>Ga0209257_1000006_pt1 | contig 1570111 bp, 1278 predicted proteins | sample AraplaCvi_mCL_r2_FD_184277 | JGI IMG/M metagenome (GOLD analysis project Ga0209257, IMG submission 184277) | Arabidopsis root microbial communities from North Carolina, USA - plate scrape MF_Cvi_mCL_r2 (SPAdes) (version 2) | ecosystem: Host-associated > Plants > Roots > Endosphere | place... | reverse complement strand
TTCATCGAAAATGCTTTCTTTTCGTGGTTGTTTGACGTGGCGCCGAAGGCTGCATTCGTGGCTGGAGTTATGTGGGTCTTACTGCGGTGGGCCACGAAGTTTGGAAACTACGAAGCGCGATTCACGCGGATCGAATCCGATATAGAAGCCCTGAAGCTCGATCAGAAAGAAATTAAATCAGAAATACACCTGATGAATGGTCGGCTTGGAAAAGTGGAAGGTCAGCTGGACATGGTAATCGATCTGTTGAAGAATAAAAAATGATATGGTTCTTGTTGCGTTGGGCCGCGAAATACGGAACTATGAAATCGTGATCAATCTCCTGAGCACCAAAAAACAACTATCTCCCCACCGCTATCCCTGCCATCGTTGCACCAATGCACAATGCAACACTCATGACAATATAAAGCATGCCCGAAAGAGCATTCGGCTGCTGAAATAATAACAGCGTCTCGTAGCTGAACGTAGAGAACGTGCTAAAGCCACCACAAAATCCCACCGCCCAAAAGACCCTTGCCTCGGGAGAAAACGACTGCCTGTGATCGATCAAACCAACCACCAATCCAAGAACAAAACAGGCGACGACGTTCACCACCAAAGTTCCCAACGGGAAATTGAGCTGATGCCACGTTGTGACCCATCGGCCGACCAAAAATCTTACGACACTGCCGAGTCCACCGCCGATGAATATCAACCCGACCTCTTTCACAACAGGTTGATTTGATTGGAGTCGGATTGACTCAATTGGAGATCATTGGCAACAACCGAAGGCGTCGGGCGCAGCAACAGGAAAACCAGGAACACGATCGGCGCCATGTAAAGGAATAAGGTCACGCGTGTTGCAAGCGCCGCCACACAGCAAAAAAGAAACGCTGCCTCGAACAGCGCAGCTCTGACTACCACGAAACTGAAATATTGTTTCAACTTTTGGTCGAGCGGTGACTTCGGATCGACTTTCGATAGCCGTGATTTGAAAATGAAATACCCGGCCGCCATCGCAGCCGGAACAAAGATCAAAGCGATCTTCTGAAACGTAATGGCTAGCGTGTAATCAGGACTTCCCAATATTCCCTGGGAGATCAGCACATAGCTAACGGCGCCGATAACTACCTGCGCGATCGCCAGTGCCCAGTAGACCATCATCATCTGTTTCATCTTATTGCTTATTTGAAACTATCATTTGCGTCATGACCCCAAAGACTTTGTCGCGAAGCTCTTTTACATCGGTAAGCGTAAGTCCGTCCGTCGGGATCTCTTCACCAATCACAACGACGATCTTCCCGGGTTTGATGAAAACTTTTCCAGGGGGCATGATCTCGCCGGCATTCAGCACAACAATCGGCAAGATGGGTTGCTGAGTTTCAACGGCAATCCTGAAAGCTCCATCATAGAATGGCTGCAGCAGTTCTTTGGTCCTGTTTTGTGTACCCTCAGGAAAGATCAGCACAGAGATACCCATGCCCAGTATTCTCTTCAGGTTGTCCATGCTTTTACGGCGGCTTTCATTGCTGCTCCGGTCTACAACTACACACATGATCTGCGCAATCCAGCCGAAGATCGGGATCTTCAATAATTCCTTTTTGGCAAGTGCCCTGAATTGTCCTTTGATGGTGACAACCAGTGCCGGGATGTCCATGTACGAGGTGTGATTGCTGACGAAAATGTATGCGTGGCCGCGTTTGATCTTGTCGCGGTTCCTGATCTCGTAGGGAATAAAATTCAGGATACTATAGATGCGCGACCAACATTTGATAAAGAAGTGAGTTACGACAATTGCGCGCTGGCCGAAAATCGGCGGGATAAGGAACCCCGGGAGAAACAGGATCATAAATGCTGTAAAGACAATTAAGACCCACGCGATGTAAAGCTTACTTAAGAGCGACCTCAAGGGAGTTAAAGTGAATAGTTACAATTAACAGTGAAATTACGTGTTTGGGACGACTTTTAACTGTTCGCTTTAACTTTTAACTGTTGGTTCTTTTGAGAGATATCGTCATAAGCTGCTTCAGAATTTTTGTGTCGATGTCACTCAGTTTATTGATATAGATGCAGCCCTTGCCAGTCTTTACTTTTCCCATCTTTTTAAGCAAGGCATCGTGCTCCCCAATGATGCCGTAGATGTATAACGCGATGTTGGCCTTCCGTGGCGCGAAACCTATGCGGCAAATGTCACCACTATGACCCGATTCATATTCATAGTGGTGAGTGCCGAAGCCGATGATGGAAGGGCCCCACATCTTCGCCGGCTGCTTCGAGATTTCTGCCATCATCGTGGCGATCTCGCGGCAGTCATCGCGTTTCTGTTCGGGTTCGATGGTATCCAGAAACTTCCCGACACTAGCCCCGGTTTCAACTGTTTTATTCTTCTTGGCCATGATCTTCAAAGACGATCGGCTACTTCACACCTTTATTCGGGTCCCATGTTTTCTGCAGCTTTCTCACATAAATGATCTGACCGGTATGATATGCATTGTGAGTGCTGATGTTTGCAATGGTGGGGGCGATCTCTTTCAACTTTGCTTCGGGCGCGTCCTGCACGGCTTTTTCAATGCCGGCCATCACCGCGTCCAGGCGGGTAACGAGGTCGTTCCATGTTTTCTGGTCGAATGAATCGAACGTTTCATCATTCTCACCGGTGAATTTTTCCTGCTTCTCACCTTTCAGGTTCTTGAGTGTGCGCTCATTCCAGAAAACGAGGTGATACGTGAGCTGGCCAACGGAGTGATTTCCACTTCCGTCTTTCCACGAAGCCTGTTCGGGTGTCATCCCGGCAACAGCAGCGTTGGCAGGAACAAACCAGTCTTTGTTGTTGTGCGTGCTCTTCAACTGTGCAAGAAGAGTAGATCTGAGGTCTTGCGCTGATACCAACTGGCATGCGGCAAGAAAAAGGATTGTCAAGAGGTTTTTCATAAAATGAATTTATTGATTTCGGCGAAGTCGTGCCATATAAAAACCGTCAAACCCTTCGGAAGGCATCAATTTTTTTTCTTCGATCAATTCAAAATCCCGCGATCCAAGGGATAAGAATGTTGCAACTTGTTCTTCGTTCTCGCTGGGAAGCAGGCTGCATGTGGAATAGACCATCATCCCGCCCGGCTTCACCATTTTACTGTAATCGGTGATTATATTTTGTTGCGTCACTTTTATCCGATCGACAAACTCCGGCGACAATTTCCACTTCGCATCCGGGTTGCGTTTCAATACTCCGAGTCCCGAGCAGGGAACATCCAGCAATAAGCGATCGGCAGATTTTTCCAGTCGTTTGATAACTTTCGATGAGTCGATCGTGCGGGTTTCTATGTTGCCCGCACCGGAGCGGCGTGCACGTTTCTTTAATTCATCGAGCTTCCATTCTTCGGAATCCATCGCGAGGATACGTCCTTTGTTTTGCATCAACGCCGCGAGGTGAAGTGTTTTTCCGCCTGCGCCCGCACAAGCGTCGATCACACGCATGCCCGGCTCCACCTCCAAAAATGGTGCGATCAGTTGAGATCCCGCATCCTGTAATTCAAACAATCCTTCTTTGAAAGCGTCGAGCTGAAAAACATTCTGACGTTGCCGCAAGGCCAACGCGCCGGGAGCCATCGTAACAACCTCGGTCTCCACACCATCATCGTAAAGTATATCCTGCAGTTGCTTGCGGTTAACCCTGAGCTCATTGACTCTTAAAACAACTTTTGCTTCTTCATTGAGTGAATGAATTTCCTTATCCCACAAATCACCTAACTCTTTTTTGCCGAGATCATCCATCCAGTCGGGAATGGATTCCCTGATCTTCCGAACCGAACGGCTGTCGCGGAGCCTGTCGTCCCAATGACTGAAATCCAGGGAAGAGAACTCGGTCCAGTCGGGAAGCTCTACGCCCTGCAAATGCATCCAGGCAGCGAATATCATCCAATAATCATCTGATTGTGCAAGCTCCCGTAACAGGCGGTACCATCTTACAATATTGTAAGTGGTCTCCGCAATGAAGCGGCGATCGCGCGCGCCCCATTTTGGATTTTGTTTCAGAACTTTTTCTATGACTTTATCGGCGTACCGTCCACCGGCGAAGATCTCGTCCAGTGCATCAATTACGGCATGAGAAGTGCTTCGGAATAGCTTCATTTCGCGTAAATTTACAAATTCAAAACACCCGTAATATGAGATCAGCTTTTGTTGCTTTGATTGTTTTCGTGTTGCTATCCAATACCGGCCACGCGCAGGTCGGAAAGTTCTTAAAAGATCAGGCCGAAAAAGGGGCAAAGAAACTTAAGGACAATGGCGCCAAGGCAGCAGCCGACAAAGCCGATGCAGACCGCGATAAGCTCGACTCTACTGATTTCAACTATGCGATCACCGTGATCGACAACAGCGGCATGATGAATATCCGCGATAAGGGCGAACAGCTCACCAAAGCGAAATATGCAGCTTCGAATCTTTTGTTGAAAAAGGATAGCGATAAAACTCCTGCTCAACGTTGCCGCGAACTTCTCACTACAGCGCAATTCTTTTATGAAAAACGTCAATTCAAACTTGCCGAATCATATTTTCTTGCCGCTAAGCTTGCTTACGAGCAGGAGAACCTCACCACCAATATCAACTACAGTAAAGTATTTTCCGACCTCGGCCTGCTGTATGCAACGCTAGGCCGTTTCAATACTGCATCGCAGTTCACCCAGGAAGCTCTCGATATGAGACAGGAAACATTGGGTGAGAAAAGTTATGCTTATGCTGCGTCTATCAACAACCGCGCTGTATTGTACCAGGATCTTGCTTATTATAATGAAGCTGAAAAGGACTTTGACGCAGGCAAGAAGATCGTTAAAGATCTCATGGGCGAAGGCCAGGAGCTTTCGATCGTATTGAACAACCAGGCCATTCTTTATGCAGAGATGGGTCGCAACGATGAGGCTATTGCGAATCTTCAGCAGGCTTCGGCAATCCTGGACAAATCACAAAAGAAGAGTCTTAACAACCAGGTTGGGGTTCAGTCGAATCTTGCATTGTTGTACCAGCGTTCAAATAAACTTGCCGAAGCCGAAGCAATCTACCTGAAACTTGAAAAGGATTTGGGTTCGGGAAATCCTTACTACGCCGGCGTTCTCAATAACCTTGCCTTGCTGTATGTTCAAATGAACAAACCCGAAAAGGTTGAAGATTACCTGAAGAGAGCCGCGCTGGTGTATAAGACCAAGTTCGGTGAAGAAAGTCCGAACTACGCAAAAGTTATCGGGGACCAGGGCTGGTATTACAGAACCAAAGAACGTTACGCCGAAGCCGAGCCGTTGCTGCAACGTTCCATGGAGATCCGTGAGAAAACTCTCGGAACCGATCATCCCGATTATGTGAAGTCGCGCGAAGAGCTTGCAATACTTTTCTGGAAGAGCAAGCAATGGGACAAAGCCTACTCGAATTATAAGATCGTCATGGACAAGACGATCGCGTTTATCAATAAATATTTTCCACCGATGAGCGAGTCGGAGAAAACAAAATATTGGGATGTTACATTCCCCCGTTTTCAGCGCTACTACAATTTCGCGATCGACGCCAGCGCAACAACGCCTGGCATCGTGCAGGATGTATTCGATTACCAGACTGCTACAAAGGCACTGTTGTTGAATGCTACCAGTAAGGTGAAGTCTGCCATCCTGCGTAGCGGCAATGCCGATCTTATCAAAGATTACCTCACATGGCTCGACCAGAAAGAATCGTTGTCGCGTTATTACCAACTTTCGAAAGAAGAGATTCGCGATCAAAAGATCAATCTCGATTCGATCGAACAGAGCGCCAACAGAATGGAGAAGTCACTTTCGGAGCGTTCGACAGATTTCTCTTCCGGTTACACCACGCAACCTGTTAGTTTCAAGACCATCCGCGATGCGCTTGGTGACCAGGAGGCTGTTGTCGAAATTATTCGTGTAAGAAACTATGCGCAGGATTTCAACGAGGACTCCCGCTATGCAGTTCTCGTTCTTACCAAAGGAGCCGAATCGCCGAAGCTCGTAACGCTCGACAATGGCAATCAACTCGAGACGCGCTATTCAAAATATTATAAGAACTCGATCCAGAACAAGTCGGCCGACGAATTTTCGTATGCTCAATACTGGGCTCGCATCGAGCCCGCGCTTACTGGAAAGAAAACGGTTTATGTTTCGCCCGATGGTGTGTACAACCAGATCAACCTGAACACTATGAAGAGTCCTGCGGGTGCCTATATTCTCAACCAATATGACCTGGTTATTATCGGTAATTCCAAAGACCTTCTCACTTTGAAGACACGCAAGCCCGTTACCACTAAAGATGCGCTGCTGATCGGCTTCCCGGACTATGGGGGAAATGCTGTGCCTGCGTTGCCCGGTACAAAAGTAGAGCTCGACGGCGTGAGCAAGATCCTGAAAGCGTCAGGTTACAAGATCAAGCAGTTTATTCAAAAGGATGCTACCGAAGCGGCACTGAAAGCGGTGAAAGCTCCCACCATTCTTCACATCGCCACGCATGGTTACTTTAAAAAAGACAGCGAGGTTGATCAGAACGGAGCGCTCGGCATTAGTATGGAGAACGCACAGGAGAATCCCCTGCTCCGTTCCGGGTTGCTGATGGCCGGCGCTTCGAATACTATCACTGGAACGAACAGCGTTAATCTTTCAAGTAACGACAATGGTATAGTTACAGCTTATGAAGTAATGAACATGAACCTCGACGGAACTGCGCTGATCATTCTCAGCGCATGTGAGACCGGTCTCGGTGAGGTGAAAGCAGGTGAAGGTGTTTACGGACTTCAGCGTGCATTCCTTGTTGCTGGTGCCAACGCGCTCATCATGAGTCTCTGGAAAGTCGATGATGCTGCAACACAGCAGCTAATGACCAACTTCTATACAAACTGGACTAAGACCGGGAATAAGCAGAAGGCGTTTAAGCTCGCTCAAACGCAATTGATGGCAAAATATAAAGAGCCATATTACTGGGGTGCCTTCGTGATGATGGGCCTGTAACGTTGAAATAGCCGGATTACGATCATCAAACAAACCCACGCGAAGAGGATCATGAATTCAGTTTGTGATCCTCCTGCGTTTGGAAACTTACCCATCACCCGTGGGAGATAAGTCATGATGAAGATAAACCACACATAGTAAAGGTATACTTGCGTGACCACGTTAAGTGTTTTGCTCGTCAGCTTTCCCTTATCATAACTTAACTGAGCAACCGGCATCGCGAAAATCATCGCGTATGCAATCATTCCCCCTGCCGCACGGATTGGATTGAATGAATTTCCCGAGAGATAAACATAGGAGAGTAATTCTACTAAATGAATTCCATGCGCGACTGCAAAGGTAAGGTAGAACTTATTCTTCGTGAGAAAGATCACACTGAAGATCAATAGTGAGATTCTTCCGGAGAATCTTGTAGCCGCTTGCAGTCCATCGACAGTCCACCCATATAAAGAAACGCCGAGCGCTATTACGGCCAACTCGAGGATTATCATCAGGGTGAAGGCATGCCTGGACTTCATGGTCATAAAGTAAATAATTAATACCTTTAACTTACCTCCGTTTCATGAAAATACTCCAACTGCTATTTCTCGTGCTGGCCCCGGCGACAGTCTTTGCACAAAACAAGTACGGTCTCAAGCCCACTACGTTCGGCGAATACTGGGCTTCGTTACCTGCTGACCCGAAAAAAGAGCTCGTTAATCTCGAAAAGTTCATTCCGGGTATCAGGCTCGATATCCGCTATGCCACCACGAATAATTTCACGCACGAAAAGATCTACAATCTTGCGAGAGCATATGCGCGAAAGCCCGTCGCCGAAGCTTTGAAGAAGGCGGAAGCCGAATTCAATAAAGCCGGCGTCGGCATCAAGATCTTCGACGCATATCGTCCATACAAAGCAACTGTAAAATTTTACGAAGTCTATAAAGACACTACGTACGTTGCCTCTCCATACCGTGGATCGCGTCACAACAGGGGTTGTGCGATTGATATGACCATCGTTGATCTTAAAACAGGGAAAGAACTGCAAATGCCGACAGAATTCGATTCGTTCAAGAAAGAGGCGTGGCCAACCACTCCTGTTAAAGATCCACTTATTAAAAAGAACAGGGACTTAATTATCTCCGTCATGGAGAAGAACGGTTTTAAAGTGAACGCCTCCGAATGGTGGCACTTTGATTTTATAGGATGGAAGAAATACGAAGTGCTGGATATTGATTATGAAGAGCTTGAAAAGAGGTGAGGAGATGAAGATGGGAAGAGAGGACGAGATAAGCATTCGCGAAGCCCAGGAAATAGTGGATACCTGGATAAAAACTCATGGAGTTCGTTATTTCAATGAACTCACCAATATGGCAATTCTCACAGAGGAAGTTGGTGAAGTTGCGCGTATCATCGCCCGGCGTTATGGCGAACAATCGGAAAAAGAATCCGACAGATCAAAAGACCTCGGAGATGAGATGGCCGATGTATTGTGGGTGCTGCTCTGTCTTGCCAACCAGACAGGTGTGAACCTGACTGAAGCTTTTCATAAGAATCTGCAAAAGAAGACCGATCGCGACAAAGACCGGCATAAGCAAAACCCCAGGCTTCTATGAAGAAACTCATTTTACTAAGCACGCTCATCGTGCTTTTTTCTTGCATTGAGAAGAAAGAGCCCGCCGATCTTGTTGTATATGGTAAGATATGGACGGGTAATGAAAAGCAGCCGTACGCCGAAGCCATGGCAATTCGTGGAGATACTATTGTGGAGGTAGGATCGCACGAAGACATCGAACTATACGAAGGCGCTTCTACCGAAAGGATCGAGGCTATTGAAGGTCGTTTTATTGTTCCCGGTTTCATCGATACGCATACACACTTTGTAGAGGGAGGATTCCGTCTCTCACAGGTGCAGTTGCGCGACGCGAAGACACCAAAAGAATTCATTGAAAGAATAAAATCGTATGCTGCCACATTGCCCGAGGGCGCCTGGCTACTTGGAGGCGACTGGGATCATGAGAACTGGGGCGGCGAATTACCGGATCGTAACTGGATCGACAGCGTAACAACAAAAAATCCTGTTTGGATCACCAGGCTCGACGGGCATATGTCGTTGGCAAACAGTGCCGCGTTGAAAGCTGCAGGCATCACCGAAAAGGTGAAAGACGTGAGCGGGGGAACAATCGTAAGAAACAAAGGTCGGATCACCGGGGTATTCAAAGACAACGCCACTGATTATATTGAGAACGCGATCCCTCCGTCGCCACCCGAACTCGAAGATCGTGCCCTCGAAGCTGCAATGAACTACGTCGCGTCCAAGGGAGTTACGTCGGCTCACAATGTTTTTGGCAATATGGATGTCTTCAAACGTGCAAGGGCAAAGAATAAGATGAAGACCCGCATTTACGCAGGCATGAAACTCGACGAATGGCAGGCACTGGATTCAATAGTAAAGAAAGAAGGCCGCGGAGATAGCTGGCTTCGTATCGGCAGCCTCAAAGGTTTTGTCGACGGTTCTCTCGGTTCACATACAGCGGCCATGCATCAGGGATTTATAGATGCGCCGGGCGATTCCGGTTTTTACCTCACCTCACCTCAGAAACTTTATTCGATGATCAGGGGCGCCGACAGTGTCGGGCTCCAGCTTATGATCCATGCCATCGGCGATCGTGCTATCGGGACATTGCTTAATATTTTCGAGCAGGTGGAGGATGAGAACGGTGTGAAAGATCGTCGCTTCCGGATCGAACATGCGCAGCATATTGCGCCATCGGATATTCCCCGCTTCGCCCAACTCGGCGTGATCGCAAGCATGCAACCGTATCACGCGATCGACGACGGCCGCTGGGCCGAAAAAGTTATAGGCGCCGAAAGGGCTAAGACAACTTATGCTTTCAGGTCGCTCATGGACGCCAACACGATCGTGAGTTTTGGCAGCGACTGGTTTGTTGCTCCGCCAACACCCCTGGAAGGAATTTATGCAGCCGTCACCCGGCGTACCCTCGACGGCAAGAATCCTGACGGCTGGGTGCCTGAACAAAAAATCACGGTAGAACAAGCGCTGAAAGCCTATACGTCCAACGCCGCCTATGCCTCTTTCGAGGAAAATATCAAAGGCTCTATCGAGCGGGGAAAACTCGCAGATTTCGTGATTTTGGAGAAAGATATCACGAACCTAAACCCCGAAGACATCCGGAATGTTAAGGTGCTCCAAACTATAGTGGGCGGTAAAACCGTCTTCCAGGAAAAATGATAGTTTTGCAGCGCCTGCCGTACAGGCGGGTGGACCATGGGCATTATTAACAGGATATTTTACTACGGGATCATTTACCCGCTCTCGAAACTGCCGTTCCCGATCCTCTATGCTATTTCCGATGTGCTGGCTTTCCTGATGTATTACGTTGTTGGCTACCGGAAAAAGGTAGTCATGCAAAACCTCAGGAATTCATTCCCTGAGAAATCGGAAAAAGAACTGGTAGCAATCGCGAAGAAATTCTATCACCATCTTTGTGATCTCACTCTCGAAAGTCTGAAGATGTTCACGATCTCCGCCAAAGAAGCTGAAAGACGTGTTACTTATTTCGACGTAGATGTGGTTAACAAATATTATGACGAGGGAAGGAGCGTTATCGTGGCGATGGCCCACTATAACAATTGGGAGATGATTGCCGTAACTGTAGACCAGGCGATCAAAGCTCACGCAACCGCGATCTATAAACCCCTTACCAATCAATACTTCGATAAGAAGATGCTGGAGTCGAGGGAGAAGTACGGATTGAAAATGATTCACTACCGGACGGTGAAGCAGGACTTCGAAAAAATGAAAAACGAATTAACTGCCAGCCACTTCCTCATCGACCAGGCGCCGTCGCAAACATCGACGCCACATTGGATGACCTTCCTCAACCAGGACACCGGTGTGCTTGTAGGTACCGAAAGGTTTGCAAAGGATTACAATTACCCCATCGTTTTTCTCGATGTTCAGAAACCGAAACGCGGATATTACACCGGCCGGTTTATCGATGTAACGGGCCAACCCCAATCATTTCCGAAAGGGGAGCTAACCGAGATCGTGACGAAGATGCTGGAAGGATATATTAAAAAAAAACCCGAGTTCTGGTTGTGGAGTCATCGCCGCTGGAAACGGACACGTGAGACAGCTAAAGCGCATTTAAAAAGATAATATGGATCAACTCAAGAAAGTTCCCCTCAACGATTTGCACGAGAAACTCGGAGCGAAGATGGTTCCCTTCGCTGGTTATAATATGCCGGTACGTTATAGCTCCGATATCGAAGAACACATGACCGTCCGAAATGGCGTCGGCGTTTTCGATGTGTCGCACATGGGCGAATTCAAAGTTGAAGGACCATACGCGTTAGATCTCATCCAGCGTGTTACATCCAACGATGCGAGCAAGCTTATCGACGGACAAGCACAATATTCATGCTTGCCTAATGATAAAGGTGGCATTGTTGACGACCTCCTGGTTTATAAGATGAAAGACAATGACTACATGCTGGTCGTTAACGCCTCTAACATCGAGAAAGATTGGAATTGGATATCGCAGTTCAATACAAAAGGAGCAGAGATGAGGAATATTTCAGACGAGATTTGCCTGTTCGCTGTTCAAGGTCCCAAAGCAACGGGTGTTCTTCAGAAACTTACCAAAGAAGACCTTTCCACGATTCCTTACTATCATTTCAGGATCGGCGAATTTGCGGGAACTCCTGGTGTTGTGATGAGCAACACGGGTTACACCGGCGCCGGTGGCTTCGAGATCTATGTAAATAAAGCATACGCCGAGAAAGTCTGGAATGCGATATTTGAAGCGGGCAAGAATGAAGGTATCAAGCCGATCGGTCTCGGTGCCCGCGACACACTTCGTCTCGAGATGGGTTTCTGTCTTTACGGAAATGATATCGACGATACAACGTCACCTATTGAAGGCGGACTCGGCTGGATCACCAAGTTCACAAAGGAGTTCACAAACTCCGCAGCTATCAAAGCTCAAAAAGAGAAAGGAGTTTCCAGGAAACTGGTGGGCTTCAAAATGGTCGACAAAGGAATTCCACGTCACGACTATATCATCCGCGATGCGGAAGGAAGTGCGATCGGCAAAGTAACATCGGGCACAATGTCGCCTGTGCTGGGAATAGGAATCGGGCTCGGTTATGTTGAGGGAAACAACTCTGTTCCAGGCTCCGAGATATTTATTGAAGTCAGAGGAAAGAATCTCAAGGCTGAAGTAAGTAAACTCCCATTAATTAAATGAGATCGGTAGAAGTATGCGTCAGCCCGGAGTTGATGCACCTGTACGACGTAGCAGACAAGACTGTTGTTGTCGTTGATATTCTTCGTGCCACATCGTGCATGGTCACTGCTTTTGCTCACGGTGTTGATTGCATCAAGCCTTTTGCCGAACTCGAAGACTGTCGGGTGATGAGCAAGTCGGGATACCTCACATCCGGTGAACGCAACGGTGAAAAAGTGGAAGGTTTCGATAAAGGCAATTCGCCTTTCGAATACATGGAAGAGATCCGCGGAAAGAAGATCGCTTTTACCACCACGAACGGAACACAAGCCATTCATAAATCACTTGCTGCGAGAGATGTCGTCGTCGGCGCGTTCCTGAACCTCGGTGCAATAGTTAAATACTTGTCCCAAAGCCCTAATAATATATTGATCGTTTGCGCAGGATGGAAGGGGAGAGTGAACCTGGAGGATACTTTGTTTGCGGGCGCCGTTGTCGAAAAGCTGCGTGGCCAGGTGACCGTCGATGATGACTCCGCGGTGATCGCACAGCATCTTTATAATCTGGCGAAAGACGATAAGGTGGATTTTCTTAAAAATGCTTCCCACATAAAACGCCTGAACAGACTGGGTATCGATAAAGACATTGAGTTTTGTCTTACCGAGGACAAATACCATGTGGTTCCCACGCTTAAAAATGGAGTGCTCTGCTGCTAGATTTGCTCACGGATCACACAGATCACACAGATCACGCAGATCGTTACGTGACAATTTACCCCGATTTTAATCTGTGCGACTTGCCTGCCGGTAACTACTTTGAATGTGGATCTGTGCGATCCGTGCGATCTGTGAGCAAAATTACTTCTGCGTATTGATCAGATCCAGCACTTCCTTCGAGAGCACGCTATAATCCGTGGTGCTCAGGAATGGTCTCAGCTCATCAACAGCTCTTAACGCATAATCATCGAATCCAATCCTCGCAGATTCCATCGCGAAGGCCTTCTTTATTTTGACGGATGACGGATGGTACAACACCCCGTCTGCAAGGATATTATAAGCCGTGCTGCCCTTGTTACCGAAATACTTCGCGGCAGCGATCAATCCATCTTCGAAGAAAGGATTTGCGCTAAGCCATTTGTAATATGTGCTTGCACTGGCCGAATCGCCGGCTAACTCAGCGGCAAGAGCGTTGAAATAGATCTTATATCTCTTATTCTTTCCTTTGAAATCGACCGGGTTCTGTTTCATCGCGCTGACAACTTCTTTAGACTGTCCCATTCGGACGCGAGCCAGCAATTCCAGGATCTGCATTTGTTCGCCAATACGTGCATCGGTTAACTGCAGCCCAACCATACGGTTCAATGAATGTAGCGCCGCCGAAGGCTTATCGAGTGAATATAATTTTTGTGCGAAGTCGAGGAGCACCTTAGCTTTAATATTATCATCGGAGATAGATGGCACGAGTGCAAATATTTTGGCGGAGTCGGCGATTGACAATCGATATCTTGAATAAATATAAGCCTCTTCGTTGCTGGAAGGCGTTGCAGTCATAGCATTATGCATTCTTGCTGCCAGCACCGTTACCACACTATCGCTGCCGATCCGCAGGCTATCCCACGCAACGGATGCCTCACTAAACCTCGACGATTCCGTTAAAGCCACTGCGTAAGCGAGATTTGCGGGAGCATAATTCTGTCGCAGCGCATAGTCTGCGTAACTGAGGGCTCTTTGCGGTTCATCGTTTTCCAATGCCCACATAGTGAGTATGTTGTTGTAGCGTCCCTGGTGCTCACTGCCAACTGTTACTTCTTCGAGTGTTGTGAAGGCTTCGCGTGTCTCACCCGAGTTGTACAATGAGATTGCAGAAGCGAGCAACAGTGCCTCTTTGTAACCGCTGTTGGACGGCCTGCGGGCGAGGGCGATCACATGGTTTACAAAAGTTGTGTCTTCGCTATCACGGCTGTTGACTAGATAATTGCTGATGCCTGCTGCCTGTGCAAGTGAAAGCACTGTGTCTTGCGGAAGCTTGAACGTAGTAGCCGACCTGCGCCCGACGCTGTTTGCAAATGCGAGTTGATTGGCAATCATCGCCGGATCGCCGGATGATTGAATCGTGTCGCTTAACGCAATCCTCTTCAGCGCGGCAAGACCAACAAAATTTGGTGCCGACCGCGATCGGGAGAGGTATTTCGAAGCAGAGTCCGGTAGTCCGGCTTTTGCGTATAACAGGCCCAGTGTGTTGTCGATTGCCTCACGGTCGTCCAGTCTTTTTGCGCCTTCCGTCAACGTTACGATCGCAGAGAGATTGTCGTTGTTCGATTGAAATGACTGTGCAAGGTTAAGGACCGACATCTGCGTGGGACGAAGTCCGCTGGCTTCGGTGTAGAAAGAACGTTCTTCCTTGGCATTATAAAGAGATCCTTCAATGTTTGCCAGGGCATAGTTGGCGTGATGGCCACGGAAGCCGTAGGTGCGTGACTGATCGTAATAGGCTTCGGCTATACGACGATTGTCCAGTTTCAAATAGAGGTCGCCGATGCCGTTGAAATAGCCGCTCATCGCATTGTGAACGGGTACCTGCCATGCATTGTAGAACAATAGTGTAAGTGTAAGGATCAATCCCGCGAGCCTGAATGTGAAGAACGGCATCGTGGTAGGAGAATACATCACTTTGTGTACCTGGTAGTTCTGCTGAAGCATTCCACCGAAGTTCGACAGGATGTAAGTGAAGAAAATAAATCCGAAGCCGATTTGCGAGAAGATGATCAGATCTTCGAGTGCAGCCAACGCAGTGTCATTCGCGTTGTACATGAACATGCCGATTGTTGCGAAGGTGAATACGCCCATCAACAGAAATGCAAAAACTGCATAAGGATCGGCATCGATCACTCCTTCGTACGCTTTCTGTCTTTGACGAATTCCCCAAACTCCGAGGATACCTGATATGGTGAGGAGGAGGAACAGGTCGACCGTAATAAGGTTCCAGCGAAGGAATCCAAAACGGACCGAATAAGCCAAGGCGAGATTAACGAGGTAGATCGCCGAGATGATCAGAAAGTGATTGATGCTTTTACTTGTCTTTGGGCTTTGGGAAACGGCAGTTACAAATCCTGCGACAATCTCATGAGCGACGGTAACGATAAATAGTGCGCATCCGATCAAACCTGCCTCCGCAGAATAAGTGGCAAGAAACAGGAATGGTTTTTCGGTTGTGCTGAAGAAATAGATACACAGCCAGATAAATAAAGTAATGCCGGTGAAGATCAGCACGCGCATTTTAAAAGATGTCGTCGTTGCGAAGTAGAACATCCAGAAGCTCGCGAGACAGTAAAGTCCCATGATGGTTACCGTGAAGGTCTTACCATAAGATCCGAATACACCAACGACTTCGGGACTGAGTGTTGTTACGAAAAGGATGAACACGCCCATGCCGATGAGATAATAGAATCTCCCGAGCGTCGAGATAACGGCGAGCATCCCGATCACAAAGAGGGCCACCACAAACAGGTATGCATAGGCAACGGTATCGCTCGTCTCCAGTAAACTTCCGAGCTCCCGCTGCAGGACCACATAATTATTTCCGCGGACCGTGAAATCAAACGGACCTTTGCTGAATTGATCCACGGGGATCTCAGTTACTTCGGCTTCGTTGATCGTTTGAAGATGAATGGCAGGAGAGGGCGTAACGAAATATGCTATCCACATGTTCGCTATGGTGATAGCAAACACAACGAATAGTGCTATAAAAAATATACGGTTGTCGCGAGGCCAGCCTTGCCAGAATCGAAGGGTCATCAGCTGTTATTCGATTACTTTCGGTACCCTGAAGAAATCATTGTCTTTTGCAGGAGCGTTTTTCAAAACTTCTTCATGTGTGAGATGTCCGCCGGGTTCGTCTTCACGCAATGCATTAACCTCCTGCGACATCGTTGTGAGAGGTTCCACACCATCGGTGTCAACTTCATTCAGCTTCTCGACAAATGTTACGATGTTAGAAAGATCTTTCAGCATCTTAGATTCATCTTCTTTCCTGATCTCCAGCCTCGAGAGATGTGCGAGCTTATCCAATGTCTGTTTGTCGATCTTCATGCAATCATGCCATTACTACGGCCGGACTATTGTGCTTAATAAGTTCAGTTGAAATGATGTTCCTGACTTCTTCCTTCACCCTTGTGATGTCGTCTAACGTGAGACCTTTCGTTTCAATCGGTTCGTGAAAGATAACTGTTATCACGCCCCAGTTAACCAGGAACTCACCATCAGGCAAAATTATCCAATTATGAGGAATAGTGACGGGCACAATGGGTATTTGTTTTTCAATAGCAGCCCTGAAGGCACCGTCTTTAAATGATCCCATATTCGGAGGAGTGGTCGATATGATGCCACCTTCCGGGTAAAGCACGAGGCTTTTCCCTTCGTCGAGTGCCTGCAGCGTTTTCTTCAAAGTCTCACCGCGGCTCTTGAGCTTCGAACGATCGACGGTAATGTGAAGCTTTCGATACATGAACCCGAACAAAGGAATTTTCTCCATGTCGTTCTTACCGACAAATAAAGTGTTCACAGGATTGAGGCCCATCGTCGGGATATCGAGATAAGAGAAGTGATTCGGACAAAAGATATACTGACGGTCATTTCGAAGATTGCCACGTATCTCTACACGAAATGGCAGAAAGCTAAGGATGAGAACTAGCCGCGCCCACCAGCGGTCTATGATGCCGACGAGCTTATGAGTTTTCGGGAAAATAATGGGGATCAACAGCAAAGGAAAGAGCAGCAGGAAAACCACGCTAAACATTAGCAGGCCGTAGCCGGTATGGATCCATTTGAGAACCTTCATGAGCCCGGAAAGATAGGCAGAGGTCGGCATTTTAAGGCCTTCCATCTACACTTAAAAATTTCACAGACCGGATTTTTGAAGGATCGCGTAACTTTAATGGCTGTGCAAACCATTCCGAAAGTAAAGTTGCCGATACATCTCATCGGTTGGGCGATATTCTTCATCGCTCCGATGTTGCTGTCACCCAGGGGCTTCAGCGATCTCTTCCATCCGGGAGCCCTGTGGCCAATGCTTTTGCGTAACTTCATACTCGTCGGCTTTTTCTATCTTAACCTGTATTACCTAACACCTGTTACTCTGAAGACGAATGGTTTACTACCATTTCTTCTTGCTATGATCACGGCGATTGTTGTCATAAGCTTTGTTACCGACTGGATGCATATGACCTATGATCGTCCACCGATGGATTTCAGACCGGCGCCACCACGACCAAGAGGATTGGGCGGACCTATCGTAACGAGTTTTCTGGTAACGGTTATGATCGCGAGCGTAAGCTCCAGCATCGCGTTTTGGAATGAATGGAATAAAGCCAGGGAGATCGAACAGGAAAGAACATTGCAAAAGGTTGCCTCCGAGCTCGCTATCTTGAAATTACAGGTTAGTCCTCATTTTCTTTTCAATACTTTGAATAACATCCGGTGGCTGGTAAGATCGAAATCCGACAGGGCTGAAGAGGCTGTCATCAAGCTTTCACAGCTCCTTCGTTATATCCTGTACCAGACAAACGACGAGAAGGTCTTGCTGTCGAAAGAGATCCAGAATCTCGACGATCTTGTATCGTTGCAGAAGATGCGAATGGTGAATGAGCAGTCGGTCGAATTTATTGTTAAAGGTGATCCTGCTGGAAAAATGATCACACCCTTATTGTTCATTCCGTTGGTGGAGAATTTTTTCAAGCATGGCGACGGTGGAAAGATCGAATTGGAGATCGTAGAGAATCGTCTGATCTTCAAAACAGAAAATTCTATCCGCGAAAAATCGGGCGAATCAAAAGAAGATTCAGGGATCGGCGTCGAGAACGTAAAGAGACGATTGGCTTTACATTATCCGAATCGTCACCTGTTCATGGCTTCTCAAAACCAAAATATTTACAAGGTTGAAATGGAGCTGCTCCTATGAACGAAAAGAAAATGACCTGCATTGCGATCGACGATGAACCCTTTGCACTCGAGCTGATCACCGACGATATTAAAAGAATCCAGTTCCTTGACCTCAAGGCAACATTCTCTTCTCCGATGGATGCGTTGGTGATGATCCAGCAGGAACCCATCGATCTTGTCTTCCTCGACATTCAAATGCCGGTCCTTACCGGTACGCAGTTTCTCCGGACCTTGAAGAATCCTCCAATGGTCATCTTCACAACGGCTTACGAACAATATGCACTCGAAGGATTCGAGCTGAACGTGATCGACTATCTGGTTAAGCCTGTTCCTTTCGACCGTTTTTTGAAAGCAGTCAACAAAGCTTATGATCTCTTCAGGCTAAAGACTGCATCGGCTCCGAAGGAACGGGGATTCTTTTTCGTTCATGCCGAATACAAAGAGATCAAACTGTTTTATGATGAGATCCTCTACGTGGAAGGTCTTAAAGACTACGTAAAGATCTTCGTTGAAAAACTTCAGTATCCAATCCTCACAAGGATGAACCTGAAAGCGATAGAAGGGAAACTTCCATCCGACGAGTTCGTGAGGATACACAACTCATTTATAGTCTCGCTTCATAGGATCACGTCGTTCCAGAAATCCCAGGTGTTCGTCGACAAGACGCCGATTCCTATTGGAGAGAAGTACGCCGAAGATTTCCGTAAACGCTATTCTATTTCCTGATCCTGGGACGGGGGATAAGAAAGATTTCCTGCTGTCTTCCGTCGATATAACGAAATCCTTTCGAATCGAAGTATCCATCTTCTTCAAGCATAATCCGCACATCTTTTTTCCATTCAGGAATATTCACGGTGCAGTTGAGTTCGATGGAGTACGCGGTATTGAGGTGCATCGGGTAGTCTCCGGTATCGGGAACACCGCCCTGCATATCCCACATACCGATCGTTGTTCCGGCAGCGTGACCATGATAACCGATCGGATGCGTGTATATCGACGGAGTAATACCTTCGGCGATCGCCTGTTCACGCGAAGCCTTTAAGATCTCGTTGCCCGTGCGACCTTCCTTGTAGTTGCTGGTGAGGATATCCTGTAACCTGTTTCCTTTCCTGAATGCTTCTTTAAGATACGCGGGCACATCCGTCTCGCCTGGTTTCAAAACATATGCGTGCTCTTGCGTATCTGTGTTCAATCGCAAGTAAGTGATCCCGAAATCCACGTGAAGAAAATCACCGGGCTGGATCACCAGTGGCTGCGGACGTTTCGCCGTCAGCTGATCTGGTTCGTTTCTCTGAACAGAGACCGATGTGTGAAACCACGTGTCTAGTTTCATTTCTTTGATCTTCTCTCGGAACCACCATACTACGTCTTCGGTGGTTGTTACCCCGGGTTTAACCACCTTTTCTGAAAATCCTTCGGCGATAATATCGTGGGCTATCTTGCAGATCTGCGGATAGATGGCCATCTCTTTCTCAGATCTTGTTTCAAGCCACGCAACGGCAAGCTTTTCAGCGGAAGTAACATTCTGCTGAAGCTCTGCCGGAAGAACTTTCATCAGGTTGTCGTAGTCGTTGGAAGTGAGGCCGTCGGCGTGTCCCCAATGCGGGGCCTTGTTTATACCGATCTTTTTTGGCTTGCGGTCAGATATAATTTTTCCGAGCTGTGCCCACTGGTCCGAATTTTCGTCGGGATTCCAGGCGCGTTTAAAAACCTTACCTACATCGTATCGCGCAACAGCGAGGTACTCGAATTCTTTTCCGTTACCGGGATCATAAACGACCAGCATCGTTGTTCGGCGCGCCGCCATCCATGTTGCAGGCAGCAATGTTTCAATAACCGGATCTTCGTTGTATTCGCGCGATATAACCACCCACATGTCGAAACCTTCGCGTTCCATCAAAGAAGGAAGAAGGTTATAGAGACGATCATCGAGAAGCTCGTCGATAACTTTCGCCTGATCTCTCTGCGTGAGGATAGGATACTGAGCCTGCGCGTAACACGCTACTAATAACAACGAAGTGGTAAGGAATCGTCTCATCTTTTAAACTCTAAACTCTAAACTAGAAACTAGAAACTCTAAACTCTAAACTTATAACTCGATAACACACCTCTCATCCTTAAGGATCTCTTTGGCATTTGCAACTTTCACGGATGATCTAACATCACTCATCTCTTCCTTGACCCTATTCCGGAGTTCCTTCAAATGCATCGCTTCGATAAACCTTCTCACCTCTTCTTCGCTCTGCAACAATAATGGAGCGACTTCCGTGGGTCTATCATCGTCGCCCTTCGCCACCATTGTAAAATAACTTGAATTAGTGTGCTTCACAACGCCGGTCTTCACATTCAAAGCTTCCACACGAATGCCGACGATCATCGAAGATCTCCCCACATAGTTCACCGACGCGTGCAGTGAAACCAATTCACCCACTTCAACGGGTTGCAAAAATTCAACGCGATCTACAGTTACAGTAACGCAATAGGCTCCCGCATGCTTGCTCGAACAAGCATAGGCAACCTTATCCATCAGGGATAAAATGATTCCACCATGGATCTTACCGCCGAAGTTGGCGTAAGACGGAATCATCAGTTCGGTAATTGTCGTCTGTGAATGACGAACGGATCTAGGGGTCATATATTTTTTAAGCGAGCTACAGCCAGAAGTCCCATTACGCTGAGACTGTCGGTGATCTTTCCATCGACCACCATTTGCACTGCCTCACGAAGTGGAAGTTTCCACGACTTCATATCTGCTTCGGTATCCTCGAGCTCGATATTTCCCTGGGTTAATCCTTCTGCAAGGAAAATAAATCCTTCTTCATCCGACACCGAGTTCGAGAGGTGTGTGCGTATTATTTGTTTCCAGTCAGTGGCCGTGAGGCCCGTTTCTTCTTTTAATTCTCGCTTTGCCGAATCGAGCGGGGTTTCAGTCATTGCCCCACCACCTTCCGGAATTTCCCAACTCCATTCATCGAGCGTGTAGCGCCATTGTCCCACCAGCCAGGTGTTGTCGTTTTCGTCGAGAGCTACGATGCCGATCGCTTTATTTTTGAAATGGACCTTCCCGTAGATGCCGTTGCCACCTGCGGGATTTATGACCTGGTATTCGTCGACTTTGATCCAGCGGTTTTCATAGATTTCGCGGACCGATAAAGTGGTCCAGGGATTTTTTTTATCGCCGCTCATTTCTGAAAGATAATGAATCGGTGAAAAAATCTAGTTTTGCTACGTGGTGCGTTTAAGATCTTCTTTCACCAAAGACCTCGTTGAGGCCGGCTGCGATGAAGTGGGGCGCGGGTGCCTTGCAGGCCCTGTGGTGGCTGCCGCGGTGATCCTTCCAAAGAAATTCCGCCACAAGCTTCTCACCGATTCCAAACAGCTTACCAAAGAAGAACGACTAAGCCTCAGGGAAGTGATAACGACCAACGCCCTCGCATGGGCTGTCGCCGAAGTAAGCAACCACGAGATAGACGAGATCAACATTCTCAACGCATCGTTTAAGGCCATGCACCTGGCCATCGACCAGCTGTCGATGAAACCTGAACTTCTGTTAATCGACGGCAATCGTTTTAAGCCTTATGGTGAGCTTCCGTTTCAGTGTATTATCAAAGGCGACGGAAAATATTTTTCAATAGCCGCTGCTTCAGTTCTCGCAAAAATTTATCGCGATGAATTAATGGAGCGCATGGCTGAACAATATCCCGGTTATAAATGGGAAACCAACGTCGGTTATCCCACAGAGGAACATCGCGATGGAATAAAGAAGTTGGGAATTACACCTCTGCATCGTAAATCTTTCCAACTGCTACCATCGCAGCTCGATCTCTTCGTCGAAGAAGAGGAAGAAGAGCAACTAGAGAAATGATCCACTACGACTTCAGCGTGCCCATCCCCGAAGAGCCAGGTGTTTGCAGAACCTGCGGTTCGCAAGTAACCGGCAACTTCTGCAGCAATTGCGGCGAAAAGAAATTCGTTCCCGGAGAACACACGATACGGCATTTCTTCGGCGACGTTCTCAATGCAATCACATCGCTCGACGGGAATTTTCTCCAGACAGCGAAGCTGATGATAACGAAGCCCGGCGTAATGACCTACCAGTACATCAATGGTCGCCGTGCGCCCTTCATCAAGCCGATGTCGATGTTCTTTATCGTGAACCTGATATACTTCATGTTCAGTTACGGCGATTCGTTGAACACGAAGTTGTATCCGCAGATGAACAATATCCTGTTCCATTCTGAAGTGGCCAAAGAAATTGTTGAAAAGAGGATCAAGGAGGAAAGGACGAACATCAAAGCGTTCACAATAAAATATGAAGCCCAATCCACCGATCAGGCGAAGATGTGGCTGGTGCTGGTTGTATTATACTTTTCTGTTGCCCTGTGGATCGTCAATTTTAATAAGAAGGTTTTTTATTTCGATCATCTGACGGCTTCGCTGGAATTCATGAGCCTCGCCACGATATACATGTTTGTGATACTGCCATGGATCTTCGTTTTACTGTCGAAGTTCAACGTTTTCGGCGAGCAAGACATCAATTCCATTTCGAAATATCCGTTGATCCTTACTGCCTGGGTGCTACTGTTCTTCTTCGAAAGAAACACCTATAAGCAACCGCTCTTACGATCCCTTTCAAAAGCCGCGTTGCTCGTGTTTTTCTTTTATATAACACTCCAGCTTTATCGAGTAACTTTGTTCTACATTACCATGTGGACGTTGTGATACCTGATCTCCTGATATGTGCCTCATCTTCGTAGCCATTAACTACCACCCGGTTTACAAACTGGTTGTTGCGGCAAACCGCGACGAATTCTATAGTCGTAAGACAGCCGCAGCAAATTACTGGGAAGATCATCCGAATGTTCTCGGTGGACGCGACCTCCAGGCCGGAGGAACATGGATGGGTATGTCGAAGTCGGGCAAGATCTCGATGCTGACGAACTACAGGGATCCAAAAAGTATTCGTCCCGATGCGCCATCGAGAGGATTCCTGGTGTCCGATTATCTGATCAATAACATCTCTCCGCAGGAATATCTCAAGCAAATCCAACCCTCGATTTACAACGGCTTCAATCTCATCATGGGAGACGTTGACAACCTTTGGTACTTATCGAATTACAAAGAAGGTATTCAGAAACTCGACAACGGTTTGTACGGACTTAGCAATGCGCTGCTCGATGCTCCGTGGCCGAAAATAGTTAAAGGAAAAAAGAAGCTCGCTCCAATTCTCGGTAAGTCGGATCTGACCACTGCAGAGCTTATGGAATTTTTGTACGACACCGAAGTAGCTACCGAAAATCTTCCGAACACGGGCGTGAGCGTCGATCTTGAAAAGGCATTGTCGTCGATGTTCATTAAAACCAAAGGTTATGGATCCCGTTGTTCTACCGTCGTGCTTGTCGATAAAGAAAATCATGTGAAATTTTCCGAGCGGGTTTACGATCTCGAAACATTCAACTACACACTTTCCGAATATGAGTTCGACCTTTGATGGCAAAGAAAAATAAGACCCCATTTCTTTTACGGATTATTCCCTGGGTTTTTCCAAAGGTCGAGGCCATCGCTCCATCGCTCGCTCATAAATATTTCATTCATCTTTTTTATACTCCCTTCAAGTACAAGGCTCCCGAGAAAGAGACAGAGTTATTAAGATCCGCTCACGAATTCTCTGTGACAGTTAACGATAAAAAGATCCAGGGCTATAGATGGGGAACAATGGGACCGAAGATCCTTCTCGTTCACGGATGGGCAGGAAGAGCCGGACAATTTAGAGGCATTATTCCCGCATTGCTTGCGAACGGATACCAGTGTGTGGCATTCGACGGGCCGGCACATGGAAGATCCGACGGAAAGCAAACCAACCCTGTCGAATTTGCCGATACCATGAAAGCGATGGGTAATGATTTTCATGGAGTGATCGCACACTCATTCGGTGGCGTGGCGGCGCTGTATGCAATTGCAAATGGATTTCCGGTTAAAAAACTTGTGAACATCGCCAGCCCCACCATTGCCGAACAGGTGATCTTGAATTTCCGTCGCGCCGTGAATGCTTCCCCCGCTGCCGGCGAGGCTTTCCGGAATCACATTATCGCTAAGTATGGTTTTACTTTCGAAGAGATCTCCGCTCTTCATCTCGTCAGGAAAATTCAATCGCCGCCCGATATTTTTCTCATCCAGGACGACCACGACCCCGAGGTAGCTCCCGAAAATGCCACGGAACTTCAAAAAGTTTATCCCGCCGCCAGGGTCCTTTTTACCAAAGACCTCGGTCATACCCGGATTTTAAGGGATGAGGCAGTAATTTCTTCCATTCTCGACTTCCTGTCCCGGTAACATTTGACAGATTGTTAACGTCTGATCATCAGAAAAACCTGCCCGAAGGCAGAAAAGTCGCAACAACTAAATATTATCTTCGTTCATCATACGATAAAATCTACCCCATGAAGATCATTGAAACACATCATATTGCCCGGGAATATAGAATGGGTGACAACATTGTGAGAGCCCTCCAGGACGTCACAATCTCCATTGACAGAGGCGAATATGTAGCTTTCATGGGACCCTCCGGTTCGGGTAAATCTACGCTCATGAACATAGTTGGCTGCCTCGATACACCGAGTTCCGGCACTTACATGCTCAACAACCAGCTTGTTAGCGAGATGACAGAGAACGAACTTGCCGTTGTCCGTAATAAGGAGATCGGTTTCGTGTTCCAGACATTTAACCTGCTTCCCCGGGCGTCGGCCCTCGAGAACGTTGCCCTTCCACTGATCTATGCCGGCTATAGCCGCGAAGAACGTCTGGAGATGGCAATGAATGCTCTTAATAGTGTTAACCTCGGAGAACGTTCACATCACAAACCCAACGAACTCTCCGGCGGGCAGCGTCAGCGCGTGGCTATTGCGAGAGCTCTTGTAAATAATCCTTCAATCATTTTGGCCGACGAACCTACGGGTAACCTCGATTCAAAAACCTCTTACGAGATCATGGCCCTCTTCCAGGATCTTCATGATAAAGGAAACACTATTATCATGGTAACACACGAAGATGATATTGCGCACTATGCGCACAGGATCATTCGTCTGCGCGACGGTCTGGTAGAGTGGGACAGAGCGAATGAAAATGTAACCCGCGGAGTTCCTCCAGTCGAAGCACAACACTGAGACATTATACATTATTCAATATCCAATACCCAATATTGGATATTGGGTATTGGATATTGGAAGTTAGATTTTTGGTATCCAGGCCGTTTCTTTCGCGTTGAATTTCTTTGAAAGAAAACGGCTGAGTACAAATAAATAATCTGAAAGCCTGTTCAGGTATTTAATGATCAGCGGATCGACCGGTTCCACAGAATTTAAAGCAACTGTAAGTCGCTCCGCGCGCCGGCAGACCGTCCTGGCAATGTGACAAAACGAAACTGTTGGATGTCCGCCGGGGAGGATGAAGTGTTTCATTGGCTCGAGACTATCTTCCATTTTATCTATTCCTTTCTCAAGAACGGTGATGTCCTCTTCGGTAAGATGTGGAATTTTGACTTTAGTATTCCCGGGCTCTGTGGCCAGCATAGCGCCCAGGGTGAACAACCTGTCCTGGATCTCGAGTATCAGATCTTCTTCGAATAGCAGTCCTAAATAAGAATTCAGCTCGTCGACGGTTCCATAAGCATCGACACGTAAGTCTGCCTTGGAAACTCTTTTCCCTCCAAACAACGCCGTTGTACCGGCATCTCCCGTCTTGGTATAAATCTTCATCTAACTCTAAACTCTAAACTAGAAACTAGAAACTCTAAACTTTGATTATTTCAACGCCGGGTCATTCTCTTTTTTCAGGAAGTCCGCATTAGCAAGCGTATCCGTTTTCCATTTAAGAATCGCTTCGTCGGGAACAACATCAACCGGAGTTTTCCATGATGTCGACGTCTCATTGTATGCAAGATTGGATTGGGAACTGTAACATGAAATGATAGACCAGCGCGGATTGTCGGAAAGATTTGCCTCCGAACGATGCAACAAATTACTGTGAAAGATCAACGCGTCGCCCGGATCCAGTTCACAATAGATCAAGGGCATCGTCTGCAGCGCGTTATTCACCATCGTCATATCGGCACCTACCTGTTCGCCGGCAAAGCCGTGATTAACGCGTCCGAGTTTATGAGAACCTTTAATAACCTGTAGGCATCCGTTCTGTTTATTCGCAGCCGTGAGGGCAACCATTACACTGATGAGCTGATCGGGAAACATGAACTGGTTTTTGTACCAGTAACCATAATCCTGGTGCCATTCCCATGCGCCACCGACGCGAGGTTCTTTTTGCATCAATTTCGAATGAAAATGACAAACCGGGCTGTCGCTGTCGAGAAGAGGAGTTATCGCGTCGATCATCCTCCTGCTTCGGGTCATGTAGCCGAATACATCATTCCCCGGCGTAAACCACAATGAGAGGCGCGTTTTCTTGCCCGACTGATCGTTAAGATCGAGAGCATTCTTGCGCATTACATCATCGGCAACGGCGGTAGAATACATTTTGTCGACCTCTTCTTTGCTAAAAAAGCCCTTAAGCAGGATATAGCCATCCTTCTTAAAATCGTTTATCAATTGCTGGTTCATTTTATTAAATTTCCACATTAATTCCATTCTATGGTAGCCACATCCAACATTTCTGTGCAGCAGCGTGCTGTATCGCGACTCAGTGAGATCGACTTCAACGACCTCCCTTTCGGGAAGGAAGTTACGGATCATATGTTTGTCGCCGAATATAAAAATGGTGAGTGGGGCAGTCTCCGCATCGTTCCTTATGGTAATCTTCAAATTAGTCCTGCAAGCCCGGCGATCCACTATGGTCAGTCTATCTTCGAAGGGCTGAAAGCTTATGCAAGCGGCGGTTCCGAAGATGCCCTGGTTTTTCGTCCTCTCGACAACTTAAAAAGATTGAATGTTTCTGGCGAGCGAATGGGCATGCCACCCGTTCCCGAGGAAGTTTTTATGGATGGGATGCGTAAGCTCATTGAAATCGATCGTAAGTGGATTCCTACATCCGAAGGAAGCTCTCTTTACCTGCGGCCTTTTCTTTTTTCCAATGATGAATACATAGGCATTCGCGCCTCGCTCAACTGGTTGTTCATGATCATTGCATCACCCGTTGGAAAATACTACTCGAACCCCGTACGTGTTAAGATCGAAACAAAATTCACAAGGGCTGTTGCCGGTGGTACAGGCTATGCGAAAGCAGGCGGTAATTACGGCGGCGCCATTTATCCCACAAAGCTCGCGCTGGAACAGGGCTATCACCAATTGATCTGGACCGATGGCGTTGAACATAAATACATCGAAGAATCGGGTACCATGAACGTTATGTTTGTGATCGATGATGTTCTCGTTACTCCGGCACTAAGCGATAGTATTCTTGCCGGTATTACAAGAGATAGTGTCCTTAAGCTTGCCCGTAAGCGCGGAATGAAAGTAGAAGAACGTAAGATCGGTGTCGACGAGCTTGTACAAAAACTTTCTGAGGGACGTGTAAATGATGCATTTGGCGTGGGAACCGCCGTAACGATCGCTCCAATCGAGCTCATCGGCTACGAAGGAAAAGACTATGTTCTGCCACCGGTTGATGTTCGCCAGTTTTCTGCAAGCATGTTAAAAGAACTTGAATCGATCCGAAGAGGACAGGCTCCCGATCCGTTCAACTGGGTTGTGAAGATGTAGAATCCGGATTGAGATAGTGAGAGCTTTAATAATCTTCATTTTTTTACTCATTGCCGGCGCAGCCTCTGCTCAGCAAATGGTAGTCATCAAAAAGGGCAGGATCATGACGCGTTATAACCTGGGCGACGAGATCCGCTACGTTCTTAAAGGTGACAGGCAGCCCTATAAAGCTGCGATTCTTCAGATAAGAGAATTCGAGTTCATTACTCTGCAAAAAGATACCGTGAAATTCCTGGAAGTTGCTAAGCTGAAGTTCAGGAACAAGGGCGCGATGAATTATGCTAAGAGTTCCCTCATCGGCGCCGCTGGCCTAACAGCGTTGAGCTTCGCTCTGCAACCGGCATTCGGTTCCAAAAATCCCCAGGCACTCAAGGGTATGCGCTATGCAGCAGGTGCCGGTCTGATATCTACATTGTTTGTGATAGCAACATCAAGAACCCAGATAAGACTGGTTGGTTTCAAAAGATTGAAATTTATTAACTACGATTCTCCGCTTTATAGGTAGGAGTAGTCAGGAGCCAGAAGACAGGAGTCAGGATTTGATCGAAGGATAAATTTCGAGGCAACATTACTTCTCTCCTGAATTCTGTCTCCTGTCTCCTGAATTCTCTAGAATTATTACCTTTGCCCCTCAACTACAATCAACCGGAATGACTTCGGAGCAATTAAAAGATCTAAAGGTCCGCGCCTCCGCCCTAAGGAGGTATCTTTGACTACGACCGTAAACGCGTAGAGATCGAAGACCAGGAACGCATCTCTCATCAAAACGACTTCTGGAACAACCCGCGCCAGGCAGAAACAATCCTCAAAGACATCCGCGCCAAAAAGATATGGACGGACGCCTATGAGCGTATGAACAAATCTGTTGAAGACCTCGAGGTCCTCAGCGAATTTTACCAGGCCGGCGACGCTACCGAAGAAGAACTGGAGAGCGAATACAAGAAAACCGCACAGGCTGTGGAGGAGCTCGAATTTAAAAAGATGCTCAGCCGTGAAGAAGATCAGCTTAGCGCGATGATAGAAATTAATCCCGGTGCCGGTGGTACCGAAAGCCAGGACTGGGCCGATATGCTCAACCGCATGTATATCATGTGGGGTGAAAAAAGCGGCTATAAAGTAACACAGGTAGATTATCAACCCGGTGAAGTTGCCGGGATCAAGTCAGCTACACTCGAGATCGACGGACCGTTTGCTTATGGGAAATTGAAAAGCGAGATCGGTGTACACCGCCTGGTCCGGATTTCTCCGTACGATTCGAACGGACGCCGTCATACATCTTTCGCCTCGGCATTTGTTTATCCGGTAGTTGATGAAACGATCAACATCGAGATCAACCCTGCCGACATCGAAATGCAAACATCACGTTCCGGTGGTGCAGGTGGTCAGAACGTAAACAAGGTCGAAACAAAAGTACAGCTCACGCACAAACCGACAGGCATCGTTATCGTATGCCAGGTAGAACGATCACAGCACGCAAACCGCGAAAAGGCGATGCAGATGCTGAAATCGAAACTCTATCAACTGGAGATGGAGAAACGCAACGCAGCACGCGATAAGATCGAAGCCGGTAAGATGAAGATCGACTTCGGTTCACAGATCCGCAACTACGTTTTACATCCATACAAGCTTGTGAAAGACGCACGCACCGGCGTTGAACGTACCGATGCCCAGAATGTACTGGATGGCGATCTCGACGATTTCATCAAAGCATTCTTACTCGGGGCCGAAGAAGCAGCTGCCAAACAGTAAACAGTGGACGGTAATCAGTAAACGGTGGGTGAAACGTCACGATATAGCCCGCAATTCTGGTTATTATGTTTAAGCTCACTGCTGTTCTTTGCGAGCTTTAATATGCTCATTCCAGAGCTTCCCGCTTTCTTAACATCGCTGGGAGGAGCAGAACATAAGGGCTATATCATCTCTTTGTTTACTCTTACGGCATTACTTTCCCGTCCCTTCAGTGGGAAGCTTGCCGATAGCATCGGTCGCAAGCCCGTGATCCTTTTCGGAGGCGCCGTATGTATGGTGTGCAGTTTAATGTACCCGATACTTACATCCGTATCCGGGTTTTTCCTGCTTCGGATCATTCACGGATTTTCAACAGGCTTCACACCAACAGGACAATCGGCCTACGTCTCGGATATTATTCCCGCCGACAGACGGGGGGAGGCCATGGGATTGTTGGGAATGACCGGGTCGATAGGAATGGCCATGGGCCCGGCTATTGGTGGAATGATCTCGCGCGAGTTTGGTATCAACATGATGTTCTATCTTTCGTCACTGTGTGGATTAACAGCTGCCGCCATTGTTATCGGTATGAAGGAAACATTGGAGACAAAAAGAAATTTTCATCTTTCAATGCTGAAGATCAATCGCGAAGATCTTTTTGAGCCACGCGTTATTTTCCCCTGCGTGCTCATGGCACTCGCCATGTTTGCCTATGGCACAGTGCTCACCCTTATCGCAGACATGGGCGAGCACGTTGGTATTCACAGGAAAGAATTATTATTCACATGCTTCACCCTGACGTCCCTCTCCATCAGGCTCGTTGCCGGGAAAGCATCGGATAAATATGGACGCCCGCCCGTCATGGTCTTTTCCTGTGTTGTTATCATGATAGCCATGCTGATGATTTCGGTTTCCCACACGCAAGGATTATTAATCGCAGGCGTTTGCCTCTACGGACTGGGTCAGGGAAGCGTATCGCCAACTTTGCTCGCATGGGCCACCGACGTAAGCGAATCTCACCACAAGGGAAGGGCGCTCGCCTCGTTGTATATTTTTATGGAACTTGGGATCGGTCTCGGGGCGATTGTTGCCGGATGGCTTTATAACCGCCCGGCCGGAGGTAATAATTTCTTTTTACCGTTTGTGACTTGTAGTGTACTTGCTGGAATTGCTTTTGTTACTTTGCTGTTGAAACCCCTCTTTCGAAAAGGATGAAACAAGAACGCAGAAACGTTTTTATTATCCCCTACGTCGTTACCGCTATTGTAAACCTGGTGGGCGATATCGCCGGTATTCCCATACTTTCCGATATCTCCAAGCCTTTGCTTATCCCATTTTTGGGGGGCTACTATATGGCAGGCAAATCGATCTATCGCTCGAAGCCCCTGCTGCTCGCCTTATTTTTCTGCTGGATCGGCGATGTGTCGCTGATGTTCGTTGGCCTCAATGCAAACTGGTTTACGACCGGGCTCATTGCCTTCCTGATCGGGCACATTTTTTATGTGATCACATATCGCCAGCATCGTTGGGAATCGACAGAGAGAGAATTACTCGTACCACAGAAGATAAGATTTTCCATACCCGTGGTCCTCGCAGGCACCGGCCTCGTTGTTGTTTTATATCCCGTTCTTGGATCGTTACAGGTTCCCGTAATGATCTACGCTACGGCGCTGATCGTTATGGTGATGAACGCAATCTTCCGCTATGGAAGAACTACTCCGCGAAGCTTTTGGATGACATTGTCGGGAGCAATTTTATTTATGGGCTCCGACGCGATCCTCGCGATCAACAAATTTATGGGAACAATAGAAATGGGCGGGGTATATATTATGCTAACGTATATAACTGCACAGTTTCTGATAGTGGAGGGCTTACGAAGTCACGATTAAATAGTTTCTGGTTTCTAGTTTCTGGTTTGAAGTTTATTAATGGTGAGAAGTCGATTTCATCTTAACCGCAACTCTAAACTCTAAACTCTAAACTCTAAACTAGAAACTCGAAACTAGAGACTACTTAGAATTTCCTCACACTCCCGCTTCCGCTCGAATGACTATTCACGTGTGCAGGGTTTCCTTTATAAGATACTGATCCGCTGCCGCTGATATTTGCATCAAGCTCTTTATTCACATTGATCTCGACGCCGCCGGATCCCGAGATCCTTACATCGCATCGGTCGACAACAAGATCTGAAGCGAGCACCTTCCCTGAACCGCTGATCGTCGCTTTTGCTTCCTGTGCAGTTCCACTGGCGTTAACTCTTCCTGAACCCGACACTCCGAAGTTTGCCCTCTCGGCAATTGTCAATGCAACCTCCATTTTTCCTGAACCGCTAATGCTGCTATCGAAATCCCTGCACTTTCCCTTCAGGTTAAGTTTTCCCGATCCGCTGAGATCGGCATCAACGTCCCCGGATACGTCAGCATCTAAAGTCAAAGTACCCGATCCGCTAACGGCTACATTCAATCGCGATGTGGTGATCCTGTTTTCTCCAATGAGCTCGCCGGAGCCGGAAACGCTTACTCCCTCGATATTCGGAACAGTAACATAAACAGTGATCTTCTCATCATCGTCGTTGCCCCAGTTCAAACCCCAGTTACTTTCGCGACCGATGCTCAACTTGCCGCCTTCGACTTTCACCTCCAGTTCTTCGTCAATGAATTTTTGATCACCCTCAACCTCTACTTTCTGCGGTGATCCCTGGCGGAGATATAATTTACCCGCCGTTCTGAATGCGACCCGTGTGAACGAATCGACCTTTTTCTCCTGTCTCTGTGCGCTGGCGAATGTTACAACAAGTAATAAGGCCAGGAATGTTATAGCTATTTTTTTCATATGCTGGGATTTCATGGTGATAAGACTGCCTAAAATCGTGATGGGTTGCAGGTTTCTTGAAATAAAAATATAGATTTAGTGCCCAAAATTACCGGAAACCCAATTTTGTCCTATGTCGGAACGTAAGCCAGCCATCACCCTCATTCTTGTTACGCTTTTTATCGATACGATGGGCTTCGGCATCATCATCCCTGTAATTCCCGATCTTCTTAAAGAGATGACTGGCAATCCCTCGATCTCGCATGCGGCGCTCATCGGCGGGTTCCTCATTACCACCTATTCCGTGATGCAATTTATATTCGGTCCCATCTTCGGCGGTCTCAGCGATCGCTATGGACGCAGGCCGGTATTGCTTGCATCGTTATTCGGCTTTGGCGTCGATTATCTCATTACAGCATTCGCACCATCCATCGGGTGGTTGTTTTTCGCCCGGTTTTTTGCGGGTATCCTCGGCGCCAGCTTCACGACGGGAGGCGCTTACATTTCAGATATCAGTACACCCGAAAACCGCGCGCAGAACTTCGGACTCATCGGCGTTGCTTTTGGACTGGGATTCATCCTTGGTCCAATGGTCGGCGGGTTGTTAGGAGCTTACGGTTTGCGCATGCCGTTCTTTGTTGCAGCAGGTCTTACGCTGGTAAACTGGCTCTACGCATTCTTCTTTCTTCCCGAATCACTCAAACAGGAAAATCGCAGGCCTTTCGACTGGAAGCGTGCCAATCCGTTGGGAACTTTCAAGAGCTTGTTTAAATACGAGATCATTAAACAGTTGTTCATAGCATTAACGCTTGTGTATATCGCCGCTCACGCCGTTCAGAGTAACTGGTCTTTCTTTACCTCCGAAAAGTTTCAATGGGGCCCGAAAGAGATCGGCGTTTCATTAACGGTGGTCGGAGTGGCTTTCGCTATCGTACAGGGTGGTCTCATCCGTGTGATTATTCCGAAACTCGGTCAAAGTAAGAGTGTGTATGTCGGTCTTTCACTAACAGCACTCGGCATGGTTCTTTATGCATTCGCAAGTCACTCGTGGATGATGTATGCATTCACTGTTGTTTATTGCCTGGGAGGTATTGCAGGTCCTGCGTTACAGGGAACGATGGCCGGAATTATTCCCGCCAATGCCCAGGGTGAATTGCAAGGTGGTTTCACAAGTCTCATGAGCCTTACGTCTATCTTCGGACCATTGCTTATGAACGTTTTGTTGTTCCCGTACTTTACGAGTGATGCCGCACCAGTCTATTTCCCCGGTTCTGCAATGTTGCTGGGAGCATTGTTCTGTTTGATAGCTTCAATCATAGCACGGACTGCGTTAAAAAAGAATAATCCGCAGCCAACTCATTAAGATTGTACGCAGAGGATACGCTAAGGGATTTGAGGACACGCTAAGGAAATCTCCGCGTATCCTTTGCCCCCTTTGCGTATCCTTTGCGTCCAGCTGCCTGCCTGCCGGTCCAGCCCTCTAAGGCAAATCTCCTGTAAGCTTTCTATAGATATTCAAACATACCCACGCATCTGTTGCTGCGTAGCTTACCTGTTTTGCGTCCAAACGTTCTGCTTCCCAATTGCTGGTCTGCGCGCTTTTCGAGATACGGAAGCCCAGTAGTAATGCAGTAAGTTTTTTAACGCTCTCGACTTCAAGGCCTGCATTGCGCGCCATATCGGCGAGCTCCACGAAGCCTGCTGCTGAAAATTTTTTCAATACCTGTAACGCTTTGATATCGTCGCGAACCCCTACACCTACTTTGAGGATATTTTCGTTCTCCAGGAAGCTTAGAATTTCAGGCGTAATACCGGTGACCTTGATCCTTATCAGGTACACGCGATCCGTTAACGCAATTTGCATAAGCGCAACATTGTGTCTCTGACCTTTCACAAAAACAGGTTTTGTTTCCGTATCGAAGCCTACGATTTTGTGTTTGGTGATCTCGTTGAAAATTGCCGGAAGCTCGTCCCTATTCTGGATCACGTTAATTGTACCGCCGAAAGCATGAAGTGGGAGAGCGTTGATTTCGTCGTTAGTGATATTGATCCTTGAAAATAAAGGCGCCTTACTCATTACTCGGTAAACTTGAAGCTTTCAAGTTAATTGATTCAAATTCAATTTTTAGTATTTTGAGCCGGTTAACTCACCCAGAACCGGATGTCAAGCTCCCTATTTCGTAAGAAGTCTGTTGCCGCGGCAATGGAGAATGCACAATCTGAAAACGACCATAGTGCAGGGCTGCGCAAAGTTCTCAGGGTACGCGACCTTACATCGATGGGTATCGCGGCCGTTATCGGAGCCGGTATCTTTTCCACAATCGGTCAGGCTGCCTACAATGGCGGGCCTGGTGTCGTTTTTCTCTTCATGATCATCGCCGTAACCTGCGGCTTTACTGCATTGTGTTATGCCGAGTTTGCCGCCCGTGTGCCCGTTGCTGGCAGCGCTTATACCTATAGTTATGTCAGCATCGGCGAGATCGTCGCATGGATCATCGGGTGGGCGCTCATCATGGAATATGCCATCGGCAACGTGGTCGTGTCCATCTCGTGGAGCAGCTATTTCGTTAACCTGATTGAAGGTCTCGGGATCGATTTTCCGGAATGGCTCGCAACGGACCCGATCACAGCCAAAACAATTTATAATCATGCAATGGAAGCCGGTCGAAGCACGGAAGGTCTTGCATGGACCACCGCACCGGTTATTGGCAACTGGCATGTGATCCTCAACGTACCTGCATTCATCATTATCGCACTGATAACAGTCCTCGCTTATATCGGTATTCGCGAAAGCAAGAAGAGCGCAAATTTCATGGTGGGATTGAAACTTGTTGTATTGGCGATCATCGTCGCTATCGGCGTGTTTCATATCAGCACCGACAACTGGCATCCTTTTCTTCCCAATGGAGTCAACGGCGTTCTATCCGGCGTGTCGGCCATATTCTTCGCATACATCGGCTTCGACGCAATTTCCACGACAGCCGAAGAGTGCGCTAATCCGCAACGTGATCTCCCGAAAGGCATGATCTATTCTTTGGTGATCTGCACTTTGATCTATGTCGTCGTCACCCTCGTTGTTACAGGCATGGTCAACTATTCGGAGTTCAATCACGTTGCCGATCCTCTCGCATATGTGTTCGAGAAAATAAACATGCCGAAGATCGGTTATGCGGTCTCTGTGAGCGCAGTCGTTGCGGCAACCAGCGTGCTGCTCGTATTTCAACTTGGCCAGCCGCGCATATGGATGAGCATGAGCCGCGACGGACTTCTCCCTAAGAAATTCAGCACGATACATCCGAGGTTTCATACGCCGTCTTTTGCCACAATCGTTACGGGCATCGTCGTAGGTATTCCTGCACTGTTTGTCGATATCGCCATCGTAACGGACCTCACCAGTATCGGAACATTGTTCGCGTTCGTGTTGGTTTGCGCCGGGGTACTCAATCTCCCTAGACGTGAAAGAGACCCCAACGACAAGGGATTCCGTCTACCATATATCAACGGCGCGTTTGTGTGCCTGCCGATGTTCGCAGTTTTCGTTTACTTCTATATTGATCGGATAAAAGGTGCATTTGCATCTCCTGCTGCCGACCCGTTATTCCTCATCTTCATCATTCTCACCACGATCATTGTAGTGCTTACAACAATCAAAAAGCTCTCGCTCATTCCCGTTCTTGGTATGACCTTCTGCCTGTACCTCATGGTGGAAATTCCCGCGAAAAGCTGGCTAGTGTTCTTCGTGTGGATGGCGTTGGGTCTGCTCATCTATTTCGGTTATGGCAGGAAAAAGAGTCATTTAAATAAACAGTTATGACACTCGTAGAGATCACAGATAAAGCAAAAGGGTCGTCGTTTTATCTGTGGGTACTCAATTTCTTCTTCGAAAGAATGGTGCCGTTCAACCTGCCGCATAAGTTCCGGATCACCCACGTCGGCGACAACAACGTCAGGTCCCTTTTGCCATATCGCAGGAGAAACCTCAATCACGTCAAAGGCTTGCATGCATGTGCACTGGCAACGCTCACTGAAATGACCAGCGGATTTCTTCTCGCTGTGAAATTAGATCCTACAAAGTATCGCCTCATTCTCCGTCGCCTCGAGATGGATTACCTGTACCAGGGAAAAATGGACGCCGTTTGTGAGTTCATTCTCACGCCCGAGTGGATGAAGGAAAATATTTACGATGTGCTGGCAAAGGCAGATTTTGCTGATATCATAGCGGAGGTAAAGATCTTCGACGTGAAGGGAAATCAGCTGACGTTGGGTAAGGCCCACTGGCAGATCAAAGACTGGGCGAAAGTGCGAACAAAATCGTAAATTAATGATGCTCACGGATCGCACTGATCGCACGGAATCAGATCGCATAGCAATAAGCGTATTAATCTATGCTATCTGTGTCATCTGTGTGATCTGTGAGCAAAATTTTCTGACTTATGCGAAAAATTGACGCCCTCCTTGCCGAGTACGGTGAAAGTCACCAAAACTCCACCAATAAAACAATCCATTGGATCTGCGTGCCGCTGATCTTTTTCAGTGTGGTAGGACTCATCGCTTCCATTCCTCCCGGACCCGTTCAGGCTATCTTCGGTGAAGGAAATCCTTATGCCAACTGGGCGACCGTTGTGCTGATCTTCGTTATCGCATATTATATCACACTCTCGATATGGCTTACCGTTGGGATGGCATTATTCGGATTAGTTTGTCTTGTTGTGATACAACTCATTGCAGCGGCCGGACTCCCCGTTTGGCTGGTATCTATCGCGATCTTTGTGCTGGCCTGGATCGGACAATTCTACGGACATAAGATCGAGGGAAAGAAACCGTCGTTCTTCAAAGACCTTCAATTTCTGCTGATCGGACCGGCATGGCTGATGCACTTTATTTATAAGCAACTCGGTATACCGTATTGAACACAGGTCTATCGACCCTATATTTTCTTAAGCAGCTTAAAGTATTCGCCGGCAAGATTAAAATCAGCTCGTAGCAACGAGTGTCTTATCTCGTACCATATTCTTTTTTTCAACGCCGCGTTCTCTTCGGGCGATTTATTCAACATGCGGATCTTTTCGCAGACTTTATAAGTAGATAACTGTTGAGGATTTCCTTTTTGGAATTGCACATCCGACATCGATCCCTTCACCATTCTTTTTTTCACAAGCACATTCGGTGTATAGAAATACTTGAACGTTCTCGACGACCTTATCCAGAAATCGAAATCTTCATAAGCCAGCGTTTCATCGAAACCGTTGAGATCCTTAAGCACACTCTTCCTGATCATTTGCGATGCCGCTACAATGAAATACTTCGTGATAAGCTGCAAGTAGATATCTCCCTGTGGAGGATAAGGGAATTTTTCGGAATGCTTGTGTTTCAATATGGCGTCTTCGGTCATATACAGTGCATCACCGAATTGAACGCCGTACTCTTCGCCATATTTCGAAAATTCATCGACACCCATCCTCACACGTTCCGGTGGAAGAACGTCATCTGCCGCCAGGTCTATAATAAAATCTCCTTTACAAACTTTCCAGGCTTCGTTAAATGCGGCCGTATAACCTTTATGCTCCAGCGCCAACAGACGCACACCGGTCTTCTTGATTATTTCAACACTGTTGTCCGTACTTCCATCATCGACGACAATAAGTTCTATCTTTTTATACGATTGATTAAGGACAGAGATGATGGCTTCGGCTACAAACCTTTCCTGGTTATAACAGACACAAATGATTGTAACGAGAGGACTGTGATTCATTATAACCCGAACTACAAACTCTAAACTAGAAACTAGAAACTATTTCCTATTATCCTCACCCGAAATAATACTCAAATAACTCTCATACCGCGGTATTGCAATTTTCCCGGATTCAACAGCAGCTTTTACAGCACATCCGGGCTCGTTCACATGCAAACATCTCGCGCTGAACTTACAATTCAATCTCAGGTCTCTCATCTCGACAAAATAATCGGACACTTCTTCGGGCTTCATGTCGACCATCCCCATCTCCTTGATACCGGGTGTATCGATCACAAATGTCTTTTCATCGAGTTTGAACATCTCGGCGAAAGTTGTCGTGTGTGTGCCTTTCGACGTGAACTCCGATACTTCGGCAGTCTTCTGGTGAATGCCATCGGAAAGCTTATTGAGGAGTGTCGACTTCCCGGCGCCGGAGTGACCTGTGATCAACGTCTTTTTATCCTTTACAATTTTCTTGAGTTCTGTTTGCTCATCGTGGAGCGCCGAAGTTTGTAAACAGGTTATATTAAGGCTTGTATACAATTTTATCAGTTGTGAGACGAATTCCTGCTCGTCTTCATTCAAAAGGTCCGCTTTATTGAAGACAAGTATTTGCGGGATGCGGAACGCTTCGGCCGAAACCGTGAACCGATCGATAAATCCTAACGATGTTCTTGGAAAAGAGATCGACACCACCAGCAATGCCTGGTCGATATTGGCCGCTATGATATGAGATTGCCCCGACTTCTTTACTGCCTTTCTGGCGATGTAATTTTCCCGTCGGAGGATGTTGGTGATCATCATTTCGTCACCACGATCGGAAGGTTGCAATTCTACAAAATCCCCGACGGCAACAGGGTTGGTTTCTCTGAGTCCTTCGAGCCTGATCTTGCCGCGAATGCGCGTTGTATAAACATGACCATCGTCGGCGAGTACGTCGTACCACGAACCGGTCGATTTCATGACAAGTGCATTCATCTTTTAAGAACCTTACGGCAGTATTGAATGATCTTATCTGTTGCTCCCAGGTTATTCAGGACGTAGTTTCTCGTTACTTCGCATGCAAGCATAAAGTTCTCGGGCATATTCACCATCTCGTATTTACCGCGCAGGTCGGCGAAGTCGCTTACTTCGAAGGCGCCACCGTGCATGATCAGCTCCTGTGCTTCTGCAAATTTCTGGTAATTCTTATTCCCAAAAAATACTGGTATCCCGTAGCACGCAGCTTCAAGAATGTTGTGCAGTCCCTTGCCGAATGCTCCGCCCACGAATGCAAATTCGCCATAACGGTATAGCTTCGAAAGCATCCCGATGTTATCGATCAGCAGCACCTTCGCATTTTCCAGCTCCGCCTCGTTCGAGGCTTTCGAGAATCGAACCGTCTTTCCAAGAACAGATCTTTCTATTTCGGCAAGAAACGATTCACTGATCTCGTGTGGTGCAATGATGAATTTGATCGCCGTCTCATTCATAAACGGTGCAAGTACCTCGATGTCTTCGGGCCAGCAGCTTCCTGCAACCATTACCTGGTCGTTGCCTTTGAATTTTTCGGCAACCGGTATCGGTTCCTTCGAGCTTGTGATCTCGTACACACGGTCAAAGCGTGTATCGCCGGCAACGGTAACACTCGTGATGCCTATCGACTGCAATAGCTTTGCCGAAGGTATATTTTGTACAAAGAAGTGATCGAAGTTTCGAAGTATTTTTCGGAACGGCCTGCCCGTACTCCGGAAGAATACTTGGTCATCCCTGAAAATTGCTGAAGCCGATATCAATGGAACCTTCGCTTTTCGCAATTCTTCCGAATAGTTTAACCAGAATTCATATTTCACAAAAATTGCCAGCGACGGTTTGGTTACTTCAACCCACTTGCGGGCATTATTGGGCGTATCGAATGGTAGGTAAAATACATAATCTGCCCCCGGATAGTTTTTTCTCACTTCATAACCGGAAGGAGAGAAGAAGGTGAGTAAGATCTTATAGTTTGAAAATTCTTTTTGAAGTCTTTCAATGATAGGTCTTCCCTGCTCAAACTCTCCAAGCGAAGCACAGTGTACCCAAACGAGTGGGGATGTGTTTGACGAGAGAGCTTGCTGTACCGAGGTCAATAAATTTTTCCGACCCGATACCAACGCACGTGCCTTTTGATTGAACAATGAAGCGGCACGCGCGCCAACGCCGAATAAACGAATACCTAGATTGTAAATGAACAAAGGGTCAGGTCTTTAAAAAGGCGAGGCAAAATAGAAAAAGCCGGGGTTACTGGCTTTAGTATATCATGAAAAAATTACATTAATTTTGACCCATAAAACCCTTCTCAAACCCTTCATTATGAAAAAGAACCGTGTTTTACTACTGTTCGTCATGGCCATGCCTTTCGCAGTCGCTGCTCAGGACTTCGACCAGCTGCTCCAAGGTAGTGCTGCCGATGCAAAATATCTTGCATCGGGATATATAACCCCGGCTATGAGAGCCTTCGGGTATGGCATGAACAACGGATGGGTCAACACAGCGAAACCTCACAAGATCGCAGGTTTCGACCTTACAATTTCCGCTAACCCTGTATTCGTTCCAACAGCCGACAAACTCTTCCAGGTTGACAACTCAAAGATGTCCAGCCTCGAGCTTGTAACCGACGTGGATGGAAAAACACCCGTTGGTGGAAAAGGAAATATCGCCACTGTATTTGGAACAGATAATTCCAAGGCACAACTCAGATTGAAAAACGATCCTACTGCTTCAACTTTCAGCAGCCCAAATGGTATCAACTACGGTATACTTCCGGTGCCAACTGTGCACCTCGGTTTCGGTCTTCCTAAAGGCTTCGATCTTAAAGTAAGATTTCTTCCCCAGCTTAAATTCGGAAGCGGCAACACTAAAGGAACTATTGGTCTTTGGGGTATCGGCGTAATGCATGACTTTAAACAATGGATCCCCGGCATGAAGGCATTGCCTTTCGACCTCTCAGGATTCGTAGGTTATACAAAGATGTCTACCAAAGTGCCTATCGACGAGGGTGGTCCTGATGGCAAAGGCGAGTTTGCTTGCTCCGCTACAACTATCCAGGTTATCATCTCTAAGAAACTTTCAGTTCTTACTCCTTATGCTTCTGTTGGTTACAACATGGCTAAGACAACACTCGATGTTAAAGGAAAGTACGATTTGAACGACAACGGAAGTACTGCTGACGCAGGTGAAACAAACCCTTTCTCTCTCGGAGTGAAATCTAACGGTCCACGTTTAACTGGTGGTATCCGTCTTAAGTTCGGCCCTATTGCGTTCCACGGAGACTATACCCTTGCTAAATACAAGTCGGCAAGCGTAGGCTTCGGAATCAACATCCGCTAACGCGGATCTCACATTGACCATTGACCATTTCACATTGCGAAGTTCCAAAATGTGAAATGGTTAATGTAAATGTGAAATGGTTAATGTGAAATGGTTAATGTGAAATGGTTAGTGTCTACTGAGATAGGTTTCTATACTCCTTTCCAGTATCTCAAACACGTTCTGGAAGTCTTTCTCTTCTCCGTAATACGGATCCGGAACATCTTCTTCTCCACCAGTCTTGCAATGCGGATCAAATGATCTCATCATCTTCACCTTCGCGTGATGAGCTCCCGCAATCTTAAGAGCATTGTTGTAATTGCTGCTGTCCATCACAAAGATCTCATCGAACTTCTCGAAATCATCTTTGCATAGCTGACGGCCCACGTGGTCGATCGTCACTCCATTCTTCAAGGCATTTTTTATGGTCCGGTGATCCGGCCGGTCGCCGATATGATAATTCGCCGTACCGCATGATTCCGCGTAATAGGCTCCGTTTAGCCCCAAAGCTTTGATTTTATGCTGAAAAATGGCCTCTGCCAGGGGCGATCGGCAGATATTTCCAAGACAGACAAAAAGGACTTTTTTCATGGTTACTTCCGAAAATAGGCAGGTATAAACACTCGCATAGCACACTTTTTTATCCGCCTTTTGGTTAGTGAACCCCCTAGTAGTTGGGGGTTCATTATTTTATAAGGATCTGTAAAGTTGACCGTGAAGTCTGCTCTAATACAATTCCTTCCTTTCTCTTATACTCATTAAACGTCTTATTGTCGTAGTTCTTTATCGTGATCAGCGTAAGTCCCGTGTTATAATAAACTTCGAAGTGTGAGCTCAGCACATTGATCAGATTTTTGATCTTACTCTCCCTGAAGTCGACACAAAAAGAAAACGAGATAGCAGAGTTCTGCATCAGGTTGATCTTCACATCCAGCTTTGCCAGCGCCTGGAAGATCGCACCCATTCGTTCCTCATCGATGAAAGTATAATCTGTAACCTTACACGAGATCAGGCATTGATTCTCTTTGAACACGATCAATGGCGGAAGATTCTTAACAACGCATTCGTGGATCTTAGTACCGTGCAGAAGCGGATTATCGAAGTTCTTTACGTAAAGAGGAATATCTCTGTTCGCCAACGGCTTTATTGTTTTCGGATGTATGACAGAAGCGCCGTAGTATGTCATCTCCGCGGCTTCCTTGAACGGAAGCTCTTCAAAAGCTATCGCACCTTCAATTCGTTTCGGATCAGCATTCATCACACCGGGAACGTCTTTCCAAATTGTTACCGATTCTGCACGAAGTCCCGATGCAAACACTGCTGCTGAATAATCGGATCCATCGCGGCCAAGTGTTACCGTTTTACCGTTCGCATCGCTGCCAATAAAGCCCTGGGTAATGATGATCTTATATTCGATCACCGGCTTCAGCGCAGCAATATTCTTTTCGGTCTCACTCCACTGAACCTTTCCTTCGCGGAATGTCGAATCGGTGCGGATGTATTTTCGCGCATCCACCCATTCGACCGGAAACTCCAACGATACGTATGATGCCAGTATGATCGTCGACATCACTTCACCTAACGATACCACCTGGTCGTAAATCATATCGTAATCGCCCTTCATGTGAAGCCCGATAGTGATCTTATCAAACTGGTCGTCCAGCAACCTGAATACCTCGTGACCGGCGGGAAATAATTCTTTCGCTATCGATATATGATTGTCTTTAAGTTGTCCCCATTCCTTATCGAACGGTTGACCTGCCACGGCGAGCTCCAGCAGTTTTTCGAGGGCATTCGTTGTCTTGCCCATAGCGGATGCAACGATCAATAACTTTTCGTCTTTGTGAAGCCGGATGATTTTAATTGCATTACGAATCGCTTCTGCCGTGCGCAATGAAGCTCCCCCGAACTTAAAAACCTTACTTTTCATGAATTTCAAACGGTTGCATAATATATTTGTGGCAGGTTAAGGCAAATTTATGAAGAAGGTGGATTCCAGCATAGCGCAGCCGATCGGGACCGCGCTGGATCGTTTTATCAAAAACAACCAGGATCAGTTTCAATATGCAAGCGGAGAGCTTTCGCAGCTCCTTCGCGACATCGCCCTGGCATCTAAGGTCGTCAACCGCGAGGTCAACAAAGCGGGATTGATCGATCTCGCCGGATCGCAGGGCACGGGCAACTCTACAGGCGATCAGCAACAGAAGCTCGACGTGCTTGCCAACATTCGCTTCACCCGTGCACTTGCAAAAGGGGGCGAAGCATGCGCCCTGATATCCGAAGAGTCGGAAGAGATCGTCGAGATCAATAACTATGGAAAGTATGTGATCGCCATCGATCCGCTCGACGGTTCTTCAAACATCGACGTGAACGTTTCGATAGGGACCATCTTTTCAATCTACCGGAGGAAATCAAAAGTGGGAGCGGCCATCACCGAAGAAGATATTTTGCAGAAAGGATCCAAGCAGGTTGCCGCCGGCTATGTCCTTTACGGTTCTTCAACGATGCTGGTATATACGACTGGCTTCGGCGTCAACGGCTTTACTTACGATCCGGGACTCGGCGAATATTTCCTTTCACATCCGCAGATGAAAATTCCCACCAACGGATCCATTTATTCGATCAACGAAGGATTGGCCCTTCAATTCAATGAAGGTATTACACGTTATCTCGACTTCTGTAAGAAGAATAGTCTTACGGCCCGATACATCGGCTCTCTTGTTGCCGACTTCCATCGCAACTTATTGAAAGGAGGGATCTACATCTACCCGGCCACGACTAAATCGCCGAAAGGAAAACTACGGTTAATGTATGAATGCAATGCGCTGGCATTCGTTGCCGAACAGGCAGGTGGTGTGGCAACAGATGGGAAGAGAAGGATCCTGGAGATAATGCCGACGAGCCTGCATCAAAAGACACCGTTCTTTGTCGGCTCTGCCAACATGGTCATTGAAGCAACCAGAAACTAGAAACCCGAAATGGGTTAGTCTTTCTTTTCAGCTTTCTCTTCGAATAACTCCGGCGCCTGCTTCAACAATATACTATACCACTTCACGAGTTTCTTGATATCCGATACATAAACCCGTTCTTCATCATACTCCGGAAGAATAGATTTCAGGAATGATTTGAGTTCCGATGGATCCGATTCTGAATCAACGCCAGGATCGTCGCCGAAAGTCTTGTGGATTTTTTTCAGCACCTCATCGAGTGCAACGGTGCCTTCCTTTGTATTGGTATAAATGGAGATCTCGTGGAGTATTGAAATACGCTGGTTACCCGCTGCTACCAATTTTGTTTTCGATTCGTCCAGTGATTCGAGTACAAGTCCCGATTTCGTTGATGTGACGATCTTGAATAATCCTCCTTTTCCGGATACCGATGCGATCTCAGATAAATTCATCTTAAGCTTTTTACGCGGCAAAAGTAATACAATCTCTCACGGATCACACAGATCACACAGAAAATCCAATTTTACATGCGTGTTATCCGTGTGATCTGTGAGCAGGTTTTTTTAAGAGTTTCTGTGCTGTCCGTGAGCAAAGTTTTTTAAAATAGTTTCTATATACGTCAGCAGCTCTTCACGCCCGGACTTCTTCTCCGACGACGTAAGAAATATCGGGGGCAATTCATCCCACGTTTTCTTGAGCGCGCGTTCCCATGTCCCCACCGTCTTCATAAGCGCTCCCTTGGAAAGTTTATCGATTTTGGTGAACACAAGACTGAACGGCAACTGTTTCTTCCCGATCCAGTTCACGAAATCCAGATCGTTGGCCTGCGGATCCAACCGCGAATCAATCAAAACGAATGTGTTCTGTAAGTTTTCGCGGTTCTTGATGTAATTCTCGATCATTATCGGCCACGACTGCTTTGCCGACTTGCCCACACTGGCATACCCGTAGCCGGGAAGATCTACCAGGTACCATTTGTCGTCAATAATAAAGTGGTTGATCGTCTGGGTTTTTCCCGGTGTAGATGATGTTTTCGCCAGATTTCTGCGATTTACAAGCATATTGATAAGCGACGACTTACCGACGTTGGAGCGCCCTATAAATGCAAACTCCGGCAATCCCCCGGGGGGGCATTTGCCCGGATCGGTGTTACTGATGACAAACTCGGCTTTCTTAATGATCAACGTAATGTAATTTTTATGTAACTTAAGTGTGGAATTTGGTCAATTTGACGCTGCCCAAATGCCTAAATTGCCCAAATCTAGCTAAACCCTAAAGACTGGATTAACCTTTTTTTGAGAATGCACAGTATCAGAAGAATACTGATTTTTTCAACTATCTGTTTCGTTTTCTCTATCCAAGCGGTCTTCGCACAGGAGCAGGACAAAGAGCAATCGAAGGCGTATATGGAACAGGCACAGCTCATGATCGATGCCGGTTCTATCGCATTGGAAGAAATCAGGGACGTCATGATCGTGGCGGCTGATTATGACACCACCAGCATGGAAGCCAATTTTGAGACGGGACACCTGTTCCTTCAGACTATTGGCCAGGACCAGGCCGTAAAATACTTCATGCGGGTTTATCACCAAAAGCCAGCTTACAGGTACGACCTCGAATACTGGATCGGACTAAGTTATCAATACGGCAAGAATTGGGATAAAGCCATCGAGTACTACACCCGCTACAAGAGTAAAGCTTCGAAAACAAATGCTCCGGGCAGTGCTATGTCTGCCGGCGAAACCGATCGTCGCATAGAAGAGTGTAACAACGGTAAGGAGTTTATGGCAGCCCCGCAAAACTTCTCGATCATCAACATCGGTAAGGCGATCAACTCCGAATATGAAGACTTCGGTCCTGTTGTGAACGAAGATGAGACCGAGCTTGTGTTTACCACACGCCGCAGAGATGGTAACCTGAACGAGAACGTGTTCTCGGATAACAAACCCTGGGAAGATATCTTCATCTCGAAGAAAGAAAACGGTGACTGGCAGAAAGCTACCAACATCGGCAGACCGGTAACAACACTTAATCACGAATCTACCACCGGTCTTTCGAGCGATGGTAAAACTCTTTTGATCTATAAAGATGAGAACGGTGGTGATATCTATATCACCACGCTTAATCCTGACGGCACCTGGCTTGAGCCCGAATTACTCGAAGGCATCAACACGTCATATGCCGAATCGTCGGCTTCATTAAGTGCCGACGGAAAAACTTTGTACTTCGCGAGTGACCGCCCCGGCGGACTGGGCGGCTTCGATATTTACAAGGCCACTAAAGACAAGAAGGGTGGATGGATCCAGGTTAAAAATCTTGGAGCAGGTATCAACACACCGTACGATGAAGACGGTCCGTTTATCGACTTCGAAGGAAAGATATTGTATTTCAGTTCGAAGGGTCGCAAGACGATGGGTGGTTACGATATCTTCAAGGCCACTGTCCTCGACGCGAAAAACAACAAATTCTCAGAGCCCGAAAACCTCGGCTACCCAATCAATACCCCAGATAACGATATATACTTCGTCGGTTCAAAAGACGGTAAGCATGGATATTATTCGTCGGTTAGAGAAGACGGATTAGGCTACAGCGACATCTACCGTATCGATACCCCGGAAAACGCGAAGGAAGAAAAGATCCCTGTTAACCTTGCTTTGAAAGTATTCGATGCAACAACTAAACAGGCGGTAGATGCGAAGGTGACTATGTTCTCTCTGAGTGATAACACACCCGTTAACATGACAACCGTTCGTGCCGGTTCTTACGATTTCCACGTAATGGCCGACGAGGCGAAAGACTATAAGCTGATCGTTGAAAGAGATGGATACGTGATGCAAAGCGAAACGATCAACATCGCTGCCGCCACCACCAAGGCGAACAATATGATGCGTTCCATCGAGTTGAGGAAGATCGGTGAAAAGCCTAAAGAGAAACCAAAAGAAGAACCGAAGGAGGATCCCGTTGTAACAAAGAACGAAAAACAACCGAATGTCTTCTCTGTGAAAGTGGTAGACGCCGTAACAAAAGAACCGCTCGATGCCAAGGTGACTCTTACGTCTGTAAAAGATAAGAAAGCGATTGCTTCAAAGGGCTCTTACGACTTTGCGGTACCAAGCGGGAAAAAAGACTACAGACTATCGGTTGAAAAAGACGGATACATTTTTCAGAACAGCCTTGTAACAATCTCAGGTCCGGGTACCCGCACGGTTGAATTGAGAAAACCGACCGTTGGTCATACGCAAATCCTTCACAACATCTATTTCGATTTCAATAAAGCGACATTCAAGCAGGAATCGTACGATGAACTCGGCAAGCTCGAGAACATGATGAAGCAGAATTCGAACATAAAAGTGGAGATCGCCGGCCATACCGATAGCTGGGGATCGGATGACTTCAATAAAAAACTCTCGTTGGCGAGGGCAGCTGCAGTAAAACGATTCCTCGCATCTAAAGGCATCGACACAAAACGAGTAATTGCCGCGGGCTACGGAGATACCCGTCCGCTTGCCAGCAACGACGACGAAGATGATGGCCGGGAGGTTAACCGCCGCGTCGAATTTAAAATAATCAGCAACTGAACGCGTTCTTCTCACGCAAAGCCCGCAAAGGGACACGCGACGGCTAAGGATGCAAAGAATTATCTTCTTTTTTAGACCCTTTGCGATACCTTTGCGAGACATTTCCTTGACGCACTTGGCGTGGATGTATTATGACTGTTGTTCCCTATAAAGAAGACGATGCGGCGAAGAAGGCCCAGGTAGCTAAAATGTTCGACAGCATTAGCTGGCGTTACGATCTCCTGAACCACCTTTTGAGCCTCAATGTGGACGTATACTGGCGCCGTCGTGCCATGCGCGAGTTGAAAGCCCTGAAACCCAGGCTGATCCTCGACGTTGCCACAGGAACCGGCGACCTGGCTATCCAGGCGGTGAAGTCGCTCGATCCGGAAAAGGTGATCGGGGTCGATATATCTACCGGAATGATGGAAATCGGGCGCAAGAAGATCGAAGAAAAAGGTCTTAGCAAAAAGATAGAATTGAGGAGGGGAGACTCTGAAAACCTTCCCTTCGAGGAGAATAAATTCGATGCGGTTATCGTTGCCTTCGGAGTTCGTAATTTCGAGAACCTCGAAAAAGGTCTCGCCGACATGTTCAGGGTAGTAAAACCGGGTGGTAAGGTTGTGATACTGGAGTTTTCGAAACCAGATAAATTTCCGTTCCGCCAGTTTTACGGACTATATTTCAAATATGTGGTTCCCATCGTTGGTCGCATGGTTTCAAAAGACAAAGCGGCTTACGATTACTTACCCGAATCTGTTCACGCCTTTCCAAGAGGAAAAGCATTTCTCGAGATATTGGACCGCATAGGTTATAAAAACACTGCATGCAAGCCACTGACTTTCGGCATAAGCTCAATTTATACTGGAACAAAGTAGCCCTCGCCGGGCTTCTGCTTTGTGTGGCGCTTGGTGCATCAGCACAGAAGTATAAATGGGCTCGTGAAAACAATCCTCGTTACGACGAACGGTTTATCTCCTATGGTTTCGTGATAGGGATACACCAGGCAGGCTACCAGGTAAAGTATTCGGACAAATTTGTATTGCCTTCAAACGATACGATTCATTCGGTAATGGCACCGATGTCGGGGGGATTTTCTCTCGGCTTTTTGGTGAACATGAAACTGTTTGATGTGCTCGATCTGAGGCTTATGCCGAAGGCCGGTTTTTATAATTTAAAACTGGACTATTATTATACCGATCGTACCCAGCAGACTCAACTTATCGAGACCACTCAAATGGAATTTCCATTGTTGTTGAAGTATAAATCGCTTCGGCGTGGAAATGTCCGGATGTATATGATCGGTGGATTTACGCCTGGATTTGAGTTGTCGGGTAAGAACGACGTTCAATCGAACACGGCAAACCTTGCCGTTAAGAAAACAAACCTCACTGCCGATATGGGCATAGGCTTCGACTTTTATTTCCCGCTATTCAAGTTTTCTCCGGAGATCCGTTTCAGCCACGGGCTGACAAATACTTTAGGCGACGATCCAAGTATCTTCAAGGACCCGATCAAGACATTGAAAACAAACACAGTCGGCGTTTATTTTATCTTCCAATGAGCAATCGTATTGTACTTATTACTGGTGCCACATCGGGTATCGGTGAAGCGACGGCAAGGCTTCTTGCCAGGAATAACTTTGATCTTATCATCACAGGGCGCCGTAAGGATCGCCTGGAGAAACTTGCGAAGGAATTACCGACAAAAGTTGAGACTTTGTCTTTTGATGTGAGGGATCGCGACGCTGTTGCAAAAGCATTGAGCGGGAAGAAGGTGGATGTGCTGATCAACAATGCGGGCAACGCTCATGGCTTGGGTCCGATCCAATCGGGAAATGTAGACGATTGGGACGCGATGATGGACATCAACGTCAAGGGTCTTCTATATGTGACGAGGGAGGTATTACCGCAAATGGTTGAGCGCAAGAGTGGTCACGTGATCAACATCGGATCAATTGCCGGTAAGGAAGTCTATCCCGGTGGCAACGTTTATTCGGCGAGCAAGTTTGCGGTGGATGCCATTACACGAAGTATGAGAATAGACCTGAATGCTTCGGGAGTTAAAGTAACGGGTATTCACCCGGGGCTGGTCGAAACTGAGTTTGCCCTCGTTCGCTTCAAGGGCGATTCAGCGAAAGCGAAAGATGTGTATAAGGGTATGGAGCCGTTAGTGGCCGACGATATCGCAGATCTGATCTTGTTTGCATTAACAAGACCAGATCACGTGGTGATTGCAGATTTGATTGTGTTCCCGAAGGCACAGGCAGCGGCAACAGTAGTAAACAGGGGCTAACAGTCTTCCTTTTACCTTTCCCTATTACCTTTTCCGTTTTACCTTATTCTACCTTTTAAATCCGAGAGCACTACCGCCACATTTGGCGTTGGAGCCATCGAACGTATACTGAATATAGTAGATGCCGGTAGCGTTACAAGGATATGCTATGGCAGAAACAAATTCGCCATTCACTTTGCTTGTTGCCACTTTATTTCTCTTCGAATCGTAAAGGCTAACAACGAGTCCGTCTGTTGCCGCACCGCCAGCACAGAGGTTGATCATATATTGAGTGCCTTTTGTGAATACGTAACTAAATTCAACTTTATCTTTAGCGCCTCCTTCTGAATCAATCTTATAGCTCTTCAAGAAGTTAAAACCGCTGGCCAACTTTGGAATACAAGCGTTACTAAATCCCTCCGCATCGCACTGTGCAAAAACATCGGAAGAGGCTAAAGTTGCAAGCAGAGCAAAAGCAGCGAATACAACTGTTTTTTTCATTTTATTGGGTGTGTTCAGGTGGTTTAGCTTATGATCTTGTTACGAATCTCGTTCGTGATGTTCTTGATGTTCGTTACATCTGCAGGAGTGATATCGACCGTGGTAGTTGAGTTGTCTTTGACAACAACAACACCATTGATGACTTCCGAGGTCGGGGCCTTGTAAACAGTCGTGATCTTGATCTTTTCAAACGCTGCCTGGAGATTGTTCATGTCCTTCAATAAAGATGCCATATTTTGGTCGGACTCGTAAAACTTGAGGAGCAGAATAATCTGTTCGAGAATGATCTGTTGCTCACCAATAGTGTCCTGGAGCACTTTGTTGCTCGGATCTTTCACCGAAAGCTCGCAGGTAATGTGCAGCGCTTCCAGCCATCCGCCAGACAGCAAAAGAACACTGAGATTCGAGCGACTCTGCGTGCTCAGGTAGATATTAATGTCGTTGAAGTTCTTCGTTGTAAGGAGGAGCAGGGAATCCAGGTTCTTGCTGTTTGCTGCCAAACGGCCGATGGTCTCCACTTCGAAGAACTGGCCAATATTGAGACCTTCTGCCAGCTTTTCGATGGGCTCCAGGTACTTGATGCCATCCTGGTTTTGCTCATAGATGTTGGTGTAGCCAAGGTCGGTACCATAAACACCCAGGTTCAGGGCCATCTTATAATTATTGTTGTATTTGGGCAGGTTATCCGGCGGATTGAGCATGGTGTGGTCGTATTTGCGACCCGACTGCTTTAGAAGCACGGAAATTTCAATGGGGCTGGGGATACCCTGCAGGACGCCCTCGATCAACTCGTCGTCGATCTGGTTGTCAGCGGTTTTTGCTGAGTCGAGACTGGCCTGGAAGGCCGCTTCGTCCGACTTTTTCCCGGAGCCACAGGCTACCAGAATGGCTGCGAAAACCCCTGCTAAAACATATTTCATGGCCTGGAATTAAGGTGTCCACAAAAATATGAAAACGAGTGGAATTTGGAATTCCCAATGAGTAAATGGGGGGAACTGGTTAGCGGGGCTTAAACTTTCCAAACGCCGAAATCAGCTTCCTGAAAACCTCGAAATAAAGCAGGATATAGGCCATCCCGCTCATCGACCAGATCACCAGCAAATCGAAAAAGAACGTGCTGACGGTCATGCCCAAAAGGTTCTTTTCGGGAAAGAAGAACGCAGCCCGGTAGTTCAGTGGATTTTCGGTAGCGGGTGTCTGGTAAACCGGGTTGATCTGTTGAATGATCTGTCCGTCGTATTCCAAAAGACGGTTCCTGGCAGCAACATTGGTCACCAGGTCGGCAAGGCTCTCATTATAGTATTCATTCTTTTCCTGGAGAACGTCGCGACCCTGTTTTTCAAGGAACTCCTTTTTCTTTTCGATGATCTCCGAATTTTCATTGAAGACCTTCTGGTAACGGCGTATATATTTGTTGAGGTAGTCGCTTACCTTCGCAGCCATTTCCTTGTTGTATTCACCAACGCTGAAATCTTCTTTTGCCAGCTCGTTCCGGATGATCTCTATATCGTTGTTAACTTTTTTCTTCACAGAGTCGTCGCTGCTCTGAAGATTATCCAATATGTACTGATTTCTGTCGAGAAGATCGTCGGCCAGGTATGCTGCTTTGAAATCTGCGTCTGACTCAGCGCGTTCATAATCATAAAACTCTCTTTCGTAAGCGTTGCTCTTGAATTGATAAACTGCCATCGCCTCGTACGCCCATCGCGAAGCCATTACATCGGCAACAAACGGCACTTTACCTTTCGTGCTGATCACATTGTTGAGCTTATCGAAACTGAAGAGCAATCCGCTCAAGATCATTTGAGGGATGAGCAGCAATGGAATCATGATATAAACGGTGACCGCACTTCTGAACGCCGACGATACATTCAGCCCCAATACGTTTGCAAAACACGATGTCGAGAACAACACAAGCCAGAATGGAAAGATCATTCCCTTCACATCGAGGATCAGGTTTCCAATGACGACGAAACTTAGCGTCTGGATTGCCGACAAAGAAAATAAGATCACAAGCTTCGACACGAGATAGCTGTTCCAGCTCAGGTTCAGGAAAGATTCCCTCCTGAGAATTTTCCTGTCGCGTATGATCTCCTCGGCGCTAACCGTCAATCCCATGAACAAGGCCACGATGATCGACATCAACAGATACGCGGGAAAATTTTCGTTGAACCTGAAGCTATAGCTGGCTCCTCCTGGTGCGCTCCGGTAACGGATGATGAAGGCGAGGAGGAAAGCAAGCAATGGAGCTTCCAGTAAATTGATCAGCAGGTACTGTTTGTTACTGATCTTTGAAAGGAGGTCGCGCGTGGTGAAGATGATAGACTGTTTGAGCTTACCGGGAATAATGAGCGTTTGTGGAGGCTTCTCTTTAAGATCTTCCACCCGGGTCATCCTGAAGCGTGCACTGAACATTTCATGCCATCCTTGCGGGGCGATCTTACGCTTGTTCGTTGGCTGGCCATATTCGTCGACCACCTTCGCCTCCATGATGTTGAAGATCTGTTCAGGATTTACGTTACCGCATGTCTCGCATTGCCCCCGGTTGCTGTCAACCTGTAACGTCGCTTTTTTGAAATAAGTGATTGCTTCGACCGGATGACCGTAGTACGAAGGATAACCGCCAACATCCATAATGATCATCTTATCGAACATTTTGTAGATGTCGGATGACGGCTGGTGTATAACAACAAAGATCAATTTGCCTTTCAGCGAAAGCTCTTTGAGCAAGTCGATCACGTTCTCCGAGTCCCTTGATGAAAGGCCGGAGGTCGGTTCATCCAGGAACAGCACAGCGGGCTCGCGAATGAGCTCCAGCGCTATGTTTAAGCGTTTCCGCTGTCCGCCGGAGATTGTTTTTTCCAGCGGGTTCCCAACTTTAAGATCTTTCCTTTGATCGAGGCCAAGGTTTTCTAAGACTTCCATGACACGCAGATGGATATGTGCTTCAGAAAGATCTGCAAAGCAAAGACGAGCGTTGTAATATAAGTTCTGATAGACGGTAAGTTCTTCGATAAGAAGATCGTCCTGCGATACGTAACCGATCACACCCTGGATCTGATCTTTCTGTTGATGGATCTCGAACCCGTTGATGAGTATTGATCCTTTACCCGGTTTTTCAAGACCCGCGAGGACGTTGAGCAAAGTAGTTTTACCTGCGCCGCTGGCTCCCATGATACCGATCAGTTTACCGGGACCTTCGGAGATATGAACGTCGCGGAGGCCGATGGCGCCATTGGGGAAGGTGAACTCTTCTATGTTCGCATTGAAGGACAGCTTGGCGGTCTTGATCTCCTGGTTGAAGTCGGCAACGAGGTCGCTATAGTACAGGGCATCGCCATTTTGTGTTTTAATGGTGCTGCCATGTGAGAAAAGGTAGACCCTGTTCGGCTGCATCACGAAACCATTGAGAACATTCGCATCGTCGCCCAGGTACTTTGCAAAATACATATCGACGCTGCTTACTCTCATGAAAATGAGATGTCCTTCAATATGGGTATGCGCGTGTTTTTGCCCGCCTGCTATTGCAATAGCGCCCGAATCTGCAATGAGGATGTCGCTGAAGGTCATATCAAAAACATTCGTGGAGGCCACGAATGTTTCGATCAGCTTATATTCGTCGGCGACGATGTTAAATACTGTCGACACAGTATTGATGATCGTCATCCTTTGGGGAGACATCTGGTTATCTGAAACAACGAGTTCCAGCAACTTGATGAGCACGACAACTTTCTGCTTTTGTGTAAGAACGCTGTTGATCTTTTTGCAGATAGCAAGTGTTCGTTGAGCGTCTTTAACGGAAGTGAGCTTTACTTTCGTGTTGTCTTCCGTGCCTTGAGTTTTGTAGCCCGATTGTTCGTCGTAGAGCTCGAGGTATGCCTTGATGGATTCCTGGTCAAGTTCCGAGCGAAAAAAATTGATGACATAATTCCTTTCGTTTTCGGTAACGCCGCCATCCTGTTTGGTGATGATCGCGAAGAGGGTGGTCAGGGCTTTTAGTATTTCCTCACTCATGTGACTGCAATCTTCAGAGTGCCCTCATCTCGAAGGGCATCTTTACAAGTGACGAGAACTCTTCGCCGGTTTCTTCCATGTCTTCATCTTCGTCCTGGAAACACCAGATAACTTTTGCGCCTTCAATATTCTGGAGGATCGCAAACAGATCGAATAAAGCTTTGGATGAAGAGGTGTTCATGTATTCCATTCTGAAAACCACCTCTGTCTTTGAGTTAGGATTTTCGGAATACTCGGCCATCCATTCGATGATAGGTTGATAGAACTGGATCGCCTTGTCGATGAGCGAGCGGCCGGAGAACTCGAAGATTGATTTCTCTTTATCAAGAGTAACCGTTGGCGTCTGGTCTGTACCAGCCAGTTGTAGAGTTTGCATAGCCGAAATAACGGTGGTCGTTTCGGACAAATTACAAATTTAATTTCGGACTTTCCGGTATACCTTGTCTTCTAAACCGAAGGTTTCGAACTTGTTTGCGACATCGCACAAGGTGAGCGATTCTTTCTGACCTATCGAAAGAAATCCCTTTAAAACAAGGCTCTTGTGGATCTTGGTAAGAACATCATTCTGGAGCGATTGGTTGAAATAGATCATCACATTGCGACATAGTATGAGATCGAAGGTCTCTTGTATGTCGTCGGTGACGAGATCATGTCCGGAAAACTCGATATTCTTCAGAAGCCGTTGATCGAGAATGGCGGTCCCTTTCACAGCCTTGAACCAGGTACTCAGCGGATTTCCAGTATTGAGCTTCGAATAATTCTTTCCGTTCACATCGAGATGTTTGAGGGGGAAGGTGCCGCTCTTTGCCTTTTCGACAGCGCCGGGATCGAGATCGGTAGCGAGTATTTTAACGTTACTGGTGATATGCATCTCGTGAAGCAGGATGGCCATTGAGAAAACTTCTTCACCTGTCGAACATCCGGCATGCCAGATCTTTAATGGCTTCTTCTCCTTCTTGTTCTCCTTTATTAAAGTCGGAATGATCGTATCGCGTAGAATGATCCAGAAGCCGGGATCGCGGAACATCTCGGTTACGTTAACCGTGATCTCTGTGAGAAGCTCGTGAATGAATTGGGGCTGGGTTTCAATTTTTTCCAGCAGGCTGTCGACTGAAAGCTTTTTGAGATCGAGTATGCGGAGTATCCTTCGCTTGAATGACGATGTAGCGTAGTTGTGAAAGTCGTAACCATGGTTTGATTGAAGTACCCGGGCAATGCGCTTCAGGTCTGCGATGTCTAAGTCCTTCGTCACAAAGCTATTTCTACAAACTATCCTTTGTAAAACCCATCGGCAACAGGGCCTGAACCGAACTGCATTTTAACCAGTTGTCGTCGGGGGCGAGCATAATAACCTCGTATGGTTTTCCCTGCCTTTGTTCGAACTCTAACATAACCTGTGCACAGGCACCGCATGATGTCGCAGATGTTAGCTCTTTGTGATTTTTCTTGTGTGCAACCACCGCAAGCTTGGTGATCTTTTTGTCGGGATGAGCGTGACCGGCAATATACAGTGCCACCCGTTCGGCGCACATACAAAGCGGGTACGAAGCATTCTCCTGGTTAGAGCCTGTAATGATCGTTCCATCTTCCAGCATGAGGGCTGCGCCTACATGGAATTTCGAGTAGGGGGCGTAAGAATGGGCCGTAGCCTCCTTTGCTTTATGCACGAGGTATTTCGACTCCGAATCGAGGTCTTCCAGGGTCTTAAAACGCTCTACTGTTGGTGACTTCATAACCAAAATAAAGATACTATTTTTACAGATATGCCTTCAATATTAATCCTCGGCGCAGGACGTTCGTCTTCTGCATTGATCTCTTACCTTTTGAAATTCGGCGCTGCCAACGGTATCGATGTTACCGTCGGCGATGTGTCGTTACAGGCCGCTAAGGAAAGGATCAGCGGTACGGGCAATGGAAAGGCAATTGTGTTCGACATCAACGACAAGCAGGCGAGCCTTGAGATCATCAGGAATGCGTCGGTGGTCGTTTCGTTAATTCCCGCACATCTTCATATTGAAGTCGCGAAGCTTTGCTTGCAAACGGGAAGTCACCTGCTGACGGCCAGTTATGTTTCCGAAGAAATGAAAAAGCTGGACCAGGAGGCGCGATCGGGATCCCTCATCTTTTTGAATGAATGTGGACTCGATCCGGGGATCGATCACATGAGCGCTATGCAGGTGATGGACAGGATCCGGTCGGAGGGAGGTAAGATCACATCGTTCGAATCTTTTTGTGGTGGATTGATATCGCCCGAAACAGACCCCGGGAATCCTTGGAGGTATAAGTTTACATGGAATGCACGTAACGTCGTTATGGCAGGTCAGAGTACCGCCAGGTATCTCGATAATGGCGAGTATAAATACATCCCGTATCAGCAGCTTTTCAAAACGATTACGCGTGTCGCCGTTCCTGGCTACGGCGACTTTGAAGGTTACGCGAATCGTGATTCGTTAAAGTACCTTGAAACTTATGGACTCCACGATGTACGTACGATGTTGAGAGGAACTCTTCGCAATAAAGGATTCTGCAGTGCATGGAATGTTCTCGTTCAACTGGGTTGCTGCGATGACACTTATGAAATGGAAAATGTCTCTTCTATGACACACTCAGATTTCATGAGATCATTCGTCGATATAAAAGACGCGAGTGACGAAGACATGAAGAGATTGAACTGGTCGGGTTTATTCTCGGATGAGAAGGTGGGTTTACAAAAAGGAACTCCTGCGCAGATACTGGAGCATATTTTAAATAAGAAGTGGAAGCTGAATCCCGACGACAAAGATCTCGTGGTGATGTGGCATCGGTTTAAATACGATTCGAAAATTATTGAAGCCACGTTGGTGGCAAAAGGAAGTAACTCCGTCGACACAGCGATGGCGAAAACGGTCGGATTACCGTTAGGCATTGCAGCGAAACTGGTGATACAGGGAAAGATCAAGCAGAAAGGTGTCGTTATCCCGACGTCTAAAGAATTTTACGAGCCGATCCTTGAAGAGCTCAGGGCATTCGACATTGAGCTCAAAGAAACCGTTATTCGGTAGGCTTATAACCTGTGTCTGCGATCAGATCGTAGCCGCTCGCTGCCATAACCGCAAGCCTGTCGCAACGTTCGTTTTCAGGGTGACCGTTGTGGCCCCTGATCCATACAAACTTCGGTTTGAAACGACGATGTAAGGGGATATATCTTTTCCAGAGGTCCGGATTCGCCTTGTCCTTGAAGTTCTTTTTCTCCCATCCCCACAACCATCCTTTTTCAACGGCATCTACCACGTACTTCGAATCCGAATAGATCGTAACCGGAATTCCCGGTTTCTTGATCGCTTCGAGTCCGGCGATCACCGCCATGAGCTCCATGCGGTTGTTGGTCGTTAGCTCAAAACCCTGGCTGAGCTCTTTCTCGTGAGGACCATATTTCATGATCGTACCATAGCCGCCTGGTCCGGGATTTCCTTGCGCAGCACCGTCGGTATATATCTTTATCATATGCCGAAGTGAACGTTGTCTTTAAAGATCTTCACGGCGATGGCGAGCAAAATGACTCCGAATACTTTACGGAGCACCGCGAATACAGATTCACCAAGTACACGTTCGAGCCAGCTCGAAGAACGAAGCACGATGTATACGATGACGAGGTTCAGAATAATACCGATGAGTATGTTTACCTCAGAATAGATCGACTTGATCGAAAGAATGGTTGTGAGTGTTCCCGCGCCGGCGATCAAAGGAAATGCCAACGGAACAATTGAACCGGAGCCGCGTGAATTCGGATCGTCTTTAATGAGAGTAATGCCGAGGATCATCTCCATGGCAACAATGAAGATCACAATGGCACCGGCGACTGCAAACGACGCCACATCCAAACCGAAGAGCTTCAGGATCCCCTGGCCCACGAACAGGAACCCGATCATTAAAAGCGCTGCAATGATCGTCGCTTTTTCGGCGTGGATCCTTCCTTCCTTCTTCCTGATGATAATAATAAAGGGTATCGAACCCACAATATCGATCACTGAAAAAAGGATCAGGGTAACCGAGAGAATCTCTTTGACGTCCAGCATCCTGCAAATATAGCAGGGTCAGAATAAAAAAAGGGGCCGGGCGCGGATACCCAGACTCCCTTTAAAACAGCTTTCGCCATTTTTTTTGCTTTTAAGGAAGTTATGCGAATGCACGAGGCATCCGGGTACCCGGTTCAAATAATGTAAGTATGGAAAAGAGTGAAGAGCGGCGGTCGCGATGATATGATCTCACGAGTCTCTATCCACGATGTTTGCCGAATCTCTTTTGGAAAAACTATTGAGGATACTTCGATAAATTCGAAGCCCATCTCTTCTTCTTCACCGCTGTTCTCTTCGCACAAGAGAGAAGAGATGGTGTTGGTGAAATGGTCGCTGCAGGAAAGCTGTGTTTCGCGACTTTGAGAATAACTATTTAAAATGAGCGCCGGCGCAATCATCTCGAACGAGAACAAGATGATCGCAATTACTTTTAACAATATGTTAGTTCTCAGGCCCATCTAAGACTAAAAACGTTATTCAAAGTTAGGCATATTTCTTAAAAAAATACATCAGTTTCCTGATCTCCCGGGGAAGGATTGCCGGGAAGTTCGCGATCCGGAATGTGTTCTTCTTAAGGTCTCCGTATCCTTCGCCCAGTAAAAATCCAGATTGTTTTGCCTTCATTTTAAGCTGGTCCATGTCGCCCTGGCCATCTTTGATCTTTATGGCCAGAACGGTATGTGAGTGAACGGCTTCGTTTCTAACGAGGTGCTCGAACATTTTACTGTTGCCGATGAGTTCAGACCATGCCTTGTGCTGCTTGCGGAGGCGTGCTTCCGTAGCATCGATGTACCCGGCGTCTTTCATAACACGCATCAGCAAATAAATACCCAGCACATTAGGAGTGCATGGTGTTTGCCACCTGTCCATCATGCTGTTCAATAATGTCATGCTGTTGTAATGATCGGCCTCGCCATTTTGTGAGACGCGTTCTATTGCTTTCGGCGAACAGATCATCACGGAAAGGCCTGCAGGTAAGCCAAAACATTTTTGAACGGACGCGTACCAGATATCGGCGTTTGAGAAATCGAGAACGATACCGGCCATCGAAGACGTTGCGTCTACAGCAACGAGATGACCTGGATTGTTAGCACGGATCTTTGAAATGATCTCACTGCTCACCTGTGTTCCGTTCGAAGTCTCATTTTGAGTGATACAGATAAGATCGCCATCCTTAAAAATATATTGAGATGGATCGATTGGCTGCTCACGATCGAATGTATGAGATGCGGTTTCGTGGTGAAGCTTCTTTGTGTAGTCGAACCATTTTTCTCCGAACGCGCCGTTGTATATGTGATGACTTTTGTTTTTTATGATCGATTGTGCGATCACTTCCCAGCATTCGGTAGCAGAAGTGAGGAAGAATATCTTGTATGATTTCGGGATTGCGAGCTTGTCTTTGAGATAACCCACAGTTGCCTCACACATCTTCATGAACTCATCGCTTCGATGATTCATGCTGAGAATACCTTTGCGATGAGCGGCTTTTACATAATTCGGGATCTCATCGTAAACCCTTGAAGGACCAGGATAAAAAGAAATCATAACGGGATGATGGGGTGATGAGGTGGCGCGGTGACGATCATCGCAATAAAAATCCTATAGCCATTGCGTAGCCTTCCAATCCAAAACCTGTTATCAAGCCGGCGCATTTGGAAGTGATGAGACTCTTGTGACGGAACTCTTCGCGCGCATAAACATTGGATATATGAACTTCGACAACTGGTGTTTTTATCGCGCCAATAGCATCGTGAATGGCCACTGATGTATGAGTGTATGCACCGGCATTCAGCACGATCCCATCGAATGAGAATCCGACCTCGTGGAGCTTGTTGATGATCTCACCCTCAACGTTCGATTGATAGTAACCGATCTCACAATCGCCGAATCGCTTTTTAAGTTCCGGCAGATATTCGTCGAAACCCGTGGCTCCGTAAACGGAGGGCTCCCGCTTTCCGAGAAGGTTGAGATTGGGACCGTTGATGATCTGGATCTTTTTCATGTTCGAAATTAGTAATTTGACGACGATCCATGAACTGGAATTCTTATATAAAGCAGTTTTCAAACTATCTCAAGCTTGAGCGATCGCTATCTGCCAACTCGGTGGAGGCTTATGTCCGCGATGTCGGGAAGCTCAACCAGTTCATAGAAATGAATCATCCCGCGATGAGTCCGGTGAAAGTGAAGGCCAAACAGCTCCAGGAGTTCATCGAATACATCAACGAGCTCGGGATGAGCGCCTACAGCCAGGCGAGAATACTTTCGGGTATCAAAGCTTTCTACAAATTCATGATGATCGAGGAACTCGTTGAAAACGACCCGACAGCGCTGATCGAAGGACCAAAGCTGGGACGGAAACTTCCGGATACACTCGATTATCCCGAGATCACGAAGCTTTTCGAGGCAATAGATATGTCGACACCGGACGGTGCGAGGAACAGGGCGATGCTCGAAGTTCTGTACGGCTCCGGTCTTCGTGTGTCGGAACTGGTAGACCTGCGAATGAACAACGTCTATTTCGATATCGGCTTCCTGAGAGTTATCGGTAAAGGGAATAAAGAGCGATTGGTTCCCTGCGGAGCCGATGCTTTGAAATATCTGAAGAGCTACATCGAAGAGATCAGGGGTAAACACCCGGGCCTCGCGCCACCTCAAAAAGGTTTCGAAAGCCACGTCTTCTTAAATCGTCGTGGAAAAAATCTTACCCGCGTGTTTGTGTTCATGGTGATCAAAGAACTTGCTGCACGGATCGGTTTAAAGAAATCGATCAGCCCTCACACGTTCCGCCATTCGTTTGCCACGCATTTAATAGAGGGTGGCGCCGACCTTCGCGCCGTCCAGGAAATGCTTGGCCACGAGTCCATCACGACGACAGAGATCTACACGCACCTGGACAGGGACTATCTGAAACAGGTGATACAGGAATTCCACCCCCGGAGCTGAGCAATGTGTTCAAAAAAGGAAATGAAAAACCTTCCTTTTTTGTACCTTTGTTTCCATGCGGAAATCGTTCATTACCCTTCTTTTTCTGGCAATCGTATCAGCTTCAGTAGCACAGGACATCGAGGTTGAGTATGATAAGAACAAAGACTTCAGCGTTTACAAAACATTCGCGCTCGGCGAAGGCGAGATCATTACGCCCAAAGACCAGCGCAAAGTAAGCGACGAACAGGTTCATCAATGGGTAAGAAAAGAACTTGCTGAAGAACTCAAAGAGAAAGGACTCGTTCAGCTGGATTCGATGGCAGACCTTACTGTTTCCTATGTGATAGGAACGCTTGAGAGAAGTGATCTTCGCAGTAATTCTGCGGGCGGTATCGGTGCTGGCGTTGTAATGTCGGACTATGAACAGAACAGTCTGATAATCGATATGAACGACAGGAATAATTTTCTTGTATGGAGGATCAGCGGAGTTACATCTACGAGTGCTCCAAATGCCGTTACGATCATCGATGAAGTTGTAGCCAGAGGCTTCAAGAAATTTTCGATCAAACCGAAGAAGAAAAAGAAATAATGTATCGCTTCTTCATCCGTCCGCTGTTGTTCCTGGTGGACCCGGAAGTTATTCATCACTTCACATTTAGTTTCCTCAAATTCTGGTGTCGCATACCCGGCGTTCGCGCGATACTTTCCTCGATCTATAAGTATAAGCATCCGAAGCTCGAAAGAACTTTATTCGGCGTGCATTTTCCCAACCCCGTTGGCCTTGCGGCGGGTATGGATAAGGATGCCCGTATGATCGACGAGTTTTCCGCATTGGGATTCGGGTTTATCGAAATAGGAACGATCACGCCGAAGGCGCAGCCGGGAAACGATAAGCCCAGGTTGTTCAGGTTGCCTGCCGACAGCGCGCTGATCAACCGTATGGGTTTCAATAATAAAGGCGCGGAGCATGCAGCCGAACAACTGAAGAAACGCCGGCCCGGTGTTGTGGTAGGAGGGAACATCGGTAAGAATAAGCTTACTCCGAACGAAGATGCTGTCAGGGATTACGAGACATCCTTCGAAGTGCTCTATCCTTATGTAGATTATTTTGTAGTGAATGTCAGCTCTCCGAATACTCCCGGGCTCAGAGATTTGCAGGAGAAGGAGCCCCTGAAGAAGTTGCTAACTGGAATGAAGCAGTTAAGCAATACGAAAGAGCAACCGAAGCCGGTGTTGCTGAAGATAGCACCGGATCTTACGATGACGCAGCTCGACGATATTGTTGACATCCTGAGAGAGTCGGGTACAGATGGCGTGATTGCTACGAATACAACAATCTCGCGGGAGGGACTCAAAACTCCCGCTGATGTGGTAAGCAGGATTGGCGCGGGTGGATTGAGTGGTAAGCCTGTGCGTGAGAGATCGACCGAAGTTATTGCTTACCTGCGTGCGAAGATGGGGCTTGGGTATCCGATTATCGGAGTTGGTGGTATTATGACGGAAGAAGATGCTCTTGAAAAATTAAAGGCGGGCGCCGACCTGGTGCAGATCTATACGGGATTTATTTATGAAGGGCCCGGGTTCGTGAAAAGGATACTGAAGAAAATAAAGAAAGCCCCGATGTAGGGGCTTTTCTGTTAATGAGGGTTTGTGTTTAATTTAAGTTGGTCGCTTTTTCCAGGCGAAGAACCCGTTCGTCAATTTTGACATTGAAGTCGTGCTGTTCCTTCTGAAAGTGAGTGAGACGTTCATTTGTTTCGTCAAGTCTCCCCGAGACATGATCGATCGACGCCCGTAGCTGCCTGTAATAGCGGTCCATTTTTTCGTCCATCTCATCAAACCTTAAGAAGATCTTACTGAGCGCGTCACTGAATTGGGCTTCTGTTATCATGATCATAACATTTAAAAAATTAAGTCCACCAAAGTATTAACCTTAGTGGACCTTTAAAATCTGCGGGACTGTAATGTGTACGGTAAACCTTACAACACAAGTAATTATTTTCTTGCGCTAGTCGCTTACTCTTTTATCCCGGCCAGGTCGACCATAAACGCATATTCCTGCGCTATCTCCTTATAAACCCTGAACCTTCCCGTCGTACCGCCGTGTCCGGTCTCCATATTCGTACGTAACAGCACTTTATTATTGTCGGTCTTCATTTCCCTGAGCTTCGCCACCCACTTCGCAGGCTCCCAGTATTGCACCTGGCTGTCATGTAAACCTGTTGTTACCAGCATATTCGGATACTCCTGTGCCTTCACCTGGTCGTAAGGCGAATATTCCAGCATATACATATATGACTCGGGATTTTTAGGGTTACCCCACTCGTCAAACTCACCAGTCGTAAGCGGTATGTCTTCATCGAGCATCGTTGTAACAACGTCCACAAACGGAACCTTTGCAACAATACCCTTATAAAGATTCGGAGCCATGTTGGCAATAGCGCCCATCAACAATCCTCCGGCGCTTCCGCCCATGGCAAAAAGCTTATCCGGGCTCGTATACTTTTCAGCAATCAGATACTCCGAACAATCGATGAAGTCGGTAAACGTATTCTTCTTCTTGAACATCTTTCCATCGTCGTACCACTGACGACCCATCTCCTGACCTCCGCGTATGTGAGCGATGGCATAAACAAATCCGCGATCCAGCAAGCTCAAACGTGAGCTCGAGAACGTGGGATCTGTACTCGAGCCGTATGATCCGTAACCGTAGATCAAAGCTGGATTTTTTCCGTTCTTCTCGATTCCCTTTTTATAAACGATAGACATTGGGATCTCAGTACCATCATCTGCTGTTGCCCATACACGTTCGGTCACATAGTTGTCGGCATTGTATCCTCCCACAATTTCCTGTTGCTTCAGCAACTTACGCTCATGGGTTTTCATGTTGTAATCGTATGTAGACGAAGGTGTCTTCATCGACTGGTATCCATAACGAACGAGATCTGTGTCGAACTCTGCGTTGATCGAAGGATAGACGGTATACGCAGGTTCGCCGAAGTCGAGATAATGTTTTTCGCCTGTGTTCTGATCGACGATGCGCATGAGCGTATTTGCTTTCGCCCGTTCACTCAACACCATATAATTCTTAAACAATTCGATGCCCTGGAGGAGTGTATCCTGGCGGTGTGCAATTTTTTCCTTCCAGTTTGGTTTCGCAGTCTTTGAATCAGGAGTTTCCATCAACCTGAAGTTCTTCGCGTCGAGATTGGTTACAACGTAAAACTTATCCTTGTAGTGATCGATCGAATATTCGAGACCGCGCTCACGGGGCGTGAAGTTTGTGAACTTTCCGAGGGGCTTGCTTGCATCAAGGATCTGGTAGTCGTTGGTGAGCGTGCTGCCCGACCAGATGACAAGGAATTTCTTCGACTTCGTTTTATAGATGCCGGTGTAAAAAGTGTCGTCGCCTTCTTCGAAGACATTAACGTCTTTCTTCGGATCAACGCCAAGCTGGTGCCTTACGATCCAGCGCGAACGAAGCGTCAAAGAATCCTTCTTCGTATAGAAGAAAGTCTTGTTGTCGTTTGCCCATGTCACCTGTCCTTCCGTGTTGGCGATGGGCGTGTCGATGATCTTGCCGGTTGTAAGGTCTTTCACATACACAGTGTATCTTCTGCGGCTCACGCTATCTTCCGCGTAAGCGAGGAGGTTATTGTTTTCACTTACTTCGAGCCCGGTGATCGAATAATAGCTATGGCCTTTCGCCATTTCGTTTACGTTCAAAAGGATCTCTTCCGGTGCTGTTAGCTCGCCTTTCTTACGGCAATAGATCGGATATTCCTGACCTTCTTCGTAACGGGTATAATACCAATAACCGTTGTCTTTGTATGGAACAGATTCATCGGTTTGTTTGATACGACCAACGATCTCTTTATAGATCTTCTCCTGTAATACTTCTGTGTGTGCCAGCTCTTTCTTCAGGTAGTCGTTCTCTGCTGTGAGGTAGTTGAGAACTTTCGTTGTCTGCTCATCTTTCTTTTCGGCATTCTTCTGTTCGTCCGAAAGTTTCATCCAATAGTAATTGTCTACCCTGGAACCTCCGTTCTCCTTGAATTCATGCGGGACCTTCTCCGGAACGGGCGGAGCATTCTCCGATTTAGCCTCTTCTTTCCCGCCTTGCTGGCAACTGCTTAGCGCGATTGCAGTCAATGCCGCGAGCGACAGGATTTTTACAGTTTTTATGGTCATTGGAAACATGGTTTAGAGTACTCAAAGTAAGAAATTCCCTAGAAGGATTTCAGATAAGTGATACTCAATATTGCCGACCTGTTCTTTTGTGCATTGGTGCTGCCTGGCGCACTCATATCGACTAAACCAAGGCTGTATCTATAGTCGAAGATCAGGCTGCCGGAAAATAAAGCGTATTCAATGCCGGCGCCGAAGTTTGGACCGAAGTCGCCACGTTTCTCACCTGAAAAGGCGTACTTCTGGGTGATCTTATCATCGAAGATCTTGGTCTCATATTTTGCATTCAGCCAATGAGCGAAATAAAATCCACCTGTCGCGTGCACTTTAAGATTCTCAAGCTTCGGTATGAGCTTCGGAACATAGAATGAATATTTCAGCGTAACGGGTATTTCCAGGAACGTGCTGACAAATTTATCGTAACACTGATTACAGATCTGGTGGTTGTAACCTTTTTGAATATACATCACGTCGGCTTGAACAGCTATATTTTTGCCAAGGGTATTCATTAACACAACACCGGCTGCCAGACCGCCTTTATTCGCTTTGGTGTATTTCGTTTTTACGGAATAATCCGATAACGACATCCCTGCTTTAAAGCCAACTGAAAATTGGGCGAAAGCGGATGTGCCTGCAACGAGAAATATTATTATAAAAAGATTTTTCATGACTCTGGAATTAATACGTACCTGATCTTTGATGGACCTGCTTTCGAACTGTTTCGGTTAAGAACAAGGACAAGCTCGCGCAGATCGAAGAATTCTATAACATAATCTTCTGCCGGGGAAATAGTAGGTTCAAGAACCAATACAGTTTCACCCGTGGTGAGCGACCACTTGCCAGCATCCGGAAAACCAGCAGGCTGACTTCGTTCAAACTCACCGGTTGTTTCAAGATTAAGACGGTATGCTTTATACGATGTCGGCTCTTGTCGCTGATCGTCTATATAAACTTCTTTAACTATCCAGGCACCGGCAAGCACATCGCCTTTGCTGTCGCAATCTTCGAGGCCAGGACTACAGGCAGCGAGCAGGAGGATCATTATTGTAATTCCTATCGATTTCATTTGATTACTTTAATTACTTTGTTTTTGATGATCACTATATACAAACCTTTTGAAAGTTGAGAGACATCATTTTCGCCCTTTGCCAGTTTCATGATCTTCTTACCGGTTGTATCGAATAAATGCCCATCCTCGCCGGTTATCAGCTTATCGCTAAATGGATTCGGATAGATCAGATTGTTTTCCACTTCTTTGTTTTCTTCGAATCCTGTTACCAGGTTTACAAATACATCCGATGTTGCGGCGCAATCGGAGAAGTCGGTCACGGAAACTGAATAAGCTCCGTATTGAAAAGGATTGAACGCGAGGAACTGTTTGGTTCCTTCAGGTATTAAAAAATCGCCGTAATACCATTGGTATGTTTTTGCCGGTGTGGATACAAGCACGTCGTTGCCGACCGAGATCACAGGTTTTTCCGCACCACTCTCGACCTTTAAATCGTCTGATGTTTCGCTCCGGCAGCCCGATGCATTTGTCACCCGCACGTTGTACTCGCCCGATTGTGTAACCACGATGGCCTGGGTGGTTTCTCCGTTCGACCATTCATAGGAATCGAAGTTTTCAGGCGCAGTCAGGATTACCTGGTCTCCCGATGCACATAACTTCGGCTTGCTTGCATTGATCACAGGCTTCGGAACACTTCCCGCAGTTACTACAATCGGATCCGAAGCGAGACTCAGGCATGAATTCGCATCTTCAACGATCAGTGAATAGGAGCCAACGAAGGTTACATCAATGTCTTGTGTAGACTCTCCGTTGGACCAATGATATTGAGCGAAGCCGGCCGGACCATCAATTTCCACGGTGTTCACGCCACATAGCAATGTGCCATTCGAACTGATCGTAGGTTTTGTAAGGGGAGTGATGGTTGCAACAGCGGCAACACGGGAACTTGCACATCCATTGGCGTTTACTATCGCCGCGTAGAACGTTGTCGTGCTGAAGATGACCGGTGTTGTGAAGCTTCCGTTTACTTCGTTGTTAATTTCCTGTGACGTTGGCGAGTCATACCAACGATAATTCCCGTCGATACTTCCACCGGCTGTCAATGTCAAACTGGATCCTTTACAACTTGTTGCCCCGGTTGTCGTTGGCGCCGCTGGCGATGCCGAGACTGTTAACGTAGCCTGGTTAGACGTTTTGGGTGAAGCGAGATCGCCTGTTACAACTACGCGATAGATGTTTCCATTCATTGAATTTGTCAGCGCGCTTAAGCTCAATGTTGCCGACGTAGCACCAGGCATGTCGTCGAAGGTGCTTGTTGTAGTGTTGAATACCTGCCATTGATAACCGAGGTTATTGGCACCGGCAGCAACTACATTAAAACTTGCATTTCCGTTCTCACACGCAATAGTATTAACCGGTTGCGCAGAAAATGAAATGCTGGGTCCGAGAGGAACAAGATTTTTAAAGATAGAGATGATGTTGTTGGCCCGGGTGACGATGACCTCAGGCCGCGTGTCGTTGTCGATGTCGCTTACAGCGAGTCCGCGTGGTTGCGAAGCCAAAGCATAATCGACTTTAGCCGCGAATGAGCTTGTGTTCAGAACCCCTGTAGTGCTCGTATTCCTGTATACAGAAAACGAGTTGGCGTTCACGTTCGTAACGACGAGATCCGGCTTGCCATCTCCATCGACGTCTGCAGCGACCATATCCGTTGCTCCGGCGGCCGCAGAAAAGTCTTGTCGCTGGAAGTTGATATTACCGGGTGTCGAAATGTTTCTGTACACCGAAATGGTATTGATCGCATTGTTCACCGAGTTTGCAACTGCGACATCGATCTTACCATCGCCGTCAAAATCAAATGCAACTATGCCGTTGGGTGTATCGCCGGTCGTGAAAGTAGTACCGGTGTTGAACGACGTAGTCGAAAGACTGCCTGTTAAACCGGCATTCAGGTATGCCGTGAAATTATCGTTGGGTGGATTGGTTGCCGCAATATCGTTGAAGCCGTCGCCATCGAAATCTGCCACCGTACAATATCCGAACTGGCTTGGCTTCGGTTGTGTCGTGTATGTCGGGAACGTACCCATCGCACTGCTAACGGCTGCAAATCCTCCTTGTCGTGATTGATTCTCGACATAGAAGATGTTGTTTGCTCCGGCCGTATAGATGATATCAACCTTGCCATCCTTGTTTAGATCACGCGATGGACCAAAATGTCCGGCACTTCCGTTATCCCTCGTTACACCCACGTCCAAAATTATAGGATTGGGAACCGCAGCATCACTTATGTTTCGGAACAACATTGTTGTAGTTGTAAGATCGGGTTTCCCGTCGCCGTCCACATCCACAGCTTTAATGTTTTGGCCTTGCGTGGTTACTGAGTAAAAGGAAGCAAATGTTGTCGCATCGATCACGCCAACACTGCCGGCATTCCTGAAGGCGCTGACTACGTTGTTGTTGTCGACCAGCATGTCCACCTTGCCGTCGCCGTCGTAGTCCATCGTGCTAATGCCGTTCGACGTCGTTGTTATGGTGATATCGAATGAGGCAGCAAAAGAACTTGCGTTGAATGCCGAACCACCTGAGAAAGTTGGTGCGAAGAACTGCGGACTGAATACATTGAATCCTTTCAGGGAAACCGACACCTGGTCGTAGGTGGCACCTAATGGAACGGTTACCTGAAGAGAAGTGGGTGTTGCATTATTCACCGTTCCTTTTGCAGCGCCAAAGTAAACGACGTTGTCTGACGCAACGGTGCTGAAGTTGGTCCCGGTTATGGTGATCGACGAGCCGGGAGCCCCGCTCAAGGGATTGATGCTTGTCACCGTCGGCGTTATACTAAACACATTCTTGTTAATCGAAATGTTACCGGAGCCACTATCGTTGCTAATGATATCGGGCAAGCCATCGACATCAACATCAAATACATCGATCTCGCCGGCGTTAGAGAATGTTTCCACAGGCACCATGGGTAAGAATGATGATGTGTTGATTTGGCCATCGGGTGTTACGTTCTGGTAAACTGCTACCGCAGAGGCGGTGCCGGTAACGACATCCGGTTTACCGTCACCATTCATGTCGGCGATCTTTGCAACGGCGCTGCCGCCCGCAAACACAACTGGCCCCTGGAATGATGCTGCGCTCAATGAACCAGCCGTCGCAATGTTCTTGAAGATCTTCATGCCGGCGCTGGCAAATACGATCTCCGGCTTGCCGTCATTGTCGAGATCACCTATGGAACAGATGTTTCCCCCGGCACCAAGATCAAATGGAGCGGCGAAAGAGATCGCCCCGGGTGTAGAGGTGTTTCTAAAGATCCTCGTGTCGCTTCCCGTGGTTTCAACGATATCGGGTTTGTTGTCGCCGTCCAGGTCGGCAACCTGGTAACGGCCTCCGCAGCTATATGCACCGGAGAGAGACGTCTGTGCCGCAAACCGGATGTCACCAACCACGCTTATGTTTTGAAGAATATAAACCGCGTTAGTCCCGCAGCTGCTTCCCCAGCTGAGGAGATCGGGCTTGCCGTCGCCATCAAGATCTGCAGCGGTTGCAGCGGAGACGGTGTAAACCGGGAGATTGTATTCCTGGTAATTTGTAAACGACCCGCTTGTTATTGGACCACTGGTATGTATGTTTCGAAGAACACCGATCCGCCCCTGGTCAGGGTTATCGCGAAGGGCGAAGAACACATCGAGCTTACCATCACCATCCAGGTCTTCTGTATTGATCTCTGAGTAATTAGAAACCAACGACGGATCCATATTGACCCTTGGAGCAAAAGAGCTGGCCGTTATCGACCCGGGCGTACTTACATTTTCATAGATTGAGATCTCGTTGTTATACGATGCGAGCATCTCCGGTTTACCATCGCCATTGAGATCACCGTGAGCAAGATATCCGACGGTCTTGTTGTATAGAACGTAAGACGTAAACGAACCTTTAAGGATACGTCCGCCGATGCCACCGTTAAAAGTGGGTGTGAATTTCTTCCTGGATGTGCCGGATAGATTAGTCGTGGTGTTATCGACTTTAACCGGCCCGAAATCAGAGCCTGCAGGAACAGTGACGGTTATTGATGTTGCATTGGCGCTCACAATATTTCCTTTCACACCGCCGAACCAAACGACGTTGCTCGCTGGATTCGCACCGAAACCCGAACCAGTTATGGTCACATTGGTTCCGATCGCAGCAGCAATTGGGATAACAGCGGTAATCGACGGCGCAGGAGGCAAGGCCGGATGAACATTCATCACCACGTTGTCGAGACTGCCAGTGATGCCATTGGTGGGAAATATTCTCCAGTGAATAAAGATCCTGATAGCCGCAAGATTACTGAGCACATCGATCACCTGTGCACGACTGGCACTGGATCCCGTTATGCTGCCATTCTTCCAGTTCCCTGTTTCATCGAGCTTGATCGACATCGATGTCCACACTGAGGAGGCACCCGGCAACGTGCTAACGTTAGCATAAATAAATTGATTGCTCGTGCTTTGCATGACAATGTCACCGCTGCCACCGTGGGCAATGTCGGCAGCAAGCGCGGACGTCAGCACATCGAAGGTCAAAGTTTCACCAAACGACGTGTAGGCCTTGTTGCCAAGGAACTTCGCCGGTAACTGCCAGTAAAACGGGTTACCGTTCGCGGTATTAAGCGTTATGAAGCCACCTGGGTTTCCCCCCGTCGATGAATAAGTGAACGTCTGAGCATTGTTGCCGCCGGCATCAGTAACGGTGAAGCTTTCGTTGTCAACAGAAAAGTTGCTAACGATCTGTGCATCGGCAAACCGAAAGAGCATGACAAACCCTACAACGGCTATTCGTCGTTTCATAAGAAATGAGGTATATGAGTGAAAATCTAATCCTTTCAGCGCCAGGCTGCGTGGCTCTGACTTCTATTACTATTTGAAACCTTTTCTAGAAATTACTTAACGATCGCTCATGGAAATTGAAGGTCGCCATTCGCAGGCCGAGTTGGATCTCATGCGTAGTGAATTGTGCACCGACCGACTTTGATGATGGTAATTCGAAAACGTAACCCAGCCGCAACTTTTCACCGATCATCGTTTGTAATAAAACACCGAAAGCATTCAGGTTCCGGATAAAAACCCCCGCCGTATGAATCATGTTGATGTTAATATTCATCGCGACATCTGCAGACAACGGAGCGCCCTTTACACCACGAAGTAATACCGAAGGTTTCAACCGGAGATGTTCATTGATGGTGTGAACATATGCACCGAATAAATAAAAGTGTTGATTGTATAGCTCGAACTGCTGACTTCCCGAATTGATCTTCGAAGGAAGCATTCGCGGAACCGACAGACCCACAAAGAACTTATTGCTCATCAGCGATACACCCGTTCCAAGATTAATACTCGAGGTTCGTGTCGTTCCTTCCGGAAACGCATCATCTCCCGAATCATGAATATTCAATGAATTGTTGTCCGTTCTGAATCCAAGAACGCCGCCCTGCATACCAAAACTGAAAGTGAGGTCATTCTGCAGTTTGAGTTTGTAAGCAAAAGCCGCGTTGAATTCAGTGATCGTTGTATTGCCGATATGATCCGATACCACCGAAGCCCCGACACCCGCTTTGTTATCGACGATCGACATATTGCCGTTAAGGTTGAAGGTCCGCGGCGACGACTGCAGTCCCATCCACTGCATCCTGTAACCGGCATTCACCTGGAGATTATTATTGAGGCCTGCGTACGACGGATTGAGCAACATCGGGTTGGTAAGATATTGAGCGTAGATCGGATCTTGCTGCGCACAAAGCCGGCAGGCAACAAGTGCGAATACCAGCGTCAGGATTATTCTCATAGGTGGCTCTTACGTCAAGCAAATATCAGGATTTCCCCCATGTTTTTCCTCCCATGAATATGCTACCTGATCCGGGCGATGCCTACGCCAGCGCCGACAAAGGACCGTTTCAATGGGAATAGGCGTTTGGGATGAATTTACTATTTTCTTAGCTTTACTGTACTTTTTAAACTTTAGCCTTTAGATGGCAGAAAACACCTACAAGTCCAACACATTTAAAAAACCCGAAAAAGAAAAGAAGTCAAGAAGCTCCAAATCCACTAGCAAGTTCAGCTTCGCTTTTCTTAAGGACCCACGTTTCAGACTGGCAACAGGATTTTTCCTCATCATTACTTCACTCTTCCTGTTTGTAGCCTTCGTTTCGTACCTGTTTACAGGTAAAGCGGACCAGAGCATAATTCTCTCCCTGCAGGACACAGGTGTAGTGGAGTCTGGTCGCGAAACATCGAACTGGCTGGGCGCATATGGGGCATACACATCACATTATCTTATTTACCAGTGGCTCGGTATCTCGGCGTTTGCTATTCCGCCCATACTGTTCCTCCTGGGATTCAAGATGGTGTTCCAACGCGAGTTGCTTCCCATATTTTCTGTCTTCACCTTCTCCGTCTTCGCGGGACTGTGGACCAGTTTGCTGCTAGGGTACGTTACCCATGGTATCTCCGGCGTTAACGAGGTAAGCTTCTTAAGCGGAGGATTAGGGTATCAGATGGCCAGGATCTTCTCCGGGTTGTTTGGATGGGGAACGTTCCTGTTTCTCGTGTTAACGTTGTTCGTCTTCATCATCTACTTCTACAATGTAACTACGATCAACGCCTTCCAGCCCAGACCTGTGATTGCAGACGCAGAAGAAGGCAGCCAGGAAGAAAAGACACCGCAGGAATACACAGACGAGAGAGATAAATGGGTTGAACCTGTTGTCGAGCCCGTTGTCACTACAACCGAGCCGATCATTGCCCAGGAACTGGATCTCAATATTGTTAAGCCAGTAAAAGAAGAAAAGAAGAAAGCCGAACCCGAACTTATCATCGAAGAGACGAAGAAAGAAGAAGAAGTCGATACCGACGCACTTGCAGAGAAGCTCGTTGCCGAAAAAGGTGTCTACGATCCGACTCTCGATCTCGGTTCATATAAGTTTCCTCCGCTCGAGCTCCTCAACGAGTACGATACCGGCAAAGTGCAGGTAACGCAGGAAGAACTCAATGCAAATAAGGACAAGATCATCGCTACGCTGGTCAACTTCAAGATCAGCATTCAAAGCATCAAAGCTACGATCGGACCCACAGTTACACTGTACGAGATCGTTCCCGATGCCGGCATCAAGATCTCCCGTATCAAAAACCTGGAAGACGATATCGCGTTGAGCCTCGCGGCGCTCGGTATTCGTATCATCGCACCAATCCCCGGAAAGGGTACCATCGGTATCGAGGTTCCTAACAAGAACCGCGAAATGGTAAGCATCCGTTCTGTGCTCGCTACAAGCAGTTTCCAGAAAACAGATAAAGAGCTCCCGATCGCTATCGGTAAAACCATTTCCAACGAAGTGTTGGTTATCGATCTCGCTAAAATGCCACACTTACTCGTTGCAGGTGCTACCGGTCAGGGTAAATCAGTGGGTCTTAACGTGATCCTTGCCTCATTGCTTTACAAGCGCCATCCATCTACACTGAAGTTCGTTCTTGTCGATCCCAAGAAAGTGGAAATGTCGCTGTTCAGTAAGATCGAACGCCACTATCTCGCAAAACTTCCTAACAGCGAAGAAGCGATCATCACCGATACAAGAAAAGTTGTTCATACTCTCAACTCTCTTTGCATCGAAATGGAGAATCGCTACGAGATACTCAAAGATGCAGGTGCGAAGAACCTCAGGGAATATAATGCGAAGTTCGTCACACGTAAGCTCAATCCTAACGAAGGACACCGTTACCTGCCGTATATCGTACTGGTAATCGACGAGCTTGCCGACCTTATGATGACCGCCGGTAAAGAAGTGGAAACGCCTATCGCACGTCTCGCACAGCTCGCGCGTGCCATCGGAATCCACCTCGTTGTTGCCACCCAGCGTCCTTCAGTTAACGTCATTACCGGTGTTATCAAAGCCAATTTCCCTGCACGTCTGTCGTTCCGCGTAACAGCGAAAGTCGACTCACGTACCATCCTCGATGCAGGCGGTGCCGATCAGCTTATCGGCCAGGGCGATATGCTCCTTTCAACCGGTTCAGATATCATTCGCCTCCAGTGTCCGTTCATCGACACGCCGGAGATCGATAAGATCGTGGACTTCATCAGTCTTCAGCGCGGATTCGACTCAGCGTATATGCTTCCTGAATTCGAGGGCGAAGATGAAGGCGGCGTTGCAGAGATCGATCTCTCGGAGAGAGATGCATTCTTCGAAGATGCGGCCCGTCTCATTGTGAGACATCAGCAGGGCAGCACGTCACTCATACAGCGTAAAATGAAATTGGGTTATAACCGCGCCGGACGACTCATAGACCAGCTGGAAGCTGCCGGAATCGTTGGTGCTTTTGAAGGCTCGAAGGCGCGGGAGGTTTTGGTGAAAGACGAGATGAGTTTGGAACAATTATTGAATCAATTGAAAGAAAAACACGGACAGTCTTAAATTTGCCGTCACCAAATCATGAAAAACCTCATTTCCGCCCTCATTTTAGCGTTTTTTACAATCAGTGCCTGGGCCCAGTATGATCCGAAGGCTCTTGAGACTCTCGATGCCATGAGCAAAAAATATAAGAGCATCGGCGCGTTCGAAGCCAACATCGTTTGCAATATGACCAACGAGGTCGACAAGGTGAACGAAGAATTCAAAGGCAAGATCACGGTGAAGGGTGACAAATTCCGTCTCGTACTTCCGGAGCAGGAAGTGATCAACAACGGCACTACACAGTGGACCTATCTTCCTGAAGCGAAAGAGGTGAATGTAGACAACTACGATCCCAATTCAGATGATGTTAATCCTTCGAAGATCCTCGACATGTACAAGAAAGGATATAAGTATCTGTACATCGGCGATAAGACCGAAGCCGGTGCAACCGTAGAAGAAATAGACCTGGTTCCCGATAAGAAGGATGCACAGTATTTCAAGATCAAAATGATGATCAACAAGAAAGATAAGAGCATTCACAGCTGGACGATGTTCAATAAAGCTGGTGACCGTTATAAGTACACGATCACCAAGTTTAATCCCGCAGTAAAAGTCGAAGATTCGTTCTTCGCTTTCGATACCAAGAAATATCCCGACGTACAGGTAATCGATTTACGCTAACCGTCATTGCACGGCTTGTCCGGGCAATCCAGTTACTAAGCATTAAGATCCTCAAGGATCAACCGGAGCTTCGATAAAGGAATGTCGAAGCTCTTTTTATTTTCCGCCCTGATGGCAACGATACAGGAAGCGAGCGCGATGAAAAAAGTGATGATCTCCGCTTTCAGATACACCCCGGGGACGTAGAGTTTGAATGTGATGAAAGTTCCAATCAGGCAGGCGGCGGGGATAAGCATTAATTCGTACCTGCGCTTGAAAGTGTAAAAGCTTTCGAGCAGCTCTATTCGCTTCGATATCACGGCGGCAATCGATCCCGGAGCAACAGCCATGCTCTTGTATTTCCTCATGAAGACGATGGTAAATGGAATGTACAGGAGTATTCCTGCGATCGCAGGGATCATGATCGATCCATTTCCGAAATTCCTGACGAATACGTGACTTAGTAATGCATAAACTGTGACCTGCAATACCAGTGAAGCCCAGAAGTATTTGAACGCTTCCACGGTCGATTTCCTGTTCCTCTCCCTGATGATCTTTTCAAAATCCTGTTGTGTCATAACCTTTATTTTTCCTGCAATTCTTTTTTTGCCCGCATAATTTTTACGCTCACATTCGATTTTGTTAAACCGGTGATATCAGCGATGTCTTCGTAGCTCATTTCTTCCAGGTAAAGAAGCATGATCGCCTTGCTTACCGGCGAAAGGGTCTGGATCATTTTCATGAGCATCTCCATTCTCTCTTCTTTGGAACTGACCTCATCCACGACGTCGTGCTTTTCCGAAAGCGATTCATTGATGTTTCCCTTATTCTTTCGCACGTAAGTGAGCGCCGTATTCAGGCATACACTGTACATCCACGTGGAAAACTTCGACCTGCCGTCAAACTTTCCATATGAACGCCATAACTGGTACATCATTTCCTGGAAAGCATCTTCACGATCTGCAGCCTCGCGGAAGTAGACGTTGCAGACCTTATGCGCAATTCCAAGGTTGGCGTTTATGAGCTCCAGTAATGTCATTCTATCCTATAAGTGCGGGAAGGTCCTGAATAACTACAAATTTTATTGGATTTTTCCTGTGTGATCTGTCTGATCTGTGAGAGATTTGCGCCATGAACCGAACCGATCTGTTTAATCAAATCAAGAAGAAGAGCTCATACCTCTGTGTTGGCCTGGATACCGATATCAACAAGATCCCGCGCCATCTGCTCGATTACAAAGATCCTGTTTTCGAATTCAACAAACAGATCATCGATGCTACCCACGACCTTTGTGTGGCTTATAAGCCAAACATCGCGTTTTATGAAGCCCTCGGACCCAAAGGGTGGGAGAGTCTCCAGAAAACGGTGGAGTACATACCAAAGGAATGCTTTACGATAGCCGACGCCAAACGGGGCGATATTGGCAATACATCTTCACTCTACGCGAAAGCTTTTTTCGAGACGATGAATTTTGATTCGATCACCGTGGCTCCTTATATGGGTGAGGATTCCGTAAAGCCTTTTCTCGAATTTAAGGGAAAGTGGGTGATCCTGTTGGCACATACTTCCAATCCAGGCAGTTCCGACTTCCAGTTACTTCGAACTGGTACCGGAAACCTGTTATACGAAGATGTCATTCTTCATTCACAGAAATGGGGCAACGCCGACAATATGATGTACGTTGTCGGAGCAACACATCCCGATAAGATGGAAGGCATCAGGAAGCTTGCCCCGGATCATTTCTTCCTTGTTCCGGGTATCGGGGCCCAGGGAGGAAGCCTGGAAGAGATATCCAGGATAGGTCTCAATAAAGAATGTGGTCTTCTCGTAAACTCTGCGCGCGCTATCATTTACGCTTCCGCTGATAAGGACTTCGCTGCAGAAGCCCGTCGCGAAGCCATGAAGGTGCAGGTTGAAATGAAAGCCCTTCTGAACAGATTTGCCTGATAGCTGATCAGGTTTCCCTGACATTGTTCTCCGCCTTTGGTGGGGAATCCTCATAAAGAGACAGGTACGTTTTTCATTTGCATAGTAATCATCACTGCTATGCATGAATCATTCTTACACTACATCTGGCAATTTCAATACTTCGACAAAAAAGATCTCGCGACCACGCAAGGTGAAACGTTGCAGATCATCCGTCCTGGTTTACACAACACGAACGCAGGTCCCGACTTCAGCGATGCGAAAGTCCGCATCGGACTGATGTCGTGGGCCGGCAACGTGGAGATACACATCAAGTCTTCTGAGTGGGAAGCTCACAGGCATCATCTCGATCGCGCTTACGACTCCGTCGTTCTGCATGTTGTCTGGAGCGACGACAAGCCCGTGAAGCTCGAAGACGGGAGCCTGCTGCCAACAGTCGTTCTGAAAGGAAAGATCGATCAGCAGTTGCTCACCCGCTATAGAAAGCTCATGGGAACCTCATTTGAGATACCTTGTGCAAGGCAGTTCGTACAGGTTCCAAACATAATCAGGTTAAGTATGGTCGACCGCGTTCTAGTGGAACGCCTCGAAGAAAAATCTCAAACCGTTATCGAGCTTCTCGGGTACAACAACAACGATTGGGACGAAACGGCCTACCAGCTTCTTGCAAAGAATTTCGGTTTTAAAGTTAACAGCCAGCCGTTTTTCCAACTGTCGAAAGGAATTCCGTACAAATATCTCGTTCGTCACGGTGATAATCCGAAGCAGGTAGAGGCGATGTTGTTCGGTCAGGCCGGCTTCCTCGACGAACCCTCAGGCGACTCCAATCATAAACTTCTTCGTCGCGAGTATAAAATGCTGGCCGCCAAATACACCCTTGGTGAGACCAGGCTCAAGGCTTCGCAATGGAAATTCCTCAGGCTCCGGCCGGCAAATTTCCCAACCGTCAGGCTAAAGCAATTCTGCGTATTGATCTGCAACCGGAAGAATCTCTTTTCAAAAATGATCGAGCTCGACAACTACGCCGACGCTTACCGCTTGTTCGAAGCCGGTGATCTGGGTGATTCGAGTATCGATAATATTATCATAAACACGGTTGCGCCACTACTGGTAGCCTACGGAAGGCGACAGGGCGATACGTCGTTCATAGAGCGGGCGCAGAAAATACTTGAATCCACGGCAGCAGAAAATAACCGCATCCTTCGCTCGTGGGCTGCCCTCGGACTGGACGTAAAAAATGCATTCGATTCGCAGGCCCTCATTCAACTTTTTAATTCATATTGCATCCCGCGACATTGTCTCGATTGCGCTATCGGGGCTAGCTTGTTGAAACCGGGGCCATGATCATCGTCATTATTCTTGTCAATCTTTTGATGATCGCATTCGTTGCGACTGTCGTTTGGCGGAAACTGGGAACGTCCGACTCACTGGTCTATTGGAGCGCGGCTGCCGCTCACCTCGTCGGGGGAATCGCCCTCGGGCTGTTCTATAAATTCTATTACAATGGCGCAGGCGACACGTTCACGTTGTTCAATAGCGCGGAGTCGACCGACTTTCAATTGATGAATGCAGATCCGCGGTCGGCTTTTTTTGTTTACATCATCAGGGTCATCAATATTATCACAGTAAACAATTACTGGGTCACATCATTATGGTTCTCGATCTTTTCATTCGTCTGTTCGTATCGTCTGGTTGCCAGGCTGGACAAATTTTTTCCCCTGCATAAAATTGCATCCCGTATCGCCCTTCTGTTTGTGCCGTCCGTCGTTTTCTGGACGTCAGGTATCGTTAAAGAAAGTATCGCCTTCGGCGCCATCGCGATCCTGTCGATGTACTTTTTGTCTTTAATGAAAGATGAAAAGATCACATGGAAAGCGGCTATCGAGATCGTCCTGTCACTGTTTATCCTGTTAAAATTGAAGTATTACATCGCAGCGGTATTACTTCCTGTAATGATCACTGCATTCATCATTAAAAAGGCGGACCCGAAGAAATTTATTACCGGGTGGTATCTCATCGCATTCGTTTTACTTTGCATCGGTGTAAGTTTCACGCATCCAAATTTTTACCTGTCGCGGTTCCTTACGGTGATCGTGGATAACCACAACCTCTATGATCACGGCGAGCTTATCAGGTATCACGATCTTTCACCGACGTGGACCAGCATACTGATCAACGGTCCGCTCGCATTGTTCTCCGGTTTATTCCGGCCACTGGTCTTCGAAGCGCAGTCAGTCCCGGCATTCGTTGCTGCCCTGGAAAATCTCGTCATCATGGCCTTGTTCTTATGGAAAATAAAGTACTTCAGGATGCCCGGCCGGGAGAACCGCCTTGTTGTTCTGGCTGTTGTTCTCTATATCATCGTCCTTTGCATTTTTCTTGCGCTGTCAACGCCAAACATGGGCACGTTGTCGAGGTACCGCGTGGGATTCTTGCCGTTTTTTATTTTATTGATACTAGCAGATCATCCAATATTAAAATTCATAACCAGGAACAATGGAAAATCCAGTAATCATATTCGGAGCTAACTATCTCGGAAGAGCAGCACGCGAGATCTTCGAAACCAACCAGGTCGAAGTCTTCGGTTTTCTCGACGACGATAGCGCGCTTCACAACAAAGAGATCGACGAAGTAACGGTTCTCGGTTCCACCGACGACGATGGTTTCCTTAAATTGATCGGCAAGAAATGTGAAGCCTTCGTAGCTGTCGATGACAACCGCCTTCGTAAATCAGTGGTGAAAATATTGAATGAAGTCCGGAAGGTTCAACCTGTGAATGCGATCCATTCGAGGGCCACGATCTCGAAGCGCGCCGAGATCGGTCACGGTAATTATATAGACATAGATGTTAGTATCGCGCCCGGTGTAAAGGTCGGTGCTCACTGTATCCTTCATGCAAAGGCAACCATTGGTGTCGAAGCAACCATCGGCAACTTCGTGCAGATCGGTTCTGGCTCACAGATCAATTCCAACGTTAAGATCGAGGATGAAGCATTTATCGGTAGCGGCGTTGTGATCGTTGCCGGCGTAACCATCGGTAAAGGCGCACGGGTCGGTGCAGGCTCCGTTGTGGTTGCATCTGTTGCCGCCAACGAAACGGTCTTTGGTAATCCCGCTGCACAATTGAAATCAAAATAAGATGACGAAGATCTCCGAAACCGATCTCATCCTCAACTCCGACGGAAGTGTTTATCACTTAAGTCTTCTGCCGAAGCACATTTCCGATACGGTTATCACCGTTGGCGATCCCGGTCGCGTTTACATGGTGAGTAAATATTTCGATGAGGTCGAGTTTGAGATGAACAAACGCGAATTCATAACTCACATTGGCAGGTACAACAACAAAAAGATAACTGTGATCTCCACGGGCATTGGTACAGACAATGTTGAGATCTTTTTCAACGAGATAGACGCGCTGGTTAATGTCGATCTCAAAACACGGGAACCAAAACCAAGAAAGAAAAAGCTGAAGATCATCCGCGTGGGAACATCAGGTGCATTGCAGGAGGATATCGCTGTTGGATCTCACCTGGTTTCGGACTATGCCATCGGACTCGATAACCTGATGAACTTTTATGATCTGACGATGGATGATAAGGAGGCAGGTATCGCTCATGACTTCCAACGGAAAGTCGGACTTCCATTCATGCCTTATGTAGTTCGCGGATCGCAGTCGCTGCGCGAACAGATTGGTAAAGAAATGATCACAGGTAATACGGTGACATGTCCTGGCTTCTACGCTCCCCAGGGGAGAAATCTTCGTGTGCCGGCCCGGTTTCCCAGGCTGCTCGAAGATCTGAACTATTATCACAAGGATGATTTCTGGCTTACGAATTTCGAGATGGAAACTTCTGGCTACTATGCCATGGCCAGGTTGTTGGGGCACGAAGCACTCAGTGTGAATGCAATCATCGCCAACAGGATCAAGAATAAGTTTTCTAAAGACCCCAATAAGGTCGTGGATGCGCTGATACGCAAGGTTTTGGATGCCGTGTAAATGCAACGTCGCACATGGAACGTTGCGCCTTGGACATCTTAAGCGAGCGTCATGCTGTCCATGCGCATGATGTGGCGTGCCGCTGTCATCGGATCGTCGTTGTAGAATCCGGATAAAACGCGGTGCGCGATTTGCTCGATCACAAGCTCATCATCTGTCTTGCCTTCTTTGCCACGCCAGAACACCCGAGCAGGGTGTTTTTTCATGTCGTCGATATAGGCCTTTGCGCGGTCGTACTGGTCCTGCGTATACGTGAGGGTAAAGCAGGTTTTTACTTTTTGTAATTCTTGTGATTCCATGATGAAGAAATATTCAAGACTTATGCCAATAACTTTACACGATTTTACCAAAATTTTTGTTGTCGTGTCAAGTGGGATGACCGGTTTTGGAACGCGCCGTTCGTCCGTGGGATATGACAGTGGTTGTCAAAATCACCCAAGAAATTCGTGTGTTTTAAGGGAATTCCGGGGGAAAAAATTAATTCAATTTTCTCCCTTGCGCCGGAGTTTCCTTCCCCTTATTTTCAAAACCCTGCTAGTGTAAAAGCGTATGAAAAGCCCGGAAATAGCTACTCTTTCGAACGGAATCAGGATCGTTCACCACCGCGTGTCAAACACGAAGATTGTCCATTGCGGCATCATGCTCGATATTGGAAGTCGCGATGAAAATCCCACTAACCAGGGGATAGCGCATTTCTGGGAGCACATGGCTTTCAAGGGCACACGCAAGCGCAAGGCGTTCCATATCGTGAACCGTCTCGAATCCCTCGGGGGTGAGCTGAATGCTTTTACAGACAAAGAAAAGATCCTTTTTTATGCATCCCTGCGTGACGATTATTATGAGCGCGCGGTTGAGCTTCTTACAGATATAACATTCGAATCGGTATTCCCGGAAAACCAGATCGATCGCGAAAGAAATGTGATCCTCGAAGAGATGATGATGTATCTCGACGATCCCGATGACTCATTGAATGATGAATTCGATGCAGTTGTTTTCGGAGATCATCCGCTGGGCATGAATATCCTCGGCACAGAAAAAACTGTGAAGAGCTTCAAGAGAAAGGACTTCAGGCAATTCATCAAAGAAAATCTCGACACACGTCGTGTTGTGTTTTGCAGCGTCGGAAATATCTCTGTCAGCAAAGCGGTGAAGATCGCCGAACGTTATCTCGCCAAAATTCCCAAGATCGTTTCGCGAAAGAAGAGAAAGCCTTTCCTTGGATACAAGCCTCGCGAAGTGGTTGTCAAACGCGACACTAAACAGTCGCGTGTAGCAATAGGCCGTCCTTCGTACAAGCTCGACGATAATCGCAGAGTTCCGTTCGCCATGCTCACTAATATTCTCGGTGGGAATGGACTCAATTCAAGACTTAACCTCGCGCTCCGCGAACGACGCGGTTACGTGTATTCGGTCGGCGCCCAGTACATTCCTTATACCGATGTGGGTTTGTTTGCCATTTCATTCGGCACCGAACCAAAGCAGATGAAAAAAAGTCTCGAGCTCGTTAACCTCGAGCTTCAGAAACTCCGTGATGAGAAGATGGGAGTGAAGCAACTCTCAGCGGCAAAGGAACAGATGATGGGAAACATCGCGATGGCGGAAGAGAATAACCTCAACTTCATGATGACTGTTGCCCGCGGTGTTCTTGATATGGGAGAGATTGCCACGCTGGAAGAAGTGTTCCAGAGAATCCGCGATACATCAAGTCAAAAGATCCAACAACTCGCCAATGAAATGTTCGTAGACGAGAAAATGAGCTTCCTGCTGATGGAACCTAAAAAAGGGAAAAGATAAAAGGGAAAAGGGAAAAGATAAGTTTAGAGTTGTGGAGTTTATCGATCAGCGTCTTTCAGATTATTCTGCAGCTCACTCAAGTCCTGAAACACCATTACTTAAAAAGATCAACCGTGACACGCATGCGAATGTTTTAAAACCCCGCATGCTCTCCGGTCACCTCCAGGGCCGCGTGCTTTCAATGATCAGCCACATGATTAGGCCGAAGCACATTCTTGAAATCGGAACATATACCGGCTATTCAGCTATTTGCTTGTCAGAAGGATTACAGCCCGGCGGAAAGCTCATCACCATCGATAAAAATGAAGAGCTTGAAACGAAGCTCAGGAAGTTTTTTGCTGAAGCAGGGCTATCGGACACCATCGACCTCAGGATCGGTAACGCAGTTACCATCATCCCGACAATAGATCTGCAATTCGATCTCGTATTCATCGACGCGGACAAAGAAAACAACGGCATCTACTTCGACCTTGTGATCGATAAGGTTCGTCCAGGGGGTTTTATCCTGGCCGACAATGTGCTCTGGAGCGGAAAGGTTCTCGACGAGAAACCCGACAAAGACACGAGATCGATCCTTTCGTTCAACGACAAAGTACACAATGACCCAGGGGTAGAGAACGTACTCCTTCCGATCAGGGACGGCATCATGATGATGCGAAAGCTTTGAGGAAATACCTTTTTCCTTTAACTTTACTACGAATGAGATTTTTTGCAACCACGCTTTTAATCTGCGGGTTTGTCTCAAGCGTACCGGCCACGTCGGTCAAAGCACAAACTCCAACAGTGCCTCGCAAGATTCAATTTGCGGGCATGACGTTAACCATCCGCGACGACGCTCGCGAAGAGATCCAGAAAGATGTCGACATGCTCACCCGGAGCCCGAAGTATTTCGAGGTTAAGGCCGAACGTGCACGCACTTACTTTCCCATCATCGAAAGGATCTTTGCCGAAGAGCGGGTACCGGAGGATTTCAAGTTCCTCGCCCTCCAGGAAAGCGCCCTGATCGCCGATGCCGTGTCGTCGTCGAATGCAGTCGGCTTCTGGCAATTCAAAGATTACACAGCCCGCGAAGTAGGCATGCGCGTGGATGACGAAGTAGACGAGCGGATGAACATCGTTTCCGCTACCCGTGGCGCCGCCAAATACATCAAGCAGGCCAACTTCATGTTCAATAACTGGGTGTATGCACTGCAGTCGTACCAGATGGGCGCTGGTGGCGTACGACGTGCCGTCGGCGACGAGATCAACGGGTCCCGAAATATGGACATCACTTCGGATACCTACTGGTACGTGAAGAAATACCTGGCTCACAAGATCGCCTTCCAGGACGCCGTAGAGAGCGACCCCAAAGTGAAAGTCGCAGAGGTCGTCATCTCCCAGGGAGGATCACTCAGCGCCCTCTCGTCGTCCATGTCGGTCGACGTTGTCGGGCTGAAAGAATTCAACAAGTGGATTCGGAATGATGCCCTTCCTTCGGATAAGCCTTACACGCTGATCGTTCCAAACGGAAGTGGTGTTGACTTCTCTACCTTGTACACAGCTTCTAATCCGCCGCCGACTGATAAATCCATTTCGAAGGAGGTGGTGAAAATCGAAGACGAGATCCGCATCAACGATGTTCCTGTTATCCAGGCGAAAGCGGGCGAGACCCTTGTTACCCTTGCCGAAAGGGCCGGCATGTCGTTGTCGCATTTCATGAAATACAACGACCTGGAAGAAAATCATAAAGTGACGGCAGGCGGATTTTACTTCATGGGTAAAAAGAAGTCGAAGACCGAAGCTGATTTCCATAAGGTGAAGCCGGGAGAAACCCTTTGGCAGATAAGTCAGCAATACGGTGTGCAGATAAAGCGGTTGAAGAGATATAATCACCTTTCGGACAATGAGAGCCTGGCAACCGGTGAGATGGTGTGGTTGAGTTCCAGCAAGCCGAAGGATGGCACCACGCTCGCAGTTGACGATGATGAGCCGGCTGTTGAGCTAAATGAGAACAAAACATTTGACTGGGGACAACCTGTTGCGAGCACTCAGGTGGCGATCCTCCCTGCCGAGACTAAGGTAGTAGCCCCGGAAAACCCGGAAAGCCATGTTGTGCAGGCAGGCGAAACTCTTTACTCGATTTCAAGAATATATGGGCTGTCGGTGAATGATCTTAAAATGATGAACAACATCGACCAGGAGGGACTGAAACCAGGGCAGGTTATTAAACTGTCTGCTAATGAGCAGGTTACAGTACCTGTGGCTGCGTCGGAGACCATCTATGAAGTGAAGATCTCCGATACACTTTACAGTGTTGCTCGTCAATATGGAGTTACCATCAAGGATTTAATGGAATGTAACAATAAGAAAGACTTTTCCGTGTCTGTAGGAGAGCGTCTTAAAATTCCAGCGAAGTGATGGTCCCACCTGAAATCGCGTTGGAATTTTCGTCATTTTGTCTGAATTCCTTACGTGAAGCCTGATTATAATGCTCAAAATTCCATTTTTAGGGAAAAAGGATAATTTTGCGGGCACTGTTTGTTCGCAACACACACAAATAACGACTGTAGGGAATGCTAACTGAGACAAAAGCTATCGATTTGGTGATGCTGGTCGATGACAACGAGACTGATAACTTTATCAGTAAGCGTATCATAGAGATCACGAAGTTTGCCAAAAGGGTAGAGGTAAAGAACTCTGGTAAGAGCGCTCTCGACTATCTGAAAGAAAACCAATCGTCGCCCGACGATCTTCCGAACATCATCTTCCTGGATATCAACATGCCTATCGTCGATGGGTTTGTGTTCCTCTATGAATTCGAGAAGTTCAGCGAAGTTGTACGCAACAAGTGCAAGGTCATCATCCTCTCGAGCTCGGACAACAAACGAGACATCGATAAGATCGTCAACAACAACCACGTGATCAAGTTCATCACGAAGCCATTAACGGAGGTTGCGCTCGACGAAATCAAACTGAATAATATCTAAGTTTAGGCCGGGTTTCCGTAGTTTTGTACCCGCCTTCGCAGTGCTACGGCGCGCGAAGCCTGTTCCACTAAACTGTTCCGTATTATGCAGCTACGCAAATACTTTCATTCGCTATCAGCTTTTTTCCTTGCCCTTATCATCACCTCTGCCGCGCACGCGCAGATCGTTCGTATAGATTCACTCTCGCACTGGAAGAAAGCCTTCAAGGCCGGGATCAATCTTAACCAGGCATCGTTCTCAGGAAACTGGAAGGCCGGTGGTGTGAATTCATTCGGCTTCAATGCCCTTTTGAATTATAAGGCCAACTACAAAAAGGACAAAAACTCGTGGGATAACGAGATCGACCTACTCTACGGTATGATCAACAACAAGGGACAAGGTTATAGAAAAACTGTCGACAGGATCTTTATCGATACCAAATATGGCCGCATGCTGGATTCGACGTGGGACTTCACTGCTTCGATGAACTTGCAGTCACAATTTGCGAAAGGTTATAACTACACAAAGACAGACACATCTGAAATAAAAACACTTGTATCCGATTCTTTCGCGCCTGCATTCATCACTGCGGCAATAGGCTTCGAGTATCATCCGGCAGAGTATTTCAAGGTCCGTATCTCCCCGTTAGCTTCACGCGTTACCCTGGTCAAAGACGTAGAAAGATTTGTGACCGCAGATACACCTCTTCCATATGGAGTGAGTCCCGGGAAGTACGCGCGGTTCGAGTGGTTCGCAGGGCAGGTCTTTGCCGAATTCAATAAAGACATCGTTAAGAATGTGAATTTGAAGTGGCGATATCTTTTATTTGCCAACTACGAGACCCTCGCCTTGAAAACTATCGATCATCGCCTCGATGTGAATATCACCGCCAAGGTAAACCAGTTTGTCAATGTGAACATCGGGGGAATACTTCTCTACGACTACGACCAGGATCCGGGGGCGCAGTGGAGCCAGTTATTCTCATTGGGAATCCTTTACACTGTACAGAATTTCAAACCTGAATAGTGCTGTGGTCGTCCGGGAGCTTACAACTAACGACATTCCTGAATTACGTGAGTTAGCGATAAAGATCTTTCGCGACACCTTCACGCACAATAACACGCCCGAAGCGATGGAGGGTTATATTGAGAAGGATTATAAGGTCTCAGACTTCGAAAGAGAATTCAGCGAACCTCACCAGCGATATTTTTTCGTTTGTGACGGCAACAAGGCCATCGGCTACCTCAGGGTGAGGAGAAACAAGGAAGTAGATCATCTTCTGGGTACAAACAATATCGAGCTTCAACGCATTTACGTGGACCATGCTTATCATGGCCAGAAGGTTGGCGATAAGCTTATGCAGCTGGCAATTGATATTGCTACCGAAGGTAAATTCGATTGGATCTGGCTGGGAGTGTGGGAGCACAATCCGCGAGCCCAGAAGTTTTACCAGAAATGGGGATTCGAAAAATTCTCAGAACATCCGTTCTACATGGGAGAAGAGAGGCAAACGGATTGGCTGATGCGCAGAAAATTACATTGACCATTACCCATTGACCATTACCCATTTCACATTATCGGTTGAGTGATTCAATGTTGATCGTCACCAGCGTTTGATCCGGATTCAATTCTGTTTGGAATCTTACCAGGTCTGCCTCTGCGGGTCCTTTCTTCACCGTTCCGTCAAAACCATACGTCGATCCACATACCGGGCAAGCGATCAATGCCGGCGTTGGATCCAGTGCCTCGTGGTCATTAGAGCAACTGAGATAAACCGTATGAAACGCTGTAGGAGAATCTTTCACAAGAAGTATATCGCCAACTTTTGCGCTCGCAGCCTCCGCACTCGGGTCGTGGACGATCTTAAACGTAGAGCTTTCGAAATTACTTACGGGCACCTGGATGGTGTTACCCGAAAATTTTACCTCGTAAACAGGAAGAGTTGGTGAACAGGAGATCAATCCAACGATCAGCAGGAAAGTCGTAACGAGATGTGCATTCTTCATCAGGCTAAGTTACGCTTTGCCCACGTGGTTCATTAAGTATTTCTTGGGGGTAACTCCGTATTTTTTGCGGAATGCTGCAATGAAATGACTGGGGTTGGTATAGCCGATCTGGTATGCAACTTCATTCACCTGGTATTTTCCTTTGTCGAGCAACGCCCGTGAATGATCCAGCTTATGGTCTAGTAAATATCCGTAAACCGTGTTTCCATAGATCTCTTTGAAACCTACCTTCAACTGGTATTCATTCAATCCCGCGAAGCGCGCCAATGCCTTTAAACTCGGCGGGGATTCCAGGTTCTTGAGAAGATGTTCTTTCGCGTGTTTGATCTTACGAACTGTCTCCTGGTCGTTGAGGAACGGACAGCTTTCTGTATTCGGGCGCTTCGTAGAGAAGTAAAGACTCAGAAGCTCCAGTGTTTTTGCCCTGTAATAAAGTTGCTCAGACGTCTGGCTTATCTGGATGGTGAACAACTGGTTCAGGACAACATAAAGATGCGCGGGAATATCGCGCTCATCGTAAAATGTCCTGTTTACATTCTCAGGTTTCAGGAAGGGCAGCGTGTCGTGGACAAAAAGGCTGTGCAAACCCTCCAAAGAGATACTGAGGATGATCATCCTCGTCTTCGGCGCAATCTTTAAAACAAAAGGAAGATCCTTCTCGGGATTATAGAAGAAATAGTTTTTCTGCTGCTGGATCTCGCGACTATAATGAGGCCCGAATTCAAACGATGCCTTCCCCTCGATGCAGAAATAAAAGTGGATCCGGGACTTCCGGACCTCGGTCGGCCACGAGTCCTCTATGTCGTTAGGGTTGTCAATGGCTACCAGCGATGTATCGTCGCCTTCATATAGGGGACGAATTTCACTTTTAAAGGTATTTTCAGATAACTCTTCGATGGGTGTGTCCGTATTCATCATGCAGAAATAACGTTCTATGCCCTTGAAATTGTTTCAAATCGGCCACTTTCTAACAAAAATACCTCTTTCTTGAAATTTCCGGTACCCATCGAAACCCGAGGGCATTTTTTATCCCACAGGCGTTATTTTTTATTTAGAATGATTCTAATCTTTGTGTCCCTGTGAGATACCTGGCATTCATCTTAACCTTCGTTACCGCCCTTTCCGGCGACGTATTCGCTCAAACATCCACTGATTCCATCAGGACACAGACCGTTAACGAAGTTGTTGTCACCGGCCAGTACGAGCCGCAGTCGGTCGATAAGTCAGTCTATAAAATAAGGACCATCTCCATGGAGAAGCTCGAGTCCCGCGGTGCTGTCCAGTTGCAGGACGCATTGCGTACGGAGCTCAATATTCGCTTTGAACAGGATGTTGCGACGGGGCAGACTAAAATGTCTCTGCAAGGATTTCCAGGTCAGAACGTGAAGATCCTGATTGATGGTATGCCTTTGATCGGAAGGCAGTCTGCGGACAACTCTTTTAATCTTAACCAGGTCAATGTAAACTCGATAGAACGAGTGGAGATCATCGAAGGCCCGATGTCGGTTATTTATGGAGCCGATGCGCTCGCCGGTGTTCTTAACATCATCACAAAAAAATCTCCGGAAGGAAGGCTAGATCTCAATGCGAGGATCCATGAAGAAAGCGTGGGCAAAGAATACGGGACGGACAAGGGTATTCACAACCAGGCTGTCGGTGGAGGATATTCTATCGGTAAGTTTGGTATTCGTGCAGATCTCGCGAGGAACTTCAATGGTGGATACAAAGGAGATTCGACTGGTCGTGAGGTGACGTGGTATCCTAAAACGCAATATCTGGCGAACGGACTATTATCATATAATGGCGAGAAGTCTAATCTATATTACCGTGCAGACTATATGCACGAGAATCTTTACAACCCCGGCAACTATGGGAAAGAGGGGGCGGAGCCCGGTGTTGCAATAGATGCGAATTACATCTCGAAGCGTTTCATGCACCAGCTTCAGGGCTTACACAAATTCAATGATCATTTGTCATTGAACGGAGCGCTTGCTTTTACCGATTACTCGAGACAAGTACAAATTACAACAGTGAAGGAGTCTAACGGCGATGTACGTCTGGCGCTTGGGGGACAGGATATCACAAAATCTACGGGGATCTCGTTCCGCGGTACGGTTCAATATAAGATCAACAATAAACTATCGCTGCAACCTGGTGTCGACCTGAACTATGAAACCGGTTCGGGCGGAAGGATATCTCCGGGTACTCATGAGATTGGCGACTATGCTGTATTCTTATCCGGCGAATGGTCGATAACGCCGCGCATACAGGTACGTCCCGGAGTCAGGGTTACGCATAATACTGTATACCAGGCGCCGCCTGCCATGCCATCATTAAATACAAAGATCAAGCTGAACGACCGCCAGGATATCCGTCTTTCATACGGCCGCGGGTTCAGGGCTCCTTCGATCCGTGAGCTTTATTTCGACTTCTTTGATGCGAGTCACTCGATCGAGGGCAATCCGAATTTGAAACCGGAGACGTCGAACAGCTTTGCAGCTTCATGGAACTGGACAATGGTGGACAACGAAGCAGGAAAATTCACTGCGGTACTGGGCGGATTCTACAATGAAATGAAAGACAGGATTGACTACGGGGTTAAAGCGGGCTCGACGGTGACCACGTTGATCAACCTCGATCGTTATAAAACACAAGGCGTTACGTGGACCAATGCGTGGAAGAACCGTAACTGGGATGCTAACGTGGGCTTCGGTTACACAGGAAGATATAACGAGATATCGAACGATTTCAACAATGCGTCGTACCAGTGGTCGCCTGAGATCACGACGAATGCATCGTATAAGACAAAAAGAGGAGGATGGAATTTTACTGTGTATTATAAATATACCGGTAAGCTTCCTTATCCGGAGATAGCAAGTGTGAATGGGCAGTCGGTGTTGAATATCGCGAAGATGAATTCATACAACTGGGCAGATGTGAGTGTTCAGAAGACACTGTTCAAGAGGCTTACTGCAACGCTTGGCTCGCATAACGTTCTTAATGTAAAGAATGTCGGTGGCACATCGTTGGTATCGGGCGGCGCACATTCAACGGGTCCTGTACGTCCTATAGGATCAGGTCGTGGCTACTATCTGAGTTTAGTCTACACGTTTAATCAATAGTCTAATTATAATTTTCTTTTATGAATAAGTTTTTTAGAGGTTCATTTTTGGTTGTCGCTCTCTGCAGCGCGGTCGTATTGACGTCATGCGACGATGAGGATCCGCCACTGCCGGACAACCTGGTTAACTTTCAGGCGAGCGCACAGGGTTTGTCTGATTCTGAAAGCGAGATCACCGTTACGATTACACTTGACCGCGCGGTAGAGACTGCAGGCAACCTGGCTATATCATATGTTGCGACCGGCCTTAGCTATGGCGCTGACTTTATAACAGATCCTGTTGTTAACAACGATAACAAGATCATCGTTCCCGTGGCAGCTGGTGCGACAAGCACATCGTTTAAGGTTACAAAGACGAACACAACGGGTCTCCAGGGAGATGAGAAGGTAGTCTTCACCATCGAGTCAATTCCTGATGGACTGGTGATGGGAACGCGCCCCGCCTTTACATTGTCGTTTTCCGAGATCATTGCAACAAGCTCAATGATGGAGATCAATGGCGGCGGGCCAACTGCCCCTAACCGTGTATACATCGACCTGAGTGCTAATCGTCAGACTGCTGTTGAAAGAACAAAATGGGATCTGGCTTTCGCATCAGGTATCGATGAGTTCCGGGTTTATCTGAATTCAACAAGCAAGATGCTTGCCCGCGCGATCGATAAAACTGATATCACTGCAGTGAATGCGTCGGACACAACTGGTTTCGCAGCACAGACTGATCTCGCAGCTATCTTCTCTACCATCATTGCCGTTCCTCCGGGGCAGGATGGTCCTGCATGGCTTGCAGAGTCTACTTCATGGATGGACGACCCGGCTGATCTCCAGAAGACTGCTATCTCCGACATAAAAGAAGTTGACGCTGAGAATTTCGTTTACATCATCAACCGCGGTACACACCTCGACGGCTCCAAGAGCAATTGGGTGAAGATCAAGATCACCCGCGATGGAAGCAACTATAAGATCCAATATGGTAACATCAGTGATGTTAATGTTCAGACTGCTACAATCACGAAAAATATTGACACTAACCTGACATATTTCTCTTTCGACACAAATGGTGTGGTTACCGTTGAACCGAACCAGTTTGACTGGGATATCGCGTGGACAGGCCTGACGAATGAAACATCTTTCGGCGGTCCTTTCGTGCCTTATTACTTCAACGATATCATCATCGAGAATACGTCAACTGTGCATACAGCGGAAGTCTTGACATCTACAGTGTCGTACGACGCATATGCTGTGGCAAACATCGCTAACACGGAGTTCTCTAACGGCAACCAACTCAACATCGGTTCCAAGTGGAGATCATTGGGTCAGTCTGGTGCTTCTATAAAAGAGGACAGATTCTATGTGATCAAAGACAGCGTTGGAAACGTGTATAAGATCAAGTTTATAGCCCTCACGACGAACAACGAACGTGGAAGACCACAGATCCAGTTTGATCTTGTACAGAAAGGAAGCTAATATTGCTCATGCTTAAAACAGTTAAAAGCCTTCGGTTGATTGGAATCGCCGAGGGCTTTTCCTTTCTCATTCTCCTGTTGATCGCGATGCCATTGAAATATATGGCGGGATGGCCGCATGCCGTTAAGTATGTTGGCTGGGCTCACGGGCTTCTTTTTATTCTTTACATCATCGCTGTGTTTGCTGCGGCTAAAGCGATGAAGTGGGGTTTCAAGGGAATCGCCGTTGCATTGATCGCGTCGCTGCTTCCGGCGGGAACGTTGGTGCTGGATAAGTACTGGAGATTGAGACAGTTGGAAATTGAGAACAGTGAACGGTGAACGGTATTCGGTAGACGGATTAGTCGTCAACAGCATTCTCGATGTGAAGTAGTACATTCACCGTGTGAAAGATTTCAAGAAATACTACACCATCCCGGCGCCGCCGGAAGATGTTTATCTCGCCCTTACCGTTGAGACTACCATTGAATTGTGGACCGGAGATCGCGCGGTGATGAAAGCCGAACCAGGCACCGAATTTTCGATGTGGGACGAGAGTATCGTCGGCAAAAATCTTGAGTTCGAGCCCGGTAAGAAGATCGTACAACAATGGTACTTCGGAGATCAGCCGGAACCTTCCATTGTCACCATCAAGCTCCATCCCCACGAAGACGGGACATCTCTGGAGGTCAGGCACACCAACATCCCGGACGAAGATTACGACGACATAACCGATGGCTGGACCCACTCATATGCGGCCGGATTGATCGAATTTTACGACGAAGGCACCGACTAAAGGCATTTTCAGGCCGTTTCCCATTATTTGCAGTCCTTACTTGGATTGATTCTAAATAGTGCATTTATTTGTCAACTATTTAGAATAAATCTAAACAATGCGGAATCGCGGTTTTCTCCTCATAATCTTCATTTTTAATCTCGTTTCGCCTGCGGGCAACCAGGTTTTTGCACAATCCAACGTGAGGATCGTGACGGCCGGAAGCGCCATGACGGAGACCGTATGTGCCCTCGGCGACTGTGAGAAGATCGTTGCTACAGACCGGACCAGCCTTTACCCGGCGCAGGTACAATCGCTGCCATCGATCGGTTATCGTAATTCGATCAGCGCCGAAGGAATCATCGCGCTTAAGCCCACACTATTTATAGTTGAAAAGGAATACGTGGAGGACGCGGTGATCAGACAGATCCAGTCGACAGGAATAAAAGTAATTGCAATAGCGCGTGCGTATGACCTCAACGGCTCCAAAGAACTGATCAGAACGATTGCAAAAGAACTGAATAAGAAGCCGCAGGGTGAGCAGATCATTACGAAGATCGAAAGCCAGCTGGCCGAAGCTAACGCGATCGTGAAGAAGGCGAAGTCGAGCCTGCGTGCCGGACAAGCAGGTCCCAAAGTCTTATGCATCTACAATCGCGGCACACAGTCGTTCGATGTTGCAGGCAACAAAACTTTCTCGAACATCCTCCCATTTGTAAATGCAACGCCTGCGATTACAGGAATTGAAGGATACAAGGCATTGAATACGGAAGCGTTGATCGCATCGAATCCCGATTATCTCCTGATGTTTGAGTCGGGGGTTAAAAGTCTGGGAGGCGTGGATGGTGTTTTGAAAGTTGCCGGTGTAGATCAGACCACGGCCGGTAAGAAAAAGCAAGTGATTGTAATGGATGGCATCAAGCTGTCGAACTTCGGACCGCGACTGGGCGAAGCGGTAAAAGAACTCGCAGAGGCATTGTATTCATCACCTGCAAATTAACCGCAATGATTGCAGCAACCATGGCCTGGAAAGAGCAAAAGGATGGAGTGATCCTTACAGGTCTTGGCATTGTGCTATCGCTTGTTTTCTTTTTAAGTCTCAGCATCGGTCAGATGTTCATACCCGTGAATGAGATCTTTGTGATCTTGTTTAAAAAGCTGGGACTGTTCTCTTCTGTCGAAGTGGACTCTGTTCATGAAACTGTTTTGTTGAGCATCCGCTTGCCGCGACTCGTGATGACAACGTTGATTGGTGTCGCGTTGGGATTGAGCGGAGCTGCGTTACAGGGACTGTTCCGTAATCCGCTGGTGGAACCCGGGTTGATCGGTGTTTCCAGCGGATCTGCTTTCGCTGTGGTAACGATTATTGTATTTGGATCATATCTCGGCCTCGATCAACATTCTATAAGCATGTCGGCTGTGATGCCTGTATTTGCTTTTGGCGGAGGGCTGCTCGCTACATTCCTCGTGTTGCAGATAGGCAAACAGATGGGGCCGTCAACGGTGGCTATGCTGATACTGGCTGGCGTTGCGATCAATGCACTGTGCGGTGCACTGATGGGACTGATGATATTTTATGCAGATGAGAACCAGCTTCACATGTTCACCTTCTGGACACTGGGAGATCTTAGCGGTGCGAACTGGGCAAGTCTCGGTATTGCAGCGCCGCTGCTGCTGGCTGGAAGCTTTTTTCTTTTCAGGTATACGAATGCACTGAACGCTATCGCTATAGGCGAGTCGGAAGCATTTCACATGGGTGTAGATGTTGACCGCGTTAAGAAAGGGATCATATTCTTTGCTGCATTGGCAGTAGGGACGGCGGTGTCGCTCGCAGGGTCTATCGGGTTTGTCGGGTTGGTTGTGCCACATCTTATCCGCGTTACATTTCATTCCGACAACAGGCTTGTGATGCCTGGTTCCGCTATTGGCGGACCACTGTTGTTGATACTCGCAGATCTGGTGGCGCGCACGATCGTGTCGCCCGCAGAATTGCCGATCGGTGTTGTGACGGGTCTGGTTGGAGCGCCATTTTTCATTTTCCTGTTGATACGAAGTAAAAGAAAGAACGAGATCGCATGATAGCTGCCCGAAACTTATCGATCACAAAGAACGGAAGGAGGATCGTGGACCGTGTCAATATAGACATTAAGCCAGGAATGTTTACGGCGATCGCGGGACCCAATGGTGCCGGGAAATCGACGATGCTCAAGGCAATCTCCGGCGAATCATCTTATGAAGGAACGTTGGAGATCAATGGGGCAAATGCCAGCAGCTATTCTGTTGCGGACCTGTCGAAAGTCCGCGCGGTGTTGCCTCAATCGACTCACGTGCAGTTCCCGTTTACAGTGCAACAGGTTGTTCAGCTGGCGTCGCCTTCGCGCAGCCCGCGGAGCGAGGGAGGAAAGCGGTCCAACATCGGTGAGGTGATGGAGCTTACGGGTGTTACTTCATGGGCCAAAAGAAATTACCTCACGCTTTCAGGTGGCGAACAGCAGCGGGTTCAATTAGCTCGTGTGCTGGCGCAGGTTTGGGAGGAGACGGGCTATCCACGTTATGTATTGCTCGATGAACCGACATCCAACCTGGATCTTGCACAGCAACAATTGATCTTCAGTCTCGTGAAACATGCCTGTCAAAGAAATATCGGCGTACTGGCAATTGTTCACGACCTGAACCAGGTTGTTCAGTTTGCTGACAAGTTATACTTCCTCAAGGGCGGCAGCGTGGTTGCGAATGGTAATCCCAAAGACATCTTTAAAAAAGAAATTATAGAAGAGACATTCTGTTGCAAGGTGAATGTTTATCACGATCCGTGCACCGACTGCCCATACATAGTTCCAGATAAAAATTTATTTACATCACCTCTTAAAACAATACACGCATGAGCCAGGTAGTTACCGATCTTCGTTCCGCTTGGGAACAACTGAAAAAAGAAAAGCCGACTTTACGTATCCGCGATTGCGCTGTCGAGCTCGGCGTGAGCGAAGCTGAGCTGCTTGCAACCACGGTAGGCGATTACACGACGGCTCTTGCAGGTGACTGGACAAAATTACTCCAGCGTCTTCCTGAACTTGGACGGGTAATGTCTCTAACCCGTAACGAAGGTTGTGTACTCGAGCACAAGGGTCCATTTCAAAGTATAGAGATCATTCCGGCGGGGCCGCATAAAATGGCAACCGTGATTGGTCCGATAGAGACGCGCGTATTCTTCGCGGCGTGGACATTCGGCTTTGCAGTGAAGTTACAGACACCGCACGGACTTCAGCAGAGTCTTCAATTCTTTGACGAAGCCGGGGATGCTATTACGAAAATATTCCTGCAGGCTCCGAACGGTAACAAAGCCGGCAGCAACCAGGAAGCTTACGATAAGATTGTTGCCGACTTTACCGCCCCGGTGCAGGCGACAGAGATCGTAACGAAGACGCCGCACATAATGCCTACGAAAGCCATTAACCAGATCGACAAAGAAGCTTTGTTGAATGATTGGGCGAATATGAAGGACACCCACGATTTTTTCGGCATGCTTCGTAAGCATGGTGCCAATCGGTTGGATGCGGTTATATTGTCGGAAGGAAAATTCAGTTACAGGTTGAATAACAAATCTCTTCAACCGATGCTTGAAAAGGCTGCAAATGACAAGTTACCGATCATGGTGTTTGCAGGTAATCGTGGAAATATCCAGATACACCAGGGGAAGATTCAGACCGTACGTGTTATGGACAACTGGTTAAATATTCTCGACCCCGATTTCAATATGCACCTTCGTGAAGATCTCGTTGATACGGTGTGGGTGGTAAAGAAGCCTACGACCGACGGCATTGTCACGGGCATCGAAGTGTTCGATAAGAATAAAGAGATGATCGCACAGTTCTTTGGCTTAAGAAAACCGGGGCTCCCCGAACTTGAGAAATGGAGAGAGCTGGTGGAAACGTTAGAGAAAGTGTAGACGGAGCCGTCATTGCAGGCTTCATGCGGGCAATCCAGTTCTCGTTTCACTGGGTTGCCCGAACGGGTCGTGCAACGACAGTTTCATTTGTTTGTAAATTCTTCGAAGCCCTTTATCATTCCCAGTACGCATTCGCATGGGGTAGGCCCACCTGCCCAAATTCCTTCGCACTGTTTCCCCACATATTCCGGCCGGTTGGCTTTCACCCATTCCTTTGCTTTGTAATAATCAGGCAGATCGTTTGAGGATGTTTTTACAGAGACGATCCATTGATCTTTGATAGTGATGTGAAATGTATCTGTAACGTTGAAGTCAATTTTAAGAGCGCCCATTAGGTCGTCTTTAACGGTGACAGGAAAGACTACCGTTGAATCATTCTTCTTTAAATATTTATCCCTGTCCAGGACTTTATAGTTCGCACATTTGGCCCACTGCTGGTAGTATAGGATCTCCCCTTGAAAAGACTGAGCATGCGAAATAACTGACCGGAGCTTATCTTTGTCGAAAGAATAAAAGGCGTCGATGAATTCATTTCCGAGCCTTAGATTGGGATCGGCGTGCCTCGTACATGAGATCATTGTTAAGAAGGAAATGAGGAACAGTCCGATTTTTTTCATGGGACTGAAATTACCACTATTTTCGTCGCTGCTACCGCAAGGAAACTCACGATATGATCGACCTTATTAAATCCCTGATAGATTTCGTTCTCCACATTGACCAGCATCTGGTGGATATTGTCCGCGATTACGAAACGTGGACATACCTGATTCTATTCCTCATTATTTTTGCAGAGACAGGCCTGGTGGTAACGCCGATATTGCCCGGCGACTCGTTGTTGTTTGCTGCGGGGGCCATTGTAGCCAAACCTGAAACGGGAATGAGCATTCTCTTTTTGCTGGCGCTTTTGTGTATCGCCGCCGTGCTCGGCGATCTTGTAAATTATCACATTGGCAAGGCGGTCGGTCATCGCGCTTTTAGCGGAAAGTATAAGCTCCTGAAAGTAGAGTACCTCGAAAAGACACAGCAGTTCTATTATAAACATGGGGGAAAGACCATCATCTACGCCAGGTTTATCCCGATCATAAGAACGTTTGCGCCGTTCGTGGCGGGTATAGGAACAATGTCGTACGCGAAGTTTGCTTCATTCAATGTAGTAGGCGGTGTGGCCTGGGTGAGCAGCTTTTTGTTGCTTGGATATTTCTTCGGAGGATTACCGGTTATTAAAGAGAACTTTACTTACGTCGTTTTTGGTATTATATTCGTTTCAATACTTCCGCCTGTTATCGAATTGATTCGCAACAGAAGCAAGTCGAAGGCCACCCAATGACACTACCACAACAGCAACGTTATCTTTCACTCGACGTTTTTCGCGGCATGGATGTCGCCCTTATGATCGTAGTGAACTCACTCGCCAGCGGCGACACCTATACACCTCTCACACATGCCAGCTGGCACGGCTTCACGCTAACCGACCTTGTGTTTCCCACGTTCCTTTTTGTGGTGGGTAATGCGATGAGCTTCACTCAGCGTAAATACGAATCCTTAGGTGAAGGAGCTTTCTTCATGAAGATCCTTAAGCGTACGCTGATCATATTTTTGCTGGGTTATCTTATGTATTGGTTTCCGTTCGTGAACTTCACAGATCACGGGGTGGAAATGAGGCCATTCTCGCACACGCGCGTATTCGGTGTATTGCAACGGATTGCCCTGTGTTATTTTATCGCATCTGTGGTTATCCATTACCTGAAGGTCCAGGGCGCTTTGATCTTTAGTGTGATTGCGTTGATCGCGTATCGGTTGATATTGGCTTCATTTGGCGATCTCTCGGTGGAGGGAAATGCAGGTACGCTTCTCGACCTGTGGTTACTCGGTCCCGACCATCTTTATCATGGTGAGGGAGTCGCCTTCGATCCCGAAGGATTGCTGAGCACACTTCCTGCTACTGTGAACGTGATAGCCGGTTATACCGTGGGTGTCTATCTTCAAAAGAACGGGCAGAATTATGAGACCATTGCAAAAATGTTGATGGTAGGAGTAGTGCTGCTGTTACTCGCGGTATGGTGGGATCTGCTGTTCCCTATCAATAAGAAACTCTGGACGAGCCCCTATGTGCTGTTGACTGTCGGTATCGATCTCTGCGTACTGTCGTTGCTTGTATTTATTATCGATATCGCCGGGAAGAAGGGCTGGACCTACTTCTTCGAAGTCTTCGGGCGCAACACGCTCTTCGCATATCTTCTTTCGGAAGTGATCGTGATATTGTTATACAGTATTCCCGCCGGCGCCGGTTCCGCGGCAGACTGGATCTACGTAAACCTGTATCAATCGTGGCTCGGAAATACAAACGGGTCGCCGTTGTATGCCATCACGATCATGCTGGTCTGCTGGCTCGTGGCATACGTGATGGACAAGAAGAAGATCTACGTTAAGGTTTAGCTTCCGGGATTATCACGGTAAACGTAGCTCGTTCGTTGGAGACACCGTCTGCGAACATTACTCCTCCGTGGTTTTCGACGATCCTTTTACAGATCGAGAGACCGATGCCATTGCCCTCATACTTCGTTTTCGGATGCAATCGCTGGAAGATCGAAAATATCTTCGGCAGGAATTTATTATCGAACCCGATGCCATTGTCGGCAAACGTAATTTTCAGATAGCGATCGGCCGGCTGCAGACCGTATTGTTGCACAGCATGGAAGGTCAGGTATTCGTGTGTTATTCGCACTACAGGAGGCACATCGGCGCGACGAAATTTTAACGAGTTACTTAGTAGATTCTGGAACAGCTGCCTGAACTGCGATGGAACGACAAGCACATCGGGAAGTTCGTCGAGGACGATCTTTGCGTTTGTTTCTTCGATCTTCTGCTCGAAGGTCTGAATAACTTCAGTAAATAGATGATGAAGATTCACTTTCCGGAATGCCCGGTCGGCAGAGACCTGTGCAAGTTCCAGGAGGTCGTCGACCATCTGCTGCATCCGTATCGACGAGCTCACCACTTTTTGCAGATACAGTCTTCCATCTTCGCTAAGATTGGCGTTTTCGATGAGGACCAGGCGATCTGTTAATGTCGAGATCTTACGCAGAGGTTCTTTCAGGTCATGACTCGCGATGAAAGCGAATTCTTCCAGGCTTCGATTCGATTGTTGAAGCTCCGTCGTCTTTTGAAGTAGTATTTGTTCGGCCTTTATTTTTTCAGTGATATCGAGAGAGATGTTAAGGATATGCTGAACGTTCCCTGAAGAATCACGGTCGAATACCGTTCCGAAAGTGTGGAACCACCTGTATTCGCCGTTTATATGACGAAGCCTGTTTTGAAACTCTTCGATCGGTTCATCCATTCCTTCTTCGAAGTCGGCGTTCGTTTTCTCAACGGCTTTCATCGTTTTTTCCACCGTCGGTGTAATGTCATCCGGGTGGAGGATCTTCATGAAGAAAGCAACGCCTTCGCGGATTGCCTCTTGTGACGAATAACCCAATAGTTTTCGCAAACCGTCACTTACAAACAGGTATTGACCCGTTTTAAGGTTGTATGTCGTGATGATCGCCGGAGCTGCATCCGCAATTTTTTGAATAAACTTTTGATTTTGTTCCAGGCGGTATTCGATCGCCTTCTGTTCTGTTACGTCCTGGGCTGTTCCAAATATCGTCAAGGCATTGCCCGCCTGATCGTATTCGGCTTCACCACGTGCGTGAAGAACTTTCTCCCGTCCGTCTTTAAGGATGATCCTGTAGTGAAAATTAAACGGTTTACCGGATTTGATCGATTCCCCGATACTTTCATCAACAATCTTATTATCGTCGGGATGATTGTAGGGTCGAAGAACACCGTCACTCACATTGGAACCGGGTTCTATTTCATAAATTCGATACAATTCATCGGACCATTTCAGCGAATGATCCTTCAGGGTCCATACATAGTTCCCGATCTTCGTAACTGCCTGTGCCTGCCTGAACAATCTATCGTTCTGACGAAGATCATCGATATGCTTTTCAATCCTGGACTGAAGAATGTTCGTGTACGCCCTGTAAGATTCGGTAGCGTTATATGCAAGGTAATCGTCGAGCTCCCGTATGATGGAAATACACTCGTTAATGTCGGTTGTATATCGTGGAAGGAATTGAAGGAACAACCGCTTTCTCGCCTGCATGACAAGAGGAATGTCTTCCGAGACTACCTTTTCTCTTTCGATGATAGGCAGTTGGTTTGCTCTCCACTGTGCGACAGTTTCCGCCACGTCTTCATGTGCGGTACCGTTGATGAAACCTTTGAGCAATTTCGTGTAGCCGGAGACGATCAATTTCAAAAGATCTTCGTCGGGCATGACGAGATGTTTAAGCATCGGTATCTCAAGCTCCCTGGAAATGCGCAGTGCTTCACGGGAGACTTCGTCGATGTTCTGTAAAAGGAATGCCGAAAAGCCCGAAAGATCTTTTGGTGACTTCAACGATAGGAAGATAACAGTTAATTGGCGATTTCTAAGGGAATATTATGCGAGATCCGGATCCAGTCCAAACCGTTCTTTCAAATCTTTCAGGACAGGATTTTTATCAGCAAGGTGATTGAACTTCTCTTTTGTGGTGCGGGGTTTTGTCATCTCCGGGGAATTTTCGACAACCTGCGTTTGAATTAATATCGAGCTGTTGCCGGTTCGTTCACGAAGAAACGTGATCAATGAGGTCTTAAGCTGATCGAACAGGATCTGCTCAACATTTCCACCAAGATCGAGCTTGATGATAGCCCCTTCGATAGAAGAATATCCCCGTTTTAAAATAGAAAGATCCCCGCTGATCGCTTTACGAAGCTCTATAAAATCATCCCATGCTTTTTTCAAAACAGCTTCGTCTAACGGACGATCAGGAACCCGCTCCTGTGGTTTAACTACCGGCGTTTCTTCAGCGGTCTTTACAACCTTGCCGATGTTCGCAAGGTTAAAGGAATTTTTCTGGCGTCCTTCCTGGAGCGGTAATGCAGGTGTCTTTAATGGCTGCGGTTCCGGCTTTTTTTCACCAATGAGGACTTCACTGACCTTCTCGATCAGTTTCTCTTCCTTCGGGGGATTCGTTAGTTCAATTTTTTTTTTAATCCTGCCGACTCGGCAGTTGCAGCGGGTGCGCCGTTACCATTCGATTTGAAAACGGCATTCACATTAGCCATCTTCATCAGAGCAAGCTCAACAGTGAGGCGTTGATTCTTACTGTTCTTGTAATTGATATCGCACTGGTTGGAGATATTCAACCACGAAAGAAGGAGAGAAGGGGGACAAGCTTTCGCCTGGTCCGCATATTTTTTCCGGATGCTATCCGGTACCTCCATTAAGTTAACGGTACGCGCATCCTGCGAAACCAGCAGATTTCTCAAATGCTCGCTAAGGCCCACGATAAAATTCTGTCCGTCGAAACCTTTTCTCAGGATCTCGTCGAGTAGCAACAATGGTTGCGTTGCGTTCTCCGTCAGAAGTCCGTCGACAACGTTGAAATAATAATCGTAGTCGAGAATGTGCAGGTTGGCGAGAACATCCTTGAAAGTAAGGGCTTTTCCCGAAGAGAAAGTGACCATCAGGTCGAAGATCGAAAGACCGTCGCGCAAAGCTCCATCGGCTTTCTGACCGATAAGATGTAATGCTTCGTCTTCGACCTTGATCCCTTCGCGGTCGGCGATTTTCCGCAGTTGCTTTGCCACATCGGATACCTGGATCCTGTTGAAGTCGAAGATCTGGCAGCGCGAAAGAATGGTAGGAATAACTTTATGTTTCTCGGTAGTCGCCAGAATGAATATTGCGTACGACGGGGGTTCTTCCAACGTCTTCAGGAATGCGTTGAAAGCGGCATTCGAGAGCATGTGAACCTCGTCGATGATATACACCTTATATTTTCCGAACTGGGGAGGATAGCGAACCTGGTCTATCAGGCTCCGGATATCTTCCACGGAGTTGTTTGAAGCAGCGTCGAGCTCGAAGATGTTCAGTGAATTCACTTCAGCTTTTTCTTCGAAGCCGTTGATCATCCGGGCCACGATACGCGCGCACGTGGTTTTACCCACTCCGCGCGGTCCGCAAAACAGGAGAGCCTGGGCCAGCTTGTTATTGTCGATGGCATTTTTGAGCGTCGTCGTTATGTGCTCCTGGCCAACGACTTCTTCGAAGCCGAGAGGGCGGTATTTACGGGCGGAGACTACAAAATGATCCATCGGACGGGCAATTTAACAATGATTTGGGATATGTGATTTGTGATCGCCCTAAAGTTTTTGCCCTAAAATATTCACGAAAGTTTTTACCGCATCGATGTAGTTTCCCACGCGGATATTTTCATTCTCAGCATGCTGATTATTATCCGGGTTAACCGTCGGAACGCACACCGCGGGAATTCCCAGTGTGACAACAAATGGAGAAATTGGAATTGACCCACCTGCCGTACGGATGCGGATCGGTTCCTTTTGGAAAGTCTTCACCATCGCTTTTGTGAGCCATTGGCCAACTTCCGAATCGAAAGGAGTTTGAAACGCATCGTAAAGATAGGTCGGACGGAACGAGATGATCTTCGATTGCGTCATCCGCTCCTCGTCAGTAGGTTCCCGGTCGATCACATAGTAGCCTTGTTTTCTGATATGATCATGAATTAATCCGACCAAAACATCCGCTTTATTACCGGGAACGAGGCGAATATCGATCTCCGCGGTAGCTGTTGCAGGAATGAGTGTTCGTGATTCTTTACCGACAAACAAGGCGTCGAGTCCACGAATATTCAATGTTGGATATTGTAACGATTCCTGGAAATTGTCGCCGATCTTATCCGGTTCTGCAATGCCGAGAAATTTCCTGATCTCGTTTTCATCGTCGGGTACCTGCTTCAGGATGGCCTTCTCTTTCTCTGACAACGTAATGCCATCATAAAACCCGGGAATGACAACACGACCTTCTGCATCTTTCATCGACGCAAGCAATTGGGCGAGGCGCATAGCAGGGTTAGGAGTATAATTGCCATAGTTACCGCTGTGAACAGGAACACGCGGACCATACACCGTAAGCGTAATCTCACAAATGCCACGGGCGCCGAATGTAAGCGTAGGTTGATTGCTGATATGACGAGGTCCGTCGTAAATGATGAACATGTCGGCGGACAGATCTTCTTTATATTTTGAAACGGCAGCAGGAAGTTGAGGTGATCCCAACTCTTCTTCGAAATCCATGATCACTTTCATATTATAGTTTGGATCGATCTTCAGTTCCGCAGCAGCATCCAGAGCAGCAATATATGCCATTGCTGGCCCTTTGGCATCGGAGGCAGACCGGGCAAACACACGCCAGTCGGGGTTGGGATCGGTGAAAACTTTTTGATAGTCGATAGTTTTCCATGTTCCATCCCCTTGTTGTTCTTTCAGTGTTGGGGTCCATGGAGTTTCCTGTTGCCATTGCGAAGCATTAACAGGTTGCCCGTCGATCTGCAAATAAATAAGAACGGTCTTCAATGGCTTCCTGGCGGAAGACTGATTTTTTGCTTTCCTCTCGGCAAGAAGAAGCGGCAGGGTGGGAGTGGTTAATCGTTTAGTTGTAAATCCTCTTGTCGCGAATGCCTTCTCACACCATTGAATATTTTTTTCGATATCGTCGCGATTATGAGAATCGTTTGGGATGCTTAAGAGGTCATGAAGTTCTTTAAAGGAACTGATAGCATGTTTTGTGACAACGTCCTGGGCACAAACTCTCCCCGGCAACGTAATGAGACATAATAAAGTCAGCCACCTCATTTGCCCAGATATTTATCAGGCAACGGGAATCCCATGCTTTCTGCGCACCAGAAAATATTGATCACATAATACCGGTGACCATCGAAGAACAACTGGATACTGTTGATGCCCCGATTTGTCACCGGTCCATCTTTCTTCTCTTTAGTTTCATAGGTGCTGAAAACATGTGTTATCGTTCCGTATGATTCTGTTACACGATGAAGTTCGCGTTCAAAGAAACCCGTGGTGATGCGTGTGGTAAACATCTGCACATAATCTTCGGGCGACAGCGCAGCAACAGTTATTTCTCCCTGCTGATTTTTTCTTGTGGGCATGAGTCTCGTCTCAGGTTTAAAAAGGTTCCGGAACCTGTCCCAATCACGTGGAGCGCCAGGGTCGCCCGAGATCACTTCGTAAAGTGTAGCGATGGTTGCATCAACGGTTGTAACGTCCCTGGAGTAATCTTTCGTGGTCTGCGCAAAGGCAGCGGTTGTCAGGAGAAGGGAGAGGAGCGGGATAAATGTTTTCATAACCTAATATCGTACTTTTGCGCTAAATGAAGTACTCCGTTATAATCCCCGTTTATAACCGCCCGACGGAAGTGGAGGAGTTACTTGAAAGTCTTTGTAAGCAGACCTATACCGCCTTCGAAGTGGTAGTGGTGGAAGACGGGTCCAGTATTACATCCCAGGCTGTCTGCGAAAAGTATTCTTCGCGTTTGTCAATCCGGTATTTCTATAAAGATAACTCGGGTCCCGGACCCAGCAGGAATTTTGGTTTCACAAAAGCAAACGGTGATTACTTCGTGATCTTCGATAGCGACTGTGTGATACCACCTGAATATTTTTTGGCGGTTGAACGACATCTGGCCCGCGAACCATTGGACATCTGGGGAGGTCCTGATCGCGGTCATGGCGATTTCACGGTACTCCAGCAAGCGATGGCTTATTCGATGTCTTCGGTTTTAACGACAGGCGGGATCCGGGGTGGTGCGAAGCGTGTTGGGTCCTTCCAGGCGCGAAGCTTTAACATGGGTATGTCGCGTGCTGCCTATGAAAAGACCCTGGGGTTTAAGTTCGACCGATACGCGGAAGATATCGAGTTCAGCCTGCGTGCGGCGAAGCTCGGTTTGAAGGTGGGGCTCATTCCAGAAGCATTCGTTTATCATAAACGTCGCGCCACGCTTGGACAATTTTTCAAGCAGGTATCTAACTTTGGAATGGGGAGAGTTCATGTGGGCAAGGCCCATAAGGGCGCGATAAAGATCACGCACTGGTTCCCGGCGGTGTTTATGTTGGGGTTGATCGCACTTCCCGTCGTGATAGTATTTTCCCCGGTACTTGGTGCGGTGGAATCAGGTGTGTATATTGGATACATTGCTGCGGTGTTTGCTCATGCATTTATTACGACTAAGGATCTCCGGGTGGCTGTTCTCGCAATACCGTCAGTGTTTGTTCAAATGTTTGGCTATGGTTCTGGATTCCTAAAAGCATTTCTTAAATGAAGTCGTTTCTTTTAGTCTCACTATTCCTTTTCTTCAGTAATCTTCTGCTCGCCCAGTCTCTTGGCAAAGGGTACTATGTGGTTGTTGGAGCTTACGCGGCCTCGAAAGAAACTTATGCCCAGAAGTTTACCGACAAACTTACGAAGGAAGGTTTCAAAGCGATGTACGCGAAAGATGAGAAGAGGAAGTTGTTTTTGGTGTACGTGGAGAGATATGAGGAGTTCAAGCCTTCCCTCAAGGGAATGAAGGATGCAAGGAAGGATAAGTTTCCGGAAGCATGGGTCAGGGTAATACGAGGTGACGAGGTGAAGACGGACGAGGTGACGAAACGAAGTGACGAAGTGAAGCCAGACGAGGTGACGAAAAAGGAAGAGAAAGTTATCGAACCACAGCCTGAAAAAACTTTGACTGAAATAAAGGAACCCGAAGACAAAACATCAACTGTCCCTGCCGACACGTCGTCATCACGTCCAGTCGTCGCTTCCTCACCTCCATCATCTTCGTCGCCTTCGACACCTTCGTCCCCTCGTCTGACGTTCAATATGTTCGACGCCACGAACTCAAAACCTATTGACGGGCAAATCGAGATTGTGGATGCGGAGCGCGCACGACTCATACAAAAAACGAAAGCCACCGACACGCTATTCCTTCCGGATCCAAAAAGCAAGTCGGGAATCGTTTCTTTCATCACCGATGTATTCGGCTATCGTAAGGTGCAGTTCGAGATAAACTACAAGGAGCCCGTCGTCGATTCGACTAAACACTACATCGACCACTATATGGACTTCGATGGGGATTTCTATGTTGTACAGTTCGAGATGGTTCGTTATCACAAAGGAGACATTGCCACGTTGTATAACGTTTTCTTTTTCAACGACGCAGCCATCATGATGCCACAGTCGAAGTATGAGCTCAATAAACTTCTTGAGCTCATGAACTCGAACCCGAACTATCGCATCAAGCTTCACGGTCATACGAACGGCAACAGTCATGGTAAAATTATTTCGATGGGCCCTTCGAAAGACTTCTTCAACCTGAATGCACCCGATGTAAAGGTGGGCAAAGGAACTGCAAAGGCACTGTCGGGAGAGAGGGCGGAGGTGATCCGGGATTGGCTGATCGCGCAGGGCATCTCGGGCGATCGCATAGAAGTAAAAGCATGGGGTGGACACAGGATGATCCACGATCGAAATAGCGTAAACGCAAAACGCAATGTTCGCGTTGAAGTAGAAGTATTGAGTGATTAATACTTAATCTTCGGCTAATGAAAACAGTGCTCATCACCGGGTCGTCGACCGGTATCGGTAAAAACATCGCAGCATATTTCCAGGCAATGGGATGGAACGTGGCGGCAACCATGCGCAGCCCCGAAAAAGAAACAGAGCTCACGGAACTGGAAAATCTGAAATGTATTCGCCTCGATGTTACCGATGAGGCATCCATAAGATCCGCAATCGACGAGACCCTGGAAAATTTCGGAGGAATCGATGTGATCGTGAACAATGCCGGCTTCGGTGCTATTGGTCCTTTCGAGGCCGCTACCCGGGATCAGATCGAGCGTCAGTTCGAGACCAATGTATTCGGGATCATGAACGTGACACGGGCGATACTCCCATACTTTCGTGAGAAACGCAACGGTACTATTATCAACATTGCATCTGCCGGCGGACGAATGACCTGGCCACTTTATACTTTGTATCACGGCACGAAGTGGGCGGTCGAAGGATTTTCCGAAAGCCTGCAGTTCGAGCTTCGTCCATTTAATATTCGTATCAAGATCATTGAACCCGGCGCGATCAAATCGGATTTCTGGGGAAGATCGCAGGAGGTTCTTACAAAAAAAGATCTTAATGCTTATGAGGAATACGTGAACACGGTCGTCCCCAATCTCCAGAAGTCAGGAGCAAATGCGCCCGAACCAGAGATTGTAGCGGCGACCGTTTATAAAGCTGCGAATGACAACTCATGGAAACTCCGATACCAGCCGAAGACAAGTACTTCGCTCACGTTATTCCTGAGAAGTGTATTACCGACGGGCTGGTTCAACGCGACGGTTAGGAAGTTCGTGGAAAAGAAAGAAGATCGCCTGAAAAAATATGCCGGCGAATCTTAACTCCAAACTCCAAACTCTAAACTCTAAACTTTTTACTTCTCTCCCAAACTAAACCAGTTCCCGGAGTCATCTTTGAACAACGCTTCTGTTCCATAGAACTCTTTCGTCGGCGCCTTCGTGAACTCAACACCTTTCGCCTTCAGCTCTTCATAAGTAGCCTGGATATTTTTCGTCTCGAATACACCGAAGCCGAAGGTCCCTGCCTTAATTAACTCACGCATCTTCGATGCCGTCTCTTCCGTGAATCCCATTCCGGGTTTTACCGCCATCAGGCTGATCTCGAGATCCGGTTGTTCTTTCGGGGTAACCGTCAGCCATCGTGCATCGGGTCCCATTGGCGCATCCGTATGAACGTTGAAACCGAGTTTCTTCACATAAAAATCGTACGCAGAATTTTGATCGAGCACGTATATCGTTACGTGCGACATCTTTGTGATCATAGGTATAATGTTTTTTATAAAAGTAGCTGCCGGGCGGAAACAGCGCTTCTTGAAAATTGCTTTTCGGCGAAGCAATTAGGGATCTTTTTTAAAGAGGGCTGCCTTTTTCTCTCAAGGATCTCGTTCTGCCTTGTTTTTGGAGATTTATTGAAAACCTTTCTGAACAACGTGGTAAATGTACCTACGCTTTCGAAGCCAATAGTGAAGCAGATATCCTGGATCTTCAGATCAGGTTGCTCCATCAGCTTCTCGGCTTCGCGCAAGCGCACCGACACCAGGTATTGATGTGGCGTACAACCATAAGATTCCCTGAATAACCTTATAAAATGAAACCTGGAAAACGATGCTTCTTCGGCGATCTCCTCCAGGTTGATCTTTTCCCTAAAATGCTCGTCGATGAACAGTTTGGCCTGAACGATCCGGCGATAAAGGTAAGCTTTAGGGTAATTGTCAGACATCATTCAAAAGTAGTAATTTCGCTGCGTCCGCCGCCTGCGCAGCGGGCATACATTTTATGAAGCTATTCAGATCTTTCACCCAGATCATTAATTATAAGACACTCATCGTTACTACGCTCTCCGTAGTATCTACATACCTGTGTTACGAATACCAGCTCATCGCCAAATTTCCGGATATGCTGGTCGGCGTTGCCATTGTATTCCCGGTTGTCTTCTCGATCGGCTCTGCGTACAACAGGCGTGAGACCGCCCTGCAAAAGCTTTCGGACTTCAAAGGACACGCCGTAGCGATATACTTCGCGACAAAAGACTGGCACGGCAACAACAGCGCAGTTCTTCACATGCGCGTTCGCGATCACATCCACCAGATGCTTTTGCTTATGCGCGATATGTTCAAGGTAAAAGGCAAAGATGAGTGGCTCCTTCACGAAAAGAAGATGTACACGCACTTTTCACAACTTTCGAATATGACCATGGAACTTCGCGAGGCTGGTGTTCAGAGTGGCGAGATCTCACGCGTAAGCCAATATGTTAGTAAGATGATCATTGCTTTCGATAACATGAAGATCATCCACGCATATCGTACACCTGTGACGCTTCGTGCATATAGCAAGGTATTCCTCTACATATTCCCCATCATTTACGGACCATACTTCGCGAGCACGGTGGGAGATTATTCGCCCAGCCTCGAGTATGTGATGCCTGTGTTGTACAGCTTCATTTTAGTGAGCCTCGACAACATACAGGATCACCTCGAAAATCCTTTCGATGAAGTAGGAGAGGATGACATCATTATAGAAGCCGACGAGACCACGCAGTTGTTAGCGTAAGCTATACGTTCGGCGTCCGGTTTACCGCAGCTTGATCCCGAGCTCTTTAAGTTGTTCTTCGGAAATAGTCGACGGCGTATCGATCATCATATCCTTACCCGCATTGTTTTTCGGGAAGGCAATGAAGTCGCGGATCGAATCGGCGCCTCCAAACAATGAACACAACCTGTCGAAGCCGAAGGCGATACCTCCATGTGGAGGGGCGCCGAATTCAAAAGCGTCCATAAGGAAACCGAACTGCTTCTTCGCTTCCTCTTCGGAGAATCCGAGCTTCGTAAACATCCGCGACTGTGTAGCCCTGTCGTGGATACGGATCGAGCCGCCACCAACTTCGGTTCCGTTGATCACCATGTCGTATGCATTGGCGCGCACCTTTCCCGGCGCCGTGTCGAGCAATCCCATATCCTCGGGCTTCGGCGACGTAAACGGGTGGTGCATCGCGTGATACCTGTTCGTTTCTTCGTTCCACTCCAGCAGAGGAAAATCGATCACCCAAAGTGCGGAGAATTTATTCTTGTCTCTTAAGCCAAGCTGCGTTCCCATGAGCAGGCGCAGTTCATTCAACGACTTACGTGTTTTATCACCATCGCCTGAAAGGATCAACAGAAGATCGCCAGGCTTTGCGTCAAACTTCTGAGCCCACGTTGCAAGGGCGGCGTTATCGTAAAACTTGTCCACGCTTGATTTAAACGTCCCGTTCTCTTCGCAACGAACGTAAACCAATCCTTTGGCGCCTACCTGTGGTCGCTTAACGAATTCGGTAAGTTCATCTATTTGTTTACGGGTATATGTTCCAGCTCCCTTTGCACAGATACCGACAACCAACTCGGCACTGTCGAATACCTGGAAGCCTTTGCCTTTGGCAACATCATCGAGCTCGACAAACTTCATATCGAAGCGTGTATCCGGTTTATCGGAACCGTAATATCTCATGGCGTCGGCATAGCTCATGTGGGGCAGCTTGGGTATGTCGATACCCTTCACCGTCTTGAACAAATGCACGATCAATCCTTCGAATGTTTTCAGGATGTCTTCCTGTGTGATGAAGGCCATCTCACAGTCTATCTGGGTGAACTCAGGCTGACGGTCTGCACGCAGATCTTCGTCACGGAAACACTTCACGATCTGATAGTACCTGTCAAAGCCCGATACCATCAGCAATTGTTTGAATGTCTGCGGCGATTGCGGAAGAGCGTAAAATTCACCGTGGTGAATACGTGACGGCACCACGAAATCTCTCGCGCCCTCGGGCGTCGACTTGATCAACACGGGTGTTTCCACCTCGATAAAGTTGAGGCTGTCGAGATACATGCGGGTTTGCTGCGCCATTTTATGACGGAGCTGGAGGCTTTCCCGTACAGGCGTCCTGCGCAGGTCGAGATAGCGATATTTCATCCGAAGGTCGTCGCCGCCGTCGGTATTGTCTTCTATTGTAAACGGTGGGTTCTTCGCTGCGTTGAGAACGGTGAATTTTTTTACCCACACTTCTATATCCCCGGTAGCGATTTTGTCGTTTTTAGAAAGCCGCTCGCTTACGGTTCCTTCAGCGAGAATCACATACTCCCGGCCGAACTGGCGGGCCTGCTCAATGAGGGCGGAGTCCGTTTTACCTTCCTCCAAAATGAGCTGGGTAATTCCATAGCGGTCGCGCAGGTCGATCCAGATAATGCCGCCTTTGTCGCGGGTGCGCTGTACCCAACCGGTTAGCGTTACCTGTTTACTAACGTCGCTGATCCTGAGTTCGCCGCATGTATGAGTTCTGAGCATGGTTGAAAGTTGTAAATTTGGCCTTCGCTCGCCGCCCTCATGTCGCCGAAGCTTCAGCGGAGGCGCAGGGATTTGCGAAAGCGAGCGCGAATTTATGAATAAATTACTCATCATCTTGCTTGCGTTAGTGATGGTTTCCACCACTAATAAGCTCGTAAAAACGAAGATCAACGACGAGATCACGGTATCTCTGCCGTCCGACTTTTTTCCGATGACACCGGAAGACATTGCTCAAAGATTGCCCTCGGTACGGGCTCCGCTGGGAGCTTATACAAACACCGACAGGGTGGTGGATTTCAGCGTGAACATTTCGGCCACGCAATGGCCCGATGGCGATGCCGAGATCGCTGCGAAATTTTTCAAGTCGGGGCTATATAATCTTTATGATAAGGTCGATATGATCTCGGAGGGAATTAAAGAGATCCATAAGAAGAAATACATTACTTTCGAATTTGAATCGCGCATCAATGCAAACAAGCGCGTTGAGGGTGGAAGCGAACCATTATTGAAATACACGCGCATCCAATACCTCGTTGAGCCGGGAAGGACACTGGTTTTTACATTCAGTTGTCCACGAAGCATGAGGCAGGATTGGGAAAAAACGTCTGACGAAGTGATGAAAAGTATCAAAGTAAAATGATAAACGACCGACGACAGACGACAGACGAAATACGACCGACGAAATATGGCGGACGAAACACAGACGAGCGAGTCAGTCATCCGATCCTTATCGTCTCTCGTCTATCGTCCTTCGTCTATCGTTGCTCATTATGATCGAGCTGTACACCGACGACTACTTCATGAACGAAGCTCTCAAGGAGGCCCGCATTGCGTATGATGCCGGCGAAGTTCCGGTAGGAGCGGTTGTGGTTGCAAAGAACCGGATCATAGGGCGTGCGCACAACCAGACCGAGAGACTTACCGACTCCACGGCCCATGCAGAAATGATCGCTGTTACGGCAGCATCAAATTATCTGGGTTCGAAATATCTTAACGAGTGTACGCTGTACGTGACGTTGGAGCCATGTGTCATGTGCGCAGGTGCATTGCACTGGGTTCAGCTTATGAAACTGGTTTATGGCGCTTCGGATGTTCAGCGGGGTTATTCGTTAATCAAGCAACCCCTGCTGCACCCGCGAACGGAAGTTGTAAAGGGCGTTAAGAGCCAGGAATGCCAGACGCTTGTGAATGATTTTTTCAGGCGTATCAGGGAAAAGAATTAGATTGCCGCCCCTTCACAAAATTGCGATGATATGAGTATGGAAATCAAAGGACGGGTTATTCAACTCCTCACCCCACAGACAGGCCAGGGAAAAAAAGGAACCTGGAAGAAGCAGGAATTTATTATTGAGACGCAGAGTCAGTACCCGAAGAAAGTATGTCTTTCTGTTTGGGGTGATAAAATAGATCAGTTCAAGCTCGCTACCGGCGAGATGGTGACTGTGTCGGTTGAACTGGAAAGCCGTGAGTATAACAACAGGTGGTATACTGAAGCGCGGGCGTGGAAAATTGCCAAGGACAGTGGCTCGGGAGGCTCGCAACCTCAATATAACGACGATCCGCACGGAGATGAGCCGATCAGCTCAACAGGCACCGACGATCTTCCTTTTTAAAGGGAAAAGTTAAAAGGTAAAAGATAGAGTTGTCGTATTGGTTGACTTCATGGCACACGCGGAGTGGCCGTCATCTTTTACCTTTTACCTATTACCTTTTTAGGCGTTAGACTTTTCTTTCTTCTTGCTCGTAGCTGGAGCTTCGACTTTTTTGCCGTTTTTATGCTCGCCCAGGATGATTACATCCTTCGTGATGGCGTACTGGCGGGCTGCCTGCATCATTGCTTCGTATGTGTCGCGGATGATGATCACACCCGAATTCGCACCTTTGTTGCGGATATCGAGCCAGAAACCATCTTTTTTCTTCTTAGGTAATACAGGAGGTCTTCCCATTTTGGTATGTTTTCGATTAAAAGAGCGAAATGCGCTGCAAAGATAACAATTTTAGGGGTCTTTTTAGTTCCTTTTGGCCAGGTACGGCGGTACTGCGACGCCCTGTTTCAGGCGTTCGTCCTGGATTAAATTTCCTCTAACGACCTGGATCTCCTGGACTCCGGCCCAAACATTCAGGTCGTAGTCTTCTTCGTCGTCTTTGGGGCCACCGGTCCGCACTTTTGCCGACACTTCTTCGAGCTCAAAAGCAATCACCATTGTGCCCTTCCATTCCGACGCATTCGGCTTCCGGATATCGTCCCAGCGACCGGGGCACATTTTATTGGTGAAAACTTCCAGTGACTTGTAAAGCTCGTCTTCGTCTGTGACGCGACGGCCTTTTGCAAAGAACACGACCGACCTGTAATTAACAGAATGATGGAAAGCGCTTCTTGCGAGTACCATCCCGTCGAGTAACGTAGCCGATACACAAACCTGGGCTCCTTCCGCTATCTGTCGCATATACCATGCACCTACAGATCCATGAATGTAAACCGTGTTACCTACCCGCGCGAAGCCAGTCGGTATTTGAAATGGCTGACCTTCGTGAACATAGGCGACTGTACAAACGAACGCCTCGTCGAGGATCGAATGAACGGTTGCAACATCATACGTCCCTCTTTTTGGAAGACGGGTGATCTTAGTGCGATCGGTGATTGGGAACTGATCCATAGTCTATCGTATTAAATGTTTTAGTCGTTCTTTGTTTAAAATAATGTATTCGGGGAAGGAATTGTCGAGCTCAACGAAAGTATAGTTGAGGTCACGACCGAAAAGGTCTTTGCCGGATCTTATTCTTTCCTGTATAGCTTCCTTGTTCTTGAACTCACTCTTGTTGTATTCGTCGTGGGCAAACGCTTCGATCTTTTGTATGGCGTTATCCACACTACCGAGATACCCGAACTGCCATCCGCCGTTGTCGATCAACGTGATCTTTTTTCTCAATAAGGGATTTCTAAGCGAACGCACGAAACGATACAGTGGCTTCCGTAAGATCTTCTTATTGCGCGCGTGCATCTCTTTTGCTACTTCCCGGAGATCCTGTGGATCATCAAAGTCTTTTCTGAATGCCATTACAGACCCGTACCATTCTTCATCAAGTGCAAGACAATTGAGATAGTAGTAGAAATTTTTCTGTTGAAAGACCTTCAACCCGGGATCGTTCTGAAATTGTCTGATCTTTTTCGGATCCGGGATCTCATCGAGATCAGACACGACAATAACATCATCCGGACCACAATCCTCAAGCCCACCTGAGATCTTCCTTCGCTGGATCTGTTCGCGGGTCCATGCTGATGCATTCGAAGGAAAGTCGTCGACGACCACGTGAATGATCTTATGTTGAAAGGCTTTGAATCTTTCCTTGTTATCTGAATAATAAAGGGGCTTCGGCTTACCCTGGTGCGTATCCGTTGCTTCGACAATAACGAACTTATCGACTACATCATTCAGGATATTTAACCGGATGTCGAGGAGGTCAAGTTCGTTGAAGAAAGTGAAGCAATCGTAGATCATACTTTTAATAAAATCTTTCCGAACTGTTTTGCACTTTCCATGTGCTTCATCGCCTCGTTAATATCCCTCAGCTTAAACGTCTGATCGATCACCGGCCTGATGTTTTTCTTTTCGATAAAATCGAGCATAGAAAGAAACTCATCTCTTGTACCCATCAGCGATCCGTGGATAGATAGTTGTTTGTTGAACAATAATCGCGGAGGAATGTCGCTAATGTCGCCGGCAGTTCTTCCGAAGACAACGACGCGACCGCCAGGAGCAGCTACGTCCAACAGATTTTTGAACTGAGGACCCGCTGCGCTGTCGATGATCACGTCGAAGCCGCGCGATGATCTCTTTGCCTCATCGACCCAGTTTGCCGCCTTATAATCGAAGCCTCCCGCAGCACCGAGTGATACCGCGCGTTCTATTTTTTCTTTTGATGATGACGTTACGTAAACCTTTGCCTGGAAGGCGACTGCAAGCTGCAACGCCCACAATGCGGTTCCACCACCAATGCCTGTTATCAAAACTTTCTCACCCGGACGGACACGTGCTTTTGTGAACAACGCCCGGTAGGCGGTAAGTCCCGATAGAGGAACAGCCGCAGCCTCTTCGAGTGTGAGTTGTTCCGGTTTATCGTGGATCTGTTTTTTCGAGATAACGATCCACGAAGCAAATGTTCCATTGTCGGGATAACCGAGGATCTTAAATGAGTCTGCCTGAAAAGAAGATTCTTTTCCCCATTCGAGGCTGGGATTGATAATGACCTGCCGGCCGATCAGTGTTTGATCACCTTCTTCACCGACAGCTTCCACTACGCCGGCGCCATCGGAACCGAGAATTACTCCATCGCCGGGAACAGCGGTCTGTTCGGCTTGGATCCAAAGATCGCGGTGATTGAGTGATGAAGCATGAAGTTTAACCAGTACCTGGTCTTTCACAGGTACCGGTTGTTTCATGTCTTTGATTTCTAATGGAAGACCCTTGCCCTTAAAGTACGCTCCAATCATTAACCGATAACATAATTCCAGCCGTGAACATCCGGAGCCAGACCAAGCCTGATCTGATTCAACTTCTCTTTCACTTTCACCTGGAAGCTATCGGGCTTTGGCGGAGCAACATCGTAGGTAGTTCCATGAATATGAATGCAGCCGATGGTTGCAACAACCGCTGCGGTACCTGCTCCGAATGCTTCCGTCAGGGTTCCTTTTTTGAAACCTTCCTCGATCTCGTCAACGCTGACGCGGCGCTCTTCGGTGGGCACACCCATATCTTTCGCGAGGGTGAGGATAGAGTCGCGGGTAACGCCATCGAGGATAGCTGTGCTGAGCGCAGGTGTAACGAGCTTGCCATTAAGCATGAACATTACGTTCATCATGCCAACCTCATCGATGTACTTATGTTCTTTGTGATCGGTCCAAAGGATCTGGTCGAAGCCTTCTTTCTTCGCGATCTGTGAGGGGTAGAAAGCGCCGCCGTAATTGCCGGCACATTTCGCGAAGCCGGGTCCGCCCTCGGCGGTACGAACGTATGTGTCTTCAACTTTGAGACGGAACGGCTTATTGAGATAAGCGCCGGCAGGAGTTGTTAACACGATATATTTATACTCGTCTGCAACTTTAACACCAAGCCTTGATTCGGTAGCGAATACGAAAGGACGGAGATATAACGAAGCGCCATCGGATTTGGGGATCCATGCTTTGTCGAGCTCGAGAAGAGCCTGCAATGTTTGAATGAACATTTCTTCTGTGATCGTAGGCATACACATACGATCGAGAGAGCGATTTAAACGTCCATGATGACGATGGGGACGAAAAATATTGATTCGTCCATCTTTCATATAGAAGGCTTTCATGCCTTCGAAGATCGACTGACCATAATGAAGTGAAAGCATTGCGGGACTCATTCGAAGATCTCCGAATGGAACGATCTGTGGAGTCTCCCATTTGCCGCCTTTAAAATCGGCAACCACCATGTGGTCGGAGATGATCTTACCAAACTCCAGGTTTTGAAAATCAACTTCACTGATTCTGGACTGTTTTGTCTTTTCAGTAGGGAAAGACGGAGTTAGTGTTGTCGTTGTCATAGTGCTATCAAGATAAATATTTTTAGATTATTTCTCGCCAGAGGCGGACACGTCTGTGAGTGCTTGAATGGTTATATCGATATCATTGTCGGTAGTAAGCCAATTTGAAACGGCGCAACGAATTCCGGGCGTACCCTTGAATACGGTAGGAGTGAAGAATGCCCGACCGTCGTCGCGGATCTTATCCAGGAAGGGTTTTACTTCACCTTTTGCCAGCGTAAAACAGATCACGTTCATTCTTACCGGCGCCAGCAACCTGAATTTTTCCGAATTCTCTAACCACGCTCCGAGTTTCTGAGCCATAGCGCAATTTCTCTCGACGATCTCACGATGACCTTCGCGGCCGTACGCCATTAATGAGAACCAGGCGGGCAGCCCTCTGAACCTGCGTGAAGATTCCGGTGTATAGTGGAACAAGTCGTTGCTCTGGTCGGGGTCGCTGAGATAAGCGGCGCCTGCGTTTTGAAATACCTTCAGTTGAATTTTTTTGTGTCGCGTGAATTGCATGGCGGCATCATAGGGAACGTTCAACCATTTATGCGCGTCGACACAAATGCTGTCGGCGTAGTTGATGCCTTCGACAAGATGTTTATATTTTGGTGAGGCGCCTGCGAAGCCGCCAAACGCTGCATCGATGTGAAGCCAGAAAGAATACTTCTCTTTCAACTTGCCGATTGCAACGAGGTCATCGAAGTCGACGGTGTTCACGGTGCCTGCATTGGCAACAACAATACATGGACTGGAATCTGATTGAAGTTGTTTCTCCAGTTCGCGAACGTCAACGGCTTCGCGGCCGTCCAGCACTTTTATATAAGTAACATTCTTTCGTCCGACACCGATCATTGCCAGCGATTTCAATATTGTAGAATGCGGTGTTCCACTAAGCACTCGTATTTTTCCAACGATCCCATCGTTGCTGAAATCGAATCCTTGCTGTTCGCCGACCCACTGTCGCGCCTGGGATAGTCCTACCATATTCGACATCGTGGCGCCTGTCACGAAAGAGCCATAGAATTCTTTGTCGATTCCCAGCAGCTGGCGGATGAAGTCGATAGCCTGGTGCTCGAGTTGTGGTGCGATAGAATCGTTGCTGCCACATGCATTCTGATCGTAGGTGCTTACGAGCCAGTCGCCGGCAACGGACGCAGGAGTTGAGCCACCGGTCACAAATCCGAAGTAGCGCGGACCAGCGGAATTGCTGATCAATTTCGAATAGCGTGTTTCGAATTCTTTTAAAACCTCGATGGCACCGAGCCCTTTTTCAGGTAGCTGTGCAGGTGGGAGGTTTTCGACAAACATTCCCGGATTCAGGGTGTCCTGTTCATTGAAATATCTTTCGGCCACACCAAGCGTATGTCGAAGGATCTCATTGAACGAGCTCTTATCGTGTTGTAATGCAGAATTCATTGGTGCCCGGCATTGATGCCCGCCTTTGCTGAAGCTTCAGCGAGCAAGTCTGAGATCTTAAGTAAATGATGATCGTCGTGTTCTGCGTCGAACCAGGCAAGATCGATTGGTGTCATCCTTACCTTTAACCGCGGATGGGTGGCACCGGTGCCTAGATCCTGGTCCTTAAGCATTTTATATTTATTGATGTTGGCGAGCCGTGACTCGCGGAAGAAAGCGACAACTTTTTCTATTGGCCATGGATTATAATCCTGCGGTTCGAAAACGGCAGGAGAGAGAACATCAACACCTTTGATCATCTCATCGATGCGCTTATTGCTTACCAGATCGACTTCGGCGAGATGACCGATGTTTTGTTTCACCGACCACTTATCGTTATACTTTTCTGAAAGAACTTTTTCGCTGACGCCCTTCACTCTATGCTCTATGCGATAGATAGCTCCTTCGAGTCGTTCTATATAAAATGGAAGCATGGCCTTCGGCAAACCGAAAGTAAAGCTTCGCTCAAACCAGTCCATCCGTTTCATAGCTTCAGAAATCCTCCGTCGATGATAAATAGTTTTGCACCGGTCCTGGTGAAGGTCCTGTGTGAGCTCATGTTGTCGGAGACTTCATAGCTCATGCCTGCCTTCAACTCAAATTTTTCGCCTGTCGATAATTCTGTTGTCATAGAACCCTCCATACAAAAATTGATATGACCGCGTTCACACCAGTGATCAGCAAGATATCCCGGCGAATACTCCACCACGCGAATTCGCAGGTCATCATACATGATCGTGCGCCACCTGGCGATACCTTTTTCCCCACGATGTTCAGTGACCGGAACCTGCTCCCAGTCTGTGATATGAAACGGTATCGGAAGCATTAGCGTGTGAATTGCGCTCTCCAGAGATCACGAAGCTGGAAACCTTTATTGACAATATAAATTCCGGCGACCGTTACCAGCATTGCCACGGCAATGCGGAGATTGAATTTCTCGTTGAGCACCACGGTTCCAAGCAACACGGCTACGATCGGGTTGATGTAAGCATAAAGAGACACGATAGTGACGGGTAGTTTCTTCAACGCGTAAGAGAAGCACGCGAATGCGATCACGGAGCCGAAGATGATGAGATACGCCAATGCCCACAGAGATGATGATGTCCAGTTGAGAGTATTATAATCATCGAATATGGGGCTGGCGGTAAGCAGGAAGATTCCGCCGAAGAACATTTGTAAGCCGGCGTTGACAAACGTGTTGCTTTGAGTTTTAGCGTTCTGTTTTTTGATCCACACGCTTCCGAACGACCAGCCCATGTTGGCAACGAATATCAATACGATGCTCCACACATATTTTGAGTTGGAGAATTCGTTGACGCTGTCGCCAAACATCAGGACGATGCCGCTGAGTCCGATGGCGAGGCCGAGGAACACGGGTAATGTCGGGCGTTCGTCTTCGCTGGAGCCGAGGTTGATCAGCGTAACCCAGATGGGTATCATAGAACAGATGATGGCGGTGATGCCGCTTGAGACGTATAGTTCGGCGACGCCGATGAGTCCGTTACCGAGGGTAAACAGGAGGAAGCCGGCGATGGCCTGTTTGATGATGATGTCTTTTGAAGGGAGGGAGGCCTTCATAGTGATCATGGCGATGGCGGTGAGGAGGATTCCGGCGATGCCGAGGCGGAGGGCGGCGAAGAGGAAGGGAGGGATGTCCATGACGCCGATCCTGATGCCCAGGAATGTAGTTCCCCAGAGGATGCATATGACGGCGAGAGCGGAGTATGCGGCCCAGGAGTTTTTCGGTGTTGTTACCATGTTCATAAGACAAATTTGGTTGTATGAACGGGAAAATAACAGTTTCAGATTCGGGTATTTTGACCAGATCAGTTTTGGCTGGTCCAAGTTTGGTCAGCCATTATTTTCCAGCAAACACTATGCTCAGCCTGATGCTCATCATCAACATTCCAAGGAAGAAAAGAATCAACAAAGTGAGGAACGAAATTGACGACAAACGCGCCGGCAAAAAACTCAGGACTTTGTCCAATTCGTTTTTTGACAAAATATCAATGCGACTAATTTGTTTTAAAAGTTCAATGCACTACCGCGGCCACCGTCATGAACAGCCCGTTCTTCTTTGGATTCAGTTCCTGATTGGTTGAATAGGGCATGATGACGGATGTAACACCAGTATTCAGCAGCACGTGATCAGATATGCGCACCCGTGCATAGGTCAGGTTGACGGCCGTGGTGAAGTAAGCAGAGCCATCAAACATTTTGTTGTTGTGCCACAAGGAAATGGAAGCGTCGATAAATTTCTTCGAATACGTCATGCGAAAACGATTGACCCAGTCCAGATCAGATGTTTTAAACGCTACGTTCGTAACAAGTGCTGTGTGTTCCAACGTTAGTTCGGCCGATAGCTTGTACGATAGAACGACCCTCGCTGCCAGATCGGAGCCTTTGTCGGCAAATGAGTGTGTCTGCTGTATCACAACACCTGCGCCAGGAGAGACGATCAATCGTTTGCCGATGCTGAGATTCCTGTACATGAATGCCGCTGCGAAATTCATATCAGTATGAAGATCATAAAGGTCAAAGGCCTTGAATGCCTGAATAGATAAGTGTCGGCCTTCGCGAACATACATGAAGTCGGTCGATGGATTGCTGCTTGCTATTCTTCCCCCATAATTGAACATTCCAAGGGAATTGAGTCGTGTTGTGAAACGAGTTGTAGGAATATGTGCGGGTTTGATACCAGCAACAGAATCTGTGAGCGTGTTGCTGGCACGAACGTACACGGCTGCATTGATCCAAAAAATTGCCAGGAAATACGTTTTCACAGTGTGATAAAGGGATGTTGCAAAGTCACATATTTATACGGCGATAGAACAGTTTCAGATTCATGTATTTTGACCAGATCAGTTTTTTGGTTTCTATTGCTAAACCGTCCTCAAATTCACTTGCAGCCAGCTTCTTCCCGATATGTTTACCACAATCCGGGGGGTGTTTAAGACCGAAAGTTCTTTACACTTTTACATAGTTAGATTAATACAAATGAAAGTCCTCGTAATCGCTCACCTGCTCGTCACTATAACACTCAACGCGTACGGGCAAACTCCAACTAAAGCAGTTATGACCGAAAAAGAAACGAAGCAAAATCTTGAAATGGCCCAGGAAAAGACCCGACAACTGTTTAAGGAAGTAGAAAAGCGCGGGCTTATTGTAGCCGGAAAATCCGAGAGCCAGCTGACAGCCGAGATCGTAAAGATCGCCGATGAGAAATTCGGATCGAAGGAACACTGGCATAAGAAGATTGTTCGGACCGGCAGCAACACGCTCGAGTCGTACAGCAAAAATCCTTCAGACAGGGTCATCCAAAAAGACGATATCCTGTTTCTCGATTTCGGTCCAAACTTCAACGGATGGGAAACAGACCTGGGAAGAACATACGTTCTGGGGAATGATCCTTTGAAGGTGAAGATTATGAAAGATGCTGAGGCGGCCTTCAACGAGGCAAAGGCCTGGTATGGCGAACAGGAGAAACTAACGGGCGTAGAATTCTGGAATTATCTCGTGGCATTAGCGAATCGCTATGGATATGAGTTCGGGGGAGACATTGGTGGACACATCATCGGTTTTCATCCGCACGAACAACCAGACATCAAGGGCGCTATGGACCTCGATGTTCATCCTGATAATCCTGTCAGCATCTTGTCGCTTGATAAGAATGGACACCGCAGGCAATGGTTATTGGAGATCCATTTTGTAGATCGTGCGAATGGCATCGGCGCTTTCTACGAAGATTTTTTGAATTAGCTTTGTAATTCACTTGCAATCGACATGGCTAAAATAGTTGCAGCACTAAATATGGCGCTCAATGGATCGTGCGATCATACGGCAGGCGTCGCCGACAAGGAATTACATGATCATTACACAAATGTGATCGGTGGCTCGGATATCATTCTCTACGGCCGGACCACGTATCAGCTTATGGAAGACTTTTGGCCTGGCCTCGTTAAGAAACCCAGTGGAGAAAAGTCGATGGATGATTTCGCAATGGCTTTACATAAAATACAGAAAGTTGTTTTCTCACGCACGCTTAAGTCTCTTAACTGGGATAACTCGATTCTCGCCAAAAAAAGTCTTGAGGATGAGGTTCTATTTTTAAAAAAACAACAAGGCAAGGATGTCCTCGTTGGAAGCCCGAGTTTGATCAATGAGCTCACTAAACTTCGCCTGATCGATGAATATCAACTTTGTATTCACCCCGTGATTGCACCGGATGGATTACTGCTTTTCAAGGGCATCCCGGAACAACACGTTCTTAAGTTGACCCGAACGAAAACATTTCCGGCGGGGCAAGTGTTGCACTACTACGAAGCTTGAAGACAGCCTCCTGGGTTTAAGAATGTCGATTTAAAAAATATCGGGAACTTGACTGATCGCCGGTCATGAGAACTAATGTTGCGTCGATCGGTAATTATGTTGCCGCCTGGCCAGCAGGACATTTCACGGTCAATTTTTTTTTGTACACTCGGCCTCATCAAAGACAACGGCCTTGAAAATGATCTCTATTTTTTTATTAATGTCTCTCGTCGTTTGCGTCGTCGGATTGCAGGCAGTCACCGGACAGAACGATCGTGAAGCCCTTGAGTATGGGCACCAGGTTGAATACGACAAACTTATCTCTGCGCAAAAGAAGGCCGAACAGTTTACACCAGGGTCCGGCTCAAATTACATTGCAGGCGAGTATGGAGCTGATTGGCTTTTGCGTGCCATATCGCCAAAAGTCCGCGAAAAGTGGGCAGACAGGTATAGCGTCAGAGATAATGCACGGAAGATCTTTGACAAAGAATTGGATAAGCTGGCGACGATTGCTGCGAAGAAAATCCCCGCATTGAAACCTGACGTTAAACTTTTTGCTTTTCACGCGAATGACGAAGAAAGTAAAATGAAAGAAGGATTGGATCATCCGGACCAAGTGAAGATTTACAAGATTGGATTGACTACCGATAAATGGAAGCAGGAGGGAACGACAAGTGAGCCGACGAAGTTTGGTTATATCTGGGCGAGCGATCTTACTGACGACCACTCATATTGTCATCTGTACCTGTTCCGGCTTACCTTAAGTACGTTTGGTGCCGAGAAGCTCTGCAGGGCTTCGATGTACGAAGATACGATCGTTGGATGTCCTTAATGGTAAGATCGGTTTTAAGCGCAATGTTCAGAGAAGGTAAATGCGCTGCCCTAGTTTATCTTTCTTTTCTTCAGTGGTGGGATAGTCCGTTAGTAACTTCCTGTTGATTGAAGCTTTATCCTCGACAGAATGACATAGCTTCACATCAGAAGAAAATAAGATTCACCAGACCCCACAGTATTAACCCTGGCCCAAGCAGTTTGAAAAAATTTTTCCTTTTTTTCTTAGCCTCAGACGACATATTTGTAAACGGCCAGATCACTTCATAACCCGTAAGAGTAACTATGGCACCAAAAACTATATTAAAAACAGGAAAGAAGAGCTCACTCATAATTTGTTATGAATACAGTGTACCGACGCAAGATATGTATTAAAGTGACAGGGGTTGGCGGCCTTTAAACGTGTGCTGAAGAGCTCATAGTTTTGTGATGTACAAGATTTTAAAAAAATAGCTTGTTATAATCTGAAAGGGCAATTTACAACCCTAAGGAGTACAATAAGATCTTGGGTCATATGGAAATATTTTATGGGAAACAGGAAATTAAAAGTTATCCCAAATCTGCCGGCTACCTGTATGACAGGTAAAGAGTAACGGAAATGCGTTTTGCTGAGGTGTGGATATTGAAGGTTTGGCTTCAATATTGGGCATTCTAGTCGACCTGATGTTAAAGTAAACTCGATTGTTATCCGCAATGCTAGCAGCTCTACAGAGTAGAATCAAGAACCCTGGGTGGATAATCCATCTTAATATATTTTTTAACTCCCTATTGTCGGCTGAAATGTTTCCCGTATTGCTTTGGGAACAATTAGATTTTTGGACGGCCGATTAGAGGGAGCGGCAAATGCAAGAGGATATATTAACTTTGGCTTTCTGAAAACCTTTAAATGATATCTCTGATTCAAGCCATAGAGAAGGTTGAGCACGAATTGACGAGGATGACATTAAGTGGCTCACCCCAGATGAGCATAATGAAAGGTAGAACCATTGAACGAGAATTTGGTTGGATTTTCTTTTACAACTCCACAGAATATTTAACCACTGGAAATCCCTCTTCTATGCTTGCTGGAAATGGACCTTTAATAGTGGGCAAAAGCGATGGACAATTATATCATACCGGTAGTGCTCAACCTTTAGAATTTTACATCAAGGAAATATTCGCGAATAACATGCTGTTTAGACATTGATAAACTCAACACCAATTTGCGGCATATCACAATCGTTTGATCAACTGCGGAAAGTAGTGTAGCGATTGTTGAAACGAAGACCAGGACATTGAAACCATTGCCGATAGTCAAGAGAGAAGAAGCAATCAATCGTCCGCTTTCGTTTAAATCATCTGCGAACTCTAACATTTGCGGGCCTGATTTCAGATCGACTACTTATTGGAACCCGATTGTGACAACGGATGACAATGAGTACCCCAAAAGTTCAAAAAGACTTTACTTTTCAGACTGATGCCAGGTAAGCAGGGGATGACCTTGAACTGAAAGTGACATAACCTATTTACCCTGTTCGCTCTTCGTTCAATTTCGGACGACACGATTTTTCAATAGCGCGATTATCAATCAAAAAGGCAATTTATCGATGGCACGATTGTAGTCTAGTCACCACCAAACCTGCCGCCCTATGCTCTTCAACTACCTCAAGGTCGCCGCCCGCGCGCTCATCAAAAAGAAGACTTTCACCGTAATAAATATTGCCGGCCTTACAGTCGGTGCAACTGCGTCGCTTCTCATCTTCCTCTATGTACAAGGTGAAATTTCGTATGATAAACAATTCCCGGATTATCAACGGACATACCGGATGATCGAGGACAGGATCTATCCTGATCGCGTCGCGTTTTTCAGCATGATCCCTCCCGGTTTTGCGACGGTGCTCGCGGATGAGATCCCTGAAGTTGAGATTGCCACGAGGCTCGTGGGTTTCACCAACTTTCCAGCCAACGTACGGCTCGACGACCAGGTATTCTCGGAACATTACATCTTTGGGGCCGACTCGAATTTTTTTGAAGTCATGCCCTATCACTTGTTAAATGGAAATAAAAAAGAAGTGCTTCGTGATCCGAATACGATAGTGCTCACCGAAGAAACAGCCACACGATACTTTAACAAGGCCGATCCAATGGGCAAACGCCTCACGATCGACGGCGCAGAATTCGAAGTCGTAGGCATCATGGAAAATGTTCCTGCGAATTCTCATATGAAGTTCGATGCCCTCACTTCTATCGACCGTTTTCCCTTTATTCAACAATCGAGCTTCTACATTGCAGGTTCTTATACATATGTAAAATTAAACCCTGGATCCGATCCTTCTGCTGTCGAAAGTAAGTTCGCTCCGATTGTTGAAAAATATGCCGCAAGTCAGATCGAACGTGAAGTGGGTGTGGCTTTCAAAAAGTATATAGAGAACGGAAACGGATATAAGTATTATCTCCAACCACTCGAAGACATTCATCTTACTTCTCATAGACTCAACGAGATCAAGGCCGGAGGAAGCTTAACCGCTGTTCGAGTGCTGAGCTTTATAGGCGTTATGATCCTGGTGATCGCGGGTATAAACTTCGTTAATCTTGCAACGGCGAGATCCGCCGAACGCGCCCGTGAAGTTGGAGTCAGAAAAGTTTTGGGTTCCAGGAAACGTCAGCTGATCACACAATTCCTTTCGGAGTCGTTGACGATTACGATGATCAGCATGATACTGGCAATCGTTCTGCTGGAAATCATCCTGGCCGGGTTCAATAATATGTTCAATACACGGCTCGAGTTCAATATCTTCAATAACCCTGCGATCGTTGGAGCAACGCTCCTGGTAACACTCTTACTAGGCATCGTTGCCGGGTTATATCCTGCACTCTTCATTTCTAACCTCAGACCAGTGCAGGTCTTGAAAGGAAAATTCAGGACTTCAGGCAACGGCAGATTCCTTCGAAATGGCCTCGTTGTATTTCAATTCAGCGTTTCCATCATCCTGATCTGTGCAACGCTCGTTGTCTATGACCAATTGGATTTCCTTCAGAATAAGATCCTCGGGTTCGACAAAGAGGACATCCTGGTTATCAATCACACGAGCACTGGTGCGCAGGCAAAGATCACGCAGGATCAGATACGACAGATGCCTGGTGTTTTACAGGCAGGTTTCAGTAATACAGTCCCCGGCGGATATTTCTACGGACTAACTTATAAAATACCCGGCTCCGAAGAAGCCTTTACCACGAAGGGCATGCAGATTGACGATGAGTATGCGACAACGATGAAGTTTAATGTTATCCAGGGCAGGGCTTTCAGCCCGCAATTTGATGATTCGTTAAGTGTAGTCCTCAACCAGCGCGCAGTGGCAACGATGGGACTGAAAGATCCTATCGGTACTGTGCTCACGCACTATCCTCAAGGGCAGAACGCAATACCAATAAAGGTTACCGTTGTTGGCGTCGTGGAAGACTTTCATTATGAATCGTTGCACACGGCGATCGCCCCGTTGGTTATTCACAGCACAGAAGGTCAATATGGAAATGCAAATCTGCTGGTGGTGAAAGTCGATCACAAGTCCACTCAACAGGTATTACGTACCATCGAATCGAAGTGGAAAGAGTTCGCTCCAAACGAGCCTTTCATTTACAGTTTTATGGATGGAAGATTAAACGAGCTCTATGCCGATGAAAGCAGGTCGGGTAAATTATTGATGATGTTCAGTGTAGTGGCCATAGTCATCGCCTGCGTCGGCCTGTTCGGATTGGCCGCGTATATGGTAAATCAACGAACCAAAGAGATAGGCGTCCGAAAGGTACTTGGTGCTTCGGTGTCCAGCATTGTCGGACTGCTATCGAAGGATTTTTTCCGGCTCATAGCAATAGCGTTGGTGATCGGGATCCCTGTCTCGTTACTCCTGGTACAGCAATGGCTCGAGTCTTTCGCGTACCGGGTACCATTGTCTGTTTTTACGTTTTTAATTGCAGGAATCGTCGTGATGTTTTTCACAGCGATAACAATCAGTTACCAGGCCATACACGCCTCACTTTCGAATCCGGCGAATAGCCTGAAGGAAGAATAGATCCCAATACGACCCATCTATAAAAAATCCCCAAATTCTACCCCTTCCCCCATGAGAATTCCCTTCTCCCTGTCTCTACCTTGTAGTAGAGAAAAATGCATTACACATTTCAATCAATTAAGTGGGGGGCCAGCCAGCGTATCGTAGTTTGGGGTCGCTGGGTCGTGCTCTCCCTCTTTTTTCTTTTTTCGTGCAGCACCAGGCCGTCGCAAGCACAGGGCAACGGCGAAATAAATCCAGCCTGGCAGAAGATCGGCCCCGGCGGCGGCGGCGCAGTTTTCATCCCTACATTTTCATACGAAAGCACCGACCGATTTATTTTGAGGTGTGATATGACCGGAGCATATACTACCACCAATGGTGGCAACTCATATGCCCAGGTAAATTATCCGAATGGATCGCAGTCGTTTGCTTATGATCCTCATCACAGTGAAACGATCTACATCGGATCTTCATCCCTCAACCGGTCTGTTGATGGCGGCAAAACATGGGAGCGAATATTTCCGAGACAAGAAGATGTTCTCAGTGAAGAATTTAAAGGCGACCACGCCACATTCCATTTAAAAGTAACTTCACAATCACAATACAATACCGAAAGCCCTGAGATCCATCGTATCCGCGTAGATCCAATCAATAAAGATGCGATCTACTTCAGCATGGGGAAATCGTTTTACTATTCTACGGATTACGGAAAGACATTCAAGCGCAACGATCTTCAGTACCCGATCGATTTCATTTACACCAACCGCGGTGACCTGAAGAACGATGTTCTTTTATTTACATCGAATGGCACTGCCACATTCAATAAGCAATCCGAAGCGATCGAAGAAAAGCAATTGCCCGCCGAAATGTCCCCCGCATTTTCATTTACTGCAGGCACGATCAAAGACAGCGACCATGTTATTATCTACGCACTTCACCAGGATCAATCAAAAACTGTCCAGGAAGAGTTCGGCTATACCGAGCTTTGGAAGTCGAACGACAGAGGAGCAACGTGGACGAAAGTTGACGATCAGATTATCAATAATGATGTCAACAAAATAAAGCCGAGCTATTCGATGGTATCGTGCTCAGAATTTGATGCTGCCCATGCTTATGTTGTCTGTAACCGCTATGAAGAAGGCAAGCCGGGCAAACGGCGGCACTGGTATGGAGCTTTGAAAACGAGCGACGGCGGCAAGACATGGAATTGGGTTTGGAAGGGTGGCGGCGGCTCCGGGCAATATGCTGTAAAAGACGGCAGCGACCCAGCAAACCTCAATGATGCCTGGGTTCAGAAGGCTTTCGGTGGCGAATACATCCGGCTGATCGATGTCGGTGTTTCACCCATCAACGGCGACGTCGCTATTGTAACCGATTGGTACAGGACCATGAAGACCACCGACGGTGGCAAAAAATGGAATGGTATCTACAGCAAAGCAGCGAAAGACGATTCATATGTAACGAACGGACTGGACGTAACAACAGCCTATGGCGTTCACTTCGATCCATTCGATAGCTTACACATCGCGATCAGTTATACCGACATAGGTTATCACCATTCATTCGATGGTGGCAAAAGCTGGACACGCTCTGCCGACGGAATTCCACCGCAATGGCAAAACACCAACTACTGGATGGCCTTCGATCCGGAAGTGAAAGGCAAAGTCTGGTCTGTGTGGTCGAGCCTTCACGATTTCCCGAGGGGCAAGATGACGCGCGACCCACGCTGGAAAGAACGCGCACACGGCGGCGTTGCCATATCGAACGATGGAGGCAAAACATGGAAGACATCGGTCCAGGGAATGGGTGATAACTCCGCCACAACATCGATTGTTGTTGACACGAAGTCGCCCGCGAACAGACGCACTTTATACGCAACGGTCTATAACAAAGGGGTCTTCAAATCGACCGACGACGGAAAGTCGTGGACACTGAAGAATAAAGGCATCGGTGATAATACCTGCGCTTTCGAGATCACATTAACTCCGAATGGAACACTGTTTCTTGTTGTAAGCCCGACTCCGGTGCATAAAGATGGTAAGGCCGGAAAAGAATTTTATCCAGGTGCCGTTTACAGATCAACCGACGGAGCAGAAACATGGAAGCCTCTCGTCATCACCAACAAGCCATTTATTTTCCCAAACGGAATTGAATTCGATCCAAAGGATCCCAACCGCATCTACCTGGCGTGCTGGTCGGATATCACGCTGTCAGACCTCGTCGGAAGAGCAGCTGCAGGTGGCAATATTAATTTGAAGTCCGAAGGCGGAATTTTCAGATCGGAAGACAATGGAAAAACATGGACACCGGTCTTCGACAGGGATCAATACGTTTACGATGTTACCGCCGATCCAGACCATGATGGACGTTTGTATTGCAACACGTTTAACCAGGCAGCATATAGAAGCGATGACTTTGGCACGACCTGGAATAAGCTCGCCGGTTACGATTTTCATTGGGGGCAACGTGCCGTTATCGATCAGACTCATCGCGGCAAGATCTATCTCACGACGTTCGGATCGAGTGTGTGGCATGGTACTCCCGTTGTCGATTTGAAAGAGAAGAAATGGGGCTACGTTGGAGCGGGTGGAGGAGGAGCAATGTTTCATCCGTCGGTGAGTCCACACAACAACGATCTCGTGTTTGTAAGCTGCGATATGACCGGGGCATACACGACTACAAATGGCGGAGCATCGTGGCGGACATTTAACTTACGCGGGGTGGTCGACTTCTATACCTTCGATCCGTCCGATGCAAATGTGATCTATGCGAACGCTGGTGCATTGTTTCGAAGCAACGATGCCGGCCTGACATGGAATGTTGTTTATCCTGATGCCTCTGAGATCGAAAAAGTTGTTTCGAAAGGCGATCATGCCGAAGAAGTGATCGTAACCAAAGATCACGTTAATAAAAGAGTGCGTGCTCTCGCGGTCGATCCCGCCAACCCGAAAAATTTGTATGCAGCAATCTCCGTTGGCGAAGAAACGGCATTTTACTCATCGAATGACAGCGGAAAGACATGGGCCAAGGAACAAAAGCTTACTGATGGTGCTCAGAAGATCTTCTTGTCGAACGGAAGTATTTACGTTGCAGGCAGAAATTCAATAACGGTAAAAGCGAATGGATCATGGCACGTGAATAAAGGACCGGCCGGTATCAGGCAAATGACTGCCGTGTCCGGCGGTTACGATCGCAGCACCGGTAAACTTTATATCTATGCGATCTCGGGGAAAAGTTATTTCAATCCCGATGGTGATGCGTCCGGAATTCATTTGACCGACGATGGTGGAATAACATGGCGAAATGTACAGGATGGTCTGCTGAAGTATCAACTGCCTGGCTCAGAGTTTCCCGAATACAGGGCCGTCGCCACCAGCGACAATCACCCGGAAACGATTTACATCTCCTACAATTCATTTCGCATTCATAAGGATTCCATTGCCTTTGGAGTTGCGAAGAGTGAAGACTTCGGCAAAACATGGAAGTTGTCGTGGAGGGACGTGAGCGTCGATCATAACCAGGTAGCATCTAAAAATTTGAGCGATGGATGGATCAACGAACGTTTCGGTCCCACATGGGGTGAAAATCCTTTTTCATTGGGTATCGATCCACAAAATCCTGATATCTGTTATGCTACCGACTTCGGTCGTACTCTCAAAACATCTGACGGCGGGAAGCATTGGGACCAAGTCTATACCAGGAGATCGGACAACGGCTGGACATCAAGAGGACTCGAGGTTACAACGAGCTACCAGGTTGCCTTCGATCCTTTCGATCTGCAGCATTGTTTCATCGCAACTACAGACGTTGGTCTGATGGCGAGTAATGATGGCGGTAAGAGCTGGAACAGTGCCACAAATAAAAACGGAATTCCCGATCGATGGCAGAACAGTACCTATTGGATCATCGCCGATCCGAAGGTGAAAAATAAAGTATGGGCGGCTATGAGTGGCACGCACGATCTTCCGCGACCTAAGATGTGGCGAAGAAAAGGTATCGCCGATTTCAAAGGTGGAATTGTCGCGAGCGATGATGGTGGAAAATCATGGCAGGCGGTCAGTAAAGATCTTGGGGAAGCTGCGGTCACACATTTATTACTCGATTCAGCGAGTGATCCATCTTCACGCACTATCTACGCCTGCGCTTTTGGAAAAGGTGTTTACAAATCGGTTGATGGAGGAAATACCTGGACGTTGAAGAACAACGGCCTTCCCAAAGAGCCGTTTGCATGGCGCCTGGAAAGCAGGCATTCGGATAAAACATTATTCCTCGTATTGGCGCGACGAAGCGACGATGGAAGCATTGGAAATGAAAAAGACGGGGCCGTTTATAAATCAACGGATGGCGCCGCCACGTGGACGAAGGTGACCTTGCCTGAAGGAACGAACGGACCGATGACATTGAAAGTAGTTCCGCGACACCCTGGTACTCTGTTATTATCCGCATGGGGACGAGCAACGAAAGATCCTTATTCACCCGATACTGGCGGAGGAATTTTCAGATCGCAGGACGATGGCAAAACGTGGACGCCTGTACTTAACCAGGATCAACATATCCACGACATCACTTATGATAACCGGATAGATGTCTTTTATGCCTGCGGATTTAATGGCTCTGCGTACCGATCGACGGATGCCGGCCAGTCGTGGCAACGGATCCGCGGATATAATTTCAAATGGGGCAAGCGCGTCGAGCCCGACCCCAGGGATCCCGAAAAAGTTTATATAGTCACATTCGGCGGAGGTGTCTGGTACGGGCCTGCCCGTGGCGATGAAAATGCCGCCGAGGACATCGTAACGAAGGAATTATCCTTTCAGCGATAAATTTTATTCTCATCCATGAGATTTCGTCCCTCCAGGTCTCTTACCTGTAAACGGGCGGCGTCAACCTCTTCCAACCATGGATTTTTCTAGTTACACGACGAAGGATTTTGTGCTGAATGAGTCTTTTCAGAAATGGGTTCTCGACCCTGACGAGGAGACGCGTGCATCGTGGAACAGCTGGATGATCAAAAATCCAGAAAAGGCTGAAGCGATCGAAGAAGCGAGAACGGTACTGCAAGGCATTCGAAGTGTACTCGACAAGAATGCCGAGTGCGATGCCGACCAGGTTTGGGCACGAATATCGCGCGACATAAATACCTCCAAATAAACCTTGTTAATGAGAAATGTATGATCAAACTATTACAAAAAAAGACGAGGATCCTTCTCTGGATTTCGCTTTGCGGACTATGGTGCTATCAGCCCGTATTCGCTAATGCGTTCTGGCAGGATCGTGTAATTACCGGTACGATAAAAGCCGAGGATGGCACCCCACTTCCCGGCGCTACTGTCGTTGAAAAAGGTTCATCAAATGGATCTACTGCCGATGCCGATGGAAAATTCAGTTTGTCGATCGGCACAGATGCTTCAACGATCGTGGTTACGTTTATCGGCTATGCAACCCAGGAGATAGCAGTCAACAATCAGTCGTCGTTCGATATAACACTGAAAGAAGATACGCAGACACTGAATGAAGTGGTTGTAACTGGTTACGGAAACGTACGCAAAAGCGACTATACAGGTGCCGTGAGCTCTGTTAAAGGTGAAGACCTCGCACAACTTCCGCTGCAGCGTGCCGACCAGGCATTGCAGGGACGTGCTGCAGGTGTTGTGGTTGTAAACACCGACGGATCTCCCGGTGGAAATACATCGATCCGTATTCGTGGATCCAATTCGGTAACGGGCAGCAACTCTGCATTGATCGTTATCGATGGATTGCAGGGCGGTGATTTCAGGTCGTTGAACCCGAACGACATCGAATCGATGGAAGTTTTGAAGGATGCATCGGCAACCGCCATCTACGGTTCACAAGGAGCAAACGGTGTTATCGTGATCACCACCAAGAAAGGCCGCAGCGGTCCTCCCGTGTTCAATTACAATTTCAGCTATGGCGTTCAGCAGCTTCGTAAGAAGCTCGATCTCATGAATGCCGGTGACTTTGCGAGAACGACGAACGCATTCCGCGCAACACAGGATGCCAACGGACCACTCGATCCCCGTTTCACCGACGACCAGATCAAGCAGTTCGATGCCAATGGGGGTACCGACTGGCAGGATGAGATCTATCGCACAGGTGCAATGCAAAACCATCAGCTCTCCATCGGTGGAGGTGCCGAAAGGGTGAAATATTTTGTTTCCGGCGGATACCTCGATCAGAAAGGTATTCTTATCAACTCAGCATACAAGCGCTATTCGCTTCGTACAAACCTCGGAATAGACATCAACAAATGGGCATCATTCGGTCTGACTTATGCAGGAACAAAAGAAATCGGAAATTCTCCGCCGTTTGGAGAAGGCTCTGGCATTGTAGATCCGCTTGGTCAAACAACCGGAACGGCGCCCCGTTGGGCTCCGACAGTTCCTGTGTACGACGCCCTGGGAAATTACATTCTTAAACATCCAACAGGTTATGGCGCGGCCAACAGCTGGAACCCGGTTGCAAGTGCGAAAGAGCCTTTTGTCGAGAATAATAAGAACAGGAATCTTCTCAACGCATACCTGGATTTCAAGATCATCAAAGGCCTGACCTTAAGAATTGCAGGTGGCGCTACGATCGAGAACAACAATAACTACCGGTTCTTCAATTCGCTTACGTATGCAGGAGCGTCCGCTGCGCCCAGTCCCGGCGAAGGACAGTTGGTTGCAGGTACTTACGAGCGATATCAGAATACCAACCAGTTGACATACGACACGAAGATTGGTGATCATCACATTGTGGCTTCTGTTGTGGAAGAGCAAAATATCCAGAAGACAAAATCGTACCAGATCACGGGCGATGGTTATGTCAACCAAAATACGGGTGTCAACGATTTCGGATCTGCCGCACTCGTTACGGCTTCGTCATCTGTCGTGAAGCGCGTGCTTCGCTCATACATGGGTCGTGTCAATTATTCGTTTGCAGATAAATATGTGTTAACAGCTTCTTATCGCGCGGACGGATCTTCTGTTTTCGGAGCAAACAATAAGTGGGGCTACTTCCCATCGGTGGGTGCCGCATGGACCCTTTCAGAAGAATCGTTCCTTAAGGGAGTAAACGTGATCTCGACTATGAAGCTTCGTGGAAGCTGGGGCATTACCGGTAACCAGGCGATCAACCCTTACCAGACTATCGCACAGCTTACATCGATCGACGGCGACGGCGCACCGCTTAAGTATCCTTACAACGGACTTAGCGTGTCGGAAAATGCATACTACCTCGCTTTGCCTGCCAACAATAATTTGAAATGGGAGAGCACAGCACAGTACAACGTAGGTGTCGACTTCGGCTTCTTTAACGGACGCCTCACAGGTACATTGGAATATTACAACAAGAAGACGAGCGATCTGTTGCTTGCACGCACCCTTCCGGCTTATACGGGTTATACCAGTATCATCAGCAACGTAGGCTCGATGCAGAACAAAGGTATCGAGATCACCATCGCTGGAAATCCTTTGGTAGGCGCAGTAAAGTGGAACACTGGATTCACTTTTTCGGCGAACAGGAGCAAGGTGTTGAATCTCGGTGAGCTTAGTAAGCTCGAGTTCCGCACAACAACAGGTGGTGGCTATAACTTCTCTTCCAGCGGACGCGCCCTCCTCAATTTGAATGTCGGACATCCTCTCGGTGAAATGACAGGATACCAGGTTGCGGGTACATGGAGTGAAAGCGAAAAAGAACAAGCCGCTGCTTTCGGTCAGCTTCCCGGCGATCAAAAGTATGTCGACAGAAATAACGACGGCAAGATCACCAGCGCCGATCTCACTGTGATTGGTCACGCACTTCCGAAATTCATCTTTGGATGGACCAACACGGTAACGTATAAAAATTTCGACCTGAACTTCCTGATCCAGGGATCATACGGCAACGATCTTTTCAATGCCGGACGAATTCGTTTGGAGGCGCCGGGAGAAGGAACAAGCACTGCGCTCCTCGACAGGTGGACTCCAACAAATCAGAACACGGATATACCTGCGTTTATCAATCAATCGGTAAGAACTGCTGCTAATCTCCCGACGGGCAAGATAGATTCAAAATTGGCTGGCCGCACCGACAACAGGACAAGTCGTTATGTGGAAAATGCATCCTATGCACGCCTGAAGAATATTACACTCGCCTATAACCTGCCCAACGCTTTTGGGTCGAAGATGAAGCGACTGCGTGTTTACGTGAGTTGTGCAAACCTGTTTACGATCACTAAATACACAGGGTATGATCCTGAAACCAGCTCATTCAACAACAACGATGCACGCGCGGGTATAGACTTTAGCAACTATCCGACAGCTAAGACCTACACAATGGGTATCGATCTCACTTTTTAAAATAATGATATGAAATCAGTAATAACATTCATACAAACAATTGGTAAGGCAAGAATGATGGCCGCCGGCCTGATGTTACTTATGTCTTGTCAGAGCCTCGATGAAATGCCTCCGGGCATAGCGACGCCTTCCACGTTCTATACAACGATCGAACAATGTGAAGCTGCGTTGGCCGGAGCCATGGCACCGCTATGGGGATGGTACGTGAGTCCCGGTTACGGAGAAGGTAACGGCTTTAGTGCATACTTTGGTAACGACGATCAGTTTGAAGGTGGCGATCTCAATATCCCCGCAAACTACGGCGCGTCCTTGTGGACCGGTCATTATAAATCTATCGCCAACATCAACAGCCTGCTCGCTGCTATTAAAGGCGGTTCGCTTGCAAAATTTGAACAGGATCAAATCGATGAAATTGTTGCCCAGGCAAAATTCATAAGAGCCTTCAACTATTTTTATCTCGTGAGAATGTTCGGCCCTCTTCCGCTTATTACGGAAGACACACCAGACCCGGTAAAAACTCCGCTCACAACCAGGACTTCAGTTGCAGGTGTGTACGACCTGATCATTAGTGATTTCACTTATGCGATGGAAACACTTCCGTCGAAGACAGACCTCGACGGTGCCAACCCCGGAAGACCAACCAGCGGAGCGGCTACCGGATTTTTGGCAAAAGTTTATCTCACCATGGCCACGGCGCCTCTCAATGACGTGAGCAAATACGCCGAAGCCGAAAAGATGGCCAAGAAAGTGATCGATAGCAACGAGTATGCACTGATCGACGGTATCTGGAATGTATTCCTTCGTCAGAATAAGGAAGGCTCTGAAACATTGTGGAGCTTTCACTCTACAGAGGACGATCCGCAGACCGACATGAATACCGGCAAGCCTGGCGAGATCGACGGCTACGACGGAGATCTCGTATCGATCCATTTCGATACGACTTTCGTTGACCAGCCAAGGAAAGACGCGTACATCCTCCGATACCTGGATATCGACGGAGAAACTGTTCCGTATACCGACTTCGATACCGGCCTTCCCTATGTGAGAAAACTATACAATGAACCGTATGTGTCCCGCGACGAAGGAGCGGGTGGAAGCTCGGCAGATCATTTCATCTTAAGATATGCCGACATACTTTTGATCTATGCCGAAGCGGCGAACAGGACACACAATGGTCCGACAACGGAAGCGGTTGACGCGATCAACGCCATCATCGATCGTGCTAACGACGGCACCGGTGTTGAAGAACTCGCCGACATCGGTATGACGATGCAGGAATTCGAAGATAAAGTGATCCAGGAAAGAGCATGGGAGCTTTGCTTCGAGCTGGGCGACCGTTGGTTCGACCTCGTGAGAAAAAGAATCCTCGATGTTGCAAATGCCGATACGCCGGACGCTCTCGAGAATTTTTCCGAAGACGATTACCTGTTCCCTATTCCGGATGCCGATGCCGTTTACATCGGGCAAAATCCTGGTTATGAATAACCTTTGTTTGAAGTCTCCCGAAAAGTCCTGCCTCGCAGGACTTTTCTTTTATTTATTGTTTGGTAACGCCGTCGCTCAAGACCTCAGGCTTCTCGATTGGAAACCAAAGAGTCAGCTTGTTGTACATCGGACTAATATCACGAAACCGAAATACCCGGTGATCGATATACACAATCACCTTGGTGAACTCGAGAATACCGGGACGTACCTTAACGAAATGGACAAAGCGGGAATAGCGGTATGTGTCAGTCTCGATGGACATTCGCGCGACGACTTTTATAAAGAACATTTGAAGAGATCAAAGTCTGTTTCCAATGACAGGTTTTTAGTATTCTTTGCTCCTGACTGGGAAAAGATCGACGAACCAAACTTCGGAACAAACGAGGCGAAACGACTGGAGGAAGCAGCTAAACTTGGTGTACGTGGACTGAAAGTTTTCAAGTCGCTCGGACTCACCATCAAAGACAAGTCCGGTAAGATCGTTGCCGTAGACGACCCGAGGCTCGATCCGATCTGGGCGAAGTGCGGCGAGCTGAAGATCCCCGTGATGATCCACGTATCCGATCCCAAGGCGTTCTTTACTCCCGTCGATCAGTACAACGAACGATACGACGAACTCGCAGAGCATCCGGACTGGTCCTTTTATGGGAATGGTTATCCTGCAAAGCAAGAGATTCTCGCCCAACGAAATCGCGTGCTCGCAAAACATCCGAACACAACATTTATTGGCGCGCACATGGGAAATCTTCCGGAAGATCTTACCATCCTCGGTACATGGTTAGATAAATTTCCTAACTTCTATGTCGATATCGATGCGCGGATCAGCGAGCTTGGAAGGCAACCTTACACGGCCCGCAAGTTTTTGATCAAATACCAGGATCGTGTGTTGTTCGGATCAGACACACCTCCCGATGCACATGCATATAGCGTGTACTACAGGTTTCTTGAAACCGACGATGAATATATAGATCCGGCAGAAGGACATCACCTCCAGGGAAGATGGATGATCTATGGACTTTACCTGCCTGATGAAGTGCTGGAAAAGATTTACAATAAGAATGCGAAGAAGCTTCTCGATGTTGCCCTCTATAAATAAATATGCAATTACACTCCTGCTGGTGGTTTCGGCAATCAGTATCAGCAAGGCGCAATATCATGTGAAGAAAACCGCCGACTTCGAATTGAATGGCGACAGTTCCGTCAACGCCTGGACAAGTGCAGATTGGGTCCAACTTCCCGTCACAGAAGGTCAGGATATGCGGCAGACAAAAGTTAAAACCCTCTATTCAAACACCGGCATTTATTTTCTTTTTTATAACGAGGATAAAAAGATCACGGCGACGAAGACGCAGGATTTCGACAAACTGTGGCTCGAAGACGTTGTGGAAGTTTTTCTCTGGCCCGATACAACTCAAACAGTATACTTCGAATACGAGCTCTCGCCGTTGAATCATGAGTTACCGATCCTTGTGCCGAATTTGAATGGGAAATTTTTCGGGTGGCTCCCGTGGGAATATTCAGGTGACCGGAAAACAAAGCATATGACTAAAGTGAGAGAGACAGCTTGGACAGCCGAATTTTTCATTCCTTATAAGTTGCTGATACCACTCAGCAATGTGCGACCGCAGAAAGGAACTACATGGAGGGCAAATTATTATCGCGTCGATTACGATAATAGCAAGTCAGTTGACTGGTCCTGGAAGAAGACAGAAAAGACGTTTCACGAATTCAGAAAATTCGGGACGCTGATATTCGATTGAGTCTATATTACTCGATGGTAATTGTACCCAGCGGATGCCATCCTGATGCATCGATATCTTTTATCGCCATCCGCACAACAGGCTTGTTGTTTGAATCGACGATCGCACAACTGAAGCTCACTTTCCCCTTTTGAAAATTTTGCGGAACTGTGAGTATATCCGTAAACGTGGTATAGAAAGGCATCCATTGACGAATATCTTGCGAAGAGTGATAAATGTACTCGTTGCTTCCCTGCGTAAGCCTGATGGCGAAAGTATATTTTTTATAGATCGGAGCAACCCCTTCGTTGTCGATTGTCGTGTTGATGACGAGTTCTTTCCCTGCCGACGCTTTACGAGGCACGGTCATATTGTGAATATAGAAATTGTATCCCAGCTTCTTATTGAATTCCATGATCTTCGGCATCCAGGCATCAGGGATCTTAATAGACTTGGGCATGAACACCGACGCATGATATCGTAAGGCGGTCTCGAGGATCTTATCGATGTCATACCCTTCTTCATACCATGAAGCTACAGAACCGCATGTCTCGAGCGTGACGGGTGCAGTCTTCCATTTTTCCTTCAGTCCGTCGAACTCAAACAATGTCGGATACGCAACATACATGTGATTCCAGTTATGTTGTGTCGTATCCCGTTTGCGCCAACCGGCTTTGCTCATATCTCCGAAGCAGTCCACCCGCCAGCCCACAGCTCTGTTTGTTTGTTCCGACGCATACTCGGCGCCGGGTGATCCCACCATCAGGATCAACGTGGTGGTTGGAAATGCCTGGTAATAGATATCTACAAGCTTGCGTGCAGTTTCATATGTTGCGTTTCCTCCCATCTCGCCCCAATCTCCACCATAGGCAAGATCGACGCTCTCGAGGGTTGGGTTACCGTCGAGTCGTTTGCCCAACGCCTTGATGAAGTCGCCCCAGTATTTCATATATCGCGGATCGTTGTGATCCGGTATTGCGAAGCCGCGCCATTTTTGATGAGGCTCATCCCTGCGGGCACCGGTCTTCCAATACCAGGCCGGTGTATCATCTCCGGAGAACGGTTGAAATCTCAACTGCAAAGTTTGTCCTCGTTGTGCTGCAGCTGCGAGCGCGTTCTCTATCACATCGAACCGGATCTTTCCGGGCTCCGGCTCGAGATCTTTCCAAACCCACCGGATGTATGCAACGCGGCTTGGCGGATAGCCAGCCGGTTCTTTGATCTGCTGGGGCGCTTTGTCGAATGTCAACGGTGCCTTGCTGTCGTCCCACTTCATTCCAGGGTATAGATCTTCTCCGGCTAATCGTTGAAATGTGGCCGTTCCTTTATGAGGATTGTTGATGTAACCGTCTTCATGTGGAGGTCTTATGAATTGAACAATTTCTCCCGGATCGAAATTATTGAGGTGCGGATCGAAATAACGAATGGAATCACGGCCCTGACCGAACGCGCCGGCTATCGGTGCGGTGATCATCATTAACAACACGATTTTTTTCATATCGAGGCTTATTGAAGGAGTTCTGCGATTGCAAAATAACTTGTCAGCAATCCAAACAGGAAAACACAAACGATGCCGAAGTTCATGACGGGAGTTGCGATATGGTCGCCCATCAACGATCTCTTATTGATCAAAATTAATATAGGTAAAGTGACTGCCGGGAGTATGAGCGCCTGGAAGGCCTGTGAAAAGATCATAATGAATGGAGGATTGCGATCTATGAATAAAAAGCTGCTTCCAACGATCAAAGAGATCACTGCAGGGATCCTGAAGACCTTCGACTTCATATTCTTCGGTTGCTGTGTGTAATCGCAAATAAGCCACGGTGCAATCAGGATTATGGGAAACACTGTCGATAACGCCGCACCCAGTATGCCGAGAATGAGAATAAGAGAGGCAACCTTACTGCCAAGCGGCTCAAATAATTGGACGAGCTCGATGGTGGTGTTGAGCTTTAATCCCATAAGATGCAATGTTCCAGCCGCTACAGCCATAATGATCGCACTTAGAAACAACATCATTGCCGACGATACAAACGAATCGCGCTTTTCATTTTTAAGATCCGCGATCGTCCATCCCTTTTCAGACACAACAATACTCCTGATCACGAACAATGCAGCGGAACACGTAGTACCTGCCATCGCCGCGATCAACCCGAGACTTCCTTCCTCGTGAGGAATACTCGGAGCCAGTCCGAGAAGTATTTGCTTAAGGTCCGGCTTCAACATCACAAACACGCCAATGAAACACAAAGCCATGATAACGACCAGCACCGTAAGGATCTTTTCAAATACCAGGTAGTTGCCGAACCAGAGCAGGAAGAACAACAATATATCGATCACAATGGTGATGGATGTCTTACTGACTTCGACTGAAACGCCCAGTATCCTGAAAGCCGCCTGCAGGAGATCTACGGAAATACCCATGATACCCATCAACGCGAGTAACTCGCCGATCACGAGGGCAATCATGATGTAGATAGCGATGATCTTCCCATAACGAATATGAGTTTTGATGTTGAACAGCGATGTCGTCCCGGTAACGAGGGTAACTTGTCCATACGCTACCATCAGCACATAAGTAAATATGCAGGATAACAGCAGTGCCCAGAAGAGCGACATACCGTACTCGGCACCTGCCTTAGCCATCGTGGTGATACTTCCCGTCCCGATGTTGTATCCCATCAGGAATAAACCCGGCCCGATCAGGCTCAGAGCGAGAACGATCTTATTGGTGCTTTTCTTCTGCGCGCTCATTTTGCCTTCAGAAGTGATGAAGACTCCTTATCCAAAAACACCGTAGTGTTCTTATGATCACGCATGGCCGTTGCCGGAACTTCCGGACTGATCCCGGATTCCACGGTAAGCTGAACTGCCCTGGCCTTGCGTTGCTCCGGCACAACTGCAATGATGTGCTCCGATTTCAATATCTGCCTGATCGACATACTGATCGCTTTCTTAGGAACATCATCGAACGTGGCAAACCAGCCTTCACCCATCTGTTGCTTTCTGCAGGCTTCGTCCAGCGCAACCTGGATGTAGGGTTCTTCAGTTTTAAAATCTGCCGGCGGATCATTGAACGCAAGGTGGGAATTCTCTCCAATGCCGACGAATGCAACATCGATCGGATGTTTCTGAATAATCTGCTTCAATCGCTCACATTCTTTCGCAGGGTCACCTTCTCCACTGATATAATTAAAACTTCCCGGGTGAGTGAAGTCCACGAATCGTTCCTTCAAAAATTTCCTGAACGAAGCCTTATGATCTATCGATAACCCGATGTATTCGTCAAGGTGAAAACCATTTACCGCCTTCCAGTTGACCGGCAGCGTTACAAGATGTTTAAGCATTTCAAATTGCGCCGCTCCCGTTGCAAAGATCACGTTCGCCGATCCCTTCCGCGCGATCGCATCATTGATCAATTCCATTCCAAGCTTTGCAGCTTCCTTTCCACATTCTTCTTTGGTTTGTTTGATCACAAGTTTCATTACCGATGTTTTTTTATGTTTAAAATGATTTTATTCTGAAAGAAGATACATCCCAACGCCCGCGAAAACCACACCCACGCACAAAACCGCTCCCGGTATCACACGATAGAGTATCAGCGAGATCACGATCGTTATCAAAGGAGATAAACCGGTTACGGGAACCACAACGATCGCCTTCCCATACCGGATCGCATACACCAGCGTAAGGGCTCCGACAGCATTCAGCAAATGGATCATCGCTGCCAGGTAAGGACCTTTGTATCCGAAATTTATGGGCATCGAAAAGTCAGTCATCGCAATGGCAACCGGTATAAGCACAACGGCCGTGATCATCATGTAAAAGAAGATGCTCTCGGCTTTCATACTGTTGTTCGAAAACTTCATCGCATATGCCTGGATTCCCCAAAGTATGAATACGATCACGGAAAGAATGAGCCATGCATAACCAGTCGCTCCCTTCGCGGCCGACTGTTGCCAGGAAAGACAGAAGATAGCGATCAGCGCAACAATGATCCCGGTCCACTGCCGGCGTGTCGCCCGTTCACGAAGAAAGGATATTGAAAGAAAGATGGATAGTATAGGGAAGAGCGAGACGATCGGAAAAATGATATAGGCGGGTCCTTCTCTCAATGCCTGGAAAAGGATGAGTTGACCGCCAGCCCCCGTTAAACCCACGAGGCATCCCAAAAGAACAGACCGCCTGCTGGTTTCAAGTTTCCACCCTATATTATAGAGTGCTACAATTGCGCATGGTATCATCACGATGGCCCACGCCACGTAGCCCAATGTTGCGGGAAATCCGGCTTTCTCCGGGATTTCGATAAACGCACCCCAGATGCCCCAAAAGATCGTGGTGATGAGAGCATATAAAAGCCAGGGTTTTTCGAAAGGCATAAAACTCAATCGTAAGCAAATGAAAGTTATAAAACTTTTAATACTTTTCTTTTTATTTGATGAATATTACAAAATCTTGTGAATAATGAGACCATCCGGATATTTAGCTTTCGTGGCGTGCCTGTTCGCTTTAACAAAAGCGTTCCCCCAGTCGCCCTCGAAAATCAGCCAAGACGAGCGGGAACTACTCACGTATCCATACAGCGACCCCAGCCCTGTACCATTCATCGGCAAAACAGAAAGGATATATCCGTACACACTTTTCGAAGGGTATAGTAAAGCTCCCAAAAAACAAAAGTGGAAAGTGGTGAAGCTCGAGAACGACTACATCGAAGTATACGTGTTGCCGGAAGTGGGCGGGAAGATCTGGGGCGCCATCGAAAAATCGACCGGTAAAGAATTCATCTATCGAAATGAAGTCATCAAGTTCAGGAACATCGCCATGCGCGGACCCTGGACATCCGGTGGCATCGAATTCAACTTCGGGATCATCGGTCACCATCCTTCTACGTCCAGCCCAGTCGATTATAAACTCCTTACGAATACCGACGGCAGCGTTAGTTGCATCGTGGGCAATCTCGATCTTCCTTCACGCACAAACTGGAGCGTGGAGATCAGGCTTCCGAAAGACAAAGCATACATCGAGACCAATGCATCGTGGAATAATCCAACGCCCATTCACCAGGCATACTACAATTGGATGACCGCCGCAGCCGTCGTTTCCGACGACCTTGAATTTTACTATCCCGGAAAAATCGCTTTGGAACACGACGGATCTCCAACACCATGGCCAGTCGACAAAGAAGGGCGCGAGATATGGAAGTACAAAAACAATAACTATGGTACTCATAAATCCATTCATACGGTGGGAGAGTACAACGACTTCATGGCGGGATATTATCGACAGTCGAAGTTTGGTTTCGGCCATTGGGCGTTGTACGACGAAATGCCGGGACACAAGCTTTGGCTTTGGGCACTGTCGAGGAACGGCGGGATCTGGGAAGATCTGCTGACGGACTCCGACGGACAATACATGGAATTCCAGGCTGGTCGTCAGCTCAATCAATATCAGCCTTCATCTTCTTTAAAGAGTTCAATTACGCAGGTTCCGTTTGCTCCCGGCGTTACAGATCGTTGGGCGGAGCGCTGGTTTCCTATAAAAGATATCGGTGGTGTTAGCGACGTTTCTCCGTATGGTGTCTTGAATGTGAATGGCAAAGACATCAGTATAAATTCGTTGTCTTTTGTTGATGCAACGATAGAGGTAAGATCCAAAGGAAAGTTTGTTTACAGCGAGAAGAAGAGTTTTAAGCCGATGGATGTCTTTCATGCGAACATTGACGGCGATGAGGTCATTGTCAAAGAAATGGACCTGCGATTTACATCGACACCAGGAAATGAACTTGAGCGCCCGTTTGTGACGAGCTCTGCTCGTAAAGAGCTCACACACGATGAATTATACCGCCAGGGTGTGGAGTTGAAGGAAGCTCGTGACTATCGCAGGGCCATGAAAGTTTTCAGGCAATGTCTTACGCAGGATTCACTGCATTTCGGCGCACTTACTGATGTTGCTGAAATGAATTACCGGAGCGGGCTGTATGATTCCGCGCTGGTTGGTCTATCGACGGTATTGCGCCACGACACCTATCATCCGAAAGCTAACTACCTGGCGGGAATCTGTTATAGGGCAAAGGGCGATCTCATTAATTCGATCGAATCTTTTGGCTGGGCAGCGCGATCGATGGAATATAGATCGGCCGCTTATGCACAGATGTCGGCGGTGCAGATAATGAAGAATGATTTCGCACTGGCAGAACACTATGCAAAACTGGCTTTGGACTATAATAAATATAATGTCAACGCATTGCACACGCTTTTGATCATAAAGTCACAACAGGCTGTTGAATATGATAAGCTCGATCACTTTGTGCAATACGAAAAGGAATCGAACATATCTGCTCAGAATGAGTTTCCATATCAAACCTATATCGAAGTAGCTCTCGAATATTTGTCGTACGGCTTAAAAGAAAAAGCGATAGCGGTGCTGTCGAAGGCGCCGCAGACTTCCGAGGTAAAGATCTGGACAGCCTGGTTAAAGAACGATGCTCAACTATTGAAACAGGTTGCCGTTGAATCCCCTGCGTTTGTATTTCCGTATCGTACGGAGTCGATATCCGCCCTCCAGTGGGCCGTTTCCCGGGATGATAGCTGGAAGTTTAAATACTTTCTCGCGCTTAATTTTTATGCGCTTCAACGGGATAGAGAGGCTATGGATTTGTTTGCGGCGTGCGGGGACCAGCCGGACTATGCACCATTCTATCTGACGAGATCGATGCTGACGAAAGACCTCAAGGATCTCCAGACCGCGAATAAGATCGCGCCGGGCGAATGGAGAACGTGGACTTACCTGGTCGACTATTACGAAAAACACAGGATGTATGAAGAGGAGCTGACTTATGCACGCCAGGCTGCGCAGAAATTTAAAGATGATTATTCGTTGCAGTTTGCTTTTGCGAAAGCATTGTTGAATAATAAAAAGTATAAAGAGTCGATCCAGGTTCTCCAAAAGCTCGAGGTTCTTCCTTTCGAAGGTTCAGGAGAGGGCCACGAAGTTTATGAACAAGCATTGCTTTTACGCGCGGTAGAATTAATGGAAGGCAGGAATTACAAGGAAGCATTAAAGAACATCGCATTGTCGAAGGAGTGGCCTGAGAAACTCGGTGAAGGAAAGCCTTACGATGCAGATACACGCTTGCAGGACTACATGACCGCCCGTTGTTTACACAAGCAGCCGGATGTGAGTATTCAAACTCTTCGTGAAGCGTTTAAAGGAGAGAGATATAAAGAGATTACCGATCGGCTTTGGAAACTAGAACGGAGAGATTAAGCTTTTCGATGCTCTTCGAGATCAGGTTGTAGATCGAATCCACGCCGATGGCCATTGTCTCAGCTACTTCTTTGTAACTGAGATTTCCATAGAACTTAAGATAGATGGCCTCGCGCTCCCGCTTCGTTAAGCTATTCAGCGCCTTCTCTACCACCTGTCTTTGTTCGCGCTCCGTTTGATCTTCTATCATCTGGTGTTCACGACAGTTACTTACCAGCGGATCTTTCATTTTTTCTATATCGTTTTGCTTCGACCGGAGACTTAATGTTTGCCGCTTCAGCTTTCTCTGGATGGAGCTGATCAAATATGCTTTCACGGAGTTGGGCTGACTTAACGTTTCACGATTCTTCCATATCGTGATGAACAGGTCGTGAATACTGTCTTTAACAAGCTCGCGGTCGGCAGTTATGCGGAGACTGCAACGGTATAACACCTCGAAGTAGTTCTGATATAGAATGGCATACGCCTGCTTATCGCCTTTTTTAAATGCGTCCCATAAGGCCTCATCGTTACCATTGTATTCCATAACAGAAGCAGTTAGTGTTTCGAAACCTTTCAGGATGGTTTCGTTTCGTTATCCTAACAAATATATATAGATAATTTTCCTTTAAAGAAATATTGTGAAAGGAAAATTTACGGAATAGTAAGGATATGAAAGTAAATAGGCCCGCAATCGAGGCCGGAACGAAGGAAAAATTGCTCTTTCCTTCGGGATTTGAGGGGCAGGAAAGGGATTTTAAGGGATTCTTCAGGCAATAATGACTTCCACGCCCGCGTCGAGCAGGCGTTTTTTGTCATCTTCCGGGATCTTGCTGTCGGTGATCACCTTGTCGATCTGGTTGATCTGGCAGATAAATGCGAAGCTCCTCTTTTTGAATTTCGAGGAGTCGGCGAGAAGGATAACCTCCTTCGAAACTTCTATCATGAGCTCATTAAGCCTGGCTTCTTCCACGTTGGGAGTGAAAATCCCGTGCTTTGTATCGAGGCCATCGACGCCCAGAAAGGCTTTGTCGACATTGAAATTCCTGAGACTTTTTTCGGCCTGGGGACCTACCAGGGAGAGCATGTTCTTGCGGAGATAGCCACCGGGAATGATCATGTTAACATATGGCTTCACCATGAGCTGGTTGGCTATGTTAAGGGCGTTTGTGATTACCGTAAGATCCTGAAAATCAGGAAGATTCTTGACCATTTCCGCGGTTGTAGACCCGGAGTCGATGATGATCGTATCGCCCTCGCCCACAAGCTGCGCTGCCCGTTTTCCTATCCTGGCCTTCTCCGCATAATTGATCTTATGCTTGTCGGCAAGACGCTGGTCCAATCCAACGCCTGTCTCCATCTTGATGGCACCGCCGCGGGCACGGATCAGCATGTTCTTTTTTTCTAACTGGTCGAGATCGTTACGAATGGTAACTTCGCTGACTGAGAATTCCTTGCTAAGAGCGTCTACCAGCACCTCGCCAGACTCCGACAGTAATTCTAGTATCTTCTTTCTTCTGCTTACGGTGGATTCCTGGGTGCTGCGGGGCATAATGACCCGAAATAAGCAATTTATTTCGGAATCCTTAAACGTAATCAAAAGAAAGGTTTTTGAGATGAAAAGAAATGTTACGAAAGTATTTACATTTTTTATACTTTTGATCTGACGGCAGAACACGACTATGAAATACCTAGGCTTTGAAAAGTCCGCCCTCATCGAACAGGGGGCAATTCACACAGCAAGAGAGATCTCACAGCAGCCAGAGATCTGGAAGAAAGTATATGACGATCTTCTCAGGAAACATCACTCATTCCAGGATTTCCTTCAAAATGCGTTCAGCGCATCCGGCCGCATTATTCTTACCGGCGCCGGCACCAGCGCCTTCATCGGTCTCTCGTTGCGTGGCATCTATCAGCGTAAGACAGGTATCCTTACGGAAGCCATTTCAACGACGGATCTAGTATCTCATCCGCAGGATTATTTTGCTGCCGATGTCCCTACACTTTTGATATCCTTTGCGCGCTCGGGAAATAGTCCGGAGAGCGCAGCGGCCGTCGCGATTGCCGAAAGAATATGCAAGCGTTGTTTTCATCTTGTTATCACATGTAACCCCACCGGGGATCTTGCACGGCACCCGGCGAGAGAGAAGATGGTGTTCGCGCTTCCCGAAGAATCGAACGATCAAAGCCTGGCGATGACCAGCAGCTATACAGGGATGTTGCTCGCAGGGTTACTGATAGCCGACATTAAATCGATCTCTTTCGCGAAAAACACGATCGATACATTGATCAGGTATGGTGAAAAAGTGATCCGCTATTATGCCGACGACCTGAAGGAGATCGCACAAAAGGATTTTACCCGTGCCGTATTCCTCGGGTCTGGCCCGCTATTTGGAACGGCTACGGAATCGCATCTGAAATTGCAGGAGCTGACCGACGGCAAAGTGATCTGTAAGCACGATTCTTTTCTGGGTTTTAGACACGGTCCCAAAGCCGTCATTGATTCGCAGACTTTAGTTGTTTATCTTTTTTCTAACGATGCGCATGTTCTTCAGTATGAAAGAGATCTCGTGAACTCTATGAAAAAGGGAAATCGCCCGTTGTTGGAAATAGGTATTATCGAATCGCAGGTGCGCGACATCAAAGTTGAGCACATGTTCTATTTTTCTGAGAACGGTGCTTCACTACCCGAGGAGTTTTTGACGGTGTGCAGTGTGCTGCCCGCGCAAATAATCAGTTTCTTCAGATCGATCCATCTGGGACTTCGTCCGGATTCGCCTTCGGATTCTGGCGCGATCACCCGGGTGGTGGAGGGAGTAAATATTTACTCCAGGTGAAAACCGAGTTATGCCTGTTAATGATTTGAAACCTTTTGATGTGCTTGTGGTCGGCGAGCTCAACGTCGATCTCATCATGAACCAGGTCGATCAGTTTCCGGCAGTCGGAAAAGAGATCCTGGCTCATGCGATGACGCTGACGCTTGGAAGCAGTTCGGCCATCTTTGCAAGCAATCTAAGCACGCTGGGATCGAAGGTGGCATTCTCGGGGATGATCGGGAAAGACGACTTCGGAAATTATATTTTGTCGGCTCTTCAGAAGAAGCAGGTGGATGTTTCAAACATCATCTCATCTGCGGAAGTGTCTACAGGCGCAACGATCGTGTTGAATTTCGGAGAGGATCGCGCCAACGTTACTCATCCCGGTGCGATGGCGCGATTTACCGCAGACCAGGTCCCGGACACAGCATTACAACAAGCGAAGCATTTGCACGTCAGCTCTATATTTCTCCAGCCTGCTTTGAAAGAAAATATTGTCGCGTTGTTTAAGAAAGCGAAATCACTGGGACTTACTACTTCCCTCGACCCGCAATGGGATCCGGAAGAAAAATGGAGTATCGACTTCGCAACGTTACTCCCGTATGTTGATGTGTTTATGCCTAACGTAAAGGAACTCGAGGGCATCACTGGCAAAGGAGATGTAGTTACGGCCATGAAGTCGCTGCCTTCGGCAAATACTGTTGTCGTAAAAGATGGAAGCGCCGGTGCGTGGCTTTTGAAAGGCACCGTGCAGCTGCACCAACCGTCTTTTCTAAATCGCCATGTTGTTGATAGCATCGGTGCCGGCGACAGTTTTGATGCTGGCTTTATTCACCGGTTTATTCAAAACAAGTCGTTAAACGATTGCCTCGAATTTGCGGCACTAACAGGTGCCATCAATACTACCAGGGCAGGGGGCACCACGGCATTCGAAGACATTCAGATGGTGAAAAGTATAGCCCGCAGCTCTTTTAATTATTCATTTTAGCTATGCGTTTACAGGATAAGTTATCGGCGTATTCAAAAGAAGGAAAGGCGATCCTTGCCACTAACTTCTATAATTTCGAAACATTGTCGGGTGTGTTGATTGCAGCCCGTGAAAAGAAAACTCCACTGATACTTCAGCTTTCTGAAAGTTCAGTTCAATACTTGGGACTCGAGATAGCTGCTGAGATGGGACGAACCGCACTCAAAAGCTATGGCGTCGAAGGATGGTTACATCTCGATCATGGCAGTTCCGTTGAAATAGCACATCGTTGTCTCGATGCAGGTTTCGATTCGGTAATGATCGATGCCAGTGAGAAATCTTTCGAAGAAAATGTGAAGACCACATCGGAGGTCGTGAAGATTGCCGGCCGTTACAATGCAAACGTGGAGGCAGAGCTCGGATATGTTGCGAAGCTTGGACAGATCCAGCAAACTGGTCAGTATACGCAGCCCGAGGAAGCAAAACGATTCGCCGAAGCCACCGGGATCAATGCGCTCGCCGTAGCTATAGGGTCAGCGCACGGTTTCTATAAAGAAACTCCGAAGTTGCAGCTTGACCTGCTTTCATCCATTCACGCAGCTACAAACGTTGCTCTGGTTCTTCATGGCAGCTCCGGTATACCCGACAACCAACTCCGCGATGCCATTCAACGAGGCATATCGAAAATCAATCTCGCGACAGAGATCAAGAATATTTTCATGAAGACACTTCAGAAAATTCTTCGCGACAATGAGGAGATAGATTTGAGAAAAGTATTTCCACCGGCAACAGCTGCTGTGGTTGAATTGATCAAAGAGAAACTTACCGTTGTTTCCCGATGAACGGCTACCCGACATTGGAATTCCCGAGAGCGTTCGCATTTGCGATAGATGATCTTGGCTGGAATGAGGGAAGCAGCCTTGCGTATAACACACCGCCTGGCCCTTACCGCGCCGGTGTAAAGAGAACATTCGATATCCACGATTACCGGGCGATCATAGACGTGGGCAAGGCTGTAGGAGCGAGGATACAGTCTTTGTTTGTCCTGAGCGAAATGGATCGCAAAAACATTCTCGCGAAATATCCGACTACTACATACATGAGAGAGCGATGGGATAACAGTTCTCTCGTCAAAGACTCACAGGTTACGATCATGCACTATGTTCGTGACCAGGCCGCGTTCATGGAATTCGGATTTCATGGTACTGGTCACGAGTACTGGGCCGGAGATGGGATCCAGCGCAGGGCAGAATGGTATAACCTGACGGACCGGCAGCCGTGGCCCGAAGAATCTTTGCGCGGACATGTGAAAGCTTTTGGCGAAATACTTTCGCAGTATGACCTCGCCAAAGCGCATGGCCATTCATTTCCCGAGACCTTTGTGCCCTGTGCGTACAGTTGCCATTGGAATCCGGAAGGAAATTATAGTGTAGGCACATTGATGTCGGCAGTTGGGGTGAAGTATGCCAATACGGATTTTGGACAGATACCGGAGCTTAATCCGCCGGCTGATCGTAATGGCGGCGGGTTCGATCACGGGCTACACGTGATCAACAGGAACAACTACGGGAATCCATGGTATGCCGTGGCGTGTTTACCAAACGTCACGCTGGATCTTCAGTACACAGATGTGATCGAAAGTCACTGGCCGAACTGGCTTGCGCACGATGATTTTCTCCAGGAAGAAGTAACGAGGCAATGGGTTGAATACTACCGCGCCGTTCAGCGATTTAAGGGCAGGTATATCGCGAAGAACACAGAACAGCTTCATTCGCAGTGGCTGTATAATAAATACACCCGTATTTCTTATCTCGGAAAGACGCTGGAGATCGATAACACCCAAATGCCCGACGAAGCTTATGCTACATCGAAGCCGGGCAACATGGTGCTGAAAGTTAAGTTGAACCAGGATGAGCACGTGAGTTCGGCCTCAATTGATGGCCAGTTAATCCCCGCTTATTTCGAAGACCAGGGATTCGCTTTCCTGTATTTGCCACCGCTCGGGAAAAAGAAATACACATTGACTTTTGAGATCGGCAAAGAAAAGATGCCATTGGTCGTTTATAACGACGGTACTTACAATGTATATGGTCTTACACAAAACGGGGGCGAGATAAAGATCAATACTCGCGTGTACGGATCGCAGATAATAAAAGTGCAGGGCGTTAGTTCGGGCAGTGTACGGTCTGATAACAAGAGCCTGATCATCGAGAAAACATACTTTAAGCAGGAAGCGCAGGTTGCTTATATTCACGTAAAGGCAACGGATTTCCAGGGTGTCACCGGGAATATCCTGTTATCGGATGTAAGCGCCACCAGGTAATAAATACTGGATGGGCCAGATCTCGCGCTTTTCGTTCAAGATCTGTGACCACGAAAGGACAGCGGTATTACTATTATTTTCCAGCTTAACACCGGGGATTGTTTTAGTAACTTGCTGAAGCAGGAGTTGGATATCCTGATTTCCTGCAACAGTTATTTCTTTTATGCCCAGCTGTTCACGGGCAAACGTCGTTGCGATCTCAACGTCTTCAATCATCTCAACAAAGTACGGACGGCCAAGAAGGACAGAGTTATAAACATAATTTGCCATTACGCCTGCCAGAGGATTTACATATGCTGCTATCGAATCTGCATTGTCAAACCTGATATTATCCGACGATTCCGTTAAGTACTTCATCCGGTCTTTACCGGCACCACGGAAGTCGAAGGTGATCACGCTCTCGCCGTTACTAACTCTTCTCTTTATTTCTTCCGGCGAAGGTGCTTCATTCAGATCCAGCAACATCACGGTTTTTTTACCTTTTCCTTTATAGTGGTGCAACGACATCCTGAGGTATTCACCGTGACTGATAATATATTGATCTGCGTCTGGCCCTGCTTTCTTCGCGACCTCTATCTTCCCCAGCTGACCTGTTTTATAATCGATCGGGTGTGTAGCCGATTGATGATCTTTATAATATTCCTGCACCAGGTCCATCAATCCCTTTCCCTGCGGAAATTCAAGTCGTACCTGTCCTTTCCCTGTAACCAGCAGATCTTTTTGATCTAATTCTTTCACAGTTGGAAGTCCTTCTCTTTTCGGTTGCTGATTGAACCGGTCGATGAAGTTCATCGCCGCCTCCTGGTTTTCGAGGGAGTACTGGTGTTTATGATATCCTTCAGCCATGTCGATGTTTTCTCTCTTGCCAAAGCGCCGGTAGACATCAGAGACTTCCCGGAATGTTTTCCTGGCACCTTCGATCGGGAAGAAATCGAGTACCGCAGATGCTATGAACAACGGTCGGGGATACACTAAAAGAAGAAGACCGGGATGATCGACGCCGGATGAAACAGTTCCATACAGATCTTGCTCCGGATCGCTGTCGGGATCGGCGAAAATGCGATTGTAAGCTCTCATTGGAAGAGCGCTGATATAACATGAAGGTGCGACCACTTTGATCCGTTCGTCGAGTGCGCCGATATGAGCGGACTGCGCTCCGCCACCACTGGTTCCCGTGATAGATATCCTGTTTACGTCAACATCCTTGCGTGTAAACATGTAATCGACCGCACGAATGCCATCCCAAATTTCCCAACGCATAAGATTTGTGCCGGCGAGGTAAGCGAAATTTCCCAGCACGGCGTGCTCACCGCACACGAGATTATAGCGACTCTGCCCGCGCGTTTCATCCCAGAACTGACTTCGTTCTCCTTGCCCGACCGGATCCCAGCAAATGACCACGTAACCTCGCTTGACGAAACGCTGACATAGTGCCTGGTAGTGAATTTTCCCGTTGGGAGAGTGACCACATGGTATCAATATGGCAGGATGTTTTTCGATTTTGTCGTCGGGAACATAAACCAGCGCCGTTACATGAAATCCGGGAACACTTTCAAAGATCAGTTTCTCGATATGAAAGCCTTCCATTTGGATTTTGCCCGTGACATTCGCGTTGAGCGGCGTCTTTTCCTGGGGAAGCCCGCCGATCATCTGCAGCACTTTGTTTTTTATATCTGCCTGTAACGCTTTAAGATCTTTTTCTTCGTGCAGGTTCTCGAAAGTCTTTCGTCTTATATCGTCATACTTCCACATCTGCGCAGTTTGATAGCGGAGGTAAGAAGTAGAAGCATTTTGAGAAAGCGCTAACGTACCTGTGAGGATATGAACCAGCACGAAGAAAATTTTCTTTAAAGCCATCTTTGATTAACGACTATGGAGTTGTTGTTGTGATTGTTCCCATTTGTACGACTTCGAAGTTGCTGGGATTAATTGTTTTAAGTTGCTGTATTTCTGCATCATTCCATCTTGTGTCGGGAGCTCCGCTGATAAAAAAGGCGCTGCCGATGTCAGCAAGCACGATACCGTATTTTTTCATGGCCGTAAGGATCACTCTTGTACTTGGTGAGAACGAGCTGATATCAAAATTAGCTTTTAATCTCAATCTCATCCCGAGAGGAACCGGAGTATTTGGATTTGTATTGCTTCCGGTAACCAAATGACGTGCGGGATCTGTGAAGCCTTTCATGAGCACCGACTTTGGCAGCGTAAATCGTAATGCATGATCGATAGTACCCGATGCCACTTCATCGTAGCGACACATAAAGGGAAGTATGGCAAGACCGGCAGCGTCGGCAGACGTCCATCCGAGTGGTCGGTTCGGTACCTGGTTCAGATCGAACTTCGATCCTTGCGAAGCTTCCCAGTTTGTTTTCGTGGCGCCGGCATTATACATCTCATACAAAACGTGATTGTCGAGATCAACTGCGAGAACGTGAGCGTCACCTTTACCATTGCCTTCTATCGGCGCCGTAAGCGGAATGGGATATGGTCCGGGATCACTCTCGTCGCCGTAATTTCCGTCGGTACTGTTTGCGCGGAACACAACAGATATCGGCGACTGACAGTTTCCTGTAACAATGTAGGGTATGCCGACAGCTGCGCCCTGGTATTTCGCCGCCGCAAAATCATTCTGCAGGTGCGTTGCGCCGGTCGTAGTCAGTATGAAAGACATAATAGCGGCCGACCTGGAATCGAGCGGCGCAGTGTCAACCGGTTGGTTCAACGCATAAGTAGACGGAAAGAATTGAATTGCTTCCGCCTGTGCTTTCGTAAATGTACAACCTGCCGTCAGTGAAGAGACGGTGTGGTCGGGTGCTGCAGGTGCGCCACCATCGCTGCAATTGACTAAAATTGCTCCGGGAACAATGAAGAGCATCCACATCAGAGTTTTGCCGTAAGGCATTCTTTTTCGTTTCATAGATCTGGTTTGTTTAGTTGCTATAATGATGAGTCGTGCCCGGGCCAAATCTCATGAGCCGGAAAAAAAATCCGCGACAGCCGGTGAGATTTTCACGTTGAACGGCTCCTTTTAATAAGGACAGATCGTGTTTTCATGATAAAGCAACTAATCATAATTATTGCCCTGGCTAATATTTTCCCTTGGACTGAAGCCCAGGCTCAGCAATTGCCGCCTCACGTAAAAATGCCCGGTCATCCGCGCATCTTATTTCTGGAAAACGAAGTGAAGTCCGTCAGGGCTTCTATAGCTGCTGATGCTGCCTGGAAGAAAATGCATCAGACTATTCAACTTTATTGTGATAAGCTTATCGACAGTGCTTCATTGGAACGCATACAGCCAGGTGTCGGTCAGACGCTCTTAAATACGTCGAGAAAAGCATTGAGGAGGATCTATTATTTGAGTTACGTGTATCGGATCACCGAGGATGACAAGTATGCCCAACGTGCAAAGAAAGAGTTGATGGCTGTCTGTAATTTCAGTGACTGGAATCCTCCTCATTTCCTGGATGTGGCGGAGATGACGCTCGCTGTGTCGATTGCCTATGATTGGTTATACGACAAGCTTTCGGAAGATGAAAGGAAACTGATACGTGAGACGATCATTAAAAAAGGTATTGAGCCTTCGTTCGATAAAAAATACAACTGGTTTCTCGATGCAACGCAAAACTGGAACCAGGTGTGTAATGCCGGTATGACATTCGGCGCACTGGCGACCTGGGATGAAAACGAGGACCTATCGCGACAAGTTATTGAACGCGCCCTGAAGTCCATCCGGCTTCCAATGGGAGAATATAAGCCCGACGGCGGATATCCTGAAGGCTATGGTTACTGGAACTTCGGAACTTCCTACAACGTGATGTTCCTGAGTGCGATGGAAAAGATCTTTCACAATGACTTTGAGCTTTTGAGATCGCCCGGGTTTATGAAGACAGCAGGTTTCATGGAGAACATGACCGGCAATACAGGTCTTTGTTATAATTGGGCAGATTGCCTGCTGACTGGAACATTGAAGCCCACAATGTTTTGGTTTGCACAGAGGAGCAACGATCCCTCATTGTTGTGGATGGAGAAGAGGTATTTGATGGAAGAAGACTACACGCGGTTCACGTACGACAGGCTTCTGCCGAATGTGATGATCTGGGGATCGGGTATCCAATTGAATAAAGTTGCGGAGCCGAAGAAGAAAGTATGGATAGGACAGGGCCCGACTCCCGTTGCTGCGATGCGTACTTCATGGAACAGGGATGGCATTTATCTCGGGTTTAAGGGTGGGACACTACAGACCGGGCACGCTCATATGGATATGGGTTCGTTTATCATGGAATCGGATGGTGTTCGGTGGGCATCTGATCTTGGAATGCAAAATTACGAGACATTGGAGACGAAGGGCATGGACATATGGGGGAAAACACAGGATGCCACGAGATGGAAGATATTCCGGATCAATAGTTATTCACACAATATACTTACCGTCGATAGTTTGCAACAACGTGTGAATGGTCGCGCAGCGATCGATAAATTTTCCGACAAAGCTGGCAATACTTATGCGATCTCGGATCTGTCGACCATGTATGAAGGTCAATTGGCTTCTATGAAGAGGGGAGTTGCCATTAAAGATGAAAAGTATGTGGTGATTCGTGATGAATTTACCTCATTGGATCGTGCGGCAACAGTTCGGTGGGCTATGCTCACATCAGCTGATGTTAAGATTACAGGAACGAATACGGCAGAGCTCACGAAAGACGGGAAGAAGCTGACGATGAAAGTGATCTCCTCTAAGGACATTGTAATGAAAACGTGGAGCACGGCACCGACAAATGATTACGATGCCGTGAATCCAGGGACACAAATGATCGGATTTGAAATCAGCGTCCTTGCGCACGAGAACCTTTGGGATAATGTATTACTTATTCCCGGTGGAACTGAGATTGCCGATGATGGTACAAAAAAATTAGAGCAGTGGTAATAGTTCGTTATCCAGCAATCTCCTGTGATAATTTATCTGTCCTAAATGGTAATTCAAGTGAGCTGCGAGGTGGATCAATGTATAGCCCATTTCGGTTTCGTGTTCCCAGATCTTTATAGGGAAGATGTCGTGCAACTGCTCGTCGGATAATTTATCGAGGCTACTATCCAGCATCGTGAGTGTGTCGTCGACCATTTTGAGGAGCGTAGTTTGTGGGATGTCTTTCGAAGAGAACTCGAGATCGCGTTTTCTTACATACCCCGTTTTTCCAATACCCACTCCAATGTAGGCGTTGAGGTTTCCAACCAGGTGGAGACAAAGATTTCCAGCAGAATTGGCGATACCTTTTTCTATATGCCAGATCATCTTTTCGTTTTTATACGATTCTATTTCCAGCCTGACTTTCAGGAGATCTCTTTTGAAAATTGTTTTTAGACTTTCGACTAACATAAATTATAGCTGAAGATTAAGCGGGTGCGTCCGGGACAAATTTGCCGTTATCATTGATAAAGCAACAGGCTCAGAAATGAATATTTTCAGCGGATCAGTGCTTTACTTCTTCATCACAAACCGGAACTTTCCGCTCACGCTGTTCGATCTCGCAGCAGGGGCTGTATACTGTAACTCAAATGTTACAGACGTTTCAGTAAGCCCCAGTACACTTATTTGCAGACCATCGTCCCTCGTAAGATCATACGCGTTATCACCCGACTTTTTGATCGTGAACGTCCCCGCTGCGGGCCAGATCGGCGGTACCCCGAGAGTTGTCGTGTACTGTTTATCTGTGCCAAAAGTTATCGTCAAACCGGCAAAATCTTTTGTTACGTCGAGCCCGTCTACCGTAACCTGCCCGCCGGTCAGGTTCCAGGTGTTTGCCAATTTGTTCAGGAAGATGTCTTCTTCCGAAGGTTCGTCGTGACTTCCACCACACGAGGAAACCATGATGACTCCTAATGCCAGTATCGAAATGAAAAATGCTTTATCGAATTTCATTGTTTTATTTTTTAATGATGCGTTCAGAGATATACCTGTTGCCGGAAGTAATGGTAACTACATAGATGCCTGGCGTCAATGAAGCCATCTCAAGCTGATAATCTGCTTTGCCCGATAATTCCTCAACTCCCACGAGCTTTCCATCGGCCCTGTACAGGCGAACATTGATATGCTCGTTTGACGAGAAGCCTTGCAACATGAGGTAGTCCACAACCGGGTTTGGATAAACAGATACCTTGCTGGCGCGTTCGGGTTCAACGGCAGTGATGATCCTTCGGTCAATAACGATCGTCCTCCCGGTTGAAGCGGGGGCGTAATCGACATCTCCTGCCTGCGTAGCAGTAATAGTAACTTCACCATCGCTTTTGATCGTCGCGGTGTTTCCACTTATCGAGAGAATGGCAGGATCGCTGCTGGTGAAGGTCACGGGCAATTCCGAACTCGCTACGGCATCCAGGATAAATGGGTCATCGCCGTACGTTTTTGATCCGATATCCGCAAATTCAATACTCTGATTGCAAATACCTTTCGGTCCACCCGCAGAATAATCATAGTAGAACAGTTCGCCGCCGGTATCCGCGGTAGTCGCCTGGAAAAACAATTTATCGTTAACCATCACTACATACAGAAGCCAATCCATGTAAGAGATGCCATCGGCAGAAGTCAGCTGAACAGTATTGCAAAGGTTACCGTCCGTTTTCCACAGCTGACCCTTCGACACGAAAAACAAGTGATTGTTCACAGAGGAGAAATTCTTCAACTCGATCTCATTGGCAGCACCCGCTGTCACCTGTTGCAAGATGGATGCGATGGGGCCCTCCAGTTTCCATAGTGCCATTCCCTGGGCCTCGTAATCGGCAGCGAAATAAAGTACTCCATTTACTTCGGTCAGACTCGAGATATAGCTGCGATAGTCTGTAGCAGGATGTATATCTTTCACGAAGGTGGTCGTCTCAGCGGTTCCCTCAGTTCTCCACAATGCCCGGCCGTTCTGGTTGTCGTACGCTTCGAAATATATTGCATCACCAACTCTTGTTAACATTCTTGGCCCACTTGAATCATTACCGCTTTCGATGTCTTTTATCATTACGGTCCCCTCGGCGGTTCCATTTGTTTTCCAAAGTTCCTGACCGCTTGGTCCATCGTTGGCGTTGAAGTAAAGCTCATTGTTCAACACTTCGAGGTTCACGGGCCATCCATTACCTGTCCCTACTTTGATATCTTTGATCATTGTTGTTGCTCCGGTATTTCCATCGGTCCTCCAGAGCTCCGCTCCATGTGTACCGTCATCGGCCACAAAGAATAAGATCCCGTTGCACACTTTGAGATCACGAGGATCGAATTGTGAACTGCTGGTTCCTATGTCTTTCACCATTGATGCGTTCACGCCATCATATTTCCAGATCTCCTTTCCATGCACGCCATCATCACCAATGAAAAAGAGCTGTCCATTGACTTCCGTCAGGTCTGATACATACTTAAAAGAAATGCTCGCAACGGTAGCAGCCCCAACCTGTCCATTTGTTTTCCCCACCGTGTAAACGTTGTCAAACCAATTCTGGATCCGGAAATAAAATCCATTCTGTGTAGGAGTATAATCCATATACCAAAAGTGCTCTTCGTTCTCGATAATTACCGTTCCTTCCGGTGTTCCATCGGTTCTCATTAAACCGTGATCCAAATCAGTGAAGTAGACGAAGCCGTCGAGTGCCTTCATTTGAATGACGTATGTGTCATCTGCCCCGGGTGTCAGCTCTTTTACCAGGTGGAAGTTCTCCTGGGCGGCAGCACTGTAACCCGCAAGACATATAAGCATCATAAGGCAGATGCGTCGATAGTAAAGATCGATTTTCATGTTTTATAAGGATGATTTATTTTTTGGTGAGTACGTTTCTTTTATTTCGTTGTGAACAGGGTCGAGACTCTTGAGGAACTTATACAGGGCCGACAGATCGCGGTCTGACAAAGACTGGTACGCACCCCAAGGCATCGGAGTATGTGGAAAAATCTTACCCATCCGGAACCGGTTGATAAATTCCTGCCGGGACCACGTGACAATTCTTCCTGTCGAGTCGTTGAATGTGAGATTAGGCGATGTATATACAGCATCTTCGTAATCCCAGGTGCTGCCTCCTGCCATCGGCTTGCCTACAATCTGACCCATTCCATCGCGTTGGGTATGACAACCATTGCAATTGGTGACGTTGTAAGCGAGATACTTTCCATATTCAGCAGTAGAATCCGGAGTGACGTTCTGAACTTCTGCTTTCACCGGCTCAACCATGAAACGCATCAGGATCTTACCCAGCATATTGTAATTATGAGCTGGTACTTTGTTTTTGACGGCAGGCACCGTTCGTAAGTATGAGACTACGGCCGCCAGGTCATCGTCGGACATCGCGTTGTACGACATAAATCCAACCATTGCATGACCATCATGATTGATATGATAGCGAACCGCCCGCGCCAATTGCTCGTCGGTGTAACTGCCAATGCCTGTTTCAACATCGGATGTCAGGTTGGGTGTATTGAATTGTGCGAAGGGAGTGTCGAAGACGTAGCCTCCCATCATCGGTTCTTTCATTCCTTTCTGCAGAAGTGAGTCTGGCATGTGGCAGGTGTAGCAATGCGCAGCTCCCAATACCAGGTACTTACCGCGTTCAATAGTTGCTGAATCAGGTCTGGCAGAAATCCCTGTAATCACAGGCGCTTCAAATACCCGCAGGTAGGAGAACTGCACGTACAACAGAAAAAGGCTGACGGGCACCAGGATAGCGAGGACGATCTTTATTGTTTTTTTCATAGCGTATTGACACGCAAAACAAATCAGTTGGCTGCCTTTGGAATTTGGTAAATTGCGACAAAACCGGTTTTATTACGCCACCCCATGTTCAATCAGGTTTCCATCCTCCGACACCATATTTATCTCGCGACATCCTTCGGTGCAGATTTTCATGAGCTCTGCGCCCGCATGAAGATTACACCGGATCAACTCAAAAACGGAGAAGGCCAGTTGCCATGGGAACCGGGAGAAGAAACCGATTTTTGGACCCATGCCCTCGAACTGACGGGTGATCCGGCGCTTGCTCTGCATATGGGACAGGCCTCCAGTGACGATAACTCCTTTGGCATGTTGGGCATGCTGGCCGAGCGGTGCCGCACAATAAGGCAGGCCATCGAAATGATCTGTCAGTATAACAATACCTTGACAACGGTATTCAATTATTCATTGGAGGTGTCTGACGAACAGGGAATATTTCACTTCAATCCGCATCCGCTCTGGGAGAAGACGAATCCCGAAAGTGCCCGGCAGGCCGTTGATATGTGGATCTCATCAATGATCAAGAAGATGTACTCCCTTACGGGAAAGCGACTTTATCCGCTTCAAACGGAGCTGCGATTCCCAAAGAAATACCCCGAAGAATATCATAAGATCCTGCAATCTCCCATCTATTTTGATAAGCCATCCAATTGCCTTGTCTTCTCGATCAAAGATCTCGATACGCCTCTCATCAGCTATGATGAATCCCTTGTCCCGGTCTTCAGCGCATTATTAAAAAAGAAGCAGGAACAGCTCGGGGCCAACAATACATTGAAGGGACAGATCAAATACCTGATCTTTTCAGTGTTCCATGGACAGATCGTACATATCGACATTATAGCATCTCACCTGAATGTCACCACCAGGACGTTGCAGAGAAAGCTGTCGGAACATAAAACAAGCTACCGGGAAATAAGCGCCGAGATACGCAGAGAAATATCAGAAGGATATCTTAAATCAGGTAAACTTAAGAAGACTGAAATCGCAGCCTTACTTGGCTATTCCGACCTCAGCAGCTTTACAAAAGCATTGAAAGGTTGGGATGCTGACTAGATGTTTGCTTAAATTTCATCTGGTCCTTGTGTACGATCCCCTATACCTGGCTTTCTATGTATATACCTGGTAAACTTAGAAATCTCTTTCTTATTTCTTTTTGTCTTTTCCTGGTTGTCCCCGACCTCGTTGCACAGGATTCCGGTGTCAAAAAACTAAAAACATTAAGTGTCGAAGAACTCATGAACATCGAGGTGATCTCGGTTTCAAGAACTCCGCAAAAATTATCCGAGATCGCGTCTGGAATACAGGTTATCACCAATGAGGACATCAGGCGCTCCGGTGCTACCAATATCCCGGAAGCGTTAAGGCTGGCTCCCAACCTCCAGGTGTCGCAACTGAACTCCGGCGCCTGGGTGATCAGCGCACGCGGATTCAACACCGTATTCGCCAATAAGTTGCTTGTTCTTATCGATGGACGAACGGTTTACACGCAACTGTTCGGAGGAGTAATATGGGATCTTCAAAGTGTATTGCTCGAAGACATAGAACGAATTGAAGTGATCAGCGGTCCGGGCGGTTCGCTCTGGGGTGGCAATGCAGTAAACGGCGTGATCAGTATTATCACAAGAAGAGCCCGCGACACACAGGGGTTGTTCGTTACCGGAGCAGCCGGTGACTTCATGAAGAACCACGTTGCAGCGCGGTATGCTGATAGCGTCGGAAAGACAATATTCTATCGTGTGTATGCGCAGCATACAGAGCGGGCCGGAACCTTTCACCCTGACGGAACACGTAACGTCGATGGCTGGAAAAATACACAAGCTGGATTTCGCGTTGGACTTTATCCGACCCAGTCAGATCAGTTCGCCATACAGGGTGACGTGAATGCCGGCAATCGCCAATCGGTACTGGATGGCTCGGTGTTCGACACTCAAAATCTACTGGCACGATGGAACCATAAAGTGAACGAGAGATCGAATTTCACGTTGCAGGCCTATTTCGACAGGTATTGGACGAACGACCCGGTATCGCTTGGCGACGAGATGAAAACATTCGATCTCGATTTTCAACATAAGCTTATGGCGGGTTCGCGCCATAATATCGTATGGGGCGCAGGTTATCGGTATGTTAGTGATCACGTTTACAACAGGGGATCGGCAGGTCTTCTTCCGGAAAAGCGATTACTCCCGATCTATAGCGGATTTTTCCAGGACGAGATCTCGCTTACAAGCAAGACGAAGCTCACGATCGGCTCGAAGCTTCTTCACAATATTTTTTCCGGGTTCCAGGCGCAGCCGACTGTTCGTCTTGCCGTTTCACCCAATAACCGGAATACTGTATGGACAGCAGTGTCGTCTGCGACACGTCAGCCAAGTCGTTTTGATGTCGATTACTATTTGCCACTGGAACCACAACCGTCAAATGTCCCAAGTGTCGCTGGCGGGCCGAACTTCGGGCCGGAAAAAATGAAAGCATTCGAAGCCGGCTATCGCGTTGAACCGTCGGCGCGAATTGCTCTCTCTTTGGCCACATTCTATAATGTCTACGACGATCTTTATAGTGTGGAGACTCTTCCTGGCACGGCGACATATCAGATACAGAATGGGTCCGAAGCGAAGACATGGGGTGCGGAGTTTTCCGGTTTTTGGCAGGTGACCGCCGGTTGGCGCCTTCGCGGCGGCTTTACTTATTTCTCAAAAGATCTGCATGCAAAAGCAGGACACATACAGGACCCATCGTACCTCGCCAACGATGCGAAGAATCATGTGGTACTTCAATCGATGCTTAATCTTCCGTACAACTTTAAGCTCGACATCGTGGCCCGGTATACAGATTATATAACGGCGTCGTATGCCACCGTGCGGGTACCCGAATACGCCACTGCTGATGTGAGATTTTCATTCAATTACAAGGCCATGGAGATAGCAGTTACCGGGCAGAACATTGCGCGGAGCAGACATTCAGAATATGATGCATTAAAGATTCCGAGGAATTTCTTCGGGAGGGTCACGTTCCGTTTTTAATGAGGTTTCGACATTGAAATGAGACTTAAGGGATCGACCATATTATTAGTGTACATTGCACTAGTCGCCTTTGCGAAGGATGCAAATGGTCAGTCTATTAACGAGTTCGAGATAAAGGCCGTATTCATTTACAATTTCACGCAATTCATCGAGTGGCCTGAAAATAGTTTCGAGCAGCCCGACGACCCATTTGTTATAGGTGTACTGGGAGAGAATGTTTTTGGAAAGTACCTCGAAGAGGCAGTAGCAGGAGAAAGCTATCACTCGCGACGCATCGTCATTAAATATTACAATACGCCGAAAGACGTTGGACGTTGCCAGATACTTTATGTTGGCTCCCTGACAAATGTTTCCAGGCTTCCGGATGATCGGCCTGTTTTAACTATAGGGGAGCGCGCCGAATTTATGCAGCAGAAAGGAATACTTAGATTTTACGAGGAAGGAAACAAGGTCAGGATCGAGATCAACCCGTCGGCGGCAAACGCAGCGGGTCTTATCATCAGCTCAAAGTTGCTTCGCCTCGCAACTATATACAACGGAAAATGAAATTCAGAGGTGTATCCATACGATCAAAGCTCATACGCCTCATCAGCATCATTACCGCTGTATCCCTTTTGATCGTGTTCACGGTCCTGTTTGCATACGAGGTCATCTCTTACCGTGTGAATTCAACACGTGAGATGAACCTGCTTGCGCATATTCTGGCGGCCAATTCAACGGCGGCACTGGCGTTCGATGATGCAGAGACGGCTCATGAAATTCTATCGGCAGTAAAAACCGATGAGCTGATCGGCGCAGCCATCTTATTTAAAGAGAATGGAACACTTTTCACCAGTTATATAGCCGATAGTACAAATGGAGGGAATCCTGTTACTCCAGGTGAGTATGGCTTCGAGATCAGGGATCGCAATATCGAAGGCTTTGTCCCCGTAATGCTTCGCGGGAAACAACTCGGAACGCTATACATCCGACGGAGCACCGCAGATACAGAGCAGCGACTGATCTTATATGCCCTTATGGCCGGCTCCGTTGTCGTCGTGAGCTTTGCATTGACATACCTATTGTCGAATCGCCTCGAAAAAGCAATTTCGAATCCATTGATCTCTCTTTCCAACATATCCACGCAAGTATCGGAGCATCACGATTATTCAGTAAGGGTGACAGACCCAGCCGACGGTGAGATCGGTCAATTGAAAGATGCTTTCAATACAATGCTGTCGAAGATCGAGATTCAAAATAAGGAGATACAGAGACACAACCAGGAACTGGAATTCAAGATCGACGAGCGCACAAAGGAGTATCGAAGAGAAAAGGAGTTTGCCGAAGTGGTTGTGAATTCTTCGCTCGTACTGATCGCCGTATTCGACCGGGAGTTGCGCTTCATAGGATACAACGACAAATGCGAAGAAGAATTCGGCCTTAAAAGAGAAGAAGTGTTGGGAAAGAAGTATGAAGAAGCGATGCCGGCAGTAAAAGATACGCTCACGTATCATAGCGTGGTTCGTGCATTAAATGGTGAATTCATTCATAACCCTCAATACCGCTCCAGCGTCACCGGCGACTTCTATGAAAGTTTTATGCGTCCATTGAAAAATGAGAACGGCGAGATCTATGCCGTTCTTATGACGGCACATAATATCAATGCTTTCGTTGAGGCAAACGCCGAACTTCAGAAAAGAAACGCCGACCTGGAACAATTTGCATACGTGGCAAGTCACGATCTGCAGGAGCCCCTTCGAAAGGTGCTGTTATTTACCGACCGACTTGACGAAGAGCTCACCAACAAATCTGAATCCGTTACCAGATATCTCGATAAGATCGATCACGCTGCAAGACGAATGTCTAATCTGATCCGCGACGTGTTGACGTATTCACGTCTCGCGCGCCTCGAAGAGTCGTTTGTTGCAACGGATCTGAATGAGGTGTTAGCCCAGGTGCGCGTCGATCTCGAATTGTATATAGAAGAAAAACAGGCAACGATCACCTGGCAACGTTTGCCAGTGGTTCCCGGAAATACCCTGCAGCTCCACCAGCTGTTTTCAAACCTCATCACCAATGCGCTGAAATTTTGCGAGCGAAAACCGGTGGTCCAGATAACATGCGCACTCGCTTCGAAAGATGAAATCGCCGAACAAGGACTCGTGACCGAATCACACAGCTACACAAAGATACAGGTCATCGACAATGGCGTCGGTTTCGATCCCAAATATTCAGACAAAGTGTTTACATTGTTTCAGCGTATTCACCAGGACAAAAAATACGAGGGCACAGGCATTGGCCTGGCTATCTGCAGAAAAATCGTAGTCAGCCACCAGGGAAGTATCGGCGTAACTTCGACGCCTGGCCAGGGTACGACATTTACTATATTTTTACCCATCAAACAGGTGTGAAAGAGATGTCGAAGACCATTCTCATGATTGATGACGACGACGACGACCGGGAAGTATTCCTGGAAGTCGTTTCGGAATTGGATCGGACGATCGTCTGCCACACTGCGATGAATGGAAATGATGGCATAGAGAAACTAATGTCGTGGGATAATTTGCCCGATATCATATTTCTCGATCTCAATATGCCGATCATGAACGGAACAGAGTTCCTTCAAAAAATAAAGACCATTGACCGGCTGAAAGACATTCCCGTTGTAATTTTCAGTACCACCAGTGACGAAAGGGCAACTCAGCATGTCAAGCGCCTGGGTGCGATGGATTTCATCACCAAGCCCGATAAGATCAAAGACTGGAGAACGGTTCTTAAGCCATTCATTCTCTAAGGTCGATCCGTGTAATAGGGTTATGGCTGACCCATCAACCTCTTCCAGAGATTTCGTTTAGGAAATACCGGTTCCACAATAGATGGCGTTCCCACTTGTGAATCTACCGGCTCTTTCATCGGACGTTTTTCAATGATCACGATGCCGGGATAGTAATGCACCGAATGTGCACTGCGGGCGAAATCATTCTTCGGCACGTTACGACTGGTTGGATATAATGCGTGGAGATAGTCGATGAATGATTTTGAGTATTCCATGAACGTTCCACGTCTTTTATAACCACCGCCATACTTTCTCCAGTATGACGTGTGCGTGTCTTCACATGCATAAATACCATCGGGTTTCACATGCGAATAGAGTTCTTCAAATGAAACGATCTGCTGACGCATGGTATGACCACCGTCGTCGAGAAGAATATCGAGTTGAGGGACCTGTGCTTTTACAGACGCGAGGAACGCCGGATCTTCCTGTGATCCTATAAACACCTTTACCTGGTCGTTTTCAAATTTCTTACACTCGGGATTGACGTCGATAGCATAGATCTTCGAACCTTTGCCAAAATAATTTGTCCAGAACTGGAGAGAACCACCATGGTAAATTCCAATCTCCAGGAAGGTGATGTCTTTACCCCGGTACTTTGAAAAATGTCTTTCGTAGATCTCGAAATAGTGATGCCATTTGTGAATGAGATTTCCCTTGTTGTTGAAGAAATAGTCTTCAAAGAAATTGGCGGTTTCTTTCATTTGAACAGTTCAGAGTTAGGTATAAGCTAAATTACCCCGAATAGTTGAAAATAAAAAAGGGACCTCAAGGTCCCCTTTCTCATCCATCAATTTGATCTTACTTATTGTTATTCAACCATACGAAGAACAACAGTACTGCGGCTCCAAATATCACGGCCAATGCGATCTTGACCGCGCTGTATGGTCGTTTACCGATAACTTCCCCGGTACGCGCATTCACAAAGAACTGGTAAAGTTTTCCGTTGTAGCGATATGCGCAGATCCAGACAGGAAGAAGAATGTGCTTGAAAGTAGGGTTGTTGTAACTTGTGTTCACAAAGTTGATGCGCTGTGTGTCGCCACCAATATCCTGCCTGATCGAGTTGCTGATCTCCTGGTTCATGCGGGTCTTTGCATCTTCATATGCCGTCCGCAGATCAGTTGAATAGGTCTCTGTCCGAAAGCCGCTGAGATATTTATCATCGTACGGCATGAGACTCTCGAGATCCCACGGCTCCAGTACCCTGAGAAATTTTTTCTCAACCGATCCTGTTGCTTCGATCAGAACATCGTCGAATATATTTGAAACTTTTCCGCTGGCGGGATACCAGCGCGTATGCCGGACCTGGCGCGTCTTCGACTGGCCATTTTCGGTGTAGCTTTCCGTTCTATAATAATGCTCGCCGCGCTGGCCTGTGTAGCTCGAATTTGTGTTACAATCGAAAGTCCAGTAGGGCAGGTACATGCCGTTGATTTTTTCGGCACTGTTGGCGTATTGTTTCAGGTCGTTGGGAGCGAACCACAAACGCTTCAACCACTTTCCGAAGATATCTTTTACCTGTGCGCGATCGACTTTAAACGGAAGAACATTTTGCGGCTTGTGAAGTCTCGCAACACTGCCGCTTTTGATCACCAGTACATCACCGCAAAACGGACACTTATCCGACGTGATCGAAGCATCCATCGTCGACGACGCCCCGCAACTGTCGCATTTAACGGCAGTTGCTGTTACAGTTTCTTCTTTCTCCAGGTTGCTCTGGAGAAAATCGGCGAGACTGATCTCCTCGACTTTGCCCGCAACTTCCGGCGATGCGATCTCATTCTTTGCCCCGCAATATTCACACGAAAGTGAGAGCGAGCCAGGTTTGAATTTTAATATCGCGCCACAACCAACGCATGCGAGCTCATCACTCACAGCCTGTGTAGCTTCAACAAACTGAGCCATGGAGAATTTGTTTTACATTTTTGGGAGTGGAGGAGGAGCAGAGCCGAACAATGCCTTGAGATCGTCTGCATCAACAGCCTTCACCCAATCCGCGAGTCCCTGTTTCCACACGAGCGTCTCACGGGTAAATGTTCCCTGCGAGATCATCTGTTGAATAACAGTGATTGCAAACGGTCCTTGTTGTTGTCCGTTGATCGCGGCAAAGTAGCCGATGTTAGGAATAGGTGGCGGCGTATTATTGTTTTGCTTTTGATTGCTATTGTTGTTGTTATTGAATGCTTCGCTCATCTTCTGGGCCATGGCGAAACCCATTCCCATCTCTAGTCCCGATGAAGCGCCTCCCTGGTTTTTAGCGGCCTGTTCCATTGCGTTAGCGGCCTGGAACTGCGCATACTGATTCAGATTTCCCAGGATACCCATGCTGCTCCGCTTGTCCAGCATTTGCTCGACTTCCGGCGGCAACGAAATATTCTCTACCAGGAATTTCGTGATGGCAAGTCCGTACTCATCGAACTCCGGCGCGATCTTATCTGCGATAAACTTCGACAGCTCGTCGTAATTGGCGGCGAGATCGAGAACGGGAATTTTACTTTCAGCAACGGCATCCGTAAAACGGGTGATGATGAGATTACGTAGTTGATCTGTAACTTCCTCTGTCGTGAAATGTGCCTGTGTGCCGGCAACCTCTTTTACAAATTTGCTGCCGTCTTTGATCTTCAACGCGAATGTTCCGAATGCCCTTAAACGAACGGGACCGAATTCTGCGTCGCGGAGCATGATAGGGTTCTTTGTTCCCCATTTCTGATCCGTAAAGTTCTTCGTATTTACGAAATACACCTCTGCCTTGAATGGACTGTTGAAACCATATTTCCATCCCATGATCGTTGAGAGGATCGGAAGGTTTTTGGTTTCGAGTACATGACGTCCGGGATTGAAGACGTCGGCGATCCTGCCTTCGTTAACGAAGATGGCCTGCTGCGATTCCCTGACGATCAGCTGTGCGCCGTTCTTGATCTCATTCTGAAACCTGGGAAAACGCCAGATCATGGTGTTCGACGAATCATCGGTCCATTCGATAATGTCGATTAATTCGTTCTTCAGTTTATCGAAAATACCCATAGAGGAGGAGTGTTTATGGGTAAAAGGTAGGGAAATTCTTCAATCCAAACTTGTCGTTTTTCGAGGTAAAAAAGGACGACCTGGTTGATCAGGGCGTCCTTTTTTGCTGACAGATCGCTTTTTTCTCCGGGGATCGTTCATTAATTCTCCTTCGTGAATTCAAAAACGATCTCGCCGTCTACCTGCCTCACACGTCCGCCGGCAGTCATTACGGTCATAGAAACTGTGACACTCGATTCAGTAATGCTTTCAACAACCATTGTAATCCCGTCGTCGCGTTTTACCTTAAACTGATTGTCGACATACACGGGACTTTCATACTTGCCGCTGGCCGGCCAAAAGGGAAGTACTTCAGGTGTTGCAGTATAGGTTCCGTCTGCGTTAAATGTTACCACGAGGTTTTTGAATGCGTTGGTTATGACGACGTCGTCGCGCGTAGCAGACCTCAACTGCCATTCGCCGATCCACTTTTGCATGAACACCTCGGTTTCACCCGGAGCTTTGTCGTTCGTGCATCCACCCAATAGTACAACCGCCGATAAGATGACGGAGAAATATTTTTTAAATGACTTCATATTATTCTTTTACCAGTTTATATGCTTTGTTGTTGATCTTAATAAAATAGATTCCTCGTTCGAGATGACTTACATTCAGCTTCTGAAGATCTTTATTTACAGACTCGACGGGTGCGTTGAATGTTTGTCCTATCGAGTTGAAGATCACAGGTTGAGAGCTTCCTGCTACGTAAACGAATTCTCTCGTGGGAATTGGATATATCATTCCGGCAGGCTCAACTTCTTCGATACCTGTAATGAGTTTAACCACAAGTGTCTGTAGCGCTTCGCTGGCAGAATATAAATCTGTTTCCTGCGATATGGCTCTGACTGTTGTTGTACCGGGACCAACGAGTTTGAGGACATTGCTCTGAACTGTGGCAACTTCACTATGGTCTACTAAAAACTTTATCGGTACGTTGATGCTGCTGGTTGCCTGCAGCGTAAATGTTTCATCCTTGATGAATATCATTTCCGGGATCGGTTTAAAATCGATCGAAGGAATGCCCTTCTCCACGGTAACAGGCTGAAATATTGCCACTGTCGGTTCATATTCGTCATTTCCTCCCTGCCATGCCACGATGTAGGTGGACCCCGGTTTATGAATCGTCGCTATATTTCCTTCAATAGAGATAATACTTTCGTCCTCACTTTGAAATGTGATCGGAAGTTCAGACGTAGCACTTGCAACAAGCTCGAATGGTCCGTCACCATAGTGTTTGTTTTCTATTTCCGGAAACTCTAATTCCTGCGGGCGCTTCGCATTGACCGTAAGTTGCTGAGTTACTGTTGGTGCGGCTTCCCACAATTCATTACCCGGTTGACGTGCATAGATAGTTACGACACCTACGCTTTTCAGGCTTGCGACGTTTCCGGAGATAGACACGATCTGACTATTGCTGCTCTCGTATTGGATCTTGTTTCCGGCGCTTGTCAGCTCTGGAAGGATCACTTCTTTATCTGCAAGAATTTTTGGCGGGATCGGATCAAACGTGATCGTCTGAAGACCCTTATTTACTACGACATATTGGTCAACGCTGGCGCTATTATATTTTTCAGTTTCCGGCGCAACGGCAGTAATATATGCACCTCCAACTGATTTTATCTGCACTAAGTTGGAGCTAATACTAAGTATATTTGGATTGGAGCTTCCATATTCTACAGGCACACCTCTCGACGACGTTGCTTCCAGTATAAAGTCCGGATCGCCCCATCGCTTTTGCGGTACAAGGGGAAAGGTGATGCCCTGGTCTGCCTTCTTTATAATTATCTGTTGACTTACCGGGGTAGCAGCAGGGATATCATTTCCATTTCCCGGTTGATTCGCTGTAATGGTTACAGTCCCTGCTTTAAGTATGGTGACCTGAATTCCGTTAATACTCGCAATGGTAGGATCGCTGCTTTCGAAAATTACCGGCAGCCCTGAGTCTGATGTTGCGATTAAATTGAAAGCCGGATCTCCATAAGTTTTCGATCCTATTGATGCGAAGTTGATCGTATTAAAGCTGCTGATGATCTGCACTCGAAGCAGATCTGAAACAATCATCTGGCCCGCAGGACTGATCGTAATCGAAGTATAGCCACTGCCCTGGTCAGGAACGAACTGGTTGGGTTCCGCACCGAAGTTTTTGTTGATATCGATAAAAGTTCCGCTCTCATCGAAAATACTGACTCCTTCGCGCGAGAGAATATAAACTCTGCTGCCTCGTACTGCAACACCGTTTGGATAGGTAACGAGGTTAGGACCGCTGCTCGCAATTACCCTGTTGCCGCCTGTAGCGGGAAAAATTCTTACACCGGCATATCCGTCAGTCACATACATGTTGCCAGCTGCATCTACAGCAACACTCTGTACGTATTGATTTACACCAATGTGCTTTACAAACTGGTAGTTTTTATCCAGGACCTGGACGCGCTGATTTTGTGTATCCGCAATCCAGATATTATCATCTTTATCTACCGTCAGAGCTTTTGGAAACGCGAACTGTCCTGGACCCGATCCATAAGTGGTGCCCCATACTTTAAAGAAGGTTCCATCATTATTGAAGGTCTTCATAATTTCACCATCGATCAGGTGGATCTTTCCATCCGACGCAACAGCAATCGATTTGAGATCATGGAACTGATTATTAGCAAGGCCGTATGATCCGAACTGACGAAGGTATTGACCTTTGTTGTTGAATATCTGAACGCGAAAATTACCACGGTCGGCAACATATATATTTCCCTGCGCATCGCATGCCACGCCAGTAGGGTAATTAAGTTTACCGGCATCGGACGCGTGACCACCAAGCGTGCTTATAAGACCACCGCTTTTATTGTAGATGACAATGCGGTCCGGATTTTCAACAGAGGCAATATTGGGAGCAACATATTCGAGATCAACGCCGGAACCAGAACTGAACTTCTTTACAAATACACCACTCGTAGTAAACTGATGAATAAGTTTGGAACCCGGTTCGCTTACGAAAATGTTGCCGGCACCGTCGGATGCGAGTCCAACGGCTCGTGTAGCCAATTGGCCAACGCCCGATCCCTCGGTTGCAAATGTTGCCAGTAAAACACCATTGATGTTAAATTTCTCAACACGGGTTACGTAAAGGTCTGTTACATAAATATCTCCGTTCTCATCAACGGTAAGCTTTGACAGAGTGCGAAACCCGCCGCCGTTAACAATAGGCGACCCAAACGTGCCAATCAATTCACCGTCGAGCGAGTAAGTTCTTACATACGCACGATCAGTCGTGTAAATGTTGTTACCTACTATTTCAAGATCGTGAGGGTCGAGGTACCCGTTGGGATCAGGTGAGGGTGGAATATTCCAGGATCTGACAAAGACACCGTCCGTGGTAAACACGTGCACTTTGGCAAGCCCATCGGCCACATAAAGCTTTCCATCTTTGACCGCAATACCAACCGGCCTTGGCGGCAATTGATGCGTGCCGGGAAGAGCGATCTTCCTGACAAGACTTCCGGTTTTTGAAAAGACCTGTATGTTATATTCCGTAAGAACATACTGGTTGGTACCATCGGTGGTATAATCGACAACCCGGAGAATGTCGGTATAACCAACCTGGATCTGTCCCTTCAGCGAAAGCGGAAGCAACAGGATGACTAAACACATCGAACGTGTAAAATTCAATCTCATAGTGTTAGATTTTTTAGAACTATTAAGAGGCCGACACGTAAAACCTGCTTGCGCCGGACGATCGAAAAACTGTTCGAGGAACGAGGTGTAGCCTATATTTCGCGAGCTGCTGTGATCGATGCCTGGAATGCAGCCGATTTTTTAAACCTGTGAACCGATGAGAGGAGTAATCTTGCTGTTGTTAATCACCCTTAATACGGGAGCGCTCGCTTTCGAGCTTCCGTCACTACCCAAAAAAGATTCTGTCGGACTATTGCTCGCCCTGGCCCGAACCAAAGTGAGGAGCGAGCCCTTAACTTCTATTAAGCTTGCCGATCGTGCTATCGATTATGCCAAAGCATCCGGTTTTGAAAGAGGTGAAGGAGACGGACTTCTGGTAAAGGCAAGGGCGCACTATGTTCTTCATCAGAACAACGAATCCCTTCGCGCATATGAAGAAGCTGCGAAGCTGTTCAATGAAATTGGTGATGACGAGTATGAAGGTCTCTGCTATAACGGTATCGCCGGTGTCTATATCTATAGCCTCCTGAACTACCCAAAGGGATATTTTTATTGTAGCAAGGCCAGGAAGTTGCTGAGGGATTCCGCAAACCTGCAGACGGTATCCGGGAACATTGCGTCACTCCATATACTTACCAACAAATACGACGATGCCCTGGAAGTTTATTCACAAGTGGCCCGTTACTGGCAACGCCATAATAATCTGCCCTCCCTGGCGATAGCTTTGAATAATATTGCGACAGCGTATGAAAAGAAGAATGACTTTCACAGAAGCGTAGAGTATTATGAGAAGGCTTTAGAAATTAACCGCCAACTAAATTCTGTTAAGAGCGCGCCGCATGTGATGTTAGGATTGGCATCATCTTATTGTCACCTCGGCGAGCATCGGAAAGCCGAGGAGATGTTGCGACGGATTATCGACAGCGTGGATCGCCCGTTTGAGAATGCGAGAGCTTTGCAGTTTCTAGCGGAGGAACAAGTTCACCTTGATAATAATAAGCTTGCTTTAAAATACAGTATAGAGGCGTCGGACATGATTGAAAAGTATCATCTCACGGAGTTGAATGCTCAAATGTATAAGCAGCTTGGAGAGTTGCATCAAAAGAATGGAGAGCTGTCGCAAGCTTTGGAATATCAGCGAAAGTATGCGGCCCTGCAGGATTCTACTAATAGCGTTGAACGTGCAATGATGGCCGAGATGGTGAACGAGGACATACCGGAAAGGAAATCAGGTCTAAATGCTATCCTTTTGGTTGCTTCTGCGCTGGTAGTTGTGATCTGCGTCGGACTCCTTTGGATGAAACGCAGCAAACCGCCCGTCGATGAGCAGAGGATACAAACATTGGAGGTGATCACTGGGGAAGGAGAGAGGATTATCGAAATCAACTCTGCTGTGTGGTTCGATAAGGATGGCAAGAACACGATCGTCTCCGTTGGCGAAGAAACTTATCGTGTACGACAGACTATCAATGAGCTGGAAGGCATTTTACCTAAGGAGAAATTTTTTAAGATCAACCGAGCTGTAATTGTGAACATGGGACACATTCATAATTATTCGTTCTGGGAACATCATAAGTATATAGTCAGGATGAACGACGAGCGGAAGACGGAGTTTGTGATCACGCGGAAGCGATTGCATGAGTTGAAGGAAGTGTGGAGGGGGTAGGATCTCATGACCCGGTGGAAGAGTGTTGCGATTCTGATTATCTTAGGCAACACTTAAGATCCGTTATGAAAAGAGCGCTCTTCATCATTTTATTGTTACCCTTTTTCTCCAATGCCCAAACGAAGCACGAAGAATTAGTGTATGGCCATAAAAATGGTCTTGCACTCGTCATGGAGAAAGTTTCACCGGCCAGGCCGAATGGTAAGGCAATCCTATACCTGATGAGTGGTGGCTATTTCTCAGATTATGCCTGGCTGTCACACGGATTAACCGACGTTCAGCCGTTCCTTGATCATGGCTACACGGTCTTTCTCGTCTTTCACGGATCCAAGCCGCGATACAATGTTTTAGACATAACAAAAGACATCGCACGAGCGGTGCAGTTTGTGCGATACAATGCACAGAAGTTTGGAATTGATCCTGCCCATATCGGTATTACCGGAAACTCATCGGGTGGACATCTTTCCCTGTACGCCGCCACTGCTGACGACGTAATGAAGGCCGATTCAAATGACCCGGTGGAAAGAGTGTCATCGAAGGTCCAGGCCGTTTGTGTTTTTTATCCTCCGACCGATCTTTTGAACTTTGGAAAACCAGGTGCAAGTATAGTTGCCGATAGAAACCTGGCAATAGAACGAACGTAGCAGCCTCTTTCGATTTCCGGTTTTGGAACGATTCCACGCAGCAATACATTACCCCGGATGCGAGCAAACTCGCCGAGATCGCTAGAAAGCTTTCACCTGTATATCTGGTGACAAAAGACGACGCGCCGTTGTACGTTATTCATGGCACCGACGACTGGGTGGTTCCAATACAGCAATCGGAGCTGCTGGTGGAGCGATATAAGACCGTTGGCATTCCTCACGAGTTCGTTGTGAAGAAAGGTGCCGAACATGGCTGGCCTGATGAGAACCTGGATCGCGAAAAGATGTCGGCCTGGTTTGACAAGTATTTGAAATAATCCACTTCCATAGCTGTTTAATCATGTAAAGAAAAAAAGAACCTTTTTTTCAGTGTTGTTTGTATTTAATAAGTACACATATTATATTTATACTTATTAAATTAAACATTGCAACTTATGTGGACCCGCACGCACACCGTTTTTACAAAAAATGTTACTAAAGAGCAGCTTTGGAAGCTTTTCGCGAATGTCAACGACTGGGATAAATGGGATCCCGGGATCGAGTATGCCCGCCTGGAAGGGCAGTTCAAAAAAGGGAATACGTTCTTATTAAAACTCAAGAATGGGCCCAAGGTCAGGATAGAACTTCATGAGGTGATCGAAAACCGGAAATTCATCGATCTTACCCGTTTTCCTTTGGCTAAGATGTATGGCGAGCATACTTTTGATGAAACTCCGGAAGGCTTGAAAGTCACGACCACAATGACAGTGAGCGGACCGCTCGGCTTCCTGTGGAGAAAAATAGTTGCCGAAGATATCGTGAAGGGACTACCTGACGAGATGACCCGGCAGGTGGAGTACGCAAGCAAATTATGAAGTCACCCGACAATACTTTCAGTTTCGATAAAGCGGAAGACAGTTCCGGATTTTTATTGTGGCAGGTAACAGCTTTGTGGCAGCGTGAGATCAAAAGGGCGCTCGAAAAATATAACATCACGCATTCACAATATGTGCTGATGGCCAGCATCCATTGGCTCACGCTTCACAAGCAGGACGTGACACAGATCGTCCTCTCGTCGCATACCAAGATCGATCCCATGACTACTTCCACGGTATTGCGAACCTTACAGGAGAAGAAGTTCATTCAGCGCCAGGAACACAGTACCGATACCCGCGCCAAGACCGTAATGCTGACCGACGAAGGGAAAAAGATCATCAAACAGGCAGTAAAGACAGTCGAAAAATTCGATCACGACTTTTTCAGCAAGCTCGGTGGCGGCTTAGGCGATTTTAATAAAGCGCTGCTCACCTTGTTAAGATAATTTCTTTTCTCTGGAACCAGGTTTCATGTTTGCCTATTCGCTACGCGATATTTCCGGTGTCGCAAGCGACCAGCGATCACGTCAGCGCTTGTTCGAAATCTTTCAGAAGGTCATCGATGTGCTCGATACCCACTGAAATTCTCAAAAGATTATCCGGACTGACCGCCATGGCTCCTTCGGCAGACCTCCTGTGTTCGATCAATGTTTCGACACCACCGAGGCTGGTCGCATGCTTTACCAGTTGAAGCTTCTTACATACGTCGATCGCTTCCTTCTGTCCGCCTTTCACGAGGATGGATAGTACGCCGCCAAAGCCCCCTTTCATTTGCTTCTTCGCAACGTCGTGATTCGGATGCGACGGAAGCCCTGGATAAAATACCTTTTCGATCTTTTTATGTCCCGCCAGATAATTTGCAACGGCCATCGCATTCGACGACTGCACGGCAACTCTCAAAGTGAAAGTAGCAATGCTCCGGTTCAACAGCCAGCAATCGAATGGAGATGGAACCGCGCCGGCAATCCCCTGGTACATCCTGATCTTGTTCAAAAGATCCGATTGTTCCCGTGCTACGAGAACGCCCCCGAGCACATCGGAATGCCCGCTGAAGAATTTCGTCGTTGAATGCATTACCACGTCAACGCCGAGATCGAGAGGCCATTGAAATAATGGTGTTGCAAACGTGCTGTCGCAGCCCGTGGTAATATTATTTGCTTTTGCAAGATCGGCCACCTCTTTAATATCGGTGATCTTCAGCTGCGGATTTGACGGAGTCTCCAGCCATATCAATCTCGTGTTGCCATCAATGGCAGACATGATGTTACTCACCGAAGACATATCCACTTGTTTTGAGTGGATCCCTTTCGTCTCCAAAAGATTCTTCAGTATCGCACGAGTCCCATGATAGCAGTCATCAGGGTAGATCACATTATCGCCCGACTTGAGTGTTGCTTCAAAAAGGGCGTTCACAGCGGCCAGGCCTGAAGAGAAGGTCACCGCATCTGTGCCATGCTCGAGCAAAGCGATCTTTTTCTCCAGCGTCGCCCGGTTAGGATTGCCTGTACGCGTATAACCCCCCACCGTTTCATGCGATGCACGCTTAAACGTTGTCGATAAGTGAATAGGCTGGGCGATATCGCTTTCGGGTTCATACCCTGCATGAACAACCTGCGTCTGGGGTTTGAGGCTGGAGAGATCCATATTGGTTAAATATCTAATTTGTAATGTCTAATGCCTGTTTAACGATCTACGGGATACCACCTACCGTTTACCGTTTACTGTTTACCGTTCACTCTACCGTCAACACTATTTTGCCAACATGCGTTTCACTTTCGATCGACTTATGTGCTTCAGGAGCGTGAGCAAAATCAAACACCTGGTAAACGATAGGTTTAACAATGCCGGATCTCAACCAGGGCCACACGTGCTCTTCAAGTTTACGAGCAATATTTGCCTTGAATTCAGGATCGCGGTGACGGAGCGTTGAACCGGTGATCGTTAAACGTTTTGAAAGGATCTTCGACAAATTGATCTTCGATTCAACTCCACCCATGAAATTGATGAGACACAAACGGCCCTCTTCAGCAAGTACATCAATGTTGCGTTGCATGTAAGTACCGCCGATCATATCAAGAACACAGTCAATACCACGACCCTCGGTAAGACTATTGATTGCCTCAACAAAATCCTGTTCGCGATAATTGATCCCTTTGGTAGCGCCAAGTTTTTCACAGAACCTCGCTTTCTCTTCGCTTCCTGCTGTGGCATATACTGTACAGCCCCATGCTTTCACGAGCTGGATTGCTGCAACGCCGATACCGCTGGTTCCTCCATGGACTAAAAATGATTCACCCTTACTGATATGTTCGCGATCGAATACATTCGTCCAAACTGTAAAATATGTTTCAGGTAACGAGGCTGCTTCGATCATCGTGAGGTTTTCAGGAACTGGCAGGCACTGGATCTCGGGAACCGCGACGTATTCGGCATAGCCACCGCCGGCAACGAGAGCACAGACTTTGTCGCCCGGCTTAAAACGTTTGCAGTCTTTTGCTTCAGCCACAACGCCAGCGACTTCAAGACCCGGGATATCCTGGGGTGCCCAGGCTGGAGGTGCGTAGTTTCCTCTTCTCTGCGCAACATCTGGACGATTCACACCCGCCGCGTCTACTTTAATAAGGACTTCTCCCGACTCAAGGGCAGGAACGGGACGCTCCTGGATCTTCAGCACCTTCACACCGCCGGGCCTGGTAATAACTACTGCTTTCATAAAATTGTGATAGAACTTTGGCCGTAAGATACGACAGAATTCAGCAGCCGAAATTAAGTTTCAGGAGCGGTCTAGGAGTATTTTTCCAGCGCTGCGACGAGCAGATCGAGTTTTATGGGCTTGCTGATGTAGTCGTCCATTCCGGCTTCCAGGCACAGCTCTTTGTCGCCCTGCATTACATTAGCGGTAATAGCGATGATCTTAGGCTGGTGTCCTTGCGAACTGCGAATGATGCGGGTGGCTTCGAGCCCATCCATCTCCGGCATCTGTACATCCATGAGGATAAGGTCGTACCTGGTGTGATCCACCTCTTCGAGGGCTTCCCTTCCGTTGGAAACGATCTTCGCTTCATAGCCGAGCTTTGCAAGCACGCGCTCGGTGAGCTTTTGATTGATAAGGTTGTCTTCAGCAACCAGGATCTTGAGCGGGTGCGCATGCGCAAACTCCACAGACAATTGTGAGTTTTGAGTTCTCGTTGTCTTCTCCTCTTCCATAACACCTTTGCCTTGTTTGCGAAGTTCGGAGAGGATCACTTTGCACAACTGATTCTGCTTTACGGGTTTTGTAAGCACTGCAGAAAACATCTCAGCCATCTTCTTCCCTCTTTCGTCTCCGATGGAGCTCAGAAGAATGATCGGCACCGCCGGGTTTATTTTCTTTACCTCGTTTGCCACCTGCGACCCGTCCATCTCAGGCATATTCATGTCAGTGATCACTAGATCGAAAGCAGAATCTTCGTTAAGCCTGGCAATTGCTTCTTTTCCGGAGACAGCCAGCACAGGTGCGAGTTTCCACGCCTCGAGCTGTGTTTTGAGAATACTCCTGTTTGTAGAGTTATCATCAACAACCAGGATCTTTCTTCCCTCAAGTCCCGACATGTTGCACGTGAGATATGTCGGTATCGATGCAACGCTCACTTGTGTCTTTATGGTGAAACGAAACTGTGTTCCTTTACCCGGCACACTTTCGACGGAGATCTCGCCGCCCATTAGTGAAACGAGCTTCTCACTGATTGCGAGACCGAGACCTGTTCCACCATATTTCCTGGTAGTCGATGAATCGACCTGTGAGAATGCTTTGAACAGCTTTGAAAGCTTGTCCTGCGCAATACCTATACCCGTATCTCTTACTTCGAAGCCGAGTTGCAGTTGTTCCTTGTCTTTCGTGATCAAATAAACGTGAATGAAGATCTCACCGTCGTGTGTGAACTTCAATGCGTTGCCGACGAGATTCATCAGCACCTGGCGAAGACGAAGGCTGTCGCCGATAACCTGTGAAGGTACGTCGTAGTCGAGTTGGTAAATGAGATCGAGACCTTGCAACGAAGCCTTGCTGGCAAATACATCGAGCACTTCCTCGATGCAACCGCGAAGATCGAAGTCGCGGTGCTCGAGTTCCATCTTTCCTGATTCGATCTTCGAGAAATCGAGGATATCGTTAATGACACCCAACAGGCTTTCGGCGCTGTTGCGGATCGTTTCAGTATAATCCGACTGTTCCTGGTCGAGCTTCGTTTCGCTGAGCAGCGACGCCATGCCGATGACACCGTTCATCGGTGTCCGGATCTCGTGACTCATCGTGGCGAGAAAAACGCTCTTTGCTTTGTTAGCCTGCTCTGCCTCTTCACGTGCGTGACGTTCTTTTTCGATGGCCACATCCAGCATCTCTGTTCTTTCTCTCACCTGCCGTTCGAGCGCAGCCTTTTGTGCTTCGATCATATTAATGCGAAGCCTGAGGAATATGAACAGGGCGGCAGCGACCCCGGTAACCGAAAGCATCCTGAACCACCACGTCTTCCAGAAGGGTGGATGAATGTGCAATGCCACTTCAACTTGTTTTTCACTCCAGTTTCCTTCGTTGTCGAGGCCACCGATCCTAAGGACATAATTTCCGGGATCCAGGTTCGTGTAAGTAGCGGTACGTTTGGTGCCGATGTAGTTCCATTCTTTATCGAAGCCGTCGAGGATGTAAGCGTACTTTCTTTTTTCCGGGTCAGTGGTATAGTTAAGTGACGCAAATTCGAACGAGATCACCGATTGTTTATAGTCGAGCGATAGATCTTTTGTTTCGGTAATGGATTTTGAAAGGGGAGAGTTCTCGCCAACGACGACCTTCTTATTATAGATCTCGAAATTCGTGAGTACGAGCGGAGGTTCGAACTTTTTCAATTGAACATTGCCGGGCACGAAGCTGTTAAAGCCGTTTACACCGCCAACATACATTTGTCCGGCCCTGGTCTTGCACGAAGCCTTCTTGAATTCGAAACCCTGGAGGCCATCGTTGATGCCAAATGTTTTGAATTTCTTTGAGGAAGGAGTAAAGCGGCTCAACCCGTTGAAGGTACTTAACCAAAGGTCCCCATGGTTGTCTTCCATAATTGAAACCACGGTGTTGTTGGCCAGCCCGTCTTTCGTATGATAGTTCGTGAATTGTTTTGTCTCCGGGTCGAATTGTGAGAGGCCGATCGATGTACCGATCCAGATATTTCCTTTCGAATCTTCGAAGATCGCAAGGATACCATCGTTCGCAACGCTATTCTTGTTCGGATCGTGGGTGAAGTGTGTAAAAGTATTTGTCTTTCGGTCGAATAAATTCAAGCCGCCGCCGCTTGTTCCAACCCAAATCCTGTTCTTTGAATCTTCATACACCATGTTCACAGTGTTGTTGCTCAGGCTCGAAGCATTCGACGGATCGTGGGCATAGCGAATGAATTTATCGCTCTTCTTATCATAAAGCTGAACGCCTTCACTGTAGGTGGATACCCAGATGTTATCCTGCTTGTCCCGATAAATATTCCAGATGTTGGGACTTCGAATGCCCGTTAAATTGGACGCAGTATACGCGTAGTGCCTGTAGGTATCTTTTTCCGGGTTGAAAACCGTTATCCCACTTCCCCAGGTCCCGATCCAAAGATTATGATCGGCATCCTCTTCGACAGTGAGAACATAGTTACCACAAATGCTTTTTGGATTTCCCGCCTGGTGCGTGTAATGCTTGAATTGCCCCGACGCGGGATCAAACAGGTTCAGACCACCACCATCGGTTCCAACCCAGATACGATCGGATGAATCTTCAAAAATGCACAACACCTTGTTGTTGCTCAAGCTGGTTGGCGATGACGTATGCCGGTAATGTGTAAACTTGTTAACAGCATCACGATTCACAAAATCAATTCCTGAGTTGAATGTCCCAACCCAAAGGTTTCCTTTTGCGTCACGAAGTATACTCCAGATGGAGTTATCACTCAGGCTTGCGACATCGATATCATCATGCAGGTAGTTGACGAACGACTCTGTTTGAGGGTCAACCACGCTGATACCGCCATTTTCCATTCCGGCCCAGATGTTTCCAAGGTCGTCCTCGGCAAGGGCACGCACCACATACGACGCGAGGCTTTTACCATCATTGAGTGGAAGATACCTCCTGAACTGGCGCGTAGTCCTGTCGAAGGCATTCAATCCTCCGTAGGTGCCGACCCACAGTCTTTTTTTACTGTCTTCCATCAACGACCATACGCGGTCGTGGGTGATCGAATTGTCGTTCCCGGGATCGTAGCGAAAATGCGTGAATGTCTTTTTATCTCCATTCAAAAGATCGAGCCCGCCGAAGTCGGTAGCAACCCAGAAGTTGTTTTCGCTGTCTTCGAGGATATCTTTTACACGATTGTCGGCAAGACTTCCCGCCAACGAGTTATCGTGTTTGAAATAAGTGAACGTCTTTGTTTTCGGATCGAGCTTATTGATGCCGCCGCCTTCCGTTCCCATCCACAACATGCCTTCGCGATCAAGGAAAAGGCAGTTAACATAGTTTTCGTTCAACCCGCCTTCCTGTTGCGGATAATGAGTGAATGTTTCAGTGGACGGATCAAAACAATCGAGTCCGCCGCCGCCCAATGCAATCCAGATCTTTCCGTCACGGTCTTCGGCAAGGTCCATAACGGTGTTGTGTGCAAGCGTATTCGCATCCTCGGGATCGTTCTTATAGACAGTGAAATTATATCCGTCGTATTTGTTAAGGCCATCACGGGTTCCAAGCCACATAAAGCCTTTACTGTCCTGCATCGATGAGATCACGTTGCCATGCGACAGGCCTGCACTCGTTCCTATATGATCGAACTTTACATACGCCAGCTGAGCAGACCCCACAATCGATTGCAGGTAAAGCCACGCAAATAGCAACAGGGCGCGGATCTTCATCTTATATCTGGGAATTCTTTTTCATGCTTTCCAGCTCGTATTCGAGCGACCTGGTAACAGCATCACCAATTGACTCGAGTATTTTCGCGTCGGCGAGAAGCTCCTTGTCAGACGGATCGATCGGCTGACGCATTTTACCGCGAATAGCATCGACCACTTGTTGAAATTCGGGATCATTCAACATCGTGACAGCTGTATAAACTTTATGACAAGCCTTGAGGAATGTTTGCGTATCGCCATTGCTCAGGGCAGTGCTCAATGCTTGCCGAAGCTCGGAGATATTTTCAATAAGTAATTGAATGAGCTCGGCCTTGAATACAGGATCGCCGTCGGTATGAAGATCGAAGTCGATTTTTAATGGTCTTAGATTTTTCGGCGCCTGGGTATTCGAAGATGCGTGGGGCTTCGCATACATCATGATCTTTTCCTGGAGCTCCTCATGACGGAACGGTTTATTCATGAAGTCGGTCATTCCGTATTCCATCGCTTTCCTCTTGGAGTCGATGGTATATGAAGCGGAGAATACGATGATTGGAATATTCCGGAAGTAGTCGTCTTCCATTGCCCTGATCTTGCTGGTGCATTCATACCCATCCATCTCGGGCATATGCAGATCCATCATGATCATCGAGTATTTTTTTGAACGGACGAGCTCTAATGCTTCCAAGCCATTGGTTGCCATCGTCACACCAACATCCCACTTCCGTAAAAATGTGGTTGCAACAAGTCTGTTTATCTCGTCGTCGTCAACCAGTAAAATTTCTGCCATTTTAGGTTATAGGACAAGTTACCTGGCCCATCGCTACGTCAAACGCAGGCGCAACATTTAAAAATACGATGAATTCTGAAATTTTCGCGCCTTTCATAACAGTTTCTGTTTCATTAAATTTGATCATAACAGTTTACTATGATACGCGACCATTTATACCTCGAAGTATCCGATCGTATTGAGAAGCTCATCGAAAAAAGAGCACTTAAAGTCGGCGACAAACTCCTTTCTGTACGCGCGTTAAGCAAGGAGCAGGGAATAAGTCTGAGCACGGCATTCCAGGCATATTACCACCTGGAAAGCAAAGGGCTCATCGAAGCGCGACCGCAGTCGGGCTATTATGTGCGCTATTCACCTCAACATACGCTCAACATCCCGATGGTTGCCAGGCCGGCGGAAGAGGTTGTCCCGGTGAGCATCGACGATATGATCAGCAGTGTTTATAATGACCTCCGCTCCGATAAGCTCTTGAACTTTTCGATAGGCGCTCCTTCAAATGAATTACTGCCGGCGGCGAAGCTCAACAAGTCTGTGGTACATGCCCTTCGCAATTCGAAAGACAGTTGTCTCGGTTACGAACACGTTCAGGGTAATGCAGATCTTCGAAAGCAGATAGCGATTCAATCATTCAACTGGGGCGGGGCGATCAGTGAAGATGACATCGTGATCACTGCAGGTTGCATGGAAGCATTGTCGCTAAGCCTGAAGGCGATCACCAAACCGGGAGATGCCGTTGCAATCGAGAGCCCGACCTACTTCGCAATATTCCAGGTAATGGAAAGTCTCGGGTTGAAAGTTGTGGAGATACCGACAGACCCTGCAACAGGCGTCGATCTCGATCAGCTTGAGAATGCGATCGCGAAGTTCGACATCAAGGCGTGCCTGTTCGTGTGCAACTTCAATAATCCCATGGGAAGCTGTCTTCCCGAAGACAAGAAGAAACATCTCGTGAATCTTCTGTCGAAGCATGATATACCATTAATCGAAGATGATATCTATGGTGAATTGTATTTCGGAAAAACCCGTCCGCATACCTGTAAGATATATGACAAGAAAGGTATTGTGATACAATGCGGATCATTCAGCAAATCGCTGGCGCCAGGCTATCGCATCGGTTGGACAATACCCGGGAGGTTCAAGGAGAAAGTCATACGCGTGAAGCGAATGAATAATGTATCGACGAACACGCTTGCACAAAGTGCTATTGCACACTTCCTCGAGAATGGGAGATACGAGCTTCACCTTCGTCATCTGAGGAAAACGTTGCATACCAATTGTCTTCGATACACCCAGGCGATCACCTCGTACTTCCCCGACGAAACCAGGGTTACGCGACCACAGGGAGGCTTTGCGCTATGGCTGGAGCTCAACAAAAAAGCGGATGGTTATAAAATCCACAAACAGGCATTAAAACTTAACATTGGCATAGCACCAGGGCAGATTTTCTCGAGTAAAGGTCAGTTCAGTAACTGTTTTCGCATTAGCTTTGGATTGCCGTACGGCGAAAAGGTGGAAACCGGGTTGCGTCAAATAGGCGAACTTGTGAAGTCCACCGGCCGATACTGACACTAATACTAACAACTATTAACTAACAACTAATAACTTTTTTTATGGCATTCACACTACCGGCTCTTCCTTATGCATTCAATGCACTGGAGCCACACATCGATGCAAAGACCATGGAGATCCACCATGGAAAACACCATAACGCGTATGTAACGAATCTTAATAATGCTGTTGCAGGTAAACCTGAAGAAAATCTCAGCATCGAAGAGATATGCAAGAATATATCGAAGTATCCTGTTGCTGTCCGTAACAATGGCGGTGGTCACTACAACCACAGCTTGTTCTGGACAATTCTGGGTCCTAACAGCAGCAAGGCTCCATCTGGTGCTGTTGCTGATGCGATCAACGGTGGTTTCGGGAACTTCGGCGAGTTTCAAACAAAGTTTGCGGCAGCGGCAACCGGTCGTTTCGGTTCGGGCTGGGCATGGTTGATCAAAGGCGCTGATGGCAAGCTTGCAATTACGTCGACACCAAACCAGGATAACCCGTTGATGGATGTTGCAGAAACCAAAGGCACGCCCATCCTTGGTCTCGATGTTTGGGAACACGCCTATTATCTAAACTATCAGAACCGTCGTCCTGATTATATCACTGCATTCTGGAATGTTGTGAATTGGGATGAAGTGGCGAAGAGATTTGCCGCAGCGAAATGATTTGAGCCAAATCAGTTTAACGTTCTTTTACATAAAGAGAACAAAAGAAAAACCCCGCGATGAGCGGGGTTTTTTGCTTTAAACGATTAAGCTTTTCCGAATTTTTTTATGCGGTACTGTAAAGTAAACGAAAGTACTTTTAATCGTGCGAATAAGTCATCGTTTATACCTCTCTGGAGTTCATACCTGAATTCAAGACCAAACCTATTGTATGTAATTCCAGTTCCAATGAAATAGCCAACCGTTACGTTGGATATTTTATCAAAAATTGGAGTCTCTTCAGAAGATTGATCTGCAGGATTGTCCCTTTTCATGGTATGCGTTTCTGATACGGCAAGCATTGGTGTAATACCGGCAGCGATAAATGGCCTAACACTACTTTTAGGCAGTAAATAGCCCCTAACGATAAACGAGTACCTAATGTACTTTGCCCCGACTGTCGCAGTTAAAGTATTTGATTGATAAGGATTCGGTTTCCATGAATCTGACGTCTGTTCGTATTGTATGTAAGAAAGTTCATGACGAACCGATAACGTGTTTTTGCGGGTAAACCTGGTTTCAAGATAGAGTCCAAGCGTTGGGGCAATCGATTTTTCTGAAAATGTTAAGAAAGGAAGAATCGTTGTATTCTGATTATGGATACCGTTTTTGGTCATAAATTTCTGATTTGCCATCCATGCGCCTCCGTAAGCGCCAAATTCTGTTGACCTCAGGTTTTCCTCCTTCTCCATAGAAGGCGCTGCCTCGTGAAACATACATTCATAAAGCTTTTCATAAATAGACTGAATTCCCTTCCTGCTAAAAACAACTTTGTCGATGGCTGGAAACAGGTCGGTACATGTAGGAAATATTCCTTTCAACGTCGACTTATAGGTCTCAGTCTTTCTGACCACGATTCCGTCGTTCTGACTATTCAGTCTCACGGTCAGTTCTTGTGGCCCGTTTTCATTCTCGACATAGAAGTGGACCTTATCATTTTCATCCAACAGATACAGTAACGAGATCTTACCGCGGTTCATTACTTCAAGGAACACAGTGTCGATAACAAAACCTCCAGTGGGAGTTTTGTCCATCGATACTTTACGCACAACATAATTTAGATTATTCAAGCCGAAGCCCTGGATATCTTTTGGGGCCAGGAACAGTCCTTCCGGCGTTACAACTTTTTCGATAAAGTCGTTCTTTTGCTTAAGTGACAGATCTTTTTTAATCGTATCACCAGTAGCTGTGATATAGTAACCGGGACTGAATTTTTGAGCACTAGCAGTGGACACAATGAGAGCCACCAGCGTGAGTATTAACAGATTAAAGCGCATAAGAAAAATGGATGCGCGAAAGTAAGATGCTCTTTACAGATTTCCTTGCGAATACCTATACGACTGCAAAATATAGAGGGTATGCCCTGTTAAATATTCTATTTCTCGGCGATCAACTTTTGTATTGCGAGATATTCATCACGTAGTCGCGCAGCTTCAACGAACTCAAGTTCTTTCGCAGCTTTCTCCATCGCCCTCCTCGTCTGGTCCGCCATCTTCGTAAGATCATCTTTGCTCATATAAGCTGTTACCGGATCTGCCGCCAGCGACTTTTCCTCGTCTTCGATATAGTAACGCTTCGGAGCTTTTTTCGAATCTGCGACTTTTGTCTGTTTGAAGATCTCCTGCTTGGAGCGAATGATCGTTCTCGGTGTTATGCCGTGGGCAGTGTTATAATCCTCCTGGATCTTTCTCCTGCGATCTGTTTCGCTGATGGCCTGTTTCATCGATTCGGTAACAGTATCGGCGTACATGATCACGCGGCCATTAACATTACGCGCAGCGCGACCGATGGTCTGGACAAGAGATCTCTCGTTTCGCAGAAATCCCTCTTTGTCTGCATCGAGTATAGCCACCAGTGAAACTTCGGGAAGATCGAGTCCTTCACGCAGAAGGTTTACGCCCACGAGCACATCGAACACTCCAAGACGAAGCTCACGCAGGATCTCCACGCGGTCGAGAGTGTCTACTTCAGAATGGATATAACGACATTTCACCTGTGCTCTTTCCATGAACTTGGTCAGCTCTTCGGCCATCCGCTTGGTGAGCGTGGTAACAAGAACGCGCTCTTTTTTCTTCACACGCTCGTCGATCTCTTCCAGGAGATCGTCGATCTGATTTTTGCTTGGACGAACATCGATCATTGGATCCAATAGACCAGTGGGGCGGATCAACTGTTCCACAACAACGCCTTCAGATTTTCGAAGCTCATACTCACCGGGCGTTGCACTTACGTACACAACCTGGTTCAGGATCCCTTCAAACTCGTTAAAAGTCAGCGGGCGGTTATCCAACGCCGACGGCAAGCGAAATCCATAATCCACAAGGTTCACTTTTCGTGAACGGTCGCCTCCCCACATTGCACGGACCTGCGGAATGGTTACGTGACTTTCATCAACGATCAGCAGGAAGTCGTCGGGAAAATAGTCGAGCAGGCAGAATGGCCGGGCTCCGGGCGAGCGCCTGTCGAAGTAGCGTGAATAGTTCTCTATACCGCTGCAATATCCGAGCTCGCGCATCATTTCCATGTCGAACTCTGTTCGTTCTTTCAATCGTTTCGACTCGAGAAATTTTCTTTCGCCGTCGAACATCCCCAGCTGCGCTACGAGATCATCCTGGATCTCACGAATGGCGACATTCATTCGTTCTTTACCGGTTACGAACAGGTTGGCGGGAAATATCGTAATACCTTTTTCATCGCCGATCTTTTTCCCGGTCACCGGGTCGATACGATGGATGGCTTCAATCTCATCTCCGAAGAAATAGATCCGGATTGCATAGTCGGCATATGCCAGGAAAATATCGACGGTATCGCCTTTTACCCTGAAAGAGCCTCGCTTGAACTCTGCTTCCGTTCTTCGATAAAGAATATCGACCAGCGCAAACAGCAACCTGTTTCTCGCGATCACTTCTCCAACGTTCAATACAATCCTGTTCTTACCGAATTCTTCCGGGTTACCAATACCATAGATACATGATACGGATGCAATCACGATCACATCGCGGCGACCCGTAAGCAGGGAAGACGTTGCACTCAACCGGAGCTTCTCTATTTCTTCATTTATCGAAAGATCTTTTTCGATATAAAGATTCGAAGAAGGAATGAATGCCTCGGGCTGATAATAATCGTAATAGGATATGAAATATTCTACGGCATTGTTCGGGAAGAACGATTTGAACTCACCGTATAGTTGTGCAGCAAGGGTCTTATTGTGACATAACACAATGGTAGGTTTGTTGACCTGCGCCACCACGTTTGCCATGGTAAAGGTTTTCCCGGAACCGGTAACGCCGAGGAGGGTCTGGTGAGGTTCACCCGACTCGATTCCGGCTACCAGTTGCTTTATTGCCCCGGGCTGGTCGCCCGTAGGCTCGAATTCACTTGAAAGTTGAAAGTCCATCAGAGTACAATTTAAGTAAACTCAAAAAAGTTTCACTGCAGTGGAAACAGCAATCCCGCCGTGAGCAGCCATCCCTGGTTGGTCGCCTTATAAGTCGCATTTCCCGACTGATATGAAAGGAGGGGAGTTACGTCGTGGTACCAGGTGCCGTTAAGAAATACAATTCTTTTTGAAGCCAGCCTGTACTCGAAATTTGCACCGAACAGGATGCTTACCGCAAACTGCTTCACTTTCAGATTATTTGCAGACGAGTAACCGCTCTTGAGATTGTCGGTTCCATGTCCTGGCGCGTAGTTCAACGCAGCACCACCCTCGATACCTAACTGGAAGTCTTTCGATACATTGTACGAGTTGATCGGTTGAAATCCGAATTTCACGGGTACAGAAATGTATTCGAGGTTAAGGTTCCACAGGCCGTTGTTGTCTGGCGAGGTGTTACCTTTTCGAACATATCCGAGCTCGTACTTCAGATATACAAACGGCGTCAGCTCCTTTTTAAGAAATAAAAAAAATGCCGGCCCTGTTCGGGACGACATTTTCGTGTTGTAAAGTTTTTTCTGAAAATCGATCTCGCTGCCTGTGAGAACGTTGCCGGCCAAACCACCCGAGATACCTAAGTATTTCTGTGCCGGCGATGATGTGCTGGCGAGGAGGGCAACAACAAGTAGTATGCACCTTAGTTGTTCCAAATCGCCCACGCTTTTTCAGCCTGAACGTGCAGCATCTCCAAACCATTTTTAATATTCGCTCCCCGCATTTCTGCTTTCTGCAGGAACAGGGTGCGAGCCGGGTTATAGATCAGGTCATACACATAATGTTTCGATGTGATCGTCTCGAAATCGATCGGCACAACGGCATTATTATTCGGAGACATGCCAAGAGGCGTGGTATTCACGATCAGGTTAGAACCAGAAATAATTTTCGGTTTCTTTTCAAGATCCGTGTACGTATAATTTGCTTTTCCTGCTTCGCGTGAAACGGTGTCGAAGGGAATTTTCAATTTTTCGAGCGCACCCTGTACTGCCTTCGACGATCCGCCTGTGCCGAGTATCAGGGCACGTGATCCTTCGGCATTCGGGAACCATTTTTTCATGGTATCGAGGAACGCATCACTGTCGGTATTGTAACCTTTCAGAATACCGTTGCTGATCTTGATCACGTTCACGGCGCCGATCTTCTTCGCGTCACCGTCAATCTCGGTAAGAAATTTGAGAACCTGTTCTTTGTAGGGGATTGTTACATTCAGACCACAGAGCTCAGGATTTTCTTTGAGGAGATTCGTGAGCTCGTCTATAGTATTCAATGGATATAATTCATAGTGATAGTCACGAAGACCGTCACGGAAAAATTTTTCGTCGAAATACGCTTTAGAAAAAGAGTGACCTAGAGTCGAACCGATAAGTCCGAATTTTTTTTCCATTCTCTCAAGTATTTTAGGGTGCAGTTAAAAAAATCAATCGGCCTCAAACGGAGGTGCCTGGTTATCCTTCTTACGTTCTAGTCCAAGAAAGTGAAGAAAGGTATCACCACGCAGACCTAATCTTATCGTTTCGAGCGGAATGACTTCATTGGGTGCAATATTGCCCAAATTGACGTTCGCTCCTAATAGTTTAATGAACCAAACCTGCTGCGCTTTCTGTGGAGCTTCCCAAATGATCTTTTCGAAAGGTATTTTCGTAAGGATCTCCTGCACCAGACCAGATCTGACTTCACCGGAAGAGCGGAACAATCCTACATTTCCACCTTCACGGGCTTCGCCGATCACTTTCCACGCGCCGGCATCAAGCTCTTTCTGCATCAGTTCGATCCACTTATAAGGGGGAATGATCTTGTCGGCATCTTTCGAGCCCACTTCAGACAGCACCGTTACCTGTTCTGAAAGTTTCTGGATGTACTCACATTTCTTGTCGTGATCCAGGTCTATAGAACCATCTGATACTTCGGCAAACGACAGATCGTATTTATCGAGAACCTTGCGGTAATCGTCGAACTGGTCGCGGATAATAAATGCTTCGAACAATGTTCCACCGAAGTAGCAGGGGATACCTGCTTCCTTATAAACTTTCAGCTTGTCCTTCAAATTGGGGGTAACGTATGAAGTAGCCCATCCTAACTTCACGATATCCACGTGTTCTGCACATAAGCTGACGAAATCTTCGGTTTCACGCACGCTCAGGCCTTTGTCCATGGCCATAGTAAAACCAATCTGCCTGGGCTTGGTAGTCCGCTCAGGTAAATTTTTCAATGTGTAATTCATCAGGGATTGTCTTTTCTAAACTGATCGATAATCTTGAACAAGGCCTTCTGCGTTTCGAGCTTGGGAAAAAAATCGAAGAGCGCATTATGACCTTCAAAGTTCAAAATTAATGCATTTTCAAGATAATTAAATGCCTCTTTGAATTGTCCTGCCTCGATCAGGTAGGCAGTAATGCGGTAGTAAAGCTCGGATTCTTCGGGCAGTTCGTCGAGTCCCTGAAGGATTATGTCGATCGCTTTCTCGTGGGCGCCCTGTTCGTAATAAATAAATGACCAGTTCAGCCAGATTTCTTTATCGTCGGGAGTAAGATGGCAAGCTTCTTCGTAAGCGCTGATGGCAGAAATCGTGTTTCCAATTTTGAACTCAGCGTGTGCTGCGGCTTTCCAGTATTCTGCGTTGTGGCTGTTCAGCTTGATGGCCTTATTGAAGAAGTGAAGCGCCTGGTACCACTTCTCCTGTTTTTCCATACAATTGCCGGCGCCGAACCAGGCCTCATCGTACATCGGGTCCAGCTTGGTGGATTTCTGATAGTACTTTAGTCCAAGGTCGTAGTGTTCAAGATTTTCGTAGGCCGCTCCGATGCTGCAATAAACTTCGGGGCTCGGTCCTTCAATTTCTATTGTTTTCTTGAATGCATCGAGCGCTTTCGTGTACTGCTCCAGGTTCATATAGGTATTACCCATATTGAAATGAGCGGACGCAAAGTTTTCGTCGATCGCTAAAGCATATTCGTATGCTTCAATGGCTTCATCGTATTTCTCGAGCTTATTGCAAACAATACCGAGGTTATACCATGCCGCACCCGAAAAAGGATCTTCGTCGATGAATTTTCTATAATAAGCGAGACTGCTCTCAAGCTGGCCGATCACATCCAGGCAGAAGGCAAGCTCATATAATGATCCTTCGTGACTGATGTTGAATTCGATGGATTTCTTATAAGCGTCGATTGCCTTATCGTAATCTTCAACACTCTGATACACGAGTCCCATGTTGTAATAGATCTCGTCCTGGGCTTCGTCGGCAACGGTCAACGCTTCTTCATAAGTGGCGATCGCTTCCTGCTGTTTGCCCATAAGAGATAGGACAGAGCCGATCGACAACATTATTTCAATATCATTTGGATTGAGCGTACGGGCGCGTTCGAGCAATTCAAGTGACTGATCGTATTCTTCTAAATTTGAAAGTATCTGAGCCTTAAGAGGTATAAGTTCCGAAGAGAACGGGTATTGATCGATCGCCTGGTTAACAGCAGCAAGTGCTTTCTTATGTTTATTACGATCTAAATAGTAATCGATGATCGTCTCGTAAGCTTCCAGGTTAAAAAAATCGTTGGAATTTTTTTTGAGGCTTTCTTCGAATTTCTTGATCAACTCCTCTTCTTCCTCTCTCTTTCTGAAGTGCTGAGCCATTCTGTTGTAGGGTTTTCCTAAGTTAAGGGGTAAATTAAACAAATAAAAATCACCGGGACCCCAATTTATTTTTGTACTCGAGACAACACCAGTCAAGCGTATTTTCTAACGATTGAAATTCGGTTCCCAGTACCCGCTTTACCTTCTCGTTCTGGAAAATAAGTTTCTCACGTAAAGCTGTTGCTGACTGGCGAGTAACCATTGGTTCTGAACGAGTTACCGAAGCACGAAGTTCTTCGAACCAGGCAGCAATTTTTGCCAATCCGATAGGTACGTTAATAGAAGGTGCTTTTTTTTGAAATCTGCGGGCAATTTCCCGTAGCATAATGCCAAGCGAAACCGATCCGGCAGTCGCTATAAATTTTTCGCCATTATGATCTTTACGAACGAGTTGCGTCACTATGTCAGCAACGTCGCGCGCATCTACATAGTTCAGATTAAAATCTGTATAGAATTTTCGCTGCTTCCACACATACCCAAAAAGGGCCGCGCTGCTCCGAACGCCATCGCCGGCAGAAAGAACGACCGAAGGACTTACGATCGAAACGATCATTCCTTCCTCCATACCGCGATAAACCTCCAGTTCGGCCAGGTACTTCGACTGCGCATAATCCGACACAGGAGTTCCCTGTATCCATTTCGTGTCTTCATTGATCGCAGTTGCCGAACGTTGCTTCCCTTGCTCTGCGGAAGCGTTGCGCGAAGGGGAACCAAGAGCCGCAACGGAGCTGATGTGTATAATTTTTCTCACACCTGCTGCAAGACATGCATTCACGACATTCTTTGTTCCTTCAACGTTCACGTTCAACAACTTTTGTTTGTTGCGTGGATTGAACGAAACGAGTCCGGCCGCGTGTACAACTACATCCACACCTTCGAAGGCTTTCATCAGGCCGCTCATGTCCAGCACGTCCGTTTCGGGCCGAACAAGGGGACGCACGTCCATGGACTGGCTTTTAAGTTTATCGACGATAGCACTGCCGACAAGTCCACTGGCGCCTGTAACTGCAACGATCATATATTTTAAAGTGTGCTGTTGAGAAGTGGGAGTTCAATTGCTTTTTTGAAAGCTTTCGTTTGAATTGCTTTCTCAAGCGCGGCCGCCTGGATCTCGTTGTGACAATCCGTTCCGATAAAGCTGACCATCTTGTTTTCGATCAGCTTTTCTGCAAACTTCTGTGCAGCCCTGTTATAAAATCCCGACAGCGACAATAAATTTATCTGCAGGAGCACACCACGATCGATAAGATCCTCCGCCTTGTTCATGGTAATATATTGATATCGTTCAGGGTGTGCGAGCACCGGGTTATACCCGCGGGACGTTGCATTGAAAATAAATTCTTTGAGGATGAAAGGCTCGGAAAGGTAGTTGGTCTCGAACAGGAGATATTTTTTTCCGAACGTGAGCATTTCTTCCGGGCCGTTCAATGCATTCATTGTAAACTCGTCGAGATAATATTCGGCAGCAGCAGAGATCTCCACGTTTACATTATTCGCTGCAAGGAACCTGCGCACTTCGTCGAGCTTTTCTTTGATGATCGCCGGGGTATTCGGATACGAGTCGCTCATGATGTGAGGTGAGGTCACGAATTTTTCATAACCCTGCTCCATCAACTTCTTGATCGTAATCAGCGAATGCTCGGGAGTTTTCACGCCGTCGTCAATACCGGGCAGTAAATGCGAATGCATGTCTGCACGAAATGGAACTTTCGCTGGTTTGCGTGATGATGAGAAAAATGAAAACACTTATCCGCGGAAGATATTTTTCCAGGTCTTCTTTATTGGAGTCTGGTCCTCGTAATAACCATATCCATACATTTTATTGTTCGAAGGCACAGCGTTAAAGACTACAGAAATATTCTTGATCTTATGCAGCTTCTGAATTCTTTCGATATTCTGAAGAAATTCTTTCTTCGAATAGTTCGCCCTCAATACGTAGATAGAAACATCTGTTTTCTTCATAGCCATAATCCCGTCGGTGACGAGACCGACAGGTGGCGTATCTATGATCACGAACTCGTACAATTCCTTTAACCTGTCGAGAACCGCTGTAAAATCTCCATTCATCAACAGCTCCGAAGGATTAGGGGGATGCGGGCCGGCCGGTACATAGTCGAAATTCTCGAGGCCGGTAGGAACAATGCAATCTTCAACGTTATACTTCCGGATAAGCGCCGTGCTCATTCCTTTTTGTGGATCGGGAATAGTAAAAGGAATATTCGCCTTCGGCTTCCTCATATCCAGGTCGATCAACACAACTTTTTTCCGCGACATGGCTATGACGCCACCAAGATTCAACGCCAGGAATGATTTTCCTTCGCCGCCGATCGTCGACGAAATAGAGATCGTCTTCGTATTGCTGGTCACCGAAAAGAAGTCAAGATTAGTACGCAAGGTCCTGATAGCCTCGCTGACGATCGACTTCGGATTGTCGAGAACATGGAACGGCGTACGAATCGTATGCCTTGACTCAGGAATGATCGCAAGCAGGGGAACATCCACGACTTTCTCGATATCATGTGCGCTTGTTACCTGATTGTCGATCACGTAAAGCAATCCGAGGAACATGATGCAAAGGAAAATGCCGGACGAAAACCCGATACCATAGATCATTGCACGCTTCGGCGAAACGGGCTCGGAGTCCATCGTTGCGGGTGACAATATTTTGAAATCAGGTGTGCTGCCAGCCTGCGCAATTTCAAACTCGGCTTTTGCCTGCATCATCGACAGGTAGAATTCTTCGTAGAGTTTATAGAAGCGCTGGTTCTTTGTGAATTGAGTATTCTTGTCGGGCATCGAGGCAAATCTTTTCTCGAGCTTTTCTTTCTGTTGGTCCAGGTCGATCAAAGTCTGCTTCCAGTCTTTTTTCAATTCATTGATCTGGCCGAATACGATATTCCGCGCGCGCTCGACCTCGCTTTCTTTCTGCTTGAAAGCAAACGTGCTCTCATTGTACGACAATCCAAGCCTCTCGATATCCTTCATCAGGACTTGAAGTCCTTCGATCTGTTTATCGAGATAGGAGGGAAGATACTGGCGGCTTCCCACCGATACTGTAAAATTGTTTGAGGAAATCTGTTCCACGAGCCCGTCGATCGTGCTCAACCTGCGGTTCAGCTGAAATCGTTGTGAGTCGATCGCATACAATGCATTGATCGTTTTCTTAAGATCGGAATCCACGTTGGCACTCTTGTTTTGAAGGGTGAAATTCTCGAAATAGTTTTCGTAGTCCTCCATCTTTCCTTCGATCTGCCCGAGCTCCGAGTTGATCCATTCGATCTTCTGTTTGTTTGTAAGATTCTTTTGCTCGTTGCTATAGTTGATATACATCGAGTCGATCTTGTTCACGATGTCACGGGCCTTGAATTGATTGTAATCCTGGAATGAAATACGGATTGTATTGGCTTCGTAATTTAAAGGCTCTACAGTGGTGTACTTATCTAAATAGCCCAGGAGGTTTTCGCGGCTGTGAAGAATGAAAAAGTAATCGTCGTCATGATACAGCGGGTAATAGAACGTCTTGGTGATCGTCAATTCAAGCCCGGTTAATGTCAGGGGCTTGCCGATCGTGCCCGTGAATATGTCGTTACCGATCCTGAGTTTATATTCTTCAGGCCCCGTGAAATTGAAATAGATCGGCATGTTCTGGTAAGGATGTAACGTAGAGGAGTACTTTACGCGGAATGGAGAGGCATGATACATTTCATTGTTCAGGACCTGACCTACCGAATAATAACCGACCCAAAGATCTATTGAATCCAAAACCCTGTTGTAAAACAGACGGCTTGTCATCTGTTCGATCTCACCTGAGATGATGTTCAGGTTCTGACTTTCCTGCAGATCCTTGATCCCGAATTCGGTCGCTTCCTTTTTAATGTCGAGTTTGACTTCAGAGAAAGCTTCGTAGACATTTTTGGTGTAACGCAGATAGAGATACGAGCCGAGATTTGCAATGATAACGATCAGCAGCATCCAAACGATATTTTTTCTGAGAAGCATTTTCAGCTTGTCGAAATCTATCGTCTCCATCGTATGTATGTTGCGCTTGTCCTGCATATCAATTGTTGGCGAGGAACACCACCACTAATGTAGCAAGACTTATTACAAGACTTAAGACCGGAGCGAGATCGCGCGCACCTTCAGCAAATGGGCGGCGTGCAGGTTCTACGTAAATGATATCACCGGGTTGGACGATCATGTTGCCTTGCTTTATTCCATCGAGCGTACTCAGATCAAGAACGTAAGCATCGTTGCCACGGATAAGGCGAATGTTAGACGATTTACCGTCGTTGGCGTTGCCGAGTCCTTTTGCCATTGCGAGCACTTCCACAACAGACACGTTCTCGTTAATGAGCGGAACTACCTGCCCGCCGGGTGATCCGAGTACAATTACTCTCTTATTGCTGAAAGTAAGGATAACGTAGCACTCTTTATAGTACTTGTTGTACTCCGACTGCAATTTGACTTCGGCTTCGCGGATAGTCATACCAATGATGGAGACCGGCTCTATCATCGGGAACTTAACCAACCCATCAATGGTAACGAGATAGGATGGCGTCACCCGTTCTACCTGGGTTTGGACAGCGCCGTTATTGGTAGTGTAGAGCGCGCCATTGGGGTCGATGATGCGTTCGCCCTTATTCGAATACACCTCCAGCTTGAGGTAGTCATTTACCTGGATAACGTAATTTTTTTCGGCAGTCTCGAGAGCTTTCGTGTCCGCCTTAAAGCCTTCGGCAGGCTTAAACATGATGTTTTGCTTATACGAGGAGCAGGAAGCTGCTACAACGCTGATCAACAGTAATAAACGATTGGGCATTGTAGCAAAAATATGAAAAAATGCCTTGCCTTTAGGATGCCTTTTTAAACGTGGAGATCGCGGAAATATATTTGTTGATAACGATGTCCTCCCCGTACTCTGCCTCCATCTTCTTTCTGCCGTTCAATCCCATCTCTCTCAACACGTTTTCATCGAGTTGAACCATGGTTTCCATCTTTTCGGCGAGGTCCTTTGAGTCTTTCAATCGGCAGAGCAGACCGTTATAATTATCAACCACAACATGATGACAGCCAGGCACATCGGTAGCTACAATAGGCTTACCGGAGCTGGCAGCTTCAAGCAAGGTACGTGGTGTTCCCTCGCGATAGCTCGCAAGCACCACACAATCGGCCTGATTAATGAATTGGCGAACGTCGTCGGTGGTCCCGAGATATTCCACGATTCCAGAGTTAATCCACTCATCGATGGTCTCCAGCTGGATGCCGCGTTTGTGCTTGGGATCTTTAGCTCCGAGGATCTGGAACTTGGCATTGATCCCTTTTTCTTTCAATTGTTTTACCGCATCCACGAACTCAAGCACGCCTTTGTCCGTTATGAGCCTTGAGATCATTAAAAATGTAAAATTTTCATTCTTACCTGAAGGAACCGGTACAAAGCGCCGGAGATCTACACCCGAACCGGGAATCAGGTCCGCAATACCAGGAGGAACGAGCTTACGTTCAAGAAACAGCTTCTTGTCGTCGGCGTTCTGGAAGAAAACCTTCTTAGGATATCGGAAAGCCCATCGATAAAGCTTCATAGCAATCAACGAAACCAGTCCTTTTTTAAGGAAAACCGTACCCAGACCACAAACATTGTTGATCACGGGTATTTTTAACATGGACGCGGCGAGCGTACCATATATATTAGGTTTAATGGTGTAGTGGAGGACAACATCCGGCTTCAGCTTACGATAGATCGAATAAAATTCGACCACGAGCCCGAAATCCCTGATTGGGTTGGCCCCACGGCTATCCATCCGTACATTGTGGTGAATACAACCAGCTTCTTCAAGTCGAACGGTGTATCCGTCGAAGGGAGCGATTGTGTGAACCTCGTGACCTTCTGCGATCAGAGATCTGACAAAACTCATCCGGAAATTGTAGATGTTCCAGGAAGTGTTGAGAACAATTGCGATTTTCATCCAGCCAAGCTATTCCGAGCCCAATCGCTCAGGTAAGGTTTAAGGTTCAGTGCTAAACCCAGGCCTAGACTATGCCCGGGGTAAGTCTATATCCTACAAAATTAATTAAAGTAACTTCATATTTATAATGAACGAGCATCAATCAGCAGACACACAGGTAAAGAATAAAGCGATCCTGGTTGCCGTCGGCACGCCGAAGGCCCACCAGGAGGAAATCGAGGAACATTTGGCGGAATTGGCCTTTTTAGCGGAAACTGCCGGCATCAATACGATGCAAACGTTTGTTCAGAAACTTCCACATCCCGACGTGAGAACTTTCGTCGGAAGTGGCAAGCTGGACGAGATCAAGGAGTATGTTTCCGCACACAACATAACCAATGTGCTTTTCGATGATGACCTGAGCCCTTCGCAGCTCCGCAACCTCGAAAAAGAGTTCAACCCCGATAAACTCGAGGCCAAGGTGAGGGTCTACGACCGAAGCCTTCTGATCCTCGATATTTTTGTGCTTCGCGCCCAAAGCGCCCAGGCCCGCACGCAGGTGGAATTGGCGATGAATCAATATTTATTGCCGCGACTCACCAGGATGTGGACTCACCTTGAACGCCAGCGGGGCGGAACTGGCACCCGGGGTGGTTCCGGTGAACGCGAGATCGAAACCGACCGTCGTGTGATCAAGCAACGGATCGCACTTTTGAAAGACGACCTGGAAAAGATCGATAAGCAACGGCAGACTCAAAGAAAATCGAGAAGCAATGTGGTTCGTGCAGCACTGGTAGGTTATACCAACGTCGGGAAATCGACTTTGATGAACCTGTTGAGTAAAGCCAACGTGAAAGCGGAGAATAAACTCTTCGCAACGGTGGATGCCACGGTCCGGAAAGTTGTGATCAACGACATACCTTTCCTTCTATCCGATACGGTTGGGTTCATCAGGAAACTGCCACATCATTTGATCGAATCATTTAAATCGACGCTCGATGAAGTAAGAGAATCGGACCTGCTTCTTCACGTTGTTGACATCGCTCATCCGTTCCACGACAATCATATTGAAGTGGTGAGCAAAACGCTTGCAGAGATAGGAGCAGGGAATATTCCCGTGATCCTTGTTCTCAACAAAGTGGATTTGCTCGCGAAGAATGATGAAGCATCACTCGAGGAGCTTCGACGCTATTACGCGTCGAAGGGATTCGCCCGGGTGATATTTGTGTCGGCAACCACAAAGCAGAACATCGATGAACTGCGACAGGTGGTCTACGACGAAGTAAGAAAGAAGCACATGCAGTTCTATCCGAACTATGTGCCTAATCCAGGATATCAAATAGATTACTCTGTGGAGTAAGTATTACCCTTCAGGGGTAACATATTTGGGAAGATTTGTTCCGACGATAGAATTCCAACCCGCTTCGAAGTTCTTTCTTGCGAAGTTTGGATTGTCGCCGAACGTTTCAAGACCGGTGTGGGTAAGCTTGACTTTAGTTTTGCCGCCCATATCGGTCAGCTCCCATGTAACTGTCGATGATCCTTCGTAGCCTTTGTAGCTCCAGGTATGCTGGAGCTTTTTGTTTTTAATGACTTCGGTGATCTTACAAAGGTGTGTGAACGTTTGCTCCTTCGTTCCACCTTCGAACGTGAATTCGAAGCCGGGTTTTGCTTCGAAAGCAGGCATTTTAAAATACCATTTCGACATTTCTGCGTGATTGGTGATGGCGGTCCATACGCGATCTACAGGCGCGTTGATGACCTTTTCAACGATTAATGGCTGACTCATTTTCTTTTTGCTTTAAGTTTCTTTTTCGTTTTGGGATTTTCTTTCAGGTATGCTTCAAGGTCGTCGAGCTTTGAAGTCCAGAATTCCCTGTACTGCTCAACCCAGCTGGATACTTCTATTAATGGTTTAAGATTCGCCTGGCAAAACCTTTCGCGTCCCTGCTGATGGATCGTGATCAGGCCACATTCCGTGAGGATCTTGATATGCTTCGAGATGGCGGGCCGGCTGACGTCGAAGTTTTCGGCGACGGCGTTAAGATTCAAAGTTTTATAGGAGATCATATTGATGATCTCACGCCGCGTGGGGTCGGCGATTGCCTGGAAGACGTCTCGTCTCATATTTTTTATGTAACTGATCGGTTACAAATATATGTAACAAATCGGTTACGCAAAATTTTCTTTCAGGATTTTTATTCGTGCTTCAGCGCGTCGACGGGATTTCTGACGGCAGTTGTCAGGATCTGAGATATGCTCGTCAATAGAACGAGGGAAAGCAAAAGGACAAATGGTCCCGCCATAAACCAGATCGACAGATCGATATGTTCAGGATAAGTCGTTAGCCATCTTTCAGAGAACAAATAAACAATAGGTGTAGCGACGAATAAAGAAATTATCAATACGCGTAAACTTCCTTTTGTAAGTAAGTAAATGATATTGCGTACTTCTGCTCCCAGTACTTTCCTGATGCCGATTTCTTTTATCCTCGCATTGGCTTCGAACAAGCTCATTCCCATCACTCCTAAACACGCAATAAATACTGCGACGCAGGAGAAGAGCATAAACACTCTTGAGAAATATATCTCGCTTTTATACTGTTGATCGTAATGTTGATCCATGAAATAGTAATCGAATGGCTTCCCGGGCCATATTTCTTTCCATGCTTTCCCGATGGCCGGAACAGCGCCGGCATCAGACACTTTAAAAGAATAGTAGACCAATTGCCCAGTCTTCTTGTTCAGGCGAAGAATGGTCGGATTGACCGGCGTCTTGATCGATTGATGCCGATAGTCTTTTACAACGCCGATAATAGTCCACAAATGCCAGTCGTCCGGTTCATTGAAATAGATCTTTTGGTTGATGGCATCGGTTGGCGACGAAAATCCCAGCTCACGAACGGTACTTTCGGTGACAACTATGTTCCATTCTTCGGAATTTTCGGGAGAATAATTTCTTCCCGCCACGAGCTCCAGCCCGAACAACGAAATGAAATCATAGTCGACATACATAACCTTATAATGGATTTGCCTGTCGGGGTCGCTCATCGATCGCTTTGCGAGATCGGTATAGGTAAAGCCGATTGCTTCGCCGGGAATCGCCGACGACGTTGTGAATTGAACTACAGATGGTATTTGAGAGATCCGGTTTTTGAAAGCTTCGTTATTTTCTTTCCGTGTAGAATTTTCTTTCCAGGTATAGTTGGCGGGATTGTAAACAGTGACGATGCCCCTGGTATCGAAATTTCTATTTGCGCTTCTCATGAAATCGAGTTGCAATGATGCCATCACAACCAATGCCATCAGCGTAAGCGAAGAGACAAACTGGAAGGTGAGGAGAGCGTTGCGGGCAAGCGGTTTCTTTTTGAGATCATGAGCTTTAAAATTGTTTAAAGAAAACAGCGGATATACTCCTGCGATCGACGTAGCAACCAGTATCGCAATACCGGTTGTTATCCAGAGACCTGGAACAGAGAAACTAAAACCTGTTAACGGTAAACCCGTGATATATCCGAACGCCGGGAATACCATCATTGCTATCGCCGCAGCCAGGATGATCGAGATAGCCATCACTAACCCGATCTCCGTCAGGAATCTCGTCAACAGATCTTTTTTACCTGCCCCGATGATCCTTCTTATGGAAACTTCTTTTAATCTCACGATGAACCTGGCCGTCTCGAGATTGATATAATTGATCCACGCGATAAGTAAGATCAATGCCAGTGCACCGCCGACAACGTACACATTAAGCATGCTGCCCGGTGCTTTGATCTCGGATTCAAGATTTGATTGAAGGTGAATGGAAGCGAGCGGTTGCAGGGAGAGCGTTGCCGGTGTCGTAAGTTTTGATGACACGGCCTTATTTAATTTTACCGTAAACTCCCCGGTATTCGTTTGTTCACTTAGTCTTACGTAAGTCCACGTCGTCGATTTCCAGATCCATTCGCCTTCAGGGATCCATTGTTGGGGACGAACAATATCGATATCGAATTGTGAATTCGGCGGTGTGTTCCGCATAAGTCCTGTGATCGTCTCGGGCCTGTTCTCTTCTTCGGGATTAAAGATGGTTTTCCCGATAACGTCGGTCGTTCCGAATAATTTGATCGCCAACCGTTCCGATATCACGACCGTGTTAGGTTCATCGACTGCGGTGAGGGGGCCGGAGATCAGCAGGGTAGGAAATACGTGGAAGAAGCCCTTGTCGACAAACATATAATTCTTCTCATGATACAGTTTGCCCTGGTGTTCGATAACGACGCCGGTGTTTGCGGGCCACCGGTAGAACCTTGTGCTGGCCTCGACTTCCGGAAAGATTTCGGAGATGAGATCGCTTACGCCATAATACGTTTCGGATGTGTTAATGCTGCTATTCTTGGTTACTATCCTGTATACGTTTCCGTGTTCAGGCAAGTAAGTATCGTAGCTCAGCTCAAAATCGAGGTATTGCAACATGAGGAAGGCTGCCGATAATGCGACGGCGAGCCCGGACACGTTGATGGCTGTCGCGAACTTATTTCGCCACAGATGCCGAAGAGCGTATTTCATCTATACAATTTGATAGTGCGCGATATTGATGATAACATCCTTTCCAGATATGCCCCTTCAGTTGCGACTTCATTCCCGGTTGTTTATCCAATCCACCCTGGTACCAATCGCCGTGTTCGTGATCAATGAGATACTTGTCGATGTATCGCCACGATTTCAGGAACTTATCATAATAATCCATCGCGTCGTCGGGGTATAACTTCGACATAAATAACAAACTGTTCATGCCTTCCGCCTGTGCCCACCAGTTTTTTGTATCGCGTGTGATCGTTAATCCCGGACGATCTTTGAAATAATAACCTTCATCATAGAAGCTTCCCGTGGAGTCCGATTTGTTTTCATCCCAACCATTCCTCAATGCATGGTCGACCATTTTCTTTGCGATGCGATGAGTAGTCGAGTCGTTTTCAATACCCAATATGGTAGAGGCCTCTATCATAAGGTACGCGGTTTCGACATCATGCCCAAACGAAACGTGATCGAGACTGTGATGTTTTTCGATGATACTGTCCGGTTCGTTACGAAATGAAACCGGCGTCCAGTTTCGCTCGAAGAAAAGTGCGAGATATCCTTCTTTAGTGACCATGGTGTCGCGAATGAGGAACAACATTTCACGAAGGCGTTCCCTGAGCAACGGATCGGGCCATATCTTATACAACTCGGTAAATGCTTCGAGGAGATGTATCGAGCTATTCTGATCTTTATAACCGACTTCAGATGTTGAAGGAAAGCTCTTGTCGCGGGATACGACAGCTCCGTTTCGTCCGAGATGCTGGAAGTATCCTTTGTACTCCGGATCGTGACTATATCTTTCGAGCCATTCGAAAGCTTGTTTTGCAAACTGGTATGATTCAGGATCGCCGGATGATTTGTAATACGCGGCGAGGGCAAATAGACCAAATGCATTTCCATAAGCTGTCTTTAGAGTATCGCCTTTAACCGGGGTGCCATCACGTTCGACAAGCCAGTAAAATCCACCGTAAGTGCTATCCCACATTATATCGCGAAGAAATTCGTAGCCGTGGCGAGCGCCCTCTTTAAAGTGTTTGACGTTGGGATAGCGCATAGAGGCCCTGGCATTCGTCCACGTATGACGCGCCTGGGTAACGATCATTTTTTGCTGATCGCCCGTTGGCTCGAAATCGTAAGTAAAAGAACTGAGGAAGCCACCATACTCTTTGTCCATGGCTTTAGGATACCACGCATCGAGCAGCTCTTTCTTTAACGAGTATTCGATCTGCTCATCGAGTGTTTTTTCTTTTGAACAGCTAACGGTGACGATTAAAAGAAATAAAAACAGTCTTCTCATTTTAGCCATTTGTCGAACCAATCGAATGCTTCTTTTTGCATTGCGGTATCGAATTTATGTAAACCGGGGTGAAAGGAGCAATGATATTTATCCGGGCTTCCTGCTTTTGTGTATACCTCGCGGAGGATATCGTCGGCGCGTTTCATCTCAGATAACGTGAATAACTGGTCCTCAGTATTATTGAGCACCAGGGAAGGCAAGGTAGCGCGCATGGAAAGTATCTCGGGGAAGTCCAGCTCGTTGGGGAGCAACGGGATATAGATCATCCACGTGTGGGTATATGATTTGTATAAAGCGAAGTCATTCCAGGTTGTCATAAATCCCACGGGTACCGAGCACTTGATACGGTCGTCGAGAGCGGAGATGTAAACCGATCTCATTCCACCGCCGGAGAGGCCGCCACAACCAATCTTATTCTTGTCGACATCCGGGCGGGCAGATAATATGTCGAGGGCTTTCATATCCTCGGCTACCCAAACGCCGGGATACGTTGTTCCGGCGCTGAAGAGCGATCGCGCCATAATGCTTTCGTGATCACTTGCCCAGTCGTTGTATTGTTGTATTTCTATTAGGTTGCCAGGATCCGGATCTTTCAATTTCCATCTGCGTTCGGCGGGGACATCTGCGAGCATCACGCGCCTGCTTGCAAAAGACATTGCATCGGATACGACAACGACATAGCCGCGCTTCGCCAGTTCATTTGCCCAACTGCGACCCGAATAATATGTTTGTTGATGTTCTTCGATGCCGGCCGGAAGATTGCCGGATGTGCGAACTATTTTTCTTGTTCCGTAATATTTGTTGCCACCGTGATCGTGAAATGCGAGAATACCGGGCAATGGTTTGGATGCTCCCTGCGGTTTCAATAAGATCGCTTCGGTGGGCCGGCCATAGGGAAGTTGCCATGTCAGTTCTTCGATATGAAGCCCGTCGTAGCTGTATTGCTTTCTTATCGTCACTTCAGGCATTCCTCCGATGTCCGGGATGGCAAGTCGTTCGCGAACACGTTGTCGTGCATCCGATCTCCACTGCCCGACGTCGGTGAATTCTTTTTTCCTGAATGATATGGACGGGAGTTTACCGGCGGTGAGTGATTTGGCCCATTCGCCGTAGTTGCCGATCACGGTTTGTTCTGAAGGTTGTTGGAGATCCATTGACATAGAATTCAGGTAGAGAAATGTACCGACGCTGGTGGCGGTGGACGTTTTGATGAAGTCTCTGCGGTTAAGCATAAGTTTGATGTCCAATTTTATCCGATAATGAACACCAATGTTCGGAACCGGAGTTATAAGTTACCAGAATTCGTCAAAAACAGCGATACCTTTGCATGGCATTATTTGTGCAACACGCCGCGAGTCACAGACGCTTATGATAAAGAACTACCTTGTTGTCGCCTTCCGCAACATCACACGCCACTCTTCATACACTATTATTAATGTGCTGGGACTTGCCCTGGGCATGACCTGTGCATTGCTGATCTTCTCGCTGGTTTCGCATCATCTTAGCTATGATACTTATCATCCCGAACGCGACCGGGTGTATATGATCGTTACTGAGCAGCACCGGGATGGAATATCTTATACGAATAGCGTTCCGTCTCCACTAGGTAAAGCGTTGCGCGATGACTATACATATACAGAGAAAGCAGCGAGACTTGCGTTCGGTGGCGATGAAGTAATCTATGTTACCGAAAATGGCCAGAGTAAGAAGTTCTCCGACGGTGTATACCTCGCAGAGCCGGACTACTTCGACATCTTCAGGATTGAAATGCAGAACGGGGAGGATATTAATAAGACGATGGTCGACCCGCATTCTGCAATCATCACGGCGAGGAACGCGTTAAAATATTTTGGGACGACCGACGCTATCAACCGAACATTCCGCATTGGCAATAAAGGAGAATTCCGTGTCGTGGGTATCATGAAAGATCTTCCGGACAACACTGACTTCAGGGCCGAAATTTTTATACCGTATTCAAACCTTAAAAGTTTCGATGAGTGGCTTGCTTCGGACGATTCATGGGGCGGCATTTCGTCGGCTATGAAAGCATTCGTGCGATTAAAGCCGGGGGTAAATGTCAGTGAAGTTGAAGAATCGATGTTCGGTTATGTGAAGAAACACAGGCCGAATTCAAAGAACGTTCATCATTACAGGCTTCTGCCGCTATCCGAAGTTCATTTCGACGCACGGTATGGCGGTGTAATGAGCATGAGAATGATCGCGGCGCTGGCAACTATCGGATTCTTTTTGATCATCACAGCTTGTGTGAACTTCGTGAACCTTGCAACAGCACGGGCTTCGGGCAGATCGCGTGAGATCGGTGTGAGAAAAGTAATGGGCGGCGTAAGATCGCAGATCCTTTGGCAGTTTATGTCCGAGACGTTCGTGATCACGTTGGTTTCGATAATCATAGCCGTGTCGGCGGCTTATGCGTTGATCCCGATCTTTAATGAACAGTTTCAATCGCGGATGTCACTCGATCTTTTGGACGACTGGCGCGTGATGACGTTTATTCCTGTGTTGCTGATCTTTGTGACGTTTGTTGCAGGTTTCTACCCGGGAATTGTGTTGTCGGGATTCCAGGCGGCACAGGCATTAAAAGGAAAGCTCTCGGAAGTCAAAACGGGAGGAATGAACCTGCGTCGTGCGTTGATCATTACCCAGTTCTCGATATCGCAGGTACTGGTTATTGTACTCATCGTTGTCGTGTACCAGGTTCATTATTCCACCAATGCGGATCTCGGTTTCGATCGTGACGCCGTGTTGATGGTTGGTGTGGGTTCGCAAGATCAGAAAGCCAAGTCGCTGAAGGCAGAATTCGAGGCTATCCCTGGAGTCGAGATGGTTTCTATGTGTTTTGATGCGCCGGTTACCGATGGTGCGTGGAGTACTTCTCCCCGTTTTGGAAATCATGATGAGGAAGAAAATTTCTCTATCGTATGTCGCATAGCGGATGAAAATTATCTGCCGTTGTTTGATGTAGATATCGTTGCGGGTCGAAACCTGGTGGCATCAGATACCCTTCGCGAATTTTTAGTGAATGAAGCATTTGTCGATAAGCTTGGACTTACACCGGAAGAAGTAATAGGAGAGAATCTTCGCGTGAACCGTGAATGGAGTCACAAGATCGTCGGTGTTGTAAAGGATTTTCACATTGGATCATTCCATGAAAATATCCGTCCGATCTTTATCGGCACCAAGCTCGATATGTACAATACTTATGCGATTAAGATAAAGACGTCGGGCATGCAGGAGACAATTAAGGCAATAGAGTCGAAATGGAGTGAAACGTATCCTGATCTTATTTACAGCTCCAACTTCCTCGATGAACAGATCAAGGTTATGTATGAATCTGAAGAAACCATGTTGAAAGTGGTCCAGATGTTTTCTTTCGTTGCAATCTTTGTTGGCGCTATGGGATTATTTGGCCTGGTATCTTTTATGTCAATACAGAGAACGAAAGAGATTGGCATCCGCAAGGTTCTTGGCGGAAGCATCAGTCACATACTCTGGCTGTTCGGAAAAGAGTTCTCTCTTCTCATCGGGTTCTCATTCATTGTGGCGGCACCAATAGGGTACTGGCTCATGAGTTCGTGGCTGGAAGATTATGTGTACCACGTGCCACTCAGTGCCTGGATACTTTTTGCGGCTGTGGGAGTAACTTTCACGATTTCGATATTGACAGTTGGCTATCGCTCAATGAAGGCGGCGACTGCAAATCCGGTGAACTCGTTGAGGGCGGAGTAGTTACTCGACGCCCTTTGCATTCATTTTGATCGTATACAACGAACCCATCGCGGTGATGAAGAGAATGTCTTTATTCTTGCCACCGAAGCAGAGGTTCGCGGTCCAGTTTTCAGGAACATCGATGTGCTCGAGTTTTTTGCCCGAAGGATCATAGATGGTGACGCCGTTGCCGGCCAGGTAGATATTTCCTTTGTTGTCGAGTGTGATGCCGTCGGCACGATCTTCAATAAAATTTGTCCTGTTCTTCAATGTGCCGTCGGGTTGAATATCGTATTTGACAATGAATCCTTTCGCGATCTCCGCGGCGTACAAAGTTTTACCATCGGGCGTTCCCACAACGCCATTCGGTTTCACGAACTGGTCATCGACAACAACAGGTTCTTTTTTTCCTTTGGCTAAATAATACAGGCTTTCTTTTTTCATTTCCGGATCTCCTTCGGTACGTGTCCAATAGTCGCGCTGAAAATATGGATCGGTAAAGTAAATGCCGCCTTTCGGATCGATCCAAAGATCATTAGGTCCGTTGAACTGGTGACCCTTGAAATCTTTGAGAATTACAGTTTCCTTTCCTTTCTTATCGATCGACCAGATCTGGCCATTTTCGTCGGCGCATGTGATGAGGTTACCTGCTTTGTCTACATAAGTGCCGTTCGATCTCCCGGCATTCTCGCGGAACAAGGTCAGCTTTCCGTCAACGCCATATTTCCAGATGGTGTTATTCGGTTGATCGGTGAAATAAACATTGCCGGCTTTATCGACAGACGCTCCTTCTGTGAACTTAAACTGGTTGGAAACGCGTTCAAGTTTTGCACCGAGAGCAATGAGTGACTGTGCAAAAGAGTTGACCGGGATGAATGTTAACAATAAAATAAAAAATGATCTCATGGCTGTAAGTCTGTCGATCTAAGTTACCGTTTTTTTAGTTTTGGCCCGTTTTTTCATACTTCGCGTTTATGTCTTCTGTAATTATCATTGGTGCCGGTGCATCCGGTTTGACTGCTGCAAGAGCACTTAGCAAAAAAGGAAAACAAGTTATTGTTATAGAAGCGCGCGATCGCGTTGGTGGCCGGACATTTACGGCGACAGACAATATTTTTTCTGCGCCTGTTGAGCATGGGGCGGAATTTATACACGGTGACCTTCCTCATACACAACGATTGGCAAAAGAAGCTGGTGTCTCATTTCGTGAAGGAACCGGCCGGCAATACTCTGTTGAGAGCGGCAACAAGGAGGAGGGGGAATTCTTCGATACCGGTTGGGATACTTTTGTTGGAGAACTAAAGAAACTCGATCACGATATCAGCATCGGGCAATTTCTCGATGACAAGTTCGGCGGAAAGGAATATCAATCGTTGCGTGAGTCGGTGGTAAGGTTTGTTCAGGGCTTCGATGCAGCTGACGCGAATAAAGCGAGTGCTTTCGCATTGCGGCAAGAGTGGACGGAAACAGACGCAACTACAGGTTATCATCTGATCGGCGGGTACACGGCGTTGATGGAATATCTATATCAGCAATGTATTGCCGCCGGTGTCACATTCCATTTGTCAACACCTGTTACCGAGATCTATTGGAACAGGGGAAGGATTGCTGTGAATACTCAGAATGGTGAGCGATTCGATGCAGAGAAAATATTGATCACTATTCCGCCTGCCGTGTTGCGATCCGGCTGGGTGAAGATCTTTCCCGAAATGCGTGAGCAACAGGCTGCGATATCAAAGATCGAAACGGGCGGTGTCATCAAATTCCTTTTTGAATTTACCGAGGCTGTTTGGGAAAAGGACACAAGCAAAGACTTTCGAAAATTTCCGGACGCACATTTTATTTTCTCCGATGCTTACGTCCCAACGTGGTGGACCCAACGGCCGTCGACCTTTCCATTGCTGACGGGCTGGTTATCGGGTCCCGTTACAAATACGATTGCACTCACCGAAGAAGAGCTTTTGAATGAAGGAATCAAGTCGCTCGGTTATATTTTCGATTGTCCTGTAGACAAAGTCAGATCGATGATCCGCGCGTCAAAGGTGGTGAACTGGGTGAATGACCCATATTCTTTAGGGGCATATGCTTACAAGACGGTGGAGACTTCGGATGCGATAGAGTTGTTGCGCAAAGGAGTTGATGATACGGTCTTCTTTGCAGGCGAAGCGTATCACACGGGCGCGGAGATGGGAACTGTTGAGGCGGCGTTTGTAACCGGTGAAGAGGCTGCCAGAAGGATGTGAGGAGGTGAAGAGATGAAGAGGTGAAGAGATGAGGAGATGAGGAGATGAGGAGATGAGGAGCTGGACAGTCATCACCTCTTCACATCCTCACCTCTCCACCTCTTCACCTCTCCAGAATCTCCATGAACACCCTGAAACCGACGGTCTCATCAGGTCCACTATAATTCTTCACGCTCTGTATAGTACTGTTTGCGGGCGCATCGTTCCAGCTGCCACCGCAGGCTTTTCCTTCGATATCGATCATCTCGGCAACGTTCCCGACAACGTCGTACAAACCGATGTCGTTAGGAAAATAGGCTTTCACAAAACTTGTCATCTTAAAGCCATCGTATGCAAGTGCGCGACTCGGGCAATTCCTGTCGGTCTTAATATCGAAGTTGCCGAGGTAACAACCCCATTGATTGTAAACACGGCTTCGCATAAAATAGACCTTGTACCAGGGATATAGAATTGTGTTGTCGATTTTCATCTTCACGTGCGGACCTTTGAACATCTGTGAAGTGTCTTTTGCCATGATCACTTCGACGGTGTTTTCCATGAGCTTCCAGGATTGGAACTTTGGATACCCGAGTGCAGCTATTTGCCATTCGTCGAGCGTTGGCAAACGGAAAAGTACTTTCCTGAATTTCTTCTTCTTTGGATTTTTATTGTATTGATCAGTAAGCCATTTACAATATTCTACGGCTCCTTCGTATGAAATATTCATAGCCGGATATTCATTATAACTCTGAACTGAATCTTTCCGCGACGTCCGCCGGGAAGTTTTTGATTTGTTGGGCTGATGATAACGCTTGTAGAATTCCCTAACCGATTTTTTATAACCACTGAGGTCGAAACCATATATTTTCTGATCCTCCGGATCAAGTGATGAGAGAAACTGGTTGTATTCAAGATTAGTAGTCTCTGATTCCATTGCATAAATATTTCCACGGATGGGTCGCATCGTCCTGTCCAGTGCGCGTGGGTCGAATTTCAGATCGGTGATAACGACTTCGTCCAATACGGTTGCATATTCTTTCAAGACGATATTTTCGAAAGGAGCCAGTTGAGATACACGTTTTTCGAAGGTTTCATAGCCAATGTATGAGACGATCAATGTGTCGCTGTGTGCACCAGCTGCGATGATGAGCTCGAACGTTCCGTCGGCGTTCGATAGCGTTTGGGTGGTGTGTTCTTTTACGCCGATCGTGGCGTAGGCGAGCGGCTCACCGGTCTGGATGTCTTTTACATCCCCCCTGATGGTGAGCTTGACCTGCGGGTACGACGTGAGAGATAGTAAAATGAAAACCAGGGTGAGAATGTTTTTCATATTGATCCATTAGTTATACAAATATAAAATAAATCAATTATATTCAGGTTTGTATAACAAATAGGCATGAAATTAAAGGGCGACAATCTCGGGGAGTTTGAAGAACTTGTGTTAATAGCTGCGGCGACGCTCCGGGACGAAGCGTACGGGGTATCGATCATGCACTATATTATTAAAGAGACGGGTCGAAACGTGAATATCAGCGCTGTGCATGAAGTTTTGAAGCGACTGGAACGTAAAGGCTATTTAAAATCGAAGATGGGTGGCGCTACCGCTGAGCGGGGTGGACGGAGGAAACGATTTTTCATACTCACGTCGGCAGGCAAGAAAACACTCGACGAAGCGATGAAGCTGAAGATCCAACTGTATAAGAGGGTGCCTAACTTTTCAATCAAGTTGTCATGAACGAAAGACCTGTACCACCGCGATGGGCCGACCGGTTTCTGTCGTGGTATTGCAACCCGGAATTGCTCGAAGAGATACAGGGCGATGCACATGAGCTTTACTATGAACGACTGGAACACGAGGGTAGGCGAATGGCGGACTTCAAATACATCTGGGATGTAATACGATTTTGCAGGGTATCGAACGTCAGGAGAACTGAAGAATTCAACGAGCCTGGCCTTTTCGGGATACTATGGAATCTGAATATGAAGATCGCGATCAGGAATTCTTCGAAGAATAAGACGGTGTTCTTTGTAAAACTTACGGCCCTTGCGATCTGTCTTGCATTTACTTTTCTGTTGACAGCTTTTGTGATCAATGAGCTCACATACGATCAGCAATACAAGGATTACGATCGCATTTACCGAGTGGGCGTGCGTGCCGAGATGCAGGGTAAACTCACGTCTTATGCGGTGTCGCCATTGCCGCTCGCACCTACACTAGCCGATGAGATTCCAGGTGTGGAACGGGCGTCGAGATTCATGTTTGCATACCTTGTTTATGAGATTGGCGACCAGAAGTTCTATAACATCAGTAACTACGCGGTTGACTCGAATTTTCTCCGGATGTTTAACCAGGAATATCTTGAGGGATCGGAAACGTCACTCGATGAACCCAACCGGGTTGTCCTCACGGAGTCGGCAGCGCTCAGGATGTTGGGAAGTACCGATGTTGTTGGCAAGACATTGATCGCCGGGGATTTCGAATTGGAGATAGCAGGCGTGATCAAAGATCGTCCGCTCAATACGCATTTCACTTTCGAAGTATTGGTGTCGTGGAGCACGTTTCATCGAAATGATGTATGGGATAATATAAACGCCTACACATATATCAAGCTCGGTAAGAATGTTGAATTGACCAAAGTGGAGTCTGTTATAGCCTCGACGATGGGTGAATATCTTAGCCTGATGTCGGAGGAGTACGACCTTAAGGCGGAGCCAATATTTGAGCGTGTCGATGACATTCACACAAATGGCTATCTCAACGAAGACTTTGCACCGAAGCGAAGTCGCAATTACGTGTACATCATCTTAACCGTGATTGTGTTGTTCCTGTTGACAGGATTGTTCAACTATCTCAATCTTGCTTTGGCGGAGCTCACAACGCAGGTGAAGAAGATCGCGATACTGAAAACTTTCGGAGGAATCCATGCAGATCACAGGAAGATTGCAATCACGGACGCGATCCTGTGTTTATTGATAATTGCACCGATCGTAGTACTGATGATAATCGGTATTCTTCAATTTCCGGGATACCTGCCCGCGATCGAACCGCTGGTATGGAAAAGCCCGCTGTTTATCGGGCTCGTTGGTGCTGTTGTGATAACTACATTGATCGTTTCTTCTTTGAACAGTATCGTGATCAACAAGAGTGAGATCATGCTTTCACTGAAGGGCAATTCGACAGGAGGTCGAAAAGGTTATACGGCAAGGAAATTCCTCGTGGCCACTCAATTGTCTTTTGCAATTATCATGATCGGCCTCATTTCTGTGATCGTCGACCAGTTTAGTTTTATCAATAAAGCAGACAAAGGCTTCGACGACCGGGATGTGATTGTGTTGATTGGGACCGGACCTTTCGATGAACGCCAGGTTTTGCAGGAGTCGCTCAGGAAGATACCAGGAGTAAAAATTGTTTCTGGATCATCGTTCTACCCCGACGAGAAAGTCGAAAAGAAGATGATCTTTTCTGTCGAGACTCCGGATGGAATGAAGAGCCGGCTTGTGAATTTTATTTATAGCGACATAGATTATCTGCAGCTTCTGAATATTAAAGTAAAGAAAGGCCGGCCGTTCGATGATCGTCTCACGGATCAACAGGCATTTATTGTAAATGAAACGGCAGTAAAAGAGTTTGGCTGGGATGATCCTATCGGTAAGACGATCGAAGGTCCGCATGAAGGAAGGGTTATCGGCGTGGTGGAAGATTTTCATTTCGAATCGATGCACACACAAGTCGAACCCGTTATCATATTTTTGAACAATAGCGATTGGGACCTGTTTTATATCTATATGAAGATGGAACCTCTGCAATCGGCTAATGCCATGCGCTCGGTGGAAAAAGCATACAGGGAGATGTGGCCAGGGGTACCGTTCGATTACCGGTATCTGAATGCGACATACAGCGGACTTTATAAGCAGGATTACGAGATCCGTGATATCTTCCGGGCGGGATTGATCATTTCGATAGTCGTGTCTGCTCTTGGTATCTTCAGTATCTCCGCTTTGCTGTTATCTCTTCGAACGAAGGAAATGGGCATCAGGAAAGTTGTCGGTGCGGAGAATTTGCAGTTGTTTGTGATGCATTTGAAACCATTCGTTGTCTTTTTTATAATTGCGACAGCGATAGCACTTCCCGTTATTTTCTACTTATCACAACATTGGCTGAATAATTTTGCATATCACATCGATATTGATGCAAGATATTTCGTGATGCCGGCAATGGTCACGATCCTGATCATTCTGGGAGCAGCGGTTTATCACGCAGTAAAAGGAGCAAGGATAAATCCGGTGGATATCTTAAAAAACGAATAAGGAAAGGTAAAAGGTAAAAGAGACGAGGTAGAAAGGTAATCCAACCTCTTATCTTTTACCTTTTCCTTTTTACCTTTTCCCTTATCATATTTTTTTCTCGATCATCCATTGATGACCAAAAGGATCGAGGAACGTTCCTTGCCTGTAGCCATATTCCCAATCGGTAGTGGGGCTGATGATCTTTGCGCCTTCTGCTTCTGCGCGATTCATGATCTTGTGAACATCGTCTACGAATAGTCCGATAAGCACGCTGGCGGCTTTGGTAGTCTCCGGGCTCAACTGATTGTTTTGCGGTGCTTCTTCATGGATATGAAACATGGCGCCGTCGATCTCCATTTCCGCGACGTGGATCTTTCCTTCGTGATCAAACAATCGCAGGACCCTGGCGTCGAATACTTTCTTATAAAATTCTACGGCGGGAGCGACAACTTTGATCGTCAGTTGTGGTGCAAAGAAAGTTTTCATAGTATATAAAAATACAGAATAAACTGCTGATCAATACAATTTGACATTTGCTTGTACGATCACAAGTACGAGCATCAGGGTTCCGGTCACCAGCATTAATTTGTTATTTCTTTTTTCTGAAAAGGACACCATGAGTCCCCCGACAACAAATAGCGCCAGTTTGATGATCAGCCATGGAGGGACGATTCCTCCGAATTTCGTGACAACGAGGTAGATCCCGGCGAGCACACCGGTAATCAATAAAATTGTGGTCGGCCATTTTGTGACTGACTGGAACTTTTGGAAACTCTCTTTATTGAAGAAGAGCAGGAACGTTTTTACGACGGCGCCGAGGGTGGTGGATACCATGGCGATGATGTGAAGTGTAAGCATCGTGTGTTTCTTTTGTGTGACTTATGACACAAAAGAATGCAAGCTGACCGTCTTAGCGATTGACAAATGTTAAGATCGCTTCTTGCGGATGCGGCTTAATGATTCGGGGGTGATACCCAAATAGGAGGCCAGATGTTTCAAAGGAATTCGTTGGATGTGCTGTGGTTGTTCCCGCAGGAGATTTTCGTATCGTGTAGTCGAAGAATCGAACAGGAGGGAGGCCTCCCGTTTTTCCTTATACAGGAAGCTATTCGTTAAGTAGATCCTTCCAAAACGTTCCCATATTTTATAATTGTCATAAAGCTGAGACAGGTCGCTTCCATTCATTTCGATGAGGGTGGTGTCCTCCAGGGCGGCGATGGCAAACTTCGAAGGCGTTTGCGTAAGCATGCTGGCGAGTGAGCCCGTGAACTGATCTTCAAATTGGAAGTCCTTGCAGCGTTCTTCTCCGTCGATAATAAAGTACATCCGTACGGCGCCTTTGGTAATGAAGGCGATCTTGTGGCAGATGTCTCCCTCGTTGAGGTAGACCTCGTCTTTAGCCAGGTGGCGCTCTTTTGTTTTCGAGGTAAAGGCGTCCCATTCGGCGTCGGTGGGTTGGATCCATTGACAGATATATTTTCTGAGGGCGTGGAGGTCCATGGGCGCGGTTTTGATTGATCTGTTTACCACGAAAATCTCAATTTCCCGGACACTTTTTGTTACATTTGCGCCCTGTTCGCTCACTTTCGGGGTTTTTCCCGATGCTGTGAGGTCCTTGGTCCCGTAGTTCAATGGATAGAATAGAAGTTTCCTAAACTTTTGATACAGGTTCGATTCCTGTCGGGACTATTTTTTACTGGACTCCGGTAGGAGCTGAGGGGATTCAAAATAATCCATTACGAAGCATCAGGGCACTTATTCCTTCAATTGATTTGCTCTGAGAAATTTTGGCGGGACATGATCTGTTAGCCAAACACCGTTGTCGGACAAATAGAATTCATGTCCTTCGGTTGCCATCTCACCTGACAGAACTTCAAACACAAACGGTTTCCCGTGTCGTTGTCCAACTTTGATCGCAGTCTCGATATCTAAACTCAAGTGTACGTGATGTCGTGCGCGTTTTTCCAGACCGGCCTTCAAAATCTCTGAGACGACATCTTTCGACGTTCCATGGTACAGAATTGCTGGCGGAATTTGCGCCTTATAGCCCAGTTCTATTTCGACGGAGTGGCCTTGATTTGCACGGATCTTATCTAGTTCATCGTTGAGAGCAAATCGCTTTTTCGCATTTGTGTCTACAATGTGTTTTACAACATCAAAAGAAAGCGGGATGCCGTTCTTTTTAGCCTGAATAATAAGAATGTTGAGATCAGTCCATCCGTTTTCATCTAAAACTATTCCAATTGAGTCCGGCTGATGCCTCAGGACCAAACTCAGGAATTTACTAAGCCGCGTATTCTCTTTGTCACTAATCATACTAATCAATTAACTGAGTGCTACACCAGTTCACAAATATCACATCAAACTCATTTACATTCCACTAAATTCTTCAAAATTCCAGTCACTCGATTTATTTACAAAGAGAAGACTTATACTGTTATCGCTTGTGGTCCGGTAGAACGTTGTATTCAACGTTCGGAGGGAAAAACCGTTGCTAACAAACGAATCATGAGCTTTCAAACTTCCAACATCTAATGTGCCTGGTAAAGGAATTTTCATGTGACTGCCTGCGATGCATTCGGGCAATTCTCAAAATCGAATCAGAAACTCAGACCAATGTCATCTCATCCATTTTGGATAAGGTGACCATCCGGAAATTTTATCGACCGATTATATCACAATGCTTTTAGGATTTCCTCTCAAAATCTAACAATTTTAGTTCTCCAATGAAAGCAAGAATTTTCTTTTTCGCGTGCTTTTTGATTTGGACGACAGACATACTGGCGCAAGACTTTCCGTTTGCTCACCTTGATGTCAGTGATGGACTCTCGCATAATCGTGTACATTGCTTTCTCAGGGACAGAACTGGCTTTTTATGGATTGGTACGAACTCTGGATTGAATCGATTCGATGGTCAGCACATAAAAGTATTTAGAAACGAACCCGGTGACTCAACAACGATTTTTAATGATGTAGTATCTCAGCTTTTCGAAATGCCTGACGGAACCTTGGGGATAGTCACTTCCGCAGGCCTATGCTTTTTTGATCCAGGCCGTGAGATTTTTACCGCGCGTTCTCAACTGTCGCAACGCTTGTCTCTTAATCAGCTCACGATCAGTGATGTGATTAGAGACCGGGACGACAACTATTACCTTATCACCAATAATGCAGGACTTCTGCTTTATGATCATTCTGGTGTTGTGTTTGAAATAAAGCATGACCCGAAAGACTCATCGTCCATAGCTTCTGATGCCATTTCGCATGTAGCACCCTTGCCGGATAAGGAAAGTTGGATTATACACCGGTCCGGCATCCTGGAGAAGATCCGGTTCGATAACAAGAAGGCGACTGTGTTATATCGTACTAAATTATCACTCGGTACAAATCGAAATGAGTCCCATAGCTATAAGCTTCTGGTGGACGATGATGGCGATGTTTGGGTCTTTGTGACCGATGATAACCGTGGTATTTTTTTGCTGGATGTTGCCAAGGAAAAGTTTAAGCATTTCCATCAGAATTCCGCTGTGGGTAAGCTGAGTTCAGACCTGGTAACTGCAGTTATTCAGGACAACAAGGGTTTTATATGGGTAAGTACTGACCATGGTGGAATTAATATTATTGATAAAAAGTCATTCTCTGTTCGCTATGTTTTACATCAACCTGACAATGAAAGAAGCCTCGGGCAGAATACTGCAACAACGATGTACAAAGATGATGAGGGGATAATATGGGTGGGCACATATAAAAAAGGGGTGAGCTATTACCACGAAAACATTATCCGTTTTCCTTTATTCAAAAAATATCCCTCCGACCCGCTTAGTCTTCCGTATGATGATGTGAACCGTTTTGTGGAGGATGATCAGGGTAATTTGTGGATTGGAACCAACGGTGGGGGTTTGATTTACTTTGATCGTCAAACCGGCAAATTCACTTCTTTTAAGAACGACCCCGCAAACCCAAATAGCATAAGCAGCGACGTGATCGTAAGTCTTTGCATGGATAGTGAAAAAAAATTATGGATCGGTACTTATTATGGTGGATTGAATTGTTACGATGGTAAAAAATTTATACGCTTTAAGCATAACCCATCAGATCCATCGAGCCTTGCCAGCCGAAATATATGGGAGATTTGGGAAGACTCACAAAAACGGCTATGGATCGGCACCTTAGATAGCGGGCTTGACCTGTTCAATCGCGACACCAAAACTTTTGTCCATTTCCGGCCCGGTGATTTGAATTCAGTGCAATCGAGCCAGATATCAGCTATTACTGAAGACCAGGAGGGAAATCTTTGGATCGGTACAGGAAACGGCGTGGATGTGTTGGGTAAACAAAGCGGACGTTTTGAACATTATGGTACCGACGTAACCAATCCAAAAACCATTCGAAATAACAGCGTCTTGGATATCAGGGTGGATTCTCAGGGTTCAGTCTGGGTCGGAACATATGGAGGGTTGAGCAGGTTCAATCCTGAGGATAAGACGTTCACCACTTTTACAAAGGTCGACGGACTGCCGCATAATACCATTCTTTCTATCCTGGATGACCGTAAGGGTAATTTGTGGATTGGAACTCCCAACGGACTTTCCAATATGATTTTAGACAGAAGTTCCAGCGAATGGAAGATTCAATTCAAGAACTATAGTGAAGAAGATGGGCTTCAGGGAGCGCAGTTCAATGAGAATGCAGCCTTTCATACTCAATCTGGCGAATTGATTTTTGGAGGAGCTAATGGATTTAACATTTTTAGTCCTGATAAACTTGGGCAAAATCTTAACAAGCCGCGAGTGGTGCTTACTGATTTTCAACTTTTCAGCAAGAGCGTCCGGCCTGGAGAAACGTTTAATAAAGATGTTTTGCTGCCGCTGTCGATAACGCAGGCTCCGCCCATAACGCTTCAGGCAGACAAAAATGTTTTCTCTATTGAGTTTGCCGCGCTCAATTTTTTTCAGCCGGGGAAAACAGAATATCAATACAGGCTGGAAGGTTTTAATACGAATTGGCTTACCGCCGACAGCAAATCAAATCGCGTCACTTTTACCAATCTTGACCCAGGTGAATACACATTCAGGGTGCGTGCCTCGAATAGTGATGGGATATGGAACAATGAGGGGGCCAGCCTCTCCATTACCGTTTTGCCGCCCTTTTGGAAAAGCACCCCTGCTTTTGTACTGTATAGCATTTTATTGGTCCTAGCGATTTATGTTACACGCAGGCTAATGCAGCAACGAATAGAAATGAAATTTGCCATCCAGCAGGAACGTCAGGAGGCTTTGAGAATGCATGAACTGGATATGATGAAGATTAAATTCTTCACGAATGTGAGTCACGAATTCAGAACACCCATCACCTTGATCCTTACTCCGATTGAAAGACTAATGAAGCAGGTGCAGGATGCAGAATTGAAAGGACAGTTCGACCTTATCCAACGAAATGCAAAACGTTTGCTTAACCTGGTAAACCAGTTGCTTGACTTTCGAAAAATTGAAACCCAGGAAATCAAATTCAGACCATCGGAGGGAGATATTGTTAAGTTTATCCGCGAAACCGTGTATTCATTCTCGGACTTATCAGAGAAAAAAGATATCAGACTTGATTTTAATTCGTCCGTGCATTCCTTAGAAACGGTTTTCGATCAGGATAAACTTGAAAAAATACTTTTCAACCTGCTTTCAAATGCATTTAAATTTACGCCCAGTGGGGGCAGCGTAGAGGTAACATTGAATCAAAAAGGGGAAAATCACCTGGAGATCAAAGTAAGAGATACCGGTATTGGTATTGAACGAGACAAACAGGAACGAATCTTCGAACGCTTTTTTCAGACAGACCTTCCGAAAAGTATTGCAAACCAAGGCAGTGGAATTGGGCTATCCATAACATACGAATTTGTTAAGGCACATGGTGGCACCATTGCGGTGGAAAGTGAAATCGGAAAGGGAAGTTGTTTTATTGTTACAATTCCTGTGAACAAGATTGCCACAGTCTCGGAGATAAAAACCGAAAATAAAGCCATTCATTCTCCGGAAGGCTCGGTTGAAGAAAATGAATCACGCGACTATGCTGATCAGAGACCTTTGTTATTATTGGTCGAGGACAATGAAGATTTTCGTTTCTATCTGAAAGATAACCTAAAGAGAACCTATCAAATAATCGAGGCAAAAGACGGCGTAGAGGGCTGGAAGCACGCGTTGACGCATTTTCCGCATCTCATTGTAAGTGATATCATGATGCCGGAGATGAACGGCATTGAACTTTGCAAAAAGATAAAGGCCGACCAGCGAGTATCCCATATCCCGGTTGTTTTGCTCACCGCCCGCACGAGTGAAGAGCAGGAGTTGGAGGGGCTTGAAATGGGGGCAGATGATTACATTCACAAACCATTCGGTTTTGAAATTCTCGAATCGCGTATCAGGAATCTAATTGTACAACGCCAAAAGCTTCACAGGGCATTTGGGCAAAATGCAGACATTAAGATCAGCGACCTGCGAATCACATCTATTGATGAGCAACTTATGCAGAAAGTGATCAATTGTGTGGAGGCCAACATTTCCAATGCAGAGTTTTCTGTAGACGACCTTTGTCATGAAACCGGCATGAGTCGGGCTCTCTTCTTTAAGAAAATGATGGCACTCACTGGTAAATCGCCCCTTGAATTTATCCGCGCTATTCGATTGAAACATGCAGCCCAATTACTGGAAAAAAGTCAGCTCACGGTTGCGGAGGTAGCGTACCAGGTTGGCTTTAATAACCCCAAGTATTTTGCCCGTTATTTTAAGGAGACTTTCCATGTGCTTCCGTCAGCATACGCACTGGGGAAACGCAAAATTTAGCTGACTTCATTCGACTGAAGTCCCTGTGAAACAGCCTCCTCCCAGGCTGAAAATTTCCCGCTTAAACGCTTATGTAGACAAATTATACCCCTGTCATGGACTTTTTGTGCCCATCAGTATACTCCTGAAGCCCCATTTCAAGACGATTTAGTACCCTCCGAAAACGATTGTTGCCCATACCTTTCGAAAACGTTTGTGATCGTCATCCTTATCCCTAAAAGGAGTTTCCAAAATGAAACGATACTCTGTGTTACATGTATTCCTGTTGGGCGTAATACTATTTAATTGTACCAACCAGAAAAGAGTAGAAAAAACAACGGATGGAATCATTGTCCGCCTGAACGACTCAGACGCCAGGACAATTAAACTGCAAGTTATATCCGATAAGATCATCCATGTTTTGGCCTCCTCGACGGACACATTCTCAACTTCGAGAAGCTTAATGACTTTGCCAAACCTAAAGTTGTTAAGCAATTGGCAGGTAGAAGAGAATAAGGACTATGTAAGTGTAATAACTCCAAAGCTCCGTGCGCATGTTTCGTTAAGCACCGGAGAAATTGCCTTCTATAAATCAACAGGTCAGGAGCTGCTGAAAGAACGGATTGGCGGAGGCAAATCATTTAAGTTAGTAACTGCAGAGGGCCAGCAGGCATTTAGTATACGCCAGGTCTTCGAGTCGCCTGCTGACGAGGCGTTTTACGGATTGGGCGCCCATCAAAACGGGCAGATGAACTACAAAGGCGATGATGTTGATCTGGTGCAACAGAATATCGTAGATGTTGTTCCATTTCTCTATTCAAGCAAGAATTATGGGATTTTATGGGACAATTATTCAATAAGCAAATTTGGCGACCCGCGTGAATACCAGAGCCTCGACAAGCTAAACCTCTTCGATAAAAATGAAAATCCGGGCGGACTTACAGCCGATTACTATGTTAATGATCAGTTGAAAAATAGTCAGGTTGAGCGCGAGATCAATTATGAATTCCTGGAAACCCCGCAGGTCGAAAATTTTCCGAAAGATGTCTCCAGGAACGGGAAGGTTGTCTGGACGGGCTCATTCTCTTCAGAACATGAAGGTGCTCATAAGTTTCTGGTTTATTCTTCCGGGTACATAAAAATCTGGATTGATAAAAAATTGGTTGTCGACAAATGGCGACAGAACTGGAACCCCTGGACTAATAAATTCAAAGTTGAGTTAAAGAAAGGTGAAAGACATGATATCAAGATTGAATGGAAACCCGACGATAGCGGGTACCTGGCACTCAAGCATCTTGATCCCTATCCTGACGAAGAGCAAAACAAACTCTCCTTCACATCAGAATTAGCTAATGAAATCAACTACTATTTCATCGCCGGTGAAACTGCTGACGATGTAATCGGTGGCTATCGTGAATTGACTGGCAAAGCGCCCATCATTCCAAAGTGGGCAGCTGGCTTTTGGCAAAGTCGTGAGCGGTATGCCAACCAGAAAGACTTACTCGATGTGGTTAAGGAGTATCGCAAACGCCGGATTCCCTTAGACAACATAGTACTTGACTGGCAATACTGGGAAGATCCCAAGTGGGGTTCCCATGAGTTCGATGCATCCCGTTTTCCGGATCCCGGAGGAATGGTTAATGAAATTCACAACGAGCTCAATGCACATATCATGATTTCCGTCTGGCCCAAGTTCAACAAGGGCACGGCCAACTTTAATGAGATGAACAAGAACGGGTTCCTGTTCACCCGTAACATTGAAAAAAGGAGGAAGGACTGGGTCGGCAGTGGATATGAGTCAACGTTCTACGACCCCTTCAATGAAAATGCAGGCAAGCTGTTCTGGAAACAAATCGACAAAAATCTGAATGCCTTAAACTTCGATGCATGGTGGCTCGATGCTACGGAACCCGACATGCACTCTAATCTTTCTATAGAAGAAAGGAAAGGGAACATGAGTCCTACAGCGTTGGGCCCTGGTTCCAGGTTTTTCAATGCCTATTCACTGATGAACGCCAAGAGTGTCTTCGAAGGCCAACGCAAATCAAATCCTGATAAGCGTGTATTTATCCTTACCCGATCCGCCTATGCAGGTCAGCAACGTTACGGAGCCGTAACCTGGAGTGGTGATATCGTTTCTCGCTGGAGTGATTTTAAAGATCAAATAGCTGCCGGAGTAAACTTCTCCCTTTCCGGCATTCCTTACTGGACGATGGATATTGGTGGCTTTGCTGTAGAACGAAAATACTACCAGGCAGATCGGGAAACCCTGCGTGAGTGGCGTGAATTAAATACCCGCTGGTTTCAGTTTGGCGCATTTTGTCCCGTGTTCCGTTCGCACGGTCAGTATCCTTTCCGCGAGATATACAATATCGCTGAGGCTGGCTCAACTGAATACAACAGCATGGTTTACTATGATAAGCTGCGTTATCAGTTGTTGCCCTATGTGTATTCACTGGCAGGCCATACGTACTGGAATGATTACACGATTATGCGCGGACTGGTTATGGATTTCAAAGACGATAGCAAAGTCCTTGAAGTTAATGATCAATACATGTTCGGACCATCATTGTTGATTAGCCCGGTTTACGAATACAATGCACGACAACGCTCAATTTACCTTCCGGCAGGCACTGGTTGGTATGATTTCTACACAGGCCAATATTTTGAAGGTGGTAGGAGCACTTTAGCAAAAGCTCCGCTGGAAAGAATGCCGCTGTTTGTGCGTGAAGGTTCCATTCTTCCCTTGGGGCCAGAAATTCAGTTCACTGCTGAAACGACAGATGCGCACCTGGACTTATATGTGTTCACCGGGAAGGATGCGGCTTTCACGTTGTACGAAGATGAGGGCGACAACAACAAGTACGAACAAGGACATTTCTCGACCATCCCGATCTATTATAAGGATGCCACAGGTACGCTTGTTATTGGAGAGCGTTCGGGCTCATTTCAAAATATGATTACGGAACGATCGGTTCGCGTGTTTTGGGTCACGAAGAACAAGCCAGTGGGTGTGGGTGTGAGTAGAGACATCTCACCCCACCAGGCGGTTCACTATACAGGTTCTGAAATCGCTCTAAAAATTAATCAATAAAACAGATAGTCAACTCTAAACTTAAACCAAACAAATATGAGAAAGTTCTACTGGAAGATTGGGTGGGTGGCCGTATTGTGCCTCTGGACATTCACCACGACCCTCGCTCAAACACGAGCTGTCAGCGGCACTGTGACAGACGGGAGCTCAGCTCCAATACCAGGCGTAAACGTGGTTTTGAAAGGAACCACCTCGGGCACAGCAACCGATGCCAACGGCACTTACAAACTTGAAGTGCCAGACAATGCCGTGCTGATATTTTCCTTCATTGGATTTGCTTCGCAGGAAGTGTCGGTTGGAGGTCAAACCACCTTGAACATTACATTGAAGGAGGATACGGAAACACTCGCCGAAGTTGTTGTTGTCGGTTACGGCGAGCAAAAGAAAGTTTTAAACACGGGCGCAAATTTTCAGGTGAAGGGTGATGACATTCAGAAGGTAAGCACCAACAACGTGTTGCAGGCGCTTCAGGGTAAGACACCAGGTGTGCAAATTACTACAACGTCCGGGCAACCCGGGTCAGACATTCGGGTGGTAATTCGCGGTCAGGGTTCTATCAATGGTTCGGGCCCCTTATACGTCGTGGATGGCGTATTGACCGGTGATATTAAATTCTTAAGCCCATCCGATATTGAGACTATTGACGTGATGAAAGATGCTGCGTCTGCTGCTATTTATGGCTCGCAAGGTGCTAACGGCGTTGTTCTGATTACCACCAAAAGAGGCAAGGCTGGCAAAGCACAGATCACTTTCGATGCATTCTACGGGGTACAGAATGTAGCTCGTAAAATACCGATGCTGAATGCACAGGAGTATGCCGCGATTATGAACGAGGAAGCTGTAAATTCTGGTAGCTCTCCTTTTTTTACGAATGATGAGATAGCAAAAATAAGCTCAGGTGCAACGGATTGGTCCAACCCCAGACTAGACGCGAACCAGATCAAGGCAATGCAGGGCGGTACCAACTGGCTTGACAAGATGTTTGTAAAAAATGTTCCGACACAAAACTATTCCGTGGGCTTAACGGGAGGATCTGAAACCTCATCGTACTCATCTGCACTTTCGTACCAGTCGCAGGCAGGGATCATAGGCGGCAAGGATAACTCTAATTACGAACGTTACAATTTCCGATTCAACTCCGATCACAAGCTTTACGGCAACGTGCTGCGCTTTGGCCAGACTTTAAACTTTGCTTATTCAAAGGACAATGGCATTCAGGTAGGCGGAATCTATGGAAACTCTGTTCTTCCGGCATTGCAAGCATCTCCTTTCCTCCCGATGTATGACAGTACAGGAAATTTTTGGACAAATCCACCAAACTCAAAATGGAATCCCGGAGAAGCAAACCCTTATGCCCAAATGGTATACGGAAATCAGAGCGCGAACAATTTGCAACGCCTTGTCGGAAATATTTACCTGGAGGTTCAGCCCATCTCGAATTTGAAATTCAGATCACAACTGTCGGTGGATGCCAGTAACAACGAAGCACACACATTTACTCCGGTGTACAGGCTGTCGCAGTATTCAGGCAACGATACTACCAGGGTTACCCAAACCATGGGTAGGGGCAGAAAGCTGATCTGGGACAATGTCATCAGCTACTCATTTAATATAAACAGTGCTCATCACTTTGAAGTGATGGCAGGTACCTCGGCCATATATGGTACAAGTAATAGTATGTATGGAGCAAACTACAATCTTACGTTCAATACACTTGACAAAGCCTGGTTAAACAATTCTTTAAACAAAACCAAGGCGAACAAAATGAGTATCTCCGGAGGCCCTGGAGACGATGAAAAAGTTCTCTCTTACTATGGTCGCCTCCATTATAACTTCAAAGAAACGTATCTGATAAATGCGACATTCCGTGCCGATGGTTCTTCAAACTTCGCGCATGGTCACCGCTGGGGATACTTCCCATCTGTTTCTACAGGGTGGGTGGTTACAAATGAAACTTTTATGGCTGGATTGACAAACATCTTCGATCAACTGAAGTTTCGCGCAAGCTGGGGACAAGTCGGTAACCGGAACATACCTGCCTACAGATACCTTTCTCCGTTGACGTTCGATTACGGCAATTATCCTTTTGGAACTGCAGAAGGAAGCCTGACTCCAGGCGCTTATCAGAAGAGATTATCTAATCCGAATGTGAAATGGGAAACTTCCGAGCAGACTGACATCGGATTTGACGCGCGCCTGCTGCAGGGCAGACTAACGGCCTCATTTGACTGGTATACTAAAAAATCAAAAGACTGGTTGATACAACCGCCAGTGCTTGCCACCGCGGGAGCTGAAGGACCCTTTATTAATGCGGGCAACGTAACAAACCGGGGAATTGAAATGATGCTTTCATATTCGAGTGAAATCGGGTCATTAGAGTATACAGTAAGTGGTAATGGTGCTTACAATACTAATAAAGTAACCGAAATACCAACTGAGGATGGGATAATCTATGGTGACGCCAATGCACTCTTCGTAAACTCGGACGAGTTTTACCGTGCGCAGAGTGGTTACCCGCTTGGATATTTCTATGGATATAAAACCAATGGTGTATTTCAGAGTTACGAAGAGATCAACAACTATCGCAATGGTGAAGGGAAAATTATACAGCCTACTGCCAAACCGGGAGATCTTCGCTATGTAGACAAGAATGGCAATGGCGTTATAGATGCAAACGACAAAATGATGATTGGTAATCCAAATCCTAAGTACACATTCGGATTTAATATTCAACTTAATTATAAAGGATTTGATTTTGGCATGCAGGGTAATGGGGTAGCCGGAAACGATATCGCGCAATCATATAGAAGTCCGGGTGGTTATGCGAATTACACAAAATATATTTTGGACCGCTGGCACGGCCCGGGTACCTCGAATACAGTGCCGCGACTGGATCTGCAGGGAACCAACTACAATAAAGTCTCTGACATATATCTTCAAAAAGGAGATTTCCTGCGCATCAGCAATGTGACACTGGGCTATAATTTTGCCAAGCTGCTGAACGTAAAGGCGTTCAGCCAACTGCGGTTGTATGCGTCAGCGCTTAATCTTTTCACAGTTACCAAATACACTGGAATGGATCCTGAAATAGGTTACGGGCCCAATGGGAATAACGGCCGATATTCTTCAGGCGTCGATTTGGGATACTATCCACGCCCACGTACGTATCTGGTTGGCTTAAATGTTAAATTCTAAGGCAAATAAGTTATGAGAACAAATAAATTTTATATCGTCATCGCTGCGCTGTTGATATTCAACTCGTGCGGAGACAAATATCTTGACACCGAATCTTACAAAGAGCTCAACGAATCAAACTTCTATAAAACTCCACATGATGTATTTAATGCGTTGGTGGGTGTATATGATGGCTTTCAGCGCATGTACGGCCAGGGGTTTAGTTTACAAGTAGTTTCGGAAGTAGTATCTGACGAGGCATTTGGAGGTGGTGGCAACGCGGACGGGTTCGGTGTTCAACTTCTGGATGAATTCGATCTTATGAGATCGCCTGGTGATAACAGAATGCTGGATGACAACTGGAAAGCTTACTATGCCGGTATCTTTCGCTGCAATACCCTGCTGGACCATGTTGATGCGATCAACTGGGGTGGTAACGATGCACTGAAAAATCAGTATGCTGCCGAAGCGCATTTTATCCGGGCCGTGGCGTACTTTGATCTTGTGCGTCTGTTTGAAAATGTGGTGCTGCTGGATAAGCCTTCTTCTGAAAATCTGCCACAGGCCAATCCCGATGATGTTTATAAGCTCATTGCGGACGATCTCACATTCGCAGTTGAAAATCTTCCTGCAACAGCCTATGCTGATCAGTCACCAAGTGATCACGGACGTGTCACAAAATGGGCGGCTGAAGCAATGCTCGCCCGTGTCTATCTTTTTTATACCGGCTATTATAATAAAACAGATTTAGCAGGCGTAACGAAACAGCAAGTTCTCGACAACCTTGAAGACCTGATCCAGAATAGTGGACACGGTCTCGTTTCTGACTTTGCTAATCTTTGGCCAGCAGCTTCACTTGCTGATTACGCAGGCGAAAGGAACATCGAAAATATCTTCAACGTTAAAGCTACCTATACCAGCAGCTACAATGGCGATCTGGATGGTACCCATTGGATAGTGATGATGGGTTTGCGTGGTGGAAACTACCCTCCTTATGGACAGGGTTGGGGTGTTGCAAGCGTAAATCCTAAACTTTGGAACGATTACGATGATACGGACACCCGTAAAGTAGCAACCATTATTTCTGTTGCTGATGAAGATCTTACCATAGACAACAGCGACTATCGTGAGTATACCGGCTATTACAACAAAAAGTATACGCCCATGTCTTCAATGGTTCTTAATACCTCAACTGGTCAGTTGGAACCTAAGAGCACAGCCGTACAAGCGGGAGGAGCTGATTTCATGATCGGCCAGTACCAGGATTTTATAATGATACGATACGCAGATGTGCTATTAATGGCCGCTGAACTTGGAAGTCCAAACGCGCAGGATTACTTCGATCAGGTACGTCAACGTGCCTACCAGGCAAACTTCAGTTCCATTCCGGTTAACCAGGCTAACATCATGGAAGAACGGAGACTTGAATTCGCCTTCGAAGGAATCCGTTATTGGGATTTACTTCGCCAGGGTATCGATGTAGCAGCATCCACCATCGCAGAATCTGCGGAGCTATTGTCGGGAGGAAAAGCTGAAACGATAGAGATCAATGCAGCAAACATTCTTAAGACCAGAGGATTTCAAATGATCCCGAATCCTCAGATAACACTTTCGGGTGGCATGATTAAACAAAATGAGGGATGGAAATAAATAATAAAATGAATATGAAGCTGATTATAAATTGTTTTGCTTTTATTGGATGCTTCGCCGCAATCCTCTCATGCACGCCAGATGACCCTGCGGAACTGGCGCCATCTATAGACCCTTCCCAATTCCAGTACTCGGTAACCCAGGAGGCTGGTCACGATAACAAGGTATTCCTGGAGAGCCGCACTCCCGGAGTGATTCCGATGTGGGATTATGAAATCGGTACTTCTAACCAGCTCCAAGACACAATCGTCATTCCGTTTAAAGGTGACTTTTGGGTAAAATACAACGCGTTCGGTGGGCTTATGACATCAACCGACTCAACAATGATCACGGTATCACAATTTGATCCGACTTTTTTTGCCGATCCTGTTTGGCAGAACCTCACAAATGGCGAACTCGGATACAGATGGAAATTGGTCGCAGTTAAAGCAGGTGATTCCCAATCGAAGACTTATAATGATTGGGGTGACGCAGGTTGGTTAACAGCAGCCCTTGGAGATTCAGCTGAATTTAATTTGGATAAGAAATACAACTATATACGCTATACAAACGGCGTCCCAACTAAATCCACGTTTACTCTTGATCTGAACGAAGTTTTGCCGGATGCCTACCTCAACACACCGGGAAAAGCCCTGGTTATCAATGACGGAAACAAAATGCCGGCAGACGATGCGGGTGAAATGACAGCCAGCAATAAGAACCGGTTTCGGATCCTGAAGCTAAGCAACGACACACTTATTCTTGGACAAGGCGGCTACTACACAAGCGATCAACAGAATAAGTTCACATATTTCTTTTGGTATATTCGAACCAAATAATCGTATTTCTATCGAAAGCAGTTGCCAACATGGCAACTGCTTTCTTTCTATGTCAAGATTGACGTAAACGGTCACAAGATGATGTTGAGATTTATTGCAGCCAACCTGTTGGCCGCAACCTTCCTAATAAGTTGCACACCCAGGAAGCCTGCCACCCTTTTTTCCAAATTATCTTCCGGGGAAACCGGAATCCGATTCGCAAACTTTAATGTTGAGAACGAAGACTACAATGTATTTGTCTATGAATATTTCTACAATGGGGGAGGAGTTGCTTTAGGCGATATCAATAACGATGGTCTTGTTGACGTATATCTTTCAGCAAACCAGGCTGAGAACAAACTGTATCTTAATAAAGGTAATTTTCAATTCGAAGACATCTCCGAGACTTCAGGCACTTCCGCAGCTAACGGCTGGAAAACCGGGGTGTCAATGGTTGATATCAACGCAGATGGCTTTCTTGATATCTATGTTTGCCGGTCTGCAGCAAACGAACCGGAGCAAAGAAAAAATTCTCTATTCATCAATAATGGTGATCTGACTTTCACAGACGAGGCGGCTAAGTACGGTCTCGATAGTGATTCCTATTCAACTCAGGCATCATTCTTCGACTACGATAAAGATGGAGACCTGGATATGTTCCTCCTTAATCATTCTGTATCCCGTATTGTCAGGAATTTTGACATCCGAACCGAAAATAAAATACAGCGTGTGCCCTATGTCGGTAATCAGCTTTTTGAAAACAGGGACGGAAGATTTTTTGATGTCAGCGATTCCCTCGGTGTTTATGGACCTGCTCATAACTATGGGCTCGGTTTAAGTCTTTCAGATTTGAATAATGATGGATGGACGGACGTCTATACCTCAAACGACTATACAGGATCCGACAAGTTACTGATTAACCAGCACGGAAAATTTTTCAAAGATTCCGAGCGAGATCTTCTAACCCATATCTCGAGGTTTTCCATGGGCAACGACATCGCCGATATTAACAATGACGGCCTTCCTGATATTTATTCGCTTGATATGCTTCCCGACAACAACAAGAGACAGAAAGAATTGTTGTGGCCGGATAACTATGACATTTATAGCGAGATGGTTCGCAACGGACTGCATCATCAGTTTATGCGAAACATGCTTCATTTGAATAACGGCACCGGTACTTTCAGTGAAATCGGACAGCTTGCAGGCATATCAAACACTGACTGGAGCTGGTCAGCGCTGTTTGCGGATTATGACAACGATGGTCTTCAGGATCTGTTTGTGTCCAACGGATATAAACGTGATTACACCAACAACGATTTCGCCAAGTATCGCGCAAACCAACTACTCGCAAAAAATCCCGGGCACCAGACTGACACCTACACAACCATGCTCGAAAAAATGCCTTCCACTAAAATTCACAACTATCTTTTTAAAAACGAGAACGGTATATCGTTTTCCGAAGTATCAAAGGGTTGGGGAATGGATGATTTGAATATAACCAATGGCGCTGCTTACGCTGATCTTGACAACGATGGCGACCTGGATCTTGTGCTCAACAACATGGACGAAGTGGCCGGTATTTATAAAAATAACTCTGAGCTCTTAAATCATAACAACTACCTGAAGATACGTCTCAAAGGCAGCGGAAAGAATACGAATGGGATTGGATCCAAAGTGACGGTTTACAACCGTGGTGCTTTAATGATGCGAGAGCTTTCGCCTTGCAGGGGCTTTCAATCTTCAGTTGAGCCGTCGCTTTATTTCGGGGCTAAAGACATTGCAGTATTTGATTCTATCATTGTATCGTGGCCCAGTGGAAGAAAGCAAATTTACAAGAACGTGGCCACTAATCAGCTTTTCCTTATTCAGGAAGACAATAGTGTTATCGTTACTCAGGTCAGCCAATCGGCAATCGACCAGACTTTTTTCGAGGAAGCGCCTGCCGTTGAATTTACTCACACGGAGAACGCCTTCATCGACTTTAAATACCAAGCCCTGTTAACCCGCATGTACTCCTCAATGGGCCCGGCAATGACGGCAGCTGACATCAATAATGACGGCCTGAAAGATTTTTACCTGGGCGGTGCCAAAGGCCAGCCAGGTGAAATTCACCTTCAGCAAAAGGATGGAAGTTTTAAAAAGAAAGAGCTTACAGTCTTCAAACAAGACACAGACTCAGAAGATGTGGATGCTGTTTTTTTTGATGCAGATAACGATGGGGATAATGACTTGTATGTTGTTACCGGCGGTTACGAATTCACTGAAGGTGATCCGGCATTGGAAGACAAATTGTACTTCAATGATGGTCGGGGAAATTTTGTAAAGGGCCAGCTGCCATCTATGCGTTCGAGCGGATCGTGCGTTCGACCGGGTGATGTTGATCACGATGGAGATCTGGATCTTTTTGTTGGAGGTCGGATAATTCCAGGCCGCTATCCCTATACACCTGAAACATTCCTGTTAATTAATGATGGCAAGGGAAATTTCATAGTTGGGACAGAATCACTCTGTCCAGAAATGAAGCAGCTTGGCATGGTAACGGATGCCGCGTGGGTCGATCTGAATAACGACAAATTTGTTGATCTAATCGTTGTGGGCGAGTGGATGCCGGTTATGATATTCCTCAATGAAAAGGGTAAACTCATAAATAAGACATCAGACTTCATCAAGGAGAAGACAGACGGGTTTTGGAATACCCTTTTGGCCCACGATTTTGATCATGATGGAGATGTAGATTTTATAGCAGGAAACCATGGTCTAAATAATCAGATCAAACCTTCGGAAACCAGGCCCGCCACTTTGTATTACTACGACTTCGATGCCAATGGTTCCGTCGACCCACTTTTATTCTACTACGTGCAAGATCAGAGCTATCCATTTCAAACCCGGGATGAGTTGACGGACCAACTTCCGGCATTCAAGAAGAAATTTCCTATGTATGCTGACTATGCGAACGTGCAGCTAGGGGATATTCTTTCGGATGAAGCAATAAAGATGTCGTCGAAACTCGAGGCAGTTACTTTCGAAAGTACATACTTCAAAAATGATAACGGTTCTTTCTCTTCCCATGCGCTACCCTTGGAACTCCAATTCTCTCCGGTTTTTGCGCTTGCAGTTATGGATGTTAATGGAGATGGGCTCGATGATCTTGTGACAGGCGGTAACCTCGAAAGGACTCGTGCACGCACGGGCCTTCTAAAGGGAAATAACGGATATGTGTTCCTGGGTGATGCCAAAGAAAACTTTCGGTTTGTTAGCCCAGCGACAACGGGCATCAGCATACCTGATGACGTGCGGAAAATTATCGTTGTTGACGATCGTGCTTTTTTCGCCATTAACAATGGAAAACTAAGATCATTTAAACTTAGCAAGTGACTTACAATGAACTCACGTTCCTAATACCTGGACCATCAGTAAACTTTTTCTGACGGATAGAATTCTCCAGCTTGTCGAATCAAGAGATGTTCTGCCATTGAATGACAGCGATCAATTAGGGCTTGAACATCATTCTGTTCATCAATTTGGAAATTGCTGTGGCAAAGTAAACGCCTTCATTGCAAAATAACACTTCTCACAAACCAATTTGATGCCGGCGAATTTCATGGATTCGTCGTTCCATCCACCATGTTTCACTAGTACAGCCTCGCATTCGTGACACCATGCCTGGAAATCGTCCTCATCTTCTAACGGCAGGTCAGCGCGTCTCAAAGGGCCCAACAAAACCAGTCACCTTTGTTTTACTTAGATGCTGACACACAAAAGCGTGTCGGACCTTTCCGTGAACGTCACATTCGATTAATTGATCCTCCAACTTCTCCTAGTTTATTACCAAACGCCGCTAAAAACGCATTAGAGGGATATATGTAACAATCACTTTCTCTTGTGTAATACGAGCGGCTCGCATAACATGATATTTGTGTATAGTTCTTTAGTCCCACCAAAATAAAATACATGAAATATCCCAAACTGATTCAACTGTTATCCGTATTCTCGATCATACTCTTCTTATTTGTTACCGGTTGCTCCAACGACGATGTTAAAAGTGACCCAATACCAATGGTCACTTCAACAACTCCCGAGAGCAATGCCGTCGGAATCGCGCGCAACAATTCAATCACAATATCTTTCAACGAGGTAATGGATCCTGCAACAATAAATTCCTCGACGATTATCGTTCGACAAGGAACCACCGTGATCGCCGGCGACATCACTTACTCAGGAACCACCGCAGTATTTACACCCACAGACGACCTATTGGCACTGACCAAGTACACTATTACAGTAACAACCGGCGCCAAAACGTTGGCCGGTAGACCTATGGCCTCGGAATCAGTCTCGAGCTTCACTACAGGCGGATCTGCATCCGTGCGATCTGTTGTCGCTTTAGGTAGCGCTGCCGACTACGTGATCATTGCCAAGACGGCAATCAATAACAGTTCAACGTCTGCTATTACAGGCGATTTAGGATTAAGTCCTGCCGCTACTTCCTATTATACCGGATTAGCACTGACGAACGCTGCGGGCTATGCAACATCAAGCCAGGTAACGGGCAAACTATATGCGGCAGATATGGCCGCGCCTACACCTGATAACTTAACGGTGTCTGTCAATAATATGATTACAGCATACAACGACGCAGCCGGACGTACACTGCCTGATTTCGTTGAACTGGGTACCGGAATTATTGGAGGAAAAACACTCACACCAGGTCTGTACAAATGGTCAGGTAATGTTACCATCCCTACCAGCCTTGTAATTTCAGGTGCAGCAGAAGATGTGTGGATATTCCAGATAGCTGGAAACCTTACAGAGAGTTCCGCAGTAAATATTACACTGGCCGGAGGTGCACAGGCTAAAAACATCTTCTGGCAGGTTGCAGGCCAGGCAACACTCGGCACAACTTCGCATTTTGAAGGCACGCTTCTCTCACAGACCGGCATTACACTTCAGACAGGCGCTTCTGTTAATGGTCAGTTACTCGCACAAACCGCCGTTGTACTCGACAGCAACGTCGTAAAAAGATAGACATCGGATTACGATCATAATCATAAAAAAGGCTGCCTGGAAGGGCAGTCTTTTTTATTGCCGATATGACCAACATTGTGATTGTTAAACATCATTCAAGAAATCACTTCTGGTTAAGTCTGATTCAGGATCTCGGCAAGAAGTTTTTCATAGCTCGCCATCCGTACCGGTTTTTCAAATGTGTAGTTGGCCCCGAGTTGTTTAAGCGTATTACTGACCGTTTCAGGCATTGAGGTCGAATACATCGCTATAAACGTGTTGTTGAAGAGTTCATCAGCTCTTAATGCCTTAAGGCATTTGTCCCCGGTCAAGCCAGGCATATTAATATCCATCAGGATCACATCCGGTACAACCACCAGCTCTTTGCTTAAAAGCACTCTTAGTGCTTCCTCGGGATAAATGAAGCTGATACAGACAACTGAGCTATCGATCAAAGCCAGTGATTGCTTGACAATATCAAGGTCATCCGGATCATCGTCGATAAGTATTAGAGTTTTAGCCATAACCTAGTTGACTGGAAGGTAAATTGTAAAGGTTGCGCCTTTCGCTTTCTCCGATGTTGCCAAAATTGCTCCGTGATGGTTCTCAACAATTTTTTTACATAAAGCCAACCCGATTCCCGTTCCGTTGTACTGCGCCCTGTTATGCAAGCGGCTAAATAGCTGGAAGATCCGTTCCGAATATTCGGGATCGAACCCTATTCCGTTGTCCTTTATTGTCAGCTCATGATATTCCCGCGATGGCTTGACTGACAATCTCGCAGGAATTGTTGTAACTACCCGCGCATTCACCTCAATGACAGGCTCGTCGCTGGAGAATTTTATCGCATTGCCGATCAAATTGTTGAACAATTGATTGAATTGGTGCCTGCTTCCTTTAATGACAGGCATTTTTCCGACAAGCAGGCGAACATTCTTTTGCTGTATCGTGAGTTCAAAGTCGCTCTTGACGTGTTCAATAATTTCGTTCAGGTCGATCGGGCTACTCTCGGTATCCTTTTGACTTGCCTGCGAATATGCTAAGACGTCTTTAATTAATGACGTCATTCTCGCCGCAGACGTGTCAATTTTTTCTAAATATGCCCTTGATGCCTTTACATCTTCAAGTTTTGAACTTGCCAGTTCGGAGAAGGTTTGAATTTTGCGCAGTGGCTCCTGCAGGTCATGACTGGCCACATAGGCGAATTGCTGGAGATCTTCGTTGCTGCGTCTTAAGTCAGTATTGGCTTCATTGAGTTCTTTTGTACGTTGTTTTACCAATCGTTCAAGTTCCTGCTGCGCCATCGTCTGCAGAGTGATGTCGCGGGCGATCCCGCTTAGCCGGATAGGCTTTTTATCAGAATCGTGGAAGACTTTCCCTTTGGCAGCAATATGTCGAACTTCGCCGGTGATGTTGTTTGCCAGCCTATAATCAGCATTATAAACGCCACTCACAGTGAGCGCATGATTGACTGCATCACTCACCTTTTGCCTGTCCTCAGGGATAATGCAATTGATGACGGTTTCAAGTGAAGCACCCTTCGCGTCCAGCCCCCACCAGTCGACAATGCGCTGGTCGTACGATACGAAATTCGTTTGAAGATCGATGTGCCAGGTGCCAAGCTCCGCCAATTCGATTGCATTCTGAAGTTTGCCCTCGGCTTCCTGGAGGGTGAAACGCGCCTTAGCTTGCTCTGTAACATCGAATGAGAACTGAAGTACTCCCAGTATTTTTTCATCAACGCCTCTCCATGGGAGATAGGTGATATGAAAATAGTACTCGGTTAATTCTCCTTTATCATTTTTTAAGTAAGCTTTCGATTCGGGTATGTTAAATGACTTACCGTCACGGTAGACCTGATCCAGCATTTCGAAATAGCCCTGGCCTTCAATTTCGGGGAGTGCCTCTCTTACTTTCATACCAGTAAAGTCCCTGCCCCCTGTAAACGCTTTTCCAAGAGGATGGAAAAATTCAAAGATGTGCTCCGGTCCGCGCATAACGTGGATATGCGCCGGCGACTGAAGGAACAGATTGAAGAATTGCTTTTCAGACTCCCGGCGGGCTTTGCTTATATTGATTTGATTCGTTACACGGGCGATCAACTCTCTGGACGAAAATGGTTTAACGAGATAATCATCTGCCCCGGCGTGGATGCCATCCACCTTCGCTTCTTCCCCGGCACGTGCTGAAAGAAATATAAACGGAATGTTCCGCGTTGAGAAGTTCGACCTTATCGTCTTAAGCAAACCAAAACCATCGAGCTTTGGCATCATTACGTCGCTGAGAATTAGATCAGGAAGATCATTGATTGCCCTTTGTTGAGCGTCCTCTCCATCGGCCGCCATCAGGATGTCGAATTCGCCTGACAGTAGACGATAAATGTATTCACGCATGTCGCCATTATCGTCTGCTACAAGTACTTTCGACTTTTTCTTGTCGTGATGCGCTGTCTTCCCCTCAGGCAGTTCGCCGTGCGCCACCCAGTCCATTGCTTCTTCAATGAAAGCGGTCCGAATACTACTTGGTCCTTCTTCTTTGCTGCCTTCTTCTGCCGATTGAAGGTTTTCATGAATCGGTATCGAAACGGTAAACACGGAACCCTTGCCGACCGCGCTGTCAACTTTGATTGCCCCTTTCAATAAATGCACCAACTCGCGTACCATTGATAATCCGATACCGGTGCCCTCCTGACTTCTGCCGGAAGCATTGTTCGCTCTATAGAAACGTTCGAAAATCTTTGGTAATTCCTCCGGGGGAATACCCACGCCGGTATCGGAAACAGTAAGATTCAAGTGATTATTACTTTCGAAGAGTCGCACTTCGATGCGTCCGTGATCTGTGTACTTGAAAGCGTTCGAAATAAGGTTAAGCACGATCTTCTCCCACATGTCAGTGTCGATCGTAACAAGCTTCGTCTTATTCTCGATGTTGATCACATATTTCAAACCTCCATGTTCGACTGCAGATCGAAAAGAACTGGCAAAGTCCTCTGTTAGCCGGCCGATGTTAACCTTCGCGAACCTTGCCTCCAGTTTGCCCGATTCAATCCTTGAAAAATCAAGAAGGGCGTTCACGAGCTTTTGCAGGCGTAGTGTATTCTTATGAGAAAGCTGAAGATTTGAGAGATGCTCAGGTTTTAATCCTGACGGATCCTGCAAAACTTCCTGGATGGGTCCTAGCATCAGTGTCAGGGGCGTCCTGAACTCGTGACTTATATTGTTAAAAAAAATAGTTTTCGATCGGTCAAGTTCTGCGAGCGCTTCGGCACGTTGCCGTTCCACGACTAGTGAGGCGGCTGTGTTCAGCTCTCCGGTTAAAATGCTTGAAAGTGATCCATAGAATGATCGATACTCCTTGTCGAACTTTCTTCGTGCGCTGATGCCACAGAGAATGAACCCGAAGGTCTTCCCGTCATTTGAATTCATCGGTAGCAACACTGCTTCGGAAGGAGGCTCCGGCCAGTGCGCAGTCGGAACCGGATCCAAAACGGATTTAATGTCTGTAACGTGAACAAGATCTCCTTTACAGACCTCATCGACCAGGGCCTGGCTGATTGTCAAATTAAACGGCGGTGGGCTTCCCTTTAAAATCGTTTTACCGTCATGGAATTCGTAAATAAAGAAAAAGGGAACGTCGGCTTTAGCATCAGTAAGGATCGACGTTGCTGCTTCAAGTATTTCATAGCTCGAGGGAAGACCGTTAATACCGTCTGCTAAACGCTGTAACGTGGTCGCTCTACGTTCATTGATGACACGATAGGTCGTTTCGATGACTGCATTGAAGATTCCCTCGACCTTTCCCGATTCACCATAAATTGGTGTGAACGTAAAGTCGAAATAGCACTCCTCGGTATACCCGTGCCGCTGCATCGGTAGCAATGCGTCTCTTGATCCACCGGGAATACCGGAAAATGCTTTTTCAAATTGTGGCAAGATATCATTCCATATCTCAGGCCAGACTTCCCGCGCAGTTTTGCCAAAGGCCCAGGGGTGTTTGGTGCCAGGTATAGTATTCCATGCATCGTTATATAAAAGAACAAGATCTGGCCCCCAGTAAATCGCGATTGGAAAATTCGAGTTAATGCAAATGCTGAGAGCTGATTGTAAACTCTGCGGCCATCCTTCCGGGGGGCCGACAGACGTTGATGACCAATCAACTGATTGGATCAGCGCACTTGATTCTCCGCCGCTCCTCAACAAGTTTGTTAATCCGTTGATATGCATTTCTGTTAAGTTATAGGCAGGTATATTCTAAACGTCGCGAGCGAGAAAAAGCAAGTCAGTAGTTATCTATAAATATAGTCAACGCAATTTATTGAGTGCAATTTCGAAGCACTGGAGTATACGCGAATTTGCGCCTGTGGCAGTAATTCTACATAAAGCCACACATCAGAAGAAAAGCATGATTTTAAAAAGTCAATTTTGTTAAACGGTTTTTTTGAAAACTAAATTGCTGTAGCCTTTACAGGCACAACGGTTATTTGTGCGCTCAACAAATTTAATATTCTTATATACTGGAAAATCTCAAGCGGCAGCAACGCAAGTCAGGTTAGCACCAGGCTGAATAACTGCGTGAGGGGATCTATGCAAGTCAAAAAAACTATAATGTCAGCACAATGGATGTCTTAAATATCAGACTTCGTAAGCTCACTGTCCGTGGATTCGTATTTCTAAATCACGATTTCGGGTAGGCAAAGGTAAATTCACTCGTGGCACGACTTAAGTCGTGCCACGACTATATCGGAAAACCATACAGAATACCCGTATGGAAAACCTTACAAAAGAGAATGCAAAAAAATAACGCACCGGTAAACAGTGCGTTATTTTTTTTTCGGTGCCCAGGCACCTGTCAATAGTTAATCATTTCATCGACAGCGTCTGAAATTGATAGTCCTTCATGTTAGACGACATAAGTCCAAACATAATCGAATTACCAGAAGTTATGCCCGTACCAGGCATAGGTATTGGAAGGTCGGAATCCTTTTTCTTAAAGATCAATTTCTCCTGATTGCCCTTGCTGTCAAGCCTTACGAGATATGAATCTCCTATTTCCAGGTTTTTGATAAGACCGTCCTTCTTTTCAAATGTATTATACATGAAGTTAAGCGCCCCACCACTTTCAAAAGCGGTGTAAGAGTTGAAACGTTGGGTTATAAGCATGTATTGATTCTTAACGATCTTATCTATTCGTTTAAATTTACTGTCAGCACCGAGCGTAACAACAAAAAGGTCTTTGTGAAGATAAATTGGTTTGTATACAACCATATTGCCGCTTCGCTCTTTCTTCGTCCCGTTTATGAATTGTTCAGCCACAAAGTACATGTCACCATTCGCCTTTGTTTTCACATCGCTGATGAGGTAATCAAACGGGTCCCATTCGCCTTTGTCGTCAATGCTGCGCTTGAATCTCTTCAACTCGTCTTCTTCAAAGCCCTGGCTGATAAGCTCCGTACCAAACTCTTTCGTGTTCACATTCGCAATCTGACCTGTCGATGTATTCACACTAAACGCAAAACCACCCACGGCGCTGATGGTACCTGGGTTTGAATAAATACCTGTGCAAAGGATCGAATTATTTACAGACGGCAGGAAATTGAGGCTACGCACAAATTTATTGGGTAACTCCAACTTGTAGTGATCATCTTTCTTGCCTCCATCCGAAAGGCGATAGAGGTGATATACATAATTGGGTTTATCTGTAAAATAGGTGTCGTTTGAAAAAATTCCGCTTCCTTTCTCTCTGAACTTTGCTCCGTCAAAATAGTTTTCACGGTCTGCATACAGTAAACCCAACAGGTACACATTGCCACTGTTATCGACGGTAAATTTCTGATAGCTGAAAATACCAGTTGAATTGCCCGGTGTGATGTCGTCTTTCGACCACTTCAGGTTCAGATCGCTGTCAAATACATACAAACCCGAACGGAGCGTTTCATTGTCTTTATTCAGGAGTGTATAGAACATAAGTATTTTCGATTCGTCTGGAGATGTGGCGATGGTGAAAACTGTCCGGCTGTATTTGCTGTAGCCCGAGTAGTCCAATTGCCCTGCCAGTTTAATGTCATTCTCCATTGCCAGGGTTTCATTGTTCATGTGCTGGACAAACACGTAATTCTTCTTGTCTTTTTGATTTTGAAAAGAAGTAAACACGACAAGCTTTCCCTTCACGATCCGAACGCCTTCAAATTTTTTATCTTTTCTCTCGGGCTTTTGAGTGAGATCGACCAATTGTTTGTTCAGCAGTTTCATATCCTTATCGTATCTCCCAATACGATAGATATCAAAATTCCCAATGGCATGTTCTCCGGGGGCAGGCTGGTAAGGCATAAAAAGGAAATAGCTGAAATCGCCAGCCTTACCGATCTTGTTTATGTTATACGCACGCTCTGTAAGTTTATCACGTACGACTTCTGTAGACTTCAGATCGTAAGGAACATTTTGTGCGAAAGATCCGGTAAGCACGAAGAGGCCGTACAGGAATACGCATAGCTTTTTAATCATAGAACAATTGAGTTAGCGTGAGGTTTGTGTAGATAAATGTTAAAATAGGTATCCAACTTTTACGATAGCCGGAATATAAAATCGTGAGTCCTTATCTGTGTAAGGAATTGCGCCCATCATGGTCGTGTTTTTAAAAGAGCGTACCCCCATGCCTGCCTGAAGGTCGAGTGTGATCCGGTTACTGAATAAGAATTGATAACCGGCATTGAAAAATACGATGTCGGTAAAAGTTTTATTACTCATGAATGTGAGCTTAGGCTGAAAGCCTATATGCCATTTTTCATAATCTCCCTTGAGATAAAATCGCAGCTCTCCCCAGACTGTCATACCCAGTCCTGTTTTATCGATGGGCAGGGGATCGTCGCTGTAACGTTTTGTTTGCCTGTTGAGGAATACGGGGCCTGCTCCCCATTCTACCGTCAGACGTTTTGTTAGAGTATGCTCGAGGATGAAGGGCAATTCTCCGTTCAGGGGATCGTAACCTACTTTTATGATCTTGCTCCTGGTTGAGATGCCTCCGTCATCAAAATATTTGGAAACATCCTGTGCCAGGAGAGCGCTGGACGTTAGTAATAGAAATGAAATTAAAAGGGCCTGTACTTTCATCTTCGGGGGTTAAAGGGGATGATTTTCGAGGCGTAATAATAAAACAGGGGGTGCGTTCAGAAATTTAAATCTTGTGCCTCAATCTTACATGGGGCATTTCCTCAAAAAAATATCCAGTTCTGTATCGAGCGGAATTTTGCCTTAACTTCGAGCCGGTTCCAGGCAAATCATAAAGAATGGGGGAGATTGCATTCGCTTACGATCAAAATTTAATTAAGTCGAAGTTAGCCGGTTACATCGCGCGTAACACAAATGACGATGTGTGGAACTGGCTGAAGGAAAAAGCTTCGCAAACCAGCAGGAACGACGGCGTTCAAAATTTCATGGTCGCTTTCACGGCTATGCCCCGTAAGACGGGAAGACAACCGATATCTTTATCTGACGCAGAGGTCAACGAGATCCAGCAGACCGCTCCGCACCTTGTGATCAGACATTGGACCATCGACCGGTTGTGCAGGGTATGGTTGTTGATGCATCCCGATCCTTCCGATCGGGACGTATATGTTCGTACAATCGAAAGATTATTTCCTACAGCAGAGTTGAGTGAACAAGTTGCGTTGTATTCCGCGTTACCGCTCCTCGCTTACCCCGCGGCCTGGCGTGGTCGTTGCGCAGAGGGAATACGCAGCAACATAGCCGACGTACTTGAATCGATCATGTGCGACAACCCGTATCCGTCCGAAAACCTCGACGAACCTGCGTGGAATCAACTGGTGCTGAAGGCCATCTTTACTGAAAAACCGATCCACCGGATCGTCAACCTCGATGAACGGGCGAATCAGAACCTGGCAAATACTTTATCCGACTATGCACACGAGCGATGGGCGGCGCATCGTTCAGTTCATCCACTGCTCTGGCGTTGTGTCGGAAAGTTTATCGATGAAAAAATCTATCCGGACATCGTACGTATCGCAGCCTCGGAAAATGATGTAGAGCGTGAAGCAGCGGCGTTAGCCTGTATGCGGAGCACCTACCGTCCGGCACTCGAGCTTGTACAAAAGAATGAAGTCCTGCAGGCTATCGTTAAAAGCGGCATAACCTGGGCGGACGTCGAAAAAAAACTTGAAAGAAATCGCTGAGAATCGGACATCTTTGTTGAGAAAGAAATCTAAGAAAAAAACATATGAGCTGCAGTCATAAACTTACTGACGAAGATCTCCAGCCACGGGTGGAAATACCTTTGTTTATGGAGACCATCAAGGGGATGAAATTCTTCGACCCGCATGTACATATGACCTCGCGCACCACGGATGATTACCAGGCAATGGCCGACGCCGGAGTTGTTGGTCTCATTGAACCCGCATTCTGGTTGGGACAACCGCGTACCGGTGTAGCCACGTTCCAGGATTACTACAGCAGCCTCATTGGCTGGGAGCGATTCAGATCATCACAATTCGGCATCAAACATTATTGCACCATCGGGCTCAACTCGCGTGAGGCCAACAATGAAGCGCTCGCCGAACAGGTAATGGAAATATTGCCGCTCTTCATATATAAAGAAGGAGTAGTTGGTGTCGGGGAGATCGGTTTTGACGATCAAACCGCTGCTGAAGAAAAATATTACAGGCTTCAACTATTGCTTGCAAAGGAAGCGTCTCTTCCGGTACAGATACATACGCCACATCGCGACAAAAAGCGGGGAACGCAACGGAGCATGGACATTGCGATCGACTGTGGACTTGCGCCCGGCATGGTGATCGTTGACCACAACAATGAAGAAACAGTTGAAGAGGTTCTTGAGCGGGGATTTTGGGCCGCCTTTACCATCTATCCATTCACCAAGATGGGCAATGAACGAATGGTAGAAGTGGTAAAAAAATATGGCGCCGAACGCATTATGATAAACTCTGCTGCCGACTGGGGAATCAGCGATCCACTGGCAGTTCCAAAAACCGCTGCGCTAATGAAACAAAGTGGAATCTCTGATGAAATGATCCACCTCGTTACTTATAAGAATGCTATTACAGCGTTTGGACAGAGTGGACAGCTCAATGAAGCGGACTTTGCCGCTGTTCAACAGGTTGATCAAAGCCTTAAATTCCAGGGGAATACTATTTTGCGTGGTGGACAGCAGCCCCGTATCAGCAAGGATTCCATGATCATTCGGTAAGTGAAAAAACTGATCGGCTTTCTCAGGCTCACGAGGCCCGCCAATATCGTCACAGCGATCTCGGATATTTTCGCTGGGGCTGCCATTGCAGGATATGCAGCCGGAACCGATCAGCTTCATTTATTAATTATCGCCACTGTTGGCTTATACGGTGGTGGTGTGGTTTTCAATGATGTTTTCGATGCGGCACTGGATCGCGTTGAACGGCCCGAGCGTCCCATCCCCAGCGGATTGATTTCGGAAAAAGAGGGCGCTGTACTTGGAACCTTCCTGCTGATACTTGGTATCATTTCGGCATTCGGTGTTTCTGCTTACCCATCGGGTGGCATCGCCATTACTATCGCCGTTGCTGCGCTGGTCTATGATAAATGGGGCAAGCACCATCGTTTCCTTGGCCCTTTGAATATGGGCCTGTGCCGCGGACTGAATCTTTTACTGGGAATTAGCCTGGTACCCGGCTCATTATCTCATTATGGATTTTTGGCGGTGATCCCCATTATTTACATAGGCGCAATCACCATGATCAGTCAGGGAGAAGTGCACGGCGGAAAAAGCAGATCAATGCTGATCGCTGCGTTCTTTTACCTGACAGTAATTGCTTCTATACTTTACATTTCAATAGATCATGGCACCTATCTGTATGCCCTGCCTTTTCTCGGGATTTTCGCAATCCTTATTTTTCCGCCGTTGGCTCGTGCATTTCGCGATCCGGTTGGAAAAAATATCGGAAAAGCAGTGAAAGCCGGTGTGCTGGCATTGATCGTCATGAATGCGAGTTGGGTGGCAACTTTCGACTCCCTGTACCTTGCTTTGGTAGTTCTACTTCTTTTACCGGTATCAATTCTCTTGGCAAGGTTATTTGCTGTAACCTGATACCCGAAAAATTGACGTCGACGGAGAAACGCAAGACTATTCCTGCTAATTTTAGCGACAATTAAAATTACCAGGTCTCTCCCTATGGATTTCTTGCAGCAGTCGTTCAGCGTTCGGTTTGATTACAAAGTATTTTTCACCACTCATTTATTCAACCGGGATAATTCTACATTCCATAAATTCCTGGAGGGACAAAAGAAACCAGACACGACCCCAAAGATCTTTTTCGTCCTGGATGAACAGGTTGTGGCACATCATCCCGATCTGATCAACCAGATCAGATCTTATTTTCACGAGTCGCCGTCGTTCAACCTTGTCGGGGATATGTTGATTCTTCCGGGGGGCGAAGCAGCAAAAAATAATGAGCAGCTATTTTACAAGATCGTCAACGCGGTAAACGCGCACAAGATAGACAGGCATTCTTACCTGGCAGCCATCGGTGGAGGATCGATTCTCGACCTCGCGGGCTATGCTGCTGCGGTGTCGCACCGCGGCATCAGGCACATCCGGATCCCTACCACGGTACTTTCACAAAATGATTCCGGCGTAGGCGTTAAGAATGGCATCAACTATTTCAATAAGAAGAATTTCCTGGGAACATTTGCTCCTCCGGTTGCCGTGTTCAATGACTTTCATTTTCTGACGACGCTGGAAGATGTTGATTGGCGTTCCGGAATATCGGAGGCCATCAAAGTTGCACTCATCAAAGACGCATCCTTCTTTCAATGGCTGCAAAAGAATGCAACACTCCTTGCCCAACGCGATATGCCTGCCATGCAATACCTCGTTAAGCATTGCGCAGATCTCCATATGCAGCATATTCGTGGAGGCGACCCGTTCGAAATGGGATCGTCTCGTCCACTGGATTTTGGGCACTGGGCCGCTCACAAGCTTGAACAGCTGGCGAACTTCAACATACGTCATGGAGAAGCAGTAGCGATCGGTATTGCACTCGACAGCGTATACTCTCACTTGAGCGGCAGGTTGAATAAAGAAGATCTCGATCAGATCCTCAAGCTCATAAAAGTACTCGGGCTTGACGTAACACATCCGCTGCTCGAAGTGACCAACAACAAAAGTCCCCTGCTTTTGGGACTTGAAGAATTTCGTGAACACCTCGGAGGTAAGCTCACTATCACCTTACTCGATGGCATCGGCAAAGGCGAAGAAGTTCACGAAATGGATGGCTCGCTGATCCAACAGGCCAGCGAGTATTTGAAGAAGTTATAAACCTGAAGTCATGCGAACACCACAAGGACATCTTAGCTACTGCACAAACATACACGCAGGAGAAAGCTGGACCGATCATTTTGCTGCTTTGCAACAGAATATTCCCGGAATAAAAAAGAGGATCAGTCACGACCAGCCATTCGGCATCGGTCTCAGGTTATCGAACCAGGCGAGCCTTCAACTCCAGGAAAAGAAAGAACTCAACACCTTTAAGGATTGGCTGGAGAAGGAGGGGTGCTATGTCTTTACGATGAATGGATTTCCCTACGGCGGATTCCATCATACAAAAGTGAAAGACCATGTACATTCGCCCGATTGGACAACGCCTGAGAGAGTTTCTTATACGATTCGGTTATTCAACATCCTGGCTGAATTGCTGCCAGGCGATATTCAGGGGGGAATTTCAACGTCTCCATTGTCGTACAAATATTGGCATCGACCGGATCAGCAACGAGATATCTTTAAGCAAGCAACGAATAATATCCTCGCTGTAGTCGAGCACCTCATCCAGATCAAAGAGAAAACGGGCAAGGTGCTTCATCTCGATATCGAACCTGAACCCGATGGGCTGTTAGAAAGTGGCCCCGATTTTTTTGACTGGTATGAACGCTACCTGCTGCCTATGGGCGAAGAGTTTTTGCGCAGTCGGGCCGGATATACGGCAGAACGGTCGGCGCTGGCAATCAGGGAACATTTACAATTGTGTTACGACGTATGTCACTTTGCCGTGGGATATGAAGATCATGCCGCCGTTGTTCAGCAACTTCGTGCGAAGAAAATAAACGTCGGAAAGATACAGATCAGTGCCGCACTGAAAGCTGCGATGCCTGAAGACAAAACAAAACGTGAGCAGGTGATCCAGGCATTCCGGCAGTTTAATGAGTCAACTTACCTCCACCAGGTTGTAGCGCGCCAGGAAGATGGTTCATTTAAACGATATCCTGATCTTCCGGAAGCTCTTAACGATGCAAACAATCCGTCGACAAAAGAATGGCGCTCCCATTTTCATGTACCGTTGTTTATACAGGATTACGGCTCACTGGAATCAACTCAAAGTGACATCGGCACTGTATTGTCGATCCAAAGCAAACACCCATTCACAAATCATTTGGAAGTTGAAACCTATACTTGGGAAGTATTACCTGATGCATTGAAAGTGCCCCTGTCGGAATCGATCATCAGGGAGATGGAGTGGGTGATCAACTATTTGCACAACGCTGAATAAATTAAAATGCACAAAACGGTTGTAATCGATATTGTAGGGTTGTCCTCCGGTCTGATTGGTGAGCACACACCCTTTTTGAAACAGTATACGGAAAGAAGATTCGTCCAGACCATCGCACCGATGTTGCCGGCAGTTACGACATCGGTTCAATCTACATATCTCACCGGCAAGTGGCCAAACGAACATGGCATTGTCGGTAATGGATGGTATGACAGAACGGATTCCGAGATCAAATTCTGGAAGCAATCGAACAAGCTCGTACAAGGCGAAAAGATTTGGGATGCTGCGAAGCAAATCGATCCCACGTTCACGTGTTCAAAAATGTTCTGGTGGTACAATATGTATTCCACTGCAGATTATTCGGTTACGCCACGGCCCAATTATCTCGCCGATGGAAGAAAAATGCCGGATTGCTATTCACATCCCGCAGAGCTTCGTGATGAATTGCAGAAAGAGTTGGGCACATTCCCGCTGTTTCAATTTTGGGGTCCCGGAGCAAATATCAAATCAACGCAATGGATTGCCGATGCTTCTGTGATCACCGATAAAAAATATAATCCGACATTAACGCTTATCTATCTTCCGCATCTTGACTATTGCTTACAGAAGTTCGGGCAGGATTTCAATCGGATATCTGTGGAGCTAAAAGAGGTCGATCGTGTGGTGGAACAACTTGTTTCACACTACACTAAAAGCGGCGCACGTATCATTCTTTTGTCCGAATACGGAATCACCGATGTGAATCATCCCATATACATCAACCGTGCGTTGCGCGAAAATGGATTACTGCAGGTGCGCGTGGAGCGGGGACTTGAATTGATGGATCCGGGAGCTTCGGCTGCTTTTGCAGTTGCCGACCACCAGGTAGCTCATATATATATCAATGATCCGGCGGTTACGTCGAAAGTGAGGAGTGCTATCGAAAAGATTCCGGGTGTCGAACTCGTATTGGATCGTAATGAACAAAAGAAATATCATATCGACCACGAGAGAGCGGGCGATCTTGTGGTAATGGCGGACGCCAAAAGCTGGTTCTGCTATTACTTCTGGCTCGACGACAATAAAGCGCCCGACTACGCGCGAGTGGTTGATATTCATAAAAAACCGGGATACGACCCGGTGGAAATGTTTATGACTTCGAAGTTGCGCGCGGGGTATAAACTTCTTCGGAAAAAAGCAGCATTAAGGTATGTGATGGATGTTATTCCTCTTGACGCCACGCTGATAAAAGGATCTCACGGAAGAATAACTACGCCTTCGTCTTTTCATCCTGTGCTTATCACGGATCGCGAACTGGCCAAAAAAGAGTTGCAACCAACGGATGTCTATGAAGTGATGTGGCAACATCTAACGGGCTTGCCGCAAGGTTAACCATTCAATTCGGGGAAAGATCGTACCGTCGAAGGTCGATAGTAGCAGGAGAGCTATCCTTAAGCTTTACTCATTTCCTTCAGCGCGTTCACAAACGTGTCGAGCTCAGCCGTGGTGGTGTACACATTCGGTGTGATCCTGCAACCCTGAACTCCCTGACCATCGATTGCCACAGTCCATATCTTGTATTTATCAAGCAGCGACTTAGCCACATCCGCTGGCTTCATTGTCTTGATACCGACGTTGGCGATGCCACAGGCTCGCGCCGGATCTGCGGGTGTGTTTACAACAATATTCTTTTCATTGCGCACACGCGACGTCCAGTAAGTTTGCAGGTATCGCAACCTCGCTTCTTTTCTTTCAGGACCCAGCTTGTTGTAGAAGTCGATGGCATCCAGAATTGTCAGGTCTGTTGCAACAGGATGAGTGCCCGTGTGAGCTAGATGGGTGATATCATCTTTCATCGCCCAGTCGGCCATGAGCGAAAATAGTCCGGGCGCCTTACCATCTTTTACATAAAGGATTCCCGCACCCAGGGGAACGCTTAGCCACTTATGGAGGCTCGCGGCGTAATAGTCACAACCCAGATCTGAGATCTTGAATTTCAGGTGACCGAAAGTATGTGCGCCATCGACAGCGACTTCGACGTTAATACTATGCGCCATGTCGCAAATTTTTCTGACAGGCAGTATCTGGCCGGTGATGTTCACCATGTGACTCACCAGGATCAATTTCGTTTTTGGTGTGATCGCCTTACGGTACAGGTCAACAAGCTCTTCGTCCGATGCGGGATGATTTGGTACCGACACAACTTTTGGAACGATCCCAAATCGTTTTTGCATCAACTTGAACTGGTTTACGATCGACCCGTAGTCCTGCTCGGCCATGATAGCTTCGTCGCCTGCATTCCAGTGAATGCCATTGATCACGGTGTCGAGAGACTCGGTAGTATTCCTGGTGAGCATCATCTCGGTGGGAGCACAGCCTGCGACGTTCGACACGGCGGCGATCACTTTCTGTTTGTTGTCGGCTTGCACGGTACGCATGTAGTATGAACCCTGGAGATTCACATCGCGGATGTGGTCGAGGTATTTGTTAAGAGTTTCCTCCGGAAGGAAACAGTAGTAGCCGTTTTCGAGATTGATATAATCCGGTTTAAGCTTATAGGCTGCACGTATGCCTGCCCAAAATTCTTCGTCGTTCGCCACCGCTTCGGGTGATTTTGATTGATAACGGTGAAGCCATTCGCTCATAGAGATACCGGGAACGAAGCCGGCGGCGCTGAGGGCCAGAGTGCGTTGGAGGAATGTTCGCTTATTCATAAGAGTAAAATAGACATTTAGCCGTTTTAGTTTGTTAAGACTTGTCGAAGTTCGTCAATTATCTATCAAAAGGTAATGATAGTAACTGTTTAGTGGGGAGTTTTGTATCTTTGGATATGACTTACCTGGAGCTGGCAAAGAAGCGATTGGAGCGGATGAAGGAAACCGTTCGTGAACTTAAGACGCCTTCGAAATCGGAGCTTGATAAGATTTCATTATCACACACGCAGCCAAAACAATCCAAAAAGAATCTGGATTGGCAACCCGGCTGTTAGCCCTACCAGTGCACCAGGAATTCCTTCCACCCGAACCTCTTCAAAACATCATCCGGTGCTTTTGGTATGATAAACGTGACTTTGGGAAAACGCTGAGCAGCTTTGACGTAATGCCCGACGGCTATCCTGAAATTATTTTTCATTTTGGCAGCGGATGTGGTATTTCAAACAATGGAAAGCTGCAGGCATTACCATCACCTTTCATTGTAGGACTGCTAAATAAGCCCGCTACATTTTATTCGGAAGATACTTTACAAATTATAGGTGTCCGTTGTTTTCCATGGACAGTCTACGACCTGCTTGGATTGTCATCAGGTAATGATGAGGTCCGCATTTTTGATCATCCGGTCGTGAAGCTTCAATCGACTTTGAACAACTTTGTTAAAAATGATAAGATCGAAGAAGCTGTCGAATATCTAAAAGAGTATTTTCTGAATGCCTATTCGAACATCGCAATCGACAGTACGTTGTTTAAAGCTGGAGTAGCGATGCGAAAAGCCAATGGCAAAATTCCCGTGAAGGAGGTGGCTGCCGCAGCCCATGCGACACCCCGCACTTTGGAACGGAAATTCAAGCGATCTTCTGGACACACGGTAAAAGACGTATCAGGCTTGATGCGTTTTGAACAAGTAAGAAATCAATTGTGGCTGGATCCGGAATCTAACATCGCGGGATTAGCACATGAGTTTGGTTATACAGATCAATCGCATTTAAGCAGGGAGTTTAAGCGGTATAGTGGAACAACACCAGGAATGTTTGCAAGGAAGGCGAAAGGTCGAAAGACGTGAAAGGAAACTTTTGAGGTTTTAGTCAGGAACACTGTCCTTCCTTTCTCCCGGAATTCTTTGTCGCGTTTGTACAAGCTGCCCTTTGGATCATTCCTGAATTTTGCTTCATGAATGATGTGATTATCGCTGGCGCCGGCCCCATCGGACTCTTTCTTGCATGTGAACTGGCACTCGCCAAATGCTCTGTCCTCGTGCTGGAGAAATCAGAGAACCCCATGTCTGCCGTTAAACAAATTCCGTTCGGTATCCGCGGACTCTCGGCTCCAACTATTGAATTTCTTCATCTTCGCGGTTTCCTGGACGAACTCGAGATCCATAAACGCATGAAAAGCCCGCACCAGAATTCAGGACAGGGTGCACGCCGGCAAGTGGGCCACTTCGCGGGCATTCCAATTCATGATGGCGACATCGACAGGTCGCAGTTTAAAAACAGAGATGAGAATCTTCCAACCAACCTCATCTCTGAGATCCATGAGCTCGAAACAATTTTTACCCGTCGCGCCCACAGATCAGGAGTTGTTATTAAACATGGATATCCGGTAACTGACTTTAATCAAAACGAAGACAAGGTTGTAGTTCGATTCGGGGAGCATTCTTTCGAATGTAAATGGTTTGTTGGTTGTGACGGAGCGAGAAGTGTTGTCCGCAAGCTCGGTGGTTTTGAATTCGATGGTACCGAACCTGAGTTCACAGGTTATAGCGTAATGGCCGATATCGTTGATCCTGAAAAACTGAAGCCGGGACGGAATGTGACAGACCGTGGTATGTATCTTCAATCACAATCAGGCTATCTCATGATCCAGGACTTCGATAAAGGTGAGTTTCATAGTTCAGGTAAATCGATCACACCCGGACATATCCAGGAAGTACTTCGGCGTATTTCCAACACCGATGTTACTATCAGTGCACTACATACTGCAACATCGTGGACCGATCGTTCGCGGCAGGCAACGAAGTACAGGAACGGGCGTGTGTTGCTTGCCGGCGACGCAGCGCATATTCATTCGCCACTTGGCGGACAAGGACTTAATCTTGGTTTGGGCGATGCAATGAACCTGGGATGGAAACTTGCTGAAACAATTCACGGCGGCCCCGTAGAATTGCTGGATAGCTATGAAAGAGAACGACATCCTGTGGGAGCGCGCGTATTGGATTGGTCGCGTGCACAGGTTGCAATTATGAAACCAACTCCGGAAGGCCGTGCCCTGCGTGCAATCTTTGAAGACCTGCTCAACACCCGCGATGGTGCAACTTATATTGCCGGAAGGGTTTGGGGAATTGAGATTAGTCACACTTCAATGTAAAGATGTCATATTTCTTCGGGTCCGACGTATAAACCTGGCCGTCGATCAGCAGTCGGTCGTTAGCGCCATCGCCGTCGTATTCGGGTATGATCAAAGTTTTCTTAAAGCGATTTCCGTTGCGCTCGATGGTGGCATAGAATGCATCGCCTTCACTTTCTTCGAAGCCCTTCATGAGGTAAACGATCGTCGTATCTCCGCCTTCTTCCTCCCAACGATAATTACCTGCTTCCGCGTTTATCTTGATGTACGCCTCATTGCCATTGCATAACCGATGCCTGTACAACGTGCCGGATGCATCGGCATATAACGGATACCAATAATTCAGATAAGGTTTCGCCATTTCAGCATCAAACCTCGCAGGGGAGAGCAAATTCGCCTCGAACAACACTTCGGAGAAGCTGTATGATCTTTTGTCATTGATATCATCATAGGTATAGAATCCATCCGTGAGTTTGAACTTATCCTTGTTTGTTCGAACGAAGTTCATCGTCTCCTCGAACTCCTCTTGCCATTCGAACGGACCTTCCTTGTGGCCAAACGCGCTGTCGGCCCAAAGGCTATAGTATAAATATTCGTCACCCTCGGGATCGCGGTGAATAAGGAATCTTTCTCCATCGGGTCCTTCTTTTTCGAGCTCACCTCGGTCTGCCCAGATCATATTATCATCCTCAAAAAGATATTCGACATGATAATTCGTCTTTTCATTTTCTTGTCTGAAACCGATCGAAGGATAGCTGTCGTGGGCAACGTCGTAATTGTCAATGAAGTGCTGGTACTTGCCGTGATCCTGTGTGACGTCTGCGCCTGAAGAGTCTTCGGTATTATTGCTTTCAACCGATCTTCCACAGCCTGTTAATAACAGAATAGCGAAGCAGCAAATGGTGATTTTCATGTGAGGTGTATTTGGGGTGTGACTAAATTCGGTCATTTTTACGATATTCGCCACCCCGATCTAATTGGTAGAAGAGAGCATAGTAATCTTGACAAAAACAAAACCTTAAGGAAACAATGGCCTGGCATGATGATAAAGGAAAGATCGTATTTCTGTGTACGTTCGTGATGTTGATCTTTGTTATCTTCAGTATCCAGTCTATTCAACAGCTTCGCGAGTCGAACCGGATGCGTGAGAAAGATGAACGCGTTGAATCTCAAAACGATCTGGCTCTTGCACTTTTCAAGACGGACGGCGATTTTCTCGCCTACGAGCTAAACAATTCAGAATTTTATAAAACGGGCGAAAGTAGATTCCTCACAAGGCACGATAGCCTGATCGCCAGGCTCAATGGGTTGTTCCAGGTATTTTCCGATGACGAAGCGGAAGAGAGCAGCATTGCGACCGACCTCAAGCAGTACGATTCCATCTTCGACAACATGGTTGCAAAGATCAAAGAACGCGGCTATCGCGACTATGGGTTAGAAGGCACGATGCGCAGCAAAGCACATGAGATCGAAAAGAAAAAATTAATCCCTGAAGTAGACTACCTGCGACTGAGGAGGCATGAAAAGGATTACCTGTTGCGCGCCGACAGTAATTATATTCATAAGTTCGACAGCTTGATGAAGAAATATGTGGCAACGAATGTGGCTGCAACGTCATTGCTGCAGGAATATTCCAAATCGCTTCACGACTTTGCATCAATCTCCGATATTATCGGGCTGGAGACACAAACCAATCTGAAAGCGAATCTGGATCGACACGGCCATAATCTCCTGGATGCCATCAAGAAACGGGATATGTCGATTGATGAGACGATCTACAGGATCCACCACAATGGAATTATCCTGTTTATTGTGGGGATGATCGGAAGCACGATCGTTTGCTTTTCGCTGATCGTGATAATCATAAAGAAAACGTAAACATTATCCAGTGACCATTTCACATTTCACATTATCCATTGATCAATGAGGTATTGGGCAATGGCAATGTATGATGGTCAATGTGAAATGGTTAATGTTTAATGTCTAGCGGTCTTCGTCGTCATCGGCGATCGGTATTACAAAGGCAGCTCTTGTCGGGCCCGGGAAAGGAACGGTGCCTTTTATTCCATGCCAGAGTACGAGATTGAAGTCGATGTCGTTGTTCGAATCTTCTTTCTCGAAAGTAAAGTGTTCGGACTTCTTTTGCCACTCGTTGACCGCAACATTCTTCTGGTTAAGATCTACTTTCGGAACAACTGCATTGAATGAGGATCGTTTCGGCGTGCTGTCGAAGCATGACCACATGGGCGTGGCAGCTGCATCGTACTGTGTCATGGGATCCATTCCGAGCATGAGTTCCAATGTTCGAAGCACGGAAGCTGTTGTGTAAAGAGTATGATCCACAAAATTCCTTTTTACATAACCGCCCGCGATATATGCGGTGCTTCTGTGAGCGTCCACATGATCGGCGCCGTTCTGCGCATCGTCTTCCAGGACGAACACGACGGTCTCGTTCCAGATAGGACTCTTTGCCAGTGTTTCGATAAACATTCCTACGGCGAGATCGTTGTCGGCAACGTGGGCATATGGAGTGGGCCTGCCAAGACGGACACCTTCCGTGTGATCGTTACCGAAGCGAACAGTATTGAAATGCGGCACTTCGTTGGTCCTCAATAATTTTTCGAAGTCTTTCTTCCACGCATAGAACCTCGACGTATCTCTGATAGCCAGATCGTAGCCGGCGAACTCCTTGCAGAAGTGTCCGTTAAGAACAGGAATATTTGCTTTGCCCTTATCGGCGAACTCACCATAGGTCCTGAAAGCAATGCCGGCCCGATTGCAATTATCCCAGATGAACCCGTCGCGGTTGTTGGCGATCTCGCGCTCACCTTCGCCTCCATAAGTACCGCCGCGACCGCCGTAGCTTGTGGGCCACGTCTTCTCGAGATAGTCATTAGCGTAAGCGCCCATGCTCCAGTTGTGGCCGTCGGCACTCACTTCTGCATTCACATAAAAATTATCGAGCAACACAAACTGTTCAGCAATAGCGTGCTGATTGGGTGTCACATTCCTTCCGAAAAGTAAAAGGGTAGTGTCTCCGTTGCCAGTCTTAATGTCGGAGAGAACCTGGTCATAGGTCCTGTTCTCTTTAATGACGTAGAATACATACTTCACCGCGGAGTTCTTGCCTATGGCAAATGGCGCCTGCCGAACGGTGGTCTCTTTCTTATAGTCGGTGTACGGTGAATTATTATAAACGGCGGCGGTATATTCCTTCAGTGTCCTGGCATCGGGAAGATCGATGATGCTCATAGTGCCTTTCAACAGTGAGCCGATATATTGAACGTCGCTACCTTCTTTGGTGATACCGCCATGGTGAATGACTTCCTCTTTCCTGCGAAGGGGAGAAGGGCCGAAGGGATTGGCTTTTGATTCGAATCCTTTGCCGTTGGCCACCCAAAGCTTTTTGTCGATGAGCTTCACTGACGTTGGATACCATCCGGTGGGAATAAATCCGAGTGAAGAACTACTTCCCGGTTTGGAGACATCAAATGCGACTACGCAATTATTATCGGCGTTTGCCACATACAATATTTTTTTCGATGGATCGTAAGCCAGGCTATTGGTTGTAGAGCCGCTGGGCGATTCGGGAAACAAAGCAGTATCGAGTGTTTCGATCACCTTGCGTGTTTTCATATCGATAACTGAAACGGTGTTGTCGTTGGCATTACAAACGAAAATATATTTCCCGTTCGGTGTTATCAGCATTTCATTCGGATTGTCGCCGACAGGAATGGGAGTCTTCCAGATCATCTTTTCGAGATCGAAGGTGAGAAGTTTATCACATCCCCAGCAGGAGATGAACAGTTCTTTGTTACCGGGGCCTATTTTGCATGCATAACCCTCGGCGTCGATGGGATAGGTACCGAGTATCTTTTTTGTTTTGAGATCGACAACATACAGCTGATGATCTTCACGCGTAACGACGTACATGCGGTTACGTTTATCATCGACGACCAGGCCTGCGGGTCCGATTTTTTCGGGCCATGGTTTCCCTAACGGGATGCTGTCGGATCTTTTGAGCTTGCCGTTATTGAATTCATATTTGAGTATACAATTGTTGTGACCTCCGGAAGCGTATAAAGACTTTTCGTCGGATGAGAACTGGAGTCCATACCACAGTCGTGCGACGACGATGGAGTCGGTTTTCTTTTGCAGGCGAATGTCGATGATCTCGATGGTCTGTGTTCCCTGCCCGTTGTTTGTGATGGCAAGATATTTTGATGAGGGACTGACTTCCATATTTAAAGGAAGGTCCCCGAGGGGAATGGATTTGCCGGCGGGTGAAAGCTTCCATCCGTTAGGAAGTTGAACAGGAGATGGAAGTGTTTGACCGAATGAGAGTGTGGAAATGAAGAGTAAGATCGCCAGAGTATTCTTCATAGGAGTGTGCTTTGGTGTGAAGGTAATAAGGAGAAGGGAATTGGAGGTTATGGAATCGTTAAACGGTAGGGTGTAGGGAGGTCCGACTTTCACCCGGCTAGTTATCGATGACCTGAGAAAAAAGAAGTAGCTTAGTTTTTTATCACTTATGAAGAAATCAATCCAAATCCTTGTTGTGATCCTGGTCTCTGCAATCACATCATTTTCACAAACTCAAACATTTACCGTTACCGCGGTTCCCGCCGAGAACGGTTCATACACTATTAACCCAAAGCTTCCCGCCGACGGCAACGTTAAAGCCGGCACTAAACTTACCGTTACCGCGAAGCCGGCAGCCGGGTATTCCCTCGACGCTATTTATTATAGAATAAAAGGCGGCATGTGGGGAACACTCGACTTCGAGAATTTTACTCCCACCTATAAGATCACCGTCGATAAGGATATGACCATCGGCGCCACGTTTGTTGAAAGCGCTTTGGTCGATAATCTTAAAGTGACACAAGATGTTGTCTATGCTAAGCCTGGCATTAAGCCATTGAAGTACGACGTGTACTCTCCAAAAGGTGCTAAGGATCTTCCTTGCATCATTATCATTCACGGCGGAGGCTGGTCGTCGAATAACGAAGATATTATGCGTGGACTCGCCCGCGAGCTCACGAAAGGCAATCGTTATGTCGTGTTCAGCGTGGACTATCGTTGGGTAAACAAACTCGACGGAGATAACGAGCCCACATACATGCATAAGCTGATTGAAGATGTTTTCGGTGCGATCGCTCATATGCAGGAACACGCAGCGCAATATGGTGGCGATCCCAACCGCATTGCTGTAACGGGCGACAGCGCCGGTGGTCATCTTTCGGAATCTGCAGCCAACCTTTGTACGATGATCGGTGAAGGCGGATTTGATAAAGACGGTACTCATACCGTTTATCAATATAAGCCCACGTATATTCCCAAAGGAAAAACCACGGAGCAAGTGAAGAACGAAATTACCAGTGCGATCAAAGCTGTTGCGCCAAGTTATGGTCCTTCGGATGCCCGTGAGTTTAAACAGTTCGTCGAGCAAAATGATGAGAACTATTTGAATGCTATTTCTCCCGACATGCATGTTCCTAACGCAGGAGATCGAAGGCTTCCGCATTTTATCGTGCGTGGTAGCGAAGACCCGATCATCAGCGATGAGATGATAGCAAAGTATGTAGAACTATTGAAGTCGGCTGAGCAGCCGGTCAAGTATATGCAGGTAGAAGGGGCAGGTCACGCGTTCTTCGACTGGAAACCGGACGCTGCAACCATTGGAACGTTCAAAAAGTATGGGGTTAAGTATGCGGGTGAGATGAGGGAGTTCTTCGATTGGGTGTTTTATAATAAGGGATAAAAATTTTGCTCACAGATAACACTGATCGCACGGATGAAATGCATGCGGATCAGTTTACAATGCGGATGAGTGAGATTTTGTCTTGAATTGCGCTGTATTGAAATTGATCAACATCCCCACTTTCTTCCTGGAAAGCTTCAGATAAGTAAGAAGTTGTTTTTTGTGTACGTCGTGAAGTAATTCAACGGATTTTATCTCAATGACAACCTGATCGTCAACAAGAAGATCAATCCGGTAGCCCTGGTCCAATTTCTTATCTCTATATGTTACGCTGACAGGAACCTGGCACACAACGCTTAGACCTCTCGATTCAAGTTCATAGAAGAGAGCAGATTCACAACAACTTTCCAGGAGACCAGGCTCAAGTTCATTGTAAACGGCAAAAATCGCTCCCCGGATCTCATACGTGATTTGATCGATATGCATGCGCGATGATACGGTACGCGAAAGTCTGGCACTAGTTCTGGTGAGAGACCTTGTAAGGAATTCCGTACTTTCTGATGGTATGCTGATCTGTGCGATCCGTGCGATCTGTGAGCAAAACTCCGCTTTAAATCACCGGCTTAATATCAACCACCGGCGTTCCATCAATCGCTTCAATTGGTGCCACTCTTATTTTATCACCACTCACCTCCAAAACTTTTACCGGGTGTAACCCTATCGGGTTTGGCCTGTCGGCAGAACGTGTTGCGAAAACACTCGTCAACGGATTTTTCGGATTGTCCTGGGGATGAACTTGCAGGATACTGCGGTCGGCAAGGTGAAGCCACGTTATAATCAGGATCTCGTCGCCAACATGAATATCCTTCATCCCTTCGATTACATCCGCATTTATCCTGATCCACGCTTCCTGCGAACCCTGGAATCCTTGCTTCGGCGCCTCTTTAAGATTTGAAAGCGTTGACCCAATAACGCCAATCGGCTTCAGGACGAAGTTAAATTCTTGACTCATGATGTGTGGCAATCTGTGTGATCTGCGTGACCTGCCTGCCGGCAGGCACGGTCTGTCAAGCAAAATTCCGATATTGCGTCATGTATTCCAAAACATGGCTGGTAATCAAAGACGATTCAAAGAGAACATTCGAAGTGTGTGGCAGCACCTCAAATAGCAACGCCTTCATGAACGAGGTCTATGCCATGCAGCGCGCCGGGATGAACGTCAGCTGCATCACGCCCCCGGTGTCGAACAGAGAGTCGAGCAAAGATCTCGTGAAGGTTATAAACTATGCTAAAGAAGAAGGTTTATATGCAAGGCTCCAGCGGGAATACAAAGACTTTGTCATGAAGTCTTATGAAGATTATTAATTGTAGTTAACCGCGATCCCGTAAGTTAAAACCAGGTTCTCCCTGTCTGTTCTCGTTATCTTATTGTATGTAAGCGACGATGTCAGGCTCAACCACTTCCTGAGTTTCACTGACAGCGTTGTTGAATAACGAATAATATTGTCAGCACCCCATTCTTTGAGTGAAGGTTGAATAAAGCCCGTACCGTCAAACGTCACGATGTTGCTGATCAGCCAGTGATATTTTACGCGAAAAGAATTTCTCCACGTATTGTAATGAAATTGCCCCAGTTCGGGATCGACAAGGTCGCCTTCCTCGAACATGATCCCATCGCTGAGAATCAAACTAACCCTGTCATTTCTCACGGCAGTGAAACCGGGACCGGCTCCTACCTGGTAACGGTAGTTTATTTTGAGTGAATAACTCTTATCGAAGGTGCCTAGTCCCCAAACGTACAACTTCGTAACATTTTTCATCCAGTCGCCTTCAAGCACCGAAGAATAATCATTGTTGATCTTCACGTTCGCCTGCTCTCCATAGATCCACCCGTCGGAATTTTGTATTGAAAACTTCCCAAGTGTGACACCGAGCTTGAGCACATTGTTGAGTTGAAAAGATCGCAGGTCGTTCGTTTTACTGAACGAGCCTGTGGAGCTGGCGTGCACGGAGTAGATAACTGTGTCTTTGTAAACAGTCGACGTTTGCGCCTTTAGAGCACCGAAGGAAATCAATACCAGGAGAAACAGGAATATTTTCATCGACGAAAACGCAATCGGTACGCAATATCAAAAATCATACAGAAAGTTTTAAATTGAGTGTACAATCATCCCCATGCGAATTGTAATAGCTTCTCTTGCCCTCTGTATTTCGATTGCATCGTCAGGTCAGACGTTTCATGTTACTGAAGCAAGAAAAGTTCTTTACCCCGATGGGCGACCGGTCCTCAGCCGTGATAGCGTCGACATTGCCGCAGTTTTTATCATTCAAAAAAAAGGCAAATTATCTATTCATGAAGACGATGGTGTCGGTTATCTGTATTTTGACAAGCCGGGTAAATATCGATTGGATTCAGCTTTCGCGATCGAGAAAGAGACCGCTTCTTACAAAAAGAGCGACAGCATTTTTCAAATACGTAAAGCCAACAACATTGCACACTGCCCCGAGAGATTTCGCTGTGCAACCTGCAATCTTTACAGGCCAGTGCCCGGACATTCGTTAGACATCGAACCAATCGGCCAGTTTGCTATTAATGGCACCACGCAAATAACCGAACCTGCCTTCCGTCTCGAATGGGTGTACCCGACGGACGCTCCGGACAAAAAGTATTTTATCTCCATTAAGAGCATGTTCGACGACGACCTTGACTTGTTAACCACATCGGAAACTCACATTGACATCGATTTGAGAAAATACAATACGGATTTTATAATTTATCGGATCATCGCCAACGACTGTATTCAGTCAACAGAGCGGGTGATCAGGTTGAAGAAATCATAAGCCATGTGGTACAACACCAGAGTCTCTAAACTTCTCGATATCCGATATCCAATCTTACTCGGACCGTTCGGTGGTGGATTGTCAACCGTGGAGCTAACGGCCATTGTCTCCAATATGGGAGGACTCGGCGGCTACGGCGCCTATACCTTGTCGCCGCAGGAGATCTACGAGGCCGACAAAAAGATCAACGCCGCTACGGATAGATCCTATAACATCAATCTTTGGATCTCTGATACCGACGCTATCGATGGAACCGTGAGCGACCAGCAATATGAAAATGTTAAAAGCCGGTTCAAGCCGTATTTCGATGAAGTGGGCATAGCGCTCCCCGCAAAGCCACCAGTTTTCAAATCGCGTTTTGAAGATCAGTTCCAGGCAGTACTCGACATCAAGCCGAAGGTATTCAGCTTCATGTTCGGTATTCCTTCACAGTTCATGCTGGATGAATGTCGCAAACGGAACATAAAATTAGCAGGCGCCGCCACAACATTAGACGAAGCCATTGCACTTGACAATGCCGGCGTCGATGCAATCATTGCAACCGGCTTCGAAGCAGGCGGTCACCGGCCATCGTTTTTACAATCTGCAGAACAGTCGACCACCGGCACCTTTGTACTGATACAGCTCCTCAAAGAGAAAGTGAAGGCACCGGTTATTGCCGCCGGCGGCATCGCGACAGGAAGCGGGATTGCAGCTGCATTAAAGTTAGGTGCCGATGCCGTTCAGGTTGGAACCGCTTTTTTCGCCTGTGATGAATCGGGCGCTCTGCAGGTCCACAAAGACGCACTGTTCTCGGATCGCACGCGTCACACTATGCTGTCACGGGCGTTCACAGGCAGGTTAGGAAGGGGAATAACAACACAAATCGCTAAGGATTTAATTGGAAACGAAAAAAACATTCTGCCTTTCCCTTTGCAGGCCACGTTTATGTCGGTGCTCCGGAAAGCCGCGCTCGAGAAACAGAAATATGAAATGGTGTTATTCTGGTCTGGACAAATTGCCCCGATCTTAAAACATAGAAAAGCTGCTGATCTAATGAAGTCACTGATCGAAGAAGTCGATTTATGAAAAAAATAATACCCTTTATCGTTCTTCTGTTGGTCGCCGCCGGATGTCACTACGGTGAAACGCGCGAACAAAAGTCCGACAACTTTATAAGTATCGGTAAAAAGGAAAAGATACGTTCGAATATCCTTGATGAAGAACGCGAGATATGGGTATATGTCCCGCCGTATTCATTGAAGTCTAACAAGAAGTTCCCTGTGCTTTATCTTTTAGATGGCGATGCACATTTTCATTCGGTAAGCGGGTTGATCCAGGTTCTTGGAACAGGAGTTAACGGCACCAGAATAGTTCCCGAGATGATCGTCGTCGCGATCCCGAATACGGACCGTACCAGGGACTTAACGCCGTCGTACTCCGGTGAAATTAATGGAAAGTCTGAGCCATGGCTAAAGACAAGTGGGGGAGGAAATAAATTTCTTGAATTTATCCGGTCAGAGTTTATTCCTTATGTCGATTCCGCCTACCCGACTTCTCAATATCGTACCTTAATCGGACACTCATTCGGAGGCATCGCTACCATCAATGCATTGTACACTATGCCCGGAACTTTCGATTCTTATGTAGCGATAGATCCAAGTTTGTGGTGGGATAAACAGTTGTTGTTGAAGAAGGCAGACAGCACATTTTCTGCCACAGATCTTGCGGATAAGTACCTCTATCTCGCACAGGCGAATACACTTCAGAATGGAGAAGAGACAAATTTTCATTTTGGATCGATCAAAGATTATGTGAAGGTGTTGGAATCACCGAAGAATACATCGGGTATCCGCTGGTCGTACAAATATTATCCCGACGATTCCCATGGTTCGGTGCCCTTCATTTCTGAATACGACGGGCTTCGTTTTATATTCAAAGACTTCAGCCCCGACTACGAAAAGATTGGGGACGATCCGCAATTGTTGCAAAGGAATTTCGCTCAGTACAAAATGACACCCCCGGAGGATATCGTGAATGGATTCGGTTATACTGCGATGGGCAAGAAGGACTTCGGACGTGCCCGGAAATATTTTCAGATGAACCTGGACTCATATCCTGAGAGCTCGAATGCGCACGACAGCATGGGAGAGTTGTTGTTGAACGAAGGAGATACAACCGGCGCTGTAAAGATGTATGAAAAGTCCCTAAGCCTCGATTCCAGGAACGACAATGCAAAGAGGGTGTTAAACGAGCTGATGACAAAGAAGAAATAGAAATAGAACTTTTACTTTCATGAGATCACTTTTATGTGCGCTGTTTTTCCTGGCGATAACTATTCCATCGAGCGCGCAGGAAACGGGCCATGAGCTTCAGATACGCAACAACAGGCTAGCCTCGAATGTGGCTATCAAAGCTCATGATACGGTTGGCATCGCGAAACACTGGACAACGGATATCACGGTCGTCACATCGCGCAATGCGCAGAACGTCGGCAAGAAACAGAATGCGGAGGCGTTCGCGAACGAGTTCAAATCTAAAGACAGTGTGATTTACATAAGGACTCCATCGAAGGTGGAAGTATTTTTCGAGGCAGGAATGGCTTCGGAAACAGGAACATGGGTCGGACGTTGGAAGAACGGCAACGAAAAGATTGTCGTTACGGGCAGCTACTATGCGAAATGGGTTAGATCAGGAACTCAATGGTTGATAAGGGCGGAAGTATACACGCCATTGACCTGCCAGGGAGATTCTTATTGCAAGAGTTTTGTGAAGTGAGTTGCAAACCTCGCGGGATCTTGCCCCCCTGCAACTCACCGAAGTAGCTTCTTCATCGAGAACCCCACAATCACCGCACACAGAAACACCCCGCAACACTGGTAAAACCTCTCTTCAATACTCCAGTCTTTCCCTCCGACGACGGAGAGAATATTCCCTATCAAAAACACCGTGTACACGAGGGTCGGCGTCGCTTCAGGCTTCTTGAACGTGTCCACCATTTGAGGAACACTGGCTATCACAACCGCAAGACTGCTTGCTACAATGCCGGCCTGTTCGCCACTTGTATACCAGACCACGAGACATCCCACGACGAGAAGCGCCGTCATTGTCTCTATCCATGACCATGAAATCTGCTTTTTACCGATGAGTATGATCGTGATTGTTGCTGATCCGGCAGCGTTGGCAAGCGGCAGCCAGTAATTTCCATGCTGGATAATTGTTGTGATCGTAGCGATCCCGTCGAGCATAGCCCACAGTAAAAACGCCGCGAAGCTTTGCTCTGTATTCGTTCGAAGCAGCGCAACGATCAGCATTACGAAGCCGGCGAGACCGATGATGCCACCAATGGGCGATAGTAATTCCATTTCGTCGTTACTGTGAGTACAGGATTTCCTCGTAGCTGTCGTTACACGGCCCGTCAGGGTAATCCAGTTTTAACAGTCGCTAATATACGCCAACGTTGCTGTCTCTTCTTTTGAGAGCGCCATCATCTTCCGGCCTTTCACTGCTTTGTTCCAGTTGTTGCGGAATCTTCCTTCCTGCCAGTCGTTCAATATAGTCGGATGAATGTACGACGACCGGCAGACTGCCGGTGTATTTCCAAGATCGTAAGCGACGGTCTTTACAACTTCTACCGCCACTTTCCTGCGAGCGGTTTGAGTGTCCGGATCGTGTTGCTTCGCCAGCCGTGATGCTGTCTTCCAGGTTGCAGCCCACGTACGAAAATCTTTAGCAGTAACTTTTTCGCCGCGCGGTGTTATGCTGTCGAGATATTCATTTACGTGATGCGACTTGATATCGTGAACGATGCCGTGATCGTCCTGGTATTTAAAAAGATCCACATTCTTTCCCTGGTTGCCGATGGCGCCGGAGTCTGCAATCATCGTTGCAAGATCATCTTCCCAAATGCGCCGCTTCCAGAGTTTGCCCGACTTTCCAATAAACTCGAAGATCGCATCCATCTTTCCTTCGGCCGACTTCGATGTATCGAAAGAAACGTGACCTTTTTTAATGGTGGTTAGTCCATAGGAACGATTCTTTTTCGCGTACTCGTCGTTGCCAACGCGGAAGTGATAGAGATCGATGAGCTTCACTATCAACGCCACGATTTTATTCTTCGGCATTCCCTCGAGTGTCAGATCTTTATCCACTGTTTTTCTGATCGTGGGAAGCATGTTGGCGAAGGCACACATACCTTCAAATTTTTTCGCAGCCTGCGCCGCGGTCCAGTTTGCGTGGTACTTGTATTGCAGTCTTCCTTTAAGATCTTTGCCGGTAGCCTGCAGGTTTGCTTCGGGGTCGGTCGAGATCCAGACGTCCTCCCATGCTGGCGGCAACACCAGCTTGTTACATCGCTCTATTATTTTTTTATTGGTGATGAGCTTCCCGGTGGGACCGTAATATTCAAATCGAAACGATTTCTTCTTGTTCTTGATCATAGCAAAACGCTTTCGCGTGATGCCTTTTTCTCTCGTTCCAACATTTTGGACCATATTATGAATATAACGTTTTTAGCGATCAACCGCCTGTCGCGCCCTACAGCTGCGACGGCCGTAGTTCAGCAAAGGCAACAGGTGTGCCATGGATTCTTTGATATTGGAAACATTCACATTGATGCGGAACGTCTTGAACTTCGGCTCAATAGAACCGAAGATCGCCCTCAATAATGTGGACTTTCCACAACCGTTACGTCCAGGCAGCCCCATCCCCGGGATCAATATCTCTGTCGTCCGGAATTATCTTTTCAGCAGATTTTGATAAGTTGCGCGCCGGATGAACAGAAAGAAGATCTTTGTTATCAACGGCAGCGCGAGCGAAAAATCTTCGAATGAGCGGCTCATCGAAAGGATCGCCGACCTTACGAAAAACACCTTAGAGCTCACGGTCTTCAGTGACCTAAAGAAACTGCCTCATTTCGACCCAAAGCTTTCGTCCGATAATCCGCCGGCTTCGATCGTTGATCTCAGGAAGAAGATCGAAGAATCCGACGGCGTTATCATCAGCACTCCGGAGTATATTTTCAGTGTACCCAGCGGACTCAAGAATGCGATAGAGTGGTGCGTGTCGGTCGTTGTATTTACAGATAAGCCGCTGGGTATTGTTACTGCTTCTGCTCATGGCGCAAAAGCCCACGAAGAGCTAAAGATGATAATGGCCACTGTAGGAGCGAAGTTCAACGATGAAACTACATTGCTCATCCAGGGAGTAAAAAGCAAAATAGATATCCATGGTGAGATCACCCATGCAGAGACAAGCTCTGACATCCGGAAGTTCACCACGGCATTTCAAAAATTAGTTGGCCTGTAAATGAACAGCGGGCTGTTCCTAATCGTACAGTGTAACACTGAATATCCTGGTGTTTCACCGCTTTTCGCGTTGGCATGAAAAATGAAAATGAATAGCTCTAACTTGATCCTATGAAACGTCACATCCCTGCTATCCTGATCTTTTTCACTTTCCTGTCGCTCACCCTCGTTTCGTTCAATGATCACCGTGATGCGTCGGAGCCCAAAACCCTTTACGACTCTATTGTGGCGCTGGATGCCAAATGGGAAGATGCTTATAATAATTGCAAGCTGGATGTAATGGAAGAGTTGATCAGCGAAGATCTCGAATTTTATCACGACCAGGGAGGTCTTCTTACCTCGAAGAAGAAACTCAACGATGCCCTTAAAGAGAATATCTGCGGAAAGGTAAGCCGGGAGCTTCAGAAAGGAAGCATCGAAGTTCATCCGATCCCGGGCTACGGTGCCGTCGAAATGGGACTTCACGCGTTTCACAACAAAAAGGAGCCGGATTCAAAACCACACTTCGCGAAATTTGTTCACGTCTGGAAAAAAGAGAACGGACACTGGCGGATCACACGCGTTATAAGTCTTCATTGACATTTAATTTAATAACTTGGGGCAAAGAGCCGCCGGTTGTCATATCGCCTTAAACTTATCATTGCCTTCGCGGCAGTTTATCTCATCTGGGGATCAACTTTCTTCAGCGTCCAATTGGCGCTTAAATCTTTTCCGCCATTTCTCCTTGCTGGCTTGCGATTGGTGATCGCCGGCGGATCGCTTGCCGTCTATTGCGTCGCTACACGCCAGTCGCCGCCGACGTTAGCTGATATTCGTAAGCACTCCTTTTGGGGCATCATCATCTTTATTGGCGGGATGGTAATGGTCGTGTGGGCACAGCAATTTATCTCGTCCAGTCTCGCATCGTCGATCATAGCAACGCCATTCTGGTTCATTATCCTCGACAAACCGCAGTGGAAATTTTACTTTTCAAGTAAATGGATCGTAGGTGGATTGCTGTTAAGTCTCATCGGCGTGATCACCCTTATGTCATTCAAACAAGGAAGAGCCGGCAGCGGCGACGATATCATGCAGCCTATTGCAATATTGATGATCGTACTCGGAAGTCTCCTCTGGGCAGGTGGTTCTCTGTATGTGAAATATAACCCGTCGGAGATCTCCGTGTATACAATGACGTCCATACAACTTTTAAGCGCAGGGATCTTTTGTTTGTTGTTAAGTTATTTCACCTCCGACTTCGGCAGATTTTCCATCGACAAAGTGCAGGCCTCATCCGTTTATGCGCTTTTATACCTGGCGATCGTCAGCTCATTGTTCACCATGCTCGCGTTTCAATGGCTCATCCGTGTACAACCACCGGCGATCGTCAGCACCTATTCTTATGTGAATCCCATTATTGCGACCTTGCTCGGCTGGCTGTTCGCCGATGAGAATATTTCATGGGCCCAACTTATTGCGCTGGCAATCATCCTCACCGGCGTTTTATTTGTAAATATCCCAAAGTACCAGTCCTTGAAGGGTGCGTCAAATGGCAATTGAATACTCCATATACTCCGCGGTTCGCACTGCAGTCTCCTTGCCCAAAAGTTTTTCAACGACAAAGAAAGACAGATCTATCCCTGCCGAAATTCCGCCCGATGTAAAAAGTTTCTCCGTTGTTTGTGTGAAACGTTTTTCCTGCTGAGGTTTTCCCTTCGGAGCGATCTCACTCATATGCTCATACACGTCATGGTGTGTGCAAAAATTGTTGTCATCTAAAATTCCCATTGCTCCAAAGATCCTCGATGCAGAACAGATGCTCAAAGTCAACTTCGAATTTTCATAGGTATCCCGAACCCATTCAAGTACTTCGGTGTCTTTCATAACTACCCTCGTCCCTTGTCCACCGGAAACGATTAGCACGTCGATTGGAGGATGATCTTTAATGGAATAATCCGGGATAAGCTTTAGTCCATTGACCGCCGATACACTGTCGTGCGTCTTCGCGACGGTGAAAACATTGAAGGGCTTGTCGTCATCCTGTTCCCGGGTAACTGAAAACACTTCGAATGGTCCTGCGAAGTCCAGGACTTCCGCATCGTTGAAAATAAAGATGCCTACGTTTTTCTTTCTTGTTATCATAATTGTTTGAGTAATCGAATTACTTGTCGCTCACTTTTGAGTCCGCAGTAATGAGCCATTTGTTTCCTTGTGTAATCGGTGCTCTTTACCAACTCTTTTAACCGTTCCATACGCACCAGCTCCAGGTATTCGTGGATGGTTATCCCTGTCTCGCGTTTGAAAGATCTTGTGAGATTTCGCGTGCTCATACACGCAACCTCGGATAGTTGAGGAAGGGCAGTACCCTTTGCAAGATTTTCCTGCACGTAATCCTGGACTTTATGAATCCCGGAATTGATATGGTTGCGATATTGTGTGAACACACTCTCCTGTGGCTCGTGACCATTCCTGCGGATATAGACGACCAACTCCCTCGCGACCTTATAGGCAAGATGTTCACCTCCAAGTTTCGCCACAATGTGCAATGCCATGTCGATGCCCGCCGTAACCCCTGCAGACGTAATGATTCCTTCTTCTTCTGTGAACAACACATCTCTCTTCAAATGGATCAGGGGATATCGGTCCAGTAGCGCATCGGCACGCCTCCAATGCGTTGTACAGCGGCGGCCATTCAGCAAGCCGGCTGCTGCCAGAAGAAATGCACCGGTACAAATTGAGCCAACAGTAACGCCCTTGTCGTGAGCGTCCGCAATCCACCTTTTCAATTCTTTGTTGCCGGTCAGAGCCCTGGATTGAAGATATTTGAAGTCCGCGCCTGCCACCAGGAGGAAATCATCTCTTTTAAATTTTACGTCGTTGAAATGCCCGAGCGTCCCAAATGGAAGATTTGCCGATGTCTCTGTCTGTGAGCCAAGAGCGCAGTATTCCAATGATATATGAAGTCCATACTCAATCGCTTCCTGGAAGACCTGTACAGGCCCTGCCAGGTCGAGAATGTGCACTTTCGGCAGTATTAAAAATATGATCTTCGGTTTGCTGTCCATAGAATACGGTGTAAAGGTCCTTCAAAGATAAGAGTGAAGGCGGACAGGGAAGTGACATTTCAGGCCAAGTGCCTGGAATCATTCGATCAGGTCGGCAGGCCTTTTTCCGTATCGCTCGAGGAACTGGCGGGAAAAGTAGGAGCTGTTCTCGAAGCCCACGCGCTGCGCCAGGTCCGACACTTTCCTGACCTTCTTTTCGAGAAGTAATTTGTATGCGATCCTGAGACGGATCTCTTTCACAAGCTGACCTGGCGTCATTCCGGTGAGTGTCGCCGCTTTGCGGTAAACTTGCCGCTCGCTCATGGCAAGGTGTTCGCCCAGGTCGCCAACGCCGAGGCTTGCATTAGAGGCATTGGCTTCGACGAACTCTTTTACTTTTTCAATAAAGAGCTCGTTCTCCGAGGGACTTGACGGCAGTTCGGCTTCACCATTCGATTCGGTTTTTTGACTCCATTCCCTCCTGATCTCCTGGTTGGTGAGAAGATTGTGAATGCGGATCTTCAACTCTTTCGAGCTGAACGGTTTGATGATATAATCGTCCACCCCAAGACTTAATCCCTGCAACAGGTCTTCTTCCCCACCTCGTGCAGTGAGCATCATCACGGGAATTCCGCGATAGGAATTCGCGCTCTTCAAATGCGATAAGAATTCGTAGCCATCCATTACCGGCATCATGATGTCTGAAATGATAAGGTCCGGTTTGTTAGACGTCAGCCATTCGAGAGCGATGCGGCCGTTTTCAGCTTCGTATGGACTTACATGCGCACCGAGGATCTCCTTCAGGTAGTAACGCATCTCATCGTTATCTTCGACGATGAGAACTTTCGGCTTGCGGCCGAAATTATCGAACGACACGTCGAGGAGATCTTCATCTGCCGTATCCTTTGGCGTCGATGGCGAGGTGGAGTTTCCGATCGGCAATTTCACTGTAAATGACGAGCCTTCGTTCACACGACTGGTTACGGTTACTTCGCCACCATGAAGCGCCGTGAACTCGCGGACCAGCGCCAACCCGATACCGATACCCTGAGAATGAAGCTTGTCGGTGGCGGCGCTCTGGTAATGACGATCGAAAATATACGGAAGCTCATTTTCAGCAATACCTATACCTGAATCGGAAACCTGTATCACCACGTTGTGCTCGTCACGCTGTGCAGAGATATTTATCCGCCCGTTCTCCTCGTTGAATTTAACCGCGTTGTAAATCAAATTGTTGATGATCTTCTCGAACTTGTCTTCATCGACATCGATTTCCAGTCCTTCGATTGCCGAGGCATCGTAACGGAGCTCGATATTTTTCTTGACCAATAACGATTCAAAAGCGAAGACAATCCGATTCAATAACGGCAGGAGAGGTTTCCGCTTTACAATAAGTTCCCATTTACCTTCTTCAGCACGGGAAAGATCGAGCACGTCGTCGAGCATTGCCTGTAGCTTCCGGCTATTGCTAAGCGCTATTTGAAGTTTCTCCGTGGCATCGATAACCTTGTTATTATCTTTCATCAGCTCAAGCATGCCACTCAACAGCGTAACCGGTGTTCGCAATTCATGAGAAACGTTGGCGAAGAATCTCGCCTTTGTCTTTGCCGCTTCACGAAGTTGTTCGGCCTGCGCCTCGATCTTCTTGCTTTTGAACCTGCTCCTGCGATAGGCCATAAACGAGATGACCACGGCGATAGCTAACGCAATAGATCCTGCGATCAGTGAGATCCGCGCGACACGATCCGTCTTCTCCTGCGCCAGGTGCAATTGATTTTCAGTCTCTAATTTTTCCCGGATAGACTCCTGCTGCTCCAGCTCGAAATTCTTTTCAAGCAGGCCGAACTGTGTCTTTCGTTCGGCACTGTTCAGGCTGTCGATGATCGCGAGGTATTTATTCTGATAGGCAAACGCCTTTTCGTATTGATGAGTGGCACTATAGATCTTATAAAGTTCCTGATAGCTTTCTTTCACCAGTTCACCGGAGCCTTCATTCAAGTCCCAGTTCAAACATTCCAGGGCTTCCTGTTCCGCTTTCCTATAATCTCCAAGCAACCGGTAAGCTTCTGCTTTCAGACGATGAAGACCTGCGATCTTATGTGCTTCTTTCAATTTCCCGAACATCGCCATCGACTGCTCATACATTGCCAGACCCTCACTGGGCTTACCCATCATCGTAAGCGCGTTGCCCTGGTTCTGGATATTGTTGGCCGTAGCCCAGGGACGATCATAAGCGGGGAGAAGCTCGGCGGCTTTCTTCAGATACTCCAGCGACTTATCGTACTTACCCATCCATAGATTAAGCACACCGAGGTTGTTCAACATTGGAAGCTTGCCGCCCGGGACGGGAGAGTCTTTCGCATATTCAATCGCTTTCTCAAAATATTCGGCCGCCTTTTCATATTCATGCTCATCTGAATACAACATCCCGAAGTTGTTATGAAGGCTCGACAGCATCTCCATGTTTCTATCGATTTTCGGAGCAGTATTCAGCGCCGTGTTGAAATCTCCCAGTGCTTTTAGATTATTGCCGATCTCCGCATATGCAGCGCCGCGTTCCAGGTACGCATAAGCGAGCTCTATTGAATCCGGTGCAATAGCAATCCATTGGTTGGCGTAATAAAGGCAACTATCGTAGTCGCTCAGCGCCCAATAGTGGATATCAAAAAATGCATAGTAGGTTCGCGCTTTATAGAATCGTGGAAGAGCATCGAAGGATTTCGAATCACAAATCAAGACCATGTAATGACGAGCGAATGCCTCTTCGCCCTCGTGGAGGATCTTCCCGCAAAAACGGGCAGCGATGCCGGCCCGTACGGTATCTTGATCGGCCATCCTGAAGGCTTGTTCGAAGATAACCTTCGCCGAATCGATGTTCGTCTCCAGGAGCTTAACGGCCTGTTCCGTCAATTGTCGCGGCGTCTTCTGTGCAAACGACATAGACGCGATTGACAGCGTAAATACAATCGACCAAACGGCTTTCACAAATTTGAAGCAGGGGATGTGCTATAAAAATAGAAAAATCCTACCTTTAATAACCCCTTCTCACCAATGCGAAAGACGACTTTTGTTGGCCTTGCGATAGTTATTGCTTCGTGCACATCGATCGAAAAGACTTCTGAGAAACCAGATGTAACAACGGTTCCCATTTCCACGTTGCATGATAATCCGGTCAGGATTGAGGCTTTGCACGACGTTTTGAGGGAGCATGGTTTGGTCCAAAGTCCTTTGCAGCAGGTAAAAATATCCTTGATCTCGGATCGTATTATCGATGTGAGTGTGCCTGATGCTCCGAAGTATCTCGCAGCGCTCGTTGAAGACAGGCAGGCAGAAGGTACGATCATAGCCATGTTCGATCCAACGAAGAATATGGCGCTTGTGGCATACACACTGCAGGAATTTCCGGATGTGATCAGTTATGTAGATGAGCTCGGATATGAACGAATGTCCGGCCAGGGTCCCGAGCTGACAGCGCACGCATTGAGGCTGGCCGATACGGGAGATGTCGTTGCGATCACCGCGAAGAGTGAAAAACAGTACGTTCAGGGAACTGAAGACAATGAGGACGTTTGGCTGTTCGCTCTATGGAAAAATGAAGTCGTGATGTTGATGGGTTATCCCAGGAATTTCACGCACCTTATTTCGAACAACAACGGTTACGCCAGGACCCGCCGGTTGGATTCAGAATTTATCGTAACAGACAACAAGACACGTGGACTTTACGACGTAGTCTTGAGAACGGTGAGTGTTGCAGGAGATGATCCCGGAGAGACTTCAGAAGTAGCGCACATTTTCAACGGCGTAGAATACATTAAGAAGTAGTCTATAAACATCTTATGATACGTAATATTATCATGGTTTCGTTGCGGAACCTGTTGCTGAATCATTCTTATACTTTGTTGCACGTTCTCGGTCTTACCCTTGGGATCACGTGCACATTGTTTATCGCACTTTACGTTATTGACGAAACCGGCTTCGACAATTTTCATACGAAAGGCGATCGCATTCATCATATCATTACCAGGATTTCGGAAAATGGAAGTGACTCGTATTATCAGTCGACGCAGATTCCGATGGCCGATGAGCTGGAATCAAAATATACTTCGGTTGAAGACGCTGTCCGTTTTTTTCCTGTCAAAAGGGAGTTGTTCGAAGTTCCCGAACGAAATCTGAAGTTCTACGAAGAAAATGTCTTCTGGGTAGACCCTTCGGTCTTCGAAGTTTTCTCCTTTCCGTTGATCAGCGGCGATCCAAAGATGGCTATTGAGCCGCGGGGCACTGCTGTGATCACAAAGGAAACGGCGCTTAGATATTATGGAACTGTTGACGCAATAGGAAAAACATTTACCAGCGCAGGTGAGACCTACACGGTTACCGGTGTTGCCGAGAACGTTCCGAACAATTCTTCGATCAGGTTCGATGCGTTGCTTTCTGTTAAAACATTTCCTCTTGAAAAAGGCACGTGGGACAGCTGGTACCCCGATACTTTTGTGCTGGTGGCGGAAGGCAAGACGCCGGCAGATGCCGACAGAGATATTGCAAAGATCAATGCAGAGCACGTTGCACCCAACTACGAGAAGGATGGTATCAAAGTAAGTTACTGGCTTCAGCCTTTAAGAGACACTCACCTTAGGTCAGGAAATTTTCAGGAAGGAGGCGACGCAATTGAATATGTTTATATCTTCATATCGATCGCCGTGTTCGTGGTGATCATTGCATGCATCAACTACATCAATCTTGCTACCGCTCGTGCATCGCGCCGGGCGAAAGAGATCGGCATCCGCAAATCGATCGGCTCAACGAAGGCAAACATTATGTGGCAATTCATGGCGGAATCGATGATGCTTACTTCAATTTCACTGATCATAAGCATTGGACTTGTCTTCGTACTGCTTCCATATTTTAATATACTAGCCGGTAAACTCATCGACTTTCAGTTTCTTATTCAACCACAGGTTATTTTTACCGTGCTTGCACTGATATTATTCATCGGGTTTGCCGGTGGTGCGTATCCTGCTTTTTATCTGTCGAGCTTTAACCCGGCGTTGGTATTGAAAGGGAATATCTCCCGGGGTGCAGCCAATGCCAGGCTCCGTAAAACTCTTGTCTCAATGCAATTCGCTATTTCGATAGCAATGATCATATGCACATCGGTTGTCTACGATCAGCTCAGCTTCATGCGTAACAAAGATCTGGGATTCAATCGCGACCAGGTTCTGCATCTTGTGCTTGCCGATTCAGAAACGATTGCCGCTTCGAACACGCTTTATCAAAAACTGAAAGCGCAATCGGGTATTATGGAAGTTGCATCGTCGAATTCGATTCCCGGGATGGGCATCAATTATAACGTGATGACGGTTGAGAAGGAAGATGGATCGACCTCGCAAGGTGTTTTTAACTATAACGTCGATTATGATTTCGTGCAAACGATGGGATTCAGGATCGTACAGGGGCGCAATTTTTCCCGCGAGATCGCTGGCGATTCTACGGGCGCACTCGTCAACGAGGAACTGGTTCGCAGCATGAAGTGGAAAGATCCTCTCGGCAAACGTTTCTACGAAGACGATGGTAATCCCGATACGAAGGATAAATTCTATACCGTTGTCGGTGTCATCAAAGATTTTCACCAGTATTCTCTGCACAGTCCCATCACCCCACTTGTGCTCTTTCGCGCCGACCGAAGCTATTTTCTCAACATCAAGATAAACTCCGCCGACATCAGGAGTACACTGGCTTCAATCGAGTCGACGTGGAGAGAAGTAACGAATGGCAAACCGTTCAATTACACTTTTCTCGATGATGCCTTCCAGCAGCAATATGCCGCCGATGAAAAACGCGGGCAGATATTCTCCCTGTTTTCTGTTGCCTGCCTTCTGATCTCTTGCGTGGGATTATTCGGCCTCGCCGCATACACTACCGAGCAGCGTGCGAAAGAGATCGGAATCCGCAAAGTTGTAGGAGCTTCCGTCCTTACGATCATCAAACTTTTTTACAGCGACTTCCTGAAGTTGATAGTAATAGGAGTGGTGATTGCATTTCCCGCGAGCTACTTTTTGATGGACGGCTGGATGAATTCATTTGCGTACCAGGCAGGCATGAGTTGGATGAACTTTGTTTTGTCGGCTTTGATTACCTTGCTGGTAACAATGGGTTCGATCAGCTTCTATGCGATCCGCGCGGCTTCGATCAACCCCGCGATCACATTGAAGTCAGAGTAGTAATGTTTAGAGGTCTCTTTTTTACTTTCTGTTTATTAACATCGGTTCGGGTTTTGGCGCAAACAGAATGGCTCGTTTATATGCGAACCGTTCGCGACTCAAAGGGAAATTTCCGTTTCGACCAGAACATCGTTCCAAACATCAGGTTGAATAATGTTCTTCGTCTCGAACTCGGTATTCGTCACGGAGAAACGACTGAAGCGTTCGATGCATATTATCACTACAAGGTCGAGCTGCAAAGCAGGTATTTCTGGAATCACCTTCGTTTCGTGACACGGCTTTCCGACAACATCGTCAAAGCGCCGACCGTCTATTCTAAAAGCAACTACATCGCGATAGCCGAATCGCGTTTTCCCTTCGGGAAATTTACTGCGATCATTGGCGCCGGCGGAGTTGCTTCGTTTCAAAGAAACTATGTGAAAGATGCAGCACCATCATTTGGCGGCGCCCGGCGGATCTTTCCCACTTACCGGCTTAGTCTCAGGTACCACATAAACAAAGAATGGTATGTGGGAGCTGTGTACGGGGCCTACGACACTTTCAACCCATATTATCCCGAAAGCCCGTTCCTGCAGGCCGACAGCGAATATGAGTTAACTCACAACGTAACGTTGTATGGATATTTCAGGTACCAGTATGATCGTCACGTCGATAGCGGGCTGAACGATTTCCTGGGACTTGGGGTACGGCTTCGCCGGTAATTACTTCAGGTACTTCTGCAGATTTTCTTTCCAGAACCTGGCACTGTCCGTAATGCTTGTCATCGGGTCTTTTGCAAAATTGCCGCCTTGTTCGAGATAGTAGTATTTCAGACCAGCGAGTTGAGCATCAGGCAGGATCGGTTTGTAGTCGATAGAGCCGTTCCCGAGCTCCGTATAGTCGCGCGTCTTTTTATCCATGTCTTTGATATGCCACATCACGAAACGCCCCGGTTGCTTCAGGAAAAGCTCGTGAGGCGTAAGCTTCGAGGAGTGCATTGCCCAGTACAGGTCGATCTGAAGTTTCACAAGATCCGGATCCGTTTCGGACATCACGATCTCGTAACCATTCTGGCCGTTGTGATCGATGAACTCGAAATTGTGATTGTGGTAAGCGAAGCCCAGGCCACCTTTCTTGACCTGTTCACCGATCGAGTTCAATTTGCCGGTAAGCTTTTTGAAACTCTCGATGTCGCGTGAGTTCTCATCCAGCCACGGCCATGTAATATATGGAGCGCCGGTCAGGTGAGCGCCCTCGATACACTTATCGACGTAACGTTTCATATCGTCGGAGGGACTATTAAAAAGTTTTGCGAAATCGTAGTGACCACTTGTGGTTGTCAGACTGTTGTCTTCGAGGATCTTTTTGAAATCGGCGGCGGGAAATCCGTAGTATGACATCTTCTCGGGATCGAAGCCATAAGTTTCGGTGTCCTGGTAGCCGAGCGCCGCAACTTTCTTCAGGGTTCCTTTCGGATCTTCTTTCATCGGTCCGCGGATCGTAAAGAGTTGCAGACCCATTTTATATTTTTTGTCTTTGGTAGCGAAAGATTGAAGTGCCATAGCAGACGTGGTTAATGCTGCGCCGGTTTTGATGAAATTTCTGCGATTCATATTTAAAGCTAACAAAAAACAATTGTCTATCTTTCACCAATGATCAAGCGAATAACCCCTTTCATCCTGCTTTTACTCACTGCCTGTACAGCCAAAGTAGAAAGCACCACACCTGGTAAACCCATCGTTGGAACGTGGAGGCTCGTTTCCGGAACGCTTATTACAAAGGACGACACTACCATTACCGATTATCTCAATGGCAAATCTTTTATTAAGGTGATCAACGATACGCATTTCGCCTTCATGCTCCACGATCTCACCGGTGGTAAGGATTCGACTAACGTAATATATAGCAGCGGCGGCGGCAAATACGATCTCCTTAACGACACATACACGGAACACCTCGAATATTGCAGCGCACGCGAATGGGAAGGACACGACTTCTCTTTCAAGATCACGATCAAGAACGATACCCTCATCCAGGAAGGTCGTGAGGAAGTAGAGAGTGCTGGCGTTAGCCAGTTAAATATAGAGAAGTACGTCAGGATCTGATCGCCAGGGATTCCTGTGGATTTTTCACGAGAAGCTGGTTAATGTCATCCTGCGTAAAACCGTTGGCTTTCAATGCCGGAAGAAATTTTTCAAATATCCCTGTAAAGGACCTGAAGTTTCCACCGTTCTCATCTCCAACATTGTACCACCCTGCATCCTGTGAGATCAATACTTGTTTCAGGTAGCCGTTGTCTTTCATATGCTTTACGAAACCGACGTGCTCCGCAATGTTAGCTTCCTCTGATGCATTGATCCCATCGAACTCGAGCCATGCACCTAACCTGGCCGCTTTCAAATGAAGCTGCTTGTCTTTTTCATTCTGTGCGTGAACCCATCGGAACGCATTGGCGGGCACTCCATTTTTCAGGAACAGGTCCATCCATTCCATCGCCGCCACTCCATCGCCGGTGTGAACGGAAATTGTAAGCCCGGTTTGTAAATGTGTTGCCGCAACGGCGGTCAGTATTTTTTTATAGATCGATCTCAGGGGACCACCATCTACCGAAGTTTTTATAATGCCGGGACGAACGCCGGTATCATCGATACCATTCTTCCATTCGCTTACCCACCGCGCAGTCAGTTGGTCGGCGGTTTCTGTGTAGGCATGAGGAGGTAAAAATTTTTCATCTACGGCGCCGTAGTATCCTGTGGTGGTAAGGATGTTCATCCCGGTTTGCTCAGCCAGTTTCTTCAACACGCGTACGTCGCGGCCGAGATATACAGGCGTGCAATCGACAAATGTTCGGCAACCGGCTTTCTTAAGATCAAGAAGGTACGGCAGAGCTTTCGCTACAACTTCATCAACCTTGTAGCGATGAGTGCCGGTCTCCTTAGCCCCGATAAAGTCAGCCATCACATGCTCATGAACGAGCGTCGTCCCGAGATCCGAAGGTTTTATCGGACCAAGTACCGTCATGATCTGCGACGACTTCCGGTGTGCGAATATTTTACCGGGAACAATGGCTGCTGCGCCTGCGATAAAAGACGCGTGTTGGATAAAAGTTCTTCGTTTCATAAAAGGAAATTATGAACAGAAGTCTTCTTAAAAAAGAATCGTCCCGCCGATAAAGACAAGGGCCGACGGAAATCACCGCCGGCCCCCTCAATTACTATTATCTAGCAACTAATAACTAGTAACTAATAACTACGGATTTACTTTGATCAATTCAACTTCGAAGACCAACGTTGCACCTGGAGGGATCTGTTGGCCTGCACCCTGATCGCCGTAAGCGAGATCCGAGGGAACAAACAACTTCCATTTAGATCCTTCAGGCATGAGCGCCAACGCTTCATTCCATCCCTGGATCCATCCGCTCGCCGAGTGGGTTACGGGCTGACCACGCTCAACAGAGCTATCGAACACAGTTCCGTCGATCAACGTGCCGTGGTAATGTACCTGCACCTGGTCGGCAGCTGTAGGTTTCGGACCTTTACCTTCTTTGATGACCTGGTATTGAAGGCCGCTTGGGAGGGCAACTACTCCTGGTTTCTTTTTGTTTTCTTCGAGAAACTTGGCGCCTTCGGCTTTGGTTTTTGCCACCAGGTCTTTTCGTTTCGCAGTAACAAATTCATTTAACGCATTGTTGCACTGTTCGCGTGTAAGCATCACTTTCTGATTCGAGGTCACATCTTTGATGCCCCGGATGAGCATATCGGTGTTGAATTCTTTTGGTAATTCAGTAACGCCATTCGCTTTCAGGAATTCGCCGAGGTTGGTACCCAATGCATATCCAACAGAATCGGCGCGATTTTTCAACGAACCTGAAGATGATGATGAACCTTTGGTTTGTCCGTCGCAATTGAAACAGACAATGGAAACGAGAATGATTAAATAATACCCAGATCTCATAAATTTAGTTTACGTGTTTCTTTAAATAGTCGCCCGTGAGCGAGCCTTTTGCTTTTATTAGTTGAGCCGGAGTTCCTTCGAACACCATTTTGCCACCTTTGTGTCCGCCTTCGGGACCCATATCTATGATCCAGTCGGCGTTTTTAATGACATCAATATTGTGCTCGATCACGACCACGGTATTTCCCGAATCCACGAGCTTATCCAACATCGCCAGCAAGTTACCAATATCCGACATATGTAAGCCAGTCGTGGGTTCATCCATAACGTAAATACTTCCCTTTTTGTGTAATTCCGTGGCCAATTTGATGCGCTGGCACTCGCCACCCGACAAGGTGCTCAACGGCTGCCCCAGCGTGAGGTAAGTCAGACCTACGTCGTTCATGGCCTGCAATTTTGCTGTGATCTCTTTTACGCCGGCAAAATGCGCGAGAGCCTGTTCGGACGTCATTTCCAGGACATCGCTGATCGATTTTCCATTCACCTTGTATTGAAGAACTTCGTCTTTGAAACGCTTGCCGCCGCAAACCTCGCAGGGCAATTTTACCTCGTCTAAAAAAGCGAGATCCGTATAGATCACGCCAAGTCCCTGGCAATTCGGACAAGCGCCGGCCGAATTGAAGCTGAACAACGATGGACTCACCTTATTGGTGGTCGCGAAGATCTTCCTCAGGTCGTCGAGAATGCCGGTGTACGTTGCAGGGTTCGATCTCGAATTCGTGCCCACAGCGGTTTGATCTATGACGATGGCCTCGGGATGTTGTTCAACGAAAGCGTGATTGATCAAAGAACTTTTCCCGGAGCCGGCAACCCCCGTAACCACGGTGAGCACACCGACGGGTATATCGACACTTACGTTTTGCAAGTTGTTGATCTTTGCTTTTTTGATGGACAATTTTCCCTTCTGGGTACGGATATTTTCTTTGACAGGCACCGAACGTTTCATGTGCTTTCCTGTGAGCGTGTTCGATTTAAGCAGGCCGGCGAAGTCACCTTTATAAACGATATGGCCACCACCGCTTCCTGCAGCCGGACCAACATCAACTATATAATCGGCGGCTTTAATAACATCCGGGTCGTGTTCCACAACGATCACTGTATTGCCTTTATCTCTCAGTTTTACGAGAAGCTCATTCATTCTGTGAACATCCCTCGAGTGCAGACCGATACTCGGTTCGTCGAAGATATACATCACATCTACCAGACTTCCCGTGAGGTGTTTCACCATTTTTATACGTTGCGATTCTCCGCCCGACAGTGAATTGGTTTCACGGTTCAGGCTGAGATACTCAAGACCAATGTCGACCAGGTATTGAAGACGTTGTACCAATGTTTGAATGATCGAAGTGGACTTCGGATCTTTGATCTTCTTAATGACCGGGATCAGATCACTGATCTCCATTGCTGATAATTCTGCAATGTTGTAACCTTCGATCTTACATTTTAAAACAGATTGGTTTAACCTTGCTCCCTTGCAAAGAGGGCAGGGACCCATTGAAATAAACGGCTCGATCTGTTTTTGTGTCCTTTCAGACATTGTCTTCACATCGCGGACGATATACCTCTGGTAGAACTTGCTTGCAATACCTTCATAGGTAAAATTGATCTCCTTGCCGTTGACTTTCGATTTCACCTTTCGGGGTTCCGCGTAAAGGAGATCGTCCATCTCCGCTTTGGTGAAATCTTTAACCTTCTTACTGACGTTAAGTCCCGATTGCATCGCGATATTCCATCCCCACGTATCGACCTGGTATTCCGGGATCAGGATAGCACCCTGCTTAATTGAAAGTGATGTGTCGAGGGCTTTATCGATATCGAGTCCAACCTTACGCCCCATGCCATTGCATTCGGGACACATCCCCTGCGGGTCGTTGAATGAAAACAGATTGTAGCTGCCCACGTTTGGTTTGCCAACGCGCGAGAATAACAATCGCAATAATGTAAAGATATCGGTTGTTGTGCCGACCGTTGAATGCGATCCTCCACCCAGTCTTTTTTGATCGACAACCACCGCCATGCTTAAGTTTTCTATAGCATCGGCATCGGGTTGAGGATATTTGGGAAGAAAATTCCTGACGAACATGCTGAAGTTTTCGTTCAGTAGCCTCTGTGCTTCTGTGGCGATCGTATCGAAGACGATGGAGGATTTTCCGGAGCCGGAGACGCCGGTGAATATCGTGATCTTTCTTTTGGGAATCGAAAGTGAAACGTCTTTGAGATTGTTCTCACGTGCTCCCCGTATCTCGATAAACTCCTGCATATTCGTTAAGAGTTAAGGATTAAAGTTTTGAAAGTTATTTCAGGTTCTGGATCACTTTGGCGTCTACCCAACGGATCTCTTCTGCACGGGTGTAAAGAAGAAATTTTCCATCAGGCGTTACATAGGGGCAATAATCGAACCTCTCGCCGTTTACGTTCTTTCCAAGATTTTTTAAAGTACTCCATTTTTTATCAGGACCTCTGAATGAAACAAAGAGATCGCCACGACCGATCGTTCCCGGTCTCTCGCTGGCAACAATGATGTAAGATTCGTCCGGGGCGATGTATACATCGCCTTCATAGAATTCCGAGTTTATAACATCGCTTAATTTCTCTGCAGGAAGAAACCCGTCTTTCGTCAATGTGGAATAGTAGATGTCATAATTCTTCGGGCGCTCCGCCGTTGCATTACGTCCGGACGAGAAATACATCTTCCCGCGGGAAGTGAACGATACATAATATTCGTTCTTATCGGAATTGATCTTCGGCCCGGCATTGATCGGCTTCGACCACCCATCTTTGGTGCGTTCGATATACCAGATATCAAAATCTTTCTTTGGCCCCTCACCAATCAGCGGCATATCGGAAATGAAATACAGCTTATTCTGATCTGGTGACAGCATGGGATCATTGAAACTATAAACATCATGAACAAGCAATGGCTTTGGCGGCGACCATTTATCATCGGAGAATTCCATGTAATGTGTTTCTGCTTTGCCATCTTTTCGCTCTATGGCGAAGTAGAACTCATTCAGATCATCAGAGAATGTAGATCCGAACTCCGCAATACTGTCAATCGACACGATTCCCGGCGCAAAAACAGCAGATTCCATTTTTGGGGGTGCCTGGTTGAAATAGATCGTACTGATCTGGAAAAGAAAAATAACGGGTTTAAGCATAGTTGTCGCAATTGGCCTTGTTGTTCTCCGGATTCACACCCGCAGTCAGAGCGAAGGTCACGATATCTTTGATAAAAAAACAGAAGAAAACCAACCTTATGGAAACTAACAACATTCCTTCAAAAGGAGCCCGCATTACTGGCTGGGTCCTTACAATTATAGCAGCGTTATTTTTGCTCGTCGACGGGGTCATGAAAATTGCGAAGGCGCAAGTTGCGATGGAAGGCAGCACTCAACTCAGCTGGCCCGCAGAACACGTCCAGGTCATCGGCATTTTACTCACCATTTTCACGGTCCTCTACCTCGTTCCACGTACCGCAGTTTTGGGAGCTTTATTGATAACGGCTTACCTGGGGGGCGCCGTATCGGTTATGATGAGATCGGGTTTTCCTTATGCGTTTCCGATCATCATGGGATTGCTTCTTTGGGTAGGTTTTGCGTTGAGAGATCGGAAGGTAAAATCCCTCTTTTTCTAAGTCCCGGCACTCTTTGCTTTTTGGCGGCGGCTGGTTAATTTCCCCTTTCCAATCCCTCTAGAGGAAAGAATATGGGTCCAAATAATAATGATGATAACAGGACAGATGGAAGTCCTAAACAGTCGCCGGCCAAATACAAGTTCAAAGAAATAAAAGTCCACTCTTCAGACGAGTGGATGGCCGATGGAACGAAAAAGTACAGGCTGGTCTTTGATCGATATGAGACCACGCACCTTCGAGTTGAAGCTTCTTTCTATAACAAGCTTTTCGATGAGGAGGATTGGGATGCTAACGTCGCGCTCAAATGTTTTTTTATAAGCGGAAGCAGCAGCCGCGAGCTTTGTAATCTTACGCAAACACGTAAGATCTCTAAAGATGAAAACGTTGTTTATATCCGCGATTCATGGGGAAACCCCACACCCGGTGCATACTGGACGAAAGGTAACTACTCGTGGGAACTACACATCGACGGTCTGCTGGTTGGCGAAGGGAAATTCTATATTGAAGACGTCGGCATTTCGAAACCTGGCGAAAATCTTTTCTTCGACATCGAATCGATAAAAATGTTCGAAGGCGATGGAAACGGTTCTGCGCAGCCGACAAAAAAATATCTCAGCAAATTCAGCTCTAAGGATACGCGTTATGTTTGGGGCGAGTTCGGCTTCAAGAACAAGACCAACAACGATTACTACATCGAAGTTATCTTCAGCTTCTCTAATGATGCAGGTCAGGCGAAAGGAAGAAGCTCACGGTTGGTTTACATTCAACCGAATACCGCTGGACAAGTCTTTTATCTCTATCCCGCGTGGGGCAGCGATACTGCCGGGACATGGAAAGATGATAACTATGTAATGGAAGTCGTGTTCATGGACACACTCATCGCTACCGTTCCTTTCAAAGTCGGCGAAACGATGGAAGAAGGCGGCGTATCCGTCATCACAGATACCGATTCGTTGCTCAAAGGCGGATCCCAGGCAAGTGCATCGGCATCCAATAAAAGTCTTGACGACATCCTGTTTGAAAGTCTCGCAGAGCTCAATGCACTGACAGGCCTTGATAACATCAAGACAGAAGTGAATGAAATGGTGAAACTCGTGCGTTTCTACCAGGAGTCAGGAAAAGATATACTCAATAAGTTCTCTTTACATACCGTGTTTACGGGAAATCCCGGTACCGGGAAAACCACTGTAGCCCGCATTCTCGCCAGGATATACAAGGGTCTCGGTATCCTCGAAAAAGGTCATCTTGTAGAGGTGGACCGGCAGGCGCTTGTTGCAGGTTATGTGGGGCAGACCGCCATCAAAACGGGCGATAAGATCAATGAAGCCATGGGAGGTGTCCTCTTTATTGATGAAGCTTATTCCCTTGCCAACGAAAGTGGCGCACAGCATGACTTCGGCGGTGAATCTATCCAGGTTATTTTGAAGAGGATGGAAGACCTTCGCGGTAAGTTTGGCGTAATCGTAGCAGGCTACACCGACAATATGCAGGAGTTCATCCAGTCAAACCCCGGACTTCGTTCGCGTTTCGATAAGTATTTCTTCTTCGAAGATTATACGCCCGACGATATGCATACCATCGCGATGTCGATCTTTGCGAAAGAGGGAGTTACGCCGGATCCCGCGTCTGTCGATCATTTGAAAAAGTATTTTGCATTTCTTTATGAAGGCCGCGACAAGCATTTCGGCAATGCACGTTCGGTTCGCCAGGTGATCGGAGAAGTGATCAAGAATCAGCATCTCCGGTTAGCAGGTATGAAAAAAGAAGAACGCACTCCTGAGATCATGAGTGCGATCATCTTTGATGACGTGAAAGAGTTTGAAATCAAGGAAGCGCGTTCAACAAGAACACCTCTGGGATTTCATACCAAAAAATGACCTACACATTATTCATTAATCACTAGACATTATTCATTGATCAATGCCATTGATAAATTGATCATTGAATCAATGACATTGAACAATGTGTAATGACTAATGTCTAGTGACTAATGATTCAGCCTCTTCCTCCATCGCTAAAACCGAAATATTTTTGTTTCAGCTTGTCGTCCCAGTCGTTGGCGTAAATGCTTACGCGGTCGAACGTTGCTTTAACTTCCGATTTATCTAGTCCCTCCAGCTCACGAATGGCTTTGATATAAGCCTTCTCACGATAGATGGTGAACGCCACTCCGTAGAGCGTGTGATTGATCTCCAGTAATTCCTTGGTGAAGAGTGCCTGGTTGCTAACTGGTACATCACACACCAGGGCGAGCGCCTGGAAGTAACCATATTGAGTGAGATTTCCCTGTGCGTCTTTCGACTGGAAAACGTCGGCCCAGATGCTTGCTGATCCGAATTTGAGATTCCATTGGCCGGCGTGTTGTCCACGGGCAGTTTTTGGGTCTAGCTTATACTCGGCCAGGGCCTCTTCGATGAGGTTGTAGTAGTAGTCGATTGGGTGCTGCATGGATTTTTGATTTGTTTTCTAAAATAGGAAATAATTGACGACGATGGAAAGGGAGATGTACCCAAAAAAGAGGGGCAGCCAGTTCTTTTAACGCGCGTTAATGCACCTCATTTTGTGGCGGTTTCGCCAATGTCGCTGTTGACACCGATGGTATTTATGCCAAATGTCTCTTTTGGCTTTCTCTTTGTTCAACTATGCGTATAAAGAAATAAAACGTTTGCAACATGAAAACGCAGTTTAAAGCTCTCTTCTCCGCCGCCATGTTCCTCTTCGCGGGATCATTGGCCTGCGTGCCTTTAGGCACGGCAATGGCGCAGTCCAACGCGGAGGAAGTTCCCGGCGATAATTTCAGCCTGGAAGGCGCGCTGGAGTTGTTCAAAAAGTCCGCTTCACCGCAAGAGTTTGAACAGCTTCTCAACTCTCCCGATTCCAAAGTCAACAACCTCGACCTTAACGGCGACGGGGAAATTGACTACATCCGTGTCACCGACAGAACCGAAGGCAACGTCCACGCATTTATTCTTTCCGCAGTAGTGTCTTCTAACGAAAGCCAGGACGTAGCAGTGATCGAGCTGGAAAAGAAACGCAATGGTGAAGCCGTGCTACAGATCGTTGGCGATGCAGATGTTTACGGTGTTGAAACCATCATCGAGCCCACTGAAGAGGTGCGGGTGAACGCCGGTGCGTCGACAGCCCGCACGGTTGTAAACGTTTGGGCATGGCCTTCAGTACAATATGTTTACGGTCCTTCGTATGTTGTCTGGGTTTCACCATGGAGATACAGTTATTATCCCATGTGGTATCGTCCATGGAGACCGCTGGCCTGGACCATTTATGATCCATACTGGGCTCCATACAGGCCGTATTACTCGGTATGTTTCAGGCACCGCGTTGCTTATGCACCTATGATCTATCGCCCTTACCGGACAACTTCAGTAGTAGTGTACAACAGGAATTACAACCAGATCAATACTTTCAGGAATACATCGCATTCTTACCGCTACGATCGTGGCGATTATGCAAGAGGTGCGAGGTATAACAGGTATGACGCTGAACACAGAACACGTGCAGATTACAGCAGTCATAACAACCGCAGCAGCTATAGCAACAGCGTTGATCACAACAGAAGCAATGATCATGGCAGGAGCACCGACCATAACCAGAGCGTCGATCATACCAGGAGCACGGACTACAACAGAACCGACAGAACAAGATCCTCGTCTTTCGAAAATCACACGAGGACAAGGTCTGACTTCAATCGCAATCCCGTGCAAAGGGAAAGCAGATCGTCAGGTTTTTCGCAACGAGAGTTTTCGCCCCCTGCACAGAGGCAGCAGCCATCGTTTCAACATAGTCCGCAACGCTCGTCAAGTCCACACATTTCTTCACCCGGTGGTGGTGGTTCGTTTCCAGGACGAAGCGGCGGTCATGGCGGTGGAGGTGGAAGTCACGGTGGTGGTGGTGGAGGCGGAAATGGCGGCGGTCATGGACGCAGACATTAATCACGAATCATAATTTTCAAATCAGTTTCAGCAGCGATATAACCAAACGCTGCTGAAACTTTTTCTATCACAACCATTAATTTCCCGGTTGCTTCAATGTAAATCCTGCTTTTTGCTTTTCACGATCCACGATCAGCTTCACATCATTCAACAGTTTCTTCGCGTCATAAATAATTCCGTCCTTGATCGTATACTGAACTCCGCCAACGCGAACAGCCTTATTATCGCTATTCAATTTAATAGCGCCCGTTCCATACAGCACCTGTAAATTCTCAAGGGGATTCTGATCGATGATCACCAGGTCTGCAAGCTTACCGATCTCCACGGAGCCGATCTCTTTCTCCATGCCAAGAAGCTGTGCGCCATTGAGCGTTGCCGAACGGATAACCTCAAGAGGGTGGAAGCCAGCCTCACGAAGCAATTCGAGTTCGCGGATATAACCGAAGCCATACGTCTGGAAAATGAATCCATTGTCGGATCCTGCGGTAACACGACCACCGCGATTTTTATATTCATTCACAAAGGCCATCCATAAACGATAATTCTCTTTCCATTGTACTTCCTGCTCGGTGCCCCAGTTGAACCAATACGAGCCGTGTGATATACGGTTCGGTTGATAGAAAGCCCATAGCTGCGGAAGTGTATATGTTTCATGCCATTCGAGCCGACGCGCCCGATGAAGGTCGCGATTAGCTTCATAGATATTGAAAGTAGGATCAAGCGTAAAGTCTATTGCGATGAGTTTATTCATCACCTCGTTCCATTTTTCAGAATAAGGAGGAGCAGCCTGCTTCCACAGCTTACCCGCATTTTCGAAACGATGTTGTTCATTGCTATAGTTATAGTCGAGGGGGAAATCCTGGATGGTCTGATTTGTGAACAACGCTTCGGGCAAACCGTACCAGTGTTCCATGGAGGTTAAGCCGGCCTCGGCAGATTTCACAACGTTCCAGCGGGCGACGTCCATCTGTGCGTGGTGACACGCCGAACGAAGCCCAAGTCTTTTGTTCTCTCTCAGTGCTGCGTCCATAACTTCGGGTGATGCTCCGAAGAACTTGATGCCGTCGGCGCCCTTATTTTTGTTTTCATTCACCCATGCTCTTGCCTGATCTGCGGTTACGATCGGATCTTTTGCTCCCTGGCCGAATACGGTGTATGCTTTAATGCGTGGTGCAGTGATCTCGTTCTTCTCGCTTTTTCTTTTGTGATCGAGAACCCAATCGAGGCCATTGCCTGCCGCCGGATCGCGAACAGTAGTGATGCCGTGCGCCATCCAAAGTTTAAAAACATAGTCGGCAAACGGAGCCTGTCCACCACCGATGTGTGCGTGCGAGTCTATAAATCCCGGCAGCACGTATTTCCCGGCGGCGTCGATCTCTTTGCCGCCCGCTTCGAGCTTCGGTCTGCCATCGTCTTTAATTGGAACGCCCGGATACCCGACGTTAACGATGTTCACAATCTTATTCTGTTTAATAACGATGTCGACAGGACCAATAGGGGGCGCGCCTGTTCCGTTGATCAGTATGGCGCCGCGAATGATCATCTGTGGAAAGGGGCCGTCGCCTTCTTTAATTAATGGAGCCGATTCCATTTTGCTCTGCGCGAAAGACAATGCCGTGAGGCAAAGTCCTGCGGCGAGGAGTATAAGTTTTTTCATAGGGGTAGGTATAAGTTTGCTCACAGATCGCACTGATCACACACCTGCCTGCCGCCTGGCAAGTCGCACAGAACACGCAGATCGATCCGTGTGATCTGTGAGATCCGTGAGCATATTCTCTTAGTAAGCTAACACAAAAAACTTGTGCGCTAAAGATCTTTTACATAACGTTATTTATGAAAAACCTAACCCTTCTCCTCATTGCTGTTGTCAGCACCACTGCTTGGCTGCCTACTGGCGAGGCCTTTGCGCAAAAAACAAAGCAGGACGTTTTGAAATCAATCGATTCCAAAACAGATCAATATTCAACCATCGCCCACCAGATCTGGGAATACGCCGAAGTAGGCTACCAGGAAGTAAAGAGCTCCGACCTGCTCCAGCAAACGTTAACACAAGCAGGTTTCAAAGTTGACAAAGGTGTTGCAGGTATTCCCACAGCTTTCGTTGCTACCTATGGAAGCGGCAAGCCTGTGATCGCAATACTCGGCGAGTTCGATGCATTACCCGGCGTTTCACAAGACGCAGTCCCGGAAGTCAAACCTGTTGCCGGCCGTACCGCCGGGCACGCTTGTGGTCATCACCTTTTCGGAACAGCATCTTCGGCAGCTGCCATTGCTGTAAAAGATTGGCTCGTCGCCAATAAGAAATCAGGCACCATTCGCTTCTATGGAACACCGGCAGAAGAAGGCGGCTCAGGAAAAGTGTATATGGTCCGCGAAGGACTCTTCAACGACGTCGATGTTGTTCTTCACTGGCACCCGGGTGCCCAGAACGCCGCAAGCTTCGGCACCTCGCTCGCCAATAAATCCGGCAAATTTCGTTTTCGTGGTGTCGCATCACATGCGGCAGCTTCGCCCGAACGCGGTCGCTCTGCTCTCGATGCAGTCGAAGCAATGAACAACATGGTGAATATGATGCGCGAGCACGTTCCAATGGAAACGAGAATTCATTATGTGATCACCCGTGGCGGTGAAGCTCCAAACGTTGTTCCCGCTTTTGCCGAGGTGTATTACTATGTTCGTCATCCGAATCGCGACCAGGTTGTTGCTATCTGGGATCGTGTTGTGAAAGCCGCCGAAGGAGCCGCACTGGGAACAGAGACTAAAATGGAATACGAGATCACCGGCGGTGTATACAATCTTCTTGAAAATGAAGTGCTGGCCAAAGCAATGGATACAAATCTCCGGCTCGTTGGTGGTTATAATCTGAGCGAAGAGGAAAAGAAATTCGCCGAGCAAATACAAAAGACATTCACGACTACTCCTCCCGCGTTAGCGACAACAAGCACAATCACTCCTTTCGGAAAAGATTCGGATATAAGCGGCAGCACAGATGTTGGCGACGTAAGCTGGACAGTTCCTACGGTAGGGTTGAGTACTGCCACGTGGGTTCCGGGAACAGCGGCCCATAGCTGGCAGGCAGTGGCCGCTGGTGGTATGTCGATAGGAACGAAGGGAATGATGGTGGCGGCGAAGACACTGGCAGGGACTGCGATAGATCTCTTTGAGCAATCAAAGCTGATCGAAGAGGCAAAGAAAGAGTTCGCCTCAAGACATCCGCAGGGCTACAAGTATGAGGCGTTGGTGGGGAATAGAAAACCGGCGCTTGACTATAGAAAATGATTAAGAATTTGAGATCTGAAATTTGAGATTGAACCGGTTACCGAAATATTTGTTGCGCCTCGTAATCTCAAATCTCAGATCTCAAATCTCAGATTTCAGATTTTTCAGATCATCTTCTTAATCTCATTCCAGAACTTCTCAGGATTCAACCAGTGATTTCTGCTGTATAACATCCTGTATTTCCAATTCTTCTGTTGAAGCGCCCGTGGGATCAAACCATGCGCCGACTTCGCAGAAGGATTGTCGAAGTAATGATCGTCGTCCGTCAATAACAACGCCGTGTACTGATCGTTGTGGCCGATCATGAAATCGCAGAACGGAACATTGCTCTCGAGCGAGAAGCTGTAATGGATCTCGTCCTTGACCACACGCTTCAGGTACCACGAAGCCGGGTGCTTATCGATTTCGTAAACCGTTGCCGGCCCACGACGACCCGACGACTCTTTCGCATATGCGAGATATTCTTTGAGAAGCTTCGGACCTTTGTTCTTCACGTCTTCCACTTTCAACTCTTCCGGTTCGATGCTGGTAACGATGATCACCTTTTCGCGGGCACGGGTAACAGCTACGTTCAACCTGTTTTCGCCACCCGATAAATTCAGGCTGCCGAACTTGAGATTCATCCTTCCCCTCGAATCTTTCGCATAGCCTATCGAAAAAATTATAATGTCGCGTTCATCACCCTGTACATTCTCTATGTTCTTCACGAACAATGTTTCGGGGATCTTCCATTCGAAAGTCCTTGAAGATTCATCCAGCATATCCTGGATGAGAGTCTGCTGAAGAGCATTGAACGTGATCACGCCAATGTCCTTGCCCGGATGATCGGCACTGAGGGAACGAACGAGGTCAACAACCCGCTGCGCTTCTTCGTGGTTGGTGTTGTCCTTCCAGCGCCCGTCGGTCTTAATGTATTCGATGGCCGACTGGCGATCGTTGATCTTATACCGATCGGGCAATACCCGAAGCTTTCCTTTATAAAAATGTTGATTAGAGAACTGGATGAGCTCAGGAACCTGGCTTCGATAGTGTCCATTCAATGAGACTTCCTGCAAATATCTTCTTCCAAGGTCGAGCAATGATAATGCTTCCAGGTCCGGATTCTCTTCGGCTTCCTCTTCATCTTCCCAGCGCGCCTGGTAAAGATCAGACGGTTGTAACTGCTGGTGATCCCCGGCGATAACAACCTGCTTTCCCCGATACAATGCAGGAATTCCACGTTCCGCGAAACACTGCGATGCTTCGTCGAATATCACGACGTCGAAAAGATCTTTCATCGGGAAAATGGAAGACACAGCTTCCGGCGATGCCATCCAACACGGGAGAAGCCTGAAGATCTCATCTTCAAATTCACTGACGATCTTGCGGACCGGCCAGATCTTTTTCTTTTTCGTTAACTGGTGATCCAGGTCGCGATAAGTAACTCTATTGTTCAACCGGTTGAATTCGAGATTATCGACCATTCGTTCCCTTGCGCGCATCAAAAGAATTTCTGCACCGATGCTTTCTTTCTCGCTGATGAGCTGCTGAAGCTCTTCCTCCAATCTTTCTACCTGTCCGTTAGACACCATCCTCAACTCGGGATGTTTCAACTCTATGTGATCGATCCACGCAAGGCAAAGGCTATTCAGAAAAGTGCTATCGAGTGTAGATTCATCCCACTGGCCGGCCTGTTCGTAAAGCCTGTTGATGATCGATTTTTCGTGCGATAACAATCCCTCCGACAGCCGATCGAAGTCGCAAAGTGCATCGAAGTCTTCCAGGACCGCTTTCTCCAGTTCCTTTCCCCAAGTGGGATGTTCTGCAACCTGGCGGATCTGTCCCGGCAGCAACCACTGCTTCCACTTATCACGCTGTACCGGAAAAGTTGCAACGAGCTCGCGGATCTGCTTTAACTTATTGACATATTCCTGACGAGTATATTGCTGCGGATCGAGTAACGATTTCAAACCTGTAAGCGTAAGCAAATTCGATTTCGCGAGCGTTGCATTTTGCTGATAGGCGAACCACTCATTGAGATCGTCGGTGCTCCTTGCAATCGGAAGTTCCTTGATCCAGTTCTTCGAGCGGAGCTTGGTGAGATTGTGCTCCAGATTCAATCTCCGGTCAAGCATTTTTTCGAGGAGCTTGAATCCGTCTTTGTTGGCTTTCAGGCTGTTTGCCAACAACACGCGTGTGATCAGCACTTTGTCCTTTGAGAACTGCCAGCGGAAGAAGCCGATCAATCCACGACGCGACCGCATGCTGCGATCGAGCACCGCCTGGAACTTGCCGAGTTCATTGGTGGGGACGCTGAGCTCCGGGCCTTCGAGCTCGAAGCAATCGGTCATCATCTTTTCCATGTTCGCAAGCCAGAGCGAGTTCGTCTCTTCCTCTGGCTCGTGAATGATGTATTGCAGGTTCTCGTAGACTTTCTCGTGCGACAACGCTTCGATCGTTTCCGCGAGGAGATGATCCTTTTCTATATAGAGCTCAAATTCTTCCCAGCCGACGGTCTTTCCCGTGATCTTCTGCATCGAAGCCTGCATGCCCTCGAACCACGGACGGATCTGAGAGAGGGCTGATTTCAATGACTTGAGATCGTTGATCGTAAAATCGGCGAACGACTTACGTACACGCCACGGATAATTTTCCTGGAGAAACTTCTGCGCGAAGCGTGTAAATGATTTTAGTTTCTTCCTGAACGGCTCAACCTCGGTCCACTTGTAATATGAGAGATCTTGTTTCAGCTCGATGCTCGGTTGTGAGAGATCGGAGCCCAGGTACATCTCCTTGATCGAACGGCCGCAGTCGCTGTCGTCGAACAGGAATCTCTTCAGGTTTTCCAGCTCTTCACAAAGAGCATCGATCTTGCGACTTGTTTCGAAGAACGTGCGCTCCAGTTGAATTGTATTGAGGCTGTTGTTGCGTGTCTTATATTCCTCGATGCGCTCGATCTGCTTCGAAGCTTTATCGTACAACGCTTTCCGGTCGTCGCGGAAATCGTGGACTAGACCGATAAAGTCGTCGATACGTTTTTCTTTCAGGCGATTGTAAACGACATCGATCGCGACTCTTTTCTGGCAAACGACCAGCACGCGTTTCTCGTTCGCGATAAAATCGCTGATGAGATTGCAGATGAGTTGCGACTTTCCGGTACCGGGAGGTCCCTGCACCACCAGTGAGTGACCGAGCTTTACGCCTTTGAGCGCATTCTCCTGCCACACGTCCATTGGAAATACAGAGTATACTTTTTCTTCACGAACATCCTGGAGGAAGATGCCGTCCTGGTCTTTTACGATCTGCGAGCGTTGATAGAAGAAATCTTCGAGGTCGTTGATCTTTTCATTTTCAATGAGATCGAGGTAGTCGGGAACGAGCGTAGAGCCGGCTTGCGGAAAAATTCCGAGCACGGCTTCAGGAATAAGTTTAAGCTGACCGTTGCCGTAAGTTGCTTCGAACTCGTCTTTCTTGAATTCTTTGAAGGCTACGAGCTCATCACGGAAGTTATCTGGATTGAAGTTGATCTCCAGGTTGTTCTTCTGGAGCATCTGGTATACGGATGTGCGGAAGACCGTGCTGTCTTTATCGAGATCCGCGAAGTCTTCTTCCAGGAGTGCTTCGTTGGGCTGAACTTTGTTATAAAAAGAGTAGGCGAGGAGGAGCGACTTATTGAAACTTACGTCTACATCCGACCTCAGGTGAAGGCTCCATTGTCCTTCTTCCAGTTTCAGTTCTGCGGGGAAATACAAAAGCGGGCATCTCACCAGTGTGCCATCCAGGAATTTGCCATGCACGAATGGCCAGCCAACGTAAAGATCCCTTGAACCACGCTCTTCGAACAGGAACCTGTCGGTACGCTGGAGAACTTTCAGTTTTTTGCTGGCTACATTGTTGGCCTCCATGCGGCTGTCGACTTCCGCACACAGCAAAGACCCCTTGCCGGCGATCAGGTTTTCGATGATCGAGAAAGAGCTTCTGTTTTTTAAGAATGTGAACGAGTGAACGTCAATGAACTGCTCGGCATAGAGCCGGGGCAGGAACAATGAACGGTTACGACCCGACAGGTTCGTGAGCCGGCGGAGGAAATTCCTAAGCAGGTTTTTGGTTGCTTCCTTTTCCAATGTTAGTCCAAGGTAATGTATGGTTCGATTCGAAGAAAAATTTTTTCTTCTATGATGTTTATTTTTCTCAGATCGTCGGTGCTGACAAAATTCCCGTGCTGGAGCCGGTAATTAACGATGGCGCGGGCTATTTTATTCCGTACATACGGGTGACGGGCCAGTTCCTGTTCGCTACAACGATTGATTGCCAGTTTGACGGGCGTAAAACCGGGTGTAATCACAGATTTTTCCGCCAGGCGTACCACCACTGTGGAATCAAGTCCCCAAACTTCATAGAGTTGATTGAACGTGATAAAACCACCGAGGTTCGAGCGGTATGTAACAATGCGGCGGGCGATAACAGTTCCAATTCCATAAATAGTTTTCAACCGGGTGGTGTCGGCCGTGTTGAGATCGAACTTTGGCTGCTGTTTTTTCAGCTCCCTCTTTTTGACAAAATGCGATGAGGACCCCTTTACAAATTTCGTCGTGTTCCCGCCTTTCTTTTCGGGCACTTTCCAGATTGCAATCAGGCTGTCGACCGTTTTTCTGTCTTGAAAATCGTCAGGTTTATTGGACAAGAAGTATGTCTGGTAAACTGGTTCCGCTGCGATGACTATAAGCATCAGCGGAAGCAATATGAGAAATGCATTTGTTTCGGTTCTCGAAAATCCAAAGAGAAAACGTATTACAAGTCTGATTTTGCGCATACAAGTCTGAAGTTTGATGTCTCTTGTCTGAAATTACCTTGAACTTCGAACAAACTTCAAACAACAAACTTCAAACTCTAAACTCTAACTCTAAACTTTAAAGATTTCACGAAGCGCCGCCATTGCAAACTTTCCCTTCGGCAACCGGCGCATAATATTTATATCTTCCCTGAAACTCGTTTCGTTGTCAAGGAATTTCAGAACCGTTTGAACATCGCCATGACGGAACAGGTCGGTAAACAATTTCTTTCCCTCGATCTTCTTCCGGTCAAGCACCTGCAACAGCGTCGAATCATAAAACGAGAATCTTCCCGGCGACGTCTCCACGTTTACAAACGGCTTACCAGTAGCAATCAATGTATCGACAATATTCTGTGTATACTTTTGAATGAACTGGAATGTATAGCCACTGGATGGCTTCGTTTGCCCGCCAGCCGTTCCTATGTTAATAACATTTCCTTCGTATGGTTTGAATGGATAGTTGGTCATAGGGATCACTCCGAACTCCGACTCCACTATTTTATATGGCAACCCGGTAATGTGCTCACTAACGTATTTCCTCAGCGCGTTGTCGTATTCTTCAGGTTTCAGTAAGTCTCTCGTAAACAACGTGTATTCGACAAGCGCGGTGTTCTCGGAAAATGGAAGCACGTATGTAAATGTTGCTCCGTGTTCCTGCGAAGGCCGGAAATCCATCAACGTGGCTTTGTCCTTATCGAAAACGGGACCCTCCGTTTCGATGACCCATCCTTTAAAATGCTGTTTCAGGAAATAGTATTGCTGGCCCGGACGATTGTTCTTTAGCTGCGCAATTTCATCGAACAGCACGCTGTTAAAAATATAGCTGGCTTCGTAGTGCGTGCCGTTAATTTTGATGATCGCATTGTTCTTCCTGTTTTGGATCGATTCTACCTTTCCTTCTTTCAACTCAACTGAAGGATGGTTGTGGATCGTTTTGAAACAATGATCATAAAAATCTTTTCCCCGGATCATTTTGTAACGGTAAGGGTCGATGTGCAGCATGCTATCGAAATCTTCGCCGTGAAAAAAGAGATGTGACCACTGTCGGAAAACGATCGGTTCGAAGAAGCCATTTTGCTTTTCCCAGAAACACCATGTGCGATCATTGCGCGATTTCAAATCGCGGTCGACCAGCAGTATTTTCTTGTCGGAAAGTTTTCCGGAAGCGATCATCCGCATCAGGAGGCTTAGACCCGCACATCCGGCACCAGAAATAATGTAATCGTATCGCATTCGGGAGTGAAAAACCAGCGCGAAACCGCGTCGCAGCTTAAGATAATAATAATGTGGTAATAATGTCGGGCTATTGTTTTCTTTGCATCTTAACGACTCAAACTTAGTTGATATGCGCCGCGTTTTCACCATCATTCTTCTGGTGGCATTTATTTTCCAGGCCCATGGATGGGGTGCCACAGGACACCGCGTTACAGGAATGATCGCCACTCAATATCTGAATAAAAAGGCGAAGAAAAAGATCACAGCGTTACTCGGGCAGGAATCTCTCGCCATGGCCAGCACGTGGATGGACGATATTCGCTCCGACTCGTCGTATGATTATGCTACCGACTATCATTGGGTTACTGTCGAGAACGGGCAGACCTACGATCAATCGAAAAAGAATCCCAACGGTGACGTGATCATGACGATCGAACGGATCGTTTCCGGATTGAAATCGGGTAAACTGGACCGTGCTTCTGAAATACGGGATCTTAAATTTTTGATCCACCTCGTCGGCGACATTCATCAGCCCCTTCATGTAGGCTGCTGCGACGACCAGGGTGGCAACGGAGTTAAATTGAAATGGTTTGGCGGCAGTTCGAATCTTCATCGCGTCTGGGACTCCGATATTATCGATGGAACCAAACTGAGCTATACGGAGCTTGCAGAATCACTGGGTCACGCGGATGCCGCAACGGTAAAGAAATATCAAACTTCCACGGTTCGTGATTGGGCCAACGAAGCAATGAACTATCGCACGCAGGTGTATAATATCGGCGATGGAAATCTAGGCTATAAATATTCTTATCAGAACCTTCCTTTGATCAGGGAGAGACTTCAGGCTGCGGGAATCAGATTGGCGGGAGTACTGAACGACATCTACGGGAAGTAGATCACTTTTTGAGAGACGCCCTGTGTTTTCTCAACTGCATGATGATCGGAATTGCCGTTAACACGATCAATGCAATCACGATGATCTCCAGGTAGTCCAGGATGTCCGGGAAAATATTCCCAAGCATATACCCCGTCATCACCATTGCGATCACCCAGATACCAACGCCGATCACGTTGAAGATGAAGAAGATCTTGAAATCAATTCTAACCATTCCCGACATGATCGTCACGAACGTTCTCACGACGGGTAAAAATCTCCCGATGATGAACGCACTTGCACCGTACTTTTTATACAGTGCACGAGTCATGTCCATGTATTCCTTTTTATAGAAGAAGTTTTCTTTTCGTTTACTGAGCCATCGGTGTGCCCATCGTCCACTCATGTAGCCAACAGTCGATCCCGCGACGGCAGCAATGCTCACAAGTAGAATAAGTTCCCAAACGGGAATCTCGAGAATATGGCGGTTGGCAAGAAGACCTGCGGTGAAGAGAAGTGAGTCGCCAGGAAGAAAGAACCCGAAGAACACGCCGGTTTCCATGAAGACGATCAGCAGAAGGAGTGTAAGCCCTCCAAACCGGATTATCTCCTCGGGACTAAACACATCCGGGATCGATAGCAATAGCATCACGAAAAACTTAAAGATACCAACTATAACCCTAGACGGAAACAGGGAAAATATATTTTTTGAGGTTTTAAGGCGTTTTTTATAGCGATTTCCCCTCAATCAAGGCGAGCCTTCGGAAAGTCTATATTTTATCCAGCGACGTTCTCTTCGTCCTCAACGTCTTAAACTGGCTCGGTGTTAATCCCGTGATCTTCTTGAACTGGTTCGACAGGTGTTGCACACTGCTGTAATGAAGCTTGTTTGCTATTTCGCTCAACGACAGCTCATCATAAGCCAACAGCTCCTTTACATATTCGATCTTCTGAAGGATCAGGAAATGCTCGATCGTGATCCCTTCAACAGAAGAGAAGAGCGTGCTGAGAGAATTGTAGTCTTTCCGGAGCAGGTCAGACAAGTAAGTAGATAATTTATACTTATTGTTTTTAGAGCCACGAACCAGGTCGATAACGGCCGACTTGATCTTCGAGATCACACGCGAGTTCCTGTCTTCAATCAGCTCAAAACCGAGCGCATGGATCTGCTCTTTGAAACTTTCGAGAAACTGGTCTGTGGGTTCATTCACAAGGTCTACTTCTCCGAGGTCTACACGGCGATAGGGCGTCTGCATCTTATCCAAAAGCTGCGCCACCGACATCCGGCAACGATCGCAGACCATGTTTTTGATATACAGCGTTCTCATTCAACGCAAACCTACTATTTTTACATCTTTTTAGAATCCGAATGAACGAAGAAAAGGGACTCAACTTCCTCGAAGAAATTGTCGAAGCCGATCTGGCCGCAGGGAAACACTCGGGCATCATCACCCGGTTTCCTCCTGAGCCGAACGGCTACCTGCACCTTGGTCACGCCAAAAGCATTTGCCTCAACTTTGGCCTCGCGCTGAAGTATGGCGGCACGACAAATCTCCGTTTCGACGATACGAATCCAAGTAAAGAAGAAACCGAGTATGTGGACAGCATTAAGAACGATGTAAAATGGCTGGGCTTCCAATGGGCTCATGAACTATATGCTTCCGATTACTTCGAACAGCTTTACCAGTTTGCCGTAACGCTGATCAGGAAAGATCTTGCCTATGTAGACGATAGTACCAGCGAAGAGATTGCTGCACAAAAGGGCACTCCGACCACGCCTGGAACCAATAATAAATTCCGTAGTCGCAGCATTGAAGAAAACCTGAAGCTTTTCGAAGAGATGCGCGCAGGCAAATACAAAGACGGAGCGAAAGTGCTTCGTGCAAAGATCGACATGGGCCACGTGAATATGCATATGCGCGACCCTATCCTTTATCGTATCAAGCACGAGCATCATCATCGTACCGGGGATAAGTGGTGTATCTACCCGATGTATGATTTTGCTCACGGCCAGAGCGATTCCATCGAACACATTACGCATAGCATTTGTACACTCGAATTCATCCCACACCGCGAATTGTACAACTGGTTTATTGAAAAGCTCGAAATATTTCCTTCGAAGCAATATGAGTTCGCCCGCTTGAACATGAGCTACACGGTGATGAGTAAAAGGAAACTCCTGGAGCTTGTCAACAAGAATATTGTCAGAGGATGGGACGATCCCCGGATGCCAACGATCAGCGCCGTACGAAGAAGAGGTTATACCCCGGAAGCCATTCGTGAGTTCTGCGATAAGATCGGCATTGCAAAAAGAGATAATCTCATCGACCTCAGTCTTCTCGAGTTTTGCGTGAGAGAACATCTCAACAAGATCTCTTTGCGAAGAATGGTGGTCGTTGATCCGCTCAAGGTTGTTATCACCAATTACTCAGGCACAGAACAATTGCCCAGCGAAAATAATCCGGAAGATCATAACGCAGGCAGCCGCGATATAACCTTTAGCAACGAGATCTATATCGAGCGTGAAGACTTCATGGAGAATCCTCCGAAGAAATTCTTCCGTCTTTCACCTGGCGGCATGGTCCGGTTGAAGAGCGCGTATATCATCAAGTGTAATGAAGTGATCAGGAACGCCGACGGCTCTCTAAAAGAGCTGCATTGTGAATATTTCCCGGCAAGCCGAAGCGGGTCCGATACTTCCGGTTTACAGGTTAAAGGTGTTATCCACTGGGTAAGCGTCGCTCACGCTGTTCCCGTTGAGATCCGTAACTACGAACGACTCTTCACTGTTGAAGATATGAACGCCGCGGAGGGTGAATATACAGATCACCTTAATCCGAATTCATTGACGGTTGTGAACGGTTTCGCGGAAGCAAGTTTAAAGGTTGCGGGACAGGAAGATCGATTCCAGTTCATGAGACAAGGATATTTCTGTTTGGATCCGGATAGCTCCGGGAATAAACTGGTGTTCAATAGAACCGTGACGCTGAGGGATTCGAAATAAAGAGGGAGTTAGGAGACAGGATTCAGGAGTCAGAATACTCGTGTCCCGTGACTCCTGACTCCTGTCTCCTATCTCCTGTCTCCTGTCTCCTTGACTGCTACTTATTAAAGTATTTCCTATACCAGTGCTGAAACACGATTAACCCCCAGATTCTCGCATGAACATCACCTGGGTTTTTTGAGTGAAGAGCCTGCTTCATCTTCGCGATCTCCGAGTAAACGAATATCCCCTGGTCTTCCACAAATTTTTGCGACAGCAGGTCGTCGATCATCGGTGCCATTTCGTTTCGAAGCCATTGCAGCATCGGCACTTCGAATCCTTTCTTCGGGCGTTTATATAGTTTGGCTGGAAGAATTTCTTTAAACGCATCCTGTAAAACGCGTTTCCTCATATGACCATTGATCTTGAAATCGGGCGGTAACGAGAAAAGGAAATTTACAACTTCAAAATCCAGAAAGGGAACACGCACCTCGAGACTGTTATACATGCTTGCCATGTCGACCTTCGTCAGCATATCACCCGGGAGAACAAGGCGCATGTCGGTGAGCAATACATCATTGATGGTTGCATTTTCCGGGATAGTTGAAAGGATCTCCCTGCGACGCGTCACATAATCTTTCAGGAAGAAATTCGTCCTGAGGTCAGGATGAAGGAGTGTCATGGCCTGATCTTTATCCGCGAGCGCTGCCCATCGCCAGTAGCGGTCCTGCTGCGACAATGTTTTACCTTCCTGGTACTTGATAACCTGCCTTACTGTATTCGCGAAGCCACTGTTGCGTGATTGCGGGAGAAGTTTGGCGAGAGGAGCGAGCATCAGCACCAGGTTCTCCCGCGAGCCGGGATGCATCATCCTGTAGAACGCTTCGTGTTTATTATAACCCGCGAGGAGCTCATCGGCACCATCGCCGGAAAGAGCCACAGTTGCGTGCTTCCTCGTTTCTTTACTTAAAATATTTACAGCAATCGCCGACGAATCTGCAAATGGCTCGTCGATGTAATCCAGCAGGCCGGTCACGCCATCGTACAGATCTTTGTTTGTCAGCGAGAAGACGGTATGCTTCGTTCCGATTTTTTCGGCAACAAGCTTTGCATACTCAGTTTCATCAAAGAATTTATCGTCCTTATAACCGATGGAGAACGTGTGAAGGTCGGGTTTGTGTTTCGCGGCAAGCGCACACACCACAGACGAATCGATACCGCCGCTTAAAAAAGCACCCAATGGTACGTCTGCTACCAGTCGTCTTTTAACAGATTCTTCGAGAAGAGTTTTTAATTTCTCTTTTGCGTCTTCGTAGGAAATGTTTTCATCAACCTTATATGGGATCGAATAGTATTTCCCGGTTTCCATTTTTCCGCGGGTCACTTTCAAAAAATGGCCAGGTTGAAGTTTTTTTATGCCGATAAAAATTGAATCGGGCCCGGGGATGTAATTCAGCTGGAGGTACAGATACAACGACGAATAGTCCAGGTTCCTTTCAACTCCGTAGGCGAGGATCGATTTCATTTCCGAACCGAACACAAATTTATCGTCGTCGAACAGGTACAACAACGGTTTGATGCCGTAACGATCTCTTGCGAGGACCATCGACTCTTCCTGCCGGTCGTAGATGCAAAGCGAAAAAAAACCGTTGAGCTTATTAAATGCTTTCTCCTTTTCTAAAATGAAAAGCTTGAGAAGGACCTCAGTATCGGAATCGGAGAAAAATGAAACGCCTTTTCCTTCCAGCTCCTTCCTTAACTCACGGTAATTAAATATCTCCCCGTTGAAGACAATACAATAGCGCTTCGATTCATCCCACATGGGCTGGTTGGCAATACTACGGGTGTCGATGATGCTAAGTCGCCGGTGACCCAGTGCCACCCACTCTTCGAGATGAATGTCCTGGCAATCGGGCCCGCGTTTCTCCAGGCACATGGTAGCTGCTGTGACATTGACTTTATGGACTTTGCCAACGAGGTTAAATGCATAGATGCCGGTAATTCCACACATGGGGGCAAGTTATGAAAATGGAGGTATTTGGAAGGATTTTGTAAATTTTAATCGATATGGAAACGTTAGACAGGCTTATCTTTCGGTCAGAGCATTGGCAGATATTTTTAATTTTTGTTGTACTGACGTTCGTGGAGCTGGTGTCGGGATTTTCCGTTATGGGCATCGCATTATTAACGTATCAGATCATGCTCGGTGTAACGCTAAGAAATTATCTCCCACCCAATTTTCAAGGCACTTACCGGACTTTCCGGGTTGCAGGAGTATTGGGCCTTGCATTACTGATCTACATACTGGAATTCGGAAGTTTTGGTCGCGATCCGGGCTCGTTTATTTTCGTCGCAGGAATATTTGTGGCGTACCTGATCGTGTTATCGTTTGTAGCGAAGGCGATCAAAGCGATTGAAACGGGAGATAACAGCGTCGACTTCGGCGATTACTTTTGGGAAGTGATATTGTTGGCGTTTTTCTTTCCGCTCGGCGTATGGTTCCTTCAGCCGAGATTGAATGCTCTTGGAGATAGATTTTCTTCGTAACGCAACATGGCAGGGTTTCTCTAATACCCATACAAAGGTTCGCGAGGAGCGTACGCAAAGTTTCCCGGAGGACTTTGCGCAACTTCGCGCTTCTCACGTAACTTCGCGGTACAGCCTTCAAAACTCAGATGCGCCAACGACTACTTAGCGACGGAGCTAATGAACTCAGTTATGAGATCCGCGAGATTGCAAAAAAAGCCGTTCAACTTCAGAACATGGGTATGCCCATTATCTGGGAAAATATCGGCGATCCCATCCAGAAGAATCACAAGATGCCTTCATGGATCAAAGATATCATCGCTCGACTCGTAAGCATCGACGATACCTACAGCTATTGCCCTTCCAAAGGCATCCTCAAAACGCGTGAGTTCCTTGCAACGCAAACCAATGCCCTCGGCGGCGCTCAGATCCACGCCGACGATATTTGTTTTTTTAACGGACTCGGCGACGCTATCGCGAAGGTTTACCAGTACATTCTTCCTACCAGCCGCGTTATCGGACCATCGCCTGCATACAGTACACACTCCAGCGCCGAAGGTGCACACGCCAACCACAACCCACTCACTTATTTATTAGATCCGAACAATCATTGGCTTCCCGACCTCGACGACCTCTACCAGAAAGTGAAATACAATCCGAGTGTCATCGGTATCCTCATCATCAATCCCGACAACCCGACAGGTATGGTATACCCTCTCGAGACGTTGAAGCGTATTGTAGCGATCGCGCGAGAGTTCAACTTGTTTTTGATCACTGACGAGATATATCTGAACATCACGTACAATGGTGCCCGCGCCTATTCTCTAGCCGAAGTAATTGAAGATGTTCCGGGTATTTCGCTGAAAGGTATCTCCAAAGAAATTCCATGGCCCGGCGCCCGCTGTGGCTGGATGGAGTATTACAACCGCGATAAGGACGCAGACTTCAACAAGCTTTGTGAAGTGCTGGACAACGCGAAAATGATCGAAGTCTGTTCGACAAAGCTGCCGCAACTGGCAATACCCGAGATCATGGGCGATGCACGCTACAAGGATTATCGCCGGCAGACAAATGAAAATATCGGTAAGCGAAGCAAGATCATTTCAAAAATACTGGGAAGCGTTCCTCAGCTTACATTCAACGAAACATACGGCGCATTCTATAACACCATCATTTTCCGCGATGGGGTTTTAAAGCCGGGACAGACATTGAAGATCGCCGATCCAAAAGTGAAGGCGCTGGTCGAAGACTGGACGAAAGACAACAGCATTCCTCTCGATAAACGTTTCGTTTATTACCTGCTCGGCGCGAAAGGAGTATGCGTTGTGCCAATCTCTTCGTTCTGCTCGGAACTAAGCGGTTTCAGGGTAACACTTCTCGAAGAGAACGAAGAGATATTGACACGAACATTCACTGCGATAAAAGAAGGAGTGATCGAATACCTGTCTTAAGACTTACTGGAATAATATTCAGTCAGAAACTCTTCCACCGACTTCGGTTTTCTTCCCAGCAGCGTCTCCACTTCTCGATCCGTGGTGTCGAACTCCCCATTTGCAGTTGCCACGGCAAAAGCGGTAACCACCGTGATGAGCTCTTCAGGCAGACCGTAGCCTTTCATTGTTTTCTTGTAGTCGTCCGCTGCCGGCGCAATGTAGTTTACGGTTTGTCCCGATGCCTTCGAGATGATCTTTGCGATATGGCTGAAAGAGTATGCCGTATCGCCTGTGATCCTGTAAGATTTGCCTTCGTGTCCTGCCGATGTAAGGATATTTGCTGCAAGCTCTGCCATTTCGGAGCGGAGAACGTATGCGACTTTTCCTTCACCTGCCGGGTGATAGATCATTCCTGTTTGAAGAACTTTATCACCTATGTAAAGAGGAATGAACTCGGTATATAGTGTGTTCTTCAGGATCGTGTATGGAAGCCCGCTTTCCTTCAGCCACTTTTCAGTTTTCTGATGCGAGTCGGCTACCAGGGCGATGGCAGACATGGGAGTTTCATTGGTGCTCAGGAAGCTTGTATACACAACATGCTTCACGCCGGCGGCTTTCGCTGCTTTTACAACGTTGTCGTGTTGTTGCACACGGTTCTCCAAATCGTTCGATGACACGAAGAGGAGTTTGTCGACGCCGGCGAATGCTTTGACCAGCGATTCGTAATTGTTATAGTCGCCGATCCTTATATTCTTAAGATTGCCAGCTTTTGCGTGGTCTCTGACCAAGGCCAGTGGAGATAGTCCTTTCTTTTCGAGGAATTCGATCGTTGCTTTTCCGAAATGCCCTGTGGCACCCGTTACCAGGATAGTGTTCATAAGTTTTTTAGTTACTTTTGGAGAGTAAAGATGATAAAGAGAGCGATATCGCGGAAGAAGGCACTTTTTCGTGCAGCACTTACTAAAAAGTAACCATTGTTGATAATCAGGCAGATATGACAAAAAATACTTCAGAAATAAACTGGACCATTACCGAAGATTGTCCCGTTCGCAACGTTCTGGATCGCTTTGGCGACAAATGGTCGATGCTTGTATTGCTGATCCTCGGCGCAGGAGGAAAGATGCGTTTTACCGGGTTGAATAAACACATCGGCGACGTTTCCCAGAAGATGCTTACGGTAACATTGCGAAGCCTGGAGGCCGACGGGCTTGTGAAACGAACAGTGTACCCGGAAATACCTCCCAGGGTTGAGTATGAAATAACGAAACTCGGTAAGAGCCTTTTACCTCATTTGCACAGTCTCACCACCTGGGCAAATGCACATCACATTGAGATAGAAAAGTCGCGGAAAGCATTTTTGAAACAGCAGAATAGATGAACAGGAGAACAAATAGAACCAGCAGAACAGTAGAACAGTAGAACAGTAGAACAGCAGAACAATAGAACAGCAGAACAATAGAACAGCAGAACAAGTGAACTGTAGAAGTCACTTCTTCTGTTCATCTGTTCGATATTCTGCTGTTCTTTAGAAGATCTTCCCAGGGTTAAGAATATTATTCGGATCGAACACCTTCTTGATCCCTCTCATCAGTTCCAGGTTAACTTCACCTACAGCAATCGGCATATATGGCCTCTTCGCTATACCAATACCATGCTCACCCGACAACGTGCCGCCCAGGCTCACACATAGTTTAAAGATCTCTCCGATACCTTCATTCACTTTCGTGTTCCAATATTCATCGTCGATGTTCTCTTTAAGAATATTTACATGAAGGTTGCCATCGCCCAGGTGACCGAAGCAAACTGTGTTGAACTTGTACTGACGTCCTATTTCTTTGATGCCTGTGATCAACTTAGGCATATTTGCACGCGGAACCACAACATCATCGGACTTATTCAGGCAATACCAGTGCAGGGCAGGAGAGATGTTCTTACGAAGTTTCCACAGTTCTTCCTTCTGAGCAGCAGTATCGGCAAACAAAACTTCGGCTGAATTGAACTTCTCAACAACATTCATGACACGCTCTGCATCGCGCATCAAAACTTCTTCGTCGTTGCCGTCGAGCTCGCACAACAGGTATGATTTCATACCTTCAGTGAGCTTCGTCGTAATAGGACTATTCAGAACCTTTTCACAATATTCGAAAGTCTTCGCCGCAGCTTCCGCTTCGAAGAACTCGCAGCCCGACGGGTTGATGCCCGCAACGAAGATCGCGGCAATCGCCTTACACGCCTCCTCGTTTGTTGAGAACGGGATCATCATCAGGATGGTCTTCTGGGGATAACCCCTCAGCTTGAAAACGATCTTTGTGATAATACCCAGTGTGCCTTCACTACCGCACATCAACTGCGTGAGATTATAACCGGTTGAATTCTTCAGCACATTCGCGGCAGTCCAGATGATGTCGCCGGACGGTAACACAACCTCGAGGTTGATCACATAGTCGCGTGTCACACCGTATTTCACGGCCTTCGGACCGCCGGAGTTGTTGGCGAGATTGCCACCCAGGAAACACGACCCCTTGCTGGCCGGGTCGGGTGGATAAAACAAACCCTTTTCTTTAACTGCGTTCTGGAATACTTCGGTGATCACTCCAGGTTCGACCGTTGCCTGCAGATTGAGCTCATCGATATTCAGTATCTTGTTGAAACGCTCCATCGACAACACCACGCCCCGGTGTGTGGGGATCGCCGCTCCTGCCAGGCCGGTTCCGGCGCCGCGGGGAGTGACCGGGATCCTATGAGTATTACAAACTTTTAATATTTCGCTAACCTCTTTTGTATTGGCAGGCCTCACCACTGCCGCAGGCATGAAAAAATAATCCTCGGTCTTATCATGAGCATAGTCCTGCTTACGTTCTTCATCCAGGAATATGTTATCAGCACCAACAATAGTTTTAAGTTGATCGATTACGTCTACGGCAAGTTCCATCTAAATGCTAACTTTGTTGCGGCTATGGTTCTACAAAGGCACAAAATTACTCAAATCCGCCTTCCCCGTCTCCTCTATCTCTTCATCATTTTACTTTTCACGGCGAGTTGTGCATCACAAAAAGCGAGGCTTCGTGAAAAACAGGTAGAAGAGGTCATTGGCACGGCAAGAACTTTTATGGGCACACCTTATAAATATGGTGGCACCACCCGTTCGGGAATGGATTGCTCCGCTCTCACCATCCATGCATATCAGGCGATCAGCCTTTCATTACCACGGTCTGCCGAAGACCAATCGAACGTGGGACAGAAAGTGAAGCAAAAAGATCTTCAGCCGGGCGACCTGGTATTCTTTGCCACAGGTAAACGCCGCCGGCAGGTAACACACGTGGGACTCGTCACGGATGTTCGTCGCAGCACAGTAAAATTTATTCACGCATCCACGTCGCTCGGTGTGATCGAGACAGACCTTGCGCAGGATTATTACGCTAAAAGATATCGCGGCGCGAGGAGGATTATTGATTAATTTGGGGTATGAATCCCTCAAGACGTAAATTCCTTTTAGCCGGATCGTCGCTCGCGGCACTTCCTTTTTCAAAACTTTTTGCTGGTCCAAACCCTGCAGGCATTAAGCCGGTTGTTATCTCTACCTGGCCAAATGTAGAAGCGAACAAAGCTGCCTGGGCCGTACTATCCAACAACGGCCGCGCTCTCGATGCAGTAGAGGCCGGCGCCAGGATGCCGGAAGCCGATCCCAAAGAAATTTCGGTGGGTTATGGCGGTCTGCCTGATCGCGATGGAAAGGTAACGACCGACGCCTGCATCATGGACGAGAAGGGCAATTGCGGATCCGTCGCTTTTGTTCAGAACTATATGCATACGATCTCCATTGCGCGTGCCGTGATGGAAAAAACCCCGCATGTAATGTTGGTCGGAGCCGGCGCCGAAAAATTTGCAGCGTCACAAGGGTTCAAGAAGCAAAATATGCTTACCAAAGAATCGGAGCAGAAGTATAAAGAGTGGCTTAAGAAATCGGAATATAAACCGGACACCAAAATATTTGATAACGGAAAGACCAACCACGATACTATCGGTATCATCGCACTGGACAACAACGGAGCATTAAGCGGCGCTTGCACAACGAGTGGCATGGCTTTCAAGATGCACGGCCGTGTTGGTGATTCCCCGATTATCGGTGCCGGCCTTTTTGTTGACGGCGAAGTAGGCGCCGCAACGGCTACGGGTGTGGGCGAGGAGATGATCCGTATTGCCGGAAGTCACACGATCGTGGAGCTCATGCGTAATGGTCGTTCACCTCAGGAGGCATGCGAAGAAGCAATCAGACGCGTCATCAAAAAGAATGGGGAAGAAAAAGCAAAAGAATTAAGCGTTGCATTCCTCGCGTTAAGTAAAGACGGCGAGCTGGGATCTTATTCCACCGTAAACGATTTTTTTTATACGATAACAACAGCCGATCAACAACACGTTGTTGTTCAATCAGCAAGTTTCTTTAAGTAATGAAGTTAGAGATCGTTGTTTATAATATCGAGTCGGCTCTTAAAGCACAGGAGGGAGGCGCCGATCGTATCGAGCTTTGTGATAATCCTGGAGAAGGGGGAACCACACCGTCATTCGGGACTATCGAGATCGTGCGTGGCAACGTAAGCCTCGATGTCTTCGTGATGATCCGCCCGCGCGGCGGCGATTTCTGTTACACAAGCTGGGAATTCCATTCGATGAAACGCGATATATGGCAATGCCAGAAGGCCAGCGTCGATGGGATCGTATTCGGAATTTTAACGCCCGATGGCCGTATCGATAAAAAGAGGTGTAAAGAGCTTATCGACAAAGCACGCCCGCTCAAAGTAACCTGTCATCGCGCCTTCGATATGACCCGCGATCCATTCGAAGCTCTTGAAGATTGCATCGAAGTCGGTTTCGACAGGATATTAACGTCGGGTCACCAGGCGCAGGCAGTGAAAGGCGCTGAGCTTATCGGAGAGCTCATCAGGAAAGCCAACGGTCGTATTGCTATCATGCCAGGTTCCGGCGTGAACGAGAATACCGTAGAACGTATCGTGCAGATCACGAAGGCAACCGAGATACATTTCTCGGCAATAGGTTCGCGTCCCAGCTTGATGGAATATAAGAATGTGGATATCGCGGGAATGGGTTCCGATGAAGGATCGGAGTTTGTCGTGCGTACGGTTGACCCCGGGCGCATAAGGAAAATGCGTGAGCTAGCCACGAAAGCCAGCATCACGCACTAAACTCAACAAACAAATTTCAAATTCTCTACTATTCTCTTTTTTATTGTTGGTTTCTCTTCGCATTTATCGGGAATGAGCCAAATTGGCCAACCGACATCGTGCCGTTCATATTATCACCAGCAATAGTTGCCTTAACAGTTACAACGTTCGTATTACCTCCAAAAGAAGTCTCATAACCGAATGTTATCTCGTTACCATTTACCGTAATCGATTTCAGTTCGTTTTCGCGGTTAAATCTGCTGTTGGTCAGCGTACCTTTATATACATCACCCTCTTTCCTGATCACGATCGTACCACCACCGCCCTGGGGTGACTCTACTGTATAAGTCCACGTTCCTGCAGGATCTACCACTGCAGTGGGATCCGCTTTTGGCGCGTTGTTGTTAACACCAGGTGCAGCTTGTCCACCCTGTGGGCGTTGTGCGCCGCCTGCCGGTGCGCCGCCGCGGTTTCCGCCACCGAACCCAGCGCCTCCCTGGGCACCGCCGCCATTATCCATACCGCCCCCGCCGCCTTCTCCTCCTTCTTTAAGGTCGTCGTTGTTGATCGATCTTCTGCGACGAGGTTGCTGGTCGAAGCTCATCTTACCGAACCGGAAGCTGAAGTTCACTTTGAAGCTCAGGTTGTGCATCACGTTGGTGCTGTTTTGCACGAGGATAGGAGATACCGACTCGCTGCTGATCTTCCAGCCGTTGACGTTAAAGAAATTCTCTGCGCCGAAGCCGATACTTCCTTTCTTGTTGGCAAAGTCTCTCTTCAAGCTCAGGCTGTAGATTCCGAAACCACCCTGGTATCCCTGGAGATTGACCTGGCGTCCGCGATAGAACCCGAAGAACTGGAGTCCCCAGAGCTTCGTGAAATTATAGCTTCCGAACATCCTTCCGCTGATCACAAAGCCGGTATTACTCGCGTTATACTTCGGATCGGGATTGTTGTTGTTCAAAACTGCGTAGTAGAAATCCGTGCCGCCGTTCAACGAGAATTTTTCAGAGATACTTACGTTCGTAAATACGCTGGCACCATATGCATTTTCATGACCGATGTTCTGATAAGTAGTTCTAACGACGTTCTGGTTGCCGTTGAACTCGGTTATATCACGAATGCTTTGGATCGCGTTGTTCGTATTCCGGGCAAATGCTGATATGTTCAGAGATGCGCCCTTGAAGAAAGTACTGTAGCCGATCTCGTAGTTGTTTGTATACTCAGGCGACAGTGTAGGATTACCCTCAGTAATGTTTGTGGGGTTCGAAGCCTGGATATTTGGATTCAAATACTGGATCGAAGGACGTTGAATACGGCGGTTGTACGCGATCTTAACCGTGCCCTTCTGCAGCTTCTTTGAAAAGTTCACACTTGGAACCAATACACCATACGAAGGAATATTCAGATCCTGTTCATCTTTCAGGTTTGCAGAAATCGTCGTGTATTCATAGCGCGTACCAGCTTTCAATGAATATCCTTTTGGAAGACTGACGGTGTACGACAAATATCCGGCAGTTACGTTCTGTGTGTAATCGAGATTATTGCTAAGATTGGAGTTGGGGTTTAATACATAATCACCTTCGCCAATAGCATTGAAGTAAGAGTACTTGCTGGATACATTCCTCATGATATTCTTACCACCAAGCTCGATGATATGATTTTTGCCGATCGGCCTGGTGTAGTCGGCCTGGATAGTGGCTTCCTGGTTATAACTTTCGTTGACGTTCTTGATCCGGCTGCCAACCGAACCATCAGTCATGTTGAAAATATTGTTCGTGAAATTGTTCGTACGATTGTTACGGCTTATCGAACCCATCACACTCAACTCTTCACCAGCTGTCGGGAAAAGGTGAGTGTAAGTAAGGTTCGCATCGATATTGTTGGAAATATCCGTCGTCGAAGTATTTCTTAAAGACACAGAGTCCGGCTTGCTGATCCTGCTGATGATCGTGCTGAGATCGTCCTGGTAGTTGTGGCCATTCCTCGCACCCACTCTCACCTGTGCAACCAACGAGTTGTTTTTGTTGATGTCATAGTCCCAGCCAAGGTTGTAGTTCCCGAACAGACCGTTATTACGCGTGTCTGCTGCCTGGGTGGTTGTTGCGAGTATCGATTGAGTATCGAAGTCTTTTGTCGATTGCGTGTTCCTGAAAGTTCCTGTTACATTATAGTTAGTCCTGCCGAAGCCGCCCAGCGAGAATCCCATCTTTCCGGTTCTCAAATTTCCATTCAGGCCGAGGTTCGATCCCCGCATACCAACGTTGCCATCAACATTCAAAGTGAACCCCTGCATGTTGCTCTTCTTGGTGATGATATTGATGATACCGGCCGACCCTTCTGCATCGTATTTCGCCGAAGGAGAGGTGATTACCTCAACCGATTTGATCTGGTCTGCCGGGATCTGTTTCAATGCGTCGGCCACGCTCGAAGCCGTAATAGTCGACGGCTTGTTATTGATCAATACGCGGATATTCGAATTACCACGCAGTGAAACATTACCATCCATATCCACGGTGAGCATTGGAACACGGCGAAGAACGTCGGCTGCGTCGCCACCACGGGCCGTCGCATCGTTCTCTGCATTATAGATCATGCGGTCTACCTTCTCTTCCACGAGGCTGCGCTCGCCTTCCACCACCACTTCTTTCAATTCTGTAACCGACTGGCCGATCTTGATCGTGCCCATGTCGATAGCCTGTTTTCCATCCTTAATTACTACGTCCTGTGAATATGTTTCGTAGCCGATAAAAGAGATGACAACCTTATAATTTCCGTTGGCGATTTTACTCATGGTAAACTTTCCTTTGTCGTCGCAAACGGTTCCGTTGACAGGCTTCCCGGTTGCCGGGTCATTGAGGGCGACGGTCGCGAACTCTACCGGTTGATTGTTGCCGCTGTCCATTACGGTACCTGTTATCTTACCGCTTCCCTTGGGGGCCTGCGCCTGTGCCATCGCCGTGCCTGCCGCCCACGACAACAGCGCGATCGAGAGTGTTAAAAGTGATTTCGTTGTAAAAGATCTGTTCATACGTTGTAAAAAGAACCCTTCTGTTGTGTCTGAAACTGCAAATCTCATATTTAGGTTGTTAACACAACCCGTTTTTAGATGGCCGGTCTCAGAAATTCGACAGACACGGTTTTTAATATAAAGCCCATAAAAACACAGACAAGTCGAGTGGAACGGACAGCCGGTCGAAAACACTTGTAAGTGGTGTCGTTTTCCTCGGAATCGATCTAATTTTACGCCACTGTGAATTCTTTCCTTTACAAACATCGCGTCGTGTTGTTACACATCTCTTTCTGGTGTGTGTACATCTCCTTCTTCTTCTACAACGTGTCGGCGCGCCCACGGCACGGCAGCGAAGAAGTGTCGTTGTGGAATACACTCATCTTCACAGTCTTCAATGTGGCCTTCAATATGCTGGTCGCATACATCAACTATTTTATTTTCCTGCCGCGCTTCTTAAAGAACAGGCAGCTGGGCCGGTACTTACTCGGCTACGCGGTGCCATTTATCATCATAGCTGTTATCAGGGTACACATGCAGCGCTGGCTCGTGGACGGCTACACCTACCAGGAGAGATACTTTTACAGCAACCTTTACATCGTACAGATGACGGCCACTGCGCTGTTCATCGTCATCTTTGTAGGTATGCTCCGGTTTGCGAAAGACTGGTTTGAGCTCGAGGCAAAAAAGAAGGAGCTGGAAAATGAAAAGCTTACCGCAGAGCTTAGCTTCCTGAAGGAACAGATCAATCCTCACTTCCTGTTCAATACTCTGAATAACCTGTATTACCTGGCCTACACGAAATCCGATAATACCACTGAAGTTATAGCGAAGCTCTCGCAGATGATGCGTTACATGATCTACGAATCGAACTACAAGCAAGTAGACCTCAGCAGGGAGATCGAGTATATGCAGAATTATGTAAGTCTCGAGCGTTTAAGGTTGAATAACCAGATCCCGATCGATTTCAAGGTTAACGGCGATCCGGCGGGGATAAAAATTGCGCCGCTTATCCTTATCACTTTTCTGGAGAATGCTTTCAAACACGGCGTTGCAAGCGATAATAAGAAAGCGTGGGTCAATCTTACGATCGATCTGTCGGGAAAGAATTGCATCTACACTGTTGAAAACAGTAAGATTACAAAGGTAAACGGCGTAACTTCGGAGCACGGCAAATCGGGGATCGGTCTTCAGAATGTGAAGCGACGACTCGAGCTCACCTATGGCGAAAGCTACGATCTCGAAGTAAAGGATCTCCCGGATCGTTACTATGTTCAATTAAAACTACAATTGAATTGACAATCTCCTGTTTGATCGTGGAAGATGAACCGCTGGCACGCAATCTTATCACAGAGTATGTCAGCAAGGTTCCATATCTCCATCTCGTTAAAGCATGCTCCGGTCCCCTCGAGGCCATGGAGGTGTTACGAAGCAATCCTGTCGACCTGTTGTTTCTCGACGTACAGATGCCGGAGCTCACCGGAATTTCATTTCTTAAAAGTCTCCAGAAGAAACCGTTGGTGATCCTTACCACCGCCTATTCGGAATATGCGCTGGAAGGGTATGAGCTCGATATCACGGACTATCTTTTGAAGCCAATCACTTTTGAGAGGTTTCTGAAAGCGGTCGATAAAGTAAATCAAAGATTGTCGGGTACTCCCCCGGCTGTTGCCGAGAAGCCCGCCGAGGTTGCACCAAATTTCATTTTCGTAAAAGACGGCACGAAGCTGGTGAAGATAAAGTGGGACGATATTCTTTACGTAGAAGGACTTAAAGACTACGTGACGATCCACACGAGAACGCAAAAGGTTATCAGCCTGCAAAGACTTAAGGTTCTCGAAGAGCAGTTACCCGCGGAAAAATTCATAAGAGTGCACAACTCATTCATCATCGCGCTGGAAGCGATAGACTCTGTTCACAAAGATAAGATCCAGATAGGGCAGGCGATGATCCCGATAGGAGATACTTATAAGAAGTCGTTTCGTGAATTCATAGAAGGAAGACAGATACAATAGCATTACTCACCAGACATTGTTCAATGTGTAATGTCCAGTGAGTAATGACTAATGATTCATCTGCCGCCACCAGGACAATATTTCCTCAGGTAGTCCGAATACAAATTGGACAAATGTTCCGATGTCCCTTCGCCTTCGGAGATCCCATGCGTCCTGTTCGGGTAGATCATCAACTGAAACTGCTTTCCATGCTTCACCAGCTCGTTGATCAACATCTCTCCATTCGCATAGTGAACGTTATCGTCACCCGTTCCATGAATGTAAAGTAAATTGCCCTTCAGATTTTTTGCATACGTAAGAGGCGATCCTTTCACAAAATCTTCCAGGTTCTCCTGTGGTAATCCCATAAAACGTTCCTGGTAAATATTATCGTAAGTGAGCTGGTTGGTGACCGCCGCAACGGCAATCCCTGTCTTGTAAATGTCAGGATACTGGAACATCAGGTTCAATGTTGCAGCACCACCGCCGCTCCAGCCCCACACAGCGATGCGCTCAGGGTCGACAAACTTCCATTTCAAAATTTCTTTAGCCGCGTCGGCCTGGTCGTTGATGTTAATAACGCCAATCTTGCGATAGATCGATTTTCTCCAGGCGCGGCCCTTTGGCGCCGGTGTCCCCCGATTGTCGACGGAGATATAGATATAACCTTCTTCGGCCATGTCGCCATTAAAAAGAAAATTCCGTCCAGTGCCGAACTGGTCCGTGACAGTGGTACCTGCAGGCTCTGTATAAACATAGAACACCACCGGATATTTCTTCGTGCTGTCGAAGCCATTGGGCTTCACCATCCAGCCGTCCATTTCAATTCCATCGCGGTTCTTTACTTTGAAGAATTCGAGGTTAGGCGGAAACTCTTGGGCCTGTGGCTGAGAATCTCCAAGGTATTCGTGCTTCGGCAGGCTTATCCATTGACTCTCATATCGTATGTTGTTATTCTCGAAAGAATAGTAGGCGTACTTACCGTCGGGCGACAACACATAGTTGTTTGTTCCGCTATAATTTTCGGCAGGCGTAACCCGTTCCAACTTTCCGCTGCCATCCAGCTTCGTTTTAAACAAATACTTCTGCGTCGCATTCGTCGGCGATGCCATGAAGTACACATAATTCCCTTTCTCGTTAACCAGGCGGAGGTCCATCACGTCGTAATCGCCTTTCGTGATCAATTTTGCCTTACCTTCTTTCGAGATACGATAGAGATGCCTCCATCCGTCACGATCGCTAAACCAAAGGAACTCTTTACCGCCATTGATCCACTTCATCTCGTGGCGGAAATCCAATGAATAGCTGTCATCCCAGGCACCAGAGACCTCGACCCATGCATCATCCTTTTCTGTAAAGACCTCACGAATTGCATTTGTGGCAGGGTTATAAGCGAAGATCTTACTCTCATTCTGCTTGCGGTTCAATTGCTGGACGAACAATTCATTCGCACCAGCCTGTGGGATGGGATTCCATTCGATCCTTGGAATATAATGTTGCTGGGGATCGCCTGGCGCTGGCACCCACTTCGTGTTTTTCGTTGTTACATCAACAATTCCAATTTTCGCTGGCGAAGGATTTTGTCCAGCCGTGGGATATTCAACAGGCACAATCCTCGAATAAACACTGTCGGTATTATTGATCATATAGAAATCACGGATCTTCGTTGCGTCAACCTGCCAGAACGCAAGCTGCTTGCTATCGGGACTCCATAAAATTCCATCGCGACACGCAAACTCTTCTTCATATGCCCAGTCAAATGTGCCATTGATGTGCTTACGGGTTCCATCCGTCGTGAGCTGGGTGATCTCGTTCGTCGCCAGGTCTTCAACAAAAACATTGTACTCGCTTACATAGGCGACTTTCTTGTTATCCGGAGAAATTTTAGCAAACATCATCGAAGATGCAGGCCTGCTTCGACCCAACTGGACCTGTTTGCCCGTTTCTTTATCGATCAGGAAATAGTTTCCGCGTGTCCTAAGACGCCACACTTTCTTTGCGTCCCTGAAAACGAGAAACTTCGATCCATCCGGTGATACGGAAAAATTCGAGATCGGACCAGTATTAAGGATGACCTTCCGTTCCATGGAGGGCAACGTGTATTGAACGATCTCACTTCGTTCAGATATCAAATAGGTGTTGTCGTTGATCCAGTGAAGCTTTTGCGAGATCGCCCAAAAAGGGAGACACAATACAATTACTAGGAGTAGGAGGGATTTCTTCATCCCCCAATCTAGTATTTTTCTTAACTCTTTTGTGTCGGGAAAATAGTCAGCTTCAATAATTCAGTGTTATGCCGGATCACATCGATATCGACCAGCGATAAAATGTCTTTTCTGCTGAGTTCTTTAAAAAGTTCATGGATCGAATTCACGGGCTTGCCATTAAACCCTACGATAATGTCACCCTCCTTCACCTCGGATCGTCCCCCCGGTGAATCAGGCTCGACACCCGTGATAAACAAGCCATGCTCATTTGCCAGGTGATGATGCCGGGCCACCTTTTGGTTGAGTGGGATCTCCTGTAAAGCAAATCCTAAATATGCTCTGAACACTTTTCCGGTGGTAATCAGCTGGTTGGCAATGTCTTTGGCTGTGTTGACCGCCACAGAGAAGCTCAAACCCTGCGCACCTTGTATGATCGCGGTGTTCACTCCAACCACTTCTCCTTCGGTAGTGATCATCGGTCCGCCTGAATTTCCCGGGTTAAGAGCCGCATCGCTCTGGATAACGTTGTCGACCAGCATACCCGACTGCGATCTGAGCGACCGTCCCAGCGCGCTTACAACGCCCGTAGTAACCGTATGCTGGTAGCCCAGGGGATTGCCGATCGCTATCACCAGCTGCCCGATCTGAAGCTGTGACGAATCACCGAGTTTAGCTATTGAATATCCGCTGGTATATATCTTAAGGATCGCCAGGTCTGTGTCTACGTCGATGCCCACCAAAACTGCTTCGATCTCGTTTTCATTGAGCAGGGAAACCATGATCTTCTCGGCTCCATTTACCACATGGCTGTTGGTAAAGACCAGTCCATCCGACGAAAAGACGAATCCCGACCCTGAGCCAGCCGGTTTCAACTTTCCCTGGACGGTTTTGTATACATCAATTTTTACAACTGCATTCTTTACGGCCTTCACGGCCTCTATGATCATTGTCGAATAGGCATCCATAACAAAGTTTCGGCATACATATCAAATGAATATCCATCCCGAAAGTCCGGCAAAATTGGCTGAACATCGTGCCTAAAAGTCGTGAGTGTTGGAGTAAAACGGTTTTTTCGTAACTTTTTGTCCCTGATATGGCCAAACTAAAGAATATCATCAAGCAGCTATCGGAGAAAGACTTCAAGTCTATTTACGATTCGCTGATCGAAAGCAACGCGGAGAAGTCAGCATACCTGCTAAAGGCCTTACGGGAGCGTCAACTCTCCGACAGCAAGATCATGGTGGAGCTGGAGGTTAATGCAAACGCATATTACACCCTTCGTTCCCGGTTAAATCAAAAGATAGAGGAGCACCTGTTGCAGCAGATGGAAAGTCCGCGTACGGATATCCTGCGGAAAGTTGCTAACCTCAACGAAGTTCTCTTCACCAAGAAGAAAACGATCTCCATCACCACACTTAAGAAACTCGAGAAGGAATTGATCGACTACGACCTGGCCAACGAGCTCACGGTTGTTTATAAGTCGCTCAAGAAGATGCATATCAATACCACGGATCACTTTAACTATTCGCAGCTCTACAACCGCCACGTTGCCTATATGCTTGCGGTAGATAAAGCCGAGGATCTGCTGGCGGAATACTTCAAAAAATATGGCGGATTTCTCCTTTCCGGAGATCCTACCGAAAAACTCGGCCTGTCGCTGTTGCTGAAAGAAATGCAGAACGTTGCGAAGTTATACGAGTCGCATCGTCTCTATGTATATCAGAGCTGTATGCTCATCTACCATCGCCTTTTTGTGGAGGCCGATGATATGAACCAGGAAGGTGAGTCTATCGAGGACATCTTTGCACACGTGCAAAGGATCTTCGAGACCTATAACCTGGATCCTCTGTATTATCACCTGAACCTGGTGTTCGAGTTCCTGAAGCTCGAATATTACAATCATTATAAAGTATATCGCCAGGCCGAGAAGTATTTTGAAGAAGTGAACGATGCAGCTTCGAACCTGCTCGTGAACTATCCATATTATACTTTCTCTGCACAGTTCCTCATCTCGAAGCTGGATCGCAGCATTCGATTGGGTACCGAAAAAGAGCTTTATGCGGAAAACGAAAGTCTCTTCATGGAATATGAAGCCGATTCGGCGGATGTGCCCCGGCATTTGATCTACGTGATCTTCAGGGCGTTGTCGAGCTACTATGTGGGCAAATACGAGGAGGCCGCGAAGCTTATCAACAATATGCTGAACGATATGAGCCTTAAGAAATATCCGTTTGCTCAAATGGAAGTAAAGGCCGTGCTCGCCCTGCAATATTGTCTTGTGAAGGATTTCGACCTGTTCAACCAACTCACTAACAGCATCCAGCGACAGATCCGAATGTTCGGAAAAGATACGTGCGAGAACGTATTGCTGTTTATCAAGATATTGAAGATTGCCGTCAGCGAGGCGAAGAAGGAAAAGGCAAAGAAAATCAATGCGCTGATACCCAAGTTCAAAGCAACATCAGTGAGTTACTTCGCGCCGACAAGCCTGATCAGGATGGATGAGCAATTCGTAGAGAATCTTATCTCGATCGACGTGGCGTAGCTCGCTTTATGCGGGCAAGCCAATCGATCCAACGACTATACGTCTAATTTCATGATGCTGTCGTGCGAGAGCGGCTTGTTCAGATACAGCTTCACGTTCGTGTATTTCTTCGACCTGTTGAAATCCTGGGGATTGATGGACGAAGTAAGCATTACGATGCTACATTTCTTTTTCGCGAGACTGCTAAGCTTTTCGAACTCATCCAGGAACTGGAATCCGTCCATCAAGGGCATATCGATATCGAGAAATATCACATCGGGAAGAACCTTCTCGGCAACATCGAGCTTTTCCATATTCCTGAGGAATTCAATGGCACTCTTTGCACCTGTATGAGTATAGATGTTCTCGGTGATAGAAGCAGCTTCGATCATCTTCTGATTGATGAGATTATCGATCTCATTATCATCAATCAGCATGACGGTACGATATTTTTTTGCTCCCATTAACTAAAGATTTTATTAAAAATAGACCTTCGACTAAAGATTTCCAAGAAACACTAGATCTCAAATTTGATACCCTGCGCAAGAGGTAAAGTGCTTCCGAAGTTTATCGTGTTTGTTTGACGTCGCATATAAACCTTCCAGGCGTCCGATCCGGATTCCCGTCCACCGCCTGTTTCCTTCTCCCCGCCAAACGCGCCTCCTATCTCAGCACCCGACGTACCGATATTCACATTGGCGATACCACAATCGGATCCCGACGACGACAGAAACTGTTCCATCTCCAGCATATTGGTTGTCATGATTGAGGAGGAGAGACCTTGCTTCACACCGTTCTGATATGCAATAGCCTCGTCCAGGGTCTTATATCGTATAAGATACAGAATTGGCGCGAATGTTTCCTGCTGTACGATCTCATAATCGTTCTTTACCTCGGCAATGGCTGGCTTCACGTAACATCCCGACTCGTAACCTTCACCCTTCAGAACGCCACCGGGAACAAGCATAGATCCGCCAGCTCCTGCAATCTTCTTCAGCGCATCTTTATACGACTTCACTGCAAGCTGATCGATAAGGGGACCAACGTGATTATTCGTATCCAGGGGATTGCCAATGTTCAATTGCTGATAGGCTTTGCGAAGTCTTTCTTTTACTTCGTCGTAAATGCTGTCGTGAATAATCAGCCGGCGTGTGGTTGTACAACGCTGACCGGCAGTTCCCACTGCACCGAACACGGCGCCGATGATGGCCATATCCAGGTTTGCATGCTCCGTGATGATGATCGCGTTGTTACCCCCAAGCTCCAACAATGCTTTGCCTAACCGGGCGCTTACCGTGCCTGCAACTGCCTTACCCATACGCGACGATCCCGTTGCAGAAACCAGTGCCACTCTCTCATCCGCAGCAAGCAACTGACCGATCTTAAAGTCACCGTTCACAAGGCAATTCACGCCTTCGGGTACACCATTCTTCCTGAACACTTTCGCTACAATATTCTGGCAGGCGATGCTGCACAATGGTGTCTTTTCGGATGGCTTCCAGATACATACATCACCACATACCCATGCGAGCATTGTGTTCCATGACCATACAGCTACGGGGAAATTGAAAGCCGAAATGATTCCCACAATCCCGAGCGGATGATATTGTTCATACATCCTGTGATTAGGACGTTCCGAGTGCATCGTTAAACCATGAAGTTGTCGCGAGAGACCTACCGCGAAGTCACAGATGTCGATCATCTCCTGCACTTCGCCCAGTCCTTCCTGGTATGATTTGCCCATCTCGTACGATACCAGCTTGCCAAGCGGCTCTTTCGCCTTTCTGAGCGCTTCGCCGATCTGGCGAACAACTTCGCCGCGCCTTGGGGCAGGAACCTTCCTCCACTCATTGAATGCTTTCTCCGACTGACCGATCACAGCAGCAAAAGATCTTTCGTCCGCGCTCGTCACCTTACCGATCAGCTTGCCATCAACAGGAGAATATGATTCGATAACGGGACCAGACGATTTGATCCATTTTGTTCCCGTGCTGACCCCGGGATTTGATTTAGAAATTCCGAGTGAGTCGAGTGCTTCTTTTATTCCAAAATTTTTCATGACTTACCAATTAACTCCATAAACGCCTTTCTCTCCATTTTCATAGATGCCTTCGACCAGCATTCCGCCGTGCTTGATCGCAAGAATTCTATTGAGATCCTCGACGTTATCTACCGTTACCTTATCGAGATGGGTGATAACAAATCCTTCTTTCACACCGCCCTTTTTCCAGACTCCATCGTCTATTTTAAGCACACGAACGCCGCCATCGATGTTCATGTTATTGAGCTCGCGGTAGGGGATATCTTCAAATGTCGCTCCCTCCATTTCGTGAAGCACAACAGGTTTTTCCATTTCTTCAGAGCCTGAATAATTCTTAAGTGTAGCTTTTACCTCGCGTGTCTTTCCACCGCGAATGAAATTCACCACTATCGACTGTCCCGGGCGATTTCTCGCAACCCATTCCTGCAACTCGCTAACATTATTCACTTCATGACCGTCGATTGCAACAATCACATCGCCCAAAGCGATACCAGACGCTTCTGCGGCGCTGCCTGCATTTACATGCGTAACAAAAACTCCGCGAACACGATCGAGATTACGGTCTTCAGCCATATCGGCATCGACACTTTGTATCTGGATACCAAGTAAACCGCGCTGCACCTGGCCGTACAACATGAGGTCGTCCATAATTTTTTTAACCAGACTTACCGGTATTGCAAAAGAATACCCCGAATAGCTTCCTGTTGAAGTGGCAATCGCCGAATTGATACCGATGAGATCGCCCTGGAGATTTACCAAAGCACCGCCGCTATTGCCTGGATTGACGGCAGCATCGGTCTGAATGAACGATTCAACTTCGAGGTGATTCCTATCGTGAAGGATATCGATGTTACGCGCTTTCGCACTGACAATACCTGCCGTTACCGTGGAATTCAGATCGAATGGATTACCGACAGCCAGCACCCATTCGCCAGGTACAAGATTATCGGAATCACCATATTTCACGAAAGGAAGACCACTGGATTTGATCTTCAGTAACGCAAGGTCCGTTGTGGGATCTTTACCAATCACCTTCGCAAAGAAGCGCTGGTTATTGTTCATCACTACTTCAATGTTAGTAGCATCTTCTATCACGTGATTGTTGGTAACGATATATCCATCGTCGCTGATGATTACACCCGAGCCCGAAGAACGCGCCGGGGCGTTGAGATAATGCTCCAAGGGGTTCAGACTAAAGTCACCAGCCCCATAGGTGGCGCGAATATGAACCACCGCCGGCGTTACTGCACGCGCCGCGGTCGTGAAATTCAATACGGGAGTTCTACGACCCGAGTCCGGTATAAAACTCGTGAGCTTAAGATTCTGCCGGTCTTCGATCGACTGGTATGGAACGGTTCGCTCCACAAGTGAAAGCGTTAGCAGCGATCCGCCGACAGCACCGATCAATGAAGCCACAACGACTAAGAGGAGGAAAAGACTGCGTCTCATACGGTTAAAAGTACGGAAAAAAAGAAAGGGCGCCGAAGCGCCCTTATGCCCCGCTTTCCGCGGGACCTTGCACCAAACCTAACCCACTATATCCGCTGATTAGCTAACCTTGATGGTTTGCTTAAGTGTTTTCTTTTCGTCCTTAGGCACGGTCACCACCAGGATACCATTTGTATACTGCGCTGTGATCTTTCCACCATCCACATTTTCAGGAAGTGAGAAAGAACGGCTGAATGAACCGTACTGGGTTTCGAGTGAACGATAGAAATTCTCGTTTTTCTCTTTTGAGTATTTACGCTCGCCGCTGATTGTCAAATAATTGTCATTCAGGTCGATTTTGAATTCCTCTTTGTTCATTCCGGGAACCGCTACGTGGATCTCAAATGCTTTTTCGTCTTCGATCACATCAACCTTCGGAACGAAAGAGAAGGTCGAACCACCACTGCGTGCAATGGTGTCTGCGAAGAAACCGTCGATCAGGTTGCCGAATGATGCAGGTGCGAATGCATTCAGCCTGGAGTTGTATTTCACGATGCTCATAGTGTTTTTTGATTTCATTGTTACGAGCACCCCTATAGGGAAAATTAGACCAAGCCCCGAAATAGACTTCTTTAAAGCCAAAATGTCTCGTTTCGACCGATTTTACCGGCAAAACGAGACATTCTGTCTTGTTTAATGACTTATTTGACTGCTACATCGTCAAGGCCGATCATCATGAAGGCACCCCAGTAGATGGGATCAGGGTATTCGACGCGGATCTCTTTCTTGGCGTCGATGAAGCTCTGACGGAGATTTTTGGTTGCCGTCCACTTGCGGTAGAATGTATCCACCAGCTTTTGCGTAGCCTGGTCATCGACCTTGAACATACTCATGATCAGAACTTTCGCGCCGGCCACGAGGAAGGCACGTTGCAGACCGTAAACACCTTCACCCACGTGAACGTCGCCGAGACCGGTTTCGCAGGCGCTAAGCACCACGAGGTCGGTTTTATCGAGGTTGAGGTTCATCGCCTCAGACGCCGTGAGGATACCGTTCTTCAGGTTGTAGTTGTATTTTGTTTCTGCAAATACGTCACCCGCAGAGGTCAGCAATAAGCCGGTCTTCAACATAGGGTTCTCAGAAAGCATCGCCTCGTTTTCGGTGAGCTGGTCGAGTTCCGAAGGGTCGATCTCGGGAGTATAAAAACCGTGCGTGGCAATATGTAGCACGCTTGGGCTTTCCACCTGCTTCACCTGTTCCTCGGTGGCATCTTTCTCAAGATATTCGGAAGTCTTCCAACCCTGCTGTTTCAAAAGATCGTCGAGGCCGCGAACTTCTTTATCGGTGCCGGGGAGCTGTGCGATCGTACGTTCCGCGGAAGCGCTGAGGTAGTAAGTCGGGTTACCGAACATCGTCGCGGTGTTTCCAACAGATACTGTTCCCGCGTTCTTCGATTTCTGTTTGCGCATGTAGAGATCCTTCGTGTTGCTCACGATCACGATGTTCGAGTCGTCGATCACATACTTGCCGGAAGGTGTAGGGATCGCTTCGAGGTTGATCTGGTTATAAACGCCGTCGGGAGAAATGAATACCGTTGTGTAGGTACCGATCTCTTTCTGGATAGGTTCCCAGAACACCTTGTACGAATACTCGTCGGTAACACGACCGGTAATACAGTTACGATAATACTTCATCCAGCGTGTTTCCATCCGGTAGCCTTCTTTTAAGCTCACTACTTTAGGACGGGCATTGTCGTTCTTGATGTACAATGCAACATAGATCACAGAATCCGAGAATGTATGGTCGAAGTTCCTGTAACGAACGATCTCCATAGCGACCTCCGACTTCTCGAGTGACTTCTGAACATTTTCATAAGTGATCTTTTTGTTTTCAAAGCCCTGGCTGAAAAGTTCAGACTTCTCACTGAGTTGTCGTTCGAGTGTTTCAACTTCTGCGCCTAGAGCATCGGGATTGATCCCGTTGTCGGTGAGCTGTTGCGTACTCATCGACAGCACAGCGGTCAGGTATTCTTTCTTCTGGATCCAGTCGTTGTACGTTTTGATGAGATTCTCGTCTTTACTGTTGAGGATACGCTCACGTGTTTTGATCGTGGTGTTCAGCAACAATGCTTTTGTGAGGAGCTGGTAGTTATAAACTTTACCGCTAAGGTCTCGGAAGTCTTCGAGCTGACTGAACGCAAGAGTATTATAGAATTCGAAATCGCCTTTGATCGTATTCCAGTAATTGGCTTTTTCGCGTTCGCTCAATGCAGGGAAGAAAGCTTTGATATAAGATTCGTAGTTGGTTAACGCTTCTTCGATGTTACGCTTCGAACGTTTATAGTCTTTCTGCATGTAATAAACTTTCGCCAGCTTCGAGATGATCCTTACATATTCAGGGTGCTTGCGGCTGAAGAATCTTTCGTAGAGATCTTTGCCTTTGTTATAGAATTCTTCTGCTTTTGGGTAGTTCCTCTGCTGATAGAATACATCTCCGGTAAGGGCATAGATGCTGGCAGCGTTCACGTTGCGTTTACTTCCTGTTTTCGCGCGCCAGATCTGTTCGGCCTGTGTAAGCGAACTGAAGGCGATATCGAATTTCTTTTCAGTGATGTAAAGGATCGCAACGCTTTTCAGGATCTCGGCATACTGCGGATTTTCTTTGCCGAGCTTATTACCCATGATCTCCCGGGCTTCGAGGAGGAGGCGTTCCACTTCCTTCTTATCTCCTTTATGATAGAACTTGATGAGCGCAAGTTGTGAGATACATTTTGCAACTTCGATGTGATTGCGGCCGAACTGTTTCTGCTGACTCGCAAGGGCTTTGGAAATATTCTCTTCGGCTTTTTCGTAGTCACCTATCTGGTAATCGATGTCTGCGAGAAGTTTCTGGGTGGCGGCGGTCTTCGACGACACGTTTCCATAGATGGCTACTGCTATGTCATTGGCACGTTGAGCAATCTTATCGGCTTTAGGATAATCGCCGTTCACCAACGCAAGCCGGCCGAGGTTAACAAGCGGTTCGATGAGACGAAGCGAATTAGTTCCATACTGCTTTTCGTAGGTCTTGATAAGATCGTCGAGCACTTTCTCGAGATCTTTATACATACCGAGTGCTATCAATAAGCTTGAGAGGTCTTTAGCAGTCTGGTTCTCATCGATACCAACCAGAACAGCATCGGTTTTGGTGATGATGCGCGATGATCGTTCGAGTGCGTCCTGGGCATCGTCGAACAGACCTTTGATACCGAATAACACAGCCTGCGTGTCGATAGCATTAATAAGGAACACGATCTTGTTATCGTCTTTACGGAATTCTTCGAGGATTTTCAGTGATTCATTGATGTGCTGTTCAGCTTTTTCATATTCGCCAAGCTTTATTTCAAGGCGGGCAACCACAGTTAACTCAACACCATACTGGTAATCCTTGTTATCGAAACGATGCACGGCCACGTCGAGCGCCTTTGTGGCAGTAGCATTTGCTTCGGCGTAGCGATCTGTAAGCTCGTACATATCGGCCATGTGGTTAAGGATATTGATGTAATCCTTTTGCCATGGACCGATTTCTTTTTCGAAGATGCGGGTGAAGCTTTCGTCGTAGATCTTGTTTGCTTCGGTGATGTTGTTGGTGTAATCGATAAGATAGTTCGCGTACAATATCCTCACACGATGCGTTTCAGGGGCATCGGGACCCAATAACGCGGTTTGAATTTCAATAGCGGCCTTCAGATATACTTCTGCGTTGGCAAATTTCTTCTCGACGATCGAAACTTCGGCAAGGAACTGGTTGAGACGCAATGAAACTTCATTGTTTCGCGGAAGTCCTTTACCCAATGCCATCAAATTATTTGCGGCAGTCTCGATCCCTGCAAGTTTGTCGCGACTGAGCTTCGAATCGAACTCGATAGCCTTCAGGCGGGAGCCATAGATACTTGTAGACTTGAATTCTTTATTGATCAGCTTTTCATATTCAAGCTTCAGGTTGTAATAGCGTGAAGAACCGTCTTTGAGATAAACACGGAGTTGAGATTCATACAATAACGTTCCGAGCCAATGTGTGGGCTTATGATTCGCTTTCAGTTTTGTGAGGAGGCTACCGTAATCAACTTCATCGGCGAGCGCCACTTCGAGGCCGTTCTCTATCTGGAAGTTTGCGAACTGGTATTGGTTGTAGATGTAATCGATGGAGTAACGGTCGGCAGCTTTACGGATCCAGCTCGATGCTTTATCGAAAGTATTGAAAGCAGAGTCGTACTCGCCTTTACGTCCATACGTCATTCCAAGAAGTGTTTGAAGACGCGCATATTGACTCACGCGGGCGTTGAATTCTTCTTCAGAGAGCTTACGTGTTTTCAGAGCTCCATTGTCGACAAACGTTTCCTGTTTAACCGCTCTTCCGGCGAAGAATGGTAAACGCTCGTTAAGTATTTTTATCGCCTGGTTATAGTAACCCTGGCCGCCGATGGCTTCAGCATAAGAGAGGTCCCACTTTCCTTTCAGAGGATCCTTGTATAAGCCCGCGACTTCTAATGAAGTTCTAACCGATTCGAGTAATTCTACAGCCTTAAAATATGACTTGTTACGGTTGTATAGGTCGGCGGCGTCGATCATCATGGCGAAAGATTTTTCAGTTCTCTCGGTTTGTCCGTTGATGGAAGTAATCGCTGATTGAAGGTTCGTCTCGAAGTCTGCGATCATACCCGATGCCAGGCTATACTTCGCATAGGTGAGATAATAGATTGCGGTGTACTCATTCGGCGTTCCAAGCTTCTTATTTACCCTGCTTCTGAACTTTTCAAGATTTTTGAAAGCTTTACCGTAGTCGCCGGTAGCGTAGCTTGCTTCCGCCTTACGGAGGAATTTTTCATTCTTACTCTGGGCAAAAATTAACAATGGTAAACACACCAACAGGAGAATGAGTCTGATTTTCATAATGGGGCGAATTGAATTCTAAAATTACAAATCATTAATCACAAAACAGACTCGGAGTAACCCTCCTTAATCGTGTGATTTGAGCAATTTCAGAAGAACCGACTTTGCAGCTTCGGTAACTGGTGTGCCGGGACCGAAGATTCCTTGCACGCCTGCAGCATACAAATAGTCGTAGTCCTGCTGGGGAATGACCCCGCCAGCGACGACCAGGATATCGGGACGACCTATCTTTTTGAGAGCCTCGATGAGCTCGGGTATTAGGGTCTTATGACCAGCGGCGAGGCTCGATGCACCAACAACATGCACGTCGTTCTCTGCGGCCTGCTTCGCAACTTCTTCTGGCGTAGCAAACAACGGCCCGATGTCCACATCGAAGCCAAGATCGGCAAAGCCGGTTGCGATAACTTTTGCACCACGATCGTGACCATCCTGCCCCATCTTGGCAACGAGTATACGTGGACGGCGACCATCGAGTGAAGCAAACTTATCGGAGAGTTCCCTGGCTTCAAGTACTTCTTTGTTGTTATCCATCTCTTTCGAATATACACCTGAAATGGATTTCACGGTTGCTTTGTACCTCCCGAAAACTTTCTCCATAGCCATGGAGATCTCGCCAAGTGTAGCACGTTTGCGTGCAGCGTCTACGGCGAGCTCGAGAAGGTTTGCGTTACCTGAAGCTCCTTCAGTGATTTTTTCAAGAGCACGCTGAACGTCATCGTTGTTTCTTTCGCGCTTCAATTGCACGAGCCGTTCTATTTGTTCATTGCGAACGGCCGTGTTATCGACCTCGAGAATTTTAAAATCGGGTTTATCGTCGGTCTCGTATTTATTAACGCCGACGATAACATCAGAGCCTTTATCGATGCGCGCCTGTTTTGCTGCCGCCGCTTCTTCAATACGCATTTTGGGCAAGCCACTTTCGATCGCTTTTGTCATGCCACCAAGTGCCTCAACTTCGTCGATCAGCTTTCGTGCATCGTTAACGAGTTGCATGGTGAGCGACTCGAGGTAGTAGGAACCGCCCAGCGGGTCGACGACGCCTGTTATGCCCGTCTCTTTTTGAAGGTAGATCTGTGTATTGCGTGCGATCCGCGCCGAGTAGTCTGTAGGTAACGCGATCGCTTCATCGAGTGCATTTGTATGCAACGACTGAGTTCCACCCAAAGCCGCAGCGAGCGCTTCGATGCATGTACGTGTTACGTTGTTGTATGGATCCTGTTCCGTCAGGCTCCATCCCGAAGTCTGGCAATGTGTGCGAAGCGCCATCGACTTCGGATTCTTTGGATTGAATTGTTTTACACGGTCGGACCACACCAAACGTGCTGCACGCATTTTTGCGATCTCCATAAAAAAATTCATGCCGATACCCCAGAAAAAACTCAATCGCGGGGCGAGATCGTCGATGTTGACACCGGCTTTCAAACCGGCGCGGATGTATTCAAGACCATCTGCCAAGGTATAGGCAAGCTCGATGTTTGCAGGTGCACCAGCTTCGTGCATGTGATAACCGCTGATGCTGATGCTATTGAACTTCGGAAGATTTTTTGAACAATAGGAAAAGATATCGGATACAATTCGCATCGACGGGGCAGGAGGGTAGATGTATGTGTTGCGCACCATAAACTCCTTGAGGATATCATTCTGAATTGTTCCGCTCAATTGTTTTTGCTGAACACCCTGCTCTTCTGCAGCAACGAGATAGAATGCCATGATCGGTATCACAGCACCATTCATTGTCATCGACACACTCATCTGATCGAGCGGGATCTGGTCGAACAGCATTTTCATGTCGAGAACAGAATCGATTGCAACTCCTGCTTTTCCTACATCGCCTTTTACACGAGGGTGATCAGAATCGTAGCCACGGTGTGTTGCAAGGTCGAACGCTACCGAGAGACCTTTTTGCCCAGCGGCAAGATTTCTCCGGTAGAACGCATTCGAATCTTTCGCAGTAGAGAATCCTGCATATTGTCTTATTGTCCATGGACGCACCGTATACATAGTTGCATATGGTCCACGCATGAATGGGGGAACACCGGCAACAGTATCTTTCTCTTTGAAATTTTTTACGTCGGAAGCATCGTACGAAGATTTGATCTCGATTTTTTCAGGGGAGAGCCAGCTTAGTTTAGAGTTTCCAGTTTCTGGTTTCGAATTTCGAGTTTCTGGTTTCGAGTTTCGAGTTTCGAGTTTAGGGTTTGATCTGTGCGATCCGTATGATCCGTGAGCAAAATTTTCAATCAAAGCTTCGATCATGTAAGCCCCTGCTGTCGGATCTGCTGTTTTTGCAAGGTGACTTTCTTCTCTTAAGATCAGTGAAACATTCTTTGCAATCCTGTTTCCCAATTCATCATCATTCTCCGATTCAATCGTAAGCGCATCGCAGCCACCCAGCACTGCCGCAAGCGCCCTGCATGTCGACGAGATCATATTGCCATGGGGCTGATATGCTTCTTTCGTGAATGGCTTTATATAAGCGTGAACAAAACGATCGGGATCTTCTTTGCGAATGGCCTTCAGGCGTGCGATCTCGAGGAAGAAATCATCGCCGATCTCAACAACTTCTATTTTATTTTTGAAGGCTACGTAGCAATACTCGAGTTGAATATCTTTCAAAAGTGTATTCACATCTGCCGAATCATTTTCAGGATCAAAAAGGATCCCGTCCGCGCCGGATGCTAAAGCCTTTAATGCTTTTTTGTTGGCTGCAACCGCATCATTGACTCTTATTAATGCGGCATTGATCCACGCACGCGGCCCAAGCCATTCATTTCCGCGGGAAAGAATCAATGACTGGAGCTCTGAAACATCGGTTGCATCGTACCATGGCTTTACGCTAATGCTTTCTCTTTTGGAAATAAGTTTTGCAAACGGATCAGCTCCATCCAGTTCGGCTTTTGCCGCATTAACCCATTGATCGCGATTTTGCATCACCAGTTTATAAGCAATTTTTTCTTCACTCTTGTCTTTATCGAGATAATTTTTTTCTCCGCTAGCCTTTACGTTGCGAAGCTGAGTAAAAGTAATTGCGACAACACGGACGTTCGCTTATTTGCTTCGGCGGACACACCAAATTCAAAAATCTGAGCGAAAAAGAATTCACCCGATCGAATTATTTGTAACATTTTCATCAGCCAACTCACAAAAACTTTTCATTTTTTCCGGCACAAAAAAATTCACAAAGAACAAGGGGTAGTTTTGTTTTTTGATATTCAATTTTTTTACACTTTTGTCCCCCCGCCCTATTTGGGAACAGGAAAAACTCTTTCACTTCAAAGCTTTGACATAAGATATGGAGGTAGACTACGGAACAACTGTATGGAACGACTGTCTCGAAATAATCAGACAAAGTGTTGACGAACAAAACTTCAACACATGGTTTAAACCGATAGTACCGCTCCGCACAGAAGCCGATGTTCTCACTATCCAGGTTCCTTCGCAATTCTTTTACGAATGGCTCGAAGAACATTATGTTCCTGTTTTAAAGAAAGCGATCAACACAATTCTGGGTCCTTCAGGCCGTCTCGAATATTCTGTCGTTGTAGATAGCGGAAACACCAGCAATCCTCCATTAATGGTGAACTATCCCAACAATGGAAATGGAACGCGCCAAATGGGCGTTAAACAAAATGGAAATGGCGCGAATCTTAACGATTACTCTCCATTCCAGTTTAAGCCGCTCAATCCGCAAACTGTCAACTCACGACTCAATCCAGCATATAGTTTCGAAAACTTCGTCGAGGGCGACTGTAACCGCCTCGCCCGCTCTGCCGGATTGGCTGTTGCCAAGAAGCCTGGCGTAACTTCCTTTAACCCACTTATGCTTTACGGCGGTGTGGGTGTCGGAAAAACTCACCTGGTACAAGCTATCGGAAACGACATCAAGAAAAACCTTCCGGATAAGATCGTTCTCTATGTCGACCAGAATGATTTCACAAGTCAGTTCCTGAACGCCCTTCAGAACCACAAGATCCAGGAATTTCAAAATTATTACCTGCAGGTAGACCTTCTCATCCTCGACGATGTGCAGTTCCTCGCAGGACGTGAGAAGACCCAGGAAATGTTCTTCCACATCTTCAACCAGCTTCACCAGTCAGGCAAGCAGATCATTATGACCAGCGATTGCCCTCCGCGTGATCTGAAAGGATTCCAGGAGAGACTTTTATCGCGTTTCAAATGGGGACTCACCGCCGATCTGCAGGAGCCTGATTTCGAAACGAAGCTCGCAATCATTCACAATAAGATGGAATCGGATGGCATCGATATGCCAGCCGAAGTTGCTGAATACCTCGCTTACAGCGTAGACACAAACCTCCGCGATATGGAAGGTGTGTTGAATTCACTCATCTTCCACGCAACACTTCTTAAGAAAGACATCGACCTGGAACTCGCTAAAGAAGTTCTCAAAAACATCGTTAAAGAGATCCAGTCAGACGTAAGTGTCGACTACATCCAGAAAACTGTTGCCGATTATTTCAAGGTCGAACTTGAAGCAATGAAAGGCAAGATCAAGAAACGCGAGATCGTTATCCCGCGCCAGGTAGCGATGTATTTCTGCAAGCGCTATACCCAGCTCACTTTGGCTCTTATCGGCGAAAACTTCGGTGGCCGCGATCACAGCACCGTCATCCACGCCCTCGAATCGGTAGAGGACATGATGAAGACGGACGCCAACTTCAAGAACTCGGTCGACGAGCTCACGAAGAAGCTGAAGATGAGAATGTCTTTATAAGTGCAACGTGCAATGTGCAATGTGCAGTGACCCCGGAACTCCACAACGCTGCACTTTGCACCCTGGACATTGCACCCTGCACATTGCACATTGCACTATTTGAGGTAGAATTCCAGCGGCAATTGCTCCTTCGAGCTCGTTAGTCCCTGCACTAACACTCTTCCTTTGTATTTTGTAAAGAACTGGATCACCTCTTCAGGGTCTTTCACGCGCTGACGATTGATGGCAACGATCGTATAGTTTTCGGGAAGACCGATCTTCTGCATGATCCCATCGTCCTTTAGCTTAAAGATCTTCACACCATATTCCACCGCTTCCAGATTGGCTCCCAGCTGGGCATCGCTGTAGATTTTGCGACGAACCAGGTTGGTATCGCCAAACCTGTTGAGAAGAGTTACCGGCACAGTTACCTGCTTGCCATTCCGGTTGTAGGTGATTGTTACCTTATCGCCCGGCATCCTGTAGCTGAGTTTTTCTTCGAACGCACTTTCGCTGTCGATCTCTTCATCATCCACGCGAATGATGACATCGCCGGCCTGCATGCCTGCAGATCTCGCAGCGCTTGCGTCCTGGTCGATCTTCTCGACAAGTACGCCTCGGAAATTCTTTACATTGGTGTCGAGGCCATATTTACGCGCGTTCTGGAAATCGTATTCTCCGATCGAAGCACCGAAGATTGCCTTTTGCGAGACGCCATATTTGATCAGGTCGTCAACAACCTTTCGTGCGATATCGATGGGTACGGCAAATGCGTAACCTGTATAAGATCCGGTACGGGAAAGAATAGCCGTGTTAATTCCCACCAGCTCGCCGTTCTTATTTACAAGGGCACCCCCCGAGTTGCCTGGGTTAATGGCAGCATCCGTTTGAATAAAAGACTCTATCGGGAATTTATCCTCAACAATGTTGATCCTTCTGCCTTTTGCGCTGACAATTCCGGCCGTTACAGTTGATGCCAGCGAAAATGGATTTCCCACAGCGATCACCCATTCGCCCACTTGCAGGTTTCGTGAACTGCCGAGTGTTACCGCCGGAAGATTATTTTCTTTGATCTTGAGAACTGCGAGATCCGTCGATGGGTCGGTACCGATAAGCTCGGCATCATAAACATTCTTGCGAAACAGCACCTGGATCTTTTCCGCAGATTCTACAACGTGATTATTCGTTACAATGTAACCATCGCTTGAAAAGATCACTCCTGAACCGCTGCTCACCTGCGTATGGGAGCCACCGCCTCCGAACAACAGGTCCCAGTATGTATAAGACACACCGCTTTGCGCGATGCTGTTGATATAGACGACGCTCGGTGTTGCTTTGGCTGCAGCGTCGCTGAAATCGACTCCAGCGGCCATTGCCGTTGCCGGGAGATCATTTGAAATGAACGTCTCAGAGGGATTGGGAGTGAAGACATTTTTGAAAGTGCCTGTTTCGGGTTCCGCCTTCCGGGTTTCCGTCGCCAGGTTAAAAACATAAGCGCCAGCAATTCCTGCCAGGAATCCAACTGCGATGGTCGTTATTGCTCTCATTCCTCTAAATAACGACATTTGTCGAAATATGGGTATTCGTTCCTTACTGGCTGGGCCTGTGGCATCTTTCATTGCCTCCCAAAACAAGAAATGGTCCTCCCGGCCGGGGTATTATCAGCACCAAACCTTCCTCAAACTGATAAGCGAGGCAGCCAATACAGTCTTCGGAAAAGACCACGGGTTCGCCGACATTAAGACAGTAGAGGATTTTCGCAAACAAGTGCCGATCCGGGACTATGAAGGGCTGAAGCCCTACATCGAAAGGGTCGTCAAGGGCGAGCGCAACATCACATGGCCGGGCAAACCGGAATATTTCGCGAAGACATCCGGTACAACCTCCGGTACAAAGTACATTCCCATTTCAAAGCAATCGTTGCCCAATCATTTTCGCAGCGCGCGTAATGCAGTATTGAGTTACGTGCATGAAACCGGTAACTCATCCTTTCTTGACGGCGGGCTGATCTTCCTGTCGGGAAGCCCGGAGCTGGAGATCAAGAACGGGATAAAGACAGGGCGACTCTCCGGTATATCGAATCACGAAGTGCCAGCTTATCTGCGCACCAATCAGAAGCCGAGCTATCAGACCAATTGCATCGAAGACTGGGAAGAGAAACTCGAGAAGATCATAGACGAAACGATCAATGAAGACATGCACCTGATCTCAGGAATTCCACCATGGGTGCAGATGTATTTCGACAGGATCCAGGCCCGCACGGGCAAGAAGATCAAAGACGTGTTTCCCAATTTTTCCGTGTTTGTTTATGGAGGTGTGAACTTCGAACCTTATCGTGCAAGATTGTTCGATAGCATCGGGAAGAAAGTCGATTCAATAGAAACATTCCCGGCATCGGAGGGATTTATCGCTTACCAGGACTCGCAGGTTCATGAAGGACTTTTGTTGTTGCTCAACGAAGGGATCTTCTATGAATTCATTCCCGTCGAGGAATATGGAAAGCCGAATGCAACACGTCTTACGATCGAAGAGGTTCAATTAGGTAAGAACTACGCGCTTATCATCAACAGCAATGCAGGCCTGTGGGGCTACTCGATAGGCGACACGGTGAAGTTCGTTTCAAAGAACCCGTATCGTCTCGTTGTAACAGGTCGCATCAAACATTTTATTTCTGCTTTTGGTGAACACGTGATCGGTGAAGAAGTGGAGAAGGCAATGAAAGCAACCATTCAGAAGTTTCCGGAGACGGAGATCACCGAGTTCACAGTTTCCCCGCAGGTAACTCCCGTCGAAGGATTACCACATCACCAGTGGCTCGTAGAATTCGGTAAGATGCCATCGAACCTCGAAGCATTCTCACGCGAGCTCGACGACCAATTGAGATCATTAAATACTTATTACGATGATCTTATCGCCGGTAAGATCTTGCGCACCCTCATACTTGTTCCTCTGAAGAAAGATTCTTTTATTGAATACATGAAGTCGATCGGGAAATTGGGTGGTCAGAATAAGGTGCCGCGCTTGTCGAACGACAGGACGATCGCTAATGAATTGATAAAATCATCTCTATGATCCAGAAGCGGTCTGTTGCCATACTTGGATCTACCGGCTCCATCGGGACACAAGCTCTCGATGTTATTGCTTCACATCCCGATCATTTCTCCGTAGAGGTCCTTACCGCGAACAACAACGCGGACCTGCTGATATCGCAGGCGAAGAGGTTCAACCCAAATGCAGTTGTCATCGCCGACGATAACCAGTATCTCAAAGTAAAAGAAGCACTGGCTTTAACAGATATAAAAGTATTCGCCGGTGAGAATGCTCTCGCGTCGATCGTTCAAATGGATTCGATCGATATTGTTCTTACCGCTTTGGTTGGATATTCCGGGCTTCGCCCCACCATTAAAGCCCTCGAAGCCGGTAAGCCTATCGCTTTAGCAAACAAGGAAACATTGGTGGTTGCCGGCGACCTTGTCACCACTCTTGCACGCGACAAGGGTGTGAACATCTACCCCGTCGATTCAGAACATTCTGCCATCTTCCAGTGCATCGTCGGAGAATTCCATAATCGCATCGAAAAGATCGTGCTCACTGCATCGGGTGGCCCATTCCGGGGCAAAAAGAAGAGCGACCTCGCCAAAGTGACCAAGGCACAGGCTCTCAAGCACCCCAACTGGTCGATGGGTGCGAAGGTGACTATCGATTCGGCGTCGCTCATGAATAAGGGCCTGGAAGTGATCGAAGCAAGATGGCTTTTTGGGCTCGACCCCAGCCAGGTAGACGTGGTAATCCATCCGCAGTCAATAATTCATTCATTTGTCCAGTTCGAAGATGGGTCGATGAAGGCGCAACTCGGGCTTCCCGACATGCGTTTACCAATCCAATTTGCCCTTTCTTACCCAAACAGGCTGAAAAGTGACTTTCCGAGGTTCGATTTTGCGGCGTACCCGTCTCTCACTTTCGAGAAGCCCGATACAGAAACTTTTCGTAATCTTGCGCTCGCTTTTGAAGCTCTGAAGCGTGGGGGAAACATGCCTTGCGTGCTAAATGCAGCAAATGAGGTAGCAGTACAAGAGTTCCTGAAGGAAAGAGTCAGTTTTTTAGAAATGCCGGAAATTGTTGAACGGTGTCTTCAAAAAATTGATTTTATAGCAAAGCCTGCATTCGAAGACTACGTAAATACAGACAAGGAAACGAGAATCAGGGCCCTGGAATTAGTTAAAAGTTAGCTTAAGGAAGAGAAGATTGTATGGAAGGTTTGATCATGACAGCCCAGCTTTTGCTGAGCTTATCAATTCTGATAGTTGTTCACGAGTGGGGGCATTTTATCACTGCCCGTATGTTCAAGATCAAGGTGGAGAAATTCTACCTGTTCTTCGACTTCCTTTTTCCGCTCGCAAACGTGCTCAATTTTTCCTTGCTGAAATACAAGAAAGGAGATACTGAATATGGTATCGGTTGGTTCCCATTGGGCGGCTATGTGAAGATTGCCGGGATGGTGGATGAAAGCATGGACAAAGAGCAGATGAATAAACCTGCTGAGCCGTGGGAATTCCGTAGCAAGCCGGCATGGCAGCGCCTCATCGTTATGCTCGGTGGCATTATCGTAAACGTCATCGTTGGTATCGCGATCTTCGTTGGGCTCACTTATACTTTCGGAGATACTTATCTCCCTAAAGACTATGTAAATAACCACGGCGGTATCCACGCAATGGAACTTGCGCAGCAGATCGGTTTGAGAAGCGGCGATAAGATCGTTAAGATCAACGGGAAGGATTTTACAGACTTCAAGGATGTTGCCGACCCCGATGTATTGTTGACCGGTGGTTCGTACTACACCGTGGAGCGGGACGGGCAAGAGATCGATATTCCGATACCCGGAGACTTCATAGAAAATTTCAATGAGAAGGAAGCGGCGGAAAGATTCGTACGCAACCGTCTTCCTAACACCATCGCAAGTGTTACAGAAAAAGTGCCCAATGCACAGGGTGTTGAAGAGGTGAGCACGGTGAAAAGACTTGGCCTCCAGGTAGGAGATAAGTTCGTGGAGATCGACGGCAAGCCGGTTAACTATTACGACGAGATCCAGGCTGCTCTTGCGCCTCATAAAGATGAGAAAGGCGAGCCGAAGCCGGGAGATTCTATTACTTTCAAAATAGAACACGCAGGCCAGGTGGCATCATACAAAGAACCTTATACAGCCTCACAGATCGGTTTCGGTGTTCAATCGGAACTTAAGAAAGAAGATCTGGCACAGGTCAATTACAACTTCGGAGAATCTATCGCTAAAGGAACACAACGAGCTTTCGGCGTGATCTTCGTACAGGTAAAGGCGTTTGGAAAACTTTTCTCAGGCGAGATATCTGTAAAGAAATCTCTTTCAGGTCCTATCGGTATGGCTCACTATTTCGGTTCTGAATGGGATTGGGAACGCTTCTGGAGGATCACCGGTCTCCTTTCAATGGTTCTTGCATTTATGAACCTGTTGCCAATACCAGCACTGGATGGCGGTTACGTGATGTTCCTGCTCTACGAAATGATCAGCGGTCGTCAGCCTTCAGAGAAGTTTTTCGAAACAGCTCTCAAGGTTGGGATGTTTATCCTCCTGGTGCTGATGGTATTCGTGTTCTACAATGATATCGCCCGCGCGATAAGTCACTAGGACAAACAGCGGCTACTTCGAAATACTGAATTCAACACGACGATTCAATTGCTTGTGATCGTCTGTCAGCTCCTGTGCTATAGGTTTAGAGCTTCCATAGCCAATTGCAGCAATGCGCTCCGGATCTATCCTGAACTGATATGTGAGATAGTATTTGATGGCATCGGCACGAGCCTGCGACAGCCTTAAGTTTGCTTCCTCCTTTCCCGCAGAGTCGGTGTGGCCGGAGATCGTCAGCTTCACCTCGGGATGATCGATGAGGAAGTTTCCCAGCTTATTGAGATCCTCATGCATTTCTTCGAGAATGTTGGCCTTGCCGTTTTCAAACTCCATCGACTTGAATGCGATTGAACTTTCGATAGGTTCTGCAACCTTGTTGATCTCCATTTCGCCGTCGAGAAAGAATATCTCTTCGATCCTGAAAAAGTCGTCGCCCTGGATGATCAGAAGATAATTCCTTTTGTTGATCAGCTGAAAATCGAACGTCCCGTCTTCCCGCAGGAACTTGGGGGCAACTTCAACACCCTTGTCGAGATCGATAATGGAAACAATTCCTTTCAATGGATTTCCCTTCTTGTCTTTCAAAGATCCCTTTACACCGACGATAGCTTCGGGCTGCGCTTCCATCGGAACCGGGAATGAATACAGGTCGAGATTCTTTTTATCGTCACCATTTGAACGGGCATAATAAAGTTCATACGACTTCGAATCGATCGTGAAATAATATTCGCTGCCGTCGCCATTCACAAGCGGACCGATATTCCGGGGTTCGCCCCAATTCGTCTTCTGCCAGTATGTTTTGTAGATATCGAAATCGCCGAAGTTGAGCGGGTGACCATTGGAACTGAAGTACAATACGTTGAACCTGTGATGGAAGAATGGACTAAGCTCTGCGTTAACCGTGTTGATGATCGGACCGATGTTCTGTGCTTTTCCCCACACGCCCTTCTTGTCCCTTATGGTGAAATAGATATCGGAATAACCGAAGCCGCCGAGCCGGTCGGAAGCAAAAAACAACGTGTCTCCCGAATGTGAAAGAGAAGGCTGCGAATCCCAGCCCGTGCTATTCACACTCGCACCCATGTTCTTAATGTTGGTCCAGGCCAATTTACCCGCTACGTCCTTTAGCTGTGCAGAGTATAGATCACAATTGCCATATGAGTCGGCTGAGTTGCACCTCGAGAAGATCATCGTTTTGCCATCCCTGCTTAAACATGCGGAACCTTCATTATAGCTTGTATTGATTTCCGGAAAGGGTCTTGCGTCAATCCATGCGCCGCCGTTGAATGCACTGTCGCCGCGGGTTACGAAGAAAAGATCCTCGTCATACACACGCTGCAGTCCATTGCTTGAGACGTGTCGTTTCGACGTGAATAATAATAATGTGTCGGCGGGGCCGATCGTTGGGCCATAATCTTCTTTATCCGAATTGATCTGGTCACCCATGTTGACCAGCACGGCATGGGGCGGTCGCAGGGTGTCGATATCCTTGCGGTAAGCTACCAGTTCGTAGTAATAATCGAGTGGCACGAAATACTTCTTCATGTCCTTCTCGATGGAATCGTGGCGGGTAAAAACATCCTCGAGGTTGATGCCCTGCTGGTGGTGCTTGAGAACAAGTTTGTATAAAAGCAACGCTTCTCCTTTTGGTCCGTATTTTTCGGAGAGTTTGGCGAGCTTCCAGATCATGGGCACATTCTTGGCGAAATTCTGCACACCAAAATGTTGCACATAGTCTTTCAACAATGGGTATGTATTCTTGTCGTCGTGGCCGTTATCGAATCTCTGGATGGCTTCAATTTTTTTGGCATCGTAATAAAACGGAACCTTGTTGAGATTTGGGAAATTAAATATGTCAGACTGTCCGTAAGTTGCTACGGAATCGTTGAGTTGGATCACGCCACCCTTCTTGAATCTCTGACGCTCCTTTTGGGCGAAGACACTCGTCCCATTCAGTAAAAACAGGGAGAAACAAGCGAAAAAAAGTATTGCACCAATTCTCACAAACAAGCAGTTATGTACCAAATTTAGACAACTTTCCGGTCTGGCATCCCTATTGACCAATAACCAATCTCCCGCAAAAGCGTTGTGGGACACAAGAATTTCCGTCAATTTGGCATTTAATATCATGTTTAGAACCCTTGGCCCCAACGTGCAAGAAGATTCCGAAGAGCTGGTACAGCTGATCAATCCTGAACAGGACACTGATCTGAAGCCTGAAGATCTGCCGTCGGAGGTATCGATACTTCCTATAAAAAACACAGTCCTGTTTCCCGGTGTGGTGATCCCGATCACCGTTACCCGTCAGAAGTCTATCAGGCTGATTAAGAAAGCTTACCAGGGCAATCGCATCATCGGTGTGCTTGCGCAGAAGAATAAGAACACGGAAGAGCCCACGACCGACGATCTTTATCGTGCAGGAACGATTGCGAGGATCATAAAAATGCTTGTGTTGCCCGACGGCAATACGACGATCATCATCCAGGGCAAGAATCGTTTCACTGTCAAGGATTTCATACAGGAGGAACCGTATCTCACGGCAAGTTTCGACATCCAGGCAGAGACACAGGTCAACCACGAAGAAAAAGAGATCGAAGCGTTAGTTCAGTCATTGAAGGACGCCGCGTCGAAGATCCTTAAACTCAATCCCGAGATCCCCCAGGAGGCGCAGGTTGCGCTTGATAATATTTCGAGCACGTCTTTTCTGATCCACTTCCTGGCATCGAATCTTAACGTCGATGTTTCGGACAAGCAAAAGATACTCGAGACAAATAAAATAGACGATCGCGGCACGTTACTTCTTCAGCATATGCTGAAAGAGATCCAGATGCTGGAGATCAAGCACGAGATACAGAAGAAAGTACACACCGACATCGATCAGCAACAGCGCGATTACTTCCTGCGTCAGCAGATCAAAGTGCTGCAGGACGAGTTGGGTTACGATGGACCGGATAAGGAGATCAAAAAACTTCGTGAGCGCGGTGCAGACAAAAAGTGGCCGAAGTATGCGATCGATCATTTCAATAAAGAGCTCGACAAACTTTCGCGTATCAATCCACAGGCGGCGGAATTTCCCGTGGCAATGAACTACGTGGAGTTCATGCTCGATATTCCCTGGGACGAATACACCGAAGACGACTTCGATCTGAAACGTGCGAAGAAGATCCTGGATCACGATCATTTTGGTCTTGAGAAGGTAAAGAATCGTATTCTGGAATATCTCGCGGTTTTGAAACTGAAGAGAGATATGAAAGGACCGATCCTTTGTCTCTACGGGCCTCCCGGTGTCGGCAAGACCTCGTTGGGTAAGTCGATCGCGAAGTCGCTGAAGCGCCAATATGTGCGTATGTCTCTTGGCGGTGTTCACGATGAGGCAGAGATCCGCGGTCACCGTAAGACTTATATTGGAGCGATGCCAGGCAAGATCCTTCAGAATATTAAGAAGGCAAAGTCAGGTAATCCGGTGTTTATTTTAGATGAGATCGATAAGGTCCGTTCCGATTTCCGTGGTGACCCGTCGTCGGCTTTGCTTGAAGTATTGGATCCCGAACAAAACAGCACGTTTGGAGACAACTACCTGGAAATCGACTACGATCTTTCGAAGGTTTTATTTATAGCTACGGCGAACTCACTTGATACGATACAGCCGGCGCTCCGCGACCGGATGGAGATCATTGAAGTGACGGGATACACCGTGGAAGAAAAATTACAGATAGCGGTACATCACCTCGTTCCAAAACAAATTGAAGAGCATGGGCTGAAAACTTCGCAAGTGAAATTCAGTAAGGAATCTCTGCTGAAGATCATCGAAGGATATACGCGTGAATCAGGTGTTCGCAGCCTCGAGCGCAAGATCGGGTCTGTGGTCCGTAGTATTGCAAAGTCCGTGGCCATGGAAGAAGACGCTCCGTCCTCGATCACACCCGATTACGTATCGAAAGTTTTGGGTGTAGAGATATTCGATGAAGAGCTATACCAGGATAATAGCCATGCAGGCGTTGTTACAGGCCTCGCATGGACACAGGTTGGAGGCGATATTCTTTTTGTTGAGTCGAGTTTGAGCAGGGGCAAGGGCACTCTTACGTTGTCAGGACAACTTGGTGACGTGATGAAAGAGTCGGCTATGGCGGCCCTTTCATACCTGAAGTCGAATGCCGAGTCGCTTGGCATCGATCACAGGGTGTTCCAGTTGTATGACCTCCATGTGCATGTACCTGCCGGCGCGGTGCCGAAAGACGGCCCGTCTGCGGGGATCACTATGCTCACATCGCTGGCGTCGATATTTACTCAAAGAAAAGTAAAGGCCAAGCTGGCTATGACGGGCGAGATCACCTTGCGTGGAAAAGTGTTGCCCGTGGGTGGTATCAAAGAAAAGATACTGGCTGCGAAGCGTGGTGGAATAAAAGAGATCGTGCTCAGTTCGAAGAATAAGAAAGATATTAACGAAATTGAAAAGCAGTATATCAAGGGACTGGTGTTCCACTATGTGGAAAATGTTGATGAAGTTCTTAAGATTGCATTGACAAAAGAGAAGGTGAAGAACCCCCTGGAGTTTATTATAGAAAAGTGATGGATCCGAAATTGTTAACGCCGCGGCAGATAGTTGCTGAGTTAGATAAATACATCGTCGGGCAATACGAGGCGAAACGTAATGTTGCTATTGCCCTGCGTAATCGTTGGAGACGAATGAACGTTCCTGCCGAGATACGACCGGAGATCGTTCCCAATAATATTTTGATGATAGGGGCGACCGGTGTAGGTAAGACAGAGATCGCGCGTCGTCTTGCCAAGCTTACCGATGCTCCTTTCGTGAAGGTGGAAGCGTCGAAGTTCACTGAAGTCGGTTACGTGGGACGCGACGTTGAAAGCATGGTACGTGACCTTGTTGAACAATCGGTGAGCATCGTGAAGGCACGTAAGCGTGAAGAAGTGAAAGACAAAGCTTCGCAGGCGGTCGAAGAGATCATCCTCGATGCGCTCATTCCACCGCTCCGCACCGGAGGACCGCGACCTGCCATCGGTAGCGCCGATGACCAGTCGGCTACTCCTTCTTCCGACGAAGAGCTTAACGAGCGCACACGGAAACATTTTCGCGACAAGATCCGCAACGGCGAAATGGAAGATCGACGCATCGACATCAATATCAAGAACTCCGGCGCTCCGAACGTGGGAATGATCGGAGCTGGAATGATGGACGAAGTCTCCATGATGAATCTCCAGGAGATGCTCAGCGGCATGATGCCAAAAAAACAGAAGAAACGAAAGGTTACGGTTGCCGAAGCTCGCCGGCTTCTTCTTGATGAGGAGGTTCAAAAACTTATCGACATGGACGAAGTGAAAGATGAAGCTCTTCGTCGCGCTGAAGAATCCGGGATCATTTTTATTGATGAGATCGACAAGATCGCATCAGGAAACAAAAAGGGTGGCGGTGGTCCCGACGTCAGCCGTGAAGGTGTTCAACGCGACCTTCTTCCGATTGTTGAGGGCAGCAGCGTAAATACAAAGTACGGTGTGATCAATACAGATCACGTTTTGTTCATAGCGGCCGGTGCATTTCATATTGCAAAGCCGTCGGACCTCATACCGGAATTGCAGGGCCGGTTCCCAATCCGCGTCGAGCTCGACAATCTTACCAAAGACGATTTCATCCGGATATTGAGTGAACCGCGAAATGCGCTCACAAGGCAATACACAGCATTATTCGAAGCAGAAGGAGTTTCGATTACATTCGAACAGGACGCGATCGAAGAGATTGCACAGACTGCCTTCGCTATTAATGCAGAACTTGAAAACATCGGTGCGCGGCGCCTTCATACGGTGATGAGCAAATTGCTTAACGAACATTTATTCGATGTGCCCGATAAGCTGGGCGCGTCTGAAAAGATCGTTGTTACCAGGGAAATGGTCAAAGACAAACTGAATGCCCTGATCAAAAATAGGGACCTCAGCGAATACATCCTTTGATCGATCGTATCATCACCATGGTGATCATGCTTTCGCTGCTTGCATTGCAGTCGGTGGCGCAATCTCCTGGTGCTCCTGATACACTTCGAAGCCGTTACATTAAAAAATATCCGGATAAGTTCTTTATCTGGCCTGTCTTAAAACGTCGTGAACTGGCATTCGACCTGACCAGCATCAGGAATAAGAACGATGGACTCAGTTTCCGTCCCAACAGTGCATTCAGCTTTGGTGTAGGCGCTTATCTTTTCGATGTTGCAGCGGAGCTGAGTTTTTCGATACCCGTAGAGGAAAAGAACCGCGGACGATATGGAACATCCGAAGTCCGGGATCTTTCTACAGGCCTCACGGGCAGCCACTGGAGTGTGGATGCTTTCATTCAGCGATACGAACACTTTTATCTCTCCAATCCAACGAAGACTCCCTTGCCGAACGAGGCTTACCCGCTACGCCCTGATATAAGACTTACGAACTTCGGTGGAAACGGAGTTTATGTTTTCAACCGGAATAAATTTTCACTCTGGTCGGCTTACAATTTTTCTGAGCGGCAATTGAAGAGCAGGGGATCTGGCCTGGTTGCGTGGACAATTAACAGCGTACATCTGACGGCTGACTCCGCAGTGTTGTCGACGCCCTACCAGGCCCGGTTGAGTACTACGACAAACTTTAGCGACGTTCGCTATTCGACATTTGGACTGGCGCCGGGCTATTCATACAATGTTGTGTGGCGGAAGCTCTTTCTCAACGTTTCGCTTGCAATGGGTCCGGCGCACTATTGGGTGTATTATGTAGACAGCGATGGTATTCCGCACTATGATATTTCGATCAATACTTTTGTGGATGCACGGGCTTCGTTGGGATACAGCAGCGACCGGTGGTTTGGAGGGTTCACGTTCCTGAGCCAGACGAGGGCGGTCAAGTTTGAAGAGATCACACTAAGTACGCAGACTCAGTCGTTCAGAATGGTTGTCGGTTACAGGATCGTGGAGAAAGGATTTTTAAAACACAGCTGGAAAGACTTTGTTCCGAAAACGATAAGAAGATATCTGTAGGGGATGGTGTTGAAGTTTAGAGCGGTTTGTACGGAAAACCGTACTGACAAAGAGTGTGTTCATTGACGTTGGGGTTATTCATGGTGTAGCTTGCCCGGCATTAAACCTATCACTATGAAAGAATTGTTTGAAAGCCTTTGGGACGTTGCTCCACAACTCATGTCAGTAGTTTTCATTTTTTCGATGACGATCTTCATTTGTCTTAAGATTTCCCAATTCTATTTGAAAATCGAGAACATGGACAAACGATTGACCAGGCTTGAAGAAAAAGTGGACATGATCATTGAATATCTCTTCCAGAATAAATTGAGGTAAAAAGAGAAATGAGATCCTATTTCTTCTCTTTTTTTGGGTAGTCAAAGAAATCCATTTCTCCACATCCCCACTTCGCATCACTCCATTTCCCGATCTTAAGATGGCAACAAACAATCCCCGTCGTGGGAACATTGTCGATATCTTCGTCCAGAAGATTATTCACAAAATCTGTTAGTCCCGGGTTATGCCCGAACAACATCGCGACTTTCGCATGATCGCCGATTTTCTTCACGACATTTAAAATAATCTCATCGCCCGCGTGATAGAGATCTTTTATTTCCTGAACATGGTCCTTCGGAAACTTCAACACGTCGGCAAACACGTGACAGGTAGTTAATGCACGCACCGCAGGACTCGAAATGACTGCGTCGATACAAAGATCTTTTTCTTTTAAACGCTTTGCCATGCGGGGAGCATCGCGTTCTCCACGGTCGTTCAATGGTCTTTTGAAATCAGCAAGTTCCAGGTCGTTCCAACTGGATTTAGCGTGGCGTATTACAATAAGCGTTTTCATAATGCGACTACAATTTAGTTTTATCTTTGCCACTTCATGGATAAAAGACCTTTAGGAAAACGGATCAAATACTCGGCTCTCTACTGGCTTGTTCGCAGTCTGATTTTTACAGCCAACGCCATTCCCCGGAAGGCTTGGCTTCGCTTCTGCGGTTTCCTCGGAAGGATTGCTTACGTCATCGTAGGCGACGCACGCAGGCTTACAATCGACCACCTGAAAGTTGCTTACGGTTCCGAAAGAACGGAAGACGAGATCATTTCGATGAGCAAGAAAGTTTTCAGGATGCTGGGACGGAACGCCGGCGAGATCTTTCGTGCTATCAAGGTAAAAACGCTAGGCGATCTTGATAAAATACTGGTTACTCACGGCTTCGAGAATTTCGAACGCGCCCGCGAAAAGGGAAAAGGAGTGATGTTCCTTACCTGTCATCTCGGAGCATTCGATCTTCAGATCACGAATATGTCGCTTCGTGGATTAAAACCGAATATCATCGGCACTCCCCTGAAAGACAAACGGCTCAATGAGCTTCTCTTCGACTATCGCAATGCCTATGGAGCCGTTGCAGTAGAGCGGGGCAAAGAAACACTTCGTCTTATCAAGGCATTGAAGTTAGCCGGGCAGGTCGCTATCCTTATCGACCAGGACACGAAAGTGAAAAGCCGCTTTGTGAATTTCTTTGGTAAGCCCGCAGCCACACCGGTAGGTGCCGCCATCCTTGCTATCAAAACCGGGTGCGCAGTTGTTCCCACCTATGTTTACCTGGACGAGACCGATTGGAAGCAACACATGTATATCCTTCCGGAAATTCCGACAATCATCACCGGTGATGATGAACACGACATGGTTGAGAACACGAGGGTGTACAATCAATTCATCGAGGATACGATCCGCAAACATCCAACGCAATGGGTGTGGATGCATGAACGCTGGAAGACAAAACCAGGCGAAGAGATTGTATAACGGTGTGCCGAAATATTACCGTCGCCACCCCGTCAGTCGTCAATCGTCAATCGTCACCTCGTCAGTCGTCCATCGTCCCCTCGTCACTTCACAAGTTTCTTATACCTGATACGGGTAGGTTGTTCATCGCCCAAACGCTTCCGTTTATTCTCTTCGTATTCACTGAATGTCCCTTCGAACCAGAACACCTGTGAGTCGCCTTCGAACGCGAGGATGTGCGTGCACACGCGATCGAGGAACCAACGGTCGTGAGAGATGATCACGGCACAGCCGGCAAAGTTTTCCAATGCCTCCTCCAGTGAACGCAGTGTGTTCACGTCGAGGTCGTTGGTAGGTTCATCGAGCAGCAGCAGGTTGCCACCTTGCTTCAGGGCTATTGCCAGGTGAGCGCGGTTACGCATACCCCCGGAAAGCTCTTTCACTTTCTTTTGCTGATCGGTACCGCTGAAGTTGAACTTGCTCACGTAAGCCCGCGCATTCAGCTGCTTGCCTCCGATCTCGATAAGTTCATTGCCACCGGTAATGGCTTCGAAAACCGTGTCTTCCGGCTTCAGATCGTCGTGTTCCTGGTCAACGTAGGCGAACTTTACAGTTTCGCCGACTTTGAAGCTTCCGGCATCCGGTTTTTCCTTGCCGATGATCATCTTGAACAATGTGGTCTTACCGGCGCCGTTTGGTCCGATAATTCCGACGATACCTGCCGGCGGCAATGAGAACGTGAGATTCTCATAAAGAAGTTTGTCGCCGTAACCTTTCGACACTCCGTTGGCTTCGATAACAACGTTACCGAGGCGCGGACCGGGTGGAATAAACAGTTCGAGCTTTTCTTCACGCTCTTTGGTCTCCTGCGACAGCAATTTCTCGTAAGCACCGAGGCGGGCCTTCCCTTTTGCGTGACGTCCCTTCGGATTCATTCGAACCCATTCGAGCTCTCGCTCAAGAGCCTTCTGACGTTTGCTTTCAGACTTTTCTTCCTGCTGGAGTCGTTTCTGTTTCTGATCGAGCCACGATGAATAGTTTCCTTTCCAGGGAATCCCTTCGCCACGATCGAGTTCAAGGATCCAGCCAGCCACGTTGTCGAGGAAGTAACGGTCGTGCGTTACGGCGATGATCGTTCCTTTGTATTGGCGGAGGTGTTCTTCGAGCCACAACACCGATTCGGCGTCGAGGTGGTTGGTAGGTTCATCGAGGAGGAGCACATCCGGTTCTTTTAGCAGAAGACGGCAAAGGGCGACGCGTCTTTTTTCACCACCCGAAAGATTGGCGACATTGGCGTCGGGTGGAGGACAGCGCAGGGCATCCATTGCGCGCTCGAGTTTATGATCGAGTTCCCATGCGCCGACAGCGTCCAGTTTCTCCTGGATAGCACCCTGCTTCGTGATAAGCTTGTCCATAGCGTCCGGGTCTTCCATCACGGCGGGGTCTGCAAATTTTTCGTTGATCGCCTCGAATTCCTTGAGGAGCGCTACGGTTTCATGAACACCTTCTTCGACGATCTCTTTGACTGTCTTGGTTTTATCGAGCTCCGGCTCCTGTTCGAGGAGTCCGACTGAATAACCGAGGTCGGAAACAACTTCACCCTGGAATTCCTTGTCGATGCCGGCGATGATCCTGAGCAGGGATGACTTACCTGAGCCGTTCAAACCGAGCACGCCTATTTTGGCCCCGTAAAAAAAGGAGAGGTAAATGTTCTTCAGGACCTGTTTGGAGGGAGGATAGATCTTATTCACTCCCGTCATTGAGAAAATTATCTTTTCGTCGCCCATGACTGTGCCGGTTTGTTAAATCGAGGGCGCAATATCGGTTACTTCGCAGGGAGGAGCAACATAAAGGTCAAATTCAAACGCCAATTGCGGTTTCGTCAAACGACAGTGATAGAAATCCCCAGGAAGTTTGATTTGATCAATTAAATTTTATTTTTGCGGAAAATTAAAGGGGAGGATTAGCATACTATGTATTGGACACTCGAACTGGCCTCCTACCTGGAGGACGCACCCTGGCCAGCAACTAAAGATGAACTGATCGACTTTTCGATCCGTTCCGGAGCCCCATTGGAGGTGGTTGAAAACCTTCAGGAGCTTGAGGATGACGGCCAGCCCTATGAAAGTATTGAAGAGATCTGGCCGGATTATCCGACTAAGGAGGATTTCTTCTTTAACGAAGACGAATATTAAGACTTGAATACAAGGCCCTGACGTGTCGGGGCCTTTTTCATTTCCTTGCGTCCGCCCCGGCTCCGCGAATCCGGGCCTTGAGTAGTGCCCCGGCTACTACAAGATCCTCCTGTGTCGTGATCTTGATGTTCTCATAACTTCCTTCGAACAGAGAAATAACATGTCCTGCCTTTTCGGCAACGCTGGCGTCATCTGTGAGGCTCGCATCTTCTTTTCCCTCATAGGCTTTTCTGATCAGGGCCACATCGAAGGTCTGCGGTGTTTGGATGAGCTTGAACTTTGACCGGTCAAGGGCGCGGGTGGTCTCGCCGGCGGAGGGAGGGTCTGTCATCCTGATTGATTCTTTGAGCGCCACGGCTGCGACGGCGGTTTTATGGGTCGCTGCGAGGCGGAAGGAGTTCCTTATGAGGTCTTCGCTGACGAGGGGACGGACGCCGTCGTGAATGGCGACGAGGCCGTTGCCGGGAATTTTTTCCAAGCCGCGTTTTACGGATTGAAAGCGGCTGTCGCCGCCCGTCTGGATGGTGATCGGAAAGGTGAAGTTGTGTTTTGCAGACAATTCTTTCCAGATCTCCATGTCGTTTTGCGGCAATACCAGAATAATCTTGATTTCTGGGGAATACCTGATGAAAGCATTCAGTGTGTGGATGAGGACAGGTATGCCGTTGAGCTCAAGGAATTGTTTCGGTACTGAACTTTTGATGCGGGTTCCCTTTCCTCCGGCGACGATTATTGCATACTCGGTCTTGTCCAATGTCGACATGTTTAAAAACAAGGCATGTTGGAGATAAATGTACTTAAACGTTTATAAACGTTTGTATGTGTTTAATACACGACTGATTGGTGTGAGTTGGATTAGGTTGCGGGTACTTATGGAGGAGAGGGTTAAAGAACAGCTCAAATTTTATATTGAAGCCTTAAGACTTAGCGTCGTTTGTGTGCTAACGATTGGAGGGGGCGTTGTGTCTTTGGTCCTGGATAAACCGACCAGTGGAGTGAAAATTTTTTTCATCGCGTCGGGTCTTATGCTCCTGACTATATCGGTGATCTATCTCATTAGCTGTTTCAGAACTATTAAACATAAAATAAAATGAGTGAACAATTTCAAGACAATCTTCAGCTTCTTTTCGCTTTGATTTATAGCATCATAACAGTTGGCGGTGCCATCCTCTCACTTATTGAGTTCAAAAAGATCATTAAAGAATGGGAAAACAAAAAGGCTCCGTAACCACGAAGCCTTTCTATACTCTAAATACTTTGCTAACCCTTAAACGATCAGCATCGCATCTCCATATGTCAAAAACTTATACTTCTCCTTCTTCGCAGTCGCATATGCCTGCATGATCAGATCATAACCACCAAACGCACACGCCATCATCATCAGCGTAGACTCAGGCTGATGAAAGTTCGTCACCATCGCACTGCAGATCTTGAAATCATAGGGTGGGAAAATAAACTTATCCGTCCATCCCTCACGTTCCTTCAACCTGTTCGTTGCCGATACAGCTGACTCCAGCGCTCTCATCGTAGTTGTACCAATAGCACACACACGATTCTTATTATCCAACGCCTCGTTCACCATCTTCACAGCTTCCGGTCCAACAATAAAGTTCTCCGAATCCATCTTATGCTTCGTAAGATCTTCAACATCCACCGGGCGGAATGTTCCCAAACCAATGTGCAACGTCACAAACGACATTTCCACACCTTTGATCTGCAACCGCTTCATCAACTGCTTTGTGAAGTGCAGTCCGGCAGTAGGAGCCGACACAGCACCTTTATTCTTCGCGTAAATAGTCTGGAATCTTTCCTTGTCTTCCGGCTTCACTTTGCGCTTGATGTACTTCGGCAGTGGCGTTTCACCTAGGGTCTCAACAACCCTGCTGAACGCTTCCGAATCACCATCAAAGAGGAAACGGATAGTCCTTCCACGCGACGTCGTATTATCGATCACCTCGGCAACGAGGTCACCATCGCCAAAATAAAGCTTGTTGCCAACCCTGATCTTACGGGCAGGATCCACCAATACATCCCAGAGGTGCATATCGGCGTTGAGCTCGCGAAGGAGGAACACCTCTATCTTCGCCCCGGTCTTTTCCTTCCGGCCATACAAACGTGCAGGGAAAACCATGGTGTCGTTACCCACCATCACATCGCCTTCGTCGAAATAATTGACGATGTCTTTAAACATTTTATGCTCGATCTTTCCAGTCTGCTTATGCACCACCATCAAACGTGATTCATCACGGTTTTCGGCAGGTTCCAGGGCAATAAGACTTTGGGGGAGGTCGAACTTGAATTCAGATAACTTCATAAGCTTACGGGCTCGTTTTTTCGATTTTAAAGGTTGCAAAAGTAAGCATAGAATGACGAAATCCAACCTGCCGTTTCTGTAACAAACTACTTATTTCTGCGTCCTAACAGTGCTATTTCATGTAATTTCGTAACCTATTAACAGCTGTACCGCGTTTAATCACCCATGCTAGCCCTCCGCCTAATTGCCGAAAGTTTTCAGTTCGCCTGGTCGGCCCTCAAATCAAACCTTCTCAGAACCATCCTTTCATTGTTGGGCGTTACCGTCGGCATCTTCGCGATCATCGCCGTATTCACGCTGGTCGACTCGCTCGAAAAGAACATTAAAGACAGCTTCAACTTCCTCGGAACCGGCGTGATCTACGTCGATAAATGGCCTTACATCCCCGAAGGAGAAGGTGAATTCAAATGGTGGGAGTATATGAGAAGACCCACCCCAAGCTATGCAGAATACAAAGCCCTCCAGGCCAATCTTCAACACAAACAAGACATTTGTATCCTTGCCCGCCGTGGCAACCAGGTGCTTCGCGTAGGTGCCAATAGCATCGGCCAGATCAGCCTCATCGGCGGAAGCGAAGGCTACGACAAGATCTACGAAGTGAACGTTGAAAACGGTCGCTACTTTACGTCCGACGAGGTATCGGCGGGACGAAAAGTAACCGTCCTCGGCTATGAAGTTGCCGCAGCGCTCTTCCCGAACGCAAATCCTGTCGGCCAGGAAGTGAAGATCAAGAACCTCAAATACAAGATCGTCGGAGTCGTTAAAAGGGCAGGACAAAGCTTCCTCGGATTTCCAAGCATGGACTATGCAGCCCTGATCCCTTACCAGTCATTCCGTGGACTTTACCAGACCGGTACTGGCCGCTGGAATGAGATCGGATCAAGTATCGGGATGAAAGGCAACGAAAGTGATTTCGGTCTCATCGAGCTCGAGAACGAGGCAAAAGGTCTTCTTCGTGCCCGCCGCGGTTTGAGACCTGGTGAGAAAGATAATTTTACCCTCAATCGCCCCGAGGCCATTGCGAAAGCCATCGGAAGCCTGTTTGACGTAGTTGGTGTTGCGGGTTGGATCATCGGAGGTTTCTCGATCCTTATCGGCGGATTCGGTATCGCCAATATTATGTTCGTTTCGGTAAAGGAAAGAACAAGTATTATTGGACTTCAGAAATCGCTCGGAGCCAAGAACTACTTTATACTATTCCAGTTTTTGTTCGAAGCTATATTCCTTAGTCTTATCGGGGGACTTGCAGGTCTGCTACTTGTGTTGTTGCTCACTTACCTGCCAATATTCGGATCGATGGATGTTGCCCTCAGCTTCAAGAATATCGTTTTGGGACTGACAGTATCGAGTGGTATCGGTGTGATTTCGGGAATCGTCCCGGCAGCCGTGGCCGCCAGGCTTGATCCCGTTGTTGCCATCCGTTCGAACGGATAGACGATAGACGATAGACGATTGACGATAAACGATTGACGATTGACGATCTTTTGCTTTAACCGCAGTTGTCGTCCGTCGTCTATCGTCCGTCGTCAATCATTAGTCGTTATTCTTTTTCTTCCTTCGCGACGACTTCACCAGCCATTAGCTTTTCTTTGATCTTCTTTTCCAGCTCGTCTGACAGCTCCGGATTGTCTTCGATCAATTGCTTAACGGAATCGCGACCCTGTCCAAGCCTGTTGCCATTGTAAGAGAACCATGAGCCGGACTTCTGGATCACGTTAAGCTCCACACCAATGTCGACGATCTCGCCGGATTTAGAAATACCTTTTCCGTACATGATATCGAACTCTATGACTTTGAAAGGAGGAGCGACTTTGTTCTTCACGACTTTCACTTTCACACGGTTACCGATAACATCGTCGGCTGCTTCTTTGATCTGACCGATACGACGGATGTCGAGACGGACGGAAGCATAGAACTTCAGGGCATTACCACCCGTGGTTGTCTCAGGGTTTCCGAACATCACACCGATCTTTTCACGAAGCTGGTTGATGAAAATACAGGCAGTATCAGTCTTGCTGATGGTACCCGTGAGTTTTCTTAACGCCTGTGACATCAGTCGGGCGTGAAGGCCCATTTTACTATCGCCCATCTCACCTTCGAGTTCACTCTTGGGAACGAGAGCAGCTACGGAGTCGATAACGATAATGTCGATTGCACCGGAGCGAATCAAATGCTCGGCGATCTCCAGAGCTTGTTCGCCGTTGTCGGGCTGTGAGATCAGGAGGTTCTCAGTGTCGATACCCAGTTTCTCAGCATAAGTTTTATCGAATGCATGTTCTGCGTCGATGAATGCCGCAAGCCCGCCTTTCTTCTGAGCTTCGGCGATAGCGTGCAATGTGAGCGTTGTTTTACCTGAAGATTCAGGTCCATAGATCTCGGTAACACGACCGCGGGGTATACCGCCGATACCGAGTGCTACATCCAAACCGAGCGAACCCGTGGAAATGGAAGAGACGTCCGCCATTTTTCCATCGCTGAGTTTCATCACCGCCCCCTTGCCGTAGGTTTTCTCCAGCTTGTCGATCGTGAGCTGGAGCGCCTTCAATTTCTCTTTGGCGTCTTTGCTTTCTTTTGTGTTTTCTTTCGTTTCTGACATATATGTGATTGTTTTTTATTCCTGATCCCGTATTTCACAACAAAGCAAATCTAGCGGCGTGACAAGTAGTGTCAAAAATGGAATCAAGGCGGGCTCAAATTACTACATCAACGTACAAAGGGAAAGCAAAGAGCGTTTGTTCTGTACGGAAATCCTGATCTATTTTTAGGCATGAAAAACAGGAAACGAAAGATTTTTCTCGCGCTGCTCACGATCCTGTTGATTTTAGTCGGCTGGTACTGGTCATTGATCGTTTACGGCATTGAACAAGGGTTGGGTCAGCTGAAAATAGTTCGGGAAGCCCGCCCCGTCGAAGAATTCATAAAAGACCCGAATTTTCCCGATTCGCTTAAAGAAAAGCTTCGCCTCATCGACGAGATCAGGAAGTTTGCCATCGATTCGCTGGGTCTCAAAGACACAGAAAACTATAAGACCATGTTCGACCAGAAAGGAGAAGAGGTGATGTGGGTCGTCACCGCATGCGAACCTTTTCACTTCAAAGCAAAGACATGGGATTTTCCCGTAGTGGGCACCGTTCCTTACAAAGGATACTTCAATAAGGAAAAGGCGATGGCCGAAGCAAAGAGGCTGAAAGATGAAGGATGGGACGTTGCCGTCAGGAATCCCGGCGGATGGTCTACGCTCGGCTGGTTTACCGATCCGATTCTCACAGGCATGCTGAATCGCGGTGACGGCGACCTGGCAAGTCTCATCATCCACGAAATGGTTCACTCAACATTATGGGTTCCCGACAGCGTCACATTCAATGAAAATCTCGCATCGTTCATCGCCGACACAGCATCGTATGATTTTATCCGGACTAAATACGGGAAGACTTCGGAGCAGTATGAAAGATATCTTTACGAAGATCAGGATTATCGCAAGTTTGCTGCATTTATTCTCCGTGCCGCCACACATCTCGACAGCGTTTACGAATCGATGAGTGATGAAACTCCGATCGAAGAGAAAAAGAAACGCAAGGAAACGGAGATCAGAAATATCGTGGACAAGATGGACACGCTCCATCTTCGACTAAACCCTATGCCTTCAAAGCGGTATAAAGACAGGTTGCCAAACAACACCTACTTTATGTTGTATCGTCACTACCAGGCGCGGCAACCGATTTTTAAGGAAGAATTCGATCAAAAATCGAAAGGAGACTTAAAGTCATACATTAAGTACCTTAGTGAGAAATATCCCGTTCTTTAACGGCCCGTTATGGGAATTAAGGAATTGTTATGTTGTTAACACTGGTTTTTAATTGGGTTAATTTGTCTCTAGTTTTGCCTCAGTAAACAATCCCCATATGGGTAATAAGCCGTCACAAAAGGTGCTTGTCGTCGATGACGAAGAACCCATCCTCGAGTTGCTGAAATATAATCTTGAAAAACAAGGTTATGATGTTCGAACTGCCATCGATGGACAGGTCGCAGTTGACACGGCGCGTAAGTTTCACCCGGATCTGGTGTTGCTCGATATCATGATGCCGAAAATGGATGGCGTGGAAGCGTGCCGCCAGATCCGCGCAATACCCGAGCTCGCAAATACATTCATAGTTTTCTTAACTGCACGTTCCGAAGAATACTCGGAGGTGGCAGCATTCGACGTCGGTGCCGACGATTACATTACGAAGCCTATTAAGCCACGTGCTTTAATGAGCCGTATCAGTGCGCTGTTCCGCCGCGACTCCAAAAAGAAAAGCTCGTCGAACCAGATCAAGATCGGTGACCTTCTCATCGATCGCACCAGCTATACTATCAAAGTAAAAGGAAGAGAGATCAGTCTCCCTAAAAAAGAGTTCGAGCTTTTATTCTTCCTCGCACAAAACCCCAATAAGGTATTCAGCCGCGATGACTTATTGCAGAATATCTGGGGATCCGACGTGTATGTGCTCGCACGTACCGTTGACGTTCACATCCGGAAAGTGCGCGAAAAGATCGGAGATGATTATATTACCACTGTAAAAGGAGTGGGGTATAAGTTCAATCTCAACTAAACACAATGGTTTATAGCGCCCGAACGCTTGCGCTCCTCCTGGGAGTGTCGATCGCTATTATTACGGGTTTATTTCTTTCGCTGCTCGACAGCGTAAGCGGTACCGAGCTGGCCGTTGCTGCGTTGATCAGTTTTGCCGCATCCTACCTTTTATGTTTCGTTACCTTCGAATTCCTCTTCTTTCGCGAGATCACCAAGATCTATAAGATGATGGAGAAGCTTCGCCGCAAGGAGCTATCAGGTATCGACGATGAAAAGACTTCCGGGAAATCAAATCCATTCGGAAAGATCAACGACGAGATCCATACGTTCGCAACACTGAAGCAAAAAGAGATCGATGAACTTATTAAGCTCGAGAACTTTCGCCGCGAATTTGTTGCCGACGTATCCCATGAATTGAAGACTCCGATTTTTGCCGCGCAGGGTTTTGTTCATACACTACTCGACGGAGCTGTGAACGATAAAAATGTTCGTACAAGATTTTTAAAGAAGGCAGCGAAGAGTCTCGATGGTCTCGATGCACTGGTCCAGGATCTGTTAACGTTATCACAGATCGAAACGGGCGACATCAAAATGCATTTCGAGAATTTTGATCTCCGCCGTTTATGTGAAGATGTGCTGGACCAGTTTGAAGAAAAAGCCGAGAAGAAAAAGATCAAGCTTAAGCTCGGTGATGATCATAGCAGGATCATGGTGTATGCCGATAAGCAACGTATCTCGCAGGTGATCACAAACTTTGTTTCCAATGCGATCAACTATACGCCGGAGAATGGCTCCGTAGCTGTCGATTTTGAAGTCGGCAAGAAGAACGTAACGACGTTTGTGACAGATAATGGTGAGGGGATTCCGGAAGCTCATCTCGACCGGATCTTCGAAAGATTTTATCGTGTCGACAAGAGCAGGAGCCGTGAGAAAGGTGGCACTGGTTTAGGTCTCGCAATTGTCAAGCATATCCTGGAGGGGCATCATTCGAGGCCCGAGGTAACTTCCGAAGTAGGGAAGGGATCGACATTCAGCTTTAAGCTGCCGAGAGCAGAGTGAGGCATCGGACATTACTCATTAGACATTACTCATTATTCATTGTGGGAGATTGGGTATTTTTGCAGCCCGCATGAAGTCCAGGTTCGATTTTAAGGAGTCCATATTATTCGAGGATGCCGATTATGTCCTAATCAATAAGCCTCCGTTTGTCTCCACCCTGGAAGACAGGAATGATCCCGTGAACATTTTAAGGATAGCCAAAGACTTCATCGACGATGCCCAGGTGTGCCATCGCCTCGACAAGGATACCTCCGGCGTTCTGGCGATTGCCAAAAACCCGGAAGCCTACCGTCATCTTAGCATGCAGCTGGAGAACAGGGAGGTGACGAAGATATATCACGCGGTAGCGGAGGGCATTCACGATTTCAAAAACCAGGTGGTAAAAGCCTCGATTTTGAAGCAGAATGATGGTACGGTGAAGATCTCGAGGATGGGAAAGGATGCTACGACCACCTTTACCACCCTGAAAGTATTTGGCAATTTCACCCTGGTCGACTGCCGGCCGCTAACGGGCAGGATGCACCAGATCAGGATCCACCTGGCGACCCTCGGGGCGTCGATCGCGGGAGACCCTCTTTATGGCGGCCACCCGGTTTTCCTGTCAAAATTGAAAAGGGGATTCAACCTGAAAAAAGACACGGAGGAGGAGCCGCTGATGAAAAGAATGGCCCTTCATGCATTTTCTTTAGAATTTTTAGACCTGGCTGGAAAAAAGGTCAAGGTCGAGGCCCCTTACCCCAAGGATTTCAGGGTTTTAGTGAAACAATTAGAGGACAATGCCCGCTGATAATGGGTAGGGAGCGGGTTAGGTGGAGGTCAAAAAACCAAACCCCGTTTGGATATTTTATTTTTTGCGCCTACTTTTGTGTCCCTTTTTGAAGGGGTGAAAGCGCATTTTCAAAGTTTTTAACAGACAATAAAGTGGATCAGAACAGTTACAAGACAATCTTCATCAACGATGCGACAGCGCAGAAGGGATGGGTGATTGTTGACGCGAAAGACCAGGTTTTGGGCCGTGTTGCCAGCCAGGTAGCTAAAGTTTTGAGAGGAAAGCACAAAGCGAGCTATACTCCCAATACTGATATGGGCGACCATGTGATCGTTATCAATGCCGAGAAGGTAAGGATGACGGGCAAAAAATGGACGGACCGCGTAATTTTCAAATATTCGGGATATCCTGGTGGTCAGAAGCTGCATACTCCTGCATTGTGGCGCCAAAAGAGCCCTGAGAGACTGATCGAACACTCAGTTCGCGGCATGCTCCCTAAAAACAGTATGGGCCGTCAGTTGTTCCGTAGCCTGCACGTATATGCCGGCACTGAGCATCCCCACGAAGCACAACAACCAAAAGAAATAAAATTCTGATAGATGGAAATAATTAAGACCATTGGTAGAAGGAAGACCTCGATTGCCCGTGTGTATTTGCAACCGGGAAAAGGTCAGATCACAGTAAACGACCGTGATCTCAACAATTATTTCAGCTCAGAAATCCTTGTAACAACCGTTAAGCAAGCCCTTGCTATCTCAAAACAGGAAGGGAACTACGATGTTAACGTGAATGTTGAAGGCGGTGGCGTTAAAGGTCAGGCAGAAGCTATCCGCATGGGTATTGCCCGCGCGATGGTGAAAATAAACGCTGAATTCAAGTCACCTCTTCGTAAGGAAGGTCTTGTGACTCGCGATTCACGCATGGTTGAACGTAAGAAGCCAGGTCGCAGAAAGGCGAGAAGGAAGTTCCAGTTCAGCAAGCGTTAATATCAACTTAGGATACAAAGAATCATGGCAGATAAATTGACAACACAGGATTTGATGGATGCAGGCGTTCACTTCGGGCACTTAACCCGCAAGTGGAACCCAAGGATGGCAGAGTACATCTTCATGGAGAACAACGGCATCCACATCATCGACCTGAACAAGACGCTCCACAACCTCCAGGAAGCAGCGTTTGCTCTGAAGAACATCGTGCGCTCTGGTCGTAAGATCATGTTCGTAGCTACTAAAAAGCAGGCTAAGGACATCATCACAGAAGAAGCAACACGCCTCAACATGCCTTACGTAACTGAGCGCTGGTTGGGTGGTATGCTTACCAACTTCGCTACGATCCGTAAGTCACTCAAGCGTCTTCAGACTATCGAAAAGATGATGAAGGACGAGACAGTTGAGAACCTCACCAAGAAAGAGAAACTCATGCTGACTCGCGAGAAAGCGAAACTTACCAAGCAATTGGGTGGTATCGCGGAGCTCAACCGTCTTCCTGCTGCATTGTTCGTTATCGACGTTAAGCGTGAACATATCGCTGTTAAAGAAGCTCAGAAGCTGAACATCCCCGTTTTCGCAATGGTGGATACAAACTCAGATCCTTCTGACATCGATTTCCCGATCCCTGCTAACGACGACGCATTCAAGTCTATCTCTATCGTAACCAAATACGTGGGTAAGTCTATCGAAGAAGGTTTGATGGAACGTAAGAAAGACAAAGAAGAGCAAGGTCAGAAGAAGGACGAAGAAGAGAAAAGAAGAATAGACGAGCATCAGGAAGCCTGATCCGCGTGACCATTTGATAAAGTATTCAATACGTAAAAAACATCGGTCACAAGCCGGTGTTTTTTAATTTTAAGATTTAATAGAAACAAGAATTAACATGGCTGAAATTACTGCACAAGATGTAAACAAGCTCCGTTCTATGACAGGAGCTGGTATGATGGATTGCAAGAAAGCTCTCACTGAAGCTGGTGGCGACTTCGAAAAGGCAATCGAGATCCTTCGTAAGAAAGGACAAAAAGTGTCTGCTTCCCGTTCAGATAAAGACGCGAAGGAAGGATCTGTGTTTGTAAAGACTTCAACTGATAATAAAGAAGCTGTGCTTATCGCTCTTAACTGCGAGACAGACTTCGTTGCGAAGAATGAAGAATTCCAGGCTCTCGGTAAATTGATCGCAGAAACAGCGTTCAACAAGAAGTCTGCAACCAAAGAAGCATTGCTTGCAGAAAGCGCCGGTTCACTTACCATCAACGATAAGATCACTGAGCTTGTTGGTAAGATCGGTGAGAAGATCGAGATCAAAGAATACGTACGCATGACCGGAGAAGCAGTTGTTCCTTATATCCACGCCGGCAGCAAACTCGGTGTTCTTGTTTCTTTGAAAGGCGTGAATGGTAAGGATGTTACCGACGCTGGTAAAGATGTTGGTATGCAGATCGCTGCGATGAACCCTGTTGCCGTAGATGAGAAATCTGTTGATCAGACTGTGATTGCAAAAGAACTCGAGATCGCTAAAGCACAGATCCTTGCCGAAGGTAAGCCTGAGAATATGGTTGAGAAGATCGCCCAGGGAAAACTCAATAAGTTCTTCAAAGAGAATACTCTTGTGCACCAGATCTTTGTGAAAGACAACTCGAAGACCATCGCTCAATATCTTGACAGTGTGTCGAAAGGACTTGCTGTGGTTGATTTCAAGAGGGTAGCTATCGCTTAAGTCAGAATTCGGCAGTCAGAAAATAGAATTCAGAATGAAAGGGAGTCATACGACTCCCTTTTTTATTGAGAAAATGTGGAAATTGGGGAGACAGTATCAGTTCACCCCCATGAAACCTTTTTCAAAATGATCACATACACCGTCGAGAAAGACCTTGGAGCCGAAGAATTCAAATCGGTATTGGTCCGTTCAACTCTTGGTGAACGCCGGCCAATTGACGACCAGGATAGACTTTCGAAGATGGTAAGCAACGCGAACATTATTGTTACAGCACGTGATAATGGTCGGTTGATTGGAGTTTCGAGGGCAATATCAGATTATGTATATTGCACCTACCTCTCAGATCTCGCAGTTGATGTTTCTTATCAGAAGGGAGGCATAGGCAAAGAACTTATTCGTAGAACGAAGTTGGAAGCGCCCAAAGCGAAGTTGATTTTGCTGGCTGCACCCGCGGCGCGTGAGTATTACCCGAAAATCGGCATGAAGGACTTTCCTTATTGCTTTATACTCGATGATATCTCGGAACTGAAATAACGCCTATGAAACGCTCTCTGGTCGGGTTGCTTTTAATCTTAGCATCACTGATATCCTATGGTCAGGCAAAATTGATTCAACGCGGACCGTTTAATGCAACGCGCTCGATGAGTTCGATCTACGGAAAGGATAATCGACTCTTTGCAACTTCTGTTGGCGGAATCTATTACACCGACGACCGGCAAATATGGAAACGTTCCCTTATCGCTTCATCATATGATGGAGAACTCATTAAAGATCGCGACGGAAAACTTTATTATAATGTGTCTACATTCTTATATGAATCTGTTGATAATGGTGAAACGTGGACAACGCCTTCGTTTTACCTGTTGGACGATGTAACCGGTGTGCCCAACTACAACATAAGAGAGAACATTCATTTTAGAATATCTAAAGACACGTTGTTCCTGGCAGGAAACGGTGGATTGGCTTACACAGTCAATGGTCAATTCCAGGGCGTAAGCCTTAACAGGTTTGCGGGTAAGAATATCCAGAACATTGAGGTCGATCGTAATCATATTGTTGCGGTGGAACTCACGGGAAAGATCCATGTCTCTTTGGATCGCGGTGTGAACTGGACGACAAGAGATCTGCCATTCGACGTGTATGGAGCCATGAAATTGACGCTGTCTGGTAACAATCTTTGGGTTTTTTCTTTCGGTGGGCTCTGGTATAGCGATGATTGGGGCGAAAACTGGACTAACAGGAGTGTTGGCATAACCGCCAATGTAGCAGGGCTCGCGTGGTCCAACGGCACTCTCTATGCTGTTGCAAACGGAATTTATTTCTTTTCAGAAGAAGACGACAAATGGATACTCACACGCGACGCCGACGCCGAAGGAGATGAATTCGTAACACTTGCTGTCGATGGTGACAATATTTTTGCAGGTGTTTTATCTAATGAAATGAGCCCCGGACATTTAATCGAGAGTTCTTCCGGTGGGGATTCATGGGATGAAATTCCTTTTTCAGGATTTGTTGGCGAGGTCATAGCCAATCTTGCGATCGATGATGATGATAATATTTATGCAACAAGTTTTTTGTCAACCTACAAAAAGGCAAAAAATGCATCTGTTTTCGAACGATTTTTGCCGCACGCAACGGGTTCAATGCTACTTGACGGCGATGATCTTTATATATCCCGCGGAGAGTATCAACACAACGGTATTGTTTCGAAATATGATAAGAACTCCGGTGTGAAGGTCTCGGACATTGAAGTAGACAACGAATACTCCATCACCGCAATTATCAAAGAAGGAGATGATCTGTTCGTAAACGTTGCTAATCGTAAGATTGTTCGTATCCGCAGTAGTGGGGATGTAGAAGATTTCGGCGCTGGTGTCGTCGATAATAATGATTACGTGGTGTCGCTAACAAGTTCTTCCGGAACACTATATGCTTTGTCGAACGGAAAACTCGTTAAGACTGGTTCCGATGCAGCAAACTGGCAAGAGGTTGACGCAGGTGCAACTGCGAATACATTAATGTGTGTTTATACCCATGGTAGCACGGTCGTCCTAAGTTGTGCAACAGATTTCAATACGGGGATCAATAACAGCCGGATCTCGCACGACAATGGGGCCACATGGAGCCGGATGAAGGTGCTCAATTACATGATGCAGATCGTTTACAAGGATGGCGTTTACTACGGTGCCGGATACAATAACACATTCGCCTCGTATGACGACGGTAATACATGGCAGAGTAAGCCTATGGGCATGTTTTTACCTATCTCCATTCTTCCGACGCAAGATTCTGTTTACGTTGGAACGCAAGGTAACTCCATCTTTTCCTATAAGAATTTAAAATTGCAGAGTATCGACTTTCCGCAGATCGCGGATAAGACAATGGGTGACGCGCCTTTTACCCTGCAGGCGACAACCAGTGAAAACTTGCCTGTTGCATTCACCACTGCGTCATGGCTCTCCGAGCAGATCTCAATATCTGGAAACACGGTTACTCTGCTCGCGCCTGGCCGTGTATTTGTAACCGCCAGCCAGGGCGGCAATTCCACCGTAGATGAAGCAACGCCCGTCGACGTGGGTTTCTGTATCAATCCTGCGAAGCCAACGATATCAGCAAGCGAAATAACGGAGACCTCCGTGAAATTGAAAAGTAGTGCTGACGATTTAGCTAACCAGTGGTTCCTCAATGGTGAGCCAATTCCGGATTTTCAGTCACCGTCCTATACGGCAACTCAGGAGGGCGTTTACACTGTACTTGCTTTCAGGGACGACTGTAAAAGTGTTAAGTCGGAAGAATTTACGTTCCCGATCCCTGCGGAGCCTGTTACTGGTCTCGAAGAATCAATTGATGTTCAGATCAGGGTCTATCCAAATCCGGCCACCAGCGAGATCGCTGTCCAGTTGCCTTCCGAAAGCAGAATTCAGCTTATAGATATGCTTGGGGTTTCAATAGAAAACCGCACATCAAATGCTACAGGAACTGAGGTATTCAATGTGCGGTCTTTATCAAAAGGTGTTTATTTATTTCGGATAAACACGAACGGAAAAGTTGTTACTAAAAGATTTTTGAAACAATAACTCTGAAGTTTTATTTCTTGCGGTCAATCTTGGGTTTTTCTGACAACTGTTTTACAAGCTGATATAGAAACTCCTGTCCTTCATAAAACGATTTCACGCCTATTCGTTCATCACGGCCATGAGCGCGAACATCAGTGATATCGGCAAACAACCCCGACACGCCATAAGTCGGAATACCTGCATTTCTTAAATGCGCTCCGTCGGTTGCGCCTGTCGACATTGTCGGAACCACCGGAACGTTGAACATTTGCTTTGTGATCTTCTCGATAGGACCGAACACTTCTGCATCGAGTGGCGAGGGAGGGCTCATATTGGCGACATTCTTTTCTTTTACAGAGACACCATTGTCGGCGAAGACGTCGATCAGCATCTGTTTGATCTTAGCCGGATCTTCACCGGGAAGAATGCGACAGTTCACGGTAGCTGTTGCCGTCTGCGGAAGTGCATTCTCTGCGTGACCACCACTTATCATGGTTGCCACACAAGTCGTTCGGAGCATGGCATTATAGTTGGGATATACGGAAAGACGTTTGATCGCTTCAGGATCAGGACTCGCAGAAACGATCGATTTCATATCGGCAGCAAGCTGACCTGTTTCAATGCTCGATGAACGTTCGAAGTAAGCGCGGGTTCCATCGTTGAGATTAACCGGAAAGTCGAATTTCGAAAGATTATCGAGTGCTTTGGCGAGGCGATAGATCGCGTTGTCTTTTCTTGGCTGGGAGCTGTGTCCACCGCGATTTTTCACCTCAAGAATATAGGTCTGGAAAACTTTCTCGCTTAACTGGACGGCATTGAGTGTTTTCTTTCCGTCGATCTCCTGCCCGCCGCCTCCTTCATTCAATGCATATTGTGCATCGATAAGATCTTTATGATTCTGCAACAACCATTTCACTCCATTCGAATCGCCGCCTTCTTCATCATCCGTTAATGCAATGATAATATCCCTGTCGGGAGTGAATTTTTCCTTCTTCATCCGGATCATATTTGCAATGAATATGGCGGCCATCGCTTTGTCATCACGTGAACCGCGGGCGTAATAGAATCCGTCGATCTCTTCGAACTTGAATGGATCAGTCGTCCAGTCTTCGCGTAGTGCTTCGACCACATCGAGGTGAGCCAGGAGCAACAGCGGTTTTCTTTTACCGGATCCTTTCATTCTTGCAACAAGATTTCCGCTTCTGTCGTTGGGTCCTCCAATAAATATATCCTGGTCGGTGAAGCCGGCAGCTTTGAGGCGTTTCGCCATTGCTTCGGCAGCAACGGTTGTGCTTCCCGTGGAATTGGTCGTGTTTATCTCGATCAGTTCCTTGAAGATGTCGCGTGTGAGTGCCTGGTCTGGCTGGGCTTTTGCAAAAAAGCAAACAAAACCCAATAGGGGTAGGAGTAGGTAAGGTTTCATATATAGTCAAATAACAAAAAAATCTGATATTTTTGCGCTCCCCTCATGGAATCCGGCAACAATCAAAGCATATTCTCCCTCCTTAAGCAGGCGATCCTTGGCACTGAGCTGAACTTTACGGAGGGCAGTATCAACCGTGCTATATTCCTGTTATCCGTTCCCATGATCATAGAGATGGGGATGGAATCGGTATTCGCTGTTGTCGATATTTATTTCGTAAGCAGGCTTCACGATAACAATGCAGTTACTGCGGTGGGTCTTACGGAGTTGGCACTCACCATCATTTATTCCATAGCCATGGGCGTGAGCATGGGTGCTACGGCCCTTGTGTCGCGAAGAGTAGGTGAAAAGGATCAAAAGGGTGCATCGATTGCGGGAGTGCAGGCGATCTATATCGGTCTGTTCTTCGCGGCCATCTTCACAGTTGTTGGTATTATCTGGGCCGGCGATGTTCTCCGTTTAATGGGCGGTGAGGAAGGTGTCATTCAAACGGGTTCCGGTTACACACGATGGATGTTGTGTGGTAACGTGGTCATCATGATGTTGTTCCTGATCAACGGAATTTTCAGGGGCGCCGGGAATGCATCCATTGCAATGAAATCGCTCGTTCTCGCGAATCTTACGAATATCGTTCTCGATCCAATATTCATTTTCGGCCTCGGACCGATACCTGCAATGGGAGTAACCGGCGCGGGCGTTGCAACAACTACAGGCCGCGGCATAGGCGTGTTACTCCAATTGTATTACCTGTTCTTCGGCAAGAGCATCGTAAAGATCAATGCGAAGAATATGCCATTGAAATGGGATATCGTGTGGACGATGCTCAAAGTTTCTGCGGGTGCTACCGGGCAGTTCCTTATATCGTCTGCAAGCTGGATGGTGCTGGGAAGGATCATCTCGAAGTTCGGGACCACCGCCGTTGCCGGTTATACATTCGCCGTGCGCGTGATGATATTCACGTTGCTTCCTTCATGGGGTATGGCTAATGCTGCAGCTACATTGGTCGGACAAAATCTTGGTGCCGGTAAACCGGAAAGAGCCGAAGCGTCGGTGTGGAAAGCCGGTATCTATAATATGATCTTCCTTGGACTCGTGATGGCGCTGTTCTTACTGAAAGCAGAATCTATATTGAGAATATTTACGGAAGACGAGGCGGTTGTTACCTATGGAAAAGAAGCGCTGCAAGTCGTTGCCCTGGGCTACATCTTTTATGGATATGGAATGGTCGTGAACCAGTCGTTCAACGGTTCAGGCGATACCGTTACGCCGACGTATATCGCACTTTTCGGATTCTGGTTTTTCCAGATCCCGCTGGCATATGTGCTTGCATTGCATACGGGATTGGAAACGAAAGGAGTTTACGCTGCGATTGCAATCGCTGAGACGGCAATGGCCATCGCTGGAATAATGATCTTCAGAAAAGGAAAATGGAAAACCATCAAGATCTAGTTGTTGGTTATTGGTCGATGGCTGTTGGTTATTAGTTCCCGTTATTAGTTTTCAGTTACCAACAACCAACAACCAACAACCCTCTACGGTTCTCTTTTCTTAAAGGCCGCTTTCACAGTCTTTTCTAGTTCTTCGCCGGCTTTTTTCAACCCGACTTCAACCTCTTTCCATCTTTCTTTATTCTGCGCTTCCTTTTTGAAACGCTCGGCGGAAACTTTAAGCTCTTCGTATTTTTTCTGCATATCCACATCCATGCGCTTTCCGGCCTCCTTCAGTTCGTCCATGAACTGGTCCATTTTTTTGCCGAAATCTTCGAAGAATGTGCTGCTTTTTCCTCCTTTATTTTCTTCCATGACGGGTTATTTTTATTCAATTTACGAATGCAAATCGAATAAATATGTCGGAAGAAAAAGATCCATTTGATCGCATAAAATTCCTGCTGGAAAGCAAATCTACCGCAAAGCAGATCACCTATAAGAATCTGCTGGCTGCGTTCAACTCCCTTCGGAAGGAAGCTAACCGGATTGCGACAGATCTCACGGCCAAAGCCAGGCCGCACGACGAAGACGTCACCATTCACTTCAGGGATGTGAACGAGCACGAGTTCGAAGTGAAGCTTGCGGGTGATCTCCTGTCGTTCGTACTACACACCAATATCGTGACGTTCGATCCAAACAGCGAGGTCATGAAAGATCCCTATATCAAGAAGGATTTTGTGAACCGGTATTTTGGGCAGATCATGATCTACAACTTCATGGCGGATTCTTTGAAGTTCAACCGTGTGAACGACCCGGGGTATCTCCTTGTGAGATTGCTCATAAACCACGAAGGTCGTTACGTCGTGGAAGGCGACGGCAATCTTGCTTCCCTCGCGGGGAAAATTTCTGCAGACCCGATCACCGAGCAGGAGCTGACGATTTTAGTGAAGCTTGCGATGACTTTGGCCATCGAAAACGATTTAATGGCCCCTGCGTTCCCCGATGTGCGATTTATTACCGTCTTCCAGAAAATGGAAAAAACTCAGGAGCTTGGCGCCGGACAGAAAATTGGATTCCAGATGAGCTATCAGAACGATGTTACGGCAACAAAATAGTACCTTTGGAGTCGATTAAGCTTACCCTCTTGAAAAAGACGCTTTTCTTTCTCATCATCGTTGTATTGGCTTCCTGTGCTTCCCATAAGCACAAACCGCATGGAAAACTAAAGCCGGGCAAACCGATTCCCTGTCCGATAAAAGATTGCTGATCGCTATGAAGCGGATCACTATTGCAATCGACGGATACTCGGCTTGTGGTAAAAGCACGACAGCCAAACGCGTGGCCGAAATTCTCGGCTACCGTTATATCGATACTGGCGCGATGTATCGTGCAGTTACTTTATACTTCCTGGAGAACCATATTTCTCTGACTAACCCGAAGGAAATTGCGAAAGCGCTCGAACAGATACGTATCACCTTTCAACTGAATGCAAAAGGAACATCCGATACTTTTCTCAATGGATTGAACGTGGAACGCAGCATTCGTGAAATGAGAATTTCAGAGAACGTTAGTCCCGTCAGTACCATCAAAGAAGTGCGCTTCGCGATGGTCGATCAGCAGAGAAAATTAGGGAAGCACAAAGGAGTTGTCCTCGATGGTCGCGATATCGGCACCGTTGTATTCCCGGATGCAGAGCTCAAGCTTTTTCTTACAGCCGATATCTACGTGAGAGCATATCGCCGTCAGCAGGAGCTTCTCTCGAAAGGAGAGATGGTCGGTATTGAAGCCATCGTCGAGAATTTAAAAACCCGTGATAAGATCGATAGCACAAGAGCAGAAAGCCCGCTGAAGAAAGCCGACGAAGCGATCGAAATAGACACGACATATGTTACTATCGATGAACAGGTAGATGAAGTGATCCAGCTTGCCTTCGGTAGAATTTTGACACCCAATTCATGAAACAGTTTCTCCGCAGGATCTTCCGGTATTTTTTGGGAGGTATGTTATTCATAGTACCGATCGTTGCTACGGCATATTTCATCGTTACTTCCCTTCTCTGGCTCGACAACCTTCTTCAACTCCCTTATCGCGGAATGGGTGTCGCGATCATCGTCGTATCCATCACCCTCATCGGGTATGTTACCTCGATCATCTTCTTCAAGACAGCGACAGACTGGTTCGATCATCTCGTGAACAAGATCCCTTTCGTAAAGCTGATCTATTCGTCGATCAAGGATATTCTCTCGGCTTTCGTTGGCGACAAAAAGACCTTCAATAAGCCTGTGCTCGTGACCATCAATAAAGACAATCAGCTTTACCGGATCGGGTTCATTACCCAGAACGATCTTTCCGACCTGGGATTGAAAGACATGGTTGTTGTTTACTTTCCCCAGTCGTACGCGGTTGCGGGAGATCATTATGTTGTGCCTAAAGACAACGTGCGGCCGTTGAATGTTCCCGGTACTGTGGCAATGAAGTTTATCGTTTCTGGTGGCGTCTCTGGATTTAAGGAATCTTGAAAGGCTTCGGTAAATATATACTGATCGTCATCGCGTTGTTCATCTTCCTGATCAACCTGTATGTGGATGTTGAAGAACATGCAACAGAAGACAAAGCTGCCGGTTCAAACATGGTCGAATGCGAAGATCTTTCATGGCCCGACTCTATCGGCGGCCGCGTAACTCATGGACGTTCGTGGATCGAATACATGAACAACACCGGTTTCTGTTCCCGGTACGATATCACTTTCGAGGAAGTGGACGATGCCGAGTATAACCGCAACAATATCAACGTCGAATACTGGACGGACGATGCCGACTACTGGCGCCAGGTATATGCTCAACTCTACGGCGACAACAAAGACCATCTCCAATCGTTACAGGATTCATTGTTGTCGATAAGAGAACAATACCAGATGGACCGCGATGAGTTTGCGAGAATGGTGGTCGCCTTCGTCCAGGACATTCCTTATGAATATGTTCTTGCAGAAGATTGTAACGGTGCCGAAACAGCACCATGTAACGGCAACGTTTCACTGGGAATCTATTCGCCTGTAGAGTTCGTTGGAAGAATGCATGGTGATTGCGACACACGGACGGTATTACTCTACACGTTGCTAAGGAATTTCGGATATGAACCGTTGATACTAAACAGCCATGAATATCTGCATTCAATACTCGCATTGGATGTGGCATCATCGGGCGATGATTTTGAATACAGAGGAAAGCGATACGCCTATTGGGAGACGACGAATGTGGGGTGGCTGGCGGGAATGCTTCCACCCGATATGAATAACAAAGACTACTGGTCCGTAGCACTCGACTATGAATTCTAAAATCACTCTTCTCGCGATCATTGAGATCCTCTCGTCGATCAGTATCGGCGTGTTCATCCTCGCTCTCACGTATCAATTGCTGAAATACATCGGCCGCAAGCGCTTCGATATCCATGTCTCCAATCTAGCAACGAGTATTTTTGTTGCCAGCGTATTGTTCTCGGTCGGTTATATGGTCAGCGCGGTGATCGACCCGCTCTCGTCTTTGTTCCGGCTGCTGGCCGCTAAAGACAATAACGTGATGTCGCTCGCACTATCGTTCGTCGGCACAGGGGCATTTTACATCGCTGTGGCTTTTGTAGCCGGTGTTATCGTTTGCCTCCTGGGCGTTATCCTCTATACATCGATTACCCCGCTCGATGAGTTCGCAGAATTGAGGAATAACAACGTGGGTGTAGCCCTGATCGTGGGCACTATTACGATCACCCTCGCACTTCTGACCCGCGACGGCGTTTCGTTGCTGATCGAATCTTTTATTCCTTATCCGGAGCAATTTCCAAAGTAACCGAGGTTATTTGGCCGCCTGTCAGTATATTTGGCCGTCTATTTTCGGTTATGATCATCTATGGTACTAGAGCCACCCCGCTCAAGTCATTACAGCTGTTGAACGAAGTATGTTCGAATTGTAATACAAAGGGGTCTATCGTCCTGGGCGTCTATAGTAAATTCGCTCATATTTTCTGGGTGCCCACATTCCCTGTCGGCAGAATCGGGATCTCCACATGCGCCCATTGTCGCCAAACGCTCGTAAAAAAGGACATGCCCTCGTTCCTTAAGCTTCAGTACGAACAGGTCGAAGCGCAAACAAAGGTGCCTTTTTGGACATGGACCGGCCTCGCCCTGATAGCCGTCGTGATCGGAATGTCTGTCTTGAGCGCGAACGCCGCAAAGAAGAGGGAAAATGTCTATATCAATGCACCGGCTGTGGGTGATTTCTACAGGTTCAAAACTGACGATGGCGCTTTCTCTATGATGAAGGTTGTTGCGGTAAGGACTGATAGCATCGTCGTCCAATACAACGACTATCAAACGGATAAAAAGAGCGGGATCGATCAACTGAAGGAAAAACCTTTCGGTGATGCGATGTATTTATTGAGCAAAGGCGAGATCGTTGATATGTATAAATCCGGAACGATCTATGCAGTCGACCGCTAATAAGCATGTGTTTTTCCAGAACATCTGGGGCGTGTTAGACCGGACCTGGATAGGATTTTTCTTTACGCTGAGAGGAATGCTTTTCCTCATGATCTTTGTGTTGCTGGTTGTCGTTTCTGCGGCGCTGCAAAGTCATAGCAACAACAATTTACTGAGTGATCCAAAAAAAGGAGACCTGTACATCACGATAAGCGGCGATAACTATTCGGCATTCAAGATCGCGTCGGTTCGTGGCGATAGTCTGCTCGTGGAAATCGGGCTGTTTTCGCGATATAAATCAAGACCCATCGGCCCGCTTTACGATGATGAAAAGTTTGCACCCGGAGTCTGGAAAACGCGCGATGAAGTCCAGCAGATGTACGACACCAACGTTGTCGAGATTATCCGATAAACGAGATCTAGTTACATAAAAAAAGAGCCCGGTAACCAGGGCTCTTTTCATTTGCAGTTACGTACTGTCGTTTATTTCTTTCCACCACCGATGAAGAATCCGATCCGGATACCGAGGTAGTTGTTCTTCGAATCGATCTTAGCTGTTGTCAGAGTTCCGTTGTTGTCAACCTGAACAGAGTTTGTTGAAGACCCGATGATGTTATATTCAAGGTTCATTGTGAAGTGGCCTGCATCAAAACCAACACGTGGATAGAAGCCGAATTTTGTGCCACCCGATACAGCGTCTGACTGATTGTTTACTTGTGTATTGCCGTTACCGAAGCCAGACACACTAGCGGAAGCTAAATTGTAAATACCGAATCCGAGACCTGCGTAAGGACGGAAGCCTGAATCACGGAAGTACCACTGACCGTTTACAGTGTAAGATCCGGCAGCCGATACCTTGCCATCATAAGAATAAGTCTGTCCGTTTGAAGTATACGACGCAGCGCGAGCCATAACAGCCCATTCCAGCTTAAGGCCAACTGCAAGCTTATCCATCACCCTGTAAGAAGGTTCGAGATAAAAGAGCACTCCGGCTTTAGCACCTTTACCGGCAGGTGATGCATAACCAAGACCAAGGCCAACGCGAAATGGCTTATAGTCCTGGGCGTGTACTGCGGCCACACTGGCGACAGCAAAAAATACAACGAGGAGTAATTGTTTTTTCATAGAGGGATAGAGTTTGTGTTTTGGTAACATAGTTATCCAAAATGCGCTTGCGGTTCAACCCGGAATGAGTAGTCGGACAGCCGTTAACAAACTCTTGATGCGAGGATTGCGCTTAGGAAATTACCCCTGAACCGATCAATTCATCGTTTTCGTACCAAGCAACAAACTGACCAGGGGTCACGCCACGTTGCGGCCGGTTAAAAATGATATAGAGCGCATCGTCTTTTTGATGTAGAACGCATTTTTCCAATGGCTGGCGATACCTGATGCGTGCTAGATATTCTTTCGATTCGCCAGGCCTCAATTGCGCGTCTGGGCGTACCCAATGAGTATCTGGGCTGGGGACAGCAAGACCTTTTCTGTAAAGCCCGGGATGATCTTCTCCCTGGCCTGTGTAAATAATATTTTTATCTGTATCAGTTCCGATCACAAACAACGGTTTTTCAAAACCGCCGAGATTCAATCCGCGACGTTGACCGATGGTATAAAAATGAGCGCCGTTGTGATCGCCAACCACTTCGCCTAATTCGGGTGACAGGTGATAAGCTTCAGACAATCCGATAAGATCATCTTCCGCAAAACCGTTTTTAAATGCGTTGGCGGCAGCAGGTATTTCAACAACTTTTCCTTTCCGGGGTTGAAGCCTCTGTTGTAAAAATTCAGGAAGATGTACTTTACCCACGAAGCATAAACCTTGCGAATCTTTCTTTTCGGCTGTTGCGAGCCCGGCTTCTTTTGCGATCGCACGAACTTCTGACTTCAGCAATTCACCAATGGGAAACAATGCTTTTGCAAGTTGTTCCTGTTTCAACTGGCAAAGAAAATAGCTTTGATCCTTGTTTGGATCTTTTCCCGCCAGAAGGCGATAAACTGTTTTTCCATCGACAGTCGTTTCACTTTTGCGGGCGTAATGCCCGGTTGCCACGAAATCGGCGCCGAGCTTGAGAGCTGTATTTAAAAAGATATCGAACTTGATCTCGCGATTACAAAGAACATCAGGATTCGGTGTCCGTCCGGCCTGGTATTCGGCAAACATATAATCAACGATACGCTCTTTGTATTCTTTGCTGAGATCGATCGCCTGGAATGGGATGCCGAGATGTTGCGCGACAATCATCGCGTCGTTGCTATCGTCGAGCCAAGGACATTCGTTGCTGATGGTAACGGTGTCGTCGTGCCAGTTCTTCATGAACATGCCGATCACCTCGTAGCCCTGCTGTTGCAGCAAGTACGCGGTTACAGATGAATCGACACCTCCCGATAATCCAACGACAACTCTCTTCTTCATATTACCGAACACTGAATACCATTTACTGTTTACCGTTTACTGTTTACTGTTTACTGTTTACTTTTCGGCCAACAACTCATTGACCAACTGATTGAATCGTTCCTGGAAACGCTCGTAGTACACTCCTGTACCCGGCCCTTCGAATCCTGTGTGAATGTGTTTCACCTTTCCATCCCGTCCCACAAAGATAGTAGTTGGGAACGCGAGTATTTGATTGAGTGCAGGCAGTGTTTTCGAAGCTTTATCTTTATCATTTACGCCGGCAATGACGAAATCGTAGGGGACCTTGAATTTTTCTTTCATTTTTTCGATACGTGCCTTCGCGTAATCGAAATCATCTTTTCGCTCGTAAGCGAGACCAAGTATTTCCACACCACGATCTTTGTTGGCATTATACCATGGCACAAGGAACTTCGTTTCATCCATGCAGTTCGGACACCACGTTCCGAAGATCTGCAAGATCACGACCTTGTTTTTGAAACGTTCATCGCTCAGCGATATCTTATTCTTATTGAGATCAGGAAAACTGAATTCAAGTTTTTCGTAACCAGGCTTTAAGTAGGTAAGCGCTTCTGCATCGGGCATCGTTGCATTGTCATTCCTGACAGCAGCCCACGTTTCACGTCCCGACTTACCGGAATAATAATCACCTTTCAGGCTGTCGCCCTCGAAGGCGGCAATGAATAAATATGCATGGTTGCCGTCGAAAGCACTCAGTTTTAATTTACCATCAACAACGTTGCCGTCGAGATAACGATAGTCGCCTGTTGTTGTGAGGAAAGAGCCGGTTACGTGATTGCCTTTTTGTTCGAAGACTCCCACGGATGGATAAAATTCTTTGTCAGTTTTGAAAGTCACCTGGTATTTGCCTGCGAAGTTTGGTTGTGCTTCGGGCGCGTCTGGTACAAAGCGAAATGTTTCGCCGAAGACGGCAGTGAAAGGTATGTTCGCCTGTGGCGCGTAATATTTTACGAATGTCCCATCCAGTTTGTCGCCATTGATCTTAGCCTTCAGTGACGCATCGAAGATGTGAAGTTTCATTTCAACGGTATCGCCGGTGATGGTGATCTCGTCAAGAAGAATTTCTTCACCGGCGTTCCGGATCCAGGCTTTATATGTGCCGCTATCGTTCGCAACGCGGAAAGTGAAAGGAAGCTCCTGGTCCTGCATGTGCAGGATGCCCCGCCACATTCCGGCTTTGAGTCCGACCGTTTCGGATTTTGGAGCGCAGGAAATCGCGAAAAACATCAGGAGAAACAGGGAGAAACGCATGAATAGGCCGTTTTGAAGACTTTAAAACGCAAAAATGCGATAAAAAAGTTTCTAGTTTAGAGGCTATGTTTCAAAGTCTTAAGGTTCTCGAGCTCGCTTCAGTTTTGGCAGGTCCATCTGTCGGCCAGTTTTTTGCAGAGCTGGGCGCCGATGTTATCAAAGTCGAGAATATCCTGAACGGCGGTGACGTAACGCGCACATGGAAATCCGCCACTGAAAAGACAGATGATCGCTCCGCATATTTTTCATCGGTCAATTGGGGAAAGCGTTCATTGGCTATCGATCTCACGACGGAGGCTGGCCGCGACATCATTCATAAATTGGTCCTGAACACCGACATCGTTATCGCGAGTTACAAACCCGGTGATGATCAGAAACTGAAAGTATCGTACGAAGATCTTTCTTCGATCAACGACAATATTATTTATGGGAGAATAAGCGGTTACGGACCATTGAACGATCGCGTGGGTTATGATGCAGTGTTACAGGCAGAGTCCGGGTTCATGCACATCAATGGTGAAGAAGGCGGTCCACCGGTAAAAATGCCGGTTGCATTGATCGACGTTCTTGCGGCGCATCAATTGAAAGAAGGTTTGCTGGTGGCATTATTAAAACGTCACCAAACGGGAGAAGGAAGTTTAGTAGATGTGTCTTTGATACAGTCTGCTGTTGCATCGCTGGTGAACCAGGCTTCGAATTGGCTGGTGGGAGGGACTGTGCCGGAGAGAATCGGATCACTTCATCCGAATATAGCTCCCTATGGTGAATGGTTTGAAACACGCGATGGCAAGAAAATTTTACTGGCAATAGGAAGCGACAGACAGTTTAAGGACCTGTGTGATCTTTTAGGGATAGAAAATAAATGGAAGACGAATATTGAACGCGTGAAGAACAGGAGAGAGATTGAAAGCCTGATCTCGGCAAAGATCAGATCTTATACGCTGACCGATATATCGAAAGAGATCAACCGCCTGAAAATTCCGGCGGGAGCTATCCAGAATATAAAAGAAGTCTTCGACATGCCTGAAGCCAAAGAACTTCTTTTGGGGTCTGGTGGATTAAGAGGAGTGAGAAGCTTTGTTGCAAACTCAAAAACTCCAAACTCTAAACTTTTACAGCCTCCGCATCTTGGCCAGCATAACGACGAGATACTAAGAAGCCTGCGATAGCACCACACACTATTTCAGTGATCAACCAGGTGATCACGAAATTGTTCGGAGCTCCGCTAATCAATATACCTGATATTCGGCCGACGGTGAATCCGGCTGTATACAACACAATGAGTGTCAGGGCGGCAGACACATTTGCAAAGATCCCGTACACGCAAAACAATCCGAATACTAAATGCATTCCGCCATACACGGCGCGCATGGAGCTTTCGGCGCTGCTGTTGTCGAGCACAATGCCTACGTTGTTCATGACGGCCTGTGGATCGATCAGGGTTTCGATACCGGTTTTACAAAATGCCAATGCCATAAGGCCCAGAAAGATCTGTGTGATGCGTAAGGTTTTCATGGAGGATGTTTTTCGTGTTAAACGATACGTCGTTCATAAAGAAAGGATAGATTGCGACAGATGGGGGACATTTTACGACAATCGCTTTTCGCGCACATGCCGATCATCCGCGACATCGTGTATGGTGTGGCTGCAAGAGGTATAGGCATTCACGAGTTCTGTAAGAGGCTGAAGATCGACCCTGCGGATCTTAATGATTCGGAAAAGCGCGCTGACTTCGAAACATCTTGCAGGGCCTGGGAGCTTGCCGTTAAGATGACGGGCGATCCGCAACTTGGTTTGCACCTGGGTGAGACCACGAATCCGTCGATCATGGGCCTGGTGGGACTTCTCATGCAGAATAGCAGGACGTTGCTCGATGCATTCAGGCAGGTGAGTAAATACGGACGTATCGCGACGAATATGTTTACATACGAGATCGTCGAAACAAAAAACGAGGTTACCCTCAGGTACACGCCGGTTCCGATATGGAGACAACTATATCCGACTGGCGCTAGGCAGGCTGTGGACCAGGCGAAGGCGGGCACGCTCAATGTTTTCTATTTGCTGAGCGGCCGGCGGATTGAGCCGCAGGCTTCGGCTAAAGACCGGCTGGTATTTAAAAGAGAGCAACTTGACACTCCCGTCTTAAAGTATGACAGGTCACTTTTCAGGATTTTCGAGGAGATCGTCAGGAAAAAAGGACAAGAACCGACGGTTGCGGGCCAGATTAGAGATATGATCCTCAACGATTTCAAGGGACAGGTTCCTCCGGCGGAGATCATTGCTTCCCGCTTAAATATCACGGTCCGCACGCTTCAGCGCCGTCTTGAAGAGGAAAACACTACTTTTCGCCACATTTCCTTACAGATCACGAAAGAAATAGGGTCAAAACTTCTGAAATCAGGAAGTTATAAGGTTGCCGACGTAGCCAGGATCCTCGGTTATTCTTCTCCACGGGCCTTCCGAAGGGCTTTTAAAGCCTAGTTCACGCCACTTTTTCCCACTCAAATCTGGTTTTCCAGACAGTTTTTGCTGTCTCCGTGGACTTTTTTGGCTAAAAAGTTCAAAAAAATGTAAAAAAGTGGTGAGAAGTGGTGGAAAGTGGTGAGAAATTACATACGTTTGCTTAAGGAGAAAAAGACAACCACTACTGTCATGACTTTCTTCACCAGCGAGTATGAATGTAAGCTAGACGCCAAGGGCAGAATTGCTCTTCCGGCGAGGATCAAGTCCCAGCTTCCGGAAGGGGAGCAGGAGCTTGTGATTCGTCGTGGCTTTGAAGCGTGCCTCATTCTCTACCCGATGGTGGAGTTCAAAAAGGTTTTTTCTACGATTTCAGGTCTCAGCGAATTCAGCAAAGAGAACCGCGATTTCCAGCGGAGCTTTTTGTCGGGTGTGGTAACGGTAGAGCTCGATGGCAGCGGCCGTTTCCTGATCCCCAAGAACCTGCTTCAGTATGCATCCCTGGATAAGGATGCCTTGCTGGTAGGTACGGGAAGCAAAGTCGAGATCTGGGATCCTACCACCTACAGAAAAAACCTTATCAGCGACCCGGGTGACTTGTCTAAGCTCGCAGAGAAATATCTCAATCAGTAATTAATGGATCGAAGCCGAACTGCAGCATGTACCACAGACCAGTAATGTTGCGGGAGTGCCTCGAAGGCCTTGATATAAAAGAGGGCGGCACATACGTAGACGTGACGTTCGGAGGCGGAGGACATAGCCTCGCAATTTTAGAAAAACTCAAAGGCGGACGGTTGATCGCCTTCGACCAGGATGCAGACGCAGAAGCCGAAGCAACCAAGATCAACCATCGTTCTTTCACATTCTGCAAAGCCAACTTCAGGTTCATGAAACAACACCTGAAGTTGAACGGTGTAAAAAAAGTCGACGGCATTCTCGCCGACCTCGGTATCTCATCACACCAGATAGATTCGCCGCAACGCGGATTCTCTACCCGGTTCGATGGGCCACTCGATATGCGAATGGATCAATCGTCGAAGACCACAGCTTCGAAGATCATCAACGAGTTTCCTGAAGAGGAACTCCACAAGATCTTCGGGATGTATGGCGAGCTGAAAAACGCAAAGACAGTGGCAAGAGAGATTGCACGACTTCGCACCGTAAAACCTTTCGCAACAACAACCGACCTCAAAGCAGCTTTACAAAGTTTGGCTCCGCGAGGTAAGGAAAATAAATACTTCGCACAGGTGTTTCAGGCATTAAGATTAGTGGTGAATGAAGAATTGCGGGCGCTTGAAAATTTTTTGCACCAATGTGCAGAGGTAATGGCGAAAGATGGCAGACTGGTGGTGATGAGCTATCACTCACTGGAAGACAGGATGGTGAAAAATTTTATTAACACCGGGAAGATCTTCGGAGAGCTGGAAAAAGATTTCTACGGAAATCCGATCAGGCCCTTCGAAGCAGTGAATAGAAAAGTGATCGAAGCCGATGAGGCAGAGATAGAACAGAACAGCAGAGCGAGAAGTGCGAAGCTTAGAGTGGCAGTGAGGAATTAGTTGTTGGTTGTTAGTTACTGGTTATTAGTTATTGGTTGAGAGTATCCGCTTAACCATTATCTCTTAACCTCCGACGCAAAAGACTAACAACCAATAACCGACAACCAATAACTATTAGGTTATGACAATGGAAAACAAACTCAGGATCGAACCTGAGAAACACAACGAGATGCGAGTGAAACCGAAGCCTGCTTCCAGGGATGGCAAGGAAGGCGGCTCGAGCATTTTCTCCAGTATCGAAAAACGCCTGAAGCTTGAAACATATTTCGAAGCAGGATTTCCCGTGCAATACCTGCCGAAAATCCTCTTCATCGCGTTCCTGAGCCTCTTATATATCGGCAATACGCATCATGCAGACAAAACTGTTCGTGAGATCAACCGTGCTCAAAGCGAAGTTGAAGATCTCCGTGCGGACTATACAACGCTGAAAGCCGATATGATGTTCGCAAGCAAACAAAGCGAGGTTGCCCGTCGCGTGAAAGAGCTCGGACTGAAAGAAAGTCTCAATCCACCATATAAGATCGTCGTTGACGCCAGCGATTATTAATGAATATTAAGAAGTCGATATTGATTCGTGTTCGCATCGCCTTTTTAGGCGTTGTGATTTTTGCTTTATGCGTTGCCGCGAAGATCGGTCACATCCAGGTGATCGAAGGCGATAAGTGGAAAGCTATGGCCGACGATATCATGTTCGATTACAAGACAGTCAGGGCCACGCGCGGAAATATCTATTCCGATAACGGAAGTCTTCTCGCGACGTCTCTTCCATTCTATAAAGTTGCCATGGACCCCACCATAGCAAACAAAGAGGTTTTTGATCGCGACATCAACGAGCTGGCTACCAACCTTTCGAACTACTTCAGGGACCGGTCTGCTACAGACTATAAGCGAATGATCAAAGATGCCCGTGAATCGGGTAAACATTATATCACAATCAATCACAAGAGGATCAACTACCAGGTCAAGAAAGATATGACCGAGTGGCCGATCTTCCGTGAAGGACGATATAAAGGCGGCGTGATCTTCGAGAAAACGGATGTTCGCTACCGGCCATTCACCAATCTCAGTCAGCGTACCATCGGTTTCGTGAATGAGAATGGTACAGGCGCCGGCTTAGAGAAAAGCTTCGACGAAGCATTGGGTGGTCAGAATGGTGAGGCATTGTTTCAGAAGATCGCAGGTGGAACATGGAAGCCTGTGTTCGACGGAAATAACGTGAAAGCTATCGACGGAAACGATATCCAGACAACGATCGACATCAATCTCCAGGATGTTGCGGAGACTTCGCTACAAAGGCACATGGCATTACACGATGCGGACGCGGGAACCGTGGTGGTGATGGAAGTCAAGACCGGTCATATCAAGGCCATCTCAAATCTCACCCGTTCGGGCAAAGGCTCGTATACCGAAAAATTCAATCACGCTGTAGGTGGATCATTTGAACCCGGGTCTACTTTCAAGCTTGTATCAATGATGGCTTTGTTGGAGGATACTGACGTGGAGTTAACCGACAGTATCGCCACCGGCGACGGAGAGTACACTTTCTATCGTGACAAAGTCCGTGACCATGAAGAAGGTGGTTACGGCACAATTTCTGTTCGACGCGCCTTCGAGGTTTCGTCTAACATAGCCTTTGCAAAAATGGTGAACAAAAACTTCGGATTGAAACCGGACAACTTCCTCAAGCACGTTGATCAACTGCATTTGTCGAAGCCGCTCGGATTGCAGATCAACGGCGAGACAATTCCAAAGATCAAACGTCCGACGGACAAAGACTGGAGCGGCATCACGCTCCCGTGGATGGCCTATGGTTACGGATTCGAGATCAGTCCGCTGCATACCCTGACATTGTACAATGCCGTTGCCAATAACGGCGAGATGATCAAACCGATCTTTGTAACTGCGGTGCGCCAGGCAGACAATACTGTTAAAGAGTTTGAAACCGAAGTGATCAACAGCAAGATCTGTTCGAATACCACGTTAAAAAAATTGCAAGGTCTCCTGGAAGCTGTTGTTGAAAACGGAACGGCTAAGAATCTCAGGAATGCCGACTATAAGATCGCCGGTAAAACCGGTACTTCCATGATACTGGAGAATGGGAGATATGTGCGCAAGTATATCACATCATTCGTTGGATACTTTCCCGCAAATGCGCCTAAGTATTCAGCTATCGTATTGGTAAAAAATCCAAAAGGTGTATACCAGTACGGTAACAACGTAGCTGGCCCGGTATTCAAAGAGATCGCAGACAATATCTATGCACGCGATATCAATCTGCATACCGCGATGGCGAAAGCCACGAAGCAGGAAGAGGGAGTATTTCCCGTGATACGCGCTGGCCGCCAGGAAGAATTAAATGTTCTTGCCGATGAACTTGGAATCGCTGTAAAAGGAGAGAGCGAAGAAGAATGGGTAAAAGCAGCCCGCAACGGCAATGCAATCTCATGGAATAAGAATGCAATCACCAAAGAACGCGTGCCCGACGTTACCGGCATGACATTCCGGGACGCACTCTATTTATTAGAAAGTTCGGGATTGAGAGTTATTCATGAAGGCGTCGGCCGCGTGAAAGAACAGTCACTTTCTCCGGGTGCGCGTGTTTCAAAAGGTTCAAGAATATATATAAAGTTGAGTTAGTGGCAGAACTGAAAGACATACTATATAAAGTAAGCATTACTTCTGCATCCGGTGATATGAACATCGGCATCAGCGGTGTTTGTTTCGATTCCAGGTTAGCAAAGTCGGGGTCTCTTTTTGTAGCAATTAAGGGGACTTTATCGGATGGCCATTTGTTCATTGGAACTGCCATAGCTTCGGGTGCAGTGGCCGTGGTCTGCGAAAAGCTTCCCGACGAGCTGACCGAGAAGGTTACTTACGTTACGGTAAAAGACAGTTCGCATTCCCTCGGGATCATAGCAAACAACTTTTATGGAAACCCTTCATCGAAGATCACTCTTTGTGGTGTAACAGGAACTAACGGTAAGACTACCGTTGCAACGTTGCTATATAAGTTATTCACATCACTTACCCACAAGTGTGGATTACTTTCGACCGTCGAGAACAGGATTGGCGATAAAGTCCTTCCAGCAACACACACAACACCTGACCCCATCAGGATCAACGAGCTTTTAGTTCAGATGATTGCTGAGGGTTGTACTTACTGCTTCATGGAAGTCAGCTCTCATGCTGTTGACCAGGGCAGGATCGAAGGATTGAAGTTTGCCGGCGCGATCTTCACGAACATCACTCACGATCACCTCGACTACCATCATACATTTGAAAGCTATATCCGCGCGAAGAAAGGTTTCTTTGACGGACTTCCTTCAGATGCATTCGCGCTCGTGAATGTCGACGATAAGCGGGGCATGGTGATGCTGCAGAATTGCAAAGCGAAGAAATATACATATGGCCTCAAGAAGATGGCCGATTTCAAGGCACGGATCATCACGAATTCAATTGAAGGCCTCGAGCTCGAGCTTGCTAACCGCAGTGTTTGGTTTAAGCTCATCGGCGACTTCAATGCATACAATTTGTTGGCAGTTTACGGAGCAGCAACATTATTGAAAGCCGACCAGGAATCGGCACTTATGCGATTGTCGTCACTTACCAGCGCAAGCGGTCGCTTCGAGATCGTAAGCCCCGGTTCCAAGTTTACTGCCATCGTCGATTATGCCCACACACCCGATGCGATCAAGAATGTTCTGGAGACTATCGCACAGCTGCGAACCGGCCAGGAGCAAGTGATCTCGGTGATTGGTTGCGGTGGCAACCGGGATAGAACAAAGAGACCGTTGATGGCTGCTATCGCGTGTAAGTACAGTGATAAAGTTATACTTACGTCCGATAATCCACGCGACGAAGATCCGATGGAGATCATCCGCGAAATGCAAAAAGGCGTTGGTCCCACCGAAGCGAAAAAGACGTTAGTGATGGTCGATAGAGAAGAGGCTATCAAGACGGCGTGCATGATGGCAAGGGAAAAAGATATCGTGTTGGTTGCAGGCAAGGGTCACGAGACTTACCAGGAAATCAAAGGAGTGAAACATCCTTTCGATGATAAAGAAGTATTGGGTCGTATGATTAAAATGTTCGCGAACTAAGAGCATGTTATACTATCTCTTCCACTATATCGAGACACACTTCAATCTCCCGGGAGCAGGATTGTTCCAGTATATCTCTTTCAGAGCGGGTGCAGCTGCGCTTCTTTCGCTGGTGATCACGATCACACTTGGAAAGAATCTGATCAACATCCTTCGCAGGAAGCAGGTAGGTGAAGAGATCCGCAATCTTGGCCTGGAAGGACAAGCGCAGAAGAAAGGTACTCCAACAATGGGCGGCATTATTATTATCGCCGCTATTCTCATTCCAACACTTCTTCTCGCAAAGATCCACAATGTGTATGTGGTTTTGTTGATAGCCACTACCGTATGGCTCGGCCTTATCGGTTTCATCGACGACTACATCAAAGTTTTTAAAAAGAACAAAGAAGGTCTCGCCGGAAAATTCAAGATCGTTGGTCAGGTCGGTATCGGGTTGATTGTCGGGCTGACACTCTATTTTAATGAGAATGTCGTGGTTCGTGAAGTGCCGGAGACTGTTACAACACAAGAGCAGGTTGAAGCGCAGCATACCGATGTGAAATCGACAACAACAACGGTCCCGTTCTTTAAAGACAATGAACTTGACTACTCCAGGTTGATCCCTGTTATTCCCACCTGGATCGTCTATACGGTCATTGTCGTGTTGATCGTAACGTTTATCTCCAACGGCGCAAACATAACAGATGGTATTGATGGACTTGCCGCCGGCACGTCCGCCATTATCGGGCTAACGCTGGCGATATTCGCATACCTGTCAGGTCGTGTCGACTTCAGTAATTACCTGAATATAATGTACATCCCGAACCTGGGAGAGCTCGTGATCTTCTGTACCGCTTTCGTGGGCGCGTGCCTTGGATTCCTTTGGTACAATGCATATCCCGCGCAGGTGTTCATGGGCGATACCGGAAGTTTGTCACTGGGTGGTATCATCGCGGTGCTTGCATTAGCTATCCGTAAAGAGATCATGTTGCCGGTGGTGTGTGGAATATTCGTGGTGGAAAATCTTTCAGTGATCATACAGGTGTCGTACTTCAAGTACACCAAGAAGAAATATGGTGAGGGCAGGAGGATCTTTTTGATGTCACCCCTGCATCATCATTACCAGAAAAAACAGATCCATGAAGCGAAGATCGTCACACGTTTCTGGATCGTAGGAATACTATTGGCAATTTTTAGTCTCGCGACATTGAAGTTGAGATAATGGCAGAACGTGTAGTCATATTGGGTGGAGGGGAAAGCGGAACAGGCGCTGCACTTTTGGCGAAAGCCAAAGGATACGATGTCTTTGTGTCTGACCAGGGAACGTTGAAAGATAAATATCGTGATGAGCTGATCAGCGCATCTATTCCTTACGAAGAAGGAAAACATACTGCTGAACTTATTCTCAACGCCTATACGATCGTCAAGAGTCCCGGTATTCCCGAAAAAGCTCCGATGGTCAAGGAAGCAAAAGCAAAAGGAATCAAAGTAATAGACGAACTCGAATTTGCATATCCGTATGCTAAAGGAAGGATCATCGCGATAACCGGAACAAACGGTAAGACCACAACAACCCTGTTGACGTATCATTTGCTGAAGTCGGCAGGTAAGAACGTAGCTCTCGCAGGTAACGTCGGACTTAGCCTTGCACGACAGGTTATCGACACAACGTTCGACTGGTACGTGATCGAGATCAGCAGTTACCAGATCGACGGTACGGTTGATTTCAAACCCAGCGCTGCTATTCTTCTGAACATCACTCCCGATCATCTCGATCGTTATGAGTATAAGATGGAGAATTATATTCAATCCAAGTTCAACCTATTGAAGAACATGGGTGGCGGCGATTGCTTCATCTATTATAAAGACGACGAAGTTACCGGTGCGGAAGTCGCAAAGAGGAATATTCCTCTCTACCAGCTCCCTGTTTCTTTGAAAGAGAAGAGTAAAGTTCACGCCGAAGGCTCTGCAATGAACTTTGGATTCTTTACGATCAATCAATCCGATACAACTCTTAAAGGTCCGCATAACCTTATCAATACTATGTCTGCTGTATGCGCGGCATTGTTTGCGGGAGTCAATGAAAATGACATCCGTGCTGCGCTCAAGACATTCAGGAACGCTCCCCACCGCTTGGAGTCGGTTGCAACGATCAATGGTGTCGAGTTTGTAAATGATTCTAAAGCGACGAATGTAGACTCTGTGATCTATGGCCTGGGGAGTTACACTAAACCCAAATCACTGGTTTGGATTGCCGGTGGCATCGATAAGGGTAACGACTACAATTTGATAAAAGAGCAGGTGTCAACGAAGGTTAAGACGTTGATTTGCCTGGGGAAGGATAACGCAAAGCTTAAAGATTTTTTTGGCGGCATCGTTAAAGTTCAGGAAACTCAGTCGGTGAAGGAACTTGTAAAAATGGCTCTCGCTGCCGCGCAGTCAGGTGATGTGGTATTGCTTTCTCCTGCCTGTGCAAGCTTCGACCTCTTCAAGAACTATGAAGATCGTGGCGATCAGTTTCGTGCTGCTGTGTTGGAACTTAAAAAGGAAGTAGGACAATGAAAAAGATAAAAGACTGGGCTGACAAAAACCTCCAGGGCGACAAAGTGATTTGGGCCGTGGTGTTCGCGCTTTCGCTGATCAGCATCCTCGTTGTCTACAGCTCTGTTGGAACATTGGCTTTCAAACGCAGCACGTCGGCAGAATGGTACCTCGTGAAACATACGTTCATGGTGTTCCTCGGTCTCGCCGCAATGTGGTTTGCTCACAAGGTCGATTATAGATATTACTCGAAGATCTCGCGCCTCGCATTATGGGTGAGCGTTCCGTTGCTGATTTACACTTACACAAACGGTGTTACGTTGAACGACGCTGCCCGCTGGATCACCATTCCCATCATTGGTACATCGTTCCAACCTTCGGATTTTGCCAGCCTCGCGTTGATCATCAATCTTGCCAGCATGCTGTCGAAGAAACAACAGAACATCGAGGACATCAAGGAAACCCTGATACCGTTGCTTCTCTGGTGCGGCGTGATCTGCGGACTCATTGCACTTACAAATATTTCGACAGCGGTGTTGCTCTTCGCAACCTGCGTGCTCATCATGTTCATCGGTCGCGTTCCAGTGAAATATCTCGCTATGCTGTTCCTGGTTGGCGCGATGACCGGTAGCGCCGCATTTATGTTCGGTGATCGCGGTGGTACGGCGATCAATCGTTTCAAAGCATTTGCAAAAGGCGAGCTCCCATTCCAGGCACAGCAGGGGCGTATTGCTATCGCAACGGGTGGCGTGTTCGGCAAAGGTCCCGGCAACAGCGAGCAACGAAACATCCTTCCGCATCCATACTCGGATTTCGTGTATGCGATCGTGGTAGAGGAATACGGACTCGTGGGCGGGGGCGTCGTGCTGGTCCTTTACCTGTTGCTATTGCATCGGGGAATGAAGGCGGCATACAACTCCGAGAGAGCATTCGGTGGTCTGTTATCGGCGGGACTCAGCTTCGACCTTGTCTGCCAGGCGATGGTGAATATGGGCGTAGTTGTCGGCCTCGGTCCAATCACCGGTCAGCCGTTGCCACTCATTAGTATGGGTGGTACTGCAATGGTTTTCACGGGATTGTCGCTCGGTATCATATTAAGTGTGAGTCGTGGTGAAAGAGACGAAAGCTACGATCAAACACAGGCAGAGATAAAAGAAGCACAGGTAGCATAATGGCGGAGGCAAAAACATATCGCATGATTATTAGTGGAGGTGGCACCGGCGGCCATGTCTTCCCTGCGATAGCTATTGCCAATGCTTTTCGTGAACGTCATCCGGGCGCCGAAATATTATTTGTGGGTGCAGAGGGAAAGATGGAGATGACCCGCGTTCCTGAGGCAGGTTATAAAATTATCGGATTGAGAATAGCGGGACTTCAAAGGAGGTTAACTCTTCAAAATCTGCTGTTCCCGTTTAAGTTGATAGCAAGTTTGTTTAAGGCGCGTAAGATCATCAAGGATTTCCAGCCCGACGTCGTGGTCGGAACCGGTGGCTATGCAAGTGGTCCCGTTATGATGGCTGCAACACGAAAAGGCATTCCTGCAATTGTGCAAGAACAGAATTCTTATGCCGGCCTTACCAACAAACAATTGGGTGCTAAAGCGAAGAAGATCTGTGTGGCTTATCCCAACATGGATAAATTCTTTCCTGCTTCGAAGATCGTCCTTACAGGAAATCCTGTTCGCAAAGACATCATCGATCTTGCGCCGAGGAGGAACGCTGCTTTGAGTAAATATGATTTCAACAATTCCACAAAGACATTGTTGATAATTGGAGGGAGCCTGGGAGCACGAACGATCAACGAAAGTGTACTCGGTGGCATCGACCGGTTGATCGATGCGAAGGTGCAAGTGATCTGGCAAACAGGTAAGTTTTATATCGATGAGATCAATAAACGGGTGGCCGGTAAAGATCTTAAGATGATCCGCATCTCTGACTTCGTGAAAGAGATGGACCTCGCTTATGCGGCAGCAGACGTTGTGATCTCACGTGCAGGTGCATTGTCGATCTCCGAATTGTGTCTCGCTAAAAAACCTGCGATTCTCGTTCCATCGCCGAATGTGTCCGAAGATCATCAAACTCAGAATGCATTGGCCCTTGTAAAACAGGATGCCGCTGTTATGATAAAAGACAACGAAGCTCGTGAAAAGCTGATCACCGAAGCATTGAGCCTTCTCAATGATACCGATCGCAGCGCGAAGCTTTCGAATAATATTTCTGCAATGGGCAAACCCGATGCAGCTGTAAACATTGTTAAAGAAATTGAAAAACTGATCGCTTGAGACTGAACGACTACGATAGCATTTATTTTCTCGGTATCGGTGGTATCGGCATGAGCAATCTGGCCCGTTGGTTTAAAAGATCGGGCAAGAAGATTGGTGGTTACGACCGCACTCCAACTCCGCTTACACACGAACTCATTGAAGAAGGAATGGAAATCCATTTCGAAGACAGAGTTGAGCTCCTTCCCGGTTATGTGAACAAGGACCGTACATTGATCGTGTTCACCCCGGCAATCCCGAAGAATCACGTCGAGTATAATTATCTTAAGGATAATGGTTTTACGATCATGAAGAGATCCGAAGTACTCGGATTGATCACTAAAGATTATAAGACCATTGCAGTTGCAGGAACTCACGGCAAGACGACGACATCATCGTTGATCGCACACATCCTGAAGACTGCTAATCTCGATATGGTTGCTTTCCTCGGTGGCATCACGACCAACTACGAGTCGAATCTCATCATGAATGGAGCGATTGGCGCCAGCACATGGGCAGTTGTAGAAGCAGACGAGTTTGATCGTTCGTTCTTAAGATTGTTCCCGGAGATCTCCGTGGTTACGTCGGCCGATGCCGACCACCTGGATATATATGGAGATCACGCGGCAATGCTCGTGTCGTTCAAAGATTTTATGAAGCAGACGAAGTCGGAACTCATACTGCATGAGTCGATCTCGTCGTTAGCAAAAGATATCAGTACCAAACAGGTTACTTACGGTATGAGCCGGGGACAATTTTTTGCCGGCAGCATTAACGCCAGTGGCGGTTTTTTTGAATTCGATCTGATTGGAACAGACAAGAAGATCGAGAAGATCCAGCTAGGTGTCCCCGGTTTTCATAATATGGAAAATGCGATAGCCGCGTCGATCGTTGCCATGCGACTCGGTATCGACGAAGCCTCTATCCGCAAAGCGTTGGCTTCATTCCGTGGTGTGAAACGTCGCTTCGAGTACATCATCAAACACAAAAACATTGTGTACATCGATGACTATGCGCATCATCCAACTGAAATTGAGGCATTCCTGAAATCGTTAAAATCGATTTATCCGGGAAAGAAGATAACTGTGATCTTCCAGCCTCACCTTTTCACCAGGACGCGTGACTTTGCCGAAGGCTTCTCAAAAAGTCTCAGCATCGCAGACGAGTGCCTGTTGATGGACATCTATCCCGCGAGGGAAGAACCTATTCCGGGCGTGACATCCGATATGCTTTTCAAGGATATCACCAGCCCGGTGAAGATCCGGTGCAGCAAGAAGGATGTCCTCGGGAAACTTGAAGCACTCGATGTGCAGGTGGTTGCTACCGTCGGCGCGGGTGACATCGATACGTTTGTGAAACCGATAAAGGAATTATTAAATAAGAAGTACGGCTGATCATGAAGTGGAAAGCCCCCAACATTAAGAAAGAAATCAGAGTTACAGCAGCGCTGCTCGCTATCTGTTGCCTCGTTGCTTTCAGTGAAAAGAAGGCCGGCACATGGATCTGTCATAACATCGTTATCGAGCTCGACAACGACAACGAAAACCACTTCCTCGATGAAGCCGACGTTCTTCGACTGGTGAACTCAGGCCAGTCGACACTTATCGGCACCTCGATGGATAAGATCAATCTCAAGAAACTTGAGACCAGGATGAAGTCGGACAGGCATATTCTGAACGCGGAAATTTTCGGAGATCTGAAAGGGAACCTCGTGGTGAAAGTGGAACTAAGAAGGCCGATTGCGCGGATCGTTCGCGAGAATGCTCCCGACGCATATATAGCCGAAGACGGTACGATCATGAGCGTATCGGAGAAATATACATCACGCGTTGTATTGCTCAGTGGGGCTTTCACTAACAAACTCGTGGATGCAGGTAACATGTACGATCTCGAAGAGGGAAAACAGGTAATGGAAATGATCGATTTTATTAACGGCGATCGCTTCTGGAGATCGCAGGTAGCACAGATGAATATAAACAGCGGAGGGGACATCACGATCTATCCGCAGATCACGGGACAGCGCGTTGAATTCGGTAAACCGGAGAATGTTGAGGCCAAGTTCAGGAAACTGATGATCTTCTATAAGGAGATCTTACCGACGAGGGGATGGACAAAGTATGAGAGAGTAAACTTGATGTACGAAGGACAAATAATAGCAGAGTAGAACGAATAACTGGTAATTGATAACTTTTTAAACTAGGCAACCACTTTTTAAGCTAGTCATATGGAACATGAGAAAATAGTTGTAGGTCTCGACATTGGCACGACGAAGATCTGTGCTATCGTTGGCCGTAAGAATGAGTTCGGAAAGCTCGAAGTACTCGGCATGGGAAAGGCCGAATCTGAAGGCGTGATCAAAGGCATTGTTGTCAATATCGATAAGACCGTAATGGCGATCGAGAAGGCAATTAAGGAAGCGAGTGATATCGCCGGTATCAACATCGGCGTGGTGAATGTGGGGATTGCCGGTCAGCACATCCGCAGCTCGATACACCACAACAGTCTCCTCCGCGATACGAAAGACGATGAGATCACTATCGAAGACGTGAGCCGTCTCACCGAAGATATGTATCGCATGGTAGTTCCATCCGGCAGCGAGATCATCCACGTGATGCCACAAGACTACATCGTGGATTACGAAGAGGGAATCAAGGATCCCGTTGGTATGAGTGGCGTTCGCCTGGAAGCCGACTTCCACGTGATCACCGCGCAAACCAGCGCTATCAATAACATCAACAAGTGTGTTCGCCGTGGCGGTCTCGAGATCGACGACCTCATTCTCGAACCACTCGCTTCGAGCCTCGCCGTGTTGAGCGAAGAGGAGAAAGAAGCAGGTGTTTGCCTGATCGACATCGGTGGCGGTACAACCGATATCGCCATATTCTTCAATAATATCATTCGTCATACGGCGGTGATCCCGTTCGGTGGTAACATCCTTACTACCGATATCCAGAACGGTCTCCAGGTGATGTCGAAACAAGCTGAGCAGTTGAAGACACGTTTCGGCAGAGCTATCGCCGAAGAAGCAAGCCCTAACGAAGTTGTTTCGATCCCCGGCATCCGTAATAGGACTGCAAAAGAGATCTCCGTTAAGAACCTTTCGAGCATTATCCAGGCTCGCATGGAAGAGATCATCGAGATGTGTCACGTTGAGATCATCAACTCCGGTTTTGAGAACCGCCTCGCCGGCGGTATCGTGATCACCGGTGGCGGTGCCCAGCTGGCAAACCTCAAGCAGTTGGTAGAATACATGACAGGGATGGATGCACGTATCGGTTATCCAAACGAACACCTGGGCCGCAGCAAGCAGGAGATCGTTAAGTCTCCGATGTATGCAACTGCAGTTGGTCTTGTTCTCGCAGGCTTCCGTTCGCTCGACGAACGTGACGACCACCGCCGCATGGTCGAAAGCAAGGAGACAAAGATCATCAAGCAGGTAGCAAAAGTTAAGAAGTCACTCACAAGCGATTTCTTCACCAATATTCTCAACAAGACAAAAGGACTGTTGATAGACGATCTCGACGGAAAAAACGAGTACTGAGTCGACACTTTTAAAAAGCCAAACAACCACTAAATAGTAGATAATAATGGAAACAGGGTCATACAAATTCGAGCTGCCCAAGCACCACAAATCGATCATCAAGGTGATCGGTGTGGGTGGAGGCGGAAGTAATGCGGTGAACCATATGTACAAACAAGGCATTAAAGATGTCGAGTTTGTCGTAGCAAACACCGATCTGCAAGCACTGAACGGAAGCCCCGTACAATATAAACTTCAACTTGGAGTAAACCTTACCGAAGGTCTCGGTTGCGGTGCAAATCCCGACGTGGGCCGCGCCGCCGCAATGGAGAGTAAAGAACAGATCCGCGAGCTTCTCGTTGGCACCAAAATGCTGTTCGTTACTGCAGGTATGGGTGGCGGTACCGGAACCGGTGCGGCTCCTGTGATCGCCAAGATCGCCAAAGACATGGACATACTCACGGTAGGTATCGTAACCGTTCCTTTCTCTTTCGAGGGAAAGAAGAAGATGCAACAGGCGCAGCTCGGTATCGATGCGATGCGCAATTCCTGCGATACCGTTCTCGTGATCCTCAACGATAAGCTTCGTGAGATCTATGGAAACCTTGCCGTTGGCCAGGCATTCGGCGAAGCCGATAGCGTGTTGACCACAGCTGCTAAAGGCATCGCCGAGATCATCACACTCGCAGGTTACGTAAACGTCGACTTCCAGGATGTTCGTACTGTGATGCTGAACGCAGGCGCCGCCGTAATGGGCTCTGCAGAAACACGCGGCGATAACCGTGCTATCAAGGCAGCACAGCAAGCGCTCGCTTCACCATTGCTCGACAGCCGCGACATCATGGGTGCCCAGAAGATACTGTTGTCGATCATCTCCGGCGAAGAGGCAGAACTCCAGATGGACGAGCTTACCACAATTACCGAATATATTCAGTCCCAGGCTGGCGACGAAGCTGAAGTGATCTTCGGTCACGGCGTTGATGCAGCTCTTTCTGATCGCATCCGTGTAACTGTGATCGCTACAGGTTTCACAACCGAGTTCATCGGGGGCAAGAAACCCGAAGAGAAGAAGGTGCTCGAACTCGATCGCAACCAAATGGGATTATTCAATCAACCCGTTGTTGTTGACAATACAGTGAACCAGGTTATTTATGAACCGAAACTTAAAACTGATGACAAGCCGGTTGTCGATAAACCTGTTCTCGATAAACCTGTTTTGGATAAACCTGTTTTAGATAAGCCCGTTCTTGATAAACCTGTTCTTGATAAGCCAATCCTCAGGAAAGAAGAACCCCCTGTGAAAAAGGAGGAGCAACGCTTCTATACATTGTTCGAGAAACCGGAGCCAATCACAAATAAGAAGACCGACGACGATGGCGACGACGACTTATTCGGTCGTGACGACGAATTTTCACCTGACGAAATATCATCGGATCAATTCATAAACGACGACGGAATGATGGAATATCGCAAAACAAAAGAAAGACTTCAGCAGCAAGCGAGAGAACGCCGCGAGAGACTGAAGGCGGGCAAAACCCAGGAGATGACCAAAGAGGAATTTAAAGATAAGTGGGAGCAGCCGGCATATAAGAGGAGAGGAGTGAAAATGGAGAATACACCGCATTCGTCGGAGCCGCATCTTTCCAAATACAATTTGAATGATGACAACAACATCCTGGGGAACAACAAGTTTCTCCATGATAATGTTGACTAGTATTTAAGATATGGCATATCCGGCACGACTGGTATTTACTCCATTCGTAGTGGTTGTTGGTTGTAAATAATTTTTTGCCGGTGCCGGAGTGCCTTCTTTTTAATTGATTGCAGTAGATCCCGTAATAAACGCGGGACAAGCTTTTAGCTGCAAAAAAGCCGAACGCTACGTTCGGCTTTTCTTTTTTATACAACTTTCCCCGGTTGCTGTTCAATATTCTGCGGTTTGTTCAGGTAATTACGCCAGGGATGATTGCCACCTGCCACTTGGCCTCTCCCTTGCGTATCAATAAGAAAAACCCTAAAGCCATGAAAACCCTGGTTTTTCTTTCAGCAGTATTGGTACTCGCAACTTCATGTGACGTGTATTACGTTGAGCCAACCCCCGTTGTCGTTTACGATGAGCGCGACGCCTTCGTAGGCACCTACGACATCAACGAATACAGCTCTACATACGATGAATATTGGGAGTACGGGATTTCGATCTATAAGACTTCAGGTGGCCAGATCGCTATCGATAATTTTTATAATTCTGGTCTCACAGTTTACGCAAATGTTAACGGAATGAATCTTTACATTCCCTGGCAGACGGTAAATGGCTATGAGGTCAAAGGAGATGGCTATATAGAAGGCAACAAAGTCGTGATCAGCTATAAAGTACGCGACACATATGGTCAGAGTTCCGCCTGGGATTTTTGTGACGCAAGTGGCTGGAAATAGTAACTTTGTTACAAATCTCCTTCCATGAGGCGCAAGACCCTTCTGATCACCTTCCCGATAATCGCAATCATCGCAATATATTTCGTAGGTCCTACTCCACATAAGAATAAGTGGAGTACGGACCTTCCTTCAGTTCCGCAGAATCCTGAAGAACTGGAAAAGTTTGTTGCGTCCAACGAGGCCAAACATAAGGTGAAGCCCGACAACGAAGCCAGGATCGTATGGAATGATTCTACGAAGAGTAAAACTCCGTACAGCGTTGTGTATCTTCATGGTTTCTCCGCTTCGCAGGAGGAAGGCAATCCCGTACATCGCGACTTCGCTAAGAAATTCGGCTGCAACTTGTATCTCGCCCGCCTCGCCGATCATGGTATCGACACAACCGAACAGCTCTTGTATTTCAACGGCGATCGTTTTTGGGAGTCTGCTAAAGAGGCTATGATGATCGGGAAGGCTATCGGCGATAAAGTGATCATCATGAGTACATCTACCGGTGGCACCGTTGCATTGATGCTCGCCGGCGAATATCCCGACAAGGTGGAAGCCCTGGTCAACTTATCTCCGAACATTGCCGTGAATAACGGAACTATCTGGATCGCTAACAATCCATGGGGGCTTCAGATCGCCCGCAAGGTTGTAGGTGGCGACTACCAGGTGATCACCGACTTCGATGAAGCCCGTAAACAATACTGGAATTCAAAATATCGCCTCGAATCAGTAAGCGCCTTACAGGAGATGATCGAAGACAAGATGAATAAAACCACCTTCGGAAAAGTGAAGTGTCCTTCGTTGACACTCTATTATTATAAAAGCGAAACAGAACAGGATCCTACCGTTAAGGTGAGCGCGATGCTTGAAATGAATAAAGCGCTCGGAACGCCCAACGATATGAAAGTGGAGAAAGCACTTCCAAACACAGGTGTTCACGTTATAGGCTCGAAATTGACGTCAAAAGATCTGCCTGCGGTGGAAAATGCAATTGATGAGTTTGCCATTCAGAAGTTGAAGATGACACCCGTTCAGCAATAAGATTTTTGAAGTAAGAAGTCTTTTAGTTAAGACACCGCTCACCTGTTTTTAAGGAATGCAATCGCTTTTCCTAGATCTTCAGGTGTATCGACACCGATGGTTTCCTCGTCGGTCTCCGCAACTTTTATCCGATATCCATTCTCAAGCCATCGAAGCTGCTCCAGGGATTCGGCTTTTTCCAGTGAAGACACGGGAAGTTTTGTGATCTTCCCGAGGATATCTGTACGATAAGCATACATCCCGATATGTTTGAAGAAGTTATGCTTGTGACCCACGTTCCGCAGATAAGGAATGGCAAAACGACTGAAGTATAAAGCTTCACCATTAAGGTTCTTGACAAGCTTCACGACGTTCGGATTTGCTATCGATTCTTCATCTTCAAGCTTTTTACCCAGCGTCGCCAATTCTGTTTTTCCATCCAACAGACTTCCCAACAGATCGATCTGCTTCGGCGAAATGAATGGTTCGTCACCCTGGATGTTGATCACATAATCATATGTCTCCTCCTGTTTCGATAAGGCTTCGAAGCAACGATCTGTTCCACTCACATGGTCGGGTGAAGTCATGCAGACGTTTCCGCCGAATGATCTTACGTGATCGTATATTCTTTGATCGTCAGTAGCCACAACGGATTTACTGATTTTCGATGATCGGGTTGTCTGCTGATACACCCGTTCGATCATCGACTTTCCTCCAATATCGGCCAGTGGCTTCGCAGGAAAACGGGTAGAAGCGTACCTGGCGGGGATTATACCGAGTATGTTCATATCTTCCTTACCCTGAGTGTTACTCCTTCCATGCTCACCACTTCGATCGTTTCACCACGCTCGATATATTCGCCCCGTGTAAAGGCATCGTACAATTGATCGTCTATCATGATCTTTCCGCTGGGACGGAGCACGGTGTGTGCCACGCCTTTCTTGCCGGTCATCGACGCAGCATTCGTGTTAACTGTATATCCTTCGGAGCTGTTCTGCTCATCGTTGAGAGAAAGTCTTCTGAATGCAGCACTGTCGGTTAGCCGTGCACCCAGTAAAACCAGGACAACGAAGCTACCGGCCAGTCCCCCGACCACTGTAAATAATGCAACTGAGATATCGCCAAGGGGAATGAATTCGAAATTGAAGAAATCGTTTCGCAGCATGATCAATACCAATGACCCGACAACCATCACGATGCCGGAGATTCCTGTTACGCCAAATCCGGGGATCACGAATATTTCGAGTCCGATCAGGACAACCCCGATAAGCAATGCCATGATCTCCCAATAGGCAGCAAGCCCGTTGAGATAGTATGGAACGAGATAAAGTGCTAACGCAACGCCGGCGGCCAACAATGGAAATCCAATTCCCGGCGCCTGCATCTCGTAATAAATCCCCCCGATGATGATCAATATCAGGATGCCGCTAATGAATGGATTCAGGACCCATGCAATAACTTTTTCACTGAAGCCCAGGGTGAACGTTTCGATCTCGTAATCGCCGATCTTGTTCTTCGCCAGGATCTCTTTAATGCTTTCAACTTTTCCTTCACAGTAACCAACGGCTATCGCTTCCGAAGTTGTCAGTGTAATAACTTTGCCGGCCTGCTTTATCGAATCGACAACGATACGCTCATCCACCATACCCTCCGCGATCTCCGGTCTGCGTCCATTCTCCTCTGCTGTCGACCGCATGATCGATCTCATATACGACTGGTATTTATCGGGCGCCGCGCTTCCATCGGAGCCGTTCACGACGGTGGCTGCGCCGATGCTTGCACCCGAAGACATATAAATGCTATCGCATGCAATGGAGATGAGTGCCCCGGCAGAGGCTGCATCCGAGTTGATAAATACCCAAATGGGCTTATCGAAGTCCAGTATCTTTTGAACGATCTCTTTTGCATCGGTCAGAACCCCGCCATATGTGTCCATTTCCACGATCACATAGTCGGCCTTCGTCTCCCGGGCATGGTCGAGGGCGAGCTGCACATAGCGGGTCATCCGGGGATCGATCTCGTCTTTGATCTCCATGACCATCACCTTCTTCTTATTATTTTCCTGGGCAGCCAGGAAGCTTGCAAACAGGCACCAGCATGTCGTCAAAAGCACAATCCGAAGGGTCATTCTGCGTTATTTATCTTTGTAAAAATAGCGGATTTAATTCCGGGATTTCCGTGCATTCCGTGAGAAAGAATTGGCTAAATTTTCGCTAGTTTTTTAACCTTATGATAAAAGCAATTTTTTTAGCTGCGGGACTGTGGACTAACGAACCAGCCCTTGCCGAAGTGAAGATGGATTCTTTGCGCCTGGAGACGGTAAATGGTCAAACGTTCATTGTTCACCTGGTAGGAGAAAAGGAGACCCTGTTCTCCCTGTCGAAAAGATATGGTGTCACCGTCGCACGCATCCTCGAGTTCAACCCGACCGCCGATGGAGGTATCGAAGCAGGTCAGCTGCTGAAGGTACCATACGTTCCCAAAGGACGTACCCAAACTGCCGAGGGAACTGTTCATAAAGTTCAGCCGAAAGAAACACTCTTCTCGATCTCGAGAATGTATAATGTTTCTGTCGACGATATCAAGTCGTGGAATAATTTGAAGGATAACTCGTTGTCCGTGGGACAGGATATCCTGATCAGGAAGGCGAGTGGAAGCTCGCCGGTGAATACAGCGGTAGTAAATCCGACTGCTAAACCGTCTGAGGTAAAGATGACGCATACTGTGGCCCAGGGAGAAACGCTTTATTCTATTTCGCGACAATACAACGTGCCTGTTGATAAGATCAAAGAGTGGAATGGTTTGGCAGGCAATGAATTGAAAGTGAGTCAGACCATCTACATCGCGCAACCGATGTTCAACCAGCAACAGACTACAAACACCAAACAACAAACTGCTCAGGTAACAACGACGACACCTGTTGTCTCTAATTCAACACCGGTGGTTACAAATTCGACACCGGCCGTTACTCAATCCCAAACTGCCACGGCGGGTCAGCCCGTTAAGATCTCTGAAAGTGTTCTTGGTACCGATGAAGTTCATGAACTGGGGTTGGCAGAACTTATCGAAGGAACGGAAGGTAATCGTAAATATCTCGCTCTTCACCGCACCGCGAAAACAGGAAGCATCCTTAAAGTGCGCAACGAGCAAAACAATCGTGAAGTCTTTGTAAGAGTGGCTGGACAGTTACCGAATACATCTGTGAATGATAAGCTGGTGATCAAGATTTCCAAGTCAGCTTTCGATCGCCTCGGTGGAGTGGACCAGAAATTCAGAGTTGAGGTTACTTACTATAAGTGAGGTTATCCTCCACGATATGTTTGATTTGCATCCTGTGCTTTTCAGCTAAAGCGCAGAACCTCGTTCCAAACTCAAGCTTCGAAGAATATTTCCGTTGTCCGGCATCGTTCAGCACCGATCGCCGCGATTTCTATTTGCCGGGCTGGAGCTCTGCAAACAAAGGCACCCCCGATCACTACCATCAATGCAGTTGGGGCGATAACGACGTTCCATTTAATTGGGCGGGGCAATCGAATGCTCACTCGGGCATGGGTTATTCAGGGATTTACACCTGGAGCAACAACGGTAAAAACTATCGTGAATACATCCAGGTGGAGTTGAAACAACCCCTGACGAAAGGCGCGAAGTATCGTGTTGAATTTTACTTCAAGCTTTCGTCGTATTCGGTATTTGCTACCGACAGGATAGGGCTGGTCTTTTCGGATTCCGTTCTCAACCGCTCCGACGATAAACTGATTAGGCATACACCGGCGATCAATCATACCAACGATCAGCCTTTCACAGGCGAGAAGTGGGAGCTGGCTTCGATGGAATATTCGGCCCGCGGCGGAGAAAGGGTGGCGATCATTGGAAACTTCCACGACGATAAGGCCACACATCATAAGCGAATAGAGTCTCATGCGGGAAAGAGCTTCATGCTTTCAGCAAGCGCTTATTATTATATCGATGATGTGAGTATTGTTCAGACATGGCCACCTATCGAAGTGAAAACAGATTCGTCGGAGGCGATCACCTGGACAGATGGGCGAAAGATCGAACCGAATGAAGTTTTCATCCTGAAGAATATTCAATTCGACTACAACAGCTTCGAATTGCTCGATATCTCGTTTAAGGAACTCGATAAGCTTGTGAGTGTGATGAACGAGCGGCCCGAATGGCACGTGGAGCTTGCGGGCCACACCGACGACAGGGGCTCCGACGATTACAATCTTGAGCTATCACAGAACCGCGCCCGCGAAGTAGGCAACTACCTCGTCTCACATGGCATCGCAGACACAAGAATTCAAGTGAAAGGATTCGGAAAGCAATACCCCCTGGTGAACCAGATAGATGAAGAGGCCAGGAGTGTGAACAGGAGGGTGGAAGTGAGGTTTTTGAAGTGAGGTGAGAGTATAGTCCGCTAACGTTCCAGGCTATTCCATCATCAGAACTTTTCCTCAACCCCCAAACCAAACAACGCAAAATCATACTTCACCGGGTCATCAGCATCCAGCTTTCTCAAGTTTCCTGTCAGCTCCAGCGCCGTCTGCCAATCCAGTTGTTTGCGTTTTATCAAACGTAGCTTGCGCGCAACGCGGTCCACATGCACATCGCACGGACAAACGAGCTGCGACGGTTTTATCTTCCTCCAGATCCCGAAGTCTACTCCTTTGTCATCGCGCCTCACCATCCAGCGCAGGTACATGCATAGTCGCTTGCAGGCAGACTTTCGGGCAGGTGTCGAGATGTGTTTGATCGTACGCTTCGGGTAGTCGGGCAGACTAAAGAACAGGTCATGGAAATTTACCAGCCCACCTTCGATCGTTTCTGCGTCGGCCGACGGTGAGAATGCTTCTTCTAAGGATTCATACTTTCGATAGTACCAGGAAAGGAATTCGACAAAGTAAAGCAGGTCGGTCGCGTTGAACGTCCTGTGCCGGAACTCCAAAAATTTCTTAAGATCTTTCTCTTTATGATTGAGGATGAAATCGTGCGGAGCTTCGTCCATCCACTGCATCAGCTTATTGCAGTTATTGATGATCGTCTTGCGTTGCCCCCATGCCAGAGTTGCCGCGAAAAGTCCCGAGATCTCGATGTCCTGCTTTTTCCTGAAACGATGAGGTATTGATACAGGATCGCTGATAATAAAACCAGGCCGATTGAACTGCTCGACTTTCTGATCTAACAACGACCTGATCTCATATAACCGTTCAACTCTCAAACTCTCAAACTCTAAACTAGAAACCCGAAACTTCAGAATTACTTCCAATTCCCCGGATCCAACCTCCAGCTTTTTACATAAACAAGGTCATCGTCTTTAATATAATTCTTCGCCACCGCTTCTTTCAGCAACGACCCAAAATCACTCAGGCAGACCAGTTTCACCTCCGCATCTTCAAAGTTTTGCGCCGCCACCTGGAACCCGTACGTAAAAATTGCCACCATACCCAGCACCTTAAAGCCCGCATCCTTCATCGCTTTCGCTGCCTTCAGGGAACTTCCGCCTGTCGAGATCAGATCCTCGATCAGCACCACTTTTTGGCCTTTGGTGATCTTCCCCTCGATCAGGTTTTCCATACCGTGGTCCTTTGGCTTCGGGCGAACATAAACGAACGGAAGCTCCAGCGCGTCGGCAACCATGGCTCCCTGGGGCACCCCAGCCGTAGCAACGCCCGAAATACATTCCACATCTGGGAAAGTCTCCCGGATGGCACTTACGATGCTATTCCGGATGTAGGCGCGGATGGGCGGGTACGACAGCGCCAGGCGGTTGTCGCAGTAAATGGGTGACCGCCATCCACTTGCCCATGTAAAGGGCTGTTTGATATTAAGTTTGATCGCTTCGATCTCCAATAATTTGGCAGCCACGGGGCCTGCAGTTTTTTCCCGGATTGTGATTGTACTCATGTCGGCGAAAGTCGAAAAAATTTCGCTTTTTTGCATAAACCGCGGGAGGATACAGGCAAATGAACTTATTCGTTAATGACATCCCCGTCATTATTCTTAAATCAGGCAAGCAACCAGACCTGGGGCATTTCAATTCAACTGTCGACGCACTTAAGGCGCCGCTTACCAAAGCGGACCTTATTAATCACGTTTGGGTAAAGAATGCATCTGTGTCGCACCTCGATACCATTCTCGACCTCGTCGATTCGAAGGTGCCCATCGCCCTCCGATCGCTCACAGTTACCGTCGACGACTACGACAATGTCAAGGATTTCCTCAAAAGGAAATTCCGCATCGTGAAAGCGGCGGGCGGACTCGTGAGAAAGAAAGACCGTTTCCTCATGATCTATCGTCAGAAGAAATGGGATCTGCCGAAAGGCAAGAAAGAAACGGGCGAAGGCTCGAAAGAGACTGCTGTTCGAGAAGTGGAGGAAGAGTGCAATGTAAGGGTGAAGCTGGGCAAGAAGATTGCCACCACCTGGCATACGTATACAATGAATAAACACGCCATGCTTAAGCGTACCCGTTGGTACAACATGGAGCTGGTCGACGATTCACGTATGAAGCCTGCTTTCGAGGAAGATATCGAGGATGTGAAGTGGATGAATCAGAAAGAGGTATACCACGCACTCGAGAACTCTTATAACTCGATACGTTTCGTCTTCGAGAAATATTACGAGAACGAGAAAGCCTAAAGTTTATAAGGGATCAATCCCGAAACATCGCCCCCATAGCGATGCACTTCACGTATGATCGTTGAGCTTATCGAAGCAAATTGTGGCGACGTGATCAGGAACACCGATTCCAGTTCCGAATTCAGGATCCTGTTGACCTGTCCCACACTGTTCTCATATTCAAAGTCGGTCGTGTTTCTCAGTCCCCGCAGGAGGTATTTAGCGCCCAGCCTGCGCGCGAGTTCCGCCGTAAGCTCAGAGTAGGTGAGGACCTTTATCCTTTCATTACCCTTGAATGTTTCGCTGATCTTTTCGACCATCAGTTCGATAGAAAAGTACCTGGTGCTTTTCTGGGAGTTGTAACCAATCGCAATTACGATCTCATCGAAGACTTTCAACCCTCTTAGAACAATGTCTTCATGACCTTTCGTAAAAGGATCGAAAGAACCTGCGAATAATGCTATGCGCTTCAAAGTAATAGGTGTATTGAATACAGGTCGAAGAAATGATGCTCCTGTAATTCATCAAACAGGTATCCGAACGTAAGGTAATCTGGCTTGTCGCCGAAGGTCACATTGCGAATGTATTTGATGAACTCATGATAGTGCGGTGAATTCTTCCCGATGTATCCCCACATCACCACCTGGCTGGTTTGCTGATCCATGCCCAGCGCATTCAGCACGAGCATGATGTACTTCACATAATCTGCAAAGTGTTTGATCGGGAACTGATTGTAATAGATCAGTTGCCCGTCGTTTGCCGCGAGTATGTGCATCTTGAAACGATCGACATACAAATACAACGGCGAGGCGCCATTCTGTTTCTTTGAGATCCTCAATACACCTTCGATCAACGCTGTCGACTGGTGAATGAATTTCAGCGAAGCGTTCTTATATAACGAGGTGAGAAAATCGTAGAGAGGCTTCGGTGCAACATAAACCGTTACCGAATCGATAGTTGAATTCTGGCAGAAAAGGATCTGGTCTCTGTCGGGTTCGATGCGTGCATTGAACTTCAGGTATTCGGCGGCAGAATTTTGTACAAACAACTGCGCAGGAACCTGTACGAACTTATTGCTCTTGATCGAAAATGTTACATTTTTCCAGAAGCCGGCAAGCAGCAGGGGATGAGCATCATACAGCTCTTTGACGATCTCGACCTGGTGATCTGCCGAGCTTACATCGTTGAAAACATAGTCTTCCAGGAGGAGAACCTTGTTTGCTTCGTTGACAACACATACCTGGAAATCGCGGGCACCCAACTGGATCAGCAAAGAGTATTGATGAAGATTCTCTTCATCAAACTTGTCGTCTTTGATCTTCCTGATCAGTTTAAAACCGAGGGTCGCAGCTTGCAATGGATAACTTTATTATTCCAGTTTATAGGCAGTTGCCTACAAGTATAAGGGATTAAACCCGGTAAACACAACCCCTACAGCTTAAAATAGCCCCTTAAAGCGGTAATTCGACTGATATCCGGATACTTTGCGAGGATGCCGTGGACGTGACCTGCACCCAGTCTCTGTATTTCCCCCGAGTTCATCATCTTCACATCCTCGATGATCTGATCATTTCCCTGCTCCGGGTCGGAGCCCACCTTCAGATCGCCGCTTTTATACACCACGTGAAAAAACAGCTCTACGGTGTGAAGCGGAGGTTTCACCAGCTCGCAGGCAAACAGGAACGGACCAACATCCACCTGCAGGCCTGCCTCTTCACGGAATTCCCGGATAAGCGCGGCCGAGGCTTCTTCCCCGAATTCGATGCCTCCCCCCGGCGGAATCCATAAATCGCCGTCGGTAAGACCCCGGTGATTCACCATGACCAGGCTATCCCCGATGATACAAATGCCACAAACCCTCGCCCGTACACGATTGCCGTAATGATCTACCACCGATTTTTCCATCCAGGTATATTTTTTGAATGCAAAGTGTGAATATTTTTTTGTGATTTACGTTATCAATAGTAAGGTATGAGATCTCTGACTTTATTATTCCTTGCACTATCAATCTCGATGTTCGTCTCTGCACAGACGAATGATCAGGGTGCTAAACTCCAATGGGACAAGTCGAACTACGACTTCGGAGAAGTTCAACAAGGTGAACGTGTTGAGTACACATTCAAATTTTACAATACGGGTAACGAGCCTTTGATGATTACAAACGTTACCACCCAGTGCGGATGCACAGCTCCGAAGGGGTGGCCCCGCGATCCGATCCAGCCAGGCAACCGCGGCGAGATCACCCTGGTTTTCGACAGTACCGGCAAATTCGGCCGTGTCAACAAAGTAGCAACGGTTATGTCGAACGCCGTTAACAAAGAGGGCGGACAAATATTGCTTTCAGGCAATATTATCGAGAAGAAAGCAGCGAATAAATAAGCATCAGCCAGCCTGCCAGGAAACAAACTCCGCCGAGAGGTGTCGATAATACTATGGGTAATGCTGTGGAGTTGGTTACCGAAAGCACGTAAAGACTTCCCGAAAACAGGATTGTCCCCGCCAGCCAGGCATAGCCGCCATTCCACGTCCCTTGACCGATCCATAATCCTGCGAACAAGAAAGCAAGCGCATGAAAGAATTGATACTTGACAGCCGTGTCGAAAGTTTCAACCCTGTTGTTTGCTGCGAGCGTTGCCTTTAATGCGTGTGCGCCAAAAGCCCCGAGAGCCACTGAAAGAAATCCAAGGATCGCTCCCGTCAATAAAAGTTGTTTACTATTCATCGTTTTCCAAATATAGCTGTACCAATCCTTACCATCGTAGAACCCTCTTCCATGGCGATCTTATAGTCGCTGCTCATTCCCATGGAAAGCTCCTTCAGGTTTCCGATTTGATCGAACAAAGATTTAAGTCCTCTGAACTCTTTTCGCACCTGGTTCACGTCGTCAGTATTTGATGCCATGCCCATCAATCCCCGGATCTCTATATTCTTAAGGTCATTCTCTTTCAGAAACCGGAACAATTCCTCTTTGTCGAATCCGAACTTGGTCTCTTCCTGCGCGATGTGGACCTGTAGCAATACCGGGATGATCCTTCCGGATTTTCTTCCCTGTTTGTCGATCTCTTCTGCCAGTTTCACCGAGTCGACCGAGTGTATCAGGCTTACCCACTCGGCTATGTACTTCACCTTGTTCGTTTGAAGATGTCCGATCAGGTGCCATTGGATGTCCCTGGGGAGGACTTCGTATTTCGACACCATCTCCTGTACCTTGTTTTCTCCGAAGATACGCTGACCGGCGTCGTAAGCCTCCTGCACAAGCGAAGGGGGATGGGTTTTGCTCACCGCTATCAGCCGGCATCCCTCGCGGAGTCCGGAGGTGATAGAATCTATATTTCTTTTAATGCTCATTTGTCTAACTTTGGCCGATCTGCGCCCATGGAGGCGGCACAAAAATATGGCGATCTTAGGAACATTATTAAAAAAAGGGATCAAGCTCCGGGAAAATCTCGAACAGGAATACTCCTCACCCCTCGAACTTCAGAAGAGGGAGCTCCAGGAGCTCATGATCACGGCGTCAGCCACAGAATTTGGTAAATATTACGACTTCCCCGAAATACTCAGTCATTTTAGAAAAGGTGCCAAAGACTTCTATAAGTCGTATAAGAACCGGGTGCCTATCCACGACTACAACAAGATCTATAAAGACTGGTGGAAACTCTCGCGGATGGGGGTTAAGAACGTAACCTGGCCCGGTCGTGTAAAATATTTTGCCCTCAGCTCGGGCACGTCCGAAGCCGCGTCGAAATATATTCCTGTAACCAAAGATATGACGATGGCCATCCGTCGCACCAGCGTGCGGCAGATGCTCTCATTGTCGAAATACGACCTGCCGGCCGCTTTTTTCGAGGCTGGGATCCTGATGGTTGGAGGAAGCACGCACCTCAACAAAAAAGGAAGTTATTTCGAAGGAGACCTCAGCGGTATCCAGGCGGCGAAACTGCCCTTCTGGTTTCAACACTTCTATAAGCCGGGAAAGAAGATCGCGAAAACGCGTAACTGGGATGCGAAGCTCCAGGAGATGATCGTAAAAGCGCCCGAATGGGATATCAGTATCGTAGTCGGTGTTCCTGCGTGGATCCAGCTCCTTCTGGAAGGCATTATCGAATATCATAAACTCGAAAACATCCATGACATCTGGCCCAACTTTCTGATATATGTTCATGGTGGCGTGTCGTTCGATCCATATCGCAAGGGTTTCGATAAGCTGCTCGGCAGGCCCATTTATACCATCGAAACTTATCTCGCGTCTGAAGGATTCATCGCATATCAATCGATGCCCCGGCACAAGTCGATGAAGCTTGTGCTGAACAATGGTATCTTCTATGAATTCGTGCCTTTCAACGACGATAATTTTCTCCCGACAGGAGATATCAAGCCGGACGCGCACGCCGTCGCCATCGACGAAGTTGAAGAAGGAGTGGAGTATGCGTTGTTACTCTCGACCTGCTCCGGTGCGTGGAGGTATCTCATCGGAGATGTGATCAAGTTTACATCTATTGAAGAATCGGAGATCATCATCACAGGTCGCACCAAGCATTTCCTGAGCCTTTGCGGCGAACACCTTTCGGTAGATAATATGAATAAGGCTATCGAGCTGGTTTCAAATGAAATGAATATCGAGATACCGGAGTTTACAGTCGCAGGTGTTCCCCACCAGGGACTTTTTGCTCACCACTGGTATCTTGCTTCAGACAATAAGGTGGACACGAAGCTTCTCAGGGAGCGTCTGGATCATTATTTGAAAGAGTTGAACGACGACTACGCCGTTGAACGCAGTGCCGCGCTCAAAGAGGTAATGGTCGATGTATACCCGATCAGTACATTCTATCATTGGATGGAGCTCAAGGGTAAGATCGGTGGTCAGAATAAGTTTCCGCGCGTGATGAAGAATAGCCAGTTGGACGAATGGAAGAATTTCCTCGCTAATCAGGCTAGATGATCGTATTAAAAGGAATTCAGTTCGGTGTTGTACTGGCGTTACTCGCCGGACCTGTATTCTTCACTATTATCCAAACGAGTGCTGAGCGTGGCTTCGCGAAAGGTGTACTGGTTGCCCTCGGTGTTTCGATCAGCGATGCATTTTACGTTGTCGTTTGCTATCTCGGTCTTATCTCATTGATCGAATCTCCTACGTTCCGCGACCAAATGGCTTTTGTGGGGGGAAGCATCCTGATCGTCTTCGGCCTCTATCATTTGATCGTCAAGACACGGAAGAGTTTTGCTCCCGTTACCGCCGCCACCGAATCGAAATCGTACCGGTACATTCTGAAGGGATTTTTCATCAACGCTTTTAGTCCAATGGTGCCGATCCTTTGGATCGGTTATATCAGCGTGGCTTCAATAGATCTGAAGCTTGTAACAGATTCCGAGTTCTCGGTCTTCTTCGCATCAATGTTGGCAACCGTTTTACTTACTGATATCGGTAAAGCATACCTTGCCGGAAGGTTATCGACTTTAGTAACGCCGAAAAGAATGATGTGGATGAACGTGATCGTGGGCGCGGCGCTCGTTATTTACGGTATAAGACTGCTTCTTACGGGAGCACACTATTTGTGAATGCCGAACTAGTCTTGCAAAACGTTGTTCATGAACGTTGACTTGGTCAGCAGCCAGATCAGGAAAAATAATGCTGCCCACTCGACATAGATCTGGTAGAAGTCTGAAGTATCCTTGAAACGCGTCTCTTTGATCTCCGCTTTCTCATATTGATTGATCTTTCCGAACACGTTAGCCAGCGCCTGCTCGTCGGTTACACGGAAGAATTCTCCTTTACCGATCTCTGCGATCTTACGCATTGTTGTTTCGTCGACAGTATTCTCAACCAAATGCGGTCTGCCGAAATAATCTTTTCCAAAAGGCACGAGACCTTCTTTGCCTACAACGATCGTGTAGATCTTTACGTCGTAAGCTGCCGCGAGCTCTGCAGCGGTAATTGGGTCGATGTTACCCGCCGTATTATCTCCATCGCTCAACAGGATACACACTTTGGATTTTGATTCGGACTCGCGCATCCTGTTTGTAACGACGGCAAGTGCACTTCCGATGGCCGTACCACGATTCTCGATCATATCGAAACTCATCTCGTCGATGTATGAATTCAGGAGAGCATAGTCGGTTGTGAGGGGAGCCAGGGAAAAAGCATCTCCGGAGAACACAACGATGCCAATGCGATCCTGTATCCGCCCCTTGATAAAATTCCGAGCCACTTCCTTTGCCGATTCAAGCCGGTTTGGCTGAAAGTCTTCGATCTGCATGGACTGTGAAATATCTATTGCCAGCATGATGTCAATACCTTCTGTCCATTGTTCCACTTTCTCGTTGGTTCTCTGTGGACGCGCCAACCCCATTAATATCAGTACTCCCACGAATGCCAGTAAGATCTCGGGAATCAGTCGGACTAAATTGACCGGGTTGCTTCGAAGATCACTTCTCACCAGGGCCACGGGGAGCTTTTGGTTGAGATAATAGCGGGTTAGCCAGCGAACGACGAACAGCAATGGGATAACGGGTATCAGCCAGAGCCAGAACGAATCGGTCCAGTTAAATGAACTGAGCGTCGACGGCATGAACCAATCAATGTAATACCACGGATCTATTGCTGCCTCATCCATTATTTAACTGCCTCAGTTTTTCATTGTAATGTGATCGCGACACTTCCCTCAACTCGTCGAATACAACGGTATCGGAGCTAACGCCGCCATACACCATCCTATCTATCGCACGAAGAGCCGCCGGAAGATTGCTATCGTTGAGTAAACGCAGAATTTCTTTAGAGCTGTACTTTGTATAAGGTTTCTGTTCGAGCGACTCCATGTATCGCTTCCAGATAACAAGGGCCTTCTCCGCTTTACTTGATGAATATTCGGTTTGCATAGCGTTCATAGCATCGGCGAAGCGAGCGAGAAACTCCGAATGATCTTTATTGAGGCGTTTAAGTGCAAAATACCTGCGGATCCTTTTACCAAATACAAACCAGACGATAATCGCGATCACTATCAGTGCCACACCCACATAGATCGCGATCGGATAGTTGAACAGCCAGTTTACGTTCAGGTATTTCGTATTGATCTTCAACGGAAGCTGTTCCGCATTCACTGAATCGGGAACATGATCGACCATCTGTTTTAAGAAGATGGAATCGGTAGCACCAAAGACCATCGTACAATCGCCGCCCTGTAAAACATACACGGGCATCCGGAATGTCTGGATACTGTCGATCTCGTATGATGAAATGAAATAGACGACGCTGTCGTAGCTGAGACTATCTTTTGTCCTGGTGGCGAAATATGTCTTCGACTCGAACTCGAATGGATTGAAGCTGTACGCTGAATCGGGATAAAGAATATTCAGTCTTCGCGGATATGTTGCTGTTACGGAGAACGGAACTTTTTCACCGATTTTCAGGCTGTCGGCCAAAAATCGTGATCGCACCGATACATTACTGGTAACATCCTGGGCAAATGCCAGCGACGGAATGACAAGCAGAACCGATATAATGAACCTCAACTTAAACACTCTTCATCAGCCGGTTTCGTGTCTTGAATAATTTTAGCAGTTGAGGAACGTAATCTTCTTCCGTATTCACACTCAGGAAATTTATCTGGTTACGCTTACTGAACGTTTCCAGCTCTTTCACACGCCCCGTGTGATGCGCAGCGATGCGATTCCTGAAATCACCGAAGGACGTATTCACCCAGATAGTCTCGTTAGTTTCTTTGTCCAGCACCGGAATAATTCCAAGCTTCGGCAAATTGGTCTCACGGCGATCGGCAATATGTATCAAAACAACGTCGTGCTTGCGCGCAAGCGACTTCATATTGTGAAAATATCCTTCGTCGATGAAATCAGAGATCATCACTATCACACTTCGTCTTCTTATCGAGTTCAGTGCAAATAAGATCGCTTTCGAAAGATTGGTCTTCAACGATAGCGGCTTGAGCCGGATCATTTGATAGACCATCTCATAGACTTTCGACATACCCTTCGCCGGCTTCAAAAAGATCTCTCTTTGATCGGAGTAGGCGATAAGTCCAACGGAGCTTTGTTCTTTAGCGCCTGCCATGGCAAGAACGCCACAGATCTCACGGCCTACATCGAACTTCGTGCGGCCGGGATTGCCAATGTTTTGTGAGCCGCTGACGTCGAGTACGAAGAAGATCGTCTGCTCTTTGGTCTCACGAAATGTCTTTACGAAGGTGCCGTGTCCCTTGGCTGACACATTCCAGTCGATCGTACGGGTATCATCCCCATACTGGTATGGTCGCACGTCGTCGAACTCGAGACCTGATCCTTTAAAGATGGAGTGAAAATCACCCTGCATCTGGCTGTTGATCGCCTTGCGGATCTGTATCTCGTAGTTGCGTAATTTCTTAACGAGCTCTTTCACTAGGCCTCATTTTTGTAGTCTCTCTTCAATCAACACAGACCTGCCCACCGGCAGCAGGTCGCAAATTAAGTCAAATTATGAGTATTTTGCCCCCCGATTATCTGACAACAGGAAAAATGACGCGAGCCGGGTTAATTTGTGTGCTGTTCACTATTATCATTTTTGCCGGCGGCTGTCAGAGCGATAAAAGACCATCGGACGTGCTCAGTAAAGAGGACTATGCCGACTATCTCGTGGATGTTTACCTGGCCGAGGCCAAACTGAACACCCTCGCTATAACGCCCGACTCGGCCATGAACTTGTTCCAGCCTTTCGAAGAATCCCTTCGCCGAAGACTAGGCAAACCGGATTCCGTCATTCAAAAGACATACCAGTACTACCTAGCTCATCCTGAAGAAATGGAACAGGTTTACACTGCCGTCATCGATACGCTCGGTCTTCTAGAGCAACAATTGATGAATAAGCAATACATTGGCAAACCCAAATGATCTGGCCCGCTGACCTCGAACAGAAACTTGGTTTCGACCAGGTGAGGATGATGTTGAGAAATTACTGCCTTTGCGACCTCGGCCGTCGCAATGTTGATGCAATTTCTTTCCTGTCTGACCTTCCCTCGATCAACACACTGCTTCAACGAACTTCTGAGCTCCAGGCAATCCTGCAGAAGGGCGACGCATTTCCCTTTTCAAATTACTTCGATCCCGAAGAATTTATTCCTGTCATATCTGTCGAAGGCGGCTTCCTCGAGGAGGAAGCCTTTCACCAGATCATCCTCTCTCTTCATTCGATCCTTACAGCCCGCACATTTCTCGACAAGGCGAAGGAGTTATATCCTTATCTCTATGAAATGAGCCGTGAAGTGAAGCTCCCGCAGAATATGCTTCGCGAGATCCAGTCTAAGTTCGACGACACTGGTAAGGTCCGTGACAACGCAACACCGGAACTGGCACGCATACGCAAGCGGCTTAACGAAGAACGCTCCCGTATCAGGAGGCTCGTCGACCAGGTGTTTCGTACTGCCACCTCCGAAGGGTGGACGCCAGAAGGCATATCGCCCACAATTCGCGATGGAAGAATGGTGATCCCGCTTCTCGCCGAACACAAACGCAGGATACGGGGAGTAACCGTCGACGAATCCGCGACCGGTCAAACGATATACCTCGAACCCACCGAAGTGCTCGAAGCCAACAATGAGCTTCGTGATCTCGAGCTGGCAGATCGCAAGGAGGTTATCAAAATACTGAGAGACCTTACGTCCCTGATCCGTCAGCACCTTCCCGATTTCAAAGATGCCTACCAGTTCCTCGGCCTGCTTGATATCAATCGCGCGAAAGCGAAACTGTCGCTGGATCTCGAGTGTACGTTGCCTCACACCTTCGACGGGCCAGCATTGAAGTGGGTGAATGCACGACATCCTCTATTGTTTTTAAATCTTCGCCGTGCTCACAGACCGATCGTTCCATTAAACATTTCTCTCGATAAAGAGCAACGTTTCTTATTGGTGTCGGGTCCCAACGCAGGTGGTAAATCTGTTTGCCTGAAAACCACGGGTCTCGTTCAATACATGTTTCAATGTGGATTGCCCGTACCCGTCGACGAACAGTCAACCCTGGGTGTGTTCAATAATATTTTCATAGACATCGGTGACCAGCAGTCGATCGAGAACGACCTTAGTACTTACAGTTCCCACCTTAAGAACATGAATTTCTTTATTCGCAATGCGGATGACAGGACATTCGTGCTGATGGACGAGCTTGGCGCCGGTACAGATCCTAATTTTGGCGGAGGCATTGCGCAGGCCGTGCTGTCGAACCTGGTTTCATCGCACGTCTGGGGTGTGGCGACTACCCATTATTACAACCTGAAAGTTTTTGCAAGCAACACGCCTGGTATTGTTAATGGAGCGATGTTATTCAATGCACAAAAGCTCGAGCCGTTGTTCGTACTGGAGGTTGGCAAACCCGGAAGCTCCTTCGCATTAGAGATCGCCCGTAAGACAGGCCTCCCCAAAGAGATCATCGGCAACGCAGAAGAGATCATCGGTAAGGACCTTGCAGGCCTCGAATCGCTTATGAAGACAGTGGCAGACGACAAGCTTGCCAACACAAAGCGATCTGCTGAACTGCAGAAAAGAGAAGCGGAGCTTAAAGAGCAGATCGATTACTATGAAAAAGTAACAGGCGAAATCGAATCGCGTAAGAAAGAGATCATCGAGCGTGCCCGCAATGAAGCGTCGGGCCTGTTGAAAGAAACGAACCGCGAGATCGAGAAAACGATACGCCACATTCGCGAGAATAAGGCAGAGCGTAAAGAGACCCGTAAGGTCCGTGAAGGCCTTAAAGATCTTGAGGCAAAAGTAAGAACCGAGTCGAAGCCCAAAGAAGTTGTTAAAGATGACACTCTCAAAGAAGGGGATAAGGTGCGCATCCGTGGGCAGGAAGTAAGTGGAACATTGATCCAGATCAAAGGAGCAAATGCTGTCGTTCAGTTCGGAGATCTAAGGTCGCATCTGAAACTCGCACAACTGGTGCGTAGCGATAAAGCCGACCCGGTGGTGACCACGAAGGCGAAGGCCATGGGCCTCGACATCTATAAACGCCAGGCTCACTTCGAATCGACGCTCGACGTTCGCGGTCAGAGGGTGGAGGAAGTGATTCCGACACTGACACAATTCCTCGACGACGCGATTTTATTGGGACAAGGGGAAGTACGCATCCTTCATGGCAAAGGAGAGGGAGTTCTGCGAAAAGTTGTAAGAGATCAGCTTAAGAAAACGCGCGGTGTCTCTTCATTTGCCGACGAGCATGTAGACCGTGGTGGCGACGGTATTACCGTGGTAGTCTTAAAATAAGAAGCCCTTCCACCGCAGGCAGAAGGGCTCCCTTCAATTTCGTATGTGAACTACTGCTTCACGAGTGTAAATACCCATGTTCCCTTTACTTCACCTGTGCGGCTGGCTTCGCCTGCGCCCTGGTAATTGAAAGTAATCTGGAGCTGTGAGTCGGTTACGCTGTAAGTAGCATTCAATTGCTTATCTCCATCACCGATGAGAATGTCTGTTTCAGGGTTTGTTCCGAATTTCCATGAACCACTGGTTGGGAAGGGAGTCAAAGCAGGACCACCTGTTTTCACAAAGTTATAAGTTGTGGCACCGGCAGAACCAGTAAGGGTAAGTGTGAAATTCTGGTAATCGGTTTTTTTGCTAACGGCATCGAGAGTAACGTCGCCGGTAGAGCCAACTTTCCAAGCGGCACTAAGTTTTCCTAATTGAACCTCTTCAACAGAAGGGCCTGGGTTGTTTTTGCCGCCACATCCGGAATATGCGAGAAGAACGGCGAGGGCGAGAACTGAAAGAATCGGTTTTAGGTAAAATTTCATGTTGGAAATTTATTAAGCTCATCAAACATAACAAAAAGCGTGCGTTTAAGAAATACCCCGGCGCCACGCCTCACAAATGAGGGGTATGCTTTGATCCTCACGAGGTCGTTTTAGTAACCCCTTCTTTATAGTCTGAAAGGTTGATTTTCAAGGCGTTTGAAGGATATTCGTCCTCCTGGTTCGAGGCTATTATAGTAGTGCGTTCAGCCCTGTGAGCCAGGTTCGCCTGGTACCAGGCAATGGCCTGCTTGTCGAGATTCGTAGTGGGTTCGTCAAGGAACAAAAGGGGTGTGTCGCTGTAGAAGGCAAGCGCCAGCTTTAACCGTTGTTTCATTCCACTCGAAAACTGGCCGATCTTTTTATCGCGGGCATGAACCAGCTGCATCCGGTCCGCCGCCTCGTCCACCAGCAGTCCTGCGATGGGTTTCTTGAACCTGAAATGGAAACGGATGGTCTCGTCGAGCGTGAACTCTTCTATAAGATCCATGTACGGGGTTGCTATGGACACGTAACGGAAGACCTCTGTTGGGGGGACTGGTTTCTCTTCGTGGAAGAAAGAGATCTTTCCGGCAGTAGGAGGAACCTGGCCCCAGAGGACCTGGCTGAGGGTAGATTTACCTGAGCCGTTAGGTCCTGTGATGGCGTATGTTGTTGCCGGTTCGAGTGTGAGGTTTAAGTGTCGGAATATCCATTCGCGATTAAATCTCTTACCAAGATTTTCCGCGACAACCCTCATTCGAAACTGTCATTCGATGCTGTAAAGCCTCTCATCACACCGCGCTCCGATTCTTTGATGAAGTTCACGATGAGGTCTCTTTCCGATGATTGGGGAAGCTCGCGTTCGATAAGATCGAGTGCTTTAGAGTTATTGAGACCTTTAAGAAAAAGGTAACGATAGATCTCCTGGATCTCTGCAATCTTTTCGCTTGTGAAGCCCCTGCGGCGAAGACCCACTGTGTTTACACCGGCGTAAGCCAATGGTTCGCGGGCTGCCTTCGTGAAAGGAGGAACGTCCTTACGAACGAGCGATCCGCCACCGATGTAGGCATGAGAGCCGACCTTGGAAAATTGTTGCACGGCACAGGCGCCGCCGAAGATCGTGAAGTCGGAGATGAGCACGTGGCCGGCAAGCTGTGTTGTATTCCCGAGAATACAGTTGTTGCCGATAATTGAATCATGACCGATGTGAGCATATGCCATGATGAGGCAGTTTGAACCGATCACGGTCTTATACTTGTCTATCGTTCCGCGGTTGAGTGTTACACATTCACGGATGGTGGTGTTATCGCCAACTTCTGCAGTCGTGATCTCGCCTTTGAACTTGAGATCCTGTGGGATCCCGGAAATGACAGCGCCGGGAAATATTTTGCAATTCTTTCCAATGCGTGCGCCATCCATGATGGTAACGTTTGGACCGATCCATGTCCCATCGCCGATCACCACGTCTTTCGAAATAGTTGAGAATGGTTCTATGATTACATTCTGGCCGATCTGGGCTTCAGGATGTACGCTTGAAAGGGGATACTTGCTCATGAATCTTTAGGTACGATGCTGGCGGTCATTGTGCCTTCGCACACCAGTGTGTTGCCAACGTAGCCGCGTCCTCTCATCTTTGCAATGCCGCGTTTGATGGGGGCGAGGAGATCGCATTGAATAACAAGAGTATCGCCAGGCAACACCATCTTTCTGAAACGGCAGTCGTCGATACCCAGGAAATAAGTCCAGTAGTTTTCAGGATCGGGCACTGTATTCAATACAAGAATACCGCCAACCTGAGTCATTGCTTCAACCTGGAGTACGCCCGGGAATACAGGATTGCCCGGGAAGTGACCCTGGAAGAAAGGTTCATTCATCGTAATGTTCTTCACACCAGACACTGTCTCGTTGTCTAGATAAATGATCTTATCGATCAACAGGAATGGATAACGATGAGGAAGGATATTAGAGATCTGGTTGATATCCAGGACCGGAGGAAGGTTCGGGTTATATCTTGGAATACCTTTCTTGTCGGCTTCAGCCATCGCCTTCTTAAGCTTCTTCGCGAAAGCGACATTGGCAGCGTGACCCGGACGGGCCGCAAGGATCTGAGCCTTAAGCGGACGGCCGGCGAGAGAAAGATCGCCAACAACATCCAGCAGCTTATGCCGCGCAGGTTCGTTGTTGTAGCGAAGCTCTATGTTATTGAGGATACCCTCTTTCTTCACTTCAACTTTAGGCTTGTTCAACATCTTCGCGATGTTCTCGAGCTCGTGTGGTTCTACAACGCGATCGACAATGACGATAGCATTATTGAGATCACCGCCTTTAATGAGATTATGCTTATAGAGCATTTCGAGCTCGTGCAGGAAACAGAAGGTGCGGCACGAAGCAATTTCCTTTTCAAACTGGCGGATGTTTGTGATCGATGCGTGCTGACTTCCCAGAACCGGTGAGTTATAATCGATCATCACAGTAACGCGGTAGTCGTCGAGCGGTAGCGCGGCAATCTCTACATTACGGGCTGCTTCACGATAAAAGATACTATCCTGGACTTCGAAGAAATCGCGGATAGCATTCTGTTCTTCAGTACCGGCTTCTTTCAAAGCGTCGATAAACTGGATGGAGCTTCCATCCATAATGGGACACTCGGGGCCGTCTAACTGAATAAGCACGTTGTCGATTTCCAGGCCAACGCAGGCTGCGAGAGTATGTTCGATGGTGCTAACACGGGCACCGCTTTGTTCGATGGTAGTTCCACGCGATACATCCACCACGTTGTCACAGTCTGCATCGATGATGGGAGCACCCGCAACATCAATTCGCTGGAATTTTATTCCATGGTTGGGTTTCGCAGGCACAAACGTCATGTTCGTCTGAACCCCTGTGTGGAGGCCAACACCTTGAACAGTGACTGACTTCTTGATCGTCTGCTGCTTGTAGTTTAGCATTTTTTAGGTAAAAAGTGGTGCAAATTTAGGGGTTAGTACCCCCATTTCAAAACTGCCGGGAGGTGAGGAGCAAGACGAAGGTGACGAGGTGAGGAGATGACGACGTGACGATTCTTTGAATTAAAGGATTTTTGGGTGGCTGGATGAGGAATTGACAAGAATCCTCATTTCTTCCCCTCTTCATCTCTTCCCCTCCTCATCTCCTCGTGCGACCTTTTTCTCCAGCTCCCTGATGCGGTCGTCCAGTGACGGCAGCTTTTTAAAGAGAGCATATGACCTGAAATAGTCCTTGAGGTCGAAGGCAAACGTCCCGATCAGGGTTTGGCCTTCTTCTTTGATGTTTTTCGAGATCCCTGCTTTTGCACCGATGCTGGTGCGGTTGGCAATTACAATATGACCTACGGTTCCCACCTGTCCGCCAACAATACAGTTGTCGCCTACCTTGGTTGAACCAGAAATGCCAGCCTGGGCTGCCATCACCGTATTTTTGCCGATCTCGACGTTGTGTGCGATCTGGATCAGGTTATCGAGTTTTACGCCCTGGTGAATGATAGTAGAGTCGCCAAACATCGTTGCACAGTCGATCACCGTATTTGCGCCGATCGATACATTGTCTTCGATCAGCACATTACCCAACTGCGGAATAGCTTTATAAGATCCATCGGGCTGCGGCGCGAATCCGAAGCCATCGCTTCCTATAACGGTACCCGAATGGATCTCGCAATTGTTGCCAACCTTCGTTCCGGGATACAACTTTACACCGGCATGGATGATGGTGTCGTTCCCGATGCTTACGTTGTCTCCAATGTAAGCATGTGGATAGATCTTAACATTGTCGCCGATCTGGCAGCCACTGCCGATATATGAGAAGGCTCCGCGGTAGATATTCTTCCCAACATGACCTCCTTCTCCGATGAAGCTGGGCTGTTCAATACCTGATTTCTGGAAACTGACGATCTTATGATATTCCTCGAGCAACATGGTGAAGCTCGAATATGGATTATCGACAAGTATGAGTGTCGACTTGATCTCTTTCCTGGGTTGAAAGTCTTTCTGTACAATAACGGCAGTTGCCTGTGTTGTATAGATAAACTGTTCGTATTTCGGGTTGGAGAGGAAGGCGATCTGTCCGGGCTTTGCATCCTGGATCTTTGCAAGCATATTGATCTTTCCGTTTGCGTCGCCCTGGACTTCTCCGCCCAGCATCATCGCTATTTGTTTGATTGTGAACTCCATTGGTGTGCAATGTTCAAAGTGCAATGTGCAAAGTTTCTGGCTTAATCGCGTTGCGTTCAAATCCAGGCTCGGTACGTCCGGCGGCACAACGTTGCACCTCGCACGCTGCACTTTACACATTATTCCAAATGTACGTTTTTAGGCCAGCATAGATAGTCTTTTTTCACGACTTTGCTCATAGCACTGATGTTTGGAAGGTCGGACGCCTTCGAAATATCGAGCAACTCGCCATGTCGTGTTAGAACTTTTATAGGTTGCCCGTCTGTCACATAAGCTTCGTTGGTGAGGGTTCCCAGGGAGAAGAAATAAGATGTGTCGTTCCGAAGTGTTTTGTATTTCGACGCGATCGCCTGTTTTACCTTCTCGAGCTTTTGTTTTACGGGACCACCAATTTGTATCTGGAAAAGATCGCGCTCGAGCAACATCATACACAGCTTCGACAATATTGCATCGTCGTTGTCTTTCCAGAGTTTGATCGCACCCCACACATCATTATCGTCGAGTTGTGAGTATGCATAAAGGATCGATGGTTTCTGGGAGAAATCTTCGATCGTATAATTATTCTTTATGAAGATCTTTAAGGGATCGCTGCACGGAAGGTCGCCGATGTATTGTGCTCGTTTGATGATGTTGACTAAAAGTCTTTCTGCACTTACTGCCGTTTTATGAAGATACACCTGCCAGTACATCAATCTCCTTGCATTCAGAAAATGTTCGATGCTGTAGATACCTTTCTCTTCAACCACCACCTGGTCGTCATGAACAGTTAACATTGAAATAATTCTGTCGACACCGATGGAACCTTCCATCACACCGGTAAAAAAACAGTCGCGACGGAGATAGTCGAGCCGGTCGATATCGAGCTGACTGCTCACCAGCTGGTGAAAAAACTTTCTGGCGTAGCTATTGCGGAACATTTTGAGGGCCAACTCAAGTTCTCCATTGAAGTCCTTGTCGAGCTTACGCATAAGCTGGTAAGAGATGCTTTCGTGCTTGACATGAGGCAGGAGTGTTTCTTCGAGCGTGTGCGAAAATGGCCCGTGACCGATATCGTGGAGGAGGATGGCGATCTGTGCGGAGACAAATTCCCGGTTGCTGATCTCGATACCTTTCCCGCGAAATCCTTCGAGCACGCGACGCATGAGGTGCATGGCTCCGAGGGCGTGCTGAAACCTGGTATGATTGGCGCCGGGGTAAACAAGGTCGGCCAATCCCAGCTGACGAATGTGACGAAGTCGCTGAAAAATGGGATGTTGTATCAGGTCAAAAACAAGATTATTGTCTATGGATATAAATCCGTATACGGGATCGTTGATGATCTTATGCTTGTTTTTCTTCACTAACTTTACAGACTATGCAAAGATATACCATTTTGTGGGCCGATGACGAGATCGATTTGCTCAAGCCACATATCCTTTTTCTCCAACAACGTGGCTACGACATTACGCCGGTCAACAATGGTGCTGAAGCGGTAGAGTTGTCGGGCGAGCGTCACTTCGATGTCGTGTTCCTCGACGAGCACATGCCTGGCATGTCGGGTCTCGAAGCGCTGAATCAAATCAAAAACATAAAGCCTAACCTTCCCGTGGTGATGATCACCAAGAATGAGCAGGAGCTGATCATGGAGGAGGCTATCGGTTCGAAGATCGACGACTATCTTATTAAGCCCGTTAATCCGAGCCAGATCCTCCTGTCTGTAAAAAAGATACTTGATAACAAAAGGATCGTATCTGAGCGAACGAACATCAACTATCAGCAGGAGTTCAGGAAAATATCGATGGCATTCATGGACAACATGAATCACGAGGAGTGGGCAGATATCTATAAGAAACTTGTTTATTGGGAGCTCCAGTTGGAGAACGCTGATAATCGCGATATGGCCGAAGTTCTCGAAACCCAGAAGGTTGAAGCGAATGCCAACTTCTGTAAGTTCATCAGGAAGAATTATGAGAACTGGCTGAACAATCCGAACGTGGAGAGACCGCTGATGTCGCACCTGGTGATGAAGAAGAAGGTATTTCCTGAATTGAAACAGGGGAAGCCTTTGTTCGTGGTCCTTATCGATAATCTCAGGTTCGATCAATGGAAGAGGCTGGAGCCGATCCTTTCGGAATATTTTAATGTGGAGAGCGAACAGACTTATTATTCAATACTTCCCACAACGACGGCATATTGCCGCAATGCGATATTTTCGGGAATGCTTCCGTCGGAGATGGCTAAAACACATCCCGATCTGTGGGTGGGAGAAGATGAAGACGAGTCGAAGAATAACTTTGAAGAAGATTTTCTTCAGCGACAGCTTAAGAAGAATAACCTGAACGTGAGGGCGTCTTATCACAAGATCAAGAAGCTGGAAGAGGGAAGAGATCTTGTCGATACGATGAGTAATCTTTTCTCGAACGATCTGAATGTGATCGTATATAATTTCGTAGACATGCTATCGCATGCGCGTACGGATATGGCGGTTATCCGCGAGCTTGCCCCTGACGAGTCGGCTTACAGGTCGCTTACACAAAGCTGGTTCGAGCACTCGCCGTTGTATGATATCCTGAAGAAGATCGCCGAAAAGGGGGCGAGGGTGGTAATTACAACCGATCACGGAACGATCAGGGTGAAGAGACCGTTCAAGATCGTGGGCGATAAGGCTGTGAATACAAATTTGAGATATAAGCAGGGGAAGAATCTCGGATATGAGGGAGATAAAGTGATGGAGGCATTGAAGCCGGAGCGGTTTTTCCTGCCGAAGCCGAATGTTTCTACGACGTATGTTTTCGCGATCGAGGATCAGTTCTTCGCATACCCGAACAACTATAACTACTACGTCAATCTTTATAAGGACACATTTCAGCACGGGGGTGTGAGCCTGGAGGAGATGATCGTACCCTTAATTTTCTTAACTTCGAAGAATGCCTGAGGGCGTTTTCACTTTAGATAAGCTGGAGACAGTTGCCGAAGATCTCGTGGTTGCGGGAAAAGGACGCAGCGTCTGGCTTTTTCAGGGTGAAATGGGTGCGGGAAAGACAACATTGATCAAAGCAATATGCAAGACGATGGGTGTGCATTCGGTAATGACGAGTCCCACGTTTTCTATCGTAAACGAATACGAAGGCGATAACGGCCAGGTGATCTATCACTTCGACTGTTACAGGCTGAAAAGTGAAGAGGAAGCTTACGATATTGGAGTCGAGGAATACCTGGACTCGGGAAGATTTTGTTTTATCGAGTGGCCTGAAAAAATTGCCTCGTTGTTGCCCGAAGAACGATTTGAAATTAAACTTGAAATAGAGAGCCCGCCTGCCGGACAGGGAGGCTCGACGGAGCGACGTATACATTACCAAAAGGTATGAGTGAGAAGAAAAAGACCGGATTTGAATCCCTGGCAAAGCCGGAACTGTTGACACAGGAAAAATTGCTCCCTGTTAGAAAATCGAAGCACACTTTTTTTATCGGACTACCGAGAGAGATCTCGCTGTCGGAGAATCGCATTAGTCTTACGCCTGATGCCGTGGCGTTGCTGGTGAACAACGGTCACGAAGTATACGTGGAGACAAAGGCCGGCGAGGGATCGAAGTTCAGCGACAAGCAATACAGTGAAGCGGGAGCAAAGATCGTTTACTCGCCACAGGAAGTTTACAAGGCCGACGTGGTACTGAAGATAGAACCGCCGACAGCGGAAGAGCTTGAATATTTCCGTCCCGGACAGGCGTTGATCTCTGCATTGCAGATAGGACATCTTGAACAGGAAGCGGTGAATGCTTTGCTGAGGAAAAAAGTAACGGCACTCGCCTGGGAGTTCATCGAAGATAAGGTTGGAGGCATGCCGATCATTCGTGCGATGAGCGAGATCGCGGGAAGCACCGTGATGCTGATCGCCGCAGAATACCTGAGCACGTCTCGTAAGGGAAGAGGAATCATTCTTGGCGGTATTACCGGCGTTCCACCCACGAAGGTTGTGATCATCGGCGCCGGTACCGTTGCAGAATATGCAGCGCGTGCGGCAACGAGCCTCGGCTGCGAGATCCAGGTATTCGACAACCACATCTATAAACTTCGTCGCATCAAGCATACGCTGGGGCACCAGCTTTATACTTCGACGATCGATACCAATGCGTTGGGCGAGAGCCTGAAGACTGCCGATGTAGTTATTGGTGCGCTGCGTGCAGAGAAAGGCAGGGCCAGACATGTGGTAAGCGAAGAGATGGTGCAGAATATGAAACCCGATTCTTTGATCATCGACCTGAGCATTGACCAGGGTGGATGTATTGCCACGTCGGAGATCACCACGCTGGAGAAGCCCGTGTTTAGAAAACATGATGTTATCCACTATTGTGTTCCGAACGTTGCTTCGCGCGTGGCGCACACTGCAACCACGGCGCTAAGCAACATCTTTACACCGACCATTTTACGCGCAGCCGAAGAAGGAGGCGTAGAAGAGATGATCTTCTCACATAAGTGGTTCATGAAAGGAGTTTATACTTACAAGTCAGGGCTTACCAACGAAGGCGTGGCGCGCAAGTTCGGAATGAAGTATAAAAATATAGAGCTCCTCATGGCTGCACGGGTTTAACCGGTTCAGCGTGCGACGGGCGAAGCTTAAGTCCGAAGAGAAAACGGGTGACTTTTGTCCTCCTGATCATTTCATAAGTAAAGAGACAACCGCCGAGGGTAAGCACCACCAGCAAGACGAATTTCACCGGCGCGACTATCTCCAGGGGAAAAATCAAAGCTGACACCAGGAATTGAAATATCATATGAATGATATACACCGGGTATGCAGCTTCCGACAGATATCTCAACGTGGCGCCGGGTTTGTTCATGAATCTATAGCCTGCAACGAAGACCAGTAGTACCCAGCATACCGATTCGACCGGGATGAATTCATTCACCTGGTACGTGAGCCTGAAGAAACATAACGTGCCGGCTACGATCAACAGCGCCCACCAGGTCTTCATGAGCATATTCCAGAACGACACTCCCGCCGAGGCAAAACAGAATCCGAAGAAGAATGCGATCAATCCCAGGAAGAAACCATGCAATGTCATCGCATAAAGTTCATAAGGATACGGATTGATGATCAACTTTTCGGCCATCAGGAATGCCATCGGCAGAAGTATGCTGAGGGGACTTGAAAAGATCTTCTTAATGATGCTCTTGTCTTTCAGGTAATAGAAGAGATAAAAGAAGATCACCACATACATCATGATGTTTCCAAGGAACCAGAGATGACCCGGGTTTGAGGTATACCTGGGCTCCATGTTGTTGTAACTACGCCAGATCAATAATTGAACAGGGACGATCACGAACATCCCGAAGAGATATGGCAGGAATATTCTTTGTGCCCGTTCGCCAATGAGCTCAAGCCATGTTCTTGATTGCATCGCAAAGTATACACCCATACCTGAAACGAAGAACAGGAGCGGTATTCGCCACACATTCAATACCGCCATGGGTATCCACAGGCCGGGCCAGGGCTCCGGGTTTGTGATGAAGCCGATCATTACCCCCCAGGGCTGGAATGCAATGGCGGAATGATAGATGATCAATAAGCCTATTGCAATAACTCTTATCCAGTCGATATCGTAGCGTCTCATTGTGAAATGCGAATGTGAAATGTGAAATGTGAAATGGTTAATGGGTTAATGGTTAATGCGCAAGCATCTCTGCGATCTCAGGCCTTGTCTTTTCGATGTATGCATAATCTAATTTCAATCCCATCGGTCCCAGTATTTGTCCCATCATGTCGTATCCTTCTTTTGCATCTTTAAATGGAATTACAACGGACTCGTACGCGGTTGCACCGTATTTATTTTTGATGGTTTTGTCGGCACCTTTATCCAATAACATTTTCACAATATCAGGATGACAAAAAAAGGCTGCCGTATGTAATGGTGTCGAACCGTCATTGTTCTGAAAGTTGACGTCGGCTCCGGCATCGATCAGGATCTTTGCGATCTCGGGCTTACCGAAAACACATGCGCTGATCAGTGGACTTGAGCCACCAAACGGGTCTTTCTCATTGATATTCGTACCTGCGGCGATGTGCTGCTTTACGGCTTCGATATTATTCGTGACCACGGCCGTGTGAATATCAATGTCCGGCTTTTTGACACCGTCCTTTTGTTCGTTTTTAGCTTTTTGTCCGGAGCATGAAACCACGCAAAAGAGGGTGACGATCATGATTAGATTTTTCATAAAAGGGTTTTGTTTTTTGATGACGTAAAGAACGTGTGGGGTGGAAAGGCCGGCTTAACGCGGGTGCGGACAAAAGCATCGACTTTGCGGAAAACAGTATAAATTCTGGCGCATCGATATAAATTTTGATGCAGAAGGTCGAAATTGCCGCGTCCGCCGACAAAGGCGGGACTCAAAATCGCCACTCATGCCGGGCACGACTCCTGCCGAAAACGAATTCCTTGATCAACTAAATGGGGCAATAGAAAGCAACCTTTCCAACAGCCAGTTTGGGGTGGAGGAACTGGCTGATCTTATGAACATGAGTCGGTCGAACTTGTTGAGGAAGGTCAAGAAGGTTACGGGATTGTCGGTGACCCAATTGATCAGCAAAGTGAGGTTGGAGAAGAGCATGGAGCTTTTGGAGACAACCTCTTTGAATGTGAATGAGATCGCAGAGAAGGTAGGATTTAGCAGCTCTTCTTATTTCATAAAAGTATTCAGGGAGAAATACGGGTATTCTCCGGGTAAGAAGGAACAGCAGGACAGTGAACAGCAGAATAATGAACGCCCAACGGCAGAACCGAAGAAGTACCGGTGGGTGGTGATTGGCGCGGTTGCCGTTGTGATCATGGGCATCAGCATAATATTTCTTCTGCCTGAGTCAAAATCCCGCCCAAAAGACCTGTCCATAGCCGTTCTGCCTTTCAAGAACGAGAGTGCCGACTCCACCAACGTGTACCTGATCAATGGATTGATGGAGTCGACATTGAATAACCTTCAGCAGATCCGTGACCTTCGGGTGATCAGCAGAACAACTTCTGAAAAATACAGGGATACGAAGAAGTCGATACCGGAAATGGCAAAGGAGCTGAACGTGAGCTATTTCATTGAGGGTAGCGGGCAAAAGATAGGAGATAAGATATTGTTGAACATCCAGCTTATCGAAGCAGCGACGGACAAACATCTTTGGGCAAAGCAATATCGGCGAGAGACGAGCGACATCTTTGAGTTACAGCACGAGATCGCAAAAAACATTGCCGACGAAATTGAAGTTGTCATAACACCGGAGGCAGAACAGCGCATTACACAAAAGCCGACGAACAATCTTGTTGCTTACGATTATTACCTGAAGGGACGTGAGCTCTTTTACCGGAGTGGTCCGGGCGATCTTTTGGAAGCAGCGCATAACTTCTCGAAGGCAATTGAATACGATAGTACGTTTGCTTTGGCTTATGCAACCTCTGCCATGGTTCATTATTACCTCGATATGTTTATGGCTGAGAAAAAATATACGGGTGTCCTTGAAGACTATGCGGATAAGGCAATTCGTTTCGATCCGAAATTAACGGATAGCTATATAGCGAAAGGTCTTGCCTATGCGAGCAGGAAGGAATACCCTGAGGCCGTTAAATACCTGGAGAAGGCACATGAGCTTGCGCCGAAGCACGGCTTACCGATTCATTTTCTTACGGAGTTTTACAGTATCCATGTTTTCAATACTGCGAAGTATCTCGAATATGCCTTAATAGGAGTGAAGATCGATCGGGAGTCGCCTGTGGACTCGGCAACTACAAGCTTTAAATATTTCCATCTTGGAAATGCATTCGCCAGCGCGGGTTTTATCGATGAAGGAGAAATGTACGCCAATAAATCTCTCGACTTCAATCCGCGAAACCCGTTCGCCGGGTATTTCAAAATTTACATCGGCCTTGCGAAAGACGGAGATGTGAAGAAAGCTCGTGAACAAATGGTGAATATTTATCGCAACGACTCGATGCGCATCGATATCGTCCAGGAGGTTGCGAAGCTTTATGTTATGGAACGTAATTATAAGAACGCCTACAAAGCATATCTGAAAATGAACGCTCTTATGAAACTGTACAACGTGAAGATCTATGAAGGAGAGGGCATAAGGATGGCTCTTGTCTGGAAAGCGATGGGCGACGATGCGCAGGCTGCGAAATACATGGAAGAGTTCAGGGAATATGGCGAGAAGGATGAGACGATCTATAAGCACCTTAACATCGCCATGTACCATATCTGCAAAGGTGAGAAAGAGAAAGGCTTCGAAGAATTTTCAAGGTTCCTGGACGAGGATCACAACTATCATTACTGGACTCTTTTTATGAATAAAGAGCCGTACATCGACCCGGTGAAGAATAGCGCCGAATACAAGAAACTTTATAAACGCATGGAGGATGATTTCTGGGAAAATCGCCGCCAGATCCGCAAGCTGATGGAGGATAAAGGACTCCTTTAGTTCGATGCTGACGACCTGCCTGTCGGGGCAAACGCAGCTTGTGTGCGGCAAACACGGTCGTGAAAACTCAAAATAATCGGGTATTCTCGGTATAAAAACTTTTCAAAATACCTCTAAGTAGGTATTGGGAACGAGGCATAGTTGCCACATTTTTGCATCAGCAGTTACAATTTTCTCTCTCATTTTAAGGTTTTAGGTTTGGTGGCCTCTTCCAAGACGTGGAAGAGGCCCTAACTTTTTATAGCCACACCGAAGGTCGGGTTATCCTCTTACAGGCTCCTACGCGTTGCCCATTACTCATTACCCATTACCCATTAGCCATTAGCCATTAGCCATTTACATTATACATTGATCAGTTCAGGTTGTGACTTTTCGCCTACCTTGGCGTTATATGCCTGAATTCGCACCTAATGACCGACGCCGAACTCGATAAGGAACGCGCCATCATCGAAAGATCCAGGAAAGACCCCAACGCTTTCGGCGAGCTCTATGAGAAATATTTCGACCGGATATTCAATTTCATTTACCGCCAAACCGACGACGAAGAGCTCGCCGGGGACCTCGCCTCACAGACCTTTATAAATGCCCTGAATCATTTGTCGGCTTACGAATTCAGGGGTGTTCCATTCTCTGCCTGGCTATACCGCATTGCACGGAATGAGATCAACAAGCACTATAGAAAACATAAGCGCAAGAACGTTTTCAGTATCGAGGAGGTAAAGGTGAGGGAGCTGATCGAGCGGTCGGATGAAACCTGGGATGAAGAACTACTTGAAAAGCTTGTTAACTTTATGAAGGACCTGCCCACGGATATGCTGCAGGTGTTGGAACTGAGATTTTTTGAGGACAAAGATTTTAAAGAGATAGCATTCATCCTCGATATAACAGAAAGCGGTGCGAAAATGCGTACGTATCGTGCCCTGGATAAGCTGCGGTTGAATTTTAATATTAAGGTGAAGTACGATGAGCCGAAATGAGATCAAAATAAGAAGGCAACGTGCGAGCGCCACCGGGGCTGACCGCTTCCGGAACTATGCTGCTATCCTGTCGAGGCACCAGAGAGATATGAGGATGAAGAGACTAACGCGGTTCCTGTGGATCTCCGTGGTAGCCATCATCACGATTATCATCATTACGCTTGCGGTGTTCTTCTTTATCTCAAAAACACCGCAAGGCAAAGGCGCTACTCATTCCGCAATGTATGCGCCGGGTTTACCATCGAGGCTTTGACAGCCTGGTATCCCGCAGTAAGAAAGGCCACCAGCAAACATCCGAGTCCGGCGAGAACAAACGGCCATATGCCGATGTTCGTGCGATATTCGAAATTCACCAGCCAGTATTGTTCCATCAGGTACCACGACAAAGGCACGCCGAACGCTATTGCTGCGATAATGAGTGTTGCGAAGTCTTTTGTGATCAACAGAATAATTCCGGGGGCAGAAGCACCCATCACTTTGCGAATGCCGATCTCTTTGGTCTTCTGAGCTGCCGCGAATGCAACGAGACCAAGCAACCCGAGGCAGGCGATAATGATAGCGAGCGTTGCGAATGCAGAACAGACGGTACCCATTCTTTGCTCGTTGTCGTAAAGCGCCGCGAAATTCTCGTCGAGGAATTTGTAGTCGAATGGTCTGTGCGGAGCCAGCGTAGCCGAAACTTCCTTCAGATCCTGGAGAGCCTTTTGGGTATTGCCAGGCGATAGCTTAACGAAATAATGATAGTACTGGCCCGGTTCAATGAAGAACATCAGAGGTTTGATCTTCTCATGTAACGAAGCGAAGTGAAAATCTTTCATCACCCCGACAAGCTTTCCCTTCCTGCCGCTCATGTTCAATTCGATACCGATAGCTTTGTCCACATCGAGTCCAAGATCTTTAACTGCCGTTTCATTCATGATGAAAGCGTTAACCGTGTCTTTCTCGTAGACCTCCATATCGCTTTCGTTCACGTTGCGTCCGGCTAAAATTTCGATCCCTGCCGTAGGAATGAATCCCTCGTCTATCGGTGTGGCAGTAACGATCATTCCGCGTTCATTGCCACCTGGTATACTTACCCCATAACCCCCGGCAATCTTTACAGGCGACTCACCTGCACGACCGATCTGCGTGATATTTCCGCGGCGGAGAAGTTCTGTTTTGATCTGATCGTATACGGGCCGCGTTTTACGATCGAGCGTCATGATCACAACATTGTCTTTTTCGTACCCGAGCTTCTTGTTTTGAATATAGCCGATCTGTTTCATGATCACGATGGTACCGATAACCAGCACGATCGATATGGTGAACTGAAACACCACCAGCGATTTCCTCAACCAAACGCCACGGGATGATGTGCGGAAGTTTCCTCTCAGGATGTTCATCGGCTTGAAACCGGTGATTATCAGTGCAGGATAAAGTCCTGACAGCAAAGCGATGGCCGCCAGAATGATGAGTACTATTGAAAGAAAACCTGGCGCAAAAACATCTGCCTGGCTGAAGTATTTACCTGTGAGGCCATTGAATAAAGGAAGTGCTGCACTGGAAAGGAATAATGCCAGTAAGAACGCAACAATAGTAATAACAACGGATTCGCCGATGAACTGGGTGATAAGCTGGCGACGAAGCGCACCTACGACTTTTCTCACACCAACTTCTTTCGCGCGGTCTGCGGCTTTCGCCGTAGCAAGGTTCACGTAGTTGATACACGCGATCACCAGTATGAGTATTGCAATCGCGCTGAAGATATATACATAGTCGATGCTCCCTGTGACTTCCGGTTCCTTGAGTTCGGAACGCAGGTAGATGTCTTTCATTGGGGTGAAGTTATACTTCACGTAGTCGCCAGGGCCACCCAATTCTGATGATAGCGCTTTTGTGACGATCTCACCGAATTTCGTCTCCACCGCTTTCACATCTGCCTGCGGGGTGAGAACAACATATGTTTGATAGTTGGCGCTCCACCATTGCAGTTCTGCATCGAGCGACGAGAATGAAGCAACGAAATCATACCGGATCATCGAGTTTGAAGGAACGTCTTCCGACACGCCGGTCACAACCATCTCCCAACGATTATTGATGTTCAGAGTTTGACCCAATGGATCTTTGTCGCCGAAATATTTCTGCGCCATCGATTTTGTAAGAACGACGTTGTACTTGCCTTCCAGGGCGGTTTTCGGATTACCACTTAATAATTTGAAGGAGAACACATCGAAGAACGTGCTGTCAGCATAGTAGAACTTCGACTCTTCGAAGACCGCATCTCCATTGCGAACGATCGCTTCGTTAGGATATAATCGCACACCCGTTTCGATCTCTCCGAATTCTTTCTGCAGAGTAGGAAGTACGATCGTTGGAGAGACTGTTGTTGCAGAAGTCTGCCCGCCGAACGAGTATTCGAGCGACGCACGGTAAATGCGGTCGAGCTTCGTGTGAAACTTGTCGAAGCTTAGCTCGTGCCTGATCCACAGGCTCAGGAGGAGACAGGTTGCGAGACCTAGTCCCAGCCCGGCGATGTTGATAATAGAATAGCTGAAATGTTTACGCAGGTTGCGTATGGCGATGAGTAAATAGTTTCCGAACATGAGTCTTAAGGGTGAGTAAGGCTTTAGACGCGCTTTAATGACGACTAGTTACACGAAATGGTTGCTTCTTAAGAGGTAAAAGGTAAAAGGGAATAGGTAAAAGATAGAAGAAGCGGAAAAGATCGAAATTGGGTGCTTCAGGGTCTTTTCCCTTTTACCTTTTCCTTATTCCCTTTTCCTTTTCACGTAAATTGCGTTAACAACCGGTTTTCAAGTATACGCTATTTTGCAGTTTGATGGTAAAGAGGCTTTTTCTCTGGCTCGTTCTTTTCGTCTCCGCAGCATTTGTCTTTCTGCCGGCCGGTGACGCGTTGGCCCAGGTACAGTATGCCCTGCGCCGCTACACCGCAAACGACGGCCTGCCGCAGTCGCAGGTGAATATGGTGCTCGAAGACAAGAACGGCTACCTCTGGATCGGAACCCATGGCGGAGGACTCGCGCGTTTCGACGGCCGTGAATTTAAAGTCTACACCACCCGTGACGGCCTTCTCAGCAACATCGTCCATTATCTCAAGCTCGACTCACACCAAAATCTGTGGATCATACACCCACGCGGGATTTCACGTTTCGACGGAGTTGAGTTCAAAGCATTTAAACCGGGCGGTTCACAAACCGCATCACGCCGGGTACGCCGCGTATTCGAACTAAGCGATTCGATATTCTTCGTCACCAGCCAGGGTCTCATCGGTAAGATCCACAACGACAGTTTATATTATTGGAATCAGCCGCTCAGCAAAGACAAGATCATTCAATACACACACCTTCTTCCAAATCGGGATGTGGCTTTGTATATGAACGACAGCAGTTTCCTGGTGCGATCCCCAAAGGGAGATCATGTTGTTAAACATCGTCCATATTTTAATTACCTGTCGAATATTTTCAACATGGGACACGAAACATGGATGTTGACCGACAAAGGATATTTCAGGTTTGACTATAAAAATTACAAATTCATTCCCGATGAACTGAAGATCACGCGGCAGGTGATCCAATATGACACTGTCACGCAATCATACTGGACGCGTTATGATGATCGCCTGTTGAAAGAGTACTGGGAGAATGGCGTTCATAAAGTTGATACAGTTTTAAAAGAAGTCGGTATTACCCAGGTGTTTCTCGATTCGGAAGGAAATACATGGTTCGGAAGTTCCGGTAACGGGCTGTATAAATATTTTGTGCAGGACTTCGATCAGCTGACCCGTGAGAATGTGGGCGCGGTCTTCGCGATCAATGAAGACAAGAAGGGGACGTTGTGGCTTGGTTCAAGCACGAAAGGTATCTGGAAGCGTGACAAGTCCGGACTCAAACATTTTCATTCCGAGAACAATATCGACTGGGGCGTCACCTCGATAGAGATCAGTCCAACAGGTGAGATATGGGCCGGATCCACGAGTGCACTGGGTCGTTACCAGCCCGACAAAGATGCGTTCAAGTGGTATTCGCGTATCGATGGGCTTCCCGGTCCGGGTGTAAGTCAGATCAATTTCGACAAAAAAGGAAAAATATGGTTTGCGACGAATGGTGGTGGTGTTGGTTACTACGATGGAAAAAAATTCGGGTCGATCTCGGTAGACGAGGGATTGACGAGTCGCATGGTGATGTCGTTGCGATATATGCCTTACAACGATTTGATGTATGCAGGTACCGACCTTGGTCTTAGTGTTATTAAAGGCGATACGGCGATAACACTGGATCTGAAGGAGATCGAGAATGGCGGTGTATTTTCTTTGAATGTATTCAGGAAGAAATACCTGCTGGTAGGTTCCGGCGGGGCCGGCGTATTGATCTACAATGCCGAGACAGGTGCGAGCAAGATGCTCGACACTTCGGTGGGCCTTCCTTCAGACTTCATCTACTTCGTAGCCCCGGATTCCGAAGACATGGTGTGGGTCGGTACCGAGAAAGGTATTTCGCGAATGAAACTCTCCGAGTCGTTGGAGATAACGGAGCTTCTGAATTTCGGTTATGACAATGGACTCGCCGGAGTTGAAACGAATCAGAACGCATATTATCTCGGTAAGGAGAAGATCTTTGGAATGATCGACGGGGTATATCTGTATAATGATCTAAGGAATACGAAACGTCATTCGTTCAAGCTTCATCTTACGAACGTGGAGATATTCAACGGCCAATACCCGATACACGAGTATGCGGACCAGGCCTCTGGATTTTTCAAGATACCGAAAAACCTCGCGCTGCCGTCGGATAAAAATCACATCACGTTCCATTTTAACAGGGTAGACAAGCGTTATCCGAAGTCGGTTCGCTATCAATACATACTTCAGAATTACGATAAGACGTGGTCGCTGCCGTCGTCCAACAACCAGGTAACTTATGGAAACCTTCCGCCGGGCGATTATGTGTTTGTTGTGAAGGCTACGAACAACTCGGGTAGCTGGGATGGCATGCCGCTCACCTACGCGTTTACGATCAACGCGCCGTTCTACCGTACCACGGCTTTCCAGGCGTCGGTTGTCGTGCTTGTGCTGGGTCTTGCGGGGCTGTATATGTTTTACCGTGTGAGGAGGAGATTCAATAAAATGGTTGAAACGGCAAGGATCCGCCAGCAGGAACAGGATAGCCTCCGTAAGGAGATCGCACGGGATTTCCACGATGAAATGGGCAACCAGCTTACGCGGATCATCAATTACATAAGCCTGATGAAGCTAAGCAATAACGGTCATTCTGCCGAACTTTATAATAAAGTGGAGGATTCGGCGAAGTATTTATACACCGGGACGCGGGATTTTATCTGGAGTATTGATCCCGTGAACGACGAGTTATCTAAATTGTTCATTCATATTCGGGACTTCGGAGAGAAGCTGTTCAACGAAAAGGACATCAATTTCCGGGCATATAATGAAGTTAAAGGGAACGTCATCGTACCGTATGGATTTAGTCGCGAGGCAAATCTCATTTTCAAGGAAGCGATGACAAACTCTTTTAACCACTCCCAGGCAAAGAACGTATCGTTTACGTTGAAGCAGGAGGGAGATCAATTCGAGATGATACTCGAAGATGATGGAAAAGGATTTATCGCCGAGGAGTTATCGAAGGTGAATGGAGTGAAGAACATGAAGAGCCGGGCAGAGAGGATTCAATCGTTGCTGCTGGTAAAGAGTGGTCACTCGTTGGGTACAAGTATTAGATTGATCTTTTCAATAAACAATAAAAAGAATGTTAGACATGGCATCCACATTTAAAAAGAGAGTCCTCATCGTTGAAGACGATCCGGAGATCAGGAACAGTTTTTCGCTGATCGTGAACAGCTCGCAGAAGTTCTCGGTGGTGAATTCATATGGATCATGTGAAGAAGCCATTAAACATTTGAATGCCGATCGCCCGGATATCGTGTTAATGGATATCGAGCTGCCAGGAGGGATGAACGGGATACAGGGAACCAAGATCATCAAAGACAAACATCCTCACGCCGACATTATCATGGTTACCGTTTATGAAGACAGTGAGCTTGTGTTCGAGGCCCTGAAGTCTGGCGCGTCGGGATATATCACGAAGAGCGCGAATTATCTTGAGCTCCTCACGGCACTTGAAGAAATTGTGAAGGGTGGTGCTCCTATGAGCAGTAAGATTGCCCGTTTGGTTATAGATAACTTCCACGTTAACCCGAACAGTCCTCTTACCAAGCGTGAGACTGAAATTCTCCAGTTGATCTCGGAGGGTAAGACCTACACGCAGATCTCGGAAGAGCTTTTCATTTCGAAAGAAACTTCAAAGACGCACATCAAGAATATCTATTCGAAGCTGCAGGTGAAGAGTAAGTCCGAGGCCATCGCGAAGGCAAACCTGGAAAAACTGATCTAGCCTGACCGTTCTCATTACAGATAGTTTTCCACGATTTCACGGGAAAGAAATCGGGTTTGTACCCCCAAAATTTCTTCCTAGATTCCGGTTCATAAAAACTAATAATGAACCGTATACTGTTCTGTATTGTGATGGCTGTGTCAGTTACCGGCTTCGCACAAAAAAAGAAGCAAGATAAAGACACGACTCAACCCGTCTCGACGGCCCCTTCTCAGCAACAACCTGCTGGCATCGATGGCAAAGTAGCCGGTTATCAGAAATTTCCCGGCTACTTCGAATTTTACTACGACGAGAAACAAGACAAGATCTTCCTGCTTATCGACAAGCTGGATACTGAATTCTTATACGTCGAATCTGTCACCGCTGCAATCGGTTCCAATGATCTCGGTATCGATCGAAACCAGCTGGGCAATGAAAGAGTTGTGAAGTTCATTAAAAGAGGTCCGAAAGTCCTCCTCATCCAGCCGAATCTGTCTTATCGTGCGATAAGCGACAATGCCGCGGAAAAGAAAGCTGTCGAAGATTCATTCGCACAATCCGTGCTCTGGGGTTTCACGTCGACAGCCGAAGACAATGGGCGTGTTCTCGTGGATGCAACAGATTTCTTTTTACAGGATGCCCATGATGTGATCGGTACACTGAGAAGCAACCAACAAGGAACTTACCAGCTCGATAAAACACGCAGTGCATTTTATTTGCCGCGCACAAAAAATTTTCCGCAGAACAGCGAGTTCGAAGCAACCCTTACGTTCACATCGAACCAACCGCAGGGCCAGATGATCCGCAGCGTGACTCCGACACCAGGAGCCATCACGATCCGTGCACACTATTCTTTTGTTCAGCTTCCGGATAATGATTACAAGCCGCGCGTATTCGATCCGCGGGCAGGCTATTTCCCGATGTCGTACTATGACTTTGCATCACCTTTTAACGAACCGGTACAGAAACGTTTCATCACACGTCACAGGCTGAAGAAGAAAGATCCGTCTGCTGCCGTTAGCGAAGCTGTTGAGCCGATCGTTTACTATGTCGATCCCGGTGCTCCCGAAGTTGTTCGTAACGCCCTCATCGAAGGGGCGCGCTGGTGGAACCAGGCTTTCGAAGCAGCGGGTTATAAGGATGCATTCAAGGTCGAGATCCTTCCCGACGGTGCCGATCCGATGGATGTGCGTTACAATACCATCACATGGGTTCATCGGTCTACGCGCGGATGGTCTTACGGTTCTTCCGTTACCGACCCTCGTACCGGTGAGATCATTAAAGGCCATGTAAGCCTTGGTTCATTACGTGACCGACAGGACTTTTTGATCGCCGAGGGATTACTTGCTCCTTACGAAGAAGGAAAGCCGGTATCGAAAGCAATGGAAGCACTTGCCATAGCGCGCCTCAAGCAACTATCCGCTCACGAGGTTGGACACACACTTGGTATCGCCCACGCTTATAGTTCAAGTTCGGAAAATCTTGCCTCCGTCATGGACTATCCTCATCCCGTCATCAACATCGTTGACGGTAAGATCGATGCAAGCCATCCCTATGACGACAAGATCGGTGCGTTCGATAAAGTGATGGTCGCTTACGGTTACCAGGATTTTCCTGCAGGAACAGACGAGAAGAAAGCGCTCAACGACATCATTCAGAATTCACTAAAAGCAGGATTTACATTCTTGTCAGACCAGGATGGCCGCCCAACGGGTGGTGCTCATCCGTTTACTCATCTTTGGGATAATGGAGCCGATCCGTCGGATGAATTGTTGCATACACTGGAGGTTCGCAAGATCGCTTTGAAAAATTTTGGCGAAAGGAATATTCCAGTTGGTGCACCGATGGCTATGCTCGAAGAGGTTTTTGTTCCGATGTATTTCTTCCATCGCTACCAGGTGGAAGCGGCTGTGAAAATGATCGGCGGTGTAAATTATCGTTATGCATTGCGGGGTGATGGTCAGCCGGTGGCCGATCTGCTTACGCCGCAGCAGGAACTGAAGGCGATCGAAGCATTATTAAAATCCGTGGAACCTGCGGCATTGATGTTGCCTGAGAGTTTGTTGAAGATCATTCCTCCGAGGCCGCTTGGCTATCAACGTCACCAGGAGCTTATTAAAATAAAGACTACACTTACGTTCGATCCGCTTTCCGCTGCGGAGACGGCGTCGGATATGACCTTCAGCCTGATCTTTCATCCATCGAGAGCTAACCGGTTGTTCGAACATCACTCGCGCGATGCAAGATTGCCAAGCCTTGGCAGCGTTATCGACAAGGTGTTGAGCGCAACAATCAAGTCGGCGCCGAAGCCCGGTTATGAAGGTGCCGTACAGATGGCCACGGCCAACGCGGCATTCGTCAATCTTTCAAAGCTATCGATGAGCAAAGATGCGGCAGCGCAAACAAAGGCGATAGCACAGCTGAAGCTTAGCCAGCTGCAACAATGGCTTGCTCCGAAAGTTGCTGCTACTGCGGATGAAGAGTGGAAGGCCTTCTATGCTTATTTGAATAATTCGATCGCGCAGATGAAGGAAGATCCTGAAAAGAGTACAACGGATGGTCCGCTGGCGGCGCCTCCCGGAATGCCGATCGGATCTACTGAGGATGTTTGCGGCTATCTGCCTAATCGGTAAAACAGTAAACAGTATTCGGTGTTCAGTATTCAGTGTTTAGTGTTCATGGTACTGAATACTGTTTACTGAATACTGTTTACCGTTTACTGACTTCCGTCGAACCACGCCTTGAAGTCGTTCACCTTTTCACGGCTAACTATAATTTCGTCGTCCCACTTCACATTGGGGGTGATCTTTAAACGGCTATTCGAGTAAACGATCACATCCTGTATTGCCGAGATATTGACGATGTAAGATCTGTTGGTTCGGAAAAATATTTTCGGATCAACGATTTCCTCTAGACTCTCGAGTGTGTAGTCGATGATAAACTTACGAAGCTGGTTGGTGATAAGATAAACATCCCGGCCATCGGCAAAGAATAAACTTATTTGATCCGACGTGATCGACTTGATGTGATCACCGAGTTTTACCATAAACCTGTTCTTATAAACCTTCGCAGGCTGCTCGAATACAGCGTTTACTTTTTCAAGCTTCGCTTCATTCCAGCGCAGCTGTTCCCCTAACGATTCCAGTTTTTGAAGACTTGCACTGAGGTCTACAAACGTTACAGGTTTCAGCAGGTAGTCGACACCATTCACTTTAAATGCGTCGAGCGCATATTCGTCGTAGGCGGTGATGAAGATCACAGGCTTCACGATCTTCACATTCTGAAAAATCTGGAAGCTCTGTCCGTCCTTCAGTTGAATATCCATGAAGATGACATCCACGTCGTCCTGGTGAGCTTTCAGCCACGACGTCGCTTCGTCCACAGACGTGAGCTTATCGAGGATCCTGATGTCGGTACTGTATTTCAGAAGATAGCGTTCCAGCTTTTCCGCTGCCGGAGTTTCATCTTCTATGATCAATACTTTCAATTTAAGTGTAGCGCTCATTCCTTATCCTCGTTTGCGACGACAGAGTTCGCCCTGATCATCGGAAATTTAATGTAGTTTTCTTTCCCTGCCTTTACTTGTACGAAAGGCGTGTCGCTGAAAAACGCATAAGAGCGTTGAAGTCTCGTGAAAGCCTGTAAACTTTCCTGGTGCAGTTGCAGCCTGTCGTTCAACGTATGCTGCAATACCAGGTAGTCGTCTTCCTCTTCCAGGTATAATCGTATCACGAGTGGCGATCTTTGCGATATCAGCGTATTGCGGATAACGGCATCCATCGTGATCATCAGGGAGCCCGGGATCACAAAGATCTCATGTTGATCAGGGATCTCCACAAGAAGATTAAGTTGCTTCTGGTAGCGATAGTTGACCAGGTTAAGAAGGTTGGTTGCAGCCCGCAGCTCCTCATCGAGACCGATCAATTCTTTTTGCCTGTTTACGAGACTGTACCTGTAGATCCCTGCAAGATAGTCGATCTGCTCTTCGGCCTCGTCGCTGTTGTGGTGGATCGTGAGTATCAGGTTCTCCAGGCTTTCATACAATAGGTCGGGATTGATCTCGCTTCTGAAACTCACAAAGTCGGCCTCAACTTTTTCCTGCAGCTTTCTTTCTTCGTCGATACGTGTTTTATTTTCCTGGAGCAGGTAGAAATGACTGAAGTAAAGGAGGTTGTACAATAGTCCCGTTACGCCGAAAATGACCAGGAATATATTGAGTTCGAACCGTCCGATGGTGAATCCCACGAACATCAGGTAGTAAGTAGAAATAGCAAAGCCGACAATAGTAAGATTACCTGCAAGCGTTAGCATGGTCTGAAGCACGATCCTGCGGCGCATATTCCAGCTCTTGCCGAAACGATCGATTGCCAGGATGATCCAGCGCATGGCAGCAAACGCCAGGTAGCTGAGCGCGATCATCACATACAGTTCCTGGTTACTGAAGATCTTGTCGAGACCGAGAACGGAATTGTTGATCAGAAGGACCAGCAGGTATACCAGGAGACCGGCGACCAGTGGTGCTGCAAGGCGAAATAAAATATTATGGACGAAACTTCGATTCATATTTTAGTCGCCTTCTTTTGCTGTTTCAGTACAGGCAGTTGAACTATGAATCTATCCTCATCTTTGATCACGATCTTATCGCTGCTAAAGAACTCATAGCGGTTCCTGATATTCTCAAGACCGATCTTGAAACTGTGCGATGGCTTGATCGACGTTGTCTTGGTGCAAATAACTGTAATGTGTGTATTATCCTGCGCCGAGATATAAACCAACAGAGGTTGTTCTTTCGAGATGTGATTATGCTTTACTGCATTCTCTACGAGGATCTGCAATGTTAGCGGCGGAATAGGAGTGTCGAGAATATTCTTCGGAAGATTGATCTCCAACTTTAAATGATGTTCGTAGCGGACCTGTAGTAAATAATAATATGCCTTTACAAATTCAATCTCCTGCCGTACAGGCACCAGCTGACGTTTCTGGTTCGACAACACGTACTTGAACGTGTCGGCCATGCGACGGATGAACTCTTCAGCCATGTGGCTGTCTTTATACAACAGCGACGAAATGGTGTTGAGACAATTGAACAGATAATGGGGACTGATCTGGTTTTTGAGCGACTCAAATTGGAGTTCCAGCTGCCATCTTTCAGAACGAATTCCTTCTACCTGGGTGATCGCATAGTAACGATATGAATAGAACCAGCCATAGAAGATCTCATAGATAAATATCGAGATCACGAATAGTATTGAAACCTTCAGAATCGATTCGGGGCTGCTTACAATAAGGTACATCGCGGTAAGACCGATCAGTGTAAGGGCAACCAGCGTGTTTACAAGAAAGCCGACAAAGAAACGGGCAACGAAATTATTCCGCCACGAGATAAACTTATCGAGAACAAGATCTGCCTGGAAGAGGATGAGGCTGATCACGAAAGTGAACAAAACGACCAGTGTGTACCTTCCCGCAACGTCGCGTGCAGGAGAGAGGCGGCCCGTTTCTGCGTACGTGATATACATCGCGAAGAGCAGCCCGAGAACGACGGATACCACGACCAGGAGGGAATAACGACGTAAGTTCTCTCGACCCATAAAGCCAAAACTACGAAAAAGGACCGCGACTATTCGCGATCCAGGGCCTTCATTGCCCGTCCATAGTATGTGTCGGATTCAATTCTCCGGGCAGCAATTCTGTATGCATCCTTAACGCTCGCTCCCGCATTTTTAACGAGAGGAGCGGCATCTGTCAAAACTTCCGTCATGTAATGATCAGACTCGAGGTTTCCGGCTGCATTCACTATACTGATCAGCTTCGCATCGCTCAATCCGGGCATATCAAGTGCCGACTTCAGTATCACGCTTCCGTAGTGGTCGCTGTCTACATGACCAGCGCGTTCCATCAACGATTTGAATGCGTCGTCGCTCAGATCCTGGTTCTTCAGTACCTGTTGAAATACGATGGTCAGGTAGTGGTCGGAATCAATGGAGTTGCTCAGTGATACAAGGTTGAAGATCTGGTCTGTCGGAAGCTTGTTACTCAGCAGGTCCGTCAATACCTGGGTTTTGTAATGATCGGAATCAAAATCTTTTACCGACTCGAGAACTTTGGTATAAGACGCAGCTGAAAGATTTTTCTGCGACAACGCTTTCTGAATTATGACGGTGCGATAATGATCAGAATCCATTGAGCGGGTCGAGGCGATCATTTCGGCTACGATGGGGTCGGTAAGATTCGGTTGCTTCAATAAAGTTGTCAGAACTTCAGTCTTATAGTGATCCGACTCCATGCGATCAGAAGCCTGCAGTATTGCCCTTACCGATTCTGTTGATATCGGCTGTGAACGCAATGCTCCTTTGATAACCTGTGTTTTGTAATGATCGGAGTCCATATTTGCGCACGCAGCAAACACCGCGTCGGTAGCCTGCTTGTTCTGCAAAAACTTATCGAGGCTGTGATCAAGGAATTCGGATTTGTAATAATCTGATTCAAGCTTACCAGTTACTTTTGATATGATCGCAGCATAATCTTTCTGCGGAACGGTGTTTATGCCCATCAATATATCGGCGTAATGCTGGATCACATAGTCACTTTCCATCTGACCTATCTCATTCAACACAGCATTCACTCCGCCTTGCTTATAGAACCTGTTTACACGACTTTCTGCGGCAATGGTGGTAGTGCGCAGTAACTCGGGCATGATCTCGGCAAGCCACTTACGACCTTCGGGTTCCCAGGGCATGCTGGTGCGGCCTTCATAATATTCGCGTTTCAGTCCGCCGGCCTGCGGGCTGATCACCAGCGTGCGACGGCTGCCGAAAGCAGTCTTGGTGATCTCGAGGTACCCGTCGGGCGACATACTTTTCACATCTTTGTCGTCGTCGGAGATCTCGATCTTTCCGCGCATCTCCACGTTAAAATTCTGTAGTCCGTTCGAGTGACTGATGGTCATGGTGCCACCATGTTTGGACGTGGACGAAGAGTAGCTTGTGGAAGAGTTCTGGGCCATCGCGGCGCTTATCGACAAAATGTAGATAAGGCAGGCAAGGGTAGAGAATCGAGAGTGCAGCGTTTTCATAAAAAGTCGCTTTTTAGCAGTAATACGCTACAAAGGTGGTGTTAGGATACGGGGTTGACAACGATACTGTAACCAAGTGGGGTTTGTTTGTATTGAAATGCAGAATCCCACCACTCATATAAAGAGGTCCCCCGGCTAGCGCGAATTCTTATACCTTAACCTCACCTAAAAAATCATTTATTGCCTATGACGAAGAGTAATCTTCCCCCGATGCTTCGATGCATCATGAGGGGTTTCGTTGTAACCATGCTGGCGCCGGTCCTTGCCTTCGCCCAACCTGGTCAACAACCACAGCAGGAAGACCAGGTACTGGCTCCTGTATCACGTACTTATGCCATCACAAACGTTAACATCATACAGGGGCCCGGTCGTAAGATCGACATGGGTACTGTTTTAATCAAAGACGGTCTCATCGCCGGCGCAGGCAAGGGTCTTGCCATCCCGCCCGAGGCCATCGTGATCAAAGCCGACTCCATGTATGTATATGCAGGTTTCATCGACGGTCTTTCGAGGACGGGTGTCACCAAGCCAAAAGAAGAGACCGGTCGCGAGAGGATTTCGAACCCCGGTAATCCATCTCCTGACAAAGCGGGCATCACGCCGCAGAACGATGTTCGCAACATGTTGAGCACTACAGATAAAACCGTTGAAGATTTCCGCGGACTTGGTTTCACTACAGCCCAGGTTGTTCCTTACGGTGTTCTGCTCCCCGGAAACGCTGCCGTTATTCAATTCAGCGGAAAGCCATCCGACCAGGTTGTTCTTGTAAGTAAGTCGGCGTTGTACTCTGAGCTGACCTCCAACCAGGGTGTTTATCCCGGAACGATACTCGGTATCATGGCGAAGTGGAGAGAGCTTTACAAACAGGCTCAGCAAGCTCATACTTACGAAGGAATGTACGCTTCTAACAGGAGCGGACTGGAGCGTCCGGCCACCGACAGGGTGCTCGAGGCATTCTATCCTGTGATCGACAAAAAAGAAGCGGTGTTGTTCAAGGCCGATAAGATCCTCGATGCACACCGCGTATTGACGCTTAAGTCGGACCTCGGCTTCGATCTTACGATCGCCAACCTGAAAGAAGGCTGGGATCTTATACCGAAGATCAAATCGGCTAACGCAAAAGTTTTCCTCAGCCTCGATCTTCCCGATGAAGTGAAGGACGAGAAGAAGAAAGACGATAAGAAGGATGCAAAAGAAGACAAAGAGAAAACAGCGCTGGACCAGCGTAAAAAAGATTTTATCGCGAAGTACGACGCACAGGCTGCAACATTCCAGAAAGCAGGTGTCAAGTTCGGCTTCTCAGGTATCGATGTGAAATCATCCAGTGTGCAGGCTAACCTTCGCCGGATGATCAAGGCCGGCCTCACTGAAGATCAGGCGCTGGCTGCGCTTACGATCAATGCTGCAGAGTTACTGGGAATGGCAGACAGACTCGGTACGATCGACAATGGAAAGATCGCCAACCTCACAATTTCGGATAAGCCGTACTTCAACGAAAAATCAAAAGTTCGTTGGGTATTCGTGGATGGACAACCATTTAAAGCCGAGGCCAAAGAAGCGAAGAAGACTGATGCGAAAATCGATATCTCCGGTACATGGAATATTTCTGTAGAAACGCCGCAGGGAAAGAACTCGACCAAGATTACTTTCACGAAAGACGGCGATAATTACACTGGAACTGTTTCAGGTGATATGATGACGACTCCAGCTACGTTGAAGAAAGTGGAACTCGACGGCAACAACCTCAAATATTCATATTCATTCACTATGGAAGGTGGCCAGCAATTGGACGTTGAAGTCGATGCTAAAATTGAAGGCGACATGTATAGCGGGACAGCAACCGCCGGTAGTTTCGGAAGCTTCCCATTGGAAGCAAAGAAGAACCCTAAATAATTGAAACAATTATGAAGAAGATATTTACATCAATATTAATGGCGGCTTCGGTGAGTTTGTTTGCTCAACCGACGGCTCCCACCACGGCCGACAAGGGAACCGTGCTGATAAAGAACGGAACGGTCCTCACTGTTACAAAAGGAACATTCGAAGGTACCGACGTGCTGATCAAAGACGGTAAGATCACACAGATCGCGAAAGGTATTGCGGCTCCTGCAGGAGCGAAGGTGATCGACGCAACAGGCATGTATGTGATGCCCGGTATCATCGATGCCCACTCACACGCAGGTCTTAGCGCGATCAACGAAGGAACAAATGCGATCACCCCCGAAGTTTTCACCGGCGACGTTGTAAATCCGTTCGATGTAGGCATCTATCGCGCTCTTGCGGGAGGTGTAACTGCTTCGCACGCACTACACGGTTCAGCCAACTCTATCGGTGGTGAGTCAGAGACTTTAAAACATCGTTATGGTGTTCTGGATCCGGAGCTCATGAAGATGGAAGGCGCTCCACGGACGATCAAGTTTGCTTTGGGTGAAAACCCAACAGGTCATGGTCGTCGAAACAACGAGCAGCCCAGCAGCCGTATGGGTGTCGAGTTCGTTATCCGTAAAGCTTTCAATGAAGGTAAAGAATACATGGAAGCATGGGATAAGTATAATAAAGACAAAACTGTGAAAGGTTTCCGTGGTGCTCCTCCGGCATACAGCAAACGTCTTGAAACAATGGCCGACATCATCAAAGGAAACATCATCGTGCATTGCCACAGCTATCGCGCCGATGAGATCAACATGGTGTTGCGTGTTTGTAAAGACTTCGGTGTAAAGAAGATCGTATTCCAGCACACTAACGAAGGTTTCAAAGTTGCTCCCGAGCTTGCTGCCTATGGCGCTATGGCTTCTGTATTTGCAGACTGGTGGGCATATAAACTCGAAGTTTATTATTCAACAGCTTACAATGCAGCGATCCTTACGCGCAATGGTGTGATCACAACCATTAACTCGGATTCAGGCGAACTGATCCGTCACTTGTATCACGAAGCGGGGAAGACCCAGAAGTATGGCGGTCTCGGTGACGACGAAGCATTGTCGCTGATCACGATCAATGCTGCAAAGCAACTTGGCGTCGATAGCCGTATTGGTTCGTTAGAAGTTGGAAAAGATGGCGACGTGGCGATCTTCAAAGGTCACCCGCTTTCTATCTATGCAATCCCGATGATCACAGTGGTGGAAGGGATTGTTCGCTTCGATCGTGAGAAAGATCCGGACGACCAACGGATATATTTCGATCCTAAAGCTTCCACAGATGCTTCAACATTCATCACCGCAGAACACAACGACAGGTGTATGGAAGGGGCCGAAGCAACCTTTGAAGAATTGTTTGGAGGCAGCGAAAAATAAACTACGGCAATGACTATGAAAAAATCATTAATCAAATCAATATCCCTGGCCGTAGTACTGATGGCAATGTGCTTTCAGTTGAGCGCCCAGATACAAAAGGCAAAGACTGGTGTTTTTGCTTTAACGAATGCGAACATTCAGACCGTGACCAATGGTGTTATCAACAACGGTACGATCATATTGAGTGGAGGAAAGATCACGGAGATCGGGACAAATGTTACGGTTCCTTCAGGTGCGATCACAATTGATTGCAAAGGAATGTGGATCTATCCCGGTGTTATCGACAGTGGTACCAAGATCGGTCTCGTCGAATTCGGCCAGGTGGAACAAGCCTCCGACGCTGAAGATGAAGGTCAGATCATTCCACAAATGCGTGCATTGACAGCAGTGAACCCGAACACACCGATCATCCCGGTAACGCGTGTTAGTGGTGTTACAACCGCGATCGTTTATCCGGGCGGTGGACTGATGCCCGGCACCGCTTCTTTGATGGATCTTCATGGATATGTTCCCGACCAAATGTATGCCGGCTTCGACGGTATCGTTATCAACTTCCCGAATACCGGCAGAAGGGGATTCTTCGATCGCAGAACAGACGAAGAGTTGAAGAAAGCCAGCGAGAAAGCCCTTGCACAGCTTAATGATGTGTGGGACAAAGCTGTTCAATACCATAAGATCGATTCGGCGAGCAAAGGAAAGGGCTCAAAGTATTATCCTGAACTCCAGGCATTGCTTCCAGGTGTGCGTGGCGAGAAACCTTTGATGATCGAAGCTAATGCTGCGAAGGATATCCAGGCTGCGTTGAAGTGGATCAAAGACAGGAAGATCAAGAAGGCGATACTTACCGGTGTTGCCGAAGGATGGCGTGTTGCCGACGAGATTGCAAAAGCAAACGTGCCGGTTATCACGGGACCTGTGCTTTCACTTCCGTCGCGGGAGAGTGATCGTTACGATCGCGCGTATGCCAATCCTGGTTTGATGAAGAAAGCCGGTGTCAAGGTGGCGTTGCGTACAAACGATGCTGAAAATTGCCGTAATCTTTTCTACAATGCGGGCTTTGCAGCAGCCTATGGCTTAGGTAAAGAAGATGCATTGAAAGCCATTACCATTGCACCCGCAGAGATCTTCGGTGTGGCTGATAAAATGGGCTCGCTCGAGAAAGGTAAGAATGCCACTTTGTTCGTAGCAGATGGCGACCCGTTTGAAACAAAGACGCAGATCAAACATGTGTTTATCGACGGATGGCAGATGCCGATGAATACACGTCAGACTGATCTTTATGAAGAATTCTTGAAAAGAGAACCGGGCGTAACTAAATGATTATGATCTGAAATCTGAGATTTGAGATTGGCTCCGTATCAATCTCAAATCTCAAATTTCAAATTCATTTCAATTTCAAAACATATATATAATTCCAATATTTCCCTGTAACAAGCATTAGCCTGGTCTTCGGATGCCACGCGATCCCATTCAACACATCCACTTCGGGTTTCAACTCCCTTGCTTGCTTCGTTAACGGTGAAAGATCCAGTATACCCGTAACTTTCCCTGTAGCCACGTCGATCTTAACCACCGTGCTCGTCTGCCAAACGTTGGCGTAAATAAAACCGTCTACATATTCGAGTTCGTTAATTCCTTTGAGGGGCTGACCATCCTGGGTAACCGGGAGCGTCTTCACGGGCTTCATCGAAACGGAATCGAGAAAATATATCTTATCCGTACCGTCACTCATGATGATATTATTATTATCCGTGGTCATTCCCCAACCTTCGGTGTCATAGTTGAACTGGCCGATCTCCTTGAACGTCTTGAAATCATAGATGAAACCCAGGTGATGTTTCCATGTGAGATAGTACACTTTGTTATTCAGGATCGTCATTCCTTCTCCGAAGTACTTCGGGTCGATCTGCACTTTCTTTTGAGTATTGCCCGTGGCGATGTCGACAACCCCGATCCAGGATTCTTTCTCGCCGGTACTTTCGTAAAGTTTCCCGTCATGGATCAGCAACCCTTCAGTGAAAGCTTTCTGGTCGTGGGGAAAGGAGTTAACGACCTGGTAATTGATTTTTGGAATCGTAGACCTTTCGGTTTCCTGTTTTTCCTGCTTTGAGCCGCAGGCCATCACCAGGCCGATAAATGGATAGATCAGTAAATACTTCATAATTCACCCAAAAATGGTGAAACTATTTTGGACTTTTTTGCATCAACTTAGTGAATCTAAAAAATGCCCGCTATGCTCCGCAACCTCGTAAAGATCGCATTCAGAAACCTGTTGAAGGATAAGGCCTATTCGGCAATCAATATCCTCGGCCTCACCATTGGCATTACGTGCAGCTTATTCCTTCTCATGTATATCATGGATGAGCTTAGCTACGACAAGTATCACGCGAACGCGAAGAATATCTATCGCATCACTGCTGATGTGAAAGAGCCCGACAACGCTTTCACCTGGAGGATCACGCAGCGTCCGCTGGCAGTCGAGATAAGACACAATTATCCCGAAGTTCTGAATGCAGTCCGTTTCGATGTAACGCAACGCAGGCTTTATAAAAATGGTGATCTCCAGTTTTACGAAGACCAGTTTTACCTCGCCGATTCCACCGTGTTCGATATGTTCACATACGATTTCATCGCCGGCGATCCGAATACCGCACTCGACAATCCATTCTCGCTCGTATTAACGGAGACAACAGCAAAAAAATATTTCGCGAGTCCTGCCGACGCGCTGGGACAGTCGCTGCTCAACGAACAAAACGAGACATTCAAGGTGACGGGTGTGATGAAAGACGTTCCCCGTAATTCACATTTCCGTTTCGATGCCCTGATGTCGTCAAGCACACGCGCGGGATTTACCGGCAACTGGGGAAATTTCGGAACCACGACTTATATCGAATTGCCCGACAATTACGACCCCTCGAAGATGCAGCCCGTGTTCGATAAGATCATCGCAGAACGCGTCGCTCCGATCTTCGACCAGTATGGCATCAAAGTGAAATATAATCTTCAGCCGATCCTCAGCATTCATCTTTATTCGAAGATCTCCGACGAGGCAGAGGAGGGAGGCGACATTTCCTACATCTATATTTTCTCCGCGGTCGCCGCATTCATGATCCTTATTGCCTGCATCAATTATATGAATCTCGCTACGGCGCGATCATCGAGCCGAGCAAAAGAAGTCGGTCTCCGCAAGGTCATGGGCTCTGCACGTACTCAACTGATCGCACAGTTCCTTACGGAGTCTGTTGTCGTTACGATCATCGCATTACTGTTAAGTCTCGCCGTGATCTACCTGGCATTGCCGGGTTTCAATACACTCGCCAACAAGCAACTTCCCTTCTCGTATGTTCTTCAAACGCCCGTGCTGCTAAGTCTTCTCGGGCTCATCGGTGTTACCGGCATACTCGGCGGAAGCTATCCTGCATTTTATCTATCCGGGTTCAGCCCGCTCTCAGTTCTCAAGGGTAAGCTTGCGTCGAAAGGCGGAAGTGCACTATTCCGGAAAGCCCTTGTCGTAACGCAGTTCGCACTAAGTATCTTCATGCTCATCAGCACACTCATCGTCTTCGATCAGCTTCAATATCTCCGCGAAAAAGATCTTGGTTTCGATAAAGAGAATGTTGTGCGTATGAACATCAATGGCCGCATCCGCCAGCCCCAGATGGACGAGCTCGTCGCCGAGTTCAAGAAGGTTCCGACCGTCGTATCGATCGGCCGCGCCGATGCATCGCCCGGGCAGGGGATAGGCAAAGGTATTTTTAAAGTGGAAGATGCTGAAGGCAAAATGGTCGATCGCGGCGTTGATCTCTATACCGCCGACTACGACTACCTCGACGCCCTCGGAATGGACGTCGTGCTGGGACGCGGATTCTCCAAAGACAATCCCGGCGATACATCGTTTGCCGTGATTGTAAACGAAAGCATGGTAAAAAGAATGGGCTGGAAAGAACCGATCGGGATGCGTTTTACGATTGACGGCGACAGCACATTCAACCGCCAGGTTGTCGGTGTGATCAAAGACTATAACCAGGCATCGTTATACGATGAGATCGAACCGCTCATGATCCTTCTCAACCCCAATCCTCACACAGTGTTCGTCAGGCTGGCTCCCGGCGATCCACGTGTGTCCATGAACGACCTGGAGAAACAATGGAAGCTTGTGTTTCCCAATCAGCCGTTCGAATACAACTTCCTGGATGCCGACCTCGATTCGCAGTACCAGGCAGATAAGAAGCGAAGCCAGATATTTACTGCCTTCTCAGGATTAACAATCGTAATTGCCTGTCTCGGGTTATTAGGACTAGCCGCGTACACCACGGAACAACGGACAAAAGAGATCGGCGTTCGTAAAGTGATCGGCGCAAGCGTGAACGGCCTTGTCTTACTCGTATCGAAAGAATTCTTTGTGCTGGTATCTTTAGGAACGATATTGGCTTTTCCTGCTGCGTGGTTCTTCACAGATCGCTGGCTCGAGAACTTTGCGTACAGGATTCAACTGGGAGATGAATGGGCTACGTTCGTGGTGTCAGCGATATTGGCCTTAATGATCACGATGATAACAGTGGGGTATCATGTTATAAGGGCTGCCGTATCGAACCCGGTAAACGCGTTGCGTGACGAATAATGAGTAATGAGTTTTTCCTCGATTCCTCTAGAACTCAATCGTGAAGACACTTCCCTGGTCGACGACGCTTTCTACGGAGATCTTGCCGCCCAGCGCTTCCACCTGTGTTTTGATCAGGAACAGTCCAACACCGTGTGCATCCACATTGCCGTGAAAGACCTTTCGCAGACCGAAGATCTCTCTTCCATGTGTTTCGAGGTTGATACCAAGGCCATTGTCGTGTACACGCAACACAGGCTTGCCTTTCACGATGTCTGTTTCAAAGCGGACTTCCGGATCTCTTCCCGGCTTTCGATACTTCAGGGCATTGCTCAATAGATTCAGAACAATGCTTTCAAGATAAGGCTTGTAGTAGTTAACCGAAGGGCAGCGACCGAAGTCCGCCACGATCCACGCATTGGCGTTCAGGATCTCACCCATCATATCTTCCTTCACCTTCGTAAGAACATCGTTGAAATGTATTGGCGTCCGTTCTCTTGCATGTTCTTTATTGATGCGAAGAAGATCCAATAACTCATTCAGCGTTTCCCTGAGATTTACTGCGGTCTTCTGAAGATTCTGGAATATCAGCTGATATTCTTCTTTAGAGCTGTCTTCCGTGAGCAATGAGATCAGCGCCTGGATGTTTCCGACCGGCGAGCGAAGATTGTGTGAAATAATGTGGGCGAATTCGTTCAGCTGATCGTTTTGTTGCTGAAGCTCCAATGTTGCTGCTTCGAGATTTACTTTCGACAACAGCAATGCTTCGTCGGCTTTCTTGCGTTCGGTGATGTCGCTGATATATCCTTCAATGAGTCGCGTACCATCCTTACCGATAATACCCGAGCCTGATTCTTTCACCCACTTCACCAAACCCGACCGGTGAACAACTCTATATTCGATGGCGAATGGTGCCCGCTGGGCGATCGCCTCTTTAAATTCCCTGTCTACCCTGTTGAAGTCATCGCGATGGATAAGATCGGTGATATCGATCGTGCCGTCGAGGAATTCTTTGTTGGTATAACCGGTGATCTTCTCGATGTTGGCGCTGATGAAGATATTGCTGAAATGTTCGTCTTCGCGGCACAGATAAATTACACCAGGAACATTTTCGGCGAGGAAACGGAAACGCTCTTCACTTTCACGTAATGCCTGTTCGGATCTCTTCTGCTCCGTTATATCTGTGGCAATAGCAAGAAAACCTGAAAGATCTCCGCGTTCATCCCAAATGCTCGTTACAGAAACCGACACGGCTATCGTGGCGCCGTCTTTTCGAACATAAGTCCATTCGCGGCGCTCGGTAAGCTTCGAACCTTTCACACTGCTGACAAGCGCCTCGATTCCCGGCGAGACGTTCAGTTCGTTGGCACGCTGTACAAGTTCTTCATGCGTATGGGCGAAAGTCAAAAGGGCTTTGCCCACAAGCTCTTCGGCCGTGTATCCCAGCATTTGCTCAGCCGATTTGTTAAGACTATTGATCAGGCCGTCCTTCTGCGCCGAGATAACGCAAAGCTCTGTAGAATTCAATATCGTCTCATGAAGTACGTACGACTCCGCGAGTGTATTGAGAAACTTGTCTCTTGTCAGAAAATCTTGTTCCGGAATGGGCTCTTGCATGCCGGATAATGGGGTTAGGGTTAAGGGATTAAACTTAGGGAATTTTAATTGAATCCCCTTTGACGGCGTGCCTCAAAAACGACGACAGCAGCAGAAGTCGATACATTCATTGAATCTGCCTTGCCAGACATGGGTATTATAATGTTAGAAGTTGCTGCTTTTACCCATTCCTGGGAGAGACCCGTGGCTTCGGTGCCCATAACGATCGCCCCAGCCTTCCTGAAATCGATTTCGTTATATGGTTTTGAGGCTTCCAGGTAAGTGCACCAGATGTTGAGATTGTTCTTCTTCAGCCATTCAATCGTCTCGGCGGAACTCGCGATGGCAACTGACTGTGTAAACACGCATCCGATACTCGACCGGATAACGTTAGGATTATAAATATCTGTCTGGGGATCGCAAATAATTACCCCGTCTAACCCGGCTGCGTCGGCCGTTCGCAAGATCGCCCCCAGGTTTCCCGGTTTCTCAACCGATTCGAGGACCAGGTAAAGCGGCGTACCCGATGTTTTCATATCCGCCAGGCGGTGAACCTTCATCTCAGCGACTGCAACGATTCCGCCGGAGTTTTCGCGCATTGCAATCTTGTCGAACACATCCTGGGTGACAGGAATTACCAGCTTGTCTTTAGTGAGCTCGGGCTCGAGATCGGATTCGCTTAACTGATCGACGCAATAAAAAATGTTCCCGATTTTATACCCGGCTTTTAGGGCAAGCATGATTTCTTTTCGACCTTCGATCACGAAAAGTTGCTGAACCCTTCTTTCACGTGGTTTTTCCAGAGATAACAAAAACTTAATCTTTGGATTGCTGGTGCTGGAGAGAATTGTACCCGGTTTCACGACACCAATTTAAAACTTTATATTTCGGCGCCCTGAAAGCCGCTATGCAAATTCTCTTCCCAACGTATTGGAAGGACTACGAGCTTATTGACAGCGGACAGTTTGAAAAACTGGAACGCTTCGGACAATATATTCTCGTTCGACCCGAACCACAAGCCATCTGGCAGCCAGCCATGGCCCGCGAAGAGTGGCTCAGGAAAGCTCACGCAGTTTTCAGCCGCGAGCAAAAAGATAAATACAGATTTACCGACGATGTGAACGGCGGCTGGAAGAAGCTTAAGCAGATGCCGGACAACTGGAACGTTAACTATCAATACAATGATCTTAGCGTTGACCTCCGCCTGGGTCTTACGAGCTTTGGCCACGTTGGTATTTTCCCGGAGCAGGCCGAAAACTGGAATTTCATTTACGATACGTTAAAAGGATTCAATGTCGGGACAGCTCGTGTGCTGAATCTTTTTGCTTATACAGGTGCAGCTTCCATGGTTGCGACGGCGGCAGGAGCGGTGGTAACACATTGCGATGCGTCGAGACCGGGGCTCAACTGGGCTAATCAGAATATGCAGCTCAACAAGCTCGACGGAATTCGCTGGGTTTATGAAGATGCGTTGAAATTTATCCGCCGTGAGGCCAAACGCGGCAATAAATATAATGGTGTGATCATGGATCCGCCTCCGTACGGTCGCGGGCCCGAAGGGGAGAAGTGGACTTTACAGGAGAAACTGGACGAACTGGTGGGATACGCGAAGGAAGTGGTCGAGGAGAATTCGGGTTTCTATATATTGTCCATGTATGCGGCGGGACTGCCGTCAATGGTGGGATTGAACGTGGTGAAGACCCATTTCCAGGAGGTAGACATGCAGTGGGGAGAGTTTGCGTTAAAAGCTTATAATTCCCGTAATCTGCCGATGGGCACCTTCGTTCGGTTTTCGCGATAATTTTCCGTACTTTTGCGGCTCAAAAATAAAGAAGGGCCAGAGGCATGGACGTTAACAAAATCAGAAACATCGCAATTATCGCGCACGTCGACCACGGAAAAACAACGCTGGTTGATAAACTTTTACACGCAGGACACCTCTTCAAGGCCCACGAAAACCCTGGCGAACTCATTATGGACAGCAACCCGCTCGAACGTGAGCGCGGTATCACCATCCTTGCCAAAAACGTATCTGTACGTTACAAAGATTATAAGATCAACATTATCGATACTCCAGGCCACAGCGACTTTGGTGGCGAGGTAGAACGCGTTCTTAACATGGCCGACGGCTGTCTTTTGCTTGTCGATGCTTTTGAAGGACCAATGCCGCAAACACGTTTCGTACTGCAGAAAGCTCTCGAGCTCGGACTGAAGCCGATCGTGGTTATCAATAAAGTAGATAAAAAGAACTGTACACCTGATGAGGTTCATGAGTCTGTATTCGATCTCATGTACTCTCTCGACGCAACTGAAGATCAGCTCGACTTCCCCACATTCTACGGTTCTGCAAAACAGGGTTGGATGAGTCCCGACTGGAAGAAGCCAACGACAGATATCGTTTCACTTATCGAGGGTATCATCGAGCACATTCCTGCTCCGAAAGTTGAGGAAGGTCCGCTCCAGATGCTCATCACTTCGCTCGAGTATTCATCGTTCATCGGTCGTATTGCTATCGGCCGCGTTCATCGCGGAGCAATCAAAGCCGGTCAGCCTATCATGCTTATCAAGCGTGATGGACAGGGCATGGTGAAATCACGGATCAAAGAAGTTTATGTGTTCGAAGGCTTCGAGAAACAAAAAGTTGACGAAGTGAGAGCCGGCGAAATTTGTGCATTGGTCGGACTCGAAGGATTCGAGATCAGCGACACCGTTTCAGACCAGGAGAAACCAGAAGCATTGAAGTCGATCGCCATCGACGAACCGACGATGAGTATGTTGTTTACCATCAACAACTCGCCGTTCTACGGTAAAGAAGGTAAATACGTAACATCACGTCACATCAAGGAACGTCTCGATAAAGAGCTTGAAAAGAACCTCGCACTTCGCGTGATCGATACAGGCTCAGCCGATTCATTCATGGTTTACGGACGTGGCGTTCTTCACTTGTCTGTATTGATCGAAACAATGCGCCGTGAAGGATACGAGTTGCAGATAGGTCAGCCACAGGTATTGTATAAAGAGATCAATGGCGTTAAGTGTGAGCCGATTGAAGAGCTTACAATTGATTTGCCTGAGACCGATGCCGGTAAGGCGATCGAAACTGTTTCCCAGAGAAAGGGAGAGATGGTTAACATGGAGCCGAAAGGCGATCGTACTATTCTTAAGTTCAACATACCTTCACGCGGTATCATTGGCTTGCGTAACTATTTGCTCAACGTAACTGCGGGTGAGGCTATCGTTACTCACCGCTTCAGTGAATATCAGCCGTACAAAGGAGAGATCCCCGGACGTATCAATGGTTCATTGATTGTAATGGAAGAAGGTGAGGCAATTCCTTACAGCTTGCACAACCTCCAGGATCGTGGAAAGTTCTTTATTAACCCGGGCGAGCCCGTTTATGAAGGACAGGTTATTGGCGAACACAGCAGGCAGGGAGACCTTGTGATCAACGTTACCAAGACGAAGAAGCTGACTAACATGCGTGCTACAGGATCTGAAGAAAAGATGCGTATCGCGCCTCCGGTCATCTTCACGCTGGAAGAAGCGCTCGAATACATTCAGGGAGATGAGTACGTTGAAGTTACTCCGAAGTCGATACGTCTTCGTAAGATCTACCTGAACGAGACAGACAGGAAACGTAACAAAAACTCAGCATTGGCTAATGCATAAAATCCTCTTCATCGCCCTGGCGGCTTTCGTAATCGGGACTTGCCTGCCGGCAGGCAGCGCTTTGGCACAAAATGCAAAAGCGAAGAAGTACGAAGTCGAAGCAGACACGGCGATGAGTCAGCAGGATTATCCGAAAGCCATCAAGCTTTACACGAAGGCCGTCAAGGCATCCAAACTGAAAGAGCGCGCCGACTATCTCGATGTTTATAAGAGAGCGGTGTGCTATTTCAGTGTAAACGATTTTAACCACGCACTCGAAGATCTCAATACCGTAATTCCACAGATCCCGGGACTGCCGCAAGCGAGAATGCTTCGCGCTCTTGTGTTCGGTGAACTCGGCCAGCAAGACAAGAAACTCGAAGACCTGGCGTCGGCTCTCAATGCCGATCCTTCAAACCCGGGTCTGTTAAAATGGAGGGCTTCCGTTTATCTCGAAGACGACGAATATAAACTGGCTCGCAAGGATCTTGAAATAGCACGTTTGTTTGAAGATGATGCTGAGACAGAAATGTATCTCGGCGTTGCTTTATACAACACAGGTAGTATGGACAGTGCGTTGATGAGCCTGGATAAGGCAATTCAACTCGATGCAACGTATTTACCCGCTTACCTGTACGCGAGCACTTTTTGCCTTGAAGAAGACCGTTACCAGGACGCGTTGAATTATCTCGAATTCGCCGGTCGTCTCGATCCCCAGAATACTACCATATCTTATTATAAAGGCCTCGCCAATATCGAGCTGAACAAAGAGGAAGAGGGATGCAGATTTTTGAGGAAGGCATTCTACAGCGGGCTCGAAGATGCCGGCGCAGCCCTGAAAGAATACTGCTTCGGCGTGGAGAATTAAACTTTCTGAACGTATCCTGTGTCTAACAGAACGGGTACGACATTGCACTAAAATTGCTTTCAGGTCGTTAAATCAGTCATGAAGAAGATTTTTTTCATTGCCCTTTTGGCCCTCGCCGGCTGCGGCACTCAACCTCAGCTTTCGGAGATAGTAAACGATATGGTGGTCGTCACCAACTTCGATGACAAAATCGATTTCTCAAAATACACCACGTATTCTTTGACGATGGACACTGTCGGATTCGTGTCGAACACGTCCAACAGTAACGCTCTCTCCAATAGTTATACAAAACAGATCACCGCACAGATCAAGAAAAATCTCGATCAGACAAATCATACACAGGTCGACGTTGGCGATGCCGCAGACATCGGTGTGAACGTTGTGATCTATAATAATCTCAGCATCAGCCAGACCTATTATCCGGGTTATGGCGGGTACGGTGGATATGGTGGCTACTACGGCGGATATTATGGTGGATATGGCGGTGGCTATATTCAAACAAACTTCGACCAGCAGGCCGTACTCTCTATCCAGTTTTATGACATCAGGCTTGGCCAGTCTACCAGCGCCCCGGTTATCTGGGAAGCACAGATCGGCGATCTCGTAAATTCTTACGATACCAGCACGAAGACAAAAGAAGCCATCGACCAGGCATTTGTTCAATCACCATTTCTGACCCGATGAAACGACTCGCAACCGTCATTTTCTTCCTGATCGCCTGTGGTTCAGCGTCGGCGCAGTTCTACGATAAAATGTTTTTCGTGGGCTGGAATGTGAACACACCGCTCGTTAATAAAGAGTTCGCAGGAAAATCCAGTACACGTGGTGCCCGCCTTGGTTACCGGGAATTACTTTCTGAAAAGTTTGCCTTGGGGGTTGATCTCACCTGGGCTACATACGATGACTACGTTCCCCGCCAGACGTACTACACTCAGAATAGTGCGATGACCACCGACTTCGTTCACTATGCCAATAACTATGGGGTTATGCTCGCCGGCGACTACTATTTTTTCACTGAAAAGAAGCTCATGCCCTATGTGGGCTTGGGTGCCGGGCTGGCCTACAATAGTTACAATTCCTATTATAATGTGTACCAGACGAGGGACAATGCCTTCGGATTTTTGGCGCGGCCGCAGGCTGGTGCGTGGATCAAATTCAGTGAGAGAAAGAATTGGGCTTTAAACGCAGGCGTTCACCTTGATTTTTCGACTGCAAAAAGCAAGGATTTCGGGTATAAGACCTTTATGAACGCCGGCTTCGAACTGGGCCTTGTGTTCCTGGACTGGTAGGGATGTCAATTACTTCGCCGCCTTTTTAAGAAATCCAATTGCAGTTTCGAGAATAACGTCTTTGCCTGGCGCCTGTTCATCCAATTTTACGATGATGTCGGGAATGAATTCTTCGCGCGGAATGCCATTAACATGATATAATCTTTCGAAGGCGATGTTGAACCCGATCTTACTGTTCGGCATCTCGAAACTTTCAATGGCACCGTTCAATCTTGCGAGTGGTGTTCCGATAATAGTGGCCCGTTTCATTCCGTGAAACGCGATCGTTATTCCTTCACCAACGCTTCCGGTCCAATGATCGGCGATCACCACCACTTTTCCTTTGTATTGCTCTTTTCTTGGCGATACGATCTCTGCCCAGCTTCGTTTTACGCCTGTCTGTTTTTCCTCGGCATATAACTCATGCTTTTGATAATATTCATCTTTGCTGATGAACCGACCGAGTATGGCACGTGCAACGGTTGTGTTGCCACCACTGGGAGTTTCTCTCAGATCGATGATGATTGCCTTGCTGCTCATCATTTTATCCAGTACGCTGTCGAAGTCCTGGATCAGGCTGTTGTCGTATAGAAAATTATTGATCTTGATATAACCGAAATCGCCATAAGAACCGGCCTCGACTCGCGAAGGATAGCGAATATCTTCCAGCCACATTCCGTCTTTGTCGGGATAATAGTCTTTCGGGGTATTACCAGGATACTGCACCGTGATCTTTCTTGTATTCACGTGATCACCGGCCAGGGCAAGACGCAGTGCAAAGTTCCGTGATTCGTTGTTGACTGTATGGCTCAGGAATGGCTTTATCGCTTTTTCGATCTCAACATCATTGATAGCGATGATTTTCATTCCAGCTTTCATTCCAACTTTTTCAGTTCCAGATCCTTTCCTTACCTCCGTGATGATAGCGGAGCCATTAATGAACTCAGCCCACATATCTGTCCCGGTTGGAACGAGCCTCCGAGAATATTTATTTCTTGTTCTCAATGAACTGTGATGGTCATAGAGCTCGTAAATACAATTTTCGAGGATAGATACGAATGACGTTCGCGAGGACGCTGTGTCGACCTGTGGAGAATAGATCTCCTTTACCTTATTCCAGTCCACCTGCTTTTTTTCGAAATAACAATAGTTGTCGTTGACAGTTTCCCAGAAATAGATGAAGTCTTCCTTGTAGGATGTTTGGGCGTATGCGGTGAGCCGGACCGCGGCCAGCAGGGTAAGAATGAGATATTTCATGGATAGAATTGGTCGCAAGATGTGGCGCAGAATGGTAAATGAGTTTGCGTTTTTAATTCATAATCGTATACAAATGTTGCACAACGATATTGATAAACGTTGCAACGACGGTGTCTGCTTCTGAAATGGGGTTGTTTGAGTTTGCAGGAAATTCAAAAAACTATGAAAATCAAATCTATCCTTTTGTTGGCACTCCTTCATGGAAGCATTGTCACCTCACTGGCTCAATCGACCGAAGAAATCCGCGAAAGCCTTGCATACCCGCTCGACGAGATCGGGAAGGCGAAATCCCTGATCCTTAGCTACGAACCGGGAAAGCAAGCTTATCTCGTCGATCTGGCTTCGCGCGATTGGTTGAAGCGTGCCCTTTCAGCTAAGGCCAGGGAGCAATGGATCACCGAAACCAATTACTGGAATGCGTTCGGTCCTGAAACGCCTCAGAAGAAGAAAATGCTCAACGACGCGTTCGAAGATCTGAAGGCTGAGGCGCACAAAAAGATCCCTGCATACCTGCCTCAATCCAGGATGTTCGTTAACAAGAACAAAGCAGAAGTCGATATCGTGAAGTCCATGATGTTGAACCTGTCGAGCGCCAGGAAGATTCACGATGCCGGTGTTCAGCAAGCCAGCTGGCTGATAGCTAAAGATGATTACAACTTGCCAACGTCGAGATACAAGCAGGGTTGGTTATGGGTGCAAATGGGAGAAGATCACTGGACATATCCATTCTGTATGCTTGTTAACGCGAACGTTATACAGGACTATGCTGGTGCCGGAACGTATGGCGATTCATATGGAAACTTTGTCGGCGCCGAGATCTGTGGGTGCCCGAAATAGATATGATCAAAATAAAAAAGGGCAGTCTTTCGACCGCCCTTTTTAAACTAAACCTAATAAACCTACCTAACCAATTCTCAATTTCCTTGTTTTACCTGGTGCACTTCGTCAGGAACCAGTCCATGTGCTTCGGTGTGTGTCTTCACAATGGCACCTGAATCCGGGGCTTCAGCAACACACATTACAACTCCGTTTTTTTCGTCGACCCAATAGTTCAGGAAGTTGACGTCATACTTTCCCTGCACCGCAAGATCTTTTGTATGTGCTTCTTCCACGGCTTTCGCAGTAACATTGCCGGCGCCGAGATAGTGGATGTCGAAGAAAAGATTTCCTTTTGAAGTCTTATCGGCCTCCAGTCCATCGCTAACGAGATGTACGAGGTTAGGGGTGAGACCGTGTGCTTCCTTGTGAGTGTTGTAGATCGATACGGAGTCGGGAGATTCTGCAAGGCAATAAACTTTTCCCTGGTTTTCGTCGACCCAGTACCTGATAAAGCTTACTCCGTATTTTCCCTGTGTATCGAGATCTTTCTGATGAGCGCCTTTCACGTCTTCGAGCGTAACGCCGCCCGGCTCAAGGTTGTGAACGTCCATGTAGAGATGTTTTTCTTTCATAACATCCTCTATTCGATCTTTTTGTTTTTTTCCGCAGGCGGCAATTACCGCAAGCATCACAAGTCCGGTGGTTATCCTTTTCATTTCGCTGTGTTTGATTATATAATGGCACGAAGGTAGATGGAGGCCATTAGCTAAGCCGACACTGGTATTTCAATACTCGGTACTTAGGTTGCGTCCAGGAATTTTGCCTGGTATTCGCCCGGAGACATACCGAATTTATTGCGAAAACGTCGTGCGAAGTAGGATGATTCGTTGTATCCCACCGCGTAACTGATCTGTGAAAAATTATCTGCCTTTGCGCGTATCATTTCGGCGGCGCGGTTAAGTCTCATTTCAGAGATCAGCTCATTGGGTGAAAGCCCACAGATTGCCTTTAGTTTCCGGAACAACTGCGCCCGGCTTAATCCGATTTCAGCAGATAGCGCTTCAACACCATATCTCGGGTCGCTTAAGTTCTCTTCGATAGCTTTCTTCACGCGTGCGAGAAATTTCTCATCATGCGAAAGTTCTTTCGGAGTCTGCAGTTCTTCCCGTATGGAAGGTGCAGACAGTTGCACGCGATATTTCGCCGCGAGCTTTTTTCGCTGCGATATCAGGTTACTGATCCTGGCCTTCAGTTCCTGGGTCGAGAAAGGTTTCTGCAGGTAATCGTCGGCACCGGTTCCAAGGCCGGTGAGCCTGGTCTCGTGGTCTGCGCGCGCTGTGAGCAAGACAACCGGAATATGGGATGTGCGTTCGTCCTCCTTTATTTTCTTCGTGAGCTCCAGACCATCAACGCCCGGCATCATAACGTCCGAGACAATAAGGCCCGGCATCCGGTTCAAAGCTTCCTTAAAACCTTCTTCTCCGTCGCATGCCGTGTAAACGACATAATACTCTTCGAGTAAACTGGTAAGATATCGCCGCACATCAACGTTATCTTCTACGATCAATACACTGTCTGTCAGCGTCCCATTAGTTTCGTCGTCGTCTTCTTCCTCATAACTGGGTATCACTTCAGCGGAAGTGGAGATCGATGAGCTTACCATTTCGCTAAGTATCTCGGATTCCTGGAACGACTCTCGTGTTACGGGTATGGATATCCTGAAAGTTGTTCCGGCGTTAATTTCGCTTTCAACGTGGACAGCTCCACCATGAAGGACTACAAGTTCTTTTACAAGTGCCAGACCAAGGCCGGACCCCTCACCATCGCCCGATGCACGTGTCGACTGAAAGAACGGTGAGAATAGATGCTTTTGTTCCTCTTTGGAGATCCCGATACCCGTGTCGTATACGTTTACGATTAACTTCCCCGTTGAATCGATGGTTGTTGTGAGTGTAACTGCGCCACCAGTTGGTGTAAACTTGAATGCGTTAGAGAGAAGATTGTTCAGGATCTTTTCCAGTTTATCGGCATCGAACCAGCGAAGAGTATCGTCGACGCCGATGTTCTTATTGAAATGAATACCTCTCGTTGCTGCAAGGGAATCGAACGAGGCGGCGATCATACCAATCGTTTCTTTAAGATTTCCTTTAGTAACTGAAAGCCGGATCTTGTGAGCTTCGAGTTTCGAAAGGTCCAACACCTGGTTTACGAGCGACAATAACCGCTGTGCATTGCGACGTATCAACAGCAACGGCTCGCGATCCCTGGGCTGCTTCACGGCGAGTTGTTCTTCAACGGGGGCAAGGATCAAAGACAATGGAGTTCGAAACTCATGCGATATGTTCGCGAAGAACCTGTTCTTGAGCTGATCGACTTCGCGCAGCTGTTCATTCAGCCCTTGCTGTACTTTAAGCAATGACCTTGTCTTGCGGTTATGAGACCGTTGCAATAAATAGATCCCGATAAAAAGAACACTCAAAACACCGATGCCGATTATGGCATATGTTTTTCTTACGCGCTGAAGTTCGCGATCGCGATTAAGATCGCTGATCTGCTGATCTTTCTTGTTTGACTGGAATCGGGATTCCATCATCGCAATACGGTTTGCGTTTTCTTCGGTATGTACACTGTCTCTATAGAGATCTGTCAAGTCGTGATATTTAAAGGCGGAGACAAATCGCCCGCGTGATTTTTCGAGCTGCGCCAATCCTTCATAGGCAAGGACCACCTGTCTTTTATTCTTTGAAGCTTTTGCGGCTTCAAGGGACATGTTTAAATATTTTTCGGCAACATCTGTCCGGCCTTGTTTCATATAAAGCTCGCCAAGTCCACTGGTGACAGTTGCCTTCATATTATCGTGATTGGCCGCTTCAACGAGAGCGAGCGCCTGCTCATAATAAAATTTTGCGCTATCATAATTTCCTTTAGCGAGGTGTGCGCCGGCTATATTATTATAGAGTACACCCAGGTCGCTGCCCGAAGCATCATAAAACTCTCTCGATTTGAACAGGTATGTGAGGGCCTCGTCATAATCTTTCGTATCAAGGGACAACGAACCAAGAGCCGTATAGGCGTTGGACACGTCCTGTGCATTCTTCGCGCGCTTACCAAATTCGGCTGCTTTCAGGAAATAGTCTTTAGCCTTTTCCAACTCACTATTTTCCTGCGAGACTATACCCAGGATATAGTTGGCGAGTCCAACTCCCCGGACGTAGCCGCTTTCTTCACTTACGCGGGCCATTTCAAGGGCGTGCGATACAGCCTCCGAGTAATCGCTCATCGAGCGGTAATAGTATGCGAGGTAACGATGCGAGGCTGCAATGCCCCTGGGATAATTGATTTTCTTCGAGATCTCGAGAGCCTCGGTGGCCAGCGCCAGGTTCTTCTCAATATTATTCCCCAGTTGGTAATGGCAGATGTAATACAACAATTTTACACGAACCGTGTCTTGTTCGGGGTGGATCTTCACCAGGGCATACAGGCTGTCGAGTATTTTCGTCTGCGCCGATGCACCAAAAGTGATGACGACGAAAAACAGGGAAAGGATCTTACGCATCATAAATTATGTTGCAAGATACTATAAGCAGGCCGGGTAGAATTTCGGCTGCAACATAAGTCCCGAGATATAAAACAAGGGTGTCCATTCTCCGGGCGCAGGTTGACCCAATTTTGCCCCGAATTCAATACAAAAGAAACACCCATGGCTCAACCTACAGTCTCATTTTCATTGCAACCGTTTACCAGGCCGGCGAAAGTCAAACAACAATTTTCGTCTGCCGACTTTATCTATGGCAAACTTGAATTGCCTAAGACGGTTGAAGAATTTTTCGCAATTCCGGGTAAATGGAATAATCCCGACTACCCGGGAACGGTTCTCATTTATAAAGTGACGGTGGAAAAGGATGGTGAAAAAATGGGAAGCTCAAATGCATGGCAATACACGAGGATCACTTCAGATCAGAAAAAGAGCAAGACATTCTTCTTCGACGTGCTCCCGGAACCGTCGGCCGCGACAACGATGGTTTGCGGACTCGCTGATTACAGCTCGAATGTCAGCGCGGCACCTTTATATATGATGTTCGACCGCAGTCATTTTCCAGAGAATGGAAAGTATAAGATCAGGATCGAGATACAATACTGGACAATGGATCCATACAATCCGGACACGCCAACGGTAGAGGAAGAGTGGACTAAAGTTGCCGACGAATTTGATTTTGATTTCAATACAAGAGACCTCAAGGACATCATGGCGAACGCCTCATCAGCGGCATCCCTTGTGAAAGACAATGCACGCATTGCAGCGATGGAGGCAGTGGGCTTGCCCGAACAGTGGAACTGGAAAAATGCGAATATTACGGTTCCATATTCGGTGGACGAACTTACAAAGTTGTTCCTGGCACGCGAGTCTGAAACCTGCCATGCGTTAAAAATTGTGATCTATCCTGTGAAGGCTCCGCAGTGGATCATTGAAAAGAACGGGTATGGCATTCCGTTATTCAAGTGGCACAACCAGATGTTTGGCTTTTTTGCTGAAAATAATGGGCGATATTTCTATATCTCCGGCGGGCTGAAACAAATCTATCAAGGGGATGGGACCTATGGAGAAATTTTCTACCAATGGACGGAAAGTACGGAGCTCTCGCCGAAGTTTTTGGAGCCACATCTGGGTAAAAAAACTAAGGGTAAAAAGTAGGGGCGCATTCCTTGCGCAAACGCTCTAACCGAGTAATTTTGCGCATGCAAGAGCAAATTCTAATCCTGGATTTCGGCTCTCAGTACACCCAGCTCATTGCAAGAAGAGTTCGTGAACTGAATGTCTATTGCGAGATCCACCCTTTCAACAAAATTCCTGAAATCGGACCGAACATTCGCGGGGTAATTCTTTCCGGCAGCCCTTGTTCTGTTCGCGACGTGAACTCGCCCGATGTGGACCTGAAGAAATTCGGGAGCGTGCCGGTTCTCGGAGTTTGTTACGGTGCCCAGCTCATCGCCCACAAAGCGGGTGGTGAGGTGAAGCAATCCGCCTTCCGCGAGTATGGTCGCGCAAAGCTGACGACGGTGAACCATGTTGATCCCCTTTTGAAAGAGATCTCGATCGACTCACAGGTATGGATGTCGCACGCCGATACGATCGCCTCGGTACCGGAAAATTTCGAGATCATTGCATCGACACCTGCAGTTAAAGTTGCCGCGTATCATCTAAGGAACTCGAATATTTTCGGAATACAATTCCATCCTGAAGTAACACACACACTTGAAGGAAAAAATCTCCTGAGAAACTTTGTAGTGCACATCTGTAACTGCAAGCAGGACTGGACTTCCGAACAGTTTGTCGAATCGGTGGTTAACGACCTGAAGAAAAAACTCGGCAACGATAAAGTTGTAATGGCATTGTCGGGCGGTGTTGATTCCACAGTTGCTGCAACATTGATCGCCCGTGCTATCGGAAAAAATCTGTATTGCATTTTCGTCGACAACGGTCTCTTAAGAAAAGGAGAATTCGAGCAGGTACTTACTTCGTACAAGGGACTCGGTCTCAACATTAAAGGTGTTGATGCGAAGTCTAAGTTCTATACTGCGTTGAATGGTTTATCGGACCCTGAAGCAAAACGTAAGGCGATCGGAAAGACATTCATCGACGTATTCGACGAAGAGTCGCATGCTATCGAAGATGTGAAGTGGTTGGGACAAGGAACGATCTATCCCGACGTTATCGAGTCGATATCCTTAGGCGGGCCTTCGCAGACGATCAAGTCGCACCACAATGTGGGTGGGCTTCCTGCGAAGATGAAGCTGAAGGTTGTAGAGCCCTTGAATACACTATTTAAAGATGAGGTAAGGTTGGTTGGAAAAACCCTGGGTATCGATCCATCGATACTTGGCAGACATCCATTTCCCGGCCCGGGCCTCGGGATCCGCATTCTCGGCGATATTACCGCGGAAAAGGTACGGATATTGCAGGAGGCCGATAGCATTTATACTACTGCCCTGAAAACTCATAACTTATATGACAAAGTGTGGCAGGCGGGAGCGATCCTGTTGCCAGTACAGTCGGTAGGCGTGATGGGCGATGAACGCACTTACGAGAAAGTGGTTGCGTTGCGCGCCGTGGTAAGTGTTGATGGTATGACTGCGGACTGGGCACATTTGCCTCACGAGTTTTTGAGTGAAGTTTCATCAGAGATCATCAATAAAGTAAAAGGAGTGAATCGTGTTGTATACGATATCAGCTCCAAGCCGCCGGCGACCATCGAATGGGAATAATGAAGAGATTCATTGTAATATTATCTGTTGCACTTATCTGCTTTATTGCCTGCCTGCCGGTAGGCACGGCGAACGCTCAACAGCCCGATCTCAAACGCCAGTATAAGCATGCAAGAACGTTGTTCGATAATCGCGAATACAATCTTGCGATGGAGGCATTCAAGCCTTTGATCGTTTACGACAAAGACAATCCAAGCGTTGAGTACAGTTCGTTTTACTATGCGGTATCCGCTTACAACCTGGGATACAAGGCAGTCGCAAAGGATATGTTCCTCCAGATCCGTGATCTTTATCCGCAATGGGATCAATTGCATGAAGTGAACTACTGGCTTGCAGTCATCTACTTCGATCAGCACGAATATTTCCAGGGGATGAGTATCCTTCATCAGCTTACCGCCTATCAGACAGAGCAGGATGCGGCAATGATGAAGCGACATTTTTTGGCACAGATAAAAGATACCGAGACATTGAGGATGATGTCGGAAGAGTATCCGGTTGATACGGAAGTAGCCAGGGCATTTGCGACGATGCTCGCGCTGGAAGCACACAGGCCATCATCGCGACAAACATTCGATTCATTGTTAAACGTTCATCATTTCAACATCACTGATTTTAATGTGAACGAAGGACCGGTGAGCGTGAAGAAAGAACGTTACACGGTTTCGTTGCTTTTTCCTTTTATGACGAATACGCTGGTGGCGCGTCCGAATTCGCAGTTCCCGAATCAGTCGGTACTCGAGATGTATAATGGTATGCGCATGGCGGTCGACTCGCTGGAGAAGAGGGGGGTGCATATAGAATTGCGATCATATGATACGGAAAGAGATCCGGCGGCATTGAAGAAGATCCTCGAGGCACCCGAGCTGAAGAACAGCGACCTGCTTGTTGGTCCGTTGTTTACCGACGAGATAAGACCGGTACATGAGTTTTCGATGGAGAACCAGGTGGCGATGATAAGTCCCATCTCGAACTCGGCAGACTTCCTTAGAGATAACGACTACGCGATGTTATACCAGGCGAGTCACCAGACAATGGGAGACCGTGCAGCGGAGGTGATGAACAATGCGATACGTAAGAAAAATGTGATCGTTTACTTTGGCGACGCACCGAAAGATTCGGTGATGGCTTACAGCTTCATGAAGAAAGCACGGGAGCTGGGATTGAAGATCGTGTTGGCGGAAGAGCATCGCAAGGAAACATCTCCGAAGATATTGTCGACACTGGCGACACCGACGGAGTATGATGATTTCAAGAATCCCACGCAATTCACTTTGAAGCGCGATAGCATAGGAGGGATCTATGTAGCATCCGACAATCCGCTTATCTACTCTAAGGTGGGCAGTTCTCTTTCCACGCGCGGCGACTCGATCGTATTGATTGGAAGCGAGCAGTGGATCTCACCGGATAACTCAACGGTCAACTTCGATAATCTTGAAAGGATCCATGCATTATTTGCGGCCGGTAATTTTGTGTCGACGAAGAATCCTCACTTCCTGGATTTCAAAAAGAAATTTATAGCGAAGCATGGAGAGTACCCCGGCCTTTATGCACGACTCGGTTTTGAGTTCATGCTGTTTGTGGGAGGTGCGCTAAAAGATCATGGGACATACTTCCAGCAAGGTCTTTCGGAGAAAGGCTTTTATAAGGGTTGGATGTATGAAGGCTACGATTACACATCACAGAAGGACAATGGCTACGTGCCATTCGTTTATTTCAGGAATGGGGAGCTGGTGGTGTTTAACCAGAGGAGGTAGACTTGAGATGCGGTCGGTTGTAGTTTGAGATCAGCAACTTCAGTCAAATTTTTTTTTGCCGCGGAGCATTATTTTTTAGTCGTTTCTTCCCGCATGGTCTTGTCCGAGTTTTAATCCTCAACACCCTGATATTCAACGATACGCCTTCATCCCTGGTTGGCCTCCACATACCTCTTTTGGGGTAACTGGTGGTGATCGGGATCGCAAGGTTGTTCCTTCTCCAGTCGTCACTTAACATGCGCTACTCGGAAATTCTTTTTATTTTTCGAATAACCCCGTAATAGCGAATCGTTGGCGGCTTTGTGAAGGCGACTTCTCGCTTGGGGGTACCCCTGCTCCATGAAAAAAATGTTACGTGCTTTACGGCGTATACCGTCGCACAACAGCCTTTTGGTCATCATTTGTTGCCTTTTTAGCACGGGAGTATCCCACGGCGTTTCAGCCCAAAACATGAGCTTTTCATCAGAGGGAACAAGTAGCGATTTCGATAGCCTGCGCGATGATTTTACATCGAAGAATAGACCGAAACTGAACTCGTCGCTTTACCGGAACAAGGTAAGAGACAGCGTTGGCCAGCGGCTGGGTCAATATTGCGGCAAGTACAACGATCGCCTCAATCAGACAACACAATACAGATCCAGATACGGTGAGACTTCCAATCGCATAAAACAATTTCGGTCGGTGGATCAAGTCGGGAAGTATCGAAATAAGTATACAGCAGACGAGCGATATCGGAAGTATAAGCAAGTCACCAATACCGCGGACAAGGCTAAGAGCCTGACTGATCAGTTACTTTCCGGAAAACTGAAGCTGGATAGCAATACAGTTTTCAATAGTAAGATCATGCAGAAATACACTGACTCATTAAGAAAAGTGATGCCGACACCGCCGACGAATCCGTTCGAAGAAGTTTCCAAAGATCAACTTATTGATGAGGTGAATAAACAATTTCGAAGCTCGGCAGATAGCCTTCGAGATTCGACGAAGCTAATTGGTGACGCGAAGAAGAAAAAAGAATGGATTGACTTAAACTATGCGCGAATAAAAGACACAGACGGATCAGATCTGAAACCTATGGCTACGGCGATTGTTCAAAAGGCCGTGTTAAAGCGGATTGATAGCCTTCGTGTTGCAGATCTAAAGGCGGCGCGGACGAAAATGGAAGAGAAAGAAAGAAATGCTCGCGAGCGCGTTACGACGTTCCGCGAAAAGGAAAATTTTTGGAGAAAGAGTTATCTCGAAGGAATTCTTAGCATAGCTAATGGTAGCGGCGCTTTCCAATTCTCACCAGCGTGGGCTTATCATATAACACAGACCTGGTCGATAGGCGGTGGTCCGAATCTATCGGTTAACCGGAGGTCGACCGACTTTAAAGTAGACGTGGGTGCGAGAATTTTGACCAAGTATGAGATGTTTCACAGATCGACGTATCTGCAAGCCGAAGATTGGATCAACCCGGCAGCAGTAGGATTAGAGAACATTAAGTTCACGCAACAGAATTTCCTGGCGGGCGGTGGATATGTCTTCCCGATCCTATCGCCTCTGACAATCAACATTGCTGCGATGTACAAGATATATTCAACCGGTACGACAAGTCACGACGGACCTAATTGGATTTTCAGGATTGGAATAAGTACTAATAAAAAAAAGCTTAAGTAATATGCGTGCGATTTACAGTACACTCATCCTTTTCTTTATTGGGGGATCCATCGCTTATGGACAGTTACTTAACGGCAAAGGGGAGAAGATTCGCCCTAATTATATTCCGTTCAGCAACACAGAATCGAAAGTTGAAGATGTGAGGGGTGAGTTTATAAACTTCTCATACAGGGACCGGATTGGAGCGTCTGAATTGATCAATTTGACCATTCACAATTCGAAAGGTGAGCTTGTTCGGGAGTTAGATCTCGTGAAACAATTTGGCCAGAATTATTTCGATATAAAGCTGGCTGAGCATGGGATTTCATTGACCGAAATGGAATCATATGTGTGTCGTATTAAAAATGAAAGCTCGGAAGTTTTTGAACGAACTATCCGTTATGTATCGAAAGTGAAGATCGATATTACTGCTTCGATAGTTGTTAGTCCAAAAACGCTTTCGTGTGAAGATCCGACGGGCCAGAATCTTGTTGAATTCTTCGCAAACATAGATGGCGGCAGAGCTCCATATAAGGCGGATTGGTATGTGCTAAATGCCAACAGGACAGATTTTTTGTATCAGCCAGCGAATGTGATCATTCCATCAGCCGGTCTAACGTCGTCGATACAGGTTGATAAGAGCCCTGAGTACTACGTATTGTTGCACGTTACTGATGATTGCGGCAATGAAGAGATTGCTACGGTTCAGATCATTTGTGATCAGAACGAGAAAAAGGTGAATACACTCTTCTTTGAAAAACTTGAGGAAGCGATTGTTAACAAAGTCGAGATATTGAAATGAGTGTTGGTGGTCCGGTAAAAATTGGTTTGTTGTTCCTCGTGTTGGTGATTACATCCTGTCAAACGCCGAAGCCGGGTGATAAAGATTATGTAGCCTGGGTGCGTGATTATAAGAATGGTATGCATGCACGGCATGTACAGAATGACCTTGCGTATGATCTTCAGTATCAGCCCGCGGAATATGTATGGATTCAAAGGAATGGAACTTTCGATGCGGAGGAATTTGAAGTTGCAAAGAATGAGTTCGATAAGATGGATTACTTCGTGTTGAATATCAATTCGGCAGACGGGACAAATGATGTTATCAAGCAACGCTCAAAGGGAAATAGGGAGATTGCGAATGAACTGCTGTACTATTTCTCTTATCGTTTTCAGAATGATATTTCGCTTGAAGAAGGACCACGTGTGCAACCCGTTTTGCTATTCCATTACGAGCAACATGGAACGAAGTCGTTTGTATTAGGTTTCGAGAAGAGCAGTCATCCCTTAAAGGAGGTTACGCTCAATATAACTTCCGCTGTACTCGATAGTATCCCTGTTAAGATTAAAGTTTCTACTGACCCCAATGTTTTATAACATGTCTACCGTTTTTAAAACCAGAAGACAACGTATTGCCTGGATACTGATAGCTATCAATGTTGCAAACCTGCTTGCGCCGGCAACATCATACGCATTAACGTCGGGTCCAACGCAGCCTGAAGTGCAATCGTTCCAGCCGGCAGGTACGACCGACATGGTTGATCTTTTCAGTGGCGATTTCAGTTATAACATTCCGCTCTTTGAATTGCCGGGACCAAACGGAGGTTATCCGTTTAACTTATCGTACCAGGCAGGTATAACCATGGAGCAGGAAGCAAGTTGGGTGGGCCTGGGCTGGTCGTTGAACCCGGGAGCGATCAACAGGCAGATGAGGGGATTGCCGGATGATTTTAATGGGGATGAGATCAAGACGAAGATGTCGATCAAGCCGGCTGTTACTACCGGTGTAGGTGGTGGCGGCGGCTTTGAGATATTCGGTGGTTCCGATAAGCGCGATATCGGAAATCTCGGGCTCTCAATTTTTTACAATAACTATAAGGGATTCGGATATAGTGTAGATGCTGCTGCGGGATTTTCTCCTTCGGTACGATCGGGGATGACGTCCGCTATGCATATTGGCGCAAGCCTCACCCTTAACTCGCAAGAGGGCGCAAATGCGGCTCCTTCACTTAGTCTTGGAAGTAAAATAGGTGTATTTGGTGTGAGTGCCGGGTATAACTCGCTAAGAGGACTACAGGATATCTCGTTCACACACACAAAAGAGTTAAGGTATACGCCTGACACGAAGAAGACAAACAGACCAAGAGATACATGGCAGGCGAGTACGGGTACTTACGCATCTCTTGGGCTTGCTCATCCAGGCTATGTACCCCAGGTTTCAATGCCAATGTTAAACTTTAGCGTATCTGCGAGGATCAGCGGTGGGGGAGCGTGGTGGGGCGCATATGGAAAAACTTATATCAAAGGATTTTACACTGAGCAAAAACTTAGAAACGATGGAGTTGAGATAGCATCCAAAGCTTATGGATATCTGAATTATGATGCGGGAATGGCGAATGATGAGTCAGTTCTGGATTTCAATAGAGAGAAGGACGGAATGGTTTCGATGCGTACGCCCAACCTCGCAATTCCATCGATGACCTATGATATTTACTCTGTCACAGGCCAGGGAATAAGCGCCATGTATCGTCCTGTACGAAATGATATCGGTGTCCTGAGAGATCCAAAAGTTACATCTGAATCTACCGGTACGGGAATCGGTATAGACGGTGCGGTAAACCTCAGCCACGTTGGTGTGAACCTTACAGTAAACCATTCGAATTCTGTATCAGGTTCATGGACTGAAGACAATGATATGGATGATCTCATGTCGTTTCAATCGAAGACTAATAATGACAGGTATGAGCCGTGGAATTTTAAAGTTCATGGGGAACTCACCGGCGAAAAGAAATCGATCTTCGACAATATAGGAGGCACGAACGCTGTTCGAATTGAACTGGACCAACGTGGTGGAGAAATTATCGCAAGCACGGAACTGAAGGGGAGGAGCGGAATCAAGCAGCTAGACGAGAACACAATTGATCGTTCGCGTAAACAACGGAACGAAGTGATCCAACCGTTCACCAAAAGACAAATTTTGAAGGACGGCGGGGCTACTGAGATCGTTCCATATTTCAGGAATGAATACTTTAATAATGGTTCGTCAGTTACTACACCGTTCAATCGGGGGACAGATAACTTGGATCACATCGCCGGTTTTTCTGCCACAACGCCCGACGGCCTTCGTTACAACTATACAATTCCGGCTTATAATAATGTCCAGGAAGAGATGACTTTCGCCGTAGATGGGGCCACTGCAGACCAGTACTTTCGGGTTGGAGTGCCAGGGGCTACCGGCGATAATGATCCGGTACCGACTGCGGGTGACAAATTCTTTAAGAAAGTGAGTGTTCCAAAGTACGCTCATGCTTATCTGTTAACATCAATTCTTGGAGCAGACTATGTGGACGTGGGGGACGACGGGGTAACAGCGGACGATCTCGGTTATTGGGTGAAGTTTACGTACGAAAAAAAGTCGGATTATAAATGGCGCGAACCATTCAGTAATGCAAATTATATAGAGGGATGGAAAACTGACAATACTGACGATAGGGGTTCTTATACCTATGGGGCAAAAGAAATCTGGTATTTGCGTCGTGCAGAAACAAAATCACACATAGCGGAATTCAATACCGTCGTACGTGACGATGCAAAAGGTGTGACAATCAAAAATCAGCTGGATGCAACTGCCTTGGGATCGCAGTCTTTCAAGCTCGATAACGTAGTGCTGTATTCGCGGGCCACTGCCGGAAGTTACCCGATAAAAACAGTACGGTTTTCGTATTCAACGTCTCTTTGTACAGGAACCCCTAATAGCAACGGCACGCCAAACGGCAAGCTAACGTTAGACCAGGTGACGTTTCAATACGGCAATGGAGTTGGTCGTGCTGGGCTAAATCCGTACAAGTTCTCTTACAATAACCGCGCTTATGAAAGAAATGGATATGACCGCTGGGGAACTTATAAACCCACTAACGGAAATGCGAGGGCTAATATTGACTTGCCTTACACCGATCAAAATCCAGACAATAAAACGAATATCGATAGCTATGCGGCTTCATGGAGTTTAAGCCAGATACAAACTCCTTCGGGAAATACAATCAAGGTCAGCTATGAAAGCGACGATTACGGATATGTGCAACACAAGCAGGCGATGCAGATGGAGAAGATCTATAACCCGGCTGTTGCAGTTGGAAGTGCCGAGACGGAAACAACCCCATACGCACTTCCACAATCAGGACCCGCAAAGATCCGCTTTAAACTTCAGCAGAAAATCTCTGTGGCCTCCAATCCAGACCAGGCCAAAATAGTAAAGTCTTACATGGGTTCATCGAACCAGGTATTCGTCAAGCTGTACATGAAGTTGGTTGCCAACGATCCGAACAGTTATGAATATATCTCTGGCTATGTCGATGTCGATGCAGCGTCAATGGCTCTCGAGTCAATTGGAAGCGATTATATATATGGTGTTTTTTATCTAAAGAATGATCCTTCCCGTCCATTCCATCCCTTTACCAAACTCGCATGGCAACACCTTAGAACTAATCAGCCGAATCTTCTGAGGACCAGGACATCTACGGCAAATGAAAAGGTTGTGGACCAGATAAGAGATCTCGTGCCGATGTTCGACGATCTAAGAATGATGTTCTCGGGCTTCGATGATTATTGTGATGACCGTGATTTTGGTAAAACGATCGATCTGACGAAAACCAGGATCCGTTTGAATTCAACCGACAAGGTGAAATATGGCGGCGGTCTTAGAGTGAAACAGATCACGATGAGTGATAATTGGGGAAAAGATAAAGATGGTATTTACGGACAGATTTATGACTATAGGATTCTCGAGGACGGCAATATGATCAGTAGCGGTGTTGCCACATATGAACCATTGATCGGCGGTGAGGAGAATCCTCTTCGTTATGCAAAAGCGTTTACTGAAAGCGTGCCGCTGAGATCTGATAATAATTTATACTTCGAATTCCCTGTGAACGAAAGTTATTATCCCGCACCGCAGGTGGGATATCGAAAAGTAACGGTGATGAGTCTCCCCGCGGCTGCGCTGGCCGGAGTACCATTGGCGAACGCGACCACTACTGAAGCAGGCCAGGAAAAGAATATCTTCCCAAAAAGCGGAAACAATACTTGGGGAACATCAGGTAAAACCGTTCATGAATTTTACACGGCGAAAGATTTTCCGGTGCTTACAGATGAAACAGACAAAGATGATAAATCGCTTCGCATTTCTATACCTGTTCCTTTTCTCGGAAACGTCTCAATTTCGAATTTAACATCAACACAAGGGTATAGTATTATAACCAACGATATGCATGGAAAGCAGAAGCAGGTTAGCACGTACAGACAACTTTCTTCAGGAGCCTGGGAAGAAGAGCCGATTTCTTGGGTGAAGTATAATTACATGACCGAACAACAGGCGTATCAGAGTGAAAAGGTACTCACCCTTAAGAATGATTTCAAACTGAATGTAAGCGATAGCACATTGAGATTGCCGGCCCAGGGCGAAATTGCCGATTATACCCTGGGTCAGGAAAATGAATTCTTTGTTGACATGCGTGAACACTCCGACAATACATGGGAGGGTGGTGCCAGCGGGAACCTCGATCTCGTGTACATTCCAATCTTCGTTCCAATACCAGTTCCAACCATTTGGCCGTCCATAGGAAAATCAAATAGCCGGCTTCGAACGGCAGTAACAAATAAAGTAATATTCAGGCCGGGTATTCTCGGCAGTACCGAAGTGTACGACGGAGGTTCAATCGTTAAGACTACAAACCTAAAGTGGGATAAACTCACCGGGCAGGTCGTTTTAATTTCGACGACAAATAACTTTGATCAGCCTATATATACTTATACGATTCCTGCGCACACGCAATACAAGGGTTTAGGTGGGGCGTATCAGAATGTGGGATTGCAGCTGGCGATTCAAAAATTCTTTGCTTCACCGGGAACGAATAATTACTCATTTCCCTCATTCATAACGTCGGCGCTTTATCCGGGCGATGAATTGATAATTTACAAGAATGATGTTGCAAAGGCCCGCGTGATTTATATGGGTGAAAGCGGAGGCACGAAGCAGGTTAACAATTTAACAACCGGGTTTGACCTGTTATCGGATTCTGATTATACGGCGATCGTAGTCCGCTCCGGATATAGAAATCAGCTGAATGCCACTGCGGGGTCAATTACAGCCCTTGCAGATCCAACGACGCCGAGTGCACCGATACATTATCCAAAGCCTCTTAAAGCTCCCTCGAATCCATGAGAAAGTCTTTTACTCTGATGCGTTTTACAATCTGCTTTTTGATTGCGTTGTCGTCGTTCACTGATGCGGCAAGCCAATGTTTGAGTTATGCCTTCACAACTCCAACTAATCCTACCTATAGTATTTGTGTATCCGGAAATCTTAGTTTCCAGGCGAGTGTCTTCACCCCAACAGTGCAAGCACCAAACGGGACGTATTGCGATAACGTATCCCAGGAATGGATAACAACTGGTGGCGGAAATGTTAACGAGGATCCGGCCAATCTAAGCATTACCAGTACCTGGACATCTTCGGGTACAATTTACAATTATGTAACGTGGCGCGAGCATCTCTCTTCCGGGGGGTACATTTCACGGTGCGGAAAATCTACCGAGTACACAGTCACAGTTTTCTACGCCAGCTTGTCGCCAACAACGGCGTCAGCATGCCAGGATCCAGGGGTTACTCTTACTGCGTCGACGAATATGACTTCCCCGGCTCCCACTTACAAATGGTATCAAGGTACCCTTCACGGCGGCACCCTGATTACCGGCGCGACAAGCGATACATATACAGTAACCGGCGTCGTCACGAACGAGACCTACCGGGTGAATATCACATCCGGTGGTTGTTCGATAACTTCCTCTACGTCAACAGTCACTACGACTACAAATACAATTGACCCCTACACAGCTTCGGTAAACAATACCACCTATTGTGCCAGCCAGGGGGTAACGGTATCGTTGAACGGCTCGCAGGCAGGAGTAAGCTACTTTCTCTACGTTGGTGGAACGCAAGTCGGATCATCCGACAGCACACCACCTATTGAATGGACAGGAGTTTTAAAACAAGGTGATGGGACTGTATCTGTGATGGCCTATAAAGGCGGATGCCAAAAGCAAATGTCGGGGCACCCTGTCATTAATGTTGCGCTTACGTCGGCACCGGATAATTCATTTAGTGTACAAGGGGGTGGATCGTTTTGCGCATCTACTGGTATAGAAGGCGAGCGGGTAGAAAATGGTGTAAATATTAAACTATCAGGCTCCGAAACCGGTGTTACGTATACTCTTTTGAAAAGCGGAATTTCAACCGGCGTGAGTCTGGCAGGTACCGGCAAGCCTCTTACATTTCCAGGACAGCCCGCAGGCACGTATACTGTTGTGGGTAACAGGGGATCTATAATTTGCTCTGCAAATATGCAGCAGTCAGCTACCGTCACAGAGAAATCTCCGTTAGTCAGGTGGGTATTAACGGGCAACGACTTTTGTAGCGGCGAGCCCGGAGGTATATTAAATCTGCTGGGTTCAACCAGTGGCAAGACATATCAGCTTTATAAAGAGAGTGTTCCGTGGGGCTTGCCACGAATTTCATTGGGGTCCCCTATTCAATGGGATAGTGTCGCTGCCGGGGGGCAATACTCTGTGATTGCTACGGGATCGGCAACCGAGTGTCCAACGGTCATGAGTGGTCTCATCACTATCCATAAAAATCAGGCAAAAAGATTCAATGTCATTGAACAAGGTGACGCATGTAGTTCTGGTGCGACGATTAAACTGGTGGGCTCTGAACCGGGAGTTACTTATCAATTGAAGAAAGACTCTGATCCGCCAACCCAGCAGAAGGCTGACAACAACAACGCGGCTATTACATGGACAACGACCCTAAATGGAAAATATACGGTAGTGGCCAATAAAGCCGGGTGTACCAGGGAAATGAATTATGTGAGGGTAAAGCGCCCGGCACTATCTATCAACGTTGACCAATATCCATGTTTCGTTCATTTTGAAGCTGTCATGGATCTCGGTAATTGTGGAATTACTTCATACGACTGGGACTTTGGAGATGGAACCATGCATTCGACCAGTCCGGAGCCGTTCCACGATTACGCGACAAGCGGGGTAAAAAACATAACATTAACAGTTACCTCTAATTGTAACGGCGTTTCATGCACAACCGTGGCGACCACATCCATAACAGTGAATCTTGAGTCATATACCTATGCGGATAAAGACGTTAGCGTGTATACAACTCAGCGGCAGAAGATCATCAATACTTCGGCTTCAACTTTTTCTGATGCGTGGCAATTGCCTTATGAATTGAATTATAGTTCGATCACTAATCCTTTCCTCACCGGGGAGCGCGGCGTCTGGCGCAATGAAGGACAATATGCTTACAAAGCCAATCGCAGTCAATCAACTCCAGTAAATATAGCTACCGACGGGACGTTTACCATGAATCTTTTCAATTGGGAGCAATCGAAAGCTGATGCTGTTCCAAATTGGGTCAAAGGCAATACAATTACACGCTACAGTCCATACAGTTATGAGTTGGAGAATAAGGACGTAATGGATATTTATTCTTCGGCGGTTTATGATTACTCCGGTCAGCTCGTTTCCGCACAGGGAAGCAATATGAGAAACGATGAAATGGCGTTCACGGGTTTTGAAACACCGGTGACCGGTATTACCGGCAATTGGGTCTTTGGTTCTACGCCGATACAATCTGTTAAAACTTATCCCGTTTTATATGGCTCCAAACACATGGCAATTGTTGCTGGCCATTTCGATGAGTTTACTGGTGTGAATGCCGTTGACGTGAATTCATTTTTCCTCGATCCGGCGTCAAGCTCCCTCTTTTTTTTCAAAGGGTTAAATACGAACAGGATAATTGATGATCCCGTTGTCTGTAAGAAGGTATATTCCAATAACAATGAATTCACTGTCATCATTCTGAATAACGCACCGCACCCGGGAACATGGATTGGCTCGATCACGGTCCGAACCTCCGTGCCAGGTGTTGCGGCAACTTTGAACGGAACCGTTGTTCACACGGGGAAACAAAGCCTGATGGCAACGGGGCTTGAGACATATCCTCAACGTCAGCTTGCTCTTGATTCAAACAAATGGTATTTCGTTAGCGCGTGGGTGGCGATCGGCAACAACGCGAGTTATGCGAAACCGCATCTAAGAGATAGCCTTGGGATCAATATCTTCATAAAAGGCAAATTTGATGTGCCTGATATAACGTATAAGTTCCGCGCTAACGGGCCGATCATAGAGGGTTGGCAACAGGTGCAAGGGAGATTCCTGGTTCCAACATCTCATCCGGACATTGACATCGCATTCAAAGGTGGCAAGAATAGTACCGATGTCGCATGGTTCGATGATCTTAGGTTGCATCCTGATAACGGGATAATGAAGAGTTATGTCTATGATCTTAAGGACTACAGGCTAATAGCTATTCTCGATGAACAGAACTTTGCATCGCTATTTTACTATGATAGTGAGGGTAATCTTTTCCTGACGAAAAAAGATACAGAACGCGGAAGGAAGACTATTTCCGAAAATTCAAGCCATATCAAAGCAACGCAGCCATGAGACGATCCGGTCTAATATTGACATTGATATTGCTGTTTACAGTTGCAGCATACTCACAAGACCTTCGGAAATCCCTCGAAGACCTTAAACGAAAATATGAGGCTGCAGAAAATATGCATATCATAGTGTCAGTAAATGCTTATGAATCAAAAAGCAGTCAACAACCATTCTATCGCGAAAGAACTGAAATTAAAAAACACGGTTCGTCATATAAATACAAGATGTCGCAGATCGATATGATCATGAACGATAGATGTATCGTCGTTGTGGATCATTCAACACATGAGATTATAATAAATGACAGGGACGTTCGCGAGGAAGTGAAGTTCTACAAAAAAGCAAGTATTAATATGGATAGCCTTCTCGGCCTCTATGCAAACGGTAAGTACGAAGGCGTCGAAGGCGGCTCAGATAAATATTCTCTAATCCCGGAGAAAGGAGACATTCAGAAGATGGAGCTGTTTATCGATAATACTTCTGGCAACATCGCCAGGATCAACTATGTATATAAAGGAGGACAAATGGTCAAAATAAGTTTTGACGAGTTTGATCTGACCTCAAGTATCAGTTCGAATGAATTCGATGAAAAGCGATTGGTTCGGAAAACAGGAAAGACATGGCAACCAACGGCATCATTAAAAAATTACAGGATAGTAATGCCGGATAAACCTGAGAAGCTTTAATCTATGAGACAATCATTGTACAAAGTATGCATACTGGTGGGTACACTTTTGGCGGTCACCATCGCCACAAAAGCACAGGTAATACCCGAACCGGTTAAGGTCAGTCTCCAGGGTAGGGTTCCTACCGAAAAAAGCAATCCAACGCCATGGTCGTCAATTGTGGTGAACCAGGTAAACCCCGTTTTCTCGACCTGCGAGGCAGGGAAATATTATACTGGCTTTCAGCTTGCCTATGACCTGGGTGACAAGAGTACAGCCACAAGCTGGGGTGCACAGGTTTCTATACAGCTGCTGCACAATACGACTGCAATCTGGACAAGGCAACTTGCAATACAGATGTCCAACCAGAATTTCGTCAGCACTATTTTCCACGACTCAACGATATCATGCGGCACAGATTATAAGTATAAAGTGACCGTTAAAACTCCCACTGGAACGGTGCCCGCGGCAAACGTGGAGCTTCGAGTTCTATTATACAAGTATGATACAGCGAGTCTTTCTCCGTCAGCAACTACTTCATTAACGTGTAATAAGATTGACAATGCTCATATATCCTTGTCCTGGAATGCTGTTGACAAAGCCGATGAGTATGATGTTGAATGGGTTTTGATCGACAGCCTCGAAGGCTTTAGTGGTACAGATTTCTTTTCGAAAGGCGCGGGTGGAATTACCACCGCCCAGCACAATTATGACCACCAGATGTTTTACCCTTCGGGGACTATCTACCACCGTGTGAGGGCGGTGGGATACGCAAAGACAGGGCCAGAGCATAGGATTGTGGGACCGTGGGCAACCTGTAGTTCGTATACGATAACTAACCAGGAACCCCATCTTATATGGCAGTCGCAGACAGTATATGCTGAAGACGGGAGGCATAAAACATCCGTTAAGTACTTTGATCCAGGTATGCGCGAGCGACAAGCGCTCGTGAACCTGAGCACGAATGATATGACCGTGGTTGGCGAAACCAGGTATGACTTCGAAGGTCGCCCGTCAATTAACATTTTACCTGTTCCTGTTACCGGCAACGATCTAACCTACAAGGAGCAATTTAATGCTTTCGAGGTGAACAGTAGTCTCAGCGGATTTGTCTCAAATGGCAGAAGGAAATTCAATTACGATAATGGAAGTATCGCAAACACGAAGATGAGGACAGATAGTGTGGGCGCGGCCAGGTACTATTCGCCGTCGAACAAATCGACAATTACCAATCCTGCTGATCCAAATTATTATCGGGATCTCAGGAAGAACTTCCTGCCGGATGCAAATGGCTATGTATATTCTCAAACAGAATACATGCGCGACGGCAGGAATGTTGTGGCAAAGCAATCGGGAGTGGGGGAGACGTTCGCGATGGACGGCAATCACACCACGAAATATTTCTACGCTCAAGCCACCCAAACTGAACTTGGCCGCCTGTTTGGAACCAATGCAGGTAATGCTTCGCATTACAAAAAACAAGTTACAGTCGACAATAATAACCAGGTTAGCGTAGCATACCTCGACCAGGAGGGGCGAACGATAGCAACTGCACTCGCGGGCAAGTCACCGGACAACCTCGACTCGTTGGCGAGCAGCCACATAGTGAACACCCTGAATTATATCTCTTCGAAAAACAAGAAGGAAAGTTCAAGGTCTGTGATGGTTCATAAGATATCGAACACGACGATCCCTACTCAGTACACCTTTTACGATAGCCTTTCAGCTTACGGCGTATCTGCAGGCCAATTCGGCTGCCAGAGTTGTTCATATAACGTTACTGTAACCGTTACTGATCCTGATGGTGTGCAGGTTGCGTCGGTTGGACCGAGGTTGATCTCCTCTGTTAATAGTTGCTCTTCGCCGACGAACGTCAACGATATATCGCTCGATTTCATTGGAGCGATGATTGGTGATTACACGATCACAAAGATCACGACACCAGTAGAAAAGACTTATGACGAAGTAAAAACGATCGTGTCGGTCGATCATTCGGACCTGGATGCACTCGAAGTTGCATATGGAAATTTGAGCGACCAGATAGATGCAGCTGAATGTAAGATCTGTATCGATCCTCTGAAGTATGAGCAGGCCTATGAAGCAATCGAAAAAGCTCAAAAAGAAATAGCCGATCTCGATTGCCAGAAGCTTTATAATGAAATGGTCAGGAAATGGAGGACAAGTAATCCGTCGGAACCGACTTTGGCTCAACTCCAGGCGGCTTATTCAATAGCATATGACGAATGGTTAATATGCAAAAAAAATGTCCGGTCTGATGTCTTCGATAAACAACTTGGACGAATTCCGAACTGGACGGCGGCAACAGCTGCTGGTTACACCAGTCCTCTTGAAATGGACCCGTTCTTCTACGATACTCTCGCGGGCGCTGGTTCTGTGACCGCCATGAGAACCAAACTTGACCTGATATCGATCAGTCCATCCAGTACTGTGACGCTTACAGGTCCAATCGAGAACATCACAGACCCCGCGATGCTGAATTATTATGTAGACCAGAATGGCAGAACGGATAGCCAGTTCAGTCCGAAGTACCATGTTCTGTATTACGATGTGATGGCCAATCCACCATATGGAACGGACGCTGCTGCCAATGCGAAGTACATGGACACCGCACGGTGGGTCATGTTTAAGAACTTTTACCTGGAAAAGAAGCGCCTTCAGAAGCTTGACATTTTTACCAATGACTCGATCAGGAAGCGGTTACAGGGGAGAGGATTGATGGACAATGACACCGAAGGTGAGATCTCCGCTTATATTCAAGCCAACGGTGCAATAACGTCGGTCCAGCTGGACTCTGTCTACAACAGGCTTATCGCCCATTGCGGCGTTCATGGCACTGCAAGCACAGTTAAATCCAACCTTCAGGGATATTTTTCAAGCGATCCGTCGAATGTCTTCTACGACATTTTCACGGAAGATCTTAACGAAATTCCGATAAATTCAAATCTTAGTTACTTAAAGACATCGTTTGGGGCGTGTTTAACAACGTTTGCCCGCTCTAAGTATGAATGTCTTAAGTCTATAACCTATTATCGACGGCAGGCAATTAACAATAGCACTATTACGAAAACCGGCAGTTTCGGTTCGTGTCCTACAACGAGTATAGTTTCTTCCTGTTTTAGTGGATGGGACAGTGTTTCAGGCGTAGCAACGACACAGAACGGGGAATTATTCCTGAACTCACAAGGTTGTACAACTTCAAATACCGCAGCAAGCGGCACGTTTGCAGCCCCACTAATAGTTGGCAAAACCTACCGATTCCGATTCCAATATAAAAACCCAACATCCTATCCAAACGAGATCAGGGTCCAATTTGGCACTTCAAGTTCTGTGTACCAGTCAAATACAACTACTTTCGACTCGGAGCACGGTACGACTATATGCGCTCCACAACCACTGTCGATATCGTCGGATATCGGCGTGCCAGTACTTTCTGTGGGTATCAGTAAAACTACAGGCATTTATATCCCCAATAGTTCGCCGGTTTATAGCGAAGCTATAATCAGGTTTAAACCAGCCTCCTCCGGTATTCTATACTTCTTTGTGGACGCCCAGACCAACTATGGTGCAAACAATCTTTCCACCGCTGTTCTTACCGATTTCATTCTTGAATCCGAAGAAGAAGCCTGTGTCAAATATGCCTCCATTAATAACTTCGCGTACAACGCCAATTGGTCGGTGCTCAGGGACACGTGTATGTCGAGAGCTGCGCAAGAAAGATACATTCTGCTGAATCGTGCCAAGGACGTTGTTACCGAAAACAAGATCACCGAATTCTACCGGTATAACTGTCTCGACGGGCTCACTGAAAACCTCAGCTACCAATCCACCACAAGAGAATATCACTACACATTATATTATTACGACCAGGCCGGAAACCTGGCACAGACTGTCCCGCCCAATGGAGTCTCCGAAAACTTTTCGGGATCGCACTCATATCTAACTAACTATAAATACAATTCCTATAACCAGGTTGTATCGCAAAGAACCCCGGATGCAGGATTGTCGGAATTTTGGTACAATAATAAAACGCAACTCAGGCTTTCACAGAATGCACAACAAAACGCAGACAGCGTCTATTCGTATTCGAAATACGACAACCTCGGTCGCGTCATCGAGGTAGGAGAGATCATATCTCCACTCGACCGTTTGAATATTCCCGACTCAGTCGAATACATAAAATTCCCGCTTCGATCGGGGAACACATTGTCCGATATAACATGGACGTACTATGATTCGCTGGCACCTTTGATACAATTGAAGTTCCCGCAACAGAATCTTCGTAACCGTGTTTCGTATACTGAAGTCACCGACCAGCAGAATCTTCCTGGTAATGTAAATAATATAAGAACATATTTTTCTTATGACGTGCATGGTAATGTAAAGTCGTTGCGACAGGATGTTCCCGGTTTACCTGCGAAGACAATCGATTATGTTTACGATCTCGTAAGCAACAAGGTAAATTACGTTTTCTTCCAGTTCGGGAAGTATAGCCAGTTTGCTCATCGCTACCAGTACGATGCGGATAATCGATTGACGTCGGTATCTACTTCAACTGATCGCTTCATCTGGAACCTCGAAGCGAAATATAATTATTACGATCACGGACCTCTCGCGCGCATCGAACTGGGCGAGCATCGGATACAGGGTGAAGATTATTTTTATACGCTGCAGGGATGGCTCAAAGGTGTAAATATACCATACAGTTCAACCTATGGACGCGATCCGGGTAATGATGCGGAGTTAAAGAGTTCCCTGGTAGGAAAAGATGTAACCTCGTTTACCCTGGGCTATTATAATGGCGATTATGTTCCGATAGTACCGGACTCGGTCGGCAATACATTGCTGGCCAGTGGGGCGTCTGCTCTATGGTCGCGGTGGGACGGCCAATATACTCCAGCAGCCGGCGGATTGTACAATGGCAACATCAGCTGGATGATCACGGACCTTGCGAAGCAAGGCGAGCTCAAGAGTGATCGCTACAAGGGTGTGCAGGCGATGCTGTATAAATATGATCAGTTGAATCGTATTACACAAAGTCGTAGCCTTTCGTACAGCAGCAGCGGACTTAGTGCTGCACATCCGACGACCAACGCGGCTTACGATGAAAAATTCAGTTACGATCCAAACGGTAACCTCAAGACCCTGGATCGTTGGAGTGATACTGGCACACTGAAGGACGATTTCGATTATTCATACTACAGCGGGACGAACAGTCTTTACGAATCTCACCCGGTCATACAGGATCTTAATATTACTTCTGGCACTCTTCGCACAGATGATGTCATCTATCGAAACGTCACTGTTTCGGGAACGGCAAGCGTGGCTGCAGGATCTACCGTTGAGCTGAAGGCGATCAACAGCATCCAGATGAGCCCGTCTTTTGCGGCTTCGCTCAACTCGGATTTCTATGCGCATATAGTTCCTTATGGAGGCACGTATGAATATGATGCGATCGGTAATCTTATTTCAGACCACGAGAAAGGGACGGAGATAACTTGGACGCCACAGGGCAAAGTACGCCAGGTGAATGTTCAGAATGGTTTGTCTATAACCACGTTCCGTTACGATGCGATGGGCAACAGGGTAGAGAAGAAGGTGGTGGCGAGTGGTGTAACGAAGATCACCCGATACCTGCGCGACGCAACCGGCAATGTACTGAGCGTATACAACGATACGACGATGATAGAGCAGCCGATCTACGGTTCATTGCGTGTGGGTATGTACATAGGAGGTTCGCAGGATGGCAAGAGCATCATGAACTTACGTCGTTATGAGCTAACGAACCACCTGGGCAACGTGTTGAGCGTGATCAGCGATAAAGTGACGATGACAAGCGGTGTGGCATCCGCAACAGTGTTGAGCACATCCGATTACTATCCATTTGGTTTAGCGATGACGGGAAGAACGTGGAGCGATCCATCGTTGAATTATCGCTATGGATTTAATGGCAAGGAAAAAGATGCGGATACGGAGTGGGGAAGTACGGAGTATGACTATGGGTTCAGGATATACAATCCAAGTTTAGGGAAGTTCTTGAGTGTGGATCCTTTGACGGGGGATTTTCCGATGCTGACGCCTTATCAATTTGCTAGCAATATTCCTATTGCAGCAATTGATTTGGATGGAATGGAGGCGAGGTTGGCCATATATGGTGCCGGAGTGCATAGGGGTCCAGATAATTCAATCACAGAATTACATGAAGGCCTTTTTAAAAGAGAAGCCGATAAAGAAGTAGCATTGAAAAATGCAAATATCTCCTTAGGAATTCACTCTGGGGCAGTTTTAGTCGAGACTTTAAAAGAGTATACAAAGAATGAAGGTAGTATTGAGTACTTACACATTAGCAGTCATGCATCAACCATCGGACTTTTAATTGACAATGGACAATATGGACTAGAAATTGTTGGCAACACAGGTTCTTCATCAACAAGAACTAGGGCGGGTCTGGGATATACTTGGACCAATATAGAAGACATTTCTAAGAGTGCGGAAATTAAGTTTGCCTCCAATGCTTTAGTTATATTTGCAGGCTGCAATACAGGCAGAACAACGAGTCCAACCACTAATAAGCCAATTTATTCACTCGCCAAATCATTTGCGGAAATTACAAGTGTTGCAACTGTCGGGGCGTATGGTTATACACAGCCGTCAGGGACCAATGGTGAAAGAAGAGCTGACTATGAGTACCGACTTTTCTATAAGGACGAAAATAATAACTTGCAACAGTTGGGCTTGGGCAAGGAGCTAAACCAAGACGTTATTAATCGAGCAAAATCTGTCATAGACGACGTCGCCAACAAAATCAAACAAAGAAATGAAATATCTCAAGGACAGAGCAATAGCGATACAACAAAACACTAGAGTATGCCTTGTGATTGTTCTTTGCATGTTGGTGGGCAGCTCTTTAGGACAAAAGGCCCAGACGACCGAAAAGAAATTCTATAAGGCTTGCGAGGAATATATTGCTACCTACAATCCACTTTACGTTGTTAACGGGGATACCTTGCTCGTTGCCAGATTTAATCTCGTTCCTGAAGAACTAAATCAATATCTCATCAGGTGTGCAAAGAGGAAGGAATTTCACCTCTTGAAATTTTCTGCAGCTCTAATGATCAGGCAAAACATCGAATACAATCTAAAAAATCATAGTGATTATCTGGTTGGAGAAGCAACAGTTCAAAAAAATGGTTTTATAGTGTTAATGTTGGAGGCGATGGGTTATCAGGCTGCCGAAAGCGATGAAGGTTATCCGTCTGATCTAATTGCTTACACCGGGGATTTTTGCACGTGGATCTTGAAAAACAAGGAAATGATTAGGGACTATCAATTTGTTGAGAACTATCGTAGGGAAATGATTGAGAGGTATCAGGTTAGATAACATACGATTTGTAGATTACTCAATCCCTCGAATCGAAGATCACTTTCATCTGACCCTACTTTATCCGATGTGTCGTCAACCCGGATCGGGCTGAGGGCCATCAAGTACATTCGCAGAAATGCGCCGGAAGAATCGTTACTCCTACGATCAAATACTACCGGCATTCTTTATCAGATTGTCTCCATTTGAATGGCGGTGACCAGCGATATCTTGAGTTTGCAGGCATATATTTGGGATTTAAGGGTGTGAAGTCGGAATGGCAAGAGTTGACAAAGACGGTAAATTGCCCGTACCGGAACGTTGAAAGGTCGAGATGCCAAGGATTTCATCGAATCACAAACTCATATCAAAAACGACCATTAGTGACTGAGCGAAATTATTTGATTAGTGTACTCCCCGAAAACTACGACGAGGATTTACTGCAATACTCGGACGTGGTTTCCTGGAGCCATTCAAATCTTGATCATAAGAATGTTCTGCGGCTCACCTTGGAGGATATTTATATGTTGGATAAGATTTGGGATATTGTTAATGAAGAAAATGATAGTATGATTGGACCGCACGAGGATAGCTGGATACCTATTCAAGAGGCTCGGATTGCAGTATTAAATAGACTTAAGGCTTATAACGATACAAAGATTGGAAGGCGAGGAGAAATATTAATGAAACGAATTTTGGATTTATTGGAGACTGCAGTTAGAACGAATCACAATTGATGCTCTATCATCGTCGTATCGTTGTATACGCTCAGTACATTGCCGGTTGCGTCGCGCAGGTAAAAAAGGAAAGGCACATACTAGTAAAATCGACATATGGCATTTTGCAAAATGATTTTGTTAAGAAACTTGAAATAATCGAGGTATACGAAGGATCGGTTGACTTAATTAATTTTCTGGTTTCTGTATGCGATACCAATTTTGCTAATTAACTACTTTCTGATGTTTTTGGAAAAATAGATATAAGAGAATTTTGAGTCAGTATCCTATCATAATGATAAAATGTTTGCTGCATATTTTTTTATTTCGATCGGACTCCCAGTAGTACTAATAATTGCAGCTCTAATTTTTCAGAAAGTAATGAGTTAACGCAGAGACACCCGATGTAGAAATGTCCTCACGTGCCGTTCTAGAGGTTCTTTTGGGAACATCGATGACATTTAGCGGATTTTATTTCTTTTTTCGATACACAGATTTATTTGTCGAATTCTCATACAGTACTAGCAAGGACTTCCTGACATATTTTTGGAATAAACCCGCCCTAAAGATATGAAGCTTCATTTTTGCGCTTTGGATGATCGTAATGGTAATTGAGCTTTTGACAAAAAGCGACAACATAGGACGCAGGTATCTCCGCAAGTCTTTGCCTACGACCTTGATTCGGATAGGACAGGTACCATCGCAACTGATCTTTGCGGAATTTTATATATTGAAATTCGAAAGGGGATTGCCGATATCAGGTATGTATCAAGGAAAGTAAGCTGAGCGTCAGAATGCATGTTACAAAAGCAACAGATTCCGGGTACTTTGAAAAACTGAGAAAGTTCGTCGCCAACGAATCTGATCTCGATGACGAGCCAATCACCGAACAGACCAGTCTTGAGAATGACTTGGGCATGACAGGTGCTGATGCGATAGAGTTTATAGTTGCCTACAGGAAATTTTTTAATGTCGACGTAAGTGAATTCATGGCAGCAGACTATTTCAATGCAGAAGGCACAATGTTCTTTTTGCGGTCGCGAATGAAGCCTTTTACCGTCGGCCATTTGTTGAAAGGAATACTTGCAGGCCGCTTAGATGAAGATGTAATTAACAGTTGACACTTCGATATTTCACGACCCAACTCCCAAACTGGGAATCGCACATTAACATCTCCCTTAAAAACTGTCCGGATTTCCGGGGGTATTCATCCTCGGTCGCCTCTCCCAGTTAGCTTATATTTACACCGTGAACGCACCCCTCCGCATCCCCCTCAAACTAGTCCTGGCTTCAATGCTGCTGGTGTGCGCTCACTTGTCCCTCGCACAGTCCCCAGACTCCATCACACGTCACTACGACAGCCTCGCAAAGATCAAACTCTCGCAACTCGATTCTTCCGATAACAAGATCAATAACCGCGTCGACTCTGTTCAGCAACGACTCAACAACATCCTCAACCCCGATCTCAAAAAAATTACTTCCCGCTTTCGTAAAAAGAAACTCGAAGTAAACGACACCATCCGCGCCGCACATGAGCTCGACTCCATGAAAACCGGGATCACTCATAAGATCGATAGCCTCAACCGGCTCAATCTCCCGACAGAAAAATATACCCGCAAACTCGATAGCATCAATAACATCAGCCCACAGAAATATATCGAATCCGTAAACTCTAAAATTCACGTCGCAGAGAATAAGATCACTCAACCGATCAATAGTGTTGAAAGTAAAATCAATAAACCGATCGATAACGTCGAGAATAAGATCAATAAACCTCTCGATATCATGCGACAGGAGGGAGGAGCCGGCGCAAATATCCCCGGTAACCTCGATAATAATCTATCATTGAATAAAACAGGTATTCCCAATACCGATCTGAACATCGATAAAAGTCTTGATATCAATAGTAAAGGGCTTGACATCAACAAGTCGATCGACAAACCTTCCCTCAATACTCCTTCCCTCAATACTCCTTCACTTAATACTCCTTCGATCAACAACCCCCTCGATAACGTAAAATCTATCGACCAACTAAAAGATGGTCAGCAAAAGCTTGGTGAAGTCAACCAGGTCACCGACAAGGTTCAGTCATACTCCGGCGATGTAAAGAATCTTGCCGGTGGAAACCTCGATGACGCAAAGAATGTCGAGAAGACCATCGAGAATAAAGCGGGTAATCTCAGTGAGATCAAAGACCTCCAGAAACAAACCGGCGAGCTCGATAAAGCGAAAGGAATGATCGGCAAAGGAAATGATCCCGATGCACTTAAAGCACAGGCAAAGGAAGTTATCACCAAACAAGCGGTCGACCACTTCAAGGGCCAGGAACAAGCATTGAAAGGCGCGATGGACAAACTCAGTAAGCTCAAAGAAAAATACCCCGACGTCTCCTCTATCAAAGATCTGCCGAAACGTCCTCCCAACCCCATGAAGGGCAAACCTTTGATCGAACGGATCCTCCCTGGCATCACATTGCAGATCATGAACTCACATCACTTCATGATCGACATCAACCCCGTCGTAAGCTATCGCTTCACCGGACGTATCAATGCGGGACTTGGATGGAACGAGCGACTTTCTTTCGCAAAATGGAACAGCCTTGCAACCACCGATCGCGTTTATGGCCCCCGTGTTTTTGGAAGCTTTGCATTCAAGAAAGGATTTTCCGCCAAAGCTGAGATCGAGAAGATGAATGCCCTCGTTCCTAACGCTCCATCATCCACCGATGGAAGCCGGCAATGGCTCTGGAGCGCATTTGTTGGGATCAAAAAAGACTATAAGTTCATTGGAAAGGTCCGCGGCAACGCCCAGGTGCTCTATAACCTCTACGACGACCACGATAACAGCCCCTATCTCGACAGGCTGGTTGTGCGGATGGGATTCGAATTCCCGATGAAGAAGCCCAAAAAACCTCAAAATCAGGCCAAAAAATGAAGTTTATGTAAGGTTTTCCGTCATTCTCAAGTATAATCGTCGGGCCCGGTAAGTGATTTTCCTTAACTTTGTTCGATTCCCCCAAATGAAAAGGAACCATTTTTTAACCTTAGTCCCGCTGCTCTTCCTCGTAGCAAGCTCTGCTATCGCCCAGGCACCAGCGGCCGACGATAAAAATGCAATCACATACGAAGAGCTCTACGACGAGCCCTACGATGTCAAGAAACTCTTCATCGCCTTTCAACCCCTCTACGCCGAGGTGTCTGCAACAAACACAAATGCCGGCTTCGGTGGCTACTTCCAATATTATCATAAAACGAAATTCAACATCCAGGGCCAGTTCAGAATGACCTACGGCTCTGCATTCTTCGACTTCAATCACCAGCTCGCAAAGAACAACAGCAACGTCGACAACGTGCCAAGCCTCTTCCGCTACTTCGAGATTGGCGGCACCTATAACATCAAAGACTTCGAGTCCACAGGTAAAACGAAGATGACGCTGTACAAAAGCAGCTATAAAGGAAACAAGTGGGCGTCGCGTGTTCCGCTGCAAACTGAAGTGCCTTCAAAGATCCGTAAGATCTATGGCGCCCGCCTCGGTGCCATCGTATGGAACAGCACAAGCAACATCAATGGCGCCCTTCACAAGCAAAAGCTTACTAATGCCGATCTCGTGAATGAGAGCGGCGAAGGTCTTCCCGAAACGATCAACGTCAACGGCAAGGACCAGCAATTCAATATTTTCAGCAACGTAAATTCAGCCGCTATTTATCTTGGCGGTTCCCTCACTCGCATTCGTAACGTAGCCGTCGCATTCGACAATTACGAGGGCGGCATCGACGACGGGATCCTTACCTTCTATTTTGATATTCTTTACGCTCCTTATTTACAACTCGATCCTATCGAGTATAATAAGACCAAATATTCAGTCTCTGCCCTCAAGATGAATCCTCTTGGCTTCCGTATTGGGATGGACGGCAAATATAACAGATCACTCAGTTGGGGGTATGGCGGCGAGATTGGCTATCGTCCCAGTATCAAGGGTCGTTCGTTTTACACGATGTTTCGCATCTCTTTGCCGATGTTCGGCACCAATATCCAGAACAAAGTTGAATCCTTCGGAAAATAATCCCTTATTGGGGTTTGCTTTCCTAACCTATGGATAACGAAATCCTGATCCTTAACATCAAAGGATTAGTACAAGTGCGTCATTCGACGCCCTCTTTTCTCGCCGGGAGCGCTCAAGCAGAATTGCCCGTTCTCCCCGACGCTTATCTCCTGATCAAAGACGGTTTGATAGAGGACTACGGTTCGATGAGTGATCTCTTTACGCAATCCTCGTCCACCATCGATGCATCAGGTTGTTACGTGTTCCCGGGTTTCGTCGATTCACACACACATCTTGTATTTGCAGCAAGCCGTGAGCACGAGTTCGTTCAAAAAATCAAAGGAGCTACCTACGAAGAGATTGCATCGAAAGGAGGAGGTATCTTGAACTCTGCGCGCGTGTTGCAGACCACCAGCGAAGACCGCCTGCTTGAACTCGCCATTCCCCGTGCATGGGAGATCATCCGCTCCGGTACCGGCGCCGTTGAGATCAAGAGTGGTTATGGCCTCACTGTTAAAGATGAGATCAAAATGTTGAAGGTGGCCAAACGCATCGCTAAAGAAACACCGTTAAAGGTAAAGACCACATTTCTCGGCGCCCACGCAGTTCCGGCCGGGTTAAGAAAAGACGAGTATATCAACATCGTCATCAACGAAATGATCCCGGCCGTTGCCGAACAGAAACTCGCCGACTATATCGATGTCTTCTGTGAAGAAGGATTTTTCAACCGCGATGAGACTGAAAGGATACTCGAAGCCGGTAAAGCTGCCGGCATGAAACCCAAAGTTCATGCAAACCAGCTTCATCGCTCAGGCGGCGTACAGGTTGGTGTAAAGACCGGCGCCATCAGCGTCGACCATCTCGAGAACATCGGTGACGAAGAGATACGTTTGTTGAAAAACACGAAGACGATGCCCACCGTTCTTCCCGGTGCCGCGTTCTTCCTGAACTTACCGTTCCCGCCAGCACGAAAGATGCTCAGCGAGGGATTGCCGCTCGCCCTGGCTACAGACTATAATCCGGGCAGCGCCCCCTCGGGCAATATGTCGTTAATGATAGCCATGGCATGTATTCGTATGCGAATGACACCCGAAGAGGCTATTAACGCAGCTACGATCAATAGCGCTTACGCGATCGATCTGCTGCAAACCCATGGAAGTATTACACGCGGAAAAGTCGCCAATGTGTTCATCACACATCCGATGCCATCGATCTCTTACCTGCCGTATTCATTTGGATCTAACCTCGTCGATCAAGTCATCCTTAACGGGAAGAAAGTGTACGGCTAGGTGTTGAGCTCGAAAGAATAGTAGTTCTTGTGAAGAAGATAAACGCCGAGCATTACCTGTACGATCGCGAGAGCCCACACCGGCACTGAAAATAATATAAGCAACAGCAATCCCATCGATACAAAGAAGATCCACTTTGTGAAATCATCGAATGTTGCATCGCGCACATACAGCGCACCGTAAGCAAACACCGACATCGACAGACCGAATACTATCGCAAACAGGTAAAACTTCGCATTGATGTACGTGGGCAGATTCGTAGCCAGCATCGCAATCTCTGGAAAACACAGAATGACCATCGTAAACAGGAATGTCGATATGCGTTTCGTAAACGTCAGTGGGAGAGAGCGTGTCAATAATAACCTCTCCACTTCAAATCTCTGGTAATGATAGACCAGCACGAGATTGGCCGCAAACACAACGCACGCCGACATCATATAGAGTCGTTCATCATAAACGTCGTGCAGGTATAGCTGCGTTGCTCCGTAGATCACCAGGCACGTAACGATCTTCGTTGTATAGATCATTCCCGGCTGGCTCCTCACGATGCCTTCCGAAAGCATCCATGCCATCGGTTTCGCGAATGTTTTGTCGAGCCACCGGATGAAGCGAAACGTCTTCTTTTCTCTTACGGGATAAAGAATATTTGCATGAAGCTGCGTCGTCGTGAAAATTATCAGGACTATAATAGAAGAAACGAGAATGAAGAATTCAATGAACCTTCCATTCTTCAATGCCGTCGAGATCAGGAACAATCCATATGCACTCACCGGCGCAAGTTGTCCCAACGAGGTCGTCAGGTATGCCAATATCTTTTGCCGAAAGGGGAGCAGCGCCAGGGAATAGACAAATTCATTTTTTTCAACATTCACCTCGGCACGATTGTACGATACAACTTTAAAGGTGTAGAAGATCCAAACTGCTACCGGTATCAGCACCAGCCATGGCGAGCTCACAAAATATCCCGCCAGTGCCATATGCTCCGCACCTCGCATGAATCCAAAACAGAATCCCATCACCACCAGGAAGAACATCGCGTTGGCGCGATAGAACTCGGTCGTTAATGTACGCGATAGGATCCGGTTGTGAATGATCATGCGTTAAACAACGATTTATTCGCTATCCTGAAAGACTTTCGAATAGTCAGGTCGGGCATATCGAGCGCCTGGTGCGACGACAACAGCGTGATGACATTGCCTGTTCGATCTACTTCTGCGATCATCGTTAGCAAAGTGTTCCTGGTTTCTTCGTCGAGTGTTATCAAAGGTTCGTCGAGAATGATCACACTCGGGTTTCCCAGGAATGCCAACGCAAGCGAAAGTTTCTTTAGCATGCCGCTCGAATAAGTTTCGCAACGTTTGTCGATGAACGCATCAATACCAAGACGTGAGGTTATTAATTTCTGTTGATTGACATCCGCACCGCGTGCCGTTCCAACAAACTCAATAAGATCTTTCGATGTAATGAATCCCGGGAACAACGGCTCAGCTTCGCTGAAGTTCACTCGCCGCCGGAATTCGAGCGGCTGAGCACGAAGATCGACGTTACCGCTTTGCTCTCCGTAGCTTTGTGAAGGAGAGCCTAACTCTATTGTGCCATCGTATGGAAGAAGTCCGGCCAGCGATTTGAATAATGTAGACTTACCAGAGCCGTTTTCTCCACGGATCCAATATATACCCGGCCCGAGCCTCAATTCAGGTATGGCTATGACAAGCTGGTCGTTATAGCTTTTGGAGAAATTTTTGAAAAGCAGCATCTGTTTTTATCGACACGAATTTAGGTAATTTGCTGCATGCAGTTAGCCAATTCCATTAAGGCCATCGTTCGAGATGTGAATGATTTCCCGAAACCAGGTATTGTCTTTAAAGACATTACGCCGGTATTGGCTGAACCTGTTATACGCAGGGAGATCATTCATGCCATTGTTACGAATTTCATGGGTCATAAGTTGGACGCCGTGGCTGGCATTGAAGCCCGGGGGTTTATCCTTGGATCATTAATAGCCCAGGAATTACACCTGCCTTTTATCCCTATTCGTAAATCGGGAAAGCTTCCTTATAAGTCGATCCGGGAGGAATATGCCCTTGAATATGGCACTGCTTCGATCGAAATGCATGAAGACGCCGTCGGTCCCGGCGACCGTGTGCTGATCCACGACGACCTCCTGGCGACGGGGGGAACCGCCAATGCCGCGGGTCACCTGGTACAAAAATCCGGGGCTATCGTGGCCGGGTTCTCGTTTTTGATCAATCTCACGATGCTGCCCGGCGAATCACGTTTGAAAAATAATTTCGGAATTAAACCCTTTTCGGTCGTACATTACTAGTACATGGACACCGCAAAGATTCCCATGTTCCCCCTGTCGATCTTCCCTTTGCCGGGGGAACTCGTACCTCTTCATATTTTTGAGCCGCGCTATCGCCAGCTTCTCCAGGATGCCGAATCGAGGGATATTTCCTTCGGGATCTACCTCAATCACATCGCTAACACCGAAAAACTGGGTTCCGTGGTCAAGTTGGAAAGCGTCATTAAACGATATCCCTCCGGGGAATCGGACATTATTGTGAAATGCTCCGATCTGTTCACCATGACCACCTTATTCCGGACATTTAGCGACAAACTCTACCCGGGTGGCGAGGTTACGTACTGGAACGCCGATTTATCGAAGGGCGTAGACGAAAAACTGGCTGTAGAGTTTACAGAATATTTACAACTGCTTAAAATAACCCAGACTGCGTTACCCATTACGTCGTTCGGGATAGCTAACGAGCTCAGCCTCACCATTGAAGATCGTCTCAAATTCGTAACACTGGACGATGAAAAAATGGAAACCTTCCTATCCAGCAGAATACGATATCAGTCGACATTGCTTCGCGAGGCACAAAAGGCGAAGGATGTTTTTCACTTGAATTGAAACCCCGAATATTCTTCGGGCAGGTCAGTAACGGTAAAGTCCGATTCAGGTTTCATTAATCCCGATTCATTACCTTTTTACGTTTAATTAACACCAACACTGCAACTTTAGTAATCCGCCTTCCGTCTACTATGCAAACGGTTTAGGTTATGAAAAAAATTCTCACTCTCTCCCTTGTACTTTTTAGTACAGTAATGTTCGCAAATGGTACAGATGACGACAACAAAGCTGTCGTAGCATCTGGCGCTGCAGTCATCAAGAAGGATGCAAATACCTTCAGACTGATCTACAAAGCAGAAAAACAAAGCAATGTTCGCGTATCGATCTACGATGCTAACGACCAGCTGGTTTATTCTGAGAAAGTAAACAACACCGAAGGTTTCACACGTCCTTACAATTTCGAGAACCTCGGTGAAGGCGATTACACGATCGCAATTGAAGACGGTTCTAAGAAACAAATTGAAAAGGTTTCTTACCGTGCACCAAAGGTTACAAAGACCCTCAATGTGATTAAGTTGTCGAGCGACGAAGGTAAATACTTCGTAATGGCAGCCGGCCACGGTCAGGAAGACATCACAGTAAGTGTATTCGACGGCGAGCACAACCTTGTGCACAAGAGCGTTGAATCAACTGACGGCGACTTCTCAAAGATCTACAATCTTAAGTCTTTGAAAGGTCACCTCACTTTCGAGATCTCAAATGAGAACGGCGAAGTGAAGACAGTAGCTTACTAATAGTTACTTAACTAAGTAAAGAAGACCTCCCGATTTTTCGGGAGGTCTTTTTATTTATACATATCCATAGATCGATAAATGTGTTCTACAGTCTGTTATGAATGTTATGCAAGCGTTAACTGCAATCGTTGACGCCAATCCGACTCTGTGGAACTCGCAGTTATTCGCTGCCTTTTGTACATTTTTTAACTCATTGCTCCGCAAGTTTTTTCGCAAACGTTATTTCGCTTAAAAAATCAACTTTGCTTACAACTTCCATCCGCGCATGAAACCTGCCCGTACATTTACATCGAAATCGAACAAGAAAAAACTAAAAACAAAAGCAGTATGAAAACAACGTCTATTATTTTCGCGGCATTGATGATGATCAGTGTAGTGGCATTGGCGGATGAACCGGCAGCACCGAAGTTGGTAGTGTTGAGCCAGAAGGAGTCCGGTTTGTTTAAGGTTATCTATGAAAACCCCAAGACATCTAAAGTGAAGATGACTATCCTCAACAGCGAGGGAGATGCTCTCTACACAGAGTCTATCAAAGTAACAGAAGGTTTCATCCTCCCTGTAAACTTCAAGGGTTTGACTCCAGGTGAGTACTCAATCGAAGTTACTGATGGCGCTGCCAAGCAGATCCAGAAAGTAAGCTATACAGAATCAAACAAGACACAACGCGTTCACGTAGCTAAACTGACTAATGAAGCTAACAAATATCTTCTTTCAGTTGCTAACGAAGGTGCGATCAACGTAAGGATCCTCGATGGTGCTAACAACATCATCCACGAGCAGGATCTTAACCTGACTGGTCCTACAGGTCTTGTATATAACCTCAAATCAGTAGAAGGTACTCCAACATTCCTGGTAACTGATGGTGCAGGTATCGTGAAGACTATTAAGTACTAATTACTCAGTACTTGATTAATTGGGTTTTTGACTATAATGGTAAATGTGGAGAGTTCGCCGGGGGGCGAACTCTTTCCGTTTTATAGGTTTTATACCTTTTTAATGTAAGGGAGAACAATCTCCTCTTTCTTGAAACCCATTCTCAGATGAAAACGCTGGCTTATTTTATTCCCCGGTCTCACGTCTGAACCCAGCTCTTTAAATCCCTTCTTCCGGCACCAATCCTCGGCTACCGACACCAATTGGCTGGCAACGTTTTTCTTCCGCCATGCCTTTTCAACATAAATACCCTCGATATAACCAACGGGAAACGTCGTCGAACCCGGAACATAATCGTGCCGGGTGTTAAGAAGAATAAACCCGATAAACTTTTTATCAACCTCCGCCACGTAGAATATATATCCCGGCCTCATGTCTGACGCTTTTACGTCAGGCCACATCTTACGGGCGAGCTTAAGAACTTTCCTGATCTCCGACTTTTTCGTTTTCCGGATAAGCATCACATGTTCCTGCGATATTGTCCGCCCACTTCGAACAGCGCTTTCGTGATCTGCCCCAATGAACAGACTTTACATGCTTCCATCAACGCTTCGAAGATGTTGTGATTCGCGACCGCAATCTTCTGGACAATCGAAAGCTGTTCCGCTGCTCTATCCTTCTGGAAGTCATGAAGAGACTTCAGCATATTGATCTGGTATTCCTTTTCAGATGTCGTTGCGCGAATAACCTCCTGTGGAATAATGGTTGGCGATCCCTTCGAGCTCAGGAAAGTATTCACACCGATGATGGGATATTCTCCGGTGTGTTTCAGATTTTCATAATAAAGACTTTCTTCCTGTATCTTTCCTCGTTGATACATCGTCTCCATGGCGCCGAGCACACCACCACGTTCAGTGATGCGATCGAACTCCGAAAGAATTGCTTCCTCAACCAGGTCCGTAAGCTCTTCGATGATAAACGATCCCTGCAATGGGTTCTCGTTCTTCGTTAACCCTAACTCGCGATTAATAATGAGTTGTATCGCCATTGCCCTCCGGACCGATTCTTCCGTCGGAGTCGTAATAGCTTCGTCGTAAGCATTCGTATGAAGCGAGTTACAGTTGTCGTAGATCGCGTACAGCGCCTGGAGTGTGGTACGGATATCGTTGAAGTCGATCTCCTGTGCGTGCAACGAACGTCCCGATGTCTGGATGTGATACTTCATCATCTGGCTGCGACTGTTCGCTCCATATTTGTTCTTCATCGCCTTTGCCCAGATCTTTCTTGCAACACGACCAATCACCGAATACTCGGGATCTACGCCATTGCTGAAGAAGAATGAAAGGTTAGGAGCGAAGTCGTTGATATCCATTCCCCGACTCAGGTAATATTCCACATAAGTGAAACCATTCGCGAGCGTGAATGCAAGCTGTGTTATCGGATTTGCTCCTGCCTCCGCGATGTGATATCCCGATATGGAAACGGAATAAAAATTCCTGACATCGTTATCAATGAAATACTGTTGTACGTCACCCATCAGCCGAAGGGCAAACTCCGTAGAAAAGATACAGGTGTTTTGCGCCTGGTCTTCCTTGAGGATATCGGCTTGTACAGTGCCTCTTACCTGTGATAGTGTGTCCGCTTTGATCTTCTTGTAAACGTCGGCCGGCAGCACCTGGTCGCCCGTAACACCAAGCAACATCAAACCCAGGCCATCGTGCCCTTTCGGAAGGCCACCCTGGTACGAAGGACGCACGGCGTTCTTTGCCTTATAGATGGCATCGATCTTTGCATTCACCTCGTGCACGAGTCCATTCTTCTGAACATATACTTCGCATTGCTGATCGATCGCAGCGTTCATAAAATATCCAAGCAGCATCGGCGCCGGACCGTTAATGGTCATCGACACGCTCGTTTTTGGATCGACGAGGTTGAAACCACTGTACAGTTTCTTGGCGTCGTCGAGGCAACAGATAGAAACACCCGAGTTGCCGATCTTACCGTAGATGTCGGGTCGATAATCCGGATCGTGTCCATATAATGTGACCGAGTCGAATGCCGTCGACAATCGCTTCGCAGGCATCGCGATACTTACATAATGAAATCGCCTGTTCGTTCTTTCCGGTCCGCCTTCACCGGCAAACATCCTTGTCGGATCTTCACCTTCTCTTTTGAAAGGATATATTCCTGCAGCATACGGAAACTCACCGGGAACATTCTCCTGCAAATTCCATTTTAAAAGATCGCCCCACGCTTCATAACGGGGAAGGGCAACCTTTGGAACCATCGTGTGAGATAAAGATTCGGTATGTGTTTGAATAGCGATCTCTTTGTCGCGGACCTTGAATTTGAAAAGGGGTTCTTTATACGTTTTAACCTTTTCAGGCCAATCCTGGAGAAGCTTCCAGTTCCTGGGATCGAGGTCGAGTTTAAGCTTTTCGAACTGTTCTTTTAAGGATGATTCATTGATCATCTCCATAACCTTATTCAATGAATAAAGTTTCTGTGCGATCTCTGCCTGTTCTTTCACCCACGCGTCGTACTTCCTGTTGTTCTCCGTGATCTCGCTCAGGTAACGCGTCCTGTTCGGCGGTATCACAAACACTTTCTCCGACATCTCGTGGTTGCCGTGAAAAGATGACTCAAGGCTTGCACCGGTTTTTGAAACGATCTTCACCATCAGCTCGTGATACAATTGATTCGTACCCGGATCATTGAACTGCGACGCGATCGTTCCAAAGACCGGCATATCTTCCGGTTTCTTATCCCACAACTGATGATTGCGCTGATATTGTTTCTTCACATCCCTCAGCGCATCCAGGGCACCACGTTTATCAAACTTATTCAGCGCGATCACATCAGCAAAATCGAGCATATCGATCTTCTCCAATTGTGTTGCCGCCCCATACTCAGGAGTCATTACGTACAGCGACACGTCGCTGTGATCGAGGATCTCGGTGTCACTCTGACCAATACCCGATGTTTCGAGAATGATAAGATCGAAGCCTGCAGCCTTCAGGATCATCAACGCCTCTTTCACATAAGCCGACAACGCGAGATTGCTTTGGCGCGTCGCCAGAGAACGCATATAAACACGCGGATTGTTGATCGCATTCATCCTGATACGGTCACCAAGCAATGCTCCCCCGGTCTTACGCTTCGATGGATCGACCGAAATGATTCCTACCGTTTTATCTTTAAAATCCAGGAGAAATCTTCGAACGATCTCATCCACCATGGATGACTTTCCGGCGCCGCCCGTTCCTGTTATACCAAGCACTGGTGCCCTGGATGTTGCCGCCGCCTTTGCGACAGACGTGAATACGTCTTTATGTTTATCGTAATAGTTCTCCGCCGCAGATATCAATTCGGCGATGCGGAGGTGATTGTTTACATCGAGTTCACCTTTCGCTTTCAACTCTTCGCCAGTGGCGTAGTCACTCTTTTCAACAAGGTCGTTGATCATGCCCTGCAATCCCATAGCGCGACCGTCATCTGGTGAATAGATGCGTGTCACTCCATAGTCCATCAGTTCTTTGATCTCGTCGGGCAAGATCACTCCACCACCGCCGCCGAAGATCTTGATGTGTTCTGCACCACGCTCTTTCAGCAGGTCATACATATATTTAAAATATTCCGTATGGCCGCCCTGGTAGCTGGTCATAGCAATACTTTGAGCTCCTTCCTGGATCGCGGTGTTCACAACCTCCTGCACACTTCGATCGTGACCCAGGTGAATTACCTCGCACCCCGTCGACTGAATGATCCGGCGCATGATATTGATTGCCGCATCGTGCCCGTCGAAAAGACTTGCGGCCGTAACGATCCTCACTTTGTTTTTTGGCAGGTAAGTCCCGGGACTTACCTTTGTCTTTGCTACCTTATCCTGAACTGTGGCCGAACTCATTGCAGAGGGTTTTAAAACCTTAAAATTAGTGAAATTGCTCTACCCGTGCCTGTTTCTGCTGGCGCCCCTGGCGCTTACTGCGCAGGAATACAGGTCCAAGGATTTCAGGGTGGAGGATGGACTCCCCAGTAACGTGGTAAAAGCCATAACGCAGGACTCTACGGGCTTTTTCTGGATCACTACCGACGAGGGCCTGGTAAAGTTCGACGGCCATAATTTCACCACCTACAAGAGTGTGCTCCATAGCCCTTATGCAAAGGGATTTCTCCACACCAGAAAAGGTAAGCTATATATGTATGGCGACCTCGATCTCATCGAGATCAACAATGAACTGGATACAGTCACTTTCAAATCTGTACTTACGGGCACACGGAATCCGACCGACTCAACAATATCGTTTCCTAAAGCGATGTATGAAGACAGGCTGGAAAACCTCTGGTTTGGAGAACCGCAGTCTGTTGTTCTATTGAAGGACGGCAAACCATCACGTTTTACATTTCCCGTCGAAGACCGCTCGCCGCATTTTCTTCGATCATTCAATTTCTTTGAAGACAGTGCCGGTTTCCTTTATACTGTTTCGTTTTCAGGGAATGTCTATGTATTCAATCCTGATAAACACAGTTTTGATAAGGAGGCAGTTTCATTCCCGGGTTCGATGAGCAGCGTTAAGACTATCGGCAATAGTATTTGGATTACAACGAACGAAGGCTTATTCCGATCCGATTTTTTAAAGACAGATGGTTACTCAAAACCTGTAAAAGTTGCCGACATCCGGAATGCGTCCGACATCACTTTTCTGAACGACGGCTCATTGTTGGTCAACACGTGGGACACTAAACATTATGTAGTGAACACGGGGACGAATACGCTTGTCGAGATCCCGTTCCGTATCAATACTGTCAACTCATCATACCAAAGTACTGAAGGAGATATCTGGATGGCTTCGATCGAAGGGATCGTGTTATTGCAAAAAAATGATTTCTACCCGGTAAGAACTCCGGACCAGGTCACGTTCGTCGAAGCGATAGCCGAAGACACGACAAACCATGTGGTATATCATTGTACCATCGAGAATCTATACAAAGGCAGCAGCCGTCCTGGCTCCGATCTGAAATCGACAACCGTATTGTCAATCCACGATGGATATTTTCAATCGCTGGCGGTCGGTTCAAAAGGACTCTGGGCTTCGAGCGCCTTTTCTGTTTTCCTGATCAATAACGACAAGGTGACCCGCAGATGGAACTTCGATGCAGCGGGCAGATTCGTTCACGACATTTTTATCGATAAGAAAGAAAATGTTTGGCTAAGCCAGGCGGGCAACAGCTACGTGACTTGCCTTACGTCGGACCTGGCGGAAGTGCGTTATCCTGTTCCGTTGAAAACCGAAAGTATCGTCAATTGTGTTCGCGAAGGATCCCGCGGGATGTACGTCGCTTCGAATGGTCCCGAAGGATACTTGTTCTTCAAATCGCCAGCAGACTCCGTATTCAGAAACATCAGTATACCGTTTGATTTCAAAACACAGGGCGACTTCAATGTAACCGATATTGCGGTGACCGATTCACTACTGTGGCTCGGCACATCGGAAGGACTCATCCGGTTCAACGGACAAAAACTGGAGCGCATCGATCTTGGGGATCTTTACAGCAATGTTCCGGTTAAAGCCGTGAAACTGCTAGGCTCCAGGTTTATCGTTTTCAATAACCCATTCGGTCTCTTCCGGTACGACATCGTTACAGGCGAATTCTGGCGCTACGATGAAGGCAACGGGCTTCCTTCCAATACTATCAAAACGCGCGGCGTATATGTGGACAATAAAGGACGTGTTTGGGTTGGGACCTCACTAGGTCTTGCCGTATCCAACGGCCCGTTGATCAACGACAGGGCAACGCTTTCACCCCGTTTCGTTGCCGCGAAAGTAAATGGTGTGGAAAAGAGATTTACAAAAGGACTTGATATTCCTTTCGGTTCGTTCTTTACTGTAAGCGTTTCGTGTATCTCATTTCCTTCCGAAAAGATCCAGCTTCAGTATCGCATCGCTTCTCAGGACAGCACATGGAAGACCCTCGCCGGAAATCAACTCACTCTTTCCGAATTGCCGGCGGGGATTTATCGTCTCGAGACCCGTGCAAAGAAAAATGGCGGCTATATATGGAGTAAGACCAGCTCTCTCGACTTCACCGTCAAGAAACCATTCTGGCAACAGACATGGTTTTCGGCCTCCGTATTATTTCTTGTTGCCCTTATAGCCTGGAGCTCGTTTGCAATGGCCGCGTATATAAACAAGAAACGTCGTTCGCAGCTCGAAGCGCTGGTCAATCAACGTACTGTCGAGCTGAAACGGATCAACGAAGAGTTGTCGATGCGTAACTCGGAACTCGACCGGTTTGTGTACAGCACGTCACACGATCTTAGTGCACCGTTGAAATCTATTCGCGGACTCATCATGGTCGCGAAGATGGAAGAAACCACCAGCTCACAGCTTTCTTATCTCGATATGATGGAGAAGAGCGTAAAGAAGCTCGAGAATTTTATCGCAGATGTGATCAATTATTCACGGAATACGAGGGCCCCGGTTCAACACATTCGGATAGATTTTGGGCACTTTATCAGGCAGGTTTTAGACGATCACCAATATGCCCCGAATTATAGTAAAATAACGTTTGCGGTAGAAGATAATCTTAAAAGCCCCCTGCAATCGGATGAAATGCGTCTAAAGATCATATTCAACAATTTGATCTCAAACGCGATTAAATTCCATTTTATCAACGATGGAGCAGAGCCATACATAAAGATCACCGCGACCGAAGAAAACGACCAGTACGTCTTTAAAGTGGAAGACAATGGCACTGGTATACATCCTGACTTAAAAGACCGGATCTTCGATATGTTCTTCCGTGCAACCGATTCCGTTCAGGGTTCGGGGCTTGGTTTATACATCCTCAGGGAAAGCGTTCACAAGCTCAATGGGCAAGTGGAAGTAAAATCCACACTTGGTGTTGGAACGTCATTTATTATCACACTTCCAAAGCACATTTAAAACAATAAAAACATCATTTACGAGTTACTTTTTGTGTAACCCTCGTATTACAATTGCGTTCTTAGGAGTGAATTGAAATTTTTTTTGACGCCAGGTTGCTTCAATCCACCGCAGATAATTTTGAGCGGAATCGTAGTTGGGAAATCAAGATTTTTCTTCTGACATAAAGAAGGTCCCAATTAGTAGGTAAAAGGTAAGACAACAGAATTTTCGTTGGACTAAGCGAACTGGAACAACAAGGGTCACCGAGGCGTTTGAATAAAGAGATTATGAATTGGAAGACAGTTTACATTGTAGGAAAAGGTAAGTTTCATGATGAAGTCATGAGGCATTTGGATCGTTCCGGCCTCGAAGTGATGTCGGGCTATCATGCCCGCCAGTCAGGCGAACAACACGAATTGTTTTGGATACCTGAAAACATGACGATACGGGAATTCAAGGAAGGTATCGGAGCAAAGACTGTATTTAAGCACAGGCTGCGTTTCTTCGAATCTTTGGAACAGTTTATCGAAACAATCAGCACAGAGTTCACCGAAGAGGAAAAACGAAAAGTGCAGAAGATGAGAGCTCTGAATCCGGCAGCATAAAAGGAAGCCCCGAAATTTATCGGGGCTTTTTTATTTAAGTGTTTTCAGAACCTGGAGAGTTTTGTCGATTTCAGCCGGCGTATTATAGATTGCCATCCCGATTCTTGTCACGCCGCCCAATTCCAAAAGTCCTAAAGCTTCTATAGCTCTTATCGCATAAAAGTGCCCATCCCATGCAAAGATGTTATGCGTTGCAAGATGCCTGCACACTTCGGTCGGCGTCTTCCCTTTAAACGTAAATGAAACGGTGGGAGCCCTATCAGTGGAATTGAAATCCTGGCCTATAACTTTTACTCCATCGATCTTATTCAATCCGTCAAATAACTGAATAGCCAGCTTTCGCTCGTGTTCACCAATTTTCCTGTAAGCGTCTGCGAAATCTTTACCAAGTGATCTTATGAAATCCACGGCTGCCGTTACACCTGCAATTGCTGCGTGATTGAGCGTGCCTGTCTCGATCTTCTCCGGCGCATATTGTAAGGCTGTTCTTAACCGATCGGTGTTAATGCGATCCAGTAAACCCGGCCTGCTATAAAGGATACCAACGTGTGGTCCGTAAAATTTGTAGGCGGAGCACAAGAGAAAATCACAACCGAGTTGCTGAACATTGATATTGAAGTGCGGAGCATAGGCAACGGCGTCGAGCATTAACCACGCGCCCGCTTTGTATGCGAGTTCACGCGCGAGCTTCACATTGTTGCAAGTCCCCAGTGCGTTAGATGCCAATCCAACTGCAATAAGTCTTGTCTTTTCATTTACCTTTTCCGCAAAATCTTTTTCGTCGAGTGTGCCGTTGCTTAAGACTCTTACTTCTCTGACGTTGATTCCGAACTCGCGTAGCATTAGCCATGGTCCGCGGTTGCCTTCGTGATCCAGTTGTGTGATCAATACTTCATCACCGGGCTGAAGATACCTCGCAATGCCACGGGCAAGCGCAAAATTGAGGGTTGTCATATTCTGACCGATGGAAATCGTCTCAGGACCTTCCGCGCCCAGGAACGCGGCCATCGATTTACGCATCGTGGCAACAACGCCGTCGGTTTCATTCGTCGTCAGAAATTCACCATGCGTATTCGCATTGCTGGTCTTGTAATAGTTACTGATCGCATCGATTACCGACTGCGGGACCTGTGTGCCCGCCGGCGCATCGAGGTAGGTGAGGGGGATATTGTTATGAATGCGTGTGAGCGATGGAAATTGTGTACGGATCTGTGCAGAATCGATCATAAAAGTGTTCAAAAATGAAAATATAACAATTGAAAATTATTCCCGTTAGTGAGATCTATGAGATCTGTAATAGCCATTTTACTCTGGTGCATTCTGTTAGTAATGTGCTGGCCTGTTGCATTAGCGTTGGTTTTTATTCTCCCTATTTTATGGCTGATCTTATTACCATTCAGGATCGTCGGGCTCACGCTTGAACTTGTATTCAAGTTTATTGGCGCAGTCCTGATGTTCCCTTTCAGAATATTAGGCAAGTAAATTCCTCTCAAGAAATTCATTAACAAACTTACCATGGGGATCAAAATCTTTAACCAGCTTCTTGAAATCATCGAGTCCCTTATAGCGACTCCTAAGTACGGACGGTTCGATAGTAAACAGCTTTCCCCAGTGAGGGCGCACGTTGTACGGAGCAAGCGCTTTCTCGATCATCGGTAAAACCTTCTGAACACCTTCCCAATCTTTCTTCCATGTGAAGTGAATGGCGATGGAACCCTGGCTGCCGGCAGGGAGGTTCTGTCTACTGCACGGACTCATCAGTAAGTTATCGGAAGCAATGCTCCTGACCTCGGAGATCTGGATCAGCGGGTTTACATACCTGCGCAGGTCGTATACAGCTGCGATGGCTTCGTAAGCATTCGCACGCGGCACAAAATATTCGGCCTGCAATTCTTCTCCGGCACTCGGGGTAAAATCAAGTTTGAAGTGAGGAAGTCGTTCGTGCCACGGCCCTGCAACTCCCATTTGTGGTGTACAATTAACCGCAGAGATCGCTTCGATAGGATGAAGATCTTTGGTCGCGGCCTTCGCACCAAATAACTCGGCAGGCGCATCAGCAGGATCTTCGGGCGTCACCCTTTTCTTCACCCATACCTGGTTGATAGTATCCTTACTCCAGTCGGTAAAAAGACTGACGCTGTAGCCGCTGGAAAAGATCTCGTCGAAGTGATCTTTAAGCTGCGCCATCGCCAGGTATTGATAAACGTACTGTCTTACCTGGAACGTGGGTTGTATCGCAAGTGTTACTTCAGTCACAATCCCCAATGCACCGAGGTGAACGATCGCCGCGTTGGCTTCGTCACCTTTCAATTCGATCTCTTCACCCGCAGCATTCACGATCTTCAGCCCTTTTACCGCAGTGGAAAGATTTCCGTTCTTGTCACCCGACCCATGAGTCGCCGTTGCAATGGACCCACCTACGGAAATATGAGGCAGCGACGCGAGATTGTGCAACGCAAATCCCTTCGACTCGAGATGCTTGCAGAGCTCGCCGTAACGGATCCCTGATTGAACGGTAACCGTCATGTTCGTCTCGTCGAGAGAAAGGACTTTATTCAGCCTGGTCACACGAACAAACCCGAAGGTGCTGTTGTCGATACCGTTAAATGAATGGCTTGTTCCCTGGCCCTTGATGCGATCCGTATTCCGGATAAGCTTTTTCAGCTCTTCAATATTTTCCGGTTCATGGAGATTGTCCGACAGGTAACGAATATTACCTGCCCAATTGGTGCGGGTCGGCTTGTTTTGGCACGATTCCAACGGAGCGATAGCGGCAGTGGTGATAATTGCCGATGAAAGTTTAAGGAAGGTTCGTTTCTTCATGGGGTGTATTCCGCCATACGCGGATTGTTCACCCCATGAAGATAAGAAATTAGAAGTCTGTTACGATCTTCCTGTTATATCCGTCAGTCTGTATGTTATACGGAAGGAATATTACCAGTTCCTCATCGTTGTACGTAGCCTCGATGTTTCTGAGCTCTATAGACAGTGGCAGCATATCCCTGTAAATGACCTTAGGCATATTGATCAAATTGCCGTTGGACTCTACGGGTATTATATAGTAAACTGATAATTCATTGTTATTGATTTCAGCTTTTACCGATTCTCTGTCAACCCCAGGAACGCGGACACGGATTTCGCGACCGCCTTTCTTTTCTACGACCGAAAGAAATGGTTCACTCACGCCTCCGTGCAGCGTATTCAGTATATCCACTGAAGTAAGCAGCTCTTTCAATTGTTGAGTCATAACCTTTTGTCGTTTTGATCAGGATTTTATCAACAGCCATACCAACATCGACATTCAGCCAAAACGGCCGTTAGACAACATATTTCGGCCATAAGATCACTCGAGATAAAGGAACTTTTCCTTTAAAAGGTCCAAATGGCGTGTTTAACGTTCATTTATTGTGAAGACAGCGTAACGTATATGTGGATTTACACCACACAGAATTATGTAAATTGATCATTGAACAACTCAAAAACCGATGAGAAAGATCATTCTACTCCTTTCTGCACTTATTATGTTTAATGCAGTTACTGCACAACAGGAAAGCCAAACCGATCGGGATAAACGAATGGCCTGGTGGCGCGATGCCACCTTCGGAATGTTCATCCACTGGGGTGCCTATGCCGTTCCCGCCGGCGTTTACAAGGGCAAAGAAGTGAAGGGTCTCGGCGAATGGATCATGGAGGACGCCAAGATCCCGATCCCTGAATACGAACAATTTGCAAAGCAATTCAACCCCACAAAGTTCGATGCGAAAGCGTGGGCTCGTACCGCGAAAGACGCAGGTGTGAAATATGTCGTTATCACCTCGAAGCACCACGACGGGTTCGCTCTATGGGATTCTAAAGTGACTAACTATGATGTGGTCGACTTCTCGCCATTCAAGCGCGATATTTTGAAAGAACTTACCGATGCGTGCAAAGCTGAAGGCATCAGGATGTGTTTTTATCACTCCATCATGGACTGGCATCAGCCCGACGCCAAGGCTGCCAAATATCCTTTTCAGCCGACCGAGAAACCCGATTGGGACAAATATCGCGAGACATATTTGAAGCCTCAGCTCAAGGAACTCATCGTTAATTACGACCCCGAAGTTCTCTGGTTCGACGGCGAATGGATCGATGAGTGGACCGAACCACAGGGAAAAGAACTTTATGCTTACCTGAAATCGCTGAAGCCTTCGTTGATCATCAACAATCGTATTGGTAAGGGCCGCAAGGGCATGAATGGTATGAATGCCTATGAAGATGCCGCTGGCGACTTTGGAACACCCGAGCAGGAGATCCTTGAAGGCACGTCCGACTACGATTGGGAATCATGTATGACGATGAACGATACATGGGGATTTAAGACAAACGATCACAACTGGAAATCGTCGGAGCTGTTGATTCACAATCTCATCGATGTTGCGGCGAAAGGAGGAAACTACCTTTTGAATATCGGACCGAAAGCCGATGGAACAATTCCGCAGGAAAGCATCACGAGGTTGGCCGATATGGGCAAGTGGCTGAAGGTCAATGGGGAGGCGATCTATGCTACCGGCAGCAGAAAAGAATATAAAGAGGGCGACAATGTGAGGTTTACCGTCTCTAAAGATGGGAAAACCACGTACGCTATTATCACCAGGCTGCCGGCGGACCGGAAAGTGACGCTGACGACGGTTTCCCTGACAGATAAGTCAAAAGTCAGCCTGCTGGGAAGCACAGCGAACCTGAAGTGGGAAAAGAGCGGGAATGGGGTAACGATAACGCTGCCTGAGAAACTGCCGTGTGAATATGCGTGGACGCTGAGCATTGCTCATTAATCATTAACCATTTCACATTTGACCATCGTCTGGGGCGAAGTCTGGCCAATGTGAAATGGTCAATCTCATATCGTCAATGAAGTGGCTTGCCCTTTGAACCTCTCTGCGCAGACGTAAAGCCAAATAATATGAAACATTCCCTCTCTTATGCAACCGGACTCGTGGCCTTGACCACCATTTTGATCAATTCTGACGGCGAAATCAGCGAAAAAGAGCTCGAACAGATCGAGAAGATCCGCGAGTCGGAACACATCCCCGAGGGCCTTTTCACCTCGATCCGGGAGTCCATTTTGGGAAAGACGGAAAGAGAAGTGTACCAAATTGGGATCGACGCCATCAACGCCTGCTCCGACGACGAAAAGCTCAGGGCCTTCGTGAAAATGTACCAGATGGCGCTGGCAGACGGTGTCATACATGTTAAGGAGGTCCGCCTCCTGCTCTACGCGCTCAGGATCACCAACGTAGATATCAATATGGTGGTGAAAACTGCAGAGCAGTCGGTCGGAATTCCCGTTTTATAAAACCTACTTCACCGACTGTACTTCGAAGTCGACCACAAACGGTTCTTCAAGTACACCGAGTTTGCCGAGCAGTTCTCCGAACTTCTTATGCTCGGCATGTGGGAGATAAGCATCTCTTGCAGCGGCATCGGTAAATGTAAGGAGGTACACGTGTGTAAATCCTTTGTTGAGTTTTTCAGGACTGTTGTTCGTTCCATATTCAAACGATACGATTCCCGGTATCTTTCCCTTCAGTGCCTTAAAAGCAGCGGTAACCTCTTCGATCTGCTCAGGCGTAGCAGAAGGTTTGTACTTGAAAACCACGACGTGCTTCACTTGAGTTGAAGCTTTAAAAGCGAAGGCAAGAAATCCCGCGCATACAATGGCTGCGATCATCATTAGCTTAATTTTCATATTTATTTATTGGTTGAATCTATCATTTGCATCACGACAAGAGCGTCTTCCAATGAGCACGGATTTTCACTTTCACCCCTGAAATATTTCACAACACGCTCTATCATCGGCTTCTGGATATTTTCAGGGTATTCGGCTTCGATGATCTTTCCGTTGACATCGATAGGTGACTTTTTAAAAAAAGAGAACCGGATATATCCGTCCGTTCCTATGATCTCACAAAGATCCTGCGAAGCTGTTTCGTGCACGTTGAATGACCACACGCCCTGGAGCAAAACGCTGTTTTTGAAAACGACTTCGATTGTTGAAATATCGGGCGCTCTGTAATTCTCCAATTGGTTCAACGAATTGCCCGTGATACGCAAAGGGGTGCCAAAAAGCCAATACGCGATATCCAATTGGTGCGGCGACAGATCATGAAACAGTCCACCACCGCTGGTGCCGGGGTCCACCCTCCATCCATTTTTGTTCGCTTTGGCCTGGAGCGTGGAGAGTTTAACTAACGTAACGCGGCCAACCGCCCCATTTTCAATAAGCTCTTTAACTTTCACGAACAGGGGCAATTCGCGGCGATAGTGTGCTACCGTAACAAATCCGTCGAGCCGGTTCTTCGTTTCGATCATCTCCTCGCACACAGCTGAATTGATGGTAACAGGCTTCTCGACGTACACGGGTTTGCCTGCCGTCAACGCTTCTCTCATATACTGTGCATGCGATGATGGTGGAGTAGCGATGTATATCGCGTTCACATCAGGATCGTTAATAAGCCTGGTTGCATCGGAGTAATACTTTGGAACATGATGGCGTTTCGCGAAATCTGCGGCCTTCGCCTCATCGCGGCGCATCACGGCAACAAGTCTTGAGTCCGGAACCTTATTGAACGCTGGTCCGCTCTTTACTTCGCATACATCACCACAACCGATGATGCCCCACTGAACGGTACCCTCGATTTTTTTCATGTCAGCGATTGGATTCAGATAACCAATGAAATTGTCGTTCCGTTAACTGGAAATGTTTTTTGCTTCTCTTGAGCCGCATGTATAACGAATCGTCGCCACGTTTCGTCCAAAGCTGAATGGTATTCTCGTCGGGCAACCGGTACTTCATGCTATAGATCTCGACGGTGTCGCGGAAGGGGGTGAAGCGCAACAACTGTTTTGCCGTATCCGGCTTCAGGTTGAAATACCGCCGTCCATATCGAGGGAAGAATTTTGCATCGTAGGCATCTATACTTCCGAAGCCTGACTTTTCGAACGCAATGTTCTTCCATCTGAGCGAGTCGAATGCCAGTGCAGGGACAGTGTCCTTATTATTTAACACGAAGAGATCGACATCATAAAGGCCGGACCTGATAGGCTTTGATTCGGGCTGATCGTATACCTGGTGATGCCTCTCGTAGTTTTCGAACAATGGCATTATGAACGCAACAACAACGAAAATGATCTTGCAACCGATCCTTGTCCACTGCATCCATCTTTTTGTGAATGTAACTTCGAACGATCTATCGGGGTCGGCCACCCTGTTGAATATGAAAAAATCTGTGAGACGTTTCATCTCGTATGTCAACAGGTAAATACTGAAGAGTAGGAGATGGCCCGAGAATAATTTTACAGGGATGTCGTAAGCGAGATTGAGAACAAATACGTGAATGAAAACGCCAGTCGCTGTTACCAGTCCGAGTGTAACCGTTCTCCTGTTAAGCAACAGCAAACCGGCAATTGTCTCCATTACTCCAGAAAATACCTGGTAAGGCGTGGAATACCCGATGAACAACCATGAGAAACGCATTGGCAGGTAGTCGCCCAGCGGTGTGGCCAGCTGACTGATATTCGGAAATATCATCTGCAGTGCATAGATCTTGATGATGCCGTAGACGAAACAGAAATATGCGATGTAATACCTGATGGTGATCCGGAACCAGTAATCGATCTTCCCGTAATTGTTTCGCTTGTTATCTGTAACCGACCATATGGCGCTGCCGATTATGGCGAGGATAAGTGTCAGCCAAAGCTGCGCCCAACCGAAGGATGTATCACCACTTCCGTTGAATGGCACCAGTTCATCGGCAACATTGAACCAGTGGGCGTTAGCGAAGCGAACCAGCCAATCCCATCCCTGGTCGATATACCCTGTTATAAAATCCAGGTGGATCCAGGGCAGCATTCCTGCAATGAGCGACCAGGGCTGTATATACAACACGATGTAGATGAAGGCAAACCGGAAGGCAATTTTTCGCCACGTGGGCCATACGGTACTGTCAGGAAGTGTATCGGTCATCTTTTTGGGGCATTGGTATAAACCTGAGTTCCGAATTTAAGCACAACCGCTATATTTAGCTTATAAACCGACGAATTATGCAAAGGTGTTTTTCTCTTGTGATCGCGTTTTGTTTGCTGATCGCATTTTCTTCTTTCGGGCAGGACAATAAGCCAAAGGCTTCGATCAATCATACTGCGGTATTTGTTGTGAGCTGTAAGGCGAGTGCCGAGTTTTACATGAATATCGTCGGCCTCGATTCTATCCCCGAGCCTTTCCACGACGGCAAGCACAAGTGGCTTAAGACAGGTCCGAAGTCAGCGCTTCATATCATCGAGGGATCGACAGAGAAAAAAGAATATTACAAGAATACCCACACTTGCTATACTGTGCCTTCGGTGGAGGCGTTTGCTGAAAAGCTTCGTAAGAATAAGATCGAATACGAAGATGTGGCGGGTAAGAAAAATTCCATTACCACGCGTGTTGACAATGTGAAGCAACTCTGGTTCCGCGATCCCGACGGCTACTGGCTGGAAATCAATGATGCGAAAGAGTAGACGAGGGGGACGACAGACGAGTGACGACAGACGACAGACGAGTGACGAGGTGACGAGTGACGAGGTGACGAAAATAAATCGACGTTTTCCCTGTGATTTTTTGACTTCATAAGTGACTATAGTCTGCGTTCTGTCTTGAAAACCTGACAGTTTAAGTTGCAATACAGCTTAGAGAGGCAATCCCGCTACATGACTCTTTAGTTTTGGTCATCACCAAAAATCAAAAGGTCATGGATCAATTGCCGCCAGTTTTTTCAGATAACGACGATGAGCTGAGAGCCTCCAACGAGCTGTTGAAGCTTAAGCTGGAGCTCGAGCACGGAATGCGGTCGTATGTCTCAAATGGATTGAACCCCGAATTGGAGAACAAGTGGTTGAGGTACATCTACAACCACGAACAGTTGCATCGCCAATGCGGCAGCATCAGCGTTTACAACTATATAGGCCGACCGCCCTTTACAGCCATCGAAAACCTGCAGAGAGAACAGGTGACTGCTGAACTGGAACGCCTGCTGTCGATCATGAAAACCTATGGTGTCCAGCTCGACTGCATGTGCGAATACGATGATACAGTCATTTACCGGTTCATAACAACAGAATTGTTCGGCGTCGAGATGGACAACATCCGGATGCCGGGCCTGGTGAACCATTTTACCTACGAGGATTTTCATATGAACAACCAGTACGAGATCGGCCGGATAGGCATCGACCTGATCAAGAGTATCTACAACCATGAGTGGCGGGCCGAGTACGACTCTGTGTGGATGGCTTCTGCCGTAAAATGCAATGGGGTCGTTCACGATTTTCATGGTTTCAGTTCCGTCATCATGGGGTTTCAGCAACGTCATTCATTTCTCGAGATCCGCGAGCTTCACGTCATCGAAGTATCCGTCGACGAAGCCAACAATCGCGGGCAGCTCACCGCCTCGCTGATCTATTTGGCCCAGCCCCACAATGGCCGGCAAAACCAGCACAAGGGCGATTGCGTGATTAATTTCAGGAGAGACCAGGAAAGCGGCTACTGGAATGTGGTCGATATCAACACACCTGGCATTACAGGCGTCAGACCCTCACCAGAGTAAGGGGTAGGCAGACAGTGCCTTTTTTTCTGCATGTATTATATTTGCGCTCTTAAATCAGTTTACCATGCGGATTGGTCAATTGGCACGACGTCTCGAGCTTTCACCCAATGTAATTTTGGAGTTTTTGAGCTCACAAAATATCGAAACAGAAGGTGGCGCAAATTCCCGCCTCAGCGAGGATGTGGTCAAAGCCATCATCGGTCATTTTGCCCCGGAAAAGCTTTCTGAGCCCATTCCTGTTATCGAGGAAACCGTGGAGGAGACTGCCGAAGAACCACCTGCAGAGGAAGCGAAGAGCGAACCTGGTGACGAGGCGCCCGTCGAGGTGATCCGTGTCGCAAAAGTAGAACTGCAAGGCCTAAAAGTGCTTGGCAAGATCGACTTGCCTGAACCTAAAAAGAAAACCGAGGTGACTCCACAACCGGAGGAGGAACGTCCGGGCCGTCGCGAGCCTCAGAGACGTAATGATCGCCGGGACCGCGAATGGAAAAATCCATTGGAAGCTAAACGCCAGCAGGAACAACGTGAAGCCGAGCGTAAAAGGAAGGAACAGGCTCAGGCTCTCAAAGAAAAGCGGACCAACCACTACTACAGCAAAGTAAAGTCTGTTCCAACGAAAGCAGTTCGTCGTATCGAGGAACAAACAGTAGTCGAAGACCTGGAAATTAAAGAATCTCCGAAAGGGATCGTTGGTAGATTTCTTAAATGGCTTCGTACTTAGAAAATTTGAGATTTGAGATCTGAAATTGAAATTGATAATTAATCTCAGATCTCAAATTTCAAATCATTTTAAATTAAATCCCACGGCTTCCTCGGCTCACGATCCAGCAACGCCGTAGCCTCTTTATCTCCCCTGAACTTCTCCTTCCTCGCATTCCATTCCAGCTTACGATTCAACCGCCATGAGATCAATGCCAGGTGCATCGGCAATGTCATCTCCCGCGCATATGCAAGATTCGACTCCGGCTTTTTCCTCGACTTCACCGCGTCTATAAAATTCTGCTGGTGTCCGGGCGATCTTTCGATCGTGATCGGCACACTGTTAAGATCTTCAACAGTCTCTCCATTGATCGTGATCTGCTTCGTGTCATAGTCACAAAGCAATGTGCCCTTGTCTCCTTCGAAATACGCACCGATGCCTTTTCCTTCTGCCCCCGGAACGTTGGGAACGGTGCTTGTCCAGTGGAGCTTAAGGTTATCGAATTCAAAATCTGCATCGAGCCACTTTGGTGCCGTTGCCACGCCATCGGTTTTCTCACCGCGCGATACTACGCTCTTTAGTCCCGTTGGTTTGATCGACCACCACACAACATCACAGATATGACACCAGAAGTCTGCAAACACACCTCCCGAATAATCAAGGAAGTAACGATAGCTGAAATGACATCGCTCAGGGAAATATTCAGCATATGGCGCCGGTCCCAGCCACATGTCCCAATTCAAAGTCTTCGGCGGAGTTGTAGGCGTCGGATTACCGAGTCCTGGTGAGAACCCGGTTTTCCATACACGCACTGTATGAACTTTACCGATGGCCCCGGATTGAATGATCTCGACAACACGATGGTAGTTGTTGCCTGCATGTATCTGCGTTCCCAGCTGGAATACACGGTCGTGGCGCTCAAGATTTTTTAACATGATCTGACCTTCGCGAACGCAGTACGACAATGGCTTCTCGCCGTAAACGTCTTTGCCCGCCTGGAATGCCAGCGTCGCTATGGGAGCGTGCCAGTGATCCGGCGTTGCAACCGAGATCGCGTCGATATCTTTGCGCTCGAGAATCTTACGGAAGTCGCCATACAGATCGGCCTTCGTGTCGGGGATCATACCCTGGAGCTTCTTAAATGTTCCATTGAGATGATCTTCATCAACGTCACAAAGCGCAACAATCTCGGCCTGCGGCAGTTTGGCGAACCAATCCATATGCTGGTTGCCCATGCCGCCAAGACCTATATGTGCTATGCGAACGCGATCGCTCGGAGGTGCTTTAATAAATGAAGGGAGTATTGCAAACCCTGCAGCAGCGAGCGCCGACTGCTTGAGAAAGTCGCGACGATTGATGTTATTGGTCATATTACCAATCTAACAGATAATATCTGAATGAAAAAGCCGGATTATACGACCATCCAGGGTGAAGTTGAGTTCTCCACTGCGCGAAGCAGCGGTCCGGGTGGTCAGAATGTTAATAAGGTAGAAAGCAAGGTGATCCTGCGATTCGATATAAGGGCATCCAGGGTCCTGTCAGAGGAACAGAAACAGATCATTCTCAGGAAGAACAAGGATCAGGATGTGTTGATCCTTCAATCGCAGGAGAGCCGGTCGCAACTCGACAATAAAGAAGCGGTTGTCAGGAAGCTGAACGATTTTCTCACAAATGCTTTCAAAGAAAAGAAGAAAAGAAAAGCAACGAAGCCAACGAAGGCTTCGGCGCAAAAGAGAATATCGGAGAAGAAACGCCGCTCCGAAAAAAAGCAATGGCGTCAGCGGCGTGATGATTAGTCTTTAAATCTCAGTTTGAAAAAGAGGATCGTTGAAGCAAGCACCAATGTCGCGAAGTTCGCTGCGATCACAGGAATGTCTCTCATCATGATCCCATAGACCAGCCAAAGAAGAACGCCAAGGCAAAAAAATGAGAACATACCCAGCGACAGGTCTTTAGCTGAACCGCTCTTCCATGTCTTGATTACCTGGGGTAAAAAAGCCACCGTCGTAAGAGACCCTGCTATTAATCCTATTACTTGAACATTCATATGCGTTATTGTTACCACAAAGATAACGCATGGTACGAGTGAAGGATGTCTAAACGTAAGATTATCGGTATTTAGACAAACTACACCGTTTGCATAAAATTATTTGAAGTGATAGAGGAAGATAATAGTAGCCGTAAAGGCAGGCTTCGGATTACCTTTTATTTCAAGGGTGGCATTCAATGATGCTTTCGCGATACCACGCAGGTTTACAATAGATAACAAACTAACGCGCAACCTTACTTCGCTGTCGACAACCACCGGCTGATTGAACTTCAGCGACTCGATGCCATAGTTCACAAGCATCTTTATATTGTTTACCTCGGCGATCTCATCCCACAGGTGAGGGATCACGGATAGTGTGAGATAGCCGTGGGCAATGGTTTTCTTGCCGAATTGGCTTTCCCTCGCGGCGCGTTCAACATCCGTGTGGATCCATTGATGATCCAGCGTGGCGTCTGCAAACTGGTTGATTTGATTTTGAGTGATCGTCAGGTAATCCGAAACCCCTAATTCCTGCCCAACATGCTTTTCGAATTCTGCGTAGCTGTTGATGACAACTTTTCCCATGTGATAGAAATGTGATAAAAGAATTCTGTCGGCTCCCGTACCCTCACTGCACGCATTATGCATTTGCCCTGCGGGAAGGCAAGGGCACGGTCGGGCGCCGACAGAAGTTATAACAGTTCAAAAATAATTAATAACCCCATTTTTTCATGATCGCCAGGTCTTCCTTCACAGCGTCAAGCGGAGTCTTGCCCTGGTAGGATTCCTGTTCGATGATGAAGTGAATTGTTCCCGTCTTGCGGCCCATGTCGATCACTTCTTTAACAGGGACGATACCTGTTCCAAGAACTGTACTCTCATATTTCTCATCACCACCTGTTGCCTTGATCTCGTCTTTCACGTGCATGGATGAGAAACGTCCGGCCCACTTCTTCATGATATCGTCGGCTTTCGCACCACCGTTATAAAGATTACCGATGTCGAGCTGGTGGATAACCAGGTCTTTCTCCGTGTTTTTCAAAATGATATCATACAAAGACTCACCATCGAGCTTTTCAGAAAATTCGAAATCGTGGTTGTGATAACCGAATTTCATTCCTCCATTTTTCTTACAAAGCTCTCCGCTCTTGTTGAAGATCTCCATAAGCTTAAGCAAGCTGTCTTTCGATTTACGAACGTCGCCGCTCATGGAAGGGCTGATCACGAATTGCTGACCTAAAACGGCAGCATCTTCAACGGTCCACTTCCACGCATCTGTGAAATCTTTCTTTGCATCGTCCCAATGTCTTTTAACATCAAGCACTGTGTGACCACTGGGCATTTTAAGTCCGAGGTCATCGAGAACTTTACGGAACTCCTTCGCTTCCCAGCCATAAAATTTCCGGTCACGATACCACGCATGCTCTACGTGCTTATAACCCATCGCCGCGAGTGCCTTCAAGGTAGCCAGCGGATCTTTCTCCATATCGGCACGAATAGAGTACAATTGTACGCCTGTCAGCTCGCCAGCCGGCATAGCCAGGAGGGATTCCGACATGATGGAAAGAGTCGCAAAGGAAAGCGCACTTTTCTTCAAAAATTCTCTGCGTGAAGTTTTCATGTTAATGCTTGAATTTTGAGGGAACAATAAACGTTTATTTTGATTGCGTGTTAATTTACGCCTATTATGCCCAAACAAAAAGTAAGCCTCGCTAAAGTATTCAGAACCATCGTGTTGCCCCGGTGGAAGATCATAACAGTCGGTCTTTTATTAATTATTGTAAGCCGGGCGGCGACCCTTGTGATCCCGGCATCGAGCCGTTATTTGATGGACGACGTTGTCGGAAAGGGCGACCTGGAGTTATTAAAGATCCTCCTGGCCGTCGTGATGGGGTCGGTGATCATCAGCGCATTAACGTCATACTGGCTCACACAACTTCTCAGCGTGGAAGCCCAGGGATTGATCTCTCAACTCCGCGCGCAGGTGCAACGACACGTGCTTCGGTTACCGATCAAATTTTTCGACAACTCGAAATCCGGTGCGCTGGTGAGCAGGATCATGACCGACGTTGAAGGCGTGAGAAACCTTGTAGGTACGGGCCTGGTGCAATTGTTCGGTGGGATCCTCACAGCCATCGGATCACTATGCTACCTGATCTATATAAGCCCGATGATGACATTGGCGGCACTCGCGCCCATGGCAATTTTCGGATTCGTATCGGCAAAAGCATTCGCCACCATTCGTCCAATTTTCCGCGACAGGGGCAAGCTCAACGCAGAAGTTACCGGCCGCCTTACGGAAACACTTAATGGCGTGCGTGTGATCAAAGGATTTAATGCCGAAGAGCAGGAGTCGAAAGTATTTGAAAAAGGTGTCGATCGCTTATTTCAAAATGTAAAAAAGACATTGACCACTACAAGCCTGATAACAAGCCTCGGCGCCTTTCTGCTGGGCGCGGCAAGCGTTGCAATCATGGGCATCGGTGGCTACAAAATGGTAGATCATACAATGACTACCGGAGACTTCACATCCTTCTTTGCGTTTCTTGCTTTTCTCGTAGCGCCCATCGTTCAGATGAGCAACATCGGCAGCCAGATCACGGAAGCTTTTGCCGGCCTGGACAGGACCGAAGAACTTATGAATATGGACGTGGAGGATGATCTTACTACACGTACCGAGAAGGTCGGACTGATCCACGGAGATATTGAGTTCAAGGACGTTTCGTTCGCTTACGAAGAAGGAAAGGAAGTTTTGAAGAACATCAGCTTTTTTTCAAAAGCAGGAAGCGTAACGGCGCTCGTTGGCACATCGGGTTCTGGTAAGACAACCATTGCAGGTCTGGTCGCTACATTTATGAATCCAACGAAAGGGTTAGTCACACTCGATGGGAAAGACCTGTCGAGGATCACCCTCGAAAGTTACCGGAACCAGTTGGGCGTGGTTTTACAGGACGACTTCCTCTTTGAAGGAACGATCCGCGAAAACATTCTCTTCCCCCGGCCAAACGCAACGGAACAAGAATTGCAGGAGGCAGTGAAAGCTGCTCACGTCGATGAATTCACCAACCGCTTTGAGAATAAACTGGATACCGTGATCGGTGAACGCGGCGTTAAGTTATCGGGTGGACAACGTCAGCGGATTGCGATAGCACGTGCGATACTGGCAAATCCACGCATTTTGATACTCGATGAAGCAACATCGAATCTCGATACCGAAAGCGAATCGTATATCCAGGAAAGCTTGAAACGACTGATGGCAAATCGCACTACCTTTGTGATCGCACACAGGCTAAGCACCATCAGGCAGGCCGACCAGATCCTTGTGATTGAGCATGGAAACATCGTGGAGCGCGGTCGCCACCAGGAACTCATCGATCTGAAGGGAAGATATTTTGAACTATACACTTATCAGGCAAGGATATGAGAACACTTTCGATTTTAAGTCTCGCTTTAATCGTGTTGTTGAATGCGTGTAAGAAGGACGACGACGCCGGACCTACTTACACATCGGCCGAAGGCGACTGGACATATACAACGAGCGACGGAAAGATCAGCGTTGATTTTACGCTGGCTAAAGACGGGACTAGCTGGTCTGTAAAGAACCAGGTGATCCGCGTTGACGGTGTGCAGGGTAATGCTTTCGTCGACTTCAGCGGCATCAATCCACCCACTATCGAATACATCAGGATCAATGCAAATGACACGAAGTTGACTTATCCTTATGATATCAACTTCACCAATGGCACCGTGAGCGCCGATTTCACGTCTATAAGCGTGCCTCAGGCTACCTACATGTGGCCTAACAATAAGACCAACGTAGTTACAAACATTACGATAACACGGAAGTGAACTTTGTGAACCAGCTTGTCTTTGGAGGATTACTGATAATCCTGTCGAGTACGGTTCTGATCTGGACGAAGGCAGCCGAGTTTTTCTCGATCACTTCGTAAGCTCCCGCCTTCTTGGCTTCGGCGATCGACTTTTTTTCAGGCTTGCTCATCATATACACGATCGGTACGCGCATCTTGCGATAGACGGCTTTGAGGAATTGCATGGCGGTGTTATCGCCCATGTTCTCATCGAGAATAACAGTAAACGGTTTCTCACTCAACGCTTCGAATTCTAACACAGAAAAAACTGAACGAACCGCAAAACCTAGAGTCGTAAGGTGTTGGGTCATCTGTTTTTGTTGGTCAGGATCGTTGTCGAGAACGAAGATCGTTTTCATAAAAAATTGGGTAGTGCTTTATATTACCTTACCCTGAATGCAAAGTGAATACCTGTGGTGAAAGTGCCCCAACCATCATTTTTTAGGCTCCCGAAATCGTTTGTTTATCTAAAATTGAGAATATTTTTCCCAAATTGGGCCAACTTATGACTTACCCGGTTCTCGACATTCTCCCAACATTGAAATCGTCGCTCGCTTCGAGACCCATCGTCATTTTGCAAGCACCTCCCGGCGCGGGAAAATCTACCGTTTTGCCCATCCATTTGCTGGACGAACACTGGCTTAATGATAACAAGATCGTGATGCTGGAACCGCGACGCCTGGCAGCGAAAGCTGTGGCAAGCCGGATGGCATCGCTGAAAGACGAAGAGACTGGCGAGACAATAGGTTACAGCGTTCGATTTGAATCGAGGACCAGTGCCAGGACGAGACTTCACGTGGTGACGGAAGGAATCCTGACACGAATGATCCAATCGGATAATTCCCTGGATGGCATCGGGATGATCATCTTCGATGAATTTCATGAAAGAAGTCTGCAGGCAGATCTGGCGTTGGCACTAAGCTTACAGGTTCAACAGGTATTGAGACCTGATCTGAGAATACTGATCATGTCGGCAACGCTGGACGGTGACCTGTTGTCGGCAAAACTTGATGCGCCCGTTATTACAAGCACAGGAAAGCAATATGAAGTTGAACGACGCTATGTCAACGTGGACATGGACACGCCGATCCAATCCCGCGTAGCAAAGTCGATCGTTAAAGCCATGGGAGAGACGAGCGGTGATATACTGGCGTTTTTGCCGGGAGCCGGCGAGATCCTGAGAACACAACAGTTGCTGGAAGAAAATAACGTTGGCGCGCAGATCCATTTATTGTATGGAGATCTCCCGTTCAGGCAGCAACAGGATGCATTGACACCGGATGCTGGTGGTGCGAGAAAGGTCATCTTAGCGACTTCTATTGCAGAGACGTCGCTGACGATAGAAGGAGTGAGAGTAGTGGTTGACAGCGGGTATTCACGTGTGCCGAGGTACGATGTCCGAAGCGGGTTGACGAGGTTAGAAACTGTTCGTGTTACGAGAGATGCGGCAGATCAGCGGGCGGGACGCGCGGGAAGACTGGGACCAGGTATTTGTTACAGACTTTGGCCTGAAGGGACACAACATCATTTACAGCCGTCACGAAAGCCGGAGATCGAGGAGGCCGATCTTGCGCCGTTGATGCTGGAGCTTTTCAATTGGGGAATAAAGAAGATCGATGAGCTCAACTGGATCACACAGCCACCGCCGGGTGCAGTATCGCAGGCAACGGAGCTGTTGATCCAACTCGATGCAATTGACGATCATCATTCGATCACCGCTCGGGGAAAGGAAATGCTGAAACTACCGACCCATCCACGCATGGCTCATATGCTTCTGGTAGCAAAAGAAATGAAAGGTGATCTTATCACCGTGGCGGCCGACGTCGCCGCATTGCTGGAAGAGAGAGATCCCATACGTGACGGAGGTGCAGACCTTTCGTTGCGCATCGACGCCCTTCGGAAATATCGGGCGGGTGAGAGAGTTTCTGCGGACAGAAACATTTTGGACCGCGTGGAGAAATTGTCGGCTTCGTGGAGGAAGTTATTCAACGTGAGACCGTCGTCGGCCATTGTAGCCGATGAGCAGGTGGGAGAGTTGGTGGCAGCAGCATATCCTGAAAGAATTGCGCGACAGGAGGGAAAGCACAGTGAGAGGTTCAAGCTCGCCAATGGAAGAGTAGTTCGTTTGCCGGGCAATGATGCGCTAACGCGTGAGTCATGGCTGGCGGTTGCTCATTTGGATGGAGCTTCCGGCGAAGGAAGAATTTTTTTGGCTGCGCCATTGAATGAAAATGATCTCAAACACCTGGCTGTTGAGCACGAGAGTATTAAATGGGATGGGGAAAAAGTAATTTCTAGTTTAGAGTTCCGGGTTGGGAATCTTGTTCTATCGTCAAGACCCGTTGCGAAGGTTGATGTACAGAAACGAATAAAAATACTATGCGACGTTATTCGTGAGAATGGATTGAAGGTACTTGGATGGGGTGATGAACAGGTTCAATGGCAATCGCGGGTTATGAGTTTACGTAAGTGGCGCGGGAATGAATGGCCCGACGTCTCGGACGAAACATTGCTCAATACGGTGGAGAATTGGTTATCGCCATACCTGGAAAATATTTCGAGGCGGTCGGAGCTCGAGAAACTTGACATGGGTATGATACTCACGTCGATGCTCGAATGGGATTTGCAGCAGAAGCTTGATCGGCTGGTTCCAAAGAGAATTGAGGTGCCAAGCGGTTCGATGATACAATTACATTATTCTATGAACGGGGAAGACCCGGTAATGGAGGTAAGATTGCAAGAGCTATTCGGATTATTGGAAACTCCGACGGTTAACGAAGGACGAGTGAAGATACTAATACACTTGTTATCGCCGGGATACAAACCTGTGCAGGTAACGCAGGATCTTAAAAGCTTTTGGAGTAATACATATCACGAAGTGAGAAAGGAATTGCATCGGAGATATCCGAAACATTCCTGGCCGGAGGATCCGTGGACTGCGAAAGCTATACGCGGAGTTAAGAAAAGAAGTTTCTAGTCTGGGGTTTCTAGTTTCTAGTTTCGAGTTAGGGCGTCGATCCAAAATTGCAGGTATTCCTTCATCTTCTTTCTCCGGTATTGCATAATAAACCTTGGATGGGGGAGGGGAATGATCTCCCTGAACCATTGATGCTCTTCATTCAGTCGCGACAATGATTTCAGATTCTTGTCGCCGCCAATGCAATAGCATCTTTCGCGCGACATTCCCATAGCGATATTTTGATTTATCGATTGAATGATAAATGGTGTGATCGCTTTCTCCAGTTTAGGGATATCATAGTAGTTGATGTTCTTTCCGTCTTTGACGAAACCCAGCGGTGAAACGGAGGAGATGTAAAACTTACTGTAAAACGATTCCGGTCCGCCGTAAGCTTCGATCATTGCGTAAATAAAATCTGCGGAAAGCTCAGCCTTCTTCGGAAGATCGTTTTTGATACCACAGTATTTCTCGAGCTTGATGGGATCGGTAAAGGAAACACCCGTAGTACCGGAACCGAAACGACCGGGATTTATTCCCAGCAACAGGATACGCTCGTTGTTATCGTTGTAATACTTACGATAGAATTGTTCACAAACCGAGAACGTCGGGATATCATCATAAGGATAAAGTATCCCGACGCCCTTCGGAAGTTTTACGGTTATTCGAAGCTCTTTGAAAAACCTGAGTATCGAATCGGACAACATGTGATTACGAGGGTTCGCTATTTGCTCCGGAGTTGCTTGAACTCTGAATTATCTTTCCATGCCGGCCACTCGATACCGTATGCCACCCGCTTACCGACTTTATACAACAGGAGCAAGTCGGATAAAGCGCCCTGCGAATCCCACGTAGCGGAATCATATTCATCAGAAGGTTGATGATAATGCTTGCGGGTAAAATCTTCCTGTAACTGTTTCCCGTAATCTTTTCCTTTGACCGCGTGATCGATGCCTGTAGCGGTGAACAATGCAGGAATACCGACTTTCGCGAAGTTGAAGTGATCGGATCTGAAATAATATCCTGCAACCGGATTCGGTTCGCGCGCGACATAACGACCCTCCTTCTTTGCTTCTTCGCCCAGATAATCTTCGAGCTGCGATTGTCCGTTGCCGATCACAACGATGTCTTTCATGGCGCCATAGGAGCCGAGTCCATCAATGTTGATATTGCACACAGTCTTATCGACAGGATATACGGGGTTTTGCGCGTAGTATGCGGACCCTTGCAGTCCCTGCTCTTCGGCGGTAACCGCGAGGAAAACAATTGAGCGTTCCGGTTGTTCGTTGGCTTTGAACATATTCGCGAGTTCGATCAAACCCGCGGTACCGCTTGCATTGTCTTCGGCGCCGTTGTTGATCGTATCGCCGTCAACATCGGGACGACCCACACCAATGTGATCCCAGTGTGCAGAATAGAGTACGAATTCATCGGGTTTGGTTTTGCCAGTGATCTTGCCGACCACGTTATAGCTTTTATCGTATTTCGACTTAACGGTCATGCCTACGGAAGCGGTCACACCTAAAGACTTTCCTTTGTAACCGGGTTTGCGCGCCGCGGTTTGTTCATCGGAGAATTTGAGACCCGCGAGGTCAAAAAGTTTTCCGGCGGTCTCTGTCGGGATCCAGCCGATACCTGCGCATTTGTACTCTTCCTTTCCACGTCTGTCGAGATAGAGGTGTGGAGTGTTCCAGTTGTTTTGAGGTACATTATAAGCGTAGCCGGCAGGGATCTCGCTGTGTATAACGAAGCATGCTTTTGCTCCCTGGCGGGCGGCTTCTTCGAATTTATAAGTCCAACGGCCGTAATATGTCATTGTGTTTCCTTTGAAGAATGTTGTGTCGCTGCCGCCGAAGCCGGGATCGTTTACGAGAACAAGAACGATCTTATCCCTGACGTCGAGTCCTTCGTAGTCGTTCCAGTTATATTCGGGTGCTACAGCACCGAATCCGGCGAATACGATTTCATCGTTCTTGAAATTGATAACTGAATCAGTTCGCTCGGTCCAGAGTACGAAGCCGTCGCTGCCTTTGATAATAGTTTCTTTCTTTCCTTTTTTGACGATCATTTCGGGATCGGTGGTAGCGGTGATCTCTACCATCGGAACTTCCTGCAGGTAAGATGTGCCATTGCCGGGCTCGAGTCCGGCTGCTTTGAATTGATCCTGAAGGTAGGCGACAGTTTTCTTTTCACCTCCCGTGAATGGGAGTCGTCCCTGGAAGTCGTCGGAGGCGAGTGTAGCGATATGTTGCTCGAAAGATGTCTCGGAAAAAGTTGGTGTTTCCTGTTGTTTGGAACAGCCGATGGCTGCTAACAATGCGAGGATGTATATTTTTTTCATACGCGAAAAATATACAATTTATGGTTGTGTCGAAAACGATGCAATAACCGCTAGACACGACCCATTACCATTTCACATTTCAATCTCAAAGGCACTCTTATAAAATCCTTTCTGTTGAACAAAATCGATCAGTTCCAGATAAAAAGGATGTGACCCCAGCGTCGCGCTATCCCCGATAACAATAAGTTTTTTACGTGCCCTCGTCATCGCCACATTCGTGCGGCGGATATCGCCGAGAAATCCAACCTCACCTTTGCTGTTACTTCTCACGAGGCTGATCACAATCACGTCCCTTTCCTGTCCCTGGAATGCATCTACCGTATTTAACGAAAGCAACTTGTGAAGCGAATCAAGTGTGGCAGATCCATCAACAAGCTTTTGCAAATGATCTACCTGTGCGCGGTATGGCGTAATAATTCCCACGGAGATCTGTTCTTCAACCCATTCATTCAATCCGATCTCTTCAACCAGATTCCCGAGGACCTTTACCGTCAGCGCAGCTTCTTCTTCGTTGAAACGACTCAATGTCTCGGGATCCTGTTTTTCATCGTAACCACAACCAGCTGTATCGATGAAATCGAATGGCGTTTGATAAGGACGAAGCAAACCGTGTTTCACCGAATCGTGCGCAATCAGCTTTCCGTCATAAAACCATTTCGATGGAAATTCCATGATGTTCTCATTCATCCGGTACTGAACCTGCAATAGACTCGACATCTCCGGATGTTTCGCAATCCCTTTTTCAAACAGGGTCACGGCCAGACCTGACTTTGCAGCGTCGGCGGATTTGATAGTCGGGGGCAACTGGCAGTGATCGCCCGCAAGAACAACACGTTGACTTCTCAGTATCGGTATCCAGCAGGCAGGTTCCAGCGCTTGCGCCGCTTCGTCGATGAATGCGGTCTTATATCGTCTTCCTTTTAAAACAGGATGTGACGCACCAACGAGCGTACAGCAGATCACATCGCTCTTGTTCAGAAGGTCGTTCACGATATAGAACTCGAGCATATCGGCATCGGCCTTCAACAGTTTCGATTCCTGCATAAGCATCCGGCGTTCTTGCTTTTCGTGATAACCGAAGTTTCTTTTGAATTTGAACGCAGCTGCTTTTACCTGCTCCATCCGCTTCCGCAGATCCTTTAACTCGGGATAATTCGAATGCGCTGCAATGCGGGAATCCAGGGTCTTGCTGAGTGCCTGTTCTGTTACGCGTGCCGGGTGACCGATACGAAGAACGTTCAGGCCGGCGTCGCCCAACTTTTCAGCCAGAAGATCAACTGCTGCATTGCTGGGTGCCGAGACAAGGACTTGTCCTTCATCTCTTACGGCCATGGAGATCGCGTGAACGAGCGTTGTTGTTTTACCTGTGCCGGGCGGCCCATGAATGAATGCAACACTTTCAGCAGTATTCACTTTCCTCAAGGCAGCCAATTGGCTCTCGTTTAATAGTGCGCTTGAAAAATCGAAAGGTCTATTTGAGTTTGAAGTTGCTTCGGCGTTGCCGAGTAAGATCTCCCGAAGCTCAGCAACACGGTTGTCTTCCGCCTTGATGACTTCGCGCAAAGCGAACTCCATTTCTTTATATGTCATTTCGTCGAACATCACGTCGACGCCAAGGCCGCCATCTTCAAGCCAGTCCGGAAATTCCTCGCCGTTGATGGTGATCACCATCGTATTGTCTTTCACAAAATTTACTACTCCGTTCACGTGCTCGCGTTCAGGCTTGCCTGATGCATTCGAAAACACGCTCACGGATTTTCCGCTTTGAAATGCATGCGGTCTGTCGATGTGATTGGTGCGCTCCACTTCTATCGTAAGCCTTTCACCAGTACCGATGTAGTCGCGTTTGAGGCGAACGGGGTACCATGTCACGCCATCATCGGTGCGCTGGTGAAGAGACCGCAGCAACACTTTTTGCCTGTAATATTCCAGGTCCGCGATGCGCTCCATCCGGATCAGCTCCAAACTCTTCTGCAGGTCTTCGATCGATTTCATGAATGGCGCAAATATGTTGAAAAAAGTCTCTAATTTACTATCCCTAAAAATCTATACTTATGAAGAAACGCTTCGTTCTTCTCCTCCTTTTTTTCACCATCGGTCTGCGACAACTGGCTCTCGCCGACGAAGGCATGTGGCTCGTTCATCTTTTGGGAGAGCAGGTCTACAACGAAATGGTAAAACACGGTCTCAAGCTTTCGAAAGAACAGCTCTACAGTCTCAACAAAGCGTCCCTTAAAGATGCCATCGTAATTTTCGGCGGTGGCTGTACCGGCGAGATCGTAAGCTCTCAAGGTCTCATTTTTACAAATCACCATTGTGGTTATTCCGCGATTGCAGATGCAAGTACGCTCGAGCATAATTATTTGCAGAACGGTTTCTACGCTAAGTCGAAATCCGAAGAGATCCATGCAGAAGGTTTGACCGTACAGTTTCTTGTGAGGATCGACGACGTGACTTCGCAAGTTGAGGCCGCGCTCGCCGGCCTGTCGGCTGCCGACCGTGCCGCAAAGATGACGGAGGTTTTAAACGACATCGCCTCAAAGGCAACAGCAGGTTCCGGTTATGAAGGAAGGATCTCGCCGATGTTCAAAGGCAATCAATTTTTATTGTTCGTGTATGAACGTTTTCGCGACATCAGGCTGGTGGGAGCTCCGCCAGAAAGCATCGGCAAGTTTGGCGGCGATACCGATAACTGGGAATGGCCACGTCATACCGGCGACTTCAGCGTATTCCGGGTTTATACCGGTAAGGATGGCAAGCCGGCGGATTATTCTGCTGAAAATATTCCGCTGAAACCGAAGTATCATTTACCCGTGTCGATCAAAGGTTTCAAGGATGGAGATTATTCGATGATCTACGGATACCCGGGCGGCACGAATCGTTATGAGACTTCTTTTGGAGTGAAGCTGAAAACCGAAGTCGAAAATAAAGCGATCGTCGATTTGCGTGATGTTCGTTTGAAGCTGATGATGGAGCAGATGGAAAAAGATCCTGCAGTACGGTTGAAGCTCGCTTCAAGCTATGCGGGCATCGCCAACTACTGGAAGTTTTTTGATGGCGAAAGGAAGCAGTTGATCAAATACGATGTGTACGGTCAGAAGAAAAAGGACGAAGAGAAATTTACTGCGTGGGCGAAGAGCAAGCTGTATGAAAGTATATTCCCGAATTATGAGAAGGCATACCAGGAATGGGCGCCATATTCCAAAAGTCGTATTTATCTGAACGAGGGAATTTCGGGATCACCGCTTGCGGCGTTTGCGCGGTCGCTGGCACCTCTCGAGGCTGCATTGTCGAAGGCGAATGCGTCGCAGGAGCCTGCCGGCAATTCCGACATCTCCAGGCTTGTGATGGCTGCTGCTTCTAACAGGACTGCTTTTATAGAAAGTGAAGACATTCCATCCGATCGCAAGATCATGGCAGCTACAGTAAAAATGTTTTATGATGATATCGATCCTTCTCAGCAGCCGGCGGAGTTTTATCAGAAAGTGAATCAACAGTACGGAGATCTTCATTCGGATGCCACATATCAAAAGATGGCCGACGATATCTTCGATAACACGATGTTTTTCAATGATACAAAATGGAGAGAGTTTGTAAACAAGCCGACGCTTGCTGCACTGCAATCTGATCCTGCATTTGCATACGTGAGCGCTTTCCTTAGGAATTACAATGAGAAAGTCGATAAGAAGTACAAGGATTTCACTGTTGCGAACAATGACCTGGGAAGGCAGTATTTGAAGGGTATCAAAGAAATGAATCCTGCTAAGATCATGTATCCGGATGCCACGTTCACGATGCGCGTCAGCTATGGTAATGTCAAATCGTATAAACCGCGCGATGCTGTTTTTTACGACTACATCTGTACGTTGAATGGTGTATTGCAGAAGTATGTTCCCGGAAACTATGAGTTCGATCTCCCCGCGAATCTCATAGAAGCCGCGAAGAATAAAAATTATGGTCAGTATAAAGATGCTGCCGCGAACGACCTCGTGGTATGCTTCATCACGACCAACGATATTACGGGTGGTAACAGCGGTTCACCGGTGTTGAATGGCAATGGTGAATTGATAGGCCTCGCGTTCGACGGCAATTACGAAGCATTGAGTCATAAGATAGCATTTGATAAAGATCTCAATCGCACGATATGCGTGGATGTGCGTTATGTGCTTTGGTGTATCGATGTGCTGGGTGGTGCGAAAAACATTATTTCTGAACTGACACTAAAGTAAGTGCAATGTGCAACGTACAAAGTTCAACGAACCTGCTCTCTCGCTTTGCACTCTGCACCTTGCTCATTGCACTGGTCACAGTTGCAGCCAATGCGCAGCAATACGATATTATCATCAAGAACGGTAAGATCGTCGACGGCTCCGGTAACTCATGGTTTTACGGCGACATCGGTGTCACCAACGGAAAGATAACGGCAATAGGAAAATTGACCGGTGCAGCGCAAAGGACCATCGACGCCACGGGACTTATCGTAGCACCCGGCTTCATCGACGTTCATACGCATATTGAAGGAAACGATCTGAAAGTTCCGACGGCGCCGAATTTTATACTCGACGGTGTCACGTCTGTAGTTACGGGCAACTGCGGCAGCTCGAATACAGACATCGCCAGGTATTTTCGACGGCTCGATAGCATCAGGACATCTATCAACGTAGCTACCCTGATCGGTCACAACGATGTAAGGGATGCCGTGATGGGAGAGAGCCGTCGCGATCCTACAATGGATGAACAAAGGAAAATGGACGCGATCGTCGAGCAGGCGATGAAAGACGGGGCAGTCGGATTTTCTACCGGACTGATCTATGTCCCCGGCACCTATTCGAAGACCCCCGAAGTTATAGGACTCGCAAAGGCCGCCGCGAAGTACAATGGCGTTTATGCATCGCACATCCGCGATGAAGCCGACGGTATGATCAATGCAGTGGAAGAGGCGATCAACATCGGCCGGCAGGCAAATATCGGTGTCGAGATATCTCATTTTAAGACCACATACAAACCTAACTGGGGTCGTTCTGCGAGTATGGTCGATCTTGTTGAGAAAGCCCGTAATGAGGGCATCGACGTTACCGTTGATCAATATCCTTACATCGCCAGCAGCACTTCACTCAATACCCGTCTTCCAAGCTGGACATTCGGCGGCGGACGCGATTCGTTGTTGTGGAGGTTAAAAGATCCGACAACAAGAGCCAGGATCAAAAAGGCGATGCACGACGATCTGAAAGAGAAGCAGGCAAAAGATTACAGCTATGCCCTCGTTGCCCGTTACGTTCCCGACTCAACGATCAACGGTCTCAACATATCGCAGGTAAATGTGAAGTGGGGACGTAAAGCAACAGCAGACAACGAGATAGAAACCATCCTGAAAATGATAGAAGCCGGTGGCGCATCGATGGTGTTCTTTAGTATGGATGAAAATGATCTGAAGACGATCATGAAATATCCGTTTAACATGATCGCCTCCGATGCGGGTATCAACCAGTTTGGCTCCGGTGTTCCGCATCCACGCGGTTACGGCACTAATGCCCGGGTGCTTGGCCGTTACGTTCGCGAGATGAAGATCGTTCACCTGGAAGACATCATTCGAAGAATGACTTCGTTGCCCGCTCAAAAGTTTAAACTAACAGATCGCGGCCTCCTGAAACCAGGGATGGCTGCCGATATCGTCGTGTTCGATGAGAATATTGTGAGCGACAAGGCGACCTTCGAACACCCACATCAATATTCCGTCGGATTCAAGTATGTGCTCGTAAACGGAACTGTGACTGTCGACGACGGCAAGCACAATGGGACGAGAGCAGGCATGGTACTCAAGGGACCGGCTGCAAAATAAAATCGAAACGATGCCTTTCAAAGCGACTATCTATAAAGTAGGTATCAATCCGTGTGTAGAAGTGCCTGCCCCGGTAACCGCGAAGATGAAACCTGTCAAGGGTTATATTCCTGTTACAGGTAAGATCAATGGGCATCCTTTCACACAGACTCTTGTTCCCGTTAAAGAAGGTCCTTATCGTTTGTATGTGAACATCCCGATGTTGAAAGGCGGCAAAGTCAAAGTTGGAGATATTGCGTCGTTCACACTCAAGCAGGATTCATCCAACCGGGCGCGGGAATATTCGATGGTTCCCGCTTTAAAGAAGGCTTTGACATCTCATGGTCTCATGAACCAATTTGATAAACTCACTGCTTCACGGAAGAAAGACATTTTGAAGTACCTCGGAAGTATCAAAACAGAAGAAACGTTGACGAAGAACGTTAATAAAGTGATCGTTCAGTTAAAGCAAGCTAAGACCAACGTAAGGATCCCTTAAACAAACTTAATCCAGCGCCATCTTCAATCTTGCAAGTTCAGATTGATTCATCTCCGAATTGATTGCATTCACGATACCTTCCTTCTCCCTCGTCGTTAGTCGCCAACTCAACGAAGCTCTCGCGCTGTTCTGACGGATGCTGTCCATTTTCTGAAGGATCGACACGTAGCTCTCCGCCTGGTATTGAAGGTCGATGCGTGATATAGGCAGAGGAAACCATGCACGCGCCTGCCCCAGCAACAGGTCTGCGTTAATATCCTGGAAGTTCTCGAAGTTGTTGTACACACTGCTGATAGGCTGTGTAAGATCATCGACGATAGTCTGACCGGTTTTAGGCATGATCTTTCCCAGCTTCGGTGAATCCCTGATAGATATGAAGATCACACCCGCAGTATTTTGAGAGATCCAGTCTTTGAATGAATAGAGAAAACGAACCGCGTCGTTCATTCCAAAGTTATCGGAGATCCCGGCATCCATGATCTGGATCGGCGGCTCCGTTGGCAATGTGGTGTTCGGCGTGATGTAGGGAAAGGTCGCACTCATCCGGAGGGCACTCAAAAATCGCAAGCTGTCGGCGCCAACATCTTTGAATGCACGCTGAAAATCGGTACCTGCGATCTTCGAAAGTTTATAGCCGGGTTGATCGAGAACATCAGAGTTCAGGAAACTTACAGGTCTCGAGGCGATATACATCTTACGGCCGTCGTTCACAACGGTAGGAGTGAGCACTACCATTGGTATCAAACCTTCATCTTCGGGTGCGCGGTAAGCGCTGATGGGCTTATCCATCATTCCTTCCGTGATCTGATTTAACTGTTGCTCGAATGTATATGCCCTGTCTTTTTGATACGCATTGTCCGCATAGACGAATTGGGTGAATCCAACGAACAGGTCGTTGGCAAGGAGACTGAAAATAAGTGGATTCAGGTTATCCGTAGAGATCTTGTCGCGATGGATCGAAGAATACGGCCGCACATTTTCTCCTTTGATCTCGCGCAGCTTCAGCTCACGGAAATAACTTGCACCGATCAATCCACCGGAAGCACCGGTGATCAATACAGTTTGGTCCATCAGCCTGCCGTTCGTGAGGCTGTCTGCCGTTTGCAGCGAATTTAACGCCCACAGGGCAGCTCGTTTTCCGCCACCACTCACGCAGACAAACACCAGCTTTGGCGGATGATCAAATTTCTTTCGCCAGTTGTTAAGCATCACCAAAGTTGCCTGCCTGTCTTCGTTGATTGCAGTGCTATCGTTGAGTCGCGCAAGATGCTCGACGGAGTATTCGACCGGCGCCTTGTCATAATCCAGTCCGAACGCTTTGTACGGCTTCGAGAACACTCCTTCACCGACGAGATAATTGACAAAAAGGAATAGTATCAATGCGGCTGTAGACGACCAGTTACCAAACCAGTACTCGAAGGCTCCGGCTAACATCACAAACACAGTAAGAAATATCGTGAAGCTTGCTGCTGCGGGTAACTGAAAAACAGGCATGTCTTTAAATACTCCGAGTATCAGGATCAGGGCAAAGATGAGTACCTCGATGATCACAAGATTAAATTGATTCTGATCGAACACCTGTAAGATCGTCTGCTTGTCGTAAAAGTGATTGTCTTCAACTTTAACCGGCCTCAGTCGTCCATCGAGATAGTAATCGACGCGTTCCTGTCTCTTTTTCGCGATATCGAGTTTCTTCATCGCGCTGGCCCTCGTTAGCTTCACACTTTGCTTGATACGCTCGTCGATCCGGCAGACCACATACTTGAAAATATCTTTATTCGTGAGCCTGAAGTAAATGAAAAAGAAAGCAGTCATTACCGCGTATCCCACAAGGATTCCTGCTACACTTAAGAACAAGTCGGATCCCGTTACATACTGGTTGTTTTGTTGAAAAGAAATGACCTCGGTAAGATATGTGACCAGGAAAATGAACGGAATGAAACTATTGTTGATCACGAACTTTGTAAACGGGCGCGACAACGTTCCCACGAACGAGAACCGGTGGCCATCGTTGATATAGCATGTGATGTGAAAAGCCGTCGAGAACCCTGCGATCACCATACCCATGATAAAGAAACTTCTGAAGTTTACTTTGTTGAGATATTCCGGGTCGAGGAAGAGGTACGGGATGCCTAAGTATTTTCCAAAGCTGCCGGTGATCATAGCAAAGAGGATGATCCAGCAGAGCAACAGAACCTGGTTTCTTTTCAGGTTGTTTAAGAGCAGCTGTACCGGGAAAGAATAGGCGACCTTGGGGGCGAAAAAATACAGCCTTCTTAACATAGACAGATTTAGGCCAATATAATGATATTTACGCCTTGACCAAGACATTTCACATTTACAGATCGTCGGCAGGTTCCGGAAAAACCCGAACGCTGGCTAAACGATATATCTTACTGGCACTCAGCCGCCAACCCGAATATTTTCGCTCGATCCTGGCCGTGACTTTCGCAAACAAGGCAACCCAGGAGATGAAGACTCGTATCCTCGAATACCTCGATGATTTTGCCAACGGCCGCCCCAATAACCTGGCAAAAGAAATCAAACAGGAACTGGGCCTCGACGATGCCGCGCTGAAATCAAAAAGCCAGGAAGTTCTCGCCGTTATCCTGCACCGTTATTCACAATTCTCGATAAGCACTATCGATGCTTTTTTTCAGCGGGTCATCCGCTCCTTCACGCGCGAGGCCGGCCTCATGGGGAACTTCCGTTTGGAAGTCGATACCGATTTCGTCCTCGATGAAGTTATTGCAGCATTGCTCGACGACCTCGGTCCCGACCGGCAGGATCTTACCGACTGGGTCGTTCAATTCTCAAGAGAAAGACTCCTCGAAGGTGACAACTGGAATGTCGAGTACAGTCTCAAACAATTTGCAAGAGAGATATTCAAAGAGCAATTCAAAAGTGTCGAAGACAGGATCCTCAGCTCAGAAGATATTCTGAAAGACAATCGTAAGATGCTCGAGTTCCTCCAGGCAGAAGTAACGGCATATAAGAATTTCATGAAGTCAAAGGCTTCGGATGCATTGCGGATACTCGACGCAAATAATATCAAAGTTTCCGATTTCTCTTACGGTGACGCAGGCACTATTTACGCGTGGTTCAGAGATCTCTCGTTGGGTAAGAGCCGTTCCCGCGACACCACGCGCATCCAGCAAAGCGTTCTCGGCCCAACCGATTGGTTCAAAAAGGGCATTTACAGAGACAAGTATCTCGCTATCGCCGATCAGCAGATTATGCCCATCGTTCGTGAAATGGTTGCCTACGACGATGAAAATTCTATTATCAGCCGGACCGCCATACAGGTACTTAAGAACTTTTACGCTTTTGGTCTGATCACCGACATCGTGCGAAAGCTGCGCGATTATCGTGAAGAAAATAACGTGTTAATCCTCGCGGACGCTTCAAAGTTCCTTAATGGGGTCATCAACAACAGCGATACACCATTCGTTTACGAGAAGGTCGGGTCGTACTATAGAAATTATCTGATCGACGAGTTCCAGGATACTTCACTATTCCAGTGGAAGAACTTCACCCCACTGCTTCACGAGGCCGGCGACCAGGGATATTTCAGCCTGATCGTGGGCGACGTGAAACAGTCTATTTATCGTTGGCGAAGCGGCGATCTCGAGATCCTGCAAAAGCACGTTGCAAATGAGTTCGGTGAAGAAAGAACCGAGATCATTCCTCTCGATACGAATTTCAGGAGTGCTGGGAACATCGTCGACTTCAACAACATGATGTTTAAGGCCGCCGCTGCGCGCGTTTCAACCCATGTAGGCGACAATCTTCCTGTCGAAGTTTTTGCCGAAGCCGAACAGAAAAAATCGAAATGGGTCGATGACGGATTCGTTCGCATGAAATTCTTCGAGAAGACCGACGATGATGAGGGCTGGGAAGACCAGGCGATGCGAATGATCCCCTCGTGGATGGAACAGCTCCAGGATAAAGGAGCGAAACAAAAGGAGATTGCGATACTCGTTCGCAAGAACGAAGAAGGTCAACGTATCGCTCAATATCTATTGAACTTCAGGAACACTCCCGACGCGAAACCTGGCTACAGTTACGAAGTCGTGTCAAACGAATCACTTCGTCTCGACACATCGCTTTCTGTGAACATCATTATTTCGGCCCTTAAGTTTTTGAAGAACACACAAGACCGTGTTGCCAGAGGACAACTCGCTTACGAGCTCGTCGGAAATCCATCGAACGACCTGTTCGTTAAAGCTGGCTCGAAAGATAAATTCGAAGAGACACTTCCTAAAGAATTTTTAGAGAAGCTAAAGCATTTCAAACAACTCTCCCTCTTCGAATTGACAGAAGAGCTGATCCAGGTGTTCAAGCTCGGTGAAAAACCGGAAGAGCTCGCTTACCTTCAGGCATTCCAGGACCTCATCCTTGAATTCTCGGCACGAGAACGCACCGACATCAATTCCTTTCTTGATTGGTGGGAGATGTACAAAGCAAAAAAATCGATCAAAGTGTCGTCGAGCATCGATGCGGCCAATATCGTTACGATCCACGGTTCGAAGGGACTACAATACAAGTATGTGATCGTACCATTCTGCAACTGGCGTTTTGGTCACGAAGCCAGCACACCGTTGATGTGGATCACGCCGACTGAAAGGCCATTCAATCAACTCGGCGCCCTCGCCGTTAAATTTTCCACGGAGCTCAAACGCACCCAGTTTGAAGGTGCTTACCAGGAAGAGTACGTTAAAGTCTATCTCGACAATCTAAATCTTCTTTACGTTGCATTCACACGTGCCGAATGGGGTTTGATCGTTACCGGGCCAGTATCGACTTCCGGCAGGATGAATTTTGTTGGCGAAGTGGTGCAGGCCGTTTTACAGGAGAAGTATCCGATGCAATTCAACGGCTTCGACTTCGAAATAGGGGAGATCAACACAATGCCGGATCAATTAATAAAAACAGATCTGATTGAGCAAAAGCTCGAGCGGTATCCATCAACGAACTGGCGTGAGAAACTTGTAATCAAGCGGGAAGGCTCTGAGTTCTTCGAGGACAATGTTTCGGAAAAACGCAGTAAGATCAATCGCGGTATCCTGATCCACACCGTGCTTTCGCGCATCGAATATAAAGCAGACGCCGAAGAGAAACTTGCCCAGTTCTTCCTCGAACACGCTCTTCCCGCCGAGGACGTCGAAGCAGTCCGGAGAGATGTTTATTCCGTTCTCGATCATCCCGTGATGAGCGGATGGTTTACCAAGGAATGGGAGATCAAAGCCGAAGCGCTCGTACTGTTGCCCGGCGGAATGCAGAAGCGTATCGACCGGATCATGCTCGGTAAAAAACGCACGGTGATCGTCGACTATAAGACCGGCGAGAAAAAATCTGCCGACCGTGCACAGATCGAGACCTACGCGCGTGTGCTTACACAAATGGGATATCCCAATGTCCAGGCGTTTCTCGTCTACCTCAAAGACATGAAACTCGATGAAGTTATCAGCAACTCAACTTTCAATTTGTTCGGATGACCCCGTTTCTTAAAGAGCTGGCAGAACAAATGATCCGCGAGTATCCTCGTCTCGACGAGCTCACTTTCATTTTCCCGAACCGTCGCGCCGCCCTGTATTTCGAGAATTATCTCGCGCGAGGATTGAAACGTCCCCAATGGGCACCGGCACTTTTCAGTATCGAGGAATTCTTCAAACAACATTCAGATCTGCGCGAACCCGATAAACTCACGCTTATCTTCAGGTTGTTCCAGGTCTATACTTCAGTTTTAAAGAACAACGAATCGTTCGACAAGTTTTATTTCTGGGGCGAGATGCTGCTCCGCGATTTCGACGAGATCGACAAGTATCTCGTTAACGCGCCCCTGTTGTTCAAAGACCTGAGCAAGATCAAAGAACTGGACGAGACGTTCGACTATCTCACCGATGAACAGAAATCTTTCCTGAAGGAATTCTGGATCCACTTTAGTGAGAATCCTTCCAATACGAAAGAAGAATTTCTTAGAATGTGGAAGAAGCTTCCAAAGGTTTACACAGAATTCACGAAGACACTCAAGAAAGAATCACTGGGCTACGAGGGTATGATCCACCGCGACGTAGCCGACAGTTTTTCGAAAAAAATCCCCTCTTCGTTAAAGGATTCTAAGCTCATCTTCGCGGGGTTTAACGCACTGACGAAGGCTGAAGAAACAGTGATCTCCGTTCTCGTTGCCAACGGGGCAAAGATCTTCTGGGACGCCGATCAGTACTATGTCGAGAACGATCTGCAGGAAGCCGGCCAGTTCATGAGAGAGTATCGTAAACACGAAACACTCTCCTCAACGTTTAATGGCCCGCTACCAAAACATTTCCTTGAATCGCCGAAAAAGCTCTCGTTAACAGCAGTTCCACAACGCATCGGTCAGTCGAAGCTCGCCGGCCTCGAGATCGCCGACATTCTCAGGCAACTGCCGACGGATGATCTCCCGATGGAACTGAGCAAAACTGTTATCGTCCTTCCTGACGAAAGCATGCTGTTACCCATGATGCATTCGTTGCCCGACGATCTTCGCGACATCAACGTTACCATGGGGTTTCCCCTTCGCGACACCCCGTTGTTCAATCTGCTCGACCAGGTGATCGAAATGCAGGTGAAGAAACGCACGAAATCGTTCAGTCATCGCGAGGTGAATGCAATCCTGGGACACGCATATTTTCTCGCTCTTGCCGAGTTCGAAGCGCAGGACCGGATCACACAGATCGTTCGAAACAACCGCGTATATGTTCCTATCGAAGAGCTGTTAGGTAACGACCCGATCTTCGAAACGTTTTTCAAGCCAGTAGAATCTGCGCAGGCTACAGATTATCTTCTCGAGCTTGTTGAACACCTCGGCTCGAGGTTAACCGACAAAAAGAGCTTCGACCGGGAATACGCATATCACTTCCACCAGCACATCTCGCGACTGCATTCAATATTTGCCGTGTCGGAGAAAGCACCCGATTGGCGAGGTTTCCAAAAACTTTTCCGCCAGGTCATGATGAGTCAGAAGATCCCCTTCACTGGCGAACCGCTCCGTGGCCTGCAGATCATGGGTGTTCTCGAAACCCGTAACCTCGACTTCGACAACGTGATCATACTTTCGTTGAACGAGGGACAGTTGCCATCGCCGCCGCGCCAGGGATCTTATGTTCCGCATGCCATTCGTCGCGCATATGCTCTTCCAACCTGGGAACACCAGGATGCGATCTATGCTTACCTGTTTTACCGGTTGCTTCAGCGTGCTTCGAATATTTCTTTCTATTACAGCACCGAACCGGACGTTGTTGGCAATGGGGAGATGAGCCGTTACCTTCAACAGGTTATCATTGAATCCAAATTGCCAATCGAGAAGCGTGTCCTTCACAACCCGATCCACGTTCACGCGATTCATCCGATCGTCGTCGGGAAAACCCCCACGGTCATGGAAGTACTCGATAAGTTTGTGAACGATACTCCCGAGAAGCGATCGCTTACTCCGTCCAGCCTTAACGATTACATCGAATGCAGCCTTCGCTTTTATCTCAAGCAGGTTGCGCAGATGAAAGAAGCCGATGAAGTAGAAGAGGAGGTTGACGCTCGGGTTTTAGGAAGTATCCTTCACGATGTTGCCAATTGGCTTTACCTCGAGTTCCGATCCATTCGCGGAGGTGTTGTTAATCCCGACGATCTCAATGTTTCTGACGAACGAATCGACAGACTGATAGACCGTGCCTTTCGTGAATTTTATCACATGGAAGAAAACGAAGAAGTCGTTTATGAAGGAAAGCGCATTGTTGTGAAAGAGATCGTTAAAACATTCCTTCGGAAAGTTCTCGATCGTGATGCGGAGTATGCCCCCTTCGAGATCCGGATGCTGGAGGAAGATTTCAACGAGACCATTGATCTTCCGTCGGGCAAACGGGTTCGCGTGGGCGGAAAGATCGACCGCGCCGATGCCAGCAACGGAACCGTTCGTGTTGTCGACTATAAAACCGGCCAGGATGAGCTCAAGTTCGAAGATATAGAGTCTTTGTTTGACGGAGAAAAGAAACACAACAAAGCCGCATTCCAGACGATCCTTTATGCGTATGTTTATTGGCTTCATCATAACGTGATCACTGAAAAGATACAACCCGGTCTTATGAACCGTAACAGTCTCTTCGGGAAAGATTTCAAATTCGGTCTTAGGATGGGCAATGCCAGGGAACCAATGGATGATGTGAAACCCATGTTGCAGGAATTCGGACACCGGCTGCATGACGTGGTTGGAGAGATATTCGATCCTGCCGTTCCATTCACACAAACTTCCAACCAGAAAAGCTGTACCTATTGTTTGTATAAATCTTTGTGCCGCCGCTGATGGACATCGATCTCACGAAATTCAAACAGGTATCTTCGGGGAAGGCCAAAGAAAATAAGAAGTTTCTCGCGGGTCTATCCAAGGTTCGCGAAGATATTGTCGACGAAGCATTTCACGAAACTCACGAGGAGGTCTTCAGTGAGGTTGACTGTCTTCAATGTGCCAATTGTTGTAAGACCACGAGTCCTATCTTTTACCCTGTAGATATCGACAGGCTTTCAAAATTCATGCGCGTGAAGCCCGGAGAGTTCATCGAAAAATACCTGCGCATCGATGAAGACAATGATTATGTATTGAAATCGTCCCCGTGTCCTTTCCTTGGGGCCGACAACTACTGCAGTGTTTATGAAAGCAGGCCGAAAGCATGCCGTGAGTATCCTCACACAAACAGGAAGAAGATGACTCAGATATTGGACCTGACCTTTAAGAACACGAAAGTTTGTCCCGCGGTATTGGAAATCGTTGAACGGATCAAAGGATCGAGTTCTTATAAACGTATGTGATCAGCTCGGCCGTGTTTGCTACATTGATCTTCTTGATCAACTGGTAACGATACGTTTCAATCGACCGGAAGCTTAATCCCAATTGCTCACTGATCTCCTGCGTCGTTTTTCCTTTCGACATCAGCATGATCAGTTGCATCTCCCTTTCCGAAAATCTAACAGATGGGATCTGTTTTCTCAAACCGCTCATCAGCCACGACGAGATGGTGTCGTCAAATTTCGAGTGATAGTAATAGTCGCCTTTGAGAACCGTTGTCATCGCAGCGGCAATCTCATCGCCTTCAATATTCTTGGTCAGAAATCCCTTAGCTCCCGTTTTGAAAAGATTGAGGATCAAAGGGATCTCATCGAACTGTGTTAACACGATAATGGGTACCGTGGGCTTCGTCTCGAGAATGGCTTCAGCCGCATCATAACCATTCATCTCCGGCATATTTACGTCCAGAAAAACCAGGTCAACCGGATGACTGCCAGCTAACTTGACAGCCTCCAACCCATTAGACGCCAGGAGAAGATTGGCACTCGCGTATTCCGTGGTACGAATAATATCCTCAAGGCCCTTTCTGAACAGTGGATGATCGTCGGCTATCAGAATGCTAAGTACACTTTTACGTTGATGCATTGATGGGGAGATTTTTACACAGGTTAAATGTAATGAGAGTATGACTTATTAACTTTTTTGAAACTGTAACTGATTGAAATTGAAGGTGATTTCCAAGAATATCGTGTTTTCTCTACATGATTTCACATGTAAGATTACCTTCTCTATTGTGTTCAACATAGTCGTATTAGTTAAACGCGACGCAATAATTTTACTTAACTTATTAGACATGTATGATATAGAAGACTCACACCGAAGATAATGAAGTTGTACTTCAAAAGAGGAGTGATAGGCGTATTTATCATCATGATCTTGCAATAGGCGAACTGATTGTGTTTGCTTTGCGAGTTCGGGTAACTAATCAGGGAAGTGTAATCTAACATTGCTGGTTACATACCCTAAGATGGTTCTATAAACACATTGTTTAATTAGAAAAAGTAGCAGAGGTATATACGGGAAAACCCGTAGTAGTAGACGAGACGAAAAGATTGGTGAAGAAGAAAATGAAATTCGTTACGGGCACTGAAGTAAGGAACAGAAAACTTGATAGATCGCGTACAAAGGTGACGTCACCGGTCGAAACACATATACCGGCTGAAACACTTGTATATGGAGTCGAAGTAATTCGCTGCACTCATATCCAATATACCTTCACAGCTGAACAGCTTCGAGCGACAAATGCTCTTAAATATTCCAATAGAAGTCGAATTCCTGCCGCTGAAATAGGTTCCTTTCCCGAAGATGAAGAAGTGTGTTACTATGTAAAAAATAACAACCCCGGTTCAATACATCCTTTTTCTGGATATCAGATAGTTAAACAATGGAAGAAGCTGTAGACATTTTATTAGTAGAGGACAACCAGGATGATGCTGGTCTCACGATACGGGCTCTTAAGAAAAATAAACTGGCGAATAATCTTGTCCATCTGACGGACGGAGAGGAAGCTCTTAATTTCCTTTTCGGCGACGGCAAGAACAATATGCCGAAGCTCATCCTTCTCGATCTTAAGATGCCAAAAGTAGATGGCATTGAAGTGCTGCGACGCCTCAAAGCAAGTGAAGATAAAAAGGTGATCCCCGTCGTTATCCTGACGTCTTCGAAAGAAGAACGCGATATCGTGGAATCATACAAACTAGGTGTAAATGCTTATATCGTGAAACCGGTAGACTTCGAAAAGTTTGTGAAAGCTGTATCGGATCTTGGTTTATTCTGGCTGGTGTTAAACCAACCTCCCAAGTAGCTGCTGTTTATAAAAAGATGATTGCTTTTATCTGATATATGGAAAGAGTTTTGAGGATCCTGATGCTTGAAGACATCGTTGAGGAGGCGGGGCTCATCGAGCGTGTCCTTAAAAAGGCCAAGCTCCCCTTCGTCAGCATCAGGGTAGACAGTCCCGAAGAATTTGTCGATGCCCTCGACACATTCAACCCCGATGTGGTTCTGTCCGACCATGCATTACCACAATTTAATTCTATCGAAGCACTCAAAGTCTGCCGTAATCGCGGACTTATGATCCCATTCATTCTCGTCACTGGAACAGTGTCGGAAGAATTCGCCGTTAATTGTCTCAAGCAGGGAGTTGATGATTATATCCTGAAGAATAACCTTTCAAGGCTACCGGCGGCTATCCTGAATTCGCTCAATCAACGGGAAATGGAGTCGCGGCGATTGGTGACGGAGTTAAAGCTTCGCGACCAGAACGAAGAACTGACCAAAACCAATGATCTTCTCCGCAAGATCAATATGGAGCTCGACAACTTCGTTTACTCAGTATCGCATAATCTTCGTGCTCCGCTTATGTCCGTTCTCGGTTTGGTAACGATCGCGAGAATGGAAGAGAAGGGGAATAAGCCAGACGATCATTTATTCAACATGATCGAACATAGTATCCATCGTCTAGACGATACACTGAAAGAGATCCTCGATTATTCACGCAATGCGCGCACAGAAACATCGATCACCGAAGTGCGGCTCGACGAGATCTTTAACGAATCGTTGGAGCGACTGAAATATCTGAAAGGTTTCGATCGTATCGAAAAGCAGATCCGGATAGATACCGAGGTGCCGATCTACTCCGATGCGTACCGGCTTGCGATCATTTTCCAGAACCTGATATCGAACTCGATTAAATATCAGGACGTCGAGAAATCGAAAAGCTTCATAAGAATTGAGGCGGAGGTTTCGCAAAAAGAGATTCGCATCGCATTTTCCGACAATGGTGTCGGCATCCGCCAGGAATATATTCCTAAAATATTCGGGATGTTTTTCCGCGCCACCGAACGTAGCGAAGGTGCCGGCCTTGGATTGTATATCGTAAAAGAGTCGGTCAATAAACTTGGAGGGGAGATCTCCCTCGACTCGACCTACAACGAAGGCACGACATTCAACATCCGCTTACCGAACGCGATGCCCAGCCTGGTGGAACAACAAAAAGAAAGGGTTGTCAGTTGACAACCCTTCGTTTTTTAGCAGGGAAGTAATTATTTAAACGACCTGCGCTTCAAGCTTTTGAGCAAGGATCGACTTAGGTACTGCGCCAACTTGCTTATCTACGATCTGGCCCTTCTTGAACACAAGAAGAGTAGGGATCGAACGTACACCAAATCTCGCAGTTGTCTGCGGATTCTCATCAACGTTCAGTTTCGCAACTACAGCCTTTCCTTCGTAATCGTTAGCCAACTCTTCCACTGCAGGTCCGATCATCTTGCAAGGTCCGCACCACTCAGCCCAGAAGTCAACCAAAACCGGTTTCTCTGACTGTATAGTTTCTTCGAAATTTGCATCAGTAAGGATCAGTGTTTTTCCCATAACAGTGGTTTTAAATATTGATAATTTCTTGTTCCAATGATTCTAACACAAAGCTAGAAGAATTTGTTCCAATAGCTTTAGCCGCGACAGAATGTTTGTTTCGGTTAAGCCAACGGATATCTTTCTTTTCGGTGATTAGGCCAATCTGGGTAGACATCTTTTTCAGCTCCGTTACCAACGCCTTTGAAGGTCGAACCAGTTTCTTAATGGCCGGAATATTTTCAGCCTTCTCATCCGGATCAAAGAATGACATCCACAAAATGCCCTTTCCGGCGTGCTTTTTCAATAATTTGTCCAGGTTCTCCAGCCTCTCTTTGGTGAATTCTCCCGGGCTTGCATCCATATAAACCGCAATTCCGTGCGCTTTCTTCTCTGCCGTCTCCTCCAGCAACTCGATATTCCTGATCTTGAATTCCAGATTGTTCCTGTCGCCCCAGGTATTCCGTGAAGCCGTTCCCTCTATATATAACTGTGCACCCGGCAGGAAGAAATTCCTTCGCTGGATGTAATCCTTCCCGAACATGGTGAACGTGTAAGCGCCGCTGTAATCTTCAACAGTCATCCTTCCGAAAGGATTCCCCGTTTTTGTCGTCCGTTCTTCCACAGACGACACGATACCCGCAAGCTTGCACTCCTTATTTTCAATTGCCTCCAGGTTATTGAGATCCGTCAGCTGGTGAGTAACGAAGCTCTCTATAATATAGTCGTAGTTATCGAGCGGGTGGCCCGAGATATAAACGCCTACCACTTCTTTTTCAAACTGGAGTTTTTCAATCTCACTGAATGGCTCTATCGGGTCTACACGCGGCATCGGCATCTCCGTTCCTGTGGAGCCGCCAAACAAACTTGCCTGTGCACTTACTGCCTCCTGTTGGATCTTCTGAGCATAACGGATCACTTTTTCCGTAAGCGAGACATCCCCGTCCTTGGCAGCAACATATTGCCTGCGATGATATTCAGTAAAGCAATCAAAAGCACCCGAGAACGCGAGGCATTCGAATGTTTTTTTGTTTACCGGCTTGCCCGACAATCTCTTCGCGAATTCAAATATGTTCTTATACGGTCCGTGTGCTTCGCGCTCCTGGATAATTCCTTCCACGGCAGCTTCTCCGGCACCTTTGATCGCACCCAAACCAAAACGGATCTGCCCTTCTTTGTTTACTTCAAAGAACACACCCGATTCATTCACGTGCGGCCCAAGTACCTCTATACCCATGCGACGCGCCTCGTCGATGAAGTATGTAACACTTTCCAAACTGTTTTGCGAGTGGGTAAGCACCGCCGCCATATATTCGGCAGGATAGTTTGCCTTCAGGTATGCGGTCTGATACGCAACAAGTGAATAACAAGTCGAGTGCGATTTATTGAAGGCATATTGTGCGAACGCTTCCCAGTCTTTCCAGATTTTTTCCGCTATCGTTTCATTGTGATTGTTCTTCTTACATCCTTCGATGAATTTATCCTTCATCTTGTCGAGAACATCCTTCTGCTTTTTACCCATCGCCTTACGGAGAACGTCGGCCTCGCCCTTCGTGAAATTGGCGAGCTTCTGCGACAGCAACATAACCTGCTCCTGGTACACGCAGATACCGTAAGTGTCTTTCAGGTATTCTTCCATCTCCGGAAGGTCATACTTGATAGCTTCCTTGCCGTGCTTACGCGCAATAAAGGCAGGGATATATTCCATCGGTCCCGGCCTGTACAACGCGTTCATCGCGATAAGATCTTCAAACTTATCCGGCTTCAGTCCCTTCAGGTAGTTTTGCATACCGTCGCTTTCAAACTGGAACGTACCGGTAGTTTCTCCCCGCTGGTATAGCTGGTATGTCTTCGGATCGTCGAGCGGGATCTTATCAATATCTATATCGATATTTCTCTTCTTCTTGATATTCTTCAGGGCCGTCTTGATGATCGTGAGCGTGGTAAGACCCAGGAAGTCCATCTTCAGCATACCCGCGCTTTCAACCACACTGTTGTCAAACTGTGTGACCAGCATCGTCGAATCCTTCGCGGTCGACACCGGTATCAGGCGCGTCATATCTTCAGGCGTGATGATCACACCGCAAGCATGCGTACCCGTATTCCGTAGCGATCCTTCAAGAATAACCGCCTGTTTCAACACCTGCGATTTGAGATCACTTCCTTTTTTTATGTCAACAAGTTCTTTTACTTCTTCGAATGCTTTCTCCAGCGTGGTTCCCGGTCTCTCAGGAATAAGCTTCGCCATGTTATTCGCATCCGTCAGGGGCAATTCCATCACACGCGCACAGTCACGGATCGACGACTTCGCTGCCATGGTACCATAGGTAATGATCTGTGCTACCTGTGTAGCGCCATATTTATCGATCACGTACTTCAATACCTTGTCGCGACCCTCGTCGTCGAAGTCAATATCAATATCGGGCAGAGACACACGATCAGGATTAAGAAAACGCTCGAACAGCAAATCGTATGCAACCGGATCCACGTTCGTAATACCTATACAGTAAGCAACAGCACTTCCCGCTGCCGACCCACGACCAGGCCCGACCGACACTCCAAGCTCTCTTGCCTTCGAAGTGAAATCCTGAACGATCAAAAAGTAACCCGGATACCCGGTCTTCCTGATTGTCTCCAATTCAAAGTCGAGACGCTCCCTGATGTTCTCGGTGATCTCCGGGTATCTTCTTTTAGCCCCTTCATACGTAAGGTATCTCAGGTAATCATCTTCCGTCGCAAAGTCCTTCGGAATATCGAACTTCGGAAGAAGCACGTTCCGCTTAAGCTCATAAGTTTCAATCTTTCCAACGATCTCATTGATGTTGATGATTGCCTGCGGCAGATCGCTGAACAGTTGTTTTACCTCATCCTGCGATTTGAAATAGAATTCTCCATTAGGCAAACCATAACGGGTGCCACGACCGTGCCCGATAGGAGTAGACCTGAATTCACCTTCTTTAATACATAACAGAACATCGTGAGCAGTCGACTGCTCTTTCTCCATATAGTATGTTTCGTTAGCCGCAAAGTACTTCACGTTGTACTTTTCGCAGAAACGCAGAAGAGTTTCATTCACGCGGTCTTCTTCAGGGATCCCATGCCGGTTGAGTTCAACATAGAAATCTTCACCGAAGGTCTTATGCCACCACTTGAACGCATCTTCAGCCTGGCGCTCACCTACATGCAATATCAACCAGGGAACTTCAGACGTAAGTCCACCAGTCGTTGCAATCAATCCTTCTTTATATTCTTCAACCAGCTGCTTGTCGATGCGTGGATAAATTCCATATAAGCCTTCGATAAATCCGGTTGAGCTCAGCTTCGCCAGGTTGTGATAACCCGTCTTATTCTTTGCAATCAATACCTGGGTATATCGCTTATCCGGGTTGTCTTTCGTGAACTTGAGAGTCTTTCGTGTTTCCGAAATATAGAATTCGCAGCCAACGATCGGCTTTATGTTCTGCTTCAATGCCTCCGTCACAAATTTGAAGGCACCATACATATTGCCGAAGTCTGTCATCGCCACGGCAACCATGTGATTGTCCTTAGCCTTCTGTACGATTTCTTTTACATCGGCAGTTGCCTGGAGAACAGAGTATTGTGAATGAAGATGAAGGTGAACAAAAGGAACATCCGCCAGCGAGGTAATGTCTACATCCTGCCCATAATCCGAACGACGGACCTTTTCGCGCTTCGTTGAATTGCCCGCATCGAGATTCGGCTCTTCGTAAACGATCTGATCATATGGCGTTTGATCGAATGGCGCCACAACCTTCTGTGTGATCAATCCGAAGAAACATCTTGCCGTTGCGGCCACATCATACGATGCATCGTGCGCATCCTGGAAGGGCTTACCGAAAAGTTTCTCGTGAAGTTCCGTCAATCGTGGCATCTTCAGCCTGCCACCAATGCCGCCCTGTAGCTGGCAAAATTCCGTCGACGAAATACCTGTGTCTAGACGTGCAATATTCAGGAACTGTTCGGTCGTAAGCGACTGGCGGATAAACTCGGCGCCAATGATGCTTATATCGAACTCGATGTTGTGACCAACCAGTTGTTTTGTCAGCTTAAGATCACCAATGAAGTGTGCGAAAGCGTCTTTCAAATCAACACCTTCTTCCATCGCGCGGCGTGTCGAAATACCATGGACCTGCTCAGCCTTAAATGGGATATCGAAGCCGTCGGGCCTTATGATATAGTTGTGACGGGAGAGGAGCTTGCCCCTGGAATCGTGAAGCTGCCAGGCTAGCTGTACCAGTCGTGGCCAGTTGTCCAGATCTGTGATAGGAGCAGACTTATTGTGCGGAACCCCGGTGGTTTCCGTATCGAAAATCAAGTACATGGAGGTTCAAAAAATGTAGTGGTGATGTAAAAATACATCTGAAAACCCCGAAAAAGAAGGCATTATTTTTCCCAAAAGGAGAATAAATTCTCATTAATGGAATAAAGGAAGGTACTTTCCTTTGGACAAGGGTCTGATTTACACCTCATTAATGACATCGGAGACTGCTTTGATCGATTAGGGCTTCCATATTTATGAAAAACTTCATCTCCCGTTTTTTTAATTATCTCCGTCAAGAATGGTTTCTTATCGTCATGGTTATCGCCATCACCGTGATCATTCTATTGTTTGAGCTATTCAGCTAGTCATTCTCCGCGAATGCGGAGAATCCCGTTCATAACGCACTTACCTAATTATTTAGAATCCTTTTAAGTAAAGCAGTAAACGCGTTTTTATTTTTGTTGCTGGCGATTGGGATGTATTTTTGAATCGATCCAATCGCCCTTAACTTAAATTATGAAGTGGATAATTGATCTCTTCGCCAGCACGTTGGGAAGAAAACTCCTGATGAGTCTTACCGGACTCTTTTTGATCCTGTTTCTCGTAGTCCATCTTCTTGGCAACCTGCAGTTGCTTAAAGATGATGGTGGGCAGGCATTCAATCACTACGCTGAATTCATGGGTCACAATACGCTGATCCAGACAATCTCGGTAGGTAACTTTATATTCATCCTCCTTCACATCACTGTGTCGTTCATTCTCACTTTGAGAAACCGCGATTCACGTGGTCCTGAAGGTTATCGCGCCAATGCGAAGAACAAGTCTTCTATCTGGGCTTCACGAAACATGGGTATACTTGGAACATTGATTCTCATCTTCCTTGTTATCCACCTGAAGAGCTTCTGGGCTGAATCTAAATTCGGGGATCTCCAGCGGGCTACTTATGGCGACGAAAACTATGGAGACCTTTATTCACTCACCGTCGAGTGGTTCAACAAAGGATGGTATGTAGCCCTGTATGTATTCTGTATGGCTGCACTCGCGTTCCACTTATGGCACGGCTTCCAAAGCGCATTCCAGACATTAGGTCTGCGTCACCCAAAATATACTCCACTGATCAACTTTGTAGGTAAGGCATATGCCATCATCATTCCGGGATTGTTTGCCTGGATACCGATCGCTATGTACTTCCACTTATAATCTGCTGCATAAGTATGATAAAACTTGAATCAAAAATCCCTGAGGGCCCTCTTGCGGAGAAATGGACAAAGCATAAGTTCAATCTTAAGCTTGTTAACCCTGCCAATAAGAGGAAATATGAAATAATCGTAGTAGGTACCGGTCTTGCAGGAGCTTCGGCTGCCGCTTCGCTTGCCGAACTCGGTTATAATGTGAAAGCTTTCTGTTTCCAGGATAGCCCTCGTCGTGCACACAGTATCGCAGCGCAGGGTGGTATCAACGCAGCAAAAAATTATCAGAACGATGGCGACAGCGTTTATCGCTTGTTCTATGATACTATTAAAGGTGGCGACTATCGTGCGCGCGAAGGCAACGTTCATCGCCTCGCGGAAGTCAGCGTAAACATCATCGACCAGTGTGTGGCGCAAGGTGTACCCTTTGCACGTGAATATGGCGGACTTCTCGCTAACCGTTCTTTCGGTGGATCTCAGGTGTCACGAACATTCTATGCACGCGGGCAAACCGGTCAGCAGTTATTATTAGGTGCATACAGTGCACTCAATCGCCAGATCGCCAATGGTAAAGTGAAAATGTACAATCGTACCGAGATGCTTGATCTCGTTATGATCGATGGAAAGGCGCGGGGTATTATCACCCGCGATCTCATCACCGGTAAAATCGAATCACATGCGGCGCACGCTGTTTTGCTGTGTACCGGCGGTTATGGAAACGTATTTTATCTTTCTACGAATGCAAAAGGGTCTAACGTAACTGCATCGTGGAGAGCTCATAAAAAAGGCGCGTTGTTCGCGAATCCTTGCTTCACGCAGATCCACCCAACCTGTATCCCGGTATCCGGCGACCACCAGTCTAAGCTGACGCTGATGTCTGAGTCGCTTCGTAACGACGGGCGTGTTTGGGTGCCGAAGACTGCAAGGCCAGGCTTAACGGCAAAAGAAGCCGCAAGCATTCCCGAGTCTGAACGCGATTACTTCCTTGAAAGAAAATATCCTTCATTCGGAAACCTTGTTCCCCGCGACGTGGCTTCACGCAACGCCAAGATGATGTGCGACGAAGGTCGTGGCGTTGGTAAGACCGGTCTTGCGGTATTTCTCGACTTCGCTGACGTTATTAAACGCATCGGCAAAGACGGGGTGTCTGCACGCTATGGGAACCTGTTCGACATGTATGCTCAGATCACAGGTGATGATCCATACTCTGTGCCGATGATGATCTACCCTGCAGTGCACTATACGATGGGTGGTCTTTGGGTTGACTACAACCTACAGACAACAATTCCAGGTTTGTATGCACTGGGTGAATGTAACTTCTCTGATCACGGCGCAAATCGCCTCGGTGCCAGTGCGCTTATGCAAGGTCTCGCTGACGGTTACTTCGTAATACCATACACGATCGGTGATTATCTCGCCGGTATGATGAACGAGAAGAACGACGTTAATCACCCTGCATTTAAAGAAGCAACGGACCGTGTCAACGAACGTATCGCGAAGCTGCTCTCAATAAAAGGTAAGAAGACCGTCGACCAATTTCACCGCGAGCTCGGTCTCACCATGTGGGAATATTGCGGTATGTCCCGCAATGATGCAGGTTTAAGAAAAGCAAAGACAAAGATCCAGGAGCTTCGTAAAGAATTCTGGGAAAATGTAAACGTCCTCGGCAGCCCAACAGAACTCAACCAGGAATTGGAGAAAGCAATGCGTGTTGCAGACTTCATGGAACTTGGAGAACTGATGGTTGACGACGCTTTGATGCGTACAGAATCGTGTGGCGGGCACTTCCGTGAAGAATCACAGACTCCCGATGGCGAAGCGCTTCGTAAAGACGATGAGTTTACATTCGCAGCAGCATGGGAATACAAAGGCGACAACAAGCCTGAAGAGCTTCATAAAGAAGAACTCAAGTTCGAGAATGTTAAGTTGACACAACGTAGCTACAAGTAAGATGAAAATATCAGTAAACGTCTGGAGGCAAAAGGACGCGAAGTCTAAAGGCGCGTTCAAAACATACAACGTCGATCACGTCTCGGAAGACATGTCTTTCCTGGAGATGCTCGATGTATTGAATCAACAGCTCATTCAGAAAGGTGAAGAGTCAATTGCATTCGACCACGATTGCCGCGAAGGTATCTGTGGTATGTGCAGTCTTTATATCAATGGTCGTCCTCATGGACCGCTTCAAACAACTACTTGCCAGTTGCACATGCGTTCGTTCAAAGATGGAGAATCGATCACGATCGAACCATGGAGAGCGAAAGCATTCCCTGTTATCAAAGATCTTGTAGTAGATCGTTCGGCATTCGATCGTATTCAACAAGCTGGCGGATATGTTTCTGTGAATACAGGTGGTGTTCCCGACGCGAATGCAATTCCTATACCCAAGAAGATCGCAGACGAGGCATTCGACGCAGCTACCTGTATTTCATGCGGCGCTTGTGTTGCTGCCTGCAAAAACGCTTCTGCAAGTTTGTTTGTGAGCGCTAAAATTTCTCAACTCGCGCTCCTGCCACAGGGTCACGCTGAACGTAAAGAAAGAGCTGAAAAAATGGTAGCGCAAATGGATTCCGAAGGATTCGGAGCTTGCACCAACACTTATGCTTGCGAAGCCGAGTGCCCGAAAGGCATCAAGGTTTCAAATATTGCGCGAATGAATCGCGAATACTTCACTGCCATGCTCAGCTCTTATAAAGTTGAAGTTGGTGGAGGTGAAGGATAAGTGAAGGATTATTATGCAATAATGCGAGTGAGCCGCAAGGCATCGGACGCCGAGATCAAGAAAGCGTTTCGAAGACTTGCGACTCAATATCATCCCGACAAAAATCCGTCGAAGGAAGCCGAAGAGATATTTAAAGAGATCAACGAAGCCTACGAGATCCTCGGCGATCCCGTAAGCCGGTACGATTACGATCAACGCCTGACCGGTCCCGGATTTTATTCGTACGAAAATATCCGGCCCCAACCACGAACTTATCGCGGTCCCGGCGAAAAGGTCATGTTACAGAACAGCCTTCTCCGCTACTCCCGTTTGCTGTTCTACTTCGGATGTCTGTGGTGCTCGGTGCTGGTAGTCGATTACACCATGCCCGCGGAACATCTCCAGGGAAAAGTCACAACGGATATGTCGAAGAATACTCTTTTTCGGATACACACTCCTAAAAAACTATTGACAACCGATATCGGCCGGTCTTTCGATGTAACTCCGCAGGAGATGAGACACTTTCCCTTCGGGAGCGACATTCATATCTATCGCTCGCAATTGTTGTCTGCCGTTATCCGCGTCGAAAATCATAACGGCACGTTTATCGTGAACAACCTGGGAAGCATTTATCGCAACTTCAGCTTCGCACCAATTATCTTATTTCTTGGTTGTGTGATCGGACTTATCGTTAAGAAAGGCATCGAGTTTCATGTGAACCTCGGCATCGTTGTTTTCTTGCTGATGATTCTGAATATTGTACTTCTTTATTCGTCACGAATATGAAATCAGGAAAGAAAGACAACGACTGGAAGAAACGGGATGGCGTGGTATATTCCACCAGCAACGATTTCGAATACCAGTACCAGTCGGATAGCGAGCAGGCGACGTTGCCGCCTCAGCAGCAACAATTGCGGGTAGGCCTGGATAACAGTGGCCGTGCAGGCAAGACTGTGACGCTGATCACGGGGTTCGTAGGTACATCAGCCGACCTCGAATTACTCGCCAAACTGTTGAAAAACAAGGTCGGAACAGGTGGCTCTGCGAAAAATGGGGAGGTACTTATCCAGGGGGATGTCCGCAATAAGGTAGTCGAAATCCTTCAAAAAGAGGGCTATAAGGCCCGTCAGCGCTAGAAAACTACGTGGGCTATATGTTGCATACCCATGTCAAAATCTACCAATTCGCTTGTTTTCGGATGTTTTTTAGCCCTTTTATATCTTCAAATGACCTTTCTGGGTCAAGTAAGGTTTGGAGCGAAAATGGTAAAATCGGGCCTGCAGGCCACTATACTTTTGGCATTGTATAGATTTCTTAAGAAAATGCCTTTTCACAGGCCCGTTCTCTTTCTTTTGGTGATTGCATTCCTGCAATCCGTAGGGCATGCCGTTGCTGCTTCCTATCCCTCTTCAAGCTCAATGGCTCCGGTGGAAGATACCACCCACGTGAACCTTTTAAATCGCATGGCGATGGCTATCCGGGAATCCGATCACGACCTGGCAGAGAAATATGCCCAGGATGCTCTTACCATTGCCGAAAAGATCGGCTACCTGAAAGGTAAGGCCGAAGCCATGGGAAACATGGGGTGGGTCGCCTACCGCCGTAGCGACTTCGTTAATACTCTTCACTATTCGATCGAAGCTGTTAAAATTGCCGAGCAGATCGGCTATAAGACAGAGATGGCGCGAAGCACGAATAACATCGCTGCCGTTTCGTTCGAGCAGAAGCAGTTCCCTAAAGCAATCTCCGAATTCAAAAAGGCTCTCCAGATCTCTTACGAGTCAAAAGACGGAAAGACCATCGGAAGGTCGTTGAATAACGTGGGTTACGTATACCTGATGTCGAATACGAACCTCGATTCGGCGGAGCTCTATAGCGCCAAAGCCGTCCAATACTGTGAAACGATCAAAGACAATTACCTCATAGCGTTCGGTCTCCGCACAAGTGGCGATGTGATGGTGAAACGAAAGCAATATGCAAAAGCATTGAAGATGTACGAGCGCGGCATTGCACTATCGGAAGCGAGCAGAAACAATTCAATGATGGCGGCTACGTATCATAGGATGGCCAAAGCGTATGTCGAGTTGGGTCGCAATGACGATGCGATCCAGGTGCTGCTGAGAAACGCCGGCGAAGCGCGTAAGATGGGATATCGTGAAGAGCTCGAAAGAACGTATAAAGTGCTGTCTGAGATATACCATAAACTCGGTCAGCAGGATAAAGCTTACGATTATCTTACGCACTATACGACCCTGCACGATTCGATCTATACAATGCAAAACAGTAAGCAGATCGCTCTGTTGCAAAATGAATACGAATTGAGTCTTAAGCAGGCACAGATAGAGCTTCTCACGAAAGAGACCGACCTGAAACAAAAAGAGATCGCAAGTCAGCGCATTCAACTGTATGCCACTATTCTCGGTGCCACCGGCGTGCTGCTGATCGTTGTCGTAATGTTGTATGCATTCCAGAAAGTAAAGCGTACAAATAAGGAACTGGAAACGCAAAAGGCCGAGCTTGCCCATAAGAACCTTGAAATTGAAGAGAAGAGCAATGAGCTCGAGCTCCTTAACAAAACGAAAGACAAACTGTTTTCAATTATCGGCCACGACTTCCGAAGCCCGCTGCACAGCCTTCGCGGTTTGCTCGAACTGATCGGTACACGAAACATGAGTCAGCAGGAATTCGAGGTGTACAGCAGAGATCTGAAGAACAAGATCGATATCGTTTACAATAACCTTGATAATATTCTTCACTGGTCCGTGTCGCAGCTCAACGGTATCAACGCTTCGCCCGTGCGTATCAATATGAAAGCACTTGCGAACGAAGTTCTCGATCTCTATTCCGAGATTTCCCGCGTAAAAGGAGTTACCATCGTGAACGAGGTTCCTTCTGAAGGCAACGTATGGGCAGACAAAGACCAGGTGCGTCTCGTTATTCGAAATCTTGTAAGTAATGCGCTCAAATTTACATTCGCAGGTGGACAGGTCACGATTGGCGCCGTGTTATTCGAAGATACAGTGCGTGTGTTTGTGAAGGATACAGGTGTTGGTATTGCCGACGACGACCTTGCAAAATTGTTTGTGAAGCAGTCACTCTGGTCTGCAAAGGGTACAAACAATGAGAAGGGACTTGGTCTCGGATTGTTGCTCTGTAAAGAGTTTATCGAAAAGAATAACGGTACACTCGACGTGAAGAGTGAACCAGGAACCGGAACGGTGATAGGATTTACATTGCCTTCGGCGGGAGTCGATAACGTGATCCAGCTGATGCCGTTAAAATTGAAGCCGGTTGTCTGAAAGATTTGAAATCTGAAATTTGAGATTTGAGATTTGAGATCTGAGATTTGAGATCTGAGTTTGAGATTCGTGAATTGTCATTACGACCTAATCACGAATCTCAAATCTCAAATTTCAAATCAATTATCCTTCCTTCAATTTCTTCAGTTCTCCTTCATACAAAGCTTTATTGGGAACCTGGTTCTCCGGAAGATTCTTTATGGCAATCTCCCAATTCTTGATGGCCTCTTTCTTGTTACCAACCGCCGTATAACCTCTCGCGAGACCTACATAAGTCGTGAATTTTTCTTCAGGATGCGTCTTTGCATTGTATTTGAAAACCTCAAGAGCTTTTTCATTCTGTCCTGCCGCCAGTAACGTCCTTCCGTATTGATGAACATTCTGAACAGTTGCACCCGGAAGTTTGATAGCCTCATCCATCGCAGCATTTGCTTCGGCAGTCTTACCCATAGCGGTCAATACCTGCGACTTTGCACTAACCGAATTGAAATCTTTTGTACCTCCGTTGTTAGGATTCATCGCCTCGTCGGCCCACACAAGCGCCTGGTCGAGGTTGATCTTATGCTGTGCAGCAAATGCAGCCGCTCTCGACCAGTTAGCCGGATCGAAACCAACGGAACCTCTTAGCTCACCAGCCATCTTCGAAACGTAGAGCTCGTTCACATTAGGCACTTCGATCTTGAATGTAACTTTCTTTTTTTCCCAAGCGAGGTACGCAACCGTTGACGTGGCTAGACGATCTTCGAAGCCATAAGTCAAAAACTCGGTATAAGGAGCATCCGAAGGTGTCGCTTCAACACGCAACGCATCTTCCGCCTGGTTGTAATAATAACTTCCCCAGCTTGTGTTGTTCTTTGAAAGGATCAAGGTCCATGGGCCTTCTTTCTTTACTTCGAAGAAGAGTCCATAAGTACCGGCAGGCACATCTTTACCCTGAACTTTTACTGCATTCGAGAATGTGATGGTCGTGTTCTCGTTAGCGCCGGCGCGCCAGGGAGCAGCTTTCGATGAACCATAGCCCTGGTCAACGAATCCGTAATGAACGAGCTCGCCCCAGATATGGCCGGTGCGATCAGTGCCGTTAGGAGCATGTACATCGGGGCTGCTGTAAGTAATGTTCACTTCAACAGGACCGATCCACTGGCTCACAGAAGATTTTTGATTATCGCCGCTTGGCGGAAACGACAGGCTGCCCTGGGCAAAAGCGAAGCCTGTTGCCAGTAAGGCAAACACAAAGGAGTATGCTTTCTTCATATATAGAGGTTTAAATGATTCGTGTTTAACGGCAAGCAACCGTTTTCAGGCTAAACCCAATTGGGGTATTTATACCAACTTCTTCCGACCGGGAACCAGCATTTTCAAACGCCCCGCATCGATCCGCACGTCAAAGGAAGAAGCAGCGTCCTGAGGCTCTCCATCGATGTGAAAGGCAACAGGCTTCGCGAATTCGATCTGTATCTTCCTGCCCTTATAGATCTTCACCAACGACGACTTATCGAGCATTCCCGTGAACATCTTCGTTGCGAAACCGATCACGTGACTGAACGGTATCTTTTTTATAAAGCAGACGTCGATCAGTTCATCGCAAACAGAAGCGAGAGGAGCCACACGGGCATTGTTGCCAAACTGTGATGAGTTTGCAATAGCAATAATGAAGCTGCTGGTTTCATGAGCAGTTCCGTCTACTACCACATTTGCCTTATTCTCTTTATACGACACGAATTCTTTGAGCACGAGTTTCGTATAACCGGCCAGCCCGCGCTTACCATCTTTTCCGAAAAGCCCGGCGACATGTCCGTCGAACCCGATACCCGACACGTTCACGGATAACTTCCCGTTGACCCACATCGTGTCCATGTTGATCACCTGGGAAGAGGTGAGAACCTTAAGTGCTTCGGCGAATTTCATCGGGATACCGAGATGTCGTGCGAGACCGTTGCCCGAACCTTTGGGAAGGATTCCCATAGTCACATGACTTCCGATAAGGCCCTGGGCGACTTCGTTCACGGTTCCATCGCCACCAACGGCAAAGACGATGTCGAACTTTTCAGCAACGGCGCGTTGTGCCAACTCCGTGGCATGTCCGCGCGCCTGTGTATGTTCGATGGTACATCCATAGTTGAGGGCCGCGCATGCGTCGATCATACGGCCTTCAAGAGACTCGCGGTAGCCGGTGCCCGAGAATCTATTGATTATGAAAAATACCTTCTTACTTTCGGACATTGAAATTTTGCTCAAAGATCGCACAGATCCCACGCATCAACCCCAGGATTTTATCTGCGGGATCCGTGAGACCTGTGAGAGATGCATTCCACAAATTTAATTATGGCAATTGAATTCACACCGCGCAAGATCAAGTTTAAAGCATGGAATACAGAAACCCGCCTGTTAATGCGCCTCAACAGCATCGACTGTAATAAAGGCGAGCTGTTTAAGAAAGATCATGTGCTCCTTCAGTTTACAGGGTTGTACGATATGCAGGGAGAGGAGATCTACGATATGGACGTATTGCTGATCTACTCAGATAAGTACGTTGTGTTCTGGGATTCTGCAAAAGGAGGGTGGTTCTACAAGGCTATAGAGAAAGAAGGAGCAGCGTTGCCATTTTTAGAACCCGAAGCGGTGAGGATGAAGCGGTTCTGCAGCTTCTTCGAAATAAACTCCAAATAAGCCAAATAACGACTTTTTGCTATCTTGCGGCCCTATGCAGGACGTTCAGAAGAGAATTACAGCCATACTTATAGATAAGCTTGGGATCAATGAGTCGGAAATTACCCCCGACGCGAGTTTCGTAAAAGACCTGGGTATTGACTCCCTCGACTACGCTGAATTGGTGATGGAGTTCGAACAGACTTTCGACATCAAGATCCCCGACGATGACGCCGAAAAAATGCAGACCATCGGCCAGGCCGTTGCCTATATCGAAAGCAAGTTAAAAGCGTAGAACAAATTCAGTTCCTTCTCCCAGTTTAGACTTCACTGTTATCCGCCCTTCATGTTGAAGCATGATCTGCTTCGATAAACTGAGGCCGATACCGGATCCCGTTTTCTTTGTTGAAAAGAAAGGAATGAAGATCTTCTCCAACGCCACCTCGTCGATACCCGAGCCGTTGTCTTTTACGGAGATCATCACACGTCCCTTTTCATTGCTTCGCGCCGTGAGCTCGATCTTTTTATCCGGTTGTTCATCGAATGCCTGTATCGCGTTCTTGATCAGGTTAATCAGCACCTGCTCGATCATCGTCTTGTCAGCCAGGATGAAAAGATTCCCGGGCTCGACACTGCATGTTATCGCAACACCATGATCTGCCAGCTCTTTCTTATGCAGCATCGCCATTTCCTCCAACAGCGGCTTCACAGGAATTTCCGCAAGCTTCGGCTTTGGAATATGTGTCAGGTTCCTGAACTCTTTGACGAATCGGATCAGGCCTGCGCTGCGTCGACTGATAGTTTGCAGCGAGAGGTGCATATCGCCCAACTCTTCATTCTTGATATCCTGTTCGTATTGTATCTTCTTTCCAAGCTCTTCTTCAACGATGCCGGCGAGCGACGAGATCGGTGTTACAGAATTCATGATCTCGTGTGTCAAAACGCGAACAAGATTCTGCCACGCTTCCATTTCTTTTTCGTCCAATTCGCTTTGGATGTTACTCATCGATATGAGCTTTACCTCTTCGTCGCGTAACGTAAGCTCGATAGCGAATATCGAAAGCTGGAGTGTTTCATCACCGGTCTTTAACCTGATGAGCTCACGGCCACCGGTCTTTAACTTCAGGAATGAATCGACGAGACTATCGTCCACTTCACGAATGTCTTCAATCGATTCTGCACGCGTTACTTTCAACAAACGCTTGGCCGCCGTGTTAATGATCTGTATGGAACCGTCGCGTTTAAACGTGAGGATACCGATACCGACGTGTTGCACGATGTTCTTGAAGAACTGGTATTCGGAGTCTTTCTCTTTTCGCGCGATCCTTAATTTTTGAATAGCCTCATTCAATTCCTGGTGAAGCCTTTGAACAGTGGGATCTGTACTATCGGTTTTAAAAGAGGAAGACAGATCGTCGAACCGGATGGCATCGAGGAAGCTTGTCATGTTTTCGTTCGATTTCTCGACGGCACGAATCAGTTCGCGGACCTGGAAAATTGTCGCACCGAGTGCAACAAGGATAAGGATCCAACTCCTGTCGGAACTCGTCAGTAAAATGCAAAAAACGAAAATACTCCCCGTTAAAATCCCCACACGGGTAACGAGCGGGGATTTCAGATTAAAGTCCATATTTTTCCATTCTGCGATACAATGATGCCCTCGTCAGGCCAAGCTCTTCTGCAGCTTTCGAAATGTTTCCATTATGAAGCTGTATAGCTTTGGCAACAGCTGCCTTTTCCACCTCATCAAGATTCAAAGTGTCGGCAGTTGGCACATCATTTCCTTTACGGCTAAACAGGAAGTCGCTCTCCTGCAACGTAGCTGAGTCGGCCATGATCACGGCACGTTCGATCGCATGCTGCAACTCCCGGACGTTGCCGGGCCATGGATATTTCTTCAGCTTCGTAAGCGCGTCATTGGCGATGCTGAGAACTTCTTTACGATATTTTCTTGAATAATAACCGAGGAAATGATTCGCGAGCAACGGGATATCGTCTACGCGTTCTGCAAGAGGAGGGATGCTCAATTCAACTGTATTGATGCGGTACAAAAGATCCTGCCTGAAGCGCCCGTCTTTCACCATTTGCGCCAGCGGCATATTCGTAGCACAGATCAAACGGATGTCGACCTCTGCAGGTGTATTGGATCCAACACGTGTGATCTGGCGCGACTGCAGTGCACTCAATAATTTACTCTGGAGATTCAGGCTTAGGTTGCCGATCTCGTCGAGGAACAAAGTGCCGCCGTTTGCTAATTCAAAACGTCCGGGCCTGTCCTCACGGGCATCTGTAAACGCGCCCTTCTTATGTCCAAATAATTCGCTTTCGAAAAGGGTCTCCGTGATCGCGCCCATATCTACAGCCACAAACGAATTATCTTTTCTCAACGACTTCTGATGTATCGCACGCGCGATAAGTTCCTTACCCGTACCATTCTCACCAAGTATCAGAATGTTCGCGTCGGTCTTCGCCACTTTGTCGATCAGGGCAAAGACTTCTTTGATCGCACTGCTGTTACCGATGATATCGCGGAATGGCTGGCTTATCTGTTCTTCCAGCATTTGCTTGGCCTTCCGAAGTTTGTCTACTTCGTTATATGATTTCTTCAGCTTGATAGCCGTTGATATCGTAGCAATAAGCTTTTCGTTTTGCCAGGGTTTCAGGATGAAGTCGGTTGCGCCTTCTTTCAGTGCGCGCACCGCCATCTCAACATCTCCAAAGGCCGTGATCATGATCACGACGGCCTGCGGATCCCTCTCGCGAATTTGCCCCAGCCACTCGAACCCTTCCTTACCACTGGTTGTGTCCTTGGTGAAGTTCATGTCGAGCAGGATAACGTCGTATGTGTCGTTATTAAGCAGGAATGGAATCTTGTTCGGATTCTTTTCTATGATAACATGATAATTGTACTTCTTCAGGAGCATTTTGGCCGCGAGAAGTACGTCTTCATCATCGTCGACCATCAGGATTTTACCGATCTCGTTCACTTAGTAGAGGGTTAGTCTGTTGTGCAATAGAAAAAACATGCCAGCAAAAAACATTGATTTTCAGACGTTTTTCGAGGATTGAAATACAAAGATGTTCAAAAATGAACACTTTTCAAGACGTAATCGTGCATTTGTTGTTTTGCCGGACAGTTGGTGATGCACTTATTCCGCTGACCTTAAGGCGTAAATTCAAAAAAATCAATCGAGTCGTCGTTAACCAGGATCATACGATCGTCGGTAAGGAGAGCGAACTTCGCAGCGTGCGGAAGGGCGATCAGTCTTTTCTCCGATGTATAAAGATCGATCAGTTGCAAGGAGTTACCGGAGGGATAATAAATCTCTTCACCCAGGAACGAGAAATACGATAAAGCAGGGGCTGCGATTTTCTGGATTGTCTTTCCCAGGTTGTTCTGCATACGAACGCCGTCGGGATCAAGAACAAACAGGAAGTTCAGGTATTCTCTCATGTAGTTTGCTCCTGCATCACCGAATGGAGTTTCATAGGCAATAGCACTTCCTTTTTCTTTGGTCTTCTTCAAGGTAAAGTCGGCTGAATCAAGTATCCACAGCTCGTTCTTGGATGGGCAGACCAGCCACGCGCTCACTGCGAATTCGGGATGAAGGGCAGAGGCATCGGCAAATGAAAGGTCGGGTGCTATCGTTTCGATGATTTGCGTATCGCGATAATATGCGAATGCTCTTGTTCCATCTTTAGGATCGAAGATGGTTGGGACAGCTTTGAATTTTCTTTTTCCGATTTGCGTCCCTGACTTATCAAATTTCAAACCTTCTCCATTGTCAAGGATCACGTAAAGATCACCGGGACGATCGACGGCTGCGTAGGAAACTTTATGATCAAGCTTTACCGTTGAAACTTTCTTTTGTGCGAAGCCGGTGTTAGCCAGCAAAAGGAAAAACAGGATTATTCTCCAGCCCATGAGAATGTCTTAAGCTGTACATCGGTTCCATCGTAGACAGCATAAGGTGAATAATTCACCCATTCGCCCAGGTTGATATATCTGCTGTTGTCGCTCACTTTCAAATCGAGGGGAAGATGGCGGTGCCCAAAGATGTAAAAGTCGTGATGATCTTGTTTTTCTTTCTCCTGGCAGTAGGCGAAAAGGAATTCGTTGGTGTCGCTCTTGAACTGTTCGCGTTTCATGTTGGCAATACGACTCGATTTGCTCCACGAGTGTGCAATGTACATGCCGAGATTGGGATGAACTCTTGCAAACATCCACTGGAAGAACCGATTGGAAAACAGTCCGCTCTTTAAAACCTTGTAATATTTATCACCGGGACCGAGTCCGTCGCCGTGGCCGATCAAAAACCTGTGGTTTGAGATCTGTAATTCCTGCGGTTCCGTATAGATCACGATGTCAAGCTCTTTCTGGAAGTAATCGAACATCCACAGGTCGTGATTGCCTGTGAAGAAGTAAATGGGAAGGCCGGCGTCACGTAGCTCGGCAAGCTTTCCAAGAAATCTTATAAAACCTTTTGGTACCGTATACTTGTATTCGAACCAGAAGTCGAACATATCGCCTACGAGATAGACGCTGTGCGCGTCGTGCCTGATCATTTCCATCCATTTAACGAGCAGCTTTTCGCGCTCAATAGTGGATTTGAGGTCGGGTACTCCTAGGTGGAAGTCCGATGCGAAGTAAATTTTCTTTCCTTCTGGTAGAGTAATATTGATCACGCTCAAAATTAAAAAAGAAAAGCGCCCTTTTCAGAGCGCTTTCACTTTTAGCTTTCTTTCGATGGTTCGGGCAGCTGTCCATTTTCGTGAGGAAGCGGATTCTTCTCATCCTTTTCCTTCTGCTCTTTGGAAACGCCATTGGTAAACTTCTGGTAGGTTGTCTGGTGAGCGAATGGACGCTTACCAATTAACCTTTCGAGATCGGACTGGAAGAGTATTTCTTTTTCGAGAAGCTCTTTAGCGATGATCTCCAGGTGTTCACGATGGTCGGCAAGCAGATTCTTTGTGCGATCGAATGCGCCGTCGATGATCTTCTTCACTTCAACGTCGATACGTTCTGCTGTCGCCTCAGAATATGGTTTATTGAAGTTATATTCCGACTGTTTGCTATCGTAGAAAGAGATGTTACCGATGGCAGCGTTCATACCATAAACAGTTACCATGCTGTAAGCCATCTTCGTGATGCGTTCGAGGTCACTCAAAGCACCGGTAGATATTTTACCAAAAACGATCTCTTCGGCAGCGCGGCCTCCGAATGTCATACACATTTCGTCGGTGAGCTGTTCTGTCTGGTAAAGGAACTGTTCTTTAGGGAGATACTGGGCATAGCCTAAGGCGGCAACGCCACGGGGAACGATACTTACTTTAACCAACGGATCGGCGTGTTCGAGGAACCAGCCTGCAACTGCGTGGCCGGCTTCGTGATAGGCAACGATCTTCTTTTCTTCAGGAGAAATGATCTTGCTCTTTTTCTCGAGACCACCGATAACACGGTCGATGGCATCCTGGAAGTCCTGCATCTCCACTTCTTTACGATCCTTGCGGGCAGCGATCAGAGCGGCTTCGTTACATACGTTCGCGATCTCGGCGCCTGCGAAACCAGGGGTTTGAGCTGCGAGTTTCTTAACATCAACTTCTTTCGAAAGTTTGATAGGTTTCAAATGGACTTTGAAGATGTGCTCACGACCGGCGATGTCCGGCTTGTCGATACTGATCTGCCTGTCGAAACGACCCGGGCGCATGAGCGCTGAGTCGAGTACGTCGGGGCGGTTCGTAGCAGCGAGGATGATTACACCGCTGTCTGTGGCGAAGCCGTCCATCTCAACGAGGAGTGAGTTCAGTGTATTTTCGCGTTCGTCGTTGGCGCCGGGGAGAGATCCGCGACCACGTGAGCGACCGATAGCGTCGATCTCGTCGATGAAAACGATACAGGGAGCTTTTTCTTTAGCTTGTTTGAAGAGGTCGCGCACGCGGGCAGCGCCGACACCCACGAACATCTCTACGAAGTCGGAACCAGACAATGAGAAAAAGGGCACTGCGGCTTCTCCGGCAACGGCTTTAGCAAGCAGAGTTTTACCGGTACCGGGAGGTCCAACCAACAATGCACCTTTAGGAATTTTACCACCGAGCTTTGTGAACTTGGATGGTGTTTTAAGGAAGTCGACAATCTCCTTTACTTCCTCTTTTGCTTCATCGAGGCCGGCAACGTCTTCGAATGTGACTTTCACTTTGTTTTCCGCATCGAACAGTGCTGCCTTCGATTTCCCGATGTTGAAAATTTGCCCGCCCGGGCCGCCACCGCCGGTCATACGGCGCATGAGCATCCAGAAGCCGAACAGCAACAGGAACAGGAATCCCCAGTTGATGAGCATTCCGGTGATGTCGTTACGTTCTTCAACCTGAACGTCTACTCTTTGTTCGCGTGGTGTATTCTTAACGAGCTCGTCGTAATCGCGGTAGAACTTGTCGACGGAAGCGATCTTCATTTTGTAATGAGGACCATTAGGGCTTACGCCGAAGGGGCTGTTGCTCCGCTCGAGTTCCTGTTTGTAGACTGCGTTTTGTATTGCTTCAGGCTTGAGTGTGATCTCGATGAGCTTTTCATTTTCAACGAGAACCAGTTTCTTGATGGACTTTTGATTGACCATGGTTTCGAAACGGCCCTGTTGAATCTCGACGAGTTCGCCTGCCCTGTTTACCCAACTTATGATTAATATAACGGCGACCAATCCCAGTATGATCCACATTTGGTAATTGGGCCTTGGAACTTTCGTTCTGTCTCTCTCTTTGTCAGCCATTCTGTTTACAGTTGTCTAAATAATGTTTTCTAAAAAAATTCTATTCTTCTTCGATCTCGGTGATTTCGGCGTCGCCCCACAGCTTCTCAAGTGCATAAAATGAGCGTCGGTCTTTGCGGAAAATATGCGCCACTACATTAGTATAGTCGAGAATCATCCACTCTTTATTGTTCTTTCCCTCGATGTGCCAGGGGTTCTCTTTAAGTCCCTTGTGAACTTCGGTATCGACCGAGTCGGCGATGGCATCAAGCTGTTTGTCTGAATTACCGGAACAAATTACAAAGAAATCGGCTACGGCATTTTTGACCTTCCGGAGGTCCAACAATACGATATCGACGGCTTTCTTTTCCTGCATTCCCTTGACAATCAATTCACTTAGCTTTTGTGAATTTGAAGGGGAATCCTTTTTACGTTTACCCATTAACTTAACTTGCGACGCTTTTGTCTTAAATAACCTGCAAAATTAACTAAAAAAACCATTGTATAAGAGTCCTCCCGGTACGCTTTTCTTAGGCAAAAACCTGCTGATTTTGCCGGAGTGCCCTTCCACCAACTCCCTGGCGGCTGAACTAAGCCAGTCGGGGCAGGCGCCGGAGGGAACCGTTGTCATTACGCACCACCAAACGGCGGGCCGGGGTCAAAGAGGTAATACGTGGCAGTCGGGAAAAGGGATGAACCTGACGCTTTCGATCGTGCTCAACCCGGTTTTCCTGGTGGCCACCCAGCAGTTCCTGTTAAACAAAGCGATCGCCCTCGCGGTTCGTGCTGCGGTGCAGCCATATGTAAAAGAGGAGGTGAAAGTGAAGTGGCCGAATGATATTTTGATCGGAAATAAGAAGGTGTGTGGGATCCTGATAGAAAATCAGCTGACGGCTGAAAAGATATCAAGGTCTATCGTTGGCATCGGGCTGAATGTGAACCAGCAGGAGTTTGACTCGGCTATGGCTGGTTCGGTGTCGCTTAATGCCGGTAAGCATATCGATTTGGCCAGGTTGTTCGAGGAGTTACTTCAGTCAGTAGAATGGCGGTATTTGGAACTTCGGCGACAAATTCCGGGAGAGATGGAGAACCTGGATAACGACTATCTGAAAGCGTTGTATCGCCTTAACGAACTGCATAAGTTTATTGTAAAGGACATCGAGGTGGAAGGCGTGATCAGAAGTATTGACGAAAATGGAAGACTGGTAGTAGAGATGGAAAACACCTTTCGGTCTTTTGATCTGAAGGAAATCAAATATGTTTATTAATGGACTTTAAAAAAGAGAGCCGCGTCGTAATTACTTGTAATAAAAGACTCGCACCGGTACTGGAAGCAGAAGTAAAAGAACTTGGTTTTACTCCAACGAAAGTATTTGCCACAGGTGTGGAGCTCAAGGCCGACCTTCTCGATTGTATCAAACTCAATCTGAATCTTCGCTGCGCAAGCCAGGTCCATTATTCCCTTAGACAATTCAAAGCGAGAAATCCTGACGACGTTTACAAAGAGGTCGTGCGATTTCCATGGGAAAACGTTATCGACCGCGACGGATATTTTTCTGTGACCAGCCATGTCGATCATTTCACGGTAAACAATCCATTGTTCGTGAACGTGAAGATCAAGGATGCAATTGTCGATCGTTTCAGAAAGGAAACCGGCGTGCGACCGAACTCCGGCCCCGAGCTCGACAAACTTGTTGTTCATCTTTATTGGAAAGATGAGAATGCGGAATTGTTCATCGATACATCGGGTGAAACATTGGCGAAACACGGCTATCGCAAGATCCCTGGCAAAGCCCCGATGCTTGAAGCGCTTGCTGCATCAACCATACTCGCGTCGAAATGGGACAGGAAGTCACCATTCGTCAACCCCATGTGCGGTTCGGGCACGCTTGCGATCGAAGCTGCGCTCATTGCCACAAACCGGAGGCCTGGATTATTTCGCAGCAACTATTCATTCATGCATGTTGTAGATTTCGACAGAGAGGAATACGATGCCCAGCTAGCGGTGCTGCACCGGAAAATCATTGACACCGATATAAAAATAATAGCCACCGATATCAGCAGAGACGCAGTCGAAATTTCAGAGGTTAATGCGAAGGTGGCCGGTGTTGAGAAAATGATCGGGTTTGCTATATGCGACTTTGAGGATACAGTTGTCCCGGAAGGAGGGGGCGTTGTATTTTTCAACCCGGAATACGGCGAGCGATTGGGAGAGTCTTCGGAGCTTGAAGGGACTTACGCGCGCATCGGCGATTTCCTGAAGAAGAAGTGTAAAGGATATCTTGGATATATTTTCACGGGCAACCTTGACCTTGCCAAGAAAATAGGACTTAAGGCATCGAGAAGGATCGAGTTTTATTCTGCCAAGCTGGATTGTAGATTGCTCGAGTACGAGCTTTATGAGGGGACTAAAAGAGTTATTAGTTAATAGTTATTAGTAATAGTTGTGGTTGCTGTAAAAGACCTTTCTTATTCATATCCCGGGGCGCGACAGCTTTCTTTTGCCGATTTTACAATCGGTAAGGGAGAGCACGTATTACTGCTTGGTGAATCGGGTTGCGGAAAGACCACGTTGCTCCACCTGATCGGCGGACTGTTGCGCGGAGCCAGAGGTTCAATAAGGGTTTCGGATACGGAACTCACCGGGCTTTCGGAGTCGCAGCTTGATCGGTTCAGAAAAGAGAACTTTGGATTTATTTTCCAAAAGAACCATCTCATCACCGCGCTTAATGTTAAACAGAATTTATTATTGGCAGGCAATGATAAGCCGTTTATCGACGATGTTCTCGCGTCGTTGAATATCGATAATCTCAGAAATCAAAAAGTTACAAGATTGAGTCACGGTCAGGCGCAACGCGTGGCAATTGCCAGATCGCTGGTGAACAAACCATCGCTGATCCTGGCAGATGAACCTACATCTGCACTCGACGACAAAAATTGTGACGCCGTTATCAACCTGCTTCTCCAGGTGGCAGAAAAATATCATTCGACGCTAGTCATCGCCACACACGATTCTCGATTGAAAACAAAAATCAACAGACAAATAAAATTGGGATGAACCTGTTTGTATTGGTCTGGAGTTATCTCAAATCGAAACCATTAAACACGGTTCTGAATATCCTTTTATTGTCAATGGGCATTGGTGTAATAACGACATTGCTGTTGTTCAATAACCAGTTCCAGGAGAAGATGTCAGATAACTCGAAAGGTATCGATCTCGTGGTGGGGGCGAAGGGAAGTCCGCTGCAACTCGTATTGTGCAGCGTGTTCCATATCGATTTCCCGACGGGGAATATCAAATTAGCGGAGGCCGAAAAGCTTTCGAAGAACCGGCTGGTGAAGAAAGCCATACCGATGGCATTGGGCGACAGCTATCAGAATTTCAGGATCGTTGGAACCGATACTTCTTACGCTCATTTGTTTGACGCGAAGCTGAAGGAAGGAAAGTGGTGGAGTGAAGACCTTGATGTTGTCGCTGGAGCTGCTGTTATCGGGACGTTAAAATTAAAGATCGGCGATACGTTTGCCAGCGCACACGGACTTACGGCTGACGGCCACGCTCACGAGGAAAACATGTATCGCATCGTCGGTGTTCTTGAACCCACGCACACTGTTGCTGATAATCTTCTATTCACCAATATCGCCAGCATCTGGAAAGTGCACGATCTTCACCAGGCCGCCGACAGCACCAGGGAGATCACATCGTTACTGATAAAATACAGGAACCCGATCGCGGCCCTTCAGCTTCCGAGGATGATCAATACTTACACAAATATGCAGGCGGCTTCGCCCGCGTTTGAGACTGCGCGACTGTTCTCAATACTTGGGATAGGTGTCGATGTGCTTTTAGGCGTTGCATCCACGATCATCATCGTATCGGGACTAAGCATTTTCATCGCGCTTTACAATTCGCTCAAGGAACGCCGGTACGATATGGCTATCATGCGATCGATGGGGTTGAGTAAGCCGAGATTATTTGCAACGGTTATTATGGAAGGCGTTGCCCTGACCTTTTTGGGTAGTGTATTGGGACTGGCCCTGGGACATTTGTTGATTCTTGGTTTTACAACGTTGGTGGAGGAAGGGGCGAGAACGGGAATTTCCGCGTTTGTGTTTTACAGGGAAGAATTGTTTGTGGTAGCCGGGAGTCTTATTTTAGGAGTTATCTGTTCGCTGATACCGGGATGGCAGGCATACCGGACAGATATTCATAAAGTACTTTCAGGAAATTGAGAAGAAGTTAATTTTGCTCACGGACGCGCCTACCGGCAGGCAGCACGGATAACACAGATCAAATATTCAGAAAATGAAATTCATTGTTACTCTTATAGCTTTCTTAATTGTATCAGGTGTTGTACAGGCACAGCCGGAAGGATGGGCTTTGTTTGCAAAAACGAAGTTTGAGGCAAAGTATAATGAGAAGGCAGGTGAATATTTTTTGACGCCAGCGTTTTCCGAAGATCTGAAAGCGCTCGTTGGCAAAGATATCATGCTGGAGGGCTATTACCTGCCCATCGATGTCGAAGGCGGAGCTTACGTGATCTTGTCGAAATTCCCTTATAGTCAATGTTTCTTTTGCGGTGGTGCCGGCCCGGAATCAATCGCAGAGATCTACTTCAAGGGGAAGGCGGGGAAGTTCACTGCCGATCAATTCATTCGTATCAAGGGAAAACTGAAGTTGAATGAAGGGGATATTGATCATGGGAATTTTATAGTGGAACAATCGGAACTGATAGAAAAAAAGTAGGGCCGCTTTCACGGCCCCTTAACCTATCACTTGAATGCAATTCCGCTGGGAGCGATTCCCACATCGTAAGATGTCTGCAATACGCCGCTGGAATTATAGACATAGATCTTCCCTGCTGACGAAAAATTCAACGCCTCCGTTCCAATGATCTCATCGGTGATCGGATCAACAGCGAGACCGTAAAAATCCTTTGTTATTAAGGGATCTACAGGCAAGTCTGTCGCCGACGTCGACATCGCGAACACTCCTCCATTGTAGTTGTAGTAAAATTTATCTCCTGCTTTATTCATTGCAATTGTAGAAGTTGCATAAACGATCTCAGGAAGCTCTTTCGTGAAAACGACCTTATTATCCGTTCCGACCTTCGCAATCCATGGATTTGTCGGTTGTTCTCCGAAGACGTCGCCGGTTCCGGCAACCCAAAGATTTCCATCTTTATCAAATGCGATAGTCGATGGATTGTCATTCATGGTGATCGTTCCTGTGACGGTATCGCTTGACGTATCGATAATGCTTACGGTGTTATCGACACCATAACCGCCGTTATTCGAAACGTAAACTTTGCCGTCTTTAAGCAACATCCTGTTTGCACCGTGGCCTGTGGCGATTGTCTTCGTTACCGTGAGATTATTAAGATCAATAACCTTTATTGTTCCCGTGAGCCCGTCGGCGCCCCAATCAGACACATAACCTTTCGATGAACTGATGCCGATAAAATAGCGCGGGCTCTCGAGTCCCTCGGTGATCGTTTTGATCGACTTAAAATCATCTGCGTTGATCACTTCCAATTTTGAAGAGTTCTGCACGGCTATGTATCCTTTGCCTTCGAATACAGTCATAGATTGTGCCTGGTCACCCAGCTCACGACCATTTACAGATGCGAAGATGTCGTTGGTCATCTTATTGTTAGCCCGATCGTAGAATGATATCGAAGCATTACTATTGCCGAAGCCGCCTTCGTTCACCACGTAATAACCCGCCGATCCCTGGGGAATCACCGGATCGGGATCGTTGCTGCAGGCCTGGACTGCAATGAGCAATCCAATGAAGAACATCTTTGGAGCAAATCGTAAAAAACTGAATTTCATGATTGAGTTGGTTTATTAAATCTTATGGTTAGTCCTGCTTTAAAATTTCTTCCGGGCAATGGATAGCCGCGCCTTACCGTTGTTTGCTGATCGAATGCGTTATTCATCTCTGCCATCAATACGATAAAGATTTTATTGAAGCGAAGATCTTTCGACATCCACACGTTGACGATGTCGTATGACTTAAGTAATGAGGATGCCGTGCTTGCATTACTGTCATCTGTGTATTGCGAGCCTGTGTAGTTATTCGTAAATGACAGATTCCACGAGCTCCACGTTACTCTGCACGTTACACCCGATTCATGCCTGGGGGTGTACATCAACTGATTGCCCGTTTCATCGGTTGAAAGTGTGTAGCTGTATCTCGCAGTGACCTCCGTTGCAACCTTGCCTATCGGCTTTGTAAATGTCCCTGTCGATTCAAGGCCACGGCCCCAGACATTCCTTACATTTTTTGGAGTCCATATTCCCGCATCCTGTACCCAATAGATCATGTCCGTTACCTGGTTACTGAATAATGCTAGTTGTCCTTTGAGATGAATGATCTTCACCTTCGCACCGACCTCTTCGCTCCACGAAGTCTCCATTTTCAGAGCCGCATTTCCCCTGGCCGAGGCATCACTCCAATACAGGTCGTTGAATGTCGGGATCCTGTAGTTGCGCGAAACACTTCCGAACAATGAGAAATTTTTGTTCACGATGAAGTCTGTTCCAAATGAAGGAGCGAAAGGAGTGAGCTTTCCATTTACGACTTCCTGTCTTGCACTCAGGACATTGGACCATCTTCCAGGCTGATGTTTCAACGCACTATATAATGCAATACGATTTCGTTGCGGACCTCCATATTGGAGGTCGGAAGACTTCGAAGATTCGTAAGTGTAGTTCAATCCCGACGTCCACTCGAGATCTTCGGATGCAACGATCGTATTCTCGAATGTATTGATGAAGCTATCGAACGTAGCGGGTGAAATGAGGTTGATGGATGGGTCCCTGTAGTCGAGCAGGTGATGCACGTGCGCCGACTGCACAAACAGGTGTCCTTTTTCATAGTCATGATTCCAGGCTACCATTGAACGGAAGAATTGATCTCTTTGCGTTGCTGTCCCGGCACGATTCACTGTAGACGGATTTGGTACTTCGTAATGATTGTCCTGGTACCAAAATCGAAAGCTTAGTAAGTTGTTTGTATTGACCTGGTAGTAGTTCTGTTGCAAAACACCGTGCTGCCCGACAGCATTATGCTCACGCTTCAGTTTTTCGGGAGTCGCGGTGTTGTTGCTGATGTACGAGAAATTATTCTCCGCGGTGGTTTGGAAGATCTTCGTAGACGAGATCCATCGATCCTTACTCCATGATGCAGACAATCCGTGAAAGAACGTTTTGAATGAACCGGCGTTCTCCGTTAACGATACATTGAATCCTTGTTTAAAAACTGCTTTGTTGTTGAATTGGATGGTGCCTCCGATGGCACCCGATCCATATAAACTCGCGGAACCACCACTTTGAAGTTGTACATCATCGATGAACGTGACCGGCACCAGGCTTAGATCGGATTGTCCATTCAACGGGCTGATGATGTTGATACCATTCCATAGAATCGCAGTGTGACTTGCTCCTGTACCCCGAAACGAAGGAGTTGTGACGCCGCCGACGCCGTAAGAACGAATGTGACCGTAACCAAATTTCCTGAGAAGTTCGGCGGCATTCGACACAACGGCATAGCGCGAAGTGACGGAGTCGACACTCTGGATGAAGTGTCCCGTTGCGTACGCTTGAAGTCGTGTGTTTGTGATCGTTACTTCATGGAGCTTAACCATTGAAGTGCTGTCAGCCGTTTGTGCATAAACACCAATCGCTGAAACGACGCCAATTACACCGAATACAATGGTAGTCAGTGATCTCAGGAATAAAAATTTAATTACAACAATCGTCGCCGATGGCTTTTGTCCCGAAAGCAATGGGCATTAATTGAAATGGCAGGTCTCCTGGCTTATACTCTGTCGCATGGTCTTCCCATCCGCACAGGCGGATAGTGACTGAAGATTTGAGGCGACTCTTCGCAGTATTTACAGTAGCGGGAACTGCTCCGGATTCCAACCGGTATTCCCTTTTAATCCCGTCATCCGATGATGACTGAGAACCATTTCGCCACAATATTAAAATTAACTTTGATGTAATGCAACCCTTCGGGTTTTCGATGGTTTCTTCCACATGATATCGCACTACCTGAAAACCGGGTTTCGCTATCTATTGCGGAACCGTGTTCACACAATAATCAATACCGGAGGACTCGCCCTCGGTATATCCATCGCCGTTCTGATCGGACTTTGGGTACATGATGAACTCACGTTCAACGAATATCACGCTAAACACGAACGCCTCTCACAGGTCTATAAATGGACGGGCCAGAATTATCTCCCGTATCCCCTGGCAGTCGAGCTGAAACAGAATTATCACCAGTCATTCAACTCGATTGCTGTAACAACCCCGGCCTACGAACACATTTTATCGGGCGGTGGAGAAAAGATCGGAACCACGGGATTGTATGCGGACCCGCAATTTCCGGAAATGCTTACACTCGACATTGTGGAGGGATCGATCGATGGTCTGCAGGATGCTTATTCGATCTTACTTTCTGAATCGACAGCCCGTTTGCTTTTCGGCGATAAGAATGCCATTGATCAACTGGTTCGCATGGACAATAACATCGATGTGAAAGTCACAGGGGTTTACAAGGACATCCCCCGTAGTTCTTCATTCAATAATCTGAAGTTCATCGCACCCTGGGATCTCTATGTCATCGACAATCCCTGGACAAAGACCGGGGGCGCCGGTTGGGACAACCATTTCATTTTCATTTACACCGAATTGGCTGATGGTGTTAAGTATGACCATGTAGCGCCATTGATTGCCGATGCAGAGATGAAAGTGATCCGTCATCTTGACTATATGAAAGACGAGTCTGTTGAAAACCCGAAGGTGTGGCTTCTTCCCATGGACAGATGGCATCTTTATTCAACATATGATCCAAGCGTCGAAGGATTCGGCAACGGTCCTATCCAGTTTGTGTATCTCGTAACAGCAATTGGGATTTTTGTTTTACTATTAGCCTGCATCAACTTCATGAACCTTGCTACAGCCAGTTCGGAGCGACGCCTTCGTGAAGTGGGAGTCCGAAAAGTGATCGGCTCTTTGAGATCACAGCTTATCGGGCAATTCTACGGCGAATCATTCATAGTTGTTTTCTTCGCATTATTCGTATCGATCGTTATCACCGCTATCGCTTTGCCGTCGTTCAACCAGCTTTCAGATAAGGCGATAGAATTGCCGATCGGGAATCCCGGTTTTTGGCTTTCGGCGATCGCACTGGCAACGATCACAGCAATTCTTGCTGCGAGTTATCCCGCCGTTTACCTGTCTTCATTTAAACCGGTGGTGGCTTTGAAAGGAAGGGTTGCGAACGGAGGCTCTTCCTTGTTCAGGAGATTGCTGATCACTATCCAATTCACTGTCTCGATAACGCTCATCATCTCTACAATCGTCGTTTATAAACAGATCACATTCGCGAAGGATCGTGAAATCGGCTACAAACGCGATAACCTGTTGATGATACGCAGTTGGAACCAAAGCGCCGGCAGATATATGAAGGCGACAATTTTTGAAAGCCTCCGTAACGAGATCCTTCGCTCAGGCGTTGCAAAAGAGGTGTCGTACGCAGGCGGTATGGTTACCGAACAATGGTCGCAGGGCGGGGGCTTTTCGTGGGCCGGAAAAGATCCATCCCTTCAACCGACATTCGGAACGATACAAATCGACTACCGCTTCGGAAAAACGGTAGGGTGGAAGATCGTTGCAGGCCGTGACTTCGAAGAAGGGATGGCTGCCGACTCGTCGGGTTTGATCATCAATGAATCGGCCGCAAAAGCGATGGGTATGATCGATCCCGTTGGCGAAACGATCCACTGGAAAAGTAAATGGCACTTCAAAGACAAAGACTTCAGGATCATCGGTGTAGTAAGTAACCTGATGATGAAATCGCCATATGATAACGTAATGCCTGCCGTATTTTATCTCGAACCCGCAATCAGTCGTGTCCATATACGCCTCGACGACAACATTAAGACCAGCGACGCTCTTCAGAAAATTGAAACAGCATTTCGAAAGATCGTACCCGACCAGCCATTCGAGTATCGTTTTGCCGATGACGCCTATAACATGAAGTTCGCTTATGAAGAACGCGTTGGCAAACTGGCCGGTGTATTTGCGATACTGGCTATCGCGATCAGCTGTCTCGGCCTTTTCGGGATGGCCGTATTCATGACCGAGCGCCGCACCAAAGAGATCGGGATCCGGAAGGTTGTCGGTGCCTCCGTGTTTAACCTTTGGAAAATGATGTCGTCTGAGTTCGTGATCATCGTCGCAATTTCTTTCCTGATCGCTGCACCACTGGCATGGTATGCTCTTAGCGGCTGGGTTGAAAGATTCGTGTATCGCGCCGACATATCCTGGGAAGTGTTCGCCGTCGCGGGATTTGGGTCATTGATCGTAACATTGGCAACAGTTTCCTTCCAATTATTGAAAGCTGCCAACCGAAGTCCTGTTCATAGTTTGAAAACAGAGTAAAGCCTGCTATTTTTCAGGCTATGAGACTCCTAACCCTCCTGGCCTTCGCCCTGGCGACAACCATTAGCCACGCTGCCATTCCAGACTCTGTTTATGTCAAAATGAACTACGACAAAATGGAGGTCTCGATACCGATGCGCGACGGCGTAAAACTTTTTACGTCGATCTACATTCCGAAAGATCAGACGAAGAAATACCCGTTCCTCATGCAGCGCACCTGTTATAGCGTTGCTCCATATGGTGCCAATAAATTCAAAAGATCACTCGGTCCTTCAAAGTACGAGCTGCACGACGGATATATTTTCGTTTACCAGGATGTGCGTGGCCGCTGGATGTCGGAAGGTACCTTCACCAACATGACCCCGAATATTCCGGGTAATGATAAAAAGAACAAGACCGCAGTGGATGAAGCCTCGGATACGTTCGATACCATCGAATGGCTTCTTAAGAACATCAAGAACAACAATGGCAAAGTAGGCCAGTGGGGTATTTCATATCCCGGCTTTTACACGGCTGCTTCGATTCCTGATGCACACCCCGCTCTCGTCGCATCGTCGCCGCAAGCGCCAATTTCAGATTTCTTCTTCGACGACTTTCATCACAACGGTGCATTCCTGCAAAGCTACCTCGCTGCCTTCGGCGTGTTTGGATACCAGCACGAGAAGCCAACGGATAAATCGTGGTACGACGAGCAGCTTTCCCGCTTTCGCGAAAATAAAGTTGCCGACGGTTATGATTTCAATCTCCGTCTCGGGCCACTGAAGAATGCAACTGAGAAATATCATAGCGATAACTTCTTCTGGCAGGAGATCATCGATCACCCCAACTATGACGAATTCTGGCAAAAGAGAAATATCCTTCCTCACCTGAAGAATGTGAAGCACGCAGTGATGACTGTCGGAGGTTGGTTCGATGCGGAAGATCTTTCCGGTCCGCTGAATATCTACAAATCGATTGAAAAGTCGAGTCCTGTTGCGAAAAACACCATCGTGATGGGCCCATGGGCACACGGACAATGGTCGCGTCCTGATGATGGAGCGACAACGCACAACAACATTTACTTTGGCGACAGCATTAATACTTTCTATCAACGTGAGGTTGAACGCAGGTTTTTCGCTTATCATTTGAAGGGTGAAGGAAATATGCAATTGCCTGAAGCATTGATGTTCGACACAGGTAAGAAAGACTGGAAGAGTTTTGAAACATGGCCTCCAAAGAACATTCCTCCTGTAAAACTTTACTTTGGTGATAAAGGACGCCTGTCGATCAACAAGCCACTCGATGAAAAAGCAGCTTTCGATTATGTGAGCGATCCTGCAAAGCCGGTTCCATATACGTCGCAGATCGAAGGACTTGTATTCACGCCACGCTCGTTTATGAGCGACGATCAAAGAAACGCTGGACGCAGACCCGACGTGCTGACGTTTGAGACCGAGCCGTTGACCGACGACGTTCTGGTGGCAGGGGAGATTATGGCGAAGCTCAAGGTTGCAATGACGGGTACCGATGCAGATTTCATCGTAAAGCTTATCGACGTTTATCCGCAGGATCACGAGAAGTATGAGCACAATCCAAAGAATATCGTAATGGGTGGATATGAACAGATGGTGAGAAGCGAAGTGATGCGCGGCAGGTTCCGCAACAGCTTCGAGAAGCCCGAACCATTTGTTGCCAACCAGCCAACCGATGTGAACTTCAGATTGCAGGATGTTCTCCATACCTTCAAAAAAGGTCATCGTATGATGATCCAGATCCACAGCACATGGTTCCCTTACATTGATCGCAACCCGCAGAAGTACGTGGATAACATCTATAAGGCCAACGAGGAAGATTTCATCAAGTCAACCATTACGGTTTACGGTTCTTCAGTAGTTGAGATCGGCGGGGATAAGCTGGATACCAAAATCGAGACATTGAAGAAGTAATGAGACTGGCGTTATTGTTATTCATAACTGGATTGACCACCTGCCTGCCGACAGGTACGGCGGAAGCGCAGATAAAAAATTATAAGCTGGGAGACGTCGATGATATTTCTCTGGCGGGCACAGGTATTGCCGTTAGCCCGAGGAATAATAAAAATATCGTGGCATACGCAGGAGGAAATATCTATATAACTAATGACGCGGGAATAACATGGAAGCCTTCGGGTTTGAAATTGGCCGACGGCGTTAAAGGAACGCCTAAAGTTTCTGCAGATGCCAAAGGAAATTTCTTCGTGGTCTATTCATCCTTCGCTCAACTCTTATCGCAATATTCTACCGACAATGGCGAGTCGTGGAGCGAGCCTGTGGTAATCCATGAAGCTGCCGGAAGAGAACAATACAATCCCGGTGTCGGAACACATCCGAAGAAAGAAGAACTTCTCGTAACGTGGACGCAATCGGGTAAAGTTGGCCTTGGTGGAGATACTTGTAAATCAAGGATCATGATGTCCGCATCAGGTAATGGTGGAAAGAAGTGGAGTAAGCCGATCGTCGTAAATCAGAATCCAGGCAACTGCGTGGACGAAGACTTTACATTACGAGGCTCGACACCGTTGGCCGGTGCCGACGGAAAAAAATATGTGATCTGGGCGGGCAACGGTGCCATGTATTATGACCGCAGCTTTGATGGCGATATGTGGATCAGCACCGATCTGCCCATCACCGAACAGGTGGGAGGCTGGACGATGACCATCCCCGGTTTCGGTAAGATCGCGAACACTCCCGCGGTAGCTATCGACAACAGTGCATCACGAATTCACGGAACGTTATTTCTGGTTTATGCCGATCTCGAAAGCGGCGATAAAGACGCAGATGTGTGGCTTGCCAGGTCTGTGAATCGCGGAGATAACTGGACATCCGCAGCCCGAATCAACCAGGATAAAGCAGGCAAGGATCAATTCCTCCCACGGGTTTGCATAGATCCATCGAGTGGATTCGTCTACATCCTTTACTACGACCGGCGAGACCACGACGACAACAAAACCGACGTTTACCTGGCATGGTCTACAGACGGAGGAAACCAGTTCAAGGAAAAGAAACTTACAGAAAAGCCTTTTGTTGCCGATATCAACAGCGCTGATTACCTGTCGGATTATATCAATCTTTCAGTTCAGAAAGGAGTTATCGTGCCCGTTTGGACGGCTTCGGAAAATGGTAAGCAAGAGGTTTGGACGGCGGTGATCAAACACGAGGAATTGAAGTAGTTATTAGTTACTAGTTATTAGTTACTGGTTTCTATGGTTTCTTTGGTGGCGATTCCGGTTAGTATTTCGACAAACGCATCGCTTGGCTGAGCTCCGGATACACCATACTTATTGTTGATGATATAAAACGGAACGCCCGAAACTCCTCTCTGCATACTGGTTTGCTCCATCTGCTTCACTTCGGAAGCGCCCTCATCGGAATCGAGAAATGCTTTGACTTCATTCCGATCCATGCCGTTCTGTGCGGCTATGTCGATAAGATTTTCGTGTTTTGAGAGATCGACGCCTTGTTCGAAATACGCCTTCATCAATGCTTCTTTGATAGCGATCTGTTTGCCCGATTTTTTTGCGTACTGGATAAGCCTGTGCGAATCGAGTGTATTCGGCATTACCGACTGCTTTTCATAATCGAACTTAAGGCCTTCCCCGGCAGCAACATTTACAACATTTGCGGTAAGCTGATCATAACGCTCTTTGCTGCCGAATTTCTTTGAAAGGTATGCTTTGTGATCTGTGCCCGTTTTGGGCAATTCGGGATTTAATTCGAAAGGAAGAAAACTGAGGTCGATCTCGTAGTTGTCAGGAAGCTTTGATAAGGCATTCTCGAGCCTTCTTTTGCCGATGTACAAGATCGCCCGGACAGAACTCTTGCTTCGATGTTTGAAATGCCGGCTCAGGATTCGTGAACACGATAGCGTTCTCTTTCGAATATTCGCAGGTACCATCGCTATTGGTAACAATGAGTTTAACAGTGTACTCGCCCAGATCATGGTAGGTGTGAATTGGCTCAAAATCATTGGACGGAGCTGTTCCATCGCCAAAGTCCCACGAGAAATCCGTAGGCTGCGGTATGCCACCCGATTGATTGACGAATGCAACATTAAGGTCGTCGCACGTACTGCTTGCCGTAAAAGTAAATTCGCCTTTCATGTTGATAACGGTGATTGGCTTCTGTGCGATCTTAAAGCATCCGTCCGAATCGTATACTTTTAAAGTAACGTTATAGTTGCCGGGCGTTTTCAGTTTCGTGGTCGGGTTCGGAATCCCAAAGCTCTGGTCTGAGAGGGCCCATTCCCACGCGATCGCCCTTTCTGATTTGTCTGTAAATACGATCGGGGCATTAGCACACGGATGGTCGGTGTTTATATCGAAGTCGGCCTTCAGATCCTGGACCACAACGGTTTCATGCTGGGTAACGGTACATTGAGTTGCTGCATTTGTTCCCGTTAAATCGAGATGATAGGTTCCCTCGTCCTGGTATGTGTAAGAAGTGAGATTCGGATCGGTAGAAGTATGCCCATCTCCGAAGTCCCATATAAATGTTCCGGGATCTACGTTCCTGGAATGATTCGAAAGCGTCACTGTATGTGGATCCGCACAGTTCTTCTGCAATTCGAAAAAGATCTCAGGATTCTTTATCGTGATGAGCTGAGATAATTTTATATCGAAACAACCGGCGTTTCGTGCCGTGAGCTTTACGACATAAGTACCGGGCCTGGAGAATTTGTGAACTGGATTTTTTGAACTCTCTATATTGCCATCGTTAAAGTCCCAGCACCAGAAGTCCGAGTCGGTCGACGTATTCGTGAACGTGATGTCTTCGCCCGCACATGCGATCAATTTATCGACAGTAAAGCCGGCAACCGGTGGTTTATCAGCAACATTCACGAACTGTGTTGATACGCCTTTACATCCACGCGAATCTGTAGCCGTTAACGTAACCTGGAAAAGTCCTTTGTTAAAGACATGAGTCGGTTTTTGCTCTGTTGATTCGGTATTATCACCAAACTCCCATTTAATCGTAGTAGCGGGGTCGCCGGACGTGGTTTTGTTTTCGAATTTGACAGTGAACGGCGCACATCCCGCCAACTGGGGCTTGCTAACGTCACAAGTCTGGAAGGTAGCGGGCTCGAATGCAGCGAAAGGATTCGGTGTAACGAAAATGGTCTGCTCTTTTTCTGCTGTACAACCGGCTGCGTCATATGCCACGATCCGGATATCCTGGTTTCCCGGCGAAGCAACGGGACTCACGATGTTATTACCCGTTATCGGCCCCGTGGTACCGATATACCAGTCGGCCGAGACAGAGTTTTGCGATGTGTTGGTTAACGTGATCTTATAATTGCAATCGCTCTTGAATGTAAAAGACGGGATCGCCGGCTTCGCGACAAGAACAGTTTTCCTGACAATCGAGTTACAGGAATTATTTAACAGTGTCACGTCAAGTGTAACTGTGTATGTTCCGGGAGCAGCATATACATGCGAAGGATCATTCTGGGCCGAATTATTTCCATCTCCAAAGTCCCATGAAACGGATGTGGGTGGGTTCGATGCATCGTACAGCACATCGAAGTCGATGGCTTTTCCGAGACAGACTTTATCTTTCGATATATCCATGTCGATGCCCCCTTCCGTGCCCGCATTGACCTTCGATTTGAAACTTTGTTCGCAACCAGCAACATCTTTAGCTTTCAGCGTAACTTCATAAGTACCTGCCTGGCTGTATGAATGCGATGGACTTACTTCTGTGCTCGTTTGTCCATCGTCGAAGGTCCATACGTATGTGGGATTGTCTCCGGTAGTCTGGTTAGTGAATTGAAACGCTGCCGGCAACGAACACACGGCAGTTTTATCGACAGTGAACTTTGTCCTGGGCCCTTTAACAACAATAGGAGAGCTGATGCTTTTTAATTTCTCGCACCCAAATTCATTTCGAACACGAAGAGAAACGATCGGGTTGCCGGGTGTTGTAAATGTGTAAGCAGGATTGGCCTGTGTGCTTGTGCCCCCATCGCCAAACGCCCAAAACCAGCTTTCGATGTTACCCGAGGCCGTTGAGGTCTGATCTTTGAATTTTACAGTCAATGGTGCGCAGCCCGACGTTTTATCGAAAGAAAAATTTACATCGGGTGGACCGTGAACAACAATAAAGCTTGCATGAATAACGGTAGCTGTGTTGTTTACTGTGAGCGTAACGTCATAGTTCCCGGGAGCCGTATATATCGTGCTGGGCGACTGGTCTGTCGATGAGTTACTGTTCCCGAAGTCCCACTTATACGTGGTGCCGGGAGCTTTGAGCACAGGGTCGAAAGTGACGGTAAGGGGAAAGCAGCCTTCCCTTGGGGTTGCGGTGAATTCAGCGTTTTGTGCGAAAACATTCTGCACACCAAAGAGTAATGCGGCAAAGCCAATAAATGCCGTTGTAATTCGAAAGAGCACTAGGGTATTTGGGTCGAACCACCCCAAAGGTAGCCAATTAGGTTATTGTCAAAATACTCTTTTAGGGGTATCCTCTTGCCGGTAATGTCACAGATTATTTAACAGCTTTGTCATCTCTATACGTGAAAAAGAGATTGATCCATGCGAGCCTCGACAGCCGAAAATTCCACGGCAGTATGAGAATAGATACTAAGATTGTCCAAAGGGCGTAAACCCAGACGTTCTCTGGATTGATCGTGTAACGAAGCACGAGGAATACGCCAACGAATACTGCTACCTGTACAGCGTAGCTGAAATACATTGCTCCGAAATAGTAAGCGGGTTCAGGGTTAAAATCGAGACCGCAAACGGGGCAGCTTTTGTTCATCACCATGAACTTCGGACTTAGGGTGCTGTATTTGAACATATCACCTTCCTGGCATCTTGGACACTTCTGGTGAATGACGCTGTAGAGTTTGGTTCCTTTGGCAAACATAAGCTTCCGAATTTGTTTACAAGTATAACGGAATTCGGGACCGGAATGCTCCCCACAAATCAGCTATTGAATAGGACGAATCGTATTTTCTTTGAACCGCTCCGGGGTAATGCCTGTATTTTTCCTGAAAAAGCGAATAAAATAGGAGGGTTCCGAGAATCGCAGCCTGTGCGACACCTGCGCCACGGTCAGATCTGTGTATGAAAAGAGTCTTTTGGCTTCGAGAACAACCCTTTCGTTGATAAGGTCGGAGAGGGTTTTTCCGAGATGTTTCTTACAGAGATTATTCAGATATGCGGGAGAAAGATTCATCAGGTCTGCGTAATCGGAGGGCTTCTTCAGCTTCAGAAAGTTCTTTTCAATCAACTGTTCGAGCTTCCGGATCTTGAACGTTGGTTGTGACCGGGGTTCGTACTTCGATAATTTTACCAGGAGAACATCAAGCCATGCCTTTAAGACCTTGTCGTCTTTTTCTTTATACATCTCCTTAACGATCAGGTCGAGGGAGGTATCCTCTTTCGGCTCTATCAATGTGTTGAATTCCCTGAAGTCGTTTTCAAAAAAGATGATGAATCCGTCTGTTCCTTCGTCGAGCTTCCAGGAATGCACCTGGCCTGGTGTCATCACAAAAAAGATCCCGGGCCTGACAGTGTAAGTTTTGAAGTCGATGGTATGAGTGCCGCCACCTTTTGTGATGTATAATATTAAGTAGTGATCGTGTTTGTGTGGATCGCTTACGAACGCGTGGTTTTTAAGATGCACAGAGAGCGTTTCTATGTAAAACGATTTGGCTTTGGCCTTTTCGGAAAAGGTGTCGAGGCAATAGACAGGAGTAGCGTTTTCGGGGGGCATACCGAAATTTAGATATTTAAAACCTTAAGAATCCCTGAAATTTGAATGATTTCGAAGTATTTCCAATCCAATGTTAAGTTTTTGTTACGTGACTTAATGATTTTGTAACATGGTTTAGCTTTGTTTTAGAGACAATCAAAAAAACTCTCATTTACTTATCGTTATGAAGAAGGTGTCAAAATCAGAGATCAAACAGGCTGTCGAAACTGCGATGACTGGCGTGCTCGAGAAGCTCGAAGTATCGAAGCCTTCGAAGAAGACAAAAAAGGCAATTGCCAGGGTTGGTAAGAAGATCAAGACAGATCTTAAGAAAGCTGCTAAAAAAGTAGCGAAAGCCACGAAGAAGAAAACGAAGAACGGAAAGGTTCACGCTAAAGCTGAAGCTGTGGCGGCTTAAGCATTTTTTATTGCCTGAATTTTTTGCGACACCACCAGGCTCAGTACTGTGAACGAGGTGAAGAGATAAAATCCGAGTTGCAGACTGGACCTGTTGGTTGTCAGAATATCGATCGTGCTTGAGATCCCTTCAAGCTGACGAAGCTGATCTGATACAATTCCGCCGAAGCCGATATATGCCATGAAAATGGCAACCACCATTACGTCGGCCATCGACCACTTGCCTGTTTTGAAGACCACTATGTTCATGATCTTGTTTTCACGGATCGAGGGTCTGTAAACATAGATGACGGAACAAATGAGTTTGGCTGCAGGAAACAATACGCTGAACATCAGTACGAGCACACCAACGAACAATACGTCGATACGTCCTTGTGTGAACATCAGGCGTACCACTTCAAGAATGCTTTTGCTTTTATAATAAAGAACCTGGTCGGTGAACTGGATCTTTTCGCCAAGCAGGGTGAGACTGATTGATGATATCCTTGCATCGATCTCGATCATGGGTAATAGTACGCCAAAGAATAAGAGACTGAAGCAGGTGGCGATAATAAAAAGGTACTGAAGATTGGTAAGGTCCTTTGCGAAGAAGAGCCAGATCATGAATGCGCCTATTACCGAGAGCAGGGTATATTTCCAGGTATCGTTATTAATGCTGTCGATGTCGTTTTGCAGTCCGGCGATGGTTGCTTCGCGGGTGCGGTATTTATATTTATTCAAAACATGGTTGTGCGTGCTATAGTCCACTTCTGAGAAAGTGTTTGCTGCATACTCATCCAGTTTCTTGATCACGAAGCCTTTCAGTTTTTCGCGGTTGGCCGGGTTGTTCATGAAATCGAGCACCTGGTCTGTGAGGTTCGGGATGTAGTTGCGGATCTGTTCAAACACGTTGAGCTGTTTGGCGATCATGGTTTCGAAAGTTCCCTGGACCGAGTTCGAGCGTGCGTTATAAAATGCCTGTTCAAATTCACCCACGGCGCGGTAAAGAAATGTTTCAATATCTGCCCGCATTTCCTCCCTGTTACCGCCCTGAACATTTAGTTCGTCAATTTTTTTGCGAATCAAGTCCGAAAAGATGCGACGCCATTCGTCGACGTTGAATATCCCGTATTTTACTTTAAGCAGCTCGATCAGGTCTTCTTTCATTTCGCGCTTATGCGTCTCCGACTGGTAGATAATTGCGCCAATAATAATAGAGATGATGAAAACCGAGAGACTAATGATCGTTCGCATAGATGAATTGAAAACTTAGCAATTTATTATTTGGGAAATGAAAGAACTTCTATATAACTTAATTTCGGTAAGTCTGTCAGATGACTTTCTATCCTATCTAAACCAAACCAACCTTTCATTGGGGTACGAGAGTACTTCATGTGAAATGGAGAGTAGTTCTTTTATCATTGATTCCCGCATTAAAACCAGTGAATAAAAGTATTCGTCAACTTAACCCAACTGCTATGACCTCATTACTACCTACTTAGTCCACCCACTCATCGTCTTTTATTGTCTTTATCAAGCCGGGCTATAAATATAGCCTGGACGGTTCTCTTTTGTTCTCTACCAAAAAAACCAATTCTAACACAAACGTTATGCAAACGAAAACCCTTAAGTGGAGTTTATTGCGGCTATCCATTTGCTTCGCAATAATTTCCGGGCTTATGTCTCCCGTTGCCGCGGCGATACGATCCAGTGACGCTGCTTTTTTCCAATCAGTAAATGTTTCAGGAACTGTTGTTGACGAAAAGGGCGAGGTGCTGCCCGGCGCCAACGTCCTCGTTAAAGGAACAACAGTAGGTACGACTACCGATGCTACAGGAGCGTACACCCTTACCGTGAGCGGTGAAAATCCAATCCTGATCTTTTCATTCATCGGTTATACCAGTAAAGAAGTTGCTGTTAACAACCGGACCCGTATTGATGTTAACCTCGACCCGGATGTTGTTTCGTTGAGTGAGGTAGTCGTAACGGGTTATGGCTCTCAGTCAAAGAGAGACATCACCGGTTCTGTTGCGACGATCGACAGCAAACTTTTGTTACAGGCTCCGTCGACCAACCTTGGCCAGGCCTTACAGGGCAAGGTTGCCGGTGTAACGGTAGGTAACGAAAACAGCCCTGGTGGTGGTGTGATGGTGCGTATCCGCGGATTCGGTACTATCAACGACAACTCCCCATTGTATGTGATCGACGGCGTGCCGACGAAAGGCGACCTGAACTCATTGAACCTAAACGACGTTGAGTCGATGCAGATCCTGAAGGATGCATCCGCAGCTTCTATCTACGGTTCAAGAGCGGGTAACGGTGTTGTGATCGTTACAACTAAAAAAGGAAAGCAGGGCAAGCCCGTATTTACATACGATTCTTACTATGGAACTCAGCGCCCGGGTAAGCTTCTCGATATGTTGAATACAGATGAGTATGCCCAGCTTACTTGGACGTCGCGTATCAACGCCGGCAACGTGAGCAAAGTGAATGGATTTCCAAACCACGCACAGTTTGGTAATGCAGCTACGCCGGTAATTCCCGACTACATTTTCCCTGCCGGTGCAAAGGAGGGCGACCCCCGCGTAGCTCAGGATGCCAACGGCAAATACATCAACTACAGCAGCAACATCGACGCTGCCGATTTCAACAAGACGAAGTGGTTGATCACCAAAGCAAATAAGCAGGGTACCAACTGGCTTGACGAGATCTTCGATCCGGCTCCTATCCAGAGTCACAACTTCGGTGCATCCGGTGGAACCGAGGCAGGCCGCTACGGTCTTTCATTGAACTACTTTGATCAGAAGGGTATCATGATCTTAACGAACTTCAAGCGTTATTCATTGAGAGCTAACACTGAGTTCAATATCAACAAGAGGATTCGCATTGGCGAAAACTTCCAGGTTGGTTATACTGAACGTGTTGGTCAGCCAAACGGTAACAGCAACGAAAGTAACCCAACGTCTTTCGCGTATCGTATTCAGCCAATTGTGCCTGTATATGATGTGTCGGGAACAACGTTCGCAGGTACCCGAGGAACGGATCTCGATAACTCACGTAACCCCGTTGCCGATCTTTGGAGGAACAAAGACAACCGTCAGAAGAACGTCCGTTTATTCGGTAACGCTTTCGCGGAGGTTGACATCATTGACGGTTTGACTGCCAAGACAAGCATCGGTATTGACTACAACCTTTTCAATTTCCGGAACTATACAATCCGGGATATTGAATCGGCTGAATCGCGTGCTTCGAACTCCCTCACGACATCCAACGCCTACGAATGGACGTGGACATGGTATAATACGCTGACTTATACAAAGCAGTTTGGCGATGATCATCGCATCACAGCATTGATCGGAACTGAAGCCATCAAAGATAACTTTGAATCGTTTGATGCGACACGTACAAGCTTCTTTACAGACGACATCGACAACCGTTACCTTTCCGGTGGTACAGGTGTTCAGACAAACAATGGAACGGGTTCTAACTGGAAGTTGGCATCAGAGTTCGCAAAAGTGAACTACGCATTGAAAGACAAATACCTGTTGGAAGGTACGATCCGTCGCGACCGTTCTTCACGATTCTCTCCTGAATTCCAGTCGGCAGTTTTCCCTGCGTTCAGCGCGGGTTGGGTATTGTCGCAGGAAGGATTCGCTCAAGGCTGGAGTACATGGATGAGCAGGGCGAAATTGAGAGTGGGTTGGGGTCAGACCGGTAACCAGGAAATTGGTAACTACAACTCCAAGACCATCTATTCACTTGCACAGGCGACTTCGTTCTATGATATCGGCGGTACAAGAACATCAGCCGTTCCGGGATACGAGATCACACAGTTCGGTTATCCGCAAGCAAAATGGGAAACCACGACATCGACCAACATTGGCGTTGATGCGCAGCTGTTGAGGGGAAAATTGGATGTTGCCGTTGATTTTTATGTGCGTAACACCTCTGATATGTTGTTTCCAGTACAGGTGCCGCTCACATCCGGTGTGGCAACAGCTCCATTCCAGAACATTGGTTCAATGAGAAACAAGGGTATCGACCTCGCATTGAACTACAACGGAACACTGAATAGCGACATCAGCTACACCGTTGGCGGTAATTTTAGCATGTACCGCAATGAAGTAACGCGTACGACAGGTGATCCTGCAACTCAATATTTCGGGCTCAACGATGAGCGTATTGCCAACTTCGTTGTAACTCAACAAGGTCACCCGATCTCTTCATTCTTCGGATACCAGATCGATGGCATCTACCAGAGCGATGATGAGGCGAAGTCAGGCCCGATCAACCAGCTTGGAACAAATGAAAACCGTGCCGGCCGTTTCAGATTTGTGGATGTTAACGCCGACGGTTTCATTAATACAAAGGATCTTAAGATCATCGGTAATCCTCACCCTAAATTCACTTATGGTCTTAACCTGAACGTGACCTATAAGAACTTCGGGTTGGTGCTCTTCGGACAAGGGGTATATGGTAACGAGATATTCAACTACGTGAAGTATTGGACGGACTTCCCGACGTTTGCGGGCAACAGGAGTACCCGTATGTTGTATGATTCATGGGTGCCAGGAAAGACAGACGCAAAGCTTCCGCAGCTAACATCGAGCGACCAGGTTAGTATCCTTCCTTCAACTTACTATCTCGAGAAAGGAACTTATTTCCGTATGAAGAACGTACAACTGATCTATAATCTGCCGAAGACTTTCATCAGCAAATTAGGATTGCAGACAGCTCGTGTATATGTGCAGTCACAAAACCTGTTTACTATCACGAAGTACCAGGGTATGGATCCTGAGATCAACTTGCGCACCTATACTGCCGGTAATGATCGCCAGATCGGTGTCGATGGTGGTGCTTACCCCACAGCAAAACAGTTTATTGCAGGTGTAAACATTAGCTTCTGATTTTTTTAAATGAATTGATATGAAATCTATAAAAATAGTATCTGCTATAATGGTCCTGAGCATTGCATCGTCTTGCTCGGATTCATTCCTGGATGTGAAACCAAAGGCTGCATTGGAGCGGCCGGCACTTTTAAGTGCACGCGGTGTAAACGCCCTTCTTATTGGAGCTTACTCGTTGCTCGATGGTTGGGCAACTGCAGAAGGCGCTTACAGGTCGTACCAGGTGGGTGCCGACAACTGGGTGTATGGTAGTGTGGCTTCCGACGACGCCTACAAAGGAACGATCGCCGGTGACCAGCCTGCGATCTCCCTGATCGAAGCTCATAACATTACGCCCGACAATATCTACTTCCGCGGTAAGTGGAGAGGTATGTACGATGGTATCGCACGTTGTAACGATGTGCTTCAGCTTTTGCCCGACGTGACGGATATGACGGATGCAGAAAAAGCGGAGGTAATCGCCGAAGCGCGTTTCCTGCGCGGTCACTATCACTTCGAGCTCAAGAAGATGTATAACATGGTGCCTTACATCGACGAGAAAACTTATAACCCGAATGATCTCGAAAGCACGAAGGTTAAGAACGACGTCGATATCTGGCCGATGATCGAAGCCGACCTCAAAGCTGCTTACGATGTACTTCCTCCTAAACAGAGTCAGGTTGGTCGCGCTTCAAAATGGGCTGCGGCTGCCACGCTTGGAAAGGCATTGCTCTTCCAGAAGAAGTATTCGGATGCGAAAGTATACTTCGAAGAGATCGTTGCAAGCAATCAGTTCAAGCTGGTTGAAAAATACCACGACAACTTCAAGGCTGCTACCAACAATAACGCGGAGTCGATCTTCGAAGTGCAGTATTCTGTTAACGACGGTGCTCCCGGCGGTGAGAATGGTAACATCGGTTCCACGCTGAACTATCCTTATGGTGGCGGTGGTGTTACAACATGCTGCGGATTCTTCCAGCCTTCACAGAATCTCGTGAATTCATTTAAGACAGACGTCGATGGACTTCCATTGTTGACCGACTTCAATGACGATGACGTTGCAAACGATCAGGGTGTTGAAGCTTCTTCAGCATGGAAAGCAGATGTGGCTTATAAAAAGGATGCATTTGTTTCTATTTTCACCGGCAACATCGAAACTGTTTATAAGGCAACTGCCGACAACACAGGCAAAGATCCCGCAGTTGAAACAACTATCTGGACTAAAGTCTTTACGGAATCAGATGCCAACCTCGATCCACGTCTCGACTGGACCGTAGGCAGGAGAGGTATTCCTTATCTCGACTGGGGTGTGCATCCCGGTAAGACTTATGTACGCGACCAGGCTTATGGCGGACCTTATTCACCAATGAAGCACGTGATGAATCGCTCGGATGTTGGTACGAACACGTTCGCGGGTAACCCTCGTTTGAATGCCAATAACTACCGCATGATCCGTTATTCACACATATTACTGTGGCTTGCCGAGATTGCCGTTGCACCCGGTGCTACACAGGATCTCGAAGCTGCCCGCGGTTATGTGAACCAGATCCGTGCCCGCGCTGCAAACCCGGCTGGTTTCGTGACGAACGCAGATGGAACTCCCGCTGCTAACTATGTGATCGGTCAATATACGACTCCGTGGTCGGACGTTGATTTTGCAACACGCGCTGTTCAATTCGAAGAGCGCCTCGAGTTTGCCATGGAAGGCCATCGCCGTTTCGATCTCGTACGTTGGGGTATCGCAGATGAAACGCTTAACGCTTACTATGCAGTTGAAGGAACGAAGAGATCATATCTCGACGGTGTGAAATTCGTAAAAGACAAGCACGAATATTTTCCGATCCCTCTGCAGGAGATACTCAACAGCCAGAAGGACGGCCAGCCGACACTTACCCAGAACAAAGGTTATAATTAGGATCGCTGGATGTCTTTAATAACGGGAGCCGTTCCATTGGGACGGCTCTCTTTTTTTGAAGTCGGGATTAAATCAATATCTTGTAGTAGAATGGCTTTGAAACGCCTGATATCGATCTCCCTGCTCGTCGCATTTCTGTTCAATATCATTGGATATTATGGCGTTTATGTCTTGTTACGTACCAGCGCCGATAACGGACTCCGGGAACGACTTGATGCCAATAATTTCAGCGAAAGCGAAGCGATAACATTCAAGGTTCCCTTGGCTATCCCATACCAGGCGAATTCTGAATTCCAGCGTGTCGACGGTGAATTTCAGAAGGACGGTAAGTTCTACAACCTGGTAAAACAGAAAATACAAAACGATACGCTTTTTATTGTCGTAGTTCCAGACCACGACGAAGCTTCCCTGTTTGAATCACTCGTTTCATTTGTACAGTCCAATACCGATAACCCGATTTCGAAGAAGGCGGGTAAGTTGATCGAGAACTTTTCCAAGGACTTTCTTTGCTGCTCCAGCGAACTTGCCACAGCCAGCGTCGGTTGGGTGGCGGAGCCTTCTTTTTCTATCTCTGAATTTTCTCTTTCAAGGGTCTTTCACAAGGTTCACAGCCCCCCACCCAGGAGCTAGTTCACGTTGCAAACACTTGTGAATAAATCGACCGTTGGCGATTCCGCCGACCGGTGTCGATCAATTATTATTTTCAAATAAACTACATGTTAAAAACAATACGAACGAAATCATTCGTGATTCGTGTCGTTGTGATAGGTATTGCAATGTTTGTTGCAGATGCTTGCTCACAACGCGACTGTCACGAAGAAATGTTATCGCTGCTTAAAGAAATAAGGCAGATCAACAGTGTTCCGGACAACAATTTTACACCGGACGCCAAGCTTGCATTCATGGATTCATTATTGAGCATCAAACATAGCAGCCCCGGCCAGATACTTTATTGCAAATATCTTAAAGCGGGTATTCTCATGGAACTGGGTCGCGAAGCAGAGGCAACGGAATTATACCAGAGTCTTACTGGCGACGCGAACGAAACACAACTTGCATTGCTTATCAGGGATCTTGCAATTTCTTACCTGCGACAGGGAGAACGCGCAAACTGCATCTCGGGGCATAGCGCGGCGTCCTGCATTATTCCCCTGAACGGACTTGGTATTCACCAGGATGTAACTGGTTCAAAAAAAGCGATCGAAGCATATACTATGATGATAGAGAGGAAACCCAACGATATAGAATCAATGTGGTTGCTCAATCTCGCCTACATGACACTCGGTCAATATCCGGAAAACGTTCCGCCATCGATGCTAATATCGGGTATGAATGGCGACACCGTTGTTAAAGTGAAGCCATTTACGGATATCGCCGGCCAGCTCGCGCTGGATACGAAAAACCAGGCTGGCGGAAGTATTATCGAAGACTTTGACAATGATGGATACTACGACCTGGTCACATCCAGTATGGATCTCAATGAGTCGATGCATTATTTTCGTAACAATGGCGATGGATCATTCACGGATCAGTCTGTGCAATCGGGATTGAAGACCCTTACCGGCGGGTTAAATATGGTACAGGCCGACTATGACAATGATGGGGACCGCGACATACTGGTATTGCGCGGAGCATGGAAGGGGAACTATGGCGAAGAACCGAACTCGTTATTGAGAAACAACGGAGACGGCACCTTTACAGATGTGACTACCGTCAGTGGCTTGCTTTCATTTCACCCGACACAAACGGCTACCTGGAATGATTTTAACAACGATGGATGGCTCGACTTGTTCATCGGAAATGAATCAGGCAAGGGCGCGAATGAGAAACGACATTTCAGTGAGCTGTTTCTTAGCAACCGGAATGGTACGTTCACTGAAGTAGCGTTGAAAGCAGGAGTATCTATCGAGCTGTATGTTAAAGGTGTTACCTCGGGTGACTACGATAATGACGGATGGCAGGATATTTTCGTTTCCACCATGGATGGCCGCCGTGTATTGCTTAAGAATATGGGAATGTTCAACGGCTACCCCGTTTTCAAGGATGCAACGGTTGAAGCGAAGTTAAGCTACGAACAGAACAATACTTTTACAACATGGTTTTTCGACTACGACAACGATGGCTGGCTCGATATTTTTGCATGCGATTATACTTTCCAGCGACCATTATCTTTTTATGCGGCAGCTGAAAAACTTGGAAAGGAAGCAGGTATGCCCGACAAAATCCTGTTATATCACAACAATCGCGACGGCACTTTTCAAAAAACAGGTAAAGAGCTCGGGCTAAACAAAGTTACATTCTCGATGGGGGGCAACTTCGGTGACATAGATAATGACGGATACCTCGACATGTATCTTGGTACGGGAAATCCTCAATACCAGTCTCTGATCCCAAACAAGATGTATAAAAACATGGCGGGTAAAGGTTTTGCTGATGTCACATATTCTTCAAGGACTGGTCATTTACAGAAAGGGCATGGCGTTTCATTTGCAGATCTCGATAACGATGGCGACCAGGATATTCATATAGAAATGGGGGGCGCCTATACAGGCGACGCCTATCCGAATTCTTTATTCATTAATCCCGGTCAGAACAATAATCATTGGATTGCCATAGATCTGAGGGGCGGGGAAAAGTCGAATCGTGACGCTATCGGGGCCCGCGTGAAGGTCAGCATTAAAGAGAATGGTGTTACCCGTTATATCTATCGTGACGTGAATTCAGGTGGAAGTTTCGGCGCATCACCGCTGCGAAGGGAAATTGGGATTGGACAGGCTGCGACGATAGAGTCGATCGAGATACTATGGCCAAGCAGGCTAACTCAAAAAGTTGCGAATGTGGAGGCCGATCAACTTATCAGGATCACCGAGGGTGTGGCAACAATAGAAAAAGTATCGTTGAAGAGGATCAACTGGCAACTACAGGATATCCTCTGCTTACCGTTACCGTAACATAAGGAAAACACGATTCACAAGAAGGGCGTCCGCAAAGTGTGGAGGCCCTTTCCATTCTAACACGGCACGAATTTAGTCTGGTAGATCAGTCCTGACACTTTTGACTTTGAAACTCACGATAAATATCATTAATCCAACACCTCAACGGCCGTTATGTCGATAAAGGTACTTATGCTCGGATGGGAATATCCTCCACATATTGCGGGAGGTCTGGGTATAGCTTGCCACGGTCTGTCTGAATCATTGAAAGAAGAAGGTGTTCAGATCACCTTCGTTGTTCCACACCTTAGCGGCGATGAAGACGCATCAAAGGTTAAACTTGTATCTGCGAGTAACATTCCGATAACTTTGGCCTCATCACAAAAGCATGTTACAACAACTGCTGATGTGAAGAATACTTACCAGAAAGCCGGGTCTACTTCAGACGTCAACACAACTATTCTGGTCGAATCGACGCTATCTGGTTATAACCTGGCGCACATCGAAGACTCGATCACGGAATTTCAACACTGGAACAATCAACTATTTACAGAGGTTAATGATGTAAATCATGAAATCTCTACTTCAAAGATCTCAACCTATAAATTCAAGGGTGGTTACGGAAAAGATCTCCTGAAGGAAGTTGCACGATATGCGGATGTTATAGAAGAGATCGCCCGCACCGAGAATTTCGACATCATTCACGCGCACGACTGGATGACATACCCTGCGGGAATTGCCGCTGCCCGTCTGAGTGGCAAACCATTGGTGATCCACGTGCACGCAACAGAATTCGACAGGGCAGGGGATGGTGGCAGCAAGGCGGTTTACGACATCGAGCGGGCCGCAATAGAAGCCTGCGACAGCATTGTGGCGGTAAGTAAGTGGACTGCAGACTTGCTGGTCTCAAAATATAGTGCAGACCCGGAAAAGATCGGCGTCGTGCACAACGGGGTGTTCATGACAAAAGAAACGAAATCCAGATCGTTTACACCGGTCGGCGACAAGGTCGTGACATTCCTGGGAAGGATTACATTCCAGAAAGGTCCCGAATACTTTGTTGAAGCCGCGAAGAAGGTTCTCAAGAAATTTCCTGATTGTCATTTCATCATGGCCGGTTCGGGTGATGCATTGCCAAAAACTATCGACATGGTGGCGAAGGCAGGTATGTCCCGAAACTTTCATTTCACTGGATTCTTAAATAAGAAGGATATAGACACATTGTTGTCGTTCACTAATGTATATGTGATGCCATCGGTATCCGAGCCATTTGGTATCACTCCATTGGAAGCCATTCAGTCGAACGTGCCTGTGATCATTTCGAAACAGTCGGGTGTGTCTGAAGTTATAAACAATGCCTTGAAGGTAGACTTCTGGGACACTGATGCATTATCGAATGCGATATGCGGTGTGCTCAGGCATAAGAATCTTGCAGAGATGTTACGCAAAGGAGCTCTCGAAGATCTTTCATCGGTGACGTGGAATTCAGCGGCGAAAAAGGTTAAGCGAATATATCATGAAACAATCAGCGCAGTATCCTAAAGAGCGGCACGTGATCCTCTACTTCCAGGTTCACCAGCCCAAAAGATTGCGGAAGTTGGGTTTCCTCGATATCGGTAATACCGGGGATTATTTCGACGAAGGGTTGAACAGGGACATCATCAACCGGGTATCGCAGAACTGTTATATTCCCGTGAATGAGAAATTGCGAAAACTGGTTGAGCGCTTCCCGGAGATCAAATTGTGTTTCTCGTTATCCGGCGTACTGATCGATCAACTCGAGAAGTATAATCCTGCGGCTCTGCAAAGCTTTAAAGATCTGACCAGCACCGGCTCCGTAGAATTACTTTCTGAAACTTATTATCATTCGCTAAGCAGTCTTACACCTAACGACGAGTTTATCACGCAGGTAAATTCTCATCGTCAGCTCATGCTGGACCATTTCGGAATTCATCCCGAAGTATTCAGGAACACGGAGCTTATTTACAGCAATAGCATTGGATCAAAAGTCTATCAACTGGGTTTCAAAGGGATCCTGTGCGATGAGATCGGCCGCGCCCTGGAAGGCCGCAGCCCTTACCAGATCTACAAACATCCGTCTCACGATAAATTCAATGTCCTTCTCCGGAGCAACAGGCTCAGCGACGATATCGCCTTCCGCTTCAACAACGAACAGAATAAATTCACAGTAGATGACTTCAGTCGCTGGATCTATGAGATCCCCGGTGACGATAATGTGATTACCCTGGGAATGGACTATGAGACATTCGGTGAACATTTCAAAGCTTCGACAGGCATTATCCTGTTTTTGGAAAGACTGATCCTGAAGCTCCACAATGACAATATCGCGAAACTCACTGCACCGTCGGATCTCTTTAAAACACTGAAAGCAAAAGAGAAGCTCGATATCCATGACTTCGTTTCATGGGCAGATGAATCTAAAGATATCTCTGCATGGCTTGGCAATGATATCCAATGGGATGCGTTCAAGACATTACAGTCACTGGAGGAAAGTATTTTAAAGACTCACAATAGTGCGATAATCGACACGTGGAGAAATCTGCAGACGAGCGATCACTTCTATTATATGTGTACAAAAGGTGCTAATGACGGAAATGTGCATTCGTACTTCAGTCACTACGGATCACCATACGAGGCGTTCATCAATTATATGAACACCTTAACTGATCTGAGTATAAAGGCTAGAACGCCAATCAAGGCACAAGAACATCTTTTTGCGGTACAGGCATAACATGCGGCTCCGTTCTCGTTTTCGGAAGACTTCCCGGGTATTCCTCCTGGACGAAGGCGAGAAGCTTTTCGCGAACGATACAACGAAGGTCGAAGGCATCTGCTGAATTACGTGCGCTCATCAGCGCACGTACTTCTATTACCCGTTCCTTGCAGTCGGTTACCTGTAGGGCCATCACTTTCTTATCCCACAGTTTACTTTCGCGCAGCACCGACGCGAATTTTTCCCGGAGCTTATCCATGGGCACGGAATAATCGAGATAAAGAAAGACGCTGCCGAGAAGATCGGAGTTCACGCGCGTCCAGTTCTGAAATGGCTTGGAGATAAAATAGTTTATAGGAAGCACGAGTCGTCGTTCATCCCATATTTTAACGACAACATAAGTCAGGTTGATGTCTTCGATGCGTCCCCATTCACCTTCCACAACAACCACGTCGTCGATGCGAATGGGCTGTGTGAACGCGATTTGAAATCCTGCGAGAAGATTGCTTAACGTATTTTGCGCTGCGAACCCGATGATAACGCTGCCCACGCCGACCCCGGCAAGCAGGCCGGTACCGACTTTACGAAGATTTTCAAAGCTCAGGAGCATAGCCGCTATGGCGATAATCCCGATAAAGACGATCAGTATACGGCTGATAAATCTGATCTGTGTGTGGATCTTGCGTGCCCGAAGATTGTCGGCTACCGTAACATCATTCCGGTGATAAATAAGGTCTTCGAATACCACAACTATCCTGATCAATAAGAAAGAGAACGATGCGATCATTGCCAGCTCAACAATTTTGTTGATCACCGGGTGATCGTCGATGTGTATTAGCGGCAATGAAGCATTGAGTGTAAGTAAAGGGATAAGGACGTTTGCCGGAGCCTGCAAACGTTTAGTTACAGATTTGAAAAGGAAGAAATCAGTCTTCCGCGTATAGAAAGAAAAGATCCAATGGAGGATCATTTTTATGAGAAGTCCGACAGAAATGCTTAACACGATGACGAGCGTGTTCCACAGAAAAGGCGAAAACCTGAATTCGAGTTTAGAAATTTCGTCCCACATAAGCATCGCAACCCCGCAAAATGTGTTCCCAACAGGAATGGGGACCGTACTGGTTTAAAAGATTTTCTTTAAATTTCAGTTGTATGGAGCATTTCTTGAGTAAAAGATCTGTCCCCGTACTGGTAGTGTTTGGCGGAGTATTGCTCTGCGTTATTCTATACTTTAGCTCTCGCAATACACACGGCCTGATCGAGGCAAAAACCTGGATCGAACATACACAAGACGTATTACTGGCATCGGACAACCTGGCGATGGACGTTAAAAACGTCCGGGTAGATGGACGCGTCTTTTTGATCACAAAAGACGATGCGATGCTCCCACGTATTACTGCCGGTGAAATGTACACTCCGGCAGAGCAAGAGACCTCTTTAGCGCATTTCAAGTGGGTGATCGGATCCTTCATCCTCATATTGATGATATTGATGTTCGTCGCTATCAATAAGAGCGAGAAACTCAGACTCAGGGTTGTTGACCAAAATCAGATATTGACGGCCAGCCTGAAGGAACTGACAGATTACAAGTATGCCCTCGACGAGTCATCCATCGTGGCAATCACCGACCAACGCGGCATTATTACTCATGTCAACGACAATTTTTGTAAGATCTCGAAATACACGCGCGATGAACTGATCGGCCAGGATCACAGGATCATCAATTCAGGATATCATCCAAAAGAATTTTTTCGCAACCTGTGGAGTACCATTTCAAAAGGAAATGTTTGGAAAGGCGTGATCAGGAACAAGGCGAAAGACGGAACACTTTATTGGGTAGACACCAGCATCGTTCCATTCGTCGGCGAGGCAGGAAGACCGTATCAATATCTTGCCATCCGGTCAGATATCACCGAAAGGAAAGAGGCCTATGAGATCAAAGTTCAACTGGCCAATATCCTCGAAAGAATAACAGATGGATTCATAACCCTGGATCATCAGTACAAGTACACCCATGTAAACAAGCGGGCGGCGGAAATACTTCGAAGGGATCCACAGGAGATATTGGGACACCAGGTATGGGATCTGTTCCCCGACGTTGTCAATTCGCCGACTTACGTAGCTATAACAGGCGCTATGAACGAGCGGACTTATAAAACCACGATGGATTATTATCCGCCGCTCGACCTGTGGTTTGAGATCCATGTGTATCCGACTGATGAAGGAGTTTCTATGTTTGTTCGTGATGTGACGAAACAGATGCACGCAGAGCAGCGGCTGCTTGAAACCACCCGGATGTATCATTCGATCGCGTCTATGATCCCGGGTTCGGTAATATGCGTGTTCGATAGAGATTTCCGCTATCTGCTCGTGGAAGGCGACATGATCAGGAAGCTTGGCTATTCTCAGCAGCTCCTTGCCGGAAAAAAAGCAGAGGACGTCTTACCCTCGGAGCGATTTGCGGATGTTGTTCAATACCTGGAGCGGGCATTTAACGGTGAGACGTTTAGTGTAGAGACCAGGCGCAATAGTTACGACCTCCTCACGCGTTATACACCTCTGAGAGACGAACACGGTACTATTCATTCAATTCTTGTTGCTTCTATAGACGTTACACCGCTGAAGGATGCCGAGCGCCGCGTAGCTGAAATGAATGCGGACCTGGAGAGAAAAATTGCAGAACGCACGGCGCAGCTGGAATCTGCCAACAAAGAACTTGAATCGTTTTCGTATTCAGTGGCGCACGATCTGCGGTCGCCGCTTCGTGCCGTATCAGGATATACCAAAATGCTGATGGACGACTATGGCGCGATAGTGGACGAGGAGGGGAATCGTTTGCTATCGAAGATCGCATCGAACGGCAGAAGAATGGACACGCTCATCGAGGATCTTCTTACTTTTTCGAAACTAGGTCGTAAACAGGTACGCAAAGGAGTGGTTGATATGCAATTTTTATTCAAAGATGTATTAACAAAGATCGACACGGGCAGGGCCGATGTAAAGATATATAAGATCTGCCCGGCCTTCGGCGACCAGGCATTACTGGAGCATGTGATTACGAATCTTTTATCGAATGCGGTCAAATACTCATCGCGTGAAGAGAAACCGGAGATAACGATATCTTCTGTCGAACAAAACGATATGATCGTTTACTCGATAACCGATAACGGCGTCGGGTTCGATATGAAATATGCCGAAGGTCTGTTCGGGGTTTTCAAGAGGCTTCACTCCAATGAAGAATTTGAGGGCACCGGTGTCGGCCTCGCGATTGTAGACCGCATCGTGCAGCGACATGGCGGGAAAGTTTGGGCAGATGCCAAACCGGACGAAGGCGCGACTTTCTTTTTTACTCTCCCACGAATTCCACTTGAGCAATAGCATGGCAGAACGTATTGGAATTATTCTTATTGAAGATGTTCGTTCGGATGCCGATATTATTCAGCGACAATTGAAACAAGCGTTTCCCGCGGCTGATATGAAATGGGTTCAAACCAGGGCACAGTACGTCGAGGCCCTTCGTTCTTTTAGCGCCGATGTCGTAATCTCGGATCATTCATTGCCTGGCTTCTCGTCTGTAGACGCGTTTCACTTATTGAGAGAATCCGCTTTTGATATTCCATTTATAATTGTTTCCGCATCGATGTCTGAGGAGTTTGCCGTAAGCATTATGAAGGAAGGTGTCGCCGACTATTTATTGAAAGACAGGCTGCAGCGACTTCCCCTGGCCATAACAAATGCACTTGAAAAAAGGCAGGCCGAAAGAGAAAAACAGGAGTCGATCAATCTCCTCTTTCAAAATGAGCGACGCTACCGCGCGATGATCGACAACAGTCATGATATGATAGGCGTTACGGATGAGAACCTCGTCCCGGTTTATGTGAGCCCGCCTTATACAAGAATTACAGGACGGACATTGACCGAACGTCACGCCAACGCGGGATTGGATTTTGTGCATCCGGACGATCGTGATGAATACTATTCAATCCTGAGCAAGGTAAAAACTTCACCCGGGCGTTATTTTACATTGTTGTACAGGATGCTTCATAAGAACGGCCATTATATCTGGATGGAGGGAAGTGTTATAAACCTTTTGGCCGACGAAGCTATCGGGGGAATTCTTTTTAACCTGCGCGATGTGACCGCCCGTAAAGAAGCTGAAGAGTTGTTACAAAGATCGCGTGCCAATCTTACGGCTATTATAGAGAATTCGAACGTGAGTATTTACTCCATCGACCGGCAGTTCCGGTATATATCTTTCAATAGTTACCTGAAAAATTCCATCAAAGCTTACGGACTCGACATACAGGTAGGCGATTCAGTCTTCGATTTCCTCAGGGCCTTCGATCCGTCCGAAGTTCACGATTGGGAGAACAGATATATGGAAGCTTTTTCAGGCAATCGCGTCGAGTTTGAAAAGGAGTTTGATGTTGGCGGGGTATACGCATGCATGAGTTTTTCAATTAACCCGATCATCGAAGGGCACTACGTATCGGGACTTTCATGTTTCGCGTGGGATATCACGCCACAAAAACGTGCAACACGCGAGATCAGGAAAAACGAGGCGCGGTTCCGGGCTTTGATAGAAAATAACTACGATGCAATTGTCATGCGCGACGAAAGTCGCAGAGTTGTTTACGCGAGCCCTTCCCTCGAACGCCTGCTTGGGTATTCTGTTGAGGAATGGAAAAATGAGTCGCTCGATCTTCATATTTACCCCGATGATCTGGGTCCTTTAAAGGCGACCTATGAGAAAATCTGGAAGCAACCGGGTATTCCGTTTCATGTGACCATGCGTATAAGGCATAAGAACGGTCCATATGTATGGACGGAGGGTGTGATAACGAATATGCTTCACAACGAGAACGTGAAAGGCGTGGTATCCAACTTCCGGGATATTACCGAAAGGAAAGAAGCGGAATTACAGCGTGAGCAAATCACGATCGACCTCATTGAACGAAACAAGAATCTCGAACAATACGCGTACATCGTTTCACACAATCTCCGTGGCCCTGTTGCAAATATCCTTGGAGTTTCAAATCTGCTGGAGATGAAACATATCTCCAGCGGAGACCGGGACCAGGCATTGGGCTATCTTTTCGATTCCGCGCGTCGCCTCGACGATGTTATCCAGGATCTGAATATGGTCCTCCAGATGAGACAGAGCATTCACGAACAAACGGAGGAAGTAGATCTCGCAGAACTCGTCAAAGATGTTGAATTGAGTATAAATGACCTCATCAAGAGAAACCGGGTTTCCATCGGGAGTGATTTCAGTGAGGTGAGATCGATCACTACCGTGAAATCTTATCTCTACAGTATTTTTTATAATCTTATCACCAATAGCATCAAGTACAAACAGGATGGAATCGATCCGGTGATCCAGATCGTCAGCGAGAAAGCCGGCGACTGTGTCCGTATCAGGTTCGTGGATAATGGTCTCGGCATCGACCTGGATAAGCACGGGCCGCAACTCTTCGGCCTGTACAAAAGATTTCACCTCGAGCATGCGGAGGGAAAAGGCATCGGCTTATTTATGACGAAGACGCAGGTGGAAGCGTTGGGTGGAAAAGTTTCAGTAAAGAGCCAGGTAAACGCCGGAACAGAGTTCTGTATTGAACTGTAAGAAGTCGTGCCGATTTTTTATCTTCCCTTATGATAACACGTCGCACGTTCCTTTCACATTCAGCTGCCGTTGCCGCTGCCACATCATTGTCGCCGATCATCCAGGCATGTGCATCACCGAACGATCGTATTGCCATTGCGCTCATCGGCTGCAATAGTATGGGGTGGTTCAATCTTACCGATCACCTTAAGTTTTCCGAGGTCGAATGCGTTGCGCTATGCGACGTTGACGAGAATGTTCTCAACAAACGGGCTTCTGAGTTGGAGAAGATGACAGGCAGGAAGCCGAAGTTGTACAAAGACTATCGGAAAGTTCTTGAAGATAAATCGATCAATGCTGTTATCATCGGTACGCCGGATCACTGGCATTGCCTGATGGCCGTTAATGCCTGCGAGGCCGGTAAAGATGTTTATGTGGAGAAGCCTTTGGCCAACTCCATTGCCGAAGCAGACGTGATGGTGAAAGCTGCCCGCAGGTACAATCGCGTTGTACAGGTGGGCCAGCAGCAGCGCAGCGGAAAACACTGGCAGGATATCGTTGCAGTCGTAAAGTCGGGCAAGCTTGGCACCATTCGCAAGGTTAAAACGTGGGCATACTTTCCCTATGGCAGCGGCTCGCCAAAAGTGCCGGACTCACCAGTGCCCGCAGGTGTCGACTATGATATGTGGCTCGGTCCTTCTCCGAAGCACGATTTCAATAAGAACAGGTTTCACGGGAGCTGGCGTTTCTTTTGGGAACAGGGGGGCGGTTTGCTTACCGACTGGGGTGTACATCTCCTGGACATTCCCCTTCTCGCGATGGACGTCACTACTCCGAAGTCTGTTTCATCATCCGGAGGGATCTATGCCTATCCAAACAATGCTATCGAAACAGCCGACACGCAGGCTGTGATCTACGATTTTGGAAACTTCCTTTTGGAATGGGATCACGTCGGTGGCAACAGCGTTGGCCAGTACGGGAGAAATTATGGTGTTGCATTCGTAGGTAACAACGGAACACTCGTTGTGAATCGCGAAGGCTGGGAGATCATCCCCGAAATGGACGATAAAAAACCGAGGATGGAAGCAACACCGTTACAGGAAGCCGATTATAAAGATCACGAGAAACACGTCCGGAATTTTCTCGATTGCGTGAAAAGCAGGCAGCAACCAATATGCGATGTCGACTTTGGAAGAAACTCGGCTGTTCTCGCACACATGGGAAATATCTCTTATCGTACCGGCAATAAATTGTTATGGGACAACAGCACGCGCAAATTCGTCTCCGACGATAAAGCGAATGCACTGATCACGCCCACGTATCGCGCGCCCTGGAAATTACCAACCGCTTCTTAATACACTCACAATCCTGTCCACGTCACCCACCGACATCTTCGTGTGCATCGGGAGAACGAGATATTTGTCTTCGATCGAATCCATGTTAGGCATATCGCTGCGTCTTCCTCCAAAGATGCTATAACGGTCGTTCCGGTAATGAACCTGTGCCGACTCGATGTTATGCTCTCTTAATTTTCTCGACAACCCGGGACGGTTCTCTGCATTTATGGTACACATCCACGCGGCGTGTTCCCTGTCGGTATAACCGCCGCCGATAAATGAAACCCCGGGGATACCTTGCAAACCGTTTTCGTAAGCTTTGAACAGGGTCTTGCGAAGCGCAAGTGTTTCATCAAATTCTTCGAGAGCTGCGAGACCCATCGAAGCTGCTATGTCCGTCATTTGGTACTTGTATCCAACTTCGGTGATATCGTTTTCCCAGACACCCATTTGCTTTTTAGACCTGTCGATACCGAACCACCTGAGACGCTGCCCTTTTGCGATGAGCTCCGGATCGTTTTTCAGAGTGAGCATACCTCCGTCGCCGGTCGTTATATGCTTGATGGCCTGGAATGAATACATGGTAAACTCGGAGATACCACCAATCGGAATTCCTTTGTAAGTAGCACCGAGTGCGTGGGCTGCGTCTTCGATGATGGGGATTCCCCATTTATCTGCAATAGCCCTCAGCTCGTTCATGTCGCAGGGAAGCCCGCCATAGTGAACGCAGACGATCGCTTTCGTCTTCTCATTCACCAGCTCATTCACATGCTCCGTATTTATATTAAGTGTGCCTGCCTGTATATCGGCAAAAACAACTTTCACACCCATGTAAAGGAATGGGATGTTGGTAGCAGTACAGGTGAAAACGGGAACAACCACTTCGTCGCCTTCCCTGAGGCCGGCGAGAAGATAAGCAAGATGGAGGGCATCGGTGCCCGAACCTACCGAAAGGGCGGCGTTTCCGTTGCCAAAACGCTGCGCAAACTGCTGTTCGAAAGCCTCGACTTTGGGACCCTGGCCGATCCAGCGCGATTGTAATGTTTCCGTCACATATTGGATAGCCTTTGCCGGCATGTGGGGATGGAAAAGAACAATATTCTTCGCTCCAACCTCCATAATAGGCATCTCATTCATTGGCTTTTCCATGCTCTTTTCTTCTTGATTTGTTAATCTCATCGCAAGATTACTAATTATTTCTCTCCCGACTATTGAGTTACATTTGTTTAAACCGGACACCTCATGGACTCACGCAGAGAGTTTATCAAAAAGGCAGCCCTTCTCTCAGGACTCGGTGGCCTCGCCAGCGTTTTACCTCCTTCTATCGAGCGCGCTTTCGCCATCAACCCTGCTCCTGGAACCACATTCCTGGACGCCAAACACGTGGTCATCCTCATGCAGGAAAACAGATCGTTCGATCATTGCTTTGGAACATTAAATGGGGTACGTGGTTTCAACGACCCTCGTGCTTTCATCAAGCCCGATAAAAAACCGGTGTGGTTTCAAACGGACGAAACCGGTAAAACGTATGCTCCGTTCCGTCTCAATATCAAAGACACGAAGTCGACTTGGATGGGTTCGCTGCCGCACAGCTGGACCGACCAGGTGGATGCCCGCAACAACGGCCGGATGGATAAATGGTTGATCGCAAAAAAATCTGGTCACGAAGATTATAAGCAAATGCCGCTTACGCTCGGCTACTACACCAGGGAAGATATTCCATTCTATTATTCTTTAGCCGACGCCTTCACTGTCTGTGATCAGAATTTTTGTTCCACGCTGACAGGAACCACGCCGAATCGCCTTCACCTGTGGACGGGCAAGATACGTGAGGATGCAAAGTCGCAGGCGCGTGTCCGCAACGAAGAGACCGACTACGGAGTTGAGGCCCAATGGAAAACATTCCCTGAAAGACTAGAGGAGAAGGGTGTATCGTGGAAAATTTATCAGAACGAGATCAGTCGCGTACTCGAAGGAGAGAAAGACGATTGGCTGGCAAACTTTACGGATAACCCTCTTGAATGGTTTAGTCAGTATAACGTTGGACTTCACACATCATTTAATAAGGAAGCCTGGGACAAGCTCTCGCCATTTCATAGGAGCATTCATAAAAAAGCGTTTACAACAAATGTCAATGACCCGGAAGGTTATCATGAGCTTGTAAAAGTGACGTATGATGATCACGGAACCACACGCGAGATGAATGTTCCAAAGGGAGATGTCTTGTATCAATTCAGGAAGGACGTGAATGATGGAAAACTACCGGTTGTTTCGTGGCTGGTAGCGCCTTCCAATTTTTCCGATCACCCTGGATCGCCATGGTATGGCGCGTGGTATTTGTCGGAAGCGATAGACATTCTCACAAAGGATCCCGAAGTGTGGAAGAAGACGATTTTCATTTTGTGTTATGATGAGAACGATGGATACTTTGATCACGTGCCTCCGTTTATCCCACCCGACGGTACTGCCGACGAGTATCAGTCGCTGGAAATGGACATGAAACGCAAGCCGCAGGAACGTGCGCGCGGAAGTATGATTGGTTTAGGGTACAGAGTTCCGTTGATCGTCGCATCGCCCTGGAGCCGGGGAGGGGCGGTTAATTCGCAGGTGTATGATCATACTTCGATACTGATGTTCCTGGAGCAGTTCTTAAGTCATAAGACAGGAAAGAAAATAGTGGAGTCGAATATTTCTTCGTGGCGTCGTATGGTATGTGGCGATCTTACCTCTGTCTTTAAACCGTATGATGGCGGGACTATAAAGATGCCGGCGCCGGTGAAGAAGAAAGAGTTCTATGAAAGCATTCATGCGGCGCAGTTCAGGAAGCTTCCCGTTATGCCGGATCCACAGACCGAAGAAGATATTAAGAGCGGAAGAAAATTGCCGGCGCAGGAGAAAGGAGTCCGTCCTTCGAATGCATTGCCATACGAGTTGCACGTAATCGGCGTGGTAAGCACCTACAAAAAGAAGTTTAGTATCGTTATGCTGTCAGGTGGAAAAGTCGGCGCGCCGTTCCACGTTTATGCGTATGGAAAAGATTTCTCGACGAAATGTTATGCAGTCGCAGCCCAAACCTCTCTCGCGGATTCGTGGCCTTTGGATCTTTTTGAAAATGGAAGGTTCCACTTCCGTGTCGACGGGCCAAACGGTTTTATGAGGGAGTTTAAAGGCGATGCTAATGACCCCCGTGAATTTATTTTGTCTTATGATGACGACAAAGTTGCGATCGAATGCTATGATAACGCAGAGGTTATTGATAACGCGTATGGGCAGAAGAAGATAAAGATCAAGCCTGGAAAGAAAACGTTGCTAACAACAACTTCGGGCTGGTATGATTTCACCGCAACTGTACCAGGAACTAATTATTCTGTTCGCTTCGCCGGGCGTGTTGAAACCGGAAAGGAATCTATTACCGACCCTGCTCTTGATAGCCCGGTCGTTTTAGAATCTTCCAAAGCTGAATGATTGCGATAATGACGAAGATCGATCCAAATAACCATTGGATCATCTTCTCTTTCCCGGACATCCAATCCGTGATCGCACGGCCGCCCGCAATAAACAGTGCGCTTGCGAGTGCGGAGCCGAGTGCGATTCCTCCGACATACAATACGGCATTCTTTTTCGATGGGACGAGTATTTTCCTCTGGGTTAGAATCGTCGTCCATCCAAACCAGAACGGCAGTTGAACGGGATTCAGGATCATCACGATAAAGCCGAAAAAGAAGGGTGGTATATGGGGAGGAATAACAAGGCTGGTTCTTGTGAATGATGCCACGATGAGCCAGACAATAACGATCAAGGATGCCCACTCGAGAGATCTGGATAATTTTTTCGATTGGCTGATCTTATCCATGACGAGCAGGCATACACTTACACAAACGACTTCTGCAAGCAGACAGCCTGCGGCGAACCAAAGAGACACGAGGTAACCTTTGGTTGCGGCTAGCTGAACCATTAATACATTTGTTGTTCCCGGAGGGAGCGATCCAAGGAAACTTACAAGAAATCCCCAGGAAAGGAGGGACATCTTTTTATTGATGTTCATAGCCGATGGGCTTGAACTTAAAATTATTTGACTTTCCCGCAGAGCATGCCGTCATCCCCACGATAAGGTCCATCATCGCCTCAATCACTACATAGTCGCCAGCTTTACTTTTCGGAGGAAGAACCTCGATGCGACCTGTATTTCCATCCACAGCAACGTGCATGAAGATATTGAAACAGACAGGGATCTCGTCGGGACCGATACCAAAAGGCGCCAGCGCTTCGGCGAGGTTGCCGTGACAACCACGATGCGGATCCTGGTGATTGTAGATGATTCTGAATGTATCGGCGCTGCACGGTGTCAAAAGAAAATCGTGACGGCCAACGGTGTCCTCGATCATCCGGAACATGATGTTGCTTCGGTTCGAATAGAAATCGTGTCCTTTCGTGAGAAATATAGTATCGGCATAATCGATCGTGCGACCCGACGACAGATATTCACCCTTGTCGTGCTGATTATAGCAGATAAAGTCGGATACCTGTTCTCCTTCTATGTCGCTGATCTTCAATCGTTGTCCTTTTTTGAGAACGAAGGCCACCCCGCTTTGAGGAGGTATGATATTAATGTTTCGTATCAATGTTTTGCATGATTGGATTGGAACGGACAAGTCCAGTCGTTGTCGTATGCGCGTCCGCTATATTGATAAACTTCGGATATTTCACCGAAGTCGGCAAGCATCGGGTTGACGCTTCCTGAGAATTTTTCATCGCGCTTGCGAATGGCGCCTTTCAATGAATTGTATTTATTTGATTCACGAAGTCTTTCAAACTGATCGTGTGGATTGAAGACGATGGCAGGATACTGAAATCGTCTCGCTTTACGGCTGCTCCCCGGGTGCAGGCCGATGATATAGAATGGTTCTTCTTTTATCGAGAAACTGAAATGCGGCGAGGTGGGATCACTACTGATCGCCTGACTCCATTTGTGCTCGCGTGCATCCATATCGGAGATCGCCTGCAGCCGCTGCCATAACAGTACGTCGAAGTCCTTCTCTGAAGACGATACCGGTCCTTTGAAAATAACAACAGCGCTGGTGTACATCTTTTGACCAGCCCTGTATTCATCTATAAAATCATAGATAAATCGAATGATCCTTGCATCGTCTTTAGGACAGGATATGTGATCGCAGACCAGCAGGCGCACCTGGTCTTTAGTCAATGCAGCTTTAGCAGCGATGCAAGGAAAGTCCTTGTCCGAAATAAAATCCTGGTACGACAGATGCGGATCGTTTTCAAGACAAAACGAATGATCCAGCTCCTTCAGCTTATCGAAATGGAGATTCGCGTTTCGAATATATTTCCTTCCGGCGGAGTAAGGCCAGACTTCGACCCCTCTTTGTTTATTTTTTTCAGAGATCTCGTAAAGTACGTTCCAGTGGTCGATCAATATTTTGCATGCATCCAGGAACCGGTATCCTGAATAAACGTGATGCGCTTCGCCGCCGCAGCCATTGAATTCCAGTATCGAAAAATTTTTGCCGTTCTTAAGCGCCTCGACAGACTTGCATTTGATATCATATCGGCCGTAATAGAAATCGGTATGATGACTGATCTTATCAAAGAGATTTAACAGCCTGTCGTCGATTTCATGATTGAGATTCACCAGCCTTCCACCACGACTAAGATTTAACGCTTCAGACAGAACATATCTTTGATCTTTTTGGAGAACTTCATCCAGGTGATTTTCATGTTTACCGAATAACTCTTTCAGCCTGAACTGTGCCCGCGGATATTTTAAGATAAGCTCTTTCAAAGTAGTCGTTCCGTCGCCAACCACTTCCATATATTCTTTACGAACGAAACCGGAGATGTGTCCTTTAATTTCACCGGGCATTCGATAATAGAATACGCTGACCTCAAGCGGGTAGTCGATGAATTCCTGTATCACGTAATCCACCGTCATGGCGGAATGATACTGGAGAAGCTGGTGGGGTGAGTCGATCTTCCGGAACATTAAACCCATCATCCCGATGTCGGGCTTCACTGCGAGGGGATATTGGAGACCGGACAGATCCACGTCGTCAAGGTTTTGACCGGGAGTAACGAATACGCTTTTTGGGTAAAGAGTTGCGGGCAGCTTTTTATAGATATCTCGCTTTGCTTCGCCCAGGAATCCGCCGAACTCGATGCCCGGGTTCGATGATGTAAAGAACCAGAGAGACCTGGCTTTAATGCAGAGCCATATCCAGGCGGGGCCGATGATGATATACTTCGCAAACCAATGCCATGTTTCCCAATGAGTGATATAAAAAAAAGCCTTCCGGATCATCGGAAGGCTTCACCCAAACGATATGCCAGAGTTATTCCCCGATTGTCCTGGTTGTCACCGTTCCGTTTACTGTAATCGTGATCGTTCTGTTTGTACACGTTCCGTTCCCGAAGTCGATCTTGATATTATCGGTACGGTATATTGTTTCAACAATACCACTCACCGGCCCTGGCCTCCGTCCATCGCACTTTAGATTCTCTACGAGCGGCGAGGTGGTATTGTGTGAATATATTACAGCACCGTTTGCCGACACGCTTGAGCTTACGTCTGTGGTGACAGTTCCCGCGGTGCCGTCTGTTACACGCGATCTTTCCGACAGCCACGTTGCTACCGTTCCATCCGTGAATGTGATCTTGCCATCGGCTACAGAAGTTGTGGAAGAACCGGAACCGGTTTCTTCATTCAAAGAAGATATCCTTGTTTTTGTTCCTTCGATCCTGATGCCGTTTACGGTGTAATTTTCGAATGTCGTCGTCTCGGTGACCATTGTTCCGTCTACAGATCTTTGGATCACTATCTTTCCTGCACGCACAATCTCGACAGTATCTTTGCGATATGTAACGCCGGCGCCGAAATCAATTTCTGTCTTCACAATAGTTGCAAGCAGCGAATCATATTTTGGAAACTGCCCACCGCTGAAGCTGCAACCCTGCGGACCTTTTCCGTCTACGAGTGGTATCGTTACCTCGTTTCCATCGGCATCGTAGTTGGTAATCGTAGCACCACCATTTTTCGCAAGCCGCAGACCGCGCACATCACTTGCGCTTTCTGCGTCCACGATAGCAAGTAGCTCGTCTGTGGGCGCGAGCAGATTCAGTTCATTGAGAACACCGCACCCGGGCCCGAAGCCTCTATGATGACCCTTTGGGCCGCCTGGCCCGCCATGATTTCCTGAATCCAGGTTGAAGGTAGTGCCGCTGGCCAACTGACCGGAAGTTTGCGCTACATCAATTGAAAGTTCCTGTACTGCCTGTGAGTTAACACTATCCGCGTGGTTGTCGCACGAGAAAATGATGATGAACACCGCAATAAAGCAGAGAGATATCTTTAGTCTGTTCATAAGTTTGTTTTATGTTATGACAGTCTAAATACGCCGGCCTGCTACGTGAAATTGTGAGCCTGTAGACCGATCCGGGGAAAGTGTCTACCGGTCGAGCTTCTTTCCGGAAATATAAACCTGGTCGATCTTTCTGGTGTTTTTGATGTCGAGAAGTGGATTCTCGTCGAGGACCACGAAATCCGCTTTATATCCCTCTTTCAACAACCCGATATTTTTCAGACCCATGCATTTCGCGGCATCTGCTGTTGCCGACCTGATGATCTGCATAGGTGAGAGACCGGCTTCGGCCATCATCGCCATTTCGATGTGTTCGAAGTAACCGATAAATCTCGTTGGTATACCGCTGTCCGTCCCCATGGCGATCGAAACTCCTTCGTCTGATAGTGTTTTCAGGTTTGCCATGGCCACAGGCAGTTGTTTTTGATAGGTTTGTGCGCTCTTGCTGTTGCGGATCTTTTCCTGGTTGACGGGATCCTTCAGGGGAGCAACAATTGAATCCGGGTATTCTCTCGTGAAAAAAGGATCTGAGAAGAAATCAGGCGTGCTGCCGTACACGAATGTCGAAAGCTCGCGCGTAAGCGTAGGACAATAGCAAACTTTTTTAGCTTTAATAAGGGAGATGAATTCCTTGTCGACCGGCAGGTCACGAACGCTATGAGCCATAAGATCGGAGCCGGCAGCGAGGAGTTTCTTTGCGTCATCGAGATAATACATGTGAGTGGCGATCTTATAATTCAATTCGTGTGATCGTTTAATGATCGCAGTGTACTCGTCTTCACTCATCTTCTGACTTGCGCCGAGGTTGTCGTCGACCCTTATCTTCATCCAGTCGACGCCGAGAGCGTTATTCTTGTCGACGGTTTCAAGCGAGGTGATTACTTCTCCCGCGATATAAAGACGAGCGTGTAGGGTAGTGTCGGGCCCTGGCAGTCTTTTTTCGCCGCCGAGACTTACAACTGATGTGATGCCATAGCGGGCATATCGTTTCAGATTTTCGAGAGCATCATCGGTGCCCACGTGTCCGTGCGAGTTGATAAGTCCCGGGATTATAAATTTCCCGCTGAGATCGATGACTTTCGCGTTGGCGGGAATAGGGGAATCATTTGAGCCAACGGAGATAATGCTGTCACCCTGTATAATTAAAACGGAGTTGGCGATAGGAGGGGATCCGCTTCCGTCGATTAGCGTAGCATTGGTAAAGACGGTATATGTCGGATCGGATTTTGGAGCGCTGCAAGAAATGAGCAGGGCAAGAAAAAAGAGATAGCGTATCGTCATAATTGAAGATACGCTATTTTTTACTCTTGTTCTTTCAGCATCAGTTTCAGCCTCTTCAAACTTTCGTTAGCGCGTTCAAGCTGATCAATTTTGTCGATCAGTTGAAAATTCATGTACCGGATTTTTTCTTCGGAGGCCTTGCGATCTTTGATCTCGTCGTTGAGTTTGTCGTTGATCGCTTTGAGTTTGCTCTCCTGTTCGAGCAACATCCATTTCGCCCGATAGAGATTTACAAACACATTCACTTTCGCCCGAAGGATCTGTGGATTGATAGGTTTCAGAATATAATCGATACCGCCGGCCTGGTAGCCTTTGTAAACATTTTCATCGCCGTAGTTATTTGCGGTGATGAAGATGATCGGTATCGATTTCAGTTTCTCTCTTTCGTAGATCAGGGTAGCCGTTTCAAATCCATTCAGCACGGGCATCTTCACGTCCATCAGAATCAGGGCAAAGTCGGTTTCGGAGAGCAGGATCTTCAGGGCCTCCGTACCGGAGTAAGCCCTGAAGAATTCATACCCGTCCTGACCGAGGATAGCCTCGATTGACATCAGGTTGTCCTCACGATCGTCTACAAGCAGGATCTTAGTTGGTTGCATTCATCTGTTTTATTTGTGGAACCATAAGCGCATCAGGGATAGGAGTTGATCTATCTTGATGGGTTTCACAATGTAATCGGAAGCGCCGGCGTCGATACATTTCTCACGATCCCCCTTCATGGCCTTTGCTGTTACCGCAATGATCGGCAGGTCGCTGTATTTGCGATTTGCCCTGATCTTTTGCGTGGTTTCATAACCATCCATCTCCGGCATCATGATATCCATCAAAACCATTTCGATATTCGAATTGTCCTTCAACATATTTATTGCTACGGCACCACTTTCTGCAGTAAGAACATTGATCTGGAATCTTTCCAGGATGGTGGTCACTGCAAACAGGTTTCGTACATCGTCGTCTACTACCAGCACGCTTCTGCCTGCGAGAATATCCTGGCGGTTATGGATATTTTCAATAGCCGCACGTTTCTCAGGAGAGAGTGACTTATGACGAATATGCAGATGGGAGATTGTTTCTTCTAATAGCGTTTCAAGCGGCTCGGTGTCTACGACAGCGATCAATGTCGGATCGTATGCACCTTCAGGTGTCAATTCAGCCTGAGTCTTATTGCTGTAGACAACCACCGGCGTTCCCGGTTTCTTTCTCTGCTGAAGACTCTGCATGAATTCCTCGCCCGTTGACTGCGACCATGGATGGTCCACGATCATACAATCGTACGACATCGTAGCCAGTGCGTCGAGCTCGGATTCGAGCTGAGGTATCACCGTGACCTTCACGAGTTCGTCGCGATGCAGGTTTGCAATACGATTTGCATCCGTCTCATTGCTGCCGATCACAATCAGGTTACGGGTCCTGTTGGCGCCGTACGAAACGATGTCCTGGAACAACGTCTTCAGATCGCCTGTGTTGTTCCTGTCGCGGGCAACGAATGTTCTTGCTCCACGCTTCAATGCAGCCTCGCGATTTTCCTTGTTCGATACCACGTGGATCGGGATATGGCGCAGCGCCAGGTCTTGTCTCAGCAAGCTGATGACTTTCCATGCACTCGATTCTTTCCCTTTGAAATCGATGATGACGGCTATGGGATCGAATCTATTGGTGAAGTCAAAGACTTCGAGATAGTTCGTTGCCATGATCGCCTTCAGACCGATTTCATGTGCTTTCTCGATAAGCTTCCGGCTATATTCGGCGTCTGTCTCGACAATCAATACACAACGTTCGTGCGATTGCATACTGTTGCGATCGTCACCGGTTTCGTTGATCGTATCACCACGCGCATCCAGGATCTCTCTTGGCTCAAGACGCTGCAACGCTGTTGATTCAGTCGCCACTTTCGCGAGTACCTTTTGCACTTTGTCACTCGGCTTGAGTGTCAGTGTTCCACCTGCCTGCACGTAAGGACGGATAGGGAGGAAGAGTGTGAACACCGATCCTCTGCCTTCTTCACTTTCAATCTCGATAGAACCGCCGAGCAATTCGGCGAGACCTTTACTGATCGAAAGTCCGAGACCTGTTCCGCCATACTTACGGCTTGTAGAACCTTCTGCCTGCTGGAATGCTTCGAAGATGATCACCTGCTTCTCAGGCGAGATACCAATACCGGTATCGCTAATAGAGAATGCAATCACCTGGTCGGCCGTGTCGAGATATGGATTTCCTCTTCTCCAGCCTTTGCTTGCGATGAATATCCGCAGGATGACTTCGCCCTGCTCGGTAAACTTGAATGCATTCGACAACAGGTTCTTGATGATCTGGTTCAGACGCTGAACGTCTGTCTCGATAACATCCGGAAGGTTTGTATCCGTTTCGATCCTGTAGCGAAGCTTTCTTGCCTCGGAGATCGGTTTGAATGTTGTCTCTGCAAACGAAGTGATCTCTGCGATCGACGACTTCGAAATATGCGGAGTGATGTGACCGGATTCGATCTTCGAAAGGTCGAGGATGTTGTTGATCAACTGCACGAGATCGTCTCCGCAAGCGTGAATAGTTCTTGCGTACTGTACCTGCTTCGCAGTGAGGTTTCCTTCCTGGTTTTCGAAGAGCTGTTGTGCAAGGATCAACAAGCTGTTCAATGGCGTTCTCAATTCGTGAGACATGTTCGCCAAGAACTCCGACTTGTATTTCGATGTCAGCGTCAACTGGTTTGCTTTTTCTTCCAGGGAGCTGCGGGCTTCTTCGACCTCTTTGTTCTTCAACTCGAGCTCGTCTTTCTGCTTCACGAGAAGACCGGCTTTGTCCTGAAGTTCGTCGTTCGTTCTTCTCAACTCGTTCTGCTGAACTTTCAACTCGCTCGCGAGGGACTGCGACTGTATCAGCAGCTCTTCCGTTCTCGAGTTCGCCTCGATCGTGTTCAACACGATTCCAATCGATTCGGTCAACTGGCCGAGGAAGTCGATGTGTGTTTCGCTGAATGCATCGAGCGATGCAAGCTCGATCACACCTTTTACTTTCGTTTCGAATACAACCGGAAGTACGATCAGGCTGCTTGGCTTGATAGTGCCGAGCGCAGTATTGATCTTCACATACTTCTGGGGAACGTTCGTCAATAATATTTTTTCTTTCTGATAAGCGCACTGACCGATAAGACCTTCGCCGATGGCAAACTCTTTCGGTATATGCTGTTCTTCTTTGTACGCATATGATTCGAAGAGACGAAGCTTGCTTTCTTTGGTATCTTCTTCCTGCGTCAGGATATAGAATGCGCCGTAGTGTGCATTCACAACCTGTGCAAGCTCGGAGAGGATTCGCTTCGTTACAGTGTGAAGGTCTTTCTGACCTTGAAGCATCTGTGTGAACTTCGCAAGGTTCGACTTGAGCCAGTCCTGTTCCTGGTTCTTCGTGGTTGTTTCACGAAGGTTGGTGATCATCTGGTTGATCGTATCTTTCAACGCTTCCAATTCACCTTTCGCATCCACACGAATAGTTCGTGTCAAGTCACCCTTCGTTACCGCGCTCGCAACCTCAGAGATCGAACGCACCTGCGTGGTAAGGTTCGCCGCAAGCTGGTTTACGTTCTCCGTAAGGTTCTTCCATGTACCGGAAGCTCCAGGCACACTCGCCTGACCACCAAGTCGACCTTCCACACCCACTTCTCTCGCCACCGTTGTTACCTGGTCGGCAAACACCGCGAGCGTATCGATCATTTCGTTGATCGTATCCGTAAGTTGGGCAAGTTCTCCCAACGCGTTGATCGACAACTTCTGTTTCAGGTTTCCTTTAGCAACCGATGTCACGACTTTCGCGATACCTCGCACCTGGCCTGTAAGGTTCGAAGCCATCTGGTTTACAGAGTCCGTCAAATCTTTCCAGGTACCGGCAACGCCTCGTACCTCGGCCTGACCACCAAGCTTTCCTTCAGTACCTACTTCACGTGCCACACGCGTTACCTCGAATGCAAATGAGTTGAGCTGTTCCACCATCGTGTTGATCGTGTCTTTCAGCTCCAACATTTCCCCTTTTACATCCACCGTAATTTTCTTCGACAAGTCACCCTTCGCAACCGCTGTTGTTACACCGGCGATGTTACGAACCTGTCCGGTAAGGTTACCCGCCATCTGGTTCACCGAGTCTGTAAGGTCTTTCCATGTACCGGCAACACCTGGCACGAAGGCCTGTCCGCCAAGCTTTCCTTCGGTACCTACTTCACGCGCCACACGGGTTACTTCAGATGCAAAACCCCTGAGCTGATCCACCATCGTGTTGATGGTCTCTTTCAACTCGAGGATCTCACCTCGTACGTCCACCGTAATTTTCTTCGACAAGTCACCGTTCGCCACCGCGATAGATACGTTGGCGATGTTACGGATCTGGGCGGTAAGGTTACCTGCCATCTGGTTTACAGAGTCTGTAAGACCTTTCCACACACCACCAACACCACGCACTTCGGCCTGACCACCGAGCTTACCTTCCGTACCTACTTCACGTGCCACACGAGTTACCTCGGATGCGAATGAGTTCAGCTGGTCCACCATCGTGTTCATGGTTTCCTTGAGCTCCAACATTTCACCCATTACATCCACCGTGATCTTCTTAGAAAGGTCACCCTTCGCAACCGCGATCGTTACCTCGGCGATGTTTCGCACCTGGTTCGTCAGGTTGTCCGCCATTTTATTTACAGAGTCGGTAAGGTCTTTCCATGTACCATCAACACCGCGTACAACGGCCTGACCACCAAGTCGTCCTTCCGATCCTACTTCACGTGCCACACGGGTTACCTCCGAACCGAATGAGTTCAGCTGGTCCACCATCGTGTTGACCGTGTTCTTGAGTTCCAACATTTCACCCTTTACATCCACCGAGATCTTCTTCGAGAGGTCGCCTTTCGCAACCGCCGTCGTTACCTCGGCGATGTTACGCACCTGGTTGGTAAGGTTCGATGCCATCTGGTTTACAGAATCCGTCAAATCTTTCCATGTACCACCAACGCCCGGCACTTTCGCCTGGCCACCGAGCTTTCCTTCGGTACCTACTTCAAGGGCCACACGAGTTACCTCGGAACCGAATGAGTTCAGCTGATCCACCATCGTGTTCACGGTGTTCTTCAGCTCGAGCATCTCACCCTTAACATCCACCGTGATCTTCTTCGAAAGGTCACCTTTCGCAACCGCTGTTGTTACTTCGGCGATGTTACGCACCTGGCCTGTAAGGTTCGATGCCATCTGGTTTACAGAGTCGGTAAGGTTTTTCCATGTACCACCAACGTCTTTCACCGTTGCTTGTCCACCGAGTCGTCCTTCTGTACCCACTTCAAGTGCCACACGGGTTACCTCGGAAGCGAATGAGTTGAGCTGATCCACGAGTGTGTTCACCGTGTTCTTGAGCTCCAGCATTTCTCCCTTAACATCCACCGTAATTTTTTTCGAGAGGTTACCGCGGGCGATCGCTGTTGTTACCTCGGCAACGTTTCGCACCTGGCCTGTAAGGTTGGATGCCATCTGGTTTACCGAGTCGGTAAGGTTCTTCCATGTACCGCCAACACCTTTCACCGTTGCTTGTCCGCCGAGTCGTCCTTCTGTACCCACTTCAAGGGCCACACGGGTTACCTCGGAAGCGAAAGAGTTGAGCTGATCCACGAGTGTGTTCACCGTGTTCTTGAGCTCCAGCATTTCGCCCTTAACATCCACCGTAATTTTTTTCGAGAGGTTACCGCGGGCGATGGCTGTTGTTACCTCGGCAACGTTTCGCACCTGGTTCGTAAGATTACCGGCCATCTGGTTTACAGAGTCGGTAAGATCTTTCCACACACCGCCAACGCCTTTAACTTTCGCTTGTCCACCAAGCTTACCTTCAGAACCTACTTCTCGCGCTACACGGGTTACCTCCATGGAGAACAGATTGAGCTGCTTCACCATGTGGTTCACCTCTTTTGAGATGCGGAGGAATTCACCTTCGAGTCTATGATCTCCTATCTGTTCGGGCATCTCCTGCGACAGGTTTCCTTTCGCCACGGAGCTGATCACGTTCGCGATCTCGATGGTCGGATGCACGAGGTCGGAGATAAGCGAGTTCAATGCGTTGATGTTCTCATGCCATGCACCGCGTTTGCTTGGGAGATCGAGACGGTGTGTAAGCTTACCTTGCTTACCGATGGTTACACTGGCGCGATTGAACTCGCGGGTCATATCCTCGTTAAGTGATATGATTTCGTTTAATGTATCGCAGATCTTGCCATACATGCCGGTCTCATCTACCGGAAGTCTGACGGAGAAATTTCCGTTCTTCACATCTGTAAGGACCTGCAAGAGCAGCTTACTGTCTATCGATTCACCATTTACATGGTGACCGTTGGCATGACCATTTGTATGGGATGAACCGTTTGTCCCATTGATGATAATGGTTGGCTTCTTTTTTACTGAAGCTTTACTCTTCTTTTTCGGGGCTTTAGTTTCCATCGTGGTAGTTTATTTTCTTGCGCGTTCGAGTTTTGAGCGTTGAATGATTTTTAAACCTTTATCCTGTATTTCAATAAGACCTTCGTCTTTAAAGTCGGCAAGAGTCCTGTTGAGAGACTCGGTAGACGTACCAACCATTTTCGAAAGGTCTTTGCGTGGCACCAGCACCATGGGGGCTGAATCTGCTTTAACATTCACCTCGTTCTCAACCTGTTTCAGCAACACGGTTGCTACACGCTGACGCACGGATTGATACGCCAGGTCGAACATCGTATTCTCAGCTTCGTACAGGTTGCTCGACAGCATCGCGATGAATTTCTTGGCAATCTCTTTATTCGTATAGATCATGGTGAGGAAATCCTGCTGGGGGATGAGATAGATCTCAGCCTCCTTTACCACGATCGCACTTTCATTGTTTGCTTTATTCTCGAGGAGTGGAACGAATCCTATGAACTTGCCTTCGCCGTGAAGGCCCGTGATCAATTCCTTTCCCTCGTTGTTTGATTTATATGTTTTTACCTGGCCTTTGGCGATCAGGTACAGATAGTTTGGTTGCTGGCCTTCGATGAAAACGAACTCTTTCTTTTTGTAGAGCCTGGATTTGCGATTGGCCGACAGCTTCTGGAAATCTGGTAGCTGACGGGCCTTGTTGAAGAAATCATCGATGTCGGCGATGTTATTATGGAACGTGGTCTTGATAAGATCGTTCTTCTTAAGGCGCATTTCGATCACTTTCAGGAGTTCGAGGCCATCGAACGGCTTGGTGATATAATCGTCGGCGCCGAAGTTCATGCCCTGCCGGAAGTCTTTTTGTTCTGCCTTAGCAGTTAAAAAAATAAAGGGGATGTTAGCGGTAACAGGATCTTTTTGAAGGATGTGCAGAACACCATAACCGTCAAGCTCTGGCATCATGATGTCGCAGAGAATGAGATCGGGATGATTCTGTTGTACGAGCTCGATTCCCTGCCGTCCATTGTTGGCAGTCATTACGTTGTATCTGCCAAGTTTCAAGATCGACGCAATGCTCTCGCATACTTCAATACTGTCTTCGATAACTACAATCTTATGGCTCATATTTTATAGGATTCTGTTAGAGATGCTTCATTCGCTGCTGTTGTTCGTCCATCGGGTATTATAACTGTAAACGTTGTTCCTTCTTCAATTTGACTTTCGAAGGAGATCTGGCCCTTGAGCAGGCCCACGTACTTCTGCGTAATATGAAGACCAAGGCCCGTTCCTTCAATGTTTGTTGCGTTTCTCGCCCGGAAGAATCTTCCGAAGATGTTCTTTTGTTCGTCGGCAGGAATACCGATGCCACGATCTTCAACTTTGATGAATAGTCGTTCATCGTTAAGATCTGAAGTCACTTTCACAACACCCTCGGCTCTCGAATACTTCAAGGCATTCGAAATGAGGTTTGTTAAAATGCTCCACAACAGATGGTGATCGAGATGAACGATTGCCTTTCCGGTATGATGATATTCAATAGACTGGCCGGCTTTCTTAACTACTTCAAGTTCGCCCAGCAGGTCGTCCTGGATGTATTCTGGAACGTTGATGTCGGTGTGCTGTACGCTCACCTTATTGGCTTCGAGCTTTTCCAGCGAGAGGAACTCGTTAAGGATGTTCGTAAGGTTATTGACAGATCGTTTGATCCTGTTGGCGTGCACTACTTTCTCTTTGTCATAGTCGGCGCCGGAATATTGTTCGAGCAGAAAGGTGGATGCGAGTATTGCAGTTAATGGTGTCCTGAATTCATGCGAAGCCATTGTGACGAACCGCGACTTCAGTTCACCCAGTTCCTTCTGGCGGTCGAGGGCTTCCATGAGACCTGCTTCCATACGCTTTTGGGCAGTAACATCCTGGAGAACACATAACACTTCATCGATCTCGCCGTCGTCTCTTCTCACAGGGATGGCCTTAATATTATAGCATCTGCCCTGGGACCTCGCCTCGTGAACGACGTTCTCCCCATAAAACGCTCTTTTGAGAATGGGGAATGTGTCCTCCTCAAGGTGTGGAAAATTATACACAACAGAGTTGGTCGATCCGGCCCCCGAATCGGTGATTTTGATCATGTTTTGGCCTAATCGAGTAAACTCCATTCGCTTGTTTAGGGTACCTATTATAATGTCTTGAAAATTTTGAGCCAGCGTTTCCTGCAGGTGTAGCAGGCGTTTTAGCTGTTCGACGGCCGAATTGGTTTGCTCGTCGACGGGTGATGATGTTAAGACTTCTTTGCTCATAGGTATAATCACTTTACAGACAATAATGATGCAAATCATCATTGTTCCTTTTTGGATCAATTTCGCCGTGATTGGGAGAAGCCTGTCTGAGAACTTCGGGAGTGAGCTCTGCTTTTGTATGACTAGCGTAACAAATATAGATCATCATAAGGTTCATCCCTCGTGATGAACATCATGTTCTTGTTATGATGGGCATCATCGCTCGCTGGTTAACCCGACTATAATTTTGCCCCTAATGATTTTTTTATGCGAGTTAATTCAATAATAAAGACTATAATATGGTGTGTTCTGGTGGGCACGCTATCCGGATGTTACTATAATAAAAAGCTGGTATACTTAGGAGACAAACAATTCTCGGAAACCAAACCGACCCTTGTTGAGAGTAAACACACGGTGTATAAGCTGCAGCCTGCCGATGTGCTCTCGGTGCAGATCAAAGGTCCAGGTGAGGTGAATGTGACAAGTCAATTTAACCTCAATCCCCAAACGAACGGGTCGATGTTCGCAAGTCCTGCGAATTTCTTTATGGATGGATATACGATCAACCCGGATGGAAAGATCACGCTACCGGTGATCGGCGACGTCACCGTAAAGGATATGACTATCGAGGAAGCTCAGCAGACGATCCAAAAGGCTGCAGACAAGTTCCTTAACAGGGCAATTGTTATTGTAAAGCTTACAAGCTTTAAAGTGACCGTGCTTGGTGAAGTAAAAAATCCCGGTTATTACTATGTTTTCAACAGTCAGGCCACAATTCTCGAAGGTCTTGGTATGGCCGGTGACTTAACAAACGTTGGAAACCGACAGAATGTAAAACTCATTCGTCAAACTCCTGGTGGCTCGGAAGTTGTGTTACTCGATCTTACGGATGCAGACCTGCTTAAATCACCATATTTCTTTATGATGCCTGGTGATGTGTTGTACGTTGCACCATTGCGGGCGAGATCAAGTCGTTCGAATCTTGAACTGGCAACGTTATTGTTCAGCGCTGCAACGACAACGGTTCTTATAATGAGTTACATAAGTTCACAAAGTAAATAAATAGCATGAACGGGAAGTTGGACCTGAGGGCATTGATTGGTAAGCTAATATCAAGATGGTATATATTTCTGATCGCATTGTTGGTAATGTTACCCGCTGCGTGGTTATATCTCTCAACTACGGATAACATTTATAAAATACGCGCTTCGTTGCTTCTCGATAGTCCCGGTAAGACGGGAATGGAAGGGGAGAAGTTCATGAAAGGAATGGATCTTCTCGGGAAGAGCAACCAGATCGACGATGAGATCGGTATCCTGAAATCGTATCACGTTGTAGGAACTGCGCTTCGCAAGCTCGACTTCGGTGTTTCGTATCACCAGAAGAAGAATTTCAAGTCTGTCGAAGTGTATGGTGAGGAATTCCCGTTTACTATAGAATTGGATTCGACGGCGAATCAAATGGTCGGCGTTCCGATCTACATCGAGAGAACATCAGCGAAGACATTCTCTTTGCACGCTTCCGGAGAGAACGCCGGCACATATAATTTCGGTACCGGAAAATCCGGTGGTACTATCAAAGAAGTTGACATCCATTCGGTTTGGTTTAACAACGAACCATTCGTTCATGAGAATCTCAAGTTCAAGGTGAAATTCAACGAGCCTTTCGAAGTAGGTAACGATGCCGGTAAATATTATTTCGTGATCCACGATCTCGGCGCGATGACCGAATCATATACAGAGAGTCTCGATATCAAGCCACTGTCACGCGATTCCAAAATGGTCGAGATATCGATCAAAGGAAAGAATCCGGAGAAAGAGATCGCATTCGTGAATACGTTACTCGACGTGTATTTGAAAGGCGAACTCGAAAAAAGGGCTCAGCTCGGATTGAGAACGATCAAATTCATTGATGAACAACTCGAAGGAGTTTCGTCCGAATTGAAATCGGTCGAGGCGTCGCTCGAATCATTCCGTTCTCAAAACAATATACTTGATATCAGTGCCACCGCAGAGAACCTATCGAAGAACCTCGAGCGATTGGAGACAGATCGTTCGAAGCTCGATATAAAATTGAAGTATTATGAGTCGATCGCGAATTCCTTGAATTCCGACAATCTCAATGGCATCGAGTCGCCTTCCGCGTTCGGGCTGGAAGATCCTGTGCTCAACTCGATGCTCCTCGAACTGTCGAAGCTTGTCCAGGAGCGTACCGGATTGAGGTACAGTACAAAGGAAGGGAACCCTGTTACAGAAGTGCTCGATCTCAAGATCGCAAATCAAAAGAAGGCATTGATCGACAACGTCAGCAGCTTTATCGGAACAACGAGAAATGCAATAGCGGATCTCGACGGTAAGATCAATAAGATCGAAGGGACTGTTTCACGACTTCCGGGAAGTGAACGCCAGTTGGTCAATATCCAGCGCCGTTTCGAGTTCAACGACAATGTTTATAATTATTTGCTGGAAAAGCGCGCGGAGGCAGGTATTGCTATCGCGTCGAATACATCTGAAAAGACGATCGTAGACCGCGCAAAGCAAATCGGTAGCGGACCGGTATCGCCCAACAGGAACCTCATTCTTATTGGTGCTGTTGCCATCGCATTTATGTTCGCATTCGGTCTCATTATCGCCAGGGATTTCTTCACCGACAGTATTTCAACCATTGAAGAGCTCGAGGCTACGACCATGATCCCGCACATTGGAACCATTGCGCACGGAAGCAGGAGGGATCGCGCAACAACTGTTGTCGCTCATTCGAAGAACGAGATCGGAGAATCGTTCCGTTCACTTCGCGTGAACCTTCAATACCTTACGCATGGCATGCAAGACACCGTTATAGGTGTAACATCTTCAATCGCCAGTGAAGGAAAAACATTCTGTTCGATAAACCTTGCTGCGTCGCTTGCTTTGTCCGGCCGGCGTACAGTGATCATCGACGCGGATATGCGCAAGCCAAGAGTCGCTTCGCACTTCCATCTGAAGAACGACAGCGGTCTTTCCACTTACCTTATCGGGCATCATTCCATCGACGAGGTGATAAAACCGACATTGATCGAAGGTCTCGATGTGATCACATCCGGACCGATACCGCCGAACCCGTTAGACCTTATTGCGTTGCCTTCTATGCAGGAGCTCATCGCCGATCTGAAGACCAAATACGATACAGTGATCATCGACTCACCTCCGGTTGGATTTGTATCTGAGTACATCATCCTGATGAAGTATACCGATTCGAATATATACGTGGTGCGGGCGAATTATACAAGTCGTGCTCATCTCGAGAAGATCAACAAGTTGTTCAAGGAGCAGAAGATCAAGAATGTGAGCATCCTGTTTAATGATGCACGCACACCGATGAACGGCTATCGTTACGCTTACTCATGAAACAAAATCCAGGAGTCGGGACTCAGGAGCCAGACGTGGTTACGACAGGTGTTGTGCAACAGTCATCACTAGGTCAATTCATCCAAAAATTCAGAAAGTATGCTGAGAACGCCTTTTGGCTGATGGCCGAAAAGGGGTTTGCACTTGCAGCCGGTATGGTGGTGGGTATTTATGTTGCCCGTTATCTCCGTCCCGAAGCATTCGGTCTGCTCAACTACGCGATCGGGTTCGTGGGGATATTTTCGGCCCTGTCGACTATCGGTCTCGAGCAAATTATGGTTCGCGAGCTCGCACGACATCCCGAAAAGAAGGAGGAACTGTTGGGAACAGGAATCTGGCTTCGCATCATTGGTTCGATAGTCCTGATCATCGTGATGGGGATTTTCATGTTGTTCATGAAACAGGAATCTTTCACCACGGTCCTGATCTTCATTATCGCTTCCGCTGAAATTTTCAAAGCATTTGAAGTCATCAACTACTTCTTCCAGTCGCAGGTTAAATCGAAGCACGTGGTGCGAACACAGATGTTCATCAACCTTGCGATAAGTCTCGCGAAGATCGCGATGGTGATGGCCCATTTCTCGCTGATCTGGTTTGCGATCATCGTGGCGATCAATTCGATTGTGAATGCCGCGGGTTACATTTTTACGTACACGCGTACCTCGGGAAAACTGAAAGAATGGAATTATAGTAAGGCGCTTGCATTCAGTCTCTTGAAAGAGACGTGGCCTCTCGCGTTATATGGCATTGCATTGAATATACAGGCGCGCATCGACCAGGTGATGCTGGGAAATATGCTGAACAACTACGAAGTAGGTCAGTATTCTGTTGCCCTGAAATTCATTGAGATCTTTGGCTTTGTACCTATGGTGCTTATGAGCACATTCACTCCTGCTGTGAGCAAAGCCAAAACAACTGACGAGAAACTTTACGAAGCAAGACTGGTGAATTTTTACCGGCTTATGTTCGCATCGTTTCTTGTAATGGCAATACCGATATACTTCTTTGCGGAAGATGTGATCGTATTGCTTTACGGGATGGAGTACCAGGCGGCCGGGTTCCTGTTATCGCTATTCGCTCTCCGGTTATTCTTTTCGAACATGGGTGTCGGAAAATCGATATTCATCGTGAATGAAAGCATGTTCACCTATTCGCTACTCACTGTCGTGATAGGGGCGGCTAGCAATATCGCAATGAATTATTTCCTGATCCCGATTTACGGAACGGTAGGCGCGATTATAGCCAGTATGATCTCGTTTACTATCAGCATTTTCATCGTGGATATTTTCTTCAAGAAGGCATTCAGGAATCTTAAGCTGATGATCAAAGGAATTTTGTCGTTTTGGAAACTCAAGGAAGCAATATGATCGAAATTAAACCCATTAAGGATAATCAGTTTTATTGCCCCGAGTGCCAGTCGGAGAAACCGGCAATAGTTGATATACAACTTCATTCCGTATACTCGCTGGCAGAATGCAGGTGCAATAACTGTAACCTGGAATTTTACCAGACGATACCTGTTGGGCACTGTGTCGACGACACAGTTTCAATCAGGAAATCCGATGGCAGGATATATACCGATATCGATCCGGATTTTTGGATTGCCGATCTGATGTCCAAGAACCGGAAGAAGATCAGCGACAAAAAAGTTACCGTACGAAAAATAGTTCACGAGCAAAAGAAAGAGGTTGTTGTACTAAACACGTTGGATTATCTCTATGGTCATGTTCTTCTTAAACTTTATAATTATCAGCATCACCTTGGCAGCGATGTTGGTCTCGTTGTTATTATTCCCCGCGCTTTTGAATGGCTTGCGCCGGCTGAAGCATCGGAGATCTGGATAGTCGACCTTTCATTGGGGGAACTCGCTTACGAGCATCCATCCCTTACCGGATATTTCAAGGAAGAATTCAAGCGATTCAACCGCATCTGGCTGAGCAAGGCGTATTCTCATCCTGATTTTACCCGCGTCGATATGAAGAGCATGACCGGCATCGCACCATTTAATCTCGATCAATACACGACGGAAGCTCCGACAATCACATTCGTTCTTCGTGAAGACCGTTGGTGGCTCCGTTCCAGGCTGGAGTATGTTCTCTATAGAATCGGCCGCCGGTTCCCCCAGGTACGCAAGTTTTGCTACGAGATGATCAATATCGAGCAGGACAACCTGGTGAAGAGAACAATCAGGAATATCAGGAAGCGCATGCCGAATGCGCGATTCTTTGTTACCGGTATCGGTGAGAACAGAGGATTCGGGCGATATGCAATGGATAGCCGCACACGCCAGGTTAACGAAGAAAAAGAACTCGAATGGATCCGGATCTATTCACACAGTCACATCGTGATCGGATTTCACGGATCGAACATGCTCATGCCTACTGCATTTGCTGCGGGTTGTATCGAAGTGCTGCCGGAAGACCGATATGGCAATTTCCTCCAGGATATTTCTGTCCGTTACAACGACCGCCGGCAATCGTTCTTTTATCGCTTCGCTGATCAATATGCATCTCCGAAATCCATTGCATCCAAAGCAATTTCGATGATCCGCGATTATAATGCGTTTAATAAGAATATGTGTCGTAATCTATATCACGACAACGCAATGATGGAAATCATTGATCTCCGGAAGTAAACAATTCAATTTTACCCCAGATTAAAGATTTTTATGGAACCACTTAAGACGGCGGTTTTGATGGTCGTTTTTAACAGGCCCGAAACAACAAAGCAGGTATTCGAGGCAATACGAAAAGCCAAACCACCAAGGTTGTATGTTGCTGCCGATGGGCCCCGTTCACACGTTCCCACCGATAAAGAAAGGTGCGCAGAAACGCGTAAGGTTATCGATGGTGTTGACTGGCCTTGCGAGGTAAAGACATTATTCCATGAAAAGAATCTCAATTGCGGCGTAGCACCGTCAACTGCATTTACATGGTTCTTCCAGCATGAAACAGAGGGGATCATCCTCGAAGATGATTGCCTTCCATCTCAAAGTTTTTTCTGGTATTGCCAGGAGCTTCTTGAAAAGTATCGCGACGACACACGTGTGATGCACATCGGTGGAAACAACTTTTTAAATGGTTGGCTGAAGGACAGCGACTATTCATATTACTTCTCACGTTCAGGACACATATGGGGCTGGGCTACATGGAGAAGAGCGTGGGAGAAATTTGATTTCAATATTTCTCTTTATCAAAAACTGAAAGACCGGGGACAGTTCGACGGATTCTTTTTGAATCAATTGGAAAAGAACTATCGCCTGAAAAAGTTTGATGATACCGTGGGTAAAAACGGTCGTGCCGATTGGTGGGATTACCAGTGGGATTTCGCACGATACGTCAACTCGGGACTTTCAATTGTTCCTGCAGTTAATCTTGTCAAGAACATCGGGTTTGGTAACGATGCAACTCATACTGCAAATAAGGATTCGGAGGCAGCAATGTTGCAGGCAAACGAGATCAAGCTTCCTTTGAAGCACCCTCCGTTCATGATGCGCGACGTTGAGTCAGAGCAAAGATATTTCAAAGGTTTTCTGAAGGATAAATTTGTTTCGAAGCTTCGAAAGTTTGGAGTGCCGGTATGAAACGTGCAACGCCAGCGATATTGTTCATCGTATTTGCAAGACCCGATACAACACAACGTGTCTTCGACGAAATACGGCGTGCAAAACCCGCGAGGCTTTATGTAGCTGCCGACGGAGCCCGGCCGGATAAACCGGGTGAAAAGGAGAGATGCGACGAGGTGCGGAGAATCGCTACAGAGGTCGATTGGCCCTGTGAACTCAAAACATTTTTCAGAAACGAGAATCACGGCTGTGGTGAGCAGGTGACCCAGGCTATTGGCTGGTTCTTCGAACATGAAGAAGAAGGGATTATCCTTGAAGATGATTGTCTTCCTTCACGTTCATTCTTCTCGTTCTGTGCGGAAAATCTTGAACGGTACCGCAACGATTCCCGGATAATGATGATAGGGGGGAATAACCTCGAACCTGAACGTTATCGCGAGAAGGAATATTCTTATACATTTTCAAAGCTTACGTATATCTGGGGCTGGGCAACATGGCGGCGCGCGTGGAAACTTCACGATTTCCAAATGCCGATGTTCGGGGAGATCGACAAGAAAAACTACTTATTGCCGCACTACAGCTCGATCTACGAACGCGACCTTTTTCAATACGTGTTTGGAAAAATGTACACAGGCGACGACCCGCTGACGAGCCGGCGCAACATCTGGGATTACCAATGGCAGTTTGCCTGCAGGATCCACTCAGGCCTGGTTATTGTACCCTCGGTAAACTTAGTGAGCAACATCGGCTTCGGCGGCGATTCGACTAACGTCTCAACCGATTCGCCGGGACAGAATCTCAAGCGCGAAGAGATGGAGCTCCCGTTAGTACATCCTGAATTTATTATGGTCGACAAGGCAAGAGAAAAACGCACGTTTGAGTTATGTCATACGTCACGCAAATCGCGGTTGAAAAGTCGCATCAAAGAGCTTATGCCGTCTTCCTTGTTGAGCACGATTCGAATGTTCACGTGATCATATGGACAAGAGGGACATCATTAATGGCCTGTTCATTCTCAGCTTCCCGGTTTACGGAATAGGAACTTATATATCGGCGAGTATCAGTCCATCGGCAGGTTATATCGTGTCGATGATCCCGCATATCATGATACTCGTATTTTATTTGATCGATCTCATTTATCGTCGCGAGATACGCTTCAGGCTGAACTGGTGGTATGTCGCGATGCTCATCTACATAGCAACTACGGCGGGTTCGTTGTTCGTTGGCTACTACAAAGGCCTTCCCGAGTCGAACCTGGGGATGATCACAGTGAGATCGTTCCTGTTGCTGACGCCGTTCCATTCATTCATCGCGTTTACGCTCTACAATGAACAACATGCCGATGAGATCCCGCTTGTGCTGATCAAAGCATTGAGCGCATTGTTGTTCATAAACCTCTTTGGCTATTTCGCATTGGGTCTTGCGAACGCGCAACACAGTATCGAAGGACGTTTGAATATGCCCTTCCTTGATGGATTTTACAGTGGTGCAAGTATTCTTGCAATCCTGAATTTGCTGATCGCGTACAGGGTTCGCTCGAATCGCGATAAGCCCATCGAGTCCATGTTATTGTCGTTCTTCTTCGTCTTCAATCTTGGATTACTGTACATGATCAACTCGCGTCTTGCGATGATGATCTTCCTGGTGATATTCGTGATGTTCCTCATCAGAATTATAGCCATGCGTGGGATGTACCTGATGTCGTTGTTATTTATCCCGATCCTTTTAAGTTCCGCCTACTTGCTTTACCAGCTTGTGTTGCTCCCCGGTATGTCGGATCTGATGCAACGCGTGGATGTTGAAGACGTGACAACTTTCAACGGACGCGCGTTCCTTTGGAAAGACGGTCTCGACTGGCTGATGGGATCCCGTGAAGGACTACTATTGGGCAACGGATATAAAGGGCATTACTTCCTCGATATGATCACCGATGTAGCGGAGCTATGGAATACCGACGAGGTCTTCCATTTGCACATGCACAGCAGTTCCCTGGAAATACTCATCTGCCAGGGTCTGATATCCTATTTCATTTTTTGTGTGATTTGGTATAAGGTCTATTCATTCTTCAGGAACAAATACAAATCGAAAAATCTTGAAGGAGCTTTCCTGGGCCCAGTGTTATACCTGCTTTTCATTTTACAGGTCGACACCTTCGTGTACATGGACGGACTGGGCTTCGTTATCTTTTCACTTTTGGTTTCAAGAATAGTCATTAATGAACCGCTAAAGAATACGAAGGGTATGGAAGTGCCGAAGAAGGATTTTCAATTTACAGAAACAGCAGTTTACGAAACAGAAGGTTATGTTATGCATCGTCATACCGGTTCACAACCGGCTTCAATTCACGAGAGAGTGTCTTGATTCACTCGAACGTCAGACTCTTCGCGCCGATAAGATCATTATCGTCGACGATGGCTCGACCGACAATACCGAAGAGGTATTGAATGAGTGGTATCCGGACGTGGATGTTCTTCATGGGGACGGAAATCTATTCTGGACCGCTTCGATCAATATGGGTATCCGGCATGCTCTGTTACTCGGCGCCGACTATGTAATGACACTCAATAACGACACCATCGCGTCGGACACATTTGTGGAAAAGATGATGGAAGGTGCGAAGCGGGCTCCGAATGCATTGATCGGTGCGCTCGACTGCGATTCACAAACGAAGAAACCATACTATGGCGGCGAGATCATGAATTGGAAATGGAGTACTTCGAAACATCTCCTCGATTGTTTGGGTGAAGATGAAAGAACAGGTCTGCATGAAACCTCATTGTTCCCCGGCAGAGGATTATTGATCCCTAAAGTCGTTTTCGACGAGATCGGATTGTTCGATGAAGAAAGACTTCCGCATTACATGGCCGACTACGATTTCACGTTGACCGCCGCACGTCATGGTTTCAAGATCTACTGTAACTACGATGCTATTTTGTATACCTATCCCGAAGAAGGTGGTGATCATAAGATACGCAAGGCAAAAACATGGTCGAATTACTGGAAACATCTCTTCAATATTAAGGGAGGTGGCAACCTGAAAAATTTTACACGATACACATTAAAGAATTGTCCGCCCGGCAGTGTGATCCCGTCGCTATTCACGGGGTACACGCGGCGGCTTATAGGTTTCTGGCTTAAATAAACGCAACAAAACAAGGTGATGAAAACGAGAAAGAGGGGTTGGTTGATGATGATGATCTTTACGATCGTTACATGCGTGGCCGCAAACAGTTACGACAAGCAAGGTAAAGGTGGCGGCCATGGCCACGGAGATAAAGATGGTAAGCCGCCTGTTGCCGTGAAAGACGCAGCTACGACTCCCGAGAATACTCCCGTAACGATCAATGTTCTTGCAAATGACACGGATGAAGACAACGATATTGATGCAACTACGGTAGACCTGGATGGAGCTGCGGGCGTTCAGTCGTCCTTTACAACACCGAAGGGTACTTTTTCTGCGGATAACACCGGGGTTGTAACTTTTACGCCGGCAACAGACGTCAGCGGCTCGGTAAAAATCTCTTACCGGGTGAGTGACCTTGCAGGAAATGTTTCAGGTCCGGCAGACATTGAAATCACGATCACATCGGTGAATGCCGCGCCGGTGGCAGTGAATGATACGGGTGCGACAACCAACGATAAAGAAGTACAGGTCGATGTACTGGCAAACGACTCCGATAGTGACGGACAGCTCGACACTTCGAAGGTGGATATAGATGTAAATCTTGGGGGAATTCAGAAAACAAGCGAACAGCCCGAGGGAAGCTGGTCGGTGAATAAGGGCGTTGTGAGATACAAGCCAAAGCCTGATTTCGTTGGTACAGCCGTACTTTCCTACGTTGTTTATGATAATGAGAACGAAGTTTCGAATGTTGCTACGATAACCATTACCGTAACCTCGGCGAATGCTGCGCCGGTTGCCGCTAACGACACCGGTGGAACTACGATCAACAAGCCGACAACTGTAGATGTAACGGCTAACGATACAGATGCCGACGGTACAATCGATAAAACGAAAGTTGATCTGAACACAACAACGGCGGGACTTCAGCAGAGCGTCAGCAACTCACAAGGCAACTGGTCTGTTGATGCCAATGGCATCGTTACATTCACGCCTCTCGCTTTGTTCATCGGAAACGCTTCTTTGAATTATACCGTGATGGATAACCAGGGAGCGGTCTCAAACGTGGCGAAAATCACAATCACAGTGCAGATGATCAACATGCCGCCGACGGCTAATAACGACAATGTGACCACAACAAAGAATAAAGCTGTTGCGATCAAGGTAACGGACAACGATACGGATTCCGACGGGTCGATCGACGTCACAAAAGTTGATCTCAATGCGAACCTGGCGGGAGTTCAAAGTACAGCGAGTTCACCCCAGGGAAATTATTCCGTGGATCCACTAGGGACTGTTACTTATACACCGGCGACAAACTTTACTGGTGTGGCGGCGATCAACTATACAGTTGCCGATAATGCAGGCGCAACTTCGAACGCTGCAACAATCACAATTACAGTCCAGGACGTGAATTCGCCGCCCGAAGCCACCGACGACACAGGGGTTACAACTCAAAACACCAACGTAACCGTGAATGTGGTTGCTAACGACACCGACAGCGACGGAGTGATTGATGCTGCAAAAGTGGATCTGCAAACTGACAAAGCAGGAATTCAAAATTCGGCAGCTGTTCCTGAAGGGAACTTTACTGTGAGCAACCTGGGACTCGTTACTTATACGCCCAAAAAAGATTTTACAGGTACTGTCGTTCTTAATTATACTGTGAGTGATAATACAGGTGCCGTTTCAAATGTGGCAAAGATCACAATTGCTGTTCAGCCGGTGAATGCACCGCTCGCCAAAGAAGATGTTGTTACCACGAGCGTTAATAAATCGATCGATATCGATGTTGTTGCCAACGATACCGACAGTGATGGATCAATAGATGCCGCCAGCGTCGATCTGAACGTTGGAACAGGTGGCATTCAACGCAGCGCTACAACCCCGCAAGGTAACTATACAGTGAATGAACTCGGCATTGTTACGTTCACACCCAGGACAGACTACATCGGTGATGCTTCCATTCAATATACCGTGAAAGATGATAAAGGCGTTCTGTCAAATGCCGCGTTGATCAGTATTACGATACAGCGTAATCCGAATGTAGCCCCCGTGATCATCGCCTTCGAAGAACAAACGGACACTCTTCGTTATACGCCAGGAAATCCAATGCCGTTCAGTGACGAGTTCGAAGCTGACGATGTCGACAACGACAGTCTCGCAATAGCAGAAATCGGTTTTGTTTCAGGAACCTATTCACAGGCCAACGACAAACTTACTTTCGAAGACATGCCCTCTATCAAAGGAGAGTTCGATAAGTCATCCGGCTTGCTTACACTTCGTGGTCCGGCGCGTCTTCTTGATTTCAACACGGCAGTCAGATCTGTGAAGTATGAGTTCGCCGGAAACGCCGAAAATAAAAATACTGTAAAGCGCATCTATGTGCGTGTAAGCGATGGTATGGCATTCAGCGAGGTGAAAGAGCGCGTTGTGAAGATCAATTCGTCGGTAATCGATCTCGATATACCGACCGCGTTTACGCCGAACAGCGACGGCGCCAATGACACATGGAGAATACTGGCACCCGCAGATATCTCTGGTTCAGAATTTGCCGACGCGGAGGTCAGGGTTTTTGATAAGAGAGGAACAATGGTTTTCGATGCAAATGGCCTCGGAAACACCTGGGACGGAACCTACCAGGGCAAACAACTGCCTGTTGATACTTATTACTATACCATCGACTTAAAACAACAACAAAAGAAATATAAAGGAGTAGTGGCGATACTGCGATAAGAGGGGAAAATGAAAAAGATCATTTTAGTAGCAATAGGGGCAGTATTACTGAGCTTTCATGCAAAAGCCCAGCATCTGCCCACCACCGGACAGCCATTTCAGTTTCAAACGATTTATAATCCGGGTTTTACAGGTATCGATCCATTCGGAGACATCCGGCTGGCGTATCGAACCCAACTCGGCGCTTATGGGGCAAATTCCCCATCATTCTTTAACGGACTGTATCAGTTTCGCCTCAGTCAGCCACACGATGGAAGTCTGAACGGTTTACGTACGGGAACAACTTCACTTCAGTCAACCCGCGAAATGGGAATGGCACACGGCATGGCGGTGAATGTCTTTGATGAGGAGCTTGGGATAATGGGAAGGAAAGGAGCGGGGCTCAGTTATGCATTCCATTTTCCTGTCACTGAAAAATTGATGCTGGCAGTAGGAACGTCCGCCATAGTCGAAAATCTGCGGATCGATTCCGATAAGATCTATTTAGGGGCTGGTGCCGATCCGGATCCAATTTATCAACAGATCATGGCAGGTAAAACAAGCAATACGCAGATCAATGTCAGAGCCGGTGCAGTGCTCTACTCGCAATCTTTTTATGTCGGCCTTAGCTACCTGCCTGTCTGGAATCATAACTTCCAGGATGCCAGCTGGGCGACTGCCACCTCTATCAATGTCGCGTCACTTCAAACAGGCGTTTCATTCAAAGTATCGGAGACATTCGATCTCAAACCGAGCGTGATCGCATTATTGAATAAAGGCAATAAGGTGAATCTCGATTATAGTTTGAAGGCATACTTCCGCAACCTTGTCTGGACCGGGCTAATGTATCGTGATACGCAGACTGGTGTGGCGCAACTCGGGTTTAACATCAATAAAACTTTCAGTGCAGCTTATTCTTACGAAGTTTCGACCGGTGCCTGGCAGTTCGGTTCAGGAAGTCATGAGTTAGTTCTGGGTATCAGGTTGAACAACTTTAGAAATCTTCCAAACTACGTATGGTAACGCTTCGTTCTATATTGGCTATTGGATGCTGGCTGTTGATTACGGGCGCTTCAGCCCAGGATGTCGAGTTTGAATCCTTGAATAAACTTCCCGTTACGATCAATACACCGTGTGAAGAGATCCTTCCTTTGGTTTCTCCCGACGGTAAGACACTTTATTTTGCAAGGGCGATCTGTGATTCGAACGATGGCGGTCGCACTGCCGGATCTGATATCTGGGTAAGTGAATACAATCCGAAAACAAAAGAGTGGAGCCGTCCGAAGAACACGGGCAATGTGTATAATGATAGAGGACACAATGCAGTGGTTGGTATGAGCGCCGATGGAAAAACGATCTACCAGATAAATACTCTGCCAGGCAAAAAGATCAAAGGTGTATACTATTCTAAGAATGAAAATGGTAAATGGTCGAAGCCGGTTCTTGAATTAATTCCGTTTTTGGAAACCGAAGAATATTTCGGAATGTATGTAGCCTCAGATCTCAAGACGATCATCGTGTCGATGAAACGTGAAGACGGTGCCGGCGAGGAAGATCTTTATGTGAGCCGCAAATCTATGGGCAAATGGTCGGAACCGGTAAGTCTCGGTAATTCCATCAACACGATAGGCTTTGAAATTTCTCCATTCTTGTCAGCCGACGGCAAGCGGCTTTACTTCGCGAGCAACGGGCATCGCGGTTTGGGTGGTTCTGATATTTTTTATTCCGACCGTCTCAACGATACATGGACCTCCTGGTCGAAACCTGTAAATCTTGGAAATGTTATAAACACAGAGGGCTTCGATGCTTACTTCTCTATGAACGACAGCGTAGCGTGGTTTAGCTCCAACAATGGAAAAAGTACCGACATCTATCGCACAAGGATCAGGAAGCCTGAAGATCCGCGTAAGATCGCGATGAAAAGCATGCTCGAAGAAGCGTCTTCGATGATCGCGGATCTCAGCGACGATAATTATGATTCGCTGCAATCGTTCAGTAAGTCGATCATGGTTTCGTTCGAGAAGAATAGCGCAACACTTTCTCCCGACGCGATCACTCATCTTGATGATGCTGTCGGGATGATCAAGAGCAGGCGCCAGGGAAAACTCAAGCTGATCGCCTACGTAAATACATACAATGGCGAGAGCAGCTCTATCTGGGATAAGCGCCTCGAAGAGATAAGAAATTATTTGAGAAAGAAGTCGGGTATCGATCTGATGATCGACCAGGAAGTTGTTCGGGCAGATATGAGCGCTCGTGCGGGCGTTGTTGAAGTTCGTTATAATTGAAGAAAGATGAATTGGCGTGCAGTGCATAAGAAGCTTTGGGTCGTTGTTTTGCTGCCACTGGCAGCAGCTTCGGTTGCTTTTGTCTTCACTTACGAGAAAGCGGGTCAGTATAAATCTGTTGCTGTTGTCGAGGCCAGCGTACCGGATAAGCCAACAAAGTCGCAAACATTAAAAGACATCGAGGACCCGAACCAGTATTATGAGAATATGGTCGGAACGATGAAGACGGAGCTGATCACATCTATGGTCTCTTATAGATTGTTATTGCATGATCTTGAAAAGGAGATAGCGTTTCGGCCACCCGCGATACAGTATTCGGGAGACAGGAAGAGCCGTATAAAGGCGGCCCTGGAAAAGAAACTTTCCACCTTCGATTTGTTAGACGAGAAGGTGCCGATCGAGGAAACCATCGCGCAGATCATTCACAACAGTGACTACGATGTGGCACGTTGGATCCGCGACGGTGAGATGACGATCGAAAGAAAGGAAGGAACCAATCAGATCTTGGTTTCCACAACGACGGAGGATCCGTTTCTCTCCGCTTTCGCCTCGAACGCACTGAGCCAGGAATACATCCGGTATGAGACGACGATTTTTTCGCCGGCGCCAACCAACGACTCCATAGGTTATTATCGACAGGAGGTCGACCGCCTGCGCAAAGACATGGAGGCGAAGACCGGCGAGCTCAACGAAAATTCTGCGCGTTCGAAAAATCCCGTTAACGACATCCGTTTCCGTCGTGAGCGGTCCAATCGTATCGCCGAATATGAAATGCGGATAGTAGAAGAAGAATGGGAGCTTAACAGTCTTCGCGAGGAGCTTGCAAAACTTCAGCGCGCCGAAGCAACGGAGCAGCCGCGCCCGGCCACCGACATAACGAGCAACGCAAAGATCCAGGCAGCGCGCAAAAAGATCGATCAGCTTTCTGCGATGTATGCCGAGGGAGGGTCAAAAGATAAGCAGCTCGATTCGATCATCAATGTGCTTCGCAAGCAGGTAAACGATGAAACGGCAAGGCTCCAGATGGCTTCACAGAATTCGACGAAGACTTCGACACAAAGTCGTGAGCAGGATATTCTTATCGGCCGCATCGAAAAACACGAACAGAACATCGCTTCCATTCGGAATGATATCCGTCGTTTGAGAAACACCAACATTTCATCGGAGAAAAACAACGACGAAGAGGTTGCTCAACTGAAAGCTTCGCAGGAGCAGGTAAGCAGGGAATACAACCTGGCCCTCTCACATCTGAAACAACTCGAGGCAAAAGAGGGTGTCAGCGAATCCAAGTCTGGCCGGGGAGATCATTATCTCGTATTAAAAGCGAAGGCCCTGCCTAGTGCAGAGCCTGAATCGCCATGGGCCATCTTCATAATTCTGGGTTCTTTCATTGTAACGCTAATTGTTTGTATTCTAATTATCGGGGCTAAGAAACAAGCGCCGCAGATTCCAGATGACATCTTTTTGAGAGTCAACTACACGAACCGGCAGCGCCGTTTTTCAAACAATTAACAACAACTAAACCTTAGTTCGTAGGAGTGTAGCTCGGGTTTGTAGTGAACACGATCTTATCTATCTGTACATTGTCATTCATCCAGCCAAACTGTACTGTGTTGCTGCCCTGCGCCAGCGAGAAGCCAACCGCAGCACCGTCGTCAGATATTTTCACCCATGTCCAGCTTGAATTAACACCTGCATCCCATGAAGTGTAGCGGCCTTTGCCATCATACACATAGAAGCCACCACCGTTGACAGACTTAACTTTTGCCCACAAGGTATATGTTCCGGCTGCAGGAGCTGTAAAGTTATACGTTGCTGAAGAGGTAGGAGGGATGTAATAGTTTGTACCATTTCCGGATGGGATTCCGAAGTATGTACCTGCAGAGGCATCGTTACCAAGAACCATCTTACCTGCCATCACTGCTGAAGAAGCATCGAGAGCTACTTCTGAATACGTTGTAGGACTAGTAGGACTAGTAGGACTCGTAGGCGATGTAGGAGCAGTTGTGCTGCCACCGGTTTCATATGCACCGATATCAGGCTTGGTTCCATTGAAAGGCAGACCGACATTAACACCTCCGTCGATCAGCGGACTTCCCGAATTCGGTACGTAGTAAGGAGTTGGTCTCACACCAGTCTTCGTAATCTTTGGATCGTTGCCCAACAAGTTGTTGAGGATCGAGCCTACGAGGTTTCCAAGGGAAAGATTTTGCAGCAAGTTTGAAGCTACATTCAGACTTGAGATCGTTGCACCATTTTCCTGGTGGATGAACTGGTTCTGATAGTAGTTATAGCTTGTGTTTGAGTTGATGATCAGGTTGTTCTTCAGATCGATGTTGTCCGAAGATCCGCCATACACGCCGATCACGTTCGCTGTCTTTGTTCCAATGAACTCAACCGTGTTGTTGTAGAACTTCACGTTATGAAGGCCACTTCTCTGTGAGCGGACGATCTCGCCAGGATATGTTCCCTGGATACCGTAGAAGATATTGTGGTGGATGCTCCAGTTGCTCATAGCATTGTCCCAGTTCGCAATACCCTGCTGACCTTTGATAAAGTAGTTGTGATCGATCTCTGCGTCGTGGATACTCAATTCGATCGCGTAACCTGCACCGGCAGAACGAGTTTCCATGTCGAGTGTGTTGTTGTAAACACGAACCGATTGAATGCCTGTTGCCGCGGGACCGTTGCTGTTAACCAAAGAGATGGTATTATCCACGTAGTTGTTATAGATCTGGCAACCAACGAGATTAGACTGCCACAATTCGATTGCGATGTTGGGAGCAGAGCCGCCGTTCCATGTACCGTTAGGACTTACTGAAACTTTGCTGTCGTGGATGCTGAATTTCTTGAACTGGTTGAAGCCGCTGGGTCCGATTGCTTTAACACCATAACCAATACCTTCGTTAACGTCGATCTGATCGAACTCAACGTTCTCGAGATTACCTACGTTGATCGCGCCTGATTGCCAACCGGAACTTGCCCATGAACAGTTCAAAGTCTGAACACCTTTCAATCCGCCATCTTTCATGTCCCATAACCAGATGCCGGTGAAGTTTGTGTACTGAACTTTAACTGTTTCAATAATAACATTAGTGCGATAATGAACATAGATACCACCGTGTAATTTCTTGCCATCACCATCGATCGTGAAGTTCTTAAGAACCTGGCGGCCGGTGGTCATGCTACCTGAGTTCAGGATGATGAGAAATTTATCGGTGCTATAGGCAGGGCTTGTAGGATAATAATATAGTGAGCTCGCTGCTTTAAGGATCGTCTGATCTTTACCAGCACCTTCGATGTTTACACCGGTAGGCACATTGATATAACCAGTTTCGATATAAGTACCTGCAGCCAGCTTAATAGTGTGGCCTGCATTGGGAGCTACTTTGGAAATTGCATATTTAAGAGTCTTCCATGGACTTGTGGACGTACCCGCATTAGTGTCGCTACCAGTTGTAGACACATAGTAGTAATTTCCGGTTTGATAGGTGCTGCCGGCTGTGAGTTCCTGGGGGGTGATGTCCGGCTGTGGCGCTACGACGTCAGTGTTATCAGCGCATCGGAAAAAAATTAGCGCTACAGCGAGGAACATAAAGCTCAGATGGATTTTTTTCATGAATTACGGTTATAGTTTGGACATAGTTTACCCGTGATCGAGATTTTTTAAAGTCTCGTTCAAAATGAATTAGACATAGTGAGCCCGTTACGCCTTAGCGGGAGTCATCATGCAAGTGGGAAATTTGGGAGAGGATATTCCGACTTTCTTTACTGTCGGTTCTTATAAGGGGCGCTTACAATTGCGAGCAGCGATGCAAAGATGCCACACTCTGTTGACCTTTTGAAACACGCATCGGTGAACTACAGAAATGTTGGGGTGAAATGTAAGGAGTGTAGTTCAACTGTATTCGAAAAACAATGATCTATATCATCACTTTTTAAAACATTCATCACACGTTTGCAATTTGAACGATGGTTAAAATTTTAACTGACATTAATAACTATCGAAAATGAGCTGGGTGATGATGAGGATCATAATTTTTTAAAACGAACATCACAGCTTCGTAGTTCGTCGCAAGCATATCTTTCCTACAGTTAGATAAAAGAAGAGATGGACCTCCGGGACGTCCTTAAGGCGTACAAGGACAAGAAAGTTATGATTACGGGCCATACCGGCTTCAAAGGAAGCTGGTTCTCCCTGTGGCTTGCAAAGGCGAACGCCAATGTTTACGGCTATTCTATGCCGCCGCCTGGCAATCCTGCGATGTTCGATTTACTGCAGTTAAAAAATCTTCTGCAGCATCAGACGGCTGATATCCGCGATTTCACTCAATTATCGAAATCGATTTTCCGTATCCGACCCGATGTGATATTCCACTTCGCTGCCCAATCACTCGTTGGACACGGATACATCTCCCCACTGGAAACAGTAGAAATAAACACACTAGGTACTGCAAATCTGATGGAAGCTGTTCGACAGGCAGGAGTGCCCGCAGCAGTTATCATCATAACGTCCGACAAGTGCTACAGGAACAACGAGTGGATCTATGGCTATCGTGAAAACGATCCTATGGGTGGCGAAGATCCGTACTCTGCAAGTAAAGGAGCTGCCGAGCTCATGGTTCACTGCTGGCGTAATTCATTCTTTCATCCATCGCGTTTAAGCGAACATGGCGTGCGGCTCGCATCGGTGCGCGCCGGTAATGTTATCGGCGGCGGCGACTACGCTGTCGATCGTATCATTCCGGATTGTATCCGGTTCCTGCAATCCGGCGAAAGCATCCTCGTTCGTAACCCGCAACATACCCGTCCGTGGCAACATGTTTTAGAGCCACTGGCCGGCTATCTCACTCTCGGCGCGAAACTGCTGGAACATTCGAACAACGCCGAGTTCTGCGATGCATTCAACTTCGGACCTAATATAAATTCCAACAGGAATGTAAAGGAGCTTGTAGAAGAAGTTATCGAATGCTGGGGAGAAGGATCGTGGCACCATCTGAAAAATGAACGAGCCAACCATGAAGCAGGCCTGTTGCACGTATCGAGCGAGAAGGCATTTCATAAACTCGGATGGTCTCCCAGGTGGGAGTTTAAGGAAACAATTTCAAGAACTGTCGAATGGTACAAGCGAGCGCAGCTCATCATGGACGATCCTGCCCAACTTGTCGATCTTACACTGGAGCAGATCCATAAATATGTTGAAGGAAACGTAGCGCTCCACGAGGAGAAGGTTTTAATCAATAACAATTAGAGAATAATGAACTGTAGATTTTGCAATACAGCCCTTACACAAACTTTCGTGAACCTGGGCATGTCGCCGTTGTGCGAAGATTTTGTGAAGCCGGGGAAGCTCAACGAGATGGAGCGATTTTACCCGTTGCACGTATATGTTTGTCCTGAATGTTTTCTCGTTCAGCTCGAAGAGTTCGTAAGCCCTGAAGAAATATACAGAGACTATTCATATTTCTCTTCGTATTCCGATTCGTGGCTTGATCATTCGAAGCGGTACACGGAATTCATCACCAGCCGTTTTGATATCGGTAGGGGAAGCCTGGTTGCAGAGCTTGCGAGCAATGATGGTTATTTGCTCCAGTTCTTCAAGGCAAAACAGATCCCCGTACTGGGTATCGAGCCTGCGCACACCGTAGCCAATGCGGCACGCGAGAAAGGCATTCGTACCGAATCGAAATTCTTTGGAAACTCAGTGGTGCCGGAATTGATCAAGAAATACGGGAAGCCCGACCTGCTGATCGGTAACAATGTGCTGGCGCATGTTCCTAACATCAACGATTTCGTGTCTGCTATGAAGTCGTTTTTGAAATCCGACGGTGTAATCACCATGGAGTTCCCTCATTTGCTGAAACTCATCGAAGGCAACCAGTTCGACACGATTTACCACGAACATTTCTCATACCTGTCGTTCACAACGGTAAACAGGATCTTCGCACATCACGATCTTATCTTATTTGATGTGGAAGAGTTGCCGACACACGGAGGTTCTCTGAGGATATATGCGAAACACCGGGAAGACGCTACGAAGCGAATTTCTCATTCAGTAGCAAGTCTGCTGGCTCGTGAGCACGAAGCTGGCATCAATGATCTCGCGTTCTATTCCGACTTCACTGAAAAGGTGATGAATACAAAATGGAATATCCTCGAGTTCCTGATCACAGCCAAAAGAAAAGGAAAGACCGTTGTCGGTTACGGCGCGCCCGGGAAGGCCGCCACGCTGCTGAACTACTGCGGCATCCGGGAAGATTATATCGACTATACCGTCGATCGCAATCCTCGTAAGCACGGATGCTACATGGCAGGCGTTCATATCCCGATCTATGCTCCCGAAAAGATCCGTGAAACGAAGCCGGACTATGTCTTTATAATGCCGTGGAATCTCCGCCTGGAGATCATGGAATCTCTCTCATATATCAAAGAATGGGGCGGCCAGTTCGTCGTTCCTATACCCGAGGTAACGATATACGAACCGTATAGCGAACTCGTGTAAAGTTTGAGCGCGGAAAGTACGTAAAGCTACTTCCGCGCTTGTTTTTTCCGATGATTTAAGTCTTCACTCCCCACCAACTCTGTCATTGAATGAGTACCGCTAACGATGGATATTCGAATTAATAATCCATTAACCAGGTATAAAAGTTTTTTTAAAGTTTAGGAGTTATGAAAGTGGTATTGTTTTGTGGCGGACAAGGAATGAGACTCAGGGAATTTTCGGAAAGAATACCTAAGCCAATGGTACCGATCGGCTATCGCCCGATCTTATGGTACATCATGAAGTATTATGCGCACTACGGATTTAAAGATTTCGTACTGTGCCTCGGCTACCAGGGTGATGTTATAAAGAACTACTTCGTTAATTATAACGAGTACACTTCTAATGATTTCGTCTACGCCAAAGGGGGTAACTATGTCAACCTTATCAACAAGGATATAGACGACTGGACAATCACTTTTGCAGACACAGGCATCAATGCAACCCTCGGCGAACGATTGCTCGCAGTTCAGAAATATCTCGAGGGAGAGGAATATTTCCTCGCCAACTATTCGGACGCGCTCACCGATCTCCCGCTCGACGAGATGGTAGCCAACTTCGAATCACAAAAGAAGACCGGTATGTTCATGGTCACCCAACCAACCCGTAGCTTCCACGTGGTGAAGCTCAACGAGGATAACAAATCGGTGAATGAGATCACCACCCTTGCCAATTCAGGTATGTGGGTCAATGCCGGCTATTTCATCTTCAATAAATCGATCTTCAATTATCTTCATCCAGGCGAGGATCTCGTTGATGATGCATTACCAAGATTGTTGAAAGAAAATGAACTGGGCGTGCACACATACAATGGCACGTGGATCCCGATGGATACGTTTAAGGAAAAGCAAATGCTCGACGATATGTACGCCAAGGGCGACACGCCATGGGAGGTTTGGAAGAAGAAACCTGTAAAAACCGTCGATAAAGCATCGGCCAAGGTTTCAGCATAATTGAATTCGGACGTAGTAATCTCCCAAATGTTACCATTAAGATTAACCGATCGCCATGAAGGTTTAAAGATTTTGCTATTGGGCGCGCATTGCGACGATATTGAAATTGGTTGTGGCGGTACGATCATGCGATTGATAAAAGAGTATAAGATACATTCAGTAAAGTGGGTGATCTTCACTTCGAATCCCTTAAGGGCGGATGAAGCGAGGCGTTGTGCGCAGACTTTCCTGGATGGGGCTCCTAAAAAGGAAGTCGTCGTTTACGATTTCAGAGACGGCCACCTGCCTTTCGCCGGCGCAGAGATCAAAAGACACTTTGAAGACCTGAAGGAATTCAAACCGGACGTGATATTCACCCATGCCCGTCACGATCGCCATCAGGACCATAGAACACTTGCGGAAACAACATGGAACACGTTCAGGAATCATACGATCCTCGAATATGAGATTCCGAAGTACGAAGGAGACCTCGGTCATCCTAATGTTTTCGTAACGATACCCGAACCGATAGCTGAACATAAAGCAGATCGTATTGTGAATGGTTACCCGTCGCAATCAACAAAGCAATGGTTCGACCGGGAAACGTTTCTTTCATTGATGCGTATCAGGGGAATTGAATCGGCTTCGCCGACCAGGTACGCCGAAGGTTTTTATATGAGTAAAGTTGTATTGTAGGAGGAGTTATGACTTTCGTAGAGACAAAATTGTCGGGCGCATTTCTCATCAAGCCACAACGGCACGAAGATGAGCGTGGCTACTTTACGAGAACGTTTTGCAGGAGAGAATTTACCGAGCGTGGATTAAATCCCGATATCGTTCAAACCAGCCTTTCGTTCAACAAGCACAAGGGCACGTTCAGAGGTATGCACTTTCAGAGGCCACCTTTCCAGGAAGAGAAGATCGTGAGCTGTGTTCAGGGTGCCATACTCGATTACATCGTTGACTTACGGCCAAGCTCACCTACATTCAAAGCGTACGTTAAAGTCGAGCTGTCGGCCGACAACGGCTACGCTCTTTATATTCCCAAATCATTTGCCCACGGATTTCTGACACTAAGAGACAACTCTGTTGTTTCATATGCAATGACCGAATATCATCACGCAGAGTCGGCCTTCGGATTTCGCTGGAACGACCCGGCATTCGATCTCGAGCTGCCGTTCGAAATAACGACGCAAGCAGAGAGGGACAAGAATTATCCGGACTTATATCTTTTACCTGTTTAACCAATGGAAACGGAAGTATACACAATAGAGAGCATCAGGATCATACCTGCAGAGACTGAACCAAAGGATGATGGACAAAAAATGATGGACTTCATCGCGCGCCTGTTCCCGATCTGCCGCAGTGTTACAGGTAACGGAGTTCGAAAAACACTCGATATCATTTCCGAGATCATACCGATCGACCGCTATGAGATTCCAAGCGGCACGCAGGTATTCGATTGGGACGTTCCCAAAGAATGGAACATCCGCGGAGGCTGGATCAAGAACAGCAGGGGAGAAACGGTCATCGATTTCGATGATTCAAACCTTCACATCTTAAACTTCAGCGCGCCGGTTCATGCAATATTATCTCTTTCCGAGCTAAAGGAACATTTATACACCATCCCGTCGCAACCCGACCTGGTTCCATATCGCACTTCGTACTACCAGGAGAACTGGGGTTTCTGTATGTCGCACAACCAGATGATGGCCCTTCCTGAAGATAATTATGAAGTGTTCATCGATTCAACGATCGATAAAGGATATATGTCGTTTGGTGAATATTTTATTCCCGGCGAGATCTCGGACGAAGTCCTGGTATCGACACATATCTGTCATCCCTCGTTAGCCAATGATAACCTTTCGGGAATTGCGATCACTGCGTTTCTTGCAAAGGAGCTTTCGAAGAAAAGACATCGCTATTCATATCGATTCCTTTTCATACCGGGAACGATAGGCGCCATCACATGGCTTTCTTTAAACGAACGAAGGACAAAATACATTAAGCACGGCTTGATCGCTTCATTGCTCGGCAGGCCGGGCGCTTTCACGTATAAAAAATCAAGACAGGGAAATGCCGAGATAGATCACCTCGTGCAACAGGTGCTGAGATTGAAAAAGATTGAACACGAGATCCGTCCGTTCAGTCCATACGGCTATGATGAGAGACAATTCTGTTCGCCAGGCTTCAATTTACCGGTGGGATGTTTGTCGCGCACGTCGTGGGCCGAATATCCCGAATACCATACGTCGGCGGACAACATGGACCTGATTTCTCCGGAGACCTTGAAAGAGTCGCTGGAGGTTTATAAGACTATTATGACCATGTTGGATGCAAATCGCAGGTATCTCAATGTGAATCCTAAATGCGAGCCGCAGTTAGGCAAGCGCGGCCTGTATAACCAGGTCGGGGGCGATCATTCAGGTAAGGATGTTCAAATGGCTATGCTGTGGGTCCTCAACTACTCGGATGGATTTCACACTACCCTTGATATTTGCGAGAAGTCGGGCATTGAGTATAACATTGTTGAGATCGCTATTAAGAAATTGATCGAAGCCAAACTACTGATCGGACTATAAACACGGTTCATGAAAATTCTACTGATCCATAATAAGTACAAGCAAGCGGGCGGCGAAGATGGAGTCTTCAAAACTGAAGGCGAATTGCTCGCCAGCTTCGGTCATATTGTGGAAGAGATGTTATTCGACAACTCCGTGATCAAGGGTTTTTTCAGTAAGCTGTCAAGTGGGTTAAAATTCTTTTATAATCCGACATCCGCGAAAGCGATCGCACGGAAGATCGAAACCTTTAAGCCCGACGTGATCCACGTTCACAACTTCGTGCCGTTGGTATCTCCGGCCGTCTTCTGGGTGGCCGATAAGTATAAGGTTCCGGTTATCTTCACGCTTCACAACTTTCGTATGATCTGCCCGAGTGCAACGTTGTTCCATAAGAACGCGATCTACGAAAAGAGCCTGACTACTTCGTTCCCGTTCGACGCGGTAATGAAGGGCGTTTATCGCAACTCGATTATTGAGACGGCGATACTCGCATTGGGCCTCGCCTTCCACCATTCGATCGGAACATGGAAGAACAAAGTGGATTTCTATATTGCCCTGACTTCGTTCGCGAAGACGAAATTCACCAGCGCCAAATTGCCGCTACCGGCCGAAAAGATTCTTGTGAAACCCAATTCGGTCCTGGACTGCGGCATGGGAACAGCACGTCGCGTGGATCATTTTCTATTTGTGGGCAGACTGGTGGAAGAGAAAGGGCTTAGAACATTATTACAGGCGGCATTCCTGTCGCCATTTAAACTTATAATTATCGGTGAAGGGCCGTTGCAACAGGAAGTGATCGACCATATGAAGGTCAATCCGAATGTTGTATACCTGGGTCCTCAAAACAAAGCGACGGTGATCAGCCACATGAAAGCATGTGCGGCGTTGGTTTTCCCGTCACTTTGGTACGAAGGACTTCCATTAACGATGATCGAAGCATTTTCGGCGGGAACGCCGGTGATTGCATCAGGTCATGGCGCTATGGCAGAGCTCATTGAAGATAACGTAAACGGCCTGTTATTTGAGCCCGGTAATGAACGCGATCTCGTTCGTCGTATTGAAGAGGTACGGAACGATATCGTTGATGTAGACACTATCTCCCAAAACGCACGAGCGACATATCTCAGGTACTATACACCCGAGAGAAATTACAATTTATTGCTGACCATTTATAACCGGGCGATTGCTTTAAAACATGCGACGCCTACAAAATGGAACAATAAATTAATTCATGAAATGGAAAGCGCAACGAGTTAGGAGTTATGAAACGGAAGAGTGGGAGGGGGCAGGGAATACAGACGAATATTCCTAAGGTCAGCATTGGAATACCAACATATAACGGAGGACGAAAAATACTGAAAGCGTTAACGTCACTGTTCAGTCAGGATTACGAGAACCTCGAAGTTATTATATCGGACAATTGTTCGACCGACGACACTGAAGAGATCTGTACAGGTCTCGCACAACGTCATCCCGACGTTGTAAAATATTATAAGCAGCCCGTGAATCGCGGGGTAACTGCCAATTACGAGTTTGTGCTTAAAAAAGCCACCGGCGACTATTTCATGTGGCTTGCGGACGACGATACCCTGGCACTCGGCATCTTAAAGAAATATGTAGACTTCCTCGAAAACAATCCGGACTATTCCCTTGTATCAGGACAGGTAAAGTACTGGCAGGGCGCGAAGCTCGTTTTGGTCGAAAAGGATTTGAGTCTCGAGGAGTCTTCGCCATACGTCCGCGTACTCAGATATTATTATAAGGTAATGTACGGTGCGATGATCTACGGTTTAATGAATCGCCGCCTCGCCCAGTCTATCCCTTTACGAAATCGCATCGGCGACGACTGGCATTTTGTTGCCAGCGTGGCTTTCCAGGGAAAAGTAAAAAACCTGGATATCCATGGTTACAATAAGAAGTTCGGCGGTGTGTCGGTGAATATGAAGAACTATGCGAAAGTTATCGGCGCCAACTGGTTCTCGGCCAATTTCCCGCATGCAACAATTGCCGTAGACGCCCTCGCCGAAGTTGTACTTCTATCGCCGCAATATGCAAAGCTGGATATGTTCTCGAGAGTAATATTGGGATCTTTCTCCTGCGTATCTATACTGGCAAGCCACTACCTTAAAGTATTTCCATTCATCATAGGCGGAAAGATCAAGAGATTCTTCCTCAAGCCTTACGAGTACCTGATACCGAGGCACAGCTAGCGTGACATCGCGTACTTGACGGTCATCTTTAAGAATTCGGCGTTGGTATACAGGTATCTTTTCCACAAGCGCTTTGGTTCCAGCACAAGCCTGTAAACCCATTCGAGAGCGAGCGCTCTCATCCATTTCGGCAATCTCTTTTCAAGACCGGCGTAAACCGAAAATGCCTGCCCTAACCCCAGGAGACAAGCGTTGAGCCGCTTCACGTTCTCAGCCATCCACTTTTCCTGCTTCGGACAACCGAGGGAAACGCAAACGATATCGGCACCGGAATTACGTATCCTTGCGGCGTCCTCAGCTTTTTCTTCTTCAGTAAGCTGGCGGAACGGGGGCGAATACAATCCCGCGATCTTCAGGTTGGGAAATTCTCTTTTTGCTTTTGCTTCTATGAGGTCAAGAACTTTCTGCTCGCCGCCATAGAAGTATATCGATCTGCCACTCGCTTCGGCGGCCTTCAGCAGGTCAGGGAGGATATCCATTCCACAGACGCGATCCTGCTGGATCTTATGGAACATCTTAAGGAAGACCGATAACGGCCGTCCGTCGGGTGCTACGATCGTTGCCTGGTTCACTACTTTTCTGAATTGCTCGTCGCGATGGGCTTCAACAACCATGTGTACGTTGGCGAAGCACACATAGGACGGCACCTTTTGCCTGGCAAGTTCAATAATGCGATCGATAAATGAATGATAAGGGCCCAGTGAAATCACCGAGCCCAGTACAGATTGAGTTTTCATTAATAAGCCTTCTTATCGCCCCTCACCATGTTCCATACTGTGAGCCAGATGATCTTGAGATCAAGGATGAGGCTCCAGTTTTCGAGATAGTTAACATCGTATTCCACACGCTTTTCCATCGAGCCTGGCTCGCGGGTTTCGCCGCGCAGACCGTTCACCTGAGCGTAGCCTGTAATACCAGGTGTGGCAAAGTGACGGAGTTTATACTCGGGCATTTTCTTGGAATATTCTTCCAGGTGAGTAATGAGGTTCGGACGAGGTCCCACAACCGACATATTTCCAAAGAGCACGTTGAAGAACTGTGGAAGCTCGTCGAGGTTCGTTTTGCGGAGGAACGCTCCGACTTTAGTGATCCGTGAATCGTTCTTCGTAGCCTGGAGCTCGCCGTTGTTATTGACCTTCATCGTACGGAACTTATAGCATTCGAAGAGCTTATTTCTCTTACCCGGGCGCAATTGCTTGAAGAAGATAGGGCCCGGTGAATCCAATCTTATCGCGAGTGCGATTATTGGGAACACAATGGGGAATACACCGCATATTACAAGCAGGGAGAAAACGATATCAAAAGTTCTCTTGAGATAAGAATTTGCGAGATTACCCAACGGCTGACGGCGTGTTGTGAGTACAGGCACGGAATTAACCATGAATGTATTGCCACCTTTGCTGACAATGCTGCTGAAGTCTGGAGCGATCCTGAAGTGGATCAGCTGGTCGTCGGCAAAGCGCGCCAATTCCCGAAGCAGGTGCTGGTGGGTAAGTGGCAATGCGAAGTAGATCTCGTCGACACTATTCTTGATACAGTAATCTTTGATGTCATCAAGGTTACCGATGGTCAGGTGTTTATAAGCGTTAGGCACCTCTTCATTATGGAAGAAGCCTTTGAAGCGGTATCCATTGGAAGGGTTGGCTACGAAGAATTCGTAGAGTGCCTTTCCGGAGCCGGTAATACCTACAATAACGACGTTGCGTGTCTCGAAGCCTGAGAACTCGAGGTATTTGCGGGTAAGCTTATATAATATGCGAGTTCCTGTTATAAATATGATCGACAGTGCGTACAACCATATCAGCGTCTTGATCTGGACGGTGAAGACGTTGAACGAAAAGAATAACAGTATCATTAATATTATATGCGTCAGGAATGCATTGAACAGATTGACGCTTATGATCTGAACGATACTGATCGAATCGAGTCGATAGATTTTATTAAGAAACCCTGCGGCGATCCAGGTCAGCCCGAATACCAGGTAAAACATGGTATACTGCACGTCCGGGATACCCAGGTTCATCCCCTGGTATTTTACCAGTTCGAACGCCAAGTGAATGAGCCAACAGTCAATGATAAATACCATGACCTTAGCGAATGATGTATGATCTCTGCCCTCCATAGTCTACAATTGTAAAATTGTGACGCAATTTGCCTGCCGAACTGGAGGTTAACCAATGATAACAATCATCATTCAATGAGACATTTCTGATTGCGATACGAGGTTGTTGTGGCCTAGACTTGTAATTATTTTAATCACAGTTAAAACAATCTTAATTGCAATCGAATGATAAACAGAAAGACGGCTTTAATCACAGGGATAACAGGCCAGGATGGATCATATCTTGCCGAGCTCCTGTTGGAAAAAGGATACATGGTGCACGGCGTTAAACGCCGCAGCAGCCTGCTTAACACACAGCGTATAGATCATCTATACCAGGACCCCCACGAAAAGGATGTGCGCTTCAAGCTTCATTATGGTGATCTTACCGACTCTTCCAACCTTATAAGGATTATCCAGGAAGTTCAGCCTGACGAGATCTATAACCTCGGCGCTATGTCGCACGTGAAGGTTAGTTTCGATATGCCCGAATACGCCGCCGATACCGATGGCCTTGGTACTCTGCGTATTTTGGAGGCTGTACGTCTCCTGGGCCTGGCAAAAAAGACAAAGATCTACCAGGCATCGACTTCAGAACTCTACGGACTCGTACAGGAAATTCCACAAAGGGAAACCACACCTTTTTACCCGCGTTCACCTTACGCTGTAGCGAAGCTCTATGCATATTGGATCACAGTGAACTATCGCGAAGCTTATAACATGTTTGCATGTAATGGTATCCTCTTCAATCACGAGTCGCCGCTCCGCGGGGAAACTTTCGTAACGAGGAAGATCACACGTGCCGTGTCCCGTATTGCAATGGGCCTGCAGGACAAACTGTATCTCGGTAACCTGAGCGCTAAACGCGACTGGGGTCATGCAAAAGATTATGTTAAAGCGATGTGGTTGATCCTTCAGCAGGAAACACCTGAAGATTTTGTCATCGCTACAGGTGTTACTACTTCCGTTCGTGATTTCGTCGACAAAGCATTCCGTCATGTAGGTATCATTGTTGGATTCGAAGGAGAAGGTGTTAATGAAGTTGCTCGTGTTGTTGAATGTAATAATCCCGAATACCAGATTGAGCCGGGCACTGTAGTAGTTGCCGTCGATCCGGAATATTTCCGTCCTACAGAAGTTGAGTTGCTGATCGGTGATCCTGAAAAATCAAAGAGAAAACTTGGATGGGAACCAACATACGATCTCGATGGTCTTGTTGAAGATATGATGAGCGCCGACCTTAAAGCAGTAAGCCGCGACAAGGTCCTCGTTCAAAATGGAATCGAGGTAGTTGTTACCACAAACGAATTCTAAATGGAAAAACACGCAAGGATCTTTATCGCCGGTCACAAAGGAATGGTTGGATCGGCCATCTATCGCAAGTTGCAATCGCTGGGCTACGATGATATCATCGTAAGAAATTCAACCCAGCCGGACTTACGCGACCAGGCACAGGTTGCACGCTTCTTCGAAATGGAGCAACCCGACTATGTATTTCTTTCTGCCGCAAAAGTTGGTGGTATTCATGCAAACGATACCAATCGCGGTGAGTTCATTTACGATAACCTGATGATCCAGTCGAATGTGATCCATCAATCATTCGTGCATGGCGTGTCGAAGCTGGTGTTCCTCGGCTCATCATGTATTTACCCGAAGTTTGCGCCTCAGCCTTTGAAGGAAGAGTCGTTGCTGAGCGGTTACCTGGAATCGACCAATGAGCCGTATGCTATCGCAAAGATCGCCGGCATCAAGATGTGTCAGGCATACCGCAGCCAGTACGGTTGTAATTTCATCAGCCTGATGCCTACTAATCTTTACGGTCCTAATGATAATTATGATCTTAAAAATTCGCACGTTCTTCCCGCGTTGATCCGCAAGATGTTTGATGCGAAAGACAAAGGTGCCCCTGAAGTGAAGGTTTGGGGAACAGGCACACCCAAGCGTGAATTCCTTCATGTTGACGATCTCGCAGATGCATGCGTTTTCCTGATGGATAATTATGATAGCCCGGAGATCATCAATGTTGGAACTGGTGTGGACCTGTCAATTCATGACCTCGCGCATTTGATCAGGAATGAAGTGGGATACGAAGGACAGATCGTTTTCGATACCACATATCCTGATGGTACGCCAAAGAAGCAATTGGACACGACGAAGATCAATAACCTGGGATGGTATCCGAAGATCACATTGGAAGATGGTATCCGCCAGGTTGTCGATAACTACGCAAAAGAATCCCGCGGCATCAAAGCTGAGGGCCAACTCGTTGCTCAAGGTTAAATAGATATTGCTGCAACACGCGGCGCCGTATCTTTCTGTTGTGGATGGGCTGGGAGTGTTTCTTTAAACGGGAATGCTTCCGCCCATTCATTTTAACTCTAAACTCTAAACTAGAAACTCGAAACTTTAAATAGTCGCTTCCGGCCACCCTTGTCCACATCCGGTCGACCTGAAGGAACGGACCCTTAAAATTCCCGTTGAAATCCGTACTTTTTCTGGCACTACTTTAGTAATTGCCCCATCGCCATACTAAACCGTAAAGCCAGGATTCCATGCTCAGGAATAATCTTACCATTGCCTTCCGGAATATCCGGAGAAACAAATTTTTCACCTTCATCCACGTACTCGGTCTTTCAATAGGCATCAGCGCTTCGCTCGTTATCTTCCTCATCGTAAAATATGAGCTCGGTTTCGATAAGTTCGAGCCGGATCGCGACAGGATCTACCGCATCGTGTTGGATATGACATTCAACGGCAACACAGGCCACAGCGCTGCTATTCCCGCTGCCCTTCCGACTGCGATTCAATCCGAGGTCACCGGCGTTGAAGCCACGGTCCCAATCAACACATTCCAGGGAGACGCGCTCGTCGACGTAAAAGCGATACGATCTGATAGACCTGAACTCTTCAAAAAACAAACAGACGTTGTATTCACCGTCAACGACTACTTCAAGATCATTCCTTTTAAATGGATCGTAGGCTCCCCGGCCAACGCTTTATCGAAGCCGTTTTCCGTTGTGATCACAGAGAGTCGAGCGCATCAATATTTTCCCGGTGTAGCCGTGACAGACGTGCCCGGGCGACGCCTTATCTATAATAATATAGAGACAGAGGTGAGCGGCGTAGTTAAAGACCTCACAGAGGTTACGGAATTCACCGCGAAGGATTTCATTTCACACGCAACAATTTACGAAACATCCCTTCGCCAGGATTTCATGATGGACCGTTGGGACGATTGGATGGCATACTCCAAAGGATGGGTAAAACTCAGTAACGCCAATGATAAGGCAGGTGTCGAAAAACAGTTGAGTTTATTAGTAGCTAAATATCTTCCGGAGAGGAATGCTGATCCGAAGAACACGATGAGCTTCGCGCTTCAGCCATTGAATGATGTTCACTTCAACAGCGAGTACGCTTCGTTCGGTCAACGGATCGCACATTTGCCGACGATGTATGCGCTGCTGGCGATCGCGGGATTCCTGTTATTGCTCGGTTGCATAAACTTCGTGAACCTGTCAACGGCACAGGCATCTCATAGAGCTAAAGAGATCGGTATCCGTAAAACGATCGGAAGCACAAGGAAACAATTGATTGTCCAGTTCTTATGTGAAACGCTCGTTGTGACTTTTTTGTCGGTGGTCGTTTCGATCAGTATTGCGCCTATGTTGCTTCAACTCTTTTCGGATTTCATCCCGGCCGGGGTCACCTTCGATATTGTCGGCGATCCTTCGATCCTGATTATCCCGGCAGGCTTGCTGATCGCCGTCGGTTTGATCGCCGGATTCTATCCTGCACTTTTTCTTTCCCGTTTCCGCCCGGCGGTTGTTTTGAAGAACGCTGCATTTGCCGGTGCACCAACCAGGAACGCGGGACTTCGCAAGATCCTTACGGTGTCGCAGTTCGCCGTAGCACAGTTTTTCATCATCGGCGCAATCATGATCAGCAAACAGATACACTATTCGCTCAACCAGGATCTTGGCTATCGGAAAGAAGCGATCATCAATTTCGAAACACCTCGCGACACGGTGTCCAGCCACAGCGAGAGGCTGGCAAATGGTGTCCGGTCGATCCCCGGTGTTGAAATGGTCAGTGCTGGTTCTGTGGCACCTGCTATGGAAGGTGGTGCATACGGAAATATCGCATTCAACAATGGGAAAGAGGAGATTAAGCCTAATGTACAGGTGAGGTGGGGCGAGCCTTCTTACATCGATCTTTATAATATCAGGATCATCGCCGGGCGGAATATCCGCGAGGGCAAGAATATCAACGAGGCGCTGATCAATGAAACGTTCGCTAAAGCGCTCGGCTTCATCAACCCCCTCGATGCGTTGCAAAAAGAATTGATCAACGGAAATGGATCTACTACGCCTATCGTTGGCGTCATGCGCGACTTCCACGAAGGATCGCTTCACAGGCCCATCGGAAATATTGTATTCAAAACAAACAGGTTTAATCCCGTATTTCATATCGCACTGGATCCTTATAACCGGGATCAGTGGCAATCGACCATTGCGGGTATTGAAAAAGAGTTTCATGCGATCTATCCCGAAGGGGATTTTATTTACAATTTCTTTGACGAAACGCTCGCATCGTTTTACAAGCGTGAGCAAAACACCTCCAGGCTGCTGAACTGGGCAATGGGATTATCGATACTCATCAGCGCCCTGGGACTTCTCGGGCTCGTGATCTATATCTCGGAAGCGAGGACAAAAGAGATTGGTATACGCAAGATCCTCGGTGCGTCGGTAGGGAATCTCGTTATGATCTTGTCCCGCGAATTTGTTTTACTGGTTGTGATCGCGTTCGTTATCGCGGCACCTGTCGCATGGTACGCCGTTAATCAATGGCTCGAAGCATTCGCTTTCAAAACGGAGATCAGTCTTTGGGTATTTGGAGTAAGCGGGATAGCCTTATTATCGATAGCAATTATTACATTGAGTTTCCAAACTGTTCGCACCGCAACCTCAAACCCGGTGAACAGTCTTCGGAACGAGTAATGATAACATTCGGCGTAAGCACCTGGCTTTGGACATCACCATTTAAAACGGAGACTATCGCGCTGTTTCCAAAGATCAAAGCGATGGGATTCGATGCGGTCGAGATACCTGTCGAGTACCCTGAACTTATCGATGGGAGAGAGGTGCGAAAAGCTCTCGACGCCAATGGGCTTTCACCGGTTTTATGTGGTGCGTTCGGTCCGACGCGCGACCTGACCCACGAAGAGCCGTCGGTTCACAAGAACTGTATCGATTACGTTACCGAGTGTTTCAAACTTTGCAATTTGTGGGACGCGAAGTTTGTTGCCGGACCGATGTATTCTTCGGTAGGTAAAGCGCGTATGCTCCCGCAGGAGCAAAGAAAGATAGAGTGGGATCGGGCGGTCACCAATCTTCAGAAGGTTTGCAGGATTGCCTCCGACCATGGAGTGCAGGTTGCGCTGGAGCCACTCAATCGTTTTGAAACGGACCTCGTAAACACCGCGGAGGATGTTGTGCGTCTCGTCCGCGACATCAATCATCCAGCCGCAAAAATTCTCCTCGATGGATTTCATATGTCTATTGAAGAACGTGACTTCGAAAGAGCGATTGTCGCGGCCGGGAATCATCTGGTGCACGTGCAGGTTTCAGAGAATTACAGGGGAGTTCCCGGCACGGGGCAAACGCCATGGCAGTCGTTTCGCAAAGGGCTGGAGAAGATCGACTACAAGGGCTGCGTTTCAATAGAGAGTTTCACGCCGGAGATAAAGGAGCTTGCGGGTGCCGTTTGCATCTGGCGGAATCTTGCCGAAAACCAGGATGACTTCGCGAAGAATGGTTTGAAGTTTTTAAAGGAGCTTTTAAAGGATTAACGGCCTTGCCGAGTACATCTTCTTATACTCCAGCGGCGTATATTTTGTTACTGACTTAAAATGCCTGTTGAAGTTCGACAATGTGTTGAAGCCACTCGCATAACAAACCTCCGAGATCGCCGAATCCTTTTCCTGTAACAACTTACAACTGTAACCAATCCTGATCTCCGTCAGGAAATGTGAAAAAGTCTTATTCGCATGATTTTTAAAATACCTGCTGAACGACGTCGGCGACATATTTGCTTCCGCGGCAGCTTCATCCAGCGTGATCTTCTCACGAAATCTCTTCATCACAAACTCATGAACACGATTCATTCGTTCGGTATCTGTGTCTCTCAGGTTATTCGAATATCCCTGGCTGGACAATAATGTGTAATCTGTTGTCGATGCAAGAAGATTCAGCAATCGTAACAAGCTCAATACACTTTCAAAGTCTTTCTGCTCCATCAGCTCAAACATCATCCTTTGAACCAGTTCGCGGGTTTTACCCGTTATTTCAATACCTCTCGATGCCTTCGTAAACAATTGCCTGATGCGATGCATCTCTGTCTTCTGCAAAAAATCACCTCCAAGAAAATTTTCATTGAAATAGATCACGATGCCTTCCGTCGCAAGATCTCTTGATTCAAAATATTCATGGTCGCTGCGCCAGAGGTGAGGGAGGTTGGGGCCCGTAACGACAACTTCTCCCGGCTTGAATGGACTCACATGATCACCGATAAATTTGGTGCCTGTCCCTTTAAGCACTGTAAACACCTGGTACTCCGAATGGAAATGCCAGTTAGGATCGAAATGAGTTTCCTTAAGATGCTTTATCACGAAAGCATGCTCCTGCGAAATGGGCGATTTTTGCAGCGGAGGCTTCATGATACCAATATATAAAAAGAGCCCCGAAGGGCTCCAATATTTTCATCGTTGATCTCTCAGGCTTTCCTGGTCAGTACCACCTGGCCGAGATGATACGCCACGTGACTTGTGCGACTTAAAAGAACACTCAGCTTATTGCGGGTCGGCTCCTTTTCAAGATCCTCGTCGGTCATTGCAGTATGTTTATCGAGCCATTGCTCTACGGATAACTTCGCGAAGTTTTCTGCGAGTCCTGAATGAACATCTTTCCATGCCTTGCGAAGTTCGGCGACAGCCGGCTGAGGAAGCTTGCGATCGGGGTTTTTCAGGAAAATGTCTTCATAGTTCGGATAAAGCTTCTGGCGAAAGCCGAACAATGCATTCATCGAATCGTTCGACGATGTAAGATGACCCAAAAGGTAGGCGATGCGATTCTTGCCCGGTGCAACTTCTGTCTGAAGATCTTCGTCCGATTGAGCGTCAAAGAACTTCTCGGCGCGGCTGATCTGCTGGTTCCAGGCTTTCAAAGCCATATCGACCAGTATTTGAGATTGATTCATGAGGTTTAGTTATCAGACCTGAACATGGATAAACCTTGACTTAGTTCTTTGTATAGGAGAAAGTTATCCACAAATTTGCAGGATGTACAACAGGATTGAATTCTACCAGGAAAGGATCGTAAAGATCGAGCGTGAACTTGGAGCCCTCAACAATGAACTCGGCCAGATCTCGATGTTGCGATTGATACTCTTCCTGTTTCTCGCAGGGAGTATTGTCGGTGCAATTTTTCTGTCGTCATACTTCTCGATTGCGATCGTTCTTTTTCTCGTCCTGTTTGGAGTCCAGGTAAAACGCAATGCAAAGAAATCAGCGGAAGCGGCTATCGTCGCAAATATTCTTGAGCTGAATCGCAATGAGCTCGCATTCATGAATGGCGATAAGTCGGCATTTCCCGACGGGAGCGACGTGAACGTTCATAACCACATCTATGCAACAGACCTCGATATCTTCGGACATGCCTCACTATTCCAGGCAATAGACAGAACCGGGACATACGAGGGCAGGGGACTCGTTATCGATACGCTCCTTCATCTTCCAAAAGACACCCATATTATAGAGAAGAGAAAGGCAGCCCTCAAAGAGCTTGAAAGCGAGATCGACTGGCGACAGAGATTTAGTGTTGTCGGGAAGATGTCGGAAGAAACTCCGAAGGATATGCCGGCGCTTCGCGCCTGGGTCGAACAACCTGATTTCTTCAGGGGAAGAATCCTGTGGATCTGGTATGCACGGATCATCTCCGTGATATCGTTCTCATTTATCGTCTGGATGTACTACGCGGGAGCATTCTATCCTCTTCCGTTCTTCGGATTGATCTTGCTGAACTCCGTTATACGCGGTACTTTTTTAAATAATCCCCTGAAAGAATGGTTTCAATCTTTCGGAACGCGAACGCGGCTGTTTCAAAAGTTTGCAGACCTGTTTGATCTCGTTTCCACGAAACAATTCACATCAGACCTGGCAAAGGAGCATTACGATAAAGTTCATGAAGCTGCCGATGCATTTAAAGAGCTCTCGAGGCTGTCAAATCGTGCGGAGCAGCGGATGAATGGTCTCGTTGGTCCGATCATGAACGGACTTTTTATGTACGACGTGTGGAATGTTTATGCGATCGAGCAGTGGAGGATAAAGTATAAGGCTAAAGTTGACGGCTGGATCATCGCACTGGCAAACTTCGATATGCTGAATAGTCTCGCGAACTACCGGTTCAATCACCCGGCTTTCGCGGAGGCTGTGGTCAAGACGGGTCCTTCGTTTATAAAAGGATCGCAACTTGGGCATCCGCTTCTTCCATTCGATGCTTCTGTGAAGAACGATTATGAATTAGGTATAACCTCCAAAGCGCATATTGTTACAGGATCGAATATGGCGGGAAAGAGTACGTTCATCAGGACGGTTGGACTTAACCTGGTGCTGGCACTCAACGGGCTCCCGGTATGTGCAAAAGAGTTCGGTTGCTCTGTGATATCTATAGCTTCGTGTATCCGTATCACCGATTCACTCGAGGAACACGCGTCGTATTTTCGGGCAGAGCTCCGGCGCCTGGAAACGATTGTAGGGTTGATTGCGACAGGCGAGCCGTACCTTGTGTTGCTCGATGAGATCCTTCGCGGCACGAATTCGGATGATAAGCGGATGGGTACGCTGGCGTTCTTTAAAAAGTTGAAAGATTACAATTGTCTTGCTATTCTTGCGACCCACGACCTGGTGTTGGGAAAACTTGAGGAGCAGTTCCCGCAACATTATTCAAACTATTGCTTCGAGAGCCAGCTCAGTGATGATGAGTTACTCTTTGACTATAAGCTACGGCGGGGTGTTTCCAGTTCGACGAATGCGACCTTCCTGATGAGATCATTAGGTTTAATAGATTAGAAGAGAGGAGGCATTATACATTACACACTGGACATTACTCAATGATCATTAACATTGGTCATTGATGACTGGTCAGTACTTCATTGTTCACTAACATTTGTACGGTTTACCGGACGTCCCAAATTTCAACCGATCATCTGTTGTTTCGATTTTTGTTTATGAAACAGCAAGAATTAGAAGATCGCCTGTTAAGATTTAATGCTAACATTGTGAAGCTGACGAAGGTTATGCCGGCAACGCCAGCGAGCGTTCATTTAATAAATCAGATCGTCCGGTCGGCTGCGGCCCGCGCGCTTATGTATGGAGAAGCATGTGCGGCAGAATCTCCACAGGATTTTATCCACAAGATGTCGATGGGTCTGAAAGAACTTCGCGAGACGAAGATGAATTTACGCATGATTTTGGTGAATGAATTTGCCTCGGAGCAAAACGTTAACGTTCTCCTCGATGAGAATGAACAACTCATCAAGATCTTTTGTAAAAGTATCGATACGGCCAAGCGCAATCGATTGAACCGACAATGACTGGTGATTAATGACCAGTGCTCAATGTGCAATGTCATTGATCAATGTATAATGTCCAGTGTGTAATGACTAATGAAGTTCCGGCCCAAACGGCAACTTCCACCGGACGAAAAACTTCGAACAGACATTAAAATTCCTTAAAATTTCTCACCCCGCCGGAACTTCCTCCGTTAACATACGTGTTTAACAATTTTGTTAAACAAAAATGACAATGGTAAAAGACCAGGCCACAGAGGAGTTGATCAAGGAAAAGGCAAAGACCCTGTTCTTTCAGAAAGGATTCCTGGACGCCACAACCCAGGAAATCGCCGATGAGGCAAAGGTCAATCGTGCCCTTATCCACTACTATTTCCGCTCGAAGGAGCAGCTCATGGACGTGATCCTCGAAGAGGTGATCACACGCAAACGTTCCCGCGTGGTCGCCATCTTCACATCCAAGCTCTCTTTCCGCGAAAAAATAGCCGTGTATATCGACACGATCGTAGAACAAGGACTCCAGTTCCCGTACCTCGAGAACTTCATCATTTCGGAAACAGCCCGCGACCCCAACCGCGCGAACTTATTATGTTCCCCCGCGAAACAAAAAAGCGCAGACCTGATCCGCGATGATCTCGCAGCCGAAGTAAAAAAAGGAAAACTCGGACACATGACCGCCGAACATTTCATGGTGAACCTCTCCGCGATGTGTAACTACCCGCTCCTCGCAAAGTCCATCCTGAAAACAATTCACGGAATGACCGACCAGTCGTACCGCAAGTTTTTGCAAGACAGAAAAAAGATCATCTACCAGGCAATCTTCAGAGAAGAGATGCCTGAGGTGCAACTAACCCCAGAACTAAAATCAATTTTATCATGAGGAGGAGATTTACTAATGTGATTAACCCCGTATGTCGATGGCTGATATTGACGTACGGTCTCTTTATTGCGTTGCCGATGGCCGCGCAAGATCAGCCAACAGACAGTCTTTTGAATAAAGCAACACTCGAGCAGGTCGTTCAATATGCCCTAAAACATCAGCCGGCATTGCAACAAGCTCAACTCGATAGAAAGATCACCACGAAAACGATCCAGGGTCGCCTTGCCGACTGGTATCCACAACTCAACTTTGTGTATAACTACCAGCGCAACATCATCCTGCAGCAAAGCGTGATCGGTGGTAACGTTATCAAGTTCGGTGTGGGCAATACATCTGCCATGCAGTTGAATGCCACCCAGAATTTGTTCAACCGCGACGCTTTTCTTGCCAGCAGCACGGCTTCCAACGTAAGAACCCAGGCTGCGTACAATGAAAGCCGTTCACGTCTCGATGTCGTCACAAATGTCACTAAAGCTTTTTATGATCTTCTCGCTACCATCCAGCAGATCCGGATTGGCGAAGAAGACATCACCAGGCTTAAGAGAAGTTTGAAAGATGCGACCAGCCGTTATAATTCCGGCATCGCCGATAAAACCGACTATAAACGGGCGCAGATCCTGCTGAGCAACGCCGACGCAACTTTGAAGAGCAACCGGGAAGCACTCGACTACAAACAGCAGTTTCTCAAAGCTCAGATCGGTTATCCCGTGAACAGCGAGCTTACCATCAGCTACGATTCGTTGCAGATGGAGAATGAGATCGGTCTCGACACAACGGAGATCCTCGACTTTAACAGTAACGTCGACTACCGGATAACTTATATTACGCGCGAGCTTCAGAGCGCTAACATGAAGTATGCGAAATGGTCATTCGTGCCTTCGGCTAACCTGTTTGGATCTTATATCTATAACTTCCAGAACAACCAGTTCAGCGACCTCTACAACACGAAGTATCCTTACTTCTATGTGGGTGGGACCCTGAGTTTCCCGATCTTCCAGGGTAATAAGCGGAACTACAATATACAGCAACAGAAGTTTGCCCTGGAACGTGCCGACTGGGAACTGGAGAGGATCAAGAATAACCTCAACACGGAATATACACGGGCGCTTGCAGCTTACAAAAGCAGCCTCGCGCGTTACCTGGCTTTGAAAGAAAATGTCGAGTTGGCCAAGGAAGTATATGATGTGATTCAGCTACAATACACCAATGGGGTGCGTGCATACCTTGACGTAACTGTGGCGGAGACCGACCTTCAGCAAGCGAGGATCAATTATTTCAACGCTCTTTATGCTGTCCTCGCAAGTAAGATGGATGTCCTCAGGGCAAAAGGCGAGGTCAACTAATAACCAATAACTAACTACTAATAACTATTCATATATGGCTAGTCTTATTACAAAACTTTTATTCTTTGTCAGCCTTATCCTGCTGCTCGCAGGTTGTGGAGGCAATTCCCAGGCTGGTGGTCCGGGTGGTGCGCCTGCAGGTCCGCCCCCGGTGCAGATCACCGTATACGAGGTGCCTGTTACCAGCACAACTTATTTTGATGAGTTCCCTGCGATACTTCGTTCGATCAATGAGGTCGAGCTGCGTCCGCAGGTGAGTGGATATATAACCGGCATTCATTTCACGGAAGGCAGTAAAGTGACTAAGGGTCAGAAGCTCTATTCACTCGATCAGCAATCGACCGAAGCGAACTATCAGCAGGCTGTCGCCAACCTTGCCGTTCAACAGGCAAACCTCGACAAGGCACAGAAAGATGTTGAGAGATATCGCACGCTTGCTAAAAGCGATGCGATCGCCAAACAGCAGGTTGACTATGCTGAGGCAACATACGAGGCGGCAAAGAAGCAGGTAGATGCTGCAAAGGCCGCAGTTACCAACGTGCAAACCAATGTACGTTACAGCACGATCGTGGCGCCTTTCGAAGGACGTATCGGTATCTCGAATGTACGGCTTGGCGCGGCAGTCGTTGCGGGCCAGACTGTGTTGAATACCATTTCATCGGATGATCCGATCGCTGCTGATATCACAATCGACCAACGAGAGATCATTCGTTTCTCACAATTGCAGAAGAGCAATGCGAAAGATTCAATTTTCCACCTTGCTATCGGCAGCCAGGAATATAAAGGCATCGGGCAGATCTCTGTGATCGATCGCGCGGTGGATCCCAACACAGGTTCTATCCGTGCCCGCCTTACTTATCCAAATCACGACCTCGTGTTGCGACCAGGCATGAGCGCGAAAGTTCGCGTGAAATCGCCGAGCAATGAAAAAGTGATGTTGATACCATTCAAAGCCGTGAGTGAGATGCTGGGTGAATTCTTTGTGTATGTGATAGAAGGTGATAAAGCGTCACAACGCAAAGTTCAACTCGGTAAACAGGTGGGCTTTAACATCATTATCCGCGAGGGATTGAAAGAAGGTGAAAAGATCGCGGTCGAAGGTGTGCAAAATCTTCGCGAAGGGTCGACAGTAGCCGTAGCCGATCCAAATGCCGCTGCCGCGAATCCCGCCGCAGCTCCTAAAAAATAATAGAATAAAGAATTCAAGATGATAGCAGACGTTTTTATAAAACGACCAGTCACATCGATCGTCATTTCAGTTGTGATCGTGTTGGTTGGATTGATTGCGATGAGCACGCTGCCCGTAGCGCAGTATCCCGACATTACACCTCCAACAGTGCAGGTGCAGGGAACCTATATTGGTGCCGATGCCCAAACGGTGGAGCAAACAACTACCACCGCCATTGAAACACAGATTAACGGAACGCCCGGAATGGCATACATGGCGAGCAACAGTACCGCCAGCGGACAAAGCGGTATCACCGTTACGTTTGAGATAGGAACGGACATCAACATTGCAACACTCGACGTTCAGAACCGGGTGAGTGTTGCGGAACCCGCATTGCCGGAAGTTGTGAGGAGATTGGGTCTTACCGTCCGTAAGCGTAATCCCGCGATCTTCATGGCCCTTGCGCTGACTTCTCCTAATGGAACCCACGACGGAACCTTCCTCGGTAACTATGCAAACATTTACCTGAAGGATCCATTGCTTCGTGTGCCAGGTGTCGGCGACATCTTCTCCGTAGGTGATGAATTCGGTATGCGTATCTGGTTGAACCCCGATAAGCTCGCCAGCCTCAACATTTCGTCACAGGAAGTTCTCGCAGCCCTGACAGAACAAAACCTCCAGCTTGCTGCAGGCTCCGTAGGCGGATCTCCTCAGACCACCGTGCAGGCATTCGAGTACAATGTGCTTACGAACAGCCGCATCAATAAAAAAGAAGATTTCGAGAACATCATCGTCAGAGCGAACCCTGCGACAGGAAATTTATTGTATTTGAAAGATGTAGCGCGCGTTGAACTGGCGCGATTCAACTACGGTAACAACCCGATGGTAAACGGACATCGTTCGGCCTTCCTTCTTTTGTATCTCGCCCCGGGTGCAAACTCGATCGATACATACAATGGCGTGATGAAAGCCCTGGATGATTTGAAAAAGAATTTTCCCAAAGATGTAGACTATGTTATTCCTGTGGAGACGACGTCGGTGATCACCACCTCGATCAAAGAAGTTGTGAAAACACTGATTGAAGCGCTGATCCTCGTGATCATTGTTGTGTTCCTGTTCCTTCAGAACTGGCGTGCCACTTTGATCCCTGTACTGGCCATCCCCGTTTCGCTGATCGGTACATTCATATTCTTCATACCGTTCGGGTTCACGATCAATACCCTTACGATGTTCGCATTCGTGTTGGCGATCGGTATCGTGGTAGACGACGCCATTGTGGTGGTCGAAGCCATCCAGCACAATATTGACCACGACAAGCTTTCGCCAAAAGATGCTACGATCAAGGCGATGAGCGAGATCTCTGCGCCGGTAATCGCTATTGCGTTGATCCTCGCGGCTGTGTTCGTGCCCGTTGGTTTCGTGCCGGGTATCGTTGGTAAACTCTATCAGCAATTCGCGATCACCATCGCCGTGTCGGTTGTGATCTCTGCATTCGTCGCGTTGTCGCTGACACCGGCTTTGTCTATGATGTTGTTGAAGCCTACCGACGAGAATGCCAAGAAGAACATTATCGACAGGGGTTTCGCAGCCTTCAACGGCTGGTTCGGCCGTCTCACCAACCGTTATACCAATGGTGTTAAGAAATGGATCAAAGGTGCGCGTTATGTAGTCGTGATGATGGTCGTGCTGTTCGTCGGATTGTATTTTCTCTTCGCAAATAAATCGACAGGCTTCCTGCCGGTGGAAGATGAGAAACGGGTGTTGATCACTTACGAGATGGCGGAAGGTACTTCAACCACCCGCAACATCGAAATGATGAACGAGATCCAGAGACGAGTGAGTACGATGCCTGCCGTTCGCGTAGCCGGTGGTCTCGCGGGATTGAACATTATCACGTTCTCTACCAAGTCGAACGTGGGAACAATCTTCGTGAACCTCAAACCCTGGGATGAGCGCGACCTGAAAACACAGGATGTTCCTCACGTGATGGCAAATATCCAGAAGGCAACAGCGGACATTAAAGAGGCTACGATCCGCGTGATCGCCCCGCCGGCAATCCCCGGTCTCGGTCAGTCTTCAGGTTTTACGTTCGAGTTGCTTCAAACAACCAGCACCGACGACATCAAGAAATTCGAAGGTGTAATGAGACAATTTCTTGGCGCTATCAACAAACGTCCTGAAATTGCTGTTGCATTCTCGTTCTTCAACACCCGTACACCCAGCTACAATGTCGAGGTCGACCGCGAGAAAGCGAAGAAGCTCGGTGTAAACATCCAGGAGGCTTACCAGACATTGGCAACCTATCTTGGTAGCAGTTATGTCAACGACTTCAACATTTATGGCCGGAACTTCCGCGTTGTGGCACAAGCGGATACGTTGTATCGCCGTAATCTGGAGGATATCGGAAACTACCGCGTGAGGAACTCGGTGGGAAACATGGTTCCACTCAGCGCACTGATCACTTCAAAAGTTATCGAGACACCTGCTGTCGTGTCACACTACAATCTCTTCCGGTCGGCGGAGATCAACGGTGCTGCGAAACCGGGTTATAGTAGCGGTGACGCTATCAAAGCTCTTGAGGAAGTTGCTGCGGAGGTATTGCCTGCCGGTTACAGCTACGACTTCTCGGCGATGAGCCGTGAAGAGATCAAAGCAGGTAATGCAACCGGTCTCATTTTCGCGATATCGATCGTGTTCGTATTCCTGTTCCTGGCGGCGTTGTATGAGAGCTGGTCCGTTCCGTTCTCGGTATTGCTTGCCGTGCCGATCGGCGCGTTTGGTTCGATCCTTACGCTCACGTTCCTGCCAAGCCTGAATAATAACATCTACGCACAGATCGGTCTCATTACTTTGATCGGTCTTGCCGCGAAGAACGCGATCCTTATCGTTGAATTTGCCAAAGAGCGCGTCGATCGCGGAATGGAGGTCGTTGCTGCAACACTCGAAGCCGTTTCGTTGCGCCTTCGTCCTATCATCATGACGTCACTTGCGTTCATCTTTGGTGTGTTGCCGCTGGCTTTCGCCGAGGGCGCCGGTGCACAAGCCCGTATGACTATCGGCTGGACTGTAGCAGGAGGGATGGTAGCAGCGAGTTCGCTGGCAATCTTCGTCGTTCCTGTAATGTTCGTGATCATTACGAAAATCGCCTATCGCAATAAGAACAAACTGGCGTAAAAGGTATTCAGTAAACGGTATTCAGTATTCGGTATTCAGTATTCAGTGAGCGGTGGGAGTGTTCCTCCGTCTACTGAATACTGAATACCGAATACTGCTTACTGCTTACCGAATACTGCTTACCGAATACCGATTACCTTCAATTTCTCCCCTGTCCACTCTGGAAAGAGGACCTTATCATTATCGAACTTCAGGTGGGCAGACGCCACGTCTGAAAAAACACTTCTGAAATCTGTCGTTACCGGCAGATCTCTTCCATCTTCAAGATTTTCTATTGCGAGTTCCTTCAGGTTACCATAAACCTTTCCGCCCATCACGTCATTCCCAATTATAAAGGAGCACGATGCTCTTCCATGATCGGTTCCCCCGGTTCCGTTCTGTTTCACAGTCCGGCCAAATTCAGTCATGGTAAGTATGGTGATGTCGTCCTGGTAACTTTCGAGATCACTCCAGAAAGCGGTTATGCTCTTACTCAGATCGTTGGCATTACGTGCAAACACACCGTTTGTCGTACCTTGATTAAAGTGCGTGTCCCAGCCGCCCGACTCGGCAAAACCGATTTCCAGCCCGACATCCATTTTGATCACTTGCGCGATTTGTTTCAGGGAATTTCCAAGCTGACTTGTAGGATACGCGGCTCCGTTCGAAGGTTTGTAATCGGTGATCTTCGTCTTTTGTAAAAGCTTCATGGCTTCGAAACTTTCCTTGCCGGTATCTTTAAGGAGTTGTGAAGAAGTCTCGTCATAAAGTTCTTCGAAAGACATGGCAGCATTAACGGCGCCTCTTGAACCTCCCCTGACGGTAAAGTCGCGAAGATCCCTGATAGCAAGAGTGGGATTGTCACCATAAAATGACCTGGGCATCGATGATGTTAAACTCACTGCCTGGTATGGTGTGGCATCATGGCCGAGCAAACCGATTGCCCGGTTAAGCCATCCCGTGGGAGTTCCTTTATTGAAAGGAGTTCCGGATTCCATATAATCCTGTGCGTCGAAATGGGATCGTGTATTGTTTGGTGATCCCATTCCATGTACAATAGCAAGTCGCTTTTCTTTGAAGATATTTTCGAAGGCTGTAAACCCGGGGTGTAATCCGAACTTGCCATCGAGGTCGATGAAGTCGTTCACGAAAAGGTCAGGTCTCGCCGACTTAAGATATTGATCTTCGAAAGGAGAGACGGCCATGAGGCCGTCCATCGCGCCGCGTTGGAAAATGCAAATGAGGATCTTTCGTTTTTGAAATATGCCTGATGCCTTTTGAGCTTTCGCCGTTTTTACAAGGAACTCAGGAACGCCGCCAACGCCAATGCCAAACATCGTTAAACCAGCGGACTTGATAAATGCTCGTCTCGAAACCATAACTTTTCCCTTTTCCCTATTACCTATTACCTTTTCCTTTCCCCTTCCTTACCTTCTTTGAAATTCCGGTGACCCGATAATTATTCCTACAACCTGGGCTAACCCATACTCTCCTTTAGGATGTATCGATCGGGTCGAGTCGGCGCCTGCTGCTTTGTCTATTTTCCCAGGCAGGTCGGGATCGTTCAGCAATGGCGTTAGGCGCTGGATTGTCTTCCCGAGATCTCTTTCGGGTAATAGTATCTGACTATAGGTTTGAAGTGCCTGCGCGGCGCTTTCCGGCTCATGATTATCATTCAGAGCCAGCAGGTCTATCTTCGTGCCCTTAACTTTCCCGGTGCTCAAAGCCAATCCAAAATTCATCCTGTTCAGCAACGAACCGGTATTGATCCAAAACCCGGCCTTATCTGGAAAGCCCGTCGGTGCCTGGTAGAAATATATCTTCTGACCCATACGTGTTATCCATGCGGCAAGCGGCTGTGGCGCCCTCACATCGCCATCCATTGCCCTTACAGCGCTCACAGCCAACTCGAATGGTGACTTTGTTTTTTCCCTGATCGATTCGAGCGACCAGAATTCTTCCGACCGTACCATCGTCAGCAAAACCTCTTTAATATTTCCGTTCTCTTTTGTGAACGTCCCACTCATTTTATCGAGAAGGCTCTGCGAAGGATTGTCGCTTACAAAACGAATAGCAATTTTTCTTGTGATAAACTTCGCCGTAGAAGGATGATTTGCAAGCATCTCCAGGAGTTCCACACCTTCATCATATCCACCATTGGATTTGAACTTCTTACCCAGAACAATTTTTTCTTGCTTGTCATGACGATTAGGGCCAAAGAAGAATTCGTTGTCTTTGATACCCCACCCCGTAAGGACCCGTGCGGTTTGCGTTACATCAGACTGGGTATAGCCGCCATCCACACCTAATGTGTGAAGCTCCATCACTTCTCTTGCATAATTTTCATTCAGACCTTTCTTTCCTTTTTTTACCGACACACTCGATGCATTATCGAGGTACATCAGCATTGCGGGCGATTTGGCTGTGGCAATTAACAGCTTATCGAAGTCACTGGTTACATTGGGTCTTATCGTCTCTCTTTCATATGAAGGAATGTAGAGACTACAATTATTCTTGGTAAATGATACATTGAAATGATTGAACCAGAAATCCGTCAACACTTCATGGAGTTGATTTTCGGATTTGATCGCCCGGATTATTTTTTGATTGACTGTTTGCCTGATCAGCTCCTTTTTTGGCTTCTTCCCGGTCGAATCCTTGTTGTTGCGGGCATACTGTGCGTTAATCTCTGCATTCGATAAATGTTGTGTATCGAAATCGGCCAGCATCTTATCGACTTCTTCGTCGTTTTGTTTTCCCTCCAGCTGTTGATTGAACCATTTTTCGAGACCTATCTTTACAACTTCATCGACCTGGCCGGGACGAGGACCGAATGTAAATCGATTCAGCAGATGTGCTGCAGCCTGCCGTTCGGTGAGCCCGGCTGCTTTGTAAGGAAAATCTCCGCGCGAAGATCCGGGCAGAATCACAAAAGACATTATGACAACCGATATCAATGAGAAAGCGACTTTTTTGATCATTTTTTCCCCGGCTTTGGAAAAAGAACAACAAATCTTCGGCCGCCCTTAGATCAGTTTCACAACAAAAGGTTTATTTAGCTATATGACAAAAGACCTGCTCGCCGATCTCAAATCCGTCCCTGAATTTAAGTCAGTGCCCGACGGTCAGTTGCAATGGCTGGTGGCCCATGGTGAAATCCGATCATACGCCGATGGCGATAAGGTATGGACTGTTGGTGACGACATCACCGGCTTCAGTGTCGTGCTCGCCGGCAAGCTCCAACTTTATGCAGTGCGGAATGGAAATCGTCTCGATCTCGGTGCATACGAACCTAAAGAGATCCTCGGGCGACTCCCATATTCACGAATGAAAGCTGCCGGTGGCGAGGGCTTCGCAGTCGGTAACCTCGAGTTACTTTTCATCCACCGCGATCTTTTCCCCGAATTGATCAGTACGTGTCATGAGATCACGGAAGCGCTGGTACATAACATGACCGACCGTGTTCGCGAGTTCACGAAATACCAGCAGCAGAACGACAAGATGATGGCGTTGGGAAAACTGTCGGCAGGCCTGGCACATGAGTTGAATAATCCGTCAGCCGCGATTGTAAGGAGTGCACAGGAACTGAAGAAAGCATTGGCAGCTGCTCCTCATAAATTCAAAAGAGTTATGAAGATCCAGTCGACCGATGAAGTTGTCGATAAATTGAATAAGATCATCTTTGATAAGATAGAGAACCGGCACCTGGTGAAATTATCGTTGTCCGATAAAATGGAACGTGAAGATGACCTCAGGGATTGGATGGAAGAGAAACTCGGGACCTCATGTGAAACGGATGTGTTCGCCGACTTCGGGTTCACAAAAGAGGATCTTCAACAAATAAAGTCTCTTTTGAGGAATGAAGACGTCGAACCTGTCCTCGACTGGTTCCAACAGGTCCTGTTTACTGAAAGTCTTGTGAACGATATCGAGGAATCTTCCAAACGCATCAACACCCTGGTTACTTCGGTGAAAGGTTACACTCACATGGACCAGGCCCCCGAGAAACAGAAGACCGATATACACACGGGTATCCGCAATACGTTAACGATGCTCAATCACAAGATCAAGAAGTCGGGCATCAAAGTGATCGAGGATTTCAGGCATGAGCCGCCCGAAGCAAAGATCCTCGTTAGCGAGATGAACCAGGTGTGGACCAATCTTATCGACAACGCGATCGACGCCATGGAGGGGAGACCCAACAGCGTGCTCGAGATCAGGACGGAAAAAGATAAAGAGTTCACGAAAGTGTCGATTATCGACAATGGTCCGGGTATTCCGCCCGATGTTCTCGATAAAATATTCGATGCTTTCTATACGACCAAACCTGTAGGCAAAGGCACGGGACTTGGACTCGAAGTAGCCCGAAATATTGTGGGTCAGCACAATGGAAAAATCGAAGTAACTTCGGAACCGGGAAAGACAGTTTTTATAGTTTGTTTCCCAACGATTAACTAATGAAAAAACCGATACTATTTGTAGTTGATGATGATGAGCAGGTACTGCGGGCCGTAGTCCGCGATATCCGGAATGCTTATGGAAAAGATTATCGCATTCTGGCGACAGCGTCGGCTAACGAAGCGCTGACTACGTTGACAGATATTAAGAACAAGGGCGAAGTTGTGGCCATGTTCTTATCCGATCAGCGGATGCCTGAAATGCTCGGGGTCGATTTTCTTCAGAAAGCAAGGGCGATATTTCCCGGCGCGAAGCGAGTGTTGTTGACCGCTTATTCGGATACTGAGGCAGCGATTCGTGCGATCAACGATGTTCAGCTCGATTACTATTTGATGAAACCCTGGGATCCGCCGGAAGAGAAGTTGCTTCCGCCGATCACCGATCTTCTCGATTCATGGCAGGCACATCATACACCGACGTTTAACGGTATCCGCATTATCGGGTATCAATGGTCGCCACGATCGCACCAGGTGAAAGATTTCCTTTCCGGGAACCTTATTCCATACGAATGGCTCGACATCCAGGACAATCCGACAGCAGGCGAGTTGGTGAAACTCAACAACATCGATCTCGCGGATCTTCCTGCCGTGATCTTTGAAGATGGAAAGATCTTATTGAACCCGTCGCTACAGGAAGTCGGTGCGCGCACGGGCATGAACACCCAGGCGAAGCTCACGATGTACGACGTTGCTATCATCGGTGCCGGCCCGTCGGGATTGGCTGCTGCTGTATACGGCGGGTCAGAAGGGTTGAGAACTGTAATGATCGAGCGCCGCGCACCGGGTGGACAGGCCGGTACCAGCTCGCGTATCGAAAACTATTTGGGCTTTCCCAACGGTTTGAGCGGCGCTGAGCTTTCACGGAGAGCCATAACGCAGGCGACAAGATTCGGTGTCGAATTTTTATCGCCACAGGAAGTGACAGACATCTCTACAAAAGACAATTACAAGACGATCACGCTCGCCAGCGGTGCTGTACTCAATGCGCGCAGTGTTATCATTACCACGGGTGTTGACTATCGTTCGCTTGAAGCGGAGGATGTAGATAAATTTACGGGGGCGGGCGTATACTATGGCGCCTCGACCACTGAAGCCCATGCGTGTAAAGAACAGGATGTGTACATCGTGGGCGGAGGAAATTCCGCCGGCCAGTCTGCAATGTACCTTTCCAATCATGCGAAGCGTGTTTTCATCGTTATCAGGAAGAAGGATCTGTCAGCTACAATGTCGCAATATTTGATCGACCAGATCAAAGCCACGAGCAATATTGAGGTACTTGGCGAAACGGTTGTTGGAAAAGTTTATGGTAACGACAAGCTCGAAGAACTTTGCCTGGAAGATATCAACACAAAAGAACGACGGCAGGCGAAGGCTGCGGCCCTGTTTATATTCATCGGCGCGAGGCCTGTTACCGATTGGATAAAACTGAATGTTATCAAAGACAACAAAGGTTTTATTGAGACCGGGCGGGACCTGTTGAAGTATGACGATTTCAGGAAGTCATGGAAGCTGGCGCGCGAACCGTATTTATTGGAGACGTGCAGTCCTGGAATTTTCGCGGCGGGCGATGTAAGGGCAGGAGCCATGAATCGTGTGGCTTCGGCGGTGGGAGAAGGTGCGATGGCAATAAAATTCGTCCACGAATATCTGGCAGAGAATTGAAGTTTACTCACGGATCGCACGGATCACACGGATAATACCAGGCAGATAATGCAGATCAGAACGCGAAAAAAGATCTGTGTTATCTGTGGGATCCGTCAGCAAAATTTTACGATAAAATCCCCAAAATGATCGTTTACGAACCTAATAAAAACTGGTTTAAAGATGTCTGGAATCTTACCACCAGCTGGACCATCAAGAAGATACTCTATGGAGTGGGAATGTCGGGTATTGCCTCAGTGGCTATCGTATCTTCCCTTTATTACTTCGACATCATTCCTGCTTTACACTCCGGAATATTTTCACTGCTCGGTATCGTCCTGAGTATCCTTCTTGTTTTCAGAACCAATACCGCCTACGACCGGTGGTGGGAGGGGCGAAAGCTCTGGGGTATGCTGGTGAACAACACGCGACAACTTGCTATCATGCTCGAAGCCAGTCTGCCTGAAAACGATCGTGAGAGCAGGGACTATTTTGCGCGCCATATTTCCAACTTCGGAATCGCTTTAAAAGAACATCTTCGTAAAGGTGTGAATTTCGAAGAGCTTGAATTGACGGATAGCGAATTAGCAGAGCTAAAGTCAAAAGGACATAAACCGAATCACATCGCCTTTTGGATCTTCTACCGTATGCAATCGATATACAGGGCGGGGGTATTTACCGATGCAGATATCATAAACCTGAAACAACAACACCAGGTTCTTACCGATGTAATGGGTGCCTGCGAGAGAATTAAGAAAACGCCTATTCCATTCAGCTATGCCGTTTATATCAAAACATTTATAACTGCCTATATTTTGATGTTGCCCTTCGGGTTGTACGAAGACTTCGGATTTTACTCCGTGGTCCTGTCGATGTTCATTTCTTTTACAATGATTGGCGTTGAGCTGATGGCACAGGAGATCGAAGATCCTTTTGGCCTCGACTGCAACGATTTGTCGACAGGAGATATCGCGAAGACGATCAGGAATAATGTGTGTGAGACCCTCGGTCACAAACCCGGAGAGGTTGTGCCTGCTAAACTCTATCAGAAGATTTTCTGAGGTGCGCGGGAGTAAACCGGCGTTCGATCAATTCGAAGATCAGTTCAATCAATAATGCGAGGACTGCCGCCGGCAAAGCGCCTTTCAATATCATTTGAGTGTCGTTGAGGGCGAGCCCGGTAACGATATATTCCCCCAGTCCGCCGGCGCCGATAAATGCAGCTAGTGTTGCAGTACCCACGTTGATCACCGCAGCGATACGAATTCCGGTCAGCACCGCCGGCAAAGCCAGCGGCCATTCAACAAAACGAAGGGATTGACGAGGTGACATTCCTAAGCTCGCGGCTACTTCTTTCAGCAGAGGGTCAACATTGCGCAGCCCATTAACGGTATTACGCAGAATTGGAAGGATTGCATAAAGAAAGAGTGCGATAATCGCGGGCAACGGGCCTATCCCGAATAATGGGATCATTATGGCAAGCAGCGCAATGGAAGGAATAGTTTGCAGGAGGCCTGCGACATAAAGCACAACATTGGCGTACCTGGAATTTGAAAGTACGATCCCAAGAGGGACAGCAATGAGGACAGCGATCAGCAGCGAAATAAATGTCAGGTATAGGTGCTGACCGATTTTGAAAGGAAGGTCATCGCCGGCTTGTTGCTTTTGATCGACGAGGTGTTTTCTGCTAAGAAACTCACCCGCAATGACACTGAAGTCTTTCTTGCCATAGATAGCTGACGCGTTCATTTCACTCATTTCAGACTCGGTGATCTTGCGGGTCAATTGATCCAATGCATCGATCGCCTTTGCGTCGAGCGACGCCCTGTAGAACGAAACAGCTTCGTATTTGGGAAAGAAATTTTTGTCGTCCTCGAGGACGATCAGTTTGTTTACGGTGATCTCTCCATCGGTGGAATAACAATCGGTTACGTCGACCTTTCCTTCCAAAAGGGCTTCGTATGAAAGACCATGTTCAACGGCCGTTGGATTTTGATTCAGTCCGTAGATCTTTGACAGGGGTCCCCAACCGTCTTCTCTTTTTAAAAATTCATAGCTGATCACAATTTTAAGATCCTGGTCCCGCAGATCGGAAATGGTTTTGAGCGCCTGGTTTTTGGTGACAAGGGAATACGTGTTGTTGAATCCGTATGGTGCGCTGATCCTGAGGCCAAAGTCTGCGAGGTTCCGTCCTTTTAAAATTTGTTTTTCAATCGTTCCCGTATATTCAGGATATACATCGATCTCGCCTTTCTTCAGAGCTTCAAAGCAGACCAGTGTTCCGCCAAGATTGAACTTCCGCTCAACTTTAAATCCTTTCGACTCAAGCAACTGCGCCTGTATTTCCCCAAGAATGTATCCTTCTGTGAAATGTTTTGCCCCTACACGAATGACTTGTTGCCCGCGACACAAACAAAAACTGGCAATCAACAATATGGTAAGCAACGCACTCCTCATACAATGCGTCCTTTTCTAACTGTAATAATATCATCGGCGAGGAAATCCGCTTCGGGAATATCGTGAGTCACGATGATCATGGTGAGCTTGAATGTTTCTTTGAGCTCGAGGATCTTCTGCTGGAGATCTTTCCTTGTGTAAGTATCCAGCGAACCGAATGGTTCATCCATCAACACAAGTGGAGGTCGCAGAAACAATGCGCGACATAGTGCAACACGCTGTTGTTCGCCGCCAGACAGCTGCCATGGATATTTCCTCGCGTATTCCAGGGGGAGGTCGGCAAATGTAAGTAGTTGAGCTACGTCACCATTTTGTCCCGTAATCTTCCCAGGTAGTGAGATATTTTCTTCAACTGTGAGGTGTGGAAACAGGCCGCTTCCCTGTACCACATAGCCGATGCGGTGCCGTTGCGTTTCAATATTATCGTAATCGAGAGGTTGTCCGGATACAAGAACGGTACCTTGCGATGGACGTATTAGACCGTTGATCGATTTAAGCAGTGTCGACTTTCCGCTTCCACTGCGACCTATGATGGCTGTTATCTTTTCTTTCCGAAATCCAACCGATACGTCCGCCAGGGCCAGCTGACTGCCGTAGCTTTTCGAAACGCCTATCAATTCGACTTCATTCATTGTCGAAAAGATAGGCGAAAAAGTTTACATTAGGTTAAGACGTCTTATCCGTCTTTATCATATTAATAGCGAAGTAAGTTGCCATTAAACCGGCAAATACACCTTCGAGTGCTACGGCAGATGTTGCAATAAACACGTTCATATATTGGCCGAACGGCTCTTCTTTCACAACGCGCACATATAGATTGTGATCGATGTTGAAAACAATAAACAGGAATGTAGCGAATGTCAACGCGCCAATTCCTGCTGTATAACTTCCTAAAGTCATGGCCCTGAAATAATTTAACTCACCATAAATTTTCCTGTGCTGATCGAGCGCGAAATACACACCAGCCAGCATTATGGGGAAATTCAATATTCTCAGCTCACGAATATGTACAAGGCCTGTCCAATAGCAGACCATGAAGAAGGCAATTAACCCGAGTGTAATATATGTACCGTAGATCTCGCCGATCCAGTCGCGGTACTTTGACAATGTGACTTTCATAATCGTACTGTTTATTTGACGTTTGCAATAACTCTGCCATGCAGATCATATGAACAGAAGGGATTTGTTGGCACGAAATTTACAATCAGAGTTGCGTCGCTTCTCTTAGGGAGTGTTGTTAAGATGGATCATACTTAGTTCAGGAGATTCTTATTAACATCTGAGAGAGATCCTTTGAACTTGAGCTGGACAATGCCAGCGGAAGGAGAGAGACCGACTTAAGAGGCTGCATCTTCGGGATGCGGCCTCTTTAGACTTTTTAAGCAGTACTCATTCTCCCATAGTGAGCAGGACTACAAACAAACATCAACTAGCGCCATGAATCCCAAGACAATGAAATCCTGCATCGACGCGTGTATAGCTTGCGCTGTCGAATGCCAACACTGTGCAACCGAATGTTTAAAAGAGAACGATATAAAGAGTCTTGCACTGTGTATTTCTTTAGACCGCGAATGTGAAGTGATATGTATGGCATCAGCACAACTGATGGCCATGGGTGGCGACAATGCTACGATCCTCTGCCAGGTTTGTGCAGCTATCTGTACCGCATGTGCAAATGAATGTGAGAGAAATAACGAACTCGAGCATTGCCGCCATTGTGCGGAAGCTTGCCGTAAGTGTGCTGAAGAATGTCGTGACATGATCGAGATGCCTGTTTAATGATGCACATGGAATCGCTAATACCTGTTGAATATAGTGTAACAGCTTCGTCCATCAACGAAGCCAAACGTCTCTTCAAACTGGCAACTCATCGACTACTGAGTATCGGCGAATGGAATAAGTTCTGCAACGGGCTATCCAGGATGTTCCGTTTAGCCGACCAGTCGGGCCGCATTATTACCCGCAAAGCAAGACCAAAAGATATTTTCCGGATCGATGACCAGAACACCCTGGAAGTGTCTCGTCTCGTTACCTACAAAAAACCTTCTGGTAAATCGGAAAGCATGGCTATCGAGCTTCGTGGAAATGAAGGCGACGGCGAAGAGCTATTCGAGATAAAACGGTACAATAACGTCGTTACCGCCATTGTTCACGAACCAACGAAGCCGGACGTTTCCAAAAAGCTTGCGTATATTTCACCATTGGAATGGTCAAGTTTAGTGAAACGACTACTCGCCGATGGAACTGATTGAAAAACAAGTTTTAGATTTTCTATACAAATCGTCTAAAGAGAATTCCAACAACCACTATGACATTAAGCCAATTGCAGGAAAGGATGCGCTAATGATCGCCAACAAGCTCTTAAGGGCCGGGCTGATCAAAGACGACATCCAGGGCGATGGAACCACTACGATTCATTGTTCGATTTCAATCGACGGCATTCGTGCCGTCGATCCTGCTTTTGTCGACGCGAAAGTCAAAGAAGTACTCGGCTCGATAGACAGGGCGGAGGCAATCTACAACGTCGTGGAAATCCTTAAAGAAACGCCGGACAGATTCCAGTTTTGCTTCGACCTGGCGATCTACATACAAAACAAAGATCTGGGCAAATTGCTGTATGCCCTCTATCCGAAAAAGGTGATGCTCGAGACTACGTTACTCGCTATTGACCCGCGATATAACTCTCGAGGTGTGCGATAGTGGCTTTCTGATCTTCGATAATGAAACGCACAACGTCGCTGATAGAGATTATACCGATCAGCTCGTCCCCATCCACTACGGGTAAGTGACGGATCCTGCGGTTCGACATCAGCGTCATACATTCTTCTATGCTACTTTCAGTAGTAACTGTAAAGGGATTTTTTGTCATCAACTCGCCGATCGGGGTATCCTTCGACGACTTTCCTTTGAGAATGAGCTTGCGGGCATAGTCGCGCTCTGTAAAGATACCGACCAGCTTTCCGTTCTCTGTGATCAACAAACCACCGATATTCTTTTCGGCCATTACTTCGATAGCGTGGTAAACTATCGTTCCTGGTTCTACCGAGAAGATCTTACCCTTGTGCTCTCCTTTGGCATCGAGGATGTTGCGGACTTTGCGTGAAACCATGTCTCAATTGTTTAGTAACAAACGATTGAAAATAGGGTTTTTAAGCTGATTTGCAAAAGATTGCAGATGCCAATTTGGCTAGTGCCACATAATTTTCGCTATCTGGCCCACAGAGGGGAATAATCCCATCACGATCAGCAGCACCACCGCAACGAAATTGAAGATCGCCGTCGACCACGAAACCTCTACAGGCTCCACGGGAGCGTTCTTGTCGAACATCTGGATAATGATGCGGAAGTAATAGTAAACGCTCACCAGCGACATCGCCACAGCAAACAGGACAAGGCCCGTGTACTGCTTCGAAAGCGCGATGATGAAGATGTAATACTTCGCAGCGAAGCCCGCCATCGGGGGGATACCAGCCATCGACAACAACGCAATGAGCATCGTTACCGCCAGCCACTTATTGCGATAATACAGACCTGCGAATGAACCGCCGTTCTCCTCAACTTTGATAAGAACAGAGAATGCCGCAAGCGATGCTATAGAATAAGCTGCGAGATAATAGATGATGAAAAGTGGGTTCACAAGTCCACCGCGAACCACCGCAAGGAAACCGAGCAGGATATAGCCTACGTGAGCGATACTCGAGTATGCGAGCATTCTTTTGGCTTTCTGCTGGTAGATGGCTGTGATATTAGGAATAGCCAGGGTAAGCACAACGAGGCCGAACAAAGCTTTCAGCCAAACGCCTGCCGTGAGACCGAACAGGAGACCGAATATTCTCCAGAAGGCTGCGATCGCCGCAATCTTCACCACGGTTGCCATCAGCGCAGTTACCGCCGTAGGAGAGCCGTCGTAAACATCAGGAGCCCAGAAGTGGAACGGCACGGCCGAGATCTTGAATGCAAGACCGACCATCATCATAAGGATACCGGCGTAGAAATAACCAGGAAGCGTTTGTCCTTCCTGTTCGGCACCCGCGAGGTATTGGAATATAATGTTAAGATCGAACGAATGTGAAGCACCGTAGATGAGAGCCATACCGAACAGGAGGAAGCCCGTTGCGAACGATCCCATGAGGAAATACTTGAATGCGGCTTCCATGGAACTGAGACTGTCTTTCTTGCTGCCGGCCAGCGCATACAATGAAAGAGAAAGGATCTCGAGACCGAGAAACAACATCGCCATGTTGCCAAACGATGCCATGATAATTGCACCGAGGACAACGAATATGATCAGCGAGGTTTTGTCTGTCTGGTGTCCCGTGGTTCTGAGGAAACCGCCCGACATCCAGATCCAGAGAATTGCAACGATAACGATCAGCCACGTGAACGTAACGGCACGGCCGTCGAATATCAGCATGGCATTGAAAGGCGGAGCCACCGTATCGTGATCCGCAAACAACGGAAGAAAATAAAGCGACGCTGCAAGACCAATGGCAACGACAAGCGTGAGCCACCTCTTGAGGTTCACGATCTCGGCTACAAGAGCGAGAATTCCGACGCCGGCGATAACGAAAATTGCATTCATGGCCGGATGGATGATGTTAGATCACTAAATGTATTCACGAGCGCTGTAACTGCAGGCTCCGACAATTGCATGAGCGGAGCCGGGTAAATTCCGATTACTATAATAAGAATAACGACGGGGTAGAGGACGGCTTTTTCACCCATGGTTAGATCGGTGAATGCTGCAACTCCGGGCTGTACTTCGCCAGACATCGCTTTTTGGAACGACACCAGCATGTATACGGCACCAAGGATGATCGTGAGACCGGCAACTGCCCCGATCCAGACCTTATACTGGATCAATGAATTGATCAGCAAAAATTCGCCAACGAAACCACTCGTTAACGGAAGGGCCACGCTGCCCAGCATGATGATCACGAAAGTGGTTGTGAACTTCGGAGCGAGATTCCGGATGCCGCCGAGATCTTTGAACTCCGAGCTTCCAGCTTTACGCTGGATGATGTCGATGATGTAGAACAATCCGAAGACCACGATGCCGTGGCTGAACATCTGGATCATCGCACCCTGGATACCTTCCACCGACTGAGTGAACACCCCTGCAGAGATCAATCCTACGTGAGCGATAGATGAGTAAGCCACCAGCGTTTTCATGTTCTGTTGTACGAGCGCAATGCATGACGCATACACGATACCGATCACGGAAAGCATGATAGCTGTATTACCCCATGCCTCAACGCCGACAGGTACAACAGGGATCAGCCAGCGGATCACTCCGTAAATACCCATCTTGAGCATTATTCCGGAGAGCAGCATTGTTCCCTGTGTGGGAGCTTGAGTATACGTTTCCGGCTGCCATGTATGGAATGGAAACACCGGCATCTTGATCGCAAATGCTACGAACAATGCCCAGAAGATAAATCCTTGTGTGCGCGGATCGAGCTGGCGGCCGAGATGATAAAACGCTTCGATAGCAAAGTTCGGTGCTATTCCTGTACCGGCTGCCGACATGTAGATGTAAATGAAACCGATCAGCATAACCAAGCTGCCGGCCAGTGTGTAGATGAAAAACTTCAGTGTAACGCGACCCTCTTTTTCTGTTCCCCAGATAAGACAGATAAGATAGATGGGTATAAGGGCTAATTCCCAGAAGATGTAGAACAACAATGCATCGAATGAAGTGAACACACCGATGAGCGCCGACTGCATGAGGAGTATAAGTCCATAGAACAATTGCGGTCTGCTGATGCTCTTCTCATTAGACGAAAGTATGATCAAAGGAACCAGGGTTGTTGTAAGGAGCACCAGTGGGAGACTGATGCCATCGATACCCACGTTGAATCCCATGCCAAGACCGTTGGTCCATTGAATGGCTGTAGTAAACTGTCGCTCCCCGGTTGCCTGGAAGTTGATCCACACATAAATCGATATACCGAATTCTACAACGGCGCCGATCATTGCAAGCAACTTTGGAGTACCGTGTTTCATTCCCACCATGAGCAGGAACATGAAGAGCGGGAGTAATATGAGGACTGTAGTCAGGTGCATGCCTACCAGTTAAATGAGATACCAAGGATCAAAATAATTCCGACTACCATCACGAAGAGGTAATAGCCAATGCTGCCGTCCTGGAAGAAGCGGAGTCCGCGGCTTCCATAAACCACACCCTTACCGAGACCATTTACAAGTCCATCGATACCGAGAAGCTCGATGAAGCTGTAGAATACTTTCGAAAGAATGTAAAGAGGTTTTACGATGATAGCGTTATAGAGCTCATCGATATAGAATTTGTTTGCAACCACTCGCTGCATACCAGTTAATTGAGCAGGGTCGGCAGGAACATCTTTTTTCCTGATGTAGGTATTGTAAGCAAGGAATATTGTGACCAGCGTGAGCGAAACGATAACGATCATGAGGATGATCTCGGGGGCGTGGATCTCGTGAACGGGAAGTCCGAGAAAATTCTCGAGCATATGATTTCCACCGAGCACGTGAGGTACGTTCAGGAAGCCTCCAAGAACGCTCAATACCGCGAGGATGATCAGGGGTATGGTGATGCTCTTTGGAGATTCGTGAATGTGACTCATGGCATGATGCCCCGCGCGTTCGTCACCATAGAAGGCAAGGAAGAAAAGGCGGAACATGTAGAATGCTGTAAGTAACGACGTGAGTACGGCGAGGGCCCAGATCACGACGTTGTGAGAGAATGCGGCTGCAAGAATTTCGTCTTTCGAGAAGAAGCCTGCGAAGGGAGGAATACCTGAGATCGCGAGAACCCCGATGAGGAAAGTGAAATAGGTGATGGGGAGATGCTTTTTCAATCCGCCCATTTTTGTAAGGTCCTGTTCGCCGCCGAGCGCGTGGATAACACTTCCTGCGCCGAGGAACATCAATGCTTTAAAGAACGCGTGTGTTACCACGTGGAAGATACCGGCGGTAAACGCGCCCACACCGAGGGCAACGAAGATCAAACCGAGCTGGCTAACGGTAGAGTAAGCGAGTACTTTCTTGATGTCGTTCTGCTTCAATGCAATGATCGCTGCGAGTAACGCCGTTGCGATACCGACGATCATCACGATCTCCATGGTGAACGGAGCAGCCAGGTAGAGAGCGTTGTTGCGGGCTACCATATAGATACCTGCGGTAACCATCGTTGCGGCGTGGATGAGGGCCGAAACAGGTGTGGGGCCAGCCATCGCATCGGGGAGCCATGTAAATAACGGGATCTGTGCGCTCTTACCCATGGCGCCGATGAAAAGCATGAGAGTGATCAACGTGATCGGGCCGGAGGGTTCGATCGTCAATACATCCGCATATTCTATGGAGCCGTAGTTAATGAAGATCAGGACGATACCGATGAGCATACCAAGGTCGCCGACACGGTTCATGATGAAAGCCTTGTTTGCTGCCGAATTGTATTCCTGGTTCTTGAACCAGAATCCGATCAGCAGGTAAGAACAGAGGCCGACACCTTCCCAGCCCACGAACATGATAAGATAGTTCTGACCCATCACGAGCAGCAGCATGAAGAATACGAAGAGGTTCAGGTAAGAGAAGAACCTGTTCTGTCCTTCGTCGTCGTGCATGTACCCGATGGAATATACATGAATAAGGAAGCCCACGCCGGTAATCACCAGCATGAATGTTATTGACAGGGGATCGATCAGGAATCCGAAGGAACTCGAAAATGTGCCGGCTTTGATCCACGTGAAGAGATTTACTTCAACCGGTCCTTTTATTGTAAAGAATGTTATTGCTGCAACAACGAAGGCGGCGAACATAACTCCGCAAGCCACAAATGCAGCTACTTCTTTCTTCAGCCTGTTCACGTTTAATGAAATCAGCAGGAAGCCGAGAAGAGGTAATAACGGTATGAATACTGCTGCTACCATTTCAACCGGTTAAGAATGTTAATATCGATTGTACGAGTGCCGCGATACATCACGACGAGGATGGCAAGACCAACTGCAACTTCGGCAGCGGCAACGGCCATGATGAAGAATACGAATACCTGGCCTGATGCGTCATTGAGATACGTGGAGAAGGCGACGAGCAACAGGTTCACTGCATTCAGCATCAATTCAATGCACATGAATATGATAATGGCGTTGCGGCGGTACAAGACACCGGTAGCACCAATCCCGAATAGAATTGACGACAACCAGAGGTAGTAGTCCAGAGGTATAGAGTTAATCATTCTCTTGTTGTTGGTTGGTGGTTGTTTGTTGCTGGTTGCTCGGGTCTAAGACCGACAACCAATAGCTAACAACCACCAACTATTTAGTTTCAGGACTTTCCGATTTACCCAGCATTACAGCTCCCACCATTGCGGCAAGCAACAGAACTGAAGTTACTTCGAAGGGTATCAGAAAATCGCTGAACATTACTTTTCCTAAATTTTTGACCAGGCTAATCTCGCCGGTAGCGGATACTTGTTGTGTGGCAAGCACTTCGGTGCCTTTCAACGAGCCGATAATGACAATCATAAGAAGGCCGCCGCAAACGGTAGCCGTGATTTTCAGCAGGGTAGACTTATGGGGCTCCGACTCGCGATTAAGATTGAGGAGCATGATCACATAAAGGAAAAGCACCATGATGGCGCCTGCATATACGATGATGTGCACTACTGCGAGGAACTGTGCGTTCATGAGAACGTAATGTCCTGCAATGCAGAAGAATGTTACGATCAGGTAGAGTACGCTATGTACCGGATTGCGCGAAACCACGACCATAACTGCTGCCAGTATGGCCAGGAATGAGAGGAAGTAGAAGAAGTTAAGCGTCACGTTACTTATTATGGCTTAGCTGCTTGTGCTGTTTGAACGCGAGCACTTCAGGCGTTTGTCTTTTTGTTACGTCAATCCGCTCATCCACTTTCTCCACCAGTTTATCTTTTCCGTAGATGAAACTGCCACGTGAGTAGTCTGTCTCCACAATGCGGTCGGTCAGGAATATCGCTTCTTTAGGACAAGCTTCTTCACACAATCCACAGAAGATGCAACGGAGCATGTTGATCTCGTAAGTGGTTGCGTATTTTTCTTCGCGATAGAGATTCTCTTCGCCTTTTTTTCTTTCACCTGCCGTCATCGTGATGGCTTCGGCAGGACATGCTACTGCGCACAGTCCGCACGCCGTACATCTTTCAGCTCCTTTATCGTCGCGTTTAAGCACATGCTGACCTCTCCAAACTGCACTGATCTCGCGGGTCTTCTCGGGAAACTTCACCGTCGCAGCACGCTTAAAGAGGTGCTTGAATGTGATAACAATACCACCGAGGATCGCCGGCAGGTAGAGGCGCTCCGCAAGCGTCATCTCTCTCTTAACTACTACTTTCGAACGGTTAGTTAGCATTCAGCAAAACGAAAAATCCGGTTACCAAAATATTTATCACTGCCAGAGGGATCAAAGCCTTCCAGCCTAGATTCATCAACTGGTCGTAGCGGAAGCGCGGGATTGTCCAACGGATCCACATGTAAAAGAAGATGAAGAATACGATCTTCGCGAACAGTGCAACCGTTCCAAGGATCGTCAACGTGTTGTGGTCAAGTCCAAGATCGTTCATGAACGGGAAGTTGTAGCCACCGAAATACAGTGTTGCAATTACCGCCGACGAGATGAACATGTTGATGTATTCTGCGAACAGGTAGAACGCAAGCTTGAAGCTGGAATATTCTGTATGATATCCACCTACCAGTTCGGTTTCGCACTCAGGAAGATCGAATGGAGTTCTGTTTGTTTCCGCGAAAGCGCAGACGAGGAAGATCAGGAAGCCAACCGGCTGATAGACCACGTTCCAGAAGTTCCAGTCGCCGCCAACACCACCTGCCTGCTGAGCGCTAAGCTCGTTAAGACTTAAAGTGCCGGTCATCAATACCAATGCGATGATCGAAAGTCCCATCGCGATCTCGTAGCTGATCATCTGCGCTGAAGCGCGAATGGCACCCAGCAAAGAGAATTTGTTGTTCGAAGCCCAGCCGCCGATCATAATACCGTAAACTCCGATTGAAACCACTCCGAATACGTAGAGGATACCGACGTTGAGGTCTGCGATCTGTAAAGGATATGCTGTTCCGTTGATCTCGATGGTGTTACCCCAAGGTATAAGCACACCGGCCATAAGCGCCGTAAGCATGGCAATACACGGTCCAAGCACGAACAAGAACTTATTGGATACAACGGGAATGATCTCTTCTTTCATGAGGAACTTAAGTCCGTCGGCGAGGGGCTGGAAGATCCCGAAAGGACCCGCTCGATCCGGACCAACGCGATCCTGGAGGAATGCAGCAACTTTTCTCTCTGCGTAAGTAGAGTAAGCGGCAACGCCCAATGTGATGCCGAAAATGGCACCGCACATGATCAACTTATAGATTAAAAACTCCGTCATGATTCTGTCGTTTCAGGAAGCTGTTTTCCTTTCTGGAATTCAATCTGCCTGTCGATTTCTTGTTTCAACTTCCGCATGTCGAGATACTCGTAATGATTTTGAGCGATAACCGAGCTTCTTTCGATGTGGCGCGGTCCTTCGATCACCCAATCGCTCATCACTTTATGGTCGTAGCGACATTCGTTGCAAATATATTCTTTTACTTCGCCGTAATGATCTTTCCTTGCTGAAACCCTCAGCACTTCTTCACCTTTTGCCCACAATACAACTTTGCCTGAACATTTAGGGCAATCGCGGTGAGCGTCGAGCGGCTTTGTGAACCACACCCTGCTCTTGAAACGGAATGTTTTGTCGGTGAGCGCACCCACAGGGCACACGTCGATCATGTTACCTGAAAAGTCGTTATCGATAGCCTTTTCGATATACGTGCTGATCTCCGAATGGTCGCCCCGGTTCAACACACCGTGAACGCGATTGTTGGTGAGCTGATCGGCAACGAAAGTACAGCGATAGCACAGGATGCAACGATTCATGTGCAGCTTGATCTTATCGCCGATATCGATAGGCTCGAATGTTCTTCTTTCTTCTTCGTAGCGAGTTTTAGCAACGCCGTGTTCGTATGCAAGATTCTGCAGATCGCATTCGCCGGCCTGATCGCAGATGGGGCAATCGAGCGGATGATTGATCAGGAGAAATTCCACAACACCCTTGCGGGCTTCGAGAACCTCGGGTGAAGTTATATTCTGAACAACCATGCCATCCATAACAGGAGTACGGCATGAAGCAACAAGCTTGGGCATTGGACGAGGATCCTTTGCGGAGCCCTGTGTTACTTTCACTAAACACACGCGGCATTTACCCCCGGTTTCCTTTAACGTGGAATAGTAGCACATAGCAGGAGGGACTAACTCGCCGCCAATCATTCGTGCGGCATTAAGGATCGTTGTACCGTCTGGTACTTCTACCTCAACACCATCTATAGTTACCTTCGCCATATTCTTATACTAATGCCGGTTCAAGTTCGAAATGCTTGGGATTCCTCACTTTTTCCGGATTGTTTACATGGTATTCAAATTCACTTCGGAAATGTCTGATAGCGCTGGCTACGGGCCATGCCGCGGCATCGCCTAAAGGACAAATCGTATTTCCTTCAATCTTCTTAGCCACGTCAACAAGCAGGTCTATGTCACTCATGTGACCGTGACCATGCTCGAGGCGATGCAATACTTTTTCCATCCAGCCGGTGCCTTCGCGGCAAGGACTACACTGACCACATGATTCGTGGTGATAGAATCGAGTGAACGTCCAGAGGTTTCTTACGATACAGGCAGTCTCATCGTAAACAATGAATCCACCGGAACCGAGCATTGTTCCGCTCACGAAACCACCATCGGCCAGCGATTCATAAGTCATGAGACGCTGTTCGCCTTTCGCAGTTTTAAGGATGAGATCCGCGGGAAGGATAGGTACCGACGAGCCGCCGGCTACGACAGCTTTCATCTTACGACCTTTCCAGATGCCGCCACAATATTGATCTGAATAAATAAACTCTTCTACAGGCAAGCCCAATTCAATTTCATAAACACCGGGCTTGTTGATATGACCGCTGGCAGAGATCAGTTTAGTTCCTGTGCTCTTGCCTATACCGATCTTCGCATACTCGTCGCCGCCCATGTTCACGATGGAACAAACAGCCGCAATGGTCTCAACATTATTTACAACAGTAGGAGACGCATACAGGCCCGCAACGGCAGGGAACGGTGGCTTCAATCTTGGATTGCCACGTTTTCCTTCCAGCGATTCGAGCAATGCAGTTTCTTCGCCGCAGATATATGCGCCACCACCGGGTTGAACATACAGGTCGAGTGAATAGTCGGTACCCAGGATATTTTTACCGAGGAAGCCGTTTGTATAAGCTTCTTCGATTGCTTTTTCGAGAATACGAATGATGTACATGTATTCGCCACGTACATAGATGTATGACGTGTTTGCGCCAAGTGCGAAACTCGATGTGATCATACCCTCGATAAGAATATGAGGGATCTTCTCCATCAGGTACCTGTCTTTGAAAGTACCGGGCTCCGATTCATCGGCGTTGCAAACGAGATATCTGGGCTTTGTCGATTTGCGGTCGAGAAAGCTCCACTTCATACCTGCAGGGAAACCTGCACCACCACGACCACGAAGACCTGACTTCTTCACTTCTTCGGTAACGGCGTCGGGAGTCATTGTCTTCAGTGCTTTTTCAACTGAAGCATAGCCGCCTTTGCTCCGGTACACCTGGAAGGTGTTGATGCCGGGCACGTTTACATGTTCTAATAGTAACTGGCGTCCCATGGTTAGCTCATTACTCGTTGGTCTTTCATATAAGTACTTCTCTTACCGGACGCTCTCAGTTTTTCGATGAGCTCGTCTACCTTTTCGTTGGTAAGATTTTCGTAGAACTCGGCTCCGCATTGCAACATTGGCGCTGTTCCGCAAGAACCAAGACATTCTACAGTTTTCAAAGTGAACATACCGTCGGCGGTTGTTTCGCCTTCTGATATGCCAAGTTTCTTTTCAAAGTGTTCAACAATATCGTCGGCACCCCGAGTCCAGCAGGGACCTGTGCGACATACCTCGATCAAACATTTGCCAACGGGCTTTGTATTGAACATCGAGTAGAACGTAGCTACCTCGTAGACTTCAACAGGCTTAATAGAAAGCAACCCGGCAACGTAATCCATTGTTTCGGGACTTAACCAGCCACCGAATTCGGATTGTGCGAGGTGAAGCAATGGAAGCAAAGCGGACTTCTGCTTTCCTTCGGGATATCGCGCGATGATCTTTTTTACCAACGCGAGAGTCTCCGTGCTAAATTCTATTTTTCGTACTTCGCTCATTCGATCTATAGTTGTTGGTTGTTAGTTGTTGGCTCTAGCAACCAACAACCAGCAACCAATTATGCATCTAATTCTCCAGCTATGACATTCATGCTACTCATTGTGAGGATAGCATCTGATAACATTGAACCTTTAATTATTTCGGCATAAGCCTGGTAGATAATGAAGCACGGCCTTCTGAAGTGTAGTCTGTAAGGTGTGCGTCCACCGTCGCTTATCAGGTAAAATCCTAACTCGCCGTTACCACCTTCAACGCAGTGGTAGACTTCTCCTTTCGGAACATCCGTTTCACCCATCACGATCTTGAACTGATAGATGAGCGCTTCCATGTTGTTATAAACTTCCTCTTTGGGAGGGAGATAGAATTCGGGAACTTCGGCGTGGAACGGACCTTCAGGCATTTTTGCGATGGCCTGTTTAATGATGCACAGGCTCTGCCACATTTCTTCCTGGCGAACCATGAAGCGATCGTAGACGTCGCCATTGATGCCAACCGGGATTGTGAAATCGAAGTCCTGGTAAGATGAGTAAGGTTTTGCTACACGAACGTCATAGTCGATGCCGCTGGCGCGAAGGTTCGGTCCGGTGAAGCTGTAGTTCAATGCGCGCTCTGCAGAGATGCCGCCGCAGCCGATCGTACGATCCATGAAGATCCTGTTGCGTTTGAGGAGGTTTTCGAACTCCTTCAGTACAACGGGAAATTCCTTCAGGAACTTGTCGATCTTATCCCATGCTTTTTGCGAAAATTCTCTTTCAAAGCCTCCGATACGGCCGATGTTGGTGGTAAGGCGTGCTCCGCAGATCTCTTCGTAGATCTCATAAACAAGCTCACGCTGCTGGAACATATAAACAAAGCCGGTAAGAGCACCGGTGTCGACACCGATAACCGCGTTACATACCAGGTGGTCTGTTATACGCGCGAGCTCCATGATGATCACACGGAGGTAATCGACACGTTTAGGCATTTGTACACCTAATAGCTTTTCGACAGTCATATGCCATCCAATATTGTTGATAGGGGATGAGCAATAGTTGAGACGGTCTGTAATAGGTGTGATCTGGTTGTAAGGTCTTCTTTCGGCGAGTTTCTCGAAAGCGCGATGGATATAACCGATAGTCGGTGTTGACTCGACGATGATCTCGCCGTCCATCTTCAATACGTTCTGGAAGATACCGTGAGTAGCCGGGTGAGTTGGACCCAGGTTCAGGTAAGAGTACTGCTTCTCTTCCGGTTGTATTTTGTCGATATCAGTAGTGCTACTCATTATCTTCTATCGTCCAAACATTTTATCACTCTTGTCGTCGCGTGTTTGATCTTCGAGCGGGTACTCTTTCCTCATCGGGAATATGATCATATCCTCAACATTGAGGATACGCGTGAGGTTCGGGTGTCCTTCGAAGTTTACACCGAAGAAATCATAGGTCTCACGTTCCATCCAGTTGGCGCCGGCAAATACTGTTGTCAGCGTAGGGACGGTGGGATTTTCAATCGGTAAATAGATCTTAAGGCGAACTCGTTCATTGCTGTACAAATTGTGCAGCTGGTATACCAGGCCGATCGTACCGTTTGGGCCATCGGCAGTTAATACTTCTTTATCTGAAGCTTGTCCGGAAATGGTGCGCGCCTCAGCTACGTCGGGGTAGTGTACTGCAAAAAGTGTGGTAAGGAATTGAAACTTCGTTTCCGGATGATCATAAAGGAAACGGATGATCTCGATGATCCTTTCTTTCTTCAGAGTAATTGTCAGAAAATCGTAAAGTTGTTCGACGAGGATGATCTCGCCTTCGAACTTTTCTTTTAAGATGCTTACCAGTTTTACTTCCTGACCTTCTACCATTTTAGATTATTCTATTCCGTACTTGTTGAGCATAGCTTTGTATTCCGGTGAATCGCGTCGACGGAGCGACTCGCTTTCAACCAGCTTCTGGATCTTCATCACGCCGTCGATAATTTGTTCGGGGCGCGGAGGACATCCGGGCACGTAAACATCAACTGGAATAATACGATCTATGCCCTGGAGTACACTGTAAGTGTCGAATATACCGCCGCTGCTTGCGCAGGCTCCTACGGAAAGAACCCAGCGTGGTTCAGCCATTTGTTCGTAAACCTGGCGAAGCACGGGACCCATTTTTTTGGCGATGGTACCCATCACCATGAGGAGGTCGGCCTGGCGTGGAGAGAAGCTAAGGCGTTCTGAGCCGAAGCGTGCGAGGTCGTAGTGAGCGCCCATTGTCGCCATGAACTCGATGCCGCAGCACGAGGTGGCGAAGGGCAGGGGCCAGATGGAATTTTTGCGGGCCATGCCTACCACTTTTTCGAGGCTGGTCGCGAAGAATCCGGCGCCTTCGTATCCCTCAGGTTTTTCCCCGATGGATATATTTCTGTTTGTTGTTGCTGTCGTGTTTTCCATACTCAATCTTCCCATTTCAGGGCTCCTTTTTTCTTGATATAGAAGAATCCGACCATCAGCAGGACGATGAATACCAGCATTTCGATGAACCCGGTCATTTTAAGGTCTTTGAAGTTGACCGCCCAGGGGTACATAAAGATCACCTCAACGTCGAAGAGCACAAACAGTATTGCTACAAGGAAGTACTTGATATTGAAGGGGATACGAGCGTTTCCTTTCGACTCGATACCGCACTCAAACGATTCGAGTTTGATCTTGCTCTTCTTTTTTGGGCCCAGGGTATGGGTTGCGATCATTATAAAAATGACGAAACCCGTGGCTAAGATGAACATGAGTCCAATCGGGAGGTATTCGGCCAGGCTAGAGTTCTCCATATATATTGAGCAACAATGAATTTGCGGAAAACGATCACTCCAAATATCGAGAGTGAGCGCAACGGGTGCAAATAATAATTGCACGCAATATTAGGAGGAAATGCGGGTTTGCAGAATAAAAACCGCATTATAAATGCGTCATTTAGACAGTTTCTAATTAAAGAGGTGAGGAGGAGATGAAGAGATGAGGAGATGAAGAGATGAGGAGGTGAGGAGGTGAGGAGATGAAGAGGTGAGGACTGAGAGAGTTGTAAGGTTTTCTGGTAACGTTTTCGGTCGTCGCCGATTATTTTGTCCTCAAATGATAACGCGATTTGAAGATTTGGAATGCTGGCAACTTGCCCGGGATCTTGTCAACTTTGTCTTTGAAGTCTGTGATGAAGGAAAACTGGCGAGAGATTTCGATTTACGTAGTCAACTCCGACGCGCAGCTTTGTCTGCAATGAACAATATTGCAGAAGGTTTCGGGAGGAGAAAAAGTCAACTCGAATTTATTCGGTTTCTCAACTACAGTCAGGGCTCCTGTTGCGAGGTGCTGAGTATCACCTACGTTCTGGAAGACAGGAAATTTCTGGAAGTCGAAAAAATTATATTGATCAGGAAAAAATCAGAACAAACAAAAATCAAAACATTAGCCCTTATCGCCGCTATTCGAAGGAATCTCTAGTTCCCTTCTCTTCACCTCCCCATCTCTTCCCTCCTCATCTCTTCCTCTCCTCACATCTTCCCCTCCTCACATCTTCATCTCCCACCTCATTTCGTCAGCAACGGCAAATTCGTAGCCAACGTAATCAGGTCTTTATCTTCTACCAGCTTCTTTTCGTCGGCCAGCACCAGGAAGTTCTCATATACCGTGTTGATCTCATCGGCTGCGATCTTGAATCCAAGTAATTCCATTCTATGTCTTAAAGCTGCACGGCCGCTTCTTGCTGTGAGAACAATCGAAGAATTGCCGACACCGACGTCTGAAGGATTGATGATCTCGTAGTTCTCGGCGTGCTTCAAAAAGCCATCCTGGTGGATACCGGATGAATGAGCGAAGGCATTGGCACCTACGATCGCTTTGTTCGGCTGCACAGGCATGCGCATCATGTTGCTGATCAGCTGGCTCATACCATAAAGCTTTTCAGAAACGATATCTGTATACAATCCGAGATCTTTGTGAGTCTTGAGGATCATAACGACCTCTTCGAGAGACGTATTTCCAGCGCGTTCGCCGATCCCGTTGATCGTTACCTCGACCTGGCGTGCACCGTTCATAATGCCTGAGATAGAATTGGCAGTAGCCATACCCAGGTCGTTATGACAATGAACCGAGATGATCGCTTTATCGATGTTCTTCACGTTGTTGAACAGGTACTCGATACGCTTTCCGTAAAGATTAGGCAAGCAATAACCCGTGGTATCGGGAATGTTCACGACGTCGGCTCCTGCGGCGATAACGGCTTCGGTCATTTGTGCGAGGAATGCGAGGTCGGCGCGACCTGCGTCTTCGGCATAAAACTCCACCTCAACGCCTTTGCTTTTCGCATACTTCACGGCTTCAACACCTTGTGCGAGTACCTGCTCGCGGGTGCTGCGGAACTTATGCTTGATGTGCATATCGGAAGAGCCGATACCTGTATGGATCCTTTTCTTCTTTGCGTGCTGCAGTGCTTCGAAGGCAACGTCGATATCTTCTTTTTTGGCGCGTGTAAGTCCGCAGATAACCGGCTCACTAACGGCTTTAGAAATTTCAACTACTGATAGAAAATCGCCGGGGCTCGAGATAGGAAAGCCTGCTTCGATAACGTCTACACCGAGGGCTTCGAGTTCTCGTGCAACGACAACCTTTTCCTCGGTTGACAATTGACAGCCGGGAACCTGTTCACCATCTCTTAATGTAGTGTCGAAGATTTGAATTTTCTGCGCCATATAACGGGGTTGTTATTTCTTTAAATTTTCTACTACTTTTTTGCCCATCGCCTCCGTATTCAAAACTTTATCTTTTGAAGTGGTAGAGTCTGCGATATCAACTGTTCTGAAACCTTGCTTGAGTGTATCTTCTACTGCTTTAATAACAGAGTTCGACTCGGACGTCAAGCCGAATGAGATATCTAACAATAATGCTGCAGATAAGATGGACGCCAGCGGGTTTGCTATTCCTTTTCCGGTAATGTCGTGAGCACTACCGTGGATAGGCTCATACAAACCGACTTTATCTCCGACGGAAGCTGATGCCAGCATGCCCATCGATCCGGCTATCTGCGATGCCTCGTCTGTAAGGATATCGCCGAAGAGATTTCCTGTAACCACAACGTCGAAGCTTGTAGGCTTCTTGATGAGTAACATGGCAGCGGAATCAACAAACTGGTGCTCGAGCTGAACGTCGGGATATTGTTTGGCGACGGTGTTCACAGTTTCTCTCCACAGGCGTGAGCTTTCGAGCACATTGGCTTTATCGACGCTCATAACTTTCTTACGGCGTGTTCTTGCAGCCTGGAATGCTTTGTGTGCAATGCGTTCTACTTCGTAACGCTGATAGATCATAAGATCGAACGCGGTGTCGTTGTTGTCTTTGCGGCCCTTCTCACCGAAGTATACATCGCCGGTCAACTCACGGAAGAAGAGAATGTCGGAACCTTTCAATATCTCGGGACGAATACTTGATGCCCCGAGGAGCTCGTCGAACAATTTGATAGGGCGGAGGTTGGCATAGAGTCCAAGCTCTTTGCGCATCTTCAGCAGACCCTGCTCAGGCCTTACTTTTAATGTTGGATCGTTGTCGTACTTGGGATGACCCACCGCGCCAAACAAAATGGCGTCGCAGTTCCTGAGCTTCGCCAGTGTTTCGTCGGGTAATGCATTGCCGGTCGCTTCAATCGCATCGTGACCGATGATTGCAGTGTCGTAAGTAAAAGTATGATCGTACAAAGCAGCGATCTTGTCGAGAACGCGTTTGCCTTCCGTAGTTACTTCTTTTCCGATGCCGTCGCCCGGCAGTATGACTATTTTCTTATTCATTAATTAATGAGCGAGATCGAATTCTTTAATTTCTTTATTCAGCGACAACAGGTAGTCGATATCATCGTACCCGTTTATCAGGCATTCTTTCTTATAAACATTGATCTCAAACTTCTCTTTCTCTCCGTTGAAAGAGATCGTCTGATCAGGAAGATTCACATCAACCTGGGTCTTTGGATCTTTAGCGATAGCATCGAACAGCTTTTTAAGGAAAGCGTCCGATACCACCACCGGAAGCAATCCATTGTTCAATGCGTTGTTTTTGAATATGTCGGCGAAGAAACTCGATACAACCACACGGAATCCATAATCATAGATTGCCCAGGCAGCGTGCTCACGGCTACTGCCGCAGCCGAAGTTCTTGCCTGCAACGAGCACCTTTCCGCTGTACATGGGGTTGTTCAAAACAAAATCCTTGATGGGCTGGTTGTTTGAATCGTATCGCCAGTCGCGGAAGAGGTTGTCGCCAAATCCTTCGCGCGTGGTCGCTTTCAGGAACCGCGCAGGAATGATCTGGTCTGTATCGATGTTCTCGCTGGCGATCGGAACAGCCGATGTTTTTAACGTGGTGAATTTATCTTTTGACATACATTAAAAATCACAATATCTCTCTTACGTCAGTAACCTTGCCGGTGATTGCAGCCGCTGCAGCAGACAATGGGCTCGCAAGGAAAGTTCTCGACTTCGGACCTTGCCTTCCTTCGAAGTTCCTGTTCGATGTGGAGATGCAATATTTTCCAGGAGGAACTTTGTCTTCATTCATTCCGAGGCACGCGGAGCAACCGGGACTTCTCAATTCGAAGCCGGCTTCGGCGAATACTTTGTCAAGACCTTCTTTTATTGCTTCGGCTTCCACTTGCTTGGACCCTGGAATTACCCAGACCTCGACATTCGGCGCCTTCTTTTTTCCTTTCACGATCTGGGCTACCGAACGAAGATCTTCGATGCGAGCATTGGTACAGCTTCCGATGAACACGTAGTCCACAGGTTTGCCCAAAAGCTCCGTACCCTGTTCGAGTCCCATGTACTCGAGGGATTTCTTGAAAGAGTTCGCTTCGCTGATCTCTTTAAGTTCATTCACTGTTGGAATGCGATCGGTAACCTTCATGCCCATTCCGGGGTTGGTTCCGTAAGTGATCATCGGCGCGATATCGGCTGCATCGAATTTCAATTCAACATCGTATTTAGCTCCCGGATCTGTTGCAAGCTTCTTCCACTTCTCAACAGCTTCGTCGAATGCTTTTCCCTGCGGCGCAAACTTCCTTCCCTTGATGTAATTGAATGTCGTATCGTCGGGAGCGATAAGACCACCGCGTGCACCCATCTCGATGCTCATATTGCAAATGGTCATCCTGGCTTCCATCGACAGTGAACGGATCGCATCGCCTGCGTATTCAACAAAATAGCCAGTGGCTCCACTGGCTGATATCTTAGAAATGACGTAAAGAATAATATCCTTGCTGACGACGCCCTTGCCCAACTTACCGTTGATCTCGATCTTCATCGTCTTAGGTTTGCTTTGCAGGATACATTGCGTAGCCAACACCTGTTCTACCTCGCTGGTACCAATTCCGAACGCAACGCTTCCGAAGGCGCCGTGCGTGGAAGTGTGGCTGTCGCCGCATACGATCGTCATTCCCGGGAGGGTGAGACCCAGCTCGGGGCCGATGATGTGTACGATGCCCTGGTAGGGGTGGCCGAGGTCATACAGCTCGATGCCGAATTCTTTGCAGTTCTTTCGAAGCGTTTCCACCTGGTGGCGGGAGAGGGCTTCTTTGATGGGCAGATGCTGATCTTTGGTGGGAACGTTATGGTCGGCGGTGGCAGTGGTGCGGTTAACGTTGAAAACCTTGATGCCGCGCTGACGAAGTCCGTCGAAAGCCTGGGGGCTGGTAACTTCGTGAATGAAGTGGCGGTCGATGAATACTGCATCGGGATAACCGGCCACGCGTTTGACGACGTGTCCATCCCAGATCTTTTCGAAAATTGTTTTTGCCTCTGAACTCATTTTTATCTCGAACGCTCAACAAGCGTTAGTTTGGAACACCCTAATAAAAACGAAACCGTCCACCTGAGGCGGACGGTTTCTAAACGAATTAGGTTTGGTTTATGGGGTAAAAATTTCTTTTATCTCCACGAGTGCAACATCGCAAATCTTGGGAGGATCATCAATAATATGGCTGATTATTTTTAGTGTAATACTAACACGTGTTCGGCTTGTTTGTTTTCTAAAACCCGATCTGGACGTTTTTCAATTTTAACCTAAGTGCTTCGACTTCGGCGCGCGGGATCGGATTTCCTGTGATCACCAGCACAATCAGCTCATTCAGTTCGCTGATTTCATCGGGTATTGAAGTGATATTATTGTAGCTTAGATCGAGTCCTTTGAGTTGACCGAGTTCCAGGATCGACTTTGGAAATTCCCGGAGTTGATTCTTTCCAAGATTAAGTCTTTCAAGGTTGTTTAGGCGGCCATGAAATTCGGGAATGGAAGTAATCTTATTTGACCATAGATCCAATATTCTCAGTTCATCCAGGTCGAGAAGTTGTTTAGGGAATTGGTGCAAATCGTTGTCGGCAAGGGCCAGTCTATCCAGTTTGCTAAGGCCTCTCAGTGTTTCGGGGAAACCGTCGATCTTATTCCCTGTCAGATACAACTCTTTCAAATTGCTTAGCGCTCCTATGATCCGTGGTAATGTTGTGAGCCTGTTATTATTGAATGCAAGCGTACGAAGCTTCACAAGAGAACTTATCCCTTCGGGTATCGACGGGATGAGATTGTTACTCATATCGAGCCCCTCAAGATTTTCGAGATGCTGAATTTCTTCAGGAAATTCGGTAAGCTCATTCGAACTCAGGCCAAGTAGCTCGAGCCTGCGAAGATCATCAAAAGTTCGTGGAAGCGTTTTGATTTTGTTGTTCGTGAGGTAGAGTTCTCTAAGGTTGCCAAGTGAACGAATTTCATCCGGCAGTTCGGTTAATTTATTTTTCTCCAGATCGAGAAGACGGAGATCAGCCACATCGAGAATTTGTTTGGGAAGTGACTTAAGGTCTTGCTCAGCCAATTGAATAACCTTGGTCCGCTTTGCTTGCCGTACTACTTCATCCACGTCGAGCTTTATCACTTGCGATTCACGTGTCCGTACTTTAAGAACTTTTTCAACACCTGGTGCCGAAGGCCCGACGAAAACTTCCGGAAGCCTGAACTGTTTACTGCCGGTTGTTCTTGTGTTTTTCTTGTACGGCATTTCTTCGGTAAATACTACCGGCAATAAAAAACGAGTCTTGTTTGTGTTCTTCACCAAGGCTTTCATGTAGTGGATCGGAACATCGTACAAACGACGTTTTATTTCAATGGCGCAGCCACCCAGATCATTGAGGGCAATAAAATCGGTCACCTTGCCTTCCGCGTCAACGCTAAATTCGATGTTAACTACACCCTGGTGTCCATACCTGCTTGCTTCGAACGGATACCGGATCGTTTCTTCAAGTAGTTCCTTGAAATTTAAAAGGGCTTCGTCGTCGGGTCCGCCTTTATACGTAATTAGAAACGTATAACCCTGTGGAACAGCAACACCTCTTTGATAAGCCGGCATCCATGGGGGCATCCGTGTGAGCGCCTGACGAACTGGCGACGCAAGGAGGCTCGTGGAATCAGATAAATGGATGCCTACGGGGTGACCTTCTGTATCAATGGTGAAGGTAACGCCGAGGACAGGTGCAACAGAAAGCTTACTCGCCTCATTAACTGAGTTTCCCATCAATGCATAAAACCTCCACATCCCCTGTGGAGGACAAGCGGGCGATTCAATCACCGCAACTCCTTCCTGGTTCGCAGACTTAGTGTCTCTGCAGATCAAAACCGGAACTTTGGCTGTGTCGATCGGGAAGTCTTCCACGTACACAGTCTGAAGGCGGATGAATTGCTTTTTTAATTTGATCGTGAAGCGATCTTCTTTCGGGATTTTGATACTGGAAGTTACGTATGAGACGTGAGTGGCAATAAGTGTACGAATCGTGTCGGGGAATGTGAGCTGAAAGAAGCCAAGCGCGTTTGTGAATGGGTCACCCGACATGCCCCGTATTACAATATTGACACCGCTTATAGGTTTGTCGGTCTCAGCATCAACAATTCGTCCAACGATTTTTCGTTGTTGACAAAATGCAATCGCGGTTATACATAACATCACGGCGATGAGAGATGTCTTCATCTTTCAAAATACCAAGATATTTTAAATTGATTCCGTCTATTTCTTTTTGCCTTTAGACCTGACCTGCGAGATCAGCACTTCGCGGAGCATGTAAAATTTCGCGTCGGAGTATTTACGCTCCACATGTTGGCTACTTAGCCCACTAACATCAAATCTAATGGGAATAACGAAGTCTGTCGCACCTGTTTTTATAACGAGCGATGTGACGATCTCAGCCGGGGTGGCTGTGAGAGCTTTGGTAGCCTCCTGGTCATAGCCGACGCCAAGTTTCTTCGGTATATCGATATCGGAGATAATTCCATCGGCAGATGCTTTGAAGGTGACGAAGAATACACCGTCGGCCTTCGCATTATTCGCCTGGCGCGGTATCATAATGGTTTCGGAGAGATACTTGTAAAACTCTTCAGGCTCGGAAGATTGGGAGAATGAAATTTTTACGGCGAGGAGGAAGGTTAAAACAAAAAGACTGTGTTTCATCTACACAAGATACTAAGACTTTTGCTTCTTCAGACTCCCGGGCTCAACGATGAATCTTTTTCACGCGCACAGTTCGTTCCCCTCCTGTGGCTATAACCTTGATTTCCTGTAATTGATAACCTTTAGTTTCAGGCAGCGGCTTATTTCTATTTGTCTTTGCTTCATCAAAACCATACAACACCGTCAGCAAGAAGGTGCTTTTCTGTGAATGCCTCGTAAGGTCGGACAATAGTTCGGGCGACAATAAAAATAGAACTCTTTTCACTTCGTCACCACATCCTGTTCCCGGGTCATTCAGCAATCTTACGGCACTGATCGTCCCGTCTTCATCAGTGTCGAATTCGGCATCAACGGGGCCCTCAACACCAGCCCGATGTGCCAATGCCGGATAACGAAGATTCTGTAACATGAACAGTTCTAGCTGCTTGTTGAGCACTAAAGTGATACTATCGACAGACTCCGTCGGAGACATTTTCTTGATCGTGACTGTGAACCGATCTTGTGGCGGAATTGGTATTTTGTAAGGAGGATAACCCTCGTGAGAGATTTGGATAGTCCTGGTCTTCGAGTTGTCGATGATCAATTCAAAGAAACCCAATATGTTTGTTTCGGTAAAAACCGCAGTGTCCGAACGCACTACGTGGACGCCCGGGACAGGTTTCTTCGTGTCTTCGTCTATGAGACGTCCTGTGATTTTACGCTCTTGCGCAACAGTCTTTGTAGTCATCATCAACGCGACGACAACCATGAACAGTGATTTCATCTACACCAGATATTCAAACAAATTCTCATTCTGATTGACCACCGTGTAATTCAATTTTCTTGAATCCATCTGGTTAACGAGCCTGTGGAAATCGTCTTGCGATTTTACTTCGATGCCGATCAGCGCCGGGCCTGTTTCCTTATTGTGTTTCTGGATGAACTCGAAGCGCACGATGTCGTCGGTGGGACCGAGGATCTCGTTAACGAATTCTTTCAACGCACCTGGACGCTGTGCGAAGCGAACGATGAAATAATGTTTCAATCCCTCGTACAGAAGAGATCTTTCTTTGATCTCCTGCATGCGATCGATATCGTTATTGCCACCGCTAAGAATACAAACAACACGCTTGCCCTTGAGCAGGCCGGCATATTGTTGTAAAGCTGCGATCGACAAAGCCCCCGCCGGCTCTGCAACAATAGCATCTTCGTTGTACAACTGGAGGATCGTTGTGCTCACTTTTCCTTCAGGAACGAGGAGCATGTCGCGGAGAATATCTTTACAGATGGAGAAGGTGATATCACCTACTTTTTGAACGGCAGCGCCATCTACAAAGCGCTGGATGTTTTCGATCTTAACCGGCTTACCCGCTTTCAACGCTTCCTTCATGGACGGAGCGCCGGCCGGCTCTACACCGATAATTTGTGTTTGCGGAGAATATGTCTTGAAGTAAGTACCCACTCCGGCACACAAGCCACCACCGCCAATCGGAACAAAAAGATAATCGATGTTCGAAAGCTCGTCGACAATCTCTTTGCCGACAGTACCCTGACCTTCGATAACTTTCAGATTGTCGAAAGGAGGGATGAAAGTTCTGTTGTTCTCTTCGGCGAACTTCAATGCGTGCTTCTGGCAGTCATCGAATGTATCGCCGACAAGAACGATCTCTATGTTATCGCCACCGAACATCCGGACCTGGTTGATCTTTTGTTTCGGAGTGATCGACGGCATGTAGATCGACGCACGGATATCCAGCTGGCGGCACGAAAATGCAACACCTTGCGCATGATTACCTGCGCTCGCGCAAACAACTCCTTGTTTGCGCTGAGCCTCAGTTAAACTGTTGATGAGATTGTAAGCGCCCCTGATCTTATAGGAGCGCACAACCTGCAGGTCTTCGCGCTTTAAATAAACCTCGCACTCATATTTCTCCGAAAGCTTCCGGTGAAACTGAAGCGGGGTCTTTAGCACTACATTTTTGAGGGTTTCGTAGGCTGCTGGAACGTCTATTGGTCGATCTGTTGTTGTCTTCATCCTGGTTGTTGGCTGTTGGTTGTTGGTTGTTGGCCGCGTAAACAAACCAACAACCAACAACTAACAACTTAATTGATCATCGAAGCTTCTACCTTCTCTTTTTCCGGACGGAGTGAACGCACTGCCGCGCCCGCCTGCCACAACTCGCTTTCACGGAGCTCTTTCAATTCTTCTGCAAGCTTCTCGCGATAGTCTGGCTTGCTGCAAGTGTCGATCGTACGTTTCGCCTCTGCACCCGATGCTACACTTTCATAAAGCTCTTTGAACACAGGGAGTGTTGCGGCTTTGAACTTCTTCTTCCAGTCGAGGGCACCACGCTGCGCTGTAGTAGAGCAGTTTGCGTACATCCAATCCATACCGTTTTCTGCAACGAGCGGCATGAGCGACTGCGTGAGTTCTTCAACAGTTTCGTTGAATGCTTCTGAAGGCGTGTGTCCTTTAGAACGCAGAACTTCATACTGTGCTTCGAATATTCCTGCGATGGCGCCCATCAATGTTCCACGCTCGCCGGTAAGATCCGAGTAAACTTCTTTTTTGAAATCTGTTTCGAAGAGATATCCGGCGCCAACACCGATACCTAATGCGATTGCTTTGGTTTTCGCCTTGCCTGAAACATCCTGGAACACGGCGTAGCTTGCGTTGATACCTTTACCCTGGAGGAATAACCTTCTCACAGAAGTACCGGAACCTTTCGGTGCCGCGAGTACCACGTCGATATCGGCAGGAGGGATGATGCCAGTCTGCTCTTTGAAAGTGATTCCGAAGCCGTGAGAGAAATACAATGTCTTGCCGGCTGTTAAGAAGCCTTTGATCTTCGGCCAAAGCTCGATCTGCCCTGCATCAGACAAAAGGAACTGGATAATTGTGCCCTTCTTCGCAGCCTCTTCGATCTCGAATAAAGTCTGGCCAGGAACCCAACCGTGTTCAACAGCTTTATTCCATGTTTTAGAGCCCTTACGTTGTCCAACGATCACGTTGAAACCGTTGTCGCGGAGGTTGAGGGCCTGTGCAGGTCCCTGCACACCATATCCGATAATTGCGATAGTCTCATTCTTGAGGAAGTCTTTCGCTTTTTCCATTGGGAATTCCTCGCGGGTCACTACGTCTTCAAGAACTCCACCGAAATTAATTTTAGCCATTGTGTTAGTTATTTATTACTGGTTATTGGTTACTAGAATGTGATCTCAGATCACTTGTTTATTGTTACTTCTTTCAAGAAGTTCAAAGAATAATGTGCTGCCTTCCGTATAGGTCGCTTCTTCCACTTCGATAAGCTTCTCCAACTGGTGCTTTACTTTCTCGATCATATCGGAAGTTGTGTAAACCAGTATGATCGCCTTACCACTTCGGAAGTCACCTTCGTGTTCCTGTGCAAGAAGTCTTTTGATACGGACTCTTCTCCTGTTAAGAATATTAACGATCCTGTTAAGGATAGAAAATTCATTATCCGCCAACACTTCTAAAGTATATTCCTGTTTCAACATTGGTTCTTGGATATCGGTTATTGATTATTCTTCGGCGCTTCCAATAAAACCTCAGACACGCCGGAGCCTGCAGGAACCATCGGGAACACGTTGTCTTCTTTTCCTACAACCACTTCGAGGAAACGGGCAGAATCAGAATCGAGGAAACGTTGCAACGCCCCGTCAAGCTCATCGCGCTCCGTAACGCGCTCTGCAGCAATTCCGTAAGCTTCATTCAATCTCACAAAGTCAGGGTTCGTCATCTCGGTAAACGAATATCTTTTCTCATGGAAGAGCTGTTGCCACTGGCGAACCATTCCGAGGAAGTTATTATTCAATACCAGGATCTTCACCGGGATCTTATACTGCATGATCGTTCCGAGTTCCTGAACGGTCATCTGGAAACCACCATCACCGATAACGGCAACTACCTGCTGGCCTGGTTTACCCATTTTCGCACCCATAGCCGCAGGCAACGCGAAGCCCATAGTCCCCGCGCCACCCGAAGTGATCTGTGTAAGAGGATTCTTGAACTTGTAATATCTCGAAGCTACCATCTGGTGCTGACCAACGTCGGTCACAAGAATAGCTTCACCCCTGGTCATCTCGGAGATCTTGTGGATCACCTCAGCCATTCTTAATTCTCCTTCCGGATAAATATCTTTATTGATGACTTTTTCGTGTTCGATATCACTCAGATGCCTGAAGCTCTTCATCCAAAGCGGATGTTGTTTCTGATCACACTTATTGATCAAAGCATGCAGCGCTTCTTTGGCATCGGCATGAACTGCAACATCTGCTCTTATGATCTTATTGATCTCGGCTTTGTCGATGTCGATGTGAATGATCTGCGCTTGTTTCGCATACTTCGCGACGTTACCGGTTACACGGTCGTCGAAACGCATACCGATACCGATAAGCAGATCACACTCGTTCGTGTTTACGTTCGGAGCATAGTTTCCATGCATGCCGAGATAACCCGCATAGTTAGGGTGATCTGTGGGGAATCCACCCAATCCGAGCAAGGTACATGCAACGGGAATTCCGGTCTTCTCGGAAAAGGCGATCAACTCTTTCGAAGCGCCTGACAGGATCACACCTTGCCCTGCAAGAATGTATGGTCTCGACGCTTTATTGATGAGCTTCGCAGCGGCTTCAACCTGTGCCATAGAAAGCACCGGGGTCGGCCTGTACGTGCGAATGCTTTCACACTTTTCGTATGCCTCTTCTTCGATCAATTCATTCTGTGCATTCTTCGTGATATCGATAAGTACAGGGCCGGGTCTTCCCGTCCTGGCAATGTAGAATGCTTTTGCAACAGCAGGAGCGATGTCTTTGGCTTCAGCTACCTGGATATTCCATTTGGTGACAGGAAGAGTCGTATTCACAACGTCTGTCTCCTGGAAAGCGTCAGTACCCAGCAGGTGCGCGAACACCTGGCCGGTGATACAAACAATTGGAGTAGAGTCGATCAACGCATCGGCAAGGCCGGTGACAAGATTTGTTGCGCCAGGGCCGGATGTTGCCAGTGCAACACCCACACGGCCAGTTGCTCTCGCGAATCCCTGTGCTGCGTGAACTGCTCCCTGCTCGTGACGCACCAATATGTGATTGAGCTTATCTGCATACGAATAAAGAGCGTCATACACAGGCATGATGGCACCGCCGGGATAACCGAACAACGTTGTGACTCCCTCATGGACGAGCGAACGTAACAATACTTCGGAGCCAGTAATTTTTTTGGCAGTAGCCTGAATCTCTTCAGCTACAGGTTTGGCTTTCGCCTTACTCTTCGTCTGTAACGCATCCATCGGCAGCGGTCTTTACTTGTTGTGCATATTTATAGAGAACACCCCTGTGCACCTTGAGTGACTGAGGTTTATAATTCGATCTTCTGATTGCAATCGTCTTCTCGTCGACGAGCAAATTGATCGTACGTTTTTTTACATCGATCTCGATCCAGTCGTTGTCTTCGATCAAGGCCATCAGTCCACCTTCAAATGCTTCGGGTGTAATGTGGCCGACAACGAACCCGTGCGTACCACCACTGAATCGTCCGTCGGTGATCAGCGCAACCGACTTACCCAAACCACTTCCCATAATAAGGCTGGTAGGCTTCAGCATCTCAGGCATACCAGGGGCGCCCTTGGGCCCGACGTAGCGGATAACCACCACATCACCGGGTTTAATACGACCCGACTGAACACCTTCGGTCAGTTCGAACTCACCATTGAAGACACGGGCAGTACCCTTGAACTTTTCACCTTCTTTACCGGTGATCTTTGCAACCGATCCAAGCGGAGCAAGGTTGCCATACAAGATCTGCAAGTGACCTGTCTTCTTGATCGGCTTCTCTACAGGATAGATAACATCCTGCGATTCGAAGTCGATATCTTTAACGCCTGCAAGATTCTCGGCAATCGTTTTGCCGGTTACCGTCATACAATCACCGTGAAGGAAACCTTTCTTCAACAAGTACTTCATCACGAGCGGAACGCCGCCAATCTTATGAAGCTCACTCATTAAATACTGACCACTCGGTTTCAGGTCGGCGAGGAGAGGAGTTTTATCGCTGATGCGTTGAAAGTCTTCCTGTGTAAGCTTGAGGTCAACCGCCTTCGCCATCGCAATGAGGTGAAGTACGGCGTTGGTCGATCCACCCAATGCCATCACCACCGTGATCGCATTTTCGAACGACTTGAATGTCATGATATCGCGGGGCTTGAGATCCTTCTGAAGAAGCATCCTCATGGTCTCGCCAACTCTTTTACATTCTTCTTTCTTGTCGTTGCTCAGTGCCGGATTCGACGCGCTGTAAGGCAAAGCCATACCAAGCGCTTCGATAGCCGATGCCATCGTATTGGCAGTGTACATGCCACCGCAGGCGCCTGCACCGGGGCAAGCATTATGAATAACACCTTTATAATCTTCGTCCGAAATTTTGCCGGCAACTTTCTCACCGAGCGCTTCGAATGCAGATATAATATTGAGTTCCTTTCCTTTGTAATGTCCGCCGGCAATGGTTCCGCCATATACCAACAGGGCAGGGCGATTGAGGCGACCGATAGCCATCATAGCTCCCGGCATATTCTTATCGCAGCCGACAACCGCAATCAATCCATCATAAAAATGCGCGCCGGCAATTGTCTCGATCGAGTCGGCGATCACTTCGCGGCTAACGAGCGAGTAACGCATGCCTGTTGTTCCATTCGAAATACCGTCGCTGACACCAATCGTGTTGAAGACCAGCCCGACCAGCTCCTGGTCCCACACGCTTTGTTTCACATCGCCCGCGAGGCCGTTAAGGTGCATGTTACAGGTGTTGCCATCGTAGCCTGTACTTGCAATGCCAACGAGAGGTTTCTTCAGATCGAGATCTGTAAGGCCCGTGCCGTGAAGCATGGCCTGCGACGCAGGAAGTGTTGGATCCTGCGTAATTGTTTTGCTGTACTTGTTTAATTCCACGTAACTCTAAACTCTTAAACTCTAAACTATTGTATAACTATAACTCTTGTCCAATACCAGGCATCTGTAAGCTTGCTGAATGATCGCACCCAACGAGTTCTTCCATGGCTTTCTCATCTGATGTCCTTCCACGGATTCGATACCAAGAACTTCGGCAGCTGTACCGCAGATAAAAGCACTGTCGGCTGCGATGAACTGCTCCGGCGTAATAGCTCTCTCCACCACTGTGATATCCAGCTGGCGACAGATGTCTATAACCGTTTGTCTTGTAATACCGGGAAGTATGCTGCCCGTTGCGGGCGTGTAAAGAACATTGTCTTTCTCAACGAAAATGTTGGAACCGGGACATTCGGCGATGTTACCGTTCATATCGAGCAGAACACCCTCGTCGTAGCCGCGCTCACGTGCTTCGGTAGAAGCGAGGATACTGTTTACATAGTGTCCGCAAACTTTGGCTTCGATCTTTACCGACTTCGGATTAGGACGCTGGTATGATGAGATACATACTCTCAGGTTATTGTCTCCCAGGTAGCGGTCCCATTCCCATGCAGTGATCATCAGCGACACTTCCTTAGGCGCCGTGAGGAACATGTTGGGGCTGCAGAATACGAGCGGGCGGATGTATGCGTCGGACAGTTTGTTTTTTTCGAGGATCGAATAAGTGATCTGTGTCAGCTCACTTACGCTGTAGTGCATCGGTATCTTCATCATCGCCGCGCTCTTGCGGAGACGGTCGTAATGCTCAGAAGCTTTGAAGATCTTGGTGCCGTTAACGGTATGGTAAGAGCGGATACCCTCGAATACGCCATACCCGAAGTGGAGGGTCTGGCCAAACAGATCCATCTTCGCGTCTTTCGCCTTCAGAAACTGCCCGTCGAGGAAGAGGATCGTGTTATCGTTGTAGTACATAGCTTAAACAATCGTTAGTTTGTTACAGCCTATTAAAAACAAAACCGCCCCGATCATCTCGAGGCGGTTTTTGGCTGTATTTGATTACAAGATTGCTGAATTATTCTGAGAAACCAGCATAGAAGAGAAGAAAATTTTACGGGAGGCATTACAAGTGTTAGGTAGCAACCTTACCTTGTGGCACCATGAGATCAAAATCCAACCACCTTATTTTCCTGGCATTACTGTTAGTTGCCGGTTGCACATCAAAACCAAATACCGACATGCAGCAAAAAGAAGCATCCGACGCATTTCAAACGTTTACATTGTCGAATGCCAACGGCATGAAGGTGGTGATCACCCCGGTCGGCGGTCACATCATGTCGATCCAGTTGCCCGACAGCACAGGCAAGCTAACAGACGTTGTGTTGGGATACGACTCGGCTAAAGATTACGTGGGTGGCAAAGGATTTTACGGCTCAACCATTGGACGCTACGGCAACCGTATTGCCAAAGGCAAGTTTACACTCGACGGCAAAGAGTACCAGCTCTCATTAAATAACGGACCGAACACGCTTCATGGCGGCCCTGGCGGATTTCATAACGTAATGTGGAGCGGGAAAGAAGTTGCCATCTACGAAGGCAAAGGTGTTGAACTCGACTACCTGAGTAAAGACGGCGAGGAAGGTTATCCGGGAAATCTTAACGTGAAGGTGATCTTCAGCCTGTCGGACTCAAATGAACTGAAGATCGACTACGAGGCAACGACGGATAAGACCACAGTGGTAAATCTTACCAACCATTCATACTTCAACCTGTCGGGCGAAGGCAGCGGAGATATTCTCAATCATGAGGTGATGATCAATGCAGATAAGTTCGTCCCCGTCGATTCGACACTCATTCCTACGGGTGAGCTTAAGCCTGTAAAAGGAACCGCGTTTGATTTTACGACGCCACACAAGGTTGGTGAAAGAATTAACAGCAACGATCCGCAGGTGAAAGTGGGTTTGGGTTATGATCATTGCTTCGTTCTTAATAAGAAGTCGGGTAACGAGCTCTCGCTTGCCGCAAAAGTATTCGATCCCGCTTCGAAGAGATCGATGGAAGTATGGACCACCGAACCGGGGATCCAGTTCTATACCGGTAACTTCCTTACAGGCACTCCTGGAAAAGGAGGGAAGCCTTATAATTATAGAGGAGCATTATGTTTAGAGACGGAACATTTCCCGGATTCACCCAATCACCCCGAATATCCAAGTACTGCGTTGAAGCCTGGTGAGACATATAAGACGACAACGATCTATAAGTTTAAGTTTTAATAGGTTTAAGAAACAGGCATGAGAGAATTGATTACAGGGATGCGAGGATTGATTGGAGGGATGAGAGGATTGATTGTTATAGCGGTTGTGTCGCTTTTTTCCTGTTCTTCTAAAGAAGGGAAACAGGACGACGCCACTGCGGGCAACACATCACGGCCTCAATTTCATTTCACTCCTCAAAAGAACTGGAACAACGATCCCAACGGACTGCTTTATCACGACGGTGAGTATCATCTCTACTATCAATACAATCCGTACGGCGATAAATGGGGACACATGAGCTGGGGTCATGCTGTTTCAAAAGACCTTATTACATGGGAACACCTTCCTGTAGCCATAGAAGAGTATAAAGACGCCGCGGGCGACAGCGTTATGATCTTTTCAGGAAGCGCCGTTGTAACAGGCGATACAATCGTGGCGATCTTCACAGGCCACAAGGATGGTCATCAAAACCAGAACATTGCGTTTAGCACAGACAAAGGGAGAACATTCAAGTTGTACGATAAGAATCCTGTGATCGACCTCAACCTCGCTGATTTCAGGGACCCGAAGGTATTCTGGTACGAGCCACAAAAGAAGTGGGTTATGGCCGTCGTATTGTCCGATCAGCGCAAAGCGCAGTTCTACGAGTCGAAGAACCTTCGCGATTGGAAGTTGCTGAGTGAATTCGGTAATGTTGGCGACGTAAGTAAGATCTGGGAATGTCCCGACCTATTCCAGATAACAAACGATAAGTGGGTATTGCTGATATCGGGCTCGCATCCCCAGGGCGGACCGTTCCCGGGAATGCAGTATTTCATTGGCTCTTTCGATGGAACGAAGTTCGTTGCCGATAATCCTGAACAGTACCCGTTATATGTTGATTATGGCAAGGACTTTTATGCGGGCGTTACATATAATAGTGATCCGAAAGGAAGGAAGATACTGGTAGCGTGGTCGCTGAATCCTGCCTATGCAGGCGATACGCCAACAAGTCCGTGGAGAGGAGGGATGGCACTGCCGAGAGACTTGTCGTTATATGAAGGACCTGGTGGATTGCGATTGAAGCAAAGTCCGATAACCAATATGAAGCCTAAGACTTTGGAGTTGGGAGTTTCAGATACCGTGAATATTCATGGTGCGATCATTGGGTATAGGTCCGACTCGCTTTATCTTGATAGAAGAAACGCGGGGAATACGTCGTTCAATAAGAACTTCCCGAGTATCGAGAGAGCTCCGGCAAGACTGATCAACGGGAAAGTTAAACTCGACATCTATGTCGACTACCCGTTGATAGAGATATTCATCAACAATGGCGAAGCGGTGATCACCGATGCGGTGTATCATTAGACATTACTCACTGGACATTATACATTATTCAATGTCATTGAACATTGAATCATTGACCAATGTTATTGGGTAATGTATAATGTATAATGTCTAGTGCGTCATGAGGGCTCGCGCGACGCGTTCTCCCAACGCCGGCCCGTGTTTAAATCCATGACCGCTTCCCCCGCCTAAGAACCACACCTTCTTATCTTTCTTCGACTGTTCGAAAATAAAATTCCCGTCGGGCGAGTTTTCATACGGACATACGCGGCTTTCTACCAGCGGCGCATCTTTCAATCCGGGGAAACGATCGGCCAGAAAACCGCGCGCATGTGCCAGCACCTGCGGATCCAGTATCCTGTCGCCATCCGTCGGGTCAAATGCTTTTCCTCTTATATCCACGCCAACCTTAAATCCTCTATTCGCATTTCCAGGTATTCCATAGTAATGATCCTTATCATCTGCATCTATCCACACAGGAAACTGATCATAAGCCCCGGCATTGTCTGCCGGCACGCCGAAGTAGTAAACTTCCTGTCTGCTGCATGTTATCCTGTTGCCGATCTCTTCGGGAAACAGGCTTCCCAGCCAGGAGCCACACGCATATATAATAGTATCGGCTTCCAGTTTTTCGCCGGGCATCACGCGCTTGTTGATAAACGTGCCGCCTTCTTTAACAAATGTCTCCTGTACGAGCTGTGTGCTCTCGCGTGCTTTGAGGTATCCACCGTAAGGATCGAAGTATCCATGATGAATCCTGTTGGTGTTAACGATCTCATACCGCTTTGCAATGTCGGCTTTACTCAAATATTCATATTCCATCTTATGCTTCTTTGAGTAGGGGATCGAATCATCGACGACCGAACATTTTTCATGATGACACATCCACAACACGCCCGTGTTATAAAACACCTGCCTGTTCCATAGCTTCTGATGTTCTTTCCAAAGTTCGAGGGCACGAACGTTCAGGTCGAAGTAGAATTCATTTGCACCGTATGTAGATCGGATCACGCGGGTCTCGTCTCCGGAGCTGCTACGGGAATTTCCTGAGCCCCACGCATCAATTAAGGTAACTTTAATTCCGTTCCTCAACAGGTGAAGAGCCGTCCATCCTCCAAAAGATCCTGCTCCAACGACGATAACGGTATCATTTTTTTTCAATGTACCTCGAACATCGAACGAATTGTATAGTGAAGCAGGTGCGAATGTATTGGTTGCCATATAGTGAAAACACTTTATAAAATGCTGATCGCAAAGGTGTTAATGATGATGAAAAAAGGCCTTAATAACTTATTTAAATTCATTCTAAATAACTCCGCGGATGTTAAGAAAATGGTGAGTCAATAAGTACCTACAAATGTTGAATTTCTACCCCGCAACCCTTCAAATTTGTTTGAAATAATGCGATTCGCAATTACATTTGCAGCACTTCGTATAAAGCGAAGTTCCTAAACATCATGATGACGAAGCACCGATCCTCGGCTTTTCTCCTGGTCACCTTCCTGGTTCTTTCTACTACTTTCGTTTCATTTGGTCAAGTTTCTAAAGAGCCTGCGGACATCGCAGCGGGTAAGGCCTTGTTCAATGCAAACTGTAAGAGTTGCCACAGGGTAGATCAGAAGTTGATTGGTCCTGCCCTCGCAGGCGTGACCGGCCGGGCACCTTCAATTCAGTGGATTAAAGACTGGATTCATAACTCGGCGAAGGTTATTGCAAGCGGCGACGCTTATGCAACCAAGATCTACGAAGAATACAACAAGAGCCAGATGACTGCTTTCAGCAGCCTCAGCGACGACCAGATCATGCAGATCCTGGCGTTCGTGGAAGCGCCGGCTGAAGCTCCGAAAACCGATACGACTGCTACAACAGCAACAACTGCCGGTGGCGGCGGAATTTCTTCAGAATACCTGAATGTGATCATTGCGGGTATGGTGATTATCCTCATCCTGCTCCTCGTTACACTTATTATAGTAGCACGGGTTCTCAAAACATCTCTCAACCAGCGCAATCTCAGCGACGCAGACCAGGAATTTGTTAATCCTAAGGTCACTATCGGTTCTTCATTAAGAAGCCCTGCCTTCACATTTATAGTAGTGTTTATCGTGGCAGCCGTAGCTTTCAAAACTGTCATCGACGGCCTTTACTCCGTTGGTGTTCAGCAAGGATATCAGCCCAAGCAGCCAATTGCTTTCTCGCACAAGATCCACGCTGGACAGTTCGAAATAGACTGTAAATACTGCCACACAGGCGTAATGAAGTCGAAGCAGGCAAACATCCCGTCGCCAAACATCTGTATGAACTGCCACTCGCAGATCCGTACAGGTACTCTCACCGGCGACAGCGAGATCAAGAAAATCTATGCAGCCGTGGGCTACGACCCGGACGCGGGCAAGTACACCGGCGTAACGAAACCTATCCAGTGGATCCGTATCCACAACCTTCCTGACCTGGCTTACTTCAACCATGCGCAGCACGTGAACGTGGGTGGCGTACAGTGCGAAACGTGCCACGGTCCGATCAAAGAAATGGAAGTGGTAAAACAGTATTCGCTCCTCACAATGGGATGGTGTATCAACTGCCACCGTCAGACAGACGTAGCTGCGAAAGGCAATGCTTATTATGATAAGCTCCTGCAACTCCACGACCCTAACAACTCCGGTAAGAAGATGAAAGTCGAAAATATCGGTGGTCTCGAGTGCGGTAAATGCCACTATTAAGAACTAAGAAGTAAGAATTAAGAATTGATATAGGATCTGATTCTATGAGTAATAAAAAGACATACTGGAAAGGACTTCCCGAGCTGAAGAATGACGCAGTAGCTATTAAGAATGCGTCTAACGAATTCGGTGATGCACCGGAAGACAATGGTCATTCCCGCAGGGACTTCCTGAAAATGATGGGCTTTAGTGTTGCAGCTGTCTCCCTGGCTGCCTGCGAAGCCCCGATCCGTAAGGCCATTCCTTATGTGAATAAGCCCGTGGACGTAGATCCAGGTATCCCTAACTATTATGCATCGTCGTATGTAAGCGGAGGTGACTATTGCAGTATCGTTGTGAAAACCCGCGAAGGACGCCCGATCAAAGTTGAAGGCAATACCCTTTCAAAGGTTACTCAGGGCGGTACCAGCGCACAGGTGGAAGCTTCCGTTCTTTCATTATATGATAACTCACGTCTTCGTTTCCCCAAGTCGGGCGACAGCAAGACCACTTTCGATAAGATAGACGGCGAGATCGCTCAGAAGCTTGCTTCTGCACAGAACGTTCGCATCGTTAGCAACACGATCCTTAGCCCCAGCACAAAGGCGGTTATCGATGTGTTCAAAACGAAGTATCCTTCAACACAGCACATTCAATACGATCCTTCATCGAGCTACGGTATCTGGAAAGCAAACCAGATGTCGTTCGGTACAGGATTTATTCCTTCTTATGATTTCAGCAAGGCTTGGACAATCGTAAGCGTTGCTGCTGATTTCCTCGGTACATGGGTTGCGCCTATCATTTTCCAGAAAGGCTATGCAGCCAACCGTGCCGTATCTGTTGAGAACCCTGTGATGTCACGTCACTACCAGTTCGAGTCGATCCTTTCACTCACTGGCGCTAACGCAGACTATCGTACGATGATCAAGCCTTCAGCTGAAGGTCTTGTCGTTGCTCAACTTTATAACCTTATCGCTGCAAAAGCTGGTCAGGCTGCACTTTCAGCTTCGATCGACGGCGTTGAAAACATCGAAGATGCTGCTAACGATCTGTGGGAAAACCGCGGCAAATCATTGGTAGTAGCTGGTTCTAACGATCCTTCAGTGCAGGTGATCGTTAACGCGATCAACAATATGCTCGGTAACTACGGCGCTACCATCGATACCTCGAAGCCGATGAACTTCCGTAACGGTAACGATGAAGCAATGGACCAGTTCGTTGCTGATGTGACCGGCGGAAAAGTAGACGCAGTTATCTTCTATAACTGTAATCCGGTATACGATCATCCCAAAGGAGCAGCATTGGGTGCAGCGTTGAAAAACGTTGGATTGACAATCTCTACCGCATCATCCGAAGATGAGACAGCAGCCCTTTCAGCTTATAAAGCTCCCGATATTCACTACCTCGAGTCGTGGAACGATTTCGAGCCTGTGAACGGTTCATACAGCCTGTCACAGCCGGTGATCACCAAAATATTCCCGGCAACCCGTGCTGCACAGGAAAGCTTCCTCACATGGGCAGGTGCTGAACAAAAAGACTATTTCGAATTTATCAAGCAAAGCTGGATCAGCAAGTTCCACGCATCTGCAGGCAACGGCCTCGATGCCCAGGGCTTCTGGGACAAGTGCCTTTATGACGGCGTACTCGATGTTGCTGCATCTTCAGCAGCGCCTTCATTCTCTGGCGATGTTTCTGCAGCAGGTGCAGCAATTGCATCCACATACAAAGCGTCAAACACAGGCTTCGAAGTTGTTGTATATGAGTCATTGGGCGTAGGTACCGGTGTACATGCCAACAACCCGCTTCTGCAGGAACTTCCCGATCCTATCACTAAAGCCGTGTGGGACCACTACGTAACGCTTTCGTTGAAAGACGCTAAAGACCTCGGTGTAACTGTAGACAACGCAGAATTCGCAGAAGGTAAAACACAACTCATTAACATCACCGCTAACGGCACAACTGTAAAGGTTGCTGCTCTCGTTCAGCCAGGACAAGCTGCAGGTACTATCGGTATCGCTCTCGGTTATGGTCGTACGAAAGTTGGTAAAGTGGGTATGGGCATGGATGGTACCGGTATCGGTCAGAACGTGTTCCCGTTCGTTACCATGGTGAATGGTGCTCTCAACTACGCAGTAACAACCGGCGTAGACGTGAAGAATACCGGTGAAGGCTTCCAGATCGCTCAAACGCAGATCCACCATACACACATGGGTCGTGAGAACGTGATCCAGGAAACTACACTTGCCGAATTCAAGGAAGATCCACTGTCAGGCCGATGGGAACCTAAGATCACGAAGTGGGACGAAGAAGTTCACGCCAGGTCACTGAGCTTGTGGAAAGGTCACCAGTACAACAACCACCATTGGGGTATGGCAATCGACATGAATTCATGTACCGGTTGCGGCGCCTGCGTGGTAGCATGTAACGTGGAAAATAACGTTGCCATCGTTGGTAAAGACGAGGTGGTTCGCCGCCGCGAGATGCACTGGTTGCGTATCGACAGATATTACAGCAGCGATGAGAAGGATGGACTTAAGGATGCAGCTGAGATCGCATCAGTGAATCCACAGGTAACCTTCCAGCCAATGCTTTGCCAGCATTGCAATAATGCTCCTTGCGAAACTGTATGTCCGGTTGCTGCAACAACACACAGCACTGAAGGTCTTAACCAGATGACTTACAACAGGTGTATCGGTACTCGTTACTGCGCAAACAACTGTCCTTATAAAGTACGTCGCTTCAACTGGTTCAAGTATCACGACAACCAGCAGTTCGCACAGTCGAACCCTGCGATGAATACAGACCTTGGTCGTATGGTATTGAACCCTGACGTAACGATCCGTTCACGCGGTGTTATGGAGAAGTGTTCATTCTGCGCCCAGCGTATCCAGGGCGGTAAGCTCAATGCTAAGAAAGAACGTCGTCCAGTGAAGGATGGAGAGATCAACACAGCATGTGCTGCAGCTTGTACAACAGGCGCTATCGTGTTTGGCGACATGAATAATCCTGAGAGCAAGATCAGCCAGCTTCTTAAACTTAGTGTTGATGAGAACGGTGCTTCGCCTATCGATAAGAAGACAGGCAACCCACGTGCTTACAGGGTACTTGAGGATATCGGCGTGAAGCCAAACATCTTCTATCTGAATAAGATCAGGAACACGAAGAAAGAACACGCTCCCGCTTAGACAGGAGTAAGAATAAAGAAGTAAGGAGTAAGAATTAGAATTTAGAATTAACTCAAAATATGCAAGTCAGTTCACCCGTCCGCGAACTTCTCGTAACCGGTGGTAAAACCGTAGGGGACGTATCCGAAGACATCAGCCGCCAGGTAGAGGGGAAACCCACTCGATTGTGGACGATCTCCTTCATTATTTCCGCGGTGGTCCTCGCCTTTGGATTTTACTGTGGTTGTTACCTTCTCTGGAATGGAGTAGGGGTGTGGGGCCTCAATAAAACAGTAGGTTGGGCGTGGGATATCACCAACTTCGTGTGGTGGGTCGGTATCGGTCACGCAGGTACACTGATCTCTGCAATCCTCTTGCTGTTCCGTCAGCGCTGGAGAATGTCGATCAACCGTGCTGCAGAAGCGATGACAATCTTCGCTGTTATTTGCGCCGCCAGCTTCCCGCTCATGCACATGGGTCGCCTCTGGCTCGGATTTTACTGGTGTCTTCCTCTTCCCAACACATGGGGTTCACTCTGGGTGAACTTCAACTCGCCACTCCTCTGGGACGTGTTCGCGATCTCGACTTACTTCTCGGTTTCTCTCGTGTTCTGGTATATCGGTCTTATCCCTGACTTCGCAGTTATCCGCGACCGCGCTGTTAGAATGGGCCACAAGACAAGAGCATGGATCTATAACTCACTCAGCTTCGGCTGGGACGGCGGTGCAAAGACATGGATGCGTTACGAATCGGTAGCGTTGATCCTCGCAGGTCTCTCTACACCTCTCGTGTTGTCGGTTCACACGATCGTATCGTTCGACTTCGCGACTTCAGTTATCCCCGGCTGGCACACTACGATCTTCCCGCCTTACTTCGTTGCGGGTGCGATCTTCTCAGGATTCGCGATGGTATTAACACTCCTTCTCGTTACCCGTGAGACCTTCCAATTGAAAGACTATATCACGATCTACCACATTGAGTTGATGAACATCGTCATCATCATCACCGGTTCGATCGTAGGTATCGCTTATATCACTGAGTTCTTCATTGCCTGGTATGGACAGGTTCCTGCAGAACAGTACGCTTTCCTTAACCGTATGTTCGGTCCCTACTGGTGGTCATACTGGTGTATGATGACTTGTAACGTGATCTCGCCACAGCTCTTCTGGTTTAAGAAGATCCGTACGAGCCTCTCGGCAACATTCGTCCTGTCTATCATCGTGAACATCGGTATGTGGTTCGAGCGCTTTGTGATCATCGTTACATCGCTGCACCGCGACTACCTGCCATCAAGCTGGTCTATGTTCCACCCGACCATTTTCGATATCGGTGAATACCTCTTCACGTTCGGATTCTTCTTCTGCGCGTTCCTGTTGTTCGCTAAGTTCTTCCCTGTGATCAACATGGCCGAAGTTAAGAGTATCGTAAAGGCAACATCTGAAAAGAAACATTGATCATGGAAAGTCAGAAAAACTATATCCTCGGAATATTCTCAGACGAAGACGTTCTCATCGACGCAGTCGGAACCGTTCGTGAGAAGGGTGTAAAGATCGAAGAAGTATATTCTCCGTTCCCTGTTCACGGCCTCGACGAAGTGCTCGGCTATCGCCGCACCCGTCTGCCCATCGCAGCTTTCCTTTTCGGTATGACCGGAACATGCCTCGCATTGTTCACACAGATCTGGATGCTCGGATACGACTGGCCAATGATCATCGGTGGTAAGAACCACGCGTCTTTACCTCCATTCATCCCTGTTACATTCGAATTCACAGTATTGTGCTCCGCTTTCGGTATGGTAATCACTTTCCTCATCGTCAGCGACATGAAGCCCTATAAATGGCCACGTCAATTCGACAACCGCAGCACAGACGACAAGCACGTAATGTGTATCGATCTCGCTACAAACAAACTTTCAAAATCAGAGATCTCTCAGCTTTTGAAAGAGAACGGCGCTACGGAAGTAAATGAAAAGAACTTTTAATCATGGTGTACAAGAATATAGTATCTGGATTGATGACTTGCAGCGTTGCAGCGCTGTTGCTGGGTTGCTCTGCCGGCGGTGATAACCCCGGTCGCGAATATGCTCCCAACATGTATCACTCGGTAGCGTACGAACCGCTGTCGCAGATCACCGATACAACTGCCGGCGCATGGGTTAACTCACTCGATTCAAGAACCGGTGAGTACTATAACTCAAACCGCTACAATCCTTTTAAAATGAACATGCGCGAGCCCGCTGCCAACACAGTGAAGCGTAACGCACAAGGCTGGTTGCCTTACAGAAGTCAAAACGTGCCTAAAGATCAGATCCCCGCTCTTACTGCAAACCTCAGGAGCCCTCTCGATTCTGCAGCTTACATGGAAGCCGACGGTAAGTTCCTCTATGAAACTTATTGCAAGCATTGCCACGGCGCAAAAGGAGAAGCCGACGGTAAGGTGTCTGACAAGTTCCCTGGCGTTGCCAACCTCGCCGGCGGTGCTTACGACAACATCACGGAAGGACATATCTTCCACGTGATCACTTACGGTGCCGGACTCATGGGCGCACACGGTTCACAAGTAAGCCCTGAAGATCGCTGGAAGATCGCCAGGTATGTGAAGACATCACTGCAAAAGAAAAAGTAATACGACCACCGATAATTTGTCAAGAATGGCAACAGTAGAATTAGCAGACGAACAATACGAATTCAAATCGAAGACAAAAACCTCGCTTATTATCATGGGCGTGGTTGGTGTAGTATTCCTTCTTCTAGGAACACTCTTCGGTGGAAGTGGTCATCATGAAGCAGCTCCGGCTGGTAAACATGGCGACGCTGGTGAACATCACGCTACGGCTGAAGTCAGCAAGTCGATGGTTGCAAGCGCAGAAGTGACCGCAGAACCACAGCAAGAGCATGGCGATCATGCAGCTGCTGCGGAAGAGCATCATGAAGCTGGCGGACATCACGGAAGCCCTACATGGCTGAAGCGCATCTATACTTCGCTGTGGCACAACGCGATATTCTTCACTGGTCTCGGTATTATTGGTTTATTCTGGGTAGCGATCCAGTTTGCCGCACAAGCGGGCTGGTCTACACCAATCAACCGTATTCCTCTCGCAATGGGATCATGGATTCCGATCGCCGGGGTAATAGTGCTCGTATTGTGGTTTGTTGTAAAAGCCGATGTGTTCCATTGGACAGACAGCAGTTTGTACCAGGAAGGGACGGAGCACTATGATGAAATTCTGAAAGGAAAGAGCGCTCTCTGGTACTGGCCATTGGCAGCGGGTACATTCCCGCTCTTCTATGTGCTGCGTATCCTCATATTCTTCGGATTGTGGTACCTGTTCCTTATCAAGATCCGCAAGGAGATGCTTGCTGAAGATATAGAAGGCGGCGTTGGCCATTGGCTCACCGCACGTAAGTTCTCGGCTATCTTCCTGGTGATCTTCGCAGTAAGCTCTTCGATCGCTGCATGGGATTGGGTGATGAGCATCGATCCACACTGGTTCTCTACAATGATGGGCTGGTATGTTTTCGCAAGCTGGTGGGTAACCGGTATCGCGATGATCACGCTGCTCGTGGCAATCTTAAAAGACAATGGTTTACTGAAGGCAGTTAACGCTAACCACCTTCACGATCTTGGAAAATTCTTATTCGCGTTCAGCATTTTCTGGACATACATCTGGTTCGACCAGTTCATGTTGATCTACTATGCGAACATTCCTGAAGAAACAGTTTATTTTATTGAACGCAAGTACGTTTCTCCATATGCATGGGTGTTTATCACCAACCTCATCATGAATTTCGTTCTGCCTTTCTTATTGTTGATGACAAGAGATGCGAAACGTTTCACTTCAACGTTGAAAGTTGTGTGCCCGATCGTTATTGTTGGTCACTGGTTTGACTTCTATAACATGATCACACCTGGTGTTATGAAATATGAAGGTGCGTTTGGATTCGTTGAAATAGGTATCTTCCTGATCTTTGCAGCAGCGTACCTGTTCACGATCTTGTCGAGCCTCGCCAAATATCCGCTGGTTGCTAAAAAGCACCCGTTTATGGCCGAAGCCCTGAATCACCACATTTAATTTTTTCGGAACTTTAGACCTTAATTGAACAATATTATGATGAGCCTGATTATCGGAATTGGAGTCGTACTGGTGCTAGCCATCTTGTACATGATCTTCCGTATCGGGAACCTGATGGGAGTTGCCAAAGGCAGTTCACAAGACGGTGTCGATGAAGATACGAACAACCTGAACGCCTGGCTCTTTCTGGCCTTCCTCGTTTTCAGCCTTGTAGGTTTTTACTGGTATAGCTTTAAGCATATCCATGAATTCGAACTGCCCGTAGCCAGCGTGCACGGTCAAGTTACCGATGACCTTTTCTGGCTTACAATGTTGATCGTCGTGGTGTCATTCACGATCATCTTCATAGGCCTGTTCTGGTTCACGTTCGCTTACCGCTACAACAAGAACAGGAGAGCCCAGTTCTTCGCAGACAACCACACGCTCGAATTGATCTGGACCATCGTTCCTGCTATCGTTCTCGCAGCCTTGATCTTCGGAGGTCTCGACGCATGGAGCGATATTACCGGACCTGCTTCAAAAGACGCAGAGGTGATCGAAGTGATCGGCCAGCAGTTCGCATGGACCGTTCGTTATCCCGGCGTGAAAGACAAAGAACTCGGTCGTCAGAATTATAAGCTTATCGACAACGTGGGCAACGAATTCGGTCTCGACCTTACAGACAAGAATTCATTCGACGACTTCAAAGCATTGGAGCTCCACCTCCCGGTAGGGAAGGAGGTCCTTCTTAAAATCAGGGCGAAGGACGTGCTCCACAGCATGTACCTCCCTCACTTCCGCGCCAAGATGGACGCCGTTCCCGGTATCCAGACAAACTTCAAGTTCATTCCTACGAAGACAACTGAGCAAATGCGCGAAGAAACCGGTAATCCAAACTTCAATTATGAAATGGCTTGCGCTGAAATATGCGGACAAGGTCACTTTTCTATGAGGTTGTTAGTTGTGGTTCAGACACCGGAAGAGTATGAGAAGTGGAAGGCTGCTCAGGAACCATGGCTGAAGCAGAACCCTGATTATATGAAGCGTGTACCGGCAGAGCTTCGCGAAGTGGCGCAAATTAAATCCGGCCTGTCAATGGATGCAACGGTTACTACAACCAACCAGGCTTCCGTTACACCTGAACCTAAATCCACACTTAACTAAGAAATATTAAGCGATGGCAACAGCAGCAGCACATACACACGTAGAAACTCACGAGCACCACGACGAGCACGAACACCACCACGGAAACTTCTGGACGAGCTATATCTTCTCTGAAGATCATAAAGTAATCGCCAAGCAGTTCCTCCTCCTTGGTATGTTCTGGGCGTTGATAGGCGGTTTGCTCTCAGTCCTGTTCCGTCTTCAGCTCGGTTTTCCTGATGCCGATCTGAGCTGGCTTCGTCCCCTTCTCGGCGGATGGATCACCGACCAGGGCAAACTCCATACTGAATTCTATCTGTCGCTTGTTACAATGCACGGAACCATCATGGTGTTCTTCGTGCTTACAGCAGGTCTTAGCGGTACGTTCTCAAACTTCCTCATTCCATTGCAGGTCGGTGCCCGCGATATGGCATCAGGTTTCATGAACATGCTGTCTTTCTGGTTCTTCTTCCTCTCGAGCTGTACAATGATGGCTTCATTGTTCCTTCCTACCGGTCCTGCATCAGGTGGTTGGACAATCTATCCTCCCCTCAGCGCACTCGAACAGGCTATCGAAGGTTCCGGAACAGGTATGACACTCTGGTTGGTATCGATGGCATTGTTCATCGTTAGCTCACTCCTGGGCTCTATCAACTACGTGACAACTGTAATCAACATGCGTACACATGGCATGTCGTTCTCTAGATTGCCTCTGACGATCTGGGCGTTCTTCTTTACAGCGATCATCGGTATCCTTTCATTCCCTGTGTTGTTCGCAGCGGCATTGCTGTTGATCTTCGACAGGAGCTTTGGTACCTCCTTCTTCTTGTCTGACATCTATATAGGTGGTCAAGCCCTGGCGCACGAAGGTGGTAGCCCTGTATTGTTCCAGCACTTGTTCTGGTTCCTCGGTCACCCTGAAGTGTACATCGTATTGTTGCCAGCTCTCGGTCTTTCTTCCGAGATCATCTCGACAAACTCACGCAAGCCTATCTTCGGTTACAAGGCGATGGTTGGCTCTATGCTCTTCATCGGTATCCTGTCGTTCGTAGTGTGGGCTCACCACATGTTCGTAACAGGTATGAACCCGTTCCTCGGCTCGGTGTTCACGATTCTTACCCTGATCATTGCCGTGCCATCGGCGGTGAAGATCTTCAACTATGTAACAACGCTCTGGAGAGGTAACATCCGGTTTACGGCAGGTATGTTGTTCTCTATCGGTCTTGTGTCATTCTTCTTAACAGGTGGTATCACAGGTATCTTCCTCGGTAACTCAGCGGTTGATATCCAGCTTCACGATACTTACTTCGTGGTTGCTCACTTCCACCTTGTGATGGGATCTGCAGCGTTCTTCGGTATGCTGGCCGGTGTTTACCACTGGTTCCCTAAAATGTTCGGACGTATGATGAACGAGAAGCTTGGAACGCTCCACTTCTGGTTGACATTCGTTGGTGTGAACATGGTGTTCTTCCCGATGCACTATATCGGTATCGCCGGTTTCCCACGTCGCTATTATTCATGGACTAACTTCGAGACATTCAGTGGTTTCGCAGACCTGAACACACTGGTGAGTATTGCTGCGATCATCACGTTTGCCGCACAGTTCATCTTCCTGTTCAATTTCATCTACAGCATCTTCCGTGGACGTTTGGCTCCGGCCAACCCATGGAACTCTAACACACTCGAGTGGACAACACCTCGCGTTCCCGGTCACGGCAACTGGCCTGGTGAGATCCCTACAGTGTACCGTTGGCCTTACGACTACAGCAAGCCAGGTGCGAAGGATGACTTCATTCCGCAGACTGTACCTTATTCAGAAACTCCGGAGTCGAATCTGCCTCATGAAAATGAGCTCGTGAAACTTGAAGTTGGAAAAGGCGCTCCGATCGTAGTTCCGGATAAGCACCACTAGGAATTTATCAGACTTGGATCCGACAGCGATCAGGCGATTTAATAAGCTTTGCTTATCGACCCTGATCGCTGTTTATATTTTAATAGCAGTCGGTTCCATCGTAAGAGTAAGCGGCTCGGGAATGGGTTGTCCCGACTGGCCGAAATGCTTCGGCAGCTTTATTCCACCGACATCGATCGAACAGCTTCCGCAGGATTATAAAGAGAAGTACGTTGTCCTTCGCGAGAAGAAGAACATCAAGTTTGCCAGATACCTCAGGGCCTTCGGTTTCAGGAATACAGCAGAAAGGATCTTAACAGATAAAAGCATATTGATCGAGACGGATTTCAACCCGGTGAAAACCTGGATCGAATATGTAAACCGCTTGGTTGGCGTCATCGTCGGATTTTTCATCATTGCCCTCACGTGGCGATCGTTTAAATTAAGGAAGACCGACCCCGACATTTTCCGTACCTCGGTGGTCATTTTGATACTGGTGATCTTCCAGGGATGGTTCGGATCTATCGTCGTTTCCACGAATCTTACCACCTGGACCATCACGCTTCACATGTTCCTGGCGCTGCTCATGGTGCTGCTCCTGGTCTCGTTGCAAAGCAGGACGGAGAGTGCTCCGGCACTAAAAAATGCTCCGCAAAATAAGACGCTGATCATGCTTGTGATCGCCGGGCTGATCACCCTTTTCGTACAGGTATTCCTGGGAACCGAGGTAAGAGCTGCCGTCGACCTGGTGTCGCAGAGATTGCCCCGCAGCGAGTGGATAGGAGCCCTGGGATCGGTCTTTATTACCCACCGGACTTTCTCGTGGCTCGTACTGATTTTACAGGCGGTTTTAATCGTAAAAATCCGCAAAACACAAGGGCTGAATTCTTTATCGCTACCCTTAATAATCTTAATTTTGTGCACGTTTTTGACAGGTGTTGGAATGGCTTACTTAGACGTTCCGGCAATCCTTCAGCCCCTCCACCTGACGATCGCTACCATAGCCATCGGGACCGAGGCGTTGTTAATGTTCAGGATGATAAAATTGTATGGAGGCAACCGTAACGCATCAGGGATCTAAAACAAAAGCTTACATCGAGCTTCTGAAGCCCAGGCTTTCAATGCTTGTTGCTTTCTCCTGTGCATTTGGTTACGGCCTGGCCGTTCGTGGCGACTTTGACTGGATCACGTTAACGATGCTCACATTCGGTGGATTTCTTCTCTCGGGTGCATCTGTTTGTATCAACCAGATACTCGAAAAAGATCTCGACAAATTGATGGGCCGCACGAAGAACCGTCCGCTTCCTTCTGAACGGCTTTCTTCTAACGAAGCAATGATCTTCGCATTGATCGTTCTTCTCTCCAGCGTTGTCATACTTTGGATCTACACCAATCCACTCACCGTTATTCTTTCAGTGATCTCGATGATCCTCTACAGCTTCGTGTACACGCCGTTGAAGCGGGTAGGACCGATCGCTGTTTTTGTTGGCGCCATTCCCGGTGCGTTACCTCCACTGCTCGGATGGATCGCGGCAACAAATGCAATCACACATGAAGCATTGATCATCTTCGGAATACAATTCATCTGGCAGTTCCCCCACTTCTGGGCAATTGCTTGGGTGTGCGACGACGACTATAAAAAAGCAGGTTTTAAACTGCTGCCATCCGGTGGAAGAAAAGATCACAATACATCGATACAGATCGCTATCTATACTTTGTTCCTCATACCACTCGGCTTGCTTCCTGCAAAGTTCGGTGTTACCGGGATCGACTCGGCGATCGTAGCAACCTTGTGCGGCGTTGGATTCCTCGCAGCAACATTTTCATTGATGAAGACAGGCAGCCAGAAAGCAGCGAAACGAATTATGTTCGGTTCGTTCTTATACCTGCCTATTGTGCAGATCGCATTTTTGTTGGATAAAATTTAAGTGAAGAAAGAATGGAGCAGATTGAAATTAAAATAGTTGAGGAGTCTAAGAAGCCGATCGCGATGAATGCGAAGAAGTTCGGCCTTTGGCTGTTCCTTGCCAGCGTATTCATGTTGTTCATGTCGCTCACGTCTGCGTACATCGTACGCCAGGCTGACGGCAACTGGACCGTTTTCGATTTACCGTCACTCTTCTGGTTCACCACCGTCGTGATACTCCTGAGTTCAGTGACAATGCAATGGGCTTACTTCGCAGCGAAGAAGGACAACCGCTCAACCACACAATTGATGGTCATGCTTACGCTGATCCTCGGCCTGGTGTTCCTCGTCGGACAGTTCTACGGATGGAAGCAGTTGGTTTTCGATAAGGTTTACCTGGTAGGAAATCCTTCAGGCTCATTTGTATATGTGCTCACCGGACTTCACGGTTTGCACATCATCAGCGCCGTGGTTGCTGTAGCCATTTTGCTGGTGTCGGTGGTGCGTGGAAAAGTGAATTCCCGTAACATGCTGGGCATAGAAATGTGTGCCACTTATTGGCATTTTTTGGGAGTTCTTTGGCTATATTTGTTCGTCTTCTTAATTTATTTCAGATAAACCGTAATCTAAATACCTGATATGTCTTCTCATGCTTCTCCGTCTGCTGGTTCTCCCGCCGTTAGTGTTTGGGATGGTGGCTCGTCGCCCCTCGGCGTCAGCTACGGCAAACTGATGATGTGGATCTTCCTTCTCTCGGATGCCTTCACATTCTCCGGACTTTTGATCACATATGGTATGGTGCGCTCAATGCACCCTGCTTACACAGGTGACGTAGAAAACTTCGTATTATCAACAGCATACTGGCCAATACCTGAAATGGTATTCGATGGTTTCCCATTCTTCCATGGCCAACATCTTCCCCTGGTTTTCGTAGGTCTTATGACCTTCATCCTCATCATGAGCTCTGTTACCATGGTATTGGCCGTTGAAGCCGGTCACCGCATGGACAAGATCGCAGTTCAAAAGTGGATGCTCTGGACTATCCTCGGTGGTCTCACATTCCTTACCTGCCAGGCATGGGAGTGGACGCACTTCATCGTTGGTACAGATAAGCCAACAATCAAAATGGTATTCGACACAGCAACGGGTGTAATGACTGAGCATAGCATCACAGGTGCAAGCCTCGTCGAGAACCAGTACGGTCCGCGCGACTTCGCCGACTTCTTCTTCTTTATCACTGGCTTCCACGGCTTCCACGTATTCAGCGGTGTTTGCCTTAACTTCCTGATCTATTTCAGGACCGTAACAGGTACTTACAATCGTCGCGGCAGCTACGAAATGGTTGAAAAGGTTGGCCTCTACTGGCACTTTGTCGACCTCGTTTGGGTGTTCGTGTTCACCTTCTTCTATCTTGTTTAAGCAAAAGACCAATAACCAATAACTAATAACTATCAACTAAAGTTATGGCTCATCATTCTCACGAACCCGAAATAACAGTAATTCCTCCCGACAGAGAGAAGATCAAGAAACTCTGGACAGTAGCTGGTATCCTCGGTGTTATTACTGGTATAGAATTTATCGTCGCTTTTGCGATGCACGCAGGAACGCTTAAGACAGCCATCTTCGTTGTAATGACGATCGTTAAGGCCGCTTACATCGTTGGTGAGTTCATGCACTTGCGTCACGAAGTGAAGGTCCTCATGTGGTCTATCATTCTTCCTATGGTGTTCATCATCTGGATGCTTGTAGCATTCGTTTATGAAGGCATGAAGTTCTCTGAGATCAACTTCCTCCATTTCGGAAGCTAGTCTCTATGTTTGATAATATTAGATAACAAGGGGCCTCGTGGCCCTTTTGTTTTTTACGAAATGAAGAAAGTCGTTTTAGTCATAGCTCTTTTTGTACCTATACTCGTTTTCATCTTTTTTAAAATTTTCGGAAAGAATGAATTCGATGTGCCCGTGTATTGGTCTGGTGGCGTGAATATCGAGGGATGTCCACCACAAATCGGCCCGTATACTCTTCCGGATTCCACATTGAGTAAGTGGGGCTGGAAAGGGGATAAGGCAACGCTGCTCATTTTAGATGAGAAGAATGGTGTCGACAGGAACCTCGCCCGCATTGCCGATCTGTTTAATGAAGGAGATTATGCGACGCTAAAAGTTTCAGACGTTCCGTCGTGTGTGCTGCTCGCGGGCGATAGCTCGAAGGTTATAATGATCGACGATCAGAAGAGGATCCGGGGTTATTACACACCGACCACCCAAAAGGAAACAGACCGTTTGGAAGTAGAATTGAAGATCTTATTGAAACAATATTAACGTGAACCCCGATCCCTACCGCAAGCTTATCATCGCCCTGTCGATTTCAATTCCTGTCATCGTTGCTATTCTCTTCAGGGTACAGATCCCGGGCTACGATCTCTCGTTCTTACCACCCATCTACGCAACCATCAATGGGCTCACTGCCATACTTTTGGTGACGGCGGTTCGTTCCATAAAAAATGGGAAGCAGCAGCTCCATGAGCGGATCATGAAGGTATGTATCGGGCTGTCGGCGGCATTTCTTGTAATGTATGTCCTTTATCATATGACGAGCGCACCTACGCCTTATGGCGGCGAGGGGGCCCTGAAATACGTGTACTATTTCATCCTCATCTCCCATATCCTGCTATCGGTGGCGATCACGCCGCTCATTCTTTTTACATTTTCCAGGGCCCTGGCCCGCAATTTTGAAAGGCATCGGCGATTGGCTAAATTTACCTACCCGATCTGGCTGTACGTTGCAGTTACCGGTGTTGTCGTTTACCTGATGATTAGCCCGTATTACAAATGAAACTGAGCACGATTAAGATAGTCTTCTTCACAGTTTGCCTTCTTCTCTTGACTGCTGCCGAATCTCTTGCCCAATGTGCCATGTGCCGCGCCACGCTCGAGAACAACCTAAGCAATGGAAAAGCCGGGATCGCCGCAGGCATTAACTTTGGGATTCTTTATCTGTTTGCCGCCCCCTACATCGCTATCTGTGTGATCACATACTTGTGGTTCCGCACCAGCAGAAAGAATGTTGCTTAAGAAGCTATCAATATTCTTTGTTAACATTTTCCTTCTCGCCGGCAGCAATGTCTGCGCGACCGACATCAACGAGACGGTCAATCAAAAACTTACCGAAGAACTCGCACAGGCAGAAATAGAAGCCGAACAGATCATCACGTCGCCCGAAAAGATCTGGGGCGCACACAACCACCAGTTCTATCTTCTCAGGCGCAATAAGATCGTCGCCTGGTCGTCGAATTTATATGAGCCCGAGATCTCCTGGTTCATGGACTCCGGCGTAGCGCGATACGTTCACTCGCTTCGTGGAGGATTCATCATAAAAGCCTGGGGCACACCGAATGGAGAAACGCTGCTGGTACTCATTCCACTCATCGAAAAATTCAGGATCACAAACAAATATCTAAGTACCAATTATAACCCCAGGATATTTCCAAGAGCCAAGACCATTTCCATAGAACCCGACGGCAATTGGTTCAAGGTGAAGTCCGACAGCACCGAGCTGGCCGGAAGTTTCATTTTCTTTATTTGTGTTGTCGCCATCCTCGCCTATATCGCCGGTGTTTTCCTGTTGATCCGTCGGCTTCATCTTAAACGACAATATTCCTATTCACTTTGGGCGCTGTTGGGACTTCTCGTTCTGTTGCGCGTTATAATGATCGGCACTTCATTTCCCACAGCATGGATCTTGCTTCCTTCGTTCGATTCTGCTGCGTTTGCCTCATCCGCATTCAACCCGACGATCTTCGACCTCCTCGTGAATTCAATTGTCGTCCTCATCTTCTGTGTATACCTTTTGTATGCGTACCCGCAGTTTGGATTCTTCGCGAAGTGGATGCAGTCAACACCTCCGAAGAAATTTTTGTTGGGTGTGCTCTGCATCGTCATAGCATTCTTCGGATTCCTGTTCCCATTCCTCTTCTTCGAAAGCATCTTCCACGATTCATCGATAACACTCGATTGGACGCAATCATTGTTCTTCGACGGACCGCGTATTATCGCATTCCTGTCGGTTATAGCCGGTACTGTCGCCGGTTTTATGTTCTGCCATGTATGGTTGAACTATGCATTCCGCCTGGCAGGCAAACCCGGGCAGTTCATACTGTCACTACTTGCCGCCTCTTTCGTTTTCGTGATCTACTACATTCCCGCCGGACGTGATTACCTGATCACCCTTTCGGTAGGGGCCGTCTACTTCCTCGTGCTGTATTTCACACGCTGGACCAGAGGTCTTCGGAGAACATCGTATGTAACGTTCCTGTACCTCATCTTCGCTATTCTTTGTTTCGGATTGCAGTCGAGTTTAAGCAACAGGAGATTCACCGACGAACGTACGGCGGATTTTCAATATCGATTCGGACTGAACTTCCTGGTTGAACGCGATGTGCTCGGCGAATACCTGTTGAACGAAGGAGTGACACGCATAGCGCAGGATCCATTCGTCCAGTCCGGTTTATCGAATCCGTTCGTCAGCCGTGGCACGTTGAGACAGAAGATCCGCCAGGTTCACCTCAGCTCGTATTTTAACAGGTACGACGTGCAGGTCCATTTATACAATCCTTCCGGCGATCCTGTCGATAACCTTTCGCGCGCCGATCTGTCCACGTTCGTCAGGCAGTATAAATCGGGCGCTGGACAAACCATTTACAAGGGTATCTATTTTATCAACAGGGAAGATGCAAGCTCTGCAAAGCGATACGTAGCTATCGTTCACGTAGCCCGGCAAAACAGGACAACGGGTTACATCGCCCTTGAATTGAGCCTTAAAAAGATTGTTCCCGAGTCGGTGTATCCCGAGCTGCTGGTCGACAATCGTTTCGCGGAGAACTTCAAGGCTGCAGACTACAGTTACGCGATCTTCCAGAACGACACGCTGGTAAGTACATTCGGAAGCTTTAACTACGAAACAAATTTTCCGCGGCAGTGGCTAAAGACAATCCCCGACGGACCAGCCGGAATGGTTTCCGATCATCATAAACACATCAGGATCACGGGCGAGCAAGGATACACCGCGGTGATCACATCGCGGATCTATCCATCGTTCTATCTCGCTTCGAACATCGCATTCTGGTCGCTGCTCGGTATCGTGTTGATAACCGTAGCGCTAATGATCGGGCTGCTGATCAACATCAGGCGATTCAGGGTGCTGAACTATGCTACAAGAATTCAATTGTACGTATTCCTCGCCTTCATCATACCGCTCGTAGCCGTCAGCATCACAACACTGTACTGGACGTCGTTGTCTGCCGAAGACGAATTGAAGAACGAGTTCAGCGACAAAACACGAAAGCTTGCTGACCAGATCACACCTAATCTCAGTCATTTCCTGTCGGGCACTACTGATGCCACTCCGCTGCAGGAAACCCTCGCAGCCACAGCAAGGTTATCGGGTGTCGATGCAACGATCTATTCCCGCGGCGGCTATCTCATCGCGACAAACCAGGTACAGATCTTTGACAATCTCATTTTGTCGAACCTCATTAACCCGGCTGCAATCGGGAAGGTAAAGTCAAGGGAGAATTCATTTATCCTCGAAGAAACGATCGGTAAGCTCCACTATAACAACTCGTACCGTTTGCTCAGATCTGAATCCACTGGCGAAGTACTCGGTGTCCTCAGTGTTCCATTCTTTAACTCCGGCGATGCGCTTGACAGGAGCCGTGTCGTTATTCTATCGAACATCCAGATCGTTTTCATCATCATTTTCATTCTGTTCACGGTGCTGTCCTTCATCATCACCCGTTGGTTTACGTTCCCGCTCAGGATGATCACGCAGTCATTGAGCAATACCACGCTTAAGCAGGAGAACAAGCCGCTCAACTGGCAATCGAACGACGAGATCGGCCTGATGGTACAGGAATACAATCGCATGTTGAGCAACCTGGAGAAATCGAAGATCGAACTCGCGAGAAGCCAAAAAGAAAGCGCGTGGCGTGAGATGGCCCAGCAGGTTGCCCACGAGATCAAAAACCCGCTCACGCCCATGAAGCTCACGCTGCAGCGCCTCGAAATGCTCATGCACGATGGATCATTCCCCAGGGAAAAGGCGGAAGACGCAGTAAAGAACCTTCTCGTTCAGCTTGAGATACTCAACGAGATCGCCACTTCATTCAGCTCCTTCGCGCGAATGCCCGCGCCGATCCTCCATCGTATCGATATTGTGAAAGTGACGGAAAAAGTTGTGGCGCTTTATAGCAATGTCTCGTTCAAGCGGGGAATGCAGCCGTTGTTTGTTATGGGCGATGAACAATTGCTGTCACGAATATTTTCCAATCTTATTTTGAATGGATTACAATCCGGCGACAATGTCAAGGTCGAAGTCTCTATTCAACTGGATGACCAAGTCGTCCCCTCGTCCCCTCGTCCCCTCATCATATCATTTAAAGACAATGGTCGGGGAATCGATGAATCATTGCGCGATAAAGTGTTTATGCCTCACTTCACAACAAAAAAGTCCGGATCGGGTTTAGGGCTTGCCATATCACGTCAAGGCATCGAACAGAGCGGAGGCTCTATCTGGTTCGAAACGTCGTCGATGGGAACAACCTTCTTTATCTCATTGCCGTCGGTGAGCTAGACGCAATCAGAGAACGTTCGTCTTTAAAGATACACCGGTCTTCGACTTTCTCGCGAAAGAACAGGTCGTTAGGAGAAAGCCGCTTTGTCACCAGTTGAGTGTGCGCGAATATCACCCCCATGTTTGTGACGAAAGACCCGGGTAATCCCCATTGAGCTCCAAGTTTTTCGACAGCGAGGTATGTGGTTGACGTAGACAGAGCAGCGATGGCCGCCACCTGTAGTAAGATCGTTCCATTGCCCTGGACTTTCCAGCTTACAAGGCTCTTGATATTCCTGATCGGGATAGACACCGGTTCCACGAAATTCAATCGCGCGACATCCTTCTTCCTGTAACCGGGTACGATCACCACCGCGGAATCATTCACGCTGTGAAGAAATCCCGATACCGATGCCTTGGTATCGAGAGTGATCACGGTAAAGTGGATGGTTTGAGCGTGCAAATTCAGCACAGGCAGCATCATAGCTGCCGCAATCAGCGACACAAGGAGTTTCATAAGGGGGCTCGGGGGTTTGAGCACTACTAATTTAGTGTAACCTTTTTACATAACCGAAGTATTACAGTGCAACCTTCCGGGTTTTCATAAGTCTGTAATAAAATTCACGCCTATGTTCAAGAGCTACTTACAAATTGCTTTCAGAAACATCTTTAAAAGCAAACTCTTTTCCCTGGTTAACATTTTGGGGCTCACGTTCGGGATGGGCAGCGCCCTGCTGATCTTCCTTTGGGTGAATGACGAACTCGGCGTGAACCAGTTCCATTCGAAGATCGATCGCATCTATAAGGTGATGGAAAATCAGACCTACAGCGGTGGAAAGATCTTCACATTCGAGGCAACTCCAGGCCCTATGGCTCCAGTGATCAAAGACAAATATCCCGAGATAGAAATGGCTTCGCGCTGGACCTGGTCGGTAAATCCCTTGCTTCAGTATGGCGAGAAATCGTTCAAAGACAATGGCCGTTGGGTGGATGCGGATTTTCTTTTGATGTTCGATTTCCCTTTGATCTCTGGCGATAAGAACACTGCTCTAAATGGTAAGAATTCCATCGTTGTTACCGAAAGTTTCGCGAAGAAGATGTTCGGCGACGAAGATCCGATGGGCAAGATGCTGGTGATGGACACGAAAGAATCATACCAGGTGACCGGCGTGATGAAGGACATCCCGGTTAATTCACAGCTGACGTTCGACTACCTGTTGCCCTTTCAAAAATATTTCGAGGACAACAAAAATTGGATCGATCAATGGGGTAATAACAATATCCGGACATTTATCTTATTGAAGGAAGGAACGGATGCGCAGGCTTTCGCAAAGAAATTTGAGGATGAGATCAAAGCGCACAACGAACAGACCAATGTGAAGCTGTTTATCCATCCTTTTAAAGATGCATATCTCTATGGCGACTTCTCCGAAGGCAAGCTCACCGGCGGCCGTATCGAATACGTAAGGATTTTCTTCATCGTGGCGATCTTTGTTTTGTTCATTGCATGTATCAACTTCATGAACCTTTCTACTGCCCAGGCAGGCAAGCGTGCGAAGGAGGTAGGTTTGCGCAAAGTTATCGGCGCCGTTCCCCGTCAGTTGTTCCGTCAATTCATGGGAGAGTCGTTTATCACAGTCACTATCGCAGCCATCCTCGCCCTGCTTTTTGCAGCCCTGATCATCCCTACCTTCAATGATCTGACTGGTAAACATCTAAGCCTTGACCTTCTTGACTGGAAAATAGGTGTGATATTCATCGGTCTTATAATAGTCACAGCCGTACTTGCGGGCGGTTACCCGGCAGTATTCATTTCCGAATTTAAACCAGTACAGGTATTAAAAGGTCAGCTGAAGAGTGGAAAGAAAGCGACGGTATTCAGGAAGACTTTAGTTGTTGTGCAATTCTTCCTTTCAATACTTCTGATCGTAAGCACGATCGTCGTTTACCGCCAGATGGATTTCATGCAGAACCGCGATATCGGTTTTGTCAGGGATAATGTCTTCTATTCGTGGATGGAAGGTGACATGGCGAAACATTATGAAACTGTCCGAACAAGGTTACTTCAGTCGCCCGGCATCGAAAGCGTGACAATGTCTACGCAGCTTCCTATCGATATTGGTAACTCCACCATGGATCTCCAATGGGAAGGAAAAGATCCGGATGAAAGTGTCCTGTTCACGAACCTCGATGTTGACTTCGATTTCATCCAAACCATGAAGATGACGATGGTTGAAGGACGTCCATTCAACCGCGATATCACCAGCGACACCATTGCATATATCGTTAATGAAAAAGGAGCAGAGAAGTTTGGATTTACCGACGGCACAGCCGAGAAACCTCTCACTATGTGGCAGCGCAAAGGGAAAATAGTCGGCGTTGTGAAAGACTTCAACTTTGGATCGTTGCACGCACCTATCGAACCGCTGATCATGCGGGTAACTCCAAAAGTGGAATGGGGTTGTATACTTGTTCGTGCGAAGGAAGGCCAATCAGCCGAAGCCCTTGCAGCACTCGAGAAGATCACGAAAGAATATGCGCCGGCGTATCCGTATCGTTACTCGTTCCTCAACCAGGACTGGGAAGGGTTTTATAAATCGGAAGGACAGCGTGGCAAGATCTTTAATTCGTTAGCCGGACTCTCGATCTTTATATCATGTCTCGGCCTCTTCGGATTGTCGGCATTCTCTGCGGAGCGACGCATCAAAGAACTGGGTATCCGCAAAGTAATGGGAGCAACTGTTCCCGGGTTGCTGCAGTTGATGGCAAAAGAGTTTACGGTCCTCGTGTTGATTGCAGCCGTTATCGGGTGCCCCGTGGCATGGTATGCGATGAACGGCTGGTTACAGAATTATGCGTACCATGTGGAAGTGGGGTGGTATACATTGGCGGGGGCGACAGCTGTGTGTTTGTTCGTGTCCCTTGCAACGATACTCTATCATTCACTGAAAGCGACGAGCACGAATCCGGCGATTTCGTTAAGACATGAATAATCTGGGATTTGAGATTTGAAATTTGAGATTGCCCGAACTCACGTCAATCTCAAATTTCAAATCTCAAATGTCTCCCAACTGCGGTCTAATTAGTATTTCTTCAACCACACTTCTTCCCGACAAACTATAGACTCCCCAAACCGCCTCTGCCACATCCTCAGGGCTCATAAACCTTTCTTCAGGGAGATTCGTCCCTTCCCAGCTCGCGGTTAGTGTTGCTCCCGGCAAAACGGCCGTCACCCTCACACCGTGCTCTTTCAATTCTTCCCTCAACATTTTCGACAACCCGAGCATGGCAAATTTCGAGATCGCATAAGATCCGCCATTAGGGTAGGCCTGGATACTGGCGATAGAGCACATGTTAAAGATATGTCCGGTCTGCGCTTTCCGCATGCCTGGCGCAATGCCGCGTGTCGTGTAATAGGCGCTGTACAAATTACCCTCGATCATATTCTCGAGCGTGCCTTCGGGTTCGTCGATAACCTGCCCGGGAATGAAGTATCCCGCGTTGTTGACCAGCACATCTACCGGCTGTTTGAGTGATGCCACGAAGTCCGTGAATGCTTTTACCTGTTGCTTGTCCGACATATCGGCAACGAAGTGGTGAGCCCTGACGTTATGCCTCTCGGCGATGCTGGCTGTTAGCCTTTGAAGGTCTTCCTTGTTCCTCGAACAGGTACAAACGTCGAAGCCTTCGGAGGCAAATTTCTCCAGGATCGCCTTGCCGATCCCTTTGCTTCCACCAGTAACTACGAGGAGTTTGGCCATACCGATTTTCTTATATTTAGGGCAATTTAGGACAATAAAATGAAGGAATTTGGGCGGTACACGATGTTCATGGCGTCACTCTTTGTTCGCCGTGAGACGTTCGCAACGTACTATAAGCTTACCCTCGAGGAGTGCATCCAGATAGGACTGAAATCGGCCGCCATGATCAGCATGGTGGCGTTTTTTATGGGGGCGGTGACGACGGTACAGATCGAGGGTAACCTCGTGAGCCCGTTTGTGCCTCGTTTCGTGATCTCGCAGGTGGTACGGGAAATGACCATCCTCGAGCTGGCGCCAACGATCATCGCGATCATCTTCGCCGGCAAGGTGGGATCGAGCATGGCCGGCGGTATCGGCACTATGCGTATCACCGAACAGATAGACGCGCTCGAGGTAATGGGCATCAACTCATCATCTTACCTCGTACTCCCGAAAATAGTGTCATCAATGCTCATGTACCCGATGCTTGTGATCCTTTCCGGTGTCTGTTCGCTCGTCGGCGGATACCTTGTCGGTACACTGACTAATATAATCACACCCGCCGAATATATCCAGGGTATCAGGTATGCATTCAATCCAAGTATGATCTCGTTTGCTTTGACAAAGTCATTCGTGTTCGGCTTCCTTATCGCTTCTGTTTCCTCGTTCAAGGGATATTATACGCAGGGCGGCGCATTGGAAGTTGGTATCTCCACCACGTCGGCCGTAACAAATAGCATCATAGCAGTATTGGTTGCCGACTATCTCCTTGCCGAACTTTTCTTCGAATAAGTATGATCAAGATCAACCACATTTCGAAATCGTTCAACGGCAAGCAGATACTTTCCGATATCAGCAGCGAATTCGATAAAGGGAAATGCAATCTTATCATCGGTTCTTCAGGAACTGGTAAGAGCGTGTTGCTGAAATGCATCGTCGGGCTCGTTCCTCCCGATGAAGGAAACGTTTACTACGACCTGAGAAATTTCACGGAAGCCGACAAAGAGATGAAGGCCGAGATCCGCCGCGAGATCGGCATGCTTTTCCAGGGTGGAGCTCTGTTCGATTCAAAAAATGTTGAGCAGAATGTAATGTTCCCGCTCGACGTCCTTACCAAAATGGAGAAGGACGAAAAGCTCGACCGCGTTAACTTCTGTTTGAAGAGAGTGGGCCTGGAGGGCGTGAATAAAAAGATGCCTTCGGAAATATCCGGTGGTATGAAAAAGCGCGTGGGTATCGCCAGGGCGATCGTGAACAATCCCAACTACCTCTTTTGCGATGAACCGAACTCCGGTCTCGATCCTCAAACTTCGATCGTAATAGATGAGCTGATCCTCGAGATCACCAAAGAATTCAACATCACGACCGTTGTTGTAACACACGATATGAATTCCGTGATGGGTATCGGGGAAAAGATCATGTTCCTCTTCAAAGGGCGGAAAGTGTGGGAGGGATCGAACCAAAACATCGTAAATTCTGGTTTAAAGGAACTGGACGACTTCGTATTCTCGAATAAGGTAATGCGCAGCCTGAAAGCCGCAGAATGAAATCAGTTCATCAACTTCAGCAGTATTGCAACAGCCTCGTCAAATATAGTCGTCGCAAAACCCGTGCGGTCGATATTGGCGGAATAGGCGTAGGTGGTGATAATCCCATCCGCATCCAGTCGATGACTACCATCGACACGATGGATACCGAGGGCTCTATCGAGCAGTCTATCCGTATGATCAAAGCCGGTTGCGAATATGTTCGTATTACGGCGCCCAGCATTAAGGAAGCACAGAACCTCGAGAATATCCGTAAAGGTCTGAAGGTTCGTGGTTATGATGTTCCTCTGATCGCCGATATTCATTTCACTCCGAACGCTGCGGAGCTCGCTGCCAGACTCGTCCAAAAGGTGAGGATCAACCCAGGCAACTACGCCGATAAGAAAAGATTCGAGCAGATCGATTATACCGATTCTGCCTACGAACAGGAGCTTGAAAGGATCCGTGAGAAGTTCACGCCGCTGGTCAGGATCTGTAAAGAATACGGAACAGCCATGCGCATTGGTACGAACCACGGCTCATTATCCGATCGCATCATGAGCCGTTATGGCGATACACCACTCGGAATGGTGGAGTCGGCGCTCGAGTTTTTAAGGATCTGCGAAGACCTGAGTTTCTTCAACATCGTGTTGTCGATGAAGTCGAGCAACCCGCAGGTCATGGTGCAGGCATACAGGCTTCTTGTGCAGAAACTCGACGAAGAAGGATTTCAGCCGTACCCTTTGCATCTTGGCGTAACAGAAGCTGGCGATGGCGAAGACGGCAGAATAAAATCTTCGGTGGGCATCGGAACGTTGCTGGAGGATGGCCTGGGTGATACGATCCGCGTATCGTTAACGGAAGAACCTGAAGCGGAAATCCCGGTTGCGCAGACGTTAGCTTCCAGGTATGATAATCGCGCAGATCATGAACCTATACCGGAGATTGTTACATACCCAATTAACCCATTTGCCTACTCGAAACGCGAAACGCGAAACTCGCTAAACATCGGCGGACACAACGTTCCCCGCGTAATGGCCGATTTCTCGGGTAGAGATAAAATTACACCTGCTTCACTATTTGCCGTTGGTTATCAATACTCGATTCCACTCGATAAATGGAATATCACCGACATGGCGTGCGATTATATTTTTCTTGGCGATCGCATCGCGGAGTTCGATATTCCCGGAACGCTGGGGTTGGTTTACAATTACAATACATGGCTTACACAAAAGGATAAACCCCGCACATATCCGTTCATCAATCACAACGACTACAGGAATCACGGTGTAAGATCCCAGCAGCTGAATTTTGTGTATGCGACTCTTAAAGACCTTGATGCAAAGCTGATCTCGATGCTGAATGCAGATCCGACAGCCGTCCTGGTTATTGATACTTATAATAAACATGGAATGGCGGAAGAGCGCCGGTTATTCGTTGAGCTGATCAATAATAAATGCGACGTTCCGGTGATCATTGGTCGCGCTTATGCCGATCTCTCCGTAGAACAATTGCAATTGTATGCTGCCACAGACATTGGCGGATTGTTGCTCGACGGACTCGGAGATGGATTGTTTATCGCCGCGGAGAACTGTGGTGGAGACAAGGTGGTGAACGAGACGGCATTCAATATTCTCCAGGCAACAAGGATTCGCATTTCCAAGACAGAATATATCTCGTGTCCATCGTGTGGACGAACATTATTCGATTTACAGGAGACGACGGCGAAGATCCGCTCGCGCACAAATCACCTGAAGGGTGTGAAGATCGGTATCATGGGCTGCATTGTGAACGGTCCTGGTGAAATGGCGGATGCCGATTATGGTTATGTTGGCTCCGGCCCCGGAAGGATCACTTTGTATAGGGGAAAAGAAGTAGTCAAAAGAAACGTGCCGTCGGCACAGGCTGTTGATGAATTGATAGGCCTGATCAGGGAAGATGGGACGTGGATCGAGCCGAACGGTAAACAGTAACAGTAAACGGTGAACGGTAAACAGTGGGCCGGTAAAACAGTAAATGGTAAGAAGTATGGAGACAGAAAAGAAGAAAGGTGGTTTTAAAGAGTTCTTCTCATTGGGAGAAGTTGGTGGATATTTCTTTCGTAAAAAGGATCCGAATCGTCCGAATAACATCAACATCCGTATGATGCATGGTGTGAATAAGATCTCTATCGTGATATTTTTGGCGGGGGTGCTTTATATTATTTTCAAACTGTTAATAAAGCCGATGTTGTGAACATCGAGTCCTTCCGCGCTTATTGTCTTGCCAAGCCCGGCGTTACCGAAGAGACCCCTTTCGGTCCCGAAACATTAGTCTTTAAAGTTATGGGAAAGATGTTCGCACTTACGGGTGTGGATACGTTCTCGCATATTGCACTAAAGGTAGAACCCGAAACAGGAGTGGAGCTTCGGGAGCAATATGAGTCGGTGGTTCCGGCTTACCACATGAATAAAAAGCATTGGATCAACGTACTCATGGACGGAGGCGTGAAGGATAAGCTGGTGAAAGAGTGGATTGATGGTTCTTATAGCTTGGTAGTGAAGCGATTACCCAAAAACGTCCGGGAAAAACTCAATGCCCTTTGAATAAATAAGGGGTATGTCATTGCTCCTTATTTGCATTTAACCCCTTAAATTCATGGCAAACCCCAATCCTCCTTTTTTCCATGAAGAAATCCCTGGCATTGCTATTTCTTTTGGCCTTCAACGTCTCAGTATTTTCTCAATCTGTTTACATACCAGCAGGAACTAGCGGAATAGGTAACAATACCACCAATTCGAATATTGGTATCGGTACTAGCACGCCGTCCGACCAGGTTGAAATCATTACTGGTACCCGTAAAGTGGGATTCAATGGATCTATTCCCGGAGGATCGTCTGTCGGTGGCTTAATAACGTTGAGCACTGCAACCGGAGGTAAGAATTTTTTTATGGGCTATGCGCCTTACAATGGAACTTACCAGGATCCGGTGATTGCGAACCTGACCGATTACAGCGAAATGCGCTTTGTCTCCGGCACTGGCACCGCTACGCTTAGCCATGGATTTGGTTTCTATGTCAGTCAGGGTCCCGCCAATAACTACGGTTTCAGCCCGACACGTTCCACCCCTGTAGTGAAGATCAGCGAGGTAGGACTCGGTATCGGAACCGTCAGTCCAAATACCAAACTGGATGTAGCGGGCCTCGGGGGTAATAATGTTGACATTAGAGCAACGGGTCAGATTCAAACAGGTGATGGTAACTACAAAGGCGGCCTCTGGGTGAACTATCAAAAAACTATGATGTTCGGCGCGTCGTCTGCTAATGCGCTGGGAATTTATAACCAGGGAGATTGGCGGCTTGTCGTAAATAATGCCGGTAACGTTGGTATCGGCGTTCCGAATGCTGTTTCCCGTCTTCAGGTAGGAGGCACAGGCGGTACTACCGTAGATATGAGAGTCAATGGTCGAATCATGACAGGCGATGCCGCATTGACTGGTGGCGTGTATGTTAATTGGACCGGCACACAGATGCTTGGTCAGGTAGATGCCAATACCATGGGATTGTATAATAATGCATGGCGATTGGTGGTTGCCAATAACGGAACGGTCGGCATAGGTACTTCAACTCCTACCAGCAGACTTGATATAGTGGGCAACGGCGGCAGCGCTTCAGATGTTAAAGTCAATGGCCGCATTCAAAGCGGTGATACCGGAAATTTAGGCGGTCTCGTTGTTGGTACCGGAACGTCAATGATGTTCGGCCAGCAGAGCAGCAATTCTTTAGGTTTATATAACAACGGCGCATGGCGATTGATTGTCGATAATGCAGGAAATGTTGGCATCGGTACCACTGCCCCCGATGCACCACTTGCAGTGAAAGGAAGGATACACGCCAAGGAAGTGAAAGTGGATGTGACGGGCGCATTGGCGCCTGACTATGTGTTCACTAAAGACTATACTCTTCCCTCACTCGAAAAAGTAGAGCAATACGTCAACAAGAATCATCATTTACCGGAAGTACCCTCTGCCAAAGAAATGGAAGCAAACGGCGTTGATCTGGGAGAGATGAACTTACTACTATTGAAGAAGATCGAGGAATTGACACTGTATGTAATTGAGTTAAAGAAAGAAGTCAACGAGCTCAAGTCAAAATAAATAGACCACCTTTGAAACGATTAAATAATGAAAATATTTTCGCTGCCTCTTTCCCTGATTATCATTTGCACCTCAGCATTTTCACAAACTCTTTATGTTCCCAATTCCACGAGCGGAATTGCAAATACTTCTAATCCCAGCAACGGCAAGGTTGGAGTTGGTACAAATAATCCCGCTGAGCAACTTGAACTTATCGATCCCAATGCAACCACAAGGAAGGTAGGGATCAATGGTCTGATCCAGAACGTGACGACAGGTGGATTGATGTCAATGAGTCGCACATCTGACGGGGCAAAATCTTTTCACGTTGGTACGGTAGACAATGCTACTTATGCGGACGCGGTATTGGCCAATATTACACCTAATTCGGAGATGCGTTTCGTGTCAGGTAGTTCCACCAGTCAGGGCTTCGGGTTTTACACAAATAAGATTGGCTCCGACGCATTTGCTACAACCCGTCAGAATGCGTTAATAAAGATCGATGGAAGTGGTAATATGGGTATCGGGCTGGTAAATCCAATTACAAAACTTGACATCTTTGGTGGCGGTGGTACTTATGTTGACATGAGAGTCAATGGACGTATTCAGTCAGGCGACAACAACCTCAATGGCGGCATGTGGGTCAATAGTCTTAAGACTATGCTGGTTGGCCAGGCGTCAAGCAATACGATGGGCTTGAATAATAATGGATGGCGGGTGGTAGCGCGGGATAATGGAATGGTTGGTATCAATAATACGAACCCAGTTTATGCCCTTGATGTGGCAGGAACGGGTTCATCGACAGTTGACATAAGGGTAAATGGACGAATGTCGACCGGAGATGCGGGTAATAATGGGGGAATTTATGTGAACCAGACCAACACTATGTTGTTCGGACAGCAAAGCGCCAGCGCGTTCGGAATGTACAATGGTACGGCCTGGACTTTGGTATCGGCCAATAACAGGATCGGTATAAATAATACAAATCCGCAGGCGCGCCTCGATGTCGTGGGAACCGGCGGCAGCACTGCCGATATTAAGGTGAATGGCCGGATTCAGAGTGGAGATGCTGGAAATATCGGTGGCCTTATGGTCGGTACCGGGACAAGTATGATGTTCGCACAACAAAGTGGCACGGCTTTAGGAATTTATAATAATGGCTGGCGCGTAACTGCCAGCACCACCGGATTCGTAGGAATAAATACTACTACGCCAGCGGCGGCACTCGATATTGTTGGCGGAGGCGCTGCAGGTACCGACCTTAAAGTAAACGGTCGCATCACTTCAGGTGACGCTAACAACCAGGGTGGTGTGTGGGTCAATAGTGGTCAATCGATGTTTGTAGGGCAAACCAGTGCCACATCCATGGGATTGTTCAACGCCGGAGCATGGAGATTAGTAGTTGATAATTCAGGGAACGTCGGTATAGGTACTACGGCGCCTGATGCGCCCCTCGCAGTAAAAGGAAGAATACACGCCAAAGAAGTAAAAGTTGATGTAACCGGTGCATTGGCCCCGGATTATGTTTTCGCTAAAGATTATTCACTTCCTTCTCTCGAAAAAGTAAAAGCGTTTATCGATAAGAATCATCACCTGCCGGAAGTGCCCTCCGCAAAAGAGATGGAAGCGAACGGGGTAGAGCTGGGGGAGATGAATCTATTGCTGTTGAAGAAGATCGAGGAGCTTACGCTGTATGTGATCGAACAACAGAAACAGATCGACTACCTAAAGTCTAAGATTGAGAAATAACACGCGAGGGATATAGAACGTTGCTTTGCCCGGGTAAAGCAATGGACTGATAATTGCTGCCTGGTTCGTAAATGATCCGGGTATGAAATCAACTATTTTCATCATTCTGCTTGTCGTCTTTATCGCAGGTGGGTGCGCTGTCTTTTCCGAACTCTATCTGCGAAACACTACGAGTACTCCACAGCAGGTGACGCTGATCAGCCGCGAACCCATTCATGAAAAACGATTCGAATTCCAGTACGCCGACAGTCTCATCAAAAAGATCGAATACAAAACCTACAACTTCCTCGACAAGAAGGCTACCGCCAGTTCACAGGGTAAGACCGTCAGTTTCATTATTCCGCCCAATTCAACACTCCACCTGGGAACCGGGCGCAACTTTCAGAAGCAATTCGAAAAGATGATCATTGCGACAGACACCTTCGACCTCAATTCCACCGGCCGGTTCCAGACCTCCTATAAAAAACTGGATAAATATGCCGTCTGGTTCGATATTAAATGAAGAAACGCTTTAGATATTGAGCCTCAATTAGTTAATAGTCAAATAATTACAATAAACTCAATAATCTTTCCCCATTTTCGTTATTTTTGCTGATTCTGCATGTAATGTGCACGTAAGAATGACCCGAGCTCTCGCCCTGATCGCTGGCCTCCTCATCTTTTTCGCGTCCTCCTGTACGCAGAAAATGATCTGTCCCGCCTACCAAAGCTCGTTCATATACGACAAGGAATCGCTCCGCAAGAAATTCTCCTACTTCAAAGAGGACTCCACGCCGAAGATCCTCACCGCAAGCAAAACCAAATACCTCGTCGCCGTACCCGAATCCTATCGCAAGAAAATGCGTGGACTCAAAACCGTCGAGATGAAGCCCGTTTATCCAGTAATCCCCGACTCGCTTAAGCTCGACAAAGACAAAGAGAAGCTCATGCTTGAAAGCGATGTCGTCGACAGCGCCGCGATCCTGCAGGATACGGTCTATGCAATCACCAAAACAAAGGAGAAATACAATGTAGACCAGGATATCTACATGTGGTACTTCCGTGATCAGCTCGTCCTGCCCGACGTAAGGGCCGCAATGGAAACGCAGACCGAGAATAAAGAGACCGCCGCCAAAGCTGCGAAGAAGAAGGGCAACTTCTTTGAAAAGCTTAAGTTCTGGAAAAAGAAACCTAAGGCCGACTCACTTGCCGTGAACGATGTAGATCAACCGGAAGCAAGTCCTGCCGATAGCCTCTCGGGTACTCCCGCGAAGAAGAAAGGATTATTTGGAGGCAGGAAAAAGAAATCGGAAAAAGCAGCTTCAGATAAAAAGAAAGAAGACGCTAAGAAGGAAGAAGAAGACGGGTTCTGACGCATTACCCATTACACACTGGCCATTATACATTGACCATTTCACATTAACCATTCACATTTCACATTAGCTGAATAGTGTGAGATTGCCGTGCTGATCGGCAGGAGGCGTTGGAATGATCATGCTCGCATCATCGGCAGTCACATCAAGGATTCGCGGCGATACTGAGAATAAATCCATCTTTCCTTCGTAAGGATGTAAACATTCCATGAGCTGTTCTTCCGAAGCCTCCGCATTCATCCAGGTCTTCATCTCATCTTTCGTAAGGATCGCGGGCATCCGTTCACTGATACCGGTAACAACGTTTCCCGCAGGCACCGTTATGATCATAAACGTATGGATCATATTACCACTCTCGTCGTCATACTCATCCCAAAGTCCGGCGATGGCAAATAATCCCTTCGGCTTCATTTCAAAGCGATAGGGCACTGCCGTCTTCTTACCGATCTTCTTCCAGCCATAGAACCCGTCGGCCGGTATAACGCACCGCTGTTTCTTCAGCTGTTTTTTGATCGTGGGGCGGTCTATGATCTGTTCCACCCTTGTGTTGATGATCTTTTCGCCAATGGGTTTGTTCTTCGACCATTCCGGTGCGGTTCCCCAGTAGAAATGGGAGAGACCCGGGCTCCCGAGTGTGATCACAGGAAGCAGTTGGGCCGGCGCCGCATTAAAACGTGGCTTCTCCAATCCATGTGGATCCACGGAAAAGAAGGCCTGGACCTGTTCTGCACTTGTCGCTAATGAATACCTGTCGAACATCTATTGTATGGCTTCGATGAACTGCAATGCACGCAGTTCCGACCAATATAGTCCATTTTGGCCAAATGCTGCAAAACCGACATGCCCGCCGTGTTGCGAATAATCAAACTCAACGAAGCCGTTATTCACATCGGTTGGATAACAGTCTTCACTCAGGAACGGATCATTCTTCGCGTTGACGACAAGGGTCGGTACACGTATGTCTTTCAGAAAATAGAGGGCGCTGCACGACTCATAGTAGTGCACGGCATCTTTAAAGCCATGAAGAGGGGCTGTGTAGCGATCGTCGAAAGTTTTAAGATCATTGATTTTTCCGATGCCACCGATGTTGATGCCTGGCATAAGCTTCGCTTTATCAACGATCTTTTTCTTTAAACTTTTTAAAAATCGTTTTGAGTAAATGATGTTTCCCGGACGGGAGATCTTCTCACAACTGGACCTGAGATTTAGCGGTACGGAAAAAGCGACGGCACCTCTGATTTTTTCCCGGGTCTCCGCTAAATACTTGAGGGTTATGTTTCCTCCCAGACTAAAGCCGATCAGGAAGATTGAGTCATACTTTTTAGCCGCGTGCTTCACCACCACGTCCAGGTCGTCTGTTGCTCCGCTGTGATAGAAACGGAGTGTCTTGTTCATCTCGTCGCCGCAGCCGCGATAATTCCATGCGAGCACGTCGTAACCGTGATCATAGAAGATCTTCGCCATGCCCTTAATATAGGCGCGCGAGCTATTGCCTTCCAGTCCATGCGAAATGATCACCAGCTTTTTAGACTGTCGTTCAAACCAGTCGAGATCGAGAAAGTCCTCGTCGGGAGTGGTGATACGTTCTCGACGAGGCTGTTTAAGTCTTACCCTCCGGAACAGGGCAGGGTAGATGGTTTCAAGATGCTTGTTAAATAAGAAATAGGGCCTTTTATAATTCCCTATTGCCATCCCATTCTTTTCTTCAATGAGGTGATGTGCGCCAGATGATGGTCGCCGTGCCATGCGTAAGTATGCATGAGCCTTTCAAGAGACACGTTCTTTTTCGTTTCCGGATGCGTGAATTCCTTCTTCAGATCGGCAGCCGGAATCCTCTTCAGAAGCTCGACCCATTTTGCGTGAAGAGCTTTAAGAACGTTCAATGAAATGTCTGGAGCAAGTTTGGTCTCAGGCGTTTCGGCCCATACCTTTTCATCGTAAGCTTTGATCAAAGGCGTCTCCTCGCTGAGGGTCCACTTTGTGCGGATGTATGCATTAACGTGACTATCGGGTACGTGGTGAATTACCTGCCTGACCGTCCATCCGCCATCGCGGTAGGGTGTGTCGAGTTGCTGATCGGACATTCCCTTCACAGCTGCTTCAAGTTTTGAAGGCAATGATTCGATACGTGCGATAAATGCTTTGAGATCGTCGGCGCTGTAAGTTTCCTGGGGGGAGAACTTGCCGATGGGATAACGAATGTCCTCCATCTTAGTTAGTCTTTTCTTCGATCGCTTCGCTGAGCTCTTCGTCGGTATAACCCTTCTTAAGCTTCACAGGGGACGATTTGTCATGGCCGTTTTTACGCTTCCGCTTCACGCGGATGTTGGTAAGCTCGATGAGCAACGAGAAGGCTACGGCGAAGTAGATATAACCTTTAGGGATCACATAGTGCAGTGATTCGAGGAATAGCATGAACCCGATCAATATCAGGAAGCCCAGTGCAAGCACTTCCATAGAAGGATGCTTTTGAATGAAGCGGCTGATAGATCCCGAGAAGAACATCATTACGCAGATCGATACGATAACGGCGATGATCATAATGATCACCTTCGAGGGGTCAACGATACCGATGGCTGTAAGAATAGAGTCGAATGAGAATATGATATCCAGGAGGATGATCTGGGTAATAGTACCGGCGAGGGTAACATTCACTGCCTTTTTCTGAACGGCCTGTTCGCCGTCTTCACCCTCCATCTCGTGGTTGATCTCCATGGTGCTTTTCGCGATAAGGAAAAGACCGCCAAAGCCAAGGATAAGGTCACGCCCGCTAAACGACATAGCGTGCTGCATGATGAAGTTTTTGGGTATAGTGAAAAGGGGTTCCGTGAAGGTGATGATCCAGGTGATCCCCAGGAGGAAACAGATGCGGACAATCATTGCCAGGGCCAAACCCACATTACGGGCACGAGCTCTCTGCTCTTCCGGTAATTTGTTTGAAACTATGGAAATGAAAATGATGTTGTCTATGCCAAGGACAATTTCTAGAAAACACAGCGTTAATAGGGCTAGCCAGGTGTCGGCTTTGAGGAACAAGTCCAAGTCCATAGGGTGCGGCTGATTCTAACGTAAATAGAACTTCCAAATTAAGGAAAGGCGTCAATAATAAAAATTTTACCCCCTAAAAACACCCCCTCTCAACAAGATGATTTTATTACCAAATTTTGGACGAAAAAATTGTCAGGGTTTTCGGGGGAAATACTGATTTTTAGACGTTTAAAAGGCCTTCCCCCATGGTTACTTTTACTACGTCATGAATCTGGAAAACTATGAAGTTCGCCCTATCGTTCCTCTTAACTTTTCTTCTATCCGCTGCAGCGATGTCGCAACCCATTAAATACCTCGCCCTTGGCGACTCTTATACTATTGGCGAAAGCGTAAGTGAAAAGGAACGCTGGCCGGTCCAGCTTGCGGACGCGCTCCGTAAGGAAGGGAAGGATATCACCGGCCCGACAATCATCGCAACAACCGGCTGGCGTACAGATAACCTGCAGAACGCCATCAATATTGCGAAGCTTAAAGACGAATATGGACTGGTTTCGTTGCTGATCGGTGTGAATAATCAATACCAGGGCAAACCAATCGCCCAGTTCACGAAAGAATTTGAAGAACTTCTGAATACGGCGATCAGGCTGGCGGGTGGTAAAAAGGAAAACGTGTTTGTTGTGTCGATCCCCGATTACGGATATACTCCCTTCGGCAAACCAAAGCAGGAGAAGATATCCAAAGAGCTTGATGAGTATAATAAGCTCACACGCGAGATCGTAGAGAGATATAAAGTGAAGTACTTTTATATAACAGGGATCAGCAGGAAGGGACTGGAGGATCCAACGCTGGTTGCTGACGATGGTTTACATCCTTCGGGCAAACAATATGGACAGTGGGTGGATCTTATTTTAAAAGCGGGCCTATAAACCTGGCCACATTCTTCGCCACGATCTTGTGTCCTTCAATGTTGGGATGAATTCCATCCGGTTGATTTAACTTCTCATCGCCTGCAACACCCTCGAGGAGGAATGGGATAAGAGTAGCCTTATTTTGCTTCGCGAGCTCTGGGTAAATGTTCTTAAACTGATCAGTATATTCTTTCCCAAGATTCGGGGGCACCATCATTCCCGCCAGCACCAGCTTCACATTCGGATATTTGGATCTCACCTTATCGATGATCGACTGAAGATTCTTACGGGTCTGATCCAGCGGCAGACCACGAAGTCCATCGTTGGCGCCGAGCTCGAGAACGAAAATGTCTACAGGCTGGCGCAATATCCAATCGATTCGGCTTAACCCACCGGCAGAGGTTTCTCCGCTCAGACCGGCATTCGTCACCTTCACCTGGTTGGACGACTTATTGAACTCTTTTTCCACCAGCGCGGGAAATGCTTCTTCGGGCGACAATCCATAGCCGGCTGTAAGGCTATCGCCAAAAAAGAGAATGCTTCTTGGAGTTGCTGGCGCGAACGCCATCGGGATTATTGCAATAAAGGCGAGGAGTTTGCCGACCATAGTTAAAGGATTCTAAATATTCTATAAAAATCGGGAATATTGACTTTCTTGACTTTGTTTCGTTAAAAATTATGCCAGAAACCGTTCTCCAGGCCGAAAGCCTTTCCAAAACATATACGTCGGGCGACCGAAAGCTGACCGTCCTCGAGGGCGTTTCCTTCACGGCGGAACAAGGTACAACACTGTCGATCATCGGTCCGTCGGGAAGCGGGAAGACAACGTTACTCGGACTTTGTGCCGGCCTCGATGTTCCATCAACAGGCGTGATCTCGCTGATGGGCTTTCGCCTGAATGCGATGAGTGAAGACGACCGCGCATACATCAGGAACCAGTTTGTGGGTTTCGTGTTCCAGAACTTCCAGCTGTTGCCGACGCTAACAGCCCTTGAAAATGTGATGGTGCCCTGTGAGCTCCGTGGCGAGAAGAATGTTGAGCCGAAAGCCAAAGAGCTCCTGTCGCGCGTGGGACTGGCAGATCGGTTCCATCATTATCCTTCGCAGTTGTCGGGTGGCGAACAACAGAGAGTGGCCATGGCACGTGCATTCATTACATCTCCCAAGATCTTATTTGCCGACGAGCCCACGGGCAATCTCGATGAAGAGAATGCATCTTCAGTAACAGAGCTTTTGTTTGGAATGAATCGCGAAGAAAAGACAACGCTTGTTTTGGTGACACATAATCTTGAGCTGGCCCAGCGCACGGATAGGATCTTGAAAATGCGTGGAGGAAGGATCGTTGAAGAAACTCTCACCAAGGCATGATCGAGTACATTATCAAAATCAAACGAAAGACCCGGAATATCTTCTTCGATGCCTGGGTTTGGCGAATGGCCTGGCGCGATGCGCGTCACAATGTATCGAGGCTCATGCTCTTCACGGCTTCGCTGATCACAGGTATCACTGCAGTTGTATCAATTGGTTCTTTAAACTATTCGCTTCAGAACGACCTCGATCGTAACGCGAAAGAGCTTCTTGGCGCCGATATGGTCGCTAATGGAAATAAGAAATTCGAACCTGCGATCATCGCCAAGTTCGACTCTACGAAAATGGAACAGGCATCGGAATCAGAGATGGCTTCGATGGTCATGTTCATGCATAGCCGGCAATCACGTTTGGTGCGACTCGTTGCCCTCGAGGGAAATTTTCCTTTCTACGGGAAGATCGAAACGATCCCTGATGATACTTATTCAAAAGTGAAGACGGGCCGTTGGGCGATGCTCGATGAATCACTGGCAAGTCAATATGAAGTCAGCACCAACGATTCGTTGAAAGTGGGCAACACAATGTTTAAGGTTGCAGGAGTTGTGCGTCGATTTCCAGGCGGCACCGGGATACTATCTACTTTCACACCGTCGGTTTATATCTCGCAGCATGAGCTCGATTCAACCGGGTTGGTGCAGTACGGCAGCCGTGTTACTTATAAACGTTTCTTTAAGACCTCTTCGGATGAGGTAACGGCCCAGCAGGAAAAGATCCTCAGACCTGAGCTTAGAAAATACGGTCACTGGTTAGAAACCGTCGACTCGCGAAAGGAAGACCTGGGAAGGGATTTCGCTACAGTGTATCGATTCTTTTCATTGCTGGCATTTGTTGCACTGATATTAGGTTGTATCGGCGTTGCGAGCTCTGTTCATATTTATGCACGCGAAAAACGTGAAGAGGTCGCAGTACTTCGATGTGTTGGAACTTCGGGGTGGCAGGCTTTCAACATCTACTTCATACAGGTAGCGATACTGGGATTAATCGGCAGTATTGTCGGCGCAGCATTGGGAGTAGGAGTACAGCAGGTGGTTCCACTTGTGTTCAAGGATTTCGTTCCGGTCGAACTGCAGTTCGGTATTTCATGGGGTGCGGTGTTCGAAGGATTGATATTGGGCATCGTTGTTTCAATATTGTTTACAGTCCTTCCGCTCATATCGGTACGGTTCGTTCCGCCACTTACGGTGCTTCGTGCCGATTACAACGAAGGAAGGGTGTTCTCGCGTACGAGGATCGTCGTGATCGCTTTGATTATCGTATTCCCGATACTCGCAGCTGCGTATCAAACCGGCAGCGTTATTTATGGAGTCTCCTTCGCGGGCGGTATCATCGTAGCATTGGGTTTCCTGGCATTGGTTGCTATGGCGATACTCTATATTGCAAGGAAATTCTTCCCTTCGAAGGCAAGTTTCGTACTTCGCCATGCATTGTCCAATCTCTATCGTCCGAACAATCAAACGCAAGCGCTTTTGGTCACCATCGGGCTTGGCGCTTTCATCATAGCAACACTCAACATCATCCAGAATAGCTTGCTGGACCAGGTTGCGTTTACAGGTAACGAGAATCAGTCGAACACGATCCTGTTCGACATACAACCCTCACAAAAGGACGCCGTGGTTCATTTAATGGAAGAACAAAAGCTGCCGGTAAACCAGCTCGTTCCGATCGTCACCTGCCGCCTTGCCGAAGTGAAGGGTAAATCGATAGATTCGTTGCAACGGGATACATCGGATCATATTCCTAACTGGGCTCTGACACGCGAGTATCGCGTTACGTATCGCGACAGCCTCAATCATTCGGAAGAGCTGATCGAGGGTACGATGCATCACCTCGAAAAAAGTACAACAGACGTTTCTGCCGGCAGGAAGGATTCTGTGTGGGTGACGATCTCGGAGGGTATGCATGAATCACTCGAAGTTAACGTTGGCGATTCGCTTACATTCGATGTGCAGGGTGTTCCCATCAAGGCAAAGATCAGCGGTATCAGGAAAGTGGACTGGCCGAAGGATCCACCGAATTTCATCTTCGTTTTTCCTAAAGGCGTGCTCGAGCAGGCTCCGCAGATATGGGTGGCAACGACGAAGATCGACGATCAGCAGGTATCGAATAAATTTCAGCAGGAGCTGGTAATGAACTATCCCAACGTATCGTTGATCGACCTGCGACTGGTGTTGAGTACCATTAACGAGCTTTTCGCAAAAGTCAGTCTCATTATCAGGTTCCTTGCATTGTTCAGCATCATTACCGGGCTCGTTGTGCTCGCAGGCGCTGTCATGAACAGTAAATTCGTACGTATCCGCGAGAATGCACTATTGAGAACGATTGGGGCCCGCACGAAGCAGATCGTCAGGATCACACTGATCGAATACGCTTACCTGGGAATTTTCTCGGCGCTTACGGGCATTCTATTATCGTTTATCTCCGGGTTCTTTTTAACGCGCTTTTTTTTCGACGTGGGCTTCTCGGCAGACTACGTACAACTGATTTTCATCGGCGTAGGCGTAACATTGTTAACAGTGGCGATCGGCTGGTGGAATTCGCGTGAGGTTATTACAACACCTCCGTTGCAGGTGCTCCGACGGGAATCTTGAGCGTTAGGCCCATTTCCTTTAAATTACGTCATGATTGGCAGCAGGCGGGCGTTTTTAGGAGGACTTTTCTTACTTGTGGCGTTTGCAGCTGTCGCCGGTTCGCCTGTTCATTACGTCGAGAACAAGAACCAGTGGCCATCCGGCTTTCGCTTCGGAGCAGAGTTTCCGCAAATGAGGGTGATGCTGAAAGATGCCAGCATCTTTTTTATACAACATTCCTTCCTTCCGGATGATAATAAATCAACGAAACAGCTTTGGTTAGGAGAGGACAAAGAATCGCACATACATCGCGCGGGCACAACCAGCCTGGCCACGTTCGAACTCCAGTTCCTCGATGCACTCACGCCAACGATCTCAGCCTCGGGAGAACAGGTAACCAAGTACAACTATTTCTTCGGTAGCGACAGATCGACATGGGCGAGCAATGCTGCTGCTTACTCGCAAATTGTCTACAACGAACTTTATAAAGGCATTGGCCTGAAAGTCTATTCACAAGGCAATCTTATGAAATACGACTGGATCGTTTCACCGTGTGCCGACGTTCGAAAGATCCGTTTCACTTATAAGGGCGTTGAACACATGGAGCTTCGTGATGAGAACCTTGTTGTTGAAAGTAAGCTTGGAGAAATTACGGAAACGAAGCCTTATGCATACCAGTTGGTTAATGGTGACCGCCGAACCGTACCGGCAGCTTTCGAGATCGACGATGATGTCGTATCGTTTGTTTTTCCCGACGGATTCGATTCTAATTATGAATTGATCATCGATCCTGAGTTGATCTTTTCAAGTTATTCGGGATCGACGTACGATAACTGGGGTACCACGGCTACGCCGGGCGAACACGGTACACTATATTCGGGTGGAACTGTTACCCGCGATGAAGGAGGGACAAGCTTTCCAACCACACCCGGTGCATTCGAGGTAAATTACAGGGGAGGAGAGTGGGATATCGGTATCTTAAAATATGATTCATCGGGCCACAATGTTTTATATGCAACGTACCTGGGTGGCAATGGCACCGAAACTCCTCAAAGCCTGGTTGTAAATAATAATAACGAGCTGTTAGTACTAGGAACAACAAGCTCATCGAATTTTCCCGGCACTTCCGGAGGTTTTAAGGGAGGCGACGACATCGACCCCCTTGGTGGTGTGGACTATGATGCGGGCACCGATGTATTCATCGCAAGGTTAAGTGCCGACGGATCGCAATTATTGAACGCTACGTATATCGGTGGCTCGGAGAACGACGGGATCAATTTTATTTCCGGAACGATAATCACACAGACACCAAACGGTAGTACTGTCGACAATGACTTCTTCGATGAAAGTCCGCTGGCAAAAAACTACGGCGATCAATTTCGCAGTGACATCATAACCGATGCCGCAGGAAATGTTTATATCGCAACGAACACCCAATCCAGTGATTTTCCTGTTATCAATAGCGATCCGGGAGGACAATGGCATGGTGGAACTCATGATGCTGTCGTGGCAAAGTTCAAACCCGACCTTACTCTCGAATGGTCGCGATTGATCGGAGGTTCCGATACGGATGCCGCGTATTCAATCAAGCTTGCAAACACAGGAAATGTTGTGGTCGGTGGTGGTACCAGCAGCACTGACCTTGCCGGCATGAACGGATTGCATACCACGGCGCCGGGAAATATCGATGGCTGGATCATGTCGTTATCCCCCGATGGAACACAGATTATCGACGGCACTTATGTAGGCACTTCATTTTATGACCAGGTATATTTTATCGATATAGGCTCCAACGGCGACGTCTTTGCATATGGACAAACGCAGGGCGAGTACCCGATGACGGCTGGCGTTTATGGTGTTCCTAATTCGGGGCAGTTCCTGCATCGGTTTAGCGCCAACCTGAAAACAACTGTATTTTCGACGTCATTCGGTACCGGTGATCGCAACCCTAATATTTCCCCGACAGCGTTTCTCGTCAGCGAATGTGATCGGATCTTCCTGGCGGGCTGGGGTGGCCGTATCAATAGTCCGTTCCGTTGGGGAGGACAGACGCATTATATCGGTGGAACAACATTCGGTTTACCTGTTTCTTCGGATGCGTGGCAACCTTCGACCAGTGGTAATGATTTTTACCTCGTTGCTCTTAATGGCGATGCAACGCAGTTTTTATATGGTACTTTCCTGGGCGGAAGCGTATCGCTGACTCACGTAGACGGAGGCACGAGCCGCTTCGATAAACGCGGAATTGTCTATCACGCAGTTTGTGCAAGCTGCGGCGAGTTGGATGATTTCCCGGCATACAATGTGCCCGCTTCCCGGAGCTTCAATGGAAGCAGCAATTGCAATAACGCTGCCTTTAAATTCGACCTTGCATCGTTAAGGGCCGTGATACAGACAAACAACATTTCGTTAACGCAGCCCGGCTTTAATCGCCTGTGCATTCCGGATAGTATTGTCTTCCAGAATGTGAGCCTCGGTGGTGTGTCTTATGATTGGGATTTTGGCGACGGAACGACAGCGAGCGTAACCAACAAAGACAACATCAAGCATTACTATGAGAAGCCGGGACAATATACGGTTAAGCTCAGGGCAATCGACAACGCCACCTGTTTGGGTGTCGACGAGACGTTCACTGTCGTTGATGTTTATAAACCGGATATGTCGGGCGGTCCGGACCAGGCCATTTGTTTTGGTTCGTCTACGAAGCTCACTTCAAATGGCGCGGTGAGTAATGTCTGGAAGACTATTACAGGATTTACTTCCAATGAATTGACGCCGACAGTCTCGCCGGATACTACCACGAATTATTATTTAACAATGACCGACGCTGACGGATGTATATTGAAAGATACTTTGTCGGTTAGAGTGGTGCCCGGTATCGAGGTGAAATTCGATTATGGAAAGAACTACGATTGTGAGAATCGTCCGTACGTGAATGTCCGGAGTACCACCGAATTGAAAGAAGGAGAGGAGGCGGTGTTTGTTTTTGGGGATGGCAACAGTTCCAGTGAAAGCGAGACCATCCACAACTATGAGAAAGACGGGCAGTATACGATCGCCCTTCGTGCTACGAAGGAATTTTGTACTTATGAAGCGAGCGAAGATGTGAAGATCTACACGATAAAAGTTCCGAACGTAATTACTCCCGGAAATGAGGATGGACTCAATGATTCTTTCAGGATCATGTACGGCGATCCGCCGGTTACCAATAATGATGTCATCGTTAAACTGAAGATTGCCAACCGGTGGGGCACGCCGGTCTTTGAATCAAAAGACTATAGGGATACATGGAGAGGGCTTGATAATGATGCGGGTGTCTATTATTATGAGGTGGAGGTTGTGGATGAGCTGAAATGTAAAGGATGGGTTCAACTGGTAAAATGATTTTAAATATGAAGAGTGTATTGTCAATCCTGATCTTTCTTTTCCTGATCGCTTGCTCATCGAAGGAGAAGATGTCGGGGACTATAGGTGCCGACGATTTCAAACATCAAATTGAATCCGGCGCCACAATTCTTGATGTGAGAACGCCCGAGGAATTTGCCACGGGTCACATTGCGAATTCAATTAACATGGATTTCAAGAACCCGGCTTTCCGGGAAAATGTAGCGATGCTCGATAAGTCGAAGACGTACGCTGTCTATTGCGCCAGTGGCGTGAGAAGTGGTAAGGCCGCCGACCTCATGAAAGAACAGGGATTTAATTTTGTATATACGCTTGAAGGCGGAATCCGGACGTGGAAGGATAAGGGTCTCCCGCTGGAGTAGTTAGTATCAGATGTAACCGGCGAACCAGTAGGCTACGAACCCAACCCACTCCCTCATCATGATCTGCCAGATGGTGATGGCTTCAGGTTTAGGCACCAGCATTGTATCGGGAGAAAAATTTCGTGGCTCCGAAACGGGATCTGTGGCGAAGCCGGCCGCGTGCACGCCAGTTTTTCGAAAGCAGGCGAGGGAGCGGCGCATATGATAGCCCGAAGTTACCAGCAGCACTTCTTTAGATCCTTCCATCTTTGAAAGAATTTCACTTACATACAAAGCGGATTCGTGGGTATTCTTCGCCTGGTTTTCGACGATGATCGCGCTATCGGGAATACCTGTGAGCTTCAGGAACGCTGCGAGGTCGTCTGCTTCGCGAATGCCGCTACCATCGAGACGGCCGCTGCCGCCGGAGACGATGATCTTTTTGATGAGACCAAGCTTATAGAGCTGAAGAGTGTTAGTGGCCCTGTCTGCGCCGCGACCGAAATACGTGCGATCCTTCTCCTTCATATTGGTCTTGGTCACGCCGGTGAGCAGCACACCGTAATCGTATGTCTTGTTGATCGAACTGTAGGGAGTGATTGGGATTTCCCATGCAGTCACGACCTCATTCGCGATAAAATAATTCGAGGTGAAGAGGAGGATGGCAATCGACGTTGCCTGGAAGATCTTTTTCCAGCGTTGATTCCTGGTAAACCAGCTTACGATCAATAGCAGTACGGTTATCGCAAGCGGTTGGGCCAGGAAGGCAAGTACTTTGGAAAAGATGAAAAACATTACATCCTCTTAGGCAACGGGTTCGATATATTACTTAAGCCATCAATTATCTTCTTCAACACCTCGTAATACAGCGCGATGGAAAGGACAAACGTCATCGACCAGATCACACCGATGTTGAAAATAAACGTATCGATATTCTGATTGAGGAAGTGCTTCCTGGGCATATAGAATTGCGCGTCGAAGTCGACCATGTGATCCGGGTCCGGGTCTTTGTAGATAGGGTAGAACTTCTGGATGAGGCGTCCATCTTTTTCAATGATACGGTTGGCCTCGGCCATATTCTTCACGAGCTCGGAGATCGCTTCGTTCTGATAAGATTGGCGCAGTGTCTCGAATTCTTTTTCCTTTTCTGCGGTGCTTGTCATGAACGCGACGAATTTCTCCTTCTTGTCGTCCGCACTGTTATACCGGTTTACATAGAACTTTTTCAATGCTTCGAGGAAGCTGGTCGTCTCTGCGAATGTTGCAGCGTCGAATTTTTCGGGTGTGAGCTTGTCGAGCGACTTGAAATCCGTTTTATCGACAGACAGGAGCTCCCTTGAAATTTCATTGCGGATAAGTTCAAGATCCTTTTCCACCTGGCCTTTAATGCCGGGTTCCTGGCTCCTGATATTCATATTCACGAAACTGACTTTTGTCTCGAGGGCCGGGATGTAATAGATCTTCTTGAAGTCCGATTCGGCCATTACTTTATCATAGCCATAGAACTTCTTTTCAAACTCGTTGTCTTTATACTGTGCGACCATCGAAGCTTCGAATGCCCAGCGTGACGCCATCACATCACCCACAAACGGAACTGTTGCCTCGTTGCCGATAACCGGATTGAGCTTATCGAATTTCACGACAACGCCGCTGAGGATCAGTTGTGGTATCAGCAATACGGGGATCAGAATATAGATCGTAACAGCTGAATTGAACGCTGAAGAAATATTAAGACCCAGCAGGTTGGCGAAGCACGACGTCGTAAACAGGATCGCCCAATGTGTAAAGAACATTCCATGAATGCTGAGAATGTAATTTCCGATGGCAACGAACAATGCTGTCTGTATTGCGGAGATCATAAAGAGGATGCCGATCTTCGAAAAGATATAGCTGCTTCGGCTCAGATGCAGGAATGCCTCACGCTTCAGGATCTTACGGTCGCGGATAATTTCCTCTGCGCTGACGGTCAGTCCCATGAACAAAGCAACGATCACACTCATGAACAGGTATGCGGGCATATTCAGGTTCTTGCTGAAAATATACCCGGCGTGGAGAGGATCCTGGCTGTTGTAATATCTTACGATAAACGCGAGGATGAATGCAAGCAGCGGCGCTTCCAGCAGGTTGATAACCATGTATTGCTGGTTACTCAGCTTCGACAAAAGGTCGCGTGACGAGAATAACCGCGTCTGCTTGAACCACTTCGGTATGTTCAGCGTCGAGTGCGGCGTTTCGTCAGACCTCTGAACTTTTCGCGGCTTGGGTTTCTGCAGATAGATCTGGTTCCATTGCTCCGGCGAGAACTTCCGCTCCGACGTAAAATTCCCGAACTCGTTGATGACCTTCGTTTCGATGATGTTGAAGATCTGTTCAGGGTTCACGTTGCCGCAATGAGTACATTCGCCTTCATCGCTGTTGATAAGATTGATGTTCTGTTTGAAGTACGAAACGGCATCAACAGGATTACCATAATAGATCTGGTATCCGCCCGTGTCGAGGATCACAAGCTTATCAAACATCTTGAAGATATCTGACGATGGCTGGTGGATAACGGTGAACACGAGCTTGCCCTTCAGCGAAAGCTCTTTCAATAAGTCGATGATGTTTTCGGAGTCGCGTGACGACAGACCCGACGTAGGTTCATCGCAGAACAAGACTGCAGGCTCACGCAACAGCTCGAGACCAATGTTCAATCTTTTGCGTTGTCCGCCGCTGATGGTCTTGCGAAGGGGAGAACCGACCTTCAGATCTTTCGTTTCCATCAGGCCGAGGTCTTCGAGCGTCCTCATGACAAGCTTGTGAACGCTCATCTCGGAAAGATGACTGAAGCAAAGCTTGGCAGCAAAGTATAAGTTCTGGTAAACGGTGAGATCTTCGATCAGCAGGTCGTCCTGTGGCACGAAGCCGATCACACCTTCGATCTTCTTTGGTTCTTTGTGGATATCGATGCCGTTGATCAGCACCTTTCCTTTTGAAGGTTTTTCGGTGCCGTTGAGTACGTGTAGTAAAGTAGACTTACCTGCTCCGCTGGCGCCCATCAGGGCGATCAGGTTCCCCGACTCCTCGCTGACGTTCACGTCGCGCAGGCCGAGCTTTCCATTCTTGAATGTGTATGAGATATCGATCGCCTCGAAGCTTGTGCGTGTTGTATCGTCGAGCTTCTTGAACACGCCGAGGATATCACCGTAGTAGACAGGATGCGTGGTGCCCCAACGGATCAGGCTGCCGATGGCAAGCGCGTTGATGCTGCCCGGCCTCTGTGGAACGCTGTTCAGGTACACGTCGGTATGACCGATGTATTTGAAGAAGAAGCTGTCAGTGCTTGCGAGATACAGTATCGCGATGAGGCCGTCTAAATGATCGCGGAAAAGATGCTTGCCTTTTCCTGTGTAGGTTTTATTGGAGTCGACGGTAAGTATCGCTTCGTGTTCGAAGTCACCCAGTTTCTGACCCAGCACGTAAAGTTTGATGAGGTCCTGGTCGCTTTCGGAAATATTAAGGGCATTTCCCACGGCGCGGCTGATGCGTTCTTCATAAGGAGTGATCGTTCCGTCGGCCATCACCATGCTCATGAGATCGATCATGATCACGTTCTTCTGCTTTTGAGCAAGCTCCTGGTTGATCTCTGAGGCGATAGCCCTGATATCGGATTCCTCCTGCTGCTGCGTATGACTCGCAATTTCCTTGCAATACTCGTCGAAGGTCTTGAGGTGACCGCCAACGGAGCGTTGATTTACGTGATCGTTGAGGAATGATTGGATTTGATCTCGTTCTTGCTTTGTTACCAGGTCTTCTTTCGCAACCAAAGCAAAAAGCTTTATGATGGCGTTCAGGATAGGTTCGCTCATAAATCAAATTTAAAATAAAAAGAGGACCGGAATATCCAGTCCTCTTGGCGTTTATGTTACCTTTTTTGAGTTAGTCGGTGATGGACTTTCTCAATTTTTCAACGATCGTGGTGATGTCGATGAGATTTTTGTCAGTCAAAACCAGGTTCGCTTTGTTGTTTTTGATCTGCTCTTCGATGTTCAGTGCGCGATAGCTTGCCTGCAGGGAAGTAAGATCGGCCATGATTGCGTCTACTGTTTCGTTCTTCTCCACAGTGCCGAGCATCTTGATGAGTTCGTCAACAGATTGTTCCTGCTGGAGGATCACTCGCATAAGAGGAGTGAGGACCAGGTTGCGCTGATCGTCGGCGAGGAGGTTTTTCGGATAAGACTTGATGAGGCCTGTAGAGATGTAGAGACCTTCCACGAAGCTTCCTGTTACCACGAGGGCAGCGAGTTTGTTACGGCTGTCGTCTTTGAGGTAGGCGTCGGTCTTTTGAACCATACGGTTGAGGAGAGCGGCAAGGGAGTCTTTGTTTCCTATGTTGGCTTCGAACTGCTTTAGTATTTCAACGTCGAAAGATCCGACTACGCCGAGGCCGTCGGCGAGAGTTTTCGCTGTATTCAGGTAGTCGATAGCTTCCTGTGTTTTTTCATATGAGCTCAGGTAGCCGATGTCGGCAGCGTAGACGCCGAGGTTAAGGGCGGCCTTATCGGTTTTTGTCAGGTATGAATCTGCTTTTTTGCGATCGTTGATGAGACTCTGGTTGAATTCTGCACCCGTTGCTTCGAGCAGGTAAGGGATTTCAGAGGGAGAAGGGATATTGTAGACTACATCCTGGATCTGATCCTTGAGAGATTCTTCAGCAGCTTCAAAGTCTTTGGAGTTCTCTTCCTTGGTCGAAGATCCGCCGCAAGACCACAGGATCACGCTGGCCGACACAGTTATGACCAGGCATAAAAGGCGAGTAAATTTCATGGGTTTTCGGTTTAAACTTCAATTTTAACACATTTTTCTGTTCCTTTAACGCGCGTCTATTTTATTTTCTTTAAAGATTAAGATGTTTCTGTGGGTGTTTCGACACTCTTGGTTATCTTAAACATCAGTACCTCTAACTATGACCCCGGAATCGGTTGATCTGGTAGCCCTTATCGATGACAGCGACATAGACTTGTTTGTCCAGCGGCGATTCATCGAGTTGAGTGGCTTCGCGCGTCGTGTGTTAACATATCGGTCGTCCCGTGAGGCTCTTACATATCTTTCGGACCCGAACCTGAAGGAGCATCCGGACCTGATCTTCCTTGACCTGAATATGCCGGAGATCGATGGGTTTTCTTTTCTTGAACAATACAATCAGCTGGTGAAGGATTCCCCTACGCGGGTGATCATTCTGACGAGCTCGAGCAGTGCGCTGGACCGCGACAGGGCGGCGACGTTCGGAAACGTTATCGGTTTTTTGTCGAAGCCGCTGACGGAGGGAAATTTGTCGGAGATCGACCTGTCGCCGCTTCGTCGATAGGTTGCAGTACAAATGTCTTTTTACTAACATTGCAGCCTCTTTGAGGTGCAAAGGGCAAGGTACAGTGTGCAACGACGGGTTTTATCCCTCTCATTGCACTAAGCACTTTGCATACTGCACTCACTAGGGCCCATAGCTCAGCTGGTTAGAGCACCTGACTCATAATCAGGGGGTCGCTGGATCATGCCCAGCTGGGCCCACTAGTTTCCTTCTAATTCAACAATTTCTAATGCGTTGCTACCCTGTTTTTGAGACCGTCAGGGGTCGCGCGTCGGCTGATTCAAGAATTAAGATCTAAATAGAGATTCAGCAAGCCAAACTGGTTCACTGTTAAGATTTAATGTTAAGAATTTTGAAAAAAACGTGTTGTAAATTCTTGCTGAAAGACGTGATAAGAGTCAGCGCCCATCATCTCTGTTTAATAGTTGCTCATCCTGCCAGATATCTTCATGTCCTTTCCTATCAGTCAGAAATCTAAAACCTGGTTGGAGGCCTAAGTACTTTATTATGTCAGGGCGCCTTTGAAGTAAATGTCCTGCATGCATTGGTTTAAAGAAATCTTCAGCCGTTGAGTATTCACCTGTCCAGATGTACCAACCCGTCGTGCCTTTCTCAGGAGCATGTCTTAAGCCGTGAATGGGTTCATCGTTCAAGTTGCCAGCTATACCAATTTTATGTTTTGGATTAACAGGCCGCCAATCGGAGCCTACTTTCATACAGGTATCTTTTTGATTTTGGATATGAGAATTCCAATTATTGTGTGCTCCTAATTTATGTTCACCTGTTTCAAGGTACTCTTTCTAAAGCCTTAGGTTAAGGTCGTTGATTTCATAATTGATTTCTGGGTTGGCCCATTCAAAGATTGTTTCAGAAATGATGTTGCCATCTGGTGAATCGCTATCCCATGAAAAATAATCTGACATCATTAAGTGATCTGAGGTATTTGATAAGAATTCAAATGCGATCTTCTTGTCAATAGTCAATTCGCATAGCGTTAATAAGTGACGTCGGGTCAATTGAAAGTCGCCCTGCTTATTATTCCGTTGTGTGAACAACGTCTCGGCGAATTGTTTAATATCAATCTTGTTCAGTAGGAAATCTTCTAATGCTTGTTCGTCCATGAAATTATTTCTTTACCGACCTTCTGCGGATCTTTCGCGGTTCGAGGCTAAGTCTTTTATCTAATTGTGGAAGAACATAAATACTACGAAGGATGTGGTTAATTATCCCGAGTGCGTATTCAAGTTTGTTTATCGGTAGGTTTTTGATCTCGTGGGCAGAAACATTGCCGATTTGACGGAGTTTATCTAAAATTGGTTCTTCGGACTTTGATATGAAACCCTGCACTTGTAGTTCCTTTATCTTCGCCTGTAGGTTAATACCATTGATGCTTTGATCAATGCAAATGGCTTCAACTAATGTTCTTAATCCAATTCCGGCTAGAACAAGTGAGTAATTGTTGATAGCGTCTTCAACTTCAGTATAAAGGCCTCGAATCACTTTTGGCAGTTGGCCGATGTCTTCGTCTGACAAAGATCCTAGGGCGGAATCGTATTCATCGTATGATTCTGGAAGACTTTCAATCTCTGGTTCCTTACCTTCAAATTTTCTAATGATAAGAAATGATATGGAATTACATCCCTGGCATTCTATGACACGGTATTCCTCGTCACACTTTGCCAAATCCAGTTTCTTTGAATCGGAGTCAATTCGATCAGCAATTACAGCTTTTGAAAACAAGGTAATATGATTTGTTTCTGCACTGCAGTCATTGCAATGACTCTTGAATCTTTCTCCCATGTCAGAATCCATTTAGATTTAGGCAACGTGATGATCGGCAAATGTAATACGACTGAATCTTGACATCATACGCTGTAAAAACTTCGGCAATTTTATCCTCTTTTTGAACAATCAACTTTCCTCCCTAAATTAGCCAAGAGCCCACACGGTTGTACAGAAACATCCGGGAGGGCTTTTTTGCTAAAAACGAAGGTCAAGTCAGGTATCGGTTTATTCATTTCTGAAAATTATAAGGTACAGGTATGGCTTTATCAAAACAAAACGTCGAATCGGAATTAAGCTATGCATATTTGCACGCTGTTGCAGGTAAGGCTGGGATGAGTTGTAAGATTGGTGATAGACATGACGATAGTGCCGGAGTAGATGTTGAAGTAATCTATCGGGGCATGACACCACATACATATCGTCGTCAGGTGCAATTGAATATTCAGATCAAAGCAACTATTAAGTCTCCCGGCAATTATCCTGATCATATGGTTTATTTTGTCCAAGGAAAAGAGCGGTACGAGAAATTACGAACCAATGACAGCGCCAACTATAAAATTATTGTTGTATTATTTCTCCCTAAGGATCCTACGAGTTGGCTTACATGTTCGGCAAACGATTTAATTCTAAAGAATGCCGCATATTGGACGTGTTTGTACGGTGCGACTAAATGCTCAAATGATTCGGGAGAAACGATATATTTACCAAAAAAGAACCTCTTGACTCCGACTTCGCTTAATGATTTAGTCATGCAGGCTGTAATGGATACGATCCCCACCTATACTCAGCCATAGCGATGAGAGATGTTGATGTAAGCCCCTTAGACATTAAGGATTTCGCAATCAGCCATGGTTGGTTTCTGGTGAAGGAGGCACTCCAAGATGGAATTTATCTTCTGAACAGTCCAGGAGACGACGGTACTCAAATAAGAATTCCAAAAACAGAAACCGATCCCAAATTTCAAGAACTGGGCTTTGATGCAATAAGGTGGTTGTCAGAATTTCTTGAAAAACCACCAGCGCAAGTCGTTGAAGAGATAAGAGAAGTTAACGACGACGTAATAGCAATCCGATATTACTCCGAAAGCAAAAAGGTAAATTCAATTTCTTTCGAAGAAGCGCTTGATGCGATTCAATCCACAAGATTGTTAATTGTATCAGCAGCAAGTTCTGTAGTGAGCCCAAAACTATATCATCCAAAGCTTATTCGAGCCGAACCTTTGGACTTGATTAAAAAGACCAGATTTCGACATACAGAGGAGGGAAGTTTTATCTTGAAGGTGTCTTGCCCGATGGAACTTGAGACGAGTAGCAGTGCAACATTGTTTGACGATGCTATTAGTTACAATAGTCCTCTTAGTCGAAAGTCGTTTGAGTTAATCAATAATTCAGCATTAAGGATAATCGAGTCGATTGAAGGAGATGCTATGGAGCAGCTTTATGAAGATGAAGCTAAATCGATAATACCACAACTTTCCTATAATTTGTGTGATGCCTTAACAAACATTTTTGACGAAGAGCGAGAGTTGCCCTTTGAAATGATTTTTAATTGGAGCCGGACTAGCCTTCGAAAGATTCAGCCTCCGAAAATTCCTAATCGAATCATGTTTCCGTTCGAGTATAGGACAAAGATTGATTATTTACGCAATCTATTTAAACCCCAGCCGAGAGAATTAATAGATGTTTTTCTTGGCACGGTTGAGGAATTACAAGGCGATGAGGGTGACAACAACAGGAGGTCCGGTACAGTTGCTTTGTCTCTGTTGATCGATACCGAAATCGTTAAGGCAAAAGCGAATCTTTCTCAAGATCAATATGAGGTGGCCATCAAAGCTCATCGGGAAGTCGGAACATACATAATGATTGAAGGTCGCCTTAAGCCGGGGAGGAGAATGAGAGTGGTTGAGCAAGTTCAGTCTTTTCAAATCGTAGCCAAAAATTCATAGCTTCCGAGGCTGTCACAATATTTTAATTTATGCCTTAGATTTTGCAACTAGCCGATCTTCAATTCTTGTCATTATGCCAAAAATAGAGTCGAAATACCATGAAGCATTGGCTTTGACGAACATTTCTAGAAACTGATCTTGAAGAAACGGAATCGTTTTTGGATTGAGCTTTATTCTCTCGACTTGAGAAGGGTTGGCAAGATTCCCTTGTAGAAGTTCTTGTTCTTCGGGTAAATCTCTCAATACCTTTGACGAATCTCCATGCGAAAATCCATTTCTAATCATCTCTCTGGCGATCTCATTTAAGAATCTATTCTCTTGATCAGTTATAAGCTCTCGATCACGGCATAGGCTGATTGTTTCCCACAGGTTCTTAGAGGAATACAATTTATCCGCCGAGCAAAAAATTGAATTCATTTTGTCGTGTGGAATAGGACTGATCCCAACCTCGTTATAGATTAAAGTTCTTTTAAGAAGACGTTCAAGAATATAATTTGTCGTTGTGATTGTCGTAAAGTCTAATTCAAGTATCATCGCTTTCACGACTTGAAATACCAACGGTCTCAAGAAGTGAAAGACTTATAGTTATACTCGAGATATAAGACATGAGTCTTAAAATTTCGATTGAGAAGGGACGTAAAATTTTCCTCAAATAGTTCTTTTTCCATGGAATCTGAGAGTTAATATAAATCATAGCTTCAGTAACTAGATTCTTACCTTCGTGTCGGAAATAGCTTCAAAACAAGCTGAGTAAGTAAAAATAGACACTGTTTCTTAACTTTAAATATCTACAGCACATTCTTAAATACAAAGAGGTACTATGAACTCCAAGAGAAGTAAAACCGTACGCGAAATGTACTTAGAGGCAGAGCGGGAACTCGAGGAGCAAGAGTATAAAGCAATAATCGACCGAGACTATTTGTCATCTGAAGAAATTTGGTCGATTACTGAACGGAATTTTATTCTCTGGCGCCGGAAGCATGACTATCCTCGTTTGATAAAGGCTTTTAAGGAACAGCTTACCGGGTTTGAAGATTGGATGAAGTACGTGAATATTTCAGATGAGTTCTTAATCAATTTCGGGATTTGTAATTGCATCAATCTTCACCCTGGAAAGATCAAGAAGAAGTACTTGACTGAACGCCTTTATGACAATCAGCGGTCTCGTTTTATATCATTTAATAAGCTCGACGATATATCGACTCGGTTTGGGCCGAATACTCAAACTCATAAAACAATAATGTACTTTATCAGTTATGCTGATTGGGCTCAAAAAAAGAAAATTAATGTTTTTAAGAATCATACGGGCTATCAATTATTCAGAGGTGGCACCATGAAAACAGCATATGACACTCCCAATGTAGAGGTAAGTATTCTGGAGAATGTCCCTCTTTTGAAAATTGGCGGATGCAAAGTTCCGACCGATGGTGTAGGTGGAATACGCACAAAGTATTTTGAACTAGTAAATGCAGACAATCTCATTTTGGAAGGACGTCTAACAACACAAAGTCGAGTCTTAGGATTCGAATCTAGCTCTGTCGATAATCTTGAATGTCATGAATTGGATTTAGGATTGGTTAAGTTCTCAAACTGTTCGGTTCAGAATTTCCACGCGGAAAGGTCAAATATTCAACAATGGGAGTTCTATGAATCAAGAGTCACCGGAAAATTGGTTGATTCTGACTTTGCAATTAGCACTGTGTTTGGAGGGGACTTCTATTTGGATTTCAGGAATTCTAAATTGTCACGCAGTGATGCTCGGGCTGCAATAAACTATGTCAATTTAGCGTTCGAGCACACCTATCGTGAATTTAAACAGCTTTATGCAAATCAAGGCAACGACACAAAAGCTGTTGAGTATTTCTTGCTTGAGAAGAATATGCAGCGAAGAAGGTTCCTTGACGAAATTCGGAAAGCCTATTTGCCCATTAATTACGAAATAAGCTGGACTAAAAAGCTTCTATATCAAAGTAGACTAAGAACTTGGGTGTTCGTGAAATGGTTAGGATCAACTTTCAACGAATATTTTTGGGGCTATGGTAGAAGGCCGCTCAGGATAATTCCCAGTTCATTATTCATTATATCGATTTGTGCGCTGTTTATTTGGAGCAAAGCCGGTGGATTGGATTTAGTGGACGCGTTTTATTTTTCAACTGTCACTTTTTTAACTATCGGTTCCGGCCACTTCGATCCACAAGGGAGTTTGAAAATATTGGTGATAGTAGAGGCACTTTTGGGGGTTGGCTGCGTTGGCTTTTTGATTGGGGGGCTTTCAAATTCCAAATTCTAGTATTTATTTCACTTCTTAATGTTAAGATTCAATGTCGAGAAATGCAACCTTTTGTATTCCAGTGTTAAGAGAACATGCCATTTCTGATCCGATTCACAGGTTTTTCGCCCACTCATAATCAAGGGGTCGCTGGATCATGCCCAGCTGGAGTCGCAATTAATTTAAAATCAATCAGTCCTGATGCGATTTCATACTCGTTTTTTTGTCTATATCAGTAGCTCTTGCCCTTAAATTACACGCAAAACAAGGATTCTGAGAGCCCAAACACTGATGGTGTTAAGATTTAGTGTTAAGAAAATCCATTGTCGTAGCGACCCTTCTACCTGATGGCAACAGTCATTCGATAAAGTTTTATTGCAATGGGTTCTGACCTCAAGGAATCATATAAGCAGCAGAATCCGGATAAACAGAAGTGAACTCAGAACAGGATTTTATTTCATTCGGTGCATTTTCTCTTGATTGCTTCTTGAAATCTGAATGCTTCTCGAAGAATTTTCAGCAGTCTCAGTCAATAATGTGATGCTCCACAACCGTCTGTCTGTCGCTCTTGAGATCAGATCCTGGACAATCACCACCGCATCCAACAATAGTTCCACCATCCAAATAGAGAGAACTGATTTCCTTCGAGTCTAACATCATCGGAGGGAAGTTTATTCTCCTTCACAAATGATTTGAGTCTTCCTGATCGAGTACAGGATAATTTATGAGATTCAATTTGGTATTAAACCGCACCTGGCAACCTTGATACATTGATATATAAAGTATCGAGTAAACACGATACTCACGTATCTATAGCGATCTGAAAATTGAGATTAAGCAGCTAAATATTACATCTACAGAATTTTAAACGAAACTTAACCGACTATTTGTTACAATTTTAAAAATGGATAGCGTTAAATTTCTGTCTTACAGAAAGACCAGCAATTGAATCGTGTGTGGAGAAGGAAGTACTAATAAATCCTATTGAATTATGTCGGCAAATAAATTTATTAATACCGTTGATGAGTGTTTGTCTAACGGAGTGAAGAATGGAATATTCCAGGTGGCCACCGAAGACGATCATCTGAATGGAAGAGAAGTGACGATTGGTGGAAGACAAGTGGTTAACTTTGGATCATGCAGTTACCTTGGACTGGAAACAGATGAACGTCTTAAGCAGGGTGCAATCGATGCGACCTTGCGATATGGAACACAGTATTCTTCCTCGCGAGCCTATTCCTTTTGTAATTTGTATGAAGAACTCGAAAGTCTGTTCTATCGGATTTTTGATGATCATCCGGCTATACTAGCCGCTACCACAACGCTGGCCCATGTGGCTGCTATTCCCATCCTCGTTCAGAGCGATGATTTGATTATTCTGGATCATCAGGTACACGGCAGCGTCCAGCTGGCCGCGCAAATCGCGAAAGCAAAAGGAACGAAAGTAGAAATGATCAAGCATAACCGGATGGACATGCTGGAGACGCTGATCAAAGAAAATCCGAATAAATACAATAAAATTTGGTACATGGCGGACGGCCTTTACTCCATGTATGGCGACTTCGCTCCGATGGATGACATCACTTTCCTGATGGAGAAGTATTCCAATTTCCATTTGTATATCGATGATGCACACGGTATGAGTTGGAAAGGCAAAAACGGAAATGGTTATGTGCTTAGTAAGGCTCCTCTCCATCCAAAAACAGTCTTAACTACGTCGCTGGCAAAAGGGTTTGGTACAGGTGGAGGAGTCACCGTCATGTCTGATAAGGAGATGATGCGAAAGATATTAACGTGCGGGAGCTCGTATACTTTTTCAGGTCCCGTACAACCACCGATGCTCGGCGCTTCCATCGCCAGTGCCAAACTACATTTAACAGACGAGATTTACGATCTTCAGAATAAGCTCAGCAGCAAAATTGAGCTAACCAGGAGAATCATTGACGAGTATGATTTACCCGTGGTCAATCCCTCCGATTCCCCGATTTTTTACCTCGCACTTGGGCTGCCCCGCACTGGTTATAACATGGTGAAGCGATTATTAAATGAGGGTTTTTTTACAAACATCGGTATTTTTCCTGGCGTGCCCGTTAACTGTACCGGTCTGCGATTACCAATCACCAATGGTCATACAGATAACGATATTAAGAATGTATTGGAAGCGTTTCACTATCATTTTCCGAAGGTGCTCGAGGAGGAGGGGGTAACAGTTGAAAAATTAAGTACAAGCTTTAAACTTCCCTTTACAAATTCGAAGAAGCAGTTCAGTACAGATTCATCTTCTTCCACTTCATTGATTGTTCAACACGAAACAAGCATTCAGCAGATTAATCAGTCAGTATGGAATGATCTTCTTGGCGAAAGTACTTATGACTGGCAGGGTTGCCGGTTTATGGAGGAAACGTTTTGTGACAATGAAGAAATAGAAAATAATTGGCAATTGCATTACCTGATCATTCGTGATGCGAAAAATAATCCCGTGCTTGCTACTTTTTTTACTGAATTAATCTGCAAGGATGATATGATAGCATCAGCTTCAACCTCCCAGCAGATTGAAGAGATCCGGAAGAAGGAAAAATATTACCTCACCTCAAAAGTAGTTATGATGGGATCGTTGATTACAGAAGGTGATCATCTCTTCCTTGATAAGGCTCACCCTCTCTGGAAAGACGCACTACTGGAAATGATCGGTATTATGAATGAAGTGAAAGCGAAATGCGGAGCGAGCATGATCCAGCTTAGGGATATAAATAGTAACAATTCTGTGATAGCTGATTTTCTGATCAAGGAAGGATTCATAAAGATAGAAATGCCCGAAACACATATCTTACGCGATGTCACCGGATGGCAAACAGAGAAAGATTTTATGGAACGTTTGCCGGGAGGCAAACGCTGGCAGGTCAGGCGAAAAGTATTGGACAATCAGCACTTCTTCCATGTCCATGTACTTTCTGAGGAAGAAAAACTTTTGCCCGGCCGGTTAGCTGATTGGTATCGACTCTATAGCAACGTAAAAGGAAAGAGTCTTAATATCAATACGTATGAATTGCCAAGGAAATATTTTGAAAACCTGGCGAGGCATCCTTCGTGGGAGGTTATTGAGCTTCGGTTGAAATCAATTTATGATTCGGAGGAGCCTGTAGTGGCTGCGGGATTCTGTTATAAATCCGCAAAAAATAATTATGCGATCGTCCTGGTTGGATTGGATTACGATTACGTACTCACTCATGGCAGTTACCGGCAGACATTATATCAGTCCATTCTCAGGGCAAATTCCCTGGGATGTTCTAACCATTACATGGGTATGGATGCTGCCATTGAAAAGCAACGATTTGGTACAGAGGTTATTTCCAAAAGTGTTTACATCCAGGCTGACGATAATTTTAATTTTGAGCTGATAGGAAATGTCTACAGTAAAGAATCATAGTATGGACCGGGTGGATTTTCAGAGATTTAATACGACATCCTTTTGGAGAAAAGAAGGTGATGACGATATCATCTTCTGGAACTATGCACCGGGACTTGAGATGGATATCAACATTGCCCGTGAACTGGTTAAAAATCGATTGGAATATACACGTGGGACGTCAGTTTATGCACTTATCGATGTAACCAATCTAAAGAGCACAACCAAAGAGGCACGGGATTTTATGAACAGCAGCGAGGGAGGCTTGAAGGGTTTATTGGCCGGAGCCTTTTTGTCAAATAGTGTTGTGGCCACACTGCTGGTCAACCTTTATCTTAAAGTGAGTAATCCTAAAATTCCAGCACGATTCTTTACCAGCGGGGAAGAAGCGCTGAACTGGTTACGAAAAATTAAGACCGACAGAACACACACCTAACAGCAATAAAGATGTCAACGATTACGGAGAAATTTCCCTATGTTATTTGCTCACGGGAGGAGGGCGTTGATATTATCTACGCTGAATTTCCCGATCCAATTAAAGTAGACCTGGCAATTGCACGTGAACTGGTTGCTAACCGCCTGAGCTTTTCAAAAAATCAAGCTCATTATTACATCCTCGATCTAAGTAACGTAAAAGAAATTACTACAGAAGCGAAGGATTTCATGCAAAGTCCCGAAGGAGGTCTGAAGAATATTCTTGGAGGCGCACTCATTGCCACCAATCCTGTTTCAAAACTGATCGCCAATATTTTTACCAAAACCAGGAAGGATTTTAGGGCACGGGTTTTTTCGAATAAAATAGAAGCCTTCCGTTGGATTATAGAGGAAAAGGAAAAAGTTGCGCATTAATCGATCATTAGATCAATGAGACAATCTATACTTGCTGCCTCCACAATGAACTAAAAGTAATTCAGCGATGAAAGAGATGAAAACTCAAATCGAATCAACACCTCTGGATAACCAGCTACTTCAACGCATTCTTGAAGTTAGTGAAGCGGCATTGAACGGAGACCTTTCGCAACGAATATCCATTGACTTTGATGACAGATTAGTTACCAGGATTGCTAGCAACTTTAACCAATGGCTCGATCAGGCACAATTAAATAAAGACGAGAATACGCAAAAGCAAACCGTCAATAATATAATTGAGGTGATCAGTTCCTTTGCTAACCTGGATTTTAAACAAAAGCTTCCTGTTTCAGAAAATGGAACGGTCATGGATGCGATTGCCACCGGTATAAATATTCTAGGCGAGGAACTGGAGCACACTACTGCATCGAAGGATGAACTGGAACTGGAAAGAAATAAGTTGAATGAAGCTCAAGCTATTGCAAGGGTAGGTAACTGGGAGTTGGACATGGCTACCTTAAACCTTAAAGCATCAAAAGAGGCGTACCGGCTGTTTGGACTGGACAATCAAAACAATAATGGTCTGTTCGAAGCCTACAGAACGAAAATCAATAAAGAGGATTTGCCAAAGTTGGACTACCTTATTAAACGAGCGATAGAACATAGCCAGGACTTTATGGTGGAGTTGAGAGTTCGTGGTGAGGATGAAACAGAAAGGCATATACTATGTATTGGCGAACCGATAAAACGGGAGGGAAATCTTGTCTCGGTTATCAAAGGAACAGTGCAGGATATTTCGGAACGAAAAAAAATTGAACAGACCCTGAAAGAAGCCAAGGAATATGCAGAAGAGGCAAACAACTCCAAAACACGTTTCCTGGCAAACATGAGTCATGAAATACGAACTCCTCTCAACGGAATATTGGGACTCACTGAACTTATGCTAGGAGAGAAAGTATCTGATGAGCATCGTAAATATCTTGAGATTGTTAGGGAATCTGGAAAAAATCTGGCACGACTGATTAATGATATCCTGGATCTCAGTAAGATCGAAAGCAAAAAACTTCAGCTTGAGAATATTGTCTTTGATTTTCGGAAAGTAATTCTGGCCAACATCAATTCTTACAAATTTATGGCCGATCAAAAAGGATTAACTTTAACCAGTCATTTGGACGATTCAATTCCGCTTGAAGTAGTTGGCGATCCTACACGCCTTTCTCAGGTATTGACCAACTTAATAAGTAATGCACTGAAATTTACTGAGGAAGGAAGTATTGAGATTAGCTTTTTTAACTATGGGGTGCGGGAGAATAACGTCACTATACACGGGTCTATCAAGGATACCGGGCCAGGTATTCCTGCGGATAAGTTAGATACTATTTTTCAAAGCTTCACACAAGCCGATGACAGCATAACACGCAAGTATGGCGGCACGGGCCTCGGCCTTAGCATCGTTAAAAATCTGCTCACACAAATGAGAGGCAATATCAGCGTTACAAGCCCGGATGTGATCAGTGGCAGGGGAGCCGTTTTTAATTTTTCATTTTTGCTTCAATTGCCGACAAGGCATGTGCATTCAGAAGGTAAGAAGGAAGAGCTCCGGACGTTGACATTCAGACAGCCGATCGACATCCTGGTGGTAGATGATAACCCCGTCAACCTGCTGGTGGCTAAAAAGATGCTTCGCAAATTTGGAGCAAAGGTAACCGTAGCAGAAAGCGGTTATGATGCCCTTGATCTGGTGAAAAGGAACCAGTTCGATTTAATACTAATGGACATTCAAATGCCAGGCATGAATGGATATGAAACAACTGCCGAATTGAAAAAACGAGAATTTACTAATCCAGTCATAGCCATTTCAGCAAATGCGTACGAAGAAGACGTGCAAATTAGCCTGGCATCGGGAATGGTTGATCATATTAAAAAACCCTATAGCGAGCTGCAGCTATTCGAAACAGTTAATCAGCACTTGCTCAGGAAGGACGTTTGAAATCCAGAATCTTTCGTGGAAACGAGAAAGCAAAGAGAAATTCTTTCAGGCAACCTATATTTTTTTATGCAATACTCTGATAATTAACAATTATCAGAGTATTGCAAATCATTCAACTTTGGCCCTCGTTTAGTGTTGTGGTCTGTGGAGAATTGTGACCCCAATGAAGTTACATGTTACATGATGTAGGTCCGGATTGAAAAACTATACTGTGTCTCGAAGCAGAGAGATTCGAGAATGCCGATGCTCTACGTTCTATATCTAATAAGAACCGTAATGATGACACATATCTTCATGCCCAGGTTCGGTCAAACAGAATAAAAAGCTCGATAGACTTCTGTCAATGAAGTGTTAAAAGGCTCCAGGTTTTATGTCTCTGGTGTTCTCAAAGTTCAGGCGTAGAGGTCGAGATCGAATTCAATCCTGAACTCATTTAGGAATCCGATGTGCTCCCTTGTCAAATGAACCCAAGGCATACTTTCCTCTGCATCATCTTTGAAAATGGCACAGGAAAGTTCGCAGTAATAATTGCGTGCAAATTTCTTCCAAATAGTCTGCCTGCTTTTTATAAGTTCGATTAAAGAGTCCAACTGATCCTTAAAAGGCTCATACTCCCTGTCTACTTGAGAATACATCCATCCATTCTTCTTTGCCAATACCTGGAATTTTGGATTTGTTTTTTCTCCTTTCACGAAAATTTTTATCGGAGTAAGGCCCAGTGCATCGCTGATTTCCTGATGTGTTATATCCTCAAAATCCCATATTCCTATTGTTAGAACTATTTTGTTTTTCATAATTATCAATCATTATTCCAGATCATTCAAATTAACTCCAATAGGCTCGCCCGAACCGCTTCCATTCTTCGGCTTCTGGTAAACATTGCCTGCCTTGTCTTTCCATAAGTCCGTCTGACCACCATGGTCGCCCTTGTCCCTATGATCCCATCCATTTCTTTTGAGCTTTTCTATATCGCCCTTTGTTAATGGCTTGTCCTGCGCAGGATTTCTTTCAGCGCTTTCTTCGAGATCTACTTCGTCTGCACTGTAGTACCATTCTATCAAATACAATCCACCGGCCAATAAAAGTCCTCCAACCAGCACCGGAGGGATAGCAACATCGTCACCTACGCCAACAACAGTTATGTCGTCAGCCGCAAGGCCGCCCACCAATACAAAGGTGCCCGCTAACACTTTTCCCGAAGCACTTTCTTTCTTCTTTTTATTACCGGGGTTCTTTTCTCCAGGCGGCCCCGTCTTGGCCTCTTCCTCATTAGCTTTTTCTTTATTGATCCGGTCTATTCGTGACTGCTCTTCCATCTGGAGTTGCGTGAAAATACTCACCGCCTCTTCTCCGGTGTACACTGTCTTATCACCATCGCTCGGCGAAACTGCCGGCGTGCCATCCATTCCATCCGGATCGATAAAACGCAAAGGGTTATCCATCGCATAGTTATAAGGGCTCCATCGGCGACTATTATCACTATGCGGATCAATTACTCCCCATCGACCGATATCCGACATGTACATTCGGGCTCCGTAGTCGAGCCACCCCAGATCAAGCTCATCCTGGAGTTCTTTCCCATTGTACTGGTAATTGTTGCCGGGTGAGTTTTCTTTTTGATATGAGTTGAAGGTAAGCCCGAATGGGTAGTAATCCTGAGATGAGACGACGGCGCTCTTGATATGCTCCACGTGGAAATCGTCGAAGTAAACTTCTAAAGCGGATCCGCCGAGTGCAACGTTATCATTGCTCAGGTAGATGTAAACATATCCGGCCTGCCTGATGACGAGATCTGCGGCGAGTTCTTCGTGTGGTCCGTCTTGTCCGTACTCCCGTGCATACTCAGTCATTCGAACGAAGCCACCATCAACGAAATTATAGTTCAGGTCGAAGATCAAATAATTGAGGTATGCTTTCGGAGCGCTGCCTGTCTCGCTTCCTTTTGCAAGTACGGTACCGAAAGGTGGTGTCACACCTCCCGTGCTGCCCGCTGCTCCGCCGTCGATAAACGTTCCTCCAGGGGCGGTGCCAGTGGCGATAGAAGTGATAAAAGAATTTAATGCAGGAGTCCAGTTACTCGCGACTGGGTCGAGATATTTTGCAAAGACGCGTGTTTTAACTGTATCACCGGTTTTGACGCTTAAAGATTTTGCCAAGCCCGATCGTTCATTTGCAGAGCCATTCAAGCGCGTGCTGTAAAATGTTGCTCCCGCATTGGTGTGATCAAATAGCGGTGAATTCACTTTCACTGCTTCAGTATAATACAGGAACTCGCCGGCCTCGGCCTGCGTCTTCGCTGTTTCCATGGTGGCTGTCGCTTTTTCGACTTCACTTTTTCCTGTGAAGGTTACACGCACGTCACCGAGGTGATCTTTCAGATGATACTGGTATTCTGGCGACCCGCCCGCCATGACCACACGACCTTCATCGTGAAGAATAAATTGTAACGCATCATTCTCATATACCATTTCCCCCACATAGTCGGTCTTCTTCGCCTGTGAACCGAATACCTGCTGGGCCAATTTCTTCCCGTTGGCATCGTAAGTATATACGATATATTCCGACACGCTCTTCGAGATCTTTTCCGGAAGATTGAGATGATTATAGGTAATGTCGGTGATTCCTTTATTGGCATCACTTGTAATATTGCCGATGGCATCGTATGCATAGTCGAGTGAACCTTCAACCCCCTCTTTGAAACCATTCTCGGCCGTCGTTGTGTTTACGGCATCGGAAACGGCTGTGAGCTGGTTGCCGCCGTTGGCATAGCTATAGCTCAAGTCGTCCATCAATCCGAAAGTAGCAGCGCCGGTCTTTCCGTTTCTGAACAGGTTAAGAATATTACCATTCAGATCATATGCTGGTCGCGATACATCGCCAACCCATTCGTCATAGTGTCCGTTTTGAGCCGGGTTTGCGATGTTGTAGTAGTTTGCATCGACGATCCGATTCATTTTGTCGTACGTGTATCCATACGACTGTTTTTGTCCGTCTGCATTTATCCAGATAGCCTCACTGATATTGCCGTTGTATTGTGCTACACCTCCATTCGATGAAGGATTTTGGTAGCGAAGGTCCAGGCTGAATAAGTCACCATCGCTTGCCGATACATCGTTGATCTCATCCATCCATCCACGAATGTTGTAACGATAGTCAACAATTTGTCTGCTTGTTGAATTGACATTGGCATTGTAGTCGGCCGCATCTGCTGCAGAATAACCGATATGGACGCTAAGGTTAGAACCCGACGGCACTGTGAATCCAGGTGTAAGCAGAATGCTTGTGTTGGCAATAATTGCCGTTTCGCCATTGTATTGGCTTGCCACGATTTCATCATCATAGGACGTGCCCGGTTGTCCCACTGCCGGATCGGCGGTCATCTGCTGTCCGCCACGATGAAGTTTCTTGGTCACCAGTTGTCCGAGCTCATTGTATTCATTCGTAGCGATCGCCAACATCGCTTGGTTATTAACGCCGTGCCACACCTCAAGTACACGGCCCCGATGATCATAAACAATGCGACGTTCGATAGGAGTTGAAATAGAATTGACGACGTAGCTGGTCTTCGAACGCAGGATATTGCCTGTGAAATTGTAGACGTTAGTAAAGATTTCATAACCCTTCGTGTCTTCTGTAATAGATTGTATCAATCTATTATGATCATCGTAGTATCTCGTAGCCCTTAGCCAGGTTGTTGAATTGAGTACACGGGTTTTGGTACCAGTTATTTGGCCATTCACTCTTGCAAATTCGGCCTGCCATTGTCCCGGAGTATTTTCTTGCGCCTGCAGCTCTGCCTGCGTATAATCAAATGTCGTACTGTTGAACAGAGGTTTGAACCGATAGTTATCGTAATAAGTCACAGTAAGATAGTCATCCGGGTTCGACACATCCGGAAACGTGTGATTACCGTATCCATGAACATTGCCCGCCGTCGTTGTCAATGTTTCACACCATGCTCTTTTATTGGCAGGCGTTATTCCAGCATAGAACGCCTCCAACTGGGTTCGCATCGCTTCCTGGTCGAGTGTCGAACCAGGCAGGTAGAAGCCTGTCGCTACCGGTCTGTTAAGAGTATCGAACTTGGTAAACAGCCATTTGTTAACAATTCTTTGATTACCATCCTGAGTAAGTACGAGCCTGTCACGCTGATCATATACCATGTAGGTTGGCTCGGAACCCGGTACCTGCTTCATGATTGCGCGCTTCTTCTCATCGTAGGAATACCGGAACGCCATCTTTTTTAAGAAGTCCAGCTTTTGCAGATTCGTCTTTCCAAAATAATCCGACGGAGACTTGGTAATTGCTTTCGTCGCCTCGGGCGGAAGTATACAGACGAGGCTTCCGAAATCGTCGTAGATGTAATAGGTATCTGCGTAATTGTTAGCACTTTCCTGCACACGTTTTAAGATAAGCCGCTTATCCAGGTCCTTGAACTCGATAATTTCGTTTTGCTGCTCGTCCTTCCGCTTTGTTTTCAGCAACTCATTTTTTGCATAATAGACTGGAGTTGTACCAGTCGACGCATTGACAAGCTCCGATGTATAGTCGTAGGTCCAAAGCAACACTTCACTATTGATATTAGTCTCATACGAAAATTTTGTTGTGTGATCAGCGGAGGTGTAGGAGTTGTTGGTGTCGGGCTGCCACGCTGATCCGGGAGCTCCCTGTTTGGAGACGCGGTTTAGAGGACTGGCTTCGAATACAGTCCTTGAGTAAGGTGCAACGTCGTCCGCTATTTTGTTGTCCGACCCTTGTGCGTAGAACGGATACGCCGTGCAGATAAAACGATTGGTACTGGGCTCCACAACATACGATCTAAAACCACCGTGAGCACCTGAAGTGAAAGGCAGATATTTTATTGCCTGCCGCCCGTATGCGTCGTATGTGATGGGTTGAATAACATCCAGTCCCATGGGCGACGAAAGCGCAGAAATTACCTGTTTTGGGCGCGCCAACCCATCCATATAGGTGATGGTTTTTTCTGCGTCTCCGGGAGCGACAGGATTACTACCTGGAACCCGCATTTTGGTGATAGCGATATAATTCTCTGTGGATGTTGGCGCGAAAGTGCCGGGAGTAGCCTCCGTCACAATAGAAATGATCGACTGGTCGGTAATAACAGCGCTGCAGCCTGTGGCAGTTACCGTCAGCGTAAACGTAGTTGACACTATTGGTCGTGCTGTCGGATTCGATACATTAGTAGCACTGAGTGTGCTTAACTGCGAAGAGGGAGACGCGTTCCATGAATAGGTATATCCAGCCTGAGGAGCATCGCCCAACTGTAATTCATCGCCCGCGCATACCTGCATGTCAGCTCCCGCGTTTGCAATGCTGCTTATCGTGATAGAAGTGAAATCGGTATCCCAAACGTTAGTCACGGTGCTAACCAGCCGGAGATAGTAGGTTTTGGCCCCGCCCGTAGGGACGACATCATAGTACACGTTGCCATTCGCCGCGGACACAGTAGTTCCGGTTGCCGATATTTGCCAGAACAGAAGTGTTTCCTGGGGAAGCTGTACTGGTTGATAGCTCAGTCTCACGTATCCACAACCTGGAGTCGCAGTTATTGTCGGATACACAAAGACAAATGCATCATCCGAAAGGGACGAAATCTCCATACAGTCCTCAGGGGTGATCGCAATTGAACGGGCTTGTGCTTCGATGCACAGGACCGCGAAGATCACAGCAACTAATAAATTTAAACGATTAAGTGTCGTCTTCATGTCAGCGAGTGATTTCGATCAGGGCTTAAAGTGATAGTCGATATGCTGAAGCAGGTTCTTATCCAGGTCCTTGATGTCGATCAATCGACCTGACGTATCATACCCATAGTAGGTTGTTACGTTGTTCGCATCTGTAAGTGAACTCATTCCCTTCTCGAAATCATGAGTGTAGGTTGTCATCTGGGCTCCATCGGGATAAAACCGCAGATCGTCTACCTGTCCATCCAGACCTGAAATTGTATACGAACCTCCGGACACGGTAACCTTGCTTTCAACATAGGTCCAGACACCTGAGACCTTCTTCCAATACGACAGAATATATTTTCCATTGCTAAGACCAGACAATGGAATTGACAGGTCTGTCGAATTGATGTGACTCTGATTCCCGGTCTTTCGGTCAGTGGCATCGGTGTTTGGACCGCTGTCGCTTTCAAATCCTGTATAGTAAATGTCCTTTTGTTTTGCGTTAATAATTGAAGCAATCACATACTTGCCGCCATAACCCCAAATAAATGAGGTGTTCACATTATCGTTCTTATGATACTGCAAAAGTCGACCGGATGCATCGAACGCATCAAAAACTATCTCCGGATTAGGTGCGTAGTGCTCATCTTTCGTAACAGAAGCAGGAGTTGTTGAAGTGTTGATCGAGGACATCTCGAACGTACTTGTCGACGACGTCTGACTGAATGTCACGGGGGTTCTCGATCTGAATTGGAACTCACTCACGGGAACCAGCAACGGATTCGTATTGCTGTTATTCTTATCGGCAAATTGTGTATATGTTGATGACGTTACCTTGTCGTTGACCGATGTAACTATCTCCAGAGCCTGGTTATGGCGATTTGTATTATTTAGCTTATATATCGCCGAGAGCTCAGGTGTCAGGGATGCAGGCGGGATAGGGACGGCTGACACATAGTCGTAAGGAAATTTGGATCTCGTATATAAATCTGATCCATCACTGCGATGCTGGCGTGTTTCTGTTAACAGGCCTATTGCATTGTAAGTATAGTTTTCAGTCTCAACCTGATATTCGTTAGACGTCGCGGTATTTAACGTTCTGATCTCTTTCGAGGCAAGAAGATCTTGACCGGCAAATATGCCATAACCGATAGCTCCGAATTCATTACAATCGTAATCGCATACTGTTGTAGCCATTGTCATGTAAGTCTTCATACCAGCGGCCGACCTTAGTCTGCCAAAATTTGAAGCGTATGTATAATTCTCTTTGAGTAAAAGATGGCCATCTTTGTCAAAGACTTCTCTTGAGTCTATGAAACCATTCCGTCGGTCTGGGTTATTGGGAACGCTGGTCGGTATTGACCAACTGTACCGGTAGGTCTGGTCGGGCGAGTTGTGAAAGTAGTACATCTCTTTTCCGTTCTCACCATTTTCACCATCGCGTACTTCAACCTGACTATAACCAACGTGCTGGCCCTGTGCGCTGCTGGATAAAGCAGTGTGACTTTCGCCTTCTACGATATAGTATGTGAATGTTGCAACTTCATTCCAACCCACGCAAGATTTCTTTTGATAGCTGTAGCTTCTCTGGTATTGTAACGGCGACATAAGCTTACCTCCGAAATAGAGAAGTCGCTTAATACGCACATTCCCTGAACCATCGGCATCTGTGATCCTGGCGACTCTTGCGCCTCCTCCCAGAGAATTTAAATTACTATGTGGCTCAATTGTCGGATAATTGCCGAACGTATGAGATTCATAATCGAACTGTGTATAGCCACCGGTGGGATAATGGATCTTTTCCAGGAGCGCGGCCTTTACTGCGTCCGGATCCGCGGATCGGTCTGAGCCTGCAAAGGTCATTTGATCTTGAGTGACAATCGGCATTATGTCCGCCGCCGCATAAACCTTTGTAAGGTCAGGCACAAAGGTCGTGTTGCCTCGCGCGCAATTGAATCCCCAGTGGTCGACAGCCCAACTATCTTTATAAGGAAGTTGTCGGCTGTTGTAGTCAAAAGTCCAGGTGGCACTGGTAACAGTTTCCTGAACGCTACTCAACTTGAGCCTTTGCGAGAAATAACTATCTGTTAATCCATCAGATGAACGATATGTGGATAGTAATGAGTGTGGGTAGGCAGTCGTGGCCTCAAAATATGAGCTGTTATTCATCTGATAACGCTTCATCAGTGTCTGGCTCCCGACTTTTCCTCCATAAATGTCAACCCGGGTCAGTCTTTGTCCGCTCTGATCTGTTCTCGAAGAATAAGAGAGGTCGACCCGTCCACCGTCAAACGTAATGGTCTGCAGATACGTGAGATATGCCTTGACGTGATAGTCATACTGAAAGAGTGGCAGTGCGTCTCCTTCAAGAAGACCGGCGGAACTCGTCCTTATATAACGAGATGCTTTCTCGAAGACTGAAGGCAGCATAGGCGACGTTGCTGACGGATGAAGGGTCGTCGCCGGAGAACGATCGTACGTAAACTCAATCGTCTCGTGATTTATGGTTTCGATCCGGGTCACGTACCACGTGATGTTCCTCATTTCCACAATTGCCGTCTGACCGTCGTCGCGGGGCCCCTCCACAAATTCAAATACTTCAAAGAAAAGCACCGTCCCATCCGGAAGAGTGACTTTCCAGTCCAGCATCTCTTTATTTACCTCGCTGGTTGGATCTTGAACCAGCTCAAACTTGATGTTCTGCTGATCGAGCACTACGAACTCATGTGTCTCACGTACGTAAAAAAACTTGCCTGAATATCCCAGGAAACTGAAGCTGAAGATATCAGGTTCTAGATCGATCAGCCGATCCATTGCTCCAAAGAGACCAAAATACGCTGTGAGTTCCGACTGCTGTGGAGGATAACCGGGTCCGATCCCTGAAAATACGCAATTCGCTTTTTGGCTCGCTATTTCAGTGAATGTGTTAGCGACCCAATTGCCTGGACCGCCCCAATAGCGAGGGGTGCCAGCGAAATCGTTTACATCAACAATATTCTGGGTTATCGATCCGCCGGCGCTCAACGACCATCCCAATCCTACCATGCTTGCCTCATCTTTCACTTTGGTGGCACCTGCGTGATAGAGCAGCTTCACCGGAAGTTCCACGGTCCTTGTTTTAATTGTATATAATGGGATCTCGATAGTTGGCAGTCCTGTGTAATAACTGACCGGAACCTCGCCATACTTGCCAAGATTGTAAGCATCGGGCGACGGTGTTGTCATCGGGGGAACCAGCGTCGGGAGAAGAGAATGCTGCGCAAAACAAGTGGTGAAAAGTGACGAGCAAAAAAGGATATGCAAGAATCTATTCTTCATGGGGGAAAGAGATACGGTCGTAAACACAGTTAGCCGGCTCCTTTCCGCGACACAATTCAATGACTACTCTGCGCGAGAAAAATGACCAGAAAATTATTCAATGCCAATCCCTCACCCACTTTTTTTGAGGAGTGGCGCAATTTAGGGGGTAGAAAAAGTCGTAACTTGCAAGGCGTCACAATGAAAAAGAAATTACTCATCGCATCCTGGTGTTAGACAGTCGAATCAAAAACATCATCTTCGACTTGGGTGGTGTTATTCTTAATCTTTCAGTCGATTCCACGCTCCGGAAATTCGCGGAACATTCAAACCTGCCCGTCGATAAAGTAATCGAGATATACCACTCGCGGCCGGAATTTCTCGCGTACGAGAAAGGGGAGATCTCCAATGACGAATTCCGTACCGCCCTGCGGGAGATATTCAGCATTACCACGCTCGACACACAAATGGACGAATGCTGGAACGCCATGTTGGGTGACATCCCACGGGAGAGGATCGAGCTCCTGCGCGACCTGAAATCAAAATACAAGACCTATCTCCTCAGTAATACCAATGCGATCCATCTCGACTGTTTCACCGGGATCGTAAAAAAGCAGCACGGGATCGAGTCGCTCGATCCATTGTTCCACAAAGCGTATTACTCGCACCTGATGAAGATGAGAAAACCCGATCCGCAGATCTACGAATACGTCCTTAAAGAAAATGGACTTAAGGCCAACGAAACGATCTTCCTCGACGACAACGTGGCGAACCTAAAGGGCGCTGCGTCTGTTGGTATTGAAACTTTTCATGTGACCCATCCAGATCTTATTTTTTCGCTCTTCCGATGAACCGACGCCTAAAGACGGCGCTAATACATAGTGCACTTTTCATAGTCACATTTATAACCACCACCATCGCCGGATCTTTCTGGACGGCCGGAGCTTCGATTTTCTCGGATACGGGAATTAACACGGCCTATTCATGGGCAGATTTTCAGTCCGGCATGGCATATTCCATTACTTTCCTGGCGATCCTTACCGTCCACGAATTCGGCCATTACTTTACGGCGATGTATCACCGCGTAAAGGCAACATTACCGTATTACATTCCGCTTCCCCCGATACCGCTATCCCTCGGCTCGCTGGGAGCACTCATCCGCATCAAGTCGAGAATACATTCGAAGGCACAGAATTTCGATATTGGCATTGCGGGACCATTGGCCGGATTCATCCTCGCGTTGATCGCACTCGCCTACGGCTTTGCCGTATTGCCGGAACCTGAGTACATCTTTTCGATACATCCCGAATACGCGAAATTCGGGTTGGACTACGCACAGCATGTGTACACGAAGGAATATCTCGGCGAGATCCCCGACGTCATTGTTGGAAACAACCTCCTGTTCTGGATGTTCGAAAACTTTTTTGCAGATCCCGCACGCGTTCCCAATCATCACGAGCTTACGCACTTTCCAATTCTCTACGCAGCATTCTGGTCGCTGGTGTTTACAAGCATCAACCTGCTGCCGATCGGTCAGCTCGATGGAGGACACGTTTTATATGGACTAATCGGTTTCAAAAGACATAAGTGGATCGCCTCTGTGATCTTTTGCCTGTTCCTCTTTTATGCGACACTTGGAATGCTGGTTCCTGGAGAAGAGATGAACGTTCTTGGTTTGTTCACCGCACCGCACTACGCATCCATCGTACTCATGGTAGCATTGTTGTTCTTCTGCTTAAAAGGACTCCGGCAATCGTCAACCACAACGATGCTTATAGCTGTCGCGATCTTCACAGCCGAGTATGCCATCACCTTCTTCTTTCCAAAAGTTACCGGTTATTCGGGCTGGTTGCTCTTCGCGATGCTTATTGGACGAATGATGCCGGTGGCGCATCCGCCGACAGAAATAGAAGAGCCTTTAACAACGGGGAGAAAAATTCTGGGCTGGATTGCTTTGGTGATCTTCGTGTTGTGCTGGACACCACGGCCGATCGATATCCTTATCGGATCATAACCTTCGCATTCTTTACGACGCCATTCACGAACGCCTTGATGATATAAATACCCGGCGAGGCGTTTATCGTCAGCTTCGTTTCGTTCGGATTCGTTTCGGACAACACAGGGATACTACGGCCGGTCATATCGTATACCGATATCATTTCAGCTTCGCCATTGAAATAGAAAGTGCCGGAGCCCGGGTTAGGATAAACCGATAGCTCATTTTCATCTTCAAGTCCGGAGATCACCCCGGAGCCCTGACCGAACACCGGCCGCATCATCAGGCTGCCATGAATAAGTTTCACAGAATCCCAGCCTCCTGTTGTATTTGAAAACATCCGGTCATGGGTGTCGGTGTTTTTGTCGAGCCCTACCGCGATCACAGCGGCAACACTCTGTTTCCAGCCAATGTAAAACGTGGTATCAACGTGCACCGCGTTCAGGAGTTTCTTCACCCAGAACTTGTTGTCCGACGATCGTTGAAGGGCCGTTACCTCCCTGTAGATCGGGTCGTGCTGAAGATCATTCCATATCCTCAATTCAATTACCTGTGACGACTCATCGCCAAAGCGCGGAAAATATAATTCGAGAAACGTGATGTCTTCTTCCTGGACACCGACCAACTTGTACTTGTAAGCTACCTGGGCACCGGGCTGATTTAATCCTGCGCCATACTCCGCAATGCCGTCGTCGTATGCATATTTGTTTTTAAGCGTGAACTGTGTTTGAATTACGTCGTTGCTACGGAAATCGATGTCACCAAAGACAGCCGGATCGAAATCGCCATTTACAGCGTTGTTGTCATCAGTATCGACACCCAGTTCCAGGAGTATGCCGATTGAGTCGGGGACAATGTTGCTGCTGTTCAGATCATCTGCCAGTGCAACCAGGTCCGGCATCTTTTCGATGTTGAAACTATAAAATTGATTGTACCCGATACCTTTCGCTTCCGTCGAATCGGGACCATAGGTTAGGTAGTCTGTAAAATCCGTTCCAACGGCATAACCCACGCGCGCATTGGTGTATGGCCGCATGGGCTGACCGCCGAGTTCTTCGCCGGGCGGTATCGCCTGCTTATTATTAAGATTTGTAACCTTAAGGGTTGGCAGCGTTACGATCTCACTTGCTTTCATTAAAAAATGGTCTACAGGTATCGACCGGTAAACTCCGAAGATGCTCGACGGTGGTTCAGATATGGTACGATCAGGAAACCAACTGAACTCGATCGTTCCCGGAATTCTTCCTTTGTTAATATAGATATAGTCGATATGCCAGTTATCGTATGGGCCCGACAGCCTTGCGAAGTTTTGTATCCTGAACTTAAAACCTTCGTGAAAGAACTTATCGTCGTTGATCGGGATGTTCGATGTATAAAAAACATCTGTCTCCTGTGAACCGTCGTTCTCTATCGTGTCAACAGGAATCCAGTTCTTGTCGACATCGTAAAACTGAACTAACAGGCGGTCGCCACCATCGGGAAGCTCGCCGTTACCCTTGAGCTGGTACATGTAACTCATCCAAACGTTGTCGCGCTCTGCGGGATCAATGATCGAAAGATCCAGGAGCCCGGACTCTAGTTTATCCGCATAGCCTTTCGCGAGGATGTCGGTCACATTGTATGGCTTTCCGACCGAGTCGACGCCGTCGAATGTTGCAACTTTTAATGAAGGAGGATTGATGGCCATTCCATCGTTAACCCGCACCGAATTTCCAAAAAGCCAGACGTTCGTGTCAGGGTATGTATTTAACGTAGACGAGAAGTCCTCCCAGAAAGGAAGGGTGATGGTTGGTGTTGTGGTTCGGGCACCAGCCCTGTTGCTATTTTTTTTTACGACACCATTCGCGCCTGAATGTTTGCTTTGAGGTATTCCCACCTGAATAAGGCCCTGGGCCCAGCCGGAAAGCGGGAAGAAAATTGCAAACAGTAGGGGAAGAGCTCGTTTCAGGATCACTGGTTGTTGTTGTCTGGGTCTTGCAACTCCTCTTCAGGGATCTTATCGCTTGTTGATATATACAGATCAATCGGATCTCCGACGCGTACCGAATCGCCTGCCGGTGGATATTGTTTGTAAACGATGGCTCTTCCGCCTGTAGTATCCGCGTCTTCATATAAAAAGACTTCGCCCAAACGAAGGTCCCATCCCTGGAGTTTGAACAATGCCGTCTGGTAGCGGTCATTGAGAAGGGACCCCAAAGCGAAGCCGTTTGGTCCGTTTCCATCGCCCACGACGAGGTCGATCACCGAACCTTTCGGGATCTTCGTACCGGCTGCGATTTTTTCACCCTTATATCTCATTTCCAGGACGAGGTTAAGGTCGGCATGCGGTCGCTGGATGATACGCCCGCGCTTGAGGCCATTGCTTTTCAGGATAGCCTCGGCGCCAATCCTCGATGTTGTGTTGCTGGGGTTCGCGAGATCGGGCATAGGCACCATCGGCGGCATCACAGGATTTATCGACACGTAAATAACCCGGTTTGGCTTCACAATGGCGCCTGCTTTCGGAAACTGGCGCAACACGGTGAGCGGGGGATACTCGGCATGATAAACAGAATCTTCAACTTCGAAGCGAAGGTCATGATCACCAAGGAACGTTTCGATCTCTTCTAACTTCATTCCAGTAAGATCGGGAACAGTTACAGAGCAATTGTGACAGGTAGTATTCGGAAGAATGACGTAGAAGTACAAAATGCCGATCATGAAAAGTACTGTCAAGGCAATGGCCAGGTTTGCCAGGACAACACCAAGGGTATTCTTCTTAAAAAAATCCGGAAGCCGCATTAGTCAGGTTTAGAATTTAAGCGATGACTTGAAATCGGTTTGAATACGCTTCGATTTCTCGTCTCGTTTCACGCAAAGATCGATCAGTTTCGTAATGAGATCGGTAAAAGATACACCTCTTTCTTTCCACATCATCGGGTACATGCTCGAGTTAGTGAAACCGGGGATGGTGTTGATCTCATTGATATAAACTTTTCCTTCGTTGCTGAGGAACACATCCACGCGAGCGAAGTCTTCACAATGTAATGCCTGGTATGCCTGTACCGACAGCTTCATGATCTCGTCCTGCTGGGGAGGAGTGAGCCTGGCCGGTACTTCGATGCTCACAGCCGTATTGTCGACATACTTTGCATCGAATGTATAGAATTCATAACGGTCGCTTATAACGATCTCTCCGGGCAACGAAGCTTCGGGAGGATCATTGCCGAGGATTGCACACTCGATCTCGCGCCCTTTGATGTATTTCTCCATCATCACCTGGTTGTCGTAACGAAAGGCGTCTTCGACAGCAGGCAGAAAATCTTCTTTCGATTTCACTTTCGAAATACCTACCGATGAGCCGAGGCTCGTGGCCTTCACCATGAAAGGAAGTCCCAGCTCTTTGCTGATAGTTTCGAACGACAGCGAGTTCTTATCGGTATACGAGTAGGTGAGGAACGGGGCAACAGGAATATTCGCCTGCTGCAAAAGTCTTTTCGAAGTGAGCTTATTCATTGAAACCGACGAGCCGAGCACACTTGTCCCTACCATCGGGACCGACATAGCCTTGAAGATGCCCTGGACTGATCCGTCTTCGCCGTCGGTACCGTGAAGCACCGGGAATGCTACGTCGATGTCGATCGTCCTGGTGGCGGTTTTCCAAACGGGGTTGTTCGCGTCGAGCGAGAGGCTGATGGGTTCGCCTGTTTCTATGTCTTTCGAAACGGCTTTCGTGAGATACCACGCGCCGGTTGTGGAGATACCTATCGGGACCGGGTCGAAGCGCTCCCGATCAATATATTCAAAAATATTCTTTGCCGAGTTAATCGAAACTCCGTGTTCTACCGAACGTCCGCCGAAAAGGATGGCGACCTTTTTTTTAGCCATCCACAAATATAATTACAAAAAGGTATCCTACTTACCGATGAACAGTTTAGAACTGCGCGTCAGCGAAGGTGTTTGCAGCCGGGCGATGTAGATGCCTGAGCTCTGACCGTAGAGGTTTACGGTATAGGTCTGGTTGAGGGTGTCGGGAAGATCGCTGTCCACAAGGACCTGCCCTGTAAGACTATAAATGATAAGGCGGGCATCCTGTTTTTCGGGAAGGTTGAATGTCACGAAAAATTCATACGGGTTAGTCTCCGAATTATACACGACGAAAAGATCTTCGGTCCGGGGAGGATTCGGATCGTCGGCCATAAAGATCTCGATATTGTCCAGGTAAAGATCGTTACCATTATCGTTAGTTACCGCGAAAGCAAAACGGACATTGTCTTTGCCGGCGAAGTCGTTGATCGAGACGTATTGCCGCGTCCACTTGCTTGAATCGGCAGGAAACCATTCGGTGCCAACTTCTTCATTAGCCAGATCGATACCCGTTTTATCGAAGATCACCTCATCGTACGTAAGACCACAATCTTTTGAAGCGTAGATCTTTAAATTCTCATTCTTATTTAAAACTTTCCCATAGCTGGTCGTGAAAAATAATCCGCCCTGGTTCGCCCTCCGCATATCGAGCGAAGGTGACACAAGCCACGACTCTTCACCCTGGTCCGGGTTCTTAAAACCTTTATAGACCATCGAGGTTCCATATGTATTCGTCTTTATCGTTTGCCACCGCGCATTGTCGGCATCTGCGAAGATCGTCCAGGCCACCGCGTTGTCGTCGAAGTTCTGCCGAAGGGGGATAACATCTTTCTCGGAATTAAACATCCGCGTAAACGTCAACGTGTTGTCGATAGGAATATCGTCGGTAGCAAAATCGGTATCCGTAACGGTGATCGTCAGATTGTTGGTCGATTGGCGGAGATTAAGCGCTTTAAGCGTAACGGTAAGAAGGGTACCCGGAGTCATATTCAAACCTGTAAATGTTTCAGTCGCGTAGACGGCTCCGTTCACCACCGTTACCACCTGCAGGTTATTGACCACCGACGTTCCCAGGTTCTGAACTTCGATAACCGGTTGCGGATTGGACACACAAAAGACGGGCCCAGGCGAGACCACCGAAACAGCCCGTACATCATGAAGATCTCCCGAAACGATCTGCACATTATCGAGATAGAGATCATTCCCGTTCTGATTTGTTCCTTCGAAGATCAACCGCACATCTTTCCCTCCATAATCTGCCAGCGAGATTCCGTCTGAGCTCCACTGCGATTCGTTGGCGGGTACGAATTCGGTTTGTTTACTCGTGGTCGTTGCCAGTGTGTTGCCCGTCCTGTTGTAAATTTCTATAGCGTCTGCAAGATCTGCGCTGCAACCTATCGATAACAGAACCCTTAATCGCTCGCCTGTATAACCGGGAAACATCGCATAGGCATGATCGAATCTCAGCAACGCATCTTCGGCCGGTAATGTGTAGAAAGGGGAGATCAAAAGATCCCGTGCAGATGTGTTCTGGTAATCGAACCAATCGAGATACATCGCCTTGTTTGTGGCCACCGATTTTGGCGCAGTAGTACTCGCCCAGGTAGTCTTGTTGTCCGGGTTAACGATAGTCCAGTCAGCGGGAGTGGAGTTGAATGGTTCCAGTACCGGCGGCACAATCCTTTCGGAAACATTCGATACCAGCGTGATCATATCGTTCGATACCTGGTTGTCGGCGCCGCCGTTAACTTCCAGTATGGTGTAAACAACGGTGTTGGTGCTGGGCTCATCAAGGTCGATTGCATTGAAACTTACAGTTGTTGATTCGACGGTCGCCAGGTTCAGGCTCACATCCTTCGTTTCGATAATATTGCCGTTGATTTTCAATTCGATCTTTGCCGATGTGATCGTTGTCGAGCCGCGGTTCCTGATCACCAGGCGCGGCACGATCGATTTGCCACACGTAATAGCCATCGGCGCAACTGCTTCTTTTGCTTCCAGGTCAAGGGTAACCACCACAGGCGCAACAAGACCCGGTGAACTGGAGAGCGTTTTGCGACGCGGACTGTTGTCGAGCACGGTCTGCATTCGTTCTACCTGGTCTGCAGTAAAAAGATTCATACACGCATCGTCCGTGTAATCCATAAAGTTCTGGTACATGATGTGATGCGACGGCGAGCACGCATCAATAGGTCCTGAAGGACAGGTCAGCGTTTCGGTAGGTTGAACAGGCGTATCGTCGACGTAGTCCGTTGTAGTACACTGGCCGGAATTATTTCCAAAGACATGAACCAGGCCGAGGTAGTGTCCGATCTCGTGTGTTGCCGTTCTTCCAAGATTGTATTTCGGATCCAGATCGAATGCACCGTCGGCCACCGATCCGAATGCCCTGCGATGAATAACAACGCCATCAGTAATAGAATCGTAGGGACTCGATGTTCCGGGAAGACTCGTTACCGGGAATTGGGCAACACCAAGATAATCGTGAATAAGGTTAACAACCCAAATGTTAAGATAATCATCGGTAGGCCAGAGGATCAGTGACTTTATCTCGGCATTATCATCGTAACCATCGTATCCGTTCTTGTCTCCGGGTGTTCTTGTAATACCGTTTGTTGGAAGTCCGTCAGGGTCCTGCTTGGCGAGAACGAACTCAACATTGAGACTTGATGCGACGCCTGCGAATTCCGCGGGCGTATTGGAAGCATCTGCATTGAGTCTTTTATAATCTGCATTCAATACCTTGATCTGCGAGATCACCTGCGCATCGGGAATATTGGAGCCGATCCCGACATCTTCGCCATTGTGAATGATGTGCACAACAACCGGGATTTGGTAAGCGGCACTCGTCCTGGCGCCGGCAAGATCCTGAGATTTCCGCGACGCGATCTTTTTCTTCATCCACGACTCGAAGTCGGTACGCAGTTGTGGATTCTTAAGCAGTAAGTTTTTTTCGATGAGATCGGAAGCGCAGCGTTGTGCGTGGGCAACTGACGTGAACATTACCGCTGCAAACAGAATAAGTCGGCACAGAGCGTTCACACGAAGGTTTTTATTCTTTTGAAAACAACGGTTAGACTACGATAATATTGAGCAACCGGAAAGGTAAACCCGACCTGCCGGGGTAATTTATCGACGAAAGCTTAAAGTGTCTGGGGGAGGTTGCTGACCTCGATCTTCGTGATCTCGGGAACGGCACGCTTGATCGCATCTTCAACGCCGGCTTTGAAAGTCATATGCGACATGGCACAATTCCCACAATTGCCCACGAACTCCAGGCGAAGCACATTGTCTTTTGTGATCTCCAGGATCTGTACGTTCCCTCCATCCGCTTCGAGGTAAGGACGAATGTTGTTAAGTGACTGCTCGACGCGGGTAGTCAGATCGTTTTTTGGCTGTGTGGTGGCTGTGTTCATATCAGGCATTCATCTCAACTTTCCGGGACGGTACAAAGTTAGCATTTCGAATGGCAATTTGGCGTGCTACCGATTCTGCCAGTTGATGAAATGCGTTTGCCACGATACCGTCTTTCATGGCTGCGGGAAGTCCACTATCGCCGCTTTCGCGGATGCTCTGTACGAGCGGGATCTGACCCAGGAATGGAACATCGAACTTCTGCGCGAGGTTCAATCCGCCATCCTTACCAAAGATATAGTATTTGTTGTCGGGAAGTTCTTCCGGGGTAAACCACGCCATGTTCTCCACTACACCCAGGATAGGCACGTTGATCTGCGGCTGCCTGAACATCGCAACACCCTTTGTTGCGTCGGCCAGGGCCACCTTTTGTGGCGTTGTAACGATAATGGCACCGGTTACGGGCACAGTTTGCACAAGCGTGAGGTGAATATCGCTCGTTCCGGGAGGCATATCGATCAATAGATAATCGAGTTCGCCCCAGTCTGCATCGCTGATGAATTGCTTCAGCGCTGAACTCGCCATCGGCCCACGCCACACAATGGCGCTGTCGGCAGGAGCGAGGAAGCCGATCGACAATAATTTCACGCCGTATTGTTCGAGCGGAATAATGATGTTTTTGCCGTTCACGACCTTCACGCTCGGCTGTTCTTTTTCCGTGTTGAACATCACCGGTATCGATGGCCCGTAGATATCGGCATCGATCAATCCCACTTTGGCGCCTGCAAGAGCAAGCGATACCGCGAGATTGGAGGTTACTGTAGATTTGCCAACGCCTCCTTTACCGGAAGCGACAGCAACTATATTTTTGACACCGGGAAGCAATGGTGCATTATCCCGCAAAGTCGTTACCGACGATGTCATGTTGATCTTGATCTCGACCGAATCGCCGGCTGCTTTTCTGACCGCATTCTCGCAATCCCTGCGTATCATGTCTTTCAGCGGGCAAGCAGGAGTAGTAAGCACTACCGTGAATGAAATAGCCTTATCAGATACCACCACGTCCTTGATCATGCCAAGGCTTACGAGATCGCGTTTGATGTCGGGGTCGTTAACTGTAGAAAGGGCTTTTAGAATGTCTTTTTCCTGGAGTGCCATAATTGAAACGGGCGCAATTTAAATACATTATCTTTGAGGTCCCAGTTCCTTCAATCAGTGATTTCTAAAGACACCATAGATGACATCAAGAACCGCATCGATATTGTGGATGTTATCGGTGACTTCCTGACCCTCAAGAAATCCGGGGTTAACTACAAGGCACTCAGCCCTTTCTCCAACGAGAAGACGGCGTCGTTTTACGTGGTTCCCGGCAAGGGTATTTTCAAGGATTTCAGCAGCGGTAAGGGGGGCGACGCAATCACTTTTGTGATGGAGCACGAGGGCATGGCCTACGTGGAAGCCCTGCGTTACCTCGCAAAGAAATACGGTGTCGAAATTCATGAAACAAAACAGTCGGACGAGTTCCTGCAGCAGCAGAGCGAGCGCGAGGGGCTTTATGTGCTCATGAACTTCGCGAAGGATTACTACAAGGATAAGCTGCTCAACAGCGACGAAGGGCAATCGATCGGTTTAAGCTATTTCCGCGAGCGTGGTTTTAACGATCGTGACATTCAGAAATTTGAATTGGGATATTCCCTCGAAGGATGGGAGAATTTTTCGAAAGAAGCATTATCGAAAGGTTACAGTAAAGAGCTGCTTGAGAAAACGGGACTGGTGGTCAAGCGCGAAGATGGATCGTCGTACGATCGCTTCCGGGGCAGGGTGATCTTCCCCGTGCACAATCTTTCAGGAAAAGTAATTGCATTCGGAGCGCGCATGCTGGGCAAGGATAAGAACCAGCCGAAGTACGTCAATTCACCGGAGACGGAAATTTATCACAAGAGCGATGTTCTTTACGGACTTTACCAGGCGAAGAATATTATCCGTCAGAAAGACAATTGTTATCTCGTAGAAGGATATACCGATGTGATCTCGATGCACAAGAGCGATGTGCAGAACGTGGTGGCATCGTCGGGTACTGCGCTTACAATGTCGCAGGTTCAATTGATCAGGAGATTTACGGAGAATGTAACGGTGCTTTTCGATGGTGATGCCGCGGGTATAAAGGCGGCCCTTCGTGGCATCGACATGCTGCTCGAGACAGGATTGAACGTGAGGGTTGTGCTGTTTCCCGATGGTGAAGATCCCGACAGCTATTCGAGAAAAGTCGGATCTACGGAGTTCCAGAAGTTCCTGCAGGAGAACACGAAAGACTTTGTGAAATTCAAGGCTGGCTTGTTGCTGGACGAAGCTGGCGGCGACCCGATAAAAAAAGCGGAAACGATCCAGGATATTTTGAGATCTGTATCGCTGATACCGGATTACTTAAAACGAACAACATATCTCCAGGAGGTCAGCAGCATATTCGGGATCAGCTTACAAATCCTGAATACGGAGCTTAATAAAATACTGATCAAAGAACGCCGTCAGAAGAAGGATCAACCCGAACCTGGTGTGCCGGAAGGAGAGAAACCTCTTTCTCTTGCCGACGTCCACGAGCTCTCGAAATCGTTTCTCTACGACTCCACCAAAGAATTGGAAGAGCTGGAAAGGGAATTTGTTAAGGTGCTGATCAACATCGGCAACAGGAAGGAATCGGAAAACGAATACGTGTACCAGTATCTTTTTTATGAGACCGACGATGTGAATTTCATTTCGAAGACTCACGTGGAATTACTGGACCTCTATAAGATCGAAGTGGCTAAGGGAGCTTTGCCCACGCCGGAGACATTCATGAATATTGTCCCGCTCTCGCTGCAGAGCTACGTGGCGTCGCTGGTTGTTCAGCGACGGGTGGTGAGCGAAGGCTGGAAAGAGAATAAAATATTCATTCCCGAAGAGTACGAGCCATCGACGGCGCATAAGGTTGTTTCACGGTTGAAGCTGGGCGCCCTCATGAAAATGATAGATGACGGGCTGAAGCAGATCGCCGAAACTAAGAGCGATGAAGAACGTATGGATCTCCTCGATCTGCAGTACCACCTTCAGAATGCGAAAAAGGACGTTTCCTTTATGCTAGGACGTGTAATCCAGAGACTATCCTCTGGTTTATTGAGATAATTTCAGAAACTGAATGAAGGTAAAAGTTGTTGAATAACGAACATCGAAAACCGAATCGAATAACGAACACCGCACAATGAACAAGATAAAAATAGACAGAATAGAAGACGCCATCGAAGACATCCGCAACGGTAAAGTGATCGTTGTTGTCGACGACGAGGATCGTGAGAACGAAGGCGATTTTATCTGTGCTGCCGAATGTATAACACCCGAGATCGTAAACTTCATGGCCACCCATGGCCGTGGACTGATCTGTGCCCCGTTGATCGAAAGCCGCTGCGAAGAGCTTGGGCTCGAATTAATGGTTGGTAAGAATACTGCCCTTCATGAAACTCCGTTTACTGTTTCTGTGGATCTGATAGGTCACGGTTGCACTACAGGTATTTCGGCGCACGACAGGTTCAGGACTATCAAAGCGCTGGCCGACCCTGAAACAAAGCCAGAGGAGCTCGCACGCCCCGGGCATATATTCCCGTTGAGAGCAAAGCCGGAAGGCGTATTGCGCCGTACAGGACATACAGAAGCTGCGATCGATTTCGCACGACTGGCAGGGTTTCGTCCCGCCGGAGTTCTCGTGGAGATCATGAACGAAGACGGGTCTATGGCGCGGCTGGCAGACCTGCGTAAGGTTGCCGATCGCTTCGACCTGAAATTAGTTACGATAAAAGACCTTATCGCATATCGTATGCGCGCCGAGTCGCAGATCAGGAAGCAAGTCGAGGTAGATATGCCTACCGAACATGGTAATTTCAAGCTGGTTGCTTATGAAGAGGTTTCGACTGCCGAGATCCACATGGCACTGGTGAAAGGAACCTGGGAGAAGGATGAGCCGGTGCTGGTTCGTGTGCACTCGTCTTGCGTTACCGGCGATATTTTTGGTTCGTGCCGATGCGATTGCGGTCCGCAACTGCATAATGCGATGGAGATGGTGGAGAAAGAAGGAAGGGGTGTTGTGCTGTATATGAAACAGGAAGGTCGCGGTATCGGTTTGCTCAATAAGCTTAGGGCATATAAGTTGCAGCAGGAAGGTTTGGATACCGTAGAAGCTAATATTCAATTGGGGTTCGATATGGATAACCGTGATTATGGTATCGGCGCACAGATCCTTCACGACCTGGGTATATCGAAGATCAGGCTCATTACAAATAATCCTAAGAAAAGGGTAGGGTTAATGGGCTATGGGTTGGAGATCGTGGAAAACGTGCCGATCGAAGTTGCTCCAAATCCTCATAACGAAAAATATCTCCGCACCAAGAGAGATAAGCTTGGACATTCTATATTGAAAGGCTGATAGAAGTAATGAAGAAGTTGCTGTTTGTTTTTGCGTTGATGATCTCATTGGCTGCGGAAGCGCAGCAATTTTCTTTCGAATACTGGCACAACGGTTATTTGATCCTCGAAGGAGGCGACACGCTGAAGGGACAACTGAAGTATAATCTTCAGACCGACCTGTTACAATTTAAGGCCGCAAATCATTTCGAGACATTCACGGCGAGGAAAGTTGTTTTCTTCGAGGTCTTCGACGCGCTCTCGAAGGACTACCGAAAATTTTACTCCCTTCCTTATTCGGCAAACAACAGTTACAAAGCTCCCATTTTTTTTGAATTACTCACGGAAGGTAAAATGACGTTGCTGGCTCGTGAGAGCGTTGAATACAAGACCTATTCTTCATTTTATTATTACGGTTCATATACACGGCTTGTGTTGGTTTATAAATATTTCCTGCTGGGAGACAACGGCGACATCAATGAGTTTCGTGGGAAGAAAAACGACTGGCTTTACGAGATGGGCAATTATGGCGACGAAGTTCAGAAATATGCGAAGAGCAATAAACTTGACTTCGATGAGAAGAAAGATTTGACGAGAATTGTCGAATATTACAACACGTTTTATAAATAGCCGGTCTTAAACAATCCTATCGATGTCGCGCCCTCTGATTCTTGTATCCAACGATGATGGTATTACTTCACGCGGAATAGCCACGCTTGTCGAAGCAATGATGGAACTCGGCGACGTGATCGTTGTGGCCCCGGATGGCCCGCAGTCCGGTATGGGACATGCGATAACAGTAGGTGATACACTCAGGCTCGAGGAGAATTCTATTTTTAAAGGTGAGGGTGTTAAGGCTTATGAATGTTCGGGCACGCCTGCCGACTGTGTGAAGATCGCGCGTCATTTTGTGTTAAAGGGCGAGCGTCAGCCTGATGTAGTAGTGAGTGGCATCAACCACGGAAGCAATACATCGATAAGCGTGTTGTATTCCGGCACAATGTCCGCGGCTATCGAGGCGGCGATCGAAGGCACACCTGCGATCGGTTTCTCGTTGTGCGATTACAGTCATAAGGCCGACTTCTCTCATACGAAGGATATCGTGAAGCGTATCACGAGCCAGGTATTGGCGAAAGGACTTCCGAAGGGCGTGGCCTTGAATGTGAATATTCCGCGCAAGCAGGCCGAGCCGGTAAAAGGGATAAGGGTCTGCCGCCAGGCAAATGCGAAGTGGGTGGAGGATTTTGACCAGCGCTTCGACCCGAATGGCCGTCGTTATTTTTGGATGGTGGGTAATTTTGTCAATTTCGATAAGGGCGAGGATAATGATGAATGGGCGATAGCAAACAACTACGTGTCTGTTGTTCCATGTCAGTTTGATCTTACGGCCCACCAAACCTTGCCGATCTTAAACGAGGCATGGGATATTTTGGAGTGATTACCCGGGGCGACAAAGAAGTCGCGGTTATGGACCCCTGTTTTAAACAGGGTCGACATCAAACACTACTCTGACCTTCCTGAATTCCTTTTCTCCCGTGAGCTTGTCCGCGAGAGCTGCCAGTGTTCCTTTTATTTCCGGCAGCTTTCCCTGGTTACGCGGTATCTTCACAAGTATCGTCATCAGGTATTCATTGCGCACACGGCTCACCATCGGCTCACCGGGTCCCATAATGCGCACGCCCTGTAAATTTTCTTTGAGCATCTCCGCGAAAGCATTTGCCGCCCGGGCGACAACCGGTTTCTCCGTTTGCTTCAACGTGATCTCGATCAACCGCGCGAACGGTGGATAACGATGTGTATCGCGATCATGAAGCTGGACTTCTAAAAATCCTTTGTAATCGTTCCTCAGCGCGAAGGCAAAGATCTCATGTTTGGGATTGTGAGTCTGAATGATCACTTTTCCTTTTTGCGTTCTGCGTCCCGCGCGACCACTTACCTGGGTGATCAGCTGGAATGCTCTTTCATATGATCTGAAGTCCGGGAAATGCATCATACGATCGGCATCGAAAATCCCGACAAGCGTTACCTTATCGAAATCCAATCCCTTCGTGATCATTTGTGTGCCAACCAGAATATCCGTCTTGCCCGTTTCAAATCCCTCGATGATCTCCTCGTAACCTGACTTCGTTCGGGTCGTATCGAAATCCATACGCCCCACCGTGGCCTCGGGAAACTGGAGTGACATATCTTCCTCGATCTTTTCAGTACCATACCCTACGGTAAGAATACGTTTGGATGAACATGTCGGGCATTCTTTCGGCAATTCTTCACGATATCCGCAATAGTGACAAACCATTGCGTGACGATATTGATGATATGTAAGGCTTACCGAACAATTGATACATTTCGGTACCCAATCACAGTCTTCACATTGAACTACCGGCGCATAGCCACGTCTGTTCTGAAAGAGGATGACCTGTTCATGTTTCTTTACACGCTCGCCGATCTCACGTAGCAGCAATCCCGAGAACGAGCCCTTGTTGGTTTTCATCTTCCGTTCTGAAACAAGATCAGCCAAAACGATATCGGGTAATGATGCATCACCAAACCTGTCGAACAGCTCTACCAGCTGGTATTTTCGCTGCAACGCCTGGTAATACGATTCCAGCGATGGTGTTGCGCTGCCCAGGAGCACTTTTGCAGAGTGGAATTGTCCCATCACGAGGGCAACATCCCTTGCGTGATATCGTGGTGCCGGCTCCTGCTGCTTGTAAGAAGAGTCATGTTCTTCGTCTACGATGATCAAACCGAGATCGTCGAAAGGGAGGAAGATCGATGAACGCACGCCCACTACGAATCGGAACTTGCCCTGCAACACGCCATTCCAGACCTCAACCCGTTCGTTGTCGGAGAAACGTGAATGATAGATGCCCATCTCGTCGCCGAACACCTTTTTCATGCGCTCGACGATCTGTGTGGTGAGTGCAATCTCAGGAAGCAGGTATAATACCTGCGAGCCGCCATCCAGTGCGCGACGAATGAGGTCGATATAAATCTCCGTTTTGCCTGAGCCCGTCACACCATAAAGCAACGTTGTCCCTTTCTCGTCAAAACCCTGGAGGATCTTATTGCGAACAGCTTCCTGCTTCTCGGTAAGGAGCACGGGTCCGGCATGAGCTCCTTCATGCGTTTTGAAACGTGGCACAACAACCTCGAACTCTTCAAGTATCTTGTTCTTGATCAGCGTAGCGACAGACGATTCAGATATATCGTGATCGATCAATGCATTTTTTGCAATGCCTTTCTTATTGAGATCGCTGTTCGTAAATACAGGGACGTGCTGTAAATACTTTAACAGAACGGCTTCCTGCTTCGGTTTTGAAGATATGGCTTCGAATAGCTTTTCGAGATCTTTCTTTTTTAAGTATTGTTCGGAAAGCCGTACACGTTTCTCGGTCTTTGGCCTGTATTTATCTTTTACTTCTTCGAAGAGGATGATCGCCTCTTTCGATGAGAGTGACTTCAGGAGACTATAGATCGTTTTGACGCCGAGTATCTTTGCGGCTTCCGAGTAATTAAGAGTCCCTTGTTTGAGTTTCTGTAACAGGAGCCGCTCTTTCTCGGAAAAATCAAACTGCGTTGTCTCCTCGTCGAATGAAGGATGTAATTGGATCATCGACTCGCTCGACAATTTCAGGCCGGCAGGCAATGCAGCATTCAAAACTTCACCCTGGGTGCACATGTAATAATCGGCCATCCAGTGGTAAAGTCTAAACTGCTGCTCGTTAACCACTTCAGTCTCATCCAGGATTTCGAGAATATATTTGGCTTCGTACTCCTGGGGAGGAGTTTCGTGAACGTTGGAGATTATACCAGTAAGTATCTTTTTTGGACCGAAGGGTACGATCACGCGCAATCCGGCCCGTACCCTGTCGCTGAAAGGCAGGGGCACCCGGTAAGTAAAAACTTTCGGGATGGGTACGGGAAGTATGACTTCGACGAAGCGTGTGACGATCTCGCTCAATTCAATTCTTTGGATGCTATTTAAAGAAATCTGCGAACTACTTCAATTGAGTAATCGCGTCTTCGATGGACTCCACTGGCAACTTGCATGTTCTCTCGTAGCAAACCCACACCATAGTCGATCCTTTCGACGTTTCTTTCCCCTGTAAGAGCGGCAGACTACTCTTTTCTTTTGTGGTTTGTACGATGCTGAAAGGCTGGAATTGTAAGGAAAACTGTCGAAGGAACTCGTGTGCCCTGGGTCCAACGATAGCCACCTCCGACAAACCTTTTGTCATAGCGGCGAGGCAAATACCCCAGTTCGATAGATATGCAGGCTCCGAGCCGATCATATTCGCCAGCTTACTTACCATGTTATGGGCGATCTCTTTCCAGTTCTCGTTGTCGAGCATCGTTCCCAGCACAAATAGATTCATAGCCATCACTGAGTTCGAAGCAGGAATAACGTTGTCGAAGATCTCTTTTTTCCTGGCGATCAACTTTTCAGCCCCGGAAGAGGTGTAATGAAAATATCCGTCCTCGTTGTCAAGAAAATCGGACACCACGTATTCATTCATCGTTTTTGCTTTCATCAACCAGGCTTCGTCAGATGTATATTGATAAAGTGACAAGTATGCTTGTATCATGAAGGCATAATCTTCCAGGAAACCCTCCGTGGTCGACTGTTTTTCCTTATAGGACCTGTAGATCTTTCCATCGTCCATCATCCTGGTTTCAACAAACGCAGTGCAACGAAGGGCCGCATTCAAAAACTTCTGATCTCCAAACGATCCGTAGGCATCCATCAATCCCTTAATGGTCATGGCATTCCAGCCGGCCAGGATCTTATCGTCCAGGCCGGGTCGAACCCTTTTACTGCGGGCTTCCATCAGCTTACGTTTCCAATTGCTGACGTTCTCGTAGTCTTGCCCGCCGGGCGACAGGTCGCGTGAGACATCGCGCATGAGGATGTTCATCCCGTGTTCCCAATTGCCGGTTTTCGTGATATTGAAATACTCTGCGGCCTTTTCAAAGTCGGGGCCCAACGCTTCCCGCGCCTCTGCGTCCGTCCACGTATAGAACTTTCCTTCAACGCCTTCGCTGTCTGCATCCAGTGCTGAAAAAAATCCACCTTCGCTGTGAGTCATCTCTCTCTGAAGCCAATCGAAAGTTTCATCAACAACTTCTTTATAAAAATTCTGACGGGTAACACGGTACATTTCAGAATACAATGTCAATAACTGCGCATTGTCGTATAACATTTTTTCGAAGTGGGGCGCGAACCATTGCGCATCGACGGAATATCGTGCAAAGCCGCCGCCGGCAATGTCATACAAACCGGCGCGTGTCATTTCTCTTAACGTGATTGCCACAAGATCGAGTGCTTCGTTGCTGCCGGTGATCTTATGATATCTAAGCAAGAACATCCAGATGGTGGGCATCACAAACTTAGGTGCCTTGTCCATTCCCCCATATTCGTTGTCGAACCTCGATTCTATTGTTGAAAACATTTTATCGAGGATCCCTACGTTGAATTTATCGGGTGCCGATGTTGCAAAGCGTTGGAGGTCGCTGCGGCGAAGATGGTCGGCGAGGTCGTTTGCAGATCTGTTTATTTCGTCCCGTCGCTGTACGAAGGCGTTGGCAATCTGTGTGAGGAGGCTGGACCAGTTGGGAGGGGGGAAGTACGTTCCGCCATAGAATGGTTTTTGGTCGGGGGTGAGGAAGACGTTCAGCGGCCAGCCGCCGTTGACGCCCATAGCCTGTACAGCTTCCATGTAAACCTGGTCTACGTCGGGTCGTTCTTCGCGGTCGACTTTGATGCAGACGAAATGTTTGTTCATGATGGCTGCAATGTCTTTGTTCTCGAACGACTCGCGTTCCATGACATGACACCAGTGACATGCAGAGTATCCGATACTTACGAGTATTGGTTTATTTTCATGAGTTGCTTTCGATAAAGCTTCGGGACCCCATTCGTACCAGTCCACGGGATTATGTGCGTGTTGGAGGAGATATGGGCTGGTGGAGTTGGCAAGTCGGTTTGTCATTTATAGCGTGGCGATGTGTTGAGATACGATAACAAGAATTTTCCAAATCAGGTTTTCCGACATTCCAACAAATTTCAGACATATCGTACGACGACTTTCACGAAAGACATCTCTTCACATAATCAATCTCACCCGAAACCTCAACCTCCGATCTCATCTCCTCGAGTTCCTTCAGCAAACCCTTCAAAAATTTCCTGTGCTCTTCAGTGCCTTCGTTAAACACCCTATGATTCAATGCCCTCGCAATCTTTCCCCACTTCTTGTTGATCTGCCGCGTCTCTTCGGAGAAATACTTTTCTCCGAACTTATCCCATATGTAATCAATCGCCATTCGCGACGGATGTATCATGTCTGCTTCATAAAAACGATAGTCACGTAAATCATCCATCATGATCTCGTACGCCGGGAAGTAATCTATATTCAAAAAACTTTTTTGGATCTCATGGATCGCCGTACGCAAAATTGCTTTGCTCACGCTGTTGAGTTCCAATGTGTCTTTGATATGTCGTACCGGGCTCAGCGTGACAATTATCTTTTGCGGCTCTTCGAGAAAGCCACGCAGCTCCGCGAAAGAACTCACGATCTCATCCACCGTCAACAATACTTTTTCAAACTCCGACTGAGGCCGCTTATGACAATTGGCTACCACCTTACCCGTTGTCTTGTGTCGGTAAACCCAACTCGTTCCATACGTAATGATCAATATATCCGACGCGTGAAACGGTAATTGTTTTTTTATTAGGTCGCGAACTTCATCTTTCGAACCCGCCGCAAACTTCGAATGAAAATCGAAGTGCCGCCATGTTCCCTGGCTTTCGACGAACATATCCTCGTCCGGTTTGTCCGCCATCAAGGCTTTATGTATCGACACCGGGTTATAACAAACGCCGGGAGGGTTTACCTTCGTTTGGAACTTGTTTTCAGAAAGCTTTTGCCCGATATTATCCGAAAAACAAGAACCTGTTGTAACGATGCTCTTCCTGTGATCGATTGACGTCGCGGGAGTTATCGGCAGCTCGGTCCTGAATTGTTCCATGAACGACAATATCCGCAAACTTTATAAGATCTCTTCGAAAAAAAGCCGCGTTATCATCGGCCTCATGTCCGGCACTTCGCTCGATGGACTCGACATCGCGCTCTGCCACGTATCCGGTTCAGGCACGAAGACCAAAGTGATCCTCAGAAAATTCATAACGATCCCTTACGACGACGAGATACGCAATAAGATCCTTGGCGTTTTTGCAAAGCTCAATATTGAGTTCCGGCAACTTTCCGAACTCAATGCATGGCTCGCGATCAGGCATGGGAATATGATCCTGTCCGCATTAAAAAAATGGAAGATCAAACCTTCATCCGTCGATGCGATCGCTTCTCACGGCCAGACTGTTTTTCATGCGCCAATGCACATGACTCCCGGAGCGTCGGTGAATTCAACTTTCCAGATCGGCGATGGCGATCATATAGCCGTCACCACCGGCATCATCACACTCAGCGACTTCCGGCAAAAGCATGTTGCTGCCGGTGGCGAAGGTGCGCCGCTAGCCGTATATGGCGATTACTTTCTCTTCTCAAAAAAGAACGAAGACAGGATCATGCTCAACATCGGGGGTATCGGGAATTTTACCTACCTGCCAGGGTCCTTGAGAACGGACAAAGTGTTTGTTACCGACACCGGTCCCGGCAACACGATGATCGACCAGGCCGTCAGGCATTTCCTTCCAGGAAAGTCGTTCGATAAAGACGCGGAGATCGCCTTATCGGGAAAAGTCAACCAAAAGCTGCTGGCGCAGCTGAAACAGAATTCATTCTTCGATCAGCCTTTTCCTAAGACTACTGGCCCCGAGCAATTCAATATGGAATACCTGCGGGAAGCGCAAAAAACTTCCGCTACGGAAAATATATCAGTGCCCGACATCATCGCAACCCTCACACGTTTTAGTGCCGATACGATTGCCGACGCCATTCGCCGAACAGTTGGTAGCAAACCACAGCATATTTTTCTTAGTGGAGGAGGAGCGCACAACCCGCTTATGGCCCGTTGGATCAGCGAGCGTCTGCCCAACAGCAAGTTCTCGACAACGTCTGACCTCGGCATTAGCGGCGATGCAAAAGAAGCGGTGCTCTTTGCTGTTCTTGCCAACGAGACCCTTACAGGTGGTAGCACAGGGTTTGGAAAACGACGTAAAGTACCTTCGGTTTCGATGGGGAAAGTTTCATTTCCGAAGTAATTCGTATTATTTTGCTTGCTTAATGTTTTCACAACATGCTACAAGTATCTCCTGAGAAAATTCCCCTCAAAATTTTTGAAAAGTCAGAGAACGCGTCTGAGTTCGTTGCAAAAGAAATTGCCGACCTTATCCGTTCTAAGGCCAAAGAAGGAAAGAACTGCGTATTAGGCCTCGCCACTGGTTCTACGCCCACGCGTGTGTATGCCGAGCTGGTAAAAATGCACAAACAAGAAGGCCTCAGCTTTAAGAATGTAATCACATTCAACCTCGACGAGTATTTCCCGATGCAACCCGACTCGCTTCAGAGCTATGTCAGGTTCATGAACGAACACCTCTTCGATCATATCGACATCCCAAAACAAAATATCAATATCCCCGACGGCACGTTGCCTAAGAACCAGGTAGCCACCTACTGTAAAGAGTATGACGAGAAGATAGATCGTCTCGGCGGCATCGATCTCCAGATCCTTGGTATCGGTCGTACAGGCCACATCGGTTTCAACGAACCCGGTTCACCGGAAAAGTCTGCTACCCGTATGATCACGTTGGACCAGGTAACGCGTATAGACGCAGCGAGCGACTTCTTTAGCGAAGCTAACGTGCCGAAGAAAGCCATCACCATGGGTGTCGGAACGATCCTTAAATCGAAGAAGATCATCCTCATGGCATGGGGTGAAGGAAAAGGCGGCGTCATCAAGAAAACTGTTGAAGGCCCTGTTACCGACCAGATCCCTGCAACGTTCCTTCAGAATCATCCGAATTCATTTATCGTTCTTGATGCAGCAGCATCATCACAGCTTACAAAAATCAAAACGCCTTGGCTGGTCGACAGCATCGACTGGAACCAGAAGCTTATTCGTCGCGCCGTGGTTTGGTTGTGCCAGTATATCAAGAAGCCGATCCTTAAGCTTACCAACAACGACTACATGGAACACGGCATGGGTGATATTATCACCGAATTCGGATCCGCGTATGAAGTGAACATCAAGGTCTTCAACGAGCTTCAGCATACGATCACAGGCTGGCCCGGTGGTAAACCGAATGCCGACGACTCGAATCGTCCGGAGCGTGCTACGCCATTCCCTAAACGTGTTATCATCTTCAGTCCGCACCCCGATGACGATGTGATCTCCATGGGTGGTACATTCATCCGCCTCGTCGACCAGGGTCATGAAGTGCATGTTGCTTACCAGACTTCCGGGAACATTGCCGTTTTCGATGAAGATGCTATTCGCTTCGCGGATTTTGTTCGCGACTTCAACGATCAGTTCGGTCTCAACAGGGATGATGCAGAGAAATTCTATCAGCGTATCGTTAAAGAGCTTCGCGAGAAAACTCCCGGCCAGGTCGATAGCGCAGAAGTTCTCGCAATCAAAGGATTGATCAGGAGAGGTGAAGCAAAAGCGGGCTGCCGTTCAGCCGGTATCACCGACGAGTTTGCACACTTCCTCGATATGCCTTTCTACGAAACAGGTAAGGTGAAGAAGAAGCCTTTGAGTGAAGAAGACGTCAATATCATCGTTGATCTCATTAAGGAGATTAAGCCGCACCAGATCTATGCTGCCGGCGACCTTTCCGATCCTCACGGAACACACCGTGTTTGTCTGGATGCGATCTTCCGCGCTCTCGCGAAATTGAAGAGCGAGTCGTGGATGAAAGATTGCTACGTATGGTTATATCGTGGCGCATGGCAGGAGTGGGATATCGACCAGATCGAGATGGCCGTTCCCCTTAGTCCTGATGAACTGTTGCGTAAGCGTAAAGCGATCTTCAAGCACCAGTCACAGAAAGACAGCGCGTTATTCCCGGGTAACGACAAGCGTGAGTTCTGGATGCGTGCAGAAGACCGTAACCATGCTACCGCCGAATTGTATAATCAATTAGGTCTTGCCGAATACGAGGCGATCGAAGCGTTTGTAAGGCATATTTTCTAAGACCCGATGGCGCAGCTGCACCTTGTAAACTGGAACGTTAACGGCATCCGATCTATCGTCAAGAAGGATTTCCTGAAGGATATTAAGGAGTTGAACCCCGATGTGTTGTGCCTGCAGGAGACGAAAGGCGCGGAGGAAGAAGTTGCCAGCACGTTGCAGCTGCTGCCGGGATACAATGTATATGTGAATTCTTCGAAAGCAAGAAAGGGTTATTCCGGAACCGCGATCCTTTCAAAAGAAGATCCCATTAATGTTACTTATGATATCGGTTTGGAAGACTACGACCAGGAAGGCAGGGTAATCACCGCCGAGTTCCTGACTTATTTTCTTGTTACCGTTTATACACCCAACGCCGGCGACGGACTTGCACGTCTCGATTATCGTGAGCAATGGGACGCTGCATTCAGTAATTATGTGAATTGGTTAGCGAAACGAAAGCCGGTGATTGTTTGTGGCGATTTGAATGTTGCTCATAAAGACATAGATATTGCCAGGCCAAAAGAGAACTATAATAAATCCGCAGGTTTCACGCAGCGTGAGATAGACGGGTTCCAGCGGCTTTTAGACACGGGGTTTACTGATACGTTTCGCTTGTTGAAGCCGAAGGAAGTGAAATACACATATTGGAATTACGTGACATTCGCGCGTGAGAAGAACGTAGGGTGGAGGATTGATTATTTTCTTGTTTCGAAGAACCTGGTGGAAAACGTTAAAGATGCCGAGGTCTACGACCAATACATGGGATCGGATCATTGCCCCGTAGGCTTGAAGATCGAAATCTAACTCGAAACCAGAAACTAGAAACTTTTAAGCAACTCTCTCAATCTGCGCACCCAACGCTTTGAGACGTGCCTCAATATCCTGATAGCCACGATCGATCTGATCAATATTAGAGATCTCGCTGACGCCCTGTGCCGACAGCGCCGCAATAAGCAACGACACGCCCGCACGAATATCAGGCGACGACATCTTGATACCTCTCAGCTGATTTCTCCTGTCGAGACCAATTACCGTTGCGCGATGTGGATCGTTCAGGATCACCTGCGCACCCATATCGATCAGCTTATCGACAAAGAATAAACGACTCTCGAACATCTTCTGATGAATGAGCACCGTTCCCTTTGCCTGTGTAGCCACAACCAGCACAATACTCAACAAGTCGGGCGTAAAACCAGGCCATGGTGCATCCGCTACCGTAAGAATAGACCCGTCAATAAACGTCTCTATTTCGTAGCGGTCCTGTGCAGGAATATGAATATCGTCTCCAAGGAATTCCATCTTGATGCCAAGCCTGCGGAAGATCTCCGGGATCAGCCCGAGCATATCGATACGGCAATTCTTAATGGTGATCTCCGACTGCGTCATCGCCGCAAGGCCAATGAAGCTTCCGATCTCGATCATATCCGGCAGGCAAGTGTGCTCGGTGCCCTGCAGCTCCGTTACACCTTCAACCACCAGAAGATTAGATCCAATGCCCGAGATCTTTGCACCCATGCGATTGAGCATCGCGCTGAGTTGCTGTAAGTATGGTTCACACGCGGCGTTATAGATCGTCGTCGTGCCCTTCGCGAGCACTGCGGCCATCAGAATATTGGCAGTACCCGTTACTGATGCCTCGTCGAGCAACATGTATTTGCCCGTGAGATGGGAAGCATCGATATGAAAAAGATTGCCGTCAGCTTCGTACTTGAACTTTGCTCCGAGATTTTGGAATCCCAGGAAGTGCGTATCCAGACGACGACGTCCGATCTTATCACCACCCGGCTTAGGAATGCTTGCATATCCGAACCTGGCGAGGATCGGGCCCAGCAACATCACCGAACCACGCAATGCAGACGCCTTCTTGCGATAGTCGTCAGACTTGAGGTAATCGGTGTTTACGTTGGAAGCGGTAAATCGATAAGATCCTTTACCGAGCTTTTCAACTTTACATCCCAGGTCGCCCAACAGCTCGATGAGCTTGTTGACATCAATGATGTCTGGAATGTTGTGAATAGTAACTGGTTTTGATGTGAGCAGCGGCGCGCATAATACCTGTAAAGCTTCATTCTTGGCGCCTTGTGGATGGATCTCACCCTTGAGCTTTACGCCGCCCTTTATCCGGAACGAACTCATTGATCCCTTCTGCGGTGTTGGTTGTTATGTCCCCTGTTCCTGTTAAATGGTTTTCCGCCGTGACGTTGTTTGCGATCTCCACGGTCGTTGCGATCGCCGTTTCCCCCCTGACCATGAGGCTTTTTCTTCTCGCGATAAAGTTTCTCGAAAAGATTATCCTCCTTCACTTTGTCGATGCTGACGTTCAACGCGCCCTGAGATATATTACGAATGTCTTTCACGATAACGGTATCGTCGAGGCTCTCCTTATTCCAGTTAGAATAGAAAGTCTTCATAAGCTTGCCGAGGTAGATAACTGCCTCTTCCTTCTCTTCCGGATCTTCTTTCTGTGATGCTACTTTAATAAGACGTTCCACGTTCTTTCCGTAGTGCTTGTACTTCACGTCGGTCTGAGGATACGTCATTCTCGCTGGTTTCTTGAAAACCACTTCGCGTTCGGGGATCGGGTAGGGGCTGTCGAGGTCCAGGTTGAAATCTGCGATGATATAAAGGTCATCCCAGTTGCGCTGCGGATTTTCCGGCATGTCTTTGGCGATCGGAGCAAGTTGTTTGATCAACTCGATCAACGTATAAGCCATCTCTGTTCTCTTCTTCTTGTCCGGCTGCTCGCGGATATAGTCTACCAGTTTCTGAACGTTACGACCATATTCCTTAAGGGTAATATGCCCACGTGCTGTGTTGTATTCCATGTACAATTAATTGTTAATAAAAACTCTGATTGTTTTGTGCCCTTCCGCTGAAGTAATAAAGACGCGGGCTAGTTCTCATGAATCCTGAGTTTAGCAAAGCTAAGTAATAATGTCTTTTCTCCAAAATCGTTAAAGTTGATCCGCGCTTTCCGGTCGGCACCCGTCTCGTCGAGACTCATTACCGTGCCAAACCCAAACTTCGGATGCTCAACTTTCATGCCCTCCCTGAGCCCGGAGGTGTCGCTCGGAGTGAAATTCACCGGAGCCTTGTATTCGGTCTTCTTTGCGACAGGCTGGGAGCTGATCGTCTTCTTGATCCCCCTCACAAAAGAGCTGGCATAATTAGGGTCGGCCTTCGGCAGGTCCATCATGTTGGCGAACTTAGTACTCACCTTGATGTACCTCGCATCAATATCGTCGAGAAAACGACTCGGTTCGCAGTTCTTCAGCCTTCCAAAACGATACCTGGTCAGGGCGTACGACAGGAACAATCTCTTTTGCGCCCTGGTGATCGCCACGTAAAACAAGCGACGTTCTTCTTCCAGCTCAGCCCTCGAACTGATCATGAGCTGCGACGGGAACAGGTCTTCTTCCATGCCAACCATGTACACATACTTGAATTCGAGTCCCTTCGCCATGTGAATGGTCATCAGTGTAACCTTATCGGGATCGTTGTCTTTGTCCTGGTCGGTGCTCGTGATCAACGACACCTCCTGCAAGAATGCACCAAGACTCTTGTCCTCAACTTCGGGACTGTCCACAAATTCCCTGATGGCGTTCAGCAATTCCTGCACGTTCTCATAACGGCTCAGCCCTTCAACCGTCTTGTCTTCGTACAATTCTCTTAGCAAACCGGAAGACTTGGCGATTTCGGCGGCAGCCTCATAAGCGTCTTTTGATTGCAGTTCGATCTGGAAACGCTTGATCTTCGTAACGAAATCGTCGATCGGGCTGGCGGCGCGACCACCCACGAAATGTGCGGCGTTCTCCAGTACCTCCCAGATAGATATCGCGTGATCGTTGGCAGCTACCACGATCTTGTCGATCGTCGCATCCCCAATACCACGTTTTGGCTTGTTGATGATCCGGCGGAATGAAGCCTCATCCTGCTGATTGATCGAAAATCTTAACCAGGCAAGAAGGTCTTTGATCTCCATGCGCTGGTAGAAGGAGAGACCCCCAACAACTTTATACTTGATGTTCATCCTTCGCAGCGCTTCTTCTATGGCGCGCGACTGACTATTCGTTCTGTACAGGATCACGAAGTCGGAGAACTTAAGTGAGTTTTGCATCTTCTCTTCGAAGATGGATGTAGCAACAAGCTTACCTTCTTCGTTATCGGAAACAGCCTTGATAAGCTCCACCAACTGCCCGTCTTCATTTTGGGTCCAGACGTTCTTGGGGAGCTGCGCTTTGTTCTTTGCGATAACAGAGTTTGCTGCGTCAACAATAGTCTTCGTTGAACGATAATTCTGTTCCAGCTTGATGATCCTCAGATCAGAATAGTCTTTTTCGAAGTTGAGGATGTTCGAGATATCGGCACCGCGAAAGGCATAGATACTCTGGGCATCATCACCTACTACACAAATATTCCGGTGTACCGACGCGAGTTTTCTCACGATCTCATACTGGCACAGGTTCGTGTCCTGGAACTCGTCGACCAGGACGTACTTAAAGCGATGCTGATATTTATTAAGGACATCGAGATGATCTTTAAAAAGCTTGTCTGTGTTGAACAGCAGATCGTCGAAATCCATCGCACCCGACTTGAAGCAGCGTTGCGAGTAGTTCTTATAGATATTATGGATCTCCGGGCGCATGTTCGATGCATCGTCGGCAATGAGTACCGCATTGTGCTGGTAATCCTGCCATGAGATAAGCCTGTTCTTTGCCGCCGAGATCCTGTTGTGGACCGTGTTGGGTTTGTATTGCTGATCGTCCAGACCCATTTCTTTGACCACCGACTTGATGAGCGATCGTGAATCGTCGGTGTCGTATATCGTGAAATTGCTTGGGTAACCGAGGCGACTGGCTTCGGCGCGGAGCAGTCGTGCGAAGACTGAGTGAAACGTTCCCATCCACAGGTTTTTGGCTTCGCCACCAACGATACGCTCGATACGTTCGCGCATCTCCTTCGCAGCCTTGTTGGTGAAGGTGAGCGCCATTATGTTGAACGGATCAACTCCCTGGTTGTAGATCAGGTGAGCGATACGCATTGTCAATACCCTTGTTTTACCGGAACCCGCGCCGGCGATGAGCATGCACGGACCTTCCGTGTTGATCACACCTTCGCGCTGAGGCTCGTTCAGACTCTCCAAAAAATCAATCATTCCCGCAATTTAACTTCTGACTTGAGGCGATAACCGAATATTGAGAACAATTTTCCGGACAATTAATTCATTTGGCTGAATGCAGGTGATTTTACAGGCACTTACAGTTGATTTTGGAGTTTAACTGTCTTTTAAAAAGTGACTGAATCACTTGAAGTTACGAGCCAATGTAGTTGTACAATTTCCTGCGGTGAGAAACATGTCACGCAACTAACTTACTTTTGTCAAACACCCACTCAGTTTTGTCAACCGCCCAAAACACTCAACTGGTTTTTCCCGACGACGGCCTGCCGTCTACGGCCGCAGAAACCTGGGTTAAATATAAGGTCGATACCATCTCTCAATATCTCACATCCTTTGCAGGGCAACTGGCCGGCAAAGTGGATGACATTATTTTCGTGGATCTTAACGCGGGTAACGGTATGTATTCCCTCGGAGCCCGCAAAGAACTTTTTCCATCCACGGCCCTCGCATCGCTTGCCCTCGACGTCCCTATAACCCGTTTCGTATTTTGTGAATACGACCAGGACCGGCTCAGTTCCCTCAAGATCAGGGTCAATAAATATTTTCGCAATAAGAATGTGATCCTGTTGCAAGGAAAACCTGCAGATCTCGTCGATCGCCTCGACCTGTACATCCCACAGTCAAAAGGCAACTATCGATCTGCTGTTATTTGCCTTTGTGATGCCTTTGCTCTCGACATGCCTTTTGAGGTCATCAAAAAGCTCTCGGAAAAGGGCTTCTCTTTTTTGATACCATTTACCTTCGCCCTGAACGACCGCGTGAACTACCATCATTACCTGGTCGACAATCGCGAACGGCTAAAGAAGTTTCTCGGGACCGACAACGTCGATCGGCTCGAAAGGAACGTTGACGGTAATATCACTTTCTACAAACGACTGGTATTGATGTACCAGAACAATCTTTTAGGCCTCGGTTTCAACGGAAGTACATCTGCACATAAGATAGACTCAGGTCTGATGGAACTTCCAGTTTACTATATGGGGTTGTATTCCCAAATCGTGTCCACCCGCGATATCCAGGAAACTGTTGACGCGACACACCATGTTCAATTTGACCTGTTTGATTCATGATAAAAGTTGGAGAAGTCCTGGTTTCAGACGACATAAAAACCATTGAGTTTGTTTGTCACCTCGAAAAGTGCAAAGGTGCTTGCTGCGTTGAGGGCGATCTCGGTGCGCCCCTTGAGGAAGATGAACTGGAGATCATGAAAGAGATCCAGGCGAAAGTAAAACCATACCTGACGGCGGAAGGGAAGGCGGCAATCAAGAAACAAGGTCCTTACATTCTCGACGAAGATGGGGACTATTCAACCCCGACAATCGGGGGTCGCGAGTGCGCATATGCTCATTATGATAAAGAAGGTGTGCTGAAGTGTGGCATCGAACAGGCGTATCTTGATGGGAAGATCGGTTGGCGTAAGCCGATCTCATGTCATTTGTACCCTATCAGGATCACGAAGAAAAAAGACTTCGAGGCGATCAACTACCATAAGTGGAGCATTTGTTCTGCCGCCTGTTCTTTCGGGAAGAGTCTGCAAGTGCCGTTGTACAAGTTCTTGAAGGAACCCCTGGTCCGAAAGTATGGGCAGGACTGGTACAACCAGTTGGTTCAGGAAATAGAAAATGGTTGATGGTTGTTGGTTGTTGGTTGATGGTTGATGGTTGATGGTTGTTGGCCAATAGTCGATCGTTTGATGAATATTGCTCCGAGGCAGTCTTCCACCAGCAACCAATAACCAACAACCAATAACTATTTAGAATGTCAGGCCGAAGCTGAACGCATTTAACTTAGGTCCCTTATTGCTTGCAAACAACTCATTCAGGTCATAGTTGAAGAAGAGATCCGTTGCCCTGAATCCGATCTGCAGGCGCAAACCATAACGAATGTTGTTCAGGTAATAGTTGTCGTGATCACGTTCTCGATGACGGTCACCATCCTCTTTGAAAACAAGCTTCGAATAGCTGTCGATACGATAGCCCGCATATGGTCCAAGGCCAAGCCTGAACGATCCGCCGCTGCCTCCATTCCACACCATTGGCCTGCGACCTCGCCCGCTGAAGTCGAGAACAGGCACCGCCGAGATATTCAGGTAAGTGGTAGTGAGCTTACTCTTGATAAAATTCACGTCGCGTTGATCTTCGGAAAAAATAACACCGTTATTGTCTTTCGAGATCCGGATATTGTCGGTCTCAAACTTGAAGTTATACCAACTGATACCCGCGCCCCATTCCAGGAAGAATCGTCTCGACAGACGAGTGCGCTCAATCGAGTTGATGCCAACATACCACGAGCCCCAAGGGCGAACAGAATAGAGTTCGTTGCTCGAGTTCGGAAATTTTTGATTCGCGGTGATGAAGTTATTCGTACCGATATCAAAATTTATTGAATGATATGTTCTGCGATAGAACCTGGTTCTTTTAGTGCGGCGCTCTTCCCACGAACGGTCCCAGTCGTTGCTCTTATCATTTTCGTCGTTGTCGTTGCGCCATTTATCCTCACGATTTTCCTGCGTCACCGGCGGCTCTTCTGTTTTTACATAAGTGTCGGCAGGTTTGTCCAGTTTGGTCGAATCCTGTCGTTCGAGCTTCGCCACCAGGTCGTCGACAACTGCCTGGAGATTGTATTGTTTCAGCGTCTGTAGATCGGCTTTGTCGCCGATAGCGAAGATCACCTTGCTTTTCTCGCCGACGTTGATAATAACGGAATCTATTTTTTGTGCTTTAGTGATAGTAGCGATCAAACACAGTATCAGTATAAAAATCCTGTTCATAAAGTCTTAATGTTTTTGTTTCTTATCCTTCCTGAAGTCTAAAGCCAGTATGTCGTCTTTAGCTTCGCGCAATTCAGCCATAGGGCTGTCTCCGTTCTTCACTTCGCGTGCGATCTCCAACACACGTTCTAATCCTGTTTTCTTTACTTCTGCCTGGGCAACGGCCGGCTCTTCTTTTTTAATAGGCGGAAGTGAGTAGGTGAGGGTAATGCCTTTGGTTGTTGGTTGTTGGTTATTGGTTATTGGTTGCTGGTTGTTGGCTATTGGTTGTTGGTCGCTGGTTGTTGGTTGTTCAACTATCGCAACCTGTTCCATGAGCTGGACGTCTTTATCCACCGCCGCAGGTTCTTCAATAGCCTTTTGCTCTTTTGTAATTCTCTTAGGCAGTTGCTTTTGGTCCATCACCGGCGGAACGGGCATAACCCTTCTGTCCCCTGTCTCCTGACTCCTGTCTCCTGTCTCCTGATTCCCGTCTTCCGGTTTCTGCGTTTTGACTTCAGTCTTCTTAGCGACTTCTTTTCTTCCCTCATCTTTATTCCAGTTCAAACCGGCAAACGTCAATACTCCAAGCAACACCACTCCCGCAGCAACGCGCCAAACCACCATCTTATTTTTTTTTCCAAGATGTGCTTCAACCTTTTCCCATGCCCGGGCCGATGGCTGAAGAGTATCTTCCGCCAGCTTATCCTTAAATAACCTGTCCATTTTGTTGCTCATGACTGCCCCCTGATTTATTAACCGTTCGTTCTTCCAACTCATTCAACCGTTTCTGTAACAGCGCCCGCGCACGGCTCAACTGCGACTTCGAGGTATTCTCACTAACTCCCAGCTGTGCTGCAATCTCCTGGTGCGAAAACCCGTCGATAGCGTAGAGATTGAAGACGATCCTGTAGCCGGTCGGGAGATCGGCGATCAGCTTCCGGAGGTCTTCGGCCTCGAGTTCACTATCGAGCTTGTCGTAGTCGGGTTCCCGCTCCGCAGCTTCGATGTCAGTCTCCAGGTACATGCTCTTGTTCTTCCGCAGGTATGTGAGCGATTCGTTTACCATGATCCGTCGTAACCAGCCTTCGAAGCTTCCTTCTCCTTTAAACTGACTGATGCGATCGAATATTTTGGTGAATGCGACGACCATTACGTCTTCGGCATCCATGCGATCTTTCACGTAACGGCAGCAGAGTGCGAGCATGCGTCCTGAGTAGTGCTCGTAGAGGAATCGCTGCGCGTGGCGATCCCGCTTCTTGCATCCGTCAATCAGCTCGTTGTTAACAGCGTGGTAAATTTGGTACCCCATTTACGTTTACAATAGCAAGATGCGCTTATGTGGTGAGGGGTTGCATTGGAAAATGGAGAATTTTACATAAAAAGCGAAAGGCAAGCCTGACAGCCTGCCTCTCCCTTATAGAAACCGTTTTTCTTAGTTGTTTTCTCTTATGATCTCGGGATCGCCGCGATGTGAGACCGAGCTGGCCATTCCCCGGTCAATTTCCAGTTTCTCAGTTACATACACTTTGGCTGTCGAAGCGCCATGGGCTTCAACGATGGCCTCTTTCACTTCGAAACCATAAGCGCCAAGAGACGAGGCACCCGTGATGTCGGCATTCAAATATGTGCCGGAGCCGTTCAGCGTAAGCGATGACGCCCCTGTGAGCTTGATATTCATATTCCTGGAATCGAGACCGCCATTTCCTTCAACCGCACCTGTGAGACTCACGCTCACTTCGTCTTCATTAAATCCGCGGAAGCGAAGTTTACCACCGCCGCTTGCTTCTATCTCGCGAAGATGAGGCATCGTAATATGAAGCTCGATATCGTGACCTTCGAAACCACGTCTCCAGAAACCTTTGCGATCATCGTCATAATCCACTACAAGCGTCTCGCCGCTTGTATAGACCCTGTAACGTCTCGTCTCATTGTCAGGACCGTCCATTTGAACCGCGAATTCGTCGCCCTGTTCTACGGTGATGTCGAACAATCCTTCGAGATCGAGTGAATTGAAGTCGCGGAGACCGAATTCATCGTGGGCGCGGGGAATGCGAACTTCACTATTGCCGCCGCTATCTTCGTCATCACTGCTTCTTTTATAGCATGTGATACATTCGAGCAGACCGTTCTCCGTAACACGCCATGTTTGCTTTTCATCATGATCGGGATAGTAATCTCTATCGTGACGATTATCAATAAGTCTCCACATACCTTCTTCCAGGATGAACGGCATGTTGACAGGCACATACAGATCCATGTCGAGACGCTGAGCACGGAACTTGGCGTCTTTCTTGAATGTGATGTTCGAATCGAAAGTGAGTACGCTGTCGGATTGAGTTATGTTGTATTCAATCATCTGCGCATTTTCACCACCCTCTTTCCTTGTTTTCCCCTGGGCTTCGAAGCGCTGAACAAGTTTTAGTTCTTTTCCTTCATATCCCCGGATAGAAAGGTCGGTAACGTGGTAGTCGTCGAGGCCAACTTCATTAATCCTGAATGTAGGAGTTCCTTTTACCGTATAAGTAGTCTCGACTTTGTACTCGCCGTCTTCTTTAAACGCGTAGATCATTTGAGGTATCGTAAAGGCCAGGACACCTGCGCTGACAAAGAATGCCACGAACAGCGACCAGCCAACATACGAGTTGAAGACGATCTTCTTGGCGATGATGGAAGCACCGAGCAATGCCATCACGAACGCGGGAACGAACGCCGCTATGAAGGCGAAGATGGCGATCCAACCAGGGAAGGTGCTGCGGAAAATCTCTATCGGGAAATTTGGCGAAGCGATCCAATAGTCGTCGAAGCGGCCATTAACAGGCATTGTAAAAATGCCAAGCAAAGAGCCGAATGCAATTACCAGTGCAAATATCAATAAGGCGCCTGTGAGCGTTATACAAAGGCCTATACCGATCCTGAAGATATCAACGATAAGCATGAATACCGGTCCCAGGATTCGCGTGAGTCCATCGATCAATGCTGCAATCAAGCGGAAAGGGAAAAGGATGATCTTGGCAAAAACACTTTCCTCGGCGCCATCCTTTTCATTGAGGCCTTTTTTTACTGAAGACTCAATGCTGGAAAGTGTAACGGGCTCCCCCGACATCTGGATCTTTTCGGTGATCGTCTTTGCTTCCGGGAGCGCGATCCACATTATTATATAGACAAACAGTCCGAGTCCCCCGAAGATCGTCATACCGATAAACAACACCCTGATCACAGTTGAGTCTATGCCCCAGAATGCGGCAAGCCCCGAAGCAACACCGCCGATCACACGATTATCTTTATCCCGATACATTTTCTTGGATGATGTTTCATCCTCCAGCTGTTCGGAAGCGGGAATGACGATCCATAGAATGATGTAGGCGATTATCAATCCGCCATAAGTTGCAAATGCGAGCAACGCAAAGACCAACCGGGGCCACACAGGATCTACGTTGAAATAGTGCGCAAGACCTGAGCATACACCACCAAGGATCTTTCTCCTGGCATCGCGGAAAAGTTTTTTAGAACCCGCTGGCTGTCCGGCGCGTGACTGCTCACGCTGCTGCTGTTCAGAACCTGCAGCCGATCCGCCAATCTCCTGCTCTTCGGCAGCTTTGAAGTCGTTAACGCTTCCCATGGTTGCCATCAGGGCGTTAACATCTTCCGCGGTTACTACCTGCTTGCCTTCACTTAGCTTCGAAAGCAAAATTTCGGCAATACGACTCTCGATATCGGCCAGGATCTCGCTATTATCTTCAAAAGAAGAGAAGTACCTGTTGATCGAGTCGAGATACTTGCGAAGTATCTCGTAGCCATCTTCCTCGATATGGAAGATGATTCCGCTGATATTGATGCTTATATTCTTTTTCATAGTCGACAGGATTCAGTTAAGTTAAGCAGGGGTTTGGGATCTTTTAGTGATCGATTCAGTTGAGTGGACCAGTTCGTTCCATGTTTCGGTAAGACCGGCAAGAAACGAATTTCCCATGTCGGTCAGCTTATAATATTTCCGGGGTGGGCCCGATTTCGACTCGACCCATTTGTATTCGACCAGCCCCGAATTTTTCAGACGGGTGAGAAGGGGATAGAGTGTGCCTTCAACTACGATCATGTGGGCATTTGTAAGTTCATCGAGCATGTCGCTCGCGTAAACTTCGCCGCGCGAGATGATGTGGAGGATACAGTACTCCAGTATCCCTTTTCTCATCTGCACCTGGGTGTTTTCAAGATTCATACTTCACTCATTTAGGATTACCTGAGCAAGTATACGGAAGAAGTACTGTGTATGGCCAAGTACTTGGTAAGAAATTTCTTCGATTCCAGCTTAATTTCGCAGTTTTCGGTGTTCAAAAGTGTACAAAAACATCAACTTTTCCGTACACCAGCGGTGCGAAAATGCTCAATTTTCATCTAATGAACGGTTGAGCACTGTTCGTTTTCCGGACAGAAAAAGGCAAAAAATTTTTTATGATTTGATCAAATACGAACGGTTCCGCGACGATCATTCTCCCCCCAAACGGAAATCTAACGCAACGCCTGGTCCACTGCACTTACGTTTTTCATTGGCGGGACATATATAGAGAAAGTGGGTAACAATAATGTTATTTTTGTACTGCATGTGGCGGCTCCGGACTTTACTACTGTTCTTTTTCATTCCAGTCGCCGGTTTTGCCCAGTTCACCAACAACTGGGTTGCCCACAATCAGCAGTACTATAAGATCACAGTCGCAACCACCGGAATTTACCGCCTCACGTTCGAACAGGCCCAGGCCGCCGGAATTCCTGTAACCGGTATCGACCCCCGGCTGATCCAGATCTTCCATAGGGGCGAAGAGCAGGCAATATTCTTCAAGCACAATCAACAGCCGGCAAACGGCATTTTCGAGCCAGGTGAATACCTCGAATTCTACGGCGAGCGCAACGATGGTGAGATGGACGCAGGGATGTATAAGCCCACCTCCGCTCAGCCGCACAAGTACTACAATTTATATAGCGATGAGTCGGCATACTTCCTTACCGTGAACCCATTGCCGGTACAAGGCAAGCGGATGGATGTCGTCGACGAAGTCAATTCAACAGGGCTTCCAAAAGAAACCTTTCACAATGCCATGCAGCTTCGCGTGTATTCGAATGAATACAGTACAGGCGATATACAGGATAGCTACGTAACGCAGAGCACCTTCGATACCGGTGAAGGATGGACTGGTGAAACGATCTGTACTGTAAATAACGGTTGCGTGGAGCAGCGAAGCTATGTAATCGATCAACTGACCAATGGTGTTACATCGCAGGCGCCGCCCACCCTCGAGATACAAATTGCTGGTCGCGATTTCCTGCAGCACGCTGTCGAGATCTACGCAGGATCTTCAGAAGCGACATTGCATTTATTGTCGACAAGGCAATTCAATAACTACGACACCCCCGTCTATACGGAAACTCTGAACTGGAGCGATATCAGCGCTACAGGTACGTTAACAGTCCGTGTGAGAGCCCTGGGTGTCGGTGGCCTTCGCGACAGGATCAGTGTGAATTATATCAAAGTAAAATTTGCTCAAGGCTTCAACCTTGCGTCTGCTTCTTCGCGGTACATCAATCTCAACCCGGGTGGAGCTAAATCATATATCGAATTAGATAATGCCCCGGCGCCGACGAGACTGTGGGATATCACGAGCACTTCGGATGTAGTGATGGTTGCATTGCACGGCTCCGGAAGTCCCGTCAATGCGATTGTTGCGAATACTTCAACGCCGAGGAATTTATATGCGGCGAGTACTTTCATCGTTCCTGATGTTTCCCAGATAAAGCCGGTGAAGTTTCGTGAGCTTAGCGCGGCAGCGAACTACATTATCGTTACGCATCGGTCATTACAACAGCCTGCAACCGGTTATGCCAATCCCGTTAAAGCTTTTGCCGAATACCGGGCAAGCGAAGAGGGTGGAGGTTATGATACGTTGACGGTAAATGTCGATGAGCTTTACGATCAATTCAACTACGGTGAGACCTCGCCGGTTGCGATCAGGGAGTTCATGAGATACATGGTGGGCAATGGCGATCCGCAGTTTTTATTCCTTATTGGTAAAGGGCGGGATATTTCGACGTCCGGCAACATCCATCGTCGCGCGTTGATAGCGGGCGAGTTTGATGACCTTGTTCCGCCCGCGGGAAGCCCCGGTTCCGATATCCCGTTCACTGCCGGGTTGAAGGGTGATGAATACGTTCCAGCCGTTGCTACCGGCCGGTTGACTGCCGCCACTCCTCAACAGGTTGCCGATTATCTGAATAAAGTAAAAGAGACGGAGACAACACCCTACGATGAACTCTGGCGGAAAAGCATTTTGCATCTGAGCGGTGGTAAAGAACCCTCCCAGATCGTTTTATTCCGAGGCTACATGGAAGGCTTCGCCGACATCGCGCGTGGCGACTATTATGGTGCTACAGTAGCCACTGTTTCAAAGAGCGGTATTGCCGACGTTGAGCAGATCAATGTTTCGGATCAGATCAACGCGGGCGTAAATCTTGTAACATTCCTTGGTCACTCTGCTCCAAATACAACCGATATCGACATTGGCGATGCAGACAACCCTATTCTGGGTTATAAGAACGCTGGCAAGTATCCTGTATTTCTTGTGAACGGATGTAACGCCGGTGAATATTTTAACAATGAAGAAAGCTTTGGTGAGAACTGGACTATGATCGCCAACAAGGGCGCGCGTAATTTTATTGCGAACAGCTCTTTCGGGTTCGAGCTCGTGCTCCGGGCGTATTCAACGTATTTCTACCAGGTGGCTTTTGCCGACTCTGCTTTTCTTGCCAAGGGGATCGGTGAAGTTCAAAAAGAAGTTGTCCGTCGTTTCCTTAATGATTTCGGACACGATAAATCGGTTTACACCGCCCAGGCGCAACAGATGGTCTTGCTGGGTGATCCCGCAGTGAAATTATTTGCGCCCACAAAGCCCGACTATGAAACCGAAGACGCGCTGATCGATGTGGTTTCGTTCGATGGAAAGCCGATCCATGCGCTGACGGATTCAATACAGCTCCAGGTTATCACAAAGAACCTCGGCCGGTCGATGAAGAAGAAGCTTACGATGAAGATCGTTCATACGATCAACGGCGTTGTAAACGAGTACACACAGGATTTCGATCATGTATTGTACGAGAGCACGCTCAATTTTACGATCCGTCGCGGTGCCGGAAATTTCTACGGAAATAACAAGATCGAAGTGTTTCTCGATCCGGATAACGAGATCGAGGAGTTGGATGAGAGCAATAACACTGCACAATGGTCGCGCTTCGTCAACTTCAATGGAACGCAAAATCTTCAGCCCGGTAACTTCGGTATCGTCAACACAAAAAGCGTAGACGCCCTCTTCCAGGACACCGATGTGCTTTCAGGAGAAAAGACATACAATATTCAGTTTGATACTGCGCGCACCTTCAACTCGCAATTCCTGCAGGTAAAAAATATGACCGGCAAAGTGTTGATGAAAACTCACTTCGATCTCCTCGATGATGACTCGACTGTGTATTACTGGCGCACGAAACCGTCGGATAAAACGGACGAAGAATGGTCTACAACTTCTTTCACGTATATCAATAATGGTCCATACGGCTGGACGCAGATGGCTTTCGACCAGCTTGTAGATAATACATGGGAAGATCTCGTAGTGGACGAAGGGAATAAGAGGTTTAATTTCAAATCGACGACCGTCCAGTTTTCAATAAAGACTTTTGGCACCGAGTACACCGAGACCGGCATAACTCCTTCGCTGCTTATAAACAATTCCGAATATTATTATTCCCCGCAATCGGCGCAGTGCCGGAACAATACCATAAACCTGGTGGCATTCGACCGGAGCACAGCCACTCCATACACTGCAGTAGCTTTCGATTTTTCGAATTCATTTGGCCGCGCGTGCGGTCGTGAACCGCAGATCATCAATAGCTTCATGGCTTCAGAGGTAGATACGGGCAACGCCGACGATCTCATTCAATATATAGCTAACCTGAAACCGAGCGATTCGGTTTTGATATTCACGGTAGGCGATCCCGGTTTTGCTTCGTGGAGTCCGCAGGCCAGGCAGAGCCTCGAAGACATTGGTGTGCTTGAGAGCGATCTCGATAGTTTTCAGCCAGGTGAACCTGTCATTATCCTTGGGCGCAAGAATATAAATTTCGCGCCCGCAACGATCGTTCGTAGCAGTGAGGCAAACCCCAAGGCGGAGCTGATAGAGATCAGCGACGACGTAACCGGTTATTCAACCCGAGGAACGATTCGTTCCGTGGTGATCGGTCCCGCTCTTATGTGGCATAGCATGTCGCCTAAAGTGAAACTGATCGATGCGAGCGATGAGGGTGGTGTCGATATCTATCTTATCGATAAGGACGGCGTTGAAACTTTATATGCTTATCAGCAACAGGCAGCACTCGACATCAGTCCCCTCGATGCAAGTCAGTATCCTTTTATGCGTTTGGTTTTCCGCACGAAAGATGAAGATCAACTGACGCCGGCAGTGCTGAAGAACTGGCTCGTTGCCTACGATCCCGCCCCGGACGGTTTATTGGTTCCCGCCTCGGCCATTGCACCCGTTTCATTACCGGAAGGCGTTTCTCAAACCACCGATTTTGCTTTCGTGAATATTTCGAACGTCAGTTTTACCGATTCACTGGCGTCTATCTTCACAATCCAGAATCGCGGGGCGAGAACGAAAGAATCTCACGAGTTCAGGATCAAAGGACCAGCCGTCGGCGACACGACGTATTTCTCGCAGACTGTGAATACTCTGGGGAAGGTGGGGCTCAACGATCTTAGTGTTGCGGTCAATACCGGATCGGTGCCGGAGCAATATCTGCAAAACAATTCCATCGAACTTTCATCTTACCTCGAAGTGCTTAAAGATCAGCGCAACCCGCTGCTGGAAGTCACCATCGACGGACGTTTTGTTAACGACGGAGATTTCGTTTCGACCAATCCTACGATCCGCATCAGTCTTCGCGACGATAACCAATTGCTGATGATAAAGGACACGACGTCACTGAATCTTTCCATGAGTTATCCATGTGTTTCCGATGAGTGCGCCCCGAAGCTGATCGCTTTCTCGAGGAATGATCTTACGTGGACGATCTCTGAAAAAGGCGAGCTCATGGTGGTCTTCACGCCCAATCTCGATGAAGGTGAATATACTTTGTATGCGAACGGCACGGATGCTTCGGGGAATCCGAGCGGTGCCGAGCCATATAAAGTCTCTTTCGTTGTCGAGAAAGATCCCGGTTTGATCTTTTATTCTCCATACCCCAATCCATCGGCAGTCGGGTTTTACTTCGAATTTACGGTTGCCGGCGAGCAATCGCCCGACTCGTTTGCACTAACGATCATCGACAGAACAGGGCAGGATATCGCACATTTCACGGAACAAAACGCTCCCCCATTGAGGGTTGGATTAAATCAATTGCATTGGACGGGCCTCGATGCCCAGGGTAACAGGCTTTCGGATGGACTATATTTTTATCAACTTACGGTGAGAACCGGTGGCAGCGAATATAAAAATGCCGGCCGGGTCATGATCACCCGATAATGAGACAACTGGCCTTTCCGATCCTTTTCATTTTCCTGGTTCTATCATTCGCCGCACCGGCCCAGGAAATTTCGATTCAAAGTACAAACGCAACCTCGCTTAAGTGGTACCAGGTAAAGACGCCGAGCTTCAATGTTCTTTACCCCAAAGGCTTCGATCGCGAGGCAATGCGCGTTGCCAATAACCTCGAGGTCATTCACGATCCTGAAGCCAATTCGATGGGGGTGAAGCCAAGGCCCATCTCCGTAATTCTTCAAAACCAGTCGGCCCTTTCAAACGCCTTCGTAACGTTCTCTCCACGTCGTTCAGAATTTTATACAATGCCACCGCAGAACTATAACTTTGCGGGAACCAACGACTGGCTCGATCTGCTTTCATCGCACGAGTATCGTCACGTCGTCCAATATCAGCGAAGTATCGTCGGCTTTAATAAATTCCTTTACTATGTGCTCGGACAAAACGCGTTATCACTGAGTGCATTCGCCGCCGCACCCCAGTGGTTCTGGGAGGGAGATGCAGTGGCAACCGAAACGGCATTCACGAAAAGCGGCCGCGGACGAATTCCGCAATTCGCATTGTTGTTTAAAACAAATCTCCTGGAAGGACGCACCTTCAACTACCAGAAGCAATACGACAGATCGTACAAGCATAATATTCCCGATCATTACGTGCTCGGCTATCATATGATCACTTACCTGCGGAACAAAACCAATGACGCGGAGATCTGGGATAAGGTGGTTACAAGAGCGTGGTCGTATCCATTCATTCCCTTCACTTTCTCCCGGTCTATCAAAAAAGAAACAGGTATTAATATAAATCAGCTCTATAAGGAGATGGCCGACAGCCTGCGCACAAGCTGGAAGAAGGAGATCGATGCGCTGGAACTGTCGAAGTTTGAAACGATCACCAAAAGAAATTCGAAGTCTTATATCGACTATGAATATCCACAGGTTCTTGCTGATGGGAGTATCATAGCCGTGAAAAGCGGTATCGGTGAGATCACAGCTATTGTGAAGATCAAAGATGGTGAAGTGATCCAAAAATTTGTCTCTGGCCCGTTCAATGATGCCGGAATGCTTTCCGCTTCCGGAGATAAAGTCGTGTGGAACGAGTATCGCTACGATCCAAGATGGAGGGTAAAGAACTACACCATCGTTAAAGGCTACGACTTCGGAAAAAGAAAAGGAAGGAATCTTTCCAGGAAGACACGCTATGCAGGCGCCGCAATATCACCGGGTGGGGATAAAGTTATCACCGTCGAATCATCGACGTCCTACGAGGTGAAGATGCTCGTGCTCGACTACAATACGAAGGCCATTCTCAAGCAATTCGAAAATCCGGGCAATGCATTAATTCAGATGCCCCGCTGGTCGCCCGACGAAAAGTCGATCGTCGCCGTTCGCCTTACGAAAGAAGGAAAGAAACTTTCCGTACTCGACTATGAATCGGGAGCGGTGAGAGATGTGTTCGATGCGGGTAATGAAAACATCGGTCACCCGGTGATGTCGCCCGACGGCAAATATATTTTCTATAACTCGCCATTCAGCGGTATCGATAATATCTACGCTGTCGAGGTGTCCACAGGCAATCGATACCAGGTTACCGTTTCTAAATACGGAGCCTACAATCCCTCGATAGCACCCAATTCAGACTGGATCTATTATAACGATCAGTCGCGCGATGGTCTGAACATTGTCCGTGCTCCCTATGATCCTGCTTCATGGAGGATCATCTCGCAGGTACCTGTGCCTCAGCAGCACTTTTACGATAAGATCGTGAAGCAGGAAGAGCATCAGGACATCCTGAAAGATATTCCTCAAAAGAATTTCCCCGTTTCAAAATACAAGCAGGGCAATCACCTGATCAATATTCACAGCTGGGGACCTTTCTTCGATACGGATGTCACGCAGGCCGATCTCGGTATCTCTTCAAGAAACCTACTGGGAACTCTTACCGTGAATGCCGGTTATCTTTTTGATATCAACGAACGAACCGGTAGTTATCACGCGGGAGTAAGCTACCAGGGATTATACCCTGTTCTTGATTTCAACGTGCTGCATGGACAACGCGAATCGAAGACGGGTGTTCTCGATAAGAATGTGAAACTTACATGGGATGAGACGACAGTAAATGGCGGTTTCAGGATCCCGTTACTTCTCACGAGGTCGAAATACAACACAAGCCTTACTCTGAAAGATTGGGTCGGCGCCACGAGAGTATCCGGTTTCAGAAATGTGGTCACAACTGAAAACAACATTTTGTATTCACAGGGCGTCGACAGGATTGTGAGAGTTGCAGATACCCTTGCTTACGTTTTCTCCAGCGAAGTGGGAAACGGAACCCTTCTGTACAACCAGGCGACAGTTTCATTCGTGCGATTTCTGAAGCAAAGCCGTCGCGATTTCAATCCGAAGTTTGGACAACAGGTGGATATCGAACTTTATAACACTCCTTTTGGCGGGGATTTTAAAGGGAAGCTTGCAGCGGCACGCCTGGCTTTGTTCTTCCCCGGGGCCGCGAAACATCATTCTATCTTGTTAAGGGGCGGATTCCAGAAAGGAACCGATGGGATAGAGGTTAACCGTTACCAGTTCCGTAACCGGGTGTTCAGGCCACGAGGGTTCAGCTATCCTTTCGATACCAAATTCCAATCCTTCTCCGTCAACTATGCAGCGCCGGTCTGGTACCCCGACATCCAATTAGGACCGATGCTCAATATTCAGCGGCTCAGGGCCAACGTCTTTTACGACTTCGGGCAGGCTTTCGGGGAGAATTACTTCTATGCCAGTAGCGGTAGAATCTACTATTCGAGCTCCCGCAAGGATTACGAGTCGGTGGGCGCAGAGTTCACTGTGGATGTGAACGTTATGAGGCTGCTTCCTCAGCTCGACCTCGGTCTCAGGACCACGTTTATCAATCCTGCGATACCTTCCCAAAAGAGACTCGTGGTCGAATTTGTCCTCGGCACGCTGAATCTGTAAATAGGCTTGTATTTCGCTATTTATACGCTAATTTTGGCGTCGCCCTACGCAGAAGTAGGGATCGTTAAAGATTTGTAACAGCACTATGGCAGAGATTATTCGCATGCCCAAGATGAGCGACACCATGACTGAAGGCGTGGTCGCGAAGTGGCATAAAAAGGTTGGTGATACGGTTAAATCGGGCGAGCTCATGGCAGAGATCGAGACCGACAAAGCCACGATGGACTACGAGTCGTTCAACACCGGGACAGTTCTTTACCTCGGCGTGAAAGAAGGCGAAGCCGTGAAGATCGACGGCGTGCTCGCGATCGTAGGAAAACCCGGCGAAGACTATAAAGCATTATTGGATGGAGCAGGCGCTTCGGCACCCGCAAAATCGGAGGCATCGGCAAACGCAAATGCGTCTGCATCAAAACCGGCAGCCACAGCTGTTGCCGAACCGGCCGTCGATACAAGCAACATCAAAGCGAAAGTCGTTCAGATGCCGAAAATGAGCGATACCATGTCTGAAGGTGTGATCGCTGCATGGCATAAGAAAGTGGGCGACCAGGTTAAAGCCGGCGAACTTATGGCCGAGATCGAAACCGACAAGGCCACAATGGAATATGAAGCATACGATTCAGGTACACTCCTGTATATCGGTGCGAAAGAAAAAGAAGCAGTTCCCGTTAACGGGGTCCTCGCCATTGTTGGTGACAAAGACGCCGACTGGCAAACATTGTTGAAGGCATTCCAATCCGGCGGCGGTTCAACTCCGGCGAAGCAGGAAACTCAGTCTTCAGCTCCTGCTAAAACAGAAGAGACATCACAGGCAAACGGTCAGCATAACGAAAGCGCAAATGCCAATGGCCGTATAAAGGCCTCACCTCTTGCGAAGAAGATGGCCAAAGACCTTGGCTATGATATCAGCAAGATCAAAGGAAGCGGTGAAGAAGGCCGTATCACCAGGAAAGATGTCGAAAGCTATAAGCCATCTGCTGCTCCGGCGCAAGGTGGAGCGCCTGCAAAAGGAGAGAAGGGCGCCGCAGCTCCAATCGTATTGCCACAGGTAGTTGGACAGGAAAGCTTCGAAGACGTGAATATGTCGCAGATGCGTAAGGCTATCGGCCGCCGCTTGTCTGAAAGCATGTATACAGCGCCGCACTTCTATGTTACCATGGAGATCAACATGGACAAAGCGGTTGAAGCACGTAAGAGCATGAATGAGATCTCGCCCGTCAAGATATCTTTCAACGACATGGTGTTGAAGGCCGTTGCATCGGCGTTGCGTCAGCATCCTGATGTCAACGTGAGTCTAGTGGGAGATAAGATCCGCAAGAATCATCATATTCACATTGGTGTTGCCGTTGCAATTCCTGACGGACTGATCGTTCCGGTTGTTCGTTTTGCGGATAACAAATCGCTTTCACATATCGCCGCAGAGGTTAAAGATCTCGCGCAGCGTGCTCACGATAAGAAACTTAAACCTGAAGAATACCAGGGAAGCACTTTCACGATCTCGAACCTCGGAATGTTCGGAGTGGAAGAATTCACTGCAATCATCAACACACCTGACTCATGCATTCTTGCAGTTGGCGGTATCAAGGAAACACCGATCGTTAAGAATGGACAGATCGTTCCCGGCAATGTTATGAAGGTTACTCTTTCGAGTGATCACAGAACGGTTGACGGAGCGGTTGCCGCAGGATTCCTTAAGACGCTGAAAGGCCTTTTGGAAGATCCGGTAAGAATTTTGATTTAAAAGCTGGACGCCATGGATACGCTAAGGCTGCATAGGATGCGCAGAGATTGTCTTAGCGTATCCTTTGCCTCTCAGCGTATCCTTTGCGTACAACCTTCACATGGAAGCTATTCACTCAACAACCATACTCGCAGTCTCTCATAATGGCCACGTAGCCATTGGTGGTGACGGCCAGGCTACGATGGGCAACACCATCGCGAAAAGTAACGTAAAGAAGATCCGTAAGCTCCAGGACGGCAAAGTGCTTACAGGCTTCGCCGGATCAACTGCAGATGCATTCACTTTACTCGACCGTTTCGATGAAAAACTGAGCGCTTACGGCGGCAATATGAAACGCGCGGCCATAGAGCTTGCCAAGGACTGGCGAACCGACCGTTACCTGCGAAAGCTTGAGGCCATGCTCATCGCTGCCAACAAAGAGGAGATTCTAGTTCTCTCCGGAACAGGCGACGTCCTCGAACCCGACCATTCTGTGGCTGCCATAGGCTCCGGAGCCATGTATGCCCAGTCGGCCGCTCTCGCATTAAAAAAACACGCGACTCACTTAACGGCAGCCGAAATTGTAAAAGAGAGTTTGACTATTGCTGCAGACATTTGTATCTATACAAACCACAACCTCGTGATTGAGTCGTTTTGAAACGGATACTAACGATCCTTTCGTTGATCTTCCTGGTCGCAAGCCAATCAAACGCTCAATTTTTTCAATCCACTAATTATAAAGAAGGCTCTGGTCTGCCCAGCTCTGAAAGCTATTTGGTGTACCAGGACTCCAAAGGCTTCGTCTGGATCGCCACCGACAACGGCGTAGTCAAGTTCGACGGTCACGAATTCGTTACCTACAACATCACCAACGGTCTTACCGACAACACGGTCTTCGGGTTTTATGAGGATTTCAAAGGACGCATCTGGTTTCGTACCTATAATGGTGCGTTGTCGTATCTCGAGAACGATTCGATAAGACCTTATAAGTACAATGCCGAGCTCAAGTCATTCATGGGACAAGCCATCCTTGCAAAGATCGAGATCGACAGCGGGGAGAACCTGAATTTCAGCACCATGTACGAAGCCATGGCGGGCAAGATCGACGCCAGGGGAAATGTGACCAAAACTTCGCTCATCGACGAGGCGCGCACTCCCGAATACGACTGGAAATTTCTCGCTTATGTTGGTGACGGGAGAATGTTGTACGCCAATTTTCCACCGAGAAATATCAGGACCCTTCGCATCGATGGTAAAAAATACGACATAGAATTAGATGATGCCCGGAATCAGAATAACTGGCTGATCGCATCAACATGGTGGAAAGGAAAATTGTATTTCTCGTTGTACAAGAACCTGTTTGAGTACGACGGTAAGTCGATCAAAAAAGTGTTCACGTCTGAGAAGGAATCGTTTATCTGTTTGTATGTCGATCACAAGGATCGTTTGTGGGTGGGCCGTTATAATAGCGGCGTGATGATATTCGATGATCCGTCATTTACGGATCCCGGATCGCTTTCGTCACTCGAAGATATTTCAGTTAGCAGCGTGATGCAGGACTATGAGGATGGTACGTGGATCAGCACACTGGACCAGGGTGTTTTTTATTTCCCGAACCTTGACCTCGAGCATTACAAACTCCCGGATACAAAACGGGTTAGCGCAGTCCTCTTTTGTCGAGATGAAGTGTTCCTTGGAAACTACGGCGGCGATGTTTACAGCGTAAGTGAAAAGGGTAAGGTTAAACTGATCAATCCCGGTCTCGGACCTGTCTCACTATTGTTCGAAGACAACAGTCACAGGCTTTGGATCTCGGATGGCGCGGGAACCCATATCCATCAGGGCGGTGTAACAGTCGGCGCCGACGTGGGTAAGCGGGGGGTCGTTTACAAGACTTTGCTTCAGGTGGGAGATACGATCATCGGTTCGCATTCGATGGGCCTGGATAAGCTTTCGCCGGGAGGTAAAACTTATGGACGAATGACGGGACGCCGCCGGCCCAACGCCATGGTCAGTCTCAACAACAGCATTTATCTTGGTGGACTGAATGGCGTGGATCGTTTCAGTATTCACCTTACGGATGATAGTACGAAGATCATCGATTACAGGACCGCCACGCTCGTCGATCTCGACAACAGGACTATTGCAATGGGCACCGTTGGTCACGGATTGTATTTCTATGATACGAAAGATCAACGCCTTTCAAATCTTGCGATTGCCGATGTCACAAGCATTTATTCGATGTGGACCGATTGGCCCGAAAGACGCATCTGGGTTGGAACAGAGAAGGGATTATTTCAACTGGACTTTGAGCAGGATTCCATCAACTTAAAGATGAAACACGTCGCGAAAGCCGATGGGCTGGTTGCAACGAAGATCAATCACGTGGGAAGGATGGGTAACAACATCTGGGCGGTCAGCGACCTCGGCATTTCGTCGGTACCATTAACGCATTTCACCGAGCGGGACACCGTCCCGAAATTTTACATCAATCGTATCATGTTCGAGAACGGATCGATCATGGGCAGCGCTGATTTCATAAGGACCGAAGAAAAGGATATGGTGCTCGACGTTCGTGCCATCACCTTCAAGGCCCGCCCCACCGTGTTCCGGTATCGATTAAACAACGACGAAGAGTGGAGGATGATTCCCGCCGGAAGTATCTTCCTCGCCGATCTCAAGCCCAACACATATCATATCGAAGTGCAGGCGTCGCTCGATAACGAGATGTGGACGAAAAGCCTTACCATGCAGATCGACGTAATCGCCCAGTGGTGGGACACGTGGGCATTCAGGTGGAGTATGATCTTTGTGATCTGCGCTCTCGGCTATGTTGCATACCTGCTTCGCATCAATGCCATCAGGCGACGGCAAAAGTATCTCGAGCTTATCAATCATCACCAGCAAAAGCTAATTGACTCGGAGATCCGAACCCAGGAGCGCGAACGCAAACGCATTGCTTCCGACCTTCACGACGGCATCGGTACATCGTTGAGTAGTATCAAAATGCAGGTCGCCGACGCCATGCTCGATGATGAGGGAGATCGCAGCGCACGCGCGAAAGAGATCAATGATCACCTTACCGATGTGATCGACGACATCAAACGGATCGTTTACGACCTTCACCCCCCTGGACTTGAGCGCTACGGACTGCAATCAGGTCTGAAGAATCTGGTCGAGCGGATCAACAAGAGTTCCGATGTGAAGGTTATCTTCGATTATTACGGCCAACGCGAAATCGCGCAGCAAGTATCTGTAACTATCTTCAGGATATTACAGGAACTTCTTAATAATACCCTGAAACACGCGCGTGCTTCGGAGATCAGGATACACATCAACGAATTCGACGATGAGATCAATATCATGTATGAAGACAATGGGATCGGCATGATAGGAAGCCGTTTCACAGGTCTCGGACTCCACAGCATCGAATCGAGGGTACGATCTCTCAATGGGCGTATGACCTGGGAATCGAATCATAAGGGCACTTTTTATAACTTTGATATACCATTCTAGGGGATGTTTTAAAGTATATCTTAGTATCTATGGTCAAATTCCTTCTCGTCGACGATCACCTCATGTTTCTTGATGGTCTCGAGCTTCTCCTTAAGCGCACAGGCACTTATGAGGTGGTAGGCAAACTTAATGACCCCCTTCACGTAACGGACTTCCTGGCCACGACACCTGCCGACATTATCCTGGCCGATATCCAGATGCCCGGTGTGAATGGCATCGACCTCCTGAAGAGGATCATGTCGAGGTTCCCGGCTTCGAAGGTTGTGATGATCAGCATGCACGACGGCGATGATTTCATCCAGGAGATCATGGCGCTCGGAGGCTACGGTTTCCTTCCAAAATCGATGGATAGCAACAAGATGGTGCAGGAGCTGGACAAGGTCTGCGACGATCAGAAGATATTTCCGAAGCGTCAGAAGAAGGCTGCCGAAAGTCAGCACTTCTCTGAACGGGAACTCGAAATATTGAGGTTGCTGGCGCAGGGAAAGAACAGCTACGAGATCGCCGGCGAGCTTTTTATTACCCTGAACACCGTAAAGACCCACCGCCGGAATATGCTGCGAAAATTAAATGCTTCTAATACCTCGCAGCTTTTGAAGATAGGCTTCGATAATAACCTGATTTAGAGCCTTTTTTAACCGTAGTTCGAAGTCCGTTTGTCAAAATACCTCCAAAGAGGTATTTACATGTGCAGCTCTAAAATTGAATTTAGCATCGTTAACCCCAACCCCCATGGATATGGTTAAGGCTGCTAAGTCTAATCTCACAGACCGCGAGATACAAGTGCTCGGATTGATAGCACAAGGTATGTCGTCGGTGAGGATCGCTCAACGACTGGAAATAAGTTTTGAAACTGTGAAAGTTCACAGGAGAAACATGCTTCGCAAAGTAGAAGCACAGAACACTTTCGAGCTCATCAGGATGGCGATCAAAAAGCGCTGGATCTGATCTTAGTCTTTCGGGGTTTCTTCCGTCACAATTGGCGCCGGTGGTTCAACGACCGTCGGCTTATCTTCAAGCAGAATAACAAACGGCTTTAGGGAAGGCGAATTCGCCATGAAGATCTTTACAATACCTACTGCAGGTACTGCCAGGATCATTCCCGCTATCCCCAGCAACAGGTTTCCGATCAACAATGCGAGAATAGCCGCGAGCGCGTTAACGCTGATGCGCGAGCCGGTGATCTTCGGCGTGATAAAATTCCCTTCGAGAAATTGAACTGCGGCGTGTACCGCTACAACTCCCACGGCATACCAGGCGCTGTCTTTGGTGATCAGTGCGAACATTGCAGGTAATGTTGCGCCGATGGTAATTCCAACGTATGGAATGAGCGTGAGCGCTCCTGAAAGAAATCCGAAAAAGATCGCATGATCGATGCCGAGCGCCAACAATCCGATGCTGTTTAAAGTGCCCGCAATGAGAACCACAATGGCCAGGCCGCTGATGTACCCTCGTACCACCCCGTCAACGTCTTTTTTCCATTTGAACTCGCCACCCGGATCGTAAACCAGGAAGAACTCGCGAAACTTATCGCGATAGAGAAGGAACAGGAAAATATAGATTGGTACCTGTAAGAAGAAATAAGCGAGGTATGAAGTCGAGAACAATACATCGGTGAGATACACGGAAAGATTTTTGATTCCATCCGTAAGCATCGTTGTTTGCTCGTCGGTGCTGATGTTGAATTGTTGTTCAATGTACTGGTTCACAGTCGTAATCCCGGCGAAGAATTTCTCTTCCAGGTCGGGGAGACTGGCAACCAGGTCGGTAAGCTGGCCGATGACGAGCCAGATAGCGGCGCCCAGCAACAGCAACGAGCCGAACAACACTATGGTAATCGAAAAAACGGTTCCTGTTCGACGTTCAATTCGCTTGGCGACAGGATTCAGGACAACGGCGAAAAGGGCTGCGAATGCCAGCGGGATAATAATGCCGCGCATCAGAACGATTCCGGTTACGGAGATCGCAACAATAACCAGGAATTTATAGAGCTGGTCGAGCTGCCGGGGTTTATCGATCATCATAAGGGTGAAGTGAAAAGGTCAGGATTTTATCGCGAATTATCAATGGCCTTCAGGATCACGTCGCACGATTCCCTGATCTCGTCGTCGGTGATCGTAAGAGGAGGAGCGATCCGGAAACTGTATGGATGAGAGAGGAACCAGAAGGTGACAACGCCGTGGTTCAATGCGGAGGTCACGATCTTTTGAACTCTCTCTTCTGAATCAAAATCGATCGCGAACATAAGACCGATCCTCCGGACTTCACGGATCAACGGGTGTTTGAGCAATGATTCAAAAAGTTGTCCTTTCCGTTCGATGTCTTTCAATAGATTTCCCGATGTGAGTACCTCCAGGGTGCTCATGGCCGACGCAGCACAAACAGGATTTCCTCCGAACGTCGTGATATGTCCCAGCATCGGGTCGTGCGAGAGTTCCTGCATGCGCGCATGACTCGAGATAAAAGCGCCGATCGGTAACCCGCCGCCAAAAGCTTTGCCGATCGTGAGGATGTCGGGCACTATGCCGAACTGCTCGAAGGCGAACAAGCTTCCGGCACGTCCCATTCCACATTGTATCTCATCGAGGATCAACATCGCCCCGGTTTCGTCACAACGCTGTCTAAGTCTTTTCATGAACTCCTTCGAAGGAATTCGAACACCGGCGTCGCCCTGGATGGTTTCCATAATAACGCCCGCCGTTTTCGCTGTGATCTGTTGGAGATCGTCGATATTATTGAATCCGATAAATTTCACATCCGGAAGCAAAGGACGGAACGCAGTCTTCTTCACCTCGTTCCCAGAAACACTCATGGAGCCATGTGTACTTCCATGATATGATTTTTTGAATGACACGAGCTCCGTTCTTTTAGTCAGCCGCTTGGCGAGTTTCAATGCGCCTTCGTTTGCCTCTGTACCCGAATTCGCCAGGTAGGTACAATCGAGCGTCGACGGGAGCAGCGAAGCAATTTTCGCGGCAAGGAGATTTGATGATGACTGGATGTATTCCCCGTACACCATAACATGAAGATGCTTGTCGAGCTGTCGTTTAATAGCCTCGATAACCCTGGGATGACGATGGCCAATGTTGGTTACGCCGATGCCCGAGATCAGGTCGGTGTAACGTTTGCCATCGGGACTGTACATGTAAATCCCTTCCGCTCTTTCAATGGGGATGCGGAAAGGGAATGGTGTGGTAGGAGCGAGATGTTGCAGGAAGATGTCTTCACTATAGTCCATCCCGCAAGTTAAGGTTTCACGCAAAGGGCGCGAAGGGAATTTCGCGCAAAGGTGCGCGAAAAGACTTCAGGGTCTTCCGGCATCGGGTTTACAGATCCAATTTCTTCGCTTTGAATCTCTCCGGCATTGTATACGTTCCTGCCGACATTCTTGCGCCGCCTTCAACTGCAAATCCTTTCGAGCGCATATTCGGAGGGTATCCGAAAAGGTTGTTGCCGACATAGAAATCAAAGAAATCTGTATACGACATATTGTATTCATCTACATACAGGATATCAAAAGACTGTTCTTCTTTGATCCTGGCCAGATTGGCCAACTTGTCCATAAGCTCTTGTGGAAACTGAGGAAGATTCATCCGCACCTTCGATGATACTATCGGGGCATAGACGAAATAAACCAGGGGATCGCTGGAGGTGCCGAATTGCTTTTCGATGTAAACTATTTCACCGTCGCCAGACACGTCGGCCGCAATTCGTTTCGTGGTAATCTTATATACTTTCTCCAGTGTGGCTTCGAGGTTTGAGAAATTCAGATCCGGATTTTGCGATGTATTCTTCTCGTAAAATGAATTTCCATTGTCGTTGATAGAGCTCACCAAGGTTTGATATTGCGGGAACAAGCCGGCAATATCGGGATATGCAAGCTTAGCCTCGCTGCCTGAAGAAAAAAGACGGGCATCAATGTCGATCGATCCGCCGCTGTTTGTGATGCCCGTTACATAGAACTCTGCACTCAATGATTGTGCGAGCCCGGGATACGTGATGTTGTGATAGGGCATCACTCCGAACTCATTTTCGAAGCTTTCTTTTGATACGCCAAGAGAGTCGTTGGCACTTACACCTTCGAAGTATTTGTACTTGATTATCTGGCGTGTACCGTCCGTCGTTCCCCATACGAAAAGGTTGTTAACGGCACCATTATACACTCCGTAATTGTATGTGTAGTCTTTGTCTTTGTTTGATACGTCTATATACTCGTATGTTCCCGTCATGTACTGGGCAAGGAACTGGAAATCTTCGGATGGATTCAGGATCCCGAATTTGAATGTTCCGTCTTTTTCAGCGGGGTCGGCATCTGCGTCCGGTTTCACCGTATACTTGCCGGGTTTCAGGCCGGTAAACGTGTTCAGGAACGTGGCATGACCAGACTGGTTAGATGCGCGGGTGATCAGGGTAACGGTTGCGAGCTCGCCGTTGGGAGGATAGGGGAGGTCGAGCTGCGTGCCGGGAACGATCTCATCCCATTTAAGAACGGTGCCTGAAGTATCGGACACTACAGCATAGAATGTATTGTTGCCGGTGGCCGTGAAATCCCACAAAAAGCTGATGGTTGATGAGCTAAGATCGGGCCCCGGGTTATCGTCGTCTTTGCAGTTCCATAAGATGACAGATAAAGCCAGGAGAGCGAAGGGTAAGGAAATTCTTTTCATGCTGGGGATCGTTACAATCCCTTAATTTCCTAAAAGAAAGAGGTAAATAAAATGGAAGCTTGGGGTATTTATCAGGATTAATTCAAAAAGAATGTGCGGAAGTAAGGAGCTGGAGGTATCGCCGGCTTCCGACCTGAAAGCGGCCCGGGATCGATTTCAGCCACCTGACTTCGACAATTGTTTTGTAACCAAAGAACTCACGACCTGCCTTCTCTCCCTGACCTTCAGAATTTCCACGATCATCTGCCTGATCGTTTTTTCCTGTGATTGAAGATCACTAATGGCTGCCGAAGGCATTGCCGGCGTGGCCGTCTTGTACAACTCGAGGGTTTCCCATTCTAACTCCTCGCACCGGTTCAGGTTTGTCTTTTCAGGATTAAATGAGAAGATGAGCCTCAACTGGTACCAACTGTCGTTGTTGAAATAAAAATCTGCGCCTTTGGTAAACTCACCATAGGCCGATCTCCATGCAGAGAGATCTTTAATGATCCGGTTTGAAAGATCGATATGCTGTCCGCAAAGGGCCTTGATTTCTTCGCTCGATGTCACGCGCGACAAATCCAGGTAGGCGCCAATCCTTTTATGATGTCTCTTAATTAAAGAGGTGAGTGCAGGAACCGTTCGCTTAGAATCTTCCATAAGTTATAAGTGAGTTAACGACATTGATTTTAAATGTTTCGATCGGCATTATGGATGGTGCCTGTTTAGCTGTTGTTGAATGACTTTGCAAACACACTCACGGAACTCCACGAAACTTGACGGTTTTACGATCGCATAGTCCGCACCATGTCTCAACAGAACTTCCCGCGCAGGATCGGTTATCGACGTGGATAAGATTGCTATGGTTACGTCATTCAAATGATCACAAAGTTTGATCTTCTGAAGAACCTCATCGCCACGCATAATGGGCATATTGATGTCAAGGAAAATGCAGAGCGGTGTTACTTGCGGGGAGGACAAATATTTTACCGCGGAAAGCGGCGACGAAAATCGAATACACTCGACGTTTGAAAATGTAGAAGAGACAGAGTCTTCCAGCATTTCAAGATCATCTTCGTCGTCATCGATAAACACCACAGCGTAACTCATCGCGGTTGCCTTCCGACATTTTTTATGATTAAGCGGCTCAGGGGCAAAACTAATGTTGCTCAATAGGATATGTTTGTTTGTCAAACAACAGACAACGTTTGTCGAAGAAGCCGCTGTGTACCATTCCAATCCCTCCCTAAATCAAAATCTCTTGATCGCGGAAGCTCTGACACATTACTGTCTGCTGTAACAAATTTGTGGGATCGGCTTTGGCTGGAGCAAAGCCCTGCGTCATGGGGAAAGAAATTTTTCAATGATCTTAGTCATCAATTTCACGGTATTCGCCAGACTACGGATTTGATCGTTCAGTTGGAGTTACCTGACCCTACCGCATAGATGTCATTGAACACCTGCTTGACTACTTCCTGGTAACCTTCTATTGAAGATGGCTTTTCAAAAGCGTAAGAGACCCCTTGATTAAGGAAGGTGTGTTCAAGAGACGGCGGCATGTAGCTGGAGATGGCTACGTAGGCTGTATAGTTTAAGGCCCTCAGTGTATTAAAAATTTGAAGACACTCGATGCCGTTGAAGAGCGGCATGTTATAATCCACGAAGATTACATCAGGAGGAATTTTATCAACCGATATGTATTCGAGCGCTTCTTGTGGAGAGGTAAAGGCGATACATTTAACCGACGGATCTGCCAGCTGAATGGCAGAACGTAAGAAGTGGATGTCTTCCACGTCGTCGTCTATAATTGTAATAAGTTTCCGCACTAAATTTATTCTGGGCCAAATTTCGTCGCTTGCCCAATTATCATTCAATGTCCTGCATCACGGGCCGGGATTTTTTCGGGTGATTTTCATCATCGTTTCGGGGATGGTTCTCCACGTTGTTAATGAAATGTTCACAAATAGGGTTTCTTTCTCCTCAGATAGCACGACCGGTTCCGGCATGAATTTTACAGGGAGTTTGCACGGTTAACTCGCTGCACTCCACGTATTCATGAACTCCGAAAGTTTATCTCCTGACAAGCGCGAATCACAAACTGCGATAGATACAGACCTGTTGGACAGGCTGCAGCTAGCGGAATACAAAAACAAAGAATTAGAAAGTCGACTTGCAGCTTCGGAGATCGAAGCGAAAGAAGCTCTGCGGGGAGCACTTGAAACGCTGAGAGAACGTGAAGAACGCCTGAGTCTTGTTCTCGCTTCCGCGGAAATAGGAACGTGGGATTTTGATCCTGTTGAAGGCAAGTTATTGTGGGACGACCAGTGCAGGGAGATGTTTGGAATGACACCGTCCGATCCTGTCGATTACGAGGTGTTTCTCCAAAGGCTCCATCCCGATGACCGCCAACTGACCCACCAGGTTAATCAGGATGCGCTCAAAGGGCTGAACAACGGCGAATACCAGATGGTATATCGGACGATCGGACTTCACGACAACAAACTTCGATGGATTCGCGCCAAAGGCAAGAGTTACATGAACGAGCAGGGTGTTTGTGTAAGATACGCCGGAACAGTGATTGATGTAACGGAAGAAAAACGTCAGGAACAAAGTCTGCGCGAAGAGCGTGAAAGATTTCGTTTGCTGGCCACAACTATCCCTCAAATTGTTTGGACGACGGACAAAGACGGTGTGGTGGATTATATCTCTGATAACTGGCAAAGATACACTGGCCATATTCCTACATACGATAAATTCAGCTTTCGCTCGCTGATGCATCCCGATGACCTTGACCGCGTAAACAATGAGTGGACCTTGTCTCTGAAGAACGGTATACCGTATCGTGGAGAATATCGCTTAAAAAACCTGGTGACCAATGAATATCGATGGTATAGCTGCACGACTGCTCCGGTGCTGGATGAGACCAACCAGGTTATAAAATGGATCGGGTCAGCCACAGATATACAGGACCAAAAGAATAACGAGCTCATTCTTGAGAAGAAGGTTTCAGAACGAACAGTCGATTTGAAACAATTGAACGAACGGTTAGAGAAATCAAACTCCGAACTGGAACAATACGCCTACGTGACATCCCATGATCTGAAAGAACCGATTCGAAAGATTCAGATGTACAATTCAATTCTGAAGACAAAGTTTTCTGAGCAGCTTACAGCGGAAGTTCTTGACTATCTTTCAAAGATCGACGGCGCAACGACACGGATGTCAGGACTAATCCGGGATCTTCTGAAATACTCGAGGATATCAAACGACTTCCAGCCGGTTGAGGATGTAAACCTCGACAATACGATACAAAACCTCTGCTCTGAATTCGACTACATCCTAAAGGAAAAGAACATTACTGTTCTGACCATGCAACTGCCATCGATACCAGCTATTCCTGTACAGATGCATCAACTGTTCTTTAACCTGTTTAGCAATGCAATAAAATTTTCAAAAGAAGGTGTTGCCAATGAGATAACCATAGGTACGTCGGTGCTCACGGAAGCGGATAAGATAAGGATGGGATCGTTGGCGACGAAGGGCCACTATGAAAAGATCGTGTTTAAAGATAAGGGCATAGGCTTTACAAAGGAGGATGGTGAGAAGATATTCGGCATGTTCCATCGTCTCAATGCTCACAACAAATACGAGGGACATGGAATTGGCCTTGCCCTATGCCGGAAAATTGTCAGTAATCATCGCGGAATGATTTGGGCTGATAGCAATGAAAACGGCGGGGCTTCCTTTACGATCGTTCTTCCGAGGAGTCAGACATTATAATAAGTCAGCCCGGCCGCCGGCCTTCCACTTGCCGTTAAGGTGATCGTTGCCGGACAGTATTTTATCATATTGGCACAAGCAATCCGGGAAACGGATCAATTTCGAAACTTTTTTGGGTGGCTCCATCTTTGCAAACGTGCGGAGGTACTCTCTCTCTAAATTTCCTCCTTGCCTATGATCCGAAATTATTTCCTGATCGCGGTCCGAAATATCATTCGCGATAAAGTGTTCTCCGCCATAAACATCGTCGGCCTTGCTATAGGAATCACTTGTTTTCTCGCGCTATTTCTTTTCGTTCAGGATGAATTGACTTTCGACCTGGTTGACCCCACCTCCGATTCCGGTCAGATATATCGCGTCTATGCCCGGATTGCCGTAAATGGATCGGAAAATACAAGTTCACTGACTGCCCAGATGCTTGGGCCAACGCTGCAAGAGAATTACCCGGAAGTCAGGAGCTATACAAGGATCGGATACTTTGGGCGACGCTTTTTCAAATACAACGACAAACTATTTCGCACTGGCAGCATCTATGCAGTCGACTCGACCTTTTTCAAAATTTTCTCCCTGCAATTTATCGAAGGCGATCCAGCGAGTGCCCTTGTAGAACCCAACTCAATTGTGCTCACGGAAACGGCGGCTCAAAGAATATTCGGAAATGAAAGTCCAGTGGGTAAATTGTTACCGACAGAATCAGGTCAAAATTTCAAGGTCACAGCATTGATCAAAGATTTTTCACCGAAGTCTCACTTCCATTGTGATTATCTCGAGTCCCTATCCACATATAAAGTCAACGAGCACTGGACGGAACAATTGTTCACCACGTACGTGGCTCTTCAACCCGGAACCGATGTCGCTGCCTTTGAGGAGAAATTGAAAAAGGTTGTTGTGGATAACGTCGGTCCTGAAATCCAAAGGTTATTGGGCGTGCAGTTAGATGAATTTGTGGCCAACGGAGGTGCATATTCATTTCATTTGCAACCATTTTCTTCCGTCTATCTGTATTCGCAGCACGACTACGGAATAAACCCCAATAATGAATGGGGAGACACACGCACCAGTGATATTACATACACGTACATGTTCTCCGCTATTGCCATGTTCATCCTGATCCTTGCTGTGATCAATTTCATGAACCTGTCAACTGCAAAATCTGCCCGAAGGGCTAAAGAGGTCGGTGTTCGAAAAACATTTGGCTCAGCGCGTTCGCTCCTGGTATTCCAATTCATCGGGGAGGCTATCCTTACAAGTTCCATCGCCATGGTACTGGCTGTTTTCTTCCTGACACTTCTATTACCTTCTTTTAATAATCTTTTGGAGAAAGACTTGAACCTCGTGATAATAAACGAATATTGGACGGCTCCGATTTTAGTTGGCTTTACGATTTTAGTCGGTATTCTTGCGGGCAGCTATCCCGCGTTTTTTCTCTCTTCATTCATTCCTGCCAAAGTCCTTAAGGGTGAGAGTCATGAATCGCGCAAAAGTTTGTTACGAAATGGTCTCGTTATCTTCCAGTTTGGTATCTCCATTTGTTTGCTTATAGGTACGTTCGTTATCAACAAGCAGCTCGATTTTATTCAGAATAAAAACCTTGGATTCAATAAGGATCATCTGCTCTCCATTAATAATGTAGATCTGCTGGGTGATCATATGGAAACGTTTAGAGAAGAGTTGTTAAAAAATCCCAACGTCGCATCGGCTACCAACTCCTCACGTATGTTCAATACAGGGATCCCCGGGGCCGGCTATTTGTTCAATAAGAGGATTGGCACTGATCCCGTTCTATGTCAATTTCTCGTTGTCCAATACGATTTTCTGAAAACGTTCCAGGTTGAGTTGAAGCAGGGGAGGTTCTTTTCTAAGGAGTTTCCTTCTGACGTGGATGCAGTAGTGGTGAATGAGGCAGCGGTTGCCACGTTTCCCACCAAAGATGTGATTGGAAAAGAGTTCGTTTTCCTTGATGCCGGTAATACAGGTCGCAGCTACAAGATCATTGGGGTTATCAGCGATTTCAACTATGAATCCCTCCACACAAAAGTAAGGCCGCTGGTGCTTCACCTGGAGATGGAGGGTCAGTCTGCCGACATTTTAACGGTGCGTATCGCTTCAGATGATATGAACAAGACTATCCGTTATATCTCCGATAAATGGAAAGATATGGTGCCCGGGGAGGCGATGAATTACAATTTTGTTGACGACACTTTAGCGCGTCTCTACGTTGCTGAGCAAAAGACGAACGTGGCGTCAATTATTTTCTCTTCGGTCGCGATTTTTATCGCGTGTATCGGTCTGTTTGGTTTGGCTGCCTTTGTCGCAGAACAACGAACAAAGGAAATAGGCATTCGGAAAGTGCTTGGTGCCACGTCGAGGCAGGTAGTGTTGTTGCTTTCAAAGGAGTTCGCGGTGTGGGTTGTAATTTCCAATATCATTGCGTGGCCGGTGGCCTGGTATGTAATGAATGAATGGCTGGAAAACTTTGCGTTTCATACACAACTGTCTGTGGGCTATTTTTCGCTGGCGGGGGTTATCACATTCCTGATTGCGTCAATCACAGTTGGATTTCATGCTGTAAAAGCAGCCCACATGAATCCGGTGGCAAGTATGAAGGCTGAATAGTGAGTTTTAAGCCTTGCGTTAGAGACTTATAAATATCGGATTCAGTCGCGTCGACATTCTCCTGTTTGTCGGATCGATCTCACAATTTCTTTCGAGGGAAATTATTTCTTCTGGCTGAGAATTTTTTTTGCTGTTGACTTTCGCTGCCGCCCTTGCAATTGTCGTTTTCCTATAATTCGCTGAAAGCCAGTATATCAAATTTTCTCTATAGAGTTTTCTCTATACCTCTTTAGGGGTATATGAGGATTTTATTTTTTACGTGCGGCGGTATTTGTATGCGGGAGCGCGGTTTGGATGGGAGAAAAAGTTTCTGTGAATTTGATGTAAGGTTTGTTGACGAGTTGGTTTTAATCTACCCCGCGCGTTTTTCATCCCGCCCCTATCATCTTTACCGCTTATGAAGCTGCGACATTATTTAATGACGTTGATACTCGTGTCTATGAGCTATTATTCACAGGCTCAAATCACCGCAGATAATCAAAATCCCTGCCCCGGAGAGTGGATTACGTTCACTCTACCGACTTCATTTTCAGGTTGCAGCAATTTCAAAGTCACAAATCAGTATCGGATAAAAGTATCGCCCCTTCCTCCAGACACGATCAATAATGTTTTGAAGGGCTATTCTACTGTCCTCAACGCCTTTACTCACGTATCAGTAAGATACCCTAGCTATCAATCTACAACCATAAGCGTTCAGGCGACAGGAAGTTGTACTGGTGTTACTTCAGCAACTGCCTATTCGCCGTCGTTTGTTATGAAGGCGCCTTTGAATTCAAATCCAACGATAAACGGTCCCTCGGGTACAGTTTATTCAAATGATAGTCCAAGCATTTTAACGGCGGGCTTGACAAACGCTCCAGCTGGAACGACATATTCATGGCAGCTAGTTGTATTAAATATACAGGCTGGCAGTATCAGTGCCGGCGCATTATCGACTATTTCAGCAACTCAATCAAAGATAACCTGGCCAACAGGATTTGTTGGAGATGTAAAAATCGTTTTGACGGCGACTTCATGTAATGTTTCAACGCAGACTGAGAAGACGATCAGCGTTTTATATGCACCTGAAGTGCATCTCGTCAAATTAATGTCGATCCCGGATTTTCCGGACGTCAAATGCAAGGGCACGGAAGTGCAGTACGGTCCGGAAGGGTTTAGTGAATATCCTGGAAGTCAGTTCATGCTTACGAACACCCTCTTTCAGTTAGGAGGTGGGGGGCAGGACATTACCACGTACAATTATAATGATCCGTTTGCACGGCAATGGAAAATCAGGTGGAATTCTGATGGGTTTATTAAAGTGACTTTTACAGTTAGCGAACGCAACGGAACTAATCCCAGGACGTGGACTTTTGTGTCGCAAATAAACTTTGACGTTACCGAACTTGTGGGAGGACAAATTTCCCAGAATTATGTCGGCGATTCCTGTTCACCCATTGCGGTACCAATCAGTGTTTCGACCGCTCCCTCTAATAACAATTACTCATTTCAGTATTGTAATGCCGGAGCATGTGATTTGAATTCCTCGAATTGGACTAACAATAGTCCGGTGACGTCATCTACATTTTCAAATATCTCAACCACGTCAAAATTTAGAATAAAGCTGAATGAAACAAGATGCGGCGTAATCGCATCGAATGATGTCACTGTGTCTGTGAAGCCTACGCCAAAGATTACGCTACCGCATCAGTATGTCTTTTCTGGCGACGGTTTCGGAATTCCTGGATCTGACGTCGACGGAGCGCAGATTTCTGCTACACCTACACAAACTGGTGTCAGTGGTGCTGTATACTTTACGGGCTATCAAGTTGGTGTTGGTGGAATAGTGACAACGCAATTCTTGAAAACGACTACATCGGCTGAAGGAAGCGTTGTGTATTCTATTCAAGGAGCAAAAGATCAATGTTTTAGCGTGCCGATCAGCCTGGAGGTTACTGTCTATCCGAAACCAACAATTATTTCTACTCCCGAAGCACTCTACAGAGGAATGGACGCGACGTTAAGTCTTAACATTGATGGTTATGATTCGTATCAATGGTTAACGCAATCAGGCTCTTTGTTGGGAAATCTTCCAACATACAAAACAAGCACAACTGGTGGATACAAGGTTGCGGTCACTAAGAACGGAGCGCAAACTGAGTCTCTTATTTTTCATCTTGGAAATCGACTTGACGGACTAGATCAGAATTTTGTGACCTTAAGACAACCGCTCCAACCATTTACATCCACGGACGGTTTTGAAGATAAAACCGAACTCGAAGTTGCTGAAACAATAAACTATTTCGACGGTTTTGGACGGCCGATACAGACGATCAGCACAAGATCTTCTCCATCCAGTCATGACATGGTTCAACCTTTTGTGTATGATCAGTACGGTCGAGAGGCAAAAAAATATTTGCCATACGTTTCCGTAAAAAACAACGGGCGCTATCAGCAGAATGCGGATAGTATTGACCAGCTGCAATTTTATCGGACTAACACTAGTGTTGCATCTGATAGCTTACCATTTGCTGAAACGGTGTTTGAAGACTCACCGCTTAACCGCGTTGTTGAACAAGGTGCGTCAGGAAAAGATTGGAAACCTGGCTCAGGGCACACCATCACTAAACAATATCTTGCCAACAAAGCTAATGATGTGGCACAATTTAATTATGACGTCAATACGGGACTTTCAAGTGACATCACGTACTACCAACCCAATGCTTTATTCTGTAATAAAACGACAGACGAACAACAACACAATGTCTTGGAGTTTGTTGACAAGCAAGGACGAACGATATGTAAAAAAGTGGAAGCTGGAAATGGCAGATATGCTTCAACTTATTATGTCTACGATAAAATGGGAAATCTAGTTGTTGTTCTTCCGCCGGAGGCTATTAAACGTATTCTTAATGAGAATTGATATGAGGAGATTACTAATACTTAGCTTTTTTAGTTTATTCTTTTTCGACGTTAAAGGACAAAATCCGTCTTTACCGACTGTGATTCAGCCATCGCCTAATGCGGCATCGTTGGGCAAGTATGCCGACATTCCGGTTGGATATCATACAGGTTCTGTTAACGTTTCAGTGCCGATCTATGATGTAAAAGAAGGCCCTATTACCATACCCATCTCTCTCGGCTATCATACGGCGGGCATTCGCGTTTCAGAAATCTCATCATGGGTAGGTTTGGGATGGGCGTTGAATTGCGGTGGTGTTATAACTCGTACAGTTCAGCATGTTCCGGATGAAGGCCCAGCGCGCATTACAATACCACCAGGACAAATCGATGGAATGTCTTCCGGATATTATAAAGACGGATATATTTTTCCCGACACTGCTACCTACGATCCGGTTACGCCCGCTCAATTCAATGCGCAAAAGATTTTTTTCAATGCGGCTTATGGCAATGTGGATAGTGAGCCAGATATATTCTTTTATAATTTCGGAGGATATTCTGGTAAATTTTTCTTTAAAGTCGAACGTAATGAATCCAATCAGCTTATAAGGACTCCGGTCTTTATACCAAGAGCTGATATTAAAGTGGAGGTCACTTTTGAAAATGTAGCTGTACCTACACATATCGCCGGCGGTTATGATTCCCGAGAGACATTTTCTCGATTCATAATCACGACTCCGGATGGGTTTAAATATTTTTTTGGAGGGGGGTTCGACGTGGGCCAGAGCGGAGCTGTAGAATATACAGGCTCTGCAAGTTTTAACCAAGCATCACATCCATTCAGCAACCTCGTCAAGTTGGTTCCGACTTCGTGGTATCTCACACGAATTGTTGCTCCAAATGGCCGTCGGATTGACTTAGAATACGAGTCTGATAGGTATAGCTTTTTCGACCTGGCGACAGAGAGTGTTTCGGGTGGAAATGCGTTTCTTGATCTTGGCAATCAGATGATAATGAGGACTGCCATAGACGGAAGAAGGCTCTCCAAAATAAAGACTAGCACAGAAGAAATCTCCTTTGTAGCGAATACAACGAGAGAAGATCTTAGTGACTATGAAAACACCGGCGGAACAGAAGAAATCAATAACATCACTACAAAAAAACTAGACCGTATTGAAGTAAATACTCTTGATGGACATCATCTTAGGATTTTCGATTTTCATCAAAGCTACTTTAACTGCAGTGATGGTAGACTTCCAAGATTTCTTGAGCTCGATCCCGGCATAAGAAGTTATTTTGTGACAGACAAAAAGCGCTTGCGTCTGGATTCAGTTGTTGAGAAATCCGGTGACCTTTCAATTATTAACCCTGGCCACGTTTTCAAATACCAAGAAACCGATGCTACCGGGCAACTAATGACACTTCCACGGAGAATGTCCTTTCAACAAGATCATTGGGGATATTTCAACGGAGCCTCATTAAATAAAAGCCTCATTGCATTTAACTCGGAACCACGGAATTCCAATCGTGAGGTGAGCGAGGTGCACAGTAAGATAGGTTCGCTAACGTCCATACAATATCCAACCGGTGCGGTGACAGAATTCCAGTATGAAAATCATACGACAACAGGGCTTGTGGTAGATAATGAGCCCCTCCATGACGCCCGTATCTATGGCGCATCGACCTTCGTGTTTGAAGATGTACCAGATGTTAGCGTTGTTGCTATTGACTTGAAATTTGGAAGTCCAGCAACTAGCTCGCCATGCGATTGGTTCGGTGTTGATTGTGATAGAGTAATCGCGTCGATCTCAATAATTGCGGGTGACCCTCGTCCTGTCACCTCGAACTACGATCTAGATTATTCTATTTATAGTGGCGATATGATCGCAGGTATTTACCAGGCTAATGGTACACTGGTTCGCGCTTTCTTCGTTGGAGATCTTCAGAACGCAAATAGCGCCGATTGCCAATTGCCCAACTGCACATTTTACAATGATCCCCAAAAATATATCCAGTTGGGTAGGATGAATATTAATATCAACCTGCCATCAGGAAGTTATTATTTAAAGGCGTTCAAGATTTCAGGTCCGAAGCGTAACGATCCTTCCAAAACCGTAATGTATACGGCAAGTATCTCAGTTCGTATTCCTGCAGATAGGGACGTCAACTATACGCCGCCCGCCACATATGCGACGACAAAAGTTGGAGGATTGAGGATAAGGAAAATAATATCGAAGGATAAATCGAATACGGTCCTAGAAAGAGATTTCTCGTATCCAACAACGGGGGGCGTATTGTTTAGTAAGCCAACATATTTCTATGAAATTAAACTAGCTCCCTTCGACTATTTCTATTATTGGGATCACGCCTACTTCTGGGGCTTTGAAACACAAACTTGGTCATCATCGAGTATCAAGCCGATGCAAACTACGCAGGGGAGCCACCTCGGTTATCAAAATGTAAAGGAGATTCGACCCGGAAACGGCTATAGCAAATACTCATATGATGTGGCCCTTCGCGACTTTCCACTTCAGGATCCCTATTTGGAAGGCACTTCTACTGGGTATTCATCGAAATCGAAACTTTTTAACTATCCTCCATATCCTGCTCCCTTTTACCTTGAACGAGGCAACCTGCTTAACCATGAGCAATTTACTGAACAGGGTAATATTGTTTTCCGGAAGAAAAGTGAATATGAAAGCAAGCAATATGAGCTGGTAGGACATGGAACTAAAGTTGAACTCATAATTGCTCCCCAAATCGACATTCAGCCAGGAAGTAATTCCGGACCACTCGTTGATCTACCGACATTCACGCACTATCCGGTCTTTTCAGGAATCAGCCGTTTACTCAAAGAGACAGAAGCGACGTATCAACCAGGTGGCGATTCGGTTCTTTTTGTGAAAGAGTACAAATATGAAGGTTCAAATCATTTACAAGTAACTGAAGTAAAAAGCACTTATAGTAACTCAACGGAACTCGATCGAATGATTTATCCACCTGACTATTCGGCGATAACTTCGATCGATGGTGGGATTAAAAACCTAATGGACAATCATCTCATCAGTGTTCCTATCGAACAGTATAAAGTTCGCCTTGAAGCGCACGGTAATAATGCATCTGTAGTTCAGGGGACGATCAGTACATACAATTCGACTTCTCTTCTTCCGGACAAAACAAAAGTTTTGAATATTTCGCAACCTATTCTTCTAAACAACTTTCAACGATCAAATCGTACATCGGGTCAGTTCAGCCCGGACAGTCGATATGAAGACAAGATTGTATTTGATCGCTACGATGCAATTGGTAACCTACTGGAAGTTCATAAAAATAACGACATACATCTTGCATACGTTTGGGGTTACAATGAAGCGCTGCCAATAGCAGAGGTGAAGAATTCGAACTCACTATATATTTTTCATACATCATTCGAAGATGACACGGAGAATACGTCAATCGAAAGTAGAACTGGAAGGAAGAGTCATATGGGAGTGTACCAGCTCACTGCTTTGCCTCAATCACCCAACAACTTAACATACTGGAAAAAAGTTGGTAACGGCTCATGGGAGCTGGTTGAGACCACAATCAGTCAGGACATGACTATCGGCGGCCCCGGTATTTTAGTTGACGATGTTCGGATATTTCCCACGGGAGCTCTCATTACGACCTATACTTATGATGTTGGCATCGGAATGACTTCGTCTACAGATCCAAACAATGTCACCACATATTTTGAATATGATAAACTAGGTCGTCTTCAAATCGTGAAGGACGACAAAAAAAGAATCGTTAATGAATACACTTACAAGTATGCGCGCGGAAACTAACCAAGGTCATGAACTTCAATTTCTTAAGGTGCGTATTGTTCTTACCATACTAATGAGTGTATGCATGAGTACAGGCGCATTTTCTCAAAACATTCTCACCTCAACCATCGAGTGGAAAAGCAACTCGACGTTCGATGCAACATCTGGTACAGCGGTCGATGAGAATACGAGGATCGTTTCCTCTCCGACGCAGATCACCTGGTACGACAGTAAGAATACTGTCAAGCAAACCATCGATATCGAAAGCGCCGAAGGATCGTGGACCAATGTATCAAACAATGGCGCGATCTTATTCAAGGGCACTTCCGGGAGTTTTTCGGGTATCGTACAGTTCATAAAGGCAAGTGGAACACAAAGAATTCGCATTCATCTCGTACATGAAGATGAATCTACTATATACGATCTCACAATCACCGATGTCAATACCCTCTAGATGAAAACACTCTGCATAATTCTTTTCTCACTACTCAGTGCGGGTGTATTCGCTCAAAGCAATGTGGTGCCCGACATCGACGAGTTCAATGCACTTAAGGCACTGTGGGATAATACCAACGGCGCATCGTGGACGAATAAATCGGGGTGGCCCACCGCCGGCAACTGGCCAGCTTCTGCAACAGCTGCGCAGATGGATGGGTGGTATGGAGTTAATATTTCAAATGGAGATATTTCGGAGGTTAACCTTAGTACCAATAACCTTGTCGGCAGTATTCCCGCTGCACTGGGCAACCTTACAAAAGTGAATATATTGAGGCTGGATCATAACACATTAAGTGGCGCGATCCCGACAACGCTTAATAATCTTACCTCAGCAACCCAATTCTATGTCTCCTATAATTCGCTCACTGCGTTACCAAACCTGAGTGGCCTTGCATCCGTGCAGAAGCTGTCTCTGGGAACCAACCCGTTTCCCGCAGGACCTATCCCTTCGTGGTTGTCTACCATGACGACCATCACAGACCTGTACCTTAATTCGTGTAACTTTAATGGATCGATACCAGACTTCTTTGGTAACAATCTTACCAATTTGACGGGCCTTGCCCTTGCTGGTAACTCTCTTACCGGATCATTTCCTGTTTCACTCACGCAGCGCACAAATATGCTGAGTTTGGATATCGGAAGCAACCAGCTTACCGGCAGTATTCCTCTGCAGATCGGTAACATGACAGAACTTCGTTACCTGACCCTCGTGAATAATCATCTATCAGGAGCGATACCGTCTTCGATCAATAACCTGTACAATATGCTGATCCTGCAGCTGTATAATAATTCACTGACGTCGATGCCGGCGTCATTGAGTGGACTTACTGCGATCCAGCAACTGAATTTGAACAACAACCTGATTTCGGGACCGCTGCCCGAGTTTGCGAACAACCCGGCGTCACTTCAATATCTAAATCTTCATTACAACCAGTTTACCGGTTCGATCCCTTCATCTTATGCAAATCTTAGTGGCTTGATCCGCCTTTCACTGTATAACAATCTCCTTTCTGGAAGCATCCCGTCTGAGCTGGGACAACTGACGCACCTGGCATATCTTCTTCTCAATAACAACCAGCTTTCAGGTACCGTACCCGACACATTCACCGGGACTACCGACCTAAGGTCTTTGGCGTTGGGATTTAACCAACTCACCGGACCACTTCCGTCGACATTTGGCAATGCTACGTTGATGTCTGTGTTTTCAGTAACCGGGAATAAGTTCACTGGAACGATTCCTTCAAGCTATTCTGCTTTTACGCAGATCACAAACTTTTATGTTGATCAGAACGACTTAAGTGGAGAACTTCCTGCTTTCATGGGTACTTGGTCTAAACTGACTAATCTTTTCGTAAAGCAAAACCGTTTCTCAGGTTCGCTACCGGCGAGTCTTTCCAGCTGCCTTCAGCTTGGATCGGTGGATGTATCCAAGAATAATTTCAGCGGGGCGTTTCCATCTCTGTCTACAACCTACCTGAGTTACCTGGCAGGCAACGACAATTCTTTCACAAGCCTTCCCGGTACGCTTACAAATGGAGCGGCATTGACACAGGTTTATTTCCAGAACAACAACCTCACGGATATCCCAGCCTTCGGTTCATACAGCAACAGGACCAATCTGTATTTAAATGTTCAAAACAACAGGCTCGATTTCTCTAAACTCGAGCCGCTCGTGGGTAAGGGAATCAAATCGTTGACCCAAACGCCGCAGAAGAATGTGAATGATGTTACGACGACACCTGTTTCGATCGGAACGTCTTTAACACTGACAGCGCGCTCTCTTGGAACGGGAACGACAATAAGCTGGGAGAAGCTTGCTTCCAATGGATCCACATGGAATTCTGTCGACAGTAAAGATGACGATGGAAGTGCAAACACAACTTTTAAACGCACCACAGCAACCAAAGCCGATGAGGGAACATACCGCTGGAAAACGACTAGCTCCATCGTTACCGGCGTGACTATTTACAGTGATCCGATCGCGGTGAAGACTGCACAGGAGTTCACGCTCGACAACTGGGCATTTCAATATAAGTACGACGCAAGAAAACGAATGACACACAAGAAAGTGCCTGGTGCCGATTGGGTGTACATGGTTTATGATGGTCGGGATCGTTTGGTGATGACACAGGATGGTGAACAGAGAAAGAATAATAACTGGACGGTTACTAAATATGATCTGCTGAACAGACCTGTCGTTACAGCGATATATACTCATAGTGGCTACCTCAGTCAACCGGGAATGGATAGCCTGATCAGTAAAACATTATTCGAAGAGTCGTTGAGCGGCGCTACTTATTCAAGCACAGTGTTCCCGACCAGTAACTTAAATATCCTGACCCAGACGTATTATGATAACTATGATTTCTTAGCTAACGACGACTATTTCAAATACGATGCCACACAACTGGCAGGACAGGAACCTTCGGCGTTCAACCGTGTGAAAGGGCAGGTTACCGGTGTGTGGACGAGCGTACTGGGTAAAGACAAGCAGTGGCTGCGAACTGTGAGTTACTATGACGACAAGGGACGAGTGATCCAGACGATTTCAGATAATCACAAGCAAGACCAGGATATCACAACGAATGTGTATGACTTCGTTGGAAAGTTGATCGATACGAAGACAGAAACGACGGATCATAGTATTATATGGACCGGCTATCATCCCTACACATGGATCTATGACGACAGGATTCAGAGCAGGGGCGGTAGCTCCACGATGTATGCTTACTCAACTCAAAAGTTAAACCCAAACATCAATGGATGGGTTGAATTCACCTGCTCAGATGGTTCGCTGGTGTCGACGCATACGTTCGGCTTTTCACCCAATACCACAAATGCATACGTCGTATCTTATGGAGCGAAGCAGGATATCACGGCGACCACCAATAAGGTGTATGTAATGGATGGAACGACGGTGAAGGCAACGATTGATGTGGCCGGTGGAGACATTATTCGCATCGAACGGAAGGGGCAGGTCTTATACTACTATAAGAACGGCATAGCGTTTTACTCCTACACTCCAACGACGGCTATTGGAGGTCTTACCTTTTACGGTCATGCCACCCTTCTCCAGACGAACTCTACTCTGTTCAATCCGAAGATCTCTGTCAAAGGAACGATCCGCTCGGTCCGGCGACACTTCGACTACGATCATGCAGGCAGACTTATCAATACATGGCATAGCCTGGATGGTGCGCCTATGGTGTTGTTATCGAAGCAGGAGTACAACGAACTGGGACAGCTGATCGATAAGAAACTTCATAGCACCAATTCGACTTCTTTCAGGCAAAGTCTCGATTACAGGTATAACATCCGTGGCTGGCTCACGTCGGTGAACGGTGCAGATCTCAATCCTGGTAACTCTAAAAACACAGATGACTCTCATACGAGAAGAGACCTTTTTGGAATGGATCTTCTGTACAATGAGCAGAATACCGGCATAGGTAATTCGCAGCTGTACAATGGGAATATCTCGGCGATGAGATGGAGTAACAACCTTGGACTTGGAAGTGAAAAAGAGCGTGCCTATAAGTTCGACTACGATGCGATGAATCGTTTGAGCAGCGCCAACCAGAAGATATATAGTGGGACTTTATGGACAGCTTCGAATGCGTTCATGGAATCCATCGGCTCCTATGATCTGAATGGGAACATTATGGCACTGGACCGCACCGATGCGACTGGTGCTTTGATGGATCATTTGTCGTACGACTATGGCTCGAACGAAGTGTCGGGCAATGCGCTACTGAAGGTGACTGATACGAAGACGAAAGATGGTTTCAGCGATGCGCTGAGCGGAGATAATGACTACGCTTATGATAAGAATGGAAATCTTGTTTCCGATAACAATAAAGGAATAACGTCGATCAGTTATAACCATTTGAATCTTCCCGAGAAGGTGAAGAAGTCGACCAACGAATACCTGACTTACACTTATGATGCGACGGGCCGGAAGCTTTCCCAGGATGTGTATACGAGCACCGACGTACTGAAGAAGAGCAGCGACTATGTGGGAGAATGGTTTTACGAGAACGACACGCTGAGATTTGTGAATCATGAAGAGGGGAGGGCGGTAACGGAAGGAACATGGACCAACGCTCCGCAGCTGATGCCGGACCCGGAGATGACTACGACGAGTAATTACCTTCCATCGAATAGCAGTGCTGTAACACTTAATTCTGTGACGAGCAGCGGTAAGTCGTACTTGAAAGTTACAACGACCCTGGCGAGTGGCACGTCTGGCTTCTATTCGGCTTTCGTTAAGATTGTTCCGGGTAAATCGTACACCCTACGACTAAAAGGTTACGCGACCTCTTCGACACCGGTGAAGCTTTACGTTCAGGGTACCGGTTATGCATCGGGAACGATCGTATGGCCTGGGCCACAGTTACCGGAAGGATCATCCAACGAAAACTGGGTCGAGACCACATTCGCTGTCCCTATGACGATGGGCAGCATACAGGTGGGAGCATTGTGGACAACTGCTCCGACTTCGGGCACAGCGTTTTATGTGAATAACATGGAGTTGTATGAGTATAACGGCATCCATGGGAATACCGTGTTCACGCAGTCGGGATATACATACCAATATCATTTGAAAGATCATCTGGGAAATGTCAGGATGACTTTTACGACGAAGGATGAGAAGGAGAGTTCTCGTGCGACGTTCGAGACACAGACGTCAGACTTCCTTTACTATAATGAAGCGGTGAAGATCAGTTCTACAATTTTTGATCACACGGATTCTCTTGGAACAGATTCGACACATTATTCTGCGCGATTGAACGGCACACCGTCGGAGCGCTATGGCGTGGCGAAATCATTAAGCGTGATGCCGGGCGATACGATCAACATGGAAGTCTTTGCGAAGTACCTGAACCCGAACCCGGCGACATGGATCTCTACATCGTCCGCCTTTTTTCAGGCAATATCTCCCGGCGGTACGCCGCCACCCGGAGCGATCGTTGATGGAGGACTGCCGGGAAGCCTGGGCGGGCTGGGTGTTCCGTTCTGGGCGTTGTTCACGCCTGCACCAACGAATGACGACGAAGATGTACCGGAAGCTCACCTGAACTGGCTGGTCTTCGACAGGAATTATATCTTAAAAGACGGCGGAGCGATACAAATCTCAACGGATGCCGAGGAGCATGGGCAGGATGGAGATCATGAAGGATTATCGAAACAACTACCTATAACTGAGGCTGGGTATGTTTATGTATATTTGAGTAATGATAATGTGGCGATGGGGAGGGGGGAAGTGGAGGTGTATTTTGATGATTTTAAGGTGGAGCACGTTAAATCACCGGTGGTGCAGGGCCAGGATTATTACCCGTTTGGGTTGACCTTTGGAGGTTATCAGCGCGAGAACTCGTTTAATAATCAATATCAATACAATTCGAAAGAACTTCAAGATGAGTTGACTCTTGGATGGTTAGATTATGGACCGAGGGTGTACTTACCTGACGTTGGTAGGTGGGCTGCTCCTGATCCTTTGGCTGAACTGCTGATTGGGGAGAGCTCTTACATTTATGTGAGCAACAATCCACTGTTATTGAATGATCCATCAGGGATGATTGGTGAGGCAGCTTATAACTCAATTTCGTCTACCTATATTGATCCAAATGGCAAGGTGGTTGAGCATCGTGATGATTTCGACAACAATGTTTATTTGGTAAACGATTCAAAAAATTGGGATGGTACGGATAAAGGACTACCAATTGTCGGTCAAGAAGACCCATCCAAATCTTATAAGGCGGGTGATAGTTATACCCATTATGATGTCAATACGAATGGATCTAGTCAACTAGGCGTCCTTAATTTCTTGACCAGCGTTACGACAACCAGCGTAGCTGCTGCGGCCACATCCGGAAGCAATGCCATGCTTGACAACATGGTAGTAAACTTTATTCCTGTTTGGGATGAAAACGGCAAGGTGGTTGCTATGCTTCCTAAAGGAAAGGGAGCGATAGCTTATAAAACTGTTCGGTACGTAAAGGGAGTATTCGAGTTCTTAGGACCAGCTGGAGATGTGGTATTTACTGCGTATAATGTATCCCAGTTCGCCAAAGGGAAAAAGACTGGAGGTGAACTCGCTTACGACTTGGTCGGTACTGGCACCGGGATGTATGTTGGCTATGCCGCAGGTGGATTTGCCGGGATACTGGTTGGGACAGGATTTGCAGTAGGGGATGTCTCATATAACGCAATAAAACAAATGAAGGCCACGGGGAACGCGATGAGAACCCCGGAAAATACTATGAACAGCTGGGCAGAATTTACAAAGAGACTTAATGAAGTTACCTACTGGAGATTTCGGTAATGCATCGTAAAAACATCATAATGAAATACACATTACGATCCAAACAATTAAAAAAATACTTGTTCTTCCCGCTGCTTCGGATGATTGTGATAATAGTAGTTTTTACAATAGGATCGTTGGTTTGGTTTGACGTTCCAAAACAACAGAGCGTGCTTGTAATAACCGTGACATTGCTCGTTATAAGTGTATTTCACCTGATACCTTTAATAATTCTGGCTATTCGTCATTACCAACTAAGCAGACACGCATTTTTATCATTCAACAGTACCGACAACCAATGTTGGTATAAAGAGGGCGATAAAGAGATTTCATTTAATCTAAATGAAATTGAGAAAGTGACAAAAGTCGTTTCTCCTCCGGTCTATGATAAGAGAATAGATATTTTAGGTTTTGGTTATTTTTTCTATTGGAAAATTCTTTTACGTGATGGTACGACCTTGTCGATTTCTTGTATGCTAGTTGATACAAATAGTTTTTTCGGAAAGTCAGAAAGGATGGAGAAAAAAATGTTTCCCATACCACTATCCAACAGGTAAACGAAAGCATGCTTCAAAAGATCCGATCACCACAGATATCTCTGTGACCCACTAATTGTTAATATCACATCGATCAGATTCTGTCCCCTTTAGCGCCGTCCTATTAGCATCATTCCTGAACACTTCCTCTAAACGCAAATAATCCCATTCTTCTAACCTCCATGTTTCAAAAGATCCGATAGACAGAATTTCGTGGACTAATTCCGGTGCGTTCCGTGAGTCTGGCGTTACGTATAACCTTCCCGAAAAGGTAAAGAAGTCGACCAACGAATACCTTACCTATACCTACGATGCGACGGGGCGGAAGCTTTCGCAGGATGTGTATACGAGCACCGACGTTCTGAAGAAGAGCAGCGACTATCTTGGTGAGTGGTTTTACGAGAACGACACACTGAGATTTGTGAATCATGAAGAGGGAAGGTCGGTAACGGAAGGAACATGGACCAGCGCTCCGCAGCTGATGCCGGACCCTGAGATGACCACGACAAGTAATTACCTTCCGTCAAATAGCAGTGCTGTCACACTTAATTCAGTGACGAGCAGCGGTAGGTCGTATTTGAAAGTTACAACCACCCTGGCGAGTGGCACGTCCGGCTTCTATTCGGCTTTCGTTAAGATTGTTCCTGGCAAATCATATACACTGAGATTGAAAGGTTATGCGACCTCTTCGACGCCGGTGAAGCTTTACGTTTCGGGTAGCGGCTATATATCTGGAACGATCGTATGGCCTGGACCACAGTTACCGGAAGGATCATCCAACGAAAACTGGGTCGAGACCACATTCGCTGTCCCTATGACGATGGGCAGCATACAGGTGGGAGCGTTGTGGACCACCGCTCCGCCGTCGGGCTCGACGTTCTATGTGAACAACATGGAGTTGTATGAGTATAACGGCATCCATGGGAATACCGTGTTCACGCAGTCGGGGTATACGTATCAGTATCATTTGAAAGATCATTTGGGAAATGTGAGGATGACTTTTACGACGAAGGATGAGAAGGAGAGTTCTCGCGCGACTTTCGAGACACAGACGTCAGACTTCCTTTACTATACTGAAGCAGTGAAGATCAGTTCTACAATTTTTGATCACACGGATTCTCTTGGAACCGATTCCACACATTACTCTGCGCGATTGAACAGCACACCGACGGAGCGCTATGGTGTGGCGAAATCTTTAAGCGTAATGACACCACACTTAAGACGTACACTGGCGACCGATTGAAATCACCTTACAACATCACGCCATCGATTGCACTCCAGCCATCAACCAAGTCATAAATATCACAACCATCCGCAATCTTTTCCCGCACCCTTCTGTTATCTGTACGAAGTCCAAAGAGGGGGATGACATCAGAATCCAAAGAGGGGATAATCCAGAAGAGGACACAAAAAATAAACCCTCCGGGTTTCTCCAGAGGGTTCGGTTTAAGAAGTAGTCCGTACGGGAATCGAACCCGTGTTACCAGAATGAAAATCTGGTGTCCTAACCCCTAGACGAACGGACCGTTTTGCTAAAAGGGAGCGCAAAGATATGCCGACTACCTCATTTTGCAAACCAGTGCGTGAATATTTTTGGACACGGGGCACAGAATTCGTTTGAATTCGGTCCCACGAAGTTTATTTTTGGCATCGCAAAATTTTAAAGCGCAAAATACAATGACAAAAATTGGCATAAACGGATTTGGACGCATCGGTCGTCTTGCATTCCGTGCAGCTGTTGGTCGTAAGGATGTAGAAGTTGTAGGTATCAACGACCTCGTTGAACCAGATTACATGGCATACATGCTGAAGTATGATTCAACTCACGGTCGCTTCGACGGCACCGTAGAGGTGAAAGACGGAAACCTTGTGGTAAACGGAAAGAAGATCCGCGTTACAGCAGAAAAAGATCCCGCCAACCTGAAATGGAACGAAGTAGGAGCGGAGATCGTCATCGAATCAACCGGCCTCTTCCTCACACAAGCCGACGGTCAGAAACACATTACAGCCGGCGCCAAGAAAGTTGTCTTCTCAGCTCCCGCTAAAGACGACACCCCTACATTCGTAATGGGTGTTAACCATAAACAATTGAAGGCAGAACATACCATCGTATCGAACGCCTCTTGTACTACAAACTGTCTCGCACCTATCGCGAAAGTGCTTAACGATAAGTTCGGCATCGTGGAAGGCCTCATGAGCACCGTACACGCCGTTACCGCTACTCAAAAAACAGTCGACGGCCCGTCCGCAAAAGACTGGAGAGGTGGCCGTGGCGCTTACCAGAACATCATCCCTTCATCTACAGGTGCTGCGAAGGCTGTTGCCCTCGTTATCCCTGCTTTGAAAGGTAAGCTTACCGGTATGTCATTCCGCGTTCCCGTGGCCGATGTATCTGTTGTCGATCTTACCGTACGCCTCGAGAAACCAGCATCTTACGAGGCTATCAAGGCTGCTATGAAAGAAGCTTCTGAAGGCGAACTGAAAGGTATCCTCGGCTATACAGAAGACGACGTCGTATCGAACGACTTCCTCGGCGACGCACGCACATCGATCTTCGACGCTAAAGCCGGTATTTCGCTCAACGACCACTTCGTAAAAGTGGTGTCGTGGTACGATAACGAGTGGGGATATTCCAACAAGCTCGTCGACCTCGTGCAAGAGGTGGCGAAAATAAAGTAATATCTGTACGGAATTAGACCGAAGAGGTCAGATTTTGGCAATACTGAAAAGCCCCGGAGCACATCCGGGGCTTCTTCGTTTTAGGTTACCCTTCTGAAAATCAATCGCTTGTGATCTGTCAACATCTTAGGATACGGATGTATGGTTTCACCCCCGAAAGCAAAAATTTTGACGTGTAAACCGCACACTTTTGTAATGTCACAACGAAAAAACCACTTACAGTTATGGCCACCAGGGGAATCAACGTAAACATGAAGAGGCGGATCAGACAAATCATTGTATTGTTGTTTACTATCATCATCGGTGTTTTGATCTCGCAGGCAACACAGGCAGAAGGCACGCAAACTAAGAGCGTTAGCAGCTTCGCCACGAAATAATTAAAGACAGGGTGTTTGGTGAATTGGCCCAGCTATCAAGGCGGGCCTTTTCCTTTTTATGGGGTATTGGTTATTGGATACTGGTAGTTGGGTAGCTGGCTTGGCCCTACCTCTGACGCGGTTTTCTGGCCTTGTTCCTCGTTACCCCAGCCTTCTTCGGTGATCCATGCTGCTGCTTGATCTGGAAGATCCTCGAAACACCGATCGTCGCATACAAATACACATCCCTTCTCTGACCATAAAGATCCGGCTGCGGATTGCTGTTGCTGCCCTGCCTCAACTGGTCGATATAAGATTGCTTGCGCGGATCGAAGATCCCAAACATCGCACGTCCGTCGAAGTTCATACTCCAGTCGTCGTTGAAGTCGAAATCGGACCGGAAGCCAACACCCGCCGACAGCTGGAACGGCTTGAATTTATCTTTAGAGACATACACCGACTTATCCAGCGCAGGCACGAACACCCCGTCGTAAACCGACGTGTACCCCGGCTCTGTCGGGATCATTACACCTGGCGGGTAACGCTGCTTGCTTGCCTCCTGCGTGATGGTCTCCCGGGCATTCATCAGGTAGTCGAAGTTGAGCGACGCCACTACACTCAATCTGAAAAAGGCGAGGTCATTGAGGTGAAGTTTTAACGCGACAGGAACGGAGAGGTAGTCCATTTGAATATCCCGCTTGCCGACCTCACCACCTTGTGTATTCCTGATCGCATACTTCTGGCCGATCTTTGTGTACGAGGGTGTTACGACGAACCCGTGACCGATCTTATCGTAGCCATAGCTGAAACCGACAGGTGTTGCCCGAAGGGTGAACTGTCCAACGTAGCGCGGATCTTTATGGAGTCCCTGATCTATCGTGAAAGGGAAGTTCAAGCCCATGAAGACCCCGTATGATTCAATATGCTGAGCTTCGCTGAAATGAGCGGCAAGGAGGAGGAAAACCGTGGTAACATTTCTCAGCCGACGCTCTGTCATATGCGGGGTGTGGGATGGGAAATAGTCAACAATTGTCTAATTTTTGGCCTTCTTAACGGCTGGAATTGGCCAAGATAGCGACCGAAGTCGGAATATGAAAGTTTGTGGGATTCTCATTTTATTATCGCTTTGACAAGACTTCGAAATAATATTTACGTCGCATTGGCGGAGTACCTACTGCTAGGTATGTTTCTCTATACTCTCTGCAGGATCATCTTCTTCGTCTACAATTTTCCCTTTTTCCCCGACATGAATTCGTCGCGCTTTGCAACGATCATGTGGGGTGGACTGCGCTTCGACCTTACCGCCATCCTTTATTCGAACGCATTGCTTGTAGTGCTGATGATACTCCCGCTGAAGGTGCGTTTCACGCCATGGTACAAAGCGATGATCAAATGGCTGTTCGTTATTATCAATTCGGCCGCGCTGGCAACGAACATTGCCGATTCGATTTATTACCAGTTCACACTGCGAAGAACGACACTCAGTGTGTTCTCACAATTTCAGAATGAACAGAACGGCTTCGCACTGTTCTTCAGGTTCCTGCTAGACTACTGGTATGCGTTACTTACCTGGATCGCCCTGGTCGCAATACTCTGGTTCGCACAGAAAAGAATAAAGTGGGAGGGTCCGCAGATAAAAAAAGACCTGGTATTCTACGCAGCGGGTATCGCGATGATGCCTGTTGTCATATTACTTTTTATCGGCGGCGGCCGCGGGGGATTTAAACACAGTACACGTCCCATCACCCTAAGCAACGCTGCCGAGTATGCTACGGTACCCAAGGATATTAATCTCGTTCTCAATACTCCATTCGCTCTCATCCGGACAGCAAGGGCTAACGTGATCGAGAAGTCGGATTATTTTACTGATGAAACTGCCCTCGCCGCCGTCTTTACTCCCGTTGTAAAGCCAGACTCCGTTCCGTTTAAACCGCAGAACGTAGTCGTGATCATTCTTGAAAGTTTCTCCAAGGAATTTGTCGGTGCTTACAACAAAGACCTGCCCATAGAAGGATACCAGGGATATACTCCGTTCCTCGATTCGTTGATCGGAGTCAGCAGCGCCTTTCAATATTCATTAGCCAACGGACGAAAGTCGATCGACGCGATGCCATCCGTTATCTGCAGCATTCCCAGCATTGAAGTGCCGTATGTGCTCTCGCATTTTTCAGGCAATAAGGTGAATAGCCTTCCTTCCCTTCTGAAGGAAAAAGGCTACCAGTCAGGTTTCTTTCATGGTGCTCCAAACGGATCGATGGGCTTCCAGGCTTTCGCCAATCTTTGTGGCTTCGATAAATATTACGGCAAGGATGAATACGAATCGGATCCCGAAGGCGGAAGCTCCGACGATTACGATGGCATCTGGGGGATCTGGGATGAGCCCTTCTTCGGCTATTTTGGAAAGAAGATATCAACGTTCAAAGAACCATTCTACGCAACCATATTTTCAGTATCGTCGCATCACCCGTACAACCTCCCCGAAGGGCAACAGTCGAAATATCCCGGGGGCGACAGGCCCATCTATAAAACGGTGCAGTATACCGATCACGCCATCAAAGAGTTTTTCTCCTACGCATCGAAGCAACCCTGGTTTCAGAATACATTGTTTGTGATCACGGCAGATCACGCTTCGGCGGAGATCAAGTACAAAGAATACAATACTACGTGGGGATATTTCAGCATTCCTGTATTCTTCTACCATCCGCAATGGAAACCTGCGTTTAGCAAAGACATCATTCAGCAGGTGGATATAATGCCGACCATTTTAGGTTCGCTTCATTACGATAAGCCTTATATCGCGTTCGGCAGAAATGTCTTTGAGAAAAAACAGCCGTTTGCCTTCAACTATATCGATAATCTATACCAGTTGTTCCGTGGTGATTACGTCCTACGGTTCGATGGGAAGAAATCGGTAGAACTCTATGATTTCAAAAACGACCTGCTTCTTTCGAATAACCTGGTCGGCCAGTTGCCCGACACTGTTCGTTCGATGGAGACAGTGTTGAAGGCATACATTCAGCAATACAACAACAGGATGGTCGACGACAACCTCACGACCGAAGGGCCGCAATCTTTAACCACGCCTCATTAAGATATACGCCGGAAAAATTATGCAAGATTATGATAGACGTTCTGCACGTCCTCATCTTCTTCCAAAGCCGTGATACATTCCATCACCTCATCCTGTTCTGCCTCCGAGATCTCTTTGGTAGTGGTGGGAATGTACTGAAGCTCCGAGCTCTTCGGTTCGAGCTTCTTCGATTCCAGGAACTTCTGCATTGCGCCGAAGTCTGTGAACTTCGTATAGATGGTCACTTCGTCTTCTTCTCTATGGATATCTTCCGCCCCCGCGTCGATCAGGTCCAGCTCGAGCTCGTCGAGGTTGATCTTTGCCGGGTCGAATTTGAAAAGTCCCTTGCGTTCGAACATGAAACCCACTGAACCGGAGTTACCCATCGCACCGCCGTTCTTCGAGAACGCGAGACGGATATTGGCAACCGTGCGTGTTGGATTGTCCGTTGCGCACTCCACAAGCACCGGAACTCCGTGGGGAGCATAGCCCTCGTAGATCACTTCCTGGAAATCCTTTTCTTCCTTCGAAGACGCCCTCTTGATGGCGTTTTCTACCCGGTCCTTCGGCATGTTTACACCCTTGGCGTTCTGGATGGCCATGCGGAGGCGCGGGTTATTATCGGGATTCGGTCCGCCCGCCTTCACGGCGATGGCTATATCTTTACCAATACGCGTAAATGCTTTTGCCATGCGGTCGAACCGCGCAAACATCTTATGCTTTCTCTTTTCGAATATGCGACCCATCTGAGTAAACTTTTAGAATCTGCCTGACGACCTGGCTTCACCATGGCGGCTACGCGAAGGCGGGCAGGCGCCAAAAGTAATTTAATCGGCCTTTTGACGCAACTTTTTCGATTACGGCGAGTCTTCCTTTCATGCTGCAGAACTACATAAAAATCGCTCTCCGCAACCTCCTTCGGTTCAAGGGGTTTGCCTTCATCAATCTCCTCGGTCTGTCGCTCGGGCTTGCAGCCGGAATTCTCATCATGATGTTTGTGATCGACGAATTTTCGTACGACAAGTTCCATACGAAACGCGACAGGATATACAGGGTGCTTACTCAATTTTATACACCAGAAACAGGCGCTGGCGACGGCGGGTCGGAAGGCAACGGCTGGCCTGTGGGTGATATTCTCAGGCGTGAGTTTCCTGAAGTAGAGTCGGTCGTGTACATGAAGGGCGGTTCATACCTGCTGGTCAATCACGACGACAAGCGTATCCGGCAGAGTGTACAGTTTGCCTCGCCCGAATTCCTTACCATGTTCACTTTTCCCCTTGTCAGGGGAGATGCTTCGACAGCCCTGGATGATCCGTATTCGATCGTGATCACGGAGAACATGGAAAAGAAATTTTTCCCGGGTAGCGACGCGCTCGGCAAAACCCTTACGCTGGCAGATACCCTTCATTTTGTGGTGACGGGCGTGATGAAGAATATTCCCTCGAACTCACATATTCAACTGGATATGGTCGCATCGTTCGTCACGTATCAAAAACTTACGGGTTTCAGCTACGACGATGGGTGGGGGAATATCAACGCGCGCAACTACATCTTATTAAAAGAAGGAACAGATGTGAAAGCGTTCGCGGCGAAGGCGGCGGGTATCTACACCGAACGTGCGCCCGAAATGCTTAAAGACTGGGGTGTAAGATCGAACGTGCTCTTCGAACCCATGAATGATATTTATCTGAGATCGCGCGGAAGTAACAGCATCGGTCCGCTGGGAAGTATCGATCGCGTTTACCTCGTATCCGGTATTGCTGTGTTTGTGATCATCCTTGCTTGCATCAATTTTGTTAACCTCTCTACGGCGCGGTCGGTATACCGTGCAAAAGAAGTCGGGTTGCGGAAAGTTTCCGGTTCATCCAGAAAAGGATTGATCCGTCAGTTCCTCACGGAGTCGTTCGTGCTCACTGCCATATCATTCATACTGGCAATACTGTTTACATGGTTATTCCTTCCGTCGTTCAACGAACTGATGCAGAAGAACTATTCACTGTTTTCATTTTTGAATATCAGTGTCGCCGGCGGAATGTTTTTGCTTCTCATATTAATCGCCTGCCTTGCAGGATTTTATCCTGCACTGGTTATGTCGTCCATGAATCCCGTAGAAGTTTTGAAGGGAAAAGTGCAGACAAGCTCGCGTGGCGTTCAGCTTCGGAGAACCCTGGTAATCTTCCAGTTCACGATATCATCCGTGCTGGCCACCGGCACACTCATCGTTCTCGACCAGCTCGATTTTATGCAAAAGCAAAAGTTGGGCTTCGATAAGGACAACATTATTGTTGTGAACGCGTCCCGTGCGAAGCCATCAAGCGAACAGGGGCATGAGACTTTCAAAAACCAGATCAGGGATCTCGCGATCGTTAACGGGGTTACGTTTACCAACGCACTTCCGGGTGTTCCCGGTTGGGATGGACAGGTTGCTTACCCCGAAGGTCGCGCCGGCGGCGATGCTGTCACCGTTCAATATATGGCTGTCGATGCCGACTACGTTCCAACCGTCGGACTCGAAGTTATCAACGGTCGTAACTTCGACGCTCTTCGTGATGGCGATCTTAAAGATGGTCTGGTGATCAACGAGACGGCCGCGGGCCTGATGGGGTGGAGTGTAAGTGAAGCGGTAGGCAAGAAAATTGAGTCGCCCTCCGGATATCCTGCAGGTGAAGTGATTGGCGTCGTTAAAGATTATCATCACGCGGGATTGCAGCAGAAGATCGGCCCGTTGGTTATGGATGCAAATCCTGCCGCCAGCTATCTGTATGCGATCAAATATAAAGCCGCCGACACGAAGCAACTGATCGATCAGCTTTCAGGATTATGGAAAACCAATTTTCCGGGCTATGATTTCAATTATTTCTTCCTCGACGATACTTTCAATGAACAATATACGTCGGAAGAAAAACTCGCCCGGGTATTCGCGCTGTTCGCAATGATCACCGTTACAATAGCAGCGATCGGCTTGCTCGGACTGGTATCATTCATGGTGATAGCGCGTACAAAAGAGATCGGCGTAAGAAAAGTACTCGGTGCAGGGGTGCCCAATATTGTTCGTATATTATCAAAAGAATTTGTGATACTTGTTACCGTCGCAAACCTGGTTGCTATGCCGGTGGCATGGTACTTCGCAAGTGAGTGGCTGACGAAGTTCGCATTTCGTATGGCGATAAACCCGATGTTGTTCGTGTGGACGCTGTTAGCGGCAATAGGACTCACGTTGTTGACGGTAGGATACCAGACGGTGAAAGCTGCATTGATGAATCCAGTAAAATCTTTGAGGTACGAGTAACCTTTTTAAGCAGGTAAAGTATCTCTCTATTATAACCCGGTCTATGCTCAAAAATTACTTTACTTCTGTCTACCGCTACATCTCGCGCAACAAGGCATTTACCATTATCAACATCCTTGGCCTCGTTCTTGGAATGACGGCCTTCATGCTGATAGGCCAGTATGTTGTTCACGAAACCAACTACGACAAATTCTGGCCTAATGCCTCGCAGGTGTATCGCATCCAGCAGGACCGCTATAATAAAGGAGAGCTCAGCACCCAATGGGCAGCCGGATGTGCGGGCATCGGGCTCGACATGAAACACGAATATCCGGAGGTCGACAGTTATGTGCGCATCCGTTTCGCCAACCCGCTCCTTGCCAACGGCGACACGTTCTTCGCGGACGGCTTCGTCTACTTTGCCGACAAAGATTTCTTCAGGGTATTCGGGTATCCTCTCATGGCCGGTGTTGACTCCACAGCACTCGATGGTCCGAATAAAATTGTTATTTCAGAATCCCTCGCTAAAAAATACTTCGGCGATGTAAACGCATTGGGCAAAACACTTCGCAACGCAGGACGCAGCGACTATGAAGTTACGGGTATCTTCAAAGATCTCCCTGCAAACTCTCATATGAAGATCAACGCGATGATGTCGATGGACACATTCGCGAAAAACAATGGAGAGAAAAACGCCGAATCTTTCACAACATGGGGTTGGGATGGCTGGCTTACTTATGTCAAGCTCAAACCGGGAGCCGATCCAAAAGCCCTCGAGGCAAAGTTGCCGGCACTGGTCGCCAAACATGAGAACGATCCCGATGGTATCAAAGGCGATTTCGGTGTGGAATTTCACCTGATGGCCCTGCAGGATATCCACCTGGATTCCGACTATATGATGGAGATACAACCTAATGGCAGCCGCGACACAGTTTATTTTCTGAGCGTGATTGCCGTTCTTATTATTATCATCGCATGGATCAACTACATCAACTTGTCCACAGCGAAGTCGATCGAGCGCGCACGTGAGGTCGGTGTTCGTAAAGTAATGGGAAGTTTCCGGTCTCAATTGATCCAGCAATTTCTTTCCGAAGCGCTTCTGCTCAACGTTGTCGCTGTGCTGATTGCAATCGGCGCTGTCATTATCCTCATCCCGTGGTTTGGTCAACTCACGGGACGACCTATCGGCTTCGAATTGTTTTCACAGCCGTTGTTCTGGGCATTCATTGTTTTGCTGATCCTCGCCGGTTCGTTGTTCTCAGGATTATATCCTGCCTTCGTCTTGTCGTCGTACAAGCCGGTCGAAGTGTTAAAGGGACGATTCAGCAAAACTTCGCAGGGAGCTTTGTTCAGAAAAGGAATGGTGATCACTCAATTTGTTGCGTCGATCACGCTTATCGTGGGAACGTATACAGTGTACCAGCAGATCGCCTTCATGCGAAATCAAAAACTTGGTGTGAATATCGACCAGACACTCGTGATTGAAACGCCGGCAGTTGCCGATTCGACTTACGAGAATAAATACCAGGGATTCAAAGAAACATTGTTGAAATACACAGAGATAAAATCTTTCTCTTCTTCTACAGCTGTTCCCGGCCGTCAGCCCGACTGGAATGCAGGCGGTATCAGGAGGTTGAGCCAGCGCAACGAAGAATCAAATCAATATCGTGTCATTATGATGGATCACGATTTTATCCCCTCATATGGACTTGAAGTCCTTGCGGGCCGTCCATTTTCTGGTGAAATGCCGAAAGAGACTGCTAACGTTATGATGAACGAATCTGCCGCAAAGCTGATGGGATTCAAAAATATCGACGAAGCCATCAACGATCAGATCTATTTCTGGGGCGATACCTTCAGGATCATTGGGGTGTTAAAGGATTATCACCAGGAGTCCCTGAAAAAATCGGTGGAGCCATTGATCTTCCGTTATTACAGCGCACCCGGTGGCTACTATTCCGTGAAAATGGATGTTGCCAGCGTACAGGCATCCATTCAGAGGATCGAGAGTGTATGGAAAGACTTTTATCCCGGAAGCCCGTTCAATTATTTCTTCCTCGATGATCATTACAATGAACAATACAAAGCCGATCAGCAATTCGGGAAGGCGTTCGGCATGTTTTCCGGTCTCGCCATCTTCGTGGCATGCCTCGGTTTGTTTGGATTGTCATCATTGATGGCCATACAGCGTACCAAGGAGATCGGTGTTCGGAAAGTTCTCGGCGCATCTGTAGGAAGTATTCTTACACTCGTTGGTAAGGATCTTATGATCCTCATTGCCCTGGCTATCGTGGTGGCAACGCCGGTTGCTTGGTTTGTGATGAGCCAATGGCTGCAGAGCTTCGCCACCCGCGTGGATCTTACGATAGTTACGTTTGCATTGCCATGCCTCGGTGTGCTCGCTGTAGCAGCACTCACGATCAGCATTCACACATTAAAGGCAGCAAGAACAAATCCTGTCACCTCACTGCGGTACGAATAAGAGAAACCTTGAAAATTCTTGCTCGGAAACGTAAATATTTAGTCATTCGCCTCGTTCATATCAGGCGTGAAGACTAAATATCACATCCTTACCGGCGACGCACTGGCTGATATTTTCAGGCAATCGGGCATAGAAGGCGAAGTCATTGTGGCCCGCGAAGCACTGATCGAGGGCCCTGTCACATCGGCCAGCATGGAAGAGTTCTGGAAGCAACGGGCAGAATACATCCAATCTGCTTTCCATGAAATACCCGACGAATATTTTGCACGCGTCAGGTCAGAATTCGCGAAGATCGACAATATCCAGCCTGACGATGAAGTAAATCTCTGGTTTGAGAACGACCTCTTCTGCCAGGCTAATATGTGGTTCACGATATCGCTTGTCAACAAACATAATCTTACGAATGTTTTCAGGGTCATTCCACTAATAAGTCCTTCGAATAAATGGGCAGGCTTTGGACATCATTCACCTGCCGACCTCAAATCCTGTTACGCCAAACGCCAGGCATTTACAAAAGGTGACTTCAAGCTGGGGGAAAATCTGTGGGAAGCTTACCGGGATTCCGACGTTGTAGCACTCGCATTCTTGTCCGGATCGCTATCGCCTTGTTTTCCATACCTGGAAGAAGTTTGCAAGGCAGAGATCGAAAGAAAGCGCAGCGCACGTCCGCGCAAAGCCCTCGAAGATATTCTTGCCCAGGGATATACCGAGTTCAATGACATCTTTAAACAGTTCTCAAAAACGGAGGGGATCTATGGATTCGGAGACCTCCAGGTGGGGAATATGCTTAAAGAGATTAAGGCGTAATAAGATTTGAGATTTGAGATTTGGAATCTGAAATTTGAGATCTGAGATATGTGGTTTATGATTTGTAATTTGTCATTTCCCCGAACCGGATCTCAAATTTCAAATCACAAATTAGACAATGGCACACGGATTACTGATCGACATGGACGGTGTTATTTACGGCGGCAACACCATGATTCCCGGCGCCGACAAATTCATCGAGCGACTTCTTAAAGAAGGTATTCCGTTTACCTTCATGACCAACAACAGTCAGCGCACAAAGCTCGAAGCAGTTCGCAAGCTCAGCCGGCTTGGTATCAATGTCGAACAGAAGCACATCTTCACGAGTGCAATGGCGACTTCAGGTTTTCTTGCCAAGCAAAATCCGCATGGTACCGTGTATGTGTTAGGCGAAGGCGGTCTTCTTAGCAGTCTTACTGAAAGTGGTCTCACAATGGTTGACTCGGAGCCCGATTTTGTCGTGATCGGGGAGGGGAGGAACTTTACACTGGAAATGGTTGGCAAAGCTGTGAATATGATCCTGGAAGGGGCGAAGCTTATTGCCACCAACCGTGATCCGTCGCCCAAGAAGAAAGGCTGGGATAATCTCGGTATCGCGGCAACTACGGCGATGATCGAAGAAGCAACAGGCAAGAAAGCATTTGTTATAGGAAAGCCGAGCCCTGTGATGATGAGGGCAGCCAGGAAATATATCGGTTTAGAAACTGCGGAAACCACTATCATAGGCGATACGATGGATACCGATATCCAGGGCGGCGTTCAGATGGGATATAAGACCATCCTTGTACTGAGCGGTGTCTCCAGGAAAGAAAATCTCAACGACTACGCATTTAAGCCAGACCTGATCGTCGACTCGATCAATTCCATCGAACTCCCGTTGGCGTGGTGGTAATCGACAATTGACTACATAAAATTCACATTTTGTATGTATTATGAACCCATTTTACATACATTCACGTAATTAATCCGAAAATGAAGGGGACAAACCTCGGCGAATTCGAAGAGCTCGTACTCCTCACGATCGCGGCGCTGCTCGACGAAGCGTATAGCGTTGCCATTTGCGATGAGCTCTCAAAACATACGGGACGCACAGTAAAGCTCGGCGTTGTGCATGCCGTGCTCAACCGTCTCGAAGAGAAGGGGCTTCTTAGGAGTCAGCTTGGTGAAGCAACGAAGACACGCGGTGGTAAGAGAAAGCGCTTCTACCAGTTAACTATTCCGGGAAAGGCATCATTGGTTCGCGCGAAGACGATGCGTGATCAGTTATGGGATAAGATACCATCGCTCACCTGGAAGAAAGCATGAAAAATCTTCCTCCTCGCTGGGCTCAAAGATTTGTGGAGTGGTACTGTAAGCCACAGCTTGCCGAAGATCTGATCGGAGATCTCAACGAGTATTTCGAGCGCAACATAGAACGTGTCGGCGTTCGTCGTGCAAGGGTGATCTACATCGTCGACGCCTTTAAGTTTTTAAGACCATACACCATAAGAGCTCCAAAGTTTATCAACCTTTTTATCAACTGGATCATGATCGGTAGCTATTTCAAAACATCGGCCCGCAATGTGATGCGAAACAAACTCTTCTCAGCGATCAACATCATCGGGCTCGCCATCAGTATGTCTGTCGGCTTGCTGCTGATCGGATTCTTACACGACCTGCTTTCGTATGAAAGGTTTCACGAGAAAGGAGCGAGGATATACAGGCTATACAATCATCCCACCTTCAACAAAAAGCTCAACAATAAGTTTGCATCTACATCGGTTCGCGCCGGCAAACTCGTTAAAGAAAAAGTCTCTGGTATAGAAGACGCCACGATCTTCATCAATGGCTTTGGCGGCGACGCAAAATTCGACGACAAGGTAATTCCAGTTAAAGGCCTCTGGGCCGACGAGTCGTTCCTGAACATTCTCACCTTCCCGATGGTTGAGGGCAACCCGAAGACCGCCCTCAAGGAACCTTATTCGATGGTGCTGACGGAGACCACAGCCAAAAAATTCTTTGGTGACGGCGAAGCCCTTGGAAGAACCGTTCACATCGATACACTCGACTATCGCATCACCGGTGTTCTTAAAGACATTCCATTCCTCTCGTACCTGAAGTTCGAATCATTGGCATCTTTCGCTACGATCGACAACCTGAAGAAAGACGATAAGAGTTTCAACGAATGGCGAAATATGTGGAGCAACTATGTCTACCTCCTGATGCCGGAGAATGCAGACCTGGCTAATGTTCAAAGCCAGCTCGATGCAATCACCAAAGAAGAGAACAAGCGCGACGAGAATACACAGATACAACTGGGAATGCAGCCCCTGCATAACATAGTATTGGGTCCGGATATGAGCAATACCATCGGACCGAATATGCCACCCGTTGTTTTGTGGATCATAGCCGGACTTGCTTTCGTAGTCGTACTGTCGGCTTGCTTCAACTACACCAATCTTTCTATTGCGCGGTCTATGCGTCGATTTAAAGAGATCGGACTCCGTAAAGTTATTGGTGCAGGTAAAAGCCAGGTTAGGCAGCAGTTTCTTGCTGAGGCCATCATCGTGTCTGTTGCTGCACTTGTCCTCGCATTACTGATGTTCTTTGTTATCCGTCCGCAATTTATCGGCATGGCTCCCGAAATGCAGAAAATGGTACGGCTCGAGCTTACGCCCGTCATGGTCGGTGGATTTATTCTTTTTGCAATACTCGTCGGCGTGCTGGCGGGATTCTTTCCCGCGATATTCTTCTCGAAAGTTGGAATTATAAATGCCCTGCGTAATTCTTCAACGGTGAAAGTATTTAAGCACCTCAGCCTCCGTCGCGCGCTCGTGGTTGTTCAGTACACATTCACCATGGTGTTCATTACCGCCACCGCCATCGGCTACACGCAGTACAAAAGCATTCTTTCATTCGATCTTGGCTTCAATACCGCCAACGTTTTGAATATCCACGCGCAGGGAAACAATGCGGATAACTTAGTTAAAGAACTTGCAGAGATCCCCGAGATCACAAACATTTCAAGGTCGATGATGGTAACCAGCGTAGGAAGCTATTGGGGAAGCTATGTGAAGTATAAAAACACCCAGGATTCAGCGTTGTTATGGTATAACAAAGTTGACGAAAACTATCTGCCACTGCATGGTCATAAATTGGTGGCTGGCGGCAACTTCATCTCGCACCCTAAAACAAAAGAAGAGGAATCGGAGATCATCGTCAACGAGCAGGTCCTGAAACGATTCGATATCGGCAATTCCGATCCTGAAAAAGCGATCGGTGAGGTGTTGGACGTCGAAGGCCAAAAGCTCAGGATCGTAGGGGTGCTCAAAGACTTTCACTACGGAAAAGTCGAGAACAAGATCGAACCTGTAGCCTTCATGGCGATTACAGAAAAGAACAGGGGCTATGTCAATGTTAAGATTGAATCGAATGATATTATAGCTACTATGGCGAAGATCGAATCGTCGTGGAAAAAATTCGATAAAATTCACCCTATCGATGCGAAGTTCTACAACGACGACATCGAAGAAGCATACAGTGAATTTTCGGCCATGATCAAGATCATCGGTTTCCTCTCATTTCTGGCGATATCGATAGCATCGATGGGTCTGTTCGGAATGGTGGTCTTCACCACTGAGACACGCCTTAAAGAGATCAGCATCCGTAAAGTGATGGGCGCGAGCTCCGGTAATCTTGTATTGTTATTAAGTCGTGGTTTCCTGATCCTGCTCTCGATATCGGGCGCGGTGGCAATTCCCGTTACCTACTTTTTCTTCGAAGGTGTCGTGCTCACCAATTTTCCTTATCACAATCCTATACGAATAACGGAGCTCTTCGCGGGACTCATCGTGGTTCTCGTGATAGCCATTATTATGATCGGCTCGCAAACTATGAAGGCAGCGAGAAGTAATCCTGCGGAGATTTTGAAGAGCGAGTAGGGGAAAGGCATTTGAAGGCTCGCCAGATACCGTTCACCGATTGCTGTCAACCGTTTACTGAATTTCACTATCTTCGCGGCCAAATAAACAGCTAGCCGGATCGAATGCTATTCGCCAGTCTCGAATTCATTTTTCTATTTCTCCCGCTCAGCCTCACTCTCTACTTCGCGTTCACCAACAAGGCATGGCGCAACACCATCCTCGTTATATTTTCCCTGATCTTCTATGCCTGGGGCGAGCCGTTCTGGATCATGCTTTTGATCTTCTCCGGCTCCGTCGATTTCGTGAATGCTCTTCTCATGGAGCGGCATCGCGACAAATCAAAGATCTTCCTCGTCGCCTCGCTGGTCGTTCAACTGGGACTGCTCGCTACTTTCAAATATGGCGCGTTTATCTGTCAAAACATCAATTCAGCACTCGGCACCGCGATCCCCATTCCCACGAATACGCTGCCCATCGGGATCTCGTTCTATACCTTCCAGACGTTATCCTATGTGATCGATGTTTACAGGGGTGAAGTAAAAGCCCAGCGCTCGTACCTGCGCTTCCTCATGTACGTATCGATGTATCACAACCTCGTTGCCGGCCCGATCGTGCGATACGCTCACGTCGAAAATGAGATCAACAATCGCAGCATCTCGGGTTCCCAGATGAGCCGCGGCTTCCTCCGATTCTGCTTCGGCCTCTTCAAAAAGGTATACTTCGCCAATATCGCCGGCGAGCTTGTGGCCCAGTTCCTGAACGTTCCTTCATCCGACCTCACCATGGGCGGAAGCTGGTACGGCCTCCTGATGTTTACCCTTCAGATCTATTTCGACTTCTCCGGCTATTCCGACATGGCCATTGGCCTGGGCTGGATGTATGGATTCCATTACAGGGAGAACTTTACGTATCCGTATACGGCGACTTCCGCGACCGACTTCTGGCGCAAGTGGCACATTTCCCTTGGATCGTGGTTCAGGGACTATCTCTACATCCCCCTGGGCGGAAACCGTTCCAATGCCACGCGCAACCTCCTGATCGTTTGGTTTCTCACGGGTTTATGGCATGGCGCCAGCTGGAACTTCGTGCTCTGGGGACTTTACTTCGGCTTCCTGATATGGATCGAGCGGGCGTTCTTATTAAAAGTGTTCGAACGCATACCTAAATTCATTTCCCACGTTTACCTGTTATTCATCGCCCTTTTTGGCTGGGCCATTTTTTACTTTACCGATATCAGTCAGCTGGGTCGATTTTTTAAAGTGCTGTTTGGTGGCAGTGGTAACGAGAAATGGAACATCGAGCTCATTGAATCCATTAAAGAACACGTATGGTGGCTGCTGCTCGCTTTATTGCTTTGCATGCCGGTATATGCATGGTTCAACCGGATGCTTGAAAAGCGACTCAGTCCAAACGCACAATTCTGGACCCTCGCGTCGATAGCTTTTACATTGTTCCTGGTGTCGGTGGCTTTGCTGGTAGGTAAAACATATAACCCGTTCCTATACTTCAGATTTTAGGTATGAACGAAAACATAAAAAACGAGAGACACATTCCCGACAACCGGACAGGGCTCATCTTCAGTGCCTTCTTCGTTACGTTGCTTTGCCTTGGAGGGCTTATCTCCGTCCTCGTTCCATCTGAAGGTGTTTCAGAGATCGAGAACCGCGCGCTCGTTCCCTTCCCGGAGTTCAACGCGATATCATTGCTCGAAGGAGATTTCACCGATAGCCTCGGCCTTTACTATTCCGATAATTTTCCGTTGCGTGAAGACCTGGTTACTGCCGCTATATCGATCAAGGATCTCAGTGGCATATCTACCGGCGTTAAATATTATGGCGGCGGGGCAGAAAACCTCCCCGATAAGATTGACACACTTCTGACGATCAAAGCCGACACGGTCAAAAGGGCAAAAAAAGACTCGGTAAAAACGCCGGAGCCGGATTATAGTAAGTCGTCTGCCATTATCGTTTATGAGAACAAGGCGATACAGATGTTCAGTGGTACCAGGGAAGTGGGACGTCGTTATGCCGATATGATCGCGATGTACAAGGAAAGGTTCGATAGTCTCCAGATCTATTGCATGATCGCTCCAACTCCCATCGATTTCTATCTGCCTAAGGAATACAAGAAATCGTCGAACTACGAGAAGAAGAATATCGACTATGTGGCCGGTTTACTCGACTCGATGGGCGTTACGTATGCCGATGCTTATTCGGAGATCGCAAAACATACAGACCAATATATTTACTTCAATACAGATCATCACTGGACGGGCCTTGGAGCGTATTACGCCTACAGGGGATTTTGCAAGAGTGCAGGTTTTAATGCATACGACCTGAATCAGTTCGAACGTAAGAAACTAAAGAAGAAGTTTCTGGGTTCGCTATACGGAATAACCCTCGATAAGCGATTGAGAGATGTGAAGGACAGTGTGGAGTATTTCAAGCTTCCCATCCCGGCGAAGGCGTACCGATGGAACGCCGATTCGTCGCGGTTTGAGAAGTCCAGCCTGTTCGCCAATGTCCCCAATTATGCCAATTTTCTCGGCGGAGATCACCCGCTGGTGCGGATAGAAAGCGACATAAATGGCGAAAAATTGCTGATTATCAAGGACTCATTCGGGAACGCGGTTGCCCCCTTTATGGCCCTGCATTTTGGAACAGTTTATGTAATGGATTACCGGTATTACGACGTGAATCTGCCCGACTTTGTAAAATCCAATGGAATTACTGCAATTATGTTTTTACATAATACCTTTGCAGTTAATAATAAGTTTACGTCCTATCGTGGACGCTATTTTTTAACCTATAAGCCCAAGGCTGAAGAGAAACCAGCGGAGGATGTTAAAGTGGAGACGGATACGGTTGCTAATCACCCATAGGACTTGAATCAAACTATGAGAGCCATTTTTTTGACGCTTTTTTCGGTAACGTTGTTTGCGAACACTTTTGCGCAGGCAGACTCTACCGGGATCACTATTCTTAAACCTGACTCGCTTCCAGCCCTCGCCACAGCAGTCAAAGACTCGACTGGCATTGCGCCTGACACGATCGGGTTCAAATTCTTCCACGACGAGTTCAATTATATAGAGTATTACGATCGCGAGGCGCTCGCCAGGTTCTTCCAGAAATGGAAAGACGAGAGCACTCCAAAGATCACGATCGCTCACTTCGGGGATTCACACATCCAGCCAGGAATCTATCCAAGCGAGATCCGCAAATTCATGCAGAGCCAGAAAGGAGAAGGCGGTATCGGTATGATCTTCCCGTACTCTGCCGCTAAAACTTATCCTCCGTTCGATTACAAGACAGTTCATTATGGCAAGTGGCAATATTCAAAGGCCCTGGAGCCGCGTCCGCGTATGCCACTCGGTGTTTCCGGTATGACCATTCGCACCATCGACCCGGCAGCGGGATTTAATATCACGTTCCGTCAGCCTCTTCCAGCGCACTATCGACGCCTCAAACTTTTCTTCAAGCCAGGCAAGCAGAGCTTCGACTTCCGTGTGATGACGCGTAACTACGAGACTGTCGTTCCCGCGACGTCGTACAGCGAGGAGAACCCGTTTGTCGAGATCATTATTCCCGACAGCACAAACTTTGTTCACATACAGATGCTCAAGACACGCGATGAGCAGCTGAACTTCGAGTTCTATGGAATGAGTCTCGAAAGTGAAGAGAACCGCGGGTTGGTTTACCACTCGCTTGGTGTTGGAGGAGCGCCTTATACCGCCGTTTTGCAACAGGTGATGATCGATGCCCAGCTCCCTGTTCTGGATCCTGATCTTGTCATCCTCGATTATGGCACGAACGATTTCCTCTATTCAGGAATGATCCCGTCAACACTTGGACGCCAGATTGTTCAGACCATTAACTGGGTCCGTCAGCTTGCGCCCAATGCTGCAATATTGCTGACGAGCGCGCAGGACATGTATCGCCATGGCGGCAACATCGCGGCAGCTAAAGAATTTTCTAATATGATGCGTCGCATCGCGCGTGAGCAAAAGTGCGGATTCTACGACTGGTACCGGATCTCAGGCGGACAGTATGCGATGGCCAAATGGGTGTCGGCGCGGCTGGCCCGTCCTGATTACATTCACCTCAGCAAAGAAGGGTATTTACTAAAGGGCAAGTTGTTCACACAGGCATTCAGTCACACATACCAGAAGTTTTTTGAGAACGGGCTCGATTCGCTGGTGATGAACAACACGTCCGGTTTCAACCTTGATTCGACTCTAATCGCCAACGAGATCAGGATGCCGCAGGTCATTGTTACGCGACACAAGATCAGGACGGGTGAATCGCTTTCCTCGATTGCAGAAAAGTACGGTGTAACGGTTAACTCGATTATGGCTGCGAATCACATGAAGAACACGAATATCGTAGCAGGCAAAACATTAAAGATCCAGCACAAAGGACGAAACGTTGAGCCCACGGTAATGGCAAGGGCTACGACGCCGAATACGCATAAATCGAAGTCATCCGCGCCTTTGGTGAAGCCGGAAAATGTGATCGAATATAAGGTCGCATCGGGCGATACGTTGGGCCAGATAGCGGAGAAATATAATACCTCTGTGAAAGACATAAAGGCGCTCAATGGCCTTCGAAGCTCGAAAATCGTCGAGGGAAAGATCCTCTTGATCCAGGTCAGGAATTAGCAATTTTCGAGAATTTCGATAATCATCATCTGTGCTATCTTTAGGGATGCCTTCTAGAGTAGATCCCTCAAAAGAAATCACAAACTACATCGCGGAGCTATCAGAGCCGGCAAAGTCAATTTGCACCAGGCTTCGCGCCATTGTTCTCAAAGCCGTCCCAGGCATTAGGGAGGACTGGAAGTGGGGACCTAACTACAATTTCGAGGGAATGGTTTGCGGGATAGGCGGTTTCAAGAAACACGCCGTTATTCATTTCTTCAACGGAGCACAGATGAAAGATCCGAAGAAGCTATTCAACTTCGGAACCGACAACGACTTCAGCCGAAGCATCAGGTTCAACGATGTAAGTGAGGTCGATGAAAAGATCATCGCGGCTTACGTCAAAGAATCGGTCGCAATCAATAAAGCAGGTTATAAAAGAACGAAGGTTACGAAGGAGGCTGTCGTACCCGACGATCTTTACAATGCATTGAAGAAAAAGCCGGTTGCGAGGAAATTCTTCGACTCGCTGGCGAATGGTTATAAGAATGAATTTATCGAGCTGGTCGAGTCAGCAAAAAAACAGGAAACACGCGATCAAAGAATTGAGAAGGTGGTTGGGCTTTGTGCAGATGGAGTGAAGCTTAATGACAAGTATAAAAAATGATCTGTGTTATCAGTGTGACCTGTGAGCAAAGTTTGGCTTAGGGATCTCACTGACTCGCTGATCCGATGTATATCATGAAAAAACTCCTTTTATTCATTGCCATCATTACCGTCGGCTGCGGTAGGGAACAGAAGGCCACAGAAACACCATCCCTATCGCTTCAGTCGGTTCAGAAATATTCCATTCCACATTTCACCGACAGCGCCGCGTTCTCCAATCTTCCACGGTACTTTTCACTGATCGACACGATCTACACCCGCTACGCCAAGAAAAATCACTTTCCCTCCATTACCTACGGACTCGTGGTCGGCAATCAACTGGTTTATTCCAACGCTACCGGAATAGCCAACATCAAAGACAACAGGCCGGCAACAACGAAGACCCTGTACCGCATCGCATCGATGAGCAAGAGTTTTACCGGTATGGCAATCCTCAAGCTTCGCGATGAAGGGAAGTTGAACCTGAACGATCCAGTCTCAAAATACATTCCCGAGATCAATGGAGGCGGTGCTCTTACAACCGACGCGCAACCTATCACGATCCTGAATCTTTTGACGATGTCTGCCGGCTTCCCCGAAGACAACCCGTGGGGCGATCGTCAGCTTGCTGATACCGACCAGGATCTTCTCGACCAGGTGAAAGGCGGGATCTCATTTTCGAATGTGCCGGGTACGACCTTCGAGTATAGCAATATGGGATTCGCATTGCTTGGTAAGATCATAACGAATGTGTCGGGAGTACCTTATCAAAAATATATCACAGACAATATCATGAAGCCAGTGGGTATGAATGATTCAAGGTGGGAGTATACTGAAATTCCTACCGAAGCATTTGCACCGGGTTATCGCTGGGAAGACAATACATGGAAAGAAGAACCTGTCCTGCACGACGGATCATACGGAGCCATGGGAGGGATGATCTGTTCGATCGAGGACTTCGCCAAATACGTCAGCCTGCATTTATCGGCGTGGCCTCCACGCAATGAAGCAGACAACGGTCCCGTGAGAAGAAGCTCTATTCGTGAAATGCATCAGCCATGGCGGGTTATTGGTGTATTTGCAGATGCAAAGAATCGTATTGGTGAAAATTGCCCGGTAGCTTCGGGATATGGATATGGCCTGGGCTGGCGGGAAGATTGTCATGGAACGGTTCGCATCGCTCATAGCGGAGGACTTCCCGGTTACGGCAGCCAGTGGGCGATCTATCCTGAATACAATATCGGTGTCGTTTCGTTCAGTAATCATACCTATGGAGCGCCGGGTTTGCCAAATAGTATTGTGATGGACACATTGATACAGCTTGCCGGTATCAAAAAAAGAGAGCTGGCTCCGTCAGAGATATTGGCTAAACGAAAAGAAGAGATCATGTCATTGATCCCCGACTGGAAAGATGCTGAGTCGAAGAAGATCTTCGCTGAGAACTTCTGGCTGGATTCGGACATCGAACACAGGAGAGCAGGAACGTTAAAGATATTTAAGGAGGCGGGAGAGATCGTTAAGGTGACAGACATCAAACCTGAGAACCAGCTGCGCGGCGCTTTTACAATCGAGTGTAAGAACAAGACCGTTCGTATCTTCTTTACGCTAACCCCGGAGGCATCTGCCTATATTCAGCAACTTGATTTCGAATTGCTATGAAAAATCTCATTCTCCTGTCGTTAGTCGTACTTACATCATGCTCGAAGTCTGTCAATCTTTTCAATGGCAAAGACCTCACGGGTTGGGATACCTACATCAAACAAACGGGTCTCAATAATGACCCCGACAAGGTATTCACCGTAATTGAGATCGATGGTACGCCGGCGATGAAGATCTCCGGTGAACATTTTGGAGGAGTTTCGACGGTTGAAGAGTTTGAAAATTATTATCTCACCGTTCAGTTCAAATGGGGTGAAAAGAAGTATGCTCCGAAGCTCAACGATAAGCGCGACAGCGGTTTGTTATATCACGCTGTTGGTGAGCATGGTGCCGATGGTGGCAATTGGATGAAGAGCCAGGAGTTCCAGGTACAGGAGGGTGACTGTGGAGATTATTGGGGGTGTGCGGGCGGATCTTTCGATGTGCCGGTGATACCAAAAGGGAAAGACTTTCTTTACGATGCTCACGGCACAATGACTTCATTCAGCGAACAGAGTCCTAACGGTCGTCATGTGATCAAAAATCCGGATAATGAAAAGCCGTGGGGTGAATGGAATACGATAGAAGTTTATTGCATCGGCGGTGATGCCGTTCATATGATGAACGGAAAAGTGGTGATGAAACTTTTTCATTCGAATATCACGAAAGGAAAGATCCAGATACAAAGCGAAGGAGCGGAGATCTATTATCGCAATTTCCGGATCAGGAAGATCAGCAAACTGCCGAAGAGTGTGCTGTAAAGGTGGAATCCGGTAAAACAAAGGGATATTCAAGATAGAAAAAACTGCCCGAAGCCGGACGGTACGGTAGTGATTCCGCACACCGACCGAACCTGAAAAGTTGATTTGAGGGCATTTTTCCCATAGATTTTTTGGCGCGATATTGAGGTGTTTGCGCAAACCTCGAGCTCCTATGATAAGAAATTATCTCACCATCGCCTTTCGCGCGCTCGTCCGCAGCAAGGTGCACTCTGCCATTAACATCATCGGCCTCAGTCTCGGTATTGCCGTCTGCTTGCTCATCACCCTTTACGTGAAGGATGAATGGACGTTCGACAAGTTCCACTCGAAGTCGGACAGGATCTATCGCGTATATGCGAGCGAAGACTGGGGTGAAAATGAAAAGTTTTCTTATGCGACCACACCGCTGCCGATGGGTCCCACGCTCAAGGAAAATCTTCCGGAGATCGAACAGCAGGTGCGCTGGAGCCGCTTCGGCACACAGGTTAAAGTAGGAGACCAGAACTATAGCGAGCCCGTTGTTGTGGCCGGAGAAAATTTCTTCGATGTCTTTGACTTTAAAGTGCTTGACGGCTCAGGCGAAGCCCTTCATAAGCAATCCAGTGTTATCCTTACTGAAAATTATGCACGAAAATATTTCGGCAACTCCGACCCGATAGGCAAGACGATCTCCATTCAGTTGCAGGAGGAGTTCTACGAGTACAATGTCGCGGCGGTTATCGAAAATGTTCCTACCAATTCGAGCCTCGATTTCCAGATGATCATTTCGGATCTCAACTATACGAGGATGTACGACCAGGAAGCGCTTACAGGTCACTGGTTCAGCATCGATCCGGAGACATATGTTTTGCTTCGCGATGGCGTGAACTATAAGGACGTCGAAGCAAAGTTTCCAGCATTGTTCAAAACTGTTCTTGGTGAAGACCGGTACAAAGAAAGTAAGTATACGGTTGGGCTTCAGCCAATGACTTCGATTCACCTCGATACAAATTATCCACTCGGCGAAGCTCCTGTGAGTGATCCAAAGTACAGTTTGATATTGGGAGCTATCGCAGTCCTGATCTTGTTCGTTGCATGTATCAACTTCGTTACGCTTTCTATCGGCCGTTCATTGAAACGCGCGAAGGAGGTCGGTATCCGGAAAGTTGTAGGAGCTGCCAGGAAACAGCTGATTACCCAGTTCGTCGGCGAAGCAGTGCTGGTTGCTACCATTTCAATGATCATCGGTGTTGGAATGGCGGCAGTAAGTATGCCTACGTTCAATAATCTTTCCGGTAAGGAACTCGTATTTCCCTTCAATGGATTTTTGCTGGCGATCATCGGTGCATTGTTGCTGATCATCGGGCTTATCTCCGGTAGTTATCCTGCCTTCGTTCTTTCTGGGTTCAGACCCGTTGCCATTCTTAAAGGAAGCATACAGTCGGGCGGGAGCAAACAAACGCTTCGCAAAGTTCTCGTTGGTGTGCAACTGGTGTTGTCGATATTCCTCGTTACGTGTACGCTCGTGATGCGCAACCAGCTTCAATTCTTACAGAGTAAAAATTTAGGCTACAACAAAGAACATCTCGTGATTGTGCCAATGAATCTTCCTCGCGGACCTCGAATGACCGAGCTGGCGCAGAAAGGCTTCGAAAAAACAGAACAGTTCAAGATCGTACTTACAGGTAAACCTGGTATCAAGGAAATGTGCGCCGCTGCCCATGACTTTGCGAGAGGTGCGTGGATGAATGTCGGTTACACCGACGACAAAGGTGTATATCATGTTTTCAATACGAACTTTATAGACGACGACTATATCCCTGTTATGCAAATGCAGCTGGTGCAGGGACGCAATTTCGATGACGCAAATCCGGCCGACAAACGGCGTTCGATCATCATCAATGAAGCATTCGCAAAAGAATACGGATGGACGGATGCGATCGGCAAACGACTCCCGGGAAAGAAATTCGGAGATCACGAGATCATCGGTGTGGTCAAAGATTTCAACTATTCGTCGCTTTATAAGAAGGTAGAACCGTTGGCGATCATGATGGGACCTGAGGTCTTAGCCTCTGGAATCGAGAATATCAACATTGACAACCGCCCGGTGCCAAAGCTTATCGTACGGTTGAATGCCGGTGAAACGGCCGCGGGAATAGAAGAGATCAAGAAAGCCTGGAGCCAGCTTTCTCCGGATGAAGAATTCCGTTTCTTCTTTACCGACGAATCGTTGAATAAGCAGTACGCGAGCGATCTCAATCTCGGAAAGATCGTAGGCATTGCAACCATTCTCGCAATTCTCATCGGCAGCCTCGGTCTGTATGGCCTTGCCTCGCTGGCAATGCAAAACAGGACCAAGGAGATCACCATAAGAAAAGTACTTGGCGCCACCGAAGGTTCGTTACTGGTATTGCTTTCACGCGAATACATTGTATTGATACTTATTTGCCTGACCATATCTGTTCCGCTCACGATCTACATGATGCAGGGATGGCTTTCAACGTTCGAATACAGGGTGCCTATCGGATGGCTCGTGTTCGTGATTGCAGGGGGGATCTCTTTGGCGATCGCGATTCTCACCATAGGACACCAGACCCTCAGAACTGCATCTACACAACCGGCACAATCACTGAAATACGAATAGATAATTATGATCAGGAACTATTTTATTACCGCGTTTCGTAGTTTCCTTAAACACCGAACGTTCACGTTACTGAATATCACCGGCCTTTCGTTAGGCCTCGTAGCCAGCCTTCTTATTCTTCAATATGTGAAGTATGAAAAGAGCTTCGACAAATTTCATGAACGTGCTTCTGACATCTATCGTGTTGAATATGATTATTATCAAAATGGAAAGCTCCGCTTCAAATGCGCCGCTGCCGTTCCTGCAGTTGGCCCCGCGTTGAAGAATAATTTTCCTGAAGTAGAGCGCTACACAAGATTGTACCCGATCAACGCCATTGTGAGCTATGAAAGTCCTGGAAATGGATTGATAGCTCACCGCGAAGAAAAAATACAGATCACCGACTCGTCGGTTTTCAAAGTCTTCGGCTTTCATCTTGTTAAAGGAAACGCTGACAATGTGTTAAAAGGGCCGAACAAAGTGGCGATCTCGGAGAGTGCCGCTAAAAAGTATTTCGGAAGTGAAGATCCTATCGGTAAAAGACTAAAATTCAATAGCCAGAACGATCTCTACGAAGTTACAGGCGTGTTCGAAGATGTTCCCGTGAATTCGCACATCAAGTTCAATTTCCTTATCTCTTACGAGGCTCTATACAATCCGGGTCAACCCAATTCCGAACAGGATGCTGAAACTGCATGGGGATGGTATGACTTTAATACATATGTTCTCCTGAGACCCGGAACGGATGTAGCGGCACTTCAATCGAAATGGGACGAGTATGTCTATAATAATCGTCATGAGGGATGGAGTAAGTATAACAACAAAGAAGACTTCCTTCTGAAGCCTATACTGGATATTCATTTGAATGCGAATCTGCTGCAGGAGTCGGAACCCGACGAACGTGGCGATGGCGACTCAGTCTTTGCCCTCACATTCATTGCCCTGTTTATCCTGATCATTGCGTGGGTAAACTATATCAATCTCGCTACCGCGAAATCATTTGATCGCGCCAATGAAGTGGGTGTTCGTAAAGCTATGGGAGCACAGGCTCCACAGCTCATGCGGCAGTTTTTGGCCGAGTCGTTCCTGATCAACTTTTTAGCGGCAGCACTTGCCCTTATCCTTGTTGGAGCATTGTGGCCATCGTTCGCGGAATTGTCGGGCAGACCGATACCGATCTCTTATATGTTTCAACCCGACTTCTGGTTGTTGTTGATCGCATTATTTATCGTAGGGACGCTCTTGTCGGGATCATATCCCGCGCTGGTGTTATCACGATTCAAACCCGTTTCAGTTCTTAAAGGAAAAGTGATGCGTACCACGCAGGGGAATCTGTTACGTAAAGGACTTGTTATTTTCCAGTTCAGCGCGTCCGTCGTATTGATTGTCGGATCGATCGTGGTGTTTCAACAATTGAAATTCATGCGGCAGCAGAATTTAGGTGTCGACATCAACCAGACCCTCGTTGTTAAAGGCCCCGGGGTTACGGATTCAACGTTCCGCGAAAAATCACAGAGCTTCAAATCTGAAGTTCTCCGGATAGCCGGCGTCAAAAATGTAACATCATCTTCGAATGTTCCAGGTGACGAGATTTTCTGGGCAGGCAGCATTCGAAGGATGGTGGGTGGTCCCGAAAATGGTATCTCCGGATATACGGTAGGTATCGACGATGATTATATCAATGCATTCGATCTTGCCCTTGCTGCCGGAAGGAGCTTCGATCTGGATCATCCCGACGATGAGCATGCAGTGATCCTGAACCGGGCTATGATCGAAGCCCTGGATTTCAAAGATCCCGAAAGCGCGATAGGCGAGAAGGTTATACAGGGTGATACGTTCACCGTCGTAGGCGTTCTCGAGAACTATCATCAAATGTCGTTGAAAGAGTCTGTCATACCACTCGTCTTCCGTTACTCACCTACGTTTGCAAGGTTCTTCGCATTGAAGATCGAGACCAACGATTATAAGGGAGTTTTGGCGGCCCTTGAACAACCGTGGAACAGGTTTTTTCCCGGCAATCCGATTGATTATTTTTATCTCGACCAGTTCTTCAACCGGCAATATGAATCCGACAGGCAATTCGGCAGTATCTTCTCCCTGTTCACCGTGCTGGCTATATTCATAGCGTGCCTCGGTCTGTTTGGACTGGCGTCGTTCCTCACCACGCAGAGAACGAAAGAGATCGGTATCCGCAAAGTGCTCGGCTCAAGTGCTTCGAATATCGTGTTGTTGCTTTCGAAAGGGTTCATTCAACTGGTTTTGATCGCCAACCTGATCGCATGGCCCCTGGCCTGGTACGTGATGGATAAATGGCTGCAAAATTTCCCTTACCGGATACAACTAAATCCTCTTTGGTTCATCATAGCAGGAGTGGGGGTCGTGTTAATTGCATTCGTCTCCGTTGGTTTCCAAACATTGAAGGCTGCACTGCTTAACCCGGCAAAGACACTGAAATACGAATAAGCAATAGCTAATAACTAACAACCAGTAACTAGTAACTATCACATGGTAAAGAACTTCTTACTTGTAGCCTTCCGCTCGATGGCGCGCCAGATGTCGTATTCCATCATAAACGTCGTCGGACTTGCCATCGGTATCGCGTGCAGTCTCGTGATCTTCCTCTTTGTCTACGGGGAGTGGAGCTACGACAGGAACTGGACTAATTCGGACCGGATCTATAAGGTCGGTATCTCTTTTTTTAATATCGGCAACTTCGCTACCGGACCTGAACGTCTCTTCAATGTGCTTCCGGATCAGTTCGACGGCGTTGAAGCAGCCACGCGGGTGCAGCGTGAAAATGGATTGCCGATCACGACAGATAAAAATCAGGAGGGCATTCCGGAAAAGAATGCGGCTTATGTCGATAGTGCGTTCTTCAGGGTTTTTCAGCACGAGCTTGTTGCAGGTAGACTGATCAAAGCCCCGAACGACGCGGTGCTCACCGAGTCGGCAGCGTTGAAATACTTCGGGACAACCGATGCTCTCGGTAAGTCGATGCTCATCGGCGATGACAAGAAGGAGTTTTTCGTGAGTGGTATTGTGAAGGATATTGATTTCAATACCACAGTGCGTGCAGACGTAATGCTCGCCAACAATGCGTTGATCAGTGACGAGCCCAACTGGGGTTCCGCTTCATTTTACAATTTCCTGCTATTGAGAGAGACTTCGGGCCGTGCCGATCTTGAGGCCGCTCTGGAACGTGTACTCGAAAAGAATGTGTTCCCGGAATTCGGAAAATATATGGGTGCCACAACCTTTGAAGAATACAAGGCCAATCCAAATTCAGTTAAATTCCATCTTCACGGCCTTCGTGAGATCTATCTCGATTCGAAGCTTAAGTTCGAAATGACACCTGGGGGAAATCGCATGAACATCTATGTGTTCTCGGCTATCTCGGTTTTCATACTTGCGCTCGCGGCCGTCAACTTTATCAATCTCACCACGGCACGTGCATCGCGCCGGGCGAAGGAGGTTGGTATTCGCAAAACAATGGGCACTTCAAGAGGCCGTCTCGTCCTGCAATTCCTGGGCGAGTCCATCGTGATCACCACCGTTGCAATGATCCTTTCTTTGTTCCTCGCCGAAGTATTTCTTCTCGCATTTACATATGTTACAGGCGCTCCGTTGCTTACCACTATCTGGAAGAATCCCGGTATCGTTGCCGTGTTCGGAGTGTTTTCCGTTGGTGTTGGAATTCTCTCGGGACTTTACCCTGCGTTCTACCTTACCGCGTTCAACCCCGTAAGGGTTTTAAAAGGAAATGTGACTGCACGAGGTGGTGCCGGCTTCCGCAATACTCTCGTCGTATTCCAGTTCGCTGTTTCCATGATTTTGATCGTTTGCGCGTTCATCGTTCAGCAGCAGCTTCACTATGCAATGAATAAGGATCTCGGTTTCAATAAGGATAATGTGCTTACAATCGAAAAGGCCAACCTTATCGATAAAACAAAAGCACTCTCTCTTCTTCACGAGCTGGAACAACAGTCGGGTGTGGTACATTCTACTTTCGCCGCAGGCGAGCCTGGCAGCACGCGCTGGAATACATATTACCGGTACACGACACCGGATATCCCGGAAGGATTGTCTATGAACGCATACCCGATCGGACCCGGCTATTTCGAAACGATGGGAATAAAGGTGATCAAAGGAAGAGACTTCGACGAAAACCTTGCTTCGGATTCATCATCTATTGTTCTCAATGAGTCGGCGGTGCGCGCGTTGGGTATTGAAGAGGATCCTATCGGGACCACGATCAACAATGTGGAGAAAGTGATCGGAGTTGTAAGCGATTTCCATTGGGAGTCGATGCATAACAAGATCGCGCCGCTATCGTTCCGCCGGGCGAATCGCATCGTTCAACTAAGCTTTAAAGTCGAGCCCAACAAGATCAAAGACTTCCTCGCCGTTGCCGAAACAAGGTGGAAAGAGATAGCTCCCAAAGAAGCATTCACATATCACTTCGTCGATCAGAACTTTGCAGAACTTCTCAAGAAAGATGAGGTTTTCGGAAAAGCGATCAACATCTTTACGATGCTCGCCATCTTCATTTCTTGTCTCGGGCTTTATGGATTGTCTGCTTACACAGCAGAGCAGCGTACGAAAGAAATAGGCATCCGCAAAGTCCTTGGTGCCTCGTCGTCACAGATCGTGCTCATGCTCAATCGCAAGTTCACGATCCTTGTATCCGTCGCCATCGCCGTGAGCATCCCGCTGTCGATATGGCTTATTTCACAGTGGCTCGACAGCTTCGCGTACAAGATCACGCCGGGCGCAGGGGTTTACGTGGGCTCGGTGGTGATCGCGCTGCTGACGGCCTGGATCACCGTGAGCCTGCATTCGGTTCGAGCTTCATGGGTGAACCCGTCTGAGGCGCTGAAATACGAGTAATTCTATTGCGCAGAAGCTCCCGGAACAAGACGGGAGCTTTTTTTACCTATTTGTCCAACAAAATATATACTAATCCGTACATTAGTTTTACAAAGTATATACTAATGACGTTCCCCGGCAGGGTAGCGCCGCGCCCGCAAGCGCAAAAAACAACAACCAATGAGCAAAGAATTTTTAGGTGAATTTGAAGAACTCGTCCTGACGATGGTAGGAATACTCCAGGACGAAGCTTATGGCAACGCCATTGTATCTGAGATCAAGCAGCGTGTGGGTCGCGATGTAAACCTTAGTGCTGTTCACGTTACGCTCTATCGTCTCGAAGACAAGGGCTATGTGAAATCGAATATGGGCGGAGCAACAAATGCACGTGGTGGACGAAGGAAGAGGATATTCCAGATCACCAATGCCGGTCTCTCTATTCTGCAGGCTATGAAGGAAGCGCGTACGGATCTGTGGAAGTTGGTGCCCCAGTTGAAGATCGTAGGTTTAGGTTAAGTGAAAGATCCGGCGATAGTACGATTGACCATTGGATTTGTGCGATGGTTTTGCCCCGACAGTTTGATCGAGGGTATTGAGGGCGACCTGCTCGAAGCTTACGATGTTGACGTGGCTGCGAATGGAGAACGCACAGCAAGAAGGAAGTTGATCTGGGGTGCGCTGAAGTTTTTCAGGCCGTCGATCATCTTAAGGAACAGGATTAAATACAGCAACAACTCTCTTACCATGTTAAGAAACTACTTCAAGATCACCCTTCGCAATATTTCAAGAAGCAAGGGATATTCATTCATCAACATATTTGGTCTTTCATTGGGCATCGCGTGTTGTTTGCTCACGGCTAACTATGTGGCGTTCGAATTCAGTTACGATGATTTTCATCCCAACGTCGATCGCACGTATCGTATAGATCAAACGATGATATGGAGGCCGGAGGGAGGCCATTTCGGGTCAACCGGGAATCCTTTGGCCTCATTGCTGGCCCGTGATTATCCTGAAGTCGAGGAAACAACCCGAATTAATACGCCCGGTGATTTTGTTGTTCGCTATACCGATGAGAAGGGGAACGTGGCGGCATTCAATGAAACGGAAATTTTTGCGGCCGACTCCAACTTCTTCAACTTCTTTGGTTTCAGGTTACGGGAGGGAGACCCAGGAACTGCTTTAAAAGGATTGAATAAAGTGATAATTGCAGACGAAGTGGCGAAGAAGCTTTTCGGAAACCAGTCGGCGATCGGCAAGATCATCGAGTTGGGTAACGACCGCAAGCCTCTTGAAGTGACCGGAGTAGCAGCTCCGCAGCCGAAGAATGCGCACTTCCATTTCAACTACATCTTCTCGATGTATACCAACGAGAACATCAGGAAATTTGAGCATAGCTGGATATGGACACAGGTTGTTACTTATGCAAGATTGACACCGGGTGCCGATCCTGTTGCGTTGCAGGATAAACTGGCCAGGGTGGGAGAGAACACGATCAAGCCGGCGTTCGCGAAATTCGGGATCAACTACGACGACTTTATGGCGGGCAAAGGAAACTGGGAATTCTATCTCATGCCTGTTCGCGATATTCACTTGAAAGCCGCAGATAACAGGATTGGAACGGTAGGGGACATCCGTTACACATATGCTTTCGGCGCCATCGGTTTATTTGTGCTGATCATTGCGACCATCAACTTCGTGAACTTGTCTACGGCACGGGGAACCAAGCGTGCACGCGAGGTAGGAGTGAAGAAAGCTCTGGGGGCGTTAAGAACCTCGCTGGTAGCGCAATTCCAGGCGGAGTCGATCTTTCTCACCTTTTTTTCGATGTTGCTCGCAATACCGATGATCGAAATGCTGCGATTGCTCATCGTATCTATTATGAAGAACGACCTTCCGTTCGAATTGTGGGGTAACCCTGTTTTCTTAATTGCCCTTCCTTTGATTGCCATATTGATTGGCTTTCTCGCAGGACTGTACCCTTCGTTTTACCTCACATCGTTTGTGCCGGTGCAGGTTCTCAAAGGAAAGATCGCTTCGGGTATGGGCAACTCCGCTTTGAGAAACACATTGGTGGTAGTTCAATTCACGATATCGATAGCGTTACTGATCGGCACAGTGGTCGTAGTTCAGCAGATGGAATTTGTTCGCAATGCGGACCTCGGTTTCAATAAAGAGAATACCCTTGTTATCAACTATGCCGAAAAGCTTGGTGATCACATCAAGAGCTTCCGCGACGAAGTGTCGAACATGAACGGTGTAGTTAGTGCTTCGATCGCACAAGATGTTCCAAGAGGTCTTGGCTATGAAGATATCTACAGCGCAGAAGGCACAACAATCAAGTTGCCGGTAACTTCTTTGAAGATAGACGAAAATTATTTTAAAGCGATGGGCTTTACGCTGATCGCGGGCAGAACTCACGACCTTGCGCACAACGCCGCCGATAAGAACGCTTGCATCGCGAATGAGACTGTGGTCAAGCTGTTTGGCTGGACACCCGAGGAAGCCATCGGTAAAGTGATCATATATCCCGGTGATGATAATTCACGGATCCCGATCATCGGAGTTGTGAAAGATTTCAATTTCCAGTCGCTCCGTCAGAACGTCAATCCTCTTTTCATGAACTCGATCGATGCGCAGGCATGGGGCGATATGCGCGTGGTTGCTATCAAATATAAAACCGACGATGTGGTAAGCCTCGTTGAGGCGATCGAAAACAAGTGGAACGCAACAGTAGAGCAGACACCCATGCAATACACATTCCTTGAAGATGATATCGCAAACGCATACAAGGAGGATCAGCGGTTGGGTGACCTGTTCGCGATCTTTGCCGTGCTTTCCATTGTTATCGCGATGATCGGTCTTGTTGGTCTGGTTGCATATTCCGCCGAAGTCAGAAAGAAAGAGATCGGCATAAGGAAAGTTCTCGGGGCGTCACAATCACGCATTGTTGTTATGATGAACAGCGACTACGTAAAACTCATCATTATCGGCATCGTGATCGCTACTCCGCTTTCATGGTATGCGATGAATTACTGGCTGGAAACATTCAAGTTCAGAATCCCGATGAGTCCGCTGGTATTCGTATTCTCAGGACTTACCGTGATGGTTGTTGCATTGCTTAGTGTCGCTTACCTGTCGTTTCGTGCGGCTTCGGTAAACCCTGCGAGTGTTTTGAAAGAAGAATGATTGAGCCTCCGAAGATACTGATCGGATTTTTAGAGAGGTTCTGTCCTCCTGAACTCTTCGAAGGGATCGAAGGTGACTTGCTTGAACAATTTTATACGGACGTAGGATCGCATGGTGTTTCAAAAGCCAAAAGAAGGCTTGCGTGGAATGTCCTCCGGTTCTTCAGAATTGAAATACTTTTAAGGAACAGGTTTACCCTCAAACTAATCAACGCGATTATGGTAGGAAATTACTTCAAAGTAGCTGTCAGAAACATACAGAAAAGAAAGCTGTATTCTTTCATCAACGCATTCGGGTTGAGCATAGGCATTGCCTTCTGTATGCTCATCTGGTTGTTTATCCAGGACGAGTTGAGCTTCGATCAGTTCCATGCAAATAAAAATAACATCTATCGTATCGAGACCGTCAGCTACAATGCGTGGACTCCCAATCTCGAAGCGAAAGATCGCTGGGGCCGCGATGCATGGCTGCAAATGGGCGTTGGTCCGGCGATAAAGGAAGAATGCCCCGAAGCCGGGTACGTTACCAGGTTCGCCAATGGCAGCGCAACGCTAACGTATAAAGACAAAGTCTTCTCCGAAGACCTGAGGTATGTTGATAAGGATTTCTTCAGGATGTTCTCATTCCCGTTGTTGAAGGGGAGCGCAGAGACTATATTCAAAGACAAGCTCGAAGTTGTTCTGACTCCATCTATCGTTAAAAAGTATTTCGGTGATGAGGATCCCATCGGTCAATCGGTTTTGCTGAACTTCGGCGATTTCAAAAATGTGTTCACGGTTACCGGGGTCATTGCCGAACCACCGGCCAATTCAAGTTTGGATTTCAAGATCCTGATACCACAGGAGAATCGTCATTCATACGAGCGTATGGTTAAGAATTGGGGAAGCACCAATACACCGACGTTCGTGCAGCTTCGTGCCGATGCCGATACATCGTTGTTCAGGAGAAATCTTGGTGAGGTACGTAACAAATATTTTGCACCAGTAGAAGAACGTTGGAGAAAGGAGGCTAACGAACCGATACCAGCCGGTGTGAAACTGATGTCATACGATTTTACACAATTGCCTGAAATCCATCTCAAGTCACAAGTCCAGTGGCATAAGGTAAGCGATAAAAACTATTCGTACATCCTCGGCGGGATCGCACTATTGATACTGATCATCGCGAGCATCAACTATATTTCTCTTGCGCTTACAACGTCAGCGGCACGACGAACAGAAGTGGGAATAAGAAAAGTTGTCGGCGCTGTGAGGAAACAATTGTTCTACCAGTTCGGCTTCGAGTCGATCGTATTGGCTTTACTTTCAATGATCGCCGGCTTCGGCCTGGTCGCCGTTTTTCTTCCGGCATTCAACGAGTTTACCGGCAAAGCGATATCGTTTGGCGAGGTGAACTGGCTCATGTTCATGTTGGTCGGCCTTGCCCTCTCGTTGACTGTAGGCATTCTTGCAGGCAGCTATCCGTCAATTTTCCTTGCACGTTTTAAACCCGCTGCTGTATTAAAGGGCAGGTTCACGACAAAGCTCCAGGCCGGGTTCACACGTCCCCTGGTAGTACTGCAATTCGCCATGTCTGCGTTTTTGATCGTGAGCTCCGTGGTGATGTACAGGCAAATGAATTTCATTGCTACGAAAGATCTCGGGTTTCACCAGGATGCCGTGCTTTCGGTGCCAACCCATGCCGGCTGGAATAACGAAGCCGAGCGCATCTTTACCACATTCAAGACGGAGCTCGCCAGGATACCTTCCGTTGAAGGTGTTGCCGGCACAAGCCAGGCATTCGCCGACGGCTGGAACCGCTATGGCTACGAGATCGACAACGTAAATCGTAGTGCGTATGTGTATGCTGTTGACCATGGCTTCGTGGAAACTCTCGGAATGAAATTCGTATGGGGCAGGAATTTCGATCCGTCACGGCAAACAGATTCGACTGCGGTTGTCGTTAACGAGGCACTGGTAAAAGATATGGAATGGAAAGATCTCGACGACGCTTATCTGAACTGGCGCGAAGACTCGACCAGTCGCGGTTACAAGGTGATCGGTGTTCTCAAAGATTTCAATTTCCTTTCACTCGAATCGAAAATCGAACCCATGCTCTTCACACTCGATCGCAAAGAAGGAGGGCACATCATGCATTCGTACATAAGGATGTCGAACAACGACATACCCGGTACCATCGCACAGATCGAATCGACATGGAGGAAGTTATTTCCCGACCGGCCATTTGAATATTCTTTTCTCGATGAAACGATCGCGAAGCAATACAAGACCTACGAAAAGAGAATGAGCATCATGGGCATCGCCACAGCTTTCGCGATATTGATTTCCTGCCTGGGATTATTCGGACTCGCGGGTATCAACGCTGTGAACAGGACCAAAGAGATCGGGATAAGAAAAGTGATGGGAGCCGATACCGGCAGCATCTTCGTATTGCTCAACAGGCAATATGTATGGCTTTCGCTCATCGCATTTATGCTCGCCATACCCGTCTCATGGTATGCGATGGATAAATGGCTGGCAGGCTTCCAGTTCAAAATTTCGATGGGGTGGGAGATTTTTGCAATAAGTATTGCTTCCGGGATGATCGTAGCGATTTTAACTGTAACTTATCATGCAATACGAGCCGCTTCGTTGAATCCTGCTGAGACCCTGCGAAGCGAATAAACACGCTTCACATGATCCGCAACTACCTCACGATCGCCCTCCGGAATATCCTTAAGAACAAGGTCTTTTCGGCCATCAACATCTTTGGACTCGGCATCGGCCTCGCCGCCTGCCTGCTGATCTTCCAGTTCGTAACGTTCCAGCTGAGCTTCGATAAATTCAATACGAAGCTCGAAAGAACTTATCGCGTTACCAACGACCGCTTCCAGAATGGAAAGCTGATACAACACGGTGTGATCATGTATCCAACCATCGGTCCAACGATGGCTAAAGACTATCCCGAGATAGAAGAGTATACGCGTATCATGCCATCAGGCGAGATAAATGTCCGTATCGACGAGAATAATTTTCGCGGCGACGAGATAACATACGCCGACGAGCATTTTCTGTCTGTGTTTGACTACGGGCTTATAGCCGGTGACAAAGCCACTGCGTTAAAGGAGCAACACACGATGGTTATTACCGAAAGTGTTGCCAGGAAATATTTCCCAAATATCGATCCGGCCAATGCTGTCGGTAAGACCTTTTATGAAGGTCTTGATGAACGCCCCTGGAAAGTGACGGGCGTGATAAAAGATGTACCTGAAAATTCTCATCTTCAGTTTGATGTACTCGGTTCATACAGTTCTTTGTACGAAGGGGATGAAAAAGACGCAGATATCAGCTGGACGTGGTCTGATATGTATCATTACCTGGTGCTGAAACCTGGCGCCGACTACAAGTCTCTGGAAGCGAAGTTCCCTGATTTCAGCGAAAGATATTTTCAAGGCAATAAAGTTTCCGGTAGCGTGGAGAAGTTCTACCTGCAACCCTTGAAAGATGCGCACCTGTATTCTGACTATGAATATGATCCGGCTGTTACCGCGAGTGGTAAAGCAGTATGGGGAATGCTCGCTGTGGCTGTCTTCATTCTTGTGATCGCATGGATCAACTACATCAATCTTACGACGTCGCGGGCGATGGAACGCGCGAAGGAAGTCGGTTTGAGGAAGGTGATGGGTGCAGCGAGGAATCAACTGATGAAACAATTCATCTTCGAATCGGCTCTTGTCAGCGTGATCGCATTCGCACTCGGAATTATCGTCGTACAGGTATCGCAAGGGTCATTCAACGAGATCATTCGTGGAAATCTTTCATGGGTGAAACTGCTTGGAGAAATGAGTGTCACAGGCATCGTAGGCCTTGCATCGATCATGATCACCGGGATTATCCTGTCTGGATTCTATCCTGCATTTATTCTTTCCGGCTATCAGCCGGTCACTGTTCTCAAAGGAAAGTTCCAAAGGTCCGCACGTGGCAGCTTTATGAGGAAATCCCTGGTGGTATTTCAGTTCACCGCGTCCGCGGCGTTGATCACGGGAACGCTGATCGTTGGAAGACAACTCAACTATATGAACGACGCCGACCTGGGTATGAATATTCACAATACATTGATATTAAGCTCACCGGATCTTACCAAATGGGATTCGACGTTTGTTACGCGCGTTGAGAATTACAAGAACGAGCTCAGCAAGATCAAGGGTGTCGTCTCGGTCAGCACAAGCAGCCGACTTCCCGGAAGCCGCCTCGGAAGATCATTTGGAATTCGTATGGCCGATCAGCCGGCCGAGCAAAAGTACACACTCAGCACCTTCAGCGTCGACTATGGGTTCTTCGACACCTACCAGATCAAATTGCTGGCGGGACGTAAGTTTCTGCCCACCGATCATAACGCCAACTGGAACGAATTGAAATCCGTCGTGATCAATGAATCCGCGGTGAAACTCCTGGGTATTCCCAGTATCGAGGAAGCTGTTGGACGCGAGCTCGTTTGGGGCACGATTGCTGCCCGTCCGGCGAACGCTCCCAAGGGTGGCACAGCAACCGCCCTCGGAACCGTGGATCGTAAGTGGACGATCATCGGCGTGATCTCGGACTTTCACCAGGAGTCGCTCAAGAAGCCGAAGGAAGCGATCGTATTCCGTCCGGTTTACAGCACCTACGCGTGGACATCGATCAAGATCGAACCGGATTCGGAAACAGGTATTATTACGGCCGCAGAAGAGATATATAAACGTTTCTTTCCCGGCAACTCATTCCAGTATCAGTTCCTGGAAGACAGGTATAACAATCAATACAGCGACGACAATCGCTTCGGCAAGGTTGTGGGTATCTTCACCGGCCTCGGCATCGTAATCTCCTGTCTTGGACTGATCGGCCTCTCGTCGTACACGGCTGTTCAGCGTACAAAAGAGATCGGTATTCGCAAAGTACTGGGTGCATCTACCACAAGCATCGTTACCTTACTCTCGGCAGATTTCATCAAACTCGTGTTACTGGCAACTATACTATCGCTGCCCATCGCGTGGTATACGATGAGCGAGTGGCTGTCGGCGTATCCATATCGTATTAGTTTAAGCCTGCTGATTTTTGCAATACCGGTAGTGTTGATCCTTGCCATTGCAGCGATCACGATCAGCGCACAGGTTTTGAAAACTGCGATGGCTGATCCTGCAAGAACATTGAAGCACGAGTAAACTGATCCGGGAGCGCAATATTTGAAGAGATTTTTCGTTTATTGCGCGACCCCTGACTTTCCATGATCGCCGTTCGTTTTGGAATCTTTGTATTCTTTCTTGCCGTGTGCGCAAGCTGTTCTAAACCTCTCGCCGTAACTCACTGGACTGCCAAAGACCGCGCTTCCGTTAATAAAGGAAGGACCGCTTTTGCCGGTAAAAAACCTTTCGGTTATCCAAACCATAAATGGTATTCAAAAGTGATCTGCTTCGATGACAAGTGTCGTAAGAAGGCGGAGTGGGTCAGGAAGCAGCGTGCTCATAAGTTCAAGGGCTTTAAGGATGGAGGTAAGCTACCGGCACCGCCGCCACGCAACAATCGCCCGGCCGATACGACGACGATGATCGCTAAGTCGCAGTCCAAGAAGAAGGCACCTGTTACCCAACAAGCGGCAGCACCTGTGTTGCAACAGCCGTCTCAAACGGAAACTCTGAAAGCAGATAGCTTGATCGTATTGAGTGAGTTCCTCTTCGAAGTCAATAGCTTTAAGCTGAAACCTGAATTGTATCCGGAGCTGGATTCACTTGTCGATTTCATGAGGCAAAATCCATCGACAAAGATCGAGATCTCGGGACATACCGATGCTACGGGTAATGAATCGCATAACCTGAGGTTATCGGAGAATCGTGCAGATGCCGTTGCCGAATATATTGTCGATAAAGGAATTGAGACGAGCCGGGTGTCGTTTAACGGTTACGGCAGCTCGAAACCCATTGCACCTAATAACACTGAACAGGGCAGGAGAAAGAACAGGAGGGTGGAGATACTGATTCGGAATTAGTTGTTAGTTGTTAGTTATTAGTTGTTGGTTGTTGGTTTAGAGTTTGGAGAAGATAGATTTCATTTTATTGCGTTGGGGTTCGTTAGGGAGTTTTCCGGTTGCTGCGTTCAAATTATCGATAAGATGATTGACATTCGATGTTGCAGGTATCGCGCAGGTGACCGCCGGATGTGACAAGATGAATTTTAAAAAGAATTGAGTCCAGGTTTTACAATCAAACTCTGCTGTCCACTCAGGTAACGGTTGTCCTGAAATTTTCCGGAACAAGCCTGCGGTTTCAAAAGGACGATTGGCAATAACAGCAATCTTCTTTTCCATGGCCAGTGGGAATAGTTCTTTCTCTGCATCCCAATCTAAAATGTTGTAGTTGATCTGAATGAAATCGACGGGATTGTCTTTGATGATCTTCGCGAGCGTTGCGTGAGCGCTGTTGGTGTAGTGAGTCAGACCGATATAGCGGATCCGTCCTTCTTCTTTCCATTTTCGAAGAGTTTTGATGTGCGTCTGCCAATCGACAAGGTTATGGACCTGCATGAGATCGATCGTGTTTCTCCTCAGGAGCTCGAATGACTGATTCATCTGCCTGATACCTTGTGCCTCACCGGTGGTCCACACTTTTGTGGCAATGAACATCTTCTCATTTATGTTGGCATGAGCAGAAGCGTCGCCGATAAAACTTTCAGATTCACCATACATCGGGGATGTGTCGACGACGGCAGAGCCCATTTCCAGCATTTTCGCAAGGATGGCACCGAGTGGTTGTCTTTTGATCTGCCATGTTCCTAATCCGATTGCGGAAATGTTTTCGCCGGTGGAGGGGATGGCTTTTTGAAGAATAGACGTCATAGTTAAACACTGCTGTATTGCAGAGCGCCTTCGCGGTACGCTGCTCTACCACAAATTAAGGGATTCCTTTTTGTCTGTGTTTTGCCCGTATTCATCTATTTTCTTTAGTGCCCTGAATTCATATCTTTACTTTCACTGGATCAAAAAACATTTTAAAAAACCTGTCTATGAGAAAATTACTCGTTTGGGTTGTGATGCTGGGTTTTGCCCTCAGCTTTACTTCTTGTAAGAAAGACGAGGACCCGATTCCTGCAATTGTTGGTACGTGGTCGCGCGTGTCGTACGAATACACAGATCTTCCTCCAACATTTACTTACTTCGAAGGATATACGAGAACGGACTTCGGCGAATCAGGCTATACGTTGCTTGTTAAGAGCGATGGAACTTATACCAGGTTCTTTACCCTCCCGTCGCCGTACAATCTCGAAGACGCGGGCACCTGGAAACTTGACGGCACGTCATTCAAGTTGTCTCCTTCCGATACAAAAGACATCGACCTTATTGAAAGCCTGGGTATACCCGGAACCGAGTTCACGGTTGTTGGAGACGTCTCCGACATAAGGCTTAAACTTTCACGTGTGATCACGCTTGGGCTGGTTTCCGATGCGGATATCCAGGAGGCAGGCGGTGATCCTAACGCCGTTTCTGACGACAAAGTGCAGGGAGTTGATGTAACAGTTGTCATGACATTCGACAAGCTGAAGTAATAAAGATCTCGTTCTGATTCAAATCAATAAAAAAGCCCTCGAGTGAGGGCTTTTTATTTTGTTATTGCTTTATCCACTTCCTGTGAACCGTGAGGTCGCCCATCGTTATCGACGTGATATAAACTCCAGCCGGCACTGACGGTGTCTCGATCTTTGTTTCGAACCGTTCACTGTTCTTGACTGCATCCACTCCCTGTACAACCTGGTTGAGCATCGACAACAATCTGATCTGCACCGGCCCGCGATAATTATTCCCGAAGGATATATTCAATGATCCATTTCCCGGGTTGGGGAAAACATTTATGTCGGCAGTGAGACTTTCAATAAGTCCTGTGATCTCGCCCTCGCGAACATAGATGGTTGTCTCCGTCAGATCGTTGCAAAGGTCGACCCCGGAACCGGTGGTCTTGTACACTGTAGTCTCCGTGGGGTGGACGATGAGTTGGGGTCCGGGTATATTCGTGACAACATTGTCGGTAGAATTCCAGACGAACACCGTGGCGCCTTTTGCATTGAGAACAACTTCCTCACCCGGGTTGATAAGGATCTTTGAAGCAGACACCTGCACGGAAGGATTCATGCCAACCACCGGTTGAATGTTCATGGCGATGTTTGCGCCATAAGCGATCGCATACTGCCTCCAGATGCCATCAGAGCCTTCTACCCACGACGTCGAGCTGGTGGCCTCACCGTTTGCCGACGACTCGATGGCGAGTGTATCGGGACCATAAGTGAGTTCTATACCAACATGATACGATCGGCTGAACACGGGCGTAAGGCGATCGAAACTGATGGACGTGGCCCGATCATTCTGGATATCGTCGGCTATCTGCTTCAATAACACCGTCTTTGTTTCGATCACGCTGCCAGGGCCATTCTGAACGCCCCGGGCATTCCAAACGACAACCGTCACTGCAGCATCTTCTGAAGTGGCAACAACTTTCCCGAACTTGATATTGACGCCGCTGATGTAGCTGTAGCCCTGTGGATTTATAAAGAACTCGGACATCGCCTTATTGTTCGCGCTGCTTTGACCTGTGAGATAACCGGTATAGTCGCCAAAGTCCGACAGTTTAATAACCGATGGGGTGTATTCGTCTTTGAAATTGTTGACGCTGCTACAAAGGCCTTCCTCCGACACGTCGATGAACCCGTCGATCACGAGAGGATCGGACTCTCCAATTGAATTCTTTGCAGTTAATGTTACTTTGAATGTGCCCGGAGTAGAATATTTTACTCTTGGATTCTTGACATTCGAAGTGGCCGGGTCACCACCATCGAATACCCAGCTCCATTCCGTCGGGAAGTTGGATGAGAGATCTGTGAATGCAACTTCACCACCACGAAGTACGGTTTGTTTATCGGAAGTAAATGAAGCGACCGGTTTTTCTGTAACAGTAGTGTTGCAAAGATTCGCTGTAACAAGTTGCTTTCTCCGCGGACTCACTTCGAGTACAGCAAGGATGCGTGCCTTTTGACCGTTCGTGAAAATGTTCATACAGGCGTCGTCCGAGTAGTCCATATAGTTCTGCGGCATCTCAAAGCCTGAACCGTCGCAATCGAGTTTTGTTGCAGGGCATCCGCGGTTCTCGGAATGTTGCCTTGGCGTATCGTCGACAAAGTCGGTCGCACATGGACCGTCGCCCCAGATGTGACGAAGTCCGAGCCAGTGGCCGGTCTCGTGCGAGAGTGTTCTTCCTAAATTGTAGGGTGCCTGCATCACCGGGAAAGAGCCTTTTTCGGCGCACCCGAAAGATGAATATTGAACAACAACGCCATCGGTACTGGCGGGTCCGCCGGCGTCGTTAAGTCCACCTAAGCCGGATTGATCGGGGAACTGGGCATAACCAAGAAGCAGGTTATCTTCGCCACCGAACTTCAGGGTCCATACATTGAAGAACAGGTTCGGATTCCAGATGGTCTGTGGTTTCAGTGTGCCTTCGATCTGTGCTTTCGTCCACGTTTCATTGCTTCCGCGCACGCGATGAATGCCGGGTTCGGCCATCGCGTTGCCGTTCTGATCAACATTGGAAAGACAAAATTCTATACCGATGCTTGCGCTGCGCGGATCGGAACTTGACCCTCCACGCGATCCGGCCTTCTTTCCATAGTCCTCGTTAAGAACGTCGATCTGCGATTGCACCTGCGCCTGGCTGATGTTGAGACCGGTGCCAACAGGTTCGCCGTTATGTACTACGTGAACGATAATTGGAATGGTGATAACTGTCTCCTGCGTTCGCCCGGCTCTCTTGCGGGCTTCGAGTTCGGCGATCTTATTATGCAATGCATTCTCGAACTCTTCCATAGTACCCATTTGAGGATACTTTAACCTGTTAATGGCATCCTGCTCAACAGTACCGCAGTTTTTTACGTCTTGCGCATAGCCCGTCATTACGCCGGCCAACAAACTGCCAAGTAGTACAAAAACGTAAATTTTATTCATACGCTATTCCTCTGATGCGACTTTGAAATTGAATCGATACGCAGAGCCATCTTCCAGGTATATGTCGACGACCATTTTGGTGGCGTCAATTTCTTTCAGGATAAATGGAATGGGCTGGTACGGCGCAGACGTGAGCAATGGCATCGGCATATTCAAAGTTCCCGTCGCGTTGGAGAAAGACCAGTTTGTGTCTGCGATGATATCCGGATCCCCCTCATTGCAAGGTTTGGAACCTTCGATCACCTGCATTGTTCTTTCGAAGTTATTGTAAAAAACATACAGGTCGTCTAATACGCAGGCATCAAGAGTAAATGTCTGTGTTGTTTTTCCTGTTTTCAAATATTGAACGCTTCGAATGGTCCACGATTTTTTAGTTTCTCCTGTAAATTTTTTTTGATAAGAGTACGGTTCTACTTTCACTTCTTCAGAGCAAGCCACGAGTGCAAAAAATCCAACGATCGCTATGTGTCTTATAAGCTTCATGTCAGTTGGGAATTAGCTGGAAAGTAAACTGGGGCTGTTCGTCGATATCGACGAGCCGCACAGTGAATGTTATGATCCGCGTTGCCGGGTCTACGACGCCGGAGCCATCTATTGTTCCGACACTTTGATCTTCCTGCGGCTCGATTGTAAGCGTATTATCGCCGTTATCGATAAATGTCAGCGGGCGCTCCGAAGGGAAGCTAAAGATATAGACGTCCCAGTTCGATAATGTATAATTGATACAATCGAGACTCGTTATCGAGATATTCTCGACGGGTACGTCACCCTTGTTTACAACGCCGTAATAGTTTCCACCAAGTATACAATCGTCCTGGATGGTAAGCGTAAACGTTTTGCCGATCTGGCTAGGTCCCTGGCCAACCTGTAGGTCTGTTTTGTTTTCGACACCGAGAAGAGTAAAAGTCACGTCTTGTGATTCGAGGATATTGTTCGAGTTGTTGATGAGCGTAAGCTCGATGTACCCAAAGTACTCGCCGGATTTGATCTTTACCTTGCCCCGGGTGTTTGTTATCGTGTAATCGATCCCTTCACGGGCAGAGCCGCCTATGATGTAGTCTATGGTTACATCGCCCGATGGTGCTGGACCGGCATTGTGAACCTCGATTTTAACTTTTTGGGAGTAACTCTCTTTAAGCGTCTTTGCGTCGTCTGTAAAACGAACGAAGTACGGTCCCTTAAAATCCAGTTCTTTAGTTTCGCACGAAATTGTGAACGCAGACGCGATCAGCAGACAAACCCTTACGAGGCTGCGTCCAAAGGAAGGTATCGGCGATATTTTATTAACAATTTTCATGATCAGTATCCCGGGTTTTGTTCGCCGGCAAGTGCGGGATTGTTCTGAATTTCTCTTTGTGGAATAGGCCACAGCTCATAAGCGGGCTTCCAATTGCTGTTGAAGGCAGGCATAACCTGCTCGATCCTTCCTGTTCTCCTGAGATCATACCAGCGATGGCCTTCATATGCCAGTTCGAACCGTCGTTCCGTTTCTATGATCAGTTGCATCTGTGCCTGCGAAACTGCGCCGACAACAGGTGCATTCGCGCGTGTACGCAGCACATTGATATCGGACTGGGCGCTGTTGGCTCCGGAGACGTTGCCAAGCATCGTTCTTGCCTCTGCGCGGATGAGATACATTTCGGGGAGACCGAACACGAGGATATTATTATTGTCGGAAACGGCCGTTCCATATTTCGCAACCTGGTATCCATTGTCGGCGCCTTTTTGATTTTCGAGCTTGAACTCAATGGTAAACTTTCGATCGCCGGATTCCGCAGAATTCAATAATAAGACCATTTCATTTGTGGGCACCATCTCGCGGCGACTGATAAACAGGTTCGAAAGACTGGTTCCTTCGCCATCGTCAATAAGAGTGAATCCAACTTCGAAAATGGATTCTGATGGGAAATCTTTTATTACCGCAGTATTGAAGTCGCTTTCAAGTGTATAATCTCCGGAAGATATCACGTCGGTCGCGTACTGCTCGGCCAACGTATAATTTTTAGTATAGAGGTAAAACCTCGCAAGGGCGGCACGAACGGTGTTGTCACAGATTCTTTCAGGTGCCGTGGGAGATGTGGACTTTTCACCAAGCTGACCGAGCGCCTTCAGATAATCTTCTTCGATGAAACTGAGCATCTCTTCTTCAGAAGTGCGTCCAATGTTCCTGTTCGTTTGTATATCTGTTGTGATCACTTTGGGAATAGCGCCATAGGTAACCACGCCGGTGAAATTTGCGAGCCCGCGGAGAAAGTAAGCTGTCGCCATGGTTTTCGATCTAACGGCACTCGCAACCCCGGAAATGTTAGGAAGTCGTTCTATAATGAAGTTCGATACATAAACGGATCCATAGATGTCTGTCCATAGTTCACTGACGGTTGCGTTCCCGGTCGTGATCTGCTTCACGGCAAGCTCGCGGTACTGTGCAAATGTTCCCTGGTGAATAAGATGATCGGCCGTAAGATCGCCGGCGATTACTGAAGGAGCGCGGGTAAAACGGAAAGCGCGGTAAAGTCCCGTTTCAACGCCCTCAACATCTTTAGGGTCATTAAGAACAACATCATTCGTAAGGAGATCGATAGGTTTTGGATCCAGCGCCTTCTCACATGAAGTAATCACCAGCAGGATAGCCATTATCGAATATATAAGACCCTTTCTCATAACTGTACTGTGATGCCTCCCGCAATTGTTCTTACCTGTGGCAACGTGTTAAGGTCAATACCCTGCGCAGACACAGATCCGTCGAGTGTACTAACCTCGGGATCGGAGCCGCTGTATTTCGTGAAAGTCAAAAGATTGGTTGCCGATACGTAAACCTTGATCCTCGATACCTTTAACTTGCTTGTAATAGTTTGCGGGAGATTATAACCTAAGCTTACATTCTTTAAACGTAAGTACGATCCGTCTTCGAGATACCGGTTACTCTGGTACGAGTTAAATGTGTTATTCAATTCATATTTGGGAACATCGGTAATGTCGCCCGGTTTCTGCCATCGTCTTAGCGCTTCACGAACCTGGTTGTATTGAATGCTATTGCCCATATTCATGAGCGTTTCCTTTGTAAGGTTGAGGATGCTGTTACCCCACGAGAAGTTGAATAAGACAGAAAGGTCAAAACCCTTGTATGAGAAGGTGTTTGTTACACCTCCGAATAATTTTGGCTGAGCATTGCCGATGATGACTCCATCGGAGCCATTGATCTGTCCATTCTTATCGACGTCTTCATACATTGCATTTCCTGTTGCAGGATCTACACCGAGAAAGTTTAAGCCGAAGAAGCTTCCCAACGGACTTCCAACGCGAATGGTATTGGTTGCATTCACGCCGGCGCCCACATAACCCCGGTACAACGATGTAGTATCGACGAGCGAGAGAACTTTGTTCATGTTCCTGGCCACGTTGATCTGAGTTCTCCATTTGAAGGTACCGTCGAGATTTACAGTGTTGACGGCCACTTCGAAACCCCTGTTACCCATCGTTCCGATATTGGCCTGCAGCGACGAGAAACCTGTTGTTGAAGCATAAGGTCTTGCGAGTAAGAGATCCTTCGTGAATTTGTCGTAGACTTCAACAGTTGCCTGCACCCGCGACTCGAACAGCGAGACATCGGCCCCAATATTGACTTCACGGGTCGATTCCCATTTGATGTCGGGGTTATCGAGTCCTGCAGGAGAAAAGCCACTGGCGCCGCTGTAGTTACCGGACGTCCACGTCGCGAGGTATGAAAATGGACGAATGCGTTCGTTGCCCGTCCAACCGTAACTGGCCCTTATCTTCAGATCGTTAACTTTTCCTTTAGGGAAAAACTTCTCGTTTGAAATCCTCCATCCAACCGACGCGGCAGGGAAGTAGCCCCACTTATGGTTGGCTCCGAAATTCGAGGAAGCATCACCACGCATACTTACCGTAGCAAGGATCCTGTCATCGAAATCATAATCCGCGGAGCCGAGAAATGAAAGAATACTGTGCGCGGCATCCCGCGAAGAACTACCCTGGTCAACGATACCGGCGTCCTGGATATAAACGAAATCATCACTGGGGAACAGCCTTCCGGTAACATTTCCCGACAGACCATAGTTCTGAAGTATTTCGGAGCCGACAAGTGCATTGAATTTATGTTTGCCGATCTCGTTGTTGTAAAGCAGGCGTCCGCTCGAGATCACATCTATCGTCGACTGGGCAATGAACACACCGTATCCTTGTCCACCAACGTTAACATCGTAACCACCGATAGCCGTCTGACTGTTCTCATAATTGTCTTCGGTCACATCGTTGTAATCGAGGCTAACCTGTCCGATTGCAATGAACCTGTCGTTGATCTTATATTCCCCTTTGATATACCCCTGCGTCTTCATAGTGATTGTATTGAAGCGTGGTAAAAGTGCCTGTGCCACGGGGTTGAAATTCGGGAAGCCTGCGTAGAGTGGAGAACCGGGACCAACGAGTTGTCCCTGTTCATCGTAAGGTGTGTAGTAGGGGAGACTTTGTATTGCCCCGGAGTAAACGCCGTCGAGGAAGTTGTCGCCCTTGACACGTTTATTGAATGAACGGCTCAGCAACACCTGTGTCGATAATTTGAACTTCTGCGTCAAATGGCGGTCGTAATTCATGGTAATGCCATAACGCTCAAAGCTGTTGTTGATGAGCACACCCTCTTCCTTGCGATAGTTACCGCTGACATAGTAAGTAGCTTTATCATCACCACCTGAAGCTGACGCCTGGTATTGTTCCATGATCGCCGTTCTCAAAACCTTGTCCTGCCAGTTTGTATTGACTGCATCGGTTACGCCTGGGATCAAGCCGAGGGCGTCGGGATCTTGTCCCGCGTTTCTTACTGCTTCGCGCTGAAGTCCTAACAGTTCCGTGGAATTGAGAAGGTCCAGCTTGTGTACCGGATCGATTATACCACGCTGAACATCGAAGGTGATATTGGAAGCGCCGCTTTTTCCTTTTTTCGTCGTGATCACGACCACGCCATTAGAAGCGCGTGATCCGTACATTGCCTTCGTAGCAGCATCTTTCAACACGTTTATTGTTTCGATATCGTTGGGATTAATGAGTGAGAGCGCATTGTCGCCCTGTCCGCCGAAATCCCGGCCGCTTACGGCACCAGCTTGTGTCGGAACACCGTCAACTATATACAATGGAGCGTTGCTTGCGCTGATCGACGTGGCGCCCCGGATCCTCACGGAGATACCACCGCCCGGTGTTCCCGACGATGCGGTAACCTGAACGCCTGCAGCCTGACCTTGCAATGCCTGGTCGAGACCATTGATCGACATATCTTTGAAGCTTGCTGACTTTACGGTTGTAAGGGCACCGGTGATGTTTCTCTTTTCAACGGACTGATAACCGACCACGACGACCTCCTGGAGTTCTTCGATGTTTTCCTCCATTGCAACCAACAGATTGGTCTGGCCGGTGTAAATGATCTCCTGGGCTTTGTATCCGACGAGAGAGAAGACGAGTGTGGATGCAGGGTCGACTTCGATCGTGAAGCGTCCGTCTACGTCGGTGACGGTTCCTCGGGCTGTTCCTTTTACCACGACGTTCACGCCGGGCAGGCCTTCGTTGTCAGCAGCGGTAGTAACACGGCCCGACAACAGCGAATTTTGCGCTAGAACAGAAAAACTTGCCAGTAATAGGATTAGGGGTAGAAGTCGCGTCATGGGCACAATTCCAACTGTTTAAAAATAGAGAAAAAATTCCCGACATTTTTAGGTATTTCGAAAGGGATCGGTGACGTGGTTTGCGGTATTTAAACCAGAAACCCGGAACTAGAAACTAGCGACGACTAGAAGGGATATCCGATACCGACATTATAAATAACAGGTTCGCGATCGGTTCCGAAGGGTTTGAAGAAATGGAAACGATTGAGTACAAACCTGTCACCCTCTTCACGACCGGGATCGTAGACCTTGATACCTGCATCGAGACGGAGGATAAGGAACGTGAAGTCGAAACGAAGGCCGAAGCCCGTGCCTACTCCGAACTGTTTATAGAATTCTTTAGGATTGAATTTAGTCGAGCCTGTCCACGTAGCCACAGTTGAAGGATGTTGCGCATCTACTACTGCCGGTTGTTGCGCCGGCGGTGTGCTTTTGAATGACCACACGTTGCCGGCATCGACGAATAGCGCTCCATTTACCGGACCGAATAATTTCTTTCGAAGCTCGATGCTTCCTTCGAGCAGGAGCTCACCGGGTTTCTCAAACCGGTAATCGAACGTACCGTCTTTCGCCGGATTGGCGGCCAATTGCGGCGGGTATGTTCCGATGCCCAGTCGTCGCGGTCGCCATGCCCTCACACTGTTGCTGCCACCTGCGAAGAAGAATTTTTCATAAGGCAACGTACGATTATCACCATAAGAATAACCTACACCTGAATTCACCCTGAATGCTACAACGGTATGTTTGTCCATGACTCGTAAATGCCGATAGTCGAGGCCGAGTCTGATGTATTTATAGATCTCGAGACCTTCTTTCGTGATAAAATCGGGTTGGAAGAAATTGAAGAACGTTCCGCCGGATTCAGCAGTCGCTCTCAGGAAGAATGAGCTGGTTTCAGTATTACCATAGTTCTTCGGGTTCCAGATAATCTGGAAGATCATGCTGCTCACAAACGAAGGCTTGAATGAATTGCGAAGATTGTTACCCTGCTCGGTATACAATGCATTCAATAATGAGTCGAAGTTGCCAAACTTCTGTGAACGAATGATGTTGAGATTGGCCAGCGTAAATGAATATTGGGTCTTTCTTGGATTTTCCCAACTGTACGCATCAGATACGGTGACGATCGAGCGCGTGTACTCCGGCCGATTCGTATAAGTATAACCGGCAAGCAGCTTTGTTCGGGGGTTCAAGCGTCCCAGCTCGTAAGACCTCTTAAGCTTAAAAGGCAAAAGGAACTGGGGAAAGGTTACCGTTCCATTGACGTTACCCTCGATGCTTCGGTAAACGTTATCGCGATCTGTTGCCGACGCCACACCTTCAAACCCGAGACGTCCGGTGAGTTCGAATGTTTCAAGGCCACCGAAGATGTTTCTCTTCTTGAACGACAATGAATAGTACGGACCTGGGAAGCCCTGGGTGAGACTCACACCTGCTTCGTTCGACCATGCATATCGTTCAAGCGGGCTGGTGAAAATGCTTGCAATGAACCGGCCCCCCGACGTGTCGTAGTTAACGTTGACAAACTTGAAAACATCGAGGTTGGCAAGCTGCCGTTGTGTGTCGAAGGTTTTTGTACGGTTGTAAAGGCTGTCTTTGTGAATGAATATACGTTGCGCCAGGATCCGTTTGCTGTAGATGTCGTCGTAGAAGTTGAATGTCAGGTCCCGGTAGTAAACATTCTGACGCTTGATCGTTGGAGGGACCTGGATGCCGGCGTCGGGCTGGATGGCAATGGAGTCGACCACAAACTGTTTGTGATAATCGCGACGTGCCGGGTTGGAGATCTTCAATAACACGGCAACGAGGTGATTCGGGGATTTATATGAGGTGTCGACGTCGAAGTCTATGTACTGCCGGCTAAAGTCGTAATAGCCGAGGTCCTTCAGCATCAGGTCGATACGTTCACGTTCGGAGCCTATGCCTGCCTGGTCGTACGATTTCCCCTTCTGGATCTTGCTCTGGCTTTGAGAATTCTTTACGTATTTAAGGACAACTGAGTCCTGGATCTGGTAAATCAGGGTGTCGTATAGATAATGGGGACCGGGATTGATATGATAGACTGCTGTTACCGTCCTTCCAAATGTTTTTGTTCGTGGCTGTACTTCGTTCAGGAAATATCCTTTGTTGAAAAGATAATCTTCAATTCTTTCGGTACTCAGTCGCAGCGCCGCTGTATCGAATACTGTCAGCGGCTCTCCCCATTGCATAAAGAGATTTCCATTTTCGATCTTCTTGTTCAGAACGTCGAGCTTCTTCTGCTTACGGAAGGTGAGCGACGATTTTTTCTTCGGATCGTTTGCCTGTTCGATCTTGCGGTCGAATCTCTTCTCCACAATATCTTTTTTACGAATAAATGCATCCTTGCTGTAGCGCGACTTCGGATTGTTGAAACGTTTCAGGCCGGGATAATACATCCACACGAGATAGTGACCCGTGAGCCCGAGCAGTTTCCGGTTGGGTTTCTGAACGAAGAGCTCCGACATCCCCTCGGTGGCAAGACCTTTCGGGGCCTTCATGTATTGTCGGTTGAGAAGCCTCTGATCTTTTTCAAGATATTTTGTACCGAGGCATCCGGATAGCAAAAAGGCCATGCCTATGACGGTCGCCTTCACGAAATAGCTTCGGCTACCAAGGGAAAATTGTATAATTTTCCTACGGCAATCCCTTACAATGATCTCAAAAGCCAAAGCTAAACTCATCAAATCCCTGCAAGTAAAGAAATACCGAAAACAGGAACAATCATTCCTTGTGGAAGGCAAAAAAGGGGTGGAAGAGCTTTTGAGGTCAGATTTTGAAATAAAGACCATTTGTGGAACGAAAAGCTTTCTCGATAGCCACGAGCTGACCGGGATCGAGGTGATAGAGACGACGCAGCCGGAGCTGGAAGCTATCGGTTCTGTGGAGAGCAACGACTCCGTGCTGGCAATTGCCCGGATCAAAGAGAACTCACGCCCTTCGATCGGCCCCGGCGAATACGGTATCGTGCTCGACGATATCCGCGACCCCGGAAATCTCGGCACCATCATCCGTACGGCCGACTGGTATGGCATCCGTCACATCATCGCTTCTGAGGAGACTGCCGATTTCTATAACCCGAAAGTCATCCGGTCGACGATGGGATCATTTTGTCGTGTCAATGTCTTTTACACGCCGCTTGCCGATTTTCTTAAGGGAAGCGACATGGCTGTATATGGAGCATTTTTGGGCGGAGGTGACGTACATCAACTGAAGTTTGCTCCCGGCGGACTCATCGTTGTTGGTAACGAATCGAATGGTATTTCAAATGACGTTGCAAGGTTTGTGACGCAGAAGATCACGATTCCGAAATATGGCCAGGCCGAATCACTGAATGCCAGTATTGCCACAGGAATAATTCTCGATAATCTCAAGAGACAACCATGAACGTAACCCAGGAACAAAAGAGGAACAGGCTTTTCATTGTATTGAGTGGTATTTTCATTACCAACGCTTTGGTGGCAGAGATGATAGGAGTGAAGATCTTCTCTCTCGAAAGCACACTGGGATTGGCACCCGCACAAATGAATATTTTCGGGAATCTGATGGACTTCAATCTTACGGCAGGAGTTGTGATATGGCCAATAGTGTTCATAACCAGTGATCTGATCAACGAATATTTTGGACGTCCCGGTGTAAAACGCATCAGCTATCTTACCGCTATACTGCTTGCTTATGCGTTCGTGGTGATCTTTGTATCGATAAGATTAAAACCCGCCGGCTTTTGGGTCAATGGACCTGCTTTCAACACCATTTTCGGCCAGGGTCAAAGGATTATTATTGGATCTCTTACAGCTTTTTTGATTGGCCAGTTAGTCGATGCATTCATCTTTCACAAGGTCAAGGAGATGACAGGCAGCAAGAAGCTTTGGCTTCGATCAACAGGTTCTACATTGATCTCTCAGCTCGTCGATAGCTTTGTGGTGTTATATATCGCATTCGCAGGTATTTTTTCACAGGATATTTTGATCTCTATTGCGATTACCAACTACATCTACAAGTTCGCGGTGGCGATCTTGCTCACGCCGGTGATCTACGCCGGGCATTATATAATTGACAAATATCTGGGTAAGCACAATGCCGAAGAGGCGATCGTAGAATCGAATAAAGAAGAAAAGGAAAAATTTTTCTAGGTAAGCTCGATCGTACTCAGCTCTACGGCGAGATCTGTATTCGGGAATACCGCGCGCGCTTCGCCCAGTAGTCCCTCAAGCTCGCGATAACGCGCCGAGAAATGACCGATCAGCAACTTCCTTGCATTGAGCATTTGCGCAATCTTTGCCGCATCCGATGCGGTACTGTGGAACGTGGCTTTTGCCTTTTCGTGCTCTTCCTCCATAAACGTAGCCTCATGATATAGGAGGTCGACGTCTTTCAGGTAGCGGGTCAGTTCCGGGAATAACGCGGTATCCGAGCAATAAGCGTACGATAAAGATCTTCTTGGCGTGAGCGTATAGTCTTCATTCTTGTACAGCAAATGGCCGTCGTCGTCCATCACATCGTTGCCCATCTTAAGTTGAGCGATGTGCTGCAGCTTGATATCATGTGGCAGCCGGTCCTTATCGATGCGACGTGGTTTTGGTTTTTCCCTGAATAGAAATCCGGAGCACGCAAGTCTGTGTATCAAAGGAAAACATTCGACGGTGATCAACTCATCTTCATAAAGAACTTCATGCTTGCCGGGAGTGAGTTCATGAAAATGAAGCTTATAGTTGAGAACGGAATGGGAATGCTTCAGCTGTGTGAGGATGATCTCGTCGAGACCGCGGTGTGAATAGAGATGAAGGTCGTTTTCACGGTGATTGAGATGCATCGAGAACAGCAATCCCATCAGGCCGAGGTAATGATCGCCGTGAAGGTGGCTTATGAAAATATGACTAACGCGATGAATGTTGATATTCGTCTTTGCGATCTGAAGCTGCGCACCTTCGCCACAATCGATCAGGAAGTGACGATTCTGAATATTGAGATACTGTGAAGAGGTAAACCTGCCGTAAGCCGGAATGGCTCCGCTGGCTCCAAGTATGGTTAAATGAAATGGCACTGGCGCATTACTCGCCGTCTTTCATGTCTTTTTCGATCTCGTGCATAAAGACGGCATCTATAGCCTCTTCAACAGAGGGGAGAATGTTGAGAACGCTATCCAGCTGCGAGATCCTGATTAATTTCATTGTGTGATCCGAGAGAGATGAGAGAATGAAAATTCCTCCTTCTTCCTGGAAGATCCTGTTGCCAACCAACAATGCACTCAATCCCGACGAATCTGTGTATTTCACTTCGGTGAGATCGAGGATGATATTGCGGGTTCCTTCAGCATGTAAAGTCACCATTTCCGACTTCAGGTTTGGGGCAATGCTCGAGTCCATCTTTTCTTCGTGGAGGCGAAGGAGTGTGTACTTTTCCTGCTTGTCGATAGTATACTTCATATGCTTTAGTTAAGCCCTAAAATTAGCGATACTTTTTTGAATACGAGCCTCTAAATTGTCATAATTTACAGGAGCGAGGTTTTCTCCTGTCACCTTTGCATACAATTCCCGGTATCTGTCCGAAATCATCTGCACGATCTCATCAGTCATCTCCGGAACCTTCTGGCCATCTTTGCCCTGGAACCCGTTTTCGATCAGCCATTGTCGTACAAATTCCTTCGATAACTGCTTCTGCGGCTCTGCGGTCTTCTGACGTTCCTCGTAGCCTTCTTTATAAAAATACCTCGACGAATCCGGCGTGTGAACCTCATCGATCAGGTAGATCTGACCATTGTGTTTTCCGAACTCATACTTCGTGTCGACCAATATGAGCCCTCGTTTTGCTGCCAGCTCGGTGCCGCGTTTGAACAGGGCGAGCGTATATTTTTCCAGTTGTTCGTAATCTTCTTTTGAAACGAGACCGCGCGCGAGGATCTGCTCCTTCGAAATGTCTTCGTCGTGACCCACCTTTGCCTTCGTAGTAGGAGTGATGATCGGGTTTGGAAGCTTATCGCTTTCTTTCAATCCTTCAGGAAGAGGAACGCCACACACGCTGCGTTTGCCTGCCTTATACTCACGGGCGGCGTGTCCCGATAAATAGCCGCGAACAACCATCTCGACCGGGAAAGGATCGCAACGGAAACCGATGGTCACGTTCGGGTCGGGAGTATCCAGCACCCAGTTAGGAACCAGGTCTTTTGTCGCCTTCAGGTTAATGGCCGCGATCTGGTTGAGCACGCGTCCTTTGTCGGGAATAGCGCGGGGAAGAACAACGTCAAAAGCAGAGATGCGGTCCGAAGCTACCATCGCCATGGTGTCGCCGAAATAATAGACGTCTCGGACTTTGCCTCGGTAAAAACCTGTTTGACCCTCGAATTTGAAGTTTGTTTCTTTGATAGAGTTCATCGGGGTAAAAATAAGAATTCCTGATTTGAAATCTGAAATTTGAAATTGGTCGAAGGAAATCTCAAATCAATCTCAAATCTCAAATTTCAAATCTGCTATTTTTCCTCTATCAATATCCCTGCCTTGAAAACGTAGGTTTTAATCAGCGTACCATTTTCATCAAACTCTTTCCACTCTTTGTGCTTTTTATTAGCCACGTATTCTCCCTGCTCTTTGATCTTCCCATTCTTATGATAACTCACAAAAGGTCCATGTAACCTGCTGGCCCGGTATTCGGCAACCGACATGGTCTCACCTGTCTCGTAAAAATTCTTCACAGTTCCAGTGATAAGATCGAATTGCCACATTTCCTCTGTGCGCTTCTCTCCATCAGGATAGTACGTTGTTCTTGTACCGTGAAGCTTTCCGTTATCATAAGTCTCTTTGAGCTTCAGCGTTTTTCCATCGGGAGCATAGAACGTCCAGGTGCCTTGTGGTTTCAGCTTCCGGTAGTGCTTCTCATAAACCTGTTTGCCATCCTGCGTGTAAGCATTTTCTTCTGTGTCGATACCATTGGAGGCTACAGACTCTTTAACTTTCACTCTTCCGTCCGGAAAATACTCGTAGTTGTTACCGGTCTTCGCGCCATCAAGATATTTGAAACGGTGGCGTATTGATCCATCCGGGTAGTACGCAATATTGTCGCCGTGAAGTTTTCCGTTCTGGAAAAATCCTTCGAGCAGGAGATGTCCTTCGGAGTCGTAGTTCTTGAAGTTACCCATCTTCTCACCATCCTTCATTTCGGATATGGTCTCGAGCTGACCGTTCGGGTAATAGGTTTTATAGAATCCGGTGACTATTCCGTCTTTGAAATTCGCTTCTGTCTCAACGGTACCGCTTTCATAAAACGTACGCGTAATTCCGTTCGGCTTCTTGTCCTTGTAGGTGATCTCTTTCCGGATCTTACCTGACGGATAAAATTCTTTAACGATACCGTCGGGTTTGCCCTTCACGAAATTTCCCTCGGTGCGAACATTGCCACCTTCGTAATAGGAGCGGATTGAATCGACGAGAAGATTGTTTTGATAAAATGCCCGCTGTACAAATTCACCGTCTTCATTGTAGATCTCGACGGGTCCGTGACGAAGGCCATTCACGTAAACGATCTTGCGAAGCAGTTTGCCGTTCTCGTGATATTCCAGGAACGTTCCATTGCGAACTCCGTCTTCGAAAGTTCCTTCGACTTCGACATTCCCGTTTTCGAAATAGCGCTTGTAAGATCCGTTGATAACGTCGTCGTTATCGGGAAGAACAAAATAGTCTTCCTGCACATGTTTTCTTGCCGGATCGAAGAAGGTCTGAACGCGTTTTTGGGAAAAGCTTTGCTCACAGATCCCGCAGATCGCGCAGATGAATACAAAAAAGAATCTCCCGGGCATGACTGCGCTTACAACGATCTTCTTTATCACTTATTATTAAAGCCTTTCAATTACGATGGCCGATGCGCCACCGCCACCGTTACAAATGCCGGCGACGCCAATAGAAGTATTGTTTTGCTTAAGAATATTTGCAAGTGCCATCGTGATCCGCGCACCGCTCGCGCCCAGTGGATGACCAAGAGCTACGGCGCCACCGTTTACATTCACTTTCTCAGGATCGAGCCCGAGTTTCATATTGTTGGCAATGGCCACAGCTGAAAACGCCTCGTTGATCTCATAATAGCCCACATTTTTTTTATCGACACCTGCCGCTTTTAATGCTTTCGGTATTGCGAGAGACGGAGTTGTGGTGAACCACATCGGATCCTGTGCGGCATCTGCAAAGCCCAATATTTTTGCGATCGGCGTGATGCCTAACTCTTTTGCCTTTTCTTTGCTCATCAGCACGACAGCAGCGGCTCCGTCATTCAAGGTAGATGCATTTGCTGCCGTCACGGTTCCGTCTTTTGTGAAAACGGGTTTCAACGCTGGGATCTTGTCGAAGTTTACGCTCTTATATTCCTCGTCTTCCGCAAACAAAGTTGTTTCACCTTTTTTGCCTGTTAGTTCCACGGGAACAACCTCATCTTTGAATTTACCTGCCTTCCACGCCTCTGCAGATCTTTTGTATGAATTGATCGCATACTTGTCCTGCTCTTCGCGACTGATCTTCATTTCTTTTGCAGTGTTGTCGGCACAAACACCCATAGCACAATGATTGTAAACGTCAGTAAGACCATCGTGTGTGAGCCCGTCAGTAACCTCACCATTTCCATACTTGAAACCGTAACGGGCTTTCAAAAGATAGTAGGGGATCATCGACATGTTCTCCATTCCCCCGGTAAGTACAACATCGTTTTCACCCAGCATAATAGATTGCGCACCGAGCATGATCGCCTTCATTCCTGAAGCGCACACTTTATTTACAATGGTACAGGGTATTTCATAACCGAGACCTGCGCCCACAGCAACCTGGGTTGCGGGAGCTTGTCCGAGACCTGCGGCGATCACGTTGCCGAAGTAAACTTCCTGGATCGCTTTGACGTCGAGATTGATCTTTGCCAGAGCGGCTTTTCCAGCAATCGAACCGAGTTTAGTTGCAGGAGTTGTGGAGAGGCTGCCTCCGAATGAACCAATGGGCGTGCGGGCCATCGATACGATATAAACTTCTTTCATAAATGTGAAATGGTCAATGTGAAATGAGACCCGTTACCAGTCAGGTTTAGATTTGTCGCGCTGCTTTGATGCTTTGCGTTTGTTTTGCTGTAAATATTGTATTTCCTGGTTCTTCATCGCCTCAAGGATCATCTTTGCCTTCTCCTCACTCATATCCATTTCCTTGAGCTTCTCTTTAACAGAAGGAGGCATCTCTTTTTGTTCTTCTTTCTTTTCTTTTTCGGAATCCTTCTCGTTGCGCTCTTTTTCCTTCTTTTCTTTTTCTTCCTGCTCTTTCTTTTCCTGTTCCTGCTTCTCTTTACTTTCCTTGTCCTTCTTCTCCTGGTCTTTCTTCTGCTGATCGTCCTTCTGTTGCTCTTCCTTCTCTTTTTGCTCTTTCTCCTGCTGCTCCTTCTGCTGCTGATCCTTGTTCTTGTCTTTATTCTTCTCCTGTTCTTTCTTCTTCTGCTCTTCTAATTTTTTCTTCACCATCTCATAGTTGAAGCGGGCGTCGTCGTTGGTCGGATCTGATTTCAATGCTTGTTTGAAATAATTCAATGCCTCTTCGAATTTTCCCTGGCGGTTCGAGAGAACACCAAGCTGCTGATTGGCGACCGATTTAACCTGGTTGCTCTTGCTCATCGTCAGCGGCTGAAACGAACTCTGTGCGTTCACTGTGTCATTCGATAAGAAATATGAGTTGGCGAGGTTCATCATCACCTCATCTTCTCTCACACCCAGTGAATCGGTGAGATACGTATATTTTGCAATGGCCGTTTTATAGTCGCCGGCCATATATGCTTTCTTCGCTTCCGATTTCGCTGAATTGATCTTACCGATGTCCGAAGGATCGACAGACCACGCGGGTGAAGCAAATAGAAGAACCAATGCCAATATTCCCTTCTGAATCATATACTCACAGTTTTAACGTTCACGAGCACATCGAATATAAGAAGTATCAACGCACCCAGCAGGAAATAAAAATACCTGTTTGCCGAGACGTCTACGAAACGGGCATCGCGCAACTGACCTTCGATCTTATTAATTGTGTTGATCAACCTGGAAACTTCGTTTTTCGACTCATTGATCTCGAAATATTGTCCCCCGGTTTGACTGGCCAGCTGTTTCAATGACGCAGGGTTGATCTTCGAAACGACAGTCTTTCCAAACCGGTCGGTTTTGTAACCACGCTGACTTCCTATAGGACTTCCAGCCTCTGTGCCGACGCCAAGTGTAAACAGCTTGATATCGCGGTCTTCGATTGTCTTAACGATGTCTGATGTTTCTTCTCCAAAATCTTCCCCGTCACTGATCAGCACGATCACTTTCGATTTTTGCTGCGTACTCGGACCTTCCTGGTCATCGAGTTTATTTAAAGCCATGCGAAGGGGAGGAGCGAAGTCGGTACCCGATGCAGGGACCAAATTCGTATTCATGGTCTCTATGAATAGGTTCAATGCATTCTGATCATACGTAAGCGGACATTGCATGAAGGCTTCGGATGAAAAAATGATAATGCCGATCCTGTCGGAGCTGAACGCCGCCACAACACGCTTCATTTCAAACTTGACCTTCTCCAGTCGCGATGGCTGCACGTCGAATGCATCCATCGACTTCGAAAGGTCCACGCAGATCATAATATCTTTACCTACCGATTGCACCTCGCGCCTCGAATCGCCGTAGGATGGCCCAAGGAACGCTATTACTAACAAGGCGAAAAAGATCGTTCTTATAAAGAGCTTGATGAAGACGGTGCCATAAGGAGTATTGAGGGATCGCCCGATCCGGATGATGCGATAGATATATGCTCCGTAGAGGCCCACGAAGAGCACGATTCCTATCCAACCAGCAATACCCAGTTCTCTAAACGTAATCATTCCGCAAATATAAGGTTCTCAAATTTGCTCACAGATCACACGGATCCCACTGATCAAAAAAAATGAAAGCTTTTCTGTGTTGTCCGTGCCAACTTCCTGCCGGCTACACGACCTTCTGTGTATCCGTGCGACCTGCCTGCCGGTAGGCAAGGTCTATGAGAGCTATGGCAGAGCAAAAGCAACATATGCATCCCCTGACTTTGTTCCGAGCTTACCACCCCCGCAGGCAACGACCACAAATTGTCTGCCACCGGCCTCATATACAGCTGGTGTTGCAAAGCCCGGCGCGGGCAGCTCCGTCTCAAACAACACTTTACCCGTAGTTTTATTGTATGCCCTGAATTTTCCGTCGGGCGTCGCTGCTATAAACAATACACCGGATTTAGTAACAACAGGACCTCCGTAATTTTCGGAGCCGGTTTGAATTCCCTTCGCTTTGAATTCCTCGATCTCGCCGAACGGAATTCGCCAGGCGATCTCACCTGTATTGAGATTCACCGCATTCAGCGTACCCCATGGAGGAGCAATGGCCGGATATCCCTCTTTACTCTGGAATTTGTTGTAACCCGTGATCGAATAACGGAGATCACGATATGGATCGGCGGTATGCTTTGGTGCTGTGAATTTCTTATTCGTTTTAAGATCGAGGATGAATGAGCTTATCGCATCCTTTTCACTGTCATCAATATTAATTGCGGGCATCATCCGTCTGCCGCTCGATATCAGCGCGATCACTTCTGCCTGCGCATATTTTTTATGAACGTCGATCAGCGTCGGGAAATTTCCGGTACCCTTGCGATCCGGACCGTGACAAACGGCACAATGTTGATTGTATAACCGGGCGCCGGCGGCAAGAATGGTTTCTTCTTTCGTTGGCTCGGTGGTAAGATCACGGCTGCCGATGAGCCATGGAATTTCATTGGCATTGACATACATCCAGCCGCTTTCAGGATCGAATGCAGGACCACCCCATTCGGCGCCGCCATCGAGGCCGGGATAGAATACAGTTCCCTCCGGAGACAAAGGTTCGAAGATATGCCCGTGCTTCGATGCAAGAAATGTTTTCCTGATCGCTTCGAATGATGAGTCAGGAAGGAGATTATTGAGATCTTTCTCTTCGAAGGACTGCCGCATGAAAGGCTTGGGAAGGCTAGGGATCGGTTGCGTTGGCGAAACCTTTTCTCCTTCGAGCTGACTTACATTCGGAACAGGAGTTTCGGTAACAGGGAACAACGGCTTTCCGGTCTCACGATCGAGCAGAAAAATAAAACCCGTTTTCGTTGGCTGCGCCACCGCATCAATTTTCTTTCCGCCGTGGGTCACGGTAACCAGTGCCGGAGGCGTCGGAATATCGCGATCCCAGATATCGTGGTGTATGTTTTGAAAATGCCAGATGTATTTGCCCGTCGCCGCATCGAGAGCGAGTGTAGAGTTTGCGAAAAGATTCGCGCCCTTGCGCATACCTCCATAAAAATCGAACGACGCGGAGCCCGTCGGTGCAAACAGTATCCCACGTTTTTCGTCGAGACTAAAACCCGACCACGAATTGGCGCCACCAATATGCTTATAGGCTGCCGTGTCTTCCCACGTATCGTAGCCGAACTCACCGGGCTGTGGGATAGTGTGAAAGATCCACGCTTGTTTCCCAGTCTTTACATCGTACGCGCGAATATGTCCAGGTGCTGCGTCGCTTCCTTCGGAGACACGTGTTCCAAGGATCAACAGATCTTTATAAATAATTCCCGGAGAGGTGGCGGTAACAAAGAGGTCGTCAACATCGCGGCCGAGACCTGCATGAAGGTCAATAATGCCATTGTTTCCAAACGACGTTATTGGCTTCCCTGTATTTGCATCGATCGCGTAAAGATTTGAGCTGGCCGTGTAAAGTATTCGCTTGTCCCCATCACTTTCCCAATACGTAACACCACGATTGTTATTCATGATGAAACGCATCCGTTGATTTCCTTCGTCAGCGCCATTTGTCGGATCGAATACCCATTTCTCCTTACCTGTAAGTGCATCAACCGCCACCAGTTTCAATTTTGGTGAAGTAGCATACATCACACCATCGACGATAATGGGGTTACATTGGATCTGCGAGTGATTAACGGTATCGGCATCGCCGGTATGATACGTCCACGCAACCTTCAGGTCTTTCACATTGGTCGTATCGATGTCCGTAAGCGTGCTATACCGGATATTCTCCTTCGAGCCACCGGTTACGCGCCAGGAACTATAAGATGTGTTGCTGTTGGTGCAGGCAGCCACTGCCAGCGCAACCAAAAAAAAGGGAAGTGTTTTCACTTCCCTAATATAATGTAAGTATTATACTTACGGATTCGATTTTTTACGGACCTCTTTGGTCTCCTTAGCCTCGCGCTTCACTTCTTTTTTCGCCTCTTTAATAACCTCCTTCACATCCACCATCTGGTCGTTTATTCTCACTTCTATGTCGAGATCGTCCAGGGCCTCAAGAGCTTCTTCCAGGCCTTCCATGCTTGCTTCTATACTTGCCTCAATTTCTTCGTCCAAACCTTCCATGCTTGCCTCTATATTTGCCTCAATTTCTTCGTCGAGACCTTCCATGCTCGCTTCGATACGGGCTTCAATCTCCTCATCGAGGCCTTCCATACTTGCTTCAACCTGCTCTTCGATATCTTCGTCAAGTCCCTCCAGGCTTCTTTCTACCTGCTCCTCGATCTCTTCTTCCAGGTCTTCTTCAAAACGACCGCTGGCAATTTTGCGCATCCCTTTGTCGGCTTTCTCTTCTTCCTTTGCTGCCTTTGCTTCCTCCTTGTCAGCTTTCTCTTCCTCCTTGTCGGCCTTATAGACCGACTTAAGTCCTGCTTTTCTTTCTTTTTCTGATTTGTCTTTGGTTTGTGCGACAGCGAGGCTTGCTATTGCGACAAGGGCGATTACGAATATCGAAGTTTTCATGGCGTTTATGTTTGAAGCCTGCCCGACGATAGGCAAGGTTACTATGTTAAAACCGCTAAAAGTGCGAAAGGTTACAAGGCCATTAATAATTCACTAAACAATTGATTTTCAGTAAACTACAAAATCAAGGCATCTTTCGAAAACCGTCCGACTGTACGGTCCATTGACCGTTTTTGGGAAATCCCGGGTGATCGTCCGGGCTTCCGTCCCAACCACCAGCCATCATCGCGACAGCGGTAAGCAAGGCTCCGTTGCCTGGAAGGTACAGGCGAAGCGTTTTGTCCTGGTAGTTGTGACCATTGACGAGGTACCTGTTCTTCGGAACGTCTTTCATCAACAGGTCGATTGCCAGCTCAGGGTTATCCAATCGCGCGGCGGTCATCGCCATCATAGGATAATCCCATCCCCAGGTTGTTTCCCATTGCCAGTTACCCGCGATATCATTCAACGTGTTCAGCATGGTTGCTTTATCAACGCGATCGTCGGCAGGAAGAACACCAAGAGCTGCGAGAACGGATGGATGATCGCGACGATCGATGCCTGTAGCGGTTGAGGTCGGAAGATATATTCCATCCCTGACAGGAAGCGGTGCAATATGATCGATGATATTCTGCCACGTCTTATTTGGTTCCATATCGAGTCGCCGCCGCCATTGTTGGGCAACCGTTAATGCATATTTCCAATATTGAAGCTCATAGGTCGGATCATCTGTTTGCGTAGCATCAAAAATTTCCTGCGACGGCATGAGGGGGTGGCAGAGATGATATACACCGTCGCGTTCTTTTACGAACGAACTCATGAAATCGGCAGTAGCAAAAACGATGTCACTGTAACGATCGAGTATCACTTTGTCGGGCGTATCACGATACATGAGCTCGGCGAGATAGATGGGATGAGGCTGTTGCCAGATGATAAAGGCGCCGATGTTTGACGGACTTTCCTTTGCATGTGGATCGGTCATCTTCGGCCAGCGGGCCCCTTCATAGCCTTGCAATGTTGCTGTTGCTTTGGCCCGATCGATGGCTTCACGATACCATTCGAGACTTCTGCTCATCAGGGATGCGCGATTCCATAACGCGAAATGAGTTGTATGCCACCAATGCATTTCGAGATGAAACTTGCCGTACCAGCTATTCATTGTTAAGCCCGTATCTTGTGGAGGTGTGGATCCGCTGCACTGGATCTTTGTAAGATATTGCGATAGTATCACTCGTCGCTCGAGTTCGCCGGCACGCGGATCTGTACACAGCGAAAAATCGATGGCGGCGCCCAGGGTCCAGAAGTTTTTCCAATGTTCGGTGTTGAAACGCGCCACCTCGTCGAACTCTACTTCGTACGGACGATTGTCGCGGGAAAAGACGACTCCCAGTTCAATAGCATTTGACTTGTCGCTTGTCAATTGAAACTCATGAGCCGATGTTTGTTTCAAAGCACCATTGTCCCAGCTAAGTGTCGTGAAATAACGCGTGCTGTCGATCACCCTTGCGATCGTGGCAGTGTATGCCGAGGCTGTGTCGATCTTCGAAGTATGTTTGTCTTCATTCGACCAGTCGGCGCCAGTGCATGTATGACAATCTTTTGCGTATGGAAATTTAATGACGGCTTTTATTCGCCCATCCGATAGAAGCGGTGATTCGATCCTGGCCGCGATGCCATCGTCGTCCTGCAAAGAATAGAGTACGATTTTTACGGATTCGCCTTCGAGCTCCCAGTTGGATTCGATCTTACCGTTCCAGAGATCGAGCTTCTGGCTGATGTTTTTGATGTCGGCTATCGTTGCTCTTTGACCATCCGATTTGGTTATAAGCAAACCGATTTGTCCGAGCTGCAAGCGGTGTGGATTCGATCGAAGGTATTCGGAAGCTTCATTGGGAGCTTGAACAGGATAGGGGGCCTTAGACCCATCGCAGGATTTGAATTCTTTTAATACATCTTTTAAACTGAAGTTGCTTTTGTTGGGGAAGGCATGCCAGGCCCACTGCGATTGGGTTCCGAGGGGGATACCGTTTTCATAGAACCCGGGAAATGTTTGAAGCCCGGTCGCGTCGACCGTGAAGGCGAATTCGCCGTTGCCGACCGACAACGCGCTGAGAGAATCGAACGAATTGATAAGTACATTGTGCCTGGTGACGAGGCTGAGACGGTCGATGCCCTTTTGCTGATTTTCGGAGCATGCAAGACAGCAGGCTATTATAATAGTGATGAGCAGAGCGTGCCTCATGCTTAAATTTAGTCAAAATATTCCCGGTCATTTAGTTAACAAATATGAAACTAATCAATTACTTTCACGTTTGTTAAGTAAATAAATATGAAAGACCACTCACTTGGTGAATTTGAAGAGCTTGTTCTGTTGATGGTTGCTGCGTTGCACGACCAGGCTTACGGGGTATTGATCCTTGAAAGCCTTGAGGAGAAGCTCAGGAAGAAATTTAACATCAGCGCGGTGCACGTGGCGCTGAAACGTCTCGATGACAAGGGTTTTGTGAAATCACGTTTTGGCGGAATCACGAACGACAGGGGAGGAAGGAGAAAGAAATACTATGTGATCACGGCTCTTGGTAAGAAGGTGCTCGACAATCAATATTCGTTGCGTACGAGCATCTACCAGCAGATCCCGAAAATTTCCTTTAGCTGATCGGGGTTGGTCTCGCCGCCCCGATATGCCCTGAAATTTCTTCGATGGTTTTGCCGCGAAGAATATATCGAAGAGATCGAGGGAAACCTCATGGAGATATTTGAGCGTGAGTGTAAAGATTCTGCGGCCGGGGCAAGAAAAAATTTCAGACGGAATGTGATCAAACATTTCAGGCCGGCTTTTATAAAGCGAGTCAAAGTTCCGTTCAGTAACAACGTAATCGATATGTTGAAACACAATTTCATTATCACACTCCGCAGCTTCATGAAGTACCGGAGTACGTTTTTTATCAATATCACTGGCCTGACAACCGGTCTTGCCACCGTCTTCTTCGTGTACCTGTGGGTAAATGATGAATGGAACAAGAATCGTTTCAACGTGAATGACGATCGGTTATATCAGGTGTTGCAGAACACAAACGAAACGGACGGATCGATCTCGACTGGAACGGGAACAGCAGGAATTCTTGCTGATGCGCTGGCCAATGAAATACCTGAAATTGAGAGTGCGGTTTCAGTCGTACCTCCTTCGTGGTTCAATGCACCGGGTACTGTTATTTATAATGAGAAGAAGATCCGGGTTCCGCGCCAGTATGTGAGCAAGGACTACTTCAAGGTTTTTACCATAGATATTATCCGTGGTGATGTAAATACCGCCCTGTCGAAGAAGTATGATATACTGATATCGGAAGCCCTTGCCAATAGTCTGTTCGGGAATGTGGATGAAGCTGTCGGGAAGACTTTGCAGATACGGCTGGAGATGGAGGATCATTTGTACGAGGTTACGGGCGTTTACCGGCTGCCTTCGAATGTCACCGAGCAATACGACGTGCTTTTGAATTACGAAGATTTTCTCGATCGCAAACCTTGGCTTCGTGAGTGGGGCAACAGCGATCCGAATACGTTCGTTCTCGTGAAAGAAGGCGTTGATATGAACGCTTTGTCAGCGAAGCTCGCCCCGTTCATGAAAGCAAAGGAAAAAGATAGCGCGAAGTCACTGATGCTTCAGAAGTTTTCCGATACGTATTTATATAATCGATACGATAATGGTAGGGTGGCTGGCGGAAGGATCGAATACGTTCGCCTGTTTATCGTGATCGCAGCCGTGATCCTTGTGATGGCCTGCATCAATTTCATGAATCTATCCACCGCACGCGCTACGCGCCGTTTGAAGGAAGTGGGAGTGAAGAAGGCTATTGGTGCGAGAAGAGGAAGCCTTACGATGCAGTTCCTCGTAGAATCGACGGCGTTGTCGTGGTTAAGTGCGATCCTCGCTTTTGTGATCGCGTGGTTGCTGGTGCCCTCATTCAATGCGATGATGGGCAAGCACGTGGTGCTTCGGCTGGAATCTCAGTTCTTGTTGTCGACATTCGTCGTCGTGACGATCACAGGATTTATCTCAGGAAGCTATCCTGCATTGTACTTATCGAAGTTTAAAGCAGGCGAGATCATCAAAGGAAAGATCAGGAACTCCTTCGGCGAGTTGCTGGCACGCAAAGGTCTCGTTGTCTTTCAATATGCCATTTCCTTTGTCCTGATCGTCGGTGTGATCGTGATCTATCGCCAGATCGAATTCGTGCAGTCTATGAATCTCGGTTACGACCGTGAGCATATTATTCACTTCGATCTCGAAGTAGAGCCAGGCAAAGACCCGAATTATTTTGCCCCGAATGGTCCTTTCCGACAGTCCGTCGAGACGATGATGAATGAGACGAAAGCAATTCCCGGTGTTGTCAACGTTGCTAACTTTTATCACGACGTCACCGGCGATCATGGGGCCCTCGGTGGCGTTGACTGGGAGCCGGGTGATAGGGATACGCAGATGCACTTCAATAATCTTGAAGTGGGATATGATTTTATTCCAATACTTGGCGTCGATATGGCGCAGGGAAGAAATTATTCGCGTGAGTTTTCCGATGAACAGTCGAAGATCATCTTCAACGAGACTGCGATCAAAAGGATGGGATTAAAGGATCCTATCGGGCAGACTATAAAATTATGGGGACAAGACCGTCAGATCATCGGAGTGGTGAAGGACTTTCACTATGAATCTTTGTATCAATCGCTTCAGCCTGTGTTGATCCAGCTTGTTCCTCAAACGCCGCGCATTATGGTGAAGCTTGACGGTTCGCATATGAGCGAGACTATTGCGTTGATCCGCCAGCTTTATGAAAAGCATTATCCGGGATTTTCATTTGAGTATAAGTTTCTCGAGGATGACTATCAGGCGTTGTATGCTTCGGAACAACGGGTGTCGATGCTTGCGAGGATATTTGCGTGTCTGGCTGTGTTGATCTCATGCCTGGGTTTATACGGGTTGACCGCGTTCACGGCCGAGAGGAGGATGAAGGAGATCAGCGTGAGAAAGGTTTTTGGCGCCTCGGAATTAAGTATTATGAGATTATTGTCGTCGGAATTCACAGGGTTGATCGTGGTGGCGATGATGATAGGGGCGCCGTTGATCTGGTTTGGCGGTGATGTATGGTTGTCGTCGTTTGCATATCAATCGGGGCTGACGTGGTGGTATTTTGTGGTAGGGGCGGGGATGATATTGATGATCACGTTGATCACCGTGAGTATGAATACGGTAAGGGCAGCGAAGATCAATCCCGCGGAGTCTCTTCGGAGTGAGTAATAATTTTTTGCTCTCAAATACTATTCATCTTTTGTAAGGAAAGCTGTTGAGCATTTTTTTGCACCACCCTGGTGTGTTGCGATAGCTTTGTGTTATGAAGATGAAGAGGTTATTGGTGCACTTATCGATGTTGGCGATTGCACACATGATTACAATGGCATCGGCTGGTGCAGCATCTGAGGAAATGTTCAAACCGTCAAGTAACCAGATCAGGTTGATTTTGTCGATAGGTTTGTTCGTCGGCTCCCTTGGCCTTGCAATCTTTTTATATGCTATCATGTACATTAAAACATCAGGAAAATGAGTGAGGCAACAAAGCATATTATTCTCTACGCCATGGCGGGAACGATGATTTTCGGCTATATTTTTATTACGTTCTTCGGCGTTTACTACATGGATCCCGACCGGGTTAAACGCCGGAAGAAGAGATTGAAAGCCAAAAAGAAACTAGCCGAAGCATCGTCTTAATTCGAGCAGATAACTATTCATCTTTTGTAAGGAAAGCTGTTGAGCATTTTTTGCACCACCGTGGTGTGTTGCGATAGCTTTGTGTTATGAAGATGAAGAGACTCCTTGTGAATTTATCCATGTTGGCGATCGCACACATGATAATGATGGCAACAGGAAGTGCAGCATATGAAGAACTTCAGAAGAACCCAATCAGTCGGGCCAGGTTTGTGTTGTCTGCTTCTTTGTTCTTGCTGTCATTTGCCATTTTGATATCTCTATATGCCGTCGCATACATTAAAACATCAAAGAAATGAGCCACGCAACCGCAGAAATTATTTTTAATGCGATGATAGGAACAATGATCCTTGGCTATGCCTTCATCGCCTTTTTTGGTTTGTACTACATGGATCCCGACCGCGTCAAACGCCGGAAGAAGAGATTGAAAGCCAAAAAGAAACTAGCCGAAGCATCGTCTTGATTCGAGCAACCCCGATCTTCCTTTTTGTCAGGAAAGCTCCCATTCCCCGTGAAAAACACAGCCTTTTCCAATAAAATTTAGGGGATTCCGCGGATAAACCGACTGGGCCGTTATATTTGCACTTCATTTTTAAGCGACGTGCCTGGAGAGGTGGGTGAGTGGCTTAAACCAGCGGTTTGCTAAACCGCCGTACGGGTCAAACCGTACCGGGGGTTCGAATCCCCCCTTCTCCGCCTTCGGTCGCCGAAGCTTTAGCGTAGGCGACCTTTTTTTGTCTCGCATCAAGAGGTTTTCGTGATGCATAAATGACAAGCGACCTACAGCGGATGCAATCCGCCTAACGGTCCGATAGCTCAACTGGATAGAGCATCAGCCTTCTAAGCTGACGGTTCGGGGTTCGAGTCCCTGTCGGATCACACTTTCACACAATCAAAAAAGGCATTCAAAAATCATGAATGCCTTTTTTGTTTTCTGTGATCAGATTCCCCCGACCCGTCGTATCCATCGCTACTTCCTCCATCAGGTAAAGATCCTTCACCGCATTATTCCAGTTCAGATCCACAACCTCATCGTCTACCCTGTACTCCGATACACTGCACGAAGTCATCATCGCGAGCGGGAAAAATATCAATCGTAGTTTTCGCATATACCAACGTTACTACTTGCCTACTTATAGAGGTCACTTTTCTCGACCACCATCATAACTTCACCGACAAAAAGAATTCCATTTTCAAAGTAGTTGCCATTCGCTTCTTAACTGTCTCCCTGTTAGATTGCATGGTGATGAGCCCTGAGTCCACCCCGTGGGATGGTAGCGAAAATACCTTCCGGAAGGTTTTCGACGATTGTTACGAAAGCCTTTGCCGGTATGCATTTTCGATCGTGAGAGATTTCGACCAGGCCGAAGATATCGTGCAATCGATGTTCATGAAGTTGTGGGAGAAAAGAAGCGAGCTCGATATCAACACATCCGTCAGATCTTACCTGTTCCGTTCAGTATACAATCAGTGTATGAATCAACTGGAACATAAGGTTATCAAAACAAAACATGAATCTATCGTCAAGGTAGAGGCGGGACGTGATGAGCAACATCCCGACGTATTTCCCGATGAACTCGAAAATAACATTCGTAAAGCTGTCGACGCATTGCCACCGCAGTGCCGGTCGATCTTCATCATGAGCAGGTACGAAGAATTGAAGTATTCAGAAATAGCCGAGCGCCTGGGTATCTCTGTGAACACAATACAGAACCAGGTTAGCAAGGCATTGAAATTATTGCGTGAAGCGTTAAAGCATCAATGACATGATAGTGGACGATGATTTGATTGCAAAGTTCCTTTCTGGTGAAGCCAGCCCCGAAGAGGCTATGGCCCTGCACGAATGGCTTGCAATCCCTGCCAACAAAGCTCGTTTCGATGAGATGAGCTCGACGTGGGATCAAACAAATCCCCCGAAAGTGTTTGGAACATTGAGAAAAGACGTGGCATGGAAAAAAGTCCGTCCCGCCAAAAGCCTCGCCTGGCCCATAGGTATCGCCGCCTCGGTATTATTGATCATCAGCCTGTTCATCATTAAGAATATATTTTCCGATGCTGATGTGGTTCAGTTAACTGCATCTACCATCGACAGCACCAGGAATGTCAGTCTCGCCGATAATTCCGACGTTACTCTTTACAAGAACACATCTATTCAATACCCGGAGCGGTTCGAAAAAGATTCACGACAGGTCAAGCTCCTTTCCGGCGAGGCATTCTTCAAGATCACGAAAGACACAACAAAGCCTTTTATCGTTCATGCTGCTTTCGCGAACATCCGGGTGGTGGGGACACAGTTTAATGTGATTGTTAAAGACAACGGAGTATCCGTAGGGGTAGAAGAGGGTATGGTTCAGATCATCACGGCTACCGACAGCGTCTATGTCGGAAAAGGTGCCGCAGCTTTCGTGAGATCGGGGGAACCCGTCAGGAAGGCCAGGATGGACGAGAACACGTGGGCCTATGCTACCCAAAAGCTCGTTTTCAAGGACACACCCATGTCTGAAGTCATAGAATCACTGGAAAAAACGTACTCAGTCAACATCTCCGTCTCGAACGACGACGTAAAAAAATGCCGGTTCACAGCCACATTTGACAAGGATAATGTCGGGAAAATATTACTTTTAGTCTCAGAAACCCTGAATTCAAAGCTGGAGCAAAATGGCCAGGATTATACACTGGAAGGAGGCGACGGTTGCCCTTAACATCCTGTTTTGCTTTGCATTATTGAATGCCTCAGCGCAGACGCCGCCAACAACATCAAACATCAATTATACCTGTCGCGCCGAAAGGCTCGAATCTGTTATCGATCATTTATCGAAAACTACCGGCTACGATTTCATCTATAGCCGCGATCACATCGATATTTCAAGAACCATTTCGCTGAATATCAAAAACAAATCGATCAACGAAGTCCTTGCGTTGATTGAGAAACAGGTTGATGTTTCTTTCAAGCTGAAAGATCGTCACATCATCGTTAAACACGTTGCCAGGCCCGGTGCTCCGTCGAAGATAGTTACCCCGGCAATCGAACAGCCCTTCGAAGGCGAGCTTATCACGTCGATCTCGAAAACGATCCCCGTAAGGACTTTCGAGAGTCACACGACATTGCTTCAGAAGTCCCTGGAAAGAAGGATCAACGAAGTACAGGGCATGTTGGGTGGTGTTACTCCGAAGAATATCCCGGCACCATACATCAACCAGATCAATTTCAACAATCGCCATAGAAACTGGTTTGCTTCAGTTGGTACCCACTTTGGAGACGATCGCTCCGGTGTCGAGATACAAGCCGGTTTGCCTGCCCTTTATGCCGTATTTACTCCACACTGGTCCGACGGATTTTATGGATCATACGGCGTAGGAAATTCTTTCAACCTAAACGGCAATTTCTCTTTCAATACCATCTATTTGTATTCGTCGCGAACGACGAAGGATATCTCATATCCATTCAGTGGCCCTTACATGGGCGCTGGTCCTGAAATTATCCAGACCCAGATAGTTCGCCTGCACCAGGTGAAGATGGCAATACGATATTCTTTCACGGAGAATATTTCTATTCGTGTGGGCCCAGTTCTCAACTATCGCACGACGATCAGGGAAGTATCCATTGGAACGGGCAACAGCATTCCAGAGATTATCTACGGATCTAAAACAAGTGGCGGTGGCAATGCTGCCGGTAATGCCATCTTTATACAGAGCCGCCGTCTCGAGCCGCACGGCTCCAGGGTATTCGAGACCTGGATCGGCTGGGACGCCTCTATCCAGTACCGGATAAATTTTTTCGAGAACCAATAGTAGGTTCGCCTTTCTCACCTGTCTTATAATCGACGATTTAATTCATAATACGGAAGGCCGGGGGCCGTCGGTAGAGTGTTTGTTTGTGTTCGGCTCCCGCCTTTTGTTTTAAAACAAAACACAATCACACCATCATGGATAATTGTACAGAAGTTACTGTAGCTGCCGGCGATGCTGGTATGCTTCGCCCTGTTGGACAAAACTGGTTTTCCGGACCTCGCTCGTTAACACTCAATGACTTCATGTTTGTGAAATCGGAACATAACGTGATCAAGATCTCGTTTTCCGATATCTATTACATCGAAGGATATAAAGATTACGTCAAGATCTTTACCGGTGGACCGAGACCGATCATGACGATCCTGACGTTCCGCAGTCTTGAGGAGATCCTTCCTAAACGATTATTTGTAAGAATTCATAAGTCCTTCATTATCTCTATCGAGAAGATAAAATCTTTTCGTCGCGGGAAGGTCTACGTAATGGATAAGCATATACCGATCGGCGCCTCTTATTCCGAGATATTCAACCAGCGCGTAGTGGCTGGGCGGTTGATCTCGGATTTTTAGTTAGGAGCGTGAGAATCGTAGAATTTGTATAGCATCGACAGGAGCTCGCTGTCGGTCAGGTAATACATTACAGCATAGTTCTTCTGATTGAACTGAGCTAAGATGTCGTAATATTCCGTTTCGGTGAGCCTGTATCTCTTAATGAGCTCATTCTTGATCTTGTCGTCTTTCACGAGAAGATCCACGTAGTGCTTTACGCGGATCTGTTCAGCTTTAGCGCGTCCCAGCAAGATCTTGTCTTTCTTGTCTTTTGAATAATAAAATGGAAGAGGTCGTTTCGATCGCTCCAGCTTTGCATTTTCTTCATCGAATAAACCCTGGTAGGGGCTGCCGAGCGACTCCCCTTCGACGGTAACTGTTTTCAGAAGCGTCGCGATTTCCGTCATCATGACAACGCTCGGTTCCCAATCGCGAACCGGTAACTCGAGACTGCGATAGCCGATCATGGAGAACTGGAGTGTGTCGTTCGGATGGGCCGCCAGGAGGAAGTTTCCCTTCGCGTCCGTCATTGTACCACGGCGTAATTTTTTGATATACACGTTTACGTATGGAAGAGGCTTAAGGGTGGCGGAATCGACAACGATGCCCTTTACAGTTACAGCTTGTTGTGCATAGCCGCACAATGCCATCAACGTGGCGAGGATCGTTAGTCGAATTTTCTTTTGATACCCCACAGATCGCGGAACGTTATATCAAGTGTAAAAATATGCGATTGTTGGGAGATAAGATTATTGGCAAGTGTTCCCGTTTGATTATAACCGTATGACAAGTTAAGAGAATTTCTACCATTACTCACAGGCAACCCGATGCCAACGGTAGCGCCCCAATCCGTAAAGGTAGTTTTCTGCAATACGAGCGGATTTTCCTGTACGTAGACACCGGCACGGAAAGTGAACCCTGCCCAGAATGAGTTGCGTGGATCTCCGCGGAACTGATAGCCGAACGAAGCCCTGCGTGTGTTACGAAGTTTCAGATTGTCTTCAAGTCGCGCGCGTCTCCATTCCTGGTAGGAAACATCGACGGTGAATAGCTGCTGTAAAGTCTGAAAGGCAATCCCTCCACCGCTTTTTTGCGGAAGAATGTAATCGTCAACAGGAGGCGTGTCGGCAGCAACCGTATCAAACTGTTGCAGGATCGTCATCTGACTGGAAGTGTTAAGGCGAAGGCGATTCTCGTAGACTCCGCCGATTGTTAGGCTCTTGTCGGTGCCAATGGGAAATACATATTGCAGTCCAAAGTCGAGCTTCGCTTTATTTACTGCGACAAGGTTGCTTAGTTGAGTTCCGAGGGCGTAGCCGGAAGTTATTGTTTCAACCCTGTCGATCGACCCGTGAAGGAATGATGCTGTTACTCCTACCGAAAGATTCTTCGTTACCTGGATTCCATTACCGAAGTAGAACTGGGTGACGCCGCCTTTGCCTGAATATTGAAGGCTCGAGTTGTCGCCAATAGTTTGACTGGATGAGATATTGTAGCTCACCGTGCTGAATGGATTGACGCCGACGGTTGCAGCCCACCGTTTATTGAATCGAAGCCAGAGATTTAAGTTTGTGATGTTACCTGTTCCTGACGACGTGCTCTCCTTGCTATTGCCGTAGTGATCCGACTCGACGAAGAATCCGAATTCAGTGAGATGCGTGGCTTGTTGAATAGACGTGTATGCAGCAGGATTCAGATTATTGAGGTTCAGTGGATCTCTTACCGCGAATCCGGTTCCTGCCATCGCGCGATTCATCGATGATGTCCTTAACCTTAAAAGACCGATGCCGTAAGCAGAGTAAGGAGAGGAAGAAATTTGGGCGACAGCATTCGATGCCAGGAAACTTATGAATGTCGCGATTACTAGCTTTTTCAAATGATAATCGAAAATCGAAAGTACGGTTGTCTTCTGCTTACGAAAATTAAAATCGAATTAAGTGGACGAATCCCGTCTTTGAGTTTATCAAACACCGCTTTTAACATACAAAATCCACACGCACGTTGGATGTAGACATTTATCCGACATTGGTCGATAATATTTGACTCCCTCATTGCTTTACTAGTTACTTACCGCCTGATTCTAAATGAATGAGGGCGTTGCTCAATTGTTTGTGTGTGTTTGTTGCGGTAATAATATCTTCCTGTAGCGAAGAACCTTCGTCGATTGGTTCAAATTTCTTCAGCGGCGGTTCGCTTAATATGTCTGCGATAGATACGTTAACCGCAGTAGTTTCAACAGTGAAGTACGATAGCATGGTTACAGGCGACGCAACGCGTTTACTCGTTGGCTATCACGACGACGAAGACCTTGGCGGCACCACATCCACGGCATACTTCCAGGTCGGCCCCGACTATGCCTTCACACTCGACAAGTTATATACTTCGTACAGTCGTTCGGAGCTTCGATTGATTCACGACGGCTATTCTTATTATGATACCCTCCAGGAGATATCATTCACAGTACATAAGATCACACAGATTTTTAAGACAGACGATTACTATTATAATACCAATTCCTTCAAGTACGACCCGACACCGATGGGTTCGATAACTTATAAGCCTCGTCCCAATGCAAAGGATACTCTAAAAATTGAGTTGTCAGATGACCTGGGTAGGGACATTGTTCGGCTGGCACAAGGATCGGAAGCAGAGGTGTCGACAATAACCGACTTCGTGCATTATTTCCAGGGCTTTGTTCTTGTTCCGTCCACAGACAGTGGACCGATCGTTGGATTCACCACTGCAGCCCAGTTGCGGATCTATTATAACGATAAGACGTCGACGCCGAGTGTGGAGAAATACCTGTCGGCTTCCCATAACCTGACTTCCTTGTTTAATAAGATAGGATCAAACACGTCTGCCACGAAACTGAAAGATCTCAAAGTGCAGCGTTATTCGTTAAGCAGCGCCGAGACGGACAACAAAGGTTATATACAGTGTGGTACCGGGCTCGCCTTGCGAGTATCGATCCCGTACCTGCGCAGGATCATGATCGACAACAAGGATCTGACTGTCGTTAACGCAACATTGCAGTTCTCACCAACGAAAGACAGTGAGGGGATCAATGTTCCAATGATACAATCATTGCAGATGACGGCGACCGATTTTCAGAATAACCTGTCTTCGGTGTATTCGGATGTCGCCGCGCTGATCCAGGATGTTGATCTGGGAAGAGATACGCACTACCAGGTCGATATCACGGAGTATGTTAAGATACAGCTGGCAACGGAAGAATTTAATGACAACGGTATCATCTTCGGTCCCGATGATGCTACGCTTCGGGGAACGGTAAACAGGCTTTATATCGGCGATCAGCATCATGATCGGGCAATGAAAGTGACGTTGAATGTTCTGACGTACAATAAATGAACTGATTAATTATTTAAGCTTATAAATCTCTCAAACACTATGAAAATTTCGCGGATGTCGTTTCTCTTGTGCTCGTTGTTGATATGCGTAAGCATTGGATGCAAGGACAGCAGTGATGATACTACAGAGGTGGGAAACTGGATTCGTACTACGCCATTCAAAGGCAGTCGACGCTCCGGAGCTTCTGTTTTCGTTATCGATAACAAAGCCTATGTCGCCCTCGGCTATAATGGTGACGAGTATTTTACCGATGTGTATGAGTACGACATTACTTTGGGATTCTGGAAAACGAAAGCTTCATTTCCCGGCATACCTCGCGAAAGAGCCGTAGCGTTTTCGATCAATGGCAAAGGATATATCGGAACCGGTTACAACCGCGACCAGGAAAAAGAAGAGCTTCGCGACTTCTGGGAATATGATCCGGCCACAGATACATGGACTCAATTGAACGACTTCGGCGGAAGCGCACGATACAATGCAGTTGGATTCGCTGTAAATGACATGGGCTATGTAGGCACAGGAAACGACGGCAGCAACTATAACGGCGATTTCTGGGAGTACAATCCGACCGATGATTCATGGAATGAGATCATCAGCTACCCCGGGCAAAAGAGGGAAGAGGCAACCGCATTCGTTCTCGGTGGCAACGCTTACATCTGTACCGGACGGAACAACGGAACAACCGACGTGGACTTCTGGGAATTCAACCCGCTGAGCAAGACATGGACAAACAGGACTCCGGACACCGACGTGGATTATTACAGCATCTTTACGTCTGCCGTTCGGCGGTACCAGGCAGTTTCATTCACATTGAACGGGATGGCCTATGTGGCGACAGGAATTAACTCCACCGGTGTTGCAGATAACACTGTGTACAGGTATGATCCTACCACGCAGGAATGGGAGACGATGGTTGCGTTCGAAGGAAGCGCGCGTAGCCAGGCCGTTCAGTTTGTTTTGGATGGACGCATCTTCGTTGGAACCGGTCAGAGCGGGTCAAGTCGTTTTGATGATATTTGGGAATTCCGCCCCGACCAGGACTACGACGCGAACGACTAACTAACTCATCGACGAGCGTAGCATCTCGATACTTTTCGGCACCGCAGTAAACGGGTCTTCTTTACCTTCGAACTCAAGGGAGACGTAGCCTTGATAGTTCACTTTCTTAAGGATATCGAAGATCCGTTTATAGTCGAGATCAAGTGAATACCACTCGCCTCCGCCATAATATGTTTTTGCCTGCACGAAGTTCGTTTGAGGTGCAAGCATCTCCAGCTTGCTATAAGGATCTTCGAGGAAATTCCCAGTGTCCATCATAATGCCGAGCCACGGTGAATCGATCGCCTTCTTGATCCTCAATTGACCTTCAGGAGTCGAACATAGCCCCCAGTGATTTTCGAGTGCGAGGAGCACACCATGTTCCGCGGCAGTCGGCAGACATTGTTGAATGCTGTCTATACACCATTTGAAACCATCGTCTTCGGTATAACCGGGAAGGACCGGTTCAACGCCACGTGCTTTCATAAGGTCGTCGAATGATTTGATGGTTCCCCAACGGCCGGAGTTCAACCGGAGTGCAGGAATTCCCATATCGGCAGCGAGCTTGATGCAATCCTTTGTGTGTTCGATCTCTTTCTTTAAAAATTCTTTGTCAGGAGAGACGAAGCTTTGATGGATGGAAAGGCAGGTGAATGCAATTCCATTTACAAAAGCATGTCGCTTCAACTTTTGAATATATCCGTTCGTTGGCTCTTCCATTTGACGATGAAGTATGTCGATACCTTCGACCCCGATCTTTGCAGCTTCATCGATTACCTTTTCGATCGGAAATTTGTTACCCTTGAAATGCCAGTATGAATACGATGAGATCGAAAGTTTGATCCTGGGCGCAGGTGCGAACGGTTTTCCGGCGATTGAACTATTGATTGTAAGTGGTTTCGCCGTGGTGACAGATGGATTCAAAACGACTACAGCGGCTCCTGCCATTGCTGTCCCGAGGAAATTTCTTCTGGAGTTACTCATATCTCAAGTTATAATTAATTTTAATATTGAGAAGGCAACAGTTGCCGTAAGACTAGAATTGTATCCGATGAAGAAATCCAACATCATAAAGACAAGGCACGTGCTCGCTGTGAAAGATCTTGCGAAGTCGGTCGACTTCTATAAATCGAAACTGGGTTTTGAAACGATCTGGCACGATGGTGCGGGCTGGCATTGCCTGGGTCGCCAGGGGTTTGAAATAATGTTGGGAGAATGTGCCGACGACCGTTCGGCATTCGAGCTCGCCAATCACTCATATTATGCTTACGTGAATCTTGAAGGCGTTGACGATATCCACGATGAGTTTGCTTCGAAAGGAGTAGACATCACGCATAAACTTGCCTCAAAACCGTGGGGACAACGAGAGTTCGGGATCACAACCGTTGATGGACACCGCATCATGTTCGGTGAAACTTTGAGGTAAGTTATTCCTCCACTGTAATTGTCTTTATTGCCCGGACGGGCTTCCCTTCCGATGTTACACCCTCGATCTCTATTTGGTATGTGGCCGGAAGATCTGCCGCGAAGAATGAAATTTTACCCGCACCGCTGCTCATTGGAATGACCGGCTCCCAGTGAATGAGGGAACGATAATCGGGAACTTTCGACGACTCATGTTCATAATCGGGACCTGTAAAGGCAGGAGTGAAAGTATAGCCTGTCGCTTTCACACTGCCAATCGTTTTTGCGGCCGACGAGCCGATCGACATACCCTTCTTTAAATAGATTGCAAGAATACCACCATTCGAAACGTTTCCGTACAACACGTTTGCCCGGGAGCGGAGCTCCACACTTTCCACCTGGTCTGGGTGGATCATTCCGAGGATCGACTCGGGAGTCCCTGCCATGATCGCATCGTCGACGGTGACGAGAACTTCCTGCGGACCTCTCAGAATGGAACCTCTTTCATTTCTTTGAAGGTAGACTACCCATCGTGTTCCACCATCGCTACCACTTGATGCCGGATTGGCCGCCAGCCTGATGATCAATCCGGGGAAGCGTCCGCGCAATGCATTCAGCAAATCCGAATAGCCTGTTGTAAAATCTTTCGACGTGAGCATAAAATCCGGCTTCCCGTACGGCCGTTTCACACGGTATTCCATTGTATATTCTTCCTGAACTTTCGCACCGTGAACTTCAACTTCCTGTAGAATCTTCGCATCATCCGAAGCGGTTGCATATGTGCGGACATTCAATTTGTCTGTCGAGATCTTAATTGGTGCCGCCAGCTCTTTGTGATAAATGCGAGGCTTGTCATTTTCGAGGATGGTCACCTTTCCGAATGTCTTTCCTTTCTTATCAGTCGAGGTAATCGAGAATCGCGCTGAGTCATAGATCATGAGGTGGTTCACCACAAAATCTCCATTGAAGTCCGACTGAACGAATTCTACTTGCGGCGGATTTAACTGGACTACGTTCAACGACGCTCTCATTGGCTTACCGGCATTATCCGTGAAGCGACCTTTTATAGTAATACCGTGCTCCACGACAAATGGAGATTTTATCACGGCCTGATCGATGGCCGGCGTGTTGATAATGGGATAAACCTGGGTGATGTCGGGAGAAGTGTGAACGGGTGAAACCTGGTTTATATCGGTAACGCTCATTGAAAGGTCTCCCTGCAGAGGTTCGCCCTCTTGGTCCGTGAGATTGATGGTTACTTCCACTTTTTCGCGAGGTCTGAATTTCTCTTTCGAAGTTGTGATCGTGAGATCGGCAGGTGCCGTTACGTATGATGCGATCCTTTCGACGGAATGTTGCAGATCGATAACAGGAACAGGCTTAAGATATAATGTTGAATCGCCGAAATTTCTCTGGAGGTTGGTATACGCACGCACATTGTAAGTCCCGGCATCTATTGCTTTAGGTATATCGATCTCACCGATGAAGCGACCACTATCGAGCTGTAAGACTTTCGATTGAAGGATTTTATTTGCCGGTGAGATCAGGTCGACATAGACAGTTTTACTTAAAGAGTCGCGAAATGAGGGTGACTGATAATTTACATAACCCTTGAACCAAAGTTGATCCCCTGGATGATAAAAGGGCTTGTCGGTGTGCACATAGATCTTCTCATAAAGATATGGAAGGGTGCTGGTAACCTGCTGTTGCTGTCGTTTCGTGAGCTTTTCATTGGGACTGTAATCTGTTGGAAGCATCCTCGATAACCTGTCTTCACTCATGGCACCGGAAACGGTAACGGCGGTCGGATCGGTTGGAAAACCGTTTGCATTAACGACCACAGAATTGGATTTAGCGGTGATCCAGCTTATCGGATAAATAATGTCCTGGTAAACTTTAACCCTGGACCCTTCATTGAGATAGTGGACTTCGAGGCGTCCGGGAATTGAAATGATAAACTTATCGGTTCCGGGCTGGCGTGCCACGAGCTTATTGGTGTCGGCGAGCTGAAGTTTCTTTCCAAGATTCTCCGAGAAACGTGACATTCTTGTAAATGACCCGCCGCCGCCGGAGATCTCCGAGTATAACGCAAACCCTTCGCCGTAACTTGTTTTGTTCACCATAGAACGAAAGAGATTTGTAACGGAGCGACGATAGACCGCGTCCCTGTTTTTCCTCCATCGTCCTTCGTCTTTCGGCGTTGGTGGTGCGAGCGCCATGAAGTATGCATCACCCTCGATGCTATAACCCTGAGTATTCGAGACAAGTCGTTTGAGTGAGAACTTGACGATGTAACCGAGTGCGTCGTTGATAATAATGATCGGGGAGAGTGACTTTGCATTTAGTGTCGATTCAGTGTTGTCGATGTCGATCACCCACGGGTTTTGAATAGTGCACTGTTCTGCGAAAGCATCTTTACCTAAAAAGACGGACGAGAATTTCTTAAGATCTTTTTCCCACGCTTTATCGCGTGAAGCTTTTACGACAACCTCGTCGAGCACAGTCTCCGACGGCTTCAACCTGATAGCACCGAGGTTGATGGGTTCATTGCCAAAGACAAGGTGTTTCCTGTAAGTATCGTAGCCAATGAATGAGATGACGATATCACCGCCGGCAATATTATCTGATTGGAATTTGAAGTTGCCCTCGGTATCTGCAGCCGTGCCGATAGATGTATTGACGATGTAAACACTGGCTAAAGGGATCGGCTCCAATGTCTTCGCATCCAATACTCTACCCGAAATCGTTACCGACTGCCCATAAGAAATAATCGAGACAAGGAACAGGAATAATATCGGGGGTATAGATCGCATGATTCGACAAATGAAGTTAGCTAACTTTTGATAATTCTTGATAACTTAAAGAACTAACCTGATCAGCCTGTGCGACGATTCGTCGTCTCTCTCATACTTTTGTTTTTTACTTTCGGCTGCGTCGATCGTCTGTTCTACGATGTGGCTACTCCATCCACATTCGGACTGTCGATCAGTGGTCATATCACCGATAATGGGGGACCACATCGCGTGAATGTGTTCAGAAATTTTGATATAGAATCGAGAGATTCATTGAAGACAGGTATCTCGGCGAAACGTGTGGTAATCTCCGGTAACGACGGCAACAGCGCCGAACTATCACAGGTGATGTCAGGCGTTTATGAAACTAAAGTAGACGCAATTACCGGGAAAGTAGGAGGGGTATATAAGGTTACGGTTGAACTTGACGACGGAAGAGTATTTGAGTCGGTGCCCGATACACTCCGGCCCGGAGGTGTTATCGAAAAAGCGTGGTACAAATTCACGGGACGCCAGACCGCCGACAACTACATATACGAATATGAGATCTACACTGATTGTACCACGGACGCGGATCTGTCTAAAACCTTTTTCACCTGGACGAATAAGATGACATTCAAGGCGACGACGAAACCTGAGTTGGAATTGAATCCTCCCTGCTATCCCCGTGAAGATAAGCCCGCCGTTTGCAATCTTGTTGCCCCGTGTTCAGGTATTAAAAATGTGGGTACCAACTTCGAGCCTAGTTTAGTACGGGTTGGCCCTTGTACGTGCTGTAATTGTTGGTATGAACAGTACAGTGCATATATCTTATTAAGCGACAACTATCCGAACGTAGATGGACGATATCGTGAGATCCTGGTTGATCGCATAAAGCAAACGGGTTGGAACATGATGTATAAAATGAGGATTGAAGTATCGATGCAGAGTATGTCGAAGCAGGCATATCGTTTTTGGAAAGGGGTGAGGGATCAGCGTTCAGCCACCACGAATATATTTCAGCCAATTACCGGGAAGATCTTCGGCAATATTATCCAGACAAAAGGAACGCCTGTTCCCGTGGAAGGAATTTTCTATGGCACCTCGGTCAGTAGAAACGTGTTTTATATTGTTCGCGGCGATACGCCCATCAACTTAATACCTTCGACCAACTACAAGGGCGCGGGCTGGTATCCGTGTACCAGGTTAGCACCAAACGCCCGGACAACGCCGCCGTCTTACTGGATCGACTGATATTTCATTGGCTCGATCTCCTTGCGATCATCTTCTTTAATAGTCTTTCGTTGTGCCTGTGATATTCACGGTGGCTTCTGATGAGCCACCACATGACAATCGCGACGAGCGCTATAGCTATAAATGAGACAGGATGGATTTTGAAATAAGACACCGTTGGGATGAACAGCAGGGCGATGAAGAGGTAGATACGTTTCGATTTCAGGTCGGCCATTCGTTCCTGGATGATCATCATGTTGCCCTGTGGGTTTTCGATGCGTGCCTTGATCTTTTCCACCAGTTGATCGATGTTGTAGTGGCGGTGGTAGTCGGAATTTTTGAAGCAGATGGTGAATTTCAGCTCGATGGCTCTGAGGAAGTGAGGTGGTGTTTGAAAAGGAGCGTTGGCATTTTCCCTTTCTTTTTCGAAGGTTTCCATGACGATTTTATGGATCTCCTGGCTGGTCATAAGGTGAAAGAGCCATATGAAGATATTTCTTTTTGGCGATTATTTGCGGGAATGGCATTGGGGGGTATATTTGCAGTCCTTTTACGGCTAGAAGGGCCAAAAAAGGGGAATTTTGAGAGTAATCTCAGCGGGGCGTAGCGTAGTCCGGTATCGCGCCTGGTTTGGGACCAGGAGGTCGTCAGTTCGAATCTGGCCGCCCCGACATCGCCCACCAAAGCAGTTTCTGCGTAGGTGGGCTTTTTATTTTATAACATTTTGTATTTCATAGGATAGTCCTTCAACTCAACCCTTCCTCGCCACTATCTTCATATTCACCGTAATCTCATCTGAAATCGTATCGTTAGCCAGGTTCTCGAAGAATTTTCCAGAGCCGTAGCGCACATCCCACTTCGCCCGATCGATAGTCACCTTGCCACTCGCGCTGAGAACTCCCTTCGTAACTTCAAACTTTCCAGGAAAAGTAATTTCATGCGTTATGCCTTTGATCGTCAGGTTGCCCGTGATCTTGATATTCCCACCTTCTCCCGACGTAACGCCGGTAATCGCGAAGTTCGAAACCGGGAAATTTTCAGCATCGAAAAAGTCAGGCGACTTTAAGTGATCAATAAGGTCGTTATCACTCTCATGTCTCTCATCCTGCATCGTGTTCATGTCGATCGCGACCGTCCCGCCGGAAAGCTTTCCTTTTTCCGTTAGTAATTCGCCTGCCGACATATAAATGTATCCCATATGTGCGTTCTGAGGAGCAAACTGCATGGCGCAACTCCATGTTATCACGCTTTCTTTCTTGTCTACGATATATTTCTCGTTGGCAGTTTGTGCAAAAGATCCAACGCTCCGGGAGAGTATAAGAGCAATTACGAGGAATAAATAATGGGGTGATTTCATGTTGTTCATAGTGCTGAAATAGTGGTAGATTAATATGATAAATTGAAAAATGAATTCTGTTGTGAACATACGCCACAATCTCGCCGCTGATTGTAAATGAATTGTAAAAAGGAATGTAAATGCGTGTAAATTATACCTGCAAGGGTTTTTTGGATAGGCCGCCAGTTGTACGCACCGGCGTTATCGCCGTCATCTTTGGCGTTTGTTTCATCGCTTCATCTTTCACTACACCTCCCGATCGCGAACTATGGGCGAAGCAGGTGAATATCATGATCCGTGAAATGGGCCATCGCCTTCTCTTGCGTGCCGGCGACTCAACGTCACGCGTCCTGCCGGTTACGGAGATCAGACGAGGCACATTTCAGCTGACCTTCGAAAACGAATTTGCACTGGACGACGAATCGCTCGTAAAGCTTTCGCTGGACTTGCTTCCAAAGACCGACTTTCCTTCCGGTTATACCGTTACCGTCCATGAGTCCAGGAAGAGTGATATAGTGTATGGTTTCCAGGTCAGCAAAGATTCCCGCGATATTATCCCTTGCCTGGGCCGGGTTCAGCCTATGGGCCGGTATTGGATCGAAATTTCCTTTCCCGATCTATACGAGAAATGGAACGACGCAAAGACCATAAAACGAAGCTCAGCCGACATCCGGCAAACCAGTTTCCCGTTAGTCACTGTGATCTTTAGCGTGGCGCTGGTATTGCTCGGTATCACTTTATTGATCGGGCGCTTCAGGACCATTTTAAAGCCCGTACAGGTAAAAGATCACGAACACCCGACGGTAAAGCAGATTGTTCCCGAATTGCCTTCCATAGGGACCTTTCTTTTTGATGAGAAAGACCATCGCTTGCTTTATAGAGACGAGGTTATCACGCTCACGGATAAAGAATGCAGGATACTCGCGATGCTCAATAAAAATTTCGGCGAGCTCACTCTCCGCGAAACCTTGCTGCAGGAAGTGTGGGTCAGTGAAGGCGTTATCACCGGCCGTAGCCTGGATATGTTCGTATCTAAACTCAGGAAGAAATTAAGTCGTGATGCCGGTTTGAGAATAACGAATATTCATGGAAAAGGGTATAAGCTGGAAATGAACTTGTCTTGATTCATTTTTGAACAGCTTCGTGACGCATAGGTCCGTTCCTTTGATTAAACGCTACCCATATGAAACAAGCAAAATCAGTTACTTTCCTCCTTGCGGTCATTCTCGTTTGTTCAACGCTGAACGCCTTCGCCCAAAAGAAGATACTCGTGGACGTTGGGCATGGTCAGAAATTTTATAGCGATCCTGCCGACAAGATATCCACCGACCTCGTTCCAACCGACCGTTTGACATACATGACCGGTGAGTTAAACAAGAACGCATCTGCAAGTAAAGCCACGGTAGGCTATATCAAAGCGCCAATCACAAAGGAAGGTCTGTCGAAATGTGATGTGCTTTTTATCCATAGTCCCGGGTCGAAGTTCTCTCCCGACGAGGTAGCTGCCGTCAGGCAATATGTGGAGAAGGGCGGATCACTGTTTGTTGTCATGGAAGAAGATTACTGGTCAACATTAGACCAGGTGAACGTGAACGACCTCGTTTCGCCGTTCGGTATCAAATTCAAAGGCGACAGCCCGGATAAATCGGTTGGCGGTCATTCGTCAGAAGGTAAGATCACCAAGAAAAAGTATTCCATTCCTTCGCATGGCGTGCGACTGGTTGAAGGTGGTACACCGTTCGCGTATACGAATTCATCACCTGCTTCAAATCCTTTCGGGGTTTACGCCGAAACAAAGGGCGGTGGTAAAGTTGTCGCGATGGGAGAGGGAATGGTGTCGCTCTATATGACCAGCTGGCAGGGAGTCGATAACTACGAATGCGCCCCTTTTATGGGAGATGTTTTCGCGTGGCTGCTTAAATGATAAGCGGACTTGCGCACGTGCAATTGAATAAGCCATCCACCGGAGGAAATACCAAAGTGGATGGTTTTTTTGTTGTTACTCCTTGATCACTTTCACCTTTGTGATGCCGCTCCGTCCTTCAGCAACCAGGAAATAGACTCCCGCAGGAAATCTGTCCATATTGTATTTTCCTTTCATTAGTCCGCTTTCTTTCGTGAGATCAAACGTACCCACCCTCTGGCCGGAAAGATTGAATATGGAGATGATCTCCGTTTCGGTGTTCTCCGAAGTAATGTATACGTAATCCTTAACAGGATTCGGGTATACGCTGAGTGCTGATGAATTTCCGGATGTGCCTTCACCGGTACTCATAATAATGAACTCATAGGTGGCCTTCGCTACGCACGACTGTACGGGTATAACGACAGAGTAGACGCCGTTTTGCTTTGGAGTTATAAAAGATAGAGTATCATTCGGCAAGAGCCCGTCGTTGAAATACCATTGCTTTGTGCCGGGATAATCGATCGAGAGCTCATGATCAGCATAGGTGATCACGGGGTCCTCGAAATTGATCACGTCGGCTTGTACAGGAACCTTTGCACTTGCGCAACCTAATCCACTTTCGATAGAAACGTAATACGTATGCGATTTCCTGAGTGTCGGCGTTGTGTAAAACGATTCGATGCCGATTGAAATGCTATCATCCTCGCTTTCATACCATCGGTATTGCTGTCCCTCTTCGGCGCCGGCAGCCGTGAACGTTACGACTCCCTCGCGACAAATATTTCCACTAACTGAAGTAGTCGGTTCAGCGGCTTTCACCACAGTTAACGTTGTTGTTTTTTCTGTCGACAATCCACAGGCATCATCAGGTATTGCCGCGACGCGCACGGAGTTTTCATTTGTGATCAGCATAGCGGCGGGAAGCCTGATAAATTCAGATCCTCCGTTCCCGAAATCAGAAAAAACTTCGACGTCATTGACCATCACCTGGTATTTGACACGATCAGAGGTTTGTGCGAGTTCAATCGTCGCATCAACACCGGGACAAACGGAGGTATTCGAGATCGAATAATCCATTGGGGCCGGTTGCATAATAAAATTAACCACAAACCGCGCACTGTCGGCACTTGCAATGTCGCTCGTAATGTTGAACGAATACGACGGGTTAAGGCGCGTATCGGTTATAGTATGAGTGAAGTTGTCAGTCAGTATAATGCTCGTGCCTGACGTAAAGCTATCCAGGTTATCGAAAGACAAGCTGTAAGTTCCCTGTGCAACGTTGTCGAGCAGGAGAGGGACTGAAGGCGAACAGTCCGAGAGGTTCAGCGAGTTGATGGCAAGTTTATTTTGCCCAGCCAGTTGTGTCGATAAGTTAAATCCGATGTTAGCCACCTTTAATGCATCGGCTTCTTCGTCGAAGTCGCGGGTTGCGTCGCTTCGGAAATGTATGACGGTCTCATCGCGAATGCCGTCTTTTGATAACGTGATCCGAAGTAGGTTGTCGGATGCGGTTTGCCTGAAGAATGTCGATTGGGTACGCGGAACTTTTACGTTTTCATCTAAGGACAACGATGGTAAGGTACCATCGGCTTTCACCCAAAATGCCTGGCCTGCTGCGATGTATTGCGAGCCACCATTTGTTCCTACAACGCCATTCCACGTAGCAAACTGGCCCGAAGTGCCTCCGTTGTCGCGGATGTAGATCGTTCCGTTGATATTGTTTTTGTCCCAACCGGTTGCTGCGTTCCAGTCGATCGTCGACGGATATGGATTTCCCACGAGATTCCATCCATCGTCGGCGGTGATTCCCGAAGACGTAAATGACACGGGAAGGTTTATCGCCCCACTGTTGATCGGACCACGAAGGTCCCACAGTGCTGATGTGAGAAGATTTCCGCGAACGAACATGGCATATCCACGACCAGTCTGAAATGTTTCAGTATTACTAGACGTAGGGAATCCCGTATATCCACCGTTGATCCCGCCAGTAGTGACCGTTTCATCGTAGATGAGCATCGAAGCGCTCGTGGTGCATCCGGAACAGACGCTACTGCCGGTGAATGGACCGGTAATCGGTATTTCGTGTTGCATGTCGGCTACCGTCGCGTTCTTAACGGGCGACGACACATAGCGATAGATGCGTCCGCCCGAAGGTCCTTCAATTGTCATGTAACGTTGAACAGTTACATTTCCTACTACTGATGCCCCGGCAGGTAAGATGTCGATTGCACCATCCTGCGTAGGATTATCCGCCGAAGACGTGACGAGGAACACCGAAGTATTCGCGCTACCATCCGCATCGAAAGTAGCATTAGGTTCAAGTGTCAATACTCCTCTGAGATTTTGGTTGCTCTCGACCGATACACCAGGCGAGGCCGTATTAGATACCGTAATATCCTGGAAATCGGTGACTGACGTACCTGATATGGTTTGGGTCGCGTTTCCGCTAAACTCAATAGTGCTGCCTGATACTATGTTGAAACTGGAATTGTTGACCAGGTTTCCTTTGAGCATAAGGGCCGCCGTCGCCGGAAGCACTGTGGCAGCACTGATCGTCAAATTCGTTGCCTGCGTTGTTGAGCCTGCGATAAATGATTTTGTTCCCGTATTCGAAAGGATCAAATTTCCATACGTCGCCGGGGTGATGTTCTGCGCGGTTCCATTATACATCACGGAACTATTGGCGTCAAGAGTTTGTGTGTCGTAGTTCGCTGGGAAGTTCGATGTTCCCGCGAGGCTTAAACTTGCTCCATTGCCGAGGATAAATGATCCGCCTCCTGTCGCGCTTCGGTTCGCCGAGAAGTTGACGAGGTCGAGTGATCCGGCAGTAACAATGAGATCTCCATTTACTACCACATCATTGCTAAGCGCAGCAACGCCGGCCGTTTTGTTGATGATGACGTCGTTGAAAGTTGATTGAGAGATGCTTTGATTTCCCGTTCCGTTAAAAACGACTGCACCGGTCGTGGCGTTAAGCGTTCCTGCAAAACTCCAGTTACCACCAACGTTCAGTGTAGCTGCATTTGCATCGAGAATTGTGCCCGTTCCGAACGATACACTTCCCAAGACATTGAGTTGAGCGTCCAGCGATACTTCGCTAAGTGACGAAGCGGTAAAGCTTCCGTTGACCGTCGAGGCGGTGCTCATCGTGGCAACGCCCGCCGGCTTCGAAACGATCAGATTATAATAGACTATGCCTCCCGCCATTACCTGGCTGCCGGAACCATTGTATGTGACAGTGCCCGTGCCGGCAGTAAATGTTCCGCCGGAATAAATGTAATCTGTTCCGACAGACATAGCGCCAGCTCCTGTAAATACGATTGCGCCTGCGCCCGGCTGAATGACGCTTCCGGTCACCGTTGTCGTACCTGTTGATATTGTCAACTGTATCTTCCGCGCGTTGCTTCCATTGCTTAATGTGAGATCACCGGCGATGGCCAGTATGCGCGATCCGACATTAATAGTATGAGTTTGATCCGCTGCCCAGTCACCTGCAACATTTCCTGTTACGGTCAGCGATCCCGAAGCTCCACCAATTGTGAGAGAAGCGGCTTTTATACTGCCAAAGACAATGGACTTCGCCGTTATTGCCGTTGTTATCGTGGGCTGATTGGTAAACGTTTCTGTGCCGATCAATATATTGTCTACACTGGTTGGAACAACTCCGGCTTTCCAGTTGGTGGCAGTAGTCCACGCAGTGCTTGTAGTTCCTGTCCACACGTGAGTTACGCTGCCGTCATAGAAAGTCCAACGACCAGATATATCTGATTGAAGCGTGCGTTGAACCCAGTTATTTGTCGCGTCATTCGATGTTTTTCCATAACTCGTCCAACTCCCCGCAACAAATCGCCACAGGCTCAGATTAGCTTCGACGTCTCCGTTAAGTTCTGTATCCAGGTAGTGAAGACGAAGCGTCGCAACATAGGTTCCCGTGTTTGAAACGGTGACGTTATAAGAGCGGTTGACAGAGTTGAGCGACGGGAAATCTGCAACGGGTGCCGACAACACAGTAACGGTAACGGACGTAACCGAACCCGTTATCGTTGTAAAGGTGATCGTACTGTTCGGCCCTTCGAATGCATAAGACGTGTTCGCGGTGAAGGCGTGTGTCCTGGTTATCGTGCCAAGAATGATCGCATTACCCGCACGCGTTCCTGTGATCGTTATCGAGTTCGAGCCGGTCAGCATCTGGCCCTGCGTCATATTGACAGTCACAGCATTAACATTGTTATTTAAGGTGAGCGTCGTCGTCGCCGTACTTTTATTCAATGTAAGTATGTTGAAAGTTGTCGCACCGGTGATGGTTGAATTCGCAGTACCACTGAATGTGATGGTACTCGTGGATTGGACGAACGTTCCCTGGTTTATCCAATTTCCGCTGAGCGTGTGAGTAAATGAAGCGGCATTGAAAGTAACGCCGCTATTGATGGTGAAGTTACCCCTCGGCAGTATGGCACCTAACGCGGTTTTCGTTCCACCATTCGCAAGAACGAGGTTGTTGTAAGTTGCTGCAGCGATATTCTGATTGCCGGAGCCATTGTATATTAAAGTATTGGGGACCGTTGTGGTTGTATTGAATGTTCCGGACGTGATCGTCAGCGCGCCTGCAATACTGACCGTAGAATTTGCCCCGAGTTGTAATCGCGTTCCGTTTACAGTTGCATTGAAAAGGTCGTGAGCTCCGGAGATCGTCGAGGTGCCGATAAAACTAACTGTACCGGCTGTCGCCGTTAGTTTACCTGTACCCGACAGGTTGGATCTCATCGAGAAGCTGGTGGTGGTTCCAAGCGCACCGGTAACCACTACTGCGTAAAACGTTGTTGTGCCTGCTCCACCGACTACTGCCGATGCTCCGCTAAAAGTTACTGTTCCCGCAGTGGCGCCGAACGAACCGCTTGTAGTAATGTTTCCGCCTATAGTGAATGATGCAGTCGTTGTGACGCTGCCAGTGACAACGACGTTCGATAAATTAATACCGGTGCCCGTGATTGTTTTGGTTGTTCCGGAGAATGTTATCGTGCTGCCGGCGCCATGTGTAAACGTTCCGGTTCCTGTTGTTGCAAGGTTTCCTGATAGTACAAGGTTGGTTGAAGAACAAGTAACGCCACTCCCCGCAACCGTCACGTTGTTAAAATTCTGTACACCCGCCCCACCAATAACACCGGACGCAAGATTGAAGCGCACAGTACTTGTGTTGCCGTTAAACGTGCCGTTATTTGTCCAGTTACCCGAAAGGATATGAGTGCCAGTACCGCCATTGAAAACTGTGGATGCGCCGATTGAAACATTCCCCTTGATGGTAATCGCCGCATTTGCGTTGCATGTCACAGACGTTGCCGTTCCCGCGGTACTCGTAAAATTGCCCGCAACCGTCATTGCCGTAGCAGGAAAAGTTTTTGTGACGCTGCCGGAGATTCCGCTCACGACCAGGTGGCCGTATGTCTTGCTTGTAATTGTTTGATTATTTCCGCCATACACTACAGTGCTGCTCGCTCCGAGTGTTGTCGTGTTATAGTTGGTCGGGAAAGAATTGGTTCCTCCAATGAGCAGCTGTGCACCATTTGAAACAGAAAACGTTCCCCCGCCAGCAGCATTTCTGTTAAGAGTAAAGCCGCCGAGGTCGAGAGTACCCGCTGTGAGCGTAACATTTCCACCGGCGTTCGAGGTGGATTGCAAAGTAGTATTGCCGGCAAGTGCCTTTACTGTGCCTCCGCTGATCGTGAGCGTACCGTAACCAAGAACTGCAACGGTTTGATTGACAGACGACGAAGCGTACTCGATAATGCCCCTTGGATCTATTGTTGTCGGATTCGCAGAATAGTTTCCCGAAAAGGTCGATGCATATACTTTGATCCTTCCGAGCGAGTTGATCGTAAAGCTTGATCCGGTGAGCGTAACCAGCTTTGATGCATCCACAGGATCAAGTATTCCGCCAACAACAAATGCATTGGTTACTGTGATGTTCGTTGCGAGAGATGTAGTGCTTCCTGAATTGATCGTCAGGCGACTGAACGTGGTCGTGTTGTTAATGGTCTGCGCTGTTCCGCCAAACACAACTGTAGCAGTAGCAACAGTAGGTGTATAGGTTCCTGTTACAGACCAGTTGCCACGAACAGTTATTGTGTTTGCTGTATGCGATAAGGTACCGAGGGATGTGATGACAACGTCGGAGGCTATGGTAAGCGCAGCGCTTACTGTTAGCGTTGTTGCGCGCGATCCGCCCACGGTTAGTGACCGGCAATTGGATGCTGCGGTAACCGACGGCTGAAACGTCCCGGTGAAATTTGCGTCGCCAAGAATAGCGTCGACTATAGCCGAAGGTACTCCATTACTCCAGTTGGACGCAGTGGCCCATGCCGAGCTGGACGTTCCACGCCAGCTCGTTGTTTGGCCATAGCCAGCAAGAAACATTGCTGACATGCCAATGACAAGCAGAAATCTCATAGTAAGGTGTCTATGGCGATCGCAAAAGCACAAAACACCTAATACCGGTTAGGAGGGTATACGTCTCTCGGTGGCTGATTTTAAGGTTTTGGGAAGCTTTGGCGGGGTGCCAGACACAAAGATACACTATCGGGTAAACACGATAAGTATAAACGGCGGGTTATTTTTACTCACGTTCGCTTCTACTATAAAGAGTCCCGAATTTCTTGCCGTTTCTCTCATATTCCGCGAATTCGTTCACCAATTCCTCTCTTCCCGCCCAATAATGAAATGTGCTGTCTTTAAGGCTACCTGACCATAGCCAGCCTGGCGCCGTTTCTGAGAGATCTTTGAAATAGATGCCATTGTCAACACCGACTTTCAGAAAACGTTTGCTGTCGCTGCTTTTATATTCGGGTTCCAAAGCGCTGATGTTCGTATAAACGATTGCGTAGATCGTGTCGAAAATATAAAGTGAATCCTGCTTGTCACCGTAATTATATTTTTGATTCATCCATCGAAGAAGCTGATTTGAAGAATCAGGCTGGGAATAACACTTTGTGACAAATCTGGAGAACGTACCCCATTGCGACTTATCGATAATTTTTGGATCGATATACAATGTTGTCAGTGCCTCGGTTCGATCATACTTTTCGTAAGTCCGCGGCACGGTATCAACGATAACCACCTCGATACCGTCGAGCAAAGATGGATTCTTTGGAAAATTCTGGAACATGAATCCATCATCAGGATTCAATAGAAGTTTCTTCGTTGTCGATCCGGCGGGTTGAAAGAAAGGATGATACTTTTCATTATACCCTTCGAGCGACCGATCCGGGATATATTCCAATCCGAACTTCGCGTTTTCGAAGTCTGCTTCTGCAAGTGTTTTTCTCGACTTACATCCGAGCAGGGACAGGAAGAAAGAGATCATCAGGGTAAATTGAACTGGATGTTTAAGAGAGAGGTAGAATTTCATGTTGTGGTATTCAAGGCTAAGAGATAGCCTTCCGTCTCACGTGCTCTCCCCACTTCGTCAGCATCTCCAACAGACCTTCAAATTTTATCGGTTTGGAAATATAGTCATCCATGCCAATCTTCAGACAGGCATCACGATCGCCTTGCATCGCATTAGCAGTCATCGCAACGATGATGGGTTGAAATCCTCCCCGGGCACGGATCAGTTGGGTTGCCTCGAGGCCATCCATCACGGGCATCTGTACATCCATGAACACGACATCGTATTGATGTTGTGCTGTTAAGTCGACAGCATTCTGTCCGTTCAGTGCCAATGACGAACTGTACCCGAGTTTTGCGAGCACACGTTCGGTTAATCGATAGTTGATAGGGTTATCCTCAACGATCAGGATGCTTAAAGGCAGGCGTTTCGCGGTCAGTGAAAGATCATCGAGCTTGTCGGGCGTAGGCATCAGGGTGCGTACTTTGTTATTCTGAAGCTGGTTGAGAATATGTTTATACAAAGTGTGCTGGCGTACGGGTTTTGTAAGAACCGAAGCAAACAGGCCGGCGTGCAGGTCACGATCGTCGCCAATAGAACTCAGCAAAATAACGGGCGTTTGCTTGCCGCTCTTCTTTAATTCACGGGCGAAGTCCACTCCATTCATCTCCGGCATCTGCATATCCACGAGCACGAGGTTGATGTCGTTATGCTTAGCCATTAGATCAAGTCCTTGTTTTGCCGATGAAGCAATGAGCGGCGTGAGCTTCCACGTGCTTAACTGGTTGTTCAATATCGCGCGACTCGTTCCATTGTCATCTATAACGAGGATCTTCTTTCCCTGCATCTGCGCAACGTTCTGATGCACGTACATCCGTGTGGCGTGATGACTTACCCCGGCTTTGATCGAGAACCTGAAAGTCGTTCCTGCGCCGGGTTTACTTTCAACAGCAATCGTTCCGCCCATGAAGCCGACGATCCGTTCACAGATCACAAGGCCTAAACCGGTACCACCGTATTTCCTGGTTGTTGAAGAGTCGACTTGCGAGAAAGGTTTGAACAAACGATCCAGTTTGTCGGCGGAGATGCCGATACCGGTGTCCCGTACCTCGAAGTTCAATGTTACGTTCTCGTTGGTGAGCTCTTGCGCATGCACACCGACGAAGATCTCGCCCTGGTTGGTGAATTTGATCGAATTACCGACCAGGTTCATCAGAACCTGGCGAAGTCTCACGCTGTCGCCAACGATCAGGGAAGGAACATTATAGTCGATCTCGTATATAAGATCTACGCCCGATTCTGCTGCCTTCGATGCAAATACATCGAGTACTTCTTCAATACAATTGCGCACGTCAACATCGCGCTGCTCGAGTTCCATCTTACCCGATTCGATCTTCGAATAATCGAGAATGTCATTGATGACGACGAGAAGGCTCTCGCCGCAATTCTGAATAGTGTCGGTATACTCACGCTGCTCTTCGGTAAGCTTGGTAGAAGCCAGCAAAGATGCCATGCCGATCACACCGTTCATTGGAGTGCGTATTTCGTGACTCATCATCGCCAGGAATGCACTCTTCGAACGATTGGCGGTTTCGGCCTCCTCGCGTGCACGTTCGGCCCTGACAACCTCGAGTGATTTCGCTACCTGTAATTCAGAAGCCGTTTTCAGCTGGAACGCCCAAAGACCGCAGACAAAGAATATTGCGGCAGCAAGGATGATATGAATGATAAGGGTTTGAAGATCGAGATAATCGAGTTGTGTGAAGAAAACTCCTTCGTAGCCGATGTTCTGGAGATACGCGAAGACCGAATGATGCAAGGCGACCACAAGTGTGAGCGGGATCTGCAGTTTCCAGTTCTGGTAGGTGATAAGGATCGCACTGCCGATAAACGCAAAGAAATGCATTTCGAACATGCCATGCATCTGGTATATGTATTGAGCCATGAACACGCCCAATACGGTGCTCAGCACATATTGATAAAGCTCTGACTTAGGCAACGCGTACTTGACTGAATAATAGGCCACGATGGAAATGCTTCCGACGCCGATAGCCATCAGCCATGTATCATAATACATAGCGAATACCAACCCGGTAACGAAATAGGCGGGAAGGAAAATGTTCATCAATTTATCCGAACGCTTTTTTACTTCTTCGTTCAGACTTTCCGACAATGCGACAGCGGCTTCGTCAGAACCGGGATTTGATAATACGTCGGTCATTTCATGCATCCTTCAATCGTGCAACCATAAGCCTTCAATGCCATTGCATCGAAAGCGGGAGTGGGGGAATTGCTTAACAGTGATTGTATAGCGATCTCGGCATAATTCGATCGCTTGTCGGTGCAATAACGGCTTTTGTTATAGTTACCACGATAGTAAAGGTCATTTTTTGTATTGATCACTGCTGCCTGCGGAGTGGAGTAAACACCGACAGCTTCGGCAACACCAGGTTCGCGCCAAACCGGGATGTTGACGCCGAGCTTTTCACGGATCTCGTCATCGGTGTATTGCTGTCCGAGCATGATCATCGGGACAGCAACGAAAGTCATTTGATCGCCGTATTTTTTTACGAGGTCACGAAAATGTGGAGCATTGAATCGCGAGCAGGGACAATCGGGATTGAAGAAGTGAAGGAATACCGGTTTCGAGGGATCTGGCTTAAGCTTATTTAAGATCGTAATGTGCTCATTGTTTTTTACCAGCTTATAAGAAACCGGGATGGGTGTGGGGAGGCTATAGATATATTCATTATACCAGAAGAGTCCGCCGACAACAACGACGAGAATCGATAGCCAGGAAATAACGATGCCCTTGCGCGAAATCATACAATTCGGGCCATTTTAAGGATGTCGCTCAAAGTTAGGGCTTTTTACCGAATTTCCTGACGACCCAAGGGAGCGTAAGTCCCTGTCCAAGCAACGAGAATAGCACCACGCAGATCGATAAGAATATGATCTCATTTCTCATCGGGAATTGAGTACCGTTGTCGAGCATGATCGGGAGACCGATAGCGATTGCGAGGGAGACGATTCCCCGCATGCCTGACCAGCTTATGATGAAGCTTGTTCTCGAATCGAACAATGCTTCTTCCGAAACTTTCCTGCGGTCTGTTCTGTCTTTTGTTTTGATGAATGCACGCTGGAGGTTGAACTGTTGCAGGTAAACGCGGATCAACCTGATTAGCAGCGCAACCACCGCGATGATAAATGCATAACCGATGTATGGAAGCGCCTCCATATCATGCATTTTTCGTAACACGAATGGGAATTGCAATCCGATCAGGAGGAAGATAAGGCCATTCAACAGGAAGATGATCACATCCCAAAAGTGCCGTGACTGTTGTTTGATCACGTCCGGAAATTTTTCTTTCGAGACACGGGACATGGTTAGTCCCAGCACTACGACGGCAATCACGCCCGACACTTCAAAATATTCGGCGATGAGATACGTAACGAATGGCATCAGGATCATGAGGCTGATCATTATGAGATCCTCGCCTTTTCTGAAGAAGCGAAGCAGAAGACCTAACAGCCACGCCACTGCGAGGCCAACGAGGAACCCGCCGCCCAGTACGATGAGAAATTGAAGTCCGGCTTTCCAGAACACGAACGAGACACCTGTAACGGCAGCAACGCCGAACCGATAGGCGACCAGTGCCGACGCGTCGTTCACGAGACTTTCACCTTCGAGAATCGTGGTGGTCTTATGTGACAATCCCAATCCTTTCGTAATGCCGATAGCAGCAACGGCATCTGTCGCGGAAAGGATAGATCCCAGCACGAACGATAACGGCCATGTCATCCCCGGGATCATATAGTGAGCGATGACTGCGATACCGACTGTTGTAAGAAAAACGAGACCGATCGCCAGTGTTGTGATGGTATTGATGTTCGTTTTGAAATTTTCGAATGAAATATTGAACGCGGCATCGTACAGCAACGGAGGCAGGAATAGCAGCATCACGATATCGGGACTCAGCTCTATGTCGGGCATCATGGGGAGGAAACCCACGATGATGCCGACGATGATGAGCATCACAGGCACGGCGACTTTCATCTTGTCGGCGAAGCCGGACGCAATGATCATCACTGCCATGATCAAAAGAATGATTACATAGTTTTCCACTAGGGTAAGATACTAATGTTTCTCTTGATCGTTGCCTGATCGGCAGGAGAGTGGGCGAGCTTCAGCGCCGTTTCATAATGTTGCAGGGCTTTGTCGCGATCGATGCCTGTATAAAGATTTCCCAGGAGTGAATGATAGAACTGGTTGTCATTCAACTCTAACTTTTCTGCCTCACGAATTCCTGCATCTTTTCCGTGAATTTTGGATATAGCGAAAGCTCTGTTCAATGCGGCAACAGGAGAGTATTCGATCATGAGGAGATTATTGTAAAGGTCGACAATACTTTCCCATTTTTCTTTCGAATCGGTTTTCTTCGTGTGCCAGTAAGCGATACCGGCTTCAAGGTGATACCTGGAAAGCTGCTGGCCGGTCGATGCATTGTTCAGGAAGTAATTTCCACGTTGGATCAATTCCAGGTTCCAGCGTTGCTCATCCTGATCTTCGTAAAGTATTGCTTCACCTTTATCATTCGTACGGGCATCGAACCTCGATGCGTGAAAACACATCAAAGCCATCAGTGCATTTACTCTCGGATTATTGGTCGCGGCGTTCTGGATCAACAGGTAATTCAGGCGCATTGCCTCCATGCAGAAGTCTCTGCGCAGGTTGGTATGCTGCGAGGTTGAATAATAACCTTCCGAGAAAAGCAGGTAGATAGTCGTAAGAACTGTATCGAGCCTGTCGTTGATCTCGTTGATCGAAGGTTGGGCAACGATCACATTCGATTCACGGAGCTTTTCCTTGCCCCGGTTGATCCTTTTGTAAATCACTTCTTTGTTGGTGAGAAATGCATCGGCGATCTCCTGGGGTCCGAATCCGCATAGCAGGTTCAGCGCCAGCGCAATCTGTACTTCTGAGGGGACAACGGGGTTACAAACGGCAAAGATCAGGGCAAGCTGGCTGTCCGAGATATTCTTATAAGACAGGTCGATGTCGGTCTCACTGCTTAAAGGAGCATCGTGTTTGAGCAATGGTGCTACCTTTTGCTCAAACACTTTATGATGCTTTAGATAATTGTTGGTCCTGTTTTTCGCAACGGTATAAAGCCACGCTACCGGATTGTCGGGTACGCCGGTATGGCTCCAGGTTTCGGTTGCCGTAAGAAACGTGTCGCTTACAATGTCTTCGGCAACCTCGATATGATGCAACCCGAACTTGTGTGCAAGTACCGCTACGATCTTTTGATATTCAGAACGGAATAAATTAGGGATGAGGCCTTCCTCACTCATAATTAATTCTGTGACGTTACTGCTCTTCGGATCTCAACGTTGCCGCCGACTTCGAGTATCGGGCAACCCTGTGCGATTGCAACGGCCTCGTCGTAATTCTTCGCTTTTACGAAGATCATTCCGCCGATGGCCTCTTTGACCTCTGCGTACGGTCCATTGATCACATGCTTATTCGGCTTCACGATCTTTCCATCGCGGTCCCACCGTTGTGGTGGCCGCGACAGTTGATCGTTGGCTGTGAGACCCTTAAACCATTCCTGCCAGTGCTCCAAATGATCCTGCATCTGCGCGGGCGAAGGTTGTGCTTCTTTCGTTGTGAAGTCCCTTCGGAATATTAATAGAAACTCTTCCATCGTTTCAAAGTTAACGGATTAACCAAAAAGTCCGACCGTATAAGAGCCAGGTTTCATTGGATGAAACGCGATGTTCAGCCGGTTCCAGATATTGATTCCCCCGACAGCCAATGTAAGGTCGATCAGCTCTTCGTCGGAGAAATGAGGTTTCACTTCGTTGAAGAGTTCCTGTGGGACTTCTTTTGCGTTTACCCCTTCTGCCCACGCGAGGGCTGCTCTTTCGCGATCGGTATAAAATGAAGTCTCTCTCCATACACTCAGGGCATAGAGCCGTTGCTCTGTTTCGCCCAATGCGCGCGCATCTTTCGCATGCATATCGAGGCAATAAGCGCAGCCGTTGATCTGTGAGATCCGGTAATTAACGAGCTCCAGCAGCTCTCTTTCCACTGACGCTTTTTTGAGGTATGAGCCGAGGGCAAAAACGGGTTTCAGGGCGTTCTGACCTTTTTCGAGGATGTTTACTCTTGATTCCATGATTGTCAAATTGTTTGTTTTACGACCTGATGACAACCGGAAGGGCGAGTCTGGACAATCGCGGGGAAATTTTTTTTGAATTTCTTTTATAAGGTTTTCCGTACGGGTATCGTGTATGGTTTTCCGATATAGTCGTGGCACTACTTAAGTCGTGCCACGACTGAATTTACCTTTGCCTACCCGAATTCTAAAAACCCGTTAGAACACCGATGCCGATGGTATCTCATCCGCAGCCGCGAAAGCTTTTTTATACTTCGCCTCGAATTCAACCGCTTCTTTCTTTCCCTGTTGTCTCAGGCTCTGATACATACCCAGCAACGACCAGCCATTGTCTGGATTAAGAATAAGATCTTCTTTATAAACTTCTTCAGCTTTCTTTGCCTGGTTGGTTTTTAAGAGATAAGCGCCAAAATATTGTCGCGCCGGCGTCATCCAGTCCGCAGGCTCGCGATATATCAGCCCATCTTCCGAGGTCACAGCATGCTGATAATTCTTCATGGCAAGCCCATGCTTACCTTCGGCCGCAGCGATCTCTGCGTTCAAAAGATCTACAGCAATCAAACAGGCATGCAACGGACTGTTGAACGGAAAATACCTGTCTTTCATGATCGGGTCACTCATAGCAGCTGAAAGTTTTACCTGGCAATCTCTCGCGGCCTTAAGATCATTCTTACGCACATAAGCCATGCCCTTCGCGAAGTTGTCGAGCGCCACTGCAAACTTCCACTTTGTATCCGGTGCTTCCATGCCGAGTATCTCATCCCACTTTCCTAAACGAACGCGGGCAATCACCGGTACCATATAAATGTATTGAGGATACGTTTCCTTTTCGAAGTTGACACCCATGGCGACCTGCCTGTCTCTTGCGCGATCGTAAATTGAAACGGCATCTTTATACATGCCGGCTGTCATTGCGCAAAAAGATTGGACGGCATAGTAATGAACCGATTTGTCTTTGCCGAGCTTCAACGATGGAGCTTTCGTATCCATGTTGTTGTTCGCATTGTGAGCATCCTCGTTCACTTTTACACCTTTCGAATACAAGCCATTTCTTTGATACATGTGCGACGACATATGAACCATATGTCCGACCGATGGCACCATGTCTTTCAGTTTATCGGCAGCATTCAATGCCTTGCTTGGCTCGCGGGATGCCTCAGTTAAATGGATGTAGTAATGGGCAATGGCAGGGTGCCACTCTTTACTAAGAACTGTTTCACAGGTTGCGACAAGCTCAGGAGTCCATGGCTTAGGAGTACCATTGTGATTCCAGAAGTCCCATTTATGTTCGAGCATCACCGCATCGACATACAATGCCTTGATATGGCTGTCGTCGGGATATTTCTGACCTAAGGAAGCCAGCGCGGTTGCGTAACTCCTGTCGAGTTGTTTGCGGTCTGCGTTCGTAAGATCGTCTGAATAACGTTTTTGTATCGCTGCGATAAGATCTTTCTCTTTTTCATTTGCATTCGAAGACAGAGCCGCCATCGTTGAAACGATCGATGGAACGTCTTTAGGCATTTTATAAACGTAGGTGTTGTAGAATGGACCCATTGCCAAAGCCTGTCCCCAGTATGCCATAGCGCTATTGGGGTCGAAACGACTGGCTTCTTTGAACGACGCCACAGCCTCCGTAAAATGGTAGCTGTAGTAGAGACTGAGTCCCTGGTTGAAATAGAATTGTGTGCTGTCGGATTTTGTGGTGATCGGGTAATTCAGATCTCCCCAGCCCGTAAGGGCAGTCATAAATTTACCGGTGCCATCCGCTACAACAGTGCCCGAAGGAGCTCCACACACTGTGATACTTTCTTCTTTCGTCGGCGTCTCCCTGAAGAAGAAAGAAAGCGCAACGATGACCGGTAAAAGTATTTTTATCATACCTAATATTTACTTTTTTTCTTATAAACCATCAGTCCTCCCGTCATACTGGCAAAACCCCCGACGAGGCCACCGATAATTGCCGTGATAAGCATCAGTAAGCCGACGGTCTTTGTCGGGAAGATCGCAGCCACCCTGCTGCTCAATATCGAATCGGTCGAAGAATCGAGATACCATGCCATCACAAACCACAATATTCCAACACCGAACAGGCCGGCGACGAACGATTTAAATCCGCTCTGTCTGAAAAAAAGTCCCGTTGCGAAAGCTCCAATGGCCATTGTCCACCATGGAAGGAAGGCCTGGAGCAACAAGCTTATGAGAAGAACTGCGACGATGTGGATTATGGTTTTCATTTCTTACGAAACTTGAGTAGGAAATTCTGATGCAACAATTGGGTTCCATTGATCGTGCCCCTCGAGCCATCTTCGTATTTAAATGTCCAGCTCCGAAGCGTGTCTTCTTCGCGCTTCGGGATATCTATGTTGATCTGGAAAAATTTGAATTCTGCCATGTAGCCCAACTCGTTGAGTAATGTTTTCATCGTTTGCTGCGAGACCATGTTCCAGTTGCTGATGTAACCGCCGGTTGACCCGGAAGGCCTGACTTTCATGATCACATCGATTGGGTCCGGATTAAAGTTTCCATAAACGAAGCCGGTTCCCGTGTCTTTGAGCAAAGAGATGAAATTTGGAACCCAGTCTTTTGGATCTTCGAATGCGCCGTGAACGCCACACATGAACAATGCATCGAACTTCTTGCCGAGCGATTTATCTCCTTTGGTGATATCGAACAGGTGCGTCTTTAATGAAGGAATATCCTGTTTTGCTTTTGCAAGCAATTCCGGTTGCACATCAAGACCATTCAGTTCCGCATCCGGATATAAGGTTCCAATGTAGGAGAGCAGATCGCCGACAGCACAACCGACATCACCAACTACAGGTTTATTGAATTTACTGAAAGTTTCTTTAGCCTCCGACATAATGAATTTGAACGATTCTTTCACATTCACCTTCCCATTCTCCTTCAGGTAGAATAAGTCGTACTTCTGATTTTCTGTTTTTTCCATAATCTAGTTTTTTATCAACTCCGCCGAGTCGATCCGCGGGAGCTCGAGGTTTGAATATTTCTTTAAATGAGAATCTGCCCGGAATCCATATTTTATTCCCATCGACGACAACAGATCCAGCGTGACGGAATTATAGGAACCGCAGGGATGCGCAACCCATTCGATCTTCCTGCCTGTTATATTCTCTAAGACCTCCTTGTTCTTTTTGTATTCGTTCAATTGATCTTCTTTTGAAAGACCTGCCATGTTCGTCGGATGTGTGTGGCTGTGCAGGCCGATGAAATGTCCGTTGTCGCTCAGTTTTTTGATTGAATCTTCGCGAAACCACAGACGCTCGTTCACATTCTTTGTATCGACATTCTTTGCCTTGATCATTGAATCCATCACAACGAAATATTTTTCAGGACCCAATACTTTATCCCGCACGTAACGGAAGACCCGGTCGTTTCTTGAGTAAAATGAAAACTGCAAGAGATAATCCTCCGGAAAATTCTTCAACGCCTGGTCAACATTCGCATGAATGAAGAAATCCGAATAGAAGTCGTCCATGCTATCATAAAACTCATTTCGAAAGTAACGATACAACTCAAGCCTGTCGGTAATGCCGGCGTATGGACTCGTATAAACAAACCAGAATCCTGTTTTTTTATAGTAGTCGAGCACTGGCAGTGCCACGTCGGCCTGGGCCTTCAAATTGTCGTCGAAAGTGAGACAAAAATCATCGGCCCCAAGTCTGTTCTTTTCGAGTTTCGATGTCCATTCTTCGGCTCCCAGAAAATGTGCGGCACCTCGTGTCTCTATGTACCTGATGAGATCATCCGCAGAGATAGAGCCCTGGCTTTTCCTGTGTTCTCCACCATGGAAATAATGTAGCATGATCGCATTCATACGAGGCGCAAATATAGCTTAACGAGCCGGTTTAAGCACGGTGGTTGCCGTTGCGGCTACCGCATTCTGCCCCGAAAACTGCAGCGGAATATATCTCCCGGTTGCCCACAAAGGGATCATATTGGCGTAATACGGACTTCCCACATTTCCCGATTGACCACCGGGATAAACGCCCCAGGCCTTAATACCAGTCTTCTCGAGACTCACAATCATTCTCCAGCTTGGCCCGTGTGTTCGTGAAGTGGCGTTCACGATATCGTGATTGCCTCCGTAATGTACTTTAACACTCAACGGATCGAGTTGCATTAAATGACGGATGATCGTTCCCTTAAAATCCGCCCACGCAGGATTTTGTTTTCTTTCCGTCTTCCATGTTTCAATTGCACTGACACCGTTCCTGAATGATTTTTGAAGCAGGTCTTTAGCCGTTTCTGTTTCCGGCGTCGTCTTTATATCGAACCACGGAAGCGTTGGTTGTTCTTTCAGTAATTTGATCGTGGTATAAGTCGTCGGGAAGTCGATATAGTTATTCTGTTCATTGAACTCATCCCACGCAAGTGGCATCAGTGCATCCCACCATGCTTCGTAATACGATGCTCCCTGTGATTCTTCGTCGTTGATATAATTCCATGACTTCAGGATTTTCCAGGCAGTCTTTTCCTCGTCAGTGAATTTCGTTGAATCGAGATTGCTTAAGAAGTAGGGGAGAGATTCCGCCGCTTTGAGGTTGTAGTTGTCCTGCTGCAATTTCATCATATCGTTCACGCCTGCTTTCGAAAGAGAAGTCAACACCTGGTTGATCCTCCTGTTTCTATAAGCCTCATAGCTCGACGCATTGATGTAATAAGGATACGTTGCATCCGCGGGATATTGATTGGCGCTGCTTACAAAGCCACGAGCCGGGTTCAGGTCCATCACGTTCTGATCGGACGGGATAAATGCTTTCCATTCCTGTGAAGTCTTTGTGCCATCGAGGATGAACTTGCCTTCGTCTTTTCTGCGAACAGGAAACTGTCCTTGCACACGCATGGCGATATCACCCGACACGGAAGCAAAAACGAAATTCTGGGCCGGGTTCTTAAAATTATCGAGAGCCTTCATGTAATCGGCATGATTGCGACCCCTGTTAAGTTCATAGAAGGTCCTCAGCTCGTTCGACGGATCATGCGATCCCCAACGAAAAGCATAAAGATTGTTGAGGTCCGTTCCGTGATAACTTAAGTCGTATGTTACAGGTCCATGATGAGTATAAGTAACGGTATCGTAAAATGGATCCTGTCCGCGCACGTCAAATTTCTCGATAACCTTCCTTGATTTTTTCCAGACGCTGTCACTCAGGTATTCGTTCATCGTCGCATCTTTGAAACGGATCTTGTAATAATCGACAACGTCACGCTGACCGTTTGTTACACCCCAGGCAATAGAGTCATTGAACCCGATAACGACACCCGGCGCTCCCGGCAGCGAACTGCCCATCACGTTCATACCAGGTGCATTCAAATGAATGGCAAACCATATAGACGGCAACGATAAGCTCAAATGCGGATCGCTGCAAAGTATTGGCGAACCTGTCGCAGTTTTGCTTCCGCTCACTGCCCAGTTATTACTCCCGACATCCTTGCTCGACTTTTCATGCGATGGTCCTTTCGCGAGCATCGGTGGAATAGCAAGCGGTATAGAATCGAGTTTAATGGGTTTGAACTTCCAGTTATTCGTGCGATCAACGATCGGATCACCGACATTTTCATTGTCGGGCCATAGAAGGTCGATCATGGGTTTCCCGACGAGCGACAATGCCAGGGTCATCTCCTTATCCTTATCGCCCATGTTCAATGTTTGCGCCATGTTCTTTAACAGCATCGCGCTATTGAAATTCTGCCATTGCTCCGGTTTATAATCAAGGAGCTTGTATTCCATGGGAAGGGTGTTGGCATTCAGGGTTGCGATAAATGCGTTGATACCCGCCGTGTAGCTGCTGATCGCGTTCAGCGTTACCGGATCTTTTTCCATTTCTTTAAGAGCATTTTCGGCAGCATAGACCATTCCCAGCCTTCGTTGTGAACGGTCGCGCTCGAGTAGACGCGGCCCCAGTATCTCAGATAATCGTCCGGCGCCGGAACGGGTCTGTGTTTCCATCTGCCACAATCGCATTGAAGCAGTTACGAAACCCTGTGCGAAATAGAGATCATCCTCGCTTGTTGCATAAATGTGCGGGATCATCATGCTGTCGTAGATGACCTTTACCTCACCTTTGAGACCTGCGATATCCAAAGATTCAGGTATGTCGGATTTGCTTTCGGCATTTCTCCAAAACCCGTGGAAAGGATCCAGGAATTTGGCCAGTGGAGGAAGAGTAGTTTCGCCAATTGTAAGGCTTCCATTTAAAGCGTACACCAGGGAAACGGTGATCAGAAGGGAGATGATTACTTTAACTGCTTTCATGTTTTGGCCGAAAACGGTTATGATAGATAATAATAAATTTTATTCTAACTCGACTTTCTTCGACCATTCAATGCTGCGCTTTTCAATCACCCGGTAGAAGATCCACGAAACAACTAAGGTGAAAATAAAAGCAGCGGCAATTGCGCCGAGGCGGATGTATATATTCTCCGTTCTGCCCTCGACAAGATTGGTGATCCGGGTACCAAACGGAACGTGCAGAAGGTACATCGAATAGGAGATTGTTCCAAGAAACAGGATCGCCCTCGAGGGAGTATTCCAGAAAATGATGCCGGCAACTGTTAACACACCGAACAATGTACCAATCCAATTGTAACTAAAGGCTCCCACCACCGCGAAAATTGCAGTCGACACCAAAAGCATTTTGGTGTCAATCAGTTTTTCAAAATAGAAAAATGAAAAGATGCCCATGAAGAATAGCGGCGCATGAGGAAAGATCAGGTTGTTCTTCGGGATCAGAAGGGCCAGCGCAAGAAAGGCGATGACGATGGCCGCACGAATTGTATTATTTGAACGTGCAAACAATCCGAAGAGTAGTCCGAGCAGAATATAGAATTGGAACTCGATGGCTAATGTCCAATAAACAGGATTAAGCCAAGGCCGCTCAAAGAAAGAATTCAAATAGCCCAGATGTAAAAGGAGGTCGATCCCGTTGACGGTGAACCCAATGTCGCGATAGAACGGACTCAACGTGCTCGCATATCCAAGAATGATCACAACACAAATACTTGCGAGAAACGGCGGGTCGATGCGAATGATGCGTCGTATCAGAAATTTGCCGAATGATGAGACGTGATACCTGGTGTTATAAAGTGCAAATGGAAGCACAAAACCTGAGATGACGAAGAATACCTGAACCCCATATTCACCCAGCCTGGATATTTTTTGTACGGTTGGTAAGGCCGCCATGTATTGTGCGGAGCCGACTGTAAAATGATATATCGATACCATGGAGGCCGCGATACCCCTTAACATTTGAATGGAGACGAGCTTCTTCATGGGACGAATGCGGTAAAATAAGAAGGATTTCCTAATTTTCGGACCTTTTTGCAGCCACTGTACGTGAAAGAAATCCTTGAAAAGTACCCCAGGAGCCTGGTCAAAAAGGCCTCCCAGATTAAGGCCCTCATTTTTGATGTCGACGGCGTTCTGACGAACGGAAGCATTATCTATGACGAATCGGGCAGGGAAATCAAAAGTTTCAACGTAAAAGACGGCCTCATCTTCGCACATCTTAAGAAGGCCGGGCTTATCGTAGGATGTATCTCAGGTCGCGAATCGGCTGCTGTAGCAAAGCGCGCCGCCGAACTGCGATTCGATTTCTGTCACCAGGGAATTGTTGATAAAGCGTCTGTCTTCCTGAAACTTATAGAATATCATAAACTAAAGAAGAAAGACGTTGCGTATGTGGGTGATGACATAAACGACCTTGCCGTTTTGAAACAGGTAGGTCTGCCGGTGTGTCCCGCCGATGCCCCGGTGTATCTGAAGAAGTTCGTGGAAATCGTGACGTCAGCGAAAGGAGGCAACGGCGTTATCCGGGAAGTCGCAGACATGTTGCTTGCCTCGCGCGGCTACATGGACAAGCTGATTAAAAACATTTGAGCTATGGAAAAATTTAAAGATACCGTGAACATCACGGACAATATAGAACTGGGTGGTAATAAGATGGTACTCTTCGCCGGCCCTTGTGCTGCCGAAAGCTTCGATATATGTATGGAAACCGGTACAGCCGTGAAACAGATCTGCGAGGAACTTGGTATAGGCTACGTCTTCAAATCGTCATTCGATAAAGCCAATCGCACATCTTCGGGATCTTATCGCGGACCATCGATCGACTCCGGTCTTGAGATATTGCGCCGCGTTAAAAAAGAACTCGGCGTTCCAATCGTTACGGACGTTCACGAGAGCGGTCAGTGTGCCGAGGTTGCAGAGGTAGTCGATGTTTTACAGATACCTGCCTTCCTTTGCCGTCAAACAGACCTGCTTGTGGCCGCGGGAAGAACGGGCAAGCCGGTGAAAGTTAAGAAAGGACAGTTCATGGCACCTGAAGACATGAAGTTTGCTGTAGAGAAAGTCAGGGGTGAAAACAACAATCGTGTATTTCTCACTGAACGAGGTACAAGCTTTGGATATCATAATTTGGTTGTTGACTACAGGTCACTTCCAATTATGCGTCAGTATACACCCGTCGTGTTCGATGTGACTCATAGCGTTCAGCGTCCCGGCGGACTTGGCGGTAAGAGTGGTGGTGATCGTCAGTATGCGGGCTTGCTGGCAAAGGCAGCTGCGGCGGCCGGTGTTGACGGCTTTTTTATTGAGACACACCCAACACCGGAGACGGCATTGAGTGATGGCCCGAACATGATCCCGTTAAAAGAAATGAGGGAATTTGTTAAAAAAATAAAGCAATTTTGGGACTTGAATAAGGCTCAATGAAGTATATACTCGTATGTTTTGGCCTCGTGCTCGTACTTAGTTCATGCGTTGAAAACCGTAAGTACGTGCTTCTGCAAAAGAACGACCTCAACCGTGATGGAAAGCGCGCCGACAGCGTGGCTGTTAGGGAATATGATCTCACTGGTTTCGATTATAAAGTACAGCCGCACGATAACCTTTCGATCCGATTCGAGAGTCTTTCGCCAGAGGAATTTGACTTTCTAACAAAGACGCAGGGGCAGAACATTATGACAAACCCCGCTTCTGCATTCCTTTATGGAGAGTTGGTGGATGACAATGGCGAAATCAATTACCCGGTTATCGGGAAGGTTGCCGTCGCAGGGCTAAGCATCTTCCAGATACAGTCGAAGCTGCAGGAGTTGGCGGTTCAGTTCCTTCAATCTCCAAAAGTAATCGTCCGGCTTTACAACTTCCGTGCAACAGTGTTGGGGGAAGTATTTCACGAAGGTGTGGTTTCATTGACGAACAATCGTGTCTCGTTGCTTGAGACGATCGGTCTTGCGGGGGGGTTGGGGGAGCTGGCGGACCGGGCAAATGTGAAGCTGATCCGGACAAACAACGGTCACGCCAAAGTGTACTATATAAATCTGCTTGATGAAAAATTCATGACGTCACCACTGTACTATACGCATCAGAATGACATTATTATAGTGCCTCCGCTGCGACAACGTGCCTTCAGAAGATATTTCGGGCCCAACCTTGCGCTGATTGTGTCATCGGTCACTCTGTTATTGCTTGCCTATAACATTGTCAAATAAACAGAAGTTAAAGCTATTGCATTGAATCAAACTCCAAACTTGAATCAGAATCCGGGGCAAAACCCATTTACAGCAGAAAGCTCGCAGGGAGTGAACGTGGATGTGAAGCGTATCATTTTCAGGGCGGTTAAATTCTGGTATTTGGTCGTTTTGTCATTAGTATTTTGCCTGAGCTACGCCTTCATTAAGAACAGGTATGCCGTTCGCATCTATCCGATAAGTGCGTCGATCATTATTAAGGAAAAAGAAGAGTCTGCCGGTGGCGGAGACTTTGTTTACAGCAATCCGCTGGTTTCGTACTACAGGAACTACCTGAATGAATTATATATTCTCAAATCATATCCATTGATCCAAAAGGCGGTGGACGAGCTCAACTTCGAAGCCGCATTTTATCGCGAGGGCCGCTTTCTTACCTCTGAAGAATACAAGACATTGCCTATTGTTGCTCATGTGGATCAGGCGCAGTCGAAAGGTGGTTCCAGATTTCATTTTACGGCAATAAGCGATTCTCAATTTTTATTGAAGCCGATTAAAGAAGATGATGCTGCAGAGGGTCAGAAATTTTCATTCGGGGAAACTATCAAATTTGAAGGAGCCGTTGTGCGATTCGATCTGATGGACGCGCTAAAACTCCAACCATATCTCAATGAGGAGATGTTGTTCGTTTATACTCCGCCGATAAACCTTGTCGGAGGTTATGTCGGTAAACTTGGCGCCGTGTGGGCCGAAGAGGGTGCAGGAGTTGTGAATCTCTCTACCAGCGGCTCGAACCCCGCTAAAGAAATAGATTTCCTGAAGGGTTTGATCGATCAATATCAAAAGTATGATCTCGAGAAAAAGAACATGACAGCGACGCTTACGGTCAGCTTTATATCAGATCAGCTCGCTTCAATTTCAGACTCCCTGCGACGCGCGGAGATCGCGATGGAGGCATTCAAGAATAAGAATGTTCTTACAGATATGAGTGCGGAGGCAAGCAGGCTTTATAAACGAATCGAAGAGCTTGAGTCTCAGAAGGCAGAAGTCGTCGTGCGGGAAAGCTACTACAAGTATCTCACCGACTATATCGGAAAGTCGGGTAGTCTCGACCAGATAATCCTTCCGTCGTCAGTTGGTATCAACGATAATATCCTGTCGGCCCTCGTTTCGACAATGGTGGAAATGCAATCTACTTTAAAAGTGGTTGCTGATCCGGAAAAAACTGCGACTAATCCCCTTGTCACCGATCACATAAGGAAGATTGCAGAGATGAAACGCTCTATTATCGAAGCCGTAGACAATCAGAAAGCACTCGATCAGATAAAACTTGGTTTTGTGGACAAGAGTATTGCGCAAATCGAAAAGCAAATGAATCACCTTCCTGGCGTGGAGCGACAGTTTATCGATATCAAGCGTGATTACTCGTTGCTTGAAAATCTATACGTGTTCCTTCTTCAGAAGAGGGCAGAGGCTGCGATCTCAAAGGCATCGAATACGACAGATATTGTTGTGGTAAATCCACCGATGCTGGCTGGCGGACCGATTACTCCGAAGATCAGTCAGAACTACCTAATCGCCTTTGTGTTTGGGCTCGGCTTCCCGATAGCGGTCTTCATTCTCTTCGAGATATTTAATACACGAATCCAGTCGCGCGAAGACATCGAAAAGATCACGAAGATCCCATTCATTGTGGGCATCGGTCATAAAAAACTTGAATCTAATCTCGAAGTCTTCAAAGCTCCGAAGTCGGCGATAGCAGAATCATTCAGGGCTTTAAGGTCAAACCTCAGCTACTTCATGAACGGGCGTTCAGACGGCGTGTTCTTGATTACGAGTTCCATCTCCGGCGAAGGAAAAACATTCACCTCGATTAACCTCGCATCTGTGTTGGCTCTTTCGGGAAAGAAGACCTTAATTGTTGGTGCCGATCTGCGTAAGCCGCGGATTTTCGGTGACCTCGATCTTTCGAACTCTATCGGATTGAGTAACTATCTCTCAGGTACTGCTAAGTTCGAAGAAGTCGTGCAGCCGACAAAGTTCGACAACCTTTATATGTGCAGCGGTGGTCCTGTGCCACCCAATCCATCGGAGCTTCTTCTTACCGATAAGATGGAGAAATTCGTTAACCACGCGAAGAGCCTTTACGAATATGTGATCATCGATTCACCTCCAATGGCTCTCGTTACCGACGCGTTTACATTGGAGCTGTATGTGGATCACACCCTGTTTGTGGTTAGACAGAACTATACACCGAAGACACTCTTGAGGACGGTAAACGATTTTTACCAAAACGGAAAGCTTAAGAACATCAGTATAGTTTTCAACGACATATATCAGTCCGGACCAGGTTATGGCTACGGTTATGGCTATGGATACGGTTATGGCTACGGCTACGGCTACGGATATGGCAACAGCAAGAATGGCTACGGCTACTACTCTGAGTCATAGGTCGCACGGGTAACTAATAAAATTCAACTAACAACTATCAGCTTCGATGTGCAGAATTGCAGGTATCGTTTCTCCTGTCTCTAAGGAACAAAACCTGGATGCTACACGACGGATGCTTGATGTTATGCAACGGGGAGGCCCCGACGCTGAAGGTACTTATCAACGCGACAGCGTAACGTTCGGGCATCGAAGACTTGCCATCATCGATTTATCGGCCGCGGGCCGTCAACCGATGGCTCTTGAGACAAGCGACCTGGTTATCACCTTTAACGGAGAGATATATAATTATCAGGAGCTCCGCGATTCACTGAAAAGTCTTGGATCAAATTTCAAAACTGCGACAGATACTGAGGTTATTATGGAAGCATATGCCCGTTGGGGTATAAACGCTTTCAGTAAGCTTATTGGAATGTTCGCATTTGTGATCCACGACAAGAAAAAGAATAAAGTCGTCCTCGTCCGCGATAGCGCCGGAATTAAACCGCTTTATTATAGTCTTCGTGGCAATACACTGATATTCGCGTCACAGGTAAAAGCTTTTTCAGCTTATGATAGTAACTGGCCTGTTGATGAAAGGTGGAAGTCGCTATTTCTTTCGTTCGGTTTTCTTCCGCATCCTTATACAACATTAAAAGATGTAAGGCCGCTTACGAAAGGCTGTTATATTGAAATTGATCTCAATAAGCCCGAGGCCAGGGAAATAAATTATTCGTCTTCCATCTCATTTGATGTCGATAGAGCTAATGTTATTGATTCTGTAAGACGTGTTACGTGGAATGCCCTTCGAAGACATTTAATATCCGACGCACCACTCGGGGTATTTCTTAGCGGAGGAATCGACTCCAGCCTGTTGACTTTAATGGCTTCGCAGGAATCGGGAGATCAGCTGAGAACGGTGTCGGTCAACTTCAATGATGCAACATTCGACGAGTCGAAATATCAGAAGATCATCCTGGAAAAATCGAAGCATCATCAACATCAATCCTTTTTGGTTGACGCTTCGATGCTGTGGAATTCATTGGACGATATCTGGAAGGCAATGGATCAGCCGACGATCGACGGTGTGAATTCATACTTTGTATCCATGGCTGCGCACCAGGGCGGGCTCAAGGCCGTGTTATCGGGCCTTGGCGCCGATGAGGTGTTCGGTGGCTATGCATCTTTCAAAAGAGCAAAATGGCTCGGACCACTTCGAAGCCTACGCCATTTCAGCGGAGTAGCGGGTAAATTCAGAGACGCTTATAAACGTCTCGTCTTTTTAAATATTGACGGACCCGTTGGCGATCACTTATTCTTCCGTGGTATTCACGTTCCGTCCGTTGTGGCGAAAGCCCTTGGATCTACCGAGTCGGAAGTCTGGAATACGTTAAAACAGATCCCGTCTTCGAAACCGGCTGGCATGGATAATATCCAGTATGCGTCGTGGCTGGAACGTGAATACTATATGACGAGCCAGTTGCTTAAGGACACCGACTGCATGAGTATGCACTTTGGCCTGGAAGTTCGTGTGCCCTTTCTCGACCAGGAACTGACAACCATAATGGAGTCGATCAAAGGTTCCGATCGTTTTAGGAAAGACCATCCCAAGTATCTGCTCACAAAAGCATTCGACGACCTGCTGCCGTCAGATATCATCTTCCGGAAGAAGCAGGGGTTCACCTTTCCATTCGCCCTCTGGCTTAAAAACAGGTTGAAGACCGGCGACGACCTCAGCAGCGTTTGGGATGATCGCACGACTATAAAAAGCGACTTCATGAGCGGTTCTGCCCATTGGAGCAAATACTGGAGTGGAGTTGTTTTGAATAACTTCAGGGACGCATGACGGACGCGATGAAAGTTATTTTTGTAAACTCACATCCGATCCAATACTTCGCACCTTTATATAAGTATTTGAATGAACACGGGGTGACAACATCGTGTTGGTACTGTTCCGACGAAACAGTAAAAGGTCACTACGACCGGCAATTTGGTGTGAAAGTTCAATGGGATATTCCGTTGCTGGAAGGCTACGAGTACAAATTCTTTAAGAACCGGTCACTGAGACCTTCGTTATACAACGGATTTTTCGGACTCTTCAATCCTGGAATGATCCGCGCTCTTTTTCGTGAACCCAGGAGTGTGATCGTCGTCCACGGATGGGCTTATGCAACTCATATCCTCACGATAATCTTCGCGAAGATAGCCGGCCATAAGGTCTGTCTCAGGGGAGAAAGCCCATTGAACCAGGAGTTGATGCGGTCTAAGGTCAATAAACTTTTTAAGACATTCTTTCTGCGATTCTTCCTGTTCCTCTTTCCCGATAACTTCCTGTTCATCGGTACTGAGAACAAAAAGTTCTATCAATATTTCGGGGTCGATAATCGCAGGCTTGTTTTCGCACCTTATGCTGTCGACAATCAAAGGTTTCAAAAGGCATCCGCCCAGTATACAGATAAGTCTGCCTTACGCGCGGAACTTGGGTTGCCCGTCGATAGTACTATTTTCCTGTACAGTGCCAAGCTGATCAGTAAGAAACGACCTATGGATCTGCTAAAAGCTTATGCGAAATTGCAGACCCCGGGTAAATGTCTTGTAATGGTTGGTGACGGAGATCTGATGGAGGAGGCGAAAACTTATGTTCAACGAAATGACCTGCCTTCTGTCTATCTCACGGGGTTCGTTAATCAATCGCAAATTCCGAAGTATTATGCCGCCGCAGACGTGTTTGTGTTATGTTCGGGCATCGGAGAGACATGGGGACTGTCGGTTAACGAGGCAATGAACTTCGGATTGCCCGTGGTAGTGACAGATGTGCCGGGATGTGCTGCTGACTTAGTGAAACCGGGAGAGAATGGATTTGTTGCGCCTTGTGGCGATATTGCGGCGATTTCCACGGCGTTGAATAGCGCATCTGGCCTGAAAAACCACAACACGTCGAGAGAGATCATCGAAAACTATTCGTATCGGACCATCATGGAAAGCCTGAAAACCCTAGCAGCATGAAGATAGCCGCACTGATCCCTGCACGCGGCGGCTCGAAGCGCTTGCCGGGTAAAAATATTATGCCTTTCTGCGGGCAACCATTGATCCGGTGGTCGATCAATTTTGCGTTGCGTTCCGGCTTCGACAGTGTATATGTTACAACCGACGATCACGCCATCGCAGAAGAATCAGAGAGGAGTGGTGCAAAAGTGATCCAGCGTCCACCGCATCTGTCTACCGATACAAGTCCGACGGCTGATGCTGCAAAACATGCTTTCGATATAATCAATGGTATCGGTAAGATCGACTGGCTGTGCACGCTACAGCCAACCAATCCGCTAAGACCGCGGGATCTTGTCAATAATTTGATCGGGAAAATGAAGAATATCCCGGTCGATGCGTCGGTGATGACCGTAACCCGCTCTTATTATAAGATCGGCACCACAAACGCCGACGGCCTGTTTACTCCTGCAGGTTATGTTCCGGGACAACGATCCCAGGACATGACAAAGTTTTATTACGAGAATGGCCTGGCATATATGACTCCTTCTTCGCTGATGAGCAAAGGCCAGCTATTTGGCGACAATGTATATTCTGTTGAAACCGAAAAGTTTTGTGATCTCGATATCGACGATATAGTCGACTTCAGATTCGGTGAAATGTTGTTTAATGAGAATAAATCGGAATTTGAATATCTGTTATGAGTAATCCTTTTATTGAGATAGCCGGAAGAAAGATTGGCATTGATTACGATCCGTTGGTGATCGCCGAGATAGGCATCAATCACAATGGCGATCTTAAGGTCGCATTCGAAATGGTGGACGCTGCCGCTTCTGCAGGTGTTGAAGTTGTGAAACACCAGACGCACATCGTTGAAGATGAGATGTCGTCTGAAGCCCGTAAGATCAAGCCCGGCAACTCGGATAAATCGATCTTCGAGATCATGGAGAAGGCTGCCCTTTCGGAAGAGGACGAGATCAAATTGCAAAAATATGTGGAGTCCAAAGGCATGATCTTTATAAGTACTCCTTTCTCAAGAGCTGCCGCTAATCGCCTGAAGAAGATGAACGTTCCCGCTTACAAGATAGGCTCGGGCGAATGCAATAACTATCCATTGCTTGAGCATATCGCGGCTTTCGGTAAACCGGTTATCCTCAGCACCGGAATGAATACCATCGAGAGCATTCGTAAGGCCGTGGCCATATTCGAGAAAAAGAACGTGCCTGTTGCACTGCTGCACACCACTAACTTATATCCGACACCTGACCACCTGGTTCGACTCGGTGCTTTGGCGGAGATCCATGAAGCGTTTCCGAATAATGTTTATGGTTTGTCGGATCACACGATCACCAACCATGCGTGCTTTGGGGCCGTTGCATTGGGCGCTTCAATACTTGAACGGCATTTTACCGATACCATGCGACGCGAGGGGCCGGACATCGTTTGCTCGATGGATACACAAGCCACACGCGAGCTCATCGAAGGCAGTAAGATCATTGCGAAACAAAGAGGTGGTAAAAAAGGTCCCGCACGTGAAGAGAAAGTAACGATCGACTTTGCATTCGCCTCTGTTTGCAGCATTAATCCAATTAAGAAGGGGGAGAAGTTTACGACGGAGAATATTTGGGTTAAACGACCGGGTGTCGGAGAAATCAAAGCGGAACAATACAGCGATGTTCTTGGAAAGACTGCTTCAAAAGACATTCCTAAAGACGTTCTCATTAAACTAGAAGATGTTGTCTAAAAAGAGGATTGTATTTCTTACGGGTACGCGTGCCGATTTCGGTAAGCTGAAGTCATTGATCGAGATCACGAATCAATCTCCGGATCTCGAAGTTCATATCTTCGCTACCGGCATGCACATGCAGGCGAAGTATGGTGGAACTGTAAACGAGATCGAAAAGTGTGGTTATCCTAATATTTATAAGTTCATCAATCACTCCACCGAAGACCGGATGGATCTCGTGTTGTCGAGAACGATCGAAGGACTTTCAGGGTATTGCCAGGAGATCAAACCGGATCTTATTATTGTGCATGGCGACAGGGTTGAAGCGATGGCTGGTGCCATTGTCGGCGCACTGAATAATATTCTTGTTGCGCACATTGAGGGAGGAGAGATATCGGGAACGATCGACGAACTTATTCGTCACGCCGTTAGCAAGATGAGTCACCTGCATTTTGTTGCTCATGAAGATGCGAAGCGCAGGCTGGTGCAAATGGGGGAATACGAAGGTTGCATTCATGTTATCGGAAGTCCCGATGTCGACCTTATGTTGTCGGATAAACTCCCCACGCTCGAATCGGTAAAGCAACACTACGATATCAGGTTCTCCGAATTTGCGATCGTTATGTTTCACCCGGTTACAACTGAGGTAGAAAGCATGGAGCAATATGCCAACAACTTTGTGGATGCTTTAGAGATGTCGGATCTTAACTATGTCGTCATTTATCCAAACAACGACATGGGTTCTTCCGATATCTTCAGGGCTTACGAACGTCTTCATAACAAACCGAAATTCCGCCTGTTTCCTTCGATCCGTTTCGAGTCGTTCCTGACCTTATTGAAGCACGCCAGGTTTATTATTGGCAACTCGAGCTCCGGGATCCGTGAAGCTCCATATTATGGAATACCCGCGGTAAATGTCGGAACACGTCAGTTCCGGCGCGCCGTTCACGGAGATATTATTAACACAACGTACGAAACGAAAGATGTTGCCCGCGGGATCGAAACAGCCCTGCACAGTAAGCCGAAGGCCGTTGATATGTACGGGAAAGGAAATAGCGATGTGCAGTTCCGTGATATTTTGATGAGCCCCGATTTCTGGCAGGTCAGCAAACAAAAACACTTTAAAGATATTTGACAACGGAAAATCATTGATGCATATGGAATTCGACAGGAAGAAAAGCTTTGAATACGAAAATGGTTTTTACCTCACGGCCAGCGAAAGCCGTATGGCCCGGGCACTTGCTCACTACGAGATATACAAGCAGACGCTAGGTCTGCCCGGCGATATCGTCGAGTGCGGCGTTTTCAAGGGTGCTTCATTCATGCGCTTTATGATGTTCCAGCGATTGTTTGAGAACAACAGATCCCGGAAAATCGTCGGCTTCGACATATTCGATATGTTCCCCGACACACAGTTCGAAGAGGATAAAAATGATCTGAAGAATTTTATCGAAGTAACCGGAGGGAAATCCCTGACCAAAGAGGCGCTCGAAGAATACATTGTTGCAAAAGGACACGACAACTTCGAACTGATCAAGGGCGATATCCTAAAAACAGTTCCCGACTACGTAAACGCGCACCCCGAGTGGAGGATCAGTTTACTGAATATCGACACCGATGTTTACGAACCCGCGAAGACCATTATTGAACATATGGCGCCACGAGTTGTAAAGGGAGGCATCATTATCTTCGACGATTACGGTGTATTTCCCGGCGAGACCAAAGTTGCCGACGACTTTATCAAGAGTACCGGGTATAAGCTTCGCAAGTTCGATTATTCGAAAGTGCCTTCGTATGTCGTTGTAGAATAGGAGGCAGGTGATAAAAAGACTCTTTGCCCATACTGCTATCTACGGACTTGCTCCGCAGTTGACCAGGGTGGTTGCTTTTTTTACGTTGCCGATCATCACGAGAGATCTCACGCCGCTCGACTATGGTGTGATGGGTGTAATTACATCTTACACCGGGGCGATCGCTATTTTAGCCACGCTCAACCTTCGGATGATATTGATCAACTCTTATTATAAACATCCGACTCGCTTTTTCGTCGTTTGGAAAACGATCTACGGCTTTTTAACGTGGTGGAATTTCTTGTATGCATTTGTGATGGCGTCCGTTACCTTTTTTGTTATTCCGGCAGAAGTGATTGACCAGCGCAGCATGATCTTATTTGCGAGCATAGCGCCCCTTGTTATTTTTGGGCCGATTGCTGAAATAGGATCCACCTATTACCAGGTTAAACAGAAGCCATGGCAGGTTGCAACACGATCGGCGATCTTCGGGGTCCTCACGATTCTACTGAATGTACTTTTTATCTCATACATGAAGCTTGGATTCATGGGATGGTTCTGGTCGCAGTTTGTGGTCGGTATCCTGATGAATCTATCGTATTTCATCCCGATGTATTTCAAGTATAAGCTCGTTCCGATACTTAAAGTCCGCTGGCACTCTGTCCGTAAACATCTCAAAATTGCTCTGCCGGTGTTGCCTCATTCATATTCTACTTACCTGCTCGATAGCTCCGATAGAATGGTGATGGATGTTGTTGGTGTAAGTACCCCCGACATTGGTCGTTACAATATCGCCTATATGTTTGGTAACGTGGTTCAAAGTGTTGGAATGGCAAGCGGCCTTGCTCTCGGACCGTTAATGAACGAGCGCTATGCAAAGAAGGATGACATCGGCGCCCGAAACCTTGTGTTTGTCCTGCAGGTCACGTTCTTCTTCGGAACTTTTCTCCTTTGCCTTTGGCTTCGTGAGGTATTCTCCCTGATGATCCGAAACACCGAGCTGGCGCAGATGTACCCGCTGGGGATCATTATCGTAATGGGATATAACTACAGGCCGATGTATTTTGGTGCAAACAACGCATTGTTCTTTTCTGAGAAAACCAACCTGCTGTGGCGGGTAACACTGGTGGCCGGTGTTATCAATGTAGTTCTGAATTTCATCGCCATTCCAATCTTCGGATACTGGGCAGCCGGAGTTACAACCTATATCACGCTCATGTATATGGGTTACGCTGGTTATTATTTTAAGATTTTCAGGGAGATCAACTCAGCTGAATATTATCCCCTGCGTTGGCTCCTCGCAACACTCGCCCTTACCGCAATTGCTTTTATTTTGCGCGACAGTCTCATTGTCACAAAAGTGGCGATATCGCTGGGAGCCGCTGCCGTTGTTTTTCTTTTGTATTGGAATAAACGTTCATATTTTTCATTGTAACCGATTTTATGAAGAATGAGCGCGACATAGAAGGCTACGTAAAATGGGTTCTTGAACTCGAAGCGAAATTTCCCGTCGAGCAATGGATGATCGATGGAGTCCGTGTCTGGCCTCTGCTTCGTACCAGGCTTAACTTCCATTTCTTTACCTCACAGCAAAAGCAGGCGCAACCTGCAGAGCCGAAAAATCCTGGCACTGTTGCGCCGGTTAAACGATACATATCGCTATCCTCTTTATTAGAAAATTCCTGGGCGTTGTTTAAATTCATTTTGACGCCCCTAAAAAAAACGCCGGTCATCGGCGCCGATTTCGTAGCGCATCGCTCCTTGTTCGAAGGCAAACTCGTCGATAAGTATTTCGATCCGATATTCGATTCCATCGAAGACCAACACAACGGATTGATCGTCGAGTACCAGCGAACCGATGGCCTCGACAGGAATACCCTTTATAAACCCGATCGTATCATAAAGTTTTACGAGTTCAGGGAATTGCTGCATATACTCGGATCGATCGCCGCCAGGCTTGCAACACCAAAGTATGAGCTCAAAGATTACGACGCCTTTATAAAGATCATAGAGTCGGAAGGTGTCAATACAACTTTGTATTTGAAGGAGAACGTCCGCCGAACACTGGCTTCGATCAGGGCATTCAAATGGTTTTGGAAAAAACTCTTTAAGAAAACGTCAGCCAAAACTGTAATCGGTCTTTGTTATTACACTGAACCTCTTTATGCCATGAATCTGGCTGCACGCGAAGCGGGTGTTACCAGCGTCGACCTTCAGCACGGAGGCCAGGGGCGACAACATCTTTCTTACGCGCAGTTCACCAGGTTGCCTTCTTCAGGCTCGTACGAGTTGATGCCCCACTATTTCTGGTGCTGGGACGATTCTTCCGCCGGCATCATCCAGGAATGGATCACCCAGTTGAATTCTACCCACCGTGTTATCCAGATGGGACATCCCTGGTTGCAATATATCAGGGCGCGTAAATGGCCCGAGTTAGACGGTGTGAAAGACATTGTTCTGATAACGTTACAACTATATGACATATCTGAACTGAAAGACCCCATCGACGACTATATAGCCGCTACAATTAAATTAACGGCAAAGGAGCTCAACTGGTACGTTCGTTTACATCCGCGAATGTCTCACCTTCGCGGGGCGCTTAACGAACAGTTAAGAAGATTGGGTGTAGCCGATAGCGTTAACGTCGACGCAGCCAATGACCTGCCAATGCCTGCAATTTTGAGCAGGGCTTCCGTACACCTTACGAAGTCGTCGGGCTCGGCGATAGAAGCCGCGTTGCTCGGAGTACCAAATGTTATTCTCGATGAGCACGGTGCATCACGCTATGACGAGTACATCAGGCAGGGCCAGGCTAGTCTTTACCTCGGAACCGATCCCGGGGAATTGGCTAACGTGATCCGGAAGGCAATTGCCGGGAAGATAAATACGTCTGCCGACTTAAAAAGAAACTGGGATTTTCTCCTGCGTCTTCAATAGTTAGATTTGTGAGATTTATGTTCACCAAACTCCGTACACGACTAATTTATAAACTCGCAGCGTTGTTGCGCGAGCATAGCGGTAACTACACATCGCATGGAGACTTTGGGAAGGATGTTATTCTTAAAGGTGCCTTGCTCTTTGGAAAGATAAAGTTGGGGGACAACTGTAAGCTTCGCGATGGCGTCACGATCCTTGCCGGTTCGCAGGTAAGCATTGGGAGATACACCTCGCTTTCAGGGCCCGGCACAGACATCCATTCGAACGTCCATCCGGTAACAATCGGAGCCTTCACAAGCATCGCCCGAAATGTCGCCATACAGGAATTCAATCACCGGTTCGACAGGGTAACGACTTACAACATCTTCTCAAATATCATCGACGGGGACATAAAAAAGGATGTTGTTTCAAAAGGCAGTATAGAAATCGGTAACAACGTTTGGATCGGAACACAGTGTGCAATTCTCTCCGGGGTTAAGATCGGCAACGGCGCCGTTATTGCTGCAAATTCAACTGTTACATCCGACATACCACCGTACGCTATTGCAGGAGGTTCGCCGGCAAAAGTAATTTCATATCGTTTTAGTGAGGAGATTATAGATGCCCTTGAAAAAACAAAGTGGTGGGAGTGGCCCGTCGAAAAAATAAAGGCCAACCGACAATTTTTTGAAGGTACGCCCACGAAAGAATCTATTCTAAACCTTCTATAGCCAATTGAGCAATGGAAAAGGTTAGCATTCTTGTGCCTTGTTTTAACGCAGCGCCTTTTATTAAAGAGGCCGTCATCTCTGCGCTCGTCCAGGACTATGAAAACAAAGAGGTAATCGTTATCGACGATGGATCGACGGACGAAAGTCTTTCTGTATTGAGATCGTTCGGGGAATCTATTCGCGTGATATCACGTGAAAATAAGGGAGGGAATCCAACGCGCAATGAATTGCTGCGAAGCGCTACTGGCGATTGGATACAATACCTCGATGCCGATGATTACCTTTCCAACGGAAAGATATCGGAGCAAATGACCTGGATCGCAGACAATCCTGGTTTTGATGTGGTGTACGGCCCGGTCATGATCGTTTACGATGACGGAAAAACAAAAAGATTCGATAAACAGGAAGTTATTTATCCTGACGACGAGTGGGCCGCGATGGTGAGTTGGGAGCTGCCACAAACCAGCAGTCCTTTGTTTCGTCGCACTGCTCTCGAAGACGTTGGCGGTTGGAACGAGCAACAACGTGTGTGCCAGGAGCACGAGTTGTACTTACGATTGCTTAAGAACGATAAGAAATTCGTCGGGTTAAAAGATATCAAAAATATGACGAATTATCGTCTGTGGGGCGATGAAACGATCTCCCGGAAAAACCCGGAGCGAACTTATCTGACACGTCTGAAGCTCATGGAACAAGCCTACGATTTCATGAAGAATAATAACCTGCTCACCGACTTCAGAAAACAGATTTATATGACATGGTGCTTGCTTGTGAGCCGGGGGCTCTGGCCGTTAAACAAAAGAGAAGCCGAGGCATTTTTCGAACGAAACAAACACGTATACCCCGTGTCGGAATTGAGATCACCGTTTATCGCCCCTGCCTTTCAAAAAATGATACAGTTTGTCGGATATCCAATGGCTGAACAAACAGCAACTCTTCTCCGCAAGGTGAAGGGTAAATAGAACATATGCCCGGCACGATCCCGATATCGGTAATTATTCCAACCAGAAACAGAGCTTCTGTGCTTAAGAAGTCTCTTGACACTTGGGCAACGCAGGGAATCTATGCAAATGAGATTATCATCATCGATGGGTCAGACGATGATGAGACAAAAAAAATAACTGAACAGAATTTCGAAGGGCTGACCTCGAAGATAATTTATCTCAAAGCCACGATCCTCGGAGCTGCGGCTCAGCGCAATCAGGGGATAGCTGCGGCCACTCAGCCTTTTCTTCTTTTTGCCGACGACGATGTGTATCTCGAAGATCATTGCCTCGAACGCCTTTGGAATGCCATCAATTCCGATGAAAGTATTGGCGGCGTGAACGCGATGATCACCAATCAGAGGTACCTTCCTATGGGCACCTATAGCTCAACCGTGGCTGGTATTCTTTATGGAAAGCGCCTGAACTCTTATGCCGGAAAAGCCCTTATACCGGGATGGGGAATTCTGCCTGAAGACAGACCCGATATGCCGGAAATTGTTCCTGTGGAATGGCTGAATCTCGGCGCAACCATCTATCGCAAAAAAGCCCTCCCGTCGCCGGTATTCGATCCATACTTCGCCGGTTACTCACTCGCCGAAGATCTCGCGCTGTCGGTTACTGTCGGCCGTAACTGGAAATTGATGAACGTTCGTACTGCAAGGATATATCATGACAGTCAACCTGGTTCGCATAAAAGTAATATGTTCCGGATGGCCGAAATGGATATGATGAATCGTCACTATATAATGACACACGTTTTGGGAAAGAAAGGACTAAAGAATTATTTCAAACTTCTGCTCTTCGAGATATTTCAATGGTCGGGCGGACTAACCAGTAAAGCCGGACTGAAATACCTGCCTGCCTCGGCTGCAGGCAGGATAGTAGGATTTTTTAAAGCGGTGTTCCAATAGATAAACAGGTTTCTGTAAACATTATGACGGTTGTAGTCGGTATCGTTTCGAAAAATCGCGCAGGCATCTTGCCCACCGCCATTGAGTCGGCATTATCGCAGAATGCTCCCGGCGTTTCTGTTCGGGTTTATGACGATAATTCAACCGACAATACTATCAGTCTAAAGGAGAAATATCCCCAGGTTGATTGGGAATTTGGGCAGGAAAATAAGGGATACGTATACGCACGAAATCGATTCATGTCAGAAGCGTCTGCCGATTTCTTTTGCAGCCTGGATGATGACTCCTGGTTTATAAAGAACGATAGTCTTTTGAAAGCGATCAATTTCATGAACACGCGCCCTGATGTTGCCGCCGTTGCTTTTGATATTCTCTCACCGGACAGACCCAACGAAGTTAGCGAGTCATCACCAGTTGAAGTGGCATATTTTATTGGCTGTGGTCATTTAATAAGATTGAGTTGTTTGAAATCAGTCGGCTGTTATAAAAGCCTCCCGGGTTATTACGGCGGTGAGGAAAAAGATCTCTGTATTCGCTTGATGGACCAAGGTTTCAAAACGATGTTGATGCCTGGTGTTCACGTGTGGCACGACAAGACATCAACCGCTCGCAACCTCGCAGCGCAGCATCGTTCCGGTATTTGTAATGATCTGGTTTTTGCATACCGTCGTACCCCGGGTCTGTTTCTTGTCCCAGGTCTCATTCAGAAATTTGCAGCTCATACATATTTCTCGCTCCGCTTCGAAAGAGGCAGACTGCTGGGAGCATGCTTTAGTGGTTTTGGCGATTTTATTCGAGCGTGGTCGCGAGGACTCGACCGAAAGCCTGTGACCCTCAATACCTTCAGACGTTTCAGGAAAATGAAATAACTTTGACCCCCGATGTCCCTCGAAGCGCTGTTTCTTAGAATTCCCTATGGCCTTGTCAGCAGGTTTCGCGTGGTGCTGTACCGTATGCTAGGGATGACAATGGGCAAACGCAACCGTTTTGAGTCAGGTCGAATAAGACGTGTTAAGCAGATCGCCATGGGGAACCTCAATCATTTTACTCAAGGTTGGTTTCTTTGGCCGGAAGACACGGATTCAGACCAGAAACGAATAGTCATCGGCAACAATAATTATTTTAACCGCGACCTGATGATCGACGCCTGTGGATCGGTGACAATAGGAAATAATAATATGTTTGGTCCGAATGTTTACATAACCGATTCAAATCACGTCTACGGAATGGGCATAGATCCGCACGATAATCCAATGAGTAAAGGCAAGGTTACGATCGGCAATTGTTGCTGGATTGGTGCCGGCGCTATCATTTTAAAAGATGTCGAACTGGGCGACTACTGTGTCGTCGGAGCGGGGGCAGTTGTTACCCGAAGCTTTTCGGCAGGAAGTATCATCGCAGGAGTCCCTGCAAAAAAGATTCAAAGCAAATAAAACTCAATGATAACTTTTTCGGATAAACTGAAATACCTGTCAGCGTCGATGTATAAAGACTTCACCGGCTGGAAGTCACTATGTCCTTATTGTAAGTCCGATGTGACATCAGCACATGCAGTCGATCAAAAATATAAGTTCACCCGCCTCGTCGAATGCCCAAAGTGTAAGATACTTGTCCGCGTTCCTACCGACAACAACCAGGAGAGTAACGAATTTTACCAGGAAGCTTATTCACAGGAATACACAACAGACTGTCCCTCCGACGATGTACTTCAAAAATTAATAGCTGAAAATTTCATCAACAGCGACCGGGACTATTCCCGGTATATCAACTTTTTTAAATTTTTAGGTATACCCGACAACGCTCGAGTCCTCGACTTCGGTTGTTCGTGGGGCTACGGGCTTCACCAGTTTCGTAAGGCCGGTTACAGCGCTGAAGGTTTTGAAGTTTCATTGCCGAGAGGCCGTTATGGAAAAGAAAAGATGTCGCTGCCTATCCATTCTTCAATAAACGACCTGAAAGGAAAATTTGATGTCATATTTTCATCGCACGTACTTGAACATCTTCCCGACTTTGAAGAGATCAATACCCTTTATGAAAACAATCTTTCTCCGCAGGGAAAGTTCATTGCGGTAACGCCAAACGGATCGAATGATTTTAAAACCGCCGATTACAACGCCTTCCATCAACTGTGGGGCAAGGTACACCCCGTGTTGCTCACCGATCAATTCGTGAGATCTAATTTCGGTGGTGAACTCGTTTACATCGATAGCTGGAACTCCGCAACACCTGAGTTTATCAAGGAGGGAATTACTAAAAAACCATTGGACAAATTTGAGCTCGTTTACGTGCTCAAGGCAAAAGCATGAGTATTCTCATAGCACATCCTGGTACCCAGCACGTTCCAAATCTTGTTCGTGGAATGTTGGATGCCGGGGAAACCGTCGAGTATTTCACTTCCATGATCTTCGGCGAAAAGAGTTCCTATGAAAATGTTATCCCCGCATCGATATTGAGGAAAAGAAAAATCTCCTCCATACCAGATCATGTTTTGAGAAGGCAGGCTACACTTGAATTCATTCCATTGCTGGCAAAAAAATTCGGCATAGCCGATACCGACAGCTACGCCTTACGCAATAGAATCTTTCAACGGGGAATTCCAGCGTCGGCGCTGAAAAGATCTTCTGCGATCATCGGATTCGATACTTCGTCACTAATATTGGAGCAACGTGCGAGGGTCGCAGGCATTCCATACTTTCTGGAACTTACAACTCCTCATCCCCTCGAGAAACAAAAGTGGTCGCAATACATAATTGAAAACTTTCCCGAATGGCCGGTCGATGTTCTTTTTAAACCGAAGCATTTGATCGAAGAGGAGCAACGGGAAGTTGAACTGGCAACTGTTGTGTCTGTTCCAGCCCATTATGTAAAGAAAACTCATGAAGAGTTCTCTAAAACCAAAAAGACGTTTGTTATAAATCCTTTCGGCGCTGATCTGTCAGCCTTTCATCCAAAGTCGACCTATGGAAAGCGGCCCGTTTTTGTTTTCCTGGGTGCCATCAATGCAGCCAAAGGAATTCCTGTCTTATTGAAAGCGTGGGAGTTGGCGAACCCGGATGCAGAACTGCTAATCGGTGGCTATGGACGCTTGCCGCCTAATATCACTCTACCCAGGAACGTTTCAATGGCAGGCTCCATTTCTAAAGAGAAAAGACTTGAGTTCTTTCACTCTGCAGATGTCCTTATTTGTCCATCCTTCTATGAAGGGCTCGCTATCGTTCAACTCGAAGCTGCCGCATGTGGCCTCGCAGTTATCGGCACGTTCAATTCTGGCGGCTCGGAGTTCCTTACCGACAACGAAGGGATATTCGTTGAGCCTGGCAACATCCAGGCATTGGCTTTGGCCATACATAAACTTTCTTCCGATGCCCTGCTTCGCGAAAAAATGGGACGGGCCGCAGCTGTAAAAGCCAGGCAATATTCGTGGGATGCATACGTGCAACGTTGGATCACCCTGATCAATGCCGACAGAAAGACAATGCTATGAAGATAATCTTCGTTTGTGCAGCAGGTACCGTAGCAGGGAAGGAGCGACAGAATCTTGAATATCTCAGATTCCTCCGCGATAGTGGTCACGATGTTTTCTGTGCTACATCATCATTTAACGATGGTGCATTTTCTAAACTTCTGTCAGAGAACAATATTCCTTCACAACGACTTCGTTTGGGTTACGTAGCGCTCAGTCTTCGCCCAGAAAATATTAAGATGACGCTACATCAACTCATCTATGTCCCATCGTTGTGGTTTAAGTATCGGAAACTTCTTCGTTCATTTAAGCCCGATGTAGTTGTTCATTGTAACTTCGATCATCTCCTTCTGCTCCTCCCGGCATTCGGTAGATCCATGAACGTTTATCACGTTCATGATGTCTTTCCGAAATCAAAGGGATATCGTCGCATATTTAAACTAATCAATAAGCACGTTACCGCATTCATTGGCGTCTCTAACTACGTTTGCAAGAGCCTTCTCTACTATGGTTTGCCACCGGAGAAGATCAAACTGGTATATAACGGAATTCGTCCACCGAAACTGATAGCTAAAACCACTAACGCCGTTTGTGTTATCGGTATCGTTGGTCAGATCGGTCCCTGGAAGGGGCACGACGTCCTGATCGAAGCGCTGTATTCTCTTCTTAATTTTTCATGGAAACTTAGGATCGTTGGGGCAGGGGGCGAACAGTACGTTCATGAGTTTAAGGAGAAGATCTCGAAGTATGGAATGAGTGATCGGGTTGAATTTGCGGGCCGCCTTTCAACCCTGGAAGATATTTATAAAGGTATCGATTTCGTCTGCGTACCAAGTCTGGTGAAGGAATCGTTTGGATTGGCGGCCGCCGAGCCTGGTTTCTTCGAAATCCCGGTTATCGCTACCGACCGTGGCGGACTGGCCGAAATAGTGCTTGACGCCCAAACCGGCATCATCGTTCCTTCAAACGATCCTGTCGCCCTCGCATCGGCGATAAGTAAAATGTTGACTGATCCCGAATTGCGATTGCGTTATGGGCGTGCCGCCTATGACCACGTTAAAAAAACGTTTAGTATCAACTCTACCGGTTCGTTGATGGCCGAAACATTACATAACTTGCGGCTCCAAAAGCCGGAAAATTAATTGCAATGATTGCCGCAACGTTGGTACAACAACAAAAGGGATCGGTCCTCGTTAGGTATGGCCCCGTATCCGCACTCATCATAGCGTCTTTCTTTTCGGCAGATACTCCGCTGTTTCTGTTTGGAGTTGGCGTCTTTATTTTTTTCTACTACCAGTTTCTCAACCTCCAGGCACCACCAGTAATTCTCTTCATCTTTTTTTTCCAATGGTTCTTTAACCAGGGACAACTTATTCTGGCCCTCATTAACGGGCAAGTGCCGTTGAGTTCAATGTTCGTTCCAGGCGAGTCTGTAAAAACCGTCTATTATCTTGGAATGATCGGCTCCGCTTCCTTTTTCCTTGGTGTACTCTACTTCTACCGGAAAGTTCCAGGTCAGTCACTCGAACAGCTGCGACGATTTGCCTATGAGATCAACGTCGACAAGATGCTGCTCCTGTACGTCGCCTCTTACCTGATGCAGGGTACTGTTGCGAGTATCGCATACCTGTTCCCCGGGTTGCGACAGCCGCTTGTTATGCTGCTGACATTCAAATGGTCGCTTCTTGTTTTATTGATCGTCGCCGTATTCGTTCACAGGAAACACATGTTCATACTTTTTCTTTTGATCGGCGCGGAATTCGTTCTTGGCTTCGCTTCTTTTTGGGCATCGTTCAAAGATGTGGTGTACGTGGCATTTATCGCCTATTGGATCTTCTATTTCCGCGGCAGCGTTCTTATACGATGGACACTTCCCGTTATCGTCGCGTTCATGGTATACATCGGATCAATATGGACAGTCATTAAGCAAGACTATCGTGATTTTCTGAATTCGGGAACCGGTTTGCAAACCTCCCTGGTTACCCGCGAGCAAGCATTAGATAAATTCACAGAACTCGCCAAATCAACATCGGATAATGATATCGACAAAGGATTCGACGATTTGATCCTTCGTATGTCGTGGATCGGCGCATTCAATAAAGTCTATAACCACGTGCCTGCCAAGGTGCCTTATAGCAATGGATCGCTTTGGACTGAAGGAATTACACGTCCGTTCATGCCGCGACTTCTTTTCCCTGAAAAAAAGAGTTTATCCGATAGCAAAGAGCTTAACTACTATTCAGGTCTTCACGTTGACGAAGAAAATACGTCGATCTCTCTTTCAACAATCGCGGGAAGTTATGTCGATTTTGGTCCGGTGTGGATGCATCTTCCCCTCTTCCTTTTTGGATTGTTTTTTGGCTGGGTCTACAGGCGAATATTCCGTATGGCATCAAACTTTCTTCTTGCACATGCCCTCTCAGTGCCGCTAATTTTTATCGCGAGTATAAACGAGCAATCGATTAACCGAATGGTGAGCTCCGTAGTACTCTATCTCGCTATTGTTTGGTTTGTATGCCGGTTTTTGCAGGGCCCCTTGTTAAGGTTTATTACCAATTCAGGTGTCCGCCGATAACCGATGAACATTATCACCTGCTTAATATACGACTGTCAAATAATACGATGGAGGAAAAGAAGCCACACGACTATTGGGTTAGAGGTATCGACAGCATTCGCTTTACGCTTGCACTGATCGTCTTTTTGTCGCATTTGGATAACCAGCTCGCTGCGTTCCTTAAAGGTCTTGGCAATAGCTTTACTTTTTATACGGGCGTTGCCTACAACCACATTTTTCTCGGACCCGGTGCGGTCGTCGCATTCTTCATCATCTCTGGTTTCGTAATTCACTATCCCCTCAAAGATAAACCGTTGAACGTAAAGGAGTTTATGGTTCGTCGATGGATTCGCATTGGCGTCCCGTTATTGATCGCCGTCGTCATCGCGGTAAACATCAATGGCTTGTGGCTGATCCCGATCTGGAGTTTGTATTGTGAACTTATATATTATACGATCTACCCGATCCTGCGACGCCTTTCGATATCTTGGAAAGTTCAGTTGGTGATCTCTTTTATAATATCGATCATATTGATATTTGCATTGGGGAAAACGGAGCTGAATTCATTACTCACACAATCCAACCAGGGGTACACCGGCTCATATGCAGTTCTGGGCGATTGGATCACGTGGCTGATTGGGCTGCCTTGTTGGCTCATCGGTGTCCTCATCGCAGAGAACATCGAAAAGATAAAAATGACAATATCACGGAAAAGCATTTACCTGATCCGCGTCGCAATGTTAGCGCTTGCCGCGATAATTGTTGGTTTAAAGGCCCACTATTTCGTAAGTTACCTCTTCACCTTAAACTGGATCGCGCCGATCATCGGCTGTTGGATAACAGCTGAAATACTATTCTTCCGAACTCATCAGCCATTGCAATGGCTCGAGTATGCCGGTAAGTTTTCTTACTCATTATATCTCTTTCATATTATCATCATACATGTATCCTCAAGATTTATTAAGATGACCATACTTACGTATCCGCTTATTATATTCATCACTATACTCACGTCATGGATCTTCTATTTGTTAGTTGAAGAGCCTTCGCATCGGCTTTCAAGGTATTTAGCCAGAAAAATTTAGATTTTTCATAGCTTGCGCTGAAAGTCCTTCAATGCAATACAATACAACAGGAATGGAAGTTGTTATCGTTTTCGCAGCAAGTGGTCACCGCATTTATTGCACAACGTCCGATTGGAGCGCCCCCGATTTCAAGACGCGACCTCGAGGCCCAATGATTGGGTGCGCACAGAATCAACCGACGAATGCGCCTCGCCTGGGTTAAATTCATTTACTTTTTCAGCAACGGAATTCTTCGCGCGTTCCGGAGTATACTTTTTCGAAATCCATCAGAGCCGTCAAAGATTCTTGTGTTTCGTACAGGCTCCATTGGCGACAATATTTGCGCGATGCCAGCGATTGTTTCAATAAGAAGAAAGTATCCCAGTGCAAAACTTCATATCCTGACCAATGCCGGAGCAAGCAATCTCGTTTCGCTACAGACACTATTGCACGAAAGTTATTACGATGGAATCATCGACTATCTCGGTTACAACGTGCGGCAACTATTCGATATCGTAAAAAAAGAGCGATACGATCTTGTCATCGAATTACCCCAGGACCAGGCCGGGATTATCCCACAACTCCGCAACATGGTCTTCTTCCGCTTCGCAGGAATTCGCTCCGGTTTCGGCTGGCAGGTGAACACCATATATTCTTTCAGACAAGCCCAGGAAAAGAATTTGACGTTCATTTCTGAGCGCGAGCGTTTGTTAAAGATCGTAGGCAGTGATGAGAATATATTCCCTTTAAGATCATCCGCCGACGATCACCGTGCCGTCGACCAATTCGTCCAAACCCTTCCTCCAAAGAAATTCGTTGCCCTCGTCCCTGGAGCAAAACGCCCGCAGAATCGTTATCCGATTGAGCGCTTTCAGGCTTTAGCATCATGGCTTGTGGAAAAAAACTATTGCGTTATCATCGTTGGCGGGCCGGAAGACATCGAACGTGGGGCGAAACTATCGGCCACCGCCGGAGTGTTTGATGCTACCGGGAAATTTACGCCGGCACAAAGTGCCATCCTTCTTTCGAAGTGTTTCATGACCATCTCCAATGACACCGGCCCTATGCACCTTTCCTATGCATCGGGAACACCCGTCATCGGCTTATTCAGCTCACGTGACTTTCAGGAAAAATGGTTTCCCCCGGAAGGGAATATTGCATTGAGAAACTATAACGTACATTGCTCTTTGTGTTTCTCCGAAACCTGTGCCGATAACATTTGCATGCAGGGCATTCCCCTCGATAGAGTAAAAGATGCATTTTTACAGATTGAAACCGTGCTTCGATGAGTCGTGATCTTGTTTTTGTGTATGATCATTTCTATCCCGACTATTCTGCCGGTGGTCCTGTTACATCCTTAGCCAACCTGGCACGGCTCCTGAACCCGTGCAGCGTGAAAATACTCACGAGTGCTTCTTACTACGACAGCAAGAAGAGCTTCGAAGGAATTCCCCTAAATCAATGGACTTCATACAACCACTACACGGTTTGGTATGCCGATTCAAAGAGCAGTATCAATGAAGCCATCGATTCGATTTCCCCGGGCAGTGTGATCTACCTGAACGGTGTCTTTTCGCAAACATTTTTCCTTCATGTTCTTCGCCATGCGAGACATCGTAAGCTCGATGTCGTAATAAGTCCCCGTGGGATGCTCCAGGAGGGAGCACTTCGCGGAAAAGCATTAAAGAAAACAGTATACCTGTTCCTGTTGAAATTCTTCGGTACATTGAAAGGCGCCCGATGGCACGCCACCGACGAACAGGAACGCAACGATATCCGGAAACATTTCGGCCGTAACCTCGATGTCGATGTAATTCCTAATGTTGCACGTCTTCCATTAACAAACAACATCGTTATCGGGAAGACACCCGGTACATTGAAACTCGTTTGTTTCTCTTTGATCTCCAGGAAGAAGAATGTGAAATTCCTGATCGATCTCCTCGCCACCTCGAAATTGTCCGGGATCACGCTCGATATCGTTGGGCCGGTCAAAGATCCCGACTACTGGCAGGAATGCCAGGCCAGCATGAAAAACACCAACGGGACTGTAAAATACCTCGGCGTCAGGCATCCGTCCCAGGTTTCAGAAGTCCTGTCGGCGTACCATCTTTTTACCCTCCCCACGCATGGCGAAAACTTCGGTCACGCCATCATGGAGTCCATGTCAGTGTTCCGCCCGGTGATGATCTCCGAACATACTCCGTGGAAAGACGTCGAACCCTCAAAAGGCGGATTTTCTCTGCCGTTGGTTACTTCTAAATGGGAAGACAAATTGAAAGAGGCCCGCGATTGGTCTCAGGACGACTTCGATAAGGCATGTATCGGGGCAATGGATTATTTTCGCAGCAAAATTAACATGTCAGGACTCAGGTCTATGTACCTGTCACTATTCAGAGCTCAATCATGATTGTACTTGGAGTAAACGCTTACCACGCCGATTCATCAGCCGCAATTTTTAAAGATGGCCGCATGATAGCAGCCATCGAAGAAGAACGTTTCCGCCGCATAAAACACTGGGCGGGGTTTCCATCTATGGCCATAGAGTTCTGCCTGAAAGAAGCGGGAGTTACCCTCAACGAAGTAGACTACATCACCATCGGTCGCGATCCAAAAGCAAAGTTCGCGAAGAAGCTTCTCTTTCTTCTGAAAGATCCGTTCGGAGCTTATAAGACAGTAAAGACCCGTATGGACAACCGTCGTGAGATCCTCTCACTGAACGACGAGTTCAAAAAGCATTTCGGTGAAGTTCCTGCAGACCTCGACAGCAAGATCAAAAACATCGAACACCATCGCAGCCACATGGGCTCTGCCTTCTTTGCAAGTCCATTTAATGAAGCCGCCGTTTTGTCTATCGATGGTGCCGGCGATTTTACTACAACCATGATCGGCGTTGGCCGTGGTAACAGGATCGAGATATTCGACTCCGTCGATTTTCCTGTCTCATGTGGTACATTCTATACTGCGTTCACACAATTCCTCGGCTTCCCTCACTACGGCGACGAATACAAAGTTATGGGACTCGCGCCCTACGGAAATCCAAAGTATGTGGACAAGATCATGAAGGTGCTTCGTTTCCTTCCAAACGGTCTGTTCACCTGGGACGATCGTTATTTTAAATCAGCACGTGAAGTTGTTGTTACCTATGGCGACGATCATATTCCCCGCGTCGGCAACCTCTACTCCGATTATTTTATCTCGCAGTTCGGCAAGCCCCGTGATCCGAAAGATGAGCTCACCCAGGATCATAAAGACATGGCCGCATCCGTTCAGCGGGTCACCGAAGAACTGCTGATCCATATTCTTTCCCATCTTCATAAGCGCACCGGGCTCGACAATGTTTGTGTTGCCGGCGGTGTTGCGCAGAATTCTGTGGCGAATGGAAAGTTCATCGGCCGAACCGGTTTCAAAAATCTTTACATCCCGTCCGCCGGCCACGATGCCGGTCTCTCGATGGGATCTGCAATGTATTTCTATCACCAGGATCTCGACAAGCCGCGGGTCGAGCCTGTTTATTCCGCATACACCGGCAGCTCATTCAGCAACGACTACATTGAAACAATGTTGAAGGAGAGAGGCATCCAATACGAACGTCTCGACGACAATGTGTTATACGATCGTGTGGTTTCTATGTTGATGAAACCCGGCGTTGTCGGATGGTTTTCCGGCAAGGCCGAATTCGGTCCCCGTGCACTCGGCGGACGTTCAATACTGGCCGATCCGCGGAACCCTAAAGCAAAAGATCTTCTCAACCTCAAGATCAAACGTCGCGAAAGCTTCAGACCATTTGCTCCATCAATACTTCGTGAATATACCGGCGATTTTTTCGAGAAAGTCGAAGAGGTGCCGTTCATGGAGAAAGTATTTCCGATCAGGCCGGAGAAACGCGCGCTCATACCTGCGGTCACACACGTAGATGGTACGGGCCGCCTTCAAACTGTTATGAAAGATGTCTCTCCGCGTTACTATCGTTTGATCGATACTTTCCGCGAGAAGACCGGGGTGCCCATCTTGTTGAATACTTCATTCAATGAAAATGAACCCATTGTGAACACACCTGCCGAAGCGCTCGACTGTTACCTTCGAACACAGATGGATATGCTCGTGCTGGAAAACTGCATCGTAAGCCGGTCATGATCTTACTGGTTAATCAGCACACTGTTCCCGTATTTACAGATGTTGTTAACGCATTCGCAACCGCCGGGCAGGAAACACGATTATTCGCAGGTCATATAGAAAAGGGGAGAACTCCGGTGCATCCCTCCGTTAAAGTCGTTAATAGTATTTCTTATAAACGGCAATCAACCTTTTCCCGTCTTTTTACCTGGTTGCTGTTTACCATACATTATTTTTTTTACCTGCTGTTTTCTAAAAAGCCTTCAAAGATCCTTGTCGTAACAAATCCGCCGACGGTTCCTTTCGTTACGGCGCTCGTCGCGTCTATTCGAAAGATTCCATTTCACATCGTGATGTTCGACCTCTATCCCGAAGCATTGGAGCAGGCAGGTATGTCTTCAAAAAAAAGCTGGCTGTTCAAGCGATGGCAGTCCAATAACCGTTGGACTTTCAGAAAAGCCAAAAGCCTTATCACCCTCAGTGATTCAATGAAACAAGCGGTGATCTCTTACACGACTCCCGACAAAGTTCACATCATTTTCAACTGGGCAGATACCGAATACATTCGTCCTGTCAATCGGTCGGAAAATGCGTTTGCGGGGAAGTATAACTTGAACGATAAGTTTGTTGTTATCTACTCGGGCAACATGGGATTAACCCACGACCTCGAATCGGTTGTCGCGGCAGCTGCACTATTGAAGGATAACCCGCGCATTATTTTTCTTTTGATTGGCGAAGGCGGCAAGAAGAAGAAACTTGAATCGATCGCCAAACAGCATAACCTCTCTAATGTTCTTATTCTTCCATACCAGGATGCTGTCAATTTTCCCCTGGCCATGGCTTCCGCCGATGTTGGTATAGTTACGTTGGGCACCGGTGCCGAAGGGATCTCTGTGCCGAGCAAAACCTATGTGAATATGGCTGCAGGTCTCGCCATCATAGCGATCAGTCCCGCCAATTCCGAACTGAACCGTATCGTCGAACATTTTTCGATAGGTCATGTGGTTCTACCGGATCAGCCACGCCAGATCGCCGATCATATCCTGTCGCTTTTCAACAACCCCGGTGAGCTCACACGACTCAATAATCGTTCACGTGAAGCATCGCTGCAATTCACATCTGCAAATGCGACGCAATATGTGAATCACTTACTGCAATAATCTTTACTTTTGAGAATGCTCTACAGGCAGTTCATCAAAGCACCCGCCGATATTCTCGTTGCCTTCGTCCTTTTCATCGTTGTCTTCCCTTTATTTTTACTGATCGCATTATTGTTGATGGTCGCGCAGGGAGGCAATCCGTTCTTCACACAACCACGCATCGGTTACCGGGAAAAGATCTTTCACGTTATAAAGTTCAGGACCATGAACAATAAACGCGGTCCCGATGGACAACTCCTTGGCGACAAAGACCGACTCACACCGATAGGTACATTCGTCCGTAAAACCTCCCTCGACGAGATACCCCAGCTGCTCAATATAATCTGCGGCCAGATGAGTTTCGTTGGACCACGACCCTTGTTGCTCGAATACCTGCCGCTATATTCTCCCGAACAACGCCGTCGTCACGAGGTCATGCCCGGCATTACAGGTTGGGCACAGGTAAATGGCCGTAACAGTATCGCATGGCGAGACAAATTCGCTCTCGATATCTGGTACGTGAATCATCAGGGCTTTTGGTTAGATTTAAGAATATTATTTATGACTGTAGGCAAAGTCCTGAAAGCCGAGGGCATCTCCGGCCAGGGCGTTGTAACAGCAGAAAAATTCAACGGCAATAATTAAACTGTGAGTGATTCAAGAATAGCTGTGTATGGAGCCGGCGGCCTCGGTAAAGAGTTCCGTGGAATGCTTGACGACACAGATGGACTGCAGTTCGCCGGTTTTATTGACGATAATGTCGAGGTTGTTCCGAAGGCCGATTTAAAAAATACAGACGACGTTATTATTGCTATCGCAAAAACAGAGCATCGCCTTCTCGTTCATAAAAAATTATCAGGTACTTCATTCCCTCTCAGATCTTTGATCCATCATTCCGTTCCAATTCACCCAACCGTAAAAATGGGAAAAGGTTGTGTGATCTGTCCAGGTGTTCGGATCACCGTCGATATTTCCATCGGCAACTTTGCAATTATTAATCTGAACGCGACCATCGGTCACGATGTCAGGATCGGCGATTTCGTATCTATTATGCCGAGCGCAAATATCTCAGGCAACGTAACGATCCACGATAGAGCATTCATCGGCTCCGGCGCAGTGATTTTGCAGGGACTGACAGTAGGAGAGGGCGCTACTGTTGGTGCAGGCGCTGTTGTGACAAAAAATGTAAAGCCAGGGATTACAGTGGTCGGAGTTCCCGCCCGCGAAATGAAGAAGACGGCGAGATAAAGAAGAAATGAAGGATCAGAAAGCAATACTTTTTTTTCTCCTCAAGTTCATCGGGTTCTACATTGTTGTAAACACCGTCTATGGTTTGTGGATCAACAGCTATTATCCGAACCCCGATCCGATCACGAAAATCGTCACACATCAAAGCGCGGCATTAATCTCCTTAATGGAAGAAAATATTACCGTTGGCCGGATCACCGACTCCGCCAACGTTCCCATCATGCAGGGTGACCGGCGTGTAATCAACGTCTTCGAAGGATGCAACAGCGTAAACGTAATGATCGTCTTCATCTCGTTCATTGTCGCTTATTCGGGTACCTGGAAAAAGAACATCACCTTCGGTATCATCGGCGTGGTGCTTATCTACCTCGCCAATCTTTTGCGCGTTGCCCTTCTGTTCCTCGTCGCGAAGTATTATCCCGATAACCTCTATTTCGTTCATAAGTATCTCTTCACAGGCGTCATCTACGTGCTTGTCTTTTTCCTTTGGTATCTTTGGGTGAAGAGAATATGGCCGGAAAAGAATTAACGCGCGCGCGGATCCTTATGATGGCGGCAGCAATCGCCGGACTTGCCTTCGTCTACATATTCCAGCGCGTCGATGTGCTCGAAATTTGTTTCAGCTACAACTTTCATCCCTATACACATTTCGCAGTTAAGAAAGTTCTCCGTGTTCTGCTCAACGACTCATTCATGTTGTTGTTCATTCACGCTCTCTTTCGTGACCCATCCGTTACCCGCCTCGCATGGTACGTTCAGCTGGTCGATACTTTTATATTACTTCCAATCTATCTTTTTATAAAGCTCCGGTACGAAGGTGACATAGAAACTTCAATACCTTTGCTCTCACAACTACATCGCCTTATAGTTAATCCGACGCTTATGGTTTTATTGATACCGGCTGTATATTACCAGCGAAGTCGCAGCACGCAAAGGCAGCAGTAATCTTTATGGATCGCATCTATCTTTCTCCTCCGCATATGAGCGGATTCGAGCGTCAATTTGTAAACGAAGCTTTCGACACGAACTGGATATCCCCAGCCGGTCCGCACATTAATGCCTTCGAGGAAGAACTCGCTGCCTATCTCGGCGAAGGCGTGCACGTAGCGGCGCTTAGCTCAGGCACTGCAGCCATCCATCTGTCATTGATCATCCTTGGTGTCACCCATGGGGACGAGGTTATATGTTCCTCCTTCACGTTCTCCGGCTCCTGTAACCCTATCGTTTACGTCGGAGCCCGCCCGGTATTTGTGGAATCAGATGCCACCACATGGAATTTGGACCCCAGTACGCTTCGCGAGGCGATCAAAGACCGTATCGCGAAAACCGGCAAAGCCCCAAAGGCGATCATCGTCGTCGAACTGTATGGAAATCCAGCCCGGATCGACGAGATCATGTCCATATCGAAAGAATATAATATTCCAGTAATAGAGGACTCGGCCGAGGCACTCGGCTCAACATGGAAGGGCAGAAAGCTTGGAACTTTTGGCGAGTTCGGGATACTGTCTTTCAACGGGAACAAGATCATTACAACCAGCGGCGGTGGCGCCCTGGTGAGCAAGAACAAAGAGCATATCCAAAAAGCCAGGTTTCTCGCGACGCAGGCACGCGACAATGCCCCGCATTATCAGCACTCCCAGATAGGCTACAATTACCGTCTTAGTAATGTGTGTGCGGGCATAGGGCGGGGACAGCTGAAGGTACTGGATGATCGGGTAAAAAAGCGCCGCGAGATCTTCGAGTATTACCAGAAAAACCTTCAGAATAGCTCAAATTTCCAGTTTTTGCCTGAGCCGGAGGGCGCCTATTCAAATCGCTGGCTCACTACCGTCCTATTGAAATCTCCGGGCATCACACCCGAGAAAATGAGGCTGGCCCTGGAAAAGGAGAATATCGAAACGCGGGCGCTGTGGAAACCAATGCACCTTCAGCCCGTTTTTAAAGACGCACCCTATTATGGCAACCGGCTCTCGGAAAAACTCTTCAACGAAGGCTTATGCCTTCCATCAGGGACAGCGCTTGACTACGTAAATCTTGGACGAATTGTTGCGGGGCTGACGGCGGTATAACAACGGGCGGACACCTTTTAGGTTACTCACTTTTTGTACCAATTATGGTTACAAGTAGCCGTGAAACCCGTATAAAAACCGATAATTCTAGAATTTTTGTCTATTTTCGCAACTAATGTGACCTCATGAGGAGTCTATACTTAGTAGTTGGCATAACGCTACTGTTTACTTTTTCTGCTAAAGCCCAAACAATCACGTCTGCCGGCAGCGGACCGTGGAACCAGGGATCTACCTGGGTAGGAGGCATTGTACCCACTTCTGCCAATTCTACCACGGTTAGTATCGCCAGTACGCACGCAGTTACAATCCCTTCGGGGTATGCTGCAACGGCGGTCAATGTCACTCTTGCAACAAATACACTCGTCAGCCCTTCTTTCGGCCTGACTATCGATAACGGCGGGTCTCTCAGCTATACCGGAACCCTTACTTTAGGCAACGTTACAACCCGCGGAAGAGTGCTCGTAAACGGCACCCTGATTCTGGAGCAGGGTGCACTGATCGCCGGCGGGGTCGCGAGCGTTGGCCGTCTCACCATTGGATCTACAGGTACCTACAGGCTCAACTACACAACCACTGCAGGAACAGTATACACCGCCGCCTGGAATACAGGAAGTACCCTTGAGATCGCCGGCTATACAAGCAATACCACGCCGCCGACCGGCCTTAACCAGACATTCTCCAACTTCACCTGGAATTGTGTTAACCAGCAAAACGACTTTTATCTCGCCGGAACCTTAACGAATGTAACTGGCAATTTCTCGGTGATTGCGCCAACGGCAAGCTGGGTATTCGGACTTACGAATACCGCATCGAATCTAACCCTGGCAATCGGCGGAAATTTAAATCTGTCTCCCGACGTGTTTCTCGACCTCAACGGAGGTTCAGGTGCCACGACGGTGAACCTTCAGGGAAATTTCAACATGAGCACCGATGACGCTGTCGGAAATTTCGGGTCAGGTACGGCAGTCATAAACTTCAGGAATACCTCTGTCGCCCAGTCTTATAACTCGGCAAATGCGATCTCCAGCGTGGTCGACTTTGCAGTATTTACCGGAACAACTCTCAATATTCCTCAGGCAAACTCTATTCAAACAGCGGGAGGTTTCTCACTGGCCTCCGGTGCAACTCTTGGTGTTGCCTCGGTTGATGGACTTGTAATGGGCCAGGCCAACGGAGCCATCCGGACCTTTGGTACCCGAACTTACGCTGTTGGTGGCAACATCATTTATAATGGTAGCGTGGCGCAAAGTCTCGGTGACGAATGGGGAAGCGGTGGTGGTTTGGATGGTATCCAGGTGAATCTCGAGATTAATAACACAAGTACTACCGGTGTTACCAACAATATTATCGGAAGCACGAACCTTGTGGGAACACTAAGGCTGACACGTGGATCACTGAATATAGGTAACTCAAATACCTTGATCATTTCCGGTGATTTCGAAGGCTATAGCAGCCCTACTCGTGTTGGTACGATCGGTGGAGATGCATCAAATACCTCCAGTCTCGAATTTGGCGGTTCCGGTACTGTTACCGGAACATTGAACTTCACATCAGGTGCGACTACTCTTCGAAACCTGACGCTCAATCGCACCGATGACGTAACACTGGGAACTAACCTTACGATAGCATCAACAGGTGTGCTGGCATTTCCTGAAAGCAGTAACCTTCACATCGACGGTCAGACATTAACGGTCAACGGTAATATTACCCAGGTTGGTTCTGGAGGCATAGCAAGTGCAGTCAACACTTCAAACCTTACTATCGCCGGCTCTGGTACGCTAACAGCTTTGCCGTTCTGTACTGTGTGCGGGACGAATAACTTTAACAACGTTACGTTGAGTCGTACAGGTGGAGCAACCTATACATGGAACAGCGCAGCAACAATTAACGGTATTTTGAATCTCAGTTCGGGAGCATTTACGCATACCTCGGGTCTTACAATGGCCACCGGATCTACATTCCGGAGAAGTTCAGGTACGACGTACACAGGCAGCACTCCGAACGCAACTACTCGCTATAACCTGTCTTATGTTGGTAACCTAACAACATCGGCGGAACTTCCGACCACGGCTCTTGACCGTCTGGCAAATCTTACGATTGCTGGAACTGTCACTCTCGATAAGCCGATCATCATCAACGGCGACTTGAGTATTACCAGCGGTATACTTCAGGCGAACACACGTAACATCACCATGAAGGGAAGCACGTGGGCTATCAACGGAGGACAATTCACGATCAACTCTTCTAACAGTGTAACATTCGCCAGTGGTGGAACGACTGTAATGAACGGATCCACAATCAATGACGCGCAGTTCGGTACAGTTATAATCAACAGCGGTTCGACCGTTCAGTTTCCTGCAAGCGCAAATATTAACGTAGCCGGCCTCTGGACGATCAACGGAACCTTCCTTGCAAACAACGGCACTGTAACGTTCAACGGTACGACGCAGAGCATTAATCCAAATGGACAGGCGTTCTATAACTTTGAAACAGCAAACGGAACAAAGACTTTGACCGGTGCGCTCGATGTGGACGGCGGAGTCGATATCAATACCGGTTCGACACTCGTTGCTGGTTCTAATACTATCAACATAGCCGGACTCTGGGACAACAACGGAACATTCACTCCTGGAACGGGAACAGTCATCTTCGACGGTGCTGCACAGACAATCGAAAACAACGGTCAGCCGTTTAATGCGGTAACATTTGCAAACAGCGGCACAAAGACGCTTAATGCCAACGTGGAAGCTGACGGAGCCCTCACAATCAACTCGGGGGTAACACTGGATGTGAGTGTTAATAACTACAATCTCCTGGCTGGAGGAGCCTTCACAAACAATGGAACGTTCAATCCCCGTCAGGGTACTGTGACATTCGACGGTGGCCTCCCACAAACTGTTAGTGGATCAACAAACACACAGTTCTATAACATTACACAGACAAACGCGACAAGCGTATCAATAGCGAGCGCACAGAGCATCGTAAATGCTTTGACCTTGTCTGCGGGTACATTTAATCCTAACGGCAACTTCACATTGATATCTAACGCGTCCGGTGACGCACGTATCAATGATCTTACAAGCGGAGGTACAATAGGTAACTCGAGCATGATCATTCAGCGTTACCTGCCGAACGCAGCCGGTTTGAGCGTGGCGCGTTATATGTCATCGCCGGTTTCTAACGCAATGATGTCGCAGTGGAAGGATGACTTCCCGATCACGGGGCCGATTTCAGATCACTCGACAGTAGCTGAGTGGGTGGGACAGGGAATCTCTCCTTATCCGTTCACCGAGACTAACAACTCGATTCAGATCTATAATGAAGCGAAGACGCCGACCACCACGTTGAACGATCGCTATGTGGGATATCCTACAACCGGTACTATTGCCACGACCCCGCTCGTTGCCGGTGTTGGGTACAACGTTCGTCCACGCGTAACTACAGCAATTACTCCTGAGGTTGTTGGCCGCCCTAACTTTGGCCCCGTAAGTGTCACGGTTACGGCGCAGGGAACAACAAATAACGACGGATGGAATCTTGTTGGTAACCCTTACCCGGCACCGATCAACTGGAACAACGTATCGAGACCTGCAGGTGTGTCGGCACAGATTGCTTTAACCGACAATGCAAACAATATAGGTACGGGTGCTGGAAATTTCATCTACTACACTGCCGGTGGCACGGGTATTCCTATTACATATACCGGTACGATTGCGCAAGGCCAGGCATTCTGGGTGCGCAAGACCACCGTGGGATCAACCAGTCTTACATTCCAGGAAGACGACAAACAGGCAACATCAACGCCTCCGTTTGTTCGCGAGAGACAGGAAGATATTCTTCGCATTAACGTTGCAGGTAATGGCAAATCTGATGAGTTGGTGATCTTATTCGCAGACGATGCAAGCGACAAAGCTGAGCCTGAGCATGATGCATCGAAATGGGCCAACCCCGTCATCAACTTCTATTCGTTGTCTTCAGATAGTGCGGAATTGGCGATCAACACAATGGGCGGCCTCGGTTGCTCGCGCGAGATCCCGCTTGTTCTTAAAGGTGTAAGCGCAGGCACGCACATCCTCACATTCTCCCAACTGGAAACGTTCGGTAATGGAGTTGATATACGACTACTGGATGCATTTACGGGTCAGACTTTCGTAGTGACCGAAGCCACTGCACAGTATAACTTCAGTGTGACTTCCGATCCTAACAGCTTCGGAACAAGTCGTTTCAAGGTATATGTCGGTTATAAAGATCTTGATCTTTCAATGAGCCTCGAGGCAGCCGACGGATGTAATGGAAGCGACGCCCAGGTAAAGATCGTTGCTCCACAGAAAGGTGTTTCTTATTATGCCACCGTGAATGGAACTTCAGTTAGCGAGAAGTTCATAGCTACCGGCAATGAACTTGTGATCACGATCCCGGCGGCGAACCTCACGCAGGATCAAAGTACAGTCGTATTAAAAGCTCAAAACGGCACTTGTGCTGAAATGCCGCTTGCCAACTCTGTAACGATCAGGAAGAACGGTATCCCGGTAATATCCCAGGTGTCTGAAGCAACTGGTTGCGGGGAGTCGGCTGTTACGTTAAGTGCTCAAGGTGCGCCTGATGGCGGAAGCTATCGCTGGTATCTCGCAGAAGATGCAACCGATGCTATCGCCGGAGAGACCGCTTCATCTTTCACAACGCCCACTCTCGCGAAAACAAAAACTTATTTCGTATCGGCTGTTAGCGCGCTTGGTTGCGAAAGCCAACGTGTACCCGTAACGGCAACGATCTCTTACGTTGATCAGGCGACAATAACAGAGCAGGACGGTGTGCTTGTTTCTAATTCGGATGCCGGCAACCAGTGGTATTTGAATGGTGACCCAATACCCGGTGCAACGAATAAAACGTATAAACCTGCAGAGTCGGGAGTGTATAAGCTGGTTGTAACATCGGGCACCTGCTCAAGTCAGATAGAGCAGGAGTATGCGATAACGGGTGATATAGATACCAATTCCCTTAAGGGATACGTTCTGTATCCAAATCCGTCGTCAGGCCTGGTGTATGTTGAGGTTGCGACAACAAACGAAGTAAGGGTAAGTATTATCAATGGGGTTGGTAAAGAGATCACACGTGGTGAACTTAAACAGGAAGGAAATCGTAGAAAGGGACAGTTTGATATCACGACGCAGGGCGCCGGCGTTTACTTTGTGGTGATCAAAAACGATAAAGAGACTGTTACCAAAAAAATCATAAAGAACTAAGATGACTGCGCGACGCACTATATTTCTTTTTCTCTGCATCGTTGGTCTGTTCTTGTCACATTCGACAGATGTATTTGGACAACCCGGTAACGGTGACGATCCCGATCAGGTTCCTATTACTGGGATCGAGTATCTTATCGGTGGAGGTGTTGCTTACGGTATCAGGTCGCTCATAAAAGGGCGTAAGAAAAAAGGTGATTAAACGATTCTTCCAGAATCTGACTATTCTTCCCCGCTGGATCATCATCATTATCGACATGGTGATAATCCTCGAGTCTACTATTGTAGGATATACACTACGATTCAATTTCGAGTGGCGTGAAATATTAGAACATGAGTTCGTAATGGGCTTGATATTCAGCGGTCTGGCCGGACTGACATCAAGTCTTGTTACCCGAAGCTACGCCGGTATCGTTCGTTATACGGGTATCGAAGATGGTAAGCGTATTGCAACAAACACCGTCCTTAGTCTGATTTTACTATCAATCTGCAATCTCCTTTATTATTATAACAAGAACGCCAACGTTGTACCGTATTCTGTCTTGTTGATTTCCTTCCCTTTCTCATTCTTCCAACTGTTCTTCTATAGGCTATTCGTTAAAGAGCTTTTCGCTCATATTAAAGATTCCGACGACACAGAAAAACTGAATGTAGCCGTATTTGGCGCCGGCTCACTTGGTCTTTCCGTAAAACAAATGATCGAATCTACGTCCGACAGCGGACTCCGCCTCATAGCTCTGATCGAAGACGATCCTTATAAAATAGGAAAGAAGATCCAGGGTTATAAGATACTTCATCCTGATGGGCTTTCTGCCCTTGTCAAAGATTACGGTGTACAGGAACTCATCATCGCAGTTAATAACCTGTCATCAGAACGGAAGAACAAGCTCATCGAGGAATGCCTGAGACTTGGTATTAAAGTCCGGGCGGTTCCCCCCGCGACGCAGTGGATCAAAGGTCAGCTTAGTCTCCGACAAATACGCGAAGTGAAGATTGAGGATCTCCTGGGGCGCGATGTGATCGAACTCGGTAAAGACGAGATCGAGAGACAAATAAAAGGAAAGATCATTTGCGTGACGGGTGCAGCCGGTTCGATCGGCAGTGAACTATGCAGGCAGATCATCATGTTTGGACCGAAGCGCCTGGTGCTTATCGATCAATCTGAGTCGCCGCTATTTAATACAGAGTATGATCTTAAGAAATTGGGTCTGCTCGTCGATCTTTCCATTTACGTATGCGATATCACCAATGCGACGCAGTTGGAGAAGATATTGGTTGAAGAAAAACCGGAGACCATCTTCCACGCAGCTGCATACAAGCATGTGCCCCTGATGGAAAGAAACCCCACCGAGGCCATCATCTGCAACGTCTTCGGTACAAGAATACTTGCTGATCTTGCCGTGAAGATAGGCGTGAAGAAATTCGTTATGATCTCCACCGATAAGGCCGTAAGACCCACAAGTATCATGGGTTGCACCAAGCGGATTGCAGAGATCTACGTCCAGGCCCTGTTCTATCATTTGCACCAAACCAAAGGATCTGCTACAAGCTTTGTAACTACTCGTTTTGGGAACGTGCTTGGCTCAAACGGCTCAGTGATCCCTACATTCCAGAAACAGATCGATGCAGGCGGCCCGATAACAGTTACTCATCCGGAGATCGTTCGTTATTTCATGACCATCCCCGAAGCATGCCGTTTGGTTCTCGAAGCAGGTGTAATGGGGTATGGCGGGGAGATCTACATCTTCGACATGGGTAAACCGGTAAGGATATACGACCTGGCACGGCAGATGATAAAGCTCTCTGGCCTGGAACTCGGAAAAGATATCGATATCATCTTTACAGGACTCAGAGAAGGAGAGAAGCTTTTCGAAGAGCTCCTCAACGACTCAGAAAACACAGTTCCAACGCATCACGACAAGATCATGAAAGCGAAGGTTCCGGTGTACGAATACAACCAGATCAACAACTACCTCGACCTTCTTGAAGATTTGGTGAAAGACAAGAATGAGCTGAAAGTGGTGGCCTTGATGAAAGACATCGTTCCGGAATACAAGAGCAATTATTCCCGGTTCGAGATATTAGATAAAGGACCCCGGATGTAGTGTAGTCTACCTTCTATTGTAACGTCGCTTCTGAGTATAAAGCTTGTTCCTGCGGATCGCACTGAGGTCATAAGGCAGGTAGTACTGTAACTTTACATTCATTAAAAAGTACCAATCCTTGGTCTCGGGGTTGCCCCTTAAGCCCCCGGGATTGCCACTCCTGTTTGAAAGAGCGCGTGCCAGATCGCTCGACAATTTTGAAGGATCAATATACGTCTTGCTGCTAACATCGTCGATGTAGTCGGTGAACGTCTTCCTCAAGCCTGCCTCAAACGCAACGTTGAAGAATGGACCGACTTTCAATTTCATGCCGCCTCCAAAAGGAATCACCGGTTGGATCTTGCTGTATTTTACCCCTTCGGTCTGAAGCGGCTGAAGCGCTACCAGGCTTCCATTATACAGAGCCTTCGGGTTCATGTATAACACGCCGAGTCCTACAAATCCATAGAAGTTTACGGCCTGTCGCTGATAAAAGCGACGACCATTAGGGAGCAAGTTGAAAGTAGCAGCTACGTTCGCTTCAATGTTGTTAGATTGGAAATTGAGATTTCTTACCCTTCTGGACTCTGGGGCATCAGCATCGTTACCAGAGATCTGGAACCAGTTGACCTCGGCCCGGGCGCTAATCCTGTTTGTAAGAAAGTGTTCAAGACCGACGTTCGCACTATATTTTACCGTCCCAAAGAAAGTATCGGGTGCGGTGAGCTCACCGTAATAATTGGCGGTTCCTACTCCCACATAGCCGATCAATGACCTTTCTCTTCGAATCGCATAGAAGCTCTGGGAGAGGGCTGTCGTTGCATTTGTCAGGAGCAATGCGACAACGAAAAAGCGATATGACCTTGTCATCAATATTTTATGGCTTTCAAATATAACAAAAATGCGATACTTGGTCGTTTTTCCGGCGGCCTGGCGCCCCGAAACCCTTCTTTTTCCTCTAAAAACACACAGGTCCCGTAACTTTTACGGGACCCGGGGCGTTTTCTAACTTCTTCGGACTATCAACGATCAGAGTGAGTGACGAGCAGCTTCCGGGTCGTCAGTACTCCATTTTCCTTCAACTGAATGATATATACGGCTCCCGACAGGTCGCCTGTGTTGATCGACGTCGAACGTTGTCCTATACCGATCGCTGACTTAACCACCGGTCTGCCCAGTTGATCGATCACACTCACCTCTACACCAAATTTGGTAGCGTGTGGAAGTTCGATGGTTGCAATCTTGTCGGCCGGGTTCGGATACAATGCAGTCTGCTCGAGGAAAGGCTTCTCAAGACCAGTCGTGTAGTTGATGTCTCCAGGTCCCAACTCGTCGTTGAAAGCTGCCTGAAGCACGGGACGTTCCTTGTTGGCGTTCATCACATCAGACTGAACGAATGCCACAGCGATCAACTCAGGGCTGGTGCCGAGGGAAGCCTGTTCTATGCTCCACGATTCATCGAATTCGAATGAGCCACCTTGCGGAGTTGCAGGTACTTTCACACCCGACGCCGATGGAAGCATCTTACGAAGCACGTATGCGTCGGCCCCTACAGTCTTCTCAACGACTGCCACGTACAATGAATAGCGGTTAGCGAGCAACTCAGTTTCCGTCGCTGTTATCCTACCCTTGATATTCATTACGCCATTGGTGATCGTTGGCTTGTCGATCACGATCGCAATAGGAGAGGTTTTCAGGGATTCGGTACCGTAATAATTCTTAGCCCACACAGAGATCAGGTCGCCCTCCGTGGAAGCATAGAAGCTTCCGGAAGCGTCGAGGTTGCTGTAACCGTCGATGTAACCCCGGGGAACCGCGCTCAATCCATAGAAGGAAGCGCGACCACTTGGATCCATCGGATTCTGTTTGAAGATCGGATCTTGTTGATCACCCGCTACTGCCGGCAAGCCAGTGTGATATTCGATCTTGACAACTTCGGCCGATGAGGCAGCAGAAGGGAAGGCTTTGAACGAACTGGTGTTGTTTGTAACTGCGGTCGATCCGCTGGCAGAAGTGAAGTTCTCAACAAGCACCAGGCGGTTTCTCGATTCGAGCTTGAAATAGTCGACAGCAAAACCGTCGTACGTATCGGGGTTCACAAGGCTTGTATTAGATCCAAACACGATCCTGAAACGAAGACGGGTGTCGCCAGCTCGCTGATCGAGATTGTAACGGCCGGTTTTCCATCCTGTGATGTTGGTAGTCCCTTCCGGAATGCTTGACCCTGTCCAACCATACTGGCTGACCGCCTGGCCAATTCCGCCGAGAGATGAGAGACCACCGATGGATGCGCCGTTGTACCATTCGAGACCCTGGACGTTGTCGCCTAATCTCTCCCAGGTTCCACCGCCGTTTGCGTCTTCTATCTTATATTCCACGTATGCGCCGTCTGACTGCGGCTCGGTGTCATTGAAATAATCCAGGGCAATAACAGGTCTTGTAAGGGCTGTCATATCAACGCAAGGACCGTACAACGCCGAACGTTCGTTGTCGAAGTAAAACTTGTTCACGTCCACATTAGTATGCGTAACCCAGAATGTAGATCCGGCAGCGGTTGAAGGGTTCGTTCCAACAACGCCGCTTCCGATATCGCCGGCAGCTGTCATCAGGTTCCAGCTTGTTTCGGAGGTACTGCTCGATCCGTCGAACACCACCCCTTCGGCAAACCAACCATGGTTAGAAGACTCGAAGTTTTCGATATACGGGAAAGTCTTTACGTAAGGGACGATGTTTGTTCTCCTGGTAATTACATCGGAACAACCGAGGTCTGTAGTCGCTGTCAATGTAACATGGTACTCTCCAACGCCCGGGAACTCATGCAAAGGTGAAACATCGGTACCGTTCGATGAACCGTCATCAAAATCCCAATCGTACGTCGGGATCTGTTCCGGGATTGTTCCGGTATATGTGAATTTCGTTTCATCGCCATCACAGATCTTCACGAAGCTGAAATCGGCCTGAGGTTTAGCACCGATCCTGATCTCTTTGTTATTGAAGAAGGGAAGGCTCTTTGCATTCGCGGTTTGTACGCAACCATCGGACGATCTCACGGTGAGTTTTACATCGTATACACCGATGTTGGCAAACACGTGAATCGGATTGTTGTATGTGCCTGTTGTACTACCTCCCTGGCTTCCGGGTGGAACGGGAACATCTTTTCCGCCAAACTCAAGGGCAGTAAGTCCATCGGCAAAATCCCAACTCCAGTCCGTAATAGTTCTTGATCCTGGCACGGTTGAAGCGTCGGTAAACTCAGTAAGATCCGTAAGGCAGAAGTTGGCAGCTGTGAAGCTAGGTACGGGCAGAGGGTTTACAGTAATTTGAAGTTCGCGCCCGTCGCTTCGGCATCCGTTTGGCAATGCGCCGGGGAGTTTGTTCGTTGTTTGAGTTACCCAAAAGCTGTAGTTGTTTGCAGCCGTTGTGGATGCGCCACCTGCGGCAGGAGGGAAGGTGTTACCCGTTCCGCGAATGTTGGTAAGAGCAGCGTCTGCATACCACGTCACTTCAATACCGATGGCCGACAGATCAGTGAGAACATCGTTAACACAATACTTGTAGTTAGGTATGTCGGTCGGCGCGTAGCCGAGGATATCGGGAACTGCTGGTTTTGGATACAGGTTAACCAGGAGGTTATCCGTCACGATAGGACACGGTTCAGCGCCATCGGGGTCGGTCGACGTCAACGTGAAGATGATCTGCGTCTGTCCTGTCTGCTCAGTAGCGTCGGGCTGATAAGATGCAACCGCTTGATTGGCGTTGGTGATGATTCCGGCACCGCCGCTCCACGTTACCGATACAGGAGCACTTCCAGTTACGATCTGTCCGTTCAACGGAATTGTCACGTCAGAACAACTGCTGAACGGATTGCCGGCCTCTATGATCGCTCGTTTGTTGATCTTGATCGTGGTGTTCTTGAAGTCAGACGCACAAGGGCCGCCACCGTCCGGATCGTCTGTTTGAGCTTTAAACTGGATCAACGCACCGGCATCCAATTCCGATTGGGTTGGAACGTATTGCATCGTTTGATTATCTCCATTGATAATTGGTCCGAGGCCGTTGCTTGTTGTCCAATGAAGTGCTGCATTTGCATCGTTCACCGAGTTATTTTGAACTACACCAGTAAGAGTTACTGTTGTTGGACTTGGTACGCCGGGATCCGTTCCGCAAATAACGGTTTGGGTCATCGGAAGTACTGAAAGAGACCCGTTCACATTAACGAGGATCGAGTTCGAAGTTGCTGCACACACGCCGTCCGGCGGTATATCGGAAGTAAGAGTTATAATAACTCCCTTGTTGTCTTTGTCTGCCTGCACGGGAGTGTATGTACGTGAGAGTTGCAACGATGTCACCCCGGTGGTACCGGTCGAGTTTTTGAACGCGGCAGATGTTGACGTCAATGTGCTCCAGTTTCCCCCGAGGGTGTTAGGGGTGATGACTCCTGCAAGGTCGGCAAGGGTCACATCCTGACCGTTACAAACATTCACGGTGTTGTTTGTAAGCGTTACTACTGGAGCTTTGATAACTTCTATAGTAAATGAAAGAGGGTCGCTTTCGCAACCAAGGAAGGTAGAACCCTGCCTGTTTGTTGTCTGGGTTACTTTAAAGGTAAGAATACCAACATTAGGTTTTCCATCGGCATCAGGGTCGAGCGATTTGTTTGGATCAAACTTATCATTATCCGTGGTAAGCCTTACCATTGCATTTGAATACCAGTTGTAGAAAACCCCGCCTGGATTCGAAGCGGTAGTCTCCCCGATTTTTTCTGTTTCGCAGAATTCTGCTGCAAGATCTCCTGCTGTCGCGTCAATTGTTATCAGGTTGCCGCTGACAACCGCTGGTTGCTCAAATTCGGTGAATACAATTGATGTCTGGTCGGAACATCCATTAGACGCCTGGTATTGATAGTTAAGCTGCATCGTCTTGGATCCCGTTGCTCCGTTCAGACCTACAGATGGGTCGAAGCTAAAACCGATGGTTGAGTTTCCTACAACACCAGTCAGGGTAGGGTGATCAGGATCACCTGGAGCACCTACGTCCGATACCCAGAATTTATCGAAGGTGGATCCTGATGTAACGTTTGGATTTCCTTTCAGTGTGATCGGCGTACCGTTCGAACATACGAACTTCATTGATGTCGTGATGCTTGCGGTTGGTTTACGCTCAACCCTGACAACGTCGTATGTCCAGGTAAATGATCCGCCGAAGCAATGGTCTTGAACCTGGTACCCTATGAACAATCCATAGAAGCCATAGATGTTTGCGGTGGACTGATATACCGACTGATATATTGCTGCTGCCGGATCGAAAACATCATTTCCTGTCGTTGTTGAGCCGCCAAGAGGTTTCCAGCCGAAAGAAGGATCATAATATACGTAGTAATCGAATGTGTATTGCTGTGTGATTCCATCCGAACACAAGTATGTGCTTGGAAATGCCGACTGACCTGTCAAAGTAGAGGCAGGTGAGTTGTCGCAATACTGAAGGGCCAATCCGGTGATACTGCTGGAAAATACCTCGAACGTTTTTGTGATTGCAGTTTTGCAACCACTCGCCTCTGTGTAGGTGAATGTTATCGGATGAGAGCCAAGACTTACGCTGTTCGGATAGAACTTGTATTTGCCGTCGGAGTCTAATGCAACTCCATCGCCGGTGAACACACCTGGTACATCAGTAGGTCCGCTAGTCAGGAAACCCTGCAACACAATAGGAGTAGAGCTCGCTTTTGGAAAACGTGTTTCATTCGGCTTGATCGAGCCACCATTGGTGTTCTTGAAATCAATACCTGGAGAAACGCCCGTTATCTTATAAAGTGCGAAAAGCTTGCCGTGACTGTTCAGCCCGTCGTCATTTTTCTTTTGAATGGCAGTACCGCCAACTCTTAAGATGTCTGCATTCTTTACTGAGTCGGTCCCGATGTATTTTATCTTGAGATTATTGATCGTGATAATGTCTTTCGTTGCCTGCGCTGAGATGCTGTACTGAAACCGAAGGATATTGTTTCCTATGTACGATAAAGGTGTGATTGTCGCAGATATGTCAGCTGTTGCAGACGAAGTCAACGTCGGATTTGTAGTTACATCAAAAATGAAGTTGGTGGGCAGCATCAAAGCGAATGTTTGATTTGCGCCCACACCGAAGTCTGTCTTATCGCTTTCTGCGATAACAATCGGACCGAAGTTATACCATGATGCAGGATCTGCATTCGTTGATGCACTGTTGGGACACATCGTCGAGGCCGCGGCGTTAGGGTAAGTTGGTACAATACCAAGGCTGTTGACCGTTATTCCAAAAGACTTGCCCATTGGGCCTGTCGTGCTGGAGTTAACGGCAATAGTCTTTGATCCCGCATCAGCAAACTGCAGGCTGTTGGTAAAAGTAGCGACACCGGAAGATAGCGCTACACTGGCAGACGGAGGCGTCATTGTCGCTTCGCTCAAAACGATATTACCGGTAAGGTTCTTATCTACTTTGTTGTTCGCGTCTACAGCGGTAACAACAACTCCAAACGATACATTGGCGTCGATAGCTGAAGGATTCCCGCTGTAAGTGTAATCTGTTGCAGTAACCTCGATTGCGTTTTGCGAACCTGTGTTTGCACCGCCGGCAGCTGCGTTGATAAGATCTGAGGATCCTGAATAAAGAGTAGCTCCGGTGATCGTTACTTTTATGATGGCCCCTTCATCCACATTTGCCGTATTGAAGGAAGCAATAATGTTGAACTGGTCCGGGCTTCCGCCACCGGTGTTGTTATCACCAGATTCCAGGTCGCCGGCACCGATATTGAATGTGATATTGCCTGAGGCATCGAGAACCCCTTCATCATGAATGGTTCCGTTATCGTAAACGGCAATACGATTGACCATGTTGGCGTTGTCAACGTGTATTGTAAGCGTTTGTATTTTCGTTGGTAAGGCATCCGGGTCGTTGGTGGTGCCATCGCCATCATACAACGTGAAATCGGCAATGACCATACCGTCACCCAGACCAGTCAACGGAGATGATGTCGTCCTGTTGATGTAAGCAAGCGTTGCAGGCGCACTGTTAAGCTTTATCTGAGATGTTGCCGACTTTGTTGTTGCACTTGCCGGCGTAAAGCCCGACTTGTAGTTATATGTTTCTGTGTTCGTGGTGTTCCAGTTGAAAGGAACGGCCGCATAATAGTAAGTATGTCCGCCCTGCAAGGCAGGAGTACCCGGAAGAGCATCAGCCGGATCAGAGAACTTTGTCTGCGTATTGCTTGTGATAATACCAACAATAGTTGGCATGTTGGCTGTCGTGGGAGCCTTGCCATCAACAATGTCGGCGTTACTTAAGGTTGTGGGGGATTCGGAACGAAGAATAACGATACCCTGGGTGTTACTGAAACCCTGGAACTTGTCGAAGTTTACGTCAAGCGCCGTAGCTGAAATAACATCTATTGATGTGATGTTGGAGTTAGATCCCGGAATTGCTGAAAGCGTGTATACCTGGAGCTGCGGTGTTGCCAGGATCACTCCACCGTTTCCATTGTCGGCATAAGCAGTAACATAATATAATTTTCCTGACTGAATGGAACCGTCATTACGTAGCTGCGAGAACGATCCGCTACCGGTACCCGACTGTACTTTGTTATCTGTAGCCGAAGCTGGACTGCCTTGCTTCCATACAGAACCGCGTTTTACCGTATTGTCACCACCATTGAAGGTAACATCCCCCTGGATTGTAAAGGTTGTTTCGGTGGATGTAATTGAAGTATTGCTGACAGTGGGTGCTACGCCGCCATAGGTTATCGTGCTGTTATCGTTGTCGTTGTTACCGTTGCCGTACGTATCGTGAACTGTGCCGGGAGTGACCGACACAACAACGTCTTCACCTGCCAGCGCTGTAGCAACATCTACCTGGATGTAAACTTCCCATTTTTGATTAGGAGTGAGATTGTTGATGTGATCCACGGAGAGATTGGTCATGCTCGCCCCGCTGCCGGTGAACTTGATTTGACTGCCGTCGAAGTCTGTAACGTCTTCCTGGAAATCTACTATGAACAGGAGGATATCTGTGTTTACACTGGGGCTGGAGCCGGAGTGGGTAACGTTTGGCTCAGGATTGCCATCGAAAGTAAACGTCTGCGAACCTGTGCTTACTTCACTGGCTGCGCCGCCCACGGATGCATTGGCAGCACCTGCTTTTATATCGAGGCCTACGGTTCCCGATACTGTCAAGCCTGTGACGGTAACTTCGTATTTCTTTGCGTTGACGGTGTTCGTCAATGTTGCACTAACTCCCGCTGCGGTGCCTGCGGCTCCTGAAAGAAGGAAGTCTGTACTTGGATCATCACCGAAGCCGGTAACGTTCACATCGAAATCAATCTGGAAGATGACAGAGGTTCCCCTGGTTGGATTGGTGCTTGACTTACGAGTAACGGTCGGTATCGGACCAGTAGCAAATGCTGTATAAGCCGCACAGAAAAAGAAAAGACAAAGGCCCAGCTTGACTATAGCGTTCTTCATAATCCCGGTAGAAATGTTGTATATACTAGTCTTATTAATTACTAAATCGAAATCACTCTTTAAGATTACCATTCGCGTCTGCACGAATGATGAACATAGACGAAATGTTGCTGATGGTTGATGTTCCCGCGATGAGCAGTGTGCCATCGGGAAGTTCGCGGATGGATGTTGCTACTTCATTGCCGCTTCCTCCCAATAACTTGTCCCACTTGTATGTTCCGAACGCGTCAATTTTGATCAGCACGATGTCCGTGCCCCCATTTCCTTTTTCAGGAGTCTGTACCATCGAGCAGGCAAGCACAAAGCCGCCATCTTTCGTATATGTTATTGCTGTGCCTGCATCCTGGCTGGCACCCGCATCTGTTTTTTTAATCTCAATCTGTTGGCTATCTGTAGCACCACAGTCAAAATATCTTACCGACGACTCGTCGACGTTACCTGCGGGATCGACCTTCGCGAAGAACACGTTCGCATTCCCCGATTGGTTGGTGTATGTTCCCACAAGACCGAAGCCTGTCGCGGACGGCTGCATATCGAGCACATCATGACCGCCTACGTCTGTTTTACCGAGCAGGCTGTTGTTGGAAGGTGATGCGTAGTTTGGTGGTACGGAGATCACACTAACATATTTCGATTGGTTGGCATCTGTAGGACTGGCTGTGCTTGCCCAAATCAGGTTGCCATTTGAAATACCAAGGAAGTTTGTGCTTACGTAGTTGAAATTCTGGAGGTCGAGATTCTTTCTCCAGATAGGAGCGGAGAGATTGGAAGAGCTGAAGCCCATCGTGATGGTATGCTCCTGGCCGCCGGGAACTTTATACGATCCCAGTGTCGCGATTTCAGTTCCATTGTTGAGCATCACGCTCGCGCTCGCCTTAAAGTCTACCTTCAACTGCACCTGGTCGCTACCACGCGTAACCGTGACAGTGCTGTCGTACGAATACGTATCAGCGACATCGCCGGTGGCACCTAGCTTTAAGAGGAGAAATTGTTGGTTCACAAATTCGGAGCTTTCGGAAGACCGTGGGTTGGTTTCAATACCCTCACCGGTTACCAGGTAACCGTTTTCGATTGGTTTTATCGAGTGAACATTTGCCTTTCGGATGATTTTCTCCCACAGTTTGGTACCCTGGTTGTCGGTTTTAACGATGATGATGCCGGTGAAATTCCTCTCGTCAGCGGGGTCGTCCACCTCAATGGCAGCTACATTGCCTGCCATCACGAATCCACCATCCAGGTCAGGTTCGACCACAACAGAAGTATAGCTAACAGGACTACCGAAGAAACGGATGAACGTCTGTCTTTCGGGAATTTTTGCATCCTCCAGGTTATTGCAGGCAAAAAGAAGAATGACAAGCAGAAACGGTAAAAATCGCGCCATGCGTTAGTGAGTGGTTTTTTTCCTGGGAATGTACTTGTTCAAGAGATACCCGAACGAAATGGACAGGGTATTCAAAGAGAATGGCCCATGCACGAATTTGTTTCCAAACACCTCTGGCTGGCTATCATACAGTTTGTGCTGATCAAAAATGGTAGACGCACCGAAATTGTATCTGATCTCGGCAACGATCTCAGCCTTCTTCACTTTTCCCTTCACACCCGCAGATATGATCGGGGCAAAGTTGAAAACCTTGTACTGGGTTTTTTCTGTCGTCGATGTGTTAACAGGCGATTGCCCGTGAACGTCAGTCTCGAGATCAGTAGCGACCCCAAGTAAGAAGTCAGTGGCAATCCCGGCGCCTACGTACGGCACCCATTTTGTGTCTAACCTTTTCTTTCCCATAGGCAACGCATACTGAACGGAAAGCGGCAGGCTCACGCTCTTCAGTGAGATCTTACCACTGGTTGTCTGACCGTCTTCGAAGAAAGTATTGTTAACCTTGAACGCCTTCACCTGGAAATACAGTTCAGGATTGAAGGTGAGCTTGTCGTTGAAGATCGAGATCTCCATGCTCGCGCCGCCCTGGAATCCGTAGCTATAAGAATAATTCTCCTTGCCCTCGTTCAAAGCTGTATATGAATGAACGTTCGGCTGAGTGGCATTTGCACCAACTTTAACGCCCAGACGATACACCGGCTCCGTACGGAATGTTCTCCACAAGGCCACGAACTCAGCCGGATCGATGTTATCGTTCGGCTTGAATTCAGGATCTGTTTTAAGAATATTCAACATCATCTCGTCTGCCTTTTCGGGTTCCTCGAGATAGATGTAGGCCAGAGTTAGAAGTTTATACGCATCTACACGCTCTTGTGTGGTCCACTCCGTTTTATTGAAACAGTCACCCATAAGGGTCGGAAGCTCATGGAGGCGACCATTTTCATAAATAGAGCGGGCCAATCGAAGCGTTTGTGCACACGTCGTCGTTTTTTGCTGGGCCCTGGTTACGTAGGGCCCGACAGCGAATAAAATTAAAGCAGCTACAGCAAGTCTCTTCATTGTTACTTGTAGTTATCAGGGTAGTTCGGACAGGTCTTCACGTAAGGAAGATCATCGCTCACATAGAGATCCCACTCTTCCTTCGTCATGTTCCTCTTCGAATAGTTACACAGCTTATCTGACATGCTACTGATATTAGTAGGCCATGCGTGAATAGTCTGGTTACTCTTCATATCGCCAGAAGTTGCGATCTCTTCCTTCACACTGTTGATACCAGCCATGAGCTGATCGTCATTAGGTGTAAACGCTACGCCCCAAACCCAGTCGTGATCGCTCAATACCATAGGAGGAACTCCTGGTTTATTGAACTCCCAAAGACGGATCGAGAAGTCCTTACTTGCAGTAGCCATGAATGTTCCTGCGAAGTTGAACTTGATATGTTCGATAGCAGATGTGTGACCGGAAAGTTCACGGACAACAATACCAGTGTCAACGATACGTAACAGTCCACGGACGTTACCAACAATGATCCGGCGTCCGTCAGGCGTATATGCCGCAGCAGTCAACGCTTTGTTCTGACCAGCCGAGTTGTCGATGTTATAGACTGTCTGTGAATAGTTATTGCTGATATCCCAGATGTAGAGATTGCCTTCATTACCCGCACCTACCAGTTTCTTTCCGTCGGGACTTATTTCCAGGTAGTTGATCTTTTCTTTTACTGCGATCACTTCCTTCGCTGTGCTCAGATCCGAGTATTTGATACTATGACCTGAATTGTCGCGTGCGTAGAAACCTTTATTGTCGTTGGTGAAATGGATATCGTTAATGTCTGCCACAAAGCCGGGGATCTTCTTCGGCGTCGCGGTGATATCGGTCATATCATACAACTCAACGTAGTTTGCATTTCGGTTGCTTGGGAATGAACCACCGGCAGCCAGCAATTTCTCATCATGACTGATGTCAAGCGAGAACACGAGATAATCGGTTCTGCCGCCAACGATCTGTTCACCTTTCCACGTTTGCTCAGGATCCTGTGTCCAGCGGATGATTCGTCCATCCGAACCGCCTGAATAGATGTGGTTGCTGTTCACTCTTGTTTCGAGTGCACGTGCAGCGCCTTTCAGGTGACCTTCAAGACTCTTTGTCATCGGGTCGTTGTTGTTAGCCAAAGCACGGAACAGGCCATTGTAGATGTCGTTGTCATACTTGTAGCCGGCATACTTCGCGTTGAAGTTGTGAGCCTGCTGGGCAACTACGGCCTCCTGCTCAGGATTGTTACCGAGTTCTTTAGACTTGATAGCCATCGCTTTGGCAATCGCACGGTAACGTTCGGCCTGCGCCTTCATCTCCTGGTTCTTCGCTTCCTGTTCGTTCTTCTCGGCAAGTGTTTGCGCCTTACGCGCGGCATCGGCGTTCTTCAACGCAATGCCTTCCTGGCGTTTGGCCTCGGTAGCGTTCTTAACAGCGTCGGCACGGGCCAGCTCGGCAAGCTTCTCGTTCTCTTCAGCGATAGCTTTCTGCTGACGGGCGATCTCTGCTTGTTGTCTCGCGATCTCTGCTTGTTTCTTTGCTTCCGCTTCCGCAGCAACGGCTTTCTTCTCGTTGGCTTCGGCTTGCTTCTGTAATTCAACAGCGATCTCCCGCTGCCTGATCGCAGTAGTACGCTGAACAAGAGCGTATACGAGGAACAAAAGCGAAATAACGGTCGCAGTTCCAAGAACGATCGCGAAGATGCGGGCGTTACGGAGCTTACGTTTTGCTTCAAGTTCTTTAATGCGCTGCTCCGTCTCGAATTCTTTCTTCGAATATTCGAGGAAGATGAGCGTGCGCTCGAATGCCGGATGATATCGCTGGCCCCAAACCAAAGTCGGTTTGTGTTTGGTTTGCCAGTTAAGAGCAAGCTGAAGATCGGGTGGCCTCCAAAGACCGGCCTTTCCTACCTGGTATTGGGCAGCAGCTTCGGCGAGACGCAAATACATTTGCACTGCTTCCGCTTCATCGTCAACCCAGTTCTTGAGGCGTGTCCATATACGCATCAAACTTTCGTGCGATATATCGATCATCGCCCGGGAGAGGAGAGGAGTGCCATAGGCAGGAGTCAATAATGATCTTCCCGGCTCACGGAACTTCTCGATAACCGCGACTACATCTTCTTCGGAGACATCGGCAATCGCCGCGATCTCATTTAATCTTGTGGGACGACGGATACCGAAGTTTTCACCGCGCTTTTCAGTAATCGCTTTGAATAACGATTCGCAAATACGCTTCTGTTCGTCATCCAATTCGTCGAATGCTTCGTTCGCGTGCTGCGACAAGGCTTCCGACATTGTACCGATAGCCTCGTAGTGCTTGAGATCTACCGATTCATCATCATAATCTTTATAGCGGGACCAGTAGCTCCACGTACGCATCAACGCGTGCTGGAGAATTGGCAACTGATCAGGGTTGTCACCGAGGTCGTTGAGGAGCTGCTGAACCAAACGTGGAGCGATCTTCGCGCCACCCACAGCAACGGGTCCTTCGATCGCGCGACGCTTCTGATCGCGTGTCATCTGCGGGATCAGGTAGTGACTGTCGTTGATCTTACGGGTAAGGTCGGGGAACTGGGCGCAATCACCGATAAAATCGGATCGCATTGTGATCGCTACATAGATGGGAGCATCTTCGTAGTTAACGGCTTCCATCAACAGGTTAACGAAAGCGAGCGTTTCGTCAACAGAGTTAGGATCTGTACTGTCCTTGAACCGGAACAATTCTTCGAACTGATCGACGAGGATCAGGTAGTTGATGTCTTCCGACCTGCGGGACTGCTGGATGGCTTCCACCAAACCGAGCGAGCTCGAGCGCAGCAACGTCGAAACTATAGTTCGTTTGATCTTTTTGTCTTCACCATCGGCTTCCTGGTATTCCTTCGTGGCGCGAAGCAACGATTCGGAAAGGTTATCGATAGGACCGGCACCGGGACGTGTTACAATAACTTCCCAGTTGGGGCTCGCATCGGTAAGGAATCCGCCGTAAAGGATCGGTAACACACCACAATAAATGAATGATGATTTACCACTTCCTGATGGACCGATAACACCTACGAACCGGCTCTTCGACAGCTTGAGAAGGACCTCGTCACTCTGGCCCTCACGACCAAAGAACAAATGGCTTTCTTCAATCTTAAATGGACGCAATCCCGGGAACGGGTTGTTTACATCCACTGTCGATACTACTAGATTTTCGTTCTGCTGTGCCATAACCTTTATGGGTTAAAACTCCTGTAAGAATACTTTCAATGACTCTATTGACTTCGGTGCTTCGCCCGAGATCAGTGTTACGTTCTGGCTCTTAAAGCTCTCAATCGTGCTGGTTGGCTGCGAAGAAGAGAGTATCGCCTTTCCTTTGATAGGTTTCTTGCGACCGAATCCAGGGGCTTTCAACAGATCCAGTACCTTCATGCGCACCCACTGATCGTTCACCTTTCCTTTGAAGATGATCGCGCCGTCGAAATTCCTCAGATTCTCTATATGCTGTTTGCGGACGTCAAGTAAGTCGCCTTCGAACGCCGGTGTCAATACTTTGAAGCCCGACTTCTCGATGGCCTCTTTGTAAGGAAGTACCTCTTTTTCATCGATGCGATCGTGAACGAGATAGATTGCCTTGCCATGGAAGTCTTCGTATTCCTTGTCTTGCGCTTCGAGAAGCTCTTCACGCATAATGTTCTTGAAGTCTTCGAGAGGATTCTGAAGGATCTCAGCGCCTTCCTGCGCCTCTATATCACGGCGGATATTATCGATGAAAGCCCGCTGACGGTCACTGGCATTCTTCAGGTTCGGAGATATCCAGATCAAACGGGAGAAATCTTCCTTGTTCTGTCTCTTGACCGCGCTGAGCTCGGCTGCGATCCGGTTCTGGATGTCAACCACCGAACGATCACCACCTTCAGGTATCTCGCCGTAAGCGCTACCGATAAGGTGTATAGACAACGAGCATTCTTCGAGATCTTTCTTTACGATTTTTTCGAGGTCAACCGCATTGTTAGGAAGTGTCTGGCGTGGGAGTACCATATAGCCATGGCGCTGCAATTCACGCTTGATGATGTTTCTCTGTACGGAAATATCGTGACCCGTTTCTGCGAGATAGATCGTCTTACGACGAAAGAGATTCTTTACTTCGGATTTCGTTCCTTCCCTGAGGAAGAGGAGGGACTCGTGAATATCATAAGCCAGATCGACCATCTTCATCCAGTATTGCTTTTCAGCTTCCGGGCTAAAGAAGTCGGAATATTCTTTCATCAACCCCGTCTCTGTATCGATCTGGAACATATCGTAGCCCAGTAATTCACGAAGCTTCGGAGGCTGCTCCTGCAACATGAGGGGTGACTTCATTACTTTGAAGATCCTGTTGGCCTTCGAAGAAGTTGCGACCTTATTGAATGATTCTACGGTATCGAGACATCTGCCTGACTGAACGAAGTCTTTGGAAAGGATGGCAACCATTACACCTACGTTGTCGAGAGTGGACGCCGTTACCGAATCAAATTCGTCTTTGAGAAGGATGTTCGGCTTCGTTCCAAGAACCTGTAACAACATCAGCTCCAGGAATTTCTTGAAGTGTGTTACCCAGCCTGTGTCTGTTTTCGATGCAGTCTCGTTGTCTTTTTGAGCAAACGTTATCAGTACATCTACGTCAAATGTCATTGGTGTGGTAGGTTGTGTTCGTTCAGTATTCGTTTATTCGATATTCTTCTGTTCTTCGGTTCGTTCAATCACTCTGCACTAATGACTTTCCCGTAATATTCTTGATCAGTCCCTGCGCCAATTCATGATGATTAGCCATCACGAAGTAGAAATCGTGCAGGGTGATCTTAAACACCACCGCTCGTTCCGCAGCCACAAGCCCTGTGATCTTCACAGGAGGACCTTCCTGGAACAAGTCGCCGACTACGTCGCCTTTCTTCAGTGTTCCGATCTCGTCGTTTTCGTTCTTCAGGATCACGCTTCCATGAGCCACGATAAGAATCGGATTCTCATCAGGAAAGGTTACACGATCACGAACATTGATGTCGAGAGGATTGATCTTATCAGCCAATGCACTTAAAAGATTTCCTGCAATACCCTTAAATACGGGAAGTTCCTTCATGAAAAGGATCATCTCGATGTGAAGGAAGAATCCGTCGTCAAGACCATCCAGCAACTGATTGTTCCTGATTGCGGTATCGAGGAAACGTTTCTCCTTACCCGGCAGACGTTCGGTAATTGTATCGTAGGCCGCTTTGTCTTTGTTATAGATAACCCAGGCGGCAGTCTCCTGCAGGAGCTTGTCCTGGTTAAACATCTGGCTGATCAAACCGCGGCTTACACGGAAAGAAGGAAGGAACGCTGCAGCGTGAACTGCGCAAACCTTCGACCAGCGATTGTTGTAATTAAAATCGCGGTTGAGAACGTAGTTGATCACCTGTACAGGATTGTAGCTCTCTCGCGGGAAATATGTCTGAAGCTTTTCGAGTTTTGCCGACACATGTGAATCGTCCAGGAGAGGAACGATCTTCGGCTTGAGGTCTGCATCCACGAACAGGTCGAGAAGCTCGAGTGCGTACTGGATACTATCCGGCGTTCCGGTAAGGATGTTCTCGCGAACCAGCTGTACCGAAGTCGGATCGTAGATCAATGAAAGCAGGAGCGTTATCTGGTCGTAGTTTTCAAGGATCTCTTCTCTGATGGCTTGTCTTAAATATTGAAAATGTGGTTCGTCCGGAAGCTCATCGAGAGCAGTAAGATTCCAAAGAGCTTTACCCATCTCAACATCAAGAAGATCCTTAACGGCGGCGGCTTCGCGGCCCTTCGCACGATAGTCGATGAAGCGAAGAGAATAGAGGATCTGTTTTACAATACGTTTGTCGGGATAGTCGACCTTCTTCCACAAGAGAGCAATGCCTTCGTTGCCACCAATGTGACCAATGATCTGGATGATCTTCAGCATCACGATGTCTGACTGGCCCGACTTGTGGAACGCAGTTTCAAGAACCTGCAGTGCTGCGGGGCCGGCTTCTTTTAAAGCAGATGTAGCCTGGTGTGAATACGCCGGCGACGATAACATGTCGATAAGCACCGGCCATGTTTCAGAACGTTTTACACGACGGCAAGTAAGCAACGCTTCGTTACGGACTTTTGTGTCGGGGTCGCGCATAAGTTCCAGCAAAATGAAGATCGTCTTCTGACTGATAAGCTTCCTGAGAAGTTTCGCAGCAAGCACACGATCACTCTGCTTCACAGACTTGCTGAGTTTCATCAGCTTATCGGAAGAAATGGAGAGAAGGTCACTGTCTTCAGCGACTCCCTTGGCTATCTCCGCAAGATTCCGGGTTTCAGGACCATCTTGTCCCGCACCGATAGCCTGCACTTTTTCCTCCGCAAATTTCTTTACTCTCCGGAGATCGCTGTTCACCAACTGGATAACAGCAGTCTCGAACAATGCGGGCTCGAGCTTCTCCATGAGCTTAAGACCGTAGATGACTTTGTCTTCCGCTGCACTCTGCACTTCTTTCTCGAGCACGCGGTCGAGCATATATTCTTTCTGATCGTGAAGCTCGACAACCGCCCGGCTTTTCTGTAATGATGATTGCAGGGTTTCGCGATAACCTTTATACATCTTGTTGGTCACCCAATACCAGAGGCCCAGGAACACCAGCGTTACAAACGTAACCGAGAGAAGGGTGAAGAATGGGAATGTGTTCATTAACACGATAGCACCACCACCGATAACCGATGCAAGCGATGTGATCATACCTTCGATCTTCGTTTGGGCATCCAGCTTATGGGCCTTATCCATCGGGATGTAATACATTTTGAATGTAGGATCGTCGAGACCTCCCTTAAGCGAGTTCACGAAAAGCTTACTCATCGCGATCATGATAAAGAAGTAGATCGCCGTTTCTGTATTTCCATCATTAATGTATCCGAACGTCGATCCAAGAAGAGCCGCACCACCGGTAAACAACAGGAGGAGCAGTGGATTGATCAGCAGCGCTACACGAAGACCGTAGTTGTTCATGATCCAGTCGGTAGCAAATGTTGTAAAGAGGAATCCGAAGATCACGATCAACGCCTCGAACAAGGCGAGGAACGTAGGAATGTCTTTAGGGTCGGTGAATGTCGCTGTAGTTACGTTGAAGAACGAGTAATCGAGGAATCGAAGGGCTGCAATAGACACGATCACAAACGCAGCCATGTAGAGGAGGAACCGGTTCCTGAAAATATCCCGGATCCCAAGTTTCTCGAGAGTGTGGTCATCGCCCACGTCGCTCTTAAGAACTTTATCGTGTGTCATGTAACGACCTGAAAGAATGATAAACAATATCAGGTAACCGATAATGCTGACGAGGCCGATTGTGAAAAGGGAATCGAGTTCAAGACCAATAGTACCAATCAACACCGGGATACTGAAGAAGGCGATCACCTGCGCGATATCCACACCAACGTCTACCGAACCGATAACCCGCTTGGCCTGACGAAGATTGAAGAGGCGGCCAAACGATCCCCAGAAAACCAATTGGCAAATTAGAGTAAAGGGAAGGAGCTGAGTAAAGCCGATGACACCGATATAACTTTCATCCTGAACGGCATCTGTGAAGAAATCGTGAATGTAGATTTCAGCGAATTCAATACCACCTGTGATAAGGATAACCACTGTGAGACTTCCGATCGCAAGGAGACGAAATGGAATCCGGCCCTGAAGGAATGTGTAAATACCCGTGGATACGATGCCGAATACTCCCGATATGGCAAGGTAGATGGGAAGGTCTATCTTCTCTGAGAAAATATTAGAGTTAAGGAACAGCGTTTGGGAAGCAACGGTCACCGTCGCAAGAAAAGTCCCCATTAGGAAACTGATCGCCAGCAAAAGGGACACAGGTCCAACTTCGTTAGGTTCGACCCCTAACAGCCTTTGTAAACGCTCCTTCATAGATTTTCGAGGTGAAACTAATCGCCCAATTTCTGAATAATAGCGGTAAAAACCTACGTGCCGACGGTTTTCATTTGACTTTTAATAAAATTCTTTGCAGGTGTAAGGAATTATACAACACTACTTTTGGGGTATATCATCACTGCTTCGGGGGATATTTACCCGGGATAACGATGCATTAAATCTTAATTAATCAGTTTCGGAACAGCAATGAACTGTCGCCATAGCTCAGAAACCGGTAATCGTTCGCCAACGCCTCCTTATATACTTCCTTCCAGTCCGAACCAATAAACGCTGCAACAAGCAGCATGAGCGTCGACCCCGGCTGATGAAAATTGGTGACCAGGGCGTCGCAAAGATGAAAGGTGTAGCCTGGATATATATAGATCGAGGTTTTTCCACCGATCGAATCGGCCGAACCCAGGCGATTCAGCACATTTTGTAAGCTTTTTCTTACATCAATCGCTTCTACTTGGTATGCGTCATTCTGCGATATCGCAAAATCAGCCTCCCTATCTTTCTCCAGCTTACAACCGTACCAATATATGCTCTCCAGCACTCGCAGCGAAGTAGTCCCGACCGACACGACCTTTCGCTCGCCAAGCAGCTCGCGGAGCAGTTCTTTTCCAACAACCACCTGCTCCTCATGCATCAAATGGTCGATCGCGTTTTCCGCCTTCACCGGCATAAACGTTCCCGCACCCACATGCAACGTAACGTAAGCCGACACTATATCTTTTGCCTTCAGCTTTTCAAGGATCTCGTCAGTGAAATGCAACCCCGCCGTAGGCGCCGCAACAGCTCCCTCATGCCGCGCATATACTGTCTGGTATCGCGACTTATCACTGTCATCGGCATCACGCTTCAGGTAAGGGGGCAACGGCGTCTCACCAATGTCGTTGATGATCTCCGCGAAAGTAGATCCACTAGTCCACGTTAGCTTCACGATCGATCTCGCGCGGTCGACAAGCTCCGCTTTAATGATATTGCTTCCGCTCTCAAGCTCCAGCGGCATTCCATCAGTCCAGCGTCTTACATTCCCTATAGTGCACTGCCACGTTGATGTTCCACGGGTAACCATCGCTTCCTGCACAAGAGGCGAGGGCTCAACCGGATTCAAAAGAAAGATCTCTATAGCCGCGCCCGACGCTTTTTTAAAACGAAGTCTCGCCGGGATCACACGGGTGTTGTTCATCACCAGTAGGCTGTTAACACTCAGAAAATCAGCTATTTCGTGGAATTTCTTATGCTCGATCCTGCCCGTTCGATAGACAAGCAGCCTCGATTGATCACGTTTTTCCAGGGGATGTAAGGCGATCCTGTCCGCCGGGAGATCATACGTATACTCGTTAATGTCGATCACATTATTCACGATGCAAGTTAAACGCTTACTTTTGGAAACATGCTAAAGGCTACGCTCCACAAGAAAGTCTTTCACTTCAGTTTTGAAGCACGTACGTCACGTGGCCTTATGAAAGACAGGACCTGTTGGTTCATTAAAATATTCGACGACAGTAACCCTGATGTGTTCGGTCTCGGCGAGTGTGCACCGCTGCCCGGACTAAGCAGCGAACTGAATAATGAATTCGAACCGGATCTTGAGAAATTTGTCGACTCATTTCAACTGCCATCGTTGCCGGGAAATCTGCAAGACATCCACTCGAAATTTCCGGAACTGCATAAGAAGTCGTCGATCATGTTTGCCCTCGAGACCGCTTTGCTTGATCTCCATAACGGTGGGACCCGAACGATCTTCCGGAACTCATTTCTTGAAGGCAAAGCTATCCCTATCAATGGGCTGATCTGGATGGGGGGAATGGACTTCATGCTGCAGCAGATTGAGATCAAAATCCGTGATGGTTTCAGGTGCATCAAGCTTAAGGTAGGAGGTTTAAACTTCGAAAAGGAGTGTGACGTCCTCAACTACGTGAGGAGGAAGTATTTCCGGGAGGATATCACGGTGAGGCTCGATGCTAATGGAGCATTCAAGCCGGACGATGCTCTCTTTAAATTGGGGGAGCTGGCGAAGTTCAATATTCATTCAATCGAGCAGCCGCTGAAGAAGGGTTCCGAATTCCTTCCCGAGCTGTGTGCGAAGAGTCCGATACCCATTGCCCTCGACGAAGAATTGTCGGGAGTTTACGATACACGGGATCGTATTTCTCTTCTGGATAAGACTAAACCTAAGTTCATAATCGTGAAACCGAGCCTCCACGGAGGACTTCACGCGACGTCCGACTGGATTGCTCAGGCAGAGAAGATGGGCATTGGCTGGTGGCTTACATCGTCGCTGGAGTCGAGTGTGGGACTAAATGCTCTTGCCCAGTTCGTGGCCCAGTACCCGGTTGGGATACCGCAGGGTCTGGGCACCGGTGCGATCTACGATGATAATTTTTTTAGCCCCCTGGAAGTTAACAGAAACGGTGAATTAGGGCTGAATTCCCGTGTTTCCTGGGAGCTGGACCTCTAATAGCTAAAAATATTAGTTATTTTTTTAATCGATGCTTGCTTTTTTAGTAGAGCGATGTTTATTTAGCTAAAATTTTTAGCGGGTATGGATTTCAAACTTAAGCTCAAAAGCAAAAAACTCGACTCTGGTCGTTTCCAGGTAAATTTTTCAACTGAAGGATTTGTGATGGACTACTATGGATATGTTCTCGCGGAGCCTCAGACATCCTTGCGCTCGGTTGTCGAGAAAATTCAAAAGCATGTGAGTGCAATGTCGTGCTCCGACAAGTACTTCCAGCCCAATTTGTTTTCATTGGATCGTGAGAAGCGCGAGGTGAATTCGGGGCGGGTTATGATCTTCCGCCGTGGCGCGGTCAATGAAGGTGTTAGTTGATTTCAGCTGCCACAGCTTCAGCGAAGGTGACTATCTTGATCATATAATTTTTTAGAAATGAAACTGAATGAATCTATTAGAACTCTCCGAAAGAAACTCGGATTGACGCAGGACCAGTTTGCGGCTAAACTTGGGGTGAAGCGTTCGTTGATAGGCGCTTACGAAGAAGGAAGGGCTGAGCCGCGACTGGAACTGCTTCAGAAGATGGCGACCCTGGGTGGGATCTCACTCGATTCGTTTATGGAAGGGATGATGATAGAGACACCGCCGGCTACTGATCTCAAGCGCGGTAAAGACGTGTTGGTGGTAACGGTTGACGAGCATCAGCGGGACAACATCACGCTCGTACCTCATAAGGCTGCGGCCGGTTATCTGAATGGCTTCGCCGATGCTGAATATGTGAAGGAGTTGACATCGTTCCGTCTGCCATTGCTAAAGCAGGGAACATACAGAGCATTCGAGATCAGCGGCGATTCGATGCTGCCGATACTTCCGGGAACCATCGTGGTTGGAGAATTTGTCGAAGACTTATCGGATATCAAGAATGGTAAGACATACATTCTGGTGACGCAGCGTGAGGGTATCGTTTACAAACGGGTATTCAACTATATCTCTGAAAATGGTAAGCTTTTCCTGGTGTCGGACAACCGGCAATATGCGCCTTACCAGATAGGAGCGGAGGAAGTGCTGGAGGCCTGGGTCGCTAAGGCCTATGTGAGCGTGCAATTTCCCGACGTAGACAACAAAACCGATGTCTCGGTCGAGCAACTGGCGGCGTTGGTTCTTGATCTCCAGAAGGAGTTGTTGGAACTAAAAACCGACAAAAAAAAATAAGCTTAGCGGCAAGCCATACCTTAGCTCCAGTGCTTATCTACCACTGGGGCGGGGTAAGGCGTTTTCCAGCGAGACCTTGCGATCTACTTTTCCCGTCGGCGTGTATGCAAATGAATTTGTATACATCACCTTCCTGGGGATCTCATATTTCGCCAGCAGCTCTTTAATTCCCGCCAGCAACTTTTCTTCCGTTTCCTTAAAGATCCATCCCTCCACAACCAGTACTACCTGGGTACCGAGACGGTCGTGTGGAGTCCCCGTTACAAAGAACTTGTTGTCGAATCCGTTTGCCGACAGCCATTTGCCGATTGCCTGCTCTACTTTTTCCGGAATAACCTTCACGCCACCGCTGTTGATGACGTTATCATATCGCCCAAGCCAGCGGAAGCGACGATCATCTACCAGGTCCACAAGGTCGTTGGTAACAATGACGTCATCGAGATAGTCAGCGTCGATAACGAGACATCCACGGTCATCGGTACTTATCGTCACGCCGTCCAATATTTGAAAATAGTCCTGTTTGTCTGCACCGTTCAACTTCTGGAGTGCAATGTGAGTGATCGTCTCCGTCATTCCGAACGTGGCGTAACAGGAAACGGGTAGCTGCCGGACATCATCGAGCAGTTCGGAACTTAAAGGTGCGCCGCCAAGAATGATCTTCCCGACATTTCTCATTTGATGTGGCGACTTGAGTGCTTCCGTGAGCTGGTAGGGGACAAGCGCCGCGAAATCGATCCGTGTATCCGGGATATCTTCGAATGGGTCTGCCGCAGGCTCGACGACGATCATATTCATACCGGCGATCAGACTACGGACAATCATCATCTTGCCCGCGATGAAATTCACGTCGAGGCAGACCAACGATGTCATCCCGTTTTGGAGGTCCAACGCTTGGATGGTCTTTTTCGCGCTGGCGATCATTTGCTCGCGCCGGATCTCAATTACTTTGGGAACTCCCGTGGAACCTGACGTCTTTATACTGAATGCAGGCTTGCCCTCGAGCCATTCTTTACGAAAGAGTTCTGCATTCTCCTTGTTGGTCATTACAACTTCTTTTTCACAACCAGCTCCTGGTAACCGTACATCGGGTCGGTCTCTCTTACGAACTCAACATCGGTAAGCTCGACAACAACTAATTCTGCTGTCGTGTAAACAAGATTATTGTTCATGAGATGTCCACCGACTGTAGCGCCTTTTTTATCTGAAACCGAAATATGGATATGCGATGATGTATCGTTGAATGTTCCGGACAAAGAAACGATCTCGAAGAATCCTTTTGCAAAAGTTCCATCGGGCTCATTGGCGAAACGAATGTTGTATTGCTCGAGACTTCCTGCGCACGATACGATTGCTCCCGCCTTGATCTTGTTCTCTTTGGCGAAAGTTGTGATGGCCTCTTTAATGTCCTGGTGAGGTCTTAACCGAAGCGCATGAAATTTCCCGTTACTCATTAAGGAAACTTAGGATATTTCGAGAAGTCAGGATCGCGTTTTTCGATAAATGCATTTTTGCCTTCCTTGGCTTCTTCGCTCAAATAATAAAGCAACGTTGCATTACCGGCAAGTTCCTGGATACCTGCTTGCCCATCGAGTTCCGCGTTGAACGATGATTTCAACATGCGTAACGCAAGAGGACTTTTCTTCAGGATCTTATTAGCCCATTCAACATATGTTTCTTCGAGCTTGTCGAGTGGAACGACTTTGTTTACCAATCCCATGTCGAGAGCTTCCTGGGCATCGTACTGATCGCAAAGATACCAGATCTCGCGGGCTTTCTTTTGTCCAACAATACGTGCGAGATACGATGCGCCGAAGCCTCCATCGAAGCTGCCTACTTTTGGACCTGTTTGTCCGAAGCGCGCGTTGTCTGCGGCAATCGTAAGATCACAAACAACATGAAGTACGTGACCGCCGCCGATAGCCCATCCGGCCACTGCCGCAATTACGGGCTTATGGATGGACCGGATGATCTTCTGAAGATCGAGGACGTTGAGTCTGGGAACTGTATCGGTACCGATATAGCCGCCATGACCGCGAACGCTTTGATCGCCACCGCTGCAAAATGCTTTGCCGCCTTCTCCGGTTAGGATAATAACGCCAACTTCGGCGTCTTCGCGGCAAATGTGCATCGCGTCGATCATCTCTTGTACCGTGTCGGGAGTGAAAGCATTGTGCTTTTCAGGACGATTAATACTGATACGTGCGATGCCGTTATATTTTTGAAACAATATTTCCTTGTATTGTTTAACTGGTTTCCACGGGTACTTAAGCTGCATATGCGTTCTTTAATTTGTCTTTCAGTCGTAAAAATAAATCCTTCGCTTCTTTACTGTTGGATTCGAATTCGAGAATTTTCGGCCGGTCACCCATTTTGTAGAATTCATCCAGTATCGAAGTAATATTCTCTGAACCCGATATCGATCTGTAATCGAGATTGAATTCGGCGGCAAGATGTTTGGCCGTCAGCGGTTGTCTCGTGATAAAATACTCGTCGGCTTCAGGTGTTGCTCCCGGTCCGTCGATCACACCGAAGATCACGCCCCCGTGATTGTTCAGAACAATGATCCTAAGGTTAGGAGTGAGGTAGTTATTCCAGAATGCGTTGCGATCATAAAAAAACGCAACGTCTCCCGTGATCAATGTGTGGATCTCAGAAGTATTTAAAGCATGACCAACCACTGTGCTCGTACATCCGTCAATACCGCTCGTTCCCCGGTTACTGTATATTTGTAAACCTTTCTTGTTTTCCGCCAGCCCGCAGAAATTCGCATAGCGCACCGACATGCTATTGGCCAAATGAAGATGGGTGTGATCGGGAATCGTTCTCATCACACGATTTACAAAAGCCATCTCACCAATCGCATTTGTTTCGAAGAAATCATTAGTCACGGCTGCAGCCTTTTTATCAAGCTCGATCCATCGGTTCGAATATTCCTTTCGCCGGTTATTCGAATGTATTGTCTTTGCAAGCCCATTGAAGAAGTCCTCAGGGTTCTGGCGTATCTGCGTGGTGATCGATTGAAACGGATCGATGATCTCGTCAATGCACTCATCGACATGCCAGTGGGCTATCGGCTTGCTTCCGCGAAGAAAGATCTTCAGGTTTTTTGAAATAACAGACTGACCTATCGTGATCAAAAGATCGGGTTTAAGATCAGCTTTTGTTTTCTCATCCAACGCAGGCAGGAACGAATCGGCATACCTCACAACCGATGGTATCGGGTGAAGGTTTGAGATCACGTCGCCAACTATCGCGATGTCATTCAGGTTGCTTAACGCAGAGATCAAATCAACATTCAGGATGTTCTGACCACCGACTATTAAAACCTTTCCGAAATCGTTAAGCTGTTGTGCGAACTTTTGCGGTATGGCTGCCTTACCCTGAACCCTGTCTATAATCCTGATATCTTTCGAAAACGATATTTCTTCCCCTTTCGCCGGATATAATGGTTCTCGCAAAGGAATGTTAACATGAACCGGCCCTTTGAGATCTCCCTGTGTTGTGTTGATCGCATCATTGATACTCCGTTCAATGGCCCACTTCGAATCAGCATGATCATAGTCGTGCGGCAACTGGAAAAATTTCAGAGCATGTTTCCCGTAGATCTGCTGTTGCGAAATAGTCTGTCCATCCCACTGGCCAATCCATTCTGTGGGACGGTCTGCCGATAGGATCAATAATGGAATTCTTTGATAGTAAGCTTCTGCAACCGCGGGTGCGAAGTTATATGCAGCTGTTCCCGAGGTGCAGATCAGCACCACCGTTCTCTTCGTTTGTTGAGCGATGCCGAGCGCGATAAATCCGGCGCTGCGCTCATCACTTATCGTTCTTGTTTTAATGCCAGGATGCCTCGCAAAACTCAGGGTGAGCGGAGCGCATCGTGAGCCGGGACAAACAACCGCATCTTTAATGCCTTTTACGGCACAGATCGCGGCAATATCGAATATAGGCTGCAGGCGCATCGATCAGTATCACGACAGGATTACCTGCCTCATCGTATTCATTTTATTCACTGTCTCTTCCCATTCGAGAACGGGATTCGAATCGATAGTCACGCCGGCTCCTGCATATAGTATCGCCTCATTCTGACCGGCACGCATGCATCGAAGATTAACATAGATGTTCGTTTCCTGGTCAACATTCACAGGTCCCCAATAACCTGTATACAATTCGCGATCATACCCCTCACGCTCCTGTAGAAATTTCACAGCCGGATCCATCGGCATTCCGCAAACAGCAGAAGTGGGATGAAGAAGGCGGAGCGCGACAGTACCCAGCTGCATGAAGTTCGTTGCAGCCATATCAATTATGAAATCCGTTTTCAGGTGAAGAAGATTTCCCGCCCTGAAAGTCTTTGGACCTATCTCTTCATACTCCCTGATACGGACTTTCTTGAAGCAGGTATTGACAATGTATCTTGTGACCATTGCCTGCTCTTCAATTTCCTTTTGATTCCACAACACCGTTTTAAGATCCGTTCCTGGTTTATAAACCTGTGTGCTTGCGAGGGCAGTGGTCTTGAAAATGAACTTGTTGCTTACGTTCACCAATAGCTCGGGTGATGCTCCCATCCACGTTCCCGTTTGTGGCGTAGACACCAGCGTGATCATAGCTTGTGGATGTTGCTGGCAAAGCCTGTCGAATACATCGAGTATATCGATCTCTTCAGGGACCTCGAATGACTGCCTTCTCGAAGGAACTATCTTTTCGAACAATCCATTCTCGATTGCCGAGACACCCTCAGCAACCAGCTGCTGGTAATGATTATCAGTTTGCTCCGATGTGGGGGCGGGGGCCTTTGTCATATGGAGCTTCAGTTTGCCGGCGGGCTGGAATGTCTCAGGTATAGGATTGCCCTTATGCTGACTAATCTCGCCGTTGTTGATCTTCAGGTGAATATCTGCAGGAAGAAACCACTTCACGGCTTCCCTGTTAAATGGTGAAATGATAAAGCCGGGCTGCGAATCTTCAACGGAAAGTTGGTCAGGCTCGATACTGACCACGTTGCTGCAAATGATAACGTTCTTCTCTTGCTGGTCTGGCAATCGCCACAATGAAACAGCTTTTCCTTCTTCGAGATATGTGAACAGTATCGAACGGATAAGGTCTGATTCCTTCAGCCGCCTGTCGTGCTTCGTCGATCGCCCGTCGTCAATTGTCTCCTGCATATTACTTCCTGTCAATCACTGCTATCGTTAGCCTGCTTATACAAACAAGCTCATTCTGCTCGTTGGTGATCCTGATCTCCCAGATGTGCGTTTTCTTACCGATGTGCAAAGGGCGCGTCGTCCCGGTCACATACCCGCTCTTGACCCCTTTTACGTGGTTGGCATTTATTTCCAGGCCCACGCAATACTGGGTTTTCAGATCCACACAGAACGAGGCCGCCATACTCCCCAGCGTTTCGGCTAGGGCCACGGAAGCTCCGCCATGTAACAATCCCAGCGGCTGATGCGTTCGATGATCCACCGGCATTTTACCGGTGAGATAATCTTCGCCGAGGTCTGTGAACTCTATGCCGAGATGTGCCACCATCGTGTTCACCGACAAATCGTTGAGTTGTTTGAGCGTGACGCCTTTCGACAGAAATGAGGGGGTAGTTGACAATTTGAGTATCTGTTAATTATTCTATTTTTGCGCGTCCCGCGAAGCGGGATCCCCTGGATAGCTTCGAGTTAAGGCGCGACAAATTAGGACAAATTGATCACCAAAAAAATATACATCGTTCGACACGGTCAGACGGACTTCAACATGAAAGGTATCGTCCAGGGAAGCGGTGTCGATTCGTCATTGAATGATCAGGGCCGCAGCCAGGCAAAGGCTTTCTTTCAACACTATAGCCATATTCCATTCGATCGCGTTTACACATCGGCATTAAAGAGAACAAAAGAGACCGTTCAGCAATTTATAGACCTGGGAATTCCCCATGAATCACTCTCTGCACTCAATGAGATCAGCTGGGGTAGCAAGGAAGGACAGAAGATCACGCCGGAGGAAGATGCATACTATCACTGGATGCTTCGCCAATGGCAGGAAGGCAATACGTCACAAAAAATAGAAGGAGGGGAAAGTCCCGACGAGGTTGCGGCGCGTCAGCGTACGGCTATCGAACATATTCTTTCTAGAACCGAAGACCAGAACATTCTGGTATGCATGCACGGTCGCGCGATCAGGATCATTCTATGTTTGTTATTGAATTATCCTTTGAAGTCGATGGATATGTTCGAGCATACCAACCTGTGCCTGTACTTGTTGAATCAAACCGGAACAATGTTCAGCGTAGAACGGTATAACGATACAGCTCACCTGGTCGGTTTAAGTTCGAAGGCTAAAGTCGGCAGTTAAACCTTGATCTGTTCAAGGGCGGATTTTGCCTTGCCATCAATGCTGTTTTTATACTCGTGCTTCTTATACGCGAGTGCCATCTCGAAATACTTCTTAGCTGTCGGATAATCGTGGCTCGCTTGAGCAATATAACCCAGCTGTAGCGCGGAATTCGGTGCAAAGTACCACTGACTATCTCCCGACATATCGATCGTCTGCTTGTAAAAGATCCGTGCAGCGCCGAGATCATTTGTTTTATGAGCCAGCCGCGCGCGACGGTAGTAGTATTCAACCTGTTCCTTCCTGGTCTTGAGATCGGCGGGAGTAATGGTGGTGAATACTTCCTTCGCTTCTTTATAGTAACCTCCGTCTGTGTACATCCGCACCTTCAGGATCTTGGCATTAGGAAAACTTCCTTCTTTCAATTGAGCATCTGCGTGATGGTCGGGCTCTACCACATCGCGGCCGGTCGCCCTGGCTTTATCGAAGTTAGCTTTCGCGAGATCTTGTTTGCCTTGCAGATAGTAGGCGAGACTGATCTTGTAATAAGAATCCTTTTTAAAATTCGAGCTCTTATAGTTGTTGATAAACTTCTGGTAGGAGAGGACAGCGTTTGTGTAATCGGCTTTCTGTAACAAGATCTCGCCACGAATATATTCAATGTAAAATATGGGCAACCCGGTCGGATTGGTATCCAGGGTCCGTATCAGTTTCAGGGCCTCTTCACTCTGCGAGTTTTTCATGAGCATATTCACTGCAAGGAACAACGCAAGCTTGTTCTCCGGCTCTTCTTTCACGATGCCCATGAACCCTTTCGCAGCTTCATCGATCTGCTGATTGATCAGGCCCTTAATTGTATAATAGAGAAGATTGGCTTCGATGCTTAACGACGATTGCGACTCCCGTAGTTGTTCGAGCTGCTTCTGTCCGGTGATAACCGAGCCTTTCATCCCAAGCAGGCTCATAAAGAAATGATACTTGTCTGGTACCGAGCCAACCATTACTTCGAGAACTCCGCTTGTCTTTTTGATCGGTATGAAATCAGGATATTTTCTGAGGCACTCCTGCGTGAGGTTGTAAGCGCTCTTGATTGCGAATACTGCATTGAACTCCTGTCCGAGATTCAGGAAATTGAATCCTCTCTGGAGATTGAGCTCGGCCTGCAGGAATAGTGCATCGGCACTTACTTTTCCTTTCTCGAGTGCCTTCAGCCGCTCTTTGAAGTTGTTCTCTATCTTTTGGAATTTGGTTTCGTCTTCGCTGATCAGTACATCCAGGGTTTCACAGATACTTTGCACATACATCTTGTGAAACTCGTTGGTCTTAAGTTTCTCGAGTGCCTTATATGCCTGGTCGGTCTGCAGATTCAGAACGAGTTTATGAATTCTTTGCAGCTCGGGATCGAAAGTCCAGACGTTATCTGCGCGGGACGGGAATCCCAGAAGTAAAAAAAGGCAGACGATAACGCCTGCCTTTATTATTTCAATCAATGAAGCCTTCAATGGATTTTTAGCCAACTTTCTTTGCCCTTTTAACAGGAGCAGCTTTCTTAGGCTTTTCTTCTTCAAACTTGGTATCATCTACATCAGCGAGGATCCTGCCTGAGTGCTCGTCGATAACGATCTTCTTCTTCTCACGGATCTCTGCGATCTTTTGTGGAGGGATGATGATGTTACAACCTTCAGCTGCGCCTCTGACAACTCTCACAACGGCTAAACCATTTGAAAGGTTTGCACGGAGACGCTCATAGTATTTCAGAAGTTTTTCTTCGATCTTCTTACCGGCTTTCTCTCTTTCAGCAAGAAGGCGTTTTTCTTCTTCCTGGCTTTCACCGAGGATGCTGTTCAATTCACCTTTCTTGTTTTCGAGATCTTCGTTACGGTCTTTTATAAGGACCTCGATCTTGGCGATCTCCTCCTTCTTCTGTTCGATCTTTTCTTTAGCTTCCTTGATTCGCTTTTCGCAAATCTGGATCTCGAGCTCCTGCAGTTCTACCTCTTTAGTGATCGCGTCGAACTCGCGGTTGTTCTTAACGTTTTTCTGCTGCTCGGCGTATTTTTTTACAAGCTTTTCAGCCTCCTTAATGCCTTCTTTGTTCTTCTTAATTACCTCTTCAACTTCCTTCTGTTCGGCTTCGAACCTCGTAAGGCGGGTCCTGTAACCTTCCATCTCATCTTCGAGATCCTGCACCTCATCGGGCAGATCACCCCTCAATTTCTTTAATTCGTCAAGTTTTGAGTCGATGGATTGAAGTTTGACCAGCGCTTCCAGCTTCGCTGCAACTGATTGATTTTCCATTATTTACAGGTATCTTATTGGATTAGTAACAGTCTTAGAAAAATTGATCGCAAAAGTACGAAATTTTTCCCTCAAAACCTCGGAAATCAAGTCCTTCGTAAACTGCTCGCTTTCATAGTGCCCTATATCCGCGATCACAATCCTCCCGTCGGAATCAAAAAACTCGTGGTATTTGAAGTCAGCAGTAACAAACACGTCGGCACCGGCCCTGATCGCATCCTGCAGTAAGAAGCTTCCCGAACCACCGCAGACCGCCACCCGCCTCACCTCCGGCTTCACAACTGAAGTATACCGGACGCAATTTGTGTTCATGCTGAATTTCAAACGCTCCAAAAATCCAATTGGTTCCTCCGGCTCCTCCAACTCACCAATCATTCCCGAACCAACCTCCTGGTTCTCATTTTCCAGCCGCGTCAGATAGTATGCAACTTCCTCGTATGGATGCGACTTTCTTAACGCCGATAGTACTTTTCCCTCCAGGTGGATCGGAAATATCACCTCTGCCCGTACCTCATTCACTTTCTCCTGGATACCCGTTTCTCCGATGTGCGGCTGTGCTTCACCCGTAGGCATGAAAGTGCCAGTACCTTCTACCGTGAAGCTGCAATTTTTATAATTGCCTATGTTTCCTGCGCCTGCCTCGTGAAGGGCAGCAAGCACCTTATCCGCATTCTCCTTCGGTATGAACGTCACCAGTTTGCCCAGTGTCTCCCTCTTCGGCTTCAGTACCCTGAGGTTCACCAGGCCGATCTGCTCTGCGATCTTCCTGTTAACGCCGGTGTGAACATTATCGAGATTGGTATGTATCGCAAAAATCGCGACGTCGTGTTTGATTGCTTTTATGATCGTCCGCTCAACGTAATTTCTACCGGTGATCTTTTTCAGCCCCCGAAACACGATGGGGTGATGGGCGACAATAAGGTTGGCGCCAAGAGCGATAGCCTCGTGCACCACCTCTTCAGTGCAGTCGAGCGTTACGAGGGCAGACGTGACCGCCAGGCTGGGGTCGCCCGTGATAAGTCCACTATTGTCGTAATCTTCCTGGAAAGCGGGTGGTGCAAGGGTGTCGAGATACTTCACCACATCGCCGATGGTAATCATAAGACCTTTTCGGTTAGTTTTGAAATCAAAATTACTAAAGTATCCACTTTGATTTGTTTCGATGCTGAGGCTGCTGCTGTTTCCCTTCTCCATAATCTACGATTTAATAACCCGAATCCGTAATCATCTCTATGACATCGGGCATAAGTCGTCCTTCCGCTTCGATGTTCCGGTGATCTCCGTTGGCAATTTGAACGCCGGAGGTTCCGGTAAAACGCCGATGACCGAATATATCATCCGCCTGCTGTCGTCGAATTACAAGGTTGCAACTTTAAGTCGCGGATATGGCAGACGAAGCAAAGGTTTTCGCATCGCTAACAAAAAAGATGATGCAACAACCATTGGAGACGAACCATATCAAATGTTCCTCAAGTTTGGTCATAATATCGCCGTCGCTGTGGGAGAAGATCGCGCCTATGCCATTCCGAATATTTTACATGAGTATGACGATATCGATTGCATTATTCTCGACGATGCCTTTCAACACCGCGCTGTCAATCCGCGCTTTTCGATTCTCCTCACCGAATACAGCAAGCCCTTTACTAAAGATTATGTTTTGCCTGCCGGCAATCTTCGTGAAGCGCGCAAAGGTGCTTCCCGCGCCGATGTGATCGTTGTCACAAAATGTCCCGTAACGATCGCGAATGAAACCATCAATTCCCTTACGGCCGATATCCGGAAGTACACCGGAGATAAGCCCGTATTCTTCACAACAGTCAGGTACGGAGATCTCGTCCCTTTTGGAAATCTCCCGTTGCCATCAGGTAAGATCATTCTCGTAACAGGTATTGCCAACCCGGCACCCCTTTACGATTATCTCAAGACCCGGTTCGAGATCATTAAACACTTCCACTACGGCGATCATCATTCTTTCACTGATACCGACGTTAACGATATCCACTTCGAAGCAAGACAGATGTCGGACGCATCGATCCTCACGACCGAAAAAGATATGGTGAGGCTGAAGACGTTCGCATCCGTACGAGAGCACCACTGGTTTTATATACCCATCGAGACCGAGTTCCTGAAAAATGGTTCAGAATTTGATTCTCTCGTGGGCAATCAAATAAAGGCCGATTGAGCGCTCCTGTTATCTTTGCACCGTGAGAATTTGTGCACTTCTTATTTTTGCCTTTACGTGCCTGACTTTCAGTGCATTCTCCCAGGTTAAAACCGACACCACCAGGGCAACACCTCCCAAAGCCGACTCCGTTAAGAGGCCCGTACGCACAAAAACCAAGGGCCCGATACAGCAGTTGGAGAAGTCGCGCATCGGATCGTCCGTGGTCGACGACAGCACACGGAACCCCTATGGCCCCACTACCACCCGCTGGACAACCGAGAGGGAGATGTTCACAGCCAAAACGAATTTCCGGCCACTCGACACATCGATCAACAACTATCATCGCTGGACATATGTGCAGAAGTCGGCAAACTTCTATCACGACCTCGGTAACAACGGTACAGCTCTCAATCCAATCTTTCCGATAATTCCGGCAACGATCGGCGCATCGGCAGGATGGAACGGTTTTGCTCCGTACTGGAACGAAGAACTCAAGCTCTTCAATACAAAATCTCCGTACACCCGGATGTATCTCGTCTGGGGCGGACAAGGCCGGGCCGCAACACGAATTGAATATTCAAGGAATATCAATCCCAGATGGAACGTGACGTTCAATTACAGGCCGATCCTTACCGACAAACAAGTGCTTCGAAAAGGTAAGGCCGACCGGAATGTGATCAGTAACTACTACGACCTGTACACTCATTACACCACCAAAGATGAGCGGTATAGAGTAGTGGCCTCATACCAGCGTATCCGCCATCGTGTTATTGAAAACGGGGGCCTGCTTGTGGCGAACCCGCTTACCCCTTCAGGCGAGCCTTCGTTTGCAGACTACTTTGGACAGGTAAGCCCTAATCTTATAAGGGCAAGCAGCTTCGAGCAACATAACAAGTTTCACCTGTTCCACCAGTTCAATGTGAAGAAGGTGCAGGCATATCATATAGCCGATCTTGAAACGCAGATCAACTGGTACCGCGACGATCTCGCTACGGACCCCGAGACTTACTATGATTTCAACCGCATCGATACTGTTAAAGCCGTGCTCGATAGTACGAGGTTCAGGACATTTTCTAACCAGGTTGGTATCAAAGGACAGATCGGAAAAAAGAACAACTTGTTTTATAACGGTTGGTTGAAGTTCAGGAACTACCAATTGTACAACAAGTATATGAGAACCGATACACTGGCGCTTCCCGGTAAGGCTCTCGAAAAATATATTGGGGGCGAGATCCAGTACGCTCTCGATTCCATACAACACATCACCGGTTTGATCGAAGTTCTCGATGGCGGATATTCCCGTGTCGAATCCACCGGACACATGAAGTGGTTCGACTTCAATGCTATTCATCGTGTATCGAAACCATCGATGCTTCAAACGGCTTACTCCGGACATTTCGATCTATGGAGCAACGATTTCAAACCACAAGAGTCTCTCTATCTGTCTGCGTTTCCGAAAGTTCACCTCGGATGGCTATTCCTTTCACCGGGCTTCACTTATACGGCATTCAAAAACTACATTTATTACAAGAAGTATGATCTCCCATCGACACCCCGGGTACAACGGGTGCTATGGACACAAACCGGCTCGCCTGTATCTTATGTGACCCCGCAGGTAAGTGCAGAGATCAGGTTTTTGAAGAAACTGTTCTTTAGACCGCAGGTCCTTTATACCAGGATCCTTACAAACACCGATGATCAGGCGCTTCGCATGCCCGACCTGTTTATGAATGGCCAGCTCGCTTTCGAAGGTACTCTTTTCAAAGGCGCCATCGACGTGCAGATCGGCGTGGATGCACACTGGCATTCATCTTATTGGTCAATGGGCTATGATCCTGTCACTCAATCGTTCTTCAACCAGGATGAGATCAAGCCTCCCGCGTACTTATTGTCTGATATATTTCTTAACGGACGCATCAAACGTGGACGTTTCTTTTTGAAGTATCATAACATTACGCAGAGGTTCACCAAGATAGGTTATATGCCAACGCCATATTATCGTGGCGTTTCAAGTATTCTCGACTTTGGTTTCGAACTGATGCTCTTCGATTGACCAGTTATGGATAAGCACGTATTGGGCCTCGAACTACCTACAGATCCGCGATGGGTAAACATCGCAGAGATGAACATCCGTGAGATACTTATCGATCATGCGTGGTGTGAGCAGAAAGCAGCTTCGTCGTGCATGTCGCTCATCATTCAATATCCAGGACATGAAAAGCTCGTCGATATGCTAACGCCGATCGTTTCCGAAGAATGGAATCACTTCGAAAGGGTATTGAATGAGCTCAAGAAACGTGGCTTCACCCTGGGCCCCAATCGAAAAGATGAATATGTTGAAAGAGTCACGGGAATTCTGAAAAAGGGTGGCAGTAAAAACGAACAGCTCATTGAAAAACTTTTGATGAGTGCTTTGATCGAGGCCCGAAGCTGTGAACGTTTCAGATTGATGTGGAAAGAGATCTCCGATAAAGAACTCAGCGAATTTTATTATGAGCTTATGGTCTCGGAGGCCGGTCATTATAAGAACTTCCTTTCCCTTGCAAAGGAATATATGGACGCCGATAAAGTGATGGCGCGTTGGAGAGAAATACTTGCAGCAGAATCAGATATTGTAAGAACTCTCGAAGTTCGAGGCGACAGAATGCACTAGTTCTTTGTCTTGATAAGGTAGGGGCGAAGATCGATCCTTCGTTCGCTAAGATTAAGGGAAGCCGCCGTGCCAGTCGACTTTGATTCAGTCAGCTCATAGTCGGCAGTCCATTCCATTTTTCCCATGGTTACAGAACCTTCCATGATCACGCGTTTGTCGGCGTTGCGGATCACCTTATATTTCAAAACAGGGATTGAAGAATCGTTGATGGTGTCGTTTTTGACGAGTGTGAAAGACTTGTCTTTGTTATCGATCTTTTCAATTGGATTTGCCTGTCCTAAAGCAACGGCAGAGCATCCAAACACCAATATCCAACATCCAAACAGGAGCTTCATTACGTCTTTTGTTTTTTCTTCTTCGCAGCAGGGAACAGGATGTTATTCAGGATCAGTCTAAAACCGGGAGAATTGGGATGCAGGTTTAAGTCGGTAGGTTCTTCACCAACCGTGTGCTGATAGTCTTCAGGATCGTGACCGCCATAGAAAGTCCAGAAGCCTTTGCCGAACACACCATGAACATACTTCGCCTCCTTTATTTCTTTGTTCTCACCCATCACCACCACATCAGGTTTCACAAGCTGTGTCTTGAAGCCTGTTGTTTGTCCATAAAATCCTTTGATAACACGCGTATGATTTTGCGTTAGCATGGTTGGGATCGGATCCCACTTTGCAGAAAATTCAAAGATCGAGAAGTAGTCGTTGTCCTGGCGAAGTCCCCGGTCCTGTATGTTATTATCGATATCAGAAAATTCATATTGATATGGGTCGCGCGACAATCTGAAATCTGTGAACGCGAAAGTATTGTCGAAGTTAAGTTTGTCCTGCGCGGCCGGGTCTGCGGGATCTCCATCATACATACGTTCGCAGATATCGACACCATCGGCAGCGAGAGCAATATCGAAAGAGTCGGTTGCCGAACACATTGCAAAAAGGAATCCACCGCCCGCAACGAATTCTTTAATGCTTTTTGCAACAGCCAGCTTAAGTTGTGATACCTTCCTGAAGCCATGCTTTCTGGCGATATCTTCTGACTCCTTCTGAGCTTCTATGTACCACGGCATATTTCCGTACGACCCGAAAAACTTACCGTACTGGCCTGTGAAATCTTCGTGGTGCAAGTGCAACCAATCGTATTTGGGAAGCTCACCGTTAAGAACTTCGTCATCGAAGATCACATCGTAAGGAATTTCAGCGTAGGTGAGGACCAGCGTTACGGCGTCATCCCAGGGTTGCTTGCTTTTCGGAGAGTATACAGCAATCTTCGGATACTTCTCCAATTTCATAATGTCCGTATTGGCGGCCGGGCTTGCAATCTCGGTGATGATCTGGTTCGCCTGGGCGTCGCTGATGATCTCGAATGAAACACCCCTCACAACGAGCTCATTCTGAATGGTGGGATGGTATTTTGTCATGAAACTGCCGCCCCGGTAGTTGAGGAGCCAGTCTACCTCAGTTTCTTTCTTAAGGATCCAGTAGGCAATGCCGTAAGCTTTGAGGTGGTCCGTCTGCTTATCGTCCATCGGGATGAGGATGCTATTGGCGGAAGCAAGCCTCACGATCAACAACAAACAAAACAAAATTGAAAAGCGCATCGTTTCAGCAGTTAACCCTGGATATTTTCAGACCTGTGTAACAATTAATTTCGTAACCAGTCTAAGAGTAAACGTCCCGGAAAGTAAATTTGTCACGTTTCAGGCCGATAATTTCATGAATTTAGTCGAAAATATTAAGGAAGGTCTCAGGTCGGTTCAAGCCAATCTCCTTCGTTCGGTTCTTACTGCCCTTATCGTCGCTATCGGCATCACCTGTCTCGTGGGAGCCCTTACGGCCGTGGAAGGCATCAGATCGAAATTCACTGAGAGCCTTTCGTCCCTGGGCGCAAACTCTTTTTATATCGAGTCGAAACAGTACCGGAACCGCCAGATGAACGGCATCAACGAGAAACGTTTCCCGAAGATCCAACTAAATGAAGTTCAGCGCTTTATTGACCGTTATCAGGTTAGCTCGATCGTGGCCCTTAACTCCGAATTATCGTGGAACGCTGAAGTCAAATACCATTCCAAAAAGTCGAATCCCAACGTGATCCTCCAGGGGGTTAACGACGAATACATGGCCCTTAATTCCCTCGCTCTGCTCGAGGGTCGAAACTTTTCAAAGAGGGAGATCGACTACGGAACAAAGGTGGCCGTCCTGGGACATAAGGTTTATGAGCAGCTCTTCGAGAATAACGAAAGTCCTGTCGGTAAAGAGATATCTTTTAAAGGAGTGCAATTCCGCGTTATCGGTTTGATGGCCGAGAAAGGCCAGCTGGCACAGGATAGCTACGATAACATGGTGCTGTTCCCGATACTCGTTGCCAATCAGATGGCCCAGGGAAGAGGCCTCGATTACACCCTTTCTATTGGTATTGCCGACCCGACTCAAATGGATATGGCCATGGGCGAGGCAACCGGTCTTATGCGCGCCATCCGTCACGACCGAATTGGAAATCCCGACTCATTTCAGATAGAGAAAAGCGACACACTCTCCGAACTCAACAGCATTATGGGCATTATCCAGGGCTCGGGCCTTGGCATCGGGTTCATTACTTTGCTGGGAAGCGCCATTGCCCTTATGAACATCATGCTGGTTTCAGTTACTGAACGTACCCGGGAAGTAGGCGTTCGTAAAGCCCTGGGGGCGACACCGTTGCGAATTCGTCAACAGTTTGTAATTGAAGCGATCGTTGTGTGCCTGCTCGGTGGTATTTTAGGTATCATCCTCGGTATCGCGATCGGTAACCTTCTATCGTCGGTTATGGGCATCAGTGAATTCGTGTTGCCCTGGAAGTGGATGACCTTCGGTATGATAGTCTGTATCCTGGTCGGACTTTTATCGGGATATTACCCGGCGTGGAAGGCTTCCAAACTCGACCCGATCGAATCACTTCGCTTTGAATAGCGAAGTCTGGTTCCTGTTCTTCTCCAGCAGGTGGAGAAGAATGCCGTCTTTTAATCCGACCTCAGGTACGATCATTTCGGGCGACTTGGCCCATTCCATCACTTTCATGTAGATGTCGCTGGCAGGTACAATCACGTCTGCACGGTCGGGGTTCATCTGCATTTCGTAGATACGTTGCTCGATGGTCTTCGACTTGATCAGCTCCATGGTGCTCCTGATCTTTTTCAATGTGACTGCCTTTCCTGGTTTCACCTTGGCAATCTCGAAGATCTTGGAAATATTTCCCCCGGTGCCCACCGCTGTGACCTTCCCGAAGGTTTTATCAACATTCGACTTCACCCAGTTTTCCATATCCTGCCACATTACAGGAGAGTCGGTATGCTCGAGCACCCGCACGGAACCGATCTTGAACGAACGTGTCTTCGTTTTCTTTCCGTCGAGATAAACGTTGAGCTCTGTACTACCACCACCAACATCGATGTGGATATAAGACTGATCGGAGAGATATGAGGAGATGGCTTTGTTGACCATATCGGCTTCTTCGTGGCCGCTGATTATATTAATGGTGATGCCAAGTTCCTCGTACACTCGTTTGGCGAGCTCTTCACCATTCTCGGATTCACGCATGGCCGATGTCGCACAGAACATATAGTCGTCGGCTTCGTAAAGTTCTATGAGGAGCTTGTAGGCTCTCATGAGCTTCACAAACTTTTCCATGCTTTGTTCGCTGATCCGATTGGTGGAGAATACGTCGTGACCGAGGCGCAGCGGGAACCGAACATATTCGAGCTTCTTGAACATTGTTCGCGGACCATTGTCCAGCACGGTGGAGATTTGAAATCGAATAGCGTTGGAGCCAATGTCGACTGCGGCGAGCTTCATTAGTGCAAAGATCGGATTTTATGTCCTTAGTTCGAAGCGCAGAACAAGACCTTCTTGGTTTAATAACATAACAGTGATAATTCCTGTTTTTACAATCGATTACAGTGAAATGAACTGTTGCAATTCGGTCACTGTTTGTGTTTCTTTGCAGTGCTTATTCAGAAAGACCGAGGGACTGGGCCCGTTGACGTCTTAGCAACCTGTTCTCCGCCGAATCGGATGACGTTGTGCTAAATCCCTTCCGCTTAAGGCGGAGCAGATAGGCAGCCACTCTTTATGAGTCTCTTTCTGATAAGCATAGTATAACACGTAACAGGAAGAGAAGTGAATATCCAGGACATTTTAAAGAAAAGGATCATGGTGCTCGACGGCGCCATGGGAACAATGATCCAGCGCCATAAGCTGGAAGAGAAAGACTTTCGCGGCGAGATTCTGAAAGATCATCCATACCCGCTCAAGGGCAACAACGATCTTCTTAGTGTAACACGCCCAGACATCATTAAAGACATTCATCGTCAGTACTTCGAAGCGGGCGCCGATATTGCTGAAACCAATACCTTCGGCAGCACCTGGGTGGCACAGGCCGACTATCATCTCGAATCGATGGTATATAAGATCAACTACGAGGCTGCAAAGATCGCTAAAGAAGTCGCCGACGAATTCACTAAAAAAGATCCGACCAAGCCAAGATTTGTTGCGGGTTCTATGGGACCAACCACAAAGCTCGCCTCCATGTCGCCCGACGTGAACAATCCCGGCTATCGCGCGATTTCTTTCGACGAGCTGGTAAACGCATTCAAGGAGCAGGCGAGAGGTTTAATGGATGGTGGCGTGGATATGCTGCTGCCTGAAACGATTACAGATACATTGAATGCAAAAGCAGCACTGTTTGCCATCCAGGAATTATTCGATGAAACCGGGAGGGAGATCCCTGTGATGATCTCCGGTACGATCACAGATGCCAGCGGCCGGATCCTTTCAGGTCAGACGGCTGAGGCATTCCTTATCTCAGTATCACACGTTCCGTTGTTGAGCATTGGACTTAACTGTGCACTCGGTGCCGCAGCATTGCGTCCATACCTGCAGGTACTGAACGAAAAGGCCCCCTTCTTTGTAAGCGCCCACCCCAATGCCGGTCTTCCAAACGAATTTGGTCAGTACGACCAGACGCCTGAAGATATGGCGTCGCAGATCGAAGAGTTCTTGAAAGAGGGCCTCGTCAACATTATCGGTGGATGTTGTGGGTCTACCCCGGATCATATCAGGAAGATTGCAGAGGCTGCGGCCAAATATCAACCACGGGTTATTCATGAAGTAGTTTCCTGATTACTGTTCAATGTTCAATGTCTTAATATTTATTGATTAATGATTTCCCCTCTTCGCTTAAGCGGACTCGAAGCCGTAACGATTACGCCCCAATCGAACTTCGTGAACATAGGCGAGCGTACTAATGTTACCGGTTCTGCAAAGTTCCTTAAGCTCATCAAAGAAGATAAGTTTGAAGAAGCGCTTGAAGTAGCCCTTGACCAGGTAAGAGGTGGCGCACAGGTTATCGACCTGAACATGGACGAAGGTATGCTCGATGCCAAAGCTGCTATGGTCAGGTTCCTCAACCTGATGGCGTCGGAACCGGAGATAGCTGCTTTACCGGTGATGATCGACTCCTCTAAATGGGAGGTAATCGAAGCCGGGCTGAAATGCATTCAGGGAAAAGGGATCGTTAACTCCATCAGCCTCAAAGGAGGAGAAGAAGAATTCGTAAGACAGGCGAAACTTGTTCGCCGATATGGAGCGGCTGCCGTCGTAATGGCTTTCGATGAACAGGGCCAGGCAGATACTTATGAGCGTCGCATATTGATCTGTAAACGCGCGTACGATATTCTCGTCAATAAGGTAAAGTTCCCGCCTCAGGATATCATCTTCGACCCGAATATTTTCCCGGTTGCGACCGGCATCGAAGAACATAGAAACTATGCCGTCGATTTCTTCCGCGCTACGAGATGGATCCGTGAAAACCTTCCCGGTGCTCATGTAAGCGGTGGAGTTAGTAATGTATCGTTCAGCTTCCGGGGAAACCAAAAAGTGCGCGAGGCAATGCACTCGGTCTTTTTGTATCACGCGATAAAAGAAGGAATGGATATGGGTATCGTGAACCCTTCCATGCTCGAAGTATACGACGAGATCCCTAAAGAACTTCTCGAAAGAGTGGAGGACGTTCTTTTGAACCGTCGCGACGATGCAACAGAAAGACTTCTCGAGTTTGCCGAGACCGTTAAAGGTGCTGTCAACAAAAAAGAAACGGATGATCAGTGGAGAAGAGAAACAGTTGAAGAAAGACTGAAGCACGCTCTTGTAAAAGGTATCGTGGATTTTATCGACCAGGACACGGAAGAAGCGCGCCTGAAGTATGGCCGCCCTTTGCTGGTGATCGAAGGTCCGTTGATGGCGGGTATGAACGTAGTTGGCGATCTTTTCGGCGCCGGAAAGATGTTCCTTCCTCAGGTGGTGAAGTCGGCCCGCGTTATGAAAAAATCTGTTGCTTACCTGATGCCTTTTCTCGAAGAAGAAAAGCGACTGAACGGCGGAGTGGCTAAAGCTGCCGCAAGAGTTCTTATGGCAACCGTTAAAGGTGACGTTCACGACATCGGTAAGAACATCGTCGGCGTTGTGCTGGCGTGCAACAACTATGAGATCATCGATCTCGGCGTGATGGTTCCCCCGGAGAAGATCATCGAAGCCGCAAAAAGAGAAAAGGTGGATATCGTCGGGCTGAGCGGGCTCATTACACCGTCCCTCGACGAAATGGTTCACGTTGCTAAGGAAATGCAACACGAGAAGATGGAACTTCCGTTGCTGATCGGCGGTGCTACAACGTCGCGTATTCACACTGCCGTGAAGATCGATCCTGTTTATGATGGACCTGTTGTTCACGTACTGGATGCTTCACGTTCCGTTCCCGTGGCAAGTGAACTCATCAGCGTTACAACGCGCCAGAAGTTCAAAGAGAACATTAAGAAGGAATACAGCGCCCTTCGTAAGGATCATGAAAGCCGGCAACAGGAGAAGAACTACATCACACTAGCGGATGCCAGGAAGAACCGTGTGCCGATCGACTGGGCAAACGAAAATATAATGAAACCCTCGTTCCTCGGAACAAAGGTATTCAACGGATATCCATTGGAAGAGATCAGGAAGTATATCGACTGGACTCCTTTCTTTCAAACCTGGATGCTTGCAGGAAGATACCCTGGTATCCTGAAAGATCCTGTAGTAGGAGTGGAGGCACAGAAACTTTTCAACGATGCACAGAAGATGCTCGATATGATCATCAAAGAGAAGTCGTTGAAAGCAAATGGTGTTATTGGATTCTATCCCGCGTCGGCGACACCTACAGACGATGTAACATTGTTTACAGACGATACGAGACAGAAAGAGCTGACTACGCTCCATTTCCTTCGTCAGCAAAACAAGAAGGCGCAGAACCTGCCGAACTTTGCATTGAGTGATTTCATTGCGCCCGCAGAAACGAAGAAGAACGACTATATCGGGATGTTTGCGGTGACAGCGGGCGTCGGTCTCGAGGTGCTTGTAGATAAATACAAGAAGGACCATGACGACTATTCGGAGATCATGGTAAAGGCATTGGCCGACCGTCTGGCTGAAGCTTTCGCTGAAGTGATGCATGAGCGTGTTCGTAAAGAACATTGGGGTTACGCAAAAGATGAGAAGCTTGACGAGGAGCAGTTGATCAAGGAAGAGTATGTTGGTATTCGTCCGGCGCCAGGATATCCTGCATGCCCCGATCATACTGAGAAGAAGACAATATTCGAGTTGCTCGATGCAGAAGCGAAAGCAGGCATTCGTTTAACCGAATCATATGCGATGTACCCGGCTTCGTCGGTAAGCGGATATTATTTCTCTAACCGTGAATCGAGGTACTATGGTCTTGGTAAGATTGATAAAGACCAGGTAACGGAGTATGCGAAGCGCAAGAACATGGACCTAAAAGAAATCGAAAAGTGGCTTGCGCCAGTTTTAGCTTATTGATATCATGAAAGTTGTAGACCACCTCAAAAACGCCAACGGCAAAACCCTCTTCACCATCGAGATCCTTCCTCCGTTGAAAGGAGAGAACATCAGGAACCTGTTCGATAACATCGACCCCCTCATGGAATTCAAACCCCCATTCATCGATGTTACCTATCACCGCGAAGAATACGTGTATCGCAAAATGCAGGGCGGACTCCTCGAAAGGATATCAACCCGGAAACGCCCCGGAACCGTGGGCATTTGCGCTGCCATTCAGAACCATTACAAAGTCGATACTGTGCCTCATATTATCTGCGGTGGCTTCAATCGCGAAGAAACCGAGAACGCACTCATAGACCTGCACTTCCTCGGTGTCGACAATGTTCTCGTCTTACAGGGCGACGCCATCAAAAGCGAATCGAAATTTGTTCCCGAACCCGATGGGCACAAATATGCATCAGAGTTGTTGGGACAGGTCGTTAATATGAACAACGGCAAATACCTCGACGAAGAGCTCCAGGTTGCCGACCATACCAATTTCTGTATCGGCGTCGCAGGATATCCTGAGAAACATTACAACGCGCCGAATCTTAAGTCAGATCTCAAGTATTTGAAGTTGAAGGTCGACATGGGAGCCCAGTATGTGGTGACGCAAATGTTCTTCGACAATAAGAAGTACTTCGAATTCGTGGATGCATGTCGTGAAGCAGGCATTAATGTGCCCATAATCCCTGGCATTAAACCCCTCACCGGCAAGGCTCAATTGTCGGTACTTCCAAAGACCTTCAATATCGACATCCCCGAGGCCCTGGCCGACGAGGCGGATAAGTGCAAGGATAATGCAGCCGTCAAGGAGGTGGGTATTCAGTGGGCTATCGAGCAGTCGAAGGAGCTGATGAAAAAGGGTGTTCCCACCCTCCATTTTTACTCTATGGGTAAATCGGATCCCATCTACAGGATCGCCAAAGCGCTGTTTTAGCGGTTTTCCGCATACGTTTTAACCGGTTCAAAAAGCCACTTTTTACTCGGCTTGCATACTTTTTTTGCCTAAGTTTGGTGTACAAAACCAAAAAACACATTTCACATGACTAACAGATTCTTTGCAATCCTCCGCTACACCATGGCCACTGCCATGATCGCGAGCGCATTCGTCTTCAGCGGATGCGACAGCGATGATGACGCGACGCCGGTGACCTTCGACGGATCGATCTATGCATTTATTAGCCAGGACAAGTTCAAGCAGGCTAATAGCAAGGATCCTGACACGGCTCTCGACTCACTAGTAATGTATATTGATAAATTCCCTGACCTCAAGACTACATTACAGAGCACAGCCGAACTCACATTATTCGCTCCGAGCAACACTGCGTTCAAAAACCTTACAGCTCTCCCGGGCCTCGCAGACCCTGATAAGGTGAACCAGGACATCATTAAAGCTGTTCTCGCTTATCACATCGTTCCAGGTAAGAAAACAAGTGCCGACATGACTGCCGGTGCTACGCTTGCTACGAGCTATTCTGTGGGCGGAACTGCTGATGTTATCAAGGTTAACGAAGGTGGTACACTGCTCACAGGATCTTCGAACGACAAGATCGTGATCCACACAAAAGATCAGCTTACAACAAACGGCGTTGTTCATACAACTGAAACCGTGTTGATCCCCAATGCAATCGGCGCTCAGCTTAAGAGTATCCTTGGTTCCCTCGCAGCTTCAGTTCTTCTTGGATCTGACTTCACATTGATGGCTTATTTCATCAATTTGTCAGAATCAGGTGCTACAGCTGAGACGTCCATCACTGCAACGCTTGCTAATCCAAATGCTAAGCTTACGCTTCTGGCAGTTCCAAATACCGTATTCCAGCTTGCAGTTGGTGAGGGAAACATGGCATCAGAAGCCGATGTTAAAGAATGGATGCAATCATTTACACCTGCGGAGGCAAGAGCCGTTTTGAGAAATCATATTCTTACAAAACAGTATACAGTTGCCGGTTCAGACGATGATGCTATCGAGACATTCAAGAACAATGGTATCATGAGTCCAGACCTATTGTCGCATACCGATGACCCGGACAACTCAATGGTTTCATTGACTGGCATACCAGCGGGCGACTGTCAGTGTCCTACAGGCGTTGTGATTGTATACAACCCTGGTGGCCAGCAGGCTCCGATCCTCGTTCCCGACCTCGATACAGAGATCGGTGTAAACAATGGTGTTCTCCAGGTTATTGGTGGAATATTCCTCAACTGATCTTAGAATCCTATCAAAAGAAAGCCTTTCCGTCTCAAGACGGAGAGGCTTTTTTATTTGGCGTCGATGAGTTGCGGTAACACAAGCTCGAGGTAGGGGAAAATACCGGTGTAATGAGTAGCGCCCGGCAGCGAGGTGAACGTTACGATGGACGAAGACGCCCCATTGGTAATCAGCTTATCGTACGTGATCTGTGAGTTCCCGAAAGGAACAGTAACGTCTGCATCACCATGGAACATGTGTATGGGAATAGTCGGTTTCCAGTCAACGAGACTGTTATCCGCGAACGCATCTACGATGTATTTGTATTTACTGTTCGTATTAAGGCTTGCCAATGCATCGGCAGTTACGAGGTCGGAGATACTGGTGGTGAGCTGGGCGTTGATCTGGTTATTGGTTTTAGAGCCATCCAGCAATGCAGGAATCCTCGTGGCGTAAGGCTCATTGAACATATCGGTGAGAGGCTCCGACCATCCGAAAGTCGTCTTGTAGGCCTGTGCGACAAATGCCAGGTAGAAAGGTTGTTCATATTCCTCCAATCCCCAGAAATATTCCTGCATAGCCCGGATATCATATCCGCCGGATGCAGGGAAAGACGCAACCAGCTGAATTCCTTCCATGTCATCCGCTTCGATCGACTTATGCGTTGCCATCGTTGCATAGCCACCCTCAGAATAACCCGCGAGAAAAAGCTTCCCGTTGAACGCCACATTTTCATCGGATGCCAGGTCTCGCGCAGCACGAATGGCATCACGCACAGTAGACGCAGTTATATCTTCGACATAATAGGGATGGATCACGCTTTTGGCGCTTCCAAAGCCAATGAAATCGGGCGCCACGGAAATGAAACCAGGCGATGCCAGCGCCGAATACAACACGCTCTCGGGATCGTATAATTGTAATGCTGTGGGCGCCTGCGAATAGGCCGATATCGTACCGTGCTGGAAGCTAACAATGGGAGCGGAGGGAGCATTTTTCGGCAAGGAGACCAAAGCCGAAGCAACAATATCCTGTCCGTTGTATTTTGTCTTGTAAGTGATCTTAAAGATCTCGACGTCATACTTAAGAATATTTAAGTCGAGGTCGAGATCCGCAGTGCCGATCAAAGATCTCATCTCACTGGCCGAACGATCAAGCACGCTTTCGGCGCTAACAAGAACGCGGTCGTCATTAGGTTTAACCTCGTCGTCGTTTTTACACGCGAATACGACAAAGCAAAGGAATACAAAGACCACGAGTGGCCTCAAAGGAGTGAGAGATGTCATAGGCTAACTACGTCTGTACTAGCGGAAAAGTTCGTCGAATGTAAGCGATACGTAATAGATCGCACCAATGTTCGGCCCTCCGAGGCTCTGAATGTACTTGTGATTTAATAAGTTGGAACCACCGACCTTCAGCACTGATTTGATGTCCGGGATCTTGTAGGACAATTGTGCGTCGACCGTGCTGTAAGCTGGCACCATTCCATTGGCCGGAACCGTGAACGATGATTGCCACAGGAATTTTGCCTGCCACCGGTAAGTTACATTGAAGCCCAGCTTGTCGGTAAGCTTGCGATTGCCGAAGCTGATGTTGGTTTTATGCTCCGGCGTATTGAATTCCGACATGAATTTATCAGGTGATGGAGCGTTCTGCAGAACATTCCAGTTGTAGTTGCCGCTCAGCGTATACCCCTTGGCCATGCTATAAGTAAGACCGATCACGGCGCCCTGCGAGCTGAGACGACCGGAATAATTCGTATAGATCTGTGCGGTGTTACCTGTAATTGTTCCGTCCGACGCTTTGGTCAGAGCCGTTCCGTTAAGGATCGTTGCATAGTTAGGATTTCCGGAACCATCCGTCAGCTCGTCGGCTATTCTCACTCGAACCTGTGTGATGAAGTCGTGATAGATATTGTAATAATAAGCCGCATCGATCATCAGTTCGTTATTGATGAGACTCTTGAAACCGACTTCGATATTCTGAACGCTTTCAGGTTTTACAGGCGTCCATTCGAAAGGTCTCAACAGGGCTGTGTTCGCTGGATTATTGATCGCAGCAGGTGTTGAACCATTATTAAATACGGCCTTTGCATATTCCTCAACCGAAGGTCCATCGAATGCGAGATTCTTCCCCGTTGTGGATTTTCTATCGAGCTTATACTTATCGTAGTATCTCTCAAGTCCGCCGAGTAAGCGCGCAGTCAAAATGCTTAAGTCGATATGCTGACCCTGCGTACTTGGTATCCTGAAACCAGTCTGGTAGGAAACGCGGATGTTTGTATTCTCGCTGAGCTTATACAGCACTCCAATCCGTGGATTGAATCGTCCTTTGAAGTTCACGTTCTTGTCGTAACGGCCCGAAGCTGTGATCCTCACTTTGCGGTCGCCTAACCATTTGCCGGCCTGTGCATATGCACCGAACTCCGAAATGGTGATTGGCGCAGCGGCATCATCGAAGATCGTCCCATTAGAACGCAGGTCGTATTGCTTGAAGCTCCCACCAGCCTGCAGATCCACGAACTTGATCTCATTTTTAAAATCATACTGACCTTCTGCATGGTACAATCTTGTGTGATCACTGAATTTTGGACCCTGTGGGATAGTTCCATTCAATGCTTTCGCCTTGATCTCCTGGAAGGCGGCAGACTTCTCGTCAAGGTGGAATTTCTGATCTACCTGGTTTCTTGCATACTGGAAAGCTATCTGCTGGGCAGCCTGTTTTTCCGCCGCGGGCAGTGTATTGATCTCACCGGGTGAAAGTCCCTGGTCGTGAAGCGATCTGATATACTCGGTACCATATGTTGCGAGGTAGCCCGAAACATCGGAGAACAAAGGATTACCCTGGCTCACGGCAATATCATTCATTCTCTTTGCAAGAAACTCGGTGATGTACGAATCACCCGAATCCTCGAGTGTTGTGTAAGCCCTGACGAAGAAATTGTCTCCGCGAAGCTGCAGGCGATGTTGCTGTATCCCGAAATTCTTCAGCGAATAGCGTTGTGCGCCGGTGTAAATACTTGTACCGAATCCGCCATTGTAAAGATAGCTAAGCTCCACCTTGTCGTTCAGGCGATAATATAAACCTACGTTCGCCTTCACGTTCTTTGCGTTGTAGCTGATGAGCGATTGTTCAGTATAAGGTGTAACAGAAACAACTGTGCTTGGCAGATCTCCGGCGTTGGCATAGCTCAATGCCGATAATCCTGGTCCATAAACGTTCTGATGGTATTGTCCATTGGTGCTGGCAAATGTTCTCCAGCTTGAGCTTAGTGGAAAGATTGCGAGATTGATCGAAGCTTCGTCACCCATGTAGTGAAGGCGGTCGGCGCCGGGATCGTGAACCGAAGGATCGCTCTGGCTTCCGAAGTTAGCGTCGTACAGGTTAAACAGGGGTTTCCCGTTTGCATCCGTCGGGGTACGCGCAATCTCACGATCGGTACCGTCTGTTCCATGCCAGTCGAGCGCTTTCATGTAAGCTCCGTTTATCTTGAACGCGAACCTGTTATTGAATGACTTTGCGTAGCGGATCGCACCCTCCCAGATCGGATGAGCGCTTGCATCTGCATTGTTCCCGATGTGGTTAACACCGGCCTTTGCAAACGCACTGAGTCCCTGGTAGTCGAACGGATTCTTACTGTTTACAAGCAGCACACCGTTGAAAGCATTAGGACCATACAATGCCGATGAAGCTCCGGGGATCAATTCAACGCTTTCGACGTCGAGCTCCGAAGGACCATTGAGGTTACCGATAGGAAAGTTCAGCGCCGGCGCCTGCGTGTCCATACCGTCGGTGAGTTGCACAAACCGGGTGTTGCCTGTCGAGCCAAACCCACGCGTGTTAATGATCTGGAAATTGATACTGCTTGTGGTCACATCCACACCCTTCAGATTTGCAAGACCTTTATAGTAGTTGTCGGCGGGTGTATTTTGAACGGCGAGGATATCCATCTTCTCGATCGACACCGGGGATTCCATAATTTTCTCTTCGACACGGGAGGCCGAAATCACCACTTCCTGGCCCAGTAACGTCGCTTCTTTCATAGTGAGATCGAGCTTCGTTACGGCATTACTTACGGCGACCTCCTGGGTTTCAAAGCCGACATAGGAAACCACGAGGGTAAACGGAGGGGCATTGTTTACGGAAAGGTTGAAGGTGCCATTCACGTCGGTTACGGTGCCGATCACGCGACCTTTTACGATGATGTTTACTCCAGCGAGTCCTTCGCCGGCCTCATCCTTTACAGTGCCGGAAATTGTAGTTTGTGCGAGAGCTGTAACGCAGGAAAAAAACACCAACGCTACGAACAGGTAAAGTCTCCTCATGGTCTTTCTATGGGTTGTAGATCTCTACAAATTACAAGAAAAACCGCAAATTCAAACGATTGAGGTGGGTGTCATTTGAGATCGCTGATTTCAAATCTCAAATCTCAAATTGTTAAGAATTCTTTCGCATGTATTCGACCAGCTTCTCACACAATGCATCCATCTCCCGCGCCATAAACTCGTCGCCGGTAGCACGTAAAACGCTCTGTGACATTCCGCCGATCGACTCGATGTAAAAGCGCTTCATATCATCAACAGGCATGTCCTTCGTCCAAAGATCGATACGAAGTGTGTTCTTCTGCTCGTGATCCCAAACGGAGATGCTGATCGACTTCGTTTCAGAAAGCTGACCGTCCGGTTTATCGTTCGCATCCCACTTGATCTTGTCGGGAACATTGTTGTTATCCAGCTCTACATCGAACCTGATGCTTGAAGTTTTCATTTTATATGGGTATGAGTCCTGTAAAAATTCACAAAGAAAGTCATGGATTCCGGATTTCGAAGAGCACCCTTGTTGATGACCTTTTCGGGATCTTTTCCCATCAGGATTTTCTTGACTGGCGTCTCCGTCTTCTTTCCACTGATCGTGTAAGGAATATCGCTCACTTCGATGATCTCATCGGGAACATGTCGTGGGCTGTATTCTTCCTTCAATGTATGATTGATCTTCTTCTTCAGCTCTTCATTAAGTTTTTGTCCGGGTTTCATAACAACGAACAAGGGCATATAGAATTTACCGCCGGTTTTCTCCACGCAGATGATCATGCTGTCCTGCACTTCTTCCACCTTGTCTACAGCCCGATAAACTTCACTGGTGCCAATGCGAATTCCTCCGCGATTTAAGGTTGCATCGCTACGACCATAGATCACTATTCCTTCATGGTCTGTTACCTCGATCCAATCTCCATGACGCCAAACACCAGGATATGTGCTGAAATAACTGTCTTCATATTTAGAAAAATCATTGTCATTCCATAAGTACACCGGCATCGAGGGCATCGGCTTTGTAATAACCATTTCACCGACTTCGGCGGTAACCGGCTTACCATCGTCATCCCATGCTTCGAGGCTGCATCCCAGCGCACGGCACTGTATCTCTCCCGAGTAAACAGGCCACAACGGATTTCCGCCAACAAAAGCGCTGCACACGTCCGTTCCGCCACTCATCGATGTGAGCCATACATCTTTACTTACGGATTCATAAACATAATCGAAGCCCTCTTCAGGTAATGTGCTGCCTGTAGAACCGATTGACCGCAAATTCTTTAACCCGAAACTATTCGGTCGTATTTTTTCTTTCCTGCACGCGAGCAGGAACCCGGCGCTGGTTCCGAAGTGATTCACTTTTGCTTTTTGACAGAATTCCCAAAGACGATTGAGACTGGGATAACCAGGATGTCCATCGAATAAAACGGCAGTAGCGCCGCACAACAAAACACCCTGCACATAATTCCACATCATCCAGCCGGTTGTGGTGTACCAGAAGAGTCGTTCACTTTCGTGAAGATCATTGTGGAACGTCAGGTACTTCAGATGTTCCAGTAAAATTCCTCCGTGTGAGTGTGTGATGGCCTTCGGAAGGCCGGTGGTGCCCGATGAATATAAGATCCAGATAGGGTGGGAGAAGGGAACACGTTCGAAAGACAACGTCACATTGGTGTGCCTCGTCGCTTCATTCCAGCTTTCCTGTCCGACAACCACCGTGCTTCGTATCGACGGGATCTGTTCAATGATCTCTTCGACTACGGCAAGTTTATCATAGGTCTTTCCCTGGTAGGTATAACTGCTGACTGCAATAAAGACCTTTGGCTCTATCTGCAGAAATCTGTCGACGACCGACTGCGTGCCGAAGTCGGGAGAGCAGCTCGACCAAACGGCGCCGATTGAATTAACAGCGAGAAAAGCAATCGTAGCTTCAGGAATGCAGGGAAGGTAAGCGGCAACACGATCGCCGGGTCTCACACCTTCCTGCTTCAGATAATACGCGAAGGCAGCAACTTTTTCTTTCAATTCTTTCCAACTGATCTCCTGCGGCTCGATCGTTTCGGATCCCCAAATGATCGCCGGAGAGTGGTCGTTACTTTTCCTGAAAACATGTTCTGAAAAATTCAGTTGAATGCCTTCAAACCATTTTGCGCGGGGCATCACACCCTCAACGACCTGCGCGTAAGTGCCCGTGTATTGAATGTCAAAATATTCGATGATGCTTTTCCAAAACTCTGCAGGCTTGTCGACAGACCATTTCCACAATGAAGAATAGTCACTGAACCCCATGCGTTTCATATACCTGCCGAGGTTCGCGTTCTGTACCATCTCTTCAGAGGGCTTCCATAAAAGCTTTCGGTCGCTCATAGATTCCTATCTGTGAAAACACGAATGGTATCGAGTTTATCCGTATGCATTTGCTTCTTCAATGTCTCGAGATCGTCAAACTTAGCATCTTTACGGATACAGGCAATGAGGTTCACCTTCAGGTTTTCTCCATAGATGTCCTTGTCGAAATCAAAGATGTTCACTTCGATCGCCAGCTTTGTTCCGTCTACAGTCGGGCGGTTACCGATATACAACATTCCCTTTAATTTCTCGGTGCCATGTTCTACCGTTACGGCATAGATACCGTGATCCGGAACCAGCTTATCATTCGAATCGATATCGATATTTGCTGTGGGATATCCGAGCACACGACCAAGCTTATCGCCCTTGACTACGCGTCCGCTTAACGAATACGGACGTCCTAAAAAATGGGTAGCCGTATCGACATCACCTTCTTCCAAAGCTTTCCTGATACGCGAAGAGCTTACGGTATCGTTGTCGATATCCTGCCGCGGTATCTCTTCAACCTCAAAGCCGTAGCTTTTTGCGTTGAGACTAAGTTGTTCAAAGGAACCTTCGCGATCTCTTCCAAACTTATGATCGTACCCGATAACAAGTTTCTTCGTGCCGATCTTCCTGACCAGAATATTCTCGATAAACTCCGTCGATGTCGTTTGTGAAAATTCTTTAGTGAAAGGAATTCTCAGGAGATGATCGATTCCCTGCTCCTTGATAAGCTCTGCTTTTTCCTCGAATGTATTGAGCAACAGGTGAGGAGCCGTTCCTGGTTTTAGTACGTATCGTGGATGCGGCCAGAAAGTGATCACAACAGTTTCCCCACCGCAGCTACCTGCAATCTCTTTTAGCCTCTTTAGTATCTTCTGATGACCGATGTGCACACCGTCGAACGTTCCACTGGTAACAACGGCGTTCTTTACCGGGTTGAAATCATCGACATTGTAATAGATCTTCATGCAGCCTCAATTTCCTCAATCTGTTTCGCATCCTCCAAACGGAACGCGCCAATGCGTGTGCGGCACAGTTCAGCAAGATAAGCACCAACGCCTAATGCCTGGCCAAAATCCCTTGCCAAACTGCGGATGTATGTTCCTTTGGAACACACTACGCGAAAGCCCACGGATGGCAATTCGATAGTAGTTATCTCAAAGTCACTGATAGTAACCTGCCGGCTCTTAAGGTCCACGTGCTTTCCTTTACGCGCGAGCTCATACGCCCTCTTCCCGTCAACGAAGATCGCCGAATGCATAGGTGGCACCTGGTCTATCAGTCCAATGAACTGTCTTGTCGCTTCGTAGATTTGTTCTTTCGTAATATGACTGATATCGGATGGCACGCTTACCTCCGTTTCCAGGTCATTAGAAGGGGTAGTCTGTCCGATAACAAAACGGCCGGTGTATTCTTTCTCCTGTGCCTGGAATTCTTCGATCCGCTTGGTCATTTTACCGGTGCAAAGAATAAGCAGGCCGGTTGCCAGCGGGTCCAGTGTTCCGGCGTGTCCGATCTTCCTGATCTTTAACTTGTACCGCAGTTTTCTTACGACGTCGAATGAAGTCCACCGCAATGGCTTATTAACTAATAAGACCCGATCGGTTTCCATGATCAATTAAACGATAGCAAGGCCACCCATGAAGTAATACATGAGGAGGATAGCGATCCCCGCAGCGATCCGGTAATAACCAAACCATTTGAAACCATGTTTGGTTAGGAATGAAATGAAAGATCTGATTGCAATGAATGCAACAATAAATGCAACGATGTTTCCTACAGCAAGAATTCCAAGCTCGCCAGAAGAGAAGCCTCCGCCGTCTTTGAGATAAAACTTTACGAGTTTCAGTCCTGTCGCTGCCGCCATTGTCGGAACTGCGAGGAAGAAAGAAAATTCCGCGGCGGTCGTCTTATTCAACCGTTGGAACAAACCGCCGATGATTGTCGCTGCCGATCTTGATATTCCGGGTATCAACATGGCGATGATCTGGAAGAGACCAATGATGAACGCGTTCTTTTTTGTTACCTCGGAGCTACCTGTTTCCTCTGCGTCATGAAACATCTTATCGACAAACAGGAAGAAGATACCACCTGCAATGAGAGCCCACGCTACTACATCTACTCTTTCGAGAAGCTCATCCACAATATCGTTCACCAATAAGCCGACGACAGCCGCAGGGATGAATGCTATCAATAGCTTTATGTAGAAATCGATCGTCTTGAAGAATCTCTTCCAGTAAAGAACAACTACCGAAAGGATGGCACCCAACTGGATGGCTACCGTAAATGTCTTGGTGAAGTCGGTGGGTTCAATTCCCATCAACGCTGTAGCAATGATCATGTGCCCGGTAGACGACACAGGAAGGAACTCTGTAAGCCCTTCGACGATGGCCAGTATGATGGCATCGAGATACGACATGATTACTTATCCTCTTTAGGAGTATGGAGAATGGCGGCAATCTCAACGATAAAACCGATGAGCACGACTACGGGGCTTAATGTGATTCCCAGGAAGCCAAAGCCGTGAGGTTCTTTATCGAGCGTCATAATTATAAATCCAATCGTAATAATTGCCACGCCAATTATCATCATCTGATAATTCTTTTTGCCGAAAGGAAGTTTACTCATGATCTAGTATAGCTCGTCGAGAGAAAGTTTCAAATATTTGCTCACAGCCCGGTAGGTACTGAGAACGGCCACAAAAATACCCATTAGAATCAGACTGCCAAGAAGGACAGTGATCCGGGACCTATTTTCGATAAGTTGAAGGGCTTCGATCCTGTCTGTGGCCACCGTTATAAGGCCATAAATAAGTGCACACGCCAGCAGGCCCGCCGACAAGCCGTGGACGGCGGCTCGGTACAGGAAAGGACGTTGTATGAACCAGTTTTTTGCGCCTACGAGCTGCATACTGCGGATCAGGAACCGTTGCGAGAAAAGGGCGAGCCGCAGTGTATTGTTGATCAGCACGACGACGGCAAGGAGGAGGAGCACGGCCACCCCCATAAGGACCAGCCCAATGGTAGCAATATTCTCATTTACCGATGTGATAGTACTCTCGGGATAGTCGACCTCAAACACCCCGCTAATGCCTTCCACGGTTTTCTTGATCTGTGCCAGCTCTTTCTTGTCCTGGTAGGCCGGATCGATCAGGACTACAAATGAGTCGCGGAGTGGATTCTCTCCCAAAAAGGCCCTGAAATCTTCGCCGGTATCTTTGATGAATCGTTCTGCTGCCGCTTCTTTGGATTCGAAACGGATATTGGATTCCTTTCCATCTTTGGGGATAAAAGGCTGGGCCGACAGGTTCTTGGCTACCTGCAGGCGTTGTGCTTCATTGATATTCGTTTTGAGATATACCTGGATTGAGACGCTTTGTCTTACGAGACGTTCCAGTTCTTTAGAGTAGATGAGAAGTATGCCGAAGACTCCGGTTACAAGTAAGGCCAGCGTAATGCTGAATACCGTGCTAACAAATGGGTAGCTGCCTAACTTCTTCTTGCGAACTTTGAACTTTGGAGTAGCCTCTGCCATTGAGGCCAAAAATAAGGAATTATCCTTTACGGTATTCCTTAAGCTTATTGATCAGCGATGCGTCTTTGATAGACTCGAGCTTCGTCACTTTATGCTGATTCTCGTCGAGCAAGTAATAAGCATCTTTATAAAACAGGAACAGGGCGTGATTGTCGCCGTTGATTTCCAGAACCTCATAGAGAGCTCTGTCGAAGTCACCGAATAACATCAGCTTATTCCCAACAAACTGGTAATGAAAGTCGAGCTTCTTATTCGAAGAGTCCACGCCGATTTGTATGTGGGAAGGAGAGATGTCGTTGCGACGAATGTTAGCGGAGGCCTCGTTGTTGCTCGTGTTGTCGTCCTGCTGGAGGTCAGCGCTTGGATCTGTTACATCCAATTTTGGTTTTTCGACCGGTTTAGCTGCAGGTTCCTGCTTCGATTTTATTGATTCTTTAACAGGGGCAGGGGTCTTTTCTTTGTCGTCGCTGGAATCCGGAGCTACCTGGGTTTTATCCGGTTCTGTTGCTTCCGGCTTCTTTAATTCTTCTGTCTTCTGATTGAGGTCGGTTGCTGCCTTATTGAAGGGAGGAAGCTCGCCGTGTGTCGCGTAGAAGTATATCGCTGCGCCAACCACACCTGCTGCTACAATGCCTGCGGCCATCTTTACAACGGAGAAATCCATCGATACCGTTGTTCCTCCGACAGGCACTTTGCTCAACATCGATTTGAGCTCATTGGCGCGCGCGGTACGTATTCCTTCTATGATCTGTTTCTGGAAATCGAGGTCCGATTTGAGTGATGGATCATTCTCCAATCGCTTTTCAAACGCCTCTTTCTCTGATCCATTCAGCCGATTAGACAGGTAATCGTCGATTAATTCAAAATTACTCATTGTTCTCTCTAGTCTAAGAAATCCTGCTCAGTGTACTGAGCTTTTACTAATTCATCCAATTTCTGTTTGCACTTATATTTCTTGGTCTTAGCGGTGTCGGTATTGGCAAACCCAAGCTTATCGGCAATTTCCTGCATCGACATCTCATCGAAATAATAGTACATCAGCACTTTTCGACAAGTCTCGCCCAATTGTTCCATACAACGAGCGATGATCTTTTCGCGTTCGGGGCTGTCGAGATCGAGCGATTCTGCCGAATCTTTCTCTTCATTCGAGAGCCTCTTCTTACGGTCCAGTTCCTTTCTCCACAAGTTCTGACAGATACTGTATACGTAGGTGCTGATCTTTGAGGTCAACACCAGGTTGCCTGATCGCGCCTTCTGCCAGAATACTACCAGGGCATCCTGGTAGACGTCCCTCGCCTCATCTTCTGTACCGCTGTTGGTGATAACCAGCTTGGTCATCATCCGGTAATACTTCTTATAAATGTACTCCAGGGCTTTTTCGTCGCCCTTACAGATCCGTTCAAACAGCTCTTTCTCGTCGACTTGTAAACCCGATTTAAATACCCTGAACGCCACTATTGGTAACCTTTAGTTAAAGACAAACTGCAATATATCTGGGTCAATCCTCTTATTCCTCCGTTAAGCCGTCATTAAAAACGCTACTGAGCTCTCAGCCATGTTTGAGTACGATAGAACGGGCCCCAGTAACCCCTGAGCTTCAAATCGTTGTTCTCAAGCCATATTTTACAGCGATAGACCCTGCCATTCTTCGGATCGAGGATGTTTCCGTCATCGTATGAGCCGTCGTCGGCCTTCACCATGTCTCTCATGATCTCCATTCCGATCACTTTCTTCTGGTACCGGTCGTCGTCCGGATCGCACTCGATACACGAGGGATCGGGGTCGTCGCCGGTAGGAAGAAGCAGCTTGACGACCTTACCGAATACCTTCCCATTCTTCTCGTAGATTTCCACGATGGAGCGGGGCTCGCCGGTTTCGTCGTCGATCGTCTTCCATTTGCCGGTAACCTCCTGAGCATGAGCCAGTGCAGGAAATATTAACAGAAACAGGGTAAGGAAACGACTCATAATTTACCCTGAAAATACAAAAAAGATAAGACCAAGGTGATGGGGGACGATCGACGACGGACGAGGTGATGACGGACGAGGGGACGTTACAGGCCGAAGAGTTGTTTCAGGGCCATCCAGAGTTTTTGCTTCCCCGTTGCATCGCCGATAAGCACAGAAAGGTGGGGGGCCAATACAACTGTTCCCTGCGACTTGATACACTCATATAACGAAAGTCCAGGAACGGGCTCACCGAAATAGATCATGCGTGCAGGCTGGTGATGAAGCTCGTTAAGGTCGAGCTTCGGCTGATGGATGATCTGAACAGAAGCAATAGACAACCGTACGGCCTGAAGGATTTTTTGAAGCTGCTCTTTCTCGGGCTCGCTGACCTCATGCCATACCCTGGAAAGGATAACAGTGGTTTTGTCCTTTATAAGATAAAGCTCTTCATTATAAGTTGCCTGCGGATCAATCATTCTTCTTGATGTCAAAAATAGATTTCAACTCGTTTGCTTCGTGAGGCTGCATACGTCCCCCGAGAATCAATCGAAGCTGTCTTCTCCTCAATGCTCCGTGGTACATCTCTTTTTCTTCGTCGGTCTCGGGCTCAACTTCCGGAACGTCGATAGGTCTTCCGCTTTGGTCGACGGCCACAAATGTAAAGTAGGCGCTATTGCTTTCGATCATGGTCCCAGAGGGAATATTCTCTGCAGATACATCGATACGTACTTCTACAGATGAGGTGAATGCGCGGGTAACTTTTGCTTTGAGAGTAACCACGTCGCCGAGACGAATGGGCTCGCGAAACGAGATATTGTCGACGGAGGCGGTAACTACGATACGATTACAATGTTTTTGGGCGGCGATGGCCGAGACGATGTCCATCCAGTGCATCAGGCGGCCTCCCATTAAATTATTAAGCGTATTCGTGTCGTTAGGAAGAACGAGCTCTGTCATGCTTACGAATGACTCTTTAGGTGTTTTCTTCTTTCTGGCCATCGTCCGGGTGTTTCGAAATCGGTTGCGAAGATAATGTTTGGAAAAACGTTGCAATACAGCGCAAGGTGGATTTATTTAGTGACATCTTATGCAACTGGTAGCTACATCTACAGCGATTATTAATACCACCATTATTACGGGGTAGCGCCCGATATTACCAGTAGCCCTTTTACATCGCGGTCGTTTTTTCTTAAGCCAACTAAAGTTGGCCGAACCCCTTAAATCATTTAACATGAAAGTCCTCAAATTCGGAGGGTCGTCTGTTGCGAGCCCTGAACGAATATTATCTGTAATCGAAATCGTTAAGCCTTACCTCGACAAGGGTGAGATCAATGCATTGGTTGTGTCGGCCTTTGGTGGCATCACCGATCTGTTGATACAGGCGAGTACGGCAGCTCTCTCCGGTAAGGATGAATTCAAAACCCATTTGGCGAAGGTCGATCAGCGTCATCTCGATGCGGTTCGCGGACTGATAGGTATGCAGCGTCAGAGCGGGATCATTGCGCAGGTGAAGGTGGTGATCAATGAGCTCGAGGATGTGCTTCACGGTATCTACCTGGTTCGTGAAAGAACACCGCGTACGCTTGATTTCATTATGAGCTTCGGCGAGCGATTGAGCGCTTACATTATCAGTGAGGCGTTTAAGGACAAGGGAATCGATGCGGCATTCCTCGATGCACGAAAGGTTGTTCGTACCGATAATCATTTCGGCAATGCAAAGGTTGACTTCGAAACAACAGACAGGCAGATCCGGGAATATTTCAAAGCGAGCAAGGGGCTGCAGGTGATTACAGGTTTTATTGGAAGCTCTCCTACGGACGAGACGACGACCCTGGGGAGAAGCGGATCGGACTACACCGCAGCGATCTTCGGAAGTGCGCTCAATGCAAAGAGCCTCGAGATATGGACCGATGTTGATGGTATGATGACCGCCGATCCGCGAAAAGTGAGAAAGGCTTTCACCGTACCCGAGATGACTTATTCTGAAGCAATGGAGCTTTCACACTTCGGCGCGAAAGTAATTTTCCCCGCAACCATGCGGCCGGTCATGTCGAGGTCCATTCCGATCTGGATCAAGAATACATTCAATCCTGCGTTCGCCGGTACTTGCATTCACGAGAATGCAAACGGTCACGAGCATGCGATCAAAGGTATCTCATCGATGGGGGCGATCAGTTTATTGAGCGTTGAAGGCAGTGGATTGCTGGGCGTTGTTGGAACATCGCGGCGATTGTTTGGTGTGCTGGCATCCGAAAAAATCAACGTCATCCTTATTAGTCAGGCTTCTTCGGAACACTCGATTTGTCTCGCAGTCGAAACGAAGCACGCGGTGCAGGCAAAGCGGATGATAGAACAGGAATTCCAATATGAAATAAAGAACGGTGAAATGGACGAAGTATTCACCGAAGACGGACTCTCGATAATAGCTATAGTAGGTGAAGGTATGAAACACAATCCAGGAACCAGCGGACGTATGTTTAACTCGTTAGGTAAAAGTGGTATAAATGTTCATGCGATCGCGCAGGGTTCTTCCGAGCTCAATATTTCGGCGGTTATCCGCGAGGAGGACACATCGAAGGCGTTGAACGTTTTGCACGAAGCATTTTTTCTTTCAGACCGTAAGGTGCTGAATATGTTTTTGGCCGGAACGGGTCTGATCGGCAATACGCTATTGAAGATGATCGCCAGGCAAAAAGATAAGCTCAGCGAACAAAATGCCATCGAGATCAATCTTGTTGGTGTATCAAACAGTCGTAAGATGTTATTCGATGAGCATGGCATAGATCCATCAATTGCGCTCGACCGGCTATTGAATGAAGGAATAGAATTGGATGCCCTTGCGTTTCGTGAGAAAATCAAAACACTCAATTTGTCGAATAGTATCTTCGTCGATTGTACTTCGAGCGAATCGGTGGCTGACTATTACAGGGATCTGTTGAACTCGAATATTTCTATTGTTACTCCGAACAAGAAGGCGAACTCAGGCAATTATTCGCGGTACGCCGATCTGAAAGCCGTTGCGCAAAAGAGGGGAGCGAAATTTTTGTATGAAACGAACGTTGGTGCAGGGCTGCCTGTGATCAGTACCCTGAACGACCTCTTGTTGAGCGGCGACAGGGTCATTCGGATCGAGGCGGTTCTTAGCGGGACGTTGAATTTCATATTCAGTTCGTTTGCGTTGGGAAAACACTTCAGCACGATCGTGGAGGAGGCCAGGGAGAAAGGATTTACAGAACCAGATCCGCGCGATGATCTCAACGGCCGGGATGTTGCGCGTAAGATATTGATACTTGCCAGGGAGACCGGTCTCAAACTGGAATTCGATACCGTCGAAATAGAAAATCTCGTCCCAGCCGAACTGCAAAAAGTAGAGAGCGTCGACGAGTTCATGAAATTGTTACCGAAGTACGATGCGCATTTTGAAAAACTTCGTTCGGATGCAGCAGCCTATGGAGAAAAGCTTCGCTATATGGCAGTACTCGATGAGAACGGAGTGAAAACACAACTCGCAGGCGTTGGGCAACAGCACCCCTTCTTTTCTCTCGCAGGCAGTGATAATATCATTCTTATCACAACAGAACGCTATAACGAAAGACCGATGGTTATTCGCGGTCCCGGTGCCGGTGCCGAGGTGACTGCAGCGGGCGTTTTTGCCGACATTATTCGAATTGCTAACTATGCCGACCGATGAAATTTGTACGAGCATTTGCACCAGCTACTGTCGCCAACGTCTGTTGTGGTTTCGACATTCTCGGTTTCGCAATCGATGATCAGGGCGATGAAGTTGAAGTAAGACTGTCCGATTCACCGGGAGTTAAGATGGTCAAAATAACGGGCGACGATGGAAAGCTTCCGCTCGACCCGGGCAAGAATACCTGCAGCGTTGCTGTGCAATCGTATTTGAATGCCTTAGGCAAACAGGTGGATGTTGATATTATTTTAAATAAGAATCTTCCCCTCGGAAGCGGGATGGGTTCCAGCGCCGCAAGTGCTGCTGCCGCGTTGGTCGCAATCAATACGCTGATGGGCGAACCTATGTCGCGGAAAGATCTTGTTCCTCATGCGATGGAAGCGGAGCGTATCGCGTGTGGTACCGGCCACGCCGATAATGTTGCGCCATCGATACTCGGTGGCTTCGTATTGATCCGCGACTACCATCCACTCGATCTTTTGAAAGTGACCTTTCCGAAAGAACTCTGCTGTGTGCTGGTGCACCCTCATCTTGAAGTGAAGACGGAAGATAGCCGTCGTATACTCAGAAATTCTGTGACAATACGCGATGCCGTGTCGCAGAGTGCCAACGCTGCTGGATTGATGATTGGCCTTATGAATTCGGATTTCGAATTGATAGGCAAGTCATTGAAAGATTCTATAGCCGAACCGGTAAGATCTGTCTTTATCCCTGGCTTCGATCAGTTAAGGCAAATGGCTAAAGATTATGGGGCGCTGGGTACGGGCATATCCGGTTCCGGTCCAACAGTCTTTGCTTTGTGCAATGATCTGAAGGTTGCAAAAAAAGTAGGAGAGAAGATTGTTGAGCACTTTGCGTTAAGTCATCTGAAAAGTGATTTGATAGTTTCTCCCGTGAATTCAGAAGGTGCAAGAATAATTTCGAAAGGATGAAGTACTACAGTACAAAAGACAAAAGTAAAGCGTGGGCTTTTAATGATGTTATAATCCAGGGACTGGCTCCTGATGGAGGATTGTTTCTCCCGGAGAAGTTCAATGCTTTCCCGAAAGAGTATTTTAAAGACCTTAGGAAGAAGTCGCTCGCAGATATGTCGTTCGACGTTGCCAAACAACTTCTTGGCGACGACGTCCCGGCAGATGTACTGTATGATATCGTTAAGCGAACTGTGAATTTCGAGATACCAGTTGTCCAGGTAGACCCTGATGCCTGGTCGATGGAACTGTATCACGGCCCGACGTTGGCTTTCAAAGATTTTGGGGCGCGGTTCCTGGCCGGACTGATGGGATATCTCGCAAAGGCGCAAGACCGTGAGATCGTTGTTCTCGCGGCAACTTCGGGAGACACAGGTAGTGCGGTTGCGAATGGCTTCTACAACGTGAAAGGCGTACGTGTAATCATTTTATATCCTTCGGGGAAAGTTAGTCCACTGCAGGAAAAACAACTGACAACACTTGGCGGCAATATAACGGCATGGGAAGTTTCTGGTACATTCGATGACTGCCAGCGTTTGGTGAAACGAATGTTTCTTGACGAAGATCTAAGGAAGAAGTACCAGTTAACGTCGGCGAATTCGATCAACCTTGGCAGATTGATCCCCCAGTCGTTCTACTATTTTTATGGCTGGTCGCAACTCAGTGATCTGAATAAACCTGTGGCTGTTTCTGTCCCAAGCGGAAATTTCGGAAACATTACCGCTGGTATTCTTGCAAAGAAAATAGGATTGCCGATCGATAAGTTCATTGCGTCGACAAACATCAATGATGTCGTTCCCGAATACCTGGCTACGAATGTGTTTAAGTCGCGGCCATCGAAGGCAACGATAAGCAATGCAATGGACGTTGGTGATCCGAGTAACTTCGCGCGCTTGCTCGAATTATATTCGGATAAGGAAATGAATTCAGATATCGTCGGATATTCCTTTACCGACGAAGAAACGCGCGACATCCTTAAGTCTGTGTATAAGAGGAAGAACTACCTCATGGATCCACATGGTGCGGTGGGCTATCTCGGATTGCGAAAATACCTCGATGCATCGGCTGGACCGGTTGCCGGTATATTTTTAGAAACAGCACATCCCGGTAAGTTTAGTGAAGTGGTGGAAGAAACATTAGAAGAGAAGCTTGTGTTGCCAGAAGCGCTCGAATCACTGAAGACTAAAAAGAAACAAAGCGTTGTTGTGAGCAGTGATTTTAATGAGGTGAAACGGTTGTTGAGCGTTTAGGATCCCCAGCCGCTTTCACCCAGTAAGGGCACAAAGGCGAAGTCGGCAAACTTCTCTTCTACAAGATTGCCATTGACTTTCCGGATCCTCAACATCTTCTGATATTCCCTGCCGCCAACGGGTATGATCAGGATACCACCTTCAGACAATTGATCGGTCAATGCCTTGGGCACTACTGGCGCACCTGCTGTAACGATGATCTTATCGAATGGCGCTTTTGTGGGTAAGCCTTTTGATCCATCTCCATAAATAAGAAACGCTTTACCATATCCTAATCTGGGCAGGAGCGCCTTTGTTTTTTCGAAAAGGACTTTGTTGTACTCCATGCTATAAAGCGTGACACCCATCTCCATCAGTACGCACGCCTGGTAACCCGAACCTGTTCCTATCTCAAGTACTTTATCCTTAGGCTTGATCTCCAGTTTCTCTGTCTGGAATGCCACGGTGTAGGGCTGGGAAATTGTCTGACCTTCGCCGATAGGGAATGCTTTGTCTTCGTAGGCATGCGACAGAAGAGCCTGGTCGAAGAAAAAGTGCCTGGGAACGCGACCAATAGCAGCGAGTACTGCCTCGTCTTTGATCCCCTTTTTGGCCAATTTCCTGACCAGCAGATTCCTTAACCCCCTATGCTTATACGAGTCTTCCATGTGGATAATTTGTGGATGCTTTTTACCGCATAAAAGCCTCCGAAGAGGCTAAAAACGGCATTTTTCATCCCTTTGCAAAGTTTTAGTTAATCTTTAGGAAAAGTGAAACTGAAAGTGCTACTTCGAGGTTCTTAATGCACAGTGAAAAAGCTTTTTTGCCATAGCGTTCACATGTGTGTACCTGACCCTAGCAGTAGGCGTGGCGCAAACCACTCACTACTGTCTGGGCCGGGTTAAGCTCCCACCTCAATAGTTTAGAATCCGATAAGTACGAACGGGGCCCAGTAATAGGGATCGGAGAATTTTCCGGACGCTATCATTTTAATTTTCGATTGCTGCAGTGCGTAGCGAAATCCTTTGTCCGGGTTTTGTAATAATGTAGTATAAAAGTCTGTCATTAATTCTGAGGTCGATTCATCGGCGACACTCCAGAACGATACCACAAGATTTTTGGCGCCTGCATATACGAGAGCACGCGAAAGACCGATAACTCCTTCGCCTTTTGAAAATTTGCCAAGACCTGTCTGGCAAGCAGAGAGCACCGCAAGCTCAGCATTAAGATTAAGGTTATAGATCTCTCCTGCGTAGAGATGTCCGTCGTCGGCGTTATTCTCATTAAGAAAGATCCTCGACAACTCGGGTTCTGCTTCGTCAACAACTCCATGCGTGGCGAAATGCAGATAGTTGTACTTGTTGATCTCGTTCGATTTAATTCTTCCTTCGTTGGCATCGGCGTACAACAACACCTCTTTTGTTGCCGAAGGGAACAGCCCGGCAATGGTCTTTACCTCTGCTTCACTGGCAGGCAACGTATTCAAATTGTCTTTCTCGGGAAAGCTCACGGGCGCACAGAGAAAGATCGATTGCATGGATGTGCTTTGAGTCTTAACTTTTTGTTTGATGAGACCCACAGAAAACTGGGAGCTGATGGCTTGCTTGCTGACAAGGTATTGCGTGTTGGCAAAGGTTGTCCCAACCTTACCTGCAGGCAGAACTTCTAACGGTAGCGTGCTCATTCGCCCCGATGGAATTATGACAACGTTGGCTTTATTTGTTTGCGGGGCAAGCGCGTATTTCAGTTTGGTTGCTGTGAGCTTGAATGTTTCAAAGTCGCGATAGTAAATACCGTTGATCAATCCTTTTGTCAACTTTTGGAAATCGGACGGCATCGTGCGCTCGTACGTTTTGAACTTATTCGACGTGATCACGAACTGGTACATCTTGTTCGATTTCTCAGCTGCGAAATAGCTGACGATGGCTTCGTCGTCTTTTAATATTTTTTGAAGATCATCAACGGTAGGGAAGGAGTTGTTGAATTTCAGGTCAAAGTAATTCGGATAGTCTTTCTCCAGTTTTTTTATGAAAGCATTGTACTCGCTGTTCAGTACAAATAAAGACTCGCGAAGATATTTCTCTTCTTCGGCGGCAGGTCTCTGACTTAACTTCTGTGAGAGAAATGCAATACCCGACTTGAGATTCTTTTCCTGGTCAACTAATTCGGTAGGGATACCGGCGAATGATTTGGCCTGCGCATCTGCAATCGACTCCTGTAACACGGCCGACTTACTTTTTTCAGCAAAATAGAATGCGATCTCATGATACTTGCGGGCACTTGCCGTCATATCTGCAATTGTCATCGAAAGACGAACGCCGTCTTCATAAACATCGTTCGCCAGGGCGCCGAGCGATAGCTTGTCGCTTTCATCAGTGCTGTGGTGGCGAATATCGTCGATCAGGGAATCGCACAGGTAAAGACTGGATAGCGCAAGCTTAAGATCAGATAGTTTTAAAGTCTTACCAAAGTGCCTGCCTTCAAGACCCTGGGCTTTAAGCATCAGGCTATACAGAAGAACATTGGCGTTGTAGTATTCATCGATCTTTGGATTGCTCTCAATCTCCTTGTGATCGAACGACGGCACGTTAGCGCAGATGGCCTGCTGAAAATCATTCAGCGCAAGATCATACTGCTGCTGATTTAAATGAACGGCCCCGATCTGGTTGAGCGTCGACGCGATGTCAGGATGTTTTTCTCCGAACGACTTACGATACTGAACAAGCGCCATCCCGAAATATTCAAGCGCAAGTTTATTGTTGCCCATCTTCACGTAAGTCTGACCCAGGTTGCGATAAACGAACCCGATGTTCGCATGACCATTGGGATAGATCTTCATCCAGATCTTTGAGGCCGACTCGAGATTATTGATCGCGTCTCCGTACAATTCGATCTGCGTATACAGAACTCCAATGTTCGTGTTAGCGATGGCAATCTTCGGATGATCTTCGCCGTGAATTTTTTTATAGATCGCCAGGGCGGTCTCATAATATTCCAGTCCCTTATCTGCATCGATCTGGCTGTACACTAGTCCAAGATCGTTGTAGGATGCAGCGACTTCTTCACTTTGTTCGCCGAAGAGTTCCTGTCTCAGCTGTAGCGCGACCAAACCATTGGCCTCGGCCTGGTTATACTTGCCAGACGCGTTGTACGTGAGTGTGAGCCACGACAGGCAATTGGCTGCTTCTTTCGTGTGATCGGCATTGGTTTGTTGAAAGATGGTATACGCGTCCTGTAGCTTTTCGAGCGCCAGGTCCTGCCTGCCTTTGTTAAGATAGAGCGTTCCGAGATTGGTAAGATAAATAGCTTTGTTCCTGGGGGATTTCCAGCTGCCGGAATCAAGCTTTTTGATCAACGCTTCGGCTTTAATCAAATCGCCCGACGCGATTACTTCGTCGAAGGTCTGTGAATAGCTTTTACAGAAAGCACAGACAATGCATATGAATGTAATGAAGAACCGCATCAGAATCGGTAGATATAGGTGATCGATGATACCAGTTCACGTGTAAGCCCGTCGGGGTTGGTTTTACGCTGTTGTACTTTATGGCCGACAAGTAACTTTATACCCGATCTTACGTCGAAATTATATCCCGCCGTGGCGATAACAGATGCGGCAAGTCCATGAGCTTCTTTTGGCTGCACTTTCGTCAGGGGTGAATCTTTCCCTGTTCCTGATTTGGTGAACTGATCCCGTGTTATCCGATAGATGGGCAGGACCCCAGCGGAGAAATTGAATTTCGAGAAGCGGAAGTTGCGTTCAACGCGGACCATCACGTCGATACCGCGTTTGAGGTCCTTTGCCTGGTTGTATTCATCCGCGTAAGCTCTGAGACTGCTTTCGGCTTCGGCCCATGAAGACCAGACGAACTGATTTCGATTGTGGTTCAACGGAATTTGAATACCTGTTGCAAGCAACCATTTTCTGTTGATCAATGAGATACCTGAGATCAGATCATAAGTTCCGAGACTGGTTTGATAATACATCGGCAGGGGCCATCGCTCGTCTTCCCCGGTAGGAGCTTTCACGGTTTTGTCGGAATGGTTTGTCGGGATCTTTCCTCCGAAAGAAAGGTTCAGACTAAACCGGTCGGAACTGTAGATGTTTCGGGTAAAGCAAAGAGAGATGTCGCCCATGCCTTGCGTGTTTGCCAATCGCCCGGTGACTGCCTGGAATGGAAGCTTTACCTGGAAGGTGTTCTTCCCTTTGATCGAGAAATTGAGGTCGGCGGTGGCAACGTAAATGACCGGAGTGAGGGTGGTTGTTCCGCGGTAAAAGCTGAACTCTGCCGATTGAAGTTTGACGGCGATGCGTTTGTTGTAAGGCTGATCGGGTTTCATGGCGCCCATCGTGCAGAAGCCGGCGTCACTACAGCCTTGTGAGAAAGATAAAAGGGGTAGAAGGAGAGTGGTGACCAGTAAAAACGTGTACTTCATTTTATATCTTCCGGCCTTCTGGGGATAGGAAGACCAGGAATAAAAGTACCTAAAAAACCAATCATGCGAATCGCTCTTTTTGTCTACTTTTTTGTGGTGGCTGTTGGCGTAAAAGCACAGAATGTTATCGAATGGTCGCCTACGTATACGCTGGCTTTCGCCGATTTCCAGAACGCAGGTACAGAACTTTCAAACAGTGAAGGAAGCTCGTATCAAACCGGTACTCAAATTGAATTCGGTTTTATGATGACGAATGCAGAATTCATGATGACTAAAAACTGGAATTCAAAAGTGAAGGCGACGTTCACCAGGAAACTGTCATTTATTGTGGCTCCCGATGAAGCCTACGCTCAGCATCTCGTCGACCTTTGCCAGGTAGACTTTGATCTCGCGGAGCTCTATGCAAGAAAGCTTCGGAAAGAACTTTTTGAAAACAAGAAAGCATTTTCGAGCGTTGACTTTGCTCGCCCGAGCTATGATAAGATCCAGGCGGAGTTTGGTGAGCGACGTGCAGCCCTTACAAAAGAAACTAATTCAGGCTTCAAGACAGATATTCTCAAACAGCGTCACGAAGAGATACTGAATGAGATCAGTACTTATTCAGACTTTTGCAAAGATTGTAAGCCGCCAAAAAAGAAGAAGCGATGAACACGCCCGCATTACATTCCGAGCGCCTGGTTTTCGATCGACGCAAGCTCGATTATCTTCTCGTATTCAGTTGCGTTGAGGTCGTTGAAGAAATAGTGCACCGGATTAACCTGCTGACGATTGATCATCACCTCGTAGTGCAGGTGTGGCGCAGTTGAGAGACCCGTATCTCCAACATACCCGATCAATTCACCACGTTTAACACGTTGTCCCTGGTGTACTACAAAACCATGCATGTGCGCATAACGGGTGCGATATCCGAAACCGTGATCGATCTCTACCATTTTCCCATAGCCGCTGAAGCTCACCTGTACAACGTCAACAACACCGTCGGCAGTCGAGTAGATCGGTGTTCCGATCACTGCGGAGAAATCGATACCGGCATGCATCTTCTGAACTTTGTAGATGGGGTGGATGCGCATACCAAATCCTGAAGCCAATGCAATAAGCTCTTTGTTTGCGATGGGTTGAATCGCAGGGATGGCGGCCGCTAACTTCTGTTTGTCTTCAGCGAGCTTTACGATCTCGTCCTGTGACTTGGACTCGATATATATCTTACGTCGAAGCTTGTCGACGGCTTCATGAAGATTCACGATGAGTTCTTCGTGAATGACAGCTTTGTCTTTGATCTCCCTGTAGCGATCCATTCCACCGACACCGGCGCTCCGGATCGTGGTCTCTATGGGTTCGGCACCCAACACAACGCGATAGATGTTGTCGTCGCGGCGCTCCATGTCTGCGAGAATGATATTAAGTTTATCTACTTCGCGTTTGAGGTTTTCGTAGTAGAACTCCATCTCCCTCACTTCGTTGTGAAGCATAAGTTCTTTGGGAGATTCGAAGTAACTGATGTATAAGATCATCAGTCCGAATGCGAGTCCGAGAGTAATCGAAAAGACACCGAGTATGTTCAGAACAATGTCGCCCGTGGTGGTGCGTACCCGTTCATACTTACAGGTTTCTGTGTCGTAGTAATACTTGATTTTTGCCATACAATTACTTTGTCAGGATTGCCTTCCACTTTCCGTGGGTCTAAAGGGCTTCATCACAGATTCGTTGCATTCTATAAACGGCCCTTCCAAAAGATCGATACAATAAGGAATGGCCGGAAAAACCGCGTCGAGGCACTGGCGAATTGCTTTCGGTTTACCAGGCAAATTTACTATTAAAGTTTGATTTCTTATGCCAGCAGTCTGCCGCGACAGGATGGCTGTGGGCACGTACCGGAGGCTAACGGAACGCATTAATTCCCCAAATCCGGGCATCATTTTGTCGCAAACGGCCTCTGTCGCTTCGGGTGTGACATCCCTGGGGGCTGGGCCGGTGCCGCCGGAAGTGATAATAAGGCAGCAGTTTTCTTTATCGGCCATGCGGATCATCGCGTCCTCGATAAGTTTCTGCTCATCGGGAACCACAGCATAAACCTGCTGCCATTCGCTTTTGATGTAGTCTGTCAGGGTAGACACAATCGTTTTGCCGGGAATATCTTCGTAGATGCCCTGGCTTGCACGATCGGACACATTAATGATGCCAATGCGGATCATCGGATCTGGTGCTCTTACTGCTCTTTGTGAAGATGTGAAGTCCGGCCCTTGCGGAATACCTGTCGACCTTTGTTCACACCGCGGCGAATCTCTTTCTGCGCTTCGGCGGGAAGCATCATGATCTCCTTACATTCCTGTGAACAACAGCCATTGTACTTCTCTGCACACTCTTTACATTGAATGAAGAGCAAATGACATCCGTCGTTCCTGCAGTTTGTATGATCATCGCAGGGTTTACCACACTGGTGGCAAACGGCAATTATGTCGTTGGAGATACGTTCACCTAAACGTTCATCGAACACAAAATTCTTTCCGATAAACTTGTTCTCGAGACCCTGTTCTTTTACCTGTCGTGCGTATTCGATGATTCCACCGTCTAATTGAAACACGTTGCTGAAACCCTTGTGTTTCATCCATGCGCTCGCCTTCTCGCAACGGATACCACCGGTGCAATACATGATCACATTCTTGTCTTCTTGCCCTTCAAGCATGTGCGTAACCATGTGAAGCTCTTCACGGAAAGTGTCGGCATCGGGTGTAATTGCGTTCTTGAAATGACCGACTTCACTTTCGTAATGATTTCTCATGTCGACAATGATGGTGTCGGGACTCTCCGCGAGCTTATTGAACTCCTGCGCGTTCACGTGAACACCGCTGTTCATTACATCGAAGTTCGGATCGCTGATGCCATCGGCAACGATCTTATTACGGACAAGGATCTTAAGCTTGAAGAAAGACTTCCCGTTATCATCAACGGCAACATTCAGACGAATGCCATTCAAAAACGGGATGCTATAAAGTAGTTTCTTGAACTCTTCGAATACCGATGAAGGAACGCTCAGCTGACCGTTGATTCCTTCGGTAGCGAGATAGATCCGACCTAATACGTCTAGTCCGGACCACGCACGATAGAGTTCATCGCGGAATCCGGCCGGGTTCTCAATATGATGGTATTTATAAAAGGAAAGGGTCGTGCGCTCCTCATTGCTCGAGCGCATCTTTTCCTTTAAAATCTTCCCATTTATGCGATTTCGGAGGCTCATCTGCAGTTAAAACCTGCGTACCGGCAGGCAGACCGCAAATTTAAGGATTTGGTTTGAACTCGCCGCGAAGAACCTTGTTGTAGTCCTCGCACATCAAGTATCCCTTCTTCTGGCAATAAGGGCACGTTTTATACTGGTCTCCCAGGTAGGTTTTTTTGATCACAACCGTAGATCCGTTGCAAACGGGGCACGTCACCTTTCCTGTCGGTCCGCAGTCGATGTCATAATTCCTGGAAAGGATATTCGTTGCCTCGACGGACTGTTGTGCACGTTCTTTCAGAAGGTCGGCTTCGGCCTTGGCTTTCCAATTCACCGCTTCGTCGTAGTATTGACCTGCGGGACCTTTCAATTGAATGTACTTGTTAAGCCAGTCGACACTTTGTCCATACTTTCCGAGCATGTATGAGTTCTTGCCAAAAAAGTAAGTGAGATCGGAAGGGAGGCTCTTGAGATTCTTTAAAACGAAACGGTATTTTTCGTCGGCAGCTTCATATCGTTCTGCATTGGTAAGTGCAATTGCGGAGTCAAGCTGGTTGCGGACAAAACGATTTCTTTCGTTTTGCTTTTGTTCTTCCATCTGGCGGATCTTCTCACGTTCGGTGTCTTGTGCAAAAGCAGCGAAGCTTCCGAAACACAATATGATCAGCGTCCACGTAATGATATGACGTTTCATTACTTCAGATCCTTGCTCGACAAATCCAGCCATTCCAATGCAGCGTTGTGAAATATATCTTCTTTCTGATCCGGGGTCAGGGCCGTTTCCTCAATAAACCTGCCAATCTCAAGGTCGCCGAGGGGAAATGGATAATCGGAACCAAGCGTTACACGTTTTGAGCCCACTAATTTAACGACATATTCCAACATCATCGGATCGTGAGTGACACTATCGACCCAAAATTTTCCGAGATAGTTGATCGGCGGCACAGGATTGTCGATAGCCACCAGATCGGGGCGGCAATTGAAGCCGTGCTGGATACGACCGATGGTCGATAAAAAGGATCCGCCGGCATGGGCGAAGTTCACACGCAGCTTTGGAAGTTTTTCGAGGATCCCGCCGAATATCATAGAGCAAATTGCCCGTGAAGTTTCCGCGGGCATGCCCACGAGCCATGGAAGCCAGTACCGTTGCATGTGCTTTTCACCCATCATCTCCCAGGGATGGACCAGCAGTGCCATATTTAATTTTTCACATGCTTCGAAAATAGGGTAGAAGCGGGCTTCATTCAGGTTCTCGTTATTGATATTAGAGCCGATCTGGATGCCCTTAAGCCCGATGCTCTTGCAGCGTTCAAGCTCTTTTACGGCCAGAGAAGTATCCTGCATCGGAAGCGTCCCAAGACCCACGTAGTTCCTGGGATACTTCTCGATAACCTTTACGATCTCGTCGTTGAGGTAACGCGATATGTCAAGACAATCTAAGGGCTTCGCCCAGTAGGCGAACATAACAGGGATGGTACATACTACCTGTACCTGTGTTTTGAACTGTGCGTACTCATCGATGCGAACTTCAGGATCCCAGCAATTGTCTCTTATCTCACGAAAGAACTGGTTGCCGCGCATCATCTTTGCGTAGCCAGGTTTGTGATGCTGAAGATATATGAAGTCGCCGTAGCCGAATTTACCGGACCAGTCTGGAAGCTTCTTTGGAAGAATATGAGTATGCGAATCGATCCGTAACACGGAGCCAAATGTAAGTCTGCGAAATTCAAAGTGCAACGTGCAAAGTGCAAAGACCTGCCTTCTTCTCGTTGCACTCTGCACATTGCCCTCCGCACACCTTACATCGCACCCAATTGTTTCAAATACTTTTCCGAGTTGGCTTTCGTTGCAGCGGATGGGTTGAGTGTCAGCGACTTCTTGAAATTCTTGATCGCATTAGACTTATCACCTTTGGTTGCATATCCCTCGCCGAGGCTGTCGAACGCGTTGGCGCTGGTCGGATATTTTGTCGTATTAAGCAGGAATACTTCGATTGCTTTGTCGTTCTGACCTAATCCAAGAAGATTATATCCATAGGCATTGAGTTCACCTTCGGTGCCGAGAGTCAACGCTTCTTTCATGAGCTTATCGGCCTCCTCTGCTTTATTGCTCTGACGAAGCACGTTGGCCTTCGCCGAAAGTGTTTGAAAAGACTTGTTGATGTTAATGGCCTGATCTGCCCACTTCGAAGCCTGTTCGAGGTTAACTTTATTTGCAGCGGCATAGCCTGCGGCGCTGGAATAACCCTGCCATGTAAATCCATTCACACCCATGAGCTCCTGCGTTGCGTTTGCCATCACAATGCCATCCACGTCAAACTCGATCTTTACAGGAAACTGTTTCTTCTCCCAGTTGAGAACGAGCTCTACGGAATTCTTCGAAGCATTAATGAATTCATAAGTGAGCATCTCCGTCATCTCGTGGTCGCGAATTTTGATCGGAGCCCTCATCAGATCGTGAGCGGGATTGTAGTGGAAATGTCCCCATGAGCGAAAGTCTTTCGATAAGATCACTTCGCCCGTGTTGTCCTCGTTGACAGTCAGGAAGAAGCCATACTTGCCTGCTGGTACGGGTTTGCCTTCGATGGTTGCATCGTGCGATAATTCGAGAACGGTGTTTTCATTTGCACCGGCGCGCCATGGAGCGGGACCGTTTCCAACGTCGGCCGTCCATCCCCATTGTACAAGCTCACCCCACACCTTTCTTCCTTTAACAGAAGGGCGGGAGTAGTTGACGGTGATCTTTGAAATGCCGATTGTCTGACCGACGATTGCCGCGGGACTTGGCGTGCGCGGTGTTGTGATCGCTTGCGAGTTCGCTTTGAAAGTAAGCGTTACAAGAAAAAGTAACGCAATTAGTGTGATTGGTTTCATGATAGGTGGATTTACGGTTAAGTACCATAAATCCACCAATAAATGAATGCCGCGTATTGCGTGAAATTACAGCGACCAGCCGCTGCGATATTCCCGCTTAACAAACTGGTTGGCTGCATCGAAGTTTGTGATCTTCATGTTCTTCGCATCCCACAACAGTTTCTTTCTTCCCGGATAATTGTTGCCCTCTTTCATCTGGTAACTGCGTATAGCGAGATTACCCATTAGAACTGCTTCGGTGAACGGTCCGGCATAATCGAATGAAGATGCGAGCTCCATTTTACCGTAACCTGCGATACATGCATCGACCCATGTCGTGTAATGTCCCCATTCCTGTCCGGCGATACGCGGGATCGTTTGTTTGGGGAGCTTCACTTCCTTCATGCGCTTTGTTGGCAGCAATACAGGAGGAATGGCATAGTTGCCCATTAACTTTCCTTTGGTTCCTTCAAAGATGTAGCCGCCGTTGCCATCGCCCATTTTTTCGTCGGGGAGAAGCTCATCCGGGCGCTTTGGCAACAGGCCACCGTCCATCCACGTGAAATCGATAATGCCTTTACCGTCCTTCCGGGGAAACTTCATATGAATGATCGACGACGCAGGACATGCCTGGTCGTAATTCGCTTCTTTGAAGAAGTCGGCCCATGCAGTAGTCGTGCTGCATTCGACTTCTGTCGGAAAGTCGATCGGTAAAATCCTGAAGGCAGCATCCATGATGTGACAAGCCATATCGCCCAGCGCACCTGTTCCATAGTCCCACCACCCGCGCCAGTTGAATGGAACGAGATTGTCCACATAGTTCTTCTGTGGAGCTGTTCCAAGCCAGAGGTTCCAATCCAGTTCTTTCGGGATCGAATTGGAAGCCGGAGGCCATGCAATGCCTTGTGGCCATACGGGTCGGTTGGTCCACGTAATAACTTTCTTTACGTCGCCGATCAGTCCCGCGTCGACATATTCTTTGGCAGTGCGAACATGGTCTGCTGATCCAAACTGATTTCCCATCTGCGTTACGACCTTGTATTTCTTCGCACCTTCCGACATCATGCGGGCTTCGTAGATATCATGGGTGAGGGGCTTCTGCAGATAAACGTGCTTGCCTCGTTGCATGGCAGCCATGGCAATGACTGCATGCATGTGATCGGGAGTTGTAATCGTTACAGCATCGAAGTTCTTCGATTCTTTATCGAAGAGCTCGCGATAGTCTTTGTAGTATTTCGCGTCGGGGAAATTCTTTTTTGAAACGCCGATCTGCCTGTCGTCGACGTCGCATAAGAAGGCGATCTTCGCTTTTGGATTTCCTTTCACTTTGCCGTCGATGCTTCCCGCAACGCCGACAAGGTCCGTTTCTCCTTTACCACCGACACCAATGCCTGCCACATAAAGAGTGTCGCTTGGAGCGAGATAACCCTTTCCACCGATAACATATCGTGGAACTATGGTAAAAGCAGCAGCAGCGGCCGCACCACGTAGAATAAATTCTCTTCGTTTTATTGCCATCTTTTAGAATTTACGATACTCACGTTTCACGAATTGATTAGCATCATCGAAGTTGGTGATCTTCATGTTCGGTCCATCCCAGAGAAGCTTAATAAAGCGTCCTGGATAAGTGAACTGACCTTCTTTCTCACCAGGCTTACGAATATCATAGCTGCGAAGGGCAAGGTTGCCCATCAGTACACTTTCAGTAAGCGGACCTGCAAATTCGAATGGCGAAGAAACTTCTTTCTTACCATAACCGGCAAGACAAGCTTCAACCCACTGACCGTAGTGACCCTCTGCGCCACCGGGAACGCGAGCGATTGTTTGTTTGACCTTGGCTTCCTTCGTTTTGCTTGTAGGCAAGAGCTGGGGGTTGGAGCTATATGTTCCGCACATCATCTTTCCCTTTGTGCCTACTATGATCACACCGTTACCACCATCACCCATCACTTCATTTGGTCCAAGTTCATCCGGACGCTCGGGCTGGATACCGCCATCCATCCAATGGAACTTCACATCCTTGCCAGCTTTCTTTGTAGGAAAAGTCAAAATGATGTGCGAAGAAGGAGGACAGCTTTCAGGATAATAAGCTCTCTTGCCTATACCTGGAAGATACTGTGTACCTACGCTAGCTTCAACCGCAGTAGGATACCCAAGTCCAATAACACGGAAGGCAGGTTCGATAATATGCAATGCCATGTCGCCCAATGCGCCAGTACCATAGTCCCACCAGCCACGCCAGTTGAATGGAACGAGGTTGTCAACGTAATTTTTCTGAGGAGCAGTACCCAACCAAAGATTCCAGTCGAGTTCTTTCGGGATCTCGTTCGATGCCTGTGGCCATGCAATACCCTGTGGCCAGATGGGGCGGTTAGTCCAGCAATAAACTGTATGAGCTTCGCCGATCAATCCTGCATCGTACCATTCGCGCATTTGACGAACGCCGTCGTTCGATGCTCCCTGGTTTCCCATTTGAGTTACAACCTTGTATTTCTTTGCAGCTTCAGTGAGCTGGCGTGCTTCGAAGATGTCGTGAGTGAGTGGCTTCTGAACATACACGTGCTTCCCTAATTCCATTGCCGAAAGCGCTTGTATTGCGTGCATGTGGTCTGGTGTTGAAACCGACACTGCATCGAAGCTCTTTGATTCTTTATCGAGAAGCTCGCGATAGTCTTTAAAATACTTTGCTTGCGGAAATGCTGCTCTTGAATCCGCTGCCTGCCTGTCGTCAACGTCGCAGAGATATGCGATCGTGGCTTTTCCACTCTTTGCAAAAGCGGCGATGTCGCTCTTACCTTTACCACCGGCACCGATACCTGCAACATATAGAGTATCGCTGGGCGCACGATATCCTTTACCAAGCACATGCCGTGGGACAATCGTAAAAGCAGCTGACGCAAGAGCTGCCTGGGTTATAAAATCTCTTCTCTTCATATTGAATATGGGTAATGACTAATGACTAATGGGTAATGACTAATGACTGACGGTTACGCTTCGTCGTGTTTAACGCATTCGTTTAGTTCTCTCTCAGAATATTTCAGACCATACTGATCCAATACTTCCTGTGGCACGCCATCCCATTTGTTGGGCTGATTGCCGGCGTATCCGAGGTCTTTAATGCCGATCTTGCTCGTGAAGAAGCCGCATGCAGTAAGGTCACGCATCTTGTTGAAGAATGCCACTCCCTGTTGCACTTCAGGTTTCGCCTGGTCGGGATAAGCGATCTCGTCAACGATCTCGATCTGCTGTGCAGATGAGAGTGATGCGAAGGGAGCTTCAAACTTCTTCATGCTGCGAATGTCGAGCCATTTAAGTCCGCCACGCAGTGGTGTTTGATGCTGGGGCATATCCTTTGCGATGAACTCAATGAAGTCGGGAACACCCGCCTCCGTTGCGCTGCCTGAAACATCGTCTTTAGGGATAATGATGTCGCAAAGGATCGAGATGGTCTTCATTTCATGTTCATCGAAGAACTTCTCGCTCATCAGTTTGTTATATCGCTCTTGTTCGACAGGCGTACGGTCATAGTTAAGAGAAGAAACTTCCGGAGTTACTTCTGGCTTTTTCTCACCAGGAGCACAACTTTCAAGTAATACGCCGGTAGAGACCGTTCCTAATGCGAGTGTCTTTAAATATTTTCTTCTATCCATGACTAGATATTTTGCTTTTTCATTTCCTCCATGATATACTCAGATGCTCTCATTGAAAGAGCAAGGATCGTCCACGTTGGGTTCTTATCTGCCTGCGATACGAATGCGCCACCGTCGACAACGAACACGTTCTTGCAATCGTGAGCCTGGTTGTATTTGTTGAGTGCGGATCTCTTCTTGTCGTCACCCATTCTAACTGTTCCAACTTCGTGGATGATCTCACCCGGATCTGCAAGACCCCAGTCGTTATGAGGGCCGTCTTTGTCTCCATAGGTAACAATGCCGCCCATCTTATGAATGATCTCGCGGAACGTTTCCTTCATGTGTTTTGCCTGTTTGATCTCCATATCGCTCCACTTATAATTGAAGCGCAATACAGGGATACCATATCTGTCGACAGTCGTTGGATCTATTTCGCAATAGTTCGATTCAAGTGCAATTGATTCTCCACGACCGGCCATTCCGATACCGGAACCGTAGAAATAACGATAGTCATCTTTCAATGCCGCTCCATAGCCACCTGCTGGTTTCACTTTACCATCGCGGCCGGGGTATTTTCCGTTGGTGTTCTGCATTCCAAAACCGAAACCATAGCCGGGCATTCCCTGACCACCGCCGTATTCGATGTGATAACCGCGCGTAAAGTCGAGCTTCGCTTTCTTCTCATCGAGCCACCAGGGGGTGTAAACGTGTAATCCGCCTACGCCATCTTCATTGTAACGCTTACGTCCAACGAGGTGGGGGAGAATAGCGCCCATTGAAGCGCCGGTAGAATCGTGAAGATATTTTCCGACAACGTTGCTGGAATTCGCCAGACCATTAGGATGTTGTGCAGATTTCGAGTTAAGGAGTAATCGCGCAGACTCGCAAGCACTTGCTGCCAACACAACAACGCGGGCGCTTACGACGTATTCCTGCATGTCGTTCTTGTCTACATAAGAGACACCTTTTGCAAGACCATCTTCGCCGGTAACTACCTCACGTGCCATCGCATCTGTGATAAGATCAACGTTACCCGACTTCAGTGCAGGGTTGACCAATACGGATGATGAAGAGAAGTCGCCATACACGGCACTGCATCCGCGGTTACATTGTCCGCAGAAGAAACATGCCTGTCGATCTTTGTTATCGGGGAGAGCTTTTGTTAAGATCGAGAGACGGGAAGGGATTACAGGAATGCCGAGTCCAATACCAGCGTTCTTGATCATGAGCTCATGCAAACGTGGTTTTGGAGGAGGAAGGAAGATGCTATCGGGATCGTTCGGGAGATTTTCTTTCGATCCGAATACGCCGATGAGCTTATCAACTTTATCATACCATGGTGCAACATCGTCGTAGCCGATCGGCCAGTTATCGCCCATGCCGTCGTGATCTTTTCTTTTAAAATCTTTGGGACCGAAACGAAGGGAGATACGTCCCCAGTGATTGGTTCGTCCGCCTAACATGCGTGAGCGAAACCATTCGAATTTTGTATCTCCATTTCTTGTGTAAGGTTCCCCTTCGAGTTCCCAGCCGCCATAAGCAGCGTCGAAGTCGCCGAAGTTACGTTGAGGGGTTGCAGCACCGCGACGTGGCGATTCGTAAGGCCATTTCAGCTGCGTCACGTTCTTGCGAGGATCGTACATCGGTCCCGCTTCAAGTAACACAACCTTAACACCGGCCTTCGCCAACATGTATGCAGCCATACCGCCGCCAGCACCGGAGCCAACTATACATACGTCGTAGGTCTTCGGGTTCTTCTTGATTTGAAAATTGGCCATGAGAGGAGTAAAGTAAGTTTTTCTAAATGTAAATTCTTTTCGAGGAATTTCGAAGGAGAAATTTACCAGCAAATAAGAGGAGATATGATGACGGATGTGGAGCTCGGAAGTTGTGTAGTTCCGTCTGATGCACGCGAAGTCGCATTCGTATGATTGCTCTCCGGTTTTATGTGAACGGTGTGTCCTTTAGGTTTGTGAGGCTAAAGAAACTCACCTAGGTTTCCTGGGTACGGGATCATAACCGCTTGTTCCCCAGGGCTGGCATCTCGCGATCCGCTTCATACCAAGCCAGCTACCTTTTACGACGCCCCATTCGTTGATCGCTTCAATCGTGTATTGTGAACATGATGGAGTATGGCGGCAATGAGCTCCAAGCATCGGCGAAATCGCCGCCTGGTAAAAGCGAATGGGAATTATGAAAAGTTTTTTTAGCAACTATTCGATGGTATAAGTGATCTCGCCGTCTTTGCCGTCTTTCAATTGAATACCGATAGCCTTAAGGTCATCGCGAATCCTGTCCGACAACGCATAGTTTCTATCGGTCCTTGCTTTCTTTCTCAACTCGATAAGAACTTTTATGGTTCCATCGAGAAGATGATCGTCACCCGTCGTTTCTTCTTTTAGTCCAAGTACGTCCTCCATGAAGCCGATATAAGTGGACTTAAATTTTTCGAATGTATGCGGCGATGCCGATATGTTGCCGTTCTTCAGATCATTGATCCTGGATGACATCTCGAACAATACAGCCAATGTCCTCGCCGTATTGAAGTCATCACTCATGCAACGATAGCATTCATCGACAAGCTTATTGAGATTTTCATCATCTGCTTTTGCTCCGCCGGCGATCGTCATTGCTTTGATAGTAGCAAGTGAAGCCATCAGTTTTTTGAATCCCTTTTCTGCAGCAGATAACGCTTCATTAGAAAAATCCAATGTGCTGCTGTAATGCGATTGCAGCATGAAGAAACGTACGGTCATTGGTGAATAACCGCGATCGAGAAGTTTATGAGTGCCTGCAAATAATTCGGCGGGAAGAAATGAGTTACCCAACGACTTGCTCATCTTCTGCCCATTGACAGTTAGCATATTGGAATGCAGCCAGTACTTCACAGGATCTTTACCGGATGCACCTTTTGCCTGTGCGATCTCACATTCGTGGTGAGGAAATTTCAGATCCATTCCCCCGCCATGTATATCGAATGTCTCACCAAGATATTTTGTACTCATCACAGTACATTCTATATGCCATCCCGGAAATCCATCGCCCCACGGAGAAGGCCAGCGCATAATGTGAACGGGAGAAGCTTTCTTCCACAATGCGAAGTCGATCTTCTCTCTCTTTTCATCCTGGCTATCGAGATCACGACCGCTTTCAAGAAGCTCATCGATGTTGCGGCCCGATAAGATCCCGTAGTGATCATGCTGATTGTATTTCTTTACATCGAAGTATACAGAACCGTTCACTTCGTATGCCAATCCTTTCCCGATAAGGTTTTGAATGATCTCTATCTGTTCAATTATATGACCGGTTGCCGTGGGCTCGATGCTGGGAGGGAGGATGTTGAACTGTCGCATCACCGAATGAAAGTCTTCGGTGTACCGCTTTACAACTTCCATGGGCTCGAGCTGCTCAAGTCTTGCCCGCTTTGCAATCTTGTCTTCACCTTCGTCGGCGTCATTTTCCAAATGCCCGACATCTGTGATGTTCCTTACGTAGCGAACTTTATATCCAAGGAACCTGAAGTACCTGGTAACGGTATCGAAGGTCAGGAATGTACGCACGTTTCCGAGGTGTACATAATTATAAACAGTGGGTCCGCACGCGTATAGGCCCACATAACCGGGAATCAACGGTTCGAACTTTTCTTTTTTACCCGAAAGAGAATTGGTAAGAGTAACAGGATATTGATCGGCTAACGACATAAGATTTATCGCATCCGCCTTTCCGGCAGACGAAGCCGCAAAATACGATGATCTTTGTTAACGATCTCACAAATCGGGTGTGAGATACGATTGTAAATTTTCTCTCGTAATGACTTCTAGTGGGAAGAGATCCCGCTGCTTTGCTTCCTTACGGAAAATGAGATAGTTAGACAACACATTGATTGCCTGCATTGCCTGCCGTCTGGGATTTTGATGTATCAAAAAGTCGATCGTGCCATTCTTAAGTCCTTCGAGGTTTCTGGAAAGCAGATCATATCCCACAAGACTCACTTTTCTCCGCCCGTCCATTCGCTCGGCTACTTCGAATGCCTTCGACGTGCTCACAAATATCCCGCGAAGGGCGGGACGATTGAAAAGGTCGTCGAGCGCAGACTTGAGAGCACCGTCTGTGAGTTCACCGACCGACAGGGTGATCACCGTTGCCCGTCCCGAGTCTTTAAAGTACTGGCGGAAGCCTCGTTCCTTTTCTATAAGATGGATCGAGTTGTCGAGATCCTCATTAATGTGAAGTATGGCAAATGTATTATGTTCCTTGTTGGAAGGGTTTCTTATGTCGAGCAGCTCTGCGGCGAGACGCCCGCTTTGAAATGCATGCTGACCGATGAAGCTGATGGCGTTGGCTCCCTGGATTTCTGTATTGATGGTAACGAACGGGATGTTCTGGTTGCTTAGCGTTGGAAAGATGGCCATTGCCTCTGAAAGGAACAGGGGAGCTATGAGCAGTCCGTCTGGTTTAGCGCGCAGCGCCGCGTTAGCTGCTTTCGTAAAGGAAGTGCTCTCGTTGAGATCGAATACGTAAGCTTCTATCGAGAGGTTGAAATGAGCCCAATCGTTTGCGGCATCTTTAAGTCCTCTTTCGCATTGAAGCCAGTACTCGTCGTCGGGCGCATGGGGGACCAATGTTGCAATTTTGAGCTCTTTGTTTGATCCAAGGCTCCTGGCGATGAAGTTCGGTTTATAGTTGATTTTTTGGAGAACGGCGAGCACTTTTGACATTGCTTCCGGCGAGGTTTTTCCCCGTTTATGTAGAACTCTGTCCACTGTTCCGATAGATACACCGGCCAGCCTTGCGATGTCTTTAATGCGCGTTGTCTTTTCAGGCATTGTTTACGGGGTCCTTTTTCTTGTAAATTTTCGTCGTGTGTGTGCGCACACATCAGACGGAATTCGTCGTTCGACAGCCGCAGTTTGATTCACAATTCCTTAATTTTTACTTCACAAAACCGGCCCCGCAGTCTATTGCAAACGTTTGCGGAATCGTTTGCTATGAAATTCTATATGAATTTATGAGTTAAATCGTTTGAAATGGCATATTTTCATGGATAAAATAATTGCTCATACCAATTATTAAACCAAACAAACGCTAAAACTAAAACCAATTCAACATGAGAAGAATTCTCTACTATTCTCTGCTCTGTTTCTTGTGGGTTAGCGTTAACAGTTGTTCAGATGACGAGGCGTCACAACCGCCACCGCCAACTATTGCTGTTGACAAACCTACCGGATTGCTTTCGGACACCGAGTTCACCTTCACGGTGACACAAGTCGGTTCCGGATCAATTTCCCTGATCCCCTACGGTGTTGACAATCCGTCTTATGGGGGTGTTCTTATTCCTTCTTCTGCGTTCGAGAACGGCCAGGCTAAAGTGAAGTTCACATACGGTCACGTAGGTACTTTCCAGGCTGTTGCTTCGGCTACTAACCACTCAGGAGATGGAAAGAGTGTGAAGACTTCTTACTCAGCTCCTGTAACGGTAACTATCTCGAGTGATAAGGCGACGATGAGCGATTTCAGCTTCGACGGAAGCACTGCGACATCGGTAACGCCGGACGACGGCGATGCTGACGATCACGACGTGACTATTACCATTCCATGGTCTAAGCATGCTGATATTGGTAAACTGAAACTGAGATACAGCGCATCTGCTGAATCTAAGGTTACAGTAGGAGGCGTTGCACAAGAATCTGACAAGAATGAACAAGATTACTCTGGCGGCAATGTGGTAACATACACAGTGACGTCTCTCAACGGAGAAAAGTCAAGAACATACAACGTAAAAGTTGTTCAGACTCCTGCTGAGACCAACGCAAACATTAAGTCATTGAATGCGATCATTTCCAACAAAGGAAAACTTGATCCAACCAATGCAGATTATGTTAAAGCGCAATTGAAAGTTGCAACCGGCAGAGTTCTTCCTTCATATATAGACAACACCAACAGTGTGATCGTGATCTACGATACCCTGAACGTGAATCCTGCAGTATATGACTCTCTGGCGCTCGACTTCGCTCTTGATGGCAAGTTCTCGAACGTTAAGTTCAATCAGGACAACTGGGGTAAACACCAGGTTGGTGAAAGAGTGAAGAGCAAGGATACAGTTACGCTGAAGGGTGCTAGCATGCCTCTCGAACTCGAAGTTACTCCTGAAGACTCAGTGTCTGGTGGTGGTGTTACTGCTAACAAAGTATATAGCATTTACCTTGCTGAGGCTCCTAAACTTCACGTTGCAACCACAAACCTTACTCCAAACAGGTCTGGCTCAAGCAACGATGCGTTTGCAGTTGGCCTCGACGCGATCAACGGAACCGATACTGAGAATATCGACCTGGCACTTACCTTCGACGAACCTGCAGACGGAACAGTAACTGCAGTCACAGTAACTGAGGATGGCGGAAGTCCTGTGTCTGCTGTTGACGTCCTTGGAACATGGGAGATCACTGGTGTAAACCTTAAGAAGGCGATCACAGTGAAAGCTACAGTTTCAGGTGGAAGTGTTCCAGATTTCGTAGTGACTTACACAGTATCCATCACGCTTAAATAATAATCCACATGACGAAAAATTTTACCCTTAATATGGGCCGTCTTGGAAGCCTCTGCCGTTATGCGGCCGTGATGCTCTTCTTTGTGGGCCTATCATCGGTAGCCATGGCACAAGTACGTGTCAGCGGCGTAATTACCGACGAAACCAGCGCACCTGTTCCCGGCGTGAACATCGTTGAGAAAGGTACCTCTAACGGTACAACAACGGACTCCGAAGGAAAATATACAATGAACGTAAGTGGATCTAATTCGATCCTTCAATTCTCTTTCATTGGTTACATCACTCAAGAAGTTCAGGTTGGCACACAGTCGACAATCGACGTGGCTCTGAACCCTGACGTGAAAGCTCTTGAAGAAGTTGTCGTAACTGGTTACTCTATAGATAAGCGTAGGGAATTGACCGGTTCAGTATCTACGGTGAAGACCAAGGATATGACATTCGCTCCTTCAGGTAACGTTGAACAGATGTTACAAGGTCGTGTTGCCGGTGTTACAGTTATCACAAACGGTCAGCCTGGTACTACCTCGCAGATCCGTGTTCGTGGTTTCGGTGCATTCGGTGGTAACAGTCCACTCTATGTTGTTGACGGTGTTCCTACACAGGATGTCAGCTTCCTTAACCCTGATGATATCGAGTCTACTACTGTATTGAAGGACGCTGCTTCAGCTTCTATCTACGGTGCTCGTGCAGCTTCTGGTGTGATCGTGTATACTACAAAACGTGGTAAGCGCGGTCAGAAACTCAATGTTACTTACGACGGTATGGTTGGTGTTACAAATCCAGGCACTGGCCAGGATATGATGAACCCGACTGACTTCGCTCAGTGGACATGGAACGCTATCAGGAATACGAAGAACCCTTATGGTACATTCCAGGACGAGGACGTTCAGAAGGCTATCAAAGACTTCAACCATCCTCAGTTTGGTAATGCACCGGCTCCGGTTATCCCTGAATACCTTTCAATAGGAACAAAGTCAGGCGCTGAGATCGAAAGACTCAAGGCTGCCGGCAAGATCGATATCGCTGCAGAATCTAAGAAATACAACGTTGACCCTCGTAACGGAGGTATCTTCCAGGTTACTAAAGCTAACGCTGCTGGTACAAACTGGTATAAGGAAATCACTCGCAATGCTCCTGTACAGAGACACTCTCTTGGTTTCAGCGGCGGTGGTGATAACAACCGTTTCTTCGTGGGCTTGAGTGCTCAGACAATGGCCGGTATCCTTAAGCAGAACGACTACAAACGTTATGTTGCTCGTGTTAATACAGAATTCGATGTTCTCAAGAACTTCCGTATCGGTGAAAACATTCAGATCACGTACCTCGAAAGAAGAGGTCTCTCTGGTGGATCAGGTGGTCAGGGTGTAGCGGCAGACGAGAACGACATTCTCTCAGCTTTCCGTATGCCTTCTGTAATCCCTGTTTATGATGTATTCGGTGGATATGCAGGTACTGCGTCAAAGGGCTTCAACAACCCACGTAACCCGGTAGCTGCCCGCGATGGTCAGGCTAACAACAAGACCTTCAACACAGCTGGATTCGGTAACATTTACGCAGAATTGGATATCATTCCTGGCTTGACTGCACGTACAAGCATCGGTGGTAACTACGGTACTTATAACTATCGCAACTACGGCCGTTGGCAGTATGAGAACTCTGAGAACAACTCGGCGTTCAGCTACAACCAGGGTTCTGGCTACAGCTTCAGCTGGACTTTCACAAACACTCTTACTTATAAGAAGCAGTTTGGTGAGCACAGCATTGAAGCTCTTGCAGGTCAGGAAGCACTTGACACTGGTAGCGGTTGGGGATACGATCAAACAGGTTTGAACCCATTCTCATGGGATCCTAACTATATCAACATCGCTAACACTTCACAGGTACAGATCTCCAGCGCTGATGGCAACTCTCCTTACAGAGGCCGTCGCTTCAGCTCTTACTTCGGTAGCTTGAAGTATACTTTCAGAGACAGGTACATCCTCGGTGCTGTTGTCCGTCGTGACGGATCTTCAGTATTCGGTGCTGCAAAACGTTACGGTGTGTTCCCTGCGGTATCTGCTGCATGGCGTATCTCTTCAGAAAGCTTCATGTCTTCAATGCCATGGGTAGGCGATTTGAAAATCCGTGGTGGTGTTGGTACAATGGGTAACTCTAATAACGTTGATCCATACAACCAGTACAGCTTGTATGGTGGTGACAAAGGAGCTTCTTCATATGACATCACTGGTAGCAACAGCAGTGCACAAACTGGTTACTACAGAACACGTATCGGTAACCCTGATGCGAAGTGGGAGACATCATTCACTAAGAACATCGGTATCGATGGAATCCTCTTCGACGGTAAACTTGATGTTGTTATCGACTTCTGGCAGAAGGATACCAAGGACCTCCTCCTTGCAGTACCTGTAACTGCTACAGCTGGTTACAACGCGTCAGTTCCTTCAGTGAACATCGGTAAGATGGTCAATAAAGGTATCGACATCTCGTTGGGAACTAAGGGTAACATCATCCCTGGTCTCCAGTACGAAGTTGCTGCAACTGGTAGCTTCCTGAAGAACGAGATCACAGCTCTCGCTCCTGGTTTGACTTACCTTACTACTGCTAACCCTGGTTTCCGCGGTATCAACCCGATCCGTAACCAGCTTGGCTACTCGATCTCTTCATTCTACGGTTATTATGTTGAAGGCTTGTTCTCAAGCGCCGACGACGTTGCTAAGCATGCTCAGCAGGCAGACGCAGCTCCTGGCCGCTTCAAGTACAAAGACATCAACGGTGATAACAAGATCGATGAGAACGACCGCGGTTGGTTGGGAAGCCCTGTTCCTAAGTTCACAGGTGGTATCACTTTAACACTCCGTTACATGAACTTCGACCTCGTAGCTTACGGATATACATCTGTTGGCAACAAGATCTTCAACGTATCGAAGTGGTTCACAGACTTCTATCCTTCATTCCAGGGCGCTGCTATCAGCGAACGCGTGAAAGAATCATGGACTCCTACGAACCTTGGTGCTACTACTCCGATCTTCGAATCAGCTTCGAACTTCAGTACAAACACACAGTCTAACTCGTTCTACGTGGAGAACGGTACATTCTTCAGACTTCAAAACCTGACGATCGGCTATACTCTTCCTGCTTCTACTCTCGACAAGTTGAAGTTGAACAGACTCAGAGTATATGCTACAGCGAACAACCTGTTCACTATCACTAAGTACCAGGGTCTTGATCCTGCAGTTGGTGGTGCAGCGGATACTAACTTCGGTATCGACGTTGGTAACTATCCTATCACAAGACAGTTCACTTTAGGTCTTAACCTCGGGTTTTAATTAAGAATTGAACACATTATGAAAAAAATAAACAAATTGGTTTTGACAGCAGTAGCAGGGCTTATGCTCGTCTACTCCTGCAAGGACAGCTTTCTTGATGTCCCTGTAACCGGCCAGTTGAACCAGGGCATCCTCGCGGGTGAGCTTGGTCTCGACGCTTCGTTGCTTGCGGTTTATTCGCAGGTAAACGGACGCGGCAATCGTATGGCCAGCCCTTCAAACTGGGTTTGGGGAAGTATCCGCGGTGCTGACGCCAACAAGGGCACTGACCCTGGTGACTATAGCACCATCAACCCTGTGCAGCGTTATGCCGCTCTCCCTACCGGAGACGTTATCGCTGATAAGTGGAATGGTAACTTCGAAGGTGTAGCCCGTGCTAACGCAACTTTGAAGCTCCTTGCAAATGCAGATCCATCAGTGGGTGCTGATTTCAAGAAAAGCATCGAAGCTCAGGCTAAATTCCTCCGTGCTCACTTCTACTTCGAACTCACTCGTGGATATCACAAAGTGCCTTATGTTGACGAAACAATCGACTATGGCTCTGGTATCGAAAAAGTGAAGAATGATGTTGAGATCTGGGATAAGATCGTGGCTGACATGACAGTCGCAGTTAACAACCTCCCTGACACACAGGGCGAAGTTGGCCGCGTAAACGTATGGGCTGCTAAGGCTTACCTCGCTAAGATCTATATGTACATGGCTAGCCCTGGTTACAACGCAGGTGCTGGTGTGAACGCTCAGGAGTACTATGACAAGGCTAAAGTCCTCTTCGATGAGATCATCGCAAAAGGAAAAACCTCAAATGGTAAGAAGTATGAACTCGTTCGTAGCTTCCCTGATGTGTTCAAAGCAGCTAACGATAACCACGAAGAATCAATTTGGGCATACCAGTCGGCAGCTAACACAGGTAGCGTGAACAACGCAAACCCTGAGTTCGACCTTAACTGGCCTTACAACACAGGTCCTGATGGTCCTGGTAACTGCTGCTCATTCTTTCAGCCTACGTTCGAATCAGGTAACTGGTTCCGTACGACGTCTGATAACTCATACGCTGAAGCGCCTTATGTTGGTCTTCCTTACGTTAGCGCAACATATGACGACAACTACAACGATCATGAGGTGAAAACAGACATGGGTCTGGAATCAGCTGATGCATTTGCACCGGACAGTGGCCCTCTCGATCCACGTATCGACCACACAATCGGTCGCCGTGGTCTTCCTTACCTCGACTGGCAGAACTTCCCTGGCAAGGCATGGATCCGTAACCAGCCTAATGCTGGCCCTTACCAGACCAAGAAGTTTGTTTACTATAAGGCAGACAAAGGAAGTCTCCAGGATAACAGCTCATGGACTCCTGGTTACACAGCGATCAACTTCCCGATCATCCGTTTCGCAGACGTTCTTTTGATGGCTGCTGAATGTGAACTCGAAGCTACTACAGGTTCTGCCGACCAGGCTAAGATCTATGTGAACAGGGTTCGCGCTCGTGCAAGGGCTTCCAAGCTCCAGAAGTATGATGGCGGAGATGCTGCTACTTACGTGATGGAACTTTACCCTGATGCCGATACCTGGACTAAGACCGATCCTCTCACAAAAGCTAAAGTTCGTTTCGAACGTCAGCTTGAGCTTCACTCAGAAGGACATCGTTTCTATGACCTCGTTCGTTGGGGTATCGCTGACCAGGTGCTCAATAAGTTCATCGCTTATGAAGCTCCTAAGTATGGTCTCGGAGCCCTCAATGATGCTGTATTCAATAAGGGCACTGATGAATATCTCCCTATTCCTCAGGCTCAGCTCGATTTGTTGAATTCAACAGAGAAGATTCTCAGTCAGAATCCGGGCTATTAATCGATAAGAATTTTTCAGTAAACAAAGGCCAATGTAAATTGGCCTTTGTTTTTTTATTCCCTCTCATCCGTATGAAAAGTCTACTTGTGTTTGGTTTCGCGGGACTGTTATTGGCTTCCTGTAACAACCGCCCCTCGACTATGTTCCAGTCAGTTCCGGCCAGCGAGACAGGTGTGAGCTTTGAGAACACAATCCAGGAAAATGACACCTTTAACATCCTTACTTACGAGTACATCTACAACGGTGGTGGCGTCGGGGTGGGGGATTTTAACAACGACGGACTCAAGGACCTTTTCTTCGCAGGGAACCTGGTTTCAAATAAACTGTACCTGAATAAAGGAAATTTTGAGTTCAAAGACATCACGGAAACGGCCAAAGTCAACGTCCCCGGCAAGTGGAATTCAGGCGTGGCTGTGGTCGATATCAACAACGACGGGTGGCTCGACATCTACGTCACCGCAACGATGCTCCAAACCCCTGAGCAACGGAAAAATATGCTGTTCATTAACAATGGACTCAACGCCGACGGCATTCCAACCTTTACCGAACAGGCCGGGTCTTATGGAATAGCGGATGGTGGCTATAGCGTTATGGCCGCATTTTTCGACTACGATAAGGACGACGACCTTGACCTGTATGTCCTTATAAACCAAAGGATGAATAACGTACCGACCAACTATCGCCCCAAGATCAACGACGGCAGTGCCCTCAACAACGATCATCTCTACCGTAACAATAGCGACGGCACATTCACCAACGTCACCAATGAGGCAGGGATACTCGCAGAAGGCTTTGGCCTTGGACTCGCCATCTCTGACCTGAACAAAGACGGTTACCCGGATATTTATGTGTCTAACGACTACCTGTCTAATGACGTCCTTTATATCAACAACGGAAACGGGACATTCACCAACCAGATCGCCGAATATATTGGGCACCAGAGCCAGTTCTCCATGGGTAATGATGTGTCGGATATCAACAATGACGGCCTTTCGGATATAGTCACAACCGATATGCTTCCCGAGACTAATGCCCGGAAGAAGACAACCATCGGCAACAAGAGCTATTCGACCTATATCAACAACGAGCAGTTTGGCTACGAATACCAGTATGTCCGAAATATGCTTCATGTAAATAATGGTCTCGACAAGGGCATGAAGTTCAGCGAGATCGGCCAACTGTCGGGTGTGTACCAGACCGAGTGGAGCTGGTCGCCGCTGTTTATCGACGCGGACAACGATGGTTACAAGGACCTGTTCATTACGAACGGTTTCCCGAAAGACATTACAGACAAGGACTTTTCGAACTACCGTGCCGACGTAGGGAGTATAGCGACCGCCCGCCAGCTTGTGGACTCGATCCCCGTGATCAAGATCCCCAATTATGCTTTCAGGAATAACGGCGCTCTGAAATTTACGGACGTGACAGATGAGTGGGGACTAGGCATGAGATCGTTCTCCAACGGAGCCGCGTTCGCAGATCTCGACAATGACGGCGACCTCGATTATGTTACAAATAATATCAACGATCCCGCGTTCATTTTCAGGAACACGCTCAATGATTCAAAAGATAAAAACAAAAAGGTAAACGGGTATCTCGATATCAAGCTTGACGGCAGCACGACCAATAAGCTCGCCATTGGCAGCAAGGTTACTGTGTATTCCGGCGGCACGACACAATATGCCGAAGAGTTCATTTATCGTGGCTTCCTTTCGTCGGTAGATTCACAGTTACATTTCGGCTTAGGTGCCAACACACAGGTCGACTCTGTGGTGGTGGTGTGGCCCGATGGAAAGAAGAGCATCCAACTGAATCCTGCGCCGAACCAGGTTCTCACCATTTCATATACATCAAGCTTTGAGGGTGGCCAGCTGCTGCCTGAACGAAAGCCTTACCTCACTGAGACGGCTGCTGAGCTGGGATTGAACTTTATCCATACTGAAGAGGATATGATCGACTTCAATCTTCAGCGTACCCTTCCACACAAGTTTTCACAATCGGGACCTTCGCTGGCCGTGGGTGATATCAATGGGGATGGTCTGGATGATCTCGTGATCGGCGGCTCCGTAAAGTATAATTTCACTACGTGCCTGTCTCAAAAGAACGGCTCCTTTGCGGGCAAAGGCCCTGGAGCTCCAAACAGTAACAAGCATGAAGAGGATGCAGGTCTCTTGTTGTTCGATGCAGACAATGACAGAGACCTGGATCTGTATGTGGTAAGCGGCGGCGTAGAAGGTGCGAAACCCGCCGACTACCGTGACAGGTTATATTTTAATAATGGCAAAGGTTCATTTACGCTGGATACTGCCGCGTTGCCACATATCGATGCCAGTGGCTCGTGCGTTCGGGCAGCCGACTTTGATGGCGACGGCGACCTGGACTTGTTTGTGGGTGGCAGAGTAGTGCCGGGAGCTTACCCAAGCGCACCTGAAAGCTACATCCTTACAAACGATAAGGGTAAGTTCAAAAACTCCACCGAGACTTCAGCGCCAGGCCTTCGCGACATAGGCATGGTTACAGATGCGCTCTGGACTGACTTTAATAACGACGGCAAGACCGACCTTGTCGTGACAGGTGAATTTATGCCGGTGACATTCTTCAGGAATGAGAATGGAAAACTTGTGGCTGCGAATGATACCGGCATCCAGGATCAAAAAGGCTGGTGGAATAGTCTTGCAGGTGGTGATTTCGATAACGACGGGGATGTAGATTACGTTGCAGGTAATCTTGGTTGGAACAATAACTACCAGGTTGCCGATTCACTTCCCTTGATTTGTTATTCAAAGGATTTTGATGGCAATGGAAGTATCGACCCCGTTATGGCGTGCTATATGCGAGTGTCGATGGATAGTAAAGAGCGTAAGTTGTTCCCGATCCACTTCTGGGAAGAAATGAATTCACAGAGTCCGAAGTTCCGTCGCAAGTTCAGTCGTTTCAAACAGTTCGCGAAAGCGACGATGGAAACATTGTTTACCCCGGAGGATATGAAGGGTGTAACTGTACACGAAGCGAACCAGCTAAGCAGCAGCTACATTGAAAATCTTGGCGATGGTAAATTCAAGATAAGTCCGCTTCCCGTCGAAGCACAGGTAGCACCAGTTAACGGAATTGTGATCGATGATCTCGACGGCGATGATAACCTCGATGTGTTGCTTGTTGGAAATGATTACGGTAACGAAGTGTTTGCCGGTCGCTATGATGCCTTCACAGGTCTCGTGCTGAAAGGTAATGGCAACGGTACATTCCGTTCTGAAAAAGCTGGTTCCACAGGTTTCAAAGTCGATGGTGATGCAAAGGCACTTGTGCGCATTACCGGGCCAGGCAGAGATGTTTACGTGGCATCGCAAAACAAAGGCGCATTGAAGGCCTTTGTGATGGGCCGCGCGAACGGATATGTTTACGGACCCCAAACTGAGGATACCTGGTGTGAAGTTGTGCTGAACAACGGAAAGAAGAGGAAGCAGGAATTTTATTATGGCTCCGGTTTCCTTTCGCAGTCATCCAGGAAACTACGCACTCCCAATAGTACTTCCTCACTTACCATTTATAGTGCCGACGGAAAGACCAGAAACGTAGACGTACAGACCCCCAAATAATTATAAGTTTTTGAAATTTTAAAGAAAGAGAAATGAGAGCAGTGAGAAGATCAGGTTTATTAATTGTTGTTTTGATAGGCATGATGACCGCATGTCTCGACCGTAACGAAGGCAAGGACACCGGTGTGCAGATGCGCGAAGACATAGCAACGATCGAAGCCTATTTAGCAAGTAAAGGCATTACAGGTTACCTGGCTGACCCCAGTGGAATTCGTTTCGTGTTCAGTGAAGTGGGAACGAAAGGATTTCCCGCCCGCGCCGATCAGACAGTTAAAGTCAAATACAAAGGCTATTTCCTTGATGGGACTGTGTTCGATCCGGGAACAACAGTTGCCGATGGTCCTTTGAATACGTTCATCATTGGATGGCAATACGCCATGAGCGCTCTGCCGGCGGGTACCAAAGGTCAACTCTTCGTTCCATCACCAATCGGTTATGGCGGAAAAGTAGTCGGATCGGTTCCAGCGAACTCAATCCTTGTTTTCGACATCGACTTCCAGGAAGTCACCTACACGAATGCCGAGAAAGCCAGGCTCACTTCCGATACAACGGCTATCGATACATGGCTTGCGGATAAGGGTATCGAGAACATTGTAAAGGACACTACCGGCGTTCGTTATGTGATCACAAACCAGGGTACAGGACAACCTGCCGGATACTATTCAGCTGTGAGCTTCACGGCCACAGGGAAACAGATGTCAAACGGCAACCAGTTTTACAGCGGTAACACCGGACCTACAACCAGCTTTGGAAGCCGTGTGGTGGATTATATTCATGGGCTCCAGGTACCATTGATGAAGGTAGGCAAAGGCGGTAAGTTCACTGCTTATATCCCTTCCGGGCTGGCATTCGGTCCTTTCGATAACACGCAAACCGGGTTGCCCGCAAACTCGAATGTTATTTACGAAGTTGAGGTAACGGATATCTTCAACTAGTTACAGTCGTAGATAACGTTTTTGAATAATACTTCGCCGGAGTACAATTGTGTATTCTGTCCTTCGGTCTGTAAACTTTTGATCTGACCTTCATCGTCGTACGTGGCGATGAAGGAGATCGAAAGGGGTGAAGCAAAGTGCTGTGCGTAGCTGTAGTAATACACTGTAGAGCCTAAACAGTTGTTCCTGTTGGGCAGATATCCATAAACATATTCATTCAGGATCTTGAGTTCGGGCGTTTCATTGTAGAACTTCTCACTGCTGTCGAACGAGAGATTTTCCCGAGCCAGGACTTCTTTTACAACTCCGTTGATATTGATGGTGTAATACACTTTGGGAACATTTCCATTTGCATCGTATTCATAGCGGGTCGTCCCGACAAAACGCTGGTTGTAGCCCGACCTGGTTTCAGCGGTTGACAGGCGACCACTCTCGTCGTAATCGAATTGCGTCGTAAAATGTCCCGCATATGAATCTGTTACCAGTTCCGACGGCTTTCCGTTTTCATAACTCAATGAATGATGCGAGTCGCTGGTCAATGTGCCGTCGAGGCCGACATTCGACTTCGAGATATCTGCCGGTTGCCCCGACGAATTATATTCGATGTCGTCGCGATTGAGCAAAGCGCCTGAGCCATAATACAACACCGTCTTGACCCGGCCATCTGCATAGGAGTAGACAACTGAATCGGTATCGTAGATCAACGCGTGTGTCTTGCAAGCGGGAGCGATGTCTTTATCCCTGCAACCTACCACGGCGGTTATTGAAAGCACTGATATGATTATTCTCGTTGTCATCTTGTTGCGAAAAGATCGTTTTCCTGTTCCACAAATCGAGGTTCGTGTATTGAAGTTCCGCAATGCTTATTCAGTTGCTGAATAAAATAGCGTACTAATTCGGGTGAGTGAAGTTCGTCGTGTTGATGCATGAAGAAGTATACATTGTGAATTCCTTCTTTTCTCCATTTGCCTATTCGCTGCACCCAGTCATCGATCCGTGAGTAATCGGTTGGATGAAGACCGTTGCCGACAAATCGTATAAAGGCGTCGGCTGACGTAAGGCGCATGTGAACCATATCGCGGCGACCCGATGCGTCGGTGATAATCGATCCGGAATGGTTTTGTTCGAGCATCGAAAATACCTCGTTAAATGCCTGCTGGTTTGAATACCATCCCTGGTGACGAAGTTCTGTAAATAACGAAATGTCTTTCGGTAGCTCTTGTATGAAATTGCGGAGTGTATCAATATCTCGCGGACCCATGGTAGGATGGGGCATAAGGAACACGGGACCGAGTGAATCTCCGAAGTTCGTCATTGCTTCAAGAAAGCGATCGACATCGGCAGTCGTATTATTTAACCTCTTGATGTGTGTGATCGAGTCGGTGAACTTTGGACAGAATTTGAAACCCGGAGGCACTTTCGATTTCCAGGCTACTATTTGTTCTTTGGAAGGAACGCCATAAAATGTTGCGTTCATCTCGACACAGTTGAAATGCCGCGCATAAAGTTTCAGATAGTCTGCTTCTTTCGTGCCTTTCGGATAGATCTTGCCAACCCAGTCTTTTCGTCCCCACTTTGCACAGCCAACGAAGATCTTTGGATTTGCCGACTGATCACGTTTAAGGATCGCCGTGGTTTCCGGCTTGTCGGGTGGCAAAGTGAAATCAATACGCTCAAGTTCTGCCGGCTCAACTTTTCCAAACTCCATCTTCTAATTTAGCCCTAAATCCCATATAAAAGAAGCTTTGACGCTGCCCTCAAATCCTTAAATTGATGGGAAACCCGAACCAAACCATGAAGAAATTCTACATCCTAACCTTTGCGTTGATCGCCACCTGTGTGGTGTTCGCGCAGCCCGAGTTGCAGATCGCGGAAAAATTGAAAGCCGAAGCGGCGCAAGAGATCGAGAAGAACGCTGTGCTGGGACAACAGATCAACGACATGTTATTCAGCTATGCCGAACTCGGCTTCCAGGAAACAGAAACGCAGGCTTACCTGACAAGTCTTCTCGAGAAGAATGGTTTCAAAATACAGAAGGGAATTGCACATGTACACACTGCATGGATAGCAACGTGGGGAAGCGGTAAGCCAGTGATCGCACTCGGCTCCGACGTCGACTGTATACCGAAAGCGTCGCAGAAGCCCGGTGTGGCATACCACGATCCATTGGTTGAGGGAGCACCCGGTCACGGTGAAGGCCACAATTCGGGACAGGCATTGAATATTATATCGGCACTTGCCGTAAAGAAGATCATGGAGCGCGAGAAGATACAGGGCACGATCATGTTGTGGCCCGGTGTTGCTGAAGAACTTCTCGGCACAAAGGCGTACTACATCCGCGATGGTTATTTCAAAGATGTGGATGCGTGTATATTCACTCACGTGGCCAACAACCTCGGTGTTGGTTATGGAGACGCTGGTAATAATGGTGTGATCTCCGTAAAATTCTCCTTTGAAGGAGCAGCGGCTCACGCGGCAGGCGCACCATGGCGCGGCAAAAGCGCGCTCGACGCAGTAGAGCTCATGAACATCGGATGGAACTTCCGTCGCGAACACCTCGAGCTCACGCAACGCTCGCATTATGTGATCACCGACGGCGGCGATCAACCTAATGTTGTACCATCGAAGGCTGCTGTCTGGTACTACTTCCGTGAAAGGACATATCCCGATATCAAGAAATTATTCGATATCGGCGTGAAGATGGCCGAAGGTGCAGCGATGATGACCGATACAAAGTTCACCTATGAAATTCTCGGCAGCGCGTGGCCCGGTCATTTCAACAAACCAATAGCGCAAGCCATGTATGAGAATATGAAAATGGTGGGACTGCCGAAGTGGAGCGCAGAAGATCAACTACTTGCAAAAGCCACACAGATAGAAATGAAGGCTCCGAAGATCGAAGGACTTGCCGTAAAGCTAGATACGCTCAGTCTCCCAAGTCCTACCGGACAGGTTAACATCATGGGCAGGCAAATGATGGCTATGGGTGGTGGGTCAGACGATATTGCCGACATTTCCTGGTCGTTGCCAACTGTCGTTCTTCGTTATCCTTCAAATATTCCTGGATTGCCCGGTCACCATTGGAGCAACGCAATCTCGATGGCAACACCGATAGCACATAAGGGTATAGTATATGGCGCGAAAGCCGAAGCGATGACGATACTCGATATGTTATTGAAACCGGAGCTCCTGAAGAATGCGTGGGCGTATTATCGCGACGAACAAACGAAAGATACCAAGTATGTTCCTCTTGTTAGCGAGAAAGATCAGCCTGCCGTATATCTCAATCAGAAGATCATGAACGAATATGCTCCGAAATTGAAGCCGCTTTATTACAACCCGGCGAAATATAAAACGTACTTAGAGCAACTGGGCATAAAATATCCGACCATCAGGCCTGATCAGAAAGAAGCAGTTGATAAATTGCCTGCTGACAAAGAGACAAAGAAATAAATGTTTACAGGTATCATTGAAAGTTACGGCAGGGTAGAAGAGATCTCTACCGAAGGTCTGAACAAAACCTTCAGGATCTCTTCTGCCATTGCCAATGAATTAAAAGTGGATCAAAGTGTTTCTCACAATGGTGTTTGCCTCACGGTGGTGAAGAAAGAAGGTGACAATTACTGGACCACTGCTATCGACGAAACTCTTAAGAAATCGAACCTGAACGAGCTGAAGGTCGGTGATCGTGTGAACCTCGAGCGTTGTATGATTGCCAATGGCCGCTTCGATGGCCACGTCGTCCAGGGGCATGTCGATCAGGTCGGTAAGGTGAGATCGATCGTCGACCAGCAAGGCAGTTGGCTGATAGAAATTGAGTATGACCCGTCTGCCGGCAATGTCACCGTAGAAAAGGGTTCGATAGCGGTGAATGGTGTAAGCCTTACTTGTTTCAATTCGATGGCAAGCTCATTTACCGTGGCCATCATTCCTTACACCTGGGAGCATACCAATATCGGCCAGCTTAAAGCGGGCTCGATAGTCAATCTTGAATTCGATATTATTGGGAAGTACGTGAAGCGGCTCCTGAATCAACCTTAGCCTTAAGCCACCGGGATACCCGGAAACCGGTCCAGCCCCCCAGCACACCAACGAGCCCACCAAAGAGAATATCTCCGGGGTAGTGCGCACCGAGGTAGATCCTGGTGTACGTCATCGTTGCTGCCCAGAGGAATAGCCAGCCGATCCACTTTCGTGATGATCTGAAAAGCAATGTGAAGAATGTGGCTGTGCCAAAAGTGTTTGCTGCGTGGCTCGATGCAAACCCATATAATCCTCCCGTGTAGAAATCTCCATTGTGATCTCTTACCAGGTGGATCACCCCCTGCAACGATGGTTCCTGTGAGGGCCTTAGTCGTGCAAAGAACGGTTTCATAATCGACGAGGTCACCTGGTCAGCAATAAGGATCGTTATTCCAATCCCGATAATTGGTATCCACCATTCCTTCTTGAAATCTTTGATCACCAGCCATAACAGGAAAAGATAGAGCGGTATCCAAAACCACGTCTGCGTAGTGTAGTACATCACTGGGTCCAGCCAGTCTGCGTGGAAGCTGTTCAACCACACCAGCAGGCGGCGGTCCAGATCCATCAGGTTGTGAAGAAGGGAACCCAGAAGCACAATGCGAAACTAATCAAATATTCATAGGTAAATGATATATTAGGAGTTGTATTCTTCTTTAACCCCTAAAGAAAACCTAACGTCGTAAATAGTTGGAAATGAGCAAGTTTGATCTTGTTGTGATTGGTGCTGGGCCCTCAGGTTACGCTGCCGCTATGCGGGCCCTGGACTTCCGGAAAAAGGTACTCCTTGTTGAACGGATGAAAGTCGGCGGTGCCGGCGTCACTAATGGTGCCCTTTCATCGAAGACATGGTGGGAACTGTCGCGCGAAGCTTCCGCCTTTCATAAGAGTCTCAAGAAATATAATATCAAAGGCCCTGCAGCCGATTTCAAGTCAATCCAGGATGAAGTAAGGAAAGCCGTACAGGAACGTAAAGGCATGCTCGAAGAGCATATGGAGCTTCTTAAGAGTTCGAACTATGCGAACCTTCTTGAGTTTAAAATCGGTACAGCACGTCTTATCGCGCAGAACCAGATCGAAATAACTTCCGGCGCCCACAAAGAGATCGTACAGGCCGACAACATTATTCTGGCCACGGGAAGCCGCCCGCGTTTACTTCCCGATCTTCCGATCGATGAAAAGATCGTGATGACCAGTGATGGCATCGAGAATATGGACGACTTCCCGGAGAGCATGGTCATCGTCGGTGCCGGTGTGATCGGTTGCGAGTACGCAACAATATTCTCCGGCTTTGGATCGACTAAAGTTCATTTGATCGACAAAGGTGATCGTATCCTTCCTTTCGAAGACGAGGACGTTGTGAAGATCATCGAGCGCAACATGGAGAACAATGGCGTGTTGATACACCGTAACTCGCGGCTCATCCGCATGGAGGTGAAAAACGGACGTGTTGAATATGAGCTCGAATATACCGACGGTGGTAAAGAAGTATTCAACGTAGAAAAAGCACTGGTGTCCGTAGGCCGCGTTCCTAACCTGGAAGACCTGTGGGATGATAAAGTAGATATCAGCATTTCGAAGCGCGGGCTCGAAGCAAATGATACACAGACAAGCATATCAAATGTTTATGCAGTCGGCGACCTGACCGCGGATATTTCGTTGGTTAACGTTGGTGAGCTGGAAGGCCGTTATGCAGTGGAAAGAATTTTCGGCCATCCGAAGAGAAAGCTTGTTTACGAGAACATCAGTAACATCATGTTCCTTAGCCCCGAAGTGGCGGGAGTGGGTTTAAATGAGATACAGGCAAAGGACAAGGGCATTGAATACAAAGTGGTGACGCTGGACTACAGCACCATTCCCCGCGCCATCGCGAAGAGAAACACGCAGGGATTCATCAAGTTGCTGGTCACTAACGACGAGGCAATGAAGATCCTGGGAATGAAAGTCGTGGGTCACCATGCCTCGAGTGCTATTCAGGCAGTCGCAGTGTTGATATCGATGGATAAGGGGATCGAGGAGCTTGCGGAGTGCGTTCATCCACATCCTTCAATTACTGAAGGTATCCAGGAATGTGTGCGTATGTTAATGGGTAAGTCTATGTTCAAACCCAGCGCGTTGCAAGGAAGGTTGTCTTGCAGGAGTTTTACGGCAGGAGAGTATCAAAATATCCTTTTTTAACATGAGACTATTGTTGATTTGCGTGACGATCGTGTCGATGACAAGTTGTTCATTCGACAGGCTTATGTACAAGGCACAGCGGGCCAAGGCGAAGAGCTCGCCACTGGAACAGGTGACGCTTGAAGAGATGGTGGAACGGTACATGGGAAAAGATCAGACGAGTGTCGGTACCATCGAAGGGATCTATTCTGTTTCGAGCGTGGTAACAAAAAAAGGAAAGGCGGTCTTCTCGGCACGTGAGAAAGAGAAGATCACCGACCGCAAAGAGAATTATTCAAAAGTGGCCATCATTCGCGATAATAGCGCCGCGGGCCGTGAGTTTATCGAGATCGTTGTAGATAAGACGTACGTTACAGCTTATCCAGTATACGGTGAGTTTAGTACGATGAACGAAAGCAACCTTTTGCTGTATAAGCACTTTGATTCGAAAGCACGCGTTACATCATTCACATTCACATACGATAAATCGAAAGATGTACTTGAGGGAATTCGTACTGAGAACTCGGGGAATCGAACGATCACATACCAGCTTACTTATGTGAAGATCTCTCCGAAGGTGTCGACGCTTCAATCAGCCGCGCGATGAATGCCTGCTGTGCAGCACTTTAGTCACGTCATCTAACGATACATCTTTTGCGGCAAGCAGGACCATGTAGTGATAAAGAAGATCTGCAGCTTCGCCGAGAAACAATTCACGATTATTGTCTTTAGCTTCGATCACAAGTTCCACCGCTTCTTCACCTACTTTTTGTGCAACCTTGTTGATGCCCTGGTGGAGCAGGGTCGTAGTGTAAGAACCGTTCCTGGGATTCTTCTTCCGGTCGGCAATGATCTTTTCGAGGAACATCGGGCCTTGTGCAAGGTTCGCCTGATTGAAGCATGTGTCGGACCCGGTGTGGCATGTAGGCCCGGTTGGACGAACATACAACAGCAATGTATCATTGTCGCAATCAACCTTGATGCTTTCGAGATTCAAATAGTTGCCGGACGTTTCGCCTTTCGTCCACAATCGTTTTTTTGAACGGCTATAGAATGTAACTCGTTTCTCGCTGATCGTTTTACGAACAGCTTCTTCGTTCATGAACCCGAGCATAAGTACCACGCGGGTATCTACATCCTGGACAACGCACGGGATAATTCCATTAAGCTTGTTGAAGTCGAGCTTAGAAAGGTCTAACATAAATGCCAGCTTTTGATAGATAAGATTTTAGGTCGCGAATGTGTATTTCTCCGAAGTGAAAAACACTGGCTGCGAGGGCTGCGTCGGCCTTACCGGTAATGAAGACTTCTGCAAAGTCCTGTTGTTTTCCTGCGCCCCCGGAAGCGATCACCGGTATCGACAATAATGCGTTCAGTTTTTCGAGCGGATCGATCGCAAAGCCCGCCTTGGTTCCGTCGTGATCCATGCTTGTGAAAAGGATCTCGCCGGCGCCGCGTTCCTGGCCTTCTTTCGCCCAGGAGAATAATTTCCGTTCGGTAGGTTTCCTGCCACCATGCGTGTGCACGGTCCATTGATTACCAATCTTCCTCGCGTCGATAGCAAGTACTATACATTGAGCTCCGAATGCTTTCGAAAGCTCGTCGATAAGACGGGGATTGTTTACAGCGGCAGAATTGATGCTCACTTTGTCGGCGCCTGCATCGAGCAACGGACCTACGTCTGCCACGCTTCCGATGCCACCACCCACCGTAAAGGGTATGGTTACTTTCCTGGCAACATTGCGCACCAGCTCGGTTAATGTCTTGCGTTTTTCCTGGGTGGCCGAGATGTCGAGAAAGACGATCTCATCGGCACCTTCCTTTGAATAGGCTTCGGCGAGAGCAACGGGATCGCCTGCATCCTGCAGGTCCACAAAGTTGACACCCTTAACGGTGCGACCGTCCTTGATATCGAGGCATGGAATGATTCTCCTGGTAAGCATATTTATTTGAACGCCGCTAGTTCCTCCAGGGTCAATCTTCCTTCATAGATCGCCTTGCCGATGATCACGCCGTAAACGCCGATGTACTTAAGTTTATCGAGGTCTTCCATCGACGAGACGCCGCCGCTTGCTGTAACCTTCAATTTTGGAAAACGATTTATCAGCTTCTTATACAACGCGAAATTAGGACCGGCTAAAGTTCCGTCTGCACTGATATCCGTACATGTAATATGTTGAATTCCCGTGGGCTGATATTGATCGATGATATCGTAGATGGTAACACCCGTCTTATCCTGCCATCCGTTGACTTTAATCTCATTGCCCTTGACATCTGTAGAGAGAATAAAATTGTCGGCGCCAAATTGCCTGATCCAGTCCGTAAACTTTTCGGGTTCTTTCACAGCTACGCTTCCGACATTGATTCGATCGATGTTGAGTTCCAGTAATTGTTCGACATCTTCAGTAGTTTTAACGCCACCTCCGAAATCGATGTGCAACGCTGTACTGGCACGAATGTCTTCGATAGTTTTCCAGTTTGTGACGGCGCCTTGTTGTGCTCCATCGAGGTCCACGATGTGAACGTATTCCAGGTCGGCATCTTCGAACCGCTGGGCCATCTCGACAGGATCCTCGTCGTATATTTTTTTACTTCCGAAGTTGCCCTGCGTAAGACGAACGCATTTGCCATCCATGATATCGATCGCAGCAATGATTTTCATAAACTCAAAAAGGACTTAAGTATTTGTTCTCCGGCATCGGCCGATTTTTCAGGGTGAAACTGCACGGCGTAGAAGTTGTTCTTTCTCATCGCTGCGCTAAATGGAACAGCATAGTCAGTTTTGGCTGTAGTGAATGGATTCACGGGAACGTAATAGCTATGCACAAAATAAACATACTTATCGTTGAGTTCCACACCGATCCAGTCTTTCGCGTCCAACAGGGAATTCCAGCCCATGTGAGGTACTTTAAACTTCGGCGAAGCCTCAAATTTCTTCACGGTTTCATCAAAAACACCGAGACAATCAGTCGTGTTTTCCTCGGAGTGCCTGCAAAGCAACTGCATCCCAAGGCATATTCCCAACACCGGCTGTTTCAAGTCCCTGATCACCCTGTCGAGTTTCGTATCCTTCAGGTATTCCATGGTCGTGCTCGCTTCACCTACGCCAGGGAAGATGACTTTATCGGCGCCCCTGATCTTTTCAGGCTCCGAAGTTACTTCGAAATCTATATTCATCCGCTCCAGTGCGTACGACACCGACTGGATGTTTCCCGCGTTATATTTTACAAGTGCCACTTTCATAATGTACCCTTGGTCGATGGAAGCGCATTTGAAAACGGATCTTTGCGGATCGCCATCTTTATTGATTTCGCGAACGCCTTGAATATGGCCTCGATCTTATGATGCTCGTTGGTTCCCTCAGCCTTGATGTTCAGGTTGCACCGTGCTGCATCGCTGAATGATTTGAAGAAATGATAGAACATTTCTGTAGGCATTTCACCGATCTTTTCTCTTTTGAATTCCGCGTCCCACACAAGCCAGGGACGGCCCCCAAAATCGATCGTCGATTGTGCCAGGCAATCATCCATGGGCAAACAAAATCCATACCGCTCAATCCCTCGCTTATCGCCCAATGCTTTTGAGAATGCTTCACCCAAGGTCAGTGCTGTGTCTTCAATCGTGTGATGTTCATCAATATGAAGATCACCTTTCGCATTTATTTCCAGGTCCATGAGCCCGTGCTTTGCGAGCTGATCGAGCATGTGGTCGAAAAATCCAAGACCTGTCTGGATCTTCGAACGACCCTGGCCTTCGAGTGTCAAACTTATCGTGATATCCGTTTCTTTTGTCTTCCTGGTAACGGTGGCACTTCTACCCGATGATTGCAGGAGTCGTGCGATATCCGCCCAGCTGTCGGTATGCAATACACAGCATTCGAGTAATCCGAATGAATTCAATTGTTCCGCGAGACTCTTATTACCAAGGAGGATTCCTTTACAGCCCAGGTTCTTTGCCAGCGCCACATCAGTAAGGCGGTCGCCAATCACGAATGAATTTTTGAGATCATATTCGTTGCTGAAATAGGAGGTAAGCATGCCAGTGCCCGGCTTGCGCGTTGGCTTGTTTTCGTAAGGAAGGGAACGATCAACATGAATGGCCGCGAACCGAATGCCTTCACCGGCCATTGCCTGTAGAACTTTATTCTGCACGGGCCAGAAATCTTTTTCGGGAAAACTATCAGTGCCGAGACCATCCTGGTTGGTGACCATCACCAGTTCGTACTGGCCGGTAGCGGCAATGGCCCCGAGATGAGTGAATACGCCCGGTATGAATTCGAGCTTTTCCAGTGAGTCGATCTGGGGATCGTCAGCAGGCTCGAAGATGAGCGTTCCATCGCGATCTATAAAGAGAACTTTTTTCATGAATATTTTAAGAGAGCTTCCAGGAGTTTATTGTTTTCATCGGGCGTGCCGATTGTGATGCGCAAACAGTCTTCACATCGTTGTACCTTCGACCGGTCACGCACAACGATGTGATCGTAGATAAGCTTATCGTAGACGGTCGCGGCCCGGTCGATGCGAACCAGCACAAAGTTGGCTTCTGAGGGGAACACCTTTCTTACGGTGGTTAATTTAGTCAATTCCTTAGCAACACGTTCACGCTCGCCTTTGATCGCAATCACCATGTTTCTTACGTCGTCTATCTTCGCGAAGGCCTGGGCCGCAAGCTTTTGCGTAGCCGAGCTGATGTTGTAGGGGGGCTTTATTTTGTTGATCAGCGAGATGATCGCGGGATGCGCAAATGCCATCCCCAGCCTCAGGCCCGCAAGTCCCCATGCTTTTGAAAAAGTTTGTAAGACAATGAGATTGGGGTACTCTTTGAGCTTGCCCGTATAACCTGGCTTGTTCGTAAAATCTATGTACGCTTCGTCGATCACAACAATTCCTTTAAATGATTTCAGGATCGGCTCAACATCAAGAAGATTCCCAGACGGATTATTCGGACTACATAAGAAAATGATCTTCCCTTCTTCGTTAAGACCGGGGGGCAACGCGAAATTCTCATCCAAAAGGAATTTCTTCAATTTCACATTGTTGATCCTGGCAGATACCTCGTACATTCCATAAGTCGGATAAGGGATGACGATCGTATCACTTTCGCTGCAAAACAACCTAATGATAAGATCGATCGCCTCGTCGCTTCCATTGCCCAGGAATATCTGGTTGGTGTCAACGTTCTTTATCCCGGAGATTTTCTTTTTCAGCTCATGCTGATGTGGATCCGGATAGCGATTATATTCCGTGTTGAATGGATTTTCGTTCGCGTCCAGGTATGTGTATTGAACTTTACCAACATTAGATTGATCGAACTCATCACGGGCCGAAGAATAAGGCTGGAGATCGCGCAGGTGCGGACGAACCAGTGACAGAACCTCTTCAATCTTCATCGGTTGATTTCGTTAAGTCTTATGCTGATCGATTGCTTGTGTCCCAAAAGGTCTTCGGCCTGAGCCATCGTTTCCACTACGGGCCCAAGTTTCTTCAAACCTTCGCGTGTGAGCGATTGAAACGTGATGTACTTCTGGAAACTTTCAAGTGATACGCCACTGTATGCTTTTGCAAAGCCGTTGGTAGGCAACGTGTGATTGGTACCAGACGCGTAGTCACCCACAGATTCAGGCGACCAGGCGCCGATAAAAACGGATCCTGTATTACGGACCTCGGCGGCCAGCGCTTCTGCGTTTGTCGTGTTCAGGATCAGGTGTTCCGGCGCATACTCGTTTACAAATTCCATAATGTCTTTCTCGTCGAGCACGATCGCAAGGCTGTTCGCAAGAGCTTCCTGTGCGATGCTTTTGCGTGGAAGTCCATTGAGCTGACGAACCATTTCGGTCTGCACCTTTGCGACAATATCCTTCGAAGAGGTTACGAGTACCACTTGGCTGTCTTTCCCATGTTCGGCCTGAGAAAGCAGGTCGGCTGCGACGAAGCCAGGGTTGGCAGTTGCGTCGGCCACCACAAGAACTTCGGAGGGGCCGGCAGGCATATCGATGGCAACACCGTCTTGACTGACGATTTGCTTGGCCTTCGTAACATACTGATTTCCAGGACCGAATATCTTATTTACCGAAGGAATGGTTTGCGTTCCATAGGCCATGGCCGCGATGGCCTGTGCACCGCCGGCCTTGTACAACCTGGCTACGCCGGCCTTTGCAGCCGTGTAGATAATGGCTGGCGCGATGTTGCCCGAAGAGTCGGGTGGAGAGCACAGGATGATCTCACGGCAACCTGCAATCCTGGCGGGGATGGCCAGCATCAGGACGGTGGAAAACAGGGGTGCAGTTCCACCGGGAATATAGATCCCGGCTTTGTCGATCGCGACGGCGCGACGCCAGCAGGTAACGCCGGCCATGGTCTCGACCTTCTGAAACTCGCGGCGTTGTGACTCATGGAACGTGGTGATGTTGGAGGCCGCGGTGTCGATGGCCTGCTTCAGATCATTTGGAATTGAGGCTGATGCTTTTTCAATCTCCTCTTTGGTTACCTCGAGAGCATCAATCCGAACGTTGTCGAACCGGAGCGCGAATTCTCTCAATGCGTCATCGCCTGCAGTCTTCACGCGATTGAGAATGTTCTTCACGGAGCTGTCGAGAAACTCGAGCTCGATGGAAGGACGTTGGCACAACGAGGGCCATTCTTTTCTGTCGGGGTTGTTTACGGTCCTCATAGCTAAGCGATCATTTTTTCGATTGGTATAACAAGAATGCCCTCGGCGCCGAGTGATTTAAGTGTATCTATCTTTTCCCAGAAATCATTTTCATTCACCACGGAATGTATCGATGACCAACCCGGTTCATTCAATGGAAGTACTGTGGGGCTCTTTGCGCCCGGAAGGATCTTTGTGATCTTCCCGATCGCCGCATTCGGGCAGTTCAGAAGTATGTATTTACTATTCTTTGCCGATTGGACAGCTTCGATACGGAAGAGAAGTTTCTCGAGAATTGCTTCTTTACCGTTCTTGAGGTTGTTGCCAATGAGTACGGCTTCTGACTGCATGACGACTTCTACTTCTTTGAGACCATTGCTCATCAATGTGCTTCCGCTGCTCACGAGGTCACAGATGGCATCGGCAAGACCAATACCAGGGGCTATCTCGACGGAGCCGCTGATCTCATGTATACCGGCTTTTACACCCTTCGATGTAAGATACTGGCTAACGATAACAGGGTAGGAGGTTGCTACATTCTTACCTTCGAGGTACGTGATGTCGGTGTAGTTTTCGTTACGGGGAACGGCGATGGATAGCCGGCACTTGGCGAAGTCGAGGCGTTTGATGAGTATGTTTTTCTTCTGCTTTTCAACGAAGACATTTTCACCCACGATGCCTACGTCGGCCACGCCGTCTTCGATGTACTGTGGAATATCGTCGTCGCGGAGAAAGAGTATTTCTACCGGGAAATTCCTGGCCTGCGCTTTCAGCTGGTCCTTCCCGTGACTGAATGAGAGGCCGCTCTCCTGTAGGAGCTTGAGAGATCCTTCCTGCAGGCGTCCTGATTTCTGGATGGCGATTCTTAAAAGTGTGCTCATAAACGTTTCAAAAGATCCTAAAACAAAAAAGGCTTACCAGTTTTCGTGGCAAGCCTTTTCAAGGTTGATATTGTTTCCGTCAGGACAATACGCTGCCACTCATCATCGATGAATGATGGTGGTGATGGAAAGTAGCTGACGCGTTGTGTTTCATTTCTGTATAACAAAGAAAAGTAATGAGTATCGAATATACAAGCCACCCAGTCGTAAATTGCGTCCGATATGATGAAATACATAAGCGCAATCGTTGTAGTCCTGTTCCTGGCGGGTTGCGAAAGCAAGGAAGACAAGCTTCAAAGCTTCCTTTTAAAGGGCAATACGGCCCTGAGCGACGGCGACGAAGAGAAGGCATTGTACTACTATAGTGAGGCCCTGAAGATCGATCGGTGTTTTGTAGATGCCTATAATAACTCGGGCACGATCCACCACAATCACCGTCGTTATGCCGAAGCCATCGAAGAATATTCAAAAGCGATCGAGTGCAATCCTGCTTACCTGGATGCGTGGTTCAACAGGGCCAACTCTTACTATGAAGAACGGGAATTTTACAGCGCTTTATCTGATATCGATCACATCATCAAGTTGAAACAGGATACATCGGAAGCATATTTTTTGAAAGGACTTGTATTGACAAAGCTTCGCGACTATCCCCAGGCAATAAGCTCATTTCAAAAGGCACTGCAATTGAATCCTGCCAATGAATCCGATTGCCGTGTGAATCTGGCTTCTGTAAAGATACTGATGAAGCAATTCGATGAAGCAAAGACGGAACTCGAAGCCTGTTTAAAATTGAATGATAAGGAGCCAAACATTTACAACTCTCTTGCTTTGATCGCTATCGAAAAAAATGATCTTGACGAGGCGCTGAAGCAGGTGAATAAAGCTATCACGTTGAGTCCCCGGGAAGCATATTTTATCAACAACCGTGGTTTTATCTACATCGGGCTGAATAAACTCGATGAAGCCGAGGCTGATGTTAATGAAAGCATGTCGCTGGATCCATATAATGCATGGGTTTATAGGAATAAAGGGATTCTGTACTTGAAGAAGAAAGATTATGCGAACGCCGAACGATTGCTGAAGCGTGCAAAGGAGATGGATCCTAACATTGAACAGGTTGATGAGTACCTTTCACAACTTCCGGCTAAATGACCTTTGAACGTCTCATTCAGAAACTGGAAGCGCGTCTTGCTCAACAGTTGCCGGCGGCGATTGCTCACGAGGCAATGCGTGCCCTCGATAGCAGTGGACGGCCGCCGCAATTCAGTCACAGTGTCCCGCCGAAGTTGGGCAGTGTGTTGTTATTGCTTTATCCGGGAGTGGATGGAGCAATCAATTTTCCGTTGATTAAGAGACCGGATTATACAGGAACACATTCGGGGCAAGTGAGTTTTCCGGGAGGCAAAGCAGAGCCGGGAGAAACGAAGATACAAACGGCGTTGCGGGAAGCGGAAGAAGAAGTGGGCGTGCATCCGTCCAGCGTAACTGTGTTGGGTGTATTAAGCGATTTTTACGTCGTGCCAAGCAATATTATGGTGACGCCGGTAGTGGGGTATACGAATAAGCGTCCGGACTTTGTGCCTGATAAGATAGAAGTGGTAAGGATCCTGGAAGGGGATGTAAGAAGCCTGTTGCCCTCAGAGGCGATCCACGTGGGTGAGATTGTGGTGGCGAAGGTTTACAAGCTGCAGGCTCCGCATTTTATCGTCGATAATGAAATGGTCTGGGGCGCTACGGCAATGATGTTGAATGAGTTCAGGACGATCGTGAATGAAATGAAGGAGGGGGAAGAGTAGTCAATAAAAAAGGCCCGACTTGCGCCGGGCCTGAAGTTTCTACTTTTTCTTCTTGGCTGCCTTCTTCACAACCTTCTTCTTGGCAGCAGGCCTTCTGGCAACAGCTTTCTTCTTGACGATCGCTTTCTTGGCAGCCTTCTTAGCCTTCACAATCTTTTTGGCAACTACCTTCTTCTTGTTAACAGCTTTCTTAACGGCTGCCTTCTTCACAGCCTTCTTGATATTCTTCGCTACCTTCTTCACAGCTTTCACAACGCTTGCAACCTTCTTCGCGATTGCCTGGCCATTAGATTTGCCGGAAGCCTTAGCCAAAGCCTCTGCTTTGAACTTTGCACCCATAAGGTTAAGGGCAGATCCAGCCTTAAACCATTGGATCTGGTTCGCATTGTAAGTATGGTTCGCCTTGATCGTGTCCTTCGTGCCATCCTTGTGATTCAACACCAAAGTGAGCGGAACCTCGGGAGCGAATGAGGTAAGGTCAGCGATATCGATGATATCGTCTTCCTGGATCTTGTTATAGTCGTCCTTGTTTGCGAAGGTAAGGCCAAGCATACCCTGCTTCTTAAGATTGGTCTCGTGGATACGGGCAAATGATTTCACGAGGATTACCCGCACACCGAGGTGACGAGGTTCCATTGCCGCGTGTTCACGTGATGAACCTTCTCCGTAGTTTTCGTCACCTACGACGATCGATCCGATGCCATGAAGTTTATAATCGCGCTGAACTTTAGGTACTTCATCGTAAGCACCGGTAAGTCCGTTCTTCACGCTGTTGATCTTCTCGTTGTAGAAGTTCGTGGCGCCGATCAATAAGTTATTTGAAATGTTATCGAGGTGACCACGATACTTCAGCCATTTGCCGGCCATTGAGATGTGATCTGTTGTACACTTACCTTTTGCTTTGATAAGCACTCTCAAGCCAGTGAGATTCTTTCCATCCCATGGTTTGAACGGCTCGAGCAATTGAAGCCTGTCTGATGCAGGATTCACTTTTACGATTACACCACTGCCATCTTTAGCAGGACCGATGTAACCTGGATCTTTTACATCGAAACCCTTCTTAGGCAGCTCGTCACCGGTGGGAGGGTCGAGCTTTACCTTTTCGCCGTTCTCATTAGTGAGATAATCGGTAGCAGGATTGAATGTAAGATCACCGGCAATTGCAAGTGCTGTAACGAGCTCCGGCGAGCCAACGAACGCGAATGTGTTCGGGTTGCCGTCGTTGCGTGACTGGAAGTTTCTGTTGAATGAGTGAACGATCGTGTTCTTTTCTTTCTTTTCTGAACCTAAACGACTCCACATGCCGATGCAAGGGCCGCAAGCATTCGCGAATACTTTTGCTCCGATCTTATCGAACGCAGCAATGAATCCGTCGCGGTCGATTGTATAACGAACCTGCTCGGAACCGGGAGTGATCGTGAACTCAGCCTTCGTTTTAAGATTCTTGTTGGCAACCTGCCTTGCAAGGCTCGCAGCGCGTGCGATATCCTCGTAGGAAGAGTTAGTACATGAACCGATCAAACCTACTTCAACTTTTGTAGGCCATCCGTTTTTCTCGGCTTCAGCCTTTATCTTGGAGATAGGCGTTGCGAGGTCTGGAGTGAAAGGTCCGTTGAGGTGTGGTTCGAGTTCGGAAAGGTTGATCTCAACAACCTGGTCGAAGTACTTCTCAGGGTTTTGATAAACTTCAGGATCTGCTGTGAGGTGTTCTTTGATCTTGTTGGCGAGCTTGGCTACTTCAGCACGGCCGGTTGATTCGAGGTAACGTTCCATCGACTCGTCGTAACCGAAAGTAGAAGTAGTTGCGCCCACTTCGGCACCCATGTTACAGATCGTACCTTTACCTGTACAGCTGAGTGACTCGGCACCTTCACCGAAATATTCTACGATAGCGCCGGTTCCACCTTTTACGGTAAGGATGCCGGCAACCTTCAGGATAACGTCTTTAGCTGATGTCCAGCCGCTGAGCTTACCGGTGAGCTTAATACCGATGAGCTTGGGGAATTTCAATTCCCATGCCATGCCTGACATTACATCCACTGCGTCGGCACCACCGACACCAATGGCTACCATACCGAGGCCACCCGCGTTCACGGTGTGAGAGTCGGTACCGATCATCATACCGCCGGGGAAGGCGTAGTTCTCGAGCACAACCTGGTGAATGATACCAGCGCCGGGCTTCCAGAAACCAATGCCATATTTATTTGACACGGAAGAAAGGAAATCGAATACTTCTTTGCTTTCTGAGGTGGCAACCTGCAAGTCTTCTTTGGCGCCTGTTTTTGCAACGATCAGGTGATCGCAATGTACGGTAGAAGGCACAGCAACTTTAGGCCGGCCCGCCGACATAAACTGCAACAGTGCCATCTGCGCTGTCGCGTCCTGCATCGCTACGCGATCGGGAGCGAAGTCAACGTATGATTTCCCACGGCCGAAGTTTTCAAGTTTCTGCTCAGGAAAAAGGTGGGAGTAGAGTATCTTTTCTGAGAGGGTCAGTGGTTTGTTAACCACTTTACGGGCCGCTGCGATTCTGCCGGGCATGGCAGCGTAGAGGGCCTTGATCATGTCTAAATCAAATGCCATAGTTATGGTAGTATTGGTGCCCTAAAAATAGGTAATTTCCCACATTAACCAGTTCACATTTCACATTAACCGGCTATTTAGATTGGGTCAAAATGTGTCTTGGATAATGTGAAATGGGCAATGGTCAATGGCCGAAGGCCTATTTGCTGTTAATGTAATTTAGAAACTCTCTTTTCACGTTTTCCTCGTTGAATTTCCCCGAGAAATAAGCAGTGCCCGTCTTACTGTTGGTATCTCCAACGCCGCGAGATGCCACGCACATATGATTGGCATCTACTACAACGCCTACCGATTGGGTCTTAAGAACGCGCTCAATCTCCTTTCCGATCTGTACTGTGAGTCTCTCCTGTACCTGCGGACGTTTTGAGAAATACTGAACGATACGGTTGATCTTCGACAGGCCGATTACCTTTCCTGCAGAGAAATAAGCCACGTGAGCTTTGCCATAGATGGGCACAAAATGATGCTCACAATGCGAATAGAAAGTTATATCCTTTTCAACCAGCATCTGGTCGTAGTGATACTTGTTTTCGAACAACCTTGCGATAGGCTGATTCTTTGGATTCAACCCGGAGAAGACCTCCTTCACGTACATCTTCGCCACACGGCGGGGTGTTCCTTTAAGGCTGTCGTCGGTCAGATCGAGCCCGAGGATGTTCATGATCTCACGAAAATGCCCTTCGATCCTTTCGATCTTGGTTTCGTCGTCGACATCGAAGGCATCCGGACGCAACGGAGTTTCAAACGAAGAGATCGGATGATCGTCATCGTGATCGTCGTTGGGCTGTTGATGCAGTGGGTGAATCGGACGAATGCTCATAATCGTGTCGTTAGTGTAATCAGGCGCCGAGGTCACCAGGCGATGAGGCCGGATAGTCGACAATATTTCTTTCGGTTTCAAACAACTTCACTCTCAGCTCAAGATCGGAAGGGATCAATGGGCGCAGGATATTCCATATCACTACGGCAATATTCTCAGCGGTAGGGTTGAGGTTCTTGAAATAATCGATATCTAAATTAAGATTTTTGTGATCAAACCTCGCCGATACGTTATCCCGAATGATGTCGCTGAGGACTTTCGTATCGAAAACATAACCAGTCTCGCGATCCGGATACCCGATGAGGGTAACGATCAGCTCATAGTTATGACCGTGATAGTTCGGATTGTTACACTTGCCGAATACCTTCTGGTTCTTCTCGTCTGACCATGATGGATTGTGAAGCCGGTGGGCCGCATTAAAATGCTCCTTTCTTGAGATCGCAATCTTCATTAACCCAAGAACAGCATTTCTGCCAAATAGTTCAGGATAATCCTGTTAGAACTCGCTATATGAGCGATCGTGGCTGTTGAATATCGCCATTTTTACAGCCAAAGTAAGCTCATGCGAGGTGAACTGGGGGCCGACCGATGAGCCCGTAGGGAGCTCGAACGCATATCCAAACCGGAACTTGTCGAATACCCATGCCTGGACCAATACACCGTACGATTTGAAGTTACGAAGGAAAACACCTGCCGTATATTTCGTGTCGATGTTAATGTTGAAGTTTACGTCAGCAGACAGGGGAGCACCCTTCACGCCTCTCAGCAAAACAGAAGGTTTCAAACGAAGCCTTGTGCCGAGGTAATAGACATAACCTCCGTACAGGTAAATGTGCTGGCTCGCTACGAGCGTGTTATTGTCGCCCTCTTTCGCCTGTGTCATTCGTGGCACCGACAAACCGATGATAAAGTTTTCACCTTTCAGGATAGCCCCAACGCCCAGGTTTGGCCAGTTATACTTCTGGTTGCCATTGGTGAAGGCAGGATCCTGCGGATTAACCAGTGTGGCCCTGCTATAATCGTAGGTTGAGTTCATGAAACCGAACTGCATACCAAAGCTCAAAGTATACTTGCTGAAATTCAGTTTATATGATCCAAGGAATTCAACTTCATTGTTCTTAAGAAGACCGGCCTTGTCGCGAATGACCATTACACCGAGACCAACTTTGTTGTCGACAAACGACGAATGTGCGTTGAAGTTGATCGTAGAAGGAGCGCCTTCGAATCCAGACCATTGGTTTCTGAAGCTCACTGATCCGTTGAATGAATTGTTCAAGCCGGCATATGCGGGGTTGAAGATCAATGGGTTGGTGAGGTATTGCGCGTACAACGGATCTTGCTGACCATAACAATAACCCGAGAGCAAGATGGAAATGAAGAGGAAGTAAAGTTTTCTCATAGGTTACCTGTTAAGAAGTATATATCCGCTTTTAGTTGAACCGCCGGGGTATTTCACTTTATAGTAGTAAGTGCCTGCGATCACCTCGGTGCCGTTCTTATTCTTCCCTTCAAATCTCCTTGCGGGATCATCAACATTGTAATTGCTTTCTTCATAGATAAGATCACCCCAGCGGTTGTAGATCGCCACGTGAGTGCCTTCAGGAAGATAATCGATGTGGAACCAATCGTTCACCTGGTCGTTGTTTGGCGACATACCTGTAAAGATCACGATGTCTGCCTTAATGTCGACCGTGAAGGTGCTTGATGTACATGCGCCGAGGTTATCACACACCGATACAAAGATGTCGTCGGTACCCTGGTATGTTTTATCCTGGCTGTAGTCTATCGTTACGAGATCGTGATCGCTCGCGAACTGAACAATACCTTTCTCCGATGTTACCTGCGCTGTTTCAGGAACGACCTGTCCATCCAGGTCTTCGGCGATCTGGCTGATGTAGAATGCGATATTACCACCGGATGCTGCAGTCTTGCGGGGAGCAATAATGATAGGGGCCTGGTTGCCGCCGTCATCGCCGCTAAGATTGAAGGTCCTTGTATTCGTTGCCTCTTTAGTAAGATCTGAATCGTAAGTAACGATTTCAACAGTTCTGTTGACAGTTTGCTGAGTGCCATTCTTATGTTGCTGCTTCGACGTTCGACCACTACTGCCGCTGCCCACATAGGTATACTGTATGCCTTTCAGCACGCCTGTCCAGTTCGTTGTATCGGGGCCGGTAATCGTGAGTATTCCGGTTGTGTCAACCCAGTTTGCAACAACTCCGCTTCCAAAGTTTCCTATCAACTCCAACTTATCGTTGCCGGGTTTGAAAGGAGTAACAGTTGCAACAACCTTCACGATGAAGTCATCATCCGGATCGTCGATTGTAACACTCGTAATGAGTGTCACAGGCTGATTGAGCGTGAATGAAGTGGGTGTATTGCCGCTCACCTGAACAGTAGGAGCAGGGTTTTGATTTTCGTATAGCTTGAAAATTCCACGCTGATATTCACCGAAGAGCAGGTCCCTGTCGCCGTCTCCGTCAACATCGGCCATGTTGAAATAACCCAGCTTTTCATTGAAGAATGCGAATGGATTTTCTCCCCAGTACTCAATAGATACTGGTTGTCCGTCTTTATCGAGCTGGCCCGTTGTATACAGTCCGAAGTCGGGTGCTTCTTTAGTACCCTGGTTTTGGAAATACCAAACACCGCTGCTGTATTTAGAAACGACGAGGTCATAGTCACCATCGCCATCCATGTCTACAAGCGAAGGTATCGCGCTTTCGTATGGAGGAATGTTAACCAAACCTTGATTCCAGGTTTCGTCATACTCGAATACCGGGGCCGCTTTTGTGCCAGTATTTTTATAAGCTGATGCTCCTGGATATGAAGATAAGAGGATCAGATCCTTTAAGCCGTCGTTGTTAAGGTCGGCCATGCTGGGTATCGAGTATGGGAACTCCGGATCGTTAGCAAAATCAAAAGGATTGTCTATGCCTTCGAGCTGGGTGTAATCGCCATCGTCGTTTCTCCAATACATCAAAGCCTTAGACCCATCGAAGTCGAAGTTCGAGAGGATATCGAGATCTCCATCTCCCTCAACGTCGATCAGCTGAACGAAATTTGATCCGTTGGTAGGGAAATCCGAGGGCATAGCAACTTCAATCGGATTGGAAGAAAACTGCCCGTTATCGTTGAGGTAAACCTGTTGAGAAACATAGTATTGCTGACCGCAATAAGAACCTTCGCAACCTACCCCCATGAATCTTGTGGAGACAGTGACAATATCAAGATCCCCATCGCCATCATGATCGAACATGGTTGATGTGAGATTGTCACCAAACAAATGACCTTCGATCTGGTTCTCTTCAGAGAAATCAAAAACTCCTTTTCCTTTGTTCTCCAGGTAGCGGAAAGGATAAAGAGCCTCGAGACTTGTATTCAGCGGACTTGCAAGACCAACTGTTGCATCCTCATCTCCGTCGCCATCGAGGTCTCCGAAGGTAAGTGATACATATCCGTTGGTTATAGCGATGTTGGACAAGATACTGTTGAACGGATTGCCAGTTCCATTGGTCGCGTTCCATGGGCCCACCTGGTCGATGAAAGTACCTCCGTTATTTTTCTTGTAAAACGTGTTGTAAGTAGAGGCATCGCCGGCGGTGTAAATGAAATCCTGGTCGCCATCTTCGTCGAGGTCGGCAAAATTTACGGCGACATAATTATAGCCGAGATCCTGGAGATAGAACGGGTTGTCGACCTGACCTGTAACCGGTGTAAATGTTGGCAATTCACCGGGTGTGTGTCCCACCTTATCGTTACGGAAGTATTGAATAAATGCGTTCTGATCGCCATCGACGTCAAAATAACGTCCGGCAAGGATCAGGTCGGAGTCACCGTCGCCGTCGACATCAGCCAGTACAGGCCATCCTGCACCATTGACGATGATACCAGGGAAAAGGTCACTCGTTGGGGTCGTGAAGTACGGGTCCTTGTTTGTCGCGGGGACATTCTCCATGAAGAATATATTGTCCGGCGATGGGTTGGTCTGTGTTTGATTCACCGCTGCTATCGCATCAAGATCTCCGTCATCGTCGAGATCGGCGTAGGTCTGGTGAGCGAAGTTATCCGCGTAATTCGGACCAGGTAAGCTAGCCTGGAAGATTTCGCCAATCTCGCGTTCCTTCCATTTTGCCTGTGTGGCCGTACCTACATTCTGATAATAGATGCGGGTCCTGTAACCGAATGTCAGGATCGCATCCAGGTCACCGTCCTTATCAAAGTCATGATATTGTACTTCTGTGAATTGCACCACCAGACCCGTTTGGCTGGCTGTGAACGGTGGCGCAGGCAGGGGATTCTTTAATTCGTTCTGAATGAAGGGACCGACCTTTGTTCCGAATTGAGCAGAAGTCTGGGCGTCTGCTGTAGTAACACTGAAGATCGCCGCAGCAGCAAGCCCGGCACCGGCCAGCCTGATCTGCGTTCTGAGTTCGACCAGTCGTTTTCTCAGTTTCTCGATACGGGCAAGAAGGTGATTGCGTTTCTTCCGCGTGAATCTGAAGAAGTCGCCCCGGGCGACGCTCTTTTTGATCTTCTTATGTAAACGGGAATACTTCGCAGAGGCCGACTGAAAAGAGAGTACGAGTGATCGACTCATAGTGTTTGTTAGTTAACCTTTAGGGGTTGGCAAGAAAGCATAAACTTAAAACAATTTAAGATAACTTGTGACGTTGCATGGCAATAAAAATAGAGACGGTCTGGAGGAAATCACTACCTCAAATGAGGGAGGAGATCATTAAATTTTGGGATGAGAATAAGCTGCTTCCACCGGGAGTTTCTGCGGAAGAACGGGCGAGAGAAGTGGTGCTCGTTGCGCGTAACGAAAGCGGAAATATCGCCGGTATTTCCAGCGCCATGCATATCCAATTTAAACAGCTGAACGACAATTACTTCTTCGCATATCGTTCAGTGTTACTTCCACAATATCGGGTGCCTGGTCTCGCTCAAAAAATGATTCTCGAAACACGCGACATATTGGAAAATTATGCATCGACGATGACTGAGAACAAGTGCATCGGAATGGTAACGTTTGTGGAGAACAAAGGAGTGATAGAAAAGGTGAACTACGGAGTATGGCCTGCCTCAAAAATGGTATACATCGGCAACGATAAGCAGGGTCGTCAGATCCGTCTTTACTACTTCAAAGGAGCGATGATCTGATCTTCTTCGGAAGGATTTGGCATGGGCCAGTAAACGCCGTCGTTGGCTACGATGATCCCTTCGTGCTCTTTCTTTTCAATGCTTAAAATTCCGGGCCGTGTGATGCCGCGCAATACACGCACATCGAAGATCTCCTCAACGCTGGTTTCATATTTCACTTCGCCCAGGATCTTTCCGGTCTTTAAGTTAAACGCAACGACACCGCATTGGGGTGAATGTGCGGCAATGGGAAGATCCCCGAATGCCTGGCTCGTCGTTCGAAGTTTCGAAAGCCCGATGAACAGGATGTCACCCATTTTATCCATTCCTCTTACGAAGCCATTGAAGCGGTGAACTACGTCGTATTTTCCTGACGAAACGTCCACACGAACGAGTTCACCTGTTGCCGACAGCAGAACAAACAATCCTTCATTGTACAAACGCGGAGAGTGCGGCATGGGAAGATTTCGCAGAACAAGCTGTTGCGTCCTGGTGTCGATCAGCACGCCACCTTTGGCTTTACCAGCCCGCCATGCACGGGGTTCGTTCGTTTCGCCCAATGCCGTTGCATACAAAAGCTGGTCGTTATTAACGATCATTCCATTCAAATGACAACAGTCGCCTGGAACAAGCGCGGTGATAAATGAAGGTCTCCAGACTTCGACAAAACTTTGCGAGTCGTCTATTAACGAGATACATGAAAATCGCGTGTTCACTGCAAGCAATCCACGCGAAGTGAATTCAAGATCGTGAATATCCAATTCGCCCGTGAAATAGATCGAGCGCGGAATGAACATGGCATCGTACGTGTCGGGCCGCTTCGGGTATCGCCGTGCATTGCCTGGCACATTACCGAATGTTGTGACCTGGTCTTGCGAAGCGACAGCCAGTTTGTTTTCACGTAATGCTATTCCCATGGGCTTCAGGAATGTTCTTGGGAACAACATGAGCTCACGTTCGTTTTTAGCGCTGATGAATATGAGTTTGCCAGCCTGGTAGGTGCTAATAGCGATTGCCGACTTCTCTTGATGAAGCAGAGCGGCGAACCCAGGAGTATAAGAACAGGAAAAGGGAGGAAGCTCTCCGGCCATTCGGATTATCTTTTTGTTGAAACATTAAGGGCCGACATTCCTCTTACTGCAATGTTCTTGAGCCATTGGATGTTCTGCGACGTTATGTTTACAGATGGATATTTGGCTATGAACCGTTCGACTGCAATACGCACCTGTAGCTTGCCAAGCCATTCGCCCATGCAAAAATGCGTTCCGTACCCGAAAGCGAGGTGCTGATTCGGAGTCCTGTGAATGTTGAATGAATCGGGATCTTTGAACTGATCTTCGTCGCGATTGGCGCTGGACAATACAAGTGTAAGGGGACTATTGGAGGGAAGGGCAGTATTTCCGATAGTGTACTCGTCTTTGCAAATTCTTCCTAAAAGGTGAACAGGCCCGTCAAAACGGAATGCCTCCTCGAGCGCTGTTGAATGAAGCAACGATGTGTCTTTTCGAAGCTGCTGGTAGATATCGCCGTTGTTGATGAAATGATAGAGAGTTCGTCCAATTGTACCGGCTGTTGTTTCTTCGCCGGCGATGAAAAGGAACATCGCTATCGAGATCATTTGCTCGTCCCGCAAAACCTTCTGTTGCTCGTTAGCGGCCATTAACTTTCCGAACAAACCATCTTTAGGTTTCCTGCGAACAAATTCCGCGAAATATTTTATGAATGAGCTACACGCTTCATTGAGCTCTACAAGGTCTTTCCAGGTATGATAAAGATCGAGTGACCGGACAATCTTCACGCCCAGGGCTCTCAGATACTCGTGATCTTCAATCGGGAAGCCCATGATCCTGCACGTGATCCGGGCAGGTATCGGTTGTGCGAAGTCCTTCACGAGATCGAACTCGTCTTTCATTTCACGAAGGCATTCCTCAACGACCTCCGTTATAAGTGGTTCTACATTTCGATCGTCCCATGTTTTCATTACGAAACCTCTGACTGTCGTATGATCCGGTGGATTAAGAAAGAGGACAAAAGAACAAACGGCCTTATAAATATTGCTGAGGTCTTCGTCGTGATTCTTAAAGTAATCGATTCCACGCGATAGCCATTCGAGGCGATTACCGCTTTTGAAGTTAGAGCTTTTAAGGATCGCTTTTATATCACTGTACTTTGTGATGATATACTCACCGGTCTGTGCACGGTGAACAGGATCTTCGCGACGCAGCCTCGCATACATCGGATATGGATTGGCGATATGTTCAGCTTCGAAAGGCGACCAAAGCATCACGAGATCTTTTGAGGGTAATCTTTAATGATCCGATCGGTGAACAACGCAGGAGTAGGGAAGTCCCAGAAGTGAATCGGGTTGAGCTCGATATTAAATTTCTGTTCTATATTATGGAGAATAAGTATAGCACTCAGCGAGTCGAGACCGAGCTGGTGGAAGGACGCGTTAGCGTCGATTTTCTCGAAAGGAAATTTTGTCTCCTCCGCGATTTCTTTTTTGATAAAATTCAGGACTTCGTCGTAAGACATGCAGGGTAAATATAGCATATTGTAACGGCGAAAAGTCTCCATGAATAACATTACGATTGTTATCATTCTTCTCACGGTTATCACCGCGCTGTCGGAACTGACAGACCGGATAAAAATACCGTACCCGATATTGCTGGTGCTCGTGGGCATCGGCATCGGCCTCGCACCAGGTCTGCCCAACGTAACGATGGACTCCGACCTCGTGTTCCTGATCTTCCTTCCGCCTGTACTCTACTCCGCGGCGTGGATGACGTCGTGGCCGGATTTCAAAGCCAACATAAGACCGATCTCCCTGCTTGCAATCGGCTGTGTGCTCTTCACAACCACGATGATTGCGATCATTGCACATGCATTCATTCCTGGCTTCGGCTGGGCCGAATCATTCGTACTCGGAGCGATCATCTCGCCGCCGGATGCCGTTGCCGCCACAGCGGCAACACAAGGACTCGGGCTGCCCAAAAGGATCATCACCATTTTGGAAGGAGAGAGCCTGGTTAACGACGCGACCAGCTTGATAGCCTACCGCTATGCGATCGCTGCAGCAGGGTCGGGAGCATTCGTCTTCTGGCTTGCCGGCGTCAACTTCTTTTATGTCGCGGGGTTGGGTATTCTTATTGGCTTCGCCATGGGCGCCGTGTTTTACTACATACACAAGCTCACGCCCGATAACCCTACCAATGACACGGTCCTTACATTCATTGCTCCGTATGCAGCGTATCTTGTCGCCGAACATTTTCATGCTTCGGGAGTCCTCGCTGTTGTCGTGATGGGCGTGTTCTTAAGTCCCAAGGCGTCGGTTATCTTCAATCACCAGGCTCGTCTGCAGGTTTATAATGTGTGGGATACGGTGATGTTCATTTTGAACGGGCTGATCTTCATTCTCATCGGTCTGCAGTTACCCGTGATCATAGAAGGGCTCGGAAGTTTTTCATTATGGGAAGCCGTCGGCTACGGCGTGCTGATATCCCTGGCAACCATTGTGCTTCGTATCATATGGGTATTCCCCGGCGCTTACATTCCGCGGTGGTTGTTCAAAAGTATTCGGGAACGCGAAAAGGATTTTCATCCGCGCAACACGACCGTGGTGGCCTGGTCGGGTATGCGCGGTGTGGTATCTCTTGCTGCGGCGCTCGCCTTACCGGAGATGATCAACGGCAAGCCATTTCCAAACCGCGATATCATCCTGTTTATAACCTTCGCTGTGATCTTTGCGACGCTGGTGCTCCAGGGACTTACCCTTCCGCGGCTCATCCGGTGGCTTGGCATAAAACCCGACGGCTCGGCAGAACAACAGGAAAGTTTCGCACGATTGAAAGTCGCTTCTTCCATCATTGAGCAAATCGAGGAAAACTATTCGTTGTCGCTCAGTGACAGTGTGCTTTCGCAGATCAAGGCGAAGTACGAAATGCGAATAGAAAAGATGAGGCAGGAAACCAGTCGTAAGATGACAGACGACCAGATTGAAGAATATCACAGGATACAGAACGAGCTCCTGAAAGCGGAGCGGAAGTTTATTCTCGATCTGCGTTACTCACACGCAATAGGTGACGAGGTACATCGCAAGCTGGAGTACGAGCTTGACCTGGAAGAAGAAAGGCTGACCCTCGAAAGAGCCAGCCAGACTATATCTTGATAATTAACAGAATTCGTCGAATACTTCGACCAAATGCTCACCAATCATCTGGGCGTTCCTTCCTTCAATGTGATGGCGCTCAACGAAATGAAGGAGCTCGCCATCCTTAAACAAAGCGATTGAAGGAGATGACGGAGGGTAGGGAAGCGTGAGCTCTCTTGCTTTTGAAACTGCGTCCTTATCTACACCCGCGAAAACCGTCGCAAGATGGTCGGGCTTCTTAGGGCTGTTCTGTAATGCCCATTTTACACCTGGCCGGGCAGCACCTGCGGCGCAGCCACAAACCGAGTTGATCACCAAAAGGGTAGTGCCCTTCTGATCTTTTACTTTCTTAACAACCTCCTCCGGGGTCTTGAGTTCTTCAAAACCTGCGACTGTGAGGTCCTGGCGCATTGGAGCGACCAATTGTTCGGGATACATAACTTATTTTGGATTAAACCATTTATAACAACAAAATTACATGAATCCTAGTTCAAGCTTCGCGGCCTCACTCATCATATCCTGTGAATAGGGCGGGTCGAAAGTCAATTCCACTTTTACATCATTCACACCCTCTACGGCCTTCACTTTCTGCTCCACTTCACCCGGTATAACCTCCGCAGAGGGGCACGACGGCGATGTGAGGGTCATTCTTATGTAAACATTGTCGACCGGGAAAACGTTGATCTCGTAGATCAATCCCAGTTCGTAAATATCAACTGGAATTTCGGGGTCGTAAACGGTCTTAAGGGCCGCCACGATCTTGTCTCTCAAATTCACTTCCTCGCTCATGATTTTACTTCTGCTTTAGTTTTGAACGCGAGTGCATAGATCTTCATCTGTTTGATCATGGCCGCGAAACCGTTAGAACGCTGGGTTCCAATAAATCGCTCCATTCCGATCTTTTTCATGAAGTACAGATCGGCATTCAGAATATCGTTTGCAGGCTGCCCGGAAAATATCCTTATCAATAAACTCACCAACCCTTTGGTGATAGCGGTGTTGCTGTCGGCTTCGAAAAATACTTTATCGCCATCGGAATGAGCAGCCAACCAAACGGTAGACTGGCACCCTTTCACCACATTGCTTTCAGTACGATCTTCTTCTTTAATAGGTGGGAGTTTCTGCCCAAGTTCCATGATATAGAGGATAGTCATCTCCATATCTCCATCCAGCAGGGAGAATTCACTGATAATTTCGTCCTGGATCTCGTTGATGGTCATACTGTCTCCTGAATTCTGACTCCTGACTACTTTAGAAAATTGATGATCCTGTCTAATCCTTCAACCAGCTGATCGATCTCCTGCTTCGTATTGTAAACAGCAAAAGATGCCCTTACCGTTCCCTCTATCTTCATTCGATCCATGAGCGGCTGCGTGCAATGGTGACCTGTACGAACGGCAATTCCACGAGCATCAAGCATCTGGCCGATGTCGAAATGGTGAATACCCTCAACGACGAAAGAGAGAATTCCTACCTTATTTTTCGCAGTGCCAACGAGTCGCACACCATTCAGTTTGCTTACTTCGCTTGTCGCGTACAAAAGAAGGTCGTGCTCATGAGCGCTGATGGCGTCCTTCGTGAGCCTGTTGATGAAGTCGATCGCCGGCTTCAGCGCAATGGTGTCTGCGATATTTGGAGTGCCGGCTTCGAACTTATACGGGAGATCATTGTATGTCGTCTTTTCGAACGTCACCTGTTTGATCATTTCACCGCCTCCGAAGAACGGGGGCATTTTCTCGAGAAGCTCTCGCTTTCCGTACAATATACCGGCACCTGTAGGTCCATACATTTTGTGAGCAGAGATCGCATAAAAATCGACATCGAGATCCTGCACATCGATCTTGATATGGGCTGCAGCCTGCGCACCGTCTACCAGTACGACAGCACCGGCATTGTGGGCAGCAGCAATAATTTCTTTGATAGGATTGATGGTGCCCAGGCTGTTCGAAACATGATTCAGTACAACCATCTTTGTTTTAGACGAAAGCAGCTTGTGATACTCTTCGATGATCAGCTCGCCGTTATCGTTAACGGGTATAACCCTGAGCTTCGCACCTTTCTCCTCACACACCATTTGCCAGGGTACGATGTTAGAATGATGTTCTATGGCAGAGACGATGATCTCATCGCCTTGCTTCACGAATGTTTTGCCATACGATTGGGCAACGAGATTTGTTCCCTCTGTAACGCCGCGCGAAAGGAAAATGATCTCCTCGCGTTCGCGTGCATTAATGAAAGTTTTGGCAGCATCGCGTGTGTCTTCGAATGCACGTGTGGCTTTTTCCGCAAGAGTGTGAATACCCCGATGAATGTTCGCGTTGTAACCCGAATAGTAATCGACCAGTGCCTGGATCACCTGCTTCGGCTTTTGGGTGGTAGCGGCGTTGTCGAAATAGACTAAGTCGCGGCCATTTATTTTTTGATGAAGGATCGGAAATTCTTCGCGGATCTTTAAAATGTCGATCGCTCCTATGATTGCGGCAGAACTCATTGTGCGTACAGCCTTGCTGAGATCAGTTTATCGATGTGGTTCCTAAGCGCTTCGTTGGCAATCAGTTCTGTGGTCTGCATTGCAAAAGCATATAACAGCATTGCCCTTGCATCCACTTTACTGATACCCCTGGATTGAAGATAAAACAATGCCTCGTCGTCGAGCTGACCGGTTGTGCAGCCGTGAGAACACTTCACATCGTCTGCCCAGATCTCAAGCTGAGGCTTTGTATCTATCGTAGCCTGCTCTGAGAGGAGTATATTGCGATTCGATTGAAATGCGTTTGTCTTCTGGGCATGCGGCCTCACATATATCTTGCCATTGAATACACCCTTCGCCTTATCGTCCATAACGCCCTTGTAAAGTTCGTTGCTGACGGAATTCGGTTTAAGGTGATCCACCACAGTGTGATGATCTCCAATGGTATCGCCTTTCAACAAGCTCAATCCGTGGAAATGTGATTCGCAATTCTCGCCATCAATTGAAATATTGAGATTGTTGCGGATCAAAGTGCCATCGAGCGTGAGTGTGAAAGTATTGACGTGACTTTTATCTTCCTGCCTGATCGTCGTGTTACAAACCTGGATAACATTCGACGTGTTCTGGATCTTACAGTAGTCGAGACGCGCGCCTGTGGCTACTTCGAATTCTTCGCTCAGCGTATGGAAGAGGGGAGACGACGAAAGATTGATCGTCTTTTCGATGATCGAGATCGACGCATTTGCATCAATCTTAACACTAAGACGATTATGGATATTTGTCGATCCCGTGTTGATGTTTAAGATCAAAACAGGTTTCTCAACAACATTGGCGGCGTGTATTACGATAGTCTCTTTCGACAAAGAAGCATTCAACTGATCGAACACATCATTTGAAGGTTTCGCCTTGTCCGATCCCAACGACTTGTAAACTCCATCTACGACGGCGATCACTGTGCAATCGACACCCGGGATCAGAAATTCGTCGACAGACGGAACGGCCTTCTTTGTGCCACCTTCAAATCCGTTGGGAAAAGCTTTCTCTAAGACTCTTGCGATAGGAGTGAAGCGATATTCTTCAGTCTTGTTAGAGGGAAGATCTACTTTTAAAAATTCAGAAACTGCGCTCATTATCTTTTACCTCTTACCTTCTACCTTTTACCTTTTCCTTTTTACCTGTTCCCTTAAACTGACGCCATTTCATTCTTGATCCAATCGTATCCTTTCGCTTCGAGCTCGAGCGCAAGTTCTTTCGTGCCCGATTTTACGATGCGTCCCTTGTACAATACATGCACATGGTCGGGGACGATATAGTCGAGAAGGCGCTGGTAGTGCGTTACGACGATAATAGCATTGTTTTTAGAACGGAGTTTGTTCACACCATTCGACACAATGCGAAGCGCATCGATGTCGAGACCTGAATCCGTTTCGTCGAGTATTGCCAGCTTCGGTTCAAGCATTGCCATCTGGAAGATCTCGTTACGTTTCTTTTCGCCTCCGGAGAATCCTTCGTTTAAAGCGCGATTGAGCAACGACTGATCGATCTCGACCAGCTTCATTTTTTCTTTCATCAGATGAAGGAACGAAACCGCGTCCAATGCTCCCAACCCGCGATGCTCACGCACCTGGTTGATGGCAGTCTTCATGAAATTGATCGTGCTAACGCCAGGGATCTCTACCGGATACTGGAACGCCATGAAAACCCCTTCACGCGCGCGTTCTTCCGGCGCCATTGCGAGCAGGTCTTTACCCTGGAATGTTACGGAGCCTCCGGTAACTTCATAATCCTCTCTTCCCGAGAGAACAGATGCAAGCGTGCTTTTGCCCGAGCCGTTAGGTCCCATGATAGCGTGCACTTCCCCAGCCTTAACCTCGAGGTTGATGCCGTTGAGAATTTGTTTTTCAGCAACGCGTGCCTGCAGATTTTCTATTTTCAACATAAATTTTATCCAACTGATCCTTCTAATGTCAATGCCAGCAACTTCTGTGCTTCCACAGCAAATTCCATTGGCAACTGATTCAATACTTCTTTAGCATAGCCGTTAACGATCAAGGCAACTGCTGCTTCTTCATCAATTCCGCGCTGAAGGCAATAGAAGATCTGGTCTTCACCGATCTTCGACGTTGTAGCCTCATGTTCAATCCGCGCAGTATTGTTTTCGACATCGATGTAAGGGAACGTATGCGCTCCGCACTGGTCACCCATCAACAATGAATCGCACTGCGAGAAGTTCCTCGCATTTTGTGCACGCTTCATGATATGAACCTGTCCGCGGTAACTATTCTGCGATTTACCGGCAGAGATACCTTTAGATACAATTCGCGACTTCGTATTCTTACCGATATGAACCATCTTCGTTCCTGTATCGGCTTGCTGATAGTTGTTTGTAACGGCCACCGAATAGAACTCACCCTGTGAATAATCTCCACGCAGTATACAAGAAGGATATTTCCACGTGATGGCAGATCCTGTTTCAACCTGCGTCCACGAGATCTTCGAATGATCGCCAAAGCAGAGTCCACGCTTCGTTACGAAGTTGTAGATACCACCTTTGCCTTGTTTGTCTCCGGGATACCAGTTCTGCACTGTTGAGTACTTGATCTCGGCATCCTTCATCGCATATAGCTCCACCACAGCTGCGTGCAACTGATTCTCGTCACGCATCGGAGCCGTGCAGCCTTCGAGATAGCTGACATAAGATCCTTCTTCCGCAACGATCAGTGTTCTTTCGAACTGACCTGTATTGGCCGCGTTGATCCTGAAGTATGTCGAAAGTTCCATAGGGCAACGAACACCCTTTGGGATATATGCAAAAGAACCGTCGGAGAAAACGGCAGAGTTAAGCGCTGCAAAGTAGTTGTCGTTTGCCGGCACTACACTTCCCAAATATTTTTTTATGAGCTCCGGGTGTTCCTTTACCGCTTCACTGAATGAGCAGAAGATGATTCCAAGCTCCGCCAGCTTATCCTTGAAAGTTGTTGCGACCGATACACTATCGATTACCGCATCTACTGCAACCCCCGAAAGTCTCTTTTGTTCATTCAAGCTGATACCCAGTTTCTCGAATGTCTTGATCAATTCCGGATCGACCTCGTTCAAACTTTTCTTCTCGGTCTTTCCCTTCGGAGCCGAGTAATAAATAATGTCCTGGTAGTTGATAGGAGGATACGACACGTTGGCCCAACGAGGCTCCTTCATGGTAGTCCACCTGCGATAGGCTTCGAGGCGCCATTCGAGCAACCACTCGGGTTCCTCCTTGCGCTTGGAAATAAAACGGACAATATCCTCACTCAAGCCTTTCGGCGCCGAGTCAGTTTCGAAATCCACCGTCCAGCCGTGTTCGTACTCCTTCGATGTGAATTCCTCAAGTACCTGGTTGTCCTTGCTCATGAAACCTATTTAGACTGATTTTAAATAACTTCAAAAGTACTAACAAAAATCGGTTTTTTAGGTTCCTGACGCGGGTAAATTAATCACCACACTCACCGACAACGGTTGCGATGGCTGTGGCGTTACCCGCGAAAATGGTCGCGCGCATGATAGAACAGAAGACAATACTGTTTTGGGGCGTATCTCCGATCACGACGGAGTATGCTGTATCGGCCTGAGCGCCATTAAATACCTTTGTGAAGTGGGTGTTGTTCTCAGAGTTGTCGGATTCATAACTCTCCATTTCAAAGCGTAAATCCATTGACTTGTAGAGTGTTACCTGGAAACGGACGCCGATAACCATCTTATTTCCCGGGTCTGACGGCCCATAAGGATAGCCGTTCATGAGAGAATATCCTTCTGCATCCATTTCAGTGCTGTCCTCGAAAATGAAATACTTCCTGATCTCTCCAGGGTACTGTTCATCAGGTATTGGTTCACCGTCGCCATTGGTCCAGCCATGTTCTTTGGCGAAGCTTTCAAATTCAGTATAAGTTCTGCCCGGATCGCCGTAGTCTGAGTTATTGAACTCGTCTAATTCTTCCTGGTCGGCGAGAGAGGTTGAATCGGGATCTTCCTGTTTTGCCTGTTCTTTAACTGGTGCCGTACATGCGCACAGCAGGATCAGTACGAGAGATATATATCTCATTCTGTAAGCTTAAGGTTTCTGTCAAGGCTTTCCTCGAGGGAGATCATCGTCTCTGTTCGTTCAATTCCTTCGACCTGCTGCATCTTATCGTGAAGTACTTCTTTGAGGTGGTTGGTGTCGCGGCAATGGATCTTTACAAACATTGAATAATTGCCGGTGGTGTAGTGGATATTGGTGATCTCCTGGATCTTTTTGAGCTCGTTCAGCACCTTTTCGTAAAGGGCGCTCTTCTGGAGATAGATTCCGATAAACGCAGTGATATCATAACCTAATTTTGAATAGTTGAGCCGGAGGGTGGTGCGTTCAACGATGCCGGCTTCTTCCATTTTATTCATTCTCACGTGGATGGTTCCCTGTGAAACGTAGACTTTCTTGGCGACTTCCGTATATGGCTTTTTAGCATCCTGCGTGAGGATCTCGAGGATCTTCAGGTCGGTATTGTCGATTTCGTAATTTTTCGATGCCATGAGGGTATTTTGTTAAGGTTTATTCAAAATACGTAATATATTTTTAAAAATAATACATAAAAATGATCTATTTGTTGAATGCAATAGCAGTTTTTTTGTTGTTTTGTATCGTTGTCACACGGATAACTGTCCGCTCAAAGCGGATATCAAATACTGTAGGGTGTTGAAATTGGCAGACAAGCCCTCCTGTCTCGGGGGTGAGGATAACGGAAGAAACGCAGAGTAATGGGTTGACCACTAAAAAGTTTTCTTATGCTCTGTAGCTAACCGCCTCGTGGAGGTTCGACCCCTCCCTCTACAGCTTTTTCGTTTCCGCTAGGAATTTTAGGGAAAGCCTGTCCTGAGAAATCGGGATGGGTTTTTTCATTTCTGGGGAGTCAGGAATCAGGAGACAGAATTCAGGGGTGTACTGAACACGTCGCTCTTCGATTCCCTTTAACTCTCATCTCCTGTCTCCCGACTCCTGACTCCTGTCTCCTGACTCCTGACTCCTAATTCGATTGCGAAAGCTGGGTTTTTTAAGGTAATTGTGGATTCGAAACAGACTCCCATGAAAGACTATCCCTGGTTAGCATCGTATCCTGCCGAAGTAGCAAAAGAGATCGGCCCTCTTCCATATAACTCACTCGTAGAACTGTTTGCCGACGCATCCAAAAAATACGCCGATCGCGTGGCCTTTGAAAACATGGGCGTTCAGCTCACATTCCGGGAGACAGACGAGCTTTCTACCGCATTCGGCGCATATCTCCAGAAAGAACTCGGCCTCAGGAAGGGCGATCGCATCGCGATACAGATGCCTAACCTTCTCCAGTTCCCGGTCTGCTTCATCGGCGCTTTGAAAGCCGGCCTGATCGTGGTCAACACCAATCCGCTTTATACGCCCCGGGAAATGGAACACCAGTTCAAAGACTCGGGGGCTTCTGCGATCATTATAGTTGCGAACTTCGCGAAGAACCTGGAAGAGATCCGAAGCAAACTTCCTGATGCCAAGCACGTGATCGTTACTCACATGGGCGACATGCTTGGAATGCTGAAGGGTGCTATGGTCAACTTCGTTGTGAAGAATATCAAGAAAATGGTGCCGGCGTTCCACATACCGGGCGCCATCTCATTCAAGGCCGCACTTAACAAAGGCAAATCACTGACGCTCGACAAACCTTCTATCGATAAAGAAGACGTTGCCGTTCTTCAATACACAGGAGGCACAACAGGTATATCCAAGGGAGCACAACTCTCACACAAGAATCTTATCGCTCACAACCAGATGATCACCGAATGGTTCAAGCCCTACATGACCAAAGACCATAGCGACCTGATCATCACCGCTATCCCGATGTATCATATTTTTGCGTTGAGCGTGAACGGAACATTGATGTATTCCTCCGGTGTGAAGAACGTTCTCATCACCAACCCGCGCGATATCCCCGGTTTTTGTAAAGAGCTTTCAAAACATAAGTTCACAATACTCACCGGCGTCAACACATTATTCAATGGTCTGCTTCATAATCCTGAATTTGCCAAGCTTGATTTCAGTCATTTGAAAGGTGCTGTCGGCGGTGGCATGGCTGTGCAGGATGTTGTTGCGCAGAAATGGAAAGAAGTTACAGGCACTGCACTGGTTGAAGGTTACGGTCTCAGTGAAACGTCTCCGGTACTTTGTTGTAATCCCCTCGATGGAACGCATCGCCTGGGGACCATCGGGCTTCCAATGCCAAGTACCGAAGTTGCATTGTTCGATGATAACGGAAACCAGGTTGCCCCAGGTGAGTCTGGTGAAATATGTGCCCGCGGCCCGCAGGTTATGCGCGGTTACTGGCAGAAAGACAACGAAGGAGTATTCTTTCCCGGAGAGTGGTTCCGTACAGGCGACATCGGCGTGATGGATCCAACAGGTTTCTTCAAGATCGTGGATCGCAAGAAAGACATGATCAAAGTGTCAGGATTCAACGTCTTTCCGAATGAGATCGAGAACGTTATCGCAAGCAATCCTAAAGTTCTTGAAGTCGCAGCTATCGGTGTTCCCGATGCGAAGTCGGGAGAGGTGATCAAAGTATTTATCGTTAAGAAAGATCAGAGTCTCACGGAAAAAGAACTCATCGAATATTGTCATAAGAACATGACCAACTATAAGGTTCCCAAGTATGTGGTGTTCAGAACGGAACTCCCTAAATCGAATGTTGGTAAGATCATTCGCAGGGTATTGAAAGAGGAAGAGGCAGCGGCTGCAGGCAAAGCAAAAGCAGCTTAAAAGTTCTATTTTTGCGGCATGAAATTACTTATCGTTTTAATCGCCGCTCTTTTATCTTTCAATGCTTTTGCACAGGATTCACTGCGCTATCCTGAAGAGAAACATTTCAAGAATCTTCGCCAGCTGACGTTTGGCGCCGACAATGCCGAGGCTTACTGGAGCTTCGATGGCAAGATGATCACGTTCCAATCGAACAACAAAGCTTGGGGTGTTAACTGCGATCAGATCTTCTATATGCCCGTTAACGGGGAAGATCTTCGCGATGGCCACAAACCTCACATGATCAGCAACGGCGAAGGAAGAACAACGTGCTCTTATTTCATGAAGGGCAACAAGACCATCCTTTATGCATCTACACACCTTGGTGGCAAGGAATGTCCCCCGGAGCCTTCCCGTTCTGCCGGCAAATATCTCTGGCCGATCTACGATTCATTCGATATTTTCATTGCCGGTCTCGACGGTAAGATCAAAGAGCAGTTGACCAACACCCCCGGTTACGATGCGGAAGCGACTGTATCACCGAAAGGCGATAAGATCGTTTTTACTTCAACACGCAACGGAGATCTCGACCTGTATGTGATGGATGTGAAGTCGAGGAAGGTTACGCAGGTAACGAATGAGCTCGGTTACGACGGCGGTGCATTTTTCTCACCAGACGGGAAGAAGCTCGTTTTCCGCGCGTCACGTCCAAAGACGGATGAAGAAAAGAAAGAATACCAGGATTACCTGAAACAGGGACTTGTTGCTCCGACGGCAATGGAGATATACACCGTTAACATCGATGGCACCGGTCTCACGCAACTTACGTCACTTGGGAAAGCTAACTGGGCTCCGTTCTATCACCCGTCGGGGAAGAAGATCATTTTCAGTTCCAATCACCGGGGAACCCGCGGTTTTTCATTCAACCTGTTTATGATCAATACCGACGGAACGGGCCTCGAACAAATCACGTACGACAAGGTTTTTGATTCATTCCCGATGTTCTCGCCCGACGGGAAGAAGATCATCTTCTCTTCGAATCGTAACAACGGTGGAACAAGAGATACCAACTTATTTGTTGCTGATTGGATAGACTAAGAAGCTTTTAATGTAGTTCTTTAAATTTATTCTGAAATTAGGGCACAATTTTCAAGTTGATGGTCATGGAGGATGCTAAGAAACTTTCGACCCAGGAGAAAGCGTTGAGGATCAATTTATCGAAAGCCGTTTACGGTTCTTTCGCTGAAATCGGTGCGGGGCAGGAGGTAGCAGCCAACTTCTTCAAAGTGGGAGGCGCGTCCGGCACCATTGCCAAGACCATCTCTGCTTATGACATGAAGTTCAGCGATGCCATCTATGGCCATTGCGACCGCTATGTGTGTGAAGACAGGCTCAGCTCCATGCTCGACAAGGAATACGAGCTTTTACCCGAACGACTTCCCGAGCGCATCAGCAAAACCCAGTTTTTTGCTTTCGCAGATACTGTTGAGCTCCTGAACTATCAGCGCACCAACCAGGGCCACGGCTGGCTTGGACTCCGCTTTCAGCTGGCACCGGGGATGCCCACGAACGATTGCATCGTTCACGTAAAAATGCATGATAACGATCCGCTTCAGCAGCAGTTTGCCCTTGGTATTGTCGGCGTAAATCTCATCTACGGTTGTATGTTCGAGCACAACCCTGAAACGATCATGATGTCGTTGCTCGATGGACTTACAACACGCCGGATCGAGATCGATATGTTCCGTCTTTCAGGTCCCGATTTCAAGCATGTAGACAACCGTCTGATGGCCTTGAAGCTCGTGAAGAGCGGATTCACGAAAGCGGCAATGTTTGGTCCCGACGGCACGGTTATGCAGCCCTCGGAAGTTTTGTATAAGAAGAATGTTCTCGTTCTCCGAGGACGCTTCCGTCCTGTTACGCACGTGAATGTGGATATGCTTCTGACTTCGCGACGTCACTTCAAGAACGAACCCGATGTCGATCGATCAAAGATGGTTGTGCTTACGGAGCTGACACTGAATGATCTTAGTCCCGATGGTAATATCGACGAGAAGGATTTTCTTCATCGTGCAGATATTATTTGTTCATTGGGTCAAACTGTACTTGTATCGAATTACTTCGAGTACTATAAGCTTGTAGATTATCTGTCCAAGATCACAAAAGGGAAGAAGATTGGTATCATACTCGGTATTTATGCCCTTCAGAAAATATTTGAAGAGAAGACTTACGATAATCTCAGGGGAGGAATTATGGAAAGCTTCGGTTCATTGTTTGGGACCAATGTGAAGCTATATATTTATCCTGCGTGGAAACGTGAGTCGAATGATCTCTTTACGCTCAAAGATTTCGAGGAGACGATTCCCGTGAACTTAAGAAGCTTGTTCCGTTATCTTATCGAAAACAATAAGCTTGAAGATATTAAGGATGCTAACGTCAATAATCTTCATATTATTTCCGATAACGTTCTGGCGATGATCAAGAAAGGGGATGAAGGCTGGGAGAAATTTGTTCCAAGAAAAGTTCAGGAAGCCATTAAGGATCATAACCTCTTTGACTATTTGCCGGAAACGTCTGCGAAGGCGTCGTGACGAGGTGATGAAGGTGACGAGGTGACGAATGGAACGTTACCTGATATTATCGTCCCACCTTTCTAAAAGCGTAGCACATCCTTTCGTTAACTCTTTCCAGTTTCCAATGTCCAATTTCATTACCAATACTGTTGCAGGGCGCATTTCTTCGATGCCCGAATCGGTAATGAACTCTGCGAAATAAGTTATTGTTGGATTATGTCCGACCAAAGCGATGTTATGGTACTGATCTCCGTTCCGGAGCATTTCGATCAATGTGCCAACTGACGCCTGGTATAATTCATCACTGACCTCGATGTCGTTGTCTGAATTAAGTTGTTCAGCAATAAATTGAGCAGTGGTTCTTGCACGCAATGCAGAGCTCGAAATGATGACATCGACAGGAACAGATTGATTCTTCAAAAACTGTCCTACGGCTGCAGATTGGCGCATTCCGGTGGTAGTCAGCTCACGATCCTTGTCGGTCTGCCCGGTTACCTTTTCTGCAGTTTCTGCATGACGTATAAGGATCAGGTGCATCATAGTGAAACACAAAGGTAATTCGAACCAAATTAAGTTAAGTTAAGTCGCTGAAAATCACTTTGAATTTGTGTTTTTAAAAAAAATCGGATATTTGAACCCCTCGGTACTAAAAATTGAGCATGTCAAAGAATCTTGTAATTGTTGAGTCTCCAGCTAAAGCGAAAACCATTGAAGGTTATCTCGGTAAGGATTTTACCGTCACATCCAGCATGGGACACGTGCGTGATTTACCAAAAGGTAATGGCTCCATAGATATTGAAAATAACTATGAGCCTACCTACGAAATAAGTCCCGATAAAAAAGAAGTTATCTCAAAGCTTAAGAAGCTAGCGAAGGAGGCCGAGATGGTGTACCTCGCATCCGATGATGACCGCGAAGGAGAAGCTATCTCATGGCACTTAAAGGAAGTATTGGATCTGAACGATAAGAACACAAGAAGAATTGTGTTCACAGAGATCACGAAGAATGCAATTCAAAATGCATTGAAGTCTCCCCGTGGTATCGATATCGATCTCGTCAACGCACAACAGGCGCGTCGTATCCTCGACCGTCTTGTTGGTTTCGAGCTCTCTCCGATTCTCTGGAAAAAAATTAAAACAGGTCTTTCTGCAGGACGAGTTCAGTCGGTTGCTGTGCGTCTCGTTGTTGAACGCGAGCGTGAGATCGACAAGTTCGAAGCCAAATCATCATTCAAGGTTGTTGCCGTATTCGATCTTGGAAAAGGCAAACAACTCTTCGCTGATCTTCCTCATAAATTCGATTCTGAAAAAGAAGCTCAGGAATTCCTTACACAATGTGCTGGTGCTAAGTTCACAATCGGTGATCTTCAAAAGAAACCCGGTAAAAAATCTCCAGCTCCGCCATTTACCACATCAACGCTGCAGCAGGAAGCTGGCCGCAAGCTCGGCTTCTCCGTATCGCAGACAATGGTCGTAGCACAGAAACTGTACGAGGCCGGTAAGATTAGCTATATGCGTACCGACTCGGTGAATCTTTCCGATGAAGCCATAGGAGGCGCAAGCCGCCAGATTGAATCGGCATACGGAAAAGAGTACGTTTTCAACCGTAAATTCAAAACGAAGTCTTCAGGTGCACAGGAAGCTCACGAAGCCATCCGTCCGACAGATTTTTCTGTCAGCGATCCGGGAATGGACCGTAACGCTCTTCGCCTCTACGACCTGATATGGAAGAGGGCCATCGCCTCACAGATGGCCGACGCAGAGCTGGAAAAGACGACTGCAACGATCGACATCTCGACCAGTGATCGTCAGCTGCAGGCGACCGGTGAAGTCATCAAATTTGACGGCTTCCTGAAAGTTTACATGGAGTCGCAGGATGATGATGATGATGAAGAACAGGGGGGCAAAGTACTTCCGCCACTTAAAGTGGGCCAGGACCTGAAACTCGAGGAAATGTCGGCTACGGAGACCTTTTCGCGCCATCCGCCTCGCTACACCGAGGCCAGCCTGGTGAAGAAGCTCGAAGAACTCGGCATCGGCCGCCCGTCGACTTACGCTCCAACGATCTCCACCGTCCAGAAGCGTGGCTATATTATTAAAGAGAGCCGCGAAGGGCATGACCGTCCTTACAAGGTGATCCAGCTAAAAGACGATAAGGTGGCGACCCGCTCGGAGAATGAGATCACCGGAGCCGAAAAGAATAAGCTGTTCCCTACGAATATTGCGATGATCGTGAATGACTTCCTCGTGGAGCATTTCCCGGACATCACCAACTACTCGTTCACTGCGGAGATAGAGCAGGAGTTCGATGAGATCGCCAACGGGAAGCTGGAGTGGCATAAGATGATTGACCAGTTCTACAAGCCTTTCCATAAAGTGGTTTCGAAGACGGAGAAGGTAGAGCGTTCGTCGGTTGCCAACAAGAGCCGGGAGCTGGGTGTTCATCCAAAGAATGGTTTGAAGATCTATGCGAAGCTTGGAAGGTTTGGGGCTTATGTTCAATTAGGGGAGAACCCCGAAGATGGCAAAGAGGGTAAACCAAAATTTGCGCCCCTTCGCCAGGGACAGTTCCTTGAGAACATTACCCTCGAAGATGCACTCGAGTTGTTCAAGATGCCTCGCGATATGGGACAGTTCGAAGAAAAACCTGTTGTGGTAAACATTGGCAGGTTCGGTCCTTACGTAATGCACGACAAGAAGTTTGTGTCAATTCCGAAAGAGGAGGATCCTTATACAATCACCCCTGAGAGAGCCGTTGAGTTGATCGAGCAAAAGCGTGTCGCTGATGCGAACAAGACAATAAAAACATTTGAGGCTAATCCGGATATCCTGATACTTAACGGAAGATTTGGTCCTTACATAAAAGCCGGTAAGAAGAATGTGAAGATCCCGAAAGGAAAAACACCTGCAGATCTTACATTGGAAGAATGCGTTGAGCTGGCCGATAAGGCTCCGGAGAGAAAAGGAAGGTTCTTTAAAAAGAAGGCTTCGTAAGGGATTAAGCTTCGATAGACTTAGCGATCGGCCTGCGGGCCGATCTTTTTTTTATGTGGATGTATCCACATCGTCCCAATCGGCATCCGAGCGAAGCCAGTTAAGCACGTGGTGCCTTTCCCAGGAGACGTTCGCGTCGATATCCGTCGTGTTGCTCCTTCCCGAGATCATCGCATCGCGCAGCCAGGCGGTCACCATTTCGTTGAGTAAATTTTCTTCATAGATATCTTCAATTGATCTGAATTTAAGATTCTCAAGAAAATCGCCTGTTGGTTCGCAAAGAGGAACGCTATTCAGAAACTTTTCACTCACATCATCAGTAGCCTGTGCATTGATTGGTGGTAAATGACTTACAATGTTGAGGCACCACCCGAGTGCAAGTGCGGATTCAAATTTCCAGGACATGTGAGCAACCGCTTCTTCTTTAGGTGCAAGATCGAGAAGGAAATCTTTTTCGTTTGGTGAGACATGATCCCATAGAGTTTCATCCTTAAGCCATGTTATAATCGCATACCGGTCATCAGGCATGAAAGAGAGGTGATGAAGAGACGCCAGGATGAGCATCCGGCAACCTGCTTCAAACGGAGTTCGAAACGTCTCTTTTTTATGATCGAGATATGGTAAGTATGAAACGCGGCTTGTCGTAATGCCGAGTGCAATGAGACGGCTTTCCAGGTTTTGCTTTTTGATCCTCAGATGTGCAAACTCCTTTGGATAATCCGGTTCTGTGTTTGGATCGCGATACCATTTATCATGGGATGACGTCTTTCCACATCCTGGACAATATGTCTCTTTCCAGTGCTTTCCACAACGCGGGCATTTTCCTCTTGTTAAAAAAGTATTCCATGAGTGTCCGCATGAGCACTGCCAATAGATCTGGCCATCGGGTTGCCATTGACACTGGGGACATTCCACTATTTGCGACATGATTGCTGGTGTTCTTTTATTTGTCCTTACTCTTCACCCGTTCTTTTAAATAATTTCCTACTGCGTCATATTCAACGACGGCTGTTTGTCTTCCGTTCTCGTCATACTCGCGGCCTATCGATGTTCTTCCATCATCGAGGCCATGTTCTATAACGGCACTGATTGTTCCGTCTTCGCGATAGTAGATTGCAACACCTTTAACTTTTCCATCCTCAAACGACACTTCGCCTTTTGCTTGTCCGTTGGGGTAATATTCACGCAGGAAGGTTGTCTTTCCGTTTTCCATCCGGCGAATGGCGATCACATGACGAAGTGAATCGAAGCTGACGAAATTTTGCTGTGGACCGAGGAAATAAGTCAGAAGGAGCAAGCCGTTGCGTTCTTTGACTTCTACGGAATCGTAATAGGTCGTGATATAATCGGCTACCGCCTGATCTTTTTTGACATCGATCTTAAAGTCCTTTATTCTTTCATCCACCTTTGGTTTTTGTTGTTTGTCTGGTTTTCCTGACGAACAGCAACAAAAGATGATTGCAATAAGGAAGAAGCCAACGACATTTGTCATAAATCGAAAATAATGAAAAAACGAATCGTGGCATTGACCGGCGCTGGCATCTCCGCGGAAAGCGGCATACCAACGTTTCGCGACGCCGGCGGCCTGTGGGAGGGACATCGCGTTGAAGACGTGGCCACACCGGAAGGCTTCGAACGAAATCCCGCGCTGGTACTCGATTTCTACAACCAGCGGCGAAAGCGCGCCCTCGAAGTCGAACCCAACCGTGGCCACTACGTCTTCGCCGAACTCGAAGAATATTTCGACGTGACCGTTGTCACACAGAACGTCGACAACCTCCATGAACGCGCTGGTTCTACGAAAGTCATCCATCTCCACGGAAGCCTTTTCGAATCACGGAGCAGTGTCGACGAAACTCTCGTTTATCAAATGAAAGGGTGGGAGATAAAAGTGGGCGATCTTTGCGAGAAGGGATCACAGCTTCGGCCCAACATTGTGTGGTTCGGTGAAATGGTTCCCATGATGGAAGTTGCAGCAAACATTGCTAATCACGCCGATTACTTTATCGTTGCCGGCACATCCATGTTGGTTTATCCTGCCGCCGGCCTTATTGAATATGTTCGTCGTGAGGTACCGAAGTATATTGTGGATCCGAACCGGCCACAGGTCGCGGCGGGACCGAATGTTCACTTCATCACTGAGAAGGCAAGCGTCGGTATGCAGATCGTAAAGGACCTATTGCTTAACGAGATCCGATAAGAATTTCCTGAACTTCGGTGTGTCGAAATTCGTGGCACCCACTTCCTTCGAAACGATCTTTCCGTCTTTGCTGATGATGAAAGTAGTCGGGATACCGGGAACATCCAGCTGCGATGTCAAGGTTCCCGAAGGACGATAGACGGGAAATGTGAAATTATACTGACCGATATACTTTCCGATCTTCGGCTCGTCACTGTCGCGATCGATCGACAAGATCACAAACTCGACGCCTTGGGGCGCCATCTTTTCGTAGACACTTTGGATGGTCGGCATCTCTCTCCGGCATGGGCCGCACCAGGTTGCCCAAAGGTTCAGAAACACCACCTTGCCTTTGTACTGTTCGAATTTTATGTGCTCGCCATTGGTGTTCCTGATGGTGAAATTATAGTCAAATATTTCCTGCTTTTTCAGGGGTAAGGGCTTGCTGCCGGCGTTGAGCAGTCCCGACTGCAACAGGGCAGTCTGGGTGTAATGCGACACGCTTCCCATCAGGCCGGTTGCCTGGAGCAAGGCGATTATGATCGCAGCGCCGATGATCGGTTTGATCCAACTTAAAATCCTGAAAATCATCGTGTTTTGGCAGTTTTTAATAGTGGCCCATTTTTGGATTGTTGCAGCAAATGTCTGTAAATTGATAAATTCGGGCAATAAAAATTATCGATGAAACGTTACGTTTCGCTCCTCACCCTCTTTCTGCTGGTTTCAGCAACGGTTTTTGGACAAAAGGTCAAGTACAAAGATCTCTTTGTGCTCCTTGATTCAAGGCAATACAAAGATGCCGAACCGTTTCTTCGCAAGTATTTGAAAGAGAACGATGATAATCCCAACGCTTATCTGTTCATGGGATTTATTTTCCAGGATAAATGCCTAAAGGCGGATGTCCTTAAGGAATCGGATCTTGTCGCGGCATATGCAGATTCCTGCGTGCTCTACCTGAATCTGGCTAACAAAGGGATCACGGAAAAAGAGATCAAACGTAACGACGAATTTTACCAGTCGTATAGCCGTCGCGATCAGCGAACAGGAGAGTTTGGTATCAAGATCTCCGACATCCACCTCGATATCGAGAAGAGGAACACCGAGGTTCAAACACGTAAAGACAAAGTGAAAATACTCCGATCACAGTTTGTGGCGTGGGAGCGTTTATATCAATCGGGCTCAGTCGCCTTCAAGGTAATTCAGGATGGATCTGCGGGAGAGAGAGAATTCCTGCTCCAATCGGACTCAAAGACGGCGGACGCTATTAAGGCGCTTCAAACAATTTACGATTCGTGTACCATGATGTTCAGCGCGTATAAGACGACGCTTGCATCGATGGGCAAGACCAACTACAACCAGAATTTCAATGCGAGGAAGATCGAGAAGTTCAAAGAAGATGGCAAAGGGTTGCCGGACTTTTACGCCGATGATCTTAAAGTATGGAACTACGGAGAATGGTGTGCACGCGAGCTTCATGAGATCCAGAATGAGGTAGAACCCTTTCGCGAGAAGCTTGTTGCTTACGATGTAGAGATCAATAAACTTTTTGATAAAGTCAGAAAGGATTCCGTTTCCGTGGCGAAAGAGATTGGTCCGGTAGAGCAGAAGATCAAAGTAAATCCGGTGGCGCGTTACGATGCTCAACCAATGCCTTTGGTGTTGTTTCATATGAAACTCGAAGAGCTCAAGTATAGCTCCGCGCATATCGACAATAAGAAGCTTCGTGATTCATCGAGCCTGGCAGTGAAGATCAATGCGATGCGGAGTGAATTGAAAACACTCGTTACCCTCGACAGCATTGCAGGCATTCTCGCTTCGAAAGACGTCGAAAAGGAAACCGCTAACTATCAGCATTTCGTTACCAACGCTTATGGAAGTACCCAGGTGTTGAAGAGCCTGATAGGTTCGACGAAAGAATTTTCGGAGCATGAAAAACACAAACGCGAAGACATTATTGCGCGGCTTTCAAATTCAATGAACTGGCTCGTGATCGATCAGAAAGATTCCGTTTCACTGGGTCAGGTGAAACAACGCAAGCCAAATCACTTCCCGTTGGCAATGACAGGCGAAAAATTTGTATCGGGGCTGAAGTACGGTGCTGACTCGGTTGCTACCGGTTTCTTCTACACCATCACGCCGAGCCGTATTCCCGACGTAAAGGTCTCATTTGCAGTGGATAAGGCGAGCTTTGCGAAGCGTAATCTCCCGGTTATAAAAGAGATCGTTGCCACCAACGAACCGGGCACTGTTTACTATTCGATGATCTACAGCGAGACAAAAACGGGTGATAAATTCCCTGTTACCATCGCCAAGATCACAAAGCCCGAGGGACTTGCGTGGACTACCAGCCATAAGTTCGAGTTTCTTCCTTCGGAACTTATCGTTGCACCGGATACGGGTGCGTTGTCGGTGAAGATCACATCACCGGGAGGGGAAAGCAAGCTGATCAATCTTGATGCTAAAGGAAAGCAAGTGCAATGATCAATTACTTCCTTCCGTAGATTTCCACTTGTTATTAGCCTTGTTTATATCGGCCATTCGCTGACTTGGATCGATCTCAATGGTTTCAATTGCCGTAACAGGTTTTGCTACGGTTGCCTTATAAGTTGGATTCGTCCACGGCCAGTCGGGCAATATCTCCGTTTTGATATTCGGATCTTCTGAAGGTTTTGATCCCATCATCTCGTTCAAAGGAATGTTGAGCATCTCCCTGGAACCGTCTTTGTAAGTAATGAGGAGATCGACAGGCATCGGGATATCTCCTACACGTGCCAGTACGATTTCAGATTTATCTCCGCTTCCCGTAACCTCACGGATTTCATAGTCGATCTTTTTGTTGGTGTTGATCCAGTAGCGATAGAACCAATGCAATTGCAATCCTGACGATTTCTCCATCACTCTTATAAAATCATTAGGTTCGGGATGACGGAACTTCCAGGTATTGAAATACCGTCTCATCCCGGTATAAAAGTTCTTGTCGCCCATGATGTAACTGAGCTGGTTCAGGAACATTGCACCGGTGGTATATGAACCGGCTTTGTAACCTTTGTTGGTAATGAAATGATCTGAGTGCTGGTTAGGGACTTCCAACAGACCATTATTGACCACTGTGAAATAATTCTTATAAGTGGTTGCGTGGTCGTCCGGAGTATTGGTCAGATGTGCGATCGTTTCGTCGCATGCAAAGTCGGCGAAGCCTTCATCCATCCATGCATTTAATGCTTCGTTCGAAGCCAGCACCATTTGATACCAGCTATGGCAGATCTCGTGAACGGCGGTGCCTGCGAGTCCCGGCAGCTTGCCTTCGCCGAGGATCAATGTGCACATGGGATATTCCATACCACCGTCGCCGCCCTGGATTACCGAATATGTATCATAGGGATACTTGCCGAAGGTCTTGTTCAGGTACTGGAACGTTTCGGAAACCAGTGGCTGAAGATCTTTCCATGTCTGCGAAGTCTTTTCATTAGACTGGTAAAAAAAATGTACCTCGGGTCCGTTCGGCACTTTGATCTTTTCATGCACATAATCGGGATCGGCGGCCCAAGCAAAGTCTATGACGTTCTTCGCGATGAAATGCCATTTGAGATCTTTCTCTTTCCTTACAGGATGAGTTCCTGTCTTGCCATAACCATGGCCGATCTTATCCGGGTCCTGTAAGACACCCGAACCTGCGACAACGAATGATGAATCGACCTGTATCGTAACATCGAAGTCGCCCCACACACTTTGAAATTCTCTGGCCACGTATTGATAGGCATGCCATCCCTGGAAATCATATTCGGCGATCTTTGGATACCATTGGGTCATCGAGTAGGCGATGCCTTCGCTGTTATCGCGGCCGCTGCGGCGGATCTGTATCGGCACCTGTGACTGGAACGTCATTTCGAAGACGGTTTTTGTCTTCGGAAGTATTGGTTTAGCAAGTTCGACTTCGAGAATTGTGCCGTTCACTTTGGTCTTCACCGCTTTACCGTCTTGCTTCAGGTTTGTTACCTGCTGATAGCCTGTTTCACTTTCGGAAAGTTTAGAGATACGTGTGCCTATTCGCCTGTCGGGGTCGACGATAGTGCTGGAACGGACGTCCATCATGCTGCCCGGCTGGAATGCGTTCCAATACAGGTGATAATAGACTTTAGTTAACGTGTCGCCGGAGTTGTTGTGGTAAACGAGTTTCTGTGTGCCGTTTACGAGGTGGGTTTTTGTGTCGAGGGCGACGTTCATTGTATATTCTACGCGCTGTTGCCAGCGATAATCCTGGGCGTGTCCGGTAAGGAAAAGTAGAGAGAACGCAATAGCGAGCAAACGCTTCATTTTTCAAACGATTTCGGGTTGAAAAATATTAAATACCCGGCGTGATTAAAAGGGGAATTATTTGAGATCGATGTAACGGATAAGACTGGCACCGAAGTACCCGCTCCGGATACTCTCTACGCTTTCGCCGGGGAGACCTTTCTGGAAATTCAGGGTATAGCTTACCAGTAAGCTCCAATCTTTATACAGGAAAGAGAGAGGGAACGAAAGGCTGTAATTCACGACGCCCCAGACGGTGCGGTCACTAAGACTGTATTGTGGCAATCCTTTTCGCAATAGCTGAAGGCGCTCCTTGCGATTTTTGAAATTCGGTACATACTCGGTGACCGTATCACTTCCATACCATAATGAAGCCATAGGCAGGAAAGAGATCCGGTCCATACCGAGCCATTTACTCTTTCTCAGGTTCAATCCAATACCCGGCGTAAACCTGTGGGCGTATAATTTTCCAAAGTAGAAATTGTAGTCGAAACGGAACACGAACTTCTTTACCTTAAAATAATTCGAGAGATATAAGTTGTTCGTGTACGGAGTATAAGTCTCCTCAGCGTCTTTCGTAGGTGTGTAAAAGTAATGATCGTATTCCGCCATCAGCGACCAGTACTTATTGAATGTCTTCAGATAACCCACAGCTCCGACGGTGAGATATAACGACGGTTTATACGAGTTGCTGTAATAAGATGATACGTCGAGATATGCACCTGACTTATGGTAGAAAGCGGCTCCGGCGGTGAGTCCATACTGGGAAATGCTTGAGGAGCCGTTTGCAACGATGTTATTATTATAACCCACGCGTACGGCGACCTGGGAGTTTAAGTCGACAGGTGGTGCAAGCAGAATGCTGTCGATAAGGTCGAGGATAGATGTGGAATCTTTTGAGTTGAGGATAGAATCCAGCTCGGCCATAACGGGATCATTGGCAAACAACAGTGAGTCGTTTGCCTGTGCGTTAGCTTCGATAACGCAAAGCCATGCTGCCAGGCAGATGATGATCCTTTTCAGGGCTTACTCTAATTGCGGTGTGGAAGTCGTTGGTTTTTCTCCCGGAAATTTTCCCTTCGCTGCTGATTCATTCTACGCTGTTGCAGAAGATCGTTAAGATATCCCCTGAAGTCTGCTTCGGCACCGGGCAATCGAAGCATTTGCTCTGCGGTAACAACCTTCAGCAGCCGACCGGAATAGTCCTTTTCAAGGTCGAGCACCCGTTGTTTGATTTTCAACGAGAGATCGACAAGCTCTTGCTGTTTCTTCGGATCGGGATTGGTTTTATCGATGCCTTTCTTTGCTTCACGGAGTTCACTGCGTATCTCCATTCGCTTCTGGGCAAACTCCCGATAGATGGGCCAGAATTTCTCGGCTTGCTCAGGCGTGAGCCCGAGCTTATCGGTGAGATACGCGATCCGAAGGCTGTTGATCTTCTCCTGTGATTTGGGATCTGCCTGTGCCGGCTCATTATCGTCATCTTGCTGTGCGTTTGCACTGAAGACGATTGCGAACAGTAGGAGTATGGGGAGTATCTTTTTCATAGATTATCGATGTCGAGTTCGTCTATAAGTTCTTCACTGGAATATTCCAGGTTTGAATAAACTTCGTCTTCGAGAAGATTCAGTTCCGTGGTTGTTAATCCTTCGGGGTCCGGAAGCTCGTCGAGGTCTGTGTGTTCGGCGTTTTGAAGATACAAAGCAATCTGCTCGGAGTCGATGTCTTCAAGTTGTGTTTCGAGTGACGGCTCCGGCCGGAAGTACAGTACACCGGCGATGACGAGAGCCAGAACAGGCAGCGCATATTTTAATGAGAAGCTCAGGGCAAACCTGGATGATGAACGGTCACCATCCGCGATACGCTTCTGTATCTTCGTCGGCAGTTCATCGAAATAGCCTTCCGGTGCCTGGAAAAACTGCTTTTTCGGTATGTCTTCGAACTTTCTCATTTGTTATTCGCGTTTAGATCGTCTCTATAGCTCAAGGTTTATTCAGTCGTTTATGAATTCTTCGATTTTTTTTACTGCATGGTGATAGCTGGCTTTCAGCGCGCCAACGCTGGTATTGGTGATCTGCGAGATCTGCTCGTAAGGCATATCATCGAAGTATTTCATGTTGAAAACAAGTCTTTGTTTATCGGGTAGCTTCAAAAGAGCTTTTTGAAGCCTCCTTTGGATCTCGTCACCATCGGGTCCTGCCGATGTATCGATCTTTGCACTGAGCTCCGGCTCGATATCTTCGACAGAAAAGAAGAACCGTTTCCTCTTTTTGTTCAGGAAGTTGAGGCATTCGTTGGTCGCGATGCGATAGATCCAGGTGAACAACTGCGCATCTTCACGAAATCTGTCTATGGCATTGTTTACTTTAATGAATACTTCCTGTGTAATATCGTCTGCGTCGTCGTGATCGATCACCATTTTACGCACATGCCAGTACACCCGCTGCTGATAAGCGCGAACAAGCAGGTTAATGCCGTAATTACGTGTATCGGGATTACGGATCTTATTCAGCAACTCACTGTCTTCCAAGCGGCGTGGTTAGGTGACGTAATTTAAACAAATAAGAGGGTGGAAGGTTTAAATTGAGGTTAAGGAATCGACCAGTAATTCGTACTGCTCTTTGGAGTGAGCCGGAAAATTGGCAAAACGAAGCTGTGTCGCTTTCGATTTTCCGTATCCGTCGCCAGGATAGAGAAAGCGCGGTTCTAGGGCCTTCACAATCCTGGAAGTGTTCTCGCCGGTCTCGGCAACAATCACAGTCTGTGAACGAATATCGTTCTCCTTCACGAAAGGTTTCGCGAGAGCGTTCTTTTCAAGAGCCTGGTAAAGGAGCGCGGCTTTGTAGTTTGTTTCCTGCCTGATGGCGTTGATGCCACGCGCATTGAAGTCACCAACTACTTTTGCAAGCAGGTAGATCGCCAGAACGTTCGGTGTCTCCGGCGTCTGATTTTTTCTTGCCATACCGATAAGCGACGGCAACGAGTGATATGAACCGATCGATGCTCCCTTTGACAAAAGATCATCCGCGCGGCCAATACACTTATCATTTACGATCCAGACACCGAGACCTGCGGGACAACCGAAAGCTTTCTGCACAGAAAAGTACAGCATGTCGATAGCGCTGAAGTCGAACTTCGGATGGGGGAGAGACGACACCGCATCGACAGCGATGAGTGCTTTCGGATATTTTGCACGGAATGAGTTGATGAAGCTGATGGGCAATGAAACTCCGGTGCTTGTCTCATTGTGCGTTAAAGCAACGAGCTCAGGATCACAATCAGGGACAACGACGTTATTGAATGCGAGACCATCCTTTGCTTCCACGAGGACGGGATGTTTGCCTAGCTGTTGGGCGATCTCATAGTATTTTTTTGAAAACGCACCGTTGACGAAATGCAATGACTGGTCGCTGACAAGCGACTGGAGCGACCGTTCCCAGATCTCTGTAGCAGAGCCGGTGAAGACGATACTGAACCCCGTAGGTATTCCCAGCAGTTCTTTTAAACCGGTGACCGCTTCCGCATAGATGCCTTCGAATTCTGTACTCCTGTGCGAAATAGAGGGAATGCCGGTTTTGAATGCCGTCTTTACGTGACTTTCAATAGTGACGTATAACTGTGAAGGGCCGGGAGTAAAGTTGATTTTCATTTATGAAGAATAGGCCGAAGTAATAAAAAAAGAGAAAGAAATCAAGATTTGTATCAATCGAAGATTTATGTACGTTTGAGTTATAAATCCGCTCGGATCTGGGACATGTTCGCTGAACCGAACAATTAAACACATACCGGGTTAAGTTAACGGACAAAACCAGGCCTCATCCGCCTAAAGCGGACCTCGCCCAAAAAGCAGGCTAACGGTGGAAGGTTGCGGCTGAAGACGACCCAAAACTTGTCTTTACGGGGTTCAGCACCTCTCCAGTTTCGAGTGGATTTTTTATTTTAACGAAACATTCTTTGTGAGGCGTATTAAGATTTTTCTGTTCTGGCTTCGCGGGAGTAGTGATATTTCGTTAGGTAACATTCTCCGGTTTGTCTTCTCGTGGCCTATGATGCGGTTGGGGAAGAGCAAGCTCAAATCAATTTCGAAAGACGGCGATTTCTACAAGGTCCAGTTTGAGGGACTGTCTGGCCCAATCTATTGGCCACAGAAATTCGATATTAATTCTCTATACCAGGTTGCAGAAGAACTTCTGGGGCGAAACTGGTGGAATTATGAAATACCGGAAAATAGCGTTCATACGGATGATGTTGTGCTGGATTGTGGGGCTGCCGAAGGCGGCTTTACCTTGCAGGTAGCTAATCGTTGTAAAATGGTTTATGCCATTGAACCACACCCGGCCTTCATTGAAGGAATGAAAAGAACATTCAGTGAATTAAGCAACGTCGAAATATTGCCGGTCGCCGTTGGCGATGCCAAAGGGCAACTTCACCTTTCAGATGATGGTATCATGTCGCGTATAGATTCTTCTAATAGCATTGTTGCAGACGTCGATACCATCGACAATCTTTTTCATGACAGAGATATTCGAGTTGATTTTATAAAAGCCGACCTTGAGGGCTTCGAAGTAAAGATGCTTTACGGCGCGGAGAAAACAATCCGAAAGTGGAAGCCACACCTGTCGATTACTACATATCATTACGCCAACGATTTTGCGAATACGAAGGAATATCTCGAAAGAATATGTCCTGAATATAAAATTAAAGCAGTGGGCATCACTGATCAGTATGGAACGCCGATCATGCTGCACGCCTGGGTAGAGTGAACGATCAGTATAATACGCGGAATTTGATCGTATTCTCGATCTCTCGCAGCCTGTTCATTACCTCTTTATCGTATTCTTTATTAATGTCGGTGATCACATAACCGATTTCTTCATTGGTCTTCAGATATTGTCCTACAATGTTGATACCCCCTTCTGCCAGGACGTGATTGATCTTTGCAAGGATACCCGGAACGTTGCGGTGAATGTGGATCAGCCTGTGTGCGTTTTTCAAAATAGGCAATGTGAGATTCGGGAAGTTTACACTGTTTGATGTGCTTCCTGTATTGATGTAATCGAAGAACTTCCCGGATACGAAGTTTCCTATGTTCTCCTGCGCTTCGGCTGTGCTGCCACCGATGTGTGGAGTAAGGATCGTATTTGGGAGCCCGCGTAATTCTGAAACGAACTCTTCATTGTTGCTAACCGGCTCATATGGAAAAACATCGATAGCACAACCGGCTATCTTTCCGTTGAGGACGTTTTCTTTCAATGCCTTGATATCGACAACGTGACCGCGACTCAGGTTGATGAAGATAACGCCATCTTTCATCTGCGTGAATTCCTTAGAGCCAATGAGATTGGTATTCGATTCGCGGCCATCGACGTGAAGTGAAATGACGTCGGCATGCTCAAGAACTTCCTTCATGGTCTTGCACTTGATAGCATTACCGAGTGAGAGTTTTTCTTCGGCATCGTAATACATGACAGTCATACCCAACGATTCTGCAATTACAGACAGTTGAGTACCAATATTCCCGTAGCCGATCAATCCGAGTTTTTTACCGCGTATCTCGTAGCTGCCTTTCGCTGATTTGTCCCATTTGCCCACGTGCATCTTTGCAGATTTATCGGTGATACCACGGATAAGCATGATCATCTCGGCGATGGCCAGCTCTACGACGGAGCGTGTGTTGCTGAACGGGGCATTGAATACGGCAATACCTTTCTTCGTGGCACCCGCAAGATCGATCTGGTTGGTGCCTATACAGAATGCGCCGATAGCCATAAGCCGGCTTGCGTTGTCCAACACTTTTGCCGTAACCTGCGTCTTTGAACGAATGCCAAGTACCGAAACGTTTTTGATCTTCTCACAAAGTTCGTCTTCTGTCATGGCAGCCGCATAAGTCTCAACATTGAAACCTTCTGCGCGCAATGCTTCAACCGCTACAGGATGTACGTTCTCCAGCAGCAATACGTTGATGCGGTTCTTGGGATATGAAATTGCAGTGTTCATTTTATTCAAATACAAAAACTCATCGAGACTTGGTGCAACGTGATCGGCGTTGGCCAGCACTCTTTCGCGTTCTACGTTTTCTGTGAACGCATAAAACTTATTGGCAAGTCCGGATGCTTTGATCTCATAGTCGGTATAGCCGTCACCGATAACGTAGACATCTCCCGGCAGGTTGAGCTTCTTAAGAGTTTCAACTTTTCCGTTGTTTACCGACAGTGGGTTTTCCTTATCGAAACCTATGACATTACCCTGGTCATCGTATATAAAACGATTAGCGAAAATATTTTCAGGGCGGATACCATATTCTGTAACAATGGGTTCGATAAACGAGTGAAATCCATTCGAAATGATGAAGATCCGGTCTGCATATTTTTCGAAGAACTCTTTGTTTCGTATAAACGATGCCGATACAAGGCCTTTCAGCGTCGTTACAAGCTGTTGAAGGTGACGTTGGTTAGGGGCGAGGATCTTGAGTCGCTGTTCGAGGGATTCGCGGAACGACAGTGATCCGTCCATCCCTTTATTGGTGATCTCTTTGATCTGGTTTTTCAGATTTTCACGATCGGGATGGCTGTCGAGTGAAATTTCGGCGAGCACATCGAATGCTTCGACCCTGGTGAAAGTGCTATCGAAATCGATTACGAAGTACTTATTCGGTGTCATCTGGTTTTCAAAGGAACCGCAAGGTATACTTTGAATTCTTGCCTACAAAACTGGTAGGATTTAGTTTCTGGTTTCTAGTTTCGAGTTTGCTCCGAAGTCATCTCCCCAGAACTAGAAACCCGAAACTCGAAACTCGAAAACTCGAAACTATTTCATCATCAGGATTTTTGAAGCAGCGTTGATCTGTTCGGTGTATGCGGTCAATGTCTTCGAAGCATTCTCAATCTGGCTTTGCGCTTCTTTCCAGTCACGCTGTTCTACGGCTTCGCGAATACCGGGAAGTGTTTTAACACCATAGCCCGTATAAAGTCCCGGAGCGTAGATCGAATGCCTGAACCATGGACGGCTCGGAAGTCCGGCAGTGATCAGCAACTTCTGTTCTGCCTGGCGGAGAAGCTTATTCAGATTAGCTGCATTCGTGCCAGGCTTCGGATTCGCTGCAGACAGTTCTGCATATTGATTGGCAGCTTTCTCCAATCCGCTCAACGCATTCTGAAGACTCGAAAAGTTGAGGAACGGAACGGCGTCTTTCTTTTGAGGCGCGATATACTTTTGAGTTGGATCGTTTGCGTATACATATCGCTTTTCAGCGACCATCTGGTTCTCGACCTCGGTTGTTTCGCGGGCATTGTCGAGCAGCGACATTACTTCAGTCATGTAACCGTTCACCGTTTTATGAAAGCCCTTGAAGTCGAACGGAAGCACGTCTGCAGTTGCGAGACGCATGGTAACACGACCCGCTGTTTTTGCCAATGCGACTCCGTACTCAAATTTCGGATCTTTAAAACGTGTGTAAAGATCGTATGAATCGTAGATGGAGTGATATTCCCCGCCATCATCTTCGCCGCCATAACCGATATTCAATGAAGGAATGCCCAGATGTTGAATGAACGGAGTGTAGTCGCTGCCGGAGCCCAGGGCATCCATAGGATGTGTTGAACGTGACAGGATCTCTTTCTTCGCTTTTGTTCCGGATGCGTTGAAAGCATCAACAGACCTCCGGCGCTCAACAACATTGATGCCCGTCTGGGGATCAATAACATCTTTCGCCGCTTCGTTCACCATCTTCTCGAGCGTGTGCGATCCGCCAGCGTCAAAGAATCCTCTGCCATTGCCATCCGAGTTTATGTAAGCTACGGCTTTCTCCTGAAGCTCTGTGGCGTGATGTTCCGCCCACTCCGTCGATCCGATGAGGCCGGGTTCTTCACCATCCCAACCGCAGAAGATGATTGTACGCTTTGGCTTCCAGCCGGTCTTCATCAGCTCGCTCATGGCACGGGCTTCTTCCATCAGCGCAACCATGCCGCTGATCGGATCGGCAGCGCCGTTTACCCAACCGTCGTGGTGGTTTCCCCGGATAACCCATTCGTCAGGGTACTCACTTCCTTTGATCCTGGCGATCACATTATGACAATCGACCATCTTCCAGTCGAACGAAAGCTTGAGATGCACTTTAGCCGGCCCGGGACCAATATGATAGGTGAAAGGAAGCGCGCCTTTCCACGCATCGGGTGGCACGGGGCCACCAAGCTGACGAAGCAATGGCTCTGCATCTTTGTAAGAGATCGGTATTACAGGGATCTTCAGGAGGTTGCCCGCCTCAGACTGTGAAAGCCGTTTCGCATCGGCGGTTGCACCGATATTCGGTGTTAAAGGATCGCCCGGGTATACAGGCATATCGAGAACAGAACCCCGCTGGGCACCATTGGGATTCCTGAACGGGCCTTTAGGATACACATCGCCCCGGAAATAGCCGTCTTGCCTCGGGTCCGAATAAATGATACATCCAACGGCACCATGCTCCTGGGCAACCTTTGGTTTGATACCACGCCATGATCCGCCATATTTCGCGATAACGATCTTGCCTTTAACATCAACACCAATGCGCTCGAGATATTCATAATCGGCAGGAATGCCGTAGTTCACAAAAACTAGTTCACCGGTAACGTCGCCATCGGCCGACCATGCGTTGTAGACCGGAAGTTGCTCCGGAGTTTTGCCGGAGGTAGCATCCTCTTTTAACGCCGGCTCCTCAAGAGAGGCAACGTACTTTGTAGGACCGTTCATTTCGAGAACGCGAACCTTCGGAGTAGGGAAGAGTACCTGGTACGTTTCTATTTGTGCATCATAACCCCAGCTCTTGAACTGATCACGCATCCACTCGGCATATTCCTTACCCGTTTTCGAACCAAGATGATGAGGCTTTGCAGTAAGCTTCTTCATCCAGTCGTTGAGATTCTGAGCTTTGAGATATGAATCGAATTGTTGTTCGGCTTTTTTCTGCTCGTCGGTGACCTGGCTGAACGCGATGGTCTGGACAAAGCATAGGATAAGTAAACAGTGCTTCATAGGTTTTTGTAATCTTCTCTTATTGGGGAAAATGTATCGATAACATAGCAATCTGTTACAGCTTTTGCTCCGTGAGGTACCATAGACGGCAGTACAGCTCCCTGGCCGGGGCCGAGAACCTTTGCTTCGCCGTTGATGGTGAGTTCAAGCTGACCTGAGATCACGCTCACTGTTTGTTCATGTACGTGCGTGTGAACCGGTGCAGCGCTGCCGGCTTTGATGTGCCAGTGCGCGATCGTCATTGTCTCAGAATGAAAAAACCTTCCCTTAAAGCCGGGGAAGGTTTCCTTTTCCTTTATCTGGTTGATGTCAACGAAAGGCATTATTTCTTTTTGCGTTTGATTGCTTTCTCGGCAGCTGCAACAATATTCTGCGGACTCAACTGATATTTTGCAAGCAATTGGGTGGGAGTACCACTTTCCCCGAACGAGTCGTTTACAGCGACCATTTCGAGGGGCGCAGGATTGAACCTTGAAAGCACCTGTGCAACGCTATCGCCAAGGCCACCATTGATCTGGTGCTCTTCGCAGGTAACAACACAACCGGTTTTCTGAACGGAGTTCAATATTGCTTCAACATCGAGAGGTTTGATTGTATGCATATTGATGAGTTCAACGCTGATGCCCATATCTGCCAGTTTCTCTTCGGCTTCGACAGCTTGCCATACCATATGACCACATGCGATGATGGTTACATCTTTTCCTTCCGTCATTCGATCGGCTTTGCCGATAACGAACGGACGATTCGAAGTAAAGATCGGCCAGTTAGGACGACCGAAGCGGAGATATACCGGGCCAACGTGATCGCCAAGTGCAAGGGTCGCTGCTTTGGTCTGCGCATGATCGGCAGGAACGATCACCGTCATGCCGGGGAGCATCTTCATCATACCGATGTCTTCGAGTATCTGGTGTGTCGCACCATCTTCACCAAGGGTAAGACCGGCGTGCGAAGCACAGATCTTCACGTTCTTTCCGGAATACGCCACCGATTGACGAATCTGGTCGTAAACACGGCCGGTCGAGAAGTTTGCAAATGTCCCCGTGAATGGGATCTTACCACCGATGGTCATGCCCGCTGCGATGCCGATCATGTTTGCTTCAGCGATACCTATCTGGAAAAATCTGTTGGGGAATTCTTTTTTGAATGCGTCCATTTTGAGCGAACCGGTGAGGTCGGCACAAAGAGCGACAACGTTAGGGTTTGATTTACCTAATTCATGAAGGCCGACACCGAAACCTGAACGAGTGTCCTTCTTTTCTGTAAAGCTAAATTTCAACATATCTTTTTAGTAATCGCCTAACGTTTCTTCTAATTGACCCAATGCTTTCTTAAGCTCATCGTCGTTGGGGGCCACACCATGCCATTTATGTGAGCCCATCATATAGTCGACGCCATTACCCATGGCTGTCGTCATGAGAATAAGAGTAGGCTTGCCTTTGCCCGACATTGACTTCGCTTTTTCGAGTGCTGCGACCATCTCTTCCATGATGTTTCCGTTGCAAGTGACGATCTGCCAGCCGAATGCTTCCCACTTCGCCTTAAGATCGGCGAGGTTGAGGATCTCTGCCACGGGACCATCGATCTGTTGTCCGTTGAAGTCGATAGTGGCGATGAGATTATCAACTTTGTTATGAGCTGCGTACATAGATGCTTCCCAGACCTGGCCTTCCTGCTGCTCGCCATCGCCCATGAGACAATACACGAGCTTGTCGTCGCCGTTGAGCTTTTTTGCAAGTGCAGCGCCGATCGCCACAGAGAGGCCCTGTCCGAGGGAACCTGAAGCGATACGGATACCGGGAAGATGTTCGTGGGTGGCCGGGTGACCCTGGAGCCTTGAATTGAGCTGGCGGAATGTGGCAAGCTCTTTTGCGTCGAAGTAGCCGGAGCGTGCAAGGGTAGCGTACCAAACGGGGGAAATGTGGCCGTTAGAGAGGAAGAAGAGGTCTTCGCCCTTACCGTCCATGTTAAAGTTTTTATTGTGACGAAGCACTTTAAAGTACAGGGCTACAAAGTATTCTGTACATCCGAGGGAGCCGCCGGGGTGTCCCGACTGGCATGCATGGACCATGCGAACGATGTCGCGCCTGATCTGTGATGCAATCTTTTTGAGCTGAGGAATGTCGTTGGTTTCTGCCATTATCAGAGGTGATATAAGCTGCGAATTTAAGTAAACGGTGAACAGTAAACAGTAAACCGTACTACTGATTTCGAAGAAATTCGCGAGTCCTGGTATCCGACAATACCATTACTGTTAACCGTTTACAGTTTACCGTTTACTTTTCTTTTTGACTGCTTTCTTCGCCGGCTTTCGATCACTTACCGGTGGTTTAATTTTCGCCGGAGCATCGCCAATTTCAAGGATCTGTGATGCGTGATTCTTTGTGTCAACTTTTTCGATGATCTCCTGGATGATACCTTTTTCGTCGATCACAAAAGTGACCCGGAGGGTGCCCATATATTTTCTTCCATACATCGACTTCTCACCCCAGGTGCCATACTTCTCGTGAACCGATTTATCCGTATCCGCGAGGAGACTGAACGGCAGTTTTTCCTTTTCAATGAATTTGCGGTGTGACTTCTCGTCGTTAGAGCTGATGCCCAGCACTACATATCCTTGTTTTTGCAATTGCTTGTAATTGTCGCGGAGACTGCAGGCTTCGGCGGTACAGCCGGGCGTCATGTCGTTAGGGTAGAAGTAGAGAACTACTTTCTTTCCTTTGAAGTCGGAAAGGCTGACGTCTTTACCGTCCTGGTCTTTTGTTTTGAACTGGGGAGCGGGGTCGCCAACCTGGAGTTTCATCACGGAATTTTGTTTTTGTAGATCGTCTCGTTACCTGCATTGTCCACAACCTTCAGCTCGAAATCTCCTTTCATCGGTTGATTCGGGTCGAGGCGTTCGGAATACATGATGCCGGTCTTATAATCGTAAGTCATCAAAAGCCATTGGCCGTTGACGCTTGCTTCAAAGTACGAAATTCCTGAGAGATCATCACGAATACGCATTCGAACGATTGACGAGCTCATCGTTACGGGAGTTATACGCGGGGGAACGGTGTCGTACATCAGGGTAAATTGGCCGAGTGATAATGAATTGAATGAGATCATCCCGTTCTTCCAGGAGCTCTGCATATACGTGTACCCGTTGTCGGATTTGTCGATCCTGTACACGCCGAGGGATTTTGTCGGTAAGTATGTTTTCAATGGCTTGAGCTGTATCGTTACCGACTGATGAAGTGGTGTAAGGCGATCGCCAACGGTAAAGACTTCTCGGCCCGTTGAATCGTAGGAAGTTGCAAGAAACAATGTATCGTACAATGAACGCGGACCGAAGTCCACGTCGATCAGCTCGCTGTAGTATTTATAAGAAGTCCCTGACGGCACCCGATCGACCATGTTAGATATCCATGTGCCCGAGCAAGTAACGATAGAATCGGGCTGGACTTTATTGAGGTCGAGCAGGTACACGTTACGATCTCTTTCAGAATAAGACGGAGCATGCGTTTGCACGCGTCCGTTCGAATAGATCTGAACTCCGCCGGAAAGACTGCTTTCGTCGCGAGGGCCGCACATGCTTACGTTGATCGTCAGTATGCTCCCGTTGATGTCTGTTGTTAATGGACGAATAGCATTCTCGTTGAAGTTCGCGGTTTGAGATAACGCGGCAGCTTTCAGAGTGCCTTTTACAGATGTGCTGTTGCCGTAATAGTCGATGAGCCTTACTTCGATGTCGACATCCTCGTCTTTGATCTCGATACCTTTCCTGGACTTTGTGCCTGTGTAATAGGGAAGGCGATTTCCATCATCTACATATAGCTTATTGAAGCGATAGCCTCTTGTCTCCATTGTTTTGAAATCGACGAGGGTAAGGATATTCCTCGACTCTCCAACGGGGATGCGTTCTATGTTCTGTGTAAATACCTTTTCGTTGTTGGCATACAGTTCGATCTGGTTGATACCAAACCTGAATGAAGAGTTCTCCATCTTATCATAAGCGAGTATCTCCAGGCCGATACGCCCGCTTGCATTCACAGGTTGAGTGATAACGAAGTCTGCACCTTTCTTGACCAGGGGGAATTCGAACCGGCCGAATTGATCATTGACCCTCGACCTGATATCCATGGTACGAAAAGCGATTCGCTGGGGGAGAGGAGGCGTATGATCCTGTACTTCTTCGAACTTGAGACTCATTGGATTGATCGTCTCTTCGTTGGGTCCTCGCAATTCAAAATGCAGATGTGGTCCGCCGGAGCCGCCGGTGTTACCGGTCTTCGCGATGATGTCTCCCTTTTTCACGGGAAACTGGTTCGGCTTGAAATAGATGTCGATCTCCGATTGCTTTCTCTTGTATCGTTCCTGGAGAATATAGTCGGCTACGGGGCCGACGTACTCGCTGAGGTGAGCATACACTGTTCCTTTGCCGTCGGGATGACGAACATAAAGAACCGTTCCATAACCGCCTGTTGTGATGGTCGCGCGGTAGATGAAGCCATCGTTTGCCGCGTGAACGGGTTCGCCTACAACGGCATGAATATCCAGCCCGCCATGGAAATGAGTTGATCGAAGCTCGCCCATTGTGCCGGCGAGTAAAGCTTGTTTACCGGTGTTGATCGGGAAGATATAGCCCGATTGCGCGAATGAATTGTGAAATACAAAAAGAAGAAATCCTATTAATAAAAGACTACTTGACTTCGAACTCCAGCAACTTCTCATTTTCTATATAACAGGATAATTTATTGCCAACGGTTACGGGTCCAACGCCTTTGGGTGTACCTGTAAAGATCAGGTCGCCGGTACGCAGTGTGAAAAACCTGGACAAATAGCTGATGATAACATCGAACGGGAAAAGCAACAGGCTGGTATTGCCTTGTTGTTTTAATTGTCCGTCGATCTCCAGTTTAAAGTTTATGTTAGCCAGGTCTTTGAAGTCGCTGACCGGCAAAAAACGATCCGAAACGGGGGCAGACCCATTGAAGCCTTTTGCTATGTCCCAGGGCAGTCCCTTTTCCTTTAACTTCTGTTGAATATCACGGGCAGTGAAGTCAATTCCCACCCCAATAGCGTCGAAATAATTCAACGCAAACTTAGGCTCGATATTCTTTCCCTCCTTCGAGATTCTCAGAACAAGCTCCACTTCGTGATGGATGTCTTTACTGAAATCCGGATAGTAGAAGGGGGCATTGTTTTTGATAATTGCGGTATCAGGTTTCGTAAAAATTACGGGCTCGTCTGGACGCTCGTTGTTAAGTTCTTTGATGTGCTCGGCGTAGTTACGTCCGATCGCAAAAATTCTCATGGATGCACTTTTAGCTTTCCGTAAAAATAGAAGAATTTTTGATATGCGATTCCTAACTTTACATGCATAAAGAATTTAGATGATGAAAAGAATACTGTTCATTTTAATGTCCGCTACGCTGATCTATTCATGCGCGACTGTCCCCGTTACCGGTCGGAAGCAGCTCAGCCTGGTTTCAAACGATGAGATCATTTCGCAGTCTGCTGCTGAATATCAAAAGGTGATTGCACAAGGTCCGCTTTCCAACAACCAGGAACAGGTGGCGATGATCAAACGCGTCGGTGCTCGAATTCAAAGCGCTGTAGAGAATTATATGTCGCAAAAAGGTCTCTCCAGCCAGCTCAACGGTTTCAATTGGGAGTTCAATCTTATTCAGGACGACAAAACTGCCAACGCATGGTGTATGCCCGGTGGAAAGGTGGCATTCTATACGGGCATTCTTCCGATCTGTAAAGATGAGACGGGTGTTGCGATCGTTATGGGACACGAAGTTGCCCACGCTATTGCAAACCATGGCCGTGAGCGTATGAGTGAGGCGATGCTTGCAAATGGATTGCTGACAGGCTTGGGCGCTGCGATGGGACAAAATCCTACTCTTACGCAACAGTTGTTGATGCAGTCGCTCGGTGTAGGTACTAACGTGGCGATGCTGAAGTTTTCCCGTGAAGATGAATCGGAAGCCGATCACATCGGTTTGATCTTTATGTCGATGGCCGGATATGATCCAAACCAGGCACCGATATTCTGGGAGCGTATGGAAGCAGCGGGCGGACAACAGCCCCCGGAGTTCCTCTCGACCCACCCTTCACACAAAACACGTATCAAGGATCTGAAAGGATGGATTCCGGAAGCGATGTCGTATAAGAAATGATCTGAAATCTGAGATTTGAGATTTGAAATTTGATTTAAGATCTGAGATTTGAGATTGATCTGGAGCCAATCTCAAATCTCAAATTTCAAATCATTTATCGTTAATAATCATCGGCGACTTCCCATCGGTAATAATCACCTTCGCATTATTCGAAGTAACGAGTTCCTGTAACGTCTTCACACCATTATACTTCACGAGCAGATCACTTAAGCTCTGGCTGATCGTCTGGTTATAGCTTTTGATTGCATCCGCTTCGATTTGCATCCGCTCGGCTTCCTTGCGTTGCTTCTGGATCACGAAATCCATCTGCAATGCTTCCTGTTCAGATTTGAGTTTGTTCTCTACTGCCTGGAAGATCTGCGGTGGCATCGTGATCGATTTCAGCAGAACGGCGTCGACCACAAAACCTTTGTCTTCGATACCTGTTTTGAGCTCGTCCAGGATTGATGTTTCGATCTTCTTACGGTCTATTGCAAAAAGCTCTTTGGCGTAGTACTGCGCGAACTGATGTCGTGCAACCGCTCGGAAGTTACTTTCGACGATCACTTCCTGGTAGTTCATACCATAACGCGTATAAACTTCTTTCGCCGCTTCGGCCTTCACATGATATAACAGTGAGATCTCGGATCGTACGGTGAGGCCTTCTTTTGTTGGAACATCGAGATCGTTGAAAGCTTCAACGGTCCTTGTATTGATCTTTTTAACTGTTGAAACAAACGGGTTATAAAGATGAGCGCCCGACTGCATATTTTCGCGCGTTATCTTTCCAAGTGTTTGTTTGATCCCTATCTGTCCGGGGCGGACTACGGCACAAGATGACATCAGGGTGAGCAATAGCGCGCCCGTTGAGAGATACGTTTTCATAATGCTTGGATGGTTAGTCTAAACAAACTAACGGTGGCAGTTATGCCAAAGCCAGGAGTTGCCCTTAAGTCTTGATTAAAAAGAATGCGTTTTCACGCGGATGCACTGATGTTAACCAGCGCAAAGCTGTGTTTTCTTATTCGTCTACGTGGATGAATGGGTCATTTCACCTAAAAAAATAGGGTTCTCACAGATCACACGGATCGCACTGATGTAAACCAGGGCAAAATTGTTTTTTTACTCACCTTCTGTGTGATCCGTGAGCAAAAATTAAAAATGTCTGTGTGATCCGTGAGTAAAAATTTAAACAGCAGCAACGCCCACGGCCACGGTGTTATTAGAATGCTCGTCGACAAGTATAAACGACCCGTTTGCCTTGTTCTCTTCAAAGCTGTCGATCAGCAGCGGTTTTGCCATCTTGATCTTCACACTTCCGATGTCATTCATTTTCAACGACGTTGGCGTTGTTTTTTCAAGCGTAGAAGGCACCTGGACATAATTGATCCTGGTAACCTTCGCCTTCGTTAAAGAAGTGCCGTGCTGTATAAGATAGGTTTTCGCTGCATTGAAAGGTTCGGAATTCAACCAGCAAATGTTTGCTTCGATCTCAGTCTTTAAACTTGCCGCCTGTGATTGAGGGACCAGCCAGTCGCCACGACTAACATCCACGTTGTCCTCAAGTTCCACGACAACAGATTCGCGCGACGATGCTTGCTGAAGCTCTTTATCGAACATGCTGATACGAATCACTCTGCTTGTACGGCCGGAAGGCTGAATGGTAACTTCATCGCCTACTTTGATCGTACCGGAAAGCATCCGGCCCGCATAACCACGGAAGTCGCGGTGTGACTCGTTGCGTGGACGAATAACATACTGAACCGGGAATCTTGCCGGCTGCTCCGTAGCGTTGTTCAGCTGGATGGTTTCAAGAACGTTGAGTAATGGCTCACCATCGAACCATGGGGTGGATCCCGATCTGCGCGTGATGTTGTCGCCCAGCAATGAACTAACGGGCATTACAATAATATCCTGGCCGGGGAACTGGATCTGCTTCGCGAAATCGAGAAATTCCTTTTCTATTGCGCGGAATTTGTCTTCGGCAAAATCGACAAGGTCCATCTTGTTCACACAGACGATCACTTTGCCGATGCGAAGAAGGTTAGATATAAAATAGTGACGATGAGTTTGTTCGAGAACGCCTTTGCGCGCATCGATGAGGATGATCGATACGTCGGCTTTACTGGCGCCAGTGATCATGTTACGGGTATATTCCACGTGACCAGGCGCGTCAGTGATGATGAACTTGCGTTTGTTGGTATGGAAATAAATATGAGCCACGTCAATCGTGATACCCTGTTCGCGTTCAGCGATAAGACCGTCCGTTAATAGGGAGAGATCAAGAAAGCTGATGCCTTTGCGTTGACTTGCGCGTTCGATGGCTTCGAGCTTATCGACAGTAATTGAGTTGGTCTCATAAAGAAGGCGACCGATAAGAGTGCTCTTACCATCGTCGACACTGCCTGCTGTTGAAATTCTTAATACTTCCATAAATTTTGCTCACAGATCACAAGGATCGCACAGATTAAAAATAACCGCTCACTTTTCTTAACTCCATTGCTGCTTCGGCACGCTTGTCGTCCAAACGAGTGCCGCGTTCTGAGATCACCGACGACATGATCTCGTCGATAACTGTTTCCAGGTTGGCGGCGGTGGAAGGCAATGCAGCTGTACACGACATATCGCCGACAGTTCTGAAGCGCACCATTCGCTTCGTGATAACCTCGTTCGCATCGCGGTAAATGAAGTCGGAAACCGGCCAGAGAACACTATCTCTTTCGATCACCTCACGTTCGTGTGCGAAATAGATCGAAGGAATAGCAAGTTCTTCTTCACGGATATAATTCCAGACGTCAAGCTCTGTCCAGTTGGAGATAGGGAACACACGCACGTTCTCGCCAGGCTTGATCCTTCCATTGAGATAATCGAAGAGCTCAGGTCTTTGATTCTTTGCATCCCACTGGCCAAACTCGTCACGGACAGAAAAGATGCGTTCTTTCGCGCGCGCCTTTTCTTCATCGCGCCGCGCACCACCGAGGCATGCATCAAGCTTGTTTTCTTCGATCATACGAAGCAGGGTAGTGGTCTGCAAAGTATTGCGGCTTGCATACTTTCCTTTTTCTTCTGTGGCGCGGCCCGCATCGATATCGTCCTGCACGTATCCAACGATGAGATCTACGTTTGTCTTTTTCACGAGCCAATCGCGAAACTCTATGGTCTCCGGAAAATTATGACCTGTGTCTACGTGAACGAGAGGGAATGGGATCTTGCCGGGATAAAATGCTTTTTCCGCAAGTCTTACCAATGTGATCGAATCTTTGCCGCCAGAGAACAAAATCGCGGGACGTTCGAACTGAGCCGCTGCCTCGCGCATGATGCTGATCGCTTCATACTCGAGATCCTCCGGGAATTTCTTTCTATCTATCGCCATAAAATCTACTACGCTGACTTCTTCTTTTCTTCTACTGCATGTAATCCGCATTCTTTAGCAGATGTTTCCCAATACCATCGTCCGGCGCGAATATCTTCGCCTGGAGCGATGGCCCTCGTACAGGGAGCGCATCCGATGCTTGGAAATCCTTTCTTATGCAATGCGTTCACAGGAACGTTATTGTCTTTAATGAACTTCTCTACGTCTTCGAACGACCAATGTAACAACGGGTTGTATTTAATGAGCTGATGCGCATCATCCCATTCCACGATATCCATTGTTTGCCTGTTTGCCGATTGATCCGCGCGGATACCTGTAACCCAGATCTTTGCACCGGTCAACGCGCGCTTCAGTGGTACAACCTTACGGATGAAGCAGCATTCTTTCCGGTTCTCGACCGAGTCATAAAAACTATTGGGACCTTTTGCGAGCACCATGGCTTCCACCTGGGCGGCTTCGGGGTAATACACTTTTATCGGGAGATTGTATTTCGTGCGCGTGAGCTGGAGTACGTCGTAAGTTTCCTGGAAAAGGCGCCCTGTATCGAGACTGAATACTTCAATGGGAAGCTTTTGGGTACCGATCCAGTAGGAGATGATCTGATCTTCGAGTCCGAGAGACGTGGAGAATTTCGCTGATGAGCCGAAGTTGTCCGAGATCCACTTCAGGCCTTCTGAGGGAGAAAGGTTTGCTACTGCCGATCGTACTTCAAGGAGGGTCATGGAACAAAATTACTCAATTCCTATCGAAATAATAGAATTCAGGAGACAGGAGTAGGGAGCCAGGAGGGAAAAGGGCTCCGAAAACCATTGAGATTGAAAATAATTAACAAGATTTTTGAAAGTATAGGCCGGAATCTTGGCCCTGACTTCTGACTCCTGACTTCTGACTACTTACTTCTTTAAAAGAGACAGTTTTATCTCGGTGAGCTTGCGCTTGGTATCCAACGAAAAATCACCATTCATAACCCAGTCATAAAAAGCAGGGTCCTCTTTAAGCAGAACATGCTTAACGCCCTTGCCTTTATGTTTTCCGAAGTTGAAGATGATCTCGCCTTTCTGATTCACCATCATCCTTCCAGCGAGGTCTACCATTCCCTGGGTTGTAAGCTTTGAAAGAACTTCCATGTCGTTCTTGATCTCGCCGACCTTAACGCCCAGGGGATCGGTTACATCCTGGTTTTCGTATCGTTCAATTTGTGCGAGAAGGACTTCCATGCTTGCGTCGGTATCAGACTCGGCAGAGTGGGAGTTATCAAGATCCTTACTACAATAGAATTGATATGCCGCCTTCAGCGTGCGTTTTTCCATCATGTGAAAGATCTTCTGTGAGTCGATGATCTTCTTGCGTGTGTAATCGAATTCCACGTCACAGCGAAGGAATTCTTCCACGAGCACGGGAACGTCGAACTTCATGATATTGAAACCGGAGAGATCGCTTCCTTCGAAGAGCTTCGCGTAATCGCGTGCAACTTCCTTAAAGGCCGGCTTTCCTTTTACGTCCTCGTCAGTTATTCCGTGGAAGACGGTCGACTCCGGGGGAATAGGAATACCGGGATTGATGACGTTCGCTTTTCGGATGACTTCACCGGAAGGGAAAACCTTGGTAACAGCAATCTCTATGATCCGATCGTGCTGGATGTTTGTTCCGGTAGTTTCGAGATCGAAAAAGCAGATGGGGATTTTGAGGTTCAGCTTCACTGGGCGCCCTGGTAAGATGCGATCGCCTGGTAAAACTGCTCGGGTAGAACGCCAACCCTCTTGAGGGCTTCGAGTGCAGCGCTTGCGCTCAACAGCGATTTCTTGTCCGCGAAAGCTGCCGGTAATTTGTCTTTGGCATGTGCCTTATAAGGAACGTAGAGGACATCGGGTCTCTCTTTATTAGAGATGACCGACGCGATCTTGTCCTGCTCCCAATAGATCAATATGCCACCTTTCGGGGTGCCGTCGGCGAAGAGGTCGTACTGGCGGATGAAGTCGTTTTCCGACTGACCGCCTTTGGGATCGTATTCGACTTCCGACATGACGCCGAGGTGATGCTTATAGTGAATGAATTGCGGGGTGTGGTATACTGCCGACGCGCGTTCCGCGCTTCCATCGATTACGATCAATGGTGCATCGCTGAGACTGATGGAGTTAGCACGGTCATCTGAAAGTACGTAATCAACTTCGCGCTTTAATGACTTCAGTACGTGAATGATCATGAGGGCGATCTCGGCGCGTCCGCTGGTGCCAACGACCACGAGACGCTGCTTGTCCTTCGCGAACTCATAAATGAATTCGGGTACTGTATATATCTTTAAACCAAGCTGTTGTGCCTTCTGTAATTCAGCATTACTTCTATTCACATGCATACCGATGATCACACCATCGTATGACTTGTCCAGCTCAATGGAGGTAGTAACAGTGTGACCTAACTTTTTAAGTGCTGCAGCGAGGTGATCAGTAGCACCGCCGTTGTCTGTTGTTATGAAATGATACTTCTTCTTCTTATCCACGATTGCAAATATTGCAGCCTAAAGTAAAAGAATTTGTTCCGGGCGAACAACTTATGCACAAATTAGTATGTTTATTGATTGTTGACAAGTTTGAATTTTTGGGGATACCCTGTGTGTTTGACGCATTACGTTTGTCTCCCTTAAAAGAAAACTCGTACAACAACCACGAAGTATGGAGCAAAGATCGACGTCGCTGAGGGCATCCGCGCAAGCAGGTGCAGGGAACAGAACCAAGGTACTTGTGAGAGACATCTCCGAGAGCCTGGGTAAGTTACCACCTCAGGCGATCGATCTGGAAGAAGCGGTTCTCGGCGCACTGATGCTCGAGAAGAATGCGCTCACTGCCGTGATCGAGTTTCTCCGCCCCGAGCATTTCTACCTCGAATCTCATAAGCTTATTTATGAAGCCATCACCGATCTCTTCAAAAATTCGGAGCCGGTCGATATGCGTACGGTTGTCAATCAGCTGCGCAAAAATGGTAAGCTCGAGCTGATCGACGGAAATGGTGCTTATAAGATTGCTGAGCTGACGTCGCGGGTTAGTTCTGCAGCAAACATCGAATATCACGCGCGATACATTATAGAGATGGCGATCAAACGCAATCTCATACAGATCGCGTCGCAAATACACCAGGATGCTTACGAAGACACAACCGATGTCTTCCAGCTTCTCGACAAGACAGAACAGAGCATTTTTGAGATCTCCGATAGCTCACTTCGCAAGAATTATGACTCAATGAAATCATTGATGTCGCAGGCCATCATGGAGCTCCAGGAAAAGAGAGATCATAAAGATGGTCTCACCGGTGTGCCCACCGGTTTCTCGCGCCTCGACCGCGTTACATCTGGCTGGCAGAAGTCGGACCTTGTTATTATTGCCGCCCGTCCTGGTATGGGTAAGACGGCATTCATTGTGTCTGCATTGCGTAACGCGGCAGTTGATTTCAGCTACCCGGTGGCCATCTTCTCTTTGGAGATGTCCTCTATCCAGCTGGTGAATCGTCTGATCTCCGCGGAAGCGGAACTTGAATCTGAAAAGCTCAAGAAAGGAAATCTTGCACCCCACGAGTGGACGCAGCTGGTAACGAAGACGAACAGGCTTTCTACAGCACCTATATTTATAGACGATACACCCGCATTGTCGATCCTCGAGCTTCGCGCGAAATGCCGCCGTCTGAAGGCGGAGCATAATATTCAAATGGTGGTTGTCGACTACCTGCAGCTCATGAAGGGTGATGCGGGCGGTAACCGCGAACAGGAGATTGCATCTATCTCGCGGTCATTGAAAGGTATCGCGAAAGAACTTGGTATCCCTGTGATCGCACTGTCGCAGTTGAGTCGTGGTGTCGAAACGCGTGGTGGTGATAAGAGGCCTCAACTGTCTGACCTTCGTGAATCTGGTTCTATTGAACAGGATGCAGATATTGTAATGTTCTTGTATCGTCCTGAGTATTATAAGATAACGGTCGACGAAGAGGGTATGCCTACACAGGGTATGGCAGAGGTGATCATTGCGAAGCACCGGAACGGCTCGCTGGAGAACGTGAAATTGAAATTCATTGGCAAGTACACGAAGTTTGCGGACTTCGATGGTCCTGTAGGCAACGAGAACCCATTCTCGGGTATGATCACCAAAGAAAGTCGTCTCAATTCATTTAACGATAATAGTTCGTTTGGTAATAGTTCTTTTGGCAACGATAACACACCGCCGTTGCCGCCTGTTCCACCAGATGATGAGACGCCGTTCTAGGACGAAGGTGACGAGGTGACGAAATGGCCAGGGTGACGAACAAATTCATCACACCTTCATCTCCTCACATCGACAGCTCTTCATATCTTTCGGTATGAAATTATTTCTCCCCTTGTTTCTGGTCGTCACCACGGCGACAGCCCAGTATAGCGACCATGCCAGGCTATCGCAGAGATTGAGATCTCTCGAGTCATCCAATTCACAAACAGCAAAACTGACTTCGCTTGCAAAGACTGCCGGCGGCAAAGACATTTGGTTGCTGGAGGTAGGCTCCGGCGATCGGAGCAACCGTCCTGCTATCGCAGTGATCGGCGGCGTTGAAGGATCGCATCTTTTGGGAACGGAGTTGGCTGTTGGTTTTGCCGAGAAGCTCCTCGCTTCCGCGAACACCGACAGTGTAAAAGCATTACTGGCCAGCACAACATTTTATGTGTTTCCCAACGTGAGCCCCGACGCTTCGGAGCAGTATTTCGCCAAACTGAAATATGAGCGTAGCGGCAATACAACTTCTACCGACGATGATCGCGACGGCAAGTTGAATGAAGATCCTTTCGAGGATTTGAACAATGACGGACAGATCACCTGGATCCGTATCGAAGATCAGACAGGTAAATGGAAATCGCATCCTGGCGATCCACGCGTAATGGTGATGGCAAATGTTGAAAAGGGAGAGATTGGCAAGTACAATCTTATTTCAGAAGGAACCGATAACGACAAGGACGGCAAGTTCAACGAAGACGGTGAGGGTGGAATTCATTTCAACAAGAGCCTGACTTTCGATCCTCCTTATTTTACTCCCGGGGCGGGGGAGCACCCTGTTACCGAGGTCGAGAACCGTGCGCTGCTTGACTATCTCTATGAGAGATTCAATGTGTTTGCAGTTGTAACATTCGGTCCAACGAATAATCTTTCCGAACCGTGGAAGTTCGACAAGTCGAAGAATTCAGGCCGGATACCCGGTGGTATCACTGAGAACGACGCGAAGCAGAATAAGCTCGCCAGCGAGGTCTATAAAAAAGCTGTGACATTAAAAGAGGCACCGGTTGCAGGCCCACAGAAAGGCGATGTATCGCAGTGGGCATATTTTCATTACGGACGACATAGTTTTAGCACACCCGGATGGTGGCCCCCGAAGTTTGAAGTTCCAAAGGACTCGGCGTCCGCGAAGAAATACAAAGCTAACGACGACAAGAATACAGATGTGGATTTCATCCGTTGGGCTGAAAAAGAAAACGTGGATGTTTTTGTGAACTGGACGAAGATCAATCATCCTGATTTTCCGAATATGAATGCTGAGGTCGGCGGGTTTAAACCATTTGTTAAAGCAAACCCTCCCTATAGCTATGTCGATAAGCTGGTGGGCGAGCATACTGCCTTCCTGTTAAGTCTCGCCTCTAAAAAACCGCAGGTCGACCTTCTTAATTTAAAGACGGAATCTTTGGATGGAGGTGTTACCCGCGTTACAGTCACAGTACAAAACAAGGGCTTGTTTCCAGCGGTTGCCGATATCGCAAAGAACAACAACTGGATCAAACTGGTGAAAGTGTCTTTAACTACGGCGAACGATCAATCCATCATTGGTGGTAAGAGAATCACGTTACTCCCTAACCTGGAGGCGGGAGAGTCCAAGACGATCAGCTGGCTTGTGAAAGGAAAGGGTAAGGTGACGATCGAAGCAGGTGCGCCGCAAACTGGTATCAAAACATTGAACGCAAGCTTATGAGAAGCCTAACGATAATTTTTCTGACTGTTGTTGCATTGAACGCCTTCGGACAGGCAACGGAAAATGTTTTTCGCGCTGCGGGAAGTCCTGAGAATCCTAAAGTTCCCGTTGCATGGAATCATTACAATACGCACGCAGGCATTACCGATATCTGTAAAAAGCTTGCGGCGGCTTATCCCGACCTCGTTCAGCTGTCGTCGATGGGCAAGAGTTTCCAGGGACGTGATATGTGGGTGCTTACGATCACTGATTTCAAAAAAGGTAAAGCGGAAGATAAACCCGCTTTGTATGTTGACGGAAATATTCACTCGAACGAGATCCAGGGCGCCGAGTTTGCTCTCTACACTGCGTGGTATTTAGCCGAGAGCTTCAATAGCATCGCTTACATCCGTGAGTTGCTCGCGGATAAAACATTCTACATCGTTCCTACGATCAATCCCGATGCCCGCGATAATTACATGAAGGAACCGAATACTCCACACAGTCCACGTTCCGGAATGATCCAGGTGGATAACGACCGTGATGGTTTGATCAACGAGGATATGATGGACGATCTCGATAAAGATGGACACATCACTAACATGATCCGCAGGTCGCCGAAGGGTCGTTACAAGAAAGATCCGAAAGATCCCCGCCAGCTGGTTCCGGTTGGTGTCGATGAGATTGGTGAATATGAAATCCTCGGTAACGAAGGGATCGACAACGACGGCGATGGGAAAGTGAACGAAGATGGCACCGGTTATTACGATCCTAACCGCGATTGGGGATGGAAGTGGCAACCGAACTACATTCAGAACGGAGCTTATAAGTATCCGTTCAGTCTCCCGGAGAATCGTAATATCAGGAACTTCGTTATGGAACATCCGAATATCGCGGCAGCGCAGAGCTTCCATAACTCCGGTGGTATGATCCTTCGTGGCCCCGGTGCAGAAGAGGATGCGGCTACATACAATGCAGAAGATTCAAGGATATATGATGCTATTGGCAAGAAAGGGGAGACGATCATTCCAGGTTACAAGTACATGGTTGTGTATCGCGACCTTTATACTGTTTGGGGCGGTGAGCTCGACTGGTTTTACGGAGGTCGTGGCGTTTACACATTTTCCAATGAGCTCTTCAACGCGTACCAGTATTTTCACAAGAAGACCAATGAAGATGATTTCGATCCGAAAGAAGCATATGAATTCGATAAGGCGCTTTTGTTCGGAGATGCTATCGTGAGCTGGAAGGAATTCGATCATCCGCAATTTGGTAAGATCGAGATCGGTGGACCGAAAAAGAATTTCACGCGCGCAAACCCGGGATTCCTTTTGGAGAGTGACGCGCACAGGAACATGTCATTCGTTCTATATCACGCGTGGAGCACACCGAAGCTTGAGATTGCAGAGATTTCAGAGAAGTCGCTTGGCGGTGGATTGACAGAGATCACTGCAGTGGTCAGCAATACGCGTATTATTCCAACACATGCAAGCCAGGACCTGAAGTATAAGATCGAGCGCCCGGACTATATTACTCTTAGCGGACCAAAGGTTATCGCAGGAATGATCGTAGAGAACCGTGATCTCAATCTTACGGCGGAGCAAAAGAATAATCCCGCTGCAATTGAAGTGGAGAATATCGGAGGTATGAGTGCAGTTACCGTTCGTTGGATCGTTACTGGTGCTGCGAAGTATACCATTAAGGTCGACAGCAGGAAGGGCGGGGTTGTGACCAGACAGAAATAGTTTTGCGGAGTTACGCGAAGGTGCACGAAGTAATTTACTGATCGACCTCCAAAGATTAACACCTCTAAACCTCAGTCCCTGCATTTTTATTATATTGTATTATAAGTTCGTTTTATGAAGGCTCTCGTGTTGACAGGTCCAGGAACAATCGAACTCAAAGAAGTAGATGTTCCATTAGTAACTCCTGGAAAAGCACTCGTTAAGATCAAGGCCGCGTCACTCAATCGTCGCGATGAGTGGATACGCGAAGGAAAGTATCCCAACATCCGCTTCGGAGGAACACTCGGCTCCGATGGCGCCGGTATTGTAGAAAAAGTCGGCGATGAAAAAGATCACGACTGGGTTGGTAAGGCAGTTGTCATCAATCCGAATATCGACTGGGGTCCGGATCCTGAAGTTCAGTCGATCAAATACACCATACTGGGAATGCCGGTCGACGGCACATTTGCCGAATACATTGTGGTCAATACCGACAGGCTTCAGCATAAACCTTTTCATCTCGATTTTCTCCAGGCTTCTACATTGCCTCTCGGCGGACTCACCGCTTTCCGCGCTTTGTTCCGTCGCGGCGGATTGAAGCCCGGCAATAATGTTTTGATCTCTGGCTTCGGTGGTGGCGTTGCCCAGTTTGCATTCCTGTTCGCACAGGCGGCCGGGGCGAATGTGTACGTAACTTCGGGTAGCGACGAGAAAGTGGAAAAGGCGTTGAAGATGGGAGCGAAGGGAGCATATAATTACAAGAAGCACAACAATTACACAGATCTTTGGAAGACCAAGGGCGGTTTCGATATAGTGATCGACAGCGCCGGCGGCGACCAGATCAATAACTTCATCAAAGTACTTCGTCCGCATGGACGTATCGTGTTCTACGGTGCCACCAATGGTAATCCTTCGAAGGTGGATCTTTACAGGATGTTCTGGCATCACCTTACATTGCAGGGAACGACGATGGGAAATGACAATGAGTTTACGGAGATGCTGGAGTTCGTGAGCAAGCACCAGATCAGGCCGATGGTGGATTCGATCCGACCTTTTGCAAGGATAGCGGAGTCGTTCGCCGATATCACCAGGCCGAACAAGGTGGGAAAGATTGTGTTTATTGTTAATGGATAGGATCCGGCAGTTAGAGAAGTTTTTGGAGGAAGATCCTGACGATCCATTCAATACCTACGCTCTGGCACTTGAATATATAAAGGTGGATAAGCAGAAGGCCCATGCGCTTTTTGATAAGCTACTTCACCATCATCCGGATTACCTTCCGGCATACTATACTTACGCACAATTTCTTATCGATTCTTCTGAGTCACAAAAGGCTGGACCCGTCCTCCAAAAAGGTGTTGAAATCGCCAGGCGTGTCAACGACGCCAAAGCCCTTAAAGAACTCAATAATGCCTATTCCAACTGGCTTTTTGAGCAATCTTAGCTATCTTGCCCGTCATGAAAATTCTAGTGTGCATCTCGTGTGTTCCCGACACCACGTCGCGGATCAATTTCATCGATAACAACACCAAATTCGACACCAATGGAGTTCAATTTATCATCGGTCCATACGATGATTATGCTCTTGCCCGTGCCGTGGAAATAAAGGAGGCGAATGCCGGCACGACCGTTACAGTGCTCAACGTTGGCACTGCTGAAACGGAGCCCATCATTCGCAAAGCGTTGGCCATAGGTGCCGACGACGCCATCCGCGTTAATGCCGAACCCACCGATTCATTTTTCGTGGCTTCCCAGATCGCCGAGCATGCCAAAGGTTTCGACCTCGTGCTGATGGGTCGTGAATCCATAGACTTCAACGGCGGTGTTGTTCACGCGATGGTAGGAGAGATGTTGGGCCTGCCTTCATTTTCGCCTGTTATGAAACTCGATATCGCAGGTACAACCGCAAAGATGACCCGTGAGATCGAAGGTGGCAAAGAAACGCTCGAAGCAAACCTGCCACTCGTGCTTGGCTGCCAGGAGCCGATAGCAGAATGGAAAATACCGAACATGAGAGGCATCATGAGCGCGAAAACAAAACCTTTGAAAGTTGCTGAACCTAAAGGCGTGAACGCATCTGTGAAGCTTAAGAAGTTCGGGCTCCCTGCTCCTAAAGGTGCGGTGAAGATGATATCGGCCGATAATGTTGCCGAGTTAGTGAAACTGTTAAAGACCGAAGCAAAAGTGTTATGAACGTATTAGTATTTGTTGAGACTGACGATAAAAAGCCAAAGTCTACTTCTCTTGAAGCAGTTGCTTATGCTCACGCAATGGGTAGCAACGTAACTGCAATCGTGCTTGGTTCTGCCGATAAGGGCGCACTCGAGGCACTTGGTAAATATGGCGCGAAGAAAGTGCTTCACGTTTCTGATAATAAGTTCGATCAACCTATCGCACAGGTATACTCGACCGTGATCGCGAAAGCGATGCAGGATGAGAATGCAGATGTGCTGGTACTTGCCAACTCATCACTCGGTACACCTGTTGCTGCGAAGGTTGCTATCAGGACCGGGGCGGGTTTGGTTTCCAATGTGGTAGATCTTCCCGACACAAGCTCAGGTTTTTCTGTGAAGAGAAGCATCTACACAGGCAAAGCATTTTCTGTTGTCGATATCACGGCAGCGAAGAAAATTATCGCGATCAGGAAGAATGCTGCCGAGTTGAAAGAGGTTGGCGGAGCAGCCACAATTTCGGATTACAAAGTTGACGTACCGGCTACGGATTTTAACGCAAAGATAACATCAACAGAAAAAGCAACCGGAGAGATCTTGTTGCCCGAAGCCAACATCGTCGTATCTGGTGGTCGCGGGATGAAAGGTCCTGAGAATTGGGGGATCCTGGAGGAACTGGCAAAGGAATTGCACGCGGCTACCGGCTGCAGCAAGCCCGTATCTGACATGAATTGGAGACCGCATCATGAGCACGTTGGACAAACCGGCGTTAAAGTGGCGCCACAACTATACATCGCCGTCGGAATATCCGGTGCAATTCAGCACCTTGCAGGAGTTAACTCGTCGAAGTGTATTGTTGTGATCAATAAAGACCCTGAAGCGCCTTTCTTCAAAGCAGCTGATTACGGCATTGTTGGAGACGCATTCGATGTAGTACCGAAATTGACTGCTGCTATAAAAGCGGCGAAATAATTAATTTACCCAGGCAAAACGTTTTTAGCCGTTTTTTTCTAATATCGTAAACCAGACAGGGGACTTTTAGCGCGTGGCACAAAGGAAAATCAAGCTTGAAATATTAGGTCTTTCATCCAGTCAATCTACTACGGGCTCGTTTGCCCTGGTGCTGGGGGAGACTGAGGGAAACAGGCGGCTGCCAATTATTATCGGTATGTTCGAAGCGCAGGCTATCGCTATCGAAATAGAAAAGATCATTCCAAACAGGCCGATGACCCACGACTTGTTCAAGTCGTTCGCAAGTACATTTCATTTTCATGTTGAAGAGATCGTGATCTCCGATCTTAAAGAGGGTGTGTTCTTCGCAAAGATCGTTTGTACCGATGGACTCAAGAAAACTGAGATCGATGCCCGCCCGTCGGATGCTATTGCGATCGGGTTAAGATTCGATTCTCCGATCTATACGTATGAAAATATCCTGGCGGAAGCCGGCATCGTACTAACCGACGAGGAAGAAGAAGAGGAGAGAGAGAAGTCGGAGACCAAAGAACCAAAAGCGAAAGTCAAGAAAGAAGTTTCTTCTTCTAAAAAATCGGAAGACTATAAAAACTATTCCGTTGAAAAACTGAATGAGTTGCTGAAGGATGCCATCGACAAGGAGGATTACGAGCGCGCGGCGAAAATCAGGGACGAGCTCAGCAAACGGAATTAAAAAGGCATCTCTCACAGATCACACGGAAGATTTTTATTTTTGACACTGCGATCTGTGCGACCCGCCTGCCGGTGGGCACGGTCCGTGAGCAAAACTTATGAAAATCGTAAAGATCTTTTTCGCAGTACTTTTCCTTCTCTTTGCCATTGTTCAATTCAACGATCCCGATCCACTTTTGTGGATAGTCGTTTACGGGTCCATGGTCATGGTTTCCGTTATGTCGATCTACCATCGTTATCCAACCGGCATTATGATCGTAATGGCAGCCGGCTTCCTTATCTTGTCGGTACTTTATTTCGAAGGTTTCAGGACCTGGTTCGACTCAGAAGATCGCTCTTTGTTGTTCGATGATATTGCCAAGATGCAATTTCCGTATATCGAGGAAGCACGCGAGTTTCTCGGACTGCTCATTTGCATCACCGTCCTGATCTTCTACTTTTATCTCAGCAAGTTCGATAAGAGAAAACCAGCGAACTAACCTATGAAGAAGCTCGTAATCCTGTTGATCATTGCTTCTCTTGGGGCCTGCACCACACCAAAAGAAAGAATACCGGATACGATGCCCACCACAGAAAGTTCTTCGTCGAAGCTTGTTATCTATCAGATGATGACGCGCCTTTTCGGCAATACGAATACAACCAACAAGAAGTACGGTACATTAAAAGAGAACGGTGTCGGTAAATTCAACGACATCAACGACAATGCCCTGAAAGCGATCAAAGACCTCGGTGTTACCCACATCTGGTATACTGGCGTCATCGAACACGCGGTGCTCACCGATTACCAGGCCTTCGGCATTCCCCTCGACGATGCCGACGTGGTGAAAGGAAGAGCCGGATCTCCTTACGCAATCAAAGATTACTACGACGTTAACCCCGACCTCGCGGTTGATGTAACGAAACGAATGCTCGAATTTGAGCAACTCATCGAACGCACACATAAGAACGGTATGAAAGTCATTATCGACTTCGTGCCCAATCACGTAGCAAGAGAATATCATTCCGACGCAAGACCCGACGGCATCAAAGACCTCGGCGCCGAAGACGATATGTCTGTGGGTTTTAAACCTGATAACAATTTCTATTACCTGCCGGGGCAGAACTTTCGTCCACCGCAAGGGTACATTCCGCTGGGCTCAGATACCTTTAAGACGAAGGATGGAAATTTCTTCGAGTCGCCTGCGAAAGCATCGGGCAACGATGTATTTGCAGCGCAACCAAACATCAATGATTGGTTCGAGACAGTAAAACTCAACTACGGCGTCGATATTCAGAATAATCGTCAGAAGCATTTCGATCCTGTTCCCAATACGTGGAAGAAGATGTTCGAGATCCTTAGCTTCTGGACGAAGAAGAATGTCGATGGTTTTCGTTGCGATATGGCAGAGATGGTGCCGGTCGAGTTCTGGCAATGGGTGATCCCGCAGTTGAAAGCCGTCAATCCCGATATCACCTTCATAGCTGAGATATATAATCCGCACGCATATCGGGCATATATCGACCAGGGCCGCTTCGATTATTTGTACGATAAAGTACAGCTCTACGACACACTCCGGTTACTGGTAAATCAGCAGGCCAGCTCTACCGACGTCCCTGCGATTCAAAAAAGCCTCGAAGGTATCAATCAGCGTATGCTTCATTTCATGGAGAACCACGATGAGCAACGCATCGCGTCGAAGTTCTTTGCGGGCGATCCCTTCAAAGCTGTTCCCGCCATGGCTGTGAGCGCCCTGATCGACAAGGGGCCGGTGATGATCTACTTTGGCCAGGAAGTCGGGGAGCCCGGCGGTGCGAATGAAGGATTTAGTGGCGACGACGGCCGTACAACCTTGTTCGACTACTGGGGAGTTACAGAGCACCAGAAGTGGGTGAACAACAAGCTCTATGATGGGGGTCAACTGTCGCCGGAGCAAAAGGCATTGCGCCAGTTTTATGGCGATCTGCTTCGTTTTTGCAGTTCCAACACCGCCATTATGCACGGCGATTATTTCGATCTGACCGAGGCAAACGTGGCTCTCAAGAACAGCAGCGACCGGAATGTGATCTTTGGAAGGGCCGACGGAACGGAAAAACTGATTATTGTTGCCGGATTTGGTGCAAAGCCCGAGAGAATTAAAGTTAAATTAACCGACGAGGCGGTCAATAAGATGGGGCTCGAAAAGGGCGGGCAGTATATTGCGCGCGACCTTTTGAGAAGCGGGATGGATATAGGTTTCGACGACCAGTTACAGTTCGAAATCGATGTGCCGCCATACTCTGTGTTCATCTTTAAAATAAAATAATGAGAAGCATCTCCAGGCTTTCTTTCGCTATCGTCGCTGTGCTCGCTTTATCGTGCACACAGGAGCCGGTAAACCACTGGCCCAATGGCGTTAACTACGAGATTTTTGTTCAGTCGTTTGCCGATGGTAACGGTGACGGTAAAGGAGATTTCAAGGGACTGACGGCCAAGCTCGACTATTTGTCTGACCTTGGAATAGGAGGGGTCTGGCTTATGCCAATCATGAATTCCCCGTCGTATCACAAGTACGATGTTACCGACTATAAATCGATTCATCCCGACTACGGCACAACCGAGGATTTCAAGAAGTTTGTTGAAGAAGCTCACAAGCGAAATATCCGTGTACTTGTCGATCTTATCCTGAATCACACCGGGTCGGATCATCCCTGGTTCCAGGCGGCCATCAAAGACAAGAAGAGCAAGTACCACAATTATTACGTGTGGGCTAAGAAGGATTCTATAAGAGAACAGATCTCGAAAAAACAAGTTTCGTTCGATTCTGACAACATCACGCAATGGCATCCTGTAAATGGTGATACGACTGCTGAACAATACTACGGTTTCTTCTGGGGCGGTATGCCCGACCTGAACTTTGATAATCCCGATGTAAAAGCAGAGTTCGTGGACATCGGTAAATTCTGGCTCCAGGATATGAAAGTTGACGGGTTTCGTCTCGATGCAGCGAAGCATATCTTTCCAACCGACAGGGCAAAAGACAACCATGCATTCTGGATTTGGTTCCGTGAAGAGATGCAGAAGATCAAACCTGATGTTTATTTGGTAGGAGAGGTCTGGTCAAAGGCAGAGGACGTTGCTCCCTACCTGAATGGACTTCCCGCTTTATTCAATTTCGATCTGGGCTACGCGATCACAGCAGCAGTGCAGGCAGGACGCGATACAACCGGTCTCATAAAAGAATACAAGAAGATCACTGATTTTTATAACAAGTCGACCGACAACTATATCGATGCTACATTCCTGAAGAATCACGATCAGAATCGAATTCTGAGTGAGCTTCATGATGATGAGCAAAAGGCGCGCATGGCTGCCGCTATCCTGATGACACTTCCCGGAACACCTTATGTTTATTATGGTGAAGAGATTGGAATGAAAGGACTAAAACCCGACGAGTATATCCGCGAACCGTTCATATGGGATAGAGATCATAACGACCCCGCACAAACGAACTGGGAAGAGCCGAGGTATTCCACAGATAAGACTGTTGTTCCGTTTGCTGTTCAGAAAATGGATAAGAAGTCGATCTATAATTTCTATAAAGACCTGATCGAATATAGAAACGACAGCCAGGCGATGACCTATGGAAGTATAGAGCTTGCGCCGATGCAGATGAACGAGGTGATCTCATTCTTCCGGGTGAAAGACAATGAAAAGTTATTTGTGCTCCATAATATTTCCGACGTAGAGGTTACGGTTCCTATCGATCTCGATGAACTCTATCGTCTTGATTATTCAACTAACCCGGCGATCGAATTACGTGAAACGGAAATTGTGTTGCCCGCATATTCGACCGCAATATTAGAGAACTAAAATGCCAGGAAGGAAAAGAGTTATAATTGAAAGTGTTCAGCCTGTTGTCGATGGTGGCAAGTATGCCGCCAGGAGAGCTGTTGGTGAACGTGTTGATGTTAGCGCTACGATCATTGCCGACGGTCACGATCACATTCGTGCCCGCGTTCTTTACATAAAAGATGGCGATAATAAATGGTCCGACATCGAGATGAAAGCCACATGGAACGATGAGTGGCAGGCATTCTTCTATGTCCAGGAAACAGGTTTGTATAAGTTTAAGATCGAAGCATGGGTCGATCACTTCGATACATGGTTCGATGGTTTCAGGAAGAAAGCTGAAGCCAGGGTGGATGTGAAAACGGAATTGATGGAAGGTGTGAACTTCCTCCGCCGTTTTGCTGAGTCGGATCCCACCGTAAAACCATTCATGACGGCACTCGACGATCGTCTTAATTACGATGCGTCGGTAAATACTGTACTTTCAAAAGAGTTTGCAGATGTCGTTCACCATCATCCCCTCATTGAGAATTCTACGATCACAGATGAATTCGTTGTAAAAGTCGAGTACTCGAAAGTTCTCTTCAGTACATGGTATGAGTTGTTCCCGCGATCCGCTTCCCAGATAAAAGGCAGGCACGGAACATTTAAGGATGTTGTAAAACTCTTGCCACGCGTTTCGGCGATGGGCTTCGATGTATTGTATCTTCCGCCGATACATCCGATCGGTAAACTTAATCGCAAAGGAAAGAACAACAACGTCAATGCGAATGCAGGCGAACCCGGTTCTCCATGGGCGATCGGAAGTGACGAAGGTGGGCATAAAGCAATACATCCCGAGCTTGGTACTCTCGATGATTATAAAGATCTCATCAAAAAAGCGAAGGAATACGGCATCGATATCGCACTGGATCTTGCATTCCAGTGTGCGCCCGATCACCCTTACGTGAAGCAACATCCTGAATGGTTTCGTCAGCGTCCCGATGGAACTATCCAGTACGCGGAAAATCCACCGAAGAAGTACCAGGACATCTATCCGTTCAATTTTGAAAGTGAAGACTGGAAAGGCCTTTGGGATGAATTGAAATCTGTCATCGTATTCTGGATTGAACAAGGTGTGACCATTTTCCGTGTCGACAATCCGCATACCAAGCCGATCCCGTTCTGGGAGTGGGCGATTGCCGAAGTGCAAAAGCAATACCCGGATACAATTTTCCTCGCCGAAGCTTTCACGAAGCCGAAAGTAATGGCGTCACTCGGCAAGATCGGATTCAATCAATCGTATACATACTTCACGTGGCGTGTGAGCAAACAGGAGATCATGGAGTATGTGAACGAACTGTCGCACACTGCATCGAGGAATTATTTCCGTCCTAATTTCTGGCCCAACACGCCCGATATCCTTCCATGGCATCTTCAGCACCAGGGCGAGAACATCTTCATTATTAGATATGCGTTGGCTGCAACATTGTCCTCCAACTATGGAATGTACGGACCCGCATATGAGTTCTACGACAACCAGCCGATGGAAGGGAAGGAAGAATACTATAACTCTGAGAAATACGAGATCAAGCTTCATGACTGGAAGCGGACCAATCGAATGACCGACATCATTTCGATGGTGAACAGGTTCCGTAAAGAAAACAAGGCATTGCAGACAACATGGAACACCACGTTCTGCAGTGTCGAGAACGGTCAATTGTTAGCGTACCTGAAAACGACCGACGATCTGTCGAATATTATTTTGGTCGTCGTTAATCTCGACCAGCACAGCGAGCAATCGGGCTTTGTTCAAATTCCTAAAGACAAATTGAAATTAAGTGACAAGATAAATCTGAAGTTGAGAGACCTGATGACAGATGAGTATTATACCTGGACGCAGGAGTGGAACTTCGTTTCACTGAATCCTCACAAGATGCCTTTCCACCTGTTCCAGGTCAGTATCCACGATTCAAATATGTAATGGCTGCGCCTATCAAAAATAACGACCCACATTGGTTCAAAGATGCGATAATCTATGAGCTCAGTGTGCGTGCATTCTTCGACTCTAACGGCGACGGCATTGGAGATTTCCAGGGACTCATTCAGAAACTCGACTATCTCGAAGATCTCGGTATCGATACCATTTGGTTATTGCCGTTCTATCCGTCGCCACTGAAAGATGACGGATACGACGTAACCGAATATTGTGATATCCATCCCGACTATGGCACTCTTTCGGATTTCAAACAATTTTTGAAAGAAGCGCACAAGCGCGGACTTCGTGTGGTTACGGAACTGATCCTCAATCACACGTCGGATCAGCATCCCTGGTTCCAGAAATCGCGCAAAGCAAGGGCTGGCTCCCGTTACAAAGATTATTACGTTTGGAGCAACACGCAGGAACGTTATAAAGATGCGCGCATCCTTATCAATAACGAAGAATCCACCAACTGGACATGGGACAACGAGGCAAAATCATATTACTGGCATCGCTACCATCGTCACCAGCCTGATTTGAATTTTGATAATCCTGAAGTCCAGCTCGAGATCATTCGCGTTACGGATTTCTGGTTGAAGATGGGCGTCGACGGCTTCAGGCTTTCATCGGTGCCGTTCCTTTTCGAGCAGGAGGGAACCGCTTGCGAGAACCTTCCGCAAACTCACGCTTTTGTGAAAAAGCTGAGATCGCACATCGATAAGAATTATAAAGATCGGATCCTCATAGCCGAAGCAAATCTCTGGCCCGAGGACGCAGCCTCTTATTTCGGCGATGGCGATGAATGTCACATGAATTTCAACTACCCGTTGATGCCACGACTATTCCTCGGCCTTCGTACGGAAGATAGTTACCCGATCATCGACATCATCGATCAAACCCCCGGTACTCCCAGGAATACACAGTGGGCATTGTTTCTTCGTAACCACGACGAGATCGGTCTCGAGATGGTTACCGAAGAAGAAAAAGACTACTTGTTTAAAGCATACGCAACCGATCCGAATACAAAACACAATCTGGGTATCCGCCGCCGCCTTGCCCCGTTGCTGAACAACGACCGTCGTAAGGTGGAGCTGTTGCATACGATCTTGCTGTCATTGCCCGGTTCTCCGGTGTTGTATTATGGCGACGAGATCGGCATGGGAGACAACATTTACCTCGGCGACCGCTTTGGTGTAAGAACGCCGATGCAATGGAACATGAACCTTAACGCCGGTTTCTCCAATGCCAACCCACAGAAGTTATACCTGCCCGTTATTACAGATCCGGTGTATCGCTACGAATCTGTGAACGTCGCGACGCAAGACGAGAACCAGTCATCCATGATGTGGTGGTTCAAGAATGTGATTGCTATGCGACGCAGGCTGAATGTCTTCGGCCGCGGGGAGATGACGTTCATCGAGAGTTCGAACTCCAAAGTGTTAAGCTTCGTAAGATATGACGACAACCTGAGGATCATTGTCGTCGCCAACCTTTCCCAGTTCAGCCAGGCAACTACGCTCGACCTGTCGGATTTCAAAGATTGTGATATCACCGAAGTATTCAGTCAAAACAGGTTCAGATCTGTAGAGAATGGCGAGTATCATATCACCATAGGTCCTTATGGATATTTTTGGTTCCAGGCAGATGCAACGGAGAAGAAGGAATCTATTGGAGGCAGCGGCGAATTGCCTTTGGTGAAAACAACCGTGTCGTGGGAGAAGTTGTTCAACAACTATTCTGAGGTTCGTGTGCTGGAACGTAAGGTCCTGCAGCCATTTATGCGCAAGTGCAGGTGGTTTGGCGGTAAGGCCCGGCAGATAAGTAAGCTTTCGGTTAAAAAATCTTTCCCTTTGAAAGTCGACGGCAGCACGCATTTTCTTTGCATCATTGAAGTGCATTACGTTGAAAGATTACCGGAATTGTACTTTCTCCCGATGGTATTTATTCCTGCCGATAGTGTTTTCGATAAAGTAGAATATACAGCGCAGAGTGTTGTTTGCCGCGCGGAGATACAAGGGGAGACCGGCTTCGTTATCGACAGCAGCTACGATCGTAGCTTCAGGGATTACCTGTTCTCGAGCATGGCCCGCAGCCAGCGTATCAAAGAAGATGAAGGAACCCTGGAGTTCAATTCCAGTGTTTATTCGAAACTCGATCCTGAGAAGGTTGAATCGAAAATACTTAAGGCAGAGCAGAGCAACACTTCGATCATTTACAACGATCAATATTTCTTCAAGTTCTACCGCAAGCTCGAGAAGGAGATCAATCCGGATCTCGAAATCGTTCGACATCTTTCGGAAAGCACAAGCTTTAGGAATGCTCCGCGTTATGCGGGCAGCGTAGAACTTTGCGATATCGACAACAGATCCTACGTGCTTGGACTTCTCCAGGAGAAAGTTGAGAACCAGGGAGACGCGTGGGTAATGACAATCGATTCGGTCGGACGTTTCTATGAACGTGTAATGGCTAAAGGTAAGAACGAGAAACCACCGAAGCTCATCAACCGGAACGTACTTACATTTGAGGAAGCTCCCGAGATCGTTCAGGAACTGATAGGACGCGGCTTCTACGAACGTGTGGTCAGGCTGGGACAGAGAACGGCAGAAATGCACCTCGCGCTGGCATCAGATAAGTCGAATCCCGCGTTCGCCCCGGAGCCATTCACTACCAACTATCAGCGTTCGTTATACAGTGGACTTCGCAAGCTGGTGCGCGATCGCTTCAAGCTCTTACAACAATCGTTGCCAAAGCTCAATAACGAGACCCGCGAATTCGCCAAAAAGGTGTTAACCCTCGAAGACAAGATCCTCGATTCGTTCTCCGAGATATATCAATATAAGATCAACGGTGTGCGCACACGGATCCACGGCGACTATCATTTGGGCCAGGTTTTGTTTACCGGTAAAGACTTCATCATTATCGACTTCGAAGGAGAACCTGGTTTTAGTTTTAGCGAACGCAGGTTAAAGAAAAATCCGTACAAGGATGTTGCCGGTATGATGAGATCGTTTCACTATGCGGCATTTGGTAAGATCTTGTTGAACGAAAATTATCGTCAGCAGGATCTTGAGTTCCTCGAGCAATGGGCGGAGCAATGGCAACATTATGTCAGCCGTTTCTTTCTCCATGCTTACCTCGAGAAGATGGGATATGGTCATACATTGTCGTTTGAAGACGACGTTCTGATCAGGACCTATCTTATCGAGAAGGCGATCTACGAATTGGGCTACGAACTCAACGGCCGCCCCGATTGGGTAAATGTGCCATTACGAGGTATTCACTATCTTGTAAATCGATACACGCAGGAAAAGGAAGATCGTAAAAAGAAAAATTAAACCATGGGTAAGAAAAGTAAACAAGAAGAGCCATCATCACACTTTTCTCTACTTACAGATTTTGATATTCATCTATTCAAGACTGGAAAACATTTTCGTTTGTATGAAAAGTTAGGTGCACATCCTGCATCTCACAATGGAAAGGAAGGGACGTTCTTCGCAGTGTGGGCTCCCAATGCGAAAGAGGTCTCTGTCATCGGTAATTTCAGTCACTGGAACAGGGATCATTATAAGCTTACCGCCCGCTGGGATGAGTCCGGCATCTGGGAAGGATTCTTTCCCGGTCTTCATAAAGGAGAAGCCTATAAGTTTTCTATACTCACGCATTCGGGGGAAGTTCTTGAGAAAGCTGATCCGTTCGCGTTCTACGCAGAAGTAGCACCTAAAACCGCCTCCATTGTTTGGGAGCCTTCTCATACATGGGCCGACGAAAACTGGCAGCAGCATAAGCGAAGTGAAGCAGGCAAAGCTCAACCTTATTCAGTCTACGAAATTCATTTCGGAAGCTGGCGCCGTAAGGTTGAAGAGGACAACCGGTCGCTCACATATGCAGAGATGAAGACGGAGCTCGTTCGCTACGTGAAAGATCTCGGGTTCACGCACGTTGAGTTCCTTCCGGTAATGGAGCACCCGTTCTACGGATCGTGGGGTTACCAGCTTACGGGATATTTCGCTCCAACCAGCCGTTATGGTTCACCGGAGCAATTCATGGAGCTTGTCGATGCATTTCACGCCGACGGGATTGGAGTGATCCTCGACTGGGTTCCTTCTCACTTCCCCGGCGACGCTCATGGCCTGTTCCGTTTCGATGGTACTCATCTTTACGAGCACGCAGATCCACGCAAGGGCTTTCATCCCGATTGGAGCAGCTACATATTCAACTACGGACGTAACGAAGTGCGTTCGTTCCTTATAAGCAACGCAATGTTCTGGATCGACAAATATCATATCGATGGACTCAGAGTCGATGCCGTTGCCTCTATGTTGTACCTCGATTATTCCCGCAAGCATGGAGAGTGGATCCCGAACGAATATGGCGGCCGCGAGAACATCGAGTCTATCGTATTCTTAAAAGAGTTTAACGAAGTCGTGTATGCCAATTTTCCCGATGTCATTACCATAGCCGAAGAGTCTACTGCATGGCCGGGCGTTTCCCGCCCAACTTATCTGGGCGGCCTCGGCTTCGGACAAAAGTGGATGATGGGATGGATGCACGACACACTTCAGTATTTCAAGAAAGATCCGATCCATAGAAAATATCACCAGAACGATATAACGTTCTCAATCATGTATGCCTTCACAGAAAACTTCATGTTGCCCCTGTCGCACGATGAAGTTGTCCATGGCAAAGGATCCTTGTTGGGGCGCATGCCCGGCGATGAATGGAATCGTTTTGCAAACCTGAGGACTATGTATTCGTACATGTTCACTCATCCCGGCTCAAAGCTGTTGTTCATGGGTGGCGAATTCGCACAGTCTGCAGAATGGAACCACGACAAATCCCTGGACTGGCATCTGCTCGAATATAATTTTCACCAGGGGATTTATAAGATCATCAAAGACCTGAATGCGCTTTATAAAACTGAACCCGCACTATACGAGTTTAGTTTTGAAGAAAAAGGTTTCGAGTGGCTCGATTATGCCGACCGCGAAAACAGCGTGATGCTCTACATCCGGAAAGGATGGAGAAAAGAGGATACGTTGGTGATCGCTTGTAATTTCACGCCCGCCGTCCGTCACGACTATCGCGTGGGTGTCCCGGTCAAGGGTACATGGAAGGAGATCTTTAATTCCGATAATATTAAGTACGCCGGCTCTGGAGTCCTCAACCAGGGTCTGTTGGCGACGAAACCGGTGAAGTACCATGGCAAGGATTATTCCTTCACTTTGACACTTCCACCGCTTGCAGTAACTGTTTTAAAATTGAATGAGGAAGAGGCGGGATTTGAGCTCGCTTCATGAAGACATGGCTGACGAAAAAGACAAGAATAAATACATCTGTATTCACGGACATTTTTATCAACCACCGCGCGAGAACGCATGGTTGGAGGTAATCGAAGTCCAGGATTCTTCACACCCTTACCACGACTGGAACGAGCGCATCTCAGCGGAATGCTATGCTCCCAATGCGTCATCGCGGATCCTCGATCAGAAAGGTGTAATCAAGAACATCGTTAATAACTATTCGAAGATCAGCTTCAACTTCGGCCCAACGTTGTTGTCGTGGATGGAATATAATGATCCCGAAACCTACCAGGCGATCCTCGATGCTGATAAGGAAAGTCTGCAAACTTTCTCAGGCCACGGTTCGGCGATAGCACAGGTTTATAATCACATTATACTCCCGCTTGCAAATAGCCGTGATAAAGAAACACAGGTGCTCTGGGGCATCCGTGATTTCGAAAAGCGATTTAAAAGAAAGCCGGAAGGAATGTGGCTGGCGGAGACCGCCGTCGATACCGAATCGCTCGAGATCCTTGCCAGGAATAATATCAAGTTTACCATCCTTGCGCCACGCCAGGCCAAAGCAATAAGGAAAGTCGGCAAGGAAGAATGGACCGACGTAAACGAAGGTAATCTCGATACCAGGAATGCGTACCGGGTGAATCTGCCGTCAGGCAAATCGATTGTCGTGTTCTTTTACAACGGAGGAATATCACAAAAGATTGCCTTCGAGAGATTGCTCAACGATGGTCAGCGTTTCGCGCAAAGTCTTCTTGATTCGTTCGCGGTTGAGGATGCACCACAGCTTGTGCACGTTGCCACAGACGGTGAGACGTATGGTCACCATCACCGGCACGGTGACATGGCTCTTGCCTTTTGCCTGGATCACATTGAAAAAAATGGCGATGCGCACATCACAAACTATGGCGAGTTCGTTGCGAAATTTCCACCGCTCTTCGAAGCCCAGGTCATCGAAAATAGTTCATGGAGCTGTATTCACGGCGTGGAGCGTTGGAGAAGCAATTGTGGTTGTAATTCAGGTGGTAATCCAGGGTGGCATCAGTTGTGGCGTGGCCCGCTTCGCGATGCGCTCGACTGGCTTCGCGATACCTGCGCTGAGCTGTTTGACCGGGAAGGAATGAAGTTCCTGAAAGATCCATGGAAGGCCCGCAACGAGTATGTCGATGTTATTCTCGATCGCAGCGATAAAACAGTCGGCAAATTTTTCCGGGATCACATCAACTTCGATGCACCCGGAGTTCATACAGGATTTTCGCACGATAAAATTATCGACCACGACGCAAGCAAAGTTTTCCGTCTCATGGAAATGCAACGACATGCTATGTTGATGTATACCAGCTGCGGCTGGTTCTTCGATGAGATCTCGGGCATCGAAACGGTACAGGTGCTTCAATACGCTTGTCGCGTGATACAGCTCGCCAACCAGAATGGCAATCTTGATCTCGAAGGAGAATTCCTTCGCCGGCTGGAGCTTGCGCCAAGTAATGTTCCCGCGTTGGAAAACGGAACTCACGTTTACAAAAAATACGTCATTCCTTCCAAGACCAACCTCCAGGGTGTGGGTATGCACTACGCTGTGTCATCGATCTTTGAAGAAGAACCGGAATCATTGCCGCTGTTCAACTATACGGCTACGAACGATTTCTTCTTAAAGAAGGAAGCAGGGGAGCAGAAGCTCGTCCTCGGTATAACGAAAGTGAAATCGCTTGTAACGCGCTCCGAAAAACGTTTCGCGTTTGCCGTGGTATGTATCGGTGTTCACAACATCATCGGTAACATCTCCCTGGATATGGAACCTGATAAGTTTGCGAGCATGCAATATCGCGCCACCCATGCCTTTGATGAAGGTCGCCTTGGCGATGTGATCGGTATCATGCAAACTTACTTTGGTCCTGACAAGTATACCATCTGGCAACTATTCAAAGACGAGAAGAGAAAGATCCTTGACATGATTGCGCGCAAGAGCCTCGAAGAGCTGGAGCAATCCTTACGACGTACGTATAATCGTGATTATCCTTTGGTGAACGCACTTGCCAACAACGAGATCCCCATCCCGAACGCATATCGTACCACATTTGAATACATCCTCAATGCCGATCTGGTTGACAGCCTCCAGGAAGACAAGATCAATATAAAATCGCTGGAGCGGATCTTGGGCGAGATCGAAAAGTGGAGTATGAGGATAGAAGATCCCGAAAGCATCGCCAGGTTGGCCGGCGACGCCATTTTCCGTGAGATAAAAAGGATTGCTGCAGATCGCACTACCCCCAGAAGAATCACGCGACTGAACAGATTATTCCCACTATTGACTAAATTCAAGTTAACGCCGAACGTCCACAAGTCGCAGAACGCTTATTTCGAGATATCGCTCGAAAACAAAGCCAACGCAGGTCGCGATACTGAGAAGGAGTGGATGGACCAGTTTTCGGTGCTGGGAGATAATCTCGGAGTTAAAGTCGAATAGATGAAATTTTGGTCTTTGCTCATCGTGGCGATACTCGGAATCGGATCCGGGTTCGCACAGAACGGTTATGGATCTACAAGTGTCTATGATCGCATACAGGAAGCTCCGAAAGACAGGCACCTGTTCGTTATTCCGCCAGATTCGCATTGGTACGAACAGCCCTGGGCCGACAGCACTTATTTGTTGCCCAGGTTCGAAGAAGGCAGGATACAGCTAAAGAATGGTTATACACCGACTCGTCACCTATTGATGAATTACAATATGTTGTTTGAGACTATTGTGATCAAACAGGAGAACGGAGAGATAACGTCGTTGAAGTACAGCAATGATATAAAGTATGTTTGGATCGGTAACGACAAGTTTGTCTATACCCAACCACATGGCTATATGCATGTCCTTGAAGAAGGGAAGGCATCTGTCGGGGAGATTTCGTTCATGAACTCTGCTTTTAACAGTGGTAGTTGGGACAAGCATGGAAATCCGATTACCGATTGGCGGGATAGGGTCTCGCACTCACCACGATATTACTACATCGAAAAGAGATATTACATCTATCCTGATTCGTCCCTGCATCTGTTTCGCCCGAGTCCGGCAGCCCTTCCAAAAATCTTTAAAAAACAAAAGAGTAAGATCAGGGCTTATGAAAAAGCTCATAAGATCGACTATAAAAGGAGAGAAGATATCCTTGATATCGTTTCGTATTGCAACCGGGAGTTGTGAATCACGAATCGTGCGCTTTCGCAACCAGTAACTAATAACCAATAACTAATAACTAGTAACTAATAACTATTACGCTGTCTCTAACGTCAATTTCTTCTTATCCAGGAAATCCCATACAAGACTACTAGCCCCAAGTATTGGCGCTGCCTGATTTTGTAAGGCTGAAGGAAGAACTTTGATCTTTCCACGGAACAACGGCATCAGGTTAGCCTCCATGTGCTTGATGGTCGGCTTGAAGATAAGGTCTCCCGCCTGCGACAGACCGCCAAACAGGAATATCGCTTCGGGATCTGTATGAACAACAGTTTCGGCGAGTTTCATGCCTAGAATACGACCCGTATATTCGAACGCAGCCTTGGCAACAATATCGCCACGCATCGCTGCTTCCGTGATCATTTTAGTATTGAGGTTATCGAAACTGATGCCCCTCAATTCACTAGCCTCCAGGTGATCAGCCAATAACTTATAAACGGTCCTCTTGATACCTGTTGCCGATACATATGTCTCCAGGCATCCGCGCTTTCCGCAATTGCAAAAACGTCCTGCCGGATTTACTGATGTATGTCCTACCTCTCCGGCGATACCATGTTTACCGTTCAATAAAAGTCCGTTACAAACAAAACCGCTGCCCAGTCCTGTGCCGAGCGTGATTACCACGAAGTCTTTCATTCCCTTCGCGTTTCCGTAAACCATCTCACCAATCGCCGCTGCGTTGGCATCGTTGGTAAGGAGACATGGAATACCGAATTCTTCGGTGAACATCTTGGCCAGGGGCAACTCTTCTTTCCATTTAAGATTAGTTGCCTTCTCAATTGTTCCTGTGTAGTAATTGCCATTAGCGGCACCTACACCAATGCCAACGATCTTCGTATCTTTTCCATCACCACTCACTTCGTGAATTCCCTGGCGCAGCGCGTCGGACATTCCATCAAAGAAATCTTTAAAGTCCTCGAAATCTGTTGTCGGAATACTTCCCTGGTGATGTACATTACCTTGTCGGTCCACGATACCGTACTTGGTATTTGTTCCTCCAATGTCGATACCTACCGTTAGCTCTTTCATTTACATGTGTTATTAGATGGAAAGAATTTTTGCTATCCGAAGTGACTCTGCGTCGATCTCGTGATGTGTAGACATGACCGAATCAAATTTATTATACACGATTTGGTTATTCCTGATGCCTACCATTACGTCGTTTTCTCCTTTCTGAAGTCCTTCAACAGCAGCTACACCCATTCGACTGGCCAGTACACGATCGAAATAGGTAGGGGATCCGCCACGTTGAAGGTGACCGAGTATCGTTACTTTGATGTCAAAGTAATTGGTGCGTTCTGCTACACGTCTTGCGAGCTCATTGGCACCGCCGATCTTCGACCCTTCTGCTACAACTATAAGACTTGATTTTCGGTTCGACTTGCCACCTTCTTCTAATATCTTGAAGAGCTCATCGAACGTCGTGTTTTCTTCCGGGATAATGGTTGCAATGGCACCACCTGCTATACCGCTGTTGATCGCGATATATCCTGAATGCCGTCCCATCACCTCGACGAAGAAAAGACGGTCGTGCGACAATGCCGTGTCACGGATCTTGTCGATTGCTTCTACAGCGGTGTTGGTTGCAGTGTCGTACCCGATTGTATAGTCGGTGCCGGAGATGTCATTATCGATCGTACCGGGGATACACACCGATGGAATTCCAAATTCCTGGTAGAACTTATGAAGGCCTGTAAATGTGCCATCGCCACCGATTGCAATGAGGCTATCGATGCCATATTTCTTGAGACTCTGGTATGCTTTCTCTCTTCCTTCTTTGGTTCTGAATTGTTCGCTGCGCGCAGACTTCAGTATCGTACCACCACGTTGAATAATATTGCCAACCGAGCGCGCACCAAGCTTCACGATGTCGCCCTCGATCATTCCTTCGTAGCCCTGCATAATGCCGAATACTTCCTTGTTGTAGTAAATAGCCGCGCGTACAACGGCTCTGAGGGCGGCATTCATTCCTGGTGCATCACCGCCCGAGGTGAATACTCCGATCTTCGAAATTTTCTCGTTCATTCTAAATGGATGTCAAAAATAAAGCTTAGCTGTTAACTTCCAAGAGACATTTCTAAGCCTTGTTTTTCAAACGTTTGAAATAATTGATTAATCCGTTTGTGGATGAATCGTGAGACGAAATTTCCTCCGGACCTGTAAGCTCAGGCAGAATTTTCTTCGCAAGGACCTTTCCAAGTTCAACACCCCACTGATCGAAGCTGAAGATGTTCCAGATCACCCCCTGCACGAAGATCTTATGCTCATACATAGCTATCAAAGTACCCAATGTCTTCGGATCAAGCTTCGTAAACATGATAGAGTTCGTTGGCTTATTTCCATCGAATACCCTGAATGATTTTTGAAACTCGATCTCTTCGGCGCCTATTCCTGCTTTAGACAGCTCCGCCGTAACTTCTTCTTCAGTCTTTCCGATCATCAGCGCTTCCGTCTGCGCAAAGAAGTTCGACAACAACTTTGCATGATGATCTCCAATCGGGTTCTGACTGACAGCAGGTGCAATGAAATCGCAGGGGATCACACGCGTTCCCTGGTGAATCAACTGGTAGAAAGCATGCTGACCGTTCGTTCCCGGCTCACCCCATATAACCGGTCCGGTTTGATATAAAATACGATTGCCTTCACGGTCTGTCGATTTACCGTTACTCTCCATGTTGCCTTGCTGGAAGTATGCAGCAAAACGATGTAAGTATTGATCGTAAGGAAGTATTGCTTCTGTATGCGCGTCGAAGAAATTGCCATACCAGATGCCGATCAGTGCAAGGATAACCGGTATGTTCTTTTCAAACGGCGTATCACGAAAATGATTGTCCATCTCGTGAGCTCCCTCGAGCAGCTTCACAAAATTTTCATAGCCGATCGTGCACACAATGCTGAGTCCGATCGATGACCACAATGAGTAACGGCCGCCGACCCAATCCCAGAACACAAACATATTCTCGGTAGCGATACCAAAGTCAGCCACAGCTTTTGTATTTGTCGACACTGCAACGAAGTGTTTTGCCACATCGCCCTTGCCACCGGATTTTTCGAGAAACCATCGCTTCGCCGACTCGGCGTTGGTCATCGTTTCCTGCGTAGTAAATGTCTTTGATGCTATAATAAAGAGGGTTGTTTCAGGATCAATATTCTTACACACTTCTGCGATATGCGTTCCATCAACGTTAGATACGAAGTATGGCTTGATGCCTTTACTATATGGTTTCAGCGCCTCAGTGACCATCAACGGGCCAAGATCTGATCCACCTATCCCGATATTCACTATTGTGTTGATCGATTTACCGGTATAACCTTTCCATTGGCCGCTGATCAGTTTTTCCGAGAAAGATCTCATCTGGTCAAGCACTTTGTTCACGTCAGGCATCACATCGGCACCATCAACCATGATCTTTGTGTTTGCCCGGTTTCGGAGCGCTACGTGAAGCACCGGCCTGTTCTCAGTCCTGTTGATACGATCACCCGTGAACATACCCTCGATTGCTTCTTTAAGCTCGCATTCTTTAGCAAGGCTCGTCAGATACTTGATCGTGTCCTCCGTTACATGATTCTTGGAAAAGTCGACGAGTATATCGTTGATCTGCAAATGATACTTATTGAACCGATCGGGATCGGATTCGAACAGTTCGCGCAGGCTGGTCGCCTGCATTTCAAGGAAGTGCGCAGTGAGTACTCGCCATGCAGCCGTTTCTACCGGCTTGATAGTTGGAAACATATGAGTTTAGATAAAAGTAAAGTCAAAAGTAAAAATAGGATTTTAGGACGCCCTATCCACCCACAACCGTACGGAGATTTTCGATGAGCTCCTCCCAAAGGTCCTGGAGTTCGTCCAGGTCTTCGAAGTCGGAATACTCGAATACTTTAATGAAGGTTGCTTGAGTGAGTTCATTGGTCTCCAGGCGGAGCTCGAACCAGGAGGGGTCGTCACGGTCGGGATCCGACTCGGGAATGAATTCAAATTTGCAGAAGTGGTTGATGCGAAAGGCAGCCATCTTCGCACGACGTATGTCGTTGTCCCACGCAAATGTGAAGACCTTCTCGGGACTGATCTTCACGTCGTCGGCAAACCACTCGGATAGACCGCCGGCAGTTTGAATGTAGGGGTAAAGCATCTTCACTGAAGCATGCACTTCGAAGTCGGACGTGAAAAGCTTTTTGTTCCCCATACGTAATTAAGGTATGGAAAGAACGGATAATTAAAAAGGCCGCTCCGCTTTAAAGCAGAACAGCCTTTTTTGAAAGTAGCGAGAGGGAGATTTGAACTCCCGACCTCAGGGTTATGAATCCTGCGCTCTCACCAACTGAGCTACCTCGCCATCGAATTGGGAGCGCAAACTTAGTAAAGATTTTTGAATTCTCGTCTGGCCCCGTTTTTGTTAAATTTGCATGCTCGATGAAGAAAATAGACAAACTCATCCTCGGCTCCTTCCTCGGACCCTTCATCATGACGTTCGCCGTGGTCGTGTTCATTCTGCTGAACATCCACATGCTCAAATACTTCGATGACATTATTGGCAAAGACCTTGGCTTCAGCGTCATAGGCCAGCTCTTTTTCTATTTCGCCATCTTCAATACACCCAGCGCATTGCCACTGGCCGTCCTTCTTTCCGCTCTTATCACCTTCGGAAACCTCGGCGAACATTTCGAGCTCACGGCTATCAAAAGCCTTGGCATCTCCTTAACCCGCGCACTGCTTCCGATCTTCGTGTTCGTTATCTTCATCACAGCCTTCGCATTCTATACCGGCAACAACCTCGTACCCAAGGCCGCTCTCGAAGCATACAGCCTCCTGTACGACATCAAACAAAAGAAACCGGCGCTCGATCTTAAAGAAGGAGCTTTCACGAACTCCATTCCCGACATCAGCATCAAGGTTGAAAAGAAATTCTCCGATGCCAGGACGATCAAAGGAGTTATCATCTACGACCACCGCGGAAAAACGGGCAACAAGGAAGTGATCGTTGCCGACTCCGGACGGATGTTCTCCATCATGGGCGATCACTATCTCCGTCTCGAACTCTTCAATGGTTACAATTATCGCGAAGGATCGGGAGACCAGGACATAGCCCAATCCGGCAACGAAGACACCGCCAGCAAAACCAAATTCCAGAAGAGTGTGATGGTGTTTGATCTATCGTCATTCCAGCTGGCCCGTACAGACAAGAAATGGTTCCAGGGTCACCGTATTATGCGCAACCTCAACGAGCTCGATAAGGATATCGATTCATTGAAGGAAGAGAGGAACAAACAGCTTCTTAGCCTGATCGATGTTAAAGAAAGTTTCTTTCGTTATCATCGTAAGTCCGACAGCATTCCATTGAGTCCCGAACTTCAAAAGACGAAGGACAGGCGCGATTCTATTTTAAGGCTTACAAATCCGAATGCCGGGCGGCCGCCCCAGCGTTATCTTGGTAAGGTTAAGATCACCGAGGAGAATACAAAACAGGCGGCGGTGGTGCTCGGCCGCGACCAGGCAACGCGCAACGATATTACCCAGGCCATCGCATCGGTGCGGAATGCGAGCAGCCAGCTTCTTAATATCAACGACAGGCTTCGCACCTTTAGCGACGACACGGTTGTGTTCGAGGTACAGTGGCATAAGATCATTGCAAGCGCCATTGCCTGTATGGCGATGTTCCTGATCGGTGCCCCGCTCGGCGCGATCATTAAGAAGGGTGGGTTAGGGGTGCCTGTGCTGGCATCGATCATCTTCTTCATTCTCTTTTACGTCCTTTCCCTGCTGGGTGAAAAGTGGGCGAAAGCCGGGGCTGTAAGTGTCCCCATAGGAATGTGGATGCCTAATGCGATCCTGTTTATTATCGGGTTCCTGTTCCTGCTGCAGGCCCGCCGCGATGCCCGCCTGTTCGAGGCCGACTTCTATTCCGTCATTATCGACAGGATCAGGAGGAGATTCCGGAAGCGGGAGGAGCTGATCGTATCCAGTGGCCGTCTCTGACCTCCTAAATTCAGAATACAAGAATTCATTCGAATTTTGCAGATTTAGATACATTTCTTACCTTTGCACCCGATATAAAGATTAAAGCAAAGAAGCGATGTATTTGACCGCAGAAAAGAAGCAAGAATTGTTTGCTAAACACGGTTTCAGCAAGAAGAAGACAGACACTGGTTCTCCCGAATCACAGATATCTCTCTTCACACACAGGATCAACCACCTCACCGAACATTTGAAGGGCCAAAAGAAGGACTATTCAACACAGCAAGGCCTTTTGAGACTTGTTGGACAGCGCAAAAAGCTGTTGAACTATCTCCAGAAGACGGACATTAACCGTTACAGGTCGCTCATCGCAGAGCTCGAGCTGAGAAAGTAACATTTGAAGATTATAAAGGACGGGGAACCCACGGTTCCCCTTTCTCTTTTTTACCCTACCTTATTTTTTATGAAACCTACAGTGATAACGAAGTCCTGTAAACTCCCTGATGGACGGGAGATATCTGTTGAAACAGGCAAACTCGCCCGCCAGGCCGACGGTTCAGTCGTGCTCCGTATGGGCAATACAATGATTTTAGCTACCGTAGTCGCAAACCAGGACCCAGTAGAAGGAGCAGACTTCCTTCCTTTGTCTGTCGACTACCAGGAGAAATTCGCATCAAGAGGAAAAATACCCGGAGGATTTCTGAAACGCGAAAGCCGCCTTTCAGACTATGAGATCCTCATCAGTCGCCTTGTGGACCGCGCTATTCGCCCGCTTTTCCCGGACGACTACCATGCTGAAACGCAGGTAGGTCTCTTCCTCATCTCGGGCGACGACAATGCGCTCCCCGATAGCCTTGCAGCCTTCGCGGCATCCTGCGCGCTCTCGGTGTCGGATATTCCATTCAACGGACCTATCTCCGAAGTTCGTGTGGCCCGCGTTAATGGCCAATACCTTATCAACCCGACACTCTCCCAGAAAGAACAGGCCGACATCGACCTGATCGTTGCCGCTTCTATCGACAACATCCTCATGGTTGAAGGTGAGTGTAAAGAAGTCAGCGAAGACGATATGCTCGAAGCTCTGAAGCGCGCTCACGACGCGATCAAGGTTCAGTGCCAGATGCAGTTAGAGCTCACGAAAGCAGCGGGTAAAGAAACCAAACGTGTTTACGAGCACGAATTGAAAGACGAAGCTTTGAAGAAGCAGATCAACGATGCGCTGTATCAGAAAGTTTATGACTCAGCTGCTCTGCAGATCCCTAACAAGCACGTTCGTTCTGACAACTTCAAAAAGATCCTCGACGATTACCTCGCAAACTTCACCGCTGAAGAGCTTGCCGAGAAGAAGGATCTTATCAAGAAATATTACAAGGAGATCAATAAGAAGGCTTGCCGTAACCTGGCCCTCGAACAAGGCAAACGACTCGACGGTCGTACACCACGCGAGGTTCGTCAGATCTGGTCAGAAGTGAATTACATTCCTTCAGCTCACGGCTCTTCAGTCTTTACACGTGGCGAAACCCAGTCGCTTACAACAGTAACACTCGGAACGAAGCTCGACGAACAAATGATAGACGGGGCGATGTTCTCCGGTTCAAGCAAATTCATTCTTCACTATAACTTCCCCGGTTTCTCTACCGGAGAGGTGAAACCTAACCGTGGCCCTGGCCGCCGTGAGGTTGGTCACGGAAACCTGGCTCTCCGCGGGCTTAAGCAGGTTCTTCCTCCGGAGACTGAAAACCCATACACGATCCGTATCGTGTCTGATATCCTCGAGTCTAACGGCTCGTCTTCAATGGCTACTGTTTGCGCCGGTTCGCTTGCGCTGATGGATGCCGGTATCCAGATCAAGGCTCCTGTTTCAGGAATTGCGATGGGAATGATCTCAGACAGCGCAACCGGAAAGTATGCGATATTGTCTGATATCCTTGGCGACGAAGATCACCTTGGCGACATGGACTTCAAAGTTGTTGGTACTGAAAAAGGTATCACCGCTTGCCAGATGGACCTTAAAGTGGACGGCCTCACATACGATGTTTTGAAGGAAGCTTTGGAACAGGCGAAGGAGGGTAGATTGCACATTCTCAACGAGATGAACAAGACTATCACCAAGCCGGCTGCCGATCTGAAACCTCATACTCCAAGAGCTTACACCATCGTTATCGAGAAAGAGATGATCGGTGCCGTGATCGGACCTGGCGGTAAAGTGGTTCAGGAGATCCAGAAGACTACAGGCGCTACCGTTGTTATTGAAGAAGTTAACGGTAAAGGTATTGTCAACGTGTTTGCAGCTAACAAAGACGTTATGGATGCTGCAGTGAAGCGTATCAAAGGTATCGTTGCTATACCTGAGGTCAATACGGTTTACGATGGCGTTGTGAAGTCAATCATGCCTTTCGGCGCGTTTGTTGAATTCATGCCAGGTAAAGACGGCCTGCTGCATATTTCTGAGATCAAGTGGGAACGCCTCGAAAATATGGATGGCGTGCTCGAAGTGGGTGAAGAAATTAAAGTAAAACTGATAGAAATCGATAAGAAAACTGGTAAGTTCAGGTTGTCGAGAAAAGCGATTTTGCCAAAGCCTCCTAAGAAGGAAGAAGCACCGACCGCTTAGTCCCGGACTGGAACTAAATTTTGATTTTTACGTGTTAGCTAAACGGATTTAAACCGCACGGATGAGACAGCTTAAGATCAGCAAACAAATCACGAACCGCGAGAGCCAGTCGCTGGATAAGTACCTCCAGGAGATCGGTAAAGTGGATCTGTTGACCCCCGATGAAGAAGTAGAGTTGGCGAAGAGGATCAAGGAGGGTGATCAAATCGCATTGGAGAAACTTACGAAAGCAAACCTGCGATTCGTAGTATCTGTTGCCAAGCAATATCAAAACCAGGGCCTTTCCCTGGGCGACCTTATCAACGAGGGTAATCTCGGCCTTATCAAGGCAGCACAACGTTTCGATGAAACACGTGGTTTCAAGTTTATCTCTTACGCAGTGTGGTGGATCCGTCAATCGATCCTCCAGGCATTGGCCGAACAATCGCGTATCGTCCGACTTCCCCTCAACAGGGTTGGTTCATTGAACAAAATATCCAAGACTTTCTCTGAACTTGAGCAAAAATACGAACGCGAGCCCTCACCTGAGGAACTTGCAGAAGTACTTGAAGTAACGACGGCTGAAGTGGTGGATACCATGAAGATATCTGGCCGCCACGTGTCTATGGATGCTCCCTTCGTACAAGGTGAGGAGAACAGCCTTCTCGACGTGCTCGAGAACGACAGCGAAGAGACGCCCGACCAGGGCCTGATGACGGACTCATTGCGCCGCGAGGTTCAACGCGCCCTGTCTACGCTCACACAGCGCGAATCGGACGTCATCACTTTGTACTTCGGGCTTAACGGCGAACATGCGATGACGCTTGAGGAGATCGGCGAGAAATTCAATCTTACCCGTGAGCGCGTACGCCAGATCAAGGAAAAAGCGATCCGTCGCCTCCGTCACACGTCAAGAAGCAAAGCTTTAAAACCTTACCTCGGTTAATAATAATTGAAATAATTCTGAAAAAAGGGTCTCCGGTGCGAGACCTTTTTTTTATAGCATTGTGTTTTATATTCGGATATGGCAACTAAAGTTAAAGTTCTAATAATCGGGTCGGGCCCTGCAGGTTACACCGCTGCTATTTATGCCGCCCGCGCAGGTCTTAGTCCAGTACTCTATACAGGCGGTCAGCCTGGCGGACAACTAACAACTACAAACGATGTCGAGAATTTTCCGGGTTATCCCCAGGGAATCAATGGCTCGGCTATGATGGTCGATCTGCAGACACAGGCGGAACGGTTCGGCACTAAAGTGCATTATGCGATGGTAACATCGGTTGACTTTTCCGGATACCCTCTGAAGGCTTTTATTGACAACGGCGATGAGGTTATTGCCGAAGCCGTGATCATAGCAACCGGGGCGAGTGCAAAATACCTTGGACTTCCATCGGAAGCCAAATTCTTCAATAACGGTGTGTCGGCATGTGCCGTTTGCGATGGTTATTTCTATCGTGGTAAAGATGTGGTCGTGGTAGGTGCGGGTGACTCTGCCGCTGAAGAGGCAACTTACCTCTCCAAGCTTGTAAACAAAGTACACCTGATTGTTCGCCGCGATGAGATGCGCGCTTCGAAGATCATGCAGCAACGTGTTATCAATACACCAAACATCGAGATCCACTGGAACACAGAAACTGAAGAGGTTATCGGTGATGAAGTGGGTGGCGTTAATGGTGTGAGGATCCTTAACAACAAGACAGGAGTGAAGAGCACGTTATCGGTGCAGGGCTTCTTCCTTGCAATTGGTCATAAACCAAACACGGATATTTTCAAAGGTCAGCTTACAATGGATGATGCTGGTTACGTGAAGGTCCTCCCGGGCTCAACGCAAACCAACGTCGAAGGTGTGTTTGCAGTAGGTGATGTGGCAGACAGGGTTTATCGCCAGGCGATCACAGCCGCCGGCACAGGCTGTATGGGAGCACTCGATGCAGAGCGGTTCCTCGTGGCTAAAGAACTTGAATTAGCGCATCCATGAAGTTAGACATTCTTGTGATCGCTGCCCACCCGGACGATGCAGAGTTGGGCTGCGGTGGTACTATTCTCAAGCACGTAGCGATGGGAAAAAAAGTGGGTGTTGTTGATCTCACCCGTGGTGAGCTGGGCACCCGTGGCACGCCACAAACGCGTGAGCAGGAGGCAGCCGACAGCGCTAAGATCCTTGGACTTTCTGCCCGCGAAAACCTTTCATTGCCCGACGGTTTTTTCAGGAATGAACGGGAACATCAGCTTGAGGTGGTGAAGGCAATCCGTAAATATCAGCCGGAGATCATTTTAGCCAATGCGACGTACGATCGTCATCCTGATCATGGTCGTGCATCTGAATTAGCTTTTGAAGCATCATTCCTTTCCGGATTAACGAAGGTCGAAACAGGCCAGCCTGCATGGAGACCAAAGGTTCTTTATCACTACATACAAAGTCAGTTCATTACTCCCGATTTCGTTGTGGATGTATCTGATTTCTGGGGAAAGAAAATGGATGCGATACGCGCGTTCAAGACGCAGTTCTTTGATCCGAAAAGTAAAGAGCCGGCCACATACATCTCGAGCCCTGCATTCATGAAGTTACTTGAGGCGAGGGGTAATGAATATGGCCACGCGATAGGTGCGCAGTATGGAGAAGGATTTACGGTCCGGAAATTTATCGGCGTGAATTCGTTATTCGATTTACGCTAGGGTGCAAGTCTATTGATCTTCCAGCTCCCGTCAATTAAGGTATAAAGGATCCTGTCGTGCAGACGGCTTGGTCGTCCCTGCCAGAATTCGATCTCAAAAGGTGCTACGGCGAAGCCGCCCCATTGTTTGGGACGGGGGAGAACCTTGTCGTTCCTGTATTTCTCTTCGAGCTCTTTAACCCGTGCCTCCAGCAGTGACCTGTCTTTGATGACCACGCTCTGCGGCGATGCCCAGGCGCCCACCTGGCTTGCGCGGGGACGGCTCTGAAAATATTCGTCTGATTCTTCTGGTGTTGCACGTTCGGCAAATCCCGAAATGCGGACCTGTCGTTCTAACTCAGGCCAGAAGAATGTTAACGCACACGCAGGGTTGTTTTCAAGTTCTTTGCCTTTCTGACTTTGATAGTTTGTATAGAAGTAGAAGCGATCGTTCGATACGCCTTTAAGTAAAACGATACGTGCAGATGGTCTGCCGGTCTCCGAAATCGTTGCCAGCGTCATGGCACTGGGCTCCAGGGCGTTGGATAAAAGTGCTTCATCGAACCATTTCCCAAACTGGTTCAGTGGATTTTTGTTCACACTATTAATGTCGAGTGACGCTTGTGTATATTCTTTCCTTAACCCGGCGAATTTGTCCATGCCAGAAAAATAATAAAACGGTTCATTTGCATCTATGTCTCCACTATACTTTATTGGCATAGGTAAGCAGCGGATAGCTTTATTGGGGTATCAAAGATTGATGGAATTCTTTAACTATAAGAACAAGATTGCACCTTCCAAGGGTAGAATACTTGTGTCCGAGCCATACCTGCCAGACCCAAACTTCGAACGCACAATCATTCTTCTTTGTGAGCACAACGCCGACGGATCGTTTGGTTTCGTGATGAACAAGCCGAGTCTCGCCAAGCTTGGAGATGTGATGCAGGATCTGTCGAGTATCGATGCCCCGGTGTTCATTGGCGGACCGGTACAGCAGGACACGTTGCATTACATTCATCGTGTCCAGAATCTTGAAGAGTCGATCGAGGTGATGGACGGTATTTATTGGGGAGGCAACTTCGAGCAGTTAGTCTCGTTGATAGAGACAAAGCAAATTGCTTCAAGTGATATCAAGTTTTTTTTAGGATATAGTGGATGGTCTGCGGGACAGATTGAAGAAGAGCTTAAAGAAGATTCGTGGATCGTTAGTGACAAGGTGAACGAGGAGCTGCTGTTCGACATTAAGGCAGAGGCGATGTGGCAATATGCGCTGAAGCGTATGGGTGGCCGTTTTTCGGTCTATTCTAATTACCCGCCGGATCCCCGTTTAAATTGAGATTTTCTTATTTTTACAACCCCAACAGTTGCAGGGCGTATGGAAGACGGTAAAGAAGTAATAGACATCGAGCACGGAGATGAGGCCGATCACCTCGATACGCACGAGGAGCATCCTGATTATTCCACGTTCACAAAAAAGGATTTTGTCGATCTTCTAAAGAATCTATCGACGGAAAATGATTTCAAAAAAGTTGATTTCATTCTCCGTGAGGTGAAGCCATTGTACGATGAGCTTCGTGATAAAGAGAAAGAAGAAGCATTAAAAACATTCGTGGAGTCGGGTGGCAACGCCGACGACTTTGAATACCGTGGTACTGATACCGACAGTGCATTCGATGCGAACTATCGTCTGATCCGCGACAGGAAAAATCAATTCAATAAAAACCAGGAAGAGCAGAAGAACGAGAACTTTCGTCGTAAGAACGAAATACTCGAGCAACTTCGTGCACTCGTTGATAGCGAAGACTCCGACGAGACCTTCCATAAATTTAAAGAGCTTCAGAAACAATGGAAGCAGGTTGGCCCTGTGCCTAACGCACATGTGAAACCGTTGTGGGCAAGCTACACTGCCCTCGTCGATCGCTTCTATGATCATCGCAGCATTTACTTCGAATTAAAGGAACTTGATCGTAAGAAGAATCTTGAATCGAAGGTCGATCTCTGTGTTCGCGCTGAAAAGCTGATGGAGATTGAGAAGCTTAAAGATGCTGTTCGTGAGTTGAATGAACTTCATAACGAGTTTAAACATATCGGGCCTGTTCCCAAAGAGGAGAAGGATGCTGTATGGCAACGCTTCAAGGCAGCATCGGATGCTATCTACGCAAAGCGTGACGCCTTCCTTGATAATCTCAATAAAGAACAGGTAAAGAACCTCGACGAGAAACTTCGCATCGCTGAAGAAGTTGCTGCATTCGCGAACTTTGAAACGGATCGTATCAAAGAATGGAATCAGAAGACACAGGAGATCCTTGCCATTCAGAAGAAGTGGGAGGGTGTTGGTGCCGTTACGCGCTCGAAGGCTAAAGAGGTAAACAAGAAATTCTGGTCTGCATTCAAAGCATTCTTCAGCAGGAAGAACGTGTTCTTCCGTAAGCTCGACGAAGAGAGGGAAAAGAACCTTGCTGCGAAGAGAGAGATCATAAAGCAGGCACACGAGCTCAAGCAAAGCACCGATTGGGATAAGACTGCCAACAGTCTGAAAGAACTTCAAAGGCAGTGGAAGGACATTGGTCCCGTTCCCGAGAAGATGCGCGAGAAGGTGTTCCAGGAATTCAAGGAAGCATGCGATTTCTTCTTTGGTCAGCGTCGTGACCAGTTCTCGAAAGTTGAGAACGAGCAGGAGGTAAATCTCCAGCAGAAAGAGGCGTTGTGCCAGGAGCTCGAAGCCCTGACCGCGTCGAAGACAGGTACAGCAGAGCAGCTGCAGTCGATCGTGGAGCGTTTTAACGCGATCGGATTTGTTCCGAAGAAGGCGATCAACGATTCCAGGAATCGCTTTAAGGCGGCTGTAGACCAGTTTATAGCGCAGCTGGGCGGTGTTTCACAGGACGAGAAGGATAAGCTCGAGCTGGAGGTCCAGTTGGGAAGCCTGAAGAATGACCCGCAAGGGGAGCGCAAGCTGTACCAGAGGGAGCAGGCTATTCGCAAGAGGATCTCGAAGATTGAGAACGATATAGCGACATTGAAGAACAATATGGAGTTCTTTGGTCGTTCGAAGAATGCAGAAGCTTATAAAGCTGAATTTGCGCAGCAGATCGATGCGGCGAATGAGCAGCTGAAGACTTTGAAGGGTCAGTTGAAAATGCTGAAAACGGTAGGGTAATTTTTTTGCAAATCCCGCTTGAAAAACTATTTTTGCGCTCCGTTTAAGGGGAAATCCGGAAAACGGGAAGTAAAAAGCCTCCTTAGCTCAGCTGGTAGAGCAACTGACTTGTAATCAGTAGGTCGTTGGTTCGATTCCGACAGGGGGCTCTTAGAGAAAAGATAAAACCGCTTCAAAAGGGCGGTTTTTTTTATGTCATTGATGTGTGGACGCCGCGAATCAGCGGTGAAGGTGTGCATAGTTTCAGATAGACGCCTTATTTTCATGAAATGAAATCCTTTTTGACTCTTGCCCTACTTCATGCATTCACCATTGCCTACTCCCAGGTCGACCCTGAAGAGATCAGGCGACAGGCCATAGAAACTGGTGAAGCCGTGAAGAGCCAGGACTATGAGACTCTGATCAGCCACACTCATCCAAAGGTGCTCGAAATAATCGGGGGTCGCGAAAAAATGATTTCTATATTGAAGAAGGGGGACGCAGAATTGAAGCAACAAGGTATTAGTTACGACAAGGTCATCATTGGCGCGCCATCAGAAACTGTGGCTGCAGGAGATGAATTACATTGCCTGGTTCCACAGACTGTCGTCATGAAGAAGTCCGGGGAAAAGTATAAGATCAAAAGCGAGACTGCTCTCATCGGTGTTACAAAAGACAATGGAAAACACTGGTACTTTATTGATGCGGTGAATCTTAACATGGACAATGTTAAAACAGTCTTACCCAACTATAATCCAACACTGAAGCTCCCGGCAAAGAAACGGCCGGAAAGAGTGAATAACTAGTTTATTAATCGGGTGTTGCTTAAACGTTCATTGGGAGAAACTTATTATCACTCCCCCCGGACGTGCTTCATAGCGGAGTCACCTAACACTTCAACGGCATCAAACTAAAATCTGAAGTAACATCCACTACTTCTTCCTCAAATAAACATTCTCATAAGGAACTGCGACCGTGAACTTCGTCCACAAGCCTATTTCGGAGTCTACGTAGACCTCTCCGTAAAGTCTTTCCACCGTCTCTTTTACGATATAAAGTCCAAGGCCCGATCCTTGCGAACGGTCCGTGCCGCGGAAGAACATCTCAAACACCCGGCTGAGATAGCGTTTGTCTATACCGATGCCATTGTCTTCTATCTCCAGTTTCCAAATAGTTTTCTTTTTTTCAAACGTAATACGCACGTTGCGCTGCTCCTTGCGCTCGTCACGGTATTTAATGCTATTCCCGATCAGGTTATTCAAAATAATTCTTAGCCTGGTCCTGTCACTCATCACACGAGCCTCCTCACTCACGTCAATAATGAAGTTCATCGACTCCATGCCCGGAAAAAACTTTAGATCCGAAATGCTTTCGCTGATAGTGTCGAATAGATTTACTTCCTCATAAACGACTTCCTGGCTGGAATTCTGAGAGTATTGGATCATATTGGATATGACATCCTCGAGCTTTTCGATGCTCTGTTCAATATGATCAATATAAACTCCGACTTCAGGATTTTGATTTTGTCTTCGCGTAAGTTCGATAAGCCCGGATACCGATTTCAATGGGGCAATCAGGTCGTGTGAAGCGCTGTAAACGAATGCATCGAGCTCTTTGATCGTCTTGTTAAGCTGGCGAATAGTCTCGTTCAGTTTTTCGGTGCGCTGATCAACGACCTGCTCCAGCGATTGGTTGATCTCCTGGAGATTTCTTTTAGCCTCACTCAGCAAGCGGTTTTGCTCTGAGATCATCTGTTGCTGCACCATTGTTTCTTCATTCTGGGCTTTCAGCTCTTCGTTTTGCGCTGCCAGATCATGGTTTTGTTTCCGGATCTCCTGTGCCTGGAGATTCACCAGTTGCTCCAGCTGCCTCTTCCTTCTGTCGAGGTGGTAGGTTCGATAGCGATAAAAAGCATATCCGCTAATAGCAAACAGGGAAAATGCCGCCCAACCGAAATATTTCGATTTCCACCACGGCGTCTGTATAATGATCGTTATAGATTTCTCCGGTCCCCATGTACGACCGTTAAGCGACGCTCTGACTGTAAGCGTGTATGATCCCGGATCGAGATTGGTGAAAGTTAAACTGTGCTCGTGCCCGATGTTCTGCCAATTGTCGTCGAACCCTTTTAAAAGGAAACTATAACTTATCCTGTCGGGTGATAAGAAATTAAGCGCTGAGAAACTTAGTGTGATCAACCTTGAATCGGTATGAGCAAGATCCAATGTTTGAGTTTCGGTAATACTTTGTTCGAGAAAATCGCTACCCGGTTTCACTCGTTCGTTGAAGATCCTGAAATCGGTAAACACGATCTGTAACGATTTCATATCGTCAGTGAGTGCTCGTGGTCTAAAGACGTTAAAACCATCAGTACCACCGAATAGCAGCCGCCCGTCAAAAGTACGCAGGGCAGCGTTTCGATTAAATGTGGTTCCCTGAACACCGTAGTGCTGATCGAAAACCGTGAACACGGTGTCAACTTCATTAAAATGAACGAGACCTTTGTTGGTGCTCAGCCACAAAGTCTCGTCGATACCCTTTTCAACAGAAAGGACAATGTCGTCGGGCAGCCCATCGCGCTCATCGAGAATGGAGAACGTTTGATTGCGAAAGTTGTATTGGCAAAGGCCGCTTCCGTATGTTCCAATCCAGATCTTTCCGTCATCTTCCAGCAATGTTTTTACACGCAGGTCTGGTAACGACCGGCCACGCGCATCGATGCCTTTGATCTCAATGACTGAATCGTATGCGGGCAGGTAGGCCATCAACAAACCATATGATCCAACCCACAGCGTATTATTCGAATCGATCAAGAGCGTTTGTGCCTGAACATTTTTGAAGAGCTTGTCGATATTCCCCCTCAGCGGGTTATCGATATGGTTGAAGATCCCTGTCTTTGGATCTAGCCGGTTTACGCCACGATTCGTTCCCACCCACAAATAGCCTAGCGAGTCTTTTTGAATCGACCAGATCGTATTGGCTGCCACTGATGTGCTGTCGTTGTTATCGTGGACAAACTGCTTCCAACCTCCGTGACCGTCAAGGTAGATCAATCCGTATCTGAATGAGCCGACCCATAGACCTTCTCCATCGGCATATAATGAAGTGACAACTTTGATGGACCCGAGTTTTGCGGGCATCGAATAACGATGAACGCCGCCCTCCTTGAAATAATGAAGACCTCCGCCGTCAGTCCCTACCCAGATCGTGCCGTCATCAGCCTCTGTAAACGCTGATACAACATTATTACTCAGCGAGTTTTTGTTGAACATGTCTTTACGAAACAGGGAAAATTCGATCGCCGTGTTTTCATGGTAATTGACTCCGCCGTTATATGTACCAATCCAGACATTCCCATTGTTTTCAATAAAGATCGACCGGACAGTGTTGTAACTTAAACTGCGCTCGTCGAATTCGGAGTGAATGTAGTAGCTGGATATTTTCTCTCCGCGAGTGAGTACATTCAAACCTCCTCCGTCGGTCCCGAGCCATAGACTGCCATTTACATCCTTTGCAATGGCCCAGATGTCGTTATTGTTCGTGCCCTTGTTTTCAACATTATAATACACGATTTCCCCTGTTGCACGATCATAGTGCCCGAGCCCTTTGCCTTCCGTGCCAAACCACAGTTCTTTATTATCGAATAAAATAGACCGGGTGGGCGACTCGCTATATAATACCGACGTCATCTGATTTTTGAGGTCGAGAATTTTCAAGCCCTGGAGAGTTGCCACAGCCAAACTATCACCGTCGATTGCAACATTCCATACCGTTTCGTTAGCGAACGCAGAATCTGTGACATCGACCACCGTTTGACTGACAAGATCTAAATATCGCAAGCCCGCGACTGTGCATGCGAGCCACAAACGCCCTCTCTTTTTATCCAAAGCTGCATTGGAATAAACAGTACCTGGAGGATGGTTGGTCTTATACACCCGGAACCGTTCCATAGAACGGTCAAAATAGTTGATCCCTGAAACTGTCCCGATCCACAAATTCCCGGTAGTCTCCTCTTCCTTGATAAAATGGACGACGTTATGACTCAGACTGGTGGAGTCGGAGGGATCGTGACGGAATGTGCGGAACTCCGAACCATCGAAGCGGCTAAGGCCGTCTTCGGTAGCCATCCAAACGAAACCGCGCGAGTCGCGGAGAATAGCATTGACGGATGGCTGAGGTAAGCCGTGTTCTGTGGAAATTCTTTTGAAAAATATTTGTCCGGGAGAAGAGTCCAGCGATTGTGAACGACACAAGGAAGTTGCAAATATTGCAAAGAGCAATAGCATCAATCTCTCGTGAATCGTTTTCAACTGTTTTGGTAATAGGGTATATACAATTTAATGTTTTTCGAAACAAAATCCTTTAATTCTGACATTCCGGTTTTGGATAGCATTATATGTATTAAAAGTCTGCCATTTTCTTTCAAACGACAGTAATAATGTGAATCTTCACCCCATCCGCAACCCTAACTTATGAGTATCAAAAGAAGAGATTTTATCGGCATCACAACTGCCGCAGTAGCAACAGGAATGCTTTCATTGAACTCCTGCAAACCGGCAGAAGCCGATCAAAAGGAAGCTCCTGCTTCAGGCAGTGGACTGAAATCAATGACAGGCAATGTCACACCCATTTCAAAATCAGAAAGAGAAGCGAGAATTGCCAAGGCTCAGCGTTTGCTTAACGAGAATAAAATGGATGCGCTGGTGATCGAATCAGGCACGGCATTGAACTACTTTACGGGTATTACGTGGGGGGCCAGCGAACGAACAATGGCCGCCATCATTCCTGCGAAAGGCGATGTCAAATACATATGTCCCGGTTTTGAAGAAGCCCGCCTGCGCGAACTGATCACCATGGGAACGGAAGTATACGCATGGCAGGAAGACGAAAGTCCATATGAGCTCATCGCTAAAGTGATCAAAGATGCCGGAATTGCTTTCGGCACCGTTGCCCTGGAAGAGCGCGTACGATTCTTTATCGCAGATGGAATCAGAAAAGCGGCTCCGACTTTGAAATATGTAAGCGGCGATCCCGTAACGATTCCTTGTCGGATCATTAAATCTCCCGCGGAGATCAAACTGATGCAGACCGCGATGGACATCACCCTTGCCGCCATTAAGTACGGTGCCAGTCAATTGAAAGAAGGGATGTCGCAAGATGAACTCGCTTCTATCATCGTCAACGCTCAAAGCGAATTAGGTGGCAGCTCCGATTTTGCTCTTTGTCTTTTCGGAACATCATCGGCTTTCCCCCATGGATCAACTCAACCACAAAAACTCAAGCAGGGAGACATCGTGTTGATGGACTGCGGATGCATCATCGAAGGATACTATTCAGACATTACCCGGACGATTGTTTTTGGCGAACCCACAAAACGACAACAGGAGATATGGGCTCTTGAAAAAGAAGCGCAGTCAGCAGGTTTCGCTGCCGCAAAACCCGGCGCGCCGTGCGAAGCCGTTGATGCAGCAGCCCGGAAGGTAATAACCGATGCCGGCTTCGGACCAGGTTACAAATTGCCCGGACTGCCTCACCGCACCGGCCATGGCATCGGGATGGATGTTCACGAATGGGGTAACATGGTCAAGGGTAACAAGCAATTGCTGGAGCCCGGAATGTGCTTCAGCATCGAGCCGAACATTTCGATCGTTGGTGAATTCGGTGTGAGATTGGAGGACTGTGCATATATGACCGAAGAAGGTCCGAAATGGTTCACGCCACAAAGTAAATCGCTTAGCGAGCCTTTTGTTTAACCTGGAGAAGACATCCGTAGCGTAAGAAATTCACGTCAGGAATTACGGAACTGACCGGGTTGAACCAGGTATTTCGTTCTGAAGGCCCTCGAAAAAGAACTCGCGTCGTCAAACCCGCATTGCGCCGCTATTTGCGACACCGGTGCTGTGGTAGAACGGAGCAGTTCTGCGGCGTTGTTAAGTCGTATGTTAACAAGGTAGCGATGAGGTGTAACACCTGTGACTGCCTTGAATTGACGAACCAGCTGCGGAACAGATAATGACGATGCTGCCGCGATAGACTTCAGATCGATGTTTTCTTTGTAAAAACTATGAAGCACGTCTCGCGCAACACACACCCGTTTGTAGATCTCTTTCCGGGTTGATGACCGGATCGCGTGAATATTCTCAGAGACCGCAAGGTCGGTTGCATGCGTCTTTACAAGATCGCGAAGCAGCAGAACAAGATGTTCGTCAAGCACATTGGAGTTATATCCATCCAGTTCCATGGAATTGATCAGCGATCCCAGGTGCAGTCTCACGTGATCATTAAATGCGTGTGTAACCTGGAAGAATTCGGGGAGCGAATCTCCATCCTCGAATGGATCATCGACCAGGGTTTGAATGTCCGCGGTGGCGTCGCGAAGAACCTGCTTCGCAAAGTCTCTTGCAAAGAATACCGAAACGGTTTTTGTCGCGGTACCTTCGATGCGGCAGGAATAGTTCTGTCCATCATTAAGTAACAGGAATGAGCCCGCTCTCACGGCAACCTGAGACCCATTTACACCATACCACTCTTCACCGGCAAAAACAGTTTTAATGGACAGACACCCAATGTGGTTATCGCAGGCAGATCTGTTGCTGACTGCGTTGAAAACGACGTTCTTTTTCCCGAACATCCCAAAATGCTTTTTTTCATCGAAGCCCGGGCGATCGTGGTCGGGAAGGGTGTTGAAATACATAGCTGCAATTTGAGAATTTTTGCACACAACTGGCTGGCTGACGAAAATTACATTTGACGATGAACAATATCATGAAGTTCGTTGTGCTCGTCCTGATTGTTTCAGGTTGCACGAAAAATGAGAATGCAGACGAGCTAGCGATCAGGAAAGCTGTGGCGGATTATTATGACGGCATTAAGGCTCAGGATCACAGCAAAATGTCTGACGCGACGTTTGACTTTATACTGTATGAAACGGGAAAGGTCTGGAACAACGACAGTGTATTCAATGAGATGAGCAAGTATAAATATTCGATGAACTACTCGCTCACAGACTTCAGGATCACATCCGACAGTGACATCGCCTATGCGAACTTCCACGCGCTGGTCGACTTCGTTTTTGATGACACCCTGAAAAAGACGTTTAACTTCATCGAAAACGCAGCCTTTGTAAGAAAAGATGGTGATTGGAAAATAACTTTGTTACAGGTTAATGAGGAATTGCCGGGTTATGACACTATTCAGTACGCGCCAGATCATTATGAAGCGAGAGTGAGTCAATTTAAGTCGGAGGATGTTAAATCCGGGGCGATTGTTCTTTTAGGTAACAGCATAATAGAATATGGAAACTGGAAGCAGCTCTTCGGCGATTCCTCTGTCGTGAACCGTGGTGTGGCTGCCGATAATACTTTCGGCGTAATGCGAAGACTCGACGAGATCACAGGACGTCGTCCTTCAGAGGTGATCATTGAAATTGGCATCAATGATGTCTCGCAAAACATCCCGGTCAATATGATTGCCGATAATATCACTTCAATTGTAAATAAACTTCGCTCCGGTTTACCCAACGTGAAGGTCTACTTGGTTAGCTTACTTCCCACGAACGACGACGTGCGGAACGAGTATCCTGATGCATACCTTAAGAACCGGTTATCTGGTGTTGTAAATGCACAGTTGAGTCTCGTGGCTGAAAGATATTCCTTTAAATACCTCGATCTTAATTCCAGACTTTCTGATCGTGAAGGTAAGCTGGATCGCAGGTTTGCGAGCAGCGATGGTCTTCATCTCAACAAAGAGGGTTACGGGGTTTTCATGCGGTTACTGCGTGAACGCTGATCGCTAGGGTAGGTAAGGACCTCCTGTCTCACCCCATCCCCATTTTGGCATCGGCTCATTCTCCTTCACAGGGATATCCTTTGCATTGGAGTTGATCACTGCAAGCCTGCTTCCCCATTCCAGGTATCCAACGAGGGCGGAACGAAATTCGGGATCGGCGGCGAGTCCAATTTCGTCGCACGACTCGAGGAGCAAAGATATCCAGCGTTTGCGTTGCTCTTCTGTGAGATGTCTGCCGAAATGACGAGAGATCATTTTGTGATGACTACCGTCATCCTTTTTTGTATAGAACTCAGGTCCCCCGAACACTTCGCCAATGAAGTGCGCCACATGTTTGCTGTGATCGGGCGACATATTTTTAAAAACGTCGCTTATGATCGGATCGTTTGCTACTTTTTTATAAAACAGGTTGGTCAATTTTTCGAGCGTCTCATTTTTACCGGCCCACTCGTACAGCGTTGGAATGCTTTTCATGATTTTCCCGTTGTGGATTTAAATCAAGATTAGCACACGGCGGCATTTAAATCAAGGAGACACGAGATAGTACAATCGAATCTTTTTTGTTAAATAGGTGTTAGTTTCGTGTTAAAGAGTTTGTAGCATGGCAATGAATGCGAAAATCGCGGGCAAGATATCCAAGGCGCTTGCGGACCCACACAGGCTGGCGATCCTAAAAGAGCTGAAGAGACAGAAAAACTGTTTATACTGTGCCGATATCGCAGATGTTATAGACCTCGCGCAACCCTCTATTTCTCACCACCTTAAGCTGCTTACGGATACTGAGATCATTTCATCCGAAAAAGAGGGCCGCAACATCAAATACAAACTCAACGAGAAGGTGCTCAACGAGTACATCGAATTCCTGGAAGACCTCAAGAGGGGCTGATTTCGCCGGTCCCGATCAATCGAAAAATTTAAATATTTAGTTAAATGAATGTACGTGGGAACTAATCCCGCGATCCGTGGTGTTCAGGAATACATCGAAACATTTCGATATATAAATATTTGAATAAATAATTGTTACAACATCTATGTATATCCCAACCACCACTAAATTTTTTCGTCCCTTGATACAAATAACCAAACTATTCGTTATAGCCATCATCATCGTTGGCTGTACCACACAGGCCGGACCACTCGGCAAAGACAACACTACCACCGAAGCAACACCCAATCCCGGCATCCCCGTAGACGCCGTGGTAATCCAGCCCGGTAAGATCAGTGACCAGCTCGAGGTTACCGGAACATTGATCGCCAACCAGCGCGTCGACATCGTCAGTGAGCTTACCCGCCGCCTCGTGCACGTGAACGTAAAAGAAGGTGCGCACGTCTCCCAGGGAACTTTGCTGTTCAAACTCGACGACGCCGATCTCCAGGCGCAGCTCGAAAGGTTCAGGCAGCAGACGAAACTGGCGCAACTGAATGAGGAACGTCTCAGGGACCTTCTCGCCCAAGATGCCATCGCACAACAGGATTATGACGAAGCGTCAACCAACCTGAAAGTACTTGAAGCACAGATCCAGGAGCTCCAGGTGCTGATCGGCAAAACAAGGATCGTCGCTCCATTCGACGGACAGATCGGTATGATCAATGTTCACCAGGGAGCTATCGTTTCGGTAAATACGCTGCTGACCAACATAGAAGACAACAACACCATCAAAGTAGAATTCTCTATTCCCGAGAAATACACGAACGTTATCCAGGTAGGAAGTAAACAATCGTTTACCATTCCTTCTGACGAGAAAACGCACTATGCGACCATCGTTGCAAAGGCTGCAAGTCTCAATGAGAATACCAGGACTCTCCTCGTGCGTGCAGTTTCGACAAACTCAGACGGTACGCTGTTGCCAGGTCAAAGCGCACGATTGAATCTGTCGCTGAGTTCGTCGGGAGATGCGCTCATAGTTGCTTCACAATCACTTATTCCGTCTTCAGCCGGCTACTCAGTGCTGGTTGCCCGCAACGGTAAGGTGGTTCCGACGCCCGTTGAGATAGGACAACGCGGAGCCGGCTCGGTTGAAATAACAAAGGGCTTGTCGAAAGGCGATACCGTTATCACCAGCAACCTGATGCGTTTGTTCCCCGGGGCTAATGTTCACTTCGCTACTATTAAATAATCCATGAGCGCAATTTCACAAGTAAGTATATCACGTCCCGTATTGGCGGGCGTTATGTCAGTTCTGCTGATACTATTCGGCATTGTAAGCTACACATTTTTAGGAACACGGGAATACCCTGTTACCGATTCACCAATTGTGATGGTAACAACAGTTTATCCGGGTGCAAGTGCCGACATCATTGCATCGCAGGTCACCAAACCTTTGGAGGAAGCTATCGCTGAAGCGAATGGCATCCGGGCTTTATCGTCAGTTTCAAGGGAACAGGTAAGTATCATTACTGTCGAGTTCAATCTCGATGCCGATCTTGAAGCTGCGGCTAACGATGTACGGGATAAGGTTTCAAAGTCGAGACAACAACTGCCGACAGACATCGAGCCTACCATCGTTGAGAAAGCCGGTCCTAACGATTTCCTGGTTTTCCTTACCGTTCAAAGTGATACCAAAAGTCTTGAAGATGTTACCGACTACGTTAACATCAACATCAAGGAGAAGCTGCAATCTATCCCCGGAGTAAGACTCGTCGACACCTACGCCGGTAAGAAGCGCGCAATGCGATTGAGGATGGATCCTCTCAAAATGGCGTCGTATGGTCTTACGCCATCCGATGTGCAAACAGCTCTTCGTAAGGAGAACGTCGATCTGCCAAGCGGGCGAATAGAAGGAGAGAATACGGAGGTGAGTCTGCGCACCGAAGGACGACTTGTTACAGAAGATGACTTCAACAACATGATCGTGCTGCAAAAGGATGGTGCCATTGTCCGGTTCAAAGATATTGGTACAGCTGTGATGTCGTCACAAAATGAACGGACCGCTATGATCATCGGCGAGGGTAATACAGCAGGCTATGGCGTAGGCACCGGCGTTGCACCGCAGCGCGGAGCCAACTCACTGGCTATCGTGGCGGAATTCGAAAAACGCTTCAAAGAGATCGTCGACAATGCTCCCAAAGAATATGTTGTTTCACTCGGAAAGGATTTTACCGTCCCCGTGAAGAACTCATTGTCGGAAGTAGAAGAAACCCTGTTCCTTGCATTTGGTCTCGTTGCCATCATCATTTTCATATTTCTCCGCGACTGGCGAAGCACATTGATCCCGCTCGTGGCGATACCTGTGTCGATCATATCTGCCTTCTTCATCATGTATATCGCCGATTTCTCGATCAACGTCCTTACCCTGCTGGGCCTGGTACTGGCTATCGGCCTCGTGGTTGATGATGCCATCGTTGTTCTCGAGAACATCTATACAAAAATTGAACAGGGGATGAGTCCCATCGCGGCAGCACGCAAAGGTTCTGATGAGATCTATTTTGCCGTTGTCTCGACAACAATTACGCTTGCTGCGGTATTTCTTCCCATTCTTTTTCTTGGCGGAATAACCGGTCGCTTGTTCAAAGAATTCGCCATCGTGGTTGCAGGATCTGTATTGATCTCAGCCTTCGTTGCACTCACACTTTCTCCGATGATGAGCGCCTACCTGTTGAAGAAAGATTCATCGCAGGGATGGCTTTATAGAAAAACAGAACCATGGTTTGTGAGCCTCAACGATGGCTATGAACGAACACTTCGTTGGTTCTTTAAGATGAGATGGGTTGGATTCATTCTTTTGCTCGCCTCATTCGGAATTGCGTATCTCTTACTTCCGAAGTTGCCGTCGGAGCTCGCGCCGCTTGAAGACCGCTCACTCGTTGGTCTGGTTGTACTGGCACCGGAAGGAACGTCGTTCGAGAGTATGGAAGCGAGGATGAAAGAGATCAACAACTTCGTTACCGATTCTATTCCCGACCTGAATGGTAACAGGACATATGCTTCGGTTGCAGCAGGTACCGGAAACTCTGTGCTTCCCGTGAACTCAGGCTTTCAATGGATATTTCTGGAAGATCCGAAGAACCGTAAAAGCGGGATGACACAACAACAGGTTTACGAGAAACTGGCGCGCGCTTCACAAAAATTCAGGGACGTTGTGATCATCCCTGTGCAAATGCCAACGATAGGCGGATTTTCAAGCTCACAGCCTTTACAATACATCATACAGGCGCCTGATCTTCCATCACTCATCGACGTAATGCCCAAGCTGATGGGGCAGGTATATCAAAACCCTAAACTGATATTCCCTGATCCCGATTTCAAGATCAACCGTCCGGAGATAGGTATTTCGATCGACAGGCAGCGGGCAGCCCAGGCTGGCATATCTACACAGGAAATTGGAACAACACTTCAACTCGCGTTGAGTGGAAGGCGCTACGGTTATTTCATCTACAACGATCGCCAATATGAAGTGATAGGACAGCTTGATCGCAAAGAACGTTCTGCACCAGCAGATCTTCGCTCTCTGTTCCTGAAAGCCGAAAACGGCGAAATGGTTTCGCTCGACAACCTGGTGAAGATGGAGGAGACGGTAAGTCCGCCGGCAATCTACAGGTACAACCAATCATACAGCGCTACTATTTCTGCAACACCTGCAGCGGGTGTGAGCCTGGGTGAAGCCATCAAAGAAATGGACGGGATCGCAGCAAATGTTCTACCCGATAATTTCAGCACGACGCTCGGCGGTCAAAGCCGTGACTATGCAGAGAGCAGCTCGAGCCTGATCTTCGCTTTTATCTTCGCGATCGTCTTGATCTATCTCGTGCTCGCTGCGCAGTTTGAAAGTCTCATAGATCCATTCATCATACTGCTTACAGTTCCAATGGCTATTACCGGCGCCTTGCTCAGTCTTTGGTTTACCGGTCAATCCATCAACGTATTCAGCGAGATAGGAATTATCATGCTGATCGGTTTGATCACCAAGAACGGTATCCTGATCGTTGAATTTGCAAACCAACGTAAGGAAGAAGGTATGTCTGTGAGGGATGCTGTATTGTCGGCAGCAGTGTCACGCTTCCGCCCAATCCTGATGACCACGCTTGCGATGATATTCGGAACGTTGCCCATTGCCCTTTCATTAGGAACATCTTCCGGCAGCCGCACCTCCCTGGGAATTGTCGTGGTTGGTGGACTCGTATTCGCCGGTATTCTTACACTGTTTGTTATCCCGGCAGTGTACTCATACTTCTCACGTCCGTACGTTCATAAAGAACACGATGCGACATCACCGATCGAAAGCACGCAGACTGTTACAGCATAATACTACCCAATGAAAAACAATTACATACTCATTATATCCATTGCATTGTTGTCTTTTGCCGTGACTGCCGTTTATGGTCAGCGACGACAGCTATCCTTAAAGGATGCTGTGGATCTCGCAATAGAGAACAATCCGGAGTTGAAGATCGCGAAGCTTGAAGTTTCGCGATCACAGCAGCAAAAAGTCTTGTCGAGAGCACTGGTGCTTCCGTCGGTCAACGCTTTTGGTCAGGCAAATCATTATTTTCAGCTGCCTCCATTTTTTGGATTCGGCACCACTGCGCAGGCTGAAGGCAAGATCCCGTATGGCAGATTTGGCGGAGAAGATCAGTTGGCGGCAGGAGTCACCGCTATCCAGCCAATCTTCAATCCCCAGGCTTACCCGGCGCTGCAGCGTGCACGCTTATCTGAACGTGAAAGCAAACTGGCGTCGACGGCAAAACAGATCGCCATCCTTTCAAGTATCAAGCAGAACTACCTGAGGCAGCTGGTGTTGAGCGAGCGGATCAAATTGCAGCGTGAAAGTATAAACCGCAATAACCGTGTTCTGAAAGATGCGCGCGCACTTTATGTCCAGGGTAAAGGATTGCGTGTGGATACATTGCGCGCATATACGTCTCTGAAAACGCTGGAGCCTGAATTATTACAACTTCTTTATGCACATGAAACCGGTAATATTCAACTCAAGACACTGATTGGAATCGATTCACTGCAGGAGATCGAACTGACGGATTCATTGTATGTTCCCGAAACCGAGGTCATCCCCGGTGAAGAGGAAGTTTATGCATCTGCAAAGCAAAATAACCCCGAGGTATTGTCGATTGTAATCCAGGAAGAGATTGCTGAGCAACAGGCGAGGCAGGCTAATGCTGCACGACTCCCGGTTGTATCTGCCGTGGGATTATTCCAGGTGCAGACACAAACGAATTCATTCGAATATGGCAAGGCGTATTATCCTGCTTCTTCATATGTGGGATTGCAACTGTCGGTGCCGCTGTTTTCAGGATTCGGCAACGAGGCGAAAATAAAACAGGCAAATATGGCGAAAGAACAATCCGTTCTCCGTTCGAAGTATACCCATGAGCAACTTCGTTCACTAGTTCACCAGACGGTGGCAAATGGGCGGGAGGCGATTGTGAGACTTCAGGCAACGGCTACTGTGAAAGAAACAGCAAAGCTTACGTATGATATTATTCAATACCGTTATGTGAAGGGAATAGCATCGCGACTGGAACTCAATGATGCGGAACTTGCCCTGACGGCTTCGCAATCCAGTTACCTGGAGGCCGTATTTGATTACCTGTCAGCCCGGATCGCGCTCGACAGAATTATGGGAAGAGCCTGGTAATTCGAAAAACACCGTGGTGCCTTTGCCGATGTCGGACTTGACCCAGAGTTTTCCATCGTGCAGGGAGACTACCCTCTCAACAATCGAGAGACCAATGCCGGCACCCTCGAAATCGCTCGACGAATGGTACCTGGTAAATGGTTTGAAAAGATTTTTCGCCGTGGCAGAATCGAAGCCGACACCATTGTCTTCAATGCAGTATACCACAGAGTTCTCCAGTTGCTGATACCCGATATTTATCTTCGGCACCTGCTTGCGACTCGAGTATTTTACTGCATTGGAGATGAGGTTTGTCCAAACATGCTTCAATAATACTTTATCTCCAACTGTGGCAGGCAACTTGTCGATGTTGATCGACCCTCCATCTCCAAGCGCATCCTTATACTCACTTGAAACCTGCAATGCCAGGGTTTCCATATCCACTTCGCGCATGTCCAGGTCCTTGCTGCTGGCCTGGAAGAGTGTGAGGAGATCGTCAATTAAATTCTGGGAGGTCGTGACCTTTGCGATTATTTTATCGGTATAATCTTTCGTGCTTTTTTTCAAGTCATCTCCAAGATCATCCAGCATTCTTTCGACGCTGAACTTGATATTTCTCAATGGTGCTTTGAGATCGTGCGAGAGTGCGTATGTGATCGTTTGAAGTTCGTTGTTGGTTTTCTCGAGTTGCTCGTTCGCTTCCTTCAGCTGTTTTGTTCGTTCGTCAACTCTTCTCTCGAGATCATTGTGAATATTGATGCTCTCGATAGAGACTGCAGTGATATCGGCGAGTGCCTGCAAGACGTTTAAGGTTTGCTGGTCGGCCATATTGCCGGAAGACCAGTAATTTCCAATAGCGCCGAGAGGGTTGTCTTTCCTGATAGGAACCATCGCCAGGCTTTTTACAAAAGTTGGCCTGTATGCTTCGTGTGGAACCCGAGGGTCCTGGTAAATGTCGGGGATGATGACCGGCGTTTTATTCAGCATGACCCAGCCGCTGATACAGGAATTTATCGGAAATCTCTTGCCTTTCCAAAGGGGAGCGATGGCGTCTTCGTTGGCATAATAACATCTATCATTTTCTTTCAGGATGAAGGTAGCACCGTCGGCGCCGGTCAACTTCCGTGCTACGCATCGGACGATATCGCCCACCTGCTCGATCGTTCGGGCCATAGATAACTGTAAGATCGCCGTGACAAATACCTGCGACCTGTCTTCGCCATTATTTGAACCTGGAGCCATGGGTGCTTTTTGGGTCCTAAAAAGTACTTATAAGATAAGAAGAATCTATCGCAATGTCACTGGTTGCGAAAATCTTATGCACAGATCATCCCTGGAGCCTTTTCTTGATCCTGCTTAATGATTGATTTTTGATTCCCAGGTAGGAGGCAATATGGTAAGACGGAATCCGCTGGACGATATTCGGATGATCTTTCAACAAATTCAGATAGCGTTGTTCATGTGTGAGGATCAGTAAATTTTCCGCCCGTGCCTGTGAAAGAATGAAAAAATGTTCTGCCAGTATCCGTCCAAAACGCTCCCACGACCTGTGATTTTTGTAGAGGTCCTGCAAATCGTTGTATGATAAGTAGAGGATCTGTGAATCTTCGAGCGCTTCGATGAAGTAGCTGCATGGGTATTGATAGACGAAGCTGCCAAATGAAACGATGAATTGACCCTCGGAGAAAAAGAAGATATTCTTTTCTTCTTCCGTGACGGGATCGAAATAGTATAAGCGAAATATGCCTTTGATCAGGATGCCCAGATCTTTGCAGACTACATTTCGCTTATTGTAAAAATTTCCCTTTAAAACTTCCCCGGTGCGCCAGAAGGGGATGCTTGCAGCAATATCTTCTTCACTTAATCCTGCAAATTGAGTTAACGTCTTCTTTAAGAATGCTGCGAGCTCTGGTTTCATTCAACAATTAAATAACTTCTGAGCTGTTCTTGTTGATCTTCCGTTGGACGATGAACTGGTACACAGAGCCGCCGATAAATAATACAAGGATAACTAATAATGTTTTACCGATAAGGGGATCTGTGATGTCTTTTGCCAATGGCTGGCTCACGGGAAGCCGTGTCAGGGTCTCGTTAACCGTTGGGAGCAGCGAAAGAAAGAGACTAAACGACAGCAGGAAGTTCTCGATGTAGCGTGCGCGGTTATTTCCCGTTCTTTTATAGAAAAGGAGAGCGGCGGTCGCCACCAGGACAACGATGATCAGTGAAAGTGCATGCCCGGCATTAAATCCGCCATGCTTCGAAATTCCAAGCGCTGTTAGAGAAGCAATGAGGGTAGTATATAAATATACTTTCCCGGAAGTCGCGGCGAGATTGATCTTTCTAAAGTTGATAAGCGAAACCAAAGCAGCACCAATGGCAGTCACGCCGATCACGGTGTGGAAAATGCCCAAATTTGATAGTCCCATAGGATGTATTTTTCTTGCAAACTTTTGGATAAAAGGGGAGGTGAAAATTCACTTAAGTGAATTTGGGGAAACTTTTTAAAATTATTTTGGGGCGTAAAGACTATCTTCACGCTGTTCACTGCATAACTCACGGTCATTCAGCGATTTAATTCCATCGATGCCTTCCGGGCAGTTACTATGCTGCTCATGATATTCGTTAACGACCTGTGGACGCTGGAACACGTGCCCGCGTGGTTAGGGCATGCCGGCATGATGGACGACCGCCTCGGGTTCTCCGACGTTATTTTCCCTGCTTTTCTTTTCATCGTTGGTATGTCGGTGCCGCTGGCAATCGAGGGTAGGTTGAAGAAAGGTGAGTCACGCACGGCTGTTCAGAAACACATCGTGATCCGCGCGTTTGCCCTGATCATCATGGGCGTTTTTCATTATAACCTCGAGAATTATAGCGACGATGCTCTGTTGCCCAGGGCTGTTTGGGAATTACTGTTAACAATTGCTTTCTTCCTCGTCTGGCTTGATTACACTAATGTCAAAGAGAGAACATCGTTGATGCTAAAGATCACCGGCGTGGTGATGCTGATCGGACTTTCTGCAGTTTACAAAGGTACATATGGTAGCGGTCCATGGATGCAGATAGGGTGGTGGGGAATACTCGGCCTGATCGGTTGGACCTATCTCATCGTGAGTTCCATCTACCTTTGGTCGAATGGGGAAATAAGAATTCAATATGCGGCCTTCTCAATCTTTCTCCTGCTGAATTGCCTGGATATAAATCACAGTGCGAATGCTGCAATAGCTATGGCGGGTGTGATCACAACACTCCATTACCGGAAAAACGGGTTCTGGACATTTGCATCCGTCGCCATCATAGCACTGATCGTACTTGGATTCGTGGCTCGTTCGTGGTGGGACATATCCAAGATAAGGGCAACGCCTCCATGGGTATTGATATGCACGGGCATCAGCGTTGCAACGTTTCTTATTATCGCTTTCATCGTCGACGTGAAGAGACAGGTAAAATGGTACGAATTCATCAAACCCGCGGGAACCGTAACACTTACCTGCTATCTGCTGCCCTACATACACAGCGGGTTGTTTCAGCTCCTGAACATACGATTACCATTAGTTCTGCGAACCGAGGCGATAGGGTTATTGAAATCCCTCATCTTCGCGTGGCTCATCATTACCATCGCGGGATTCTTGAAGAAGAAGGGAATTGCATTGAAACTATGACCTTTTCAGAATTAAGCCCCTGATCTTTTAGAATTTAAAACTTCGATCTTTTTTAAAAGGTGATAGACACCCCTGACACACCGTTGTCACCAGGTAAACTGATTTTTGCAGCGTAGTCATTAAAAAAGCAAAAATTATGAAACTCGTTTCAATCAGGATCATCACCCCGGATGTGAAAAGGCTCGTCGCATTTTATGAAAAAGTGTCGGGTATGCCGGCCATACAGTACACCGACGATTTTGCGGAGCTCCAGGGCGCCTTGGCGACATTGGCAATAGGAAGCACACGGACCCTGCAGCTTTTCGGTGGCGACCAGGTTGCCCAGCCGGCACAGAACCGTTCCACTATTATTGAATTTATCGTGGATGATGTGGACAGCGTGTATCAGCGTATCTCTGAAACTATTCAAACCGCCATGGTACAGAAGCCGACGCTCATGCCCTGGGGTAATAAGTCGTTCTTGTTTCGTGATCCCGACGGAAACCTCGTAAATTTCTTCACACCTGTGAGCGCAGAGGCGATCAGGAAATTTGAGAAGACCCGGCTTTGATCGATGAAGAATACCGACCTGAAAAGAATTTCGCGCCTTACGGCCATCGTAACACAACTGCAATCAAAGCGCCTGTCGACCGCAACCGAGCTGTCGAAGAAATTCAATGTCAGTATAAGGACCATTTATCGCGACATCAAAGCGCTGGAACAAGCTGGCGTTCCGGTGTTGATTGAAGACGGCAAAGGCTATGTGCTGATGCATGGATATAAAATACCTCCCGTTATGTTTACAGAGGGAGAAGCGAACGCCCTGGTCACGGCTGAGCGCTTGATATTCAAAAGCAGCGATATCACGCTTCGTAACGAATACTCAGCGGCGATCAGTAAGATCAAAGCCGTTCTCCAATATTCCGCGATGGAGAAAGCTGAACTACTGTCTAACCGGATCGCGATCAGTCCTGCGATCTCAATAGGTTCAGGCAGTAATTCTCTTTCGCTGATCCAAAGCGCCCTGACGTCATTCAATGCTTTGGAAATCGTCTATAATTCGGCGCACCGGAATGAAACGACCACGAGGATCGTTGAACCATTTGCACTGTACTTCAGTCTCGAAGAAAGCTGGCTTCTTATCGCGTTCTGCAGGCTAAGGAATGATTTCAGGATGTTCAGTTTAGAACGGACCCGTAGTATCAAACTCCTCGACCTGCATTTCGAGCCACATAAGATTACGTTGGCTGAATACCTCCGGGACAAGCAGGAGAAGTTCAGCAAACAATGAGATTATCACTTCATCTCCACTCTTATTCCTTTCGAATGACTCGTGAATTCGGGAGCATACATACATTGTATTGTCGTAACGCCATTCGAGAAATCACCTTTCTGTGACACACGAAGAGCATACTGGAACACGTATGTTCCTTTTGGTAGATAGCCGATAAAGAAATTGGTCGCAAGGTCACGCGGGCTTTCGTAATAATAGAGCCCATCCTGGTATTTATGCGTTGAGATAGTCGACACTGGCTCGAAGCCCGCGGCGCGCATATCTTTCAGGTGAACGTATTCCATTGTACGATCGGAGCGGAGTTCGATACGTACTTTCACAAGGTCGCCGACATGAAGCCTGGTTGTCTCGTTTACCGGCGCGATCACAATACCACGATCGGTATTCTGCTGAAGGAATAATTCTTTCTTCAGCTTCAGTGGAGTTTCTGCCTCCGTGATCTTATCGAGTTGTTCGAAGTATTGCCAGTACACTGCTCCCCATGCAACGCCGTCGTCTTGTTTGGTCACCGTGATCTTACCCATGTCTGCTTTGATCTCATTGGCTTGCCACGCTGTTTTGAAATAACCGGTGCCTGCTTCAATCTTCGCATCCGCGCGTTTTGCCGGATCAATTGTCTCATTGCCCACCTTGATCTCTACAAGTTTATCACTCGTCAACGCCTCGGTACCGCGGCGAAGCAAGGCATAGCAAGCTTCGACAGTGGCCTTAGTGGTACGCCAATCCTGGGTCTGCTTCTGCTTCAGAAGCCATGCCTTCATGTCTTCGACAGATTTATTGTCTTTGGCGACCTCGTCGTAGACTTCGATCATCAAAGCCTGGGTTTCGATCGGAGCCTGGTACCAGTACCAACCATGCTCATTTTTCCAGTACATTCCCATTTCTTCCGAATGCAATGCCCGCTCTGAAAACGATTTGATCATTGCCGTTGGAGTGACTTTATCATCGAAACGATTCAACGCCAGGCACGTCATTCCCTGCATGTAGAGACTATTGGTGCTGAGCCAGTATTTCTTCGCCTGGCCCAGGAAATAATCGAACGCCTCTTTAACGTTTGGTTCGATCTCTACGTCTTTGAAGTAGCTGCGCGTATAGAGATAATGATAATGGATGTAGCTGATGTGATCATCGTCCAGCTTTATCTCTTTCCTTCGCGCCTGTTCTTTCAGATCATTGTAATCTGAAAGCGTCCGCTGATCGATATAACGAACCGCCTGCTGAGTCATTTCCCAGACACTTTGATCGTCGCGAACCACACGTACATTCATTACGTCAAGATGTCCCATGCCGGCGATGATGTGTTGAGTCATATAGCGATCTGAAGGGAAACCAGGAAACCAGCTGAAACCGCCGTCTCCATTTTGTGCCTTCGTGATCTTATCCAGCGCACGTTGACGCTCGTTGCCCATGCGATTGAGATCGAACAGAATACCAATGCTGCGCTTGCGTTGACTTTCATCCTTTGCCTGCAGGACCCATGGAGTTTCTTCGAGCAGCGCCGATTTCAGTTCCTGGTTTTTCTCGAGGTTTGAAAGCAATGCATCGGGTTGAATATTCTTCCATGTGTCGAATACCTGCTTGATACGCGGATTGGAATTGGCGATATGAGATGCAATACTGTTTGCATAAAATTTACTGAACGTCTGCTCCACACAATCGTACGGATATTCCATCAGGTAGGGCAGAGCCTGTATCGCGTACCACGCGGGGTTAGAGGTAAATTCGAGCGTGTAGCGCTGGTGACGCAGTGTGTTGGATCTGTTGTTCAGCAGCTTCTCGAACTTGAACTCCTTCGTTTGCTTTCCACGGATTGGCAACGGAAGCGTTTCAGTTACAAGCATCCGATTTGTTACTACCGGCAGCACCATTTCTTCACCATCGGAGAAGTCGCCGGCTTTCGCTACGATCCTGTAAGTAATGGCCTGGATGCCTTCCGGAATTTCAATGCTCCACTCGAGACTTGAGCTCTGGCGTGGCTTAAGGGCGAATGATTGCGACTTGCCTGTATTCTTCAGGAGATCATCGACCGGCTTCATCGTCATTGCATCGAAGAACTCCAGTTGTGCCTGGCCAGTGAGTTCCTTATCCACGAGACTGGTGATCTTCGCGGAGAATTTCATCTTGTCGTTCTCACGGAAGAAACGGGGTTGATTTGGAACAACCATAATGTCTTTCTGAGTGACCAAGGCATTTTGCACGAAACCTGATTTGAGATCCTTTGTGTGCGCGAAGCCGAGCATCTTCCAGCGTGTCAATGCCTCCGGGATCGTGAACTTCACAATGATCTCACCGTTCTCATTGGTCATGAGCTGCGGATAGAAGAAGGCGGTCTCATTGAAGTTCGTTCTCACTTTTACCTGTGAGAAATCTTCTTTCGGTTTCTCTTTGTCCTTTCCACCTGCTTTATTACCTGCAATTGCGTCTCTGCTCATACTTGTCGAATCGGCAAATGGTTCGGCCATGGCAGCCGGGGCAGGCATTGCTTGTTCTTCAGCAAGAGATGCTGCGCCACGCAGCATTACCTTTTTCGCCATCTCTTTATAACGACCTCCGGACCTCGAAAAATTATAGAAGCTGTAGTTGAACCAATTCATTCTATCGAACGACGGGTCGTGTGCAGATCGTGAATGCCCAGGATTCCAGTCCCTGTTGTATAAGATCAACTCGTTGGCGCCAAAGCCATTGGTACTGTTCCAATTCAAAATAGCATAACGCGAACTATAGAACGCAGCACTCCAGTAGTTCTCGCGGAACTCGTCAAGTGAAGCATCGTATAACGTTGCCACCATTTCGGCCGCGATCTTGTCTGCAGTTTTTCCTTTGACCAGTATCTTCCATTCTTCGTTAGCACCGGGTTGGAGCTTATCGCGGAACGAAGCAAACGAGATGTCAAGCTCCTTGTTCGTATATGGAACATTGATGGTCGGGTTTTGCGAGTACAACCTGTTATTCTTCACGAACACATACCTCGCTATGATGTTGCCACGATACTCTTCCTTGATCGGTATCTCGAAAGAACGTTGCTCATTCGATAGCTTGATCCATTCTTTCGTAATGAGTGTGCCATCCAGCTCAACCTCATAGAGTACCTGGAGTTTTTCGGAAGTAGCGATCGTAAACTGCGCCTTATCTCCGGGCTCCACAGTGAGCTTCACGGGCTGGAATGTAACGACGGCCGGCGTTGTCACTTGTTTCGATGAAGGTGCAAATACCGAGAAATAGCTCAGCTCGCGTACGTCGTTACCGTCTTTATCTTTTGACGTGATCTCCAGGGTATATTCACCTTCTTTCCATTGAGCGAGATCGGCGATGGTGAAAGTCTTGTTCTTTTCCGTATCGAATGGTTGAGAAAAGACTTCGCGTTCTTTCGGCCATTTGAATTTATTGGTTTCATCATCGAATAAGTCGTGGGGGAAGAGTTTGTAATATTCTTCTCTTGAATATAACTGGCGGTCTGGCTGTTCCCACAACCGGTCACGGAAGGCCTTATCCGACGCTTTCAATTTATTGATGATGATCTTTCCCTGCGCTGCCTGGAATTGCCCGGCGAGATTTGTAGTGCTGATGATGAATTCTTTCTTAAGGTCTTTGTCATCTTTATTTACATTACCGACGGACGCACTGACCAGGAGGGATTTGTATCCGACGGTAATAGAAGTAGACGAGCTGTGAGTTTCCCCGTTGAGGTCGGTAACATCTGCATCGATTCGATATGTAAATGTAGGATCCGACGAACGATCGACGGTCAGATCGGGAATAGCAGTGAAATCGACGAAGAATTTTCCTTCTGTGTCTGTTACTGCCGTGCCGTGAAGTATTTCAAGTTCAGGGGCAGTTGGATAATGCTTCCAGCGATACCACCACCAAACCGGGAAATTAGCAACGCGCGTAACCCGGTATTTCACCGAAGCTCCATCGATGTTTGCACCCGAATATGCTTTTGCAAAACCTTCTGCTTTTACCTGGTCATTCAATTTGAACGAAGCTGTCACCGGGTTGAAGCCAACTTCGAATTTCGGCCTCTTATATTCTTCAACAGAAAAATCCACCTGTCCGCTGCCGTCGTCGTTGATGATAACCATATTACCTGTAAGCCCGGAAGATGGCGCGGTAAACGATCCCTGGAACGTACCGTATTCGTTCGTTGTAACCTGCAGATGCCCCTGTTCCTGGTAATTCACATCGCGCAAAGTCAGGCCTGTCGTATACTTTGTCACAATACGGGGATTCCTTCCATCAGTGCTGATCACAAGTCCTTTGAAATAGATGGTCTGTCCCGGACGATAGATTGCACGATCCAGGAAGAAGAATGTTTGAGTGTATGACGAAGGATCTTCCTGCTTATACTGGTAAATAGATCCCTGCTGGTAATAGTATTCACCCTGGTCTATCTTTTCGGTACTGGTAAAATCATTACCCTTAATGAAATCGATGGAGAAACTGCTTCGATACTCTTCAGTCTTAAGATAACCAATGTTGATATACCCGGATTTGTCGCTCACGAACGAGCCGACTTTCACACGTTCGTACACGCTCTTGCGGCTGTTGTATTTTGTTGAATACACGATTGCATTCACTCCGATGATGGGCTCGCCGGAATCACGATCCATGGTGTAGACTTCGGTGACCCCATCTTTTGTATTTCGATGAATATAGCTGATGTGGCTGACCACGGTAAATGCATAAGCCATCGCATTCTTCGCCGTCGCGAAATTATCTGCGTTACTGAACAACACCATGTATTCACCTTCAGGGAGGGCGTCGAGTTTTACTTCGATACCGTGTTGTTGATAGTCACCGTCGTCTGGAAGGGCATACTTACCGGTTTTGAATGCGGATTTAGCAAGGAAGAATTCGAGGAACTTTTGCTCGCGGTCGTTTCGATAGTCCCTTTCAAGCTTCTTGCGCTGCGCGCGAACTTCTTCACGGTTGATCTTGATGATCCTGTAATTGAGCGCTGTGAAATTTTTGTATTGTATCAATGCGCGGAAAGGTTGACCGGGAACATTGTTCTCTTCAATGGTAGCCGAGAGATACTTTGCGTTTATATCATCCTGTAAATTCTCACAAAGAACAGCCCCGCGCGACCCGGGAAATTTCTTCTTTTGGTCCTCGCACATGGCGTACGCAGTTTTGATATCCCATTTATGAGCGTCGCCAGCCAACGCCTTATACAAGCTTCCGCGATCTACCCATACCCGGGCCTTTTCAACAACCACGACGCCAACAATCTCGTGCGTGGATACTCTTTGTTCAAGTGTTTCCAGGGCGCTGTAATACAGATCATCTTTGGCAGGAGCAGTCGAATGGCTACGGACAAAATTCAATCTCTTCAGATCAACGTCAACCAACGCTTCAGGATCGGTGTCGTTGAGGTGAAACTTCGTGAGGTCCCGGAGGATCGTCAACGCATAATATTTCATCGACAATGTGTCCTTCGTCTCTATTTTCCCGTTCGCGAACGAAACAACGCCTGAGAGATACTCCGGCTTATCCAGCTCGAACGCATACGCCGGCCTGGTCAAATCCGGTTCCTGTGACATGAAAAAATCGACGGCACGATGTGCGAGGAAATCGTATAGTGTCGGGCGATACGCTCGTCCAAGTGCGTTGCCACGATAGATCACCTCGTCGTAAATATTGATCTCCTCACGCTTACTTTTCTCAGCATCTTCCAGGCTGAGTTTATATTGTTCGAAAGTAGCCTCAACGATCTTGCTCAGGCTCCACGTTTCAACATCCTGTTCGTCGAAGTTTACAGTGGTGCTCCTGTGGATGAATTCATACCTGTTCTGCTGGTAATATTGCCAGTACAATTCGCCAAGCAAGGAGTGGAGCAGGGGCTTTACGGGAAATGATGCCTTCTGCGCCTCATCTTTTACACGCACCAGATTTTTGATAAATGCATCCTCTTCTTTTGCATCTGTAAATTTCAGTTGATGGATGATCGCCTTGACGAGCTGACCCGAATTCTTCTGGCCTTTGGCTTGCTCATAGATCTCATTAACGACCTTTAAAGCCGATTCCGGTAGTCCTTTGCTCTCATTTTCAGTTACTTCCTTCCAGGCTTTTTCAAAGTCGAATGAATTCATAGGCTTAGGGGGATTTTGCGCGACCACGCAGTGGGTTAATATAACGAGGAATCCGAGTGCGAACAGTTTGTTTTTCATGATGGCCAAAGTTAACCGGGACTCTTGAAAACGAAAAAACCGCCGGGAAATTGGCGGTTTATTTTTTGTTACTATAATGGTATCTGGATGTTAGTCTGATATCGGTATCAGGATGTTAACCGTTTTTAGATGATTTCTGGTCGTTGTATTCGATTATTTTGTGAAGCATTGCCATCATACCATCAAATTCCTTTCTTCCGAAAACGCCCCTGTATTCTTCCATGAGTTCGATAGTACTCTGGCGGCAAAGTATCACCAGCTTCTTTCCTCTATCTGTTAAGGAAACAATAGAATTACGTTTGTCTTCTTTCGAAACCTTTGAAGTGATATAACCCAGTGCCATCAGTTCCTTCAGTACTTTACTCATCGCCTGCTTGGTTACTCTCACACGCTGCGCGAGTTCTTTATTTGATATGCCTTCAATACCTATGTTCACAAGCGCCGGCATGTAGGCAATTTTGAAATTATCATACCCGCAGGTATTAAGGCGATTGATCGTCCATTCGTCGAATTGCTTTTTGGAGATCGATATCAGCTTCGCCCAGTTTTGAGCCGGCAGAAGCGTTACTTCCTTCATCTGCTTGTCCAAATTCATATTCTAAAACGATTGTTTCCCTGGCAAAGGTAATAAAAAAATAATAGTCAATATAGTTGACTTTAATAGTCAACCCAGTTTACTTTTGTCGCGTCCTCCGGTAAAAAACGTGCGCGAGGACGGCAATACCCTGTAAAAGAACGAACTCCAAACCCAACAACCATGGAAAACAATACTCCCAAAAAGAAAAAACCGATCGTACCGATCCTGCTGGTCGTCGTGGCAGTCGGTGCATTTTTCGGTATACGTGCAATCCTTCATAACATGAAGTATGAGACGACCGACAATGCACAGATCGAATCACGAAGCGTACCGGTTGTATCGCGCGTCGCGGGATATATCGAGAAGCTTAACGTCGACGATTACGGAAAAGTAACTCAGAGCGAATCGATCATCACGATCGACGATGAAGAATATGCTCTCGCAGAAGTGCAGGCAAAAGCGGAAGTCCTGAATGCAAAGGCCGACGAGGCAAATGCGACCGCCGCATACAACAATGCGATTGCCAACCGTGAACTGGCTCAGGCAAATGCCAACGTCCAGCTTTCACGTCTCAATAAAGCGCAGGCGGACTTAACCCGTGATGAGGCCCTTTTCAAAGAAGGAGCCGTTACACAAAAGCAGCTCGACGACACGCGCGCTACATACGATGCGACCAGCAAGCAATACATCTCCAACAAAAATCAGATCAACCTGGCGAATACACAGGTAGCCATTTCGCAGGCCCAAATTCAAAAGATCAAGGCATTGATCGAGACACGCGAAGCCGCTCTGAAAGTGGCGTCACTAAAGGTCGGCTATTGCAACATCAGCGCACCCGTATCAGGCAGGATCGGCAAACGCAACGTTGTAGAAGGACAATACGTGCAGGCTGGCGCTCCGCTGTTCTCCATCATCAATGATCAGGCATTCTGGATCGTGGCGAATTTTAAAGAAACACAATTGGAGAAGATGACGGAAGGGCAGGAAGTCAATATCAAACTCGATGGCTATCCTGATCTCGACATTAAGGGAAAGATCTCGTCTTTCAGTCAGGCAACAGGAGCGAAGTTCGCCTTGCTTCCCGCCGACAATGCAACCGGAAATTTCGTAAAGATCACACAGCGTGTTCCCGTTAAGATCGATATCATCAACCCTGAGCAATATTCCAAAGTATTAAGAGCAGGATTGAGCGTGGAAGTTGAAGTGAACGTGCAGTAACATGGCGTTAAAAGGAATAGCGCGGGTAGCGATCGTTCTTACAACGATCTCGGCCGCTATCATGGAATTGATCGATACGTCGATCGTGAACGTGGCGCTCGCCCAGATAAGCGGTAACCTCGGTGCGACCATCGAAGATACGTCATGGGTGATCACCGCTTACGCGATAGCAAACGTGATCATCATTCCATTGACTGGTTTCTTCGCACGCCTCTTCGGACGAAAGACTTATTACCTGGGATCCATCGTCCTGTTTACTATTGCATCCTACCTGTGCGGTCACGCAGGTAATCTTGTGATGCTGGTTATCTGGAGATTCATCCAGGGAATTGGCGGTGGTGCACTGCTTTCCACCTCGCAAGCTATCTTGTTCGATGCATTTGAACCTGAAAAACGTGGCATGGCCGGTGGTATGTTTGGGATGGGAATCGTGTTGGGACCTACCATCGGCCCCACATTGGGTGGCGTGATCGTCGATAATTATTCATGGCCGCTCATCTTCGATATCAATATCCCATTTGGCATCGTAGCGGCATTGCTCGCATGGCGATTCGTCCCCGATGATACAGCTCAGCAGCTCGACGATCGTAAGAATGTACACATCGATTACATGGCCATCCTTTTTCTCGTTGTCGGTATAGGAAGCCTCCAATACGTTCTCGAAAAGGGGCAATCGGAAGACTGGTTCGACGACCGCGGCATCGTTATGCTGACATTTACAGCTGTCGCAGGCCTCGTTGCATTCGTCTACCGGCAGTTAACAGTTGATCAGCCTTTGATCGATCTGCGTGTATGGAAAAGTCAGAATCTCGTTGTCAGTAACCTTCTTACGTTCGTGTTGGGATTCGGGTTATTCGGTTCGGTGTTCATCTTCCCCGTACTGGTGCAACGCATATTAGGTTATACGCCGACCGATGCAGGGTTTGGTCTCGTGCCCGGAGCATTGATCGCAATCTTTTGTATGCCCATCATAGGAGCAACGGTGAGCAAGGGGACGCCTCCGATCTATTACGTCGTGATAGGCTTTACCTGCTTTATCCTTCACGGTTATACATCGTCTCTCGCCAACCTGGATTCCGGGCTCTCATTCTTTACATGGCCGCAGATCTTCAGGGGACTTGGTACAGCCTGTCTTATGGTGCCTTTGATCAACCAGGCTGTTGTGGGACTTACACCGAAGCAAATGCCATCAGGTATCGCGCTAACAAATATGTTGAGGCAGCTCGGTGGTGCGTTCGGTATCGCCGTGATGAATACATATGTGAATAATCGTTACGCGGTACATCGTACAGATCTCGTCAGCAATCTTCAACCGTCAGATCCTGCAATGCTCGAGCGTCTCGCTGCGTACGCGGCTAATAATATGCCGGGCAACCAGCTGCTTGACCTCGCTGTTTCAAGACAGAGCTATTTGCTCGCATATCTCGATTCATTCAGGCTCATAGCAGTGTTCTTCGCCTGTGTTCTTCCACTCGTGTTCTTCCTCAAGACCAAAAAGATGGACAAGGCGACAGTACAAAAAGTTTCAGAAGAAAGTCATTAATCATCAATTGATATGAAAAAGATATTTATCCTCTCATCGTTCATGCTGTCATTTGCCTTTGCAGATGCGCAGGTGAACCCTGAACTCAATAAACTCATACTTCAGTCTTTTCAATACAACCCCCGCATCCAGGAGTTGAATAAGAACTCGGAGATCTCGGAGGTAAGGGTAGACGTTGCCGAAAGCAATTACTTGCCCACGATAAACGGTACGGCATCGTATAGCTATGTCAACCCGATATCACAAACAAGCATTCCCATCGGACCAACCGAGACAAAGACTTTATATTTCCAGCCTCACAATAACATCAACGTCAATGTTGGGATCACCCAGAACATCTGGGATTTCGGTAAAACAAAAGCACAGGTAGAAAAAGCCAAGTCTGATCTCCTGCTTTCAAAGCAAAACGCCGAGTCGGCAAAGATGATGCTAGCTTCCCAGGTCACCGGAATATACTATTCCATGGTCTACCTGCGTAACGCCATCCAGGTCCAGGATACGCTCATTGCCTTTTATGATAGGAACAAATCGATCATCGAAGGAAAAGTGGAGCAAGGTGATGCGCTCAGTGTCGACGTAATGAACATCGCAAATACCATCGACCAGGAGAAGATCCGCAAAACGGATTTCGAACGTCAGTACAGACGCCAGCTTGCGCTGATGATGTATTCATCGGGGCAGGCAATTGAGCCCTCGACTAATGATTTTGACTTCAACCTCTCTTCACGTGAAATTGATGCAGAGTCAAGTCCCGATGTTATAGCTGCAAGGTATCGCGTCGAATCGAGCCTGGCAGATTCACGATTCTCTCAACGCAACAGGCTGCCGGCTTTAGTCGCAACCGCCAATGCCGGCGAGAAGAACGGCTATCAGCCCAACCTCGACGAGATGAGATTCAATTACCTCGCCGGTGTTACTCTTACTGTTCCCATATTCCAGGGCAACCGCCTCAGAGACAACATCGCAATTGCTCAAAAGTCGGTCGAGCTAAGTGAAATATCGAAGGCGAACGTTACCAATACGGTGTTAAAGGACTGGCAGTCGGCGCTTACAGACTTAAATGCTTACGAAGAGCAGATCAAAGGAACGGAGTCGCAGCTTGTCGCGTGCAAAGAAACGTTGCGACTTACGCAGGTTCGCTACCAGCGCGGTGTGGCCACTTATCTCGATCTCGTATTTGCGTCGGCTAACCTCCAAAGGGCACAGTTGGCACAATTGCAGTACAAGTACCAGGCTACGCTGGCAATGGCGGAGTTGCAAAGACTACAAGGCAGGAAATTTTGGCAGGATTAATATCATGTGCCGAAATTCATGAAGTAATATCTTTGATATCGTATGTCAATCACGAAAGAATCGGAACTGTCGGGGATGCGCAAGGCCAGCGAGGCTGTCGCGTATACGCTGAGGGAAATGATCAACTATGCACAACCTGGAATGAGCACGAAAGAGCTCGACGACTATGGCGCCACGATACTTGACAGCTTCGGCGCGAAGTCGGCTCCAAACCTTGCTTACAAATTTCCAGGATGGACCTGCATCAGTGTCGGCGGTGAATTCTGTCACGGAGTTCCTAATGAGAAACGTATCCTCAAAGAAGGCGATCTTATAAATATAGATGTCTCCGCGGAGCTTAACGGGTTCTGGGCCGACAATGGCGGATCATTCGTACTTGGGAAGGATCTTAATCAGCATCAGAAACTGGTCGATGTTTCGAAAGAGGTCTTACGCAACGCGATCAGCAACATCAAAGGAGGAGTGAAGATCGCAGATATCGGTTACCTGATGGAGACCGAGGCGAAGAAAAATGGTTTTAAGGTTATTAAAAATCTCGGCGGACATGGCATTGGCCGCCGTCTCCACGAAGAACCCGATCAGTTGCTGAACTATAAGGATCGCCTCGATCAAAGAAGATTCAGGAAGAATTCGGTCGTTGCCATTGAAACGTTTATTTCAACCACATCGACTTACGCTGTAGAGCTCAACGACGGTTGGACAATGGTTGGCAATAAAGGAGGTTATATGGCACAGCATGAGCATACTATTGTCGTGACAGATGGCGCGCCAATCGTATTGACTGATATGAACGGGATCCTGAACTAGATTTTTTCCACCGTCGGGTAGTCGATCGGGATCTTCGTCATCACATACACATAATTAGTGAATGTACGGATCGTTACCAATGCGATGAGTTCCATCAACGCCCCTTCGTTAAAGCCTGCATCGAAGAATGCATCTTTGAAACTATCCTGAACATTACCCTTATTTTCTGCAATGGCTTTAGCGAGCTGAAGCGCTGCCTGGAGTTTCGCGTCGAGGGCAAGTCCACGACGGAGATTGAGGATCTCGTCGGGTTTATAACCTCTTTTGGCTGCGAGAATGCTATGGGCTGCGAGACAATATTCACAACCATTTACCTGCGAAACAACGAGATAGACCGCTTCGCGTTCTTTCGCACTGAAAATACTGTGATTGAGATTCTCTTCGAACTGAAGCATTGCTTTCAGCGCGTTGGGGGAGTAGCCTATCGTTGAATAGAGATTGGGGATCTTTCCGAGCCTTTTGTTGAATGGCTCGAGAAGCTCTTGTGATTCAGGAGTAAGCTGATCTTTTGAGGGGAGACTAATTGTTTTCATGATTGTATAAGCTGTCGATAAGATAAAGAATTCGGGATTGATTTGTTTTTAATCATTTCACATGTTTTCCCGGCTTCAGCCCGGAACCAGATCTGGTTTTCCTTACAGCTTATTGCATGACATGCCGTGCTATTAATTAAGCACGGACGACGTTCGTATGTTTGAGTATGAACGGGAAAGCACAATTTTATCTAAACCTAGGGATTAGATCTGACCGGCATATTGCTCTTGATTGTTGTTTCGTATTTCGTCCTTGAGAAGTCCCTTTATTATATAAACGACGACCATGAGTCTTCCAAATGAGAAGTTACTTATCAATAAATAGCTCTTATGACACCGTATCTCCTCCAAATGACACATCAGACTTACATAATTACTCAAATTATCGGGTGGACATGTTTATTTCTGGTAATGACTGGCTTTCCATTGCTCATATTGTATCGTTTCGTCGGGTTCAAAGGCCTTTTTAAAGACTTCTTCACGCGCATGCGCGAAAGCCGTGAAAAACCCTGAACACCCTTGAACAAACTTGTTCACACCTTGAATAACTTCCGCGACAACCCATAGCCTCTCTTTTTCATTACAGTCTTGTAGATAAACCTCAAGACTTCTATGAACAAGACTCTATCAATCATCCTCACCCTTTTCTCACTATCCTTCTGCGTCGGAACCGCATCGTTCGCGCAGGTAATGCCCCTCACGCTAGAACCCGACGGCGGGAACAAGAAAGCATCCGTCTCCGAACAGATCGGTATCGTTAAGATCAACATCACCTATAGCCGCCCGGGCGTCAAAGGCCGCGAAGGTCAGATATGGGGAACAACGGTAGCCCATTATGGCTTCCAGGACCAGGGGCACGGCACCTCATACGCCGCACCATGGCGCGCCGGAGCCAACGAGAATACGGTCGTCTCATTCTCACATCCGGTTAAGATCGATGGCAAAGATCTGCCGGCCGGAGCGTATGGCTTCTTCATCGCACTTGGCGAAACAGAAAGCACGCTCATATTCAACAAGATCAGCACATCATGGGGAAGTTTCTATTACGACGACAAGGAGGATGCCCTACGGGTGACTGTAAAAAATCAATCACTCGATAAAAGTGTCGAATGGCTGAAATACGAATTTCTCGATCAGACACCAAACTCTGCCGTCATCGCCCTGTCGTGGGAAAAGAGAATGATACCATTTACCGTTTCTGTCGAACGCGAAGCGCTGCAGATCGCCGCGTTCAAAAATGATTTCCGTACAACAAGACCTTATTATGACTACATCACCGCAGCAAACTGGTGCCTTCGAAACAACGTCGAGCTGGAACAGGCATTGGCGTGGATCGACCGCGGTACATACTTCAGGATAATGGGGGAGAAGAACTTCAGAACATTGAGTACAAGAGCGACGGTACTTTTTGCACTGAACCGCGATGAAGAAGCGAAGAAAGTAATGCAGGAAGCGCTGCCTATCGGCACGGTCCAGGACGTTCACTTTTACGGGCGGCAATTGCTTCGCGAGAATGAGATCGACGAGGCATTCAAGGTATTTAAGATGAACTACGATAAATCACCTAAAGAATATACCACAAACGTCGGTATGGGACGCGCTTACGTGAGCAAGGGCGATTTCAAGAAAGCGCTTACTCACCTCAAATATGCCTCAACAGTAGCTCCTGACGAAGGTGCGAAACGCAATACCGAGACTCTGATCAGGCAGGTGGAAGAAGGAAAGAACATCAATCTGTAAGACAAAAATTTACAAGGTCTATAGCCGGGAATTTGTTAACTTGGTAGTACACAATTCCCGGTTATGATCGCGTATTTTATATCCTTCCTGTTGCTATGGCAATCGGCAGAAGTTCCGTTCAGGGCGAAAGACGATTTCCAGGTTGAGCTCAAATACAACTTCAAGGAGCGTCCCAACAAAGAGACAACCATCGCATGGGAAGCACAACCCGGCAAGATCAAATCCGGTCCGCTTCCATATCTCATTGTGAACGTAAAGATCTTGAATCCCAAGGCCGAGGAGATCCGCTTTCGATGTGAGGACAATGCCGGCAAAGTGTGGTTCAACAAGAAAGCAGAAAAGACACTCTCTTATGAGATCGATATGGGCTTCATCGACGATGTGAAAGATCACGTTACCCCGTATAGATACATTGTGTCCGCAATGTCGGAAGATAAAAAAGCGATCAATAATATCGAGCTACTCGTGACCGAAGACGGTACATTCCTGGTGAACGGCGAGAAGAGAGGTAAGTTCTGACTTTCGCCTTATCGTTTATCGTCACCTCGTCTATCGTCACCTCGTCTATCGTCACCTCGTCTATCGTCCGTCGTCTATCGTCTATCGTCCCCTCGTCTATAGAATTACTAGGATTGTTAATGAATGTTAACTTTCTGAAATTACCCCGCATCATATTTCAGTCGTTATAACATTTAATTGTTAATTGCATCATTCAAGTTAGCATGCAATGCAACGTCTGCTCTGTTTATTACTTCTCGTTCCTGTACTTTCATACTCCCAAAAACAACCCAGTGCTTCCGAGATCCGGCTTCGACTCAAGAAGCTAAACTTCCTGGGATCCGTCCTTTACGTCGCAGCTCATCCTGATGATGAGAACACACGTGTGATCGCCTATCTCGCGAACGATCGTCTCGCAGCTACCGCATACTTGTCGATGACGCGCGGCGACGGTGGTCAGAATCTTATCGGACCTGAAATACGCGACCTCCTTGGTTTGATCAGGACGCAGGAGTTGCTTGCTGCGCGTAGAATAGACGGTGGCCAGCAGTTCTTTACTCGTGCCAATGACTTCGGTTTTTCGAAGAACGTTAAGGAGACATTCGAGATCTGGAATAAAGAGCAGGTGATGTCGGATGTCCTTAAAGTATACAACCAGTTCCAGCCTGATGTTATCATTACACGCTTCCCGCCCGATGAGCGGGCAGGTCATGGACATCATACAGCTTCTGCGGTTCTTGCGCAGGAGGCCTTTGATATCTCCCCGTGGAAGCCTCGCCGTTTGTTTACGAACACAGGTCGTTGGTGGAACACGACTATCAATGAAAAGACGCCTGGAGTTGTTACGTTGAACGTTGGGACATTCAATCCTCTTCTTGGCAAATCATCATCAGAGATCGCTGCCGAGAGCCGCACGCAACACAAGAGCCAGGGCTTTGGATCACCCGGCAGGAGGGGCGAGGCACTGGAGTTCTTCGAATTTGTAAAAGGCGATTCGGCAAAGACCGATATTCTTGACGGCGTCAACACGACATGGAGTCGCATCAAAGGGGGTTCTAAGATCCAGCCGCTGGTAGACCAGGCGATCGCAAAGTATTCCGATGAAAAGCCTTACGAGATCATTCCATTACTGGTCGAGATAAGAAAAGAGATCACTGCACTCGAGCCAGGTGTCTGGCGCGACAGAAAATTACAGGAAACAGAACAGCTTATCCAGGCGTGCGCTGGTTTGTATACCGAAGTTACGGCAACGCAATACTATGTTGCACCCGGTGAGTCCGTTTCAATGCAATTCGAGATCGTCAACCGTTCTATGGCCAACGTTCGATTGAGGTCAATCAAAAGTGACATCCTCGGCTACGATTCGGTTGCCAACCTGGACGCCGGTTTCGATAAACCCATCACATTCAAGTCACAGCGGAAGATCAATGCCGGAGCAAGTTACTCCGGACCATACTGGCTCCGTGAAGAACACACCCAGGGTCTATTCACTGTAAGCGATCCGAATCTTATCGGCAAACCTGAGAACAGCCCAGCCGTTGTTTTAGACTTCGTTTACTCGATCGACAATCATGACATTACCATCCGGACCCCGCTCGTTTACAAATGGACGGATCCGGTGAAGGGTGAACTCTCGCGGCCGTTCGAGATCGTGCCGCCGGTAGCAATTTCATTGTCATCGCCCGTGTATATTTTTAAAGACAACGCACCTCAGCAGCTATTCATGCTGGCAAGATCGTCGTCTAATGAAAAAATGTCTGGCACGCTTTCACTTGCTCTTCCAGACGGATGGAAATCGGAGCCTGCACAACAGTCGTTTGTGCTGAATAAGCGCGGCGAGGAGCTTTTGGTATCGTTCAAGGTAACGCCTTCGAAAGAGGAGATGACAGGCAAGATCGGGGCGGTTGCTGTGGCCAATGGAAAGACGTACAGTCACTCGATCCAGACAATTTCATATGATCACATACCCACGCAAACGCTTGTGCCCCAAGCCTTTTCACGTGTTGTGCGATCTAACATCCGCAAGGAAGGAAACACGGTGGCCTATATCCGCGGTGCCGGGGACGACGTTCCTACTGCGCTTAAAAATCTCGGGTACAACGTATGGGAAATGAAAAACGATGAGGTCACCGCCGCGAATCTCGCGAAAGTGGACGCAGTTGTCCTTGGTGTTCGCGCGCTTAATACCAACGAGCGCGTACGCTATTTTATGCCGGAACTTTTGAAGTACACTGAAAATGGCGGAACTGTTATCGTCCAATACAATACGAACTTTGAAATGGAGATCGATGCCGACAAGTTCGCTCCCTACCCAATTACTCTTTCGCGTGATCGCGTTACGGAAGAAAACAGCGAGGTGAGGATACTCAATCCTTCGCATCCGGCTTTGAACTATCCTAATAAGATCACGGCTGCCGACTTCGATGGCTGGGTGCAGGAGCGCGGCCTTTATTATCCTAACAAGTGGGACGCACACTATGAAGCACTGATCTCTTCGAACGATAAAGGCGACACACCGAAAGACGGCGGTCTGCTCGTAGCCAAATACGGCAAAGGTTATTTCGTGTATACGGGACTTTCATTCTTCCGCGAATTACCGGAAGGTGTATTGGGTGCATACAAACTTTTCGCGAATCTAACTTCATTGGGCCATGGCCGAAGAAAATAAGCCCCCGGTCTTTAAGAAATGGTCAGGCTGGTACTTGCTGGTCATTGCCGTGCTTATTGTGCAGATCATCGTGTACTCCCTGATCACTAACTCCTTCAAATGAATCTTCTCGACTGGATCGTACTGTTTGGAGTACTCGGTTTGATCGTTTTGTACGGTGTTCTTAAAAGTAAGAATACGTCCAGCATGGAAGGGTTTCTTGTGGGGAACCGCAGCATGCCCTGGTGGACGGTCTGTCTTTCGATCATGGCCACGCAAGCCAGCGCCGTTACATTTTTATCGACGCCAGGACAGGCGTTCGACGATGGAATGCGCTTCCTTCAATTCTATTTCGGATTGCCGCTCGCCATGGTCATCCTTTGTATCACTGCAGTTCCCTTATACCGTAAATTGAAAGTATTCACCGCGTACGAGTATCTCGAATCACGATTCGATGTTAAAGTGCGGTCTCTCGCTGCATTTTTCTTCCTGGTACTTCGCGGGCTCTCGGTTGGTATTACCGTGTTCGCTCCATCGTTAATTCTCTCAACCATACTGGGATGGCGCATAGAGGTCACTACGGCGTTGATCGGTTCCATGGTAATGATCTACACCATAAGCGGTGGGTCCAAGGCCGTGAGCCTTACACAGAAATACCAGCTCATGATTATCATGGGTGGAATGATACTCGCAGGGGGTATAGCATTTTATCATATCCCCGATATGTCTTTTGGCGAGACGTTCGCTTACGCAGGAACTGTCGGTAAGATGAACCTCGTAAATTTCAACTTCGATCTCAGCGATCGTTACAACATCTGGTCAGGACTGCTCGCCGGTCTGTTTCTATTCCTGTCGTACTTCGGCGCCGATCAGTCGCAGGTTGGGCGCTATCTTGCCGGTGCGTCGATTACTGAAAGCCGGTTGGGCTTGATCTTCAATGGTCTGCTCAAGATCCCAATGCAGTTCATCATTCTCTACATCGGGATACTGGTATTCATGTTCTACCAGTTCAACGAACCGCCATTGATCCATAATCGAAGCTTGTGGGAGAGGGCGATCAAAACGGAGCACGCAGAAGCATTGACTACACACGAGACGGATTTCAAGAAGAACTTCAGGGAGAAAAAGGAATATGCGATTGCTCTTGCCGATGCCATTCGCAAAGATGACAAGGCGGAGATTGAGGACCTCGGAAGCAAAATCAAATTCCTGGAATCAAAGAACAAGGAAATAAGGGACGACGCTAAAGCCCTTGTGACCACTGCGACCAAGGAGAAGAACAGCGACAACGACTTCGTGTTCATCAATTTCGTTATGACCTGGCTACCTCACGGTGTGATCGGATTATTGCTGGCGATCGTATTTTCAGCGGCAATGTCGTCGACAGCATCGGAATTGAATGCGTTAACGTCGACAATGACTGTCGATATCTATAAAAGGTCGATTGTAAAGAATGCGGAAGATCATCATTACGTTATCGCGTCGAAGTGGATAACGGCGGGCTGGGCTTTATTTGCAATGTCTTTTGCGATCTGGGCTTCTAATGATGAGAACCTGATCCAGCGTGTGAATATCGTTGGCTCGCTTTTCTATGGAACCCTCCTGGGTATGTTCCTCACTGCCTTCTATGTCAAATACATTAAGTCTGACGCAGTATTCATTGCCGGGATAATAGGAGAGGCGATCGTGCTTGCAGTGTGGGCGTTTACGGATGTGGCCTTCCTTTACTATAACTTCATCGGATGTGCCGCCGTGATCGGTTTTGGTTTCGTAGGCCAATTCATTCAGAATACAAGCTCTCACAGATCACACAAATCGCACTGATCTTTTCTCTGTGTAATCTGTGCGATCTGTGAGAGATGTTCTTACTTCAAAGACTTGATAAGATCTTCGTTCTGCTTGATATAGCCGAAATCATTTCCACTCTTCTTAGCGAGGTCGAGCGACTTTTGTGCAGTTGCAGTAGCTCCGGCCTTATCACCAAGAGCTTTCTGGATCTGAGCCTTCAAATGAACATTCCAGAATGCATTAGGGTCGGCAGCAATTGCCTGGTCGATCCATGTCAAAGCCTTCTTAAGGTCTTTCTTTGATTCGAGATAATAACGCGCTGCCTGAGCATACATACCTGGGATCTGGTTGTTCATGGCATTGTCGATAGAAGCGCTGAGCTTTGAGTCAACGTCAGTCTTCACAGAGAATTTCACCGAAGTGTTCTCCCATGCGAGCTGGATCTTTGCGGTTGTGTTGTCGTCTGTAAGATCCGTTACGTTGATCGTGAACATTTCCACCTTTTCAGCGAGTCTTTCAGACTTTACAGTGAAACGTGCTGCATCATTTTCCTGCTTGTACTGGTCTGTGTTTCCACCCATGGCAACGTCCTTATAAAGGATGATCGTCCACTCGGTAGCGCCGGGGATAGAGAGAAGGAGATAGTCTCCTTTAGCAACTTTTTTACCTTCTACTTCAACATCATCTCCGAAAGTGATGATAGTTCCATTGTTGGCGGCGGTTCTCCACAACTGACCGTAAGGAGTAAGAACGCCCGTACCATTACCAAAGATCTGGCGACCTTTTGCGCGGGGACGAGAGTAAGCGATCTTCACATCGGTGAGGCCGATCTTTGTTGTAAGCGTAGCCGACGGACTAGGCGCGGGCGCCTGGATCTGTGCGTACGCCGCAACGTTCAATGCCAGAAAAAGGGCGATAATAATTTTCTTCATGAGGTTTGAGTATTAAACTTTGGGCGAAATTAAACGAATAAATCACGAAGACACCAAGTGGTTTAACAAACCTTTAACAGCCCAGGATTTGAAACTAGAAGAATCATTTTACCAGCGCGGGGATGTAACGAAAGTTGCGAAGGATCTGCTTGGAAAAGTCCTACATACACGTATCGGCCGCAAGACCACCTCCGGTATTATCGTCGAAACGGAAGCCTATTCTCATGTTGAGAAAGGTTGTCACGCGTATCTGAACCGAAAAACCAAAAGAAACGAGATCATGTTCAACGACGGCGGATATGCTTATGTCTACCTGTGCTATGGGATTCATAATCTTTTTAATGTGGTGACCGGCACCGCAGGCACGGGCGACGCCGTCCTCATAAGAGCGCTCGAACCCGTCGATGGCATTCCATTGATGAAGGCGAGAATGAACACCGATAACGTCCGGCGGATCACATCTGGCCCCGGCAAACTAACGAAGGCTTTGGGCATCGACCGGTCATTCAACGGCAAACACCTCACGGGCGACGACGTATGGATTGGAGATGAAGGCATTAGCGTGAAAAAACAACAAATAACTGCATCGAAACGGATCGGCATTGATTATGCAGAAGAGGATGCTGACTTGCTTTGGCGATATACGATCGAAGGAAATGTGTGGGTTAGCAAAGTGTAGTCAATACTGATTATTCACTAGCCATTGATCATTACACAATACGGATTATTTTTGCAAGATGTTCAGATTTCTCTTCGTCGTTTTTGCCCTCATCCCGACACTCACAATGTCGCAGGATATGGCATCAGCTCTTTCTCTTTTAAATACTCCGCTCGAAGAACATTGCCCCGTGCTTTCGCCCGACGGAAAACTGCTGGCATTTACGATAGCCGATCACCCACAGAACATCGCAAAGAATAAGGACCTCGGCGATATCTGGTTTTCAACGTGGGACGGCAAGGCCTGGAGCACACCTGTTCACGGCGGTTCATTGATCAATAACAATCTTCACAATACGGTAGCCGGTTTTTCACCCGATGGAAACCAGATGTTCCTTATGGGACACTATGCCGGTCCCGGTAAGGCGGTGACATCGCAGGGTTTGTCCGTCTCCATACGCAATGGCAATACATGGCTCGCGCCGGTGAACATCAACATCCCGTACTTTATCAATAAGACGGAATACAACAGCGGATTTCTTTCGGCAGACGGCAATGTACTTGTCTACTCCGGTATCGGCCGTGAAACGCGTGGCAACGAAGACATCTATGTGACTTTTAAGGTAAACGGAAAATGGACGGAGCCCAGGAGCCTGGGTCCCGTTATCAATACACCGATGCAGGATGTTAGTCCCTCTCTAAGTCTTGATGGGAAGCGATTGTTTTTCGCCAGCAATGGCATCGACGCCAATGTAAGCTTCGATATTTATTACTCGGACCGTCTCGACGACTCATGGCAGAAATGGTCGACACCTGTGAATCTCGGTTCAACGGTGAATAGCCCGGGCCGCGAATATTTCTATCGTCAGACTCCGGTCGGGGCCTTCTATTCTGCAACTCAGAATAGCGATGAGAATGCCGACATCCGTTTCATCCCATCGAAAGATACCGTGGAAGTCCCGGTGATGATCAATCCATCTGAAGATATTAAAGTTGTTGCTGTCGATACGCTCGTGAAGATCGATGAAATGTCGTACGATAAAAAGAATGCCGACGGTAGAACCCGGATCTTCGGAAAGGTCTATAATGGAAAGACGAACCAGGTGATCCCCGGTGCTACGATCCATTTCACGGCGGTCTCGGAGAATAGTCCTGCTACAGCGCAAAAGGATGGAACGTTCGAGATCAAGCTATCGGGGGTGGAAGAATATTCAGTGAAAGTGGAAGCTCCGGGTTACATCGGTGAGTTTGAAAGACTGGATCTTCGCACACAGGTGCTGAAAGAATTGGAAATGAATTTCCGCTTGCTGCCGATCGAGGTAGGGACGACAATCAACCTGAAGAGCGTTTTGTTCGAACGAAGTAAGCCCGTCCTCCTTGCTTCATCTTACGACGAGCTGGACCTCGTTGCCGATTTCATGAAAGAAAATCCTAAGGTGGAGATACTTCTTTCCGGTCATACCGACAACCAGGGACGACATGAGCTCAATATGAAGCTTTCCCGCGAGCGCGTGAATGTTGTCAAAGACTATCTTGTTAAGAAAGGTATCGCGGAGAACCGTATCACGAGCAAAGGCTTTGGTGGAACGAAACCGATAGCCGACAACGAAGCCGAAGAAACCCGCGCATTGAACCGGCGCGTCGAGTTTACGATCACGAAAGACTAACTGAAGACCTGCTTCGAGAGCGCTTTCATCACATCGTTTTTATAATTCCTCCCGATCGGCACTTTGAACTTGCTGATCTCGACATCCGTGGCCGTATAAGCATCGATGTGATCCGTGTTGACGATAAAAGACCGGTGAATTCTCAGGAACTGCATGCGCGGCAGGCTTTCATCCAGGTAACTGATCTTTTGCTGTGTGACGATCTCTTTGTCGATGGTCCGGACTTTCACGTAGTCCTTAATGCTTTCGATGTAAAGGATGTCGGCAATCCTTGTCTTCACCATCTTCTTATCCACCTTAAAGTAGATGAAGCTATCCTGCGCAACGGGCGTAGGTGCAGCGATTGGTTCTTTTGCAGATGAAAGTACCTTGCCGACCGACTTCAGGAAACGCTCGAACGGGATCGGTTTCAGAAGATAGTCGATGACCTCCAGTTCGAAACCTTCGATGGCATAATCGCGGTAAGCCGTAGTGATAATAACTTTGGGACTCTTCTTGAGTGTCTTCAAAAACTCGATACCTGAAAGTTTCGGCATCTCGATGTCGAGGAAGATAAGATCCACAGGGTTCTGCTGAACGAAAGTAAATGCGGCAATACCATTCCGGAAGGTCCCGACCAACTCCAGTTCATCGATGCGCGCCACGTAAGATTCAAGGATCTCAATAGCCAAAGGTTCATCGTCTACAATGATGCATTTCATACAGCGTCTGATGTTTTAGTTTTTTTTATCGATAAAATAACCAGGAACGTCTCGTCACCATTTATGATCTTAAGCTCGTAATCGTTCGGGTACAGGAGATCTAAGCGCCGCTTCGCATTATTGATTCCGATACCTTCTATCCTTGAACGACTCACACCTGCCACTTTGTTGTTCTCTACCTTGAAAATCGTGCGGTCGGGGAGTACCTCGATATCGAGTTTCACCCACGACTGGTCGAGTTCAAGGCTTGCCCCGTGCTTGAAGCAATTCTCGGTAAATGGCAACAGCAGGAGGGGACCGATCTTGCGCCCATTGGGATTGCCACGGACATTTAATTCAACATCGAGTTTATCTCCATAACGCAGTCGTTCGATGTCGATGTAATTTTGAATGAATTTGATCTCTTTTTGAAGGAGCACTTCATCTTCACGGCATTCATACAACATATAGTTGATCAGCTCCGAAAGTTTCAGCACCATGGCGGGGGCGAGGTCCGATTTCTTTAATGTGAGCGCATAGAGATTATTGAGTGTATTGAACAGGAAGTGCGGATGTATCTGGGTTTTGAGAAACTTGAGTTCTGCCTGTAACTTATCTTGCAGCAGGATCTGTTGCGCCTGCTTGTTTTCATACCAATATTTCAACAGCTTGATGGCGACTGCGAAGAAAGTATACGGGTAAATTCCGGCGATCATTTTCGAGATCTTCGGAAACCAGAAAAAGCCATCTTTCAATGCCTCGGGATAATAGATCGGGTATTCGAAATTGAAGGCGACGAAGCGCTGTGCAACGCCGGCGACGAGCGATCCTGCGATAAACCAGGTGAAGAATAAAAGGTATCGCCCTGCCAGCAGCATCGGCAGGAGGTAGTAGAGTACAAAATAAGTGAAGATTATCCTGACCGGGAGGTAGATGGCCTCTGTATAAAATGTCTGGCCATAATTGTCGGCGTAGCTTCCATAGATAACAGCGTAGAAGACGAGCTGTGATATCCAGAAGACTGAATGCTGAAGAATCCTGTTGTTAACCAGAGAGGACATTCCCGTAAAGTTAATGGTTATCAACCTCTGAATATCGCAACAGGCACAGACGGCATCCTGCAACCGACAAACTACAAACTCGAAACTAGAAACTAGAAACTACAGACTCGAAACTAAAAACTTTCCACCGTGTCGTCGCCACGCGTATTATCGGCCCCGCCTTCCAATGTTCCATCGGGTTTGACAAGGATGGCATCGACGCGTCCGATCGATTTTCTCGAACTGAACTTATGTCCCATTTTCACCAGGGTCAGGCTGTCTGCTTCACTGATCGCCTTGAACTCGGGGGAGATGATATCCGGCTGCCACTGACTGTGGACACGTTTCGCATTCACAGCTTCCTGCATACTCATACCGAATTCGGTAACATTAAGAATGACCTGGAACACGGATGTGATGATGGTTGATCCGCCGGGAGTCCCAAGAACCATGTGAAGCTTTCCTTCCTTCTCGACAATTGTCGGTGTCATGGCACTGAGCATGCGTTTGTGAGGCTCGACCTTATTTGCCTCGCCGCCGAGCACCCCGAACATATTAGGAACGCCGGGCTTCGAACTGAAATCGTCCATTTCATTATTGAGAAAAAATCCCGAGCCGCCAACGACTACATAGTTTCCAAACCATCCGTTGATCGTGGTTGTAACTGCCACCGCATTTCCTTTTGTATCGACAACTGAGAAATGGGTTGTCTCTTCGGATTCATAGCCCGCGATCTTGCCTGGGAGGACGTCCTTGCTTGGCGTTGCCTTTTCTTCATTGAAAGAAGACATACGCTGCTTGTTATAGTTCGCGTCGATCATTTCACTGATCGGAACCTTGTAAAAATCCGGATCACCTAAGAATTTCGAACGGTCCGCATATACGCGTCTCTCTGCTTCGGTTGTAAGGTGCACATACTTCGCAGAATTAAATCCCCATTCCTTCATCGGGTATGGTTCCACCGATTTCAGCAACTGTATCAGGCAAACACCACCGCTCGAAGATGGCGGCATCGAAATGATCTTATAGTTTTTGTAGTCGGCCAGGAGGGGAGTCCTCCATGTTGACTTATAATTTTTAAGATCTTCCTTGGTGATCAGGCCTTTGCCGCGTTTCATTTCGGACTCTATGTCGTCTGCAGTTTTGCCTTCGTAAAATCCGGCGCGACCGTTGTCGCGTATGCGCTCCAGAGTGTGACCAAGGTCGGTCCATCGAATGGTATCGCCTGCCTTCCAAACCGGCTTATATAGGAACGTCGGGGGTGTGGTGTTATACTTTTCGAACTTCGCGCGGAAGTCGTTCATCCAATTGGCTTCACGTTGTGTGAGTGCAAAACCTTTTTGGGCGATGTCGATCGCAGGCTGCAAAAGGTCTTTCCAGGGAAGGGACCCATACTTCGCGTGCGCTTCCACCATGCCATCTACCGAACCCGGAACGCCGGACGCGAGGTGCCCTTCTGTACTCAGGTTGGGGATGACATTACCCGCCTTGTCCAAAAACATCCCTGTCGTTGCCTTCGCGGGAGCTTTTTCGCGGAAATCAAGCGCCGCATACTCTCCTTTATTGGTGCGCACCATCATGAATCCGCCACCGCCGATATTGCCCGCAGCAGGAAAAACAACGGCGAGTGTGAACTGCACGGCGATCGCAGCATCGACAGCATTCCCGCCTTTCTGCATAATCTCTTTTCCTACTCTCGATGCAATAGGATGTGCCGATACAACCATGGCGTGCGGGCCTGCAGGTGTTACATTAGAAGAATTTTCTTCTTGTTTTTGCGCAGGCTGGCACGATGTTAAAGCGAGTAAGGTGATGGCCAACAGACAGTTGGGGGCGCATTTCATGGAAATAGCTTTTGTTTTTTTGAACCTAAATGTATTATTTGATCTGAAGTAAACCATGAGTCTTAGAAAGGAAAAAGCCGCGCGACTAAAATTGAGCGTACTGGATTTCACAGTCAAGCTAATCGGTAAAAAGTCTTTTGATGATCTTTACGTCGAAGAAATCTGCGACAAGGTTAAGATATCTAAAGTAACTCTCTTCAAGTATTTTCCGCAGAAGGAAGATATCTTACTTTACTACTATCGTATCTGGTGTTTGCGTCGCGCCGTCGAAATGCGCGACAAGCCTCGCGAAGGTATGCAGGCAGTATTCTACCTGTTCGATAAGCTGAGCGAGGATTGTGAGGATCACCCCGGTATCATACTCAGTTTGTTCGCGTACCTCGCAGATCTTAAGCGAGCTCCGAAACCATTTCCCGTAAAGGTTGAAGAAAAGCGCCTGTTGTTCCCCAACGTAACCGACATTCAGAACATCGAGATACAATCGGTGGAGCAGATGTTCGAGAAGTTTGCACTGGAGGCTATCTTCAAGAAGGAAATCACTTCAACAACCTCAACCCGCGATATCTGTAACCTGTTCACAACACTGTTCCACGGCTCGGCTGTTACTGGCCACATCAATCAACTTACGCCGTTGAAGCTGTTCTTCAGGAAGAATCTTGAGTTGATCTTGAAGGGACTAGGCTGAGTCATTAGCCATTAGTCACTAGCCATTAGCCATTAACCATTATACAAGATGCTATGCATTGATCGATGTATAATGCGTAATGAATAATGTATAATGCTTCAGCTTTTCATCTTCACCTTTTTAACTCCGCCCTTTTCGGGCATCTGGAACGTGAACTTCCAGATATGGAACTTTTTGTGCCAGCGGTGTTTTTTTGGCCACGTTTTGTGATAACGCGGTTTAACCACCTCCACCGTCCTGTCGTTGCGATCGAACACACTGCAGCTGGTAAGCAGGAGTAGGAAAGCTATTGTTGCGGGGGCAAGGATCTTCATCGAAGATGGAAAGATAGGAAATGTTTATTTTAACTTCATGAAGCCGCTGTTAGCACTGCTTTGTGGATTGGTAACGACCGCACATGCCCAGTTATTTTCTTATGAAAAGAGCGGAACGGGCACCCCCGACATCTTCTTCGATTCGACAAAAATCGTTTTCACAAACAACAGCGCGGATACCATACGCATCTGGAACGTAATTCCATTTACGAAAAGTGACAAGTATCCATACATCACGGGCCTGGGAGGCCACCCTTTGTCACGCACCCATCTTTTTCTTCCAGGCAAAATGCCCGTCAATGTTATTGTTCCCGACAATGCCTGGGAGCTTGGATTCAACATTCGCGATGGGATCTTCGGTCTTTCGCGACGCGATGTGTCGTCGATAGTAAAAGGACAACGAAAGCGTTTCGAAACTATTCTATATCCCAATGGCGGGCGCGTCAGGTATGATCTTCATTTTGAAAGGTACTCGGGTCCATGGCAAACCGCTTTAACAATAGCATTTCAAGAGCGAAAGCTTTACGACAAAACTTCATTCGACAGCACGCTCTATCAACGCGGGGACCTGAAATGGATCCGTAACTCTTATCTAATGCACCTGATCATGGCATGGGACAAAGACTATCCTCGCCTCGTCGATTTCGCAAAACATGGTATCGATCTTTACGGTGGTGACGACGTTGTCTGTCTTTGGCCCACGTGGCCCACGCTTGGCGTCGACCCACGCAACCAGTTCGATATGTATCGCGATCTCCCTGGCGGACTCAAAGGATTAAAACAAATGTCCGACTCCCTTCACGCGATCGGTGTAAAATTCTTTATCGCCTACAATCCCTGGGATGAGGACACGAGAAAGGAAGATCATATGAATGGCCTCACAACATTGATCCGTGAGACCGGCGCCGACGGCGTTGTGCTCGACACAAAAGGAGAATCAAGTAAAGAGCTCCAGGAGGCGGCTGACAAAGCAAGAAGCGGAGTGATCATGTACAGTGAGGGAATGGCTGTGCCCAAAGATATGGAGGGCATTATTTCAGGGCGGGTGCACAACGCATTGTATTACCCGCCGATGTTAAATCTCAATAAACTGATCAATCCGCCTTTCTCGATCTTTCGTGTCGTCGAGATCAATAAAGAACCGGTACAACGCGAGTATGCGTTGGCCTTCTTCAACGGCTATGGAACGGAGATCAATCAGTTTGCTCCGGGGCATCCTTCATGGGTGGAAGATCAATATGCCTACTTAAAAAAGACAACAAGAATACTTCGTGAAAACAGCTCGGTGTTTACGGACGGCACACTAACCCCGCTCATCGATACGAAGCACGACAGTATCTGGGTGAATAAATGGGAGGGAACCGGTAAAATCCTTTACACTGTCTTTAGCCTGAAGCCGGAAGGTTTCGATGGAGAACTCTTTTCGGTGAGAGCAAAAGAAGGGTATCATTTTGTGGATCTCTTGAATCACAAGGAGACCAAACCAGGGTATGTCTGCACGGGTGCTTTCCATAAAAAATACCTGGGGACTAACAATGAAGGAGAAGCGGGTTGCGTAGCCGAATTGCCAAAGCTGATACAATATGCGATAGAAGGAACTAATCTTTCGGTTAAAGGAAGCGAGATTAAAATAAACGGTATTGCCACGAACAAGATCGATCTGCGCTATTTCGAAGGCGACGTAGTCATTCAGATGTTTGATGGCAGGGAACTTCTGGATGAAACGATAGTGACAATAACGCCGGGACTGCCGCGGATGATCTCAACCGCCGATCGGATAACATCGGGAAGCACAAAAAATATGAGGCTGGTGAAAGGGGGCGCATACAGGTTCCGGCCAGCGCCACGTCCCGACGAATTTATCCCGTATCCTGCGAATGATGCCGACGTTGAAATGAGATCCTTTTACATCGATAAGAATGTTGTCACCAATGCGGAGTTCAGAAAGTTCAATCCGGCTTTCCCGGATAACAACGATCCGGTTGTAAACGTCTCTTTCGAAGAAGCACAGGCTTATGCAAGATCTGTAGGTAAACGGCTGCCCACCGAGATTGAATGGCAATATGCTGCTGAACGATTATCCAAAAACGACCTTCAGAATTTTATTGGCCCTGTATGGCAACTTACATCCGATGTGTACCAGTGCGGAAGCTATACATACATCATGATGAAGGGCCGGAGCTCATTTCATCCGCAATCCAGCTGGTGGTACGTACAACAGGCTCCCGTCGATCCCCACTATCGACAATACCTCCTTCGCGTTTCGGAGGATTTTGAACGTAATGCGACCGTCGGATTCAGATGTGTAAAAGACGTCGAATAAATTAAAATGTATTTTTTACAATTTTTAACCATCTTGTATTAACACGCAACTAAAACATTTAGAGATGAAAACCAGGAGAGAATTTCTCAAAGCAACTTCCCTTGCAGCTGCCGGTGCAGGTCTTTCAACCATGATCCCGCTGGAGACATTGGCCAAAGAGAAGAAACTGTTTTCCGCAAATGAAAAGATCAACGTTGCAGCAATAGGCATCAACGGGATGGGCTGGGCCGACTTCACTTCGTTGATGAAGTTGCCTGAAGTTAATCCAGTTGCGATCTGCGATGTCGATGATAATGTCCTCAACTATCGCAAATATGAACTCGCAAAATCAGGCATCAAGGTGGCCACATATGGCGACTATCGTAAGATGCTCGAAAATAAAGACATCGATGTTGTCGTGATCGGCACACCAGACCATTGGCACTGTCTTCAAATGGTAGACTCTGTTGCTGCCGGTAAAGATGTTTATGTAGAGAAGCCTGTAGGCAACTCTATCCAGGAATGTAATGTGATGGTTGCCGCGCAGCAGAAGTACAACAAGGCTGTACAATGTGGTCAGTGGCAACGCAGCGTTCCTCATTTCGTCGATGCTCTCAATTTCCTGAAAACAGGAAAGCTTGGTAAGATCCGTACCGTGAAAGCATGGGCATACCAGGGATGGATGAAGAACGTCGAAGCTAAACCGGATGGCCCGGTGCCGGCTGGCGTTAACTACGATATGTGGCTCGGACCCGCGCCGAAGCGCCCGTTCAATCCCAACAGGTTTCATTTTAACTTCCGCTGGTATTGGGATTATGCCGGTGGTCTGATGACCGACTGGGGCGTTCACCTCATCGACTATGCATTGCTTGGTATGGATGCGAAATATCCGAAGTCGGTTGTTTCACTCGGTGGCAAGTATGCGTATCCGGATGCTCCGCAGGAAACACCAGATACACTTGCGGCGGTGTATGAGTTCGATGGCTACAACATGATCTGGGAACATGCACAGAGTATCAGCAACGGTAACTATGGCAAAGACCACGGCATGGCATATATCGGTAACAACGGTACACTTGTACTTACACGCGGTGGCTGGGAAGTAATCCCTGATGAGAAGAGGATGGAGGCTGTTGCATGGCAACCCAATAAAGGATCGGGCCTCGATTTTCACACAAAGAATTTCATCGACGTGGTGAAATCGCGCAAGATCGCTGATCTCACTTGCCCTATCCAGGCCGGAGCTCACGTTGCAACCGTTTGCCAGATGGGCAACATTTCTTACAGAACAGGTTCTAAGGTAACCTGGGACGAGAAAGCGCTGAAATTTAACGAGGCTTCGGCCAACACTCTTGTCAACGCTAAGTACAATAATGGTTATATTGTACCTAAAGTCTAAGATATGAGTCGTGGCGTACTGACTGGCCTGTTGTTAACGATAACATTCAGTTTGTACGCCACTTCTATTCTCGTCCCAATGGACGACGCACAGACCAACCACCTCAAAGCCTACGGTCTCGCATTCAAATCTCTTAAAGACGACAAAACTGTCGACTGGCTTCTCAACTATCGCGGCGGGAGTTTCCTTTTCGACTACTCGGAAGCCATTAGAAACGAATGTTCCGTGCGCGGTGTGTCGTTTGAAATTCTTTCTGCAGATAAAGTCAACACGATTCTCAGTGAGATCGCAAGCCCCGAAGTGAATATGAATATCGTGAAGCTCGAGAAGGCTCCGCGTATTGCCGTGTATTCGCCGAAGAACGATCTGATCCTTGACGACACCGATGCGGTTATCATTGCCCTCGACTATGCGGAAATCCCATACACCATCATTTATGATGAAGAGATCCTGAACGACGAGCTTGCGAAATTCGATTGGCTTCACCTGCACCATGAAGACTTTACAGGACAAGTTGGACGATTTGCGTGGCGGCAATCTAACATCGTCGAAGCGAAGATGCAGGAAGTTACTGCGCATCATCTCGGCTATTCGAAGGTTTCGGAAATGAAACTCGTCGTAGCTAAAAAGATCAAGGCTTTCGTAGCCGGAGGAAGCTATTTATTTGCAATGTGCTCCGGAGCAGAAACGTTCGACATCGCATTGTCGGCGGAAGGGATCGATATCGTAGCCATGAGCTATGATGGAGATGACCTCGATCCGGAAGCGCAGGATAAACTGGACTTCTCAAAGACATTTGCCTTCGAAAACTTCACGCTCGAAATGGGTGACTCGCGGAGATTCTCAGATATCAACGTAAATAACCGTAATAACTTCCTCGAGCAAAGCTCGGATTATTTTATGCTGTTCAATTACTCGGCGAAGTGGGACATTATTCCTGCCATGCTCAACCAGAATCACACCAATGTGATCCGCGAATTTTTCGGACAAACAACAGCATTCAACAAGATACTCGTGAAACCTTCGGTAACCGTGTTGGGTGAGAATCATAAGGCCAACAATGTTCGATACATCTATGGTGAAGTTGGCCTGGGTCATTGGACATTCTATAGCGGTCATGATCCTGAAGGAACGCCGGGTCGTGGACGTGATAAAGGAACCGATCTAAGTCTATTCCCGCATTCGCCAGGATATCGGCTTATCCTCAACAACGTGCTATTTCCGTCTGCCAAGAAGAAAAAACAAAAGACATAAATGCGCTTTCATCCCTGGACACTGATCATCGGATACTGGTTATTCTGCTGTTCCTGTACAACTCCTGAAAAAGAAGCATCTGCCCCAATAGCCATTCAGCCGGTTCCAACCCAGGCGCAGTTAGAATGGCATGACATGAAAATGAATGCCTTCATTCATTTTACCATCAATACCTTCACCGATCGCGAATGGGGCATGGGTAGCGAGTCTCCGAAAGAATTCAACCCGGCAGACATCAATGTCGACCAATGGATCTCTGTTCTGAAAGATACGGGATTCAAAGGGGTCATCCTGACTTGTAAACACCACGACGGGTTTTGCTTGTGGCCAAGCAAGTTCACGGATCACGACATCAGTAATAGTCCATTCATGGACGGTAAAGGAGATATCGTGAAGCTCGTATCTGATGCATGCAGGAAGAATGGATTGAAGTTCGGTGTTTATCTATCTCCATGGGATCGAAATCATAAAGATTACGGAAAGCCTGAGTACATCACCTACTACAGGAATCAATTGAATGAATTGTTCGACAATTACGGGCCCGTTTTTGAGATGTGGTTCGATGGAGCCAACGGCGGCGACGGCTATTACGGAGGCAAGAATGAAAAACGACGCATCGATGGTTCAACCTACTACGACTGGCCAGCAACACTCGCATTGGTGCGTGAAAAGAATCCTGACATCATTTTCTTCAGCGATGCCGGTCCGGGTGTGCGATGGGTGGGCAACGAACGAGGGTTTGCCGGTGAAACGAACTGGAATAATATTTCAACAGATACTTTATACGCGGGCAAAGCTGGTATTGAAAGACTATTGAACACCGGCAGTGAGGACGGGGCCAACTGGGTTCCCGCTGAAACGGATGTGTCAATACGACCAGGCTGGTTCTATCACGCCAAAGAAGATTCACTTGTCAAAACTCCGGAACAATTATTCGATATCTATTTGACTTCCGTTGGACGCGGATCTGTTCTTCTATTGAATATTCCGCCAGACAGGAGAGGGCAGTTCCATGAAAATGATGTGAAGGCATTGAAGGGATTTAAGGAATTGTTGAACAATGAATTTAAAACAGACCTGGCGAAAGGTTCTGAAGTGGAAGCAACCAATGTACGCGGTGAAGGCTATAATGCTTCGAATGTTATCGACGATAATCCTGAAACTTATTGGGCTACGGACGATGATGTAAGATCTGCCCAGTTGATCATCAAACTTGGGTCCGTTAAGAAAATCAAATATGTAAAACTTGCTGAATATATAAAGCTCGGTCAGCGTGTGAAATCTTTTAAGCTCCTCTTTCACAGAGATGGCAAGTGGCTGGATCTAGGTGAAGGAACCACGATAGGCCATGAAAGAATTCTTAAGGTGGGTGCAGAAACGGATGCTGTGAAACTTATAATCAATGATTCCAAAGCCTGTCCCCTTATCTCTTCGATCGCGGTCTTCTGACATTTGTTTAGACAGGCTATTTATCTAACTTTCGGGCAAACCAGTTAGTTGGCTTGAGACTGATCAGGGTATTTTACTGCGTTCTTCTCTGTGGAACAGCGGCGTTTGCGCAGCCGAAGTATACAGTCAAGAAGAGCGAGATGAACTTCGCCTCGAATGCCGAGCTGGAGTTTATCAAGGCAACGTCTACGGAAGCGCAGGGCATCATCAATCCCGCGACAAATCAATTCGCTTTCTCTGTCCCTGTTTCGTCATTTAAAGGCTTTAATTCCGACCTGCAAAGGCAGCATTTCAACGATAATTACATGGAAACCAGCAAGTATGCGAAAGCTTCTTTTGCAGGTAAGATCATCGAACAGGTAAACTGGTCGCGCGACAGCGCATATACCATTCGTGCTAAAGGCGAGCTGGACATCCATGGTCAAAAGCAGATCAGGATCATCAAGGCGAAGCTTGTCGTTAAAGGCAACCAACTCCTGGTTGACGCCGATTTCAATGTCCCACTGGCCGATCACAATATTTCAATTCCGCGCATAGTGAGTCAGAAGATTGCCACGGAGATCGATGTCAAATTCAAGGCAACCCTTGCGCAATAGCGATTCATGATAAAAAGGCTGATCCTGCTCGTTCTCCTGTTACGGATCTCCGATACGTTTGGACAGTCTCCGTATTTTCAACAGTATTTCCTGTTAAGAAAGAACGACGCCGTGCAGGTAGAAGCGATGCTCAAGGACAGGAAGGGTTTCATCTGGTTTGGTACCAATAAAGGTCTTTTTCGTTTCGATGGCATCAACACGAAACGTTATACAGTCAACGATAGTTTACAGATCGATCACGTAACAGCACTTGCACAGGATTCTGCCGGACGCATCTGGATCGGTCATAAAAACGGAACTCTCTCACAACTCGGGAACGACGTCATCACAAAAGTAAAATTTCAGGAAGGCGACCCGGTCGAGGAGATATCCGATATTCTCTTTACCCGCGACGGAACCATGTGGTTCTCGACACTGAACGACGGGTTGTATTATTTCAAGCAACATCTCTATCGCCTCGACGAAGCCGACGGAATGCCCGATATATTTGTCTACGACCTCGAAGAAGCTAACGATGGAACCATATGGGCCGGCACGGATCGGGGCGTCGCCGTTGTCTCACTCGATAGCACGAAAGCTTCTGTAAGAGTGCTTGACTACAAAAGTGGTTTCCCGGATAATATTATCAAGAAGATCGCCCGGGGAAGTGAAGGAGAGATGTGGCTCGCCACAGAAGATGCCGGTATATTTTCCTACCGGCTGAGCACATCGCAGGTGCGACCGCTTACCAAATCACCATGGTCCGGGGGAAGCATCATCGATTTTCTGAAACTCGGCGATGAATTCTGGATTGCCACAACAAGCTCTAGCATAGTTGTCTATCATCAGGACGATCAGCAGCTGAGCTTATACACGCCTGCGCCCGGAATAGCGCCCACCGCATTGTACGCTGATGAAGAAGGAAGTGTCTGGGTCGGTGCACGACAAGGTTTATTCCGCTCACTGGGGCGTGATGTCCGTTTCATCGACGATCTCACACCATCGCATGATCCAGGAGTTACAGCAATTACCGTCGATGGCAGGAATGATATATGGTTTGCTAACGACGAAGGTTTATTTCATCGTCATACCGATAAGAACGGCAATGTTACAGCCATAAGAGAATTAACCTCGCTGCCTTATTCAAAGTATAAAGTCATTAGCCTGTTTACCGATTTCCAGGGCTTCGTATGGGCCGGATTCTATGGACAGGGCGCCGTTCGTATCGATCCGAAAAATGGTAAGATCACACGCTTTGATAAGGAGCTCACCAATGGAAACGTTCTGAATATTACCGGGATCGGAAATCGCGTATGGTTGTCGACGCTGAGCGGCGCTACAATGATCGAAATAGGAAAGACGTTAAAAGTGACTAACCTCGACCGGTCAAAGGGTCTCGATTGCGATTACGTTTACCAGGTATTTGTTGATAAGCTTGGTCGTACCTGGTTTGCCAGCGACCGCGAGGGTGTTGCAATGTATGATGACGGTGGCTTCCATAAGATGGTGGGAAGCCTGAATGCCAAAGCAGTTTATGGATTTGCCGAAGATGGGAGAGGAACCATCTGGGCTAACGTCCAGGGCGACGGTCTTTATAAATTCGATGCAAGAGAGTTCCAACCCGGCATTCTTCGTAACACGAATATCAATGCCCTTTCGTCAGACTTCAGCGGCAACCTGGTTGCAGCTCACGACCTGGGAATTGAAGTATATAATCCAGGTACGAATGTAATCCATCATCTCGACAACGAGATCGGTTTCGGTGATCGTAAGCCAAATCTTAATGCAGTTGCCCGCGATGCTCACGGAAGCATATTTATCGGAGCCGATCATGGCATCGTGATCTACAGCCAGGGCAACCTTGCGCCCGCCAGACCAAAAGTTGCTATCGATAAGGTAAGAATATTCAATAAAGATAAAGATTATTCAAACGGTCTATCGTTGGCTTACAACGAAAACAATATCACGATTACGTTTCTCGGTTTCTGGTACCAGGATCCAAACGGACTCATGTTCCAGTATAAGCTCGACAATTTTGATGTTGATTGGATCAAGACGGGCGACCATTCTGCGATCTTCAGTAGTTTAACTCCCGGCACATATACCTTTCGCGTAAGAGCATCGGATGACAACAATTTTGAGGATGCCCCCGAAGACACGATCACCTTTGTGATCAATCCTCCATTCTGGCAGACAATCGCATTTTATGTTTTTATATTGATCCTGATTGGCGCCGGCGTTTATGGATTTATACAATATCGTGAACGTCACCTGTTACAGGAAAAGATCGAGCTCGAAGAGAAAGTTGCCGAGCGCACTGCTGAGATACTTAAAAAGAACGAGGAGATACAGGCACAGACGGAAGAGATCAGGGCGATCAACGAAAGCCTCGAGAAACGTGTGGCTGAACGTACGTTTGAGCTGGAACGGAAAAATAAAGCCCTGGAAGACTACGCATTCATTAATGCTCATAATTTAAGAAGTCCGGTCGCGAGTATACTCGGTCTTATTAACCTCATCCAGCATGCTCAATCGGACGCTGAAGCCAAAGAGATCATGGAACATATGAAGATCTCAGCAGAAAGGCTCGACGAGGTGGTTCATACGATCACAGCGTCCATTGAAAGCAGCGATCAGATGGATGTGTTCAGGAATATCTCAGACCCCGATGACGATGACGGGCTCGATTAATGCCCCTGCTTCCTCTAAATTTATTCTTCACGTCATCCTTTTAGGGTGAAATTTAATCTCCTTGAAACCTTATTAACCTTTTCGCAGTAAATTGAAGAATGCTACGAAACTTCTTCAAGACCGCCGGGCGAAACATCCTTCGTCACAAGGCCTACTCGATCATCAATTTCATCGGACTGACCTGCGGAGTGACCCTCGCTTTGCTCATCATGGTTTACGTGCGGTCCGAGATCAGCTTCGATAACTTCCATGCAAACGGCGATCGCCTTTACCGCATTAAGTATCTTGCCCCGAACGGCCTCGAGCTCGCCACAAGCCCGCCACCGCTTACGCCTGCGCTGCCAGAGTTTTTCCCCGACGTCGAATTAGCAGGGCGAATGTACGGGCGCAACGTCACCATTAAGACAGAGAAAGGCGATGAAACATTCGAGGAGACCAGCGTTTTCTTCGCCGACTCTTCCATCATGAAAATGATGACCTTCGAATATGTAAAGGGCAGTCCCGCGAAGGCGCTCAATGAAGAGTTTACCGTGATCATCAACGAAGAAATGGCTCGTAAGTATTTCGGCGACAAAGATCCCATTGGCGAGACACTGTTGTTTGCGGGAAAACATTCGTTCCGCGTAACGGCAGTTGTCAAAGACTTTCCTGAAAATTCTCACATTAATTTCAATATGCTGGTTCCATACGAGAATATGTTCGATATGGAATCGGATCAGACTGCTGAGGTCCTTCGGAACAATCTCAAAGTGAATTTTGTGATCAGTCACGGCTATACCTATGTCCTGTTGAAACCGGGTACCGATCCGGCGACGATCGACAAAGGAATGGGCGATCTGCTGAAGAAGTATGCGCTTCCGCAGTTGCAGGTAGGGCAGGTGTTCACCCTTTTTCCGGTTCGTGATATTCACATGAGCTCGACGATGCTCGCAGAGCCAAACGGAACCAATACATGGTCGAATATTTTGATCTTTGCCGGCGTGGGTCTTCTCACAATCCTCATTGCGTGTATCAACTACGTCAACCTCAGCACTGCACAATCGTTCACGCGCATCAAGGAGATCGGCATCCGTAAGATCCTCGGTTCCTTCAAGTACCAGATCATCGTTCAGTTCCTCGCAGAAAGCTTTCTCTTTTGTTTGATTGCATTCACGCTCTCATATGTTGCGTTCTATCTCACCTTGCCATGGCTCAACCAGCTAATGAATAAGGATCTTCAATTCGGCGACGTTGTGGATATTCAGTTGATCTTAAGTAGCGTTGTTCTTCTTGTAGTGATCACACTCCTCGCCGGAGGTTATCCCTCATATTTCGTAACAAAGTTCGAATCTGTAAACACGTTGAAGGGCAATGGCTCTGCAGCAATCGGCAGCCAGATCCTTCGCAAGGCGTTGATCGTGTTCCAGCTGGGTATCGCATGTATGTTGTTATCGGGATCACTGCTGATCATCAAGCAACTGAATTACCTGAGCTCGCGACCGCTCGGGTTCGCAAAAGATCATATCGTCACCGTCCCGATGTTCAGCCAAAACCTTAACGGGATCTTCGGCCGGCGTGATTCTACATTCAGCATCCGGGTAAAGAGTTTCCGCGACGAGATCGAATCGCAGTCCGGAGTCCTGGGCACCACTATGTCGTCGAACGTTCCGGGCCTCGGCGTTGTGTTCCGCGGAACCGTGCCCGAGGGATTCACACAGGAAGACAATATGTTCATCGCAAATATTTCTGTCGACTATGATTTCTTCAAAACGTACGATGTCGAGGTAATCGCAGGCAGACCTTTATCGCGCGAATATACAACCGATGCTACCGAAGGTTTCCTGGTAAACGAAACGGCAGTTCGGGAATTCAAATGGGAGTCACCGGAGAAAGCCATCGGCAAAACGATCAACCGCGAGGGAAAGATCGGTAAAGTGGTAGGTGTGATCAAAGACATCAATTTTACATCACTCACAACACCTGTTTCACCCCTCGTTATGGAATACGATGCAAACCAGATGAACCAGCTCTCCATCCGGTTCGAGAACTCGAATGTTGAACAGACGCTCGACAAGATCGAAGACAAATGGAATTCTATGTTCCCGGAGAAATCGTTTCAGTTCACATTCCTCGACGAGCAGCTCAACCAGCAGTACGCCAATTATCAGAACTTCGGGACCATTATCCAGGCGTTTACGTTCATCGCCGTTCTTATTGCCTGCCTTGGGGTATATGGACTGGTGCTGTTCGTTGTGCAGCGCAAGGTGAAGGAGATCGGCGTTCGTAAGGTTCTGGGTGCCAACGTGCCGAATATACTTGCACTTATCTATAAAGATTTTGCTCTGCTGATTGTGACCGCATTCCTGCTTGCAACGCCGGCCGCATGGTACTTCATGGATCAGTGGCTCGAGAATTTCTCATATCGTACGTCAATCGACATCATCACTTTTGTTCTGAGTTTTCTATTAGTTGTGGTTATCACCTCGCTTACGATCTCATACCAGGCCATTAAAGCGTCGATGGCAAACCCGGTAAAATCTCTAAGAACCGAATAAGGTAATAGGTAAAAGGTAATAGACGATGGTTAAAGGATCGTCCCGATAACCCATCATCCTTCTTTTACCTTTTACCTTTTACCTATTACCTTTTCCCTTTTCCCTTTTACTTTTTTACCTTGATGGCATGAAACTTATCCCTCATCTACTCATACTCCTTGTAGTATTAGCATCCTGCAAACCGAAAGAAGCTTCGCCCGATGCAAAAGCTGCCTTTCTTGGTGTAATCCCGAAGCCGGTGTCTCTTGAACCCGGAAACGACGCTCTCATCATTACCGGTGGTCCAATCGAATACAAAGAGGGCGCTACCAAATCAGGCGACAAAGTCTTTTTCTCATTGATCACCGACGAGCAACTCGGAGACGAAGGCTACCAGATCGAAATCACGAACGAATCAATTACGATTTCAGCCAATAAGCCGGCAGGCCTTTTCTACGGCACTCAAACACTGGATCAGATGGGCGTAAAGACTCCCGAGGGCACCGAGTTCGCTACGGGAAAGGTCCGCGATTACCCCACGTTCGGATGGAGAGGTTCCATGCTCGATGTGGCCCGTCACTTCTTCGGCGTCAACGATGTCAAAGATTACATCGACAAGATCGCTTACTATAAGTTGAACGTTCTTCACCTTCACCTCAGCGACGACCAGGGATGGAGGATAGAGATCAAGTCATGGCCAAAACTCACCGAGATCGGCGGTAAAACACAAGTCGAAGGTGGCGGCGGCGGCTTCTACACACAAGAACAATACAAGGAAATCGTCGACTACGCCGCCTCAAAATTCGTGACGATCATCCCGGAGATCGATATGCCGAGTCACATTAACGCGGCCCTCGCATCATATCCTGAACTCTATTGCAAAGGCGTGGGAAGAGAACCTGCATTGTACGAGGGCAACGAAGTTGGGTTCAGCACCCTGTGCCGTAAGGACAAAAAGAGTGAGGAGCTCACGCTGAAGTTCGTTAATGACGTCATTAAAGAGATCTCGGCAATGAATCCGAGTCCTTACATGCACATTGGCGGTGACGAAGCTCACGTGACGAAAAAAGAAGACTACATCGCATTTATCAATGCATTCAAGAAAATTGTTGAGGCTAACGGCAAGCACATGATCGGCTGGGAAGAGATAGCACAGGCCAACATCGGCGCCGGCGATATCTCACAGCACTGGCATTCGAAGGACTACGCATCTGAATCTGCGAAGAAAGGAGCGAAGGTTCTTATGTCGCCTGCCACTAAGGTGTATCTCGATATGAAGTACGATACTACCACGAAACTCGGTCAGAGCTGGGCAGCGCTGATCGAGGTAGACGATTCATACAACTGGAAAGTTGAGGACTTTGTACCAGGTGTGAGTATGGATAACATTATTGGCGTTGAAACACCACTGTGGACTGAAAAGATCTATACAATGAACGACATTGAATATATGTTGTTCCCCCGTCTGCCAGGTATCGCAGAGATCGCATGGAGTCCGCAAAATCGCAGCTGGGATGAATATAAGCTTCGTCTCGCAAAGCATGCTAAAAAGATGGAAGAGAAGGGGATCAATTTCTATAAATCCCCTAAAGTTCCATGGTAGACTTAATAATTCACTTTTAAGTCTTTGATCTTTCTCGGGAGCCAGACCTGCATTGGATTCTGGCCCCGGTTACACCATGCATAGTACGGAATTGCAGTTACCGTTTTACTTTCTGTTTTGATCGACTGCCCATCTGACGAGATCTGAAGCGTAGGAGCATTGAATCTTATCGTTTCAACCCCCTCCAGCAGATCCTTGTCAAACGACGCTTCGAACTTTGCATCATCCGGGAGAATTACATTCCATGCCTGCCCGCCATTGTCCGCGCCTTCGACGCAATACACGATCGGGCCGCGTTGGAGAGCCACCCTGTCCTCATCCTGCTTAACCTCGGGCCGTGATACAATTCTTTTAACATCCATCGGGAGCGATAACGAAACAACATCTCCCTTCTTCCATTCGCGATCGATCACAGCATAACCCTTCGCCATTGAATATGTCGCAGGCTTTCCGTTTACGTTGATCGTGAAAGGAGTCGCCTTTTTATCTTCGAAGACATATAATCCGCCGGGAACGACTTCACCGCTGATCCATCCCGGGATGCGTACCTGTAAGGCAAACTTCGATTTCCTGGTTGGCTCCACGTTGATTGAAATATTCCCGTCCCACGGATAATTCGTGACCTGGGAAACAGCAACGTCGTTCTTACCAACTTTCACTTTTGTATTACTGCCAACGAATAGATTCACGCGCACAGCATTATCTGACGCAGCATAGATGTAGTCGCCCAGCGAAGCTATTAGTCTCGCGATGTTTGCCGGGCAACAGGCAGTACCAAACCATTCACGACGGAAATGCTTTCCCGTTGAGGCAAGGGGATTTCCATAAAAGAAACGATCGCCACTTAAGGACAGTCCGTCGCGGGCGCCATTGTAAAGGCTCCGCTCAAGAACATCAATAAACTTCGAATCACCTGTGAGCATATTCATTCGCTGGTTCCAGAAAACCATTCCGACGGATGCACAGGTCTCACAATATGCTTGCTCATTCGGAAGATCATAGTCAACACTGAATCCTTCGTTGTTACCGGAAGATCCGATCCCGCCGGTGAGATACATATTCCGGTAAACGACATCTTCCCAGACATTATTCATGGCATTCAGGTATCCGATATCCCCGGTCAGGGCTGCAACATCGGCGGCGCCGGTGTACAGATACATTGCGCGAACTGCGTGACCTGTAATTTCCTTTTGCTCCCGTACCGGAACTACATCCTGAGCATAAGCTGTATCGCGCCAATCGGTCCACGTGTAGCCCTTTGCCAGTTTATGTCCGCGTTCTTCCAGAAGCCATTTCGCCAGGTCGAGATATTTCTTGTCGTTAGTTGTCTTATAAAGCTTCACTAAGGCTAGTTCAAGCTCCTGGTGACCCGTAACCCAATGGCGTTTGGTCGGACCAAAAGTGTTGTCGAAATGATCTGCCCATTTGATAGCGGTCTCAAGGAATTTTCGTTTGCCAGTTGCATCGTAGTAAGCAACGGCAGCTTCTATCATATGACCGCCGTTATAATCCTCATGCATACTCATGTCACTCCAGCGATCTTTGAGGCGGCCATCAAGTGTATAATAAGTATTCAGATATCCATCGGGTAACTGGGCTGCGGCGATCTTATCTATCCACTCATCCGCCTTTGCCTCCAGCTTCGGATCGGGGTGATTCTTCAGCGAGTAGGCGATAGCCTCCAACGCTTTGAAGACATCCGAATCATCATAGAAGATTCCTTCATGCTTCTCACCTTGAGCGCCGGCAGGAAGATTTTTGCTACGGGCAACTTTTTCGAAGTTTCTTATGCGGGGTGTCTTCGTCTCTGTTTGAAAGATGCAGGCCTGGATAGTCGTTGTAGCCACCTTATCCATCGCAGGTTTCCAGAACGAGTCATTGATAGTTACCTGTGAGAAATTTACAGGCTCCATTCGTTGCGCGTGAGTGTCCATTGCTGAAAGACAGCACGCTGCCGACATGAATGAAGATAGAAGTATATTGAGGTTACTCATAACCCCAATATACTTAAAGAATAGTTAGCGAATCAAGAACTTGATGCCGAGCGCGAGATCAGGCGCAACACCTACATCGCCATCGCTGTCGATCTCGATAAACGGCTTAAGGTCGAGACTGAATGCAACAGGCACATTGTCCGGAAGCATATATTCCAAACCGATGATACCGTTGATACCGACTCCCACATCGTTATTGTCACGATAGTGGACGTGTCTTCCCTCCATCCAGTAATACTTGTTGCCGTTATAAAACGCAATGTGCGCACCGCCACCGTAATACCAGTTGAGACCTTTGACATCGAAGGCCTGCGCGTTCTTTTCTACAAGTCCCGTGATACTGAAACCATTTCCAAATGTTCCCAGGATCCCTTCAACAGCGGTTGCCGGGCGGAAGAAGTGCTTTACAGTTGCACCACTGGTCCCGCCGAGCCGGATACCGAGGGAAGTTTTATAAGGTGTCCTGAATACCGGAGTATATTGAGCCCGGCTAACGCCGATCGAAAGCAATAAAAAGCCTAGTGCAATCCCAACATTCCTTAAAAATCTGCTTTTCATTTGTTTTATTTTTTCTTAACTCCATTTCAAAATCATGCCAATAGTTGACGATTTTCGTACCCGGTCTGCGAGGAAAAGAATGCACATTTGAAAGATAATTGTTATTATTACATTTATTCGCTGAACCTAAACTTCAACAAGAACTCTAAACTCATAACTCCCTCATGTTCGCAACGCTCGATTGGATTGTTATCGGCTTTTACTTTTTATTGATAGCAGGTCTCGCCATCTGGGTGATGACTCGCAAGCAGGAAAGCTCTGAAGATTATTTTCTCGCCGGCCGTAATATCGGTTGGTTCGTGGTCGGCGCATCCATCTTTGCGTCCAACATCGGTTCCGAGCACGTCGTCGGCCTCGCCGGCGCCGGAGCTGGCGGCAAGATACCTATGCTCATCTACGAACTTCACGCGTGGCTCGTAATAACTCTCGGGTGGGTGTTTCTGCCATTCTATCTGCGAAGCGGCGTATTCACCACGCCGGAATTTCTCGAACGTCGTTTTAATGCGAACACACGCTGGTTCTTAAGTATCTTCTCCCTGGTTGCATATGTTCTCACAAAAGTGTCGGTAACTGTCTACGCCGGCGGTATCGTGATCGCCCAATTGTTAAACATCGACTTCTGGTCTGGCGCTCTGATAACAGTGGTATTGACAGGCGCTTATACTGTCTTCGGCGGAATGAGAGCGGTTGTTTATACTGAAGCTTTGCAAACTATCGTCCTGGTGCTTGGCGCCGGTACGCTCACAGCTGTCGGCTTATATCATGTTGGTGGTATCAGCGGATTAAAAGAATCCCTCGAACCTGGCTATCTCAATATGTGGCGTCCTGCATCTGATCCCGATTTCCCATGGCCAAGTCTCGTCATAACGAGTACGATCGTCGGTGTGTGGTATTGGTGTACCGACCAGTATATCGTTCAACGTGTGCTCGCTTCAAAGAATATCCAGGAGGGAAGACGAGGAACCATCTTCGGAGGTCTCCTGAAACTGCTTCCGGTATTTTTGTTTTTGATTCCCGGCGTTGTCGCGCTGGCGCTGAAGAACAAGGGCGAGCTTTCATGGGATAGTCCCGACCAGGCATTCGCCTCTTTGCTGATGAATAAAATGCCTGCAGGTCTGAAAGGCCTCGTTGCAGCCGGGCTTCTTGCCGCCCTGATGAGCTCACTGGCTTCGGTCTTCAACTCATGCTCAACGCTCTTCACAGTCGACGTTTACAAGAAACTCAAACCAGACGCTCCTGAGAAGAAGCTTATTTCGGTTGGCCGTTGGGCAACTGTTATCGTCGTGATACTCGGCATTCTCTGGATCCCGATCATGCAGAATATTTCAGGAGTGCTGTATGAATACTTACAATCGGTTCAATCGTACATCGCGCCACCGATCACCGCGGTGTTCATGCTCGGAATTTTCTGGAAACGTATCAACGCCAGCGGTGCATTAGGCACTCTTATCCTCGGATTGGTGGTGGCTATCTTCAGGATCGGCCTGGAGCTCGCGGCCGGCGCGGAAATGTTCGATCACAGCGGCATCCTGTATTACATCGGAACTGTCAATTTCCTAACGTTCGCCGCATGGTTCTTCCTGGTGTGCGTGATCTTCTGTATTGTCGTAAGTCTTCTTACCCCCGCGCCGTCTGCGGAAAAGATCCAGGGGCTCACATATGGTTCTCTCTCCCAGGAGCAGATCCAGGCCAATCGCAACAGCTATAATATCTGGGACATCATATTCTCACTTGCGGTTATCGGAATTGTGATTTATGTTATGACCTCGTTCACAGGTTAAAACATGAAATATCTCCTCGTTGCGGTGTGCATTGCCTGCTTTTCGGCAAGCAATGCACAACCGGAGCTGAAGCGTTTAAAAGATCGAGCTCAAAAGGTTACCATTATCCGCGACAAGTGGGGTGTTCCTCACATCTATGCCAAAACAGATGCCGACGTAGTCTTCGGCTTATTGTACGCACAATGCGAAGATGACTTTGCACGCGTCGAGTGGAACTACATCGACGCATTGGGCCGCACCGCCGAGATAGAGGGGGAGTCTGCCATCTACTGGGATCTAAGGTCGCGTATGTATCATGACACTACGCGTGCGAAAGATCTTTATAAGAAAAGCAAGCCCGAAATGCGAAAGCTTATGGATGCGTTCGCAGACGGTATCAACTACTATCTGCTCACACATCCCGGTGTAAAGCCAAAGCTTCTTACAAAGTTTCAACCGTGGCTTCCTTTGCTATTCAGTGAAGGAAGTATTGGTGGAGATCTCACAAGTATCAGTCTTGCCGACCTGAAGAACTTCTATGAGTCGGATCGTCCACAACCCGCAGAACTCACGCAGCCGGCAGAACCAAAAGGATCCAACGGTTTTGCGATCGCTCCATCCAAAACAGAGAACGGTCATGCACTGTTACTGATCAATCCTCATACGTCTTTTTATTTTCGTTCCGAGGTGCAGGCCGTGAGCGAGGAAGGTTTAAATGCCTACGGCGCCGTAACATGGGGCCAATTCTTCATTTACCAGGGCTTTAACCAGAACTGCGGCTGGATGCACACAAGCACTTTTGCAGACGCTGTCGATGAATATCTGGAGACCATCGCGAAGAAGGGAGATAAATATTATTACAAGCACGACGGCAAATGGAAGGAGATAGGACAGGAGAAGATCTCGATCAACTATAAGACAAGTAGCGGCCTTCAAACCAAGGCACTCACGATTTACCGGACACATCATGGTCCCGTGATCGCAAGCATCAATGATCAGTGGAAAACGATAGCTATGATGGACGATCCCGTTCATGCTCTCGAGCAATCGTTCATGCGTACAAAGGCGAAAGACTATGACAGCTACAGAAAAGTAATGGAGCTCAACGGTAACTCTTCCAATAACACCGTCTTCGCCGATTCCAAAGGTAACATTGCTTATTGGCATGGCAACTTCGTTCCAAAGAGAGATCCCTCCATTAACTGGAACTTGCCCGTCGATGGTTCGCTGGCATCCAACGACTGGAAAACGCTTCACGGCATCAACGAGATCGTGCAGTTGAAGAATCCTGCCAACGGCTGGATACAAAACTGCAACTCCACACCATTCACAGCCGCAGCTGAAAGCAGTCCGAAACGAGAAAGCTTTCCGGCATACATGGCTCCCGACGGACAGAACTATCGTGCCGTTAACGCAGACCGCGTCTTGAGAAGAGAAGATAAATTTACCGTGGATAAACTGATCGCAGCCGCATATGATCCGCAACTTACCGCCTTCGAAAAATTGTTGCCTTCGTTGTTTGTTGCCTACGAAACTGTGAGCGATTCGACGACTAAGCACAAGCTGAAAGAACCAATCGCTGTGCTTAAGAATTGGAACAAACAATATGGTGTATCATCAGTTGGAACGCAACTCGCAGTTAACTGGGCTAAGAAATTGCAACCCAAGGCGACGATTAAACCCGGCGAAATGCTTAACCATAAAGGCGACCAGGTCTTCCTGATCGATATGATGATCGCGACAACATCCGGTGAACAAAAACTTCAGGCACTATCGGAGGCGATAGACGAAACATCACTCAATTTCGGCACATGGAATATCGGCTGGGGAGAGATCAATCGCTTCCAGAGACCATTAGGTGATATCAGGAACGAGATCTTCGACGACAGCAAGCCAAGCTTGCCGATCGCACAAACATCGTCTCTTTACGGTTCCCTGGCGGCGTTCGGTTCCAGAACATATCCAGGCACGAAAAAGATGTATGGCGGAGTTGGCAACGGCTTCGTAGCAGTGGTGGAGTTCGGGCCCCGCATCAAAGCCAAATCGATAGTAACTGGCGGCTCTTCAGCAGATCCAAAGTCGAAGCACTTCAACGACCAGGCCCTCATGTATTCACAAGGGCAGTTCAAAGATGTGTTATTCTATAAGGAAGACGTCGTGAAGAATGCAGAGCTTACTTACCACCCTGGCGAGCAATAGGGCCCAGGCAAACCTCGGGTATCCTGAAAGCTTCTACGAGCGGAACTGCTTCCTGCCTGATCTCCCAGCAGAGTTGATTCATCAGCTTTCGGATCGCTTTCGTTTTAACCCCATCCATATACCCTTGTTCCAGGTACCATCCTTTATTCTTTTCGATCTGTGACAAGGCGAAGAGATTACACAGCTTTTGTAATACCTTCCTGCAACCTTCGTCAGCCGTATTGTCGACAGCTTCCTGGAATTTCTCCAGAATGATCCTTTCGATATACGCAAATCCTACCTGGATCAGGTGATGCTGCGCTACGTTAAATGCATCGAACGAATCCATACCTTCTTTGATATGCCTGCGCAGACGTTTGGCCGCGGATGTCAGTATATCGCGCTCCCGGTATATGAACGCTTCTTTGTGAAATTCAGGATCCAAAAGATGTTCGTCGGAGGTAGACCTTGTTGCAAATGGATTCTTTTCGGCGATGACAGTAGCTGCCTGGTGGGCAACGTAATTCAGAAGCCCGAAAGTATTCATATTGCTGAACTCCTGCTTGAATTCCGTCAAGCGCGATTTCGCAACCAACTGCATGAGCACTGTATTATCTCCTTCAAAGGTTGTGTAGATATCCGAGTCACCCTTCAGATCTCCGATGCGATTTTCAGACAGATATCCTTTTCCACCACAAGCCTCACGGCATTCCTGTAAGGTTGCCGTTGTATTCCAGGTGCCGAATGATTTCAAACCCGCAGCAAGAGCTTCGATCTCCTGCATCTGATCTTCGGTTCTGTTCAAAAACCGCTCAGTGAGATATTGCAGTGAAAAATGTAAAGCGAATGTATTTGCCAACAATGGCATCAATCTGCGTTGATGTGTCCTGTAATTGAGAATAGGAACTTCCGACGCCCCTTCAGGGCCGAACTGCTTTCGCCCATCGCCATATTTGATCGCGATGGCAAGTCCCAGTTTAGAAGCAGCATTACCCGAACGAGGGATCCCGATCCTTCCGCCAACAAGGGTTCCCAACATCGTAAAGAAACGACGATTATCACTGCTTATCGGGCTGGTAAATTTTCCGTCGTCGCTCACACCAGCATATCGATCCAGCATGTCGTCTTTCGGGATCACTACATTATTAAAATAGATCACACCATTATCAACACCATTCAGACCGAGCTTCCGTCCGCAGTCTTTGATCGTAACACCAGGATGCATTTTGCCGGACTTATCCCTGAGTGGAACAACAAAGGCAGCAACTCCATAATCTTTTCCGTCAACGATGATCTTCGCGAACACCGTAGCCATTTGTCCATGAAGCGCCGCATTACCGATGTATTCTTTCCTCGCCAGTTCATTCGGTGTATTGATCAAGAAAGTTTTATTGGTATGATCATACGTGGCCGTTGTTTCAATTCCACGCACATTCGATCCGTGTCCCGTCTCTGTCATAGCAAAGCAACCAGGAAGCTCCAGCGTGCCGATATCTTTCAGATATTTTTTATGATGTTTTTCCGTACCGAGGAAATAAACGCTCATTCCCCATAATCCGAATTGAACACCGAACTTGATCACAAGGCTCAGGTCATGGTAGCTGATCGTCTCCATTATCGAGAAATAAGAGGCCATGTCCCCCTGTCCGCCGAACTCTTTCGGATAGGCCATCGAACCCATGCCTTGTTCCGCCAGGAGCTTTGCCCACTTCAGCGTGATCTCTCGTTGTTCAGAAAGAGTCGGAGCTTCGGGCCGAGCAAATGCCTTGTCGGAAATTATAGTCTTCACCCTTTTATTGATCTGCTCCGATGAACCGTCAAGGATCTTAGCCAGTTTGTCAACATCGAAGGTAGATTGTGTCTGATGTTGTGAAGTGATCGTCTGACGGTTCTCCGGGTAAAAAGAGAATGTCGATTCGCGACTGATTACTCCTAAAGTTTCTTCTATCGGAAGGAGAGAGGGTCTTGCATTCTGAAGCACTGTTGCTGATCCGTTTTTTGCATGCAGCCCTGCAAGCCGGATGCCGATGTCGACAAGATTTGTTCCGGGATCTGGTTGCACTTTACGGATCTCCTCGAGCCAACGCTTTAACTCATCGGGCTTTGGTGGAACCGAGGGATCGAGTTGTGTGTATAAAAACCTCCTTTCATCGGAGCTGATCCAATCCTGTTTATCGATAACGTTATGAAGCGACTGTAATTCCGTTGGGGTAAGAACGGCGTCCGACCAAACTGTGTAAAAAATTGGAAGGAACACAAGCAAATTCGGGTTCGCCTGGATTTGAGGTGTACTGAGCATATTTCTCGTTTTGAGGGTTTATAAAAATACTTATCTTACCTCCTTAACCAAAAATCTATCCCGTGAAAAGAAAAAGTTCTCTGCTCGCGCTGGCCATCCTCGCAACATTTGTTGGGTCAGCATGGCTCCAGTCTTGTTCAAAGCCTACCTCCGAGACAGCCGACAACACTGATACAACTGCCGAAGCTACACCAGCTTTGCCACCTCAGAACGTGCTCACTCAACAGGAAACAGAAGCAGGTTGGGAATTACTCTTCAATGGCCGCGATCTCGACGGTTGGAAACGTTATGGTCACGACACTATCGGGCCCCTCTGGTCTGTTAAAGACAGCGCCATCGTCGTTGATGGAACCGGCCTCGGCGAAGGCTCCGGCAAATGGGGTGGTTCTCTGATGACTATCAAACAATATGGCAACTTTGAACTTACTGTTGACTGGAAACTCACTCAGCCCGGAGGCAACAGTGGTATCATTTATCACGTGGTTGAAAAGCCTGAGTATAAGACCGACTATGCAACCGGCCCCGAAGCACAGATCATCGACGATGCAGGCTGGAAAGGAGATCCTCTCACTCCAGCCCAAAAAGTCGGAAGTAACTACGATATGTTTCCTGCGGATTCTTCAAAGACGGTAAATCCTGTTGGCGAGTGGAACACAACCCGCATTGTGTATCGCGACGGTCACGTAGAGCATTGGCTCAATGGTAAGAAGGTTGTCGAGTTCGAAGAAGGCAGCCCCGAATACCAGGCAGCTTATAAGAAATCCAAGTGGACGAAATATCCAGGTTGGAATAAGTTTAAAGTCGGTTCAATCTCCCTGCAGGATCACGGAGCTCCTGTTTACTTCAGGAATATTAAAGTGAGGTCGATCTAAAATTTCCATTAAAAGAGACGAGAGCCCCGGTCCAACCTGAATGGATCGGGGCTTTTTCATTTACACCGGCCTGGTAGTAATGCCATTCACGCACGAAATCGTGAACGCCCCGCATTCATATTTCGTTAATAAAACATGGAGGAAAATAGTTATGAAAAGTGCAATGAGTATTTGTCTGGCAGTAGCAATGATGCTATTGCTGGGAAGTTGTGCTGTAACGGATCTCGATAAGACCGTTGACTTTAATCAGTACAAGACATTTGGATTTAGTACGGCTCAGGTTAACGTGAACAATCCCGCTTATAAGAGCGGACTTATCAGTTCCAAGATCAGGAAGAATATAATATCGGAATTTGAAAAGCATGGGTTGGTGTATAAGGATAACAACCCCGATCTGTTAGTGAGCTACGAAACGTTCACCGCGGATAAACAACAGACCTACAACTACGGCGGTTTTATGTACCCCGGAATGATGTTCTATCGTGGCTTCCCTATGATGTGGGGCTATCCTTACGGACCATACGGAATGTACGGCCCCGGTAGCTCGTATCACTATACCGAAGGCACATTGATCATCGATGTGACCGATGCGAAATCGAATGAGCAGGTTTGGCGCGGATTGGTGAAAGGAAACGTGAGTGATCTCAAGGCACTTTCCAAATCGATCGACAAAGGGGTGCGTGCGATCATGAAGAAATATCCAACCACGCTGGATCCAAATCGTCAGGGTATCGATCCCGATAAAAAGAAGGTTAGTTAATTCCTGGTGATCTTATAAACCTGATCCTCCAGTACAACTAAGTACAAACCTGGCGCGCATTCGCCGAGTGAAATCGGCGGATGTGCGCCTTGCTGTTTTATGACGACTGCACCAAGTGAATTGAAGACCGTGATATTCGAGTTTGGAGGAAACCAGATCTTGTCCCTGGTTGGATTCGGATAAACCGGAATCACCTCATTGTTTTTGATTCCTGCGATTGTTCTGTTAAGATCAAACCCGGATATCAAAGGAAGATGATCTGATGTCGTTCGACCATACCGTGGGATCATAAAGGGATTCAGGATGCGCGTAAATGCATGACTTTCTCTTAACGCCGAACTTATGACCTGGTGATCAATCATATCCTCATACGAGATCGTTGAATACCATCCGGCTTCGCTCAGTTCTTTAGACACACAGAAATAGCGATCGCTATTGATAAATTCAGAATATGGACTTTCATGTCCTGCAACGATCGACTCATCCACGTCGTCGTTGAAATCACCAAGTAATATCAGAGGTCTGTCAAAAGCATCGAGTGTATCTTTTAAAAGACGGGCATCCCACAGTCGTCGCTTGAAATCAACTTCTTCAGCTCCTGATTTCGCGTGAAGATTGATCAACACCAGTCTTTGTCCCATCGCCTCAATTTCAAGCAAATACGGTAGCCGCCCGCTGGAAAACATATCGGACGGTTTTTCGTCAAACAAGTTCACAAAAAGGATCTTCTGGCGAATCACCTTGACTGTCGATGTCTTATAGACGAAGCATACTTTCTGCGGCGGAAAATCGCCAGATGTGTCGAAGGAATACGAAAACCTGCTTGAACACAATCCTTCGTAGGAGGGAAGCTTCAGCAAGAGGGATCCAAAGGCACCGTCATTCGACACTTCCTGCAACGCAACAATATCAGGCTGCGTCATATTCAGAACCTTTGCCACATTCGAAATCTGCAGCGTGTCATCGGATGGACCGTATCGGGGCGCTCCGAAGAATTCAACGTTCCAGTTCGCAACCGTGAACTGACCATTTGTTATTGGCGTTTCGATATCCGACATTAAAATATCAAAGTGTGATCGTGGCAAGATCTGCAATGTATTCCCGAATCTGCCCACGATACCCACAATCCCGGTAAGCCCTTTTGGTACCGAACATCCTGCAATGTCTGTTTCTTCATCGATCCAGTATTGGATCGAATCATTCTCCTGCTTGATAAAGCCTGTCCGTTTCGGATAGAAGAAAAGCTCGGTTTTTGGAAACGATACATTCGTTAGCCGGATCAGCGCTCCTTCGTGATCGGGAACATTTCCAACGCCGATCTCTTTGGGTACGACAGACTTCTTAAAGCCAAAGTTATTCAATGAATCGACAACGATCTCGAGCATACCGTTATACTTAGAGAGCGTCCCTCTGACAGAAAGTGAATCATACAGGTCCACCGTTGCTCCATACACGGCAATTCCGCCTGTTATATCCTCGACGAAAGCGAGGTCGCCGAAAACGCCGGTTACAATTCCATTGATCGTTACAACTTTCCCGGAGCGCATGTTCCTTGCTTCGCTGATCGGGGTCTGTGCATCGACAAATACCGATGTCAATAAAAAGGGCACGAATAGAAATTTCATGCCCAAAGATTGAATTAAACATCATGATGGGTCTCCGGAAAACCTGATGATTTTCAAGAGATAGGATACCCCGTGGCCATATAAAGTATTCCTTTAGGTAACGCCTTTTACCCCTTTTAAAAGTTTAACCAACGTTTATAATGCCCGCTTATTGAGGTTGCAACGAGTTGCAGGTCAAATCATCCGTATCTAGGTTATTGTTTTCAAAAAACTAACCTGATAACGAATGGAAACTATGCCAAGTACGGAAACACGTGAACGCGACCTCAATGTCAAGGTTTATCACCAGCCTGACCGCGTGAATTTATATGATTATGGTTATGAAAAATCGGGAAATGTAAAAGGTGATCCCGACGTCTACGCTCAATATCTCAATCGCATCATCAACGGCGATCTCGTCGAAGAACCTTACAAAGGCTTCACCGACGAAGAAAAGAAAGAGCGTCTCAAACAGATCAAAGACCTCGAAAAGAAAGTAAAAGAAAAAGAAGAGGCCAACGCACAGATCAATACCGAGATAAAAGAGAAGGAGAAGAGTGTTGAAAAGTATCGCAAAGATCTGCTGCAGATCCGTGAAAGCAGGGCGAAGGATAAGGACAAGCTGAAAGGAGAGAATTTCAGCATCGTCAAGTTCTCACTCAACCTATTTATCCTCTCGATGCTTTCGGTCTACCTGTTTTTCTTCTACGTCTCTGCAACGTACAAAGCCCTGTATGTCGACTTCGAAGGGATAGCGGAGGCGCTTGCCAACGGCGAAGGAACCGGCAGCATCATGCCCGGTCCCGGTGAACTCGGGGCCGCCCTGCAATTCAACTACCTGTTGTTCGTGGTTCCTTTCGTGTTCTTCGCCTTTGGATGGGCATTCCACGTTATCCTCGAGTCGAAGCATAAACTGAAAACCGTATACCTTTCAGCTTTGATCGGAGTTACATTCATCGTCGATTTCCTTTTGGCGATGATCATTAACAACAATACGGAGAATGCCAAAGCGCTGATGGGCCTCCAGGCCACACCGTGGTATTCGAGCCCATCGTTTTATATCATTCTCTTCCTCGGATTCCTCGTTTACATCATTTGGAGTATCCTGCTGGACGCCATACTCCGCGAATGGGACAAACGCGAGTCGATCAATAATCTCAAGAGGATCCTCGCTCACCTCAAAGGAGATATCAAGATCCTCGAAGCAAAGCTCCAGGACGTCGTTGCAATGAAGAAACAGATCGCCGACTACCGCGAGGATATCAGCACAGTAGCGTACGGCAACCTGAAAAAGTATATCGATCAGTTCTCTTCAGGCTGGATCACATACCTGTCGCCTTCGAATATGAAAGACACTAAAGAGAAGTGTCTCCACATCAAGAAGGAATTCGAAGACAAGCACGAGATCAAGTCCGGAACCGTGAAAGTTATCAGCAAAAGAGCAGCATAATGAGAGCCTTATCGATCGTAACTATAATTGCTTTGGGAGGATTGCTCGCAAGCTGTAACCTTCCGAAGCCCGAAAAGAAGATTGCAAAACTGAGGGTCAAGCACAACTACATTGTGCTGCTCGACCTTTCCGATCGATTGATCGTTCAGCCTAACCAGCCGCAGCGCGACAAGCAGATCATCCGGAGTTTATACAACGTCTTCGAAACACAAGTGAGAAAAGACCTGTATATCAAGTCCCGTGATGAGTTCAGGGTTGTAATCGCTCCCCAGCTGGGTACCGGTCTTCGCCGCGACGATTTCGAGGACAGGCTTTATGTAAATATGAACAACATCAGCAACGTGTACCGGAAGTTGAATGAAGAGGAGCGAAGAGAAACGTTCAATGCCAACCTGGATACTCTCTATCGCAATGCCGTTTTCAGCAGCAATCCCGAGAAATATCACGGTGCCGATATCTGGAAATATTTTCATGAAGATCTTAAAGTGGACTATTCCCGTGATACGCTCACAGAAAATTACCTGGTGATCGTTACCGACGGATACCCGATTGTGGGCCATAACCGCAACAAGCTGTTGGAGATCCAAAATGAATATCCCGACCTGAAGATCGCTCTTATCGAAGCGGCTCCGCGTGAAAAAGATCTCGAGTGGGATCGCATGATGGGAACGTGGCAGGAATGGTTCGACGGCATGGGTGTTAAAGAATATACTCTTATAAAAAGGGGTTCGATAACAAAAGAACTGGAGCAGGTAAAAGACGTAGTCAATGCTCCGAAGGCTCTAGCTACAAGGTGAGAGAGGTGTTTGGAAGAATTGGTGTATTTTGTACATTTATAAATGCGCCAATTCTTCCTATTTGCAGCGCTGCTCGTTTCAGCAGCCTCATACTCCCAAAATTCAGCCGTCCTCAACGCCGACGGTGGCAAAGTTCAAATCAGCAAACACATTTACGGTCACTTCTCCGAGCACCTCGGCAAGTGTATCTATGGTGGGTTTTATGTTGGTGAGAATAATAAGGTAATACCCAACACCAAAGGTGTTCGCAACGACGTTGTCGATGCCCTCAGGAAAATGAAGATCCCCAACCTCCGATGGCCCGGCGGTTGTTTCGCAGATACCTACCATTGGAAAGATGGTATCGGTCCGAAGGACAAGCGTCCGACAATAGTCAATACATGGTGGGGTGGCGTTACCGAAGACAATAGCTTCGGCACTCACGATTTCCTCGATATGTGCGAGCTGCTCGGCGCCGAGCCTTACCTGTCTGGTAACGTCGGTAGCGGAACAGTACAAGAGTTATCCGAATGGGTTCAATACACGAACTTCGGTGGCGTTAGCCCCATGTCGAAGCTTCGCGCAGAGAACGGCCGTAAAGACCCATGGAACGTAAGGTTCTGGGGCATCGGCAACGAAGCCTGGGGTTGTGGCGGCAATATGACCGCCGAGTACTACGCCAATATCTACCGCCAGTATTCGACCTTCATGACAGGTTGGAATAATAATAAAAGCAAAGTCTTCAGGATAGCATCTGGTGCGAGTTCCGACGACTATCATTGGACAGAAGTCCTGATGCGCGACATCCCTCATAACATGCTCGAGGGTGTTGCACTGCACCATTACTCGGTGATCGACTGGAATAAGAAAGGATCTGCAACGGCATTCAGTGAAGAGCAGTATTTCACGATCATGAAACGTGCTTACCAGATGGAAGAACTGGTAACAAAGCATTCGACCATCATGGACAAATATGATCAAAAGAAAAAAGTTGCGCTGGTGGTTGACGAATGGGGTGGATGGTACGACGTCGAGCCCAACACGAATCCGGGTTTCTTGTATCAGCAAAACACCATTCGCGATGCAGTGCTGGCAGGCATGACCTTGAATATTTTCAATAATCATGCGGATCGTGTGCGGATGGCGAACCTTGCACAGACAATTAACGTGCTGCAAGCTGTCGTTCTCACCAACGAAGAGAAAATGCTGCTTACGCCGACCTATCACGTTCTCGAAATGTATAGTGTTCACCAGGATGCCATGCTGCTCCCGGTAGATCTCAAAACAGACGATTATACGTTCGGTAGCGATAAGCTTCCGGCTGTCTCTGTGTCGGCTTCGAAAGATGCACAGGGTTTAACGCACATCTCACTCGTCAATATCGATGCAAATAAGTCGAATGAAGTTATTGTCGATGTTCGTGGAGCGAAGTTCACCACCGTTACGGGTCGTGTTCTTACTTCTGATAAGATCCAGGATTTCAATACTTTCGAACAACCTTCGAAGATAAAGCCGGTCCAGTTCAAGGACGCGGCGCTTAACGGAAATAGTTTAAAAGTAAAATTACCGCCCCATTCTATTGTTGTCTTAGAGCTAAAATAGTCGTTAGTTGGAGGCTGTTTGGTATCCGGATATCTGACAACCAATAACTGATAACGAAATTGATTCGCACCGCTTTACTTTCTTATGGAATGTCCGGAAGGGTGTTCCATGCACCTTTTATTTCATTGCATCCCGGGCTCGAGCTCAAGGGATCGTGGGAGCGCAGCAAGAAACTCATCCAGGGTGATTATCCGGGTGTCACCAGCTACGCCTCTCTGGAAGACATACTGAACGCAGGCGATGTCGATCTGGTAGTGGTGAATACGCCTACCTACACTCATTTTGAATACGCGAAAAAAGTGCTCGAAGCCGGGAAGCACTGCGTTGTCGAGAAAGCATTCACGGCGACGGCAACCGAAGCCGAGGAACTGAGATCTGTCGCCCAAAAGAAAGGCGTGAAGCTTTCTGTCTTTCAAAATCGCCGCTGGGACAGTGACTTTAAGACGGTGAAGAGCATTGTAGACAGTAAAGTTCTTGGCGATATCGTTGAGGCTACGTTTGCGTTCGATCGTTATAATGCTGCTTTGAGTTACAAAACACATAAAGAAAGTCCCAGTGCTGGCTCAGGGATCATCAAAGATCTCGGACCGCATTTAATCGACCAGGCGTTGTTCCTGTTTGGAATGCCCGGAAAACTTTTTGCCGATATCATGATCACTCGCGCCACGTCCCAGGTGGATGATTATTTCGAGATCCTTTTGTACTACAACAATTTTCGCGTGCGGTTGCATTCAGGTTACTTCGTCAAAGAGCCCGTGCCGTCATTTGTTGTTCACGGGAAGCTCGGCTCTTTCTTGAAGACGAGAGCGGATGTGCAGGAAACAAAGCTGCAGGCAGGAGAAAAGCCAACCAAGGACGGATGGCGCGAACCTGAAAGCGAAAAAGGGTTATTGAATACCGATAAGGGTAAAGAAACGATAGAGACGCTGCCTGGCAATTACTATGCGTATTACGATGGCGTTTATCAAGCAATTACCGATAACAAAGAGATGCCGGTAACGGCCGATGATGGCATAAGGGTTATGAAAATAATTGATGCCGCTTTTTTGAGTTCGAAGGAAGGAAGAGTCGTAAAGTTATGAAAATACCGGGGTTGATAGTAATCGGTTGTTTGTTGTTGGCAGGTTGTAGCAACAGCAGGATGAAGTATGCTGAGGTCGCTGACTCACAAGGCGACGGTTTCGCACTGGCGAAGTTTGAGGACGTAAGTAACACACAGGCCCAATCGCCCGTTACCATCGAACGCAAGCTTATTAAGAACGGCTCCATCGAATTCGAAGTGAGTAAGGTAAATGATGCCAGAAACCGGATCACCGACCTCGTAAAAGACGCGGGCGGCTACATCTCTTCCGACAACCAAAACAATTACAGCGGCAGCCCGCGCTACGAACAGGTTATCAGGGTCCCGGCCGAAAAGCTCGACGACCTCGTTTCCAAGATCGAAGGATTCGCGAAGAAAGTCGACAACAAAACAATTTCCACTCAGGACGTTACAGAAGAGTTTATCGACGTTGAAACCCGGCTTGCAACAAAGAAGGAGCTTGAAGCCCGCTATCGCGAACTGCTAAAGCAGGCTAAATCGGTGAAAGATATCATTGAAGTCGAAGCCCAATTGAACAACGTTCGTTCGGAGATCGAGTCGATGGAAGGACGGCTTAAATATCTTAACAGCCAGGTCTCTTACAGCACCCTTACTGTCACCTATTATCAGGCAGTGAGCGGCAATTACGGTTTCGGCTATCGTTTTTTCAGTTCTTTCGGTCAGGGATGGACCGCTCTTCTCGATTTTATCATAGGAATATTCACCGCATGGCCCTTCATTATTATGATCGGCGTTGGGATATGGCTGTTCATTCGTTGGAGACGAAAAAGAAATCAGGTGCAATAGCAGGAAGCGGGCGGTAATCCCGGTGGCGGACACTGTGCGGACGACCACGGTAAGAACTATTCCGTTCTTAATATAAATCATTTTACTATGAAACGTTCATACAAGATCTATGGCATTCTTGCCACTGCCGCTATCTTATTGTTTGCCGTTTATCAATTGCTTTTCCTGGATCGCCGGTCACGACTGCATGTAGACGCAAGCAAAAGGAATGAACTTCACTACATAAAGAAGGCCTCCGAATCTCGAAAGCTGATACGTGAAGGCCAGCTGTATTTCGAAGTGAACAGTCTCGCTGAAACGAAGAAAACTGTAGAAAGACTCGCCGCAGACTTTGAAGGTTATATCTCGTCGGAAATCGAAGACGAAGAAGAAGGAAAAATTAAGGTCACGCAAACCATTCGTATTCCCGAAGCGGCAGTTGATGAATTCACGCACAGTATAGAATCTCTTGCAAACAAGATCGAATACAAACGCCTCGAAGTAAGCGATGTAACCGAAGAGTTCATCGATCTCGAATCGCGACTCCTCACGAAAAAGAAAATGGAAGCCCGTTACCTGGAAATTATCAAGGGGGCAAAGACAATAAAAGATATTATGGACATCGAAACACAGATCGGCACCGTAAGAGCTGAGATCGAATCTATGGATGGACGCCTTAAATATCTTTCAAACAACGTCGCTTTCGGCACGATCTCCCTCCAGTTTCATGAACGTGGCGCGTCGATCGCAGGCGGGTATGGAGGAGAGATCGTTATAGCCTTGAGAAACGGTTGGAAGGGTCTGCTTGCCGTCGTTGCCCTCTTGGTAACGGTCTGGCCGCTCGTTATGGCCGCTTCTATCGCCACGTGGTTTTATTTTCGTCGCAAGAGAGTGACTTTAATTCAATGACAGGATTCTCAGGTATTATTAACCAAAAACAAATATGAGAATCCTCCTGTGTGTATTATCGTTATTTGTGATGCTTGGCTGCCGCAATGCAGACCAGAAAGAATCCCTCGCTTTAGAAAATTCCCCGGCAGAATTCGCTGATGAGGTGGCCCCGGCACTTAACCAGCCGGAACCGGAACCCGAACGGAAACTGATTCGCAACGGCTCCATGTCATTTGAAGTTGAAGATGTAACTGCAACGCGTCAAATGATCAGTCAGCTGGCAAAAGATCTCGGAGGTTATATCGCCTCTGAAAAGATGAATAGGAATGAAAGTAGTCCCCGCCACGAGCAGGTGGTTCGTATTCCCGGTAATCGTTTTGATGAATTTATCGCGGGTGTCGAAGGACTTGCCAGGGCTGTTGACGACGAGGATTTTTCTTCTGAAGATGTAACCGAAGCCTTTGTAGATCTGGAAAGCCGCCTCATCGCAAAGAAAGAACTTGAAGGGCGCTTTCGCGAGATTGTCCGGCAGGCAAAGACGATCAAAGACATCCTGGAAGTTGAAGCTGAGATCGGTATTGTTCGCAACGAGATCGAACAGATCGAAGGAAAGCTGAAATACCTTTCAAATAAAACGACTTACAGCACCATCACGCTCACGTATTATCAGCCAACACCACCTATTGAAGTACCGGGAACAGGTACTAAATTTGTCGACTCGTTCATCGATGGATGGAATGGATTCGTAGGGTTCTTGATCGGCCTGACGAGAACATGGCCATTCCTGCTTGTGATCGGATTGGCAGCGTGGCTGATCATTCGTCGCAGCAAAAAAGGGACGGTAATAACTCAATGAAAAAGAAAGAATGCCCTTCGTGTGCAATGGAAATTGATGCCGAAGCAAAAGTATGTCCTATTTGCAGCTATGAGTTCACGGAAGCGCATTCTGCAGGCTCGAGGTGGCTTGCGATCTTATTGATCATCGCATTCCTGTTGGGAGCATTTTATTTCTTATTCGTGTAGCCATCTCATTTCTTCGGGAACACTGCGTTGAAACAATCCCACGCAGTGTTCCCTTTTTCTTTAGTCTTTCCGTAAAAACCATCGAGGAAATTCTGCGCTCCCGACCAAACCGTCTGAACCATTCCCTGGTAGTTCTCTCTCATGTCGTCGGTCGCGTCCTTCCTGAAATTTGCCATATCTATTGACTGCTGGATGGCCACCGCAGGGTTCTGCCACGGACACGTGGCTACTTTAAACCCTTTCATCGCAAAGTATACAGCCGTTTTATCCGGCCGCTCATAATGCCAGTCGCAGATCATCACATCCTTAGGCAGCATGTCAATGGCACGGTAGGTGTTGTTGAAACTGGCTTCCCACATACCCATACCGGTTGTTTTTCCATCGAGCAACCGGTCGCCCCATATCCAAAGCTTCCTTCCCTTCAATTGAAGGTGATCCCGGATCGTTCTCACTTCGCCTGCGAACAATTCCGCTTTATCGCGGCCGCTGCAGCGCGGACATTTATCATCGCCCAGATAAAAGACCTCATCCATACCCGCGTGGAATGCTGTACTTCGGAACGCGTCACACACCTCGTCCACGATGTCAAAGACAACTTTATGAAGATCCGGGTGCAACGGACAATAGCTTTTACAGTAAAGTCCGTCGGCATTCGGCCATTCATATTTCTCCGGCATCTTCACATGGGGCGTCTCATCGAATTGCGGATAAACGCGCAGAAGGTTTCCAATGCTTCCTGCCCATGATTGATGTCCCAACAGGTTGATCTGTGGAATAACCTGGATATTGTTCTTAATACATGCATCGACGAGCTTATTCACGTTTGCTTTCGTCAATGAATTTTGCGTGCGTAGCTCCGGATGTGTTGTAAATTCATAATTATAATCGACGCGAAGAATCAATGTGTTGACCTTCCTGGGGGCGAGCTCTTCGTTGATAAATTTTACGAACGCATCAACACCTTCGTTTCGTGGTGCTTCAATACAGAATCCTTTTAAAGGATATTCCTGGGCGAATGCATTCGAGAATGCAAGCAGCAGGATAACGACAATCAATCTCATGAAGTGAGTAGTTTGACAAAATTTTCAACGGGATACGCTGAGGTATCCATAGTCTTGAAGTTACCTCTATTTTCAAAGATCTCCCTAAGCTTGGTTCGCATGTCGTCCACCGTGTCCAGGTCCAGATCGCCGCGCAAACCCAAACCGCTATACACTACACGGCTCGAATTGCCCAGCTGATCGAACTCGGGACTTACAGGATACACGATCATCGGTACCTTAAACCGGATCGCGTCATGAATTGAATTCATCCCACCGTGTGTCACGAACGCATCCGCAAATCCAAGTATCGTCTGCTGCGCGGCCCAGTTCAAATTAGTTGTGATCAATAGTCGTGCATTGAAATCGTCAGCAGCTTTCCCTAATCTTTCATGAAAGCCTTTGACGTCCCTGTTCGTCGGCACGGTACCAAATGAGCAATAGATCAGTCGCTTTCCCTGGCTCTTCGTCTCCTCGCAGATCTGCCGGTAATAGTCCGCCTTCGGCTCCTTATATTCTTTATCGGGGTGTGCACCTACGTATTTAAACTTGTCGAGGTGCGGGTGATAAAAATCGAACTCTTTATAAGTCAATATGAATACGTCAATGTCCTTTGCAGCGAATGTGATCAGAGAAGGATACGTGTCTTTCAAATGCATCATCTTATTCCTTCGCAACCGGCGAGTGACCATCGTCCGGTCGTCCAATCCCAAATACTTCTTCTTCTGTCGCCATACTTTCGCCTTGATTGCCCTTAACGATTTCTTATAAGCCTCGTCGCTATCGCCAGGCATGGCAGTTGAATTGATTGGCGGCAAGCCCGGTATCAGCAAGTAGGGAGGAGGGATGCTCACTACGGATACTCTTAATCTTGGATCGATGGCCTTCAGCACGATAACATCCGTCGCTTGTTGAACATCCACCAGGACGTGAACAGGCTTTACCTGGTCCAGGATGTTTGATAGCTCTGCAAAACGTTCGTGATACAGTCTGTCCGTCCAACGGTCGACAAGATTTCGCCATTTAGGATGTTTGGATTTCTTGATGTCTGTGTGTATCCATCCTTCAAGACCGACTCCGAACGGATAAGTTGCCAGTGTCCTGAAATTAAAGCCGCGTGAAGTAACGTGACTACGGAAATATCCGTTTGCCGCGAAGACTACATCATGAGATTTCTGAAGCTCACGGGCAATGCCAAAGAGCCCGTTGAAGTGGCCGAAGCCGTGGAAGGGAAGGATGAGGAATGACTGGCGCTCCATTGATCTGTGTGATCAGTGTGATCTGTGGGAACAATCCGCTCACTGATCACACTGGTCGCACCGATAAAATTAATTTGCTAACTCGTACGCAACAACTTTGTTTTTAAAGAAAGTAGGTACAAGTAAAAGCTTCAGCTCAGGAATGTATTCGATATCCGCGGCACTCACGCTGCCTGCCGTTGTATCCAGGATCTTTGTTGTAGTGCCATCCGCCGCAACGTAAGTCACTTTGCCGTTCCAGCTCGAAACCAGGTAGCCACCGTCACCAACAGCCTCGATACCGTCGGCGTTCTCAACGCTGTCAGCCTTCAAAACAATTTGCTTCGAAGCATCAACCGTATTCAATGTGCCCTTAGAGAAAGAAGCCACATAGAAAACTTCACCGTCAGCAAGCAAACCATTTACGCCTTCAACACCAGTGAGGTATGGAGTGATCGTTCCGTTGTCGAGCACACTCACAACACCAGTGTTAGAATCGCTCACGTAAACTTTTCCAGAGCCATCAACGGTAACGTCGTTGAGGAACTGTGCGTCGGCGATAGGATATTTTTTACTGATAGCGCCTGTCGCAATGTCGATCTCAACGAGGTTGTTGATATCGGCCACGTAGAGCTTGCCGTTATACAGGCCCATCCCTTTTGGAGCATTGAGGCCCTTCACCCACTGTGCGTCCACGATCTTTCCATCGAGGCCGAGCTTGGAGATAAATCCAACGCCGTCGGCAGAATCAGGTTTACCTGCGATGTCTGCAACGTAGAGGATGTTGTTTTGCTTGTCGTAAAGTACCGACTCACATGTAGTGAGGAGCGTGTCGGATTCCCACTTCTGCGTAAGTGTCGGAACCTTCGCAGTAGTCGTTGATTCTTTTGTCGATGTGCAGGCTGCGAGTACAGCCACCACAACCACGAATAATAAAATGTGCTTCATAGTTTTTGTTTTTGGCGTGACAAAAATAGTGAATAGAACCAATTTTCTGTTGTGGCAGTCCCACAGCGATGAACCCGTCGAAAACAGTGTGGATTATTAACAATCCGAAATTTTCCATTTATTGTACACTCATTCTTAATGGAATCTTCGCACGCCCCAAGGAAAGTCGGAATGCTTACAGCCACGTCTCTGGTTGTCGGCAATATGATCGCCTCCGGCGTGTTTATGCTTCCCGCCACGCTCGCCGGCTACGGCGGCATCAGCCTCGTGGGTTGGTTCTTCTCATGTATCGGGGCACTTTCTCTCGCCTTTGTCCTCGGGTGGCTTAGCCAGCTTCGTCCCAATTCTACCGGCGGACCGTATGCATATGTTCACGAAGGCATGGGCGACTTCGCCGGCTATCTCGTTGCGTGGGGCTACTGGATCTCTGTGTGGGCCACGAACGCAGCCATAGCGGTCGCGTTTGTGAGCTACCTGGGTGAATTCATTCCCGCAATTGCCGCGAGCCCTTCATTGGGGATCCTTACGGGCCTCGGAGCCATCTGGCTTCTCACATGGGTAAACACCCTGGGTATCCGGGAAGCGGGCATCATGCAGGTGATCACTACCATTCTCAAGATCGCCCCGCTATTGCTGATCTCTATCGGCGGATTGTTCTACCTGAATGCAGACCACTTCGTTCCTTTCAATGCCAGTGGAATGTCCAATATCAAAGCCATCACCGAGTCCACAACACTAACCTTGTTTGCCTTTCTTGGCCTCGAGTGTGCCACGATACCGGCAGAGAACATCAGCAATCCGGGAAAGACAATCGCAAAGGCAACAATCATCGGAACATTGGTAACGATGGTCATCTACGTGCTGGGAACCATTGCTGTAATGGGGATTCTGCCGCCCGAGATCCTTCGCACTTCACAGGCTCCTTTCGCGGACGCCGCCGCTTATATCTGGGGCGAGCCTGCAAGATATCTTGTTGCCGGCGGTACCGTCATTGCAACATTCGGAGCATTGAACGGATGGATATTGATACAGGGGCAAATGCCAATGGCCGCTTCGCGCGACAAACTCTTCCCCAGGATATTCAGCAGGGAGAACAGCAGAGGCACACCGGTGTTCGGCATTATCATCTCCAGCGTTCTTATATCGATACTTATGGGTATGAACTTCAGCAGAAGTCTTGCCGATACATATAAGTATATGATCTTACTTTCTACACTGACGTCGTTGCTCGCCTATAGTCTTGCAATGCCTTCCTACCTGATCGTTCTTGCAAGAGACAGGAAACTGGACGCAGCCGGATGGTTCCGGCTTGCGGTGTGCATTGTCGGTTTCGCATTTTCCCTCTGGGCAATCATCGGCTGCGGAGAAACAACCGTCTATTGGGGCTTCGTGCTGTTAATGGCCGGTGTGCCTTTCTATGCCATCATGAAAATTGTAAATCATGCAAGAGCGAAAACACTGGAATAAGATCGGCTCCGGCTACCAGGAAGAGATCTTCGATGTTTTTAAAAGCGACCGGGGTCAGTTGCTTCCGGCAATTATTAAGAAGTACACGAACCTGCAGCACACCGCCATTGACTTCGGATGCGGAACTGGTCGTGCCTTTGAATATCTTTCGCCTTCATTTAAATCTGTCTTCGCTGTCGATATCTCGGACAACCTGTTGAATATCGCTAAGCAGGCGGACTACGACAACATCACATTTAAACAGCACGATCTCACGAAACCTCTTAAAGCCAAAGCCGACTTTGGATTCTGCTGTAACGTGGTCATGCTTCCAGAAGTAGATCTCAATAAATTGATGTTGAAGAATATCAGGAAGTGCATTAAACCTGGTGGCACTGTGGTGATCGTGCTTCCTTCACTCGATTCATTCATCTACTCCGGATGGCGTCTCATTGAATGGTGTAAAAAAGAAAACAGCGAACCGGACCCTTCCGACCTTGCCGGTTTCAAAGTGAGCAGAACCGACCTGATAGAAGGAGTGGTGAAGATCGACAACGTTAAAACAAAGCATTACCTGGAACCCGAGCTTCGCGTTCTGTTTACAGATGCCGGGTTCGAAAAGCTCACGATCACCAAGCTGAACTACGATTGGACCAGCGAATTCTCCCGGCCTCCGAAGTGGATGAAAGATCCTTATCCGTGGGATTGGATCGTTGAGGCGAACGTCGTTTAACTGGTGACGAACGACACCCAAATCGTGCTTTTTTACAATAAAAAAGCAGGAAATTGAGAATACCTTGACCTCGCAAGATCAACCATTTTGCCCATGAAATTTCCTCCCGTTAAGACCGTCGTGCTATCGTGGCTCCTCGTTGGCACCCTCGACATCACCTTCGCCACCACTCAATATCTGCTCAAAGGTGGTACCAATCCTGTGAACATCCTGGTCTACATTTCGAGTGCTATCTACGGACCGCGTGCCGGCGAGATCGGCCCACCTTCAATGGCAATACTTGGAATCGCCCTTCATTATTTAATTGCCCTGATCTGGACCGTGACGTTCTTCTTTTTGTATACACGCATTCCCGCAATGAGTAAGAACAGGATTGTAACTGCCATCGTGTATGGTTATTTTATGCAGACTATTATGACCTTCATCGTAGTACGCCTGAGCAACACCGCGAAGGGGCCTTTTAATTTTATAAACTTTCTGATAGCAGGTGCAATTCTGATCGTCGCCATTGGAATACCTCTCTCTTTTATCGCCTACAGGTATAAGAATTCAGGAGTAAGAAGTGAGGAGTAAGAAGTAAGAAGTAAGAAGTAAGGAGTAAGAAGTAAGAAGTAAGAAGTCAGGAGTAACGAGTTAATTTCATCAGATCTTTTCTTACCGGGGTCTTATTCCACTTATCATGGATCGCCAACGCCGCACCTAACGCAGACGCCTGTGTAACCGTTGCGGCATAGATCTCCCTGCCGGGATACTCCATCCCCAACAACTTCATAAAGATCTTGTTCTGACTAAAACCACCGTCCACGAAAATGGTTTTAGTATCTGACTGAATGATCAGATTCGTTGCCCGGACCTGCTCCTTCACGAGCTCTTTCATAAGATCGTTGTATGCCTTTTCGAAGGGTGTATTTTCAGCCCCGAATTCGACAGTTTTATAGGCATCTTCCGGCACATCATAGCGCTTCGTAAGCTCCTTACATTTCTCTTCATGGACATGCCCTAGAAACAGCCTGCTTGCCTTCACGGGTTTGCCTTCATAGGTGAGATAGCAAAGGCAATCCTGCCCCAGCTCCGAGGCCGTCAGCGGTTCGTCGTTGAACGGGTTGAGACTGATGCACCACGTTCCGGTCGACAGCAATACGAAGGGCTTCGGCTCGTGCATCAGGTACGGAATCAGGGCCGCCGAGCTGTCGTGTAAACCTATACCTGAGTACAATATTTTGTGAACAGACCTGATTTCGAATGTTGCGTTAGAGAGACGGATCGGGGCCAGCTTCGAGTCGATACCCTCTGCCTTCACCCATGCGTGGTACCTGTGCGTGGTAAAGTCCCAGAGATTCGTGTGACACCCGATGCTCGTCAGGTCGGAACAGGCCGAGGAAGTGAAGATGGACGACACGTATTGGGGCAGATGAAGACTCCGGTTTACCTGCTGAAAAATCTGAGGTTTCCGGTGCTTCAGCAGGTACAGGATCATGCCCGAATTCAGGCTTCCGAGCGCAGGCGAAGCCGTGTTTTTTGTGAAGATCTCCACGGGTCCGTAAGTGTTGTAAAACTGCTCCTTTAAGTCGTCCGGAAACGGCTTCAGATAGTTGTACAGTGGAGCTACCGGGAGGAGGTCATTTCCGAGATGAACGAAGCTCGCTCCATACGTCGAAAAATTGACAGCATTGATGTCGAACTTTGAGCTTACTTCATTGAATGAGTTCCTGATCCAGGACGTCAATAATTCGATGTCTTCACAAGTATCTCCATCTTCATCTTTAGTCTCTTCAAGATGGGAAGAGGTTTCATGAACGATGTTATAATCCTCGTCGAAAACAAAAAGTTTTTTGTTCGTTTTACCGATATCGAAGATCGCGATCAAAGTCCGGTCGCTAAAGTTTTAGATCCCCGCTCACCGATCAATTTCTCCCGGACTTTCTGATCTCTGAAAAATTTCAGTGGGTCGAGAGCTGCCCCGGTTTTCAATCGCGCCTCGGCAACGAGCGGACGAACATCGGTACGAAAAGCATTCTGTAAAATCTCCTGGCAACGAACGACATCATTTTGTTTACGGGCATCATCGAGCTGTGTGCGGTCAACGAGTAATGCCTGGGCATAGGCGATCTTGATCGCTTCCACGGACTGGAGAAGATCTTCGAGGGGATCTTTGATATTATGCGAGGCATCGATCATCCAGCCAAGGTCTTTCGCGTGGTTCATTTTTCTCTCGTCCATACCATCTATGAGCTCGTTGAAGATCAAAAAGAGCTGGTAGGGGCGAATGCTGCCAACTGTAAGATCGTCGTCTCCGTATTTGGAATCGTTGAAATGAAATCCTCCGAGTTTACCTTCCATAAGAAGGAGGGAGACAATCTGTTCGATGTTCGCATTTGGCAGGTGATGGCCGAGGTCTACCAGCGCGAAGGCTTGCGGGCCAAGCTTTTGCGCGTATAGAAGGCTCTGGCCCCAGTCGCCGACTGTCATCGAATAGAAGTTAGGTTCTGCGCATTTATACTCCACAAACATCCGCCAGTCGGAGGGGAGTTGCGCGTAAACTTCCTTGAGACTCTCCAGTGTATTCTGAAATGCGTGGCGGAAGTTGAGCTGACCCGGGAAGTTCGATCCGTCAGATAGCCAAACGGTGATTGATTTTGAACCGAGTTCGATCCCGTGTTTGATGACGTCGATGTTGTGTTGGATCGCTTGCTGTCGCACGGCTTTATCTACATGCTGCATGGAACCGAACTTATAGCTCAATTTCTGACCGGGCTGATCCTGGAATGTGTTGGAGTTCATGGCGTCGAACACAAGGCCGAAGGACGCCGCGAGATCGCGGATCTTCCTGGCGTCCTCCGGAATATCCCAGGGAATATGAAGAGAGATTGCGCCACTCGATTGATTGAGTGCATGGAGAAGCCCGACGTCCTCAATCTTTTCGCCGAGATTGCGAGGTTCGCCACCACCCGGGAAGCGTCCAAAGCGTGTGCCACCTGTGCCAAGGGCCCAGCTCGGTATGGCTACCTGGAATGCAGCGAGTTTATCGACAATGGATCTGCCGGCGTCAAGAGATTCAAGTTTCTTTTGATGCAATTTGATCAGCGAGTCGTTGTGTGCGGCGATGTCTTTCTTATCTACTTTCATCTTAGGGAAGATAAAACACTTCTTTTAAAGGAACGCTAACCGGTGAGTTGTCGGCATTCGAATCCATGATGTCGGACATATACTTCCACCACTTTTGCATAACGGGATGCATCGGGAGATCGTCGAGTCCATAAGGATTGTCGATCTTGAGAACACCGAAAAGAGTCCCGGTGGCTTCGTCAAGAAAAATGGAGTAGTCGCTGACGCCCGTTGTTTTAAGCAATGCAGAAAGCTCAGGCCAGATTTCGTCGTGACGTTTCCTGTACTCTGCTTCTTTACCTTTATGAAGCTGCATTTTAAATGCTACTCTCATCGTACGAATCCCATTGCCACGCCACCATCAACATTCAGAACGTTGCCGGTCGACTTGTTCAATAAACCACCTACAAACGCGAAGCACGCATTGGCGATATCATCGGGAACAATGATCTCGTTAAGCAATGTACGTTTCGCATAGAATGCAGGAAGGTCTTCGACTTTCACGCCGTATGCTTTTGCACGTCCTTCTGCCCATGCACCTGCCCATATCTTGCTGTCGGCGATCACAGCGTCGGGGTTGACAGTGTTAACGCGGATCTTATCGGCACCGAGTTCCGCGGCGTTCAACCTGCTCAGGTGAAGTTGTGCGGCCTTCGCCGATCCATAACCGGCGTTGTTAGGGCCCGATACCAGCGCATTCTTGCTAACGATGTTGATAATATCTCCTCCAAGTGCCTGCTGTTTCATGATGCGAACGGCGGCCTGTGTGACGAGGAACTGTCCCTTCACGAGAATATCGTAAAGGAGATCCCAATCCTGTTCTGTATGATCTTCGATCGACTTCGAGATGGAGATGCCTGCATTGTTCACGATGATATCGACACCGCCGAACTCTCTGGCAGCAATCTTCATCGCTTCCGTGATATCGGATGACCTGGTCACATCCATCGTTGCCGAGGTGTAGGAATCTTTGCCAAACCATTTATTAAAATCTTCCGCCGCGCCCTTAAGCCGGTCCGTATCGTTGTCGCTGAGGACAACGCAAGCTCCTTCAGAGGCAAACCGTTTGGCAACTGCTTTTCCTATACCGCCACCGCTTCCCGTCACCAACGCGATTTTGCCGGTCAATGGCTTTGGCTTGGGCATGCGTTGCAGCTTTGCTTCTTCCAGTAGCCAGTACTCTATGTTGAAAGCTTCCTGGTGGGGAAGGGACGTGTATTCCGAAACGGCTTCAGCGCCCTTCATTACGTTGATGGCGTTGATGTAAAACTCCGCAGCTACGCGCGCGGTCTGCTTGTCTTTAGCGTACGTGAACATTCCAACGCCGGGGTAGAGGATGACAACAGGGTTTGGATCGCGCATCGCCGGACTATTCGGATGTTTGCACTTTTCGTAATACGCTTTATATGATGCGCGGTACGATTCGAATGCCGATGCAAGCGCTTCTTTAGATGTGTCCTGTATTACAAGAGGACTTATCTTCGTCCGCAGGAAATGATCCGGGCAGCTGGTGCCCATCGGTGCGAGCTTAGAAAGATCGTTGGAGTTGATAAATTCGAGAACACGGTCGTCGTCTGTAAAGTGACCGATCATCCTGGTAAAGCCGGAACAAAGTCCACGCAATACAGGCGAAAGCGACGATGCATGCTCCAGTCGTTCCTGTTTTGGAAGGCTTTCAATTTTCTTTCCTCCAAACACCGGCCTTTTCTTTCCATAATTCTCTTCGAGATATCCGGCACACTTCTCGATCACTTCCAGCGTATTCACGTAGCTTTCATAGGCCGTGTTTCCCCATGTGAAGAGTCCGTGCGATCCGAGCATGATCCCACGAATGCCGGGATTCTCGTCGAGGCATTTCTTCAGTTTCAACCCCAGATCAAATCCGGGGCGCTGCCACTCAACCCACCCGATAGTTCCTTTGAACAATTCCTGTGTGATCTTCTTTCCGTCTTTAGCCGCCGCAATTGCAATAGCAGCGTCGGGATGTAAATGATCAATGTGTTTGAATGGAAGAAATGCATGAAGCGGGGTGTCGATCGATGGTGCCTTGGAATTGAGGTCGTAGATACAATGATTAAACAGCTCGACCATCTCGTCTTCGTATTGCAATCCGCGATAGACGTTTTTCAGAGACAGGAGGCGATCCATGTATAATGCAGCGAGACCGCTTTTCTTCAACGTGCCGATGTCGCCGCCGGATCCTTTCACCCACATCACTTCTGTGTCTTTGCCAGTGAGCATATCTTTCATCGTCACCTTGCAAGAAGTATTGCCGCCACCGAAGTTGGTGAGCCGCAGGTCTGCACCGAGCAGATTCGAGCGATAGATCAGCAAGCCGACTTCATCTCCAGCCAATTCAGCTGCCTTTTTTTCGTCCCACAAATAACTTACGTGCTTGAACTTCATATTACTTGATTGAATTCCCGTATCCGACAACAAAAACAGATATAATGATAAGCGTGATTCCTGCTATGAAAGTAATGCGGGTTCTCCGGCCTACTGCGGACCATTCTTTTAAAATGATTCCCCAGATATTGGCAACAAGGATTATGAATGCCATGTGAAGGATCCACGAACTGGCACCGTTGCCGAGCTTACTTTCACCCATACCGTAGAAAAAGAATTGCAGGAACCAGATCGTCCCCGCAAGCGCCGAAAAAAAATAATTGCTTGCAAGGGGCGTATTGCTATTGGTATAATCGCCGAAGGTGTTATTTCTTTTATTGAGGATCAGGCACCAAACAAGATTGGTCGTAAGTCCACCCCAAAGAAGAACAACATAAGTAACATTATTTTGATAGAGGGGATTGAGTCCCATGGCAACGGCTGCTTCGGCCATTGGCTTACCCGCCTCGATACCGAAATTGAAGCAGGAACTGAGGATGCCTGAGGTGATGGCTACCGCAAGCCCTTTTACAAGATTGAATTCGTTGACGCTTTGTTTCTTGACCTCATCTGAAAGTTCTTTCTCTTTCATCATACCTGCCCTGCCGCAGATGTAGATACCGAGAAGACAACAGGCGACTCCACAAAGAACGGTCTGACCCCAGGTAGCCGAGATCATGTCTGTGAAACTTGTTTTGCCCGCGGTGGGAAAAAGGTTATAATAAATAGAGGGAACTATTGCTCCGAATGCCGAGCAGAATCCGAGTACAACGGAATTACCGAGTGACATGCCAAGGTAGCGAACGCCTAGTCCATAGGTGAGTCCGCCGACTCCCCAGAGTAAACCGAACATAACCGTGTACCTGATGGTTTCTGAAGGCGTTGCACTGATGATCTCCGAAAAGCCCGGGAGTGTGAGCCATGCCGCGACAGGCGGAACGATAAGCCATGAGAAGATGCCTCCGATGATCCAATAACTTTCCCACGACCAGCCTTTAACTTTTTTGAAAGGCATGTAGAAGCTGCCTGATGCAAAACCTCCGATGAAGTGAAAGATTACGCCTAGAATTACGTGCATATATAAAAAGCCATGTGCAGCGTGCAATGTGCAAAGTGCGATATGTAAAGATACAGACTATCATGTACTGTCATGTTCTGAAGTTTTAATGTTTAAGCGAGCAATATTTGAAACTCTTGGTATTATATTCGACCTCATGACGCGCACGTCTACGTACTCGTACATCAAGCTAGATGATCATTCGGCAACACCGAAATATCAGCAGCTTGCGAATTCAATTATACGCGCGGTGCAATCCGGCGAGCTCCGCAAAGATGACGTCCTTCCGTCGATCAATGAGCTGAGTTTTGAATTCGAAGTCTCGCGCGATACCGCGGAGAAGGGCTACAAGTATCTGAAGAAGATCGGCGTTCTGGGATCAGTCCCGGGCAAGGGCTACTTCATTAAAAGCGAATCGATAACGCAGTCGATCAAGGTATTCCTTTTATTCAACAAGCTGAGCGCGCATAAACAGATCATCTACGACTCGTTTGTCAAAGCGCTGAACGACGTTGCATTCATTGACTTCTATATCTATAACAATGACTTCTCTTTGTTCAAAAAATTGCTGACACAGCGCCAGGGTGAGTATACTCACTTCGTGATCATCCCGCATTTTATCGAAGGTGGAGAGAAGGCTTTCGAGGTGATCAACACGATCGACAAAAGTAAGCTGATACTACTGGATAAACTGGTTCCGGGCGTTACAGGTGATTACAGCGCGGTATACGAAAACTTCGAGCGCGACATTTATGGAGCGCTGGAGCAGGCCCTGCCACAACTGAGTAAGTATCAAACTTTGAAGATCATTTTTCCCTCGAATAGTTATCATCCACAGGAGATCCTGAAAGGGTTTGAGAAATTCTGCGACCAGTATGCTTTCAACCGTAAGGTGGTGAATAACATTGCCGACGAACCAATACTTCGCGGCGAGGTGTACATCAATTTAATGGAGAACGACCTGGTAACACTTATCGAAAAAATAATTGCAGGCAAGTTGCAGGTGGGTAAAGATGTTGGTGTGATCTCTTATAACGAAACGCCGATGAAGAAGATCATTCTCAATGGCATCACTACAATATCTACAGACTTTGAGATGATGGGAAGGAGAGTGGCAGAAGTGATATTAGGAAAACAAGAAGAGCACATCGAGGTGCCATTCACTTTAAATTTAAGAGCATCACTATGAGAATACTGTTACTGATGTTTATCTCCCTCGGCGCATTTGCCCAGCAACAACCATGGAATGCCGTGTGGATCACGGGCCCGGGAGAAAATATCAATATCTGGTCAGCGATCCCGCCCGACGAGCTTACGCAATACGAAGTATTGAAGTTCAGGAAATCATTCGATCTTCCTAACAAGCCCATCACCTTTGTGGTGCAGGTGTCTGCCGACAACCGGTACAAGCTCTACGTAAACGGCACATTGGTTTCACTGGGACCTGCCCGTGGAGATCTGACACACTGGAACTATGAGACCGTCGACATCGCACAGTATCTGAATGCAGGCAAGAACGTTATCGCCGCCCTGGTCTGGAATGAAGGTTCGGCAAAACCCGAAGCACAGATCTCATTGATGACTGCATTTATACTCCAGGGAAAATCAGATGCTGAAAGTATTGTGAATACCGACGCGTCGTGGAAGGTAATGCGTGACGAAGGTTATACCCCGATGCGGCCCAGGACGCACGGCTATTATGTCGCGGGACAGGATGAACTCATCACCATGAGTAAGATCATTAAAGGATACGAGATTGCCAGCTATGACGATAGTAACTGGAAAAAGCCGAGAACGATGCACCAGGGAATACCTAAAGGTGTTTTCACATTTGCGCCGGTAAACTGGATGCTCGTTCCATCTGCATTGCCACAAATGGAGCTCACGGTTCAGCGCATGGGATCGGTAAGAAAGGTTGAAGGAATAAAGACACCCGTCGGTTATCCCAAAACAAAGGCTCCACTTGCAATTCCTGCGAAGACGTCAATCTCATTGCTGATCGACAACGAATCACTTACCAATGCTTACGCGACACTGGAGTTCAGCGACGGAAAAGATGCCGGCATTTCGTTAGGCTATGCCGAAGCATTGTATCTGCCGGACAAAGATCATTCATTGCCCGATAGGGGAAAGGGCAATCGAAATGAGGTGGAAGGAAAAGTATTTGTGGGCCGCCGCGACAGCATCATCTCTGATGGCACCAAGTCGCAAAAGTTTACGTCGCTGTGGTATCGAACGTACCGCTATGTCTTGTTGAAGGTTAAGACTGCTGATCAACCACTCGTTATTAACGATATCTACGGCGTGTTTACCGGCTATCCATTCCAGGTTGCATCGTCTTTTACATCCGATAAGCCTAATCTTCAAAAGAACCTGGAGATAGGATGGAGGACCGCCAGACTCTGCGCAACGGAAACCTACATGGACTGTCCGTATTATGAGCAACTGCAATATTTCGGTGATACGCGAATCCAATGTCTCGTCACGATGTTCAATTCAAAAGACGATCGTCTCGTCCGTAATGCCATTCTCCAGGGCGATCAATCGCGTTTTGCAGAAGGGGTAACCATGAGCCGGTACCCCACGGCCCAGGTGCAGATCATTCCGCCATTCTCTCTTTGGTGGATCGGTATGGTGCACGACTATTGGATGTATCGCAACGATGACAAATTTGTTGCCGAAAGACTTCCCGGTACGCGACAAGTTTTGAATTTCTTCAACGGTTATCAGCAAGCCGATGGCTCATTGAAAAATGTTCCTTACTGGAGATTTACGGACTGGGTTGAAGCCCAGGGTTGGAAGGATGGCGTTGCACCGATCGGCATGAATGGCAATTCGGCAATACTCGATATTCAACTTCTGTGGACTTACCAGGTTGCTGCACAACTTGAAGACCAATTGGGTTTAAAAGACGTTGCTACAATATATAAACAACGTGCCGATGTTCTCGCAAAGACGATACGCTCCAAATACTGGAATGCTTCGAAAGGAATGTTTTCGGATACACAGGATCTTGACGTTTATTCCCAACATGCAAATTCACTTGCCATTCTCGCTGGCCTTGTAAAAGGTGACGACGCGAAGTCTCTCGCTGCGAAGATGCTCACCGATGCCTCACTAGCTCAAGCTTCCATCTATTTCAAGTACTACGTTCACCTTGCTGCAAAGAAGGCTGGGCTCGGTAACGACTACCTGAAATGGCTTGCGAAGTGGGATGAGAATATTGCTATGGGTCTTACAACCTGGGCGGAGATGTCGGACGTTTCCGGATCGAGATCCGATTGCCATGCCTGGGGCTCCAGTCCCAATATCGAATTGTATCGTACTGTTCTGGGTATCGATGCGGCAGAACCCGGATTCAGGAAAGTCATTATCGAGCCGAAGCTTGGTGACCTCGCGAATGCAGGTGGAGCTATCGCACATCCAAAAGGAAAGGTGATCGTCTCTTATGTGAAAGACAAGAAGGGCGCCTGGAACATCAATGTAGAACTGCCTCAATTCATCACGGGTACATTCATCTGGAATGGTAAGACGTACCAGTTGGGCGAAGGAAAAAATACTGTCGACGTTAATAAATAATATAATGAAAAGACTATCCCTCATCGTATTGCTGCTTGTTTTTGTAAGTGCTTGCTTCAACGCGGGCACGGCCAGTGCGCAGGTCAAACTTCAAAACGTATTGATAGAGAACCGTACCAATCCAGTCGGTCTCGACATAAAGCAACCGCGATTCTCTTGGCAGCTTGTTTCCGATAAGAAGAACGTGATGCAGTCTGCATACGAGATCAAAGTGACCGACGAGAATAAGAAGCAGGTTTGGACCTCGGGAAAAGTAAACTCCGATCAATCGGTTTTTGTGCCCTACAATGGACCGGCTTTGGCTTCGGGTACAAAGTACAATGTGGTCGTAAAGGTTTGGGACAACGGCAATAAGGCTTCGAATACAAGTGAAGGCTGGTGGCAGACTGCGTTCTTCGATAAGTCGGATTGGAAAGCGAAGTGGATCATGTCATCGCTGCCGGAGGACACCACATTCCAGGTAAGCCCGTTGTTCAGGAAGGAGTTCAATTCGACGAAAAAAGTTGTTTCAGCAACTGCATATATTACAGCACAGGGACTATATGAAGCACATATCAACGGGAAAAGGGTTGGCGATTCATATCTAACACCGGGATGGACGAGCTATAATAAAAGACTGCAGTACCAGCAATACGATGTGACACCACTATTGAAGTCGGGAGCTAATACGATTGGGATTGCATTGGGAAATGGCTGGTACAGAGGGTTCATCGGATTCCCCCAGGGCCAGCACGATTTCTACGGTAAGACAATTGCCGCGTTATTTCAATTGAATATTAAATATTCCGACGGGACAACAGAGACTGTCATATCCGACGAAAGCTGGAAGTGTTCCACCGGAAGTATAACCTCATCCGAGATCTATCACGGCGAATCGATCGACAATCGCATTGAGCCTGTGAAGTGGAGCGATGTGAAGATCAAGGAGAATAACGACGTGAACCTCATTGCCACTTACAATGAGCCGGTTAAAAAGCATGAGACGTTTAAGGTTGTGAAGGTGATCACAACGCCGAAAGGAGAGAACGTTCTGGACTTCGGTCAGAACCTCGTTGGCTTCGTACAGGTGAAAGCAACTGGAAAACCCGGCGACAAGATCAGCATCTATCACGCCGAAGTTCTGGATAAAGATGGAAACTTCTATACTGAAAATCTTCGGCCCGCGAAACAGAAAAATGAATACACATTGAAGGGCGGGGGTGAGGAGACTTTCGAGCCTCATTTCACCTTTCAGGGATTCAGGTATGTTAAAGTCGAAGGATATCCAGGTGCCATCAAGCCGGAGAACTTTACAGCTATTGCGTTGTACTCTGACATGAAGCTCACTGGGAATTTCTCTTCATCGAACCAGCTTATCAACCAGCTACAGCATAACATACAATGGGGACAACGCGGCAATTTTCTTGACGTTCCGACGGATTGTCCGCAACGCGATGAACGCTTAGGCTGGACCGGCGATGCACAGGCTTTTGCCCGCACCGCTTCTTTCAATTTCGGTGTGAATGATTTCTTCTCGAAGTGGTTAAAGGACGTTGCCCTTGACCAGGTCAACGGCAGCGTTCCATTTGTTGTGCCTAATGTAATGGGCGAAGGCGCTGCAGGTTCAGCCGGCTGGGCAGATGCTGCCACGATCATTCCGTGGACGATGTATACTGCTTATGGTGATCAGCGAATTCTCGAAGACCAGTACGAGAGCATGAAACAATGGGTGGGTTTCATCGAAAGCCGGAGCACGAATAATCTTTGGAATAAGGGATTTCACTTTGGTGACTGGTTGTTCTATCGTCCGTTCGACGACAACGATGGAAGATCTGCCGTTACGGACAAGTATTTGATCGCACAGTGTTTTTATGCGAACTCGGTAGATATTCTTTTGAAAACGGCTACGGTCCTTAAAAAATCGGATGATGTGGCGAAGTATTCGGCGCTTTTGAAGAGTGTTAAAGACGCTTTTATGAAGGAGTATGTAACTCCGAATGGCCGGTTGGTCTCGGGAACGCAGACTGCCTATGTGCTTGCTTTGAATTTCGATATGCTTCCTGAAACGTTGCGCGAGTCTACGGCGAAACTGCTGGTCGAGAATATCAAGTCGTATGACAATCACCTTACAACAGGCTTTCTTGGAACTCCGTATTTATGTCATGTGCTGAGCCGGTTTGGTTACAGCGATGTTGCATATACGTTGTTGCTGCAGGAGTCATATCCTTCGTGGTTATACCCGGTGAAGATGGGTGCGACAACGATCTGGGAACGGTGGGACGGGATCAGGCCTGATGGATCATTCCAGACGCCTGGGATGAATTCTTTCAATCATTATGCTTATGGCGCTATTGGGGACTGGATGTATCGTGTGGTGGCGGGCATCGACACAAAAGCTGATGCACCGGGTTATAAGCAGATAACGATTAAGCCGACAATCGATGAGCGGTTGAAATCGGCATCGGCAGAATACGAGACTTATTATGGCAAGATAAAGTCGTCGTGGAAGGTTGAGAACGGTAAGGTGCAGTTGGATGTGGAGATACCGGCGAATACGAAGGCTACGATCTATGTCCCGGGAGGCCAGCCGGTAGAAACAGGTTCGGGCGTTTATTCATTTAGCGGTGTGCTTAAGCAATAAGGTTATAATTGCACATTATAACCTTATTGGGTTATATTTTGAAATATAACCTCAGGAGGTTATATTCGTACATTATAACCATTATGATAGCTGTACTGACCGGCGACATTGTTTCTTCGCAGAGCCTCGAAAGCGCCAACCAGTGGAGCAAACGGCTGAAACAGGTTATCGAGAAGCGTTCAGGCCTTACTAAAATCCCCCGGTGGGATGTCTTCAGGGGCGACGGTTTCCAGGTGGAGCTGGAGGATCCTTCAGGCGCCATTCGTATGGCCATCCTCATCAGAGCTGGCCTTAAATCCATGCAACCGGAAGATGTCGACGCCCGCATTGGTATAGGCATCGGCAAGAAAGGATACACCGGAAAATCCGTTAACGAATCCAATGGTGAAGCATACCTTTTCTCCGGAACCGTGCTCGATTCATTGAAAAATCAAAGTCACCGCCTCGAGATCAATACACCATGGCCGGCGATCGACAAGATCAATATCGCATTAAGACTGGCAAGCGTTATTATAGACGACTGGACCTCTGCCGAAGCCGAGATAGCTTTTCTTAAATTGTCGGAAGATAAAACGCAGGAAGAACTGGCGAAGAAGCTCGATATATCGCAGCCCGCAGTGCACAAGCGCTTATCCAAAGCCCATTACCAGGAACTGCAGGACCTTATCCTGTTTTTCGAAACCGAGTTGAATGAAGTGTTGAAAAATCATTCTAAAAAATGATAGCAGTGATCGCAAAACTATTGATTGCACACCTGGTTGGTGACTTCGTTCTCTATAGAAATAAACCTCTAAAGGAGAAGGGAAGGGCGCTGTGGAAATCACGACGACTTTTCCTTCACACACTCATTCATTTCATTCTTGCAGTAATCGCGCTCTGGAATACGGAATATATCTACCTGGCAGCAATTATAGGATTATCGCATTATTTCGGTGATGTAATTTTCAGGCTAACGCTCTCCCGGCGACCGCAATGGTCTTTCGTCATCGATCAATTGTACCATCTCGTGTTGATCCTCCTGATTGCGGTTCATGTCTATATGTACGAGAACATGACGTCGCTGCTGCCACGGATGCACATCTCATGGATACATCTTGCCGGATTAGTGGCAGTGACTTTTCCCGCGGCTAAATTCATCGAGGTATTCCTGTCGCAGTGGCCGCCAAAGAAAGCAGCCGACAAGATCAAAGGACTAGTTAACGCGGGGCTATGGATAGGCATCCTGGAAAGAGTATTGATCTATATATTCATTACCACCGGCCATTGGGAAGGAATCGGGTTCCTGCTTGCCGCGAAATCAGTATTCAGGTTTGGTGATCTAACCAATTCAAAGGATATTTCCCTGACCGAATATATCATGGTTGGGACGCTTCTCAGTTTTTGCCTTGCCGTTGTCGCAGGACTGATCACCATTTATTTTATTGCATGAAATCACAGATTCTTGTCCTTATGGCGAGCGTTGCCCTTTTCACTTCATGCGCTCACAAGGTCTCGAAATTTTATCCAGAGATCATTCCAAAGGGGAGTACTGCGCCAGTAACAATCGGGAAAGGAAAACATACCGTGAACCTTACGTATCTCGGTTGTGGCAATATGATCATAGAACAGGACGGCGACGCAATCATGACGGATCCATTTTTCTCGAATCAGAAGCTCACAAAGATGTTCGGAAAGGTGCAGACGAAGCCAGACCTCTTCGAACTCTGGAAAAGCAGACTTCAATTGCAAGCACCGAAAGGAAGTGTAAGAGCGGGCCTCGTTTCGCATACCCACTTCGACCACGTGATGGACCTACCCACGATACTGCAGACGCATTACTTCACCAGGTTGGAGAATGTGTATGGCAACAGTTATCTGCCGCAGATGATGGTGAACTTTCAGAAAGAGGGAGTTGCAATTAAAGAATTCCCTAAAGGGTGGGTCAACGTTACTTCGAAGATCCGTTTCCTTGCGATCGAATCCAGTCACGCTCCACAAACCGGGAGGAAGCTGAGGATGAACAAGCCGCTTGATGCAGAATATTTTAAAGAGAACCTGGTGTGGCCTAACGATAAATTGAAGACTTCGAAATGGACCGCGGGTAAAACATATTCTTACCTGGTTGACTTCATTGAAGGAGACACGATACGAATGTTTATCCAGACTTCTGCGAGTCAGTTCCCCGATGGCCGGCCGCCAAAAGAGGAATTGGTGAAGAAGAAAGTTGATATAGCGGTGTTATGCTATGCGTCCACCACGTATGTTGACGACTATCCCGGATCTATTGTGAAAGACATCAATCCTTCAAAACTGGTGATCGTTCACTGGGAAGATTTCTTTAGGGAGCCGAGAGCAGACGATGATGTGAAGCTCGTTCGTAAGACGAATCCCAAAAAGGCGCGCCAGCGTTTCGATGAATTGGGGAAGAAAAAGGATTTCTTTGTGATGCCGAAGCCCGGCACAAAAATTCAGATAACCAGGTAATGGACGTACAATCACTTTTCTCATTAAAAGGTAAGACCGCAGTAATCACCGGTGGAACAGGCGTACTCGGTCAGTCGATGACCGAAGCCATCAGTGCTGCCGGGGCGAACATTGCTGTATTAGGAAGAAGAAAGGAAGTAGGTGATGAACTGGCGGATAAGCTCGTGAAAGCAGGTGCCAGGGCAATATCTATCAAAGCCGATGTGCTCGAATCCGATCAATTGATCGTAGCGAGAGACATCGTGATCAAAGAATTTGGCAGCATCGATATCCTGGTAAATGCTGCGGGCGGTAATATGCCTGGTGCTGTGGTTGGTCCCGACAGCAACTTCTTCAACATGAAGCTCGACGATTTTCAAAAGGTCGTTAACCTGAACTTACTTGGATCGGTGTTGCCTACGCAGGTCTTTTCTGAAGATATGGCGAAAAGAAAGAAAGGTGTCATCATTAACATCGCATCCATGGCGGCGATGAGAACGCTCACTCGTGTTGCCGGATATTCCGCTGCTAAGGCTGCGATCACGAATTTTACAGGATGGCTCGCCGTGGAAATGGCCCATAAGTATGGTGAAGGTATACGTGTGAACGCAATATCTCCGGGCTTCTTTTTAACAGAACAGAACAGAGCGCTACTGACGAATCCCGATGGATCTTTCACACAACGGGGTCAAAAGGTTATCAATCAAACTCCCTACGGAAGATTCGGCAAGCCTGAAGAACTCGTGGGAACTTTGATCTATCTCTGTTCGGATGCATCGGCATTCGTAACGGGAATCAATATTCCTGTTGACGGTGGATTCAGCGTATACTCCGGCGTGTAGTTAGATCGACCTGGATATTCCAAGCTCTAAGCCGCGCAGCTCGGCAAGTCCTCTAAGTCTTCCAATTGCTGAATAACCCGGGTATGTTTTCTTTTTCAGATCGTCTAGCATCTGGTGACCGTGATCCGGACGCATGGGGATCGAACGACCCGTTCTTCTCATCAGCAACACGATCTCTTTAACCACGGCAGGCATATCTGCATCACCGCCAAGGTGATCGGCTTCGAAGAAGTTTCCTTCTGCATCGCGTTTTGTATTGCGAAGATGAAGGAAGAAGATATGATCGCCGAGTCGTTTCACCATACCTGGAAGATCGTTGTCGGCGCGAACGCCGTAAGACCCCGTGCAGAAACAAAGTCCATTAGCAGGGGACGGGGCGCAATCGATGATCTCTCTTGCATCTTTTTCTGTACTTACAACGCGGGGCAAACCCAGGATCGGGTAGGGTGGATCATCGGGATGAATTGCCATGCGGAGTCCATGTTTCTCCGCCGTAGGAACAATCTGCTTCAGGAAATAAAAAAGGTGCTCCTTCAGCTTCTTCGCATCGATGTGTTCATACGATTTCAAAACTTTAAGTATCTGCTCTTCGGTGAATCGCTCTTCGCTTCCGGGCAAGCCGAGCAATGCATTCCGGTAGAGTGTTTCTTTCTCTTCGCCGGTCATTGTTTTGAAACGCGCGCTTGCCTTTTCTACTTCTTCTTTCGTGAATTCTTTTTCGGCACCGGGACGCTTCAGGAGAAAGAGATCAAAAGCAATGAATGCAGACTTTTCGAAACGCAATGCTTTGCTTCCATCGTCCAGTGTGAAGAACGGGTCGGTACGCATCCAGTCGAGTATGGGCATGAAATTGTAGGTCACAACCTTCAAACCACATGCGGCCACGTTTTGCAGGCTCACTTTATAATTTTCGATCCATTTCCCGAAGCCAGGGGCTTGCTTCTTGATGTCTTCATGAACGGGAAGACTTTCGATGACGGTCCACGTAAGACCCGCAGCTTCTACATCATTTTTTCGTTTGTTGATCTCTTCCGTGGTCCAGATCTCGCCCACTGGAACATGATGTAAGGCAGTAACTACACCAGTACAGCCTGCTTGTCTTATATCTGAGAGACTCACCGGGTCGTTAGGTCCGAACCAGCGCATTGTTTCTTCCATCTTCATAAATGTGAAATGGTCAATGTGAAATTTTGAATTACCATTTCGGCTTAATGCCGGGGGCGTAAGGATACTCCAAGTTCATGTAATATTCAAGTGGCTTTGTACCGACGTCGATCCCTGCCGGTATCGGTCGCCGCGAAAAAGTCTGGAAGTAAAGGATGCACGAGTGATGCCATAGTTCTGCTTCGTGAACCTGGCGATCGAGAAGCATGCTCACATGATTAAATCGCTCCGTATCGATGTCGGGCTTCAGCGACGACCATGTCTCACGCATTTTTCTGACTTGTGAAAGTCCGGTGTCATATGCCAGGCACATTGGCTTCCAGATCTCGTCCCATGATACATGATGAAACCAGAGCAGGTATTTCTGTGGGCAGGTGTCTTTGTTCTCCCACGCCTGAATAGACTCCGGGTATTGAGCGAGGGCGTTGCTTCCTTTCGATGTTCTGTCAAATCCAAGGCCCATAGCATCGGCCTTGTGATAGTAAGTAGAGGTCCAATCTTCCCTCGACATCTTGCTGATCCAGGGTCCGGGACCATAGTGATGATTGGCGCCCATGATGTGGTGAAGTCCCAGCGGGGTCATGTAGTTCACGAGGATCTCATGCGAATTCAACATGATGCGTTCAATGTTGTTTAAAGACTCCTCTTTATTCGTGAGCGTCATCTTGATCCATTCACGGGCAACTTGTTCCTGCGTGATCTTATGGTCCCACGCGAGCCGTCCGAAGCTGTACCAGTTCGCCTGGCCAAATAAATGCCCTGTCCAGTTCCTGTCACTTCCAATGTTCGAGACACCGGCAATTGCTTTGAGTCCGGACGGATCGAATTCACCCAGAGTTTCTTTCCACATAGCTGGAAGAAAAACGAGATGTGTCGCCTGCCCGAGATATTCCTGCGTGATCTGGAATTCCATCGCCAGGGGCGTTGATTTCATCCCGGTGAATAATGGATGATACGGCTCGCGTGGTTGAAAATCGATCGGACCATTCTTGACCTGCACGATCACGTTTGGGTTAAACTTACCGTCGAGCGGAACGAACTCCTGGTATGCTTGCTTTGCCCGATCCTGCGGAACGTTGTTGTCATAGACAAACGCACGCCACATTACAATGCCGCTATGAGGCTCCAGGGCCTCGGCAAGCATATTGGCTCCGTCAGCATGCGTGCGTCCATAATTTTGTGGACCAGGTTGACCCTCCGAGTTTGCTTTGACGAGGAAGCCACCGAAGTCGGGAACGTATTGATAGATCTCGTCGGTCTTCGCCTTCCACCATTTCCGTACATCAGCATCTAACGGGTCGGCTGTTTTCAGTCCGCCGATTTCCATTGGAGCGCTGAAACGTGCCGTCAGGAACACGCGGATCTTATAGGGACGGAAGAGATCGGCAAGGACTTTCACTTTTTCAAGATATGCGGGTGTAAGAAGTAATGCGTTGGCATTTACATTCGTAAGCACAGTTGCATTGATGCCGATAGAAGCGTTGGCGCGCGCATAGTCGGTATAACGGGGATCAATGTATTCCGGTAGCCGATGCCAATCCCAGATAGACGAACCGGCATAGCCGCGTTCAACCGTTCGATCAAGATTGTCCCAATGATTTAAGATCCTGGTTTGAAATCCCGGGCTGCTTTCGATATTGACATTGAGGATGTCGGCTTCAGTCTGAAGCAACCTCAGGAAATGAAACATCCCGTACAATTTTCCGGACTCATCCGTGCCGGCCACAACAATTACTTTCCTGTTGTTCACCAAAGTATGAAAGATCGCGTAGCCTTCTTTCTTATCGGTAAGAGAGGGAGGGACGGGAAGGTCGCGCGTCGCGAATGTTGTAAAGATTACAAGCTTGTCTTTGATCGCCTTCGATTCATAGACGGGATATCCGAGAAGTCCGTTAAGGGCATTGTTGAGTTCGTTCCGCATAATGCTGTCGGTCGGCGATTTACCGTCGACGATCCAACCATAGATGTGGGACTTATACTGTTGAAGGATATGATCGTTTTTGACCCGGTCATATCTTAGCCACAACCGGTATCCGTCTTCACCCGAAGCCGTCGTGGCGAAGCTGATAGCAAGGCAGAGGAGAAGATTCTTCATACCTTAAAGTACTTCATTTTCCGAAGTATCAGTGAGTTTGTCGCGATTTTCAATACGGCGGCGCAGATCTCGAATATTGATCCCGATGTGTTCGCTTTTTTGTTGGATTGCCTCGATGTATCGAATGGGAATATATTCGAGATCATCGACGATGTAGGCGATGTTCCTGATCACCATCAGCGAGCTTCGGGCTGCGTCGATGTGTATGATCCCTTCTTTGGGATCTTTTTGTGCACAACCGTCAGCGATCCTGCTGATGAGGGTGATGGCAGCGTTCTTGAGTTGGTTTGCGGTTTCGTGGTCTCTTGCGAGTTTTCCGAGTTCACATGATATGAAAATGAGCTTGACGAGTTGCCGGGCTTCCTGCCAGCATTCCAGGTCTTCGAAATGTCTTGCCATCGCCATGATTTTTTAAGGCGATATTATTAAGATCCGAAATCAGGCAGCTTCGGAAAACCTTACAATTTTCTGAATTTACTTCTTCGACATTTCCAACGCCTTCGTAGTTGTGTAGTACTTCGCCAGCATATTCGGAACCTCCCACTCAGGCATCGAGTTGTGAATAAAATAATCGATGAACTTGTCGGTCACCTTTCCAAAATGTGCTTCGTGCCCGTCCTTGTATTTCTCAGGTATCGACACCCTCCAGCCCTTGTCCATTCTCACAAGCTCTATTCCTTCATAAAACTTCTTAAGACTGTTGAAACCATTGTTGACCGTCTCCTCATATGCTTTTGTCAGCTTGACTACAGGCTCGATGTACAACGTCACCTTGTATTGTTCTTCTTTACCTTGTTTGATCACAAGATTAGCCCTGGTCCCACGCATGATCGAATAATGTGTGTCACCCGATCCATCTTCCGATTCATAGTTCCAGATCACCGACGTTTTTGCGTTGATGCCCCGAAGCTGGTAGTTCACCTCGCCATTGCTCGATACTTTTAATATCGAGTCGCCCACGATGTTCCTTTTCAGATAGTCGGGGAAAGCATCGAGCCTGGTAATTGTTTTAAACTTACTGAGCGGGATATCCGTCGTCCAGCGACGCGCCGACGTTATCGTTATATCTTTCTTATAATCGATCGGTTGATCAGGAAATGCCTCCCACTGCACCAGGTCCACGAGGTGTGTCATCACATCGATAATACCTTCCCCTTGCTGCTCCGTGTCGAGGAACCATGCCGGTCTCACGAGCACATTACCTGAGACGTTCTTGTAAAAATGATGAACGCTTTCTTTGACGATCCCGGGATTTTCAGGCGTGCCTTTTTCAAGCTCTCCGAAAATTGCGGGCATCACCGACAGCTCGCGTTGCAACACCGTGGTGATCTCGAAACGTTCGGTCATAATATCATACAACATCAGGTTTTTTTCTTTCGCGATGTCGAATGCCTTTTTCAGATCCTCGAAACCGGCGGCATCGACAACCATCGGCTTATCGGCATAAACGTTGAGGCCGGCATGCAAAGACTTTAAAATATATTGTGTCTTTTCTCTATTCTTGCCAGCGAGCATCACCACGTTGCCCGGCTTTTCCTGGAGCATTCTTTCCAAAAAATGGTCGCCCGCAAAGATCACTTCATTCCAATGCGTTGGATTCTCTGCGCGCGTATTGTATTCATTGATACGATCGAGATGCATCTTCAGATCCGGACCTTCGGGTGCGAATACGTATACGGTTGAATCGATATTATCGTACATCACCTTTTGGATAAGTGCAGCATGAAAATGCCCGGGATCCAGCGTAATAAGTCGTACAGGTTTACTTGTAGTCTTCACCTCAGTAGATGACTTTGGACTGCAACCGATGAAAATAATCACCGCTAAAAGACAACCAAATAGCTTCGGCATCGCTTTTTCTTTTAAATATTATCTGCAAATCGATTACGTCCTAATTAATTCGCAAGAGACTCGTCGCGGGACTTCGCATATGCCTTCGAATAGTCGGGCTTTTTCACATTCGAGGCCACCCAGGTCATTCCGTTAAAAAGGTGTTTTAGGAACATCGGGTCAGAATAATCGTTCTTGTCATGACCAAGGGCCGAGATCCAGATCGTTCCCCCGTCATAATTTTGATACCATGCGGCCGGGTATAATTTCTCATAAGGCCCCGACGATGCTTTGATTCGAACGCTATCTTTTTTATCGAGGGTCGTGAGGTCATGTGCCATCACGGGCCGGATGCCCGGATACATCTCTTTCACGAAATAACACTCGTCGTTGCGTTCCCATGTCTTCGGAAGACCGGCCATGGAAGGATGACTGTTGTCGATGATCCGCACCGTATATTTTTGGAATTGCGGATGCCATGAAAAAGAACCGCCCAACATTTTCTTGAACCAGTCCCAGTTCCGCTCAGTGCCAATCACTGAATGAAGCCCGACAAATCCGCCGCCCGCCTCTATATATCTCCTGAATGCAACACGCTGTTCATCCGTGTCGAATACATCCTGGTTGGTGCTTGGAAAAACAAGTAAGTGATAGCTGGCAAGATTCCGGTCGGTGAACTTCGATGGATCGTCAGTAACATCGGCGGTGAAGCCGTGCTCACTGGCGAGTTTCTTCAGGGCTTCGACGGCGAATGGAATATTCTCATGAACATAGCCTTTGCCATTCTTTGTGTAAACGAGGACCCGGATCTTTTTCCAATTCTGTGAGTAGGAGGTAAGTGTGAGCAGCGCAAGGCATACAACAAGAATAAATCTCATCCAGGCGAATTTTTCTGTCAAACAAGATAAAAACAAATTCGGATGTCATTCTTACCTTGTGAAACATTCATCCCTTTTTAAGACATGCGATTCCTACCACTGTTCCTGTTTTTGTCATTTACGATCTCCGCTCAAAATCTTCGTTCCGGTGGAGCGCTGAAGCCCGAACAGGCGATCATGGATATTCGCCACTATACGATAAACCTCGTCGTGGATCCGAAGCAGGAAACTATTTCCGGGTTCACCATCGTAAGGATGAAACTGACAGAAGCGTCGCCGGTCATTGTTCTCGATTTCTGGCACGGACTTACCACTACAGGAACAACGGTCAATAACAAAAAAGCTGCTTTCACCCATAGCGATAGCGACATTCTCACAATAAGCGGAGATAAGCCGTTTCCAGCCGGCGACTACGAGGTGAAGGTATCTTATAATGGCAAGCCGGGCATTGCCGCGCGCCCGCCATGGATCGGCGGATTTCAGTGGGCGAAAGACGGGCAGGGAAATCCATGGATCTCAGTTACCTGCCAGGATGAAGGAGGCAAGATCTATTTTCCCTGTAAGGATCATCCCAGCGACGAACCCAACGAAGGTGCCGATATGATCCTGACCGTTCCCGCCGGCCTTACAGCAACGGCGCCGGGTCTTTTGAAAGAAACGAAGAACAACGAATACGGCAAGGGCACAACAACATTTCACTGGAGCACCAGGTATACGATCAGCAACTATTGCCTTGTTTTCAACATCGGAAAGTATAAGAAGGTAAGCAGGACTTACACGACCATCGACAATCATAAAGTCCCCATGGATTTCTACGTGCTCGAAGAACATGAAGCGAATGCAGGCAGGCTTCTGGATTTTACAGAGCGTTCATGCCGCATCCTCGAGAAATACTTTGGTGAATATCCCTGGGTCAGGGAAAAGATCGGTATCGCCGAAACACCTCACCTCGGCATGGAGCACCAGACGATGATCGCTTATGGGAATAAGTTCAAGTTCACCGAGGTAGGTGGAAAGGATTTCGACTGGCTGATGCATCATGAGTTTGGTCATGAATGGTGGGCAAATAAGGTTACTAATCGCGATTGGGGACACATGTGGATACAGGAAGGTATCTGCAGCTTCGGCGATCATTTGTTCACAAGAGAGATGGAAGGCGAAGAAGCGTATCTCGCACGCATGAGGGAAACAGGCCGAAGAACGCAAAACATTAAACCCATCGTTCAAGGTGAAGCTGTTGATTCTGATGACGCATACCAGGCAGATATTTATGGAAAGGGGGCGTTCTTCATGCACACCCTTCGTTATGTAATCGGCGACAGTATTTTCTTTCCGACGCTGAAGAAACTCGCAACAGATCCGAAGTACACCTACGACAACACGGTGGTTACTGATGATGTTGAAAAATTATTCTCAAAAGAGTCTGGCGAGGACCTGAAACCGTTGTTCGATCTCTATCTCCGGACGATCAATAAACTCGAGATCAATGTGAAACAGGTTTCTGACAGTAGTTATACCGTGAAGCTTATGAACTACGATGGCGTGTTACCGATAGATATCAGCATAGATGGGAAGACGGAAAGGAAGCTCGTAAACAAAACAGGCATCTCGATCACCTCGAACTCCGGTCTGCCCCCGGCGATAGACCCCGTGGGATATTATTTAAAGAAGGTGGTGTTGGAGTAACATTCAACCTCGATCCCGATAAAAGCATCGACCGGCTCGCCATATCTACTGGTATGTCGCGTTTATTCACCATTGGCATCTTTCCCATGTCACTCACCTCTATGGTGATCACGCCGTGGTCTTCGATAACTTTTCCTTTGATCATGTAAAAGCCACGTCCCCTGAAAGGATGTTTCCTGTTGGTATTCGGGAAATGTACTGTGTCGAAGACTTCACCGTTGCAATCGTAGAATGTTCCGAAGTGCATCATGCTTCCGCTGCGTGTGCGAGTGTCTTTGGTGGTGATCAGGTAGCCGGCAATAGAAACCTGCTGAGCTAATTTTCTGTCGAGATCCCGCGCCGGCGTATCTCCGTAGTTCTTGTCAGGCAACAAACGGAATGGGTCACGTAAAGGAAATCCAATAAGTTCCATTTCATCGAATGCATCTTCCACCTCATTCGTTTCGAAATGAGGAAGGGGATATTCCTTCGGTTCGGTATCAAACAAATCAATCGTAGATGGAACGCGCTGTTTTGCTTTCGCCTCACTATAAAAGAGCATGGCCTCCCAAAGCAGTTTCTGTTTCGTCTTTCCAGTAAAACGAAACGCGCCAACTCTTATCAGGATCCTGATTTGTTCCAGGCCCGGATCCAGGCGGCGTAAAAAATTATTCAATGACGTGAACGGACCATTTTTCCGTCGTTCAGCGGCGATCTCTTGCGATACCTTCGTCTCCAGGCTTTTGATGTGGATGAAGCCGACATAGATCGTCACGTCGCTGATACACGTGTAATAATCACCGTTATTGACACACGGAGCTTCGATCTGTGCGCCGTTCATATATGCTTCATGGAAATAAAATTCCGTGGAGTAAAAGCCGCCGAAATTATTGATCACACCAACCATGAATTCCAGCGGATAGTATGCCTTCAGAAAGAGGCTTTGGTAACTTTCCACCGCATAGCTTGCGGAATGGCCTTTAGCAAAGGAGTACCCGGCAAAGCTTTCAATCTCATACCACACGCGGTCTGTTACGGTCTTCGGATAACCCAGCTTCTCACAATTGCTGAAGAACCTGTCACGGACAAGCTCGAATTCCCTGCGCGACCGGTATTTGCCCGACATCCCGCGCCTCAACACATCTGCTTCTGTCAGCGTGAGCTTTGCAAAGTGATGCGCAACCTTAATCACGTCTTCCTGGTACACCATCACCCCAAAGGTCTCTTTCATCAGCTCATCCATCAGGGGATGTACAGACTCGTAGCCTTTGCCTTGCCTGGTAGCATGGAATCTTTCAATATAAGTACGCATCATCCCCGAACTTGCAACACCCGGACGGATGATAGAACTCGCGGCAACAAGCGTCAAATAATCTTCACAACGGAGCTTACCGAGCAACATGCGCATCGCCGGTGACTCAACGTAAAAACATCCCATCGCGCGACTGCTGCGAAGGAGATCTCTCACCTTTTCATCTTTCTTGAAATCACGAAAGCGATAGACGTCCACGTCTTCACCGCGGTTCTGCTTAACGATGCGAACCGTTTCTTTAATGTGACCAAGTCCTCGCTGGCTCAACACATCTAACTTATACAGTCCGAGATCTTCGGCCATGTGCATCTCGAGATGTGCAACAGGGTAGCCTTTCTGTGGCAGGTCAGTAGACGTATAGGCATAGATGGGCTCCTCCGATATCAATACTCCTCCTGCGTGAATGGAAAGATTCGATGGCATCTCCATCATATAACCGGCATACCGAAACATCAGCTCGGTGATCTCATCACGTCTTCGATGCTCGTCAGGATAGTCTACGATGTTGTCGATCTCCTCCTTTGGAAGGCCGAATACCTTGCCGAGCTCACGCAGCACCGAACGCTTCTGAAGAGTGACGTGGGTCCCTAAAAGGCAGATATGATCGCGATTGTACCTGTTGAACAGATATTCGTAAATGGTATCACGATCTTTCCACGAGAAGTCAAGATCGAAGTCCGGCGGTGACGTTCGCTCCGGGTTCAAAAATCTTTCAAAATAGAGATCGAGCTCTATCGGATCTACGTCAGTGATGCCGAGACAATAGGCAACGAGGCTGTTCGCTCCACTGCCACGGCCTACATGATCGAACCCCCGGCTTTCCGCGAAGCGAACCAGGTCGAATGCTATCAGGTAATATGGTCCGAAGTTCTTGAGCTTGATGATCTCGAGCTCGCGCTGCAATCTTTCACGGGCAACGGGATCGTTGCCGTCGTAACGCTTCAGAAAGCCGACCTCTGCCTCTCTCTTAAGTGTCTCCCAATCTTCGGCTTCAGTTCCGAAGATCGTCTTCTTGTTCTTGTCAATCCCGAGCGTCGATTGAAATTTGCACTGGTCAATTACTGCCTTTGTATTATCAACGATCTCGGGAAAGCCTCCGAATTTCTGTTCAAGATCAGATTCGTCGATCATCACCTCATCGGGATGAGCCTGTTGATGCGGCGCAAGCTTACTGAGCAATGTATTGTGCTCGATCGCACGAAGGAGCCGGTGGATATTATGCGATCGCTTGTCACTGAAGGTAACAGGGTGAAGTATCACGCATTTACTGTGATGCGCAAGAGGAGCAAGGCGGAACTTCGTTAACTGGCTGGCGCGGATACCAAAGAACTCATTATCACGAAGAAGGCCGAAGTTCGATTCTTCACCATACGGATAAATGACAAACACGTTTTGAAACTCCGGAGCCCTGGCGGGAACGGCAAGAGATTCGTTATTCAGATAGCTCCGGTACCTGTTGATCTCCGCGAAGCCTGTATTGTCTTTTGCGAGGGCGATAAAACGAAGCTGATGGTCCTGCCTGAATTCCATACCAATGGCAATCTCAAGATCATATTCAGCCCTGTTTTCCTCAGCAATGCGCAACATCTCGACATACGACGTGGTATTGTTGATCTCTGTTAGGACGATTTTTTTGACCTTCAATTCTTTACAAAGAGCCCAGAGTTTAGCGGGGGAGAGGGTCCCGTATTTGAAACTGAAGTGAGTATGGACGTTTAGATACATGTGTGCAATGTGCAACGTTCAATGTAAGGTTTCAGAATCGTCAGGTTTTCTGAAAGGATCTAGCGTTGGGATGCGATTACTTTGATGCTCTATGAGCAGCATTAAAACTTTCGAAGATCTAAAATGTTGGCAACGCGCAAGGGAATTAATATATCTTGTAAACGAGGCTTGTAAGGGAGAAAATCTTCGCATGGATTTTGACATCAAAAGCCAACTCAGACGCGCAGCGTTGTCGGTCATGAACAACATCGCTGAAGGCTTCGGACGTGAAAGCCACCAGGAGTTCGTCAGGTTTCTTGAGATTTCCCATGCGTCCTGTGTGGAAGTTAAAAGCATGACTTACGTTATTGAAGATTTAAAATATCTTTCGGAAAATTCTATTCAAGAGATCAGGAATAAGGCCGATGAAACCAAAGGCTTGATACGCGGGCTTATGAAATATCTCCGTGAACATCCCCGACCACCCAGATAGTCATTGCACATTGCACCCTGCACATTGCACATTGCACATTCATTATCCCTTAAACATATTCATCGTCATCTTCACCCTCTCGTTCACGTCGATCGTTACCGCTCGCATCAGCTTGTCACTTCCAAACCGATGCCTGATGATGTCCATCTTTTCATACAGATTTATATTCTCCTCAGTATCATTGAACAAGTCTATCTGGTGACTTCCCTGCACCAGGCCGCTCAGCCTCACACCAACCAGCCTGATCAGCATCCTCCTGTTATAAAGCTTCTCAAACAATTCCGTCGCACACTTCAACAACACATGGTCCGACGAGGTATAAGGGATATGCATCTGCTTCGTCTCCGTATCGAAATTGGAATAACGGATCTTCACGGTCACGCAACACGTAAGCTTCCGCTGCTCCCGCAATTGAAAAGCTATCTTCTCTATCATGGCCGTTATGATAGATTTCAGTTTCTTCGTATCGATCGTATCCTCAGAAAAGGTCGACTCTGTTGATATAGACTTCTGCTCGTTGTATGGCACCACCGGTGAATGATCGATCCCATGTGCCTTGTTCCAAAGCGATACCGCATTCTTGCCAAACGCGCTCACCAGGAATTTCAAAGGCATCTCGCGCAGTGTCTGAACTGTTCTCACACCCATGTCGTGCAGGAACTGCGACGTCTGCTTGCCGATCATAGGGATTTTCTCGACGGCCAGCGGGTCCAGGAACGACTGCTCGTGACCATCTTCAATAAGCTTCGTAGCGTTAGGCTTAAACTCGCCGGTCGCGATCTTCGACACGGTCTTATTTACCGACATCGCCATCGAGATCGGAAGGCCACTCTCTTTTATGATGGTCTTCTGAAGCTCTTTCGCCCATTTAAATGCACCGAAGAACCGGTCCATCCCTGTGGCATCAACATAAAACTCGTCGATCGATGCTTTCTCGAAAGCCGGCGCGCGTTCCGCAATGATCTGTGTTACCTCGTGAGAATGCTGGGTGTAAGCCTCAACGTCGCCCGATATCACCTTCGCGTCGGGGCATAGTTGAAGCGCCAGGTACATGGGCATCGCCGAATGCACCCCGAAGCGCCTTGCCTCATAGCTGCAGGAGGTTACAACGCCCCGACGACTCTGGCCACCAACGATAAGCGGCCTGCCCTTCAATGATGGATTGAGCTTGCACTCAACGGCAACGAAAAACGCGTCCAGATCCATGTGAATTACCGCCCTGTTCATACGGGCAATTTAAGCTAAAATAATTAGTATGACATGGAATTAAACTAATTATTTTAGCTTTCGGTACTTCACAATAACTTGCTACTTTTCAATCAGTTATGGATTTCACGTGGAACATTTGTTGAAAACCTCTAACAATGTGGAAAACTTAGTTTTTAGACTTTTCCTGCGGGTTCTGGAGACCACCGCCGCGGCTTACGGATACAAGCTGCTGGAGAGTCCGCTGCATATTTTCGGGCGAGCCGTCCAGGAAGATGGTGTTCCCTTCGCCGGTTTCCGCGAAATGCCTGATCGACTCTGTCCACATCGAGAACAGGATAAAGCTTGAGTCAAGCTTCGCGTTCTCCATTTCTTTCGCAGCATGGCTCATACCTTTTGCCACTTCCTCGCGGAATAGCGCAACGCCCTGTCCGCGGAGCTGGGACGCCACTTTTTCGGCTTCCGCCGCTATTTTGATCGCATTACCCTCGGCTTCGGCAGATTTCGTTTTCGTGATGAGCAATGCCTGGCCTTCGTTTTCGGCCGCTGCTCGTAAGTTGTTGCTAGCCACCACTTTAGCCATGGATTTCATAATGGTTTCATCGAACGCGATATCGTTCAACTGCAAGTCAATAAGGTGATAACCCCAGTCGCTGAGGATATGATCCAGTTGTTTCTTAACCTCCTGGACGATCTCCGTGCGAAGTGCCAGGATCTCATGCTGCTTCTTGGTTGCCACGTAGCTTCGGATCGATCCTTCGATCGTCCGGATGAGCGCCGTCATGAAGCTTTCCTTGTCAACGAACTTGAAGGCCACATTCTTAATAGTCTCCTCTTCCTGGTTCAATACGGCGAAGAGAAGCATAGCCCTGAAGTTCACATTAGCCTGGTCGACGGTAGTCGCCTGGAAGTTCAGCTCGACCGACTGGTTTTGAATGGAGATCCTTGAGTAGATCACTTCAATGATCGGGATGCGCATGCTTAGACCCGGTCGAAGAATGCGTCTATATTTTCCGAAGACTGTGATCACTGCAATGGTGCCCTGCTTTACCGTCACAAAAAACTTGAAGAAGATCAGTACTCCGACAAAGAGTAATAACAATAACAGAACCTCTGAAAAGCTCATAAAATTTTGGGGTGTTTGGTGAGAAATTTCGTTAGCTTAAATTCGAAAACTGGCCAAACGTAACCTATAATGAAGGGACTTTTATTTCTCTTTTTCTTCGCGCTAACCGCAACCTTTACACAAGCGCAAGTCAGACTCCCCAGAATATTCGGCGATAATATGGTGCTTCAGCGCGAGAAGCCGGTTAATGTTTGGGGATGGGCATCACCAAAAGAGAAGGTCACCGTGAAGTTTCACAATCAAACCAAAACGACGACCACCGGTAAAGACGGCAAGTGGAAGCTCGCCCTCGATAAAGAATCTGCGGGTGGACCATATGATCTTAATGTTACTGCGAAGTCAGGTACGCTGACTTATAAAAACGTTCTCGTCGGGGAAGTCTGGATCTGTTCGGGTCAGTCGAATATGGAATGGCCGGTAAAGGCAACTGACAATGCAGAGAAGGCGATCGCGTCGGCAGGCAATGCAAACATCCGTCATATAAAGATCCCGAACACCGTGGCGTCGATGCCAATGGATGATATAAGGGAAGGAGAGTGGAAGGTTTGTTCGCCAACAACTGTATCTGACTTCACAGCGGTTGGATACTTCTTTGCGGAGAAGATCAGTAAAGAGCTTAATGTTCCTGTTGGACTTATCAATACATCATGGGGAGGAACTCATTCGGAAACGTGGACGAGCCGCGAGGGTTTTGAAAGTAGTGCTGAATTCAAGTCGATGATTGCCGGCATGCCCAAACTGGATCTCGAAAAGATGGCAAAAGAAAAAGAGCAGGCGATGACGGCGAAGCTTTCGGGAGTGCAGGAACATTACCCTCCAACTCTAGAGGAAACGTCTTCATGGTCGTCGTACGATCTCGACGACAGCCGGTGGCCTACGATGAATGCTCCCGGTACATGGGAGGGTCAGTCGTGGCCCGATCTTGACGGAACTGTATGGCTTCGTAAATCATTCGAACTTACAACAGACGACGCAGGTAAAGAAGCAACCTTATGGGTAGCTATGATCGATGATGAGGATGATACGTACGTCAACGGCGTTAAGGTAGGATCGACACATGAATGGAATAAGCTTCGTGAGTATAAGATCAGCGTTGGTGTTTTAAAGGAAGGAAAGAATGTGATCGCTGTCCGGGCGTATGATGGTGGCGGTGGTGGTGGAATTCACGGCGAGGCATCGATGCTTCACCTGATGACCGGCTCACACAACATTCCGCTCGACGGACCATGGAAATTTCATATCGAATCTATTAAGGGCGCGTCGGCCGTCGGTCCCAATAGTTATCCCACGTTGTTGTACAATGCGATGATCAGTCCGTTAATTCCATACACCATTGAAGGTGCGTTGTGGTACCAGGGCGAAGCGAATGCCGATCGTGCTTACCAGTATCGCACTGCGTTTCCTCTTATGATCACCGATTGGCGTAAGCACTGGAACCAGGGGGATTTTCCGTTTTACTTTGTACAGCTCGCAAGCTGGAATGCCAACGATGGCAACAGTGACAAAGGAAGTACATGGGCGGAGCTTCGTGAGGCGCAGGCATCTACGCTGAGTCTTCCTAACACAGGGATGGCCGTTACAATCGACATTGGAAACCGCGACGATATTCACCCGCGTAATAAGCTGGATGTCGGCCAAAGGCTTGCGGCTGTTGCTTTGGCAAAGACGTATGGATTCAAGATTGTCGATCGTGGACCAACTGCCACGAAGCTCAGCGGGATGTATGTCGAGTTCGCGAATACCGGTAGCGGATTGATGGCTAAAGATAAATATGGATACGTCCGGGGTTTCGAGCTGGCCGGAAGCGATGGTAAGTTTTATCCTGCACGGGCATTCATCGAGGGCAACAGGATATTATTGAAATCGGATAAAGTAAAAGACCCAGTCGTTGTTCACTATGGGTGGGCCGATGATGCAGGTGAATGTAACCTTTACAACAAGGAAGGATTTCCCGCCGAACCGTTCAGGATCGGGGACACGAATAAGTTTATCACGAAAGACGTGAAGTTTACTTTAAATTAACTGTCTTCTTTTCTTTAGCTGATCGCTTAGCAGCTTCAAGGATCTCGACAACGATCACATTATTCTCCAATGAAGAAAGATCGGTAGGAGTGAGCTTGATCTCACCACTCACTACTTTTGACAGGTAAGTAAAAGGATCTCCTGCATCGCCTCCGGGGAAATGTTCAATGGGAGACTTCGAAGATGTCTTCAGTTGTGATTCCTTTCCGTCTGCGATCAACCAACCTGTTTTTCCATATATCTCTATGTCCTTTCTTCCCATAGGCCAGTTCCACGATGCCTGGATGATGCCTTGTGTCTTCGGATATGTTACAATAATGGTGGCTTCGTCATCGACCTTTGGATAGATATCCGGTTTGATGGTCTGTGTAACGGCGGTAACCGAAGTCGGACGTTGTCCATCCATTAACCATGTAATAAGATTAGCGCCATAGCAGCCGAAGTCCATAATCGCTCCGCCGCCATTCTTAACAGGATCCGTTAGCCAGTCGAAGAATTCCTGCGGAACATTGATCTCTTTCGGTCCTTCGTGTCCATCGTGCACCACGATCTTCCGGAGAGGACCAATCGTATTCTGAGCTTTTACTTCTTCGATCTTCCTGTTGCTGCCATACCATGTTGTTTCATAATTAGTGATCACATGGATGTTGTTGGCGCGGGCCAGTTCCTGTATCTGTTTTGCGTGGTCGACACTCACGGCAAGTGGTTTCTCCACCATGACGTGTACTTTTCGTTTCGCGCATTCTTTGATCACTGCCAGGTGATCGAAGGTATTTGTAAATGTGGTGACAGCCTCCGGTTTTGTCTTGTCGAGCATCTCGGCAACAGAAGGATACCAGAGCGTCATTGGTATTTTGTATTTAGTGAAGTACCGTTCGGCGAGAGCTTTATCGGGTTCCGCGATACCGACCACATCGAGGTCGCCGTCGTCCATACGATTGAGTATCCAAACCACGTGTCCGTGTGTAAGGCCGGCAACGCCGAGACGAAGTTTCTTTTGTTGCGCGTTTGACATCATAGCTACCAGCAGCAAGAAAATGCAAAGGAGATTTTTCATACAATCATGAAGGTAGGGCTTCGATGGTAGTTTTGCCAGCCCCTTTCTTTCCATTCATATAATTCCGATCCTTGATCATGGAACAAAAAAGCCGGGTCAACTCGATAGACCTTCTAAGAGGTGTTATTATGGTCGTAATGGCGCTGGATCATACCCGCGACTTCTTTCACGTTCATGCTTTTGAATTCGATCCCACCGACCTCGAGAAGACAACACCCGCTTTATTTTTCACCCGCTGGATCACTCATTTCTGTGCCCCTGCATTTGTGCTGCTCTCCGGTGTCTCGATAAACATCAATCTGCGAAAGAGGGGAAAACCGGAACTTGTTAAATACTTACTGACCCGTGGTTTCTGGCTAATCTTCCTTGACGTGGTGGTGCTGCGATTCGCCTTCTTCTTCAATTTCTATTACGACCTCACTTTCCTAAGCATACTTTGGATGTTGGGATGGTGTATGGTGTTTATGGCGGGCGTGATCTATCTTCCTTATCGGGCCATTCTCGGGATTTCGTTGGTGATCATCGTGGGCCACGACGCATTGTTCGGCCTGGACTTCGGCCCCCTTTGGACGATCCTTATGGCGCGGGGATTTATACCGCCTGCGTTCATTTCAACATATCCGCTTATTCCGTGGCTGGCTATCATGATGTTGGGTTTCGTTATCGGAAGGATGTATGGCGAGAAGTATGATCCGTTGCTTCGCAGGAGATTACTTCTTCAGCTCGGGATCCTTTCAATCGTACTGTTCTTTATTCTTCGCTGGGTAAATGTTTATGGAGATCCGGGGCCGTGGATCCATAGTCCGCGCGGAGCTGTATTTACGGTTATCAGTTTCTTCAACGCTTCCAAATACCCTGTGTCGCTTTTGTTTACGATGATGACACTTGGCCCGCTGCTGATCTTATTATCATGGTTTGAGACATTGAATGTGCGATGGCTGGCGCCGGCCCAGGTGTTTGGACGTGTTCCTTTGTTCTATTTCCTTGCCCACTTCTTTTTAATCCACGCGGCTGCGCTGGTTCACACGATGTGGAAGACCAGAAAGTCACTCGGGGAAATTGATTTTCATTACCCTGCAACCTTTGGTGGGATCACACCTGAAGGCGGGGTGGATCTTTTCTGGGTATACGCTGCCTGGATCCTGGTGGTGGTGACCTTGTACCCGGTCTGCATATGGTACGACAAACGCAAGCTGACTTATCTTTAGTGTTCGGCTATCGGTAGACCTCGTTCATCGAAAAAATTTCGGTCCCTCAGGCGCTGCAATCATCTTTCCGTATCATTAAACACAAAATGTTATGAAAAGAACGATTGTCATCTCGGTCGTCCTGCTTGCACTGGCTATGCAGGGTTGTATCGTTATCTCTGTGCATCCCTTTTACAAGGAGAGCGACGTTGTATACCGTAAAGAACTCGAAGGAACATGGACTGACAAAGAACATAACACATGGCAGATCCACCGGAATCCGTACAAAATGAATTCATACGAACTCCACCTGGTTAAAGACGGGCGGGAAGTTCAGTTACTCGGCCACTTGTTCTATATCAGGAACGACCTGTATCTCGACATGGTCCCGGTATCCGATAACACAAAAGAGATCTTGGTCTTCGACCTGCACATGATTCCCACCCATTCTCTGGCAAAAGTAACCCGACTGGTCGACAATGAGGTTACGATTAAGTGGTTCAATGAAGAATGGCTTCGCAAGATGTTTACGGAAAACAGGATCAAAATCTCCCACGAGATGATCATGGATCCAGACCCTGGAAAAGAAGAAGGAATGTATTTGCTGACTGCATCTACTGAAGAGTTGCAGGGCTTCATCAGGAAATACGGCCGCGACGAAGAAGCGTATGACGATCATCTTGAACTTGAATTGAAGCGATGACCAGGGAAGTAAAATTCAGTGTATGGGTTGTCTTCTGGGCAACCTCATACTTCGTTCTGCTGGATATGTTCGCCAGTTCCAGCAGATGGGAAAAGGTGGATCACATCTATACGATCGTCTTCATCATTACCCTGATCGCGGCATCTTACGTTAACGATCACTTCCGACGTAAGCTTGCGTTAAACGGAAAGTACAAGTCATGGATCATCAGTGTGTATTGTATCATCGTTGTTGCCGCTTTCTTCAACGAAATGTTTTTCGGCTACCTCGTCGACTACGTTCTGCCCGGATATTATTTCATCTCATATTACAGTAATCTCGAGTTACTGACGTTCTACACTGCATTTATCGGGCTAACTTCACTGTTAAGCTTTTCTATGGAGTGGTTTGAAATGCAGGATGAGAAAAGGAAGCTGGCAGTACTCGAGAAGGAGAAAGTCAGCGCCGAATTCAAAGCGCTTGTGGCACAGGTGAATCCCCACTTCCTGTTTAACGGATTGACTGTATTGTACTCACTTTCTGTAAGGGATAGTAAAGAGACTTCGTCGGCGATCATCAAGTTGTCGGACATTCTCCGTTATGTGATCTACCAGTCGTCGGAAAATACGGTGAAGCTTTCATCGGAGGCTGTCCTCATCCGGGATTATATCGATCTCCAGAGGTACAGGGTTCACCCAACGACGCGGATCGACTTCACTTACAATATTTCCGATCGCAATTCGATTTCACCGATGTTATTTCTTCCGTTGGTCGAGAATGCGTTTAAACACGGCGTTCACGGGGAAACCGAGAATGCCTTCGTAGAGATCGATTTGCGTGAGCATGATGAGGTTGTTAACTTCACCATCGTCAATAACAAATCTTCCGTGAAGTCGGAGGGGGGCTTCGGGTTGAAAAACTTAAAAGAAAGATTGCAGTTGATATATCCAGGTCGTCATTCATTTGAGATCACGGAAACAGACAATAGTTTTGGGGTAAGCATGCGGATAAATTTACTGTCTGATGAGTAGAACTGCCTGCATGATCGTTGAAGACGAGCCGGTTTCACAAGAGCTGCTTCGCAAATACATTTCCGATCTTCCGCAGCTCGAATTAGTTTCCGTTTGCAGCAATGCCATCCAGGCGGGAGAGGAGCTTCACAAATCAAGAGTCGACCTGTTATTCCTTGATATCAATATGCCAAGGCTTTCAGGTGCGGATTTTTATGCGTCGCTGATCAATCCGCCCGCGGTGATCTTTACGACGGCATATCCGGAGTTTGCTGTAAATGGCTTTGAATTGAATGCTGTCGACTATCTCGTGAAACCCTTTCCGTTCGAGCGTTTTGTGAAAGCCGTCGGGAAATACATGGATAAGGTACGTCGCGAAATACCTCCGTCATTTATTGTTCTGCAAGCCGATAAGAAGACTTATAAGATTGAGCTCACCGATATTGAATTTATAGAAGCGATGGGAGATTATGCTAAGGTGAAGACAAAGGATAAGATGCTCATCGTTCACCAGACTTTGCAGCGATTAAGCGGGCAACTGCCGTCCGGATTATTTCGAAGAATCCATAAGTCATACATTATCTCGGTGTCGAAGCTGCAATACATAGAAGGAAATATGGCTGTGGTGGCGGGAGAGAAGATACCGATAGGGCAAACTTACAGGAGCGCGTTTGTCGGCGGATTATCCAAGTAAGGCCGAAAGGCAAAGCCATTCCGCGGAGTTTGCGGCACAGGCTTCCATCAAATAACGCACTTATTTCATCAAAATAGTGTGTTGACATCTTCTTCCTTTCATCCGATCTTTAATACATGAACAACGCTCCAGACCTCAGCGCCGACTATGCGCTCACAAAAGATCAGATCGATCAATATCAAAACAGCGGGCATGTACTTTTAAGAAATCTTGCAACGCCCGATGAGATCGTCTTTTACCGCAAAGCTATACTTGAGGGTGTAGAAAAGCTGAATACCGAAAGACGCAAGATGGAAGACCGCGACACATACGGGAAAGCATTCTTACAGATATTCAACCTGTGGCGGCAGAATGAAGTGCTTCGTAAGTTCGTTCTCGCCAAACGATTCGCTCACGTTGCTGCAAAACTTATGGGCGTTGAACGTGTGCGTCTTTACCATGACCAGGCTTTATTTAAAGAACCAGGTGGTGGCCATACCCCGTGGCACCAGGATCAATATTACTGGCCTCTCGATACGAATAATACAATTACGATGTGGATGCCTTTGGTCGACATCAGCAGCGACATGGGTATCATGAAGTTTGCATCGGGAACCCATAAGTTGGGATCTGTTACTTCGAAGGAGATCTCGGACGATTCAGAAAGTTTCTTCGACGATTTCGTGAGAAGCAACAATGTCAATGTAACAGGTGCCAATGCCATGAGCGCCGGCGACGCCACGTTCCACTCCGGGTGGACGCTTCACAACGCTCCTGGCAATAAGTCGGCGAAGATGAGAGAAGTGATGACGATTATTTATTTTGCTGATAAGACGCGGGTGCTTAGGCCTGATCATGATCATCGGAAGAAAGATCACGAAGTGTGGCTGATGAGTGTTCCTCCCGGCCAACTCGCCGAAAGTGAATTAAACCCTTTGATCGACTAGTTTCACAAGAAGTATGAAAAGAAGAGATTTTGTCTATCGCTCAACGCTTGCGGGCGCAGCCCTGCTCTCAGCTCCCAACGTATTCGCATTCAAACACTCTCCCGGAGAAAAGATCCTGGTCGGAGTTATGGGAACTAATGGACGCGGGGAATACCTCGCCACATTATATTCGGCTTTGAAAGATGTGGAAGTCGGATATATCTGTGAAGTCGACGAGAAAGTTCTCACACGGACCATTGAAAAGATAAAGACACTCACCGGCAAGGCTCCGAAAGGTTTTAAAGACGTTCGAAAACTTCTTGAAGAAAAAGATCTCGATGCGTTGGTGATAGCAGCTCCCGATCACTGGCATGCACCTGCCGCATTGATGGCTGCGAAAGCCGGCAAGCATGTATATGTTGAGAAACCTTGTTGTCATTCGCCGGAAGAAGGAGACATCCTTGTGAAGGCGGCGGCTAAATACAACAGGCACATCCAGATGGGCAACCAGCGTCGTTCGTGGCCCGGGGTTATCGAGGCGATGAAAGAACTTAAGAACGGAGTGATTGGCCGCGTATACTATGCAAAGGGATGGTATACCAATGCACGCAAACCTATCGGTACCGGAAAGCAGGTTGCACCTCCAGCGACACTCGACTATGAATTGTGGCAAGGCCCTGCACCACGCAGACCATACAAAGACAACGTGATCCATTACAATTGGCATTGGTTCTGGAACTGGGGAACAGGTGAAGCATGTAACAATGGCACGCACGAGATCGATGTGATGCGATGGGGTCTCGGCAACGGCATGCCGAAACGCGTTACTTCCGGTGGTGGGCGACTCGCCTATAAAGACGATTGGGAAACGCCGGACACACAATCGATCACCTATGATTTCGATAACAATACTTCTATCGCATGGGAAGGAAAGAGTTGTAATTCATTCGATGAAGTGAAGAGCGGCCGCGGAACAATCTTCTACGGCGATAAAGGCACGTTGATCATTCCCGGTGGCGATGACTACAAGATCTACGACCTGGAAAATAAGCTGGTCCGCGATGCGAAAAGTCCGCTGGGACAAGTGGAAGCAACCGCTCAAGGCATGGGAGAGAAGCTCGATATAACAAACCTCCAGAATTTTGTGGATACCATTCGGGGGAAAGCACAGCTTAATTCTCCTATTACCGAAGCCTATATCTCGACAATGTTGCCACACCTGGGGAACATAGCGCAACGCACTGGAAAGACTCTTAATGTTGATGCTTCCGGCCGCAGCAATGATGCTGATGCGAAAAAGCTTTGGTCACGGGAATATGAGAAGGGCTGGGAGATGAAGCTATAGAGGCACCATTCTTGTGGAGCGACTTTATAATTAAAAAAGCCAAATTATGAAGTCGTCATTCTCATTTTTCATAGTTTTAGTATTCGCTTCCTTCATGGTGCTTGTATCGTGTGGGAAAACGAACCCGCCTACGTCGGAGAAAGATGTGCCCGATTCAGCACTTACAGACTCTGTACCTCCGTCGGGTGAGAACGAATTTCAACAGGACGTTGCACCGCAGGGAAGAACAGAGCAGCTTGATTCAACAAGTGACACTGTTGACAGAAAGCCGTAACAAACCCTTATGCATAAACGATTTCTCCCTGCTTGCCTGCCAACAGGCATGGTCCTTTTTGCAATCATAATTTTCTCGTGTAGTAAACCCTCTTCGGAAAATACTTCTGCCGATAGTACTGCATTCGAAGAAGTTCCGGCTAACGAAGACCCCACGAACGATACAGCCTACGACGGCAACATGGATGGCGATTACTTCGTGCCCGCCGACAGCACCGAAGCAGAGCTCGGGGAAGAGCCAAAGGAAATGATCGACCTGCTAGAACCCACCATCGATGTGTGTGGCTTTAGTGAAGACGGAAAATATTTCGCGTTCACCCAGGTCGTTCAGGGCCAGGCGTCGGACGGACAGGGAAAGGTGTTTGTGATCGATGCCGCGAAAAATGAATGGGCATCAAAGCCTGCATTTGTCGACGGCGTCTATGAAGACCTGGACTCAGGCGTCGCAAGAAAACGCGACTCGATGATCTCAAAATATAAGATCAGGTATCACAAGAATATCGGCAAGGAATTCAATCTTCACGATAAGCATACGGTAACGATCAATGGCACAACGTACGAAGTGCTTCTGCAGGTGACCAATTTGCTGATCGACCTTCGTGTTAAAGGAAATGGCAAAGAGATCGTTCTTCAGAAAGATAAGAGTCTCCCAAAGTCGCGCGGGAGCGTAAGGGAATATCGCCTTAACAAAGCGTATGTCTTTAGCGATAAAATCGCGGTATTTGTCGAGTACGACGGCGATATCAATGAGGGCTTCGAAGGTTATAGGTATTTTGAACGCAAGAATATCGCAGTAACCGCCATCGTTAAATGAAATTCATCAAGTGGTTTATACTCCTCGCTTTACTTGGTGGCGCGGGTTGGCTCGGCTGGAGATTTTACAGCTCCCAGGGTCTCAAAGGAGAAGCGCTGAATCTTATCCCCGACGATGCCATTTATGCCATCATCACTGATGATCCGATCGGCGCATGGAAAAAGATCTCCGGCACGCATGCATGGTCATATCTCAATACAAACGAATACATCGCGTCGTTAACTGCTTCAGCGAATAGCGTCGACTCGCTCATTAAAGACAACAGCATGCTGTTCGATCTCATCGGATCGCGATCGCTGATCGTGTCTGCGCACATGACCGGCACCAAAGACTATGATCATTTATTCCTGGTCGACCTCCAGGGGGCATCGGGATTGAAATTCCTCACCGAATACATTGAGACATTCAAGATCAGGAAGGAGAAGTATTTCGACAACGAGATATTGATCATTCACAACGCCGACGACAACACCAGCCTTTACTTGTCGGTACCGGGAACATTCCTGATCATGTCATACACTAAGAAAGTGCTGATCAATGCACTTGATGCGCAACTGAGCGGCGCCACTCTTAATAAAGACAAGCTCATCCCCGCAGGCGACGGAACTAACAGTATTGGAAAACTCTATTTCAATTACGATAAGCTACCCGATTTCATAAGATCCTTTACCAATGGCGAAAATGAGTCTGCATATAAACTATCAGAATCATTGATATCGACTAACCTCGATCTCCGGATCGACGGCGATTTACTGACTGCGAAGGGCTATACCTATGTCAACGACTCGGTCGATTCTTATGTAAAGACGCTTGAAAGTTCCGGGAAAGGTCCGACCGAATTCTTCGAGATAGCACCACAGCGCACTGCGTTTTCATTTGCGCTCGGCTTCGACTCTTTCGCAGGGTTCTTCCAAAAATTCCAGGAAAACATAAAGAAGGATGTTAAGGAATACCAGGAGTACCGCGACAACATGAGTACAGTTCAGAATTACCTTAAGATCGATCTGCAGAAACAACTCATCGACTGGATCGGAGAAGAAGTGGCATTACTCGAGCTGCAATCCTACGGCCAGGGAACAGACACAGAAATGGCTGTCATTTTAAAAGCAAATAATATCGAAAAGGCGAGAAAAGATCTGAGCGATATCGAACGACAGGTTAGGCGAAGAACGCCGGTTAAATTCAAGTCCATCGATCACAGGGGATATGCGATAAATTACCTCGGGATGAAAGGGATGTTCAAGATCCTCCTGGGTAAATTCTTCGCCCGTTACGACAAACCTTATTATACGATCATCAATAACTTCGTGGTATTCAGTAATCATCCACAGACATTAGAAAGCATGATCGACGATTATCTCGATAAGAAGACACTCGATCGTTCCGACGAATTCAAGACGTTCAGAAGAAGATTTGATGACAACGGATCGGTATTCATTTATGTGAATACTCCCGTGATGTTCAATAACGCGAAGAGAATGGTGGATGCGGAAACGAAGGCTTCGATGGACAAGAATAAAGAATACATCACCTGTTTCCGTCACATCGGTTTTCAATTAGTGCCGCAAGGCGGGAAGTTCACCACGTCAATGGCAGAGCAATTCATGATAGACACTTTGAATGTCGGGAGTGTTGCCATCGACTCTGCAAGCGATCCAATGAAACTTCCATATATCTATGTGAAAGACGTTAATGCAAAGTCATACACGGAATACTATCCAGACAGCGTTACTGTTCACTTTGAAGTCGAGCTGAAAAACGGATTCAAAGACGGCTCGTTTACCGAGTACTTCGAGAATGGCAAAGAAAAGATGTCCGGTAAATTCCGTCGCGATAAACGCGACGGTAACTGGAGATTGTATAATGAGGAAGGCGACCTGGTGATGCGACGTACCTACGACAATGGCGAAGTAAAACGGGAGAGGGAATAGCAATTATCCAACTGATGACCAATCTCAAACCCTCTCTTACATCCTCCATGGTCTGGGGCCTGGGTGTCGGCTATGTCATCTCGGGAAATTATTTCGGTTGGAATCTCGGTCTCGAAAAAGGCGGAACGCTCGGTCTCGCTATCGCGCTGGTGTTCATCATCGCGATGTATATGACATTCACACTAAGCTATTCCGAGCTTGCCTGCGCCATCCCTAAGTCGGGTGGTGCCTTCGACTATGCCCACAAGGCCTTTGGAAAGGATGTCGGCTTCATTGCCGGCATGGCGCAGAACATCGAATTCATTTTTGCACCACCCGCCATCGCCCTGGGAATTGGCGCGTACGCGGGAAATTACTTCACGGACATTTCCCCCGAACTCATCGCGGTGGCAGCCTATGCAAGCTTTACCATTCTCAATGTCGCCGGCATCAGGATAGCTGCTCTCTTCGAGCTTATCATCACAACCATTGCCGTTATCGCGATCCTGATCTTTTGTGCGCTGGTGTTTCCGTATTTCAACTCAGACAATCTCAAGCTCGATTCATTTCCTAACGGTGTCGAAGGCATCTTCGCGGCAACACCATTTGCGATCTGGTTCTTCCTTGGTATCGAAGGAGTCGCCAACCTCGCAGAGGAGACCATCAACCCAAGGAAAACGCTTCTTCGGGGTTTCGGGTCGGCCATCGCTACACTGGTCATACTTTGTGTTCTTACCTTCATCGGCTCGATTGGCATAGGTGGATGGAAGGCGATCGTATACTCGGGCGGAATCGTTTCCGACTCGCCGCTGCCACTGGCTATCCGGCAAATCCCCGGCGACGCGAAATTCTGGTTCAGCTTCATATCGGCCGTAGGACTTTTCGGATTGGTGGCATCTCTCAACGGCCTTCTCCTCGCGGCAGGCAGGTCTACATTCGAATTCTCGAAATCAGGTTACGGGATAAAGAGGCTGGGTACCATTAACCGCAGATTCGATACACCGGCAAATGCATTGGTTCTCAATATGTTGATAGGTGCTGCCGCGATCTGGTCGGGCAAGACCGGCGAGCTCATCACCATCGCAGTCTTCGGAGCACTCACCATCTACATACTATCGATGATGTCGCTGTTGCGGCTCCGTAAAACCAACCCGGAACTGGAGCGTCCGTTCCGGGTGCCGTTCTATCCCTTATTTCCCATCATCGCCCTTATTATCTCTTCATTATCTCTCATTGCTGTTGCCGTTTATAATCTTAAATTGGCTTTATTGTATTTGGGTCTGCTGGTTATCTCATTCATTCTGTATAAGGTCAGTGAACGAAAAAGAAATTCTTAAGTACGTTCAGTCACATCCAGGCGGAAAGGTGAAGATAGCCTACGCCGATATCGACGGCATTCTACGCGGCAAATACATCGCTACCGACAAGTTCCTCTCGGCCCTAAAAGGAAACACTACGTTTTGCGATGTGATCTTCGGTTGGGATTCGGGCGACGTTTGCTACGATAATGTGAAGTACACGGGATGGCATACCGGATATCCCGATGCTTCGGCGAGGCTTGATACGCAGACCTTCAGGAAGATCCCCTGGGAGAACGACGTTCCGTTTTTCCTTGGTGAATTACTGGATCCGAAAGGCAATCCATCGGAAGTTTGTCCACGGCAATTGCTCAAGAAGGTGAACGCGCAGGCCGGGAAGATGGGATTCTCTGCTGTGTTCTCCCAGGAATTTGAATGGTTCAATTTTGCGGAGACGCCCCAAAGCGCCCGCGACAAAAATTATCAGCACTTACAGCCTTTAACACCTGGAATGTTCGGTTATTCTGTGCTTCGCACCACGCTGCAGCAGCCGTTCTTCAATGATCTCTTCGAGTTACTTGGAAAGTTTGATATCCCGCTCGAAGGACTTCACACTGAAACAGGACCAGGTGTACTGGAGGCCGCGATAAAATATTCAGATGTTATCGAGGCTGCGGACCGCGCAACGTTATTCAAAACGGCTGTGAAAGAGATTGCATATCGTCATGGGATCATGGCTACGTTCATGGCCAAGATATCCGAACATCTTCCGGGCTGTGGCGGACACGTTCATCAAAGTCTTTGGGACAAGTCGGGGAAGAAAAATCTTTTCTTCGATGCGAACGATAAACAGAAAATGAGTGAAACGTTCCGTCAATACCTGGCGGGTCAGCTTTACTGCCTGCCACACATCCTTCCGATGTTTGCACCGACGATCAATAGCTTTAAACGATTGGTTGTTGGCGCGTGGGCACCTACAACATTAACGTGGGGTATCGACAACCGTACCGTTGCTTTGCGTGTTCTTCCCCTCGGAGAGAAATCATCCCGCCTTGAAACGCGCGTGATCGGTTCTGATGTGAATCCTTACCTGGCAATGGCCGCTGCACTGGGTGCCGGACTTTACGGGATCAGGAACAAGTTGAAACTCAAACAGAAAGCAACGGAAGGCAACGGGTATACCGATAATTCCAACGGCGTCCTTCCCGGAACCCTGCAAGAGGCTACTTCATTAATGAGAGGATCGGATGTTGCACGAGAGATCTTAGGTGATACATTTGTCGATCATTTTACACAAACCCGTGATTGGGAATGGCGACAACATTTGAAGAGCGTGACCGATTGGGAATACAAACGATATTTTGAAATAATCTGATGACGTTCGATAAGATATATCAATACAATTTTCCGACGACGATAAGATTTGGTGCCGGAGCCAGCAAAGAACTGGGCGATTATCTTTCAAAGAACAATTTATCGAAACCATTGATCGTTACCGACCCGCTGGTTGCACAGCTCGATTTCTTCAAGGGCATAGTAAGCGCCCTTCAGAAGCAGGGTAAGTCAGTCGAGGTGTTCTCCGATATTCATAAGAACCCGGTGAAGTCGGACGTATACAAAGGCACCGACGCTTTTGATAAAACACATCGTGATTCGATCATCGGTATCGGCGGGGGAGCGGCGCTCGACGTAGCAAGAGCTGTCGTACTTCGGGTGAATCATCGCGAAGATCTTTTCAAGTACGATGATCTCATCGGAGGTGACGTGTACGTGACCAACGATGTTCCTCATTTCATTACGATCCCTACAACATCGGGTACCGGCAGTGAAGTAGGGCGTAGCGCTATTATCGCCGACGACGAAACGCATCAGAAGAAAATACTATTCTCGCCCAAACTGCTGGCGAAGATCGTGTTTGCGGACCCTGAGCTTACAATGGGATTACCACCGTCGGTAACTGCCGCCACAGGCATGGATGCGCTCACCCACAACATGGAGGCCTACATTGCAAAGATGCCGCACCCGATCTGTGAAGGAATTGCCCTCGAAGGCATTTCGCTGATCAGTCAATCGCTGGAGAAGGCTGTGAACAAACCCGATCTTGAATCGCGCAGCAAGATGCTTATCGCTTCGATGATGGGTGCCATTGCATTTCAGAAAGGACTTGGCGTTGTGCATTCTTTAGCGCACCCGCTATCGTCGCTGCTCGATACACATCATGGCCTTGCCAACGCGGTGAACATTCCTTACGGGATGGAATTTAACATCAGCGGCTTCGAAGGTAAATTCAGAAAAATTGCCAGAACGCTTGAGTTAAAAGATGAGTCGGGAGAGGGAGTGGTTCGGTATTTGTTCGAATTGAACGACAGCGTTTCGATCCCGCGAAGACTTCGCGATATCGGTGTCAGAGAAGAACACGTGGAGACATTGTCAGATTTGGCTTTCGCAGATTTTGCTCACCCAAATAATCCAAAGCCGGTTTCAAGAGAGGATTTTAGAACACTATATAAGAGAGCATTATAAATTTATGAAGAAGGTGGGAATTACGGATTCCAGGAGTAAGAGCATGGAACTGTATGTAAAATGGTTTGAAGGCGAAGATATCGATATCGTTAAGCTTGAGGTAGGTTCACACGACTATAAAAGCTGCCAGGGTATTGTACTGACCGGCGGTACCGATGTTCATCCGGATGTTTATGACGGCGATCACGATTATCCCAACAAACCCGACCAATGGGACGAGGAGCGTGATCAATATGAAGAAGCGGTTTACAAATATGCGAAGGTGAACAAGATCCCGATCCTTGCAATCTGTCGCGGCCTGCAGCTGGTAAATGTACTTGAAGGCGGCACCATGGTCCAGGACCTTGGCGAAGAGGGAAATGTCATCCACAAGAAAGGCGAAGCAGATAAGGAACATACTGTAACCGTGGATTCCCGCACCCTGCTTGGAGATATCACAGGTGCAACATCGGGTACTGTAAACAGTGCACATCACCAGGCTGTCGACGAACCCGGAAGAAGCTTAATGATCAATGCATCCTCAAAAGACGGCGTAATCGAAGGAGTGGAATTCAAAGACAAGATCAACAAAGGGTTTATGGTTGCCGTTCAATGGCATCCTGAAAGAATGAGAGATAAAGAGAGCAACAGTCTTTCGAAGAATATTAAAAAAGGATTCCTCGCTGCAATAAGGTCGGTATGAAAATTATAAATCCTGCCACAGGAGATGTTTTCAATGAAGTTGAAGATGATTCACAGTCGTCTATCGAGGCAAAGTATAACCAGTTAAAAGCAGGACAGCCCTCGTGGGCAGCTATTCCACTCCCGAAGCGGGTTGATATATTAAAAAAGTTTTCCGATATCCTCGAAAGAGACTCCGAAAAGCTTGCTGCCGTATTGACGTCCGAAGTGGGCAAGCCACTACAGCAATCGAAGAACGAGCTGAATGGGGCCAGGGCCAGAATCAAATGGCTCACCGATAACGCCTCGAAATATCTTGCCGACGAGGTGATGTACCAGGATCCAAAACTTGAGGAGCGTATCTCATATGAACCGCTTGGCGTTGTTGGGAACATCTCTGCATGGAACTATCCATATCTCGTTGGTGTGAATGTATTCGTGCCTGCATTGCTTGCCGGCAACGCTGTTCTGTATAAGCCCTCGGAGTTTGCCACGCTCACCGGTATCGAGATCTCGAAATCTCTTCACGAAGCCGGTGTTCCCGAAAATGTTTTCCAGGTTGCAGCCGGTGCCCGTGATGCAGGCGAAGCATTGCTAAACCTTCCATTGGATGGATACTTCTTCACGGGTTCTTATAAAACCGGGAAGTACATTTACGAGCGCGTCGCACCAAAAATGGTTCCGTGTCAATGCGAACTGGGCGGCAAAGATCCTTTGTATGTTGCCGACGATGTTGCGGACATTAAATCAGTCGCAGCCGGAACGGCGGATGGAGCATTTTATAACAACGGTCAAAGCTGTTGTGCCGTCGAAAGAATATATGTTCATGAAAAAGTCTATGATCAATACGTAGATGAATTCGTGAAAGAAGTGAAGACTTATAAAACAGGCCTGCCTACCGAATCGGGAGTTTATATCGGACCACTTACAAGGTTTTCTCAACTGCAGGTTCTGACCGAACAGGTAAGCGAGGCCGTCGCTAAAGGAGCGAAGGTTGAAACGGGAGGGAAGATGACTTCCGGCAAAGGGTTCTATTTCGAACCGACAGTTCTTACTAACGTTACTCACGATATGAGCATCATGCGCGAAGAGTCTTTCGGCCCGGTGATCGGTATCATGAAGGTGAAGAACGATGAAGAAGCTGTCAAGCTCATGTCGGATACCGAATACGGCCTGACGGCAGCGGTTTATAGTGCCGATAAGAGCCGTGCCGAAAAGATCCTCGGCAAAGTGGATGCTGGCACCGGTTATTGGAATTGTTGTGATCGCGTGAGCGCTGCGGTGCCGTGGAGTGGAAGAAAACATTCAGGCTTCGGATCGACACTATCTCATATTGGTTTGAGGGCATTCACCCGTCCAAAGGCATATCAGCTTCGTGGATAAGAGATCCATTACCCGGGAGATCATCGCGGGCGCAAGCTCTTTCATGGCAACCGCATACATCATCGTTGTCAATCCCTCCGTTCTATCAGATACAGGAATGCCGTTCGCGGCGGTGTTAACTGCAACCATACTCGTCTCTTTCTTTAGCAGCGTAACGATGGGTTGGTTTGCAAAGAACCCGATCCTTGTCGCTCCGGGCATGGGCATCAACGCCTTCTTTACTTTCTCTGTCGTAATAGGAATGAATGTGCCCTGGGAGATAGCGCTTGGCGCCGTCTTCTGGTCGGGTGTCATCTTTATGCTGCTGGCCGTTTTCAACGTCAGGTCTCACATTGTGAAAGCCATTCCGAAAACATTACGCCATGCCATCTCAGCAGGTATCGGTCTGTTCATCGCCTTGATCGGGTTTGTCAATGCAGGATTCGTCGTAAAGACCAAAGCTACGATTGTGAGCGTCGGCGATTTGAATGCTTCATCGATCATCTTCCTCATCGGGTTAATGATCACCGCGATCCTGGTAACAAGAAAGATCATCGGCGCAATTTTAATATCGATCATAGCAACCACTATTCTCGCCAACCTTTTCGTCACCTCGTCCCATCGTCACCTCATCACCTCTGTCTTTTCAGCGCCCGACTTCAGCCTGCTGTTTAAGTTAGATCTCGTCGGGTCCCTGTCGTTATCCATGGTCCCCGTCATCTTCTCTTTCGTCTTTACCGGTATGTTCGACGGACTCTCAACATTCCTGGGACTGTCTGAAGCCGCAGGTCTTGTAGATGAAAATGGGGAACCCCGCAATATCAAAAGATCATTGACTACCGACGCTGTTTCATTCATGCTCTCCGGCATCTTCGGCTCAAGCCCGGGAACCGCTTATATCGAATCCGCTGTCGGTATCGAAGCGGGTGGAAGGACAGGGTTAACCGCGATCGTGGGAGGTTTACTGTTTCTCCCTTTCCTGTTTCTTTCACCACTGCTGTCGATCGTCCCTCCAATAGCAACGGCGCCCGCACTGGTTGTTGTCGGCGTATTTATGATCGCACCCGTTGTAAAGATCACCTGGAGCCGGCTGGATGAAGCCATCCCCGCATTTATCGCCATGGTACTTATACCATTCTCGTATTCAATCACCCAGGGGATCGTCTGGGGATTCCTGAGCTGGACAATAATCAAAGTGGCAACCGGGAAATGGAAGGAAGTAAGCTTAACTTTATGGATAATCGACATATGCGCAATCATCGCTTTAGCTATCTCGTAGCATTATTCTTTATATCCGTAAACTGTTTCGCTCAGCGCGAATTCCGTCCCATCACCGGCATCCTCGGAGCCTTTGATGCCGAAGTCGAATATCTCCTGTCGGTCGCTACCAATAAAACCGAAAGGACGATCCAACAGATCCGCTTCACCGAAGGCGAACTCAATGGAAAGAAGGTCGTTATCGCACAGACCGGCATTGGCAAGGTGAATGCAGCGATCACGACAACGTTGATGATCGAATACTATATGCCGCGTGAGATCATCTTCACCGGCATTGCAGGGGGAACCAATCCCGGACTTTCTCCGGGTGACATAGTGATAGGCACACGTGTAGTTTACCACGACTACGGAACGCTTACCGCCGATAGCCTGCAGGTGCGGCCCACAAAGAATCCGGTGACCGGCCAGGAGAACCCGCTGTTCTACAATTCTGATCCCAGGCTCGTGGAGATCGCGGTTCGGGCGTCGGTTGAGGCGAAACTTGCCAAGTTGAAGAACCAGTATCCCAAGGTCATTACCGGGACGATCGTTACAGGCGATGTATTCGTATCGTCACCAAAGGCCGCAAAAGAGTTCAGGCGCCGCTTCAACGCGGATGCTACCGAAATGGAAGGAGCAGCCGTAGCCCAGGCATGCTTCCAGCAATCTCAGCCTTTTATCGTGGTCCGTAGTTTGAGTGACAACGCCGGTCACGGAAGCATGGACGAGGTGAAGCAGTTTTATAAACTTGCTGCGGAAAACAGCGCCAACCTTGTGCTGGCGATCATAAAACTGTTATAGAATTTGTAAAAATTAGTATTTTCGTAGGTCTGTTTCCATTTTTTAAACTAACTGCCTATGCGCGCTATCTGGAAAGGTCACATTCAGTTCTCTCTCGTTACGATCCCCGTTAGAATCTACAACGCTCTCGACACAGGGCAAACGATCAGTTTCAACCTGCTTTCTAAAGACAAGCACAACCCTGTTTCTTATGAGAAGAAAGACAAGGTTACGGGTGAAACCCTGCGCTCCGAAGACATTGTGAAGGGCTACCAGTATGAGCCCGGACAGTATGTTATCATGGAAGACGACGACCTTGCAAAAGTTCGTCTCAAAAGCACTCGCGTCATCGAGATCGAAGGGTTCGTAAACCAGGAAGAAGTTCATCCCACACTGTTTGAAACGCCATATTTCATTGGCCCCGATGGTGAGATTGCCGCCAAGACTTATGGCCTCCTGATGCATACCCTGAAAGAGAGCGGTAAGATCGGCGTTGGTAAAGTTGTTTTAAGAGATCGCGAAACACCCGTGCTGCTTACTCCTTACGAGAAGGGCATCATGATGTACCGCCTGCGTTATCCCCACGAGATCCGCAGCATCAACGAGGTTCCGCAGCTTATCGACGTTAAAGTTGATAAAGACCAGCTCAAGATGGCAAAGACGCTCGTCGACTCTATGTCGAAGAAGTTTTCAGATATCGAGATGGAGGACCACTACTACGAGGCATTGAAGGAGATCATCGACGCAAAAGTTGCTGGTAAAGAGATCGTATCTATCCAGGAAGAAGAACCTAAAGTTGTTGATATCATGACTGCGCTGAAGGCAAGTATCGATGCGGCCAAGAAGAAGCCCATGGAGAAAGCTAAAGGCGATACAGAAAAAGAAACCAAAAAAGCACACAAGGAAACAAAAACGCGCGCACGCAAAGCGAGCTGATTTATCAATTAACTTTGCAGCATGGGAAAAGTCGTTCAGTTTCCAATCTCATCACCAGAGAAGTTCGGTTTCAAGCCAGTCCGCAAGAAAAAGGAGGGAGTACCCGAAAAGAAAGGACAGCTCAATCTATTCGTCGGCGGAAAGGTGGTGAAAATGAACAGCCTCACGCCCTTCGAAGAAGCTTTGCTTCTCGACGATATGGGTGATTTCGAGCACGCACGCGAGGCCTACCAAAAGGCCATCAAAGTAAAGGATTCAATCGCCGATGCTTACTGCAATCTTGGAATTATCGAGTCGGAAGCTCGTAATTACACCAGGGCTATCGATTGCTTTACACTTTGCTTAAAGGAAGATCCCAGGCATTTCGAAGCACATTATAATCTTGCCAATCAATACGCGGAGATCGGCAATTTGCCTTTGGCAAAGATCCATTACCAGCTTTCCATCGAGATCGAGCCTGAGTTTCCAAACAGTTATTTCAACCTGGCGTTAACCCTGGCGATGAATAAGGAAGTGGAAGAAGCGATACAAGCGCTGTTGACCTACCGGAATATCGCAGCATCTGAAGACAAAAGGCAAGCCGAGGAGCTCATCAATATGCTAACGCGCACTCTTCGCTGATGCGATCAAAGTAAGAACAGCCGCGACGATCGTGAATCCTGCTGCCAGCGGGAAGAAGTAAACATACTCCATAATTGCCCATGCCACGAGAAAAAGGCCCGTTGCCAACGAGAGCTGCTTTGTCAGAGTCGATTGATTCGACGAGATCATCCATAGAATAACCATAACCAGCAATAACGTTAACGTGCCGCCATAACCGTAGCCGTCGTAGAAATTTGCATACGACGTCTCGCGTCCCATGAACTCGAACCGGTTGCTGATCATTGCATCGATAGCGCGCCGGTTCGCCTCTTCAGGAGCATTCTTCCAGTTGGCGTGGCCAAGTGTATGAGGAATATTGTGAACAAGCACGATCGCCGAAGCGATACGAAGAAGTAATTTGGGTGTCATGACGTAAACTTCGGCGGTTGACGAAAAGTAAAATTGTAAAAAAGGGAAATTCTAAAAGTGTAAAAACCTAGAAGTGTTTTCCAAAGTCATTCGATAACCCGGAAAATCTCTTTGGCGAATATCCGGTATATCGCTTGAACTCTTTTATGAAATGACTCTCGTCGTAATACAGGTCGTAAATACTTTTCTTTTCATTGCCACGTCCCTTATAGAAATGCTGAAACCGGAGAATGGTTGAAAGAGACTTCGGCGCGATACCCACATGTTCCTTGAAAAGCAGATCCAGGTACCGCTTGGTATAACCAGTCTTACGTTCCAACTCCTGAATGCCGATCATTCCATGACGTGTCGTTATCTGGTTGATGGCATAGTCGACTATCGGATTAACTCTTTGCAATGTCCTGATCCTGTTAAGTAAATACGCCTGCAGGTGCGCTACTTTGTCGTAGGGTGTTTCAATGTCAGCGATCTCGTTCTGCAGCTGCGTGGCCTCTTTTCCAAAACAATCGTCAAAGCTGAAGAGATCGTTCACGAGTTCGTGCATAGGCTGACGAAACAACTTATATGCACCCGCCGTTGTGAATTCCACGCCTATCGAGCCGCACTTCGCCTTCGGTGTGGAGAGGATCACCGGTACGTCGCGCACACCGATGAAATAGATCTCATTCTCATGGCACGTTCTCGAATGCGTCGTCGTAGTGGTCGTGATTGTATTCGTGAACGGTATGATGATCTTCGGCCTGGCGTTGGGAGGCACAACGTTATTGTCGGGCAGTCCATTGTTTCCCTCGAATATCCATATCCTGGTGATATACTCCTTAAGATCTGCTATCGGGGAAATGAACAGGAGCATATGCTACAGGCTCCAGATAGTTACAAAGAAAAGGATCATCCGGTACAGCTCAAGCGACACCTTCAGGAAAAAGATCATCAACGCCGATTTAAGCACCAGTTTCCATCCGTGCTCATGATAGAATAAATTCGACGATCGTATAAGGAAATAAAGGTTCGTTGCGATGAACAGCCATGTCACCACTCCCTCACCGATATATCTTCCTATCGGGATCAAAGACGTTACGATATCTACAGCTATCGCATTAATGAAAAGATTGAAGCAGGCTAGCTCTACTGCATAGCCGAAATGATCCGTGAAATACCGGTTCCTTTTCCTGTAAAGAAAGTTCAGCGGAACTGAAGCAAACACCACGAATACCATCACCAAAAGCTTCGCAAGACTTACTGTCTTCAGGTTATATACCACCTTGAACGATTCAAAATTCAGGTGCATATCTGTCGCCTTGTGTGCGATCGTTTTTGTTAATAGAAAGCCCAGCGGCGCCAGCATTTGCGTTGTCAGCGACGCATTGAATAACTGCACAATAGGGAAGAGGAAGTACACGAGATTCAGGACGAAGAACACCTGGATCGGGCTCATGTAACGAACCGTGCGACCATTAGCTATCTCGGTTGATACAAAGCCCGGTTTGTAAAAGATCAACCAAAGCGTACGGGCAAATTTGTTATCTGCCAGCGTGATGGCGCGAACAATATCATTAGTGAATGCCCTGAACGTTCTATCAGCAGCAACCTGCACACGCTCTCCACAATTGTTGCAATAGTTGCCGGTGAATTGATTGTGACAGCTCTTGCACGTATGGACCTGGGGCTCAGACATTATTTCTTAAGCTCTTTGATAAGTTTTAAGCCACGATTGCGAAACGCAGCCGAACCGTAAGGTAACTGTTCTTCTATTGCAATCGTCACCTCGTTCTTCAATTCAGGCTCACTCAATGCAATGTTGGTCATCACCTGCATAGCAAATACTCTCACGGCCACAGGCTCCGATGTGTCCGAAAATAACCCGAAGGCTTTATCAAAGGCAAGGCCCCGGACATTCTTCGGTATCTCGATAAACTGTAATACTCTCATGACATTCCTTTTGACAGCTATATGCATTCCCGGTTTGTCGATGCTTTTTAGGATAGACTTAATGTATGGAGCGATCAGCTCCGGATGCTCTTTGACAAGATCGCTCATTGGCCATCCGGCCCATTGAGTCAGTCTGTAGTTGTCTCCCAGGAACACCGTCATCAGCGAATCAAAACGCTTTCGGTCGGTACCTATGTAGCGCATGATCTTATTCTTGACGGTAATACTGGGCATCTTTTTCAACTCATCTACCACGTTCATTATCAGTCAATTAGCTTTAATTTGAAATTCATAACTACTTGATAACTAGGATATTTAACCTGCGTATCTTAATTTTATACTTATACTAATGATGTGTGCTATATGACAGTACTTTTTGCCATCATTGCTACCCTGGCAGTTCAAATCGGCCTCACAATCTATTGCTTTCGCAAGCAAAATTTGTCGGCTGTTCGTAACGACCTCCGTGTGGCAAAATTTCATGTTTAAAACTTACCGGTAACGCGGCTGCGGGCAATTCAACTGCTAAATTGCAGGCTGAATTTTACTGACTATTTGTGAATTACCTGTCTGCCGAGTCGCTATCGAAGAGTTTCCGAGAAACGTGGTTGTTTAAAGATATCACCCTGGGTGTCTCCCGTGGGGATAAGATCGCACTCGTCGGCGCCAATGGTGCGGGCAAGTCAACACTTCTTAAGATTTTAACCGGCCAGATCCAGTCCGATTCCGGGAAAGTCGTTCTGCGCGAAGGCATTCGTACAGGTTATCTGCAGCAGCAGCAGAATGTGCCTGCAGAAACTCCCGTTAAAAGCATCCTGTTCGACGAAAGCAACAAGGTGGCGAAGGTGGTTCGTGATTACGAAGATGCTCTTCACGATCCGCATGTCGACGCAAACCGTATGCAGAACCTGCTCGATCTCATGAGCGAGCTTAACGCGTGGGACTACGATGCGAAGGTGCAGGAGATCACGGGCAAGCTCGGCGTTCCATCGCTCGATATGAAGTTCGGCGAGCTTTCGGGCGGTCAGCGTAAACGCATTTTCCTGGCGCAGCTGCTTCTAGCCGAGCCGGACCTGATCGTGCTTGATGAACCAACCAACCACCTTGACCTTGAGGCGATCGAGTGGCTGGAGGGATATCTCTCGGGTGTAAATGTTACCCTTGTGATGGTAACACACGACCGTTACTTCCTCGACAACGTGGCGAACGAGATCATGGAGCTCGATCGCGGCAAGCTATATACATACAAAGGGAATTACGCGTTCTTCCTTGAGAAGAAAGCGGAACGCGAAGAGATGCTCCGGCTCGAAGTAGACAAGGCGAGAAACCTGATGCGTAAAGAGCTGGAATGGATGCGCAAGCAACCCAAGGCTCGCGGAACCAAAGCGAAATACCGCATCGATGCCTTTTATGAATTGAAAGAAAAGGCGAGTCAGAACCTGAAGAAAGACAAGATGGAGCTCGATATCCAGGAAACGAGACAGGGCACCAAAGTGCTTGAACTGCATAATATCTCGAAGTCCTATAACGGGGTTCCGATGATCGATAATTTCAATTATATCTTCAAGAAGCAGGATCGCCTCGGCATTGTTGGTAAGAACGGTGTTGGCAAGAGCACGTTCCTGAATCTCATCACCGGAAAGATAAAGGCCGATAAAGGCGAGATCATTCCTGGTGTTACTACGAAGATGGGTTACTTTACACAGGAATCTGAAGATCTCAATCCGGCTCACCGTGTTATCGAAGAAGTAAAGGCGATCGCGGAGTTCATCACGCTAGCCGACGGGTCGACTGTCTCCGCTTCGAAATTCCTTGACCTGTTCTTATTCCCGCCTGAGAAACAATATACGTTTATCGACAAACTGAGTGGTGGCGAGCGCAAGCGTCTTCAACTATTGAAAGTCTTGATCACGAATCCCAACTTCATGATCCTCGATGAACCTACAAACGACTTCGATATCGATACGCTGAACGTTCTGGAAGAATTCCTCGAAAAATTCGGCGGATGTTTATTGCTCGTATCCCACGACCGCTACTTCATGGATCATTTGGTCGAGCAGTTGTTCGTATTCGAAGGCGATGGAAAGATCACCCTCTTCAATGGCAACTACACAGACTATCGCGATTGGCTGGAAGAGAAAGAAATTTTGGAAGCCGGGACGGTGAAGAAAGAAGTCGTAAAGGAAGTTAAGGAGGCAGGAAAGAAATCGACATTCAAAGAAAAAAAAGAGTTCGACGATATTCAGAAGGAGATCGACAAGCTTGAAAATGAAAAAAGGACAGTAACCGAAAAGCTGAACGATCAAAGCCTTAGTCACCAGCAACTTACCGAGCTTGGAAAACGCATCGAAGAAATAACACTGGAGTTGGATACGAAAACGGCGCGATGGCTCGAGCTCGATGAATTACTAAACACTTAACCGTCACTGCGTGGCAGGAAAGATCATCCGTCGGTTTCTCAGAGTAATTTTCCTGCTGTTGGTAATAGCAGCACTGCTGGTGGGCTTTATCGATCGCACGCCCCTGCTCGAGCTGGATTTCGCGAACAATATGAAGACGCGTTTGGATCGAACCCGTCTCCACGACAACGGTACGTCTTCGCTTAAGTCGGGCTGGACAAAAGTAAACATCACCCCGGATCGCCCAATGCCCATGGCCGGGTATATGCCGCGTGACCATTTCGACCTGGTCCACGATTCGTTATACGCTCGGATCATCGTCATTGAAAATGAATCGTTCAGGTCGGCAATGATCGATATCGATCTTCTGATCTTTCCACCGAAGCTTCGCGATCTCATTTACCAAAGGATCGACAGCAATACGTTCCTGTACCTGTCGGCCACACATACTCATAGTTCGGTAGGAGCGTGGGATCCATCACTTGCCGGGAGATTCATAGCCGGCAAGTACTCCGAAGAGTATGTCACCAACATTGCAGATAAGATCTCTGCGGCAGTCATGAATGTTACAACAAAAACCAGCGCAATTCAATATTGGGAGACTGACGCGTCGGCGCTTGTTGAGAATCGTGTGAATGCAGATTCAGGTAAGATCGATGGCAAGATCCGTGGGATCAGGCTTCAACGCTCCGACAGCACATCGGCAATTCTGTTTACTTACAGCGCACATTCTACATCGATCGCAAAGGAGCGCCTGGAATTGTCGGCAGACTATCCTGCGAAAGTTATCGATCTGCTCCAGCAGAAGTACGACTTTGCAATGTTCATGTCGGGTATGGTTGGAAGTCACCGTTTCCGCTTTTCGCCCCTCAATGATTACGAATTCATCAACGACGTGGCGCCGAAGATCGTCACCGCTATCGACACCGCCCGTTACGATCCCGGGATGATGTCGCCTCATATCAGGAGCCTCCATATTCCTATCGAATTTGGTCCCTCGAAACTTCGTATCGCGAAGAACTGGAGTGTAAATGACTGGCTGTTCCGTATGGCCTTCGGAAAGCTTAAGGGTGAATTAACATGTCTTGAGATCGGAAATGTGATGTTCATCGGAACACCCTGCGACTTCTCGGGCGAGATCTACACCGTTGATTCTTTGGAACAATATGCAGCCAGGCATGGGAAGCATCTCGTGATCACGAGTTTCAATGGTGACTACGACGGTTACATCACTTACGATAAACATTACTATGTTAGTTCGAAAGAAGAGATCAACACGTTAAATTGGGTCGGTCCTTATTATGGTGAATACTTTTCGGAGATGATCAAAAAAGTAGTTGCAAAATGAAATTAAAAGTATCTGATAAGAGTGGTTCCGTGACAGCTGAAGTTACAGAACCAAAGAAGATGAAAGCAATCTTCACGTTTGCACACGGAGCAGGCGCGCCAATGAATCATCCTTTCATGACAACCATGTCGAAGGAATTGGAACAACTCGGCATCGGCACGCTGCGATTCAACTTCCCGTACATGGAGAATAAGAAGGGCAGACCCGACGTGCCTGCCGTAGCACATCAGACCATCGAGGTTGCCGCAGATTATCTTCACAAAGAATATCCGAAGATTCCTGTGTTCCTTTCAGGAAAGTCTTTCGGTGGGCGAATGTCGTCGCAGTATCTTGCGAAATCTCCTCCCGATTTCGTTAAAGGAATCGCCTTCTTCGGATTTCCGCTTCATGCGTCCGGTTCCCCGTCGGTCGAAAGAGCAGATCATTTGAAAGACATCAGAGTCCCGATGTTATTCCTCCAGGGAACGCGCGACTCCCTCGCCGACCTCGATCTTATCACCAAAGTAACCAAGGCACTACCTAAAGCTACGCTAGTCAAGTTTGAGGGAGCCGATCACAGTTTTAAATCCGGAAAGAAGAATTTACTTCCCGAGCTTGCTAAAGCTTTGGCCGATTGGGTGGAAGCTCTTTAACTTGAGAGTTTTTATTAATAGATTCAATACGGTGAAAAGTATTTTCAAACTCCTCTTCTTTACCTCCAACCTGTTTGCCTGCCTGGTTTTGCAGGCCCAGGATCTTGAAAGTCTCGTCAACGCCGAAAAATCCTTTGCCCGTACTTCAGTTGAAAAAAGTGTGAGAACAGCTTTCCTGGAGTTCTTTGATCGTAATACAGTTGCATTCAACAACGGACAACCTGTGCTTGGCCGCAAAGAATGGGAGCGACGGAAAGAAACGAATAGTTACCTCTTCTGGTGGCCAGTATACGCCGACATTGCGGCATCCGGTGATTTCGGATTTACAACCGGCCCGGCTGTATTTGGACCCGATCGTGAAACCAAAGAGGCGAGAGGCGGTCTTTATTATTCTTCTGTGTGGAAGAAAGATATCAATGGTAACTGGAAGGTGCTGGCCGACCTTGGATCTGCCGTTTACAATCCAAATGAAAACCTCGTTGCTTTCAAGACCTCATCGCGTCAACCTCATCCCGTTAACGACCTTGGCACCGAAGCTAAACGTGAATTGATTGCACTCGATAAATCTTACAACGAAGAGCTCAACAAATCGAAAGCTTCATTCGATCCTTCCTACTTTTCCGACGAAGCGAGGCTTCACAGGCGCAACATTGCGCCAATCACAACGCCCCAGGCAATTGAGGCGTTTACTGACACCAACGGGTTTTCTTTCGAACATTCCGAGGGACACGTGGCTTCGTCCAATGACATGGCATTTACGTACGGCACCGTAAAGATCATCACCATAAAAGATGGCAAGGAAGTTATTGAGCCTGCCTGTTACATGCGCGTCTGGAAAGTCGAAAATGGCGAATGGAGCATCGTCCTCGACGTAATCGATTGATGAAGTGTCGATCAAACAATTATAAAGGTTACATCTTTTGAGTCTTTTTTCGACGACTTAAAGATTTCTTAAACCACTCGTAACCTGTTTCAGGTGCTTTCGTTCACCACTTCTGATTAGTTCCTGAAAGCCGCCAACGCCCCAATGAAATCATTACCCCGACCGAAACTTTTTTCGATCACCTTCGTATTGCTCATTTTTTTCGCTCTAAGCGCCTGCAACGAAGACAGTAGTCCATCACTCATCGCCAAGACACAGTTTGCGGCTTCATCATTAACCGTCTCCGAGAATGGCGGTGAACAAACCATCTTCCTTGCTCTGGACAAGCCCGCGCCGTCAGACGGTGAGGTGACTATCGTGGCAACATCGATTGCCCCAACATGCTATAGCACATCCCCCGTGCTTGAGCTTGGCCAGATGAAGATCCAGGTAGCCAAAGGCGAGATCAGCAAAACGTTCAGAATGACACCTACCGATAACTCGAACCTCGATGGCGTCAGAGTTGTGAAGTTCAGAATTTCTTCGGTGTCTGAAGGACTGACGGCCGGAGCTTCAAACGAGATGATCGTGTCGGTTACCGACGATGAGGCCGAAGCAGAAGCCGGCTTCGAGTCAACCGAAATGCGGGTTCGTGAGAATGACCCTTCGGCTGCAAAAATCGAGATTGTATTTGGGCACGAAGTTGCCGCCGATGGCGTGTTGGTTGTTGAGCTCGAATCGACGGCTGCTTACGGAGTTAGTTATGCAACCCAGCCCGCTGCCGCCGCCGGAAAGATATTTCTTCCCGTTTCAAAAGGAACGATATCGGCTTCAATCAACCTGTACGCGGTTAACGACAACGTCTTCAAAGCAGATCGCAATATAAAGTTCACGATCGTGGATGCAACCGGCGGTGCAACGGTAGGACGGAACGATTCATTCTTTTGCACGATCACGGATGATGATGGTGAACAGAATACGGATATCGTGAGTGTTCGCTCGTTATACGCAGGAAGTCCACGCACACTCGGTCAAGGTGTCTCTGTGCAGGGTGTGGTTACCTCAAGCAACAACACATTGGCCGGGAGGGTTGTTATCCAGGACGGAACAGGCGCGCTGGCAATCCAGCTTTTAACAGATCAATTGCCTCAACGCGGGGATGTTGTGATTATCGATCTTTCTGGAAAGCAATTGCGTGAGTTTTCAGGTACCCTCGAAGTGGCCTCTGTTTCAAGTTATGAGACAATCGGTGAGGACATCGTTTACGTCGAAAAGATGTCTCTCGCAAATCTCCTCGCTCTTGGCAAACGCGCGGGATCTACGACGGTGCAACTAAGCGGCGTTACCTTCCCACAGGCTAACGGGACAACTACATTACGCGGCGACCGCACATTGACCGATGGAAGCGAAACGATCATTGTGAGAACGGGTGCCCAGGCAATTTTCGGAGACAACATCGTCCCGACGGGACCGGTAATCGTTACGGGCATATTCACGTATGCAGATGGCGTCTATGTACTGTATCCGCAGGAAGCCAAAGACATTAAGAAACAGGGGCTTACGCCGATACGCGATAGTCAAACAAATAAACCGCGTTAAAAACAGTCATTTTTTTATATCTTGGGTTTAATCTAAACCATTACACCTATGAATTCAATCCTCGACGCTCCTGTGGCGACGGAGCAAAAGCTAGAGTATGCAGGTTTCTGGATACGTTTCGTAGCAGCTCTCATTGATGGCATTATCCTCGGCGTTGTAAACATGGTCCTTTCGTTTGCCCTGATCGGCGGCGGCATGGGCATGAGCATGGCTGCCAGCGACGGTGACATCGGCAGTTTCGGAATGATGTTCGCCGTTTATTACATCATCGTAATCGGTGTTCAAGTGGCCTATTACGCATTGATGGAAAGCTCTGCACGCCAGGCAACTCTTGGCAAAATGGCCGTGGGCATTAAAGTTGGTAACGAGCAAGGTGGCCGTATCTCAGCTATGAACGCTGTCGGCAGATACTTTGCAAAGATCATCTCTACCCTGATCCTTTTGATAGGATACATCATGGCAGCTTTCGATGTTCGCAAGCAGGCGCTTCATGATAAGATCGCCAGCACGGTTGTGTTCTATAGCAACCAGTAAACAGTAAACAGTATACGGTAAACAGTATACAGTGACGGTGCTCTTCGAAAAGAGGGGCACCGTTTCTTTTTAGATCATTCCCCGTGATTTCAGCTCCAGGTATTTATTGATCGAAGCCACTGTCAGGTTCTCCGGCTTGGTGAGAATGCTCATAATTCCGAATTGCTTCAGTTGCTGGACAAGCTGAACCTTTGTGAGCATATAATTCTCGGCAGTTACCTGTTTATAAATACCTTCCACAGTGTCCACCGGCTGCGCAGCACTTGAAGAAACTTCAGTATTCTCAAAAAAGATAACGACCAGCAGGTGTGTATCATTTAACCTTCGGAGCTGAGGCAGTGCGCGCTGAAGGGCATATGTACTTTCAAAGTTCGTATAAAGAAATAGCAGGGCGCGTCCGTTCACCAGGTCGCGAACTGCCATATACATGCTTTCATAGTTAGCTTCTACCGACCCTTCCGTTTCATTGTAAAGCGCCTCGAGGATCTTCTTCAACTGATGCTTGCCGCGATCTGCCTTGATCCTTGCCTTCGGCTGTTCGGCAAACGTAAGAAGGCCCGCCTTATCCTGTTTACCCAAAACGATATTTGAGATCACCAAAGATGCATTCACGGCATAGTCGAAAAGACTAAGTCCATGGAAAGGCATATGCATCACACGACTTTTATCGATGATCGTATACACGGCCTGCGATTTTTCATCTTCGTAGACGTTAACCATCAATTGTGCGCGACGTCCCGTTGCCTTCCAGTTTATGCTTCGATAGTCGTCTCCGCGATTGTATTGCTTGATGTGTTCAAACTCGTAACTATGACCGATACGACGAACTTTCTTAACACCATACTCGACAGCAGTGCGGGCAAAAGTCCGAAGCTCGTATTTTTTCATCTGTATGATCGATGGATATACCGCGACCATTGATTCTAACGGCTTCCTCAGCCTCCGACGCACAAGTCCAAGCCCTGTGGACAGATACAGGTTGATCTTGCCGAAATGATATTCACCACGCGAAAGTGGCCGGAGCTCGTAAGTGAGTTCGATCTTCTTTCCTGCGGGTATAGTGAGGGAATTTGACGCCTTACGTTCCTGGAATTGCTCGGGGAGCTCGTCGATAATGGTGACGTGTAAAGCCATCCCTGATCTGCTTGTAAGGGTCAGCTTAATGGGGTTGGGATCGCCGAGGGAAAGAACTCCCGGAGTTTCGCGAACGACGTCGATATCAACACGGCGGTTGAACAGCATGAGTATATCGATACCAACGGCCAATGCAAGCACCACGAGGCTTGTTTGCACCAAAGGCATCAGGAATGGAAATGCGTATGCCATCATCATCGCGCCGGTAAGCAATGCCAGCACGAAATAAAAACGACCTGCCAGATATAAATTTCTGAGCAAATTCATCTAACGTGGTACTTCAACGCGTTCTGCAATCTCTTTAATAATGTCCTCGGCTTCAACACCCTCCATCTCGCGCTCGGCGGTGAGAATGATACGGTGGTTCAGAACAGGATATGCAACATATTTTACGTCGTCTGGTGTAACGAAGTCGCGGCCATTCATCACTGCTATTGCTTTCGACGCGCGCATGATCGCCAAAGAGGCGCGGGGAGAGGCACCGAGAACAAGATCGCCATTGTTACGCGTGTTGTCGATCAAACGTGCGATGTATTCCAGGATCTCGTCTTTGATGTGGATCTTTTCTATCAGTTCCTGGCAATGCCTGAGTTCGTCTTTTCCAATGACGGTGCGCACAGTATCCATCACTTTCATGGTGAAATCGTCGCGGAATCTTTTTAAGATCGCCAGCTCTTGTGCTGCGGTCGGATACTGGAGTTTCAACCTGAACAAAAAACGGTCGAGCTGGGCTTCGGGAAGCTTATAGGTTCCTTCCTGCTCGATGGGATTCTGCGTGGCGATAACCAGGAACGGAAAATCCATAGGATAAGTAACGCCGTCGATCGTGATCTGGCGCTCTTCCATCACCTCGAACAAAGACGACTGGGTCTTTGCAGGAGCGCGGTTGATCTCGTCGATAAGCACAAGGTTTGAGAATACGGGGCCTTTATTAAAGCTGAACTCGGACGTCTTGACGTTGAAGACAGTTGTGCCCATAACGTCGGTAGGCATAAGATCCGGTGTGAACTGGATGCGTGAGAAGCCGATCGACAGGGAACGCGCAATAAGTTTTGCGGTAAGCGTCTTCGCAATGCCGGGTACGCCTTCGAGAAGGATATGACCGCCGGTGAAAATGCCGGCCATCAACAGGTCGATGATCTTCTCTTGTCCGATCACGACTTTACCGATCTCGTGTCGTATTTTGATCACCCGCTGGTTAAGCAGATTGATGTCGTCCTGCAGTGAGCTTTGATTTTCGGGTGCTAGTGGATCCATAGTTTCAGGTAATTACTTACATTTTTTATAAAAGTTCTCGATCGCGTGGTAGAGATTAACCAGCAAATCGGGATCGTCGTCGGTGATCGAATAATTTTCGATGCTGCGATATCGATCGGCAATAATTGTAATGTCGGCGAGGTCGACTTTCGACCGTTCGGCAAGTCGTTTCGCATGTTCTTCTGTCAATGATTGTGTGTTGATCCCATACTTTGCACGAATGAAGTAGAGGAAATACTTCATTTTCTTGCGGGCCATATCGAGATGATTGGGATTCTGATAGTGCAACGAGGAGATCACGTTGAGGAACTCGAGCGAGGTATTCGATTTAGTTTCGAGAACCGGTATGATACGTTGGGTCCTCTTGGAGGCAAAGATGATGTATAACAAGGCGCCTACAAGCAACATCCACCACGCGTATTTCAAAGCGGGCTGCTGCATGATGTAATACAAAGGGCTGTCGTACGGGTTATCCATATCGGAGAATGGCACTTTACTTACTTCGTCCCAAATCAGGTTATCACCCTTCAGGTAAGAGAACACACCGGATGCATACTCCATTTGATCCTTCTTCGTCATGAAGTAGTTGGTGAACATTATGGGGGATGTATGTAAATAGAGGTTCCCGGAGTTGTAAGGAATCCGAATAAAGTTTACGAGATCTCCTTGCTGATACCCCAGCAAGTGCATCGTTTGCGTGGTATCGCAGAGCACCTGGTAGTCGACGGTTCTCCAGTAATAAGGATAGTCTTCAGCACCCATTCTATACCGGAACTCATAATCCTCGGTCCGCGAAAGTGTTGAATCATAAAAGTTCGCATACGCCGCTGTATCGCTGTTGTAATCGTAGGTAAATTCACGGAACTCCGCGCACTGGCTTGTGTAAATCGAGTTCACCAGTGAGGTGGGAGCCTCCATGGTAGAGATGAAAACGTCGTTGCCGGCGCCGATGAAATTCACGAGCGCGTTACGATCTTCGTCGTCGAGGTGAATACTCTGACCGATCAACACGTAGTCGGTGTTTTTCTTTTCCAGACCTTCCAGTACTTTATGGATCGGTTGTTTTTGACTGATCGTGGCCGTACCGCTGTGAGATGACGTAAGCATCTTCTTGATAAAGTATGTTCCGTAAGGCTGGTTATTGTCGCCCCGGTAACTTTGATACCACTGGTACTTGTTGCTCTTATTATTATATATGAAATAAATGAGCACAAGGATGATTAATGCAACCACACAGCTCACTATGATCATTCGTGATCTCATGCGGCACTCTGAACTTCGGTGAGGCGGCGATTCACAGATTCGAATTCACCACTTAATTTTTGAAACGAGTCGGGAGACACCGCCCGTTCGCCGTACCATACCAGCTCGTAGGCAAGTGTAAGCGCGCGAACGTTGTCGTAACAGGCATTTCGACCATATAACTCGGAGAGATAGTCGCGATTCGTCTTGTCTTTCTTCCAGGCGATCAACCCGACCTCATTTAGCTTCTTTAACAGAAGCAGGTAATGAACGCGAACGGCTAAACGCAGATCTCCGCTGGTTAACGCGTCGCGCAGGACTCCTTCAATATCGAGCTCGTCGATGTTCTCGACGGGCGCTGCTATATCGGCCGGCTTGATCTTCTTTTTACCTGAGCCGCCGATAGAGACGTTGCGGGAAACATAATAAAGAATAAATGCAAACAGCGCGAAGACGACGGCAAACGCAATGGCTTTAACGAGCGCGGGATTAATTGCCGGCAAGGTGAACCACGGTTTCCGGGGCTCACGCACTGTTTGTTTTACAGGATCTTCTTCATAGTTCGTTGACCCGACGATCTCTTTCCATTTTTTTTCATCAAACTTCCTCGGCGCGGGATCAGCATCCTGGCCGCGTACAAATCCTATTGCGAAGACGAAAGACAACAACAAAAGAATTTTTCTCATCTCCGGTTGTATTTGGACTTTCCGGCGCCAAAGGACTCAATAGATTGGCGTAGGTGAGATGCATCGTTGATCTCCACAAGTGAATAATAAAGATACGCTGCACAGGCTGCGACTATAGGTAATGTCATATAGAATGACAAAACCTTGATCAGCAACTCGACGAAGTACAATATGTCGTTGATCCAGGTATCGGCTTTGGCGAAGTTCCATTTAAAGATCGACACATACATGTAGATCAATGGCGCCGACATTACCAGGAGAAACGAAAGCGCGATCACCAGCAGCACGCAATGAAGCACGAACACCTGCGAGAAGTTGCTGCCCATGAGATTCCATGCGCGACCAATGGTTCGCGTGAAGCTTTCGCCTTCACCGACGGGAGCGAATGCCGAGATAAGGAAGTAAAAATAGGTGCAGAAAAGAATGAAAATACCCCATCCGCCAAGCGCATACATTATTCCATATACAAGCGACATCACGAGGAATGTACCCAGGAAAGCACGGGCATTGAATTCAAGCTTCGATCCAATCGCATCGCTCGCAATATTCTTGAAAATGACATACAGGACTATCGTGTTGGCGAGCGCATTAATTCCTATAAAAAAAGCATTCGGTGTTGCCATGGCAAAGAACAGTTCACCAAAGAGCATTACGAACCATTCCTCGTCGAGGAAGCGAAGGGAGCCGATGTCTTTGACCAAATACCAACGGATGGTCGTGATAATGAGGGAGACCGCAAGGATCCACCAAAAGACTTTACTAAACTTCTTCTTATAAAAGAGAAACCCGTCTTTAAGTATCTCTGCATTCCCCTTGATTGCCGTGAAGTTCGTGGGAATATCTTCTGAAGGAGCGAGCTTCACTTCTTTCAGCGGAGATTCAAAGCCTTTCCTCGACTTCGACCAGGGATAGACCACGAAATACCCGATGATGAAGGTGAGTGAGGCAAGTATCAGCAACAACCTTATGAAATCGGGAACATCGGTATAGCGTGTAACAAAGCTTTCGATAATGCCCGCGAAAACAAAGATGGGAGAGATACCAAGCATAAGCTTCAGCGACCTCATGCCGCTTATCTGGAATGCTTGCAGCCGCGAATATGTGCCGGGAAAAACGAGCCCGCTTCCTAACGTTACACCGGCACCGCCGGCAAGTATGATCGATGAGATCTCCATGGTTCCGTGAAGCCATATGGTTAGCGCCGACTCGGCGAACAACCCTCGTTCGACGAAAAAATACTGAAAGCACCCGACCATGATCCCGTTGTACATGATCATTGCAAGGCTTCCGATCGAGAGAAATATTCCGAATACATAGGTATTAAAGGCAACGCGCAGGTTATTCAGCGTAATACCGAGAAACATGTCTATCTCGCTGCCGCTTTTATAGACGGCCATAGGATCGCCTTTCTCGATATTTGCCTTCGTCATCGCCACGTACTGGTCGCCAAGTATCGAATTCGTAAACTGGGGATCTTTCATCGCCGAGAATACACCGATGCTGCCGGAGAGGATGAAGAAGAGTAAGGAGACGATCAGTTCTTTCCGACAATAAATAATGATCTGGGGAAGCTCGTCGGTCCAGAACATTACGAACGCATTCTTCTTGCTGCGCTGACGGCTGTAAATGATCGAAAAGTATTCCCTGGCGATCTTGTTGAGGTAAACCTTTACGGACCGGTTCGGGTAATAAGTGCGGGAATAGGAGAGGTCGTCGACCACCTGTGTAAAGAGGTTGCTGAGCTTTTCAGGTTCCTTTCTTTGTTGCTTGAGAAGGTTTTCTGATTCGAGCCACTTTTCCTTATTTTGAGCGATGAAACGGGTCTCCTTCATTACCGGAAAAATATTGCTTTAGTTCGATAAAATGAAGAGCATAGAAGTCAAAACAACCCAAAATGTGGTTCTCGAATACGAGCTGGCCGACCTGCGCGACCGTGCTGTCGCATTTCTCATAGACCTGGCGCTCGTGGTGGCTGTCATCATCGTACTCGCAATGTTTGGTTTTGGTAGTTTCGGATTTGAGGGGACCGCAGCAATGATCTTCTATGTGCTTCTCACTCTGATCTTTATGTTCTATTCGCTGGCCATGGAGACCCTTAATAACGGTCAGAGCGTAGGCAAGATGGCGATGAAGATACAGGTGATAACGACCGTGGGCGGTCAGGCCACCTTTGCCGATTATGTGGCCCGCTGGGTGTTCCGTATGATCGATATCTGGTTTTCATTGGGTGGAATAGCTTCAATCCTGGTCGCTTCCTCTGCGAAAGCACAACGCATCGGTGATATTGTCGCAAACACCGCCGTGATCAAGCTGACGCCGAAAATGAACCTGAAGCTTAATGATCTCCTGGCGATAAAGTCACAGGATTCTTATAAGCCTATGTACATCCAGGCAAAACAACTCGACGAAGTTGACGTCCTGCTTATAAAATCGGCACTCGAGAGATATCGCACTTTTAGAAATGTAGCCCACGAAGAGGCTATTGAACTACTGGCTGGAAAAACCCGTTCCGTGCTTGGCGTCGTGCCAACACAACAAAACGATGTCCAATTTTTACAAACCGTGCTCAATGACTATGTGGTTCTCACCAGATAGTTAATTTTGTACTCAATTAATTAATAACATGAAGACTGCAGAGATACACACCAAAAAGGGTGTAATGAAAGTTAAATTTTTCGAGAAAGATGCCCCTAACACCGTTAAGAACTTTATCGACCTCGCTGAACATAATTTTTACGATGGACTCACCTTTCACAGGGTTATACCAAACTTCGTGATCCAGGGCGGATGTCCCAACGGTCGCGGCGACGGTGGTCCGGGTTACAAGATCAAGTGTGAACTGGACGGCGAAAATCAATATCACGATCGCGGCGTTCTTTCTATGGCTCATGCTGGTCGTGATACCGGCGGATCGCAATTCTTTATTTGCCATGGCCGCGAAAATGTAAAGCACCTCGACAGAAAGCACACGGTGTTTGGCAAAGTTTATGAAGGACTTGAGGTGATCGACGCTATTCGCGCCGGCGATGTAATTGAAAAGATCGTCGTTAAAGACGAAGCCTGACATGACAAAAGAGTTCTTCGGATCGGTTGATAACTATATCAACTCGCTGGTTGCCCGGCAAGACGACGCGTTGACCGCTGCAGAGCGGGCGATCCAGGAGTCGGGTATACCACAGATCAGTGTGTCGGCTAACCAGGGAAAGTTTCTCCAGGTCCTGGCGAAACTCAGCGGCGCCCGGAAAATCCTCGAAGTGGGAACACTTGGTGGCTATAGCACTATCTGGATGGCGAGAGCGCTTCCTCCGGGCGGCAAGATGATCACATTGGAGATCGATCCGAAGCACGCAGAAGTTGCACGTAAGAATTTCGAGGTAGCCGGGCTAAGCAATGTTATCGAGATCCGCCTGGGCAAAGCGATCGACTTACTGCCAAAACTCAAGACAGATAACGAAGGTCCGTTCGACATGATATTCATCGATGCCGATAAGCCTCCGTATGCAGAGTATTTCCAGTGGGCTTTGAAATTGTCGCGGCCGGGAACGTTGATCGTTGTCGACAATGTTATCCGCGAAGGCAAAGTACTAGATCCAAACACAACAGACGAGTCGGCGCGCGGCGCGGCCCGTTTCAATAAAGTATTATCACAAACAGAAGGAATAACGGCTACTATATTGCAGAATGTTGGAGCCAAGGAGCATGACGGGATGGCGTTGATTGTCGTGAACTGATATTTCGCTTTAACTCTCGAATGAAGTATTTCCTTATCATCATCCTTGCAACATTCGTTGCTGATTTAGCATTCAGTCAAACTGAATCTGGATTGTACTTAACTGTTAAATGTGCGAAGAAGTCTACAAAGCACACGACGGCCATCAGTACAAAACAAGTTTGCCTCGCAGCTCACCCGATCATTTTCATTTCTGATTTTGAAGGAATCACAGATGTACAGGCTTTACCCGACAAAGTGTGGTTTGATGTAATGTTGTCGAATAAAGCCGTTCAGAAGCTGGTGACAATCTCTAACAATCTTCCCGAATCGACCTTCGCCTTTTATGTTGAGAATGAAGTGTTCTCAACATTCGAAGCAAGAGATCTCCTGGTGGGAAGAACTTTTCGTTTCCAGGGAACCGAAAAGCATCGCGCCTTGTTCACGAGCACTCAAAAAAAGCTCAAATCACTGATAGAAGTCCCGGCCCGGTAGGCTCCCAGCGCTATTTCTGTAGCAAAACTCCGCAACAGCTGTTGCATTTCTGTTGCGAAAAATCTCATTGTGAAAATTCTAAACCTTCACAGCGCGACGACGTAAACAAACAGTATAAACTATGATGAATCGCGGGCTATGAACACTGACAAAGTTTATTATACAGATGGTCACGATGTGGTAGTAACTGCATCGACATTGAAAGTTCACAATAAGGAATACAGGCTTCCAGGTATTACGCGTCACGGTCTTTCCACGTTGAAGCCGCAGCGTGCACCTGGTCTGTTCCTGTTCATTATCGGGATGCTGATCGTGGTGATTGGCGCATACCAGTTGGTACCTCCGGGTTATATCCAAAATGCATACATCATGAACCGTTGGGTAACGGCGAATGATTGGGCGATTATCTCCGGGGCTGTCATTGCACTTATCGGCTTACTGATCGCTACACTTGTTAAAACAAAGTATGCGGTACGGATTGCGACAGCCGAAGGCGAAAACGATGTGGTCGTTAGCAAACATCGTGAATATATCCGCCAGATCATCGAAGGCCTGAATAAGGCATTCGTTGCTCAAGGACAAGCTGCCTGATAATTCAGATATCGACGTGGTAAACGTCGGTCTTGTTTCTTAAGATGCCACTTACGTGAAAGCCGCCGGGTTGCGGGATGTCTTCGACGAGATCGAACGACGCGCAGCCCCGCGGCAAGGCATCGAAGATCAGTAAAAAACGAAATCTCTTCTTATCGGGAATAAGCGTCCACTCTGGCGCTATAGAAATATTCTCAGCGTGCACCAGCGCCGAACGGGCACCCGAAGCGTTATCGATCAGGAACGTACTTCTCCATACCCTGATCAACATATCCTTGGAAGTATTATTGAAGTAACAGTGCACATAAACGTGCGACTCGTGAAGAACATCCACTTCGGTTTCGATACCTATTTCCGGCGATTCAAAGGGATTTTGCGGCATAACAGGGCAAATTTCACAAAAAATTCGGCGATTAAGACACCTTTTTCCGTTTGGTGAGTATCCTAAGTATATACCAACGCCTATGATCCGGAACTATTTCACCATCGCCCTCCGAAACATCCGCCAAAATCCGCTCTACTCATTCATCAACATCTTTAGTCTCGCCATCGGTCTTGCCGCCTGCATGGTAATCTACCTTTTCATCGCCGATGAGAAGAGCTTCGATAGCTTCCACGCGAAACGCGATCACATCTATCGTGTAGATGAGGTACAGTCGTTCCCCGGAACCAATGTTCAGAAAGTGGCGCTCACGATGCCCGGCATGGCGCTGGCTTTCAAGGCAGATTTTCCAGAAGTTGAAAACGTGACTCGTTTCGCCAACAGGCAGAAGCAGCTTGTGGAAAAGAATGACATTAAGTTATTGATACCAAACGCTGCGCTGGTCGACAGCACGTTCTTCGACATCTTCGATTTTCCGGTAATCCAGGGGGACAAAAGTACTGCTCTCGACGAACCGTATACGATGATGGTGACTGAAAGCACATCAAAGAGGTTCTTCAAGAGTCCGGATGAGGCAATGGGGCAAATGCTCAAGTATCACGGCAAGGAATATAAGATCACAGGTATCCTTAAAGACGTTCCCGAGCAGTCGCATCTCAAATTCGACATACTTTTCTCAATAACAACAGTTGTAGCGGAGAACAAAGATTACAACGACCGTTGGGGTGGCAACAGTCTGAACACCTATTTGCTCCTCAATCCTAACACAGACATCGCAGCGCTCGAAGCCAAATTCCCGGCCTTCATGCTTCGCCACATGCCCAATTCGCCGGACATCAATAATTTTTACAAGATATTTCTTCAAAAGCTGGAAGACGTTCACCTGGCGTCGACCGACATCGAGCACGACTACAACAATTACAGGAAGTTCAATGGCAAGTATCTCGATCTGTTCTACATGATCGGTGTCTTTATCCTGTTGATCGCAGCTGTGAACTTTATGAACCTTACGACGGCAAGGGCATCGCATCGTTGGAAGGAGATCGGGGTACGAAAGACTGTAGGGGCTAAGAAAGTCCAACTCTTCGGACAATTCATATTCGAGTCGGTGATCATGGCTGTACTTGCATTGATCCTGGCTGTGCTGTTCGACATGGGTTTCCTCCCGTTGTTGGATACGATGATCGGACGACAATTATCGATACTCAACTTCCTGTCGCAATACAAATATGTCGTTATCGTAGCCGTCGGTACCATTGCGCTGGGATTGCTGTCAGGAATTTACCCGTCGTTCTATCTTACGTCATTCAGCATGACGAAAGCATTGAAAGGAGGAAAGACCGAAGGCAAGTCGATATTCAGAAGCAGTTTGGTCGTGGTGCAATTTGGTCTTGCTCTCGCAATGATCGTGAGCACTCTCGTGGTTGTTCAGCAGCTATCGTATATGCGCACGGCCGACATCGGTTTTGATAAAGACCAGATGCTGCTGGTAGATATGGGTGGCGAAGCGAATCAAAAGTTCGAAACGATCAAACAGGAATTGTCGGGCAGTCCGTATGTATTGGGAGTAACAGCGAGCGGGCAACGGCTTGGTAACAACTTCCACCAGTGGGGTTTCAAGGTGAAATACGATTCTGTGAGGAACATCACACCTTCGAATGTAAATGTGGATTATGATTATCTGAAGGTGTATGGAATCGACGTGATTGAAGGTCGTGGATTCGATAAAGCGAATCCGAATGATAAGGGGATGTCGTTTGTGATCAATGAGACATTCGCCAGGGAACTGGGAATTAAAGAGGTGGTGGGAACTCCGGCCGGTCACAGCTGGTATCACAACGATTCATTGGGTTCGATCATCGGTGTCGTGAAGGATTTTAATTTTAATTCCCTTCACTATAAAGTGAATACGCTCGAGATGGTTGTTCACCCGGAATGGGGTTATGACGAGATGTCGGTGAAACTCGATAAGGCACATGTGCAGGAAGGGATCGCGTTTGTTAAAGGAATATGGGAGAAGCATGTTCCGAGCTTCCCGTTCGATTATGCGTTCCTCGACGAGCACTTCGAAGTTTTGTATCGTTCGGACGAGCAGATGGGCACGGTTGTGACGATCATGGCGGGACTTGCTATCCTGATATCCTGCATGGGATTGTTTGGACTGGCTGCAATCACAACAGAGAAGAAGACAAAAGAGATAGGCATAAGGAAAGCGTTGGGAGCGAGTGAAACTCAGATCACAGTGTTGCTTTCGAAGAACTTCGCAATGTTGATCCTTGTGTCGTTTGTGATCGTGAGCCCGCTTACCTGGATTCTTTTAAGCAGATGGCTGGAGAGCTTTGCCTACAGGATCGGAGTGAACCCGTTGATGTTTGTCTTCGGGGGAATGATAGCGTTAGCGATCGCGATGGCTACGATCAGTTACCATACGATAAGGTCGGCAAGGGCAAACCCGGTGAAGGCGTTGAGGTACGAATGATTTGAAATTTGAGATTTGAAATTTGAGATTTGAGATTTGAGATTTGAGATTTTTGGATAGGGGATTTGTACGGTTTTCTTTCCCGAGAATTGTTGATTGATTGAGCCTATCTCTGGAGATTTGGCGCATGGCAACTTTTAAATCATTCACGGAGATAGAAGTTTGGCAAAAAGCCCGCAAGCTATCAGACGATATTTTTCTTCTTACAACGCAAGGTTCTTTCGCCAAAGATTTCGCCTTAAAGGATCAGATAAATAGATCCACGGGAAGTATTATGGATAATATTGCTGAAGGTTTTGAGCGGGGAGGAAAAAATGAATTCATAAACTTTCTCAGTTATTCAAAGGGATTCTGCGGAGAAACCCTGTCACAAATATATCGTGCAATGGACAGGCATCATATCACGGAAGAGATCTTCAATAGGCTCAAGAATGACACTGAACATATTGGAAGGATGTTAAATGGTTTTATCCATTATCTGAACACATCCCAAATCCCAGGATTCAAATTCAAAGACCGGAATTAAACGAAAAATGGAATTTCGAAAATCTCAGATTTCAAATTTCAGATTCTCCAACCTCCCCAAGTAAATTATTTAAATCCAACGCCTTCGTAAACATTATAAGCTTCCCCGACTGGTCCACCGGCCACAATTCCCTTGGTCTGTCCCAATAAAGTTCGACACCATTCTGGTCCGGGTCGTTCAGGTATAATGCTTCCGACACCCCATGATCTGATGCACCCGTCAGGGGATACTTTGCGTCGATTAGTCGTTTCAAAATTACAGCAAGATCTCTGCGGGTAGGATAGACGATTGCTGTATGAAATAATCCGGCTGCATGAACGGGAGCGGGAGGCATTCCTTTACTATGCCATGTATTTAAACCAATATGATGATGATAACCACCCGCAGAAACAAATGCCGCCTGGTCCCCATACATCATCACCAGCTCGAAGCCAAGAAGATCTTTATAAAAACCCAACGATTTGTTGAGGTCTGAAACTTTTAAATGGACATGCCCGATCCTGGTCTGCGCAGGAACAGTATACTTTTCGCTCATCGTTTATCTTGTGATCTCAATAGATTGAACCTTAAATCCCCCGGAGATGGCTGACAATATGATTATATTCTGTCCCTTCTTCAACGTCATCTTTCCAACCGCCACCTTCTGCCATTGATTCTTCGTTTCCGGCACGTCAATATCAACTACCTTGCTGCCATTGGCGCTTATGCCTGCCACGCCGCCGAGTTTCGTGGAGGAAACATTAAGAGTAACGTTGTAAGTTCCCGCTCTCGAAGCAGTAACGGTATACTTCATCCACTCGGTGCTCTCGAAGCTATCAACGAAATAATTTCCGTTCTCAGCGCCGATGTCAACGCCATCGTTTCGGAACATGTGACCGCTATTACCCGTTCCTTCGAGACCTGACACCCAGTAGTTGCCGGTATCACGATCCATATAAGCGTAACGATTGCGTCCCATATCGTAATTAACGGCGAGTATCGGTTTATCGACAGTGTTCGCTGCAAATGGCTTTGTTTCGTTGCTCTTTGTCTCACGGAACATGGCGTCGATCACATCTTTATGGTAGATGCAGTTTTCCAGCTTTAAGTTATTCGCGAATTCCATCAATCCTTTTTCAGCTTCTGCGGGTGTGGGACGCGGACCTTTTCCAGCCCAATAGTCCAGGACCTTGCGATAGTCTGCGGGCATCTTTACCTGTAATGGATTGTTGTATCCGAGTTTCTTCAAAGGCCACCATGCCCACCCGATATTTCTCTCCTCCATCAGGTGGATGGCATCGCGGAACCACGGGTTTGAATTTTCACCAGATTCTCCCAGCCAGATGGGAACATTCTGCTGTTCCCGGATATCGAGCGGACCTTTAATCGTCGCTTCGTCATTTAAGCTCCAGTATTTATGAAAGCTCACAACAATGTTGTTATCCCAAAGAGGAAATATTCCTTTGTAGTTATTTCCCCAACAGTTTCCTTCGATGATGATGATATGCTTCTTGTCGATCTCGCGAATGGTCTTGGTTACATCCATCATGAGCTTGCGAAGGGGAGCATTCTTCGTTTCGTTACATCCGTTTTTATCGTCGGCGCTTTCGAAGCCCCAGTTTGGTTCATTGATTATGTCGTAAGCTCCGATCCACGGTTCGTTCACGTAACGCTCTGCAAGTTTCTTCCAGAGGGCGAGCATTTTCTGCTGGTTCGCCTCGCTTTGCCATAGTGATGGAAGCGAAGGATCACGATCGGCGATATTGAGATCATTACCCTGGCCGCCTGGCGTAGCGTGGAGATCGAGGATCAGATACATCTTGTTGGCTTTACACCATGTGAGCAAGCTATCGGTCATCGCGAAACCTTTTTCAATCCATGTGTTCTCGCCCGGCACGGGCTCCTTCTCGACGGGAAGAGTGTACAAATTATAATGCATGGCGAGCCGGATTGAGTTGAAGCCCCAGCGGGCCATCGAGTCGATATCGATCTTACGCGTGTGATTTGCCAGCCACGCCTCGTAGAATGCGTCGGTCTTCTGAGGACCAATGAGATCGGCTATATTCTTCCTGATCGTATGTTGTTGCTGTCCGATCTTCTCCACCTGAAGCATGTAACCTTCCTGCAGCATCCATCCCCCGAGTCCCATGCCACGAAGGAGAACGTTGCTTCCTTTTTCGTCGACGATACGTTTGCCATCGACTTTGAGATAACCGCCCTGACCTGAAGACGAGCCCTGGCCCGTGGCTACTTGAAATGTAACGATGCACAGGAAGAGAATGAATGGCCAGCGAAGTTTCATGTCTTTGAGGGTTGATTTGAAAATCGAACTACAAATTACTCTTTAAATTCTTAGATTTATTATCATGAAGAGATTTGCACTTGCCGTTGTTCTGCTGATGACCTGCTGTACAGAAAAAAAACCGGTGGTAACCGGCGAAGCTATCTATAGATTCAACGACAAAAGTCAAACGCGCTGGAGCAGTCCCGAAAATATCAACGGCACTCCCGGCGCGGGGGGAAAAGAAAACGACGGTGGTAAGGGACATCCCTACGATGGGATCAAAGCCGGTCAGAAGCTAACGTTACTCGATGTTGACGGACCAGGCGTGATCACGCGCATGTGGATAACGGTTGCAGATCGTTCTCCTGAAATGCTTCGTGCATTGAAATTTGAAATTCACTGGAACAACAATGAGATGCCGGCCGTGTCTGTTCCTTTCGGAGATTTCTTTGGCGTTGGCCTGGGACGTACCGCCTCGTTCAGCAATCACTTCTTCGCTAACCCGGAAGGCCGATCGTTTCAATGCTTTATACCGATGCCTTTCGAATACCACGCAACGATCACCATCACGAATGAATCGGACAAAGATCTTACTCATTGTTTCTTTGATGTCGATTACCAGTTGATGGATGAAGAAGACTGGTCGCCTGACAATATGTATTTCCATGCTTACTGGAGTCGCGATACGGCAACAACTCTGACGAAAGATTTCAGGATACTACCTGAGATAAAGGGAAGAGGTCGCTTTCTTGGAGCGACAGTCGGCGTAAATGCTAATCCTGCTTATCTGAAGTCGTGGTGGGGTGAGGGAGAGGTAAAGATCTTCCTCGACGGGGATACGGATTATCCAACCTTGAATGGAACCGGCACGGAAGATTACATAGGAACCGGTTGGGGCCAGGGCGCCTATGCAAATCCATATGCGGGCTGCCTGGTCGCCGACGATGTTAAGAAACAGTGGTCGTTTTATAGATTTCATGTTCCCGATCCTGTCTTCTTTTCAGAAAGATGTGAAGTAACCCTTCAACAGATCGGCGGCGATGCGAAATCTGAAGTTATAAAAATGCAGAATGCAGGCGCAAATCTCGCGCCGGTGACGATCGACACAGGCGGCAAGCTTGTGCAGCTCTATAAGAAAGGCAACATTGTAAAGCTCGACAGCGCAGACCTGCCCGACGGATGGACGAACTTTTACCGAAGCGACGATGTGAGTGCCACTGCATATTTTTATATGCATTCACCCGCAGGCTCCCTGGCGCCATTGCAAGATGTTAAGTATCGCACGGCGAATCTTAGAACTGAAAAACAATAATCATGAAGAGAATACTTTTACTGTTCACGTTCATTTCAACAATGTCGTCAGCACAAGTGCCCGTGATATTCGACACGGATATTGCGCCGGACTTCGACGATGTTGGTGCCATGGCATTACTTCATGCTTTCGCCGATAAGGGCGAGGCAAAAATACTGGCTACTATCTCGTGCAATACATTCGAGACCACGGTGCCAACGATCAGTGTTCTTAATACATACTTCAGGAGACCGGAAATTCCCATTGGAGTTACAAAAGGAGACTTTCCAAATAAAGCCTGCAATGAAAAGTGGGCCGAGTTCATCGTCGCAAAATATCCTCACAATGTTCAAAGCAACGAGCAGGCTGAAGACGCACTTACATTATACCGCAAAATACTGGTTGGTCAACCCGATAACAGCGTAACGATCATCAGCGTGGGCTTCTTTACGAACCTGGCAAACCTTTTAAATTCTCCGGCCGACGACATCTCATCACTCAGCGGGAAAGATCTCGTTAAGAAAAAAGTCAAGCAACTGGTGTCCATGGCTGCATCTCTCGGTAAGGACGGAAAGGGAGGAAACGAATTCAATGTGGTTGTTGATGCGAAAGCTTCACAGAAGGTGTTTAGCGAGTGGCCAACACCGATGATCATCAGTGGATTTCATATAGGAGAGAAGATCATGACGGGCATCCCGCTGATCAAAAACGATAAGATCACAAACAGCCCGGTGAAGGATGCCTTCGACGTTGCATTAAAGAAGAACAACCAGACTGAGGGCCGCAACAGCTGGGATCAAACAGCAGTATATGTTGCAGTGCACGGAATGGAGCCGTATTTTACAGCAAGAAAGATCTCATTCGATATCCAGGACGACGGCAAGTCTGTACCGGTCAAAGGAGACAAGTACACATGGCTGGAATTCAAGCAAAAGCCGGAGCAGATCGCCAAAGGTATCGAAGAATTAATGGAGCATCAACCCGGAACTAAATGAAGTATCTAAGACGAACCCTTTTTATAGTTTTTTACCTGGTCATTGCCGGTGCATCGGCCCAGCAATCGGTCACCATCACAAAAGATATATTGAAAGATAAGATCAAAGGAGGGTGGGCCGGTCAAACGATCGGCGTGACTTTCGGTGGTCCGTATGAGTTTCGTTTCAACGGAACATTCATTGGCGATTACCAAACGCTGCTGTGGTACGAGGGGTATCTCAAGAACACTATGATCAACTCACCAGGTCTTTATGACGACCTGTATATGGACATCACCTTCGTTGAAATTTTCGAAAAAGAAGGACTTGATGCGCCAACTGAATCATTCGCGAACGCTTATGCAAAGGCCGGTTATATGTTATGGCATGCAAACCAGGCCGGCAGGTATAACCTGTTGAACGGGATCAAGGCCCCGGAATCGGGTCATTGGCTGCACAATCCTCACGCCGATTGTATCGACTACCAGATCGAATCTGATTTTGCAGGATTGATGAGTCCCGGCATGCCTAATACGGCTTCGGCGATAAGCGATAAGATCGGGCATATCATGAACTACGGCGATGGATGGTACGGCGGTATTTTCGTCGGAGCAATGTATTCGCTCTCGTTTGTATCGAGTGACATAAATTATATCGTTGAAACAGCGCTTGAAGCTGTTCCAAAACAAAGCGAGTTTTATCAAACAATTCGCAATGTCATCGACTGGCATCAGAAATATCCGGATGATTGGAAGCAGACGTGGCTCGAAGTTCAAAAGCGATGGGCTGATGATGTCGGCTGCCCGGATGGAGTTTTCGCTCCTTTTAATATCGATGCAAAAGTAAATGCCGCGTATGTTGTTATTGGCTTACTCTATGGCGAAAGTGATTTTACAAAGTCGCTGGAGATAACGACACGTTGTGGTCAGGATGCCGATTGTAATCCATCGACAGTCGCCGGAGTGTTGGGAACGATCATCGGTTACAACAAGATACCGCATTACTGGAAGCTTGGTCTCACAGAAGCCGAGTCGATCGATTTCAAATACACGACGATGTCGCTCGAAAAGGTTTATGAAGTAAGCTATAGGCATGCCCTTGCCAACCTCGAGCGAAATGGGGCCCAGATAAATGGATACAACATCACGTTGCCATCACAGAAAATCATCCCGGTGAAATTCGAGAAGAGTTTCGACGGACATTATCCAGTCACGAAGATGCCTGTAAAATGGTCGGAGAATAAAGACGAGCTCACGTTCGATTTCGAAGGTATCGGTTTTGTGATCCGGGGTGAAGCTGTTTCGAAAGGCGACAAAGCATCGAGCTTCGTATTCGATACGGAACTGTATGTTGATGGTAAGGTTGTGGAAAAGATAAAATTGCCGGTGAATTTTACGACGCGTCGTCATGAATTGGCCTGGAAGTACCAGTTGCCAATCGGGCAACATTCCGTTAAGCTCAAGGTGTTGAATCGACCTGGCAAGAATATCCTTTCAGGAGTGGAGGCGATCGTCTATTCGGATAAGCCGGTAGATGGATTGAAGCAAGCGATAGAGACGGCAGGAAACGTGAACAGGCACCCGAGAAAGCAGTAGATGAAAGCCAGGGTTTGGAGGCCAGGTAAATAGGTGTCCATCAGGCTCTTATAAAAAACAAAACCCCGATGGTGAATCGGGGTTTCTTTCATTTTTGAGCGGTCCGGACGGGACTCGAACCCGCGACCTCCTGCGTGACAGGCAGGCATTCTAACCAGCTGAACTACCGGACCTCGTAAATGAGGGTGCAAAGATAGATTTTGGAGTCATGAAACCAAAAAATGCCTCAGAATTCTTTTAAAAAGATGGTTTCGAGGAAGTGTTAGTTGAAGTTCAGGACGACCAGGCATTGATCCAGTTGACGTTACAGACGGCACACATAAATATGGTTTTTTCCTGAAAACCATCGTCGGTGACCATCCCGCGCCATGACATTTATTTACAACGCAACCGTTACTTTTAGCCTGCAATGCAGAGCCCTCTTCGAAAAATCGTTCTCGTCTTCATTCTTATCGCCCTGCTGCCGGCAATCTTCCTTATCTACGAACTCGCAGAACTCAATAAAAACGAAAACATAGTAAGGGAAACCTATCAAAATCAGCTCGACGCAATTCTCTATTCGGTAAACCAATACTCCGACGACATCATCAGCAGCTGGGCAAACACCATTCGTCACGAGCGGCGCGAACATCCCGACCCTAACTTCGAATCACGACTGCCTGAAGTTATTAACCAGACCGACGTACTTCGCTACGTATACATGACAGACCTCAAAGGGAAATCAGTCGCATACCGGTTATTCGAAGACGATCCATCACCTGCGGAAGTATCCGCTAAACTGGACAATATCATCCAGGCAAACCTCGAACAATGCGGCCGGCTTATTGAATATGCAGAGGCCGGTTTCCGAAAAATGCAGGCCATCGATACACCCGTCTACGGCGAATCGATCCCGATCATCTTTGCCCTCGACGGTACCGATCCGGATTACCACATCGGCGTGGTCGTCGTCGATCTTCCTTCCATGATCAAAAGCAATCTCGCTCCAAAAATGCAGGCGATCTCGCAAGGAAAGATGGTCATCTCTGCATTCCGTATCGCAGACGACTCGTTGATCTATTCGACCCAGCCTGCTGAACTTGATTCCAGAGCACGCGCCGACGTGAGGCAGTTCAAAGACCTGATGATCAAAAAAGACTTCTGGGTACTTCCTGGTTACTACGTCGGCATAAACCTGGTTGGTGCTACACTCGGAGATCTTGTCGAAGAAAGAACCGATACTGCGTTTATCATACTCGGAGTACTCGCACTCATCTTCGCCAGCGGTATTTATTTCCTTTATAGTAACATTCGCCGCGAGATCTACCTGTCGCAGGCAAAGTCCGAATTTGTTTCGAACGTCTCCCACGAGATCCGTACACCGCTTTCATTGATCGGTATGTTTGCCGAAACTCTCGAAAGCGGTCGCGTAAACACCGAGGACAAGAAACGCGAATACTACGGGATCATCAGCAAAGAAACTCAGCGTCTCTCACGCATCGTGAATCGCATTCTGAACTTCTCACAGCTTGAAGCGAACAAAAAGACATTCAATTTTCAGCCAGTGCAGGTGAATGACCTTTGCACGGATATTCTGAAGATGTATTTCTACCCGATGCAGGAAAAAGGGTTCACCTTTGAATTCAACCCTGACAAGGATGCCCGCCAGATAAGAGCCGATAAAGAGTCGATATCGGAAGTGCTCGTCAACCTGGTCGATAACGCGATCAAGTACAGTCGTGATAATAAAAAGATAACGATCACCACCGGTGTTGATGGACGATATACCTTCGTTGCCGTGAAGGACCAGGGTATCGGCATCGCAAAGAATCATCAGCGCGATATCTTCGACCAGTTCTATCGTGCGCCTACGGGCGACGTTCACACCACGAAGGGCTCGGGACTTGGCCTTGCTCTCGTTAAGAAGATCGTTGAAGCACACGATGGTGAAATCAAAGTCGATAGCGTGCTCGACAAAGGAAGTACATTTACAGTTTTCTTTCCATACATAAACACGGGATCATGAGTTATTCAATTTTGATCGTGGAGGATGAGCCCAATATGAGGCTTGGTCTGAAAGACAACCTCGAGTTTGAAGGATATTCTGTGGACCTTGCCGAAGACGGAGCCGAAGGCCTCGACAAGATCCTCAAGAAATCATACGATCTCATTATCATGGACGTGATGATGCCTAAGATGTCTGGCCTCGACGCATGCAAGAAGGCCCGAGAAGCTGGTGTCGAAGCGCCAATTCTGTTGCTCACCGCCAAGAGCGAAGAAGTGGATAAAGTTGTCGGCCTCGAATTGGGTGCAGACGACTACGTAACGAAGCCATTCAGTCTCCGCGAATTACTTGCGCGCATCAAAGCGATTCTCCGAAGGGGTACACTTCGAAAGGAGCCTGTGAAAACGGCAGAAACGAAAGTCGGCCGACTGACTGTGAACTTCGACACGTATACGTCGCACGATCAAAACGGTCAGGTGAGAATGTCGCACAAAGAATATGCGATCTTACAATACCTGTTAAGTCGCAAGAACGAGACAGTCTCACGCTATGATCTCCTTGAAAAAGTCTGGGGCTACGAAGAATCTCCAACAACAAGGACGGTCGACAATTTTATCGTAAAGCTCCGCCAGAAAATTGAGCTCGATCCTAACGATCCACGCATAATTCTGACTGTTCACGGAACCGGGTATAAACTCATCTCGTGACACGATTTTACATCAACTTACCCTGTCGTGACATCTAATTTCAGCGTTGCCAGTATAATTGCATAGAGAATTTTTCTAACCAAACTACTGTCATGAGATCGAGCTGGCCCATCACAACCTTCGCAACAATCATTCTCGCGTTCATTGTATCATCATCGGCTTTCGCTGCAGAACGAAAAGTGAACCTTCGCGGCACGTGGAAGTTTTCGCTTGGCGATAACATGAATTTTGCAAAACCTAACTACGATGATTCGAAATGGGAGGATATGTATGTGCCGGCTCCATGGCAGGAGGAAGGATTCAGGGAATATCGCGGCTTCGCATGGTATCGTTATAAATTCGAAATAACATTCAAGGCAGACGAGCCGCTTTTCATCGAGCTCGGTCGTATCGACGATGTGGATGAAGTCTATATTAATGGACACCTCGTTGGATCATCCGGCGGATTTCCTCCAGGTTACTACACAGCTTACAATGTAAAAAGGTCATATCTGATTCCTACACAATATCTCAACCAGGGAAAAGGCAATGTTGTAGCAGTTCGTGTGTTCGATGAAGGCGGTGAAGGAGGTATCCTCGGAAAGGACCCCGGCATCTACAGCTACGGCGACGTGTTCGTAAATGGGTTCACTCTTATGGGCGCCTGGAAGTTCAATCTGGCTGATGATCCTGCGTGGTCAAAGGAAGATTTCGACGATTCTAAATGGGAAACTATTGCAGTCCCATCGACATGGGAAGACCAGGGCTTCCGCGACTACGATGGATTTGCGTGGTACCGCAAGAAATTCACACTCCCGAAAGATTTTGAAACAAAAGACATGGTCGTATTACTAGGTCGAATCGACGACATGGACCAAGTGTTCATCAATGGCACATTGGTTGGTAGTACTGGTAATATCGAGCGCAGATGGGCTCACAATAATGAGTGTAATGTTGCCAGGACATACTTTATTAATGACGGACTTTTACGGGCCGGTGCAACTAATACCATCGCAGTTCGCGTCTACGACCAGGAGGGAAGGGGCGGTATTTACGACGGACCGATAACGATCATTAAACGATCGGAATACAAAGAGTTCTGGAAGAGATATAAAGAAGAAGATTTCAGCTGGTGGTCGTTGCTGGGCTGGGACGATGATGACGACCACTAGTTAATGATGACGCCATTAGTCGATTACAGAGAGATATTTTGATTGAGTTCGTTCGAGTGCAGAGATGAAAGCAGATAAGACAAATTATTGGTTCTTCGTAGTGTTCCTCACAATAGCAGGTGTGTTGATGGGCATTCCCGGGCTTGCCGAAGATAAATACGATCGTGTGATCAGCCTTCATGGCAAATGGAAATTCAACATAGGTGATAAAAGCCTGTGGGCCGATCCTTATTTTAACGATAAAACCTGGGAGTCGATTTATGTTCCCTCTAAATGGGAAGATGAAGGTTTCAACGGATATAACGGCTTCGCATGGTATCGTACATCTTTCGAAGGCGTAGATCTACAAGACAAGAATGGAAGCTATAATCTCTTCCTGGGTTATATCGACGACGTAGATGAGGTTTATCTCAACGGACATAAGATCGGCTCGTCCGGATCTTTTCCTCCAAAGTATCATACGGCTTTCAACGCGTTCAGAAATTATTTCATCCCGCGCGAGTTTATCAACTTCACAGGAAAGAATGTGATCGCAGTAAGGGTTTATGACAATGAGATCGAAGGCGGAATTGTTTCCGGAGAAGTAGGAATATACCGAAGCCGCAACGACGCGGGCCTTGTAGTGAACTTAAGAGGTGTTTGGGACTTCAGGGTAATATGGCCCCATTCAAATCGCCTGATGAGCTTCGACGAGAAATCAGTCAACGAGCTTGCTGCATCAAAAGATGGCTGGGTTGATGTGAGCGTTCCAGCAAACTGGGAAACACAAGGTTTTGAAGATTATGATGGCGGCGCGTGGTACCGTAAGAAGTTCTCAGTTCCAAAGTCATTGGCCGGCGAAGACATCGTACTGATCCTGGGAAAGATCGACGACAGCGATAGAACATTCCTCAATGGAAAAATGGTGGGCTCCATGAACGATGCGTGGCAACAAGTGAGATATTATCACGTTGCGGCGTCGCAGGTAAAAGCCGGTGAGGTAAACACGATCATGGTGTTTGTAGATGATCCACAGGGTGGGGGCGGCATCTTTGAAGGACCCGTCGGTATCATGAAGCAGTCTGATTTTACCAGGTATCTTCGCTGGAAGTAGTAAAAACAAATATCAGTATCGTGTTAACCCGATACCTTTTAGAATTAGAAATTCTAATCTCATTGTTTCAAACTCCACTTTAACTAATATTGCATCGCAGGTGACGTAAACTGCATTTTTTCACTGGTCAGGTTAATTAATCTGGGGAGAGGATGCGTTTTATTTTTACGTTAGCCGCATGGTTGCTTGTTGGTAACATTCTTTGTCAACAAGCTCAAGCACAATCAACATCATGGATCGGGTCTCAAAATTCCAATTGGAGAAATCCAAATAACTGGACCAATGGAGTTCCCGATGCGACAAAGGATGTCATCATCGGAGATGGCTCATATGTGGGACCTTCATCACCGCAGATCCCAGGAGCATCCGGCAGCGGCATCTGCAAGTCGCTCACGGTTGGCAGCAGCGGCATTGCGATCGTCCTCGATCTTCAGGACGATATAACGGTTCTGGGCAGCGTTACTATCGGACCAGTTGGGACCATTCAACAAGGCACAGTGAACCTTACCCTTGGCGGAGATTGGATCAACAATCATAACAGCAGTTCTTACGGGCCATCAGCCCTTGCCAGCCCAAAGGTCTACTTTTCGGGATCGGCGCAAACGATCGGGGGATCAGCGAGTACAACATTTCAGAAGGTCATCATCAATACCGGCAGCACCACCACGCTTGCACGGAATATAACCGTTCAAAGCGGATTAGATATCAATGGAACGTTGGATCCGACCGAATCATTTTCTGTAACAGGCACGACCACCATTGGCACGAACGGAACTGCGAAAGTGAAGGCAGCAACCGTTGCAGGTAACTATTCGGTCAATCCGAATCCAACTACGAGTACGTCGACTATTGATTATGCATCGTCGATCAACACACAGACCGTGGCCAGCGCAATAAGTTATAAGCGACTCCTGATCAGTGGAACGACAACGAAAACACCTGACGGCAACCTGACCATTGCCAATGATGTTGCCATAAACGGGGGCACACTTGATCTTGCCGATAAGACTGCCAATAGATCTGCAGCTGGTGGAAGCTTTACGATGGCTTCAGGAACCACGCTACGTATTGGCGGTATCAATTCGTTTCCATCGAACTATTCTTCAGTAACGCTTGCGTCTTCAAGTACCGTCGAATATTACGGGCTCACCAATCAGCCCGTCAGCGCCCAGACTTACGGACATCTTAAATTCAGCACCTCATCCGGATCTATTACGAAAGTGATGCCGGCGGCGGCGTTTACTGTTAGCGGCAACTTCACAACGACTACCGGCGGTGCGAGCACATTAATTTTCACAGCACTGAACTCAGTTTCAGTTTCAGGTAATGTCGATCTGTCGGCGGCGACTACGTTCACCGGGGGCGCCTTCTCTCATTCAGTTGGAGGCAACTGGGTCAATGCCGGTACGTTTAGCGGATGCGGCGGTACAGTTACATTCACCGGGGGCGGGGCAAGTATGTCCGGTACCGGTACAAACCAGTTCGGGAACGTTGTCGTGTCCGGCAATGGGTTCACCGTAAACGCAGCAACATCGCTGTCGGTTTGCGGCAACTTCTCGACGACTGGTGGCGGCAGTTTCACCCATACAACCGGCGGAGCCGGAACGATGTCGATGACTACCGCTTCAGCAAAAAGCATCTCGGGCAGCAACATTTCATTCGATGACCTTTCGATCACAGGTGGCTCGGTTGCAACTACCTCGTCGTTTACGATCCAGGGTGATTTCGCAGTAAACGGCGGAACATTCAGTGCGACCGCCGGAACGATGACATGGACAGGCGCCGGTAAAACTTTCAGCGGAGCCAGCGCAACACAGGCGTCGGCCTTAAGCGTATCAGGATCTTACACGACAGCTCGTGATCTGTCGATATCAGGGAACTTCTCCGTAGCAGGCAGCTTCACGCAAACAAGCAACACGACGTTCTTCAATGGAACGTCTACCTTCTCGGGAACTGCATCATTGTTCAATATGCAGATCTCGGCATCATCGGCGTTGACGATGGGAGGTAACTCGACGTTGCGCGTGGCAGGAACCCAGGTGTTGGGCGCGAGTGCAACGCTGAACACTTCTAGTAATGTTCCCAATACGTTTGTATTTAATTCAACGGGCAGTCAAACGATCGTTTATACCGCATTTAATAATATCACGGTACAGGGCGGGAATACCAAAACACCGTCAGCCGCATTAACGATCGGCGGGAACTTGACTATAGCTGCGGGTACGACGTTCGATGCGACTACATTCTCTCACAGCCTCGCCGGCAACTTTATCAACAACGGAACATTCACGAAAGGAACGTCTACCGTGACTTTGAACGGAACCCTGGATGCAAGCATTACCGGCATTACGTCGTTCAACATTCTCACAGTGAATAAGGGAACGGCTAACGTTGTTAGCCTGAACGATAACGTTACGACGGCAACCTTAAATATGACATCCGGCAAGATGCTGACTGGGTCGAGCTCTGTGACGATCACGACAACACGCACAGGCCCCGGTATCATCATGGGTACCATCACCCGCACACATGCATTTGGCACCGGTACGAATTATGAATTCGAGAGTCCAGATAACTTTGTCAATTTCACTGCTGCTTTAAACGTCACTTCTGTAACTGTGACTGTTGTAAACGCGTTGGTCACAAACTTTCCTTCCGGTGTTTCGGTGAACAGGAAATACACCATCACAGTGACGGCCACATCATACACCGCCAATCTGAGGTTACACTACGAGCAGGCAGAGATCAACGGTAACTCGGAAGGAGCCATGTCGATGTGGAATGACCAGGGAATCAATATCTGGACGTCCCGTGGTAAATCTTCCAACGACGTAGGCAACAACTGGGTGGAACTCGACGGACAGATATCGATCAATAATTCGTGGACGATGTCTGACGGGCAGAATATTCTTAGCTGGGATGGCTCGGCAAGTACGGCATGGGACGATCCGGCTAACTGGACCGCGACCGCTGGATCGCCTGGTCCTATCCCGACGCTTAACGAAACCGTGCAGATCGGAGATCTTGTCTTCACGAACGCACCCGTTATAGCGACTGCTGCACAGGCGAAAAATATCAGTTTCTTCTCAAATACACCCACAACACTAAGCATCGTCAGCTCGGGCGTATTGGTTGTACAGGGAAACATACAGGGAAACTGGAGTTCCAACGCAACACATACCATCAACGTCGGCTCGCGGATACTCACAACATTCAGCGATCTTGTTTTAAGTGACGGAACTGCTGGCCACGCAATCAATCTTACAGGAACGACGGGCTTCGTGAACGTGAACGGATCGCTCACACAGAGCGGCGGTGCTAATATCACCTTCACGTCTTCAGGAAACCTTTCGATCAGCGGGAACTACAATCGCACCAGTGGAACATATAGCGGTAGTCCCTCCGGTGTTGTTACCTACAATGGAAGTACAGACCAGGTGATCGCGAATCTCACGTATCAAAATCTCACGATAGACAAATTAACAGGACTCGCGACAACCAGCACAGCGCTGACAATCAACGGTGATCTTCAAGTGCTCACGGGGGGCACGTTGCGTACCAATGGAGACCTGACGGTTGGAGGAAGCGTCACCGTTGCCAGTGGCACCGTGCTCGACACCCCTGCGTCGGATATTACTGTAGCCGGTGACTGGACGGTAGCTGGCTCGTTCAATCCGGGCAGTGGAACTGTTACATTCAGTGGAAGCGGGGCCCAGGCAATGTCGGGCGGTAGCTTCAACAACATTACAGTAAACAAACCATCGGGCACACTTACGGTCAATGGAAATCTTAGCCTCAATGGCAACATAAATATCAATAGCGGGACGGTGGATGTGAACACGAGAAATGTGGCGCGGACTGTTACCGGGGGCACTGCAGCACTTGGTGCCGGAGCCATTGCGAGGTTCAGCGGTACCGGGTTCCAGATCATGAACTTTGGTAGTTTGATCGCAAACCCGACAAGCACAGTTGAATATTACGGCACATCGGCGAGGCCAATACCACCTGTGACATTTGGACATCTGCTTATCACAGGCACGGGCACGAAGACGATGGTTGCCGCAACCACCATATTAGGCGACTTGACCGTAAACGCCGGAGCTACTCTTGTGTTGCCATCAACGACCCTCAATGTTGCAGGAAATATTACCGCCAACGGGAGTTTAAATGCAAACTCCGGCACACTGATCCTTGATGGTGTATCAAAGAACCTTGCCAACACAGGAACCATCAGTTACAACAACGTAGTAGTGAATGGAAATTATGTCCTGACATCCGGGAATGTGGATTTCAACGGGTACCTGCAGGTAAATACAGGCGCAACGCTGAATCTTGGTAGTGCAACGGTTAATTCATCGGGCGACCTTACAAACTCAGGCACGCTGGTTTCGAGTGGTACAGTAACATTCCTTGGAACGCAGCTTCAGACCATTCGGTTATTGAATGCCGTATCGTCTACTTCAACAGGCGTCATCAACTTTAATGGTACGGTTTCCCCGGAATTACACTCTAACACATCGCCGGTGTTCGCTACCGTGAACATCAACAACACTTCGCCGATAACAGTTTCGGAGGGATGGACAGTGGTCGTCGCGATGAACGTAGCTGCATCCGCAACATGGAATGGGGGGCCGTTCACTCACACGATTGCCGGAGCTTTTACTAATAACGGCACAGCCAACAGCACCGGAAAGATCCGTTTCATACCGCCAACTACCGCGACAATAAATCTCGGAAGTTCGTTTAACTCAACCGGTAAAGTGGAATTCGGCGGAGCAGGAGCTATGACCATCCTTGGAAGCACTTCCTCGTTCGCATCCATTGATTTCACAAATACCAATGCCGCAGGCGTCACTATCCCCACGGGTTGGACGTTAACACACGATTTATTGATTGGACCCGGAACAACTGTTAATGGCAGTACATTCACCCATAGCATTGCAGGTACATGGACGAACAACGGCACCTTTAATGGAAATTCGTCAACGGTTACTTTCACCAGTACTTCTACTACCGATGAAATTCGCGGGACAGGCACAACCAATTTCAACAATGTGCTATTCGCAGCCGGATCAACTATGACTGTAGTGGCTCCTGTGAATGTTATCGGGAATTGGACCAACAATGCAACCTCTGTATTGCTTCACTATGGAAATGTGAAATTCATCGGAACAGGAACGTCAAATATCAGCGGTACAACGCTTACAGATTTCCACGATCTCGAGATCGACAAATCTTCAGGCCTCGTTCAATTGACAAGAGACGTTTCTATCAACAACACATTGGCATTAACGAATGCTCCGTTCTCGCTCAATGACCACAAGGCTACAGTATCTAACTCCAGCGCATCAGCTGTAACACGAACAAACGGTTACATACTTAGTGAATCGACAACCTTCGCGGGCCTTTTCGATTGGATCATCGGAAGTGATGTCACCTTGCACGAGATCCCTTATGGTACTTCGACGGGCGACTATATTCCGATGCAATTTACACTGACATCAGGAACTGCAGGAACGGTTACTACATCAACATATCACACCGATGCTGCTAACCTGCCGCTTCCTCCCGGTGTGACGCACGTCTTCAACGCAACCGGAACAAGCAACGCAAACAATACGGTCGATCGTTTCTTCTGGATCAACACATCCGGTGTATCCCCCGTGGCAACCGTTACCCTGTCGGCCAGCCCTGCCGAAGTTGGAACGATCACGAACTTACTCGGCCAACGATGGAACGGAACTTATTGGGACGATCCTCTCGCGGGGCAAACCGCCAATGCAACATCGGTAACGATCCCGGGAATCATCCAGTTCAGTCCGTGGGCCATCTCCGGAAACTTCAACGCTCTTCCGATTCGACTGCTTTCATTCAATGCGACGTTAGACGGCAATAAAGTGGTGGTGCAGTGGGAGACCGCATCTGAATTGAATAACGATTTCTTCGAGATTCAAAAGTCGCAGAATGGAAAAGACTTCTTTTCTATAGGCACTGTACGGGGTTCAGGTACGACCAATGATTCGCGCACATATTCATTAAAGGATTATGAGATATCAGCAGGCAGGTGGTTCTACAGGTTAAAACAGGTTGACTTCGATAAACATTCTACGATGAGCGGCGTAGTTGCCGTAAACATCGGTGATCTCGATCCAATCGATTTTCAGTTGGCACCCAATCCTGTTGTCGAGAAGCTGGCAATCTCATCTACCAGCAACTTCCTGGATGATATGGCGGTAACGATCTTCGACGCTTCAGGAAAAATTGCATACAACTGGAAGCATCCCGCCTTCGGCCAGGACGAGATAGCCAGCGTCGACCTTGGTCACCTCGCATCTGGAGTCTACGTCGTTAACATTCAATACGGCGGGTTTACAAAATCATACCGCGTCGTGAAAAAGTAACATCGTCTCATAACTTGTCCGGGCGATCCGGTTTTGATTACATTAGGGTATGAAATACACACTTGCACTGGTATTTTCTGCCTTATTGTTTTCGTGTAAACAACAAAAGCAGGACGATTGGATCACGTTGTTCAACGGGAAAGACATCAACGATTGGATCGTCAAGATCCATCATCACGACCCGGGTGTAAACTTCGGAGAAACATTTCGCGTCGAAGATGGCATGATCAAAGTGAGATACGACAAGTACGGCGACTTCAATGATCAGTTTGCTCATCTTTATTACAAAACGCCCTTCTCACGATTCCATCTTTCCCTCGACTACAGGTTCACAGGACAGTTGCAACACGGCGCGCCGGAATATACAATGCTCAACAGCGGTGTGATGTTCCACTCGCAGGACCCCCGCCAGATGTTGAAAGAACAGAATTGGCCGATCTCCGTAGAAATGCAATTCCTCGCAACACTCGACGATGGTACTCCAAGACATACCGGCAACATGTGCTCTCCCGGAACCGACATCGTCTATCAGGGAAAGGTCTATGACGGACACTGTCTCGATTCATCGTCAAAGAGCTATCCCCGGGAAGAATGGGTTCACGCAGATCTCATCGTGTATGGAGATTCATTGATCACGCATGTCATCAACGGCGATACCGTGCTTCGATACAGTAAACCGACAATGGGAGGAGGGGTCGTGAATGGTTATGATAGCGCTATCTGGAAACCGGGGACTCCACTAAAAAGCGGATATGTCGCGTTGCAAAGTGAAGGGCAACCGATAGACTTCAGGAATATTAAGATCAAGGAACTAAAAGACTAGACCGTTTTCGGATCCGGATGAATCCACGGACTTCTATAGGCCCTTTGTAAAAGTTTCGTCGCTTCAGCATCGTTCAACACCGTCCTTGTCTTCGGATCGTATGTCAGCGGGCGACCAACCTGCATTGAAAGGTTCGCCAGTATACATGACGCCGTCGAAATATGTCCTTCTTCGATGTCTGCAACAGGCCTGCTGTTATCCTGGATCGCTTTCAAAAAGTCGAGCATATGTAAACGTGTCGCCGGCGCTGCGTTCAGTTCAATATCCTTTTCATTAAGATCTTCCGGGTATTTTTCCTTCTCATAAACAACATCCTTGTGTATCTTCTGCGCCTTGCTGTCCTCGGGAACGAAGTCATACTGCATTGTACTTGCTGAGAGCGTTCCTTTATCGCCATACAATTTGAAAGACCATGGATATTCGGGATCTGCAGGAGCTCCCCACGTGCGATGGGTCCACACCGCATTCAGATTATCGTATTCAAAGATCGCCGACTGGGTATCGGAAATATTCGATTTACCTTCTTTTTGAACATAGATACCGCCATTGGAGACGATCTTGTTCGGATACCCAAGCTTGAGCATCCAGCGCACGGTGTCGAGCATGTGAACACACATATCGCCCATGATGCCATTGCCGTATTCCATAAACGTTCTCCACCACCGAACATGCGGAAGTCCATCGTAAGGACGCATCGGCGCAGGCCCGGTCCACATCTCATAGTCCAGGAAATCGGGAACTGCCTGAACGGGAGGGTTGCCATTGTTACGCATATGGTAATAGCAGCACATTTCTACGTGCCTGATGTTGCCAAGCAGGACTGCATCGACAATATTCTTCTTTGCATCGATGAGATGCGGCGTGCTCTTGCGCTGTGTTCCAACCTGTACGACTTTTTTGTACTTACGGGCAGCTGCGACCATCGCCTCGCCCTCCATCACGTCGACGCTGATTGGCTTCTGAACATAAACGTGCGCACCCGCTTTCACTGCGTCGATCATCTGCAGTGCGTGCCAATGATCCGGCGTTCCGATGAGAACGATGTCCATCTGGTTGTCGGAAAGCATCTTCCTGTAATCGCCATATAGCTTCGGCACTTTGCCCGATTTCTGACGTTTGCTCACGAGATCTCCGGCGGCCGCCAGCATATTTTTATCTACATCGCAAAGGGCGACAACTTCTACCGGTGCCACCTGTATCAGTCTGAATAAATCACTTTTGCCATACCAGCCAGTGCCAATAAGTCCCACACGCAAAGGCTTCTGAGGATAGATCAGATCCATTCCTTCTGCCTCGCCGAAAGCTGTAAGAGCAAGCGTCGCTGTTGCACCCTTCAGAAACAAACGGCGATTGATGTTGAAATCTTTCATGATGTCGTGATTTAGGTCAATGTAGAATGACCTAAAATAGGATTTAACGTCATCCCGGACAAGGGATTTTCTGACAGCCGGCGCTATCACATTACCGTACAACTCTATTGTGGAAAAGAGGCTTCGAGCGCGGGACGCGAGGTCAGAATAATGTCAGCTGTGTGATCTCTTCAACAGGGGTCTGTCGTTTTTTTACAGGAACAATATCCCTGATATGATAGAGCTTCGTTTCCTTCTTTCTTCCTGCGACAATGATCTCAGTGTTGCCTGCATCTTTGGCAAAGAACCTTGTCACAAGCTTGGGATGATTATTGTCTTCCGAAAGGTGGGAGAGGAACAGGTGACTTAAATAAGGTGCCCTGTGCTGCACAAAAAGGTCCAACGCCTGCCTATTGGATAAATGACCTTTATCACCCTTAATCCTTTCCTTTAAGTGATAAGGGTAACTTCCTTGTTCCAGAAGATCCTCATCATAATTCGTTTCAAGAAACGCTGCATGACACTGACTAAAATAATGGATCGTGTTTTCACAAGCATGTCCAAGGTCAGTGAATACGCCTACCCGGACGTTGTTCCTCGAAACGACAAAGCTGTGAGGATCACATGCATCATGAAACTTTTTGAAAGAAGTAATCTGGATATCACCAACCGTTATCGGCTCATGTGAGGGTATGCCATGAACGAGATTCCGGTCGATGTCCATTCTGCTTTCGGCCAAAGTACCGGGCGAAACGTACACTGGTATCCTGAACTTCTTGCTGATCGCCGGAAGGCCATGTATATGATCCCCATGTTCATGGGTAATAAATATTCCCTTAACATGCCTGAGGGATTTACCGATCCTCTTCAGTCGTTTCTCCGTCTCGCGGCACGACAGCCCCGTATCCACGATAACGGCAGACTCCTGGCTGGCCAGATAATAGCAATTCCCATTACTCCCCGAATTCAACGATGCTACGAACAGAGACATGCTTGCAATATACAGACGGTAGTTTTAAAGTAGTTCTTGAGGTGAAATTTGATTTATTTTGTGACAACCTGTGTCAAAAATATTTTACCAACCTGGTTTATGAAACACAACAAAACTTTTAAGGCCCTGGCATTCATCACGGCACTAGCCGGTGGAATGTGGGCAACATCATGCTCTAACGAAAAGAAAGAGACAGTACAGGACTCAGCGCTTCCTGCTATTCCGGCAACAGGTATCAAAGTACCTGATGGATTCTCAGCAACAATTCTTGCCGACAGCCTCGGACCAACGCGTCACATCGCCGTTACCCCGCAAGGAAATGTTTACGTGAAGCTCGCCTCGCCACGCGACGGAAAAGGAGTGATCTATTTAACTCCGAACGGTCAGCAGGTAGAACTCAAGAACGGCTTCGGTGACTACGCGGGAACGGGTATCTACGTTAAGAACGGATATCTTTACGCTTCATCAAATACTTCTATCTTCCGATACAAACTTAATGATAGCAGCCAGGTGATCGATCCGAATTCACCTGAAACAATCGTGTCGGGCCTGGTTGATCACGACCAGCACAATTCGAAGTCGATTGTCCTCGATAACGACGGCAATATCTATGTGAACATTGGTGCTTACTCCAATGCCTGCCAGGAAGTAGACCGTACCAAAGGATCCAAAGGCATGAAGCCTTGCCCAATCCTCGACTCTGCGGGCGGTATCTGGAGATTTAAAGCAGATGTTGCCGGTCAGACTTTTAAAGATGGTGTGCGTTATGCAACCGGACTCCGCAACGTTGTTGGCCTCGACTGGAACCAGGAGACAAACAAGCTCTTTGTGATGCAACACGGTCGCGATCAGCTCACCGTTTTGTTCCCCGAATATTTCAACCAGCAGCAATCTGCAAATCTTCCTGCCGAATGTATGTATGAACTTACAGAAGGTGCTAACTGCGGATGGCCATATATCTATTACGACCAGGATCAGAAGAAGAGAATGGTTATGCCTGAATATGGCGGCGATGGTAAGAAAGTAGATACCAGCAAAGATATCATCGACCCGGTGGCGGCGTACCCTGGCCACCTTGCGCCTAACGGGCTGCTGTTCTATACCGGAAGTCAATTCCCTGAGAAGTATAAGAACGGCGCATTCATCGCATTCCACGGATCATGGAACCGTGCCCCGGAACCACAGGCAGGTTATTTCGTTGTTTTCCAGCCATTTGCCAACGGAAAGCCTTCTGGTGACTACGAGGTATTTGCCGATGGATTCTACGGTCCCGGTCCGATCACACCCGATGGTAAGGCAATTCGTCGTCCATGTGGGTTGGCTCAGGGTCCTGACGGATCCCTGTACATCACAGACGATACAAAAGGAGCGATCTTCAAAGTCACATACGGAAATACGACCGCTGCTCCTGCAAGCGCTGGCGAGTAATCCAAATGATTCATATTTTGAGGTTCCGGGTGTTAATCCGGAACCTTTTTTTATGCGCCATTATATCCTTCCTCTGGTCATAGTCGCATTAGCATCTGCGTGCAAGAAAGAATACCGTGATGAGATCTATACAAAACCTCAGATCGTTGCCGACCCGGTGATCAAAGACATGAGTCCGGAAGAAAGTCTGAAGACCATGTATGTTCCGAAAGGATATAAGATCCAGTTGGTTGCGAGCGAACCACTGATCAACGAACCGGTTACTGTTGTGTGGGACGGCAACGGAAAGATGTACGTAGCTCAAATGATGACGTACATGCAGGATGCTGACGCAACAGATGAGAACGCACCGTGGAGTCGTATCTCTGTTCTTGAAGACACCGACAACGATGGAATGATGGATAAGTCAACGACTTTCATCGATAGCCTGGTACTTCCCCGGATCATTCTGCCATTAGACGATCGCCTGATCGTTGGTGAGACATTTCAGCGAAACCTCTATTCGTACCGTGATACGAACGGAGATAATATTGCCGACGAAAAAATACTCCTGTTAGAAGATACTGTTCGCGACAACCGGAATCTCGAGCACCAGGATGCCAATATGTTATGGAGCATCGACAACTGGCTATATGTAACGAACAAAACTTTCAGGTATCGTTTCACTCAGAACAAGTTCATAAGAGATACACTCCCGGAACCGGCGCCTGGTCAGTGGGGATTAACACAGGACGAGACCGGCAGGCTGTTCTTTTCAAGAGCAGGTGCTGAAGTTCCGGCGAATGGTTTTCAGCAACACATTTCATATGGTGTGCTCGAGCTTCCAAAACCGTGGGATGATATCTTCATGGAGCCATGGCCAATCGTCGGCACACCGGATGCGCAAGGTGGCGAGAATCGTCAGCGTCCCGGCGATAACACATTGAATCGATTTACCGGCGTGGCAGGGCAGGAGATTTATCTTGGCGATAAGATGCCGCCCGCATATGGCGATCTGTTCATACCCGAGCCTGTAGGGCGACTTGTTCGTCGTGCTAAAGTGAACCATATAGATGGAAAGATCTTCCTGGAAAACAGGTACGACAGCGCCGAGTTCCTCGCATCCACGGATCCGTTGTTCCGACCTGTTCACGCCACCACAGGACCTGATGGGGCGCTATACATCGTCGACATGTATCGTGGGATTATACAGGAAGGTCAGTGGGTAGGCAAGGGCAGCTACCTGCGTGGTGTGGTCGATGAAAAAGGGCACGCTAACTTTCACAGTCACGGCCGCATCTACCGGATCATACACGAGAACGAAGAGCCGGGGCCGATGCCACAGATGCTTGGTAAGTCGTCGAGAGAGCTCATACAATATTTGGGGCACCCGAACGGTTGGTGGCGTAACACGGCACAGAAGCTTATCGTACTCAAAAATGATCATACGGTAATGGGCGAGCTCGGACGGCTTGTTGAAAGTGAAAGTGCACCCGCCCTGCAACGACTTCATGCACTGTGGACCCTTGAAGGCCTCGATGATATCGATAGAGAACTGCTGAAAAGGGTCTTCACCGACAAGGATCCCCGGATCCGTGCCGCAGCGATAAGGATCAGCGAACGACTTGTGGAGCAAAACGATCCGGAGATAATTCATGCGTTGGAAAAAGTTGCTAACGACCCGAGCATTGAAGTGCTTCAACAATACATATTGACGGCACGTCGCCAAAATGAGACGACAAAAGAAACTGTCAGGTCCATTTTAGAAAAGCATCCCGATAACGAGATCATCAAGGTAACGGCGGGAGAAAATCTCAATCCTTCATTCAATGTTATCCAGGGACTGCGTGAAAAATATAAGCTCCGCAACGGTGATGCCGCGACGCAGATCGTTCACGGTTACCAGATCTACCAGGAGCTTTGTTCTACATGTCACGGAAAAGATGCGAAGGGAATAGCACAGCTGGCTCCGCCACTCATCGGGTCACCCCGCGTGAAGGCCGATCCCGACGTGATGGCAAAGATCCTGCTTCACGGTTTGGAAGGCCCTGTGGATGGGAAGAAATACAATGGGGCAATGGCACCGGTTGCCCAGGAGTCGAACGAATATATCGCCGACATCATAAGTTATGTCCGCGAGGAATTAAATGGAGCCGGTACGGTATGGAGGGGACGTGTAGGAAGAGTTAGAAATGATACAAAAGATAAGACAGGATATTATACCTTAGAAGAACTGGAAAAAGAAGAAAAAGCAAAAGCCCAGAAAAAATGAAACGCTGCATACTTGCACTATCGGCATTGATCGTGGCCGCCGGTTGTTCTGAAAAACCTGCGGAACTCTCCCAGAGAAAAATCATTAAGACAGTCGCTCCTGAGAAGATCGAGCAGATGCGAAAATCTGTCGAATCGCAGGTGACACCAACCCTTGCCGAAGGCTTGACGCTCAAGCTTTGGGGTGTGGATTCACTTGTAGCCGACCCCGTGTCTATCGACGTGGATGATGACGGAGCTTTGTACTACACGCGCACCAACCGTCAGAAGAATTCAGAGTTCGATATACGTGGTCACCAGGACTGGGAGCTTCGTTCTATCGCCCTTCAAACCATCGACGACAAGCGCAAGTTCTTACATGAGGAGCTTTCTCCTGAGAACAGCAAACGCAATACATGGCTGGCAGATCTCAACGGCGATGGGTCTCACGACTGGAAAGATATGACCATCCAGAAAGAACACGTGTATCGTGTTGAAGATACGGACGGTGATGGAATGGCCGACCAGGCACAGTTGGTTATCGAAGACTTCAATGACGAAGTTACCGATGCTGCCGGCGGAGTTATGAAACATGGCGACGACCTTTTCTTCAACGTTGGTCCCGATATGTGGCGCATCACAGACAGCAACGGAGATGGTTTCGCAGACAAGAAAGAGTCGATCTCTCATGGGTACGGAATCCATATCGGTTTCAGTGGTCACGGTATGTCCGGTATTGAGGTTGGTCCCGAAGGAAAGATCTACTGGCAGATTGGTGATATCGGTTTTAATGGAACCGACAAAGACGGAAAGAAGTGGGAATATCCGAACAGCGGCGTCGTTTGTCGCTCGAACCCCGATGGCTCTGACTTCGAGGTATTTGCTTACGGGAATCGCAACACCCACGAGTTCGTTTTCGACGAGTACGGAAACCTGATCAGTGAAGATAATGATGGTGACCATGCGGGCGAGAGTGAACGCATCGTTTACATCGTGAATGGTGCCGACATCGGATGGAGAAGCAACTGGCAATACGGTAAGTATACGGATGCCGACAATAACCAGTACAAAGTCTGGATGGACGAAAAAATGTACGTTCCACAATGGGATGGACAGCCTGCATACATTACACCGCCAATCGCAAACTTCGTGAACGGTCCCACAGGTATGTTGTATAATCCTGGTACTGCGTTAAGCGAAGAATGGAATAAGAACTTCTTCATCGTGGAATTTGTAGGAAACCCGGCCCGGTCGGGAATTCATTCTTTCAAATTGAATCCCAAAGGGTCAACTTTCGAACTTGGTGAGTACAAGAAAGTGCTCGGCAATGTATTGGCTACAGGTATCGATTGGGCACCCGATGGAACGATGATGATTGCCGACTGGATCGACGGATGGAGTACAAAAGATATCGGCCGGGTATGGCAGATGGATGTAAAGAACCCAAATCCCCTTCGCAAGGAGACTGCGGCGTTGATCAAAGAAAATTTCAAGGATTTAGACAATGCAAAACTATCGGATCTCCTGAAGCACGCAGATATGCGCGTAAGACACAAAGCACAGCTGGAGCTTGCGACACGTGGCGACGATGGTCTCGAGGTTTTAAAACAGGCGGTCGCTCAAAAAGAAAATCAGCTTGCGCGTGTCCACGGTATCTGGGGTATCAGCCAATTTGCAAGAAAAGATATCAAGAACGGCGCATTGCTCGTTCCGTTGCTCGACGATTCTGATCCTGAGATCAAAGCCCAGGCTGCGAAATGGATCGGCGATGTTCGTTACAAAGAGGCAGGAGATAAGCTTATTTCTTTATTGACAGATGCGTATCCACGCGCACAGTTCTTTGCCGCCGAAGCCCTGGGAAGAACTGCCTATGCGCCTGCAACCCAATCGCTGATCGCGTTGCTTGAATCCAACAACGACAAGGACGTTATGATGCGCCATGCCGCGAGTCTCGCCCTGGCCCGCATAGGCAAAGCGGAACCGCTCACTGCATTAACAACTCATGCCTCTAAAGCTGTAAGGACCGGTGCTGTGATTGCGCTTAGAAGAATGTCGAACGCGGGCGTGGCGGGTTTCCTCAAAGATACCGACGAGTTCGTCGCTACCGAAGCTGCTCGCGCCATCAACGATGATCTTTCAATTCCTGATGCACTGCCAGCGCTGGCCGATGCACTGGTCGAGTCGAAGTACACTAACGAAGCTTTTGTTCGCCGTGCAATAAGTGCATGCCTTCGTGTAGGCAGCGAAAAGACACTTCAGAATCTTATCACGTATGCAGGCAAAGAAGGAGCACCGGTTGCCATGCGCGCCGAAGCCGTTGCTGCGCTTAGCACCTGGGCGAAGCCTTCTGTGGTTGATCGCGTTGATGGAAGATATCGCGGTGATGTAAAACGTGATCTTGCCGGTGTTCAGAAAACAGCTGGCCCCGCATTGATCTCATTGCTATCGAGTAAAGATGCCGCCATCCGTTTAGGAGCAGCCAAAGCAATAGGCAAGCTCCAGGTGAAGGGTGAGAACGAATTGTTCGCGCATCTTAAGACTGACAAAGCCCCGGAAGTAAGAGTTCAGGCATTGAAGTCCCTGTCCGATATTAAATATGATAAGATGGACGAAGCGATCAAAGCGGGATTGAAGGACAACGACAAGAACGTTCGTGTTATCGCTCTCGATCTTCTTCCTAAGTCGGCTATGAACAAAGATGAGATGGTTTCATTGCTCGCCGAAGTGATCAACACACGGACGACGGAAGAACGCCAGGCTGCATTGACTACGCTTGGTGCGTTGCCATTCACGAACACCGAAAAGACGCTTGAAGGCCTGGTTGCCAAATTTGAAAAAGGGTCTCTTCCAAAAGAGTTGAGCCTCGAGCTTTCTGAAGCTCTCGATAGTACAAAGTCACAGGCATTGATCACACGCTATAAAGACATCAGCAAGAAAATGGCGACCGATTCTATTATGGGTCCGTTTGCAGGAAGCTTGCTTGGCGGCGATCGCAACAAAGGTGTCAGGATCTTCTATGAAAACCAGGCAGCGCAATGTATCCGCTGTCATGCAATTGGAGACTACGGCGGAAATGCCGGTCCCCAACTCGATGGTGTTGCCAGCAGGATCTCACGTGAACAGATACTGGAAGCTCTCGTGAATCCGAGCGCACGACTTGCTCCCGGCTTTGGCAATGTTCGTCTCGAACTCAAAGACGGCAAGAGTGTAAGTGGTGTGTTCCAGGGCGAAGACGCGAAGTCGATAAAAGTTAAGGTTGGCGATGAACCTGAGGTGACCATTGCCAAGAGTGACGTCGTTAAGCGCGTTAACGCCACGTCGAGTATGCCGCCAATGCGTTTCATTCTCAACAAGCGCGAGATCCGCGACGTGGTTGCATTCATCTCAACTTTGAAATAGGCATGAGATCGATTCTTGTCGGGCTCCTCTTCGTCGCGGCGTCATCGTTCGGACAATTCAGAATGCTGGTAATCGCCGAGCACGACAAGAATCATACTCCTTATGTTGAGGCTGCAAAGGTGTGGCTCGACAGCCTGGCGGCAGCAGAAGATCTCGATGTAGACTATGTCGATAACCCTGCATCATTCACGGCAGAAAAGCTCGCCGACTACAGCCTTATTTTTCAGATGAACTATCCTCCATATATGTGGAGCGACAGCGCGAAGGCTGCCTTCGAGTGGTATGTCACCGAACTCGGCGGCGGTTGGGTAGGGGTGCACCATGCAACGTTACTCGGCGAGTTCGATGGTTATTCCATGTGGCAATGGTTTTCCGATTTCATGGGCGGTATCAGGTTCAAGGATTACGTGGCCACCTTTGCCTCAGGCACCGTGAAGGTTGAACAGCCCAAACATCCTGTCATGAAAGGCCTTCCGAAGAAGTTCACTATTTCCAAAGATGAGTGGTATACATACGATAAGAGTCCACGGAGGAATGTGAAGGTCCTCGCCAGTGTCGATGAATCTACGTACAAGCCCGCAACGGATAAGAAAATGGGAGATCACCCTGTGGTATGGACAAATCCAAAAGTGAAGGCACGCAACGTTTACATTTTCATGGGACATGATCCCGTGCTTTTTAAGGATACAAGCTACAAGTTACTATTGAAGAACGCCCTCATGTGGGCTGCGGGAAAATAGTTAACTTAGTTTTATGAAACCCCTTGTCCTCGTAACGGCAATTGCTGCCTTACTGGTCTCTTGCTCAAAACCCAGCCAGGAAAGTGCGTCTGCGGATTCGACTGCGGTTGTCAGCGATACAACGGCAACTGCTGAAAACGCAGACCATGGCACGCCTACAACCTTAACCAGCGATGAGATCACAAGGGCAGCAGCCGAGATCTTCCTCTTCGTGCGTCGCGACGTGCCGGTATATCAAACTGCCTATATAGAAGACATAACCGTTAGTGGTGATAAGTTCAAGTACACTTTAATAAAATACAACGGTGACAACGCAGGGATGCACGACAATAGCTATAGCGGCACCGAGTACATTCCAACACAGGAGGAAATCGAAGCATGGGAAAAGGACAGTTTGAATACACCTAATCCATACGGTGAGTCGTATACAAAGCATAACTATGAATTCATTCCCGCCATTGATACATTTTACGTAGAAGGAAAATATGTTGCATACCTCGAAAGTGCACCGGAGGTAATGCCAAGGAAAGTAACTTTGGAGATCATTGCCGAGGCGACGCACAAGAATGCCGCCACTGTCGACGAAAAGACGCAGGAGGTTAGATTCTTTATCAACAAATGGGATATCGCGAATTGCGAGTATTGCACGAATTCCGCGCCATTCATTTCCATCGACTTCTCGGAGGAACTCACATACAAACGCGAAGAGCTTTATCTGAAGGCTAAGGTGATGGATCTCACTGAAAATGATGTCGCCGGATTAAGCAAAGAAGATCTGAGCTTCGTTCGTAATGACATTTTTGCCAGGCACGGGCACACCTTCAAAACACCAAAGCTGATCCAACGGTATGCAAAGGTAGATTGGTATCTGGAGGTGACCGAAGACGCGTCAAGGGTTCTCAATAAATTCGAGAAAAGGAATGTCGATTTTCTTAAGAAGAGAGAAGGGTAGCCTGCTCTTTCTATTACTGGTTCTCTTCTCGTGTTCCCCCCAGGGAAAGGAGACTGTTGTTAGCGAAAATTCAATCGCACCGGCCTATCTCCCGGTCGATACATTCAATATTCTATCCACGGATAAGCTAAAGCTCACCCTCGATTACTGTAAAGAAAATTACGGCCTCAATACTTACAAGATCGATACACCGAGGATCGTCGTCGTTCATTACACGGCAATTAACAGACTGGATGCAACCCTGAATACGTTTAAACCCGATCATATCGCCAGCTCGCGCGAGTACATCAAAGATTTCAGCAGCCTCAATGTCGGGATACACTATGTTGTAGACCAGGATGGCAGGATCTTCAACCTGATGCCCGATACGATTATAGCGCGACACCTGATCGGCTTAAATCACGTATCACTTGGAATAGAAAACGTGGCAAACGATTCGACCGATCTCACCGACTCACAAATTGAAAGTGACGTTAAGCTTATAAAATTTCTCGTGAATAAATATCCGACGATCAGGTACATGATCGGTCATAATGAATACAATAGCCAGTCGGCACCGCACTACAAATATTTCAAGTCGCTGAACAGTGATTATAAAGCCCAAAAGAGAAGCGATCCCGGGAATGCCTATATGTCGAGGCTAAGAGAGCGACTTGCCGATGATGGAGTGGTTCTCGAAAAATAGACACCCGGTCTCCGCCATAGTTTTCTTTATACTATCGGCCGCACTGCGTTTTCTTGCCGAAATCAGAACTATTCATCCAACTGGATGGGATGGATACTATTATGTAATGCAGGTTCATTCGTGGATCACCTTCGGGCATATGCAGGCCCCCGATTTCTCCCTGATCTATCCGTTCTTTACGCTATTCACGTTTGTTGCGCCCGACCCCGTAACTGGATTCAAGATCGGCGTCGCAGTGCTTGCCGGTCTGCTCGTCATCTCGGTGTACTTCTATCTAATACAAAGAAGTGTTTCCTGGACGATCGTGTGCCTGGCGTGCAGCTATGTCGTATTTAGTCCATTGATCACGTATTTCATTCTCCAGTTCCCCAAGAATACGCTTGGTCTCACCTTCTTCATTTTTCTTATTGGACGATTGCAGACCGGAAAGATCAATGTACGCGACGGGATCATAACAACCATTTTGTTTTTCGCAACCGTGATCACTCACCGGATGACAGGAGTTTTCGCATTACTGGCAATCATTCTCTTTGCATTCCGTTACATTTCCTGGAAATGGCTCGTGCCCGGAGCGGTGGTGGTGATTGCATTGGGATTTCTTCCCGGCGTGCTTCACGTAAGCGACTTTGCCAGACTGAACGGTCAATTCACGACCACACCTCACTGGTCGCCTTTATATTTTGCAATCGTCTTTGGGGATTCGCTCGATTGGATCTTTACAGGTGACCTCGTCCTCATTACGATTGCTGCGATCATCGTTGTTATCCTGGTCATCATCGACATCAGGCATCTCTCCAGCCAGGCATTGATCTGGGCTGTGATCTTGTCGATCTCTCTTTTTCCATTTTTCGAATTTACAGGGGGTGCTGCCGGTTATCGCTTTTTCATGATCACGCCCATTGCTCTCATCGTGCTGATCGCGGAACTTCTTAAACTCTCCAGGGTTATAAATCTTGTATTTGCAGGATCGTTCATCGTTTTGGCATTATTCTCTTATCGTTCCTACAAACCAGCCTTCGACGCACCGAACGAAGCCTACATTCCGATTGTGAACCGGCTCGTGGAGCGTTACGATCCTCATGCATATCCCCTGGTGATCGCACATAAATCCCTCGCGGAAATCATTATCTTTAAAACAGATTTCGACGCTCTTAACTGGCTTCCCCCAACGATATACTTCCTGAGCACGTGCTGCGCATCGTATACGGCATAACACGATCCGATTTCGGCAAGTACCTCGATATGGACGACATAGTTCAGGTAAGGACCATCGCAATGAACTATTTGATCGTACCGGAAGACGTATGGTTAAAATTTGTTTCCGGGGCTGCCAAAGACAACAATGCTGAAATATTGAAGCGGATCTATTCAAACAAAAATCCAATGGAAAAGCGTCCGTACTTCATCGACAAAGGACGAACACGATGACGAAGCGTGCGCTGATCATTTATACCACCAGGTACAAGAAAGGCGGAGAACGCTTTCAATTGGTCGCACGCACGTTAGCAAAAGAACGATCCGCCGCCGGTCTGGACGTTATTCTCGAGTCAACGGAAACAAAATCGGAAGTTAAGGCGATCTTCAATAAGCTCACCGGTGAGAACAAGCTTATTGACGAATTTCATTTCGTCGGGCACTCAGGAATGTACGGACCCATGTTCGGCACCATTCAATATCCTGAACAGTTCAGTCCCCATGAAATAAAGATTCTCCGTATTCCATTCAATCGAAATGCGGACGCATATTTTCATTGTTGCAGATCGGCGCGCTGGTTTGCTCCATACTTCTCGCGTGTTCAACACGTAACAACCTACGGCTATCATTGGTACACGGCTTTCTCGAAAAGAAAGGACAGGTACCGGGCGGTACTGTCGCATGATAATCTCGAGGAACTGTATTGCTTCGGTTGCCCGGGAAAGAAATCGCATGGACTCTTTGCATCGTTGCAGAAATATACGGGAACCATGAGAGCGGAGAAGTTCCGGAAATTTGAATTTAAGAATGAATCCGTCGACACATCCTATAACCCCATAGCGCAGCTGTATCATGAAACGTTCAGCGATATCCGCGTAAGGAAAGATGAACTGCGCTGGATAAACAGAACGTTAGGCGATGTAGCCAATAAGACAATTCTCGACCTCGGGTGCGGCAATGGCGCCCTGTTGAGGGAGCTAAGTCCCAGGATCAGGAACGGGATCGGCATAGACATATCATCCAATCTGATCGGCTTTGCCGAAGCCTCCGGCAGCCCGAACGGCAATATCATTTACAAAACCATCGACGGCCCCGTTATCCCGCTCGACAACCGGTCGGTCGATATCGTCATATCTATGTTGTCGTTTCGCTATCTCGACTGGGACCCCATCATGAAAGAAATAGAACGCGTCCTTCGCAAAGATGGAAAGCTCATCGTTGTGGATATGGTGACAGCCCCGGTGAAATGGAAGGAGATCCCGATGTTTCTTCGAGACAAAGTTCGTGAATACTATAGTCGCCTTACGAATCCAAGGTGGCATGCAACATTGCGTAAGCTTGTCACTCATCCTGCCTGGGGCGAGATGCTTAAGTTTAACCCGATAAGAGCGGAACACGAGATGAAATGGTATCTCGAAAGTCGTTTTCCCGGGAGAAAAGTAAAAGTGATTAACACAGGTTATAACTCGCGGATACTTGCGTTCGATTCTGTGAACATGGAAAATATCGCGAACATCAATCTTACTTACCCTTGATTGCTATCATCGATTACGGCATTGGCGGGCTGGGCTTGTATAAGATGATCCGCGGGGAGTTTCCAAAATTGCCATTGTTGTATTTTTCAGATAGCGGGCAGACGCCTTACGGAAAGCTCCCGAAGAAACGCCTTCGTGCGCGTCTTGAGAAAGTGTTTGATTACCTGAGGTCGCAGGGCGCTGACAAGATAATAGTGGCATGCCATTCAGCAAGCTCTGTTGTTTTGGAAACCGATAGTGATGTCATCGGTCTGAGATCGCAAACAATGAAGGCAACAATGAGGCATAAGCCGAAGTCGGTTGGAGTAATCGGAGGCGGGAGAACGATTCGTTCGGGATTCTACAGGGATCAGTTGAAAAAGAATGGGATCAAAGTAAAACAGCGCATCGCGCAACCTCTTTCGATTTTAGTAGAGAGGGGAGAAGTTGAAGGCGACGAAGTTGAAAAAGCTATCAGGAAGATCATCGAGCCGATCTCAGGCTGCGAAACCATTTTGCTTGCGTGTACTCATTACCCGGTCTTGAACACCGAGATAAAAAAACAGTTCGACGTCAAGCTTATCGATCCCGCGGAAGAGCTCTACAAATCGATTTACAAGTACCTCGACAAAAATTCAAGGGGTCATTCGAGGTTTCTCACGTCTGGTAATACGAGCCTGATGATCTCCGCTGCTTACAAAGCGTTTAACGTGCGTATTCCATCAGTGACACGTGTCATTTTTTGAGTACCAGCTTCCGGGCTTTTTCCTGTGCCGTTAAAGCCAGTTCGGTTGCCAAGAAGCAATGTTCCTGGCTCATCGCCGTGTTCGTTCTGTTCACCACATCGCTTATGAACTGCTCTCCAAACGGGAGCGGCTCCTTGCTGCAATCAAAATATCTCGTCTCTTTCTTATCCACGAGGAACAAGTGATTTCCTCCTTCACGTCCGGCAACATCAACATTTTTCCTGATCTCGATATAACCATCTGTTCCCAATATTGTCAGACGTCCATCGCCCCAGGTGTTCAATCCGTCCGGCGTAAACCAGTCGACACGGATGTAACCCGTGCCTCCATCACCACGCACGGTTATATCTCCGAAGTCTTCGAAATCCGGATATTGCGGGTAATGAACGTTGCCTGTTTGTGAAGAGAGCACTTCGAACTTTGTGGAATTCGTAAAGAACAGGAACTGATCGCATTGATGCGACCCGATGTCACAGATGATACCTCCAAAGTATTTCTTATCGAAGAACCATTGCGGACGGCTCGGAAGATTGATCCTGTGCGGTCCCATTCCAATGGTTTGAATAATGTTGCCGATCGCACCAGACTTGACAAGCCCGGCTGCTTTCACGGTAGCTCCGTTCTCGACACGCTCGCTGTACATAACGATATAGTGGCGTTTCGTCTCTTTCTGTATCCTCTTCACTTCTGCGAGTTGCCTGAGCGTGGTAACTCCAGGCTTATCGACGAGGAAATCCTTGCCATGCTTCATCACCTCTATACCCAGGGGAGCACGATCGGAGGGGATACTGGCACTTACAATAAGCTGAATGCTGTTGTCTTCAAGAATCTCTTTCTCCGATGAAGCTCGTTTGGCGTCCGGATACTTTTTCGAGTATGCTTCAGCAAGGTCATTCTCTTTTGCAAAAAAGGAAACGAGCTTTCCACCACCGCGGATCATCGCTTCTGTTTGAGCATAGATATGTCCATGATTAAGACCAATCGTTGAAAAACGAACGTCCTGTGAGCCGTGCCGGGGCTTGGAGCTCAAGCGTTCGCGCGACTCTGCGAAAACTAATCGTGACGGGAACGATGCCAGTCCGGCCATCATAATGGACTCTTTCAAAAACGATCTCCTGTTACTCATACGATCCTTTCTATTTTTCGTACCAATGTTATATAACTCATTGCTCCAACAAACCCGAGCACACCTATGAATGCAAGGGCCGGTTTAAAATCGCCATCCATCACAAGGTAGCCGATCACGATCGGTACAATGATCGACGCAAGGTTTCCCATAAAATTGAACACACCACCCGTTAGTCCGACTAAATGCTTCGGAGATAATATAGAAACAAACACCCACGAGATCAGCGCCATACCTGCTCCAAAAAATGCAAGCGACAGGAAGAATATTACCAGGGCTGTGTCGGATGTATAGTTGGGACCGATGATACTTATCGATATCAATAGCCCGATGATGATCGGTGTCTTACGGGCAATTGCCACAGACCAGCCTTTCTTAACCAGGCTATCGGAAATGAAACCCGATAACAATAGTCCTGCGCATGCAGCGAGAAATGGTATCGATCCAAGGAATCCTGATTTTACGAAGTCGAGACCACGTGCTTTGACAAGATAAGTTGGGAACCACGTAAGGAAGAAATATAAAATGGCGTTCATGCAAAACTGGGCGATGTAGACGCCCCAGAGCGTGGAACTGGAAAAGACCTTTTTAAAATTAGCGGCTGTCCACGGCTGCGATCTTTTTGCATCGTCGACTTTACCTTTCAACAAGCCGCCGCCGCGTTCGATAAGATCCAACTCTTCCTGGTTCACTTTCGGATGATCGAGCGGATCCCTGTAAAAGAAGTACCATGCGAATCCCCACACCAGGCCAACTGCGCCTGTAATGACAAACATACCCTGCCACCCGAACGCCTGTTGTATTAATACGAGTACGGGAGAGAAAAATGCCAGCCCGATGAATTGTCCTGAAACATAGATAGCAATGGCTGCCGCTCTTTCATTGTCGGGAAACCAGCTTGTGACAACACGGTTGTTAATAGGATAGGAGGGTGCCTCGAAAGCACCGATAGCCAACCGGAATCCGAAGAGTGTTGCGAAGCCTCGTGCAAATGACAATGCCATAGTTGTCGCAGACCATGTCACCAGGCATATCGCATAAAGTACGCGCGGTCCGATCTTGTCTGCCAGGATCCCGCCAGGGATCTGCAGCATAGCATACGTCCAGCCGAACGCACCCAGTATATAACCCATTTGAATCGAGTTAAGCCCCAGGTCTTCTGCGACAGCAGAGTTTGCTACAGCGAGATTGCTACGATCAAGATAATTAATCATCACATTCGCGAACACCAACGAGAGCATGGCGTACCTGTACCTGGTTGGCGTTTTCATCGTGCAGTCCACCCTCCGTCGACTGTAACCATTGAGCCTACCATGTAGCTTGCCGCATCACTGGCGAGGAATATTGCAGCGCCCTGGATTTCCTCCATGCGCGCCCATCGTCCAAGAACGGTAGCGCCGACCACAAACTTCTTTCCGTCTTCGGTGTCGGCGATCGGCAGGTTCATTTCAGTAAGGAAAGGCCCAGGACAAATAGCATTCACATTGATGTTGAATGGTGCGAGCTCGACACCCAGCGCGCGTGTCATTTGAACAATAGCACCTTTGCTCGATGTGTATGGCGTTCTGTTCGCCAAACCGACCAAACCCAATGTACTTGCCAGGTTGATGATCTTGCCACTGCTCTGCTTTTTCATCTGTGATGTAACGGCGCGACAGCAGAGCCATGTGCCCTTCACGTTTACGTTCATCACTTTATCGAAATCATCAGGAGTAACTTCGTCGATGGCGCCGCGAATGTTGATACCTGCGCTGTTCACAAGTACATCGATGCGCCCGAATTTATTCATCGCCTCGTGGGTCATCGCTTCGGTATGAGCCTGGTTGGTGATATCGGCTGCAAACGAGATGGCTTTCACTCCAAATTCGGATGCGAGATCCTGTGCTGCTTTCGCACCCTCATCGGCCGTACGATTAACGATCACAATATTGGCGCCCGCGGATGCCAGGCCCGCTGCCATCGCGAGACCGAGACCTTTCGAGCCACCTGTTATGATGGCGGTGCGGCCGCCGAGATTGAAGAGCTTTACGCCAGGGAGTTTATCTTTTATCATATCATTTCAATTTTTGCCCACGAGCGGATTGATCATTAATTCTGCTCACAGATCGCACTGATCCCGCAGATCATATGCATTTCAGTACCCTATCTGTGCGATCCGTGAGCAAATTTCATTTTAGTTTTGATTTCGAGTAATCGATGCATTTTAAAATATTCTCTTCTTCAACAGCAAGCTTTTCCTCATCGTTTAATTGAGAAACTCGTGGAAGCTTTTGTTTCTGCTTTGCCATTATCTTTTTAAATGACGCTTCTTTATCACCCACAACTTCCTTGTACTCATTCGTCTTACAGGGAATTTGCAATGGATCGCGGGTGATCATCTCGAGACTGAATTTCACTTTTGGATTATGCTTCTTACAAAGGGCGAACGCCTTCTCGAGCTCTATGAATCCTTCACCCAGGGGAACTTCAGAAAGAAGAAATCCATTTTCATATTCTTCGACAGCCATATCTTTTACGTGTGTCGATACAACATAAGGCGCTAATGTTTCGATAACGTCATTAGGTTGCTCAAGCAGCGAAACACTGTTGCCGAAGTCCAGCGTAACTCCGACATATTCGCTGGAGATCTTCCTCATTGCAGCAGCAAGCTCGGGCGCCGTCCAGTCTTTATGATTTTCAACGGCAAGCCTTACTTTGTTTCTTTTCAGTATCGGCTCAATCCACTGTATCTGCTCGAGCGCCTTCCTTTTAAATTCTTCTACTTCGGCGCCAGAATGGAATACTTCATATCGGCGGCCTGACGAGGTAACAGTCCGCAGCACGATGGCACCAGCTTCTTTTGCATTCATAACCGTCTTTTCGAAACCAGGAACGTCGTCCTGTGTACTGGGCATGCCGATCGATCCTTCGAGATATAGCCCCAGCTTTTCTCGCCTGTCGCGGACTTTTTTGGCGAAGTCCGTATCCCAGCCATTTACCACCACCTGGATCCCGGCAGCTCCAATCTCTGCCGTGTGATCAAGAAGATCGAGCGCGGTGGCGAAGCCAGGATATTTAGTACTTGGAATCTTTGAATTCCACCTGAAAGCATAAGAATGGACAACGATACCCATTTGAGTGCCTTTAAATGGTTTGAATGCAAGGGCTGTTGCTCCTGCGGTCATCGTTAAAAACGTTCTCCTGTTGATGTCCATGATCAGTTGATTTTAACTGTGTCGATCTTCTTCATATGCTCATTAAGCTCTTTTGCAGTCCACGGCTGCACACGGCCCTGCGTTGTATGACGCAATCTTCCAACCGTTCTTTTGTTTACTCCGCCGGCATCATTACCCCATTCATTCCTGATATAAATCAAGATAGAGAGAATGTTTCCATCATCCATTGTTGAATGTGACGGCATGGTCGGAAGAATCTCCGGTGTTTCGTATCGTTTACCCGCAACATCGAGGGCACCTTCAATTCCATGAAGCACCAGTAACGTCAGGCGGCGTTCATCGCCAAGCACCCATTCAGATCCGGCAAGCGGCGGAGCCATACGCTTCACACCTTCTCCATTGTTGCTATGACAACCGGCACAAACGCTGAGATATTGCTGACGCCCTTTTGCGAAGAGTGCCTGCTCGCTTTCTGTAAGTTTCGTCGCCGACTTAACTTTTCCCATGTCAACTTTATGTCCCGGCCATTCGAACATATTAGCAATGATCTGTTGCTGTTCAACAGAAATTCCTTCAGGGTACATATCTATGAGCGCGGGCTTTGAAGGAAGTTTGAGCGGTTTCCAGTTTCCCCGCCCTTGTATCGTAACTCCATTCGAGAACGCCTTATCCTTCATCGCCAGCAATTCCACGATCTCCTTCGGTTGTCGTCGCCTGGTAATCGCAGATGCGAGAGCTTCCATCAGGAACTCGTTGTTAACTGATGTCTTGTTTTTATAAAGATCTTTAGCAAGATCCAATTCCCTTCCCGATAAACCACTCATTATTGCGTCGGGGATGAGGGCAAGGGGAGTATCCAGTTTATCCAGAACGTATCGATATATATTAAAGGCGTCTTTCTCATCGAGAGATCTCGCCGATAACGTGAGTTGAAGCAACTGTTTCTTATTGGCTGCCGGCAACATTCCTGTCATTTCTTTGCCGGCTTTAAATGATTCTAAAAGTCTTATCGCCGTGAGGCTCGCGATGGAGTCTTGTAAAGTCTCCAACAACAGATCTTTATCATTTGCCTTCAAGGCATCCAATACCCAAAGGGCATGTATCTTCCCGATCGAATGACTTCCCCGCACCACATTTTTCAACGCACCAATAACGCTGGTGTCGTTTCTCTCAACCAATAGTCGCTGCGCCATATCCCGGTACCAGCCATTGCTGTCATATAAGTAAGGGACCAACGCCTTCGACGACAACTTTCCCAGCGGTTGAGGCTTCTCTGTCACATAATCGTCTCTGTCAGGTATTATTCTCCAGATCCTTCCGTAGTGGATGGGCGCATCCAGTTTCCGTTTCAATGTCTGCTCTCTTAAATATGGTGTTACATATTCCCCATGCTGCACCAATCCTCTATACATATCAGCAACGTAAAGGGCTCCGTCCGGTCCGCTTGTAATGGCCACGGGTCTGAAACGTTCGTCGGTAGACGCAAGAAATTCATGACCTGGATCCGGATCGTGAGCTTTGAGGTTGAAACCGGATGATTCGACAACGTTTCTCTTGACGAGATTTCCTGATGGCTCACAGACAAATGCATTCCCGTAATATTCATGAGGCAACGTGGTTGCTCTATAAACATACGGCGAGCATGCAGCCGTAAACTCCAACAGTCTTCCTTCTTTGTCCAATGTTCCGGGTATATATCCCCGGTTCACCGCAGGATTGCTCCGGATAGGAAAAACCCTCCGGTCTAACGTCAGACCATGATCAATACCGCTCGTCGACGTATGATGCTTATTCCGGTTTAAGTAATTGGGTGGAACCAGGTCGGCATGAAGCTGCGACCAGTTATAGTTATAAAACAATCTTCCTTCATCATCGTGTGATATTCCCCACTGCCCGCGAAACTCTGTGCTGTCGCGAACGATCTTCCCATCCTCATATTTATATCTCAGCGCGGAACGTGCATTATAATACCAGTTATCGATCCCTCGCCATAATCCGTTACCGGAATGCTCCGGAAGTTTCGTGCCGGCATATGTCGAGTCCACAAGTTCCTTGGTATCTGCGATCATGTCACCATTGGTGTCCCTGGTAAGCCATAGTTTCCAATTGTCGACAACCAACGCGCCATTGGGTATAATTGCGACAGCCCTGGGAAGAATGAGACTGTCGAGATACACTGTCGCTTTATCCATCGTGCCATCGCCATTTTCGTCTTCGAGTATAGAAATTCGCCCGGTCGGATCACTTTCGCCGTTGCCGTCGATGTCGGGCATGAAACCACGCATTTCCACGACCCAAAGGCGTCCGTCCTCATCGAATGTCATTACAACGGGATCTTGTATCATTGGCTCAGATGCAACGAGTTGCATCGAGAGATTTGAAGGAAGTTGGAAGGTGAGAAGTTCTTCCTCGGGATCTCTTGGAGGAGATGGATTATCGGCCGACTCGCGTTCACGGCAACTGACAACTAGTGTCAGTAATATTGATGTGAAAAAAAATATACTGGCGCGCAGTAGCATCAATTCATAAGCTAACATATTTTCGCCACCCGGAAAAAATATTTGTGATGGAGAACAACGTTAACACAATTGCATCTGAGTTAAACCTGAAACCGCAGCACGTCAAAGCGGTGATCGACCTTTTAACCGAAGGGGCGACCATTCCTTTCATTGCTCGTTATCGTAAAGAGATGACAGGTACCATGGATGAAGTGGCACTGATGGCGGTGCGCGACCGCAACGAACAACTGATCGCGTTGGCGGAGAGAAGAGACTTTATCCTGAAGTCGATCGAGAAACAGGAAAAGCTGACTCCGCAATTGGCTAAGGCTATTGAAGAGGCGACGACAATCGCAGAGCTCGAAGATATTTATCTTCCATATAAACCGAAGAGAAAGACACGCGCGTCGGTTGCCCGTGAAAAAGGTTTGGAGCCGTTGGCCACAACGATCTTCGAACAGAAAGAAAAAGACATCGAAGCACTCGCGGCCACGTTCATCGACGCAGAGAAGGGAGTTGCTTCAGCACAGGAAGCTATCAATGGTGCATCGGATATCATTGCCGAATGGATCAGTGAGAACCAGGAAGCTCGTCAGAAGATACGCGACCTGTTCTGGAATGAAGGCGAAGTGGAAGCGAAGGTTATCAAATCCAAAGCAGAAACCGAAGAAGCTCAGAAGTTCAAGGATTATTTCGACTGGAAAGAATCTATCAAGAAAGTTCCATCACACCGCTTGCTGGCGATGCGCCGCGCAGAGAAAGAAGGATTCGTTTCTCTTGATATTCTTCCCGAAGAAGAACGCGCACAAAATATTCTTATCGAACAGTTTGTAACGACCAAAGGACCGGCAGGCCTTCTCGTAAGCGAAGCTGCGAAGGACAGTTATAAACGCCTTCTCAAGCCTTCGATGGAAACCGAATTAAGAGTTGAATCGAAGCTGAAGGCAGACCAGGAAGCGATAAAAGTTTTTTCTGCAAACCTTAAAGAACTTCTGCTCGCAGCCCCACTCGGCAGCAAACGCGTATTGGCGCTCGACCCCGGTTTCAGAACAGGTACCAAACTGGTATGCCTCAGCGAACATGGTGATCTGCTGTTCCACACCGTCATCTATCAAAACGAGCCGCAAAAGGAAATCGAGAAATCGAAGACCATCGTGCTCGGACTTTGTGACCGCTTTAAAATAGAAGCGATCGCGATCGGCAACGGCACCGCAAGCCGCGAAACAGAAGCTTTCGTTCGCGGCATAGGACTGCCACCATCTGTGATCATCGTTTCCGTAAATGAAAGTGGTGCATCGGTTTATTCTGCTTCCGACGTTGCCCGTGAAGAGTTCCCCAACGAAGACGTTACCGTTCGCGGTGCCGTTTCTATCGGCCGTCGTCTTACCGATCCTCTCGCCGAGCTCGTTAAGATCGACCCTAAGTCGATCGGCGTCGGTCAGTACCAGCACGATGTCGATCAGACCAAACTCAAAGCAGGTCTCGACGATGTCGTAATGAGCTGTGTTAACTCTGTTGGTGTGGAAGTGAATACTGCCAGCAAGGAATTATTGTCTTATGTTTCAGGTCTCGGACCGCAACTCGCGAAAAACATCGTTGAGTATCGAAACAAGAACGGAGCTTTTAAAAGTCGCGAAGAGTTGCAGAATGTTCCTCGTTTAGGAGGCAAAGCCTTCGAACAATGTGCCGGCTTCTTGCGCATACGCAACTCCGAAAATCCCCTGGACGCCAGCGCCGTTCACCCCGAGAGCTATAAGATCGTTAACCAGTTCGCCAAAGATCTGGGTTGCAACATCAAGGATCTTATGACAAGCAAAGAGCTTCGCCAGAAACTTGATCTTAAAAAATATATTACCGACACCGTCGGGTTGCCGACATTGACGGACATCCTTGCAGAACTCGAGAAACCAGGTCGTGATCCTCGCGAAAAATTTGAAGTCTTCAGCTTCGATGATTCCGTTCACACCATGAACGATCTTAAAGTCGGTATGGTACTTCCCGGCATTGTAACCAACGTTACCGCCTTCGGTGCGTTTGTCGATATCGGTGTTCACCAGGACGGCCTCGTTCATATCAGCCATCTCTCGGATAAATTCATAAAGGATCCGGGCGAGGTCGTGAGCGTAGCCCAGAAAGTAAAGGTGACTGTGATTGAAGTTGATATTCCAAGAAAGAGAATAGCCCTCTCCATGAAAGGCACCCCTTCCAGGGAACGTCCCAAAACAAAGGCGGCTCCGCAGAAGGAGCTAAGCATGGAAGACGCTCTCTCAGCTCTCAAAAACAAGTTCAAAAAATCCTAAACTGCTGATTTTCAGTATACTAACACTCATTAGGTACACTTTCATTACTTTTGGGGACCAAAACGAAAGGGAAAAGGATGCTATTGGATTTTGAAAAACCTATTGCCGAACTCGAGACAAAGCTTGCGGACATGAAAACCCTCGCTGACGACAGCGATGATTCGGTCACCCGCGCCATCCAGGCACTCGAGAAGAAGATCTTCGAACTGAAAAAGGAGACATTCGAGAACCTCACCGGCTGGCAACGTGTGCAGCTTTCACGTCACCCGGACAGGCCTTATACGCTGGACTATATTTACGGGATCACGTCAGATTTCATCGAGCTCTTTGGCGACAGAACGGTGGGTGATGACAAAGCTATGATCGGTGGTTTCGGTACCATTGAAGGACAAACGTTCATGCTGATCGGTCAGCAGAAAGGACGTAATACAAAACAGCGACAAATGAGAAACTTCGGTATGGCAAATCCCGAAGGCTATCGCAAGGCATTGCGACTCATGAAGATGGCAGAGAAGTTCAACAAGCCTATTGTTACATTCATCGATACACCTGGTGCTTTTCCCGGCCTCGAAGCTGAAGAGCGCGGACAAGGTGAGGCAATCGCACGTAACCTTAAAGAGATGTTCATGCTCAAGGTTCCTGTGATCTGCATTATCATTGGCGAAGGCGCGAGTGGTGGTGCCCTGGGTATTGCTATCGGAGATAAAGTATTCATGCTCGAGAACACTTGGTATTCAGTGATATCGCCGGAATCGTGCTCATCCATCCTCTGGAGAAGCTGGGATTACAAAGAGCAGGCTGCCGAAGTCTTGAAGCTCACAGCAAAGGACATGAAAGAGCTTAAACTTGTCGATGGCATCGTCAAAGAACCACTCGGTGGCGCGCACATCGACGTGAAGTGGATGTCGAACGAAGTGAAGAAGCTTATCTTGGATACTTACAACAACTTGAAGACCATTCCGGTAAACGAACTGATCGGTAACCGTATCGATAAGTTTACTGCGATGGGAGTTGTAAAAGAATAAATGAAGCTTTCTGTAATCAACACCGGCTTCTTCAAACTCGACGGAGGAGCGATGTTCGGCGTTGTTCCAAAGTCGATATGGAATAAGACCAATCCCGCCGACGACAAGAATCTTTGCCAGTGGGCAATGAGATGCTTGTTGATAGAGGATGCGAACAAACTTATTCTGATCGACAATGGTCTCGGCGACAAACAAAGTCCCGAGTTCTACAAGCATTACTACCTGTCGGGTGATGATTCATTGCTCGGCTCAATAAAGGCGGCTGGCTATTCTCCTTCCGACATTACCGACATGTTCCTTACACATCTTCACTTCGACCATTGTGGTGGTGGCGTGAAGAAAGAAGGCGAGAAGTATTCGTTGGTATTCCCTAACGCGACATACTGGTCTAACAAAGCACACTGGAAATGGGCAACCGAGCCCAACGCCCGTGAGAAGGCAAGTTTCCTCAGGGAAAACATCATGCCCATGCAGGAGAGCGGCAACCTCAGGTTGATCGATGCAAATTCCGCATCACCATTGCCTCAATTCGATATCATCTATGTAAGCGGACACACCGACCAGATGATGCTGCCCGTAATTCGGTACAAAGAAAAGACGATCTGTTATATGGCCGATCTCATCCCTTCGGCATCACATATCCCCATCCCTTATGTGATGGGATATGACACCCGGCCTTTGATCACCATGGAAGAAAAGTCGAAGTTCCTGGATGAAGCAGCGGACAAAGGCTATATACTTTTCTTTGAACACGATCCATTGATCGAATGCTGCACGGTGAAGAAGACAGAAAAAGGAGTAAGGCTTGATTCAACTTTCAGCCTAAGTGAAATATGAAAATAGGATTGGCATTATCAGGTGGTGGCGCCAGGGGCATTGCCCACATAGGAGTAATTAAAGCCCTTGAAGAAATGAATGTCCGCCCGGCCGTTCTATCAGGAACGAGTGCCGGTTCTATCGTTGGCGTTTTATATGCGTCAGGCATGAAACCCGATGAGATCTTCGATGTTGTCAGTCATCTCAGCATCTTCAAGTCTGTAAAGATCGCGTGGGCTTGGAGCGGACTTCTTAAAATGGAAGGTTTACAGGCATTGCTTACAAAATATATCCCTGACAATACTTTCGAGTCGCTTAAGATACCATTGACTGTGGCAGCTACGGAGATAAGATTGGGGGAGATCCGGTATTTTTCTTCTGGCGAGCTTGCTCCCGCGATCATAAGCTCCTGTAGTATTCCCGGTGTTTTTGATCCGGTCCATTTCAATGGCCGGCTATATGTAGACGGAGGTCTGCTCGACAATCTTCCTGCGAGACCTCTTCGCGACAAATGTGACTTTCTCATCGGATCGCATTGCAATCATCTTACGGCGGAATACAATGAACATAGCTTAAAGAGTGTGATCGAGCGGAGTATGCTGATCACCATCAGCTCGAATACAACGGCGAGTCGGGCCACCTGCGACCTGGTGATAGAGCCACCACATATGTCACGTTATAGTGTCTTCGAGATGGGAAGAGCACAGGAGATCTACGACAGCGCCTACAAGTACACGAAAGAAAACTTCTTCGAACATCACTTCCAGAAAAATCGCGTTGCATGAACCTAAGCTTCGGGATACCTGATGAGCTTCCCTCCGTACAGCCGTATGATCCCACAGTAAATCATGCGCCTCGCCGGAAAGACATTCTTTCAAAGGACGAAAAGAAACTTGCCCTCAGGAATGCGCTCCGCTATTTTCATCCGAAACATCATACGGTTCTCGCTAAAGAATTCGCTGAAGAGCTAAGGACCTACGGCCGTATTTATATGTATCGTTTCCGTCCCGCGTACCCGATGCATGCCCGGCCGCTGAGTGAATATCCTCACAGGAGCAAGCAGGCTGCTGCCATCATGATGATGATCCAGAACAACCTGGATCCGGCGGTAGCACAACATCCGCACGAGCTGATCACCTATGGCGGCAATGGTGCCGTGTTTCAAAACTGGGCCCAATATCTTCTTACCATGAAGTATTTATCGGAGATGACCGATGAGCAAACACTTCATATGTACTCGGGCCATCCCATGGGATTGTTTCCATCGTCGAAAGAAGCACCGCGTGTTGTGGTGACCAATGGGATGATGATCCCGAATTATTCGAAGCCGGACGATTGGGAGAAATACAATGCGCTGGGTGTAACGCAGTATGGACAGATGACTGCGGGCTCATATATGTATATAGGACCGCAGGGGATTGTTCATGGAACGACGATTACTGTACTCAATGCTTGTCGCAAAATATCGGGCCAAAGCCTGGGGCCCAAGCTTTTCCTCACCTCCGGGCTTGGAGGAATGAGCGGCGCTCAACCTAAAGCCGGCAATATCGCCGGAGTCATTTCAGTAGTTGCGGAAGTGAATCCACTTGCAACAAAAAAACGCCACGAACAAGGTTGGGTCGATGAAGTGGCCAACGATCTTATTGCGCTTACCGATCGCGTAAAAAAAGCAAAAGCAAACAAGGAGGTCGTTTCTATCGCCTTCAATGGAAACATCGTCGAAGTGTGGGAGCATTTCGATAAGGAGAATATTTTCGTTGATCTTGGTTCCGATCAAACGTCACTTCACAACCCCTGGTCGGGCGGCTATTACCCGGTTGGAATAGGTTTCGATGAAGCCAAGGACCTGATGGCGTCGGATCCTGGTAAGTTCAAACAACTTGTTCAGCAATCATTAAGGAGACAAGCAACGGCAATCAATAACCATGCGAAGAAGGGAACTTACTTCTTTGATTACGGCAACGCCTTTCTTTTGGAAGCCTCACGCGCAGGTGCCGACATTATGGCGCCGAATGGGATCGACTTCAGGTATCCTTCGTATGTGCAGGATATCATGGGACCGATGTGCTTCGACTACGGCTTTGGTCCGTTCCGATGGGTGTGTACGTCGGGTAAACAGGAAGATCTCGATATAACAGATCAGATCGCATTTGAGGAACTGGATAAACTTCGTCAAACTGCAACCCCCGACATACAGTTTCAGCTGGATGATAATATCAACTGGATCAAAGCGGCGAAAGCCAATAAACTTGTTGTTGGTTCCAAAGCGAGGATCCTCTATGCAGACGCACGCGGTCGTATCGCCATAGCAACGGCATTCAACAAAGCAATCAAGGAAGGACGTATCGGAGAAGTCGTGCTCGGTCGCGATCACCATGATGTGTCAGGCACTGACAGCCCTTACCGCGAGACTTCCAACATCTATGATGGTTCGCGTTACACGGCCGACATGGCTATCCATAACGTGATCGGAGATTCGTTCAGAGGTGCAACGTGGGTATCGATCCACAACGGTGGCGGAGTAGGATGGGGAGAAGTTATTAATGGTGGCTTCGGTATGTTGCTTGATGGAAGCGGCGATGCCGACCGTCGTTTGCAAAGCATGCTACATTTTGATGTGAACAACGGTATTGCCAGGAGATCATGGGCACGGAATGCAGGTGCAGTGAGCAGCATTCAACGTGCAATGGAAGCAGACACCAGGCTACGTGTAACGTTACCAAACATCGTGGATGAGAGCGCTCTGGATTCTATTTTTTAAGCTCAACGGATGGAAGGTCGTTGGACAACTTCCTCCCGTGAAGAAATATATCTGCGCAGTGGCGCCACATACATCCAACTGGGATGTTGTTTATGGTATGGCGGCGCGAAGCATTCTTCGTATAAAGGATGCGAAGTTTCTTGGCAAGAGCCAGTTATTCAAAGCTCCGTTTGGTTGGTTCTTCAGATGGGTGGGAGGTATTCCTGTTTATCGCGATGCCAATCACGATATGGTTGATCAGGTTTCGAAGATCATTAATAATTCGGATGCATTTATATTGGCGATAGCGCCGGAGGGTACGCGTAAGAAAGTGACGAAGCTCAGGACAGGCTTCTGGTATATCGCGAAAGCTACCGGTATACCCGTAGTACCCGTTGGGTTAGATTATAAGAAGAAAGAAGTTGTGGTTGGACAGCCGGTTTATCCCGTCGACCTGGAAAAGGACATACGTACGTTGTGGGACTTTTACTCCCGCATAAACGGTAAAAATCCCGAATTAGGAATTCATTAATTAACCTAAAGTTCATGTTAAAAATCTGCTTAATTTCGCGAACAAGGCGCAATTTGACCCCGTATAAGGTCATTTAACGGCCGCGGCGTCATTACTTCAAAAGAGGTATTTATGGCCCGGAATAGTTTTATTTACTTTAATCAATTTTTTAAAACACTATGAAAAAAATCGTTACAGTAATCGCGTTGGCCCTCATCTGTTCGGGAGCCTATGCACAGTTCAACCAGGGGAGAATCTTGGCTGGTGGTGGCCTGGGATTTCAGGCTCAAACCCACAAGGCAGAGTCTGGAAGTACCACAAGTACACTTGGAAAGTCCACTTCGTTCTCTTTGAATCCTAAGGTTGGTTATTTTATCATTGATAACCTCGCTGTGGGTCTTGGACTGAACGTTACCAGCACTTCGTTCAAGGATGATGGTTCAAGCGATAAGCAGACAGAATCTATGTTCACTGTTGATCCTTTCGTGAGATACTATCTTGATCAGGGATTGTTCTTCCAGGGACAGATCGGTTTTGGTGGTGAATCTTCTAAGAATGTGAATGGAAGCACTACAACTACAACAAAGTATGGTGTATTTAAATGGGATCTTGGTGTTGGTTATGCCTACTTCCTCAACGACCATGTTGCACTTGAACCAATGGTTATGTATGGAATGTTCACTGAGAAAAACAAGGATAACGATGCTAAGTTGAAGAACAGCGGTTTATCTGTCAACATCGGTCTGCAGGTATATCTCGGCGAGAGAAAATAAATAACATAACATTCAGCTCGTTGAAGCAAGAAGAGGGAGGAGTAACATCCTCCTTTTTCTTTTTTAGGTTGGATATGTTTGTGAAAAGGTAACTATTTTATGTCTGGTGGTTTGCTTGATGATCGGTCACCTGCGCCATTTTCGCTCATATTTCCACGGGCATGTTCAGTCAATTTAAATTATTTAAAAACTTAAATTCATTACCTTTGATCCTATAATCAACCGTTATGAAATCAAAAATCATTTTCGTTGTACTGTTTCTCTCTGGCGTTGCTTTCCAGGGTTTCAGCCAGGCCCAGTTCGCCATAGGATTGAAGGGCGGCCTGAACCTTTCGAAGATCGACTTCTCCAGTGACTTTCAAGGTAATGTCAGCAATCGCACGGGCTATCATGCCGGTGCTTTCGCTCTGATCAAGATCACCAGTTTCGGTATTCAACCTGAAGTTCTCTTCTCAAAACAGGGAAGCAAATTCACCTTCAATGGCGGAAGTGCTGAAGCAAACTTCGACTACATCGCCGTACCAGTGATGTTCAAACTCTACTTGCCACTCGGCCTGAATATTCAAGCAGGTCCTCAGTTTAGTTTCTTAACAGTCGACGATCTGAAACAGACCTTATCCGGAGGAAGCGCTCAGACTGTTGCAACGAATTTCAAGAAGAAGCAGGATACATCTCTGGCACTTGGTGCTGGCTGGGACTTACCATTCCACCTCACGATCGATGCCCGTTACGTAATCGGTTTATCGGACATGAAGTTCACAGCGAACTCCGTGGAGCAGTCATTCAAAAACAGGGTTGTGATGATCTCTGTTGGATATAAGTTTATCAAGTTAGGAAAGTAGTTTACTATACGCCACTTGAAAAAGGCTCTTCACACGAGGAGCCTTTTTTATTATTTTTCATCCTGAAATTTGTACACCATATTCTGAAAACTTGACCCACCATGCCATACATTCCTTTAGATGAAAAGCTGCCTGGTATCACCGGCATTCTCAATTACCGGTTAGACACGGCGCTTCCTATTCGTCAGCTTACACAGATCCTGCTACGGGGCGAATCCACGTTGACGGAAGGTGAACGTGAGCTGATCGCCACCGTCGTATCTCACGGTAACGAATGCAGGTTCTGCACGGCTGCGCATACCGCAGCCGCTAACGTTCTGCTTGGTGAAAAAGAAACGTCGGAAATGGTGAAGACCGACCTTGCACATGCCCCCGTAAGTCCGAAGATGAAAGCCCTTCTCACTATTGCCAAGGCAACGGGCATCAATGGAAAAAATGTAACGCCGTCGATGGTCGACGAAGCAAAGAACCACGGGGCCACCGACCGCGAGCTGTACGACACTGTAGCGATTGCGGCATTGTTCTCACTGTATAATCGCCTCGTTGACGGGCTTGCGAGTGTAACACCGCCCGAGCCCGAGTTCTACGACAGGCTGGGATCGATCCTGAAGGATAAAGGCTACCTGCCCTCTGAGAACCGCTACGCCGGATTGACGAAATAATATGTTATCAAGCTATAGCGAGACTGTTGACTACCTGTATAAGCAGCTTCCCGATTTTCAAAAAGTGGGGGCCGCCGCTTATAAACCGGACCTCACGAATACGATCGCCCTTTTAAAAACACTCGGCCATCCCGAGAAGAAGATCCAGACGATACATATCGCGGGAACAAACGGTAAGGGCAGCAGCTCTCATATGCTCGCGTCGATCTTACAGGAAGCCGGTTATAAAACGGGACTGTACACCTCGCCGCATCTGAAAAGCTTCACCGAAAGGATCAAAGTGAACGGCCAGGATATTGAAGAGCAGTTTGTGATCGACTTTGTGAACAAGATCGCGAAGGCAATGGACGAAATAAAGCCTTCTTTTTTCGAGATCACGACGGCGATGGCATTCGACTACTACGTTCATAAAGAAGTAGACATCGCTGTGATCGAAGTGGGGCTGGGGGGAAGGCTCGATTCAACAAATGTGATCACGCCGTTGATCTCACTCATCACGAACATCAGCTTCGATCACAAGGATCTCCTGGGTGATACACTCGAAAAGATCGCAGCGGAAAAAGCAGGTATCATCAAGCCGAATATTCCCGTTGTTGTTAGCGAGATGCAACAAGAGACCTACAAAGTTTTTATTGATAAAGCGAAGCAGAATAATTCAAAAATATTCTTCGCCGACAAATCATTGTCGGTAAAACTTGATGACGATGTATTGAGCATCAAAGGAAGCGAACTGTTCCAGGTTCATGACTTCCCCCTGCGGGCGATCTACCAGCAAAAGAATGTTCCCGGCGTCCTGAAAGTCATAGAGCTGCTTCCATTCGTCATTAAAAGAAATGCGATCGTTAACGGGCTCAGGAATGTAATAAGGAATACGGGACTCAAAGGTCGCTGGCAGACGATCGGAACGGAGCCGTTGACCATATGCGACACGGGTCATAACGAGGCTGGCATTGCCATGGTACTGGAGCAGATCAAGAGAGAGAGATTTGAAAAGTTGTTCGTTGTAATCGGAATGGTAAAAGATAAAGACATTACGGGTGTGCTGAAACAATTGCCCCGCGAAGCAACGTATTTCTTTTGTGAAGCAAAGATCCCCAGGGCGATGCCTGCAGCAGAATTGGCTAAACAAGGAGCAGCATTCAATCTCAAAGGAACGACTGTGCCTGATGTAAACGAGGCCATCGCTGCCGCGCGAAGTTCTGCATCGAAAAATGACCTGATATTCGTTGGGGGAAGTACATTTGTGGTCGCAGAAATTGAAAACCTCTAGTGAGATCGAAGCTTAAGAAATTTGAAGTAGTCGCGGGTCGCGACAATGTACTGGAACAGGGTAAGGACCTATACACAAAGATCAAGGGTAACTGGAACGACGTGTTCTTTGGAAATCACAAGCCAATAACGATCGAGCTGGCTTGCGGCCGGGGTGAATATTCGGTTGGACTTGCAACCCGTTTTCCCGAAAGGAACTTCATCGGCATAGACATGAAAGGCGATCGTCTCTGGAAAGGCAGCACGCTGGCGGTCGAGCAAAAGTTGTCGAACGTCGGCTTCCTGCGCACGCAGATCATCGACCTCGAAAGCTTTTTCGTTCCCGGCGAAGTTGACGAGATATGGCTCACATTTCCTGATCCAAGACCGCGAAAAAAGGACGTGAAAAGGAGACTGACGAGCCCGCGTTTCATCGAAATCTATAAGAAGGTGCTGAAGCCCGGGCGATATTTTCGCTTAAAGACCGACAACACGCCGTTGTTTGACTACACCCTGGAACAACTCGGATACAGGAACGACATCGAAGACCTGAAGTATACCCATGATCTGTACAGCTCGGATCTGCGGGAGGAATGTTTCGACATAAAGACCAAATACGAAGAGATGTTCTCCGCAAAAGGTGAAAAGATCAAGTATTTACGGTTCAAATTCGTAACACTACGATAACAATGGACCACCTCATCTTTCTTAACTTTGTGCCAGTCTCATGGCCAAGAAGAGAAAGCGCGACGTTGAACTAGTCATCCTTTCCGATATTCACCTCGGCACCTACGGCTGCCACTCCGAAGAACTCCTCAAGTATTTAAAATCTATAAGACCGAAGCGTGTCATTCTCAACGGCGACATCATTGATATGTGGCAGTTCAGTAAGCGCTACTGGCCGAAGTCGCATATGCAGATCGTTAAGCACATCACGGGGTTGCTTTCGAAAGGCACAAAAGTTACATACCTCACGGGCAATCACGATGAGATGCTTCGCAAGTTCGCGGGATTTCGTCTGGGCAATTTCCAGATCGCCAATAAAAAAGTGATTCAATTATCGGGCAAGTCGGCGTGGATCTTCCATGGCGATGTGTTCGATGTAACGATGCAATATTCGAAGTGGCTCGCTAAACTCGGCGCGATCGGCTACGATACGTTGATCCTCCTCAATACATTCGTGAACTTTATCATGAAGAGCCTGGGAAGAGGCAAGATCTCTCTTTCAAAGAAGATCAAAGACAGTGTAAAACAGGCAGTGAGCTTCATCAATGATTTCGAAAAAACAGCTGCCGATATCGCTATCGAGAACGGGTATAACTATGTGATCTGCGGGCACATACACCATCCCGAAATGAAGACGATCACTACGGAAAAAGGAGAGGTGATCTACCTCAATTCCGGCGACTGGATCGAGAACCTCACATCGCTGGAATATGACAAAGGTGTATGGCGTATCTACCGCTATTCCGAAGATCCCGTGGCCCAGGCCGTAAAAATTCCTAAGCGATTCCGAAATGAACTGGATAATGACGAGATATTTAAAGACCTTGTCAGTGAGTTCATGACAGTTAAAAAATGAAGATCCTTTATGCCATCCAGGGAACCGGTAACGGTCACCTGAGCCGTGCGGTCGACATCGTTCCCGAGCTTAAGAAATACGGTAAGCTGGACCTGTTCGTCAGCGGTGCGCAAGCCGAAGTGCAGCTTCCGTTCCCTATCAAGTACAAGTCGAAAGGCCTGAGCTTCTACTTTGGAAAAAGTGGCGGGATCAATTTCTATAAGACCTTCATGAAGAACAGCTCGAAAGACGTTGTCAAGGAGATCAAAGAATTCCCGGTCGACAATTATGACCTGATCGTGAATGACTTCGAGCCGATCACATCCTGGGCATGCAAGAAGAGAGATATCAAATGCATTGGGTTGAGCCACCAGTCTGCGTTGCTTTCAAAGAAGGCGCCGCGGCCAAAAGTGATCGATCCTTTCGGCGAATGGATCCTTGCAAACTATGCGCCCGTCGACAAGTATGTGGGATTTCATTTTGAAGAGTACGATAAGAACATTTATACACCGGTGATCCGCAGGGCTATCCGTGAAGCGAAGATATCCGATCATGGCCATTATACAGTTTACCTCCCTGCTTATGATGACAAGAAGCTGGTAAAGTTGCTCCTGAAATTTCCGAAGGTGAAATGGCAGATCTTCTCTAAGCATGCGAAATCTGCATACCACGTTGGAAGGATCTCCGTATTCCCTGTGAGTGGTTCCGATTTCGTGGACAGTATTGTATCCAGTACAGGCGTGTTGTGTGGTGCCGGCTTTGAAACGCCGGCGGAAGTCCTTCAAATGCAAAAGAAGTTGCTGGTCGTGCCGATGAAGAGCCAATATGAGCAACATTGCAATGCGGCTGCCTTGAAAAAGTTAGGAGTGCCCATCCTGAAGAAAGTGAAGAAAAAGAATCTTGATAAGATCGAGCAGTGGCTCGACGAAAAGAACAAGCTCGATATCAGCTATCCGGATATCACCGGAAAGGCTGTGGAGAAGATGATTGAAAAATTCGGGAAATAACTATTCTACTTCGAGCGCTTCAAGAATATCGGCAAGACTGCTGTAATCCTTTATACCCGGCTTTTCTTCGGGGCTACCTGAAAGCGCGATTCCGTAACCAGTCTTCAAGACCGCGTCTACGTTGGTTGTGTTGATGAGGACAGGGATATCGAAACTCACCGGTTCGTCCTGATCCCAATCCAGCAGTTCTACAAATTTCACATTACTCTTTCCTTTAACCTTCTGCCAATCTTTCTGTTTTATGGCCACGACAAAATTCAAATCCTGACGTGAAAGCCAATCGAGCTGAGTGATCCCTATACCGATATAATGACCGGGATAATTATCCGTTATATACTGCAAATCTGCCGACCCCGAATGATATGCTTCCAGCACAAACTCAGGCCCCGACACCCAATCGATCAATTGCTTATATTGTTCAGGCTTCAACCCATCTTCACCAACCGGGAAACCGAGGAGATCGACACCCATTCCGGCACAATACCGGGCATCGCTGAGATTGGTGACGTTTCCAACCTTTACTTTCGCTTTCAATGACATGGGCCAAATATCAACAGGAAAACGGTAAATTTGAAGTCAGGAGCCAGAATTCAGGAGTCAGGAGAATGAAACGCGGTCTTTTAGTATTATCCATCATTGCCATCGGTCTTTACGCCTGTACCGGTGGAAACGAACCGTCATCCGATATTCCAGGCTTCGACTACTTTCCCCTGGAGAGTTATTCATACATCATCTACAACGTCGACTCCGTTACCATCAATCAGAATGTCGAAACCGCGTACAAATTCCAGCTTATGGTAGTTGTGGGTGATCCGTATGTGAATGCGGAAGGCAACACTGCATATGTTCTTCAGCGCCAGACGCGCGACGACGAAACAAAACCGTGGAAACAGGCAGGCACATGGACCGCATGGAAGACGAACCGGCAAGCGGTGGTTACTGAAGGTAACACGAGCTATATAAAGCTGCAGTTCCCCGTTTCGGCGGGGCTCGCATGGAATGGCAATGCGCTGAACGACGAAGGTGGTGCGGACCGTTGCAATGGCATTGATTGCGACCAGTACCAGATAACATCCCTCGACCCGATGATCGAAGTGACGCAGAGTAATGAATCGGATGTTTTATCGAAGGACGTTCGCATCGAAAGATACCAACAGGGCATTGGCCTTGTGTACAAAGAATCGGAAGTATACTTCTATTGTGAGGGCGGCGATTGCTTTGGCAAAGACTTTGTCGTTCACGGAACGAGATACAAAATGGAGAAGACGGAGAATGGCACGCTCAATCACATTTAGAATCATTTTTCTTTTTGTGATGATCACCCTGGGGTCGGCAGGTGCCGAAGCCCAGAAACGCTACGTCGTTTATTTCGAAGACAAAGGCACAACTCCCTATAAAATATCGGAGCCTGCAAAGTTCCTCTCCCCGAGGGCGATAGCAAGAAGATTAAAACAAGAGATCCCCGTCACCGAAGCCGACCTTCCCGTTGATCCATCGTATGTTCAGCAGTTGAAATCTTCTGGCATCGAAGTGCATTTCACTTCGCGGTGGCTCAATTGTGCATTGGTACAGACAGTACTTACCGATAAAGACCTGGAAAGTTTTCCTTTTGTCAAGAGCGCTGCGTTCGTGGGTACAGCGGCTCCTGCAACCGGACGAATAAAATCGACGAAAGCGAGAAAGCAAACGGGCGGCGCGGAAGCCACACAGCGCCAGCTGGAAATGGTCGGCATCGACGATATGCAGGCCGACGATATTTTGGGGGAGGGAGTTCTTGTTGCCGTTCTGGATGCAGGCTTCGAAGGGGTGAATACAGCTGAACCGTTTCAACATCTCTTTACCGGGAACAAGATCAACTACGTTTACGACTTCGCGCACAGATCCGGTAACGTTTATGCCTATGACGATCATGGTACTGAAGTCTTTTCGGTGATGGCTGCAAACTCGTCTTCGTTCACAGGCGGCGCTTACAATGCTTCGTTTCAATTGTATGTTACAGAAGATGACGCCAGCGAATACCCGGTCGAAGAATTCAATTGGTTGTTTGCCGCTGAGCGCGCCGATAGCTGTGGTGTAGATGTGATCCAGTCGTCGTTAGGCTATAATACTTTTGATGATTATAGTCTCGATTATAATAAAACCACGGATCTCGATGGCAAAACGGCTATCATATCGAAAGCGGCTGCGGCAGCGATAGATCGCGGCATCGTAGTGGTGTGCAGCGCGGGTAATGAAGCCGGCAATGCCTGGAAAACGATCACACCGCCGGCCGACGTAAACGGGATCATCGCTGTCGGTGCGATTTCTTCGTCGGGTGCAAAGAGTCCATTCAGTTCGATCGGGCCATCGTCTGACGGACGATTTAAACCCGATGTCGTTGCCTTGGGAAGCGGCGTGAGCGTTGTAAGGCCTAACGGCACAAATGGATTCGCAAGCGGAACGTCGCTATCGGCGCCAATCGTTACAAGCCTTGTGGTTGGACTTATCCAGAAATATCCTGATATCGATCCGAATACGATCGCGGAAAAAGTGATCTCCACGGCGAGCCAGGCAAATCATCCGGACAACTCGTTCGGCTATGGCATTCCTGATTACGAAAGAGTGAAGGCTTCGCTTGAAGGCATGTTACCTCAGGACGAGATCTCGATCTATCCGAATCCTACCGATACGGGAAAATTTTCTATCCGGTTTAAAACGACCGGCGTCCAGGCGACAATCGTAATTTATGATCTTAACGGAAGGATACTCAGCTCCCGTACCGTCGACGTTATCCCCAGCAATAATCCTATCGAGATCAGCGTGGCAGATCTACCTGCGAGCAGTTATTTGGTAAAGGTGAAAACTAACGATAATTTTAAGGCTTTCAGACTGGTTAAACTGTGAACACCCTGTGAGTCTTCCTATTATTGCCCCCTCAATTCTTGCATCCGACTTCGCCAATCTCCAGAAGGAGATCACTATGATCAACGAAAGCTCCGCCGACTGGATACACGTCGATATCATGGATGGTGTTTTCGTACCGAATATTTCAATGGGATTACCCGTTGTTCACGCCGTTAAGAAACACGCAAAAAAACCTTTGGACGTTCATTTAATGATCGTTCAACCTGAAAGGTATATCGAAGCTTTTCGTGAAGCAGGTGCCGAGTATATTTCGGTGCACGCAGAAGCCTGTGTTCACCTCCACAGGACAATCCAACAGATAAAAGCAACGGGAGCGAAGGCGGGCGTTGCGCTGAATCCTCACACGCCCGTATCCGTTTTATCGGAGATCATTAACGATATCGATCTTGTCTGCATGATGTCTGTAAACCCCGGCTTCGGGGGACAGAAGTTTATTCCCAACACTTATAAGAAGATCAGCGAGCTTGCGGCGATGATCAAAAGCAACAACGCCAGCGTGCTGATCGAGATCGACGGCGGCGTAAACCAGGATAACGCGAAATCACTTTTAGACGCCGGCGCAACTGTTCTCGTCGCTGGAAATTTTGTGTTCGCGTCCAGCGATCCAAAGGGCACGATCACAAAACTTAAGAATGTAAGAAACGTATAAAGACCATGCGCCTCCTGATCGTATTCAGCTTCCTGCTCCTGGTTTCTTGTTCACATAACGTAACGCGCGTTGATCCGAATACAGAGATCAACCTGAGCGGACGCTGGAATGACTCCGACTCGAGACTGGTGGCCGACAAGATGATCTCGGACCTTACTAACAGTGAGCGTTTCAAGGAATACGTTAAGAATAAGGGATCAAAACCGGCTATCATTATCGGTGTTATTAAAAATAAGACAAGCGAACACATCGACGCCGATAACTATATCAAGAAACTCGAAGCCGCAATCTTTAATGCGAACATTGCCAACCTTGTCGAGAACGACGAGTTCCGCGACAAGCTCAGGGTAGAGCGTGCCGATCAACAGGAATTTTCAAATCCCGCCACCGTTAAACAATGGGGCATGGAAACCGGCGCCGATCTGATGCTGTTCGGGGAAATGACTTCCGAGACCGACGTTTACAACAAAGAGCGCGTAGTGAACTACGTTACCACACTGTTTCTTACCGACATGGAGACCAACCAACGCGTGTGGTATGGTCAGCAGGAGATCAAGAAACACATACGCAATTGAAACGATTCGTTTCATTCCTGATCGTTATTTGCTGCACATCCTGCGGAGGTACGTATTACCAATCCAATCAATCATTCAACCAGGAGTTTGAGACCGGCGATCTCCAGGGTGCTCTCAAGACCCTTCAATCGAAGTCATCCGAAGCCTCGGGCAAAAAGGAGTTCCTGTACGATGTAAATAACGGGCTTGTCCTTTCAATGCTCGGTCGTTACGACGAAAGCAACGAGTACTTCGAGAAAGCATATTTGTTTGGTGAAGATTACCGCACCAACTATCTGCACGAAGCAGCGACATATCTCGCCAATCCAAACTTTTCAGCCTACAGGGGCGAAGATCATGAACACCTGATGTTGCTTTACTACAAGGCACTCAACTATGTGAAGGAGAACAACTTCGAAGATGCGTTGGTCGAATGCAGGAGATTAACGATCAGGCTTCAGCAACTGAGCGATCGTTATAATTCCAATCAGAAATATCGTGAAGACGCTTTCGTTCATTTGATGATGGGATTGATCTATGAAGCAGGCAAGGATTACAACAATGCTTTTATCGCATATCGAAACGCTTACAACGTATACACAGGTTCGTTCAGCGATCTCTTCCAGCTCGGTCCTCCACCGCAGTTGAAGCAAGATCTGCTACGCACCGCATGGCTCAGCGGACTCATCGATGAATTTAATCAATACAAGGAAGAGTTCGGGATGCCCGATTACAAATACGAAGCGAATAACAACCCCGAACTGGTGTTCTTCTGGCACAACGGTCTCAGTCCCGTCAAGGTGGAGTGGGGGATCAATTTCATTGTAGACACTCGTAGCGACTGGGTATACTTCAGCAACGAGAATCTCCAGATGGCTTTTCCCTTTCACATCGGGAATTATAGCGATCGTGATAAGAATGCCCTGGCAAGTATCAACGTTTTCCGCGTTGCATTTCCAAAGTATCTCGAACGACCTGTCTATTATCAGGCAGGTGAGTTGCTGATCGACGGTCAAACCATCGGCCTTCAAAAAGCGGAAGATGTAAACGCGATTGCTTTTAAGTGCTTGCAGGAAAGAATGAATCTCGAGTTGAGCAAGGCGCTGGTCAGGGTTGCATTAAAAAAAGCCGCTGAGATGGAGATCCGGAAATCGGATCGTACTCTCGGCTCAGTCGTGGGGATGCTGAACGCTCTCACAGAACACGCAGACACACGCAACTGGCAGACCCTGCCTCATGAAATATTCTACTGCCGTGTGCCGTTAAAGACGGGTAACAACAAAGTGACTCTGCAGCTGGGAACACCAGGCACACCGGAACATGCAACATTCGACTTCGAGTACAATGCCCGCGAAGGACAAACCCTCTTCCACACGTTTACGTCGCTCGAAAGCCGCTATCCCACGTACTGAATTCGAAATTCGCTAAATTTGGCAACCTGAAGCCTCATAGCTACATAGCGCTCCTCTTTGCCCTCGTTTTCGCCGTTCCTGTAGCCGGATTGGCGCAGGACGACGACAAGCCCACATTCCCCCTGGAGACCATCTATGCCAAAAGAAAGCCCTGGGGCACCCGTAAGATCCTCAAGAACTTAAGATTCAGCGTGAGCACCGGCTACGGGCAAACATTCTTCAGTCATAAGCTCGAGGGTTACGGCGTCGTTCAGCCCACCGGCTTTGCTCCACGGGTATTCCCGATCGCCGACCCTACACGCCGTTATATGAATTGGGTGAACAAGGGAGTGCCCGATACCCTTTCGACTGCGTATGACGCTTTTATGGTCCATGGCGATACTGCCAAGCTGGGATTTAAGGGCAAAGCCTGGAACATCCCTATCAACGCCACGATCCACTACGAATTCCTGGAACGATATCGCCTGGGGGCAGGGTATGCGTTCGAATATATGAACATCGGCTCCATGCACCCGATCACGTTCAAAGATCAGATCTCGAATTTCCAGCCCACGCCCAGGAGCGGTATGATGCAGAAGTACTACGGAATGCTCGGTGTGTCATTTTACAGGATCGACAAATTCCTGTTTACGGGCGACGCGCACATTGGTGGATATAAGCCGGCCAAAAACTTCGACAGGTCTAATATCAAGAAAGGTCTTTATGTGAACGTTGGAGTTACCATCGAGCACGAATTTTCCGAATACCTGAAAGCGTTCGTAAGACCAAGTTTCGAATTCAAACACTACACGCTCACGCTCCCCGACTCGGAGACGCCCATTCCGCACTACACCAATGCATTGTATCTCAGTGTGGGTCTGACCTATTCGATACCCGAGCTCCCGAAGTGCTTTAACAAGAATTGCAACTCACAAATGAACCACGTCCATGGCGACCGGGAGTACCGTAGCCGGATGCACAGGATCTACAAAAAACAGAACCCGCAGTACGGAGAAAACTACCCCAAATTGCTCAAATACAAAGGCAGGAATAAGAAGAAAATGAACCCTTACTGAGCTTCTAAAAACGCACCTTTTTCGTTACTTTCGCCAATTATTATAGAGACGCATTTTAAATGGCTGAAGACTCAGGTTCTCCGACCGAAAGGCAGAACATAATCCCGATCAACATTGAAGACGAAATGCGTGGCGCATACATCGATTATTCGATGTCCGTCATCATTTCCCGAGCACTTCCAGATGTACGCGATGGACTGAAACCAGTGCACCGCCGCGTGCTTTTTGGTATGCAGGAACTGGGCGTGAACTACAACAAGCCTTACAAGAAATCTGCAAGGATTGTCGGAGAGGTACTTGGTAAGTATCACCCGCACGGTGATGGCTCTGTTTACGACACGATGGTCCGTATGGCACAGGACTGGTCGCTGCGCTATACACTGGTTGACGGACAAGGTAACTTCGGTTCTGTCGACGGTGATATGCCCGCTGCGATGCGTTACACGGAAGCGCGCCTTAAGAGGATCGCTGAAGAACTCCTGGCAGACATCAACAAGGAAACAGTTGACTTCCAGCCGAACTTCGACGACTCTTTGACGGAGCCAAGTGTGCTTCCCGGCAAAGTTCCAAACCTCCTGATCAATGGCTCTTCAGGTATCGCCGTTGGTATGGCAACGAACATGGCACCTCACAACCTTGTCGAGGTCGTTGACGGCATCATCGCTTATATCGATAACAAAGAGATCACTATTCCTGAACTGATGAAGTTCATTACCGCTCCCGACTTTCCAACGGGCGGTATCATCTACGGTTACTCAGGAGTTCAACAGGCATATTTAACAGGCCGCGGTAAAGTCGTGATCCGTTCAAAGGCGGAGATCGTTACCACGGGCTCGAAAGAACAGATTGTCGTTACCGAGATCCCATACATGGTGAACAAGGCGATGATGATCGAGAAGACGGCAACGCTGATCAACGAAAAGAAGATTGAAGGTATCTCCGGTCTTCGCGACGAATCAGATCGCGATGGTTTCAGGATCGTGTATGACCTCAAACGCGACGCGATCCCAAATGTCGTTCTAAACAATCTTTACAAATACACGCAGCTTCAGTCAACATTCGGCATCAATAACGTCGCGCTTGTTAAGGGCCGCCCGGAAACGCTGAACCTGAAGGAGCTCATCACTTATTTTGTTGATCACAGGCATGAAGTCGTGATCCGTCGCACGAAGTTCGATCTTGCGGAAGCAGAGAAAAGAGCTCACATCCTGGAGGGCTACCTGATCGCACTCGATCACCTCGACGAAGTAATTTCATTGATCCGTAGCTCTGCCGATCCCGATATCGCGAAAGCAGGGTTGATCGAGAAGTTCGGTCTTTCCGAGATCCAGGCGAAAGCCATTCTCGAAATGCGCCTGCAGCGACTTACCGGGCTTGAACGCGAGAAGATCCAGAACGAATACAAAGAGGTTAAAGAACTCATAGCGAGACTCAACGAGATCCTTTCAAGCGAGCCGATCCGTATGGGTATCATCAAAGATGAACTCAACGAAATGAAGGAACGCTACGGCGATAAACGTCGTACCGAAGTCGTTCATTCCGACGAAGACATCACTGTTGAGGACATGATCCCCAATGAAGAGATGGTGATCACCATTTCGAATCAGGGTTATGTTAAACGCACTTCGCTTTCTGAATATCGTACGCAGGGTCGCGGCGGTGTTGGATCCAAAGGCGTGGTTACGAAAGAGGATGATTTCACAGAAAAGTTGATGGTAGCGAAAGCGCACAACTACCTGTTGATATTCACCGATAAAGGCCAATGCTACTGGATGAAGGCTTACGAGATCCCCGAAGGCAACAAGACGTCTAAGGGACGACCGATCCAGAACCTCATCAACATCCAGCCAGGCGACGCCGTGCGCGCCGTCCTGAATATCAAGGAACTGGAAGATGAGACATATCTCAACAACAACTTCGTGGTGTTATGTACTGAGAAAGGTGTTATCAAGAAAACATCGCTCGAAGCATACTCACGTCCACGTGCCAATGGCATTACAGCTATTACCGTTCACGAAGGCGATCGTTTGCTGGAAGTTGCTCTCACCAACGGTAAGAATCACATCGTAATTGCAAAAAGTGAAGGTAAAGCTGTTCACTTCAATGAAGATGATATTCGCCCGATGGGTCGGACAGCCGCCGGTGTAAGAGGCGTGACGCTCGAAGGCGACGATGATAAAGTAATAGGAATGGTCTGCATCACTTCGCAAGACACCAACCTCCTGGTGGTATCCGAAAAGGGCTATGGTAAGCGCTCCGACATGGGTGATTATCGGATTACCCGAAGAGGTGGAAAAGGTGTGAAGACCATCAACGTGACGGAAAAAACTGGCAAGCTTGTTGCGATTAAGGAAGTTACGGACAAAGACGACCTCATGATCATTAACAAGTCGGGCATCAGCATTCGAATCAATGTTTCTGAGCTTCGTGTGATGGGCCGTGCAACTCAGGGCGTCCGGCTGATCAAACTTAACGAAGACGACTCTATCTCATCTGTGGCAAAAATCGAAAAGATGGTCGATGCAGAACCGTCCGGCGAAAAGTTGCCTGATCCGGAGCCGACGAACGAGTAAAAAACCTATTTTTGAATACGAACTAAAGAATTTTAACTAACCTAACGATGAAACAAATACTTGTACTGCTCATCGTCCTGCTGCCGTTCGCGGGTATGGCTCAGGATGTGAAGCCGAGTCTCCCGAAGGCTGAGAAAGCGCTGAAGGAAGGTAAGCTGGACCAGGCTAAAGCCATTATCGATGCTACTGTCGCCGACGACGGAACTATGAAGACCAAGAAGGGCGAACCTTCCAAGAATGCTGCGAAGGCATATTTCCTCAAGGGTCTTATCTACGGCGCTATCGACACAACCAAGAATGAAGCTTTCAAAAGTCTGGAAGCCAACCCGTTCCCTATTGTGAAAGAATCTTTCGAAAAGGCTAAGCAACTCGATCCTGCAGCTAAGTACTACATTACCGATGCACAAGGCCTTCCCGTTATGAACGACAACGTTTATGCCTACCTCGCGCAGTCTTATTTCAACAAGGCTATCACAGAATACCAGGACAACAAAGACTATAAGAAGGCTTTCCAGATCATCGAAGAAACGATGTACTTCATTCCTGAAGACACTTCAGTACTTTTGAATGCTGGCGTTTACTTCGGCCCCGGAGCTGAAGAATACGATAAGTCTATCGACTACATGAGGAAGTATATCGCTAAAGGCGGTAAGTCTCAAGACCCTTACATCATGTTGTTCAGCATCTATCGCGATAAGAAGCAAGACATGGACAAAGCGTTGGAGATCGCTAAAGAAGCCCAGGCGAAGTTCCCTAACAATCCTGACTTCCCACGTTACGAACTCGACGTTTATATCAAGCAGAACAAGCTTCCCGAAGCTAAGGTTGCTATGGAACGCCAGGTCAAAGCTGATCCTAACGATAAAGAATCAAGATATTATCTCGGTGTGATCAATTATGAATTGAAGGACTATACGGAAGCACGCAAGTGGTATGAAGAAGCGATCAAGCTTGATCCGCAATACTTCGAGCCGCACCTCGCGATCGCCGAACTCGTTCACATGGATGCAAAGGCCGTAAAGCAGGAGATGAACAAACTCGGTATCAAGCCTGAAGAGAAGAAAAAGAAGTTCGAACTTGATAAGGTTTATGTTGAGAAGCTGAAGAGTGTTGTTCCATACTACGAGCAGTGCGAGAAAATCAATCCGGACGATGCACGGGTTCTTGACAACCTTCATGAGATCTATCAGGATCTTGGAAACGATGCACAGGTTGCGCGTGTAGAAAAGAAAATGAAGACGCTTGGCTTGCTTGACTAAAAAGCAATCCTTGAAAGCTTAACAGAAGGCCCCGCAGAAAACGCGGGGCTTTTTTTATATTTTTATTTCATGAAGAAGCTATCCCTCCTGGTCCTCGTGGCATTTCTATATGCCTGCGACAAGAAGCCACAGTATTCAAAAACAGCTGATGGCGTTATCATCGATCACGTTCAGCTAAAGGTCATCAATGATGATATCATCCAGGTTATCGCGTTTCCCGACACGGCAGGTACCACTCGAAGCCTGATGGTCGTACCACAGGAGGCAGCGCCCACAAATTGGTCTCTCAACGAAACTGACGACGGGGTCGATCTGAAAACCAAGGCTTTGATCGCATCCATCTCGTTTAAAGATGGTCATGTGGTTTTCAAGGATACGACAGGGAATGTGATCTTACAGGAAGCCAATCATTCGCTCGAACCATATCAGTTGGAAGGCACACAGTCTTACAGGATCCGGCAGGTTTTCGATTCACCTGACGACGAAGCCTTTTACGGCCTGGGTGGTCATCAGAATGGCCAAATGAATTATAAGAACGAAGACGTGGAACTGGCACAGCACAACATCGTTGATGTAGTGCCATTCATTTACTCGAGCAGGAACTATGGAATCCTATGGGACAATTATTCTATCTCCCGCTTTGGGGATTCCCGCGAGTGGCAGCCGCTGTCGTCGCTAAAACTATTTACGCGTGATGGGAAAGAAGGTGGACTTATGGCAGATTACTATGTTGAAGACAAAGTGAAGATGTCGCTCGTACAAAACGACATCGGCATCGAATATTTGGAGACGCCGGCTTATGACACTTTTCCAAAAGATGTGTCGCGAAACGGAAAAGTGATCTGGGAAGGATCATTTACTTCAGATGTTGAGGGTGACCATAAATTTCTTGTCTACGCCTCCAATTATTTTAAGGTATGGGTGGATGGCAACCTGGTACTCGACAAGTGGAGACAAAACTGGAATCCGTGGACGAATAAGTTCAACGTACCGGTAAAGAAAGGGGAGAAGCACACTTTGAAAGTCGAGTGGCGTCCTGATGGTGGATATATGGCTATGAAGCACCTCGATCCGCTTCCTAAAGAAGAACAATCGAAGCTGTCGTTGTGGTCGGAGGCTGGCGACAATATCAATTACTATTTCATCAAAGGAGATAATGCCGACGATGTTATCGCGGGTTACCGGAAGCTGACAGGCAAAGCGCCGATCGTTCCGAAGTGGGCGATGGGGTTCTGGCAGAGCCGCGAACGATACAGGAATCAGAAAGAGTTGGTGGATGTAGTTAAGGAATATCGCAAGCGACATATTCCGCTTGATAACATCGTGATGGACTGGCAATACTGGAAAGACCCGGATTGGGGAACGCATACTTTCGACCCGGATAGATTTCCCGATCCCAAGGCGATGGTCGATGATGTTCATAAGCTTCACGCGAATCTTATGATCTCCGTATGGCCGAAGTTTAACAAGGGAACGCCGAGTTACGACGAGATGAATGACAAAGGTTATCTGTTCAAAAGAAATATAGAAAAGGGAAGGAAGGATTGGGTCGGAGTCGGATATGAGAATACATTCTACGACGCGTTCAATAACGATGCCGGTAAGTTGTTCTGGCAACGGATAGATGAAAGACTGAATAAGCTGGGTATCGATGCCTACTGGCTGGATGCAACGGAGCCGGATATGCATTCCAACCTGTCGATCGAAGAACGTAAGTTGAATATGAGTCCGACGGCGATAGGGCCGGGAGCGAAGTACTTCAATGCTTATTCGCTGGTGAACTCCAAAAACCTCTACGAAGGCCAGCGGGCTTCGTCGCCGGAGAAGAGAGTGTTCATTCTCACAAGGAGTGCATATGCCGGACAGCAGCGTTATGGGGCGGCTACGTGGAGCGGCGATATCGTGTCGAGGTGGAGTGATTTCAAAGACCAGCTGGCAACAGGCATAAACTTCTCATTGTCAGGTATTCCTTACTGGACCATGGACATTGGAGGTTTTGCTGTAGAGCATCGTTATGAAAAACCTGATAATGAGGCACTTAAAGAGTGGCGGGAGCTGAATACAAGATGGTTTCAATTCGGTGCTTTTTGTCCAATTTTCCGTTCACACGGCCAGTTTCCTTTCAGGGAGATCTACAACATCGCCCCCGAAGGAACCGAAGAGTATAAGACGATGGTGGAGTACGACAGGCTCCGCTACCGGCTTCTGCCTTACATCTATACCCTTGCTGGCAAGGCTTACTTCGACGACTATACGATCATGAGAGGCCTGGTAATGGACTTCAATAGCGATCCGAAAGTGCGTGAGATCGCAGATGAGTATATGTTCGGGCCTGCATTCCTGGTGTGTCCTGTTACCGCTTATGGCGCTCGCAAAAGGGATGTGTACCTGCCGGCCGGCGCGGGATGGTATGACTTCTATACGAATAAGTTCTATGAAGGAGGACAGACGATCACGGTCGATGCACCATTATCGAAGATCCCGTTGTTTGTACGAGAAGGATCGATTATCCCGATGGGACCTGATATGGAATATTCTTCGGAGAAATCGGATCCTGTCACTGTTCATGTTTACGGTGGAAAGGATGGAAGCTTTAGTTTATATGAGGATGAAGGAGTGAACTATAACTATGAGAATAATGCCTTCAGCCTGATACCGTTCGAATACACGGGCAACAGATTTACAATCGGAAGAAGGTTTGGCGAGTTTGATGGAATGAAAGAGAAAAGAAATCTCCTCATCAATTTTATCTCGCGCGGGGGTCAACAAAGAAAACAAGAAACTCAATACAACGGTGAATCCATCTCAGTTCAATAACGCAATTGCGAAATTCGACGCATACAATTCTGCCGATCCGAACGGCAAAGAGGTGATCTATGCTCAGCGCATGAGCGATCGGCTGGCCACATTCGAACCCGGTGCGCAGGAGCACATAAAGCTCGCCATCAGGTGTCAGCATATTGGACGCTGGACCATTCCACGAAACTCTTTTCCGGAAGGGAAGAAGGGCTACATTGCATGGCGCAATAAGCTGAAATCGTTTCACGCCGAAACGGCGGGAAGCATTCTTAAAGAATGCGGCTACGACGAGGAAATGATTCACAAAGTGAAGGATCTTCTTTTAAAGAAAGATCTTCGCGACAATCCTGATACGCAACTACTGGAGGACGTTGTCTGCATCATCTTCGTCGAATTCTATCTCGATGAATTCGCATCGAAGCATGAAGATGATAAGGTTATAGAAATACTGTGGAAAACACTGAAAAAAATGTCACCGCGGGCTATCGAAGTGGCGGCATCGATCGCACTTCCCGCAAGGACTAAAGAATTATTGTTGCGGGCGGTAGAAGGGGCTCACTAATTTCTTCTACCTTGAATTACAATCCTCCTTCGGTCTGAAACGGCTGCACTATCTACTCGCACTGATTTGCCTGGCACTTTCGTGCAAACAGGTTAATACTGATCAAAAAGACAAAAATGTACCGGAGTTAAGTAAAAATTCCGGCCCCGCCCTCCAGGTAATGGCTTCGGAGTTTCCCGCCGACAAGCTCGACAATGTTGTAACGTCCATTTCCCAGGAAGAGCTCAAAGACATCATGAACGATGGTGAATCGGGTGACTGGACGCGTACAAAATTAGATCTAAAGGCGAACGAGATCGTCATACAAAATAGGTCTGCCAGTGATAACACGATCAGGTTTAAACTGTATGGCCGCCTGCCTTCCTACGCGGTGATGGCCGTTCAACAGGTGAATGCCCAGGTTGTTACTACCAGGGTGTGGGAGTACCAGTACCGCGCAACCGAGGACAACCTTGATCGGTGGAATGAATTCCTGTTACCCGAATACAGGCTGATCGACTTCTTCGACGAGCGTGTGATACTTCCGGGAGAGTTCCAGGCACAGCCCGCCAAATGGTATCTCGATTACGATCTTGCGCCCAATGCAATCAACATCACGTTCAACAAGTGGCGATATATGCAGAACATGGAGTCCGATTCGCTGGCTGCTGACGGTCCGATGGATCCGACTTTGATCAAGTACTTGTATACGTTCAAATGGAATGGCGAAGGTTTATATGGAGAGAAACTAAAAGAGCCTGGTTATAATGAGATACTCACCTTCACCAGTCATGTTGTGAGTCCAACGGATGGCGGGCCGGGTGAGCATGAGTTCGACTGCAATCATACGGTTACTGTAACGGGATCGTCGAGCCTGAAGAACCAGGGGACCAACACCTACAAACCATCCAATGTGCTTGCTATCTCCAATGCATGGTCGGAAGGTGTCGAAGGTGATGGCATAGGAGAGTGGCTAGAATTCACGATGACCACCGACTTTCGTGTCGGAGATGAATGGCACATCAGCAATGGCTATAACAAGTCGAAAGACATTTGGCAGGCAAATAACAGGGTGAAGAAGTTTAAAGTGTTTGTCGACGGCCGGGTTGTTTGCTACGTGATGTTATCGAATTTGTCGGCATATCAGAGTTTTAATATCAGCCCGTCGTGGCTCAAGGATGCGCCTGAGTTCAGGAAAGGAACGAAGGTGAAGTTCGTCATCGAAGAGGTCTATAAGGGGTCGAAGTACGACGACACCGTCATATCTTATTTCGTGCCGGTGGGCAATTGCGGCTAAAGGGTGCAGGGTGCAAAGTGCAGGGTGCAGGGTTGGAGGACGCAATGAACCTCGCTACGGAGTGCAATCGTTCTAGACCGATCATTGCACCCTGCACATTGTACGTTGCACACTAATGGCCGTTCGGCAGTTTGTTAAATATCTCAAAAAGACTACTAATCCGATAGATTAAATTGGAATTTGCACGTATCTTTAGGAGATAACCTTTAGTGATAGTGTATAACGCATTATGATTACCGTTGCACACTCCTTCTGGGTAACTATGCGATTGAAGTAACGAAGTATGGAAAGTTTCAGAACAGAGCTTGAGAACATTGAGAATCCGGTTGTAGCCCAGGACATTATAGATCTTGGAACCAAGATCCGTTTGTTTCGTGAAGGCAAAATTGACGACGATAAATTCAGAAGTATTCGATTAGCCCGCGGTATTTATGGACAGCGTCAGTCCGGAGTACAGATGATCCGCATCAAGCTGCCGTTTGGAAGGATAACGACAAAGCAGATCCGCAGGATTGCAGACATCTCGGACGAGTATGCGAGCAGCAATCTTCACGCGACGACGCGCCAGGATATACAGATCCATTTTGTGAGCCTGGATAAAACACCTGAGCTGTGGGCGAAGCTCGAGCAGGATAGCATCACAACCCGCGAGGCTTGTGGTAACACGGTAAGGAATATTACTGCGTCGGCAACAGCCGGAATCGACAAGAACGAATTGTTCGATGTGTCGCCATACGCTTACGAGATGTACGAGTATTTCTTACGCAATCCTATATGCCAGGAGATGGGACGTAAGATGAAGTTCGCATTCTCGAACAACGAATCGGATTCGGCATATACATTCATCCACGATCTTGGTTTCATTCCGAAGATCGTTGACGGTAGAAGAGGATTTAAAGTTCTTGTTGGCGGAGGGCTGGGTGCAACGCCCGTTCTTGCTTTTACTGCTTACGAGTTTCTTGAAGAGGATAAGATCATTCCGTTCGCGGAAGCCGTGCTGCGGGTATTCGATCGATATGGTGAAAGAACACGTCGCATGAAGGCGCGCCTGAAGTTCCTCATTGAGGATATAGGCCCGGAGAAATTCATGGAACTGGTAGAAGAAGAGAAGCTGGCGCTGAAGAACCAAACATATAAGATCAACCAGGATATCCTTCCGGATCCGGAACTGAGCGAATTCGTCCCAAGATTCGACCTTGCGCTTCCCGATGAAACGAAGTATGCGCGCTGGCACAAGAGCAATGTGATCGAACAAAAGCAGGAAGGCTATTTTGCTGTGTACATCAGATTGCCGTTAGGAAATCTCTCATCTGACAAGGCGCGGAAGTTTGCCGATATCATTGACACTTATGCAAGCAACGAGCTTCGGATAACGATCAACCAGGGATACCTGATCCGCTTCGTGAGACCCGAGGCACTTCGCTATCTCTATAACGAACTGGATGCGCTGGGACTTGCAGAGCCCGGTTTTGATAGCGCTGCAGATGTTACAGCATGCCCGGGAACGGAATCGTGCAACCTGGCGATCTCGAGCAGCACCGGTATTGCTTTGGCCCTCGAGAAAGTAATGGAAGAAGAGTATCCGGATCTCATTTACAATTCGGATATCAAAATAAAGATCAGCGGTTGTCCAAACTCATGCGGGCAGCATGGCCTGGCCAGCATCGGTTACTACGGCAGCACTATAAAAGACAAGGCCGGCAATGTTCTTCCGGCGCTCGTGGTATTGCTGGGTGGCGGTAAGCTGAAAGACGGAGCCGGTATTATTTCCGACAAGATCGCGAAGATCCCGAGTAAACGTGGTCCCGATTCGCTTCGTATCCTTTTGACCGACTACGAACAGAATGCTTATGAAGGAGAATATTATCACGATTACTTCAAGCGCCAGGGAGATAAGTATTTCTACGGGTTGCTGAAACCCCTACAAGATACTGTTGATCTCGCTCCCGAATTTTATGTAGATTGGGGTGAAGAACATAAATTTAAGTTACAAACTGCCGTTGGCGAATGTGCCGGCGTGATCATCGATCTTATAGCGACGTTATTTTATGATTCACAGGATAAGCTCGATCTCGCGAAGTCGACACTTGTAAACGGACATTATGCCGATTCGATCTATCATAGCTACAGCGCCTTTATCAATACTGCGAAAGCTCTGCTGCTCACCCAGGATGTTAAGCCCTCAACACAACACCAGGTGATGTCGGAGTTCCAGAAGAAATTTGTTGAAGGTAATTTGATCGACCTTGACTCGAAGGATTTCAGGGAGTACGTATTGCGAATCAACAAGAATCAACCTTCAGAGGAGTTTGCAAAAAGATTTCTCGCCGATTCAAGTGCGTTCCTGGAAAAAGCGTTTAATTGGAGAAGTGCAAATAAAGTAGCCGTATAAGCTTCACAGATGCCCAATAAACCCTCATTGACGTTGGTAGGTGCAGGTCCTGGCGATCCGGAGCTCTTGACGATCAAGGCGATCAAGACCATCCGGTCTGCCGATGTCGTTCTTTACGATGCGCTCGTATCGGATGATATTCTTGCATTGATACCACAAGGTATTCCCGCATGGAGTGTCGGCAAAAGAGCGGGAGTACATTCCCATTTACAGGAAGATATCAACAGCATTATCGTTAACCTGGCTCACAAACACGGACATGTAGTTCGCTTGAAAGGTGGTGATCCGTTTGTGTTCGGGCGCGGCTACGAGGAGATGCACTATGCCGTGCAGCATGGCCTTGCCGTTGCCGTGGTGCCAGGCATTTCCAGCGCGCTGGCGGTTCCGTCGAGCATGAACATTCCTTTGACTGCGCGAGGCATCAGCGAAAGCTTCTACGTGATAACGGGTACGACGAAAAGCGGCGAGATTTCGGATGATATCGCATTGGCGGCACAGTCGACAGCCACTGTCGTGATACTGATGGGTCTGGCGAATATCGCTGCGATCATGGAACAGTTCGCGAAAGCGGGGAAATCCGATGTGCCGGTCACAGTCATAGAAAACGGAACATTGCCTGCGATGCGCTCGGTGACGGGAACAGTTTCAACGATCGAAGCTCTCATAAAGGAGAAAGCGATCGCAGCGCCGGCCGTTATTGTTGTAGGATCCGTGGTCGATTGCGCAGCCGAAATAGCATCATTCAATCGTGAACAATCTATTTCCAATATTCCTTAAGCTCGAGTCGTTAACAACGCTCATCGTGGGCGGCGGTAACGTTGGCCTGGAAAAGATATCAAACATTCTTAAGAACAGTCCCGCAGCGAAGGTCCTCCTTGTTGCGCGAACTATTCACCCCGACATAAAGCTATTGGCGCAAAAGCATCCCACCGTGACGCTCGAAGAACGAAACTTTAAGCTGTGGGACCTCTGGAGCGCGGACCTCGTTCTTTTGGCAACTGATAATCGTGAGACCAATCAACAGATACTAAAGTTTGCAAAGGCAAGGGGATTGCTTGTGAATGTTGCCGACACACCCGATCTCTGTGATTTTTATCTCGGGTCGGTGGTAACAAAAGGTCAGTTGAAAGTGGGCATCTCAACCAACGGGAAATCGCCGACGTTCGCCAAGCGTTTTCGGGAGTTTTTAGAAGAAGCGATCCCGGAAGATACCGACCAGCTCCTGGACAATATGAACTCTATCCGGGATAAGGTAAAGGGTGACCTGCAGGAGAAAGTTAAGACGCTTAATGAAGTGACGGCTCAGTGGCTGAAGAAAAGGGAATAGGTAAAAGGTAAAAGGGAAAAGGGAAATAGAGACTAGAAGTGACCGTGCAATCCGCCTTTTACTTCACCACTATCTTTTACCTTTTCACTATTCCCTTTTACCTTAACAAATGGTCTTCCGATCAGCAGGCTCAGCATCGCGCAGGTAGCGCAAATACACATCGTAACAACCATGGGAAGTATTGAGTCGGTTGTGAGATAACTCACCACGAAACTTGCCAGGGCCCCGAATCCCAACTGCAAAGCTCCGAGCATCGATGAAGCTGTTCCTGTATTAGAATCAAAAGGAGCGAGCGTAAGCGCTGATGAATTCGGCAGTACAATACCGATCGTGCTAAGAAAGATAAAGATCAGAATTGTTTGGATGTAAAACGATTCATAGCCTGCGAGCGTCATTCCAAGCAGAAGCAATGAGTCTATCACCTGCACAGCGATCGCCCACCCGATAAGAACTTCACTTGTCGATTTCCTGAGAAGTAACCTGTTCATCTGGCTCGCTATGATCATACCGCTGATCAGCACCGCGAACATAATGCCGTATTGCGCTTCGTTGAAACCATAGAGTTTCAGGTAAAGGAAAGGTGAGCTGGAGACGAATACGAAGATGCTGGAGAAAGCGATACCGCCTGCGAATGCGTATGTCGAAAATTGCGGTTCGCTGAATACCTGCCCGAAACTGCGAAGAATGTCTTTTGGCAATAACGAAAACGAAGGATCGGGTCCTTTTGCTTCGTCCAATCCGAAGAACACGAGAACAAGGATCAGCACGGAAATCCCGATCAGGAAGAGGAACAGTGACGGCCATCCCCATTGAAGACTTGCGAAGCCGCCGAGCGATGGAGCTATCATCGGTGACGCACTGATCACAAGGATCAATGACGAGAACACCTTTGCATTGTCTTTCACCGGAAAAATGTCCCGGACCATTGCCAGCGCCGCGACGCTCGATGCGCATCCCCCGATAGCCTGGGCCAACCGGAACCAGATGAGCTGCTCTACGTTGGTCGCTAAAATACACGCGATACTCGCAATAACATAGAGAACCAGTCCAGCATACAATGGCGGCTTTCTTCCATACCTGTCGAGCAACGGCCCATAGATCAATTGGCCTGCGGCCATGCCAACGAAATAACTTGCCATTGAGAAACCGACTGCCGAAACCGTTGTATTGAATTCTGCGGCGATCACCTGGAACGCAGGCAGATACATGTCGATTGAAAATGGTCCCAATGCTACCATGAGACCGAGAATTGTTACGAGGAAAAAATATCTTGACTTACTCATTACTTGATCGAGGGATAGATGAAATCACCCAATAAGGTTCCCGGGTGTTTCGGAAGATTCCATTGATTGTAATCGCCGGCGGTTGTTACGACCACCAGGTCGGCCTCTTTGTTGAAGAAGATCCTTTGATTGCCATTACCTACTGCGTTGACCATGCGCACTTCGTGACCGTGATAATTATTGTTCCAGATCCAGAACTGGTAACCGTATCCTTCATTATTTAGTTTCGCGATGTGTGTTTCGAAAGATGTTTTCACCCATTCGGCCGGAACAATTTGTTTTCCATTCCATTGGCCACCGTGGTAATATAGCAGTCCGAATTTCATCAGATCGCGCGGGCGCAGCCGGAGTCCGGATGCTGCCATCGGCATTGAGCTCATCGGGAATTTGAGCCATTCAAAGTTTGTGATCCCGAGAGGTGTCAGGAGATTGTCTTTCGCAAACTCATCCACTTCCTGTCCCGATACTTTTTTGATGATGGAAGCCAGCAGTTGTGTTGTCCCACCATTATATTTCCAGACGGCTCCGGGAACGGTGTCCATCGGTTGACTCAAAACATACTCGACGGGATTTCCGCTCTTTGTCATCTGGATCTCACTGTTCTCGGGATTGTCGTAAGGAACGTCTTCGTTCCAGTGAATTCCGGAAGACATCGAAAGAAGATGTTCGATCGTGAGGCTGGCACGATCACCGGTCTTGTATTTTTCAAACTCCGGAAAAAAATCGAACACACTTTGATCAACGCTTTTTATCTTTCCCTGTGCGATAGCAATACCAACGCAGGCAGACACAAAGCTTTTCGAAATACTTCTTACGCCGTGAAGACGATCTTTATCGAAGGTCACTTCGCCGATACTCACACCCATCGCCTCATCTTTGCCTGTAAAATATTGCTCGTAGACGAGCTTGCCATTTCGCGCGATGAGTACACTGTGGATGTTCGAATACTCGTGGTTGCGGATCGCCTTCGTCATCCTGTTGATGAGCGTGGAATCCATGCCGACATCGGCAAGCGTGGAAACCGGGATACCGTCGTCGCCCGTTGAAGGAACGGGCTTACACGAGGCAAGGGCGGCGGCAACGATTACGATGGAAGCGAAGAATTTCATGGCGGCGAAAATAGACATAATTTCGGTCTACACATTTAGTTGAACGATCGATTATTAGACAACGGCCGTTCACTTTTCCGTACTATTGATCGTTAAAAAATCGCTATGGAAAGAAAAGAATTTTTGAAGAAGCTCGGTTTTTCGATGATGGTTGCACCATTACTTGGCGCATGTGGTAAAGATGATGACCCCGAAACCAATACGAATACTGATGGCGGCTGCACTGTGACTCCATCGGAGACAGCGGGTCCGTATCCAACCAAAACACCTTCCGACCTCGTTCTGGCTGACATTCGCTCAGACCGGCAAGGAGTGAAGATGGATGTGCAGATCACCATTAAGAATGGAAACAATGGCTGCGCTGTTTTTGAGAACGCTGTTGTCGACATCTGGCATTGTGATAAGGATGGCAACTATTCCGAATATGGAAATTCCACAGCTGTGCATTTTCTTCGTGGGCGACAGACAACAAACAACGCAGGACTTGTCGGTTTTACCAGCATTTTTCCCGGCTGGTATTCCGGCCGCGCACCGCATATTCATGTGCACATTTATGATTCGTCAGGTAAGTCGTTGCTCGTAACACAGATCGCATTTCCAAAGACCGTGACAGATGAAGTTTACACAACATCCTCATTGTATTCATCGCGAGGAAAGCAGGATACCACGAATGAACAGGATAACGTATTTAATGATGGCTTCACAAATGAGCTTGCAACCATCGACGGAAGTGTAGCAAATGGGTATACGCTGACGCACACCATCGTGGTTGAAGCGTAAAAAATTTGTGTATTTTTATAAATGTATAAAATACACATGAAACTCCTGCTTGCGTTATTCACTGTGCTTCCGTTCCTGGCTTATTCGCAATCTTATGTTCCGGAGGAAAATAACTCCCGTGTTAAGATCAAGCCTGTTGTCGGGATAAAGGCATATTCTTTCCATCCGAAGGATGTTCAGGTAACCGATGCGCTCTTTGTCGAAGCGATGCAGGCCGATGCGAAATATCTCTTAAAGATCGAGCCCGATCGTTTATTGTCACAGTTCAGAAGTCATTCGGGCTTAAAGCCGAAAGCAGATAAATATGGTGGTTGGGAAAGTGAAGGACTGGCAGGTCATTCCCTGGGTCATTACCTGTCTGCATGCGCATTGCATTATGCAGCGACCGGTGATGTTCAATACCTGGATCGTGTGAAGTATATCGTGGACGAACTGGAAGAATGTCAGCGAGCGAGAAAAACCGGTTACGTGGGTGCGATCCCGAAAGAGGATACTGTGTTCATGGAAGTTTCACAAGGCAACATCCGCTCACGCGGCTTCGATCTGAATGGAGCGTGGAGTCCGTGGTATACGGTACATAAAGTAATGGCAGGTTTGCTCGACGCTTACCTGTATTGCGATAGTGAGAAGGCGCTGGCGATCGATAAGAAGATGGCTGATTGGGCCGATGGCGTTCTTAAAAATCTCAATGACGACCAGGTTCAGAAAATGTTGTTGTGTGAATATGGTGGAATGAATGAAGTGCTGGTGAATACTTATGCATTTACCGGTGAAAAGAAATACCTCGACTTGTCTTACAAGTTTCATGATAAGAAAGTACTGGATTCGCTGGCGATTGGTATCGACGTGCTCCCGGGGAAACACTCGAACACACAGGTACCCAAGGCTATCGGAACAGTCCGCAGGTTCGAGCTGACTGCAAGGCAGAGTGATTTTGCGATCAGCGACTTCTTCTGGAACACGGTGGTGAGTCATCATTCCTATGCTCCTGGCGGAAACAGCAATTATGAATACCTGAGCAACGAGGACACGTTTAACGAGAAGCTTACGGACAATACAATGGAGACGTGTAATACGTACAATATGCTGAAGCTTACCCGTCACCTGTTCGCGATGAATCCACGTGCGGAATACATGGATTTTTATGAAAGGGCCTTGTACAATCACATCCTGGCTTCGCAGAATCATTCGACGGGGATGATGTGCTACTTCGTGCCATTGCGGATGGGAACTCAGAAAGAATTCAGTGACGAGTTCAATACATTTACGTGTTGTGTCGGATCCGGGATGGAGAATCACGTTAAATATGGGGAGAGCATTTATTCGAAAGGTGCGGACGGCAGCTTATATGTAAATCTGTTTATTGATTCGAAGCTGAACTGGAAGGAGAAAGGTATTGAAGTAGCCATTAAGGACTATAAGATCTCGGTAAAAACGAAGAAAGTGGTGAGCATGCCGGTCTATATCCGCAAGCCATATTGGGCAGGTCAATATGAAGTTAAAGTGAACGGCAAAAGTATTGCGTCTGAAATCAACAAAGAAGGATATATAGCTATCAATCGTAAATGGACTTCAGGCGATGTCATCGATCTGAAGTTTCCGTTCGCTCTGCGTGCAGAAACGTTGCCTGACAATCCTTCGCGGAAGGCTTTCTTCTACGGACCTACGTTACTTGCCGGCAATCTTGGTCCAAATGAACCGGACCCAATGAAGGGAATTCCGGTGATCGTTAGTGAAAGGACAGATGCAGCCGACCTGCTGACGCAGGACAAAAATAATCCATACGTTTTTCACACGACGAATCATCTCACGTTCCAGCCGTTCAATACGATCGCGAATGATTATTACTCTGTTTACTGGGATGTGTTTACGCCAACGGAATGGAAAGAGAAGGAATTGGTTTACGAATCGAGAAGGAAGCTTGAAGCAGAAAGAGAGCAGAGCACAGTGGATATCCTGAGGATCGGGGAGATGCAGCCGGAGCGCGATCATGAGTTGACCGGAGAGAACACTGAAATCGGAGAATCGCATACCCATAAATACCGGATTGCGAATCCCGGCGGATATTTCTCTTTTACGATGAAGGTGCAGCCTGGATTTTCGTATCTGCTGATTGGAACGTATTGGGGAATGGATAATCGCGGACGACAGTTCGATATACTGGTAGATGGGGAGAAGATCGCGTCGGAGGATATCAATAAATACAAGGAGAGCAGGTTTTATGATATAACCTATCGTGTTCCGACAACGCTTACGAATGGAAAGAGCAAGATCACTGTGAAGTTCCAGCCAAAAGATGACAAGAATGCTGCCGGCCCCCTTTATGGGGTGAGGTTGGCGAAAGAGTCGGTGGTGAGTAAGTGATTACTCCGTTCTCAAACTCTTCACCGGGTTTACTCTTGCTGCCTTAACCGATTCAAAGCTCACAGTGGCCAGGCTGATGACCAACGCCAGGGCACCCGCTGATACGACGAACAGCCAGTTGAAATCGATCCTGTAAGCAAAGTCACTCAGCCATTGATTCATCGAGTACCATGCGAGCGGTGCCGCTATGATCATGGCAACCATCACCGGTATCACAAAACGTCTGGCAAGCAAATAAACAATGCCTGATATTGAAGCACCCAGCGCCTTTCTTATTCCAATCTCGCGGGTACGCTGTTCTGCGATATAAGCGGACAGGCCGTATAGTCCGAGGCATGAGATAACGATCGCCAGTATCGCGAACACGGTGAACAGCGTTGCCACCTGCTTTTCGTTCTTATACAGATTTTCCAGATCCTGGTCTACAAAGTTGAAAGAGAATGGAAATACATTCTCGTTGCTGTTCCACACTTCCTCCATTGCTGCAATGGTTTCTTTCACTTTACCAGCTTCTGCCTTAATGATGAATGTATTTCCCCACGTGTTGGGCCGCAGGATCATCGGCTCTATCGACTCGCGCAAAGGCTTAAAATTAAAGTCTTTGATGACGCCCACGATCTGTCCTTTTCGTTCCCACATCTCTATCGTCTGACCAACGGCCGTTTCCGGCGTGAATCCCATAATCGCTGCGGCAGATTCATTGATCAGGAAGTTGGTGGAATCTCCACGCAACTCATGATTGAAATTCCGGCCGGCAGCGAGATTCATACTGAATACAGGAATGAAATTATCGTCGACCTCCAGGTTGGCGAACATAATCTGTTTCGAGGGATCTTTTCCCTGCCACTTCACATCGATGGTCCCTGAAACGAGATTCGTAGGCAAGTCACTTACAAACGTTACATTGAACGTCTCGGGATGGGATTGAAATGCCGCCCTCCATTTTTTGATACGGCCGTCTTCCCAGCCATGGATAGAAGTATACAAAAGGTTCTCTTTGTTGTAACCTATATCGCGCTTCCGGATATAGTTCAATTGCTGATAGACGACAGTAGTACCTACAAGCAACACAATGGAGATCACAAACTGAATAACGACCAATACGTTCCGGAAAACAGATCCTCCTGCGCCACTCTTTACATCCTTTTTCAATACTTTGATGGGAGTAAATCCAGAGAGCACAAGGGCAGGATATATTCCTGAGATCAGACCTGTTAAAATCGTAACGCCGACGAGAGCGACGATCAGTTTAGGATCCACCAGGTTTAAGCTTAATTGTTTACCGACAATGTCGTTGACGGAAGGTAATGCCAGGACGACAAGCACCAGCGCAATTACCAGCGATAAAAGGGTAATGAGGATCGATTCACCGAGAAATTGACGGATAAGTTGTGTCCTGACAGCACCCGCCACTTTACGAAGCCCGACTTCCTTGGCACGACGTGCAGAGCGCGCTGTCGAAAGGTTCATGAAATTGATACAACCGATAAGGAGGATCACAACCGCAATAACTGAGAGCGCGGCAACATATTGGTAACTTCCGTTCCCGGGGATCTCCGCCATTAGTTGGGAATGAAGGTGAATGTCCGCTATCCGCTGAACACCGAAGGTAACATCGATCGACTCGTCGTGCTCGTGAAACATCACAGCGAGTTTCTTTGTGAATTCTGAAAGATACGTTGCGTCTTTCGGGGTATCGAAGGTGAGATAAGTGTAAAAATTAAAATTTCCCCAACGGTTTTGCTTCAGGTCCTCGTGCCATGTTGCGAGGTGTGCAAATGGAAGAATAACATCGAAGTTTAAATGCGAGTGATGTTCTGATCTTTTGAGAACGCCGGTAATCGTGAACTGCTCTTTAGCGCCTTTCGTGATCGTCTTGCCAAGCACGTCGGTTGTACCGAAATATTTGATAGCGGTAGCTTCGCTCACCACTGCGCTTCTTACATCTTTCAACGCAGTTTTCTTGTCACCGTGAAGTAACTGGAAATCGAACACATCGAACAGCGATGGTTCCGCATAATATGTATTGGGCTCTTCGAATTTGATCTCATCTTTCTGAAGTAAAACTCCGTTTTCGCGCCATACTCGTGTTTGATGAACGACTTCGGGTATTGCTTCCTGAATTGCGGGACCCATGGCTACCGGGGAGATTGCAACTTCAAGTCCGACGGCAGCTGCAGTGATCCTGTAAGTTCGATCGGCTTTTGAATGAAACTTATCGTAGCTCAATTCATCCTGTACCCATAAGAGAATAAGAAGACTGCTGGCAAGTCCAACAGCTAAACCGGAGATGTTGATGATAGAGAACGCTTTTTGACGTGAAAGATTTCGAAAGGCGAGCTTAAGATAGTTGCGGAACATAGGCTGCGGTTTGTAACTAATTTAAGACGCAGACAGGTCAGGATGGGTTGCACCTATTATTTTAGAAATTACGATTTTACATCTTTTTACAATTCATGAAACGACGGGAGTTCATTAAGAATAGTGCGATGACCGCTGCGGCTGTTATTACGCCATGGGGTATCATTCAGAGCAAGAGCAATTTGCCGCAGGGGACTTCGCTTGAAGCCAGTTTCATGACTCCGCCGCCATCGGCGAAGCCACATACATGGTGGCACTGGATGAACGGCAACGTAACGAAAGAGGGAATCACGCTCGACCTGGAAGCAATGGCACGAGTCGGTATCGGTGGCTTTCAGAATTTCGATGCCGGCACCGGGATCCCAAAGGGTCCCATCGTGTATTTGAGCCCGGAATGGCTCGAGCTGAAGAAACATGCGATCGCGGAAGCGCAGAGGTTGGGTTTAGAATTTACAATGCACAACTGTCCCGGCTGGTCATCGTCGGGCGGACCCTGGATCACACCGGAACTGGCTATGCAGGAGATAAAGTTCTCGGAGATCACTATTGAAGGTGGAAAGCAGGTGAATATGAAATTACCGAAGCCGGAGACGAAGCTCGACTATTACAAAGACATCTGCGTGCTCGCGTTTCCTTCCGTGAATGGAAAAGTGGAAGGTTGGGAGAAGCGCGCCAACTTTGCATTCAATCGTTACGGTGTTGAAGATATTCCCGCCAATACACCGGCAATCCCCGAAATTGATATCGTCGATCTTACTCAGCATTTACAACCCGATGGTCAGTTTGTGTGGGGTCCGCCTGGACGCGGTCAATGGACGGTAGTTCGGTTTGGTTACAGCGCGATTGGAACAGAAAATCGATCGGCACCTGATACTGGTGTAGGTCTCGAATGCGACAAGTTCAGCGCATCGGCCTTCGAATTTCATTTCAATAAGATGATGGAAAATCTTCTGCCATTCCTTCAACCTCTTGGCAAGAATGGGAAGGTTGGCCTGCTCATCGATAGTTACGAAGTTGGTATGCAAAACTGGACACCGGGCTTCGAAAAGATATTTAAAGAAAAGAACGGCTACGAGATCATCAAATTCCTCCCGGCAATGACAGGTCGCGTTGTAGGGAACGCCGACCTTACAAATCGTTTCCTTTGGGATCTTCGAAGAACTCAGGGCACGCTGATGGCAGACAACTACTATGGCAAGTTCACAGAGCTTTGTCACAAGAATAATATCATCTCCTACATTCAACCGTACGATCGGGGGCCAATGGAAGAGATGCAGATCGGAGCTCGGATCGACATCAACGTCGGGGAGTTCTGGCAAAACCTGTCGTCGATATTCCAGAACAACTGGACGATGCGAAGAACCGTAAAGCTGTCGGCAGCGATTGCTCATACCAACGGGCAAAAGGTTGTTGCTGCTGAAGCCTTCACGTCGGAGCCCGAATCCGGCAAGTGGCAGGAACATCCGTTCTCATTGAAAGTGCAGGGCGACAGGATGTTCACGCAGGGATTGAATCGAATGGTATTCCATCGATTCGCACATCAGCCGCATCCTACCGCGAAACCAGGAATGACGATGGGACCGTGGGGATCCCATTTCGACAGGACCAACACGTGGTGGGAGCAGGGAAAAGAATGGATGACTTACTTGTCGCGCTGCCAGTACATGCTACAGAGCGGGACGTTTGTTGCAGACGTTGCGTATTTCACCGGAGAGGATGCTGGTGTGTATACACGTGTTGAGAGAAATGAAGTGGTCCCAACTCCGCCACAGGGCATTGACTATGACCTCGTGAACAGGGAGACGTTGTTGAATAAAGCGAAGGTTGTCGACAGGAAATTAATTCTCGATAGCGGGATGTCCTACAATGTTTTGTCGATACAGGATTTCAAGACGATGTCGGTGAAGGTACTTTCAAAGCTCATAGAATTTAAGAAGCTAGGTTTGACGATCATCGGGGAGAAGCCTTTACGGGCGCCAGGGTTAACGAATGATGACAAGGAATTCAATGAAAAGGTTGCTGAACTTCAGCTGGACGAGATTGATCTGAATTCTTTACCAAAAGATCTCACGTTTACTTCAAGATCAGGTGATGCGCCAATAACATGGATTCACAGGAAGATTGAAGATGCCGATGTCTATTTCCTTGCCAACCAAAGAAGAACCGGGGAGCTGATAGTTTGTGATTTCAGGGTGACTGATAAACAGCCGGAGATCTGGGATCCGGTGACCGGCGCGACGTTCAAAACGAAAATCTACGCCAGCGGGAATGGTAAGACAACCGTGCCTGTTACAATTCCTCCGTCAGGATCGTTGTTCATAGTCTTTAAGAATGCAGCAGAAGAAAACCCGGTCACTTCTATTGCCAGGGACGGAGTTTCAATTATGGATACAACGCCATTCAATATCGCGCGTAAGATCTATCCTGATACGACCAATAACTTTACAATTAGTGTTCTCGCAAAACCCGAGAATAACATCATGACCAGCACCAATAACTATATGGATGGTCAGCAGCCGTGGACCGATTGGTACGCTGTGTATCCATCGCCAGGTGAGAAGTTGTATGGGGAAGGACATTCTACTTTCGGATTAGCGATCGGTCGCAACGGTGTTGCCGTATGGGAGAATTCCAAAGGCAGGCCGGTATTTAACTTCGCCGCAGAGAAATCCATCTCTGGCTGGACGAAGATAGAGCTGACTGTCAGAGATGGCATCCCATCGATCTACGTCGATGGTGAGTTTGTGAAGCAGGGTAGCAGATCAAACTATATTGTCCATCCAGGGCTCGGTCATTCTTACTTGGATGAGGGAGCGTCGTATTTCAATGGCGATCTCGAAACAGAAGTTGAAAGCCTGCCCGTATCCAATCTCGGAGAGAACCTGGTTGCTTTTGCCAATGGAAAGTATTCCGTACTTCACAAGACAGGAAAGCCTGTGATCACTTCGGTTGAAAACCGGGAGGCTCTTGACTTGTCCGACAATTGGGTCGTCAAGTTCCCTGCGAACAGTGGAGCGCCGGAAAAGATAGACTTACCTAAACTTCAATCTCTTCACACGCACGCAACAGATGGCGTAAAATATTTTTCGGGGACCTGCACATATTCGAAGACATTCAAAGGTTTCAGGAAAGGGAAGAAATCAAAACGTTATGTATTGGATCTGGGCGCTGTCGAGGTGATCGCTGAAATCTCGATCAATAACATACCACTCGGTATCTTTTGGACACGTCCATTTGTCGTCGATATTACCGATCATCTTAAAGAAGGTGACAATACCTTGTCGATCCAGGTAACCAACCTATGGCCAAACCGTTTGATTGGTGACGAGCAACAGCCAGCTGTTTATAAATATGCGCCAGGCGCCGGCGGCAAAGGATTTGCGAGTCTATCGGGTGGCGCTATCCAGGAGTTGCCCGAATGGTATAAGAAAAATGAGCCGAAGCCGGTGGATGGAAGGGTGGCGTTTGCAACGTGGCAGCACTACACTAAAGATTCGCCGTTGCTACAATCCGGGTTGATCGGTCCCGTTGTTATCAAAGAAGGGCAGATCGTTAAACATTAACTATTAACCATTTCACAATAGCCATTAACCATTTCACATTGACCATTTCACATTTTCGGTTTGTGGGACGCGTGGGGTTCCTGGTTGCCCTGACGTTTGTAACCGGTCTTTCTGTTGCACAGACCGGTGTATTTAAATCGACAAAGTTCAACGACAAGCAATACTTTGTATGCGAGATCGACCCGAAAGTTTATAACATAGAACTGTTCAATATAGTCGATAAGAAGAACAGCCAGCACCACTTCGCGACGATCGACAGCATTAAAGGAGAGAAACTGGTGCTGATCGTGAACGGTGGGATGTACCAGCAGGATCTTCGTCCACTTGGACTATACATCTCTGCCGGGAAGAAGTACATGCGGCTAAAGCGCGATACCACCGGCCACGGAAATTTCTATTTGCAGCCCAATGGTGTTTTCCTGGTAGATCAGAATTCGAAAGCATCGGTGATCACAACCCAGGAGTACACGGATAAGCTTGCCCCGAAGATTGCCACTCAATCGGGACCCATGCTCGTTACGAAAGGAGTCATCAATAAGAACTTCCGGCAGGGTTCTGCGAACCTTCATATCAGGAATGGCGTGGGCATCAACACGAAGGGAAATATTGTCCTTGTGACCTCCAACGACTTTGTGAATTTCTATGAATTTGCAGAATTATATCGTGATAAGCTGGATTGCGATAATGCATTATATTTGGACGGGGCAGTAAGTCAATATTATTCTCCTTTGATACATCAATCACCCACACAGACTGTTCCCCTGGGCGTATTTATCGTTGTTTCTAAAAAATGAGACGGTTTCTTTTTCTATACTCACTCATATTTCTCGTCCCTGGTTGCGTCAGCGGCCAGCTCATCATTAACAAAGGAATTTATAAAGCCAACTTTTCCAATAAGTTTCGTCAGCCGCGCTACGTAAGCTATACTTTATATAAAGGCGGTGGCGACTGTGATCGTAAGAGCTTTTCGTTCAAGAATGACATCGATGGCGCGATCACGGCAACAGACCACGATTACGCCGGCAGCGGCTACGACAAAGGGCATCTCGCGAATGCCGAGGATTTTGCGTTCGACTGCGCCAGCGATGAATTGACTTTCAGGTACTACAATTGCTTGCCGCAGACAGCGAATCTCAATCGCGGCTTGTGGAAGCGGAACGAGACCGACGTGCGTGAGTGGTCACAGAAGGAGAAATTGTATATCATTTGTGGTGGATTCTTCCGGGGAAAGAAAATGGGGAGCACGCAGGTTCCCTCGTATTGCTGGAAGGTGGTTCAGTCGGCGGATTCGAAGAAAGTCCTTTTTGTGGGTTGGTTTAGTAATACGGCAAAGGCAACATTGGATACGTTAACGATATCGCAACTTGAGAAGAAGTTAAAATCGAAGATTGTCCTTTTGAAATGACGCTTACTTTATCTCCACTTTTTTGCGGTACGCCTCTTCAAGATCTTTGACTGCTTCGTCAAAACCCTGCCGGTCTGCAAACACCTGCGGATCATACGCATCCCCTGGCTTATGTTTCTTATGCAGATCAAACTGACTTGCGTGTGACGACAGGAAGATATCGAACTGCTGCTTCTTCAAAGAAGAAAGCGTGTACGCAATATCACCGGAAATCTCCGGGTACTCCGGAATGTCAGACAGTTTCCTCGAAGTGACGATAGTCGGGAGATTGGCGATCAAAACCTTATAAGTCTTGTCTCCGTCTTTTACATCGAAGAGGAAACTGCACGAACCTTTGGTGTGCCCTGGGTGATGGATCATCTTGAGTTTCATATCGCCAAGCTCGATCACATCGTTGTCTTTGAGCTCACGATCCACCTTCACGGGTTCAAATGTCATTCCCCTGTTGTGCATCTCATAGTCCGACTTTCCGCCATCGGCGAGCACTGGGGCATCCTTCCAATCTGCAAACATCTTAGCGCCTGTCTGTTTCTTTATCGACGCGAGCGCGCCGACGTGATCGTAATGCGCCTGCGTGGTGGTGAGTATCCTGAGATCCGACATTTTGAAACCGAGGGCCTTAACGTTTTCGCTGATCATCTCGCCGGAAGCTGCGAGACCTGTGTTGATGAGTATATGACCTTTAGGGGTGGTTATGAGATAACAAGCGAGATCATACGTGCCAACCCAGTATACATTGCCGACAATTCTGAATGGAGGATACGACTGCGACCATTCGGGATTGCCACCGGTAGGTTCGTTCACCGTTTGGGAAAAGCAGGTGAAACCGAGGAAGAATAAGGCGATGATAAAAATGAGTGGCTTCATAAGATGAAAAAATTTTCATACAAGATAAATGTTAGTTTTGTCGATCGAATCAACACCGCAGGAATTTTAAATGAACTACTGGCTCGTAAAGTCCGAACCTTTCAAATATAGTTGGGACAAATTTGTAAAGGACGGAAAAACCTTTTGGGACGGCGTGCGGAACTACGGCGCGCGAAACAACCTGAGGGCAATGAAGAAGGGCGATCACGTGTTCTTTTACCATAGCAACGAGGGGCTGGCAATTGTGGGCATTGCCGAGGTAGTTAAAGAAGCGTACCAGGACCCCACAACTAAAGATACCAACTGGGTGGTGGTAGACCTTAAGCCGCTGAAAGCCCTGAAGCGGCCTGTTACGCTCGCTGAGATCAAGGCAGAACCATCGTTAAAGGAGATGGACCTTGTGAGATTGTCGCGTCAATCGGTGGGCGCAGTGCGAGCAGCAGAGTACGACAAGGTCTTGCGGATGGCTGGAATGTAATCCACGCAGGATTTATCATCTTGTTTTTAATTTTTAGATTATATTGTTTCAAACAAACTCAATTCCAATGAGGAAAATAATCGTCCTTTCCATGATCTCGATCGATGGTGTGCTCCAGGCTCCGGGTGGTCCGGGCGAAGATAGATCGGGTGGTTTTAAATATGGTGGTTGGGTTGCACCTTACAATGACGAAGTGTCCGGCCAGGTTATGCAAAAAGAGCTTAAGCCTTCAGATATCCTTTTAGGAAGAAAGACATTTGACATCTGGGAGCCGTATTGGCCGAAGCATACAGATTTCTGGCCCACTATAAATGATGTTACGAAATATGTGGTGTCTAAAAAGAAGAAGAAATCCGACTGGCAGAATTGTGTCTTCCTGAAGAACGTTGGAGATATTAAGAAGCTTAAGAAAACTAATGGCTCGGATCTGCAGGTGTGGGGAAGTGGAAACCTCGTTCAAACACTACTTAAGAATGATCTTGTAGATGAGCTTCGGCTGATGATCCATCCACTCACTCTTGGGAAAGGAAAGAAATTGTTTGATGGCGGGGCGATCCCGGCGGCGTTTACATTAACGGAACATACCATTACACCGAGTGGTGTGATCTTCGCGTACTACAAGAGAGCGGGGAAAGTTAAGATTGGAAGTGTGGTGGAATAATTGACGTAAGGCGCGCCAACGAAATTATCAAATCTTTTTTACACGCGCGGGCCGTTTTACTCCCTCTCAATATGCAACACATGCAATATCCTATGTACTATCGGAGTCAAAAACACGCCCACAATACTTAAGAACGCGACACCGCTATACAACGCATAGAGCGACGAAAAGAACTTCGCCGAATTGGTCTTCATCTCTACGACAGGTCCCATACCCGTCAGTATCATACACGACATATGAAAGCTGTCGATCCAGTTCAGTTCTGCGAAATAGCGATACCCGCACATTCCAATCCCGACTGAGATCGAGATCAGCAACATAGAGAACAGCGCATATTGCCCAACCCTGATAATAAAATTGGGAAGAGGTACCACTCTCTCGTCCAGACGTTCCAGTTTCATGGCAGGAAATTACAAAAGCGGATTATCTTCAGGGGTAGAGAGTATCGCTTTTTACTGAAAAAAACGCCTAGTTTTGGGATTGTCATTTTACCCCGATTACCCTCTTTTCTCATGCGTTTCGCGATCGCCCTCGCCCTTGCTCTGCTGGTTTCCTTAAACCTGTCTGCGCAAAAAAATAAAAGACCCAACTACAAGTTGCTCTGGAAGATCTCCGGCAACGGACTGAAAAAACCTTCCTATCTCTTCGGTACGATGCACGTGCAGGATAAGAGAGCATTTGATGTCAACGACTCTGTGATCTCGAAGATCACCCAGTGTGAAGCATTCGCCATGGAAGTTCACCCTGATTCAATCACGCAATTCATGGCGTCCATTATCCTCGACGACGCCAAAGAACATGAGACGCTCGAAGGGCAAATGACCCCGAAGGAGTTCAGCCATTACGACAGTCTGCTGAAAAAGAAGACCGGGATCTCATTGAAGAAATTCAAGACGGTAAAACAGGCCTTCTATTTCCTCGAGCAACGAAGCGTGAAGAAAGACAAGAACACATTCCTGGATGCCTGGCTTTACAACATCGCAAGGGAGAATGGAAAGGTTATGACAGGCCTCGAAAAAATAGAGGCGCAGCTCAGCCTATTCCAGGAAAATGATTCGACTGAGCTCGCCCAGCTGAAAAAGTTCCTTGATTCCGACGCCGACGCACAGTTGATCGACAACGCCATGGGGCGGCTGTTCGACGCTTACTACGACGGAGATGTCGAGGCCATTTACAATCTCGTGAAATCGATGTCTGCCGAGGCGAGGTTTAAAAAGATGATCATCGATCGCAACGTCGGCATGACCGATAACATTGTAAAAGAGATTCATCAGCATACGCTTTTCATGGCGGTAGGCGCCGGCCATCTCGGTGGAGAACCCGGAATTGTAAACCTGTTAAGGAAGAAAGGTTATACCGTTACACCCGTGTCGGCACCTTTCAGCGGAACGGCATCGAAATACAAAAGCAAAGGATCAACGGGTGAATGGTATACGTTCACTTCCGGCGACGGCGGTTATTCCGTTGAAATGCCGCAGAAGCCGATACCATTCGATGCAGCCGGAGTACCGGTTAAGTTCCAGATGTATCTCGACATCGGCACACTTACTATTTATATGGCTGCGCATATTCCATTAGGTTCTGTTGTCGAAAACCAGGCAGCCACAAAAATGCTCGACAAGATGGTGTCGAATATGTCGGGCTCGCAAAAAGTCACTAACATAAAAAAGATAACCATGGATGGTTATGAAGGTCGCGAATTCGAGACTGCGGCGAGTGGACATATATTCAAAGTAAAGCTGACCGTACGGAGAACCAATGCTTATATGCTGATGGTCGGCCCATCGAAGGAAAGTATCAATTCGCCGGATGCGAAGCGATTCCTGTCCTCTTTGAAGGACGTTAAACCAACGGCCGCCGGTATCGAGAATTTTGTAAGCAAAGAAGGCGGATTCTCGGTCGACATGCCAGGCAAAGTATCGAAGCAGGTTACCAATCCTGTTGATCCGGGTTCGGGCAAACCATTTACCGTCAACGTTTTTTACAGCGTCGACAACAGCAACGGCTCAACCTACATCCTGAGGTACAATGATTTTCCTGTGGGATATGTGTCATTGAGCGACAGCTCTTATATCTACGGAACATTGAATGGCGCAAAAGAGAAAATGACCGGTTCCGATCTGAAGACGTCTAAAATAGATTTTCGTGGATACCCGGCCACGCAATTCACTTTGTTCAGTTCCGACCACACAGCGCGGATAGATGGAATTGTTGCCCTTCGCGGCGAACGTTTCTACATGTTGATGAGCACCGGTACAGACAACGAAGAGACGACGCGTGCAGGAAAGGCGTTCTTTGATTCATTCAAATTTACTCCCTTCGAAAAACCGTCGTTGAAAGAGGTAACATTCCCCGAAGGTTTCAGCCTGAAGGTCCCCATCACCTTTGAATCTGACAGCGCCTTTGAAAGACCTTCGACAGGATCGACCAGGCATTCTTTTGTCGATCGCAACTCAGGTATGATGTTCATTGCACTCATCGAACCGTTTTCAAAGTATCAACAGTTGGAGAGCGCCGACAAATTTTTCTCGCTCCTTAAAGATGAATATTTCCCTAAAGGGAATGTATTTCAGAAAGACACGTCAATTGCCGGTAAATATCCTACGCACGAATACCTGTTCCGCGCTAAAGACGATAATTCAATTGTAAAGATCAGAAGTGTGATCGCAGGAATGTCGATTGTGTCGCTTTGGGCATACCTTCCGGCAAACGACCACAACCTGGTTGTCCCCGACGAGATCTATAGCTCATTTAAAGTAACAGCAAAGTCGGACTGGAGCCCGTTCACGGACAAGGTGGATATACTTCTGAAAGATCTGTTGTCTGCCGATAGTACGGAAAGGGCAGAGGCCAAGTCGGCGCTCGCAGAACGTAAATTCAAAACACAGGACCTTCCAAAAGTGTACAAGGCAATTAAGAAAAGCTACTACGATGATGCCAAACGGTACAGCATCAAGAGTCTCCTTTTCGAAGCATTGAACGAAACGCACGATAAAACGACTCAACCGTTCATTGAGGAGATCTACCCGGCTCTCGTCGCAGACAGTACGGTGCTTGCCGAACGAGCCCTTTCTGTTCTTAATGCGATTAAGACGCGGGAGTCTGTCAGGAAAGCTACAGACCTTCTCATGGCAGACAAGTCGGGCCGTAAGTTCAATGGTTATATCATTTTTTATCCTCTTAACGATTCGTTACAACTGGTGAATGATGTTATCCCGGATCTTCTGAATTCGGTTGATAAATTCGACGATGAGTCCGAGTTGTATTCGCTGATAAAAAGCGCGATCGACAGTGGTGCATTCACCCCCGACCGTAAGACCTTGGTTATATCGCGCGTAATGGAGCTCATGACCAAACTCGCGGATCAGCCACTAACCAACAAAGACGACTATGATCTGTCGAACAGGAAATGGTCCGCAGTCGACCTCCTGAAAAGTATTCCATTCACGCCACAGGTGGAGAGTATCGTAAGGAAGTTTATAGAAGACGATAGTGACTACAATAAGCTCTCATGCATTGGGCTGTTGCTAAAGAACAATGTGGCGGTACCTGTAAAAGACATCAACTGGCTGGCGGAGAAACCTACCATGAGATTGTCTATCTATGAAGAATTGTCACAATACAAAAAGGAGAATCTGATCGACAAGAAGTACACCACGTTCAGGATGCTTGCAGAAAGCGAAGTGTACGATGCATTATACGACGATGATGAATACCCGGACAAAGTGACTTTCGTAAAAGAAAAGAACGTCATCGTTGATGGACAGAAGAAGAAGATCCTGGTTTACACGTTCAAGTATGAGGGTGTAGATGAAGTGTACACAGCAGTTGCCGGTCCCTATCCTGTCAATGCGAAGGTATTCGAAAGGGGAGAGGCAAGCGGTTCGCTTTGGGAGGAATATAAGAACGGCAAAGAGCTGGATGAGCACCTCACAAAATACCTGGCCGGCTTCGACATCAAACTTGACTAAGCAGCGCGGGCATTATTTACCATTTGGTAAATAGATTGTTCTCTTCGCTGTAGACCTTTGCTGCATAACAATTTATCAGCAATGGAGACATCGTCAGAAAAGAGTTCGCTGTCGGGAAAACGTATTGTTATCCTGGGAGGCAGTTCAGGACTTGGTTTTGCAACGGCAAAGGCTGCTGCCGTCGAAGGAGCGAAGGTTATCATCGTATCCAGTAATCAAAAGAAGATCGAACGGGCGTTGAAAGAATTACCGACCGGCAACGAGGGATTTGCAATAGATCTCTCTAAAGAACAAAACATCGAAGAGTTCTTTATGGGTATCGAAAAGTTTGATCACCTTCTTTATACAGCGGGTGAAAACATAAGACTTGCCAGGATTGCGGAAACGGATATCGCGAAGGCGAGAGACTACTTTACACTTCGATACTGGGGGGCGTTCGCTGCCGTGAAGTATGGCGCACAGAAGATCAACGAAGGTGGCTCCATATGCCTGACCAGCGGAATAGCCAGTCTTCGTCCGGGCTCCGGGTGGTCATTGGGTTCGAGCATCTGCGGAGCAATGGAGGGACTCTGTCGCGCTATGGCTGTTGAGCTTGCGCCGATAAGAGTGAACGTCGTTCTCCCCGGGGTGGTCCGGACAAATCTTTGGGATAGCATTCCCGGGAATGAACGCGAAAGTTTTTACAGCTCAATAGCAAATTCGTTGTTGCTGAAAAGAGTAGGAGAGGCCGACGAGATTGCCGCGGCTTATTTATTCCTGATGAAGCAGACTTTTGCTACAGGACAAACCCTGGTTGTCGACGGCGGGGCAGTGCTTGTCTAGATGATATTTTTCCTGATCCGGCTAAGTGATTGCGGCGTGATCCCCAGGTAAGATGCAACATCGCCAAGCGATACACGTTGCATGATGTCCGGTTGCAGCGCTACGAACTTTAAATAACGTGTCGATGCCTCTTCGCCCATATAGCTGTTCCTGATCTTTATTTTATCCAGCAGGGCCTGCTGTGTTATCCTTTCGATCAGGTTTTGAAGATATGGGATCTTTGAATATAGTTTCTGAAGATCGGCTTTAGAAAAGCACAACAGCTTTGTATTTACCGCGGCAACAATACTTTCGGTAGAGGGTGCCCCATTGTTGAAACTATAAAGGATCGTACAGAACCTGTTTTCCTTAACAAAGAACTGTACAATGTCTTTGCCCTTGTCGTTGGTAGTAACGATCTTGAGGATGCCATCCGCAACGAAGAATAATTCCCTGGCAACACTATTCTGATTCAGAAGGATCTCCCCGGCTTCAACAATCCGTTCCTTCGCGTATTGGGTGATCTGCTCGAGATCATCGGCGGGTATGTCCTGGTAAGCTTTAAGAAACTGATAGAACTCTGCCTTCATTGTTAACATCTGTTTCATTCTTAACAACGGCGGAATATTTGCGCTATCTTCCTAATGATTGCTGAAGATTCGACACTTGCCTTATGGCACCTTGATGTAACCTTCGTTCGGGACCTTTCATCATTTCGAATTCGGAAGCCAGCTCACCTGCAAGTTCCCTCGCGAAAGGCAGATCATTTGTGGCTATAAGGAATTCGCAGTAGGCGAGACGTTGGTCGTAATTGGTGAACGTCTTATTCATATCCTCAAAATGCGCCTTCGCTTCACTCGATTTACCGAGCCGGTGAAGAGCCCATGCAAGGCTGATCCTTTCCACAGAACCCCTGAACGATTTCATATTGGCGACCTCGTTTCCCAGGAGCTCACATTTATCGAATTCGCCGGCGAGATAATATGCATGGATCAACTTCTTTCTCAACCCTTCATCTTCGGAAAGAAAACCAACGCGACAGCCTTCATACAGATTGGCAGCTTCAGCATAACGGCCGATCTCCAGATAGGCATCTGCAAGGCGAATGTTATTCGTTGCGCTGTTGTTGAAGTTCGCTTCTTTTTCGAGCTGTTCAATTTTGTAGTTACTGTTCACGACGTGCTTAAGGACCTCGGTAACTTTAGTCACGGAGCGCCGGCTATAGAATGCATCGTATAAATAGATGAAGCAGCCAATGTAGGGAACGAGCACGATCAGGTAATACCACTTCTGATCTGAACGGCTGTTGTAAGCGTGGTAAAGGCAAAATGCCTGCAACGCGAACATGAATGAAAAAACGGGTAGCATAGGGTGTCCTGTAAAGATAACGCTTGCCCCCGTTCTTCCAATGCGTCGTCTACCCCCTTCGATAGGTGTGAGCCATCGCGCCTGTTTTGAACTTCACAGAGTTTACCAACGTAAGCTTTTTCGGCTTATCGAGAACAGGAAAGAGGGGAAGTCCCGAGCCAAGGGCTACGGGACAAACCAAAAGATTGTATTCGTCGACGAGGTCGGCGGCAATGAGACTGTGTGCGAATCCAACGCCTCCAATGGATCTTAACGGCTTACCCTCTTCCTGCTTTAGTTTATTGATCGTTGCCGGAAGGTCGTCGCCGACATAAGGATTTGCCCATGAACCCTTGTCTGATGCTTCGTCTATTTTGAAACCGTCAATGTTGTGGATCCCTTTTTTCGAAAACACGAATTTCGGGATGTTGTTCATCGGGGCCGCAAAGGAGTCTGTTGCATTCGGCCAGTAAGACGCTGTCGCAAGAAACGTTTGGCTGCCCATCACGTGGTAGCTGGTTTCATTAAGATGGCCGACGATCCAATTATCCACCGCGTCGTCTCCGTGCTCAAATATCCAGCTGTTATCCCCGCTAGTCGTTGCAACAAATCCGTCGAGACTAACGAACATCCCAAGTACGAGTTTTTTCATATCTCCCTTGTTTTAAGGACGCTTAGTCGCATAGTGCAATGTGAGGACGCCCGATTTCAGGGTCTTAGATTCCAATAGTTCCAGGCTGCTCCTTGTGTTATTGTTGGTGAACACGCTGATGCCATTACCTAATATGATCGGATGTACAGTAAATTTATATTCATCGATAAGTCCCAGGTTCATCAGGTTCGTTGAGAGCCCCGGACTTCCGAAAATAACCAGGTCTTTTCCCGGCTCCTGTTTCAGCTTATTCACTTCTTCGACAACATTGTTTTTGATGAGCCTGGTATTGTTCCACTTTGCTTCGGTCAACGTCGTTGAGAACACAACTTTGGGCACATTTTCAACCCATTGAGCGTGCGCAAGCTCGCCTTTGCTTGCTTTCGGATCTTTTAAAACCGTAGGCCAGTAGCCTTCCATCAACTGGTATGTGGTTCTTCCATACACAGGTGAACCAACTGTTTTAACTAGTTCATCGGCATATTCCTGCAGGTCTTTATCGTACGATAAAAAGTCCAATCCGTGGTTCGGGTCTGCTGCAAATCCATCGAGGGAGATGTGCATGAATAACACTAGCTTTCTCATATTGTCGCTCTGTTTGATTGTGAATTTCTTTTCGACAAATCTATAGGATTTGCATCGGTGAGAGTTAGGGCAGGATGCGACAATATGAGGGGGTATTTTTGCAGTAAGAAGCTACTTTTCACAAAGTGCGTGACCGGGCCCCGGCTTGACCCGTAAGACCAGCATTGACTGCAACGGCGAGGTACACAAAATGATGTGTACCCCTTTTCAGACTTTTGTATTCTGCTATTTCACTACAAGGCGTTCCATCAACGTCGCGCTTTCACCAACGTATTGGAAGATATACAGACCGGCGGGCAACTCTTTGCTAAAAACGATCTCCTTACTGGTCGCATCGATTGTACCAACCGCCATTACAACACCCAGCTGGTTCATTATCGAAATTTTGTCTTTAGCGGATAATTCGAAATTACTGCGATAGTTAACTGAAGAAGGTCCTGTTGGATTCGGGAAGATCTGGAAAGTCTTTTCATCCTGGTAGTTCACAGCGATCACGTCAAACACTTCGCGTGTATTGTCGAGATCAACAGAGATCAGTCGATAATAATTTTTTCCTATCTCCGGGTTAGTATCGATCAATTGGTACTTGTGCGATACAGAGGTGGTGCCGTTTGCCTGGACGATCCCAAGCTCTTCGAACCTTTTACCATCGATAGATTTTTCAACGATGTAGTGATCAGCTTTCAACTCCGACGCTGTTGTCCAGTCGAGGTCGATACTGTTCATGTTCTGTGCGCCCGTGAAAGACACAAGCGTAACCGGAAGGGGTGTAGCAACAGAGTTGATAGATCCCCAGTAGAAGTCGTTAGACAGGTTCGTCACAGAAAGCCCGGTGCGGTTAACCTGTGGATTGGATGTCGTTCCGGCATGCGCTCCGTCCGTTCCGGGTGCAATGGTATTTACCCGCGTTTGTCTCAGATCTGTAACAGCACCAACAGTACCGAAACCCGTTCCTTCTGTTCTGATAGAAATAGGGGTGCCGGTGCTTGATATTCCGTTTGCAGTCGTTACGGTCCAAAATGAATTTGAACGTACCGCCACAGTTCCACCATTGTCGGAAAACGTAGGCGCAACCGCAGTGGCACCAACGGTCGAGGTATGCCTTACTTTAACCGTTCCGCCGGCCGTTGTTAAGCCAGTACTTCCGACGTATAACGGCCTGTAGTCTGTCGATGTTCCAATAGGGAAAAGGCTCGCGTCGGTACCAATGGTAATCGATGATGTCGGTAGCCATCTCGCAATGTTACCTCCATAAAATCGTGTATTGACTGTGTAGGCGAGTGCACCGGGATTCGCCGCGGATGTTCCCAATGTGAGTGTGTAGCCATTCAGGTTAACCAATCCGCTCGTCATTGTTAGGTTAGAGCCGACAGTGACGTTGTTGGTTGTAATGTTGATCGCCGGGTTTGCACCTGAGGTATTGGCGATGGTAAGGTTATTAAATACGTTCGCTGTCGAGCCTGCGATAGTCTGTGCAGATGTTCCCGCGAATTTCACGCCGGCCGCAGCAGCAGTAGTGTTATCGGTAAACTTTCCGTTATTGGTGAAATTACCATAGATAGATAACAACGCATCCGCTGCACCCGCCAGGGTAAGTGACGATACCGGGAAAGTAGATGATATCGTCAGGTTTCTGACCGCCGCAGATGTGCCGCTTCCAATCACCGGCATATTGGTGATGCCCGCTCCATTTGTAATTACAACATCCGTAGACAGTGTAGGTACCGCGTTGCCGCACCAGTTAGAGGCCGTTGACCAGTTGCTGGTAGTTCCCAACCAGCCGCCGGTTGTAAGTACAGTGATCTTTGAAACCGCCGACGTGCTTGTACAGCCACCTCCATTGGTTATCGTCAGCTTTACATACGTTGTCTGGGTCAATGTTGGCGTTGTATAAGTAGCGCTGTTCGTTCCAACGTTCGTGAACGTGACGTTGTCAGTACTGCTTTTCCATTGATATGTCGGACTCGACGGTGCATTTGAAGTAACCGGGTTCGATGTGAACGTAACCGTTGTTGTTCCGGAACACGTAGTGGCTGCCGAAGGGCTTATATAATTGTCAAAAGAACATGTAAGAGTAGTACCCGAGCACGGGCCCGAGTTACAGTCGTTAGTCGTTCCAAAAACTGTTGATCCGCCTGTTGTGGTCAGAGACCCGGTGGTGTTGATGCTTCCGCCTCCGCTCACCGTAACACTTCCCGTTTGGTTATCGAAATCACCATTGACGATAAGCGCGCCATCGACCGTAAATGTTCCGGAGTTGTTCTTATTGACCAGGTCACCATTGATGATCAAAATACCTGTGGATTTGATATTGACCTTGAGGTTGCCGGAGTTTGCAAGTTCTGTATAGCCCAGGATCAGTGTACCGTAGATATCAATCGTTCCGCTGCCAAATGCATTAGGTGTGCCCGACGTGCCGCCTTCAAATGTGACGGTAGTGCCGGCATCGATCGTTATGGTGTTCGTTCCTGCATTCGGGTTGAATGTATAGGCCGGGGCGCCTGGCTGGTCGGTTGTATTGGCACTGAAAGTCCAGATTCCAGTGGGCGACAGGTTTGTATTGATAGTCAGAGGGTCATCAACCGTGACGGTTCCCCCGGCGGCTGGTACGGCGCCGCCGCTCCAGACTGTGGGGTCAGTCCAGTCTCCGCTGGTTACTGTGGTTTGGGCAAAGAGGTTCCAGGCCGCGCTGCAGCACAAAATCAACAATAGTATACGTCTCATCTGGTACGGCCAACACGTCTACGTCTTCAGTATTAACCGAGGTACAAACATAGTGAAAACCCGAGTGTCGTGAAAACGCGAGTGTTAATGGAATGGAGACACTCTTGGTCGATTTTTTTGATAGAGAAGTAAACCCTAATTCAGGTAAGAAAATTGGCTGTGATTTTGAGCCAAAATTGAAGAAATGGAGAGTCGTTATTGCCTAACGGGTGTTCGATCTATCGATCCAATTTCACTCCAAAAAATTCTTTTTTTCCCGCTCCGCAAACATTGCATGTATACGTGTCGGGCAAGTCGGCAAAAGGAATTCCCGGAGCAATACCCGAGATCGGATCTCCGAGTTTCTCATCGTAGATGGTAAGACAGTTCATACATTGATAGGAAGACAGTGAACCTGTATCGACGTGTCCTGCAATCGTTAGCGCTTCGGGGGCAATCTCGCCAGTTTCCTTTTCAGGATTCAATTGCCTGAAATAAAGTTTACTTAGCTCTATCAGCAATGCCGGGATCATGTCCTTCATCACTCGACGCGCATAGGTCAGATACGTAAGTGTTGCCGGATTGAAATTGCGCGCGTAAAGAATATTGTAGTACTCGCCAGGCGATTCCGTATTCTTCTCTATGACGATGTTCGTAAAAAACACCATGTTCCTGTCGGTGCGTATAGTGAACGAAAGGCCATGAGTACTTATGTCCTGGCGATCCAGCTCGCGCACCAGGTATCTTTTAAGTTCCAATGCTTCATTGTCGAGCAACGGTAAATGCCAGTTCAATTCCAACGAAGAATGCCGTTCGTTGATACCGAACTTACCCATTACTTTCTCCCACCTGACACGGTCGCTGGCACGAAGGCCTTTGATCACAAAAGCTTTCCATGGTATAATGTTGATCTTGCTGATATTGGTTTCCTGGCACAGGCGGCAGGCCGCACTCATAAAATCGATGTCATACTGATTGTTCCGCCAGTACAATCCCAGCCAGTATTGTCCATTGAGCATCGAGTTGATGCCCTCATAGTACGGTACTATGTTATCCGTTAAACGAAGCTTGTCGGTGATGGGCTTATACCTGATCCGGATGAAATCATTCATAAAGATCATGTACATCTGTTCGACGGTAAAAGGGAGATAGGTGAGAAACAATCTCTCGAGCTCCCGGCTGATCTTCGGGATATCCTGGCTGAGGATTAATCTTGGCCAGCATTCAAGCACATTTCCTTTTCGCTCATCGCGTACAAACAGGTACCAGTAGTTGTCTTCCTTCGACGCGATAAAATTCAATTCACCTGTAAAGAGGGGAACAATGCCCTGCAGGGGATCGACGATATTGATCTTGAGTTTTGGTGTATAATCAAAGCTGTCGATGATCACGTTGTAAATATCCTCTTTCAACCATTGAGTCGTTTCTACAATATTTACCGCCACGTAGGATGTTATGATGTTCTGGTGAACGGATTGATTACCACTTAGCTCATAACTGATGTTGAGTGAACGAAATGATTCCTCGACAGCCGATTCGGAATGATCGTTGATCGGGAACATGATGTCCTGCCGGGAACCAAAGAGAATATATTTATTACCGAGCGATCGTGAGATGTCCATGATCTTAAGCAGATCGGCGGGCGAAAGGAAACCGCCATGTACAAATGAGCGAATGAGATTCTGCTTCGTTTTCATCTTGCCTTTCGACGATATTAATGCTCCTGGATCTGAAAGTTAGACGTTTTGTTTCAATAACGACTGCAGTTCCGGTTTGCAGCTCCCGCAGCCCAAGCCGGCACCAGAGCGCTGACACAGATCGCTGAGCGTCGAACACCCGGTCTTGATAAGTTGCTGAAGATTTCCTTCTCCCACCTGGTTACACGAGCATACCAGTTTGCCGATAATGGGATCGGCGCGTTTGCCCGATCGAAGCAATTGCATCCGTTTCTCGGACAGTTCGATGCGATCCTCAATGAGCTCGCGGAACTCTGCAAACTCCGCTTTATCGCCGATAAGGATGGCACCGGCAAGCCTGTCGTCCTTGATGATACACTTTTTATAATATCGCTTCGACCGGTCGATAAACAGGATCTCCTCATAACCTTTTGCATCGGCAGGTATCTCGGGTAGTCCAATGGAGCAAAGATCGAGGCCGTCAAGCTTCAATATGTTGGTGGAGGTAGAACCTTCATATAAACTCTGGCTATCGCCGTTCAGATATCTTGCAAGGGCGTCGGCCTGCTTCTCGGCAGCGGCGGTAACGCCATAAGTTTTTCCGCGGTGTTCTGCGATCTCACCAATAGCAAAGATCGATGGATCCACGGTACGAAGATGATCATCGACAATGATACCCCTTGCCGACTCAATACCGGAACTTTGAGCATACTCGATGTTGAGCTGCGTGCCGACTGCATACACAAGCGCGTCGATTGAAATCGATTTACCACTGCGAAAGCGAACGATAAGCCTGGCATCATCGGATGTGACCTGCTGGACCTGGTCGTTCATATAAACAGCTATTCCTTTTTCTTCAATGAAGTCGAGCAATATCTGGCCTGCAAGGTGGTCGAGCTGTCGCGCCATTAAACGGCTGCCGAGCTGTGCAATAGACACGTCTATGTCGACGTCACGCAACGATGACGCGAGTTCAATGCCGAGTAAGCCACCGCCGATGATCAAGACCTGTGAGCCCGGACCTAAATGAGAGCGAAGGCGGTCTGCATCTGCGCGCGTTCGCATTGTAAAAACTGACGGCATACCCAGCGGTGCATCTTTCGGTACGTTCGCCCGGCTACCGGTGGCAAGTATCAATTTATCGTAATAGTAGACCACACCATGTGCATCTACTGCTGATTTCTCCTGGCGGTTGATTGAAACGATCTCGTTGTCGGAGCTTACTTTGATATCGAGCTGTTCCAATTCTCCAGGTTGAAATTTCACCAGGTGATTCCATGATTTGCTTTCATTGATGTATTCGGGCAACAATACCCGGTTGTAAAAAATATCCGGTTCTTTGGAGATTACTGTAATACTATCGTCAGGATTCAATGATCGATAAGTACAAATAAACCGGTAAGCGGCAGCGCCGGCTCCGGCTATCAAAACTTTTTCGTGGGGCTTGCGATAACGACATACCTGCACGGCTGTGAATTTGAAATCCGGCTCGTGCGAAACCGGATCAAAAAGGGATGACGTAAGATTATTGGTACGCGATCCATCTTCACCAACGGTCTTGCCCCAATGCATGGGAAGAAAAACAACTCCCTGGCGGACATCTGTTGTAAGGTGGGCAGGCAATCGCACCGACCCGTTCATACCGGTAACCTCAACGATATCATCCTCCGAGATCTGGCGCTCTTCTGCATCAACAGGATGGATCGAAAGTACAGACCTGGATATGTGACGCCGGAGCTTATTCACCTTTCCGGTTTTAGTCATCGTGTGCCACTGGTCGCGTATCCGTCCGGTAGTAAGCACCAGTGGAAACTGATCGGATACCGGTTGCGAAAGATTTTCCGGCTCGCAGTTTATGGGAAACCTCGCCTTTGATGTCGGAGTCGCAAAAGCCGGTGATGTAAAAAGACGTTTCGTTCCTTCATGATCTATATCAGGTACTGGCCATTGCAAAGTGCCTTCAAGTTTCAATCGCTGATGTGATACACCTGCGACATCGATGGTGGTACCTTTTGTCAATCGCTTGTGCTCATCGTAAATGTCGGCAGCCGAGGAATAATCAAATCCTTTGAAGCCCATGGCTTTTGCGAATGAGCAAACGATCTCAGCATCGGGTAGAGCTTCGCCGGGAGGATCGATGACTTTTTGAAGGTAACTGATACGCCTCTCGGAGTTCGTCATCGTACCTTCTTTTTCCATATGACCGGCAGCAGGCAATACGAGATCGGCAAGACCTACGGTCTCGGATCGCGAGGAGATATCCTGGACGACAATGAACTTTGCATTCTTCAGCGCTGCTTCCGCTCTCGAAGCATCAGGCCAGCTCACCATTGGGTTGGTGCATATGATCCATAAGGCTTTGAGTTTGCCGCTCTCGAGCGCTTCGATCATTTTCGGAGCTGTTAATCCTGCTTTGTCAGAAATATGATCAACACCCCAGAAGGTGGCAACTTCTTCACGATGCTTTGAATTAGTCAGTGAACGATGAGCTGCAAGCTGTGTGGCCAGTCCGCCAACTTCGCGTCCGCCCATGGCATTCGGTTGACCAGTCAATGAAAATGGTCCGGCGCCTGGCTTGCCGATCTGACCTGTCAGCAGGTTCAGGCTGATCAACGCGGTATTTTTCTTTACACCGATCGTGCTTTGGTTCAAGCCCATTGCCCACAACGTAAGAAAACCTTTTGCCGATCCGATCCATGAACCCGCCAAACGAATGTCGTCTTCATCGATCCCGCAGATCTTTGCAACGTCGGAAACAGATCTCTGCATTACAGTATCGCGATACTGTTCGAAATTTTCGGTACGGGACTCAATGAACCTGTAGTCTGCATCGCCGTTCTCGATGATTGTGCGGGCCAGTGCGTGATAGAGATAAATATCCGTACCGGGATTGATCTGGAGATGGAGATCGGCGAGAGCAGTTGTTTGTGTTCGCCGTGGATCAACAACAACGATCTTGATATCCTGGTTGTTTTCTTTATGTTTCTCGATGCGCCTGAACAAGATTGGATGGCACCATGCGGGATTGGCACCGGCAATCAACATGCAGTCCGATGCTTCAATGTCGTCGTAGCATATCGGCACGAGGTCTTCTCCAAGTGTTTGTGTATAACCGGCAACTGCACTGCTCATGCACAAGCGCGAATTCGTGTCGATGTTATTCGTGCCCAAAAATCCCTTCACCAGCTTATTGACTACATAATATTCTTCCGTCAGGCACTGGCCTGAAACATAGAACCCAACGGAGTCGGGTCCATGAGCTTTGATGATGGATTTAAATACTGCTGCTGCGCGTTGCAATGCCTGGTCCCACGACGTTCTCTGCAATGGATGATTTCTGCTCCATTTCATCATCGGGTATAAAAGGCGGTCGCTCGTGTCTTGCACCACGTGATGCAGGTTCATTCCCTTCGAGCAAAGCATGCCTTTATTCACCGGGTGGTCAGGGTCGCCCACTACTGTCAGGCGGTCGTCACGATCTTTTCGAACGATGATACCGCAGCCAACGCCACAATATGAACATGTAGATTTAAACTCCTGCTCTTTTTTCAACATCCCGGTTTCAAATGATCAGTTCTTCCTGGTTACGATCTCCGGTTTCACAGTAAGCATCACGTATGCCCAGGAAGCGTTGGTACTTGCATTCGCAATATTCTTTACATGCGGCGACGACATTGTTTGGGTACCCAGCATATAGCTTGCGCCGAATTCAACAACAGCCTCTTTCGTAATGATGTAATTGACCATTGCGTCTATCTCTGTGCCTAACAGTTTCTTCATCGCCTGACCCGACTCGTCGGCAACACGATCCGGCAACGAGAAACGATGTACATCAAGAGATATCAGAGTCCTGTCGTTGGATTTGTGACGAGCCTTGAGATACAGATCGATCAACCCGTTAGATCCGAATCCGTCGGCCACATAGAAGTAGTCCATATAGCCCCAGAATTTATGGGGAGTGCCGTACAGAGGATCGAAGCGCTGGTATTTCCGTGAAGGATCACTTCCATTGTTGCCCGAGGTAACGTCCACGCCGGGACCGACGCTCAACCTTGGCGTGATGGCATATTGTGTTGAAAGAGATAAAAGATACTCGTTAAGCTTTGTTCCCTCCCGATAATGACCGCCCTGGTAGTAGGCACTTCCCACAACAGAAAGTTTGCCCGGCGACGCTGTGAAATAAAAACCTGAAGTGAACCTGCTCCAAACATCACGATCGTAGATTGGATTTTTCCTGAGCGAGTCCGATTTTGAAAAGTGAAATTTGCTGAAGTCGTCTTTGAATAAGAGAAATGAAGCAGATCCCCATTTTTCTTTTCTCCCGATATAGATGAACTGCATCGACTTATATGAAGCGCCTATTCCATTCGTTCCGGCAGAGTAGGAGGTAGGCACCCCGTTGTATATGGTGTTCGACTTTCGTTCTGCGTTCTGATTAAATGCGGCCCCTCCATGAAACGTCCATCCGTGGTGATCGAACTTAAGAAGAACTGCATCATGACGACGTGCTTGCTGAAGCCAGTCAAGGTTGCCGAGCAATCTTACATCATCGTATACAAGTTCCTGCCGCCCGGCCTTCAACGTAAAGTTCGGTTTCATCCTTCCGGTATCCAACAGGGTGATCTCCGTCCACGCCTCGTGTATCATGAGTCCATCATTGCCATCAACAGTTGTTCTATTCGTTGTTGAAGCATCCTGACCCCACACGCGAACATCTTGTATCGCCGTAAATAGCCGGATGCGATGCGCGTTAAAACCGACATTGAGCCTCGTTCGCTGTGAAGTGAAGAAGGCGGCGGAAGTATCTTTTACAGAAGGAGATCCTTGTCCATTTCTGAACTCCGGGCGAATGCGAAGCTGAGCAGATACATTGAATTGCGCAGTGACTTTGGATGCACTCGCAAGTACGATGAGAAAGAGCAGGCAATATCGGTTCATCATTTTCAGTGTGGTTAAACCAGGGCTTCGGAAGTAATGTGTGATGTGTCCTTCTTTGTAAGGACACTTGCTGATAAACTCAGTAAGAATGTGACGACAGACACACCGATCACAACACAACCGATCACGACAAAGCTGTCACGATACGACAGTCGTTCCGATGTGAACAGCATGCCAGCGAGTACCGCGCCGACATTTCCACCTGCGCCAACAATTCCCGATACCGTGCCTATAGCCTTTGAGTTGATAAATGGAACAACAGCGTAAGTGGCCCCATTCGACATCTTAAGGAACAGCGCGAACAACAGCATACCTGCAACTGCCCACGTGAGCGATGTCATTGCCGAGAACGCGATGATTCCAACGCCCTCCAGTGCAAGAAATGTTGCCAATGCAATGATCCGTCCCTTGAGTCCGAATCTGCGCCCGGCTTTATCTCCGTAGACGCCACCGAGGGCGCGTGCGAATATGTTCATCATGCCGAACAGTCCGGCAATCAGCCCCGCTTGTTTCAGGTCGAGTTGAAAGTTATCGACGAAGTATAAAGCGGCGATGTTGTCGATCGTGATCTCGATACCGAAGCAAGCGCCGTAAGCGAGAAATAACATCCATACGCGATAGTCCGTCCACGGCGACGAGGCCGGGGCAATATCCTTCTGCGTTGGTTTTACTTTTTCCGCGGGTGCATCGACGGTGAAGAAGTAATAGACAAATGCCATGAGGAACAGGATGACGCCAGGAACGAGCATTGCCAATCGCCACGATTCAGCATCTGAAAAGCCGAGTGCCACGAATGCGGCGAAGATCAACGGCATCACGATCAAGGTCACCCCGCCACCCATGTTACCCCATCCGGCAGCTACTGCATTTGCAGTACCGACCACATTGGGAGCAAACATAGATGAAGTGTGATACTGGGTGATCACGAACGAGGCACCGATCATCCCGATGGCCAGTCGAAACAAAAGAAACGAGGTGAAGCTGTCACTCAGACCGATCGCCATCACCGGCAGCGAGCCCACCAGCAATAAAATGCTATAAGATCTTCGTGGACCGATCTTATCACAAAGCCATCCGAACAGGAGCCTTGCGAAAATGGTGATCGATACCGATGCAATGATGATGTAACCGATCTGGCCTTTTGTGAGCCCTAGTTCCTGGCGGATCACGGGCATCAGCGGAGCGATGCCAAACCAGCCGAAGAAACACAGGAAGAACGTGAGCCAGGTGATATGAAAGACCCGGACAGGAGTGGAGCGCAGGTCCAGCAGCCGGAGCTGGGTGGGTTTGGTGAAGTTTAGATCCATTTTTACTACGTATTGTTACGTAATAAAAATACGTATTATACGTAGTAAAACACGTAGAATCTTAGAAAAATCTCCGAAACGGATTGAAATCGTCGATTCGCGTGGTGAGTAGACGGGCGTTAGAGAAGATTCTCTCTCACAATCTTATTGATCATATCGACAGCATTGTTGACGCCCAGCTTTTTCATCATGTTGAAACGATGCGTTTCTATGGTCCGGACGCTCTTGTTCATGGAGTCGGCGATGTCTTTGTTTTGTTTGCCATCGATGATCATCCTCAGGATCTCTTTTTCTCTTTTTGTCAGATGATAAGGATCTTCTTTGACCGGTGAAGAAGTCAAAGGTTGGCCGGTAAGCAGGCTATTGGCAAGAACATTCGATACGGCACCAGAGAAATATTTGGATCCGTGATGCGCTTGCCGGAGGGCTTTAATGAACTCCAGCTTATCAGTGTCTTTCAGCAGGTATCCGAATGCTCCCGCGCGCAATGCCTGGAGTACATATTCTTCCGAATCGTGCATAGAGAGAATTACTGCCTTCGTATTTGGAGAATAGTCCTTCAGTTTAGAGGCCGCTTCAAGGCCGTTCATTTCAGGCATTCTTATATCGAGAAGGAGTATATCGGGGTGCAAAGATCTGGCGAGGGCCAGCGCTTCGACGCCATTGCCTGCTTCGCCAACCACGTTGATATCATGTTCCGATTCCAGCATTGCCAGGATCCCTTTTCTAACCAACACATGGTCGTCGGCCAAAACGATATTTATCTTACTCATGAATTATATCTTTCGTATCGTATTGCAATGGAACTTTCAATTCTACGGTTGTTCCTTGTCCCGGAACCGATTTTATCTCAAGATGTCCGTTCACGTATTCTGTTCGTTCGTACATATTGAAAAAGCCGCGGCCCGACTCAATATTAACACTTCTTGCGTCAACAATCCGAGTGTCGAATCCACGACCATCATCGCGTACAATAGCAACGAGCTCTGCGGGTGATTGCCTGATAGCGACTTCAATGCGTGCTGCGTCCGAATATTTAATGGAATTATTGATCGCTTCCTGTATGATCCTGAAAATATTGTTCTCGGTTTTTTGAGGAAGCCGGCCAGGTTCGCCCTCGGTAGTGAGCACAAGATCGATATTCGTGAGCTTTCCGATCTCGGTGATAAAAACATTTAAGCCCGCCTGCAGGCCGTAGTCACCAAGCACCGTTGGCTTCAGATTGAACGTCACCCTTCTGACTTCCTTGATCACATCCTTGATCATCTGTTCGATCTCGCCGATCTTCTTTGCAGCATTGCTTTGATTCTTCAGGTCGATGGATTCTATCTGGAATTTTAATGACGTCAGCATCTGGCCGATGCCGTCGTGGATATCCATAGCGATGCGCTTGCGTTCCTCTTCCTGGCCTTCAAGAATAAGAACTGAACGGAACTTTTGCTGGTTGATGGTCTTTTCTATCTCGGCCATATTTTTTTTGACCATGCTTTTCTCGGCGATCTTATGATGAGTGATATCAGCACCTGCCGTTACCAGCTCCTCGATCTCTTCCTGGTCTCCATAAACGGGAGTGATTATCACGTCGAGCCAGCGTTCCTTGCCATCACCACTTGTGAAGGAAAGATCTCCGCGCCACGTATGCCCGTCGCTGACACGGTCTATCACTTCATCCATCCAATCATCCGGATCTTTCATGGACGGAAAAAGATCAGAGAGCCGTTTAAGTCCGGCGCCACCGCTCATCTGCGTCAGGCTCTTCAATTGATCACTGATAAAAGTAACGTTGCCGCCACGATCAGCTTTAGCAAGTAATCTCGGGTTATCTGCCGGCTGATTAACGATTGCCACCTGCCTGTAAGATTTCTCTAATGATGCATACAATGCACCGATCTCTTTCGACAACTTATGCGCATTCTTTTCAGAAACAGTAAGCTTGTCGACCGTTTGTGCTACCTGCAACGCAGTTGGGTGAAAGACCAGGATTATCTCGAGGAACAACACTAATAGTGAGACGCCGACCAGCACATATTCCATCACACTAAGCGATGTTACACGGTCACGTGCTTCGCGGGCATATTGTTCGACAATCGCATCCATTCCTTTCAGAAAAACAGGCTCATTCCTGATGATTGTCGTCCGAACCGATTGAAGCGTTGTGTCCGATATGCTCCCCGTTGATAAAGACTGAGCAATAAGGGTGTCGGCACTTTTTAATATTTCACGGAAGGGAAGATCGATGGACTTGAACAGCTCTTCTACTTCCGGTGAATTAACGCTGTACTCCAACTGTTCCTGAGAACGCTTCCATTGTGCGAGGGTAGACTGAAGCTCATCGAGTGTATGCTGTCGCGCAAGAGAGTCGACATCGATGCTCAGCCTGAGTATATCTTTAGCGATCTGCTGACTTAACATCCGTTGCCGGCCTGCAACGTTGACAACTTCCGAATCGCTAAGCTGTCGCTTCAGATGCAGTTGAATAAGCACCTGGCCAATGATCGCTACCAGTGCTATTGCACTTAACGCCGCTATATACAAAGTACCAAGTTGTCCGAATCGCGACTTCTGCGTAGCCGGATCATCGCTTAAATTGACCTTCATTACGTAACAATTTACGTAATCGCCGGCGAACTACGCAGGAACGGCGATATAAACATATCCGTCCTCGATCCGCACAGGGTAAGTGCGGATGTCCTTTTCGTCGCCCGAAAGACAAGTGCCGGTCTTAAGAGAAAACGTTTTTTTATGAAATGGACAGGCCACTTTTGGCTCATCCTGCGTTGATCCGATCATGCCGCGCGACAGGATCATTTGCATCTTATGTGGGCACTGATTCTGGCACGCGTACCATTCCTTTCTCGTAGAAAAATTAAACACAGCGATCTGGTGATCTTTATACTTAACGCATGCTCCACCGTTTTCGGGGAAGTCGGTCTCGCGCGCCGCTTTGAACCAAATGGTTATCGCAGATGGAACATCACCGGTTAGAACTTCTTTTCTATTTGATTCGCTGTTCATCATTTAAATGATTGAGTTGGCTTATTCCAGTCGGAAGGAATTTTTTGTCCACGCATTTCAACGAAAGAGAGTGTTTCGTCGGTCTCATCGGTATTCACGAAGTGTTTGAATCTTGCGCGAAGTTCTGGATTGTCGACGACCTCTTTCCATTCGCATTTATAGTTTGCGATAAGCGTTTTCATTTCTTCCTCGAGCGCCTCACAGATACCAAGTGAATCGTTAACGATCACATCGCGGAGGTATTCGAGACCTCCTTCCATTTTGTTGAGCCATGTGGCAGTGCGTGCAAGCGGGTCGGCGGTGCGTATGTAAAACATCAGGAAACGATCAACGAGCTTTACACATGTGTCTGTGTCGACATCGTTGACGAGCAGCTTTGCATGCTGCGGCCTGGATCCGCCGTTGCCGCAGACGTACAGGTTCCAGCCCTTTTCCGTTGCAATGATGCCGAAGTCTTTCGATTGAGCTTCAGCGCACTCGCGAATACATCCCGACACTGCTCCCTTCAGCTTATGTGGTGCACGAAGTCCTTTGTACCTGTTCTCAATGAACAGCGCGAACGAAACGGAATCCTGAACTCCATAGCGACACCATGTAGAACCGACACAGCTCTTGATCGTTCGCAGTGCCTTTCCGTATGCGTGTCCGCTTTCGAAGCCTTCGTTAATAAGTTCTTCCCAGATCTCCGGCAACTGATCCACACGCGCACCAAACATATCGATTCGCTGACCGCCGGTTATCTTCGTATACAGGTTGTACTTCGCTGCAATGCGTCCGATCGCTATCAGTTTTTCCGGAGTGACCTCGCCGCCGGCTATTCTCGGAACAACAGAGTAGGTTCCTCCTTTCTGAATGTTCGCCAGGAACCGGTCGTTCGTGTCCTGGATCGTTTCCTGTTTAGTGATCTGTTCGTTCCAGATACTTGCCAGCAATGATGCAACAGCTGGTTTACACACCTCGCAGCCATCGCCCTTTCCAGCTGTGAGGAGTAATGTGTTGTAGTCTTTGATGTTCATGATCCTGATGAAATCATAGAGCTCCTGGCGACTATAATCAAAGTGCTCGCACAGCACCTTCTTCGTTTTCACACCCATCGACTCGAGCGTAAGCTTGAGGAGGTCGTTTACCATCGGTGTACAGCCGCCACAGCCTGTACATGCCTTCGTTGCTTTCTTAACTTCATCTACAGTTTTCGCGTGGCCTGAAGTAACAAGGTGAGCAATGGCGCCCTTCGTTACATTCTCGCACGAACAGACCTGGGCTTCGTCGGGCAAAGCCCTGATGCCATCTTCCGCGGCGCCGGGTGATGACACACCCAGTATCAGTGATTCGGGCTGCGCCGGTAACGGAGTCTGGTTAGCAACCATCTGGTGGAAAAGGTTGTATTGACTTGCATCACCAACCAGTATTCCGCCCAGCAATCGCTTGCCATCTTCCGAAATATTTATTCTTTTATAAGTCCCGCTTCGCCGATCCTGGAAAGCGATCGGTACTGAACCAGGAGTTCTACCGAGAGCATCACCGAAGCTTCCTACATCTATGCCGATGAGTTTGAGTTTCGTCGACATATCGAAGCCTGTAAAGAGCCGGGCTTCCTCATTGCAGAGATGTCTCACAACAACCTCGGCCATCTCGTAACCGGGTGCAACCAGTCCATACACCATTTCATTGTGCACGGCAGCTTCACCGATAGCAAATATCGACGGGTCGCTGGTCTGCATAAGGTCGTTCACAAGGATACCACCGCGTATATGAACACCAAGGCCGCACTGACGTGCAAGTTCATCGCGGGGACGTATGCCGGCAGAGATCACCAGCATCCCGACTGAAAGCGATGATGAGTCTGCAAACTGAACTTGTAGTTGTCCATCGTGATTTGATATACTCTTTGTGGATTTTCCCAGGTGTATGGAAATACCGAGCGCCCGAAGTTTGTCGGCAAGAATGGCTGCACCGGTTTCATCAAGCTGGCGGGGCATCAACATTGAAGCAAACTCTATTACATGAGTTTCGAGGTTAAGATCCATCAGGGCTTTTGCAGCTTCGAGACCTAATAGTCCGCCACCCATTACCGCTGCACGCTTTACATTCTTGCTGTATTCAATGATCTCCTCGAGATCTTCTATTGTTCGATAAACAAAGATGCCATCGCTGTCGACACCATCGATGACAGGAACGAATGCCGAAGAGCCAGTTGCAAGCACCAGGTGATCGTAGGTTTCGGTGCGTCCAAGATGAGTGCGAACAAATTTGTTTTCCCGGTCGATCTCCGTGACAAGTTCACCGGAACGAAGCTCGATGTTATTGGAACTATACCACGATGCCGGCGCCATTAAAAGATCGTCGGCGGTCTTACCGGTGAAGTAGCTGCTGAGGTGAACGCGATCATAGGCGGGTCTTGGCTCTTCACCGAAGACAATAATCTCGTGGGCGGCCGACCGGCTCCGGAGCTTTTCGCAGAACTTGTAGCCAACCATTCCATTTCCAGCTACTACAATTTTTCCCATCGCAAACGATTTAAGTAGTGATTCTATAAAAACTAAGTAATTATACGTAATTATAGATGTTAAAAACAAGATTAAATACGTATTTTTAACTCACTACTTAACTTCATCAATATGAATATGATGTCGACTGCCACGTATTTCCGTTTCGAAGAGGACTTTGTGGAGGAGGGGATTCGTTGCATTCCTATGGTCGTGCGCTTCAAGCTTGACCGATGCGGTATAAAGCTGAAACTGGCGGAGTGGAGCAGGATGAATGAACTCGAACGTCAGCATCTTGCCGAGCAACCTTGTGAATCAGAAGAAGAGGTGCTGGTGTACCGCTCGTGGTTGCAGATGACTATATATAAAAGAACGGCCTCGAAGGCAACAGAACTGAAGGTGGACACATCGCCTTTGTGGATGAGTCGGAATGTTCCTGGAATTGTAGCCGATAAGGTCGAGGAACTCGGATTGGATCTATCGAACAGCCAATGGAACGCGCTCACTGACTTACAAAAATTCGCTCTTGTGAAGTTAAGCCGGCCGGGTCATGAGAACCGGAATTTTCCGGTAGCGATGAAAGAGTTTTTCCAGGAAGAGGTCAACATAAATTCATTCAAATGACACCGGATATCTATGGACTGGTATTGGCGGGAGGAAGAGGCGAAAGAATGGGCATCGACAAGGGCCTTCTCAATGTTCATGGTCAAACTATGAGAGAGTATATGCTTGGCGTACTTCGGAGTGTATGCACTGAAGCTTACATTTCATGCCGGCTTGAGCAGCAGGTACCGGCCTGGATGGGACCGATCATCGATGGATCATTTACGACTGGTCCTCTCAACGGGTTATTGAGTGCATTTAACTATAACTCTGATTGTGCATGGCTGGCTGTTGCGGTCGATATGCCTTTTGTGAATGAGGATGTTTTGCGTTCAATTATTAAAGCCAGGGATCCGCGGGCATTGGCAACATGTTATTGCGACGAGGAGTCGGGGCGACCTGAGCCTCTCCTTACCATATGGGAGCCGTCGGCGTTTTCAAAGCTGAAGACATTTGTTGAAGAGGGCCGGACGAGTCCACGTGATTTTCTTTCGGAATATCCTGTTCGTGTGCTTCGACCGGCTTCGCTACAGATCTTTCGCAACCTCAATGATCCGGACGATCTTTTTGAGCTGACGGAAGTGAATGATGGGAGGTTGAGGTTAAAGGGACGAGGGTGACGAGGGGGGCCAACTCAGATATGCGTCTATCGACTTCTTCCCCGCACCTTCAATCAGCAAAAACAAACAGACCATCAACAACGAATAGTCCGCCCTAATCTCATGCAGCACCGCCCAGAAACCGACAGTAGGAGGAGAGGGAGGCAGCGGTAGCGGACTTGTTCCAAAATATAAAGCAACTTTTGTTGCAAGCATTGCCACAATCATCTCCAGGACAAACCACAGGGACACGATTCTTGTGAACGCACCCAACAGGAGGAACAAGCCGCCCAGTATTTCCATTGACGCGATAAAATTCGCGGTCAGCTCAGGCATGACGAATCCCAGTTTTGTAAATCTTCCCACGCCCTGATTCACGTAGACGAATTTCAAAAGTCCTTCCCAAAAGAAAACGCCACCGGCCATGAGGCGCAGAATTAAGATTGATGCCTGGCCATTTGCCGGTGGGTTGATAACCCAATTGATCACTTTCTTCATTTGTATTTTTTTTTAATTCGACTCAAAGAAATCCGTCACCCGGATGGAATTAAAATCATTTACATCATCCAGAGGAACTACTTGATCAACCTTCCGTTTACCGGATAATCCCGGTTTTCCCATAGATGGTGTAAAATGATTTTAACAACTATTTCACATTTATACTTTTGGTTGTACGATGGCCATTAGATCAAATCAAAAGAAACGGATTTCCCTGGTTGGCTGGCTGGGACTTTACGTGTTCTGGATCATGGTGTTCCAGAAACGCGAGTTCGCCCTGGCGCAGACTGCAACTATCGAGTTCTGCTACATCATTTTTATCGCGGCTAATTTTTACTTCATCACCAGTTATGTGATCCCGAACTTTCTGCATAAAAGAAGATACGTGATGTTCGTTCTTCTCGTGATCGCAGGTATTTTAGGGACGGCTGCCCTGCGAGTTCCGCTTGCCGCATATATCAACAGCCACTATTTCCTTGCGGGTAAACCGCAGCCTGGTTATACGACCATATTCTCGAATTCACTGATCAATATTTCCGCCTGGGTGGCATTTTTAGTCGCTGGTCATGTGATCATCGATCGATTTAAATTTCAACAACGGCTCGACGAGATCATCAGGCAAAAAGAACAAGCTGAATTGGATTTCCTGAATGCACAGTTCAATCCCCACTTTTTGTTCAACTCGATTAATTCAATTTACAGTCATATCGACAAACAAAATGCTACGGCCCGTGGCATGCTGCTTTCGTTTTCCGAGATGCTTCGATATCAACTGTACGATTGCAACAGCAGTTCGATCACGATCGACAAGGAGATGAACTACATAAGGAATTATGTTACACTACAGAAGGCTAGGAGGGACGAGAACCTGTCCATCCAACTTTGTATCGACGACAATGTGAAAGGATTTTCGATAGCGCCGTTATTATTTATTGCGTTCATCGAGAATTGTTTCAAATACCTTGGGAACAGCGATGAAAGACCTAATGAGGTAATTATCTCGTTGACAAAGGACGAGGATCTGCTGCATTTCAGATGTTACAATACCAGGGACGCGGGTTTTAATAATACTATAGAGCACAAAGGGATTGGCATCAGCAACGCAAAGCGACGGCTTCAGTTGCTATATCCGGAGAAGCACTGGCTTGAGATCAGGAATGAAAATTTTTCATACGAGGTGAATTTAACATTGAAGGTGGCATGATACTGAAATGTATAATTGTTGATGACGAGCCTGGGGCCAGGAAGCTTTTGGAAGAATATATCGAAGACATCGACTTTCTCGAGCTCGCCGGTAAAGCCGAGAACCCGATTAAAGCGACAGGTCTTTTGAATTCAACCAAGGTGGACCTCATGTTCCTTGATGTCAATATGCCACGAATGAGTGGCATTGAATTTCTACGGACAACCAAAGCCTTGCCGATGGCCGTGATGACGACTGCTTACTCCGAATATGCCACCGAAGGTTTCGAGCTGGATGTGATCGATTATCTCGTGAAGCCCTTCTCATTCGACCGTTTCTCGAAAGCTTGCACGAAGGCGAAGGAATATTTCGAGTTGAAAAGCAGACCCACGGAGACATACAGCCAACAGCCCTCAGAAAACTACTTCTTTGTAAAATGTGACGGTAAGATCGAGAAGGTGATGTATGATGAACTGATCTATATCGAGGCGATGCTGAACTACGTGATATTGCATCTGGAAGATCGGAAGCTTATCGTCTATTTAACAATCAAGGGAGTTACAGATCAGCTTCCTTCTAACATCTTCCTGAAGATCCATAAATCAACGATCGTGAACGTCACTAAAATAAAAGGGATCGAAGGCAATCTGCTGAATCTCGGAAAAACGAAAGTCACAATAAGCCAAAACCTGCACGATATCGTTTTAAAAGAGATCCTGAAAGACAGGATGTTAAAAAGATAATATATCGTTCCCATTATTTCGTAGATTGTCGCAGTTTTTGACGTAACCTTAAGCGTTGGCGCGTGAGGAGAAGACTGGCTTTATCCATCATCCTGGCCTGCATTTTTGCGGCTATTGTTTGCCTTTTTTGGTATCAGGAAGGTAAATACATATTGCCTACGCCGTTACCCGAAAACTATCGGGTTGTAGTTCCCGGAGAGGTGATCCACTATGACACCGCGCTGATCCCGCAGCAACACAAGAAACCAATCCTTCTTCATTTTTTCAATCCGGACTGTCCGTGCTCACGCTTCAACAGCAAGCACTTCTATTCGCTGCAACGCACTTATAAAGACCAAATTGATTTCTTCGTTGTTGTGGAGAGCCAGGAAAAAGTACAACCTGCCAGAAAGCTGATCCAAACCGACGTTACCATTCTAGTAGATGCTGACGAGAGGCTTGCGAAGATCTGCGGTGTGTATTCAACCCCGCAAGCTGCGCTGATCCAAACAAACAATCAGCTGTACTACCGTGGAAACTACAATCGGGCCAGGTATTGCACTGCCAAAAACACAAACTACGTGGAGATGGCATTGGACTCGATCGTTGCCAATAAACAAGCACCTTACTTCGGCGAATTGGCAACAATCTCTTATGGTTGCAGCCTTCATGAAGAAGACTATATTTTTGATTTGCCATGACCAGCACTTCCACCCATCAGGACCTTTGTGAAGTCGAGATCAAAGATCTCTTCAAAGGAATCTATTCAAAAGCAGACAGGTGGACTGAGCCAATTCTTATTCTCGAGTTTTTATTCGGTGTTTTCATCTCATTCTTTTACGATACCTGGCTGATTGCCTTTGGGGTAGGGGGATTATGCCTGTTCGCTTATTATATAACCAAAAAACTCCTTCCCGAATCGAACCTCTACCAGTATGTACTCAGTGCCATCTCGGCAATTCTTTCTGCACAGTACATCTATCAAATGCACGGAATGGCCGAAATGCACTTCTGGGTGTTTATCAGTTCGACTATCCTGATCCTCTATCAAAACTGGCGTCTTCAAATTCCGCTTATCGTTATAGTCATCATTCACCATGGGTCATTCGCGTATCTTCAGTATATCGGGTACAGCGAAATTTATTTCACCCAGCTGGCTTATATGGACTTAACGACATTTCTGTTTCACGGTGTTTTAGCTTCCTGCGTGACGTTTATCGCGGGAGTGTGGAGCTACAATATCCAACAGCGCACACTGCAGGATGCCCGAAATCTTAAAGAGATAACAGCTCTTCAACTGGAGCTTCAGCAAATCAACACCATTATTCAGAATAAGAATGAGAACCTGAATAACCTCGTAGAGGACAGAACCCAGGTTATTGTTGAACAGAATAAAAAGCTGGAACATCATGCATTCGTCAGCGCGCACAAGGTGAGGAGCCCGTTGGCAAGAATTCTCGGCATCGTGAACCTGATGAAGCACGAAATGGAATTGAGCGAGCCGGGCAGGGAGCTATACAGTCATCTTGAGTTATCGGCAAATGAGCTTGATGACATCCTGCGGGAGGTTAGAACGAATTTGAATGACACGAAATATCCGGAAGAGTATTAAGATTGAATATTTGCCTAAACCTTAATAGATGAAATATTCCAGGATAACACTGGGGGTGTTGTTATTCGTTGCACTCAGCAGCTGTGCTGAAATCTCATGGGCACAGCATACGATCAGTTCAAAGGCCGCCACCGATTCGACAGAAGTGATGAAGCAGGTCGATCGTTTCCTCGAGGCATTTACAAAACTGGAATGGCAGAATTTCACCGACTGTTTCTCCGCAGATGCGACGGCGTTCTTCCCGCCTTCGGCGAAGGTACCATTAAGAGCAAACAACAAGGCAGAGATTGAATCAATCTTTCAGAAGGTATTTGATGGAGCGAGAGCACGAAGATCATCTCCACCTTATCTTGATATTCATCCATTAAATACACGGGTGGCGGTATTCGATGCGACGGCGATCGTCACGTTCCATCTCGAAGATCCGGGCATGCTTGGAAGACGAACGATTGTGTTCAGAAAAGAAAAGGGCACATGGAAGATTGTTCATCTCCACGCTTCGGGCATAACCACTGATTAATCGCCTTTCACATTCCCTGGTCCATTTGGGAAAACAAAAGTCAGGAAAGCGAATATAAGCAGCACGTTAAATTCAATTCCCTCGCTGCCGCCGCCTACCACATACCAACCGTGTTTCCAATGAACGAGAATGATGCCCATCACGAAGATGATGATGTTGAGCACGGACAGGGGTTTCAAATATTTGTTGAGCAGCAAGGCCGGTATCGTAAGCACGTGTATGGCCTTGACTGCAATAGCGGCAGGAACGCCCATTACTCCGAATCCGAAGACGGTGGCGAGAGCCTGTCCAAAGTCGATGACGCTCATTTCAAGAAATGAAGTAACGCCGTGCATGATCATGGTGATCGTGAGTCCGAAGCGAAGTAAGAACGTGCGGTCGAGATTCTGTGTTATCCAGTTCATGGGTATTGCGATTGATGTGCATAGATACCAATGAAAAGGAAATTTGACTGTGCAAAAATTCTCAATTACTTAACGACCGTTACATACTTTTTCGTCCGTTATCCGCTACTTCGCGTCATTTTGCTTTACCACCCACTCAGCGCTTGCTCATTCAACCCCTAGATTTTCCACCGGATTAGTATTCGCGGCTTTCAAGGTTTGGGAAAAGACCGTACCCATGCCGAGCACCAACACAATCAACAAGCTAAGAGCGATCTCAAATGCACCGATAGGGGCATTGTAATGCTGCATCTTAAGCAACAGCCATTCCATCAGAAGGTAGACGGGTGGAATAGTGATTACGCTCGCGATCATCAGCATGATAATAAAATCTTTGGAAAGGAGGTAGACCAGGCTCTCCGATGATGCACCCATCACTTTTCGAATGCTTACTTCTTTAACACGGGTTCTTATCGTAAAGACTACTGTACCCAGTAACCCAAGGCATGCTACTGTGATCGCCAGGAACCCAAGAAACCCCCATAACTTCACAAGAATAAAATAGCCAGAAAAGGTTTCGCGAATCTGATCGGCGAGAAATTGTGATTCAAAATTATCGCCTTTACCAACAACCTTCCATGCCGTCTTCATATCAGAAAAAGCCTGGCCGACGTTTGTCGACTCGAGTTTGACGTTCGCATATACGAATTCCTTTGGCGCATACTCGAAGAAAAAATTTCCGATAGGAGCGATCAGGCCGGCGTAATGAAAATCTTTCACGACGCCTGCAACGGCAACTTCCCTCTTATCCGGAAGGATGATCAACTGATCGATAGCACCATCAGGATCAAGTTTTTTCGCTAATGTCTCGTTGATAATTATATAACGGGTATTTTCAGCAGCGTCACCGGAGAAGTTCTTTCCCTGCAGGAGTACAAGGCCCATGTTCTGTATGAAGTTTTCATCGACCGACATCATGCCTGTTTCAATTGAATCGGATTCTTCTGTCCGTCTCACATAAACCTTTGGTACCGACCCGGCGCCAAGAGCGAGCGACGACATAGAAACACCTTTGACCGAAGACAACTTTCCAAATTCATTTTTCACCAACTGCGGATCAGCGTTCTTCAGATCGACATTCAGTATCCCTTGCTGATCGAACCCCTGATTATAATTTACGGAGAAGCGATATTGCTGCGCCATAATAACTACCACCATAATAAAAGCAAGAGAGAGCATGAATTGGGCGGTGATCATAAACTTGCGTATGGACAACCCGGAGCCTCTCCTGGTTTGCAGCTCTTTTCCTTTCAGGGCATGCACGGGCAGTATCTTCGAAAAATGCAACGCAGGGACAATACCCGAAAGAAAACCAACCAGGAGGGCGAAGAATATAAATCCGGCAAACGTGCCTAACGTAGGATCCAGATCAACCAAATCCCCTTCTCCCGAAACCGCGAGCACTTCACCACGAATGGCTTCAAAGAAAAAATACGCCATAGTTACTGCCAACAACATAATGATCGTGCTTTCGAAAACGAATTGCATAAAGATCTGTCTCTTTTGTCCGCCCATTACTTTCCGCACACCAATCTCTTTCATGCGTTTAAGAGATTGGGAGATCGCAAGGCTGACGTAGTTGGCACATGCCGCCAGGAGGATGATCACTGGAAGCATCGCATTGAGCATCATCGATTCGTAGCTCCACCCAAAGCCAAGGGGGTTGTCGAGGTCGGGGCCAGGTACAATTTTATCGAGGCGTTGAAGCTCAAAGGAAGCCTCGAACTCAGGAGTTTTATAGTTTTCTTTTGCAACTCCGTTTAAGGATTGTTCGATGCCGCCAGGAGTGGTATTGCTCGAAAGTAGAAGATAGATGTATGAATTGTAGAAGTTGTTCCAATTTTCTTTATCGTCGGTGAAAGAAGTACCATGATAAGATGTAAGCGTAGCAAATGAGACTAACGCTTCGAACCTCAGGTGTGAGTTCTTTGGTATTTTCTTCACTATGCCCGTGATCAAGACTTCGCCGAAAGGCTCAATGAAGGCCAGCTTGCCCATTGGATTTTTGCTGCCAAAGATCTTTACAGCCGCAGCCTCGGTAATGACCATAGAGTTAGGTTTCACAAGCGCTGTAGAAGCGTCACCTTGCAGGAGCGGAAAGTTAAACATGGATAGATACTCCGGATCAACAAAGTAACCTGTTATCGGGATTTTGGTGTCGCCATAGCCCACCTGGTGGTCCAGCGACCCGTGAATACGAACCGTTTTTTCGACTCCGCTAAAATCGTTCTTTAAAAGTTGAGCAATGCCGATGGGAGCGGAGGCATATGATGGATTCTTGTTTCTATCCTGAACATGCGTAATTACCCTGTATATGCGCTTACGGTTTGGATGAAAGTTGTCGAATGTAAACTCAAACACAACCATGGCGACGAATAGCAAACTAACGGACATGCCCACGGCAAGGCCGAAGACGTTGACTATCGTGAAAAATTTGTTTTTCGACAGATTACGTCTGGCGGTGTTGAAGTAGTTTTTGAACATAGAGGAGATAGGCTCGGTGAAAATGCTCCATCCGTTGGTCAAATCGCATACCTTATTTTAAACTAGCGGATCAGAGATTCAAAAGCGGGTTTTGACAACGTCGCGACTCATTACAATGATAATTCCGTACACAAAGCTGTTCGCAAGCGTACAACTACTTTACAAGTGATAAGTTTGTGCCAGTATTTTAATGGCCTCATGCGAGGTTGAGTAAGCTTTCCAAACCGATACGCACCACATCTTTATCATTGCGTCGCGATCTGGTCCGGGTGCTGCAGCGAGTAAAAGGAAAGTTCGTTGTATTGGCCCGAGGCAGGAGTGGAGCTGGACATCTTGCAAGCTAATTAAAGAAACCGGCATAGGACATGGGCTTCTAGTTTTAGATCAGTTATTAAGCCAAATTAATGATGATTTATTTATAAGCCATCGCGAACTCTTTGGAGAAATCCTGTAGACTTGTTCCCCCAATTGACTGTGCCTTGTTTTTGATGTAGTCCTCCATAAAATTTCTATCCCGTAAAGCCACGCCGATCTCAACCATATACACTTTCGCCATTTGCTCCGAGAAACCACTTTGCATCAACGCGTCCAACAATTGTTCATCGGAAAACTCAATCCAATTGACATAAGATTTTCCGACTGCTTTGCCTAACGTTTGAGCAATTTCAAAACCGTTCTTCACATCGCTGACGATGTATTGAATTTTCTTACCCGAAATCGACAAGTCGTTCAGGAACTTAAAAGCTACATCTGCGATATCTCTTGGGTGTGTTAGCGGCAAATTGACATCACCGCCAAAATTGTTGCCAAGCATATTTTGCTGCTTGATCATGGGAATTGCACCATAAAAGTTCGACAGGAACATCCCCGGACGTAAATGCAATACATTCACGTTCTCCAGTTCGTTCAACTTTTGCTCAACGTAGAAATTCGAGCCGGTCGGACCTAGACCATTTTCCAAATGAGAGCCTATGCTGCTCAAATTAACCACATACTTGACACCTGTTTCCTTCAAAGCATTTGCGTACTGTTCGCCAATTCTCCTGATATATCCTTTCAAGTCAGCGGTCCGGAAATTTGGCGGTATCATTAAGTATGCCGCGTCGCTTCCTTCAAATGATTTTTTCACAAATTCATCATCCTCAACCAGGCCGACCACGGGAATCGCGTTTAGCTCTTCAATCTCTTTTGCCCTTTCGGGCTTGGAAGTTACCACTCTTACTACATGACCTTTTGCTGTTAATTTTTCTACGAGAATACGACTAATGTTTCCCAAAGAACCTGTTACTGTTACATTCATATTTGTTTTAAATTTTTTGTTTTGATATTCTCGTGCAAATAAGAATGACACATACTTTTGTACAAGTACTTACCCTAAAGTCAGTATAGATATGACAAGAGTAAAGGAGACGTCGGTGATTCAGGAGAACAAGAGCAATGCCTTTGTGGCTTGCCCCGTAACGTTTGTAATGGAGAAAATTGGCGGTTACTGGAAGCCGATAATCCTGTTTAACCTATTAACAGGTATAAAGCGCTATAGCGAATTGAAAAGGTCGATTCCGGCCATTACCGAAAAAATGTTGATACAACATTTGAAACAGTTGGAGGCAGACGAACTTATTATTAGAAAGTCAAAACCTGTTGTTCCTCCGTATGTGACTTACGAGCTTTCCAAACAAGGAAAAGCGTTAAGACCCGTATTGCTGGCAATGGCGGAATGGGCGGTAAAGAACGGCGGAAAACAGTCCAAACAATTTTCAAAACAAATGGCAGATTTCCCAAACGAATGATCTGGCTGCCACGGGTACGCCGGGGGAGGGATAGTAAAAGTATTCAGCGGAGCGAGTTTGAGAGATGCGTCCAACGCCAATTCTACTTCCGAATCAGACAGGAAGTAGAATTGGCCACTACACTCCCGGTGCAATGTACTGGTGTTCTCGACGAAAAATAAGGACTGCTGTGGATGGGCGATATGTTTTTATCAGGTCCGATCTGGCTCTTTGCAAAAGAAACGGATCTGATCCCTACAAGAGGCCTATATCACTAATCGTGTGGAATAAACATTTCCGCCGTTGCGGTCTCTGAAATGTAACAGATACAATCCAGGTGCCAGATCTTTTGTCGAGATGGAATTGGTTCCTTCCCCAAGCTCATGAGACGAAATCTTTTGCCCCTTGCTATCGATGATCTCGAAGCTCGTTGCGTGCTTGCATCCTTCAATGTTGATTTGATCGTTGGCCGGATTTGGATATACATTAACCAGGCAATTTTCGTTTTCACCCAGGCCTAGTACCGGTGCCACAGTAATTTCAAATGTGTCGAAGGCTTTCAGTCCCACAGGATCCTCTGCAGTCACTTTGATGGAGATAATTCCGACATCAGAAAGAGCAGGTGTCCCGGAAAATGTTCTCGTATCTGAATCAAAACTGATCCATGATGGTAACGCCGAGTTGTCAGATCGTTCAGTCTTGAAGGTCAAATGATCATTGTCGGGATCTGTGAACACATCTTCACCAAATGAATAACTAAAAGGCATCTCGGCGATAGCATTCTGATCCGGGATCGGGTGCGTCAATTCCGGCCCCATCGGTTCGGTGATGGTACCCTGTTCAAGGACACTTAGCTTGAAGATATCAGACACTGAAGCACCTGCGGCGTCCGTAGCTGTTACTTTGATCATTAACGTTTCAATTGAATTAGGGGTACCTGTTAAACTTCCATCCGTGAGTGTAAGCCAAGAAGGAAGTGGAGATCCATCTGATAAAGACGCTGTCAGTGCTAAAGTCTCCGGATGATCGTCAGTAAAGAAATTGGAAGGAGAAAAGAAATATGTGATGCCTCTGGTAGTCGTGTGATCTGGAATATTCCCGACGAGCGACGGAGGTACATTGGGAGGGGCAATGGGTGTTGTAGCATCGATCAGCACGGTGGCGATGGTTGCAGAACCTCCGTTCAATCGCATTTTGTCCTGAATGATTCCGGTGATCGCAAACTTATCCGTATCACCAATGCGTGTTACTGCCATCAGCTTGTCCGTGGCAGAGGGAACGCCACTAACATTGGTTGGTGGAACGTCCAACCCTCCATCATAAAATGAATTACTGATCTCATCTCCCGTTCCGGCGTTGAATTCAATCATAAAAAAATTGTCGGTATTGTTTACCACTCTGCTGGTCGTAAAGAAGACCGGGTTTCCATTCTTCTTCATAAATGCGAATGATGGATTACTCTCGTCGCTTCCGCCAATAGCTGACAGTTTTCCTGGACGTTCTACGGTCCATAGTACTTCACCTGAAGAGCTTCTCTTTTGAAAGACAAGTTTGCCACTCAGGAACATCAATGAGTAGTTTGACCCTTCGGTGTCGACAACATGCGCACCACTTATGAAGTCAGACGAATATGTGATATCCCGATCGTATGAATATATACTTTCATCGATAACATCTCCGGTTGGATCCAACTGGTACACCACATGGTGATTCTCATCGACGTAACCGCTAGGGCCTTGTCCGGAATGACGTCCTTTGACTAAAACACTGAGGTTGCCATTTGAAATTAAGTCTACGCCAATTGGGTACATCACAGTGGTGGAATAGCTCGGGTCCAGGATGGGTAGATTGATTGCTTTGCGAAAGATTTCGTTACCGTTGTAGTCAAATTTCTGAGCGATCAGGTCAACAATGTTCAGATTATTCGGGTGTTCATCTACAGAGTGATCTGAATAGATCAATAGGATCCCGCCGTCGATCAATCTTAGGTGGGGGCGATACGAGAATGATCCGGAAGAAGATCCACGACCATATTCGGATGTTATATGACCGACTACTTTACTCCACAAAAACGAACCGGCTGGGCTATAGGCAACAAGCATGAGTTTTTCTTCGCGGTTCGCGGGACCGTCCGGCGCGCTTCTCATATATGCGATCACATAGATGTTCCCGTTGTCTTGAATTTTAATATCGTGGCCAAATACAATCTGATCAGGCGTCATCTCATATTCTGCCTGCCAAAGGAGATTTCCATTTTTATTGTATTTAAGAGTGAACATATTCACTGGAGTTTCGCCAATGCTTGAATCGTTCTCTCCTTGTAGATTTTGCCCAGTAATGACAATCTCATCTTGTGATGTTACAGCAACGGCAAGAGCCTGGTAGCCCCATTCCTCATTTGGTTCTGGTTCTACCTTTTTTACCCAGATCTCATTCCCGTTTTTATCGTACTTGATGAGTCCATATTTTCTTCGAGGATAGATTGCCTCGTTGAATTCGATACCGTCGTTTATCATGCCGGCAACATATACACTGCCTTCGCTATCAGCTGCGACTGCCTCAGGACGATGAATCATATCGTTAGCAGCAACGAACACCTTTTCCCAGGAAACAATTCCATTTGAAATTGACAAGTTGGTTGTTACGACATCGTACAACGTAGCTCCATTATAAAAACTGCCGCTTACGGTTACATTCCCTGAGCTGTCCAGTGACATAGCGCCGAACGCGTACTTTGTTGGATGAATACCTGAAATGTCTTTTATCAGGCGAATTGTTCCATCAGGAAGGCATTCGATCAAATGATAGGTCCTTACGTTACTGACTTCCTCAGTGCCACAAACGACATACATCTTATTGTCGGACGTGAGATAGTTTGCGAACGGGAAGCGACGTGATCCACTGGCATCATACGTTTTTGTCCATACGATCGTTCCGGCAGATGACATCTTCCTGAAAGTAACTCGTTCGAGTCCGTCTACATCCACAGAATAGAAAAATCCGTCGTTACCGGCAACGGTGTGATTCTTAAGTGTGTTTGTAAAACTGCTTTGAGGTGTAATGATGCTTACGTCGCTGCCATTCAAATTTGTTTTTGTGACGACGGTGTTCGTAAAGCCGATGTAGTAATAACCGCTCTTTTCTGTTATGTCTGTCGGGCGGTTGAAATTATTAAGTATAAGCCCGGTAAACGTTGTAGAGCCGTTGTTAAGCAGGTTCTTATTAACATCGTAGATATACAGAAAAGGAGTTCGCGTTCCGGAGAAAGTCCCAGAGTTTCCGACGATGATATAATTATTATTCGAGTCGATTAGTGTAGCGCCCAACTCTCCGCCAAATGCGACCGACCATTTCAGATCCCCGCTGGAGCTGAATTGTTGCACTTTAAGACCGGAGCTTGATGTTGTGCAATAGATGTTCCCGTTTGCGTCAACATCGAGCTTAACAGGTGATGTTGGAAAGTCGACCGGGTCTAAAATTGTTTTATGCCACAGGTATTTGCCGTCTGTGTCGATCTTGACAAGTGTTGTTTTCTTTGTCGACCCGAAGAGATTAGCCACATTTTGAAGAACCAGGAATTGTACGGTGCCATCTGCGTTTATGGCCATATCGTAGGGTGATGAATCGTCTGGAATGGCCGTTCCCGAACCAGTCTGGTATGTCCAGAGCAAAGTGCCGCTTGAATTATATTTACTGACGAATGTGTCTCCATAGTCGTTATAGCCGCTGCGACCAAGAATATACCGGTTGCCGCTGGCGATGATAACTTTCGTTGAAGATTCATTATTGGTTCCCGCTGGATGATAGCGAGCTTCCCATTGTTTTTGAAACTGGGCACTTGCGGGAAAGCAAGCCAAGAAGATGACAACGAGGATCAGAAGTCTCATGAAAGTCTGAGGATTGAACGCGAAAGATATTGAAATACCCTTCGAAATAATAGGGGTAGAACTTCATGGTTTTCGTTGATCCTGGCTCTGTGAAACTCCTAAACTTTATTCTACTTCCGAATAGTGTTGGCCGACTTTTCCCAACTGGAGGGAGAGGAGAGGAAGTGTGATGGTGAAGTAGAAATGGCCACACTAGAAGTATCTAACCGTGGATTTCAGCAATTTGGCCAGATCAATTAATTTGTCACGCAAAAATCATATATTTTTTTAAGATCCATTTCTTTTTCAAATTCTATTTCATTGGTTTCAATCCAGTCTTTTAAAGTGGGCTTCGACTTTGAAAATATTTTCAAAAATCCGTTTCGATTTGCTTTCACCAGCTTTTTATCGTGACCTAACAGGTAAAATGTCACTTCCTCTTTCATGGTAACGTCCATCACTGGTTTGTTCGGATCTTTGGACTTCCATAAGGCATGATAAAGCGAATCTTTTCCCATTGTCCTGGTATCGATATAGTAGCCTCCATCTCTGTCTACGATGTTTTGAGTCCTGACCACCTTCAATATTATTTTGACCATCAACCAAACGTCATTGCTTTGCGGCGACAACACTTCGAAGGACCCTTCTTTTCGATCTCTATAGAAAAGTTTTTGTTGAGTCTCAATTAGATCAATCGGAGGATTGTCAGAGATAATTAATGTGTCCTTCAGATTTATAAAAACGACTTCACCGTAAAGCTTATGATAATTTACCTTCAATGTACCGACCACTTCGCCATTACTATAGGCCCGACCATACACAAATTGAGGAAAGAGATATTTCTTTTCGGAATCTATAGCCCGTTCTAGAAATATGGTAAAATTCGCATCTACTATTCCGGCAACTTGTGGCGTACCCGAACGACCTATATAAGACTGGTACGTAGAGGAGGCTTGCGCAATTGTAGTGGCTGATACACACCAACTCAATGTGAATATGATAAGACCCACCAAAAACGTTAGGCGTGACGGAAGACCGTTCATGTGAAAGAATTGAGCTTCGAAAAGATCTGTTTCTCAATCTTTTCTTTTTCCTGCAGTGACTCGTAAAGGATCGGATTGATCATGGCTACCAAATTTAGTTAAAGAACAATTGAACACCAAGCTAGGAGAGGATCGAGCCCAATTCTACTTCCGAATCACAGAAAGTGTGATAGTGAAGTAGAACTGGCCAATTCGAAGGGATCATAACATATCTATTTCAAGGTTTTACCAAAATTCGCGTCGGAAGTAGAATCGGCAAACCATTTAACCCGTAGCCTATTTCCACTCAATGAAATATTTCTATGGTCTCTATCGTTCTTACACATCTGGTTTCGAATAGTTTTTCAAAACCTGTCTTATATTCTCATAATAAACGAATGCATTATGCCGCTTAAACGAATCGTAACATTTGACAGCATGGCCGAGTTGCGGGCGAGCACCATCTTTTCGACCACTACACAAGGTGAACTTGTGGCCGAAATATTGGGCTATTATAATATTAACGACGGTGGAAATGGCCAATTTTATTATGACTCCGCAAGTCTGGCAGTCGATGACGGAGGAAGTATCATTCGTCCGAACAGCATAGGTAGCGGATCACCTGGCCGGTGGATCGGCATCTTTGATAACGACGTATATAATATCAGAAGATTTGGTGCCAAGGCAGATTACGGAACGACTAATACGGACAATTCACCCTTCATTCAACTAATCGTTGACAAATTTGGTGTAGGTAGTGCAATCACGATCTTCATTCCATCTGGCAAATACTATTGCATTTCCACAATAAATGTGATCGATAAACCAATGCACCTGCTCGGTGAAGGCAATGAAGGAAATACTACAGGTGCCTCCACTCTCATGTTTCCCCAAGCTACCATTGGTATTAATTGGTCGAGAACAGGCATCGCACAGAAAGGGACCTTGCGTAACCTAGTCGTAGAAGCGGTAGCGAAAGCGAGCGATCCAACCTGGGTGTATAACGGGATTCAAATCTCCTCGCAGACTTACCTGTATAACATTCAGGTTACAGGATTTAGCGGGAATGGTTTTTCATTGACAGCTGCCGTTGGGCTTGGGACGGATGTTTCTTTATCTTATCTGGAAAAATGTATTTCGTCACAGAACAGCGGAAGTGGTTTTTATATGGCTGGGCCAGACTCAAATCAGATTTTGTTTTTGGGATGTGACGCAAGGGATAATTCGAAGTACGGATTTGAGGACGTCAGTTTTCTTGGCAATCAGTACTTCGGATGCCATGGAAACAACAACATTCTTGGTCACTATCTGTGCACCAATTTAAATGCGTACTCAACATACGTGGGATGCTATGGAGAAAGTGGCTCACCCGCTTCGACTATCACATCGCCGTATGCCTCTGTCATGGGCGGTATACATGGAAATGGAATTACAGGTGCTACTCAATGGGTAGGTTTTAAGGTCTTGAACCAAGGTTTTTCTTTTGCAAAACGGGACATATTAGGCCGTGAGTTTGCTATCGGGATTCACGAAGGTCAAATGGATTTTATGGGACCTGCGGGCGGAGGCTTGTATCTTAAAAATGTTGATGATGCCGAGTCGCACTTTTCCATGGACTACAACAACTCACCGAATTTTGGTCAAGGGCATATTTGGGAATTGCTTGCACCTGGCGCTTTGTTAACAATCCCGCCGGAAGCTCAGTTGCCATCAACTCCAAATATTCCCCGGCGATTGACCCACGGGTCACACGCATTCAGGCATCTTTTTGTAACCAGCAGAATAGTCGCATTTACTTTCGATGAACTTCAAACTCAACTATCGCCATCTTATTATCCCGGAACGATCTATCATCAAGGAGACATTTATTTCAACGCTAACTATAATGGTTCGAATGCACTTGGCTGGGTCTGTGTGTCAAATGGAAATATCGGCACATACACCGAAGGCCTAACAGCAACAAATCCATTGGGTGGAACAATTTTGACTTTAAGTGGGCCAACCAATGTTTTAAAAGAAGGACAAACTATTTTGGTTAATGGGATCTCTGCAATGATCCTCGGCTTCGACAGTGGCAACAAGGCCAAACCGATTATGAATCAGAATATGGGGACCTTTGGTACTCCCCACTCGATCAGTTACGTAGCGCCTTTGTTCAAACCTTTCGGAAATTCAACAAATACAATCGATCTGACATATTTCGGCGATGGATCCGATGGAGATGCAACAATCACAACAGCGTCACAAACGTCCGGAACATGGCTGGCATCCGGTGTATTATCGCGCGACGCCTACCTGAATAATCTAACGATTAATGCAACAGGCTCGATTGACCTTAATGGGTATAAGTTATTTGTTGCAGGTACCTTAGACATTTCAGCCGCTCCGGCAAATGCTATTAATCGTAACGCGAATCCTGGGAACAATGCAACGTCGAGCGCAGGAGGATCTGCTGGCACCGTATCAGTGGCGCAGACAATAGGCGCCGGAATACAAGGTGGGGTCGGCGGCGCAGGAGGCGCATCAATAGGTACTCAAGCCAGCGCGGTGTCCGGACCATTTCCCTCCAACGGAGGGCAGTCCGGTTCCAGTGGAGCCGGAGGTTCCGGTACCAGTGGAGTTGGCGGGGCTCAACGACCTTCGCTTGCTCCCACAGGTCTACTGAAAATAAAACGACTCACGTTAGATCTCTTGCGTGGCGCGACACTACTAGTAGGTGGTGGCGGAGCACCAGGAGGTTCGGGAGGTGGAGGCGACGGCACCGCCGGCGGTGGTGGGGGTGGTGGAGGAAATGGTGGAAACGTGGGACTAATCTCCGCCAATACCATTTTAAAATCTGGATCAACATCGGCAGGTTCAATCAGTTTCATAGGAGGTAACGGTGGTAATGGATTTTCGTCTACCGCCGGCAGTCGCGGCGGTGGTGGTGGCGGTGGCGGTGGTGGTGGTGGCTGGATCGTTATTATCTACAAGATATTGTCAGGAGCAACCGCGGCAAACGCTGTTAGATCGACCGGAGGAAATGGAGGAAATGGAGGAAATGGTTTTGGAAGCGGGGCTGGCGGACGTGGAGGAAATGGCGGGTATGGCGGAAGAATCACGCTTATCAATGTTGCTACGAATGTTATAACTGAAACCGATCAGACGTCAACAGCCGGTTCGACGGGTGGAGCAAACGCGGGAACAGCAGGTGGAATGGGTGGGGTAGGCACAACGACAGCGGCGAGTTTGTAAAAGTGGATTTGGATGTCTTATCTTACTGCCTTTGTCATTAAATTGGAAAGAAGATATCTATTTAAGACCGTCGAGCACTGCAACATGTGCAATGATCCCGCGGGCGGGCATAAGGTGCTGGGTCGCCGTCTCGATCGCTCGCAGGGAAAGAACCCCCGGAACAAAAAAGGTATCCTTACCACCGTAGCAAAGTGTACGAATTGTGGGCTTGTCTACTCAAATCCGCAACCCATCCCCAACTCCATCGGTGATCATTACGATGTGCCCCCGGAAGAATACTGGAAAGAAACTTACTTCGAAATAGATCCTACTTACTTCAAACAGGAGATCGACACACTCAAAAGTCTTAATTCATTTAAACCGGGTGACAAAGCACTCGACATAGGAGCTGGACTAGGCAAATGCATGATCGCGCTACGTAACGCGGGATTCGAAGTAAAAGGTATCGAACCTTCTGAGTCATTTTATTCACGCGCGATCGAAAAAATGAATGTCAGCGCCGAAGATTTGCAACTCAACTCAATCGAATCAGCAAACTTTCCAGAAGAACATTTCGACTTCATCACATTTGGTGCCGTTCTTGAACATTTATACGATCCCTCAATGTCTATTTCAAAGTCAATGCGCTGGCTGAAGAAGGGTGGTATCATGCACATTGAGGTGCCGTCATCCGACTGGCTGATCAATAAACTTTCGAACTTGTTCTATCGCATTCAAGGCCTCGACTACGTAGCAAACATCAGCCCGATGCACGAACCTTATCATCTCTATGAATTTTCATTGAATTCTTTTAGGCAAAATGGACAAATCAATGACTACGAGGTGCTTCATCATCAGTATTTTGTCTGCCCGACGTACATGCCTAAAGTGTTCGATTTCTTTCTGATTCCTTTCATGAAGTATACCAAAACAGGCATGCAACTTTGTGTCTGGCTACGAAAGAGGTGAAGTAGAGGTGGCCAACGTGGTAGTGATTGAGACTGCCATTATCTTTACTTGGCGCTCACTTATCTATATAATACAGCTAAACTTACTTAACATAATATAAATTATATGACTTTTAAATGCCCGAATCCAGCGTGATTTGGCACTTATCCCTGTGCTGGTCATATTAAAATTGGAGTTACGGTCAACATTAAGATTGTAGGAGTTACGGTCAACATTAAGATTGTAGTCGCTCGCCGGTTAATTATTCCTTACGAATTTTTTATACAGCGATTTGAAGTTGAGAGACTATGTTCAATACACCGACGCTGCCATTAAGAAGATCGAGAATAAATATTTTGCTGAACTCTTCTTTTTTAAGTTGCTAATTCATTATATGATGCGACCAGAGGGTAGCTCACTCCTACCGAAAATTGAAGAACAAATGATAACACTGCTTACGAAGGCAAGGAACTTTTCAACTGAACAGGCTAAGGATTTAGTTGAGAAAAAGATCCGGAAAAAGAAACAGGAGCTCAAAGATCAAACTAAGCTCAATTTTGAAAATGAGGATGAAGAATAAACTATAAAAGATCAACTAAGATGGATTCCATTAGCTTCACGTTGAACAACTGGTTTATTTTGAGGGGTCTTGTTTTAAGATATTTCTCAGGACCTCTCGATATTTCTGGAACTCCTTGTCAGAAGGATTTAGATGCAGAACAAAATTTATCTTACCTAATAAATATTCGACGTAATTCGCTTTTTCAATTCTTTCGTGTCTCATATGCTCATCCAAGCCAAATTTGTTGATGTAATACATCGCCTTTCTTATCTCATTTCGTTTGTAGAACACGACCTGCATTTTGTCGTTGACTGGCACACCTGTCACAATTTGTCGCATGTTTCTTGTCATAACACGAGATTTGGTGGGATTGATTTTCAAGCCTAGCCCTTCAATCAACGGTTCAACTATCTGATGCAAAGGTTTTGGATCGAATAGCCCAGAAAAAGTCAGGTCATCCGCGTAACGTGTATATTTAATGCCATGGTGCTTGCAGTATTCACCAATCGCCTGATCTACATCACGAAAAAAAAGATTTGATATATATGGACTTGTCGGTGCACCTTGTGGTAAACAATTATTAAGCGTGCACAGCTTTGAAAGAAGATTTGACACAATATGGGAATATCCGAGATCATTGAAAATTCTCTCGACGCCTTCTTGTTTTATAGAAGGAAAGAAATCGCTGATATCAAGTGTATAAACGATCGGTTGTCCAACATGAAATTTCAAATTCTGGACTATTCCAATTCCAGGTCGGTATGCCTTGGCAAATATACTGACCTTGACCTTTGCCAAAATCTCCTTTAATATCCAACATTGTATTTCTTTAAGACTAGGAAGTGGCTCTGAAATCAGACGCTCTTTTCCATTCTTCTTTTTTACGGCAAAATTTCTGTAGTAGTAAGGTGTATTGAATGCCGCTTTCTTGATATATTCTTTCCTATATCCAACCAAGGCTGCAAGATGCGAAGTATTATAAATGACGGGCAGCCCCCTATCAATAAGTGGTTTTGCGTAGTCTAGGCAGGCAATTATGTTGTCCTGGGAATACCCTGCGTTAATCGCTGACTTGGTGAATTGCGCTTGATAAGCGTCAAACATGATTTAAGGATTTCGTTATCTGGGGGCGAAGCTCTAAGCTTCACCACCCAGTTTTAATGAACATCGGAACTTAAGTCGACCGTCCCGAAGGGCGACTTTGTCGAGGTCGGCTTAAGTTCCGAAAAGCTAGAAACCACATTCCCTTACAGAACAGTGACTCACTGCTCCAAATCCTTATCTGATAGAAATGTCAGTTCGTTTTGATTAGGAACAAAAATAATATTTTTACCCAGTTTAGCAATTTTTGATTTCCTATCAACCTCAATCCATTCATTCTTATTCGTCTTCTTAAACTTTTTGGCCAGTTCAGCCAAGTGTTCTGATCCAAGCTTCGTCAATACAACGTTTTTATCCCCTACTTCCAAAAACTTCCGTTTAACGGCCTCATCAGTGATCTTTGCAACTTCAACAAAGTCAATTCCCCTACGGGTTAGCCTACGCACGGATCCGTTCCTTGAAACAATATCAAGAAGGATATACAAAGATTCTTCCTTTATCATAGTTATCTCGGAAACGGTGGTCCATAATCTTGGTTCTGATACCGATGACTTTTCCAGAAAATTGGGAATGTATTATCTGGTGTTCTCTCATTCAACGTGAACAATGCTTCAGTTTTTTCAAATCCAAAACTTAGAGCCTTATCTAGCTTATGTATCAGCCTCTCAATATTTATCATGGCATCAATTTTAACCTGTAGTTCCGCACCGGAATAAAAATCTGTTATTCCCTTTTTTAAAGTTAGATAAGTGTGACACTCTATGTTAGAGGACTGCAAGACTTGCGACGCGCGTTCTTGAATTGCAAAAGTAACGACTATTATTTTTTTCAATGGAATCCCTCGAGCCGTCAGTTTGGTTACGTTACTTACAACCGATTCGCCTGAACCTACATAGTCGTCCACTAGAACGAGAACCTCATTTAAATTCTGATTGAACTCCTGGATGTTTTCAACATATTTAGGTTTGGATGCATGCAGGGCCTTCGCCCTTGAACTAAACGACTTAATCATCTGCACCATCCCGTGTCCACTTTTCACTTCACCTTCATCTCCGTCTGCAACAACAGGAACGAAGAAAATTTTGTCAAACCTTTGAGGTAGTTGATCAAGTACATTTGTCAACAACGACAATATTCCAGTATTGTAATCATTGAGCATTATCCATTGGTATCTCTCAAGCAGCTCAAGAATTAACACGCGCTGAATTTCATTTGTGTTATTTAATAGCGCACAAATCGCATTAAAAGCATCATCGGAAAAGTTATAGTCATCGGAATGCCATTTTTTTTGACTGAAAATAGTATTGAGTCTAATTACACTGCTTAATAGATCCATGTAAACGAGTGGTGATAACGGACCCCCCTTTGCCGTTTTACATTAGCGGGGTTTTATAATTTAAATATAAAATTCTCCTGCTAGTTTGCAAATAGCACACCTGATCTATTGGAAATGTGAAGGGAAAATCACATATTCACCTCTGAGCCCATTCGGATCCCTACCAGGAACCGGATGGGTTTTTTTTATCAAAATGGTGGCAATTCTATTGTTTGACAGTAGTTGTCAATTTAGGCGGCTAGTTTTCAATAAAGAAACGTAAAGGAAAAATCTATGGAAACCAAAGATGACAAGGGAAACGACAATCTGATCTCTCTTAAGTTCAGAATCCAAAATGAAACAATAACCATCGACAAGGTAAATGTCAATCAGCCGCTCTCTGTTTCAGTTAGCAAGGCCCTTAAAGATCACTCCAGTGGTCGTCCTGATAGTGATTGGATCGTTTCGTTTGACGGCAAGCAGCTTGATCCTTCAAAGAAAGTGAAAGACCTCGGTCTCTCGGACGGTGATACTTTAAAGCTCACTTTAAAAGATGGAGGTGGTGGATCCAAATAGTAAAAATCAATTTACGGACCCGAACGTCACTCGCGTCAAGTTTGAAACGCAAGTCCGCAATTTCAAAAAATATGAAGCGAACTATCGGCGGGAAGGGATTATTTGCCTTGGAATTGAATTTCCTTACTTTGAATTCATGTTACTTGGCATTGAAACGAGCTTTAGCATAAATCTTCCGGTCTCTCAAAACAACCAAGTTATTCTTCAGCAATTCACACTTCGAATGCAAGTTCCTCAATACTTGTTCACGATACGAGTTGACTATTCAAATTTTGACACATTGCCACCATCTGTAAAAGTGATAAATCCTGTGACATCTCAACTTGCGACCGAGGCTGCTTTCACCCCCTTTATAACGCCGTCTCAGCAGAATAAAGATAACCTGATCGACAAACAATTTGAGAAACTCCCGCAAAACATCTTAATCAGAGACAATGATGGAAACCTTTTTTTTTGTCTCAGGGGTCTACGAGAATATCACGAACATCCGCAACATAACGGTGATTCGTGGTATCTCCACCGTGTTACCGGAAAGGGCGATATTCTTCACGTATTAGATCAATTTCAGTTGTACTGTATTGCAAATCACCGCGAAGTCATTCAGCAGCAACAAACGATTCCATTTTCTAATGGCTGATTTTCTAAGTATAGAAAAAGTACTTCTTCCAAAGGACCTCTTGGATCGGGCTACTACCTTTCTGCGAAAGGCCGGGCTTGAAGGCTACGAGGCGGTCGTCTTGTTCGCTGGATCTAGCGAAGGACAATCTTATATTATACGAAAGCTTTACATTCCGTTCCAACAAAGCTATAAAACGGAACGCGGGCTAATGTACCACGTTTCAGGGGAGGAACTTTCAGTGTTAGATGATTGGCTTTACGACAATCAACTCAGCCTGTTTTGTCAAATGCATACTCATCCAATGGATGCATATCATTCTCTTGCCGATGACGTTAACTGCATTGTAACTGTTTCTGGTGGAATCTCGATTGTTGTCCCGTACTTCGCTCAGGTTGAAATGGTGCCTGAGAATTGGGCTGTTTACCGACTGGTCCCTGGCGAAGGATGGACAGAAGTAATTGAACCAGATAGCAAAAAACTCATTGAAATAAATTAATGGGTTTTCCTAGTTATTTCGAACGCGATTTCATCGCACTTAACAAAAGGCTAACCGCTGAGTCGGGAATTACCTTTAAGAATACCATTGAGCAGAACATCATATGCCTCGAATTCGATAGTACGATAGAAAAGGAATTCGGTGCTGAAATTTGTATCGAGTTGTTGATTAGAATTCTTAGCCGCTTTTATCCGAAATTAAAATTTACGGCGCAAGATGAAGCAATGAGTGGACGACTCATTGAGCTCAAGAAAATTGCCCGAGCAATCAACTCAAATATTGAGTTTGTTACGTCCGAAGCTGTTCCAACCGCAGTTATTTGCATTGGTAAAGCTTCCTCCTATCCAATGGATATCCCGCATTTTTTTGTAGGAGGAGATGAATGGACGGCCAAGATTTCATCTACTGGCCCTTTGTTATTCTCGAGCTTGGGAAATCCATTTGGCCCGGCAGTTGCAGCTTGTCTTGTGTGCGCCGAAGTCTTCAAATTGGTGTTCTCAGTGCAATTACAAAGCACACGCGTTCATGATATTGAGTTCTCGGTAGCGAATTTCCTAGGTGTAAAACCGTACAGGTTGTCATCTATGACATTAGACGATGTTAATTTAGTAGGAGTCGGCGCAATAGGAAGCGCTAGTGTATGGATCTTGTCCAAGATAAAAGAACTACAAGGCAAAATAACTCTCATTGACCACGATAAGATTGAGGCGTCGAATCTTCAGCGCTACGTATTGTTTCAGGAAAGTGATATCGGACAACTAAAGGTAAATATTGCTTCGAGAGCTCTGCAATCGAATAATCTTTCAGTAAATCCAGTAAGCGTTACTTGGGAAAAATTTGTTAGTGAAAATCACGCCGGCGAGTGTAAAGTTCGACTGGCGGCGGTCGCTATAGATTCCAAAGAAGGTCGAATACGCATTCAGAGCAGTCTTCCAAGGAAGATTATAAATGCATATACAGATGAATCGCGCTTTGGCATTTCTCGGCATCCAAACTTCCGAGAAAAAGTTTGCCTCGCCTGCATTTATATGCCGGAGACTGTTCAAAAAAGCCGACTAGACATCATGTGCGATGAACTAAACATGAAAGGATATGAGCCCCTTTTATATCAATACATGAAAGATGGAAAGCTTTTGGATGAAACCATTCTTAAAGTTTTTAGCTCGAGGAATAATATACAATTGTCCGACGTTGAAGACTTTAAAGGTCGACCACTTTCTGATTTTTATCTGGAAATGGTTTGTGGATACAAAATGATTAAGATAAAAGGTTCAGACAACAGAGCAGCAGATATCGATGTGCCTCTTTCATTTCAGTCCGCCATTGGGGGCATAATGCTAGCGGCCGAAATTATAGTTGAAGCCTCTGGAGTACCAAAGATGAGCGATAGCGATGTTAGTCAGTGGCAAATTCTTGAAGATTTGTCTATTAACAACCCATCCCACCTTTGGTATTTAAAGAATGCATCGAAGGTCTGCCTGTGCGGTGATAAAGATTATACGACCACATATGAAAAAAAGTGGCACCTTAAAGCGCAGCCATGACGTCGAAGGAATATGCTGCATTATGTCGAGTAACGGCAATCATTTATGGCATATTTTAACCGCGCTGAAAGTTAATGAAGCATACTTGTGGAGAATTATTTCGGGCTTATGAGTGACCTGTCTTTTGAAATCCGATGTGCTAAAGATCTTTTCGGCAAGCTTGTTCGCGAATACGACCGGTTCCGGTCCGATCCATATTCTGCCGACCACGCAATCAATTTTAGCACTACAGCTCACCATCTTTTTAAAGATTGGCTTCAACGAGAGTTAGTGGTTTCGAATCATGCGTACAGTGAGCTTAAATCGAAAATCCACACTGGCTTATTTAAAGAGACTGAAGTCATCAGAGATATCTGTGACGGTTCAAAACATGTGCTTTTAGAGCGGCCACCGGCTCGTCAGGTGACCAGTTCGGGCTCGCGGATGGGAGACTTCTCACGACACGACTTCAGTAACGAAGATTTCGATATTGGTGGACTTTTTATTACACTGCATGATGGATCTAAATTGTATTTTATGAGCGTGGCCGACAAAGTCATCCAATTTTGGACAGCTTACTTTGAAACGTATGTTTAAAGATCATTTTGAATTTCTTTTACTGTAAGGGCCATAAGTTACACGTCCTTATAGTATCTACGCCCCGATGGATGATTGTGTCCGCGAGGCCCAAGCTTTTTTTTGTGTTTTTTGATATTTCCGCGCTCGTAGATACTAGCTGCTTAATAGTTCTCTGGATTTTCCGAGGTATATTTTCGCGTCTGGATCGTATTGAAGAGTAGCAACATATTTTATGTCCACACTCAGATCGACAAACTCAATCCTCAAAACCTCTGAATTGAAAATCGCCCTTAGATAGTTCACATATCGATCAGGTTGCTCATCTATGCGGTCTCTAGACCAAATATGAATATGAATTGACTTAAAATATTCAGTTTGCGTGTCGAACGGAATCATCAATGTTTGGTTGATTGGCATGATCCTGGGAAGATCGATTTTAGCCATCGGTGCTTTTTCAACAAGTTCAAACTGCGAAATTTTTGTAATTTGTAAGCGGTTCGCATTATTTTCAAGATAAAAGACCGGTCTGTATCCCTCACTCAGCAACAGATCAACAACCCACCAGCCCCTGAGTGATGGAATATGATTAACGGCATGTTCATTTAACGACAGACCCAAGGCCTTCCTGGCATCATCTTTAGCCTCATTAGCAATCCTATTAGCTTCGTTTGCTAGTCTATTGGACTGCGAAGTTAGCTTCTTACTTTCGTCTGATGCCCGGACAGCGCAATAAAGAGCGATACCTGATACCAGGAGTGCAAGGAAGGCAATTAGGTTTGCAACTATTTGATGGTCTGTTTCGCCTATCATAAAAACTAAGTTTCCTGTACGGGCACTGTACGATTTCCATTTTTTAGAAGACAACTGTTCCCTTCAATAGCTACTAAAGCGTTGGACTTTTACTACAATTGGGTACGTGCTTTTTTGGTGTAGCCATTTCTACTTCACCATGACAATTAACTCTACTAAGGTGGCTTTTACTCCATCGCTTGCCAGAATGGGATTTGCATTTGTAGATTTCATACACGAATCGTTTTTAGCCCGTCCAATAGACCCCACAATCTTTCGGCAAAAATAATCTGAAAATCAAACACTTCAGCTTGAAACTTAATGGCGATTTTTACTTCCCTCCACCAACTACAATTTGAGTTTGACTTTCGTGGCAGAAAAAGGCTGAACTCCAAAATCCCTGACCCGATCTACTGAGATTTACTTCAATCTACATTTGACCAAGACATCCCTAAAACTCCAATCATCTCACCAAAACACTCTTCATATCCGTATTCGCATTCACCACCGGCACATACATCAACGACACCTGGCTCGGATTCACAAAAAACTTCCCAGTAAACCTCGGCAGCAAATTCACATCAAACGTATACCGCCCGGATCTCATATTTTCACAAAAGATCACCGCACGATCCTTGAAATACTCTCGATGCGTTTCAACATTATTTCCCGTCTGAATCTTATCACCATAGCTGCACGAACCCGGAACCGGGATCTCAATCATCACATACTCCAGATCAGCATCCTTCTTCACATTCACTTCAACTTTCAACACCACCGGCTTTCCAGCTTCAAGTATTCCCGTATTGTTGCTCAACGACGTCTTTATCTCAAAACCACCCACACCCGTCGTCGCTTTTATAACACGCTCCGTCTTGTAACTCATCAAATAAATTGGAAAACCCGACTGGTTGGTCACCGTCAACTCCTCACCAGGATCCAGCGACACCTTGTACGGAAATTCTTTAACCGATTTATTTACCTTACCATTCAACCTCACAGCGGAGCCCGCATCTCTCGTAACACCCTTCGCCAGCAGATCCGGTAACACCGTAGACAAGATCGTCGATGACTCAAAAGTATTCCACCCACGGTCATGTCTCGCGTTAATGAAATACAGTTGCATTTGCTCCGTCAACTTAGTCGACGCCGAATCACGTTTCAAAATCCTGTAAGCAACCGTATTGCCGATCAGATCATCATAATACCAATACGTTGCCCTCGTGTCGTCTGAGAAATGCAGGTCGCCAAGAATGCCATCTCTCCTGTACGTAAATACAGAGTCTATGTTAAACGCAACGTTCCTCAGCTGCCGTATTTCCTGCAACTGAAGTCGCTGTGTCATATGTGAGCTGATCGCGTTATGACGACGCTCATACTTCTCTTCTCTCCAGATCATCGAATCAAGCCGCGCAATATGCATTTTATAGTCGAGGTTGACTTTCCACTGAGCCAGGGCATTCAGCAGGTCAATCTCCCGCAGTGAATATTCACGCTTCACATCGAATTTGTACTCAGACTTCCGTCCAAGATTTTCGACATCGAGGTTAACCACGTACCCCTCGTCAGCTGCAGTTTTCAAAGCACGCAGTATATGTGCCGACATCCAGTAAGATGTTTTCTCATCGATATCCCACCATGACCATAGGAACTGCTCATTCTGATTCTTTAATAGTTTCCCGATAATGCGATTGATATCTTTGTCAAGACCAACCTCTTTCCGCTGAAACTTCATCCACCGTTTGTAGTTAAGCAAGCCAAGCAGCTTTGAAGCCAGCTGCTCATTGCACGCATAACGATACGACTTGAGATACTCCAACTCAAACTCATAGATATCTAAAGGATTTGCGAGTACTTCAACAGAGATGCTTTCTGTTCCGCCGGCTCTTATCGTTTTGCTGCCGGCATTACTCAAAATCGCCAACGTTCCATCTCCGCGAACAATACCCTGCTCTACTACAGGAACTTTTCGCTCCTCCCCGTCCATATATCCATCATCGCGGGTAAACACGAAACTCGTTTTCACCGAATCGGTCGCGGCAACTTTCAATGCGTACCTGTCGATGTTAAACTCACTGAAACTGACAGGCTTTTCGGAGTCCACCCCTGCCCTACTCCACTTCAGTTTACCGGTGATATTCTTGCTGTCGGTATAATTGAGAACCTTTCCGGTAAACACAACAGAGTCGCCCACGGTCAGGAAGTTTGGAACCGCCAGCTGCGCCATGATAGGTTTATATGACTTGATCTTCTTCCTCGCCGTACCCGTCTGCAGGTAACGATTCATTCCATAAACAGTAGCGTTCCACTGGGTGATATCGTCGGGATACGTGATCGTAAACTTCGCCTGGCCTTTCCTGTCAGTAAAGAGTTTTGGTTCCCAAAAACCGACGTCGGAAAAGTTAGAACGAATGGTCTTGAGATTGAGAAGGTCATTGTATAGCTGATCTTCGGCCTCTTTCGTCTCCTGGTTTGTTTTGTCGGCAACAGGGGATTCGATCTCATCCCGCATTGATATTGAAACCCCGGCAACACGCCCCATAAGCGCCCCAGTCATTTCCTGTCTTACTTCCGTCGAATAACCTACAACTACGACTTCCTGCAGCTGTTTCACATCTTCTTCCATTGTAACCATAACCTCCGACCCGTATTGAACTTGAAGTTCCTGGGTACTGAAACCAATAAAGCTGAATACGAGGGTCACATCGTATTCATCCACATCCAGTGTGAAGACTCCATCGATATCAGTTGCAGTCCCGTTTGTTGTGCCCCTCTGTACGACATTGCAACCAGGCAACGGGTGTCCTTCCGAATCAAATACGATACCCCTGATGTTCCCCACCGAGGGTAAACGATTATACCTTATCGGTTGATACACGGGCGCAGCAACCTTAGTTTCAGGAAAACATTCGCCAACCGACGTTCGCATCCATCTCTGCGAAAGATCGTCGGCTGCATGGAGTTCCACATCGCTCAGATCGACGGCAACTTTGGTAAACGATTGAAAATCGATACTATCTTTCTTAACATATGTGCCGTTGTTATAAAGCGCAATGATGTTGTAAAGTCCTCGCGGCAAGCCGGAATAATTAGATTCCTTCCACCTCAATTGACATGGCGAGTTCACGTCTTTAGTCGATGCATTCTCGAACAGGAATGATTTGAAACCTGATTTGGCTTTTTCTTCCGGGAGGAAGACTTTCATTCTTATAGCCTTGTCGCTAACGTCGATAACACGAGTGTACCACCTGCTATCTGCAACAACGATTGAAAGAAATTCTTTCTTCGTCATCACAAGATCGTTGATATTGGTTAAAACCTCATATGTCCCACGATGAAGAACCTCAGGCAGAAGGTCTTTTGCATCCTGTTTGTAAACGATGTTGTCTTCGAACGAATAGGTGAAACCCCCGGCATGCTGATATGTTGTTTTCAGATCATGCCACAGATCATGATAGGTTTGCTTACCGCGCAACACCGGCCCCACCACCATGAACTTCTTGTTGTTCGTTCCATAATACAACGGCACGAACACCTTACCGGCTTCGAGGTAAGACCTTCCAACGCTTTGATTAAAGATCGAGATATAGTCGGTATGACGGCGGATCTCAGTCGGCGTAAATGACGGGTATGAAATTTTTCGCTTTGGGTCCTTTCTCGGCTGGATCTTAAGGACTTTAATATTTGCCGGAAGATGGTCGAGATCGACGCTGAATATCGTTTTCTTTCCTGGCTCGAATTTAAGCGAGTCAAATATCAGCACCCTATCGAACAGGCGTACGGTTATCTGGACCTTTGATTTCGTGGGCGCATAGAATGAATAGCGGTTCGGTTCATTTACCCATGAATAATATACGGGTTGACGATTTACTTCTATGACATAAACTTTCTGCGCTTCACCGTCTTTCATCACGTATGGAGCAAACTGGGTGCTATCGGAAATCGGGATGCTATGCTTGAACATCCCGCTGTGCGGATACGTAAATTGGTAATAGATCATCGTATCGAGGCCCGCTTTCATTACCCATTTGTTATAATTCAATTTGAGTTTCGCTGACCGCTTGTTGAGATCACGTTTGTCGTACGTGTCGCGTTGCGGTCGTGACTCCGAAACATCCCCATAGAATGGAAGATCGGGCACATTGTATCTAAGTTTGCTCGTCACCGCAAAAGCAGTCAGGTCGACGTTATTCACGGGATCACCAGATTGATTGTTCACCTGGATAAGGGCGTCAACCGTCTGGCCCGGGAAAGTTCTGTCTGGAATTTGCAATTCGATATCGAGTTGCTTTTCGCGAAACTCAAACGACCTGCGCTTCACTTGTTCGGCACCACCGAAAGTGTACAGCAACTCCACATAGTAGGTCTGTGAATGATCGGTTACCAATGAGTCGAAACTCATTTCTGTACCGGACCCTCGTGTAACCAGGTCACCACCTTTATAGATGTACCACGAAGTTTCGAACTTATGTGGATTGCGAAGGGATAATCGCAAGCTGTCGTTCTTAATACCACCTGTGATTTCAAGGCGGTGTGCAAGCCGGTCCATACTAATGGTGTTCGAAATATTTTCCGTACTTAAATAAACCGTCCTGATCGCGGGATTGAGTTTCTCTTTAAATGGAAACAATACGTTTCTGGACTTCTCTTCACCGTTATACTTGATCTTTCCCGGGACATTCTGAGCCTGCGTTCCATTGTTCAGCATCTCGTAAATTATGCTGTCGGCGGACAGTCTCGCGCGCAATTCGTATTGCGAGTAAAGATGTTTTGCTGAAGCTACTTTCTCCAGTCTCTGATTCTCCGCATTGAGAACAGTCACATAAACGTCGTAGTAGGTGTTGGTCTTTTGAAAGATATCGGATGGAATATCCAGTGTTGTCGGGGCATTCGGCTCGAGATTGATCTCTTTCAGCATCAGGGTGTCTTTCAGAACAGCCACTTGCTGGAAAGTTTCGTTGATATCACGCGTCCTCACAACGACTGTCGCCCTCGCGTCCTTCATCATCAATCCATTGGCATCGGTTGCCGTTATTGAAAGCTGGTTGCCTGAAGGGTGGTAGTGTTCCTGCGCCGACAAATGCACCTCGAGATTGTTTCCGTTAAGCTCGTAGTCTTCATACCTGAAGTTACACCGTGATACAATTCGTCCAAACCTGTCTTTGAGCTCGAGTTCATAGTTCTGATCGAGCGTCATTTTCAAACTATCGTGAAGTTGAAATTCCCCAACATAACTTCCGGGACGATGCGGAGTAACAACCGATATTTTCTTTTCTGTGTATCGATAGTCTGCAGTCCGGTATGACAGCCACAACGTCAGATCGCGGTGCATCGGCGAGCGCGAGCCGGAAAGAGCAAATGATTTAAACCTTACCTTCTCGTGAGGCTTATATTTATTCTTGTCCGTGATCATATAACTGTAAAAATCGGGACCGCTGCCGCGGTAGCTATTTCCCGACCACGTTGGCGCCTCGTTTCTTTCTATATTGAAGATCGACCGAAAGCCATCCAGCTCTACAGTTACAACTTTCTTGTTACCGTAGAACCATTTGTTGTCGAGGCGGTATGTTTTAGTATTTTCATCGAAAGGAATTTTTTTCAGTTTGAACTTCACCTTCGCATCGTTGCGAACATAACCGTCCATGTCGAGGACCTGTAACGTGAGGGCATCATATTCTTTTAGGAGAAATACCTGGTACGGAAATACGCTCGCATACTCGCACGCCAATGAATTGCTTACGATGTTTACCAGTATAAAATGACCTTTAGACGGCCGGTTGATCCACCCTACCCTTGTATCGAACGTGTCGATCTGGGTATGCAACATCCTCGTAACGATCGAATCGGTGCTGGTAAGAGTAAGAAGTTTCTGGGCTTCCTTATTGGTTATCTGAAAGACGAAACCTTTGTACGGGGTGTTGTTCCACTTTAAGTTCTGGGAGAAGGTGATATTGCTGATGAACAACAGCAATATCACCATACTTGCGGTAGAGAATATTTTCATAGTACGCCGGATGATCATACTGATATTAGCTAAGATCATCGAGAAAGTCAATGACTAGCACAACTACCAGGCAGCATCGTTTATAAGATTACGATGCTTTTTTAACTGTATCGATCCAGTTATTGATCTTCTCTTCCAGCACGCTTAACGGGATGCAACCGGAATCCAACACTTGATTGTGGAACTCAGCGATCTTGAATTTATCTCCTAACTCTTTCTCTGCTTTATGCCTGAGTTGAAGGATCGTCAGCTGACCTATCTTATACGACAATGCCTGCCCTGGTATCGCCATATAACGTTCAACCTCCTGTGTGATACCGGCTTCGTTAACAGGCTCATGGTCAAGCGAGTATTGGATCGCCTGCTCGCGTGTCCATCCCTGCGAATGCATTCCAGCATCCACAACGAGACGGATCGCGCGATGCATCTCACCGGAAAGCATTCCGAAGTATTGGTAAGGATCCGTATAAAGACCAAGCTCTTTGCCTAACGACTCTGCATACAGTCCCCAGCCTTCTGCATAAGAGCTATACCCGACAATCTGCCGGAATTTCGGAAGGGAATCGTTCTCCATCTGCAGCATTACCTGGTAGTGATGACCCGGAATTGCTTCATGCAAAAACAGGTCTTCATCTTTGATGGTATTGTATGTTTTAATATCGGGGATCGGCACGTAAAAAATGCCGGGACGGGACCCGTCTTTCGAGCCCTGGACATATTCGGCTGCGGAAGACTTCTCGCGGAATGCTTCGGTACGACGTACAACAAATGAAGTCTTTGGAGTTTTGTCAAACAGCTTTGTAAGCTGTGGCTTCATGCGTTCGTGAATAGCATTGAAGTTGGCGATCACCTCTTCCGGGGTCTTGAACGGAGTAAGCTCTTTCTTCGTGCGCAGGTAAGCGAAAAACGATTTCATATCGCCCTTATACCCTACCTGGTCGCGAACTGCTTCCATTTCCTTTGTAATACGCTCCACTTCCGACTTACCGAGGGCGAAAATACTATCGGGGCTAAGCGTCGTCGTCGTCGTGAATTGCCTTACGAGATATTTATAGTATTCCTTTCCATCGGGCACTCCATCGATACCCGATGTTTCGCGGCCGGCTGCGAGATATTCTCCGCTCATGAAATCTTTGAGCTTTTTATGGGCAGGTATCACTTTGTTTGCGATAGCGTCTTCGTAAGCTTTTGTGAGGCGTTCCTTTTCCTCGGGGGAGAAATCGGCAGGAAGATTTGCAATCGGGCCATAGTAAAGATGGTCTTTCACAGGGCCGTGGTCAAGAGCTGCGAGCTGATCGATCACTTTAACAGTAAGTTTTTTAGGAAGCACATACTTCTCCGCGATTCCCTTTTTCATGTTAACCAAGGCAGTGTCGCACCACTCAATGTATCCGTCGAGGCGCTTCAACCAGTTGTCATAATCTTTTACTGTCTTAAATGGTTGAATGCTCTGGCCGCTGGCAAGCTGACCGATCATAAGATGTATCGACGCCATCTGGTTGATGGGCATCAGGTGATCGTGAAATCTCAGGCCGTCTCTGTTAATGTCGCATTCCCATGAAAGAACATCGTAGCTCATCCGGTCTTTTGCACTCAAGGTTGCCTTATCGATGCCGGCAAGGATATTCTTATAACGGGTGAAAAATTCTCCTACCTGATTTCGATAGGCCTGGGTTAGCACGTTTGGAAACAGGTCGTTGTAACGATCGTCACCAACCGCAGTGGCATCGAGCGGGAATAGCTTGAGACGCTCCTCATGGTAGGCATCGACGAGACTATCGAATGCTACCGGGTTTTTCTTTTCTTCTTTTTTGGCAGTCGTACAACCAGATATGAGGAGTGCAACGAAGGCGCCCAGGTAAAGGAGTTTCTTCATAGGATCAGTTAGGGGTTAACGCTGAAATATACTCACAATTTTTGCTTTCGCAGCGAGACTTTTATGGAGTCGCCGCTCATGAGGCCCACCAGTTGAACGGTGCTGTCGTCGGGATTTTTTAGTGTTCCAGAGAAAGTTCTTTTTAAGGCCGCAGGCGGGTAGTGCCATTTCGTGGTCATCGATTCATTTTTCAGATCGTAGATACCATACATTCGTCGTTTAAAGCTATTGAATTCGAACACACATTCGTTGCGATGATCGAGATATACCACACTCAGCAAGCTATCGCAGCTAGCTTCAAAGACTTCCTTTCCATTGATCTTCAAGTCGGTGACGATATACTTTCCCCGCAAAGGGTTGGCATCCTTATTCGTTGAAATGTATAAAGCGATCAGTAAGAGCGGACCAAAGATTATCGATAACCTGCCGGCATATTTTATGATCAGACTTTTGATGGGAACAGAGAACGATTCGAACGGCTCGTCTTTGAAGAAGAAATCGACAAGTCTTGTGTAGTCGAGCAACAATAACTGGACGAGTCCTGCGAAAAGAATCGAGGCATGTACGAGGACACCGGGATCAAGCTCGTAGAAATAGTCGATAAAGATGATGTCAAGCATTACCGGCACTAGGAATATGGCACCTAATAACCTGGTTCGATTAAACACGAGCAGCAGCGACCCTATTATCTGCGAAAGCGCGATGGTGACGACGAAGCCATACGAGCGACCGAAATAACTCCACGTCAGCCACTCTTTTGACAGGCTGCTGAATGGTTCATCGAGCATGCCCAGCGGGGTGAAGAACTGCATGTGAAATATCTTCTGGAAACCGAACATGGCGAGATCGAACGCGATGCCATAACGGATCGCCCCTATCCAGAATGCACGTGTCCCTTTATTAAGAAAAGCAGCGATCAATGCAACGACGAGGATCAATACGCTCAGGCCGAGGATCACCGGCGCCGGGATGAAAAGCAGGAACACCCTGTTGTCTATACGGAGGAATGTTTCGCCGCAAATAAGTCCTGCCAGGAGGCAGACAATGAGTCTTTGAAATAGTGGATTTGTCTTCATGCACTTTTGAGTTTTTCGCTCAAAAGTGAGTTTTTAGAGCTCTCTGGTCGTCCGAACTGATCCGATCGGACATCTTTAAATACTCTGAAGGGGCTACACCGGTGATTTTCTTGAACGTGGCGTTAAAAGTGGACTTCGATCTGAATCCCGATTCGTAGGCGATGCCGAGAATGTTCAGGTGCTTATGGTGATCAGATCTCAAAAGGACCTTCGCTTCATCGATCCGGTGACGATTTATGAATTGAAAAAAGTTTTCTCCAAAACCCTCATTGATCAGGTATGAGAGATCATGTGTCGAAAGTTTTATCCTTGAGGCAAGCTGTGGGAGGCCGAGATTCGGATCCAGAAATATTTTCTCAGTCTCCATAAGGTGAAGCAACCTGCTTTTCAATGTTACGAGTTCCTCATCGTTGAATCTCTTTGACTGTGAAGGCCGGGATACATGGTCGAAGATCTCGTGTATCTCTGCTACATCTTTCTCTCGATAAGGATATATTTCCTGCTGACGCATCGAAAAATATGCAAGGTAGAATACGAGGAACAGGTATCCGAAATGTGTTAAGGGTACGATCGCCGGAATTGCCCCTGTTGTTTCGTTAAGAGAGAGCAAAAGTGCGGTCGCGAGTCCAAGCAGAAAATTTTTTAACCACCAAAGTGAAACGGGCTTCGTTGTCGACGCAAACACTTTGATGTTCCTGGTGTGTCTCGACAGTTGCACATATGACAAGATCCAGTATACGATCATCTGCAACTTTATGGCGACGAAGATGGTCAGACCCAGACCCCGTTTTATTCCGCCCGGCAAATTGCGAATCCACGAAAATACCGGCGACCCCGTGGAGCCAGTGACAACGACAATGATAAACACAAGAAAGAGTGCAGCCGGGATAAAGTGGATATAATCTGTGGCCTTGCGTTTTCGATCGGGAGTTGTAAAATACAGAACGCTGAAATACAAAGCCGGGCTCATGGCAAACCGTGTTGCTTCGAAGATCGCCACGCCATAAAAGACGTGGTCGAGGAGAATGCAGCCAAAAGAGAATAGGAATAAAGCAAGCCAACGATTGGCATACACGTTTACTTTTTGCGGCGCTGCCAGCGTAGTGAGCAGAAGCAGGAAAAGGCTGCCCGACGCTATTGCATAAACTATCGTATTCAAGCCTACCAAAATACAGTATATAAAACTGCTAATACTACGAAGACCACTCCCGCGCCCAATGCAAATGCCGGTGAAACTTTCAACATACCCGGATCTAAACTGATCAACCTCGGCTTCGATTCATCTTTAGGTTTCAGCAGGCTGATGATGACCATTGCCACAATGATGATCGCAAATGTTATCGACATCCTATCGAGGAATGGAATACCGGGAAATGCAAGTTTCAATACCGTTGAAATGGGAATTGTCAGGAGTGTTCCCGTCAATGCGGCGGCAGCCGACGTCCTTTTCCAGAAAATTCCCAAAAGGAAAATTGCGAGGACACCCGGCGAGATAAAGCCGACGTATTCCTGAATGAACTGGTATGCCTGGTCGAGGGTCTTCAGCTGCGGCGCTATCACGGCTGCGATGATCATCGACACGATCACAGCCCAACGGCCTACTAAGATCAACCGGCGTTCATTCACATTTTTGTCTACATACTTTTTATAGATGTCGAGTGAGAAGATCGTGGAGATACTGTTCGCCTTTCCGGCTAATGACGCAACGATGGCTGCTGTTAATGCTGCAAAGGCGAGACCTTTCAATCCTGGTCCTAACAGGTTCATCAACGTCGGATATGTGTGGTCCGGTTTCAATACGCCATCATCGTTCAACATCTCCGTCTGAAACATCCCGTGCTGGTGCATCACATACATGGCGATACCCGGTAATACAGCGATCACGGGAATCAGCAATTTCAGGAATGCCGCAAATAAAATTCCGTTACGGGCAGTATTCAGGTCGGCGCCAAGGGTCCGTTGAATGATGTACTGATTGCAACCCCAGTAATTGAGATTGTTGATCCACATCCCGCCGATCACGACTGTTAAACCGGGAAGATCCATGTAGTAGGGATGATCGTCTTTGAAGATCATGTGAAAATGCGAGTCGGCATTCTCCGTCAACAATGTGAGGCCTTCCAGCACTCCCCCACCCGTTCCAACTTTGTCCGACAACATAGACAATGCCAGCCAGGTTGTTACAAGTCCCCCAACGATCAACACTGCCACCTGGATGACGTCCGTGTAACCGATGACTTTCATTCCTCCAACGGTGAGTATGATCGCGAAGACCGCCAATGCCCACAAACACAGGATGAATGAGAAGCCGGATATGGCGCTTACTGCGATGGCGCCGAGATAAAGTATTGATGTGAGATTGACCAGCACATAGATGACGAGCCAGAACACAGCCATCGTGGTACTGACCCCATCGTTGTAACGGACCGCAAGGAACTGCGGCATCGTATAGATCTTGTTCTTGAGATAGTATGGAATGAAGACAACCGCTACAATGATCAGGGTAGCTGCACCCATCCATTCATAAGTTGATATGGCCAGGCCCAACGCGAACGCGGAGCCCGACATACCGATAAAATGTTCTGCGGAAATATTCGAAGCGATCAGTGAAGCGCCGATCGCCCACCATGTCAACGATCCTTCGGCGAGAAAGAAATCCTTCGAATCGGGAATAGCCTTTTTCTTCTTCTGGTAGATAAAATAACCATATGAAGCTACAACGACGAAGTATAGCAGGAATACAATTAAGTCACTCCGACTAAGAATACCCACTCGTTAGAATTTCAGGGTCGCGGGCAAGTACCTGGCCACGAGGTCTTCATAGTAAGGCTTAAGCTGATTCCAATCTGGAGGTGTCGGGTTCTTGGAATAGAGATCGTATGGATTAAAAAGCTTCACCCACTTGAACATCTCACGATCATGATCATCCATCAAATGATCATAAGCATGCTCTCGATGCTGTGCATAGAACGAGTGATAACGAAGCATGTACAATCCCTGTTCAGGCAGATTGTTTTTCACCATCTGGTAAACGTACTCGTCGTGTCCCCATGACATGTGAACATTGCGAAGTCCGCAGTTCGGTTTATACACCCCGTACTTCGTGTTGTAGTCCGGGTTGGTGAAGTCGGGATTGTTCTTAAAATATTCAGGATAAACGATCTTATCAGAATAAGCGCATCCAACAGGGAAGGTGTCGCCAACGACCGCCCATTGAGGTTCACCGAAGAGGCAAAGTACTTTACCCATGTCGTGGAGAAGTCCAACCATCACGAACCAGTCCGGATGCCCATCGCGGCGAATGGCTTCGGAGGTCTGGAGTAGATGCTGAAACTGGTCGAGGTCGGTATCGGGATCCGAATCATCGACGAGCTGGTTCAGGAACTGGAAGGCGTCCCAAACCGGCATTTCTTTCTTGTCGAACTTCAGGAATTCCTCACGCTTCTTCATCACGAAGTCGTAAGTCTGGTATGTATGATTCAGTCGATAGAATTCGCGAACGGTATCGCGTTCGGGATTATCGTAATTGCGATAGTCTTCTTTTGATTTTCCGTTCTCACCATCAACAATACTGTCGGGATCTGGATAGCGCGCCAGCAGGTCTTCTTCCCACACGTCGAGGCTCTTCAATGGTGCGCTTTCTGGGTTCTTTGACATAAAACAATCGATTTAGGTAGGGAATTTCATGAAAAATGTGGTGAAATCCAATACGGTTTGTCGTGCTGTTCGCGCAACGACTTAAAAAAAATGTGACGCGTGCATATTTGATGTCTGCGCGGCTCCACTATATTTGTATCGATGATTAACACGTACGCCGATATAACCCTTCTAGTCTGCTGATTCAGCGGGCCTGGCGTATTTCTCCTTTTTTCATTTTTCTCTCTTTAATCATCGAATCAAATGACGTCTTTAATAGACTATGGATGGAACGATTTCCATCAGAATAATTATAATCAATCGCACAACCATGGCGAAAAGGTGGGTCGCGTGGTTTCTGTGCAAGGTTTCAAACATCACCTGATCTCAGAAAATGGCGAAGTGGAAGCAGAACTCGCCGGCAGGCTGCTTTATGGCGCTGACGGTGAAGATCTTCCAAAAGTCGGCGACTGGGTTTGCTTCCTCGATTACGGTCAGGCCGGATATATCATCGAACGTTTACCAAGGCAGAACATATTGTCGAGGAAAACGCCAGGTAAGAAGAACGACCGTCAGGTATTGGGATCGAACATCGACTGCGCGTGTATTGTGCAGTCCCTCGATCGCGACTTCAACGTGATGAGACTGGACCGGTACATCACCCAGGTGCTCGCATGTGGTATCAAGCCATTCGTTGTTTTGAATAAGATCGACCTCGTCGACGACTATCATCGATATTTCAGGCAGGTGATCGCACTTAAGCACGATGTAGAAATACTTTGCTGCAGCGTTGTATCGGGTTTCGGGATATCGTCTGTAAGCGAGATGTTCCAGCCGGGGAAGACTTATATCATGATCGGTTCTTCGGGTGTGGGGAAGAGCTCGTTGTTGAATGCGTTGATGAACATCGATGTACAGGAGACCAGCGAGATCAGTGATTTCAATGGACGTGGACGACATACGACGACGGCGCGGGAGTTATTCCTTCTTCCGGGCGGCGGGTTGTTAATGGATACGCCCGGAATGCGTGAGTTTGGTATGACAGCCGAACAGGGCTCGGGTGGCGATGGCATATTTCCGGCGATAGAAGAGTTTGCGGAGAACTGCAGGTATGGTGATTGCACTCATATGGTCGAGGAAGGATGCGCGGTGCTAAGGGCGTTGGATCGTGGAGACCTGGAGGCGACGGCGTATGAGAGCTATGTGAAGTTGGTGAAAGAGCAAAGGAGGTTTGAGATAAGGGCGGAAGATAAGAAGAGGATGAACCGGCAGTTTGGGAAGATGGCACGGGAGGCGAACGAGAACAGGAAGAAGTATAAGAATTGAGGTCAGTCAGCGTCTGTTAGTGGAACAATTACGCGAAGATTGAGACCTGCGATGTCATCCGGATCGATTACAATCGCAGGTCTGGTTTTCGTGATTTCGTCTCCCACGGAGGGATTGAAGTTGACCAGCCAGACTTCGCCTGATCTCATCGAAGTAGACTTTCTAGCTTACCAAAGGATATTTTCAGGATCCTTGTAATAAGCCTGAACTTCCGGATCACTGACGAAGTTCTTCAACTCGTGTTTCCATTGCTGCTTGTTTGCTTGCGCCTCGCGAAGCTTTTCTATCGATTCAACAAAAAATACCGAAACAATTTCCCGTACAATTTTGAATGAATTACCTCAAAACATTTTGATCATTTGTTCCGAAACCCATGCTGCCGACTTCGCATAAGACCCTGTAACAAATCGATTCTCTTTATCGACGACTTTCGTCTTATCCGGATTGTCATTCGTTTCGGGCTCTGCAATCACAAGATAAGCGCCTCTTCTCTGCAACAGCTCCTGCATACAAAATGGAAGAAGCTTTCCATACTCCGAAATGTTCATCCATCGTTCCTCTGCCCACGACGGAAATGTTGTCATTCTTTTCCTTGAAACGAGAAATGAACAATCGCTCAGCTTTACGTTAACGATCGACGCAGTGCCGTGACCTGCAGTACCGATCACACCACCAGCTTCATAGATCTTTGCGATCAACGTTGCGATACGCTCGTCTGAGGCAACATCAAAAAACTGTCCGTGACCACCGGGAACGTATACCGCCCTGTATTTTGCGGGATCGATCTCTGCCGGCGATAGCGTATTGGTTGTCTTTTCAATAAACTCTTTAGAGTCGCGGATGGCGGCAAGTGCCGCATCGGTCTTCGCCTCATACAAGGCTGCCTTCCCTCCTTTCGGTGTCAGGATATCGATAGCATATCCGCCGTCGGTGAAGTTCTTAAATGGCCAGGCGATCTCAGGAAGGTACGTCCCGCTGCGATTGTTTCCCACAGAGTCGATGTTGGTCGAGACGATGAGAATTCGTTGTTGCGCAAGGAGCGCCGTTATAACAAATAAGGAAAGAGTGATGGTGAGTATTGATTTTTTCATGTGTATCCATACGCACCAGAAAAAAGGGGGTTGAGAATTTAACGCATGGATAACAAATTAACGAACGACGATGGACGAGAGACGAACGACGAACGACGAGAGACGAGAGACGAGGGACGAGAGACGAGGGACGAGAGACGAGAGACGATGGACGAGAGACGAAAGACGATAGACGAGAGACAAGGAACACCGAAGCAATCGAACTCCCAATGGTTATTGTGTAATGTTTAATGTGTAATGTGTAATGCGAAGAACCTGGCAGTGGCTTTTGGCGTCAAGGGCTCAAACGCGTGGTACTCACAACCACTCCCTGCCAGGTCAAATGAGTTGACCCGACAAAGAGAATAAATAACAACTCGCATGTAAAGTTGAAGTTGATTTCGTTGTACGGAAAACCTGACAAAACCAACAAAGAAAATATGCCTGTCAGGAGATAAGACTGCTCTTCTCCCCCACGTAAGTAACAGTCAGCTTATGCATAGCACGTGTACACGCTATATACAACAAACTCCTGTCAACCTCATTACTATAATTCTTCGAACCCACCCCGGGAATAATCAGTTCGTCAAACTCCAACCCCTTCGCCATATGAACCGTCGTGATCGCTATCCCATTCACAAAATGAGTACTGTCGGCCGTCAGTAAATGCACATCCGCAATGCGCAATAGATTGTGAAGGTTCGAAGCCTGCTGGTGAGTCTTGCAAATAATTCCAAGCGATTGGTATCCCGACTCGCGGAAATCCGTGATCATCTGCCTGATACCCTCTACCTCATCCCCATTGGTTGCAAATCCCTTTACAACCGGCTCATCGCCATGTCGTTCCATAGGGATCATATCGGGATTGGGTTTTACCCTCAACGCGAAATTGGCGATCTCGAATGATGAGCGATAGCTTCTTCGAAGCTTCACGATCTCCCCTTGAGGAAATACTTCTTCAATCGTATCTGCCGACGACGCACTATACGGATTCACCGTCTGGCTGATATCACCAAGTATAGTCTTCTTACACAAAAACACACGCGATAAAACCGCATAATGGATCGGAGTGTAATCCTGCATCTCATCCACGAGCAAGTGTTTGACATGGTCGTAGCTCGACGTTGCCTCGATACGGATCTTACAATAGATCAACGGAAAAACGTCCGAATACTCCAGTCCATCGCCATTATATCCCACCAGCATATCCTTTCTGCCGATCCAGTCATAAAAGTCACGATACAGGTCCATCACATTGCTCACACGAAACATCTTCGGGATCGCCTCGATAACTTTCTCACGTTCCCTGTGTGAAAGCTTGCGGTTAACCTGGTTACGCAGGTGCTGAAGAATGTCCATCGTCATCTCCCCGAAGCGTTTCATGATCGGCATCCGGTGGTATGCTTTGAACCTCTCCATGATAAACGGGTAAGGGATCACAGTGCCCGCTACACGAATTTCTTCGGGTTGGAAATAATTGTTCTCAACGTGGATGAGATATTGATTGAGCTTTGCAAGAAATTCGAACGATGACTTGAACCTGATACGCTCAACAAATTTTTCGTCCTTACGATCGAGTAAGGTATACACCTGCTGGAAGAATGTCTGGAAGCGAACCTGTTGTCCCAGCAAATCCTGGGCGAGTTCGTCCATTCCCGTCTCCGGGATATTTTCCTCACCCAGTTCGGGAAGCACGGCAGAGATGTAGTCTGCGAATACTTTGTTTGGCGATATGATCAGGATGTCTTTCGACTTGATGGTATCGCGATAACGATACAACAGGAATGCCACGCGGTGCAACGCGATCGACGTTTTACCCGACCCTGCAACACCCTGGATGATCATCACCGAAGCACTTTCGTTGCGGATCACAGCGTTCTGATCACGCTGGATAGTCGCAACGATGTTCTTCATCCGGTCGTCGGACGACTTGCTCAATTCCTTCTGAAGGACTTCATCGTGAATATTGAGCGAGTTCTCGATCATGAACTCCATCTTTCCTTCTCGGATGCGGTACTGTCGCTTGATGCTTATTTTTCCCTTAACAATTCCCGATGGTGTTTTATACTCGGCTTCGCCCAGCTCATAGTCATAGAACATCGACGAGACCGGCGCGCGCCAATCGAATATCAGACCTTTTCGCGTCGATTCATCGGTAAATGAAGCGATGCCGATATAGATTGGCTGCGGTGTTAAATTCTTTACACTAAAATCGATCCTTCCGAAGTAAGGTGAATTGAGAAGCTTGAAGATCTTCTTCCTGAGAAACACGGCGTTCTCACCTGTCGAAGCAATCCTGTTGAGGGACTGATCGGCAGCCACCATATCGGCTTCATCCATACCCGACTGAAACTCGTAGATATATTCTTTGTTGGCCTTCAGTTCGTTTGAAACCTGGCGAACGCGTTCATCCACACGCTTGAGATTCAAGTTCAATTTTTCCTTGATCTCTTCTAAATATTCTCTCTCCTGTTGCTCTGTTTCGTTGATCATTATCGAACCATCGTGTTAAACAATTCTTCCAGGGTTCCCTCGGCGCTCTCAGACAAACCCGGATGCACTTTCGAACATTGAATGATCGTGCTCCGTGATGCTGTCAGCCATCGAAACCTTTCTGCTATCGGCAGTCTGCCTATTTCCCCGCTATCGTCGGTACCCGCGCATACTTTACAAAATGCCTCCAGGTATTGTTTTATTTCTTCCACGTTTATTTTTACCGTGAATGAACTCAACCTCTTTTCGTCGATCTCGTACTTCATCTTCAAAAATTTCTGAGGCTTGCAGAAGAGGATCACACCAACATTGATAAATTCTTCACGCTCCACCAGTGGCACTATGCGAACGATCGCATATTCAAACAGGTCTTTCTTCATAACGCAGCCTCTTTTATGAATTCGTTTGAATATTCCAACCTCGACGTCAGGAAGTCGACGTAGGCCTTTCTGTTTTCATCCTTCGATTCGAAAGCCTTGTCGAGATTCAACCAATCGTTCGGGATCAATGCCACTATCTCGTCAAAGACCTTTCTATCGAGCTTCGACTTAAACACCTCGTTGGCCTCCTGAAGCTTCGAAGCTTTCGAGATCAACACGTGTTTCTTTATCAGCGAGAAAGGACGACTGCCGTCCCAGCCATTTTCCCAATTATGATGAAAGATCAAAGAAGCGCCGTGGTCTATCAACCACAGGTCACCCTTCCACATCAGCATATTCGTATTGCGCGACGTGCGATCTACATTCAACAGGAAACTATCGAGCCACACGATCTTCGAAGCAAGCAATGGATCGACCTTATTGATGATCGGATCGAAAGTGATAGCCTCCTGTAAATAACTTAAAGCAAGATTCAAACCGGTGCTCGCTTTCAACAGATCCTGGATCTCCTCATCGCCCTCGATACGACCGAACGATTCATCGAGTTCGGCAAATACGATCTTAGGAACGTTGAATCCAAGATGACGTGCGAGCTCACCACCGATCAATTCGGCAATGAGAGCCTTCACGCCCTGACCAGCGCCACGGAACTTCATTACATAAAGACGTTTATCATCGGCCTCAATGATGGCCGGCAATGAACCTCCCTCGCGAAGAGGAGTGACATAACGCGTTGTAACTACAGTTGTAATCATTTGAAAGCGTGCAATATACGGCGTGAATGAGTGAGATCGGGCAGAGAAAAAATTATTTCCCTGAATCGCTCAATTGATACGCGATTTTTCCTTTCTTGTAGTCACATTCCTCACGGCACATCTGCCGATTACAAGCTAAAAAAGAAGGTTGCTCCCTTTCCAGGTTCTGATTCGAACCAGACTTTCCCGCCATGTTTTCCTATGATCCGCTGTACGGTCGCAAGGCCGACACCTGTTCCTTCATACTCATTGGGCTTATGAAGTCGTTGGAACAGACCAAACAATTTACCGGAATATTCCATGCTGAAACCGATCCCATTATCTCTCACAAAATAAACGGTGTGAGCTCCCTGAGATCGTGAACCTATATCTATAACAGGATTCTCGAGCCTGGATGAGAACTTGACGGCATTGGAGATAAGATTCGAAAATACATGCCTGATCAACGACGGATCGCAATGACATGGAGGGAGATCGCCGATTGTAAACTTTGCGCGAATACCCGGAAATAATAACACCTGTTCGTCGATCACTTGCTGTGCAATGTCGCGCATTTGGGTTTCTCTTATCGTGACCGTTGCACGTCCGAGCTGAGCGAATGAAAGCAAGTCGTCGATAAGCCGGCCCATGTGTGTCGACTGGCTGACGATGATGTTCGTAAGTCTCTGCCCTTCTTCGTCGAGAGAGTCTTTATAATCTTCGGAAAGGATCTTTGAATAGCCGTTGATCAGGCGAAGGGGAACACGCAGATCGTGGGCAGCGGAATATGTGAACGATTCGAGTTCCCTGTTGAGCGTGCGTACCTGCTGTTCGGCCGATACTCTCGCGGTAATGTTCGATGAAAATACGGCGACGCCGATTATCGAGCCTGTAGCATCGTGAACAGGAGTGTAATGAGTTTCATAGACCGCGGGATGGATGAAACCGTATTCTTCCACGGTGCGATGCGATTCACCCTTAAGCGCACGATCGCAATTGGCTTTCGCCTTATTCCGGTCTGTGTCTTTGGTGATGCTCTCGAGCAGGCTCATGCCTTCTTTTACGTCGGTACCATAAGCGACAGTGGTTGCCGATGCAAAGGCCTTATTGAATGTCCGATAGTTATAGTTACGATCAATCGAAAAGATCAACACATCTTTTTGGCAATCGATCGATGCCTGGAAGAACGTTTGATCGGGAGAATGTACGTCCGCATTCCTCATGTGAGAACGTGATTAAAGCCTATAAACGTTTTTAAGTTAAACAAAATAATTAATCGCTTTCGTATAATTTTGGACCCACGCCGAATCATATGAAAAGGAAGCCATTCGCGAATAAGAAAGTAGAGGCGGTTTTCGCCAGTTACCCACAGGCGCTCAGAAGAAAACTCGATAAGGTCAGAGATATGATCTTTGATGTGGCGACCACAACGGATGGCGTCGGTCCTATCGAGGAAACGCTAAAATGGGGTCAACCAAGTTACCTCACCACCGACACGCAGAGCGGCACGACCGTTCGCATCGATAAGTTTAGTTGGGAGAAAGACAAATATGCTTTGTTTGTTCATTGCCAGAGCGATGTACTCGATCAATTCAGAACATCGTTTGGCAAAGAGTACGACTGCGACGGCAATCGTGGAATAATACTGGACGCAAAGGACGACATCCCGGAAGAAGCCGTGAGGCATTTTATCTGGCTTGCGCTTACATATCATCTCAGAAAGAAGAACAAAAGAGCACGCTAAAGTTATCCCAGCAGGATGTGGCACGCTTCCGCTACTCACTCCGGAGCGATTGCGCCGGGTTACTCCTCGCAGCTCTCAAAGCCTGTGTACTCACGATCACGATCGCGAACAGCAGCGATATTAAACCCGTAAGCGGAAATATCCACCACTGCACATCTATCCTGTATGCATATTGCTGCAAATACTGCCCTATCAGCCACCACGCAACGGGCGCCGATATAATAAACGCTATTACCACCAGCCACGAAAAATCTTTTGTAACCAGTTGAACGAGCTGCTGCACACTCGCCCCCATCACTTTACGGATCCCCATCTCCTTTGTCCTTTGCGCCGCAGTAAACGCCGCCAGTCCAAATAACCCGAGGCCCGTGATGATCAACGTAAACAATGCAAATATCGAAGCGAGCCTGCTGGTAAGATTGATGGTCGTAAACTTCCGTTGATATTCGTCGTTGGCAAACTTAAATTCAAACGGATATGCGGGACTGTATGTCTTAAAGACTTTTTCAATCTTCGCTATCGATTCGGTCACCGGCACACCACCGGCCGTGCGGATAGTTACATATGCACTCCAATCTGGGTTAAATTGAATGATCGTGGGGCCAGGGATAGAACCGGGATCACCGCTGACTGGATTCTCAACAACACCGATAATATGATAACGCTGGTCCGGGGGAATGATCACAGTTGCACCTATCGGATCTTTCATACCCATCGTCTCCACGGCAGCACGGTTGACAATCATTGCCATCGAATCGCTTTTAAAGTCTTCGGAAAAATCGCGCCCTTCCAAAAGCTTCAGTCCCATCGTCTTCACGTAGTCGTATTCAGTGGCGGTAAGTGCAAAGAACATTTTTTGTTCCGGCGGTTTACCAGGCCAGTCGATTGCATTCCAGGTATCCTGGTTCGTGATCATCGAATTTGATTTTGTAACCGATTCAACAACACCTGTCTCCATCAGGGCGCTCTTAATCGCCTTGTAATTCTTATGAATATCATTCGACATTGACACCATCATCAGGTTATCCGGGTTAAAACCCATGTCACGATCACGCGTATGTTGTATCTGCTGATAGACAACGATTGTCGCGAGTATCAGCATCATCGAAAAACCGAACTGGATCGTCACAAGGATCTTTCTGGGAAGCCCGCCACCCTTCGTCGTTCCCTTCCCTCCCTTTAAAACAGAAACAGGCTTGAAGGCCGACAGGTAAAATGCCGGATAGCTTCCGGCGAGAAGTCCAACACCCAGGATCATCGCGACACAGCCGCCAATGAATACCGGCGATGTATATGGAATCGATAGTTGCTTCGACACGAGCTGGTTATAAAACGGCATCAGCAATTGCGCGATGATCACACCGGCAATGAATGCGATGGCAGTCGTAACAATAGACTCCCAGATGAACTGTGAAATGAGATCGGACCTTTTAGATCCCACGCTCTTTCTCACACCAACTTCAACTGCCCGTTTCTCTGCTCTTGCTGTGGCCAGGTTCATGAAGTTCACACAGGCGATGAACAAGACCAGCGCTGCAATCACTCCGAAAGTTCTCACATACGCGATCATCCCGCCGGCTTCTTCTCCATTCTCGAAATCGGAATGCAAATGCCATCTTGAAATTGGGTGCAGCCAAAATTGATTTGTCAAACCACCAGGACTTGCATGCGCCGCCGGCATGTCTACGATCTTGCTGATTACCGACTCCGCTTCCGATGGATCTCTCAATTCCACATAAACGGGGAATGAGTTATAGTCCCAGCTATCCTTCGCTTTCTTTACCCATGGAATAGTCTCGTATAAAGTGAAAGTCGTAAGGTATTCGAATTTAATGCTGCTGTTCTCGGGAACGTCTTCGATAACACCCGTCACTTTCAACTCGTCACTATCATCAAATCTCACGGTTTTATCCATCGGGTTTTCATCGCCAAAAAGGACCTTCGCCGTAGACTTTGTAAGCACAATCGACTTCATGTCTTTCAACGCCGTTTCGGGATCGCCGTGGATCATGGTATTGCCGAAAATTGTGAGGAACGACTCACTTACATAAAGGCCTCGTTTCTTAACACCCGATCGGTCGGCCCGGTCAGCAATAGCCAGTAGGTGATGGCTTCCCCAATCTGTCACGGCCGTATTCACGACAGCCGTGCTTGCTTCCCTGATCGCCTCGGCAGATGGAATCGGGTTGGCATTCCACATGTGGATCGAACCGTCGTATCTCGCCCTTGTCATAAGCCGATAAACGCGGTCGTATTTCGGCATCCAGGCATCGAATGTTAGTTCGTCGTACACCCAGAGAAGGATCATCAGCGAACAGGTGATCCCGATGGCAAACCCTGCAATGTTGATGAAAGAATAGATCTTATTCTTAGCAAGCGTTCGGAAGGCGATGCGAAAATAATTGGCGATCATAGGCGGTTATTTTTAGTGTTACCGGCCAGACTTCAAAAGGTGACAATCGCTGCATTAAAAAATTATGAATTACACGGACGGACGCACCAAATGGCTGTCGTAATGGTTTACCTTGGTGTCGCCTTCCCGGTCTCCGGCAGCGAAGGCGGATAAACAAAATCTAAACCTATGAAGTACAATCTACTCGGCAACACAGGCCTCAGGGTTTCTGAGCTCTGCCTCGGCACCATGACCTTCGGTGGACAAGGCAGCATCTGGACAAACATCGGCAAGCTCGACCAGCAAGAGGTTGACAATCAGCTTAAGACAGCTCTCGACGCCGGCATTAATTTCATCGACACGGCAAACGTATATTCGGAAGGTCTTTCTGAAAAGCTCACTGCCCAGGCCATCAAAAATATCGGGGCAAACCGTCACGACATCGTTCTTGCTACCAAAGTAAGAGGACGTATGGATCCCGGTCCGAATGGAAGCGGCCTTACCCGCAAACACATCCTGCATGAAGTGGATCAAAGTCTGAAACGGCTCAATACCGATTACATCGACCTCTACCAGATCCACGGTTACGACGAGCTCACGCCTCTCGAGGATACGCTCGATACTCTCGACACCCTCGTGAAGAGCGGAAAGGTTCGTTACATCGGTGCCAGCAATCTCGCCGCATGGCATCTCATGAAAGCGCTCGATTATTCGAAATATAATCGCGTTGCAAAATTCGTTTCGCTGCAGGCGTACTATACGGTTGCCGGTCGCGACCTTGAAAGAGAACTCGTTCCATTGATGCTCGATCAGCAGGTTGGTCTCATGGTTTGGAGCCCGCTCGCGGGTGGCTTCCTGAGCGGCAAATACACGCGTGGAAACGAAAGTAAGGACGGCAATCGCCGCGAGGCGTTCGACTTCCCTCCTATTGATAAGGATAAAGCTTACAATATTATCGATGTACTGGCAGCCATCGCTCCTTCGAAGAATGCGACTGTTGCACAGCTGGCCCTGGCGTGGCTGTTGCATCAGAAGGTGGTCACAACCGTGATTATCGGTGCCAAGAAGCCAGACCAGTTACTCGACAATCTCAAGGCTATCGATATAAAATTCACGGAAGACGAATTGAAGAAGATCGACGAAGTTTCCAGGTTGAAGACCGAGTATCCGCAATGGATGCTGGATAGACAGGGGTTTGACCGCAAAAAATAATCTTATAGTTTCAAGTTTCTGGTTTCGAGTTTCGACAACCAGAAACTAGGAACTAGAAACTTCGTTTTCAAGGTATCGCTTCGCCTGCATCGTATACAGCTCTGCGTACTTTTTGTCGATAGCCATCAGTTCTTTGTGGCTTCCCTGCTCGATGATCTTACCATGTTCCATCATCAGGATCTTGTCGGCATTCTTAACTGTGCTGAAACGGTGTGTGATCAGGATTACCGACTTTCCTTCCATGTGCTTCTCAAGAGAACTGAATATCTTCTCTTCGGTAACAGCGTCGATAGAGGCGGTCGGCTCGTCGAGTATTGTTATTGAAGCATTTCGGTAAAACATTCGCGCTACGGCCAGCCGCTGATGCTGACCTTTCGATAAGTCGATACCATCTTTAAATTCTTTCCAGATCAGTTGTTCGTAGTTGTTATTAATGAACTCGTCGGCGCCGGAATATTTGGCTGCCCTCTCGAGGTCCTCGTCCCGTGGCGTCTCTGAAATTCGTCCGACGCCGATAGACTCCCGTATCGTTAGATTGTAGATCGGAAAATCCTGGAAGAGAATGCCTATAGAACTTTGCCAGTCCTCGAGCTTCAGATCCCTGAGGTCTGTTCCATTTACCAGAATTTGGCCTTCGGTTGGATCGTAAACACGGCAAAGTAATTTGATCAAGGTCGTTTTACCCGCGCCATTCACACCGACGATCGCGATCTTCTCACCCGGGCTGAAGGTGAAATTCAGATTCTCGAGAACATAAGGATTCTCCATTTCCTCTTTCGGATAACGAAACGATACATTCCTGAATTCGACCAACGGTGGTTTCGTGAAATCGAAGGGTATCGCATCTTTCTTCGAGACGATCTTCGGCCTTACATCGAACAATTCGAACCAACGGGCTGCATACCGTGATGCTTCCTCGGTCCATGAAATAGATTCGACGTAGCCGTTAACGGTCTGGTAGAACCGTGTGTAAGTATTGAAGGCCAGCAACAATGCGCCTACAGCCATAACACCTTCGAGGGCATAGTACGTCATCAATGCTATCGCCGAGAAAAGAAACAGCAGGTACCATACGCTCAGCAGGCTATACGAGATCGCCTTGCGTTGTTCGGCACCGATAATGCGTTGGTTGTAAGCCGACATCTTTTCGCCAACCTGGCTCTTAAGCCAACCCTTCAGCTTCAAAAGAATGACGTCGACGGCTTTCTGAAGTTGCTCGAAGTGAGATATCCTGTTGCTGATGATCCGGTGATCGTCGATCGAAAAATACCTGATCCGGAAAACTTCCATGCTGTACTTCTTATAAAAGAAATAGACCGGTGTCGCTGCCAGTACCGCGAACAGCACCAGCCACCCGCTCAGCGACCAAAGGATCAGCATCGAGGTAACAATGCCCGAGAAGCTGCTTGCCGATGTAAACAGGAAATCCGTCAGGCTCAGCATACTTCCCGAACCCCACTCCTGTGCGCTGCGAAGCAATGTCTGGTACGAATTGCTTTCTATCGTCCCGATGTCGAGATCGCCTTGTTTGTCGATCCTGTAAAGATCAAGGCGAAGGTCGAGGTCGAGACGGAACTTCGCGCGATAAAACGCGACAATGTTGGAAGCCACCGTTGGAATAAGAAAAGCAAAACCCAACGACAATGCATGCGGGATCAGGTTGGAGAAAGTACTTTTCCCCTGCTTGATCAGTATGATCTCGTCAACGATCGAAGAAAAGCTGGTGAACTGAAGATAGACGATCGCGCCAAGGAAAACGTTGAGAACGATGAGAGTCGAGAAGACAATTTTATTTGTCTCCCATCCGAATCGAATCGACTTTAAAGCCGTCGAAAAGATATGGCGATTCTCTTTTGTTTGTTCCACTATTTTGGCATACTGGGTCTTACTTCGATCTTACTTGGTAGTGTTCTTGGATGCATCTTCAAAAGGTCGACAGTGATTTGCCCGATATCTTCGATCTGGATCTTCCATGCATCTTCAGGACCGGGTTTGTGATCGTTGAATTCTGTTGCCACCGAACCGGGCATGATCGTCGTTACCTTGATGCCATACTTGCGAAGGTCGAGCATCGCGGCTTGTGTGAACCCGGTGAGCCCGAACTTACTGGCGTTGTAGGCGCTGGCACCTGCAAAGAAATTCGTGCCGGCAAGACTCGATATCGTGATGATGTATCCTTTCGCTTTCTTCAATGCTTCAAGCGAGCTCTTGATACTGAGGAAAACACCGGTGAGATTGATGTCGATGGTTTCCTTCCACTGCTCGACACTCAATTCATCGATTGGCGCAAAATGTCCCACGCCGGCGTTTGCCACGAGGATGTCGAATCCGCCCCACTCTCTGATTACTTTGGCAACGGCATCCTCTTGTGACTTTTGATCACGCACGTCACACTGTATAAAGATGACCTTTGCCCCCGGGATATTTTTTATTAGCGATGATATCGCTTTTTTACCAGTCGCTTCATCACGACCTGTGATCGCAACTTTAACGCCCTCTTTCAGTAATGCCTCCGCAATGCCGTATCCGATACCCTTCGTGCCACCCGTGATTAATGCTGTCTTTTGTGCTAATGATTCCATGCCGAGATCTTGATTTTCACTTTCAGGTCGTGCAAGATGTTGTACAAACCGAAATATGTTTTGTTTAAATAAATAGCATCGCGTACACCGCGCGCTTTTTTGGATTGACGAAGTTCCTTCATCGTGGTAAGCTCTTCGCCAAAGCTATACAACGTTTCAAAATATTCTTTCTTAGAGAAATCAAACACGTCGCCCTGGAACGGACGTGCAAGCAACTCCACGAGTTTGTAGAATAGCTGTTTGAAGAATTGCTTGTCCTTCGCTGTGTCATCAGGGTAAATGAAATGAAGATCGTAAAACACTTTCTCCATTCGTTTCTCATCTTTCAAAAGATCCGGATCCATCAATTGAAAGTATGTTTTATGGAACTTCTCGGGGATAACTTTCACACACCCGAAATCAATCACTCCCAATTTATAGTCGGGCGTAATTATGAAATTACCAGGATGCGGATCTGCATGCACCGACTTCAGGTTATGCATTTGATAGTGATAAAAATCCCACATCGCTTGCCCTATCGAAGTGACGTAAGGACGATCTGACGAAGGGACGACGTCTTCCGACAAAAATTCACCCAACAGTTTTCCATCGATCCAATCCATCGTAAGGATCTTATCGGAAGAGTATTCCGGATAGTATTCCGGAAACACGAGGTTCGGAATATGCTTACACTTACCCGATAATTCCCTGCTTCGTTTCAACTCCAGCCTGTAATCTGTTTCCTCGGTCATCCTAAGCTCCACCTCTCCAATAAACTCATCATACTCGGCCGGATTGAGATTGAACATGGTGAGTGCGATCGGCTTCACCATCGCGAGGTCGGACTTCACGCTATCGGAAACCCCCGGGTATTGAATTTTAACAGCGAGCTTTTTACCATTCAGCGTTGCCTGGTGAACCTGTCCCATCGAAGCCGCATTTACAGCGTTCTTCGTGAACGTGTCGAATATCTCAGATGGACTCTTACCAAAATATTTTTGAAACGTCTTTACAACCAGCGGATAAGACAATGGTGGCGCGCTGTATTGCGCCATCGCAAACTTCTGCTGATAAGCTGTCGGCAAAAGATTCTTATCCATGCTCAACATCTGCGCAACTTTCAATGCGCTTCCTTTCAGCTCACTCAGAGACGCATAGATATCGCGTGCGTTGTCGCTGTGCAGTTCCTCCCGGGTGGTATCCGGGTTGACGAGCTTTTTACTGTAATGCTTAAGATAATTGGTCCCGATCTTTGCGCCGGTGGCAATGAACTTGGAAGCCCTTTGGATTTTAGTGGTCGGTATCTTATCGAATTCCTTTGCGTCTTTCTTCACTTCTTGCTTTGGTATAGAAATTTAGCGAAATCAAATGCTGTATCAATTGCTCCTTTGCCGATAAGATCGAATGCGAGATTAACAGATTTCTCGACGGCCGCGTCTGTCTGTTCGAAACCTGCCGAACCATCTTCTTTCCAGAATAACAATATAAAACCAAGATGCATCCAGAAAAGTTGTGGGTATAATTTATCGAGATAAGGACGCTGACTGACTTCCCCGTTCGCCTTACCCTGACTGAGCGTATGTGAGACGAAATCTTCGAATACCTTTTTGAAATCTTTCAGATACGACGGTGTGAACTCAGGCTTGCGGAAACTGAATAGTTGCTGGATAGCGAAGCTTCGATTGTTCTTCAGCTCTTCCAGCAACGCATAATAAAAACTCAGGATCTTCTCGCGGCTGGTGAAAGACGCGAAAGTTTTGTCAGATCTCAGGCGGTCCACCGTCCTGGTTATGAAACCCGTCCAGATATCTCTCTCGATAGCGTCAAAAGAGCCGAAGCTCGCGTAAAAAACTTCCTCTTTGAATCCGAGGTCCAGGCAGAACTTATAAACCGAAGCCGGTTGTTTGCCCTGGGTAAGAAGATAGTCGACATAAGCAGCGCGGATCTTGTCAGCAGACATTCCAGTGGCAGTAGCGCCACGCGTCTTCCGGGATTTTTTTGTGGTTTCCATATAGTAACTTTAACAAAAAGCTTGTGACGAAGTTTCGTTTTCGGTGGATTTTCTCTTGGGCCGTCGTCTTTTTCGTCGTGTGCGGCGCCAGGTGCCTCGGGCAAGTGGCAGAACAAGCCGGCGGAGGTGAAAAACGACGCTCGGCGGACTTCTATTTCCGCGTTGGCGAGGTTCAGATGGACAAGCAAAACTGGATCGCCGCACGGACTGCCTTCGATGCCTGTCTACAGGTAAACCACCTCTTCTACGATGCCTACTTCTCGCGGGCCGTCGTTCACGAGCATCTCGACAGTCTCAATAAGGCGCTTACCGACTACAACATATATCTCGAATTCCGGCCAAATCACAGTGAAGCGCTCTTTGGCCGGGCCCACGTGCGCATGCGGTTGAACCAGTATGAACTTGCCAGGCAGGATCTTCTGAAGGTGCTTAGGGTGCCGTCGGGCGCAACAACGTCGATCTTCTTCAGGCAGGATGTGAATTCAGGAACGGCCGACAAGATGTTTACAACACATGGTGCCCAGGCGTTTACTTACAACGCACTTGGACTGGTCGACACCAAACTCGAGAACTACGACGAGGCTGTTAAATATTTTGATTCCGCTTTATATGCGCTGCCTAATGATCCCGAACTGCTGGTGAATCGTGGAGTTGCTCACGAAAAAAGGAAAGACACAGCTTCAGCAATTTCAGATTATCAAAGAGCGCTTCGGTCAAATCCGCATCACGTCGCAGCCAAAGAAAGGCTGGATATCATCACCGAAGGAAAGAAGCTTGTTGTCGACGAATCTAAGATGTATGATGATGTCATTGCCGAGTGGCCGTTCCTGTCGTCGGGATATGCCGAACGGGCTTTCATGAATTTCGAAAAAGGAAATTATTCGAAGGCATTGGCGGACTACAACAAGGCCATAGAACTGGAAGCAACGGAGCCTGCTTATTTCATCAATCGCGGCCTGATCAAAGAGATGCTGAACGACAACGTAGGCGCTTACAACGATTACACAGCCGCAATCAAGCTGAAGAAGAATTCGGAAAAAGCATTACTCAACCGCGGCAACCTTCTGACCAAGCAGGGAAAGCTCACTGAAGCCATCGATGATTATTCCGCTGCGATCAATCACTATCCCGACTACGCTTCGGCCTATTTTAACCGCGCTGTCGCCCGAAAGAGGTTACAGCAAAAAGAGTTGGCCTGTGAAGATCTTCGAGCCGCTCAACGCCTCGGGCTTCCGATCGACCCAAAGGTGTGGAAGAGTATCTGCGGAAACTGAATAAATTAGATTTATGAGAATATTACTACTGTTCATGCTCGCTATTGCCTTCCGTGCAACAGCGCAGCCACAAGACAACTCCAACCGTGAGATCATCATTACTCCCGTAAGCGTTATTCCGATGGACACCGAACGTGTTCTCGACAACCAGGCGGTGATCGTTAAGAACGGTATTATTACTTATGTCGGAGATGCCAGGAAGGCCAGGCCTTCGAAAGATGCTCTCAGGGTTGATGGCACAGGGAAATATATTATTCCCGGTCTCGCAGAAATGCATGCGCACGTTCCGCCAAACGGTGACCTCGACCAGGCAAAGGATGTACTTGCCCTGTTCCTCGCAAATGGTGTGACAACCATCCGAGGTATGCTCGGTCATCCCAATCATCTCATACTTCGCGAACAGATCAACAAAGGCGAAGTTGTCGGCCCTCACTTTTACACTTGCGGTCCTTCGTTCAACGGCCAAAGTGTAAAGACACCGGAGCATGGCGCAGAAATGGTCCGCGAGCAAAAAGCTGCCGGTTATGATTACCTGAAACTTCATCCGGGCCTTACAAAGATCACTTTTCCTGCTATCGCAAAGACAGCCCATGAAGTTGGGATACCATTCGTTGGACACGTGTCCTACAACGTAGGTGTATGGATGGCTATCGATGCGGGTTATTCTTCGATCGATCACATGGATGGTTTCATCGAAGCCATTACTCCCGGCATCGATACTCTTGCCGAACAACAGACCGGTTTGTTCGGATCATGGATCGCTTATCGCGCCGACGAATCGAAGATACCGAATCTCGTTTCGAAGCTTGCAGAGAAAAAGATCTGGGTTGTTCCCACCCAGGCTCTCGCCGAGCGCTGGCAGTCGCCGGAGCCCGCATCAGTCTATCTCTCCGCTCCTGAAATGAAGTACATGAAACCCGAAGACCTGAAGGGTTGGGAGAATGCCAAGAACAGCTATCTCACCAATCCCAATTTCACGAAAGCGAAGGCTTCGGCATTGATCAACGTACGTCGCAATCTGATACGTCAATTACAAAAAGGTGGTGTTGGCTTATTGCTTGGGTCCGATGCTCCCCAGATCTTTAACGTTCCCGGATTCTCTGTTCACCATGAACTCAAATATCTCGTCGACGCCGGGCTTACACCATACGAAGCTTTGAAAACGGGCACCGTCAACGTTGCCACCTATCTCGGAAAATCCCAAAACTCGGGTGTCATAAAACAGGGCTACGCAGCGGACCTTGTGCTGCTGAACGGAAACCCTCTAAAAGACATCACCCAGACCAGGTCTGTGGAAGGTGTTATGATCGGCACTAAATGGCTCCCGAAAGATCATATATCGAAAGAGTTAAAACGCCTGGAACGCTAGGCGATTAAAAGCCAAATGGATATTTTCGTTTGGCTTTAATCCTCCCCTCTCGTGAAATCTTTTAATGGTCTCATGGTCGACGATCATTCACTATTCCGTAAAGGTATAGCGGCGGCGATCAATGGTATTCGTCCGGACTGGACGTTCACCGAAGCAATGAACGGCTCCGAAGCGATCGAACGTATCCAGGACGCGCGATTCGATTTTGCCCTCGTTGATGTCAAGATGCCCGTCATGGGCGGAATCGAATTCACCCGGCGACTGAAAGCAATATCTCCCGAGCTCCCGGTTATCATCCTGACCTCTTTCGACGAGCAATCGCTCATCGTGCATTTTCTCCAAATGGGTGTTAACGGATTTATGTACAAGAACAGCGAGCCCGAAGAACTGGTTAAGGCGATCGAAATTGTCGTAGCACGCGGACGTTATATGAATGAATTAATGATCAAGGCAATGGAGATGTCGGTCGGTAATACTTCTGGAGATAGAGTGAGGTTGGATCTGAGTTCCCGCGATAAAGAGATCATCAGTTTGTTACGCCACGGAAAGAATTCAAAACAGATCGCAAGCTTGCTGAATTTAAGTGAAGCGAGTATCGAAAGCTACCGGAAGGATCTGCTGCACAAAACGAAAACGCGCAATGTCGCAGAGTTGGTATCGCTCGCACATCGCACCGGGATCATATAAAGCGAAAGGACCCGGTCTTTCAACACAGGTCCCTAACCTACCCAATCCCATTAAACATTATACACTGAACATTATACACTAGCCAAGAGGATGCTTTGTCGATGCAGCTGAATCTCCGCCATTGCCTGTGCGTACATGCACTCTCTTAACATTCTTCTTTTTCAAACCATGCTTGTAGTCCGATGCGTCGGTCACCGTTTCAGTAGAGAATGACTCCGTCGAAACAGACTTATTTTCTTTGGCAAAAGGATGTTTATAATCCGATGTGTTGGTTGCTGTCTTCCTCTGACCAAAAGCGAAGCTTGCAATTGAAAGTGCGATCGCGAAAGTCATTAGCCGTTTCATAATTACATTGTTTGTTACAACAATTATAACGGCGAACAGGCGATGATGCAGATACGGATTTGTACCTAACGGGCATCAGGGTTTACCCTGAGAGACTAGAGCAATTTTGATTCGAACGCTTTCCGGATTAACTCTGCTGAGTTATTTACTGCAAGTTTCTTCAGCATATTGATCCTGTGTGTTTCCACTGTCCTGATGCTGATGCCAAGCTGATCGGCGATCTGCTTTGTGCTGTGTCCCCTGGCAACGAGTACCAGCACTTCTTTTTCCCTGGGCGTGATCTCGGCTTCCACCGACGCTGGCCGGGCCACGGAATCGGCGAGGATCGCGGTGATCTCAGGGCTGAAATACTTCCCTCCTTTGAATACTGTGTGGATCGCGTTCACGAGTTCTTCGCGGTCGATATTCTTTAGCAGGTATCCGTCTGCGCCGGCTTTTAAAGCCTTCTGAACATATTCCCGCTCCTCGTGCATAGTCAGGATAACGAACTTGATATCGGGAAAAGATACATGAAGCTTCGCCATCGCCTCGAGACCATTCATACCAGGCATATTCACATCGATCAGAACAACATCCGGCTTTACGCTGGTTACGATTTTAATAAGCTCCTGGCCGCTACCTGCCTCGCCTGCAACGTCAACATCATTACTCTGTGCAAGCAATGTCTTGAAACCTGCGCGGATCATTGGATGATCGTCAGCTAATACGAGTCGGATATTTGTCATGGCTGCCCTCTGTCAACGGTATATGCGCTTCAACGGTAGTGCCTTCGTTTGGTTCCGAATGTATGTCAACACTTCCGCCCAACAACTTAGCTCTTTCCGTCATACTTCTCAAACCGAGTCCCGCGTGATCGGTTTCAGCAGGATTAAAACCCTTTCCATTGTCTTTCAACAGCACGTATATCTCGTCTTCCTTGTCGAGAATATTCAGATCGACATTAGTGGCAGAAGCATGCTTGAGAATATTGTTGATCCCCTCCTGCACAATTCGAAACACAGCTACGGTGACGTCGAAGTTCAACGTGTGATTTGACTCCCGAACGTAGCGAAAGTCGAACTTAAGGTTTGAATATCGTGCTATGTTATTACACAATCCTTTCAATGCCGATTCGAGACCGAAATCCACAAGCGCGCTGGGCATCACGTTGTAAGATATCCGTTTCACTTCGCCGATCGTTTCATTGATAAGATCCACGACTTCTTTTCGCTGAGCATTTCCGAGATTGGAGGCATCAACACGTAGCCTGATGGCGGTCAACAGTTGTCCAACACCATCGTGAAGTTCCTGTGTGATCCTTTTCCTTTCGTTTTCCTGCCCTTCGAGGATAGCCGTCGTTTTCTCGCGATGAAGTTTTGCTTCACGTTGCGAGATCACGTTAGACAAAAAAGCAGACACGAGGACGACCAATACGGAACCTATTGTTGCTATCGCAACCAAATAATCTTCGAACCTTTCAACGGGCTGCATTGCTTCGTCGAAGTCGATCTCCGAAACGATTTTCCATTTAAGTGAAGGGTTGTTCAGGTCGCGCGAAAAGCTGATCACTTTCTTCCCACGATAGTCGATCCTGATGTGGTCGCGGTCAACGTTATCCTGTACAAACTCCATGGTCGATGGTTCGCGATCGGGAAAGAACCGCGAAGCAGACCGAAGCCTGTTGTCGGGGCCAACGAGATAACTTTCTCCTGTGGATCCCATACCCGCATTCTCGAGCAGCAATTCCTGGATGTGTGGGAAATCTTCTGCGATCACACTGTCGTTCCGATCGTGGATATACTTATCGATCTGGTCAGCTTTCAATGCATTTACTGATTCAAGATGATCGAGTGTGCGGTCGATCAAAGCGTCGCGCATCAGGAAATAAAAGATGACTGAGATCGCGAGTAATGAGAATAATCCGATCGTTGCGTTCGAAAAGAATATACCGTTGAAGAAACGCGTTCTCATTCAAGATCTGGTCTTAGTCTTACAAAGACTGGCTCCCTGAACATCTTATCCGTAGTGATCTGCGCGTAGCTGACCTCGGCAACGATCTTCGGCTCAACCCAAATACTGATCTTTTCATCCATCACCTTATTTGGAACCGGTTTCTTCGTCACCGGTAATGCTTTCAATTCTTTGGAAATCTGCGCGATCAACGTATCGTCAAATCCCGTTCCCACCTTGCCCCTGTAAAGCAATCCTCCGTCTACCCGCTCGGCAATGTGAAGTCCGCCGAATGTTGAGCTGCGATCGTTCTGACCCGGCGCATACCCTATGATCACACACTCGCGTGTATTCCTGACCTTTACTTTTACCCAGCAATCGTTCCGTCGGCCAGGATAATACTTGCTATCTTTGACTTTCGCCATGATCCCTTCCAGCGAATGCTCTCTCGCAGCTTCGAAAAGCGATTCACCATCTTCAATAAATTCACTGACACGATAAGGCGTGTCGTGCCTGATCGCATCTTTCAGCCACTCTTTTCTTCGAAGCAAAGGCTCATTGATCAACGGTCGGCCGTCGAGATATAAACAATCGAAAACATAACAGTTGACCGGGTTGCTCTTCGACAGCTTTTGAATGTTGGTTTCGCCCCGACCCTGCATCCTGCTTATCACAGTCTTGAAGGAAGGCCTTCCTGTTTTATCGAGACAAACGATCTCGGCATCAAATAGCGCCGTGTTTGCACGAAATGCTTTGTCGGGAATAACCAGTTCGGGGAACTGCGCAGTAATATCGTGTTGGTTCCTGGTCCGTATCTTCATCTGGCCATCTTCGAGCGATATCAATGCACGGATCCCATCCCACTTAATTTCATAAATATATTTATCGCCTTTGGGAGGAACATCCACGGAGTCGGCAAGCATCGGCTCGATGTTTTGCCTCAGGTAATTGATCTGCGGCTCATCTACCCGTTCCAGTAACCATTCCTTTCCCTTCATCTTGTGGATCCTGTACTCGCCAGTGACTTCTTTGCTGCTGAGGCGAAAATAGAATCCATCTTTTTTGTCTTTTGTCACCTGGTATTTCCCCAATGCATAGATCCACATCTCGCCGGCACCATACTGTCCTTTTGGAATAGCGCCATCAAAAGTCAGATACTGCATCGGGTGATCTTCTGTTTGAACCGCCAATCGTTTCACACCGGGATGCGGTGGAAGTCCGCGGGGTACAGCCCAGGATTTTAAAACGCCGTCCTTCTCCAGTCGCAGGTCATAGTGCAAGTGCGAAGCGTGGTGACGATGCACGACAAAATTATTTCCGCCTCCCTCGATCACCTGCCCTGCAGGCTCACTGGTCTTTTCGAAATCGCGTTTCTTCGAATATGTCTCCAGTTGTTCCGGCTGTTTGTGCCTCGGATTTTTTGGAAGTCTCTTCGGAGTCGTTTGCGTTCTCATGGTGTGTATCTCTACAGCCGATGCATCGATACCCTCCCATGCGTCGCCGTCTTTCAAAACTTTGTCCGCAGCGTTATGAATGTTGAACTGTTTCGGGTCCGTCAGATCATGAAGCTCTTCCCATTTCAACGGCATCGACACAGGTGCACCTATACGTCCACGTAAGCTATAGGGCGACACGATGCTTTGGCCTGAGCGGATCCGGTAAATATCGACCAACACACGGCCCTTCCGCGCGTCTTTCTTGATATTCAACGTCGTGGTCTCCGAGTGCGCTTCCACAAAAGGTTTGGCAATTGCTTCCGCGGCTTCAAACACTTCGTGAAACGAAAACTTCGGCTCAATGGGACAACAAATGTGAAGTCCTTTACCTCCCGTCGTTTTCACGAAGGGCGTATAACCAAACGATTCGATCGATTCCTTAAGCTGAAATGCGATCTCAACAACTTTCGGGAAATTATAGCCTTCGGGTGGATCAAGATCAAACACCATGTAATCGGGACAATCGAAAGTCGGCCGGCGGCTATGCAGTTGATGCAGTTCCAGCGAAGCCAGGTTTGCAAGCCACACAAAGGAGGCTGCCTCCGTGGCGATGATGTAATCCTTCTTCTCTTTCCCCAGCGTTTCAAATTCTATCCAGTCGGGTGCCCACTCAGGTCTGTTCTTCTGGTAAAACATCTCACCGTGAATGCCATCGGGGAAACGGATCAGCGTAAGTGCCCGGCCCTTTACATGACTAAGCAAGGTAGGTGCAAGCTTCAGGTAATACTCAATGATCTCCGCCTTAAGCACACCATCTTCCGGAAACAGAACCTTATCGAGATTAGAAAGCTCGACCTGCCGTTTCCCGATCTGTACCCACTGCGATTGCTTCTTCTTGGCCATTTAAGCGCTCCTTCTTCGAAAGAAAGGAATCAATCCCAATATCGTGATAGCAATGCAAAATGAAGCTATCATCGTGATAACAATCAGCACCATTTTTTCATTATCAACGGGGCGCTGCATACGAGCGAATGTGATAACAGCGACGATCACGATCACCAGGATCCAGTAAAGTAGACCTGGTCTATTGTAAGTTCCTGCTTTCGGCTTCATCATAAGAATATAAACACCGAGTATGCCGGCACCCACAATCGTACTGATGTGCTGCAACGCATACCACACGGGGACATGCATTCCGCGAAAATCTATAGTGCCTTCATAAAGACCGGGAAGTATCTGCACAAAAAGTCCGCGGCGGTGTGTAAAGCCGTCCCAGATAATATGAGTAGCCGCGCCCAGGATGACGGAGATCAGGAAGTCCAGCTTGTGTTCTTTTACATAACCCACGAAATCGGAATCACGGATCTCCAGGAATCTGGATTGCAAAAACTCAGGAAGATTGTCGATCAGATTTTTCTTTACGACCAGGTGAAAGATGAAAGCAAGAAAGATCGTAACGGGCAGATCGAAGTAGAATAGCCCTAAAACGGTGTGACCATAAATACCCTTCACATCCATTCGAAAAAAGTATTCGAAGTCTGGCGTCATCGTTCCGATAATAAGTCCCGTAGCCGAAAGATATTTTGACCTGGCAAACGGCAGTACGGCAACGCTATGACAAGGCGTGAACGGCATACTCAATCATTGTCGCTCGAAGGAATTTTATTGTTCAGGAATATCATACCGATCACGAAGCACAGGGCTGCCACGCCGATCGGGTACCAAAGTCCTTTAAACGGATCCCCGCTATCTAATACCAGCTTGCTGGCGATAAAAGGGGTGAGTCCGCCAAATACACCATTGCCAATATGGTACGGCAACGACATAGAGGTGTAGCGAATGCGTGTCGGGAAAAGTTCAACCAAAAACGCGGCAATCGGCCCGTAGACCATAGTTACAAGAACGATCTGTACGAAGACGAGGAAAGTAAGGTACCAGTAATTGTATCGTGCGAGCTTGATCTCCTTCCTGGCATCCGCTTGTGAATCTTTTTTCGATGTTGTCTTTTTTATCTCCGACGCTTTCGTTCCATCGGTATATAAGCGCGACGTTGTTGATATGCGTACCGTATCTTTTTCATCCGTAAAGCTTGTGCTCCTGGTTATTGTCTCCGAGCCTGCGACTTCTGTTTTCGCTGCGACATCAACAGTGCCGTACATTTGTTTGTATATCGGGCGATATAGCAACGCAGCGAGAAGCATCCCGGCGAGCATGATGTACTTCCTGCCGACCTTGTCCGACCACCACCCGAAGAAAATGAACAATGGTGTTCCAAACAGTAATGCAGTCACGATGATATAATTCGATTGAACGAACTCAAGCTTACAGGTATTCTGAAGAAACGACAGGGCATAGAATTGTCCCGTGTACCAAACAACCCCCTGGCCCATTGCAGCACCAAACAAAGCGATAAGAACGAGCCGGAGGTTCTCTTTCTTCGTGAAACTATCCTTAAGCGGACTCTTTGAAACTTTGCCTTCCGATTTGATCTTCTGGAACAGCGGCGATTCAGACATCCTCATCCGGATGAATATTGAAACGGCGACAAGAACGGCAGACAATAAAAATGGAATTCTCCAGCCCCAATCGTTGAATGAATCCAGTCCGACAGATTCGCGGGTTGCAACAATAACGCCGAGCGACACAAACAATCCGAGTGTAGCTGTTGTCTGAATGAAACTGGTGAAGAATCCTCTCTTCCCGAGAGGAGCGTGCTCTGCAACGTAGGTTGCTGCTCCGCCATATTCACCACCGAGTGCGAGCCCCTGCACAACTCTCAATAAGACAACGATGATTGGGGCAAAAACGCCGATCGTATTATAAGAAGGAACCAGGCCGATCGCGAATGTCGACCCGCCCATAAGAACCAATGTTACAAGGAAGGTGTACTTTCTTCCTACGATATCGCCGAGCCGTCCAAACACGAGCGCTCCGAACGGCCGCACGATAAAGCCCACGGCAAACGTTGCGAGTGTCGATAACAGTGCTGCCGTCTTGTCGGTCGACGGAAAAAATTGAAGTGAGATAACGCTGGCAAGACTTCCGAAGATGAAGAAGTCGTACCATTCGATCAGCGTGCCAGCACTCGACGCCGCGATGATCGTCCAGAGGTTCTTTTTATTCATCAATGATGTTCGTGATGCTCTTCAGCGCCCTCTTCTTTCCCGGCCTGGTACCATTTCTCCATGATCGAGTGAAAAGTGTCGTGAAGTTGCGTTAAGTGAGACGTGATTTGACTATCATCAGCTCCGTTTTCCACCTGGGTGTGAAGTACGGCAGCCTGGTTCTCCAATTCAGTAAGCATTTCCTTCATCTCATCATTGTCGACTTTTGCCGGAAGCGGTGCTGCCTTCCACTTTTTCGCAGCGGCCAATACGTTCGCATGGTCCTTCTTGATCGGCTCGAGGTTGTTCGAATCTTTTAATGGATGATACACGTCTGCGATGACAGTATGAAACTCATCCATCTCTGCCCACTCAATGTCATCTTCGGTGCCTTCACCATGACCTTCTTTCTCCTTATTCGAACATGAAAACGCCACCACCAATGCGATAACCAGTAAATACCTCATAACCTATTATAACTTTAAACTCTAAACTATAAACTCTAAACCAGAAACCAGAAACTTTTATTTAACTCTCAATCTTCACGAGCTTACGGCTATACTTCCGCCACATCTCCACGCTATTTACCAGCTTCTTCAACAGCTCGAAGTACAGCGTTACGTACAACAAGATCGTCATACACCAGATAACAGCAATGTTAAAATACAGCGTATTGAATTTAATCCCAAAAAGATGCTTCACAGGTGAGTAGAACGGTGCCCTGAAATCAAACTGGTTCGCCGGGCGCCGGTCTTCCGAATAGATCGGATATATCTTTTGCAGAAGCTCACCGTTCCATTCCACGATGCGCACAGCGCTTACGTTGTTCTCCACAAGGTTCGTCACCGCTTCGTTTTCGTATCGCTCTTTCATGCGATTATATTCAGCCAGTTTCTCGGGCGTGTTCGTCATTTGTTCGATCAACTCCTCCCGTGCGCGGTTGGCTTTCGTAAGCTTAACATTATAGTATTCCTTAAGAAGGCTCAGGAACTGGTTCGTCTTCACGTAAGTCGCAGAGTCGAATTTACCCACAGCAAGCTTATCGATCTCCGGAAATTTATTCTCCGGGAACTGCTCCATCTCATGACGAAGCTCCGATTGTAAAAGCTCCAGTGATTTAGCAACAGGATTATTCTCATTGCGGTTTCTCCATTGCGAACGGTTGTTTACCACAGAAGCAAGCTTGCTCGACAACGTCGGTATGTAATACAACTTCTTATACTCGGCGATAGCCTGCTGCTGGTCGATCCTGTAGAACTGTTTCTCCAGGTAGTTATCCCTGAATTGTGTAACCATGTATGCCTCGAACGCCCACCGCGAAGCCATTGTCTCGCCAAGCATCGGTATACCTTTCGGGTTCGTGACCTTGGGATTGAACTTATCGAAGCTGATAACCACACCACTCAGCAACAACTGCGGGATGATCAATATCGGTATAAGTATATAGATCGTTACCGCCGAATCGAAAGCCGACGATATATTCAACCCGAGCATGTTCGCGAAGCACGATGTCGAGAACAAGATCAGCCAGTATCGCATCTCGGTTAATGGTATCTCAAGTATAAAATTTCCCACGAGCACGAAGGTCACAGTCTGCACCGCCGACATAACAAAAAGAATGACCACTTTCGAAGACAGGTAACTTCCCGTACTTAGATTCAGGTACTTTTCCCGTTTCAGGATCTTGCGGTCCTTAAAGATCTCTTCAGCGCTTATTATCAATCCCACAAACAGCGACACCACCACGCTCATGAAGAAATACACGGGGATGTTATTGTTATAATAGAAAGTGTAACGCGGGGTCGATACACCGATCGCGTCATAGTATTTCACAAAGTATGCGATGAAAAGCGCCAGCACCGGGGCAAGCAGCAGGTTCACCACCATATATTGCTCATTCGCAAGCTTCGAAAGAATATCGCGTTTAATGAACACTCCCAGCTGTTTCAGCAACGACGGGATCTGTTGAGTAACGGTGAAAGTATCCGTCACGCTTGGGACGCGCGGTATCTTTGTCTTCGCTTTAAAATATTGATACCATTGTCCCGGGGAGATCTTCCGCGTATGCGTAAACCTTCCGAATTCATTGACGATCCTGGTCTCGATAATATTAAATACCTGTTCCGGGTTTATATTACCGCATTCCGGGCATGCGCCGGGAGTTTTATTCGCCGCGTTAACAACATCCTGGAAGTAGTTCACCGATTCCAGCGGATTTCCATAATAGATCTGGAATCCACCAACGTCGAGAATTATAAGAGTATCGAACATCTTGAAGATGTCTGACGACGGCTGGTGAATAACCACAAAGATCATCTTCCCCCTCAAAGACAATTCTTTTAAGAGGTCCATGATATTCTCAGAGTCACGTGACGATAACCCAGACGTGGGTTCATCCACAAAAAGGATCGCCGGCTCCCGCAACAACTCAAGCGCGATATTCAATCGCTTCCGCTGTCCGCCACTAATGGTCTTCTTCAGCGGTGAGCCCACTTTTATATTCCTGATCTCGGAAAGCCCCACATTCAATAATACCCTCTCCACCAGCACCGACAACTCATGTTTTGTATAATGACCAAAACACAACTCTGCCGCAAAGTACAGGTTCTGGAACACCGTCAGATCTTCCATCAGGAGATCATCCTGCGGAATGAAACCGATGACGCCCTCAACCTTATGAGGATTTTGATAGATGTCGATCCCGTTGATCATTACCCGTCCGCTCGAAGGCTTTTCGGAACCGTTGAGTACACTGAGCAATGTTGACTTACCCGAACCGCTGGCACCCATGATCCCGATAAGCTTACCACCCTGTTCGGCGATATTGATATTCTGAAGACCGGCACGGCCACTCTTGAAGTGATAGAACACGTGCTCGCCCACCAACGTGATGTTCGACTTGTCTTCCTCCGTTAAGAACTTGCTTACAACGTCACTGTAATAGATCGGATCGATCTTACTTCCGCGGATCGTACTGCCCGTGGGAAACACATCGATCTTACGACTCTTGAGAGGAACACTATTGAGGAACAGCGATGTGATGCCGAGATACTTTATAAAGTATGCACCTATATCATGCAGCCGGAGTATCGCGATAAGACCGGTCAGATTCTTTGAAATGATCCTGGGCCCGGGATGACTCGCCTCATCAGAACCTTCATCGATCACCAGGATGTTTTTTGAAGAAAGTTCTTCAATATCCTGGCCGGTTACGAATGCCTGCATCGCCCGGAGATCCTTGCCCGGAATTTTCAGAGCCTCGCCAATATAAAATATGAGGTTGCTCTGACGCTCCGACAGCTCTCCATCGGCAAAAACCAGCTCGATGATCTTGATCACGAGCACGCATTTCTGCTGCGTCGTCAGCGCCTGGTTCACCTTTTTTGAGATCTGCATGATCTGCGACCAGTCGTCGACGAATTGAAGTGTTTCTTCGTCTACGTTAGCTAAATCACTGGAAGCGTGGCGTTTAGTTTCCTTTACAAAGTCGTCAAAGAGTCCGAGGTAGTAACGGATAGATTCCTGGTTGAGGTGGAGCGACAAGAATTCCTTGATCTTCTGACGTTCGTCTTCCGTGATACGCTCCTTGGCTACGATGGCGAACAACTGAATAATGGCCCGTAGTAACTCCTCGCTCATTTAGGTCGGTTTGAGGTCTATTTGCGGTAATTATACACGATAAAATAGAGAAAAAATAAACACGTTTTGCGTTTCTTTGCCCTATAAGCCAACATCCCGACATCCGGAAATGAAAAGAATTATCCTCGCCCTTCTCGTCTTTGCCTCTACCGTAAGCTATGCACAAGAGTCTCTCATCTGGGAAGTCTCCGGCAACGGCCTGACTAAGAAGTCATATATCATGGGAACATTGAAGTTTATCGGTGAAAAGGAATTCTACATGCCAAAGAAGGCTTCCGACCTTATCAAACAATCGGAAATCTTCGCCATCGAAGACGAAGTAGACCATCACGCGCAACACGAGCTCAATACAGCGTTGCACTTTCCGAAAGGACAATCGCTTGCGAATGTTATGTCGGCCGAGGATTACAAGAAAGTAAAGGACACTTTTCAAAAAGAGTTCGGCATCAACTCATCTGTTTTCGATAAGAAGTATGCGCACATTAAGCCCCTTCCATTGTCGATCATTATGACCCGTCTGTCCCTTGGAGAGAAGGTGAAATTCTACGACATCGAATTATTGTTGCTCGCCAAGAAGCACGACGTCGACGCTTTCAGCCTGGAGTCGATCGAACGCGAAGCTGAGGCACTGAACTCGTTCAGCATGGAAGAGCAGGTTACAGCTCTGCTCCATAGCGTTAACAACTTCTCCCGGCAAAAGGAAGAGTTCAAAAAACTAATGGCAGATTACAGGACTGCTAACGCCGAAGAGATTTACGACTACACTTTACATCCCCTGGAGAGCAATACCCGGTTCATCGAAGAATTTTACAACAAGCGCAATGCAGAGTGGTTGCCAAAGATCGAGAAGATGATGAACGAAGATGCAAGCTTCATCGCGCTGGGCGTCTCTCACCTTGAAGGAGAAAAAGGGATTCTCAATCTCCTGAAAGCAAAAGGCTACACGCTGACGCCCGTTAAATAACGAATGCGCTGAAGCGGTCTATGCCGGCGATCTGAATTAATCCGATCAGCCGATCTTCTTGTTAACCAGCTCTGAAAGGATAAGAACTCCTTCTCTCAGGTACTCGTCGTCGAGCTTAAGAATATCCTGGGGAAGACCTTCTTTATTCGTGATCTTGGTATCGAGCTTCTGGCTTGCTTCGCGTTTCTTTTGCTCGTCAAGCTCCTGCTTACGCTTGGCCTCGTTCAGGGATATCTTCGTATGCGAGAGATTGTTCTTGAGTTCCTCAGTTTCAGTGATGTACTTCTTCAGCGATGGGTCTACCTTCACGCGCTCCTGGTACGATTTGTTAAGATCGGCGATCACCTTACCGTTGATATCTGTAACTTTTGTGAAATTAGCGGGCCTGATAACATCCCACGGAAGTGCACTTGGGTTTGAGCTTTCACCGAATTGCTCGTCACCCAGGGCAGAAGGAAGTTTCACATCGGGAATAACTCCTTTATGCTGTGTGCTGCTGCCGGCCACACGATAGAATTTCTGGAATGTAAGTTTCAATTCGCCTACAGGTTCGCTGCTATCTATAAATCGGCCAAGATCGAGTACTTTTTGTACGGTACCTTTACCGAACGTGCTCTCCCCTACAATCACACCGCGGCCGTAATCCTGTATAGCGCCGGCGAAGATCTCCGAAGCTGAAGCGCTGAAACGGTTGGTCATGACAACGAGTGGACCGTTGTAAAGTACTTTCTGATCATCATCATCGTACACCGCAACCTTATTATCGGAGCTTTTTACCTGTACCACCGGTCCGTTTTTAATAAACAAGCCGGTCAGCTGGATCGCTTCTTCCAGTGAACCGCCGCCATTGTTACGAAGATCCATCACAATACCGTCGACACCTTCTTTCTGGAGCTCAGTGATAAGATTACGAACATCGCGTGTTGTACTGCGATAGTCAGGATCACCTTTCTGGTAAGCCTCGAAGTCCATATAAAAACTAGGCAGTTCGATAACGCCCATTTTCATATTGCGGCCATTCGACTGATAGTTGATCACTTTCTTCTTGGCTGCCTGATCTTCGAGCTTGATCTTATCGCGAACAAGAGTTACTTCCCTTGCTGCCGCGCCTGTACCTTCCGACGCCGGAAGAAACTGAATACGAACCGTTGTTCCTTTAGGACCTTTGATAAGCTTTACAACATCGTCAACTCTCCAGCCAACTACATCGACCATCTCTCCCTTTTCGCCCTGGGCAACGCCGGAGATCAAATCGTTCACATGGATCTTATCAGATTTCTCAGCAGGACCGCCGGGAAGGATCTTAATGATCTTGGTATAGTCGTTGTCTGTCTGGAGCTGCGCGCCGATGCCTTCGAGCGACAGGCTCATCGCCTGGTTGAAGACGTCGCTGGCACGCGGCGAAAGGTAGTTGGTATGCGGATCGTACGATTCGGTGATCGCATTCATGTAGATACCAAATACATCTTCGGAGTTGAATTGTGAGAATGTTTTGGCGAGACGTTCGTAGCGGGTTTTCAAAGTGCTCTTGATCTCGTCTTTACTCTTGCCCGCAAGTTTCAGACTCAAAGCCTGGCTCTTGATAAGCTGACGCCAAACGTTATTCAATTCGTCGGAAGTCTTCGGCCAGGGCTCCTTTTCGCGTTCTGTTTCGTAGTATTCGTCGGTTGTGAAATCGTAGTCGCGGTTTACAAGGTCGGTGAGAACGTAATCCATGCGTTCCTTTGCACGCTTCGCAAACACGGTGTAAATAAAATAGGCGGGTGAAACATCTTCCTTCCTGGTAAGATCATCGATGGTGTTGCGATATTTTTCGAACGACTTTATATCGGATGCCAGGAAGTAACTCCGGTTATTATCAAGGTCACTGATGTATTTGTCGAGTATCCTCGAGGAAAGTGAATCGTTTAGCTTGATCTTCCGGTAGTGATTGTTATCAAGAATATAAGAAGTTACAAGCGCTTCCTTACCATAAACCGGCTTCGGCTTGAGGGCTGTTACCGTGTCTTTAGATTGTGTGCCTGCGAACGCAAATGAGATCGACAACAGACCACAAATGAGCATAATATATCTTTTCATAAGAACTCTTTCTATAACCCTCTAACGCTAAAATCCGGGGAAAAGGTCTGCCAAAATCAGGCCATTTTAAGCCACCTTGTCGGCATCAAATTCATCCAGGAATTTCTGAGCTTCTTCTACCGTCTGAAACTCAAATGATTGACGACCCTTAAGGCTTGAGTGGATCTCCAGTTTAACTAATTCAACATTTTTTGTGTTGCGGGCAAAAGTTGGCTTCGTGTTCCTGAAGTCATCACTCTCTTTGCGTGATATTTTAAACTGTGTGGCACGAACATTCTTACAGTAAGCGCACTGGTAATGTTTAACAAGTTCGGCAGGACTGCCGTCGTCGTTAGTGACAACGATCTCTTCACGTATAACCTTCATTGTATAGAAGCCGCAGTTCTTACATTGAAGGGCAATGAGGTGACCCTGATATTTTTCGATCTTAACGTCATTCGTTTTCTCGTCGATCCAAACATCATAGTCTATAGAAAATACGTTTTCTTCGGCCTGCATACCCTCGTTGAGGTGAATGTCTTCTTCATCTTCACGAAGCAGGCGCATTTTATTTCCGGTTGCGGGATTCACGCGGGTCTTATATCTCCAGTAACGGAGCTTCGAGTTGAGTCGTGTAGGGTAATAGTAGTCGAGAACAAGCGCTGCCACGTAGCCTACGAGCGTTGCTGCCGCTACGCCCATGAAGAAACGAACGAAGAACCACACCCCTAATTCATGCAGTCTGCCAGACGCATAAAGGTTGACCAGTGCCGCTACCGAGACGCCAAACGCGTAGAATACCCACTTATACCATTTGATCTCATTTGTATTTATGAAGTCGTGCTTTTCTTTAGGATCTCTAACAGCCGCAAGACGTGTCTGGTAGATCAGGTAGATCACCACCCCCACCACAACCATGGCGATGGCTATAATAATCATACTTTGATGCCAAAGGGTCAGGAACGGAGTTTCTTGTTGATTGTTAACTTGCATATGTAGCGTACAGAAATGTAGGGTTGTTAGTTTTGACTAAAGGTAAATATAATGAAACAATGAAACGATCTGCATTCAAAATCCTTGCATGGATGAACAGGATGTTCTTGCCGAGGATGAGCAAAAAAGATCTGACGAAACTGACGAAAACCCAGAAGTTGATAGTAGGGTGGAGGTACTGGGTGACCACAAATTCCTTGGGTTAGTGTGCAATTTTGCACACTAAAAGGCCATTTTTACGCTTTCTGCGACAATTTATGTGAAATATTTCACATAAATACTTGCTTCATATATAACAATAGGGTTATCATTGTGTATTAATGCACAATGATATGAGCGACTACGAAAAGAAAAGATTGGAGACGGAGCTTAAGAACTTCACCTCCCGCAACTTCGAAAGGCCTGCAGATTGCCGGAACCTGGATCAGACGCGCTACTATGTAAAGGAGCTGTGCGGCAAAATTGAGGAGTATGAGATGCGCTTCAATTATGTGCCGAAATGGGCATATGCCCTGCTGGCGCAGTACAACCTGGTTCAAAACAGGATGCTGCACGTGGAATTCGCCACTACATATTCACGGGGTCGCCTTTATTAAAAGGCGCTCCCCCGTCCAAAAGGATGGATTATGAAGTATATCCCCTCCCCGATTCCCGTTCATTTTTCAATGATGTTTACCGCCACGGCCAACAAATCCGGGCGTATGCAATACCATAAGGTGCGGCCCGGCCACAGCAAGCTGCGTATCAGCCGCACCGAGTTCATCCAGGCTTACAACGACGCAGAGATCATTGCAATGAGGCCTTTACAGGTCCGTGGAGTTGATTCTGTATTTCAACTCGAATTCTATATCTAGCTTTATTTCAGGAACTTATCGAGATCTGCCGGAGAGTAATTCACAGACTTGATCGTCTTATTATCTGACGTTCTGTATACCAGCCATTTTCCCTCCTCCTGCCTGTAGTAGCATTCCGTTCCATCCTTGTCTTTATAGAACTTTACCGTCTGCTTCGCCTCTTCTTCCGTGTTGCAGGCCTTGCTCATATTAGAGCGTTGAACCTCTTCGAAAAGAGCCTTGAACCTGTCGCCCAAACCGAACTCCAGGACAGCGCCGGACAACACGTACTGGATATCGCACAGCGCGTCGGCAACGGCCACGATGTCCTTTTCAAGAATGGCTACCTCTAGCTCTTTCAACTCTTCGGCTATAAGGGCTACGCGCAACTTGCAGCGGTTCTCATCGGGAATGATCGGGTTGGGTTGGATCGGGTGCTTGAATGTTTTATGGAATTCTGCAACGAGATCGAGGGACTCCGGGGTTTTCATTGAGCGGTTGTGGTCAGTTTGGGTTGCAATGTAAAGAAATCAGGAGACAGGAGTCAGGAGACAGGAGACAGGAGTCAGGAGACAGGAGACAGGAGTCAAGACACAGGAGTCAGGAGACAGGAGACTGTTATTAAAACAGATAATCTTTCGAACCAACTCCTGACTCCTGAATTCTGACTCCTTACTCCTTATATTGCGTCCCGAATTTTAACAATTGATGCAAAAGAACTTCGTAGACGAATTACGGTGGCGCGGCATGATCCACGACATGATGCCCGGAACAGAAGAACAGCTGAAGAAAGAAATGACCTCCGGGTACATTGGCTTCGATCCAACCGCCGACTCGCTGCACATCGGACACCTGGTGCAGATCATGACACTCGTACATTTTCAATTAAGCGGACATAAGCCATATGCATTGGTGGGCGGCGCTACGGGTATGGTTGGCGACCCTTCTGGAAAATCTGCCGAGCGCAATCTCCTTTCGGAAGAAGTTCTTCGTCACAATGTTGCATGTGTTCACGCACAACTGCAACGGTTCCTTGACTTCAACTCTGGCCGCAATTCGGCCGAGATGGTCAACAACTACGATTGGTTCAAAGACTATTCATTCCTGGATTTCATCCGCGATGTGGGTAAGCATATTACCGTGAACTACATGATGGCCAAAGATTCTGTAAAGAATCGCCTTGAGCGTTCGGAGGTCGGGCTCTCGTTTACCGAGTTCACCTACCAGCTCGTCCAGGGATATGATTTCTACTGGTTATATAAAAATAAGAACTGCAAGCTCCAGATGGGTGGATCCGACCAGTGGGGTAACATCGTGACCGGTACCGAGCTTATCCGTCGTAAAGACCAGGGTGAAGCCTATGCGTTAACTACACAGCTGATCAAGAAAGCAGACGGAACGAAGTTCGGTAAGACCGAAGGAGGAAATGTGTGGCTCGATCCGAAAAAGACATCGCCCTATAAGTTCTATCAATACTGGATGAATGTATCAGATGACGATGCATTGAATTTCATCAAGATCTTCACATTGTTGACCAAAGACGAAATTGAAGGGCTTGCTGCAGAGCAGGCAAAAGACCCCGGCGGACGTATGCTTCAAAAAGCTCTTGCAAAAGATATCACGATACGTGTGCATTCGGCGGAAGCTTATGAAGCTGCTGTCAAGATCTCCGGTCTTCTCTTCAATTCAACTTTTGAAGATCTGAAAGAGCTGGACGAAGAAACATTCCTCGATTTGTTTAACGGTGTGCCGCAATCGAATATTTCAAGGAGTGTTCTTGCCGAAATTCCAACCGTAACAGATCTTCTCACGCAATGCGGCGTATTCCCTTCGAAGGGTGAGGCAAGGAAGATGATACAAGGTGGTGGTGTGAGTGTGAACAAGAGAAAGGTCGAGGATGCCAACCAGAGGCCGGAGTTTGAATTGCTTCTGAATAAATATCTACTCGCTCAAAAAGGAAAGAAGAATTACTACCTGATCATCGTCGGGTAAAAGAAAAGTCGAGGGATTACCTCGACTTTATTACAAATGTTACTGTACCTCTTGAATGTGGAGGAACCGTTCCTTCACTCGTTCGGATCAGTGAGATCCGCTGCAGCTCGCGTTTCAGGATAGCTTCGGTTGCGGCGCTTACGCCCTTTTCCTTCGTGTCGATGCGCTCTATGTCACCATTCTCGTCACAAACGATCTCGAAAACTATCCGTCCACTTTCATTATTAGAAATGCCCGCCGTGCTCGGTCTTTCCGACCAGGTCCAACCCGACATTGCAAGCCCAATTCCACCATCGCCACCACCTCCCCCACCCGGCTTTCCGGTGTACTGACCGTTAGGATCGAGGTTTCCGTCTGGCTGACCCTTATTACCCGTCTTATTCACATCGTCGCCCTCGCTGCCACCGCCTTTTGTTGCTGACGTGCTCGTAGAGGTTGACGGCTTATATTCGGTTAAAAGCTTCTCAGGCTCCTTTTTTGGCTGCTCTTTCTTGGGTTCTTCCTTCTTAGGCTCTTCTTTTTTGGGCTCTATTTTCTTAGGCTCTTCCTTCTTCACCACCACTGGAGATTCTTCTTCAGCGGCAAGCACCTCTTCCTTTTCAACTTTCGCAGGCTTTGTGACTTCAGGTTCTGGCTGAGGAACTTCCTGCTTGATCTCTTCTTCCTTCTTCGGTTCTTCTTCTGTGGCTACCGGCTTATCCGTTTGAACGTCGCCCGATCCGACATCATCGAAACCCATATTTACGACAACACCAAATTCGGCAGCAGGCGGACCAGGTGCACGCCACGCCATTGTTAAAAGGAATAGCAATAACAAAGCACCATGGAATCCAAGTGATGTGAGAGCACCTATAAGGCGGTTCTTTCCCTCCTGTTTCTGTTGACTCATGCGATAGAAACGTTTAAAAAGTCAAATCTGTTCGCAAAAAAATACGCGCGAACGTGCAAGTTCCTTAGAACTTTAACACCCAAACCGCTCCCCCATATTCGTTTTTGGCAGCATCCGCAGATGCCTGTGCAGTGGCAAACGTGTCGTAGTCGCCGATTGCAAGCCTCGAAAACTTATACTTTCCGAACGGTGGAATGATCTTGGTGCTGATACCTTGCGCGCTGAGCTTTTTCGCCTTGTCCATCACCAGGTCGCCGTCGATAGCGCTGGTAACAACAACGTAATAACGCCTGGTGCGATCGGTTAGTGTTTCGATAGTTCCGATAGCCGGTTTTGCATTTGCCAGGGCCAGTGAATCGGCAACACGTTTGCGCTCCGCCTCTTCGGCCAACGCCTTATCGCGCAGTTCCTGCTCGTGTCTTGCCTTCTCTTCCTGCGCCTGCAGAGCGAGACGTTCCTTCTCTGCCTGTTGAGGCTTGTACACGTAAAAATAAAACAGGGCTCCTGCGACTACCACCGCAACTGCAATGACTATTCCGACAATAACGGGGGTTCTCGATCTGTATTCATCTTCATCCTCCATATATGATGACGTATAGGTTTGTTTTGGTTCTGTCTCTATTTTGGTTTCAGTCGTCTTATAAGTCGTTGTGTGGACAACCGGCTCCTGCTTTCCTTCTTCGTTCTCTACGGTAGTCTGGCTGGTAGTGGTCGTCGTTGTGGTCTTCTCTTCTGGGGTTGATTCGAGAGGTTTATAATCGAGATCCGGAAGACCGAAACTATCGTCGTTCAGGTTATCGTTGTCCTGACCTTGTTCGTCCGAAGGTTTTCTCCTTTTTGCCATGGCTTGTCGTACTTGTTCTTAGGGTATTAACTACAAAATTAATTCAATTTAAGTAAAAAGAGCCATCAATTAAAAACTCCAGCTAACCCCCGCACTCACCTGTATGCCTCTTGTTGGGTATAAATAATAGATCGGGTACTTATTGTTGAGCGCATTGTTCACTTCAACATAAACGGACAATGGCTTTGATATGAAATACCTGAGCTTGGTGTTCAAATTAAGAGCAGGCTTCAACGAAACCGCTTTGATTGTTCCCGTAGACTGGTATTCAACTATGTCATAAGCCTTAGCACCTCCCTGCGAAAGAAGGTCGACCGTCAGGAGCATCTTATCGACAATCTTAAATGACGAGTAAATTCCAACCTTGTTCGTTGGACGCTGCCACGGATATTGCAGGTGTCTCATCGAATAGTTATAAACATCTCCGCGGAAACTGATGTTGATCTTATCGGCATGCACTACGCCCAGCTCTGCAAAAAGATTGAGTCGTACTGCATCGTCATAAACCACGTTGAACGAATTTGGATGTGGCGAATCGGCATCGATGACGGCGCCGGAAGTAACAGGTACATAAAAATACAGGTTCTTGTAGTTAATGATCGATGTTCCAACATGGAACGAAACCTTGCGGGCAACTTTTCCCTGCACACCTACCCTGAACTCGAACGACTTGTTGGTATGGAAGATGTCGATATTGCTGTTGACCCATTGATTCTCCCGTGAAAGAGTTTGCAATGAAACCTTTTCGATATCTCCTGTGATGCCTGCGTATGCCTCAATAGTCTTGGCCAGTCTTGAATAGATCCACGCATCGGGATAAATGTGGATGGGCTTGTCTTTGCCAACCGTATCGTTCTCGACAACCGCATTCAAACCCACGGAGAGCCTGAACCTGTCTTCGAGAATATTGAACTGGTAAGCGGGATTGACTTTAAACAAATGGCGCGGCTTCGGCTCGATCGATGCGTCCTTACGTGCGATCAATATGTAATCGCCCCTCAGCATGAATGCCTGGGTTTTGTTTACGTCATACTTCGTGTTCAGGTGAAGACCAACTTCACTTTCAACGGCGCTGAACCTGTCTTTCAGGTAGCTGAAATCACCGTTGAGCTTGTAATTGAAGTCGGCAGTTTTAGTATTGGTAAGGCCTGCGTTCAATCCAACAATGTTGTAGCTCTGACGAAGTGTTTCTTCATCTTTAACGGTGGGTGGTATTTCCCCGGTCGGGTAACCATAGAAGTGGTTGAACATATTTTCGTAGGTGAGACCCACGTTGGAAGTGATCTTGGGTCCCATCCCGGAAAGATATCCGTTGACCTTCGTATAGCCACTGCCTGACATTTCCTTTCCAATGGGGCCTGTTCCGAAACTATGATGGAAGAAATCGGCGCCATAAGCCTTCTCCGCATTTCTCTTGGAAGCAAGAGATGCACGCAGGAACGGAGACCTGTAGTTACCGAAGCCCGCGCTAACGTAGTTACCATAGATCTTCGAAAGCGTTTCGTCCTTTAGCCGAAGTGGTTTTACAACGGGATTATAGTCGGGAGCAGTAAAGCTCAGGGTCTTGAAATCATAAGTCATCGACGGCGCGAGCGGATCAGCAGGACGTGGGGGAACCTTTTCAAAATTCCTGCTGGCTTTGGGCATGGTGATCTGCTTCTCTTTAACGATCTCGATCTCCACGGCTTCGATCTCGCCACCGCCTTCTTCCTGCGCCTGAAGGTTGAACGAAATGAAAGAGAATATAAACAACAACCCACCAATGACCAGCAACCTGTTCAATGTGTAATGAGTAATGTTCAATGATAATACGCCGTTCATCTATTTATTATTATCGATTGAGTCTTGTTTCGCCTTCGAGACTTTATCTGCCGCATCTATCTGCTTCAGTTTTTCGGCAGCCTTTGCTTTCACATCCGATGAAGGGAAATTATCGATCAACGATTTCGCGGTTCCTCTTGCCTGGAAAGTCTCACCTTGCGCCATATAATTATCGATAAGCAACAGGAACGACTTACCCACCCAATCGGTGTAAGCCGAAAAGTCCTTGTTAAGACTCACGAGGGTCTCATAACATTCTTTGTATTGCTTGTTCAGATAGAAGATCTCTCCCATCAGGTACTTTGCTTCGGCACCGTATTCGTCCTGCGCCGTATTGAGTGTATTCAGGAATTCATCTTTCGCCGTTTCATAGTCGCCGCGCGACATTGCAGTCTTTCCGAGATACAATGACGCTTTATTGACAGCGCCGGCATTGATATTACCTTTCTCGATTATGAGATTGGCATATTTATCGGCTGAATCGTATTGTGCAAGAAGGTAGTGCGATTCCATAAGTCCGGACCATGCCGTGTAAAGGTCTTTCTTGCTGGTAGACATGGATGCCAGTCGCATGAAAGCGGGGATAGCGTTCTCGTATTTGCCGTCTTTGAATTCGAGCTCTGAGATCCTTGCCACCACCTTATTGATCATCTGGAATGTGTTGTCGTTGGCGATCTCCTTGTATATGTTCAGTGCTGCCGCGTAATTCTTCAGCCTGTAGTACGATTCGCCCACGTAATACTTTGCTTCCACGATACGGGGGCTTTCCGGGTAAGCTTGCATATAATCCTGCAGGCGCGTAACCGCACGCTGATAATCCTGGCTGAAGTATGTGTTCTTGGCAGATTCGTATTGAACCGACTCCAGACCCTTCGCATCCGGGTTGGCGGTCTTTACGAGGCCCATGTACTTATCGAATTCGCCGGAGCGGTTCGCCAGGTTCAGTGCCTCCTGCAACGAAACGAGGACGCCATCGGCCGCCGGATGTGTCGTGTAATGCTCGATCACGTAGATGTAATCATCAGCAGTCTTGTTGTAGTCTTTCAGGTTGTAGTACGACGCCGCACGCTTCGCATAGGCATAGGGAAGGAATTGAGAAGTCTGACTGCCGTCGATCACACGTGTGAAGCCGGCTGCTGCGTTCCCATACTTACCCTGCTCGAAATCCAACTGCGCCAGACGGAACAACGCCTCTTCTTTATAAGCAGAAGAGGGTGATTTAATGACCTGCTGGAGTTCCGAGGTGGCCTCGGCGTATTTGCTTTGAATGCCCAGGATCAATCCCGCCTGAAGATGTGCATAATCTTTATCCGGCGAATTCAGCGCCAGCACCTTGCGATAAGTATTAAGTGCTTCGGGATAAGACTTGGTTACGTAGTAACAGTCGGCAAGCCTCAAGGTTGCATCGGGTAGATAGCTGCTGTTCTTAGGTGCCCTGTTGGTAAATTCTTTAAAGTTAAAGAGAGCCCTGTCGTATTGCTTGGCGTTATAATAGGCATAGCCGAGCCCGTATCGCGCATTGGTAACCGTTTCTGCGCTGGCGCCGGCGCTGGGTAAGATGATCGCTGCATAATGATCGATCGCCTGGTCGTATTTTCCAATGATCGAATACGATTCAGCACCCCAATAGTGAGTTTGTCCTGCCATTACGGGATCTACCGGGTATTGAAGGGATTTCTCGAAGAATGTGGTTGCTTCGGCGTAGCGTTCCATGTTGAATAACTCTGTTCCTTTCAAATAGGTCGCCTTCTGGTATGCCTGGTCTACCGCGGGACCGCGCTTCGGCAAGGACTCAATATATTCAATGGCCTTGTTGTAGTTGTTAGCGTTCACGTATGCATGCGACAGCACTTCTTTCACTTCGGTGATCCGGGTGCTGTTGGGATATGCCGCCTGGAATTTTTCCAGTTCAGAAATAGCGAGATCGGAACGGCCAAGATCGTATTGAAGCTTTGCATATTGAAATCCGCTCTCTTCAGCGAGTGACTTGTCCTTATCGAACTTCCGTGCGGCGTCGAAGGCATTAACAGCTAACGGCTTCTGCCCTGCTTTCATGTACAACGAACCGAGGTAATAAGAAGAGTAAGCGCCTACGGAATCTGTTCCCGACGCTGAGTTCTTCAGCATGTCGATCGCGGTCTGCGCATCACCTGTGTTCATCGCGGCTATACCTGCACGATACACGACGCCTTTATCTGCATTCTTACGATCCTCGAGATATTCCTTATATCCTTTAAGTGCATTCACATAATCTTTCTTGCTGTAATAGACTTCAGCGCTCAGCAGGGCGATCTCTTCACTTTGCGCAACGCCCTCTCTTTTCTCGAGGCCCCTTATATAGGTCTGAAGCTCTTCATACTTCTTCTGTTTATACAAAACCTGGGCGATCATATAAGGCACAATGAGCGAATACGACTGGTTGGTTTCGGCGCGGCGAAGATCAGTCAGCGCATTTGGGTAATCTCCGTTGTTGAATTCGATATAGCCGGCATAATAGCTCGCGGCAGGTCCGTACTGACCACCCAAACCTTTCATGAAGTTGAATTGGTCTAGTGCTTCATTGAGCTTACGCTGATTGAACAAAGAGTAACCCCAGCGGAAATGTCCCGTGGCCTGGTCGGTCTCCGTTAAAGAAGGGAAGTCTACCTTCTCGAGGGCACTGATCGTTTTGGGATAATTCTTTTGCTGGTAGAATAACGCAGCCAGGTCGAAGTAGGCGGTAGCTGACCGCGGATGATCGGGATTGGCTGCGATAAAATTGTCGACCCGTTTCTCACCGTCGGCATGGTAGAGGTTAACGGCACATATAGCTGCATAATATTCTGCGTCGTGACGGCGTGGGTCGGATGGGCCGGCGGCAGCGAGAAAATCGGAGAACGTTTTCTCTGCCGAGGCGAATTGGTTATGAGATAGTAGTGCTAACCCGTCTTTATATAGTTCATCGGCACGCGGTACAGATGTGATCTGTGATTGTTGTGCTAATGAAAAAATTGAAGAGCAAAGAATAAGTAAAATGAAGAACGATCTCTTCATGGTGGCATTTATCAGAGAACTGTAGTGATCGAAAAAAATTGCCGTAGTCAGTTTAAAAAATTTTGGTTTGTAGTACATACGGTTGCAACAAACCGTACCAAAGTTAAACAAACGTTTTTAACTCATCAAACGAAATACCAATTCCTTCAGTATATCGCCTTCAGATGCAGATCCGGAGTTCACACCTTTCAGTTTAAGGTCGGCTTCTTTCAATAATCCAATAATGTTGATGAGCTGCATTGTATTATACCGGTTCAAAGCGGTGCTATAATCTTTTGCAGCGAACGGACTGATTTTTAGCAGAGTAACCAGGTATCCTTCATCCGATACTCTAGCAGCAGAAGCGATCAGCAGCTTACTGAAAAATGAATAAAGGAACGCTACAAGCGGTATTACAGGGTTTCTTTTAGATGTCGATGCTATAAAGTTTACGATGCGGGCTGCCTGCAGCGTATCTTTTGTAACAAGCGCTTTCTGGAGCTCGAATATGTTGAACTCGCGGCTCATACCCACCTGCCCCATGATCGTATCGCCATTGAGCTTCGATCCTTTGGGGGCTGAAATCAACACCTTGTCGATCTCATTCGTCATACGATTAAGATCATTACCGACAAATTCACAGAACACCCGCACCCCTTTCTCGTCGATCTCATAACCTTTCGAGCTCACGTATTCTTCCACGAATGCCGGCAGCTGGTTGTCATACATCTTTTTGAATGTAGCTCCTTCCGTGAGGCTGTCGAGTTTCTTTCCAAGCTCGCGACGTTTATCTAACGTCTTGTGCATGTGACAAAGCACGAGCACGGTGGACGGAACCGGACGTTGAGCGTAGTCGAGAAGAAGCTTTGCACCCGCTTCCTTCTGAAGATCGGGAATATCCTGTGCTTCGCGAACGATCACCACCTGACGTTCTGCCATCATAGGAAAGCGACGCGCATGCGTAAGAATGACGTTGACGGGAGAATCTTTCCCGTAAACGACTACCTGGTTGAAGCTCTTTTCAGATTCCGACAGCGCATTCTTCTCGATGTAGTTTGCGATCAGATCGATGTAGTAAGTCTCTTCACCTTGCAAAAGGTAGATCGGCGCATACTTCTTAGCCTTCAGATCACTTAGTATTTTCTTCGCAGCCGCGTCCATCTCCAATAACTAACAACTAACAACTAGTATTTCTTATTACGAAGCATAAATGCTGTAGTGATCCCGACGATTGTTCCTGCGAGGTGCATTTGCCATGAGATCCGTGGATCAGTGGGAAGCACGCCATAGAAAATTCCTCCATAGAGAATTATCACGACAATAGAGATAAGGATCGACATCAGATCTCTTCGTAAGATCCCAAAGGAAATCAAAAACGCTGAAAGCGCATAAATTAATCCGCTGGCGCCGATATGGACCGTTCCGCTATCGCCAACGATCCAGACAAGAATGCTCGGGATAAAATAGCAACGAAAAAATACCGCGGTACCTATCCTGTTGTAAAAGAAGAAAAGGGTGCCACCGAGGAACAATAACGGGACAGTATTCGACAGCAGGTGAATGATATCACCGTGCAGCATGGGCGCAGTGAAGATCCCGATAAGACCGGTTAATGTTCTGGGAACGAGACCGAATCTCCACAGGTTAAGACCGTAGAAGAAGTCGAGCGTGAACACGAGCCACATGAGGAAAACGAGCCGAAATGGAACGACAGCGCTTCCAATGTACGAGCGGGATTGTGCCATAAGCTAGGCGGGGTTCTTGATCATAGGCAGCTCAACGTACTGCGCTTCTTCATCCCCTACTCTGTTCAGTCCGAGCAGGCCGCCCGACGAATCTGCAACCTGGTGCGCCAGGTCGCGCATCTTCAGGTAAAATTCGGTGGCAAATGCTTTTGAAAGCTTGGGAAGGATTGAATTTAGTCCAGTTAACTCGTCTACTATCAGCTTGTTACGCTCAACCACCCCAACCGGCAGACTTTGAAGTACTATTTTAACCTTGTCCTCAAAGTCCTCCTGGACCAGCTTGAAGTAATCGATGAGCACTGTTTTAGACCTGGTTGCGCTCTTTTGAGTGTGATTGATCGCTTTTTGGATCTCCTTGCGGTCAACGTGTCCGTCGGCGCCCGCGATCAGGATACAAGCAATAATAGGGGCTCTTAACATCGCCTCTATTTCTGGATCAGATAGTTTGTCGAAAGCCGAAATCATGAACCGCCAAATTCCCTATTTAATGGTAAATTTAAAATAGGTTGTGGAAGTAAAAAATGTAAGGTTAATTTGAAGAGCCACTAGCTTCTATGTACGAAAAGGACCCAGTGAAGATCTTTGTTGTAGAGGATGACCCCGCCTACTCGAAGTTCCTCAAATACGTGCTCGCATTAAATCCTGATTATGAGGTAGAGTTCTTTACGACTGGTAAAGAGTGCATCAACCAACTCCATCAGCATCCAACCGTTATCACGCTCGACTACTCACTCCCGGATATGCCCGGCGAGAAAGTTCTTAAAGAAATACGCGAGTTCGATCCGAACATCAGCGTGATCATCATCTCTGCCCAGGAAAAGATCGGTACAGCCGTCGAGCTTTTAAAAGCGGGCGCTTTCGATTACATCACTAAAGACGAAGACGCAAAAGACCGGATACTCAATTCGATCAATAACGCACGTAACAAGAACAGCCTCATTCGCGAGATCGATACCCTGAAACAGGAGATTGCGACAAAATACGAGTTCGGAAAAAGCATCATTGGCAACAGTCCTGCCATCAAGAAAACATTCGCGTTACTCGAGAAGGCTGTTACAAATAACATTACGGTTTCAATAACTGGTGAGACCGGTTCCGGAAAAGAGCTCATTGCTAAAGCGATACACTACAACTCCAAGCAAAAGAAAAAGCCGTTCGTGGCTGTGAACGTTGCCGCCATACCACGCGAACTCATCGAAAGCGAATTATTCGGTCATGAGAAAGGTGCGTTCACGGGCGCGGCCAACCGCCGTATCGGTAAGTTCGAAGAAGCAGAAGGCGGCACCATCTTCCTCGATGAGATCGGTGAACTCGATCTGAGTCTCCAGGCAAAACTGCTTCGTGTTTTACAAGAGCGCGAAGTAACACGCATCGGCGGCAACGACGTGATCAAGCTCAATGTGAGGATCATTGTTGCCACCCACAAGAATCTCCAGGAAGAAACGAAGGCGGGCCGTTTCCGCGAAGACCTTTACTACCGCTTGCTCGGTTTGCCAATACCTCTCCCACCACTTCGCGAACGCGGACAGGATGTGGTCGTGATCGCGAAACATTTCCTCGATTCCTTCAGCCGGGATAACCAGATGCCCAAGCTTAAGATGACGGCAGAAGCGCAGGAGAAGTTATTGCAACACCCGTGGCCCGGAAATGTTCGTGAGCTTAAATCAGTAATCGAGCTCGCAGCTGTGATGTGTACCGATGGTGAAATCCAGGCAGCCGATCTCACGTTTACCAGCGTTTCCACAGAAGACTCCTTCCTTTTGAAAGAGATGAGCCTGCAGGAATATACTTACCGGATCATCCGCAGCTACCTTACCAAGTACGATAACAATGTTCTCGAAGTGGCCCGCAAACTCGACATCGGAAAGTCTTCGATCTATCGCTACCTTAAGGATATGGAGAACGCCGGAATCTGATAACGGATGAAGAAACTGAGCGACTACGTAGCGGGTGGAAAATTCTATGAATCAGTAGTTGAGGACGGTTCCGATATCATCTTTATAGTAGACTATCACGGCTTAATTCTCTATCACAATGATGCTGTCGAAGAGGTTTTAGGTCACAAGCCTAAGAGCCTGATAGACAAGAATCTGTTTGAGCTCATTAAAGCCGACACGCGCCCAGCCTTCAACCGGCAGTTTAACGAAAGCATAAAACAACCTTATAGTGACTCAGTTGAGTTCCAAATTGTTTGCGATGATGGAATGTATAAGTACCTGGAATTCAACTCGATAAATCTGAAGCAAAAAGAAGGACTTGAGGGGCTTATCCTGGACTGTCGCGATATAAGCAGCCGCAAGAAAGTGGGCGAAGAGCTCGTTCGCGCGCAGAAAGCAAAAGAGCAATTCCTCGCAAACATCAGTCACGAGATCCGTACTCCCATCAATGGCATCGCCGGCATGGCCGAGTTGCTTAGTCAAAACCCTACAGCAGAAGAGTCCGTCACGTATCTGAATGCAATCAAGACGGCTGCCGACAACCTCAAGGTCATCATCAACGATATCCTCGATCTCGCGTCAATAGAATCCGGCAAGCTCAAATTCGAAAGGATCGGTTTCAATATCAAAGATCTTTTAAGCTCGCTCATCGATACATTCCAGGTACAGGCGCGTGAAAAAGGAATTACGATCGCCGCAGAAGTAGATGAGACTGCAAATACCATTTTGTTAGGTGACCCTGTCCGGCTGAACCAGGTGCTCATCAACCTGATCGGTAACGCCATCAAGTTCACGCACAACGGTTACATACGCGTGCATTGTTCGGTCGAGAAAAAACATCGACGCAAATTCGATATGCGTTTCGACGTGATCGACACAGGTATCGGTATCCCGCCGGACAAACTGGAAACGATCTTTGAAAGTTTTAGCCAGGCCGACGAGAGCGTTACCCGAAAGTATGGCGGCACCGGACTGGGCCTTACAATCGTGAAGCAGCTGGTGGAACTGCAGGGCGGAAAGATCGATGTCCGGAGTGAAGAAGATAAGGGATCAACATTTAGTGTTCATATCCCCTACACCACCGGCAGTTCGGAAGATCTTGCCGACCATTCACGCAATCATATTATCACCACCCATCGCGACAGCCTTAAAGGCATGAAAATCCTCTTGGTGGAAGACAATGATATCAACAGGCTTTATGCCAACAGCATTTTGAAGAACTGGGACTGCAGGGTGGACATGGCAGAGAATGGTTATGTGGCTGTCGAGAAGGTAAAGGACAACCCGTTCGACATCGTGCTGATGGATATCCAGATGCCGGTGATGGATGGCTTCGAAGCAACAAAGGCCATCCGGCTGGGTGATGAGCCCGGAAGTCATGTGCCGATTATCGCACTTACTGCCAATGCAACCAGGAAGGATATAGAAAAATGTCTGGCCGCGGGGATGAACGATTGTATTCCGAAGCCTTTCACGCCGGAAGATCTTTTCAGAATGCTCTTTAAGTACAGCACTTACGTAAAATCAGGACGTATCAATTCCTCACCATCTATGCCCGAGCCAGTGGTTGAGTCCATAACAACGGCAACGTCTCCTGAGGAAATGGAAAACATTGATCTCTCCTACCTTCACAAAGTATCGGGTGGTAACGATGAGTTTATTGCCGACATGGTAAAGACATTCATCGAAACAATTCCAAAGTCAGTAGACGAGATCCTGGCAGCCCTGGATTCGAGAGAATGGGAAGCGGTTGCCCGCGCCGTGCACAAGATCAAGCCATCACTTACAATGGTCGGTCTTACAAAGGCAAGAGATCTTGGTGCAATGATCGAAGAATCGGCGAAAGAAAGAAGGTCGCTTGACTCACTTCCCGCGTCAACGCAGCAGTTCTGCGCACAGCTGCAATTTGCCCTCAGCCAGTTGAAGAAGTCCCGTTAATGATGGTTCATCACCATCAGCTTGTGGTACGCTACGGTTTTGTTAGGTCCCTGTATCACGATGATATACATGCCATTTGCAAGCTGTGAAATATCGACAGGAAGCTCACTGTTCGCGGCACCTGAGAAGTCGCCCTGGTTAACGATCACACCGCGCTGATCGGATAATTTCCACTGGTAGTTATCTCCGGCGAAGTTGCCCGGGAGACCGAAGTAGAACTTACCACTTGCCGGGTTCGGGAACACATTCACACTATTGAGCGCATTGATCTCTTCCGGTTTCTCGTCTTCGAGACCGACGGTAACCGAGCCCTCTTTATGTGTTACAGGCATCACGACGCTCTGGTATATCTCACGGGTGGTCTTGTCCTGCACAAAGGCAATCATCTTTAATCCGTCAGGGTTTGCAATAGGCGCATTGATCTCGATAATATCTTTATCACGGATGATCACTTCGCCGGCACCGATTGCATTGGTGATGGTGAGTCCATCGGGACCAAACAATAACTTCCGGAGAACATTCTTGGCCGAACCCACATCTTCGATCAAAGCTATGTTGAGCAACAGCGGGCTTGTGAATGCCTTCTGAGCAGTCAATGTGATGACGGGTTTGATCTTATTGCTCCTGTTGACAACCGATGGGTCTAAAGGAACGGTATCGAGCTGCATCAGCAACTGTGGATCTACCAGCGACCTCCGATCGATCTCGATCTTCGTGATATCGGAAAAAGAGCCTGTAAACTTGCCACCCCTTAAGCCATCCATCAATGTTGTTGGAGGTCCGGACACACTCATGTAAACGGCGCGTGTAATTGGATCAACTTCGTTGTCTTTGTTCAACGGATCCGCAGTATTTGAAGCAATGTGATACTGGATATCGTGGAAGTCGGATTCTGATCCGTAAAGAGCACGCATATCCAGCTGATCCTGGAACAACGAATTCACCGCGGTATTTGCTATGATGCTTCCGCCATCGGTGCTTGTAAAGTGTTCAACAAGCACGTTGCGTGTCTTATTGCCGACGAAGAAGTTGTCGAATGCAAATCCATCGTACACCCCGCTGGTGTTATCATTGTCATCTTCGCTACCGAACGCGATACGAAGACGAACCTGGTCGCGCTGTGTTGGATCGATCATATCGAGGTTGAAACGTCCGTTCTTCCACCCGTTGGTTCTTCCAGACCAGCCGTAGTCACCCAGTGGCTGATTACCTGGTTTACCGACGATCGCCTGTGAGTTAAACCAATCGATACCCTCGTCGCGGTCTGGCACACCAGGGAATGGTCCAACGAGCTGCCAGTTAATACCGCCATCGACCGAATATTGGAGTACGGCTCCGTCCCTGTTCAACTCGGCGTCGCTCCAGTAATCGAGTGACACCATTGGACGTGTAAGGTTTGAAAGGTTGAAGCACGGTCCGTTTACAGCCGATGATTCGGACTTGAAGTAAGTGTCAGGGTTCTCGTAACGAGGATTGCTATGACCAAATGGATCTATATCGAAACGGCGGCCGGTCCACCACACGTAGCTTCCGCCCGCAGCGGTGTTGATGTTCGCACCTGTTGGTATTCCGCGCTTCCAGCTGTAACGCAGTGAATCGTTTCTTACAGTGTCGTTCTTTTCTGCCAGCAATGCTTCAGCGCTCCATCCATTAGCTCCTGATTCGAAAGTTTCGAAGTAGGCGTCGATCGGGTTAGGCTCAACGGTAATGTAAGGGAAGATGCTCACAGCCTGAGCAAGAGAATTCACGCAACCATCGTCGGTTGTGATCGTGAGCTTGGCTGTGTAGCGACCGGCATTCGTATAAAGGTGCTCCGGCTGTTTGAGTGTACCGATAGTATTCGGATCGCCAGTGATCACATCTGCAGGTGCACCGTTGACGCTGAGGCCATCACCGAAATCCCAATAATAGTTGATGATCGTACTGATACCAGATGAAGAGGCATCGATGAACTTCGTCTTATCGTTGTTACAGAGTGCAGACCAGTTGTAAGCAACCACAGGAACATCACCAACGCGGATCTGTTTCACTGTTTTTCCAGCGCATCCCTGGTTCGTCGTAGCAGTCAACTCTATGTCGTAGAATCGCGCCTTGTTATAGCTGTGCGTAGGGTTCTGAACAATTGCGAATGACTGGTCGTCGAAATCCCAATGCCATGCATTGATCACTCCACCGAACGGTGTTGAAGGAAGTGTAGATGCGTCGTTGAACGTGATATCATCTTTCACGCAGGAGTTCGCAACACTGATAATTGCTACCGGGCTTGCGTTAATAAGAATATCGTAGTCTTTTACGCTTATCGCGCCGAAGCTGTTCTTATATGTATAACGAACCGTGTAAGTATCTGAAATAGCACCGGTAGTGTTGATATACCACTGACCTGCATTGAACACAAGATTCAAATAGTTGCCGTACAGGTGGCCCTTAGGTAAAGGATCAACAAGAGGATCCACGCTTCCGAATTTCGACTCGGGAGATTGACCACTCGTTACGTCAGGTGATCCGATCAACCTCACGTCGCCCTGGTCTGCACAAAGCTCCCATTCCATTGACGATTTACGTGTAGCGGTGTTCGGCGGGAAGAAATAATCAATATTCGTTACAGGGTTGATGGTAACATTCTGCGATGTTGAGTTAGTACATCCGTTACCATCGGTGTAAGTGTACTTAACGGTATTCAATCCGAGATCGACGGTAGCAGGATTGAATTTCACTTCGTCCGTAGGATTCTGTGTGGTTGATCCAATCGTTGATGTTACAGGTGTGATCGAGAAGGAACCGCCAATCTGGTTACCCGTAAGCGTGATCTGCGGCTCGTTCTCCGCCATTGAAGGTGGTGCCGGGAAACCTGTGAAGTTCACCACCGGCAGCTTGTTGATAGTCACCTTCATATCATCCCAAACATCGGCGCAGGGACCTGCAGCGCCGATACCATCCGGATCATATGCTGTGAGACGAAGGGTTACAGTCGTTCCTTTTTCCGAAGGATTCGCATAGTTGTAGTCGCTTGTCGGACTCGCAGCGTTGCTGAACATACCGGCAGCCGATACAAGAGACCACTGAGTCCCGCTTGGAGCGTACGCCGTTGAGCCCTGAAGAGCAATACCGGGTGCATCTTCGCACTGTGCAAGATCGGGACCGGCGTTGACCTTTGCTGCACGGTTAATTGTGATCACGTAATCTGCAGATACAGCCAGGCAAAGACCTGTTGGACCATCAGGATCATTTGTGGTGAGGCGCATCGTTACAGAAGAAGCGATGTCGGTAGGGTCAACAGTATAAGTAGCATTGGCCGCTATCGGCGCGCCGGCAACGATATTCGTAGATGTCAATGATCCGGCCCCGGTGATGCGACTCCACAATGCCGTACTTGCTCCACCTCCGATAGTACCGTTAAGCGGTATCGAGCCAGGCTCGCACAATGTAACGTTGGCAGGAACTCCAACAGTGGGCTGAGGACGTACTGTCAGCTGGATCGTCTCAGGTGTGCTGATACAACCGCCGGCCGTCGCATGTACCGTGTATGTAATGGTGCCTATCGTTCCGGATGAAAGCGACAATGGCGTGTTGATGGCGCTTGCAGCAACAGGTGTTGCCTGGTTGGCAGCGCCGGTTACGTTTGTCGTAGATATCGTCCAGGTATACAAAGTACCGGCAACATTGTTCGGGTTGGTAAGGACAATTGTTGGAGTTTGTGTCTCGCACAACTCTTGCGTACTGAGATTGGTCGCCAATGTCGGGATTGGATCAACTTTCACGTTCACCACCTGCTGAGCACTTGGAGTACATCCGGAAACAATTGCTTCGAATGTATAGACCACCGTTACCTGTGCATTCGTGTTGTTTGTGAGTATCTCACTTATCCGCTGACCATTGGCATACAACGCACCCGCTGAAAGGGATCCGCTGGCAGCGCCGTAGTTCACTGACGCAAGCCTGACCTGTGCCCCAGCCACCGCCGTATTCAACAGGATATTCGTCTGGTTTCCCGAACAGAACTGAGGCGCGCTGTTAGTGACTGTGAATGAAGACGCGGGCTGAACGCGAACGGTGATTGTCTGGTTTGTCGTGCTAAGTGGACACACAGGCGCTGTGCCTGGGGTTGTAACATTGAACACATACACCACATCTATTGCACCCGTAGTACTGTTCGTAAGTGTCTCCGTCAGGGTGTTGCCATTCACGAATGTGGTTGTTCCCGCAGTCACCGTTCCACCTGTCACGGCTCCATAGTTAACACTCACGACATTGATACTATGCCCAGCTGTCGGGCTCGTGAATGAAATGTTGGTGGGGGATGCGCTACAGATATTCGGCGCGTTGTTCGTAGCCGTGAAAGTTGGATTGGGATTAACAATAACACTGGTCGTCTGTATAGCACTTGGACTGCATGATCCGACCACGGCTTCGAATGTATAAACTACTGTAACTGGCGAGTTGGTATTATTCACCAATACTTCTGTGATCTGCTGACCATTGGTAAATAGAACCCCGGGAGCAAGCGTGCCGGACACCGATCCGTAGTTCACTGTCTTAAGGCGGATCTGCGCCCCGGCAACGGACGTATTAAGCGTGATATTCGACTGGCTTCCGGAACAGATCTGTGCAGCACCATTTGTAAATGTGAATACTGGTGCCGGCAATACACGCACGGTTACCGACTGGTTCACCGGGGATATCGGGCATGATGGAGTTGTGCCGGGCGTCGTTACATTGAACACGTACACCACATCGATCGGAGCCGTTGTATTGTTGCTAAGTGTTTCAGCAAGCGAATTGCCGTTGATGAATGTTGTTGTTCCGGGAACTACAGCTCCGCCGGTTACTGAACCATATGTTACGGAAACCACGTTGATCTGGTGACCTGCAGTAGAGCTGGCGAATGCAATGTTTGTGGCTGTGCCGCTGCAGATCGTAGCTGCGTTATTCGTTGCCGTGAAAGAAGGATTCGGGTTAACGATTACCGACGCTGTTTGTGTCGCGCTCGGTCCGCAAGATCCTACGATAGCTTCAAAAGTATAGGTTACTGTTACCGGCGAGTTTGTATTGTTGGTGAGAATCTCCGTAACCTTCTGACCGTCGTTGTAAAGAACACCAGCCGAAAGTGTGCCCGACCCCGCGCCGTAGCTAACCGATTGCAATCGAACCTGTGCACCGGTAACTAAAGTATTAAGTGTGATGTTTGCCTGGCTTCCGGAACAGATCTGTGCAGCGCCGTTCGTGATCGTGAACGCAGGTGCCGGTTGCACTCTTACAGTGACAACCTGGTTCACAGGCGATACCGGGCATACAGGATTAGTCGCCGGTGTCGTGACATTGAAAGTGTAAACAACATCGATCGGGGCCGTTGTATTGTTCGTGAGCGCTTCGACAAGTGAGCCTCCATTGGTAAACGTTGTTGCACCGGTTACAGTACCGCCCGTTACCGCGCCGTAGTTTACACTAACAACGTTGATGCGATGACCTGCCGTTGGGCTTGCAAAAGTGATGTTGGTACTTGCTCCGCTACAAATATTCGCTGCGTTGTTGGTAGCTGTAAATGTCGGCGTAGGATTGATCAAATATGTGAATGTACCTGCAGTACCAACACATGATCCGTAATACGGAGTTACCGTGATGGTTGCGGTTACCGGTATCGTTCCGGTATTGATGGCCGTAAATGCACTTATGTTGCCGGTACCATTGGCTGGCAACCCTATGGATGGTGTATTGTTGCTCCAGAGATAAGATCCTGCCGTACCGGAGAACGTCACCGCAGCTGTTGAGTTTCCGTTGCATACCTCCTGGTTCGCGATCGCTGTCACAGAAGGAGTATGATTGACTGTAATGGTAAATGTCTTCGTTGGACCATTACATGTCACCGCTCCGAAGGTATACTTCGGTGTGATGGTGATCGTTGCAGTGACAGGTGAAGTGCCTGCGTTCGTGGCAGTGAATGATGAGATGTTGCCTGTGCCGCTGGCAGCAAGA